>Ga0206116_1000002_pt1 | contig 1727225 bp, 1496 predicted proteins | sample 3A1Ametagenome_FD_178000 | JGI IMG/M metagenome (GOLD analysis project Ga0206116, IMG submission 178000) | Enriched microbial communities from leaf-cutter ant dump, University of Wisconsin, Madison, United States - 3A1A | ecosystem: Environmental > Terrestrial > Nest > Insects nest > Nest... | reverse complement strand
GTCGTTGCAGCACCACTCCGGCGCTTCGCGCCTATGTTGGACGGTTTTTAAGTTGTACTTTTATCGTTCGCGTTGCTCACTTTTCGGTAAAAGTGCAACTTAAAAACCGCCGCTGAACTCGGCGTTAGGCTTGGGGGAGTTAATATGAATGTAAAAGGTATGGCTCTTTGCATATTTTTTTTAATTGCTCTGCTGTCAAAATATTCTAACGCAGGCATGAGTGGTTATGAATGTATCGTACAGCAAGAATTACATTTAACAAATGAAGGTGAATTAAAACCTTATCCAAATCCATTACAAATAGGGAAACACTTTTCTATTCATAGAGAAACAGGAACCTTGGTCGAGTCAACACCGTCATTTTGGTCTCCTAAAGATGCAAAAGTTTTGGTTCACTCAAAAGGAAATAGTGAAAATGGTTTTGTTGCATCCTATATTGCACCAGCTGCACTTGGCGGCGTCCATATTACTGTGCTTCAAATTCAAGAATATGAGAAGGGGTTAATGAAGCCATTTATGCTAACTTCGGGTGGTGGCATCTACACAGGTACTTGCAAGTGAGCCTAACAAATCACTCAAGCATCGCACACTTCGTGTGCTGGACAGTTTTTAAGTCGCAGTTTTGTGGTTTTGCTGCGCAAAAGTGTTCCACAAAACTACAACTTAAAAACTGCCGCTTAGCTCGGCGTTAGAGTTGAGCAAGGAATTAGAATGTCCCGAGATAAATTTTGTGAGGAAGTAAAAGCTAAATTTCCAATAATATCTGCCAAGGCCGATAAGGAATATTTACGCCGTTGGGGAGATTTTAAATCTGATCTCTATTCGTACATTTGGTTTGAATCTTTGGCTAACGCATTAAATGCTGAAATGAATAAGGGCATTCTTCCTAAAGAATTTCAGGAGTTATTTTTATTCGTTAGCAGCAGTTTTTTAAAAGGTGACGAAGACATCAAAAAAGCAATTGACGTTGCATTTTTTGAAAATCTTTATTGGAATGTGTCATCTACAGCAAGTGAGTTACATTGGAATCATTTTCCTGGTGTTCTTCAAAAGCTATACTTAGACTTTCATGGAAAGAAGCCATTTTAATAAGTTGAATTGGGCTAAGAGTTTTTCGCAAGTAAAAAAGCACTCTAACAAGTCGTTGCATCACCGCTCCGGCACTGCGTGCCTGCGCTGGACAGTTTTTAAGTCGCGGCTTTATGGTTTTGCTGCGCAAAAATATTCCACAAAACCACAACTTAAAAACTGCCGCTGAACTCGGCGTTAGGTAAATAAATTAATGGACGCTATCTTAAATACGCAAAGTGCAGAATGCGCTCTTTCCATGAGAGAAATTAAAATATTTTCTGACGGTTCTGGTGGCTTTTGTCAGCTTGAGGTTTTGTCTGCGCCATTTTCGGCTGAGATAAAGTTTTTCTTTGACTACCCATATTTGCATGAATTTATAGTCGCATTAGAATGCATCGAAGCCACTTTAGTTGGTGAGGCAAAGCTTGGGCAGCAATATGAAGATCCCTATATATATTTTTATGGTAATGGTTTAGGGCATATTTTTGTTAGTGGTTTACTTAGCGTTTATGGTGATCACACTCAGAAGCTTGAGTTCTCCTTTAAAACTGATCAAACAGCATTGGCGCAATTTATATCTGGCTTACATAAAGCCGCTAGTGCTGAAAAAGTTACCTAACAAATCGCTCAAGCATCGCACACTTCGTGTGCTGGACAGTTTTTAAGTCGCAGTTTTGTGGTTTTGCTGCGCAAAAGTATTCCACAAAACCGCAACTTAAAAACTGCCGCTTAGCTCGGCGTTAAAAATTTGAAAGCTGTTTGGTTTTTCGTAGTTATTAGCAATTTCGTACTTTTGTGTTTGTGTTCACTCTAAGAAAGCGTCGCACGTGGAAAATATGTAATTGTGTTCTTTTGCTCTTCCGGGTTTTGTGTTTCAAACGAAATCGTTATTCGTTCACAGGAAGCTCGGCACACTGCCCAACACGCTACTAACAAGTCCGTCGGCTTTTCATGTGTTGCAAGTTTGGTTAAATACATTTGCAGGTGGTTTCTAAAAGTACGTCGTGGGCAACAGTGTGCGTTCTTTTTTAACTATTGGCATTAAGAAAAAGTGTAGTAATCTCAGCTTGTTACTTTTTATCTGGCACAAGTAGTTGTTGGTTTAAGAAACGCATTTTATTGTTTTTCATACCATCAAATGTTTAACAAGTCGTTGCAGCATCAGTCGCTACGCTCCTTGGACAGTTTTTAAGTCGCGGTTTTATGGTTTTGCTGCGCAAAAATATTCCATAAAACCACAACTTAAAAACTGCCGCTGAACTCGGCGTTATGGGCTTCTTGGTTTTTAGTTCGGTGCGCGCTGAAGCATTTTTAAAAGCAAAGGCAAAAGCAACGTAATTTTGAGTTTGTGCGGTTTTGGCTTCTCGTAAGCTGAAAGGTTTCACTTTGTAGAAAAATGAAAATGGCTTAGGTTATTTCGTTATCGTTTTTCTTAGCTATATTTTGTCGCAAGAAATCTAGGTTTTCGCAAGCAGATTTTAGCGGTAGCTTGTTTATTTTGTAAGATCGTTATTGGCTTCTTGCCGTTTTTAGTAAAAGCTATTTTTCTGTCTTGCTTCGGCAAGGCTTTTATAATCGGGTAAATTTAAATCGCGCTGCTTTAAGTTTGTGCCTTTAAATTTCCCATAACAAGTCGTTGCAGCTCGCACGCTTCGCGTGCTGGACAGTTTTTAAGTCGTAGTTTTATGGTTTTGCTGCGCAAAAGTGTTCCATAAAACCACAACTTAAAAACTGCCGCTGAACTCGGCGTTAGGCTAGGCTTTTAGAGAGAATTGTCCTGAGGTGAACGTTACGTGAAAAAGGCATTTATAATCATCTTTATCCAGTTAATCTCCTCGGTTATATTTTCTAGCATTTCTGCCTTTAATTCATTTGCTATTTCAATGTTTTTCATAAGTTTTATTTGTGCTATATCCTCAGTTTTTTACACGGAAATTGGTGTGGTAAATTTACGTCATGTAATACTAATACTGGCTCCAATATATTTGTCCTACATTTTTTACTGGTTTCCATTATTAAATCAGCCAAGTAATGCAGAGTTCAAAGTTTGGGAGTTTGTATTCGTTGTTCCGGGTGCTGTGTTGGGGTTGCTTGTTTCTATTATTGCGTACTTAATTAGTATAAAAGTCCAAGATAAAAAATAGGTTGGCTTCGGCTTGTATAGTAATTAATACAAAAAGCCTAACAAATCGCTCAAGCATCGTCACTTCGTGGCTGGACAGTTTTTAAGTCGTAGTTTTGTGGTTTTGCTGCGCAAAAGTATCCACAAAACCGCAGCTTAAAAACTGCCGCTTAGCTTGGCGTTAAGTAAATGGTAGCGAAATGAATAATTCGGTACATAAAATCGCTAGCTCGCTTTTAGTGTTTCTCGCCATTGAATCACTATTGGCTGGCTTATTTTATGAGAAATTACTTCTGGTTGTGTGCATGATTTATTCATTATTAGCCGCATTGGTTTTTAAAGAAATTAAAGCTGGAATAATTGTGGGTAAGTTAATTTGTACATTTCATTTCCTCATTTTAGGTTCTGTTGTATTTTTTAGTTTATTGTCTAAACCATCAATTGATCCCGAAGCATTCATGACAATAATTGTCAAAGTTGATCAATTACGTATGTTGTTTGTTGCCTACGCACCTCTTGTTTTGCTAATGCCATGTGTATTTTTTTTAGTTTTTAAGAAAATCAAAACCAATTGAGGTGCTTTAGCCAACATTGTGCCAATTAACGTTTACTTAACAAGTCGTTGCAGCACGCACACTTTGTGTGCTGGACAGTTTTTAAGTCGCGGTTTTATGGTTTTGCTGCGCAAAATTATTCCATAAAACCACAACTTAAAAATTGCCGCTGAACTCGGCGTTAAGGAATAATCGTGAGAAAATTTATAATCATATTGGTTTCAATTCTAATCTCTAGTTGTACAACTCAAGTTAACTATAGTCTCCAAACATTTTACAAAAGCAAAAATAGTAAATTAAATTTAATCGCAAAATTAACTTTAATGAAAAATGGGAATTATTTGATTTGTACCACATCCTCAGATCATGAAAATGAGAATCTCGGTAGTGGGAGCTACTATTGTCTTGAGGGGGTGTGGAGTCAGAAAAAAAATATAGTAACTTTTATACCAGATACTTACGAAGGGAAGCTGTTATCGTCAGTGCCTGAAAATGCGGACATCGAAATTTTAGAAAAATCTGAAAATTTGGCTAATCCACAAGTGTTATCAATACTGCAATCCTCTGGGGCAACCATGGCTAATGTTTCGTTTGGCGAAGCTCATACCAAAAGTAGTACGGGCTGGAGTAACTATCAACACATTGAAAGTCCTTAACAAGTCGCTCAAGCACCAGTCGCTTCGCTCCTTGGACAGTTTTCAAGTCGCAGTTTTGTGGTTTTGCTGCGCAAAAGTATCCACAAACCGCAACTTAAAAACTGCCGCTTAGCTCGGCGTTATAGCTGCAAATATATTTATCTTGTAGCTATATTGTTGTTTGCTTAAAACTTGTAGTTGTTTTATCGTAGTTCTATTTTGTATCGGCAGGGAAAACCGTGCATCGCTTTTATTCCCGCCATCTATTTCTGTAGTTTTGGTTTGTGCTAATTTGTGAGCTTCGTAAGTTAGTTTTGTGAAAACCAGTTTTACCTTTTTGTGCCATTATTAAAGTTCATTGCTAATTCAACGGTAGAAACTATGAGGTCAAGTGCAAGCTGTTGGGCTGCTAAAACTGAGTAAAACTGTATTTCAATAAAAAATAAATTGGCTGTGTCGTTTGCTGTTGTAACTTTTTAAAGCAAAGCAAAAACACAGCTATAACAAGTCGGTCAAGCTCGCACGCTTTGCGTGCTGGACAGTCTTTAAGTTGCGCTTATTTGCATTCGCTTTGCTCATTGTTGCAAAACGCTCAACTTAAAGCCTGCCGCTTACCTCAGCGTTAGGTATTGGAAAATATGAGCGAAATACTTAAAGAACTTTGGTCGGCACTGCAGATAATGAACGGAGCTCAGTGGGTTGTTTTAATTGCGCTCGCTATAGTTATCGGTGTTGGTCTTTTTTGGGTATTTCGTTGGTTGTATACAAATAGGTTTGAAGCACAAGAAAATCTAATTGAATTAAAAAATAAAACAATAGAGCACTATAAAGAAGTGCATGTAGAAAAAAGTCGGCCTAAACCTCTATCTGAAATTATTCCAGAAGCGTGGCAACCCTATTTGGAGCAACCTTTTCGGCAGTTAGAAGAAGTTTTAGAAGAGGCTATTCAGCAGCAGCAAATGAATTATACAAGTGCAAATATGGGTTTTATCAAAGACGCAGAGTTATATATTCTTTATCTTAAAGTTTATTATTCATTACCAACGGCTAAAGCTGAAGAATTTAAATCTGAGCAACAGCAGTGGCTCAAAGACAGGGAAGCCTATTGTGAAAGTGAGGTTAAGAGTCATGGCGGGTCTTTAGCACCTCTGGAATATGGAATGGCTTTTATTTCAAAAACGCAAGAGCGTATTGTTCAGCTTTTGAAAAAAATTGTATAACCTAACAAGTCGTTGCAGCACCGCTCCGGCACTTCGTGCCTGCGCTGGACAGTTTTTAAGTCGCAGTTTTATGGTTTTGCTGCGCAAAAGTATTCCATAAAACCGCAACTTAAAAACTGCCGCTGAACTCGGCGTTAAGCCAGAAAAGGTAAATATATTAATGAACAACGAGTTAATGGAAAACTTTGTTGAAAAGCTTCGATTGATAAGAAGTGAATTAATTGTCAATCTAAATAATGATTACAAACGCATGCTTGCTGAGCACTCTCGCGATGGAATGCTTGGTTCAGGAGCTACAATTAAGAAAACAATGAATTTCATCGTTTTAGGAAATGCTAGCTTATACTCTCAAGTTATTGAGTACCTAAAAAAGCTCAATGTTAATTACACTAATAGTCTCGAATCAGATGTTCAAGCTTTAACTAAGTCCGCGCAAGAGCAATTTAAAATTGAAGCGCTTACTGTTTTTCAGAAAAGCACAGAAATCGCAAGAAGCCCCAATCTATACGGAAGAATGTTGCCTGAGCTCGAATCTGAAATGGCTTCAAATTTAGCAGTTTTCCAAAATTCATTGAATGCAGCCATTCTTGAGCTAAAAATTAAAAGTTCAATATCTCCATTAAGTAAATCACTTTGGTTTTTGGAAGCGGTATTATTGCTAAGCTCTATGTTTATTGCTGGTATGTGGTACAAAGACCCGAATGGAAACTACGAACCAATTCTATTAGGGCTTGGCCTAGTAATTCCGTTGGTCGGTGTAATTATTAAATTGAGCTCAAAAAAAGCGGCTTAACAAGTCGCTGAAACGGACAGTTTTTAAGTCGCAGTTTTGTGGTTTTGCTGCGCAAAAGTATTCCACAAAACCGCAACTTAAAAACTGCCGCTTAGCTCGGCGTTAGGCGGTACAGGCGCCCACGTCTTTCAGTTTTCTTTACTGGGCGCGGAGAAGTGGCAAATGAAAGTCAAATTAGAGCTGCAGAACGGTCATCAAATAATATATCAAACTGTTGACCGTATAGAGGATTCCGACAGATATCAAATCACAATTTATAATGAGAATGGAATTTTGGCTATCGTAAATAAAGGTGAAATCAAAAGCCTTATTTCTGAAGAATGCTAACTCAAAAGGAAAATGTCATGAAAAATCTAGCTTATTTTTTTGTATTATTATCATTTGTATTATGTTCTTGTTCTAGCTCTAATGTTTATCAATCCTATTCACCCAATGGTAAGCCTTCATATGAAATATCATGCAGTAATCTTGCAGGCTCTTTGAGTAAGTGTTATCAAAAAGCTGGGGAAATATGTTTGTCAAAGGGCTTTAACGTAATATCAAAACACGAAGGTTCGTTTGCAACTGTGATTGTTGAGTGCAAAAATTAATAGCCTAACAAATCGCTGAAGCACCGCGCACTACGTGCGCTGGACAGTTTTTAAGTCGCAGTTTTGTGGTTTTGCTGCGCAAAGTATTTCATAAAACCGCGACTTAAAAACTGCCGCTGAACTCGGCGTTAGGCAATACATGAAAAAAATATCTTTAATTCGAATTTTGGTAGTGCTGTATTTATTTTTATTTGTTTGTACTAAGCTTTCTCAGTATTACATGGTAATCCCCAAAGAAGCTGAGGAATACAGCCAAACACTGCATGCCCTTTTCTATAATCCCTTTGGCTCTATTTATCTTAATTTGTTGGGTTTAGTCGGGTACGCTTTTGAATTAGTTGGTTTAATGTTTATATTTTTCAATCGTTATTATGGTGTCTATTGGTTGCTTATCGGAACTGTGCTTTCATTCGCTATTTCCGTTGCGCTTTCAAATTCCAATAATTATCCGTTTTTACAATCAGAGCTTACACATTCATTGTTTGGTGCTACGTGTGCTATTTGGGGGGCTTTAGTTTTTGCTTCTTTAGTATTCAAAGGTCAATTTCAAAAAGCAAATGCCTAACAAGTCGTTGCAGCTCGCACGCTTCGCGTGCTGGACAGTTTTTAAGTCGCAGTTTTATGGTTTTGCTGCGCAAAAGTATTCCATAAAACCACAACTTAAAAACTGCCGCTGAACTCGGCGTTAAGCTAAAAAGCAAAACCATGAATGAACTTCTAATTAAAAAAATAGAACCTATTGGTAGTGATCCTGAAAGCGCATCGGTCACTCTCAGCAATGGGGAAAATGAAATTGTTGTTTTTTGCCATCCATGTTGGTATGAAGTTGGTCAGCTTGTTCCTAATTTATTAAATGCACTCGATACTGAAAAGCTTCAATCACCATATTGTGAAGATTGGCCTGCCCAAGAAAAAGAAGAGTTGTCTCAAGAAAAACTGGAACGAATGGAAAACTGGGCTTATAAAGGGTGCGGTACAGTCCTTGACCAAAGCAACGGAATATTCAGAGTGAAGGGCTTTAACATAGATGTTGGTGAGTTACCTTGTTACGGTCACGTTGAGTTTGTTATCAATAGAATTGACTTGTATTAAAGTTATCTGCCTAAAATGCTAAAGCTTAACAAGTCGCTCAAGCATCGCACCTTCGGTGCTGGACAGTTTTTAAGTCGCAGTTTTGTGGTTTTGCTGCGCAAAATATTCCACAAAACCGCAACTTAAAAACTGCCGCTTAGCTCGGCGTTAGGATTACAATATGAAGCAAGATTTTTCCATCTGGTTAAAATTTGAATCTTTACTTGCTGCTTGGATGGCCGCTTACCAAAGCCACAATCTTATTTTTAAAAGTGGTCGGCAAGCAATTCCAGGCTTTCCATCAAGTGGGTTCAGAGCAGACGGTCTTCTTACAAATGGTAAAGTCTTATTAGCTCTGGAAGTCGAAGTTAAACAAACCCATCCAGACACAAACGTAGGTAAATATTGGCTTCTTTCACAACACCACCGATATGAAAAAATTGTTTTAATTCATGTGTACACACCAGCATATAATTCTTATGGTTGGCGAAAAACTTTAGGGGAGTTCTACGCCATGAAAATGGAAAACGAAATTCCTTTTGAGTATGCAGTTATTGATCTTCGTAATGAAACAAATATTGAGCATTGTTTTGAAGTTGTTACCTTGGAGCTTCAAGAAAAAATTAAAACGCTTTTTAAAGCAGCCTAACAAATCGCTGAAGCACCGCGCACTACGTGCGCTGGACAGTTTTAAGTCGCGTTTTTGTGGTTTTGCTACGCAAAAGTGTTCCACAAAATCACAACTTAAAAACTGCCGCTTAGCTCGGCGTTAGGAATTGCTATGGAACTGCATCGTACTTCGATTTATGAAATTGTATTTACAATATTGTGTGTTTCAATCGGAGTAGCTGTAGCTACCTACCTTTCCCCAAAGGACAAGTATTTTTTCGGAAATTTCACTTTTTATTGGTTGCCTCAAGCAATAGTGCTCGCTATTCTTCTTTTAGCTCGTTATAAACTTCCAGTACTTTGCGGTGCGGCGCTGGTTTTTTCGGCTTATCTTGCGTGTTTTCATCTTTGGGTTTTTTCTCGGCCGCATCCGGAATCAATGGCTTGGTTGGGTTATCTATTTTCTTTCCCCGGGGCAGCAATAGGTGCCTTGGTTTCTGCTACTATTGCTAAACGTTTTGAAATTAAAAACTCGGTTATGTTAGGCGGTACTGCTTTACTACTTACATTTATAGGCCTTGTTCTAAATCAGGCTCTGGTCTGTACAACAGTTATGTATTGCCCAATCTAAGAAAGAGCTGTTCCTAACAAATCGTTCCAGCCTCGCCACTTCGTGGCTGGACAGTTTTTAAGTTGTGGCTTTATGGTTTTGCTGCGCAAAAGTATTCCATAAAGCCACAACTTAAAAACTGCCGCTGAACTTAGCGTTATGTGTTGCCAGGAGATGGATTTACCCTTGAAAATATATTGTGTAGATGCTGAAAATATAGGCTTGAACGCTCTGGAAGAACTAACCATTTCAGTATTGGACAGGGTGTTTGTCTTCACAAACTCAGAACATCTGAGGTCCGCCTGTACTAATGCGCTTGTTACATGTGTAAGTGGTTATCCAAACGGGCCAAATCAAGCTGACTTTTATATTATCGCCCACCTTTCAAATATACTTGCTCATTTATCAAAAGCCGAAAAAAAGGCAATTGAATTTTCCCTTTGCTCAAAAGACCAAAGCCTTTGGAAAGCATTTGAATTTCAATGCTATCTTGCTGGTGTTAAGTCGAGCGCACCTAACATCGTTATTGAGGCGGAAATAAGTGCTGCTCCAGCTCCAATTCATGCTCCTTTAGAGCAAAGAATATTAAAGTTAATGGCTCAACCAATTACCGTTGTTGAAATTCAGCAAAAGCTAAACGCTCCACAATCTGAATTTACAACTTCTTTTAACGTTCTAATTAAGGCAGGCAAAGTAAAACGGTATGAAAAATCTAAGAAAAAATGGCTTCGTAATGTAAGCACATAACAAAGCAATCAAACGGATGGTTTTTAAGTTGCACTTTTTCCATTCCGCTTCGCTCCATTTTATGGCAAAAGTGCAACTTAAAAACCACCGTTTATCGCGGCGTTAACTTAATCCTGAATTGAATTTATCTTTATATCTAATCATGAAAATATTTCTTTTGGCCATTTTGCTATTTTACAGTATCAATGCGCTTTCCTCCGAAGTACGGTATTGCGTTGGCTCAAAGGAAGAGCGGTTAGAAGGCCTCAAAGAGTTAGGAAAGTTTTCTGTTCGTTTCAAGCAAAAATATGGTTATATTCCAAATCCTGAAGTCGGCTACAATGAAAAATATGAAAAAGGTATTCCCAAAAAGCTACATAATTATTTAATTGCAACAAGCTCAAATCCATATTCAGTTCAATATAGCTGTGAACTCAATAGTTCCAATTCGCCTGAAAGCTCAGATCTTGAAATTTGTAAGCTCACCCTATCTACAGGCGAAATCAGTTGTCAAAGTTTAGGGTTTGAACCAGAAAAGCAAAATTAACAAGTGGCTCAAGCACCGCGCACTTCGTGCGCTGGACAGTTTTTAAGTCGCAGTTTTATGGTTTTGCTGCGCAAAAGTGTTCCACAAAACCACAACTTAAAAACTGCCGCTTAGCTCGGCGTTAGGTGAGGCCATGATAAAATATTCTCTCGTAATTTTTATGCTTCTGATGATTGGCTGTTCTGAACCGCCGAGAAAACAATTGTCTCCAAATGTATCTTGGGATAATTGCTATAGCACGTTTGAAAAACATGTACTTGAGCTAAGTGGAAATCAAGTAAGAGATTGCGGCTTTTTTACTCCGATTACGCCAGAAAATAAAAAAGCTGAAGTAAAGGGCTGCTTAAAATCCGCTTTAGAAAATGGCGAGCCGTTTAGAGTTGGGCATAAAGATATTGGTTACGACTCTTCATTTTGTGCAGTGGCTGTCAAAGATACAAAAGGGAAGTATTGGAGTTTCTTTTACGATTCTAGTGTTTCAGGCAGCTCAAAAGGGCCTGCTGCTCTCTGGATTTCACAGTGCTCAGAGCTTAAGTTGGAAAAAGGAACAATCGGACAAGACAGTTTCTTTAAGTTGGTGGGTTGCGAAGAGCGAAAAGACGTTGTAAAAAATCTTCTGAAAAAGTGAGTCACCTAACAAGTCGCTCAAGCATCAGTCGCTACGCTCCTTGGACAGTTTTAAGTCGCAGTTTTGTAGTTTTGCTGCGCAAAAATATTCCATAAAACTACGACTTAAAAACTGCCGCTGAACTCGGCGTTAGGCTAAAATCGTCGGAGGTTATGTGTTCAATTGGTTTAAAAAAAAGAAAGCACCAGAATTAGAATTCATCCCGCTCATTGAGAAATTACTTAATTTGCAGGTTGCATCAAAAAATACCAATATCCGCAGGCTGTTTTCCACATTTATGACTAATAAGCAAGCTTCTGGGTATATCTTTGGCTTCCATGATTCAATGTTACAAAGTATTGGTCTTTATAACGCTAATAATCCAGAAAATGCTGCTTACCTTATTGAAGCTAGTTATAAAAATTTATTTGGCAGCCAAGCTGGCTATGCTCTTTTTAATACATCGCTTGCAAATCAAAATGACTCTGATTTTGAAAAAGGTGTAATGCACGGCGGTGAAGACATGTATGAATATTTTAATAATCAAGTTCCCGCTACTGGTTTGAGCTTAATCTTGCTGTATCATAGAAATGCCTAACAAAGCAATCAAACGGATGGTTTTTAAGTTGCATTTTTGCCATTCCGCTTCGCTCCATTTTACGGCAAAAGTGCAACTTAAAAACCACCGTTTATCGCGGCGTTAACTTACTATGAATATTGAAGAACTTCGCAAGATTCGAAACAAAAATGTGGCTCAGCAAAATGAGTTGACCTATCTCGAAATGAAGCAGTGTATGGAGTCGCTCACCAATCATTCTTGGATTCCTTTTGTTTTAGAAAAGTATGAGCTAAGTGCGGGTGCAGGTATTTTAATAAGTCTGAGTAATGTGCCAGAGCAAGAAGGGATTCTTTGGTTTGGTTCATGGCTTTCAACTATTAAGAATTTCTACGACTTCGAAGTTCTTACAAGCACAGACTCTTCAAACATTATTGAAGTTGAGTCATGGCAAGAGGTTACTCCGAGATTCGTGCTAACAAAAAAGGCATAGGTAAAACTCAGGCTTATATTGCGCTAGAATTATTAGCTGAACATGTAAAAAGTTAACAAGTCGCTCAAGCATCGCACCTTCGGTGCTGGACAGTTTTTAAGTCGCGCTTTTGTGGTTTTGCTGCGCAAAATGTTTCCACAAAACCGTAACTTAAAAACTGCCGCTTAGCTCGGCGTTGTAGGTGGAAAATGCGTCTCGAAGAATTAGAAGAATCATATTTGCTAGAATTGAATCATGATGATGGTGGCAAGTTCATTGAACTCGTATGCGTTACTCCACAAAAATCCAAAATCAAAATTTCAGCATGGAATATTGATCTAACTCCAATTGTAGTTGCTTACATGGGGTTGAATTTAAAATCGAATTTCACAACTGAGGAAAACATTCACTGTCTAGGTGAGATTGAATCTATTAATACTTCAAATTCTGGGTTCATATTAGAAGGTGACTTCGGTTGTATTAAGATTACTGCCGGCAATGTATCTATTGAGTCTATCTGAAATTATAGGTTTTCATAAACATAACCTTGAATTATTGTGTGCAATGCGCTCATTCAAAGTTACATATATTTATTAATTTCGTGCACATAAGCAGCCTATAACAAGTCGCTCAAGCAACAGTCGCTATGCTCCTTGGACAGTTTTTAAGTCGCAGTTTTGTGGTTTTGCTGCGCAACAGTATTCCATAAAACCACAACTTAAAAACTGCTGCTGAACTCGGCGTTAAATACCTGTAAGCAGAAAATCCAAAGCGTTTAAAATTTCAACTCTTGCGTGCGAAATATCAGCAATGGTTTTGCCCAATTCTTTACGTTGAATACCTGCTAATTGAGGAGTAAGCATTAAGTAATCTATCCCTTCAATATTAAGAATAGGGGTTAGCTGAGTTAAAACTTTGTCTCTATTACTTTCTAGCTTTTTTAGGGGAACTACAATCGTAGTTTGTAACGAATCAAGTAAATTTGTTTGTATATCTAAAAGCAATGGAAATTCTTTTTTGCTTTGAGAGTTTTTATTTTGGTAAATTATTAGTTGAGTCATTAAAAACTTCGAATTCCATCGCTAAACACACCGTTTTCATCTACTGCTTTATTGTAGGCAGCAATCGCATTTTTATTCTGTTCAAGCCATTGTTGTGCTTGTTTGGCTTTCAATTGGCTTGTTAGTGCTTGTTCTAAAGCTGCGGAAAGATTAATTTCTAAATCTCTGGCTTTTTTTAATAAGTCACTGTTTATACTAAGGTTTGTTGGCTTTTTGGGTGCGTTTTGGTCGTAAAGTGCAAGCATATTTGCCTCCTTTAAGGTAATGCGTATATATTATACGCATAATGTTGTAAGGTCAAATGCGGAAAATTATTTAACAAGTCGCTCAAGTATCGCACGCTACGTGTGCTGGACAGTTTTTAAGTTGCAGTTTTGTGGTTTTGCTGCACAAAAATATTCCAAAAAACCACAACTTAAAAGCTACCGCTGAATTCGGCGTTAGATATTGCAAGGAGTAAATCGTGAAAGTAATTTTGAAACGAGCTTACGAATCACCAGTCAAGAACGATGGTTACCGGGTACTTGTAGACCGTCTCTGGCCGCGGGGGCTAGCCAAAGTCAAAGCCATGATCGATCTCTGGCTTAAGGATGTCGCGCCGTCAACCGAGCTTCGTCAATGGTTTGGGCATGATCCTGAGAAGTGGGTTGAGTTCAGGAAACGATATCGCGCTGAGTTGAAGAACAATCCGGCATGGCTTGAGCTTCAATCGCTTGCTCGCCAGAAAGACCTTACCCTTGTGTATGCAGCTAAGGATCAGTTACACAATGAAGCAGTGGTGCTTAAACAGCTTCTGGAGCGTAATACCTAACAATTCATTCAAGTGTTATGGAGCACAGAATGGATATTTCACACACATAATTTTATTTAATTCCAAGTGAAGTTTTTGTGGACGAAGAATCAGGCTTAATTGATTATGCTTTCCAAGGAGCAACTACCTTTTCCAAATCAAGATTTATTATCTATCTAAATACGAAAGTAAGGAGTTTCCTTTTATTTATCGCGAAATAAAGAGTGAATCATGTCTTTAGCCTTTGATCCATCAAATATAGATACATCCTTTGATCAAAAATTTGACAGCAATAGTGAACTCACATGGTTACCTTGGGTTGGGAAGTTGTTTAGTTCATCACACCAAAAAGTAATGCTTTTGGGTGAAAGCACTTACAACTGGGCACCGCAAGATGAATTAGTTGGGAAACGAATTTCTCGACGCGATCATGTGCGGTTGTTGCATCAGAATCATGCATTAAACTTTAAGCGTAACTCTAAGTATGTTCGTAACATAGAACGTGCAATTTACAATCAAAAAAAGCCAAGTTTGCAAGCAAAAGCTGAGCTTTGGTCTTCTGTTGTTTATCACAATTTAGTCCTTCGCCCAATGGCCACGTTGAATCATAGACCGAATTATATTGATTACTTAAAAGGATGGAATGAAGCTATTAATCTATTCATAGAACTATCTATTAATGAAGTGATCGTTTATGGATTAGAAAAAGAAAAAATTAGTGCATTAATAGAGGTAGCGAATGGTCGTGATTTTTTTTATGAGAAAAAGAAAGTCCCATCTATCGGTCGTTTTCGTCCTAGCATAATTACACTTGATACTGGAAAAAATAAAGTAAAACTAATATTTATACGTCATCCCAGTGCTTTTTTTAGTTGGAAAAAATGGGCAGTTCTTTTGGCTCAAGAGAGTATGCTTTCGATTAAACATGTATAACAAGCCATTCAAGCACAGTAACCAACGGTTAGCTGTAAGCTGCATTTTTGTAGTCGTGCTGCGCAAAAGATTATCGCAAAACTCAAACTTAAAAGCTGCCTGGGATGCCTAATGACTTTGCATGATGATTAAATTGAGTGTTTAATTTCATAGGTGAAGATAGCGTGTCCAGCAAAAATAAATTTTTTAATACACTCATTAATCATTTCGAATCAAAAGATTGTTGATTTGGGCAATGGTTACAATCCAAGCGGATATTACCGGTCATTCATGTTGGCTATTTAGTCATTAAATTTTTTAAAATACAGGCGAGGAAAATATTCATGGATAACAGTATAGCGACCAATGCAAGTGTTGATGAATATATGAATAAAGCCAAAAAGTGGAAGGATGAATATGAAATTTTGCGGAAAATTATTCTTGATTGTAATCTCACGGAAGAGCTGAAGTGGGGTCAACCTTGTTATACCCTTGGTAAGGCTAATATAGTGTTGATTCATGGTTTTAAGGAGTATTGTGCGCTTTTATTTTTTAAAGGTGCTTTGTTGAAAGACGCCAAGGGAATTCTTGTCCAGCAAACTGAGAATGTGCAGGCTGCCCGCCAGGTTCGATTCACGAATGTTAATGAGATCTTTAAGGTAAAGACCGTCCTTAAAACCTATATCCACGAAGCTATTGAAGTTGAAAAATCGGGTTTAAAAGTCGATTTTAAAAAGACTGATGAATTTAATATGCCTGAAGAATTCCAGCACATTTTGGAAAAAACACCGGCCCTGAAAAAGGCATTTGAGTCTTTAACTCCAGGCCGCCAGCGTGCATATCTTTTGCACTTTTCCGCAGCAAAGCAATCCAAAACCCGTATTGCACGGATTGAAAAAGTTACGCAGGATATTCTTGATGGAAAAGGTTTGAATGATTAAATTGTAAATATTAATGCAGGTTTTTTCCCAAATAAGCTCGTTTTAGTTCATTTATATTTAATTTTTTCATGTGCAGCATGACATCCATGACGCGTTCTGATTTATCGCTATCTTGATCGGTAATCATATCGATGAGGCTTGCTGGAACTATTTGCCATGAGATGCCGTATTTGTCTTTGAGCCATCCACATTGTTGTGCCGTTGTATCGCCGTCTTCCGACAGGGCTTCCCAGTAATAGTCAAGTTCTTCCTGATTTTTACAGTAGATTTGTAAAGATATTGCTTCATTAAATGTGAAGCCCGGCCCGCCATTTAATGCAGTAAATGTTTGTCCGTTGAGTTCAAACACAATACTCATAACCGAACCTGCCTCCTTACCATGAATATCCTGTCCCGATTTGCTGTAGAAGGCAATTTTTACAATGCGTGAATTTTTGAAAATTCCGGTATAAAACTTTACAGCGTCTTCCGCTTTGTTATCGAACCATAAACAAGGGGAAATACTTTGCAGGTTAAGCATTTTCACTTCCTATACAATCGAAATAGTATTATTTCGTAATGCAGTTGATTGGGCTGGATTTGGGCCAGAGTTTTATTAAGTAGATTTTTTTATTGTCTTTAAATCACCTGATAGTGTCCCTGAGTAGGTAATTACGTAAGGCTAGGTAAGCTGGCAGTGTGAGTCTGTGCGTTAGCGCTCGTACGTGAACACTTTGGGATTTTTCAGCTGGAATGATTTTATTCTTGTAGCGTTTAAATAAGAGAACCTCTAGCAACTGTAGCTAGAGGTTTGAGATTTTAATATTGATAATTTAAGCGACCTGTTTGCTGCTTTTGTCGTTTAATTTTTCTGTACGTCGATGCGCTATGGGTTCAATTTTTTTTTGCTTTTCGTATAGGAAGCGTAATACGGCGGTACGATAGCTGTTGTATTCCGGATCGTCAGCTAATTCCAGTCGATTGCGTGGGCGAGCTAATTTGATATCCAGTATTTCTCCGACGGTTGCTGCAGGGCCGTTGGTCATCATGACGATGCGATCAGATAACAAAACTGCTTCATCAACATCGTGGGTGATCATGATCACGGTATTGCCTAATGTGTTTTGTATTTCCATCAGTGAATCTTGCAGATGCGCGCGCGTAAGTGCATCGAGCGCGCCAAAAGGTTCGTCCATTAATAATACTTGTGGTTCCATTGCCAATGCGCGGGCTATACCGACCCGTTGTTTCATACCGCCGGAAATTTCATCGGGCCGTTTATGCATTGCGTGGGTCATGTGTACCAATTCCAGATTGTGCTCTATCCATTCACGCATTTGTGCTTTGGTTTTGATACCTGTGAATACACGTTTTACTCCAAGTTCTACATTTTGGTAAGCCGTTAACCATGGCAGTAATGAATGGTTTTGGAATACCACCGCGCGTTCAGGCCCGGGTTCATTGACTTCCCTACCATTGAGCATAACGCCGCCGCTGGTGGCTTGGTAAAGCCCGGCGACAATATTTAAGACTGTTGATTTTCCGCAGCCGGAGTGTCCAATCAAAGATACAAATTCACCTTTATTAATTTTTAAATTGACATCTTGCAGTGCGCAAAAACTTCCTTTGGGTGTGGGAAAATCTATACCGACTTTGGAGATTTCTAAATGTAATTCATTCATGATGTAATTCCTGTAGTGATTTTTGCAACGGAATATTTTTTGTCTTGGGATTTTTATCTAACAACAGCAGATTTATCCCAATTGATATAACTTTGGATGGCAAGCAATGTACGATCCAAACCAAAACCTATAAAGCCAATCGTTAATACTGCGACACAAATGCGCCCCAGAGAATCTGATGAGCCATTTTGGAATTCGTCCCATACGAATTTTCCGAGCCCCGGATTTTGTGCCAGCATTTCAGCGGCAATTAATACCATCCAGGCTATGCCGAGTGATAAACGCAAGCCGGTGAACATCATTGGAACAGAAGAGGGGAGGACAATTTTCCTGACATGGGTAAACCAACCCAGGCGCAATACACGGCTTACATTGATTAAATCTTTGCTCACACCTGCAACACCTACAGCGGTATTAATCATCGTGGGCCACATGGAACACAGGCATACAGTTAACATGGAAATAATAAAAGATTTGGAAAATATAGGCGCTTCACTCACATAGACCGAGCTTACGACCAATGTGATCAGTGGCAGCCACGCCAAGGGTGATACGGGTTTAAATAGTTGGATAATGGGATTAAATGCGCGATAAAGCGTTTGGCTTAAACCAATTACTATGCCCGAAGGTATGGCAATAATGGTTGCCAAAAAAAATCCACTTAAAACAGTCACCAAACTGGTTTTAATTTTGGAAAAAAATGTAGGACGACCATTGTATTCACGAATTTTGATTTCCGCTTTTGGATCTGTTTTTAAAGCGTCTGCGTTACGTTTTTCCTGGCGATCATAAAAGGCTGCGGCGCGTGCATTTTCCTCTTTTTGTTCTGCGACAAGATTATTCCACTGTGTGATCACTTCCTTTGGACCTGGAAATGTGCCGAGTGATGTTTTGATGTGTTGCGCACCTACCTGCCAAAAAAGTAAAAATAAAATTAATCCGACAGCCGGTAATAAGATTCCCAATGTAATATCGCGTATTTTTGCGGGAGATGTTTTTTGGGCAATAAAGTGTTGGAGTTTGGATGCAGGCTTTACCGAAGTGGCGGCTAATATACGTGTAGTTTCGTTCATGTTTATCTCCAGCTTTGCAGGCTCGCTGTCTTGTCGCTCCCGAATTCATGCAAATATAGGCCTGAATTCGAGAGAGGTTTTTAATGGTAATCAACACGGTTTACTTACAGTTTTTCATCACCTTTCAAACCAATTTTGAATTGTTTCAAATAGTCATTAGGTTTGTGTCCGTCAAATTTAATACCATCTATCCATTCAGTTGCGTCGGGTGAACGGTAACCGTCAGTTTTTCCAAAGTCCTGGAAATCAGCAGCGGTCATTTTTCCTTCGGCAATCAAATCTTTCGCGGCCTGTTGATAAACTTCTGGCATTGCAATTTTTTTTGCAAGATCTGCATACCAGCTATCAGGTTTCGCTTCAGGAATTTGGCCCCAGCGGCGCATTTGGGTTAAGTACCAAACTGCATCTGAGTAGAAAGGATAGGAGGCGTTGTAGCGGAAGAATACGTTGAAGTCCGGTTCGGAACGTTTGTCGCCGCGCTCGTATTCAAAAATACCGGTCATTGAATTGGCGATTACTTTTTCATCTGCACCGACATAATGTGGATTGGAAATCATTTTTGCAGCGGCCTTGCGGTTGGCGTTATCTTTTTCATCCAGCCATTTTCCTGCGCGAATTAAGGCTTTCACAACGTGAATATGGGTGTTTGGATTTTTCTCTGCCCAAGCCCTGGTCACACCAAAAATTTTGTCAGCAATCTGGTTATGAACTGTGATGATGGGAACTCCGATACCACGGAATACCGCTTGCTGGTTCCAGGGTTCTCCCACGCAATAACCGTTGATCGTTCCGGCTTCAAGGGTTGCGGGCATTTGTGGTGGAGGTGTTACAGACAGCAAGGCATCTGCTTTGAGTTGGCCGGCAATGTCACCTTTTTGTGGTGCATAAAAACCCGGGTTGATACCACCGGCGGCGAGCCAATAACGCAAGCCCATGTTGTGGGTTGAGACCGGGAATACCATCGCCATATTGAAGGCTTTGCCCTGGTTTTTATAATTTTCGATAACAGGTTTTAATACGGATGCACTTATTGGATGAACAGGTTTTCCATCGGCATCTTTGGGAACTGATTTTTTAACTGCGTTCCAAATATCATTGCCGACAGTGCAGGCGTAGTCGTTTTGCGTAAGTGCATAGGCGTATACCAATTCGCCACTTGTGCCAAACCCGGCGGCGGTACCGACGGGTTGTCCCATTAACATATGAGAGCCATCCAGCTGGCCGGTGAGCACGCGATCGAGCACGACTTTCCAGTTGGCTTGTGCTTCAAGTTCTACGTTTAATCCTTCGTCTTCAAAATAACCGTTCTCCAGCGCGACCGCGAGTGGCGCCATGTCGGTTAATTTAATAAAACCAAATTTCAAATTTTCTTTTTCAGGTTTTCCGGTCGCGGCTTGCGCAATATTGATTAATGAAAATGCGATAGCGAATCCCAGGGATGCTTTGGCGAGCTTACCCAACATGTTCATTTTTTTTGAAAAAGGTTTTATCAAACTTTTGTGTGGCATAACGCTCATGAGCTTGCTCCTGATAAGTGTTTAACAAATGCGCAAAACGAATAAAGAATATGTCTGGTTAGTGTGTGGAGATTTGTTGGTGTCCTTGCCTTGCGGGTAGGAATTTGTACAAGGTGGCCTATTCAAAGTCTGTGCCAAGCAACTTTTAAGCATCGGTTTGTGCATTTTTGGTTCGAGAAAAAACCGTAATTTTCAGCTTTGCACTTTTATGATTCGGGTGTGGATGAGAAATGGAAAGTTTGGTTTCATCTCTGCAAGTATTTTTGATCGCTTGCAAGGCTTGATAAAAAAACTATGCTTTTTTTTGAGGCATTTACGATGGCTCGCCGGTATAAATGTCGGGACGATATTGACGAGTGATAAATTTTCTTTTTGAATTCAAGGGATTGCGAGTTGCTGGTTGTTTGCTTTTCTTCTGACAAGACGGAGTGTATCAGGCATGTGGCGCGGGCTTAATCCTTAAGGATTCTTAAGGATTCGATAAAAGTGGCTGTCGGTGTGTTCATCTCCAGTGCATATCAGCTATTGTTTTAAGCGATAGCCAGTCATTTTCGATAGATAGACACAAATTCAATGACTGAAACTATCAAACTATAGGCGCAATAATCTTCAAAAACAGAAGATTAATGTTAAGTAGCAACTGGGTCTGCGCGATGCAATTTTTCATTGGCCTATACTTATGCGACTGATAATCAGGAAAACAATAATGATAAATGTTTGCTCGATCAGATTGGTTGCCGCGATCTTGATTGTGTTGGCGGCGAGTGGTTGCGTGTCTGTTAAACCCAAGCCTGTGGAAGCTTATTCTCCCCATATTGCTGATGTACTTTCCGGCAAGGAAATTCTGGGCCATGCCGTTACGAATGCAGAATTACCCAACTATGAAGTGTTCAAAATCACGCCTGAAATGGAAGCGTTTGCCAGAAGGGTTGTCCGTCGTGGTGACACTTATTTTGATAAGGTAAAAGCCTTGCACGTAGCACTCTTGTCATCGCAGGAATCCGGCGGGCAGGGAATAATTTACAGCGCTTATACCACTGAAGTGCCTACGGTGACTTTTGAGCAGCGCCGTGCAAACTGTTTGAGTTTTACGTTGTTGTATGTCGCCCTGGCGCGTGCTGTTGGTATTAACGCTGAAGTGAATGAAGTTGAGATTCCGCCAACGTGGGATTTACGTAATAAAAAAGACATGGTGTTTTTGCGTCATGTAAACGTCAAGGTTCCCATGTCCCGCGAGAACATTAACCTGTTGCGTAATGATGATGTGGTTATTGATCTTGAGATGAATCGCTATCGCGCTAATTACAACCAGCATGAAATTAATGATGTATTGGCCGAGGCGCAATTTTATAGCAATCGTGCCATGGAATACCTTGAACACGATAATTTTGTGGATGCGTTTTTAAGTTTACGTAAATCAATTAGTTTGAACGATCAGCAATCCTATGTCTGGAGCAACCTGGGGGCTATCTATGGCCATAAAAATTTGTGGCGTGAAGCGGAACTGGCATATTTGCACGCCCTGGAACTTCACTCTGATGATTTGACAGTAATGAATAACCTTGCGTATCTTTATAGTCGAATAGGTAACAAGGAGTTGTACCAAAAATATTCAAAGCTTGCGCAGCGTTATCGTGAATCCAATCCATTTTATCAATACAGTTTGGCATTGTCGGCGTATGATCAAAATGATTACCAGGCGGCTTTACAGTTTGTAACACGGGCTATTGATCGCGAAAAAAATGATGCACGCTTCTATGAATTGGCTGCAAGTATTTATGAAAAGCTGGGGCGTGAAGTTAAATTGGCGGAAATGCAAAAGAAAATAAAAAAACTGAAACCCAGTGAGGTATACAGCGACTAGCAGTTGTCTTCGTGATGATAAGTAATTTATTGGATAAATGTCATCGTTTTGTCATCTGGATATGGGTTAATAAAGGTGCAGTAAGCCTCTGCAGCATTCGATGTAAAATATCAGGCACCCCACCTGCAAGGATGCGGGTACTATCACAAAAAATTCCCGCATAAACTCCTTTCTCTTTTTTGCTTATCACTATCGCACAAGATAAATCGCGCTACTTTTGGTAAGGAGTGTGGCGCGACTCCGGGATAAATAATTTCCGCTGAATATTGTGTTGTTCCAGGGTAACAGGATTATGGCTGTGAATTAAGTTGTGCTTTTGCTGGCGATTTTTTCCAGTAGCCAGGCTTTTGCTTTTTGTGTGTCAGAAAATAACTTTCCATAACCAATATCACGGTTGGCCAGCACCTGGCGAATAAATTGTGTGTGTTCAAATGTTTTTGGATTTTTGTCTACCCAGGCAATGACAAATTTGGCGGTGATGCCGACTTCGGCAAAAATCGTTTGGTGATTCCATGCATCCATAGTTGAAATCGCATTGGACATATTCTGTTCACCGAGCACATAAAAACAATTGTGTTGGTTACACGCTTCTGCAATTTTACGCCACAAATGAATTGCATTTTCGTAGGAAGAATTACCCGTAATGACAACGTGCAGGTAGTTGTCCTGCGGGGTAATTTCGAGGGAATTGGGCATCGCACTGGCTCCATGGTACGTCTGATATTCACTGTTCCCAGTGAATAGTTGTTAATAAAATAAAGGGTATTTTGCTCGTCTAACTGCGCAGGTCTGCCAATACTTTTCCGGCATCCAGCACTTCCTTATCGTGAGCGGGTTCGCGCCAGGTTTCTGCTAATGCTGCGTCATACCAGCTTTGCATCGCGGGAAGTGCGAGCATGGTTTGCAGATAATCGTTTGCGCTGCTGCTTAAGGGAAGTTGATAGGTTTGCGCGCGGAAAACCACCGGAGCGAAAAATGCATCCACTGCGCTGAATTCACTACCGGCGAGGAACGGCCCACCGAATTTTTGCAGCCCCTGGCACCAGAGTTCATCGATACGGGTAATGTCTTTTTGCAAGGCAGGTGAAATGCTGTGTAATTCAATCCGCATACCGCAGCTCATACCACAATTGCTACGTAATGCTTGAAAGCCGGAATGCATTTCCGCCGCTGCACTGCGTGCCCATGCGCGGGCGGTTTTATCGCTGGGCCATACGTGCGGATGATGTTCGGCAAGATATTCAACGATGGCGAGTGAATCCCAAATCACGCGGTCACCATCCTGCAGGCAAGGTACTTTGCCAGTGGGCGAGAAGGTGCGATACAGCTCCCATGCACCATTCTCGGGAAAAGGATGCAGTTGTTCGGTAAAGGGGATGTCAAACGCAGCCAGTATCAACCAGGGGCGCAGTGACCATGAAGAATAATTTTTATTGGCGATATGCAGTGTGTACATAGCGGACTCCTAGTCAATAAAACACACAAATGAAAAAGCCAAGGTAGATGGCCTTGGCTTTAGTGTATTTGATGTTAATCCTGATCTTCCAGTGCTTTAAGGCTCCATTCAATCGCCTCTTTGTAGTACTGCTCTGGCAGGAGGTATTTAAGTTGCTGCAGGGTACTGCGAATCTCGCCAATATCCTTGCTGACCAAATTGATGTGGCCTACTTTACGACCCGGTAAAACCGCTTTGCCGTACCAGTAAGTTTGCGCAACCGGCAGGTTGAGCCAGTTGGGATTGTAGTCAGTGCCAATCAGGTTGATCATCACGTTTTGGCCAAGGATTTGCGCTTTCGGGATCGCCATATCGGCAATCGCACGCAAATGGTATTCAAACTGGCTGATGCTTGCGCCCGCTTGCGTCCAATGGCCGCTGTTGTGTACGCGCGGTGCTAATTCGTTGATCATCAACTGGTCGCCAACGCGGAAACACTCCATCGCCATAACGCCTACGTAATCCAGCTCATTCAAGAGCTTGCCGAGCATGGTTTCTGCCTGCGTTTGTAGCCTTTGCAAGCGAGCGAGCGGGGCAACAGACGCGTAGAGGATGCCGTTTAAATGCAGGTTGAGGGTAAGCGGATAAAACACGCATTGGCCTGCACGATTGCGTACGCCGACCAGCGACACTTCCTCATCAAACGCAATGGCTTGTTCCGCAATCGCCTGGCCTTGCCAATCGGCAGGGACTTCATCGTCCTGCGCGCGAATCCAGTACTGGCCTTTGCCATCGTAGCCGCCGGTACGGCGCTTGAGCAGTACGCGCTCGCCCAATTGGTCGCGCAATTCATTGGCGCAAATATCATTGGCTACATTGCGCCAGGGGGCAGTAGACAGACCAAGCGAATCGATCAGCTCTTTTTGGGTTTTACGATCCGCCAGCCTACCAAACACTGATTTATTAACGAAATGAGCGTGGTTTGCCAGGGTTTGGGTGACGAGGGTATCCGGCCATTGCTCGCGCTCGGCTGTGACCAGGTCATCGGCGTGCAGGGCAGGGGCGCTACTTTCATTGATATCTACCGGGCGCACATCCAATGCCAAAGGCATACCCGCATGCTTAAGCATGGCGCCCAGTTGGCCTGCACCTAACACCCAAATTGGCTTGTTACTACTCATTAATTACCTGCAAAAATTAACGTCTGAAGAAATTTTAAAAGCGTTACTGTTTTTTAGCTCCTCCTCCTTAATTCAAAGGGGAGGTCGTGGCGCCCGGCTAGGGAGGGGGTTAATCTACGCTTGGATCAGGATTGTCCAATACAGCCTGCGTTTGGGTATAACGGAAATCGTCGATACGCGCCGCCAATTCACTATCGTTCAGCGCCAAAATCTGGCAAGCCAACAAGCCTGCGTTAAACGCACCGGCAGTACCAATCGCCAGGGTTCCTACCGCAATACCTTTGGGCATTTGCACGATAGATAAGAGACTATCCATACCGTTCAGCGCTTTGCTTTGCACAGGCACGCCCAGCACAGGCAAGCGGGTATGGGCAGCAATCATGCCGGGTAAATGCGCTGCTCCGCCAGCACCCGCCACAATTACGCCATAACCGTTGCTTGCAGCTTCCTCGGCAAAGCTGGCCAGCTTTTGCGGGGTGCGATGCGCTGAAACCACTTCGGTATGGTATTCCACACCCAGTTTTTGCAGGATTTCAACGGCGGCTTGCATGGTGGCCCAATCACTTTTGGAGCCCATCACAACGGCGACTTTAGTGCTCATAGCATTGTCTCGAACGAAAAATAACCAATAGAAAAAAGGCGCGCATAGTACCACAGAGTACCTGTAACTGTGAGAAATATAGCTATAGGCTGGATAAATCAATGTTGCACCTTCATAGTTTATAAATCGTTCGATCCGTTCATTTTGTTCGTTTTTCTTCCAGGTGAATTTATGGAAACCCTGACATCTAATCAAGCCAAAACCCAATTTGGGGATTTATTGCTTAAAGTACAGCGTGCGCCTGTCGAAATTAGCCGTAACGGAAACCTGTAGCTGTGATGATTTCAGCGGATGATTACGCAGCAATGGAGCCTTTGAAAATGGAATTATTGCGTCAATCGCTTAAGCGTGGCCTTGTTGATCTGGACGCAGGCAAGCTTCAGGATGGCGATTCCATTTTTGCTTCGATAATTGAGGCTGAGGGCAACTAAGTGGCGAGGCCATATTAATAATATGCGCGATTACACTCGCAATAGATGAGGTAGCAAACAAGTTAAACACTATTTGGATTCACTGCATCAATCTTTACATCAATTGGCTAAAAATCCGTTAATGGGTGTATTGCAATTTAAAGAGGAAAATATTTATAGCTTCCCAAGCTCCAGTCATACGATTTATTGCCTGATGCAAAAAGACTGCATAGTTATTTTGGCGATACTTCATCAAAGTATGACACCTGAAATACATTTGAGCAGATAGTTAAACGTCAAAAAATAAATTCGATTTTATTTTACGAATAATCAACGGTATCTAATTAATTTGAAGATGGTATTTCCTCTGTCTGCGAATTTGCTGCCGATGAAACAGCTTCAGAAGGCTCAGCTTCCGAAGATTTTTCTGTTGCTGCTTTTTCTGGTTCAGATTTTGTGTCCAGTTTTATATTTGTTTCTGACGATGCAGAACTTTCACGCGTTTTGCTTGCAGATTCAGATATTTTTCTCTCAGGTTTATCTGCGCTGGTGGTTTGTGTAGCCGCATCCACCACCTTGAAACGCAAAATTCCCAATACCTGCCGTGCTTCGGTTTCCACCTGGATTCGCCAGTTGCCTGCGGCGTCTTTGGGGAAATTCATTTTGTGGCTCCATGAACGGTAGCCCTCGTCATTACCGCCGCTAATGTCCAATGCAATCCGGTCGAATTCTTTTCCGTCTTGATACCAGGCGTGGTAAATGCGCTCGCGTAATCCGCGCGGCGCATGGATTGCGGTGTATGCATAAATCCCCTGATGCAATTGTTGGTTGGTGACAACTTTTAATTTTTTATTAGGCAATCTATTGGTGTTATCGATGTGATCTGTAATTGCAACCTGGGTGAGCCAAATGGATGCTGGTGGAATCCAGTGACGCACAGCCAAGCCTGCACCGAATGTTCCGGCAATAATTAATAACATGATGGGAATCCGTTTCCACCAGGATTCGGAAAAACTTCGTGCAATCCCGGGTGATGATAAAACCGCGGCAACACCCAATGCCCACAAATAACTTTTGGAGGTCGGCAAATGAAAAATCAGCGGCAGCGCAGTGAGTAGTGCTGCAAATAAAGTAATCCCATGAAAACTGAAATATAACCAGCGTCGTGGCGCCAGCCAGTGATAATAGAGCGGATCTATAATGGAAATAAACGCAGCGATTATGAGTAGCGATGTAAAAACCAGTTGTCCGCTGTTCCAGGCGGTCGTAATAAAGAAAAAAGGAATAACAAAAAATAAACTTTCCTGATGGACTAATTGATTGACATAACGCAATAAAACCGGTGGAACCTGAATGCCAAACCAGTGGGAAATTCCGCGCTGCAATAAATTTTCAAGGGAAAGCCACACCCAACTTACAATCATGAGTATGGAAATAATTTGTGCGAATTGTTCTTGCTTTCGCTCAACCAGGAAAAAGCTGGCAACGCCGGATGCAAAACCAAATAATGGAATTATCCAGGGATAGCGCTCCATCAACTTGAATGTTCGCCTGATTGTATTTTTCAATACGGCCATATTTTTCCATCACTATCTTTAACAAATGTGTGTTCAGGATTTTCTTTCGCTCACCGTCGGCTTAAGGATTTCAATCATCCAATTCATAAAAGCCTGCACACGTTTTGGCAAATGGCGGCGATTCGCATAGAGCAGGGAAACCGGCATGGGCGCAGAACGATAGGAAGGCAAAATTTCAATCAACTGCCCGCTATCGATAAACGGTTTGGCTGTTGCGCCATTTTCAGGTATTTGGATAATCCCGAGCCCCGCCAGGCAAGCACTTAAATACGCGTCTGCATTATTAACAATCACCGCGCCTTCCATTGCGATGTATTTTGTTGTTGATGTTAAGTCGTCAACATATTCAAATCCGTGCGATTTACCACCAAGCACCGGCACATAATGGACTAATTTATGGTTCGCCAAATCCTCAAGCGATTCGGGGATACCGTAAGTTTCAATGTAGCCGGGCGAAGCGCAGTTGATTAATTGATATTCGCCTATCGGACGCGCTACCAGACTTGAATCAAGTAATGTACCTACGCGCACAACGCAATCAAATCCTTCACGCACCACATCTACCCGGCGATCAGTGCTGCTCAGTTCAATTTCCAGGTGCGGATGCTCGCGTAAAAACTGTGGCAGTGCAGGAATAACCAGGCCGCGCGCCATGGCGGTGGGCATATCGACACGCAGGCGACCACGCAATTGGTTTTGCTGGTTATTGAAGAGGGTTTTTAGCTCATCGAAATCGGCAAGCAGGTCTTTGCTGCGCTCGTAAAATGCCTGGCCGTCGTGGGTCATCTGTACGCGGCGTGTGGTGCGATGCAGCAGACGCGTGCCGAGCATGGCCTCTAATTGCTGCACAGCGCTTGAAACATTGGCCTTCGCCAACCCCAGGCTATCCGCTGCTTCGGTAAAGCTCGCCAGCTCCGCAACCCGCAAGTAAACCTGCATGGCTTCCAGTTGATTCATGGATGCACCTTCTGATTGTTATAAATTTCCGAACAGTAAATTCAATAATGGATAGTTTATTCAATATTTTTAGATTAATAGACTGGCAACCATCAAGCAAATATTTGCTTGCCGAAAATCCACATTCACTAACAGAGAGGAAATTATCATGGCCAATAAAATTGCAATTGTGACTGGCGGCAGCCGCGGACTCGGTAAAAATACAGCGCTTCGCCTGGCGAGCAAAGGTGTTGATGTCATCATCACTTACCACAGCCAGCGTGCGGAGGCGGATAAGGTCGTCGCTGAAATTGAAGCGACTGGTGCGAAAGCGGCTGCACTTCAATTGGATGTTTCGCAAAGCAAAACTTTCGCGCAATTTGCGGATGATGTAAAAGCCATCCTGCAATCCAAATGGCAGCGCGATACGTTTGATTATCTGATCAATAACGCAGGCACTGGCATCAATACACCTTTTTTGGAAACGAGCGAAGAGCAGTTTGACCAGATGGTGAATATCCATTTGAAAGGTGTTTATTTCCTTACGCAAAAATTGGCAGGTTTGATCGCAAATGGCGGCAGCATTGTGAATATTTCAAGCGGGCTTACGCGTTTTAGTTTTCCAGGATATTCAGCTTACGCAACGATGAAAGGTGCGATTGAAACACTGAGTAAATATCTCGCCAAAGAATTAGGTTCTCGTGGAATTAACGTTAATACGGTTGCGCCGGGTGCGATTGAAACTGATTTTGGCGGCGGCGCTGTGCGCGATAACAGCGAGTTGAACCAACACATTGCATCATTAACGGCTTTGGGACGTGTCGGCTTGCCAGATGATATTGGGGGTGTAATCGCGTCATTATTATCTGACGATAATCGTTGGGTTAATGGACAGCGAATTGAAGCTTCTGGCGGGATGAATTTGTAAGCATCATCGCCAACTGATTAAGATGTCCTTAAATCAGTTGGCGAATTTTTTAGATCACTGATCTTTTTCCGGCTCTTCCAATTTCACACTGGTCAATTGATCCATTGCTTTGGATTTTTTTTCGATAAACTTATCGCCAACCTGCTCCACAAAAAGTGCTGCGATATTATTTTCATCGGCAACTTTAATGCCTTCCTCACTACCCAAGCACAGCAGTGCAGTTGACCATGCATCAGCCTGCGTTGAGCTGGACATAAATGCGTTGGCAACAACAGTATTGTGTTCAATGGGTTTTCCTGTGCGGCCATCTAAAATGTGGCTGTAGCGTTTGCCGTTATTATCAAAATAATGATGATAAGTTCCTGAAGGCATGAGTGACATAGGCTCACCCGTTTCAAAAATCGCAACTTTTTCGACTTTGCGTTCAGTGGAAATAGGTTTTTCCATGGCAATACGCCAAGGGGTTCCATCAGGTTTTTTTCCACGTACTTTTAATTCGCCACCAATCTCAACAACATAGCTGGTTATCTTGTGGCTTTCTAATAAATTTGCAAGACGCTCAACGCTGTAACCTTGTCCAATGGATGATAAGTCTACGCGCAAATCCGGTAATTTTTTTTGGAGATGGGTTGCATCTACAGTGATGATTTTATCCATGCCAATAAGCTGCATGGTTTGCTGCAATTCTTCATCGCTGGGTAAATGGAAAGTATCTTTTTTGAAGCCCCACAAATCAAATAAAGGCCTTATGGTGAGATCGTAACAGCCGCCGCTGGCCTTATTAACGATGCGGGCATATTCAACCAGGTTTACGATTTCCTCGTTGACTTCATGAGGTTCTGTATCTAATTGCGCATTAAATAATTCAATGGTGGAATCTTTGCGATAGTTGGATATGGATGCATCAATCCGTTGTAATTCAGCAGTGACTTCTTTTGTAATTGTCGCCTGATCTTCGGATGTTGGCAGCACGAAGGTGAGGTGATAAGTCGTGCCTTGGGCAAAGCCTTCAATTTTTACAGGGTCTGGTGTTTTGCTGCAGGCAGTGAGTAGGCAACTTGTTATGAAGCTAAAAAAAAATGTGGATGTGGAGGACGTGAATGCGCGCATGATAAATCCAGACAGCTATTGAGAATTGTTCGCATTATACCTTTGTTGATCATGGGAGGAATCATTAATCGTGCAATTAATGTGAATATATTTTTGTCGCGTGCTAAAAAAGACTGATAAAAAGTGTGGGCTTCATGCAGGGAGTTAATAGGGATTGAATCATTCAATCCCTATAATTTGGACATTAAACCGGATCTGTTTCACCACCAAAAGCGGCGAGCAACGCGGCGATAAAATTTTTCAGTTCGCCAGTCATAATCGCAAAATCTGCATCAAACTGTTCGGCCTTGCTTTCAGGATTGCGCTCGTTGGCTTTTTCGCTGATCACGTCATCAAATTTCAAGCGCTTTACCGCAAGCTGATCGTCCAGCACGCAATGGATGGATTCATTCCAGGTAACGGCGAGCTTGCTGACAAACATGCCGCTATTGATATGGCTGAGAATTTCATTCGCTGTTAAATCCTGTTTTTTGCAGCGAATGATGCGACCATCTTTTCCCGCTTGTAATTCGCATTCTTCACCCAGCTCAAACTCATTGGCGAGCTTGCCGGTTTGCAGCCAATGAGTCATGACTTGGGTTGGTGTATTTTTCGCACTGATAGGAATGCAGCGTAAACTTCCCAGCGCTTCGCGCAATTTGCTGAGTAAATCTTCCGCGCGTTTTGCAGAGGAAGAGTTCACCACAATTAATTTTTCTTGCGGGGCGATATAGGCGAAATCCAGTGATGATTTTGCGAAAGCTTTGGGCATCAATGAAAAAATAATTTCGTCTTTCAATGTCTGGCGTTCTTTGCGACCAACACTGCGCGATTCAGCTTCACTAATCGCAAGCGCTTTTTCTTCCAGGTGTTCATTCACCACGGCAGAGGGCAGGATTTTTTCCTGCTTTTTTGCGCAAATCATGATGTAGCCGTTAGTCACATGGATAAATTCACTGCCATGGCGTCCTAATGGCTCGATAAAACCATAGCGCATGGGGTCCAGGCTTCCGCAGGGATTAAAGCAGTTGGCTTCCAGTGCGGTATTTAATTCTTCAGGAGTGTGAGTCCAGTCTTCGGTAAGGCGGTATAGGCGGAGGTTTTTAAACCACATGGAATTGTTCCATAACAAGAAAATTAAAAAATAGAGCGTGTAATTAATATTGTTGTAATTAAAAAGGGAATCGTCATCCCCGCAGGGGATCCAGTGACCTAAAACTGTAAAGTCTCTGGATCCCCTGCGGGGATGACTACTGCATGGATGCAGGAGCTAGAGTAACGCAGGAGCAGTTGCCGACGACTCCCTGTTTAAAAACGCTCAACCATTTAAGTAGTATTTGAAGCGCTTTAATTAGATGAGTTTGGCAATGAATTACCCAACAATCTCCAACAACTCCACATCAAAAATCAACGCAGAATAAGGAGGAATGGTTGGGCCTGCGCCGCGTTCGCCGTAGGCGAGGTTGTGTGGGATGTACAAGCGCCATTTGGAACCTACTGGCATCAATTGCAGGGCCTCGGTCCAGCCGGCGATCACACCGCCAACGGGGAAATCGATAGGCTCGCCACGTTGTACGGAGCTGTCGAACACAGTGCCGTCAATCAAGGTGCCGTGGTAATGGGTTTTTACGCGGGATTTCGCTGTTGGTTTTTCGCCCGTGCCTGCAGTAATCACTTCATATTGCAAACCGGATGGCGTTACTGTCACGCCTTCTTTTTTGGCATTTTCAGCGAGGAAAATATCGCCCACTTTGGCTTGCGCCTTGGCTTTTTGCTCCATTTTTTCCTGCATGCGTGTACCAATAGTACGGAAGGCTTCTTCTAATTCGGGACGCGGTACCTGGCTGTCCTTACCGTGCAAGGCATCTAATACACCTTGTGCAACAGCGTCTGCATCTACGCCGTCAAACGGGTTGGAGGCGAGTTGCTCGCCCATTTGGCGACCTACACCGTAAGAGGCGCGCAGTTCAATGGTGTTGTACTTCTCTGACATGGAAATTCTCTTTGTTGGAGTGCATTTGAGTCATTTGCACGAAGTAATGAGCGATGGCAGAGCAATTTTTAACGCAGTTCTGTCGAGCGCAGTATTCGTGCAAAGGCCCCATTAAATAAAATGGCCGCAAATTCTATCAGTTAGTCGATGTCTTTGGGGGCTTCTATAAGATTGTCTTCAGGTTTGAGTTCGGGATCTTCGGTGTTGACGTCGCGAATGAAAATGCCCCAGAAGGCAATAAACATGGCGGCGACCAAAGGACCCACAACAAAACCATCGATGCCAAACATAGTGATGCCGCCCAGGGTTGAGAGCAGGATGACGTAATCGGGTAACTGGGTGTCGCGGCCTACCAGTACGGGGCGCAGCACATTATCGAGCATTCCTATAACACCTGCGCCTATGCCCGCCAGGATCAATGCGGAAGTCACCTCACCAATAGCGGTGAGGTAGAGCGCGATGGGCACCCAGACGAGGGCTGAACCCAGGGCGGGAATGAGCGATGCAAAAGCCATCAATACACCCCAGAGCAGCGCCCCGTGTACATCCAGTGCCCACAGTGTGATACCGCCAATGGAGCCCTGGATTATAGCGATAACCACATTGCCTTTGATGGTCGCACGGGTCACTTCAGCGAAAAGTGCAAACAGCATACGCTCACGGGTATCGCCCAGGGGCAGCGCGCGGATCACAATTTCAACCAATTGGCGGCCATCGCGGAACATAAAGAAAGCGATGTACAGCATCAGCACCAGGTTGACCACGAAACCAAAAGCATTTTGGCCTATGGTCAGGGTGTGGCTCGCAATAAATTTTCCGCTCGACATGGCGGCGTTGATCGCGTCGCTTTTGAGGTTTTCGATATTAAACCCCAGCCGTGCCAGCAGGTCGTTAGCGGCTGGAAATGCGGTGTGCATGGAGTCGATATAGCGACCGGGATTGATCTCGCCGGATTGCAATTTATCGTAAACCACAACTCCTTCACTAATAACGGAACTGACCACCAGCACCACCGGCAAAACCACAACAACAACACAGAGCGTCAGGGTTGCGAATGCCGCGCGATTCGGGCTTGTCGGCCAGCGCGCGGAAAATTTGTTTTGCAGTGGGGCAAAGACAATCGCCATGGCGCACGCCCAGAAAATGGTATCGAAAAAGGGCTTGAGCAGCAGGATAAACCCGATCGTAATCAAAAACAGGAAGAGCAGGAACGTACGGGTTTCCAGTTTTTCATGCATGAAGTAAATCCTTGTTGGGAGAACAGTTTGTTCAGAAAACAATTTATTGGGGAATCAAGCAAGTGTGACTATACGGCAGCTTTGGGTAGCTGTCATTACGGGGTGTGCTAGGCTATAAACCATCGGGTTGTGGGTGAGTGAAATCGGTATGTTAGTGCGTGTTGGGTTAATCGCCTTTTTCGTATTGCTGTGCTTGGCTAATGTGGCCGTGGCCGCCCCGAAACCTTATGTTGTCAATATCCAGGTCGCCCGTCCGGTTGGCGCTGATTACTTTGTGGATCTGCTGGATTTGATGCTCAACGCCAGCAAAGAGTCTGATGAAGTGATTGAGTTTCATTTTGGCGATAGGCAACTCTCACAAGCACGCTGGCTTACGGCGGTTGCGCAAGATACAGGTAACAATGTGCTTTGGGTCATGACCAATAAAGTGCGTGAAGATGGCCTGCGCGCAATACGTGCGCCCTTATTGCGGGGGTTGATGGGCTATCGCGCATTGGTTATCCGCAAGGGCGATGAAGCCAGGTTTGCATCTATCAAAACAAAACAGGATTTGCTGGATTTAAAAGTGGGACAGGGAATGCATTGGCCTGACACAGATATTTTGCGCGCAAACCAACTCCAGACGGTGGAGGCCATTGAAAAAAAGAATTTATATAAAATGCTGGCAGCAAAACGATTCGATTATTTTCCTCGCAGTATTACCGAACTTTATTTGGAGGAGGATTTTATTCGCTCGGCCAATCTGGTTGTTGAACCGCATTTACTCTTGCATTACCAAACCGAGTTGTATTTTTTTGTTAACAAGAAAAATACTGAATTGGCTGGTCGCCTGGAAAAAGGCTGGGCGATTATTCAAAAAAATGGCGAGTTTGAAAAATTTTTCCTTGCTGCAAAACGCGTGCGTCTTGCGCTGGATATTTTAAAACATGAGCACACGATAATTGAACTTCAAAATCCTTTTCTCTCGCCGGAAAGCGCTGAACTTATATTTCAGTATTGATGTATTGCATTTCGTTGGAATGGCTGGCGCTGCACAAACCATCCCAACACCCACGCCTTAATTGAACATACCTGAATACTTTAATCGCCTATCGATTCTTGATCATGCAAGGGGTTGTATGCCTCGCACTTAATCATGAATGCCAGGGAATAACTGTGGCACGGTCGCATGTCGCCTTTATCTTCAGTATAATATGATAACGAGAATCATTTTTATCGGGTTGGGATGTATGGCGGTTAGTATGAAAAGTGTTATAGCACTACTGTGTTGCCTTGTGTTTTCTACAGCGGCGACGGCGCAATCTACAGAATCAAACGAAAGTGCAAGGCAGTTATGGAAGCTGATGGATTATATGTCCGTTGACTATGGCGGTGCTGTAGCTAATGGTGAAGTCATCAGCGAGAGCGAATATGCCGAGATGCTGGATTTTACTGAAAATGCCCAAAAGCAGGCCCAGGCGCTTCCTGAAAATGCCTCCAAAGCCAACCTCATTGTGGCCGTTGATAAGTTGCGCGAGGCTGTGGTCAATAAAGCTGATAGCGCTGAAGTTGCCAAGCTGGCACACGCGGCCGATGCGGTCCTGATTGCCGGTTATCCGTTCCCTGTGGTTCCCAAAACCTTACCCGATGTAAAAAAAGGTGCGGCATTGTATGCACAGGTCTGCAGTACCTGCCATGGTGCGACAGGGCATGGCGATGGCCCGGCGGCGAAAGATCTCGACCCGGAACCCATTGCCTTTAGCGACCATGAACGAGCGCAGTCGCGTAGTGTTTTGGCGTTATACCAGGTTATTTCCCAGGGCGTTTCCGGCACTTCCATGGTGAGCTTTGCCGGGCTGCCTGATGATGATCGCTGGGCGTTGGCGTTTTACATCGGCAATTTATCCCATGACGATGCCATCCGCGCCCAAGGGGAAAAGCTGTGGGCCAGTGATACAAGCTTGAAAAGCTATTTTCCCGATTTGACCGCCGTGACGACACTTACCGAAGTCGCCGCTGCAGAGAAAATGCCGAAAGATACTGCCCGTGCTATAACCGCCTACCTTCGTGCCCATCCTGAAGCAGTGGAAAATGGTAAGCCGCACGGTCTGGATTTGGCTCGTTTGCGCCTGAAAGAGAGTCTGGAAGTATTGCATTCAGGTGATCGCGAAACGGCTACCAAACTTGCTTTGTCCGCTTATCTCGATGGCTTCGAGCCGGTTGAGCCAACGCTGGGTGCACGCAATAAGCCTCTTCTTATCGCTGTTGAAGGGGCGATGCTGGATTATCGTTCGGCAGTAAATACGGGTTCCGAGGCAGATGTACAAGCGGCCTCAGCAAAACTGCATGGACTACTGGATAAGGTTGAAAGCGAACTGGGGTCAGCCAAGGCAGATTCATCCACCACATTTGTTGGTGCGCTGACTATTTTGTTGCGCGAAGGCGTTGAAGCTCTGTTGATAGTAATCGGGATTATTGCCTTCCTGAAAAAAGCCAACCAGCCGATGGCATTGCGTTATGTCCATATCGGTTGGATAAGCGCGCTGGTTGCCGGTCTTTTCACCTGGTTTGTGTCTACCTATCTGGTTGCGATCAGTGGCGCCAGCCGTGAAGTAACGGAAGGCTTGGGTTCACTTTTCGCCGCGGTAGTGTTGTTAAGTGTTGGATTATGGATGCACCAAAAGAGCAGCGCCGACCGCTGGCAATCCTATTTGAATGAGAAGCTATCGGCAGCTATGTCCAGCAGCTCGGTATGGGCATTATTTGCACTTTCATTTGTTGCCGTTTATCGCGAGGTTTTTGAAACAATCCTGTTTTATTCAGCGCTGGCGGCAGATGGAAATGGCACCGCTTTGCTCGGTGGTTTCGCTACAGCAGTTGCGTTGTTAATGGTAATTGCCTGGGTGTTATTGCGCTCAAGTGCGCGCATGCCAATCGGCAAATTCTTTTCCATCACATCTATTTTTGTTGCGGTGTTAGCAGTGGTATTGGTGGGCAAAGGTGTAATTGGTTTGCAGGAAGCCGGTTGGATAAGTGTTCACCCGATCTCCGGCCCAAGAATCGATTTCCTGGGGATTCTCCCTACGGTTGAAACCGTTTCTGCGCAAATATTTGTGCTGGTAGTCGCTATTGCAGGGTTTACCTTGAACTACTCTGGCGCAAATAAAGCAAAAGTAGGTTAAATCAATACTTCGGAAAATGCCCGCCGCTCCAGCTATGGAGGGCGGGCATTTTCTTTTGTTGGATAGCAAAACCCTGGTTATCGCTACACCTGTTATGTGTTGACTATTCAGAAGGCAACTAAATAGCTGTTCATGGGTCTGTGTACAATCCCGGTGGGTCATGCTTTTAGTGGAGGCGATGTTGCTTTTGCCCCATAATCGGGTCTTTTCAAAAATGTCATGGTTATTCGAGATGTATGTGTGACCATTGTTATGTGAGTGAGGAGCTTTTATGCAATACAACGATCGCCCGGTTGGCGCGTTCAGTGCTCTGGCAAAATGGGGTGTAATCCTGGTCGCTGCCGGTGCCATAGGTACCATTGGTTACTTTTTGATGGACGAAGAGCAAAAGCGCCCGCCTAAATTGCACGAGTTGCCTATGCCCGTCCCTGTACAGCCCGCTGGTACTCCTGAACCTGTCACCGCCGGTAAGCCGGTCTACGATGAGCCCCAGCCTGCGCCAGCTCCCCAACCGCTGCCCGATCTCGATCAAAGTGATGCATCGGTATTGGCAGCGTTAAAAGGATTGAACATTAACGGTCTGGTGGAAATGATCATTCCCCAGGAAATCCTCCGCAAATTTGTGCGTGCAGTTGATGTGCTCGAAGAAGGTAAGGTTGTTACTGAGTATCGCCCTGTCGCATCACCGCAAGGGACTTTTGCAGTGGATGCTTTCAAGGTCAAGGTTTCTGGCGGCGAGCTGGGCGAGCAGCAAGATGTAGAACAATTTCGCATTAGCCCCAAAAATTACCTGCGCTATACCCTCTTTGTGGAAGTTATTTCAGCCTTGGATAGCGATGCCAGCGTGGCGCTCTACAAGCGCTATTACCCTTTGTTAAACCGCGCCCACCAGGAATTGGGATCAGGCAAGGGGAATTTCCATTCAGTGTTGATTCGTGCTATCGATAAAGTCCTGAGTGCGCCCGATGCCAATGGCGACATGATATTGATCCATCCCAAGGTCTATTATGAATTCGCTGACCCGGCCCTGGAAAAACTGCCTGAAGCGCACAAATTAATGCTGCGGATGGGGCCGGATAATGCCGAAAAAGTGAAGGCCAGCCTGCGCAATATCCGGGTCAAATTACTGCAAAAATAACCGCTACCTGAAACGCTGTATTCAAAAGGCTGCTCATGCGAAAAGTGTATGAGTGGCCTTTTTTATTTGATCTGAAATAATTTTTTCTCCCATCAGATTGCTGTTTATCCAAAGCTTCTCGCCTATCTGCCTGAAATCTAAAAGAAAAGATCATTTTTGCGTCAGTGTGGAGAAAGGAAACAAGGGCTTGACAACGTTGTCCAGTCGGCATACTGTTGCCCTAACGACAACGTTGTCAGGTTGTTGTCAAAAAAAATGAAAGTCAAAATTAAAGGGGAAAGCCATGTATAACAAGCTTAGCGATGCAATCAAGGCGGCGAATTACTCGTTTGCTTTACGTAAAACCGTAGCTGTAGCGGGTTCTGCTGCAACTTTGGCGTTAATGGGTATGACTGCCCAGGTTCACGCGGCAGATGCCACTGTCGAAGCTGAAGAAATTACTGTTACCGGTATCCGCGGTTCGTTGAAAAACTCGGTGGATATCAAACGCAACGCTACTGCCGTTGTTGACGCTGTTTCTGCGGAAGATGTAGGTAAGTTTCCTGACTCAGACGTTGGTGAATCTCTGGGTCGTATTCCTGGTGTAACCGTAGGCCGCGCATTCGGCCAGGGTGCTTCAGTTTCTATTCGCGGTGCAGCACCACAAATGACCTTAACCCAGTTGAATGGCCAAAATGTTGCCTCCACTGGCTGGTACGATCAACAATCAATCGATCGTAGCTTCAACTATTCATTGTTGCCTTCACAATTGATTGCAGGTATCGACGTTTACAAATCATCACAAGCCGACCTTAATGAAGGTGGCATTGGTGGTACCGTTATTGTAAAAACACGCAAACCATTGGACCTCGCTGCTAACACCGTATTCGTAGGTGCCAAGGCGAGAACTGGCACCATTAGCGATGATGTATCTCCAGAAGTTTCTGGCATGTACAGCTGGAAAAACGATGCTGAAACCTTCGGTGTTTTAGTTGCTGGTGCCTATGAAGATTCCGATTATGTCCGTCGCGGGACCGAGTCTGACTATCAATGGTCACAAGACGTTGAGCCATCTACTTTTGTTCAAAATCGTACGCGCAAAACCGTAGATGCGAATGTTCAGTTTGCACCTACTGAAGCTTTAAGCTTTGACTTGCATGTGTTGTCGTTGGATTTAAGTGCTGACAACATCGGCACCAACATGTACTTCTTCCCTGTCGGTTCCAGCACTTACCATTGTGATGAGAAAAATGCAGCCGGTGTTTGCGTGAAGCAAGTTGTAGACAAAGCTGTTCGCGGTAATTTGACTCCCGGTTGGGCAAGTGGTGCACCAGATTCTGAAACCTTTGTTCAGTCCTGGGGCCGTCTTGCAAGTATGACCTCTGATACTTACGATTTGAGCGGTAAGTACGAAGTTGATGGTTTTAGTGTTAGCGCCAGCCTTGGTAAAACCAAAGCTAAAGGCGGCACCGACTTGACTACCAACTTCCAATATTACCCAAGCACTGGCAGCCCTATGTCATTGTGGGCAGGTACTATTGATGCGACAGGCAAACAAATTAAAATCCATAGCACTTACGACCCAAGTATGACGCTGGCGGATTTGGAGCCGAATACCTCTGCGCAAAGTTGGGCAGTTAAAAAAGGTCCAAACAGCGACGAAGAAACCTACGGTCAGTTAGATGTTAAATTCGACCTGGACCTGGGTGCGATCAAATCCTTTAAAGCGGGTATACGCACAACAGATCACGATGTTGGCGCTGCCAGTTATGTCGCTGATATCACCCCGGTAATGGTACCAACTGCCTCCTTGTACAATGGTGTTTATGAGGTGGGTGTAAATGGTATTACCGCTCCCAAGCCTAATTTAAAAGCAATGGTTGCTGCGACCAAGAGTGGTATCAAAGGTTGGGACGAAGCTCGTTCTGGTTATTCTTTGCTGAATGAGAAAAATGATGCTGTGTACGGTATGTTCACATTTGAAGGCGATGGCTTCAAAGGTAACTTCGGTCTGCGTTATGTCGGTTCTGATGTTACCCGCACTCAATATGCGTTAGACGGTTCAGCGCTTAAAGCAGGTGATATAGGCGCAAATACCGGTTATAGCTACAGTTTGACCGATCACAAAGCGAGCTATCACGAAGTTCTGCCGAGCATCAATGCCTCGTTTGACTTGACTGACTCCTATGTATTGCGTGTTACTGCTGCGCAAACAATCAGCCGTCCTAACTATGACGATATGATTGTTAGCTACGCAGGTTATGCGGATGACCGCGATAACAACCAAGTGGTGAAAATGGGCTCAGAAGGCTTGTTGCCAATGAAATCCTCTCAGGCAGATATTAGCCTTGAGTACTACTACGGTGATGGTAACCTGGTGTCGGCCACTTACTTTGTTAAATCCATCAGCAACTTTGTTACTGACGTGATTACCCCTAACCAGGCCATTGGTGTTGTTGATCCGGCAGGCGGCGACAACTGGTCAATTGATGAGAAGATCAATTCTGGTGGTGCAGAGATTAGCGGTGTTGAACTTCAATGGAACCATGCGTTCGGCAATGGCTTCGGTATTTCAGCTAACTACACCTACTCAGACGCTGCAGCACCTGCAGTAGCCTACGCTGATCGTATTGGTATGTTTACTGAATCATCACGCGATAGCGCAAACCTTGTAGGTTACTGGGAGAATGATGCATTCTCGGCTCGTGTCGCTTACAACTGGCGTTCCAAGTACATGATTCGTGAAGGTGCCTTCTACTACGGTAACCGCATGCACGATAACACCGGTTCACTGGACTTGAGTTTGGGTTGGAAAGCAACTGAGAATATTGATTTGACTTTCGAAGCAACAAATTTGCTTGCTGAAGATGATATTCAATACGGTGCAGCTAACCTTGTTCCAGGCACTAACGGCATTAAATCATCACTTATTGGTGGTTATCCTGCCTGGTCATACGAAGGCGAAACCAGCTATATGTTAGGTGTAAGCTTTAAGTATTAATCGCTGAGTTGTAAAAAAGAGCCCAGCTTTTGCTGGGCTTTTTTATTGGCGGGAATTTACAGTGAGGTGGAGTGATGAAAATTAAACGCATTGCCATTGTGGGTGGTGGGACTGCGGGCTGGTTGGCCGCTAATCACCTGGGCGTGGAGTTGAGCCGGGATCCCGAGATTACAATTACGCTGATTGAATCTAAAGATGTGCCTATTATTGGCGTTGGTGAAGGTACAGTTCCGCGTATAAGGGATACCCTGAAAAAATTTGGGATATCGGAATTAGAGCTAATAACAACCTGCGATGTGACCTTTAAACAAGGGATAAAATTCGCTAATTGGTTAGATTATGGCAACGCTCATGGCGAAAATAATTTTTATTACCATCCGTTTGCGCCACCTTATCCTTTTGGTTATGACCTCACGCACTACTGGCTGAATAGCGGCAATGCCTTCGAGTTTGCTAAATTATCTGACGCCTATACCTTGTCAGAATTAAAAAAATCCCCGAAGCAAAAAAGCTCGGCACCTTATGAAGGTGTCGTGGATTACGCCTATCATTTTAACGCCGCAAGTTTTTCAGAGTTGCTGGCAAAAAATGCCCGCAATAAATTCTCTGTTAAGCATAAATTTGAAACGGTTGAGCACGCCGTAAAAAATGCGGATGGTAGTATTAAAAGCCTTATGTATGCCAGTGGACAAGAAGAGGAATTTGATTTTTATATAGATTGTTCAGGTTTTGCAGCCTTATTACTCGGCAATACGTTAAATGTCCCTTTTGTTGATAAATCAAAACAAATTATTACTAACTCTGCATTGGTCTATCGTCAGTCTCTATCAGATAATGAAGAGTTGTCTCCATATACCTTGGCTACAGCTCATAACGCGGGCTGGGTTTGGGAAATTCCGCTAACCAGCCGCAAAGGTTGTGGTTTTGTGTATTCCGATAATTTTATCAACGATGACGATGCTGTTAAAACTTTTTCAGAATATCTGGGCAAAGATCTCCAGAATGAAAATGTAAGAAAAATCCCGATGAAAATAGGCTACCGAAACCTCTTTTGGGAGAAAAACTGTGTGGCTTTAGGGTTAGCGCAAGGCTTTGTTGAGCCACTTGAGGCTACTTCTATTTTAGTAACAGATTTTTCTGCGAGCCTTATCGCGCGAAATTTCCCGTGTATGGTTGAAGATATGCCAGCCTTATCTGAATATTGCAATAAGGTCGCAACCTATACGTGGGAGCGAGTAATCGATTTTGTTCAACTCCATTATATATTGTCGGATAGAAGAGGTTCTGATTTCTGGCATGAAAGCACAAGACGTGAAAACATCTCTGATGTATTAAGCGATCGGCTTGAAATATGGAAAATAAACTCCCCTAAAAAATCAGATTTTTTTAGCCGGTTTGATATTTTCGGGCCTGAAAATTATCTCTATGTACTGTACGGCATGGGGTTTCCAACGCGCTCAGGTTATTTGGGCGATGAAGATCGTGAACGCTCAAAAGAATGTTTTTTAGCAGCACAGCAAAAATCATTTCAAATAAGTCAAACACTACTTTCGCACCGGAAATGGTTAACTGAGTTAAAGAAAGCATTGGCTTCGCAGAATGCTTAATAATAAGAGCGTTTTATCGTTAGCGAAGACTGTTATATTAATAATGGCACAAGCAGGGTCAGTTTATTAAAAAAGGATTTTTCAGGAACGAGGAATTAGAAAGCCACAAAAGTGTTAACCGTTAATCGCCCTGTACGCGGATCGGCGTTAATACTATGTTCCAGGTTGGTCAGGTAGGGCGAGTGGAGTGTGCAGCTGCGATAAATTACCATTCTATTGAATTTGGCCGGTAAAACGCCAAGTTTGGTAAATTGTTGGTCTGAGTCAGTGAAATATCTTCGTGCTGGCGGTCGCATTTTCTGCTCTGCAAAAAGAATATCAAAATATTGATCGCTCGTGCCCGGCGTAATGAACTCAAAACCTGTGGCATTATGACGATAAAACGCAGTGCCGCCGTGGTTTTGGTCGCATAAGTATAAAATTATTGCGAATTGATTGATGTTGCTGGTGTCAAAATGCGGCACACATTGCGCAGGACTTAGGTCTTCGGGTTTTACTGTCATTAATGAAATAGCGCATTCACTCTTACGCATCTCTGCTGCTTCGGCAATACCAAATTCTTTTTGTATGAGTGGCTTAATAAAATGTGTAATTGTTTGTGAATAAGCGGGCGGCGGTACTAATTGAATGCCTGGGTAGCCCTTTCCTACAGATTGTCCCGGTGCAGGTTTAAAGCTGTGTTGTGCTGCAAACTCTATTAAGTCTTGTGGGTTCTCCAAGAGATCATCAATCACAATAATTTTTTGTATGGCATGAGCGGCGTTAAGCAAATTAATGGATAAATTTTTATTTAATGTATAAGCGGCGGTATTTGCGGCTGAGTTTGTCATAAGGTCACAGTTGTGAAGCAGACTAGAGTGAATAAAAAAATGAAATATATACCTAAAAATTGCTATGTTACCAGAATGCAGGCCATTTTCATGGTTGCCACTAAGTGTAGTCCAGCTGGCGTTTTTTAAACACAAATTTGCGTTGTACTTATTCCATAAATTAAAAAATAAGACGTACTTTTTGATGAAAAAAATAGTTTATAGGTGGTTTCATATTGTCGCTCCTTTTTATTGTAAAAACTGCGATTAAATATGTTGAATATTTGTTTGACAACGTTGTCTCATGAGGTTAATCTAACCCCGTGTTAAATGTTAGTTTGCTATTGTTCGTATGTTGTTGAGTCAATCCTCTTGTTGGTGTCGAAAGGCACCAACTTTTTTTGTCGCAACATAACTACTATTCCAAACAATTAAAAAATCGGTTGCTATCAAGCCGGTCCTGTTCGTGTGAATTTACGGTTGTAATGAGGTCATCATGGGAAAAATGCCAAATCTTGATTCCGGGCAGCTTTTTATCGGTGTAGATGGCGGCGGCACAAAATGTCGTGCACGCATATTTACTGCCGACGATAAAGTGCTGGGTACAGGTGTGGGCGGCCCTGCAAATCCGTTACACGGACAATCTCAAGCCAAAGCTTCAATTTTGCAAGCCGTTGAAATGGCGCTGACCGAAGCAGGTTTACCTAATTCAGATGCCGGCAATTTAATTGCCGGTGTTGGTTTGGCCGGTGTTAATTTGCCAAGCTTGTTTGAGGTGATGAATACGTGGCATCACCCGTTCAAAAAAATGTATCTCACCACTGATTTGCACATCGCCTGTTTGGGTGCGCACACCCAGGACGAAGGTGCGGTGATGATCGCCGGCACAGGTTCGTGTGGATATTCTTATGTGAAAGGCAAGGCGACTATTATTGGTGCGCACGGTTTTCCTTTCGGTGATAAATGCAGTGGTGCGTGGATTGGTTTGGAAGCCATAAAAGCAGTTTTATTGGCATCGGATAATCTGGGCCCCCAAACAATATTGAATGAATTAATTGGCAATCATTTGCAGGCAAAGGGTGTAATGATTGTGGACAAAATGGGCGCAGCGAAATCCAGCGATTACGCGCAGCTCGCTCGTTTTGTATTGGAAGCGGCTGATTTGAAAGATGAAGTTGCCGTAAAAATTATGCGTGAAGGCGCGGATTATATGAGTGCCGTTGCAGAAAAATTGTGGGAGACTGAGCCGGGTCGCATGTCGCTTATTGGTGGTTTGTCCGGTCGTTTAACGCCCTGGTTAAAGCCAGGCATTGCAGCAAGCTTATCGAATCCTATCAGTCAACCAGAGTTTGGTGCAGTATATTTTGCCAAGCAGCAATACGCGTTGGAAGTTAAATAACCTATCGCCTGTTTTTCATCGTTGTTGCATTAAAAAAGTTGCTACATGATTGCTGCTACATTTTTTGAGAATCGCAAGCCTATATAAATTAATAACTACAAGCTTGCGTAAGCGAGCACCTCGAGGATCACCGCTATGAATGCATCTGTATCGCGAAATACGCAAACCGCTTCACCTAACACCAGTACATTTATACCTATGGTGATTATAGGCACATTATTTTTTGTGTTCGGTTTTGTGACCTGGCTAAATGGTTCCCTTATTCCTTTCTTAAAAATTGCCTGCGAATTAAATGAATTCCAGGCGTTGTTGGTAACCTTTGCGTTTTATATCGCATACACTTTTATGGCGTTACCTGCCTCTTTAGTCCTGCGCAAAATCGGGTTTAAAACCGGTATGGTGGTTGGCCTCGGCGTTATGGCATTGGGCGCACTTTTATTTATTCCCGCTGCAAAATCATCGACCTATATTTTATTTTTAACCGCCTTGTTTGTGTTGGGGGCGGGCTTAACTTTATTACAAACTGCTTCTAATCCTTATATTGTATGTATTGGTCCGCGTGAGAGTGCGGCCATGCGCATTAGTATTATGGGACTCATTAATAAATCTGCCGGTGTGTTAGTGCCACTGCTGTTTACCGCGTGGATTTTGACGGGCATGGATCAATTTTCCGCAGATGCATTGGCCGCGCTGGATGCAAACGCCAAGGCCGAGCGCTTGTCAGAATTAGCTTCTCGCCTGGTAACACCTTACATCGTAATGGCGGCAGTGCTTATTGCACTTATGGCATTTGTGCATTTTTCGCCTCTGGCAGAATTGGATTTAAATGATGAATCAGAACAAGCACCCAACCAAAAATTAGGTGTGCTGCAATTTCCGCAATTGGTTTTGGGCACTATCGCGCTGTTTTTATATGTGGGTGTGGAAGTTATTGCGGGCGATACGATTGGTTTGTATGGCCGTCATCTCGGTGTAGAAAAATTTGGATCGCTGACGTCTTATACCATGGCATTTATGGTGTTGGGATATATCGTTGGTGTTACCTGTATTCCTAAATATCTTAGCCAGGCTAATGCGCTTTTGCTTTCTGCTGTTGCCGGTTTTGTATTTGTTGCGGGTGTAATATTTTCATCGGCGAGTGATACGGGAATATCGCAAATATTATTTGCGTGGGCTGGTGTGCCTGCCATACCCAACACCGTATTGTTTTTAGCGTTGCTCGGTTTTGCCAACGCATTGGTTTGGCCTGCAATTTGGCCGCTGGCGTTACAAGGTTTGGGTAAATATACCAGCACCGGTTCAGCATTATTAATTATGGGGATTGCGGGCGGTGCGTTATTGCCATTGCTTTACGGCCATCTCGCGCACTCCAGTGGCAACAATCAAATGGCGTATTGGGTTATGTTGCCATGCTACGCATTTATTTTATTTTATGCGCTCAAAGGCCATAAGCTGAGAAGCTGGAAATAACGGTTTCTGCAGATTGTTAATCACAAACAAAAAATAGAGTAAATAATAAGAACGAGGTCGCCATGGCTAAACAACGGTTTCCCGCACTGGATATTATGCGCGGCCTCACCCTGGCATTGATGATTCTGGTGAATACACCGGGGTCGTGGAATTATGTGTACGCACCACTGTTGCATGCGGATTGGAATGGATTCACTCCCACGGATTTTATTTTTCCCTTCTTTTTATTTATGGTTGGCGCTGCATTATTTTTTTCGCAGCGTTCGCTCATGCAACCGCATATTACAGCGGGCGAGCGCCATAAAAAAATTATCAAACGTACGGTATTGCTGTTTGCTATCGGCCTGTTTTTAAATATTTTCCCCTTTAACAAACCGCTAGATGAGATACGTATTTTAGGTGTATTGCAGCGTATTGCCCTGGCTTATATGTTTGCCGCGTTCATCGTACTTTATTCCGGTACAAAACTGCGTTGGATTATCAGCGTTGTTATTTTGTTAGGCTATTGGTTGTTGCTGCAATTAAGCGACCAACCTTATTCGCTAGAAAATTCTATCGTCCGCCAGTTTGATTTGGCTGTTTTAGGTGCGAATCATTTGTGGCATGGCAAAGGAATAGCGTTTGACCCGGAAGGCTTGTTAAGCACCTTGCCGTCTATCGTGAATGTTTTATTGGGCTTTGAAGTAGCGCGCTTATTGGCACAAGCAAACGTTAGTACAGCGGCGTATAAAAAGCTCGCAGTCATGAGTGTAATTTTTATTGTGACTGCGCTGGTTTGGAATATTTATTTCCCCATTAATAAATCACTGTGGACCAGTCCTTTTGTCTTGATAACGTCGGGTGTTGGAATTGCGGTGCTGTTATCCCTGGTGCTGTTAGAAAAAACACCGGCAAAAAGCCTGCTTGATTTGCTCACTCCTTTTGGCAAGAATCCCTTATTTATTTATGCGCTCTCTTTTATGTGGGAGACATTGCTCTACACCTTAAAAATTGGTGACCAAACCTGGTACGATTTTTTTTACCAGCAACTGTGCCGCTTCCTTGATGTTTATAATGCATCGCTATTATTTGCGCTTATCCACGTGTTTATGTTTTGGTGTGTAGCCAAATTTATGGACAAGAAAAATATCACCATTTCACTTTAGGCTTTACCGCACGTGCATCCGGCCAATGACTGGATGTGCTCATGGCAATTAAGCAGGGTGAATCATTATGGATATTAAATCTAATCCACACTGCATGCCTGAGTTCGTCAAGTTGGTTCAATTGCTCGCTTTTAAATTGGTTAATCGATTAATCAATCAGTCAATCGTAATTAAAGTGTTGGCAGTCAATCTTCCTGTCCTGGGATTATCGCTCAAACCCGTTGACGTCTGTATATTGCCAGAATGCAAAATATTACTGCGATAAAATATCGCGCGATTAAATTTTGCATCAATGGACGCAGTGCGTGCGAATATTTCCGTATCACCATTGATGTAATCAAACGTAGCCTGGTTGGTTTGCATGACTTGTTGTTTAAGCATGGGTGCATATTCATGGATTCGCTGTGAATCCATGGTTTCAAAACCGGTTTGTCGGTGGCGATAAAAAGATGTCCCGCCAAATGTTGAATCACATAAATAATGAACACTTGCGATATTGTTGCGTAAAAAGCTATCAAAATGCGGCACGCTTTGAATGGGGCGTAAATCTTTTGGAACATTCGTTGTTAAAGATAAAACGCTGGATAATAACTTGATATTAATAGTGGGTTTCGAGCTAAAAATGGTCCACATGGTTTCCATTAAATAACGATACACATTTTCAGCGTAGACGGGTGCAAAAGGTTTCCTGATGCCGGGATAAAAATCTTTTTCCTCTTTTTGGAACGGATGACCCGACTCGGCATATTGAATTACGCATTCAGGGTGACGCAATAGATTATCGACAATAATAACCGGCTCTTGTTCATTGCCAATGTAGATAACCTCCAAAGTTAAATCGGAATTGATGGAAAAATCATAATTCATTGCAGGTTGATTTATAGGAACCTCTGCGATGGATGAATTGGTTGATGCGTGCATAATTACTTTCCTGCGAGTCTTTTATTTTTCTTATTGATTAAGCCATAGATATGACCAATAGACGTCATCATGGTGTAGATCGGGCTTAAATAACCCTTTGCATGCAAACTATTGAGGTCATCAGGGTTTAATCGATTTAAGTTTTCTTCGTTGATTGTATAAATACCTTCAATACGTGATGACTCACCATTTGCAAATGTAATTTCCAGTTGCATGGGTTGCAATAATTTCAGGTTCGCGAGTGTATCAATGAATGATTGGGTTGCTGCTTCACCATTGATAAGCTCAGCTAATACGGATTTTATGTTTTCCAGATAAACAGTTTCTTTTCCATCGCTATCAAATATTTGTTCACCCTGGCCCTGCTGAATACTTTGATGCCCCGTATCGATACAAATAACAAACTGATCCTCACTTATGCCTGAGTTACCCAGGAAAAATGGCTGGCGACGAATTTGCAGCGGAATATAAAGTGAATCCCATTCATTATTGGAAATAAATAAATTTTCGCCTTCTTGAAACCCGAACAGTGCTACGCAAACGAATCGCCCTGTATCTTTGTTTTTGGTAAAGGCGATAGGAAACTGTACAGCGAGTTTTAAAAATTCACTGAGCACAACCGGCACCATGCTTAAAGAAGCACCTTGCGCTTCAGCGAGTTGTGTATCCACGCGAATATGTTGATGCGCATGATTATTAAGCGTGACGAGGTTTGACATGGTTACACCCATATTTTTGTAGCTATTCGTTTCGTGGTTTATTTTGTGTTTCATTAATTAAGCGGCAGCAACAATTAAACAGCAGCAAAACCGTATTCATGAATTTTGTTAATAAGATCGCGATGTGTGGGCAACATGCCCAGGGCTTTTTTTGTTGCTACGGCACTTTGCTTTATGTGTTCCAGAGCGAGATATTGATCTGCTGACGTATGTGGCAGGAAGTTTGAATCCATTTTAAAGCCCATACCGTAAAGAACATATTGATAACTCGCTGCGGGAAACACTTCATTGTTGCTAGTGAAATCGTGATTGCCCGGTGAACGATAGCGCCAGAGTTGCATAAGCTCTTTTAAGCTATCGGGAATAGTGTCGGGATTGCGGTTATCAGACCAGAAACTATTGTCGGAACGTTTGCTTAAAATGTAATGTAATTTCAGGAAATCAATAATACGATCCCACCGATACAAAAATGTTTCATTGAAACGTTTAGCCGTAATGTCCATAACTTCCCTGCACGCCGGCAGTTGCTCTGCAATCATTTCGGCAGACAGTTCGACCAATACAATGGCTGAGGCTTCCAGCGGCTCTAGAAATCCAGCAGATAAACCTACGGCGACGCAATTATTTTTCCAGAATAATTTTCTATGGCCCGATTGAATCGGGATTTTTCGCAAGGATAAACCTTTTGCTGCGGGGCCAATGTAATCGCGCAGGGTTTGTTCCGCCTGATCATGGCTGGTGTGTTTGCTTGAGTAAACATAACCAATGCCGCGCCTGTGCACCAAGCCTATATCCCAAATCCAGCCTGCAGTTTGTCCGGTTGAAATGGTGTGTGAGGCAATAGGGGAGTCTTCACGTTCGTAAGAGACTTGTGCAGCAATAGCATTGTCGATAAATAGCACATCGCTTTTATCGATAAAGGGAACACCCAAATGTTTACCGAGCAAGAGTGATGAAAAACCCGTGCAGTCAACAAATAGATCGCCAGCAATGTCACCTTGCTGTTCAGTCGTTACAGATTTTATATCGCCATTGTCGGCGGAATTAATGCTAATAACATCACCCAAAATATGGGTGACGCCTAATTTTTCTATGCAATGTTTTTTCAGGAATTCAGCAAACTTTCCCGCGTTGAGGTGGTAAGCGTAGTTGGCGATAGATGCGTATTCCGCCGTGGTAATCAGTTTTGGTGCAAGGCCTTGCTCGCAAACTTGTTCCTGGAAACACACGGCATCTGAAAAGGATTGATGGCTAAATTCTTTTTGCCAATAGGGTGGTAAATCTACTTTATTGAAACCTTGCGGCAACATTAATGGATGGTAATAAAAATCGTTGGGCGTACCATCAACCCATTTTGCGAATTTTGCACCTTGTTTAAAAGTTGCATCGCATTCGCGCATAAATTCGGTTTCAGAAATTCCCATCTTCATAAGCGTAGTGCGCATAGTGGGCCAGGTGCCTTCGCCTACGCCGATAATATTAATGTTGGGTGATTCTATGAGCGTAATTTTAATAGTGGTGTTTTTGTCAGGGCGATGTTTTGCTGCAATGCGTCCAGCTGTAATCCAACCTGCCGTACCACCACCGACAATCACAATTGATTTAATTGTTGCGCTCATCATAATTCCCCGGATGTAATATTATTATTTGATTTTACTAGTGTAATTATTAAATTTTTATCAGTTGCTTTTTTATCAATTTCTTTAACGAAAAACGGGTTGCCAGAAAATCTGGCAACCCAAAGTGAGGAGCTCATGTACTAAAACTTGGCTTGTACGCCTACAGAAATACGGCGACCCGCATCTTCAGCTAACAAGAATTGGTTTTTATAACGACCATATTTCGTCACTACTTCTTCAGTGAGGTTAGTAGCTTCAAACAAAATCGAAACATTGTCATTAAAGGCATAGCTTCCGCTCATATCCCATTGGCCGTAAGCGGCAACATTTACAACACCATCACCATTGGTTTGTGTCATGGATTGTAAAAACTTATCGCGCCAGTTGTAGGCGATACGCAATTGGTAAGGGCCTTTTTCATAGAAGCCCACAACGTTTGCGGAGTTACTAATTCCGGTTACTGCGAATTTCTGGGTGATGTCGCCAGCTTTCAAAGGTGCATCGCTGTGTACCAACGTGCCGTTAACAATCACACCAAAACCACTTTCACCGAAGCTATGTTGCAAGGCAACTTCGAGGCCATCAACAACTGCATCTTCACCGTTGCTTGGCAAGGTTACGGTGAATTCCGCTACTTTATCCTCTGCATCAGGTGCATCAACATCGGTACCTGTACTTGGATCTTTTAACAAACTTCCATTACTGGTAACAAAGGTTTGTTTTTTCGTAGTGGTGGTGATGAAGTTAGTAACATTTTTCCAGAACAAACCGGCAGACATGTAACTCGCATCGCCGTAATACCATTCCAGCGATAAATCCAGGTTGTCGGAGAGGAAGGGTTTCAACGCCGGGTTACCAGAACTTGCGGTCAAGGTACCGGGACGAGTCGTTACTATGTTAGTAGCTGGCGTCATACTGTTGAGCGGTGGACGCGTCAATGAACGCGATGCTGCGAGGCGCGCAATCAAATCATCGCGGATGCTCAAATTAAAACTCATGTTAGGCAACAGAGCTTTGTAATCTGCATCGGTATTGATGGGTGTTGGTGTTCCGTACACAGTGCTCATCTCGGTTTTATCGAGAATTTTCAAACTTTCAGGTGCGCCCTGGGTACCAATTACCGTTACGCTGGTGCTTTCAACACGAGCACCTGCGGTGGTTTTCAATGGCATGTCTGCAATTGAACTTGCGAAATCAAATTCAAAATATGCAGCGGTGGTTTTCTCTTCAACTTCATAAGAAATATCCGAGCGTTGTGCATCAAAATTAATTCCGCTGGTGCTTTCCAGATAACTGAATTCCTGTTCGCCGTTGTGACGCAACCAACTCGTTGGCGTTCTGCCGTGGCCGCTCACTTTGCTGAGGAAATCGTTACCGGCATTGAACACCGTCAAGTAACTATTGGGAACATCCGGTGTATCCGGGTAGCCGCAATAAGTACAGTGCACGCTGTTAACTTCGTTCGTCCAGTAGGTAAGTGCTTTGGTTTCATCGGAATGCGACAAACCAAATTTCACATCAACCAACCCCTGGTCTGAACCTTCTTTCCAAATGCCATCCATTTTGTATTGCTTGACGTCATCTTCTACCTCCCAACCGCGACGCAACATTACGTGCGCGCGACCATTTTCGGGATCGAGATAATTTGATACCGAATGGTAAACAGGATCGCCATTTTTATCGTATTCGTAAACCAAATCTGTCGCAGGATTTTGGAATTCGCTAACCCACGGCAAAATAGCAGAATCAGATTGGAAACGTACACGGTTTTTGTAACCGATCAATGATAATTGGTTACCGCCGCCGTTATTGGCTTCGCGTGTTGCTTTTGAACCTGATGCATCAAATACAATATTTAATTTATCAGTAACGTCCCAATCCGCTTGCAAGCCGTAAGATTTGGTATTGGTCAGGCGATCAAATTTTTTCGCGTGGAAGTCAGTAGCAAGGCCTTCTTCCTGATACAAATCGATCACGGTTCCTTTCGCATCAGTTTTTGCATTTTTAACATTGGGGGCGGTGAACCAGTGACCGTAAGACGTTGCATCAGTATCTATATCAAAATCAGAAAACAATGCATCGGCAGTCAAGGTTAAATTGTCCTGCGGTTTGTATTGCAATACCAAATTGGTGTTCGTGCGTGTGCGTTCTTCAAAGGTAACTTTGGTATCGTAGTTGCGCGGTGAAAATACGTTGCCCGCAAAACCGGCACCATCATTTAATTGCGCAGTTGGAATTCCCGCGTTCTCCAGCCAACCATCAGTTTGCGCCTGGTTTAAACGGGTTTTTGCTTCTTTATGTGAAACAGAAAGCAATGCACCAAAGGTTCCGTCATTAAAGGTATCGCTAACTAAAGCGGAATATTCCGGTGTGGTTTCGCCGCTGTTGTCATCGTTGATGGCTTTAATAGAACCTGCGATTTTCAAGCCACCTAATGCGAGTGGTCGTGCCGTTGTAATATTAACCGTTGCACCAATACCACCGGATTGTTGTGTGGCTGTTGCAGTTTTGAATACGTTAATGCTGTTCACCATGTCAGCAGAAACCGTATCAAAATTAAATGCACGGGTTTCACTTTCTGATGCTATCTGGCGACCATTGACTAACACCGTATTGAAATCCGGACCAAAACCGCGAATGGTAATTTGTTGGCCTTCACCGCCGGCGCGGTCGATAGAAACACCTGTGATACGTTGCAAGGATTCTGCAAGGTTTTGATCCGGGAATTTACCAATATCTTCGGAAGAAATTGCATCGACTACACCGTTGCCATCGCGCTTGATATCTTGCGAGCGAATCAAGCTGCCGCGGATACCTGAAACGATAACTTCATCAACATCACTACCAGACCCTTCTTGCGCAGAAGCGTATTGAGCTGCTGACATTGCTGCTGTGATAGCAAAAATGGCGCTCGATAATTTTCGTTTTTGATACATCTTAAATATTTCCCCTAAAAATTTATTGTTAATAATGGGAGTAGCGTTGATCAACGTGCCAATAATTGGTTTGCCCAAAAACACGTTAGTACTAAGACGAAGAGCGATGGGGAATCCGCTCCTTTGGGAGGAAATATTTTTGAATGGAATAAATGTGAGGATTTATATGTGAGAGGAATACCTAATTAAAAAGGAAATCGTCATCCCCGTAGGGGATCCAGTGTCTTTAAATAATATTTTGAAAAGTCACTGGATCCCCTACGGGGATGACGACTCCCAAATTAAATATTAAGAGATCGCATTCCTACAAATGGAGTTCGTAGTCGATAATGACGACTCCCAAAAAAATGAATTTACTTGGCGTAATGACGACTTCCTGTTTAATGAGTAGGGAACTTGCTCGTAAATTTTATTTAATATTATGCACAGCACCATCCACATCCCCACGCGACATAATCACAATATTATTTTGTGCATCGCGTTGCAGTGTAATGGGTAGTGATGTCGATAACATATCCGTCAATGAATCCATTTGGTTGGTACTAACAGCAGCTGTTACTTTTAAGTTGGCGAGGTTTTTTGAGCCCAGACTAATGGAGTGACTAAAATAACGGTTCGCATCAGCGACTACATCTGCAAGGCTTGCGCGCAAATAAATTAATCGGCCATTGCGCCAGGATTCCAATTCAGAAACTGAAATAGGATTTACTGCTTCAAACGTGCCTGCATTTAATCGCGTGACTTGCTGGCCCGCTGTGAGGACAACTGGCGTTTGGTTTACCGATTTATTAGCGCTGGATACATTCACAATACCTTCTAATACGGCAACACGTGTGCGGTCTGAACCTTTACGTACATCAAATTGCGTGCCCACCACGCGCACTTTTGTGTCACCGGCATCTACCCAGAATGGTCGCTGTGGATTTTTGGCGACTTTAAAAAATGCTTGTCCATTGTCTAAAATAATATGTCGCTCTTTGGTATTTGCCCAAGCCTTTAATGAAGATTTTGCCCCCAGGGTTATTTCACTGCCATCTTCCAGGGTAAACTTTTTCACTTCACCTGTTGCAGTTGCAAATTCCTGCATGGCAATTTTTTCTGGCTGCAATCCAATAACAATAACTGCCAAAATTGCAATCGACGCCAATGCCATTCCAAATTGTGATTTGGGATTCAGTGCGCGCAAACCGGAAAAAAATCCGCTTAATGTATTACTGATTAATCCAAAGAGTGAAGGTTTGATTGAGCGTTTAAGCGCAGCCAATTCGCTGGTGTTTTTGAGGTTGCCCAATTCCTGCCAAATCATTTCGTATTGATGATAGGCGGCCTGGTGTGCGTTATTTGCTTGCAACCATTCTTGTAATTGTTGTTGTTCTAACTCACTCACGGAACCCGACTGCATTAACGTAAACCATTCTCTGGCTTCGTTATTGATGCGTTCCAACTGATCTGCTTGCATAATAAAATTTCGCAACCTCAACTCTGGGCCTGTAATGCTTTTTGGCAATCTGCCAATGCATTGGAAATATGTTTTCGTACAACGGTTTCTGACAGGCCAACCTGGCGTGCAATTTCTGCATAAGATAATCCATCAAAGCGGCTCATCATCAGTAATTGCCGACGCTTTTGCGGCATTCCCCAGAGCGCTCGCGAAATAATCCCTAACCGCTGCTCGCCTTCGACCTCTCGCTCGGGGCCAACAGCTTCAATAATTTCCGCATCGTTATCGACCACGGATTGCGTGTAGCGATGTTGCACCTGGCTGTGTCGCTTCAAATCAATCGCAATGTTGTAACTGGTGGTGTATAAAAATGCGCGCGGATTCTCGACCGAGAAGGGTGATTCCATTCCAACAAAACGCGCAAAAGCTGAATGCACTATGTCTTCAGCTTCACTGGATTTCACCCCGCATTTATTCACAATGTAGCGGCATAATTCTTCGCGATGTTGAAGATAGATATCACGCACATAACTTTCTTTATTATTTGTGCTCACAATATCTGTCCGAATGTTTTGTAATGGGCGCATGGCTGGCTAACACCCAACAGCAGAGCTGGTGTGGAGCCGCTCCGGTGCACTGTTCAATTGTACTAAAGCATAGCGTGAATTCATGTGTAACGCCTGTTTAACTGCATGATGTTCCAATACTTATTGTCGTTATGGGGGATGTTTTGGCGGTTTTTGCGAGTCGTCAAAATTTGCGCAAAAAATTTCCCGTTTACTAAGACGTATAAGCCCTGCCATTCCGCTCCCCCTGATTAATAAATTTATGTAATCGATTTTTGGGTTGCGTTTGCGACTCACGTCAAAATCTCGCTCCGCGCTGCTTTCGACAGGGTAGGGTTTTTCCTATATAAATAGCGCCTTTTAACGGACGAGCTGATCACCTGCCTATGAAAAATGCGTGTATGAAAAATGCGTACTCCTGCACATTGCTAAAGCATTTCTTCTTGCTCACGTTGGGTTTGGGTAGCGCGTTTGTTGTTGAGCTAGCTTATGGTCGAAATGCATCTGAGCCTGTTGTGCAATTTGATATTCCTGCGCAATCGCTGGATTCGGCGTTATTAAGTGTGTCGGCGCAAGCGAATGTGGATGTGCTGGTGCCTTCTGCATTGGTAACGTCTTTTAAATCACCATCTATAAAAGGTGATATGACCTTAACGCAAGTGCTGGATAAATTGTTGGCCGGAACTTCACTCAATTACAAAATTAGCGAGCAACGGCGCGTTACCATTGCAGCAACTAACAAACCGCTCGCTAAAGTTACCAATGAAAAACCTGCAAAAGCGATTGAAGAAGTTATTGTCACTGCGACCAAGCGCGCGACTGATCTACAAAAAACACCCATCGCTGTCACCGCCTTAAGCCAGGCGAATTTAAACCAATACCAGGCCAAAGATATTCGCAACCTCACCGATATGGTGCCCGGTTTGGAGATGACTAATACCGGTGAACAATCGGCGTTGTTGGTGCAGTTGCGCGGCATTGGCCAAACCAATATTACAGAAATTGCCGATGGCCCCGTAGCCTTGCATATTGATGGTGTTTATTCGCCGCGCGCGCAAGGTGCAGCAACTTTGCTTTACGATCTTGATCGCATAGAAGTATTGCGCGGGCCCCAGGGAACTTTGTTTGGGCGCAATGCAACGGCAGGTGGCATCAATATCCAAACGGAAAAGCCCGCGCTTGAAAATACCTCTGCGGACATATCGTTAACCCTGGGTGATTACGAGCACCAGGCGTTTAGGACAGCGCTTAATTTTCCGGTCAATGAAACCTGGGCGCTACGTTTAGCGGGTGCGATTGATAAGCACGACGCTTATACAAAACTCATTAATAATTACGCCGGGTTTGGGCCGCAATATCCTGCGACCGAAGCCGAATTAAATAAATATCAAAAAGCGCCGACCAATGCGCAGGGGCCGGATGCTGATGACCAGCGTGCCGTACGTGTTTCCAGTTTTTGGCAGCCGGATGAAAATTTCCACTGGTTTGCCAGTGTTGAACATTACCTTGATAAAGGCACCAGCGTTACCGAATTAGATCCAACATTAGTTACGCGTGGAATTCGCGCCACTGTTTCTGACACGCCATCATTTATTGATTTAACCAATGACACTTTTCGTTCGCGCATGGATTACACCTTGCCGAATGGACAAATGTTCAGTTACATCGCTGGCAGTGCCATCATGAAACGCCACCAGGGTTTCGACCAGGATATGGGGCGCAGTGGAAATTACGAACAGCGTCGCACCGACAGTTCAACATTTCGTTTCCACTCTCACGAAGTGCAATTGATGAATAGCGACAAAGAACATTTGCGTTGGATTATCGGCGCATTTTCATCGCAAGAACGCAATAATATTGTTTATGCCATTGACCAGGCCGATGATGATGGACATGGCGATCCCACTAAAACCACCAGCTTTATTAGCGATTTTGGCGGCGCAGCCACCGCAATTTTTATGCAGCCGGATCGACAAGTGGAATCGCGTGCGGTTTTCGCACAAGCTACTTACGACCTTAATGAACGCAATCGATTTACTACCGGTATTCGCCACACGCAAGATACAAAATCTGATCAAGGTGGGCGCAGTTTGAATTGCCGCGTGACAGGTGTTGGCCCTTATCTCACTGCAGATTCAATCGGCCACGGCGCTCCAAGACCAGATCAAATTTATGCGGACGCCGGTGCGCAAGCGGCAATTAATGCGGGCTTGCCTTACGATAATGGAACTCATATCGGCATTGGAAACCAACCGTGTTGGACGCGGCAAGTTAACGATTATTCGGCAACCTGGAAAAATACCAGCGGTTTGCTGCGCTACGAATATGATCTGCGTGCGGATGTTATGAGTTACGCCTCAGTGGCGACAGGTTTTAAATCTGGCCATATCCAGGATCGCGGTAATGAAGCAAAGCCGGAAGAAGTTATTAATTACGAGTTGGGTTTGAAGTCAACGTTGCTTGACGGAAACTTGCGCATGAATACCGCCCTTTACCAGGCGGATTACACCAACCTGCAATTTTCTGATCGCGATTTATTTGATACCAATGGTGATGGTGTTGTGGATCGCATCACCAGTACCGTGGTGCGCAATGCTGCCGCCGCAACTGTAAAAGGTCTGGAAATGGAGATTGATTGGGCGCTCACTGGAAATGATTATATCCATTTTGCTTCTGCGCTAATGCATGCGCGCTTCGATAATTTCCAAACGCCAGATACTTTATTTGGAAATTTATTTAACCCCTATGTAGATACGCCTGCAGCGCGCGCCGCAAAAATTGTCGATCTCTCCGGCAACTCTCCCGTTCGCGCACCGGATTGGAAATTTACGTTGGTGTATAAACACGATTTTGAAGTGAGTGATGGTGTAATTTCAGCGCAAACAAAAGCCACGTTTTCTGATCGCTATTATTTGGATATTTATAACCGTACAAATTTAGCCGCAGGTATTTTTAAAAGTGCGCCTGAAGGTGCAAAAAATCTTGCGGTGCAAAATGCATATAGTACGTACGATGTGAGCTTGCGTTATGAATCCAATAATAATTGGGCGCTGGAAGGATTTATTAAAAATCTCACTGATCAACATATAAAAACATCATCAGGCACTTTTATTACCCCGGGCGGATTCGACGCGATTTTTTTACCACCGCGCACGGCGGGAGTGACCTTGAGTTATCAGTTTAGGTAATTCTAATTGAATATTTTAAATTAAAGCTGCAGATTAATCGTTAGGCTGATGTTCATGTGACAGCGAGTCGTCGGCAACAGTTCCTGCGTCGCCCTAGGGCTGCATTCACGTAGTCGTCATCCCCGCGAAGGCGGGGATCCATCTGTTTTAAGGGGTTATTTAATAGTTAATGTTAACGTTTGGAACGTAGGCCCAATGGATCCTCGCCTGCGCGAGGATGACGACTACCTACTGAATTAATTTTTAAGTCAACCGACTAATAACTACTGTTAATAGCGATTTCCCACATCACAAAAAAGCCCACTCTTTTCAGGGAGTGGGCAAACGCTAAGACTACTACAACATGCGGGGTGTTGCCTGGGTTCAAAATTCGCGGCCATCTATCCAGCTGCGAACCTGTTGAAAGTTGTCGTCAATTAAAATCATGCTTGCGTTGTAGCCAACTTTAATTGCACCTAAAGAGTTTTCGCCCATCATGGCGGCAGGATATTCAGTCGCCATGCGAATGGCTTCATCCAACTCTATGCCTACCATTTCCACGGTATTTTTTACCGCGGCGAGCATATCCAAATCAGAGCCGGCGAGTGTGCCGGTTGCGGTGGTGAGCTTGCCGTTTTTACATTCGATTAATTCACCGTTAAGCGTAAAATTTTTATCGATTGCGCCCACACTTGGCATCGCATCAGTGACCAATACCATTTTTCCTGCCGCTTTGGCTTGATGCGCAATTTTTATGGTAGCGGGATGAACGTGATGTCCGTCCACAATAATTCCACACCAGGAATTTTTATCTTCCAATATGGCACCAACCATTCCTGGCTCGCGACTTGTCAGCGGAGTCATCGCATTAAATAAATGCGTAAAGCTGCTTAAGCCGGCAGCGAGTGCCGCTTTTGTTTGTTCGTAATTTGCAGCGCTGTGACCGGCGGCGACTACAACACCGGCATCAACCAAGCGGCGAATCATTTCGGATGTGGTTAATTCCGGCGCGATAGTGATAAGGGTTTTGCCAACTTTTAACGACGTCAATAATTCAAACGCTGCTTCATCAATAATTTTAAATTTTGATGCATCGTGAACGCCTTTGCGCTCAGGATTTAAAAACGGGCCTTCCAAATGAATTCCCAAAACACCGGGGACTTTTTCATCAATCGCTTGCTTAACAGCAGCAATTGCGTTGGCAACTACACTCAAGTCATCACTGATTAATGTGGGATAAAATCCTGTCGTACCATATTTACGATGCGCTTCGCCCATTACACGCAAGGTTTCTACACTTGGTGAATCATTAAATAATGCACCGCCGCCGCCATTGACTTGCGTATCAATTAAACCGGGAAGTAAACGTTGGCCCTGCAAATCAATGGTGTTGGTTACACCGGCAGGTAAATTATTACTTTCACAAATTGCAATAATTTTCTCGCCGGAAATAATAACAGCGTGATTGGTTAACCAGGTATTGCCGGCCTCTTGTTTTCCGAGAAAGACTAAGCCGTTGACGAGGGCAGTTGTCATTAAACAGTCTCCGTGACCTTGCGTAAGTGCGGTGGTTCATCGGGATTGTAACCGCGTGCAATGGATAATGAATTAGCCATGCGATAAAAACTTTGTACGGCAAGTAATGGCGCAATGATTGAAGGAACATCTGTTACAACGGGCAAGCAATCATCGCCAGACATATTTTCGCTCGCGATCATCATTGCCGCCTTGCGTGCGCGAAAATCCTGGATTAATGAATCCATACCGCTAAAAGCCTGGTCTTGTTGCGTGAACAAAAGCACCGGGAAATTTTCTTTTACGATTGCCATTGGGCCGTGTTTTACTTCGGCAGCACTAAAGGCTTCCGCGTGCAAGCCGCAAGTTTCTTTCAATTTCAATGCAGCTTCTTGCGCAGTACCAAAACCTACGCCGCGACCAATCACAAATAAATTGGTTGCAGTTTTCAAGGTTTCTACCGCAGGTGTCCAATCTTTTTGCCACGCTTGTGCGAGTGCAGATGGTAAAGCCGCTACCGCTTTTTTCAATTCTGCGTTATCGCTCCACACCGACACCAAATGCAAAACTGCACCAAGAGTCGCTAAATAGGATTTGGTTGCCGCAACACTTTTTTCAGCGCCCGCGTGCAATGGAATAACAATATCGGCTAGTTGTGCGAGTGGAGAATCTTCTACGTTTACGAAGGCAAGCGTTAAAGCACCGGCAGATTTTGCCTGGGTTACGCTCGCCAATAAATCGGGGCTTTTGCCTGATTGTGAAATCGCAACATACAACATGCCGTTTAATTTGGGTTGTGCGAGGTAAACAGAGGTAATGGATGGCGCCGCAGAAGCCGTCACCAATCCCAACTGGGTTTCAAATAAATATTTTGCGTAAGTTGCCGCATGATCTGAGCTGCCGCGAGCGCAAGTGACTATCGCCGTTGGTGAAAAAGTTTTTAAACGGGCAACAGCCTCTTCAACACGGCTTTTATTCAGCACTTGTTGCTGCGCAATAACACTGGAAGCTGAAGCTGCTTCCTGGAACATCAGTGTTTGTTCGGGTTGTAGGGCAACGCTGGCTGACGACATGGATACTCCGCAAGATAATGTAGCTTTATTGAGACAACGTTGTCATTGTGGACTGAGTTAATTCGCTTGTAAAGCAAAAATGCGAAATTTTATAGATAAGTTGGGAATAACGATGATTGAAACAAATGAAGGTGGTGATGTTATTGGATTGGATGTATGGGCAATTTTTTATGTAACAGGCTCATCATCACCCAATTTCTTTTGCATAAAAACGCTTAATGGATGCTCGGGATAATCGCCGAATGGGCCGCAACTGTGAAAGCCATATTTTTTATAAAACGCCAAGGCTTCCTGTTGGAATGGTCCGGTTTCAAGTTGTATAAGTCGATAACCGCGTTTGATGGCTTCAGCTTCCAATTTGGCTAACAAGCTGGCTGCGGCACCTTGTCCGCGGTGGGAAGGGCGCACAAACATGCGCTTGAGTTCTGCAGTATCGCTGTCCAACACCAACGCACCACAACCAATGGCGATTCCGCTAATGTCCCTTACAACAGCAAATAGTATGTTTTGTTGCTCAAGTGTTGTTAGGTCTAATGCATAACGCGCTTCGGCTGGATATAAGGTGTCTTGATAAGCATCCAATTCTTCGATGAGCGAAATGATTTCAGGCTGGTTTGGAGCTTCCAGTTGAATCTGCATAACAATCGTCCTTAAAGTTGCAGGAAATTAACCTTTGCGACTAGCCACCGGGCAAGTTGAATCACGCACAATTAATTCAGGATAAAAACCTTCGCTCTCTACACTTTTTTCGCCATTTTTCATAACTTCAATTAGCAGTGATGTAGCGTGCTGTGCGATGGTGCGGATGGGTTGTTGGGCGGTGGTAAGGTTGGGCCAGGCCTGGCGGGAAAAAGGGGAATCCTCGAAGCCGACAATGGATAATTGTTGTGGTACTTCAATGCCCTGGATGCGCGCGGCAAACAATGTACCTGCCGCGATTTCATCGTTACACGCAAATACCGCAGTGGGTTTGCTTGTGCCGGTGAGCAATTGGCGGGTGCGTTTTACACCGGATTCGAAAGAGTATTCACCACCAATAATCAATTTTTTATCGACCGTGATTTTATTGTCTTTCAGCGCTGCCTTGTAGCCTTCCATACGTTCAGTACTGGATTTATGCGCTTCATCCCCGCCTAAAAAGGCGATGGCTTTATGGCCCAAATCAATCAGGTATTGGGTAATTTTATAAGCTGCTGTCCGGTCATCAATGAACACACAGGGCGAAATAGTATCGGGCGGATTGGCGCCTGAGAGAATCCGCACGTACTTGAGTTTGCGCTTGTTGAGGGCGCTGAGCACATCGGGCATTTCGGAAACTGGCGGTGTAAGCACAAGGCCGCCTACACGGCTGCGGTCAACCATACCGATGATTTCATCGATAATCGTTTTGGATTTCGCATCGCAAGGGTGGATAACCAGCTCGTAGCCCTGGCGGTGGCATTCGCCCAGGATGCCGCGCTGCATATCAATAACGTAGTTACTGTTGGGGTTATCGTAGATAAAACCGATGGATGAGGCTGTACCACGCAGCAGCCTGGCCGAAAGATTGGGTTGGTAATTCAGCTCTTTGACGGCCTTCATTACCTTATCTTGCAAATCCTGGCCAACCGTACCTTCTTTATTGATAACACGCGATACGGTTTTGAAGGAGACACCGGCGAGCTTGGCGACATCTTTGATAGTGGCTTTCATGGGCTTTTTTTATGCTCTGATAAGGTAGTGTGCAAGGGTATTAAATTGCGCAAGGTAATGTAAAGCGTTTTGCGCTCAGCTACACTCAATGGTAAGTTCGTCCAGATCCACAATAATTGAGGTGTCAAATGATAAATCTAAAATCACTCGGATTGAGTTTATTATTGGGTTCTTTTTTTATCGCATCTGCCGCAAGTGCCCAGCCTGTCCTGGAGCAACTTTGGATGACCGAAGGTCTTAGTGTGCCCGAATCCGTATTAGTTTACCGCAATGGCAAGACTAATTTTTTATTTGTATCCCAGATTGATGGCGACCCGAGTGAAATGGATGGCAAGGGTGGAATAGCAAAAATGACCATGGGCGGTTCGATTGAGGATCTCAATTGGGTGACCGGTTTGAATGCACCCAAAGGTATGGCGGTCTACGGGGGCAGGTTGTATGTGGCCGACATTAACCAACTGGTCGTTATCGATATAAAGTCCGCTGAAATTCAAAAGAAGATCCTTGTTCCCGGTGCGCAGTTTTTAAATGATGTTGCCATTGATTCGAAAGGGACGGTGTTCATCTCCGATACCAAAACCAATAAAGTGTATCGCTATCAAAAAGACGTGCTCGACGATTATGTCGTCAAGGCAGAAAGTGCCAATGGGCTCAAAATGATTGGTTCAAATCTGATAGTGGGAGCGGGCACGCATTTATATTTGATTGATAAAAATAAAAATCGCCTGCAAATTGCGGCAGGTTTTGCACAGCCGATTGATGGTGTTGAATCCGTTGGCAGGGGTGATTTCCTGGTTTCCTGCTGGCAGGGCTTGCTCTATTACGTCCACCTTGATGGTAAGTTAGACCTTTTACTCGACAGCCAGAAAGAAGGCATCAATACGGCTGATATAGGTTTTGACAGCGCCAGCCAAACCGTTTTTGTTCCCAATTTTGCCAAAAACTCCGTAACGGCTTACAAAGTTATTACTAACGCGAACTAATATGAATGAGTAGATTGTACCCATGGGACTTGTCCTTAGGTCATTCCAGTACAATGCTTATTCATTAAGTTTTTACAAATTTTGGAAGGAGGGTTAATCTCTTACAATAAAAATATCGCTGCTATTGGCCTGATCCAATAGCACACAAGGGGAGCAAATAAGTTGGATGTTGAGGGCGTAAGCCTCGATTATTACAAGGGCGTTTTCAGCCGTTTTTTGCGACATCTCTTAGTGTTAGTGTCGTTAGCTTCCCTCTATTCCTATTCCTCCGTCCAACCGCTCGCTGCCGAGCAAAATACACCACGACTTTTTTTCAAACATCTATTGCCCACACAAATTGCTGCCATAGGTTATATCTCCAGTATTGCGCAAGACACGCAAGGTTTTATGTGGTTTGGCGGTGCAAATGGTTTGGCGCGCTATGATGGCTACGACATTATTATTTTTCGCCACGATGACGCCGATGCATCCAGTATTAGCCACAGTTATATCAATCGTATCGCCATGGGACGCGATGGTTCCCTGTGGATTGCCACGCGCAATGGGTTGAATTTATTTGATTCACGTTCGCGCACGTTCAAGCGATTTATGATTTCGCCCGATGCCAGCGCCAATGACATCGCATGGGTACATGAAGATCACAAAGGTAACCTTTGGCTGGGCACCCGGGCGGGGTTGTTTAGCTTTGATCGACGCCAGGGCGTCGCCACCAAAATTGAAGATAAAAGCCGGATATCTTCTGCAGAAACCAGCCAGCTTGTCTGGTCAGTTGTCGATGACCAGGATGGAAATATCTGGGTTGCTTACCAAGCCTACGGCGTTAGTCGATATGATCCGGTAACAGGTAAATTTGAGCATTTCATGCGCGATGTGAATTTGCCGAATGCCCATGGTTTTAATGATACGCGTCGTTTGTATGTCGACAATGAAAATAACATCATGGCGGCAACCTACGGCGATGGTTTGTATCAATTCGATAAAGCCAAAAACCAGTTTGTAAAAATCAATCACGACCTGACTGAAAAAGGCGCCACCGTGTGGTCCATGCTTGTCGATCGCCAACATAATTTATGGGTTGGTGATGGTAGCCACGTACATTTGCGTCCCGCAGGTAGCGACCAGTTTTATCGTTATTTTTATAACGATATCGATTTATCGAGCCCTGGTAATTATGTGGTCAACGAAATTTTTGAAGATCGCGCTGGCGATATATGGCTGGGATATTTCCCATCGGGCATTGATACCATAGATCGGCAGGCATCGGCATTTACCAATTACGCATACAACTCTACCAATGCCAATAGTATTACCGATGGTGGTGTTTCATCGGTTGCCGAAGAAGACAATGGAAATTTATGGATTGGCACAGGTTATGGTTTAAATTATTTCAATCGACACACTAACCAGATCACGCGCTTTATTTATGATGCAGATAATCCCAAAGGTTTGAGTGGCAGCACAATCTTATCAATTGCAAAATCATCCTCGGATAATCTTTGGCTTGGCATTTGGTCCGGCGGATTAAATTTACTCAACACCAAAACCCGCGAGTTCACGCACTTTTTACCCGATGCAAATAATCCCCATAGTTTGCGCGGGCGCGAAGTGTGGTCGGTGATTGAAGATCATAACAAAGATGTGTGGATGGCTACCGAAGAAGGACTTAATAAATTTAATCCACGCGCACAAACTTTTGATTACTTTTTACCACCACCAGAATCATTGGAAGGCGATAAGCTACTTTATTCCCGTGTCGTATATGAAGACTCCAAAAACAACTTGTGGCTAGGCAGCATTCGCGGATTATTTTTATTTGATCGCGATAAAAAGCAATTTACGCGTTATAAACACGACCCCGCTGACAGCACTAGTTTGAGTGCTGATTTTGTCTTGGTTGTCTTTGAAGATCGCCGTGGAAACCTGTGGCTGGGTACCGATGGCGGCGGTCTTAATTTGTTGGATACTACCACCGGTAAATTTACGTCCTACACAACAAAAGATGGCCTTGCCGATAATGTTATTGGCGGCATTACAGAAGATGAACAAGGCAACCTGTGGTTGGGAACCCAAAAAGGTATTTCGCAATTTGACCCGGAAAAACATAGCTTCCGCAATTACGACAAGCATCATGGGCTTGCGGACAATTTATTTAACCGCAACGCTGCACGCCTGACGCATCAAGGTGAAATATTAATGGGGCATAGCAAGGGATTTACTTTATTTAAGGCCCAGGATATTAAAAGCAATACCTATGTACCTAAAATTGTCATCACCAATTTGGAAATTGGAAATAAAACCGTTGCTATCAACGCTAAAAATTCACCGCTCACAAATGCAATTGAAGCAACATCCAGTATCAGTTTAAGCCACAAGGCAAGTGTATTTAGGTTGGAATTTTCAGCACTTAGTTTTCATCATGTTGAAGACAACCAATATGCCTATCGACTACTGGGCTTTGAAGATAACTGGAGTTTTGTAGGGACAAAACGTGCGGCAACCTATACCAATTTAAATCCGGGTACCTATATTTTTGAAGTGAAAGGTTCCAATAATGATGGAGTCTGGAGTGATTACCCCGCCAGCCTGCAGATCATTATATTGCCGCCTTATTGGCGAACCTGGTGGGCTTATCTAATTTATGGGGTCATATTTGCAGGTTTGGTTTATTGGTTTTTACATGTGCAACGACTGAAGCTTTCTTTCCAGGAAGAAAAGTTGGAGCAAGAGCGGATTATTGTTAAACGCCTGACGCAGATTGATAAATTAAAAGATGAATTTTTAGCAAATACTTCCCACGAATTGCGTACACCTTTAAATGGCATCATAGGCTTGGCTGAATCCTTGCGCGAAGGTGTTGCGGGTGATGTATCGCCAAAAATTAAATATCACCTGTCATTAATTATTGACAGCGGTAAACGCCTGGCGAGTCTGGTAAATGACATACTGGATTTCTCCCAATTAAAAAATAAAGGCCTTACCCTCAATAAAAAACCCATCGATATAAAAGTATTGGCCGATATCGTGTTGACGCTCTCGAAGTCGCTGGTTGCCAATAAAGCGGTTGTGTTTACCAATAACATTTCAAAAGATTTACCGTCTGCTTATGCCGATGAAGATCGCATCCTGCAAATATTGCATAACATTATTGGCAACGCAGTGAAGTTTACTGATCGCGGTGTGATTAATGTGTCGGCCAGTGTTGTCGATGATTTTATACGTGTGGACATAAGCGATACGGGAACCGGTATTCCAGCAGATCGAATCAACGATATTTTCGAAAGCTTTACCCAACTGGATGGTGGCATTGATCGCACGCAAGGTGGCGCCGGTTTGGGGTTGTCAGTTACCAAGCAGTTGGTTGAATTGCATGGCGGAAAAGTTTGGGTTGATTCCGTGCTGGGTGCAGGGTCGACATTTTATTTTACCTTGCCGATGACTCATGATCTCCCGGAAAACTTAACCACACAATATTCGCACAATAAATTTTCTCCCAGTAGCATAAATACATATCCCTTTGATGCAAATGACCACCATAAACAGCACCAAAATAATATCCTTATTGTGGATGATGATTTAATTAATCGTCAGGTCATTGCCAATTATTTATCCATGAGTGGTTACAATATTATCGAAGCCAGTTGTGCAGAAGATGCTTTTGTTATTGTGGCAAATCAATCGATTGATTTGGTGTTGTTGGATGTCATGATGCCAAGGGTTTCCGGTTATGAAGCCTGCAAAATTTTACGTGAAACCCATGCTTCCCATGAATTGCCGATTATTTTGTTAACCGCGCGCAGCCAGATGAATGATTTGGTAATGGGATTTGAAGCGGGTGCCAATGATTTTATGGTTAAGCCCATCGCAAAAGAAACCTTGATGGTGCGTGTGGCAACGCATTTGCAATTGCACGATGTGATGCGTAATCTCGATAAAAAAGTTGCCGAGCGAACAGAAGAGCTGAATAAAAGCAATGCGATATTAAAGCAAGCGCAAAATGAATTGGAAATTGCCTATCAAAAACTGGAAGAGGCAAGCCTTACCGATCCTTTGACAGGATTAAATAACCGTCGTTTTTTAACAGAATCTATAGGGGTGGATATTGCGATTGTAGATCGTAATTACCAGGATTGGATTTCCAGCCAGGAGAATTCTACGCTTTCGTTAATGCAACCAAACGAGCAAGATTTAATGTTTATGTTGCTCGACATAGATTTATTTAAATCAGTGAATGACACCTACGGGCACAACGCGGGTGATAAATTATTGGAACAATTTAGTCTCCTGTTAAAATCAACCTTGCGCGAATCAGATTATTTAGTCCGTTGGGGTGGAGAAGAATTTTTAATTGTTATTCGTTACTGTAATCGTGAAGAAGTGCCAGAGTTGGCCGAACGAATCCGGCAAAAAGTAGAGAATTTTGTTTTCGATATAACCAATGGACAAAAAATAGTAAAAACCTGCTCAATCGGGATGGCGGCTTATCCTTTTTATCGCAATAAACCTGCTGCCATGACATGGGAACAAGTAATTGATACCGCAGACAGGGCGCTTTACCTGGCGAAAAATCATGGCCGTAATTGTTGGGTTAATGTTGTTGCAGTGAATCCTGCTGAAACGGAAGTGGTAAATCCTGCTATGTGCGATAGTTTGATTTCGCTGGCAGCGGCAGGTGTTATTAAGATTGAATCGTCTGTTTCTATCTGATTAATTTTATGTGCATGCAATTAACCATAATAAAATTACAAGAGGTGAGTTGTCATTCTCGCGTAGCCGTTACGTACACTAAAAAATTGTGAAAAAGTATCTTTATCTTCGTGTAGTAGCCGCTTACCTTAAAAATTATTAAAAAAGGGAGTCGTCATCCTCGCAGAGGATCCAGTGTCTTTAAATAATTTGTACATAGATGCAAAGTCACTGGATCCTCTGCGAGAATGACGACTCCCTGATTAATCTAATAAGTCCAAGGATGTATAAATTCAATTCTATTTATTAACGCATTCACTTACCGATGAACGAAGACAACTATTCTTGCGTCGCAGGTTTTTGATATTTTACTTTCCATTCATCGTAAGGAATGCCATAAACGCGCTCGCGTGCATTTTCATAATCCAACGCAATATTTTTTTCTTCTGCCGCCGCCACATACCATTTGCTTAAACAATTGCGGCAAAAGCCAGCTAAATTCATCAAATCGATATTTTGCACATCATTGCGTTTATCCAAGTGCGCTATGAGTCGACGAAATACCGCCGCTTCAAGTTCAGTTTGCGTTTGTGCATCTAATTCATTGATCTTCATGGGGAATACCTTTGCGTATTTAGGATGTGCGGTCCGACGTGTTAACGCACCAGCGGAAATATTTCCACACTATAAAATTTCTTGTTGGCAAAGTCTCTTGCTACTGCGTTTTATTGTGTTGTTGCAATGTGCTTGATGAAAAATCGCGCAATCTTTGCCTATTGAATGTTGCATTTGGCGCCATTGTCCCTCGCTGGTTTTTTTGCGCTGCACTTGCCTTGAACCTCAAGCGATACGACCTATACTCAAAGCGAACTACGCGCTAAGAAGACCGACAAGGGGAGTTTGCGTGAATATTATTCTGGGTATCATTGTTATTTTTGGTTGTATTATCGGCGGATTCGTGGGGGCTGGCGGTAAGATAATGGCGTTGTTCCAGCCATTGGAGGTAGTCATTATTTGCGGTGCATCCTTGGGTGCAATGATTATTGGCAACCCGCTCTCTGTGACTATTGGTGTGGTGAAGTCTGCAGGTTCGCTGATGACTCCCTCCAAATATAAAAAGCAAATGTATCTGGATTTATTGACCCTGCTTTACGATATTTTTAATAAAACCCGCCGCGAAGGTTTGATGGCAATTGAAGGTGATATTGAAGAACCTGAAAGCAGCCCGATTTTTTCCAATTATCCATCCATCCTTAAAGATCATCATGCGGTGGAGTTTATTTGCGACTACTTGCGCATTATGGTGGCGGGCAATATGGCTCCCCATGAATTGGAGGCGTTGATCGACCAGGAGCTGGAAGGTCATCATCAGGAGCAGGCGTTGATTCCATCAGCTATTTCCGGCGCGGCAGACGGCTTGCCCGGTTTCGGTATTGTAGCGGCGGTATTGGGTATCGTAATTACCATGGGTAGTTTGGGTGGTCCGCCAGAAGAATTGGGTCACCATGTGGCATCGGCATTGGTGGGTACACTGTTGGGTATTTTGTTCGCCTACGGTTTTATTGCTCCCTTCTCTTCTTATTTAACGCACAAAAATCGCGATGAGGCGCATTTCTATGCCTGCATCAAAGCTTGCCTCGTTGCTTCCATGAATGGCGTACCACCGCAAATTGCAGTGGAGTTTGGCCGCAAGGTGTTGTATCACAGTGTTCGGCCCAGCTTTACCGAGTTGGAAGAACAATATCGTGCGAAGAAATAAGGGTAACCAATAATGGAGAAGGGTGCCCAACCGATAATTATCATCAAGAAAAAGGGTCACGGTCACGGCCATCATGGTGGTAGCTGGAAAGTAGCGCTTGCTGACTTTATGACAGCGATGATGGCTTTTTTTATGCTGATGTGGCTTTTGGGAAGTACATCCAAAGAAGAACAAAAAGCTATTTCCGGTTATTTCAATGATCCTGGCAGTAAATATACTATTGGTGAGGGCGGTGCGAATCCCGGCCTGATCAACGCTGAGCAGCCGCAATCTGAAAGTCATTCCAATGATCCCCAAACAGAAGACAAGAGCGATAAAGACAACTCTGAAGAGAACACACAAACACAAACCGCCGAGCAAATCTCTGAAGCCAAATTGAAAAAAGAGATGGAGCGTATTGAAAAAGAACAGCTCGAACAGTTACAGGAACAGGTGCAAGAAGAAATCAATAAAGATCCGGTTTTCCAGCAGATGAAAGACCAAATCCTGATTGATTTGACGGCCCTTGGCTTGCGTATCCAGATCGTTGATAAAGACCAGCGTCCGGGTTTTGATGTGGGCAGCGCGCGTATGAAGCCTTACATTGAAGATGTCTTAAAAGCCCTGGCGCCGCTGCTCGATAAAGTCCAGAACAAAATCAGTGTGACAGGTCATACCGATTCCACTTCTTACGGTGCCGGTGCAACTTACACTAACTGGGAGTTATCGGCAGATCGTGCAAACTCCGCGCGCCGCGCATTGTTACAAGGTGGCTTTCCTGATGCGAAGGTCGCGACTGTACAAGGTATGGGCTCAGCCGCTCCGTTGATTTCCGATAAGCCGGATGCCCCGATTAATCGCCGTATTGCAATTATCGTGTTGAAGAAAGCTGTCGCAGATGCCCTGAGTAACGGCGGCGGTGGTTTGAATTCAAACGACCTGCTCAATTCGAATGATTCGGGAACACAGCCCGAGCCACACATCATGACCCAAAAAGAGGTTGATGCGGCGATAGATGCAAAACGTTAAATTGAGTTGTGAGTCGTCATCCCCGCAGGGGATCCAGTGTCTTTTTGTGTAAGTATTTAAGGCCCTGGAGCGCCAGCCGTTGGATCCCCTGCGGGGGCGCCCGGCTAGGGATGACGATTCCCTTTTAATACATCCAAATCTTGCCTGCTTGTTCAAATTAGCCCCGCCAAGCCCTACTAGGCTATAATCGCCGCCTTTTTATTGACCGACCAAGCAGAACACCATGATTAATCTCAAAACCGAGCTAGCCAAACGCCGCACCTTTGCCATTATTTCCCACCCGGATGCCGGTAAAACCACTGTGACTGAAAAGTTATTGCTGTGGGGCAATGCCATCCAGTTAGCGGGTTCGGTGAAGGGCAAACGCGGTCCCCATGCAAAATCCGACTGGATGACCATGGAGCAAGAGCGTGGTATTTCGGTGACCTCATCGGTGATGCAGTTTCCTTACAAAGATCGCATCGTTAACTTGTTGGATACGCCCGGACACGAAGACTTCTCTGAAGATACTTATCGCACTCTCACAGCGGTCGACTCCGTTTTGATGATGATTGACGGTGCAAAAGGTGTTGAAGATCGCACCATTAAGCTGATGGAAGTTTGCCGCTTGCGCGACACACCCATTCTCACTTTCATCAACAAAATGGATCGTGAAAGTCGCGATACCGTTGAGCTGCTGGATGAAATAGAAAACGTTTTAAAAATTACTGCAGCACCGATTAACTGGCCGCTCGGCAGCGGAAAAGAATTTGTCGGTGTTTATAATTTTTACACCGATATTATCCATGTCTATCAACCTGGCCAGGGTCATACAATTCCCGAAGATGTACAAATCAAAGGGCTTAATAGTGAAGAGGCGACTAAATTATTAGGCTTCTACGCAGCTGATATTCGTGAAGAAATTGAATTTGTGCGCGGTGCAACTAATCAATTCGATTTGGAAGAATATCTTGCAGGCCATATGACGCCGGTATTTTTTGGTACCGCGCTCGGCAATTTTGGTGTGCGCGAAATGCTGGATGGTTTTGTTGAATGGGCACCAACGCCGCGCAGCCGTGAATCCAAAGATCGTACTGTTGAAGCCAACGAAGAAAAATTCAGCGGATTTATTTTCAAAATCCAGGCGAACATGGATCCCAAGCATCGCGACCGTATTGCGTTTATGCGCGTTTGCTCCGGTGTTTACCAGCAAGGTATGAAAATGAAACACGTGCGCATCGGCAAGGAAATTCGTATTGCCGACGCAGTAACTTTTATGGCGGGTGATCGCAGTGCTGTTGAAGAAGCGATTGCAGGCGATATTATCGGTTTGCACAATCATGGCACCATCCAGATTGGCGATACTTTTACCGAAGGTGAAGATTTAAAATTCACCGGTATTCCGCACTTCGCTCCCGAATTATTCCGTCGCATTCGCTTAAAAGATCCGCTCAAAATGAAGCAGCTGCAAAAAGGTTTGCAGCAATTATCAGAAGAGGGGTCAACCCAGGTATTTTTTCCGGTAAATAATAACGATATCGTCGTAGGTGCTGTGGGTGTTCTACAATTTGAAGTAGTTGCCTATCGCTTGAAAGACGAATATAAAGTTGAAGCTATCTACGAACCCGTCAATGTAACAACGGCGCGCTGGTGTGATTGCGATGATCCAAAAAAACTGGAAGAGTTTAAACGCAAATGCACTGAAAACCTCGCGCTAGATGGCGGTGGACATTTAACTTACCTTGCGCCTTCAAGAGTTAATTTGTCGCTTACGCAGGAGCGTCATCCTGATGTGTTATTTAGGGCAACACGCGAGCATTAATGCGCATGGACAGGAACATTGCTAACACCTAATTGAGAACAAATGTGTGACTCAAGCAGATAATAATAACGATTTGGTTTGGGATTTAGCAGCGTTTAACCAACGCCAGCGCGCTATTGATTTTGTCATGGGATTCGAAAATAAACTCTGCGTATTTTCGAATTCCGTTGAACAACTCTATACCAACTACAATATCTTTTTTCCGCGCGAAGAAGCCCGCAAACTGGTAATTTTGCCAAACCCCTACGCTCATCACGATACGTTTAATGGTATTCCCGAGTCCGCAGTGACAGCGACCGGCATGGAAATTGTTCCCGGCATCCTCAAAGAGAAACAGGTGTTGTTTTTGCGGATTCCGTTTAAACAGGGAACTGTGAAAACGGTGCCTTTGCAAATGGGATTACGGGTTGTGCAACAGCAATGTCCACCCGAGCGTCCATTTCTGCCGGTATTAATGAAAGGGGATTTGCGTGAATTAGATGCCTCCATCCCGTGCTTGCATTTACATCGCATTTGCATCAATCGATTGGTAACCCACTCCACGCTTGATAAAAATGATATTGAGAGAGTTATTAAGCAGCGGCTCAATGATTTGCGCTGAGGTAAATCATTAGTAAAATTTCCGGGACAAAAAAAGAAAAAGCCACATGAGTGGCTTTTTCTTTTGGTTAGGCATCAACTATTTTTGTAAAACAAATCGTATTGGTGCCGTAAATTCAAATGTAGAACCTGGAATTGCATCCGGCATTGGTGGATAAGTTACTTTACTGACCGCTTCCAATGCAGCTTCATTCAACGCATCAAATTCCGAACTCTGCACTACCGACGTGCCAACAATATTGCCTTGGCGATTAATGGTAACCGCAATACGAACGTTACCTGTTTGGCCCCTATCAAGCGCTTTTTTGGGATAGCGTACGTTTGCGTAGATTTTTTTCAGGTTGTCTGACACATAGAATTGGCGAGCCAGGAGATTTTGTGCAGTCAATGCAGGTTTTTCATCGTCATCATTTGCGCTGGCATTTGCTGCTGCTTTTTGCGCTGCAACTTTAGCGGCTTCATTTTTTGCCGCGTCCGCTTTGGCTTGTTCCGCTTTTTGTACGGCTAATTGTTTTGCGCTGTCAACAGAAGAAGCTTGCGCACTGGAGCTTTTGGCAGCAGCGGCTTCTTTAGCTTCTTTCTCTTTTTCTTTCTCGGCTGCTATTTCAGCCGGAGATTTAATTTTGCTCCAGCCCGCGATTTCAGTTGCACGTTCTTTGGTAGGTTTGATTTTATCAAAGCGGGCCTTTAATTCAGCGTTAACGTTGCCGGCTTTTAAGATATCGTCTTTGTAATCAGAGGAAAGTGGCACACGGCCAACCCAGGTTCTTAACAACATGCCAAAAAACTTATCGCTTGCAATATTACCGAGCGGCACATCATTGAGTGAAACATTTACACCTTTGGTCGGCTCATAGGCGAATGAAATAGTGTCGTTTTGTACGAGGCGGCCTTTAAATAAACCGTCAAATTTAACCATGTTGTCAGCTTGTTCAGTCAACAGCGCAGGAGTGTTATTGATTGCCATGCCCTCAATCCACCAACGACTAAAGCGGCGAGTTGTCACACCTTCCGGAGCAACAATTTTTAACTCCATACGCATGGATTGATTGGACGCTAAAAGCTTTTCCGGATTGTCGCTCAGTGTGCTGGAATAAAGAGCACCAATAAATTGTTCTTTTCCAAGATCAATGTGTGTGGCCATACCATTTAATACGGGTTCGGCAGCAACACTAAATGAACAATAACAGGCGAGCAAAAAGCTCAGGCAGAGGTTGATAATGGCTTTAAGGCGCATGGCGTAGGTACTCTCATTCTATTTATAGGTAAGTTGATGGTTGAGATAAAATCCGTTTTAAACGCGTGCTCCACTAGATTGAAGTATAATATATAAATTTGAGAGAGGGTGTACTCTCTTTTCCACTGGTAGTCCGCTGACAAAAGTCTGTTTTTAGAGTATAGGCCAGGAATTTAGAACAAAAATAAATAGTTAATTTGAAATCTGGCTGTTTACCAGCTAGCTTTTTTGTCAGAATAACCAAATCATTTGCTATTAATTTGCACCCTAGGGCACAACATGGAAATAAAACTGCTGTCCAAGCTGTCTCGCGATTATGTAGAGCAGCTATTGTCAGGTATTCCATTTTTCAAACTGGTTAAGCAACAAGATGCTTGGCAGTTTGAGTTGTTGTTGCAATCTTCCCGCATCATCACCTATTCCCCCGGTGAGGTTGTGCTACAGCGAGGTGATTCTGACCAATGGTTATTTTTTTTGCTAAAGGGACGTTTGGCTGTCTATGTAGATGACCCGTTAAAGGGAGAATTGGTTAATTATGTTACCCCGGGAGAAGTTTTTGGCGATTTGGCGCAGTTGATGAGGCAACCGCGCACGGCCACAGTTTTGGCTGAGCAAAGTGCAAGGGAATCTATAGTTCTTGCGACTGATGCATCAATATTTGGCGATATAAGTTCAACTCGGCCTATCACTATCCAAACCAAATTGGCTTACTATCGCAATTCGGTGCATAACTTGCGTTGGAAGCTGGAAGTCTATCGGTCGCAACACCTGCAGCATCCTTTAGCTAATAAGCATCGCCAGGTAAAACTATATACCGGCGTAAAAGATACGCTCGAAGAATTGCGTGCGCTCTATGAGCAGGCGCAAGCGCTTGCGAGTCTGTTATTGGAATGGAATCGGGAATTTGGCGTTTTGAATCTGGAATCGACATCTTCTCATGATGTCTATAATGTATAAAACATCCGTCAATATAAGGTTCGCCCTGACTTTAATGCGAACAGCGCGTTAAAAAAAATTTAATAATACTGCTACACTTCTTATAGCTCTATTCCAACTATTGGCTAGTTGACCTATGAAATTTGAAGAAATGAAGCTGATCTATGGCTATCCGCTACAATTGCAAACCAGCAATAGTACGGGGCAGCCTGAACGATTTTCTTGTCGCTTGATAGGTTGTCTTCCTGGCCGCAGCATTCTTTTATCTGTTCCCAAATTAGCTGGTAAGTTAGTTCGCTTTCGTCCGGGCCAAAAAGTTGTAGCGCGTTTGATGGTTGATAATGGTATAGGAATTTTTGCGAGCGTTGTTGAAACGCAAACGGTCGATCCATATCCAATACTTCACATCAGTTATCCCGATAACGTGAGTTTTAAAGGGATTCGTGGTGCCACGCGCGTTGCAATTGACCAGCCTGTACAAGTTATTAATTTAACAGTTATCAGTGATTTACAAATGCGTGGCAGCATTGTCGATGTAAGTGTCACGGGCGCTCGCATTGAAACGACATCAGAGTTTGGTGAGATTGGGCACAAAATCCAGGTAACCATGAGCGTTGCGGTGGCAAATATAATTCGTGATTTAACCCTGGATGCGATTATTCGTTCGCGCGGTGAAGCAGATCCGCAAAATGCAAGTAATCTCATCGCTTATGGTGTGGAGTTTATTGAGCCCGAAGAAGATAAGCGCTTGTTGTTGTATGCTTATGTTTATGCGCAAATTGGCAGTGAAGAAATTATTGGTAGTTAATGCAGCCGCGATAAATCAATACTTCAAATAAAAAAGGGTGCCCGAAGGCACCCTTTTTTATTTGAAGTATTGATTGCTCAACACTTCAAATTGAGCATTAAGCTGCTGGAGTAGAAGCTACAGCTGCTTTTGGCTTACGACCGCGCTTTGCGGCACCGGCAGCAGCTGGTTTAGCAGCTTTTTTCGCGGCTGGAGCTTTCTTGGCTGCTGGAGCCTTTTTAGCGGCAGGGGCTTTCTTGGCTACTGCTGCTTTTTTAGCAACTGGAGCTTTCTTCGCAGCTGGCGCTTTTTTAGCTACTGGCTTTTTAGCCGCTTTTTTCGCAGCAGCTGCAGTTTTCTTGGCAGCAGCTTTAGCTTTTACAGATGCTTTCTTGGCCGCTACTCTAGCGCGTAAAGCTGCTTTTTTATCAGCAGCTTTCTTTTTCGCAGCAGCTTTCTTGGCAGCAGCTTTAACTTTCAATGCTTGTTTCTTGGCAGCAGCTTTAGCTTTTACAGCAGCTTTCTTAGCAGCCAATTTAGCTTTTACCGCAGCTTTCTTAGCGGCAACTTTGTTTTTAGCAGCTACTTTCTTGGCAGCAGCTTTTGCGCGCTTGGCTACAGCAGCTTCAGCTTTAGCGACAGCTTTTTCGTGAGCAGCAGCAACTTTGTTAGCCGCTTTAATAGCAGCAACTTCTTTCTTGGCAGTAGCAACAGCCGCTTTAGCAGCATCAGCCGCTTTTTTAGCGTTAGCAGCGTCAGCTTTAGCAGCAGCAGTCAACTTTGGGTTTTTCTTTTTGGCAGCAGCACTAACTTTGCTTTGTGCAGCTTTAAGAGCAGCGCCAGCTTTAGTAGCTTCTTTTACAAGACCAGCAATAGCTTTTTGAGCATCAGCAGCTTGAGCCGCGCGAGCTTTTGTCAATTGAGCTTTAAGGGCAGCGAGTTGTTGTTCTAAACCCGCAACTGGATTAACAGCAGATTGTTTACGTGCAGCCATAGTGTGTGCTTCCTGTAAATATTCGATTAGACGAAAAATGGATAAAAGTTACAACATGTATAAGTTAAAACTTTATTGAAAAATTTCAAGTTTTTTAATGCGTTTTTTGCAAAAAAATGCATTTATTTTGCAAAAAAGTCGAAATTAAACCACTTAAGAGTTTTTAAAACGCGATTTTTTTGCTTTTCGAACTTTTTAAGAGATTGATAAATTAATTTTAAACTTTAATTTTGCGTACCTGATTTCCCTAAAGTGAGTCTATTTAAAACTCATTAATTGCCTTTTAAGGGTTTTGTAAAAACCTTTTTTGAGAAGTTTCAAAAGATCTTATTCAGCTATTTTTCATTTTGTGAAAACCTTTTCTGACCATTTTTAACCTGTCCAACGACCTCGATAATTGTCTGCGACAAACCCTTCGGGGTAACCATTTAAATTTTTATTCAACCAAATTTATTCTGTTGAAAATTTATTTAACAATTCATTCAAGAAGAATTATTGATAGTTTTATTGTATGTATATACAGTATTTGTATTGTGTTTTTATTTTTGGAATATTTTTTTGTGAAAAAAATCATTCATTGCGATGCAGATTGTTTTTATGCGGCAGTTGAAATGCGCGATGACCCATCTTTGCGTTCGCGTCCAATTGCGGTAGGTGGCGATTCAGATCAGCGGGGAGTTATCTCAACATGTAATTATGAAGCGCGTCATTTTGGTGTTCGCTCTGCCATGTCATCTGTGATGGCGAAAAAACTATGCCCTGATTTATTAATCTTGCCTCATCGTATGGATGCGTACAGAGAAGCATCGTTAAGCATGCGTCATATCTTTTACGATTATACTGATCTGGTCGAGCCCCTCTCCCTGGATGAAGCCTACCTGGATGTTAGCCGTAGCGAACATTTTGGCGGTAGTGCAACACGTATTGCAGAGCAAATCCGGCAGCGTGTTCATGATGAATTGAATTTAACGGTATCGGCAGGTGTGGCACCCAATAAGTTTTTAGCAAAGATTGCGAGTGATTGGAAAAAGCCCAATGGTTTGTTTGTCATCGCACCTGTTGCAGTTGATAGTTTTGTATTGCAGTTGCCGGTCCATAAAATATTTGGTGTTGGAAAGGCAACTGCCGCACGCCTGGCAGAGATTAATGTAAAGACCTGTGCTGATTTACGACGCTTTAGCATTTTCGAGTTAAAACAGCGTTTCGGGCAGCTTGGGATGCGTTTATATGAGTTGTGTCGTGGTATAGATGATCGTGAAGTAAATGCGTCGCGTCGCCGTAAATCCTTAAGTGTCGAAAATACCTTTCCACAAGATTTGCCTAATTTAACAAGCTGTTTAAATCGTTTGCCTGAATTGTTACAGCAATTGGCTAGCCGTTTGCGACGCCTGGATGATGGTTATGTGGTTGTTAAGATTTTCGTCAAAATTAAATTCGCTGACTTTAGTCAAACGACAATTGAGTGCAGTAGTTCGGTTTTAACATTACCCGACTTCCAGCAATTGTGTCGCGATGCTTATGCACGTAAAGAATCACCGGTGCGTTTGTTGGGCGTGGGTGTGAGGTTTGTCGATTTGCGTGAAGACCGACCTTTCCACCAGTTGGATTTATTTGAGTAGGTAATTAATCAGGGATTGATCATTGAATGTGGCGAGATGAAGCTAAACACATCCTTGTGAGCTGGTATTGATTAAATGGAGTCGTAAGTATGACGTACGTGAACAGGAGTTTGGTAGTGACGATTTCGGTTTGCGCTAAAATGATCGTGCAGGGTATTTTGCATGAGCTTTGAAAATTCGGATTGCTTAATACAAATCAAATGCCGGTGATCGCCAGCTTCCATATAAATGACATCGTTCTCCATGAGTTCATCATCCCAAATCACATCAATACCATAGGCTTTGCCGACAACAGGTATTGCTCCGGCTTCGCAATCTTTAAAGAATTGCAAAAGTTCGTCTTCTTCAACGAGGTGCATGTGCCGATCAAATATTTGGTTGAGTGTGTGGCGTAGTATTTTGTGGCTGGAGGGAAGTACGCAGAGTGTGTAGTGGAAATCTTCGTCGCGCAGTAAAACACCTTTAGCGAGACAGTGATTATCTATCTTTGCAACGCGAGCAGTGTTAAAGGAGCCTTCTGCGTATGCATGTTCAAGCAGCGAGTATTCAATTTGTTTGTTCGTTAAATATTTTTCTATGTTTCTAGCGACACCCATAAGTCAACACTCCAAAAAGTAAACATAATTATTTAAGTGGCGTTAACACAAGGTTAGATAACCTTCTCCTGAAGTATAAGAACGGAATTAGATACGCGTTGGAAAGTTTTCGATGTAATTTGGGAAAAAATAGACGTTTTAGTTATCAGCAGTGACTAAAGTGCTTTATATGTGGGATAGGTAACAAAAAATTGCGTAGAAATAAAAAGAAAAAGGCCTCATGGCGAACCGTGAGGCCTTTTGTTTTGCGTGTTAATGGTTACGCAAGCGCAGCGATTTCTTGTCTTACGGATGCGAGTTTTACGCAGGTGACGAACACTTTCATCGCCTCGACAACTTCCGGAACAGTTGGAACAGAAGGCGCGATACGGATATTGCGATCTTCCGGATCTTTGCCGTAGGGGTAAGTTGCGCCCGCAGGGGTCAACTTAACACCGGCTTCTGCTGCCAGGCGAACGGTTTCTTTTGCACAACCTTTGCGGGTGTCAAAAGAGACAAAGTAACCGCCTACAGGTTTTTCCCATGCGCCCAAATCGGTACCTTCAAATGCGCCTGCGAGCGCAGCCAATACCGCCTCAAAGCGTGGGTTAAGTAATTCAGCGTGCTTTTTCATATGTGCCATAAGCGCATTGCGATCCGGCAGGAAGCGGGTGTGGCGAATCTGGTTAACTTTGTCTGGACCAATGGTTTGCGCACCCAGGGCTTTCTTGAAACCTGTCAGGTTGGCTGCACTGGCAGCCACGAATGCAACACCAGCGCCCGCCTGGGTGATTTTTGACGTTGAGGCGAATTGGATGACCGAATCTTCAGTACCGTTGCGACGGGTAGCTTCCAGGATGCTGGAAAGCTGGGGAGCATTGTCTACCAGGTCGTGGACTGAGTAAGCGTTATCCCAGAATACGCGGAAGTTTGCGCTGGCGATTTTGCCCAGTTTGGCAATACGGTCTACGGTTTCATCGCTATACACAACGCCGGTTGGGTTTGAATACTTGGGCACACACCACATACCTTTGATGCTGCTGTCGGCTTTGATCATGGCTTCAACGGCGTCCATATCCGGGCCGGTTGAGGTCATAGGCACGGTTACCATGTTGATGCCGAGTTGTTCGCAGATGGTGAAATGGCGGTCGTAACCTGGAACTGGACACAGGAACTTCACGTCACCTTCGTTTTTCCAGGCGCTCGCGGCATCTTTCAAGCCGAACAAATAAGCGGTTGATGCAACCTGGAACATCAGGGTCAAACTGCTGCTGCCACCGACGAGTACATTGGCTGCATCCACACCCATAATATTTGCGCCCAGTTGCTTGGCTTCTGGCAAACCATCGAGGCCACCGTAGTTGCGCGTATCGGTACCATCGGCAGCAATGTAATTGCCCTTGAGAATGCCATCGAGCGCATCAGACAAATCCAGTTGGTCTGAAGATGGCTTGCCGCGTGTTAAATCGAGGTTCAATTTTTTGCTGAGGATAGTTTGGTATTCAGCGGCTAGTTGGCTTTCCAATTGACGCAATTGCGTTGCTTGATCCGGTTGCACAGTAGGTCACCTCAAGAGTGGTTGGCGGATGTTAAATCGATGGGTTGTATGCGTTTACAAAACGGCGGGCATTATACCCGCTCGGCGCTGACAAGTTATAGCTTTCGCGCCGGGCGGATGTAAAAAACTAGTGGCTTGTGATGATGAGTGGTGGAACCGGGCAATCCAGTGCATCGGCAATGGCGCGGAATAATTCGGCTTCTACAACAGTCACTTGTTGATCTGCCAATACGCATTGGCTCATGGCTTTCAACAATTTGGGTTTTTGCAGTGGCTTGACACAATTCAGGCGTGTAATCGCTAAATCCAAATCCATCATGCTGTATTCGGATTCGTTCATCAGATTCACATCATCAAAACCAATAATGGTTTTACTGCTGTTAAAAGCAGCTTGGGCATTTATGGATGAATCGGTTCCGGCATTGGCAATAACGGATAACAAAACACAGGTTTCATGTTTAAGTTGCGATAAATCAACTAAACGATTTGCAGTTCGTTTGGGTTCCAGGTTGTGCGTGATAATTCTGAAAAATGACCATTCGATTAAATCTATATGTTCATCGGCATGAATAACGCAACTCATTGCGGTGCGAAATAATTCGTATTGTTGTGGCGATAAATTTTTAAGCGCGGGCAAACTCAGCTCCAACAACGGCAAGCGTAAATGGGGCTCTAATAAAGAAGCTTGTAACGCCCAGGGTTTTAACGACTGAAGTTGTGCTTCTGAAAAAAGCCTGGCGAGTAGTTGCCATTGCTTTGTTTGCGCCTCAATTTTTTTATCGAGTAACAAGCCAAGCATTAACGCCTGCGCTTCCCAGGCATTGTGCGCCGCATCGCGAATTTGTTCGCTGATTGCATTCAATGTTTGATGCGCATAAGCGATATGGGATTCAGTGGGTTGCCCAATTGACTGCAAAACCTGATCGACAGTAACAACAAACTCCATTGCGGTTTTGGGTGAAGTAAATTCCAGCGGCGAATGATCAGTGGCATCTGCAAAATGTCTTCCTTCTTCTATATAGCTATTTTCCGTATAGCTGTTTGAGGCTTCTTCAAAAACATCGATACGACTAAATTTTCCATCCCAGCGTGGATCTATTCTTTTAATACGTTCAGTTAATGGCGGGTGGGTTGCCAGGGCGCTGAATAAACTACTGCTGCCTTCACCAAAAAACATATGGCTGAATTCTGATGCATTGGCGGCATCCATTTGGGAGCCGCCAACATAACCGCCCAGTTTTTTTAATGCACCGGCAATACCATCCGGGTTGCGAGTAAATTTAACCGCGGATGCATCTGCCAAAAATTCGCGTTGTCGGCTGACTGCTGCTTTTATCAGCTTTCCGAAAAATGTGCCGGTATAGCCAATAACCATTAAACCTACACCCAAACCCATCAATGCAGCGGGGGATTTATCTTTGTTGGAGCGAAATGCTGCGCGTTGGCTTGAGCTGCGCAAAAGGAATTCGCCAATCAAACCGATTAACAGGATTCCATTTAAAAGCGCGACTATGCGCAAATTCAATCGCATATCGCCGTGAAAAATATGGCTGAATTCGTGGGCGATAACACCCTGTAATTCATCGCGATTCAACACGCGGATACATCCACGCGTTACACCTATAACAGCATCTTGTGGCGTATGGCCGGCAGCAAATGCATTGATTGCTTCATCTTCAATTATATAAACCGGTGGCACTGGCGTGCCTGATGCAATGGACATTTCTTCCACCACGTTCAGGATTTTCTTTTCATCGGCGTTGGCGTTATGGATTGTTAACGGACGTCCGCCCAATGATTCGGCAACAACGCGACCACCGCTCGAGAGCTGGATGAGTTTATATAAACTGCCAAAAACAATAACAGCGCATACGGAGGCACTAATTCCCGCAAACATTTTCCAGCTCATGGAGTGCATGATGCCGTGCCATAAACCTGCATTTGCCAAATAGTGATGGGTATTCAGCTCCATATAATAGAAGGCTGTGGCAAAGAGCAGGGTGGTAATCGTAATTAATGACAGCACCGCAAGGCACAATAAAAATACCAATCGCTTGGTGTTTCGATAGGCGAGATCTTGATGTTCGAAGAAATTCATACGAAACCGTTAGTTAAAAGGAACTCGGTTAATGAAAAGACGCTCTGTTAATGAAAAAGCAGAAAGCTATCGCTGAAATAAAAGAGGCCATCTAATGATAGCCTCTCTTTGCATTATTATTTGAAGCTGACTTTGGGAGCCGCCTGGATTTCTTTACTATCTTCGAACACTAATAGAGAAGCATCCTGGCTGTGGCCAAATGATGCGGCAAAAAATACGGGAGGAAAACTTTGTTTATAGGTGTTGTAAGAGGTTACTGCATCGTTAAATGCCTGACGTGCAAATGACACTTTATTTTCGGTGCTGGTAAGCTCTTCAGAAACCTGCATCATATTTTGCGATGCTTTTAAATCAGGATAAGCTTCCATCACTACACTTAAACGGCTCATTGCATTGGTCAATGCAGTTTCTGCGCCTGCTAAATCTTTTATAGCTGAAGCATCGCCTGGATTTGCGGCTGCTGCTTTCAAACCACCGACGGCCTGGTTACGCGCATTAATTACAGCTTCCAGGGTTTCGCGTTCATGTGACAAATACCCCTTAGCCGTTTCTACCAGGTTGGGAATTAAATCGTAGCGACGCTTTAATTGTACTTCTATTTGGGAAAAGGCATTTTGGTAGCGATTTTTTAGCGCGACTAATTGGTTGTAAATACCAATAACATAAAAAATGATAGCGGCAATAATGACGAGAAGAACAATAAATGCAACCATGATAGTTTCCTGTGTGTGTTTGTTTTAGCGGTGAACTTTAGCGTTAACGGATATTAATGCTAAAGCTCCTGTCTTTTTTATTAATCTATATATTCAAAAACTTTAACAACTTTTTGTACATCGGCAGTGTGGCTTACCATATTGACGATACGATCCGCTTCCGCGCGCGTTACTATCCCCATTAAAAAAACCGTCTGGTTTTCGGTAATAAAATGAATACGACGACTTTGGGTTTCGCTATCGGCAAGGAGTTGCGCTTTTATTTTGGTGCTGATCCATGTGTCCTGGCTGCGCGCCGCAAATCCTGTGGGATCGGAAACAACCAATTCGTTATGGATTTCACGCACTGGATTCAGTTTATAAACGGTATCGGCAACGAGGTTGCGCAATTCATCGCTAGGTACCTGGCCGGTGAGCAAGACTATGCCGTTAAAACTATCGATATTGATATGAGCATGTTCAAGCTCCGGGTCTGCCTTCTTTATATTAACCTTGGCTGCAGTTTCAATTTCATTATCGTTAAGTTTTGCACCCATGGTGCGCTCATTGGCTTTCATTTCTATGGGCTTGCTGGTAGCCGCATTAATGACTTCTGCACAGCCACTCATCAATAAACTGGCGCAAAGGGTGAGACTTAATAAAGTAGTACGACTATAGGTTTTCATATTCAAAATCCACCAAACAGTTGTTGATCTATCAAATCACACACGCAAAAGAGTGTGAGTAAGTGTACTTCATGAATACGATGTTTGGCCGTGACCGGCACGCGAAGTTCAATATCTTGTGCATCTAATAATGCTGCTACATCCCCACCATCGCGACCGGTTAATGCGATGACTTGCATATGTTTGTCATGGGCAGCGCTGATTGCTTGCAACAAATTACTGGCGGTACCCGTAGTGGTGACCAGTAACAATACATCACCCTGGTTGCCGAGGGTGCGGATTTGTTTTGCGTAGATATCATTCATATTCGAGTTATCAGCATTGCTGATGATATCTGTACCCAGGCTGATTGCCGGTAAACTGGGGCGCTCTTGCTCCAGGCTGTTCATCAGGTTGGCCGTGAAAATATGTGCGTGCGCTGCTGAAATACCATTGCCACAGGTTAATATTTTTTTCTCGTTGAGCAGTGCTTCTACAATGCAATGACTCGCATGTGCGATGAGCGGCGCGAGTTGTTCGCCAGCTTGCATTTTGGCTTCGATGCTTTCGTGAAAAAGTGTAATGACTCGTTGATCCATAATATTTTATTCAAAAATAACAAAAGGTCTCAGGCGGAGAATGCGTCTTTAATCCACTCAGGTTCACCGTTGTCGCTGAAGGCTATAACATCAAAACGACAATTTGCCTTATCGGTGAGTTGATATTGTTGTAAATAATACCGCGCTGTTTTAATAATTTTTTGTTGCTTGCGAATAGTAACGCTTTCAGCCGCATTGGCAAATGCTTGATGGGTGCGTAAGCGAACTTCAATGAACACCAGGATTTCACCGTGCTGCATTATGAGATCAATTTCACCGAGCTTGCAGCGGTAATTTTGTTCTCGTTTTACCAAGCCTCGCTGTAATAAAAATGCTTCTGCGCGCGCTTCAGCACGGGCACCTGTTTGGCCTGGTGATGTTTTAAAAAACATCTTATTCGTTAATATCCGATACGCCTGTATCGGCAAGGGTAGAGATGGGTTCGGCCAAACCATTGGCAAAGCGTGCCCAGACCTGTTCGCGTTCGATTCGTCCGTCAGGCATCAATTGAAGTGAGCCCGTCGCGCCATACAATTTCATTTGCGGAGCCTGTTTTAATTGCGGCAAGCGCGAGTAAAGATTAAATGCATCTGCACCCAATGCGTGTAAGCGACCATACACAGCTGCGGATTTTGTAGTTTGTGCAATAGCTTGTTTTGCAGGATTATTGCTATCAAAAACCCAGGGCAAGGTATTAAAAATAACACCATTCAAATCTTCATTTTTAATGGCATCGGTATCGCCGGAATAAATGCTGCTGGTAGCATAAACGGGGATGTTGTTGGCGTATTGGAATACCAGTGTAGGTTTAATTTGTCGGCCCTGGTCTGGTGTCACCGCCATAAAAATCATATTCACATCTGCGCGACGGCGAGGTGTAAATTCAAATTTGGTTGCTAATTGTTGTTGTAAAAGTGTGGCGCGTGCCTGGCTTTCATCAAGTAGCATCAGGTGACGGAAATTTTCAGAAAATTTATCTTGCGATGCAAAAATACTTTTGCCCACCAGCGTGCCACCGAGCTTTTGCCATTCCGCTGCAAAAGCTTGTGCGCTGCGCTCGCTGATTTCCTGCGCGGTTGAAACAATTAATGCTCGTTGATAGCCTTCCAGAATTCCCTGGCGCGCAGCCTGGCGTGCTTCATCCTCAACGGCTAATCCAAATTGATAAAAATTTGCCAAAGGTTGCGCGGGTTGCTGGTCGGGATAATTCAAGCTTAACAAAGGCACTCGCAACGATGGTAATTGGCTAATCGCATTTACATTTTCCTTGTCAATTGGGCCGATTACAAAATCAGCACCATCGTTGACCGCTTGTTGGTACGCCGCAACGGGATCTTTACTGGAATCATATCGGCGTATTTCCGGTAAATTGGTATTGTTGATGTGCTGGTAATAAGTCGCAAAAAAACCATCGCTCACTGCTTCACCTGCCTCTGCAAGACGCCCTTGCAGCGGCAAAAGTAACGCAATTCTTTTAGGTTGTTGATTATTAATTGCTTGTAAAGCGCGCAAATCTTTTGGCAAATTAGTGGCTGCGGGATGGGTGCGCCACTGCTTTTGCCATTGCGCGAGGCTCGCGAGTTGAGCTGCTATATCTTGCGTATTATTTTTGCTGAGAGCCGCCAGGCTATACCAGCCTTGCGTGATTCCACCGCTGCCTTTTGCCGCGTTGGCTTGTAAATCACTTAATGGCAAACTCATAAGCGTTTGCCACAATAAATCCTGATTAGTATTGGCGGCTTGGCTGTCAGTTAAGATAGCGGATGCGTTAATGCGCTCTGAAATGCTATCTTGCAATTGACCATTACGTTCAAAAGCTTGTGCGCGTAATTCGCGAAGGGCTGCTTCCTGTGCGGGGTCCAATGCTTTTAATTGCTGTTCTATACGCGGGATGGTTAGAATGCGTCGCGCGCGCTCCACATCGCCATCTTTCAATGCAATGCCTGCAGATACCTGGCTAAATTTTACGAAATTTTGTTCCGAAAGCTGCGATGTATTGAGTTCGCCAACGAGATTTCGCGCCCGATCCAATTTATTTTGGTTGAGATAAATTTCCGCTGCTTGCAGCAACAAACTTTCGCGTTCAGGTGATTTTTTTTGCTGGGCAAGTGCCGTTAATTCTTTGGGATCAACGGCGGTTGTTGAAGGGGATTTTATTTCTGTACCCGCTTCACGCTTCAGGTTGGAGGCAGGTTCATTCGGTTTTACTCGCGCATTACCACCACAACTGCACAGCACAAGGGCCAGCAGTGAAATAAATACATAATGTGTGGGGCGGTTTGGCATAATTTACAACTCCTGACGCACGACTAAAATTCAACAAATCTGCCCTGGGGCAATAATTCTGAGCACATATTTATGAGCACATTGGCGGCGACAACTGGCGGTACACTCTATGTAGTGGCCACTCCAATCGGCAATTTGGACGACATGGTACCGCGAGCCGTACAGACTCTACAAACCGTTGCGGTCATTGCGGCAGAAGATACTCGCCACAGTGCACGTTTACTCGCCCATTTTGACATAAAAACACCTGCAATCGCGTATCACGATCACAGTGATGAGCATCGCACCGAACAATTGATTGCGCGATTATTAGCCGGTGAAAATGTCGCTTTGATTTCAGATGCGGGTACTCCTCTCGTTTCAGATCCGGGTTACCGGTTAGTGCGTAAAGCGCGTGAGCAGGGCATACGCGTTGCGCCCATCCCCGGTGCGTGCGCCATGGTTGCCGCCTTGAGTGCCGCAGGTCTGCCATCAGACCGATTTGCTTTTGAAGGCTTTTTGCCCGCGAAACAAATTGCACGCACTAGCCAGCTTGAATCTTTAGCGAGCGATACTCGCACCTTGATTTTTTACGAAGCCCCGCACCGCATTTTGGAAACCTTACAAGATATGTTGGTTGTATTCGGGGCTGAGCGCGAAGTTGTTATTGCTCGCGAAGTAACGAAAACATTTGAAACAATTAAGGGCGATAAACTGGCTGCAATGGTTGAATGGGTTGCAGCAGATAGCAATCAACAACGCGGTGAAATTGTTTTGTTGGTGCATGGTGCAAGCAAACCGGAAAACGCAGAAATATCCGCTGAACAAGAGCGTATTATGCGTGTTTTACTGGAAGAGTTGCCTGTAAAACAGGCTTCTGCCATAGGTGCAAAAATTACCGGATTGAAAAAGAATTTTTTATACGATTGGGCGTTGAAGCAAGGATAGGCATAGTAATAATGGCGATCATAAATATGTTTCTTGCCGGGCACCGCTGATAAATATCATGAAACTATTTTCTCAAGATAGCGATTTTCTGTAAGTTAGCCATCGTACATTTCCGGGGCAAAAATGGAGTTAAGCTTGATCCTGACGAATTCAATTCGGTAACGTCAGGAATCTTATATGAATGCTTCATTTGTACCCGCTGCAATGCATAAAAAACATGATGGTCTGGATTACACTATCGTTTTAAAACCGGATGATTCTACGGTTTATCTGGACATCGAAGAATTAGGTTTGCACCAACATCACGTACATACAAGTTGCGAAAAAAATGATTGGGAGCACCTTGAAGATGAAGGCGATAAAGCTGCCTTCACTATCATCGACCTGCATAATGCCGCCCCGAAAGGATTGTTTTAGGTGATATTGTTTTAAACATCGCTTTGATTCTTCCAGATTTATTTGCATAAAACTCTATCGGAGATTGCGTGGGCGATCTCCCGATAACTTCAACTTATTTCCTCACCAATTGTGAATTTGGTTTATTACTCATGGTTGCGGCTTGCAAAATATTCAACCATATGGTTGAATATTGTTGTAGATCGATTTTTGTGTGTATGAATATGAATATGAAACAAATGCCATGAATCAATTAGACACAGCGCTATCTGCGCTTTCGCATTCGTCCCGACGGGCGATTATCGCGCGCCTGGCAAGTGAGGGACCTGCACGGGTGACGGAAATTGCCGAACCTTTTGATATGTCCTTGAATGCGATCTCAAAGCATCTCAAGGTGTTGGAAGGTGCAGGTTTGATTCGCCGGGCAAAGGCGGGGCGCGATCACATGATTGCGTTTGATCCGACTCCGCTAAAGGAAATTGCGCGATGGATTCATCCTTATGAAAAATTCTGGACGCAACACCTGGATCGCCTTGAAGATTATTTTGAAACTAAAAATGCAAAAAAGTGAAGGAAGGCCAAAATGAACCAGCACGTGAAAACGACAGAACTCCATGTTCTGCGAACCATTAATGCAAGCCCGGATGAAGTATTCGAAGCCTGGCTTGATCACACCTGTCCGGGAAGTCCGTGGTTTGGTGTTGCCAAGGCGATTGTTAATCCACCGCAAGTTGATGGGCTTTTTTATAGCATGTATCAAATGGAGGGCAGGGAAATTGCGCATTACGGGCGATTTATCGCGCTAGAGAAACCGCACAAAATTCAGCACACGTGGATCTCTGAAGCCACCCGGGGGCTTGAATCTTTGGTGAGCCTTTCATTTGAGGCTGTGCAGGGGAAAACCCAGGTCCATGTAAAACACACGAATGTTCCGGATGATGACCAAGGTCGTCACCATGAAAATGCGTGGAAATATGTATTGGCAAAAATGGCATCGCGTTTTAAAGATGAATAAAAATAAATTAACAATTAAAAATAGGTGAGATAAATCATGAATATCGTATTGTGGGTTTTTCAAGTTGTTTTGGCTTTGCATACGGCGATGGGTGCTTTCTGGAAGTTTTCCAATTCCGAGCAATCTGTGGAATCTTTAAAAGTAATTCCTCATGGTGTTTGGATGGCAATGATGGTGCTCGAATTACTTTGCAGTTTGTGTTTGATCCTTCCAGTTGTTAATAAATCCTGGGGAATTGCGGCACCTATTGCTGCCATTTTTATTGCGATTGAAATGTTAGCGTTTTGCGCGTTGCATCTTGCTTCCGGTAACGGAAATTACGGGCATATTGGTTATTGGCTTGTTGTCGCAGCTATATGTACTTTTATTGCCTACGGAAGATTTGTGCTCAAGCCTTTTTAATTAATCAAAATTTCTAATTAATCAAACTTTCTAGCTAATTAATCAAACCAACTAATCAAATCTTTCTAACTAATTAAAGCCTTCTAATTAACAAGCAGTGATAGGAAGTCCTTACTTGAACTGGTGAGGACTTTCGCTATTTAGTAAGCCAGTTGTAAACGTACCTGTAATGCATTTAATTTTTTAGCATCAAAACTTCCGCCGTTTACATCCATGACATGCACATAATTGATACTGCTGCGTAATGCATTGTTGATATACCAGTTCAATGCAAGGGTTGCATCGCGTTCTTTGCCGCCGTTGACTTCAGGCACCAATATTTTATTGCGCAATACCGGATCTCCATCGGTGAGGTCAATTTCAGATAAGCGCAACGCAAGCTCTAATGCGCCAATGCCACCTTGATCAAATCCTTTACTGGGTTTAATGCCGTCAAACAACCCTTTGTCGCCTTTATAGGTGCGTTGCTCACCAGTGATGCTCCAGGTAGTTTGTGCGTACCATCCGCTGAAATGCAAATCGTCCAGGCTGTTTTTGCGATGAACCCGTGTATCAATATATTCGGCATTAAAACCGACTGTTTTTAAGCTGCCACCCAATTCCACTCCCCACAAATCGGTGCGCTCAACATTGGCAATATTACCGGTATCCACCAAACGTGTTTCAATAATATTGGATTCCGGCTTGCTGCGAAAACGTACGGATTCACTGTAGGTGATGGGCGTAGTTGTTGATGCAGTATTATTTTGGCTGGGAGCCCTTGTTGCTAAAGAAGCGCCAAAATGAAGTGTTGCACCGGGGCCAATCAAAGGTGCCCAGGTTGTTCGCCAGGCCGCGCCGCCACCTTCATCACTGACTGCGCTTGCTGCTGCAGAAAGTTGTTCACCATACAGCATAAACGCGCTGCTCCAATGATCACTACCGGCTGAAATCATTGCACCGGGCGCGCGGGGATTCAAAAAAGCGTTGGGAAGTGAACGCTCCATAAATGTCAGGCCTTTATCACCAATTAATGATTCATGGCTAAAAGGAATTTTAAAATGTCCGAATGTAAGTTGTATCGGCGTTTGTGTTTTGAATCCATGATAGACAACATAACCATCCGTTAATTGTGATCCATTTGCAAAATCAACTTCAGTGCGGTAATCCCACGTGTTGTATAAAGTACCGCCGAGCGACAAACGAATGCGACGAAATTCAGAGCCGGAATTTGCGATGTCGCGCCCTGAACTGTCCTTAATATCGCTGTTGTAGCCGTCATAATCCATTTGCAGCATAGTGCCAATTTGCGCTGTAAAATTCTTATCACCGGATGTAATTTTTAAACCATCACTCAAATCAATTGTTGCTTGCGAGTTCTGCGTTTTTTTAATTTTTTCATATTCTTCTGCGGTAATAACGCCTTTTTGTGCGAGTAATTCCGTTGTTGCATCAACGGCAAATGCGGGGCTGTTAGGAAAGAACATAATAAAAAATAACGGTGAAAGCCTTACTATTTGACGCATTGAGCGAATCTCCTGTTGTCATTTAATTGAAATGTAAGAGATTATGTTGACATTGTTAATCGATATATACAACCATATATAACGTTGGCTTTTTAGATTGTCTTGGAAGGGTAAAAAATGATGCAACTATTTTCAGGTTTGTGCGATTTTGGTGCAAAAAAAAATTATAAATCACACGCAAAATATTTAGGTTTAATAATCCTAAGTGTTTTTGCAAATACTGTTTTTGCCGGTGAAGTGAAACTTTATGCAGCGGCGAGTTTGACGGATGCCTTGACTGAATTAAGCGCTATTTATCAAAAATCACATGCTGATGTCGCCATAAAAAAATCCTTTGCTGGCTCTTCTACCCTGGCGAAGCAAATTGAAAATGGTGCACCGGCAGATATTTTTATTTCAGCTGATAACGATTGGAGTGATTATTTATACAAGCGCGGATTATTAGCCAATGAATCGCGTAAAAAATTACTTGGCAATGAGTTGGTTTTGATTGCGCCAGTTGCAAGTGATGCGAAGGTTTTGTTAGATCCCGCATTTAATTTGAATACCGCATTTAGCGGTCGTTTGTGTACAGGTGATCCTGCTTCTGTACCTGTTGGTAAATATGCAAAACAATCGCTCACTACGTATAATTGGTGGGATAAAATTTCACCGCGCATCGTAGGCACTGAAGATGTCCGCACTGCGTTGGCATTTGTTGAGCGCGCTGAGTGTGGCCTGGGTATTGTTTATAAAACCGATGCATTGCTTAGTAAAAAAGTGAAAGTGATTGCAACATTTCCTGCGGCAAGTCATGGTTCCATTGAATATCCTGGCGCCTTGACAAAAAATGCGGGAGCAGAATCAAAAGCGTTTTGGCTTTTCCTGCAAAGCGAAGAGGCCAAAACCGTGTTTGCCCGTTATGGATTTAGTGTACTTAATTAATATAATTTTTAGCTGATGACCTATGTTGACTGAACCTGAGTGGCAAGCACTTTCTTTATCGGCACAAGTTGGTTTGTGGGCCACATTGGTGTGTTTGCTGCCGGGTATTGCATGTGGATGGTTGCTTGCGCGCAAGGATTTTTTTGCCAGGCCTGCGTTTGAAGCTATGTTGTTTATGCCCATGGTATTGCCGCCAACAGTTCCCGGTTATTTATTGTTGGTAACCTTTGGGTCGCAAGGAATTTTGGGGCAGTGGTTGAAAAACCATTTCAATATCGAATTTGCTTTTAATTGGAAAGGTGCTGTTTTAGCGTCGGCGATTATTGCTTTTCCATTGATGGTACAGGCCGCGAAACTGTCGCTACAAATGATTGATCGACGTATAGAGCAAGCTGCGAGCACACTGGGTGCGAGTCCAATAAAAGTATGGATGACGGTCACTTTACCTTTGATGCTACCGGGTATTTTAATCGGTTTGATCATGGTGTTTAGTCGTTCGCTGGGGGAATTTGGAGCCACTATTACGTTTGTAGGAAATATTACCGGGGAAACGCAAACCCTGCCGCTGGCTATTTATTCTGCGACTCATCAAATCAATGGCGATGCCATGGCAATGCGTTTGATTTTTATCAGCTTGGGTTTTGCATTTTTTGCATTATTGCTGAGTAATATCTTATCCCGTCGCGCTGAAAAATGGTTGGGAGTTAATCGTGCTTGACCTCGATTTTTCTTTTAGCCGCGGTGATTTTTGTTTGCAGGTTTGTACAAGAATCGAGAACAATATTACTGGAATTTTAGGCGCGTCCGGCAGTGGGAAGAGTACATGCTTGGCGGTTATTGCAGGGTTGTTAAAACCGCAAACGGGCCATATTGCGCTTGATGGACGAACACTTTTTGATGCAAAAAATAAACACTGGGTTCCTCCACATAAGCGTCGCATAGGCCTGGTTTTTCAGGATGGACAATTACTGCCGCATTTATCGGTACACAATAATTTGTTGTACGGCTATCGCAATATTGCCGCTGAACATCGCCATTTTGAATTAAAAGAGGTAGTTAAATTATTGGAGATTGAGCATTTGCTGGATCGAAAAGCGACTGCACTTTCCGGTGGTGAAAAACAACGGGTGGCATTGGGGCGAGCTGTTTTATATTCACCGTCTTTATTGTTGTTGGACGAGCCATTGTCGTCGTTGGATGAGCGCTTAAAAAAGCAAATTTTGCCTTTTTTCTTGCGGATAAAAACAGAATGTAAAATTCCAATGATCTACGTTACTCATTCGCCTGCTGAAATTGAGTTTTTAACCGAAACGCAATTAACGATGAGCGAAGGGCGTTTGGTTTCGAGCGCGAATTAAGCTATATCCAGTGGCTTTTTGCGTAATAAAGGCTTTAGGTTTGCAAAGTGTTTATCAGTAACTTTTGCGACCTCTTGTTGCAGGGCGCGATAATGTTCGAGCACTTGCGTTCCCAATTCGGTTAGCTGCGTGCCTCCCCCATTCGCACCACCTTTTGCGGTTTCCACTAAGGGTTGCTGAAAGCAGCGATTCATTGCATCAACCAACAACCATGCCCGCCTATAGCTCATGCCCATTTTTTTTCCTGCGGCGGAGATTGATCCTGTCTCGCGAACTGCATCCAGTAAATCTGCTTTTCCCGGGCCAAAGGCAATTTCATCGCAGAGCATGATGCGCAGTTGTGCACGTAATACAGCGGAAGATTTTTGCGGGATTTTTTCTGACATTATGTTTTTGCGCGAGAGCGTTGGAATAGGGAATTGAAAGCTAACATTCTGTAATGGGTTTTTCAAATGAGCGGGTTTAGATAGAGTCAATATAACAGGAAGTCGTCATCCCCTGCGGGGGCGCCCGGCTAGGGATGACGACTTCCTATTCTTAAATAGATTCCTATTAAATAAAAAAAGCTGAATGCAAAAATTTATGTACATCAGCTTTTTTTCAAATTTAATTACTATATTTTAAAACTTGATTGTCCCCTGGATGGCAACGCTTCTATAAGGTTCGTAGAACGCATAGAAGCCTGAGCCAGCACCTTTGGTCAACACACTGGCGACCGGTAAACCGTTTGCGTAGGTGATAACAGATTCATCGGTCAGGTTCTTGCCGACGAGCGCAAGTTCCCATTTATCATCCACACCGCTTAATGCAATGCGCGCATTAACTTTGGTGTAAGACGATTGTTCAAAACGTTTATCCAGCGATGGTGTAGTCAAGTAACCTGAGTTGAACACGAAATCCAGGGTATTGGTAATTTTCCATCCGTTAGAGAGTTCAATATCGTAATCCCAACCGACATTACCCTGATATTTAGGCACAAATTCACGGCGCATACCGGTTTGGTCGCAGGAGGTCAGACCGCTATTGGGAGCCTGGCCAAATGCGCATTGCCCGTTGGGGAAATCGAGATATTCAAAGTCCAGGTAACTCGCGCCGCCACGCATTAATAAATTGTTGGTGATTGCCCAGCGGCCATCCACTTCAACACCTTGCACACGCGCTTCACCAGCGTTGGTTACGTTGAAGCTCAAGCTACCGTCGAACTGGCTGGTTTGCATATTGGTAAAGTCTGAACGGAAGACGGCGACGTTAAGTTCAGCCGCACCGCTCGCCAATAAAAATTTGCCACCCACTTCGTAGTTTTTGACTTTTTCTTTCTGGAATTCCCAGCTGCCGTTAGTATCTTCGCCAGGATAAAGTCCACCTAATGCTGTAGGAGCAGAGTTGGCGCGAACATCGTAACCACCTGATTTAAAGCCAGTGGTGTAGCTCGCATAGAGTCGGTCAGTTTTGTTGATGTCCTGTTGGAAAATAATTTGCGGATCAAAACCGGATTCGCTGCGGCTGCCGCTAATTTCATGCGGATCAACTTTGAATCCAACCCAAAGTTTGTTGTAAGGATCGTTCATGGTGCCCAGAGGTAAAACATCGCCATTCGGCGCGACATGATATTGGTGACGATAAGCATCTTTATCTTCCGATGAATAACGTCCGCCCAAAATTAAACGATTGCTGTCGGTGATATTCCAGGTCGCTTGCGCAAATACTGCATACAGTTTGGTGTCCTGGTCAAAGTCGCGCTGGGTAGATGCGCCACGTAATAAAGGTGAAACGGCGGTCGCAATCACGCTATCTGTGGGAACATAGACCTTGTCATGAAAGTTGATATTGCTGCCTTGGTAGAACAAGCCACCAATCCAGCTGATTTTTTGATCCTGTGCGGAAGCTAAACGCAATTCCTGGCTGACCTGGCGATATTTTTCGTCAGAGAAAATATTAAAACCGGGAGCACCGGTGAAATCACAATCGCACAGTTCGGAATAGGTATAACCGTTGTAACCGGTGATGGAGGTAAGCGTCATGCCATCAAGGTCATGCTCTGCGGTGAGTGTGATGTTGTTGGTGTCGTTGTAACTGTAATCACCGTTTGATTGGCGTTTGCCATCTTCCGTGGTATCCAGGTGATAGGCGCCGGCAGTTAAGTAAGAGAGGATGGTTTTGTACGGATTCGGATCATTGGTTGCGTTGAGCGCAGGATTGGTCACCGGCTTAACCACTTCAATATTGCGACCATTGCTGTCGAAAGAACCATCTTCCAATTTCAGCGTGATATCCCAGGTCTCTGTGGGTTTCCATTCTATGGTCGCGCGGATGACGCGATCTTTATCCGCTGATTCATCGCGATCCAGCGTAGTGTTCTCGATGAAACCGTCAGTTTTGCGGCTCAAAATCGCCATGCGTCCGCCCACGGTGTCACTAATAGGGCCGGAAAGCACGAGGCGCGCTTCTCTTTCGCCGTACTCAGGCTCATAGCTCAGGTTTAAATTACCCTCGAATTCATTGCCGGGTTTGGCGTTGATGATACTGATCGCACCGGCGGTGCTGTTTTTACCGAACAAAATACTTTGCGGGCCGCGCAAAACCTCGATGCGCTCCACATCGAGGAAGGGCGCACGAGCTAATTGCGCACGACCATAATGGATGCCATCCACAAACATAGCTGCCGATTGCTCAAACCCTTGGTTGACACCGGAGCTGATACCGCGAATGGCGATATTAGTACCGATACCCGTTTGTGTCATGTTAAAGCTTGGGGTGTAATCGGAAATACCGGCAATGCTGGTGATGCCTGCTTCTTCAAGCTTGGTGCCATTAAGCGCGGTTAATGAAATAGGAACATCTTCCAGTTTTTGGACACGCTTTTGTGCGGTAACCACGACTTCGTCCAGGGTAGGTGTTTCAGCCGCTGTGGCAGGAAAACTGATGTAGCTGGCAATGACGACCGAAAGTAAGCTGAATTTTGGCAATTTCACGAGGTGAACTCCTCAATGCGATATTTTTATTAAATGGATCAGAGTGTTAAACGGGTGAGGCTTTGAATAGTAATAGCCCAAAAATCATAAAATACCAGCTAACTGCATATTTTTGCATGAGTCCGTGAACCCGGTTTGATTACGCGAATAATAGTTGTTTTGTCCGGCGAACTGCCGTTTGCGGTCGATAAAACTGTGTTCTGTCAACGCCAGCGGTACTTTATTGCAGCCCCCTGATTCTATGCCTCTGTCCAAGCTATTTTTACTTGTGCTTTTGCTGGCGCAAAGGTAGTGTGCGCGGCGGAGTTGGCTAGACAGTCGCTCCGGTGTTAACTGCGTGATTCTCTTGAGTGTCACAGGGTGCATCGGGGAGGAAAGTCCGGGCTCCAAAGGGCAGAGCGCCAGGTAACGCCTGGGAGGTGCGAACCTACGGAAAGTGCAACAGAAAGCAAACCGCCTAAGTGCCTTCATTTCCTTCCCTCTCCTTCTGGGAGAAGGCCAGGGTGAGGGCGCCGGTAAGGGTGAAAGGGTGCGGTAAGAGCGCACCGCGCGGCTGGTAACAGTCCGTGGCACGGTAAACCCCGCTCGGAGCAAGACCAAATAGGAATCCTTCAGGTGTGGCCCGCACTGGATTCGGGTAGGTCGCTTGAGGCTTGTGGTGACACAAGTCCCAGATGAATGACTGTCCACGACAGAACCCGGCTTATCGGCTGACTTCATTTAATTTTTGTAATCCGGATTGTGCAAGTTCGGAATAAAAAATCCCGAAATCAAACATGGTTTCGGGATTTTTTTTGCGCACTATTGATATTTATTTTAGTTTTTACGATGAAATTTTTTCAATCGTGTTAAAAAAATACATGCAAAACCAAAGATAAAAATAACAAATGACGAAGGCTCCGGGGCGTGCACTTCGGCTAAATCACACCAGCCTGAATAGACGTTGTTGCCATGATTAAAATCAGGCACTGAAGAATAATCAAATCGCACCTTGCGAATGCCATCTATAGTGCTGACAGAAAAAAATAAATCTTCAATGGGTAAAAAACTTCCCAGATTAAATAAATCAGGCGCTTGATCCTGAAAATAAAGATTGTTGCTATCGGGAGAAATATCAATTGAATCTGAATGATATTCAATATTAGGGTTTACTCCCGATAGCGTTAAATCATTTCCAATTTTGAATTGATAGGTAAGGATTCCCGTATAGATTGCACCATTTGGTAAAAGGGTGCCAAATTTTGCGTTATCCCAATCAAGCTCATACCATCCAGTCACCTTCGATCCGTGGATAATCGGCGATGTACCGTTGCTGGCGTAGGCCGAAATAACACCGCCAACATTAAAATGTATCGGGGTTGCATATAAAAAATTTGCAAAAAACAAAGAGAATAAAACAGTTAAGGTACGAAGCTGGCGCATAAGTTAATTTCCTTGGAACATCCATACAATGAAATGCGTTTTCAAGCTAAACCTCGGTTATTTGCCGAGCTGCAACTATATTGTACGTATCATTTCATTTGAATCAAAAGACATAAATCCTCTGAAACAATTGTTCAATATTGCGACTGATACCTCAAACCAGCGCAATATGTGCGTGTCAAATACTATAATGAATTGCTATGTCCCTCTGTGTTTTATCGTACGCAGATGATTGGTGTGCCATGACTTGGTCAGCATTAATATTAAAGCGATGAAGATAAAAATTCCGATTCCAGAAATTTTTTATTGGGCAGGGTTTTTATTTAGATAGATAATAAGATTAAAATTATTAAATCTGTAAAAATTGGCAAAAATCCATATCGTTTTTTCCGCTTGTAGTTGTTGTTTTACTTTCAGCTACATCAAAGCTTGGAAATTTTCTTCATTCTTTGGTGTTCTGTATTGAGAAGTCACTTCACTGATGCGCTCAAATTTTTACCAACTGCAGACTTGTCAGAAGCATGCCTAATCTGTAGTCTTCCGCATCGAAATCAGTTCGTGATGAATGATTTTTAGCAATTCCCTTCTGATGTTTATGTGGCTGATATAGACCACTTCCTTCTAAAAAATGTCCTTTTTTAACGCAAAATAATTACGCACTTAATGTATTACTTTAAGTTTGCATTCTATTTCCTTGATTTTGCTAAGAATCCTCTAATTCCCCAATCTGCATTTTCGGTATTTTACCTCCTCTTGTCGTCACGATCACGTTTTTTAGCGTGATTTTCCACGCTTTTTACCAATTGCTTGCTTGACTTTGACCCTTCCCGATTTATAGTGTGCGTTGTGGAAAAAAGTGGGTTTTAGTGGTGTTTTGTGGAAAATTCCAGCTAATAACGACAGTAAAAACAAAAAAGTGGTGAAACGTGTTCACAGGCAGTAATTCCATCAGCATGGACCCGAAAGGTCGCATGGCGATACCGACTCGCATTCGCGAGGAATTGGTTGCGTCTTGTGGCGGTCGTCTGGTGGTGACTGCGCACACGCAAGATCGCTGCTTATTGGTATATCCAGAGCCTGAATGGCTGGAGTTATTACCGCAAATCGAAGCACTTCCCAGCTTTAACAAAGTTTCCCAGCGCACCAAGCGCATCCTGATCGGTTATGCCACTGCATTGGAGATTGATGCCAGTGGTCGTGTACTCGTCCCGCCAACCCTGCGTGAATACGCCAATCTCGATAAGAAGATGATGCTGGTTGGCCAGGGCAAAAAGCTGGAGTTGTGGAGTGAAGAAAGTTGGCTGGCACTGCTGGATGAGCCTGCTGACGATGAGATTCCCAGCGAAATGCTCTCGCTTTCGCTGTAGGGGCTGCTCGTGACTCAACTTCAACATGTCACCGTACTTTTACAGGAAGCGGTTGACGCACTAGTAACAAATCCTGCTGGTTTCTATGTGGACGGTACTTTTGGTCGTGGTGGCCACAGTGCACTGGTGCTGGAAAATCTGTCACCTGAAGGCCAGTTGTTGGGAATCGATAAGGACCTTTCGGCCATTGCTGTTGCGAAAGAGCGTTTTGCCAATGAGCCCCGGTTTGCGATTGCACATGGTTCATTTGCCGAACTTGCGGATCTTGTGGAAGCCCGCGGCATGACTGGCAAGGTTGATGGTGTTTTGCTGGATTTGGGGGTGTCATCGCCCCAGTTGGATGAAGCGGAGCGCGGCTTCAGCTTCCAAAACGATGGCCCGCTGGATATGCGTATGGATCAAACCCGCGGCCAAAGTGCAGCAGATTGGGTCAATACGGCGGAGGAAGAGGATATTGCTTATGTGCTCAAAGAGTTTGGCGAAGAGCGTTTTGCCAAGCGTATGGCGCGCGCAATCGTCACCGAGCGTCAAGTCCGTCCGTTCTCGCGTACCAAACATTTGGCCGAAGTGATTAAGGAAGCAAATCCGGCATGGGAGAAAGGCAAGCATCCAGCTACTAGAGCTTTCCAGGCAATTCGTATCCATGTGAATAACGAACTGACAGATTTGGATGCCGTCCTGGAGCAAGCGCTTTCCGTATTAGCGATTGGCGGTCGTTTGGTGGTGATCAGTTTCCACTCGCTGGAAGACCGTGTGGTAAAGCGCTTTATCCGTCGCCAGGAATTGGGCGACCCGGTTCCGCGCGGATTACCGGTACGCGACGAACAATTAAATAAACGTATGCGTTCTTGCGGCAAAGCTATCAAAGCCAGTGATAACGAAGTGGATGCCAACGTGAGATCGCGTAGCGCGATTATGAGGGTCGCGGAGAAAATTTCATAAAAACTACCTGAAACATCAATCAAAAATTAATCGTCATCAACAACAGGAACAGCATGAGCCAATACCAGACAAAAGCACCAAAACGCATAGCGCCTTGGGCGTTATTGTTGGTGGCTTGTCTCTGGATTTCGGTAATTGCTTCTGCATTGGCTGTTGTGTCTTCAACACAGCAAGTTCGCCGCGATGTAAACCAGTTGGAAACCCTGCGCCGTGAAGCCTCGCACTTGCAAGTCGAGTGGGGGCAATATCTCCTCGAAGAAAGCACCTGGGCTGCTTACAGCCGCATCGAAGGTATCGCCAATAAAGAACTGAACATGATCGCACCGACAACCGAACATGTGGTGATGGTGCCTGCCGATGATTAGATCTTCTTTCGCAAAAACGCTGGCGGATGATCCGCAAATTCCAAAACCCCGCAGCTCCTTACCGCGCAGCCCCTTAAAGGTTGCGCGTTGGCGTTTTTATTGTGTCATCGGCGCGATGGGTTTATTGGTGTTGATTTTGATTGGCCATGTGGCGAGCCTGCAAGTGTTGCCAAATGCCGATAAAGGTTTTGAGTTCCTGCAAATCCAGGGTGAAGCGCGCACCTTGCGCAACGAAATTATTCCTGCCTATCGCGGTGTTATTACTGATCGCAACGGCGCACCGCTGGCGGTGAGTACACCCGTTGCGACTATTTGGGCGAATCCAAAAGTATTGCTGCAGTCACCACAACGTTTTGCAGAATTGGCGCAAGCATTGGGCATTAATAAAGCGGATATGGAATCGCGTTTGACGCGTTACGCCAGTAAAGAATTTATGTATTTGCAGCGTCAAATGGCTCCGGATGCTGCGCAAAAAATTATGGATCTCGATATTCCCGGTGTGAATCTTCAAACGGAATATCACCGTTATTATCCGGCTGGTGATGTTGTTGCGCATTTGGTGGGAATGACAGATGTAGATGATCGCGGTCAGGAAGGCATGGAGTTAGCCTACGATGCGTGGCTTTCAGGTGAGAACGGCTCCAAGCAAGTTTTAAAAGATTTGCGTGGCCGCACAGTAAAAGAGTTGCAACTTATTAAGGCTGCGCGCTCCGGCCAAAATCTAACACTGAGTATCGATTTACGTTTGCAATATCTCGCGCATCGCGAATTAAAAAAAGCGGTGGAAGATGCGGGTGGTATTGCCGGTTCCCTCGTCATTTTGGATGTAGAAACGGGTGAAGTTTTAGCGATTACCAATTATCCATCCTATAACCCTAACGATCGCGGACAAGCAAAAGGCCAGGCGATCCGCAATCGCGCTATTACCGATATTTATGAGCCGGGCTCTACCATGAAACCTTTGGCGGTTATGGCGGCGCTCGAGTCTGGAAAAATTAAATCAACAGATGTTATTGATACAAATCCCGGTCGTTTTGTGGTGGGAACCAAAACTATTACCGATGAAGGATTTAATTACGGTGTAATGGATTTGCCGATGGTCATTGCGAAATCCAGTAACATCGCCATGTCGAAAATTGCATTGCAACTAGATGCAAATACCTTGACCAATATGTACACGCGTTTGGGTATTGGCCAACAAATTGGTACCGGTTTTCCCGGCGAATCTTCAGGTCGTGTTCCTTCATTAAAAATCGGGCAATTAATTGAGCGTTGTAACGTTGCTTTCGGTTATGCAATGAACCTTACAGTATTACAAGTTGTTCAAGCCTATTCGATAATTGCGAATTCAGGTATCAAGCGTCCTATCTCACTATTGAAAATCGACACAGTGCCCAAGGGTGAAAAAGTTGTCGATAAAAAATATACCGATGATGTAAAAAATATGTTGTTGCGCGTGGTCAGTGCTGAAGGTACAGGTAAGCGTGCGCGCACTATTTCGTACACTGTGGCGGGTAAAACTGGCACTGCATTTAAATCTATCGCGGGTCATTACACGCACAAACAAATTTCATCATTTGTAGGAATGGCGCCAGTAGAAAATCCGCGCATTGTTGCCATGGTTGTTGTTGATGAGCCACAGGGTGTAGGCACTGCCGCAAACGGCGGTATGGTTGCGGCACCTGCGTTTTCAAAAGTAGCTGAAGATGCGTTGCGGATGTTGCAAGTTCCGCCCGATGCAACACAGGAACAGGTTGAAGAAGTAAAAGCATTTACCGCTAAAACGGCAAAACAGGCAGCAGATAAAGCTGCAAAATTAAAAGCACAACAGGAAGCTGCCGCCGCAGCTGCATTGCAAGTTGTGCAACCGCCGGAGGCATTGCCAATACAATGATGCCTCAAGCCCAACATATTACTTTGCACTATTTATTGCCTGACCTTGAGTTGGGAAATGCTGCGTCGATTGCAGCTACAGGTATAAACCTGGATTCACGTCTTATTCAAACGGGCGATGTATTTATTGCATTGGTCGGTGCAAAAATTGATGGCCGACAATTTATCGCTAAAGCTATTGAATCAAAAGCCGCAGCCATTTTTGTTGAAGCCGATAAACAATGGCAAGGCATTCATTGGGTCGGTACTGTTCCTGTCATCGCTGTTGAAAATCTGGCAAAGCAAGTGAGTGAAATTGCTGGAAAATTTTACTCGCATCCAAGCAAGCGTTGCCGATTAATTGGTGTTACAGGCACTAATGGAAAAACAACCTGTACCTTATTAATTGCACAGCTCGCAGCGTTGCTGGCTAAACAAGAAAAAAATACTGCAGGTGTTGTGGGCACTTTAGGATTTGGTGTGTTGGATGCTAATTCCCTTGCGCCACTTTCGCAGCAAATTAATGCAATCCAATCCACAGGTTTAACAACGCCAGATCCAGTTAATTTGCAAAAAATCCTTGCAAATCTGGTTGAACAAAAAGCATCGACAATTGCCATTGAAGTTTCATCCCATAGTCTGGTGCTAGGTCGCGTTGCTGCTTTGCAGTTTGATACGGCTATCTTTACCAATCTCACACAAGATCATTTGGATTTTCATGGCGATCTTGTGAGTTACGGTAAAGCAAAAGCACAGTTACTCAATCAACCGAATTTGCGTTGTGCAATTGTTAATTTCGATGATGCATGGGCAAAAAGTTTGCTGCAGAAAATCCCGCAAGGTGTTTCAGCGATAAGCTTTTCCATAAACGATAAGGCAGCTGATATTTATTTAAGCGATTTACAATTAACTGCTACAGGCGCAATTGCAAAACTGCATTCACCCTGGGGTAGCGCTGAATTTACATCACCCTTTATTGGAAAATTTAATCTCAGTAATGTATTGGCGGTTATTGCTGCCCTTTGCAATAAGGGTGAAAAACTCTCTGACGTACTCGGTTTTATTCCACAGTTACAAGCAGCACCTGGCCGTATGCAAACTGTTGCTCTTGATGATAGTAATCAGGATATTCACGTTATTGTTGATTATGCGCATACCCCGGATGCATTGGAAAATGCGTTGCGAGCAATTCGCGAACATAGTCAGGCACGCGTATGGACAGTGTTTGGTTGCGGTGGCGATCGCGATAAAACCAAGCGTCCACTCATGGGGCGCATCGCTGAAAAATACAGTGATTACGTCATTGTCACTAATGACAATCCCCGCAACGAAGAACCTTCTATTATTGCTGCCGATATTATTCGCGGCTTACACAATGCCAATGGTTGCCTGGTGATTGCTGATCGAGCGCAGGCAATTGATTTTGCTATACAGCAAGCCAAGCAAGGCGATTTGGTGTTGATTGCAGGTAAGGGACACGAAGATTACCAAATTTTTGCGGATCAAACGGTTTCGTTTAGCGATACCAAGCAAGCGCGTTTGGCGTTGCAGCGTCGTATAGCAAAACGCGATTCAGAAAATGACAAAACTATTGCACAGGGGAGCTTATGATGATTGCACCTCTGAAATTAACGCAGGTTGCAGAATTTTGTCGCACTTCGCTAAACGCTGAAGTGCGAAATGGTGATGCTGAATTTTCATCCGTTAATACGGATACTCGTACCTTGGCAGCCGGTGAATTATTTGTTGCATTGCGTGGTGAAAATTTCGATGCACATAATTTCCTGGCGCAAGCTGCTGCAAAAAATGTATGCGGTTTGGTGGTGGAAAAATTTGATGCAAATATCGCATTGCCTCAGCTGGTCGTGACAGATACTTTGCTCGCACTCGGCCAAATAGCGGCAATGAACCGCAATGCATTCAATAAACCTTTATTAGCAATTACCGGCAGTAGCGGAAAAACAACGGTAAAAACAATGCTCGCGGACATATTACGCGAATGCGGCAATGTGCATGCGACAAAAGGAAATTTGAATAACCATATTGGTGTTCCGCTGACGTTATTGCAATTAAATGCCGAACACGATTTTGCTGTTATCGAAATGGGTGCAAGTGCCATAGGTGAAATTGCTTATTTATGTTCGCTCGCAAAACCCCACGTCACCATGATCAATAATGTAATGCCTGCACATATCGCAGGCTTCGGCTCAATTGAAGGCGTGGCCCAGGCAAAAGGCGAAATCTACCGCGATTTAACCGCTGCTGATACTGCCGTTATTAATATCGATGACAAATTTTCACCGCAATGGCTGGCGAATATGCATGCCAGGGTTATTCGTGTATCGCTCAATAATTCGCAAGCCGATTGCTATGCGCAAAATATTGCGTTTGCAGAAAGCTCTGTGGTGTTTGATCTCGTAATTCATAGCGAAAAAATTACAGTTCACTTAAATGCGTTAGGTGAACACAGTGTGCGGAACGCACTCATGGCAGCAGCCATGGCTTATGCCGTTGGCACTAATTTAAAAAATATCCAGCAAGGATTGGCAAACTTTGCTCCGGTTGGCGGAAGAATGAGCCGTCACATTGGAATCAATAGCGCATTAATTATTGATGACAGCTATAACGCAAATCCTGGATCGGTGCGTGCTGCGATTGATGTTTTATCCGCTCGCAATGGCCAACAAGTTTTGGTGTTGGGCGATTTAGGTGAGCTTGGAGAAAATGCTGAAGAGCTACATGCGCAATTAGGGCTTTATGCCAGGCAAAAAAACATCAACCATTTTTATACCTTGGGCGTTTTGACTAAACATGCGAGCGATGCATTTGGCCAACAGCTAGGGCAGCATCATTTTACTGAGCGTGATTCATTGATCGCCGCATTAAAAAATATCGCCACGCCTGACACAACAATTCTAATCAAAGGTTCTCGTAGCGCCAAAATGGATTTGGTGGTGAGCGCACTTTGTTCAATCGGAGAAAACCACTAATGCTATTTTGGCTTGCAGAACAATTAAAAGAACATGTACATGGATTTGCGGTTTTCCAATATCTCACCTTGCGTGCAATTTTAAGTGTATTGACTGCACTTGGAATTTCTTTATTGCTTGGGCCCTGGTTTATTCGTCGCTTAAGTGAATTAAAAATTGGCCAGGCTGTGCGCAATGATGGACCACAAACGCATTTGAGCAAGTCCGGCACTCCTACCATGGGCGGCGCCTTAATTCTGGTGGCTATTTTTGCGAGCACTTTGCTGTGGTCAGATTTAAGTAACCGTTATGTTTGGGTGGTGATGATTGTAACCGCAGTATTTGGTGCGGTGGGTTGGGTTGATGATTATCGCAAAGTTGCCAAAAAAGATTCGCGTGGATTACCTGCGCGTTGGAAATATTTTTGGCAATCCATCGCAGGTTTTGGTGCTGCAGCTTTTTTATATCACACTGCAGCAACCCCGGCAGAAACACAGTTGTTTATTCCTTTCTTTAAAAATGTCGCACTCGACCTGGGTTGGTTCTACATCATCTTTAGTTATTTTGTGATTGTCGGCACGAGTAATGCGGTGAATTTGACCGATGGTTTGGATGGCTTGGCCATTATGCCCTGCGTCATGGTTGCGGGTGCATTAGCGTTAATTTCCTGGATCGTCAGTAACACGATTTTTACTAACTATTTGCATGTTGCTTACATTCCAGGCGCAGGTGAATTAGTTGTTTTTTGCTGTGCAATGATTGGTGCCGGTTTAGGTTTTTTATGGTTCAACACTTATCCGGCTACTGTATTCATGGGCGATGTTGGCGCTTTGGCGCTTGGCGCTGCGCTTGGTGTGATTGCCGTAATTGTTCGCCATGAAATTGTACTTTTTATTATGGGCGGCATTTTTGTGCTCGAAACCGTATCCGTTATTTTGCAAGTTGCTTCATTTAAATTGACGGGGAAACGTATTTTTCGTATGGCGCCCATCCATCATCATTTTGAATTAAAAGGTTGGCCGGAACCGCGCGTTATTGTTCGCTTCTGGATTATCACCTTGATGTTGGTGCTGATTGGTTTGGCGACATTAAAAATTCGCTAAAAATCCTTGGGAGTCGTCATTCCCGCGTAGGCGGGAATCCAGCTCTTAAAGAAATGGATCCCCGCCTACGCGGGGATGACGATATCGCAAGGATGACGATCTCAAATGATTCAGATTAATTGAAAGACGTAAATTATATTAAAGAGAAAAATTGTGACACAACTAATTGCTACTAATCGCATTAAAGCCGTTATCGGAACCGGAATCACTGGTTTATCGGTAGCGCGTTTTCTTGTGCAACAACAGCAAGCCTTTGTGTTGCTTGACACTCGCACGTCACCACCTAACCTGGAAAAAATTAAAACAGAATTTTCCGATATCCAGTTGGAATTGGGCGAGCTAAATGCAGAAACATTACTGGGCTGCGAAGAAATTATTGTAAGCCCTGGTATCTCTGTGGAAACTCCTGCGATTGCCGCTGCAAAAAATGCTGGCATTCCTGTTGTGGGTGATATCGAATTATTTGTACGTTATGCGAAAGCGCCAATTGTGGCAATTACAGGATCTAATGCAAAAAGCACTGTGACCACTTTGGTTGGAGATATGGCCGCCAAAGCCGGAATTAACGTTGCTGTTGGCGGCAATCTCGGAACACCAGCGCTTGAATTATTGGCAGATGACATTGAGCTTTATGTCATGGAGCTTTCAAGTTTCCAATTAGAGACAGTAACCAAACTAAATGCAAAAGTCGCTACGATTTTAAATATCAGTGCAGACCATCTGGATCGCTACGCTGATATGCGTGCATACATTTTGGCCAAATTGCGGGTTTATTTTGGTGCGGAACATATTGTTGTTAATCGCAACGATGTGTTGACCCATCCTCCATTTGCTGCAGGTGTAAAGCCTATCTACTTTGGTGGCAAAGCAGATTTTGATAGCTTTGGTTTAATTAATGATAATGGCGAAACGTTCCTCGCAAAAAATTTAAAACCATTGTTGTCTGCGCGTGAATTAAAAATCAGTGGTAAGCACAACATTGATAATGCCTTGGCGGCACTTGCATTGGGTGATGCAGCCGGTATTCCAATCGCTGCGATGGTAGAAACCTTAAAAGAGTTTCGCGGATTGCGTCATCGTTGCGAATATGTGGCCACTAAAAGTGGTGTGGATTTTTACAATGATTCCAAAGGCACCAATATTGGTGCAACTGTTGCGGCGATCTCCGGTTTGTCGCGCGCGCCAGCACAATTAATTGTGATTGCAGGTGGCGAAGGTAAGGGGCAGGATTTTACGGAATTAAATCCTGTGTTACAAAAAAATCCATGTCGCCTGGTATTGATTGGTCGCGATGCATCGGTTATTGCAGAGGCTGTCAAAGATAACGCTAAGTTTGAATTTGCCTCTTCAATGCAAGACGCAATTAATAAAGCCTATGCCCAAGCAACATCAGGTGATGCAGTTTTATTATCGCCGGCATGCGCCAGTTTCGATATGTTTAAAAATTACGAAGATCGCGGCGAGCAATTTTGTGCAGCGGTTTTGGCTCTGCAAGACAAAGCTCTTCAGCAAGAGGAGCCGGTTAAATCATGATAGTTACAACCGGAACACCAGCTTATCAACATTCTAATTTGACATTGGGACAGCGCATTGACTGGCCACTTTTATGTTTGTGGTTTGCGCTCATGTCAATTGGTTTGGTGATGGTGTCTTCCGCATCAATTTCATTTTCTGCCGCTTCCGTGTTTACCCATAATGATGCATGGTATTTTGCAAAGCGCCACGGCGCCTATGTTTTTATGGGATTGGTATTGGCAACTTTTGTGGTCGCAATTCCTATTAGTATTTGGGAAAAATATGCGCCGCATTTTTTAATTTTGACGTTATTCCTATTAGTTGTCGTATTGATTCCTGGTATTGGCCATCGTGTAAATGGAAGTCGGCGTTGGTTGAATTTAGGCTTTATCATGGTGCAAGCGTCCGAGATCGCAAAAGTGTGCGCCATCATCTTTTTTTCCAGTTTCTTTTCTCGTCGTTTTCACGAATTGCATTTTGGCTGGCAAGGTTTCTTAAAACCTTTATTACTGTTGGGTGTGTTTGTCTTTCTCTTATTGCTAGAGCCGGACTTTGGTAGCTCGGTGGTATTAACCGTAACGGTTATTTCCATGATGTTTATCGCGGGTGTCCGTATTTGGCACTTTATGTTGCTGATTATTATCGCCGCAAGCGGTATGGCATCAGTCGCCATTTTCTCTCCTTATCGTATGCAGCGTCTGGTGACTTATCTGGATCCCTGGGCTGATCCCTTAAATGGTGGCTATCAATTAACCCAATCATTAATTGGTTTTGGTCGCGGTGAATGGACCGGGTTGGGATTGGGAAATAGTTTGCAAAAATTATTCTTTTTACCAGAAGCCCACACCGATTTTATCTTTGCCATCATCGCTGAAGAATTTGGTTTGCTGGGCGCAATTGTAATGGTCGGATTATTTGCTGCTCTGGTTATGCGCATCATTATGGTTGCTAAAAATAATTTGGCACGAGGAAAAGTATTTGCTGCACTTGCTACTTTTGGCGTGGCAATTTTATTTAGCTTTCAGGTTTTCGTGAATATCGGTGTGTCATCAGGGTTGCTGCCCACAAAAGGTTTGACCTTGCCATTTATCAGTTACGGTGGAAGCAGTTTATTAATTTGCTGTGTGTTGATGGCCTTTGTATTGCGTGCGCAATGGGAAGTTGCCGGTTTGAGTGGAGCTGAATCGCTTGCACCCAAAAAAGCAGAAGGAACCAAGCGCAAGGCGGTGATTTTATAATGCCAAATTCAACTCAACTCAACAGTAATAATTTAACCGTAATGATTATGGCGGGTGGAACTGGCGGGCATGTATTTCCTGCGCTTGCGGTTGCTGATGTATTGCGTAAAAGCGGTGCGCATGTGGAGTGGTTAGGAACTCCTCGCGGAATTGAAAATACATTAGTACCTGCCGCCAAAATTGAATTGTACCACGTGAGTGTCGAAGGTGTGCGCGGTAAAGGTATTTTGGGTTTGCTTAAAGCTCCTTTTTTAATTGTATTGGCTATTACACAGGCGGTTTCTATTTTCAGGAAAGTAAAACCCAATGTGGTTATTGGTTTTGGTGGCTTTGCTTCTGGCCCTGGTGGTATCGCCGCAAAAATATTGGGTAAGCCTTTAGTGATTCATGAGCAAAATGCAATTGCCGGAACAACGAATCGATTGTTATCAAAAATAGCAACGCGTGTATTAGCGGCATTCGATGGCGCTTTTGCAGTTGCGAAAATTGATTCGCAAGTTGTGGGAAATCCTGTGCGTGATGTAATTGCAAATCTGCCTTCGCCAACTGAGCGATACGATGAGCGCACTGAAAAAAAAGAAGCATTGCATTTATTAGTGCTAGGTGGAAGTTTGGGTGCAAAGGCAATTAATGAATTGGTGCCACAAGCCTTGGCAAAAGTGCCGGCACATGAGAGACCAGTCGTTCGTCATCAATCAGGAAAAAATCATGTGGAAGCAACTCTTGCAAATTACATGCAGCAGCAAGTGAATGCAAAAGTTGATGCCTTTGTTGATGACATGGCAGCGGCATATGCATGGGCGGATATCGTGATCTGCCGTGCTGGTGCTTTAACCGTGAGTGAGTTAGCTGCTGCCGGAGTTGCAGCTGTATTAATTCCCTTGCCGACGGCAATTGATGATCATCAAACACATAACGCTGATATTTTAGTGAAAGCGGGTGCGGGAATTTCCCTGGTTCAGCAAGAGTTAACAGCAGAAAAATTAGCTGCATTATTAATCGACCAATTGTATGAGCGCGCCAATTTAAAACGTATGGCAACCAATGCGCGTTCGCTTGCATTACCGCAAGCAGCAGAAACCGTTGCTACTATTTCTGTGGAGGTGGCCCGTGGATAAGGCCGCAATAAATATCAAAGATTATTACGAAGTTCCTGAAATGCGTCGCATTCGCCGCATTCATTTTATTGGCATTGGCGGTGCAGGTATGAGTGGCATTGCTGAAGTATTGTTGAATCAAGGTTATGAAATTTCCGGTTCGGATATTAAAGCATCCAGTGTTACAGAATCTTTAGTTAAAAAAGGTGCGAATGTATTTATTGGCCATGTCGCTGAAAATGTTGTGGGTGCAGATGTCGTTGTCAATTCCAGTGCAGTAAACAAGACCAATCCGGAAATTATCCACGCGCGTAAATTGCGTATTCCTATTGTTCGCCGCGCAGAAATGTTAGGCGAGTTAATGCGTTATCGTCATGGTATTGCTGTAGCAGGCACTCATGGGAAAACTACAACAACCAGTCTGCTTGCATCTGTATTAGCGGCTGCAAAACAAGATCCGACTTTTATTATTGGTGGCTTGGTTAATAGCACGGGCACTAACGCACAATTGGGCGCGAGTCGTTATCTGGTTGCTGAAGCAGATGAAAGCGATGCGTCTTTTTTACATCTTCAACCCATGGTTGCAATCGTCACCAATATCGATGCCGATCATATGGAAACCTACGGCGGCGATTTTTCAAAACTGAAAAAAACCTTTATCGATTTTTTGCATAATTTACCTTTTTATGGGTTGGCCGTGCTGTGTGGTGAAGATCCTGTTGTGCGTGAAATTATCCCCGAGGTTGCCCGCCCGATTTTGACTTATGGGTTCAGTGAAAAATGTGATTTCCATGCGATCAATATCAAACAATCAAAAATGTCTTCTGAATTTGATGTTGTTCGTCCCGGTCATGACAAGCCTTTGCACATTCATTTAAATGCCGTAGGAATTCACAACGTATTAAATGCAACAGCGGTTATTGCGGTCGCAACCGATGAAGGTTTGAGTGATGAAGCAATCCAGCAGGGCCTGGCAAATTTCCAGGGTGTTGGCCGCCGTTTTCAAGTCTATGGAAATTTTCCCGTTGGTAGTGGTGAAGCAATGTTGGTTGATGATTATGGTCATCATCCGCGCGAAGTTGCAGCAGTTATCAAAGCCGTTCGCGATGGTTGGCCTGATCGCCGTTTAGTGATGGTTTATCAACCGCACCGATACACGCGAACGCGTGATTTGTATGAAGACTTTGTTGAAGTTTTATCGACAGTTGATTCGTTGGTAATGCTGGAAGTGTATAGCGCTGGCGAAGAAGCAATTCCCGGAGCAGATAGCCGTCACTTGTGTAGAAGTATTCGCGCACGCGGTGCTATCGAACCTATTTTTGTGGAAACCGTAGATGGTGTTCCTGACATTATTAAAGATTTGGTGCGCGCGGGTGATATTGTGATTACCCAGGGTGCAGGCAATGTGGGTGTTTTATCGCCCGAATTGGCAAAACGAAATTTGCAGTGAGGTTTTGACGTAAATGCAACCCGTAAAATTACCAGTGAGCGATGAACTTAAAAAACAACTTGGGCGCGTTGGCGTTTTGTTGGGCGGAACTTCATCTGAGCGTGAGATTTCTTTGCAAAGTGGTGCCGCCGTTGTAGCTGCACTTGCTGAAGCAGGTATCGAACATGTTGCGATTGATGTGGGTGATAACGCGATTGCCGACATCCAGGCCGCAAACATTGATCGCGCATTTTTAGCCTTGCACGGTGCCGGCGGTGAAGATGGCCGAATCCAGGCGGTATTAGAGTATTTAAAAATTCCATTTACGGGTAGTGGCGTACAGTCTTCTGCGTTGGCAATGGATAAATTGCGCACCAAACAATTATGGCGCGGCGTGAATTTATCGACTCCAAATTTTGCGGTGCTGACTGCAAAAAGTGATTGGGCAAAAACACTGGCCGATCTCGGCGGTGAAGTCATGGTTAAACCCGCCCATGAAGGATCAAGTATCGGCATGGCGCGCGTAAAAACAGCGCAAGAATTGGCAGATGCTTTTGCGAATGCTGAAAAATATGACGGAAGTGTTATTGCTGAAAGCTTGATCGTAGGTAGTGAATTTACGGTTGCGATTTTGGATGGTGAAGCCTTGCCTCCTATTAAACTGGAAACTGACCATACCTTTTACGATTTCAACGCAAAATATATCGCAAACGACACTCGTTATATTTGTCCGTGTGGTTTAAACGCAGAAAAAGAAGCTGAATTAAAAGCGCTGGCATTGGCCGCTTTTGATGCTGTGGGTTGCGAAGGATGGGGCCGCGTAGATGTCATGGCAGATAAATCTTTGAATTTTTATTTGTTGGAAGTTAATACCGCGCCTGGAATGACCAGTCACAGTTTGGTTCCAATGGCAGCCAAGGTTCGCGGTTTAAGCTTCAGTGAATTGGTTGTCACTATTTTGCGTTCCAGTTTGTAACCGGCGATTAGCAAATACGCATGAAAAATAAACCGCCAAAAGTTGACCGCCCTGCAGTTTCCGACAGATTGGTCGGCGCAAATCGTTTGTTTGAGCGAGATGTATTGTTGCAAGAAAGTCCGCGTCGCGAATCGCGCACACGTGCATCAATCATTGGCGATAAAAAATTAACGGCGCGCGACGCTGTTACGGTTAAAAAAACTGTAGATAAGACCGAAATACGTAAAGAAACTCGTCTTATTGGACGAAATGCGACACCGAAAGATAAAGCTGCTCCGGTTGAGCGTAGTCGTGTGGTTTTTGATGATCCGATTTTTGCGCGCAGTGATTCAAGTTTGCGGCGTGAAAAGGGATACAGCAAAGTTTTGCCCCAAGGTGGCAAAGCTGCTTCGCAATCACCGAACAAAATGAGTGCGGTGGATGAAGTACGGGCGCAAGTTTCGCGCAAAATTATTTATCGCGGACTGGGTTTGGGATTGTTATTGGTTGCTTTTGGTGGAATTGCCTATTTTGCAACGGATCCCTTGACGCGTTTACTGGAACGTCCGTTAAAAAGTGTGGCTGTGGAAGGGCAATTTCAGTATTTGTCAAAAAATCGTGCGATGGAATTGATTGAAAAAGAAATCGACGGCGATTTTTTACAGTTAAATTTGGGACGTTTAAAAAGTGAACTGCAACAGGACCCATGGGTCGATCATGTTTATTTAAGTCGACGTTGGCCCGATACGCTGGTTGTTAAGATTGCCGAACAAACTCCAATTGCTCGTTGGGATGCAAATGGTTTCTTAAATCAACGCGGAGAAATTATTCGTGTTAAAGAAACCGACAAACTTTTGGGGCTTCCCTGGTTGCAGGGAAATGAAATAAATGCGCGTGAAATTATGCAGCAATATCAGGATTTATCGACGCTCTTGCGCTCGCATGGACTCGAAATTGTGGCGTTAAAGTGCGATAACAAAAAATCCTGGCGATTAACCTTAAAAAATGAGAAAGAAATTGCAATTGGACGCGAAGAAGTGATGGAAAAATTGCGTAGATTTGTTACTGTATACGATAAATTTTTAAGCAGTGTTTGGAGTGATGTAAAAGCGATAGACGTAAGGTATTCCAACGGTGTTTCAGTAGAATGGATTCCTGATTCCGAGATGGCAAAAAAGTATCTAAAACCTGACGTGATTGCATCACCGAAATAATTAATTGAACATAATTGATTGAACGACTGCGGTATAAAAATAATTAGCGGTCTTCCAACAACGAAGATCGGATAAATGAGGTTAACCTGATGGCAAGTGTTAGTGACAACAAAATGATCGTAGGCCTGGATATTGGAACATCCAAGGTCGTGGCTATCGTTGGTGCTATCACTCCCGAAGGCATTCTCGAGATTGCAGGTATTGGTTCGCACCGTTCAACCGGTTTGAAAAAAGGTGTTGTGGTTAATATCGAATCGACCGTGTTATCCATCCAGCGTGCGATTGAAGAAGCGGAATTGATGGCAGGTTGCCAAATTCATTCGGTTTATGCGGGCATCGCCGGTAGCCATATTCGCAGTTTGAATTCCCACGGTATTGTTGCGATTCGCGACCGTGAAGTTTTTCCGCAGGATCTGGAGCGCGTAATTGATGCAGCCCAGGCTGTTGCGATTCCGGCGGACCAAAAAATACTGCACATTTTGCCGCAGGAATTTTTAATTGATGACCAGGATGGTGTGAAAGAACCATTGGGTATGTCAGGCGTCCGCCTGGAGGCCAAAGTACATTTGGTAACTTGCGCCGTAAATGCCGCGCAAAATATTGAAAAATGCATCCGTCGCTGTGGTCTGGAAGTTGAAGATATTATCCTGGAGCAATTGGCATCCAGTTACGCAGTCTTGACCGACGATGAAAAAGAATTAGGTGTTTGTGTTGTGGATATTGGTGGCGGCACTACTGATATCGCAATTTTTAAAGATGGTGCAATTCGCCACACGGGTGTCATCCCGATTGCTGGTGATCAAGTAACTAACGATATCGCCATGGCATTGCGCACACCAACACCAAATGCTGAAGATATAAAAATTAAATACGCATGCGCGCTGGCAAAATTAACCAGCCCGGATGAAACCATTAAAGTGCCCAGTGTTGGTGATCGCCAGCCGCGCGATTTATCTCGCCAGGCGTTGGCTGAAGTTGTTGAACCACGTTACGACGAATTATTTACGCTGGTCCAATCAGAGTTACGTCGCAGTGGTTATGAAGATTTAATTGCCGCCGGTATTGTATTGACTGGCGGTACATCAAAAATGGAAGGTGTTGTGGAGTTGGCAGAGGAAATTTTCCATATGCCAGTGCGTTTAGGTGCTCCACAAAACGTACGCGGTTTGTCGGATATTGTGAACAATCCCATTTATTCGACGGCAGTTGGTTTGTTGATCTACGCCATGAAGCAGCAGCATCAAGATAGCGGCCGCTCGGCGCATCACACCAAAGATGTTCAAGGTTCTATTTTTGGAAAGTTGAAAAGACTTTTCCAAAGTAATTTTTAATGTTTTTGGTTTTTAAATTTTGTTTTTAGATTTTACATTTTTGCAGACTTGTTAAGGGAAAGGGGAGTGGCCATGTTTGAATTAGTAGATAGCATTCATCAAAGCGCTGTGATCAAAGTTATCGGTGTGGGCGGTGGTGGCGGTAACGCTGTCAAGCACATGATTGCGAACAAAGTTGAAGGCGTGGAATTTATTTGCGCCAATACTGATGCGCAAGCACTGAAAGATATTGATGCGCGTACCGTTTTACAACTCGGTAACTCAATGACCAAAGGTTTGGGTGCCGGTGCGAATCCGGAAGTTGGCCGTCAGGCTGCGATGGAAGATCGCGAACGCATCGCTGAAGTTTTGCGCGGTGCCGATATGGTATTCATCGCTGCGGGTATGGGTGGTGGTACGGGTACTGGTGGTGCGCCAGTTGTTGCAGAAGTTGCACGCGAGTTGGGAATTTTAACGGTCGCTGTGGTAACCAAACCGTTCCCATTCGAAGGTCGCAAGCGTATGGCAATTGCTGACGCCGGTATTAAAGAATTGGGTGAGCGCGTTGATTCGTTAATCACAATTCCAAACGAAAAATTGTTGTCTGTATTGGGCAAGCAAACTTCATTGCTTGATGCATTCAAAGCGGCAAACAATGTTTTGCTTGGTGCGGTTCAAGGTATCGCTGACTTGATCATTCGCCCGGGTATGGTGAACGTAGACTTTGCGGACGTTCGCACTGTTATGTCTGAAATGGGCTTGGCAATGATGGGCACTGGTCGTGCAAGTGGTGAAAACCGTGCTCGCGAAGCTGCCGAAGCGGCAATTCGCAGTCCATTGTTGGAAGATGTAAATCTTCAAGGTGCTCGCGGTATTTTGGTGAACATCACCGCCGGTATTGACTTGTCATTGGGTGAATATTCTGAAGTGGGTAGCATCATTGAAGAATTTGCATCAGGTGATGCAACTGTGGTGGTGGGTACCGTAATTGATCCGGAAATGACCAACGAGCTGCGCGTAACGGTAGTTGCAACTGGTTTGGGTGTTGTTGGACATGTTGCTGCACCGGCACCAAAAGAAGTTGTGAAACCTGCGCCAACAAAAGTTGTGATCGATAATACTCGTCGCAGTTCTGGCCAAATCGATTACAGCGCATTGGATCGTCCGGCTCATTTGCGTGCAAATGCTTCTTCGCACGCGGTTGCGGCAGCTCCATTGGCCGATAAAGATTTGGAATATCTCGATATTCCAGCATTTTTGCGTCGTCAAGCGGACTGATTAAGCGTTTTTAAGTCTTGGCTATAAGGGCAATTGCATCACCTAATTGGTCACTTGCCCTTGATATTGATAGTATGGCCCCATTAAAGATATAGGTGGGCAGGCCAGTTTGCCTATATCTGTTCAGAATACTCAACAGCGCCCCTAACAAGTCGCTCCTGCTGTTGAGTATTTTGAATCTCCTTGATCCATAAAGGGCTATTCCCCATGATTAAACAAAGAACACTCAAAAATGCCATTCGCGCAACGGGTGTGGGCCTTCATACCGGCCAAAAAATCTATTTAACCCTTCTTCCTGGCGAAATTGATTCCGGCATTATTTTCCGGCGCGTTGATTTGAATCCCCCTGTTGAAATCAAGGCTACGGCACATAACGTTGGCGAAACGACCCTATCAACTTGCTTAATCAGTGGTGATGTCCGTGTCTCAACGGTTGAGCATATTCTGTCTGCAATGGCTGGATTGGGTATCGACAATGCGATTGTTGAACTTGATGCTCCTGAAGTCCCTATTATGGATGGCAGTGCAGGCCCTTTTATATTCCTGCTTCAGTCGGCTGGTGTTCAAGAGCAGGATGCTCCCAAAAAATTTGTCCGTGTGTTAAAGGAAGTCACCCTTAAAGATGGCGATAAAGTTGCGACTTTCCTGCCATTTGACGGGTTCAAAGTTAACTTTTCCATCGCTTTTGATTTGCCCGTGTTCCAGGGGCGCAACCTTGAAACGACGGTAGATTTCTCAAGTAAAACCTTCGTCCAGGAAATCAGTCGTGCGCGCACCTTTGGTTTTATGCACGAAATCGAATACTTGCGCTCAAAAGGTTTGGCGCAAGGTGGCAGTATGGATAATGCCATTGTTGTGGATGAATATCGCATCCTTAACGAAGATGGTTTGCGTTACGAAGATGAATTTGTGAAGCACAAAGTCCTTGATGCCATTGGGGATTTGTATTTGCTGGGTAATAGCTTGCTTTGCGAATATCGAGCCCATAAATCAGGCCATTCTCTGAACAATAGAGCTTTGCGTTTGTTAATGGAGCAAAAAGATGCCTGGGAATTTGTGACTTTTGAAGATGAAGTTGGTGCTCCAATTACCTATTCCCAACCTGCTTCCGCTGCCTAAACTCCGATAATTGAGTTGCTCTGCTTGTGAAGAGCGGCTCAATTTTTGTTGGAAATTCCCCCCTTACTGTGAGATATTTCGCCCCCCGCATCTAACGATAGTTTGCAGGTTGCAAGTTATTATCCTTGAAAATTTAATAGCAAACATAAATAGCTGATTTTAAAGGGATAATTATGTTCGCCGTCTTACAGGGCTCTATTCGTAAGCGGTCGACAACTTTAACTGATTAGCAAAATTACTGAGCCTTAACAGCCAAGAATTTACTATTACATGAAGATTATTATCGTCAATTCAGACCACGGACAAACCCGTAGTCTAACCATCGGTGGTTGGACGCGTGCGTTTTTGTCTGTCTGCTTATTGGGGATACCAACGGTAATTGGCGCTTGGGGTTATAACTGGCTTGTCAATTTTGACAAGAAAGATGGATTCAATGCCGAAGCTCCGGAATGGGGGGCAAGTTTAAGCGAGCAAAAAGAAAAACTTGAAAAGTCTCGCAAGCAAAGTGAAGGTCAAGTTGCCGCGTTGACTGCCAAAGTGGCCGAGCTTCAAGCGCGTTTGGTAAGGCTTGATGCTGTTGGCGAGCGACTTATCAAGGTCGCCAAACTTGATAAAGGTGAATTTAATTTTAACCAACCACCGGGTGTTGGCGGACCTTTAAATTTAAGTGGTGAAACAAATCCTATGACATCGGATTTCCTGTTGTCGATGGATCAATTGTCCCAGCGCGTTCAAAATCGTGAGCAGCAATTTAAAGCATTAGACTCCATCCTTATTTCCCGGAGTTTTGAAGTTGAGGCATTGTTTGATCGCTTGCCTATCGAAAATAGCTACATGTCGTCCACATTTGGCTATCGCACGGATCCTTTTAACGGTAAGCAAGAATTCCACTCCGGTATAGATTTAACCGCGCCACTCGGCACGACTATTACTGCTGTCGCCCCCGGTGTTGTTACCACATCAACCTTGATGAGCGATTACGGTAACCTGATCGAAATAAACCACGGTGGCAGTTTTGAAACGCGTTATGCGCATAATAAAATCAATTTGGTAAAAACTGGTGATGTGGTTAAAAAGGGCCAAATTATTGCCCTTGTAGGTTCAACTGGCCGCTCAACTGCTCCTCATGTTCACTTCGAAGTCTATAAAAATGGCCGCGTGGTAGACCCAGCGACCTATCTTCATACCGCAAGCCGATAAATTTCCTCCCCAGGCTAAGGCCTTTCTATTTCCTGCCAGGTAATGCGACTGTCATTGCGTGGCGATATCCTTTTTTGTTTTGTAATCGATGGTAAAAAAAATGTTAAACAAGTTGTTGAAGTCTATTTTTGGCTCGAAGAATGACCGCGAATTGAAGCGTATGGGTAAGGTTGTTACTCGTATCAACGCGTTGGAACCTGCAATGCAGGCATTAAGTGATGAACAATTAAAAGCAAAAACCCAGGAATTCCGTGATCGTTTCCAAAAAGGCGAGAGTTTGGACGATTTGTTGCCAGAAGCTTTTGCTGTTGTGCGTGAAGCAAGCCGCCGCGTTATGAACATGCGCCACTTTGATGTGCAGTTAATTGGTGGTATGACCTTGCACGAAGGCCGCATTGCGGAAATGCGTACGGGTGAAGGTAAAACCCTGGTGTCGACTTTGCCAAGTTATTTGCATGCGTTGGCAGGAAAAGGTGTACACGTTGTTACGGTGAACGATTACCTCGCAAGCCGTGACGCTAACTGGATGCGTCCTGTGTATGAGTTTTTAGGGATGACCGTTGGCGTTATCTTGTCGATGCAACCGTCTGAAGTGAAGCGCGAAGCTTATGCTGCCGATGTGACATATGGTACTAACAACGAATACGGTTTTGATTACCTGCGCGATAACATGGCGCTCAATAAAGCCGATAAAGTTCAGCGCCCACTAAACTTTGCCGTTGTGGACGAAGTTGACTCCATTCTTATCGATGAAGCACGTACACCATTAATTATTTCTGGCCACGCTGAAAATAGTTCTGAAATGTACAAGCGCATGCATGTTTTAGTAAGCAAATTAAAACAGCAAACCGATAACGGCGAAGATGGGGATCGTAAAGTTGTTACTGACCCGGGCGATTTTTCTGTTGACGAAAAAAGCCGCCAGGTTGAATTGACCGAGCAAGGTCATCAACATGTTGAAGATTTATTGGTTAATGCGGGCTTGTTAAATGCGGATGAAAATCTGTATGCCGCCAACAATTTAACCTTGCTGCATCACGTAGGTTCTGCGTTAAAAGCGCGCGCGCTTTTCCACCGCGATATTGAATACATCGTGCAAGATAATCAGGTTGTTCTGATCGATGAACATACTGGCCGTACCATGCAAGGTCGTCGCTTGAGTGAAGGTTTACATCAAGCGATTGAAGCGAAAGAAGGCGTTGCAATTCAAAGCGAAAGCCAAACACTTGCATCGACAACTTTCCAAAATTATTTCCGTTTGTATCCAGTGTTGTCAGGTATGACGGGTACTGCTGATACTGAAGCTTATGAATTCCGCGAAATTTATGGTTTGGATGTGGTCGTAATTCCAACCAACAAACCCAAACAACGTATCGATTTAAACGATTTGGTATTTTTAACGGTTGAAGAAAAATATCAATCAATTGTTAATGATATCAAAGCTTACCAGGAAAAAAATGCACCGATTCTGGTGGGTACTGCATCTATTGAAACTTCGGAAGAAATGTCTCGTCGTTTAAATGCGGCAGGTATTAAACACCGCGTACTCAACGCGAAATTCCACGCGCAGGAAGCAGAAATTATTGCGCAAGCAGGTCGTCCTGCAACGGTAACTATCGCAACCAACATGGCGGGCCGCGGTACGGATATCGTGTTGGGTGGTCGTTGGGAGTCTGAAGTTGATGCGCTCGACAATCCGACCCCTGAACAAATTGCCGCGATTAAAGACGAATGGAAAAAGCGTCATGAAATCGTAATTAACGCTGGTGGTTTGCATATTATTGGTACTGAGCGCCATGAATCTCGCCGCATCGACAACCAATTGCGTGGTCGTGCCGGCCGTCAAGGTGACCCTGGTTTAACTCGCTTTTATTTATCGCTAGAAGACAACCTGATGCGTATTTTTGCATCCGAGCGTGTGCGTAGTTTTATGCAAGCCTTGGGTATGGAAAAAGGCGAAGCCATTGAACACCGCATGGTGAACAACGCGATTGAAAAAGCCCAGCGTAAAGTTGAAGGCCGCAACTTTGATATTCGTAAACAATTGCTTGAGTTTGATGATGTCGCGAATGATCAGCGTCAAATTATTTATCATCAACGCAATGAATTGTTAGATGCAGATAATATCCGCGACACGATTACGGCAATTCGTGCAGATGTGGTGAATGATCTGATGCTTACTTATATCCCACCGCAATCCATTGAAGATCAGTGGGATATTGCTGGTTTGGAAAAGCAAATTGAAGTTGATTTCGGTTTGCAACTTCCGATTTCCAAATGGTTGGAAGAAGACACTCATTTGCACGAAGATAGTTTGCGTCAAAAAGTGCTTGATGAAGTGCAAGCAGCCTACGATGCCAAGTGCGAACGTGTTGGCGATATTTTGTTGGAAATTGAAAAGCAAGTCATGTTGCAAGTTCTCGACAATTGCTGGAAAGAGCAGTTGGCGAGTATGGATCATTTGCGTCAAGGTATTAATTTGCGTTCTTATGCACAACGCAATCCCAAGCAGGAATACAAGCGCGAATCTTTCGAATTATTCCAAAGCATGCTGAACAATGTGAAACGTGAAACTATTCATTTGATGGCACGTGTAGAACCAATTACGCGCGAACAAATGGAAGCCATGGAGCAGCAACGTCGCGAAGAATTAGCGCGTCAAAAAATGCAATTGCAACATGAACAGGCGTCTTCATTGACAGAAGCTATGCCGCAACCAAAATTAACGCAAGCCCCAATTATTCGCGAAGGTCGTAAAGTTGGCCGTAACGATCCTTGTCCTTGCGGCTCTGGCAAAAAATTCAAAAGCTGCCACGGTGCGTTAGAGTAATAAACGTTTTGTTATGTTAATAAAATGATAAAAAAGAGATGTCCGCATCTCTTTTTTGTTGGTGCTAATCATTAATGGTGAGAAAAATCATGGCTGTAGGTGAATATCCTTTTCCGCATATGCATCCTGTTAAAGGTGTAAAACTAACTGCTGTTTGCGCTGGAATTAAAAAAGTAAATCGTCGTGATGTGGTTTTATTTGAATTAGCCGAAGGTAGTCATGTTGCAGGTGTATTTACCAAAAATGCATTTTGTGCTGCACCTGTCACCGTATGTCGTGAACATTTAAGTAAAGCACCGATTCGATTTTTGGTGATTAATTCAGGCAATGCAAACGCCTGTACTGGCGAGCAAGGTTTATTGGATGCGAAAGCAACCTGCGCTGCCATTGCAGAAGCTAAAGGTGTAAAGACTGAACAGGTTTTGCCATTTTCTACTGGCGTAATCGGTGAGCCTTTACCTGTGGCAAAAATCATTGCTGCAATTCCCGAAGCATTATCCAAAGCCAACGAAAATGGTTGGGATGATGCAGGCGCAGGTATTATGACAACTGATACTCGTGCAAAAGGTTTTAGCGAACAATTCGAATATCAGGGCAAAACCATTACTGTAAATGGCATCGCGAAAGGTGCGGGCATGATCAAACCTAATATGGCAACCATGTTAGGTTACATCGCAACTGATGCAAAAGTTTCACAAACATTATTGCAACAACTTGCACGTGACGCAGCGGATAAATCGTTCAACCGCATCACGATTGATGGCGATACATCCACTAATGACTCCTGTATTTTAATTGCATCAGGGCAAGTTGATTTGCCAGAAATTACCGAAGCAAGTGGCGAACTCTACGAAAAATTACGCTCCACTATTTTGGCTGCGCATATCCATCTTGCAAAAAGTATTGTGAGTGATGGTGAAGGCGCCACTAAATTTGTCACGGTTGCGGTGAGCGGTGGCGCAACTCGCGATGAGTGTTTGGATGTCGGCTATGCCGTTGCGCATTCACCTTTAATCAAAACGGCACTTTTTGCATCTGACCCAAACTGGGGTCGTATTGTTGCGGCAATCGGTTATGCAGGCTTGAATAACCTTGATGCCAGTAAAGTAGTTGTGCATTTAAATGATGTTCTTATTGTAGAGAATGGCGGTCGCGCAGCTAGCTACACAGAAGAGCAGGGTCAAAAAGTTATGAGTGGGACAGATATTGCTATCAAGATCAATTTAAATCGCGGAAGCTTTGCCGAAACGATTTGGACAACAGATCTTTCCTACGAATATGTTCGCATTAATGCTGATTACAGATCATAGGAAGTATGAATTTGTCTCGTGTAGTGCATGTCGCTGTCGGTGTCATCGTTGGAAAAGATGGCGCCATTTTTATTGCCAAACGTCCCGATAAAACCCATCAGGGCGGCTTGTGGGAATTTCCGGGTGGAAAAGTAGAACAGGGTGAAACATTATTTGATGCTTTGCGACGCGAACTGCGTGAAGAACTTGATATTGATGTTCTCACTACTGAACCGCTAATAAAAATTCGCCACGACTATGGCGATAAAATTGTTTTGCTGGATGTGCATAAAGTTACGCAATTTTCCGGTGAGCCTAAAGGTAACGAAGGTCAGCCTGTTGTGTGGGTAGCGCCAGAAAACTTATCTGAATATGAATTTCCTGCGGCTAATCGCCCAATTATCGCTGCAATCCATTTGCCGTCGCGATTGCTAATTACAGGCGAATTTCAGGATATGCGTGACTTTTCCATGCGTCTGGAAAATGCGCTTAAAAATGGATTAAAGTTGGTGCAGTTACGCATTAAAAATGTAGATGCATTGAACTCATGTGTTGCGCTCGCTTCTGATCTTTGTAAACAATATTCTGCAAAGTTGTTGGTCAACACTGATCCGAAAGAGTTTGCAAAAATTCACTTCGGTAAAGATCAATCGGGATTATATTTAAATTCTGCCAATCTTTTGCGTTGTGATGTGCGTCCGGTAGCAAAGAATATTTTGTTAGGTGCTTCTTGTCACAATCAAAAAGAAATTGAGCATGCACAAAAAATTGGCGTTGATTTTATTTGCGTTTCGCCAGTGTCGGAGACCCAATCCCATCCAGGACAGCATGCTATAGGATGGAATTTATTTGAGGCATTTGTAGAGACTGCAACCATTCCAGTATTTGCGTTAGGTGGAATGAAGGAAACCGATTTATCCATTGCAAAAGCGCGAGGATCACAAGGAATTGCTGCCATTAGCGAATGGTGGTAATTCTTGGTTAAAACTCATCTGTTTCGTCTGAGTTTGGGCCCAGGGATTCACCTGCAATCTTATGGCTTTCGCTTGCCCATTCACCTAAATCTATTAATCGACAACGATCTGAGCAAAATGGACGGTGCGGATATTCTTCAGTCCATAACACAACTTTCTTGCAAGTTGGGCAATTCAGCTTAATGGGTTCTGATTCATTAGTTGTTTGCATGATGTTAGATTTCAAGAAGATTTTTGAGCGAGTTGTAAATAGTGTAAATGCAAGCGATGCACTTCCAGTTCAAGCGCGTGCAGATCACCGTGGTTGTGAATAATATCATCTGCGCGGGCGCAACGCGTTGATCGTTCCATTTGTGTTGTCATGATTTTTTTTATTTGTTCTACGCTATTGGCATCTCGCAAACTTGCCCTGGCAATCTGCAACTCCTCGGTGGCATCTACCACCAATATTCGATCAACCAATTCATGTTGGCTTGTTTCCAGCAGCAACGGTGACACAAGGATAGCGTAAGGACTTTCACTGTGATGCAACTGGGTTATTATTTCACTGCGAATAATCGGATGCAGTAAATTTTCCAGCCAGGTTTTTTCTTGTGGATTATCAAATATTTGTTCGCGAAGTTTTTGGCGATCAAGTGAGCCATCTTGTTTGAGAATTCCTGAGCCAAAATGTGCAGCAATTTCACTGAGGGCATAACTGCCGCACACTACAACTTCACGGGCAACCACATCGGCATCAACGACATTAATGCCAAACTGTTCGAATCGTGATGAAACTGCTGATTTTCCGCTACCGATACCGCCGGTTAAACCAACAATCATTTTTCTATTCACGATTAATGATGGCCAAAAGCGTAATTTAAATAGACTTGGTTAATGTCATGCCCCCACATGAGCGCAATCCAGCCGGCGATTGCTAAGTAGGGGCCAAAAGGTATTGGAATATTTTTATCTCGCCCACGAATAACAATAAGGCTGATGCCAATAACTGCACCCGCTAATGCACTCAACATAATAATTTGCAAAAGCATTTGCCAGCCAAGCCATGCACCTAAAGCGCCAAGCAATTTGAAATCACCGAATCCCATTCCTTCTTTACCGGTCAAGATTTTAAATAACCAGTAAACTGAAAATAAAGAGAGATATCCACCAATCGCACCCCAAAGGGCACTATCGAGTGAGGTGAATAAACCAAAAGAGTTGGCAATCAAGCCAAGCCACAGCAGGGGCAAGGTTATGCTGTCTGGTAAGAGCTGTGTGTCAAAATCAATCATGGTGAGTGCGATAAGGCACCACGTAAAAATCAAACAAGCAAGACCTGTTGTATTGGCGCCAAATGTATAGATAGCAACTGCAGAAAGAATTGCAGTCACCAATTCTATAATCGGATAGCGTAAAGAAATGGGTGTTTTACAGGAGGAGCATTTTCCTCGCAAAAATAAATAACTGATAACCGGAATATTTTCCCATGGTTTTATTTTATGCCCACAACAAGGGCAGGTAGAGTTTGGGGTAACCAAATTAAATTTTTCAGGGCCAGCATTTTTTTTTGCATCGTCCTTGATATTTTCAGCGCCTAAAAATTCAATGCACTGTGCTCGCCAATCACGTTCCATCATTTTGGGCAGGCGATAGATAACAACATTTAAAAAACTGCCAACGAGCAACCCTAAAATACCACCACTGATTATTCCGAGTAGGGGATATAGTTCTAAAGCTTTTGCTAAGTCCGTCACTGTTATACCACTTGGCCCAGTTGGAAAATTGGCATGTACATCGCGACCATTAATCCGCCTACTAAAATCCCAAGTACAGACATAATCATTGGCTCTAAAAGTGATGTAAGGCTATCCACAGTATTGTCTACAGCTTCTTCATAGTAGGTTGCGACTTTATCAAGCATGGCATCAAGGGCGCCGGATTCTTCACCAATTGCTGCCATTTGAATTAATAAGGTTGGGAAAATTCCACGGGTTTTTAATGCAGTGTTTAATTGGATACCTGTTGATACATCTTCTCGCACTTTTAAAATGGCATCTGCGTAAATTTGATTGCCCGCGGCACCAGCAACAGACGTCAATGCTTCGATCAAAGGAACGCCTGCGGCAAATGTTGTTGATAATGTTCGTGCGAACCGGGCCATTACAGATAAATAAATGATTTGCCCCACGACAGGAATTTTTAAAATATATCGATCAATGAAATATGAGAACTTTTTGGAGCGACGTGCAGCCTGTTTAAATAAAAACACTACCCCGGCAAGACCGAACAAAATGTATAACCAATAAGCCTGCGCTAATTCTGATAAATGTAAAACAAACAGGGTAAAAGCAGGAAGGTTTGCTCCAAAACTACTAAAGGTTTCTGCGAATTGCGGTACAACCTTGACCAAAAGAATACCCGTTACAATGATCGCAACAACAATAACCGCGATGGGATAGCTTAGTGCTTTTTTAATTTTTGCTTTTAATTTTTCTGTTTTTTCTTTGTAGGTAGCAATACGGTCAAGCATTGTCTCAAGCGCACCTGCTTGCTCACCGGCATCGACAAGATTGCAGAACAAGTCATCAAAATATTTTGGATGCTCGCGTAGAGATGGCGCAAATCCACCACCAGCAGCCACACTATCGCGAATTGTCAGTACTAATTTTCGTAAATTCGGGTTATCCAATCCATCTGCCACAATATCAAAGGCTTGTACGAGGGGCACACCGGCTTTCATCATTGTCGCCATTTGCCGTGCAAAAACCGCAATATCCATTGGTTTGATAGCTTTTCCCGAACTTCCAAACAAGGGTTTGGCTTTTTTTGATACGGATTTTGCAGATATACCTTGCTTTAACAATTGTGCTTTCGCAAGTGCAGGGCTGGAACTATTAATTTCTCCCTGAACTTGAGTTCCTTTTTTATCAACACCTTTATAAGCATAGGTATTGGTCACAGAAGTGGTTTTGGTTGCTGCCTTTGCTTTTTGAGCTGTAGCGCTTGTAGTGGCCATAGGTTAATCCTTGGTGACTCGGTTTGCCTCTTCAAGGCTGGTTAGTCCCATTGCTACTTTGCGCAATGCGGAAATACGTAAATTATTAAATCCTGCCTCTTTAGCAACTCGCGCAATTTGCAAAGAGTTGCCGCCTTCCATTATAAGATTGGCAATTGCTGGGGTGATGCGAACTACTTCATAAACACCCAGTCGACCCTTATAGCCACCATTACAGTTCTGGCATCCGACAGGATGGAATATTTGGAATTCAGATTTGGGAATTCCGATATCATCAAAACCTTCTTCTGTCAGTATTGCTGGCGGTATATCGGTTGCCGGCTTTTTGCAAGCATTGCATAGTCGACGTGCCAGGCGCTGGGCGATAATCAAACTCACGCTGGTTGCAATATTGAAGGCCGGTACGCCCATATTCATCAGACGAGTTAAGGTTTCAGGAGCACTGTTGGTATGGAGTGTAGACAAAACCAAGTGACCTGTTTGCGCTGCTTTAATGGCAATTTCGGCTGTTTCCAGGTCACGGATCTCACCCACCATGACAATGTCCGGGTCTTGACGCAGGAACGAGCGTAGCGCTTCGGCAAATGTCAAACCTACTTTTTGGTTCATCTGAACCTGGTTGATACCTTCAAGATTGATCTCAACCGGATCTTCCGCTGTTGAAATATTGAGTTCGGGCGTATTTAGAATATTTAAGCCAGTATAAAGAGAAACCGTTTTACCACTACCTGTTGGCCCGGTTACCAAAATCATTCCCTGCGATTGCGCCAATGCATCCAGATACAACTTTTTCTGGGAATCTTCATAACCTAATGCATCAATCCCCAGTTTGGCTGAGCTTGGATCAAGGATACGTAATACGATCTTTTCGCCAAAAAGTGTAGGTAGCGTGTTCACCCGGAAGTCGATAGCTCGCGTCTTGGACACTTTTAATTTGATACGTCCATCCTGGGGAACACGCCGCTCAGAAATATCCATTTGTGACATAACTTTTAAGCGAGCCGCCATACGGCTGGCCAAGTTGACCGGTGGTCTTGCGACTTCGTGCAAAATGCCATCTGTACGGAAGCGCACTCGATAGGATTTTTCATAAGGCTCAAAATGTATATCTGAGGAGCCACCTTTAATTGCATCCAGTAACACCTTATTGATGTATTTAACAATTGGTGCTTCATCAGCTTCGGAGGTTTTTTCATCCGAATCTCCACTTTCATCAACAGCTTGTACATCCAGGTTATCCAGGTCTGAATCATCCAAACCATTAAAAGTGTCATTTAAATTTTCTTGGGCAGTAAGGAACTTTTCAATGGCAGCTGCAAGTTTATCGGCCTCAACCAAAACAGCGTCTGTATTCAAACCTGTATTGAATTTGATCTCATCAAGGGCATGTAGATCTGTTGGATCTGCTACGGCAAGAAATAAACGGGTTCCGCGCTTGATAATAGGTAGCGCATGATGTTTGCGAATGAGCTTTTCATCCACCAACTTCTCAGGAATTGCATCACGGCTAAGTGCATCCAAATCAAATAAAGGAGCGCCAAACTCCTCTGAAGCAGCGCGCGCTATGGTACGAGAATCCAATAGACCGTTATTGACAAGGTGTTGGACAAAAGGTGTTTTTTCTTTAGCTGATTGCGCTAACGCTTTCCGGGCGATTTCAGCATCGAGAAGGTTATCTGCAACAAGACGACGAGCAAGGCCATTTAGATGAGTGGAAGTATTCACACTGACGCTCCTGCCGAATTCGCGGCTTCATATTATTTAGACTTATTTGTGGTGTTTGATGTTAAGTAATAAGCTCAACTGTAGATGATAAACTACTGTAATTTCTAGGATTCATTTCAGAAAAACAAGTATAGGCTAAAGTATGTGAAATTAACTAATCGATGGCATCAGATTTGAAATTAGGTACTTTGAATTCCATTAATTGGGAGATGAGGTGACAAAAAAGGTCACTAATTTCTCTAATTTGTTATGTTTTGGGTTGATTATGGTTATAATTTTATTTAAATTTTTAGCTTATGTTATATAAAATGCTAGAGTTCAATTAGCCAAATGCTTACATATAGAGCACGTGGATTAAAAGTCTGCGCAGATCTGAGATTGGTATATAAATTGCCTCGCTATAAACTGAGTTGAGAGTTTGGCAACCTAACATTACTTACAAATCCTTGGAGATTCATGATGAAAACAATGCAAAAAGGTTTTACGTTGATCGAATTGATGATCGTAGTAGCGATTATTGGTATCTTGGCTGCTGTTGCTCTGCCTGCATACCAAGATTATACCGCTCGTTCACAAGTTTCTGAAACATTGAGTTTGATGGCGGGCCCTCAAACTGCAGTAACTGAGTTCTGGAGCAATAAAGGTAAATTACCAAATAATAATGCCTCTGCGGGCTTGTCCAAAGCTGCATCTATTTCAGGAAAATATGTTAGTAACGTTGAGGTTAAAGACGGAATTATTATTGCTGCAATCAAATCTTCTGGTGTTGCCAAAGGTATAGCAGAGGGCCAAATAGCTTTAAGTCCTATTACTACTGCCGGATCTGTAAAGTGGACCTGTACAACCAACCACGTGACAGATGCTAATAAGAAATTGAAAGATAAATTTATTCCTTCATCTTGCCGTTAATATCGGTTTGTTTTTAAGTTTTAAACTGCCCGCAATTGCGGGCAGTTTCTTTTTGTAGCCTAATAAAAATGAATTTGAGTTTGACTATTCGTAGCTATTTACCTGTTTTTGCTCTAATGGCATTAATAATAACCACCTATTGTGTTTATTTTCCTGGCTTGAAAGGGGGGTTTTTATTTGATGATTATCCCAATTTAGAAGAGCTAGGTACCTACGGTGGTGTTGTTAATTTTGAGACATTCAAAAATTTCGTTTTTAATGGAATCTCAAGCCCTATAGGAAGACCACTGGCACTGAGTAGTTTTTTATTAGATGACAATAATTGGCCTAGTCGCGCAGCATGGTTTAAGCCAACCAATTTAAAAATTCATCTGTTAACTGGCCTTCTTTTATGTTGGTCTACTTTACATTTAATGCGTCTCTATGGTCGCAATGAAAATGAAGCAGCTTGGATTGCCCTTTTGAGTTCAGGTATTTGGCTTCTTCATCCATACATGTTGTCCACAACGTTATACGTTATACAGCGTATGGCTCAATTAGCCGCTATGTTTGTATTCGCGGGTTTGGTTGGATATTTGTATGGTCGAATTCAATTAAGTAAAAATAAAATAAAAGCAGCTTATGTCTGGATGAGTCTTAGCGTTGGGTTGGCGACTCCATTGGCTTTGCTTTGCAAAGAAAATGGTGTTTTATTACCTCTACTCATTTTGGTTGTCGAGTTTTGCTTGCCCGTAAACTTACCTAGGTTAGCTAAAAAATGGATGTTTGTTTTTTTATGGATTCCTACATTGGTAATCCTTTATAAGCTTGCGAAAACAATAAACTTTTCTCCTGATGCTTGGCCAGCACGAGCGTTTACGCAACCGGAGCGGTTATTGACCGAACCTCGAATTATTTGGGAGTATTTATCGCATTTGTATTTCCCCCGTATTGAGGGTAGAGGCTTATTCCAGGATGGTTACAATTTTTCCCGCAGCTTTTTTGATCCAATAAATACATCTTTAGCGATAATTGCTCTTGGATTGGTTTTCGCAGGTGCAGTTAAATACAAAAAACAATATCCGTTGTGGAGTTTGGCATTTCTTTTTTATTTAGCAGGTCATTTAATAGAATCATCTGTTGTTGGCTTGGAGTTATATTTTGAACATAGAAACTACCTTACGTCTGCATTTCTATTTTTACCTATAGCATCATTCCTAGTTGATTTAAAAATACAAAGAAATTACGTGGTAGCGTTAATTGCCTCTTTTTTACTGCTCGCGATGTTATCGTTTTTAACATGGAAAAGAGCTAATCTTTGGTCGAATACAGAACAATTGGAAATGTACTGGGCTGCGTCTACACCTGAATCTCCTCGTGCACAAAACAAAATTGCTTCATTTATGTTGGGACAAGGGCGTGTTGATGAATCAATCAAATATATTGAAGAGGCCGGAAAACGATTTCCCAAAAATAGCCTGGTAACAATAAATGAATTACTAATAAAAGTTTATGTGGATAAAGCTGTAGAATCAGATTTTGTAGTGACTGCCAATAGGATAAAAGCCCAGCCTTTTGACGCCCAGGCTGTTATGGGATTACGAAATATTGTTGATAAAGTTACATTACCTGGAAAAGATGATAACTATAAACGTTTCACATTAAATTTTCTTAATGATATTCAGTCGAGTGAAAGTTATAAGCGGTTTCATTTATTCAGGAAACTAATTCCCTATTTGAAAGCCAGAGTTTATTTGTCATTGATGGAGTATGATTTGGCATATGAAAGTTATAGTGAGGCTATTCCTTTATATGCAGATACTGATTCAGCATTAAATATGGTTGCTGAAATGGCTAATGCTGATAGGCCTGTAGAAGCGATGATGTTGTTTAAACAAGCAGAAAATGTTTTTAGATCGCAGCCAGATAAGACATTAATGCGCTCGCGCAAGTTATATGATTCAGAGTTCAAACGTCTCAGAGGCATTTTGCTTGAAAATTTAAAAGCTATAGGTATATCAACGGTAAATGAAGTTAATCTAGACGCACGCGGAGATGTAAACCATGATCAGCATTCTAATTCCGGCAAAAAATGAAGCGAAAGGCTTATCAACTATATTGCCCGAAATTAGATCTTTATATGAAGAAGCAGAAATTATTGTTGTAGATGACGCTTCTACAGACGATACAAAGATAACATCCGAAAAATTTGGTGCAAAAGTAATTTCTCATCCCTATAGCAAAGGTAATGGTGCAGCTATCAAAAGTGGCTTGAGAGCAGCTAGAGGAAAAATAATTATATGTATGGATGCGGACGGGCAACATCTGCCTCGCGACATAGAAAAACTTCTTCAAAAAATGGATGATGGTTTTGATATGGTTGTGGCTGCTCGAAATAGGGTAGGGCAAGCCAATCTTCATCGTAGTTTAGCAAATCGGTTTTATAATCATTTCGCAAGTTGGATGGTAGGACATAAGGTGGAAGACTTAACTTCCGGTTTCCGTGCTGTTCGTACAAATAAGTTTCGTGAATTTCTAACGTTACTACCAAATAAATTTTCATATCCTACTACTATAACAATGAGTTTTTTTCGTGCGGGTTATTCTATCGGTTATATTCCAGTTGAAGTGAAACCCCGTTTGGCAGGAACACAGAGTCATATCCAATTATGGCAAGATGGTTTAAGATTTTTATTGATAATCTTTAAAATTGGTACGCTTTTTTCTCCATTAAAATTGTTTTTCCCTATTAGCCTAAGCTTTTTTGCAACTGCTTTTATCTACTATTCCTACACATTTTTCGAAATGGGTAGGTTTACAAATATGTCGGCGTTGTTGTTCACAACATCTGTTGTGGTATTTTTGATGGGGCTTATATCTGAGCAAATCACTTCATTAATCTACAAAGATACCGATAGTTCGGATAAAAATTCAACAGATGAGTAAGAAAATATTACTAGTAACGAGAAATTTTCCACCATTAATTGGTGGAATGGAAAAACTCAATCTTAATATATTTAACGTTTTGTCTTCACGTTTTGACGTGTCTATGGCTGGCCCTCATGGTAGTCCTGCGTTTCATAATGCATCAAGTTACGTTGAGTTTCCCCCGCAACCATTGTGGAAATATGTTCTTATAAGTTTGTTCAAAACAATATTTTTATCTACAAAGGTTAAGCCTGATATTGTTTTTTGTGGAAGTGGTGCTGCCATAGTTGCTGGATATTTTGCTGCCAGATTCACCAAGGCAAGATTAGTGTGTTACTTGCATGGGCTCGATATTATCGCAAACAATTTTGTATATCAGAAATTTTTCGTTCCCTTAATAAAAAAATCAGATTTAATAGTTGTTAATAGCCGGCACACAAAAACTCTTGCAATAGAATATGGATTGAACGTAGAAAAAATAAAAGTCTTATCTCCTGGTGTTGACATGCCAGATATGCTGCATAAAGCATTATCAGAAGAAAAGTTTCGGAATCAATATAATCTCCAACAAAATCCTTTTATTCTTATTGCTGGCAGAATTACACGAAGGAAAGGGATTGTAGAATTTATCGAAAATGTTATGCCAGAGCTAGCTGTCAAGCATCCACAATTAAAATTGGTAATTATTGGTGATGAGGCAACTCAGGCTATAGCTTGCCAGTCAGGTCTTAGGGAGGAAATTAATTGCCGAATAAGTTCATTGGGTTTGGACGATCGTATTTGTATGTTAGGTGGCGTTAATGATGAAACATTTTCTTCTGCATTATTTTCCGCAGATATGTTAATTTTTCCTGTATTAGATATTCCTAATGACGTTGAAGGTTTTGGGATGGTTGCTATCGAGGCAGCGGCACATGGAACCCCAACTCTTGGTTTTGCGGTTGGGGGGGTGCCGGATGCTATAGGTTTAGGGAAATCCGGCTGGTTAGTTTCGCCCGGTGAATATCAAGAAATGAAGAATATTATTTTGAATTATACCATTGGCTGTGCAAATAATGGTGTCTCTAGTAAAAGTTGTATTAGCTTCGCCCAAGAGCTCGAGTGGCACAAGTTTGGTGTAAAACTAGAAAAAATATTAATGGGAATTAATTAATATTTTTTGGTTTAAAAATTTAAAAAATAAATACTAATCTGAGATGGGGCATTGCAGCGCGGTTAAATAAGCGTATTCCATTTTTTTGGCCTGCATATCCCATGTTTCTATGTGAATGTTAGGGATGCTGGGAGTAAGAATTTGATTATAAATAGAATCACAAAGCCCTTCGGCATCATTTGCGTTATAGAGTTCATTTTTATTTTCAGAAAATAAAAAGGACATATCTCCAACTTTTGTAACAACCATCGGGATCTTGCAAGCGGCTATTTCATAAGCTTTTTGAGGAAAGCTTAATTCACAGTATTTGGAATTGTTTAAATAGACTACGCCTACATCTAAAGCGCAGAAAAAATCAGCCACCTCAGTATGAGAAAGTTTGCCTAAATAATGAATTCGATCATGTTTTGGCGGTGTGCATTTGGGATCAGTTGAACCTGCTAATATAAAGTGGGCGTTTGGTATTTTCTGTGTGAGAAGTGTAAAAGCTTTATAAACTGTTTCTATCCCCTTTTCCTTTGTTAAGCCCCCAGCGGTACCAATAATTGGTATGGAAGGTGGAAGGTTAAATTTATTTCGAGAAACATTTTTATCACGAGGATAAAAAATTGATTGATTGATTGTGCTGGGCAACGTAATAACATCAGCTTTGTTAGAGTAATTGTCCTTTATATATGCGGAAAGTGATTGAGATACTGAACTAATGACTTGAGCTTTATATAATGCTTTTCGGTAAAGCATTTTAATGAATGGAATTTTGGCCAAACCAAAAGTCTCGTAATCATCGTAAAGATCCGCGGCATATTTTGCATTTATTTTTTTTGCAAGCCATTGACCTAAAATGACATGCATACAGTCTGATGCTCCAACAATAATGTCTGGCTTAAATGCACGCGTTAACCTCAACGTTTGGTATGGATACAAAAAAATATTAACGAATGCTTTCCCTGCTGATAATCCAATCCAACGGAGACTTCCCTGGCGTGTCTCATGGGTTTCATTTTTAACCTGACAATTTCGGTAACTTAAACACAACCCCAAAACATCATGCCCTAATTGGGCAAGTTGATAAGGCTGTTCGTATAAGCGAGCATAACGGTCAACAATTACATCGTGTCCCATATATTGACGCTTACAGAGATAGAGTATTCGCATTAAAGTTTAAAATCTTCGATTAGTTTTTTTGCTGAAGTCAGAGCCGCCCCGACTACCTGATCCATGTTGTAATAACGATATTGAGCTAAACGTCCTACAAAAATAATATTATTTTGTTTTTTAGCAAGAGCTTCATAGCGCTTAAATAATTCTTCATTTATATCATTAGGAATAGGGTAATACGGATCCCCTTCATTTTGTGGATATTCCCTTACTATTGATGTTCCAGTATGCAGCTGTCCAGTTAAATGTTTGAATTCTGTAATACGAGTATAATCATAATCATTAGGATAATTTATTGTACCAACAGATTGAAATCTATCGGTGTTGAAAATGTGTGTATGCTCAAAGCGTAAAGATCTATAAGGTAATTTTCCATAACAACAATCAAAATATTCGTCTATCGGGCCTGTATAAATAATGAAATATTTTGAAAATTTCTCACTTATATTTTTAAAATCCAGAGCGGTATGAATATCAATATTGGGATGATTAAGCATAACCTCAAACATTTTAGTGTAACCATGAAGAGGCATTGCTTGATAAGTATCAGTAAAATAACGATTATCTGAATTCACCCTTACCGGTATTCGCGCTGCTACCCCTGCTTTTAATTGAGATGGATCCATTCCCCACTGTTTTTTTGTATAATTTAGAAAGAATTTTTCATATAAGTCGCGTCCTACGCTATTGAGAACAATATCCTCGCTAGTTTTTAGATGGGTACGAGGCTCCCTTACTTTTTCAAGAAATTCAATAACTTCGTTTTCCGTTAATGATAAATTGTAAAGCTTGTTGATTGTGTCTTTATTGATTGGAAATGGATATTCTTTGCCGTTAACCACGCTAAGAACACAATGTTCGTACTTGCGCCATTCTGTAAACCTGGATAAATATTTAAAAATATACTCGCTGTTTGTATGAAAAATATGTGGCCCGTAATTATGAATTAGGACACCATTTTCATCGTATGAGTCATAGGCGTTACCTGCTATATGGTTGCGTTTATCGATAATTGTTACGTGCGCGTTTGCATCGGCTAGTTCTCTAGCTATGACGCTACCAGCAAAGCCTGCACCAACAATAAGAAAGTTTTTCATTATTTATAAGCTCTGAATAATACGCGACACGATTCTTTCTGCTGCTTTATCGTCTTGATATTGAAACATTATATCTTTTATTTTCTTTCGTTCTTTGTAAAAATTATCATTTGTATAAGTTGATTTTCTGACTATTTTCAAAATAAGTTTTGGAATTGAAAAACACTTTTCTCCTGGGGTGAATTCATCGTAATCTAGAAGCAGTGCTCTTTCATCTTTTTTATAGGCTTCCAGATCATATGGAAAAAAAAGAATAGGTTTATCTAATAATAAAAAATCAAAATAAATGGATGAATAGTCTGTAATTAATAGATCCGCATATCTTAACAATGGATATGCGTCGGAGTCTGCGCGAATAATGGTTACATTAGTAATATCGGATGGTACTTTGGTGTCTTTGATCCAGGGATGAAATTTAATAAATAAGGATATTTGATATTTCTTAAAAATCTTATCAAATCTTGATATATCTATAATGCTATTGGACAATGGATTAATCATTCCATCTCGAAATGTTGGGCAATAGAAAACAATTCTATTATTTTTTTCTTTTTCCATACTAATTTTTTTTAGTACATTTATTTCTGTATTTAAATAATCAAACTCCGTTAATGACTTTTTAAGGAGTACATCTGTTCTAGGGTAACCTGTATTCCAGCAGTTAACATTGCGTATGCATTGAGAAAGCAAATTTTTTGAAAAAGGAGACGTGGCAATAAGTGCATAAAATTTTGGAAATCTTTGAGTTAGCTCCCAATAGATATTAATTAATTTTTTAATAAAATTATTTTTTTTAACAATGGATCTGTTTGTTTTTCCAAGCTCAATTTCTTTTAATGGTATCCCATGCCAAAGTTGTATAATTTTTGCTCCACGGTAAGCGAGATGCCAGCCGTTTTTTGACCAATCCAGGCTGTCAACAATAATAATTCCGCTTGATAATAGAAATAAAATGGTGCTGATATTATTTTGTTTTTTAAAACATTTTATTCCGGATTTATGTAATGTAGAAAGTGTTTGTTCGTTTCTAGAAACATAATATATGGTGATGCTTTCATCTTTTATATTTTTCAGTGCACTTAATATATATTTGCAATTATCCAGTAATTTCCCATCATCTCTTCCAATAACCAAAATAATATTTTTATTTCTCTTAATTATTTTTTGCAATAATGAAAAAAATGGATACAGAGCAACGGTGAAAATAATTTGTTTTGCCGATGCGATTACTGCGTTCATTTTTTTATAAGTTCAATAATTGCAGTTGTTGATATAGATGGTGTCCTCTCAAAGTATACAACCTCACAAATATCTTTAAATTCATCAAATTTTCCTTCCCAGTCATTGCCCATCGCAAGTACATCTGCATGATAATGCAAAATATAATCCCTTTTGAGCTGTAAAGACTCCTCTAGGAAAACATCATCGACATATTTCAAACCACGAATAATTTCCATTCTTTCATTTTGATTGTAGATTGGATAACGATTTTTTTTTGAAAAGTTTAATTCATCAGTTGAAACGCCAACTATAAGAAAATGCCCAAGTTTTTTTGCTTTTTCAAGGATACGAAGATGACCTATATGAAATACATCAAATGTTCCAAAAGTAATTATTTTCTTCATTTTTTTATATTCACGTTGTTAGGATTGTACTTTTTCTTATCTATATTAAATAAATTTTTTATAAATAATAAGGTTTTTAATAGAATTTTTGGAATTGAAGAGGATAACTCTGCAGATGCTTCAGGCCAGAAATGAGGATCGCGTTGTCTTATGTTTAATACTCCCAATATGATTTTTATAATATCGTTTAAGTTCAAATATTTGATTAACTTTATTCTGTTTTCATTTGTTTGTCTGATGTCAAAATCAACATATAACTCTGAAAAAATTTTGGCTATTTCCTTTTTAGGGTGGCTTAATATATTTATTAAATTAGCTTTTAAATAAGAACTGTGTTCATAAAAAATATTATAATTAATATTTAGGTCGTTGATTGCTTGAGTATACGCAATAACATATTCATGCAGTTTTTTAGAGAATATGTATTCTCCATTTTTTTCTTTTGAAATATTAAATATGGGAACTACTCTATCCTCATTTATTCTATAACCTATTGTGGTTTCTAGGTCGCTAGGAAAAAAACAATGTTCAATTGCAATAGCTTTTTGATAAAAAAACTTCCTCTCATTGATAAATGAGAGTGCTTCGCCTGCGTGCATGTCGCTTAGACAATCAGGTGACAATCCAAAATATAATCCTTTTGTTGGCGTTGATTTGTCGTGTGCTTCAATAATTTTTCTTAATGATGCTTGAGTTTTTAGTGTCCAACCAGAGTCAACTATAGCCCATGATATTTTTTCAAAAAAACCTTCTTGAATTAAATAAGCGGTACAATCATTTCTTGCGGCTTCTATTTTTTTTTCAAAAATTTCAATAAATGTTTTTTTTTTCAGTAATTCATCAATTTTTTTTAAGCACATTTCACTTGAAAACTTATGGCTTAACTCACTATTGGAAAAAGTTAATTTTCCACTTAAATTATGAATTTCTAATTCATTAAATCCTAATCTTTCTAGGCAATCTTTTATTGAGCTTTTTTCTTTCTTGGGTGCTGCAATAAATTTCCACTGTTCATCTTCGATATTGGTTGACGGTAGAAGCCAAGCTTTCCTTGAGCCATATAAAAACTTAATTTGAATTCCTTCATTCCTACATAGCAATTTTGCTATTTTAAATGGAAGTTCACCATCTCTCGCTGAAAAATATAAACGTTTTATATTTTTTTTTGACGCCTCTATGATTGCCCATGCTGTGAATGCAACTAATATCGGCGCTACCATTGAAAAAAAATTTTGCTGATTGCCCTCCAAATTTTCTGCTTTAGTCAGTCTAATAAATTTGGGTATTGAGTTTAACCTTCTTATTTGTGGATTGAATTTTTGTGAAGGAAATACAATTTCATTTGTTCGTATATTTGTAAAATCAATATATACTGTATCTATCCCCATTTTTTTGGCAACATGAATATCGGAATATTTATTGTCACCATAATGAAGTAATTCTTGTGCCTTTATATTTTCGTTTTTTAAAAGTAGTTTATAGAGATCACCTGATCGTTTTGTTAAGTATGTATCGCTAGATACATATATATTATCTCCAATTTTAAAAAATCCATTTTTTATTAAAAGCATTTTTATAAAATCCTTATCAAGGTACATATCGGAAACAAAGACAATACGTTTCTTTTCTTTCCTTAAATTAGAAATAATGGATTTTGTTTTTTCAATTGAGTATGAAGCCTCATATTCCAATTTTTTTTCCAGATCCATGATCTTCTTTTTAGAATATGCGCAATAAGGAGGAAGTTCAAGAAGAGAGTATATTTCATACATCTTACAGCTCTTTTTTCTGCCGTGCATTTTATATGCTTTTTTTTCAGCTAGAACTCGAGCGTGCATAAAAAGATTGGAAAAATCATCAACTGCTTCCTTCTTCGCAAAGGTCGGTGCAATTAATGAGCCTAGGTGAAAAAATAAATCAGTTGGTTTTTCGTATGTTCGAGATATACAAGTATCGAAAACATCAAAAGAGTGCACTTTATATTTTGAGTTCATTGTATTGAGTTCACTCTACATTGCATCACAAGTGGGTTCTCTATTAAAAAGAATCGGTAACTTTCATCTTTACAGATTATATAATTTGGTTTGATCAATGTTTTTAATAGATAACTTATTCTTGGGGCGCTCCGTCAATTTGATAACCATGTGCTTTTAATAGTACATTTCTACGTGCCTGCATTAGATCATTATCTATCATTTCTGATATGAGCTCATTCAGCGTAATTTTGGGGCTCCAATTTAATTTTACTCTTGCTTTGCTAGCATCGCCTAATAATGTTTCAACCTCGGCAGGTCGGAAGTAACCTGGATCGACTGCAATTATGGAATCACCAATCTTTAATGCAGGAGCTTTTTCACCGACAATTCCAATAACTATTCCTTTTTCACTGATACCTTGCCCTTCAAATTTAAGTGTAATTCCCAATTTTTCTGCAGCAAGTAAAATAAACTCTCTAACGCTGTATTGTAGGCCGGTAGCTATAACAAAGTCTTCAGGTTGTTTTTGTTGTAGCATTAACCATTGCATTTCCACATAATCTTTTGCGTGACCCCAATCTCGCTTGGCATCTAAATTCCCAAAATATAAACATTTTTCCAAGCCTTGGGCGATATTTGTAATCCCACGAGTGATTTTTCGTGTTACAAATGTTTCTCCTCTGCGCGGTGATTCATGATTAAAAAGAATGCCATTGCATGCATATATATTATAAGCCTCGCGATAATTAACAGTAATCCAATACGCATAGAGCTTAGCTACTCCGTAAGGACTTCTGGGGTGAAACGGCGTTGCTTCATTTTGAGGGGTTTCATTAATTAAACCATAAAGCTCTGAGGTAGATGCTTGATAGAAGCGAGTTTTTTTTTCTAACCCTAAGAAACGTATTGCTTCGAGTAAACGTAATGTTCCTATTGCATCAACATCAGCAGTATATTCAGGGGATTCAAAGCTAACAGCAACATGACTTTGTGCTCCTAGATTATAAACCTCATCTGGCTGTACTTCTTGCATAATACGAATGAGATTAGAGGAGTCTGTTAGGTCACCATAATGTAACTTTAATCGAGTATTTTCTATATGAGGGTCTTGATAAAGATGGTCAATACGTTGCGTATTAAAGATGGATGCGCGACGTTTAATGCCGTGCACTTCATATCCTTTACTCAACAAAAGTTCTGTTAGATAAGAACCATCTTGACCTGTAATACCCGTTATAAGAGCTTTTTTCATTTCTATGTCTTTCAATATTGGAGGCGTTATGAATAAAGTTAAATATACAGAATTACATCTGTTTAACCAGTAATATTGGCTGCCTTTTGTAAATCATTCCAAATGGTGTCCAGATAGATTTCAAAGTTCAAATGCTCTAAATAAAAATTCTTAGCTTGTTGACTTTTCATTGGATGATTTAAATTATCTAGATTTTCACTAATATTCTTTAAATCATTAATGACAATACCAAATCCATACGTTTTTGCTAAATCTGAATATGCTCCTATTTCGTTTAGGATTATGGGAACTCCATGTCTTAAATAGGTGCTAATTTTTCCAGAAGATATACCAAGATATTTTAAATTATTTCCTGTATAAGGCGATGTATAAATCGGTTTGTAAAATGCCAGTCCAACAGAAACTCCAGCCAACACATCTGACATGTCATCTACTAAATCAGAAGCTAGATTACTAATGTAGATTTTTTTATTGAGAATGTTGGATAGCTCGCAACCTAGGTTTTCTAATTCTACCTCAGTACGGCCGTAGCGATGATGAAGAATTAATACCCAGTCGTTAGGCCAGGATTCAATTGTCGAAATAATATCTGGGGTCATCGACCAATTACTTATACTTCCGATTGTTATGGCTACCTTTTTTTCAAGAGGTATACCTAATTTGTCTCTTAGTCTTTGAGTCGCTAGTGAAGGTTGGCCTGAAGATGCAAGTGGAATTAAGGTTTTAGTTGCTGGATTTAATCTATTTTCTATTTCAAGATGTTTGGCTCGCAAATCGTCTTGAACAAACCAATGCTTAACATATTTGGACGCTAATATTTCAGCAGCTTTGTAGTGCGGTGATGTCTCACATGAGAACATTATTTCAAAAGAAAAAAATACAAATGGTGTATTTGTGATTTTATGTAGATGATACGCTTCGATTAACCCACGCCTATCAACACTAATAATTAAGTCATAATTTTTGTATATAAATATGTATTCAAACCATACCAAAATGCGCGATAACCAGTTCCAACACACTAAATTAAAAACGAAATTTTTTATCTTTCTATATAATATACTGAATGGTAATAGTGTTAATCCAGTAGATTCTGGCATTGGAGCGATTGTTTTAGGATATCTGATAGTAATGCTTACTTTTTTTTCAAGTAGAAGGTCTACAACACATTTTAACGTGGGGTTATTAAATGTATTACCATCTGTATGAATTAATAAAACATTTTTTAAAGTCTGCATTGCTATTCTCTAAAATATTTAAGTACGGAACCGAAAGCTATTTAATTATTTTATGTAGTGCTTCTGCGCAGCGCTCAATTTGATCTTTGTTTAATCCTAAGCCGCTTGGAATATAAAAGCCTTGACAATAGAGCCTTTCTGCAATTGGGTAGCATTCTTTATCAAATAATCCCAACCGCTTAAGCACTGGTTGTTGATGCATTGGGTAAAAGAAAGGACGCGTTCCTACTCCTGCTTGGGCCAATTTCTTCATGGCTTCTACAGCATTCAACTGTGAGTTCTCATTTAAAACTAAACCATACACCCAATAAATGTTATTTGCGTACTTGGTTTGGGCTAATGGTTGTTGTACATTGGGTAAGTTATGGAGATGTTTTGAGTATTCTGCTCCCATAGTTCTTTTTTTTGATACGAACTCATCAAGTCTTTCCAGTTGAGCTAAGCCTAATGCTGCTTGCAAATTTGTCATTCGGAGGTTCCAACCTAAGCGCTCATGTACAAATCTTTTTTCTGATTGAAAGCATAGGTTTCGTAAACTGCGGCAGATTTCAGCTAGCTCGTCATCATCAGTGACGATCATTCCTCCTTCACCTGTAGTAATGTGTTTGTTTGGATAAAAGCTAAATGTGCTGATATCACCAAAACTTCCACAAGGTTTATTCTTATAAGTTTGTCCATGCATTTCAGCTGCATCTTCAATGACTTTTAATTTATATTTTTTAGCGATATCTAATATTGGGTCTATATCTGCGGGTAGCCCATAGATATGTACGATCATAATAGCTTTTGTTCGAGCTGTTATTTTTTCTTCAATTTGAGATGCGGCCATATTCCAAGTATTGGGATCACTATCTACTAGAACCGGTTTGGCACCACATCTAATAATTTGGGTGATACACGAAATGATAGTAAAGGTAGGCATGATCACTTCATCACCTGGTCCAATGCCCAATGCATCTACTGCGGCATCGATAGCGGCAGTGCCGTTGGACACTGCTATAGCATGTTTACGATTAACGCGCGCTGCAAATTTTTGCTCGAACTCTCTAATGAATGGACCTTCAGATGAAATCCATCCAGACTCGATGCATTCCAGCAAGTATTTTTTTTCATTACCATCTAAAAGTGGTTGATTAACCGGGATAAATTCACGCATAAATTAAACTCTTTTCAAGACTACACATACGCCCCATGTGTCTATACCAACGGATTTACTTGTTAAAAACTCTTCGGAGTCGATACATTTAAATCCATGTGACTCAGCTAGAATAGCTATTTCCGGTAAACTAAAGTGCCGCATTGAATGCGTTTCGGTTAAAATCTGCATATTGCCAGACTGAATATCACGAACATAAATTGTGTACTTAACATCCACCCTGTTTTCATTCGGATAAATTATCGGTTCTGCCAGCCGAGTTATATCCACAATGGTATTTGCCATACGTTTAATTCGTATTGTTGGTTGTTGCGTATAAACGGCTGGGCTGTACCAGAAATCAAATATAAATAAACCGCCTGTTTTTAAGTGTTCCGCTGCTCGTGCAAAAACAGCTTTAACGCAGTCATTATTAACTTGATAACTGATTACATGAAAAAGTGAAATGATTGCATCAAAACTGCGATCAATTTGCACAGTACAAATGTCGCCCTGCTGGCATGTGAAGTCATCTCTGTGTGCGGCTTGAGCTTGGGCAACCATTTCAGCACTACGCTCTATTCCGTGTACCTTATAACCTCGGGCCGCCAAAAGGCGACCATGTTTGCCTGTTCCGGAACCAAACTCCAATAGGGTTCCCGTTAATATTCCATACTTGCCAAGTAATTTTTGAATGTAGTTAGCTTCACCTACATAGTCTTTATCTTGATACAAGAGGTCGTAATAGCGGCCATAACTATCGAAAACTGGAATGTTTTTTTTCATCTTTCAATTTTTCCAGGATGTAACAATAATTCTTTAATCAACCTTTTAGATGGAATTGTTATTTTTGTCCAGACTGTGATTCGATTATTTTCGCTTCTTGAGCGGTTATACCTGAAAACCGTATTTTGTCCATGTCTCCTGCGTAAGGTCCTTGTTTCACCTCAATAATTTCACTTGGTTCAATCATTTCAAAGCCATGACCTCCAAATGAAAGCAAGATAACATCACCTTGATTTAAAATGCGGCTTTCTAAATAATTCTTTTTGTCATCATAGAAGTCTGCTCGTACTTTCCCGGATTTTATGAATAACACTTCCTGTGTAAGCTGAATCGTACGCTCAAAAGGATTATGTATATGGGGCTGTATAATATAATCTTGTGGGCGGTTCATATAAGCTAGTTGTTGTGAATGGTCATCTGGAGTAAAGAATTTGATACCTTGTTCATTATATGTTGCGCGCAATATGATGGCCACTATGTGATCATCATAAGTAATGTTCTCAATCATAACTTTTCTCGTCGAAATATTTAAGTTTATGCGTCCAGGTGCGTATTTCTTCATCCTCGTGATACATTCGTTGATGATAGGCATAGCCCTTTTTATAGCCGCATTCCATTTGATAAAGGACATGCTTGGTCTCTGCGTCTAAAGGTATTAGTTTTGTTAGTTGGTTTTCCACCCATCTCACTAACTTAAGCAGCAAGTTTTTTTTTGCTTGAGTTTTTGATGGGTTTTGACGGTTACGCATATGGCTATATGAATCTGAAACTCCTTGACTAAAACCTCTTTGATAGAAGTACTCAAAGGTCATTCTTTCCTGTGTTATTTTATGGTAAACAGACGCCTCTGGATGAAAAACACAAAGCAAGCCCGATTCTTTAACGAAGCGTGATACATGAGTTTCCCCATCACCACGAAATCGGATTAACTCTTTTGGCATTCCATCTGGATGAAATCCTCCTGCTGCGAGCAGGACATCTTTTCGAATTGAAAAGTTGCAGCCCCATACAAGAAGGGGATCACATTCTCTGCTGGATCCGTATATTTCAATGATGCTTAAAGCGGGTATTGATCGAGCTTTTCGCTTGAGTGGTCGGTTCCAAAGTGTTAACAGCCATTTGGGAGGAGTTGTAAGAAACATTGGTATGTTATTGCCGCCGACCATCGCTACATTGGCGTTCTGAAAAACACATTGAATCGACTCTAGCCATGTAGGAAATGCTTCTATGTCGTCGTCAGCAAAAACAAGAATATCATTTTTTGCTTCAATCATGCCGCGATGCCGTCCTGCATGCAGCCCTGGCTGTGGCTCGTAGAAATATCGGATATTACTTAATTGAGCGGAATATTTTTCTGTTGTTTGTGATGTACTATCTGTTGAACCGTTATCGATGATTAGTATTTCAAATTGATTGCTGGCAAGAGTTTGCCGTGTCAGTGACATCAATGCTTGCGATAAAAAATTAGCCCGATTACGCGTTGGGATTATGACGGAAAGCATCATTATTTTGCGATGGCCTTGATAAAAATTCGTTGACACTCATCTTCACTTTTACAATTAAATAGATACTTTGCATGAAAATTGTATAAATACATTAAAAAATTTCTGTTATTTAAAACATAGAATTTATTGCATAATATGAAATTAAGAATCCGGCGCAATCTTCCTTTTTTTTCAAAAGGGATGGCTTCTTTAATGTGGAAATGTGGTGATAAATAATTGGAAATGCTTTCGATCGAAAAGTGTTGGAAGTGCTTATATTCGACCTTTTTATTAATGTGTGGCACAGTCAATAATAAGATTCCCCCATCTTTCAGCGCTCGGCGTATACCAAAAAGAAATGCCTCAGTTTCATTGATAGGTATATGCTCAAAAACTTCCATTAAAACCGCAACATCATATTTTTTTTGAAGATCGCATGTTGAAATATCTATTTTTTCATATTCAATATCAAAAAAATCTTGATTCATTGCTTTAGCAAGAGTAATAGCTTGCTTGGAATAATCTATACCTTTTAATTCAAGAGATGGAACGCGGATGTGTATTTCACGTGTAAATCTTCCGTCTCCACAGCCAATATCAAGTAAAGATTTTAATTGGAGCTTTTCAATTTTATCTAACAAAAAATTAATCGTAGAAATGTAATTTATTCCCCATGTGTCAACAAAATGCTGAGTGAAACCTTCAGATGGCATTTTGCTTATATAATGATACGGGAAACAATATTCTGATTCTTGATGTTCTTTTATTTTTGATTGATGCATGGTTATTATCTTTAGGGTAAGTTGATTTTAAGAGTTAATAAAATTAATAAAGCTTTTAATCGCTTTTTTCTTTTCTAAAAAAAATAACACAGATGCGCATACCATAACACATATTGTGATATTGATGAGAAAGCCGACAATAGAATCCATATGAAGGATTAAATAGTTGTTTGATAAAATTACACAGAAAATACTAATGGTAGTTGTTTTTATCATAAAAAGGCAGGTTTCAATAAGCTTCACTTTAAGTAATCTTCCCGCCAGGTAAAGTTGAAAAATAAGCCCTATAATCATTGCTGAAAACCGTGCAATCATAAAATCATGCAGACCGTATTTAATGAAGACAATATAAATTACTAAAAAGATAGGGGCAGTAGTAAGCATAGCAAGGGTTTCAAGGTTAGGTTTTCCTATGGATCTGAAAAACTCTCCATTCATTCCGACCACCCAAGCAAACCCATGCAGCAAAAAAAATGTCCCTAAAATAAAAGATATGCCAGCCCAGTTGTCACCAAGTATGAATTTTTCAATATCTGATGAAAATTGGAATAGAATTATGCCAGTAGGTATAGTGAATAAAATAAGCAGCTTAATGGTTGTTGATGCAATGATTTGAATGTTTGTTTTATCAACAACTGCCATGGATAGATGGCTATATAAGACAGGTATAATTGGGCCAAGAAGCATTGTAAATATCATCGATGCAAACTGGTTCGCTGTTCGATAAAGCCCTAATTCATGGGCGCCAAAATACATGCTCACAATGAGTGAGTCAGCCCAAAGATAGAACCAGGCCAGCAAGCTTGAGGCGCCAACCCATGCGCCGAAGCCCGCAATTTCTTTTGCGATTTGCAAATGAAACGTAAATGTAGGGCGCCAAGAACTCACATGCCAAATTATAATTGCTTGTACTAACTGTCCTGATATGGTTCCTATCACTAATGCCCAATATCCCATACCATTTAATGCGAGAGGAATTGATGCAAAAGCCGGTAGACTAACACTAATAAATCGTATCCAAAATAGATGTTTGAATTTCATATTTTTTTGTAAAAGAGCCGTATGTACTGAAGACAGTGCGCCTATAAAAATTTGCAAGGTCATGACTCGAATTACAATACTAACTTTTTCATTGTGAAAAAAAATGTCGGCAATTGGTTTTGCCATAATAAACAATAAGCAAGTAATCAATAGACCTAAGAGTATGTTTATCCAAAATGCAACATTAGCTGCATCAGCTACATCCTCTTGGCGCTGAATAAGAGCTTTTCCCATGCCGGCCTCCCAAAAAATCTGGGAAAAGCTAATCACCATAAGTGCGGCAGTCATTACACCAAAGTCTTCTGGTGTAAGCAGTCTTGCAAGAGATATAAATACAATAGGTGTTATTGCTTTTGATGACAATTCTGATAGGAACGACCATTTTAGCGCATGTATGAAGTTCATTTGAGGCCGCATATTTTACAATATGAACTCGTACATTTAGATTTATCTTTCATGCATACTTTATCTTCTGTGATTGGGTACATCATTAAATACAGTTTGCGATCATGTCATTAAAATTATCGAGCGTGTTTGTTAATAATCGCACCTTAACTTTTTATTGAGATGCATAACATTGGCTTTGGATTCTGTAATCGTATAAGTGTTGTATTAGCTATTTAAACAACTCACAATAGATTCAAATCTGTTTTGCTCTAAATCTTTGAGAAGCGTTTAATTCCCTTTACGCTTTTTGTGCAATACTTTTATGTTGATTTTACCCTCATCGACAAATCCACCGCACGACAATGCTTCGTCAATGCCCCAATCGAAATAAAATCCACACCGGTTTCTGCGATTAAAGGAAGCGTCGCTTCAGTGACATTGCCCGAAGCTTCAAGTTTAGCTTGTCCTTTATTAATAGCTACTGCTTTCCGCATATCATCCAGGGTGAAGTTGTCCAGCATGATGATATCTGCATTGGTGCTTAGTGCCTGGTTCAATTCTTCAATGTTCTCGACTTCCACTTCAACGGGTTTATCCGGCGCGATGGCTCGGGCGGTGGCAACTGCTGCTGCAATTCCTCCGCAGGCGGCTATGTGGTTTTCTTTGATGAGGAATGCATCATACAAGCCTATTCTATGGTTGTGGCAGCCACCGCTGGCGACTGCGTATTTTTGGGCGTCGCGCAGTCCGGGCAGGGTTTTTCGGGTATCGAGTAATTTTACCTGGGTGTGGGCGACCAGGTTTGCGTAATAGTGGCTGGTCGTTGCTGTGCCGGACAATGTTTGTACAAAGTTGAGTGCTGTGCGCTCGCCGGTAAGTAAGCTGCGGGCGTTTCCGCTCAAGCTAAATAAGGTGCTATTGGCGGAGGCGAATTCACCGTCATCAATATGCCATTCAATAATTACCTTTTCATCGATTCGGGCAAAAACCTCTATAACCCAATCCTTGCCACAGAAAATGCAATCTTCCCGCGTGATAACAGCGGCCTTGGCTTGCTGATTGGCAGGTATTAGCTGGGCGGTAATATCACCCGAGCCTATATCTTCGCGTAATGCTGCAGCCACATTGTCGCGGATGCTTTGGGATAGGTTGGGAATGCGTTGGGCAAAGGTGGGGTTCATTGATGCGATCTATTCAGAAAAATTATAGATAAATATACCTGATTACACTGTTTGGAGGCTAATCTGGTTTTTAGTTGTATGCAGTATGATTTTTGTTCATGTGATCTACGTTTATTTTTTATAGCAACTGGTTTCACGAAATCATTAAAATTTTGTTAAATCATATAAGAAAATAGCGAACTTATCGCTGTTTGTGATATGGCTCTCGCCTTGAGCATTTGAGGCTAGAGAGTGTGTTTGAGTTCGATATACTTGAATAACCGAAGTCTTTTTTGATGGTTAGCATCATGTCTGAACAAATTCGTCCTGAGCAAAATAATGTTGTGCAACTGAATCCTGAGCGCGCAATAGGCCAGCCACCACAAATCATTTTGGCGCGCCTGCCTGCCGCTATGCATTCATTGCGTGACAAGGCTCGTCAGCAATTGCAAGGATTGTTGCGCGATCTCTTTGATAAAGTTGACGATGCTATGTTTGAGTTGGCTGATAAAGCCAATAACAACCATGAGCAAAATTTATATTTTGATTCCATGCGCGAAGTTCGCCTTCGCCGTCGCTCCATGGAAGCTGCGTTTTTCCGCAGTATCGATATTCGTTTTGCCCAATTGTTGGATCACAACGCTTACCGCGACGAGATCCAGGCTGAGGCGAAAGAGTTTTCCCTTGATGATCTGTCTCTTGTAAAAAATGACGACCTGGAGGAAATGGTCGCCGTTGAGGGTATGATTAATAAAGCTAACGAGCAATTCGCTGAGCCAATCCAGCATTTAACTTTGCGTATCGATCACTTGGTGCCTATCAAGGTTTACCAAAAAAATAATCCCCTTGGTGTCGATGTTATTTGTAACGCATTTAATGATGCGTCAAAAAGCCTCAGTATTGATGTTAAAGCCAAGCTGGTGTTGTTTAAGTTATTCGACAACATGGTGATGACAAAACTGGGCGGTTTGTTTCAATCGCTCAACCAGTTGTTAATTGAAGCCAATATTTTACCGTCGCTCAAGCAAACTGCGCGAGCCAAGCGTTCCAATACCCCTGCAACCCATGAGCATTATGGTTCAGGTCTTTCCGCAAGTTTGAATGATGAAGAAAAAGGCATTTCACAAAGCAGCAAGGCTAATGGCAGTAACGTTCAGTTGAATGGCGGCGCAGCGGTTTATGATGAGCAAACCAATCAGGTTTTGCATACGATTCGGGATCTGTTGGGGACGCGCAATAGTTCTGCCGGGGCAGCTAATCGTGTTGCCGGTGAAGAAATTGCCAGTCAGGATTTGGTAAAAATCCTGTCATTGGCGCAGCATCAAAATACCTTTACCCAAGCACCTGTAAATAATGCAGGTGCACCGATTAATATTCGCGCATTGCTGCAAAACTTATTGAGCAATGAGCAGCAGAAATCCCAGTCGATTAATCAGGTTGACGATGACGTTATTAATCTTGTCAGCATGATGTTTGATTTTATCCTGGATGATCGAAACCTTGCGGCGCCTATGAAAGCGTTGATTGGTCGTTTGCAAATTCCCATGGTGAAAGTTGCGATTGCGGATAAAACCTTTTTCAGTAAAGGTGGACATCCAGCGCGTCGTCTGTTGAATGAAATGGCGATGGCTGCCTTGGGTTGGCAGGAGTCTAGCGAAGCCAATTATCACAGCGACGGACAACGCAAAGACAGTTTGTACAACAAGATGGAAACCACAGTGCAAACTATTTTGTCCGACTTCGATACCGACATGGGAATCTTCAATAATTTATTGACAGATTTCCGCTCTTTCCTCGAAAAAGATAAACGTCGCGCGCAAATTCTGGAACAGCGCACTATCGATGCGGAAGATGGTAAAGCCAAATCAGAGCGTGCGCGCTTGCAAGTTGACTCGGTGTTGAATCGTTTGACGTCTGGCCATGATTTACCGGTTCCTGCACAAAAATTGTTGCGCGACGCATGGGGCAACGTCCTGTTTATTATTTGTCTGAAACAAGGCGTAGAAAGCGCTGAGTGGCAGGCGGGTATTCGTACGGCGCAGCAATTGGTGTGGAGTCTGACTGCGCCAATGTCGAAGGAAAATCGTCAAGGTTTATTAAAACTGGTTCCGCAACTGCTGCAGAAATTGCGTGAAGGTTTGGAAGATATTTCTTACAGTCCGTTTGAAACTACACAGCTTTTCAAACAATTGGAAACCTTGCATTTGGCTCGTTTGCGTTCGGTGCCAAAAGTTGAAGAAGCTCCGGTTCCGGCGGCACCACAAATTAAAGTGAAGTTGGCTGATGTTCCAGCACCAGTCGCTCGCGTAACGACGGCGGAAATTCCTGCTCCTGCTACAAGTGCACCTAAGGTGGTTGTTGAGCCCGTGCAGACTCAGGTTGCAGAGGCTTCCCCGATTGCAGCTGAGGTAGTGGCGCCAGCTGCAAATGAATCTATTCAAGAGGTGGCGCCGGTTTCCGTTGCCCAGGTTGTTGTATTGGATACACTGGCGGAAGGTGCGAATGATGTAGCTGAGTCTGCCATTGCTGAAGCTGTTGAGGTTCCGGTCTTGGAAGAGGTGGTTGCCGTGGTTGAGCCACTGGTTCCTGTTGGCGCTACGCTCGAATCACTGGAAACCTTTGTTGTCGTCAATGAAGAACCTGTTTTTGATGAAGATGCGGATAGTTTGCCTGAAGGTGATCAGCATTTGGTGCTGGTGGGTAATCTTACCCAGGGCAGCTGGTTCGAAATGCAAAGTGAAGATGGCCAAAAATTTCGCAGCCGTCTTGCTGCCATTATTCGCACCACGGGCAAATATATTTTCGTTAACCGTTCTGGTGTGAAAGTTGCCGAAGAAACTCGAATGAGTTTGGCCTTGGCTCTCAAGTCTGGTCGCCTGCAAGTGCTTGATGACGGTATGTTGTTTGATCGTGCTCTTGAGGCCGTTATTGGGAATCTTCGCAGCAGTCGTTAAAAAGTCTGGCGAGTGCAAACTCGCAGCCTTGGGTTTATCATGCCCGCTTCAATGATAATTAACGAAGCGGGTAGCGTAACCCTGAGGCAGGTAGTTAGTGATTTCAAATGATAATTTGGAACGTAACAGCATTCGCGACGGTTATTTAACCACCGCAACCCAATGTCCCTCACCTAATGCAAATCAGCGCCCATCAGGGCAGGTTATTGATCTCCTTGTCATACACAATATAAGTTTGCCTCCTGGTAAATTTGGTACCGGTTGCGTGCAGGATTTTTTCTCCAACCGACTGGATATCTCAAAAGATCCTTATTTTCAAACGATTGCTGAGCTGAAAGTCTCTGCCCATCTTTTTATTGAGCGCGATGGCGCTATTACGCAATTTGTCCCTTTTGATGCGCGTGCATGGCATGCCGGTGTCTCCTCTTTTCAGGGGGTTGCAAGCTGCAACGATTACAGTATTGGTATTGAGTTGGAAGGTTGCGACAATATTGCTTACACTGATGCCCAATATGAGGCCTTGGCCAAGGTGAGCCGTGAGATTTTGGCTGCTTATCCTGAGATAACGTTAGAGCGTATTGTTGGCCACAATCAAATTGCACCTGGACGCAAAGCTGACCCTGGCGAGGCTTTTGATTGGCAGCGCTACCGCGCAGACCTGACGTCGCGGTTATAAGTTGCGTTTACATAACGAGATATCACTATGATTTTTTTAAGTTTAATTGCCGTTCTGGCCATTATGTTCTGGTCGCCCAACAGCGCGAGTATTTTGCAGCGAGATGCCTGGTTTATCTGGCTGTTAAATCGTGCGCGCGCATTACCTGCAGCAGCATCTTTTCCCCTGTTGCCCATGATTTTGGTTTTTATCATTCCCTTGTTGCTGATGATGGTTTGTATCTGGGCGATTGTGCATTTTTTATCTGCTAATTTTTTATTCTTTTTATATGTTCCTGTGCTTTTGTATAGTTTGGGACGCGGCGATTTTTTAACGGATGTGAAAAATTATATTGCAATTGCAAACCGTGGTGATTCAGTTGCGGCAAGTAAATGGATCGATGATCTTTGCGGGCACGCCGCTAATGACATTCACACATCACCAGCAGGTGATTGGAAAAGTTTGCACACGCAAGCATTGAAGGTTATCAGTTACCGCGGTTTTGAACGCGTGTTTGCCGTTTTATTTTGGTTTGTTATCGCTGGTGCATTGGGTGCACTTTTATATCGCTTAAGCGCAATTTATCGCGAGCAAACTACGCCTCATTCAAATGAGGCTGTACTAGCTGATAAATGGTTATGGTTAATTGAATTTCCCGTCGTACGTTTAATGGGATTGACGTGGGCATTTGTAGGTAATTTTGACAGCACACCACTGCGCGATAGCTTGCTGGATACTGAAAATTCGTCCATGGCAATTTTAAATAATAGTTTGCGCGGTGCATTGGGTGCACCGACCGATCTTTACATAAAGCCTGTTGTGATTGTCGATGTGAATGCAACACCTGCAGAAGTTGCTGAGGCTGCTGAAGAATTGGCCGAGGCTGAAGTAGAAGCGGAGGAAAATGCTCAGGAAATTATTGAGGATTTGGTGGGCATTACGCTCAGCCCACAAGCAGAACCTGCTTATTCATTTGCGTTGGTGAAATCCAGCATGCCCTTGTATTCGCGTTCATTATTATTCTGGGTTGGCGCCATCGCTTTCGCGACTTTATTTATTTAAATTTTATTTTGTTTGTAGAGGTAACTAACAATGCCATCATTTGATGTAGTTTCAGAAGTTGATAAACACGCACTCACTAACGCTGTTGATCAGGCAAGTAAAGTGATCACGAGCCGTTTTGATTTTAAAGGTGTAGATGCGAAATTTGATCGTAAGGAATATGAAATTACCATCACTGCCGATACCGAATACCAGCTCGATGCTATGTTGGATGCGCTCAGAACATCACTGCCCAAAAATGGTATTGGTGTTTCATGTCTCGACATTAAAAAAATCCAGACTGCCGGCAAACAAGTGAAAAGAGATATCACTGTGCGCACCGGTGTGGAAACTGAGCTGGCGAAAAAAATTGTGAAAATGACGAAAGACCAAAAGCTGAAAGTGCAGGCTTCTATTCAAGGTGACCAGGTTCGAATCACGGGTAAAAAGCGCGATGATTTGCAAGAGTGTATTGCAATGTTGCGTTCAGCAGAGCTTGAAATGCCGTTGCAGTATATTAATTTTAGGGATTAAAGCTCCCTCACCCCAACCCTCTCCCAAAGGGAGAGGGAGTTAAGTAGTACCGCTCTTGAGGTTAAGATATTTATTATTTGGTGTGAGATGATTCCCTCTCCCTTTGGGAGAGGGCTAGGGTGAGGGCTTTAATTTGCATTTATCCGCCTCTTCAACCACCAAAGCAACAACACCGTCGGAATCACCGACAGCGTACTCAAAATAAAAAACGTGCTGTAACTGGTAGATTCTACAATAAATCCTGAAACACCTCCGATAAATTTCCCCGGTAAATTCGCGAGCGATGCGAGTAACGCATATTGCGTTGCGGTGAAATTTTTATCCGTCAGGCTCGACATAAACGCCACAATAATTACGCCTGCAAATCCTTGCGCTAAATTATCCGCGGTGATGGTGACAAAAAATGACCAGAGTTGTGATGGGAAGTGAGCCATCAATAAATAAGCGAGATTCGAAAGCGCAACAACGAGTGCGGCTAAAAACAACATGCGGTAAGTGCTAAATGCCGCTAAAGCAATTCCCCCAAGGAATGCACCGGCAATTCCAATCCATACGCCGTAAAGTTTTGATACGGTTGCGATGTCGCCTTTGGTGAATCCTGAATCCAGGTAAAATGGGCCGGCCATCACGCCAATCATTTGGTCTGGCAATTTAAATAAGCCAACAAATAACAAAAGTGCGAGAGCCAATAGAATTCCGTTGCGTTGGAAAAATTCACGGAACGGCAAAATAAATGCGTCCTGGATATTTATTTCGCGATTTCGCTGTTTGTTAATGTCCGGCTCTTTGCTAAGCAAGGTTGCCACAACGGGCGCGATCATAATGCCTGCCATAACAAAATAACTAATTTCCCAGCCGCTGGTTTGCGCCAGACCCAATGCTCCTGCGCCAGAAGCTATTAAGCCAATTCGATAACCGAGAATGTAAGTCGCAGCGAGTGCAGCTTGTGCATCTACTGGTGCGATTTCAATGCGATAGGCATCAACCAATGTGTCTTGCGTTGCACCCGCAAAAGCAGCGAGTGCAGTGAACGCAATAAATAAACTTAAGGATGTGGTCGGATTTGTCACCGCCATTCCAATTAAGCTAAACATCAATAAAATTTGCGAGACAACGAGCCAACCACGACGACGTCCTAAAAATGGCAAGGGAAATCTATCAATAATCGGAGCCCACGCGAATTTCAGTACGTAAAAAAAACTCGCAAAACTGATTAAACCAATGGTACCTAACGCCAGACCTGCATCGCGTAGCCAGGTTGATAGCGTATAACCCACCAATAAAAATGGCAGGCCGGAACCAATACCAAAAAATAACAAAGTAAGTGCAGCGGGAGTAGCAAATGCACGTTGAATTCCTTTCAAACCTTTGTAGTTATTTTCCACTTTACATGCTGATGAAGTCATATGCTGGTCTGTTTGGAGGATGATGGTCGAGTATTATAAGCTCCTTTAGATGATTTTTGGAGCATAATGAATACTTTGGTTTATACTAGGGCATTGGCGTAGAGTACGAGCAATTCGGACTTTCAACTCTTTGAGATATTGGCTCGTTAGAAATTAGTATTTAAATTATTTAAGTTCGTTCATCCAATATACTTATTGTTTAACAAAATAGAATTATATTTTTTATAGAAACTAATTTATGAATAATAGAAATATACTTAACTATCTAAAACAAACAGCCTTTTTGCGTATGCTGTTACTCATGCCTTTTTATCTTTCCAGGTTTGTATTTTATTCAATTAAAGAAAACAGTTCATGGTTTTCCCGCTATTATCCTGGATATCACGGATCAACTATTCCTTCTCAGAAATATATTAAAAATAATTCGGCTCGTTTATTTTTAAGTGAAGTAGGGCACGATGACGGCATTGCTATGAATGCCAAAAATCAACTAAAACTGCTTGAAAAATTTATCAAATACTATGGGGACTTTAATCCTGTTCCCGTAAAATCCGCTCAGAATTTATATTACTATCAAAATGATATGTTTGGGTTTAACGATGCGTTCTTTTTGACGTGTTTTTTAAAAGAGTTTAAGCCTAAAAAGGTGATAGAAATTGGTTCAGGATTTTCTTCTGGATTGATGTTGGATGCTGCTCAAAATGAAGGTTCTGACACTGAGTTTATATTTATAGATCCATACTCAAAAAATATTACTGAAATATTAAAAAATAAGCCTGATGGAAAATACGTTCATGTAAGAGAAGAGATTCAAGATGTAGATTTAAATCTGTTTTCGCATTTGAATGAGAATGATATTTTATTTGTTGACTCATCTCATGTGATAAAAATAGGAAGCGATTTGTCTACAATCTTATTTAAAATATTGCCAGCGTTAAATAAGGGGGTAATCATCCATTTTCATGATATCTGGTATCCATGGGAATATCCTAAAGAAATTATCACAGAGGGGCGAGCATATAATGAAATTTATGCTGTACGTGCTTTTCTGCAATTTAATTCATCGTTCGAAATATTATTTTTTAATTCCTATGCAGAATATGCTTATAAAGATCTAATAGAATCGCAGATGAAAAATTTCTTTAAATCTACGGGCAAAAGTCTTTGGCTTAGAAAATGCTAATTGCTTTTAATATGAATTTGACTTTTTTATCATAGGTTATGGTTTTTAAGGCATGCTTTTCTTTGTTTAAGGGTTGGGTTTTCATAGCTACTAAATAAGAATTAATAAGCGTAAATCGACAATTTAATTTTGCCGTTTTTGATTTCAACGCCTTCTTTTTGCAAACGTCTTATTTGTTCGCGATAGGAATCAGAGCCTTCCGGTAACGACAGTTTTCCCTGTGAATTAATAACCCTGTGCCAGGGCAAGCGTGAACCTGCGGGAAGGCCGCACATCAATCGACCTGCGAGGCGTGCACCATTGGGCATGCCGGCAAGTTTGGCGAGGTTTCCGTAAGTAATGACTTTGCCTTTGGGAATTTGTGCCAGCGCCAGATAAATGGCTTCCCGGCGTTGTTCCTGTGTCTCTAACATAATCGTCGTCAAATAGTTGATAAATAGAGAGTTGGCTAACCTTAATTAACATTACTTGATTTGCCTAATGTTATTTCAGGCTTTCTAATTCGATTATGACAGCTATAACGACGGTTTTTCCAGTGAAGCAACTTTTCATTTTTTTGAGTTTGATATTAAGTATTTCCAGCGTGCAGGCGGGCATTATTGTATTGACGAATGGCGATCGCCTTGAGGGGCAATTGGTGCGTCTGGATGGTGAACAATTAGTGTGGAAAACGACTTATTTTGGTGAGCAACCGATCAAGCGTGCCAATATTAAATCCATTTCTACCGATCAGGCATTAAAAATTAATGGCAGTTCGCAACCCTGTCATTTAACAGGATTGGAAAATGACACCATCAATTACCGTTGCGGTGAAGATGCCGTTGCTCAGCAGGTGCCTTTTTTAACCTTGAAGGTTATGCAACCGTTTGAAGCTCACAAAAAAGATGAGTGGAACCAGCACGGAAAAATAAATTTATGGGGTGCCTATTCGCGCGGCAATGAAGTGCGCGATGAATGGAATTTACAAGCTGAGGCAGATTTGCGGAAAGGGGAATTTCGCCATGTTGTTGGTGGCGAATATGCGCGTTCTTCATGGTTTTATTCAGTGCCGCAAACGCGCTGGAATGCGCGCTATTCGCTTGATTGGTTTTTGGGCGAGCGCTGGTTCTGGTACAACAATACGGTAATTGGTGCAGATCCGCGTCGCGGTCTGGATGAATATGCATTGCTGGGGTCCGGTGCGGGTTATCAATTTTGGGAAAATAAAAAGACCGCATTTTCATTCAAAACCGGTGTGGCTTATCTCAACGAACATTACCTTCCGTTCGATAACAATACGCAAGATTTTGTTCACGGCGATGAGTTTTATGCAATTCATTTGGACATGGATTTTCGCTATACGTTTCCGCTAGGCGTTTCTTTTTTCCACAACAATGAATTAATCCACTCATTTGAAAACTCAACTGATTGGCGTTTGAAAACTGCGTCTGGTTTAAGCTCCATGATTTTGAACAAGGTCTTCGCGGAGTTTAAATTTGATTATCTGCTCGACAATGAGCCCCAGCCTGGACGCGAGGGCGAGGATACACGCCTCTCAATGGGCGTCAGCTACAAATGGTAAGCGCGAAAGCCATCAGCTTAAGGTGGTAAGATAGTCGCTTCATTGTTGAGGAAAGAAATATGCGTTTAGGTTTGTTGTGGTTTTTTGTGCTGCTGTTTGCCGAGATTTGGTCGATCATCAAAATGAGTGAACATATCGGCGGTTGGGCGACGTTTATCCTGCTGGTTGCAGGATTTTTCTTTGGCCTGCAATTAATGCGCGCCCAGGGCATCAACGCTATGCTCAAAGCCAGCCAGGCCGCGCAAACTGCGCAATCTCCCCTGGCACCTATTGCAGAAGGTATTGTTAAAGCTTTTGCAGGCATTCTCCTGATTATTCCCGGTTTCTTTAGCGATGTTATTGCGCTCATCATTCTCTTGCCGTTTGTGCGCAAAGGTTTTGCCCGCCATCTTGCCAAAAAAGGGCAATTCCAGGGATTTTCTGCGGGTGGCTTTGGGCAAGGTGGTTTCGGGGTTTTTGGTGGATTTGGAAAAACGGGTGCCAATGATGATTATTCTGGCGGCAATGTGTATGACCACGATGGCAATGCCAGGGTTGATGAAGACGCCAAAGGTCGAATCATTGAAGGGCAGGTGATAGAGCTGAAGCCCGAACGCAAAAAAGATGAACCCCAATAAAATCGCGCGATTGAATAAGGTTTTTGTTTGATAGATTTTGCCCCGACATTCTCGTTTGGCGGGGCTATTTAGCACCTAACCAGGCTCCCGCACTGGTCGCCAGCAAGCCGCACACTAGCCAGGCATTCAGCGGCTCTCCCAATAGCAACGAAGCTCCAATACCGGCGATGGCCGGCACCAGCGCCATACAAGCTCCGGTTCTTGCTGGCCCCAGGCGAGTCATGGCTGCCATGTAAAACAGCATGGCAATCACCGCAACAATCACCCCCTGATAAATACCTTGCAAGAGAACATCGTGCAGCGGCGCAGCCATAATCGCCTTTGGCAGGAATAACACGTATACCGGCAGATACATGATGGCAGACAAAAGTGCGCCGCCGATTGCCGTTTCCCAAGCGCTATAGCCGGAACGCTTGGCGAGGATGGTGTAAAGCGCCCAGAGCAATGAAGATGCAATCAGGAGTAAATCGCCAAATAGCGTGTTTTCGCTACGGGAGAAAATATCAACACCAAGGCAAACCATGCCTGCGGCAATGACTGGCAGTGCAAAACGCAGGTTGCGCTTTAGCGGTTCCCTCATCAGCACAAACCCAATAAGCGGTACAAAGAAAGGTAAAAGCCCGGAAATCAATACAGCTCCATGTGCTGCTGGAGCGTGTTTAAACGCGAAATACACTACGACGGAATAACCTATCCCGCCGCTTAAGGCGAGGGACAACATGGTTTTGTTGAACAAGGGGACTCGTTTCCAGAATAACCAAAGCGGCAGTAATACCGTGGAGGCGACGGCAAAACGCAACGCGGTTATGTCAAATGCATTTAAGGCGCTGGTGCCGCCAATGCGGGCAACGAGCACAAAACCAGACCAAATCAGGACAGCACCGGCGACAAAAAAATAGCCGCTCTTGGAGGGGGAGGATTGCATCAAAAAGCTCCGCAAAAACCGGGAGTTAAATCCAGGGTGGGGGTGTAGGGAAAGTATCGATCAGGGATGCCAGTATGAGTGAATCAGCGTGCATCGACAAATAATTCGCCCATAAAAAAATCCGATACAACTCGCGTGGTATCGGATTTTTTGGACATCAACTATGTGAAGTGATTATTGGTAAACGCGAACGTAATCCACATACATGCGTTGTGGGAAGGTGCTTGAACCATCAGGATTGCCTGGCCATGAACCACCGACCGCGACGTTCAACAGGATAAACATCGGGTGATCAAAGACCCAGTTACCGTAAGTCTGAACCTGCGATTTATTCACGGTGTAGAAGTTGTTGCCATCCACAAAGTATTTAACACTGGTCGAATTCCATTCCACCGCATAGACATGGTAATTATTGGCGACTGATTCATTCAGGTAGTTAGCGCCAGTGAACGGCGTGTTACCTGAATAATTCGGGCCATGCATTGCCCCGTGGGTGGTTACAGGTTCAAAACCAACGTGTTCCATGATGTCGATCTCACCGCATTGTGGCCAACCGACGGAACCAATATCGTTACCCAATAACCAGAATGCAGGCCAAATTCCCTGGGTTTGTGGCAGTTTTATGCGCGCTTCAATACGGCCATAGGTAAAGGTTTTCTTGCCGCTCGTCACCATACGTGCAGATGTGTATTCGCAACGTCCGTACCAGCAGTTGTAGTTAGCAGGATTTTCCTTGCGTGCTTCAATGACCAATACATTGCTGCCTGCTTGCGCATCATATTGGATCGATGCGTTTTGGCCGTTGGTGTAGTACTCGCGCTCGCTGTTACCGTAGCCTCCACCGCCAGTTTCAAACGACCAGTTATTGGTGTTGATGCTATCGAATTCATCAGACCAGGTTGGTGTTGCGGCGATTTTGCGGATTACCACAGACGATGCCACATCGTTGAAATTGCTCAAGCAGGCCGTTTCACCGCGCACTACCACCGATGTGCCCGAGAATCCGGCGTTTTGATATAACACTGCCTCATAACCTGACGCGACTTTGATAGACGATGCATCGTCGTTGACGAAGCCTTTCGCCTGTAAAACGCCAAGATCATAAGAGCCCGCTGCATCAATACCGGCAGACCAGCCGCCGTAATTGCAGTGCTGGTAAATGGTTGCCACGCTGCCAGTGGTTGAACCGCCACCATTGGCAACGACTTCAATCCAGTTGAAATTCCAGCCAGCAGATTTTGCAAAAACACCCAGGTTGTAGGTTCCAGCATTGAGCGTGACTGTCTTGGAAACCGTTACCCAATTTTGCCAGCCGCCAGTGGCCGGAATGGCAAAATCACCGAGTACGATGGAACCCGCATTCAAATCAACGGATGCCGTGCCACCACTTGGGCTGGCCACGCGCATGTTGATGGTGTAAGTGCCTGTCGTAGGAATACTCAGGTTGTTGTAAGCCAGCCATTCGCCGGTTTCAATCCAGCCTACATCGTAACCGCCACCAGCATCGGTGGTTGCTTCAATATCCACATTATCGTTGCGATAGGCACCGCCCTGGTTGCCTGCGGTTGTGTCATTGAATGCGTTGTAATTTTCAGCCTGGAAAACCACGGCCTGGCTTGATGCGCAAACAGCGAATAACAGCGAGCCGAGCAAGGCTTGCCGCGAGCGTTTGGTAAACATTTCAAAGGGATTTGTCATTATTTTTTCCTCGTGTAATGGGTTAGGTAAAAAGGTCAGATAAAAATAAGTTAGAAAAAAAGCCCCCCTTCATCGCTGAAGGAGGGCATAACTGCAGCTTATTGAGGGCAGTAGAAGGTAACTTCGTAACTCAAATCAGTCGCTGCTGGACAACTGGATAACCCGACACCATCGTCGTAGGGATAGGTGTAGGTAGCGCAATGCTGGTGAACCATATTGTGATATTTGGTTTTGGATGCGGGGCCCGCACTGCACTGGTCGGGAGAAACCGGTGGTGTTGGGCAGGAGTACATCTTCGCTTGCGCCGAATCAGCCGGATAAGTGGTGAAGCCATTTGCCCAGTGACTAAAGGTGAGTTTGGAGCCCGGTGAATAACAGCCACCTTGCGCACCGGTGGTTGGGTTCACGGCGATCAAATTCACGTTGGAAAGCCCCGGGAATTGGCCGTTGGTACTCAGGTTTTCGCTAGTAGGACAATCGGCAACACGAATTGTCGAACAATCGATAATGCCTCCGACTGGTCCACCAGGACCAAAGACAGGCGCAGGTTGCGGCCCAACAGGGCAAGTACCCCGCACCTGGACTTTCATCGGTGCGGTATAACCATCAACAAAACTTGAGTTCCACCAGTCGCCGCGACCAATAGGTTGGGTAGGTGCTGAAGGGTTTTTCAAGCAGTCGCCATCGGCAACGCCAGGGATACAACCGAAAGACGCTTCAAATTTGGAGTCGATAGGTGGTGCACAACCGCCAGGTGGACAGGTGAATCCTAAATTAGCGGGGCCACCGCTTGCGCCGACGCGGCAGTTTTGGCCGTTGGCGTCACAGCCGAAACCTGGCCAGAAGCGCATGGATGGCAAACCTTTGTCCGGAACATCAAACTCCACTGAGTTACCCAGGGCATTTAATTTGATTCGATTGGCCGCGTTAAAGGTTACGCCCGGCGCAGTTAACCATTGAACCCACATGGGGCTGCCGCAACCGTTGATAATCTTCAAGCGCTTATGGGTGCCGTTAACGGTGCCCGGTGTGCCGGTGCTGCCACCTTTCTGGCGGATAACGATAGAAGAGGCCATATCGTTAAAGTTGCTCAGGCAGCTCACTTCACCGCTGACCACAATTGATGAGCCGGAGAAATTTGCATCCTGGTAAATAACCGCCTCGTAACCGGCAGCGATCTTGATGGAAGATGCATCATCGTTCGCACCGCCGCGGGAGATAATATCATTCAGGTTATAGGAACCAGCTGCATTAAAGCCCGCCGACCAACCACCGTAGTTACAGTGTTGGTAGAGGGTCGCAATACTGCCGGTTGTACTGCCATTATTGGCTGCAATTTCAATCCAGTTGAAGTTCCAGCCAGCCGTTTGTGCATACACACCCAGGTTATAGGTGCCCGCATTGAGGGTGACGGTTTTGGTGACTGTGGTCCAGGTTTGCCATCCACCAGTTGCCGGGATTGCAATATTGCCCAGCTGGATTGACCCGGCATTGAGATCGACGGACGCAGTAGCACCCGACGGACTCGCCACACGCATACGGATGATATAAGAGCCGGTCGAAGGAATTGACAGGTTGTTATAGGCAAGCCATTCGCCAGCTTCAATCCAGCCGACGTTGTAGCCACCACCAGTATCGGAAGTGGCTTCTATATCGACGTTATCGCTGCGATAGGCTCCGCCCTGATTGCCCGCAGTGGTGTCATTAAAGGCATTGTAATCTTCTGCCTGGAAGGTCACCGCCTGCGCATTGATCGCATAGAGCGTAGCTAAAAGGGCGCCGACCAGGCTGGTTTTGATCGTTGTAAATAGCGATGTAAATCGCCTGTTGGATGAGGTGTAACGACTAAAGGATTTACAATTAATCATCATTAAACTCCTTTCCTGCTGTTGGTTTATCTAATGGATAAAGATCCGGGATTTCCAGTTGCATAAACTGGAAATGAGCGTTTTTCTTTGCGCATGTTTATAGTGTTTTGGAACAGGGGTGATTGATGCGTCTACCGCAAAAACAATCAGTCAAAATCAGGATTGCAACATCAATATTTAATTCGGATGGCGTTTATTTTTATTGTCGCCAAGCGTAAAACCCCATGTTTTCCTGCGCAAAACTGCAAGATTGGTTACCGCAAAAGATTTTCTTAAATCATTTTTTAAAAAAATAAATTAAGGAAAACCTCAAACCTTTTTGATCATCGGCGATAGAAAATACATGTGCAAGATTCACTTGATTCTCACCTAAAAGTGAGCCGCACAGAGCAAGTGCCATTAATTGTGGGATAGTTTAAAACCGTTATAAAGAGTTTGTGTGGGAGGTACGACTTTTGGATATGCAGGTACGGATAAATTTTTTTGCGCCGACAAATTAAAAACTGTCACCCTGCGTGACAAAATGCCTGATTACCGAAATCCGCATGTGTTACGAAAAAACATGTTTAATTGGGTAAACCGTTTTTTTATAACTTTTGACGGTATTTCTCCTGTGCCGAATGTTTCATGGGCATTGGCTGAAAAATAACCAGGAAAATTTCTCGACACGCGAGGGTTTGTTAGTGGTGGCGCCAAAATCATTGCGTGAAAATTGAAGCTTATTATCGATATCGGCGTTTTGGGGTGGTACTTGCGGCAAATAAATGATTTTTTGCGGGCAGCACTATTGAAGTTGTCGGGTTAGGCCCCAAATAGCATCCACCACATTTTAGTGGCTCGACTTGAAGTTGTTGTAGTCGGCCAGCGATGGTCTTGAAAGTCTCAAAATCGTCGCTATATCGAAAATCGCCGGGGCTTTGCCTCGTATATTGTTAATAACGCTAGTTTAGGAGACTTGTGTCCATGAAAATCCGTCCGTTGCATGATCGCGTTGTGGTTCGCCGCAAAGAAGAAGAAACCAAAACTGCTGGTGGCATCATCCTTTCAGGTGCAGCTAAAGAAAAGCCAAACCAGGGTGAAGTTCTCGCCGTAGGTAATGGCCGTGTCTTGGCAAGCGGTGAATTGCGTCCGTTGGATGTAAAAGTGGGTGACATTGTTGTTTTCGGCAAATACGCCGGTAGCGACACCATCAATATCGATGGCGAAGAATTAGTGATTTTGAACGAAAGCGACATCAAAGCTGTATTGGTATAAATCGAAAGCGATTTAAATCAGGTTTGATGTAACACGCATTATTTTCTTACGTCATGCCCGCAGGGCATCCAGCGACTTAAAAGGTAAACGCAAAGGCACTGGGTTCCCTTCGGGAATGACAAAAATTGAATATCAGGAATTTTGGAAGGTATAAACCATGTCTGCAAAAGAAGTGAAATTTGGCGATAGTGCCCGTCAACGTATGCTGGTTGGTGTAAACATTTTGGCTGATGCCGTTAAAGCGACCCTCGGCCCAAAAGGTCGTAACGTTGTATTGGAAAAATCTTTCGGCGCGCCAACCGTGACGAAAGACGGTGTATCTGTTGCGAAAGAAATCAGTTTGAAAGACAAGTTTGAAAACATGGGCGCACAAATGTTGAAAGAAGTTGCGTCACGCGCTTCTGACGACGCTGGTGACGGTACTACTACTGCAACCGTTCTTGCACAAGCTATCGTAAACGAAGGTTTGAAATCAGTTGCTGCGGGCATGAATCCAATGGATTTGAAACGCGGTATCGATAAAGCAATTACCGCTGCAGTTGCGCACGTTAAATCAATTTCCCAGCCATGCACTGACAGCAAATCAATCGCCCAAGTAGGCAGCATTTCTGCTAACAGCGACACCTCTGTAGGTGATTTGATTGCCCAAGCCATGGACAAAGTGGGTAAAGAAGGTGTTATCACCGTTGAAGAAGGCACCAGCCTGGACAACGAGTTGGACGTTGTAGAAGGTATGCAATTTGACCGCGGTTACTTGTCCCCCTACTTCATCAACAACCAGGACAACATGAGTGTTGAGCACGATCATCCATTCATTTTGTTGGTTGACAAGAAGATTTCCAATATCCGTGAATTGTTGCCAGTGCTGGAAGGCGTTGCCAAATCTGGCAAGCCATTGATCATTATCGCTGAAGACCTTGAAGGCGAAGCTTTGGCGACTCTGGTTGTAAACAACATCCGCGGTATCGTAAAAGTTGCTGCTTGTAAGGCTCCAGGTTTCGGTGATCGTCGTAAAGCTATGTTGCAAGACATCGCGGTATTGACTGGTGCTACCGTAATTTCTGAAGAAGTTGGTTTGGATCTGGAATCTGCTACCACTGAACATTTGGGTACTGCTAAACGCGTAACCTTGAACAAAGAAAACACCGTGATTGTTGACGGTGCTGGTAACGCGCAAGAGATCCAGACTCGCGTTGCGCAAATCCGTGTACAAATCGAAGAAACCACCTCTGATTACGACCGCGAAAAACTGCAAGAGCGCGTTGCTAAATTGGCTGGTGGTGTAGCGGTAATTAAAGTTGGCGCTGCCACTGAGATGGAAATGAAAGAGAAGAAAGCGCGTGTTGAAGATGCCCTGCACGCTACCCGTGCTGCGGTAGAAGAAGGCGTGGTTCCTGGCGGCGGTACTGCACTGTTGCGCGCTGTTGCCGCAATCGCTGACCTGAAAGGCGACAACGAAGACCAAAACGCCGGTATCGCTATTGCACGTCGTGCGATGGAAGCGCCATTGCGTCAAATCGTTGCCAACGCTGGTGACGAGCCATCAGTTGTTGCTGACTCTGTGAAGAAAGGCACTGGCAACTTCGGTTACAACGCGGCAACGTCGGTATACGGTGACATGATTGAAATGGGTATCCTTGATCCAGCCAAAGTAACTCGCTCCGCATTGCAGGCAGCAGGTTCAATCGCTGGTTTGATGATCACCACTGAGGCTATGGTTGCTGATTTGCCAGAAGATAAACCAGCCGCTGGCGGCCACGGTCACGATATGGGTGGCATGGGCGGTATGGGTGGAATGGGCGGCTTCTAAGCCAGACGAAAAAAGGGCGCACATTGCGCCCTTTTTACTTTAAACGATAAGCATTTTCATCTAGCAAAAAACAATTAAGTGGTTGAAAGATTTCGGGTTACGTAGAGCATTTAATCTGTCTACAATCCACAACCGCATAGAAAGAATTTTTTCCCACCGTGAATTAGGAGAATCCTCATGGCCTTTGAATTACCAGCATTACCTTACGCAAAAGACGCACTGGCTCCGCACATTTCTGCTGAGACCCTCGAATTCCACCACGGCAAACACCACAAAGCTTATGTGGACAAGTTGAACACCCTGGTTCCAGGTACCGAGTTTGAAGGCAAAAGCCTGGAAGAAGTCATCAAAGCGGCAGGTCCAGGTCCAGTATTTAACAATGCTGCGCAAATCTGGAACCACACATTCTATTGGCACTGCCTGAGCCCTAACGGCGGTGGCGCTCCAACGGGTGCTGTTGGTGCGGCAATCGAAAAAGCTTTCGGTTCTTTCGACAAGTTCAAAGAAGATTTCACTAACTCGGCTATCAACAATTTCGGTTCTTCATGGACCTGGTTGGTGAAAAAATCGGATGGCTCTGTAGCGATTGTGAATACCAGCAATGCCGGTACTCCGTTGACCGATGCATCTGTAACCCCAATCCTGACACTGGATTTGTGGGAGCACGCGTATTACATCGATTACCGCAATGCTCGTCCAACTTACATTGGCGCTTTCTGGTCATTGGTAAACTGGGATTTCGTAAACGCCAATTTCGCTAAATAAGATTGGTTGTTTCGGGTTGCAGAAAACGGGTCTTCGGGCCCGTTTTTTATTTTATGGGCTAATATTCACCCTATGTTTGTTATGGTTACTGCTATAAAATGCGCGACAATTTTCACTTACTTCTGTTTAGGTAGATAGCATTATGGAACGCAAAGAACCAACCCTTTCCGGTGGTATCAACAATGAACGTGATGATGCGCCGGTACGCCGCTCCAGCAGCACCTATGATGATTCCAGGGTCAACCATGTTGTGGCGGATTACCCCTCCAGATCTCCTTCAGGCACCGTACCTGTTATTGCGTTGGTTTTGGGCTTGATCGGCGTTTTAGGCTCCGGCTTTTTAGCGTTTCAATTAATTAACGCACAGGACGTCATCAAAAAAGATTCCGCCCGTATTGCACAGTTGGAAAGTCAGCTCAATGTGACTTCCACCGAATCTACCCAATCAGTGACAGCGTTGGGTATCAACCTGCAAAAAGTGGATAGCGATGTAAAAAAACTGCAAGAAGTTGTGCGCAAATTAACGTCTGAGCACAACGATAAACTTGCCTCGTTAAGCAAGTCACTCGATGGTGCCAAATCTGAAATCAATAGTTTAAAAGGCGATACAAATTCACTTAAACAAGATTCTCTGGCGCATAAGGCGAGCATTGACGAAATTGCCCCGCACTTTGATAGCGTAGAAAAAAATATCGCCGCACAAAGCAAAAAAATTGCTGATGTTTCAGCCAGCGTGAACGCCATGTTGAGCCAGGTTAAAAGCGCTGAAGGTTTAGCAGCCCGCATCACCAAGACCGAAGAAGCGATTGATTCCATCGACGATAACCGCCGCATCATTAACCGCGATTTGCAGCAAATTAAGCAGCAGTTGAATATTAAAAATTAATATATTTATTTGAATGGTCGTCATCCCCGCAGGGGAACCAGTGACTTTTAGTATTTAATACAGACGCTGGATCCCCTGCGGGGATGACGATTCCCTTCTTAAGTAAATTGCAGTAATTCATGAGCAAATTACTGTTACACAAAAGAGAACAGCCATGCCCACCATTATCCGCCAGCAAGATTTAATTGATAGCGTCGCCGATGCTCTACAATTTATCTCCTATTACCATCCCGTTGATTTCATCCAGGCCGTTCACCAAGCCTACGAGCGCGAAGAAAACAAAGCAGCGAAAGACGCCATGGCGCAAATCCTGATTAACTCGCGTATGTGCGCTATGGGCCATCGTCCGATTTGCCAGGATACGGGAATCGTCACCGTATTTGTGACCGTCGGTATGGATGTGCAATGGGATGCGCAAATGAGCCTGACCGATATGGTTAACGAAGGCGTGCGCCGTGCTTATATGAATCCGGATAATGTGTTGCGTGCGTCCATTCTTGCTGATCCAGACGGTGCTCGCAAAAACACTGGCGACAACACGCCTGCCATCATCCACTACAACATTGTTCCCGGTAATACCGTGGATGTTCATGTAGCGGCTAAAGGCGGCGGTTCAGAGGCGAAAACCAAATTTGCTATGTTGAACCCGTCCGATTCAGTTGTTGATTGGGTCTTGAAAGTGGTGCCGGAAATGGGCGCTGGTTGGTGTCCACCGGGCATGCTCGGCATCGGCATCGGCGGCACGGCAGAAAAAGCCATGCAACTCGCGAAAGAGGCCTTGCTTGATCCTGTGGATATCCAGGAACTGCAAGCGCGTGGTGCCAGCAATCGTGCGGAAGAATTGCGCATCGAGTTGTACGACAAAGTGAATCGCCTGGGTATTGGCGCGCAAGGTTTGGGTGGTTTGACCACGGTGTTAGATGTAAAAGTCAAAGATTACCCAACCCACGCGGCCAATAAACCTGTTGCAATCATCCCCAACTGCGCGGCAACTCGCCATGCGCATTTTGTGTTGGACGGCTCCGGCCCTGCATTCCAAACACCGCCATCCATTGAAGACTGGCCAGAAATTACCTGGGAAACCGGTGATGATGTACGTCGTGTAAACCTCGATACAGTAACGCCGGAAGACGTCCAAACATGGAAAACCGGTGAAACCATTCTGCTCAGCGGCAAGATGCTGACGGGGCGCGATGCTGCCCACAAAAAAATGACTGACTTGCTTGCCAAAGGTGAACCTTTACCTGTGGACATGAAAGGTCGCTTTATTTACTACGTTGGCCCCGTTGATCCCGTTCGCGATGAGGTCGTTGGTCCCGCCGGCCCAACCACTGCAACCCGCATGGACAAATTTACCCGCACCATGCTCGAAAAAACCGGTTTGCTCGGTATGATCGGTAAATCCGAGCGCGGCCAGATTGCGATTGAAGCGATCCGCGATAATAAATCCGTATATTTAATGGCGGTTGGTGGTGCGGCCTATTTGGTTGCACAAGCTATCAAGTCTGCCAGGGTTATAGGTTTCCCTGAGTTGGGTATGGAAGCAATCTATGAGTTTGATGTGAAAGATATGCCGGTAACTGTTGCGGTCGATTCGCGCGGTGAATCTGTACACATCACTGGTCCCAAAATTTGGAAAGCAAAAATTGAAGAGCAGGCATTGGAAATCCAATGATCCTGTCGTTAATTTCCATCATAAAAAATGGAGCTATTTAACGAATGCCAGTCGGTTAAGCAGTATTGCTATCTAATTGATCCATAGAAAAAAGCCTGCAAACTGAGCACAAGGTAGAATGTAGGATGGGTGGAGCCTAGCGATACCCATCAAAATTTAAGAGCATTGATAGGTATCGTTGCACTCCACCCATCCTACGATCTGTCATTAATTTCCATCATAAAAAACGGAGCTAAATAGCTTAATGCCAGTCAGTTAAGCAGTATTACTATCTAATTGATCCATGGAAAAAGGCCTGCAAACTGAGCACAAAGTAGAATGTAGGATGGGTGGAGCCCAAGCGATACCCATCAAAATTTAAGAGCATTGATGGGTATCGTTGCACTCCACCCATCCTACAATCTGTCATTAATTTCCATCATAAAAAAACGGAGCTAAATAGCTCCGTTTTTTTGGAAAAAATTTCATCTGCTCATCGGGTTATTCGATTAACTATAAATACAATTTTAAGCGTCAATAAAGTCTCCGTTGTCACAGAAACTTTACATGTCAAATTCCCTGCTAGACTTTAACAAATTCACACCCTGTTACCCGTTTTCCTGCGGGGGCGATATCGCTATTAAGACAAGGGATGAATTTTTAGTGGGCGGCGGATTATAAAATGCAAATCAAACACCTTTTTATTATTGTTGTCAGTGCAGTTATCAGTTGGGCATTAGCGACTTATTGGTATGTTTGGAGTGGGACAATTTTCGCAACCGCTGTCATGTTTTATTTGGCGAATACAAATGATAAGGCAAGGGATGAGGAGCCAGAGCGTAAACTTAAAGCCTATGAGCGATTGGAAACTGATATTTGTTCTTCGTTATTGCAAACGGGCACCGCAATTAAAAATACCATTAAAGATTCATCGCAAGGCATGAATTTATTGCTTGGAATCCAATCTGACGCCATTAATACACTCACTCATGCATTCCTCGGCCTAAAAGAATTATTGGAAAAACAACAACACGAAATAAGACATTTGTTAGTCGACGTACATTCACCAGAGAGTTCACAAGCCAACATTGGTACCAAGATGAATTCGTTCGCCGAAAATACGTCAAATACCTTGGGACGATTTGTCGATACAACCGTTCAAATGAGCGCGGCCTCAATGGATTTGGTTGAAAAGGTAACTTATATCGCCAATCAAATGCCGCTGGTGATGAAAGCATTAAAGGATATAGATCAAATTGCGGCGCAAACAAATTTACTTGCGCTCAATGCTGCTATTGAAGCTGCGCGCGCGGGTGAAAGTGGTCGAGGTTTTGCCGTTGTTGCTGACGAAGTGCGCGCCCTGTCAAATCGTTCTGCCGGGTTTAGTAACGAAATCCAGGCGCAATTAAATAATGTAAATGATGCTATTAGAAGTTTAACGAACGAAGTCGGGCTGGTTGCATCACAAGATATGTCATACGTGTTGGATGCAAAGCGGGAAGTTGAAAGTGCCATCAACGAATTACTTGCGAAAGCAAAAAGTGATCAATTGATTGCCAGTAACCTTGATAAAATATCAGAAAGCCTTGCCAAAGCTCTACATGAAGCAATGCGGGGTTTACAATTTGAGGACATGACATCACAAAACGTCCGTTACACTATTGAACGTCTGGATTCACTTAACCCTATTGTTGCTGCAATCGAAAGCGGCGCAGGAAATTTGCACGCTATGCACACTGCTTTAAGTGAAGAGATTATCAGCCGTCGCGAAAAAAGTGCAAACACGCCTCCAAATCCCGTATCAGCCTCGTCAATGAAAAGCGGTGATATTGATTTATTTTGAAATTATTTCCCGTTAAGGAATCTACAATGTCAAAAATTATTCAAATGCCAAAACGATTTGATTACAGCGCAAGCTCTGAATTTAATTCAACGCTGAATGCTTTGTTAACGTCTGATGGAGCGGGTGCGAATATTTTATTGGATTGCAAACAGCTGGATTATATTGATAGTGCAGGTATAGGATTATTAGTCATGGCACAAAAAAAAGCCCAGGCGAGCCAAGCAACGGTCACCATCACCAATCTAAAACCATCAGCAAAAGAAATCCTGCTTCTGGCAAATTTACAGAAATTAATTGAAATAAAATAGGAGGCGATATGGCAGATATCGAAACTATTTTTTTGCCCAGCCGGTTTGACTACTCCTATCATCGTCAGTTTAGCGAAATTTATAATCCCTTGTTGGAAAAAGCTGGCTGTAAGGAAATTATTCTGGATTTCAGCCGGGTAGACTATTTGGATTCATCTGCGTTGGGAATGATGGTGCTGGTGCAAAAGAAAGCTGGTGCCCTGGGCATAAAAGTAAAAATAAAAAGTGCGCGTGACGCAACGGAAGAAATTTTGAAAATGGCAAATATGCAAAAAATATTTGAATTTATTTAATGGCAATGATGCCATCTTTTGAACAAAAACCTTCACGCGTCCTTGTTATTGACGACGATGAAATACTCAATTATTTATTTTGTAGCTTCCTGAACTCCAGGGGGCTGGATGCTATTTCTGTACATGGCATAAACGATGCGAAATTGGTTTTACAACATGATGCATCAATAGACCTGGTTTTGCTGGATTACCAATTGCATGATGGCGTTGGCATGGATTTGCTGGAGCCATCTGCGATGGAAACCTACGCCAGCCTTGCACCAATTATCATGATTAGTGCCAATGAAGAGCCGGCATTTCTTGAACAGTGTTTCGCTGGCGGAATAAGTGATTACATTATTAAGCCGGTAAATTTATCCCTATTGGCGTTAAAGGTTGAGTCCTTAATAAAGTCCGCGAGCATGCAGCGTTTAATTAAATCGCAAAATGAAGAATTGGAAAGTTTTAAGGCAGAAGCGGAACGCGAAGAACAAATAGCAAAGTTTACCTACGAATACCTGTTGCAGCAAAACACTCCCGAATACCGGGGCGTCAAAGCCTGGTTAAAATCATATGCCGCTTTTAGTGGCGATATGATGCTCGTCAAAAAATCCCCCAGTGGTAATTTATATTTTATTTTGGCGGATGCAACCGGACACAGTTTATCGGCTGCAATTACGATTATGCCCGTGGTTGCCATTTTTAACAGTATGGTAAACAAAGGCTTCCACATTCAAAAAATTCTCACAGAGATAAATAGGAAACTCGTCGCCGATACACCTGTAGATCGCTTTGTTGCAGCCATTCTTATCGAAATAAATCCATTTCGTCGCCAGTTCAATGTATGGAATGGAGGGATGCCTACATTATTTTGGGTAAATGAAGGTGAGGTCATCCATAAATTCCGCTCCACTCACATGGCATTAGGAATTTTGGATGATTACAATTTTGATGCAAGCCTGGTCACTATAGATTTGCCAAAAGATGGATTTATCTTTGCTTATAGTGACGGGCTTACCGAACAGGAAAATGAAAAGCGCGAACCCTACTCAATAGGACGTGTGCTCAATATTATCAAGAAACAACCTGAGAACTTACTGGAAACTATTTCCTCCGATTTGCTGCTTCACGCTGGAACCAGTCATTATTCCGACGATGTCTCCATGTGCATCATCCAGCCTGATCTTGTTTTTGATGATTTGAAAGATGCGGTGGTCACGGATAAATTCAGCGACCGATCATCTTCTATTGCAAATCGCTTCGAGTGGAATGTTAAGTTATCCGGGCACCAGTTAGAGCACTGCGAAATCCCTCCGCTTTGTAACCATTTCTTACAACAAATTGGAATTGATCAGCACCTTTGCCAAAAAATATTTGCCGTATTGGCAGAAATGGTAAGTAACGCCCTTGACCATGGTGTGCTGGGTTTATCGTCAGACATCAAAGAAAATCCTGATGGTTTTATTCAATATTTTTTTGAACGTGAAGAACTTCTTAAAACTTTAAGTGATAAGGATTTTGTACGGCTTTCTATTTGCTGGAATCCGGATGAGGGCGGTGGATATTTAACGGTGGAAGTCGAAGATAGCGGGACAGGTTACACGCCAGGAGAAACAGCGGATGATGCATATAAAAACTCGGGTAGAGGCATAAATCTTATTCGAAAATTGTCTGAAGCCGTAGAAATTATTGCTCCGGGCAATAAAATTCGAGCTACTATTAAATAACCTTTTTATTACTAGCGTGTACGTGAGCAGGGAATTTTATGAGTAAGCATATATTAATTGTTGATGATTCTGCATCAGTTCGCCAAATGGTGGAGGCGACACTTAAATCGGCAAGCTACACCGTGACTGCAGCAAAAGATGGTTTGGAAGCGTTTAATATTTGTAAGACGGCGAGCTTTGATTTTGTATTAACTGACCAAAATATGCCAAATATGGATGGGCTGACATTAATTAAATCCCTGCGCGGCCTGGGCAATTATTCCAAAACGCCCATTGTTGTTTTGACCACAGAGGCCAGCGATAGTATGAAAGCGCAGGGACGAGCAGCCGGAGCAACAGGATGGATGGTAAAGCCGTTTGATCCCGCAAAATTATTGGAAGTTGCTAAAAAAGTATTAGGTTAATTTAATACGGTGAATTTTTTTACCAGGCAATAAACTGAAATCGCACCGGGATGTCCATTATGTCGATTGACATGAAGCAATTTCACTCCGTTTTTTTTGATGAGAGTCAAGAACATCTTGATGAAATGGAGCATTTGTTATTAGAGCTCGATACTGAGAATCCTGATTCAGAAGAGCTGAATAGTATTTTTCGTGCGGCACATTCCATCAAGGGTGGCAGCGGAATTTTTGGCTTTGACGCGCTGGGTTCCGTCACTCACATTATGGAAAGTTTATTGGATAATGTGCGCCAGGGTAAATTGGCAATCAATCCGTCCATGGTAGATTTGTTTTTAAGTTCAGTAGACGTATTAAAAGGTATTTTGGAAAGTTATAAAACAGGTACCGATATCGATTGGCTGAGCGCAAATAAAATTTGTGAAAAACTGGAAGCGGTCACCCGGCATAAAGAAGCCGCAAAAGACGATGAAATAGAAGGTTTTGGATTTTTTACCGAACCGGAAATCGAAGACATAGACGGCTTTGGTTTATTCAGCGATCCCTTGTTGCCATCAAAAGAAGACGCCTATGGATTCTTTGATGATGAACCCGCGGAAAGTTTACTACCAGACCGTCAATCGCAAACAACAACAGTAAAAAAATCACCCGCGAAAAAAACATCCGCTAAAAAGAATACTTCAAAGAACGATGATTCAAATGGATCTGTTGCATCAAGGGTTGAAACTCCTGTACCACTATCCGACATTCCAGTAACACATACAACAACAGCAGAACCATTACTTAAAGAGGTTAGCGCCAGTCCCGCGGCGCCTGCTGCAAAAGCCAAATCTGCCGATAGCTTGTCAAGCGAAAACAGTTCTATCCGGGTGGATGTTACCAAGGTAGACCAACTTATTAATTTGGTCGGTGAAATTGTTATTACCCAATCCATGCTTAATTTAATTGGTAAAAGTATTGATGGCGCCCTGGGTGAAAAATTCCAAAGTGTTGCTGCGGAACTTGAGCGTAATACGCGGGAAATCCAGGAGGCAGTCATGTCAATTCGCATGCTGCCAGTATCATTTGTATTTAATCGATTTCCGCGTGTGGTGCGTGATTTATCGGCCAAATTGGGAAAATCGATTGATTTGATTATTGAAGGTGGCGATACGGAATTGGATAAAGGGCTAACCGAAAAACTGGTTGATCCCCTAACGCATTTGGTGCGCAATTCCATCGATCACGGCATTGAATCTGCCAGCGTGCGTGCCGATAGTAATAAAAATCCCACGGGCACCGTCCTATTAAAAGCTGCGCAACAAGGTGGCAGTATTGTCATTAGTATCAGCGACGATGGCGGTGGATTAAATCGTGAAAAAATCCTTGCCAAAGCTCGCGAAAAAAATATTTCGATTGGCGAAAACCCAAGCGATGCAGAAGTGTGGCAATTAATTTTTGCTCCCGGTTTTTCAACGGCTGCGCAAATTACGGATGTATCTGGCCGCGGTGTTGGTTTGGATGTTGTGAAGCGCAATGTTCAATCCCTGGGTGGTCGTATTGATATTGAATCCCAGGAAGGATTAGGCGCAACCTTTACCATTCGTTTGCCACTCACGCTCGCCATAGTGGATGGTATGTGCGTTTCTGTTGGCGACCAGACATTTATTATTCCGTTGGTCAATATTGTTGAGTCCATGCAGCCGCAGAAAAAAGATATAAAAACATTAGCGGGCGATGATCAGTTGTTATTGGTGCGAGATCAATACTGGCCAATTTTGCCGCTCTATAAAGCTATGCAGTTAGAGCCGCAATTTACAGAAGCGCATCAAGGGATAGCAGTTTTAATTGAAGCCAACAAACACCGGTTCGCATTATTTGTGGATGGCCTTGTAGGTCAACAGCAAGTTGTTATTAAAAGCCTTGAACAGCATTACAAGCGCGTGCAGGGCGTCGCCGGTGCAACCATTATGGGCGATGGTAGCGTTGCACTCATTTTAGATGTTGAATCACTTGCTGTAAGTGCAAACAAACCGGATTTGCAGCGGGCAAGCTAATTATTTATATCGCATTTTAATTACAAAACATCAGAGGTTGACCATGACGGAAACCGCAATCATTCAAAAGGACCAGGAATTTCTTACCTTCACGCTCGGCGAAGAAAATTACGCGCTGGATATTCTCACCGTAAAAGAAATTCGTGGTTATGAATCTGTTACCAAAATTGCCAATGCACCGCCGTTTATTAAAGGTGTTATTAATTTGCGCGGGGATATTGTCCCGATTGTAGATCTGCGTATTAAGTTCAATGTTGGCCAGGCGACCTATGATGAATTTACGATTGTGATTGTCTTGCATATTCACAACCGCATCGTGGGCATAGTGGTGGATGGTGTCTCTGATGTGGTTAGCCTCAATAAAGAGCAACTGCGGCCACCGCCGGATTTTGGCGTTGCATTTGATAGCCGTTATCTGCTCGGGTTGGCAACTATCAATGAACAAATGATTATCCTGGTAGACATCAATGAGTTGATTTCCAGCGAGGAAATGGGATTGTTCAATTCGCATCAAAATGATGTGGCTTAATTAAATTCATTCAACTCGTTGAGTTGAATTTTTCGAGACTACAGCGAGTTTTGAGGGAAGCAACGATGAACGTTATTCAGCAAATATTTGGCGGCCCTGCCAAAAAAAATACCACAACAATTGATTCAGATGAGCTTGCAAACTTGCGCGGACAAGTCGCTGCAATTGCAAAATCGCAGGCCGTTGTTGAATTTACTTTGGATGGCATAGTGCTTGACGCCAACGATAATTTTTTAAATGTGCTGGGTTATAAGCTCGAAGAAATTCGCGGCAGGCACCACAGTATATTTGTGGAACCCGCCTACCAGCAGAGTGTGGAGTACAAAAATTTTTGGAACCGCCTGGGGCGCGGCGAGTTCGATGCTGGAAAATATAAACGCATCAGTAAGGATGGTAAGGAGGTCTGGATTCAGGCTAGTTACAATCCCATTATGGATATCAACAACCGTCCCTACAAAATTGTGAAATATGCAACGGATATTACCCAGGAGACATTGCGGAGTGTCGATTATTCGGGGCAATTGGCTGCAATTGGAAAATCCCAGGCTGTTATTGAGTTTAGCCTTGATGGAATTATTTTAAATGCTAATGACAATTTCCTTAAAGTACTGGGCTATACCCTCGATGAAGTGAAAGGTAAACATCACAGTATTTTTGTTGAACCCGGGTTGCAGCATAGCAATGAATATCGCCTTTTCTGGGAAAAATTGGCTCGTGGTGAATATGACTCGGGCCAATACAAACGTATTGCAAAAGGCGGGCGTGAGGTGTGGATTCAGGCCAGTTATAACGCCATCATGGATGCCAATAATAAACCGTTCAAAGTGGTGAAATATGCTTCTGATATTACGGAAGAAAAAATAAAAAATGCCGATTATTCCGGGCAACTTTCTGCCATCCGGAAATCCCAGGCGGTTATAGAATTTAATTTGGATGGCACCATACTGACCGCGAATGATAATTTTTTAAATGTGTTGGGTTATAGCCTGTCCGATATCCAGGGCAAACACCACAGCATGTTTGTTGACCCTGCTTATAAACAAAGCAGTGAATACAAAGCATTTTGGGATCGGCTTGGCCGCGGCGAATATGATGCGGGCCAATACAAACGTATCGGCAGCGGCGGAAAAGAAGTTTGGATCCAAGCGAGTTACAATCCCATCATGGATGCAAACAACAAACCTTTTAAAGTCGTTAAATATGCAACGGATATCACCGAGCAGGTTAATAACGCCAATGCAATGAAGTTGGCGGTGGACCAGGTTCAGGACGTTGTTAAAGCAGCGGTTGATGGCGATCTCACCCAGCGAATTCCCCTTGAAGGAAAAACAGATTTGCTGGAAATTTTATGCAGTGGTGTCAATTCGCTCATTGATAATATGGGTGATATTGTTGGGCAAATTAAAAGTGCGGCTGATGAGATTTCCACGGGCGCCAATGAGATTTCTACCGGCAATAGCGATTTATCGGCACGTACGGAACAACAGGCGGCCAACCTTGAAGAAACTGCATCAAGCATGGAAGAGTTAACTTCTACTGTGAAATTAAATGCCGATAATGCAAAAGAAGCAAATCTTCTCGCTGAAAAAGCTTCCACTATTGCCATAGGTGGTGGTGAATTAATCCAGCAAGTGGTTTCCACCATGAGTTCTATTAATGAGTCCTCACAAAAAATTGCCGATATTATTGGTGTTATTGATGGAATTGCGTTCCAGACCAATATCCTCGCGTTAAATGCTGCGGTGGAAGCGGCGCGTGCAGGTGATCAGGGACGTGGTTTTGCGGTGGTTGCATCTGAGGTCCGTACACTTGCGCAACGTTCAGCGAATGCAGCCAAAGATATTAAAGGTTTGATTTCTGATTCGGTTAAAAAAATCGAAAGTGGTAACACCCTGGTTGGAAAATCCGGTGAAACCATGAAAGAAATCGTTAACTCAATTAAACGGGTTAACGACATTATGTCTGAAATTGCTGCCGCTTCTGCGGAACAGTCCTCTGGCATTGAAGAGGTATCTACTGCCGTTTCACAAATGGATGAAATGACACAACAAAATGCGGCGCTTGTTGAAGAAGCTGCCGCTGCGGCTGAAAGTTTGCAATCCCAGGCAAATCAATTGGCGCAACGTGTTGCGCTATTCCGTATTGATGAATATGACGTACCTCAAGTTCGATCTAAATCCAGTGTTCGTTTGGCGAGTCCATCGCATGTAGAAAAAAGCAGTGTCAAACCAAAGCTTGCCAGCAAAAAACTTGCACCACCAAAACCGCAGGATGATGAGTGGGAATCGTTTTAACGCACACGATTGATTGTTCAAACAAATAATTTTTTCAATATTGTTGTTGAGTGCTCATGTATGGGCCTCAATAAAGGCGTGGGTGTTTTACTCGGTGTATCCAGCTGAGATAAAAAAGGAACAGGAATTATGAATTTGTCATTAAAAAAACAACTTTCAATAATGGCAGGCATAGCCGTTATCACCATTATGATATTGGCAGTGGTGAGTCATTTATTAGTTACAAATACTACCATAGGTAGCTCCCTATTAAATAAAATTGATAAAACAAATGAGCTGGCCGCTGATATTACACCGCCGCCCATGTTTATGCTTGAAGCCATGATGCGTTTGCAGGAGCTGGCCGCAACGCCGCCAGATGCACGACCACAGGTGATAGCAGAAGCAAAAAAACGTTTGGCAAAATTTGATGAACGTTACAACCGCTGGCAGGGAGGAAGCGATCTTCCGGTTGAAATTAAAGATGCCATGGCACATAAAGTAAATGCTGCCGCGCAAGATTTTATTCGCTTTGCAACGGATAGCGTTATTCCTGCCGCGCAAAAAAATGATAACCAAAAATTAAATGAAGCTCTGGTTGCGTTAATTCCTTTGTATAACAAACATGAGGATAGCATCCTTGATTTGGTCGCGCTTGCCGGTAAATTTGAAAGCGATGAAAAGCAACTCGCTGCGGCAATGGTTAGTCATTATCAGCGCTGGTTTTATATTGTTGCTTTTTTTTCCATAGCCGCTGTTATCGCATGTTCATTTTATTTTTCTAAAAATATATTATCAGATTTAGGAGCTGATCCCGCCGAGTTGCAATTTATTGCGAACAAAGTGGCGCGCGGTGAAACCGATATTACATTGCCTGTCGTCACTAATAAAAATAGTGTCGTTGGTGCTATGAAAGCAATGCTCGAGGCGATTAAAGCAAGCCTGGTTGTCGCCAATGAAAATGTTCGTATTAAAGAAGCGCTCAATGCAACATCATCAAATATTATGATGGCAGATGTGAATCGCAATATTATCTACATGAACAAAGCCGTAGTGGCTATGTTGCGTGAAGCTGAAAGTGATTTGCGTAAAGCCTTGCCGCATTTTTCTGTCGATAGGATTATCGGGAGTAATATGGATATTTTCCATAAAAATCCTGCGCATCAACATAATTTGCTGGAAAATTTACGCAGCACCTATGTCGGGAATATTGTTGTTGCGGGCCGGAGTTTTCGCTTGATTGCCAACCCCATTTTTTCTGATAGCAATGAACGTTTGGGCTCGGTGGTGGAGTGGGTTGATCGCACCAGGGAAGTTGCAGCTGAACATGAAATGAGCCGGATTCTGGGTGCCCTCGAAACCACGACGACGAATGTCATGATTGCCGATCCCGATCGCAAAATTATTTACATGAACAAATCCGTTGAAAAAATGCTGCGCCTGGCTGAATCGGATATTCGCAGTGTGTTGCCCCATTTTGCAGTGGATAAGATTGTTGGCAGCAATATGGATATTTTCCATAAGAATCCTGCGCACCAAATGAAGCTGCTGGAAAATTTATCGAGCACCTATGTCGGTAACATTGTGGTAGGCAAGCGCCATTTTCGATTAGTGGCAAATCCGATTTTTTCCAAAGAGGGTGTGCGTTTAGGGTCGGTGGTTGAATGGCTGGATCGCACGCAAGAAGTGGCTGTTGAAAGTGAAGTGAATAATGTTGTGCAAGCTGCCGGTGCAGGTGATTTTAAAGCGCGTATTCCCACGCAAGGAAAAACCGGGTTCTTCCTGACCTTGGCCGAAGGCTTAAATTCTTTAATGCAAACATCTGATGTTGGTTTAGGTGAAGTTAATCGGGTGTTGGAGGCAATTGCGAAGGGTGATCTTACGGAAAGAATTTCGACTGAATACTCCGGAACATTTGGGGATTTAAAAGATTATTGCAACCAGACAACCGAAAACCTTACGGAAATGTTATCGGAAATTCGTGTTGCGGCAGAAACTATTTTTACCGCGTCAAGTGAAATTGCTTCCGGTAATGCGGACCTTTCCAGCCGCACAGAACAGCAGGCAGCAAATTTGGAAGAAACAGCATCAAGCATGGAAGAACTCACCTCTACCGTGAAATTGAATGCAGAGAATGCCAAACAAGCTAATGTACTCGCGGAACAGGCATCCAGTGTAGCGACTGATGGCGGTGTGTTGATTCAAGAGGTGGTGGCCACCATGAGTTCAATTAATGACTCATCGCAAAAAATTGCTGACATTATTGGCGTCATTGATGGAATTGCATTCCAGACTAATATTCTTGCATTAAATGCTGCAGTAGAAGCTGCACGCGCGGGGGACCAGGGACGTGGCTTTGCAGTAGTGGCATCTGAAGTCCGCACACTTGCACAGCGGTCGGCAAATGCAGCAAAAGATATTAAAGGTTTGATTTCTGATTCAGTGAAAAAAATTGAAAGCGGAAATTCACTGGTCGGAAAATCGGGCGAGACCATGAAAGAAATTGTCGTGGCGATTAAGCGTGTGAATGACATCATGGCTGAAATTGCTGCCGCATCAGGTGAGCAATCTGTAGGCATCGAAGAAGTATCTACTGCGGTTTCACAAATGGATGAAATGACGCAGCAGAATGCAGCGCTTGTTGAGGAGGCTGCAGCCGCTGCCGAAAGCCTGCAATCACAAGCTGATCAATTAACACAGCGGGTCGCTATGTTCCGTTTATCCGTAGATGCACCACGACAATCGGCCAAACCTTTAGCGCACCTGCCTTCACCCAAGCCTGTTACAAAATCTGGCACAAAATCCGGCACTGCACCCGCTAAGAAATTATCGCCGCCACAAAACCAGGATGATGAATGGGAATCTTTTTAGTCATGATTGCATTTGAGGGGCGGCGCGTTTGAATTCAAACAATGAGCGGGAATTTAATTATAGCGATGCAGATTTTGAAAAAATCCGCAGGGTTATTTATCAAATGGCGGGCATCAGTTTATCTGACAGTAAAAAGCAATTGGTTTATAGCCGTTTGGCGCGGCGATTGCGCGCACTAAAACTGCCTGATTTTAGCGCTTATCTGAATTACATGAACGAAAGCGAGGAAGAGCAGGAAGAATTTATTAATGCATTGACCACCAATTTAACGGCTTTCTTTCGTGAACCCCATCATTTTGAAATCCTGGCGAACCATGCCAATAAATTAAAAACCCAGAAAAGAAGATTGCGAATATGGTGTTCAGCATCCAGTACCGGTGAAGAACCTTATTCAATCGCAATGACCATGGCAGAAGTTTATGGCACTTATGATCCACCAGTAGACATTATTGCTTCAGATATTGATAGCAATGTACTGCGAGAGGCGAGTTCAGGGATTTATAGTTTGCAGCGGTTGGAGTCCCTGAGCCTTGAGCGCAAAAAGCAGTTTTTCCAACGCGGTAAAGGCAGTAATTCAGGAAAAGCCAGGGTGGTTGAAGCATTGCGCGATCTTATCAGTTTCCAAAAAATTAATTTGCAGGAAGAGCACTGGGCTGTGCAAGGACCTTTTGATGTTATTTTCTGCCGCAATGTCATGATTTATTTTGATAAGGCAACGCAACTGAAATTGCTGGAGCGAATGGTTAAATTATTACGACCTGATGGTTTGTATATTGCCGGGCACTCAGAGAGTTTTTCACAAGCAGCACATCTTGTAAAACTGGTTGGAAAAACAACCTACACATTGGTGAAGCAACAGGGCGCCGCTAATGAAATTTGAAGAAAACGAGCATTTTGCACCTACCACCTATTATGACCGCCATTTTGAAAAGGATGCGGTGAAGATATTGCCCGGTGAATACTACGCGACAACCAGTGATAAATTAATTGTCACCGTACTGGGTTCCTGTGTCGCAGTTTGTTTGCGCGATAGAGTTGTTCGTTGCGGCGGAATGAATCATTTTCTGCTGCCTAACGACGGAAGTAACGAATCCGGCCTGCTAACCGAATCTGCGCGCTATGGCGTATACGCTATGGAAATTCTTATTAACCATCTCTTGAAGTTGGGCGCGAATAAAAATCGTCTTGAGGCCAAGGTGTTTGGTGGAGGAAACGTATTGCGGGGTTTAACGCTCAATAATGTGGGGCAGCGCAATGCAGAATTTGTATTGGATTACCTGGCTAACGAATCTATTCCTATTACGGCGCAAGATTTGTTGGATGAGTTTCCGCGGAAGGTTTATTTTTTTACTGATACCGGTAAGGTCATGGTGAGGAAAATTAAATCTATCCACAACACCACAATTTTTGATCGTGAGAGCGAATATCGCATGCGGGTTAAATATACACCTAAAGGTGGTGATATCGATTTATTTTAACAACCCAACCACTGGACTATTTCAGGAGTAGAAACAATTGGCAATCAGCGTCCTTGTAGTCGACGATTCAGCCTTGGTGCGCAGTTTACTTGCAGAGATTATTCGTGATGCTCCGGGTTTTCACCTGGTTGGAGCGGCTCCTGACGCCTATGTTGCACGTGATATGGTAAAACAATTTTCACCGGATGTTATCACCCTGGATATTGAAATGCCGCGCATGGATGGCCTGACGTTTTTGGAAAAATTAATGACAGCACGTCCAACGCCTGTCGTAATGATTTCTACCTTAACAGATGCCGGTGCCGATGCTACCTTGCATGCCCTGGAACTGGGTGCGGTTGATTTTATCCCTAAACCAAAGCTCGGTATTACAGAAGGCATACGTGAGTATGCGGATTTGATTTTGGAAAAATTATCCGCTGCAGCAAAAATAAAAGTAAAGCCTTTAAAAAAATCCACCACATCGATAACCACTAATCCAAATGAAAAAGTTGCCAAAGGTCGTTTCCAAAGCACCGAAAAAATTATTGCTATAGGTGCTTCAACGGGAGGTACTGAAGCTATTAAAGACCTTTTATTGCAATTGCCAGCCGCTGTGCCCGGTATAGTGATGACGCAACACATGCCGCCCGGTTTTACGCGAACATTTGCGGAGCGGTTAAACAAACTCACCAAATTGCATGTCTCGGAAGCAAAGGGCGGTGAACGTATATTACCTGGATATGCCTATTTGGCACCGGGTGGTTTCCATCTGCTGGTGGTTCGTTCCGGTGCGGATTATGTGATTAAATTATCCGAGAGTGAGCCTGTGCATCGCCATCGCCCCGCAGTAGATGTGATGATGGAATCCGTGGCAATTGCGGGTGGAAAGAATGTAATAGGTTTGTTATTGACCGGTATGGGGAAAGATGGTGCACAAGGCATGTTGGATATCCGCAATCATGGCGGCTATACCATGGCACAAGATGAAGAGAGTTGTGTGGTTTACGGGATGCCAAAAGAAGCGGTTAATATTGGCGCTGTTGATAAGGTTGTTGAATTATCCGCAATGGGTGCAGCGATTTTAGAAAAAATAAAAACTATGGGGGCAGGCAATCGTTTGTAATTTATGAAATAGTTTTTGATGCTTATCGGTCGATACTAAGTAATTTTTCCAGCCATGTTCGCGCACACAATATTTCTGCCACGTTCTTTTGCTTTATATAGCGCCTCATCGGCAAGTTTTATTTGGTCCATAAACGTTGCCAGACCCGTATTTTCGGCAATACCCGCACTGAAGCTTACATTAAAAGATACATTGTCTTCTTTAAAATTAATGAAGCCGAAGGATTTGCGCAAACTGTTGATAAGGTTGCCCGCATCATGAATATTGATATCGGGCATGATTAATAAAAATTCTTCGCCACCAAAACGTCCGATATAATCAGTGATACGCAAGCGCTGTTGTAATAATTGTGCAAGCGCTTTAATAACGCGGTCACCCGTTAAATGACCATAGGTGTCATTAACAGACTTAAATTTATCGATATCAATCATTGCGATGGTAAATAGCCCATGTTTACGCTTGCATTGCATAAATACCCGCTCAGCGGCTAATTGAATCTGCGCGTGGTTCAGTAAACCTGTGAGGCTGTCCTGGTACATCATCGCAGTAAGGATTTTGGCGCGTTCCACACGGCTTTTTACATGGCGAACCAATTCATCCGGTGGCATTCCTTTTGATAACAAATCATCTGAACCAATTTCCAATAAATCAGTTTTCTTATCAGGATGTGCATTGGCCGATATAAATAAAATCGGAATAGTTTGGTATTGTTCCTGTTGCCGTATAACCGCCGCTAATTCATCGCCATTGACGTCAGGCATATTTAAATCCAGCAATAATAAATCAGGCATACTGGATTGCAGGATAGCGAGGACTTCATAGGGGTTTGTTTCAATCGTCACTTTCATGCCTACTTTTTCAAGGATGGCCGCATAAAATTCAGCAATTGAAACCTGGTCGTCGACAATCAAAATATGGGTGGGTTTATTAATATTTAAATTCAAATGATTCCTGATCATCCCAACGAGCGATGGAATATCTGCCGGTTTGGTGACATAGGAATGGATGCCTGCGCGAACAGAATGCAAGCGGCTGGTAAAGTCATCTTTTCCAGAAAATATAAATACTTTAATTCCTTTTTGCACAAAGGTATGGGCAATATCAAAAATATTTTCCAGGCTTGTATTGGGAACCATTAAATCAAGGATAACCAAACTGGGTTTCTTGTGCTGGATAGCGTCAAGCAAGCTTGTCATTGACCGGAAATGTTTTGATTTAAATCCATAGCTTAATAAATTTTGCAACAGCAGTTCGGGAGCAGCCGTTTCATTGTCGAGGTAGTAAATCAAAATGTCTTGTGCAACTATCCCCGAATTGCGTGTTTGCGTTAGTTGCTTATCCAGGTCGCCAAAATCGGCTTCATCATTTATCTGGATAATTGAAGAATTATTTTTATCGCGCCCGGTCGTTTCTGCGGTAATAACACTGGTGAGTGTTGTGATAATGGTTTCTATGGAAAAAATAAGGTCTACATCGAGTTTGTAATGCTCGGATTTTTCTTGCAGTAAGGGTTTTAGCAAATCCTCTAATGTCCTTGCGGTTTTGCTGATATCAGTAAAACCGAAGGTTCCGCTGCTGCCAATCAGGCTGTGTACATTCCGATGAAGTGTCACGATTACATCAGGTTTCCATTGGCTCGCGAGTGATTGCCAGTCAGATGTAATAGCTTCAAGTCTGTCAGGAAGCTGAGTTTTATATTCACCTTTTAATTTTTCAAGATGTAACTCGAAACTACTTTTTTCTGAAGCCATGATTGCCTACTGTTCGCTAGTGGTTAATTTTTTGCTATTGGCAACTCAAAATAAAAGGAACTGCCGTGGCCAAGGCTGCTCGTAAAACCAATTTTTCCATCCATCTTCTCAATCAATTCTTTACTAATCGCCAGCCCTATACCGCTACCGTCTTTTTGTCGTGTACTGGAACTGTCTGCCTGCATAAAACGGCTAAAAATATTGGCCTTGAATTCCGGCGCTATTCCAATACCGTGATCAGTGACTCGCACTTTAACAAAGGCAGCATTTCGAGAAATGGATAGATCCACTATTGAATGCGGATTAGAAAACTTTGCTGCATTAGAGAGTAAATGTGCCAATACCTGTTGTGTGCGTTCCTCATCAGCAAAAATATGGCAGTTAGCTTCTGCGTTAATTATTTGGAATTTTATATGATGTTTGTCGGCGATGTACTGGTTTGCCCGCAAGGTTTTTTCCACCATGATAACCGCATCAAAATTTTTGCAATCAAATTCAATTTTGTTGGATAGTAATTTGTCCATATCCAGTAAATCATTAATCAGATTTTGTAATCGCAAACTATTTTGTTTGGCAATTTGTATCAGGTTTCCGATTTTTTCCGGAAGTTGGCCAAGGTTACCGCTTTCAATAATGGCGAGTGAAGCCGCTATTGAGGTGAGCGGGGTGCGCAACTCATGGCTCACTGTAGATATAAATTCATTTTTTAATTTATCAGTGTATTTACGATCGCTAATGTCGCGGATTACACCAACATAAGATATTTCTTCCTCATTCATAATGGCCGATAGGGCTAACTCCATTTCAAATTCTTTTCCATTTTTGCGCAAGCCCCTAAGCTCCTGGCCGACATCTAAAATATCATTGAAATTTCTCTTGGGGTTAAATGCCTGGTCGTTACCTTGTTCTGATAATAGTTTAAATAAGTGATTGCCAATAATTTGGTTCGCACTGTACCCGAAAATAACTTCGGCGGCGTGGTTAAAACTGGTGATAATGCCTTGCGCGTTGATGGTAATAATGCCGTCGAATGCGCCATCCAATATTGCCTGGGTATATTTCGCCTGGCGTTTGATATTGTTTTCATCAATGATGTGTTGGCGTCTGTGACCCATCGCAATAATAAATTGGATAATTAAATTCGTAATGGGTTTCAGGTTTTCGATATCTGCCTCAGTGTAACCATTTTCCTTGTTGGACAAGCCCAACATAGCAACTTGTTGGCCATTATTAAAAATAGGGATGCCAAGAAACGCTGTGAGGGGCGAGTGCCCCTTTGGTGTCCCCGCGCCGCGCATATCGCTCGCCGGGTTATTGCTGATAATGGGTTTTCCCGTCGTTAAAGCTGCGCCATATAAGCTATTGAGGTTGGTAAATTTCATCCCCTGGGTGTCGTAATTTGCATGGGCAGCTTCGCTGTTTTTATCCCAGGCAATATTGGTGATTGCGAGCATATTCAAATAGGGCGTTTGTTGCTCTGTGTAAAGTGTTTCGCCAATAAAGCCGAATTGGCTGTTGTTGAGCCTTAGAATATTTTCCAGTAATTGTTCAAAGATTTTAGTGTCACTATTTTCTGCAATAAAAAGTGCTTGGGCCTGGCTGATGATTTTACTCATTTGCTGCTGCAACAGGCGCTCATTTCCCCATTCAAGCAGGCGCTGGTTTTGTGCAAAACTATTCTCCAGTTGTTTGCGCGCGCGCGAAGATGCAGATAGCACGAACACAATAAATAGCGCGACCATAATGCTCATGGATATCGCAATCTGGCCGTGCTCAGCATGTAACCTGATGCTCAGTGGAACAATAGCCAGTGTCACAAAACCAACTGCCGATATTTTATCTATTGCAAGGGATGTCAGCGAACCGCTGGCAACACCAGCCAGCGTAAATGCCAGTAGCGCCTGGTAAGTTGTGTTGTAATTGGCAAACATAAAATAGGATGCGCTACCCCACGTAAGGCCCGCTAACAAGGTGCCTATGCGAAACAGTGTCAACCAATACCGGGCTTTAAAATTGGCTTCGGTGCTGCGCCAAAAAAACCAATTGACGATGCGCAAGACCATGGCGCACATCATAAATATATTCCATAGGATTAAATCGCCTCGACCAATAACATTCCACTGCGAAAATGTCAGGAGCAGGTCCAGTATTAAGGTGATGCCTATGGACAATGGAATTCCACTGTAAAGCACGCGCACACGTTCTTCGATGAGTGACCGGTGCTGAATTGCGGGTGGGATTGAATTATCTGTGTTGGTATACATGGTGCTAATTTCTATTGTCGTTCACTGGAGCTGAATCGTTTTTTTCATGTGTGGCGCGAACTACGGCAATAAATAATTTTTCATGCTTGCGCTTGATGCATGCCAGTTGCAACTCCAAAGGAAATTGTTTGCCTGTTATTTTGAGGCCAATGAGCTGGTGATTGATTTGAGTGTGTAGATCTTGCGGCTCGGTATGATATTGAATGTGGCGCATTATGCTTCCAGATTCGGGATCTTGTATAAATTGGTTGATGTGCTGGTGAATGAATTGATCTTGTGCATAACCAAAAATATTACTGGCTGCCGGATTTACGGAACGAATATTACCGTTAGTATCCATAATCATAATGCCATCCAGTACCGCATCGAGAATACTTTGATTGTAACTTACCTCCTCCTGGAGCAATTGCTCAAAAGCGATGCGATGGTTGATATCGATAATTTGAATAATCCAATCGCTTTCATAAAGCCCCGCATGGGTTGGCGCCAGGCTGATGATGACGCTAATAATTTGTCCCGCTTTATTTAGGAGCGCGCTTTCATATTGATGGTTTGTTCCGGGCTTGGGATAAATTCCTTCAATAATATTGGTTAAGCGTTCGCGTTGATCCGGGGCGGCGAGAAGAAAAAAATTTTGGTTATGTAATTCTTCTCGCTTGTAACCTAATGTTGAACATAAGCTGTTGTTGAAGTCAATTAACTTTCCGTTGTGATTAATGAGGGCAATACTTTGCGGCGCGCTATTAAACGCTTGTGAAAAACGATATTTACTTTGATGCAGCTCATGCAAGGTTTTATTTTGCAGTGCGAGGGAACGCAAAAATGAATTGAATAAAAAACTGATGATGAACGCAATTAACCAGCCTGCGATGCGAACACTACTTAAAACAGAATAGGGTACAGGTTTAGTCAGGCTGGAAATAATCTGCCAGTTGCGACCGGGAATGCTCAAATTAATTTCAGCATTGGCGATAACATCTTTATCACCAAATAAAATTTTTCCATTGTTGTCGGCATCTTTAATCGCAAATTTAATGCCCAGTTGTTGCGCGCGCGAGTGGATGACTTCATAGATTTCATCAAAATTTAACGCTGTGCTCACCAGTCCCCAATAATCTTTACCGTCGAGAAAAACCGGTACCCGGTAAACCAGACCCTGGCCGCCTTGTTGCAGGTGGATTGGCCCGGCCAGGATGGGACGCTTACTGAAAATAACTTTCTGGATGGCGGGCCATTGTTCCTTGTTGTCAGGATAGTGCAAACCCAGCGCGGCTTCGTTGCCTGTAACAGGAAAAATATAGGTGATCGTATTATTGGGGGCGATACCAATGCTGCGCATGTAACGCGCTCGACCCTGGAGATTACTCAGCCACGGATCAATTTCTTGTGGAACCAGCACCCCGTGTTTGGATTGGATGTAGGACACCAGGCTTGTCGTCAGGTGCAGTGTGGAGTTGAGTTCATATTCCAGCTGGGTGCGTATCTGGTTCGCCCGATCCATCAAGTGTTCTTGCGAGAGGTTTTGTTCGCGCACTTGTTCTTGTCTTGCTGTCAACTCTACTGCACACACTAATGCCAGGAACAGGATCATGGGCGCCAGGATACTTATAAATAAGTATTGCCTTGGCTGCCAATCATAAACATTTGGCGAAATGTGCGTATCGCTTGTCAGTGACATCGGCTATGCGCCCTGAAGAGTCGTTATTAGTTGCGGCGCATGGCGTTATTTTTGTAGGTTTGCCAGGTGAGTTCGCCAACGGGCCAGCTATTTTGCAAAGCATGTTGCAGAAGTATAGACCAGGAATCAGTTGGCGTTGCGCGCTTTGCAACCTTGCATAGCGCGCATAAAAAGAGAGTGTAAAACGTGATTAGTAGAGGCGATATTGCTCAGGGATTTGTTTGATATTGTCGATAGGATCGGTCAATTTGTGCAAAATCCCATCGTGAATATCGTAGGCCCAACCGTGGATGCTTAATTCCTGGCCACGCGCCCAGGCATTCTGGACAATATTGCAACGGGCAACGTTATCGACCTGCTGCAAAACATTGAGTTCGCACAAGCGACGCAAGCGCTGTGTCTCATCACCAATTGCATCCAGGTCGGTCTGGTTTGCGTAGTACACATCGCGGATGTTGCGCAGCCAATAATCAATCAATCCCAGTTTGTTATTTTCCATCGCCGCTTTTACACCGCCGCAACCGTAATGGCCTGTGACGATGACATGCTTAACTTTCAAAAACTCGACTGCATAGTTGAGTACCGTCAGGCAGTTCAGGTCGGTATGGATCACAAGGTTGGCCACGTTGCGGTGAACAAAGAGTTCGCCCGGAGCCAAATTCAATAACTGGTTCGCGGGAACGCGACTGTCCGAACAGCCAATCCAGAGATACTCAGGACTTTGTTGCTTGGCGAGGGTGGAGAAATATTCCGGGTCTTTTTGTTTAATCTCTTCCGCCCACTGGATATTGTTGGCGAAGAGGCTGTCGACATCACTCATAGTCTTTTTCCAATAATTTTAGTCATAGAAAAGTGGGGGCAGTATAGGGGAAAGTGTCGGTTAAGTGTTAAATTGGATGGCCGTACGGGTATTTTTACCTCGTCTATACAAGGAATAATAATGAACCAAAACGTTGCATCCGAATCGCAAAATACCCTTTATTGGCACGATTATGAAACCTGGGGCGAGATTCCGGCGCAGGATCGCCCGTCGCAGTTTGCGGGCATACGCACTGATGAAAACCTCAACATCATTGGCGAACCGCTGATGATGTATTGCCAGCCCTCGCCGGATAGTTTGCCCAAGCCGGAAGCCTGCATGATTACCGGCCTAACCCCCCAGGTCGCTTTAGCAAAAGGCCTGCCGGAATATCAATTTGCGGCCAGAATCCACGCTGAACTCAGCCGCCCGGGTACATGTGGAGTGGGTTACAACACCATTCGCTTTGACGATGAAGTCACGCGCTACATGCTCTACCGTAATTTTTACGATCCCTACGAGCGGGAATGGCGTAACGGCAATTCGCGCTGGGATATTATCGATGTGGTGCGAATGACCCGCGCGCTACGGCCAGACGGTATCCAATGGCCAGACTATGAAGATGGTCGTCCCTGTTTCAAGTTGGAAATGCTCACGGCGGCCAATCACCTGAATCATGAAGCTGCCCATGACGCCCTGTCAGATGTTTACGCCACCATCGCTATGGCAAAGTTGATCAAAACCCGGCAGCCCAAGTTATTCGATTATGCCTATCGCCTGCGGGACAAGCGTTTCGTCAATTCCATGATCGACATCGACGGTCACAAACCCCTGCTGCATATCTCTTCGCGATTTGCCGCCGGAAATGGTAGTGCTGCGCTGGTATTGCCGCTGGCAATTCATCCAACCAACAAAAATTCGGTCATCACCTATAACCTGGCTTTTAACCCGAAAGATTTGCTGACTTTATCGGCTGACTCTTTGCGGGAGCGTCTTTTTACCCGTACGGAAGATTTGCCGGATGGGGTAGAGCGAATTGCATTAAAAGAAATTCACCTCAACAAAACTCCTATGGTTTTACCACCTTCTATGCTGGATGAAGCAACGGCCACTCGCTTGCAGATTGACAGGCATCTTTTGGAACAGCATTGGCAACAACTGCGCAACTTGTCGCTCAATGAACGCCAAGCCTTACAGGAAAAACTCTACGAGCTGTACAGTGAAATAAGTTTTATAGAAAAAACCGATCCAGAGCAGATGCTCTACAACGGCTTTTTTGATGATGCGGATAAAAAGTTAATGTTGCAGGTTCGGCGTTCATCACCGGAAGAACTGGCCAACAGGCAATTTAGCTTTAAAGATGGCCGTTTGGCAGCACTCTTGTTTCGTTATCGGGCGCGAAATTTCCCCCATACCTTAACTCCGCGAGAGCACGATGAATGGAAATCTTTTTGCCATTTGCGCCTGACGGATTATGCCTATGGTGGAAGTCTTGTATTGGAGGATTTTTATTCCCGGATTGATTCAATAATGAGTATGCAAGATATTGATATCAAACAAAAAAATATCTTAATGGATTTAAGGTCTTACGCACAAAGTTTGGTCGACTGTTGCTCTTAAATACTCACGTTCCTGTTGCAAAACAGTCGCGCTCAAACTCTTTGTTCGTTGTGAAGCAGGAAGCCGATTTTCAGCCGCAAGCACATAAAAATGGCAACTTTTGCCATTTGCGCCACACTTAAACCAATATGCTAATGCTGTTATAGATTGCGCATAATCGGTAAGCGAAACTTTTATGGCTGCTCTCATGGCTATTCTCATGACTATATCTATATATTGGAACCTCAAAATATACCCTTAAAGATTTACTGAATTATGCCGATAACTTGTAACCGGTTACTTGCTATAAAGGTGATTCATTCCTAAGCTTGTGTTGTCATGCAAATTTGCTTTTTCGGGCTAAACTCGAGTGTATAACTAAAATTAACCTGATTGTGAAATCGACCCCTGGAGGATTCATGTTTGCGCATTGGTCGTTAAGAAGAAAAATAAGTGCCTCTGTTGGCGTTTCATTGGTATTGGTTGGCTGTGCGGTGGCTTATCTTTCCTATACGTCAGCCATGAAAGCGATGGAGGTGAATATTGCCCGCCAGGTTGAAGGAATTTCGGCAACTTTTACCAAATATGTAAGCGACTGGTTTGCGTTGAAGGGCAAATCCCTGGAGAGCTTTCCCGCTAATACCAGTGATGCCGATTACAACATACACCTGGTGCAATTAAAGATCGCCGCCGACGTGGATAATGCTTTTCTCGCGTTTCCCGATGGCAAACTGGTGAATGCCAACAATCTGGTGATGGCGCCCGGTAATGATGATCCGCGCAAATGGTCCTGGTATATCAACGCTATGAAGGATCAACGTAGAACTTTCATTGATAATCCTTCAGTTGCCTCTGCTACGGGTAAATCGGTGGTGTCACTTGGGCGTGCGGTAATTAATGGCGATGGCAGTGTGAAAGCTGTCATCGGGATTGATGTGGTCATCGACAATATCGTACAGCAGTTGCGTGATATCAATTTGCCCGGCGAAGGTTATATGTTTATCGCGACTCGCAACGGCACTGTGTTCGCACATGCTAATGACAAGTTACTCAATAAACCCCTTACCAGTATTGCCCCCCAGTTCAGTAACAACTACCTGGACAAATTGATGGCCAAAAAGGATGAGTTGCATCTGTTGGATATTGATGGCCGTAGCAAGCAGGTATTCGCCAGTGCTATTCCCAACACAGATCTGGTGTTGCTGATGGTATTGGATCGCGAACTCCTGGTTAGTCCGGTGAAGTCGACCCTTATAGGGCAGATGATGGCAATTTTACTGCTCCTGGTCGTCACCATTATTACTATTAACTGGATAAATGGCCGACTGCTTCTGCCGCTTCATAATGTCTCGCAGTCCCTGGCAGATATTGCATCAGGGGGCGGCGATTTATCCCGTCGTTTGCCGATTACCTCTGATGATGAGGTAGGGCAGCTGGCGCGTAACTTCAACTCCTTCGTGGATCATATGCATGATTTGGTCGTGCATATCCGTCACCAGGCGACCGAACTTCAGGATAATGCCCGCTCCATGGCTGATGGTGCTTTCAACTCTGTCCAAGAATTGGGACAGCAGCAGGAGCAAATCAGTATGGTGGCTCAGTCCATGAATGAAATGACCAATGCAACGCAGGAAATTGCCCGCCACGCAGAGCGCACAGCATCGTCGGTAGATGAATCTGTTAGCAGCGCGGAAGATGGCAAGCTGCAAGTGGATAAAACCCGCGATTCGATTGTGTTATTAGCCAATAAAGTGGAACAAGCGGGAAGTGTGATCTCCAACCTGAACAAGCATGCGCAAGATATCAACGGGATTTTGGCCACCATCCAGGGTATTGCTGAGCAAACCAACCTGCTGGCTTTGAATGCGGCGATTGAAGCGGCGCGGGCGGGCGAGCAGGGTAGGGGATTTGCCGTGGTTGCGGATGAAGTACGTGTGTTATCGCAGCGCACCCATGCCAGCACGGGTGAAATCCAGTCGATGATCTCATCCTTACAGGTAACGGCACAAAATGCAGTCGCCATCATGGATGATAGCCGCGCCCTGGCCACTGGCAGCGTGAGCAATGCTGACAATGCATCTCTTTCACTCAATAAAATTAATGAAGCCGTGGGCGAAATCAGTAGCATGGCTTCGCAAATTGCCACTGCTGCAGAAGAGCAAAGCCAGGTTGTCAACGAAGTCCTATATAACATGACGGCGATTAAAGGCGTGGCAGACAGCTCGGCGGAAGAGGCACATCAAGGCGAAATACGAGCCAAGGTTTTGCAAGATCATTCGCGTGCACTGAATGATAAGGTATCGACGTTTAAGCTTTAATCTCACCTCATTTAAACACCCCTTCCAACCTCCCCCTTTAGCAGGGGGAGGGCAGATTGTGTCAAAACCCGAGTGATACTAGCGAAGTTGCCTTTTTAATTGATGGTGAGGACTGGGCTGACTCCCATTGCGATAAATTTTGTGCATAGCTCGTTCCAGTCCTCTCCCAGCTACGCGCCCCGCTATTAAGGGAAGGGTGAGGTCGATTTTTCCCACAATAAATCCACTTAAACCCTGATCTGGGTGTGGGAATTTTTTGCTCCAGCGAGTACAATCCGCGCGCCCAACTAGCTACGCTCTGCGTGAACGCTAGGGAACCAGATTTTTATCAGCGGGAGCATCCTATGTCCACCATCAAAAAAGTAGTCCTTGCCTATTCAGGTGGCTTGGATACTTCAGTTATCGTCAAGTGGTTACAAGAAAATTACAACTGTGAAGTAATCACTTTTACCGCAGACATTGGCCAGGGCGAGGAAGTAGAACCCGCTCGCGCTAAAGCCCAGGCACTGGGTGTAAAACAAATTTATATCGACGATTTACGCGAAGAGTTTGTTCGCGATTTCGTGTTCCCCATGTTCCGTGCAAACACTATCTATGAAGGCGAGTATTTACTCGGTACTTCTATTGCGCGTCCATTGATTGCCAAGCGTTTGATTGAAATCGCCAACGAAGTCGGCGCAGATGCAATTTCCCACGGCGCCACTGGTAAAGGTAATGACCAGGTGCGTTTCGAATTAGGTGCTTACGCACTGAAGCCAGGTATCAAGGTTATCGCGCCATGGCGTGAATGGGATTTGACCTCTCGTGAAACCTTGATGGCTTACTGCGATCAACACAATATTCCGGTTGATTACTCCAAGAAGAAAAAATCTCCTTATTCCATGGATGCAAACCTGCTGCACATTTCCTATGAAGGCAAGGTGCTGGAAAACCCATGGACTGAAGCTGAAGAAGATATGTGGCGCTGGACCGTGGCTCCTGAAGCTGCGCCGGACAAGGCAACTTACCTTGAGCTTACTTATGAGAAAGGTGATGTTGTGGCCATTGATGGCAAGCGCATGTCACCGGCAGAAGTGCTGACTTATTTGAACAAAGTGGGTGGCGAAAACGGTGTTGGTCGTCTGGATATCGTTGAAAACCGCTATGTTGGCATGAAGTCTCGCGGCTGCTACGAAACTCCCGGCGGTACCATTATGTTGCGCGCTCACCGCGCGATTGAATCTATTACCCTGGATCGTGAAGTTGCGCATTTGAAAGACAGCTTGATGCCCAAGTATGCCGAGATGATTTACAACGGCTACTGGTGGAGTCCAGAGCGTCAAATGATGCAAACCATGATTGATGCATCGCAAGTCCATGTGAATGGCGATGTGCGTGTAAAACTCTACAAAGGTGCTGTGCACGTAGTAGGTCGTCGTTCTAATGGCAGCCTGTTCGACGAAAAAGTGGCTACGTTTGAAGACGATGCAGGTGCATATAACCAGAAGGATGCGGAAGGCTTTATCAAGCTGAATGCTTTGCGTATGCGTATTGCAGCTAACAAAGGTCGCGCGCCAAAAGTTTAATCGAGCTTCGGGTGGCTATACGCAAAAAGTAAAATTCTGCCCTACACTGTTTGCATCATTGAAACGGGTAGGGTTTTAAGTGTGATGGCGTGGTGATTTGATCGATATCAAATCTAATGCGTCGCCCCTGGTGCAAAATGGCGAGCTCACTGGCAGGTCGTTGTTGGTTCAGGATCACAAAAATTCGTTTTTCATTAATCTTTAGTTGTTTATTAATAGTGGGAATGTCCTATGGGTAGTCATGCGACTGTTGCTGGTGATCCACCAGTGTACGACTTTGATATAGTGCGTAAATTCGCCATTATGACCGTGGTTTGGGGCATAGTTGGTATGGCAATGGGTGTGTTTATCGCATCGGAACTGGTATGGCCAGGTCTGAACGATATATTCCAGCCGTATAGTCACTTCGGGCGTTTGCGTCCGCTGCACACCAATTTGGTTATTTTCGCGTTTGGTGGTTGTGCATTGATGGCGACTTCATTTTATGTCGTTCAACGCACCTGCCAGGTAGCCTTGTATGGTGGCTGGTTGGTTAAATTTACTTTCTGGGGCTGGCAGGCTGTTATTGTTGCGGCGATTCTTACCTTGCCTCAAGGTATTACCACAACTAAAGAATATGCCGAACTGGAATGGCCAATTGATATATTGCTGGCGGTGGTTTGGATCAGCTATGCCACGGTATTCTTCGGTACTATCGTCAAACGTCGCACCTCGCATATCTATGTTGCTAACTGGTTCTATGGTGGCTTCATCCTGACTGTAGCCGTGTTGCATATTGTTAACTCTGCAGAAGTTCCTGTTTCCCTGTTTAAATCCTATTCCGCTTATGCGGGTGCCGCCGATGCCATGGTGCAATGGTGGTATGGCCATAACGCGGTAGGTTTCTTCCTGACTGCCGGCTTCCTTGGCATGATGTATTACTTTGTTCCAAAGCAAGCGGGTCGTCCTGTTTATTCCTACCAATTATCTATCGTTCACTTCTGGGCATTGATTTCCCTGTACATTTGGGCGGGTTCGCACCACTTGCATTATTCAGCATTGCCAGACTGGACCCAGTCTTTGGGTATGGTTATGTCTTTGATTCTCCTGGCTCCAAGCTGGGGCGGTATGATCAACGGAATCATGACCTTGTCTGGCGCATGGCATAAATTGCGTACTGACCCGGTTTTGCGTTTCCTGGTCGTTGCCTTATCTTTCTACGGTATGTCTACCTTCGAAGGCCCAATGATGGCTATCAAAACTGTCAATGCCTTGTCACATGACACCGACTGGACTGTAGGTCACGTTCACTCAGGTGCATTAGGTTGGGTTGCGATGATTTCTATTGGTTCGGTTTACCACATGCTGCCAATCCTCTATAAGCGCGAGTCAATGTACAGCGTTAAGTGGATCAACATTCACTTCTGGTTAGCAACTATTGGCACAGTGCTTTACGTATGTGCAATGTGGGTAAACGGCATTATGCAAGGTTTGATGTGGCGTGCATTTAACAAAGATGGCACCTTGACCTACTCCTTTATTGAATCAGTAAGTGCCAGCCATGCAGGCTACCTGGTTCGTGTGATTGGGGGTGGATTCTTCCTCGCCGGTATGTTGCTGATGGCTTATAACACTTATCGCACTGCGCAAACCGCCGGTCAGTCAGTCACTGCCGATGTTAACGCCCAGCCGCAATCGATCTAAGGGGAGCCTAGATGAAAGGTCATGATATTGTTGAACAGAACATTGGTTTGATGACGATCCTTGCGATCATCGCCATTAGTTTTGGTGGTTTGGTAGAAATTGTTCCACAGTTCTTTTTGAAAGAAACGACTACCCCGATTGAAGGTTTGAAACCGCTTCCTGCGGTGGTATTGGAAGGTCGCGATATTTATATCCGCGAAGGCTGCCACGTTTGCCATACCCAAATGGTTCGCCCATTGCGCGCTGAGATTGAGCGTTATGGCCACTATTCTGTTGCTGGTGAATCTGTGTACGAACATCCATTCCTGTGGGGCTCCAAACGTACCGGTCCGGATTTGGCTCGTGTAGGCAAGCGTTATTCTGATGATTGGCAACGCGCGCATTTGTATAACCCGCGCAGTGTTGTGCCTGAATCTATCATGCCAGCTTTTCCCTGGTTAAATGACAATGTGCTCGATGGCAAAGATACCGCCGCGAAAATGAAGGCATTGCGCTCAGTAGGTGTTCCATACACTGATGCTGATATCGCCGGTGCCAAACAAGCGGTTAAAGGTGTAACTGAAATGGATGCCCTGGTTGCTTATCTGCAACAGTTGGGTCTCTTGCTTAAAGAGAAGCGTTAAATTATGGACGTTGGCACTTTAGGCGCGATCTCTACGGTATTGGTCACCATAGCCTTCTTTGGGGTGTGCTTCTGGGCGTTTTCACCGAAATTGAAGAAGCGCTTTGACGAGGACGCCAATTTACCTTTTGCCGATGAGACCAAAAATAAACAGGCTGATGAAGATCAGCCTGATGATAAAGACGGGCGGAATTAATTATGAGTATATTTTGGAGTTGTTGGGTAATTGTCCTGACACTTACTAACCTTGTGTTGTTGTTTTGGTTGTTGATGGCAAATCGCCGTCGTGCTGTTGTAGCGGGTGAAGATACCGGTGAAGCGAGAACCACTGGCCACGTTTACGATGGTATTGAGGAATACGATAATCCGCTGCCAAAGTGGTGGTTTGGTTTGTTCCTGGGCACTTTCATTTTTACCGCAGGTTACCTGGTGGTATTCCCGGGCCTGGGTTTGTGGAAAGGTGTGTTTGGCTGGACATCGCACAATCAATTGGAAGCCGATCAGTCCAAAGCGCAAGCAACCTATGATGCGACTTTCGGTGAATTTGCCAAAACACCTATTGATCAACTTGCAAAAAATCCTGAAGCAATGAAGATGGGCCAGCGTTTGTTCTTGAATAACTGCGCGGTTTGCCATGGTTCAGATGCAGGCGGTAACTTTGGTTTCCCAAACCTGACGGACAAAGACTGGTTGTATGGTGGTACTCCTGAGCGTATCAAGGAAACCATCACCAATGGCCGTCAGGCGATGATGCCAGCCTGGGGTCCAATCCTGGGTGAAACGAATGTTGCCAACGTTGTTGAGTTTGTATTGAAGCGTGCCGGTAAAGAGCACGACGAAGCCAAAGCTGCATTGGGTGAACAAGTGTTTATGACCAATTGCGTGGCTTGCCATGGTGCTGACGGTAAGGGTAACCAACAAGTGGGTGCACCTAACCTGACCGATGATATCTGGTTATACGGCGCGGCAACTCCGGAAGAATTACCGGCGACATTGCGTCAAACCGTGCGTAACGGTCGTGGTGGTGTTATGCCTGCACATGCTGAGACCTTGAAGCCTGAGCGCATCCATTTATTGGCTGCTTATGTTTACAGCTTGTCACAAGACGAAGCTGCTAAATAATGTCGTGTTAAGTGTCTCTTCCAACAAGCGCAGGCTTGATCTGCGCTTGTTATCCCCAATCTTATAGATTCCCTGCGGTAGTTTGTTATTGTTAAATCCATGCTGTTTGTCTGAGGTATTCTGTGAACGAAAAGTCCAAGCAACCTGAGGCCACCAAGGAAGCACCTGCAACAGAAATTCGCTACATCAATCTCTACGAAAGTGAAGAAAAAGTTTACACCCGTCGCATTACCGGTTTCTTCCAGCGTTTGCGCCGTTATGTAAGCGCACCTTTAATGCTGGGCTTTTTATTAATGCCCTGGCTGGTTATTGATGGCCGTCCGGCCATGTTATTTGATTTACCTGCACGCCAATTTAATATCCTTTGGGTCACCTTTTCCCCGCAAGACGGTGTTTATCTCGCCTGGTTACTTATCATCGCCGCATTTTTGTTATTCACTGTAACGGTGATGGTCGGGCGTGTCTGGTGTGGTTTCACTTGCCCACAAACTATCTGGACACAAATGTTCATGTGGGCTGAATTTTTATGCGAAGGCGACCGCAACAAACGCATTAAGCTCGATGTACAAAAATGGAGCCTGGAAAAATTTTTGCGCAAGTCGGCAAAGCATGCCATCTGGGTTGCGATAGCGCTTGTCACTGCCATCACCTTTGTTGGCTACTTCACTCCCATACGTGATTTGACGATTGGTTTCTTTACCTTCCAACTGGATGTCACCGCAGTTTTTTGGATTCTGTTTTTTACCGGTGCGACCTATGGCAATGCGGGCTTCATGCGTGAGCAGGTCTGCAAATACATGTGTCCCTACGCGCGCTTCCAGTCAGTGATGTACGATCAGGAAACCCTGGCGGTCTGGTACAACAAAGAGCGCGGTGAAAAACGCGGCCCACGCAAAATCGGTGATGATTACAAGGCGCAAGGTTTAGGCGACTGCATTGACTGCTCCTGGTGTGTGCAGGTTTGCCCCGTCAATATTGATATCCGCGAAGGCTTGCAAGCCGAGTGTATTGATTGTGGTTTGTGTATTGATGCCTGCGATAGTGTGATGGAAAAAATGAATTACCCGCTCGGGTTAATCAGTTTTACCACCGAAGAAGCTGCGGCTAAAAAGAAAGTCAAAATTTTGCGTCCGCGTGTGTTAGGTTATGGCGCCGTGCTGTTGGCGATGGTGAGTTTGTTTGTGTACTCGCTCGCTACGCGCATGCCCTTATTGGTTGAAGTGATGCGTGACCGCGGAACACAAATGTATCGAATTAGCGATGGCAATGTGTCCAATGTGTACACACTCAAAATTGAAAACCTTGATCGCAAAACCCATGTGTACGATGTGAGTGCAAATGGTGAATTCAAGTTTGATATCCAGGGTTACAAAGCGCCACCGGTGTTGGAGGGCGAAATTATTAACCTTCCTATACGTGTTGTAGTAAAACGCAGTGAATTAAAAGGCGAAAAAAATACTATTTCGTTGAAAGTTGTTGCGCGCGAGAATCCCGAAATTGTTGTGTCCCATAGTACGACCTTTATTGGACCATCGAAATAGTGCACCTTTAATAGTGAATCTCTCAACATAGAGTGGGTTAAAATGACAACTCAAGCTGATGAAAAAATATTGCCCTGGTATCGCCAATTTTGGTTTTGGTTTGTGTTTGGGCCATTAATTTTTATTATTGTGCTTTGCTTTTTTACAGTCTCTATAGCATTTAATTTTGCAGATGATGTAGTGACTGACAATTACTATAAATCGGGTTTGATGATTAACCAAACACTGAAGCAGGATGAGACTGCGGCGGCGTTGCATTTAATTGCGCAGGTGAAATTTGACCAATCGACTGGCGAAGTTACTGTTGCGCTAAAAGGCGATCATGCGTTCCCTAAACATTTATTATTATTTTTAGATAACCCGGTAAAATCCAAAAAAGACCAAAGTGTTTTATTAACAGAAATTTCTGCCGGACAATATCGCGGTGAATTAAGTTCGCCGGTCGAGTATTCCTGGTATATCGCATTGGTGCCGGAGTCAGACGTTAGTAAACGTAAAGATGCAGAATGGTTGTTAATGGGTGAAATTAATTTAACCAAAACAACGGAAACGACTTTGCAATCGCGAGCCAACACCAAACCTGCAGAATAGCTGACGCATTCTTTCGGGTGGATTTCACCTCCATGTCTTCAGAGCCCTCTCAATCAAACCCCGGTGAAGCAGTTATTCCTGGCTGCTATCACTGCGGTTTACCTGTTCCGGTTGGCAGCAATTTCTTTGTGACGATCAATGGTAATCCTGAAGCCATGTGCTGCCCGGGATGCCAGGCCGTTGCTATGGCAATTGTCGATGGCGGCCTGGAAAATTTTTACCGTTATCGCACTCATGCAAATGAGCGCAGTGAAGTACAAACCCTGCAGGCCGATTGGAAAATTTATGATTTGCCTGAAGTGCAAAGCGAATTTGTTACCGATTTTGATGCCGGATTTCGGCAGGCTAATTTATTATTAGAGGGCATTTCCTGCGCTGCCTGTAGCTGGTTGATTGAAACTCATTTCAAAAAAAATCCCGCAGTAAAAATAGTAAGTGTTAACGTCAGTACACATCGTTGCACTCTGGTTTGGGCTCCTGATGCCGCGCCCCTGAGTGAATTGTTCAAATCCCTTGCACATATTGGTTATAAACCCTGTCCCGCTACCGATGACCAACAGCAGGAATTTTTTAAAAAAGAAAATCGCATTGCTTTATTTCGTTTGGGTGTTGCCGGTTTTGGCATGATGCAGGCGATGATGGTTGCCGTCGGGATTTATTTCGGTGCAACTGGTGCGTGGCTGGATTTTTTGCGTTGGTTAAGCATGCTGGTGGCAACCCCCGTTGTCTTTTTTTCGGCATCGCCTTTTTTCAAAGCGGCCTGGCGAAGTATTAAAAGCAAACAACTTATTATGGATGTGCCGGTTGCATTAGCGATTGGTCTTGCCTATCTTGCCAGCGCCTGGGCGACAGTTACATCGAGCGGTGAAGTTTATTTTGAATCCGTATCCATGTTTGCATTTTTTTTATTGTTAGGACGTTATATCGAACAGCGCGCCCGCCATCGCAATCGATTGGCTTTTGGCAACCTTGCACAATTAATTCCGCTCACCGCTTGCTGTATTTCTTCAGTAAATGATGGAGAGGCAATCTCTGAAAAAACAGAAAATATTCCGCTTAAAATGCTTGCCGTCAATGATCTTGTGTTGGTCAAGGCTGGTGATACATTTCCGTGCGATGGGGTAATTCTAAGCGGAGAAAGCGAAGTTGTTGAAGCGTTAATTACCGGTGAGTCAGTTCCTGTTGCAAAAGTATCAGGTGATAAAGTTATTGCAGGCACCTTAAACGGACACAGTGCGTTGCGTGTTCGCGTTACTGCCATTGGTAGCGCAACACAAATTTCCGGTATTGAACGTTTAGCGGTACAAGCTACGGAAGAAAAACCAAGACAGGTAGTCATGGCTGATAAAATCGCGCGATTTTTTGTCGGGCGTTTGTTAGTCGTTTGTGCCGGTGTATTTTTATTTTGGTGGTTTAAAGATCCGAGCCGCGCTTTATGGATAACACTTTCAGTATTGGTAGTGACTTGTCCGTGTGCCTTGGCATTGGCGATGCCTGCTGCACTTTCCGCGGCTACTGCAAATTTGCGCCAGCGCGGATTTTTAGTGGCACGCGGTCATGTTATTGAAGTCTTGCCGCAAATTACCCGAGTCATTTTTGATAAAACCGGCACACTATCCCAAGGTCGTTTAAGCATTGCGGATGTGCGATTACTTGCAAGCCAATCGCGCGACCAGGTGTTGGCTATAGCGTCTGCACTGGAAGCCGATTCCAGCCATCCTATCGCACAGGCATTTGCGACCTGGCGTAATCAACTGATTGCTGCTGGTATAAAACAAACAACTGCAGCCGGTATTGAAGGTGTTATTGGCAGCGATGTTTATCGCATAGGCACGCAAGAGTTTGCCCGTGGAATTATTGTTATGCCGCATGAGCTTTTGTCTTTACCCGATCAGCAACATCTTTGGCTTTTGTTGGCTAATGCCCAGGGCCCGGTGGCATGGTTTGGTTTGGCGGATGAAGCGCGCCCCAGTGCGCGACAAGCGATCATGGAATTACAGGAAATGGGTATCGCTGTTGAATTGCTGAGTGGCGATCAATCGGGTTCTGTGGCGCATTTGGCGAAGCAATTGGGTATCGAAAAATTTATTGCCGGCGCAAAACCGGGTGATAAATTGGCGCAGCTTAATATGGCGCAGTTAGGTGGAGACAAAGTGTTAATGGTTGGGGATGGCATTAACGATGTCCCTGTACTGGCAGGTGCGGATGTTTCAGTGGCAATGGCTTCTGCATCAGATCTTGCGAAAACGCGAGCTGATACGGTGTTGCTCAACAATCAATTAACCCTATTGCCAAAAGCCATTGAAATTGCAGATCGCACTCACAACATTATTAAACAAAATTTATTGTTCTCGCTCACCTATAACCTGATTGCCTTGCCGCTCGCTGCAAGCGGTCACGTCGCTCCCTGGGCTGCAGCAATCGGTATGACAATGAGTTCTTTGATCGTGGTATTGAATGCGCTGCGTTTAAATAAATCGTAAATAGTTATTTCTTTGGGATGCTACTCATGGAAAGTCTCTACTTTCTCGTTCCTTGCGCGTTAATTTTTATCGCTATTGCGGTGAAGGTTTTATTTTGGGCCATCAATAATGGCCAATACGATAATCTTGAAACGGAAGCCCACAGAATTTTATTCGATGACGAAAAAAATAAATCGCCAAATCCTTCGGAACAAAATCCCCCAGCTTCATCAAGCCAACCCGCACCATCGCCAGAGCAAGATAAATGATTGACCTTGTCATATTTGTTCCGCTATTCACCCTTGGCCTCGTGAGTAGCGCCCATTGCATTGGCATGTGTGGCGGTATTATGGGCGCGTTAACTATGGCTATCCCTGCCGATGCCCGCGCCCAGCGCTGGATAATCCTGGTGGCCTACAACCTTGGCCGCATTACAAGCTATACCCTCATGGGCTTGCTGGCTGGCTTTTTTGCAGAGCAATTTGCTGCTTTGGGTGGCGGCGTTATTTTGCGTATCCTCGCCGGTGTATTGTTGATTGTCATGGGATTGTATTTGGCAGACTGGTGGCGTGGTTTAACGAAACTGGAGGCCATTGGGCGCTATTTGTGGGTTTACATCCAACCGCTTGGTAAAGGGCTAATGCCAGTTAACACTCTTCCCAAAGCTTTATTACTTGGTGCCCTGTGGGGCTGGTTGCCTTGTGGCCTGGTGTACGCTGCACTGGCGATGGCGATGACACAACCAGCCCCTCTACTCGCAGCAGGCGCAATGTTTGCCTTTGGGTTAGGGACTCTACCGGCAGTATTAGCGGCAGGGTTTGTAGCACAGCAACTCGCTCGTATCCTCCAGCGGCCTCAAGTGAGATGGGTATTGGCGCTAGTTATTATTGTGTTTGGCCTATGGACTATCTGGGGCAGTTTGGGCCACGTTGGTGGACATCACCATCACTCCGCAGAGTCGCCAGCGACTACCACACACGATCATTCGCATATGCAACATGACATGGCTGAGCCGTCTGCTACGGATCATTCAGCAATGGATCATTCCATGATGGATCACTCTCATATGGATCATTCGACAATGCATGGGCATCAGGATGTGCCTGATGCAACCTTGGAGCGCCAGCGCACGGATGCTGATTCAAAACTAGAGGACGATAAGGGTTCAACCTCCTCTTCGGTTCAGGCTAGTGAAACCAACGTGGGCGAACATCATCACGAATAAACAAAACCTTAATCGAATTTGGCGAACTATACTTAACAGAACGATTGGACTGTTAATTATCCGTTGCATTATAGCTAGATGAAATTTAAGGATCGTATGTTTCTATTCTCGTTTCAATATTGGTGTTCCAGGAAAAAGTTAATGAGGAGGATGCTTTGTATCCACACAGTATCTTTGCTTGGCTTTTATGGCTTGCCAGTAAGTGCGCAGGAAGTTTTAGCGGAGTCGACAGAGCAGTGTACAGCGTTCAATGTTGATCCCCGGGATATCGCCAAGAACAAATCCTCCCGTGTAGAAACATCTGTGTTTGAGCCATTGCAAGGAAAAACCATTCGCAATATACGTTTTGATCAAATGACAATTTTTGATCCAAATAATCCTGATGAAAATAACAGGCTTTATTTATTCCTCAACAAACTCCATGTAAAAACGCGCACCAACGTTGTTGCCTCGCAATTACTTTTTAAAGTTGGCGATAAAGTAAATCACCAGACGATAGAAGAAACCGAACGTAATTTGCGTTCGCGTAAATATTTAACCAATGCATTTATATTGCCTGAAAAAGTTTGCGGCAATAATGTGGATATCATAGTTATTACACAAGATGCCTGGGCATTGGAGCCGCAAGTCAGTTACAGCCATAAGTCAAGTAACAATGCAACCGGGTTTGCATTGAATGATGGAAATGTTTTTGGTACTGGTAACGCATTTAAAGTTGGTTATGAAAAAAATAGTTTGCGCAACACGATTAGCTATGAATTCAGTAACCCTTATTTCTTAAACCGGCAACTTGCTGTTCGTGCGTTGTTCCAGGATACCTCCGATGGCCGTAATACTTTTTTGTCAGTCGCACGTCCGTTCTATTCATTAGATACGCCTTGGGCAACCGGATTACAATTTTCAGATTTATCACAGGTTGAAGAAATCCGTTCGCACGGTGAAAAGGTAAATGCGTTTCGCCATCAAGCGATTGATAATGAAATTTATTACGGCAAAGCCATCACGATTAACTCCAATTTCACTCAACGCTGGTTGGTTGGTTTTACCCATGAAGAAGATAGTTTCTATCCTGACGAAAATACGAAACAGCCTATCCCCGATCACGACAAGGCAGTTTATCCATGGATTGAATATCAATATCTGGAAAATAGATACGGTGTGTTTAAAAATTTAAACCAGATCCAGCGCCCGGAAGATGTCGCGGTCGGGCAGACGGTAAAAATACGCTTGGGATTGGCAGGTACAGAATTTGGCAATCCTGATGATGTGTTACGTTACAAGGCGGAATATACCAATATCTTTGATTTTTCTGACAAGCAGCTACTCGAATTTGATGTGCAACTGGATGGAAAACAACATTTTAAATATGACAATCTTGATCCAACAATCCTTACCTCATCTGTTGCTTATCATTATTTCCAGGATGAAAAAAATCGTTGGTACGCGCGTTTTGAATACGGCATCGGCGAAAATTTACCGCAATATAAAGAACTAACGGTGGGCGATATTACCGGTCTGCGCGGATATCCCACTGATTATTTGCGCGGTGACCGGCGCTACGCATTTACATTGGAACGTAGATATTTTTCCGACGTGCATATATTCAATTTATTGCGCGTAGGTTATGTTGTATTTTTCGATGCAGGTAAAGCCTGGGGTTTGCCAAATGAGCCTGAATCCCCACTGTTATCTGACGTGGGTATAGGCTTGCGTTTCAGCTCTACCAAGGTGCGTATAGGAAATGTTATCCATATCGATATTGCCACCCCGACATCGCACAGGAACGGCACTGACAATTATCAATTAACAATTGGCGCTTACGAAAAATTTTAATGGGATATTGTTAATTAAGTTTTTAATTAAATCCTCAGTTTTTATTAAAACTCAAAAAGTAATGTGTGGAGATTTTTAGGAATGCGGTTATTGCACACAATGCTGCGCGTAGGAAATTTGGAAAAATCGATTGGGTTTTATACCAACGTGTTAGGTATGACGTTATTGCGTAAAGAAGATTTTCCCGATGGGAAATTCACCTTGGCGTTTGTTGGTTATGGCGACGAAGCAAGCCATTCTGTTATAGAGTTAACTTACAATTATGGCGTTGAATCCTATGATATAGGCAAGGGTTATGGCCATATTGCAGTGGGTTGCGAAGATGTATATAGCACCTGCGATAAGATTCGTGCGGCGGGTGGAAAAATTGTTCGCGAGCCAGGGCCCATGATGCATGGCACAACCATTCTTGCATTTGTGGAAGACCCGGACGGATACAAAATTGAATTGCTGGGTATAAAATAAACTTTTATTCTGGGAAATAAAATGATGAAACTCATTGGAATGCTGGATTCACCCTACGTACGTAGAGCTGCGATATCATTGCAATACATGGGCATTTCATTTGAGCACGAACCGCTTTCGGTGTTTAATAATTTTGAGCAATTCCAGGCGATTAATCCGGTCGTAAAAGCACCGACACTCGTATTTGATAGCGGCGAAATATTAATGGACTCGACCATTATCCTGCATTACGCCGAATCCGCTGTGCCTGCATCACGACGTTTAATGCCTGCCAGTGGGGAAGAGTTCAGGTTAGCGTTGCAAATTATCGGCTTTGCACTGGCGGCTGCTGAAAAAGCTGTGCAATGTGTTTATGAAAGAAATTTGCGTCCGGTAGAAAAGCAGCATCAACCTTGGGTTGAGCGGCTCAGTTTGCAATTAAAAGCGGCTTGCAATGGTTTGGAAGCTAAATTAGTAGCGAGTGAATTTGAGCTAACACCGGCAGTCTTGACTCAACCTTTTATCACTTCAGCAGTGGTCTGGCAGTTTATTCAAAATATGTTGCCTGATATTATTCCTGCATCAGAATTTCCGCGCCTGCAAGCCCTGTCCGATCATGCAGAGGCGCTGCCGGAATTTTTGGCTTTTCCTCCTGTTGGGCCTGGTGTTGTTGCACCAAACCCCTAAATTTTTTGTTCTGTAGCCGCAAAAATATTGCGGCGTCATTACGCATTGCCCAGGCTACTCCATGAGTCATTTATCGCTCACGCAATTGTCTTTTGATAACCGTTTTGTTCAAAGCTTACCTGCAGATCCCATTCTTGATAATTATCGTCGCCAGGTTACAGGTAGCTGTTATTCATTCGTAAATCCCACCGCTGTTCGAGCACCAGGGTTGGTGTGCGCTGCCAATGAAGTCGCTGATTTAATTGATTTGAATCATAGTGAATTAGCGAGCGATTTTTTTGTACAGATTTTTGGCGGTAATAAATTATTGCCGGGAATGCAACCATACGCTTGTTGTTATGGCGGTCACCAGTTTGGTAATTGGGCGGGGCAATTGGGTGATGGTCGTGCCATCAACCTGGGTGAAGTGAAAACGGCACAGGGTGAGCATTGGACTTTGCAATTAAAGGGCGCCGGCCCAACACCTTACTCGCGTACTGCAGATGGCCTTGCCGTCTTGCGTTCATCTGTGCGTGAATTTTTATGCAGTGAAGCCATGCATCATTTGGGTGTACCTACAACGCGTGCGTTAAGTCTGGTGGTGACGGGTGAGCAGGTTCGTCGCGATATGTTTTACGATGGCAATCCGCAACTTGAGCCAGGTGCAATAGTATGTCGGGTAGCGCAAAGTTTTACCCGCTTTGGGAATTTTGAAATTCTGTCCGCGCGGAATGATATTGAGTTATTAAAAAAATTAGTTGATTTTACAATTCGAACTGATTTCCCGCATCTATTAAAAAATGATGCAGAAATAACGCGAGAAATCTATGTGCAATGGTTTGAAGAAGTTTGTATTCGCACGGCAAGAATGATTGCCCATTGGATGCGCGTTGGTTTTGTACACGGTGTCATGAATACCGATAATATGTCCATCCTCGGTTTAACAATTGATTATGGACCTTATGGTTGGCTGGAAGGGTATGATCCGAATTGGACACCCAATACGACCGATGCCCAGGGCCGTCGCTATAGATTTATTAATCAACCACAGATTGCGTTATGGAACCTGGCGCAACTGGGTAATGCAATTTATCCCTTGGTCGATGCGGTTGAGCCTTTGCAAGAGGGATTAAATGCATATCGTCGCGTTTATGCGGAACAATGGCAAACCGACATGACCAATAAATTGGGCCTGCAAAATTTCACTGATGAAGATATGAAGTTAGTAGAAGGACTCTATAAAGTATTGCAATTGACGGAAACGGATATGACGATTTTTTTTCGCCAGCTTGCAACTATTGATATCAATAATATTCCCCGCGAGAATCAACAGCTAATTGATATTATTCGGTTCGCGTATTATAACGAGCCCGCTGAAAATACTGAGGCACACACCGATATGGTAAAATGGTTGCGGGCTTATTGTGAGCGTTTGCAACAGAATCATGTGCTGTACGGCGAAACCAATGAGCTGCGCAGAGCGCGTATGAACAGTGTGAATCCCAAATATGTGTTGCGCAATTACATGGCCCAACAAGCAACTGATAAAGCAACTATCGGTGATTACAGCGAAGTAAAAAATTTATTGCAATTATTGCGTAACCCATACGATGAACAGCCAGAGAATGAACATTACTTTGCCAAGCGTCCGGAGTGGGCTCGCACCAAAGCAGGGTGTTCAATGCTTTCCTGTAGTTCGTAAAATATTGCCGGGAAATGTTGAGTGTCAGTAGCCCGAATTTTTTGATGAAAGTTTTTTATAGCAGGTATTATTAATGATTGGTACGGTAATCGGCTTTGCAATTGGATTTGCCTTAACCCATAAAGTGTTTGGCGCAATTTTTGGCGCTGTATTAGGTTATCTTTTTTATGACCGCAACCAACAGGCGAGAGCAGGTATTTCGGGTGAAGCCTTACAGCAGGCACAAACCTTATTCTTTAAAACAGTTTTTAATTTATTGGGACACATTGCCAAAGCTGATGGCCATATCAGCGAGGTAGAAATAAAACTCACCGAAGCTTACATGGATAAAATGGGTTTAACGCCCGAGCATAAACGCGAGGCGATCCGTTTATTTAAAGAGGGCGCATCCCCTGAATTTAATTTGCAGGAGGCCTTGGATGCTTATCGTTATTTAGGTTCCCGCAGCCCAAATTTAAGCCAGATGTTATTGGTTTATTTAATCAACCTCGCCATGATTGATGGCGCCCTGGATGCAAAAGAAGTAGAGATTTTGCAACAAGTTGCCGAAGGCATAGGTTTCTCGCGCGTTGCATTTGAACAGCTGTTGCGGATGGTGGGCGCACAAAATTCATTTGCACAAAACCAGCAAAATCGCCCTAACGAATTGGCATTAGCCTATGAAGCATTAGGTGTAACGGCGGAAGCAAGTGATGCAGATATTAAAAAAGCTTACCGTAAATTAATGAGTCAATATCATCCTGATAAATTAATCGGCCAGGGCCTGCCAGCTGATATGATTCAAGCGGCAACAGAGCGTGCGCAAGAAATCCAGGCAGCTTATGACCTCATTAAAAAGGCGCGCGGCTAGTTTTCATGTTATCCCGAAGTTAATGTAATGCGCCTGGATCGTTTTATAGAAAGTAAACTTTCCTTTTCTGCACGCAGCGTGCGTGATTTGTTTGTGCAGCGTTTGGTAGTGTTAAATGGAATTGTTGTTACAGAAGGCCGCGGCAGGATTAGCGAATTTTGTCGCGTAGAAGTTGCCGGTAATATTTTGCAGGCGCGGTCGCCGGTTTATCTAATGCTGCATAAACCGCAAGCTTGCGTCAGTGCAACGCGGGATACCAAAAATAAAACGGTTATAGATCTTATCGACTTCCCCGAGAAAGAATCCTTGCATTTGGCAGGTCGACTGGATTTTAATACCACCGGTTTAATGTTGTTGACCAATGATGGGAAATGGTCGCGCAGCATCACCCAGCCCACACAAAAAATTCCTAAAACCTATTTAGTGCAAACCCGCAGTGAAATCACTCATGAGTATGTGCGTGTTTTTTCAGAGGGAATTTATTTTTCGTTTGAAAACCTGACAACCTTACCCGCTGAATTGGAAATCCTTTCATCGCATTCTGCACGGCTCACTATTTATGAAGGCCGATACCACCAAATCAAACGCATGTTTGGTTATTTTAATAATGAAGTTATTGGCCTTCATCGCATCTCAATGGGAAATATTTTTCTCGATAAAAATCTTGCGCAAGGTCAATTTCGTCCCCTCACTGCGGCAGAAATTGAATCTGTGTAACAAGGCATTTTATGCACGTTGGTTAGGCATTGTTATAGGGTTGTGCGCCTTTTCGTAGCACCGACATCGCTTAAATTCACAGTAAATGTGCCTATGGGAACATTTTCACAAAGTTTTAAATTCACTGTTGACAACGTTGTCTATACGGGTGTAACGTGCATTCGCATAAGGGGTAATAAAAGCTCCATAAAAATTTGTCCATTGGGCATTTTTAAAAACATAATAATTAGTTTGACTCATCAAGGCGTTACTTCGTTGTTTTTGTAGTTGTTCCAATCTTGTCCGACCCGAAAATATAACTGTTGTGTTGAGTGCTGGAGCGTTCAGCAGTTTCTTTTCGACATGGAGTTACAAAAAATTAATCGTTTATTTTTGGCTGCAGTAATTTATTTGCTGGGTAGGGATTTCTATTGCTCGAAATTCACCTGTGTAAGTCTTCAGGCAAAAATAAACGCAAACACCAGAATTGAAATCAAACCTTGAGGTGATTGTCATGCAAAAAATAAAAGCGTTTATTTTACTTTGCCTGCTCGGCGGAGTATCGCAAGCGAGCCATGCATATAATTGTGCGGGTGTTGCTAATTATGTTGATGGGGCAACCTATGCCACGAATGTCATTGTACAAAATGGTGGTACTGCTTATTCGTGTACGGTAGGCGGCTGGTGTTCAACAGGTGGACCTTACGCGCCAGGAACTGGTTGGGCGTGGACAAACGCGTGGAGTAGTTTGGGCGCTTGTGGTGCGACGTCATCTACAGCAAGTTCTGTTGCGAGTTCAGTGAAAAGTTCTGTCGCAAGCAGTGTTGCGTCCTCTATAGTTTCATCTACAGGTTCTTGCGGTGGTTTACCCGTATGGACAAGCACTGGCGTATATACCGGCAACACGCAAGTACAATCTAATAACGTGAAATATCAAGCGAAATGGTGGACGCAAGGGCAAGATCCAGCAACCAATTCCGGCACCGATGGTGTGTGGAAAAACCTGGGTTCATGTGGAGTCGTATCGTCTAGCTCAAAATCTTCAGTCGCAACGAGTTCATCGTCCAGCGTGAAAACCTCCAGCTCGATTGCAAGCTCTGTAAAAAGTTCCAGTTCAAGTTCGGTTGTTGTAACGGGCAAAAAAGTGGTGGGATATTTTGCGGAGTGGGGCGTTTATTCTCGCAACTATCATGTAAAAAATATTGAAACCAGCGGTTCAGCGGCGATATTAACCACCATCGTTTATGCGTTCGGTAATGTCACTAATGGTCAATGTGCTATTGGCGATTCCTACGCCGATTATGATAAAGCCTATGACGCTGCCGGTAGCGTAGACGGTGTTGCCGATACCTGGGATACAGGCGCATTGCGCGGTAGCTTTGGCCAGTTACGCAAGTTGAAAAAAATGCATCCAGGCTTGAAAGTTGTTTGGTCATTCGGTGGTTGGACGTGGTCAGGTGGTTTCCCGCAAGCAGCAGCGAATCCAACAGCTTTTGCAGATTCATGCTACGCGCTGGTGAAAGATCCACGTTGGGCGGATGTGTTTGACGGTATTGATATCGACTGGGAATATCCAAACGATTGCGGACTTTCTTGCGATACAACCAGTGGCTTCTCCGGCTACAAAAATATCATCCAGGCGTTGCGTAACCGCTTTGGTTCGAATGCCCTCGTGACATCTGCAATTGGTGCAGCCGCGTCAAAAATTAATGCAGCCGATTATGTGGGGGCAGCGCAATATCTCGATTGGATTATGCCAATGACTTACGATTATTTCGGCGCGTTTAATCCGAAAGGCCCAACCGCTCCGCACTCACCTTTGTATGATTACTCAGGCATTCCCACTGCCGGTTTCTACTCAGATGCAGCGATTCAATTGTTGAAAGCCAAAGGCATTCCCGCCAATAAAATTTTGTTGGGTGTTGGTTTCTACGGTCGCGGTTGGACTGGCGTAACGCAAGCGGCACCAGGTGGTTCTGCTACCGGCCCAGCGACAGGAACGGTTGAGCCTGGTATCGACGATTACAAAGTATTGAAAGCATCTTGCCCTGCTACCGGAACCGTCGCCGGAACAGCATACGCATTCTGTAATGGTAACTGGTGGAGCTACGATACTCCGCAAACCCTGACTGGAAAAATGGATTATGTTAACCAACAAAATCTGGGCGGTGCGTTTTTCTGGGAGTTGAGTGGTGATACTGCTAATGGCGAATTGATTCGTGTGTTGGGGAATATTCGTTAATTCAATATCTGGATTGCTGTAAATAGTGTCCTTCATTGATTGACAGGATGTTTCAAGCGAAGCCCGGCATTGCCGGGCTTTTATTTTCTTAACAGTAAGCAACATTTATTTAGGAGGGAGTCGTCATCCTCGCGAAGGCGAGGATCCAGCAGTTGACGTTGATTTTAAAAGCTGGATCCCCGCTTTCGCGGGGATGACGACTCCCACTAAATTCAATGGGTAATCCGATTTAATTTTGTCGCTTTCTATTTTTTTTGATATTAAATTTTTTAGCTTCAATTTTAATTTCTGCGCTTTTATTATTCACCAGCAATTTCGCCATCCCAAACGTCGTCAATCCCCAAATAATAATCAGGGTGATTAATAACAGCGACGCAATAAACGCAAAAATATCCGGTGCTTTCATCAGGGTTGTCATTAGCGAATCTTCGTAATAGAAAAACCACTGGTGACCTTCAGGGAATACCTTGGTATGGAACCAGTAAAAAACATTTGTTGCTCCCATAGTTAAAATAATGGTCGTTATTACAAATATTGCCGCAAAAAATCCCAATAGTATGTTGCGCAATGATGGAAAAGAAAAACCTTGTCGATAAGCGATAAATAAAAAAATCGCCCAAATAAATGCGCCGGCATAACCAGCCAAATAAAATTTATTGATTAAATGACTCACGTCTTGCAAATGCGTAATTTCTGCCGAGTGCATTAATGGAATTCTGGTGTCATTCGGTAATTGAAAACTGATATCCGCTAATCCTTCACCATTATGTTGAACAGCATCAGTAATTTGTGCGAACAGTTTCCAGTGATCTTTTGGTTGCGTGAATTCAAAACCGTGGATGTAATGATTGAGTGGTGCAAATTCCGCGATGTGTTTATCCAGGTCCAATAATTTGTAACCGGCAGGATAGGCAAAGTTAACTTGCGCCAATAAATGCCAGGCCAGCAAGCTGGTTGCGAGTAATTGGCCAATAAAAATCAGCGGCCAAACAAGGTAGGGAGATAGGCGCATAGCAGGTCCTGCGGATATTTGGGTGGCAGCAGCCTAGCGAGCTTGCAGCCATAGCACAAGGGTTGGAAAGGTTTAGGTTAAGCCATGTAAAAATAACGCATAATTATTTTGTATGATTTATCATTTCAGGGCGAAAACACAATAACAAGGTGATCAACCGATGAAAAATCTCATTAAGCTATTCAATATTTCCTGGCTCAAGATTGTCAGCACAGCCGCATTAATCGTAGCGACAACTCTCGTTCATGCTGATGAAGGTCGCGAGCGTTTATCGCTGGATCGTGGCTGGTTGTTCCATCTGGGTGATGTTCCCATGCCGGACATTAAAGGGCACGGCATGTCCTACGCCAACGCCAAGGCGGGTAACGCCTGGGGTGCGGCGGGTACGGAATTTGATGATTCTGACTGGCGCAAACTGGATATTCCACACGATTGGGCAGTTGAAGGACCTTTTGATCCCAACGCTAATATTTCCCAGGGCTATCGCCCGCGCGGTATTTCCTGGTATCGCCGTTATTTACGGGTGGATGAAAGCGAGCGCGGTCGTCATTTTGAATTGCAGTTTGACGCTATTGCCACTCACTCAACGGTTTGGGTCAACGGCAATATCGTCAATCGCAATTGGTCGGGTTACAACGCGAGTTACATCGATATCACGCCTTACTTACGCTACGGCAATGCCATGAACACTATCGCCATTCGCGTTGATGCGAATCCCATGGAAGGTTGGTGGTATGAAGGCGCGGGTATGTATCGTCACGCATGGCTAGTGAAAACCAATCCTGTACACGTGATTACGGATGGCGTACACGCGACACCGCGCCCGGCAGCGGGGCAACAAAATAATTGGGAAATTCCGGTTGAAGTCACGCTGGATAACAGCGGCAAACACATTGCCGACGTGAATGTTGAGGTCAGTGTGTTTGATCCGCAGGGTAAGGAAATTGCCAAACAAAACCAGGCCGTAAAAGTCCCGGTATTTACACCAACTATTGCCAAGTTTTCGATTGCCATTGTAAGTCCCGCGTTATGGTCACTTGAGCAAACAAATTTGTACCGTGTTACGACAAAAGTAATTAATAACGGCAAAACAGTCGATGAGTCTTCGTTGAATACAGGATTTCGCACCATTCGTTTTGATGCGCAGGAAGGTTTTTTCTTAAACGGCAAACACATCAAGTTACAAGGCATTTGTATGCATCAGGATCACGCTGGTGTGGGCGTTGCAATTCCCGATTCAATGTGGGAATACCGGTTGCGCCGCTTGAAAGAATTAGGCGTAAACGCGATTCGTTTTTCACACAATGCACCTGCATCGGAGGTGTTGGATTTGGTTGATCGCATGGGTTTTTTGGTGATGGATGAAAATCGTAACTTCAATCCGTCACCGGATTACATGAAACAATTGGAATGGATGGTTCGTCGTGATCGTCATCATCCCGGAATTATTTTGTGGTCAGTATTTAACGAAGAACCTGTGCAGGGCACGGAAGTCGGTTATGAAATGGTGCGTCGCATGTCAGCCGCTGTAAAAGCTTTGGATGATACTCGTCCCGTTACCGCTGCAATGAACGGTGGATTTTTAACAGATTTAAATGTGTCGCACGCGGTAGATGTTGTGGGCGCAAATTATCAGGTGCCTGATTACGACCGTTTCCATAAAGCACATCCCGAAAAACCATTTACCAGTTCAGAAGATACTTCAGCATTTATGACGCGCGGTGAATACACAACGGATAAAAACAAAAATATCATTGCCAGTTACGATGATGATTTTGCGCAGTGGGGCAACAGCCATCGCGATGCGTGGGAGGCGATTGATACCCGCAATTTTGTCGCCGGCGGTTTTGTATGGACGGGTTTTGATTATCGCGGTGAACCAACACCGAATGAATGGCCTTCAGTCAGTTCTGTGTTTGGCATTATGGATCTCAACGGCTTTCCAAAAAATGCATATTACATGCACCAGGTGCAATGGATAAAAGATCGTCCGCTCGTTTACCTTGCGCCGCACTGGAATTGGGAAGGAAAAGAAGGTAAAGACATTCGTGTGATGGTGATGGCCAACGTTGAGCGCATAAAGCTTGTGTTAAATGGCCGCGAGTTGGGTGAACAAAAAGTTGATAAATATCGCATGAATTATTTTAACGTGAACTACGAGCCAGGCAAGCTGGAAGCAATTGGTTTTAATGGCGATAAAGAAGTTGCGCGAGCAACCGTTGAAACAACGGGCAAAGCTGTTGCGCTGGAATTAATTCCTGATCGCAAATTTTTGCTGGGTGATGGTCGCGATGCAATGCCAATTACCGTGAGAGCGCTGGATGCAAAAGGCCGTGCAGTTCCAATTGATCAATCGCAAGTTACTTTTGAAATCAGCGGCGCGGGAAAATCAATTGGCCATGGCAATGGCGACCCAAATTCACATGAAGATGAAAAAGGAAAAACCCGAAAACTTTTTAATGGTCTTGCGCAATTAATTGTCCAAAGTAATTTTCCAGATCGCAAAGATGAAAAAGGTAATTTGAAAATAACTGCACATGCAGCGGGTTTAAAAACGGCGAGCATAGTTATTCCCGTGAAAGCTGTGGCACCTGTTCCTTTTGTTGCAGAAGCTATAGCACCTTTAAGTTATTTGACCAACTGGCGTGTTTCACCGGCAAGTACTGAACGTCCAAATCCAACACAAGTGCTTGCAGATAACGATATGAATACCTGGGGCTGGGGTCAGCCGCCTATGTTGAATGTTCCAGCAGAGATAAAAGAGGGCAAATATCGTTTGTATCGCACCAGTTTCAATCCACGTAAAAATTTAGCGGATGGCAGCGGACGTTTGCATTTTTATAGCATTACCGGTAAAGCCGAGATTTGGTTAAATGATGTGATGATTGGCAAGAAAGAATCCTATGCACCTGCTGGAATGAGTTTGGTAATTCCAACAGGAGAAGGCGCCCGTCAATTAAATATTATTGTAGAAGGGGATGGCGATAAAAAAGCAGGTGTTGATGGTAATGTAGTGATTGAACCCAAAACATAATTACCGAAATACTATCGATATAAAAAAGGCGAATCAGAAAAACCGATTCGCCTTTTTATTTGATATTATTTTTTAGTTTGGTGTGTTATCCGGATACCAGGGATAACTCCAAACCTCACTCATACGTTTGTCTTTTACCTTGAGAAATAAACGCATATCCACCACATTATTTCCGTCAGGTTCAATTTTAAACAAGACGCGATACGATTTTCCGTCAGGCAATTTTTTCACATGCAGTTCAGTAACTTTTCCAGAGTTTTTGCTAAGGTCTGCTTCAATCATTGCATCGGCAGATAATTTATCCAAATCGCCACCGGAAAAATCTACCGAAAATTGTCGTTTGGTTTTTGGAGTTGAACTTCCCTGCATAGCACCCCAGCCAGTTTGTGTGCGTAGCACTTTGGCAAGCTTTTGCTCTGGCACATCGGAATCATAAGTTAGCAAGGTATATTTAAATTCTTTTTCATCACCCGCTTTCATGGCCTGCTCGGGAACCCAATAGGCAACCATATTATCGTTTGCTTCACTGTCTGACGGGATTTCCACCAATTCAACGCGACCTTTGCCCCAGGTGCTATCAGGCTTTACCCACAGGCTAGGGCGTTTTTCATAGCGAGCTTCAATATCTGAATAATTATTAAAATCGCGATCGCGTTGCATAAGGCCAAAACCCTGCGGATTAATATCGCTCAATGACGACACATGTAATGCGCGGTGATTGGTGAGCGGTCGCCAAATCCATTCGCCAGAAGATGTCTGCATGGATAAGCCATCAGAGTCATGGACTTCCGGGCGGAAGTCATCAAATTTATATTTGTTGACACTGTTTTCACCAAACAAATACATACTGGTTAAAGGTGCAAAACCTAATTTTTTAATATCTTTTCGCGCATACACACGTGCGGTAATTTTTATTTGGTTATGAACACCAGGATACATGTCAAACCGATAGGCACCGGCAACTGAAGGACTGTCGAGCAACGCATAAATAACGACATGATTTTCTGCGGGCGTTGGTTTGAGTAACCAAAATTCGCGAAACGTCGGAAACTCTTCACCTGATGACTCTGCTGTATCAATGGCAAGGCCGCGTGCTGAAATCCCGTAACCCTGGCCTGGGCCCACCATGCGAAAATAACTTGCACTGCCAAATGCAAAAAATTCATCTTTTGAATCTTTATTGTTAAGCGGGTAGTGCAAACGAAATGCCGCAAATCCAATATCTTTTGGAGCTATTCCCGCGAGGCTTGCGGCAGCGCCAGTGTAATTAAAAAACTCCTGTTTGAATTGCAAAATCGAATCACCGTTGTTCGTTGCCATATGCAATATTTTAGGCTGTTTAAAAATATAACCAGCATGGAACAGTTGCACTTCAAATTGTGCTTCGTTGTGCCACAGCGCTGCTTCCGGGCGAAACTTAATCGCACGGTATTGATCGTAATCCATTTTTAGCAGGGCTTCGGGAATGTGTGCGGCAACCGGTTTAAAATTTTCTTTGGCGAGCAATTTTGCACGCGAACTAATCGCATCAAAAAGAGCTGGCTGGGAAGCTTCACTTGCCGACGTGGGTGTAATAGTCGATGTCGCACTAAATGCATGGCTCGCATAAAGGGATATTGCCAGCAATGTGGATAAAATTCCTGCTGCTTGCGTGATATTTTTTTTCAACGAGCCTGCAGGTTTGAAAAAGGTAACTAATGTTTTTTCAGGCGGGTTAATCATCCGCGTTCTCCGTACGACTTTTTATTGATATTTTTCATTGGATATCCAAGCCAATTATTGGCTGTTTTGTAGCAGCATTTATTATGATCCAAAAGTGCGCATTATAAAGGATTCTTATGGAAATGCAGGAGCTTGCCGAATGTAAATGGAAAATATTACCTGTTCTTAATTCTCCTTTGGGTGACAAGTTGGCGCTGCGGGTTAATAATGATCTTATCTGATTTATTTGGGGTATTGCATGTATGGAATCAAAGCAGGAAGAATCACAACAATTTGTGCGTACGATAAAGTCTTTATTCGTATTAAATAAGCCGAGTCGTCCCTGGCATGTGGCTTTAGTTGCCACCATTGGCATGGCTATTCCTGCGCTTTTGGGTGTTTATTTCGAGCAAATGGCTAACGCAATCCTTGCCTGTGTTGGCAGCATGGTGATCCTGTATATCCCGCGCACCCGAATTCCACACCGTATGGTGACTCTTGCTGTGTGTTCGTTTGGTTTATTGGCGTGTTTTACCTTGGGGTTAGCTGCCGGGTTTAGTATTTATACTTCGGCGCTGACGTTGGTTTTTTCTGCCTTGCTGACGGATTTTATTTGCCGTTATTATTCGATTCCCGCGCCCGCCAATTTCTTTTTTATTTTCCTCGCCTCACTTGGCTGTACCTTACCGTTTAACCTCGAATTAATTCCCATGCGCGTTGGTTTGGTGGCAATGGGTTGTATGTTGTCATGCCTGCTCGCCTTTTTTTACAGTGTATGCGTAAGGCTGCCTGCGCCTAATCCAGTTGCTGCGGTAGAAAAAAATGTCGTAAATATTTTATTGCAATCAACCGTATTAAGTTTTTTTGTCGGCGGTGCTTATTTACTTGCGGAGTTGATCGGTTTAAATAAACCCTATTGGGTGCCAATTTCCTGCGCTGCAATTATGCAAGGCGCCAATTTGCAATTAGTGCTGCAACGAAAAATCCATCGTGTGTTGGGAACTGCTTTGGGGATGGTGTTGGCCTGGTGTATTTTTTCCCAATCGTTGCACGGTTGGTCATTTGCGCTGGCGATAATTATATTGTTTTTTATTGTTGAGGTATTGGTTGTACATCACTATGGTTTAGCCGTGATTTTTATTACCCCTTTAACTTTGCTTTTCGCGGAGGGATCGGCATCCCGTGTATTGCATGAATCATTGGTGGTTACGCGCATGGGGGATATTGCGCTTGGCAGTGTAATTGGATTTATTGGCGGTTGGGTTATGCATCATCCGAAAATCCTTGCTTATATTAGCCAGAAAATTAATAAAACAGGCTCACTGGAAAATTAATTGCTGGAGATAAAAAGAGCGGCCAAGCCACTCTTGAACCTTGCGATTCAATTCGTGCCTGGCCGCTTTTCGTTTTGCTTTCCCGGTTTTTTCATGCACTCCACCTTTGCGCATAATTGGGTGGAATGCATGTCCGTTACGCTGTTCTTGTTTCTTTGGCATATTGATTTCTCCTGTATTTGGCTATTAACGACGTGTTAAGTGCTAAGCACTTTTAAATTTAGCTTAGTGGTTTAAATAGAAATGGCTTAAATAGAATTGCAAAACCAAACTATGCAGCTGAACCAGGATAATAAATAATGTCCGTTCGCTAAACCAAAACGCTATCATATCTGCTTGTTTTTGTTCGTCCATAATCATCCCTTAATACATAAGACTTGTTTGAGTGTATGTACCACTTCCACCAGGTCAGATTGATTTTGCATAACCTCCTCAATGTTTTTATACGCAGCAGGTATTTCGTCAATAACCGCTTTGTCTTTGCGACATTCAACACCTTTGGTTTGCGCGATTAAATCTTCCTTGTTAAATACATGGCGTGCAGCAGTTCGGCTCATCTTTCTACCGGCGCCATGGGAACATGAACAAAATGAATCAGGATTTCCTTTGCCGCGCACGATAAAGGATTTCGCACCCATGCTTCCTGGAATAATTCCCAACTCACCTTCACGTGCACTTATGGCGCCTTTGCGCGTTACTATGACGTCAGAACCAAAATGATGCTCGCGACTTACATAGTTGTGATGACAGTTTATTGCGTGTCGATCTGCGTGAAATTTTGGTAAGAAAGGTGCGATTGCGCGCAACACTAATCCCATGATTTCATCGCGATTTAAACGTGCATATTCCTGTGCCCAATTTACCGCGCTGACATAATCCACAAAATGTTCACTTCCCTCCGTGAAATAAGCCAGGTCCTTATCCGGTAAATTATGAATATGTTTACCCATATCCTTTTTGGCAAGTGCAATAAAATATTGCCCAATTGCATTGCCAATTCCACGGCTACCTGTGTGCAACATAATCCATACATCCTTGTTTTCATCAACACAGACTTCAATAAAATGATTTCCACTACCGAGCGTGCCCATTTGTTTTGTCCAGATGCTATTCGGTTGCTTTAGCATCTTCATCACAGTGGGGTGTTTTTCAAAAAGCCATTCCACCCCGGCTGCGATTTGCTTGCAAGCACTTGCGCGAATACTCACTGTCTTGTGGGCTTGTAAACCTACAGGAACAGCGCGTTCAATTGCACTGCGCATGGCTCCGAGATTATCGGGCAATTGCGATGATTTAATTGAAAGCCGCACGGCACTCATTCCACAACCAATATCTACACCCACGGCTGCAGGAATAATTGCTTTGAGTGTAGGAATCACAGAACCTACTGTAGCCCCAACTCCCACATGAACATCTGGCATGGCTGCGATATGCGAATGGATAATTGGCAGCTCGGCAATTTTTTTCAGCTGCGTGAGCGCTTCGTTTTCAATATCGCGGGTATAAATTTTCACGGGCTTAAAACCATTGCCCGAGTTTTTGTTTAATTCAATTTTTACAGGCATAAAAATCCCTTAAGCAATTTTTTTAAAAATTACTTTGCGGTTACTAAAAAATTAAACCTTCGAGCAGCTTTTTGAATGGCAGAAAAGAAAAAGCCCCGATTAGTTTCCTAATCAGGGCTTTTAGTGTTTCGCCTGACTGGAAGGTTTGTTAATACCTTCCAAGTCTGAATACTCAAAAGGTTGTTAGCGGGTGGTAAAGGTCGCGTAAGTCATGATTGAGTACTCCTAAAGTTGGGACAAGAATATTGTCGAGTTGAATAACCAAAACATTTTTTGTGTTGGAAATTGAACGCGATAATACGCCGAAAAATTAAGCTGTCAACAAAAAATATAATTTTTTTAAAGATTAAAGTGATTGGAATTAAGGCCGTTGTTATTTCCAATATTATTCAAAAGCTAAATTGGGAATGGATATGTAGATTACAACTTATTACAAGCGTCATTGGTGCTGGCCTTTGATACTTGGGTAAACTAGAGTGCTTTTCTTCCTCCCTTTCGAGAAATATTATGTCTGTAGAATTCTCACCGGCGCGTGAGCGCATTATGTTGTTTACGCTGATGGCGTTGCAATTCACGATGATTGTGGACTTCATGATCATGATGCCGCTGTCATCTCTGCTGATGGCAGCGTTTGATATCCAGCCAGCTCAATTTGGTTTGCTTGTTTCTTCTTATTCAATCGCGGCTGGTGTTTCGTCGCTGTTAGCCTCGTCATTAGGTGATCGCTATGATCGTCGCAATGCACTTCTGGTTGCTTTTGCCGGCTTATTAATTGCTACCCTGGCTTGTGCTTACGCTAATACCTATCCGCTCTTGTTAGCGGCGCGAATTGTTGCCGGATTTTTTGGTGGTGTCCTGAGTTCAATTGTTTTGGCCATTGTGGGCGATGTATTTCCTCCGCAGAAACGCGGTAAAGCTATGGGTATTGTGATGCTGGCTTTTTCATTGGCGGCAATCGGTGGTGTTCCTTTAGGGCTTTTTATTTCCAACCATTATTCGTGGCAAACACCATTTACCTTTTTGACAATTGTTGGCCTGGTTATTCTTGCAGTTGCCTATAAAGTAATTCCCAGTGTGCGCGGACATCTCAATCAGCCGCGGGTGAATTTTTTTAAAAGTTATGTCGAGTTATTCAGTGTGCTTAACCATTGGTGGGCTTTTGCAACATCCTGCCTGGTAATGTTTGGCGGTTTTATGGTGATTCCTTATATCGCACCAACAATGGTTTCAAACTCGGGCTTAACTGATCATCAATTGCCTTATGTTTATTTGTGTGGCGGCCTTGCGACTTTATTTACACGTCCTGTTATTGGTCGTATGACAGATAAACATCAGCATTGGAAAGTTATGGCCGTTATTAGCGTGATGAGCTTTGTCCCGATTATTTTGGTAACGCAAACGTTAAAAACATCCTTTGCATTGCAATTAATTATTTCTACATTATTTTTTGTGTTGGTTAGCGGGCGTTTTATTCCGACCTCGGCATTGATTACCGCATCTTGTGAATCACGTTTTCGTGGCAGGGTAATGGCGTTTAGTTCTGCGGTGCAAAATCTTGGTTCCGGTTTTGCTGCTTTAATTGCCGGTGCGATTATGGTTAAAGCACCTTCCGGCGAAATATTGCATTACGATTGGGTGGGTTATATTGCCTGTGTTGTGGGGCTGGTTGCGATTTATACCGCAACCAAAGTGAAAGCAATTAGTTAATTTCCCTTTTGCTTCTGACGGATGCACAAGCAAGTGGTGATGTGTGTTATCAACTAGCTTATAAGGCTGGCTAATTTGCCAGCCTTATTTTATGGATTGAATTAAATGCCGCTAACAAAAGTGTTGTATAAAATATCTTAAATATAGATTGATATTTTTATACGAGAAGTTTTTCCAATGTTTTTTCGTAAATTGCGGTCAAGGTATTTAAATCATCTGCGCTAATGCATTCGTTCACTTTGTGGATGGTTGCATTGATTGGCCCGAGTTCAACAACTTGTGCGCCGGTCGGGGCAATAAAACGTCCATCCGATGTTCCGCCCGATGTTGAAAGTTCTGTATCCAAACCTGTTTCAGATTTAATTGCACTAACAACAGCATTGACTAGGTCACCACGTGGTGTGAGGAAGGGCTGGCCACTTAAAATCCATTGCAAATCATAATTAAGTTTATGCTTATTTAAAATTGCTTCGGTGCGTTCACGTAAAATGTGTTCAGTGAGTTCAGTTGAAAAACGGAAATTAAAAACAACTTCTACTTCACCCGGAATAACATTGGTTGCGCCCGTGCCACCGTTGATATTGGAAACCTGGAAGCTGGTAGCGGGAAAAAATTCATTGCCATTATCCCAATGCTCTGCAGTCAACTCTGCCAATGCGGGTGCAAGTTTATGGATCGGATTATCGGCCAAATGCGGATAGGCAACGTGGCCCTGGATTCCTTTCACTTTTAAAATCGCGCCAAGTGAACCGCGGCGACCATTTTTAATGACATCACCAACAACCTTGGTACTTGATGGCTCACCCACAATACACCAGGCCATTTTAGTATTGCGCTCTTCCAACCATTCAACAACTTTTACAGTTCCGTTGATCGATGGACCTTCTTCATCGCTGGTAATTAAAAACGCGATGCGACCTTTATGGTTGGGATATTTTGCAACAAAGTTTTCGCACGCAATGACCATGCAGGCAAGGGAACCTTTCATGTCGGCAGCGCCGCGGCCATGCAACATGCCATCGATAATTTTGGGTTCAAATGGGGGATTGCTCCAATTGGTTTCAGGTCCCGTTGGAACTACGTCAGTATGGCCTGCAAAGGCGAGTATAGGACCTTCACTGCCGCGTACCGCCCAAAAATTATCGACTTCCCCGAAACGTAAACGCTCGGTTTTAAATCCAATGGCTTCAAGTCGTTTGATCATCATATCCTGGCAGCCATCATCTTCAGGCGTGACCGAGCGGCAGCGAATTAAATCTATAGCAAGTTGCAGGGTAGGAGTCATTGAGGCTATTTCCAAATCACAATAAAACCATAATTCTACAGGTTTGGGTCTGCTGGCTCCATGGTTTATTTTGCGTTTGGAAGAGACTCGTGATTAATGAAACCGGCATATTGACCTGCGCACTCATCCCATAGACTTTTTATACTGTAAAGGTGTTTGCCCGGTTTTTTCCTTAAATACTTTATAAAAACTGTTGCGATTATTAAATCCCGAGCGATAGGCGATGTCAGCAATCGTGAGTTCGCTTTCGTTGGTTGATAAAAATCGTAGTGATTCCTGGTAGCGCAAATCATTTAAAAAATCATAAAAGCTGGTGGATTTATGGATGTTTAATAATTCTGAAAGTTGATGGCTAGTCACACCTAAGAGAGAGGCTAATTTTGGCAGGGAAATATTTTCATCCAAATGTGGTTTATGGTTTTTTACTAACTCCTGCAATTGTTCATCTAACTGTTTTGCCGCCTCGGGGCTAAGCTCAATGCTGCGTAAATGAGGTTTGGTTTCCGGTTGCGTTTCGTCTTCAGGTGTCAGGTCGTGGAAAAATACTTCAGGTTGATAAATAGAAAAAAGTGCAATGGTGTTTACAAAAATAGCGACCAGGCTTGCGATAGCTGCCAATATTGTAAATGATGGTATGTGGCCTAAAAGTGCATCAATATAAATGGTAACGTCAAAAAGCATAATCGTAAAAAGACCACTGACTAAATACATTAGCCAATAATAAGTCGTGTTTTTAAATTGTTGTGTAAGTTTTAATAAGCGGGTGCGCTCTGATTTTAATAAATAACCTGCGTAAGCCAGATAACCAAATACCTGGGTAAATAGCAGCGATACTATGATTGGAAAACTGATCAATCTTAAATCCAGTACATCGTGCATTAACGATAAAACAAACGGTAGTGCCTGGATAAACAAACTGATGCGGCTGACAGGGCGCAATAAAATATGCCGAATAAGTGCGACCATAATTGGGCCGTAACACCAGGTTAACTTTTGGCTCAGGATAACCAGCCAATGGATGGGTTGCGGACTCACTAAATTAATGTAGGCGTTCAACGGTGGGGCGAGCAATAAAATAATAAAACTTAAAATTACATGTTTTATTTTGCGATCACCGCGACGGCTGATTAATAAATTCAAACAGGTCCAGCAGCCCAGGCTAAACGAAAAAATAAACCAGACTTTTAATAATTCTATCGTCGTTTGCGTCATAGTAATCTATGTTGAAAATCAGGTTGGTTGGAAAAAGGCTATTGGTGAACCAATAGCCAGTGTGTTTATTACTTGCTTGGAAATGTATCAAAAGTGCCAGAGAAAATAATCAATCCATCACCAAAATTTTGATACCACTTTCCAGAAGATGCAGTATCAAAGGTGTATACCATGGTATAGGGGAAAGTAAAATAGTCACTGACCTGGGTCACTTCTTCAACAGCGGTATTGGCTGATATTTTTGTATATTTATAAGTGCCTGTTGAATTAACAGAGCCTGGTCCAAAACCTTTAAATACCAAGGTGCCATCTTGCGCATAACTTTGTAAAACAAGTCCTGCTGTTGGGTAAAGATTAGGTGGTAAATCAGATTTGGTCGCTTTAATAATTAATGCAACACTGGTATCCGCTTTTGTAGCTGGTGCTAAATGTTTTGATGCCGGCAAGTTGGATGGTTCCAATGTAAAACTTCCTGATGTTTTAAGTTGACCATTTCCAAAGTCCTCTTCCCATTTGCCGCTGGTAGGTGTTTCAAAGGTATATTTTACTGTGAAGGGAGTGTTGTTAACCGAAATATCGACTGATTTTTCTATCGCCGTATTGAGCCCGGTACGTTGATATTTATAAGTACCGTAAAACGCTTGTTGGTTATCAGGCACTGTTCCCTGCATGGTTCCTGTACCTTGCGCAGTAAACTTTCCATCTTTGGTAAAGCGCTTGACCACTGCACCTTTGTAGGGGTAACCGCTTGGAAAAACGGTGACTACTTTTTCAATTTGTAAAACCATATCAACACCTGCCAGGCTGGCAGGGGCATCTAATCCAAGACAATTTTTTATATTATCGAGATCAGTGCTGGCATTGGCATGGCTGCAACTGACAATGAAAAGAACACTGGCGAGTAACCTTAAATTAAGAAATATTTTCATGGAATCATCCTTCTGTAATTGATTTACCCTAATGGGTGTTGTGTTACGAATGCCTGTAAGAGGGCAAGGTGATTCTTATCTATTCGAATAGAAAACCAGTGTTTCTCCATCAAAAATGACAGTTAATTAATTCGATATTTGTAATTCCCTGAGCTTTTATTCGTGCGACAGACGAATGGATACGTCAAAAATTATCGAGCAAAGGGAATGATTTTCTTTTTTATGTTGACCAGGGTTTATTTTCTTTATGGCATCCGGGTTTATATGCAGGATGTTTGGGAGGGGTATTTTCCAATACCTGTGATTAAGCTAAAAGAAATAGTAACGATCATGAACAAAAAGATAAATGTTTCCATTTATCTCTTTAATTGTTTTGAGTCATTGATCGTTAATTTTTAAATGTTTCAAACGTGCCTGAGAATTTTATCAAGCTATCGCCAAGGTTTTGAAACCATCTGCCGGAAACGGGAGTCTCAAAAACATAGACCATCGTATAAGGAAGCGTGAAGATATTATTAATTTGGGTGACGTTTTCAATGGCAACATTGGCAGATATTTTGTTGTAATGGTAAGTGCCATGGGAATCCAGTGTTCTTGCACCATAACCTTTAATTACCATTGTCCCGTCTTCGGAATAGGTTTGTACAGCCAGGCCACGGGTTGGGTAGGCATCAGCGGGTAATTCTGTTGATGCGGCATAATCCCATGTAAGCGCAACACTTAAACCGGAAATTGATTGCGGCGCTAAATGTTTCTCTTCCGATAAATTGCTTGGGACAATTGTAAAACTTCCGCTAAATAAAATTTTCCCATTGCCAAAATCTTGTTCCCATTTACCACTGGTTGAAGTTTCAAAAGTATATTTTGTTGTATAGGGCGCGTTAAGTGCCTGATTGAGCGCTTTTTCGGTGGCAGTATTGGCTCCGGTCCGTTGATATTTATAGGTGCCAAAATAATGTTCGTCGCTGGCCGCAGCAGCTCCACGCAACACAACATTACCATCGGCTAAAAATGTCCCGTCTTTCTTATAGTGCATTACCACAGCGCCTTTATAGGGATATCCGCTGGGAAAAGTCGTCACCGCGTTTTCAATTTGCAAGATGATATCTGAACCCGCGATTGAAAGCGGGGCCCCTTTATTATTACAACTTTGGTCTTTAAGAACAGTGAGATTATGCGCATTAGCCTGCCCGCAAGCTATCAAGGTGACGGACACAAGCGCCAATCGTAACGGATAAAAAATGGATGCAATGCTGTTCATAAAATTTCCTTTGGTAAGGTGAAGCGTCATCTTTTCCTGTCGGAAAGTTTGGCTATTCTGGGCTTACAAAGGTGTATAGGATTGTATTTCCATCGAAAATGACAATTAATCCTTTGAGATTCATTACGTTATGATTTTCACCACCCAATTTTCTTCCGGATTTTCTTATCAATATACTTCCGGGAGCGAGGGATTTCAGAAATGTGGAGAATAAAAAAAGCCAGGCTAATTTAACCTGGCTTTTCTTGAAAAAAATTTGCGCTAATTATTCGCTCGCCAAACCTACATAAACTTCATGCACGTCGTCGTTGTCGTCAATGGCGGCGAGGAATGCTTCAACTTCTTCCAGGGCTTCACCAGACAAAGTCACCGGATTTTTTGGGCGATAACCAATTTTTGCAGATTCAACAGTAAAGCCTTGTTCGGGCAATGCTTTTTGCACCAAATCCAAATCGGTCATGTCGGTGATGAAAAGTGTTGTGCCGTCTTCATCGGTTTCGAAATCTTGCGCGCCTGCTTCAATCGCAGCCATTTCAGGATCAGCCTCTTTGTTGGCTGGCGTTGCTTCAATCATACCAACGTGATCGAAATCCCAGGACACGGAACCCGATGCACCCAATTGACCTTTGCGGAACAGGCCGCGAATGTCAGAAATCGTGCGGTTTACGTTGTCAGTCAGGCATTCAACGATGACTGGCACCTGGTGCGGAGCAAAGCCTTCGTAAACTACTTTTTCAAAACTCACGCCACCATCTAATTGGCCAGAACCTTTTTTGATGGCGCGCTCTAAAGTTTCGCGCGTCATTGACGCTTTTTTGGCTTGCACAATGGCAAGACGCAAGCGCGGGTTCATATCCGGATCTGCGCCATTGCGCGCAGCGATCATGATTTCTTTGGTGAGTTTGGTAAACAATTTACCTTTAGCACTGGCAGCGGCTTCGCGGCCTTTTGCTTTCCATTGAGCGCCCATAATGTTTCTCTCGCTTTAGGTGTTAATTAAAAATTAGTTTTTGTGCAGAGCTTCGTTGAGCTGCAATGCACTTTTATTGGTGACAACTTCCACGCGGCCAGTGATCGAGTTGCGACGAAACACCAAATCTGATGTGCCTGCCAAATCACGTGCCTTAACTGTTTTGACTTCTGCGCCAGTATCGTCCAATACAACGACTTTGGTACCCGCCGTAATATAAAGGCCAGATTCTACTTTGCAGCGGTCACCCAATGGAATACCAATGCCCGCATTGGCACCAATTAAAGATTCTTTACCGACAGAAATAACGATATTACCGCCACCGGAAAGTGTGCCCATAGTCGAACTGCCGCCGCCCAAGTCTGAACCTGCGCCGACAAATACACCTGCAGAAATACGGCCTTCAATCATCGCCGGGCCTTCAGTGCCCGCATTAAAGTTCACGAAACCTTCGTGCATGATGGTGGTACCTTCACCCAGGTAAGCACCCAAACGAACGCGCGCGGTATGCGCCACACGAACACCTTTAGGCACAACGTAATTGGTCATTTTAGGGAATTTATCGACGCAGGACACTTCCAGTTCCTCGCCATTGATGCGCGCTTGCAATTGATGCTCTGCCAATTCATTAACATCAATGGCGCCTTTGTTGGTCCAGGCAACATTAGGTAAAACACCAAACATTCCCGCGAGTACTGTGCCATGCGGTTTTACTAATCGATGCGATAAAAGTTGTAACTTTAAATAAACTTCCGGAACGGATACCGGCGTGGCATCAGCACTGATCAAGGTGACAACCAAAGGACGTTTGGCATTCGCTAATTTTTTCGCGAGCGCTGCTTGTTCAGCATCAACACCTTCCAACGCTTGCGCAATTTCTGCTACTTGTGCATTTGAAACAGCAATGGCTTGTGTGCCTTCGCTATAGCCAACTACTTTTGCAATTGCTGCGCTCAATGCGGCAGATGGATTTAATTGTGGCGCAGCGTAAAAAACTTCCAGCCATTCACCTTTTGAGTTTTGAGTGCCGATACCGAGGCCGAGTGCGTATAGAGTTGTCATAATATTTCCTAATAAAGTAAAAATAAATTTATTTGGGAGTCGTCATACCCGCAGGGCATCCAGCGTCCTTTGGTGTTAAATTCACTAGGTCGCTGGATACCCTGCGGGTATGACGATTCCCTTCTTAACTGAAAATTTTTGTATATTCGGCTTCTTTAAAACCGACATGTTTTTGCTTGCCGGTATCCAATAATGGGCGTTTGATCAGCGTTGGATTTTCTACAATCACTGCTTCCGCAGTTTTCTCATTGAAATTATTTTTGACGCTATCGTCTAATTCTTTCCAGGTTGTGCTGCGTTTGTTCACAAGATTTTCCAAACCAATATTGGTGATCCAATTTTTAACTTGCGCTTGATCAAGTCCATCTACGCGAAAATCGTGAAAGCGATAATCGATATTATTTTTTGTTAGCCAGTCACGCGCTTTTTTTACGGTGTCGCAGTTTTTAATGCCGTATAGAGTAATCATTTGTTTTCCAGTTTTAATTTTCGCCCCCCTCACCCTAGCCCTCTCCCTTTGGGAGAGGGGTTGGGGTGAGGGACACTAAGGCTTCAACACAATTTTAGGTTTCTTTCTATTCGGATAAGTTGTTTTACAAATATCACACACAGTGCCATCACAACCGCGCGCCGAACAATGTTCGCGTCCGTAATAAATAATCTGCAAGTGCAATGCGTTCCAACTTTCTTTTGGAAACAAACGCTTTAAATCTTTTTCGGTTTGTACAACATTTTTACCGCTGGTTAAACCCCAGCGTTGTGCAAGGCGATGAATGTGGGTATCCACCGGAAATGCAGGATGGCCAAAAGCCTGGCTCATCACCACACTTGCGGTTTTATGGCCAACTCCGGGCAAGCGCTCCAACGCATCCCAATCATCGGGAACCTTGCCGTCGTGTTCGTTGACCAGCATTTGCGATAAGACTGAAATCGCTTTGGATTTTTGTGGCGACAAACCACAAGGACGAATAATCTCCTGGATTTTTTCAACCGGAACTTTCGCCATGTCATAAGGATTATCTGCCAATTTAAATAATGCTGGCGTTACTGTATTAACGCGCGCATCGGTGCATTGCGCTGATAACAATACCGCAATCAATAATGTGTAGGCATCTTTATGTTCAAGTGGAATTGGCGGATTCGGATAAAGCTCTTGCAATCTTTTCCGAATAAAATCCGCGCGCTGCTGCTTGGATAATTTTTCCATGGTGTTCATAACGAGTTCAGTCATAACGATTGCACAAATTTCTTAATGCGTTCCGCAGCTTCAATACATTCTGCCAGGGGCGCAACTAATGCCATACGTACATAATCTTCACCGGGGTTTACTCCGTTAGCTTCGCGCGCCAAATAGCTTCCAGGTAAAACAGTGACTTTTTGCGCTTCAAATAATTTTTGCGCAAATACTTCACCTTTAACAGGCGTTCTGGTTGCTGAGGTTTTAGCCCACAGGTAAAAACTGGCGTCCGGTTTTTTTACATCCAGCACACCATCTAATATCGCCAATACCGCATCAAATTTTTGGCGATAGGCTTCACGATTTTCCACCACGTGTAATTCATCTTGCCATGCATCTACACTGGCTAACTGTGTAGGAACTGGCATGGCGCAACCGTGATAGGTGCGGTAGAGCAAAAATTTTTCAAGGATTTTTGCATCACCACCTACAAAGCCCGAACGCAAACCCGGTAAGTTGGAGCGCTTTGATAAGCTGTGAAAAACCACACAGCGCGAAAAATCATCGCGACCCAATTCTGCGCAAGTTTGCAGTAATCCTGCGGGGGGATTTTGTTCGTCAAAATAAAGTTCTGAATAGCATTCGTCGGATGCAATAACAAAATCATATTTGTCGGCGAGTGCAATTAATTCTTTTAATTGTGCACTTGTCATTACTGCACCGGTTGGATTGCCGGGGGAGCAAATAAAAAGTAATTGTGTTCGTTCCCAAATGTCAGCAGGTACTGCGGCGAAATCGGGAATAAAATTGTTGTCAGGTGTGCAATTTAAAAAATAAGGTTCTGCACCGGATAAAATCGCTGCACCTTCGTAAATTTGATAAAAAGGATTAGGCGATACCACCAATGGATTTGGTTTGGCCCTATCGATAATCGCTTGCGCAAATGCAAATAACGCTTCGCGTGTACCGTTTACAGGCAGCACATGTTTGTCGGCAGTAAAGCTTCCCGAATTTAATTTGAAGCGTTTTTTTGCCCAGGTGGCAATAGCTTCACGCAACTCAGGAATGCCTTTGGTGGTTGGGTAATTTGATAATTTATTAAGGTTATCTGTTAGCGTGCGCAATACAAATGCTGGCGGCTCGTGTTTGGGTTCGCCAATCGATAACATAATATCTTTTAAGTCGGCAGGTGCTGTCACCGCTGCTTTTAATGCTGCGAGTTTTTCAAAAGGATAGGGGTGCAGCAGGTTTAAATCTTGGTTCATGTTTAACTCAAAAAATATTGCATTGGTAGGATGGGTGGAGTGAAACGATACCCATCATTTTAATTTGGTTGCGATGGGTATCGCTTCGCTCCACCCATCCTACGATTTATTTTTTTGCGATTAATGCAAATCCACACGCTTATCCAATTGTTCGCGTATTTCACGTTGGAAATTTTCAGCGCGCTCGGCATCCAGTAATGGTTCGCCATGGCTATCGACAATAAAGAAAATATCTTCGACGCGTTCACCGAGTGTAGCAATTTTAGCGTTGAGCAATTGAATATCAAATTGCATAAACACGCGGCCAATACAGGCGAGCAAACCCGGGCGATCTGGTGTTATCACTTCGAGTACGCTGCAATTGCGTACGGTATCGTGGCTTAAACTGGTACGCGTTGGCATGGCAAAATACTTCAGGCGACGCGGTGTCCGGCGGCTGATTACTTCCGAGTAATTATCAACAAGGCTTAATTCGTGTTGCAATGTCTGCTGGATTTTTTTGGACAAGGTTGGATTGTTACCCAGTGGCTTTCCATCCTGGTTCAACACAAAAAATGTATCTATGGTATAGCCGGAATTGGAACTGTAAATTTTCGCATCCTGGATGCTTAAATTTAAATGATCGAGCGCAGATGCGGCGGCGACAAAAATATTTTTCTGGTTTTTACTGCGAATAAAAATTTGTGTGGCGCCGGCCAATTCCCGGTTGGTTGTCTTTTTGATGAGAATTAACGGCTCTTCACTATTGTCGGCCATGGCTTCGGTTTGCCATACGATATCCGTTACGCTCTCGCGTAAAAAATAATCCTCACCCATATCGCGCCAAATATCCCGCACTTGGGTTTCAGTCATTTTGTTGCGCGTGAGTTTACGGATTGCGGCCTGCTGGGTTTCTTCGATCAAATCTTGCTTGTCGATATTATTTTCCAATCCGCGGCGCAATGCGCGTTTGGTTTCTATATAAAGTTGACGCATCAAGCTCGCGCGCCAGGTATTCCAGAGTTCGCGATTGGTGCCGTTAATATCGGCAACAGTCAACGCGTACAAATAATCCAGGTGCATTTGGTCGCCAACACTGAGTGCAAAATTGCGAATAACATCAGGATCGGAAAGATCCTGTTTTTGCGATACGGATGACATCAACAAATGTTTTTCAACCAACCAGCTCACCAGGCGCGTTTCGCGCGGTGATACGCCGTGGCGACGACAAAAAACTTCAGCGTCGACAGCGCCTAGCGTGGAGTGATCCCCACCGCGGCCTTTACCAATATCGTGATACAAACCTGCCATGTAAAGTAAATCCAGGCGTGGAAGGCGAGTCATAATATGTGCAGCAATGGGAAATTCTTCTTTTGCGGCGGGCAATAAAAAATTACACATGTTCTGCACAACTTTTAAAGTGTGTGCATCAACAGTGTAAATATGGAATAAGTCGTGTTGCATTTGTCCGGTGACCTGGCCGAACTCAGGCAAATACAAACCGAGGATTCCATAGCGCAACATGCGTTTTAATTGTTCAACCAAACCGCCGGGGTATTGCAGTAATTTGACAAACAATTGCGTGTTCTTGGGATTGTTACGGAATTCTTCATCGATAAGGTGGCGGCTCTCGCGCACCAAACGAATAGTAGATGCGCGCACGCCAACAATTTTCGGGTTTTGCGCCATAAGCACAAACAATTCAAGCAAGGCTGATGGATTTTCCTCAAAAACGTAGGTGTGCGTTGCTTCAATATAATTATCGCGTAGTTGAAAACGTTCATTGATGGACACAACACTTTTGCATTTTCCTTTTTGCAAAATTGCTTCCGACAAAAATTGCAAAAGCACATCGTTCAATTCGCGCAGTGCAAGCACAGTGCGATAATACTTATGCATGAATTGTTCAACCGCGAGTGAACCCTGTTCATCTTCATAGCCAAATAACTTGGCGAGTTCGCGCTGGTAATCAAACATCAAACGTTCTTCGGCACGCTTGGCGACCATATGTAGCCCGTAACGCACACGCCATAAATATTCTTCACCGCTGTAGAGCAACGAAAATTCTTCTTCGGTAAAAAAGCCTTTGCCTTCCAGCTGTTTTAAAGTGCGAACCTGGAAATAACGTTTTGCAACCCAACTGACAGTTTGGATATCGCGCAAGCCGCCCGGTGCATTTTTGATGTTGGGTTCAAGGTTGTATTCGGTATCGTTATATTTTTTGTGGCGGGCGATTTGTTCGTCCCATTTTGCGCGGAAGAAAGCATCAGCTGGCCAAATATTATTGGGTGCAGATTGCTGCAACAATTCGTGACGCAAAGATTCATCGCCAACCAGCGTGCGCGATTCCATGATATTGGTTGCGACGGTAATATCGTTGCGCGCAATTTCAATGCATTGTTTTACTGTGCGGACGCTACTGCCAATTTCAAGTTTGATATCCCACAGGAAGGTAAAGAATTGGCCGATGTTTTCTTCACAATCCGCCAGAACTTCAGGGCGATGCAAAATTAATAAATCGATATCTGAGGCAGGATGTAATTCGCCGCGACCATAACCACCAACGGCTTCAAGGCTAATACTCTCTGGCCACTCAAATTTGTACCAGGCGTAATGCAACATGCAATCAATAAATAATGCGCGTTCGTAAACCAGTGTGCGTATATCTTCGCCTTCGACAAAACGGCGATTGAATTGCATGTTGGCTGCGTTAATTGCATCTTTAAAAACGGTGATGTGCGGTTGTTCTGCCAAAGCGCGCCTGAAACGGCTTTGGTCAAAGAAAAATAAGGGCCGCTCAAAATAGGGCACCGCTGTCATCAACATAATAGCTATTCCGAATTATTTCGAACCTGGAGAAGTATCGAAAACCTTGCCTGTTTGTTGCGGATTAAAACAGGCAAGCAGAGGAAAATAAATTTAGAATTTCTCGTTGCTACGCGCAGTCAACACTTCAACGCCGGTAGCAGTCACTACCATGGTGTGTTCCCACTGTGCAGAAAGGCGACCATCTTTGGTTTCTACGGTCCAGCCATCGCTTTTTAATTTTGTTTGCGGTTTGCCGGCGTTAATCATTGGCTCAATGGTAAATGCCATGCCTTCTTTTAATGTCATGCCGGTACCGGGGCGACCGTAGTGCAAAATTTGCGGCTCTTCATGGAAGATTTTGCCGATACCGTGGCCGCAATATTCGCGCACTACTGAATAGTAGTTACCCTCAGCGTGCTGCTGGATTACGTGGCCGATATCGCCCAATGTGCAGCCAGGTTTGACCAGTGCAATTGCTTTATACATACATTCCTGGGTCACCTGTACCAAACGCTCTGCGTGGGGCGCTGGTGTACCGACAAAATACATAGCGCTGGTATCGCCGTGGAAACCTTCATAAATCACTGTGACGTCGATGTTGATGATGTCGCCATTCTTGAGCACTTTTTTGTCGGACGGAATGCCGTGGCAAACAACCTGGTTAACGGAGGTGCAAATGGATTTGGGAAAACCGCGGTAGCCCAGGCAGGCAGGAATCGCTTTTTGAACGTTGACGATGTGGTCGTGACAGAGTTTGTCCAGGTCTTCAGTAGTGACACCGGCCTGCACATGAGGGCCGATCATCTCCAATACTTCGGCTGCCATTCGGCCAGCGATGCGCATTTTTTCGATATCGGCAGGGGTTTTGATAATCACAGACATGAGTTCGGGAATCTCGGCTTAATAATATAGATGCAGCATTCTAAACGATTTAGCGCTCGTTTGACCAAGGCCAAAAGCAATTGTTGCCATAGTTAACGCCATAAAAAATAAGTGAAATCCATAAAAAAAGCCCCTTGCTGGCAAGAGGCTTTTGTCGGTGACGCATTATTTATCCATTATCGGGCGCGAATGACGGATAAGGCATGTATTACGCCACGCAGCTCGGCCAGGCCTTTCATCCGGCCCGCAAACGAGTAACCGGGATTGATGCCGGATTTGCCGATTTCATCGCCCATCAAGTGGCCGTGATCCGGGCGCATAGTGATTTGGGGCAGGCTGCTGCCTGCTTTGTCGCGGCGGGCTTCTTCATCCAGCAACGCATCAATCAGGCCGACCATATCGTTATCGCCGTCAAGATGGTCGGATTCGTAGAAAGAACCATCGTCTTCACGCTTGATGTTGCGCAGGTGAACGAAATAGATTCGGTCGCCAAATTCACGTGCCATAGCCACCAAATCGTTGTCACAACGTGCGCCGTATGACCCTGCGCAGAGCGTTAAACCATTGGCAGGGCTGGGTGCTGCGTTGAGCAGGGCGCGGGCGTCGTCAGCGGTAGATACAACGCGCGGCAAACCGAATAAGGAGAATGGCGGATCATCCGGATGGATTGCCATACGTACACCCACTTCTTCGGCGATGGGGATAATTTCACGCAGGAAGGCAAAGAGGTTGGCGCGCATGCCTTCATCGCCCATTTTGATGAATTGATCGATGGCAGCGCGAATTCCTTCGCGGTCATAAGAGCCTTCACCGCCGGGTAAACCGGCGATGATATTTTTTTCCAGCAGCGCCTTTTCTTCATTGCTCATGGCATCCAAACGCGCTTTGGCTTTGGCGAGAACATCGGGTTTGTAGGATTGCTCGGAGCCAGGGCGCTGCAACATATAAACATCGTAGGCAGCGAAATCACTCATCTCAAAACGTAGTGCTTGCGCCTTGTTTGGCAGTGTGTAACTGAGGTTGGTACGCGTCCAATCCACCACTGGCATAAAGTTGTAGCAAACATCAAACACGCCTGCAGCAGCCACATTGCGGATGGATTGTTTGTAGTTTTCGATCAGTTGCAGGTAATTTCCGGTGCGGGTTTTGATGTCGTTATGCAGCGGAATACTTTCGATAACTGCCCACTCAAGGTTGTGCGCTTCAATCAGGGCTTTGCGCTCAAGGATGTCAGTCATGGGCCAGACATCGCCGGTACGAATGTGGTGTAAAGACGTCACTATGCCCGTCGCGCCAGCTTGGGCGATATGTTGCAAGCTAACGGGATCTTTGGGGCCAAACCAGCGCCAGGTTTCTTTCATGATGGAGGACTCGCAGAGGTTGATTGGGTGCCTGCATTAACGCAGATCTAATATGGTAACTAGTGTACAAGCTGTGTTGCGGTTTGATCCAGTCTTTCTTGAGTGATGATTTGTAATCGCGCTCCTGCCTAATCTTTGGTTAATGAATTTTATTTTGTAACCTTTGTCTACTTCATTCATCAAAGCGAAGTAGGATTGCACATCATAAATTTTAGCGAGAACTCTCAATGCTTCTAATGCTGTTAGTGTTTTTAGGTGGTGTCTTAACGATTTTAAGCCCGTGTATTTTGCCGGTTCTGCCATTTGTCTTTGCGCGCGCAGGTCAGCCATTCGTAAAAAGCACCTTGCCGTTGTTGTTGGGGATGGCGATAACGTTTGCGGCCATAGCCACGCTTGCGGCTGTCGGTGGTGCCTGGGCAGTGCGAATCAATCAATATGGCCGGATATTTGCGCTTATATTGCTTGTGGCATTCGCGGCGACTTTGTTATCGCGCCATTTGGCAGATTGGTTGGCCAAACCATTTGTCGCCCTTGGGAATCGCTTGTTGCCTGCGAATGGCTCATCTTCAGGTAGTTTTTCGTCCTTTGTATTAGGCGTTGCAACCGGCTTGTTGTGGGCGCCTTGTGCGGGACCGATTTTAGGATTGGTGTTAACGGGCGCCGCAATTTCAGGTCCTAATACCCAAACCACTTTGTTGTTATTTGCCTATGCCGCAGGTGCAGCACTTTCATTGGCTATTGCGATGTTTGCCGGTGGCCGGCTGTTATCAGGATTGAAGAAAAATCCTGCGGTCAGTGAATGGTTCCGGCGTGTGCTCGGCGTTGCTGTTCTGGCCGCTGTAATTGCAATCCTGATGGGTTGGGATACGAGTGTGTTAACGCGTTTGTCCACGTCGAGCACCACACAAATTGAGCAGGTATTGATTGATAAAATCCATCCAGAAGCCAGTCCGGTTAATGATGACGTGAATGATAAAAGCATGGCGATGAGCGGCGGTGCGATGAACGGAGCTATGAATGGTTCAATGACCGGAGCCATGAATGGCTCTGTGACCGGCTCCATGTCCGGAACCAACGCCATGATGAGCGCTAAACATTCAGGTGGTGCATCAAACGAGGGTGAATTGCCTGAATTGGATGGTGCGATAAGTTGGCTAAATTCAGCTCCGCTTTCAACTGCCGAATTGCGCGGAAAAGTTGTTGTCATCGACTTCTGGACATATTCCTGCATCAACTGCTTGCGCGCTTTGCCCTATGTAAAAACCTGGTACGACAAATATAAGGATTACGGTTTGGTCGTCATTGGTGTACACGCACCGGAATTTGCGTTTGAAAAAGATGAAGCCAATGTGAAGCGAGCGGTGAAAGATCTCGGTGTGAATTATCCCGTAGCGCTCGATAATAATTACGCGATCTGGCAAGCGTTCAATAATCAATATTGGCCTGCACATTATTTTATTGATGCGCAGGGAAACATTCGCAGCCACCATTTTGGTGAAGGCCAATACGATGAATCCGAACAAACTATTCGCGACTTGTTAACTGAAGCGGGCGTTAAAAATCTGCTAGCGCCTGCCAGTAAAAATGTAACGGCAAATGGCGTACAAGCAGCGGCAGATGAGGCCAATGTAAAATCCCCGGAAACTTATTTGGGCTATGATCGCGCCGAACATTTTAGTTCTCCCGAAGGCTTTGCGGCGGATGAAAACAAAGTCTATAAATTGCCCGCTAAATTCGGGTTGAATGATTGGGCGCTGGAAGGCAATTGGTTTGTCGATAAAGAAAAAGCGGTGTTGAAAAGTTCAGCGGGAAAATTGGTCTTCCGTTTTTCGGCGCGCGATTTACACCTGGTACTTGGCCCAAATACCAATGGAAAACCGGTTCGTTTCCGTGTGTTGCTGGATGGTGTTGCGCCCGCTAAAAACCACGGTATGGATATTGATTCCGACGGAAATGGCACCATTACTGAACAGCGTTTGTATCAATTGATTCGCCAGCAAGGCGGTGTAAAAGAGCACACCTTCACAATTGAATTTTTGGACGAAGGCGCACAAGCATTTTCATTTACATTTGGTTAAGCGGATTTTGGAGAGAAGTAATCATGAAAAATTCAATGAACGATTTTGCAAGATCTCGCCGTAACTTTTTATGGCAAGGTGCAGCGGTCATTGCAGTTGGCGCTTTGAGCAAAAGTGCTTTAGCTGCAAATCTTTCTGGCCCTAAATCAGGCGCTGAAGTCACTATCGAAAATTTTTCGGCGGATAAAAAAAGTTTGGGTTCGGTGCGTGTTGCCAAGCTGGTTAAAACAGAGGCGGAATGGCGCCAACAGTTATCACCGCTTTCTTATAAAGTGACTCGCGAAGACGGCACAGAAGCTCCTCGTTCCGGCAAATATTGGAATAACCATGAGGATGGACTTTATCGCTGTATCTGTTGCGACACTGCTTTATTTGATGCGAAAACCAAATTTGAATCCGGTACTGGCTGGCCAAGTTTCTGGAAACCAATATCCTCGACGAATATTGTAAAAACATCAGATAGAAGTTTGGGGATGGTGCGTGAAGCCATTTCATGTCGCCGCTGCGATGCGCATTTAGGCCATGTGTTTGATGATGGGCCGCAGCCAACCGGCTTGCGTTATTGCATGAACTCGGTGTCATTAAATTTTGTCGCTAAAGCGTAATGTTTTTTGTTTCAATTTTTGCTTTGCTTTTTTGAAATTTTTAGTGGGGTTGATTATGTTTTCTTTTAAATCACGCAAGACAATATTTGCGTTATCCTTTGCAGCTTTGGTTGGATGTTGGCAACTTAATATTCATGCAGCCGAAGCGCCAAGAGTCATTCCTGCACCTGCATTTGAGCAACCAAAAGCGGCCAATTCATTGCAAACGGCTGTTTTCGCTGGCGGATGTTTTTGGGGTGTCCAAGGTGTTTTTGAGCATGTGCGTGGCGTTAAAAAAGTTTACGCCGGTTATGCAGGCGGTGAAAAAAATACGGCGCATTATGAAATGGTTGGCTCAGGCCAAACCGGTCACGCAGAATCGGTGGAAATTACCTTTGATCCTGCGCAAATTTCTTACGGTGAGTTGCTCCATGTATTTTTTTCGGTCGCGCACGATCCAACCCAATTGAATCGCCAGGGGCCTGATAGCGGCACGCAATATCGTTCAGCCATTTTCTACCGTGACGATGCACAAAAAAACGTGGCGCAAAACTACATCGAACAATTGAATAAAGCCCAATCCTTCCCAAAAACCATAGTGACCAAGGTTGATCCGCTCAAGGGTTTTTATAAAGCGGAGGATTATCACCAGGACTTTTTGATCCACAATCCAAAGTATCCTTATATTGTCTATAACGACTTGCCCAAAATTGACAATTTGAAGCGCATCTTTCCCGAAATCTACCAAGGTATTCCTGTTAAGGTGACGGATAAGATTAAGTAAAGATCAGAGGCACCCCACCCTAACCCTCCCCTTGTCAGGGGAGGGACTGTAAGAACTGCGGACTAATTCCGGAGTAAATTCAAGTCTCTCCCAACTGCGTGCCCCGCTGCCCAGGGGCGATCGGATGGGACGCCTTAAGCTTTTTCAAGTACTTAAATATTTCCCAAAAGTTTCCCAATATTGCCGTTTTATGGTATAAAGCGCGCCTCTTTTTTGGCATATCGCCTGAAGAGATTAACTTTTAACGTCACACACATATCGACACGCGACATCTGGGTGCCCGAAAACGCAAGTTTGAAGGTTGATTAGCGGGGTATGTGGAGGCCTAACCCATACATTTCAGGAATACGAAAATGCCACAAGTAAGCATGCGCGACATGTTGTCTGCCGGTGTCCACTTCGGTCACCAAACCCGTTACTGGAACCCAAAGATGGGCAAATACATCTTCGGTGCGCGTAACAAGATCCATATCATCAACCTCGAACACACTGTTCCAGCTTTTAACGAAGCTTTGGCGTTGATCCAACAAATGGCGTCACAAAAGAAAAAGATTCTTTTCGTAGGCACCAAGCGCGCTGCGCAAAAAACTGTTAAAGAACAAGCTGAACGCGCTGGCCAACCATTTGTTAGCCATCGTTGGTTAGGTGGTATGTTGACCAACTACAAAACCATCCGCGCTTCTATCCGTCGCTTGCAAGATCTGACTACCCAAAGCCAGGACGGTACTTTCACTAAATTGACCAAAAAAGAAGCTTTAATGCGCACTCGCGACATGGAAAAGCTTGAGCGTTCAATTGGTGGTATCAAGAACATCAATGGTTTGCCAGATGCATTGTTCATCATTGACGTTGACCATGAGCGTATTGCAATTCAAGAAGCCAACAAACTGGGCATTCCAGTTATTGGTGTAGTGGATACCAACAGCAACCCTGAAGGTGTTGACTATGTTATCCCAGGTAACGACGACGCTATCCGTGCAATCAAGTTGTACGCACAAGCTGTTGCTGATGCATGTTTGGAAGGTTCCAAGTCTGCATCTTCAGTACCAAACAAAGATGAATACGTAGCAGCTGAAGGTAGCGCTGAATAATTTCAGTTCCTGCTTAAGCTACACGTGAGAAGGGGGCCATTGCCCCCTTTTTGTATCAAAGAATTGACACTTTAATTGAGGAAATAATCATGGCAGCTGTTACTCCTGCATTGGTAAAAGAACTGCGCGACCGTACTGGTTTGGGCATGATGGAATGTAAAAAAGCGCTGGGCGAAGCTGACGGCGATGTTGAGTTGGCGATTGAAAACCTGCGTAAAGTATCTGGTTTGAAAGCTGCCAAGAAAGAAGGCCGCACTGCTGCTGACGGCGTTGTTGCTGTTAAAGTTGCTCCGAATAACAGCTATGCCGTTGCTGTTGAAGTTAACTCTGAAACTGACTTCGTTGCTCGTGACGCTGGTTTCCTTGCGTTTGTAAACAGCGTATTGGACAAAGCTTTTGCTACCAAAGAAACTGATGTTGCCAAGTTGGTTGCCGGTGAATTGGATGCTGCCCGTGAAGCATTGGTTCAAAAAATCGGTGAAAAAATCAGCGTTCGTCGCGTAAGCCTGGTTGAAGGTGGCGTGGTGAGCGGTTACTTGCACTTGAACAGCCGTATCGCGGTATTGGTGCAATTGGAAGGCGGTAACGACGAAATCGGTAAAGACGTTGCTATGCACGTAGCCGCTGTTAATCCGGTTGTTGTAAGTTCTGATCAAATGTCTCCAGAAGTTGTTGAGAAAGAAAAAGAAATCATCCGCGCTCAACCAGATATGGCTGGTAAACCAGCTGAAATTGTTGAGAAGATGATTGTTGGCCGTATCAACAAGTTCCTGAAAGAAAGCAGCCTGGTTGACCAACCATTCGTTAAGAATCCTGAGCTGACTGTTGCACAATACGCTAAAACTGGAGGCGCAACTGTTAAGAGCTTTGTGCGTCTGGAAGTAGGCGAAGGTATCGAGAAAGAAGTAGTAGACTTCGCTGCTGAAGTTGCTGCACAAGTTGCCGCTACCAAAGCGTAATTTCTTTTACAAGAAATACGGAAAACCCGCACAACTAGAGTTGTGCGGGTTTTTTTATGGTTGATATTTCCTTGCTTTCAGTTCGGACTTGTCATATTTCCAATCGGAAACATAACAAGTCCTGGCATTTTAATTACACACGCTTCCCGTTATCGCAGGTATTTGCGCATTCGCACTTGTTCCTTTGTTTCCTTGTACGCCAAATTCAGCGGATTGACCCGGTTGGATTGAGCCATTCCAGCTGATATTGGTCGCGCTATAGGGATTCGAACCTGTGACGGTCGCATTCCATGAGCTTGTGATTGCAGAGCCATCGGAATAGCTCCAGCCGATTGTCCAGCCATTGATTGCACTGGCGCCATTGTTAGTAATGCGAATGGTGGCGGTGAAGCCGGTGTTCCATTCATTGCTGATGATGTACTGGCATTTGCTGACACTTGGGCTGCTGGATGAGCTCGATGACACTGAACTTGATTTCGAGCTTGAGCTTATCGATGAACTCACCGAGCTACTGGATTTAACGCTCGATACGGACGACGAGCTGGAGCTGGTCGCAATACTGCTTGAGCTTGTACTTCCCACAATGCCATAAGGCGCTGGTTGCGCTGCGCAAGTGCTGGCCGCGATACAGCTTTTGCCATTCTCATAACCCCAGCCGCTGGTCGTGGTAGTGCACAAGGGGTAAATCGTGCCGTACCAGTTACATTGTTGACCGGAAACAACTGAGGACGAGCTTGAGCTGCTCGGTCTGCTTGATGAACTGGATGAGACCGAGATTTTGCTGGACGAACTACTGACCGGCACGATACTGCTGCTACTGGAAACCACTGACGACTCGCTGCTTGAAGACGAAGGCGCAGAGGATTTGCTGCTGGATGTTGATGACACAGAGCTGTTACTACGTGATGGCTCAGCACCAGAGAGCAGGCCTTCGCTACCGTAAATCGCGATCTTATTGGTTGTCAGGCCGTAGTTTTCAGTCGTTGCCGCATAGGCAGGATCCCAGGATGGATCGTTGCTGTTATCCCATTCCGCGGCAGTTGACGTCGTTGGCAAGGAAACACGGAATTGCACTTCACGACGATGTTCGGATTGGCCGCCGGGAAAAATCACATCTTTTGCAAAGGCGATTTCCACGTAGTAAATATTGCCTGACCATTGTTTCAGCTGGGAGATATCCGACGCTTGCGAATAGCCGGACGTAACGCTCAAATCGCTAACCTTGTAGCCTGCCGCGAAAGCTTCGCTCAAGTCGTAGAAGTAACGAATGTATAAATCCGTACGGCCTTTGGCTGGAGTGGTCGAATGGTTTTGGATAACTGCTTTGATTTCAATGTGGCGCGGGCCGGATGAATTTACTTTGGCGCCGACCAGGTATTCATCAGGCTTGGGCGATTCAGCGGGTGGGAATTGCGAATCTGGCAATGCAGGGCCGCCGTATTGTCCAAACAGGATTGCCGTCGCACTGGTGAAGCCGGCGTTGTAATCAGTCGCTACTTCATTGAGCACGTAATTGCCGCGATCTTCCACGTAATCAATATCCGCTGCCGGGCCGCCCACAACTGCGCCGTAAAGCACGTGGCGTTGTTGCGCAGGAGTTTTCATATCATCAGCCCAGGAGCCGTGAGAGGTGCGATGATGGACATTGATGGGGAAATCCTTGCCAAAGCCGACTACATAGCTGCGGTTGGCAGGGTTGTCGCCAAGGATGTAATCAATTTGCCTCTTACCGAAATCATGGTAACGGCTGTACAGTGCGTTGGTGCTACCCAACTTATCGGCATAGTAAAGCGCAAGTAATGCAGTGTTGGCGGCATAACGATTCACGCCCCAGCCTGACGAATCCACCACAATGATTCCACCCGGCGTACGTTTGCCGCCACCGATGCTCCAGTAATCCAGGTGGCGCTGGATATCCGCGTGATAGCGCGCATCGCCAACCAAACCGGCCATCAATGCATAAACGCCATAAGCCTTGTCATTCCAGCTTTGCGCCCACTTGTAGACGGGTGTTGTGCTTTGGTTTTCGGTGCCCATTTTGTCGTAATAGGTTTTGGCCTTGGTCAGGTAAGCTGCGTCGCCGGTAGCGCGCCACAGCCAGATTGCGCTCCAGGCCAGCTCATCCCAATAAACGCCATAGTTGGAGTTGTAAAACGCCTGGGAATCCTTGATGCAATTGGAATAGCTGTTCTCTGAGCCGTTAGTGCCCTTGGTCGCTTCGGCAAAATCAAACAGCTGTTTCGCGTGGGTAATCAGGGTGGTGGCGTAGGCGGCATCGGTTGGCTTGAACGCGATTGACGATGCCGCCATTGCTGCCGCCGTTTCCGCCGCCAAATCCACACCGGGGCAGGTCAGGTCGATTTTCATGGATACGCGGGAGGCGGGAATTTTGTAATGCAACACTTCCGCAGGACCCCAAAAAGTATGGTCCTGTGAACCCACGCCAACCTGGCCGTAAAGCTCATTGGGCGCTGAGTGGGCCTTGATAAAATAATCGTTCACAAAGCGCAAATTGTTGAGCATGTAAGTTAGCTGGCCGGAGTCGGCGTAAGCGCTGCGGTAATCCACCACGCCCCAGGCCAACATAGTGGTAGCGCCCGCCATGGGGAAGCCGAATTTTACATGGTCGCCCGCATCAAACCAGCCACCGCGCAAATCCACACCTACATCGCTACCATCGGTTGGTGTGGAATCAGCGCGCCAGGGCACGCGGTTGGTGGCTGGTTTTGGGCCTGCCTGTTGGGCTTCATAAAAATAAATCGATTTCTGGAGCGCTTCACCGTAGTTGAAACTTTGGGCGAAAGCACTGGTGACACCGGCAAGCGCAAGGCTTGCACAGGCGCCCAGGGACAAGATTGATCTTAGGGGTTTCACGTTGTATTCCTCATTATTGGCGTTATTAGGTCGATGCAGGATGCATCGCAGTTCGGGAACAACCCTTATATTCCGGAGGATGGAATAATCAGCAGGTGCAAAGGCAGGCAGACCATGGAGAAAGTCTGGATGGGGAGCACATGCAAAAGGGCGACGGATTAAGCAACATCAAACGCATAACAAAACCGGCGCAGAGCAGTCCTGTGCGCAGGGTTTGGTTTGTACAGCCGGGATGAGCACATGGGGCCGGAGCCCGCAAGCGTCAACAGTTGATGGGTGCCCTGGTTTTCACTGGGGCAAAACACAAATAGTCTTGAAAACTGTAATTATTTTGACCAATCTCTCGACTGCCAAAACTACTCTTCCTCACCGGCATTGGCAAACAAACTTTTCAAATTTGCGCACAGATGCAACAAACGGTATGGCCTTGATGTGTTTGGCGTCAGCCACAAAATCTCCACACATTTAATACGCTTAGCGTTCGGCAAGGCACCTAAGTAAGGTTTTTTTCTGGTAAACTGCGCCGATTTTTTTGCACTCTGGTTTAATTGTCCCGCAATTGTCAGAGGAACTAGCTAACCCATTGTTTGGAGAGCATTTATGTCTAGCCCTAGGGATAAAAAGTACAAGCGCATCTTATTGAAGTTGAGTGGTGAAGAGTTGATGGGTACTGAGGGCTTCGGTATCGACCCAAAAGTGCTCGATAAAATGGCGTTGGAAATTGGTCAGTTAGTGGGCATAGGCGTACAAGTAGGTTTAGTGATTGGCGGCGGTAACCTGTTTCGCGGCTCCCAATTGAGTGCTGCGGGCCTGGATCGCGTTACGGGCGACCACATGGGCATGCTCGCTACCGTAATGAATGCGTTGGCCATGCGCGATGCGCTCGAACGTTCCAACATTTCTTCCCGCGTTATGTCGGCGATTCCCATGAGCGGTATTGTTGAGCACTATGACCGTCGTCGCGCGGTGCGTTTTTTAGGCATGGGTGAGGTTGTCATTTTCTCAGCCGGCACCGGCAACCCGTTTTTCACCACCGATTCTGCAGCTTGTTTGCGCGGTATTGAAGTCGATGCAGACATCGTATTGAAAGCAACCAAGGTCGATGGCGTCTACAGCGCTGATCCGAAAAAAGATCCAAATGCGACCAAATATGATCGCTTGTCTTACGATGAAGTCCTGGATAAAAAATTAGGTGTAATGGATTTGACGGCTATCTGTTTGTGCCGCGAACACGATATGCCTGTGCGTGTGTTCCGTATGAATAAAACCGGCGCTTTGTTAAATATTGTTGTAGGCAGCAACGAAGGCACTTTGATTGAAGAGGATAGAAAGTAATGATTAACGATATTAAAAAAGACGCTGAAGCGCGCATGAAAAAAGCGGTTGAGGCTTTGGGCAATAATTTTAATAAAATCCGCACCGGTCGTGCGCACCCAAGTTTGTTGGATGGCATTACCGTAAATTATTACGGCACCGATACTCCACTGGCTCAACTTGCCAACATCAACGTGGAAGATGCCCGCACTCTTTCGATTAGTCCGTGGGAGCGCAATCTCGTTCCTGAAATTGAAAAAGCGATTATGAAATCAAACCTCGGTTTGAATCCATCAACTAACAACGGTTTGATTCGTATTCCGCTGCCAATGTTGACTGAAGAAACGCGTAAAAACTTTATCAAACAAGCGCGCGCTGAAGCAGAAAATGGTCGCGTTGCTGTTCGCAACGTTCGCCGCGATGTATTGGGCGATGTAAAAGCTTTGTTAAAAGATAAAGCGATTAGCGAAGATGATGATCGTCGCGCACAGGATGAAATCCAGAAAATCACTGATAAATTTATCGCTGAAGTGGATAAGGCCCTGGCCGCAAAAGAAGTTGATTTGATGTCCGTGTAAGGATGTTAAATTTTAAAACTGGCTCGCTATTTTTTAGCGAGCCAGTTTGTTTTTATTCGTGTGAATTAATGCTCCGCAACGCTTCAGTTTACTTACCGTCATCCCCGCAGGGGATCCAGCGTCTTTATGAATTTTTAAAGTCACTGGATCGCCAGCCGCTGGATCCCCTGCGGGGATGACGATTTCCTGTGGTGTTTTGGTGAGCATGAATTTGATGTTGTTAATTAGAGATTCAGAAATTAAAAGTGTGGCCGAACAGCAAGGATATTTGCTTCGGTCTGCAAGCGGGAGAAAAGCGTGTCTGACAATCAACTTCGCCATGTCGCAATCATTATGGATGGCAACAACCGTTGGGCCAAACAGCGTGGGTTAGCCGGCGTTGCAGGTCACAAGGTTGGTGTTGAGCGCATTCGTGATGCTATGACCGCTTGCGAAGAAATTGGCATAGAAGTCCTAACGGTATTTGCGTTTAGCAGCGAGAACTGGAAGCGCCCTCCGCTGGAAGTTGAAGCACTTATGTCACTGTTTCAACTTTATCTAAAAAATGAAGCTAAAGCCTTGAAGAAAAAAAATGTGCGCTTGCGTGTTATTGGCAATCGCACACGCTTTAGCAAAGGTATCCAAAACGCCATTCAGGATGCCGAAGAGTTAACCAAAGACGGCAAGATGACATTGGTGATTGCAGCTGATTACGGTGGTCGTTGGGATATCGCCGAGGCCGCAAAGAAATTGGCCTTTGATGTTAAAGACGGGCGCGTTGATGCAAATAACATCGACGAAAATATTTTAGATACCTACACCTCCATGGCCGATTTACCTCCACTCGATTTATTGATTCGCACCGGTGGTGAAGTGCGCATCAGTAATTTTTTACTCTGGCAAAGTGCATACGCAGAATTCTTTTTCAGCGATAAACTTTGGCCCGATTTCGATGGTGCGGAACTCAAACGCGCTGCTGCAGCTTTTCATGATCGCCAGCGCCGCTTTGGCATGACGGGCGATCAAATTGAAGCGGGAGTTACCCATGCTTAAGCAACGTGTTATCACCGCGATTATTTTAGCGGCGGTATTTTTATCCGCACTGTTTGGTTTATCGCTAACTTATTTCACGTTATTTATAGGTGCTGTGGTTTTAATCGGCGCGTGGGAATGGGCAAATTTATCCAGTTGTGCCGCGTGGTGGCAACGCACTGCTTACGTTATTTTTATCGTACTGGTTTTAATGCTGACCTGTTGGTTAATTGGCTTTTGTACGGCAGAGCAACAAGGTTTTAATTTGTCCGTTGTTAAGTCGTTATTGATTGTCGCAGTGGCCTGGTGGGCATTGGCGTTATTGTTGGTACAGGGTTATCCCTCCAGCGCAATTTTGTGGGGACATCCTGCGTTGCGTTTGATCATGGGGGTGCTGGTACTTGTGCCAACGTGGTTGGCGTTGGTTTACGTTCGTTTTCAACCGCAAGGTGCCTGGTTGGTCGTGATGATCGCGGGCATAGTTGCCGCGGCGGATACCGGTGGTTATTTCACGGGCCGTAAATTTGGTAAACACAAATTGGCGCCTTCAGTTAGCCCAGGTAAAACACTGGAAGGTTTTGCGGGCGGTGTTATATCCAATGTGCTTTTGGCTGCACTTGTGGCTTATCTCAGCGGTAGCAATTTCCTGGTGTTGTTGGCGATTGTTATCCCAACAAGTTTGTTCTCGGTATTGGGCGATTTGCTGGAAAGCATGGTGAAACGTCATGCGGGCGTAAAAGACAGCGGTGTGATTTTGCCGGGGCACGGCGGTATTTTGGATCGCGTGGATAGCATTACCGCTGCGGCTCCGGTTTTCGCTTTAGCCTTGTTGGCAAGCGGTTGGGTATTGGGTCGCTAAGCATGGAAACTGCCATTCAACAGGTTACCATTCTCGGTGCTACGGGTTCGATCGGTGTCAGTACGCTGGATGTGCTGGCTCGCCATCCTGATCGCTATTCAGTCTTTGCGTTAACGGCTGATCGCAAGTGGCAAATCCTCGCAACTCAGTGCCTGGAACACAATCCTCGTTACGCTGTATTAAATGATGAATCTGCGGCGGTGGCGCTGGCAGAAGAGTTGCGTCGCCAGGGTTGTAAGACCGAAGTGTTACAAGGTGAAGATGCGCTCGCCCAGGTTGCGAGTCATGCGGATACTGATGTGGTCATGGCTGCAATTGTTGGCGCTGCCGGGTTGTTACCAACACTCGCTGCGGTAAAAGCCGGTAAAAAAGTCCTGCTCGCGAATAAAGAAGCCCTGGTAATGGCCGGTGGATTATTCACGCGTGCGGTCGCTGATCATGGCGCAATCCTGTTGCCTATCGATAGTGAACACAATGCGATTTTCCAGTGCCTTCCCAATCATCGTTCAGATTATTTGCGCGATGGCCCGCAGTCTTGCGGTGTACGTAAAATTTTGTTGACGGCGTCCGGTGGTCCGTTTCGAAATACACCAGTAGCGGATTTGAAATCGGTAACGCCCGAGCAGGCTTGCGCCCATCCCAACTGGAGCATGGGGCAAAAAATTTCGGTGGATTCCGCCACCATGCTTAACAAGGGCTTGGAGTTGATCGAAGCTTGCTGGTTGTTCAACACTCGCCCTGAGCAAGTTCAAGTGGTTATTCATCCACAAAGTGTCATCCATTCGATGGTTGAGTATGTCGATGGTTCGGTGCTCGCTCAGCTAGGCAATCCTGATATGCGCACGCCCATTGCCCATGCGCTGGCATGGCCGGAGCGAATTGTGTCGGGCGTTGTGAGCCTGGATATTATCGCCACCGCGCGACTCGATTTTTCAGCACCGGATTACGAACGTTTTCCCTGCCTGCGACTCGCTCAACAATCCGCTGCACGTGCGGCAACAGCGCCGACTATTTTGAATGCGGCCAACGAAGTTGCGGTTGCTGCATTCCTGGCGCGCAGGATTCGCTTTGACCAAATCGCCCATGTCATTGCCGACGTGTTGGATAAGCAGGAAGTGATTGAACCTGATTCGCTTGCGTTGGTCATAGCCAGCGATCAGAAGGCTCGCCAGTTGGCGCAATCTGTCATAGCCGCATTTTAACCACAGGTTATAAGGTTTTATGGAGTTACTGCATTCAATCCCGTCATTTTTAGTGGCCATTATCGTGCTCGTCACTGTGCACGAGTTTGGTCATTTTTATGTGGCGAGATTGTGTGGTGTGCGAGTCCTGCGTTTTTCATTGGGGTTTGGCAGGGTGCTATGGCGCCGTTTTGACAAGCACGGTACAGAGTTTTCGTTATCTGCCTTGCCATTCGGTGGTTACGTTAAAATGCTGGATGAGCGCGAAGGTGAGGTTCCGGAGGAGCTGTTATCGCAAGCGTTCACTCGCAAAACTGTATGGCAACGCATGGCCATAGTGGTCGCCGGACCGGTAGCTAACTTCATTCTGGCGATTTTATTATTCTGGATATTGTTGTTGGGCGGTGAGCGCGGTGTGGTTCCGATGATTGGCGCCGTTCAACCCGCTTCGATGGCCGCCAAAGCCGGTCTTGAAGCAGGGCAGGAAATTGTCTCGGTTGATGGCGAGGATACGCCGACCGAACAAGCTGTGGTTCGTCAGTTGATTAATCGTTTGGGCGAATCGGGAAATATCCAAATCAACGTACGTTATCCTGATTCGCACTTGACCTATGAAATAGCGGTGCCAGTTGAAGACTGGATGCAAGGTGCGAAAGATCCTGACCCACTCCAGGGGTTGGGAATTGAGTTTAGGCCGGTTAAGCCGATTGTCGGCGAAGTGCTTCCCGATACACCTGCATATCGCGCAGGTTTCAAGGCAGAAGACAAGATTGTTCGGGTAGATGATTTGCCGGTGAAAGATTGGCGCGATTTCCAGAATGCGGTTCGTCCCCGTATTAATCAGCCGCTATTGGTTGAACTTGATCGCAAAGCAACCGATGGCGCAATGGAGCGATTAAGTTTATCGGTAACGCCGGAATCTTTTACCGAAAAGGGAGTCTCTTATGGGCGGGTTGGTATGGCACCAAAACCTTTGCCTGAAGAGTTCCTGCGTCACTACGAATATTCAGTGGGCGGAGCTTTGATTGCAGGTGCCAAACGCACGTGGGATACCGCCGGATTTGTCCTTTTGTCGGTTAAAAAGCTAATCCTTGGAGAAATTTCCACAAAAAACTTGAGTGGGCCGATAAGCATTGCTAAGGTGGCCGGCTCTTCGGCACAGATAGGTTTAAAAAGCTTTGTCAGCTTTCTCGCCCTGCTAAGTGTTTTTCTTGGAGTATTTAATCTTTTGCCCATTCCGGTTCTTGATGGCGGGCATTTATTATATCTCTCGGTTGAAGCTATTAAAGGTAAGCCGGTATCTGAAAAGGTTCAGATAATGGCGTATCAGGTTGGGCTTATGTTGGTAATTGGCCTGAGTGTGTTGGCCATGTATAACGATATTATGCGGTTGTAGCGGCTTTGGCTGTCTCTACCACGACGAATTCTTATTATTAGATCAGACGATATGAAGCGAGTTTCAATGCGATTTTTCTGTTGCTTAATGGTATTGCTCACGTCTTTTGCGGTGCAAGCACAAACCCAAAACTTCCGTGTCAGTGATATCCGGGTAGAAGGTTTACAGCGTGTTTCAGCGGGAACGGTATTCAGCGCCTTGCCGGTGCGAGTTGGTGATTCGGTCAACCAGACCGATATCCAGAATGCGACCCGCGAACTCTTTAAAGTGGGTTTCTTTGCCGATGTAGCCATCCAGCGCGATGGCGACGTGTTGGTACTGGTGTTAAAAGAGCGTCCTGCCATCAATAAAATTGAGCTGGAAGGCAACAAGGCCATCAAGACTGAAAACTTGATGGACAGTCTCAAAAAGAACAACCTTTCTGAAGGCCAGATTTTCCAGCGCGCAACCCTTGAAGGTATTACCCAGGCGCTGCAACGTGAGTATGTCGGGCAGGGCCGTTACGGCGCGACTGTCAATATTGAAATCGAAGATTTGCCGCGCAACCAGGTAAAAGTAAAAGTAAAAATCAATGAAGGTGCCGTTGCGCGCATCAAGCAAATTAACATCATAGGCAACAAAGTCTTTAGCGATGAGGAATTGCTCGATCTGTTTGAGTTGCATACATCAGGTTTGTTTTCCTGGATTAGCGGTAACGACAAATATTCCAAGGAAAAAATGAAAGGCGATTTGGAAAAAATCGAATCCTATTACATGGACCGCGGTTACCTTTCTTTCAAAGTCGATTCATCGCAAATCTCGTTAAGCCCGGACAAAGAGCAAATCTTTATTACCATCAACATCACCGAAGGCGATATCTATAAAGTCAGCGGTGTAGAGCTGGCGGGTGATCCGGTTATTGACCCCAATATCTTGCGTCAATTCTTGTTGGTTAAAGAAGGCCAGATTTTCTCACAGATTTTGATGACCACTTCATCTGAATATGTCACCCAGCGTTTGGGTAATGAAGGTTATACCTTTGCAAAAGTTGAAGGCATGCCGGAAAAAAATGAAGCCGATAAAACTGTAAAACTAACCTTCTTTATCGAGCCGGGTAAGCGCGCTTATGTGAATCGTATTAACTTCAAAGGCAACACCAAAACTATCGATGAAGTGTTGCGCCGTGAAATGCGTCAAATGGAAGGTGGTTCAGCATCTACCGCACAAATTGATAACTCAAAAGTGCATCTGGAGCGCTTGGGCTTCTTTAAAGAAGTTAAGGTTGATACCAAAGAAGTTCCTGGTTCTTCTGACAAAGTTGATGTGACTTATACCGTAGAAGAACAGCCTTCAGGCAGTATGAGTTTGCAAATCGGTTACGCGCAGTATTCCGGATTATTGTTCCAGGCCGGTATCCAGCAAACCAACTGGTTCGGCACCGGTAAGCAAATTGGTTTCAATTTTAGTCACAGTCGCTATCAAACAGGTTATAGCCTGAATTATAACGATCCTTATTTCACACCTGATGGTGTAAGTCGCGGTTTCAGCCTGTACTACACCAGCAGTGACTATGGTGCATATAATGTGACTCCATACAGCACCAATACATATGGTGGCAAGTTGACCTTTGGTTATCCTATTTCAGAAATTGAGCGTATTGGTTTTGATATAGGTTTACGCAGCCTTGAGGTAACTCCAACGAGTTACTCATCACAGGAAATCCTGCGTACTCCACGTTATATCGATGGTGTCGTGTATGGCTCTAACGGTAACTATCCCATACCGCTTACGGGTTACATCAGTTCGGATGATTGGCTCGATTCGCTTAAGCGCATTTCGAACGGCACAGATTATCTATCGGGCACCTACGCTGTAAATCCTGTTGACGAAAGCATGCTGGGCGAGAAAGGGTTCCTTGATAAATATGGCGATACCTTTAACGATGCGCAGCTCAGCGTGTATTGGTTAAAGTCAACGCTCAACCGTGGGGTTTTACCAGATCGCGGAGCGTCACAGCGCATCTCTGGTGAAATAACCTTGCCAGGTGGTGATTTGGAATATTTCAAACTGGATTATGATGGCCAACTCTTCACACCATTAACCAAGAGCTTAACCTTACGTGTACATGGCCGTTTGGGTTACGCTGAAACCTATGGTAAAACTGATCGTCTGCCATTCTTTGAAAACTTCTATGGTGGTGGCTTTGGATCGGTGCGTGGCTTTGAACGCAACTCTTTAGGCCCTAGAAGTACAGTGCAAGAAAGTGCTTATTATGCTTACACCGAATGGGATGACCGTAATGGTGACGGTAAGCGGGATAGCAGTGAGCTTTCAAACCCTGCGTTAGTATTATGTAAAGAGACTGATGGATGTAATGCTGGAACCTTGGTCGGTGCTAATGGCAAAGTAATCACTACACGCGAGATTGACGACTATGGGCGTTATCGCGGTGCCTTTGGTGGTAACGTGCTTATTGAGGGTGGTGCGGAAATCCTGTTCCCTTTACCATTTATTAAAGACCAGCGTTCTGTACAGTCGACATTATTTTTGGATGCCGGCAACGTATTTGATACTCATTGCGGCGCGCAACAAAGAAACTGTTATGCTGTGAGTGCTGATCAAATCAAAGCGTCGGTGGGTTTGGGATTAACCTGGATTTCCAGCTTCGGTCCAATGACGTTCAGTTTGGCTAAACCCATTAGTAAAGACAATGAATATGACCGCAGGGAGATTTTCCAATTCTCTTTGGGGCAGTCGTTCTAACCAATTGTTGTTAGGTTGATGTCAGATGTTGTAGGAAATTTAAATTCAACGAAATGTGGTTGTGCATTTCGTTGAATTGAAAGTTTGCTAAAAATAATTGAAAAATTTAAATGCTGTTTATTACTGATTAAGAGGAAATATTTGTGAACTTCACCAAAAAATGTGTAGCAGCTGCAGCTTTGTGCATGATGTCAGCTGTTAGCTTTGCAGAAACCAAAATTGCGGTAATTAATCCTGAAGGCGCAATTTTGTCGACTGCTGTTGCCAAGGCCCGTTTTGAAAAATTGGAAAAAACTGCTGACTATGCTGCGACTAAAGCAAAACTTGATGGCATATCTTCAGACTTCAAAGCACTGCAAGAGTCTGCCAAAAAAGATAGCGCTACCTGGTCTGCAGAGAAAAAAGATGAAGTAGGCAAAAAGATGCAAGGTTTGCAGCAAGATGCGCAATTCAATGGCCAAAAATTGCAAAAAGCGCGTCAGGAAGCAGCAGAATCTATTGCCCAGGAATTAGGTCAAAAATACCAGGCTGCACTCAAACAAGTTGTTGATGCAGAAAAAATTGGCTTATTGCTCGGTCCCCAAGCTGCAATTTTTGCAACACCGGAATATGACATCACTGCAAAAGTTACTGATTTAATTAACAAAGCCAAGTAATTAATGTGTCTAAAAATACTTATTGTTTCACTTTAGCCGACCTGGCTCAGCGTATTGGCGCTGAGCTGGTTGGTGACCCTCAGCACCAAATCTTTGCTCTCGCCACTATTCAGGCCGCAACTCAAAACACCTTGAGTTTTATTGCTAATCCGGCATACAAAAAATATTTGGCAACTACCCAGGCTGGCGCTGTTATATGCAACCAGGAATTAGCTGATAGCATCACGACCAACAAGCTCATCGTGCCCAATCCCTACCTTGCATTTGCAAAACTGACCCCACTGTTCGATAGCTCTTTGCAATTTGAGGCTGGCATACATCCAACAGCCGTTATTGGAAAAAACTGTCAATTGGGCAAGGGCGTCAGTATCCAGGCAAATGTTGTCCTGGCCGATGATGTAACCATTGGCGATGGCGTTTTTATTGGTGCAGGAACCTGTATTGGCGCCAACTCCAGTATCGGTGCAAGGACAAGATTGCTTGCCAACGTCACCATTTATCACGGCATCACGATTGGCGAAGACTGTATTTTGCACAGCGGTTGCGTTGTGGGCGCCGATGGTTTTGGCTTTTCGCCCTCTCCGGATGGTTGGGTAAAGATTCATCAGCTCGGCGGCGTCATTATTGGAAATAAAGTCGAGGTAGGTGCTGGTACAACCATTGATCGCGGTGCGCTCGACGATACTTTCATAGATGATGGTGTTATCCTCGATAATTTAGTCCAAATTGCTCATAATGTGCGACTTGGTAAACATACCGCTATTGCGGGTACAACGGTTGTCGGTGGTAGCGCTGTGATCGGTGATAACTGCACCATTGGTGGCGCTGTTGCTATTGCTGGCCATATCACCATAGTCGACAAGGTATATATCACCGGCATGAGTATGGTTACCAACTCTGTGACAGAAGCAGGCTCTTATTCATCAGGTATTCCGCTTGCGCCAACCAAAGACTGGCGCAAAAACGCAGCGCGTTTCCGCAACCTGGATAACCTGGCAACTCGCCTTATTAAACTGGAGCGAGCAGCTCCAAAAGATGAATAATTAACACTGAACTGCTGCGCAATCCAATTCTTACCTGCAGTAAAAGCTGCAGGTGCAACAGCTACTTTTGAAATATACCCAGGGCCATTACCTATGATGGATGTCAACGAAATACGTCAATATTTACCGCATCGCTACCCGTTTTTATTGGTCGACAGGGTGGTGGAGTTGGTGGAAGGCGAATCAATTATTGCTTACAAAAACATCACAATAAATGAAGAAGTTTTTAATGGTCATTTCCCCCAAAGTCCGGTATTTCCCGGTGTGATGATCATTGAAGCAATGGCTCAAGCAGCGGGCATTCTGGGTTTCAAATCCATGAATAAAAAACCTGAAGACGGTTCCATGTATTTGTTCGCAGGTATTGATGATGTACGTTTCAAGCGTCCTGTTGTGCCCGGTGATCGCCTACAGCTTGAGTCGCGTATTATTTCCGAAAAGCGTGGCATCTGGAAATTTGAATGCAAGGCAACGGTAGATGGTGTGTTGGCAGCTTCGGCCACAATTCTCTGTGCAGATCGAAAAATTTAAATTGATCAATAAATTTTAATGATCGAAATATCTATACATCAATGAGATTTTATGTTGATTGATTCACGCGCAATAATCCACCCGGATGCGAAGCTCGCCGCTGATGTTCAAGTTGGTCCATGGACAATCATAGGTCCGGATGTTGAAATCGGAGAAGGCACTATAGTGTCTTCTCATGTTGTGATTAAAGGCCCAACTGTTATTGGTAAACATAATCGCATCTATCAATTTTCATCTGTGGGTGAAGATACTCCTGATTTAAAATATAAAGGTGAACCTACGCGCTTAATTGTGGGTGATCACAATATCATTCGTGAAGGTGTCACCATCCATCGCGGCACGGTTCAGGATCGCAGCGAAACGACTATCGGCAGCCACAATTTAATTATGGCGTATGTCCATGTTGGTCATGACAGTGTCATTGGCAACCACTGCATTTTGGTGAATAACACGGCGCTTGCAGGCCATGTTCACATTGGCGATTGGGCGATTCTTAGTGGCTATACGCTAGTACACCAATTTTGCAAAATCGGTGCGCACAGTTTTACCGGTATGGGTACGGCGGTGGGCAAAGATATTCCTGCTTATGTAATGGTGAACGGAAATCCCGCAGAAGCAAAAAGTATTAACAGTGAAGGCTTGCGTCGCCGCGGTTTCAGCGCTGAAGAAATTGCTATTATCACCAAAGCCTACAAATTAATTTATCGTCGCGGTTTAACAATTGATGAGGCTTTGGTCTCACTTGAAGCATTGTTGCCCGAATGCGAACGCTTATTGCCGTTAATCCAGTCCATCAAAGAATCAACGCGCGGTATCGTGAGATAAAAATTATTTTATTGATGTAAACAATAATAAAGATAATAAGAAAATTTTTATTGGGGCTAAGAAATGGAACGTATACATATAGGTATTGTTGTCGGCGAAGCCTCCGGTGATATCCTTGGTGCCGCGCTTATGGCGGAACTACGTAAAATTTATCCCAATGCCGAATTTTCCGGAATTGGTGGACCGCGCATGCTGGCGCTGGGTTTCCACTCTTATTTTCCGCAAGATCGTTTAGCGGTAATGGGTTTGATTGAACCCTTGAAGCGCCTGCCTGAATTGTTGCGAATCCGTAAATTTTTACGCGAACATTTTATTGCCAATCGTCCTGCAGTTTTTATTGGAATCGATTCACCGGATTTTACGATTGCGCTTGAAGGTTCGCTTAAAGAACATGGTATAAAAACGGTTCATTACGTTAGTCCTTCTGTGTGGGCATGGCGACAAAAACGCATTTTTAAAATTGCGAAGTCGGTCGATTTAATGCTTACCTTGCTGCCATTTGAAGCAGATTTTTACAAAAAGCATAATGTTCCAGTGGAATTTGTTGGCCACCATCTCGCTGATGAAATTCCACTTGAAGTCGATAAATATCAAGCGCGGCGTGAATTGGGGATTCCTGAGCACGCACGCGTGGTTGCGCTTTTACCGGGTAGTCGCGCAACTGAAGTGGAACGCATGGGAAGTTTGTTTATGCATGCGGCGGTATTTTGTCTGGAACAAGATCCGGAATTATTATTTTATATTCCCGCCGCCAATTCAGATCGCTATCGCCAGCTGCACCTCCAGCTCAATGATTACGTTGATTTCCCGTTGCAATTATTTAATGGTAATTCGCATCGCGTTATGGCGGCGGCAGATGTGCTTTTGTTGGCATCGGGCACAGTAGCGCTTGAGGCATTGCTGTTGAAAAAACCGATGGTCGTTGCCTATAAAATGGCGCCTTTAACGTTTAAAATTTTATCCTGGTTGGTTAAAACGCCATTTGTATCTTTGCCTAATTTATTGGCAAATAAACTACTGGTGCCAGAGCTATTACAAAATGATGCAACACCTGAAAAATTAAGTGCGGCGGTAATGTATTATTTTGAAAACCCGGAAGAAGCTCAGGCATTAAGTCATACGTTTGCCGATATGCACTTGATGTTGAAGCGCGATGCCAGTGCTCTTGCCGCTGCTGCTATTGCAAAACTCATCAATCAATAAACTTATTCACTATCTGGATTCGCTGTCATGTTCGAACCCTTTATCTGTAGTTACCAAGGTCTTTTATTGGCAGGTTGCGATGAAGTCGGTCGCGGTCCTTTGGCGGGTGACGTGGTTGCTGCTGCTGTTATCCTTGATCCGGAAAATCCTATTGAAGGATTGGATGATTCAAAAAAGCTCACTGAAAAAAAGCGCGAGCTTTTATTTGATGAAATAAAACTCAAAGCGAAAAGCTGGTGTGTTGCGCGCGCGTCAGTTGTTGAAATCGATAAAATCAATATTTTGCAGGCAAGCTTATTAGCAATGCATCGTGCAGTCCAGGGTTTGCATATTCAGCCTGAATATGTGTTGGTGGATGGCAATAAATTACCCAAATGGAATTATTCAGCTGAAGCTGTTGTAAAAGGCGATAGCCGTGTTTCGGCGATTAGCGCGGCTTCAATTTTGGCGAAAGTTGTGCGCGATCGCGAAATGATTGAGTTGGATAAACAATATCCCGGCTATGGTTTGGCTGATCACAAAGGCTACCCCACTAAATTCCATATGGATGCTGTGGTGCGCCTTGGAATTACCGAAATCCATCGCAAAAGTTTCGCACCCGTTCGCGCACAGATTGAACAAATCGAGTTGTTTTAAATGGCAAGTATTTGCGATGCGGATTTGCATTATTTAAAACCGGGCAAACGCGTTGTATTGAAATCTTTTAATGGTAGTTTGATTGCGCCGCCAGATGTTAAACCAGAAGAAAATTATTGGTTGTTAATTGGTGGCAAAGCTGTTGTTGAAGATGCAAATAATTCTGATCGAGTGCTGGTTAAATTTGAGCGAGATTTATCGAGTTTGGGTTTGATCAATCACAACAAAGTGCCGAATGCGTTGTGAATATTGATCAGCGATTTGAAGTTTGTTTGTCGGTATTGAATATAAGTCGCTGGATACCCTACGGGTATGACGATGTTACGATGTTGCTGAATCTTCCTTTAAGGGGAGTTGTCATACTCGTAGGGTATCCAGTGCCTTTGTCATTACTAGATTTTTAAAAAACTCGCTCCTGATTCAACGCTTTGGGAAGAGTTAAATTTTATCCAGCTTTTTAGTGAAAAAATTTATTTAATAGGGAATCGTCATCCCCGTCAGGGGATCCAGTGACTTTTGTCTTTACCAAATTATTAATGCCGCTGGAACGCCAGCCCGGTGGATACCCTGCGGGTATGACGATAACAAGTTTTCCTCATTCACAATTGAAACCATGACCGCAAATTTCGTTCACCTCCGTATGCATACCGAATTCTCGCTCGTCGATAGTTTGGTGCGAATAAAAAAGCTCATCAAACGTGTGGGCGAATTAAATATGCCTGCATGCGGCATCAGCGATCAATGTAATTTTTATGGCCTGATTAAATTCTATAAAGCTGCACAAGGTGCGGGCATCAAGCCAATTATTGGTAGCGATTTTTGGGTGGCAAGTAGCGACAGCGAAGGCAAGCCAACAATTATTACCTTGTTGGCAATGAATAACACTGGTTACAAAAATATTATCGAATTAATTTCCCGTGCGTGGCGTCAGGGCCAACAGCAAGGTGTTGCTTATATCCAGCGTGAATGGATCACTGAATTCAGTGAGGGTTGTATTGCGCTTTCCGGTGGAAAGTTTGGCGATGTAGGTATGGCTTTGCTTGCGGGTCGTGCAGAGCAAGCGCAGGAATTATTACATGGCTGGATGCGCGATTTTCCCAATCGTTTTTATTTGGAATTGCAGCGTACCGGTCGTGAAAATGACGAAAATTATTTGCACGCTGCAGTAGCGCTTGCAGATGTTTTGCAATGTCCTGTGGTTGCAACTAACGATGTCCGTTTTTTAAATCGCGATGAATTTGAAGTGCATGAAGCGCGCGTATGTATTAGTGAAGGCCGCACACTGGATGATCCACGTCGCGAACGTCGTTACAGCGAACAACAATATTTGCGTTCTGCTGAAGAGATGTCCGAGTTATTTAGCGATATTCCCGAAGCGCTTGAAAATACGCTCGAAATTGCCAGGCGCTGTACCGTTAATATTCAAATGGGCAAATACTTTTTGCCGGAATATCCAATTCCTGATGGCATGACTGAAGGTGAGTTCTTTCGAAAAATTTCGGAAGAAGGTTTAGATAAACGACTCGAAAGAATCCTGGATAAATCCGCGCCCGATTATGCCGAGCGCCGTAAAGTTTACGATGATCGTTTGAAATTCGAGCTGGATATTATTATCCAGATGGGATTCCCAGGTTACTTCCTGATCGTGATGGACTTTATCCAGTGGGCAAAAGATCACGGCATTCCGGTGGGGCCCGGGCGTGGCTCGGGTGCGGGTTCGCTCGTCGCTTATGTATTGCTGATTACTGACCTCGACCCGCTGCAATACGATTTGCTGTTTGAACGTTTCCTTAACCCGGAGCGTGTGTCCATGCCTGACTTCGATATCGATTTCTGTATGGATGGCCGTGACCGCGTGATTTCTTACGTGGCGGACAACTACGGTCGCGATGCTGTAAGCCAGATCATCACCTTCGGTACCATGGCTGCGAAAGCGGTGGTACGCGACGTGGCGCGCGTGCAAGGTAAGTCTTATGGTTTAGCGGATAAGCTTTCCAAAATGATTCCTCCCACGCCGGGTATGACACTCGCACAAGCACTGGAAGAAGAGCCGCAGCTCAAAGAATTTTTGGCGGGCGATGGCGATGGCCAGGAAATCTGGGAGATGGCCGTTCAACTTGAAGGCCTTACCCGTAACGTTGGTAAACACGCCGGTGGTGTGGTTATCGCACCGACCAAGCTTACCGATTTTGCGCCGCTTTACAGTGACGAAACGGGTAGCGGCCTGGTAACCCAATTCGATAAAGGCGATGTGGAAGAAGCTGGCCTGGTGAAGTTCGACTTCCTCGGTTTGCGTACGCTCACCATCATCGATTGGGCGCGCATTATGATCGACAAGCAGCGTGCTCGCCTGGGCGAAGAGCCTCTGGATATTACGGCAATTCCCCTCGACGATCCTGCAACTTTCGCCTTGCTTAAGCGTGCCGAAACCACGGCGGTATTCCAGCTTGAATCGCGCGGTATGAAAGATCTCATCAAGCGTTTGCAGCCAGATAATGTGGAAGATTTGATCGCATTGGTGGCGCTCTTCCGTCCCGGTCCACTCGAATCGGGCATGGTGGACGATTTTATCAATCGTAAGCATGGCCGCGCTCAGGTTGCCTATCCCGATGCAAAATTCCAACACCATACATTGAAGCCGGTGCTTGAACCGACCTATGGCGTTATCGTTTACCAGGAACAGGTAATGCAGATTGCGCAGGTGCTCGCGGGTTATACCCTCGGTGGTGCAGACATGTTGCGCCGCGCCATGGGTAAGAAAAAGCCCGAGGAAATGGCCAAGCAGCGGTCGGTGTTTGAGGAAGGCGCCAAATCCATGGGCGTTGACCCGGATCTGGCGATCAAGATTTTCGACCTGGTGGAAAAGTTTGCGGGTTACGGTTTTAACAAATCCCACTCCGCCGCCTACGCGATAGTTTCTTATCAAACCGCCTGGCTCAAAGCCCATTATCCCGCGCATTTTATGGCGGCCACCATGTCGTCAGATATGGATAAAACCGACAAGGTGGTGACATTTATTGAAGAATGTCGCCACATGAAATTGAAACTCTTGCCGCCCGATGTGAACTCGGGGGAATTCCATTTTACGGTGGATGAAAAGGGCAACATTATTTACGGTTTGGGCGCGATCAAAGGCCTGGGCGAAGGCCCGGTTGAATCGATTATTGCCGCGCGCAACGAGGGCGGCCCCTTTAAGGATTTATTTGATTTCTGTGCCCGTGTTGATGCGCGCAAAGTTAACAAGCGTGCGATGGAAGCAATTATTCGCTCGGGTGCTGCTGATAATTTAGGCCCTACCGTTGGAACTCCCCAACACAATATCGATCACGACCGCGCCGTTATGTTTGCGTCCATGAGTGAAGCGGTGAAAACCGCTGAACAAGCTGCTGCCAACACCAACGCGGGCATGATGGATTTGTTTGGTGAAGTGATGGCTGCTGATTCGGCGAGTGCGGATGTCTATGCAGATTTCCGTCGTGTGCGCACCTGGACGATGAAAGAGCGTTTGCATGCGGAAAAAGAAACACTCGGTCTTTATCTTACCGGTCACCCCATCGACGAATACGAGCACGAATTAGCGCATTTGGTCAGCTCGCGTATTGCGGAACTCAAACCGGATAAATATGAAGCGCGCGGCGAAAAAGGCAAAGAAGAAAAACCTCGTCAATCGGTAGCGGGTTTGGTGGTCGCCCAGCGCACCATGAAAACCAAGCGTGGCGATACCATGGCATTTGTTACCCTGGATGATCGCACCGGGCGTATCGAAATCGCCGTATTCGCCGATACTTATTTGCAATGTCGCGATGTGTTATTGAAAGACGGTTTATTAGTGATCGCCGGGCAAGTAAGTGTTGATGATTTCAGCGGTATGTTAAAAATGCGTGCCATCACCATTCGCCCGCTCGCTGAATTGCGTGAAGAGCGGGCGCGTGAATTGTGCCTGGAATTGGAGTCGGGTGCGCTGCCGGCGAATTTTGTTCACCAAATATCTGAAATTCTCGAACCCTACCGCAGCACCGCGACCCATCCGGCGCGTTGTCCCTTGGTTATTGACTATCATCGCAGCAACGCGAAAGCCCAGGTGCGTTTGGGGTCAGGATGGAATATTCGCCCTGAAGATGAGTTGTTACAACGCTTGCGCGATAATTATGGCGCAGGAAAAGTGAAGCTGGTTTATTAACATTGTTGCTGCATTAACAAAAAATAGTGATTGGAAATCTGGCGATTGATGAATTCGCCCCTCGCCAGCGTGCGTGGAAAAATATTGCATTTATCTGCATTAATAAAAAATCCCAATAACTCATCCAAGGTTTTAAATGGACGGGTCTTAACGGCTTTTTGAGCAGTTGATCGGATTGTTTGATCGTCCATAGTTGCGGTTTTGTTCTTGTAGGTTGGGTATTGCGCAGATTGTCGCTGCTTTAGTTTGTTATCGAGAATTATTGTCGAATGACGGCAAATTTGTACCCTGATGACGCTAAAGTCGGCTAACAGCAGACTTTATCTGTAAAAGTTTGTAGCGGAAAATATCGACTAAATGCGTCATTTCGCGTAAGGTAGCGACCCAATTATTGCACCCTTTCCAGCCTGGGTCGGCTATCACTACGGATGCAAGCGAAACAATTTCCCGGCAGTCACCCACTAGCCAAACATAGAGCCAATAACTGCTATGAATCTGAATTATCTGGATTTTGAACAGCCCATTGCCGAACTTGAAGGCAAGATTGAAGAATTACAGCTCGTTGGCAGCTCCAGCGATATTAATATCGCTGATGAAATCGCCAAATTGCGTCAAAAAAGCAGCAAACTTACAGAAAGTATCTACTCCAAGCTCACCGCTTGGGATGTTGTGAAAATTGCCCGCCATCCGCATCGTCCTTATACCTCAGATTATATTCCCCGTATTTTTACCGATTTTGATGAGCTGCATGGTGACCGTCATTTTGGTGATGACAAAGCGATTATCGGCGGTGTTGCGCGTTTGGATGGCAAGCCGGTGATGGTGATTGGCGAAGAAAAAGGCCGTACCGTCCACGAAAAAGTGATGCGTAACTTTGGTATGCCAAAGCCGGAAGGTTACCGCAAAGCCTTGCGTTTAATGGAAATGGCAGAGCGTTTTAAAATGCCAGTGATTACCCTTATTGATACACCCGGTGCTTATCCAGGTATCGATTCTGAAGAGCGTGGTATTTCTGAATCCATCGCACAAAACCTCGCTGTTATGTCGCGTTTGCGCACACCGATTATCTGCACCGTTATTGGTGAAGGTTCGTCCGGCGGGGCGCTGGCAATCGGTGTGGGCGATCATCTCAATATGCTGCAATATTCCACTTACTTTGTTATTTCTCCCGAAGGTTGCGCCAACATTATCTGGAAAACCGTTGCCAAAGCACCGGACGCAGCCCAGGCGATGGGTGTGACTTCAAAAATCCTGCAAGAGTTGGGCATTGTGGATGAAACCATTCCTGAGCCACTCGGCGGTGCGCATCGCGATGTCGACGCCATGGCGAGAAAACTGCAGGAGCGTTTGATTGCCCAGGTCGACAAACTCAGCAAAGAACCGCTGGATTCGTTGCTTGACCGTCGTTACGATCGTTTGATGAGTTACGGTAACCCGTAAACGAAAAAGAATTTGAAAGCCGCTGATGAGAGTCAGCGGCTTTTTTGTTTTAGGCTATAGTGTTCCAGAATAATGTTAAGAAGGAGTTATTAGATTGATGAAAACGTCCTCCCTATTTATTTGCGTGTTGTTGGTACTATCAACCAGCGCATGTAGCCTCACTAAATCGTCCAACAATTCTCTTGAACGCAAGCACGAACCTTATCTGGAACAAACTTATGCGGCTTTGCGGAAACACCAGATCAGCGACGTTAATTATCGCTTGCATGTCGAATTGGATGAGGTATCAACGTCTTTTAATGGTGAGGTTACTATTGATTTCACCTTGGCTAAAAACAATAAAATGCCAGTGACCGTGGATTTTGATGGCGGTGATGTTTTAGCAGTGGAACTAAATGGCAAACCGATTAACTGGCAGCACGAACAATGGTTCATCCGTTTTGCACCGGAATTATTTTCGGAAGGAAAAAATAATTTACATATTCGCTATAGCCATGCATTCGCAACAGCAGGCGATGGCTTGCATCGCTACAAAGACAAGCAAACTGGAAACGTTTATCTCTACAGCAATTTTGAACCTTTTAATGCGCACAAAATGTTTCCGCATTTTGACCAGCCAGATATCAAGGCAACTTACACACTTGATGTAATTGCGCCGCAAAAATGGCAAGTTATTTCAGCCACACGCGAAACCCACATTGATTCCCAAGGCGACAAAAAGCATTGGATTTTCCCGCAGACACCGCTTATGGCATCTTACGTATTTTCGCTGCATGCTGGCGATTATGCCGTATGGGAAGACAAAGCCAGTGATATTCCTTTGCGGTTGTTTGCGCGGCAAGAATTAGCGCAATACGTTAATGCCAAAGAATGGTTTTTATTTACGCAACAATCCTTTGCTTTTTACAACAAATATTTTGATTACCCATATCCCTTTGCAAAATACGATCAGCTAATTGTGCCCGATTACAACAGCGGTGCCATGGAAAATATCGGCGCCGTTACTTTTAATGAAAGCTTTGTCAGCCGTGGCCAAAAAACTTATTTGCAGCGTATGCGTACCAATAATGTGATCTCCCATGAAATGGCGCATATGTGGTTTGGCGATTTGGTGACAATGGATTGGTGGAATGGCCTTTGGCTTAACGAAAGTTTTGCAACTTATATGGCGTCTTTGCAGCAGGCGAATAATTCTGAATTTAAAGATTCCGTGTGGGATGTGTTTTATGCGGATATGAAACAGTGGGCATATACCACTGATCAGCAAGCTACCACGCATGCTATTGAGTTACCCGTTGCAAATACCGTCGAAGCTTTCACTAACTTTGATGGAATTACTTACGGTAAAGGTGCGTCGGTATTAAAACAATTGGCAATATTTGTAGGCGAGGAAAATTTCCGGCAGGGCGTTGCCAGTTATCTAAAAAAATATTCCTATCGCAATACTCGCCTTAAAGATTTTATGGATGAACTTTCTGTAGCCGCAAAACAAAATTTATCGGGATGGTCGCAAGAGTGGTTGTATAAAGCCGGACTCAATACAATTTCTGTGAATTATGAGTGCGATAAAGATAAAGCCACGATTAAATATTTGGACATAGAGCAGACTGCACCTAAAGCGAATCCTGTGTGGCGCAGCCAGCGTGTCCAACTGGGGCTTTACGGTGTGCAAAATGATCAAATTTCATTGATCACATTATTGCCCGTCAAATATCAGGGACAGCATACAAAAATTCGTGCGACGGAAGGTTTATCTTGTCCGGCATTTGTATATCCCAACGTAGCAGATTGGGGTTACGTAAAAATTAATATCGATAAAAAATCCCGTCAGACCCTTGAGCAGCATATTAGCCAATTTGATGCCAGCTTACGCAAAATGTTATGGCAAAATTTGTGGGACGATGTTGAGGATGTGAAGCTGTCTCTGACAGATTATGTTTCCTATGTGCAGAAAAATATTTCGTCTGAAACTGATTTTCAATTGGTCGGAAGTATTTTGGCTAAACTGCAAACGGCGTCTTATTATTTCTGGATTACGCAGCAAGCTGGCCAGGATCACCAAATAGATTTGGCTGCATTGGAATCCATTGCGCAGCAACAACTCGCACGCGCTGAGCAAGCGTCTAACTTTCAAAAAGTTGCATTTGATGCCTATGTGGCTTTGCTCTCTACACAATCCGGTTTGGATAATGCGCGCAATTATTTAGCGGGCAAAAACTTACCGCAAGGTTTTGTGCTGGACCAGGATCGTCGCTGGGCATTGCTGCGCAGGCTGAATCAATTCCAATATAAAGATTACCGGGAATTAACCGCGGCTGAGCAACAAAAAGATAAATCGGATTTGGGCCAGCAAATGGCAATTGTATGCGAAGTGATTCGGCCCGATGTTGCGGTAAAGGAAAAATGGCTGAATGAATTGCTATCGCCAAATACACAGTATAAATACGCTACACAGCGATTGGTTATGAAAGCCATTTTTCCGGCAACCCAATTAAATTTGCGCGCAACATTTGATAAAAAAATTGTTGATAACTTACCGCAAGTAAAAGCGCTCAATAATGATCGATTCCTGTCAGTTTACGCGGATTTGGTAAGTCCGCATGCTTGCTCTGTTGAGAGTGTGCAACACCTGACGGATATTCGTAACCAATATGCCAGTATAAGTCCGGCGCTGGGTAAAACACTGATTGTTAGCGTACAGGAAGAACAGCGTTGTGTTGATATGATGCAATTGATGGTTAAAAAATAAATCCATTATTTTCAACCGTGCATAAAAAAACCGGCTGGTAATTCAGCCGGTTTTGCTGGAGTAATTCTCAACGTTTATTTTTAGGTGCAGAAAAATTTCCTGCTTTAGGGTTTTTTGAGTTATTGCTTTTTGAATGGTTATTTTTTAAATTTCTATCGGACGAATTATTGTTGCTGGATTTTGTCTTTAATTCAGCATTAAATTTTTTCGCACTTTCAAATTTATCACCAAAGGCTTTTGCAGCTGGTTTTTTCGCCGCGACTGATGTTTGAGGTTTGGCGCGCGAATGTGTTGCCACTTGCGCACGCGCGTTTGGATTCTGGTTGCGCGAATTCGGGTTTGCGCTGCGAGCAGTATTTTGTTTTGGATCATCCGCCGGAATTAATGCAGATGCCGCCGAACCAATTAAGTGGCCCTTGCGCATTTTTTGTAAGGCTTCACGAATGACCGGCCAGCCAGCAGGGTCGTGATACCGCAATAAGGCTTTGTGTAATCGACGCTGTTCCAAGCCACGCGGAATCGCAATTTTTCCGCTCTTATAAGTAAGTTTTTTCAGCGGATTTCGTTCACTCACATACATGGCTGTAGCAAGTGACATGGGCGATGGATAAAAGGTTTGTACCTGGTCCACTTCAAAATTATTTTTCTTTAACCACAGCGCCATGTTCACCATGTCTTCATCTTTGGTGCCGGGATGCGCTGCAATAAAGTACGGAATCAAATATTGTTTTTTACCCGCTTCACGCGAGAATTTTTCAAACATTTTTTTGAAGTCGTAATAGCTCGTCATTTTCGGTTTCATCATTTGCTCAAGCACACCATCTTCGGTGTGTTCGGGAGCAATTTTCAAATAACCGCCAACGTGGTGCGTCACTAATTCCTTTACATATTCCGGGTCGCGAATCGCGAGGTCGTAACGCAAACCGGATGCAATGGAAATACGATTCACGCCTTTAATTTTTCGCGCAGCGCGATAAAGCGCTGTAGTGTGTTTGTGATCAGTTGTTAAATTCTTGCAAATCGTCGGATACACGCAAGACAGGCGACGGCATTTGGAAAGTGTTGGCATATCTTTGCATGTGAGGCGATACATATTGGCCGTCGGGCCACCGAGATCAGAAATATGGCCAGTGAAACCCGGTACTTTTTCGCGGATATCTTCAATTTCTTTCAAAATAGATTCTTGCGAGCGACTTTGGATAATGCGGCCTTCATGTTCAGTAATCGAACAAAAGGTACATCCACCAAAACATCCGCGCATAATATTCACGGAGGTTTTAATCATGTCATAGGCGGGAATTTTTTCTTTGCCGTAACTTGGATGTGGCACGCGCGCGTAAGGCAAATCAAATACGCCATCCAACTCATCAGTCTCTAACGGAATCGGAGGCGGATTCACCCAAATTTCGCGGTTGCCATGTTTTTGCACGAGTGGGCGCGCGTTATAAGGATTGGCTTCCTGATGCAAAACGCGCGAAGCGTGCGCGTACAAAATTGGATCGTTGCGCACTTTTTCAAACGCAGGTAAGCGCACGTAAACATTGTCGTCACCGGCTAAATCGCTGCGATTTTGTAGCGGCATTGGAATAATTCGAATGGTTTGTTCTGCATCGGGAGCCATCGCTTTTTCGGCGGCATCACCTTGTGCAGGGCACCCCATAGTTTGTAATGAAGAGTTTTGCAATTGCTCCGATGGATTTAAGACCGCAATTTGCGCTTCCATTTTTTCCGGGTCGAGCTGGCGCAAACCAATCTGCGAATTATTCACGTCGGTTTTTGCAACATCCACCACAGATTTTGGATCATGTTGGTATTCGTAGGGATTGGGAAGTTTGTCGATATGACTTGGCCAATCGATGCGCGTTGAATCGATTTCTGTCCAGCCTGTGGGCAAATCTTTTCGCACAATGGTTGTGCCGCGCAAGTGAGTTAATTCGTGAATTTTTTTGCCTTGCGCAAGCGCGTGGGCAATATCGGCAATGGCGCGTTCAGCGTTGCCGTATAACAAAATATCCGCTGTCGCATCAATCAAAACCGAGCGGCGAACTTCGTTGCTCCAGTAATCGTATTGGGCGATGCGGCGCAAACTTGCTTCGATTCCACCGAGCACAATGGGCACATCTTTGTAAGCTTCTTTGCAGCGTTGGCTGTAAACGGTGACGCAGCGATCAGGACGTTTGCCACCTATGCCACCCGGTGTGTAGGCGTCATCTGAACGCATACGTAAATCGGCGGTGTAGCGGTTGATCATGGAATCCATGTTACCCGCGCTCACGCCAAAAAATAAATTGGGTTTTCCAAGCGCCTTGAAAGGTTCAGCACTTTTCCAGTCCGGCTGGGCGATAATCCCGACGCGAAAACCTTGCGATTCCAAAAAACGACCGATTACCGCCATACCGAAGCTCGGGTGATCGACATAGGCATCACCACACACGATGATCACATCGCAAGAATCCCAGCCGAGCTTGTCCATTTCCGCGCGGCTCATCGGCAGGAAGGGTGCCGGTCCATAGCATTCAGCCCAATAACGGGGATGGTCAAACAGGTTAATAGCGTCGGTATTCATAGTTTTAGGCACTGTTAAGCACAAAAAGGCAGGCAGGTACTGCAAGGTGGCGGATTACTGGGCCGCTATTGTCCCAGAAACGCGGGCATGAATACAGCCTGGATTTGGCGACGGCCACACCACACCAGAAATAAATGATCGGATTTATTTTGATATCAATAAAAGTGATAGGGCTTATAAATATAATCAGTTTTACAGATATTGATTTTTTTAATAGAGTGGCGGAAATATTTCCGCCCGATGGAGTTTGTTATGCCATTTGTAGTAACTGAAAATTGCATCAAGTGCAAACACACCACCTGTGTTGCCGTTTGCCCGACCGATGCTTTCAGGGAAGGCCCCAATTTTCTGGTGATAGATCCGGTTTCATGTATTGATTGTAATTTGTGTCCGGTTGAGTGCCCAATCGGTGCCATTTTTGAGGAAGATGAAGTTCCGGAAGACCAAAAACATTTTATTGCGCTAAATGCCGAGTTGGCTCTTGAATGGCCGGAAATTTCAATCGTTAAAGATGCGCTGGAAGATCACGAAAAATGGAACAATGTTCCCAATAAATTGCCTTTGCTTGAGCGTTAATTATTGCGCTTTAAATCCCGCAACAATAATTGCCATACCCAATAAGGCGACAGCTGCACCAAGCCAATCGTAAAGCGATAGTTTTACGCCATCGACCACACGTAACCATACCAATGCCGTAGCGACATAAACCCCGCCATAGGCTGCGTAAACGCGCCCGCTCGCGGCGGGATGTAAAGTCAGCAGCCAGACAAATAACGCGAGGCTCGCCACAGAAGGCACTAACAGCCAAACTGGTCCGCCTTTGCGTAGCCAAAGATAAGGTAAAAAACAGCCAACAATTTCTGCCAGTGCGGTTAATAAAAATAATAAAGTTGTTTTAAGCATAAATGATTCGATAAGAAGTTATTGTGTTCGTTAATCGCAGTTAAATCCTATTACAACAAGTCAATTCCAAAAGGTTTTACGCACATCGAAAATAATCCAAAGCAAACAATTGTGATAAGAGCGCAGGCGACAAGTGTTGGCCAAAAACCTATGCGATGCAGTAACCAGGGAAACGCCAAAAACATTGGTAGAGTGGGGACAACATACCAAAAAGTGTACCAGGCGTGATTAGCAATTTTTTCAGCGGATTGATTCTCTACGTACAGCCAAATCAATGCAAAAAATGTCACTAGTGGCAAAGCTGCAATAAACCCGCCTAATTTATCGCTGCGCTTTGCAACTTCAGAAACCAGTACAACAACGCCAGCAGTCATTAAATATTTTGTGATAATCCAGCTCATAATATTTTTTCTTACGTTTTAATTTTTTTAGATATGTAACGCGCAGCTATGGTTTGTTGTTCCCTGTTCAACTTGAAGCGTGCTGTGATGGATATTAAATCGTTCGCGTAATGTCTGCATCACATCATCCATATAAGCATCGCCAGGATAACCTGCAGGCATCACCAAATGCACGGTCAATGCACTCTCCGTTGTGCTCATTCCCCAGATATGCAAATCATGGATATCACTAACGCCTTCGCATTGGCGTAAATAATTATTCACAGCAGTTACATCAATATGTTCAGGCACGGCATTCAACGCAAGCTGAACCGAGTCGCGCAATAAACCCCAGGTTCCAATAACAATAATGCCGACAATAATGATGCTCGCCAGTGGATCAAGCCAATACCACTGTGTGAAAAGAATAATCACACCTGAAATGGCTACACCTAAAGAAATTGCGGCATCGGCAGCCATGTGTAAATAAGCACCGCGAATATTTAAATCGTGTTTGCTACCGCTCATGAACAGCCAGGCAGATATTCCATTAATCACGATACCAACAACAGCGACCAGCGACACCATCAAACCTGCAATGGCGGGTGGTTGTGTAAAACGCATTATTGCTTCCCACGCAATCGCACCGCACGCAATAAGCAAGAACATGGCGTTGGCTAAAGCCGCCAAAATAGAAGAGCTGCGCATACCGTAGGTGTATCGTTGGTTCGGCGCTTTGCGCGCGAGAATCGCCGCACCCCAGGCTAACACCAATCCAAGGACATCCGAGAGATTGTGTCCCGCATCGGCCATAAGCGCAGTAGAGTTGGCGATAAAACCGTAACCAAATTCAACAGCAATAAAAATCGAATTCAAAAGAATCGCGATAATAAATGCGCGGCCATGATTATTCGGGTCACCGTGATGGTGATGGCCACCAGCATGGTGATGATCGTGGCCGTGATGATGGTCGTGCGAGTGATTATGCTCGTGATCGTGGGGCATCAAAATAGATCCGTAGTTGATTTAAGTGCGATGGTAATTTATCACAAATTCCGGGTAACTATGTTACAGCGAAGCGCAGGTTAGTGTCTTTATAGTAGCCTCACTTGCTTGCAGATGCAGGTAAGTGAGTGTTCTGTTTATGTTTGATTGCAAAAATATTTTGTTGTTAAACAAGCAGAGGGAATCTTGTAGTCAGGCTATGTCATCCATAGCCAGTTAATTAACCAAGGAGGTTATTGTTATGTCGCCATTTATCGCTCGCATATCACCCCGGCGTTACGATTTTTTCAACATCCTCCTTTTGGTTTGTACCACGCTAATTGATCTTTAGTGCGATTTATTTTGTCGCACCTTGACCAATGTAACTTATCTACCTAAAGGAGTATTTTGTATGTTTATCAATCAAAGAAATTTATTGAAAGGATTATTTGTACTTTCTTGCAGTGTCGCTTCCATTCCTTTTGCCCACGCAGCAGATCGCGAAATCGGCGGGTACGTCGATAAAGCAGAAAGCCGTTTTGTGCGCAATGTTTGGAACTTTGTAAAAAATTTCCAAAGCTGGCAAACCGTCGGCGGAAATCGTTACAAAGAAGTTCAATATTATTATGCCGAACCTTTTATGTTCGATAGCTTGCACCAAAGTTATATCGACAAAATGGATCTCTCCTATGTCGCCGGTCACGGTAACCAATATTACATTCAAACCAATGCATCAGCAGGGCAGGGTGTAGATTTACGCTATGTACCTGCTTACGGTGATTTGAAAAATAATGGCGATTTGGAATTTTTAATTATCGAATCCTGTTCAACGGTTGCGAGCGCACCGGAACACGCAAATTGGTGGACACCTTATTCACCCATGTTCCAGGGCTTGCACCAACTCGTAGGTTTCCACACCTTAAGTAATTCTGATAACGGTATTCCCAATAATTTTGCCAACAAATTAAAAGCCAACGGCGGTGTATGGCAATCATGGTTCAATGCTGTAAATGAAGAACGTTACTGGATTTTTAATCCAACCAATTCTGATGGATCACCTTACCCGGGTTTGGCGAGCGCCATTATGTACGGCTCAACACAAAATGATCGTTTAGGCGCATACGCAGCAGATCCTGCTGGCGGAACAGCTGGAATGGTTACCTGGTATCAGCATTAATTTTTTCATTTAAAAGGAGCATTTATCATGAAACTTCAAACATTATTTTCTTCAATTATCGCAATTACCCTGGGTGCAGGTTTTATTGCCGGCGCACAAGCTGCTGTAAAAACTGACGGCCTTGTTGTTTACAATTTCCAAAAAACGGAAGCAGCAACTTTAGATGTCTCACAATCTTACCTGAAGCAATTTTTGCCCGGTGAATCTGCTCGTTTGGCAAAATCTGAAGATGGAATTGTTCGTTATGTGTCGGACAAAGATGCGAACACAACTTTGGAACACAATTTGGCAACTGGCGATATTAGTTTTAGTCGCAACTTTGATCGCTACCTTGGCAATTTCGCTCCAAAACTTCCCGGTTCCGATGAGTCAGTTAAAATCGCAACCAGCTTCCTGAAAAAAAATCGTTTGGCTCCGCTTAATGCGGATGAGTTAAAAGTCGCTCACATTGGCGGCTTGGCTACAACTTCTGTGTTGGCGACAGGTAAGCCCGGTCCGGTTGTAGAAAAGTTAGTTACCATTAGTTTTTCGCGCGAATTAAATGGCGTACCTGTTATTGGTGCAGGTTCAAAATTTATCGTGAATGTTGGCGATGCTGGTGAAGTTATCAGTGTCTCCCGTCGTTGGAGAGAATTGGATAAACCCACTCGTTTGGCAGCCAGTGAAATCCTCACCGAAAAAGAAGCATTGGATTTATCTAACCGCCAAATCCTGAGCGAGTTCGGTGAAAAATCCCGCGTAGAAGTCGTGCAAACCCAAATTGCTTATTTCGATAACAACGGCCAAACCATTCAACCAGTATTTGCTTTTCAAACCAAAATTCAATTGGCAGACCAAAAGCTTCCACCGGTTGATTATGTCAGTGTGATTCCTGCGATGAGAAAACCTGTCGAGGATTTAAAACTGACTCAGCTTGATCCTGCTGCCTTGCGTGTTATCCAATCTGGCAATAGCACAATTCCGCCAGAATCCGATAAAACATCTGACTAGCAGATAAATCCTTGCCACGAAAAACCACCCTGGGTATCCCTAACCCAGGGTGGTTTTTTCTTTATGGATGAATTAAAGACGCTGATTTCATAATAATCTGGTCATGGATAAAAACTCTGGGTATAGTAATCCAACATTTTTTAATCGGTATGTGCGTTGAAAAAGAATCTTCGTCATAAACTCTTTGTCTGCTTTGCGCTGTTGCTGTGGTTATTTGCCAGCAGCAGCGGGATGCATGGGCATTTTTGTTTTGATGGAATGGAGCCGCCGATTTCAGTGCATTTCGATTTGACAGGCGAGTTGCAAGATGACCACAAAACCTTTGTCCATAAAGATATAGATGCAAAACCTGCGCAATTGGATGTGTTGAAAGTTCCCAAGGTCGATCTGGCGCTTTTCGTTGCTGTCTTTCTGCTATTGGTTATTTGGCCGATTGTTCGCGGCCAAAAATATTGTCTCTCTAATACTCCATCATCCTGGCTAAGCATCGCTGGCCTGCGTCCGCCGTTACGCGCTCCTCCCGTTTTCTCCTGCTAATTATTTTCGTATCGGTATTAATCGCTTGGCGTTAATGCTGATGTGTTTACGCGTCTGTGCGTTTTAGCTGGAGTACATCATGTTTTATTTTCGAATCGGGATCGCTGTGGCGAGCCTGTTATTGTGCCTATCTGTGTCTGCACAAAATGACACAAAATCTTTTAGTAATACCTTGTCTCTGCAGGATGCCATCGCAGCAACCCTGGAACATAATCCCCAATTAACGAGTTTTACCTTTCGTAATGAAGCTGCAACAGGTGAAATTCAAACCGCTCGTTTGAAACCAGCTTTGCGATTTTCCGGAGAATTGGAAAATGCGGCTGGCAGTGGTGAATTCAAAGGAGTCCAATCCGCTGAATTGACCCTCGCGTTATCTTCCATTATTGAATTAGGCGATAAGCGCGATGCACGTGTGGGTGTTGCGACTGAACGCCAACAACAATTAGCGGTACAAAAGAAAATTACTGAACTCGATTTGCTGGCAGAAGTAACCCGACGTTTTATCGATGTTGCTGAAGCCCAGGAACAATTGGCTTTGCAAAAATCTACCTTGGCTTTGGTAGGCGAATCAACCAATGCCATTAAGCGACGAGTGGAAGTTGGCAATACACCTGACGCAGAATTTGCCCGAGCACAAGCCAATCAATCGCGAATGATGGTTGAGTTGCGCAAAGCAGAGTCAAATCTCAATGCTGCAAAAATTAAACTCGTTGCCTTGTGGGGCGAAACCACACCAACGTTTGCATCGGTGAATGCAGATCTTCTCAATTTGGGTGAAGCTCGTCCGCTTAAAGATTTATTAGCGGGGCTCGATCAAAATCCTGATATCCAATTCTTTGCCAGCGAAGCGCGTTTGCGTGATGCCGAATTGCGTTTGGCGATGAGCCAACGCAAAGCGGATATCGAATGGAGCGCTGGCGTGCGTCGTTTACAAGCCACTAAAGATTCTGCTTTTGTTGTTGGCATTAGTATGCCTTTGTCCAATGGCAATCGCGCAGCCGGTGAAATTGCAACTGCGCAAGCAAACCAACGTATTACTGACAACGAACGCGATGTGACGCTATTAAAACTGCGTGCGCAGTTGGTTGGTTTGTATCAAGAGCGTGAAGCAGTGTTGTTTGAAGTTGAAAGCTTACGCAACGATGTGATTCCCCAATTGAAAAAAGCAGTAGCAGGAACGCGCTTCGCTTTTGATAAAGGCCGCTACGGTTATCTCGAACTTAGCAGTGCACAACATGAATTACTTGAAGCACAAGCTGCATTAATTGAAGCCGCTGCACACGCCCATCAACTACGTGCTGAAATTGAACGTTTAAGTGGATCAACCACAGATTCACGTTCATCTGCATTACATTCCGAGGTTAAACCATGAGTCCTTTTTCTATTTTTATAAACTCTGCTTTAAAGAAAAAACGTTTATTGATTACCGGTTTATTGAGTGTAGTTTTTGTAGGTTTTGCATTAAATAGTATTGCCAAAGACGAAAAAACTGCGAATGAAAAAGCAGTTGCTTCACATGAAGAACACGAAGAGCATGAAGAAAAAACAGTTGAGTTAAGTGATGCACAACTTAAGGTCGCTGCAATAAGTACGGCTCAAGTTGGCCCTGCAACTATTCACGAAACTATTTCGCTTTACGGTACAGTTGAAGCAAATGGTGAACGTATTCAACATATCACTGCACGTTTTCCGGGTGTTATTAAGAGTGTGAATAAAAAATTGGGTGATAGTGTGCGTAAAGGCGAGGCGCTGGCAACCATTGAAGGCAACGAAAGTTTGCGCACTTATAGCGTGACAGCAGCATTCGATGGTGTTATTGCAGAACGCAATGCAAATGCCGATGAACATACAAGCGATAAACCGCTATTTATCGTGGCAGATCTTTCAAGCGTGTGGGTTGATATCGCTATTTTTCCGCGTGATATTGCAAAAATTCGCAACGGCCAAAGCGTTCGCATTACTAACTCATCCAATGACGAAAAAGCAGATGGAAATATCGTTGCGATAAGTTCTTTAGGTGCAGCCAATCAAACATTGAGTGCACGCGTTCTTCTAGAGAATAAGGATAATACCTGGATTCCGGGTATGTTTGTAAATGCCGATGTTGCTATAGCGTCCACCACTGTAAAACTTGCAATTCGCAGTGAAGCTGTACAAGAGCACGAAGGAAAATCTGTTGTATTTGTAAAAACTCAAAAAGGTTTTGAGCCTCGTCCTATTAAACTTGGTCGTACCGATGGTGATGTCAGTGAAGTATTGGCTGGTGTTACAGCGGGTGAAATTTATGCAACGAAAAACAGTTTTATTATCAAGGCTGAATTAGGTAAGGATGGAGCAGAACATGAATAAATTATTTTCTGTTTTTGTCACCTATATGGAGGGGATTTCATGATTGATGCCCTCTTGAAATTTTCAATTTCTCGTCGCTGGTTGGTGTTATGTTTGGTGCTGTTTATTGCTGCAATTGGTGTGTGGAATTACCAGCGCTTACCCATTGATGCAGTGCCCGATATCACCAATGTGCAAGTACAAATCAATACCGAAGCACCCGGTTATTCACCGTTGGAAGTTGAGCAACGCATTACCTATTTAGTTGAAGTGGCGATTGCAGGTTTACCAAATGTTGAAGAAACACGTTCGCTTTCGCGTTATGCGTTGTCGCAAGTGACTGTTGTGTTTAAAGACGGTACGGATATTTATTTTGCACGCAGTCAACTTAACGAACGTTTGCAACAAGTTAAAAGCCAAATGCCAGAAGGTATTGAACCTGGGATGGGACCGGTAGCGACCGGGCTCGGCGAAATTTTTCACTATGCTGTGCACGCCGATAAAAATGCACGTCAACCCAATGGCGAACCTTACGATGCAACTACACTTCGCAGCTTGCAAGATTGGGTGATTCGTCCGCAATTGCGATTGGTTCCTGGCGTGACTGAAATCAATACCATTGGTGGCTATGAAAAACAGTTTCATATAACACCTGATCCCGCAAAATTGTTGGCTTACGGAATTACCTTCGAACAAATTGTTACTGCGCTCAAGAAAAATAATGTGAGTGTGGGTGCCGGTTATATCGAGCACAACGGCGAACAATATTTAATTCGCGCACCGGGGCAAGTTGATGATATTCCAGCGCTCAACAAAATCATTGTGGGTCATAAAGGAAAAGTACCAATCACGATTAGCGATATCGCGGGTGTGGGTTTTGGTAAACAATTACGTACCGGTGCTGCAACGCGTGATGGCGCTGAAACTGTATTAGGTACAGCAGTGATGATTATTGGCGGAAACAGCCGAACCGTATCAGAAGCTGTTTCAGCCAAACTTGTCGAAATCAATAAAACATTACCTGCTGGTATTACCGCCGAACCCGTTTATGACCGCACCGTGCTCGTCAATAAAACTATTGCGACTGTGCAGAAAAATTTATTGGAGGGCGCAATTTTAGTGGTGGTGGTTTTGCTGGTGATGCTCGGGAATGTGCGTGCCGCGTTACTCACCGCTGCGGTAATTCCGTTATCGATGCTAATGTTGATGACCGGCATGGTGCACACCAAAGTCAGTGCAAATTTAATGAGCCTTGGTGCATTGGATTTTGGTTTGATTGTGGATGGTGCAGTGATCATTGTTGAAAATTGCATATTGCGACTTGCTGGCCACCAGCATCATTTAGGGCGAAGACTGGCAACCGATGAACGTTTCCACGTTGTATTCAGTGCGACGCGCGAAGTTTTTAAACCCAGTTTGATTAGTGTGTTGGTCGTAATCCTGGTTAACTTGCCCATTCTCGCGCTTACCGGTGTGGAAGGGAAAATGTTCGCACCTATGGCGATGACGGTCATTATGGCATTGATCGCAGCACTTATTCTTTCACTTACATTTGTGCCTGCAATGGTTGCGCTTTTACTTAACCGAAATATTGAAGAAAAAGAAAATGTCGTGGTACGAAAAGTACGGCAAGGCTATTCACCAGTTTTGGATTTCGCATTGCGTTTGCGCAAACCTATTCTTGCAGGAGCGATTGCATTTATCGTGATATGTGGCTTTATCGCTTCGCGCATGGGAACAGAATTTATTCCAAATCTTGATGAAGGCGATGTAGCTGTGCAAGCGCTCCGTATTCCTGGAACAAGCTTAACTCAATCGTTGGAAATGCAATCGCACGTTGAAAAGGCTGCGTTGGCTGTACCAGAAGTGAAAACATTTTTTTCGCGTGTGGGTACGGCAGAAGTTGCGAGTGATCCCATGGGGCCAAATATTTCTGATGGCTACGTCATGCTAAAAGACAAAAAAGATTGGCCTGAACCACATCGCACCAAAACCGACATTCTTGAAGATATTGAAGCTAAATTAGCGCAGGTTCCAGGCAATACCTATGAAATAAGCCAGCCAATCCAATTACGTTTTAATGAATTGATTTCGGGTGTGCGTTCTGATTTGGGCATTAAAATTTTTGGCGATGACCTTAATCAATTACTCACATCAGGCAATCAAATTGCGGCGGTGCTAAATAGCATTAAAGGTGCAGATGGTGTGAAAGTTGAACAAGCGGAAGGCTTGCCGATTTTATCCATCAATCCAAACCGCAATGCATTGTTACGCTACGGTTTGAATATTAGTGATTTGCAAGAAACTCTTTCGATTGCCACAGGTGGGGAAGAGGCAGGGCAAATTTTTGAGGGCGATAAACGTTTCGATATTGTTGTGCGTTTGCCCGAAAAATTACGCCAGGATTTAACAGCATTATCGCGCTTGCCAATTCCATTGCCTGAAGGTGGTTATGTGCCTATGAGTGAAGTTGCAACACTCACGTTAGCACCGGGAGCAAACCAAATCAGCCGCGAAAATGGCAAGCGTCGGTTAGTGGTGTCTGCCAATGTTAAGGATCGTGACCTGGGTGGTTTCGTTGCAGAGGTTCAACAAAAAGTTGAACAGCAAGTGAAATTACCGCCAGGTTATTGGATTCATTACGGTGGTACTTTTGAGCAACTGCAATCTGCATCAAAACGTTTAAGTGTATTAGTGCCATTAACACTGTTGATGATTTTTGCATTGCTGATGATGACTTTTGGTTCTGCTAAAGATGCGGCATTGGTTTTCAGTGGTGTACCTCTTGCACTAACTGGTGGCGTTATTGCCTTATGGATTTGCGGGATTCCTTTATCAATTACCGCAGGTGTAGGTTTTATTACGCTCTCGGGCGTTGCAGTATTAACGGGCGTGATGATGGTGTCCGCATTTCGCGATGGTTTAGCGCAAAGCAAAACAATTGATTCAGCCATTAACGAAGGTGCTATGTTGCGTTTACGTCCTATCTTGATGGTTGCATTAGTTGCTGCACTAGGATTTTTGCCGATGGCGCTTAACACGGGTACAGGTGCGGAAGTTCAACGTCCATTAGCGACTGTTGTAATCGGTGGAATTATTTCTTCTACGTTACTGACGTTGTTAGTGTTGCCTGGGCTTTATCGTATGGCGTATCGCGAGCCGAAAAAAGCGGGGAATAATTTGTAGTTCAATCGTTCTTAGAGATTGTTTGGACAAGATAAGGCGAAGGAATTTTTTGCAAAAAAATGCCCATATATTGAAACAAAAATATATGGGCATTTTTATAGATTTAATTCGTTGCAAGCAAGCGGTCGTATTTGCGGCTTAACATATCGTAAAAAGCTTCACGCACTTGGGTCACGCCCATTTTCAAGGTCGTGATTTGCTCATGGGTAATGTCTTTACGGCACACATAAACTTGCTTGCGGAATACTGCGATTTTGGCGCCATATAAACGCAGGCTACGCTCCAGATTTTTTTCGCCCAACATCAATAATTTTGCTTCGGCGTCAGCGAGTTTGCGAAATTCGTTGACCAGCTCGGTATTCACCACTTCCAACTCTTGACGGCGAGCCGTCGGCCAACGGTCACCAAACTGGATGGATTCCACTACCAGTGACGAATATTTGGCGAAGATATGGGTAACGGTTCCAACTTGGGCAGATACTTCTTCCAATATTTGCAAGCGACGATTCTCTCGCGGCCCGCTGTTTTGGTTGGCGCTGCGCCACAAAATCAGCCACGCTACCAGCGCAGCAATCAAAGCACCCAGCCCGATCTTGAGCGAAGTGTCAGTTAATTGGATAAAGGTTTGTGAATCCATGGTAGAGGCCTCTCTGTCAGAAAAACGTCGGTCAAAATGATATGAGAGGGATTGAGCAAGAAGTAGGCCAGTGGTGGTGTTTGCCCTCACCCCCGACCCCTCTCCCAGAGGGAGAGGGGAGTTAAGCTCCCTCGTCCCAGCCTTCGCTCACAGGGAGAGATGGGGTTAAAGAGCTTCCCTCTCCCTAACCCTCTCCCAAGGGGAGAGGGTATTGGATTGTGCTAATTTCGGAGCGCGTGCTTTTAGCTCCCTCTCCCCTTGGGAGAGGGCTGGGGTGAGGGAATTAGTTTTTAGCGTATTCCGCCTTCGGCAAAAACACTGTCACTATCCCCAACAACGGCAAAAACGAACAACATTTAAAAACAAAAATAATATCGGTGGCATCTGCCAATGCACCCAAAGCCGCAGCAGAAATTCCACTAAAACCAAACATCAATCCATAAAAAATTCCTGAAATTAATCCCACTTTGCCCGGCACCAATTCCTGCGCAAATACAATAATCGCAGAGAACGCTGACGACAAAACCAAACCGATAAATACTGTAATCACGCCCGTCCAAAACAAATCGCAGTAAGGCAACAGCAAGGTAAAAGGCGCTACACCGAGGATGGAAATCCACAGCAAAAGCTTACGGCCAATACGGTCACCAATTGGCCCACCCGCAAAAGTCCCCACTGCAACTGCCGCTAAAAACAGGAACAAAAACAATTGCGCGCTTGCAACGGGTTGGTTGAATTTTTCAATCAAATAAAATGTGTAATAACTCGACAAGCACGTCATATAAATATATTTGGAGAACACCAAAATACTTAATACAAACAGCGCGCCTACAATTTGTTTGTGCGATAAATCCGATTTGCGTGGCGGCTTGCTGCTGGCTTTGATTGCTGCATGGGTGCGGATTGTCCAGCGGCTTACGTTGAACAATACAATAATCCCGATCACCGCAAAAATCGTAAACCAGGCGATGGCCGGTTGACCGCGCGGGATCACAATCGCTGCTGCTAACAAAGGACCAAGCGCGGAACCGCTGTTACCACCGACCTGGAAAAACGCTTGCGCAAAACCGAAGCGACCACCCGATGCGGTGCGTGCAACGCGCGATGCTTCCGGATGAAATGCTGAAGATCCCAAACCAATAAAGGCAGATGCAATCAAAATCCATTCAAAGCTATTTACGACGGAAAGCATGATCAAACCAACCAGGGTAAACACCATCCCAAAAGGTAATAAATAAGGTTTGGGATGTTTGTCGGTATAGAAACCAATGCCCGGTTGTAATACAGAAGCCGTGAGCTGAAATACCAAGGTAATCAAACCCACTTGCGTAAAACTCAGGTTGTAATCAGTTTTCAACATGGGGTAGATCGACGGCAAAACCGCCTGGATCAAGTCATTTAACAAATGCACAAAACTCACTGCGCCAACAACGGGCAAAATCAGTTTGGTGCTATCAAACGCAGGCTGTTGAACAGGTATCTGCGGGATGGTTTCCATTTGGCTCATAAAAAAAACACTCTATCTGATTAATATCAATCCCTCACCCTAACCCTCTCCCAAAGGGAGAGGGGACCAGAACGTGCTAATTTCGACGTACGTGCTTTTTATTCCCTCTCCCCCTTGGGAGAGGACTAGCTATTGCCAAATCCCCTCTCCCTTTGGGAGAGGGCTGGGGTGAGGGTGAATGAGGCCAGTATAAAGTGTCGAAAAAAACAGAAATGACATAAACTGTCGAATAAGTGACAATCTGAATTAATGCTGGAGATTCAATGGTTATCAACCACATGCGCAGTGCGGAAGCCTTGCAAGACGTTCCGCGCCCTGTAGTCGCCTGGGCAGGGCGTTACAACAATGGCGATGAAATTCCTCCACATACCCATCCTCGCGCGCAGCTTTTGTACGCGGTAGAAGGTGTGATGCGAATTGTTACTCCGAATAGCGTGTGGACAATTCCCTCGCAACGTGCACTTTGGGTTCCGCCGAATGTTGAGCATCATTCGTTCATGATGAGCGATTTGGAAATGCGAACGCTCTATGTCAATCCCGATGTACCTATCGCACTCGGACAAGAATGCCGCGCAATTTCCGTTTCAAATTTATTGCGTGAATTAATTTTGGGGTTGATCGAAGAGCCGGCGGAATATCCCATGCCTGGTCGCGGCGAACATTTAAGTGCATTGATTTTGATGGAAATAAATCGCGCAGCAACTCATGCGGTGGAAATTCCCTGGCCACAAGATCGTCGCTTACAAAGGGTGTGTCATTTAATTATGAATGCCAATGGAGCTGACCGGACGATTGAAGATTTGGCGCAAGAAGCAGGAGCGAGCGCTCGCACATTAATTCGTTTATTCCCGAAAGAAACCGGTTTGAAATACGGGCAGTGGGTGCAGCAAGTACAAATTGCGGAGGCGATTTGTCGGCTTGGGCGCGGTGAATCTATTGCACGGATTTCTGATGCACTGGGCTATGGGAGTCCGAGTGCTTTTTCGGCGATGTTTAAACGGGTTTTTGGGGTTGTACCGAATCAATATTTAAAAACCCCTCACCCCAGCCCTCTCCCGTGGGGAGAGGGAGTTAAAAGCGAGCACTCTGAAATTAGCACTAACCAACCCCCTCTCCCAGAGGGAGAGGGTCAGGGTGAGGGCGCTTTTAAAAGTCCTCTCCCTCTGGGAGAGGATTTAGGTGAGGGGGTTCTTTCATCCCCTCTCCCTTTGAGCGGGGCGCGCAGTCAGGGCCGAGGTGAGGGAACTGTTAAAATTTTTGAACAAACCCCACCCCACATGATCGAACTCGCAAAAAACTTGCGAAAAAATCAAACCGATGCAGAAACATTAATTTGGAAACTATTACGCAATCGTCAAATAGCAAATGCAAAGTTTCGCAGGCAGCATCCTATCGAAGGTTATATTGCAGATTTTTATTGTCACGAGCATAAGCTTGTTATTGAGTTAGATGGTGGGCAACATTTTACTGAGGAGGGAATGCAAAAGGATGCTTTGCGAACGCAGCGATTTAATGAGTTGGGAATAAGTGTTCTCAGGTTTGATAATCGGCAGGTTTTGTTGGAAACGGAGGCGGTGTTGGAGGAGGTTTATGCTGTAATTACAGCCTCTAACTAAAAGCCCCTCACCCCAGCCCTCTCCCAAGGGGAGAGGGAGCTAAAAGCATTTACTCCGAAATTAGCACAATCCAATCCCCTCTCCCTACGGGAGAGGGTTAGGGTGAGGGGGCTTTAGCTTTTATTTCGCAAAGGCTTCAACAACCCCTCCAACCCATTTAATTTTATTTCATACAAAAATTGCAATTGCTCACCGAGTTTTCCTTTTGGAAATCCTTGCTGATGAAACCACACCAAATAAGGTTCGGGTAAATCCATCAACACGCGGCCTGCGTATTTTCCAAATGGCATTTTGGTGTTGGCGAGGTCGAGCAAAATTTGCGGATCGGGTAAACCATCTTGCATTTTTTAACCTCCCGCGAATTTTACAGTGAAGCCGCGTTTTTCCAAATCGGCTTTAATTTTTTCGCGTTGATCGCCCTGGATTTCAATCACACCATCTTTTACCGAACCGCCTACACCACACGTTTGTTTGAGTGCTTTGGCGATATTTTTTAATTCGGTTTCATCAACGGGAATGCCAGAAATCGTTGTGACACCTTTGCCATTGCGGCCAGCAGTTTCTCGGCGAATGCGTACTATTCCATCGCCCTTTGGGATTTCTGCTGTGGTTTTTTCTTCTTTGATTCGGCCGGTATCGGTTGAATAGACCAGGCGGAAGTTTTTGTCTTTGCTCATGGGGAATCCTCTATCAAGGATGCGATCTTACAGATCATCACAGCGATAGATCAATAAAGCCCAGTGGCGTTTAACTGGTAGAATGTCGTCCATTCGAGTAATTGGGGTTTATTTATGAATATTAATGGTACATGGGCGCCTCAGTGGCAGCCGGTAATTGATGCATTTGCAGCCAATTTTAATGAAGGCGAGCAGGGCGCTGGTTTGGCGCTTTATCACGCTGGCGAATGCGTGGTGAATATTTGGGCGGGCAAGCGTTCCAATCGTTTGGCGAATATTGCCAATCAAGCGTGGGACGAAAATAGCATCGTCAATATTTTTTCTGCCGGTAAAGGTTTTGTAGCGCTGTGTATTTTGCAATTGGTTGACGAGGGAAAATTAAATCTGGATTCACCGGTTGCAGATTATTGGCCAGAGTTTGCGCAAAATGATAAAACAAAAATCACCGTTCGCGATGTGCTTTCGCATCGCAGTGGTTTGTCAGCTTTTCATCAACATATCGCAGACGACCAAATTTTTAATTGGAATGCGATGACCGCAGCTGTTGCGAATGAAACACCCTGGTGGGAGCCAAAAACAGGCCAGGGTTATTCGCCGTTTATGTATGGCTGGATTCTTGGAGAACTGGTTCGCCGTGCAAGCGGTTATGCAAGTTTTAATGATTATTTCCAGGAAAAAGTTGCAACACCTTTAGGTGTGACCTGTTATTTCGGTGTGCCTGATAACGCGCTGGAATTCATCGCGGACACTGCACCTTTAAAGCGAAATATCAGCAACGCGCCCGCAGTGAGTAACGGTGCCGATAGTGTTGCCTTGGGCAAATTGATGAAGGCCGATCCGCGCGGAGTCACCAATCGCGCATTTTGTAATCCCATCAGTTTAATGACAGCAACTAATACGCAAGCCTGGCGACAAGCGCAAATTCCCGCAGCAAATGCCCACGCAAATGCTCATGCGCTTGCGACAATTTACGGCGCGCTTGCGAATGGAAAATTATTATCAAAAGAAATTTTATCACTCTGCTCGCAAGAGCAAACCTTCAGCCAGGATAATGTATTGGGTTTACCCCTGCGATTTAGCTGTGGATTTATGTTGTCGCAGGCTGATCGTGCAGATTGTCGCTACGGTCGCGGTGAAAAAGCATTTGGGCATCCTGGGGCTGGTGGTTCTATTGGTTTTGCAGATCCGGAATACCAATTGGGTTTTGGTTATGTCACATCGCGTATGGGACAAAATATTTTAATTGATGAGCGCGCCGTACTTTTAATAGATGCGGCATATAGCGTAATTGATGCCGCTAACACTGGATGGGGAGAAAAATGATGAATGACTTTGCCGATGAATTGATTGAATTGCAAACCCGTATCGCTTATCAGGAGGATACTATCCATCAATTAAACCAGGTAATTACCAAGCAAGATGCCGATATCCTTCAACTGCAACACCAGATGCGTTTGCTGGCCAAACGCATTGACGAATTAGCGCTTGCGCAAGTTGGCGGTAGCGAAGAAATTACCAATGAGCGTCCGCCCCATTATTGACCCGAAGGTGAACTTAAGTTGTTGATAAATGCGACATTTCTGGCATTAAAAGTTTTGTTTCTAGCGCTTCCCATAGCAAGAAATTCTTATAACTAAATACGATTTGTTGGCTAGACTCAGGAGCGGTGTATTTTATTTCTTGAGTCTAATTATAATTTATGAATTATCAACAATCGCATTCAGTCAATCATGGGGAGCTTAGTCCCCTTAGCCTGGAATATGCATTATTGGCTCCCGATGTAGCCGCATGGCGATTTGATGTGGATTCCGGAGCTTTATCATTCTCAAAAGAATTTCCCCTGGTATTTCAAGGTAAACAAAACCCGTTTCAACATTTATCAGCACTTATGGATGCGCTGAATTCGGCTGATAAATATATTTTCTTACAAACCTTCAATTCTGATCCTGTTGATTGCGACTCTGGTGTGCGCGCATGCGAAATAAAATGTCTTGGTGAAGCTGGCGAATATCGTGTGCGTTTTATCGGGCGGCTCACCTCTGGTAAACATCGGCAATACGAAGGTGTAGTTGTGCCCAGCTCACATTGGCTGGCGAATCCCGGTATTGAAACCAGCAACAGTTTATTGCGCACGCTATTTGCAGAAAATCCCATTGCCAGTTTAATGACAGATTCCAAAGGTGTGCTTCTACAAGCCAATAGTGCGTTTGAAAAATTATTTGAAATTAATTCACGAAAAATCAGCGCTGCAATTGGACGTTATAATTTGTTGCAAGATAAACAATTGCAATCAATGGTCGATGTTCCCGAGCTTTTGCAAAAAGTCTATGAATCAGCGGAAACCTTAAGTGTTGATCTCACTTATTCGCTTAATACCATTGTTAAATCTTTAGCTGCGAAAAGATTTAATCTTGCTGATAAGAAAATCAGCCTGCGCGCGAGTTTGTTGCCAATACGTAATCGCTATGGCGAATTGGAGCGAGTGCTCATCCAGTTGCAAGATCGATCACGTGAAGAAAACGCCATGGATATTTTGTTAAAGCAACAGCGTGAATTGCAAGAAAGTGAAGCCAGTTATAAAGCCTTTATTGCCAATAGTAGCGAAGCCATTTGGTGCTACGACATGGTGCCTCCTATCTCGCTCGAAAACTCCATTGAATTACAAGTTGATCTGATGGCTGACCGCGCACGCCTTTCGCAAGGTAACAAAATGTTGGTCACCATGTTGGGCGCCAACTCCTTGCAAGATATTCTTGGTCAAGGTTTGCGTGAAAGTGGATCAACGCGTTACGTATTTGATTTGCAGTTTTTTGTCAAAAATAAATACCAGATGGTTGATCACGATATTATCCGTGAAGACAGCAAAGGTCGCCGCTATTATTTCCAGATTTCCTGCGTCGGAGTAATTGAAAATAATTACTTGACGCGTGTCTGGGGCACCACCAAAGACATTACGGTGCGCAGGCGTTATGAGCATAAGCTTGAGCATATTTCGCTGCATGATTCACTCACGGGATTGCCCAATCGCGCCAATATTTACCAGGAGATTGAGCGCTTTTATGCAAAAGAGGGCGATGCGCAAGGTGCGCTGCTTTTTATTGACCTGGACCGTTTTAAAGAAATTAACGATACCCTTGGTCATCAGGTTGGCGATCGTTTATTGCAATTAATTGGGCCGCGTATTGCTTCCGAAATGACGGAAATTAGTGGCACAGTTGCGCGCATGGGCGGTGACGAATTTGCGATTTTTTTGCCGAGTATTCGCAACCAGCAACATGCGATGGTGTTTGCGCATTGCATTTTGGACGCACTGCGTTTGGAGTTTGATCTCGAAGTTTTTTGTGCGGAAATCAGTGCGAGTATCGGCATTGCACTTGCACCCACGCAAGCTTCAGATGTGAATGAATTAATGCGTTATGCCGATGTGGCCATGTATCACGCCAAAGAGCAAATGTCGGGCATTGCAGTTTATAAACCGGAAATTGATCCGCATTCACCCAAACGTTTGGCGATGATGAGTGAGCTGGGGCGCGCTATTCGTGAAGATCAATTGTGTTTGTATTATCAACCTAAAGTTAAACTAGATAGCAAAACCTTTTACGGATTTGAAGCGCTCTTGCGATGGAATCACCCCGAGTTGGGTTTTGTTCCACCCAATGATTTTATTCCAATTGCAGAAGTCACGAGTTTGATTCATCCCTTGACTGCGTGGGTGTTGGAAAAAAGTATTGCGCAATGTTGTTTGTGGCACTCGCAAGGTTTGAATGTAAGTGTTGCGGTGAATTTATCTGCGCGCAATTTGCTTGATGAAAATATGCCAAAACTCGTGCGTACTTTATTGCAAAAATATGATTTGCCCGCGAGTTCACTTGAGTTGGAAATTACCGAAAGTTCTATTATGAGCGATCCTGCGCGCGCATTGCGCGTGCTGCAACAACTGCATGATTTGGGGGCGCAATTATCAATCGACGATTTCGGCACCGGTTATTCATCGCTCGCCTATTTGAAAAAATTACCGGTACAAACGCTTAAAATTGATTACTCATTTATTCGCAATATGCTTGAGGATAAACAGGACGAGTTGATTGTTGAATCTACTATCCATCTTGCCCATAGCCTCAGTTTGAAAGTGGTTGCCGAGGGCGTGGAAAATGCTGCGCTGATTGAAAGGCTATCGAATATGGGCTGCGATGAGGCTCAGGGTTATCACATCGGGCGTCCTATGCCGTTGGCGCAGATTGATGAATGGATGGCGGAGTCTTCCTGGACGGATGTGCGTTAAAAAGCCCCCTCACCCTAGCCCTCTCCCAGAGGGAGAGGGGATTAGTTCGAGTCAATTTCAGAGTACATGCTATTAGCTCCCTCTCCCTCTGGGAGAGGGCTAGGGTGAGGGAGCTCTTTCATTCGAGCGGGGCACATAGTCAGGGCCAAGGTGAGCGCCATCACCCTCCTGTAAAAATCCTCAATCTTTTGCAAAAAGTGCACAAAAAGAGGCCGACTTACCCACAAAATTCCCTTATACTGCCGCACTTTATCAGCCACAGTTGCTGTTTCAGATTAAATAGTCGCTATTTCAGATTAATAAGGCCGCATCTTCATGTTCATCAAATCCTTGCGTGGAGCTTTCTCTAACGATCTTTCCATTGACCTCGGCACTGCCAACACCCTGATCTATGTGCGTGGCCGCGGTATCGTCCTTAACGAACCTTCCGTAGTGGCCATTCGCCATCACGATGGCCGTAAAACCGTTGAAGCGGTAGGCATTGAGGCCAAGCGTATGCTGGGCCGTACTCCAGGCAACATCACCGCTATTCGTCCCCTGAAAGATGGTGTTATTGCAGATTTCCAGGTGACTGAAAAAATGCTTCAGCACTTCATCAAAAAAGTCCACGAAAACAGTTGGTTCAACCCAAGCCCCCGCGTCCTGATCAGTGTTCCTTGTCTCTCCACCGAAGTTGAAAAACGTGCAATCCGCGAATCGGCCATTGGCGCCGGTGCCCGTGAGGTACGTCTGATTGAAGAGCCAATGGCGGCGGCAATTGGCGCTGGTTTGAAGGTAGCTGAAGCGAGCGGTTCCATGGTGGTGGATATCGGTGGTGGTACTACTGAAATCGCCGTCATCTCCTTGAATGGCGTGGTTTACTCTGATTCTGTGCGCATTGGTGGCGATCGCTTCGATGAATCCATTGTTAACTACGTTCGCCGTAATTACGGCAGCGTGATTGGTGATGCCACTGCAGAGCGTATCAAGCAAGAAATCGGTTGTGCATTCGCCGGTAGCGAAATTCGTGAAATTGACGTTCGTGGCCGCAACCTGGCAGAAGGTGTACCACGTAGCTTTACCCTGAGTTCAGACGAAATCCTCGAAGCCTTGCAAGAGCCATTGGCGGGTATCGTTCAAGCTGTGAAAAGTGCGCTTGAGCAATCTCCACCGGAGTTGGCGTCTGACATCGCTGAAAGCGGTGTTGTGCTGACTGGCGGCGGCGCCTTGTTGCGCGATATCGATCGCCTTCTGTCCCATGAAACCGGTTTGCCTTTTATTGTCGCTGAAGATCCATTGACCTGTGTTGCCCGCGGTGGCGGTATGGCCATGGAGATGAACGACAAGCGCATTGATTTGCTATCGTCGTAAGATCCTGATTCAGACTGAAGCGCTGGCCTTGCCAGCGTTTTGCTTTTACAGGAGATATTGCCATCAAGCCGCTATTTACCAACAGCACATCAGTTACCACGCGGGTCGTGGTGCTTATTGCCGCCATGATGGTGCTGATTATGGTGGGTATTTATACACCCTGGTTGAAACCCGTTCGCCAGCAACTTAATTTCCTCACTGTTCCTTTTTACCAGATCACTGATATTCCCCGTCGTATTGGCGAATGGGGCAGTGGTTTTTTCACCTCCGAAAAAGACCTGCGCGCGGAAAATGAACGCTTGAAAATCGAAGTTCTAATTTACCAGCGCAAACAACAGCAAATGGCTGCCCTGGCGGCAGAAAATGTGCGCTTGCGCCAGTTGTTAAATGGCAAAGACATGTTGCAAGACAAAGTGCTGATTGCCGAGTTGGTAGGCGTTTCCCCCAATCCCCTCAGCCATATTGTGATGATCAACCGCGGCAGCCGCGAAGGTGTTTACGAAGGCCAACCCGTGCTGGATGCTTTTGGTTTGATGGGACAGGTTGTTGATGTCGATGAAGAAAGTAGCAAGGTATTGCTGATTTCGGATTCAACCCACGCTATTCCGGTGCAGGTTAATCGCAATGGTGTGCGTGCGATTGCTGAAGGTACCGGCGATTTGAATCGTTTGAGCCTTCGCCATGTATCTATCAACGCGGATATTCGCGAGGGCGATATCCTTGTCAGCTCCGGTCTTGGCGAGCGTTTCCCCGTCGGTTATCCCGTTGCTGAAGTTGAGCAGGTTGTCCGCAATTCCGGGCAGGCGTTTGCGCGAGTGATTGCCCGTCCCATGGCGCGTTTGGATCGCAGCCGCCATGTGTTGCTGGTATTTGATACCCACACCCAGGTGAGCGCTGACCAAAGCCAAAGCCAAAACCTTTCCTCTTCTTCCGTATCTTCGTCTGCATCTTCTGCGGCGGCGAGGCATTAATGATTCCCCATCACTGGAATAACTATCTGGTGATCATTGCCAGCTTTGCCATAGCTTTTGTGCTGGCGGTTTATCCCTTACCGCTTGATTGGCGCTGGTGGCGTCCCGAGTTTGTGCTGCTGGTGGCGATTTACTGGATTTCCGTTTTTCCACTGACGATTAGCTTATTTCTATTGTGCGTTCTCGGCCTTTACCAGGATTTGCTCGAAGGTGTGCCTTTTGGCCAGCATGGGTTGTCGCTGGTGATCGTGTCTTACATTTGTATGTTGTCCTATCAGCGCGTACGCAATTTTCCATTGTGGAAAGAAACCTGCTGGATTTTTGTCCTGGTTGGATTAGCGCAATTGCCCGGTAATTGGGTGCAAAGTATGACGGGGCGACCTTTGTCAGGGCTGCTGTTTCTGGCACCGGCATTTTCCAGTGCGTTGGTGTGGCCAGTATTGCGGGTGATTTTGGATCGTATCAACCGGCATTATCGAATCACCTAACGGTCAGCTAACAATATCTGGCGGGATTGGCCTTTGGCATAAGGATAAATGTAACGTCGCGTGACCCATAACTTTCAGTAGGAGTTCATGAGTGAACCCGCAATATCCACCAGCTATTTATCTGGCTTCGAAATCTCCGCGTCGCCGCGAATTGCTACGGCAGATTGGTGTGTTACATCAGGTGATTGATGCTGATGTCGTTGAAGTGCCACGCAACCATGAAACCCCGGGCGATTATGTCCAGCGTCTTGCTCGTGAAAAGGCCGAAGCGGGCTTCGCGAACCTGAAACGCCAGCAGTTGGCGATCAAACCCGTATTGGGTGCAGATACAATAGTCGTTATCAATAATGAAATTCTTGAGAAGCCGCAGGATGCGGAACACGCGGCAATCATGTTGCGTAAACTCGCCGGCGCAGATCATCAGGTAATGACTGCGGTGGCGATGATTGTGGAAGAAAAGTGCAGCATAAAACTTTCCGTGACGGACGTGGTCTTTCGTCCGCTAAGCGAAAGTGAAATTGCGGCTTATTGGCAAACGGGCGAGCCTTGCGATAAGGCTGGCGGTTACGCCATTCAAGGTTTGGGTGCGGTATTCGTGCAGCAAATCCGTGGTAGCTATACCGGCGTAGTAGGCTTGCCGATTGAGCAGACCGTTGCACTGTTGGAAGAATTTGCCATTCCTTTTTGGCAACAACCTGGCGAGCACTAAAACGAGTACTAAAAAAACAAGTACTACAAAAGTTGCGATACAAAAGGCAGACGATTTCACTATGAGTGAAGAAATTCTCATTAATGTCTCCCCGGTGGAGACACGAGTTGCGCTCGTTGAAAACGGTGTGGTGCAAGAGCTATACATCGAGCGCAGCCATGGCAAAGGCTATGTGGGCAATATCTATAAGGGCAAGGTTGTTCGTGTTCTTCCAGGAATGCAGGCCGCATTCGTGGACATTGGCCTTGAGCGCACCGGTTTTATCCACGCAGCGGATATGATTCCTGAAGCGCCCGAAGGTGAACCGCGCACAGCAGAAATTCCCGATATCCGTACCCTGGTGCGCGAAGGCCAGACGATCCTGGTCCAGGTTGCCAAAGATCCTATTAGTACCAAAGGCGCCCGTTTAACAACCCATCTCACTTTGTCTTCCCGCTATCTCGTTTACATGCCCAATAGCAATCACATTGGCGTGTCGGTGCGTATTGAGGATGCACAAGAGCGCGAGCGTTTGCGCCAGATTATGGATGCGGCACCCGAGCAATATGCAGTAACAGGTGGCTTTATCGTACGTACCGTTGCTGAAGGTGCGACGGCTGAAGCTATTTTGGCAGATATCCCATTCCTCCAGAAACTGTGGGCTGATCTAAGTGAAAAGTTAAACAGCATTCCGGTGCCGGGCGTTATTCATAAAGACATGCCTTTGTACTTGCGTGCCTTGCGTGACTTGGCGCGCGCACCCATTGATAAAATCCGTGTGGACTCGCGGCTTACATTCCAGCAAATGCTGGATTTCGCCAGCAATTATTCCCCGCAATTGGTGGATTTGATCGAATGCTATACCGGCGAGCGTCCGCTGCTGGATTTGTACGGTGTGGAAGAAGAAATCCGTCGTGCACTTGATACTCGCGTACCGCTCAAATCCAACGGCTACCTGATTATCGAACAGACCGAAGCCATGACCACGGTGGATGTAAATACCGGTGCTTTCGTCGGTCATCGCAACCTCGAAGAAACCATTTTCAAGACTAATCTGGAAGCCGCTACCGCAATTGCTCGCCAGCTTCGGTTGCGCAATTTGGGCGGCATCATCATCCTCGATTTTATTGATATGCAAGATCAGGAACACCAGCGCCAGGTGTTGCGTACGCTCGAAAAAGCCCTGGAAAAAGATCACGCCAAAACGCGGATTACCGGGGTATCAGAATTGGGGCTGGTTGAAATGGCGCGCAAGCGTACCCGCGAATCTTTGGGACAAATGCTGTGCGAGCCGTGTCCTGTATGTGCCGGTCGTGGACAAGTGAAATCGGCAGAAACAGTCTGCTATGAAATTTTCCGCGAAATTTTGCGTGAGTCCCGCTCTTACGATAACCAGAAATTTCTGGTGCTGGCAGCGCCGCTGGTAGTCGATCGATTGTTGGATGAAGAAGCCGCTTATGTTGCAGATTTGGAAGCGTTTATTGGCCGTACTATTGAGTTCCAGGTAGAAAATCTGTTCACCCAGGAGCAGTACGATATTGTGTTGGTGTAGTGCGAAATAGTGCCTTCACCAGTCATAAAAAAAGCGCTTCTGCTCAGTATGAGCAGTCGGGCTGAGTGAAATATTAAATTAATTGGGAAATCGTCATCCCTGGCCGGGTGCCCCCGCAGGGGATCCAGCGTCATTAAAAGCATTAAAGTCACTGGATCCCCTGCGGGGGCACCCGGCCAGGGATGACGATTTCTCAAATCATTTAGCCTTACCGGTTGAGAAGTATTTTAGGAATTACCATTTAGCATGACATTTGTATTTTTATGACCACTTACGCTCGCAGACTGATCAAGTGGTTTTATTTTTTGTTCGCACTTGCTGCCATTAGCATGGCAGTGATGGTTCAGGCTGGGCGAAGCTTTTCGCATTTACTGGCCGAGTACCCGCAGGAAATCAGCAGTTACTTATCAAATAAATTCAACGCAAAAGTCACCATAGGCGCAATCAACGCGGAATGGGTTGGTTTAAAACCCATGGTAGATATAAGTAATTTGCGCATTGTCAGTCAGACTGATAAACCCATAATCGCCCTTGATCATGCCCAAATGCGCCTGAATTTGCTGGGTACTTTTGCGCATTTTCGCCTGGTATGGAGCGCTTTGCAGCTCGACAACGTACAAATGGATTTTGTGCAAACTGACGATGGTTTTTGGCAAATATCCGGTATTCCGCGGCAAGCGAATAAATCCCAGGGGGATCGCGGTGCGCGGCTGGATTCCCTGATCGATATGTCGCTCTTGTCGCGCCGTATTGAGTTCTCCCGCAGTCAATTGAATTTCCATTTTGCCTCTGGCACTACCACTACGCTCAGCTCACCCTTGTTGAGAATGGAAAATGAAGCGGATTTCCATCGCCTTTCGTTAGAAGTTGATATGGGTGGTAATCCCAAAACCCTCACGTTAATTGCTGAAGGTCAGGGCGATCCCCGTCGCAAAGAAACTTTTAGCAGCAAGGGTTTTGTGCAACTCAAGAAATTCCCCACCGACGAACCCATTGCAGCGACTACGGCGTTTTTGCTGCGCGGAATCAAAGCAGAAGTTCACAGCGAGGGCGCCCTGGATGCCAGTTTCTGGTTTAGCAGCCGGCCCCATCACGAAGGTTTTGATGTGGTCGGAAAGTTGGGCATCCAGCGGTTAAATTTACCGGTGCTCGGCCAGTCATTGAGTCTCGATAGTTTCGCTACCGATGTTGTCGGTCATTGGCTATACAGTGGGCAATGGCAGCTCGCTTTGCAGCAAGTCAGCGCTAAAGTGAATCAGCATAATATTGAAAAGCTCAGTTTTGCCGCCTCGGCCGCCAGCTTTTCTGATCCGGTAATTTTGCATTTGCCCAGTGTGGATTTGCAGCGTTTGAACCAGACCCTGGATAGTGCAGGGGCTTTGGGTGAGGGCCATCTGCGTGATGTCATGCGCCAGCTTAATCCGGAAGGTGAGCTGCATCATCTACAAGTTGCTATTCCGACACAAAATCCCAAAGCCTGGGAGTTACAAGCCAATCTTGCCAAGGTCGGTGTCAATGCCTGGAAGGGTGTCCCTGCGTTGCGCAAAGTAGACGGTTTTGTTCACGCCACGCAACAAGGTGGGTTTGTGAATATCGACAGCCGCGAAGGCTTTAGTATGCATTATTCGCCTACTTATTCAGCGCCCATGGAATACCTACAAGCCAAAGGGCAGGTCGCCTGGAAGTTGCAGCCGGAAAATAACCAGATTTATGTCAACAGTGGCGCCCTTGAGTTTGTTAACGGTGAGGAACATGCCAAAGGCTATATGTGGTTATCGCTGCCTTGGCAGCATAACACTGGCGATATAGATCTCTATCTGCAAATTGGCGCCAATAAACTCGATGCGAGTCTATACAGCAAATACACACCTGCAGTGGTGCCGCATTCATTGCTGGATTGGCTGGAAAAAAGTATCGGCCCTAACAACGCCGGTTTTGTGGACCAGGTAGGTTTCGTCTATCGCGGTACGCTCAATAATCATAACCATGCGGCACACAGCCATCAGTTGTTTGTCGATATCAAACATGCGCAATTACATTATCACCCGGAGTGGCCAGCGTTGGATTCCATTGATGGCCGCCTTTTGGTGAGTGACGATGACCTTGCCGCCAGTGTCGATAAAGCCAGATTATTCAACAGCGATGTGGGCGTAACCCAGGTTAATGTAAATCCCAATCCTGACGGCCATGGCTCATTATTGCGTGTAAACGGTAGTGTGGATGGCGGTGCTGAAGATGGGTTGCGCGTGTTGCGCGAAAGTATGTTGCGCCGTTTCATTGGTACTGGCATGGATAGCTGGACGCTCGATGGCAAAATGCGTACCCGGCTGGCGATAGCCGTTCCCCTGGATCATCAGGGCACGGGCGCCGCGCAACAAGTGGATATAGAGCTTGATTCGCCCAATTTTGAAATGGGTAACCTGAAATTGGCCATGCAAAATATCAATGGCCATTTGCATTTTAACGATGCCACTGGCCTTAGTAGTGGGGGCTTAAGTGCTACGCTTTTTGGCGCGCCGGTAAAAGCTGTCCTGAGTACCAAAAAACAAACCGACACCAGCCAGACCCTGGTCGATGTAAACGGTGAGGTTGATAGCCAGGTATTGGCGCGCTGGACCCAACGCCCCGAAGTGCTTTTTTTGAATGGCCGCATTCCCTACCACACACTGGTTGAGCTGAACCATCAATCAGAAACTGCTGACCCGGCAACCAAACCGCCTTTTGCGGTGGTAACAGTTACCAGCCCACTTTCGGGAGTATCAGTGGATCTACCGGCGCCTTATGGTAAGTCTGCAGAAGGTGAGCGCTTCCTCAGGTTCAAGATGTCCTTATCCGAGCAAAATTCGCTGGTGGATATTCTCTATGGCGACAATCTCCAGGCGTTATTTGAGTTGGACCCACACCAGGATAACAAACTGCTCAACGCCAATATCGCCCTCAATGACAGCGCAAAACTTGCAGTAGAGCCACAATTTTTATTAAGCGGAAATATACCGGGCCTTGATATAGAACCCTGGAAAAAAGTACAGCAACGCTACCTGGATTACAGCGGGCAAATTGATGCCTTAAAACCCAAAGTTATTGCGCTCCATGGCGATGCGGATTCCGAGGCTGATCCCGCTGCGCTGGAACAAAATTCCATGTTGGTCGCAGGCTTGCCATTTCGCGCGCAAATTTCGTTGGATCATTACCAGATCGGCCCGCTTGCGCTGGATGATGTGAAAGTTCGCGCAGAGCGATTGGCAAGTGCCTGGAAAGTAGCCTTCGCCAATCCAGTCGTGGATGGCGACATCCGTATTCCAATTGATACCAGCAAGCCGTTGCAAATTAATCTGGAAAGCTTGCATCTCACCAGCAGCTTACTCGGCGCCAAGCCTGATGAAATACCTGTGGCGGGAGAGTTGCCCAAGTTACCTGGAATCAGTGTCGACCCGCGATCATTGCCGTTGGCCAATATGTCGGTGAAAGCGCTTTATATGGACGATATCAATTACGGCAATTGGTCGTTACAAATCCGTCCGCAAGCGCAGGGCGTTTTATTCGACAACATTAACGGCACCGTAAAAGGCGTCACGGTTAGCGGATTATCTGTGACGAGCGCCGATAATAAGACGGTGAGCAAAGCAAGCGGCGCAAAATTGGAATGGCTGGTTAACGACAATAGTTCCAGCACTCATTTTATCGGCGAGCTGTCTGCCGGCGATATGTCAGCCGTGTTACGCGAATGGCAAAAACCGGACACACTGGAAAGCAAATCAGCTCGCTTCAAGGTTGATGCAATATGGAGCGGTGATCCGCAAGATTTCGCGCTGAAAAAAATGGCGGGCGATGTTGATATCCTTATTGAACACGGTCGCTTCAAAAGCAATCCCAGCCCCGGCAGTGATGGTTTTTTACGGTTGATGGCGATATTGAATTTTGATTCGCTGGCGCGGCGTTTACGCCTGGATTTTTCCGATTTATATAAAAGTGGTTTGGCTTACGATCAAATTCATGGCAAAGCCAATTTTGTTCCAGGCACTATGACGTTTGTTGAACCACTTGAAGTAAAAACACCTTCAAGTCGTTTGCAATTGGCTGGCAAACTTGATTTGGAAAATGAAAAAATCGACGCACGTTTGGTAGCGACATTACCGGTTGTTGGCAATTACACTTTCTTCACCGCACTTGTCACAGGGCTTCCAGCGGCGGTGGGGATTTATGTGGTGAGTAAATTATTCAAGAAACAGGTCGATCGCGCCACTAGTATCAGTTACAACATTCGTGGCAACTGGAGCGATCCAACCATGAGTTTTGATCGCTTGTTTGAAAGCGAGGAAGAGTTGATGAAAAGTGTTAATAAAGACGAAAGCGTTGCAAAAAATAGACGGCGAAAAAAAGCGGAGCAATAAGTCTTTCGACTAGTCTGTGTTCAGAATGGTTTTCTGTTGGATAGCAGGGATGACAACTCCCAAATAAAAACCAGTTATGCTTAGCATAAATTTGAATTCATCCTTGCTCATCCTAAATGCGAAGCAATCGAAGAATTAACTCGCAATCGAGTTTCAATGTATAAATGATAAATAAAAAAACGGCGACTTAAGTCGTAATGCCAGTCAGTTAAGCTGACTGGCATTTTTGTTTTTGGATCGTGCTGCTTTTTTTGAACGGATTACAGCGAGCTTTTTATTGAGAGTTGTGTATGCAGATCCGTAGGATGGGTGGAGTGCAACGATACCCATCAATGCTTTTAAAATGTTGATGGGTATCGCTTAGGCTCCACCCATCCTACATTCTACTTCGTGCTCAGTTTGCAGGCCTTTTTCTATGGGGCAGTTAGATAGCATACTGCTTAACTGACTGGCATTACGACTTAAGTCGCCGTTTTTTTGAAAGTAATTAATCCTGCAATTCCAATTGTTCGCGAATAAATGAAAACAGTTTGCGCGAACTTTTTGGCGGTAAATTTTCATCGCGCTCTTTCTGTGCGCTACGCACCAATTGCTTCAGGTGCTGCACATCAATGCCCGGGCAGTTGGTAACAAGGGTTTGGAAAATTTGTTTGTCGCCAGCGATCAACAAATCCCTAAACCGTTCAATCTGTTGTTGGCGATGTACATATTGGTCGCTGCGTGCTTGCAATTTATCAACGGCAGCCTGGATTTCTTCATGGTTGGTTTCACGCATCAACCTGCCGATAAACTGTAAATGGCGACGGCGCGCTTCACGGTGCGGCATTTTGCGTGCTTCATGGATGGCATCCAGCAACTTTTCTTCAAGCGGAATGGTTGCCAGTTGCTTGTCGTTCATATCAATCAGCAGTTCACCCAGTTTTTGTAGCGCGGTCATTTCACGCTTTACTTGCGATTTACTCTTAATGTAATCGTCAGGGTTGATGTCGTCGTATTTGTAAACCATAGGAGTGCCTAAACAAGGATGATGCCGTTGATGCTAATGCAGGAGCTGATCAAAAAGGGCGCACAGGGTAGGTGAATCGGGTGGAAATGACAATCTTTGTTTTCGGATTCACCCTGCTTACTCATCTTCCTCAAAACGATTGTTAATCAGTGCTTTCAGCGCTTCCATAGCCTGGGCTTCGTCATCACCCTCAGTGCAAACCTCAAGGTTTGTACCTTGTGTGGCGGCCAGTAGCATCAATGACATAACGCTTTTTGCGTCTATCCAGCTGCCATTGGTGCGCGCCTGGCTTCGGCAGTTAAATTGGGCCGCCAGGGTCGCAAATTTGGCCGCAGCGCGAGCGTGCAGGCCGCGTTTGTTAATGATGAGTATGGTTTCCGTCAGCATAATCAGTTTTTCTTGTGTTTGTTTATATCGCGATGCCTGACCTGGACATCGCCGAATTTATCGCTAAAAAACGCCTTCAAGCGCTCGCTCAGGTAAACCGAACGATGTTGGCCGCCGGTACAGCCAACCGCAATGGTGATGTAACTGCGGTTATTGGCCTGGTAGCGCGGTAGCCAGCGGCTCATATAGTTTTCAATATCCTGGTACATCTCATTGACGGCATCTTCCGCCTCCAGGAATTCAATCACGTCCCGGTCTTTTCCAGTCAAAGGGCGCAAATTGGGTTTCCAGTGCGGGTTGGGCAGGCAACGGGCATCGAAAACCAAATCGGCATTCACCGGAATACCGTGTTTAAAACCAAATGACTCAAACAAGATTGCCATACTGGACTGGCTGCGGCCAACTACACGCTCTTTCACCAGATCACGCAACTCATGCAAGGTTAGATGGCTGGTGTCGATGATTTGATCGGCAGTATCGCGAATAGGTTCCAATAACTCCTGCTCGTTGCTGATCGCTTCGGCAAGGTTAGTGTGCTTATCGCTCAGCGGATGTTTACGGCGCGTTTCGCTAAAACGCTGGATCAACACCGACGATTGGGAATCCAGGAAGATTACCGTAAATGGCAAGTGCGCCTCTTTCAAGGTGCTAATCATTTGCGGAAATATCTGCAAATCTTTCCAGGCATTGCGCACATCTATGCCAATGGCAAATTTGTGCTGGTCATCTTTATGGATTTCAATTTGTGCAACTAATGCAGGTAATAAGCTTACAGGTAAATTATCAATGCAGTTGTATCCCACGTCTTCCAAAACGTGTAGCGCGGTACTTTTACCTGAGCCTGATAACCCGCTCACAATGACTAATTGCATAACAATTTTTCCCTGTATGAATCAGCGGCTTCCCGATTCAAAAAACAGTGCAACCTGCTAATCATGTTTAATTTATTGCAGCTTCATAGAGCGCAATATTGTTGTTGGCTGCACGTAAACGCTGGCGAAATTCACTGCGTGTGAGTGCGCCGGCCAAGGCGGCTAAATTTTTTAAATGTTCAGAGTGCGAATCTTCCGGCACCAGCATGGCAAATAAAATATCGACAGGCTCGTCATCAATCGAATCAAATTCTACCGGATGTTTCAGGGTAATTAATGCACCCACAGCTTCTGTGCGGTGGGTGATACGGCAATGCGGAATCGCAATGCCGTGCCCAATACCTGTTGAACCCAAACGTTCACGCGCAAGGAAGTGACGTAATAATTCATCGGCATTCATGCTGGAAATATCTTCCGCAATAACCTGCGCGAGCACTTCCAGAGCACGTCTTTTGCTGCTGGCTTCCAGGTTGCTGCGGGTGCGTTCCGGTGTTAACAGTGATTGAATTTGCATAATGGTTTATGTAGTTAACGATGGCTGCGCATCTTTTCTTTATGTTTAATAAGTTGGCGATCAAGTTTATCAGCCAATGAATCTATCGCTGTATACAAATCGGCATCGGTGGCATCGGCAAAAATATCTTTTCCGCTAACGTGCAAAGTGGCTTCCGCTTTTTGTTCGAGTTTATCAACTGAAAGAATCACGTGGGTATTGGTTATGCGGTCATGATGGTTACTCAAACGCTCGAGTTTACTGACGACGTAATCTCTCATTGATTCGGTAACTTCTACGTGGTGGCCACTGACATTTATTTGCATAGATACTTCCTCGATAATGACTTGCTTACTGTTTACATGAATGTCAAATACATTCACAAAGTCTTTCAATTTTAAAGGTTGTTTACTTAAAGCGTTTTGCGCTCATTCGATGGTGGAATATTGAGTGACTCGCGGTATTTGGCAATGGTGCGACGCGCAACCTGGATGCCTTGTTCACCGAGCAAATCAGTAATTTTGCTATCACTCAATGGCTTTTTAGGGTTCTCTGCACTGACCAGTTTTTTGATCAAGGCGCGAATAGCCGTAGATGAACATTCACCACCGGAATCCGTACTCACGTGACTGGAGAAGAAATATTTCAGTTCAAAAATGCCTTGCGGTGTGTGCATAAATTTTTGTGTGGTCACGCGCGAAATGGTGGATTCATGCATCTCAACAATTTCAGCGATATCGTGTAACACCAAAGGCTTCATTGCCTCGGCACCGTACTCCAAAAATCCCCGTTGTTTCTCAACAATACAGCTGGCGACTTTGAGCAAGGTTTCATTGCGGCTTTGCAAACTTTTCAAGAACCAGCGCGCTTCCTGCAAGTTATCTTTCAGGAATGTATTGTCGCTACTTGAATCCGCACGTTTTACCAACGAGGCATAATCCGAGTTGATGCGTAAACGCGGTGCAATTTCCGGATTCAATTCCACTATCCAGCGACCTTCGCGTTTTTCTACAAATACATCCGGTACAACATATTCCGTATCGCCACTGGCAATCATATCGCCGGGGCGCGGATTTAAACTTTGGATCAAGCTTACCGCCTGGCTCAATTCATCTTCGCGCAATTTGGTCCTGCGCATTAGCTGGCGAAAATCGCGGCTTGCCAACAAGGGTAAATATTGTTTGGCGATGAGTTTTGCTTCTGCCAAAAACGGCATCGACGCATCAAATTGTTGCAATTGCACACTGAGGCATTCCGCCAGGTTTTGGCTACAGGCTCCGCATGGGTCAAATTGTTGGATACGATGTTGGACGGCTTCAACCTCATCCAGTTCCAAATCATCCCATTCACTAATCAGGCCGCTGAAAATATCTTCAAGTGTGACTGACAACATACCGCTAGGTTCAACGGCATCAATAATTGCCATGGCAATGATGCGGTCGCGGTCAGACATTGGCGTTAAATTGAGTTGCCACATCAAATGATCGTAAAGCGAATCGGTGGCTGCGCGACGACTTTCAAAATCGTTGTCTTCGTTATCGTAATTGGTGGTGCCGCTGGATTGGTTGGTTTGGTAAACATCATCCCAACTGGTATCTACGGGTAAATCTGACGGAATAGCTTCATTCCATTCGGTGGCGCTTTCGCTGTAATCATCAGTGCCGGAATAATTATCGGGTTCGCTAAAACCTTCGCTGAACGAATCAGCTTCGCCAAAACCCGAATCGCTAAAACTGTCACCATCAAAGCTGTCGCCGCTGGATTCGCTATAGCTGGTTTCTGCTGAATAGCTTTCACTGAAATCATCTTTGCTGCTGTCATTGCTTGCAGCCACTTCCTGGGTGCGCGCGTAATCGCTTTCTTCAAAATCTGAATTATTGCTTGAAGGGGAATCGAAGTTGTCTTCAACTTCCAGCATAGGGTTGGAGTCGAGCGCTTCCTGGATTTCTTGTTGAAGGTCTAAGGTCGATAATTGCAATAAGCGAATGGCTTGCTGCAATTGCGGTGTCATGGTCAGTTGTTGACCGAGTTTTAGTTGTAGAGATTGCTTCATTGTTCGAACGAAAAACCCTTAGCTGGCGAAAGAGGCGAGCAAAAAACCAAACGCTGTTAGGTGGAGTTTAGTCAGGGTTTGCGTACTAGGCAATAACCCAGTGACGCTAAAGGGAAATATTTAAAGCAATCTTTATGCCTAACGGTTAGAAAACCATTTTTGTCAAGAAGCTATTGCTCAAATACTTAAAGTTTAAAGTCTTCACCCAGATAAACCTGGCGGACTTTGTCGTTGGCGAGAATGACGGTTGAGCTTCCGGACGCGATGATATGACCCTCACTAACGATGAACGCGGTTTCACAAATATCGAGGGTTTCACGCACGTTGTGGTCGGTAATGAGCACGCCAATGCCGCGCTCTTTGAGATGGCGAACAATTTCCTTGATATCCGCCACTGAAATCGGGTCAACGCCTGCAAAGGGCTCATCAAGCAGGATAAATTTAGGGTCGGTTGCCAGTGCGCGCGCAATTTCTACGCGGCGACGCTCGCCCCCGGAGAGTGACATACCCAGGCTGTCGCGAATGTGCGTGATATGGAATTCCTGCAGCAAAGACTCCATTTTTGCCAGGCGTTGCTTGCGGTTCAGGTCTTTGCGCGTTTCAAGGATTGCCATAATGTTATCGGCAACGCTGAGCTTGCGAAAAATTGACGCTTCTTGCGGCAAATAACCAATACCTGCACGGGCGCGGCCATGGATGGGTAAGTCGGTGATATCAAGGTCATCAATCAGGACACGGCCATTGTCGGCCTCAACCAGGCCGGCAATCATATAGAAACAAGTGGTTTTACCCGCGCCATTAGGGCCGAGCAAGCCCACAATCTGGCCGCTGCTAACAGAGACAGAAACGTCGATAACGACTTTGCGTTTTTTGTAGCTCTTGGCAAGATGCTGCGCGTAAAGGCTGGCCATGGGTTAGTCTTTTTTCTCGGGTTTTGCGGGAATGACAGTTTCTACACGGCCATTGCCAGAAAATTTTGCTGTTTGGCTTTTGATGTCGTAATCCACGTGGCCCGCTTTTGTGACCGAGCCGTTTTGTTCAATGGACACGTTTTTATCAAGGACTAATTGCTCGGTTTTGGCATTGTAATTAATGATGCTGGCTTCGGCGTGAATGATCGGCTTGCCCGCTTCAGGCTGTTGCTGGTAGTGGGCGAGGTTGCCTTCTGCGATAAATGATTCTTCTATCTGGTTTTTATCTTTGCGAACGTGGATTCTGTCTGCGGTAATCTCAAGTGTACCCTGGACCAGTTTTACATCGCCGCTGTAGATCACCACGCCTTGTTTGAGATCAACTTCCTGCTTTTCGGCAGAAATACGCAGTGTTTGGTTCTTGTCATCCGGCAGAGCCTGAACCAAAACGGGGCTTATGGCCAGCAAGCAGATTGCAGCATGGACAACGCGCATAATTATTTTAAGGCTGGGGTTCATAATTGCCCTTGACGTTGGAAAGTAATTCAATGTGCTGGCGCTTCATGTCAGCGCGCAGACCTACACCGGTTATCTGACTTTTAGCGCCGCGCATAGTAACAGCTTTGCTGGTTTCCGCGAATTGCTCTTGTGTGTTTAGGCGTAAATCGGTAGTGGTAATGTTAATTTCGCCTTGTTTTTCAGAGGTTTGGCGCGCTAATACATCCTGTGTGAGGGTAAACCAGACATCGTTGCTGTCCAGGCGCCCCTCCTTTGCGGTAACGTACCAGGCTGGTTTATCCGCAGCACTTGCCAGCATAAATACCGGCGTTTCAAACAGTGAATAGTCTTTATCGCTCGGGTTGTCCTGAACCTGGAAGCGACGAATGAGCGGGGTATTCATTTGGTAGTGGATGCTGCCATCAGTGTTGTACTGGCGCATGTCAACATCGGTGAGGTACGAATGCGGAAAGATTGTCGCTGCTGCTTGCTGTTGCACCGTTGCGTCTTCTTTATTGGAATATTTGAAGGTGGCAAACAGGATTACCAACACTATAACGACCAACCAGGGAAGCGGTAACCAGCGCGGATTAATCCGTTCAAGATCGCTGCTATTCACTGTTGGTAAGTGTAATTTAGACATGTCGAGTTCAGGCCAGATAAGGTTTCAAAATCTGATCGAAAGTATTTTGTGCTTTCATCAACATATCGCAAGCTTCACGCACGGCACCTTCGCCACCGCGCGCCTGGCTTTGCCAGTGGGAGCGCTCGGTCACACTGAAATGGCTATTGGCCGGGGCCAGTGCCAGGCCGACGCGACACATAACAGTGAGATCTGGCCAATCGTCACCCATAAAGGCAATCTCTTCAAAGGCGAAAGGATGTTCAATCAGGATTTCCTGTAGCGCATCCCATTTGTCTTCACGGCCCTGAACCAGGATTTTAACGCCCAAATCATTCGCTCTTTTGGCGACCAGATTGCTGGTGCGGCCAGTAATAATCCCAACCTTAACACCGCTTTTCTGCAGCATTTTGATACCGTGGCCATCGAGCGTGCTAAAGGTTTTGAATTCATCACCCTGGTTGCTGAAATAGAGTCGGCCATCGGTTAAGACACCATCAACATCCAGTAATAATAACTTGATGCGCTTGGCGCGCGCTTCCAATTCAGGTGCTGCTAATAAATGTGATTGTGAGTTTGAATGACTCAAAGGTGATTCCCTGTAAATTTAAACTACGCCTGCGCGCAGCAGGTCGTGCATATGTAAGACACCAACGGGGCAGGCTTGTTCATCGCGTACCACTAAAGCGGTGATTTTTAAATCTTCCATCATTTTCAGGGCTTCAGCCGGTAAAGCTTTAATGCCGATGGTTTTGGGGGTGCGGTTCATCAGGTCGCTGATAACTGCACCGGTGAGACTAATACCCTTATCAACCGTCCTGCGCAAGTCGCCGTCGGTAAAAATACCCAAAAGCTGATTTTTGTCATCTACCACCGTCGTCATACCAAAGCCTTTTTGGCTCATGGTCAACAAGGCTTCATTCAAGCTGGCAGAAGGCGAAACCCGGGGAATGCTATCGCCCGTGTGCATGATATCAACAACCCGTAGCAAGAGTTTGCGGCCCAGCGCACCGCCGGGATGGGAAAATGCAAAATCTTCCTCGGTGAATCCGCGCGCTTCCAGCAGGGCGATGGCGAGAGCATCGCCTAAAACCAGGGTGGCCGTTGTGCTCGCCGTTGGTGCTAAATCTAACGGACAAGCCTCTGTCTCTACTGCTATGTTCAGGTGTGCTTCAGCTACTTCCGCTAATGTAGACGCCGGATTACCGGTCATACTGATGATCTTGATCCCTGAGCGCTTCAACATTGGCAACAGGGTAAGGATTTCGCTGGATGTGCCGGAGTAAGAAATTGCCAGCACTATATCCTGCCTGGTGATCATCCCCAAATCGCCATGGCTGGCTTCGCCGGGATGAACAAAAAAAGCAGGGGTGCCAGTGCTGGCGAGGGTAGCGGCAATTTTTTTGCCAATATGACCGGATTTACCCATGCCGGTCACAATAATGCGACCCGAGCAGCTCAACATAAGCTCACAAGCTTTGGTGAACTCTTGATCCAGGCGTTGGCTAAGTGCAATCACCGCGTCAGACTCTATGCGAACCGTTCGAAGGCCCGAAGTAATGAAATCGAATGAAGACATGGAATTTACTCGTGGTGACTATTAACACTTCTGGCAACGGCGCGAGGAGGTCATTATAGCGATATTGGGTTTTGCTCGCTTGATATTGGGGATTAAGTCCCCATTTTACAATTCACGTAAGTTGAATTTGCTTGTTGGTTTTTGTTTTTTGATCCAACAAGTCACTCACCACGTGCCGGGCTTGGTGGCCTTTGGTTTTGAAAGGGCATCATGCAAGAAGGGAAAAACATGCTGGTTTCAGCGGTTTGATTGCCTCGGCGCATTGTATTGGACTTTAAATTTAGGAAGGTAAACACATGAAACCACTGTATCAAAATCTTACGGGTGTACTCTTGAGTCTGGCAATGATGGTTGTTGCACCTATCGCCTCCGCCGCTGAAAAAACCCCGCAGGCCATTGTTGAGCAAGCAACTGCCGATATGCTCGCCATTGTTAAAAAACACAATGCTGCCGGTAAAAAAACGGATGCTTATTATGCCGATGTGCAAAAAACACTTGAAGCAGTGGTTGATTTTCCGTTTATCGCCAAAGCAGTCATGCGCAAATCTGCAAAAAATGCGACCCCTGAGCAAGTCGAAAAATTCACGACTGTATTCAAAGATGGTTTGATTAAAACCTACGCCAAAGGCATCGCAAACTATGCCGATAGCCAAATTAAAACCCTTCCTGTTAAGGCTCCGGCAGATGCCCGTCGTGTAACGGTTAGTCAGGAAGTTAGCGACAAAGGCAACACCCACACGCTTTCATACACCTTGAAACAAGGCGATAGCGGTGAGTGGAAGCTGATCAACGTCGTATTGAACGGAGTGAATTTGGGTGAATCTTTCACCAGTCAATTTGATCAAGCCATGATCAAGAATGACAAAAATATTGATAAGGTAATTGACACCTGGTTGGCTGCTAACTAAGTTGACCTGATTCTTATCTCACTAAAACCCCAGCCCTCACCGGTTGGGGTTTTTTATTTGTGAGTCGCGGTCGTATTGAAGGTGCTTTCGTTGGTTTGATTTCCTCTGGTGCGATTTCGGGCTTTTTCGGGTAAGATTCACGCCTTTCATTTCTCCTGTTTTTTTTGTCTTTTTTTGATCGAGGGCTAGGCCCCAAGAGTTTTTCTATGCAAGCTGAGCAAATCAAAGCGCTTATTGAAAGCCAAATTCCCGATAGCCAGGTCCAGGTAGGCATTAATGGTAGCCATATTGACCTGGTGGTTATCAGCCCCGCTTTTGCAGGCTTGACGCCAGTTAAAAAACAGCAGTTGGTGTTGGGTACGCTGGCGCAACAATTTGCAGATGGCACCATCCACGCCGTGGATTTCGTAAAAACTTTTACTCCCGAGCAATGGCAACAACAGCAATAATTTGCCTTAACCGCCCTGTAATATGGGTTCGCTTTCGCAATTTGGATATGTAATGGATAAGTTTAAAATTCTGGGCGGTGGTCCGCTCAGTGGTGAAATTTGTATTTCCGGCTCAAAAAACGCTGCTTTGCCGATTCTTGCTGCCGTACTTCTGGCTGACAGTCCAGTTACCTTGCTCAATGTCCCGCACCTGAATGACATCACTACCATGAACAAACTGCTGGGTTCGATGGGGGTGGCAATTACGGGTACAAACGGTCACGGGTTTGTGCTGGATTCCAACAATATCACTGAATTCACCGCCCCTTATGATTTAGTCAAAACCATGCGCGCGTCCATTCTTGTGCTTGGTCCCATGCTCGCCCGCTACGGCGTGGCCAATGTTTCTTTCCCTGGCGGTTGTGCGATTGGTTCGCGTCCGGTGGATATCCACTTGCGCGGCCTTGAGGCTATGGGCGCAAAAATCGAAATTGATGGCGGTTATATTCGTGCAACATCTGAAGGTCGTTTGAAGGGTACGCATTTTTTAATGGATACCGTCACCGTTGGCGGTACCGAAAACCTGCTAATGGCTGCAGTGTTGGCTGATGGTAAAACCATTTTGGAAAATGCTGCGCAGGAACCTGAAATTGTTGATCTGGCCAATATGTTGGTCGCCATGGGGGCAAAAATTGACGGTATAGGAACATCCACCTTATATATCGACGGTGTTGAATCCTTGCACGGCTGTACTTATACCGTTATGCCAGACCGTATTGAAACCGGTACTTACCTGGTTGCCGCTGCGACAACTCGCGGCAAGATTAAATTGACGTCCACCAGTGCCAGTATCCTTGAAGCTGTGATTGTAAAACTTGAAGAAGCCGGTGCCGAAATTACATTTGGCGATGACTGGATTGCCCTGGATATGCACGGTAAACGCCCAAAAGCGGTGAACCTGAAAACGGCTCCTTATCCGGCATTCCCTACGGATATGCAATCACAATTCATGGCGATGAATGCTGTCGCGGAAGGTATTAGCCACATCACCGAAACCATTTTTGAAAACCGTTTGGTGCAAGTGAACGAATTGAACCGTATGGGGGCGCATATCACGCTGGAAGGTAATACCGCAGTGGTGACTGGCGTGGAGCGATTAAAAGGAGCACCGGTAATGGCATCGGATTTACGCGCATCGGCCAGTCTGGTGATCGCCGGTTTGGTTGCCGATGGCGAAACCCTTATTGATCGTATTTACCACATTGATCGCGGTTATGAAGCTATCGAAGCAAAATTCCAAAACATCGGTGCCAATGTATGTCGCGTGAAAAACAGTTAATAAGAGCCCGTTAACGAAAGACTAATTGATTATGAATCAACCCCTAACCACATCGCTCACGATTGCCCTGACTAAAGGTCGCATCCTTGAGGAGACATTACCGCTATTAGCTACTGCAGGTATTGAGCCTTTGGAAGATATGGAAAAGAGCCGCAAGCTGGTGTTTGAGACTACCCAGCCAAATGTACGGCTGCTCTTGTTACGCGGTGCGGATGTTCCGACTTACGTACAATTTGGCGCAGCAGATATGGGTGTTTCCGGCAAAGATACTTTGATGGAAAACGGTGCTGATGGCTTGTACGAGCCGCTGGATTTAAATATTGCGCGCTGCAAATTAATGACGGCTGGTGTAAAAGGCGTAACTACGCCCGCTGGTCGTATTCGCGTTGCCACTAAGTATGTGAATATCGCCAAACAATATTACGCGTCCCAAGGCCGCCAGACTGACATCATTAAGCTCTATGGAGCGATGGAACTGGCACCGATCATGAATTTGGCCGACGAGATTGTGGACATCGTAGATACCGGCAATACCTTGCGTGCAAATGGTTTGGAACCGCGTGAATTTATTGCTGATATCAGCTCACGTTTGATCGTGAACAAAGCATCCATGAAAATGAAACACATACAAATCCAGGCGATTATTGATCATATTGCGAAAGCGGTAGTGTTTTAAAAATATACTCTGGAACTATATCGAAATTATTTAGTAGGGAATCGTCATCCCCTGCGGGGATGACGATTCCCTACTTAACAGATTTCATGGCTATCCTGTCCATAACAATTTCCAATGAGCTTTTTTCTTATACAAGCTTGATGATTACATCAAATTAGTCGAATGAGTAACCCCATGTCTGAATCACTTATCACCCGTTTAGATGCCAGCCAAAGCGACTTTAAACAGCGTCTGGATAATTTGCTGGCATGGGAGTCCGTTAGCGATACACGCGTTGCCGGTGTGGTTGACGATATTATCGAACAGGTCAAAACCCGTGGCGATGCTGCCGTTCTGGAATACACCAATAAGTTTGATCGTCGCAGCGCGCAAACTATGAATGATCTGGTGATTACTGCGGATCAACTTAAAAATTCATTGACTCAAATTACATCGGAGCAACGTCAGGCACTGGAAGTTGCCGCTGAACGAATTCGCAGTTATCACCAACATCAATTGCAATCCTCCTGGCGCTACACCGAAGCTGATGGCACTGTACTTGGCCAGCAAATTACGGCGATGGAACGTGTCGGTTTGTATGTTCCCGGTGGAAAAGCGTCTTATCCATCATCGGTGTTAATGAACGCTGTACCTGCCAAGGTGGCTGGTGTGGATGAGTTGACTATGGTGGTTCCGGCTCCAGATGGTGAACTGAGCCCTATGGTGTTGGCGGCGGCGGCGATTGCAGGTGTTGATCGTGTAATTACTATCGGTGGCGCGCAAGCTGTGGCTGCCTTGGCCTATGGTACTGAGACTATTGCCAAGGTCGATAAAATCGTTGGCCCAGGGAATATCTATGTCGCAACGGCAAAACGTGCGGTATTTGGCCAGGTTGCTATCGATATGATTGCCGGTCCATCCGAGATTTTAGTGATTTGTGATGGGCTGACTGATCCGGATTGGATCGCCATGGACTTGTTCAGCCAAGCTGAACACGACGAGCAAGCCCAAGCTATTTTGCTCTGCCCCGATGCGGATTATCTGGATAAAGTTGAGGCGTCAATTGAAAAACTTTTGCCCACATTGTCACGTAATGAAATAGCCGCAATTTCACTAAAAAATCGCGGCGCTTTGATTAAAGTTGCTGATATTGATGAGGCTATCGCAGTGAGCAATCGTATTGCGCCGGAACATTTGGAATTATCGGTTGCTAATCCGGAATCCCTGCTTCCAAAAATTCGCCATGCGGGTGCCATTTTTATGGGACGTTTTACACCGGAAGCGCTTGGTGATTATTGCGCGGGACCAAATCACGTATTGCCAACATCTGGTACTGCGCGTTTCTCGTCGCCTTTGGGGGTATACGATTTCCAAAAGCGTAGCTCTATCATTATGTGCTCAGCCGCCGGTGCTTCGGAGTTATCGAAAGTAGCCTCGGTACTTGCGCGAAGCGAATACCTGGAAGCTCATGCGCGCTCTGCTGAATATCGAATTAAAGAGTAAATATCCAGACACTAAAAAAAGGAGCTTTTGCTCCCTTTTTTAGTGCGTAATTTAAGCCCAAATCAGGTTTTAACATCGGTTGGGCGAACACCTGCAGTTGCTTTTATATCCAGGATTTTTCCTGCGCGAAAAACTTTCATATTAATGTCGGTACCGGGTTTGAGATTTCCCACCACATTTTGTACTGCGTGAATTCCGCGTTCAGGAAAGTTTGTATCGGTAAGGGAAATTTCGTTGACCTTGATAATGACATCCTCTTTGCGAAGGCCTGCACTCTCAGCCGGACTACCTTCTTCTATCGCGGTAACAACCAGGCCTGCCGAGCCATAAATTTTTGCGAGTTTTTCATTGGTTGGTGTGGCAGAAAAACCTAGCCAGGCGCGTTTGACCTCACCAAATTCAGCAATTTGTTTTAGTGAACTCATGGCGATATCGGCAGGTACGGCAAAACTAATTCCCACAGAGGCTGCGCCGGTTTCATCGAGGATTGCGGTGTTAATCCCGATTAAATTCCCTCGTGCGTCAATCAGTGCGCCACCGGAATTCCCGGGATTAATTGCAGCATCGGTTTGGATAAAATTTTCGCGGCTGTTGATACCGAGTCCCCAACGTCCCAATGCGCTCACGATGCCTTGGCTAACACTCTGGCCAACACCAAAAGGGTTGCCAATGGCGAGGGCGATATCGCCCACGCGCAAATTATTGGGTTGGCCAAGGGTAATAGGTAGCAAGTTTTCCAAAGTGATTTTTAGGACAGCCAGATCATTTTCCTGGTCAATGCCTACCAGCTCTGCCGAGGTATAGCGGCCATCGTTAAGCAATACCTGGATTTTATCGGCACCGTTAATGACGTGGTTATTCGTAAGGATTAGTCCTCTGGAATCAACAATCACCCCGGAGCCAAGGGTGCGCTGCATGCGCTCCTGCAACGGAATATTCGAATTATTGAACAGCTGGCGATAGTAGGGATTGCTGTAGTAGCGAGGATCGCGCTCAATCACTTTTTTAGCGGTGTAAATATTGACAACTGCTGGCGCGGCGCGGCTCACAGCATCAGCAAAGGAGTAGGGTGCATTGTTGGTGTTGGTTACAACAGCAGGGGCAAGTTGTTGTTGCCCCCGTAATTGCGGAAAAACCAGCATTGCCAATAAAGCGATAATAACGCCTGCCGCGGTTGGCCAAGCTGCAAATTGCAGAAGACGTTTAAGGTCCATTCAATACTCCGATGCCAAAGCGGCTACAGTAAAAACCCCGCGATGCGGGGTTGAAATAAGTTATTTTTCTACAATATGCACGTTGGAGCTTAGTAACGCTTTGTTACCGCACCATCAAAATCAAAGTCTTCCGGGGTTTCAGTCGGACGAACCAGTGCGTGGGCATGGTGATCGTCATCGCGCAAACCGTAATCTTCCGCAAGCGCACCTTTAGCGCCAACAGGTTTCGGCGCCCAATCGCGTGGTGGCTCAACGTGTTGTGTATTCATATAACTGGTATTGGTTTCGCCCAGGCTGCTCGCGGAATCCAGGATTTTGCGGCTGATTTCCGGTGTGGCGAGTTTAAGCGCGCTGCTTGCCAAATGCTCGTGCATTTCGCGATAGCATTGTGTCATGTCACTAATGTGTTTTGAGGTTTGCGCAAATGACTCTGCAACATCGCGTTGATAAGTTTGCAATGTACTTTCTGCTTCGTTCAGGCGATCTTCAAGTTCGCGGCTATAAATGTTGGAGCGAAAAATGTGCAATAAAAAAGCGCCCAGAGCTGTGCCGCAGAGCAGAAAGAAAAAACCGGTAAATACCAAGGTGCTGAGTGAGAACACAAAAGTCTCCTTAACGACTGTCGAGATAGGTAGAATTCGCAAATCCCAATCCAGATGAATTTTAGGCCCGCGACTTCTTAAAGCTTACCCTCATAGTATAAGCCTTTTGTTAAAATAGGTCGGCAAAAAATTGTTGCAATGGGTCATGCATTTAAATATTCCTCAGGTAAAACATGGTGTTGGTTGAAAAAGAATCAAAATTTGTGGTTTCGGGCCCGGTTGGAGGTCTCGAATCTGTATTAAATCGGGGCGATAGTGATGCTCCTCTGGCTAACTTGAATGGTTTGGCGATTATTTGTCACCCGCATCCGCAGCATGGCGGAACCATGGATAACAAAGTTGTCACCACTTTGATGCGCACTTATCGTGATCTCGGGATACATGCGCTGCGGTTTAATTTTCGCGGTGTTGGCCAAAGCGAAGGTGTATTTGATAATGCTATTGGTGAGCTGGATGATTTGCTTGCTGTTATCGCCTGGGCAAAAAGCAATCTTCCGCAATCTCCTATTCTGATTGCCGGATTTTCATTTGGTTCATCCATCGCCGCGCGCGCCAGTTATGCTGTAGATAATCTGGTGCATTTAACCCTGGTCGCGCCTCCCGTTGAACGTTATGAATATGATCGCGATGGAGTTTTTCCGGCGCCAATATGTGTGGTGCAAGGTGACCAGGATGAGCGTGTACATGCGCAAGGTGTATATGAATGGGTTGCGAAGTTAAAAGGTTCTACGGAATTGCTGCGCTATCCTGAAGCGGGACATTTTTTTCACGGCTATTTAACAGCGTTAAAAACCGATCTCACGGAGGTTTTATTGCGTCAAATTACAGCAAATCCCCGTTAAATTTTTTATCCAATCGCGTTGGGCTTTTTGTTTTAACTTTCGTTGTATTTTATTTTAACTCTCGTTGGAACCTATGACTTCATCCGCAGAAAACCTTTCTCCCATAGCACGATATGAGCGCGATTTATTGCGCGATGATTTCCGGCGGGACGCTTCACAAGCGCAAGCTGTACAGTATCTCCAAACACTTTATGAAGCCCTGGTCGCCGATTGGCAAATACATCAGTCGTCCACATTTGGCGGGATATTAAAAAAACTTTTTGGCAATACCGAAAAGACTCATATAAAAGGTTTGTATTTTTGGGGCGGCGTAGGGCGCGGCAAAACCTATTTAATGGATAATTTTTTTGAAAGCCTGCCATTCCCGCAAAAAATGCGCATGCATTTCCATCGTTTTATGCGCCGCGTGCACAGCGAATTAAAACAATTGGATGGCCAGAAAAATCCCCTGCAAAAAGTTGCCGATATTATTGCTGCCGAAACCAAAGTCATTTGCTTTGATGAATTTTTTGTTTCCGATATCACCGACGCCATGATCCTTGGCACGCTTATGTCAGAATTGTTTGAACGAGGCGTGGTGTTGGTTGCCACCTCAAATATAGTGCCGGATGGTTTATATAAAGATGGTTTGCAGCGAGCACGTTTTTTACCTGCTATCGAACTCTTAAAGAAACATACCCAGGTCATCAATGTTGATGGCGGGATAGATTATCGTTTGCGAGCGCTGGAGCAAGCTGAGCTTTATCATTATCCACCGGGTGCGAATGCTGATGTCAGCATGCAAAAAAGTTTTCGTAGTCTGCTTGCATCGCCTTCGGACGAAAAAACAAACCAGGTTTTAATCGTGGAAGGCCGCGATATTCATTCGCTTTATTCTGCTGAAGGGGTTGTCTGGTTTGATTTTGATGCAATTTGCGATGGCCCTCGTTCGCAAAATGATTACATCGAATTATCCAAAGAATATCATTCCGTTTTTATTAGCAATGTTCCTGCATTAGGCCGCGCGAATGATGACCAGGCTCGTCGTTTTGTAAATCTGGTTGATGAGTTTTATGATCGTCATGTAAAGCTTGTGCTCTCAGCTGCCAAGCCCCTGGCTGAACTCTATTCAGATGGAAAATTAAATTTTGAATTCCAGCGAACAGTTAGCCGTTTGCTGGAAATGCAAAGCCATGAATATTTGGGAATGGAACATCGGCCATAAGCCAAACTTAATTGCGAAAACCCGAAGCTGCTATTTGCATTGCACCGTCATATCCAATTCCGGTTTATACAGCGATGTGTTTACGTTTAATAATCCCAGGGTTGTATGAAATAAATTATCTTGCGAATATTCAGTATCAATTCGTTGCATTAAACACTGGCGATTAATGCCATTATCCTGCTCGAATCCTGGCGAAAACCAAAAGAAAAACGGTATATGCTTTTGTTCGGTTGGTGCGAACAGGTAAGGCATGCCGTGTAAATACAAATTGTTTTCACCCAATGATTCACCATGGTCAGATAAATAAACCATTGCCGTGTTATAAGAAGTACTTTGTGTTTTTAGCCACTCAATGGTGTTATTTAAAAACTGATCCGTCATATGAATGGTGTTGTCAAACGCGTTATTAATTTCTTCACTGGTGCAATCCTGCAATTTATTAACCTTACATACGGGTTTAAATATTTCCATGTTTTCAGGATAGCGATTGTAATAATCAGGGCCATGGCTACCTTTTTGGTGCAGGACTATCACTTTATTGCCATTCATTGCGCTGACTTTTTTGTCAATATCGTGAAGTAAAATATTATCGAAACACTCTCGCTCGTTACACAGCCCTGGAATTTTAAGGTCTTTCATATCTTCATAAGCGACGCGATCACAAGCACCTTTGCAGCTGGAATTATTGTCTCGCCAGAGCACTGAATAACCGCTGCGTTTTAATACATCCAGCAAGCCTTCCTGTGATTTGGCTTTTTTGTCGGAATATTTGCTGCGCGTTAAATTGGAAAACATGCAGGGAACTGATACAGCCGTTTCAGTGCCGCATGAAAAAACGTTGTGGTAGTTGATAATATCTTGCTGCGCAATTAATGGAGTAGTTGGTTTGGCGTAACCATTAATGCTGAAATGATCTGCCCGCGCTGTTTCGCCAACGACTACAACAAACAATATGGGTTTTGTATTTTTTTCGGCGCTGGTGTTTAGCTTTGCATCCTGTCCGATAGGCGTTACGGTGATAGATTTATTGCTTTCCAGTGCATAAGAAAAACTGGCATAAATAAAGTTAACAGGATTTACCATTTGGCGAATGTTTTTGTTATTTCGGAAAAAGGAAGCATATTCAGCCGTAAATGGCACAACCAACACAATCAATGACAATAAAATAACAATCCACAACTTAATTTTATTCCATGCTTCTTGCTTGAAGTTGCCAAAGACCAGCTTAACTTTTAGTAACACGATGCTGGGAATGAGCCCAAGAATAAAAATATACATGACAAGTGTGCCGTTAAATAAAGCCAGTGCTTCCTTTGTATCTGTCTCAACGGTGTTTTGAATCATATTTTGATGAATCACAATGCCATAGGTATTCATAAAATAGGCTGCGCTGGCGGCAGAAAAAAATAAGAACACCATTATAGGTTTGGCGATTCTCGGTAATATTATTAATGATAAGGTCAGAGCTATAGCCAAACCTGCTAACAAGGTTACGCTTAGGAAAAAGAACGCCGTTGATAGGTTTTCGATGGGTAATGCTTTGTGGAAGGCTTTAAAAAAAGCCGTATTAAAGAAAATGAGAAAAATCACTGCACACGCAAATGTGAATTTGGTCGCGCTCATTTGCCATGAGAAAAATCCATTGGGTGAACGCTTATTGCCAATAATATCGATTGATTGTTTGCGCGAAAAAATCGCCATAAAAACCTCTAACTATTAATGCTGTGTTTTATTGCTCAGTCATTAATTTGAAAATATACAGTGAAATGACAAGGTATTTCTATGTCCACAAATTATAAGATGTGCACTATCCATTTGTTGTGAAAATCCAATATCGAGCCCAAATATCGAATTCAGGCTACCATCAAAGCCAGCCCGGTTCCCATTTGAATTTTTTCTACCCATTTATAGACTTATCGGCGAGCCATAGGATTTTACCGCCCCGTTAAATAATTGGTGCAAGTATCGCAAATGGGATTTGAAAATGATTGGGCCAAAAAGCCGGCGAAAGATTTGTGGCCATGGTTGGCGTGCACGACTAAAAATGTGCGCCAGTCTATCAGTCTCTTTATGCAGCTGCCATGTTAATTGGGGATTGTTAATTGCCGTCCGTCATGATGCTTTTGAGGGAGCATCATGACGGCATTAGTAGTTAATGATAAAACTAGGCGTCTGCTTTTTCGGCTTGTTGCTGTTGCGCAACAAAATCCTCGGCGTAATCCATTGCGATAAGTTTTTCGAGATCAATTTCTGCCATCACCTCAACAGGTTTTGCATGTTCATAACGGCCAGAAGCGATGATGTTGTTTTTATCCAATGCATTTTTTAACAAGCGCTGGACTTTTGCACTCGGTGAGTCGGCGGGGCAGGCGATAAGATCCATAAAATCCACCCCCAGGCGATAGGGTGGCCAACCCTGCTCAAGGCCGACTTTGACGAGATGGCGATAGCAGGCTTTTGCCCGTGCCACATCTTCCGGATTTTTGCGATTAAAGAGCAGCGGAATCGTACCCGACAAAACCCGCGGCGAGCGGGACGTGACTGCCAGCAATGGATCAAAACCATGTTGCAGCAAGCAGGCGCTCATCACCTGGCGATAGCGTTCAACTTCATCGCTATTAAAAGGAACCAGTGGGGCATACCATAAAATACCGGCGCCATCTTTGGCTGGATGGGATTGGACATCCAGTTTCCTGGCGGTTGGGTCGAGTGCATAGGCAATTTTTAAAAAGGCGACAATGGGAAAGCCTTCTACAGTGCCAAGCGTATTGACTAGTGCGCCAAAATGCCGACGTAATGCAGTAAACCCCCAACGTGGCAGATAGCGCTCAATCTTTTGAAGTTGGCGAATTTCTTCCGGGCTAAAACTCCAGATTTTCACACCTTTCAAACGGCGGCGAATATCGCTAACAGCACCTTTAACCGAGGCGTTTGACCCGTAGAGCGTTCCCAGGCCGGTCCAGGCGGAAATTTTGCGTTCTTTCGCGAGGCGATGTAAATATTCTGCGCGCTCGTTACCCTCCAGAGGGGAGACTAGGGGAGTATCGATCTGGGTGGAAAGGATGCGGCAGTTATTCATCATGATAATTCCACCAATACCTGGAATATCTTCAGATAAAAGGTTTAGCGCAGGTTGCGAGGCGACAAATTCGGCATCATTTTTCCATTCAAAAATCAGTATGCGACAAGCTTCCGGCGCACGTGCGAGCTGTACCCTGGCCTTGGTCACAATACCAAAATTACCCTGGCGCAAAAGGCCTGACCAGGAATAACCTGTGCCCGAGTTCCAGCGTTTTGCCATCTCGGGACAATTCAAATCTTGATAAGTGTGGCGAAATTCGGTGCCGTTACCCCAGTAGCCACTGAGCTCACAGACCGCATTAAAATGATCAGTAATCGGTGTAAGACCGTAGCCGCCATCCAGCGCATTACCTAAAATATTGCCGTTCGGGCCTACACCGGTAGTTGGAACTAACAGGTTTGCGCCGCTTTTTTGGATGGCTTCATGTAAATCTGCCTGGGTCACGCCGGGTTCAATCAATGCAGTTGCCGAACCTACATCTATATTGATGCGTTTAAGATTGGATAAATCGAGGATATAGCTACGAGGGTCAACGGGTAGCGCCGTACCATAACCAAAGTTGCGACCACCACTAATAGGCCAGAGCGGGACTTTATAAGTATTGGCGACTGCCAAAATCCCTTCGATGGCATCTGCCTCTTTAACAATAATGGCTCCCCTGGGAAGCCGGTCACTTGCCCCTGTATCAGCACCATAGGCGTTAGCGGCACCTTCGCGCGTCAAAACTTCAATTCCGGGTACTTTTAAAATGGCGCTATAAAATGTATTGCTCATAGTCATATTCCTTCGGATCGCTGGTTAGGAGTAATAATCCTGAGCAAATAATGAAAAGCGCTAAAAAAATGACGCTTTAGCTCAGTAATTGAACACTCAGCAAGAACTATGACATTCACGCCAATTTGGCGCATTTTTAGATGAAATTGTGAGGTTGATGTGTTTTTTGGTGAATGATTGTGAATATTGGCGCCATTTTTGGTTGTTTTGGCGCCAATATGATGATGGCCAAATGATTTGCGAAGATAAAATAGGATATGGGGCGATGATCTATATTCTGGTTGAAATGCAGGCGCTTAGTGTGTAGTATTCGCGCTCTTTTTCTGCGGGGAATTTTCAGCTCTTTTTGAGTTGGTCCGCAAATTTCCGTAGGGATTTTCCTACACTTCATTAACCAGCATAGGCAAACACAACATGAAGACATATAGTGCCAAAGCTGAATCAGTAGTACATGACTGGTTCATCGTAGATGCGACTGGCAAGACCCTGGGTCGCCTGTCTGCAGAAATCGCCTCTCGTTTGCGCGGCAAGCACAAGCCTGAGTACACTCCTCACGTAGATACTGGTGACTACATTGTAGTTATCAACGCCGGTAAAGTTCGTGTGACTGGTAAAAAGTTGACTGATAAGATTTATTATCATCACACCAATCACATCGGCGGTATCAAATCTATCAGCTTCAAGCATTTGGTTGAAAAGTCTCCGACTTCTCCACTTGAAATCGCTGTTAAAGGCATGTTGCCACGTGGCCCATTAGGCCGTGCAATGTTGCGCAAGCTGAAAGTGTACGCAGGTAGTGAGCATCCGCACGCTGCTCAGCAACCACAAGAACTGACTATCTAATAAGGGGCTGACAGATGGCTACAACTCAATATTACGGTACAGGTCGTCGCAAGACCTCTACTGCACGTGTTTTTATCACTGCCGGTACTGGTGCAATCGTTGTTAACGATCGTCCATTGGACGAGTACTTCGGTCGTCCGGTAGCTCGTTTGGTTGTTCGTCAACCATTGGAGTTGGTTGGTTTGAGCGATAAATTCGACGTAAACGTTACCGTTTCTGGTGGTGGTTCTTTCGGTCAGGCCGGTGCGATTCGTCACGGTTTGACTCGTGCGTTGATGGAATACAACGAAGAGTTGCGTTCTGAATTGCGTAAAGCTGGCTACGTTACTCGCGATTCTCGTGAAGTTGAACGTAAGAAAGTTGGTCTGCGTAAAGCACGTAAGAAGCCACAGTTCTCCAAGCGTTAATATTTGTTGTTGGTGGCTTATTTGTCCGCCAATTGACGAATATCAAAAAACGCCCAAGTCAAAGTTGGCTTGGGCGTTTTTTTACGTCTACACTTCAATTCTTTATATCTAAAATCCTTCTGTTAAGTATGGTTATTCTTGTAAGAAAGGCTTAATTTCTTTAAGATTGCCGCTTTTTTGGGGATGCCCAAAATTATCCTAAATCCTTGCCTTTATTCATTTATTTGCAATGGTTTACTGGCCGTCAAAGCTGTTAGGGGAGAAGTTCGTCATGAGTAATGACGTTGTAAACAAAACGCGTCGTCGCCTGCTTATTGGTGCTACGACTGCAGTAGGTGCAGCGGGTGCTGTTGGCATCGCGGTACCTTTCGTTGGATCCTGGAACCCAAGTGCCAAAGCTAAAGCTGCCGGTGCTCCTGTTAAATTCAATATGAGCAAAATCGAACCGGGTGCCATGGTTACGGTTGAGTGGCGTGGCAAGCCAGTTTATGTTGTTCGTCGTACGCCCGCCGCCCTTGAAAGCTTGAAAAAAGTGGAAGAGTTGAAGTTGGTTCGTGATCCTAACTCTGATACTCCCCAGCAGCCTGCATATGCAAAAAATGAAGGCCGTTCCATTAAGCCTGAATTTGCCATTTTGCTTGGCGTATGTACGCATTTAGGTTGTTCTCCGCTGTATCGTCCCGATGTTGGCGCTGCCGATTTAGGTGGTGATAAGTGGCAAGGCGGTTTCTTCTGCCCGTGTCATGGTTCTAAATACGATTTAGCTGGCCGTGTATTCTTTGGTGTTCCAGCTCCGCTCAACCTCGAAGTGCCCAAGCATTTTTACGAGAGTGAAAACGTAGTCATCATCGGCGAAGACCAGGGGGCATAATAGATGAAGTGGTTAGTAGGTTTATGGAATTGGGTTGATTATCGCCTTCCCGTACAAAAGGCTTGGGATACCCACATGGGTAAGTATTACGCTCCCAAGAATTTTAACTTCTGGTATTTCTTTGGTGTTTTGTCGCTGTTGATCCTGGTAAACCAATTGGTTACCGGTATCTGGTTAACGATGAGTTACACCCCTAGTGCTGAAGGTGCGTTTGCATCTGTTGAATACATCATGCGCGATGTGGATTACGGTTGGTTGCTGCGCTATATGCACTCCACCGGCGCCTCTGCTTTCTTTATTGTTGTTTACCTGCATATGTTCCGCGGTTTGATGTACGGTTCTTACAAATCTCCACGCGAGTTGGTGTGGATTTTTGGTATGACTATTTATCTCGCGTTGATGGCAGAAGCTTTCATGGGTTACGTATTGCCATGGGGTCAAATGTCTTACTGGGGTGCGCAGGTAATCGTATCTTTATTCGGTGCTATTCCTGTTATTGGTGAAGATCTGGTTCAGTGGATTCGCGGTGACTATTTGATCTCCGGTATCACCTTGAACCGTTTCTTCGCATTGCACGTTGTTGCTCTACCAATCGTATTGTTGGCGTTGGTTGTGATGCACATTTTGGCCTTGCACGATAAGCACGTTGGCTCTAACAACCCTGACGGCGTTGAGATCAAAAAACACAAAGATGAAAATGGTATTCCGCTTGATGGCGTTCCTTTCCATCCTTTCTATACCGTACATGACCTGGTTGGTATCAGCGTATTCTTATTCGTCTTCTGCTTTATTTTGTTCTTCATGCCAGAAGTCGGCGGTTTCTTCCTGGAGCATGCTAACTTCGAAGAAGCGAACAACTTAAAAACACCAACGCACATCGCGCCAGTGTGGTACTTCACTCCTTTCTATGCCGTATTGCGTGCGGTAACGATTGAAATTGGCCCATTGAATGCGAAGTTCCTTGGCTTCGTTGCTATGGCAGCGGCAATTGCGATTCTGTTTGTATTGCCATGGCTGGATCGCAGCAAAGTGAAATCAATTCGCTACCGCGGCTGGATTCCACGCGTGGCTTTGATGAGCTTCGCGGCTATGTTCGTTGTGTTGGGTTATTTGGGCGTACAAGCGCCGACCGAAGGTCGTACTTTACTTTCACAAATCGCAACAACATTCTACTTCGCTTATTTTGTCACTATGCCTGTTTGGACAACCACAAATGTTGAAAAAGCCAAATCGAAAATTGCGTTTGTTTTGTGTGGCGTATTTGCGATTATTTTTGCTGCAATGACATTCAGTTACATCAAGTCAGAAGTTCCCAAATTGTTGCTCGTATTCTGCGCATTCCTCGCTATGTTGTTTGCAGTCTTGCCTTTGTTGGCTGCACGTGACCGTGATTTAGTTGAGCCAGAGCGTGTGCAGGCTAAAGGTTTGCCTTTGCATATTGTCTTGGGTGGCTTGGCCTTGTTCCTGATCCTCGCGATTGTTCCGATCAAAGCGGTTGCCAACACCGGCAATTTTGAATGCGGCGCAATCCCTTGCGACAAAATGGAAGTTGACCTGCATGACAAAGAATCTTTGCAGCGCGGTGCAAAATATTTCACCAACTACTGCATGGGCTGTCACTCTGCCAAGTATTCACGTTTTGAGCGTGTGGCAACCGATTTGGATATTCCAAAAGACATGATGGAAGGCAACCTGATTTTGGGTGGTCAACGTATTGGTCAGTTGATGGAAATCGCCATGCGTCCGGCGCAAGCCAAAGTCTGGTTTGGTGTAACTCCACCGGATTTGAGCCTGGAAACCCGTGCGCGCTCACCGGAGTGGGTGTACACCTATCTGCGTAATTTCTATAAAGATACCACTCGTCCATGGGGTGTAAACAATCGCGTATTCCCTAACGTAGGTATGCCACACGTGTTGATTGGCCCACAAGGTTTGCTGGAATGCGGACCAGGACCAAAAATCGATCATCACGGTCATGCTGAGCGCAACTCAATTGGCCAAGTGGAAATTGATGAGCATTGCGGTGGTTTGGTTGAGGGCGCTATCAAAGGCACCATGAAAAAAGAAGAGTTTGATCAGGCTGCTTACGACATCGTCAACTTCCTCGCATACCTGGGTGAGCCTGGAGCGATCAAACGTGAAGATATGGGCAAGCGAGTATTGTTCTTTATCTTGATATTTGCGTTGTGTGCTTACTTCCTGAATAAAGAATTCTGGCGAGATATTCACTAGGATTGACTGGAATCGGAAACGAAAAAGGGCGACTATAGGTCGCCCTTTCTTTTGGTGCTTTGTTACTTGCGATGGGTTATTAATTCAAATATTTAGAAAGTACTTGTTTTTAAATATTTGTAGGCAGTCGTCATCCCCGCGAAGGCGGGGATCCAGTTTTTGATTGAAGCTTATAATGGCTGGAACACCACCTCGGTGGATCCCCGCCTTCGCGGGGATGACGATTCTCTGGTGAATTCGGTTTTCGCTTTTTTATTTTGTGTGTGAGTTGTGTTTATGGAAATGACTTCAAATCGTCCTTATTTGTTGCGCGCCACTTATGAGTGGTTAGTCGATAACAATTGCACACCGCATTTGGTAGTGTTTGCAAATGTCCCCGGTGTTGCTGTGCCCCAACAACACATCAATAAAGATGGGCAAATTATTCTGAATATCGCGCCATCGGCGGTGAAAGATTTGTTTATTGCCAACGAGGCCGTGTCATTCAGCGCGCGCTTCAGTGGGGTCGTACATAATATTTATGTTCCCTGTGGTGCCGTTTTGGGTATTTATGGACGTGAAAACGGCCAGGGAATGATGTTTGAATTGGAAGTTCCACCAACGCCTCCGACATCTCCAGAACCGACGAAACCAGAACCATCCGGTGATGCGCCTGCTAAAAAATCCTTCCTGAAAGTGGTGAAATAATCCATCGCCAATTGTGACGATCTTATGGGATGCTTTTAATTGCGGTCATAAACTTGTCACAATTGATTGGTAAATTGAGCGTCAAGGGTGAGACAGGCTCTCCCTTTAATAATCGTCACCTTTCCTAAAGGAAACGCTCAATGAACGCTAAATTTATTAAAGGATTGGCTCTTGCCGGTTCTCTTATTGGTTCCATGACTTGCGCAGTTGCTGTCCATGCAGCTGTAGATGCAAAGTTGCCAGAATACAAAGTGGCTACCGGTGTTTCTGGTAGTGTGAACAGTATCGGTTCAGACACTTTGGCAAACCTGATGACCCTGTGGTCAGAAGACTATAAAAAACTTTATCCAAATGTGAACATCCAAATCCAAAGTGCGGGTTCTTCTACTGCACCACCAGCTTTGACTGAAGGCACTTCAAACTTCGGCCCAATGAGCCGTGAAATGAAGGCTGCCGAGATCCAGGCATTCGAAGCTAAATACGGTTACAAGCCAACCAAAGTACCTGTTGCTATCGACGTATTGGCTGTTTATGTCAACAAAGATAACCCAATCAAAGGTTTGTCTATCCAGCAAGTTGACGCCATCTTCTCTGCAACCCGCAAATGTGGTGGCGAAAAAGATTTGGTTAACTGGGGCGATGTAGGTTTGACTGGCGCGTGGGAAAAGCGTGGTATTTCTCTGTACAGCCGCAACGCTGTATCAGGTACTTACGGTTACTTCAAAGAAGAAGCCTTGTGCAAAGGTGATTTCAAATCTACCGTAAATGAACAACCAGGTTCTGCTTCTGTAGTACAAAGCGTGTCTGAATCTATCAACGGCATTGGTTACTCAGGTATTGGCTACAAAACGTCTGGTGTGCGTGCGTTGCCAATCTCCAAAACTTCTTACTCTGAATTGATTCCCGCAGATACGGAGCACGGTTTGGATGGCTCATACCCATTGGCTCGTCAGTTGTTCATCTACGTGAACAAGAAGCCAAGCCAGCCTTTGGATAAATTGCAACTTGAATTCTTCAAGTACGTATTGTCCAAACAAGGCCAACAAGCTGTTGAGCGTGATGGTTACATCCCGTTGCCTGCTGATTTGGCGGAAAAAGCATTAGCTAAGCTCGGTAAATAAGACGATATCTTAGCGCGATAAGAACCGCTGCCTGGCAGCGGTTTTTTTATGTGCGAATGATGATTAAAGGATCCCTGATTGGATTAGCCTTGGATAGGGATTTGTAACAAAACTGTCATTTATGCCTGTTAGGATTTATGTGCCACTACCTCACTAGGTGAATTTTATGTCACAACCTATTTCAATCGCTGCCAAGACATCAGCCTTGATGCCAAATGCAGAGCAGCGTGCAAAGTTGCGTCGCTGGCGCAATCTCAAAGATAAAATTTCGGGTTACGGCATTATGGTTGCCGGTATAGCGGTGGTCGGATCGCTAGCACTGATTTTTGTATATTTATTTTCTGAAGTTATGCCGCTCTTGCGCGGTGCTTCAGTCGATGTGGAAAAAACATACTCGCTACCGGCGAATGAACAAGTAGCGGCGAGTCCTGCTGAGTTTATTACCCTAGAGCGTTACGAAGAGATTGGCGCTGCCTATCACAAGAACGGTACGGTGCAATTTTTCAATGCTGCGGATGGCGTTGCCATCAGCAATCAGCAAGCGCCCAAATCAGCTGATGCCCAATTTACGACGCTGGCCGCGAGCGAAGCCTCACACGGTTTGGTGGCTTATGGTTACAACAATGGTGAAGTTGCTGTCGTCAAAGCAACCTACGATTTGAGCTATCCGAACGATAAGCGCGTCGTTACCCCAGGCTTGAGTTTCCCCCTGGGCGAAAGTCCATTTTTGCTGGATTCCAATAAAGCGGCGATCACAACCTTAGCCATCCAGGAAACCGCTAACGGCCCAATGTTAAGCGCGGCAACCAGCGATAATCGTTTGGTATTGGGTGTTATCACAACCAATACCAACGCAATCACAGAAGAAACTACGTCTACCACCGAATCATTCAATTTGCCCGCTTTGCCTGACGGCGAAACAGTAACGCAAATGCAGTTAGATGACACCGGTCATTATTTGGTTGTAGCGAATGATAAATCCCAGCTTTATCTCTACAACATCACCAAACCCAATGCAGCCGAACGTTACGAACCGGTAACCGTTGGCGGTGGAAAAGTCACTGCCATGCGCTTCCTGGTGAGTACTGGTTCGTTAGCGATTGGCACCGACAAGGGCAACGTCAGCCAATGGTTGATGGTGCGTGACAAGAACAACAAATACCACGTCACTCACGTGCGTGATTTTAAACCGCTCTCTGGTGCGGTCATTCATATTGCTCCCGAGTTTTCCCGTCGCGGTTTCTGGGTGTCTGATAACAAAGGCGATATTGGAATTTATTACGGTACTTCAGCACGCACCTTGCTGATCAAATCCATGGGGACTACTCCAATTACTGACATTGGTTTGTCACCGATTAATGAACGTGTATTGCTGTTGGATCAAAACCAAAAAATCAGTACGGCAAAAGTCTGGAACCAGCACCCTGAAGTTTCCTTTAGCATGCTGTGGGAAAAAGTTTGGTATGAGGGCCGCGAAGCACCTGATTACATTTGGCAGGCATCTTCCGGCAGCGATAATTTTGAAGCCAAGATGAGTTTTGTTCCGCTGTCCCTCGGCACACTTAAGGCCGCATTGTTTGCAATTTTGTTTGCGGTTCCTATTGGCGTGATGGGCGCAATTTACACCGCGTATTTTATGACACCAAAATTGCGCGGCGTCGTGAAACCAACGATTGAAATTATGGCGGCATTACCCAGCGTTATTTTGGGTTTCCTTGCTGGTTTATGGCTCGCACCATTCCTGGAAAATCATCTGCCTGCGATTTTCTGCATCCTGATTTTTGTTCCTATCGTCATGTTGATTGTGGGTTTTATCTGGAGCCAATTTCCGGTTTCAATTCGCTCGCGTGTCTCTGAAGGTTGGGAAGCGGCGATTTTGATTGTGCCGGTGATTTTAACGGTGTGGGCGTGCATTGATATTAGTCCTTACCTGGAAGTCTGGTTCTTTGGTGGTAGCTTGCCGCAATGGTTCACCAACCACGATGTGAAATTTGAACAGCGCAATGCATTGATTGTTGGATTGGTCATGGGTTTTGCGGTTATTCCGAGTATTTTCTCTATTGCTGAAGATGCTGTGTTTAGTGTGCCGCGTCACCTTACACAAGGTTCATTGGCATTGGGTGCGACTCGCTGGCAAACCATGGTGGGTGTTGTTCTTCCTACGGCGAGCCCGGGTATTTTCTCTGCGGTGATGATGGGCTTTGGCCGTGCTGTCGGTGAAACCATGATTGTATTGATGGCGACAGGAAACAGTCCGGTTGTGAATTTCAATATCTTCGAAGGCATGCGTACCTTATCTGCCAACATCGCAGTGGAAATGCCGGAAACTGCCGTGGCGAGCACACACTTCCGCGTGCTTTTCCTGGCTGCTTTATTGCTGCTGGCACTCACTTTTATCGTCAACACTGTTGCAGAAATCGTTCGCCAAAGTCTGCGTAAACGTTACAGCAATCTTTAAGACGGGATTCAAACATGAAAAATTTATTGAAAGCCCCGGTGCTCTGGTACAAAAGTGGCTCACCGTGGATTTGGTTAAATGGCGGCGCAGTAACCCTATGTATGCTGATGGTTGTTGGTTTGCTGGGGTTGATTGCTGTTCGCGGCTTCGGCCATTTTTGGCCAGCAAATATTATCCTGACCAGTGCGACTGATAATAACGGCCACAAGCAAATTATCATGGGCGAAATGGTTCGCAGTGAATTAATTGCAGCGGCAATTGCACGCGATAATGGTTATAACATTCCCGAAGAACAAGGATTATTAAATCGCTATTTGTTCAAGCTGGGCAACAAAGATATTACCGCACGTGATTTTATGTGGGTGTTGGAAAATGGTATGGATGCCTGGCAATACCCACATGATGCCGTTGCTGTTGAGCGCCGTGAATGGGGAAATTTTTACGGTTACCTCGTTTCAATTAATGAAAACGGAAAACTATTGCTCGCAGCCGATGCACCGAATTTCTGGCAAGAAGTTGATGCGCGTTTGAAGCGTTCACTGAAGCTCCATGATGAAATTGCTCACATCGAAAGAGTGCGCATCGGTGGAATTAACAATGCAATCCAGGAATTGCGACTTGATCATCGCCGTCTTGAATTAAAAGGCGTCACTGGCGAAAAAATGGCTGAAGCTGAAGCAAAATTTGCTGAGCGTAAAGCGCAATTGGAAGCAGATTATGAAGTCATTAAAAAAGAGCGCGATGTTATTTTGCAGGAAGCCAAGCGCGATCAATTAATTGCCAAAACTGCTGATGGAAAAGAAATTACGTTATCGCTTGATCACGTAGTGCGCGTAACTCGTCCGAACGCAATGAACGTGTTTGCAAAAACCGGTGATTATGTGAGCCGCTTCTGGGAATTCATGACCACCGAACCGCGCGAAGCTAACACTGAAGGCGGTATTTTCCCGGCGATTTTCGGCACTTTCATCATGGTAATTGTAATGGCAATTATCGTGACACCTTTCGGTGTTCTCGCCGCAATTTATCTGCGCGAATATGCACGCGATGGTTGGTTCCTGCGCATTATCCGTATTTCGGTTTATAACCTCGCCGGTGTTCCGTCCATTGTGTACGGCGTGTTTGGTTTAGGTTTCTTCGTGTATTACCTCGGCGGAAATCTCGATCAATTATTTTTCGCGGAGAGTTTACCGTCGCCCACTTTTGGTACACCTGGTTTGTTTTGGGCTTCGCTCACGCTTGCGCTTTTGACGTTGCCAATTGTCATTGTTTCAACAGAAGAGGGTTTATCGCGCATTCCAAGCACAATTCGCCAGGGTAGTTTGGCGTTGGGCGCAACTAAATCAGAAACTTTATGGAAGGTTGTTGTTCCACTTGCAACACCGGCGATGATGACGGGATTAATTTTGGCGGTAGCACGTGCAGCAGGTGAAGTCGCTCCACTGATGTTGGTTGGTGTTGTGAAATTGGCACCGGCCTTACCCGTCGATGGCAATTATCCATACCTGCATCTTGATCAAAAAATCATGCACCTGGGTTTCCACATTTACGACGTAGGTTTCCAAAGCCCTAATGTAGAAGCGGCTCGCCCATTAGTCTATGCAACGTCATTAATCCTGGTGTTATTGATTGTGGCTCTTAACGTTACAGCGATTAAAATCCGTAACAATTTGCGTGAAAAATACCGTAGCGCATCGGATTAACTTTTCATTTTGTGGTTGCCATTTTGTCATTAAATTGCAATCAGGGTGACACAAAAATTTATTATTATTGAGCAGGCGAATGTTATGACCAGTACAACGATGGCTGAAAGCATCAAGCTTGAAGTAAAAAACCTTAATTTGTATTACGGCCCAAAGCGTGCGTTACACGGTGTGAGTTTGGCTATTCCCGAGAAAAAAGTAACGGCGTTTATCGGTCCATCAGGTTGCGGTAAATCAACACTTTTACGCTGCTTCAATCGCATGAACGATTTGGTCGATTCATGCCGCGTTGAGGGTGAAATTTTGATGGATGGCAATAACATCTATGATAAAAAAATAGATGTTGCAGATTTGCGTCGCCAGGTGGGAATGGTTTTCCAAAAGCCAAATCCATTCCCAAAATCCATTTATGAAAATGTTGCTTACGGATTGCGTTTGCAAGGCGTTAACTCCAAACGAATCCTGGACACCGTAGTGGAAAATTCTTTGCGTGGTGCAGCGCTTTGGGATGAAGTGAAAGATCGTTTGCACGATAACGCATTTGGTTTGTCTGGTGGTCAACAACAACGTTTGGTGATTGGGCGTGCAATTGCAATTGAACCGGAAGTGATTTTACTTGACGAACCGGCATCTGCACTCGACCCCATTTCTACCTTGAAAATTGAAGAATTGATTTACGAATTGAAAGACAAATACACCATCGTAATTGTGACGCACAATATGCAACAAGCAGCGCGCGTTTCAGATTACACCGCGTTTATGTATATGGGCGATTTGGTTGAGTATGGCAACACTGATACTTTGTTTACCAATCCAACCAAGAAACAAACTGAAGATTATATTACCGGCCGTTACGGTTAATCTAGTGTATTTGGGAGTCGTCATTCTCGCTCAGCAGGGATGACGACTCCCTACTAAATTACTCAGTAATGAATCGATAAAAGTTTGTATTTAATTAAATTTATTTTTGCCTCACGGCATTTTGGCGGAGTCCCGACTATGGATATTACAAGCCACACACATCACATATCGCAGCAATACAATATTGAACTGGATGATATTCGCAAACATCTTTCCGAAATGGGCGGCATGGCGCAGCGCCAGGTTAACGATGCAATTACGGCATTAGTTGACGCTGATATCACTAAAGCAGAACAAGTTGTTCGCGCCGACAAAACCGTTAACTCCATGGAAGTTTCCATCGACGAAGAATGCATCCGCATCCTCGCGCGTCGCCAGCCAGCCGCGAGTGATTTGCGTTTGGTGATCGCCGTGACCAAAGCGATTACCGATTTGGAACGCATTGGCGATGAAGCATCAAAAATTGCCCGCCAGGCAATCGCTATGAGTTCAGAAGGTTTGGCGCCACGCGGTTATGTTGAGGTGCGTCATATCGGTGGTTTGGTTTCACGTATGCTGCAAGATTCGCTCGATGCTTTTGCCCGTTTGGATATCGAAATGGCAGAGAGCGTTGTGCAAATGGATCGCACAGTAGATTTGGAATACGGCACAGCGATGCGTGAGTTGGTGACTTTTATGATGGAAGATCCGCGCAGTATCACTCGCGTATTAAACATCATGTGGTCATTGCGTGCGCTTGAGCGAATTGGCGATCACGCGCGTAACCTTGCGCAATATGTGATGTACCTTGTTAACGGCCAGGATGTACGTCACTTCGATTTGGAAAAATAAGGATTTAATTGCTGTGCAAAACCCCATATCTTCCCCGATATGGGGTTTTTTTATGTCCAGATGAATAGGCATAACATTGCTTGATTCATTCCCGATGAAATTTTATCTCTCCCATTCATGGCCGTCCCACATTTTCAACACTCCCGCCATTCACAGCGGTTGTATATTGCGGGCGCTATGGAAGCGCAAAGCAACCTGTTTGTCATTGGCATTTTTTGATTTGTAGCGTGGCTATTCATGCGCAAAGGACTCAGCGTATAATGTACATACATAATATAAATAGGCTAAACGATTATGCTGGACTCTGGTCGCAACCTTACCCACCAACTTACCCATCAGCTCGGTTTTGCCATTATCCAGGGCAGTTATGCGATTGATAAAAGTTTCCCTACTGAAGCCGAGTTATCCCAACAGTTCAACATCAGTCGCAGCGTAACCCGAGAAGCCGTAAAAATGCTGACTGCTAAAGGCCTGTTAGCCTCGCGTCCGCGCCAAGGCATTCGTGTTATGCCCAGTTCCCAGTGGAATATGTTTGATCCCGATGTACTTGCATGGACACTCCATGCTCGTCCATCACTGGATTTGCTACGTGAGTTTACGCAATTGCGTATTGCAATTGAGCCTGAAGCCGCGCGCCTCGCTGCTGAAAATCGCCACGACAAACCTAGAATGAAAGCCATTGCTGATGCCCTTGAGCGTATGCGCAAGGCAGATTTGGGGCAAGATGATCCTCTGAGTGCAGATATCGAATTCCATACTGCGATTCTTGCCGCGAGCAACAACCGTTTCTTCTTGCAGCTGCGCCAGTTTATCCAGGTGGCCCTGCGTGTCAGCATTGCCAGCACTAACCAGTTGAAGGGCGTGTTGACGGCAAACTGCGATGACCACAAAAAAATCTATGATGAAATCCTGGCCGGCAACGCCGATGCAGCTTCAGATGCAGTGCGCTATTTGCTGAATGAAGTTATGCAACTTATTAACATTTCCCTGGTGAAAACGCCTCCAGCAGAATAATTTTTTGATTCTTGGCGAGTTAATTCGCCCTGTATGCACCGAGACTTACCCATGTATAGCTATTCCTCACACGAAGGTTACACGCGCTATGCCAGCCTGGAAAACCGCACGGTTTTTATCACGGGCGGCGCTACCGGTATTGGGGCAAGTTTGGTTGAAGCCTTTGTGAGCCAGGGTTCCAAAGTAGCGTTTGTCGACGTCGATGCAGAAGCAGCGGCACAATTGTGCGAAATATTGAAAGGAAAAGGTTTGCATTGCCCATGGTTTCAGGTTTGCGATGTCAGCAATATTGAGGCCTTGCGCTTCAGTATTTACGCCGCGCAAAAAGAGTTTGGCGATATTCGTGTGTTGATCAACAACGCTGCCAATGACCAACGCTATGAAACCTTGAGTTTGACAGAAGAGCAGTGGCATCAGGGTTTGGCGGTGAACCTGCATCCGGTGTTTTTTTCGGCGCAAACTGTAGCGCCCATGATGCGCGCGCAAGGCGGTGGTTCGATCATTAATATCAGTTCCATCAACACACATTTTGCACCGCCTAATTTGGCGAGTTACATTGCCGCAAAAGCAGGAATTCTGGGAATCACCAAATCCCTTGCCACGGATTTTGGTGCTGATAATATTCGCGTCAATTCTATTTTGCCAGGCTGGGTCGCGACTCCAAAACAATTGGAAAAATGGCTTTCATCAGAACAGGAAGCAGAGTTGATGAAAAAAGTCTGTTTACAAAAGCGCCTGGGTGCGCACGATGTATCCAAGCTGGCTTTATTTCTGGCGTCCGACGATGCTGCAATGATTACATCACAAGAATTGATTGTTGATGGCGGCCGTCTGTAGCCAAACCGATTTTTTAACTCGTACTATTTAGTGCGAGTTTTTTTTACCAAAAAATAATAAATCTTATAAATAATACTCAGGAGGTTTCTGTGAGTCTTAACGGGTTGGATCTAGGTATTCTGGCGTTTTACGCGCTCGTGTTGATATCCATTGCTTACAAAGTATCACGCGAGAAAAAAGGCCATGAAAAAAATGCGCAGGATTATTTTCTTGCCAGTAAAGCACTGCCTTGGTGGGCGGTGGGTACCTCGTTAATTGCGGCCAATATTTCGGCGGAGCAAATCGTCGGCATGTCGGGTGCCGGTTACGCGGGCGGTATTGCCATTGCTTCTTATGAATGGATGTCGGCCTTAACATTATTTTTGGTGGGTAAATATTTCTTGCCGATTTTTATCGCCAAAGGCATTTACACCATGCCGGAATTTTTGGAGCAACGTTACGACCGTCGCGTGCGTACCGTTATGTCGATTTTCTGGTTAACGCTTTACGTGTTGGTGAATTTAACCTCGATTATGTATTTGGGGGCGCTCGCCGTTAATGCGGTGACTGGTATTCCGATGATGTACGCCATGGTTGCCATGTCAGCCTTTGCCATTACCTATTCGTTATATGGCGGCATGAAGGCTGTTGCCTTTACTGACGTATTCCAGGTGACGTTGCTGGTGACGGGCGGTTTATTAATTACCTATTTAGGGCTCGACAAAATTGCAGCACTTAATGGTGGCAGTGGTGTGTTGGAAGGCTTCCAAACACTGCTGCAAAAAGCGCCGGAAAAATTCGATTTAATTTTGGATAAGAGCAATCCCAACTACAAAAACTTGCCCGGAATTTCGGTATTGGTTGGCGGTATGTGGGTGATGAATATTTCTTACTGGGGCTTTAACCAATACATCACACAGCGCACTCTCGCATCAAAAAGTTTGCAGGAAGCGCAAAAAGGTATTGCACTCGCCGCTTATTTAAAAGTGTTGATGCCGGTGATTGTGGTATTACCCGGTGTTGCAGCTGCCGTGTTAATGCCCGGTTTAACGCCTTCAGATAAAGCCTATCCCTGGATGATGGTAAACATTCTTCCACACGGGATTTTAGGTATTGTGTTTGCAAGTTTGGTCGCTGCGGTTTGTGCATCACTCGCATCAAAAACCAATAGTATTTCTACATTGTTTACCATGGATATTTATAAACAAATCATCAAACCAAATGCATCTGAACAACATTTGGTAACGGTTGGCCGCATCGCGGCGCTCACTTCAATTGTTATTGCTTTGTTGGTTGCTGAACCTTTGATTGGTAAATCAGACCAGGCATTCCAATTTATCCAGGATTTCACCGCTTACTTTACGCCAGGAGTTGTCTTGATGTTTTTGTTAGGTTTCTTCTGGAAAAAGGCAACTGCTATGTCAGCATTGGTTGCAGGGATTTCGTCGGTCGCTTTATCTATTTTGTCAAAATTTGTGTTGCCAGCGGAATTTCCATTTATGGATCGTATTGCGATTGTATTTGTTCTTTGTTTAATTCTTGCGGTCGCTGTGACTTATATGTCTGGCGGTAAAACACAGGAAAAAGCCATCGAATTAAACGATGTGCAATTCAAAACCGAACCTGTATTTAATGTCGCCTGTTTAGGCGTTGTGTTGGTGTTGATCGCATTTTATACGGTGTGGTGGTAATCCATCGGTTTGGTGATCGTTTGAAAAAATGCTAGTCTACGAGGCTCCGCCACTGCACAGTGAGCGGAGCTTTTTTCTTACGATAAACCTGAAAACGACAATTACATGGCTATTACTGACCTGACATCCAGCATTGAACTTATCGATCAAATTCCCTGCGCAAATATTTTGGGCGAAGGTGTACAGTGGAATCACCGCGAGCAAGCTGTGTGGTGGACCGATATCAAATCCAACAAAATCTTTCGCTACCATCTCGCCTCAAAACATTTACAAACGTGGAGCACGCCAGAAGCTGTTGGTTGTTTTGCTTTTTCAGAAAGTGATGAGCGAATTCTGCTTGCACTTGCGTCTGGTTTTGCGTGGTTTGATAAAGCGACCGGTGATATTGAATGGATCGCCAAACCGGAAGCACATTTGGTAGGCAATCGTTTGAACGATGGTCGTGTGGATCGCCAGGGGCGCTTTTGGGTTGGTTCGATTGTCGAGCAAAGCAATGCGCCGGAGCAATCTGCCAGTCTGTTTTGTTTAAATCCAGAAGGGCAGGCATCGCAACATCTTACAGGTTTGGCGATTTCCAACAGTTTGTGTTGGAGCCTGGATTCCAAAAAACTTTATCACGCTGATTCGCCCACTCATCAAATCAAGGTCTACGATTTTGATCCGCATACCGGCAAGCTTGGGGATGGAAAATTATTTGTCCAAACCGCCGACAATGTTGATCCGGACGGCAGTTGTGTGGACGCTGAGGGGTATTTGTGGAATGCGGAATGGGGCGGAAGTCGCCTTGTGCGTTATACGCCAGAAGGTGTAGAAGATTTTGTGTTACCCAAGATTGTCAGTCAGCCAACCTGCATGGCATTTGGTGGCGACGACATGAATTTATTGTTTGTGACGAGTGCGCGTATAGGTTTGAGTGAGGAAGCCTTGGCTGAACAACCACACGCCGGCAATTTGTTTATTTATCGCACGAATTTCAAAGGTGTAAATGAGTGCTGGTACAAAGCTTCAACATCCCAATAATTAAATCTATTTTCACTGGCGACTTGTTATAAGATACTGGGCATTACATTTTAAATTACCAAGTCCTCAAGTGGGGGGAGTCGTCATCCCCGCAGGGGATCCAGTGACAGTAGAAAAAGCGAAAGTCGCTGGAACGCCAGCCCGGTAGATCCCCTGCGGGGGCGCCCGGCTAGGGATGGCGGGTGAACAATAATTATAGCTCTCGTTTAATCGTACCATTTCGCAAGCTAGGAAAACCCATTGAAACAAAGCAACGCCAGCCGTAAACCGCCCGTATCTGAACCCGCTAATAACCTTGGCCTGCGCATAGTGCGTGAAGGTGCACTTATAGGTTTGGTCGCCATTTGCGTCTATCTGCTGATGGCAATGTTTAGTTATGACGTCGCCGATGGCGGCTGGTCGAGCACGGGAGAAAATGCACAAGTCGCTAACCTCGGTGGCCGTTTCGGCGCCTGGCTGGCCGACGTTTTCTTCTCGTTATTCGGCTATTTGGCCTATCTTTTCCCCGTTATGCTTGCCTACCGCATAGTGCTTATTTTCCGCGACCGCGCTTACCACAAGAACCTGGACTGGTTGATGATCAGCATTCGCGCCGTCGGCCTGATTTTGGTTATGACTGCGGGCACAGGCATTGCCGCCATGCACTACAGCGGCGGTGAATCCGTATTGCCTTATTCTAACGGTGGTCTTCTTGGCAGCGGGATTGCGTCGCTGACCGATGGAGCATTCAGCTATACAGGCGGAACTTTGATATTGCTCGCACTGTTTTTATTTGGTTTGACGATTTTCACCGATTTGTCCTGGTTTGCGTTGATGGATGAGTTGGGTAACTGGACGCTGATCGGTATCGAAAAAGCCAAAGAGCGTTGGGTGCAATACCAACGTGAAAAAGCCGAAAAGAATATCGCTGTGGTTGCGCAGCAACACCGTCGCGAAGTGGTTGAAGAGCGCGCAAAAATCGAAGCCAAACGTGTTGCTCCCGTTGTAATCACCGAGCCACCCAAAAAGAAACCGGCTCCCAGTCCTCGTGTGGAAAAGGAAAAACAACCGTCTTTGTTCGACGCGCTGGAACCTGCGGAAGGCGTTTTGCCATCGCTCGGTTTGCTTGATCCCGCCGACAAGCGTAGCGACAAAGGTTACTCCAAGGAGTCGCTGGAGGCCATGTCCAAGCTGCTGGAGTTGAAGCTCAAGGACTTCGGCATTGAGATTGAGGTGGTTTCCGTCCAGCCTGGCCCGGTAGTTACCCGTTTTGAAATCCAGCCAGCACCGGGCATCAAAGCCAGCCGTATTTCCGGCCTTGCAAAAGATTTGGCGCGTTCACTCGCTGTGGTTTCGGTGCGTGTGGTTGAAGTTATTCCTGGCAAATCGGTGATGGGTGTTGAGATTCCCAACTCTCACCGCGAAATGGTGCGATTGAGTGAAGTGATTTCGTCGGAAGCGTACGACCAGGCTAAATCTCCGCTCACCATGGCTTTGGGGCACGATATTTCCGGTGAACCAGTTGTATCAGACCTCGCCAAAATGCCGCATTTGTTGGTTGCGGGTACCACAGGTTCCGGTAAATCTGTGGGCGTAAACGTGATGCTCTTGAGCTTGCTTTATAAATCCACACCCAAGGAAGTCCGTCTGATTCTGGTTGATCCCAAGATGTTGGAGTTATCGGTTTACGATGGCATTCCGCACTTGCTCACGCCCGTAATTACAGACATGAAAGACGCCTCCAACGGCCTGCGCTGGTGTGTGGGCGAGATGGAACGTCGCTATAAACTTATGTCTGCCATGGGGGTGCGTAACCTCGCCGGCTTCAACCGCAAAATAGATGACGCCAATAAAGCCGGCCAACCGATTCCCGATCCGCTGTTCAAACCGGAAGAAAATTACGAAGCCGGTGCAGAAGTGGCTACCGCGCCTCCGCTGGAAGTTTTGCCAAGTATCGTGGTCGTGATCGACGAATTCGCCGACATGATGATGATCGTGGACAAGAAAAAAGTGGAACAACTGATTTCCCGTATTGCCCAAAAAGCCCGTGCGGCAGGTATTCATTTGATTCTCGCCACGCAACGTCCGTCAGTTGATGTGATCACCGGTTTGATTAAGGCTAACGTGCCGACGCGCATTGCTTTCCAGGTTTCGTCCAAAATTGATTCGCGTACTATTCTCGACCAGGGCGGCGCGGAACAACTGCTCGGCCATGGTGACATGTTGTTCTTGCCATCCGGTACTAGCGTTCCCACTCGCGTACACGGCGCCTTTGTGGATGACCATGAAGTTCACCGCGTAGTGGCCGACTGGAAAAAACGCGGAACGCCACAATATATTGATGGCATCACCGACGATAGCAACAATTCCATCCCCGTTCCCGGCATTCCAAGTGAAGGTGGAGAGGATGGCGACAATGGCGAAAGCGATGCGCTTTACGATGAAGCAGTGGCATTCGTGCTGGAATCGCGTAAGGCGTCGATTTCGTCAGTGCAGCGTAAACTCAGAATTGGTTACAACCGCGCAGCGCGTTTGATTGAAACGATGGAAGCGGCGGGTGTGGTTTCGTCGGCTGGGCATAATGGGAATCGGGAAGTGTTGGCGCCGGGTGGGAGAGGGGATTATTAATCTCAAAAACTTTGTGGCACCCATTGTCCCGTCTGAGCTCCCCGAGCACTGGAAGAAAATTGATGGCAAACGCACAGGACGTGCGTTTGAGTGACTACGCGACATGGATGTCGCGTCGGAACGACAGCAATTTTCTGAAGCGCGCAGGAAGTAGGAGCGATTCGGGTCGCCTTTCTTTTGGCTACTTTTCTTTGGCGAAGCAAAGAAAAGTAGCTCGCCAGGAGGCGAAACAAAAGCCATCCGTCAGGAAAGTTTTTATTTAAAATGCGCAAAATTTGATTTTTACTTGCCTGCCGCAGGCCTCACTTTTCTTTGCTTGTCCAAAGAAAAGTAAGCAAAAGAAAAGACACCCCGGACTCGCACCTTTTCCTGCGCTTCTCAGAAAATTGCTGTCGTTCCGACGAGCCATCCATGGCTCGACGTCACTAAAACAAACTTCCTGTTTGTTTTACACCAATTTTCTTCCGATGCTCGGGGCACTCGAACGGGGCCCGTTTGGTGCCATTAGCCAGTTTTGAAAATTGTATTTTATTTTGGATAGGTTCAGACCTCTTCGTTTAGCCTCTCCATCGTCATACTCGCATAGGCGAGTATCCAGCTCTCAGGAATTATTATGAAACTCATTTCACGTTTGATTTCATCTGTATTAATTTTTACCGCATTAACTGCCCACGCTGATGACCAATCCCCCGCACAGTTACGCAAACAACTCGATGCCATGAATACCTTGCAAGGTAGCTTCGTACAAACCCTGTTTGATAAAGAAGGCAAAAAGCAGGATGAGCAAAAAGGTACGTTTGTATTGCAGCGCCCTGGAAAATTCTTTTGGAAAACAGAATCGCCAGCGCCGCAGTTATTAGTGTCCAACCAAAAAACCATTTGGCTTTATGACCCGGATTTACAAACGGTTAATGAACGTCCATTCAGCGATGATTTGAAAAAAACGCCCGTATTATTGTTAAGTGAAGATGTTGATAAATTGCGTAAAAATTTCACTATTAACCGGTCTCAATCCGATAAAACAGAAAAATTTTCCATTGCACCTAAAGTAACAGAAGGTTTGTTTCAAGAGTTGTTGTTAGTCTTTGTTGATAATCAACTCACAGAATTTTCTATTCGTGATAGTTTGGGCCAGCTTACACATTTCACGCTCAGTAATGTAAAACGCAACCAAACTGTTGATGAAAATCTTTTTAATTTCGTTGCACCTGCCGGTGTGGACGTCATTAAAAATTAATCGTATTAGCTATCTATAGTAAAGAGCCAATGAGCGATTTATTCAGTTCGCAACATAGCAATTATCAGCCATTGGCGGCGCGTATGCGTCCGCGCAATTTGGATGATTACATTGGCCAGGAGCATTTGTTAGCGCCGGGTAAACCTTTGCGCGAAGCTATAGTGCGCGGCCAGCTGCATTCCATGATTTTGTGGGGGCCACCCGGTGTGGGTAAAACCTCGCTTGCCAAATTATTTGCCGAACAAGCGCACGCACGTTTTGAATCACTCTCTGCAGTTTTATCCGGCGTGAAAGAAATTCGTGCTGCGGTTGCCGTCGCGCAACAGGAACGAATGTCTGGCCGTAAAACTATTTTATTTGTCGACGAAGTCCATCGTTTTAATAAATCCCAGCAAGATGCGTTTTTGCCTTACGTTGAAGATGGCACTTTTATTTTTATCGGCGCGACTACCGAAAATCCATCCTTCGAATTAAATAACGCACTTTTATCGCGTTGTCGTGTTTACGTGTTGCGCGGCTTGCAGCCAGAACAATTGCAGCAGGTTTTACAACAGGCGTTGGATGATAAAGAGCGTGGCCTCGGCGAAAGTAATATTCGCATTGACGAAGATGTTTTAATGACCCTCGCGCAAGCGGCTGATGGCGACGCACGTAAATCACTTAACCTGCTTGAAATCGCCGCTGATTTGGCGGATGAGCAGGATGGGCATAAAGTCATTAATGAAGATGTACTCAAAGAAGTCCTTGCGAGCGATGTCCGTCGTTTCGATAAGGGCGGGGATATTTTTTACGAGCAAATTTCTGCCTTACACAAGTCGGTGCGCGGTTCATCTCCCGATGGTGCGCTTTACTGGTTAGCGCGTATGCTGGATGGTGGCTGCGACCCGCTTTATATTGCGCGCCGCGTGGTGCGTATGGCGAGTGAAGATATAGGCAATGCCGATCCGCGCGCTTTACCTTTGTGCCTTGCCGCTTGGGATGTCCAGCAGCGCCTCGGTCATCCTGAAGGTGAATTGGCTATTGCCCAGGCCGTGGTTTATCTTGCGGCAGCGCCCAAAAGTAATGCTGTGTATAATGCGTTTAATCAAGTGATGGCCGATATTCGCTCCCAGCCTGCGTATGACGTTCCTGTGCACTTACGCAATGCGCCGACAAAACTGATGAAGTCGATGGATTACGGCGCGGAATATCGTTACGCCCACGATGAACCGGGCGCTTATGCGGCAGGTGAAAAGTATTTGCCGGAAGAGTTGGCCGATAAAACTTACTACCAACCCGTCGAGCGTGGTTTGGAGTTAAAGATCCAGGAAAAACTCGCGCATTTTCGTGAGCTGGATAAAAAAAGTAAAAAGCAGAGATATAAAAAATAAACCCCCTCCCAACCTCCCCCTTAAAAAGGGTGAGGGGCTGATTCGGCTTCGAGCTTATTGCGGAGTGAAATCAAGCCCCCTCTCCTGAGGGAGAGGGTTGGGGTGAGGGCTGTTTTTAAATTGAGAATTAAAAAATGCAATGGTTAATGATCGCAATTGGTGGCGCATTAGGTTCGGTAGCGCGTTACGCCGCTGTTAGTTATTTAACCCCAATGCTGAATTATCGTTTTCCGTTTGGAACCTTTATTGTCAATATTACTGGTTCGTTTTTAATTGGCGTTGCTTATGTAGTGATCGTGGAAAAGGCAATTATCCCCAGTGAATGGCGTTTGTTTTTTATCACCGGAATTTTGGGCGGCTACACAACTTTCTCGTCGTTTTCATTGGAAGTGTTGCAAACATGGCAAGAAGGTCATCCATTTAATTCAATATTGTATGCAACAAGCTCGGTATTTTTAGGTTTGTTATTTGCCTATTGGGGCATGCTGATTACGCAAAAATTAATTTAGTTTTTTAGTAGGGAATCGTCATCCTCGCGAATGCGAGGGTCTACCTGGCTGGTGTCCAGGCTTTGTTTTTGGTGCTTAAGAGCTGGACTCCCGCCTACGCGGGAATGACGATGAAAAAATTGTTCACTTTATATAGAAATTTATCATCATGTTAGATTCAAAATTACTCCGCAATAATCCCGAAACTGTTGCAGCTGCATTGCGTAAACGTGGTGTTGAGCTTGATGTTGCCCGCATCAACACCTTGGAAGAAAAGCGCAAAGCCATCCAGATTAAAACCGAAGCCTTGCAACAAGATCGCAATACACGCTCAAAAGCGATTGGTAAAGCCAAACAAGCCGGTGAAGATGCTGCACCACTGATGCAAGCTGTTGAGCAAATCAAACAGGATTTGGCGAGTGCAGAAGTTGAATTAGCGAATATCCAGAAAGAATGGGATGAATTCGTTAATGCGATTCCCAACACACCGGCGGACGAAGTTCCCGAAGGTGCAAGCGATGAAGATAACGTAGAAGTACGCCGCTGGGCCATGCCGAAAAGTTTCCATTTCCCGATTAAGGATCACGTTGATCTGGGTGCGGATTTGGGTGGTTTGGATTTTGAAGTGGGCACTAAAATTACCGGTACTCGCTTTGCGGTACTGCGTGGTGGTGTAGCGCGTTTGCATCGCGCGCTGGCGCAATTTATGTTGGATACTCACATCAACAAACACCATTACGAAGAGGTGAATGTTCCTTTCGTCGTTAATCGCGACTCTTTATTTGGTACAGGTCAACTACCTAAATTCGAAGAAGATTTGTTTAAGCTGACTGATGAGCGCGAATTTTATTTGATTCCAACCGCAGAAGTTCCGGTGACCAATATTTTGCGTAATGAAATTGTGGATGATGCGCAACTGCCGATTAAACTGGTCTGCCATTCACCTTGCTTCCGTTCCGAGGCTGGTAGTTATGGTCGCGATACGCGCGGCATGATTCGCCAACATCAATTTGAAAAAGTTGAGCTGGTGCAATTTGTTCGTCCGGAAGAATCGGATGAAGCCCTGGAAGAATTAGTGGGTCACGCTGAAACTATTTTGCAACAACTCGGTTTACCACATCGCACCGTTATTTTGTGTGGTGGCGATATTGGTTTCTCATCTGCAAAAACCTACGACATTGAAGTTTGGGTTCCATCGCAAAATAAATATCGTGAGATTTCATCTTGCAGCAGCTTCCGCGATTTCCAGGCGCGCCGCATGTTAGCGCGCTACCGCAATCCTGAAACGGGCAAGCCGGAATTACTGCACACACTGAATGGTTCAGGTTTGGCGATTGGACGTACGTTGTTAGCTGTATTGGAAAATTACCAATGTGAAGATGGCAGCGTAACTATTCCGGAAGTTCTTCGCCCCTATATGGGCGGACAGGATGCGTTGCTACCTGTGAAGAAATAAACAAGGTGGGCACTGCCGAATAGCACTTGCTTAAACTCCCTCTCCCTTTGTGACGACTACATGGATGTAGTCGGTAGAACAACCATGGAGCCGTTGTCGAGAGGGTTGAGGTGAGGGGAAACAGCCATTAGCCCTCTTCCTGGCCTTCTCCCAGAGGGAGAAGGAATAAAAACCTGTAAGAAATTATCGTAACAAACTCTTAAGTAAGTGCCATTTGGCAGTGCTCACCATTCGTATTTATTGTTAATTTTACCAAGTGTTTGTATGGATTATTTTCCCGTCTTTCTCGATTTAAAAAATCGTCGCTGCTTACTCGTTGGCGGTGGCGATGTCGCTACGCGCAAAGGTCGCATGCTCGCTAAGGCCGGTGCGATTTTGCGTGTGGTTGCGCCTGATATTTCTGCCGAACTGCGCTCGCTGGTTGCGCAACATCAAGGTGAATTGCTTGAGCGTGAATATCAATCCGATGATGTCAACGATTGCGTGCTTGCAGTTGCTGCTACAGATATTGACCACCTGAATAAAAAAATATCGGAAGATGCAAAACAAAAAAATATTCCGGTGAATGTGGTGGATACTCCGGCGCTTTGTACTTACATCACGCCTGCGGTAATTGATCGCTCGCCGTTAATGATTGCCATTTCCAGTGGCGGTGAAGCGCCGGTGTTGGCACGTTTGGTTCGTACAAAATTGGAAACCTTAATTCCAATGGGGTACGGCAAGCTTGCGCATTTGGCGAGTCGTTGGCGCGATAAAGTCAAAGCACGATTTGACGATGGTGATAGTCGCCGCAAATTCTGGGAAAAAATCCTGCAAGGTCCCGCCGCAGAATTGGCGATGAATGGACAAGATGATCAGGCCGATAAAATCCTTGCCGACGAAATTGCCAATGACGATGCATCGCTAACCCGTGGTGAGGTTTATCTGGTTGGCGGCGGCCCGGGTGATCCTGAGTTATTAACCTTGAAAGCCTTGCGTTTGATGCAGCAGGCCGATGTCGTCCTTTATGACCGCTTGGTATCTGAAGGTGTTATGGATTTGGTGCGCCGTGATGCCGAGCGGATTTATGTGGGCAAACGTCGCAGTGAACACGCTATGCAACAGGAAAATATCAATCAATTGCTGGTTGATTTGGCGAAGCAGGGCAAGCGTGTTTTGCGTTTGAAGGGCGGTGATCCTTTTATTTTTGGTCGCGGCGGGGAAGAGATTGAACTGCTTGCGGAAAATAATATCCCTTTCCAGGTTGTGCCGGGTATCACGGCAGCATCGGGTTGTGCGGCCTATGCTGGTATTCCCTTGACTCATCGCGATTATGCCCAGTCGGTGCGTTTTGTGACTGGCCATTTGAAAGATGATTCTGTCAATGTGCAATGGCCAGAATTGGCCAACCCGACCCAGACGATTGTGTTTTACATGGGCTTGGTGGGTTTAAAGGACATTTGTGAATCATTGATTATCCATGGTCGTGCAGCAACAACGCCCGTCGCTCTGATTGAGCGCGGTACGACTCAGCAACAAAGGGTATTAATTGCGGATTTGGCGACAATTGCGGATGTGATTGCTGCGCAAGAGGTTCACGCCCCCACGCTGTTTGTCGTCGGAGATGTAGTCAAACTTCACGAAAACCTTAAATGGTTTAAAGGCAGCTAAAAAATTCATTGTCGACGCGATAAGGGCGTAATTTTGGTGCTCAGTCGGTCATAAATTGAGGAGCAATTTTCACAGCCAGCTGCCCAAAGCGGGAATCCATGGACGCGTTGAATGATTTATTGTTGTATAAATTCCCTTTTTACGCGCAAAAATGCTTGTTCTCATCGCCGATATTAAATTTTTTGAGCAGCTTGTAAAAACTGGCATGTAAATTGGTAAAGATTTTGCTGGAATTGCCGATAGAGTAAACAGGAAGTTATTTTTTTGCACCTTTTTATTTTCGGTTCGCAAGGTTTTGATATGGTTTACATTCGTCCAAGTGCCCCAGTGGTGACTCCCACGGCAGTAAAGCCGGTTAACGAGTCCTCTCACCAGCCGGAAGAGCAATCTTTGGCAGCTGATGCCATTGTGAATGAATATCTTGCGCGGCCTCGGATTGAGCGTCGTAAACAGCAAGATGATCGTCGACAGCAGCGCAAAGATGCGATATTGGAAACTCGCGCAGGTCGCGACAGACGCAAAAGCAATTCTTCCATTAGCGTTTCAATCTAGTCCAGGGCACGGAGTGCCCGCCTCGTCCCGATCCCCCATTTTTATACCGCCCGTTTGCTGCTTTCTTGTTCGTTGCTTTATCGATTTATCTTGCTGTGCCTGTTGACTTAATCTTGTTGCGCCTATCGTTTAATCTTGCTGCGCCTTTTGTTTAATCTTGTTGCGCGTGCCGATTTAATCTTGCCGCGCGCGACGTTCGACTTTATATTCCTACCGCACCACTTTGCGACTGGCGCGCAAACTGGTGCGATTAATGTTTGCCAACAGATGACAATCTTTATCACAGCTCATGTGCCAACTACTTATCAAATAAATCGCATGGTCTGTTCAATATCAATCCAACGATGTCAGGCAATAACATGAAAATAATCATATCCAGAATAACGGTTTTATTGGCACTACTCGCAATCACCACAACCTCTGCAAAAGCAGATGTTAATCTCAGCCAAAGCGACGCGGTCTATTGGGGAATTTTTGAAGAGGGTTTGCAAACCGATTTGTCCCGTGTCCAAACCTATGCAACGGATTTGGGGAAAAGTCCGGCCATGGTGATGTGGTACATCGATTGGCGAAATAGTGGTTTTCCATTAACGGAAGCGCGGAATGTCTACAAAGCCGGCTACGTTCCCCACGTTGTATGGGAACCCTGGATAGGATTGGATGAAATCCTGGCGGGCAAGTGGGATAGCTATTTACAAACCTTCGGGCAATCGGTGCATGATTTTGGCCATCCCGTTATGTTACGTTTTGCGCACGAGTTCAATGGTGACTGGTATCCCTGGAATTACGACAATGGGGATATGAATGGCACTATCGCTGCAGCCTCAAAATGGATACAAACCTATCAATATGTCCACGATAAAATCGTTGCGGCGGGCGGTAGTAACGCTATCTGGTTGTGGTCACCTAATGTTGGGAATGGCGGAAAAAATTCCCAGGATATCACCGCTTATTATCCCGGCGATAAGTATGTTGACTGGATTGCTGTCGATGGCTACAACTGGGGCACTTCGCAAAGCTGGTCAACCTGGCAGACATTCACTGACGTGTTCGGCGGGACCTATAACAAGCTGGTCAGCAATTATCCTGGCAAACCTATTATGCTGGGCGAATTCGGATGCTCATCCACTGGCGAAACGGCCAACCGCGATAAGGTAAGCTGGATTAACGATTTATTCCTCCAGTTGAAAAACAATTATCCGCATATCAAAGCGTTTACCTGGTTTAACGTCAACAAAGAAACCGATTGGCGATTCAATACAACGGCCCAATCCAAAGCGGCGTTCAAAACGGGTGTGCAGGATAATTTTGTTTCCAGTGATATTACGAAACTGGTTGCGATAACAGCGTCAGAACAAACCTCCAGTTCTGCATCAAGTACCAGCAGCTCCAGCTCAAGTGTAGCAACCAGTTCAAGTGTAGCAACCAGTTCAAGTGTGGCGAGTTCAAGCTCCAGCGAGATAAGTTCTAGTTCCAGCTCGGTTCAATCAAGCAGCTCTTCGTCGGAAAAATCATCAGCACCAGCCACAAGTGGCGGTGGTGGTGGAAAATCGGGTGGTGGAAGTGTTGATATGTGGAGTTTATTGTTGATGCTGTTATTCGTTGGTATTTCGGTAAAAGCAACTGAATAATATTTCATTTTTATCACGACAGGATTAAGAAGATCTTGTCGTGATATTTACCGCTACCGATTTAAACGCAGGCGTTTTACTGCGTGGATCATGTTCATTGCCAATTAAAATATTGGCTTCCGGGTAATAGGCCATAAGGTTTCCCCTTGGCAAATTGAAACTGAATACTTTGATATCCAGCATCTCACCGTGGGCAGATAAAATATTTACCGCATCACCTGCCTTGATATCTAATTCCAGCATATCGTCAGCATTCATCAACACCGACCAACGCGTATCGGTTCCACGATAAGAATCGCTCTCCTCGTAAATAATCGAATTAAATTGTCCTTCGCTGCGGATGCTGGCGAGTAAAAACGGAAATTTATCACTCGTGATTTTTGCTGGAGCAACGCCTACCAAAAATTTTGCTTTACCATTGTCTGTTTTAAATTCCGGTTGGTCTAATAAACGATTGTGGATAGTAAATTCTTGTTTGGTTTCTGCAATATCTTTTAGCTCACTCATGCCGGGAACCGTAGCGGCAATGGCTGCGCGAATATTATTGTGCTGTTTAAATTGCGCAAAATTTATCGGGCAATCCGGCAATAATTTTTGCGCGAAATCACACAGGATTTGCACTTCAGGCCTGACATTGGCGAGCCGTGTAATTCCGCCATCACTCAAGCGCACATAATTAAACATGGATTCCTGTGTAGTCGCTTGCCATTCTTCATCGCGCGCGCTGACAGGTAAAATCAACGCTTCACTGTTTTCCATTCCCACAACATGGCCGCGATTTAACGTAGTCGTTAAAAACGCTTTAAAAGCAATAGCATCCAATGCTTGTTGCGCCCAGTCGCTATTGGGCGAGGCTGAAAATAAATTTCCGCCCATGAGCAAGGCAGCATCAATTTTTTTATCAAAAGCAGCTTGCAAACAAGCGAGGGTATCCATGCCTTTTTCACGGGATAATTTCACCTGGAACACATTTTCAATTTGCGCAAAAACATCTTCCGCCAATACAGGTTTTACACCAACAGTACCTATACCTTGCACATTGCTGTGACCGCGCAAGGGCAATAAACCCGCCGCAGGCTTACCAATCATTCCGCGCAACAAGGCGAGGTTAGTAATCGCTTCTACATTTTCTACGCCGTGTTTGTGATGGGTAATTCCCATGCCCCATGCAAAAACGGCTTTGTCAGATTTGGCGTAAGCAGCAGCGATGCCGCGAATGATTATTTCATTGACGCCCGTATCACTAATAATTTTTCCCCAAGTTGTCGAATGGATATCCTGCGCAAAGCTGTCAAAATTTTCGGTATGTTCGGCAATATACGTTTGATCAATCGTGTTGGATTCGAGCAACACTTTCGCGATGCCTTTTAATAACAATAAATCGCTGCCAATTTTAGGTTGGACATATTCAGATGCAATCCAGGTTCCACCACTCAACATAGACTTCGCACTTTTAGGCACTGCAAAACGCACCAGTCCAGGTTCTTTGGCTGGATTAATAACAATCACTTGCCCACCACGTTCGCGACAATTTTTTAATTGATGAACAAAGCGCGGATGGTTTGAAGAAGGGTTTGCTCCAATCACAAAAATACAATCGCTTTTGCCCAGGTCTTCCAGCGAAATAGTGGCAGTGCCGGAGCCGATTGCATTTTGCAGCGCAACACCGGTTGCCTGGTGGCAATAATAAGAGCAGTTGTTGACATTATTGGTGCCATACATGCGAGCGAGAAGCTGCAAAACAAATCCTGCTTCATTGGATGAACGACCTGACGTATAAAAAAAAGTACGATCAGCTGTGGTTGCCGAAAAACGCGCAGCCATTAATTCAATTGCCGCATTCCATTCAATCGGTTCGTATTTATTGTTCTTTGCAGATTTATAAAGTGGGGTATTGAGCCGGCCCAGATGCTCCAGTTCATAAGCGGATAATTGCGCGAAATCTTCCAATGTATGTTCAAAAATTTCACGCGGAATCGGTGCCTGGATATCGGTAGATTGCGCCTGGATACTTTTATTGCACACCGATGGAAACTCATCCAGCTCATTGGTCATGCCGCCGCGTTGGCCACCCATGCCAAGGCCGCAAGCTTTACAGGTGTTATGGCTATTGAGCGCTTTTGCCGAGTTTAGCAAGCCAATACGCGCCACCGTTTTTAAGGTGTAAAGAACCTTTTTCGGCCCGCCGCCGACAATATTAATAACCTCAGCAGGAGTGGATTTTTGGCTGGACATAAGTGGAATTCATTTGGCTACAAGAGCGCATGAGGTTAGGTGCAAAGGGTGCAATATGCAATAGGTTAAATAACGCAGTGCCATTATTTCCAAGGCTTTTGTCTGCAGCAAATTGCGGTAGAATTCCGGGTAAATCTTTCTGGAACAAGCACGAGATTATGACCCACATCCTGATTGTTGAAGATGAACCTTCCATCGCCGATACCCTTATATTTGTATTGCAGGCAGAAGGCTTTAGCGTCACCTGGAAAACCCTTGCGGGCGATGCATTAAATTTACTGCAATCTGCGCCGGTTGATCTGGTGATTATGGATGTTGGTTTACCAGATATGACGGGATTTGAAGCATGCAAACAGCTGCGCAAGTTTTCCGATATTCCCGTTATATTTTTGACCGCCCGCGGCGATGAACTGGATCGGGTTGTTGGCCTTGAAATAGGTGCCGACGATTATGTAGTAAAACCTTTTAGCCCGCGCGAAGTTGCGGCGCGCGTAAAAGTTATTTTGAAACGGGTTGTATCAGCGGCGCCAATTAATTCTGCCATCGCCAGCAATAGTCACAGCGAATTTAAAATAGATCGTGAGCGTTTGCAGATTTTTTATCAGCAACAACTATTACAGCTCACGCGGGTTGAATTCAAATTATTACAAACGCTGGTTGAACATCCACAACGAGTGTTTAGTCGTGATCAATTGTTATCGGCCATCGGGGCTGCAGTGGAAGCCGGTTATGATCGCAGCATAGATACACATATAAAAACCTTGCGCGCCAAATTGCGCCAGGTTTCTGCAAATGCAGAACCTATCCAGACACAACGCGGTTTTGGTTACTGCTATCAACCGGAATTGCCATAATGTCACTCAGCATAAGGATTTTTCTGGTTTATTTAATTTTTGTCAGCTTGAGCGGCTATTTTATTTTAAATACCGTGATTGAAGAAATTAAACCCGGTGTGCGCCAATCGACAGAAGAAACATTGGTCGATACTGCAAATCTCCTGGCAGAAATTTTACGTGAACCGGTAAAAAATAAAACGCTGCAAAATAGCGATTTTCCCCAAATGTTGGCTGCTTATGGTCGACGTAAATTGCAAGCAAAAATTTGGGGCATTGATAAAACTGTTGTAAATCACCGTATTTATGTAACGGATGAAAAAGGCATCGTCATTTTAGACTCCTCCAATACAGCACTAGGGCAAGATTATTCGCACTGGAATGATGTGTATTTAACCTTGCATGGAAAATATGGAGCGCGTTCTACGAACGAAAATCCTGACGATATTAACTCAACGATCATGTACATTTCTGCACCGATTATTGATGGTGACACTATTATTGGTGTAGTTTCAGTCGCAAAACCAAACCGCAGTCTGCAACCTTTTATCGATCGCTCGCGAAAGCACCTTGTGCTTTTGGGGGGAATTATTATTGCTATTGGTTTACTGGCGGGAATGTTATTTTCATGGTGGCTTTCCGCAGAACTACGTCGTTTGCGCAATTATGCTCTAGCGGTTAGCGCAGGTGAACGGGCAATATTACCTACCCAAAAAATTGCGAGTGGTGAATTAAACCAGCTTGCCAATGCATTGGAGTCCATGCGAGTTGAATTAGATGGTAAAGCTTATATTGAACGTTACGTACAAACCCTCGCACACGAATTAAAAAGTCCCCTTGCCGGAATTCGAGCCGCGGCTGAAGTATTGCAATCGCCAATGAATGAAGATCAGCGCGAGCGATTTGTTAATAATATTGCATCTGAAAGCATTCGCATGCAGCAACTTATTGAACGCTTATTAAATCTTGCGTTGGTAGAGCAGCAGCAAGCTTTGCATGACCCCAAACCTGTTGCAATTAAATCCTTATGGAACGAATTAATTGAAATGCAATCGGCACGTATGCAACAACACCGCATCAGCTGTGTAAATCAAATTGAGGACGACGTGACTATTACGGGCGAAATATTTTTATTGCGCCAGGCGTTTGCAAACTTATTGGAAAATGCATTGGACTTCACGCCTGATGGCGGCCACATACGTATTTTTTCTGAAATAAATAATGGCAAGTTGAAAATCGCCATTGAAAATCAAGGTGAATCCATTCCTGAATTTGCTTTTGCACGATTGACCGAGCGTTTTTATTCATTGCCTCGTCCACTCACCGGCAAGAAAAGCACCGGCCTTGGTTTAAACTTTGTCCAGGAAGTGGCGAGCTTGCACAAAGGTGAATTGCAATTGTGCAATACCAGCCAGGGAGTCGAAGCTGCCATTTTTTTTAGCGTCAATCCATAATACACACAAACTTCACCTAATCCTCACAAAGACCACATAAGTTCCCCACAACTGAGCGCCAAAATGCTTCTGGTAAATCAATCATCAGGAGCCATTATGAAGCGCCCACTTTTATTTAAGTTTATTACCATCGCCGTGTTAATTATGTTGTTGATGATTCCCGTTGGAATGATTAATGGGGTTATCAAAGAACGTAAGTCGTCGCAGCAAAATGTAGTGGAAGAAATTGCGAAAAGTTCGAGCTATAGCCAACGATTGGTTGGTCCCGTCTTGGTAGTGCCCTATATAAAAAAGACAAAAGAATGGAAGGTGGACCCCGATACCAAAGTGCGCTATCAAATTGAGGTTGCAACCAATGGCCAATTATATTTCTTACCATCTGCCTTTGCGGTTGATGGAAAAATAAAAACCGAACGGCGCGCACGTGGTATTTATGAGGCGCGTTTGTATCACGCTGATAATAATATTTCAGGGCATTTTGATATTCCGGTTAATTACGGGATTGTTGAAGACTTACCGGATTACGAGTTTGATTTACCTTACATTGCCATGGGCATTAAAGATATTCGCGGGATTGAAAATGGATTAAAAATCCAGGTCAATAATGATTTGATCGATATGCAGCCCGGTTCGAAACTAAAAATGTTGGGTGAGGGCGTGCATGCGACGATTAGTCGACCGGATTTTTTACAGAAATTGGCGTTGCATTTTAAGTTGAATTTAGTCTTGCAAGGAACGGAGTCCCTGAGTGTGGTTCCGATTGGACGCGACTCCCAGGTAAATTTAGCATCAGATTGGCCACACCCGAGTTTTATGGGAGATTACCTGCCGGTAAAGCGAGAAATTGATGCGACGGGATTTACCGCCTTATGGCGTACGTCGTATTTTTCCAGCAATCTGGAGGAAAGTTTTAATCATTGTGCATTTGAAAATGAATGTGAAATATTTAATAGCCGCTATTTCGGTGTTAGTTTGATTGAGCCTGTAGATCAATACGTAAAAAGTGATCGTGCGATTAAGTATGCGCTTTTATTTATCGCGCTAACTTTTGCCGGCTTTTTCTTGTTTGAAATCCTGAAACGTTTGTCGGTACATCCTGTTCAATACGGTTTGGTGGGATTAGCGTTGGCATTTTTCTATTTATTATTAATTTCGCTATCAGAGCATATTGCGTTTAATCTTGCGTATATTATTTCGTCTTCTGCTTGTATTTTGTTAATTGGTTTTTATGTGAGTTATGTATTACATAGCATTGTTCGCAGTGTAATATTTTCAAGCTTGCTGGCGTCTTTATATGCATTGCTATACAGCTTGCTCAGTACGGAAGATTATGCATTATTAATGGGTTCTATTATGTTATTTGCACTCCTGGGTGTGTTTATGGTGCTAACACGTAAACTTGATTGGTATTCTGTTGGGCGGATTGAAAAAACAGAAAAAAGCTAATTTAAGTAACCGTCGTCATCCCTGCGCAGGCGGGGATCCATTTGTTTTTACTGCTGGATCCTCGCTTGCGCGTGGATGACGACGAATGAATATCAATAAGAAGTGATTCTTTTTGTTTCAAATAATCTTAGCGAATAATCGCATCAATTTTTGCAATATCATCAGCGCTAAATTCAAGGTTATTCAGTGCTGCAACAGAGTCTTCAATTTGCGATGGACGGCTGGCACCGATCAAGCAAGTTGTCACCGCTTCGTTATGAAGTGTCCATGCGATTGCCATTTGCGCGAGCGATTGTCCGCGTGCTTCCGCAATTGCATTTAATTGCTGAACTTTCTGAATTTTTTCCGGCGTGATGTCTTTATTGTTCAAGTAAATTAATTCAGGACGAGCTGCGCGTGAATCTGCAGGAATGCCATTGAGATATTTATTGGTCAATACACCTTGTGCCAGGGGCGAAAATACAATTGAACCCACGCCTTCTTCTTTTAATACATCCGTCAAACCATCTTCAATCCAGCGATCAAACATGTTGTAACGTGGTTGATGGATTAACAATGGCGTGCCCAAAGATTTTAAAATGTCCACAGCTTTTTTGGTTTGTTGTGGTTGATAGTTTGAAATACCCACGTAAAGTGCACGACCAGAGCAAACAATATAATCCAGGGCTTGCATGGTTTCTTCGATAGGTGTTTCCGGGTCCATGCAGTGATGATAAAACACATCAAAATATTCCAGGCCTGTACGCTTTAAACTTTGGTCGCAACTTGAAACCAGATATTTACGCGAACCGCCAATACCGAAAGGGCCAGGCCACATGTCGTAACCGGCTTTGCTGCTGATAAATAATTCATCGCGGTAATGAGCAAAATCCTGTTTGTGAATGGTGCCGTAGGTAATTTCTGCGGAACCGAAATTAGGGCCGTAATTGTTGGCCAAATCAAAATGGTTGATGCCTAAATCAAATGCTTTGCGTAACATGGCGCGCGCATTTGAAACAGAATCAACTGCCCCAAAGTTTTGCCAGAGGCCGAGTGACAAGCGAGATAGTTGCACACCGCTTCTACCGCAACGTTTGTATTTCATGGTGTGGTAGCGTTCTGGATTGGCTACATAAATTGGATTTGGCTCATGGGTAATCATCGGAGGCCTCTTGGTCGTTGTATTTGTAATATCGTTGGAGAAGGTTTGAAGAAAGGACAGCATTCTAGCCGATGCCAAAGGGCAGGCGTATAGCCTTATTGTAAAGAAGCGTCTTATTTTTTAGTTGCCGGTTTCACTCATTGAATGGGATTTTTATTCCAGGGCTGGCGATATGCTCACGGGAGATATGATGAAAATAATGGTAGTTTTTCCAACCGCCACTGAAGCGCAGTTTTTTTCGCATCCGCAAGTAGCAACTGCGATTGGCGGAGTCGGCTTGTCAGCCACGTCTTACATTACCGCCAAGCTTATTGCGCAACATCAACCCGATTGGTTAATTATGGCGGGAATTGCCGGTGTTTATGCTCATTCACAATTCAACATTGGTGATGTGGTGTTGGTTGAAAGTGAGTGTGAATCTGATTTGGGATTTTTTACACCATCGGGTTTTATTCATCTTGCCGATTTGAATTTGGCGATGGATTTTTCTGCAACCAAAAATTGGGGTTGTCCTTATCTACCGAAAAATCCGGTGTTACCCATCGCTAAAAGTAATTCTATGAATGCTGCTATGGCTCCGTTTATTCACATTGAGGATGTCGATATTGAAAATATGGAAGGCGCTGCTTTTTTCCAGGTGTGCCTCGCAGAACAGCAAAAATTTTTGGAGGTGCGCAGTATTTCGAATCTCGTAAAAATTGGCGATGACAATTGGGATATGGAAAGATCAATCCGTGCGCTAACGGAAGGTTTGTATAAGGTAATTGATGATTTGTTGGGTGAAGGTGAATTCGCAAATGCATAATGGTTTACGGAAAACGCAAAATAAAAAGGCCGCTTTCGCGGCCTTGGTGCAGATATTGTCCGTAAACTCTGTAATAGTCAGTGTTCTGGTCCGTCCCTATCCCTGTTAACCCCTTGGGTTTATTCCTTTAGCCGTGTATTCCTCAGCAATCCATTCTTGGCCATTCCTGAATCTTCTTGACGTTCTCCTTTAAGGGGACGCCTCCATTGACCTTGCCTGGCCTGCGTTACTCACTGTCTACTTCCTGATGGTTCCCATTATCCAGAGAATGGCCGCTTACAAATAGTCGCTAAAATCGGTATTTCTTGTAGGAAATTGACTACAACGGCTGCAGACATTGACTACAAATGACGATTATTTGATCACTTTGTAGCAGGGCTTATATGCCCTGCCTGGTAGTTTCATACGGCTCTGGCGGGCGAAGGATTCCAAAAGCTCGTCCACCGGATGCATGATTTCCGCATCGCCATGCAGCTCAAAATGGCCAAATTCTTCAATAGTGCGGATACCTTCCTCTTTCACATTACCTGCAACGATACCGGAAAACGCCCGGCGTAAATTGGCTGCCAGCAAATGGTTTGGCTGGCCTTTATGCAACTGCAGGTTACGCATGTTGTCGTGTGTTGGGATAAACGGATGTTGCAAATCAGGGCTGATGGTCAACTGCCAATTGAAATAATAGGCATCGTCACTTTGCTTGCGGAATTCACGAACTTTTTTGATGCCCTCTACCATTTCGCGAGCAACAGTTTCAGGATCGTCAACGATAATCTTGTACAGGGATTGCGCTTCTGCACCCAGGGTGTCGCCAATAAATTTATCCACGCGCTCAAAATATTCTGCCGCGCTTGCAGGGCCGGTAAACACGAGCGGGAAGGGAATATCTTTGTTGTCCGGATGTAACAAAATCCCGAGGATATAAAGGATTTCTTCCGTGGTGCCTGCGCCGCCAGGGAAGACAATAATGCCGTGACCCAAACGCACAAACGCTTCAAGGCGTTTTTCAATATCCGGCATGATCGTCAATTGGTTAACGATAGGATTAGGCGCTTCTGCCGCAATAATTCCCGGCTCAGTAATGCCAATATAGCGGCCATTAGGCGTACGCTGTTTGGCGTGGCCGATAGTGGCACCTTTCATCGGTCCTTTCATGGCACCCGGGCCGCAGCCGGTACAGATATCCAGGTTGCGCAATCCGAGTTGATAACCTACTTCTTTGGTGTAGTCGTATTCACCGCGGCTAATGGAGTGGCCGCCCCAGCAGACAACCAGGTTTGGGTCTTGTCCCGGATGCAATAAATTGGCATTGCGCAGCATATGGAAAACGGCGTCGGTAATGCCTTGGGTCGTGCTTACATCAAAATTCGGGTTTTCATTAATAGCGTCATTGTTGTAAATGACATCGCGCAGCACGGTAAATAAATGCTCGCTAATACCTTTGATCATTTTGCCGTCGACAAACGCATTGGCCGGTGCATTTTTTACCGCGATTTTTATACCGCGCTCTTGCTGCACAATGCTGATATCAAAATTGCTGTAGCGTTCCAGCAATTCTTTTCCATCATCCAAATCGTTGCCGGTATTTAATACCGCGAGTGAACAGCTGCGGAATAATTTGTACAAGCCGCTTTGGCTGGAATCCAATAATTTGGCGACTTCAACTTTGGATAAAATATTTAATTGCCCATGGGGCGAGATAGTGGCGTTGATGGTTTCGATGTTGTGATTAGGAGCGGTTTTATACGGATGATTATGTGACATCTAGGCTCTTTAGCATCGCATGGATGCGCTTGGGGTTAAAAACTGGTGAGAGATTTTTTCATCTCGTTATCAGAGTGTAGTGCGTTTTAGGGCGTTTTGTCTGGGGGCTGGCAGGGGGAATTGCTATTTTTGTGCGTTGATGAAAATTTGTAATGGTCCAATAACAAAATTCGAACAAATAATAATCGATATTAAAGAATGCGTTTGCGATGCAGGATAGTGAGGGAACCAATAACGGCAATGATCATCAGCGCGATGGCCCACCAGAAACCTGTGGGATCATCTTGCCCCCACGGCAGGCCGCCAGTGTTCATCCCAAAAATACCGGTGATTAAATTAATGGGCAGTAAGGTCACGGTTACGATCGACAATACATACAAGTTACGGTTGGTCGCTTCGCTCATTCGTCCCGCAATTTCTTCCTGGAGCAGGCGAGTGCGTTCCTGCACCAATTCCAGGTCCTGGATTGTGGATTCAAGATGTTCGACGGCCTGGCGCAATTCAGAAATATCGTGCTGGCTCCAGCGCGCGATATGCGGCATGGCGTGATGTAAAGCCTGGCGATTGGCGCTTAAGTGACGTCTTAATCGCGCGAGTAAACGGCGGATTCGACCCAACTCACTACCCTGGTTGGTCAGGTGTCCTGCGAGAATTTGGTCTTCCGCATCATCAACGCGATTGTTCAAGTCTTTGATAACCTTGTGCATGGAGTCGCCGATGTCGTAAATAAGGCGGGCGAATAAATCCAGCGAGTTGGCAACAATCATCCCTTCAAACAATTCGTGTCGCAAACGGTCAACAGATTTGAGCGGATGGCCGCGGCCAGTGATCAAGCGTTCGTTATCAAGATATAAACGCAAAACGCCAAGTTCTTCCGGATCTTCTTTGAAATCGTGAAATAAATCCCCAATGATCAATGCTAAGCTATGGTCAAAATTTTCACTGCGAATATGCGCATCGCTATCCAGCATAAGTTCGCGGGCATCTTCAGGAATTAATGAACAAGAATTTATCCAATGGGTTGCGCGGGTATCGGCAAGATTAAAATGCAGCCAGTGCGGCTCGTGCGGAAGCGCGCTGCGTTGATCGGCAGCGTAAAGTTTTAGTGGTTGTGGTTTATGGATTGCGTCCAGGCGAAATCCGCAAATCAGGCCACCACTGTCGGGAATATCAACTGTTGGAGTGAAATGCATAGTGTGCACAAGCATATGACCGCTATGTAACAAATTTGTGACAAAGCTGAGACTCCCTATTTTTAAAGGAAATGCTATGAATTATTTACCTTGCGTTGAAGTGCAATCCAATCCAAAACTCGCTGTGTCGGCGTCGGTCATTTGGTTACATGGATTGGGCGCTGATGGCAATGATTTTGCGCCTTTGGTACGTGAACTGCGCTTGCCAGATAACCTGAATGTGCGTTTTATTTTTCCTACGGCACCATCAATTCCTGTCACAGTAAACAACGGTTATGTAATGCCGGCATGGTACGATATTTTTGAATTGACGCTGGATCGCAAAATTGATGTTGCGCAACTGTGTGCCAGCGCTGAAAAAATCCATGCATTGATTGCGCGTGAAATTGATCGTGGTGTACCGAGTGAAAAAATTATTCTCGCCGGGTTTTCACAAGGTGGAGCGGTTGCTTATGAAGCTGCATTAAGTTATGAAAAACCTTTGGCAGGTTTGTTGGCTTTATCAACTTATTTTGCGACCACCGAAACATTAGCGGAAAGTTCTGCGAATAAACAAATTCCAATTCTTATCCAGCATGGTTCAGGTGATGTGGTTGTTGATGAGGTTTTGGGGCAGCGCGCTTATCGTGAGTTGTCTGATCGCGGTTATAGTGTGAAATATGAAACTTACCATATGGATCATACGGTTTGTGCGGAACAGGTGGATGATATTCGGGAGTGGTTGTTGGAGAGGGTTTAAAAGCACCCCCTCCCAACCTCCCCCTTCGCAGGGGGAGGGGCTTTACTCCCTGCTTGCGAAATTATGCAAGTTTGCGTTGAATTTTGTGCGAAGCGCGATCTGCTCCCTCCCCTGAAAAGGGGAGGGTTGGGGTGGGGTTGTTTTTCAAGTCAAACACGCCGGATCAAACGTATAACCACCATTTAACCAATCAATAATTTCCGCACAAAAAGGATTTTTTGGGAACGCTGAATATCGTTTAATTAACTCTGCTTTTTCTTCATCGCTAATTTTCCCCAGGCCTTTATCTTGTAGCAGCGGCAAATCACCTGATAAAGCTTGCGCTAAGTGCTCGCCACAAAGTTCAGTGGTTATTGCTATAAAAGTTTTTTCCGCATCGTAACAATCTTTTTCGCGATAAGCTTTTGGCAACGATGCCAACGGAATTTGCGAAAGCCAAGCTTGATTCATTGGGTTTATCGCATGGCCAGATACATTGTTTTGAATTTGGCTGTGCGATTTATTTATCGCACGCAATTGCAAGATTTTTGATTTTACCGCGCTGTCGTTAACCGGATAGTTATCCCACAAAAAAGGTTTGCGTCCCAACAGCTCGCTAACCTGATGTAAATGCGCGACAGGATATTCTGTCGAACAGACTTTTTCGCCTGTCCAAAAAATATCAATTTTTTTATCGAGGTTTTTGTTGAGGTCTTGCCAATAATTTTCCGGCATTTTGCCAAACACTTTTTCAAGTACAGGATCAAAACTGTAATAGGTCGGGCAAAAAATAATGTGTTTTGCAGTACTTGCATCGGCAACCATGTGCATGTAATCAATTTGCAAATTGGCGAGGTTTGGAATATCGCCGCGCATATCATCAAATAACAGGCACAAAATCTCAGGCGACAGCTCATTGATTTGTTTTACGCGTTTGATGAGGTGTGAACGATTGTCATGTGTGTTATCGATATAAATCTCGTGCGGGCTCAAGCCAATACCAAAATCAATATTTGCTGTTTGATAAGTTGCACGTAACTTTATTAGCTTTTCTTTCACATCTGACGGCCAATCTTGCTGCCATTGCTTGCGTAAAAAAACGTCGCCTTTTGGTGCGTAAATATAGAAATTGAACTTATTTAGTGCAAGGAAGTTTGCGTAGCTTTGGCGATCTTGCCAGGACCATTCGCGCCCAAAAAAACCTTCAATGATTCCTGCGGGAGGGGTGATATTTTTGCTCACAAAATAGCCTTATATTTAATTTGTTTTGATGTCGAGTGTAAATCTTAAAAAAAGTGAAATATAGCGATAGCTTTTGGCGATGTTTTGGGCTTTCTGGCAGGCGCTTTAATTGACACCCCCAGACCATCTGCCTATCATAGCGGCCTTTTTGCGTCTTACAAATCCGAGCCCCAATATGCCTGTTACCAGGGTGGAACATCGGCTTGAGTCGCCTGAAAAGTCTTATCTTTATCGCTTAAAAGAGGCAACAGACCGCTTGGCGATGCACGACCTAATAATGGGAATCAACTAATGCGCGTTTGTTATTGTCTTTCGGGAGCGATAAATGGCTAATTTGCAATTTTCTCGTCCAACTGATTTACCTGCATGGAGTGCCCTGACTGCCCATGCACAGCAGCTTAAAACCCGTCATATCAAAGATTTGTTTGCTGAAGATGATGGCCGTTTTAACAAATTCTCGATTGAACTTCCCCACATTCTGTTTGATTACTCCAAGAACCTGATTACCGATGAAACCAAAGCCTTGTTGCTGGCCTTGGCGAAAGGATCGGACGTGGAAGCCTGGCGCAGCAAAATGTTTGCTGGCGAGCATATTAATGCCACGGAAGATCGCGCCGTTATGCACGTTGCACTGCGCGACAAATCCAAAAATCCCATTATGATTGACGGCCTTGATGTTCGCCCGGCGATTGACGCTGAGCTTGAGCGCATGCGCAAGTTGTCTGAGAAAGTTCGCTCCGGCGAATGGAAAGGTTATACCGGTAAAGTGATTACCGATGTCGTCAGTATCGGCATCGGTGGTTCTAACCTCGGCCCATTGATGGTGACTGAGGCGCTTAAGGTTTATGGAAGTAAATCCTTAAAGATGCATTACGTGTCCAATGTGGATGGCGTGCAGATTGCAGAAGTATTGGAAGGCTTGAATCCTGAAACCGTGTTGTTTGTGATTTCCTCCAAAACCTTCACCACCCAGGAAACCATGACTAACGCCAAAACCGCCGAGCGCTGGTTTATGGCTGCTGCAAAAGACCATGGCGCGATTGCCAAGCATTTCGTCGCTGTGTCGACCAACCGCAAGCTGGTAACCGCTTTTGGTATCGCGGAAGAAAATATTTTTGATATGTGGGATTGGGTCGGCGGTCGCTTCTCCTTGTGGTCGGCGATTGGTTTGCCCATTGCCTTGTCCATCGGTTTTGATGGTTTTACTGAATTGCTGAAAGGTGCTTATGAAATGGACCTCCATTTCCAGCAAGCGCCTTTGGAAAAGAATGCGCCGGTAATGATGGCGCTGGTAGGTATCTGGAACCGTAATTTCCTCGGTTATCCAGCCCAGGCATTGTTGCCTTACGATCAATGTTTGCACCGTTTCCCTGCTTATATGCAGCAGGCAGAAATGGAATCTAACGGCAAGCACGTCAACTGGGCGGGCGAGCCAATCAGTTATGGCAGTGTGCCATTGGTATGGGGTGAGGTTGGTATCAATGGCCAGCATGCGTTTTACCAAATGTTGCACCAGGGTACCGATATTATTCCAGCTGACTTTATCGGCTCGGTAACGCCGAACATCCCTGTTGAAGGTCATCATGACACATTGATGGCGAACTTCTTCGCGCAAACCCAGGCGTTGATGCAAGGTATCGATGCTAACCAGGTGCGCAAAGAGCTGGCTGCCAAAGGTGTAAGTGCTGAGCGTATTGAAGAAATCGTTGAACACAAGGTGCACAAGGGCAATCGTCCAACTAACACCTTGTTGTTGCCAGAAGTGGATGCCAAAACCCTGGGGGCGTTGATTGCGCTCTATGAACACAAGATTTTTGTGCAGGGCATTATCTGGCGCATCCACTCATTTGATCAGTGGGGCGTGGAATTAGGTAAGGTATTGGCGTCAGGAATCCAGCCTGAATTGGCTGCAGATGCCAGGATAAACCCAGCGCACGACGCTTCTACCCGTCATTTGATCGCGTTTTACAAAAACGCCAGAAAGTAAGCTAGGAAGCTTCCGAAAAATGTGGGCGAGCCAGGCGTTGCAAGCCTGTTTTTAATGCAGCGCCAATGCACGTGGTTTTTCAGAAGTTTTCATTGGTTGCTTTTACCTGTTTTGATGATGGGAAGGCTTTTAGCCTTGCAGATGGCAGCAGATATAACCGACAGTCTAGTGCCTGTCGGTGCATCCGGTAAAACATTTACTGGTTTGGTAAGGGCATTGAGTTGCGTTTGCCGTTACAATAGGCACTTTATCATTAGGACTATTACTCCAACCTAATGTAAAAGCCGTGTAAAAAGGACTCTATAAAAATTAAGGGGCAACAGATCCGGCTTTCGGATTGCTCCAATCTTTGCATGCACGGGCGGGCCCAGCAGCAATTTCGTCGTTGTCTGGACTGCTTTGCTGCCAGCCAATGAAAGCAGACTCAACAACAAGGTATGCCATGACAGATTCAAGACTTATCGAAATTACCAACCGAATTATCGAAAGAAGCCGTGATTCCCGCGCAGCTTATCTTGCCAAAGTGCAGAAATCGCGCAGAACCGGCCCTTCTCGCCATCATTTGGGTTGTGCGAATCTCGCCCACGGTTTTGCCGCTTGTAATGATTCTGATAAAGCAGCTTTAGCTGAAGGCCAGGCGCCAAACCTGGGTATTGTATCCGCCTACAATGAAATGCTTTCTGCTCACGTACCCTACGGCGAATATATTGAGCCTATTAAAAAGGCTGCCCACGAAGTTGGTATGACCGCGCAAATGGCGGGCGGTGTTCCTGCGATGTGTGATGGCGTGACCCAAGGTTTTGCGGGCATGGATTTGTCGCTGTTCAGTCGCGATGTGATTGCCATGTCAACGGCTATTGCTTTATCGCATGATATGTTTGATGGCGCTTTGTGTCTGGGTATTTGCGATAAAATCGTTCCAGGCTTGATGATGGGCGCCTTGTCCTTTGGTCAATTGCCGATTATTTTCGTACCTGCTGGTCCAATGACTCCAGGTTTGCCAAATGCTGAAAAAGCCAAGGCTCGCCAGCTGTTTGCCGAAGGCAAAGTAGGTCGCAAAGAATTGCTGGCCGCTGAAAGTGCCTCTTATCACAGTGCCGGTACCTGTACTTTCTACGGCACCGCCAACAGCAACCAAATGCTGATGGAAATCATGGGCATGCACTTGCCCGGTAGTTCCTTCGTCAATCCTTACACTCCGCTGCGCGATGCTTTGACGCGCGAAGCCGTGCATCAGTTAGCGCGTATCACTACCGCTGAAAATTTCACGCCTATGGCTGATATTGTCACAGAAAAAACCATTGTGAATGGTATCGTTGGCTTGCTGGCAACCGGTGGTTCTACTAACCACGCCATGCATATAGTAGCTATTGCCCGTGCCGCTGGTGTTATTGTCGATTGGCAGGACTTGAGTGATTTGTCTGATATAATTCCGCTGATGTGCCGTATCTATCCTAACGGTTTGGCGGATGTAAACCGCTTCCAGGCGGTTGGTGGTATGGGCTTCCTGATGCGTGAATTGCTTGCTGTCGGCCTGCTGCATGACGATGTGAAAACCGTTATGGGTGCAGGTGGCTTGGCTCATTACACCAAAGAGCCGTTCCTTAATGGCGACAAACTCGTCTGGCGCGATGCTCCAGCTGAAAGCCTGGATGATGCTGTTTTGCGTCCGGCAACCAAGCCATTCACACCCGATGGTGGTATGCGTTTGCTGAAAGGCAATGTAGGTCGCTCAATTATCAAAGTATCTGCGGTAAAAGCCGAGCATCGTAAAGTGACGGCTCCAGCGATTGTTTTCCATGCGCAAGAAGAAATGCAAGCTGCCTTTAAACGCGGCGAGCTGGAAAAAGATTTTATTGCAGTAGTGCGTTTCCAGGGCCCGAAAGCCTGCGGCATGCCAGAGTTGCACAAGCTCACACCACCGTTGGGTGTATTGCAAGATCGCGGTTTTAAAGTCGCTTTGGTCACTGATGGCCGTATGTCGGGTGCGTCTGGTAAAATTCCGGCCGCTATCCATATGTCTCCAGAGGCCCTGGATAATGGCGCGATCGGCCTTATCCAAAATGGCGACATGATTGAACTTGATGCCGAAGCTGGCACCCTGACGCTCATGGTTAGCGATGAAGAATTGAAAACTCGCCAATACGCCACTGCCGATTTAACGGCAAGCCATGAAGGAATGGGACGCGAGTTGTTTGCACCTTTACGTGCGACTGTGGGTAAAGCAGAAGAGGGCGCAACTGTATTCAGTTGGTAACTTTTTTTGAAAAGTTATATAGCCATTGGATTTTGAGTTTTAAGAATACATAGAGATCTTATTTAATAGGGCGTCGTCATCCCCGAAGGGGATCCACCGGGCTGGCGCTCCAGTGACTGTACAATTTCAAAGACGCTGGATCCCCTTCGGGGATGACGATGAATAAGTATAAAGCTCTGTGGAATACAAATATTTAGAAGTGTCTGATTAAGAAAGTATTTACAGGATAATCCTCATGCTTGAAGCCTTTGATTTTGTTCTTTTTGGTGGTGCCGGTGATTTGGCTCTGCGCAAATTAATCCCGGGTTTGTTTCGCGCCCATCGCAATGGTGAATTGCCTGAAGGAACTCGTATTATTCCAACCCTGCGCAACGCACAAATGGTGCTTGAGTACAAAGACAAAGTCCGTGACGCTGCGCAAAAACACCTGAATAAAGATGAGTTTGAACCCAAGGCTTGGGATAATTTTTCAACGATTATCTTTCCTGTATTTATCGACATTTCCATACTGGATGATAAATGGACTGCGTTGGCTGATTTGTTGAATAATGGCGAAAATCGCCAGCGCGTATTCTATCTTTCTACTCCTCCTTCAGTATTTAGCGATGCGTGCAAACATTTGCATGAAAGCGGTTTGATCACCAAATACGCACGCGTTGTTGTTGAAAAACCGCTCGGTTATGACGCAAAAACAGCAGAAGAAATTAACAGCAGCATTGCAGAATATTTTAAAGAAGAAGCGATTTTCCGTATCGACCACTACCTTGGTAAAGAAACCGTACAAAACCTCCTGGCGTTGCGTTTTGCCAACGGAATTTTTGAACATTTGTGGGACGCACGCACAGTCGATAACGTACAAATCACTATTTCTGAAACCGTTGGTTTGGAAGGTCGTGCAAGTTTCTACGATGGCGCCGGTGCACTGCGTGACATGGTGCAAAACCACATTTTGCAATTGTTGTGTCTGGTGGCCATGGAGTCACCCAACAAGATGACCGCCGAGCGTATTCGCGCAGAAAAATTGAAAGTATTGGAAAGCTTGCGTCCATTGACTGGCAATACTGTGAAGTACAACACCGTGCGCGGCCAATACGTCGCCGGTCAAATGGATGGTCAACAGGTTCCGGGTTACCTTGATGAACTAGGCCAGCCAAGCAACACCGAAACTTTTGTGGCGATTCGCGCGCACATCGATAATTCCCGTTGGGCAAACGTGCCTTTCTATCTGCGCACCGGCAAACGTATGAAATCGCGCTTTGCTGAAATTGTTATCCAATACAAAGATGTTGCGCATCGCGTATATCCGGAATCAGCAGGCAATCCTGTGCCTAACCGTTTGGTTATTCGTTTGCAGCCGGAAGAAAGCATCAAGATCATCATGAACTCCAAAGACCTCGGCAAACATGAAATGCATTTGTCGCCGGTTATCCTGCATTTGAATTTTGCAGAAACCTACAAAGATTTCTTCAGCGACGCGTACAAGCGTTTAATGCTGGATGCGGCGGCAAATGACCCGAGCTTGTTTATCCACCGTGCAGAAGTAGATGCAGCCTGGGCGTGGATTGACCCGATTATTGAAGCCTGGCAGCGCCCTGAAAATAAACCCCTGGGTTATATGGCGGGTACCTGGGGGCCAATTGCATCGGCACAATTACTCGCAAGCGATGGCCGCAACTGGTTCAATATTGACGAAGTCGGTGCAGATTCAGATGAGGATAGTCACTAATGTTAACTGAGCGTTTGTTTGAAAATCGTCAAGACATGGTGGCAGCGTTGGAAGCTGAGTGCATTGCTGCGCTCAGCCAGGCAATCGAAGAGCGTGGTGAAGCAACATTTATGGTTTCCGGTGGCAGCACGCCGGAGCCGCTCTACAAAAGTTTGAGTAATGTAGATCTCGATTGGGAATCTGTTTACGTCGCTTTGGTTGATGAGCGCTGGGTTGATTTCGAGCACGACAAAAGTAACGAAGCCTTTACCGTAAAACACCTTATCCAAAACAAAGCGGCAGTCGCCAATTTGATCGGTATGAAAAATTCTGCCGATACTGCACAAGAAGGCCTGGCCGATTGTGAGGCCGCCTACCAGCAACTCGCACAACCTTTCGATATGACGATTCTCGGCATGGGTAACGATGGCCACACGGCGTCCTTATTTCCACATGCCAATGGCCTTGAGCCAGCCTTGAACCCTGATTCTCCTGAACTTTGTGCCGCAATTATTGCCCATCAAAGTGAAGTAACCGGCGCAATTACCGAAAGAATGACCTTATCGCTCGCCGGTTTATTGCGTTCCAAAACTTTAGTGCTATTAATTACTGGCGATGAAAAATTAGCCGTATTGCGTAAAGCCCAAGCGGGTAACGATGTGGCAGAAATGCCGATTCGCGCCGTGCTGCAGCAAGATCGCGTACCGGTTGTGGTTTATTGGGCGCCTTAATTTATTTGTATAAACCGTTCATTATGAGACTGTCGAACCACCCTTCGACTGCTGCGCGCCCAAGTGAACGGAGTAAGGAATGAGATAGGGAGTCGTCATCCTCGAAGAGGGTTCAGCGACTTTCAAAAGAGCAAAGGCACTGGATCCCCTGTGGGGGCGGCCGGCTAGGCTGACGAAATAATTCGTAATGGTGTCCTACTGAATAGGCTAATGAAGAACTTCATAGCAATGTTCGGCAAATGGAATTGTAAACCGATGAAATAGGGAGTCGCCATTCCCGTGGGAGCCGAAGACCAACGTAGTTAATCCTTCGGGCTGGCGATCTAGCGACTTCTTAAGAGTAAAGAGCAATGGCACTGGATCCTCTGGGGGGCGGCCAGCCAGGATGACGAAATAGCTTGTAATGGTGTCCTGCCGAATAGGCTGATGAAGAATTTCGTAGCAATGTTCGGCAAATGAAATGTAAACCAATGAAATAGGGAGTCATCATCTCCGTAGGGAGCCGAAGACCAACGTAGTTAATCCTTCGGGCTGGCGATCTAGCGACTTTTTAAGAGTAAAGAGCAATGGCACTGGATCCTCTGGGGGGGCGGCCGGCTAGGATGACGAAATAATTCGTAGTGGTGTCCTGCTGAATAGGCTGATGAAGAACTTCATAGCGATGTTCGGCAAATGAAATTGTAAACCGATGAAATAGGGAGTCGTCATTCCCGTAGGGAATCCAGCGACTTTTAAGAGTAAAAGAGCAAAGGCGCTGGATCGTCAGCCCCCTGGACAGACTAGGGTTATGACGAAAGAACTTCGTAGTAAGTCCGGCCTGAGTTGAACGCAAGAGTTTTATAAACGAGGAAAACACAGTGGCTTTATCCATAGATCAAATTCTGAAAGTGGCGCCGGTAGTACCGGTAATGGTTGTTGAGCGCATCGAAGACGCCGTCCCTTTGGCAAAAGCACTCTACGCTGGCGGCTTGAAGGTATTGGAAATCACCCTGCGTACTCCTTGCGCTTTGGATGCAATCACCGCCATGGTTGAGGCTTTGCCGGATGATGCGGTAATCGGTGCAGGTACTATCATCACGCCAAAAGATTTAGATGCAGCAGTAAAAGCCGGTTCTACCTTTTTGGTGAGTCCTGGCACAACACCGGCGTTGATTGAAGCTGCTAAAGCGAGCCCGGTTCCATTGCTGGCCGGTGTTGCGACACCGACTGAAGCTATGCATCTTTATACCCAGGGTTTCACTCACCAGAAATTCTTCCCTGCGGAAGCGGCGGGTGGCGTACCTATGTTGAAATCTATCGGCGGTCCTTTGCCGCAAATCACCTTCTGCCCAACGGGTGGTATTGATTTGGCGAAAGCGCCGAGCTACCTCGCATTGCCAAACGTGGCTTGTGTAGGTGGTACCTGGATGGCTCCAAAAGAATTAATGAAAGCTGGTCGCTGGGATGAGATCGAGCGTTTGGCTCGCGAAGCGGCGAGTTTGCCACGTTAGGTCCTCACCCTGGCCCTCTCCCAGCGGGAGAGGGAATGACTCCCTACTTATTGAGGTTGGGAAGTTAAAACATTTTTAAAAGATAAATACCCCGAAGTGGGTACCACAAATTGACTTAGGAGCAACAAATGACTATCAGAGTGGCAATTAACGGTTATGGTCGTATCGGTCGCAACGTGCTGCGTGCTTTATATGAATCAGGCAAGCGCGAACAAATCCAGATCGTTGGTATCAACGATTTAGGTGATGCACACTTGAACGCTCACCTCACCAAATATGATTCCGTACACGGTGTATTCAACGGTACCGTAAAATACGAAGGCGACTTCATGTACGTTAACGGCGATGCAATCCGCATCACTGCCGAGCGTGATCCAGCCAAATTGCCTTGGGGCGAGTTAAACGTAGACGTGGTTTACGAATGCACCGGTATTTTCACTAGCAAAGACAAAGCGGGTTTACATTTGTCAGCCGGTGCCAAGAAAGTCATCATTTCTGCTCCAGGTACCGATGTTGATGCGACCGTTGTATTCGGCGTAAACAACAGCGTATTGAAAGCAACAGACACTATTATTTCCAACGCATCTTGCACCACTAACTGCTTGGCTCCTGTTGCCAAAGTGTTGAATGATAACTTCGGTATCGTGCAAGGTTCTATGACCACTATCCACGCTTACACGAATGATCAGGTGCTCTCTGACGTATTCCACAAAGACATCTACCGTGCGCGTTCTGCTACCCAATCTATGATCCCAACTACTACCGGCGCTGCAAAAGCAGTAGGTTTGGTGTTGCCGGAATTGAAAGGCAAGTTGGACGGTATTTCTGTTCGCGTTCCAACCATCAACGTATCTTTGGTTGACCTGAACGTGTTGGTTGAGAAAGACGTAACTGTTGATGCCATCAACGCTGCAATGCGTAAAGCAGCTGACCTGGAAATGCCAGGTGTATTGGCTTACGTTGACGAGCCATTAGTTTCGGTTGACTTCAACCACAATCCACACTCTTCAAACTACGACTCTTTGCAAACCAAAGTGTACGGTAAGTGGGTAAAAGTGTTGGCCTGGTATGACAACGAGTGGGGTTTCTCTAACCGCATGTTGGACAATACCCTTGCATTGATGTCAGCTAAATAATAAAAGAGAAATCATCATGTTAAGACGTACCAAAATCGTCAGTACCCTCGGCCCGGCTTCGGAGTCGCCCGAGGTTTTGGAACAGTTGATTCTTGCCGGTGTGAACGTTGTGCGCTTGAACTTCTCGCACGGTTCACCCGAAGACCACAAGCGTCGCGCTGAAATGGTTCGCGAGCTGGCTGCCAAGCACAACAAATATGTTGCTGTGCTGGGTGACCTGCAAGGCCCAAAAATTCGTGTGGCGCGTTTCGCCCAGGGCAAAATCCACCTCAATGTGGGCGACAAGTTTATCCTTGACGCAACCCTTGAGCGTGATGCTGGCAACCAGGATCAAGTGGGTATCGATTACAAAGAATTGCCGAACGACTGTAAGCCAGGCGATATGCTGCTGCTCGACGACGGTCGCGTGGTATTGAAAGTTGGTCGCATTGATGGCCCACGTATTTACACAACGACTGCTGTCGGTGGTCCTTTGTCGAACAACAAAGGTATCAATCGCCAGGGCGGTGGTTTGACTGCACCAGCCTTGACTGAAAAAGATATGGCTGACATCAAGACTGCTGCTGAAATCGATGTGGATTATCTTGCAGTTTCTTTCCCTCGCAGTGCAGAAGATATGAATCTTGCGCGCCGTTTGATGGAAGAAGCAGGTGGTAAAGCCGGTCTGGTTTCTAAAATCGAACGCGCTGAAGCTGTCGCTGACAATGAAACCCTGGACGATATTATTCGCGCATCTGATGCGGTAATGGTTGCCCGCGGTGATTTGGGTGTTGAGATTGGCGATGCAGCTTTGATTGGTGTGCAAAAGCGCATTATCGAGCGCTCACGTGCATTGAACAAAGTAGTGATCACTGCGACCCAAATGATGGAGTCCATGATCAACAGTCCATTGCCAACTCGCGCAGAAGTATTCGACGTAGCTAACGCCGTGTTGGACGGTACTGATGCTGTGATGTTGTCTGCTGAAACAGCTGCGGGTAGCTACCCGGTGCAAACCGTGGAAGCTATGGTGCGTATTATCCTTGGCGCAGAAGAGCATCCAACGGCGAGCTTTGATAAATATCGCATGGATGAAGCATTTAATACCATCGATGAATCTATTGCGTTGGCAGCGATGTTTACCGCAAACCATTTGGATGGTGTTAAAGCAATCATCTGTTTGACTGAGTCTGGAAGCACTCCACGCCTGATGTCGCGTGTAGGTTCGCAGTTACCTATTTTCGCGTTCTCGCGTCACGTGAGCACTCAGCGTAAAGTGGCTTTGTATCGCGGTGTTTACCCTGTTGCATTCGACACCATTGGCGGTGTTCCTTGCGCAGAAGATTACACTCGTGCAATTGACCTGTTAAAAGCCAAAAACATAGTGGCGAGTGGTGATTTGGTTATAGTTTCAAATGGTGATACAACTGTTTTGGGCGGTACTAATACGATGAAAATTTTGCGTGTTGCCTAAGCAAGCATGTTTGTAAAAAAACGGCAGCTGGTCTGCCGTTTTTTTATTTCAGAACAATAATAATTTAAATGGGTGTTGCATGATTCAATAGTCGCTTACGCCATTTGAAAAGTTTACTTGCTAACCAAAGTCAGTATTAGTCTTTTAATTGCGTTGATATTGTTTGTCGTTTCAGTTGCCGCAATTCTGCGTCTGGATTTGTTACACCTTCAAGAGATGAAAGCTTTGTATCTTATTGGTGGATGCCTCGGTTTGATGTGGTTGTATTTTCTTGTGTTAGTTTTCGTTCGTAACCTCATTTTTCTTTATCGATTTTTGAGGGATAAAGTTAAAAAAATAATCGCAGAATTTATAGGCGTTCGCAAAATATCATCCTGATGGCGCGGAAATGATTCGCGAGCCCGGCATTTCTGCGTGCGTATAGAAGGCATTGCGATAGAGAAAAATTTTTGCTTGCAAGTAAGCGAAGGCGATTTTAAATTGATGCAAGAACGTGATGTGATCACACTGCGGTATATCAAATGGATTAATCTGCTAATAAAAGCTAACGCTGGTGCTTGTGCATTAAAAAATGCGTCCATAGAAAATACTGCACAATTCAATTTGTTTCACCTTTTTCGTGTGACATGAATATCTTGGCGATATTAACAAATAATGTTTTTGCGTTGGTGTTTAGCTGTTTTCTACGAATTAATTTGAGCTAATAATTTGTTTTTATGAGTAAATTTTTATGAAAGTAAATTCTTTTTTGAGTGCAATATTGCTTTGGGTTTTATCATGGGAAACTCATGCGCTTGAAATAAAAGGTGAATGGCAACAGGGCGCAGTTCTTATCGGCCAGGTGCCTGCCGGTGTCAGCGTTGAATATAAGCAGCGAAAATTGCAGCTCACCGATGATGGTAAATTTGTTATCGGGCTTGGTCGTGATGCTCCGGCAACGGCAATTATCACAACGATTACGAATGGCAAAAGTGAAGCGCACTATTTTTCAGTAAAAAAGCGTACTTATAATATCCAGCGCGTCGAAGGTGTTCCCCAGGCAACGGTTGAACCTAATAAGGCACAAGATGAACGTATCGCCCGCGAAGCTGCACTTGTCACCCAGGCGCGCAAAGCTGATTTGCCGCTGGATTTTTTTACGCAAAAATTTGAATGGCCTTTAGTGGGACCTATCAGCGGTGTCTATGGTAGCCAACGGGTTTATAACGGCATTCCAAAAACACCACATTTTGGTCTTGATATCGCAATGCCTGTGGGCACAAAAGTGCAGGCGCCAGCCAGTGGAGTCGTGACGCTTGTGCATCCTGATATGTTTTTATCCGGTGGCACCTTGATTATTGATCATGGCCACGGTTTGTCTTCCACGTTTATCCACCTCAGCAAAATTTTGGTGAAAGAAGGGGATAAGATTACACAAGGGCAAGACATTGCCTTGGTGGGGAAAACGGGCAGGGCATCTGGCCCGCATCTGCATTGGGCAATGAACTGGTTTGCAGAGCGTGTTGATCCCCAACTTATGGTGCCTGCTTCTCAATAATCCCTTAACCGTGTTTTCTTGTTTTTGAATTAATCAAATGAGTCGTTATTTCATACAGAAAGAATAAATAATCAGCTATGCTGTGCAAGGAATAAAAGCCGCGACAGTTGCACCTCCATTGCAACCATACCGATAACCACTGTCATTCATGAAAATGGAGCTTTTCTGTCAATGCAAATCACGGTGACGTTTCTTAGCATCCTCGGTGAGATGATCCAGACGCTTGGTGTATTGTCTATCGCTTTGCTGTTTTTAATGCTCTACCGGGTTTTACTGCGAGCTTATTTTTTACGTTGGGCGCAAGCATGGTTGGCAATGCTGCTTGCCTTGTTAAGCCTTCACCTGGTTTTTTCATTTAAGTCATTGTGGTTTCTTGAGCCGCTATATTTTGCTGGCGAATATATTTTTGCCATGCTGTTATGGTTGGGCTTTGCCACTTTTCCTGGGCAGCGATTTTCTGCACACCCTTATGTTTACTGGCTGTTGCCTATCATTATGTGCTGGTCGGTGGTGCTTAGTTTTTCGGCCGGTTCATTTGGAAATCGCTTTACCTTTCACGCCTACACATTCGTTCTCACGCTGGTTCCTGCGTGGATTGCGCTGTGCCGTTTGCACATGCCTTCCCGCCATTCATGGGTAAAACTGGCGGCTGTGATGTCGCTATCGTTATTGGTATTAAATTTTCTGCTTGGCGCCAGCTCTATTTTTACCGGCTCATGGGCGAAAGGCGTAATCCATGATAGCTATTTTGCCTATCAATCCATTTTTGATTTGATGTTTGAAGTTTTGTTAGCGTTTAGTTTATTGGTGATTGCTGCAGTGAACATGAAAGGTGAGCTGGAGCGCGCAAATGAAAATCTTCAAGATGAGCGCGACAGTATGTCCATGCTGGCCAATCGTGACGCCTTGACCGATTGTTTAAACCGCCATGCACTCGATGAACTGCAAGCACGTTTGCGTGATCGAAGCGGCGTTGTGGCCATGGTGGATATCAACGATCTTAAACCCATCAATGATACCTATGGCCACCATGTTGGCGATGAAGCTATTTGTCGCATCGCGCAAACTATCAAAGCACATATGCGTTCGCAGGATTATTTTTTTCGCTATGGTGGCGATGAGTTTGTCATAGTTTCTCTTGATATGCAGGAGGCTGATGCCGAGCAGCGTTTGAAAAGTATCCAGCGCAACCTGGCGGCATTACCTGCGACAGATCTTGTGCCCTGTGCACTGAGTATTTCCTGGGGAATCCAGCAGTTTAACGATGAGCACAGCTTTAGCGACGCCATACACTTGGCGGATAGCCTGATGTACCAACAAAAACTGGTTTTCCACAAAGCAGCTGCAGGCGGTTTATTGCGTAAACAATGATTCGCGCTATTGATTAAAACAAGGTTTGCTGGCCGACGTAATTATCCTGCCCAATATTGATCCCCTCAAGTTTTAGCAATAGTTGCTTCGCCTCCAATCCCCCCGCAAAACCAGTCAAACTTCCATTCATTCCTATCACCCGGTGACAGGGTGCGATAATGGAAATAGGATTCCTGCCATTTGCCGCACCCACGGCCCTCACCGCTTTTGGGTTGCCAATCTGATGGGCGATATCGCTATAGCTGCGCGTTTCACCAAAGGGAATCGTGAGCAATGCTTGCCATACTTTTTGCTGGAAATCAGTTCCGGCGAAGTCCAGTTCAAGCTCAAACTTCACGCGTTTGCCGTCAAAATATTCGGCTAATTGGCGTTCTGTTTCGCACAATATTGCGCTGGTTTGATCTTCTTCCAATGTGCCGAGTTTTACTCGAGTGGGGTGATCATCTTCCCACAACACTGCCGCAAGTTTTTCTTCCCTTGCGACTAGCGTCAGGCACCCGACAGGTGAGTTAATAATTTTGAATACATTGCGCATAAGTAATCTCTCTGCGTTTTAGGTGTTCTCTTTGGGCCTGTTGCAAACTAGTTGGCTGCATTTTAATCAAAATATGGGTGCAATTTTTGTGTTGGGGAAGCTTTTAGGACAAGTCGCAACAGCCGCAATTTTAAGTGATTAGGTGTCAAGTGGGTTCAACGCGCGTTTACCCGGGTATTAATTATCAAGAATCCTCTGAAATCCATGCAAAATCAGCAGGATAAGCCGCTCATCATAGCTTCAGCTAGAGACATGGCAAGGATCAGCGGTGTAATATACCGCCCCCGGTTTAGTTATTGTCAGAGTTGATTTTTATGATCGACAAAAAATTACTCAGCATTTTGGTTTGCCCTGTTAGCAAGGCGGCGCTGGAATATTTTCCAGAGCAACAAGAATTGATTTGCTGGACAAGCGGTTTGGCCTATCCCATTCGCGATGGCATTCCCGTTATGTTAGAAAATGAAGCTAGAACTATTAGCCTCGAAGAAAAAGAAAAACGTCTTGCTGAAAAAGCACAGCATCAAGCAACAAATGCCCATTAACTTGTAGTGGAAGATTTATGAAGAGCGCAGAAATACGCGACGCCTATCTCAAATTTTTTGAAAGTAAAGGCCACACCATCGTTCCAAGCAGCTCCCTGATTCCGGGCAATGATCCAACGCTGCTATTCACCAATGCCGGTATGGTGCAATTTAAAGATGTATTCCTCGGTGGCGACAAACGCCCCTACACTCGTGCAACCAGCTCCCAACGCTGTGTCCGCGCAGGCGGCAAACACAATGACCTCGAAAACGTAGGTTACACCGCGCGTCACCACACCTTCTTCGAAATGCTGGGTAACTTCAGTTTTGGCGATTATTTCAAGCGCGACGCTATCGTTTACGCATGGGAATTCCTCACTTCAAAAGATTGGCTCAATATTTCTGCCGATAAACTTACCGTCACCGTCTACGCCTCAGACGACGAAGCTTACGATATTTGGGCAAAAGAAATTGGCGTTCCCACCGAGCGCATCATCCGTATCGGCGACAACAAAGGCGCTCCTTACGCATCCGACAATTTCTGGGCAATGGGCGATACAGGTCCATGCGGTCCCTGTACAGAAATTTTCTATGATCACGGCGCCGACATTTGGGGTGGCCCGCCGGGCTCACCGGAAGAAGATGGCGATCGTTTTATCGAAATCTGGAACAACGTGTTCATGCAGTTCAACCGTACGCCGGATGGTGTTTTGCATCCGCTGCCTGCGCCTTCGGTAGATACCGGCATGGGGCTTGAGCGTATTTCTGCGGTTATGCAGCACGTTCATTCCAACTACGAAATCGATTTATTCCAACACTTGTTAAAAGCCGCATCAGAAGCGACTGACAACAAGGATATGGAAAACAAATCCCTGCGCGTTATTGCCGACCATATCCGTTCCTGCTCATTCCTGGTGTGCGATGGTGTGACGCCCTCCAATGAAGGTCGTGGCTACGTGTTGCGTCGCATTATTCGCCGCGCAATTCGTCACGGTCACCAGCTTGGGCAAAAACAACCTTTCTTCCACAAGCTGGTTAAAGCCCTCGCAGAAGTGATGGGCGATGCCTATCCCGAATTGGTAAAAAACAAGGCGCAAATTGAACGCGTTTTGTTGGCAGAAGAAGAACAATTTGAAAAAACCCTCGATAAAGGCATTAGCGTTCTTGAAGATGCGCTAACCAAAATCAATGGTACTGAAATTCCGGGTCAGGTTGTCTTTACCCTTTACGACACCTACGGTTTTCCGGTTGATTTGACTAACGATATCGCCCGTGAGAAAGGCCTCACTATTGATATCGCAGGCTATGAAGCCGCTATGGATGAGCAACGCAAACGCGCCCGCGCGGCTGGTTCATTTAAAGTGGATTACACCGCCGCAGGTTTGGATTTGCCTGTCAGCGAATTTACGGGCTATAGCTCCCTGGCTGAAAAAGGCAAGATCGTTGCTTTGTTGAAAGATGGCGCAAAAGTAGAGCGCTTGATTGAAGGCGATGACGGCGTCATTGTGCTGGATCAAACGCCTTTCTATGCAGAATCAGGTGGTCAGGCTGGTGATACGGGCTATTTAACTGCCGGTGCCACCCACATCGAAGTGCGCGATTGTCACAAGCAAGGTTCAAGTAATCTGCATCTGGTTCGCGTGTTAGAAGGCGCTATCAATATCGGTGATGAAGTATTGGCAGTGGTTGATCCTAGCGTGCGCCAGGCGACGGCACTGAACCACTCCGCGACTCATTTGTTGCATGCTGCCCTGCGCAAAGTATTGGGCGAGCACGTAACACAAAAAGGTTCTTTGGTGGATTCGGAGCGTTTGCGTTTTGACTTCTCCCATTTTGAAGCTGTTTCTGCTGAACAATTAAAAGCGATTGAAACCCTGGTTAACGATCAGGTGCGCATTAACTCCGCTGTCGCAACTGAATTGTGCAATATGGAAGAAGCCAAAGCCAAAGGTGCTATGGCGCTCTTCGGTGAAAAATATGGTGATAGTGTTCGCGTATTGACCATGGGCGACGGATTCTCTGTTGAGCTTTGTGGTGGTACGCACGTTAAACGTACGGGCGATATAGGATTATTCCGCATTACATCTGAGTCTGGCGTAGCGGCAGGTATTCGCCGTATTGAAGCCGTGACTGGTGCAAGGGCAATCGCATTATTCGATAAAGTAGAAGAGTTAATCGACAACAGCGCGCGCGTGCTTAAGGCTAATCGCGATAATTTCACCGAAAAACTGGAAAGCCTGGTTGCGCAAAATCGCAAACTGGAAAAGGAACTCGCTACTCTAAAAACAAAATTGGCGACTGCAGGCAGTGTAGATTTGCTCGGTCAAGCGCAAGAAGTCGCAGGTATTAAGGTTTTGGTATTGAATTTGGAAGGTGCTGACTCCAAATCACTTAGGGACAGCGTTGATCAGTTTAAAAATAAATTGGGCACCGCCGTAGTTTTATTGGCGGCTGTTGAAGATGGGAAAGTCGCATTGGTTGCTGGCGTTACCCAAAATGCCACCGATAAAGTCAAAGCGGGTGACCTAATGCGTTTTGTAGCCGAGCAATTGGGCGGCAAGGGCGGCGGACGTCCTGATATGGCGCAGGGTGGTGGTACCGACGTATCGGCATTAGATGCGGCGCTCGAATCAGTGTTACCTTGGGTAAAATCCCAGCTCGGCGCATAGTGATTACTAACTATAAAATGTTGAAAAAGCGTGAATTCTGTTATTTTTCAGCCTTTTGAGTTAACTTTTACTGAAAACTGGTGTTTAATTGCCCGCCGTTTTGTGACCTGATCGTTAGGGGTGCTGGCGCATCGGATTTTTTAGAATATACCGTTCATTGAGGAATCTTATCCCGTGAACACAGTCTGTAAAGGATAGGTTGTAATGAGCTTATTGGTTCAAAAATACGGTGGCACCTCTGTAGGTTCTATCGAACGAATTGAGCAGGTTGCGGAAAAAGTTGCCAGCTTCCGTGCCCAAGGCCACGATATGGTGGTGGTGCTTTCCGCAATGAGCGGTGAGACCAATCGTTTGATCGGTTTGGCTAATCAAATCCAGGCAACCCCGGATCCACGTGAGTTGGATGTATTGGTATCTACCGGTGAGCAAGTAACCATCGCATTGTTATGTATGGCTCTCAAAAAGCGCGGTGTTGATGCCCGTTCTTATACCGGTGGCCAGGTTCGCATCATGACTGATAGCTCTTTTACCAAAGCACGCATCCAGTCAATTGATGAAGCAAATATGCGCGCTGACCTTAATGCTGGCCGTGTTGTTGTTGTAGCGGGCTTCCAGGGTGTAGACGAAGACGGCAATATTACAACCTTGGGTCGTGGTGGTTCAGATACCACCGGTGTAGCACTTGCTGCAGCTTTGAAAGCTGACGAATGCCAGATTTATACCGACGTGGATGGTGTATACACGACAGATCCACGTGTTGTTGAGAGCGCTCGTCGCCTCGAAAAAATTACTTTTGAAGAAATGCTGGAAATGGCCAGTCAGGGCTCTAAAGTATTGCAAATTCGCTCGGTTGAATTTGCAGGCAAATATAAAGTGCCACTTCGCGTACTCCACAGCTTTAAAGAAGGCCCTGGAACCCTTATTACCCTCGATGAGGAAGATTCGACTATGGAACAACCAATTGTTTCCGGTATAGCTTTCAACCGTGATGAAGCTAAAGTAACTGTTGCCGGCGTGCCTGATGTGCCAGGCGTGGCCTCAAAAATCCTCGCACCCATTGGTGCCGCTAACATCGAAATCGATGTGATTGTGCAAAATGTATCGGCAGATAACACCACTGACCTGACCTTTACCGTGCACAAAAATGATATGCAAAAAGCCGTTGCTGTACTCGAAAGTGTTGCCAAAGAAATAGGCGCGCGCGAAGTTCGCAGTGATGATAAGGTTGCAAAAGTTTCTATTGTGGGTGTTGGCATGCGTTCCCACGCGGGCGTTGCTTCAAAAATGTTTACTGCCCTGGCGGCGGATAACATCAACATCCAGATGATCACCACCTCCGAAATCAAGATTTCAGTGATCATTGATGAGCGTTACTTAGAGTTGGCTGTGCGCAGTTTGCACACCGCTTTTGGTTTGGATGCCGAACCAACAGAGAGCCGTGTGAGGGGCTAGGCTCAATCACCTGTTGGTTTTGTTATGGTAGTAAGTCTCTGGTTGCGCAGGTTGTCAGAGAAAAAGTGTACGAGGTTTCTTCCTTTTCGTGAAAAGTAGACAATACTTAGCTAAGCCCAAAGCGATACTGCTTTGGCCGCGACAAGGGTTAGTCGAGAGGCGGTAGCGGGCAGGAGCCCTAAGCCGTACTCTTACAGGATGAGTGAAGGAGATTGAAATGCTAATTTTAACTCGCCGTATTGGTGAAACTTTGATGGTTGGTGATGAAGTTACCGTGACTGTTCTTGGTGTAAAAGGTAACCAGGTTCGTATCGGTGTGAATGCGCCAAAAGATATCGCCGTTCACCGCGAGGAAATTTATCAACGTATTCAGCGCGAAAAGCAAAATTCTGACGACCAAAATTCGTTTTAATTTTTTCCTGCCTCGCCGATTGTTGCTCTAAATTTTTCGTCTGAACGTTCTCGCGGTAGTTGGTTTAACCACTACCGTGTAGATTCCTTCCTGCTTTGTTCCTCTGTTTATTATTCAATCAATCTGCTGGTTTAATCATTCACACTATTCAAAATGTGTTGTCTGTTTGCATTAAATTGCGTTTAAGTCTTTGATTTTTTTTGAAGTATGATATTATGCCGCTCCTACAGAAATGGAGCGGTAATAAAGTTTCATTAAGTAGTTGTAGCGATACAGAACGGTGAGGTGGCCGAGTGGCCGAAGGCGCTCCCCTGCTAAGGGAGTATACCCTTTAAACGGTATCGAGGGTTCGACTCCCTCCCTCACCGCCATTATTCAAAACCTTTAACAGGTTTAAACAAAAAAGCCCAATCGAAAGATTGGGCTTTTTTGTTTTTCGTATTTCGAAAAAATAATAATGATGCTGCGATATCAAATTTATTTTCTCAGGGATTAATACGATGGAATTCTAAAGAAGGGATTTGTCATCCTCGCGTAGACGAGGATCCAGCTTTTCGATTTTACTAAAAAGTTTTGTTGCGCTAGCCGGTGGATCCCCGTCTGCGCGGGGATGACGAATCAATAGTTAAGCTGCGTAGGATGGGTGGAGTGCAACGATACCCATCAATGAATTTGCTGAGGGTGTGATGGGTATCGCTTAGGCTCCACCCATCCTACTCTTATTTTGTCAGCTCACGTGAAAACGTGGACTTTTTTGTTTTTCGTATTTCGAAAAAATAATAACGATGCAGCGATATCAAATTTATTTTGCCAGAGATTAATTCATGGGAACTTTAAAGAAGGAAGTCGTCATCCTCGCAGAGGATCCAGCTTTTTGATTTTACTAAAAAGTTTTGTTGCGCTAGCCAGTGGATCCCCGCCTGCGCGGGGATGACGAATCAATAGTTAAGCTGCGTAGGATGGGTGGAGTGCAACGATACCCATCAATGAATTTATCTGAGAGGAATGATGGGTATCGCTTAGGCTCCACCCATCCTACTTTTATTTTGTCAGGTCACTGAATGCCAAGCGGACATGACGATGAATGGAAAATCACAGCGCACTAATTTTTTGAATTTGCTCGCGCAATTTTTCAATCGCAATTTTATGCTCGGTGACACGCGCACGCTCTGCTGCTACAACCGCTTCCGGCGCTTTGGCAACAAATGCTTCATTGCCAAGTTTTGCTTCGGTGCTGGTAACATTTGCTTCGAGTTTTGCGCTTTCTTTTGTTAGGCGAGCGATCTCGGCAGCTTTGTCGATAATACCTGCCATGGGTACCAGAATTTCCATGCCGCCCACCAATGCAGTTGCAGACATAGGTTCTGCATCACCTGCATTAAGCCAGGTTACACTTTCCAATGATGCCAATTTTTTCAGGAATTGTTGATTGTTTTGCAAACGTTGTTGATCTTCTGCCGAACCGTTTTTAAACAGCACAGGTAAATCTTTTGCAGGAGAAATATTCATTTCACCGCGAATATTTCGCACACCCACAATAACAGCCTGCAGCCATTCAACATCGCTCAACGCTTGCTGGTCAATTTTGCTATCGTCTGCTTCCGGGAAGCGTGTGAGCATAATTGTTTCGCCAGTCGCACCGCTGAGTGGTTTGATGATTTGCCAAATGTCTTCAGTGATAAATGGCATCAACGGATGAACCAAACGCAAAATAGTTTCAAGCACGCGAACGAGTGTGCGGCGTGTACCTTTCTTTTGCGCATCTGTTGCGTCAGCGTTAAACAAAACGGCTTTGGTGGCTTCAAGATACCAGCTGCAATACTCATCCCACACAAATGAATAAATCGCTTGTGATGCTAAATCCAAACGATAATTATCCAAATTTTCTGCAACGGATTTTTCAGCGATCTGTAATTTACTGATAATCCATCGATCACCTAAAGATAATTCGTAATCCGTTGAACCATTTTGCCCACAATCCTGATTTTCACATTGCATCAATGTATAGCGCATTGCGTTCCAGATTTTGTTGCAGAAATTTCTGTAACCTTCAACGCGACCCATATCAAATTTAATATCACGACCTGTTGATGCAAGCGAACAGAAAGTGAAGCGCAACGCATCAGTACCGTAAGCCTGGATACCTTCCGGAAACTCTTTGCGTGTTTGCTTTTCAATCTTCGAGGCGTCTTTTGGATTCATCAAACCCGTGGTGCGTTTTTGCACGAGAGTTTCCAAATCAATGCCGTCGATAATATCAAGCGGATCAAGCACATTACCTTTGGATTTCGACATTTTTTGGCCTTGGCTGTCGCGCACCAAGCCGTGAACGTAAACGGTTTTAAATGGAATTTGTGCACTGCCATCTTCATGTTTTACCAAATGCATGGTCATCATAATCATGCGCGCAACCCAGAAGAAAATAATATCGAAGCCAGTTACCAACAAATCCGTCGGATGGAATTTTTTCAAGAACTCTGTTTGCTCCGGCCAACCTAATGTTGAGAAAGTCCACAAGCCTGAACTAAACCAGGTATCCAGAACATCTTCGTCTTGATTAAGCGCAATATTGTCAGCGATTGAATATTTGCTGCGAACTTCTGCTTCATTACGACCTACATAAACTTTTCCGCTGGCGTCATACCATGCAGGAATACGGTGCCCCCACCACAGTTGACGACTGATACACCAATCCTGGATATCGCGCATCCAGGAGAAATACATATTTTCGTATTGCTTGGGCACAAATTGGATGCGGCCATCTTCTACTGCAGCAATGGCAGGTTCTGCGAGTGGTTTTGTACTCACATACCATTGGTCGGTCAACCAAGGCTCAATCACAACGCCAGAGCGATCACCGCGCGGAACTTTTAATGCGTGATCATCAATTTTTTCTAACAAGCCAGCTGCTTCAAATGCGGCAACAATTTGTTTGCGCGCTTCGTAACGATCAACGCCTGCGTATTGCGCTGGCAATGAATTATTGACTTCGGTGTTTAGGCTGCCATCGATATTAAACGTTTGCGCGCTGCCTAAAATCGCAGCATTTTTATCGAGCACGTTGATCAATGGCAAATTGTGGCGCTTACCAACTTCGTAGTCATTGAAGTCGTGCGCTGGCGTAATTTTTACGCAGCCGGTACCAAATTCGCGATCAACATAATCGTCCGCAATAATTGGAATCAAACGCCCAACTAATGGCAATTCAACAAATTTGCCGATCAATGATTTGTAGCGCTCATCTTCAGGATGAACCGCAACCGCGCTATCGCCCAACATGGTTTCAGGGCGCGTGGTTGCTACCACTAAATAATTTTTACCTTCGGCGGTTGTTGCACCATTTGCCAGCGGATAACGCAAATTCCACAAGAAACCTTTTTCATCGTGGTTTTCAACTTCCAGATCGGAAATTGCCGTATGAAGTTTTGGGTCCCAGTTCACCAAACGTTTGCCGCGATAAATCAAGCCATCATCAAACAAACGCACGAAAGCTTCTTGCACAGCTTTGGATAAACCATCGTCCATGGTAAAACGTTCACGGCTCCAATCCACCGACGAGCCCAAACGACGAATCTGGCGAGTGATAGTGCCGCCCGATTGTTCTTTCCATTCCCACACTTTTTTCAGGAATTCTTCGCGGCCCAAATCATGGCGGCTAACGCTTTGCGCTGCGAGTTGGCGCTCAACCACCATTTGCGTCGCGATACCCGCGTGGTCGGTGCCAACTTGCCATAAGGTGTCATCACCTTTCATGCGGCGGTAGCGAATCATGGTATCCATGACTGCATTATTAAAACCGTGACCCATATGCAAGCTGCCAGTGACGTTCGGAGGTGGAATCATCATGCAGTAAGGGTTGCCCTCACCGACAGGTTTGAAATAGCCCTTGGCTTCCCAGGTTTCATACCACTGGCGTTCGATAGCATGGGGTTCGTAGGTTTTTTCCATAGCAATAACAGACTCTCTAGGTGCCGATGTCGGCAGAAAAAAGTAAATATAATATAACGATAAATAAATGAGCGATTATAGCGGGCAAGGACCTTGTTTGTCTGCGCTGGTGAGCGAGATTTTTGTGGGTCTTTTGGGTATTATGGCGACCAAAATTACGATATTGCCACGCAGAAATTGTTGGATATTTGATATCCAGCGAATGCGTTATCCGGTATAAAACTTCTATGAATATTTTACATATTTCCGGCGTGCTGAAATGGGGTGGTGGTGAAAACCATATTCAGAATTTATGCTTTGAATTGGCGCAATCCAATCCAGAGGTTAACAATATTATTTTATGCGTTGAAGGTGGCGAGTTTCATCAAAAGCTGACCAAGCTGAAGATCAAATTCTTTACCGCTCGCCGACGTCGTCGAATTGATAATCAATTTATTCGTCGTATTATCCAGCTCTGCAAAGAAGAATCGATTGACCTGATTCATTTGCATGATCCCACCGCGATGCAGCTGGCAATTATTGCCGATCACTTTGCAAATTTACCGCCTTTTGTGTTGAGCAAGAAAATATCCTATCCCGTCCGGAAAAATTTTCTTTCGCTCTATAAATATAATTATAAAAAAATTAAGAAATATTTGTGTGTTTCTGATGAGACCCACGCAGTCCTGGCTGAAGGTGTTCGGGACAAAAGCAAAATTGTGACTATTTATCACGGCACACGCATAGATAATAAAAGTGATCTTACGCCGTTCAAGTTGCGTGAAAAACTTGGTATTGCTCCGGATAAAAAAATTATCGGGAATATTGCTAACCACTATCCAGCGAAAGATTTGTTTACGCTGATGCGCACGCTAAACCGTTTGATTAATGAGTATGGTCGTAAGGATATTCATTTTGTGCAAATCGGTAGTCCATCAGCGACTACGCCAGACATTATGGAGCTGGTTAAAACTTATAAACTGGAAGCTTACATTTCATTTTTGGGTTTTACTGAAAATGCATCCAATTTTATTCCGCAGTTTGATATAGGTTTTATGAGTTCCAGATTGGAAGGCATAGCGCAATTTATTTACGAATGCTTTTATCATCGTGTGCCGGTTGTCACGACTAACGCAGGCGGTGCCGCGGAAGTTATTAAGCAGGGTGAGACAGGTTTTATTGCGCAAAAAGGTGATGATGCAGCCCTTGCTCGTGATTTGGTATACGTTTTAGATCACCCGGATGAAGCCAGTATCATCAGTGAACGTGCTAATACATTATTGTTCAGCCAATTCATAACATCGGTCATGGCTCAAAAAACGCTGTCGGTTTATCGTGAAATTATTGGGAATAAGTGAATGACGTCAGCTAATGACATAAAAAAAATATTGGTAATTCGTTTTCGCCGTGTTGGTGATGCTGTGTTGGGCACCTCCTTATGCACGAGTTTGCGCAAAACATTTCCCAAAGCAGAAATTCATTATTTGCTCAACACACATATTGCATCCTTGTATGAAGGTCATCCTGATATTGACCAAATAATTACATTTGATGCAGAGGATGATAAGAACTTTTTCCGCTATATTCGTCGCGTGTGGTCAATTGTCCGCGGGAATAAATACGATGTTATTATTGATATGCGCGGTACTTTGCGCACGTTATTGTTCTCATTGTTTTCTCCCGCCACTGCTTTTCGTATAGGAACAAAAAAGAGTTACAGCTTTTTAGCACTTAATTATCCGGTGGATAATCGTGGTGATAAAACTGGCAATATGATTGAGCACAATCTTGCTTTTTTAAAACCTTTAGAAAAAATTGCAGATATAAAATATTGCAGGGATTTCAGGTTGTATGTTTCAGATGCTGAAAAACAACAATTCCATAATTATATGCAGCAGGCCGGAATTAATTTTAACAGGCCAATAATATTGGCTGTTGTCTCCGCACGCTTGCAGCATAAAATTTGGGATAAAGAGCGCATGAAGCAAATTTTACAGCGGATAATTGATCATTACGATGCACAAATTATCTTTAATTTCGTCAATGCCGAGCGCAAATTTGCAATTAATGTTCATCAGGAAATGAATAATCACCCCAATATTTTTACTAACATAGAGGCTAATTCGCTACGCGATTTATGTTCCTTGAGCGCCAACTGCGATTTCTTTTTTGGAAATGAAGGTGGCGCAAGACATCTTGCACAGGCGTTAAATGTTCCTTCCTATGCTATTTTTCCGCCGAAAATTTATAAGTCACGCTGGTTGCCGGAGCAGGGCGAACGCTTTGCCGGCATTAGTCCGGACGATTTTTGTTCCAAGGATGAGCAGGCCGCTATGACTTATCAAGAGCGATTTAATCTCATCACCGTCGAGCGTGTATGGGAGCAATTAAATCCTATGCTAAAAACCCATTTAACCTGAGGTTAAATGGGTTTTTACAGCTCCCAATGTTTCAAGCTTTTACAAAGTTTAAATTTTCGCCAGAAATTTAACGGTTTTTTACGCGCATTTTTCCCGCCTTTCGCAATGAAATTATCAATTGCGTCGAGCGTCCTTTCTGCGGATTTGCCGTCGCGATAGGGGTGTAATTCAAGTGCAAAACGATCAATAGCCTGCATAAGATCATCAGGTCTTGATAAAGCGTAGGTAATCGCTTGTTCGAATTGATCGGTGTCCTGGATATCAATCAGCTGTGGGCCCGGGCGGCGATTTTTAAAAGTTACAACGGGTTTTCGTGTGAGTAAAAATTCGCTTAATGCAGACGATGTATCGGAACACATTACATCTGCCATTGGAAATAATTCAAGGATATTGTCGTTGGTTGCAAAATGCAGGTGTTCACTTTCAAGCTTTTTGTATTTTTCAACGGTTGCAGGATTCATTTTGGGATGGAGGGTGACAATCCATTTCCATTTGCCTGTGGACGATAATCTTTTAACTTCCTCATAAAGCAATTCAGCTGCACTCCATGAGGGCGAGAAAGTTGAATGGTAAAGCACTACCGGTGGATTATTGACAGGTTGTACTTGTGCGGGTAAGTGCTGGAAAAAAGAATCCAGTTTTGGCCAACCCGTTTCCACTACAGAAAAATATTGTAATTTTTTTGCGAGCGCATTAAAGGCTTTTGTATCGGCAGGGCCGGTGGTGCAATAAAGGTCAAAGAAGCCACGAACATAAATATGTCGGGGTTTTCCTGCATCAAAGCCGTGAAATGTTTGTACTTTTACGCCGGGGAAAAAATGCGGAACTGTATTGTTCGGTGTGATAACGGCAATTGGATTCCATTTTTTTACATCAGCGACTGTTTTTAATAAAAGATCATCTTGATGTAAATCTTCTGCCCCAGGTCCACCAAAAAACCACGCTACTTGATCACCACGAGCTTTAATAGCGCTTTCAATGGAGCGCATTATTGCAATGGTGTAGCGCTCTGAGCCAAAAAATAAATATTTTTTCGACATTTTTAGCTTCCTGTTGATTTTGTAGTGTTACTGATTGGCAGCTTTTATTTTTGTGCTCAAGGTATTCCAGACATTAAAGGGTTTTATGCCATTCATACAAGGTGGTGTTTCATGGCTATTTTCCGGTAGCCATTTGCATTGGCGTTTATGGCACGGCATGCACGCTAAATGCTGTTCGGTTTGCAAGTTGCTGGTATGAGCCCCGATAAGACCTACTTTTACCGGTGAAGTTGCACCATAAAGTGCAATTGTAGGTGTTTCCAGTGCACCAGCCAGATGTGAAAAGCCGGTATCCAAACCAATTACACCAGCGGCTTCCACTAATTTTTCAGCGATGGCGGTAATTGTCATGCGTTGGAGTGGTCGTGTTGCTTTTGGGCACGCGGCAATTATGCTATCAGCAATCGCGCGTTCTTCACTGCTGCCCCACATAATTTCCACGTCGAAACCTTCTTCAATGGCAATGGCGGTCAAACGTTGCCAATGAAAACTGGACCAGAGTTTAGTGACCCAACTGGTGCCAATAATAAACATAAGTTTGCGCGGATTTTTTACGATGTGTGAGAAATTCTGGTTAATGCCAAAATTTAATAGGGGTGCAGGAGTGTAGCCAAAAATTTTCCCGAATAGCTGGCGAGTTCGTTCAACTGCATGTTGGCTTTTGTCGACAAAAAAACGATTTTTGTAGAACAAACTGGCGATGGGCTCACGGGCAGACTTGGAATCAAAACCCTTGATGGTATTTGCATTTGCACATTTTGCGACGAGTGCGCTTTTTACTAAACCTTGTGCATCAACGACTATGTCGTAATGCTCTGCTTGCAACTTTTTTTTCCACTCTTTAAATTCTGCCCAGCTTTTGCTGCCACGTTCTTTCATCCAGCGGCGCAGGCTAATAGGAATGGCTTTATGAATAGCGGGGTGCCAATCGACAATTTCTTTAAAGCTGTCTTCTACAACCCAATCAATAATTGCATCGGGATGATGAGCTTTTAAATCGCTAATGGCTGGAAAGGTGTGAAAAATGTCGCCCATGGACGACATTTTTACCAAGAGGATTCGGAGTGGAGCAGATGAGTTTTCCATCAGGATTATTGATAATCTTTGTAAGATTTTTCTTCAACCAACTCAGAACCAAATGCGAGGTTGATATCTTTTTTAACTTTTGCGCGCTTGTCATTGGTGACGTAAACGGCGCGGGCAAGTTGGATAAATTTATCGCTAAAATCTTTTGCGTATTCACAATCGCGGATGTCGTCTTCAATAATCCACAATTCCTGGTTGATGTCTTTTAAATCCTGTTTAAGTGGCGCAAGTTTGGCGACGCCTGCTGCATCCAACAAGCTATCAACCTTGGCATTGAGTACATTCAATTCGTGAGAAACATTTTTGAGTTTACCCGCGTCACTGATGTTCACAGCTTTAATTTCGAGAATGGTAATTTTGTCGATTAATTCGCCAAGGGAGATAGGTGCTTCAATCAGCATGGGTAGGTTCTCTCGTAGTTTTTGGAATGGCGGCCATCTTAACAAATTTGTGCCTGTATGTGCGTGCTCAATTTAACGCCTGATTTCTACTTGTTGACACCGGAGTTAAGCTGGCACGGATTAAATGAGCTTGGAATAAATGAGTTCGGGTTAAGTAAGGAATAACCCGTCCATTATTAATGGCTGGGGCTTGCGAATGTGGAAATTATAAATGGGTATAGGGAATGGGGCATCTTTAGGCAAGGTAGGAAGTGCCATGCCTAAAGATAAGATGGAGATAAGATAGCTTTAGCCCGCATCCCTAACGGAGATTTGTGAGTTTTGGAATGATTGGCAAATAGATGCCAGGGTTTTTCGGCTTTCGTCGTCCTGCACTTTATTGGCGAGCCGCATGGCTTCATCGAACTCGCGTTTGATGCACAAGACTCTCACAGCCCTGATAATTTCAATATCGTTCATGATCATGTTGCTTCTCCTTATATCAAAACCGGTGATTTTTTCCGCACTAAGCCTGCATGGCCGGTTCCTGGTGCATGAAGCTATGTCTGTAATGTTTCGACAAGACAGCGCTAAAAAATCCTTTCCCTAGAGTCTAAATGAGCTTTACTTCAAGGGCTGGTTAAATATTGATCTGGTCATATTGTTTGTGAATAAGGGAAAAGCCATCAACTTTCCTAATTTATATGTTGTTGAAACAGGCGACTTTAAGGCCTTTCACACTTTTTATTTGGATGGGCAAAAAGGTCTACTGACATTTTTTGGCAGTAAGTATGATTAAGATGGCGTCATGTTTAATTGAACATTAATAATCTAAAAGGAAAAATTTATGAAAATTACGGGTGAGTTTGTAGTCAGCATAAAACCCCTGGATTCATACGCAACGGGACAAGATGGAATTAATCTTGGCCGGTTGTCTCTGGATAAAACGTTCAGTGGAGAGCTAAATGCCACCAGCAAAGGTGAAATGCTTTCGGCAATGACATCTATAAAAGGCTCAGTGGGTTATGTGGCCATTGAGCAGGTTGTGGGAAGTCTTTGCGGTAAATCCGGCAGTTTTGTGTTGCAACATTTTGGCACCATGGATAAAGGTAAAGACCATTTGGTTCTTGAAGTTGTACCTGATTCCGGTGCTGTTGAATTGCAAGGCCTGTCAGGAAAAATGGCCATTATTATTAAAGAAGGAAAACACTTTTATGAATTTGAATACAACTTGGATTAACCATTAAAAGTTAATCATTAACGATCACAAATAGCCCAAGATAAATCACAAGGGAGAATATGTATGTGGCAAGCAAATTTCCAAACAACAACAGATGTTCCCGCCGAAAATCTCTATCGCGCCATCACCGATTTCAATGCATGGAATAAGTGGGATGATGGTATCGAACACACTCAATTAATTGGTGAAGCGAAAACCGGAAGTGTCGTCATGTTAAAACCAAAAGGTGGCCCGGTTGTTAAGTTAACGATTGAAAAAATGTGGCCTTTTGAGGTTATTGATGTGGCACATTTACCGCTCGCAAAAATGCGCACTGTGCATAAATATGTGCGCGTGGGCGATACTACGCATATCCATATGGAGTTACAAATATGGGGACCTTTGGGATTTGTATGGCGAAAAATAATTGGTGAAAATCAAATTAAAGACGCTGAATCGCAAACCAAAGCCTTAATTGATTATGCAAGGGTTGCGTGAATTACATGAAATTTATCGTCAGTTTTTTTATGTTGCTTGCAAGTTTATCGGCGTTTGCTGCTGCTGATGATAAACCAACAAAAATGACATCACACAAAAATAATTTACGTACGGAAAATATTAGCATGCCCAAAATATCACCAGAATTAAAACAGCGCCTTCATATAATTTTATTGGGTGTCGATAATGTTGCAAAATCGGCAGCGTTTTATGAAGCCTTGGGCTGGAAGCGTGCACCATCCAGTCATGCAGGTTTTGTAAAATTTGATTTGGGTGGTTTTGCGCTCGCGTTAATTTCACGGGAAGATCTTGCAAAAGATGCATTGGAGCCCAGTGCGCAAGGTTCTGGTTTTTCTGGTGTTGCCTTAATTCATTTGGTGCGCACGGCAGATGAAGTAGCGCTTACCTTAAAACGCGCAGTCGAGGCGGGTGGAACTTTGGTAAAACCGGCAACCAAAACCCAATGGGGCACAGCAGGTTATTTTCGTGATCCTGATGGACATTTGTTTGAAGTAGATCATGAAGATGTTTGGGTTTTTGATGAAGAAGATCATTTAATCGTTCAGTAAATCAACTCAATACTTCGGCGCTTGGCGGATAATTTTATGGACAAAAATATCAACAAAGCTGTTGCTAACCTGGGCGACAAAATACCGCTCGTAGCCTTAAAACACTGCATTGCCTTATCCTTAAATTATCATCGCATTAAACATTTACCGCTGCTTGGCGTTTGATTTCCAAGGTCTTTAGTTGAAGGTCTTCCAGCTTTTCCAAAACCTGCCTTTAACGCGTATAATGCCGGCCTTTTCCTCTTTTCCAGATTCATCTGATCCGTACAAAAGGCCATTCCATGTCTGAAGTTCGCACCCGTATTGCCCCGTCGCCCACTGGCGATCCACACGTAGGCACCGCTTACATCGCTCTGTTTAACCTGTGTTTTGCTCGCCAACATGGCGGAAAGTTCCTGTTGCGTATTGAGGATACCGATCAAACCCGCAGCACACCGGAATCTGAGCAAGCAATTCTGGATAGTTTGCGCTGGTTGGGCCTGGAGTGGGATGAAGGCCCGGATGTCGGCGGCCCGCACGGTCCTTATCGCCAAAGCGAGCGTATGGATATCTATGGCAAATACGCCATGGAACTGGTGGAAAAAGGTCACGCATTCTACTGCTTCGCTACGCCGGAAGAGTTGGACGAAATGCGTCGCGAACAAATGGCGAAAGGCGAAACCCCGCAATACGATGGCCGCGGTTTAAAACTCTCTGCTGAAGAAGTACAAGCCAAACTCAACGCCGGCGAACCTTACGTTATCCGTATGAAGATCCCGACGGAAGGCGTTTGTGAAATCGACGATATGTTGCGCGGCAAAATTGAAATCGAATGGCCGCAAGTGGACATGCAAGTGCTGCTCAAAGCTGATGGCATGCCGACCTACCATTTAGCTAACGTGGTTGACGATCATTTGATGCAAATCACCCACGTTATTCGCGGTGAAGAGTGGATTAGCTCTGCCCCCAAACATCTTAAGCTCTATGAATATTTTGGCTGGCAAGCGCCCGTGCTTTGTCATTTGCCGTTATTGCGTAACCCGGATAAATCCAAACTCAGCAAGCGCAAAAATCCAACCAGTATTCTCTACTACAAACGCATGGGTTACTTGCCCGAAGCCATGTTGAATTATCTTGGTCGCATGGGCTGGTCTATGCCAGACGAGCGCGAAAAATTTACCTTGCAGGAAATGCAGGCGCACTTCGATTTAAAACGCGTATCACTCGGCGGACCGATTTTCGATGTCGAAAAACTCAGCTGGTTAAACAGTTTGTGGATTCGCGAAAATTTCACCATCGAGCAACTTGCCGAGCGTATCCACAATTGGGCATTCAACAAAGAAATGCTGTTGCAAGCCTTGCCACACGCACAATCGCGGATGAATACATTAAGTGATTTTGCACCGCTGGCGAGCTTTTTGGTGTCAGGTATGTTGAATATCAGCGAAGCCAGTTTTGCTGCAAACAAGCTCGATATCGAAAAGCAAAAAGAATATTTGCAGTTTGCCTTGTGGCGTATGGAAGCTCTGCGCTTCTGGGAGCGCGACACTATTTTCAACGAATTGAAATTGCTCGCCGATCAAATGGGTATAAAGCTCAAGGATGCGCTCGCGCCAATTTTCGTTGCTATTGCAGGGACCACCGCATCTTTTTCGGTAGTGGATTCCATGCAAATTATCGGCCCCGATATGAGCCGCGCGCGCTTACGCCATGCGGTGAATGCTTTGGGTGGATTTGGCAAGAACAAGCAAAAAGAGTTGGATAAAATCTACGCGAAATTAGGGCAAGAGCAGGATGAAACTGCCAGCGCCCCTGCGAACAACGCATAACCGCTTGATTCGCCTGAAAATAACGGGAGCCGCCAAGGGACTTTCCCTTGACACTCCCTCGGCGGCTGCATACAATGCGCCCCGCTTCAGGACGAAGCCCAAAGAATTTTGGGGCTATAGCTCAGCTGGGAGAGCGCAACACTGGCAGTGTTGAGGTCAGCGGTTCGATCCCGCTTAGCTCCACCAAATTAAAATGAAAAAACCCGCCTATCGAAAGATAGGCGGGTTTTTTCATTTTCTGCTGTCGCTTTTACGAGTTTTTTAGCTCATTTCATTAATTTATCGAGAGCAATTGGCACAGTGAAAGTTCTTGAAAAAATTAATACAACCTTCTGGGTTGATGGTCTTACTTAGCGATTGTTTTGAATACACGGCATGATTTTATCTCTATGATTTGAAACGTTTTATATGTTGCAATGTGGTGTCGAGGGATCATATATCTGCATGATGTAAAAGTAAGTCATGAGACAGACTGTTTTAAAAAAGCCCCCAGAGGTCTGTTGACCAACTGGGGGAAGAGGGAGTAACTATTAAAGTCAAAGAGTTATTGCGTTAAACCGTTATACAAACCGGAATATTTTTTCACGACATCGCAGCTGGCTTTATGCAGTTGTGTGTGAATCATATTGCCTTCAGTGTTTGCGCCGGCAGCTCCTAGTTGGGTGTTACTGTATTCAGCATCATTCAGCATGCAATAGAATTGGAATGCGTCATTATTTGCTGACCAGCCACCGGTAGGTTCACCATATGGACCTGCGCACCATTGGCATCCGCGCAGTGGAACACCGCCGTTACCCCACTCCAAACCAGACAATTGCCAAATAATCATACCGCCAATGGCATCACGATTTTTGTAAGCTTCGGCATACCAGCTTTCCATATAGGTTGCACGTTGTTGCAACGATACAGTTACAAACGCATCAACTTCCGCTTGGTTGGTATAACTGCTTAATTTGACCGTTTGGCTTCCCGTTGTGCGTTGCTCGTTAGTTGGCCAGCTAAATTCACCAATGTAAGCGGGTTTCCCAACTTCGCGTGCCAGTGCAGCCAGTTTTTGGATGTTGCTAATGGCTTGTGCATCACTCATGCTCCACCAGGTTGGATAGAGGTGTGCGCTGATAGCATCGACATTGGCATCTTTGTTCACGTCGACCAGGTTGGCGTAGGTGTCATCACTGGCAAAGCCCATGGATGATTCCATACCAATGGAGACTAATTGATTCGGTGCTAAAGATTTCACGTGGGCTGCAATGTCTTTCACCCAATCTTTAAATGTAGCAAGGTCGGGTGTTATACGGGGTTCGTTGGCCAATTCCCACATCATGATGGTTGGATCATTTTTATAAGCAATGCCCGTTTTGGTATTAACGTGATTGAGCAGGTTTGTGATAAAGGCTTTAAATTGTGGGCGGCCAGCCGTACCGTAACCACCGTAAGCGTTGATGTTGCCGAAGTAGTTCCAGTGATCGCCCAGTGCAAGTACTAAGCGAATACCGCGTGCTTCTGCCAAGGCAACGTAGTTATCAAAGAGTTCAAAGCTACGTTTGATGATGGCTTTTTCAGCATCGGTACGGTCTGCTTCGTTCTTGCTGAGAATAAAGTCGCCATTAGATTTCATGTTAATACACACACCGTCATGTGTAGAGTTGTCGTTACAGAACATCCAGGTACGAACAACTTTCATATCCAGGGCTTTAGCGCGGTTGAAGAAGTCTTCAGCCATCGGCTCAGGTTTATACATCAAATAGTATTGATTGGAGCCGTTGAAGTAGAAGGGCGAGCTACCCAAAATAAACTGCGTGCCCGAGCGTCCAACAAACTTGGGTGTCGGTGGATTTCCTACTGTTACACGACGACATTCTTGCACTTTAGAGCCTTCAACGCCGAAGCAGAGCTGGTAGTAGTTATCCCCGGAGGTTGGAATGATTAATGGGCTCGCACCCTGGTAAGTCACAACATCACCTCCGTTAACGGTATAGGTTAATTTGCCTGTTCCAAAAGTATCGAATACCACGGTGATCGGACTGCCGGAAGGTAATTTGGCAAAATTAACCGGAGATGTGACAGAAAGTGCCGCCAGCATTTTTAAGTTCATGCCGTACAGGTTCATATAGCCCCAGTTGCTGCTATTAACTTGTACACCAAAGGTGTGGTCACCTGCGGTCAAACTTAGGCTGCGGGTCATGGTGGTGGGTACGGTGGAATCAAATGTAGTATCGGAAGCTGAGCCATCCACAATCAGCGAATTTACTTTAACGCCGTAAGGTGTTGCCCAACCCAAATCGAATTGGTATTCACCGGAAACATCCGTATGAATTTTCCATGTAATGGCACTGCCTGCGCCAAGTACCTGGCCAACACCATCAACCAGCTGTGCCGGTGCGACAAATGTGGCATTCGCAACAGAGTATTGCCAACCAGCGCTTGATATTGCGCTGGAAGAGCTGGAAGCAATAGAGCTGCTGGATTTACTTGAAATAACACTCGAACTGCTTGAGGGCTTACTACTCGAAACAGAGCTGGTCGCTGTTGAGCTTGACGTAGCAACATTGCTAGACGTAGCAAAGCTACTTGATGATTTTGAGCTGCTGCTGACAATCGAACTACTGGAGACCGATGAAGTGACTGGACCATAGGGAGCTGCTAATCCAGCACAATCGGCATAAGCGATACAGCTTTGATTATTTTCCCAACCCCAGCCTGAAGACGTAGCGGTGCAGATAGGGTAGGTTGTGCCGTACCAATTGCACCTTGCGGCTTGTGTCACCGCACTGCTAACCGAAGATGACATAACGCTTGATGTGGCAGCACTACTACTGGTACCAGTACATGCCTGAACCAAAGCCCACTCCCCCCACTGCTGTGTAACGTCGGGAGCCTTGCCAATGTTAGTCCAGTAGCGAGCTTTAAATTCATTCCCGCTGTAAGTTACCAGTTCGCCACCAACATACTGCTTTGTCGACGACCAAGCCTGTGAGGTGCATGTGCCTGCGTGAGCCTGCCAGGCTAAACTTGTGACAATAAGTCCCATCACCACATGGGATTTGGATAGAGATTTCATAGAATACCTGCTAGTTGATATTAGATTTATTAAAACCAGCGCAAGATTAAAAAGTGGTTAGGAGATTTGGGATAAACCATTGCTTAACTTGCGGTTTCCCTCAATGTCCCCTCGGGGGACTAATTCTTATATTTTCCTGGTTGTGTTTACCGAAACTTTGTAAACGATTACATTTTATGGTGTTTTTTACTGCTTATAAACAAAAATTTACATTGTTTTTAATTGGGTTCACCTATCTTTTATAGAAGATATCTAATTATCTATTTGATTTTAAACTATTTTTATATTTGTTTTGGGCGTGGATAAAAAATCAATAAATTTGTAATGGGTTACATTTTTGGGTAAAAGGGAAACATATTTAGTCTGCTAACAGGCGATTAATTTAAAAAGATATGCTTTAAAAAGGATGTAAAGATACAAATGGCATTGGCGAGCTAAGTTTTTTACACCACAACCACCTCACTATATAATCCCGCTTCCAATATCCACCTCAACCCAACAAGAAAAAATAAAATAACTCCCATGCAAACCAACAACTCCCCCTTCCGTGTCCTATTCGCCAGCCTGATCGGCACAACTATCGAGTTCTTCGATTTCTACATCTACGCCACCGCTGCCGTTCTGGTTTTCCCGACATTATTTTTTCCGGCAGGTGATGCAACCATCGCGGCCTTACAATCACTCGCGACTTTCGCGCTGGCGTTTTTCGCGCGGCCAATTGGTTCTGCGTTGTTTGGGCATTATGGTGATCGTATTGGTCGCAAGGCGACTTTGGTTGCGGCTTTGATGACCATGGGGGTGTCCACTGTGTGTATTGGTTTGTTGCCTTCCTATGCGTCCATCGGTATTGCGGCTACGGTGTTGTTGTGTTTGTGCCGTATTGGTCAGGGCATAGGTTTGGGTGGTGAGTGGGGCGGGGCGGTGTTGCTGGCGACTGAAAATGCGCCTGAAAATAAACGCGCGTTTTATGGCATGTTTCCGCAGCTGGGCGCGCCTATCGGGTTTATCTGTTCCACCAGCGTGTTTTTATTTTTAACGCATAATTTAAATGATGCGGATTTTTTAAATTGGGGTTGGCGCATTCCATTTATTGCGAGCGCCTTGTTGGTGATGCTTGGTTTGTATGTGCGCTTGAGTTTGGAAGAAACACCTGCGTTTAAAGCGGCGATTGAAAGTCACAAGCGCGTGCGTGTTCCTATGGTGACTGTGTTGACGCAGCATGCACGAGTGACAATTTTAGGTGCATTCCTGGCGATAGCGGCGTTTGCCGTGTTTTACATTACGACGGTATTTTCGTTGGGTTGGGGAACCAGCAAGTTGGGATATACTCGCGAACAATTTTTAATTTTGCAATTGTATGCCGTGTTTGCGTTTGTGATTACCATTTGGTTGTCGGCACTTGTTGCAGACAAGATTGGTCGTCGCACTACGCTTATGATTGCAGGTGTCTCTGTGATTGTTTTTGGATTGGGTTTTGCGTCTATGCTGAATTCCGGTTCGAGTGCCGGCGTTTTAATTACTTTGTCGCTTGGCTTTAGTGTGATGGGTTTAACTTATGGATCGCTCGGCACTGCGCTTGCGGAAATTTTTCCAACCGAAGTTCGTTACACAGGCGCCTCGCTCAGTTTTAATGTGGCGGGAATTATTGGTGCCTCTTTAACGCCTGCTATTGCGAGTTGGTTGGGTGTAAATTATGGTTTGCTTTTTGTCGGTTATTACATTTCCGTCGCGGGATTGTTAACGCTTCTCGCTGCAATTGCCTTGTCCAAATCCCTGGATAAATAATATTTGGAGTTAAGTGAAACACTTACAGTTTATCAGTCGCGTGTTTCACTTCGTGCTCCATCACACTGATCTATTTTTTCATTCTGCTTAAGATTCCAGGCTATTCGATCCGAATCAGCCTGGAGAATTCTTATGCGTAAAACCCTGCTTTGTTTCGCCGTTGTGTTTGCATCATTAAGTGCAAACGCGGTGGATATCAGTGTCAGTATTGGCTCTCCGAATTTGCACATTGGCGTGAATGTTCGGGAATATCCAAATTTAGTTCCCATTCGTGGTTACCCGGTTTATTACTCGCCCGATATAGATTCGAATTACTTTTTTTATGACGGCCTTTATTGGGTTTACCAGGATGATAATTGGTATGCCAGTTCCTGGTACAACGGTCCCTGGAGTTTTGTAGATCCCTATGCGGTGCCGGTATATGTGTTGCGCGTTCCGGTGCGTTATTACCATCGTCCGCCAGTTTATTTTCGCGGCTGGGCGATAGATGCACCACCGCGTTGGGGCGATCACTGGGGACATGAATGGTATGAGCGCCGCCACGATTGGGATCACTGGGATCATCGCAATACGCCGCGACCTTTACCTTTGCCGCTTTATCAGCGTCAGTATGCCGGTGATCATTATCCCGACCTTGATCGCCAGCGCGAGTTGCAGCAGCGAAATTATCACTATCAACCGCGCAACCCGGTTGTAGTTGCTCATTACAAGGATGAGCGCCAGCAATATGATCAATGGCGTTTGCAAAATCAACGTCGCCCCAATGAAAGCCGCGATGCTTATGAGCGCCGCCAACAACAGCAACGTGAAGAGCAGCAACAAAAAATTCGTCGCGATGAAGACCAAAGGCGACAAGAGGAACAAAGAAGGCAGGAAGATCAAAGACGGAAAGAAGAACAGAGACAACAACAAGAGCGTCAGCGTCAGGATCAAGCTCGCCGTGAGGAAGATCAACGTCAACAAGAGCGTCGCCAACAAGAACAGCAACAACTGCATCGTGAACAAGAACAGCGGCAGCAGACACAGCGACGCCAGCAAGAGCAACAACGACAACAGGAACAGCAACAACAGGCACGTCGCGTAGAAGATCAGCGTCAGCAATCTCAACGTCAACAGCAAGTGCGACAACAACAAGATCAGCAAGCAAGGCAGCGTGAGGAACAACAACGCCAACAGGCGCAACAACAATCACAGGAACAGCAACGTCAGGCTGAACAGCAACGCCAGCAACAGCAGCGACAACAAAACGATCAACAGCGTCAGCAACAGCAAAACCAGGCGCGTGAGCAGGAGCGCCAGCATCAACATGATGATAGAAGGGCGCGCGGTCGTGACCAACAGAATAACGACAAATCTGATCGCGATAATGATAATAAATAGTGTCGTGTTTGATGCGATATCCAATAAAAGAGCCATCATGAACGATGGCTTTTTTATTAATGTTGATTCATTTTTACCCTTGGATTTAAATAAATTTTATTACCGCTAAGATTAAAAATAATATCCAGGACGCTGCCAGTAAAATCCAGGGTAATCGAGAGGTTTGTTCACTTACTATTTCTTCGTTCACTTCTTCTGGTTTTTCTTGTGTCAATTTGGTTGCTAGTTGTTTTACCTTTTTAACGCGCTTATCCAAGTCCCGTGTTTTTTCGCTTTGCTGGCGCAAAAATAATTCCATCCCGCGTTGGATTCCATTGGCGATTGCTTTGGTTTCTACACTGGTTTGGCCTTCAACTTTTATGCTGTTTGCAATTTTTAAGGCTTCCGCACGAATATCGCGAGCGTCTTTTTTCTGTCTGGTTTTTGGTGGCGCTGACTGCGTCATAACATATGTCCCAATTGTTTTTCATTAAAAGCTATTACACAAAAATCTGCATTTCTTCGCCAATTTTTTTTCGCATTTCCATCAATTTAATCGCTGTTGCGTGGTGCTGTTTGTCTTCGTCAGTTTGCGGTATCCATTCGGGTACATTTACTTTCATGCCTGACTCATCAACGGCAACCATAATGACAATGCAATGGGTTGTCAGTCTTCTGTTTAAGGATTTTGGATCGCACGCATTTACTTCAATCGCAATATGCATCGATGATTTACCGGTATAGATAATCTTTGCGCTTACTTCAACCAGGTTGCCGACATGGATTGGCGATACAAAACGAATCCCCCCAGCGTAAGCTGTGACGCAATAGCGGCTGCTCCAGCCAGCTGCGCAAGCATAGGCGGCGAGGTCGATCCATTTCATCACGGCACCACCGTGAACTTTTCCACCAAAATTTACATCTTGCGGTTCAGCCAAAAAACGTAAGGTGATGTCTCGTTGTGGGCTGCTCATAGTTAAATCTCGTTGTGGTTCAATAGTGATACCATTATTTGATGTGAAATTAAAAGTTTTTTAATAATTTTATAAAGTTAGTTTAACAATTTCACTTGTCCCAAATTTGGTTAAGCAATTGTTCTATTTTTGTTATTTCGATAGGTTTGGTGAAGTGATAATCAAAGCCAGCGTTTTGCGCGCGTTGTTTATCGTCAGATGCGCCCCATCCTGTGATTGCAACTAAAATCGAATGACTAATTAGATTGTTGGAGCGAAACTCTTGTGCAACTTCATAACCATTCATTCCCGGTAAACCTATATCCAGCAATACAAGCTCAGGTTGATAAGTTGATGCTAAGGTAATGGCATCGTGACCGTTATAAACTGTTTTTACTTCATGCCCCAAAAATTGCAGAAGCATGGTAAGCATATCCGCAGCATCAATATTGTCGTCTACCACCAGGATACGACGCGGTGATGCTGTGTTTAAAGCATTGCTATTATTTTTTGATTCATCTGCTGTGTTTTTTTGTTGCTTTGCAACTGGTAGTCGTAAGGTAAATAAAGCACCTTTATCCGGCCCATCACTTTCAGCGCTAATAAATCCACCGTGCATTTCTATCAATTGTTTTGAAATAGCTAGTCCTATGCCAAGACCTCCCTGCGCGCGGTCCAGGGTTTTTCCTGCTTGCGTGAATAATTCAAAAATATGCGATGTCATGTCTGCCGTAATACCAACGCCGGTATCTTTTACGCGAATAATCGCTTCATCGCCTTGTTGTTCGGTAATTAATTCAATTCGACCGCCGCTCGGTGTGTATTTTGCCGCGTTGTTAAGAAGATTGGTAATAACTTGTGCGATGCGAATGGGATCTGCATCCAGTTGAATATTTTTTCCATCCTTGGTAATTACCAATTCGTGATTGTTGGCTTCAATACCAAGTCTGCTGACCTCAAGTGCGGAAAGAATAATAGTATCGAGTGGCACAATTTCTTTTTTCAGCTGAATTTTTCCGCTGGAAATCCTCGACACATCTAATAAATCATCAATCAAATGAACCATGTGGCTCACCTGGCGTTGCATCATATCCAGGGTTTTAATATTGGTTTGGGATAATTCAGAATGTGCAAGTACTTCAACGGCGCTACGAATGGGAGCGAGTGGATTCCTTAATTCATGCGCAAGCATTGCAAGGAACTCGTCTTTTCGACGATCTTGTTCCTGAAGCTTTTCGTACATAGTGGCATTTTCAATTCCCGCCGCTGCAATGGTTGCAAGTTGCGTCAGGATAGCTTCGTCGTCTGCAGTAAATTCTCCTTCGTATTTATCGGAGAGCTGCAACAAGCCTAAACTTTGTTTGCCTTTGCCGATCAGTGGAACGGTCAAACAACCTTTAACTTTTGCAAGGTTTTCCAACTTATTGACGTGTTCAGCATAGTTTGGGTTATTCGCATATTTTTCGGAAAGTGAAATACTATTTATCTGGTGCGATTCATCTTGCGATGTATTAATTGAAGCTACCGCCTGGTGTGCTCCTATAATAGAGCGCGCTTTTTCCGTCACTAAATTTACAATGCTTTTTGCTGACAAAAGCACATTTAAAGATTGGCTGGCTTTTGCAACTTGGCCAATTAAGGTGGCATGATGCTTTTCTGCTTCCAATAATTTTGCCATTTCTTCTTGTGATTCTTTCATGGCGGTAATATCGCGCGTAGTTCCTGCAACGGCTTCTACATCTCCATTCGAATCAAAAATGGGTACAAAAATATAATCATAAATACGTCGGCCAAAAGTTCCGGCAAAAGGCACTTCACCGCGAATAGGTAATTTAGTGCTTTTTACTTGTTCAATTTCGCGACTGTGCATTTCGGCGTGCCAGGGTTCATAGCCCAACTCAAGGCAGGTTTTACCTATAGCTTCATCCCAGGTTTTGCCCCACATGGTTAGCAATATTTTGTTGGCGTAACTGAAGCGATGTTGCAAATCAAATACGTAAGTGAGATCGGGTGTGTTAGATAATATGGTTTCATACAAGCGTTCACGCCGTTCGGATTCAGCATTGACAACAGCTACTTGAGTTTCTGCTTGATGGCGATCCCATGCTATTGCCATACAGTGGCTAACCGTTTGCAAAAATTCTATTTCACTGTGTGAAAATTCTGTGCGTGTTGTGCTTGCTAATGAAAAGGTGCCGAGCACTTTTCCATCGCGCCCCAATAATGGATGACAGGCGTAAGCGGTTACGCCTATTTGTTTAGCAAAGGAACCTGCCGGATCGGTACAAATCCGTTCTTTGTTGGCGGCTACAGGTTCCCGTGTTGCGGCAACTTTTCCGCAAAATGCCTGGCCTGCATCGAGGCGAGCTGCTGTTGCTTTTAAATGATCGGGGATGCCGTGTTCTGTAACCAGGTAGAGGTCACCATTTTCCCCTATGCGATAGTTCACAAAAATATCTGATTCGAACGGGATTCGAATCATCTCAAATACATCTTGGGATAAGTTGGCATCAATATCTTGCGATTCAAGGATATGTTGCGCCAGTGTTAAGAGCAGGGTACGCCGCTCCGTTTCTTTTTGTCGTTCAGTATCATCAAAAAATACTTTACTGAAACCGCGCAATTCGCGATCTTTATTGTAAAGGGGGGTGATAGTACCGCTTGCGAAAAAACGTGTGCCATTTTTATGCAAATACCAGCGCTTGTCTTCTATTTTTCCGTGTGTTAACGCCGCTTCCAATGTACTGGATGGTGTTGCTGCAATCTTGTCTGCCGCGGTAAAAATGAAATCCAGTTTTTGTCCAATAGCATCAATTGCGTCGTAACCTGTAATGGCAGAGGCAGCACCGTCCCATTCAAGGATATATCCCATCGGGTCACAAATAACTATCGCATGATCAGCTAATCCACTCAGCAACAACTCAATACGTTCTTCTTTCGAGTAAACGTTTTTATCTGTGCGGCTTATGTCTGTTTGTGTTGTATTCAAGATTGTTACCCTTTGTAGAAGTAGCGCTATTAAAATCTAAACCGGGCAAATCGACAACTTGGTTTTGGGTTTATTTGTAGAGTAGGAGAACCAATTGGCTATGAATATGACGGCAGATAAACAATTGAGTGACATTACACTGTACAAAGGTAGGGGCGTTAATTTCCATGACAGATTTTATTGCAATATAGGATTTTACAGTGTTGATAAAAATCTTTATTTCTCCCAAAAGATTTTTCCTGGATTCCCAATCTCCGAAACAATGCGCCTAAGAATTTTTCAAAAAAATAACAATACATTTCTTGTCGGAATGATGCTTAGCGTATTGAGGTGGCATTGATGGAATAAACCACAATGCTGCGTTCCTTTATTGCCATCACCCATAACTACCACTTAGATTCGATGTGTAGCTTCATGAAGGTGCGGGTTATATGTCGATATTCATAGATTCATGGAGTTGCATCCTGATCATCAGGCCCTTGGCAGGTTCAAATAGGGGCGGGGTACCCGGCATGATAAGCAGCGTCCGGGTTTCAAAAAGCTGGATATGGCATGGGTAGGGATTTCCCACTTCAGTGACGTTTAGTTCCAAAATTTGGCGCTTATCATCTTTTTTTACGAAAAACGCACTATTGTCTTGACAACGTTGTCTTTTATGCGCATTTTATAGCTTGTTCAAACAGGTGTTTTTATGGGGCATTTGCAACAAGAGTTGAGGGCCTATTTCTCAATGTGACAAAACCAGTGGCCAAATTGAGTACCTGGCAGGTTTTCTCGGAATTGATTATGAATGAAGTTGTTTTGTTTAATTTTAATGACATTACTGTTTTGTTCGGTGGCTTCCTGTCACTCGTCCTCGCTTTACTCTTAATTTTTCGTGCACCCGGTTTACGTATAAAGAGAAGTTATTGGTGTTGCCTTGCGCTGTTTTTCTTGCTGGGGACGTTGCATGCAATAGATACATTGCTTTATTGGAATCCCAGTATCAAAGGGTTGATGTCTGCAAACCCTAACGTGTTTTTTGCGTTATGGTTTGCTCTGTTATTGCAGGGGCCATTGTTATTGTGGTTTACCAAAGCGGCAATTTATCGTGAGTTTAATTTTTATTCCCGGGATTTATTGCATTTAATTCCGGTAGTGGTTTTTCCAGTTTATCTTTATTTGGGTTATGGCCGACTTAACCTTAATGAAAAGTTACAACTTATTAATGACTGGAATCTCGTAAAAAATAATGTCTATCTGGAGTCATTAGTTTGGGCGCAACGCCTGGTTGCATTTACTTATGGCAGTGTCTGCGCATATCAGATTTATAAATATATTTGGCATTTAAAAAGCACTTATTCATCTTTGAGTAAAGTTGATTTGCATTGGTTGAAATTGTTGGTGTTTGGGTTTGCCGCAATCTCAACCCTGGGTTTGTTGGCGCTTTTGCAATCTCGCTTTATGAGCTCCGGTGTGGATGGTCTTTTGGGCAAAATAGAAAATCATGCGTTATTTGTATATCACTGCGCGCTGATATTTTATTTGCTGCAAAATTCAAACGGTTTTGCGGAGATAAAAACTGAACACACGATTGGCTCTGCGCCCAAGGTGCGGGAGCCTCAATTGTATATTGTCGAAAAATTACAAGACCTTATGGAAACCCAGCGGCCTTACCTAGAGCCGCATATTACGGTCGAACGGTTGGCTCATAAGTTGGAGGTGTCTCCAAAAACACTTTCAAGCGCGATCAATAGCCAATTGAATGTTAATTTTTTTGAATTGATTAGCAATTATCGATTGGAAGAGGCTAAGCGTCATTTAACAGACCCTGCAAATCGTGAGTTACCTATTAATGATGTTATGAAGAGTTGCGGTTTTAGCAGCAAATCGGTTTTCAATCAGGCTTTTAAGAAAAACCTGGGCGTTACACCAAGTCATTATCGCCAACAATATTTAGGTTAAGTGTTTCGGTTAATTAAAAAATAATAAAAGACTTTTGCATCAAGTAAGACTTTAAGGAAAACAGGTTCTAGTTTCAGAAGTCGCTAGTGGGTACTAATTAGTGGTGTTATTTTCTTTCCGGTGCTTCATAGGTGCTATGGGCGCATGGGTTTTCCTGGCAAATAATATTTTTGCTGCGGATAGATACTTGCCACTAAAGGGGAGAATAAATTGATTAAAAAATCCGGATTTTCATTGGGTTATTTGCGAGCGATAAAAATAATTATTATTGCTTTCGCAGTGCAATGTTTTGCTGTAAATGCTGTGGCAAAGCCTGTTGTTATTGGTTATGTCCCTGCATTCAGGGCAATGACTAATATTATTGATACAACAGATCTTGGATTAGTTACCCACATCAATATTTCGTTTTTGAATCCAGATGCGAATGGCACGCTGATTAAAAACGATAGCCTGGTGTGTATGCCAGATATTAATAATGCCAATACCAACGCTCGCGATATTCGATACCTTGTCAATAAAGCGCATGAAGCGGGTGTAAAAGTATTGGTGTCTGTGGCCGGTGGAGTAATTCCTTCCTGTGCGGGAGATTGGTCGGTGCTTTTGCAGCCTGATTATCGCCAGGCTCTGGTTAACGAACTCATAAAATTTGTAGATGATTTTAACCTGGATGGTTTGGATGTTGATATTGAAGGAGAAGTGCTCACCAAAATTGATAAGGCAAATAATTACACTCCATTTATCCAGGCGCTTTCCGAGCAATTAAAATCAAGCAATAAATTACTAACTTGTGCTACCGCGTCTTATGAAGGAGGAATGATTCCTGTTTCTGCAATTCCTTATTTTGATTTCGTCAACATTATGTCATACGACCTTATAGGTCCAGGCTGGGGAACCCCCGGCGTTGAGCACTCTTCTTATGCGCAAGCTGTTGCTGACGTTAATCTTTGGAAAGCACGAGGTCTTCCGCAAGAAAAGTTAGTATTGGGTGTGCCATTTTATGGCTATGGTTTTGGCACTTATTTACCAAATTACACCTATAAAGAAATACTCGATAAATTGGGTGTTGAGAATAATGATAAAGATTTAGTAGGTAACGCGTGCGCAGGTTGTAGTTATGTTACTTACAACGGTATTAGTACCATTAAAAATAAAACCCGTTTTGCGTTACAAAATGGTGCAGGCGTTATGATTTGGGAGCTATCTCAGGACGCATCAGGTGATTACAGTTTATTAAAAGCAATTGATTCTGAAATACAAAAATCCAATTCAACCAGTTCGGCAGCAACAAGTTCCGTGGTAACAAGCAAGCCTGCTACGAACGAAAGCAAATCAAGTAAATCCTCTGGCGGATTTTTTCGATTAATCGATATAAATTTATTAATTGTGGCGAGTATTTTGCTTTTCGTAACTCGCCAGTCTTTTGGCAAATCATAAATTTTTTAGCAGCCTATAAATGGGATGCTTGAATAAACAAAAATCAAATGAAAATTTATAAGAAGGAATAGCGCTAACGTCATTTATTAAACAGGTGCGACTTTTGGTAGCCAGGGTTCGAGTTTTGGATGTTGCTAGAACCTCAAAAATTGGAATGATAAATTCAAATTTGGGCAGTTAACTTTAAATTGCACCTATTGGTAAATCCAGCTCACATATTTGTGTTAAAGCGTTTACAAAAGCGTGATCTGGAGGGGAAAAGTTGAGTCGTTTTTACTGATTGAATTAAAAAAGTGTATGAAACTTAAAGGGGTAGGATATGCATCAAAAAAACACACAGGCAGTCACGTTTAAGCGTTCACTGCTGGCCATGTCAATTATGGCTTTGGCAACACCTTCACTTGTGCTGGCGGAGACAGCGACAACAGAAGTGGAAGAAGTTGTTATTACTGGTATGAGAAATAGTATCAATAGTGCGCAGGAAATTAAGCGTAATGCTGATACGGTAAAAGATGTCATTACTGCGGCAGACATTGGCGCATTGCCGGATAAATCCGTGACCGAAGCGCTGCAACGTGTTCCCGGTGTGACCATCGAACATTTTGCATCATCCAGTGATCCTAAGCATTACGCAGATGAAGGTACCAAAGTATTGGTGCGCGGTTTGGATCGCGTGCGTTCAGAAGTGAACGGACGTGATGCTTTTAGTGCAAACCCCTGGGGCGGTTTGAGCTATGAAGATTTCCCGGCAGAGTTGTTGGGTTCGGTAGAGGTCGTTAAAAACCAGACGGCAGACCTGATTTCCGGTGGCATTGCCGGTACGGTTGATCTGGTTACCCGTAAGCCATTCGATTCTGACAAGCGTTTGATTTCCTTTAATGCAAAGGCAAATTATGGTGATTTCCGTAAAGAGGTCACCCCATCTTTTTCCGCGCTTTTCTCTGACAGCTGGGAAACCAGCGCAGGTAAATTTGGTTTCTTGCTGGCGGGTTCAAATTCCAAATACGAAACCCGTGGTGACGGCGTTGGCTTGGGCAACTTCCATGCTCGTGGTTTGGATACCACTCCAAATGCGAGTTGGGACATTTGGGGAACACCCACAGGCCCAGGCAAGAAAGAGGGTGCATATGACGGTCCCTGTGTGCCAAATGCGTTGGGATGGATGCCTGAGTGTGGCGGTAAGGCCGCTAACCTTATTACCGCAGCAGATGCATATCACTCACCCTATGACGGTCCTGCGCTTGAAGGGCAGCCTGCCGGAACTACCTGGTATGCGCCAGCGCAGTACCACATGAGCACTGCTGAAAATGATCGCGAGCGCACTGGGGTTACGACCTCTTTACAGTGGGCTAATGCAGATGAAACCATTGTTGCAACCTTGGAACACATTAACTCCAAAGCTACCCTGGAGTGGCGCGAACGACAAATCGGTCAGGCGGCCCAGGGCTTTCAGGACTTTATGGGCAGGTCCCAGGATTGGGAAGATGATGCGGCCAATGGTCATCCGTTGACAGTAGATTCAAATGGGTTTTTAACATCAGGTATTGGTTTGGGTGTGAACCCGGATGTACCCCTCAACTATCGCACGCGTTGGAATTACAACGAAGACACGGTTAAGGATACCTCGTTTAACGTGGTATTTAAGCCAACGGATCGTCTGGATGTCAAACTTGATTATCAACATATCGATTCAGAAAAACTGGTGCATAACTACAGTATGGCTGCGCAAACTCGTGGTGCAGTCGTAAAAGATGTTATGCCGTACTACGTGGATTTAAGAGGTTCCCTCCCAACGTTTGAGTTTTTGAATCCAAATGGCACAACTCCCGGTTGGCTCAGTCCTACAGAGCCAAATATCTTCATGGGCACGGGGATGCAGCAGGAAGAATTTAATAGTGCCGACGCCAACAGTTTTAAAATTGATGCTACTTATAAATTGGATGGAGCATTGACCGCAATTAAAACAGGCATGTATCACTCTGATAAAAACTTAACTGTTCGTGATACCAATTACGCGGGCTGGTCTGCAATTGGTACACCATGGGTTGACGCTGATCGTATAGCTGCAGCAGCTGTGAGTAATCCTGATTTGTTTGAGCGCGTAGATTTTTCAGATTATTACGACGGCAAAGTTCTGCAGGGCGGCGTAAATAGTTTCTTATTCCCCAAACTGGATTTGGTAAAAAACTATGCTGACTCCTTGCGTAAGGGATGTGCGGAAGGATGGTCTGGTCCGGGTGATGCTAACGGTAACGCGGCTGACGGTAGCGGCGGTTGCGCAATTCCCTATGAGGATATGGCAGGACGCGACGGCAACTTTGCCAAGCATGATGTCAGCAAATCAAATGAAAAGCGTACGGAGTTCTATGTGCGTGGAGACTTTGCATTCGACGACCTTACCATTCCGGTAAAGGGTAATTTTGGTTTGCGCTATGTGGGCTACAAGCTGGAATCTACCGGTTACTTGGTGTTGCCAAAAGAAACTAGCCGCGGTGGTGCAGAAGCAGCTGCTATTTTAGAGCGGGATTACAAGGCTATGTATGATCTTGCTTCTGGAGAAGCACTGCAAAGCACTGTAGAAGGAACCAATTACAGCACCGTACTGCCAAGTTTTAACGCGACTTTTGGTCTTAGTGATGATGTTATTGTTCGTCTGGGCCTATCCAAAGGTTTGTATTTCCCCAGTTTGGTTGACACGCGAAATACCATGGTATTGGACATGCAGTATTCCAAGCATTTGCAAGATCCAAATGCCAATGAGAGTGCTACAAACCCAATTGTTGGTATTGATAATGTCTCTTTAAGTGCATCTGCAAGTAACCCCTATCTAAAACCTGAAGAAGCGGTGAACTTTGATGTCACTACGGAATGGTATTTTGCAAAAGCAGGCTCTGTGACCTTGGGGCTGTTCCATAAAAAGCTGGATAACATCATTCGCAATAAGCAATTCAGTGTTAACCTCGATTATATGGGTAATAGTTACCCTATCTCGGCTTATGGTCCAGCGAACACGGGCTCAGGCACTATTCAGGGGGCAGAGTTCTCATATTCGCAGTTCTATGATTTCTTGCCGGGAGCCTGGAGTGGGTTAGGTTTGCAGTTCAACTATACCTATATCCATCAGAAAGGTTTGGAAGATCCAAATGGGGCCATATCTCCCAGCCTGACATTTAACTCTGCTGGCGAGCCCGTTGTTGATAGCCGCAATACATTCCGTGTGTTCAGTGGTTTACCTCTGCAAGGTTATTCAGACCGTAACTTGAACATTGTGGGTATGTACGAATATCACGATGTTTCATTCCGCCTGGCATACACATGGCGTTCCGAATACTTGCTGACCTTGCGAGAGTCTGAAGATTTTGTACCGGTTTATGCTGAAGCGGCCGGCACCATGGATGCGAGCCTTTACTACAACATTAATGAGAATTGGAAAGTGGGTCTTGAAGGTAGCAATTTGCTACATAGAGACACTAAAACCAAGTATCAAATGAACCAGGCAGGTGTTCAAACGGATGCTCTAAACTTCACGACCGACCGTCGTTATGCATTGAGCCTACGTGCAACCTTCTAATAGCGGTTTCGTGCTAATGAAGTGTTGTTAGAAAAGCGTACAGCAGAAATGCTGTACGCTTTTTTTCAAAATACCAGGTGCTTTTATTCTGGAATAATTTATTGTTATCTACGGATTCCGAAGCAATTAGGATTGCATCGAGCCATATTACAGAGTGCAAGAGTCAAATGGTGCAAGATTGAGTTAATGTGCGCAAGGTTGAGTAGATGACCGATTATAAAAATATCCCCGAATATAAAAATCTCTCTGCAATTCAATTTTTTGAAGAAATAGTTCCGCTTCAAAAACCTGTTGTTATCCGCGGCTTTGCAGAGCCTTGGCCATTAGTAAATGCTGCAAAAAAATCTCCACAGGATTTTGCGGAATATCTCATACGTTTTTACACGGGCAAAAAAGCCAGCATTTTATTGGGGCATCCTGATATAAAAGGGCGCTTTTTTTATAACGACGACATGACCGACCTCAATTACATTAAAGGTGATGAGCGTCTGGATTTATTTTTAGGCCGATTATTGGAGCTGGCAACGAAAGAAATCTTTCCTGCGGTATCCATACAAAATTTAATGCTGAGCGATATTTTGCCAGGCTTGGCTGATGAAAATGCCTCAGATTTTTTTCCTGATGTAATGCCGCGTTTATGGATTGGAAACCAGGCGACTGTGTGTGCGCATTATGATGGATCAGATAACGTCGCCTGTGTAGTCGCGGGGCGTCGACGATTTATTCTTTTTCCACCGGAACAAGTCGCGAATTTGTATCCCGGTTCGCTAAATTTTACACCTGCGGGTGCACCGGTGAGTTTGGTGAATCTTCATAATCCGGATTTTGAACGTTATCCGCTATTTAAAACCGCACTGGAAAATGCATATTCGGCAGAGCTGTATCCTGGCGATGCGATTTTTATTCCCATGTTGTGGTGGCATCACGTGGATTCATTGGAAAAAGTAAATGCCTTGATGAATTACTGGTGGAATGGTTCTGCTGCCAAAGAAGTTATCCAGCCAACACCGCTGGATAGTTTAAATATGGCCATGCTCGCAATGCGGAAATTAACGCCTATACAACGCAACGCCTGGCGAGCAATGTTTGATCATTATTTATTTAAGCAAGGTGTCGATCCCGCTTCCTATATTCCAGAGCATTGCCAATACGCGATAGGGGAGATAACGCCTCATGCAGAAAGAACACTGAAAGATCACGTTATAGAACGGCTAAAAAAATAATTGGGCATTGGAAATTGTCATGAAGATAAAACGTATTGCAATTGTGGGTGGCGGTAATGCCGGCTGGCTTGCAGCAAATCATTTGGGGGTGGAGTTGTCGCGTGATCCTGACATCGACATTACCCTGATAGAATCAAAAGATATTCCTGTCATTGGCGTAGGTGAGGGAACTGTTCCGCTTATTCGCAATAGCTTGCAAAATTTTGGTATCAGCGAAGTTGATTTACTGCTGGAATGCGATGCGACATTTAAAACGGCCATTAAATTTGCGAATTGGATGAGTACCGAAAAATACGGAAAGGATAATTTTTACTACCACACCTTTGATGCTCCTTTTCCTGGTGGTTATGATGTTACTCAATATTGGTTAGGTCACAAAACCGAAGCTTATTATTCAAAATTATCCGCCGCTTATTATGTTGCTGAAAAGAACCGGTCGCCTAAACGCCCGGATTCTCCGCCGTATAAAGGTTTGGTGAATTACGCCTATCATTTTGATGCTGCTAAATTTACAACACTGCTCGCCGGTAATGCCAAAAAACGATTTGGTGTGAAACACATCTACCAAACAATTAAACATGTGATGCTACATGATGACGGTAATGTAAAAGGCTTCCAGTATGATTCGGGCGAATCAGAAGAATTTGATTTTTATATTGATTGCAGCGGCTTTTCGTCATTGTTATTTGGTAAAACCTTCAAGGTTCCCTTTATTGATAAAAGCAACATTATTTTAACGGATACGGCTTTGGCGTTGCAGGTTCCGATAACGTCTGATGAAGAACTTTTTCCTTACACAAAAGCGGTTGCACATGATGCCGGTTGGGTGTGGGATATTCCGTTAACCACACGACGTGGAACCGGGTTTGTTTATTCATCGCAACATATGAGTGATGAAGAAGCTATAAAATCTTTTTCAAAATATCATGGCAAAGATCTCGAAAATTCGAATGTCCGAAAAATTCCCATGAAAGCTGGTTATCGGGAAAAAATATGGGAAAAAAATTGCGTGACATTAGGGCTGGCCAATGGTTTTGTTGAGCCCCTTGAAGCTACATCGCTTTTTATAACAGATTTTTGTGCAGGCATGATTGCCAAAAAAATTCCTTTATATAAAGAAGAAATTCCGGTATTTGCCAAATCATGTAACGAAATTGCGGCCCTGATTTGGGAGCGTATTTTTGATTTTATCCAACTCCATTACTGCATTTCAGATAGGCGAGACACGCAATTCTGGCGGGATGTTACCGAGCATGTTGAACGCTCAGCGCTTTTAAAAGAGCGATTGGAGTTATGGAAATATGCAATTCCCCAACGCACTGATTTCGCCAGCACCTTTGATTTTTTCCACACCGAAAGTTATTTGTCGGTACTGTATGGAATGGGTTATCCCACGAGGGCACCAGTAGTGAATGACACCGTGGGAAATTTCTCAAAACAGAAAATTGCAGAGCATCTTTTGAGTTCAAGAAAGCTGGCTGATTCATTAATGCCGCAGCGGAAATGGTTAACTGAATTAAAAGAGTATGTTGCTAAACACAGACCAACCTAATCAAGGAACCTCTGAAAAATTAACTTGCTTGCTCTGGCTTCGTTAAATTTCGGTAAAAAATGCTCATTTACTTCGTGTAAACTCCGCTTTTTACCGAAATTTTCCTCGCCATAGCTGCGCCGTAAACATTTTTCAGAGGTTCCTGCGTACCGACTATCTGAATCTAAAATATGACAAGCGAAAAGCCTAAAAAAATTCTTATTGTGGGTGGCGGTACGGCGGGCTGGATGGCCGCCAATTTAATTGCAGCCCGGTGGACTCATGTCGATGTTTGTTTGTTGGAATCTACCGAGGTTGGCATTATCGGTGTGGGCGAAGGATCTACACCGCATTTAAAATTCTTTTTCGATGCAATTAATGTTTCTGAATCCGAATGGATGCCGCGTTGTAACGCTACTTACAAAAATGGAATTTCGTTTGTTAATTGGTCGTCGGTTCCAGGGTTTGAATCTTATTTTCATCCCTTTCCCGCACAAACGGATGACTTCACTGTTCCAACGTTTTTTAGCAATATCAAGGCGCGTATACAGGGGCATAATGCCAATGCGCATCCGGATAATTATTTTCTGGAAACCTATCTCACCCAAAAAAATCTTGGCCCCATAGCGGCTGAATCTTTTCCGTTCCAAATACTTTACGGATACCATTTTGATGCCACCCTTGTAGGGCAATTCCTCGCTGGCAAAGCGATTGAGCGAGGCGTTAAACGTATATTTGGCACTTTAACGGAAGTCATATTAAACCCAACTGGTGATTTGGCGGCTGTTCGGTTAAACGATGATAGTCTTTTGGATGCAGATTTTTTTATTGATTGTTCCGGTTTCAAATCCTTGCTTCTGCAAGGCGCATTAAAAGTGTCTTTTAAAAGTTTTGAGGAAAATTTATTTAATAATGCGGCAGTAGTCATGCCCAGTGACATCTCGGAAATAATTCCACCAGAGACAAAATCAACAGCACTTTCAAATGGCTGGGCCTGGAAAATCCCATTAACCAATCGTTATGGCAATGGTTATGTGTATAGCGCTGATTACATCACACCAGGCCAAGCTGAAGTGGAATTAAGGCAGCACCTGGGTTTGCTTGAGAGTGATGTTGTCGCAAGGCATCTTCAAATGAAAGTAGGGCGTGTTGAAAAACATTGGGAAAAAAATTGTGTAGCGGTTGGATTGTCGCAGGGATTTATCGAGCCATTGGAAGCCACCGCGCTTGCACTGTCTTATGAAACGATTTCGCTCTTTATGAAGCATTACGAAAATGGATCCTACACCAATCAATTTGAAGCACTTTTTAACAAAGAAATGAATGCAAAGTTTGACGGTGTCAGGGATTATATTGTTTGTCATTACAAAGTTAACCAGCGAAAACACAGTGATTACTGGCGAGATAATTCTGTTAATACCAATGTGTCTGACAGTTTAAATAATATTTTATATCTTTGGCGAACCAGCCAGAATTTCGCCCATGATATGCAGTTGCACAAATTGGAAGGAAGTTACCAGGCAAAGTCGTGGGCTTGTCTGCTCGCGGGATATGGCATTTTGCCACCGCTGGAATTAAGTGCGCTGAATACACACTATAATTCATCACAGGATATGGATCAGCTGGCAGATTTTATTCGCAGATGCGGATTGAATTTTAAACCTCACAAGGATTTACTTACCTAAGCGTGCAGGAAAACTCAAGAATGAAATGAAAGGTGTTATTCCGCTTTAGCCGCCAATTCCTCTTCAATGAAATTCAAAGCTTCATCAATCAACAATAACATTGAATGTTTGGCGCGCTCAGGGTTACGGTTTTTGATCGCATTAAATACTTTTGCGTGATCTTCCACTATCCCGTCATGGTTGCCTTTCATGGGGCTGGTGTGACTGATACTGACGCGCAATGCTGTTTGGATAAAATCGCGCAAGCGCACATAAAAGCGATTGTTACTAGCGTAAAGGATACTGATGTGGAACGCGATATCGGCATCCAGATCTTCCGGTGAATTATCTTCCGCATTTCTCATGCCTTCGAGGGCGGCTTCAATTGCATTAATTTGTTCTTGGGTGGCATAGCGGGCAGCCAGCGCAGCCGCTTCAGGTTCAATGGCGATACGAACCTGTAAAAATTCTTTCAAGACTTTCATGGATGGTTTGCTTTCCAATGACCAGCGCAATAAATCCGGGTCGAAAATATTCCATTCTTCTTCGGCTTGTACGCGAATCCCCTGGCGCGGCTTGCTGGAAATTAAACCTTTGGCAGAAAGCATTTTTACTGCTTCGCGCACAGCGCTACGGCTTACACCGAATTTTTCGCAAAGTTCTGCTTCAGTTGGCAGGCCGTCAGTATTGTATTCACCACAAATAATGGCTTTGCCCAATTCATGAACCATGCGATGAGAAAGATTGAAGTTGCGGTCAAGTAGCGCCATTAGTTGCAATCCACATTATTAAAAGACTTGGCTGAAGGTTAACGATTTATGCTTGATATTACAATATAAGCATTTCGCTTAAATATATATTCAGTAAGAGGAATAAGGCTTTGGAGACAAATGCGTTAATCGATCAATTTTCCGGTTGCTCATCGAACAATTGATAGCCCGGATCAACAGCGCACCAAAGGTTCGCAATAATTATTTTTGTCTTGCGCCACTGGCGTCCCGTAAAAATTCCTACATTAATTAGCAACTTTAAATACTCAAGTTATTTAGCTGTCGTAATGACTCTATCTACTTATTTACTTACCCGTCGACCATGTTTTCCTGCCGGTATGTATGGAGGATTAGGTTTTAACAAGAATGGACATTATTGAGTCCTGGCTAAAAATTAATCCTCATTTTTAAGTAATATTCTAAGATTTTAATTGTGTTCAATTATGTAATATTAATTAACCCAAAAAAACAGGGTTCTTTCCGTTCACTATAAAAAAGTCAATTTATCGCCTGATTAAGCGAGGTTTCTTATTTAACTTGTAGCTCTACCAATTACAACTGATAAATATAGTCTTATAAAACAACGGCTAACTTATTGTAATTGACAAAATTGTTGTCTTTTGAATAATATTATCATACAAAATAATCATCCAAACTGGATGTGAAATGACTATGGTGATGTGATGACCTCTTATGCGTTAGGCCTGGATTACGGCAGCGATTCAGTGCGTGCTTTGTTGGTGGATGCCTTAACCGGCGCCGAAGTTGCAAGTAACGTCGTTTATTACCCTCGTTGGAAAAAAGGCCTGTATTGCGTCCCCGCCAAAGACCAATTCCGCCAGCATCCGCTGGATTACCTGGAAAGCCTCGAACAAGTTGTCCAGGGTTTATGGAGTAAAGCACCGGCTGGCGCGGCAGAAAAGGTTGTGGGTATAGGTTTTGACACCACCGGCTCAACACCTATAGCCGTTGATGCTGAGGGAATGGCGCTCGCCTTGAAACCCGAATTTGCTGAAAACCCCAACGCCATGTTTGTGTTGTGGAAAGACCATACTGCGATCAAAGAAGCGCAAGAAATTACTGCTGCTGCCAACGCCGCACATGAAAATTATTTGAAATACGAGGGCGGAATTTATTCCTCTGAATGGTTCTGGGCAAAAACCCTGCATGTGTTGCGTGAAGATGCTGCGGTGGCAAAAGCGGCTTATTTATGGGTTGAGCATTGCGATTGGATGTCAGCGGTGATCACTGGTACCACCCATCCTTCCAAATTACGCATGGGGCGTTGCGCAACCGGCCATAAATTGATGTGGCACCAAAGCTGGGGCGGTTATCCGCCCAATGACTTTTTTGTCGGCATTGATCCTTTGCTAAATGGTTTGCGTGATCGCTTACCTGCAGAAACTTTTACCGCTGACCAAACTTGCGGACTCTTGACCGTGGAGTGGGCTGGTTTGCTTGGTTTGCCAGTGGGAACTCCAGTCAGTTTCAGTGCGTTTGATTGTCATATGGGCGCGGTTGCGGCCAATGTGCAGCCCGGTGTTTTAACCAAAATTATGGGCACATCCACCTGCGATATTACGGTCGCCACTTACGAGGATATTGGCGATAAATGTATTCGCGGTATTTGCGGGCAAGTTGACGGTTCCGTAACGCCTGGCTTGGTGGGTCTTGAAGCTGGTCAATCGGCATTTGGCGATTTGTACGCATGGTTTAAAAATCTGGTGAATTGGCCGGTAAATAATTTATTGGCATCAACATCTTTATTGGATGAAACAACCAAACAAAAACTTGCGCAAGACATTGAAGAAAAAACGCTTGCTGCATTAAGTGCTGCTGCAAGTAAATTCGCGATTGGCGAAACCGGAATTACTGCACTTGATTGGGTAAATGGCCGCCGCACACCTGATGCAGATCAATCGGTTGCCATGGCAATTACCGGATTAAAAATGGGGAGCGATGCCCCGCAGATTTTCCGCGCATTAGTTGAAGCAACCGCTTACGGTGCGCGAGCAATTATCGAACGTTTTAAACAAGAAGGCGTTGCGATTAATTCAGTCGTTGCGATTGGCGGCATTTCAAAAAAATCTGATTTCGTTATGCAAACCTGTGCAGATGTTTGGAATTGTCCGATTGAAGTATTGGAAAGTGAACAAAGTTGTGCGCTCGGTGCTGCCATTTTCGCGGCAGTTGTTGGTGGTGTTTATTCCGACGTTGCCAGCGCGCAAAAAGTAATGGCATCTGCTGTATGCAAAACTTATAAGCCCGATGCACAAGCAGCTGCGGCCTATGAAAGTTTGTATCAACAATATCTCAAGCTCGCTGCTTTTGAAAATCAGGGAGGCGTGCAATGAGCTTCCTCGAATTAAAACGCGAAGTTTACGAAGCCAATATGGAATTACAACGCCGTAACCTGGTGGTGTATACCTGGGGCAATGTGTCGCAGATTGATCGCGCAAAAGGTGTAATTGCTATTAAACCAAGTGGTGTGGCTTATGAAGTCATGACGCCGGACGATATTGTGATTGTGGATTTGGAAAACAATATCGTCGAAGGTTCGCTTAATAAAAACGTTATGCGTCCTTCATCGGATACAAAAACCCACACACATTTGTATCGCCATTTTGATTGCATTGGCGGCGTCACTCACACCCATTCAACTTACGCAACGGCTTGGGCGCAAACCCAACAAGCTATTCCGTGTTACGGCACCACTCACGCAGATTACGCATACGGCGAAATTCCCTGTACCGCGGTAATGACTGACGAACAAATCGAACGCGATTACGAAGAAGAAACCGGTGTGCAAATTACCGATTGTTTTACATCGCGCAGCCCAAAGGAAGTTCCCATGGTGATTGTGGCAGGTCATGCACCTTTTACCTGGGGCAAGAATGGCGCTGATGCGGTTTATCACGCAGTTATTTTAGAAGAAATAGCACGAATGGCTTATCTCACCAAAACATTACAACCAACAACAGCGCCACTAAAGCAGGGCATTGTTGATAAACATTATTTGCGCAAGCACGGGAAGAATGCCTATTACGGGCAGGAGTAGTTATTTAATTGTTAGTGATGAAACTAGCGAATTGTTGTGTAAGTAGGATGTCGTCATCCTCGCAGAGGATCCAGCGACTTTAAAAAAATAAAGGCACTGGATTCCCTTCGGGAATGACGATAGACAATCCGGTGAAAGTTAACGTGAAATTAAAAGTTTTCTGAGGAAACCAAAATGAAAGTCTACGGCGATAAAGAAGTCTGGTTGGTCACTGGCTCGCAGCATTTGTACGGCCCCGGCGTATTAAAACAAGTCGCCGAGAACAGCCAGAAAATTGCTGCGGGTTTGACTGAATCAACAAATATTTCTATCAAAATTGTTGCGCAGGATACAGTGAAATCTCCCAGCGAAATTTTGACAGTGTGTCAGTCTGCCAACAGCAATCCAAACTGCGTTGGTTTGATTTTATGGATGCACACCTTCTCTCCCGCAAAAATGTGGATTTCCGGTCTGCGTGCATTGAGCAAACCTTACATGCATTTGCATACGCAATTTAATGCGGAATTGCCATTTGCAGACATTAATATGAATTTTATGAACCTCAACCAAAGTGCGCACGGTGACCGCGAGTTCGGCCACGTGAGTACACGTTTGCGCCAGGAACGCAAAGTGGTTGTTGGTCACTGGTCAACTGAATCTGTCCAACAAAAAATTGACAGCTGGTGCCGTGTCGCCATGGGTTGGCATGCAAGCCAAACGTTAAAAGTTGCACGCTTTGGCGACAACATGCGTCAAGTAGCGGTCACTGATGGCGATAAAGTTTCAGCGCAAATTACCTTTGGCTACGAAGTTCACGCTTATGGTTTGGGCGATTTGCAAAAAGTGGTCGATGCCGTTACCGATGAACAAGTTGCTGCACAAATTGAAACCTACAAAAAAGAATACGATGTGTCGCCCGCTATTTTTGATGATGAACATCAATTCAACATGTTGAAAAATGAAGCGCGCCTTGAATTGGGTATGTTGAAATTTTTAACCGATGGCGGCTTCGGTGCATTCACTAATTGTTTTGAAAATTTGACGGGCCTTACCAATTTGCCTGGTTTGGCAACACAGCGTTTGATGGCCGCCGGTTTTGGGTATGGCGGTGAAGGCGATTGGAAAACTGCAGCAATGGTTCACATTTGCAAAGTAATTTCCAAAGGTCGCGAAGGTGGCTCTTCATTTATGGAAGACTACACCTATCACTTCGGTGGTGTATCTTCATTCGACGGTGTCGACCAGGTATTAGGTGCGCATATGTTGGAAGTTTGTCCATCTATCGCCGCCGCAAAACCAAAATTGGAAGTACATTTACATACCATTGGTTGTCGCAATGATATTGCGCGTTTGATTTTTACCGGCAAAGCGGGCCCGGCGTTGTGTATTTCCTTAATTGATATGGGTACACGTTTCCGCATGATCATCAATGAAGTCGATACGGTAACGCCTGCGCAAGAATTGCCGAAATTACCCGTTGCAAAAGCCTTGTGGGAGCCACGTCCAAATTTGGAAATTTCTGCAACAGCCTGGATTCAAGCCGGTGGTGCGCACCACAGTGCTTACACCCAGGGTGTAACCGCTGAAGAAATTGTGGATTACGCGGACATCGCGGGTGTTGAAGCTTTGGTGATTGATGCAAGTACCACAGTGCGCGCGTTCAAAACCGAATTGCGTCACAACGCGGCCTATTATCACTTGAAAGATGGTGTTTAAGATTTCTCAACGAATTATGGTGTAATTTATTTACATTACCGTCATGAATTGATACTACATAAATTCAGTCGTGCAACTTTTTTGTACTGATTATTTAATAATAACAGGAGATTATTATGAAGCTTCAACCGTTCGCATTAGCACTCTGTATCGCTGCGATTTGTACGCAGCCAGTCTTAGCCGCTGACACGACCAATATCGCAACAGCTCAAAAAGTTGCTGCGGCAAAAGCTGTTGCGCAACTAAATGTTTCTGAAGCTCCTTTTGGCAAGCTGCCCGGTGGTGAAGTAACAACCTTATATACTTTGACCAACGCCAATGGACTTGCGGTTAAAGTCACTAACTACGGTGGTGTAATCACTTCAATTAGTACGCCTGATAAAGCCGGCAGGATGGGCGATATTATTTTAGGCTTCGATAATATCGAGGGTTATTTGCAAAACAAATCTTATTTCGGCGCAATGATTGGTCGTTACGGAAATCGTATTGGTAAAGCGCAATTTGATATTGACGGCAAAACCTACAAGCTGGACATGAATGATGGCGTCAACCATCTGCATGGTGGGAGTAAAGGTTTCTGGTCACTTTTGTGGGATGTAAAATCATTCAAGACAGAAAATTCTGTCGGTTTGACCCTGACGCATACCAGCCCCGATGGTGACCAGGGTTATCCTGGCAATTTGAAAGTGACTGTTGTTTATGAGCTGACTAACAACAACGAATTTAATATCACCTATAAAGCAATAACAGACAAAACTACTCACGTGAATATGACCCAGCATCCATATTTTAATTTAGCGGGCAAGGGTAGTATTTTGAATCAGGAATTATTTATTAACGGTAATAAATATACGCCGGTTGATAGCGGCTTAATTCCAACGGGTGAGTTAGCGCCAGTTGCAGGAACACCGTTTGATTTCACCAAGCCTCATGCGATTGACCAAATGATTGGGCAGGAAAATGAGCAATTGAAAAACGGTGGTGGTTACGATCATAACTGGGTATTAAATAAAAAGTCGGATGACGAATGGGGTTTGGATGCACGTTTCTCTGATCCATTATCCGGTCGTGTGCTGGAAGTTTATTCAGACGAGCCCGGCATTCAATTTTATAGCGGCAATTTCCTTGATGGAAAAGTGAATGGTAAAGGTGTGAATTTTGAATACCGCGGTGCAATTTGTTTGGAGCCACAACATTTTCCTGATTCCCCTAACAAACCAAAGTTTCCAAGCACTTTGTTGAAACCAGGTGTGGAATACAAGAGCAAAATTGCATTTAAGTTTTTGGTGAAGTAATAAATATATTCTGCAAAAAATAAAGGCGCCAACAGGTAATGCCAGTCAGTTAAGCTGACTGGCATTTTTGTTTTTGGATCGTGCTGCTTTTTTGAACGGATTACAGCGAGCTTTTTATTGGGAGTTGTGTATGCAGATCCGTAGGATGGGTGGAGTGCAACGATACCCATCAATGCCTTTAAAATGTTGATGGGTATCGCTTAGGCTCCACCCATCCTACATTCTACTTTGTGCTCAGTTTGCAGGCCTTTTTCTATGGGGCAGTTAGATAGTAATACTGCTTGGCTGACTGGCATTACGCCAACAGGCGCCTTTATTTTTTTAGATTTTACAAATATTTTTATTCGGTAATTCGAATCGTATCTACCTGGCAAATTGTTGTTGCTGGACCACTGCCTAGGTAGTTAAGTTGCAATCCAATTTTGTTAATACATTTAGGATTAAATCCAACATCAAACACGTTGCCCAAATTCGCATAGATTTTATGCCATTTGCCTGTAACGAGTTCCATTGCGTAATTGGATTGGGTTGTTACTGTTGTGCCATTTACGTCGGTAGATACCATTTGATAGGTAAAGTTCGTATCACTATTGTCCCAACAAAATAATATGTTTGAACATAGTTTTTCCTATTGTTTATTAAAGAATGCTCCAGATATCCGTCTTGTAATTTTTTTTATCGTACAGGTGGTGCGGAAAAGGAGTGCGGATTTTATACAGCCTTATGATGGGTTGCAAAAAAATTAGCAGCACAAATAGCATCTAATAAACAAAAATAAAAAAGTCCCAAGAGGGACTTTTTTATTAGGGGAGAAACAGTTCTAACTAATGACTCACAATGACACCTTCCTCAATCGCATGAGTTGATGCTTTCCTGGCTGCAAAGGCAAACCAAAGAACGTAGAGATAACACACGAGTGGAACAACGAAGGCTAGTGAGCGCGCACCAATTGGAAAGTGTGCGATGAATTGGTCTACTGCAAAACCGTAAAGCACAGAAATAAAACCTCCACCGCAAATTGCCATACACATTAATCCTGATGTTGCGGAGGCCGGCGCGCTTGAGCGCTCAAGCGTAATAGTGAAGATGGTGGGAAACATAATTGAGTTAAACAAGCCAATTAAAATCGCCGCGATTCCAGGAATAAAACCCATGGTCAGCGGTGCAACATAATTGCCTGGTAAGGTCACGGAGCCGCCCAAATGTGTGGCTGGCAAGTGATAGGTGCAAATGACCAATATACACAACAACGAAGCACTGAACGCTACAAAACCTAACATTGAAGTTGCTTTTATGTAGCGCAATAAAACCGATCCGCCAAAACGGCCAAACATCGCGAACAACATAAAGATTGGGCCAACATAACCGGCTACTTGCGAAGGAATATTCAGGATTTGTTCTTGCTCAAGGAAAAAAATCATTCCGGAGATAACACAAACTTCTGCACCCACATATAGGAAAATCCCCAACGAGCCGAGGTTTGCCCATTTGGATTTCAACGCTGATAAGGGGGATTCTGAATGTTCTTGCATCCTGGGTGCATGGGACGCAATGGTGTTGCGCACTAAAAATACCGCGAGGGTAAATACTGCAAGGATGCCTGCAATCAATAAATAGATGTTGGTTACAAATGACAAACCGGTATCTAACATGGCTTGGGTGATCACTACATCTTTATGGAACAGCGGGCCATCGAGCAAATATTTCGCACCAAATACACCGCCTACATAAGCGCCCATTGAATTAAAGGCTTGCGAAAGGTTTAAACGGAAGTGTGCGCCTTTTTGGTCGCCCATGGATGCAATTAATGGATTGGCTGCGACCTGTAACAAAGTGATACCCGAGGCCGCGACAAACAATCCCAACAACACGGTGACGAAAGTGTGGGTGAAGGTGGTTGACCAGGCAATTAAACAACCGGCCACAATCCCGATCAAACCCAGGACGATGGAATTGGCGTAACCTTTTTTGGCAAGGTAAGCCGCAGAGGGAATGGACATAATGCCGTAAGCAATAAAGAACGCGAATTGGTTGAGCTGTGCTTCGGCGTCGGTGAGGGTGTAAATCACCTTCATGCTTTTAACGAGCGGATCAATCAGGTTGGTCACGAAGGCCCAGATAAAAAATAGCGCAGTGATGTAAACAATCGCGAGAATAAGGCTGCCGCTTTTGGAATGAGTCGTAGACATGTTTTTATCCATTGATTTGTCGATAGTAAGGTCGTGTTGATTAGCGGACATGGCATCCCCTGAATTATTGATTTTATTGTCTATATTGCACTCGCGTGAAGCGGTGAGCGGGGCCCTAAAATCTTATTAACGGCCAATCAGACCTGCTAAATATAAGATAGTTTCTTCAAAAAAATCGCGAATAACATCCTATTATACTATTAATAATTTAAGTAATTGAATGATTAAAACAGGAAAAAAGGGCTATTTTCGTCGGCGAAAAGTAAAACATTGTTAATGTCAGCTTGATAAAACTTATGAGGTTTCATTAAAAAATCATCTGGCTCTTTCCATATTTTTTGATTATTGTAATACAAATTGAGGTGCTGAATATTTACGATTTGTGTGTTTAGTCAGACTTTGATTAGGGTAATTGTCGTTGGAGGGTGTAGCAATAGAATGTTGCCCACACCGTTTCTTGCCGCCAGGGGGGAACTCCTGGCGGTTTTTTTATACTTGGTAGATGTTAGCGTTTGCTAAAACGTTACTCAGGCAAGCTCATTTTCCAGCGCCATCTCACGATGCTTTTTATCTTATCCCCAAATTTATTTCATCCCCACATTCGTTCCATTCCCAAATTTGTTACACCTCTAAATTTATTCCATCCGTAGAAATATTCTCTTTAGTGATTATCGCTTCTTTTAAAAACCAACACCTTTAAGGTAGCGATTGCAGCATAAGGTAACCATATTTGTCACTTTTGGTCACATTAACTATAAGTTGTGTCGACTTGTGTTCTAGTGTGTTGAAAGTGCCGCCATGCTTGGCTAGGATGCCACGGCGTTGACCAACAACGCAGCTTGTTTGTCTCTGGCAGTACCACTCATGCAGAGATCGGAATTTAGCTCCCATAAAAAAATAACGAGGGGATAAAGACAACCAAGCCTATAAAAGCACGAGAGCTAATGTTGCCCTTAATAACAATTTCCTGACAGTTATTTGGTTTGTTGCGAGAGGGGTGGGACGGCGTTTGGATAGTGTTTCTCGTTTATATCAACTAGAAAGTGAGACATAAAAATGAATAATGTAAAAGTGCAGCTATCGACGATAAGTAAAGTTTTAAAAGCCGGTAAGGTTTTAAACGTAAGTAAAGTGTTAGGGTTTTTAATGGCGTCAGCAGGTTTGTTGGGTTTGGCTCAAACGGCAAGCGCACAAACCATCAATTCAAATTCAACGGGCACCAACAATGGTTTTTATTATTCATTCTGGACTGATACACCCGGAACCGCATCAATGACCTTGGGCTCTGCTGGAAACTACAGCACCAGCTGGAGCAATACAGGTAATTTCACGGCGGGTAAAGGCTGGTCTACTGGCGGACGTAAAAGCGTTAATTTTTCCGGTAGTTTCAATGGTGGCAGCAATGGTTATTTGGCTGTTTATGGTTGGACTACAAGCCCGCTCGTAGAGTATTACATTGTTGAAAACTACGGCAGCTGGACGCCTCCAGGTGGTACCTCATTGGGTACGCTTACCTCTGACGGTGGTACTTACAATATCTATAAAATGCATCGCGATAACGCTCCTTGTATTACTGGTAATAGCTGCAGCTTCGATCAATTCTGGAGTGTTCGCACGTCCAAACGGTCAAGCGGTACTGTAACGACGGGTAATCACTTTGATGCGTGGAAGGCTAAAGGCCTGACGATGGGCTCGTTCAATTACATGATTATGGAAACCGAAGGTTACCAAAGTAGCGGTAGCTCAAACATCACCGTGAGTGAAGGCTCTTCAGGGGGAACAACATCTTCCAGCGGCAGCTCAAGCTCATCCGCAAGCGGTAGCAAAACTATTATTGTTCGTGCAAAAGGTTCGGTTGGTGGCGAAAGTATTACCTTGAAAGTCAATAACACTGCAGTACAAACCTGGACCTTAACAACCACCATGACTAACTATACTGCAACAACCAGTTTGTCTGGCGGAACCCTGGTGCAGTACACAAACGATTCCGGTAACCGCGATGTTCAAATTGATTACATCAGTGTGAATGGTGCGATCCGTCAATCAGAAGCACAGACAACCAACACTGGCGTGTACCAAAATGGCGCTTGCGGTGGTGGCAACGGTTTGAGCGAGTGGTTGAACTGCAACGGCTATATTGGTTACGGTAATATCTAGGTTTTACATTGTTCGAAGAAATCCCCGGCTGTTCGTAATCTTGTTAGGCTTATATCGTCATCCTCGCGTAGGCGAGGATCCAAAAGATGGCACATAGCTGTTGAAGAAAATGGATCCCTGCCTGCGCGGAGATGACGATCACTCAACTTTTGGGCTTAAGTGAACTCTATTGCGATTTGTTCGGGATTTCTTGTGCAACCTGCAAATAAAATTTTTTAGTTTTAATAAATATATTAGATAGCTTTAAACGACAAACCAAAAGCTTATTTCCCTTCTTCGTAAATCCTCTTGTGCACTTCAATTTTTTGTAATGAAAACACCGCCAATCAAATTAATTTTTGTGTAATTCGGGTAGCCCAGGTAGCCGCAAATGTAACTTTTAGTCACATTAACTATATGTAATCGTATTCTTGTGCACTAGTGTATTGAAAGTGAGGTTTTCCTTGGTTAGGATAATTTTGCGTTATTGCATTACGCAGCTTGTTTGCCACTAGCAATACTACCCATGCAAAGGAAGGAGTCTGGCCCCAACAACAATAATGCCCAGGGGGATGGTGACAATTCAGGTGTTTCAACTACGAGGGTTATTCGTGTTTCCTGTTCGTTTTTACTGATTAATATTTCCATTACTCAGAAGCAGGGCAGCATGGACATGGTGACTCTTAGTCTCGTCAACTAATTAATGTAGTGAGAAGGAAAATTATTATGAATAATTATTTAAAAGTGCAGCTACCTACAATAGGCAAAGTATTAGGTTTTTTAATGGCGTCAGCGGGTTTTTTGACCTTGGGTCAAACAGCCAGCGCGCAAACCATCACGTCAAACTCAACCGGTACCAATAACGGTTACTACTATTCGTTTTGGAAAGATAGTGGAAATGTGTCCATGACGTTAGGTGCTGGCGGAAACTACAGCACTACCTGGAGCAACGTCAATAACTTTACCGCCGGTAAAGGCTGGTCAACGGGTGGACGCAAAAACGTTACCTTTTCAGGTAGTTTTAATGGCGGCAGCAATGGTTATCTGGCGGTTTATGGCTGGACCAAAAACCCGTTGATCGAATATTACATTGTTGAAAACTATGGTAGCTGGACTCCACCGGGTGGCACCTCATTGGGGACTTTCACATCTGATGGTGGTACTTACAATATTTACAAAATGCATCGCGACAATGCGCCATGTATTACCGGTAACAGCTGTAGCTTCGATCAATTCTGGAGCGTGCGTACATCAAAAAGATCAAGCGGTACGGTAACCACGGGCAATCATTTTGATGCCTGGAAAGCCAAAGGCATGAACATGGGTTCCACCTGGGATTACATGATTATGGAAACCGAGGGCTACCAAAGTAGCGGTAGTTCCAACATCACTGTCGGTGAATCCAGCGGTGGCGGCGGTACTACTTCCAGCAGCGGTTCAAGCTCAAGTTCAGGATCATCAGGCAGCAAAACCATTGTTGTGCGTGCACGCGGAACTGGCGGCGGTGAAAGTATTTCATTAAAAGTAAATAACACCACCGTACAAACCTGGAGCTTGTCTACCACCATGACTAATTACACTGCGACAACCAATTTGTCGGGTGGAAGCCTGGTGCAATACACCAATGATTCGGATGGACATGATGTGCAAATTGATTACATCAGTGTCAATGGCGCAGTTCGCCAGGCGGAAGCGCAAACAACCAACACCGGCGTTTACCAAAATGGCGCTTGCGGTGGCGGTAACGGTTTGAGCGAGTGGTTGCATTGCAATGGTTACATCGGTTTCGGCAATATTTAATAAGTACGGATAAATCGATAAAAAAATGGCCTCCCTGTGACTCCCTGTGAGGCCATTTTTGTGCAGATAATTTCATTATATTTTTGCTGGGTCTATATCCTAAAAACATGACTGCTTTTATGTAGATTTAACTCGAAAGCGATCATTCATTATCGGCAGCACAACATTTTTCAATAAACGCAGCGTGCGATAAGCTCTGGTTAGTTGCAGTGCTCGTAATTGGTATCAAACCAACCTTGCGGTTTGCAGGTTCCCGATAAAATGCTACGAATTTTTGAAACGCGTGATTGCAAATGATCTACTCCAACTGCTGCTTATTGAGTAAAAGCTGCGTATTACTTTCTGTTTCTTCCGGCAAAAGCTCGGTGACAGATATTGCAGCCCAGGTTGCAGCTATAACCAGATACAAGACGACAACGACTATCACACCTGCCAGGCATTTCATTATTTTTTTAGTTTTCATACTCATTCCATTTCAAAAACTTAACCGCACGAATAACTTAACTGCACCAAGAACTTAACCGCACCAACAATTTAACCGCATTCATAACAGATGGATGTCTTCGCCAACAGACGAGTCATTTACTACGGCATAAAGGCAGGTTGGGCGAGGTGTGTTCCAGCGTTGCCCTTGTATTTTTTACAAGGTTGTGTGCAAGTTTCGCCGCCGTAAAAGTAAATAAACTGCTGGCTTAAGTAAAGCCAAAACAGGGGTGATTTACCCTTGTTTGCGAAAAAAGGGAGATAAAATGACAGCGCTGTTGACAGCGCTGTCATTTGTCACTAAAGTAGGCTCCACGAGTAGATGAGGCAGGGTGATTTTTCAGCTTGCTACATGGTGACAGTCTCTCACCGTCGATGTCTGGTTGATGCATCGACGTCTCCCTCTTGCCCCTCACGTTGTGAAGGGCTTTTTTTTACCTGTGACTTTTGCCTGTTAAATTCGCCATCTATCAATTTCCCCCTCCAGCGCTTTTTCCTTGCTTCTCTTTTTTCCTTATTTCTCTTTTTCTTTGTCTCTCTTTTTTCATTTTATCCTGGTGTCTTGCACAAAAATCCGTCTTTTGGGTTTTCTGACCCTAGGTTATTTTTTCCATAGCTGGCATAATCACGACCCCCAAATTTGGGCTTATCCGCTTCTTTTATTATGCGCATAACTCCAGCCTAAGTGCGTCTAGGTCTTTCAGATGCACACCTTATCGATATCAGAGGATTAACATGCAACCAGCTATAAAGCCCCGCAACCCTAACTTCTCATCTGGCCCTTGCAGCAAGCGTCCAGGTTACAGTTTGGATCAACTGGATGTTTCTACTCTTGGCCGCTCGCACCGTTCAACCATTGGTAAAGCCGCATTGCAACGCGCGTGTGAAGACACCGCTAAATTGCTCGGTTTGCCAGAAGGTTACCGTGTTGGCGTTGTGCCAGGCTCGGACACAGGCGCAGTGGAAATGGCTATGTGGTCGCTGTTGGGGCAACGCGGTGTGGATATCCTGCAGTGGGAATCGTTTGGAAAAGGCTGGCTGAGCGATGCGACTAAAGAATTGAAATTGACCGTAAATGCACACGAAGCCGATTATGGTTTGTTGCCAGACTTGAGCAAAGTGAATTTTGATAACGACGTTATCTTCACCTGGAACGGCACCACTTCTGGCGTAAAAGTTCCCAACGGCGACTGGATTCCAGCAGACCGTAAAGGCCTCACCATTTGCGATGCAACCTCTGCAGTATTCGCGATGGAAATGCCGTGGGAAAAGCTGGATGTCATTACGTTCAGCTGGCAAAAAGTGCTGGGCGGTGAAGGTGCTCACGGTATGTTGATCCTTAGCCCACGCGCGGTTGAGCGTTTGGAAACTTACAAACCATCATGGCCAATGCCAAAATTGTTCCGCATGACCAGCGGCGGAAAATTAATTGAAGGCATCTTCAAAGGCGACACTATCAATACGCCATCTATGTTGGCTGTTGCCGATTACCTGGATGCGTTGGATTGGGTTCGTTCAATCGGCGGCGTAAAAGAAACTATCGCACGTTCAAACGCAAACCTCGCGGTATTGGAAAAATTTGTGGATGCAAATGACTGGATAAGCTTCTTGCCGCAAGTGCCAGAAACCCGTTCAAATACCTCTGTGTGCTTTGTGTTAAAAGCAACCGCTGACCAGGTAAAAGCCATGATCAAGTTGTTGGATAAAGAAGGTGTTGCCTACGACATCGGCGCTTACCGCGATGCGCCAGCCGGTTTGCGTATCTGGTGTGGTGCGACTGTAGACGCTGCGGATTTGGAAGCTTTGTTGCCTTGGCTGACCTGGGCATACCAGGAAGCCACTAAAGGATAATTTTTGCGTAATCCTGATGGGGCTGTGTAATTACACGGCCCTTTTTATTAGTGATTAAATTGTTTGGTCATTAAATTTTTCAGTCATTTGCCTGTTAATTATTTTTGAAGGGAGTCGTCATCCTCGCGAAAGCGGAGATCCAGCTTTTGATTTTTAAATTAGTTGCTTAAGAGCTGGATTCCCGCTTTCGCGAGGATGACGATGAATAAATAAATTAAGTTCTCCTCAGTCGTGAAAAACTGCGTAAGCAGAATCATGGCGACTGACACTCGCATCGAAGAAGGAAAAAAATTATGTTTAAAATCAAAACCTACAACACCATTTCTATCAAAGGCCTGAGCCGTTTTGGTCGCGACAAATACGAAGTTGCGAGCGATATCGGCGCTCCGGACGCTTACATTTTGCGCAGCCATAAATTGCACGGTGAAGCCTTGCCTGCAAGCGTAAAAGCGGTTGCGCGCGCAGGTGCGGGTACCAACAATGTTCCTGTTCCTGAATACACCAAACAAGGTGTGGTGGTATTTAATTCTCCTGGCGCTAACGCCAACGCGGTAAAAGAATTAGTGCTTACCGGTATGTTGCTGGGTTCGCGCGGCATCCTTCCCGGCATGGCTTATGTGAACGGTTTGACCCACATGACCGATGCAGAAGAAATGTCGAAATTGTTGGAAAAAGAAAAATCCAATTTTGCTGGCTTCGAATTGCAAGGTAAAACTCTGGGTATCGTTGGTTTGGGTGCAATTGGTTCCATGATCGCTGATGCTGCATTGGCGCTTGGCATGAATGTAGTAGGTTTCGACCCTGCACTTTCAGTCGATGCTGCATGGCGTTTGCCAAACCAGGTTGCCAAGATGGAAAACCTGCAATCGTTATTGGCGCGCGCTGATTACGTAACCCTGCACGTTCCTGCGATTGATGCGACCAAGCACATGATCAATGCCGACACCTTAAAAGTCATGAAAAAAGGTGCAGTGCTTTTGAATTTTGCACGCGAAGCGATTGTTGATGCGCACGCTGTGGTTGAGAGTTTGGATGCAGGCCATTTGGGCAAATATATTTGCGATTTCCCTGAGCCAATTTTGTTGAATCGTCCAGATGTTTACGCCATGCCACACATTGGCGCGAGCACTGAAGAGGCCGAAGAAAATTGCGCAATTATGGCCGCTGACCAACTGATGGATTACCTCGAAAACGGCAACATCAAAAACTCGGTAAACTTCCCGGCAGTTGCTATGGATCGCGCTGCAAACACTGGCGCACGTATTACGTTCTCCAATGCAAATGTATCTGGCGTGCTTGGTCACGTGTTATCTGTATTGGCTGATAATAAAGTGAACGTAGTGGATATGGTTAACAAAAGCCGTGGCGATGTTGCTTATAACATTATCGACGTACAACAGGCTCCGTCTGCTGCGGTAGTTGAGGCTATTACCAACGTTGAACATGTGATTGCGGTGCGTGTTATTTAACCCATTCTGGCGTTCCGGTTTAAATGTGTTTGTAGGGATTTATAGTTAACAGGGAGTCGTCATCCTCGTAGAGGATCCAGTGACTTTTGCAGGTATTGGATCTTCTATGGGCATGACGGCAAATAAATATCGATAATTGTTTGCCGTGTTTCTCATTAAAGCGTTAAGTCCTCCCTTCTTGCATAAGCTTCCTCGTACACAAATCGCTTGGCCTGTGTGATACTCGCAGCTCATCACTCAGTCTGCCAGCTGCTTATGTACAAACTCGTCTTCTTCGTTCCCGAATCCCATCTTGAAGCCGTCAAGTCTGCGGTATTTTCCGCAGGTGCAGGCCATATTGGCAATTACGACCAATGTTGCTGGCAGGTGTCAGGGCAGGGGCAATTTCGTCCCCTCGCGGGCAGCAACGCTTTTATCGGTGAAATCGAACAACTCGAATATGTTCCTGAATATCGCGTTGAAATGGTGTGTGAAGACGCGTTAATCCAATCTGCCGTTGCCGCATTACGTGCAGCCCATCCTTATGAAGAACCGGCGATTGATGTGTGGTTGCTGGCGGAGCTGGCATTGTGAATCGCGAGTTTTGGCAAGCGCTCGAATACACCTTAAAACCCAATGGTGATGCACAATCTTTTACTGGCGTTTTTCCACAACAAGCCGCTGTGGTGGTATTGCTTACGGAAGAAATTTCCCCACGCATTATTTTTACTTTGCGCGCTAAACATTTGAACCAGCACGCGGGTGAAGTCTGTTTTCCCGGCGGGAAATGGGAGCCACAAGATCATTCGCTTTTGGCCACTGCCTTGCGTGAAACCCACGAAGAGATAGGTTTAATGCCGGGAATTATCGATATACTCGGTGTTCTGCCTGCCCGCGCGACGCGGTCTGGCGCTATGGTGCAACCGTTTGTCGGCAAGATTCCCACGAGTTGTCGCTTCAATTTGAATTATCATGAGCTTGATGAGTTGTTTTCGGTGCCAGTCGCAGCTTTTCAAAAAGGTTTGCAAGTGCGTACTGATATTTTTGAGCGCAACGGCCTGCGTTTAAAAATCCCTGCCTATGTATATGAAGGCTATGAAATATGGGGTTTTACCGCAGGTGTCACTGCCGAATTGTTGAACCTGTTGCAATCTTTAGCAAGCGATAAGGCGTAGAATTCCCTTGCTGAACGGGCGATTTGACATAAAGCAATCCTCTGCCAATATGTCTGCACGTCTTATAAAAATGATGGCTCCCACTCACGTCCAAAACATAATCGTAAAGTGACATCCAATATTTGGCAGAATAATAAGGCGTAACCTGTCCATTGAAGGCATCAACCTATTTCACTCACATCTCTATAAGGTAATTAAGGATGAGTAACATTAAACTTCCCCTGCGCGATATTGAATTCGCACTATTTGAGTTGCTGCATTACGAAGAGCATTACGCGGAATACTGTCCCAGTTTGGATCGCAACCTGATCACCGCCTTGCTGACCGAAAGCGCGCGCTTTTGTGAGGATGTGCTGTCACCTTTGTCTTCAACTGGCGATAGTGAGGGTTGTCACCTTGTGGATGGCAATGTCATTACGCCGACCGGTTTCAAGGCGGCCTACCAGCAATATTGTGATGCAGGCTGGCCATCACTTGCGCGCTCGGCAGAGTTTGGCGGGCAGGGCTTGCCGCAGTCCCTCGGCATTGTCATGAATGAATTGTCGGCCACGGCAAATTACGCCTGGACCATGTATCCGGGGTTGTCGCAAGGCGCCATGCATACCATCGAATCCCACGGTTCCGATGAGCAGAAGCAAACCTATCTCCCTGCCTTAATTTCTGGCGAATGGACGGGCACCATGTGCCTTACCGAGGCACAGTGCGGCACCGATCTGGCCCTGATTAAAACCAAAGCGACTGCCTTGGACGACGGGCGTTATTCGCTGACGGGTACTAAAATTTTTATCTCGTCGGGCGATCACGACCTGGCTGACAATATTGTCCATATCGTCCTTGCCCGCCTGCCTGATGCACCAGCGGGAACCAAAGGGCTTTCACTATTTATTGTCCCTAAATTTGTTATCAATCCTGACGGTTCTGTTGGCGAGCGCAATAATGTCAGTTGCGGTTCCCTTGAGCACAAAATGGGCATCCACGGCAATGCGACCTGCCTGCTGAATTTTGATGGCTCTGTGGGAACCCTGTTGGGGGAGGCAAATAAAGGTCTTTCCCTGATGTTTACCTTTATGAACCTGGCGCGCCTGGGTGCGGGTTTGCAAGGACTCGCACACGCTGAAGCAGGGTTTCAAAAATCTTTGGATTACAGCCGCCAACGCTTGCAAGGGCGATCCTTATCCGGCGTTAAAAATCCAACGGGCTCCGCCGATCCTATTATTGCCCACCCCGATGTTCGCCGCATGCTGATGACCCAAAAAGCCTTGAGCGAAGGCATGCGCATGATGGCTTATTTTGCGGCCAAGCGAATTGATATTGCCCAGCACTCTCCCTCAGAAACCGATCGCCAGCGTGCCCATGAGTTGCTGGGCGCTATTACACCGGTAGCAAAAGGTTTCATGACAGAATTGGGGTTTGAATCGGCAGGGCTCGCGCTGCAATGTTTTGGTGGGCACGGATATGTTAAAGAGTGGGGCGTCGAGCAGAATTTGCGTGATTGCCGCATAGCATCGCTCTATGAAGGGACCACAGGTGTGCAGGCCCTGGATTTGCTGGGGCGAAAAATGCTTTTGTCGGATGGCAAGCTTATCGCTGCCTTCACAACGACGCTCCAGTATTTTTGTCGCAGCTGTGCAAACACGCCAGAATTGTCGCCCTATAGCGAATCTTTGACTAGACTACATACTGAGTGGTTGCAGGTGACCGCGAATATTGGCGCGCGGGCGCAGAAAAATCCGGATGAAGTAGGCGCTGCCTCGGTCGATTACCTGATGTATTCCGGTTATATCTTCATGGGATATTTGTGGGCGCGCGCAGCAAAAACGGCCCTGGCAGCACTGGCGCGAAGCGACAATCCGGAGCCGGAATTTTATCGCGCAAAACTAATAACAGCGCGTTTTTATTTTGAACGAATTTTACCGCGGACACTAACGCTGGTCGCCACCATCAATGCCGGTGCTGATAATTTGATGGAGCTTGATGCGGCACATTTTGCGTTTTAATTTTTAAAAATTAATTTATATATTTAATAAGAAAGAAATAGGAGTTACTCAATGCCGTTGAATTATCACCGTACAATTCCCGATGTATTTGCAGATGCCTGTCAGGAATTTTCGGAAAGCCCTGTGTTCACTTGCATGGAGCACACGATTAATTTTCGTGAACTGGATGATCTCAGCGGTAAATTTGCAGCTTACTTGCAACAGCGTACCAATTTAAAACCCGGTGATCGTATCGCGATCCAGCTGCCCAATGTTTTGCAATATCCCATTGCGGTTTTTGGTGCTTTGCGTGCAGGCTTGGTTGTCGTCAATACCAATCCGTTGTACACCGCCCATGAGATCAAACACCAATTAAATGATTCGGGTGCAAAAGCGCTGGTGGTACTGGCGAATATTGCAAAAAATGCATCGACTATTATTCATGAAACGTCAGTTGAACAGGTGATTGTTACGGAATTGGCCGATATACATCCGCTGTTCAAAAGATTGTTGGTCAATACGGTTGTGAAGTATGTTAAAAAACTGGTGCCGGAATTTTCATTTCCAAATCAGGTTAGTTTTTGCAAAGCCTTGTCACTGCCCAAATCATCCTGGCAACCGGTGAAACGCGACCCCGAAGATGTCGCCGTCCTGCAATATACGGGCGGCACTACGGGTGTTGCAAAAGGTGCAATGCTGACCCATCGCAATTTGGTTGCAAACATGTTGCAACTCAATGAACACATGGTCAGTTCGTTCCGAAAAAACCAGGAAATTTATATTGCGCCTTTGCCTTTGTATCACATCTATTCGTTTACGATTCATTGCACGTCCGCAGTCAGTCTGGGAAATCACAGCGTATTAATTCCCAACCCACGCGATATCAAAACGTTTGTAGAAACTTTAAAAAAATATCCATTCACTTTGTTTGTCGGGCTGAATACTTTATTTAATGCGTTGTTGCGTAATGCCGATTTCCAAAAATTGGATTTCAGTCATTTGCATTTAACCTCATCTGGCGGCATGGCGTTGACCGCAGAGACAGCCAATAAATGGAAAGAGTTAACGGGTAGCCCCATTACCGAAGGTTACGGTTTAACAGAAACCTCTCCGGTTGTTTGTAGTAACCAGGTGAATGCCGTGCAATACGGCACTGTTGGTCATCCCTTGCCGGAAACAGAATGTAAAGTCGTCGATGAAAATGGCAATGCATTGCCTACCGGTGAAGCGGGCGAATTATGTATTCGCGGCCCACAAGTAATGAAAGGTTATTGGCAGCGGCCAGAAGCAACCGCAGAAGTTATTGATGGCGAAGGTTGGTTTACCAGTGGTGATATGGCCGTAATCGCTGCCGATGGTTTTATTAAAATCGTTGACCGTAAAAAAGATATGATCAACGTGTCAGGTTTTAAAGTTTATCCCAATGAGGTTGAGGATGTATTGGCGAGTCATCCTGATATTATTGAAGCGGCTGTCATTGGTGTGCCTGATAAAGAAGGCAGCGAAACAGTAAAAGCGTTTGTCGTTTGTTCAAATTCAAATCTGGATGCGAAAGCCGTGCGCGATTTTGCCAAGACAAAATTAACGGCCTACAAGGTTCCCCATCAAATAGAATTTTGCAAAGATCTACCCAAAACTAACGTCGGTAAAATATTGCGCCGCGAGTTGCGCGATAAGGAAATTGCCAAAGCGAGTGCATGATTTTTTCAATTTAATTGAAATTCAAATTAATTGGGGAGTCGTCATCCCCGCAGGGGATCCAGCGGCTGGCGTTCCAGCGCCTTTAAGAAGATAAGTCACTGGATCCCCTGCGGGGATGACGACTCCCTTCTTCGTGAAGTATTCGTAAAAACTTTAAGCAAATGACTTTAAGTTTTAAGTAAATAATTTTCGAGTTAGCTTTTTTATATTGGAGTTCAGCATCATTAAAAAATTAAACGGCCCGTTATTATGAAAAGAGCCTTGATCCTTTTATTATGAAAAGAGCTTTGATTCTGTCTGGCGGCGGTGCGCGCGCCGCCTATCAAGTGGGTGTTCTGCAAGCCTTGGCAGATATACTGCCCGACGATAATACCAATCCTTTTCCTATTATTTGCGGCACATCGGCGGGTGCAATTAATGCACTCGCGCTGGCTGCGCATCCCGGGAATTTTAAAGAGTCGGTAAATGCCCTCGCTAACATGTGGCGCAATTTAAAAATTGGCGATGTGTATTTACACGGTTGGTCAGATATTTTAAAAAGCCTTAGTTTGTTAGGGCTGTCTTTATTCAATCAGGGGATTGGTCGCCAACGGCCTTTATCTTTATTGGATAATTCACCCCTGTGGGATTTATTAGGCTCGCACATTCCTTTTCACAATATTAACCAGTCTATTGCCAGCGGAAAATTGTTAGCCGTTTCTGTTTCGGCGATGGGTTACACATCGGGACATACGGTCAGTTTTTTCCAGGGACATGAAAGTATCCAGGGCTGGAATCGCTACCGGCGTGCAGGCGTTGCAACGCCGTTGCGTTTGGAACATTTAATAGCATCTTCAGCAATTCCTACCATTTTTCCGGCAGTGCGTATTAATCGCGAATATTTTGGCGATGGCGCTCTGCGTCAATTAGCACCTATTAGTCCGGCATTGCACCTGGGCGCGGAATCTTTATTTGTGATTGGTGTGAGCGGCAACCGGTCATCCACCAAACCGAAACGTTTACCGGTAAAACATTCTCCTTCCATGGGGCAAATTGTTGGCCATTTATTGAATAGTGCATTTGTAGACTCCCTGGAAGGTGATTTGGAACACATGGAGTTGGTCAACAATTTAGTTAAATTAATTCCGGAAGAAAATCGGCCAGTCGATTTTAAATTGCGCGCGGTGGACAATATGGTAATTTCACCTTCAAGTCCACTGGATGTTATTGCAGGCAGGAATGTGCGTTATTTGCCGGATAGCCTGCGTTTTTTCCTGCGTGCAATTGGTGCCACAACAAAAGGCGGCGGCGCAACGGCAGCGAGTTATTTATTATTTTCGACAGAATTTATTACGGATTTGATGGAGCTTGGCTATCAAGATGGTTTAAAAGAAGCTGAAGCAATCAAGAATTTTTTTGCGAAATAATCTGTGCTTGATGTTATTCGGATTGGTTGTTAACAGTTGTCTTGCGCAGCAAATCTGCCAGGGGTTCACTATTCCAGGCTTGGGTTAGTAAATCCTTGTGAACAGTAGTTTCATCCATCTGCAAAAAGTTAATGCTATTTCTTAACAGTAAGTCCGGCATTCCCATATCAAATTTAATGTGTTTTTCGTGCAGCAGGTTTTGCAGTAATTCATTACTCGCTCGTGCTGGCTCGGTGTAACAGCTAAAGAAAAATTTCTTGCGATGGTTGAAGCGCAACCATTTGGCAAATACTGCTTCTTTTCCGTAAAGCGCATCCAATAAAATAATGCCTTTTATCCTGTCCGTGACTCCGCCTTTTTCCAGGATATGCGCTGCCGAATAATAACCGCCGCTGTAAGCCACCAAAATAATTGGCGCATGTTTAATTTCATATTCGAGATGCTTGTTATTTTTCCATTCGCTGGCTTGCTCGGCAGTTTCTGTTATAAATTTTTTAAAGTAATTTTTTTCTGCGAAATTGCCGGGGCTTGAATCCAATGCATCCACCGCGAATTGCGGCGCAATTAAAAATGCATTTATATCGGCGGCAATAACTTGTGCAGGAACTTGCTGGCGCTGCCACACATCGCGTTCAAGTGTCGCCTGGTTGCCATGCAAAAAAATAATCAGGACAGGATGTTTGCGACCATCAAAATCCGTTGGCATTGTTAGCAAAACGCGATTATCGCTGTAGGTTGTGTCCTCCCATAACAATCCGCCACGCGGACTATTATGTCCGCGACGACCTTCTGCGAGGACATCAAAAAAAGTTTTTGCTTGCGAATCAATGAGGGGAAAAGGGGCGTGCTTAAATGTTCGCAGCACTGTCTGCTCATCGGTATCACCTCGCGCACTGTTGAGTGCGACGATGCTGAAAACAAGCAGGCAGTGCAGGAATATTTTCACATTATTTTTCTGGATTGGAGTGAGTGACGATGGGTTTCAACACGCCAAAAAATGCTGGAATCGCAATTAAATAAGCGGCACCTGCAATTGCAATGACTGCGGCCAAACCAAATGATGTTGCAATAATCGGCACAAGTGCCGCGCCTATGACCGAGAAGCAACCATTAACGCCCCAGGCCCACAAGAACATGCTTTCTTTATGCAATCGCGTCAGCACACCCATACCGGTCGCCATTGGGAAACCCATTAAAAATGCTGGTGGTGCAATCAATATAAAACAGCAAACCAAACGCACAGCGTAAGGCAATCCGCCAATCGCATTTAGGATGGGATTTAATATCAGGCTGTAGGCAATCAGGAGCGCGCCAATAAGGATAAATATTTTGGGCATTGTTGAGCGTGCGCTGGCGGCGTATCTATCGGAAATAAAACTGCCGATACCCGAAAATACCAGCATGCCGGTAATCAATACGGAAGCCGACACTGTGGCATTGGACAGCGCCTGGATAAATTGCGCAATCAAACCCACTTCGACGGTGATGTAGCCGAAGCCCAAACATGCAAAATAAAGGATCGTTTGCGATTTGCTCGGGTAACGACTGAATGCGGTACGCCAGCCAAAAATCACTGGAATTGAAATCAATATCAAGCCTGCAACACAGGCAATCGCCAGGGTTGCCCACAGCAATAAATAACCCCATTCGTCCTGGAATAATTCCAAACGGTCGGTGATTTTTGGCAAATCTTTCGGGAAAACATAAGCCGCAAAATAAGGATGATTATTGGTGAGCGGTTGCACATCAAACAAATAGCGTTGGCTAAAACCTTTCCAATCGTCTTTGATTAGTGATTGCCAGGCTAACTGGCTGAGTAATGAAGCGGGAACGGTTAAGGCGTTGCCATCACTTGCCGAATCATCGATAGCTTCTTCTGTTGCGGGTTCGGTTTTCGTCGCTGCCTTACTGTTATCCGCAGAAAAAATACTGTCATGGAAATCCTGGAAGACATGATCTGCTTTAGCGACGTCAACTTTAATACCGGGCGAATAAATTTCATCAAATGACATCGACGACGTGTGTTCGCGCAGTTTCGTTAACTCGCTCGCTGTGAATCCACCGCGCTTATACAGCACAGTGACGGTGGACAAATAGCTGGAAGCCACAAAGAAATTCTGGCTGATGTCCTTGTCGCCATTTGCGCGTGCAGCAGCAGCCATGGTGGCAAAAAGTTTCAAGACAGATTTCGGCGGCTCCTCTTTATTCCACAAGGTGACCGATAAAATTCCCGTATCGCTCAACGCATGCATGTAGTGCTGCATGGCTTCCTGTGTGTAGGAATATTTTTCGACAATCGCAAAACCACCAGGGTTAGACAAGCCCGCCGAATCCGCGAGGCTCAGGTCGATAACATCGTAACGTTCAGCGGTGTTGGCGAGGAACAGGCGGCCATCGTAAGGAATCACGGTGACGCGGTTGAGGATATCTTTGGTGAACTTTTTCAGCACATCACTTTCGCGGAAAGCTTTTAAAAATGCCGGATTAGCCTCGCCCACTGTCACACTGGAAGCGCTTTGCAGGGCGACCATGGTAGAAATGCCGCCACCAAATTGCACCACAAACGTCTTGGGTTTGGTGGTGATCAGGTAGGGGTAAATCATTGGCAAATAGTGGAAGTAAGCCGTGTCTTTATCGGACAGGTCACGCATGATACCTATTGGGCCATCGCCATCCACATACAAACCCAGGTAAGCATTGGCTGGCATTTCTTCCAGGTTAAGCGAGGCATTATCAGACAGGCCGGGTGCGAAATGCAGATAAGAGCTGCTGTAAACTTCCAGATGACCGAAAGGAGAAATGCCTTCGTATTGTTGCTTGCTATCAGGAAATTTACGCGCGTAGGAAACACCTTTGTAATCAGATACCGAGAGTTTGGAAATTTTGGTGGCATCCGGCAAATAAATGTGGATGGCGCCCGCAACAAGGGCGATAACCCCAATCGCAATTGCCCATCTGCGTGAACCCAGGCCTGCAAACCATAAGATCCCGCCAATACCCGCCAGGACCACAGGCACCAGAACCAGATTGTCGGGACGGAATAAAAATAGCGAGCCAAGTGTCAGCAGGCCGCACAGGCCGGAGCCTAACAAATCCGCAAAATAAACACGTCCGAAGACTTTTTGCGCGCGTAAAAACACGGTCCCTAAAAACAAACTGCCCGCAAGGAAGGGCAGTAAGTAGAGTGCAAAGTTGGCGACCAGGCGCCACTTTTGCAGGGAATCTGACACCAAAAATATGGGGTTAAAGGGTAGCTGCTGGGCAATCAGGTTTGCACCTACTACCAGTGGCGCAAAAGTGGCCAATGAACCCGCAATCACGCCAAACCAGTGGCGCTCAAACCAGTTGCGGGCTAAACACATCACCGCGCTGGTCAATCCAAAACCGAGCATGGCCAGGCTGACAACGAGCGAACCGAAGTGCGCCCAGCTGCCTTCCGAGAAAATCCGCATAATGCCAATTTGCAGCGCAATCACTGCTCCGGCAACACAGCCTACGGCAGCGTACATCAGCAGCTGGCGCAGGCCGGTTTGCGACCATTCTTTACTGGGGAGAAGGTTGCTTGAATCTATCACTTGTTGTGTGACCCTACGATGGCGTCACCTTCAAGTTTGGTGAACGGAACGAAAGGAACAACCTTGCCATTGTAAATATCAGAGCGGGAAATTTTAATCGTGCCGTCTGGATTCGCTTCTTTGGTAATTTTCAAAACATGCTGGGCACCGGGTGGACCAACAGGAATTACCATCATGCCGCCAGTTTTCAATTGCTTCAGCAGTGCCGGTGGAATGTGGTCGATACCGCAGGTCACGATAATCTTGTCGAATGGAGCTGCTTCTTCCCAACCGTAATAACCGTCAGCCTGCTTGGTATTGACGTTTTTGTATTCGGTGTAACCCTTGGCGATGATGCCGTCATAAACGCTGCGAGTGCGCTCAGCCAAAGGTTTGATAATTTCAATGGTCCATACCTTATCGGTAATATGGCCAAGGATTGACGACTGGTAACCGGAACCGGTACCAATTTCCAGGACTTTATCGGTCTTCTGGATATCCAGCACGCTGGTCATACGGCTTACCGCATGTGGGCCGGAAATGGTTACGCCAAAACCTATATCAAGGAATGCGTCGTCATAGGTGTGCGCCAGGGAAATTTTGCGCACGAACTCTTCGCGCGGGGTCATCAAAAAAGCGCGTTTGGTTTGCTCGTTGGTCAAATCATTTCTTTGCAGCAGGGCCTGGTAGCGATCCCAGCGTTGCGCCAGGAATTTTTTATCTTCCCCACGGTTAGCGACCATCCATTCAACGAAAGCTTCTTTGCTATCCATGGGCGGAACCATGTCATAAGTGAAGGTTTTGGGTACCGCAGCACTCGCCAATAAAGGTACAAAAGCGCTGGCCAGGGTGAAGGCAAAAGTGAATTTCTTAAGTACGTATTTCAAGGGGAATCCTTACTAAATCAATAGTGGCTAACAAGCATAAGAACGAGTTGTTGACGGGCTAAACCGGGCGGCGATTCTAGCATGTGGCAGGAGTTTACTGATACTGAAATGCCGATCAAAAACGACCAAAAATTTGCTGTTTCACATAAATGCTTGGGGGTATAAAAAAGAATGCCGCGCAGGTATGTTTTTTCGCGTCTATTTCATCATGTGGTTATTGGTTTTGTAATCGTTGGTTAATCCACATAGGATTTCGACGAATTGGAAGTATTGCGATTACATAGGCAATTTGATCGGTAACTTGATAATAAATAGCGTAAGGAAAGCGTTTTGATAGTAAACGGAACAAACCAAAATGTTGTTCGTGAATACCGGCGTAAAGATGGAGTGATTCAATATCGGATATCAGGCTATCCCAAAAATAATTACCTATTCCGCGGGTTTTGGTTTCATAAAAAGTCTTGCCATCGAGCATATCCTGGGCAGCTTCTTCCAGAAGCACAATATCCTTGATATCCATTATGTGCGGATGCTTTTTAGTGCATCAAGTGAGACAAATTTTGCGGAGCCCTCGGCAATTTTAGCGGTGCGAGATGCAAGGATTTGTGCGTGCCATTGCGGCGATACTAAGGTTTTTTCCTCTTGTAAGGAATTCCATAAAGACTCCATTGCCTGGAGCTTTTCAGAAATACTCATTTTTTCGATATCGCTAGGTTTCAAGGGATATCTCCTGCCAATAATGAGAAAATTTGCAGCCCGATTGATGGGCTGCAACATGCACCGTTCAATGAAATGAGTTAAGCACGACGGCGGAACAACGGCAAGGGCTGATCCACAGATGCCTGGTAATACTCATTGAAATCGGCGAGGGATTTTAATGCGATTTCCAGGTCAGCATCGGGATTGGCAAATGCAAAGGCATTCACTCCGCAGCGACGCAAATAACAGAGTTGGTCGCGAATAAAATTACCTAGAGCGCGCAATTCGCCTTTGAATCCATAGCGCTCACGCAAAATGCGAGCCGTTGAAAACGCGCGGCCATCCATAAAGCCTGGAAAATTGACGCCGATAATGGGGAAACGATTGGCTTCTTCGCCAATGTCTTCGGCAATTTCATCGCTATCCAGCCAAACACCTACGTCTTTACGGTTGGCGAGTTGATCCTGTTGGGCTTTCCACACACTTAACGGAACGATCACTTGTCCGGCTGGGATAGCAACTTCGGCTGCATCACCTTCGGGCTTCGCGATCAGCTCCCAGGTATTTTCGATAATCGCGCCGTCTTTAATTAGCTTTGGCATAAACTTTCTCTTTGAAAGGAGCTGCGCCTATACGGCGATAGGTATCAATAAACAATTCTTCTTCTGTGCGGTTTTCCACGTAGACATCAACCAGTTTCTGGATTACATCGGGCATAACTTCGGCGCCAAAGGATGGGCCAAGTACGTCGCCGAGCGATGCATCGTTGCTGGCGTTGCCGCCCAATTGCACCTGATAGAACTCTTTACCGGCTTTATCCACACCAAGGATGCCGATGTGGCCAACATGATGGTGACCGCAAGCATTCATGCAACCGGAAATGTTCAGGTCGATATCGCCCAGGTCATAAACATAATCCAGGTCATCGAATTGACGTTGGATAGCTTCCGCAATCGGGATAGATTTTGCGTTCGCAAGCGAGCAGAAGTCGCCGCCAGGGCAGCAGATAATATCGGTAATGGTGCCGATATTCGGCGTCGCAAAACCGGCTGCTTTGGCTTTTTGCCACAAGCTGTAGAGGTCAGATTTCTTTACATCGGCCAGTACAATATTTTGCTCGTGAGTGGTACGTGCTTCACCGAAACTGAACTCATCCGCCAGGTCGGCGATGGTTTCCAGTTGGGTGTCAGTAATATCGCCAGGCGCAACACCGGTTGGCTTCAGCGACAAGGTCACAGCGGCATAGCCGGGAACGCGATGGCCGCGCACATTGCGTTGCAGCCATTTGCTGAAGGCCACGCTGTCAGCAGCTTGTGCATCAACAACGGCTTGTGCCGCGGTGTTGTCGATGGTTTCGTACGCAGGTTCAGTAAAGAAGCTCTTGGCGCGTTCGATTTCAGCGCGAGTCAGTTTGCTGTAGCTGTCTTTGGTGCGTTCCCATTCGGCTTCGACTTTTTCAGCAAAAACTTCGGGCGTCAACGCGCGCACCAGGATTTTGATACGAGCTTTGTATTTATTGTCGCGACGACCAGAGAGGTTGTAGACGCGCAGGATGGCTTCCAGGTAAGGCAACAAATCTTCTTCCGGCAGGAATTCGCGAATCATACTGCCAATAACCGGTGTGCGACCCAAACCGCCACCAACATAGACTTTAAAGCCGATTTCGCCGGAATCCTTGCGGATAATTTGCAGGCCGATATCGTGCACCTGGACAGCGGCGCGGTCTTGTTCAGAACCGGTGACGGCGATCTTGAACTTACGCGGCAAAAACGCGAATTCGGGGTGGAAGCTCGACCACTGGCGAATGATTTCGCAGTAGGGACGCGGATCTACAATTTCGTCCTCTGAAATACCAGCAAACTGGTCAGAGGTGGTGTTGCGGATACAGTTACCGCTGGACTGGGTGCCGTGCATACCTACTTCAGCCAGTTCGGCCAAAATATCCGGCACTTCGGTCAAATCTGGCCAGTTATATTGGATATTTTGACGGGTACTAACGTGGCAATAGCCTTTGTCATAATGACGGGCGATATGTGCCAGCTTGCGAATTTGGGTGGAGTTGATCATGCCGTAGGGTACGTTGATACGCAGCATGGGCGCCAAACGTTGTACGTAAAGACCATTTTGCAGACGCAAAGGCAGGAATTGTTCAGGTGGTAATTCACCTGCCAGGAAACGCTCGGTTTGATCGCGAAACTGGGCCACACGCTGGCGCAGAATGCTGTTGTCGTACTCGTCGTAGATATACATAGGTGTGGAATACCCTGGAGCAGTTAAGGCGTTTAACTTCCAGGCCTGGAAATCTGGCCTGGATGAGAATGAATATCAGCCCAAAAAAAGAGGCGCAAATAATACACTAAACTGCACCTGATCGCGAGCGAACCCGGGACGAATAGTCTATTAAAGGCGCGGCCATGCTAAGGCTTTGTCGCGCTAAATGGAACGATTGTTTGGTGCTAAGGTAATTTATTTTGGTTATAGATTTTCTTATTGGCTGCGCTGTAAAAAATCATCTTTTCTGATGCTGTTAATATGTTGCCTGTTATAGTAACGACCTTAAAAACCAGGGTATTTTTATGATTGCCGTTGATGATTTGACTGTATTGCCGCGCTGTCTGGACGAGGTAAAAATTTTGCAGTGCGACGAATCTTTTTTGATTATTGATAAACCGACGCGCATCCTGAGTGTACCCGGTCGTCATCCGCAAAATCGCGATTCAGTCATTGCTCGCCTGCTGGTAGATTTTCCCAACGCGGCGATTGTGCATCGCCTGGATTTTGATACTTCTGGCGTTATGGTTATTCCGCTCAATAAGTCTGCACTGTCCCATATCAGTAAACAATTCCAGGCGCGTACTACGCAAAAAACCTACACCGCTGTGGTGAATGGTTTGGTAAAAGATGATGAGGGCGTGATTGATTTACCTATAGCGGCGGACCAGGAAAATCGCCCGAAATATAAAATTTGCGCGGAAACCGGACGGCAATCTGTCACTGAATTTACCGTAGTTTCACGCGACGAAAGCGCGCAAACTACGCGCGTGCTGCTGCACCCCATTACGGGTCGCTCCCATCAATTGCGCCTACATATGCAGGCAATCGGGCATCCGATTTTAGGTTGCGAGTTTTACGCGGATACGCAAGCTTTGCAAAAATCATCACGATTATTACTGCATGCAACTGAACTGGTTTTTAATCATCCTGTCACCGGTGAGAAAATTGTTGGCCTTTGCAATCCGACTTTTTAATACCTGATTTTTTTAAGGCTTAGGGGAGAAAGAAAATGTCAGAGAATGTTTACCATGAAGTCACGCACGTTGAAACTCGGGAAACCAAAGCTTCGGCAGCACAGATAGAAAATACTGATGAACGATTGGAGAAGTTGGAGCAAACAGTAAAGAATCTTTCGATTATCAATGAAGCTTTATATGAAATAGTGGCGAGTAAATTACATCTGACCGCTACTGATTTAGCTGTCATGATTGATCAGGTTAATGTGAATCGCATGAATCGATTAGAGGCAAAATCAACGTGCAGCAGTTGCGGTCGTTTGGTTCCCTCAGTAAAACAAAAATGCATGTATTGTGGTGGCGAATTATTAGGGGTAATTCAAATCTCTCCATTTGATCAGTAAATTTTTAACACGAGTATGATTAAGTATTGACTGTAATCATGCTTTGATTTTCAGGTTTATCTGTGTAACCTGCGCGCAAATTTTTAACTCAACAGGTATTTTAACAATGCAAGATATGAATCCCGGAAAAGTTGGTTTTTTCCCCACCCTTATTTTTAGTTCACGCTGGTTACAATTGCCGCTTTATTTAGGGCTAATTGTTGCGCAATGTGCGTATGTTTTTCTCTTCATGAAAGAGCTATATCATTTGGTTGCCGGTACGGTGACCATGAGCGAACAATTAATAATGTTAACCGTTCTTGGGTTGATTGATGTGGTGATGATTTCCAATTTGTTGGTAATGGTTATTGTAGGTGGTTACGAAACTTTTGTATCGCGCTTACGTTTAGACGGTCATCCTGACCAGCCCGAGTGGTTAAGCCATGTAAATGCGACAGTGCTTAAAGTAAAACTCGCAATGGCAATTATCGGTATATCATCAATACATTTATTAAAAACATTTATTGAAGCGGGCAGCCTCGGTGCACCTAACTCAAAATTTACCGAAGCGGGAATTATGTGGCAAACCATCATTCACATGGCTTTTATTTTGTCTGCACTGGGAATTGCCTATACTGATATTTTGATGCAGCGTGCAGCTAAAAGTATTAAAGGCGAGCATTAATTAAATCTCAGCAAACAAAACGGCAGCTTTGGCTGCCGTTTTGTTTTTCTGGTGCAATAAAAATTAATGCTTCGCAGTAGCACTAATTCCAATACCAGTTTGTGATCGCACGAACTGCGCATCAAATGCGGCTTCTTCAGCTTTTGCATTGGCGGATTTATCGGTTATCGAAAATAACCAGATAGCGATAAATGCGATGCTCACCGAAAAGATTGCAGGGTATTTGAGCGGGAAAATGGCTTTTTCAAAATGGAATGCATCTACCCAAACCGTTGGGCCAATGACCACTAGCACTAACGCAGTAATTAAACCGAGTGAGCCGCCAATAACGGCACCGCGTGTTGTTAATTTGCGCCAGTACATTGAGAGCAACAGGATAGGGAAGTTTGCGCTTGCGGCAACACAGAATGCCAGGCCAACCATAAAGGCAACGTTTTGGTTTTCAAAAACAATGCCGAGCAATACGGCAATTATGCCTAAACAAACCGTAGCAATGCGCGATGCGCGAATTTCTTTTTTCTCATCGCGAATACCTTTTAAAACCAGGGTTGAATAAAGATCGTGGGAAATGGCACTTGAGCCAGCAAGAGTTAAGCCTGATACCACTGCCAAAATAGTGGCGAACGCAACGGCAGAAATAAATCCTAATAAAATATCGCCGCCTAGTGCGTGAGATAAATGTATGGCAGCCATATTAGTGCCGCCCATTAATTTACCATCGGCAAAATAATGTGGATGATTCACTAACAGCACGATTGCGCCAAAGCCAATAATAAACGTCAGTATGTAAAAGTAACCGATAAATCCGGTGGCATAAAATACGGATCGGCGCGCTTGTACAGCATCTTTAACGGTGAAGAAACGCATTAAAATATGTGGCAACCCCGCAGTGCCGAACATCAAGGCCATGCCGAGGGAAATGGCAGAAATCGGGTCGGAAACCAAGGTTCCCGGTGCCATAATGGCTGTGCCTTTTGTATGGACCTTGGTTGCTTCTGCAAACATATTTTCAAAGCTGAAACCAAAATGCGCTAACACCAAAATCGCCATCAGGCTTGCGCCGGACAATAACAGAATGGCTTTGATTAATTGCACCCACGTAGTTGCAAGCATTCCGCCGAAGGTGACGTATAACGTCATCAACACGCCGACGATTACAACTGCCGATCCATAGGGCAAACCAAATAACACTTCAATTAATTTTCCTGCACCCACGAGCTGTGCAATCAAATAAAAAATAACCGTTACGAGTGAACCGCTCGCAGCTAGGATGCGAATAGGTTTTTGCTGCAAGCGAAAAGACGCAACATCCGCAAACGTGTATTTACCTAGATTTCGCAATGGCTCAGCGATTAATAACAATACAATGGGCCAGCCGACTAAAAAGCCGATGGCATAAATTAATCCATCAAAACCCGAGGTATAAACCAGACCGGCAATCCCCAGGAATGACGCCGCCGACATGTAATCGCCCGCAATGGCCAAACCATTTTGGAATCCGGTAATGCCACCGCCCGCAGCGTAAAAATCAGCTGTGGTTTTGGTGCGGCGAGCTGCCCAGTAAGTGATGCCCAGTGTTACTAACACGAAAGCCAGAAACATGGTAATGGCCGTCATATTGACGGGCGGTTTAGGGGCCGTATCTGCCCATGCTGTCGCAGCAAAAAACGAGGCGGAAAAAATCAACAGGGATTTTATGTGCATGGCTTTTAGTGTCATTTTAACTCTCCCGCTTTTTGTGCGATTGCACGGGTGAGCGGTTCAATAACACGGTTTGCGTAGGTGACGTAGATGCCAGTAATCACCATACAAAACACAATAATGCCAAGGCCAAGTGCAACACCAATTGAGGTAACACCATTGCCAAGAGGTGCGCCCAGGGATGCAGGTGAAAATGCAATCGCGAGGATTAACGCAAAATAAGCGGCAATTACCACAATTGAAAGTGGCCATACAATTTTCTTACGCGCACGTGTCAATTCCGCATATTCCGGCAATTGCCGAATTTGTTCGGGATGATTCATAGGTTTTTCCTTGTTATAAATAAGTTATAGTTAGTTAAATTATCGGGTCAGGGCTATCAATTAAATCTATTAATTTGATCCATCAAGGTTTGGCCACGGGCGTTGGTTTTTGAACATTATTGTTATGGTGTTGCTTTTTATTGAACGCGCTTTATTAAAGTGCGGGTTAAATTTGCGTGTTTTCCATCAATAAATCAAGGCGTTTTAGTTTGCGCACAATCTTTCTATCAGGATGCTACAAGTATGTTTAATTTCAGCGATCATCTTCAGGAATTGCGTTCTACCCTTATAGGTTTGGTACTTATTTTAGCGGCCACCATTATTGGTTTTGTCTGGATCAGCATCGGCATTTACTTTTGGCTGAGCGCACAACTGGGTGCAGTGTGGGGGCCGATAGTGCTCGGCCTGATTTATTTTTTACCCATTGTTATATTTGCGCTCGCCAAAGCGTTTCGTCCGCCTGTTCCTGTTGCGCCACCTCGTCATGACAATGCTGATCTTGCAGCACTCAACCTCACCAGGGTTATTGAAAACTTGTCTGGCCGCTCGCCTTTATGGGTTGCATCTGCTGCGGTGCTGGCCGGCTTTTTGGCCACACGCTTTCCATCGCTTTTATCTGTGTTTACGCAACTTATTTCTGTGTATGCAGAGGATGTAGCCATGCGCGCGGCTAAAGCATCTGCCGATGCTGCGGAGCAGGCAGGAAATAAAACCGGAGAATTTTAGGCGGGTTGTTTAACTTTTTGCGGGCGACTCCAACAAGTGATCTATCGGCGTCCGGCACGCAAATGACGAAGTTTGGGTAGTGAGTAAATTTAGGTGCGCCGCAATGTGCGGCGCGGAGAATGGTTTAAATCCAGCCTTTTTGGCGGGCAATACGCGCTGCATCAACACGGTTGGCGGCGTTTAGTTTTGCGATAGCTTCGGATAAATAATTGCGCACAGTTCCCTCTGATAAGAACAATGTGTTGGCAATTTCTGCGGTTGTTTTTCCTTCGCTCGCAAGGCGCAGGGCACGACGTTCCTTGTCGCTGAGCGGATCGGTTTCGCCCAGCGCCATCATTGCCAGCTCGCCATCAATCACACGTTTGCCATCCATAATGCGATAGATCGCCTGGATCAATTGGTCAGACGGAGCATCCTTCAATAAAAACCCCGAAACACCCATATCAATCGCGCGACGTATGTAACCGGAGCGACCAAAAGTGGTGATGATGATAATTTTGGTGGGGGATTGCTGCTGGATTAAATATTGCGCCAGTTCCAGGCCGGAACGACCGGGCATTTCAATATCAGTGAGTAAAATATCGTAACTATTTTGTTTGAGCAGCAGCCAGGCTTTATCGCCATCTTCTGCCTGGGTTATTTCAAAATTGGATTCCATGCTCAGTAGTGCTGCGAGTGCACCGCGCACCATGGCTTGATCTTCCGCTAACAAAATTTTCATTTCAGCTGGCCTGTGTCAGTTCATTGGCAGGGAGAGTGATATCAAAGCGCGCGCCATTGGAAATTTGCGCACTTACATCGCCGGCCAGGGCGTGTAATCTTTCCTGGATACCGTTGAGCCCATTACCGGGTGTAATTGATTTAATGCAACCGTTGTCCTGCATGCTAATCACAACGTTATCGCCGTGGGATTGAAACGAAATCTGGCAGTGATTACCGTTGCTGTGGCGCAACACATTGGTGGTGAGTTCGGTGAGGGCAAGAATTAACGCGGTTTCAGCGCGCGCAGAAAGAGTGGGGATTTCTCCCAGCAGCTCAACAGAAAATCCGTTCTGGCGAAGCTTGTCGCACAGCTGGATAACCTCACCGGAAAGACCGCGATGTTTGTAGCCGGATACGGTTTGACGCACAAGGCTCAGGCTTTCGCGCGCAATTTTGTGCAAGTCTGAAAGGTGCTCGCTCACATCTTTGATTTTATCCTGCTTCAATAATTTTTCTGCAAGTTCAGCTTTAAGTGCGATGGATGATAGTGTGTGGCCAAGGATGTCGTGCAGGTCGCGCGCAATACGTTCGCGCTCGGCAATTACCGCGAGCTGTTCGATTTCCTGGCGACTCTGCAACCAACGTGAAGCTGCCGAGCTGCGGATACGCTCAATGTAACCCCACAAACTAATCGTCACTATGCCGGAAATGGCAGGCAGGGCGAAAAAGGGAACCTGATATTGATAGTAATATTGCAGCGCTAAAATCATGGCGATAAGGCTACCGAGTAGCGACATGTAAACACGGGTTGTGTAGCTGTATCCAATCAGGAAGCCAACGTATGAAAAAAAGGTGCTGGAGCCGGGAGAGAGCGGAGTTACCAATAAGGCCAGCGCGATAATGGCCAGCACGGGTTGCCAGACGTATTTGGCATTCATGATGGTCGCGCGTAAATACAAAACAACGAAGGCTACATAGGCGCCGACGAGGAAAAAATGCTGCGGAATACTGTAGGCGGTGTAGTAAATCGGGACAAAATAATAAAGACTAAAAACAAGCCAAATCCATGGTTTCTCCAAAAATAACGGGGAGCGACAGGTTGTTTTCATGGGGGGCCTCAGTGGAAGTCTTAAGCTCTCGATAATGGATTGCGGTTCGAAACAGCGATTTGAACATCCTTATAGTTTACCCCAGGTAATATTTGATGCCCTAAATATTCCATAAGGTGGGTATTCCATCGAGACATTAAGCCTGATCTTTTGTGTGGATATTATCAAGTGGCGCGCTTGCCCGGGCCACCCACGAAAGTCACGAGCTGAAAGTGACAATTGTCAGCGTGACCCAATTGCCAGTGCGGCCATTGTAAAGAAATCTATAGGCCCGTACGTTTGCCAACAGTCGAGATATACTGCGTTGGCTTCATGCTTTCATCGCCACAGCGATGCCCGGATTTTAATAAAAACAGTCAGGTATCTTATGCAAAAATCTATTCTCGGTGTGTTGGGTTGCTTGTTGTGTCCGCTGACTTGGGCGGTAGATTCCAGCACTAATATTATTTTTCTCGTTGGCGATGGTATGGGGGTGGCTTATACCGGCGCCTATCGTTTGTACCAGGACGATCTGGCAACACCTGAGCTGGATACAACAATCTTCGACGAGATGCTGGTCGGCATGGCGTCAACCTATCCTGATGACCATAACCAGGTGACGGATTCAGCTGCCGCTGCGACCGCCTTGGCCGCTGGCGTGAAAACGTTTAATGGTGCTATCGGGGTCGATTCCCGGCACGCTCCCGTTATCAGCATGTTAGATAAAGCCAGGGCCCTGGGTTATTTAACCGGCATTGCGGTCACCTGCCAGGTCAACCACGCTACACCCGCCGCATTTGTCGCCCACGCAGACAGCCGCCAAAGCTATCAAAAAATTGCTGACCAATATGTTGATTTGCGTATTAACGGCAAGCCAAAAGTTGATTTGATCTTGGGTGGTGGACAGGAATATTTTCTCCGTAAAGACCGCAACCTGGTCAAAGAATTTGAAGCGCTGGGTTATAGCTATCAATCAAATTTTAATGATCTCGACAAAATAAAAAAATTACCGGCCATTGGTTTGTTTTCAAAAGGTGGACTCACGCCCGCGTTAGAGAGTGAGCATCCATTGCGTTTAGCCGAAATGACTGAAAAGTCTCTGGCGTTGTTACATCCTGCATCGTCGCAAAAACCTTTTTTATTGATGCTTGAGGCAAGCCAGATTGATTGGTGCGGACATGCAAATGACATCGCGTGCGCCATGGCAGAAATGCGCGATATGGCTGCAACCATGAAATTGATTAAACAATTTATCGACAAAAATCCCAATACTATTTTTGTGGCTACGGCAGATCATTCTACCGGTGGTTTATCGATTGGCACCAAAGGCCAATACCAGTGGGGCGCCAATGTTGTCAGGAGTATAAAAGCAACCGCGCCGACTATTGCGCGGCAGTTATTGGCTAATAAAAATAATTGGAAAGCTGTTTGGCAATCACTGACCGGGATAAATCTGGCAGATGATGAACAAAAAACGTTGGATGCATTTGTTTCCCAGTCGGATGAAAACAATAGCGAATTAGTTGTTGGACAAATCACTGCACAAGTGCTGGGTTATATCGATAAATACACTTCAACCGGCTGGACGACCAAAGGCCATACTGGTGAAGATGTCCAGATTTTCAGTTACGGCAGGGGACGGGATAATTTTGAGGGCGCTATGGATAATACCGACATCGCTAAAAAATTATTAAATTATTTAAAGCCGTGAGTGTCACGGATTATTCTCCCTAATGGTTTTTTCAGTGTCGATTAAGCTTTATAAAGAAAGTTTAAATACATACAAAAGCAATAGGTTTATTTTTCTGTTGTGGTAAAACAAGCGCGTAACATTTTGGCACACACCTCTTTCTATGGGACACAATAATGAAACTTAAAATATACCTACTTATATCGACTATTTGTTTTCTATTGGCGGCCTGCCAGACCAATAACGCTATTCAAACTGCATCTGGAAAACATACATCTGTTTCTACCGAGCAATTGCTGCGCAAGGATTATGTCAGCACTGTGGATAAAGAAGTCCATCAATATTTTGTATATCTGCCGCGCGGTTATGCCGATCAGCCCAAGAAAAAATGGCCAGTGATGTTGTTTTTACACGGTAATGGTGAGCGCGGTAATGGTCGTGATGAATTGGATTACGTGATCTCGCACGGCCCGCTCTATGAAGCATGGATTCAAAAAAGGGATTTGCCTTTTATTATTATTTCTCCGCAATTGCCCATGTTTGGTATGGAGAAAGTTTCCTATATTGCCAATCGCACTCGTGCGCAAATTCCACAACGTTTAGTAGACGGTGTTCCCGCTCGCGATTCATTTTTTGCAACCCAGGGGCCTTTGCAAGCTGCACCAATAGTAACGCAAGACGATATGAAATCCATTCCACCTTTATTGCCCGTCGGTTGGGATTATGTTGAGCAGGATTTATTGGGAATACTGGATGCCGTACAGCAAACCTATAGCACTGACGCGTCGCGCGTATATTTAACCGGTTTAAGTTACGGTGGTTTTGGCACCTGGTACATGGCGAGCAAACATCCTGACATCTTTGCGGCTATTGTGCCTGTTGTGGGTTGGGGACATCCCGATTTAATGGCTCCAATCGCTTCGCATCAAATACCGGTATGGGCATTTGCAGGTGGTCGTGATACTGCGGTAAATAAAAAATTCTTTTATCCCGGATTAACCAGACTGGAAGAATTAGGTGATAAAGAAGTTCGCTTCACCGTGGAGGAAGACATGGCCCACGATACCTGGAAGCGTGTGTATGCGCGTGATGATTTATATCAATGGTTGTTGGCGCACGTTAAAAAATAAAACCAATGTTAAATATTAAAACTCCCCATCCAGATAAACACTGTTTGGGGATTTTTTCTGAATAATTTTAAATGAATGGCGAAATTCGGTATCCATTCCTTTTGGCTTTTTATTTAGCCAGGAAGATTAAAAGCCCGGAAACCAATACAACCTCTCAATCCCCAAAAAAATTGATGGCAAATAAAAAGCTGATAGCCTATCTTCCCTGAATGCCAAGGGAATCCATAATGTTAAAATGTTCCTTGCTCTAATACGTCGGCTAACGTCACTTAATACTGCGTATATCCTTTACCTCAATACTCGTTGTTCTTCCAAGGTTGGTAGCTATGAATCAAAATCTGCACGCCCACATGTTTATATCCGGGGGTGGTGAGATGGGGCAGCGTATCCGCGATTATGATTGGAACAACTCCTCCCTCGGAAATCCTGATTCCTGGCCCCAGAGCCTTAAAATGACGTTGCGGTTGATGTTGTCATCCGATCACCCGATGTTTATCTGGTGGGGAGAAGAGTTAATTCAATTCTACAACGATGGATATCGTCGCTCCCTTGGGCTTGAGCGGCATCCCAGTGCATTGGGCCAAAAAGGCAAAGAGTGTTGGGTTGAGATTTGGCCCATTATTGGCCCGCAGATTGACTATGTGATGCAGGGTGAAGGTAGTATCTGGCGTGAAAATGCCCTGGTGCCTGTTACGCGGGATGGCCAGGTGGAAGATGTTTATTGTACTTACTCGTACAACCCTATTTACGATGAAAACGCGCCGTCACAAGTAGGCGGGGTTTTGGTTATCCTCTCTGAAACAACTCGTCATATCCGGGAGCAGCAGCGCGACAAAGCGCAAGAAGCTCGCTGGCGTAACCTGTTTACCAATGCGCCGGCTTTTATGTGTATTTATTCTGGCCCCAATCACCTGTACGAATACGCGAACACCCGTTACTACGAGCTTGTGGGTAGGTCAGACGTTGTTAATAAAACCCTGAAAGAAGTTGTGCCCGAGGTGTATGAACAAGGGTTTGGCGATTTGCTGGATTATATCTACGCAACCGGCCAAACTCATGTTGGGCTCGCCACGCCGGTAACTTTCAGGGGAAAAGATGGTGTTGAAAGAAATGTATTCCTGGATTTTGTGTTGCAGCCCATCCGTGATGCAGATGAAAAAATAACAGGCATTTTTGCCAACGGTTATGACGTCACCGACAGTGTACTCGCGCGGCAATCGCTGGAAGAGCAGGATCGGCGAAAAGATGAATTCCTGGCGATGTTAGCCCATGAACTTCGCAATCCCCTGGCGCCTATAAGCAATGCAACCGAGATCCTTACCCAAACAAGCCAGCGCGATTCAGTGCCTTATTCGCTGGGCGAACTTATCAAACGCCAGGTTATTCAGTTAACGCGATTAATTGATGATTTGCTGGAAGTATCCAGAATTTCACAAGGGCGTATCGCGTTACAGTTGGGTAAAGTCTCGCTCGACCAGGCAATAAAATTCGCGGTTGAATCAACCAGTATGGTGATTTTGGAAAAGAAACTTCGCCTTACCTATGATTGTGACGATGCAGATTTATGGGTTAATGGCGATTACGCCCGCCTGGTGCAAAGCATTATCAACATATTGATCAACGCTGCTAAATACACCGATGCCAATGGCAGTATCAACATAAAACTCTATCGCGAAGGTGAGCAGGCGGCCATTGATATAGCGGATTCTGGCATAGGCATTGAAGAAAACATGCTGGAAAAAGTGTTCGACTTGTTTATGCAGGTCGATAAATCCATTGATCGCAGTCACGGCGGCTTGGGTATCGGGTTATCCGTCGTCAATACCATTGTGAAAATGCATGGCGGAAGCGTTACTGCGCACAGCAAAGGCTTGGGTAAGGGCGCCACTTTTTCTGTTCGTCTTCCGCTCCTTAAACCTGATGAATCTTTGGCAGAAGTCCTGGTAGATTCCGCGCTTTCCTCCTTAAAAATCCTCGTTGTCGACGATAATAAAGATGCAGCCGATTCGCTCTCAATGCTGTTGAATATATTGGGGCATGAAACCCGGGTGGTTTATCGCGGCCTGGATGCACTCGCAACACTGTCGGCAGAGAAGTTTAATGCTGTGTTGTTGGATATAGGCCTGCCTGATATTGATGGATATAAGGTAGCGCAACAGATTCGTGCAATCGATCAAGATCTGGTCGTGATTGCAGCCTCCGGTTACGGGCAAGCTGAGGATATCAAAAAGGCCATGGAGGCGGGATTTAGCGGACATCTAACCAAGCCCATATCGATCAGCGCTATTGAAAATGCCCTGAACAACCTGCTGAAATCCGGATTTAGTTAACGCGATCATAGATTGGACGCATCGCCAAAAAGCCCTGCATTGCAGGGCTTTTGCTTTTCCAGGCCAACAGGAGATGTGGCTCTCCGCATAAAAAATACACTTTACAAGTTCCAGCGATGGGGTTAGACTTTAATCAAAATGATATCTAATTGATATCATCCATATAAATCTAATCTTAAGGAGCTAACGATGAACCAAGAAGTTGACGCCAGCACCGGGTCTGGTTACCTGTTATTAATCATTCTGTTTATTGCACAAATCGGCACTATTGCCGGCGCTATTTTCCTGCCTCCTGTTTTGAAGCTTATTGCGATTTTGATTGGCATCGCCGTATTCATTTGTTGGTGGGGGTTTTACATGGTGAGTCCTAACCAAGGTAAAGTCTTGCAACTATTTGGCCGCTACGCGGGAACAGATAGGAATAACGGTTTGCGTTGGGCGAATCCGTTTTACAGCAAACAATCAGTCAGTTTGCGTGTGCGCAATTTTGAAAGTGGTCGCTTGAAAGTTAACGATGCAAACGGTAATCCCATTGAAATTGCCGCCATTATTGTTTGGCGCGTTGTCGATACCGCAGAAGCGGTGTTTGAAGTCGATAACTATGAAAATTACGTCACCATCCAAAGCGAATCAGCGTTGCGTAATTTGGCTACGAGCTATCCTTACGAACACGATAAGGAAGATGAGCGCCTTTCATTGCGCAGCGATTCCAATGCAATTGCCAAAAAATTATTGATTGAAGTGCAAGCGCGCTTACACAAAGCAGGTGTAGAAGTGATGGAAACTCGCTTGAGCCATTTGGCGTACTCGCCGGAAATTGCACAAGCTATGTTGCAGCGCCAGCAAGCAAGTGCAGTATTGGCAGCACGAAGAATTATTGTGCAAGGTGCTGTAGGTATGGTGTCTGATGCGCTGGAACAATTAACCGAACAAGGTGTTGTCGATCTGGATGGTGAGCGTAAAGCAGCAATGGTAAGCAATTTGTTAGTTGTGTTATGCGGCGACCAGCAAGCTCGTCCGGTAATTAATACTGGCAGTCTCTATTAATTAAATGAGCATTTACTGTGTCTAAAAAAGCCTATCCACTGCGAATTAATGAACAAGTCTTGGCGGCATTGCAGCGCTGGGCGGACGACGATTTACGCAGTTTAAATGCACAAATTGAATATGTGTTGCGAGATGCTTTGGTTAAAAATGGACGGGTAAAACTGGTTCAAAAAGTGGTCACTGACATTGAAGCTATCGATGATGACGCTGAACCTGAATAATATTTCTGACAAGAGGAAAAATAAATGACACGTTGGGAATACAAATTTATTGAAATAGAGCGCAAATTTTTTACGGGTAGTATGGATTTGGAGCTTTTGGAAACACAGTTAAATGGATTGGGACGCGAAGGTTGGGAGTTAGTTTCGGTCAATCAAAACCCTATGGGTAAATCTGTCGCTATTTTAAAACGTGAGAAATAATTATTTACGTAGAAATAAAAACGCAGCTAATGCTGTAATGCCAGTCAGTTAAACTGACTGGCATTTTTGTTTTTGGATGGTGTTGTTTTTTTTTTGAACGGATTACAGCGAGCTTTTTATTAGGAGTTGTATGCAGATCCGTAGGATGGGTGGAGTGCAACGATACCCATCAATGCCTTTAAAATGTTGATGGGTATCGCTTAGGCTCCACCCATCCTACATTCTGTGGCAATTTTAAAGCGTGAAAAATAATTATTTACGTAAAAGAAAAACGCAGCCCTGGCTGCGCTTTTTTATGGGGCAATCCTAAACAAAATATTCAGGATGCTCTTGCGGAATCACTTTCAATACATTGTAAACATCTTTCAAGTGAACACTCATGGCTTTGGCGGCTTTTTCCGGTACGCCGGATTTAATCGCTTTAATAATCGCCGTGTGCTGGGAAAGTACACGTTTAAATTGATCCTGCTCTTGCAAACTTAAACAACGCACGCGATCCATATGGGCTTTTTCAGCTTCAATGACCTGCGCTACGCGCGCATATTTCGTGTGGTTTGCCAATGCCTGGTGGAAATTGTCATCGAGCTTTTGAAATGCCAGTGGATCATTGTCATCCGCTGCAACTTTTTGCTCCAGGATAATTTTTTCACATTCGGCAATGATGTCATCAGTTAGATTCTCCGCCAGGTAAGAGACAACGGAAACTTCAATAGCCTCGCGAATAAAACGTGCTTCCAGGATTTTCTCCATACTGAACTTGGTTACATAAGTACCACGTTGGGGAAGAACTTCAACAAAGCCTATGTTGGCCAATTGGATTAGCGCTTCGCGCACAGGTGTGCGACTAACGCCGAATTGGTTGGCAAGTGAGGTTTCGGAAATCATTTGGCCAGGTTGAAGATCCATGCTGATGATGGCGTCGCGCACAAAACCAAAAATTTGAATAGCTGTCGGGCGGTCGAATGAAAGCCCCTTCGCGTCGGGACGAAGGGTAATGAGTGGCTGCTTGGCCATTTCTCTTCTCCGTAAGGGTGGTTGAGTGTTCTAACCGCCCTAATTTATGTAATGGAAATTGGGTGTTTTTACACCCTTATGTTTTGAGGGATTGATGCTAATCGGTTCCGGTTTAAAAGTACACAATTTGCCAGCACTAAGTATTAGGAGTTGGAACAAAAACACACTAAATCCACCGTTTTTTGTTAATGATAACAAAAAGTGCTTATTTCTTTCTTTTAGTATATTGACCCACTAGTATACAAGTAATATGATAAACATATCTGCTGTCAGGTGCATCTTATGCACTTTGATCTATTGAAATAATATTGATCAAAACAGAAAAAATTGTTGGCGTCAGGTGACTTACAGTAAATAGTCATTTTGACGTTAATAACCGGTGTGTTTGGCCTTTTGCTAGCGAAGATTTCTTCGCTAGTTTTTTTACAAGGTCACCGGTGTGATTTGAAGGGGAAGATTTGCTGACGATAATGTGTTGTCAGTGAGGATGCATTTACGCTACATAAGGATAAAAAATTAACTTATGTAATGTAGCCTTAAGTTAGGTAAACCATGCTTGATAAATGTGTTTTGCCGTCTAGTATACAACTTGGCTTTCGCTGGTAAGCCCGCTCCGGAATATTATTGTTTCCAGTTATTTCAGCCCCGTTTTCGGGGCTTTTTTCTGTCTGCTATTTGTATTGCGCCAATAAAACCTGCAGTGGATGTGGCAGGGTTACTTTATCCATGCGTTTGGTTTGGCTGCGGCACGAATAACCGGTTGCCGTTAATTTGCCGGAGTTTGCCGGGTTATTGACGACCGCGCTCCAGGAAAGTTGATAGATTTTTTTGGAGGTCTCAACATTTGCAGCTTCGTGACCGTAGGTTCCGGACATACCGCAACAACCTGTTTCGATAACTTTTAATGACTGACCCAAATTTGCAAAAACGACTTGCCAATCTTTTACCGAACTAACCGCATTGGTTTTTTCGGTGCAGTGCGCCAGCAAAGCATATTCGCCAGCGCGGAAGTTTTCTTTTTTTGCTGCCAATAAATCTTTTTGCGCGGCTAACCATTCCTGTACCAAATGAACTTTGGGCGCGTGGCTTCCCAGGATTTTTTGATATTCACCGCGATAGGCCAAGGTCATCGCCGGGTCCAATCCTATTAACGGAATTCCGGAAGAGGCCAAACCATTTAACAAGGTTGCATTGGCATCAGCAGCTTTTGCAAAGGCTTTCAGGAAACCGTGAACTTGCAGTGGTTTACCATTGGGTTTGAATGGTGCAACTAATGGTGTGAAACCCAAAGCTTGTAAAATTTTTAAGGAATCTATAACAACAGGCGTTTCGAAATAGCTGGTAAAAGCATCTTGCACAAAAATAACTGCATGTGCTTTTTGCGCGGGAGTTAACTGCGCAATATTTTCCAGCGTTGCCAATGGCACCTGCAATTTATTCAATTCAGTTTGCAAATTGATTCCTGTCAGCAATGGGCTGTCTACCATGCCTGCAACTTTTGCCATGAGGATTTGCATAAACTGGGGTTTCATTGCCGCGTTGTATAACCAGGGCACTCGCGCCAGGGTTGGAATCATGTATTCCAAACCACCGATAAAATAATCTTTGAGTGGGCGCAGGTAACGGCTGTAATACAACTCCAAAAATTTGCTGCGAAATTCAGGTACGTCAACCTTGATAGGACACTGGCCCGCGCAGGATTTACACGCAAGGCAACCCATCATGGAATTATGAACTTCATGCGAAAAATCGTATTCGCCGTTGCGCTTGCCAAGAGTATTAATAATCCGCGATGGCAGCGAAAATAAAAAATGGTTGTGTTTAACTTTTTTACTTTCTTCGAGCGGGTTAACTCCGCGCTCGCTCATTTGTTTCAACCATTCACGCATAAGTGATGCACGACCTTTTGGCGATTGCACACGGTCACGCGTGCCTTTCCATGAGGGGCACATAGCATCATTGGGATTCCAGTTGTAACACAGTCCATTGCCATTGCAATGCATGCCTTCACTGTACCCCTGCCAAACTTGCACAGGAATGTTCCGATCAAGCTGACCGCGCGTTGTTACGCCATCAATTTTTAATAGCTCGATATCTTTTACCGGTGTAGCAATTTTTCCCGGGTTCAATTGGTTGTGCGGATCAAACTCGGCTTTGATTCGTTGTAATTGTGGATAGAGTTCACCAAAAAATTTCGGCGCATACTCTGAGCGAACGCCTTTTCCGTGTTCACCCCAAAGTAAACCGTTATATTTATGCGTTAATTCGGCAACCCTGTCGCTAATCACGCGGACCAGTTTTTCCTGCACGGGATCTTTCATGTCGATAGCAGGGCGCACGTGTAAAACGCCTGCATCGACATGGCCGAACATACCGTAGGCCAAATTGTTTTCATCCAGCAACTGGCGAAATTCCAAAATAAAATCAGCCAGGTTTTCAGGGGGAACTGCAGTGTCTTCGACGAAAGGAATTGGACGCGCTTCGCCGGCAGCTCCACCTAAAAGACCTACAGCTTTTTTGCGCATGCCCCAAATTTTGTTGACGGATTCGTTGCCCCAGGCAATGGAATAGGAGATGCGAACATTTTCCGCATCCTGTGCATCAGCATCTAATTGATCAGTAAATTTTTTTACGGCTGCATTTAATTCTGCTTCGTCATGGGCAGTGTATTCGACCAGGTTAATACCCTGGATTTTTTCTCCGCTTGCAGGTTCGGGGAAAAACTCTGCCACGCTGTGCCATACAATATCTTTCATCGCCAGATTCAATACTTTTGAATCCACGGTTTCGATAGAGGTTGGTTCCGCTTTCATCAATTCCGTTGCATCGCGCAAGGCCGCGTTAAAATCGCGGTAATTAATATTGATCAATGCGCTGTATTTTGGAGTTACCAACAAATTAATTTTTGCTTCAACGATAAAGCCAAGCGTACCTTCGCTGCCACACAAAATATTATTGAGATTAAAACGGCCATGTTCGTCGCGTATATGCGCTAAATCATAGCCTGTTAAACAGCGATTTAATTTGGGAAATTTTGCGGCGATTAAATCGGCATGGTCGCGCTGGATGCCATCAATCACTTTATGGATTTGGCCGACGCGATCTGTGCGCGTGCTGATCCTTGTAAATTCATCATCGTTAATTGCGTGTGAGGTCCACTCGCTGCCGTCCAGCAACACGGTTTTTAATTCGATTACGTGATCGCGGGTTTTACCATAGCGACAAGAACCCTGGCCGGATGCATCGGTGTTGATCATCCCGCCGATGGTGGCGCGGTTACTGGTTGAAAGTTCCGGCGCAAAAAATAATCCGTAAGGTTTGATTGCTGCATTGAGTTGATCTTTGACTACACCGCATTGCACGCGAACCCAGCGCTCTTCCGCATTGATCTCCAAAATACGGTTCATGTATTTGGAGGTATCCACCACTAAACCATCCGTCAATGATTGGCCATTAGTACCTGTGCCGCCGCCGCGTGGACTCAATACTATGCTATTGAATTCGGGTTTTTGGCTGAGTTTGGTCAGGATGATGATATCCGCAACATCTTTAGGGTAAATAACGCCCTGGGGTAATACCTGATAGATGGAGTTATCCGTTGCCAGCACCGTGCGTGTTGCGTAGTCAGGATTCAGGTCGCCACTGAAGCCACTCGTACGCAATTGGTCGATAAATGACAAATAAAGGGCTTGCAAAGGAGAGGTTTGGTCAATGCGTGGAATCATAGAATTCATCAATCAAAGAGAGCTACAAAAAAGGGAGCTACATAAAATTAGCTCTGATAGCGGCAATAACATGGGCATGCATTCTACCTTGTTGTGCGTCCTCAAGCCACGAAACGATGAGTTTCAACGAGCCCAATCACTTGCCTGGACAAAATAGTTTTAAACCTTTGTTTACCGTTAAAAGATGCATTCCAAAGACTTGATATGGTAGGGTTCGCGTTTGTCAGCTATATAACTATTTTGTCGTCAAAAGCATTTTTTTAGGCTTTGTGAGTGATTGGTGGTAAAAGTCTCATATAAATGTCGATTAAACGAACTCAAGGTTGAGCCGCTACTTTAAACATCATAAATAAACACATTAGAGGAGAAGGACTTATGAGCTACATTCCCACGAGCAATTCAAAAGATTACCTGGCTGAATATGACAGCGCAGCAACTGCCGATAAATATCCGCTGGTGCGCCGCTGGATGATGACTGAACCCCTGCCTTTTTTTAAACAGCTACGCGCGCAACGCCCCATTTTAGTAACGCCGGAATGCGTTCTGGTGAGCAAATATGCAGATGTTATTGATCTGTTGCAGATGCCAAAAATCTTCACCGTCGATTTATACAAACCCAAAATGGGTGTAACGGCTACCGACCCCGGTTATTTAATGGCGCACGATGATGATGCAATTCATTATCGCGAAAAATCCCTTATGCAAGGCATGTTAAATCGCAATGATTTGCCTCGCATTCGTGCGCTTGTCGCCCAAGCATCCCGTGAAATTTTAAATAATGCCAATGGCAAAATTGATATTGTTTACAATTACTGCCGCATGGTTCCGGCGATTTTGGTGCAAGAATATTTTGGTTTGGATAATGTCGATAAAAAAGATTTGATCGAATGGTCATTTTGGAACCAATACGATGTATTTCACAATCAGCCTTTTGATTTGAATTCGCCCGAGCAATATAAATATATTAAAGATAACCACGACCGCGTTACGGTTGCACTGGGTAATTATATTAAAAAAGAATTGCTCGAAAAATTGGCCATGGTGAAGCTCGATCAAACCAAAAATTTGTTTTTGATTGGCTGGCGAATTGTAAAAGGTATTTTAGATAAACTTGCCGGAAAACCGGCGCGAATGCCTAAAGACGATGTGTTCTCTCGTATGCTTCGAACCAGCTTTGCCGAGCAAGTTGAATTCGATTTGGTGCGCGTGGGTGTGAACGCAGGTGGACTATTAATTGGTTCGATTGAAACTACCTCGCAAGCTGTATCGCAAGTTATTGAGTTTTTTATCAAGCAACCGGAGTTGCTTGCAAAGGCAAAAGCGGCTGCACAACAGACAGATTTGAAAGCGTTCGACAATATTGTATGGGAAGCATTGCGCTACGTACCCATTAGTCCTTATATGTTCCGCCAGACATCGCAAGATTATTCCCTGGCAAAAGGAACAGACTACGAGACTTTAATCCCTGCAAAAACCAATGTCATAGTATTGACTCAATCAGCGATGTTTGATGATTTTGCCAATACTAATCCCGATGAATTTAATCCTGACCGCACTTTCTACCACAATTTTAATTTCGGTTTTGGCCCGCACGATTGTCTGGGTAAATATGTAGGCATGGAAATGATTCCGGAAATGGTGCGCCAGGTATTGTTATTGCCAAATCTTCATGCGGAAGCGCCGATTGATTTTAAAAATGGTCCGTTCCCGGAGTCTTATCCGCTCGCCTGGAGCTAATTTTTTTGAACGTGAATATCTCAGTTGTAAATGTTCGGATGCTTATCCAATATTATAAAAATTAGCTAATGCTGCAACGCATGTGAGAGTTCGCGTTGCAGCAGCTAGATAAATTCAAGGACTACACATGAAAAAATTATTAATCGGGCTAGGTGTCATAACGCTCATAGGCGCTGGTGTTTTTCTTTATTCTGCTTACGGTGGTTTTGGTAAAGAGTTGCAGGCGCCAACAGGCGCGCCTTTTGTAAATGCAGTGCCCGATGATTGGCCTGCTTACAAACAAGCTAAAATGGCTGCGCGCGATGCACATATTGCGCAGCATCAAATCGCTTACAACCGCTTTGCTGATTTTGCTGAAAGTGAAACAGACGGTCTTCCGTATATTATTTTAAAATTATTGCCTGTTATTGCTCCGGAGTATTGGGGGAAGGGGGACGATTTTTTAAGTGTAATGGGATTGTTTTACGACGAGCGTTTACCGGGCGCACCAGTGCCTCGCGGCATGGGTTTTAGTGGTCTATCGCGCGTTGATCCATTGGGCAATATCGATTACGCATCTTTTGCCTGCGGTGCTTGCCATATTGGTCGAGTGCGTTTGGACGATAATAAAATCTATTACCTGGATGGCGGTATTAACTCAGAATTTAATGTGGTGGGTTACCGCAAACGTGTGGTGCAAACGATTAATAAAATGACCGGTGCGGAAACTGATCCGCAAAAACGTGTAGCCCTGGTGACACAAAAAATTCTCGCTGCACTCGATCAGGTACATGCATCCAATCCAACCTATTTTTATAAAAATTTCTCTTACGAAAATCGTAAATTTGATGCTGTTTATGAGCAATCCCAAATTGATTTATTTAAAAAAATGGCTGATGCAACTATCCCGCAATTTATGAAGCATCATGAAAATGAATATCATGGTTGGGAAAAATTTGTTGATAAATATTACCAGGGCGCGCAACCGCAATTGCTGGATGGTTTACCGGGAATGGAAGACGCAATTGGCTTCAACACCGTAAAAGCCAATGCCAATTTGAAATTAAATCCACTGACAAAGCCCTTTGCATTTCTTGCGTTACCGCCGAGTCATGGCGTTACCGATATTATGGCGGTGTGGGAACAAAACACTCATGATCCTTTGTGGGATGAAGAGAAAAAAGATTTGGTGAATGGCGGCGGACAATGGACGGGGCATATTCCCTTGCCGATGTATAAAAATATCGCTGCGCAATTAACGATTGGTTATGAAAATGTGGATGTGCGTGTATCAGCTTTTGCAGAAGAGGTGTTGGATAAAATGCCGGCGAGTGTTTATCCCTTTGATGTCGACGTAGAATTGGCAAAAAAAGGACAAGCGTTATTTACCGAAAATTGCGCTGCTTGCCATCAGCCGCATAATGGAAAAGTGTATCGCAACATAGGTACGGACATGGGACGCGCAAAGATTGCCGGTCTTTTTGTTACGCTTGGGGCGATTAGCGGTTTTACGGATGTGTGTGGTGCAGATACGGTTGTGCAAATGTACGGTAAAGATGCAAAGCCCTGCGCTGAATATAAAGGCGTTTCGCTCAAGGATAAAAAATCCCTGGCCATGACGCCGCCAAAACAGCATGAGGGTTATAACGCGTTACCTTTGGTGGGCTTGTGGGCGCAAGCACCTTATTTACACAATGGTTCTGTGCCTACGCTGTACCATTTACTGGTGCCTAATGAGCGTCCTTCTGTCTTTATTAAAAGCCGTCTGGATTACGATAAAAAACTCGTTGGTTTTGCGTGGAGTATGGATGATGCCACCAATAATAAAGAAGGCTATATTTTTGACACCCGACTTGCGCCCGCTATGAGCAACCAGGGGCATGACAAGGATATCCAACAAAATGGAAAAACCTTCAAGCTCAATTGGGCAGATGATAAAGAAGGTGCATTAGCTATCATTGAATATTTAAAAACGCTTTAAGCTATTACTCCAGGGTTACTCTTATTAAGGTACTCCTAAAAAGGTTACTCCTATTATTGGAGTAACCTTTTTATCCTCCGACCCCTTTTTCGTTTGCCATAGCTCGCATCAAGCCGTATCACAATCGATCCATTCCCTGGATGCCCACAAATGTAAATTAAAAAAATCCCTCGCCAAAAGCGAAGGATTTTCTTGTGATATTTTCTCGATAATGAATTGGATTTTTTATCGATGATCGTCATGCCAATGACCATGATGTTCGCGCTCGTAGCGCTCGCGTTCATGGCGTCGATATTCAGGGGAATACTCTTCACTTCTCACAAAATAAACATGATGTTCACAGGCATGATATTGACCGCAGTATTTGCTCCAATGTTTTGCGTGTCCGGGTGGAACATGTAAATAAATAGGTTCTTCATGAATATAGCGTTTGTCGACGTAAACAACACGTGGCCGCTCATAAACAACTGCCGGACGAGGGGCGTTCGCCAATTGAACCTGGCCATAGACACCAGGCCTTACCTCTCCTGAAAGAATGACATTAATACCTAAATCGCCTGCAAAAACAGGTGCCGTTTGCAGTGCCAATAAACTTGAGATTAATAATAGATATTTGCGCATGATTGACTCCTGGTAACCATAAATTATGGACAAGCACCTTGATTATGGTGCTGTGCAATGAATCCAGAATGAATGGATAGATGGCGTTTATCTGCTCGTTAGCGCACTTTGGTTTAGCCGGCAACTACAAGCGTCAGGATAACCATGGCAAACATAAGACAACTATGGCGAACATAGAATAAATCATTTCAAACCTTGTATTTTCGCTGCAAATCGTGATTTTTAATCATGAAAAGCGGCTGCCATGTGAGATTAGTCGTCTTTCTGTATAATGGCTCGCTTTTCAGGTTCCCTGGTTTTCGACGCAGCTGTTTTCAGCTCAAATATGTTTAATGCACCAGGGTGGTTTTTTTAGCTAAAGGTTAACTCCATGATTATCAAGCCAAAAGTTCGCGGTTTTATCTGTACCAATGCCCATCCGCAAGGCGCTGCTGCCAATGTGCAAGAGCAAATTGCCTACACCAAAGCCAAAGGCCCGGTGGCTGGCGCACCCAAAAAAGTATTGGTATTGGGCTGCTCAACCGGTTTTGGCTTGGCCTCACGCATTACTGCTGCGTTTGGCGGCGGCGCAGATACTTTGGGGGTGTGCTTTGAAAAAGAGCCTACCGAAAGCAAAACTGCCACGGCGGGCTATTACAACACTTCTGCATTCCACGATGCCGCCAAAGCTGAAGGTTTATACGCACATACCATCAACGGCGATGCGTTTTCAGATGAAATAAAAGCAAAAGTGATCGACGAATTGAAAAAAGGTATCGGTAAAGTTGACCTGGTGATTTACAGCCTGGCGTCACCGCGTCGCACTGATCCAAAAACCGGCGAAGTTTATAACTCGGTCCTCAAGCCAATCGGCCAATCATATGTTTCTAAAAACCTGAATACCGATACTTTAAAAATTGGTGATGTTTCAATCGAGCCCGCGTCACAAGAAGAAATTGCCAACACCGTAAAAGTGATGGGTGGGGAAGATTGGGAGATGTGGATTGATGCGCTGAAAAGTGCCGATTTGCTCGGTGATAATTTCCAAACTGTTGCATACACCTACCTTGGTGACAAATTAACCTGGCCAATTTATGGCAAGGCGACTATCGGCAAAGCCAAAGAGGATTTGGATCGCGCCGCTCGCGAGCTGAGCGCAAAACACGGTGGCAAAGCGCGCGTAGCAGTATTAAAAGCTGTAGTGACGCAAGCGAGTTCTGCAATTCCGGTGATGCCTTTGTATCTGGCAATCCTGTTTAAAGTGATGAAAGCGCAGGGCACCCATGAAGGTTGTATCGAGCAGATCCAACGTTTATTTACCGAGTGTTTGTATTCCGCCAATCCACGTTTGGACGAGGCAGGCCGTTATCGTGTAGATGAGCTGGAATTGGACCCATCGGTGCAAACCAAAGTGGAAGCAATTTGGGATCAGGTCACTGAAGAAAATCTTTTCGAGTTAACTGATTTTGCAGGTTACAAGGCAGAATTCTTGCGTCTGTTTGGTTTTGGTATCGACGGCGTGGATTATGATGCTGAAACAACTCCGCTGGTGGAAACAAATTTCTAGCATTTAGCTTGATTTGTAGAAGCCCCTTGATAGGGGCTTTTTTATTTGTGGGCTTTTATTTTTGGCTTTTTTATTTTTTTAATTGGGATATCAAAAAAATGCGTAAACGAATTGCAATTGACATGGACGAAACTATTTGTGACACCATGACGCGCCATTTGGATTGGTACAATCAGGAATTTAACCAGAGTCTTACCAAACAAGAGTTAATGGGTACAAAAATTTACCATCGCGTTCCAGCTGAGCATGCAGATCGTGTTCGTTCCTACCCGGATAATCCTGATTTTTTCGTTGATTTAATTCCTTTTGCTGATGCGATTTTCGTGATCCATACGTTGATCCAGCATTACGATATTTTAATTGCAACTGCCGCTATGGAGCATCCAACTTCTTTTGCAGCAAAGTATGAGTGGCTGGTTAAATACTTACCTTTTTTGTCGCCCATGAATTTTATATTTTGTGGTAACAAAGGTGTGGTCAATGCTGATTACTTGATCGACGATAGCTCGCGACATTTCCAGTATTTCTCCGGGCAAGGAGTGTTGTTTACAGCGCCGCACAATATTAATGAAACTGCAGATGTTCGGGTGAATAACTGGCAGGAAATAAAGGAATATTTTTTGGATCAGGTTTAAAGCAGTAAAGCCTTCCGTTAACGAGGGAAGGCTTTATTATTTTATAAGCTTTTGAAAAATCGATCTGCGCGTGGAATATAAAAATTATCATAGTTTAAAGACATTACCACTACGCTTGAACGTCCAACAAACTCATCTCTTGGTACAAAACCAATCACTCGTGAATCAGCGCTGTTATCGCGATTATCGCCCAACATTAAATAATGGTCGGCTGGAACAATCACCGTCGGAAAATTTGCAAACGCATGATCATCGGGATTATTAATTCGAACTATATGCGCTGTACCCAATAAATGTTCCAGCTGATCGGTATTGGCTGCACTTTTTTCATATTGGATTGCAGTGCCATTGATGACAAGTTGATTATTGATCATGGCAACTGTATCGCCTGGAACACCTATCACACGTTTTACCAAACGTTTGTCTGATACTTTTGAATCAAACACCGCGATCTCACCGCGTTGTGGATCGGCAAATTTTACGAGCGATATGTGAGTAAAGGGTATGCGTAAATCGTAAGCCATTTTGTTAACGGCAATACGGTCGCCTTCAAGGATGGTGGGTTTCATTGAACCCGATGGCACCGTATTCCAGTCGGCACAGGCACTCCTGAATATAAACATCAGGCTTAAGAAAATAATAAAGGATTTGTTTTCTTGCCACGCGTTTTTCCAACTTATCATGTTTTTCTCCAAACAATTTACGCATTCATTTTGCTTGTCTAAAGACTTGCCCTTGATATGAAAGTTCATTTCAGTTTTGAATGTAGATGCAGATTAATTAACTGTGCCTAATGCTTGTGTGTTCATATGCAGCCCTATGAAAAAACGCTTCCACTCTTTTCTCCTCCCCATGAGTTTTAGTGATGATAAAACTCGTTAGATGGGATGAAGTCGTCGCTGGATGCAAAAGGAAAAATTATTTTGATGGGTATCGCATCACGTCGTATGCGGACGCTGGCATGATTAATCGGCTAAAATGTTTCCACAAATGGCTTTAAGTCATCACAATTTTTGTGCGGAAAGAAAATGCTATGTTGAATGTGTTGCGTCATGCGGTGGGTGTACTGACGACTTTGTTGTTTCTTGTACTTACCACTATAGTGTTCATCCCTTTGATGCCATTGGCTTTGTTGAAATGGCTGGTGCCGTTTTCGCCCTGGCGGGTTGCGTGTAACCGTTGGCTGGATTGGCTTGCGAGCCATTGGATGGATGCCAATGCGCGTCACCAGGAAATCATTTTGCCAACCGAGTTACAGGTAGAGGGTTTGAACAACCTCAGTATTGCCGAGTGGTACATGATGATCGCCAATCATCAATCCTGGGTGGATATCCTGGTGCTTTTGCGCATTTTCAATCGTCGCATTCCTTACCTGAAATTCTTTTTAAAACAATCCCTGATTTGGGTTCCGTTGCTGGGATTGGCCTGGTGGGCATTGGAATTTCCGTTTATGCGCCGGTACACCAAGGCTGAAATCGCAAAGAATCCCGAGCTTAAAGGAAAAGATATTGAAAAAACTCGTGAGGCTTGCGAGAAGTTTCGCCATAACCCCGTCACCATTATTAATTTCCTGGAAGGTACTCGATTTACACCCCTTAAGCATGCCGCGCAACATTCTATTTATCATCACTTGCTTATGCCCAAGGCTGGCGGACTCGCGTTTACACTCGCGGCCATGGATGGGCAATTGCATAGCCTGCTGGATGTAACTATTTATTACCCTGAAGGTCGCCCCAGCTACTGGGATTATGCCTGTGGCAGGGTAAAGCAGATTCGTGTGCACGTGCGCGAGCGCCCGATTCCACCGGAAATGCTGGGGAATTACAGTGAGGGTGCTGTTTTTCGTGAGCGGTTCCAGGCATGGGTCAATCAAATATGGTTGGAAAAAGACCTTTTGCTGGACGAGATGCGTAAGGTTCATTAAAAAGCGCAGAAAGTTTTGGTGGTTCAAGGTATGCTAAAGGCATATCTTATTGATAGTGCGATGTTTTTAAGAGTGCGATTGTTTTAAGGAGGCTGCCATGCTGTATTCGCTCAAAGATTTGTTTGCCAAATTAGGTTTGCCTAACTCGGATAGTGATATTGAGGCATTTATTGCGCGCCATCGCCCCTTGCCCCAGGCTGAACCCTTAGCCAGCGCCGGTTTCTGGACTGCTGAACAGGCCGCTTTTTTGCGTGAAGCGCGCCAGCCGTACTCAGATTGGGAAGAAGTTGTTGATGAACTCAATTGTCTGTTACGCGACTAACCCCGATTTTTTGGGATTCCAGATAACGCGCCTGATTGGCGCGTTATTTTTTTGTGGCCTGCCAACTGTGCCCCTGCAATAGGTACGCATCGCCCGCTAAATACGCTAGAATGCCGACCAAATCGCGGCAGCCGTCTTGATCACGACGTTTGATTGCCTGCTTCTCCTCAACCTCCATAAAGTATTTATTGCCTGTGACTGACTTAAGCCATATCCGTAATTTTTCCATTATTGCCCACATTGACCACGGTAAATCCACCATTGCTGACCGCTTTATCCAGCTTTGTGGTGGCCTCAGTGATCGCGAAATGGAGGCGCAAGTACTTGATTCTATGGATCTTGAGCGCGAGCGCGGCATCACCATCAAGGCGCACAGCGTAACCTTGCATTACAAGGCGCGCGACGGCAAAACCTACCAGCTCAATTTTATTGATACCCCCGGCCATGTGGACTTCACCTATGAAGTATCCCGTTCCCTGGCGGCGTGTGAAGGTGCCTTATTGGTAGTGGATGCTGGCCAGGGTGTGGAAGCGCAGTCTGTAGCCAATTGTTATACCGCTATTGAACAAGGCCTTGAGGTTATTCCTGTCCTCAACAAGATGGACTTACCGCAAGCTGAGCCGGATCGCGTTGCGCAGGAAATTGAAGATATTATCGGCATCGATGCCACCGAAGCTGTGCGTTGCTCCGCCAAATCCGGTATGGGAATGGAGGACGTACTGGAAGAATTGGTGCGTTTGGTGCCGCCACCTCAAGGTGATATTGACGCTCCCTTACAAGCATTGATTATCGATTCCTGGTTCGATAATTATCTCGGTGTTGTCTCTTTGGTGCGTGTGAAGCAGGGAACCCTTCGCCTGAAAGACAAAATCATCGCCAAAACTATCGGCAAACCTCAGATAGTGGACGGCGTTGGCGTATTCAGTCCTAAACTCACCCAGCTAAAAGAACTTAAAGCGGGCGAAGTAGGTTTTGTGGTTGCGGGTATTAAGGATATCCAGGGCGCACCTGTAGGTGACACCATTACCCACGCGCAAACGCCAGAAGTTGAATCACTCGCCGGTTTCCAGAAAATCAAACCACAAGTTTATGCGGGTATGTTCCCGATCAGCTCCGACGATTTTGAAGATTTCCGCGATGCCTTGGCAAAACTGACCCTGAATGATGCGTCTTTATTCTATGAACCAGAAAGTTCGGATGCGTTGGGCTTTGGTTTTCGCGTCGGTTTCCTTGGCATGTTGCATATGGAAATTATCCAGGAACGCCTGGAGCGCGAATACGATCTCGATTTGATCACTACAGCTCCTACGGTGGTGTACGAAGTTGTAAAACGTGGCGGCGAAGTTATTTTTGTCGATAACCCGTCCAAGCTGCCAGATCCAGGCTCCATTGACGAAATGCGCGAGCCGATTGTGGAAGCCAATATCCTGGTTCCGCAAGAACATTTGGGTAACGTGATTACCCTGTGTATTGAAAAGCGCGGCGTACAAAAAGATTTGCAATTCACCGGCTCGCAAGTTCGCGTGCGTTACGAAATGCCCATGAACGAAGTGGTCACCGATTTTTTTGATCGCCTGAAATCTGTAAGTCGCGGCTATGCGTCATTGGATTACAGCTTTATTCGTTTTGAAGCGGCAAACCTGGTGCGTTTGGATGTATTGATTAACAGTGAAAAAGTGGATGCCCTGGCTATTATTGTGCATCGCGATAAAGCCCAGAGAATGGGGCATTCATTGACGGATAAAATGAAAGAATTGATCCCTCGCCAGATGTATGACGTAGCAATCCAGGCTGCGATTGGCGGCCAAATTGTTGCGCGTTCTACCGTAAAAGCGCTTCGCAAAGATGTAACTGCAAAATGCTATGGTGGCGATGCTACACGTAAGAAAAAATTGTTGGAAAAACAAAAAGCCGGTAAAAAACGTATGAAGCAAGTGGGCAGTGTCGAGATTCCACAAGCTGCGTTCTTTGCGGTATTGAAAATAGATTCTTAATGGATTGGTGTTGAATCGCTCATTCGTTATCAAGGTAGACATTAAACAGGTTGCATTTTTATGGGTAGTTTTGATCTTCCGTTATATCTTTCACTAGCTGTGTTAATTACCGGAATTATCTGGTTAATTGATATCCTGTTCCTGGCGCGTCCACGTAAGGCCAAAGTTGATGCTGTGGAAAAACAGTTCCAGCAATTGGCGGTAACTGACGAAAACCAAAAGAATGCCTACGAAGTGGCCAAAGCGGCAGCAGCTAAAGAACCTGTGGCCGTTGAATACGCCAAATCGTTTTTTCCTGTGTTGTTTATTGTGTTTTTCTTGCGCTCATTTTTGGTCGAACCTTTTCAAATTCCATCCGGCTCCATGATTCCCACCTTGCAGGTTGGTGATTTTATTTTGGTAAACAAGTTTGCCTATGGCTTGCGCGTTCCTGTTTTTAATAAAACCTTTATTCCGGTCGGTAAACCAAAGCGTGGTGACGTCATGGTGTTTTTCCCGCCGCACCAACCTAAAACCTATTTCATCAAGCGTGTTATAGGTATTCCCGGCGATACCGTCCGTTATGCCAATAATGTGCTTTACTTGAATGGTGTCGAAGTAAAGCAGGAGTTTGTTAAAAAGGCGTTCCCTGAGTGGGGCTCTTTCTGCATGAACTATCGTCTACAGTTAACAGTAGTGAATGAAATTATCGATGGCATTCCACATAAGATGCAGAAATGCGACCAACCAAGCCAGCTAAGCGCGGTTGACAAAACTTGGGTTGTGGAAAAAGGTCACTATTTCATGATGGGTGACAATCGCGACAACAGTGGTGATAGCCGCGTTTGGGGTACAGTTTCGGACGATGCGATTGTAGGCAAGGCGTTTGCAGTATGGATGCATTGGGAGGAGCTGTTAAGTATCCCCAGCTTTAATAGTGTAGGTGTTGTTAAATAACCATTTATAAATTAACAGGTGCCGCTATGAAATCTTTGTCGAACATTAAACCTTTTCCGCAAAAAAGCATGCATCAGCAGCGCGGGCTCACCATGATTAGCTGGATTTTTGTTTTAGCTATTTTGGCATTTTGCGGAATGTTCGCGTTTGCAGTAGTACCTATGTATGCCGAAAATAGATATGTAGAACAGGCCCTGAAATCTTTGGTTGAACCCGGGGAACGAGTTACAGAGATGTCGGATGCAGAAATTAAAAAGAAAATTATGAATTTTTATATGATCAACAATGTAAGAAGTGACGGCCCGCAAAACATTGTTATTGATCGAAAATCAAAAGGTTTGCTGATTTCAATTGATTATGAAAATCGCGCAAATTTATTGTGGAACATTGATATAGTGACCAGCTTCCAAAATCATTTAGATGGCGAACATCCCAATCTATGCTGTAAACCAGCGGCAGAACAGCGTGCAACTAAGTATTAAATATCAGCGACTGCAAAGTCGCTTGGGTTATGAATTTAAAACGCCAGCTCTTTTACAGTTGGCGCTTACACATCGCAGTCATGGCGCACATAACAATGAGCGGCTTGAGTTTCTAGGTGATTCAATTTTAAATTTTGTCATTGGTGAAGCCTTATTCAAACGCTTCACTGATGTTCGCGAAGGGCAGTTAAGCCGCTTGCGTTCACAACTGGTGAAAGGTGAAACCCTCGCCGAAATTGCGCGCGAATTTGAGTTGGGTGAGTGCCTGATTCTGGGTGAAGGTGAAATGAAATCTGGCGGCCACAGGCGCGATTCCATTTTGGCCGATTCTGTTGAAGCCTTAATTGGTGCTATTTACACCGAAACCGATTTTGAAACCTGTCGCGAACATGTTTTGGGTTGGTACAAAGAGCGGTTGGCATCATTAACTGTTGATACCACTGCAAAAGATTCAAAATCGCGTTTGCAAGAACATTTACAGGCACTGCGCAAACCTCTGCCGGAATATGAAGTCGTTGAGGCTGCCGGTGAATCCCACGCACAAATTTTTACGATTGAATGCCGGGTCGTGCTCCTGAAGCAACCCGTGCGTGCGCAGGCGAGTAATCGTCGCGAAGCCGAAAAATTGGCTGCTACCGAAATCTTGCGCTTGTTAAATATTTAAATTTTTAACTCCAAATATATCCCTGCGGGGATGACGACTCCCTGCTTAAATTATTTTTGTTTCAGGTTTTCTTCTATGTCAGATTCTTCTGATCCCCAAACAACTCGTTGTGGTTATGTTGCTATTGTGGGGCGACCCAATGTAGGAAAATCTACCTTGCTTAATCACATCCTCGGGCAAAAAATCAGTATCACATCGCGCAAGCCACAAACGACACGCAACAATGTGGTAGGTATTAAAACCGAAGGCGACATACAAATTATGTTTGTTGATACGCCGGGAATGCACCTTGGCCAGCAGAAAGCGATCAACCGTTATATGAACCGTGCAGCAAATACGGCGATGAAAGATGTCGATGTTGTGGTGTTCGTCGTGGACCGTTTTATCTGGACTGAGGAGGACGAAGCTGTCGCAGAAAAATTGCAGTATGCATCTTGTCCAATTATTTTGGCGGTGAATAAAGTCGACCAGGTTGAAGATAAGGAATCTTTGTTGCCGCATTTGGAATCCTTGTCGCAGAAGTTAAAGGTTGCCGAGATAATTCCTTTATCTGCATTGCGCAATGTCAATTTGGATCGTTTGGAGCAGTTGATTATTGATCGTATGCCGGAAGGCATGCATATGTATCCTGAAGATCAAATTACAGATCGCAGTTCCCGCTTTATGGCGGCAGAAATTGTGCGCGAAAAAATCACTCGTCAGTTGGGTGATGAGTTGCCTTACGAAATGGCGGTGGAGATTGAAGAATTTAAACAAGAGGGAAATTTGTTAAATATCTCTGCGCTGATTCTGGTGGAACGTGAAGGCCAAAAGCGAATCCTAATTGGCGACAAAGGCGAGCGTATTAAATTAATTGGCACCGATGCGCGCAAAGATATGGAAAAATTATTTGACATGAAAATCATGTTGAAGCTGTGGGTAAAAGTAAAATCAGGCTGGTCTGACGACGAACGTGCTTTGCGCAGTTTAGGATATAACGATATATAATTTGGCGACCTGATTAATTTATCATCATCACTCACGTTGGTTTAAGGAAGGCGTTTTACACATCCTTGGACTGCGTTGCGCTTAGGGTAAGCTAAATGTTCTTGTTCGGGATCAATGGAAGCATTAATTTTACGACTTAAATAATTATCATTTTTCCCTGAATTTTTATATGACTGTAGAACTTCAACCTGCATATATTCTCCATACTCGTCCTTACCGCGATACAAGTATGTTGGTTGATTTATTCACACCTGAATTTGGTCGCATTACTGCAGTGGCTCGCGGTGTGCGTTCCCGAAAAACATCCAAACGCAATTTATTAAATCCATTCACTCGCCTGCTAATTTCCTTCCAGGGAAAAACCGATTTAAAGTTGCTTACGCATTTTGAAGCAGAAGGCACGCATTTTACCTTGATGGCCAAGCATTTATTCAGCGGGTTTTATTTAAATGAATTAATGGTTCGCTTATTACCGGAGTTAGATTCTCATCCCGATATTTATTCATTGTATGAACAAAGTTTACAAGCGTTACATCAGCAGCAAGATTTGGAGCCGATTTTGCGTCAGTTTGAGTTTCAGTTGCTCCATGAATTGGGTTACGGCATTCATTTTGAAGCTGATGCAAAGTCGGGCGAAGAACTTTCCGGTTTATGCAGCTATTGCCTTGATGCCAGTTTAGGATTTTATCAGGCAGAGATTGATGTTCCTGTAAATTTTACATTTCCCGGGCAGCATTTGCTGGCAATTGCTGCGCGCGATTTTTCGCAGCCAGATGTTAAGCAAACAGCAAAACGTATTTCACGCATTTTATTAAAACCCTTGCTGGGCAATAAACCCTTAACAAGCAGGGAATTATTTAATTAATTTGGCTGCTCATTAAAATTAATGACTGGTTGCGGCAGTTTTTACACCAAATACTTCATCCAAATCGCGATCTTCTCCCCACGCTAACACATCATCAATTGCGCTATTTAATGAATGAATAGCCTCTTTAGCATTTGTTATTTCTTTAGCTTGCAAAAGTTTGTCGAGGAATCCGCTAATACTTTTTAATCGTGGCACACCACAATAACAGCTGCTGCCATAAAGGCGATGAATAAGTTCACCAAAGAGTAAGTCGTTGCCATCAATAATGGCCTGGTTGATTTGTACTTTTTCACCGGGTAGGCCATCCAGCATCATTCTTAACATATCGCGCGCTAATAAAGGTTTGTTGTTGGCGAGTTTTAAACACAGGCTTACATCAACCGAGGTATTGGTTTCGGTAGCTTTTAACGGAAGTTTTTCTTGTTCAACAACGGGTTCCTGTGCAACTACCACTTCTTTTTTGCCGCTAAGTGATGTCCAGCGGTTGATAATGTGTGCCAGCTGGCTTTCGCTTACTGGTTTGCTAATACAATCATCCATACCGGAAATTAACAGTTCGGCTTTTTGTTCGGTAAGCGAGTGTGCGGTCAATGCAATAATTGGTGTACGTTGGCTGTCTTTTTCCAATTCGCGAATATGTTTTGTGGTTTGGAATCCATCCATGCCGGGCATTTGGATATCCATAAAAATAACGTCGAACTTTTGTGTCTTGCACGCATCGATTGCCTGTAATCCGTTGCTGGCTTGCACTACCTGGGTATTTAATCCGCGCAATAATTCTGAGGCCAGTTGCAAGTTGGCCGGATTGTCATCAACCAGGAGCACAGATGTGGCAGGTATGTTGGGTGCGTTGTCGCTTACTTGTTCTGCGCGTGCGTCCAGCAAACTAATATCGAGTTGATCGCACAGGATTTTAAGTAGCGCATCATAGCCAATCGGTTTATTAATAAAATGTGTATTGAGGTTTTGGCCATTGTCGCGTAACAAACGTTGATGCGCGGCTGTGCAACAGGCAATGACTTTGCAACCAAATTCGTCGGCTAATTGTTCGCTGATATTGTTGAGCAATGATGGCTGTATTTTGCGTTCGTCTGCCGCTATATCCAATAACAATATTTCAAACGGATCGGTTTTATGGGCTTTGCGAATGCTTGGGAAAATATCGTGGATTTCACTGATAGCATCTTGCTTCATATGCCACTCATCCAGGAGCGATTGCAATTGTTCGCGCGATGTCTGGTTGCTACTGCAAATGAGTGCGCGGTGATGTTCCAGATTTGGTAATGCGTATTGGATAAGTTGCTTTTTGTCGATGCCAAGACGCGCAGTAAACCAAAAAGTGGAACCTTCATCGATTTGGCTTTCCACACCGATTTCACCATTCATGCGCTCAACCAATCCTTTACAAATCGCAAGCCCCAAGCCTGTGCCACCTTGCTCGCGGGAGTTGGACGAATCTGTTTGGGAAAACGGTTTGAACAAATCATTTTGTTGCGCGCTGGTGAGGCCTTTACCTTGGTCGCGCACACTGATTTTGAGCATGAGGTGGGTTTCTTGTTGCGCGATTGTCGTTACCTTGACAAGGATATTGCCATGCTCGCTAAATTTAATAGCGTTGCCGATTAAATTGGATAGCACTTGTTTAAAGCGCAATGAGTCGCCGAGTAATTGTGCGGGAATATCAGGATCAACCTGCGCAATTAATTGCAGGTTTTTTTCATGTGCGTCAGGTGCGAGTATGTGCAGGGTTTCATCAATGGTTTGGCGCAAAGGTAAAGGTGCATATTCCAGGGTCAATTTGCCCGCTTCGATTTTTGAGAAATCGAGAATACCGTTAATAACGGTCAACAGGCTTTGGGCGGAATCGCGAATGGTATTTAAATATTCCGCTTGCTGTTCATCAATATTGGTTTTTAACGCGAGGCCCACAAAACCTAAAATGCCGTTGAGTGGTGTGCGAATTTCATGGCTAGTGTTGGCAAGGAATTCAGATTTAATCCGGCTGGCTTCAATCGCTTCTTTGCGGGCAATATCCAGTTCGATATTTTTAATTTCAATCGTTTCGAGTGTTTCAATTAAATCCTGCGTGGATTGTTCGATATGGTTTTGTAAATCCTGCTGCGCATTTTCCAGTGATTCCGCCATGGTATTGGTTGCGTTGGCAAGGTAAACAAACTCGCGACTTTTTTGCGGGTTCACGCGAGTTTGTAGTTTTCCCTGGGCGAGATGATTAATCACTTCTTTAATATGATTGAGTGGATCGGTGATATTCCTGAATAAGCGCGTCGCTAAAAATGCTGCCATGATTAAACACGCAAAAGTAATCGCGATGGTAATTAAAATCGTTTGGTAGTGAATCACCATATAAGGTGATGACAACATTTCAATTTCAACCCAGCCGATAGGGTTTAAACCATTCTTATCGACAATGGGATGTGAAAATAAAATAGTGCGTCGCGTTTCCCTGCGCACGGGCGCCAAACTATTGGGCGATAGACCGACATCGTTGGTCGGCAAAAACTCGGGGCCGCTATGGAATGATTCGTTGGTTGTATCGAGTCGCACATGTAGCGCGCGTATGTAGGGATCTTCCAGTGAACCGTCCAGCAACTCCTGTAGTAACGCTTTGTCATTGCGAATAATGGGTGCGTAAATCAGGTGCGCTGTTTTGCGGGTCATGGCACTGCCGCGCATATCTACAAATTTTGATAATTCGTAGAGACAAAAAGAAACCAATGACACAGACAAAAGCAAAATAATGGCAATTGCCGGTGTAAAAATCAGCTGCCAAACATTGTGTTTAAAACTTTTTGATGCGCTGGGCATGAGGTAATCCTTGGCGATATACAGTGCGTTATGCGATTGAAGCGAGGCGGCTGGATCTTATTGTGATGGTCAAAGCCGCTTGTACATGAACCTGTAACAATAACTAGTGCTGCCCGGGTCATTGAGCGTTAGAATAGCTGCCCTTTGCGACGCTGTACATTCGAGATTTTTTGCCGAGAGACTCCCATGCATTTTCCCACGATTGAAGCTTTTATTGGCAACACACCTTTGGTGCGTTTACAGCGTTTACCGGGTGAAACCAGCAATAGGATCCTGGTGAAGCTGGAGGGTAATAATCCGGCGGGTTCGGTTAAGGATCGTCCGGCAATGTCGATGATCCAGCAGGCGGAAATTCGCGGTGAAATTACACCGGGTGACACGCTAATCGAAGCCACCAGTGGCAATACCGGCATTGCCCTGGCGATGGCAGCCGCAATCAAGGGCTATAAGATGATCCTCATCATGCCTGATAACAGCACAGCCGAGCGTAAAGCGGCCATGACAGCTTACGGGGCCCAACTGATTGAGGTTACCAAAGAGCAGGGCATGGAAGGTGCCCGTGATTTGGCGCTGGCGATGCAGGCAGAAGGCAAGGGCAAGGTTCTGGATCAATTTGGCAATAGCGATAATCCACTCGCGCACTATAAAACTACCGGGCCGGAGATTTGGCAGCAAACCGGTGGGCTTATCACTCATTTTGTAAGTTCCATGGGTACTACCGGTACGATCATGGGTACATCACGTTATTTAAAAGAAAAAAATCCTGACATAAAAATAATAGGTTTACAGCCGGATGAGGGTGCCAGTATTCCCGGTATTCGCCGCTGGCCGGAAGCCTATTTACCGACGATTTACGACAAAAGTCGTGTCGATGAAATTGTTGGCATGTCGCAACAGGAAGCCGAATACACCATGCGGGAACTCGCCCGGAAAGAGGGGATTTTTTGCGGCGTGTCGTCCGGCGGTGCGGTTGCGGCGGCATTGCGTTTAAGCCAGAAGGTGGAAAACGCAGTGATCGTGGCCATTATTTGTGATCGTGGCGACAGGTATTTGTCGTCCGGTCTATTTAATGATTAATGTTTTATCGGAAAATTTAAAAATAAATAATCAGGAGTGTTGTATGTCGGTTAAAGGCTTTGTGTTGTGTTTGAGTGTTGTATTGCTTCAAGCGTGTGGAGGCGGTGGCGGCGGAAGTGATTCAAGCACACCGGTTACTTCCCAATCATCATTGGCGGTGGCGACAAGTTCTTCGTCCAGTAGTCTTATCAGTTCATCTTCCAGTAGTTCTGTGGCGAGCAGTATGCCGGCTGATTTTCCGGTAGGGACTGCAGATGCTTTACCCGTATTAAACCTTAATACCGACAACGCTGCGCCAATCGTTTCCAAAGATAGCTATCTTAAAGGCAGCTTTTCCCTGGTGGATGTTGATGGTGTTACGGCTGCTGCGGAAGGTACCCTGGAAGTGCGTGGTCGTGGCAATTCAACCTGGGGTTGGCCGAAAAAACCTTATCGGTTAAAACTGACAAACTCAACTGCATTGCTCGGTATGCCAAAAGGCAAAAACTGGGTGTTGTTAGCTAACTATGCAGATAAAACCTTAATGCGCAACGATATTGCATTTATGTTCAGTCGCAATCTCGGTTTCGAATGGACTCCAAGGGCGCAATATGTGGAGTTAAAACTCAATAACGTGTACCAGGGTGTATATCAATTGGTTGAGCATGTTCGTGTCGATAACAATCGGGTCAACATCGATGAAATGAAAGTTGGCGATATTGATAGCGACAAAATCACGGGTGGTTATTTGCTGCAAGTTGATTATCGCCACAATAAAGATTATTGCGTAAACAATGGTTGGGATGCGGCAGTCTGTGTAAATGGCGTGAATACGTCACGCAATGTGGATTTTTGCCTGGACTCCACCCATGGTATGGAACCTGCCTGCCTGGAGAGTCCTGATAGTTTACAAACTGATCCACTGTGGGTTAATCAAAAGCTTTACATCCAACAATATTATGCCGATTTTGAGGCGGCACTTTTTGGTAGCAATTTCGCTGACCCGGACACCGGCTATGCGGCTTATGTGGATGTAGATTCCGTCGTTAACTACTACATTGAAAATGAGCTGTTAAAGAATGTTGATGGTTCAAAATCAAGTTTCTACCTTTATAAAAAGCGTAACGGGAAATTGTTTTTTGGCCCGGTGTGGGACTTTGATTTATCCATGGGTAATGCAGGCTATGACGATGTTGATAAAACCGACGGTTGGCATATTCGCTACAATCCAAAATTCCCCACTACCACCAACAATATTTGGTTCACCCAATTCTTTAAAGACCCGGCATTCCAGGCCAAAGTGAAAGCGCGTTGGAATACATTAAAAGCTGAAGGCAAGCTTGATTACATTCTTCAATACGCTCAAGCACGTGCGACCTGGTTGGATAAGCAACAAAAGAAAAACTTTGCGCTGTGGCCGATTATCGATACAGATACTGGCCTTAATTCATGGGTACAACATGGGATCCATGGCGGCACCGGTTCCTACAATGCTGAAGTCAGTGAGTTGATTCGTTGGCACCGTGAGCGTACAAAATGGATGGATAAACAACTTAATCCCTAATATCGCGCTCCGTTGATATAATGCCCCTCCCAATGCGTTAAATAGCCTGTTGGGAGGGGTTTTGTTTTCCAGCTAAGCCCAAATCACTTGAGTTTCTTTAAACCTGCGTTCCTATAAACCTGTGTTTCTTTACAAGAGTTCCCAGATGTCCAATCGTAACGGCCCGAAAAAACCTACCTCCAAATCCGGAAAACTGGGCCAAAAACCTCGTCCATCCAAAGCTGTTGAAAAACCTTTTGCGTTTGAAATGGATGATGCCCCTCGCCTTAATAAACCTCGGGTTGAGAAAAAAGCTCAACCGATGGATGACATGCGCTTGGGTGAGTTTACGATAGACCGCATGAGCCACGATGGTCGCGGTATCGCCCAGTGGAACGGTAAAACCCTGTTTGTAGATGGTGCGCTCACTGGCGAGCGAGTCAGTGCGCGATTGGTTCGCGACCATGCACGCTATGCAGAAGCCCGGTTGGATAAATTATTGGACGCTGCGCCAGAGCGCGTCGAACCGGTCTGCGCCCATTACGCCGACTGCGGTGGCTGCCAGTTACAGCACCTTGATACCGAACAACAAGTCGCTTTAAAACAAGCTGCTGTTTTGCAGCAATTGGAATTATGGGGCGGAATAAAACCCAAACACCTGCTCCCGCCCATTACATCTGCCAGCCAGGCCTATCGCCGCTGTGCACGTATGGGCGTTGATTACACGGGCGGTGAAGTCAAACTCGGTTTTCGCAAACACAACAGCAAGCAACTCGTTCAGGTGAGTGAGTGCAGGGTATTGGCAGCGGACCTGAATTGCCTGCTCGCACCTATTAAAAGCTGGCTGGGTGGATTGCGTGCTGCGGAAGCGGTTACGCATATTGAATTGCTGCAAACTGAGCAGGAAATGGCGGTCATTTTCCGGCATGTCCAGCCTTTGGCAGAGACAGATTTACAAGCGCTCGCCCAACTTTCAACAGACTTTGCGTTCAACGCCTGGTTGCAAGGTGGCGAGGCACATCAATTGCGGGATTTGAATGGACGGGATGTCAATCCGCGCCTGTCTTATGGTTTGCCGGAATACGATCTCAAACTGGATTTCCACCCGCAGGATTTTATCCAGGTAAATCCCGAGGTTAACGCCAAAATGGTATCGCAAGCCATAGCTTTGCTTGCGCTCAAAGGTCACGAGCGAGTGCTGGATTTGTTCTGTGGTATCGGCAACTTCACCTTACCCCTCGCACGCAAATGCGCTGAAGTAATTGGTATTGAAGCGGTGGAATCCATGGTGGAGCGCGGACGTGAAAATGCATCCAAATCGGGTATGGCTAACGTCCAATTCCTGGCGGCTAACCTGCTCACCATGACTGAGCATCGCCTTAACCAAACCTGCGGAAAAATTGATGCAGTCTTGCTTGATCCGCCACGCGATGGCGCCAGGGAAATCATCGACAAGCTGCCGCAACTTTCACCCGGGCGGATTGTCTACGTCAGTTGCAATCCAGCGACCCTGGCGCGCGATGCCAAAGTCCTGGTGGCCGCAGGTTATCAACTAGACTCTGTGGGGGTGCTGGATATGTTCCCGCACACCGCGCATGTTGAATCCATGGGGCTTTTTATTCGGCGCTAATGGTTCTTCATAAAACTCTAAAAGCTTTTTGTACATTGCTAATGCGTAAGTCATTAACAATAAAAATGGGGAATGAATAGATGGTTAAAGTTCGTCAAGATCACCCCGTGGCTGCCGATGGTCAAGTTGACATCCAGGCATGGATCGATCGTTTGAATAGCCATCATGTCCAGAGCGAAGCTACCCGTGCCGAACTGGTTCGCGCTGCGCAAGTCAGCTTGTCGTTAGTCGATATCCATTCTGAGGACGACCATAACTGGGGCGAAGATTTCACCTGTTTCCGCATTGGCCTGGAAATGGCGGAAATCCTTGCCGATTTGCAGCTCGACCAGGATGCCCTGGTTGCTGCCATCCTCTATCGCGCCGTTCGCGAAAACAAAATTACCCTGACCGAAATCCAGACTGGTTTTGGCGATACAGTCGCCAAGCTGGTAAAAGGTGTGCTGCGCATGGCAGCTATCAGCTATCAACGCAATGAAAATGAAGATCGTGTGCTTGGCAACCAGGCTGAGGTGCAGGCGGAAAAAATCCGCAAAATGCTGGTCGCTATGGTGGATGATGTTCGCGTTGCGCTCATCAAGCTGGCTGAGCGTACCTGCGCCATTCGTGCGGTGAAAACCGCGAGCGCCCAGCGTCGTCGCCAGGTTGCGCGCGAAGTTTCTGATATTTATGCGCCCCTTGCCCATCGCCTTGGGATTGGCCACATCAAATGGGAATTGGAGGATTTATCCTTCCGCTACCTTGAGCCGGACGAGTACAAACAAATCGCAACTCTTCTGGATGAGCGTCGTTTGGCTCGCCAGGAATATATCGACAATATGCTCGCATTGCTGCGCGGTGAATTGCAGGGCGCAAAAATTGATGGCGAGGTATCTGGCCGCGCCAAACATATTTACAGTATCTGGCGCAAAATGAAGCGCAAGGATATTCCTTTCTCGCAGGTTTACGATATCCGCGCCGTGCGCGTGCTGGTACCTAGCGTCCGCGATTGTTATGCCGTGCTCGGGATTGTGCACAGTTTGTGGCGAAATATTCCGCACGAATTTGATGATTACATCGCATCGCCAAAAGAAAACGGCTATCGCTCATTACACACTGCTGTGTGGGGCCCGGATAACAAAGTGCTTGAAGTGCAAATCCGCACTTATGAAATGCACGAAGAATCCGAGCTTGGCGTTTGCGCGCATTGGCGTTACAAAGGAACGGATACCAACGAAGCACAAGACAGCTACGAACAAAAAATTGCGTGGCTGCGACAAGTACTTGAATGGCACGAAGAACTGGGCGGTGATAGCGGACAACTGCAAGACGATTTACGTGCGGTTGACCAGGATCGCCTGTACGTGTTCACGCCCGATGGTCACGTGGTGGATTTACCGCGTACGGCAACGCCGCTGGATTTTGCCTATCGCATCCACACCGACGTCGGTCATCACTGCCGCGGCGCAAAAGTGAATAACCGTATTGTTCCGCTTAACTATCAATTAAATAACGCGGATCAAGTTGAAATCCTCACGGGCAAACGTGAAGCGCCCAGTCGCGATTGGTTGAATCCCGCGCTGGGTTATGTGAACACGGCGCGTGCGCGTGCAAAAATCCAGCATTGGTTCAAGATGCAGGCGCGCGACCAGAATATCGCTGAAGGCCAGGCATTGCTTGATCGCGAATTTAAGCGTTTGGCATTGCTTGACCTGGAATTTGACAGCCTCGCGAAAAAATTAAAATTTAATTCGCTGGATGATTTGTATTGCGCGGTAGGTGCGAGCGATATTGGTGTCGGCCAGGTTTTAAATGCAGCGCAAAAACAATTGGATGAAGCTGATCCGCAGCAACCTTTAATTCCATTTAAAGCAAAATCGCCATCCAAGAAAAAAGATTCTGATTTTTACATCGAGGGCGTTGGTAATTTGTTGACGCAAATTGCAAATTGCTGTAACCCGGTTCCCGGCGATGCCATTACGGGTTACATCACATTAGGAAAAGGTGTGTCAATTCATCGCCAGGATTGCAGCAATATTTTGCAATTGCAAACCGATGAGCCCCAGCGAATTATTAAAGTAGAGTGGGGCAATACGCCGCAAAGTTCTTATTCGGTAGATATTATTATTGAAGCTTACGACCGCTATGGTTTGCTGCGTGATATTACGGCACTGCTGGACAATGAGCGGATTAACATCAGCGCATTGCAAACGCTGTCGGATAAACGCAAGAACACAGTGGATATGCAAGTGACTGCAGAAATTCGCAGTTTCGATGAATTGAGCCGTATCCTTACACGATTAAACCAGTTGCCGAATATCGCTTCGGCCCGTCGTAAACATTAATTTATAAATTTATTTTTTAAATGGATAGTCGTCATCCACGCTGTGCGAGAATGACGATTCTCTGTTAAATCGTTTTTTATTTCGTAGAGATTTTTGCATGTCATCCTTTCGTGTTATCAGTAAAAAAAATCGCCTTAGACTTGGGATTGCTGTTGTTGTCATTATCCACATCGGATTTTTCTATGGTTTTTGGCGTGTGCATGCAAAGCAACTTGGCGACAAGGTTTATGAAATGGATATCTACACTGCAAAAGCCGCAGAGGGTTTGTCATTTTATGAAGCCACTGCTACCGAAGATTGCGCAAAAGCAATTAACGAACAAGCACCCAAACCCGGTATGCCGGTATATGTTGAGCCACCTGAAGGTGTTAAAGATCAACCTGCCGATGCAAAAACTGCAAAAAAAATCAAACCTGAAGACGTTAAACTGGAACCATCTTTGTATTATGCCTCAGCACCCCATTGTAAAAATGTAACTGCCATTCCTGCTGGCGCAGAAAAACTAGGCGCAGATGGTTTTGTAGGCCTGGAATTAAATATTGATAAAGCAGGTGTTGTCCAACACGGTGAAATTAGTCGCTCAAGCGGATTTGCAGATTTGGATACAGCAGCGCTTAATCAAGTCAAAGAAAACTGGACATTCAAACCTTGTCAAAAAGGCGATGCTATTGTTGGTTGCAAACAAATTATAAAATTTAGATGGAAGACAAACTAAGAGATTAGTGGAGCTTACTTAAGCGTTCTTCTTAAGCTCTTTCTAAACTCCCTCTCCCTCTGGGACGACTACATGGATGTAGTCGGTAGAACAACCATGGAGCCGTTGTCGAGAGGGACGGGGTGAAGGCTGGAAAGGCTTGGCTGAGCTTAGAATGATAAAAAACCATATAAACCCCTTATCCTAGCCTATTTTTATGATTGCTTGAAATTACATCCTTTCCATCACTTCAATACCCAGTAAATCCAAACCTTGTTCGATTGTGCGTGCAACCAAATGGCACAAACGCAAACGGCTATCGCGGATTTCCGGTTCAATGCCGTCTTTTAAAATCGGGCAGACTTCATAGAAAGTCATATACAAACTGGCGATTTCGTAGAGATAAGTGCACAACAAATGCGGCAATGCTTCGCGCGCAACTTGATCCAATACTTCGCTAAATTGCAGCAACTTGATTGCCAGGATTTTTTCTTGTTCGGTACCAATAATAATTTCATTGCTGAGCGATTCAGGTTGTACACCTGCTTTACGGAAAATACTTTGCACACGGGTAAAAGCGTATTGCATATACGGCGCCGTATTGCCTTCAAAACTCAACATGCTATCCCAACTGAAAATATAATCATTGGTGCGTGTTTTGCTGAGATCAGAATATTTTACTGAGCCGATGCCAACTTTGCGGGCAATTTCTGTAATTTCAGTTTCCGTTAAATCTGCACTGCGCTCACGTACAAGTTTATCTGCGCGCTCTACGGCTTCTGTTAATAATTCCGCAAGTTTTACCGTGCCGCCGGTGCGGGTTTTGAAGGGTTTGCCATCGTTGCCCATCATAGTGCCGAAAGCTAAATGCTCAAGGCTCACACTGTCATCGGCGAATTTTGCTTTGCGTGCAATGGTAAATACTTGTTGCATATGCAGCGATTGGCGCGCATCGATAAAATACATAATGCGATTTGCATGCAAGGTTTTTACGCGGTAACGCAAGGCGGCTATGTCAGACGTGGAATATAAAAAACCACCACCTTGTTTTTGGATAATCACGGGCGATGGATTGCCATCTTTATCGGCGAGTTCTTGCAGGAATACCACTTGTGCACCGTCACTTTCAACCGCCATACCCTGGTCTTGTAATTCTTTTACGACAGGCGCGAGATCATCGTTATAAAAACTTTCGCCGCGCACATCTTTATCGGTGAGTGTAACGTTTAATTGTTCGTAAATTTCTGTGCTGTGATGCAATGAAATATCTTTGAATTGCTGCCACAGTTTTAACATGCTTTCGTCGCCCGATTGCAAACGGACTACATAAGTACGCGCTTTGTTGGCAAAAGCTTCATCATCATCAAAATGTTTTTTGGCTTGCTGGTAAAACACTTCCAAATCTTTTAGCGCCATTTCACCATCTTGATTAGCACCTAATTGCTCTTCGAGTTGCGCAATCAACATTCCAAACTGTGTGCCCCAATCGCCAACATGATTTTGGCGAATGACTTTATGGCCCTGGAATTCCAGCAGGCGCGCAAGCGCATCGCCAATAATAGTGGAGCGCAAATGGCCAACGTGCATTTCCTTGGCGAGGTTCGGGCCTGAGTAGTCGATGACAACTGTTTGCGGTGTATTGACAGTGGCAATATTCAAACGGGAATCAGCTTGTGCGTTAGCGATTTGCTGGCCGAGCCAAACAGGATTTAAATCGATATTAATAAAACCGGGGCCTGCAATTTCGAGCTTATCGGCAATACCGGCAAGTTCAGGTTGCAAAGCCGCTACAATCTTGCCCGCCAATTCGCGCGGATTAGTGCCCATCGCCTTGGCAGCACCCATGGCACAATTGGCTTGGTAATCGCCAAAACCAGCTTTTTTACCGGGTGCAATCAGGGCCGGAAGCTCGGCGGGAATACCGCAGGCATGCATGGCATTGAGGACTTTTTCATTGAGTAATTCGCGAATATTCATAGCGGTAATCTAAAGCTTCTGGCTAATAAGTGAGGGTGCGAATTGTACCCTATACTTGTCTGAAGCCATAACTACCTAAGGACGCGACTATGACGACCAGCACCGCGATTATCAGCTCCAGCCCACAGGTTCTAGTGAATCTGGACGAGCGTATCCTGCGTATCCAGTTCAATCGCCCCGAGCGTAAAAACGCCTTGTCACTCGCGATGTATGGAGCTTTGGCGGACATTATCATCGCCGCCAACGATGACCGCAGTGTGCGAGTATTGGTGTTAAGCGGGGTCAATGAATGCTTTACCAGCGGGAATGATTTGCTTGATTTTATGAATGATCCCGACATTCGCGATACCCATCCTGTCGTCCGTTTTATGGTTGCGTTGCAAAACTGCCAAAAACCGGTAGTTGCGATAGTGCAGGGGCACGCGGTCGGCATTGGTACTACCATGTTATTGCATTGCGATTTGGTCTACGCCGCAGAAGACGCGCGCTTGCAATTACCTTTTGTGAATTTGGGATTGTGTCCTGAATATGCCAGCAGCTATCTAGTTCCACGATTGGTTGGCCAACAAAAAGCAGCGGAATTATTGTTGTTGGGCGAACCTTTCAATGGAAGTGATGCTGAAAGAATGGGATTGGTAAATGCGGCTGTGCCATCGAATGAATTGCTTGCATTTGCAGAAGCTAAAATCCAGCGCCTGGCCAATCAACCTCCGGCTGCTGTGCGACGCGCAAAATCCTTGCTAAAGAAATCCCAACATCATGGCGTAGAAACTGCGCTTGCCGCAGAATTTATTGGATTCGCGGAGGGTTTGAATTCCGATGAGTGCAAGGAATCTGTCACGGCATTTTTTGAAAAACGGGCGCCGGATTTTTCGAGTTTTGAATAACTCCCTGCCAATCTCTCCCTTGAAAAGCGGGGAGGGACTCTACTCCCTATTTACAGAGTACGGCTTTAGCTCCCTCCCCTTTTCAAGGGGAGGGTTGGGGTGGGGTTAAAACATCTCATTTATATATTCATAAGGTAATTTTCATGACTTCTCCCTTTAATTTCCAAAACAAAAATGTTCTCGTCGTGGGTGGTACCAGCGGAATTAATCGCGGTGTCGCTGAGAGTTTCGCGAAAGCCGGTGCGCGCGTTGCCGTTGTCAGTCGCTCACAAGAAAAAGTTGATGACACCATCGCCTCACTAAAACAATACGGTGCGGCAGATGCCAAAGGTTTTGCTGCTGATGTACGCGAGCCTGAAGCCATTAAAAACGGCATCGCCGATTTACATAAAACCTGGGGAAATTTTGATGTTGTTGTGTCCGGTGCTGCGGGCAATTTTCCGGCGCTGGCGACGGGCATGTCGGCCAATGGTTTTAAATCGGTGGTGGAAATTGATTTGCTCGGCACTTTCCATGTCATGCAGGCGGTTTATCCATTTCTGGTAAAACCCGGAGCATCCATTATCAATATTTCCGCACCGCAAGCGTTTATTCCCATGGCTGGGCAATCCCATGTATGCGCGGCAAAAGCGGGTGTGGATATGATTACTCGCACTTTATGCCTGGAGTGGGGCAGTGAAGGTGTGCGAATTAATTCAATTATTCCCGGCCCGATTGATAACACCGAAGGCATGAAACGCCTTGCACCGACGGAGGGAGTTCGCAAAGCAGTGATGAAATCTGTTCCGCTGCAACGTATGGGTTCTACGGATGATATTGCCAACGCCTGCCTGTTTTTAGCATCAGATTTTGCGAGCTATATCAGCGGCGCAATTATTCCTGTCGACGGCGGTTGGGCGCAGGGCGGAGCGGCGTTGGTGGGAGCAAGTTTGGCAGAGATGTTAAAAGCGAAGTGAAATGCTGTAGGTGCTCGCGAACTCTTTCTTGAAAACTTTCGGAAGGTCCTTGTGTGTTGGGTGACCAGATCTATGTCTACCCAACCCACGTAATAAGAAACTCGACTTCTGTCCTTTACGGCAAGCTGTAACTCGGTCCTTGAGTTACCACATCTTTTCCCTGAAGAAGCTTGCATACAATCCATGCAGAATCAAAAACGCCATGCGGAATCAAAAACGTTGATTGCGCATCTGGTAGAGCAATATGCGCGCCAATAAAAATTATCCCAATAAAATCAAAAGGCTCTTTAGATCTGTGAATGCTGGGCAAATTAAGCCCTGTTAAGTATTCCGACAATTTTGGCGTTTATAAATCAATTCCAGCAGCAATCCACCTGATATGGCATTTGTCACCAGCTCACTCAAAGCTGCTTTTGGTGGTTGACAGACCATTTGGTCGGTTGGTATCTTTTTGCAGACCAACTAGTCGGTTTGCCGGCCAATTCAATCCTCTGCTGTCTGTTGTTTGTCGTCGCAGGGAAATTCAATGTATCACTCATCAATCGATCGCTTTCAGGAGCCCTTTTTTAGGCGCCCTTTTCAGGAGTAAGGAGTCACATGCGCAAGTTCCCCCAAATCCATGTCTATAGCGGCCTTTTGGCTATTAGTCTTTTTGTTGTTGGTTGCAGTAAACACGCGGAAAAGGTGGAAGATGTTCGCCCGGTGCGTGCGATTGTGCTCAATGCTGCGCAACAGCAAGTTAAAGCGGAATATTCTGGCAACGTACAAGCCCGGGTCGAATCTTATTTGGGGTTTCGTGTGGGCGGAAAAATCCAAACGCGCAAAGTCGATGTAGGAACTTTGGTAAAGCCAGGCCAAGTATTAATGCAACTTGATCCGCAAGATTTACGTTTGGCACAAACGCAATCTGAAGCAAATTTCAAAGCTGCAAAAAGTAATTTTGAATTGGCAGAATTTGAGCTGAAGCGATTCCAGGATTTGCGCAAAACCGGCGCTGTAAGCCAAAGCGCCATGGATGCAAAAAATACTGCATTCGAATCGGCTAAAGCGAGTTTTGAACAGGCGCAAGCAGCCTACAAAAGCCAATCCAACCAGGCCGCCTATGCATCGTTAAATTCTGATGTTGAAGGCGTTGTCACGGCAATTAATGCAGAAGTGGGTCAAGTCGTTGCTGCCGGCACGCCTGTGGTACAAGTTGCCAAGTCCGGTGAATTGGAAGTGGCGGTTGGCATTCCCGAAAATAATGTTGATATGGTCAAACGTGCGACTCAAGTTGATATTCGTTTATGGGCAAATCCTAAAGAAATTATTAGCGGAAAAATCCGTGAGCTTTCGCCCGTTGCAGATGCGGCAACACGCACATTTATTGCCAAGATTTCCATTGTAAATCCGACACCAAAACAAGCTGCATTCGTTAAATTGGGAATGACTGCCGCGGTACAATTTTCTATTAATACACCGGGTGCTTTTGTAAAAGTTCCGCTTAGCGCGCTCTACCAGGAGAAAGGTATGACGTCGCTGTGGGTCGTTGAAAAAGGTGCAGTGAAATTAGTGCCGGTGCAAGTTGGCGGTATAAGTGGGAACGATGTGCTTTTGACTGGCGGTGTTGTTTCCGGTCAAACCGTAGTGACAGCAGGCGTACATGTGTTAAATCCGGGCCAACGTGTTTCGATTATGCCGTCAGAACCCAATGTAGCGGCAGCTGAGCCTTATTTAACCGCGCAGGGGTTGTTAACTTCAGCTGATTCGCAAGGAGTTGCGAAATGAAATCGTCGCATTTTAATTTGTCGCGCTGGGCACTCGAACACATACCTTTGATTCGCTATTTAATCGCCGCGCTATTAATTGGCGGCATTATGAGTTTTAAAAATTTAGGACAAGATGAAGATCCGCCCTTTACGTTTCGTGCAATGGTTGTCACGGCGAAGTGGCCAGGCGCCAGTGCGTTGCAAATGGCTGATCAGGTAACTGACAAATTAGAAAAAACATTGCAAGAAACACCTTACATAGATGTTATCCGCAGCTTCTCCAAACCCGGTGAAACCACTATTATTTTACAATTAGCAGAATCAACACCGCCAAAAGAAACCAGCGCATCCTGGTATCAGGTGCGCAAAAAAATTGGCGATATGAAATACAGTTTGCCACAAGGCGTCATAGGCCCATTTTTTAATGATGAATTCGGTGATACCTACGGTTCTATTTTTTCACTGTCGGGCGATGGCTTCACTTACGCTGAGTTAAAGGATTATGCCGATTTGGTTCGCCAGCAAATGCTGCGCGTTCCATTAGTCGCAAAAGTAGATTTGCTGGGCGTTCAGGATGAAAAAATAAATATCGTTTTCTCCCACAAAAAATTTTCCCAGCTTGGAATTTCCCTTGAGCAAATTATCAATCAAATTAATACCCAAAATGCCATTGAATCTACCGGTGTATTAACGACTGATACGGACAATGTACAAGTGCGGGTGACGGGGGCATTTAAATCGCCAAAAGATTTGGAAAATATGACTCTGCGTGCGCAAAACACCAATTTTCGTTTGGGTGATTTTGCAGAAATCAAACGCGAATATACTGATCCACCACACGATAAAATGCGCTTTAATGGCAAAGAAGTTATAGGCCTTGCTATCTCCATGCAAAAAGGCGGCAATATTATTGATTTGGGTAAAAATCTTGAAATCACTGCAGATGATATCAAGCGTAAATTACCCGTGGGTGTTGAGCTTGATCGCGTCACTAACCAACCTAAAGCGGTATCAACATCAGTCAATGAATTTTTGAAAACATTGGTTGAAGCGCTCGTTATTGTGCTCGCCGTCAGTTTTGTTGCGTTAGGTTTTCATAAAGATGAAAAAGGTATCCGCATAGATTTGCGTCCGGGTTTGGTGGTAGGCCTGACTATTCCTTTGGTGTTGGCAATTACGTTTTTATTTATGCGCGTTTTCAGTATTGACCTGCACAAAATTTCGCTTGGCGCACTGATTATTGCATTAGGTTTATTAGTGGATGACGCTATCATCGCCGTAGAAATGATGGTGCGAAAAATGGAAGAAGGTTATTCACGTTTTGATGCGGCCACTTTCGCTTATACATCAACGGCCATGCCTATGCTCACTGGAACCTTGATTACGGCTGCAGGATTCTTACCCATTGGCTTGGCGAAATCGGCAGCAGGTGAATACACCTTTTCCATGTTTTCGGTGAATTGCCTTGCGTTGTTGATCTCATGGTTGGTTGCCGTTTTATTTACACCTTACATCGGTTATTTGCTGTTAAAAGTACAACCACATTCAACTGATGAAGCGCCGCACGAATTATTTGATTCACCTTTTTACGTAAAATTCAGGGCTTTGGTGAACTGGTGTGTGGAATTCCGTAAAACCACCATTGCTATTACGCTTGGAATTTTTGCGCTGGGGATATTCGGTTTTAAGTTTATTGAACAACAGTTTTTTCCCGATTCCATTCGTCCTGAATTAATGGTGGAAATGTGGTTGCCTGAAGGCGCGTCTTATGCCGCAACAGAAGAACAAGTGAAAAAATTTGAACGCTTTTTGAAAGGGCAGGAAGGCATTGAAAGTGTAACCAGTTATGTAGGTACGGGAAGTCCCCGTTTTTATTTGCCACTCGATCAAATCTTTCCGCAATCAAACGTAGCGCAGGTGGTTGTATTGCCAAAAGATTTGGAGGCGCGCGCCACCTTGCGTGAAAAAATTATCCACGAGTTCAAGGTTAATTTTCCTGAAGTTCGCGGGCGCGTTAAATTTTTACCAACAGGCCCACCAGTTCCTTATCCGGTGCAATTTCGTGTGAGTGGGACAGATGTTAGTAAGGTACGTGAAATTGCTGATCAAGTAAAAGATATCATGCGCAAGAACCCCAATGCGTTGGGCATCAATGATAACTGGAATGAATCGGTAAAGGTTTTGCGCCTGGATTTGGATCAGGATAAATTGCGCTCACTCGGCATGACATCTGAAACGGTTATGCGCGCAGCCAATACGATTTTAAGTGGAACCACGGTTGGCCAGTATCGCGAAAAAAATCGTTTGGTAGATATTGTTGTTCGCCAGCCGCTTGATGAACGTTCAACTATTGAAAAATTAAACGATACTTATTTGCCAACGGGCAGTGGGCAGTCAGTTCCTTTATCGCAAATTGCCCGCGCACAATTTGTGTGGGAGCCCGGTATTATTTGGCGTGAAAACCGCGAATGGGCGATCACGGTTCAGTGCGATGTTGTCGATGGTATCCAGGGACCAACTGTATCGAGCCAAATTGAACCCAGGCTCGCAGAATTAAAAGCTTCGCTGCCTATTGGGTACGCAATTAAGTTGGCGGGCGCAGCAGCTGATAGTAGTAAGGCGCAGGATTCCATTGCGGCAAATGTACCCTTGGTTATTTTTATTATTTTCACGTTGTTAATGTTGCAACTGCAAAGCTTCTCGCGTTCATTGCTCGTATTTTTAACGGGCCCACTCGGTGTTGCAGGCGTGGCCATGGCGTTATTAATTTTGCATCGCCCTATGGGATTTGTTGCACAATTGGGTGTCATTGCATTATTCGGTATGATTATTCGCAATTCGGTTATTTTAATTGACCAGATTGAAACAGATATTGCCAGTGGTACCGCACCTTGGGATGCTATTGTTGAAGCCGCCGTGCGGCGTTTCCGTCCTATTATTTTAACGGCGGCAGCGGCAGTGCTTGCGATGATCCCACTTTCAAGCTCTGTATTCTGGGGGCCTATGGCGGTGGCGATTATGGGCGGATTAATAGTTGCCACAGGTTTAACCTTATTATTTTTACCTGCGCTCTATGCAACATGGTTTAAAATAAAAAAACATTAGTTAATTATTTTTGTCGTCGCCATTCTGTTTATGGAATGGCGACAGAATTAATCGGTCATTTATGAATACAATTTTTCCAACTGAAATTCCTGTTGAATCAACGCGCGAAAGGATTTTGCAAGCCGCTCATGAAGAAATGTACGAGCATGGTTTCCAGGGGTTGCGAATTGATGCTGTACTGAAAAAAACACAGTTAGCCAAAGGCGCACTTTATCATTATTTTCCCACCAAGCTCGCATTGGGTTATGCCGTGCTTGATGAGGTTATCATGGGATTCTTTCAAACAAATTGGAATGAATTTTTAGCCGCTTCCAATGATCCCTTGAAAGCGATAAATGATTTTTTCAACAAAAAGTGTATGGATATAGTCTCGGGCGATTGTGTCAATGGTTGCCCTCTCACCAATCTGGTTCAGGAGATGTCAACCATTGATGAAGGTTTTCACCAACGATTAAAAGCGGTCATGCTCAATATTGTTGGTGCTGTATCCAGCGCTTTACACCAAGGCCAAATTGATGGGATTGTTCGAAAAGATATAGATCCGCAACGTATATCTGCATTTTTATTAAGCAGTTATCAAGGTATAATGGGTACCGCAAAATGCATGCAGTCAGTTGATTTGGCAAACGAGTTGTTCGAATCCCTCTGCGATTATGTTAATTCATTACGTATCAGAAATTAGGTTCAGTTATCCGTATTAAAGGAGTTAAAACGTGGCTAAGATCAAGGTTGGTGATTTCATTGTTCCCCAGAAGCTTAAAACAATCAGCGCATCAAGTGTTGATGTTCCGGCAACACAACAAATTACCCATATCCAATTCCGGCGCTTTGCGTCCTGTCCCATTTGCAATATCCATATAGAAACCTTTATAGATCGCCACCTTGAGTTGGTTGAAACCGGCATCCAGGAAGTTGTTGTGTTTCATTCAACGCAAGAAGAAATGTTAAAGCATGGCAGCGATGTGCCTTTTGCCATGATTGCCGATCCTACCAAAACTTTATACAAATCGTTTGGTGTTGAGTCCTCAGTGCTCTCTATCCTGAATCCTGTAATTTGGGCAACCGGTGTAAAAGGTTTATTGAAATTTAAACAGTTTCCGTATGAAAAAGGACAAGGTTTATTTGGATTACCTGCAGATTTCCTTATCACCAAAACCGGCGAAGTCATTGCCGTAAAATACGGCAAACATGCGGATGATCATTGGGAAGTGGATGAAGTCATCCAGCGCGCAAGGCAGTTAGCGGTTATTTAAAACTGGTTTGCAAATTATTTCCGTTAAAACGGAATTCGCAATAAAACATTCTTCGTGTGCTTTGTGATGCAATTGTTCAAGCTCTTCCATTGTCGGGATTTTTTCGCCTGAAAATGTGGTGACTGGATTAAGCGTCACTTGCGCCAAAAATAATTTTCCGTGTTCATTTTTGGCCATAGTGCCCACGGCATTATCGGTGTAGGAGTCTACACAAAATCCGCGTTTGGCTGCGATGCTTAAAAACCAAAGCATATGGCAATTTGATAAAGCCGCAACCAATAATTCTTCCGGGTCAGCCGCGCTTTCATCGGAGTAGGGCAATGGAACATTGCTTGGCGCTGAAGATGCTGGTATTTCCAACCCACCATCAAAACGAATTGTGTGTTTACGACTGTAACGATTATCCAAAAAATGCTGGTCGCCGCGCTCCCAAAGAATTGTTGCGATATGTTCGGCCATTTGGATACCCCCACTGTTAAAAGCGATTCATTCTTAACACTCAATGATTTTCCCTAATCTTTGCTCAAAAAGCCATAGTTAAATTTGATGGTGCATAGCTGTACATCGCAGAATTTTCTGTGAAAAATCCCATCCTTACATTTTATCTTGTGGACTAGTAGGGCATTTGTGGCCAGACACAAATGCCTGTGCATAAACATCGATAATTGCCAAAATTTTTCATTCGTTCAACGCCATTAATATAAAAACTTGCTGTTACTTAACGAGAGCATAGTAATTTTTTGGAGCCGTTATGGATACTCAAATAAAAAAGATAGTGATCGCTGGTGGTGGGACCGCGGGTTGGATGGCTGCTGCAACTATTTCTCACCACCTGGGGCCCGTATTAGATATTCGACTGATTGAGTCGGAAGAAATCGGGACCGTAGGCGTTGGTGAGGCGACCGTTCCGCCGATGATAACCTTTCATAAATTATTGGGGATTGATGAACAGGAGTTTTTACGGGCTACCCAAGGTACATTTAAGCTTGGAATAAATTTTGAAAATTGGGGACAAAAAGGTGACCAATATATCCATTCTTTTGGGATAACTGGTAAAGAATTGTGGATGGCAGATTTCATCCACTTTTGGTTAAAAGCAAAAAGAATGGGTTTGGCAATTGATTATGGCGATTTCTGTTTGGAATTGCAGGCCGCGAAAATGGGAAAGTTTGCGATCACCGAAAATCCGCGCACAAATTATGCCTATCATTTTAATGCCTCTCTCTATGCAAAATTTCTGCGTAAATACAGCGAAGCTCGCGGAGTAAAGCGCACTGAAGGCAAGATTACGGAAGTTACCACTCACAGCGATAATGGATATATAAAAAGTGTCACCCTGGCCTCGGGTGAAATTGTTGAGGGTGACTTATTTATCGATTGCACCGGCTTTCGCGGTTTGTTAATTGAGCAAACATTGCATACAGGTTATGAAGATTGGTCGCAATGGTTACTTAACGACAGTGCTATAGCGACACAGACAAAAAATCCAGGCCCAGCATTGCCGTACACGCGGGCTGTTGCGCACCAGGCCGGTTGGCAATGGCATATTCCACTGCAAAGCCGCATTGGAACCGGATTTGTCTATTGTAGTAAATACATTTCTGATGAAGAAGCCAGGAAAACATTTAGCGAAAACTTACCGGGTGAATTACTTAACGAACCTTTTGTGTTGAAATTTAAAACGGGACGTCGTAAGAAAAGCTGGAATAAGAATTGTATTGCGCTTGGTCTTTCCAGCGGATTTATTGAGCCTTTAGAGTCAACCAGTATTCATTTGATTATGAATAGTGCGCTACGTTTAGTACGATTTTTTCCAAGTAATGGTATTAAAGAATCCAACGTAGCGGAGTACAACGAGCAAACCAAAAATGAAATTGAACGTATCCGCGATTTTGTGATATTGCACTACAAGGCAACCGAACGCGACGATACACCCTACTGGCGTTATTGCAGGGATATGGTTGTGCCAGATACCCTTGCGCACCGCATTCAATTGTTCAAGGAAACGGGAATCGCTTATAAAGCAGAAGGCGAAATTTTCTTTATGGATTCGTGGTCACAAGTCATGATTGGGCAGCGAATCCTGCCGGAAAGTTATCACGCTTATGTCGATGCCATGAATCATCAGGACCTCTGTAAATATATGCAGGAATATTCGGCTGACATTAAAAAGCGTGCGATGTGCTTGCCAAGTCATGAGGATTTTATACGGCAATATTGCGCAGAGGATGCTTAATTATCGGAGTGTTAACTTGCTCAAAACTCCATAGTTAATATTGATGGCACATATCTGTACATTGGAATGTTTTCTGCCAACACTAATGCCCACATTTTTAGTCGAGCTATTAGCTACCAGGCTACTGCATAGCTGCACATAAATGTGTGGGCAAATCCTCTGCTCGCAAATATTTTTCAATAATTCAAAGCTCTTAATAAGAAAATATGCTCTGGCTAACCGGGAGCATACATTGATTTCGTTGGAGTAATTAATGGGTACCTCAATAAAAAAAGTTGTAATTGCTGGTGGTGGAACAGCGGGTTGGATGGCCGCTGCAACTATTTCACATCACTTTTCGTCGGTAGTGGATATTCGGCTTATTGAGTCTGAAGAAATTGGTACGGTGGGTGTAGGTGAGGCAACAGTTCCACCAATACAGTCGTTTCATAAGCTATTAAATATCGATGAGCAAGAGTTTTTACGCGCAACCCAGGGAACCTTTAAGCTAGGAATCAATTTTGAAAATTGGGCGCGAAAAGGAGATGAATATATTCACTCCTTCGGCATTACGGGAAAAGTGTTTTGGTTGGCTGATTTTGTCCAGTTTTGGACAAAGGCAAGAGGCTTAGGCCTGCAAAATGACTACGGTGATTTTTGTCTGGAGTTGCAAGCGGCCAAGCTAGGCAAGTTCGCTCTTACCGAAAATCCAACGATTAATTACGCTTATCATTTCAATGCATCCCTATACGCGAAATTTTTGCGCAAATACAGTGAGGCGCGTGGCGTAAAGCGCACCGAAGGAAAAATTACCAGCGTTGCCACTCACAGTGATAATGGATTTATAAAAAGTGTGACTTTGGAATCAGGTGAGGTTATTGAAGGTGATTTGTTTGTTGACTGTACGGGCTTTCGTGGTTTGTTAATCGAACAAACTTTGCATACGGGTTATGAAGATTGGTCGCAATGGTTAATTAACGATAGTGCCATAGCAACGCAAACTAAAAATCCTGGACCAGCATTACCTTACACGCGTGCGGTTGCGCACCAGGCGGGTTGGCAATGGCATATTCCATTGCAAAGCCGTATCGGTACTGGTTTTGTTTATAGCAGCAAATATATTTCTGATGAGGAAGCCAGAAAAACGTTTATCGAGAATTTGCCGGGCGAATTGCTGAATGAACCTTTTGTCCTGAAATTTAAAACGGGGCGCCGTTTAAAAAGCTGGAATAAAAACTGTGTTGCACTGGGTTTATCAAGCGGATTTATTGAGCCTTTGGAATCTACCAGTATTCATTTAATCATGAGCGCCGCAATACGGTTAGTGAAATTTTTCCCCAGTGATGGCATTAAGGAATCGAATGTCGCTGAGTTCAATATGCAAACAAAAACGGAAATTGAACGCATCCGCGATTTCGTGATATTGCACTATAAGGCGACGGAACGCGACGATACACCCTACTGGCGTTACTGCAGGGATATGGTTGTACCGGAAACGCTTTCACATCGCATTAATTTATTTAAAGAAACGGGCATTGCCTATAGAACGGAAGGTGAAATTTTCGAAAAAGATTCGTGGTCACAAGTGATGATTGGCCAACGAATAGTTCCAGAGACTTATCATCCGTATGTTGATGAAATAAATCACCAGGATGTTTGCAAATACATGCGGGATTTTGCGGAGGCCGTAAACAATCAGGCAATGCAGTTGCCAAGTCATGAAGATTTTATAAGAGGGTATTGTTGGGAGAAAGATGCCTGATTTTAAGATGGATAATTTTCTTTGAGAAAAAAATAAACCCGCCATTGGCGGGTTTATTTTTTTTCATCTGAAGGGAAGTTAGATAAATACCCACTATTAAGCGAGATAAATGGTGGGAAGACTATGGATTAGGTGGGATTATTTGGGATGGTAGTGGAACAGTGTTTCATTGTGGGCAAGGACGGTGACGCAGTATTTATTAGTTCAGTCATCCTTTCTCGAAGCGTACCGTTGCACTCTGTGCAGCGGTATATGCCGTAAACCATGCAATCCTTCATTTCTACTTTGCCGCCGCAGAACTTGTGTATTCGATACTCCATCAGAATAAATCCAAGTCCGGTTGGCGTTCGCGTACGTAGCGGCGCTGCATTTTCTTAACGATTTTATAGATTGCGCGATCAACCAGGTCATATTCTTTAGCAAGCGCGCGATGGTTGTTGCCGGTGAATTTGGAATAGATTTCCATATCGCGAGTGTGGATGCGAAACGCGCGATCCTTGGGAAACGACAGCATGCTGCCACCAAAGTGTTCTGCTAGCTGATCAGCTATATAAGTACCAAGATGCTCGGCCTTCTCAATCGGTAAACCGAAGTCCTGGGCGGCTTCACTTGCCCAACTCTCAACAGAAGCGAGTAACTCGTTGCGCGTTGTTGCAGTTTTGGATTCGCCTGCCATCTGTTTCACCTCACTCCGCTACTCGTTTATGCCACTTCTTTAGTGATTCAATTACTCGGCTAGCTTGGTTTGAATCTAGCCATTGCAAAGCGTTTACTTGGGTGATGCGAAACACATAACGGCTCAAGGCTACTTCTGAAGAATCACGCACCGCACCTATCGTATGAAGTTCTAACCAAAGATGGCGGATTAAACGGCTTTGAGCATCATCGGCCTGTTTTAAATCAATTTTGCGCGGTTTTTTCACCGAATTTTTAGCTTTTGGAGTGACCTTGAACCCCTTGGTTTTTAGCAGTTCCAAAACCAACTTGAGTTTTGGAACTGACAATTTCGCTGTAGAGGTAGCCCCTTCCAATTCCGGCATATTGGAAAGCATTGCGCGATAGGATTCTTCATCCATATTTAATTCACGACGACCTACATGGATTAGTTTGATGAGCCGCAAGCGTTCTGCTTCGTGTTTTGCGGCCATTATTTAGCACTCAGCTCATAAAAAGTTTTACAACCGCATTTAGGACAAACTAAATCATTCACAGTAATACCGCCCCGAGATAGCTTGCGATTGCGCATCTTCTTTTTGTCATCGTCGGTACCAAACCAACTGCACTTCTTTCTGCTGCATTGATCTTGAGTATTCATCTAAATTGATTTCCCTGTAGTCAAAATTTCTTTAATTTCAGGATAAAGTTTTAAAATTCGTTCCTGCATGGTTTGACGCTGACGATCCAATTCATCATTGCCTGTGCCTGAGATACAGGCATCAGAAACGAGCTTCAGGTTGAAGTACAAAGCTGCCGCCTCTTCAATTGAGAGTGATAACTTGCGTTTCATTTTTTCACCGCTGAACAATTAAAATAACTAGCCGTATCCGGGCAATCGGTAATCAAGCCGTAAATGAAAAGCGCTGCAAGTGCCACAACGATCACTACACCAAAAATCAAATAACACCTGGATAAACTGTGCATTAGAATTTCCCCATTTTGAATTTTTGAGTGTCTTCATTTAATTGCGCGCACTGCACGCAAGTTTGAACACCTGGTAAAGCGGCACGTCGTGCTTGTGGTATCGGTGTGTCGCATTCAAAACAATCTACCACGCTAATGCCCGACATATTTCTCGGGCGATTAGCCAAAATTACTGCCAAGTTTTCCGCTTCAATTTGCGAAGCGATATCTGCGTCATCACTCATCAAACACCTGCGATATCTAAAGCAATTTGTTTGTACTCATCGGTCATCCCGACACGTTCATACACGCGGATATAGGTTTTAGAGCCGCATACCTGCAATGCATCACCAATCGCATCCATAGCGCGTTTCCAGCGATCGTCATTGATTTCGTGACGGCGCAATGCAAGCACACGTGCAGTGCGTAATTCACCTTGTGCGTCGGCTCTAAATGCATCGTTCACCATCATTACAAGCCCAGGGTGAGAATCTTTGCTCCACTCCTGCAAGCATTCATCAATTAAAATTTTCGCAGCCTGCAAACGTTCATCGAACGTAATAAAATCCTGATTCGCGCGCTGAATTTTGTACTTGCCATCAAATGAATAGAGCGTGAGATTGCCCTTTGAACCACCAGCTTTTTTAGCGCCGTATTGTTCAATTGACAAATCAATAAATGCTTCGATATCACCAAACACAGAGGCTTTAAGTTGCTGCAATTGATAGCTTAAAAATTTTGAGCTGTTAATGATCTTTCTCACCATATGATCGCGCTCAAGATCAATAGGTTTGACGGTAGCAATTGGCACCAGGCGCCCCTTTGCATCTTTCAAATATCCGTCCGGGATTTGTTCTTCACTCATGTTGAATCCTCGTTATTTAAAGTTTGCCGCGCGAAATGCGTGGCAGAGGTTGATTGTTACGTGCGTTAAAACTAAGCGTTGCTGCAATGCGATTTGCGTGCTGTACTTCACCTTCAATTGCACGCAGATCGCTACACACCAACGGCCATTCATTGGAGTCGATGTGTTTTTTCAGTTTTTCCAAATGTAGGCGCACCATTTTTTCGGCAGCGTCCATATCGGATTTTTGATAACCAATATTCATGGTATTCATTAATGCACCTTCGACGATGGGTTAATTACACGTATGCAAAATGGGCGAAGCCATTGCACATACACACCAAATATTTTCATTTGCATCACCGTGTAGCGGCCTTGAGGTGTATTAATAACGCCACTCTCACGCGCTAATAATTTGATGCAATTCGGTGTTTCTTTTAGCATTACAACCGCACCAAATTCGGTGATAGAAATATCTTTAATCTCGTAACGCTCACGCTCCAATTCTTTAATTGCGCGGTGAACGGCGTCCGCGCGCTGCAAAAGAATGGACGGCGATTTTTCAGCCGTCTCAACCATCACACCACCTCGTCAATAATTTCAGCATCGATAATTTTGGAGCCAACATTGGCAGCAATATTCATCGCAGCGATCATGAAGTTGCCCACAGCGAGCGGATAAAGTTGACTGGCCTTACTTTTGGAAATTAAACGTTCTGTGATTTGAGTTATGCCGCTTTTATCAATAGCTTCATTCAGTTTTTTACCAATACGGTTAAAACGATAGGCTAAAAACTCTTCAAGAAGTTGTGGTGCCATTGGCTGCAAAGTGGCAACTTCACAACGTTGAACAACTTCACGAACCTCCGCATTTCGCTCACTAAGTTTCACCATTAATTCAGGCTGCCCAATTAAAATAACGCTCACCAATTTGGTAAAACCAACTTGCAATTCGAGAATGCGTTTTAAATGTTTTAAGCTTGTGATTGGCATGCTGTGCGCTTCTTCAATTACAAGGCAATGCGAGTAACCCGCGTTGTGCGAGTCAATTAATGCGTTGTGTAATTGCTTAAAACGGGCTTCAGGTGAAATGCGCACTGGTGCGTTTGGTGCGAGGTTGCGCAGTATGGATTCGGCAACGTGCGCACTCTTTAACATAGTACCTTTGTGGTCGGTTTCTTCTGCCGCAAGCACGTAAGGTTTAATAATAATGATGGGCAATTTATCGCTAATAATGCGTTGCTCTAAATCGGTAAGTACGGTGGTTTTACCGCTACCGCTTTCACCGATAACCGCTAAAAAGCCGCCGTGTTTTGCAGTAGTTAACATACACTCGCGCACGTAACGAATATCAGGACTCACCCACATATCATCTGCACTTTGTAAATCATCAAACGGATTGCGCGTTAACATAAAATGGCGTTTTGCAGCAGGTGTTAATGACTGGCGGCGTAAAAGCATATGGTCGTCCTCTTGGGGCTGTGTGTTATTAGATGATTGTTTGGTAGGCTGCGGAATTGACTGCAAACGCTTAACCGGTTCTGTGGTCACCACCTCAAAAACACTTTCATTCGCCGCATCAAATGTCTGTAAAAAATCCAGTATTTTTGCGCGCAATGCCTTTGCCTTTTCTTCCGTTTTAGGCCACAGGTTATGGTTAATCAGTTGGGCGATTGTTGCAGGGCTAACGCCGCAATGAATTGCGAGTTGGGTTTGCAAAACTTCAATATCGGTAAGCGTTTTTTTCAAAGCAAGCATGATGTAACTCCGTATTTTTGGGGCAACAGCTCGATACCCGTTTAAGCCAATTGGCTTATTTAATTAAACGCAGCGCTGGTTGGTTTACCTGCTGCAGTTGGTGAGCGATATCGCTCAATTCTGCTTCCAAAATGCCATTGGGATAGGCTTGTTTAATCCAGGGAAAATGCTCGCTGCCATTCCAGGCATTGCCCAAACGAGCAGCTAATTTTTTAGCGGCAGCAACGTGTGTCATGCGCACGTCTTCAACCATTGGCGCAACAACTTCAGACGCAGTTCCGCGCTTGCTGAGGTAATCAACCAGCGGCGTATCGTCGATAGGTTTCATAGGGTTTATGCGGCCACCAAAAGGTACTTTTTTGGCTTTGCGATTCTTTTTGGACTCTTCATCTGTTGGTGCATCCATCACCAAACGTTCAACACGTTTGCGTTCAGTATCGATATAAGAGTCACCGTGACTTTTATATTCTTCGCCAATGACTGGTGCTGAAATATCAAAGCCGAAATCATTTACTTTGATAGCTTCAACAACTTGAATAACGGTGCGGCCTTCTTCGTTGGTGTAAATCACCTGAGCACTACTGCCATCTGCTCGCCATGGGTTACGCGTTACAAATAACTTTTCACCAACTGCCGCGTGTGGAATTTCTTTAACGCTGTAAGTTCTGCCTTCGAATTGAATTTCCAATTGCGGTGATACTTTGCGGCTTACTGGGTGGCTAATCGCAAGTTCACGCATTACTTGTTCTGGCGGTGCAAATACCAATTGTTCTGCGGTAATTTTCATCCACACCGCATAGCGTGGTTGGCCGGTGCGAGTGTGAATTTTTGTTGCGTTGAAATTGCGCATCCAACGCCATGCAAGGTCATTAATTTCTTCCAGGGTTGTTGGTGGTTTTGCCAAAAATTTCATGCAATGTTCGAATTCGCATTCAACAATATCGTTAGCCTTTTCTACCTGGCCTTTGGCCCATGGTTGACCTGGTTCATTCACTTGCACGTGAACGCCAAGCGCGCGGCACAGGTTATTAAATACAGCGCCGGTATTAGCGCTGCCGGGGTCAACCATCACCATTTTTGGTATGCCGTGCACGGGGTCTTGTGCGTGGCGCTTTTGTGTTGCAGCAATAAAAGCTTCAACTAAATTTTTGCCGCTCTCTGCACCCAATACGTAATAAACAAATATCCAGCCACTGGTGTGATCGGTAATGACGTAACGCCAAATGCGTTCGTTTTCGATTTTTGCAATGTTCGCGGGTTTGTTTTTGTAGAACTCTTTTTCATTCATTACCTGCAAACCTTTTGCATTGCGCAGGTAATAAAGAACACAAAGTGATGGGTCAATTTGCCACACATGATTTGGGTGCAAACTTGCTAAACTTATTTTGGGTGTTGGACGCGATTGTTGATCCAGGTGCAACCCGTAGTGGCGTAAACCGCGTGCGATTGCGCTCTCGCTTAATGGCACAAGTTCACCTGTGTTTTCATCTAAGCGCGTTGCGGTGATCTCACCATTTGCACGCAATACTTCTATTGCAGTTTTAATGCTGGCCAAACGTTTTCCGTTATTGCGCGAGCTTTCACTGAGGTAAGCGCTAATCATGCGGGCATCATCCAGTGTTAAATTTATTTCACCAGAATCTGCACGTTTTTTGCGTTGCTTTTTCATAGCGACTTCACTCAGTTTTTTATGCAGGGTTGCCAATGACATTCCCATTTCATTTGCCGCCTGTTGATAGACGGCGCTTTTTTTGCCATGCCCAGCTGCCTCGGCAGCGCGGGCAACGGCTTGAAGGCTTTCTATCAGCGCAGGATTCATTACTGGTCGTTCTCCCAATCAGGAGCAGTTGTTAATTGAGTGCGCTCAATTCCCAGCTCTGCACGCAATTGCAAAAGTGCGCGGTCAAGTAAGTCGAGTTGCGAGGAAATAAAATCGATGTGGTCGTGGGTGCCTGTATGCCCAGCTAAATCTTGCAGCTCGTTAAAAGCGCTTCTCAGTTGAACGCGAATGCGCTCTTCCACTTCGCCTTCAAGTGAGGCAACTTCTTTGCGTGCGTTTAGGATTTGATTGTCCGCACTGATGCGTTTTATTTTTCGAAGGCTGGTAGAAAGTTCGTCGATCTTGCCGCTTTTGTCGGCGATCACTTCGTTTTTAGCGGTAATATCTTCGCGTGCTTCGCGCAGAGCTTTGCGTAACTCCCCACAAGACATTGATTCAATTTTGTCGAGGGTTAAACCTGCAACAGTCCCGCCTTCAGTTAATTCAACTATTGAGTCATCATCCAAAAGCATAAGGTCGTAGAGTTTTGTTTTACCCAAATGCGAAATCGATTTCGCATTTGATCCAAGTTTTGGAGACAAAAACTTGAGTGCGGCCTGCATCATCTTCTGAGCTATGCGAGTTTCAATTCCCAGTTGAGATACAAGAATTTCAGCGAACTCACCGTGCGGTTCATTCTCTTTCAACACAATTAAGCGTTTGCCTGCTTCCAGCATTGCGTCAGCAGATTGCGCCATAAAGAAACGTGCTTCACCCACAATGCGATTGCGCTCATACACAAGACCATCACCAAACGTATTCATAATTTGCGTGGTATGTTCCGCCATTTGCTGTGTGCTTGTTGCAATCGTTTCTTCTAAATCCATTTGAGTTTCGTCTTGCTCAATAACTACATTACTTTTAGGAGCTTTATCTTTTTTGGTAGCCAGATATTCATCTTTATCTTTCTGCGTTATATGACGTGGTGCCTTTCCGATTTTTACTTCTGTCATAACTATCTCCAATGGTTAAAGTGAGTGATTAATAATTTGCACCGGCAGATACACGTTGCTGCAATTCAGCAATTCGGCTCTGTGTGCGTGCAATATCGTTGGCATAAGCTTGTGCAATTTGTAAAAGCATTACGCTGTGCGCAAAGCGTCCACTGTCTAATTGAATGGCCAAACCCGCTTCAATTAATGTGTTTAAACAACGGTTAATGGTTGAAGGGCTTTCCTTCAATGCTTTTGCTAATTCGCCATTACTGAGGCCTGTTAATGTGTGACCCTTGAGTGCAATCAACACGTTTAAAACTTTGGTGCCGCTTTCGGTTGTTCTGCCTTTGTGGTTCATGCTGCTTCACCGGTTATATAAGCTGCTGTGTCAGCCAAGAACTTCACTACTTGTTGAGCGGCCTCTTCATTCAGCTCAATGTGCGTGTGACCAAGCATTAAAGTACCTCCGTCAAATTCAGCACCCTCAAAGCTGAACGCGTGGCATATAGGTAAATCTGCGATGTACAAATGTGCGCTATATCCCATCGGGTCATTTTGGTATGGCGCGTGTGCAAGGAGTTGCCAGTGGCCACCCGCTACAGGAATTTTTATTTCAGGTTGTTTACTCATTGTTGTTATCTCCAAGTTCTAATTGCGGTTGTTCGTGTTGCTCAACATTTCCCTTGTGCCAGGCAAGTGATTCCATGCTGTGGGTAATCGCTGCCAGTGCTTGTTCTGCATTGCTATTGCCCTGGTAAAAATTTAATAAATCACCTACCACTGAATGCAGCTGTGTTTGTAATTCCGCTACATCAGTGGCTTTTAATTTGCGGCCAGTAGGCACATCTATTAAAAGTTTTCCGCCCCGTGTTGCGAGCCAGCGCGTTACAAAATCAATACCGCATGCCGCTTCATAGGCCGGTATTTGCACCGCCGGCATGCGTCCGTTTTGAAGCCACTTATAGAGCGTCCAGTAGTCCGCTTCACCCATTTCTTCTGCTATGCGTTCCACACTAAAGTTGCGCTTCTCTTTGGCATGGTCTTTACACAACTCCAGTGCGTGCCTTAGCGAGGTTGCGCGTACCTTCTTCCAATTGCGGCGGCTCATTGGCGGCCTCCTAAAAATTCAGTTCTTACTTGTTCCAAACAAAAATCATTTTTGTGTCTAGGCAAATCAGTTACGCTCTGGATAATGGGCACTGTTAAATTCACTTACGGGAAACAGTTATGACTAATCAAGAGATGCAGGATCACTTGGGTGCCCTTTACTTTGCGTACCGCGCTTTGGCGGAAGCACTTGAAACACACGGCGTATTAGATTCGCAGCGGCTTCAAGCGCGCTTACGCATTGGTGCAGACGGGTTGCATAAGCGCGGCATGCGAGAGGCTGTACATGGTCATGTAATTGGTTTGGCTGATCAGATACTGCTTGACTCGTTTCATCGTCGTGGGTTTTCGCCTGAAGAGGCGCTTCAACGTTTGCATGAAAGCCAAATGTCTGAAGAGGACGAAGCTCCGAAGGCTTGATAGATATGAGGTCGCCAACCATGGCTTTAGGTAGATGAGATACGTCGTACTCCTTCCCATCTAAAGTGACTGACATGCGGACACTAACTCGGCGGACAATATGAGTGTTGGTGCAAGGTGCCGTGTAATGGCTTGTAATAGGAAATTGAACAATTGCGCCCTGAAAATCGTGAACTAATTTTGCGGCGATTTCAGCGCCAAGTAATTCGGTCAAGCGCCCCAACAATAAAGTGAAGGGAGACATAGATGTCTGATCCGGTTTATGAGTACCTGAACAATCGCATTTCTGGTTTACAGGGCGCGGTTGTAGCGCTGATGACACATCTGGTTCAGAAGGATGTGACGAGTCAGGAGAGTCTTGTGCTTGCTCTGGACGGCTTTGCGATACTGGCTGACTTGAAAGGCGATCAGTTGGAAGTGCTTGAGAGTGTGAAAAGAACACTGCTAGGCCACGGTGTGTGGATTCCGCAGGTAATAGAGGGCGGAAAGTCAGGTAACCCAGATCCTGAAACTGACTAAAAAGCTGCAGTAATGTGGCACCGCGAGTAAACTTGGCTTCGGTTTCTGCGGTTTGTTGTTTGAGTTTATCTAAGGTACCAACCGCGCCTACTGCACGCTTGATTATTTGGTAAACCGCAGTCAGGCTTACACGATATTTTTTGGCAAGTGCCTGGTGGTTGTTACCATCAAACTCAGCCAGTAAATTTAGAATGTCTTGAATGTCCATTGCGTCTATCCTTAGGCAGCAGCGAGTTTATGGGATTCAAGGGCTTTGGCTGGATCGACAACGATCACGCCATCCTTAATGCCGAGCTTTACGGCAATGTTGTGCGATTGGCCGCGTAAGCATTTTTTGCGGCCACCCAAAACCTCGAATACCAGGTTGGGCGAAAACTTATTGGCTATTGCCCATTGGGTAATAGAAGTACCAGCGGCCTGAAGCGCTTCGCGAGCTTGCTCTGGTGTACGTAAGGACATGTTTGGCTCCTAGGGGTCGCGCCCTTTGGTGTCTGTTAAGTTGCTAACTGTGGCGGTTAGTGTGAGTTAAGTATTGCATTCATTTGAATGCGTTGCAACGGATATATGAATCCAAATGAATTCTTTTTTTGATAGATTGAAAGAGGAGCGAGAGCGTCTCGGATTTAATCAGGAGGCTTTTGGCGCTATTGGTGGGGTAAAGCGTGTTGCCCAAGGTAATTATGAAAAGGGAGACCGCTCACCTGACGTAAGCTATTTAGCTGCGATTGCAAAAGTTGGGGCGGATATTCAGTACATAGTGACGGGTGTTCGATCTGAAGAGGCAGTGTCTGGAGAAGATGCTCTATTGCTTCAAGGCTTCAGGCAAATGGATGCCGAAACTAAGCGCCGTACTTTGGCGATGGTATATGCGGGTAATCCGCCACGTGCCCCAGCCTCTGGCGTTACACAGCATATAAATAGTTCAGGCGGCCAAGTCGCAGGGCGAAACATAATTAACAAAACAACAAAATAAAATTAGTAACTAAGGAGTTTAAGTTGGACAACGATATAAACGTGACGCAAGAGATAAACCGTAACGATGGCCAGGTTGCAGGTCGTGACATTAATAATTACTTTAATAATACGTACTGGTCTTGGTCTACCAATGATCTGTTCGGTGAATGGGAAAGTTGCAAACGTAAGTTACGTTCTGCGCAGTATAAAATTTTACTTGCCCCGAACATGCTCATGTTTTTTTGCGTTGTTTTCTTTTTAGTTATGACTGCCGTTTCCGGCAAGCTTAATGATGCCCCGGCAGGGCAGCTGCTGGGGTTTGCGTTCATTGCATTAGTAGCGTTGGCGATGTTCCCTAAAGCAAATAAAAAATACGGGAAATTAATTACTTTGCAGAAAAATAGAATGGAAGATATTGAATTAGTGTTGTTGGATAGAGGTATTGAGTTGTAAAGCGGCAGGCGCTTGCCGTTTTGAAATGCGCCAACGTTGGCGCTTTTGGGTAAACCGCTTAGCGCTGAGCGGTTTGAAAAGCTCAGGCGCCTGCGCTTTTGGTTTGATTTTATTAATAACAACACATGGAGTTTTTATGATTAAGCGTCGAACGATGAATTCTAGACACGGGGTAACACTTACCGAAGTATTAAGCTTTGATGAGAAAAGCAATAAAACCTCAATAACCTATGAAGTAAGCGTTGGCAATGGACCAGCAAAAACCACCGGTAACTTAGCTCGTGCACAACAAGATTTTGACGATCTAGTTGCGCTCGCTATAAAACAATCCACCTATGATGACGATGGTTACGGAATCTAGTTTTTAATGTAGAAAGATAAAGCAGTAAAAGCGCAAGTGCCTGCGCTTTGATGTAGGAAAAACAATAATTGAATGGAGTTGTTATGACAAAAACAAAATGGTTTCTTATCTCGTTCGCTGTAATTGCCATTATCTGTGTGGCGATTTGTACTCAAATCACGATTTTCGTAATAGAGCCTATTGGTGCTGTACCGAAAGGTAGAACCATAATAATGAAGCGCCTTGAGCATTTTGAATTTCTCGACAATGCAGGCGCGGTGTGTGAAAGAGAAAACGGCGGCGTGAGTGTTTGGTGCAGGATTCAAACGCTAAGTAAAGTTGCAGACAGTGAAAATACCTTTCTTAAACTACCCTACAGTGAAATCCTCTATCATCTTTCTGGTGGTGAATAAGCCGATCAAAATAAGTCTGTTATTAACAGCAGGAGCAATTAAATGACACCATGTCCACAGTGCGGGAAAAAAATGAATCAAGATTTTTTAAATGGCCTAATGGGCAGGCTTGAATCAGGATATTCGAAACTTTCTTTTAGCTTTCCAATACCAGCCGAGTGTTGTGGAAAGCAATTAATGGCAATAAATGAATTGAACATGTACTACATTATTTCAGAACCAGCTAAGCCCGGAGAAGAAAAAATTATGATAGGTGCAAAATAACTAAATGTATTGATTCTCATAACAGAACTGCAGCTCGCAGACTTTATGGGTTGCCAATTTAATAAGGAGAGGCTTGATGTCAAAATTTACAGTAAGAATCGTTCTGCACGATGCAGATTGGGATGATTACAATAAGCTATATGAAGAGATGGATAAGGAAGGGTTTACAGACGAGATAACCTCCAATAAAGGTGTTACTTACAAGCTACCTGATGGTGAATATCGTATATCAGGCACCCTAAAAAAATCGGAAGTACTAGATAAAGCAAAGCGAGCAGCTGCAAAAACAAAGAAAAAATATGCCGTACTTGTTACTCGATCAGCTGGGCGCATTTGGCATAACCTCGACATAGTATGAAAAATCAAATGGCATCAGTGACCGTTTTTTTAATTAAAAGGCATGTGGCTGTTATTAGCTAGATTTTGTTGTAATAGTTATTTTTTTGAAAATGGAGAATCATTTGAGTACCAACACAATTCAAAATACTACCAATAAACTACCGAATGTTATCATTCGAAGTGAAGCTGAAGCTTATGATATTCTGACTAAAGCATTGGCGGGTGATGTCCCTGAATATGATCAAATTATTTTTGAAGGCTGGCCGACACTTGAGCTGTATTTGAAGGGTGAGAAGTTTGATCAAAGCTTGACTCCAACTGTAATGAAGGGGCTCATCGAGCTTCAAAAGGGAATATATAGAGCATATTCTGTTGCAAGTTTTGGTACACCTAACAAGCGATTAACCGACGAAGAAAAAAAAGACTTTGAGATTAAAGTCGATGTTAAAGGTGGCTCATCTCTCCTTGAGATAAACTTTGGGGAGGTGGCAAAAAACTTAATACAGGCAATTGGAGGTCGCATGAATTCTAAAGACTTGTTAATTGCCATAATAAGTATCGCCGTACTTTATTTTGGTGATTCATCCTATAAAAATTATCTCGAAAATAGAAAAGAAATAGCAATTAAAGAATCCTCCGATGAAACACAGAGGGAAACGCTTAAGGCGTTAAAATTCAACACAGAGCAAGAAACCAAACGCGCGGAAATAATTGCGACTCTTGCAGCAAATTATCCCAAAGTTAATGGAATTGCTTCTGAGGCTCGTACTGCGCAAGCTGAAGTCGTTAAAAGTCTTTCAGCAGGCGATAAATCAAAGGTTGGTGGTGTTGCTTTGACACCGGAGATAACGACTACATTAACTAAAAATGCTCGCCGAACTTCCAATGAAGTTAGAATTGATGGGCAATACAAAATATTAAAGTTGGATTGGTCGGACCCTCTTAAATTCAAAGTAAGAATTTATTCTCCAAAAACTGGAATACAGCTTGATGCCATAGTTCAAGATGACTCTCTTGATGGAAAATATAAAGAGGCTATAAAAGTGGGCGAATGGAGCCGCAAGCTTGTAGAGCTGAGTGTAAATGCCAAACTTATTGGAGGTAGCGATTATAGAGATGCCGTTATTCTTACTGCATCCTTGGTGCAAAATGAGGATGCTAATAATGGATCTGTAACTGAGTAAGGCTCGGATAGCTATTAAAGCTCCATCGCATGTGAATATATTCCGCTCAGAGATGATTGCTAAACAAATCGCACGGTTATTCTCGGTACAGCCCAAAAACCAAAGGCAGCTCTTGCGCTGTACCAATCCTTATAAATTGCGTAACCCACCAGCAATTCAATAAAACCTATTTTGTAGCGGTGCTCAAACACGCCTTGGGCTTTTTGTTCTTCTTCCGTAAGTACTGCTAAATAATTGGTTGCGGGTTTACCAAATTGCCATGAAATACCAAAGGCAACATTACGAAACCCAAGCCAATACCAGGAACAAATAAACCAACCCCATTTTTCATAGATGTCGTTGACGATTGATATATTTCTATCACCGGGTAGAAATTCGTCTGGGGTTTCAAGCCAACTGAACATCCAAGGTAATGCGTAACGCCCAGAGACAGTTTGCCGAGCAAAAAGAAGTGCAATTGGAACTAAGAACGGCGCAAGGAAATGCATTACCAAATTTACTAACGCCAAACCAATCATTACCAAATATGCCTTAATCATTTTGCGCAACTCCTTTGTCGTTACGGAAAATATCAAAGCCTTGTTCGGGCACCTTGCCGTTGTTAGCAGCTATCCACAGTGTGAACATGGGTAGGATGTTTATACAAAAGCGTTTGTTGTACGATGAATAGTGAATTCCAATCCACCAACTTTCCACACGAAATAAAAGACCGAATTTCATAATTACACTCCATCAAAAAAGCAGCTTTGGAAAGCTGCTTTTGATTGCCAATAATTGCTAGGTTTTAAAGTGGAAGCTCGGCGAGTTTGCTTTTCAACAAATAACCTTCAAGTACCCAAATCTTTTGCTTCGCGCTTTCGCGAGCAATCTTGCGGCCAATCTCTTCGTTGAAGTTGCTGGGTGATGCACAGGCGCTTTCACCTGTCACTTGAAAGCCGTTTTGTAGTGTGAGGCAACACACGGTGAGAGTTGTGCCAGGGAAGATATAAAATTGCTCACTAGCAATTGTTGCTTCGACGTCTGGCGGTGTAATGCGTGGGGCTGTTAAGCCTTTGCTTTGAATTTCTTGTTCAATAGTGTTTTCACTCGCGAGCGAAACACCCGCCTTAGCTGCTTGCTCTTTTTGATAAGGCATCCATTCCGCATAGAAACCTGTTTCGGGCACTGGAGTATCACCTTGAACTAGCGTTACGCTTGTTTGTGAAAACGGTATGCCGTTGCTATCAAACCCACCGATATTAATCATCGTGTCGCTGTGGACGTAGGAGATTAGTGCAGGCATGGCTTGCTCTTGCTCGCGGTTTCGTTTGAATAAAACTACACGGCCAATAGTTGGTTTGATCATTTCAATATCCTCAGCTGGTTAATGGTTAGCTCTTTGCTTAGCGAAAGAGCACCCATCATCCACCTCGCGCGCGCGTAAAACATTTGACTGGGTTCAAATTACACCGCTTTCACAACTCCCTAATCTGGCACTGTCAATTAATCCTTTCGTTTTGGAGTAATACGGTATGCCGCTACGTTTCCCCCGCTTAACCAGCTGGTTCATTCTTTCCACGATTTTGTTGTTGGGTTTGTTTTTTGTATCGCCCCAGCAAGTACCTGTTGCGCTGTACAAGCTAACGCTCATTACGATTGCTGCTTTTGTTGGTTATCACCTTGACCGTGCGTTGTTTCCATATTCCCGCCCGGATATTTATTTGAAAAACGATTGGCGCAATAGCGTAAACAAGAAAGAAAAATGGCAAGACCATTTTGAAATTATTGATGGTTACCAACTGGTATTCGCTGCTGCATTATTGCGGCGCGCAATTGTTGTGGCAGCGGTTGTTATTGCCGTGGCATTGGGTTTGTAATTATGCAAACCATTCTAAAAATAATTTTCGCTTGTTGTTTGTTGCATACGTGCAGTGCCGCTGTTGCAGTTGCTGATGCAGTTCCCGTAGCCGCGAACCAACATAAAGCGTTGCTGATTCGTTCTGCGCATGCGCTCTGGGGCATTGATGCTCCCATCGCTACTTTTGCAGCACAGGTTCACCAAGAGAGCCTGTGGCGAAGTGATGCGCGTTCACCGGTGGGCGCGCAAGGCATCGCGCAATTTATGCCTGAAACCTCATATTGGATTGCGACGGTTTACCCACAAACTTTGGGCAACGCCCAACCGTTTAACCCAAGTTGGTCGCTGCGCGCTTTAGTTGTTTACGACTTATTGCTCTATAAACAAAACCAAGCCAGCAATGCCTGTGAGCAATGGGCAATGACGTTAGCCGCATATAACGGTGGTCAAGGTTGGGTTAATCGTGACCGCAAACTGGCGTTAGCTAAAGGGGCTGATGAGCTGGCTTGGTTCGATTCAATTGAGCGTTTTAATTCTGGGCGCTCAATTTCTAACTTCACTGAAAACCGCAACTATCCACGCACAATTTTGCTGCGTTGGGAGCCGCTCTATATTGCAAATAATTGGGGTGATGGTGTTTGCAGGGAGTACAGGTTTTGAATCTAAAAGTGATTGTTTTTTTAATTGTGGTGGTTGCACAAGTTGGTAATGGCATTTTTGTTTATAGGTACGGTTACGACAAAGGTTTTTCTTCTGCGGAATCCAAATACCAAAAAGCCGATATTAAAGCGCTTGAAAAAGTTATCACCAAAACAGAATCGCTAATTGGTGAGGCAGAACGCACTAGCTTGGCAATTAGCAAAACTATTAGTGATCGCGTTAAAGCAGATCAAAAAACCACACAGGAATTTCACGATGCGTTATCCACCACCGCTCATTTACGTGTTGATTGCGTGTTTGATAACAACGTCATGCAGCAGCTGGGAGAAACAGCCAATCGTGCCGACCAAGCCGCAACCGCCGGTTTTATTAGTGCCGTGCCCGCCAGTGCCGCGCCCGATTAGCAATGCTGCGGATTCTGTTGCAGAAGCGTTGAAACAAACCTACGACGCTTACGCAATTTGTGCAGGCCGTTACGCAGAGCTAATCAAAAACCAGCAATACAAGGCGGAGCCATGACAACACCGCTCATTGTTGTTCGCCGTTTGCGTGTTGAAGCCAGGCGCGCTGAATGTGAAGCGTTAAGCCATGCGGCGTTAATGGTGAGTGCCGCAGCCACCATAGAAAATTTGGTGCAGGAAAACGCAACATTGTTGAGCCAGTTACAAACACAAGCGTTAGCGTTCGGAAAATGGTGTGACGACGCCAACTTACAAAAACCACCAGAGGTAAACCCGTGCAGTTAGAACCTTGGCATTTAATTACATTTGGGATTGCATTGATCAGTGCATTCGCTGCTGTGCTGAAAATATTGTTTGCACAGTTCGTAAAAAATATGGATGGCCGGTTCGCTTCCTTGCATGAGGATGCCAAAAACTGGTCGCGTGTTGAACGTGAATTACTGCGCTTTATGGCAGACATTCCTTTGCACTATGTGCGGCGTGAAGACTACGTGCGCAACCAAACCGTTATTGAATCAAAGATTGATGCAGTTGCACTCAAACTCGAAAATATCCAATTAAAAGGGGCAATCAATCGTGAACATTGATCACGCTAAAGCACGTCGCGAATCTATGCGTTGGAGCATTTTGCTTACGCTCAATAACGCACGGCCAATTCCAACACACGAAAGTTTAGTGCTTTCCACCGTGCAAGGTATTTACCCAGACGCCACAGCGTTAGAAGTGCGCCGCGAATTGGATTATTTGCATGACCGCTTATTGGTAGAAGTTAAAAAAGAACCTAGCGGGGTATGGACTGCCGACCTCACCGCATTGGGTGTAGATGTGGCTGAGTACACGGTGGATGTTCACCCTGGCATTGCACGCCCCGCAAAATATTGGGCGGGCTAACTCATGCCACCACGTAGCAAAGTGCATGCATTACCTGCAGAAGTTAAGGCTTGGTTAGACCGGGCGTTGGCTGAAAATAATTTTAGCGAGTACGAAGCGCTTTCTGCTGAGTTAGCTGCGCGTGGCCACGCCATTAGTAAAAGCGCACTTAATCGTTATGGGCAAGATTTTGAATCGCGTTTATCTGCACTGAAAGTGGCGAGCGAACAAGCGCGTGCTGTAGTTGAAGCTGCGCCTGATGAAGAAGGTTCTGTAAACGAAGCGCTAATGCGTTTAGTGCAAGAACACCTTTTTAAATTGCTGATGACCAACGGCGATGAAATGGATTTGCCTAAAGTGGCAAAAGCTGTTGCTGAATTAGGCCGCGCCTCTATCGCACAAAAGAAATGGACTGCGGAACACCGAGCTGCTGCACGCGCAGAGTTATTGGAAGAACAACGCAAAACATTAGACAGCATGGGTAGCAAAGGTGGCGTGACTGAAGAAACCAAACTCATTATTCGTGAAGCATTGGGAATTGTTTAATGCGCAAGGCAATGCGAAATATTTTAATAGCGCCACTTGTCCTCATTTTTATTCCTGTGACCTTGGGTGCGTGGTTTTTAAGTTGGCTATTTGCTCGCCTCTCTGTTGGTGCTGAATGGGTATACGACAACACGCCCAGGTGGAAATTATGAAGCTTAGGGGCAACGCAAAAATTATCCCGGTAAATCCGGACGCGATTTTTCTACCATTCCAGGCGAAGTGGATTAAGGACGATAGCCGTTTAAAGTTAATGGAAAAAGCTCGCCAAATTGGATTGAGTTGGTCAACTGCTTATGCCGCCACTGAACGTACTGCTGCTGAAACCGCACGGCACGATCAGTGGGTAAGTAGCCGCGATGATTTGCAAGCTCGGCTTTTTATTGAAGATTGCAAAATGTGGGCAGGCATTATGAATTTAGCCGCAAAAGATTTGGGCGAAGTTGTGATTGATCCCAAAGACCGCATTACGGCTTATGTTCAGCAATACGCGAGTGGAAAACGCATTCACAGCATGAGTAGTAACCCGGACGCGCAAGCAGGTAAACGCGGTGGCCGTGTGTTGGATGAATTTGCATTGCACCCAGACCCTCGCAAGCTCTGGTCTATTGCATACCCTGGTATTACCTGGGGTGGAAATTTAGAAGTTATTTCTACACACCGTGGAAGCCATAATTTTTTTAATCAGTTAGTGCGTGAGATTAAAGAAAACGGTAATCCCAAAAAAATTAGTTTACACACCGTTACGTTGCAAACAGCGTTGGATCACGGCTTTTTGTACAAGCTGCAACAAATGCTACCCGCCGATGATGAACGCCAGGCAATGGATGAAGCTGCATACTTTGAGTTTATCCGTGCAGGTTGTGCTGACGAAGAATCATTTCAGCAAGAGTTTATGTGCAACCCCGCTGATGATGATGTTGCATTTCTTGAATACGATTTAATTGCGTCAGCAGAATATCCTGCTGGAACACATTGGCAGCAATGCGAAAATGGTCGGCTATTTGCGGGTATCGATATTGGACGCAAAAATGACCTCACCGTGTTATGGGTTGTCGAGAAATTAGGTGATGTGCTTTACACACGTCACATCGAAACTATGCACAACATGCGCAAAAGCGATCAGGAAAAAATTATTTGGCCGTGGATAGAACGATGCGATCGCGTATGCATTGATGCAACAGGTTTAGGTATTGGTTGGACAGACGATGCTCAAGATAAATTTGGCGAAAGTCGTGTTGAAGCAGTGACCTTCACTCCACGCGTAAAAGAAACACTTGCATACCCTATGCGCGGTGCAATGGAAGATCGCAAATTTCGTATTCCGTACGATCCTAAAATTCGCGCTGATTTGCGCCAGGTTACAAAACAGATTACCGCTGCAGGCAATATTCGCTTCACCGCAGAGCGCACACCCGATGGCCACTCAGACCGATTTTGGGCGGCGGGTTTGGCATTGCACGCGGCCAGTAACCCCGGCGGAATTATTGAATTTGCAGCGCTTGGTGTGCCTCGCGCATCAAGCAATCTCTATGACTATCGATAGATCGCACGTAAACGGTTTATAAATCGATTTTGTTGTTTTGCGAATTGAACGCGAACATTCACGCGGGTGCTTTATAGAAGCCCGCTGCGGCGATCCCAGAGCCATATTTTAAAACAGAGTAAATCCCATGACTGAAGTACTCAGCGCTGAACTTAAAACGGAAATCGCAACGGTTGAAAAGGATCCGTTTAATTTACTGTTTAACGGCTTGATGCGCCCGAATGATTCTACGCTTGCAACACGCGGCGCAAGTAAGGGTTTGCGCATTTACGATGAGATTGAAAGAGACTGCCATGCATTTTCTGTTTTGCAAAAACGAAAGCTCGCATTAATTGCTCGCCCGGTGCTGGTTGAAGCCGCTAGCAATTCATTACGTGATCGCAAAGCGCGTGATGGCGTTGAAGCATTTTTAAATGCTATTAATTTTGACCAGGTATGTCTTGATCTGCTTGATGCAACCTTAAAAGGTTTTTCAGCGGCTGAAATTATGTGGCGTGTTGGCAATGGCATTATTGATGTAGAAAAAATTCTGCCGAAAGACCAACGTCGTTTCGTGTTCGATAAAGATCAGACCTTACGCCTTATCACTCGCACTGACTTAACCAAAGGCGATGCGATGCCGGAGCGCAAATTTATTGTTCACCGCTACGGCGCTAAAGACGGCAACCCGTACGGTTTAGGTTTGGGTACCCGTTTATTTTGGCCGGTATTTTTCAAGCGCCAGGGAATTCAATTCTGGTTAACCTTTGCCGATAAATTTGGTTCCCCCACGGCTGTTGGTAAATATCCACCCGGAGCAGGTAAGCCTGAGCAAGATAAATTGTTAGATGCATTGGCTGCTCTCGCCAATGATTCCGGCGTAATTATTCCTGAAGGAATGAAGATTGAGTTTTTGGAAGCCGCTCGCTCCGGGAGTGTGGACACTTATGAAACATTGTGCCGCTACATGGATGAAGAAATTTCTAAAGCAGTACTCGGTGAAACGCTCTCTACCAGCATGGGTAAAAGTGGCGGTAGTTTTGCGGCAAGTAATACGCATAACGAGGTTCGCCTGGAATTAACCAAGGCCGATGCAGACCTCTTGAGTGACACACTTAATGCAACCTTGGTTAAGTGGTTTTGTGAATTTAATTTCCCTGGTGCGCAACCACCAAAAGTTAGCCGCGACTTTAGTGAACCGGAAGATTTAGTCGCACGCGCAACAACTGATAAAACTGTTTGCGAAATGGGTTTTAAGCCAACCCTAAAATATATTCGCGAGACCTATGGCGAGGGTTGGGAGGAAGCAACTCCGAACCCTGCACGCGCTTTAGCAGCTACTGATTCAGCAAATATAAATTTTAGTGAAACAACATTGCCGCCTGCACAACAAGCAATTGCGAACGGTGCCACTGCGCTCGCCCAGGATTACGAAACTATTTTGGGTGACCGTGTTGAAAGTCTGATGGCATTGCTTGAAGAAACCAAAGACCTCACTTTGTTTCGTGATCGCCTGGCAGAGTTGATCAGTGATGACTCAATGAAAAAAGCCACGGAGATTATTAAAAATTCACGCATCAGTGCGAGCCTTCTGGGGAAACTCTAATGACCGCGATGAATATTAACTTCAAACAAAAACCTGAAGATGCATTGAAGTACTTCCGTGCTAAAGGATTAAGCGCACAGTACTCACATCTGGATAATACTCCTGCCGATCACTCACGCGATTTTATGGTCTCAAAAATGATGGATCTGGATTTATTAAGTGATGTGCGCAACGCGGTTGACGATGCTTTAAATCACGGCCTTGCGTTTGATGATTTTAGAAAACATTTAACTGAAGTACTGCAAGAAAAAGGCTGGTGGGGAAAACAAGAAATGGCTGACCCACTCACGGGCAATAGTCGTGAGGTGCAATTAGGGAGCCCGCGTCGGTTAAAAACGATTTTTGATGTAAACCTTTCTACTGCGTATGCGGCTGGGTATTGGAAAAAGATTGTTGATAATGCTGACTATGCACCTTACCTAATGTATGACGCGGTAGACGATGATCGCACGCGTCCGCTGCATCACTCGTGGGACAATAAAATTTTGCGGTTTGATCATCCTTGGTGGCAAACACATTATCCACCCAATGGTTGGTTATGTCGCTGCAGTGTAATTGCATTGAATAAAGATGATTTGGAAGAAATGGGACGCGAGGTTGACCCTGATCCAGTTATTGAAACTCGCGAATGGACGAACCCACGCACAGGCAGTGTTGAAAAAATCCCCGTAGGAATAGATCCGGGTTGGGCACACAACGTTGGTGAAAATTACACGCAGCAGCTCGACAAGCAGTTTGCTGAAAAAGTTGCGGTTGCTCCTGCACGTTTAGGTGCTGCCACTTTCGATAACGCTCCCAATACAATGCTTGATGCATTAAACACGCAGTGGAAAACGTTCTTGGATGAATCTGAAGTATCGTCTGCACGCGGTGCTCGAGCTGTCGTTGGATATTTGCAGGGTGACGTTTTAGATTCATTAGCCGCGGTAAACGTTGTACCCAAAACAGCGGGTATTGCGATCGAGGACCACGAAGTACTCAATGCAAAAGCCACATTGCAAAATCTGCCTGAATTATTAGCGTATCCACAAGCGATTCTGTTGGAAAATAATTCAGGCAGATTGGTTTACATAATATCGGCAGCGCAATCTGACACTGAGAAATTAGCACTCACTGTTTCGAGTACCAATATTGATGGCGCGCTCGCAAATGCAACGTTTACTGATTTTAAGAACGTCGTTGCAGCATTTAAAAATGGATCGCTAACCTTAATCAGAGGGAGCTTATAAGTCATGGCGAATGCATCTATTACGATTAACGACCTTAATGTGCAAACTGCACTTGCTAAAATGTCGCAGATCCTTACCAACAAGCAGCCAGTGTTAAATGCGATTGGTGGTGAATTAAAAAAGCGAGTGCAGCTAGGTTTTCGAAATAGCCAAACCCCATACGGTGTACCTTGGGCGCCACTTAAAAAACGCAAAGGCAAGCCATTAGTTGATACAACGCGTCTAAGGGATAGTATTGACGATGCAACGGATTCGAACAGCGTCAGTGTTGGTACTAACGTGGTTTACGCAGCCGTACAAAACTTCGGTTATACATTCCAGCGCGCAGCGCGCAGCCAGCATGCATATTTTAAGCAAGGGAAAGACAGCACAATTGGAAACCGCTTTGTAAAAAAAGACCATTCAAATTTTGCGCAGCGCGTTACGATTGGTGCGCACACCGTTACAATTCCTGCGCGACAATTTTTTCCAGAAAACACCCTGCCACCTGTATGGCAAGATGCAGTACTCAAGGTTATTCAGCGCCACATTAATCAAGTAATTGGCTAAGCCGAAAGTCTTGACCGCGTTCAAATTACATTCCCCGCGTAGCAGCCGATCATGGCTGCATGAAAACACAAAATTCTCTACATATTTTTAAAGCAGGCACTCAAACCGCAATGAGCGGTGCGAGCCTGAATTTCTCTGAAGCAGATCTTGCTGCCTGTGCCGCTGCTTACGATCCTGCGTTGCATGAAGCTCCGATTGTTATTGGTCACCCAAAAGTTGATGCGCCTGCGTACGGTTGGATTCAATCACTCAGCAGCCAGGGCAACGAACTTTTTGCAGAGCCTGCTCAACTCAATGCCGATTTTTCTGAAATGGTGAAAGCCGGTAGCTTCAAAAAAATCTCTGCATCTTTTTACACGCCTGACTCTTCCGCCAACCCGGTGCCAGGAACTTATTACCTGCGTCATGTAGGTTTTCTGGGTGCACAACCACCCGCGGTAAAAGGTTTACGCCAAGTTGAATTCAATGAAGCCAATGAAGGAATTATTGAGTTTGCGGATTGGGACGATGTTGTGAATGCCAGCATGTGGCGTCAATTCCGCGAGTGGATTATTGGCAAGTTTGGATTGGAAGAAGCCGACAAGGCAATTCCATCATGGCAAGTGAGCACGCTGGAAGATGAAGCACGCAAACCACAATCAGACGATAACAACGGCCTAACCCAATTGCCTGCGTCTTTTGCAGAACCGAAAAAAACCTCACAGGAGAACATCGTGTCCCCAGAAGAAGCCTTGCGCTTACAAACCGAAAACAGCGCGCTCAAAGCGCAATTAGCGGCCACCAATATCGCCAAGCTAACTGCTGACTTCAATGAATTTTTAACGGGTCTTATTGCCGCTGGAAAAGTGTTGCCTGTTGAACAAGCCAATTTATTGAATTTTGCGCAGTCGCTCAGTACGGAACAAACCGTTGAGTTTGGTGAGGGCGAAACGAAAGCCAGCCATCACCAGGTAGAAGCCTTCAAACAACTTTTATCGGCACGCCCGGTTATTGTGGATTTTAGTGAGCGAGCGAAAGGTGCTGTTGAAAATACGGTTGACCTTGATGACCCACAAGCCATTAAAACGGCTGCGGAACAACTGCAAAAAGAAGCAGCCAACAATGGTCAAACACTGAGTTATACCGAAGCTGTAAGCAAGGTTGTGCGCGGCTAAGTTATTCAACGCTATTTTTCTTAATTAAATTTTTACTGGAGCCTGCAATGAGCAATCCGATCCTACAAAAAAACTTTCTAGCCGGGGCGGCAATTCCACCTTTCCGTATTTTTAAATTTTCGGCGGCAGAAACTTGTGTTGTGGCTGCAGCTGCAACTGATTTATCGATCGGTATTTCTAATGAGGTGGGTCCGGCCTCTGGTGAACGTTTTGATGGAATTTTATCAGGTATTGCTTACCTGGAAGCGGGCGCAGCGTTTTCATTAGGGGCTGAAATTACATCTGATGGAGTTGGTCGTGGTATTTCAGCCTCTCCGGCGGCTGGTTCGAACGTTCGCATTATTGCGATTGCGATGGAAGCCGCTACTGCATTGGGCGATGTTGTGAAGGTGTTTATTTCGCAAAGCGTTAAACAGGGCTAACTACTTTTTGGAAATATTAATTGTTTTATTGATTTTTACTTTTTAGTTGGAGATAAAAATGTCAACACTCGCGTTTCAGCCGAATCCAGAGTTATCCGCGATTTCTATTGGCTACAAAAATCCTGATGTTGCTTTAATCGCTGATCGAGTACTGCCTCGCATCCCGAAAGGCGCATTGATTTTTAATTACACCAAATACAGTGTTGCTGATGCATACACAGTACCTTCTACAAAAGTTGGTCGGAAATCTGATCCGACCATGGTGGATTTCGGTGGTGTCTTAGTGCAGGCAACATGTGAAGACTTTGGTCTCGACGACCTGGTGCCTAATGCAGAAATTGAAGCTTGGGAAGCAAGTGCTGGTAAAACTACGGGCATTGTTTCACCTCTTGTAAAAAGCACTTCATTAACGACAAGCCTGATACAACTTGATCGCGAAATTCGCGTTGCGGGAATCGTATTTAACCCAGCCAATTACAGTGCTGGCAATCAAGCAACTTTATCAGGCACCAGTCAATGGAGTGACTACGCAAACTCCAATCCTGTTACCGCAATTATGAACGCATTGGATGCAATGCTGGTACGCGGAAACACCATAACATTTGGGCAAGCTGTTTGGACAATTGTTCGTCAACACCCAAAAGTTGTTCAAGCAATCTACGGCACTAACGCAACTTCTGGTGCAGTTACACGGCAGCAGTTGGCAGAACTTTTCGAAGTTAAAGAAATTCTTGTAGGCCAAGGTTTCGTTAACACCGCTAAAAAAGGCCAAACACCTGTAATGAGCCGAGTGTGGGGTAAACATTGTTCAATTCAATTTATTAGCGAACAGCTAGCAGACGCCGATCAACCTACATTTGGTTTTACCGCACAGTTTGGTGACAAGGTTGCCGGCACATTTGCATCCACGAAAGGTCTGCGCGGCTCAACGCAAATTCGCGTCGGTGAATCTGTGAAAGAAATTATTGCTGCACAAGAGTGCGGATATTTCTTCCAAAACGCCGTGGCTTAATTTTCTGAATAAAAACACGATCTCAAGGATGACGGTCACCCATTCATAACCGCTGCCCCAGCAGCACAATTGAGATTATTAAAATGGCTGCAAAAAAGAATTCCGCTAGCGACCTCGCAATGATCCTTGTTATTGCATTAGGCGCAATTGAACACGATGGCGTGCGCTACGAAGAAGGCGAAGAAATTAATTTGCCCGCAGATGCAGTTAAACCTTTAGCTGATGTGAATGCAGTGAAAATTGTTAACGAAGCTGCTGAGGACTCCGCAGCTCAAGTTAGCGCTTAACTACGCGAGTATCATCTAGAAATGACGTACGCCACGCAACAAGACCTGGTCGATCGCTTCGGTAGTGACGAACTCATCCAGTTAACTGATCGCGCAAATATCGGCTCGATTGATTCAACGGTTGTGAGTCGCGCCCTGGGCGATGCTGATGCTGAAATTAACGGGTATTTGGCGGCGCAATATAGTTTGCCGCTTCCGAGTGTTCCTGCAGTTTTAGTGCGACTCGCTTGCGATATTGCGCGTTATCAATTGAGTGCTGATCGCGTGACCGAATCGGTTCGCGATCGCTACAAAGACGCAGTGGTGTTTTTAAAAAGTTTATCGAAAGGTGAAGCGCAATTAGGTGTGGCCACTGGTCAGTCTGCAGTAACAAGTGAATCTGGTGTTTCATTTACCGGGCCTGATCGTATATTTAGTCGCTCAACATTGAGAGATTATGAATGCAGCCAGCCACATTAATCGCCCACCTTAAAGACACGTGCCCGTTATTAAAAATGGTGGGCGGCAGCGCTGATTTTGGTGTAGCTGAAACAGCATTGCGGAATAAATTACCGGCTGCATTTGTAATACCACTCGCGGAACAAGCTAGCCCGAATACCTCTGCGACTACCGTGGTGAGCCAACGTGTGACCCAACAATTCGGCGTGATATTGGCAGCCAGCAATTTGCGTGATGCCACGGGTGCAAAAGCGTTGGAGGATATTTATGCCGTCCGCCAACAAGTGATGACTGCATTGCTAGGTTGGATACCTGAAGGCGAACGATCAAGCATGGAATTTAGTGGCGGGCATTTGCAAGACATGAGCGACCAGGTGCTCTGGTGGCAAGACGATTTTAATTTGGAAATTTATTTGCGGAGTGCCTAAGCATGGCCAGAAGACCTAACCCTGAATCACTTACTGAATTGCCACTAAAGAAGCAACAACCTGATGAGGGTGGCAGTTATACGCGTTGCCTGGATTCAGGTGATTTGACGTTGGTGGCGCGTACCGATCTTGAACCTGCTACGGACGATGCAACCATTAATTTTGATTCGCAAGAGTCACAGGCTTAGGAGTTAAACCATGCCTTTATTAGTGCAAAAGACTGTACTGCTGGCCAAGATTGAAACCACATACGGTACCGATCCCGTGCCTACCGGTGCAGCTAACGCCGTATTGATTACCGATTTAACGGTAACCCCCCTCGATCAGGATGCTGAAAGCCGTAACTTGATTCGTCCGTATTTCGGCAACAGTCCGCAAATCCCGGTAGCGAATCGAACGATGGTTGAGTTTTCTGTGGAAGTTGCAGGCAGTGGTGCGTTAGGTACAGCGCCAGCTTATGGCCCATTATTGCGTGCCTGCGGCATGGCAGAGGTTATTACTGCATCTACAAAAGTGGAATATAACCCGATTTCTGCAACATTCGAATCAGCCACATTTTACGTTGCAGTTGATGGTGTGATGCACAAGCTTACTGGTGCGCGTGGCACAGTTGCTATCGAACTTTCGGCTAAAAAAATCCCACATTTTAAATTTAAGTTTACTGGTTTGTTCAACCCAGTAACTGACACTGCATTACCAACCGCTGTATTTGCTCCGTGGATTCAACCACTCGCCGTGCTCACCGGTCAAACCAGCGCATTCACCCTACATGGTTTCTCAACAGCGGTGTTGCAAGATTTGAGTATTGATCTTGCGGTTACGGTTACACATCGTGCGTTGGTGGGTTCAGAAGCGGTAATCATTACTGATCGCGCTCCTTCAGGAAAAGTTGTGATTGAAGCTGTTCCTGTTGCGACGAAAGATTTTTGGTCTATCGCCAAGCTTGCAACATTAGGCGCGCTCAGCATTCAACATGGCAATACAGAGGGAAATATTGTTCAGCTCGACGCACCGCAAGTTCAACTCGTAAAGCCCAGCTACAGCGATAGTGACAAAATTCGTATGTTGAATTTGGATCTAACGCTTAATCCAAGCGCTGGCAATGACGAGTTAAAAATCACTGTTAGATAATTTTCTTTATTCGCTCTTGAGAGCGGTGGTCATTTTGATTTAACTATTTTTCACCTGGAGCAACACATGTTCAAAATTTCACAAGCCAATTCATTCACCTATCCCGTTAGCGTCGATATGAATGGCGACGGTGGCCGCATTCAAAAGCAGAATTTTGTCGCGACGTTTCGTCGTCTAACAACTGAAGAAGTCAGTAATTGGAAAGCTCGCATCGTTTCAGCTAGCCAGGAAACTCACGAAGCATTTTTGCAGTGCCAACGCGACCTTGCTCATGAAGTTATGGAAGGTTGGAATGACGTGCGTGATGGCAATGGCGATGAGGCTTTATTTTCCAGTAGTGCATTGACGCAAATGCTTGATATCCACCCGGTGCCAGCATCCATCATGAGTGCCTGGTTAGAAGCTGTGAACGGTGGTGCCAAAGCAAAAAACTAAAAGACGCCGCTGAATATTGGGCAAAGGGAACACCGGTAAATGTTGACGATGTTTCCTCCGATTTAGCGGTGCTAGGTTTCGGTGAAAATGAGAATGCCATGCAGTGGCTGGCGCAAATAGAAAGCGTGAGCCCGGTTGAAGAATTTTTCACGATACTTCCAGAAAACGAACAAGCGATTCGCGTTTTTTGTGCATTACAAACGAGTTGGAATTTAATTATCGGTATGTCCGGTTGCGTAAAAACCGGCATCAATTACTGCGCGTTACACAGTGTTTTGCAAATGATGTGTATACCTAGTAAAGCATGGCCTGAATTACTGAACGATATCCGCATTATGGAACAAGCGGCCTTACCGCTGCTAAACACCAAAAATTAATCCAGAGTTGCTATGTCATTTGAACTTGAACTTAAAGTTGCTATTGAGGGAGCCGAAAAAGCGGCTGCCAATTTGGGCACACTGCGTACCAAGCTTGATGACGTTGGTGCAAGCCCTGGTGTTAAACAACTTTCCAATGACCTTCAAAAGCAAATTGATCTGTACGGCAATATAAGCCGCGCAGCATCACTTGCTTACGATATTGAACGTGGTGCTTTGGCTGAAGTATCTACTGAGCAAAAAAAAGTTCTCATGAACCAAGCCATGGAATTGGATAGTCTCGCGAGCAAAACTAACAAATCATTTGGCAACATGCGCGGCATGGCACAAAACCTTGGCTGGCAAATGCAAGACGTTGCTGTGCAAATGCAAATGGGTACGAATGCCGCCGTCATCCTGACCCAACAAGGTTCACAGCTTGTAAGTGCATTTAATCCATTGTTGGGTGCCGTTATCGCTGTGGGTGGAGCCCTAATCGGTGCTCTGCTTCCTTCGTTGTTTGATACGGGCAAGGCTGCTGAGGAAATGGCAACTAAAGCCAAACATCTCACCAAAGAATTGACTGACTTATCGAATGCCCAACAAGACATCGTTAACAAAGCGAATGGCTATACAATAGAAGCCGAGACTAAAAAATATAACGATTTGACTAAAGAAATTGCCGAGCAAACTCAAAAAATAAAAGAGCTTAATGCTGAGAATGGCAAAAAAGTTTTTGTTGCTACCTCTGGCGGCGCTGGTAGCGGTAGCGGTGGTCAGATTTACACAATTGATAATACCAATCGGTTAGCGGAAGCCACCGAGGCACTCAATCGAAAGCAAATTGATTTAGTTACGATTCAACGGAAAATTAACGAGCTTCAAATCCCGGGTGCTGGATATTTGAAAAGCCTTCGTGATGAGGTTGAAACGGTAGGACTTACAGGAAAAGCACTTGCCGAATACAAGGCTACACGTGAAGGACTCAAGGATGGATATTGGACAGAGGCTGTTGCTTTGGATTTGCTACGCCAGAAAAAAGAGGCAGATAAAAAGGCAACTGAAGAATCAATCGCTGCACAAAAAGCCCTGCAAACACAGCATGAAAATGCAGTGAAGGCCGGTGGTGATTTTATTGATAACCTCACCAAATCCAATATTCAATTACAAAAGCAATTAGAGGTTGGCCACGCGTTAACGCCTGCGCAGCAAGAATTAATTAATCTGGACCAATCACTAACCACCGGCAAAATTAATTTATCTGCTGCGCAAGCTGCTACTGCAAAAAGCATTATTCAAAACAATGCTGCACTGCTCGAGCAAATTGATGCTGAAGGTGAATCACGCAAAGCCATTGAGGATGCTATTAAGGCCTCAAACGAAAAAGCGGCTGCCATTGAAGCCGAGGCAAAAAAACAACGCGAAGCAAACGAAGAAATGGGGCTTACCAAGAAACAGCTTGGTGAGCTTGAGGTTGCTCGCATAAACGACCAGATTCGTCTGGCAGAGCAACAGGTTGCAATCGACGATTTGCTCCCAGCGTGTAACGCCGAAACGGAAGCGCATCGCAATACCTTAAAAGCGCTACAAGATTTGGCATCTGCAAAAAAAGACGGTATTGCCGCGCAAGCTGCTGTTGATGCAAAAACAGAATGGAAAAAAACCGCAGATTCTATTGATACTTCTTTGACCGATGCACTTATGCGCGGTTTTGATAATGGTAAAAGCCTCGGCAAAAACTTGGCCGACACACTTCAAAATATCTTTAAAGCGCTTATTTTGAAACCGATTATCCAGCCTGCGATGAACATGGCCAGCAATGCCATTGGAGGCCTCATAGGCAGTGCTGGTGCGAAGGATGCGAGTGGCAATGTAAGCGGTGCAAGTGGCATGTTGGGCATGCTTGGGCCATACGGTGCAGTAGCGGGTGTTGCTCTCGCCGTGGGTGGTTCATTGATCAGTAAGTTTAATAGCCAACAAGATGCGAAGTTCGAAAAAATGACGGCTCAATATCGGCAGGCCAATCAGAGTATTGGCACTTTATTGGGCAACGCAAACGCTAAGAGCGATTCCATAAATCAGTCGATCCAATCGTTAGGTGCTAACGGTAAAAGTTTGCTGGATGTAAACCATGGTATGTACCAAGCGTTGTTGGATATTAAAACCGGCATTGCAGGTACTGCGGCAGGATTCGCGAGCACGCTAGCAGGCGGTGCAGATTATAAAGCGATGGGGATTTCAACGGGTAGTAAAGGTTTAGGAGATGTATCACCCGACTTAGGCAACATGATTACCTCGCGTGATCCATTGAATAACTTCATGGCGCAGATTGGAAAAATGGCAACGTCTTTCGGCGGTGCAGTTAATACGAAAATTTTGAATGCTATTTGGAGTTCCAAGAAAGACGTGACTGATTCAGGGATTCAACTTTTAGGTGGCACGCTAGCTGGTATTTTACAAACTGGCATGGTCGGCGCAATGACTTATGCGGATGTGAAGACAACCAAAAAGTTTTTGGGAATAAAAACGAGCGTAAAAGTTAGTACCGCTACCGAAGAAATGGATGATTTGTTTAAGACACAGTTCGCAGACGTCTATGCAAGTGCGGGTGACGCTTTGCAGAAAGCCAGCAAAACATTTGGTGTAACTTTCGACGCCAATAAATTAATTATTGATGCAACAAAACTGAGCCTAAAAGATTTGAGTGGCGATGCATTAACAAAGGAGATTCAGTCGTTTTTTAGCTCGCAGTTGGATGCGTGGGCAACTGGTTTGGTTGCTGGAACTGCTGCGCTCTCTAAGTACCAACAAGTGGGTGAAGGTGCATTTGAAACTATGGTGCGCCTGGCATCGCAAACGAATATCTTTTCAAATTATGTGGGCAAACTCGGCCTTAAATTCAATGGTGTTGGTGTAGGCGCTATTGATACAACGCAACAGATCGCGGATCTATCTGGCGGGTTTGATCAGCTCAATACCAATATGAGCAGCTACTACCAAAACTTCACCAGCGATGCCGATAAAACCAAAGACGGTTTGGCTGCAATTAGCAAAGTGCTAGTGGATGTTGGTTTGAAAATGCCAACCACGCGCGAAGGTTTCGTAGCGCTCGTTAAAGCAGCGGATTTAAGCACGGACGCAGGACAAGCGCAGTTCGCCGCATTGATGGATGTTAACCAGGCATTCGCGCAATTGGTGCCTGCCACTGAAAATGTCAAAAGCCAATTGGGTACGATTTATGACTCTATTGCTAGCGCATTAAAAACAATGCGCGGTGATAGCGAAGCCATTGAAAAACTACAATACGATCAAGCGAAAGCGACTTTAGCAACGGCATTGGCCATCGCCCAGGCTGGCGGTTCTCTGGCAAATTTTGCAGGCCTTGATGATGCTATTTCGGCTATTACGCACCTGGATCAAAACAACTTTGCAACAATGCTGGATTACCTCACTGAACACGGTACAGCGACCGGATTGTTAACTCAGCTGCAAGGCTACACAGTCGTCAACGGATCACATGCGAATGGCTTGGAGCGAGTTCCGTTTAATGGTTATATCGCGGAGTTGCATCAAGGTGAGCGAGTGCTGACAGCTAGCCAAGCCTCCAGTGGTGATGCACAAACAAATGAATTGCGCACGCTACGTGCAGACATGCGTTCGTACATGATCGCTATCGCACTTAGTAATGAAAAAATCGCCAAATGTGTAAGCCGTTGGGAAGGTGATGGAATGCCTGAGACGAGGGTTTTGTCATGAGTCTTCAAGTCATAACGCCATTTACGTTCGCACCGAATAAATTAACAACGAACGTGGTTGATACTACGAATTCGTGGAACGGTACGGTGAATTATGCTGTTGGTGATCAAATTTTGGTGTCGTATGGAAATCCAAAAGATCCGAACGGCAGTACGTGGGTATATTCAATTTATCAATGTATAGCAGTTCCAACTGCCGTCGTCGCGCCATACTTAGATCCTACCCATTGGGCGTATGTTGGCCCATCAAACCCGTTTAAGATGTTTGATTCCGTAAACAGCTCACAAAGCACTGCGGGGCAGCAAATTGATGTGACGGTGACAAGCGTTAAAGGCAATAAATTGGCCCTGTTAAATTTGGACGCTGAGTCTGTACAAATTACTGTGACGTACTCATCCACCGTTGTCATGAGTCAGACGTTTACGTTAGTAAATCCACCATTGTTCGCGAACTGGTACAGCTACCTGTTCGACTCAATTTCATATGCGAAAGAGTTCATTGCTGATTTGCCGCTATATAGCCAATTTAGTTTAAACGTGAAGATAAACAAGACTGGTTCCACTGTAGCGTGTGGAACCTTCGTGGTTGGCAAATCTAACATTATCGCGGATGCAATAACGTACGGCGCAAATGTAGGGATAACTGACTACAGCCGCAAAGAAAAAAACCAGTTCGGGGATTACAACTTTATCGTACGCGCATTTTCAAAACGCGCTGACATCAGTTTTTGGATACCCAATGGTAGTGTTGATGCGTTGCAGCAGTATCTGGCATCGCTACGCGCCATTCCAACGCTGTATATCGGCGATGATGCATATACATCCACCGCGATTTACGGCTACTACAAAGATTTCTCAATCACAATTTCTAATGCTGTACAGAGTCTTTGTACGCTATCGCTGGAGGGGCTCACCTAATGTCATTAACGCCATTACCAACACCACCCAATAGAGCACAATCGCCCACCGCTTTTGCGGCTGCAGCTGATGCACTACTTGGGGCACTTCCGCAACTTGTTACGGAAATTAATGCTACTGAAGTAAATATTAGCAACAAGGAAATATCAGTGACAAATAGCGTGTCCGCAGCTGCTGCAAGTGCTGCGAGTGCCTCTGCTGCGCCCTCTACTGCATCAACCTCTACCACGTCAGTTTCAATTGGGGTTGGTACAAAAAATTTCGCAATAGCCGCAGGTAAAAACATCGTGCCGGGCATGTTTGTAACAGCCGCTTACGATGCGAATAATTACATGTTTGGTAGTGTGATTAGCTACGCGGGTACCGCCCTAAGCATCAATGTAATTGGTGTAGTTGGTGGTGGAACTTACGCATCATGGTCAATTGCTTTAAGTGCGCCAGTTACTCCTTTAAATAATTTTATAAATGGCACATTTACCGTTAATGGCAACATTGTTTTAGCTGGGGCGTTTGGACTCAGTATTAACTCACAATTCATAACAGCATTGAATGCCGGACAATTCACTTTTGCAGGTAGCGCATCTGGATTATGCCGATTGAATTTAGTTGATTCCGGAAGCGTATTTCTGGGTGGATTATTTTCCGATGGAACCAGCATAGGACTCCTAAATAAAATGGGAGTTGTGCCTCTCTCAATCGATGCTGCAGGCAAAACTACACTTACTGGCGATCTTGTTATTGTCGGTGCACGAAGTGTGAGTGTGAACTCACAAAACATATCAGCCGCTAATCCAGGGCAGTTCACTTTTGCCGGCAGCACATCTGGATTATGCCGATTGAATTTAGTTGATTCCGGAAGCGTATTTCTGGGTGGATTATTTTCCGATGGAACCAGCATAGGACTCCTAAATAAAACAGGAGCTGTGCCACTTGTAATTGATGCTGCCGCTAAAGCGACATTTTCTGGAGCAGTCGTAATTAATAATGTGCAGCATGATGTGGCAACTGTTGATGGCGTTGGAAGCTTGCGATTATTGCGTAATGCGTCGGCTGGCAGTATAGCCACAGGGGGAACAACAGCTGGGTCAACACTTAACGCAACTTATTTTACCTCCGGAAGCGTATTAACAAATGGCAGTGCAGTTTCAGGTACTTGGAAGAATATTTCATCGCGTACCGTTGCGACGGGTGAGTTTAGTGAATGGTTGAGGATCGCATAATGACTGTTAACAAAAGAAATTATATATACAACATGCACGGTACGGTTGATTGCGAAATTGAGCTTTACCGTATAGATGGCGTTGATGCACGTGATGCGGTGTATGAAGAAAAAGACGGGAAATTAATTTTAGTCTCGCCGGCAATTGAATTTGTTGAAGCTGTCGAGGGAGAGTGGCATTGGACAACACTTGAATACATTCCGGAAGGCGTTGAGATTGCGCCGTATGTCGCACCGTCCAAAACTAAGGAACAATTAATTGATGCAGTTGCTGCACGTCGTTATGAAATTGAAACCGCAGGAATTGTTATTAATGGCAAAAAAATAAGCACCACACGCGAATCACAAACCATGTTGGCCAGTGCGTTCCAATCACTCAGTGCAGGACTAATTCCGTTCACCAATTGGAAAGATAACGGAGAGTGGATTCGAGTTGACCTTGCAACCCTCACGCCTATAGCTAGCGCCGTTGCCAATCATGTATCGAATTGTTTTACTGCGGAGATGCAGCATTGTCAGGCTATCCATTTGCTGAATACGCAATCAGAACTGGATGCTTATGATGTAAACCAGGGATGGCCTCATTGAATAAAAAGAGGATGACAATTTAAAGTGTTCGAGCACGTTAAATTGTCACCAACTCGCAGAATGCGCTGCAAGCCAGCCAAGATCCTCTCCCCACCGGTGGGGGCGCGGATTTTAGCAGAATGAAAAAGGTTTGCGCAGAGTGAAAGAAGTTCGTTGTGGTAGCTGCAATCGAAAATTAGCGATGGCAGAGTTTATAGAAATACAAATCAAATGCTCCCGCTGTGGGGCGTTCAATCATCAGAAGGCCATGAGCCTCCCAGAAGCGCCTATGAGCGCCAATGACCGGAGGCAAGATGTCACAACCAATCATTCCATGGATCGGCGGCAAGCGCAGGCTGGCTGATCGATTATTCCCTTTATTTCCACAACATACTTGCTACGTTGAACCCTTCGCTGGTGGTGCCGCGCTTTATTTCTTAAAGCCGGTACCTGCCGAGTGCGAAGTACTCAATGACGTAAATGGTGATTTGATAAATCTTTATCGCGTTGTGCAAAATCATCTTGAAGAGTTCGTGCGTCAATTTAAATGGGCGTTGTCTTCTCGCCAGGTGTTTAAGTGGCTGCAAGATACTCGAGTGGAAACGCTGACTGATATCCAACGTGCAGCGCGCTTTTATTATTTACAGCAAAGCGCATTCGGTGGACGTGTGGATGGCCAAACCTATGGCACCGCAACCACGCAGCCACCAGGTTTAAATCTACTGCGAATAGAGGAAAGTTTGTCAGCGGCGCACCTTCGCCTGGCAAACACTTACATTGAGCATCTGAGCTGGCAGGATTGTATTAAACGCTATGACCGACCTCATACGCTTTTTTATATGGATCCACCATATTGGGAGACAGAGGGCTATGGCGTGCCTTTTGAGTTTGAACAATACGAGGAAATGGCTAAGGTCATCGGCTCAATCAAAGGTAAAGCCATTATCAGTTTAAATGACCACCCTGATATTCGCAGGTGTTTTGCGGGCTTTCATATTGAGACTACGGATATCAAATATACTGTTGGTGGAGGCAAAGGTAGTGATGCTAAAGAGGTGATTATTTTCAGTTGGAATATGCTGGCCGATCCTGCTGGCCTTTTCTAGCCACTCACAGCGTCGTGACGCGAAGATACGGACGTGGCCGAAGTGGTCACGAACTTATACAGGAGTCAGCGTCTGCAGAAGTTCGTTTTGAATGGAGTGACGATTTACTTTGCTATTAGGTGGGACGATGGAGTTCAGTACATCATCTTTATTTAATGAAACGGGCACACCTTTGCAGGTATGCCCAGTAAGTAATGTAGACTAGGTTAGAAATCCTTTTCACTGTGCGCAATAAAATGCGCACTCTATTTATCGCGCTTTAAAGTCGCATTTATCGCGCGCGGCATCATTCATCGTCCATCACTGATTAAACAAAAATTCCATCAGTGCTTTTTGGGCGTGCAAGCGGTTTTCTGCTTCTTCCCAGACGATTGCGTTTGGATCATCCATTATCTCTGCGCTGACTTCTTTACCGCGATAGGCGGGTAGGCAGTGCATGAAGAGGACATCGGGTTTTGCATGGCTTAACAGCTCGCGGTTAACTTGATAGCCGGCAAAAATTTTCTCGCGTTGTTTTTTCTCATCTTCCTGGCCCATGGATGCCCAGGTGTCTGTCACAACGAGATCGGCATTTTTAACTGCGGCGACCGGGTCCTGGCTGATTGAAACACGGTTTTTGTGTTTTTCGAGCATGTGATCCCAGGGTTCAAAACCTTTTGGGGTCGCGATGCGCAATTCAAAATCGCACAGTTCTGCCGCTTGCATGTAGCTTTGGCACATGTTGTTGCCATCGCCAACCCAGGCAACGGTTTTCCCCGCGAGTGTGCCGCGTTGTTCAACGAAGGTCTGGATATCGGCGAGTAATTGGCACGGGTGATGATCGTCGGTTAAACCGTTGATCACAGGCACACGTGAATATTCTGCGAAGCGTTCAACAGTGGCGTGCGCAAAGGTACGGATCATAACCATATCGACCATGCTCGCAATACAGCGCGCGGAATCTTCTACCGGTTCACCGCGACCCAATTGTGAGTCTTTGGTGGAAAGGAAAATGGCGTGGCCGCCAGCTTGTGCCATGGCAGATTCAAAAGAAACGCGGGTGCGGGTTGATGATTTTTCAAAAATCATCGCCAGCACTTTGTCTTTGAAAATTTCTGTCGCTATGCCTTGGCGCTGCAGGGCTTTAAGCTCTATAGCGCGCTTGATGATGTGGTTTAGCTCGTCGCGGTTAACGTCTTCGAGGGTTAAAAAATGTCTCGGTGCCTTTGGGGGAACCATAATGCTCTTCTCTTTTTCGAGCTGCTGGAAAAGTGCGAAAGCGGCACTTTATAACAGCAGGTCATTGTTGCGGGTTTGGCAATGCAAACCGTTCCCGCGTTTCTTAAAACTCAGTTACTAATTCAACCACTTTGGTAACCAGTTCGTCGGCCTCTGCATCGGTGAGGATGAAGGTTGGCAGCAAACGAATGGTGTTAACTGAGGTTACGTTAATCAAAATACCTTTCGCACGGGCTTTTTCCATCAGCTCGGCCGCAGGCGCGTTAAGTTCAATACCAATCATCAAACCCTTGCCGCGGATATCAACCACTTTAGGGTTACCCGCGAGTTTGGTTTTGAAATCGGCTAATAATTTATCGCCCAGGACTTTGGCCCTTTCGACCAGGCCTTCAGCGATGAGCGTTTCAACCACAGCAACACCTGCTCTGGTTGCTAAAGGATTGCCGCCAAACGTGGTGCCGTGGTTGCCTGGTTGCAGTACGTCAGCAGCTTTGCCGCGTGCGAGGCAGGCGCCGATGGGTACACCGTTGCCCAGGCCTTTAGCGGTGCTTAATACGTCCGGCAAAATGCCGTTGTGTTGATAGGCGAAGAAAGTTCCGGTACGGCCATTGCCGGTCTGGATTTCGTCGAGCATCAACAGCCATTCATTTTCATCGGCGATGGCACGTAACTGGTTCAGGTAATCAGGTGCAGGAACGCGTACACCGCCTTCACCTTGTACTGGCTCGACAAGGATGGCCACTATATTGCTGTGCTCTGCGGCAGCGGCTTTAACGGCGGCGGCATCGTTAAAGGGAACGCGGATGAAGCCTTCAACCAGCGGTTCAAAGCCGATTTGCACTTTAGGATTACCCGTTGCGCTCAGGGTTGCCAGGGTTCTGCCGTGGAAACTGTTGCTGGTTACGATGATGGCAGGATTCTTTACGCCTTTATCGTTACCGTATTTGCGCGCGATTTTAATACAGGCTTCGTTGGCTTCTGCGCCCGAATTGGAGAAGAAAACCTTATCCATACCGGATTGCTGGATGAGCAGGTCAGCCAGTTTTTGTTGGGTAGGGATGTTGTAATAATTTGAGCAGTGGATCAGTGTGCTGACTTGTTCGGTAAGTGCTTTGGTCAATGCCGGGTGTGAGTAGCCAAGGCCGCATACAGCGATACCGCTGATAGCATCCAGGTATGAGTTGCCCTTGTCATCCCACACTCGGCTGCCTTCGCCCTTGACCAGGGTGAGGTTTCTTGCGCCGTAAGTGTTCATCAAGGTAGTCATCATGCTCTCCAAAAAGCGAATTGATAAAAGTCTGCGTCAACCAATAAATTACAAGCTGTAAATCAAGAACTATAAATCAAGAAAAAATACATCACCAAAGCCAATAAGAACTGGCTCAGTGCTGAAAAAGTGCAGGGAATTAACCACGGCGCCATTTAGGTAGCGCTTACCAAGAATAAACTGCGTTGCCTGCGAGAATCGTGAATTTTGCGTTTCTTGCGTCATCTATATGCAAAAGTCACGAAATGAGCCGCAATAGTATAAGTAAACGGACTTATTGGCAAATTTGGGGCTGGAAAATCGCCCGGTTTGATGTGTTTTTGGCACAGATAAGTCACTGTCAATCTACCAAAATCTGCCCATAGACAAACATTATCCATTGGGTGAAAAAAATTGTTTAATCATGTCCATATCTTTATGGGTGTGAATGGATTGATCTGGCGATTGCAATAAAAAGCCCTGGAATAACCGTATTCCATTCATCCACAAGGTTGACAGGTTTTTGGAATCCTCAACCTGGGTTGCAATAACCTCTGCCCCGGAATTTTTGGCTGCGCTAACCAGTTTGGCGAGCTGCTGTTCCTGTTCGCTGTCGTTAATTAAATTTGACGTGAGCGATGGCGCAAGGCGAACGTAGTTAAAACCGAGCGTATTGATGATGTCCTGGCTGGAGGGGGTTGAACCCGCATATGAAAGACATGTGCCGCATTCAATATTGCGCAAAGCATTCATAACCGATTTGGTTTCTGCCGGATGTTGCTCTACCCAGTACTCATCAAAAATAAAAATCAATCGCCGTTGTCCGCGCAGGCGAGAGCTGCGCAGCACGTTGGCTACAAACGAGAAGAAAGATTTTTGCGCAAGGGTTTCATCAGAAAGATGAATAAACAAGCTGGCATTTTCACGGGCATACTTGTCGACGGTAATGGCAGTAATTGCCGATTGCAAAACCCAGCGATCCAATTCAACTCGCATACTTGAATGTTCGAGGTAGCGCAAAAATTTAGCGGCTGGAATTAATTCATTGCCATCAATTTTCCAGCGCACCAGGGCTTCATAATGCTCTATCTGTGATTGCTCAAGGCTGATCATTGGTTGATAACAAATGCGTAAATTTTCTTCCGGCAAGCGTTCGCCCAGTGTAATCGCAGACGTAGATGCTGCAATTTCTTCATCGCTGAGCGCCTGTTTTTCATGTGTTTGTGGCGGTGATGCATCTATTGTCTTGGCGCGTTCATAGGCTTGCTCCGCATGTGCGAGCGCAGTGTTTGCATTGCCTTTTTCACTATCGAGGAAGTGAATACCAATATGGGTATTGATAATGAATGTTTCATTATCAAGGTTAAACGTTAAGTTCGACATATATTCAGCAATTTGTGCAACGCGTTGCTGGTGTTGTGCGCGTGTGCGTTTACCTACTAACACGCAGGCGACAAAGTTGGCAACGTCTGACCATTGTTCTTCGCTGCCAATAATTTGCGCAAGGCGCTGGCAAAATTGTTCGTGGAGTTTTGCTGTGCCTGACGGGCCAAATTCCTGGTAAAAACTTTCTTCTATATCCAGCGCAACATAATAAAGTGCGGTAGGTGTTTGCTGAGAACGCTCCGCTTGTAATTCATTATCTATAGCCGCATACAAATAGCTGCGGTTAATTTGATTGGTGTGTCGCGCGCGTTGGGTAATGCTTTCAATGCGATGTTTCAGGATGAAAGTGTCACTGATTGCGCGCTCACAGGCATTTACCAGGGCTTCCATATCGACAGGTTTGGTCAAAATGCCATTTACGCCAAGGCCCTCCATAGATTTGTGTAATTTGGTTGATGTATCTGCGGTCACGAATATTATCGGCAATAATAAAAATTGTTCGTTTTGCCGCAACAGGGTCGCTAACTCCATGCCGTTAACGTCCGGCATGTGCATATCCAACACCACCAAATCCGGTTTAAATTCAGCGGCGCGCTGCAAACTTTGCATGGGTTTTGTAACGCAAATAACATCCATACCGGCATGGCGCAAAATTTCTGCATGATAATTGGCAACCAATTCTTCATCATCCACAATCATAACTTTGTGGGTAATTTCACTGACTTTGATGGTGTGGATCAGGGTTCGCACCAGCGATGAAAATTCAATCGGCTTGGTAATGTAAGTTGCACAACCGGCGCGCAGTGCACGCAAACGCGTATGCATATCGCTGCGCGCAGATAAAAATATAATGGGAATGTTTTGTTCAAGGTGATCTTTAATTTGGTGGATTGCATCAAACGCAAAATGATTTTCGGTAGCGATATTAGGGTCAATTAATATCGCATGGGGCGTCAACAAATGAAGTTGCTGGATACAGGCAGCAGCGGAGTTGAAATGATGCACGCTAAAACCCGCCTGGCGCAAATACACCGTCATCAATGCCGAGAGCGCATGATCTGTTTCTACCAGGAAAATATGTTTACCTGCACCGGTATTTTCGGGTTCTGCAATTTCGTGGGGAATATTGGATTTGCCGACGTTGGCGAGTGTTCGTCCCAGCACATTTACCATTTGGTCGATCATCTCAAATTCGATACCGCCCATGGGCTGGCCAAGTTCCTGGTAATCTTGCAAATATTGATCGAGTAATTGCGCCGTTTGGCTGACTTCGGGAATACCAAATGTGGCACCCGAACCTACAAGGCGATGGGCTAATTGCTGGAAAGTCTTGAAGCCCTGCTCACTCCAACGCAGGTAACGTAAATGACGCCATAAATCTTCTAACTGATGCGCTTTTTGCGGCAAACTTTCAAGGAATTGGCGCTGTAAATGTTGAACATTGCGATCAAATGATTCACTCATTTATGGTTGCACTCCATTTATTATCCTGAATATTGAATATAAAACCGTCAGGAATAATTTCAATAATAATTGCAATTATTATTGAGAGTATAGAAGGCTAGTCTTAAGCACCATATTTCTTTTGATATAAAAAACGCATTTGTTATTGATTCTGATAGCATCGCAGTCATTAACAAGACAGGTTTGTCCAATGCAAAAATATCTGGCAGGTTTCGGTTTTTACACAAGTCTCTCTCTAATTTCTGCACAAGTTTACGCGCAGGCGGGCATTGAAACCCTGGTCATTACCGGTGAGCGTTTTAGCAATTCAGTTGCAGGTGCCAAACTATTGGATGCAGATCAATTGCAACCTGGTCTTCGCGCTGATGCAGCTGAATTACTCCAGGGCATAAACGGTGTGCAAGCGGATAGCCGTTCAAATTATGCCCAGGATACTCGCATCACCTTACGCGGGTTTGGTGCGCGTGCAGCCTTTGGTGTGCGCGGGTTAGACCTGCAAATTGATGGCATTCCGCTCACAATGCCGGATGGCCAGGGCCAGTTTTCCGGTGCGGTGTTGGATGGTGTTACCCAAATCAGCGTGTTGACAGGTCCCGTAGCGGCGCTTTATGGAAATGGCGCAGGTGGTGTGATTAATTTAAAAACTTCTGCGCCACACTATAATAAAATTTCAATCGATACAGCAGCAAGTGATGAGGGTCTTGAGCGCCATCATATGCTGGGTGAATATCGCGAGGGAGAATTTGGCGCGCGCATCCAGGCCAGCCGCTTGACAACGGATGGCAATCGTCCACACGCCAGTGCAGAGCGCGAACAATTAGGCACACAGGTTTATTATCAATTTGAAAATGGCGTGCAAGCCCAATGGCGATTTGATAAAGAAGACGCTCCCCTGTTGCAAGACCCATTGGGTTTAACACAAACACAATGGCAAGAAGATCCGTATCAATCCAATAGCAGCGCAGAATTTTTCAATACACGCAAGACGATTGAACACCAACAAAATGCATTTAGTTTGCGCCAGGAACAGGGTAATCAGCGTTGGCAAATTGCAGTGTGGCGCGGTGACCGCAGCATCCAGCAATATCTTGCGCAAAAAGGTGATGCCTTAACAAACTCCGGTGGCGTAGTAGATTTGAATCGTGATTTCAGCGGTGGTAATGGTAATTACACCTGGGATTTCAATATCGCAAACCAGGCCGCAAGTTTCACCCTGGGTGCTGAGTGGTCATCCATGAATGATGTGCGCAAAGGATATGTCAATAATCAAGGTGTTGCTGGCGACTTGCGTCGCGATGAATTTGATCAGGCAGATAATCGCGATGCCTATGCGCTCTTGCAATGGAATGCAACGGATCAATGGCAGTGGCTGGTTGGCGTACGGCAATCGCAAGTGGATTTATCCGTTGCTGATTATTTTATTATCCCTGGTGAAAACGCCGACGATAGTGGCGAGAAAAAATTTCGTCACACCTCAGCAGCCATTACCACACGCTATAACATCGATGATTATTTTTCTATCCATGCTGCGCTGGGTAAAGGTTTTGAAGCGCCGACATTAACCGAAATGGCGTATACCAATGGCGATAAAGGTTTTAACCGCTCGCTGGATGCTGCCTCTAATAGACAGCAAGAAATTGGTGTGGATTACCAGCGTAAAAATATCAATGTAGGATTAACTGCATTCGCGATTAATACGCAGGATGAATTGGTAGTCGACCAATCGATTAATGGCCGCACAACCTACATCAATGCAACGGAAACCGAGCGTAAAGGCGTGGAATTTAATGGCTTCTATACATTCAATAGCCAGATAGAATTGCGGTTTGCGTTAAATTATTTGCAAGCTGTCTATACCGAAGGAAATTTCAAAGAGTTGCAACTACCGGGTGTCGCCAAATTAAATCACTACGCGCAACTTAATTGGTCTCCTTTTGGTAATGACACATTAAAATTTGGTTTAAGTGCAGTACATCGCGATCAGGTTGCCGCCAATGACGATAATCAAATCAAAGCACCGGCTTATACAACAATTGATTTATCGGTCGCAGGCAAGTTTGTATTCTTTATGCAAACAGAGTGGTGGATAAAACTAGCTAACGTAACCAATGAAAATTATGTTGGTTCTGTGATTGTCAATCAAACAAATGGACGTGCATTTGAATCTGCTAATGGAAGAAATTTGGCTGGCGGAATTAAATTGAGTTATACGTTTTAACGGGTTTGTATGTCGTATATATGTTAGATATAGAGATTCGGCATGGCTCGAATAAATCGATGAATATTGGAAAAGTTGATGACAATCTTTTCAAGCGAGAATTTTTTTGACTAGTTATTTAACAACTAAAGTTTTTTTAGAAAGCCTGCCGCAATATCCATTGACAGAATTGCGCGAGGATTTTTTTCGTAGCATCAATCAAGGCACATTATTGCTTGAAGCAGAACCCGGTGCGGGAAAATCGACACTCGCACCTTTGTGGATGTTGCATGTCAATCCTGCAGGCCAAAAAATAATTCTCGTACAGCCGCGGGTGCTGGCGGTGCAGTCACTTGCCCAGCGTTTGGCGGAATTGGTTGGGGATGATGTTGGCAACACAGTCGGTTACCAGGTTCCTTATGAAAACTGTGTGGGCGACAATTCGCGATTATTGGTAATGACACCGGGTATTTTATTGCAGCATCTATTGCAAGATCCTACCCTGGATGAAATTGCCTGCGTAATGCTTGATGAAATTCACGAGCGTTCGGTCAACCAGGATACCGCCTGGGCCTGGCTGCAAGAAGTCCAGATTCTGCGCGATGATTTGCAACTGATATTAATGAGCGCTACGCCCGATCCACAATTGCAACAACAAATCCCGCAACGATTATTTGCGTCAGGTCGTTGTTTCCCCGTCACCACACATTATTTACCGGCGAAAACCAATACCCCTTATCCTGAAAAAATTGAAGATCATTTGTTGCGCGCACTTGCATCTCATCCAGCGTGGCAAACTACAACCACACTGGTTTTTTTGGCGGGCTGGAGTGAAATTGAAAAATGTACGCAAGCAATTCAAACGCTTTATCCCACACAGAAAATATGTCGTTTGCACAGTCGCGTGCCTGCTATCGAACAAAAACACGCATTAAATCCTGCGTCAGGGCCGCGCATTATCCTTGCGACCAATATTGCAGAAACATCCCTGACAATTGCAGATGTCACGCTGGTCATTGATTCAGGTTTTGTGCGTCGCCCTGATTATGAACAGCGCACGGGTTTAACGCGTTTGCGCTTGTCGCGCATTAGCCAGGCCAGTGCAGACCAGCGCCGTGGTCGTGCAGGGCGCGTGCAGGCCGGCCATTGCATTCGTTTGTGGTCGCAAGATCAACCGCTTGCAGCCGCAGACTTACCGGAGATTCGAGCAACCGATTATTTGCCGCTCGCACTGCGTTTGGCTCATTGGGGCAGCCCTGCGTTTTCATTGCCATGGCTGGAGATGCCAAATAAATTAGCAATGGATTTTGCGCAGCAACAATTGCGGCAAATGGGTTTATTGGATGCGGATAATAAAATTACCCATGAAGGTGAACAGGTAAGTGCACTGGGAACACATCCACGTATAGCTGCTTTTTTGTTGGCGCAAGAAAAAACTATTGCGAATCACGAGATTTTATTGGCGTTGGCGTTACATTTTGATGTAACCAGCGAAACCGGTCTTGATGATGTGCTGGCTTCCGCTGCACACGAATTGCAGCGCAATCGCCAATGGCAACAGCAGCAAAAACGCTGGCTGCAAAAATTGCAATTAACGGTCATTCATGTCGAATCATTAAATGCACATGTATTGGCTCGCGCGTTTAGTGATCGCATTGGCTATCGACAGGAATCTGGCCGCTACCGGTTAAATTCGGGTATTAGCGTAGAGTCGCAAACCCGGCTGGATTCACCGTGGGCGGTGTTTCCAATTATTAATCCAAAACCCAAAGGCCATACGGGAATTGGTGTTGTGCTGGATTTATCAGCCGATGAACAACGCGCGCTTAGCCAACAACAAACCCAGTTAATCCATAAAAATAACAGCTGGCAAATACACCATCAATGGCGCATGGGTGGTGTAATTATCAGCGAGGAATTCAGGATTGTTGATTCGGAAAAAGCAGCGGGATTAATTACCGGGCTTGTTCGCGAAAAAGCAATTTCCAAAGGGCTGTTGTCTTTACAGTGGACTGATAATGCCGAGCGACTACTGCAGCGCGCACGTTTTATCCAGGCGCAAGGTTTATTGGAATTGCCGGATTTAACAGAAGCGGGTTTGGTCGCAACACTCGATAAATGGTTGTCACCATTTTTAAATGCGCAAACGCGTCTGGAACAATTGCCGTGGTTTAATGCATTGGAATTTTACCTCGGTTACGATAATTGCCAGGCCATTGCGCAAGCCTTGCCTGAAAAATTTGAGCTGCCAAGCGGGCGAAGTGTTACTGTGGAATTTTCGGCAGAGGGAGTTCCGCAGGTATCGGCCAAGTTACAAGAGTTTTTTGGTTGCGAGCAATTGCAGTTGGCGGGTGGTAAATTACCTTTAAAAATCCATTTGCTTTCGCCCAATGGCAGTCCGCTTGCTATTACAATGAATTTACAAACTTTTTGGCAGCAGGGTTATCCTGATGTTCGTAAAGAGATGCGCGGTAAATATCCGCGTCATCCATGGCCTGAAAATCCGCTTGAGCATGAAGCAACTGCTTTAACAAAACGAAAATTAGCATTACAGCAAAAATAACAGGAAATACACATGAATAATCTTGAGCACGGTTATGTTACAGGAAATTTACGCTGGCTATTACGATTGGAAGGCTTGGCCATTTTTTTGTTCTCGCTAATGGCTTACGAATTCATGGGGTTCCAATGGGGATTTTTTATCCTGGTTTTTCTAGTGCCGGATTTATCGTTCTTCGCTTATTTCCATAGTCCACGTGTCGGCGCCATTGTGTACAACACGATGCATTCTTACATTTTACCCCTGATGTTATTTGCATATGGATTTTTTGTATCAGCATCCTTGGCAGACCAGCTGGCGATTATCTGGATTGCCCACATAGGTTTTGATCGCGCGTTGGGATTTGGTCTGAAATATCCCAGGGGTTTTCGTTATACGCACTTTGGTAAATTGGGGCACAGCAAAGAACATTAATATTTTTAAACCGCGGCGAGCGAGGTGGCAATAATGGGTGATCCGCTTTCACTAATGATCGGCTTGGTTTTTGGTTCAATCGGCGTGGGTTATTGCATTTATGGAAAAAAACAAAGCCACCTTGTCGCTTTTCTGGCAGGTTTGTTTTTGATAGGTTTGCCTTACGTTATTGACAATAATGCAGCCTTAATCCTTGTATCCTTAATCATTATGGTTGTGCCTAAATTTTTTAAATTGTAACCCATCCATCTTGTGTTATTTATTAGCTGATTGAGTAATGACATTTGGACAATCGCCATCATATAGTTGCCAATATCAATGAAATTTATCGTCGTGAGTCGCGCCGTGTATTGGCGACACTAATTCGTTTACTGCGCGATTTCGATTTGGCTGAAGAAGCATTGCACGATGCTTTTATTGCCGCGTTAGCGCAATGGCCCGTTGAAGGTGTGCCTCATAATCCACGTGCCTGGCTGGTGTCGACGGGCCGTTTCAAAGCGATAGATCATCTCCGGCGTCGCGCATTATTTAATAAATCGCTGGCCGGAATTGCGCAAGAGCTTGAGGAATCTGTCAGTGATAGTGAAGATTGGTTTAACGAATCCATCGAGGATGACCAGCTCAAATTAATTTTTACCTGTTGCCATCCGAGCCTTTCAACAGAGGCGCAACTTGCGTTAACCTTGCGCGAAGTTTGCGGCTTAACGACTGAGGAAATTGCGCGCGCATTTTTGGCAACACCCTCAACAATTGCGCAGCGAATTGTGCGCGCAAAACATAAAATTCGCGATGCGGCCATCCCCTATGAAATTCCGGTCGCGCATGAATTACCTGAACGCCTTAATTCAGTATTGCAGACAATTTATTTGCTGTTTAACGAAGGCTATTCCGCTTCATCGGGTGAATCGCTCACGCGTCAACATCTTGCACAAGAGGCGATTCGGCTGGGGCGATTGGTTTTGGAATTGATGCCACAGGCGGAAGTTATCGGTTTGTTGGGCCTCATGTTGATACAAGATTCCCGCAATCTGGCGCGGATAGATTCCGCTGGAAATTTGATTACGCTTGAGCAACAAAATCGCGCTTTATGGAATCATTTGCAAATCGCTGAAGCCGCACAATTGATTCAGCGCGCTTTGACGATGGGCGGTTTTGGTGTTTATTCCGTGCAGGCGGCCATAGCGGCGGTACACGCTGAAGCCCCTTCTTATGCCGATACGGATTGGGCTGAAATTGTAGGGCTTTACGATTTGCTTTTGCGCTTGAATCCTTCTCCTGTCATCGAATTAAACCGGGCTGTTGCCTTGGCTATGCGCGATGGTGTGGATTCAGGTTTGCAGGTGGTAGAAACTATTCACGGTCGTGGTGATCTATCAGATTATTATTTGTTACACGCTGTACGGGCTGATTTTTATCGTCAACTTGGGCAAACGGACACTGCAAAAGCAGCCTATTTGCAAGCATTGGGGTTAACTCAACAGGAGCCAGAGCGCCGTTTTCTACGGGAAAAGATTGACCAGTTAACAAGGTAGCTATCCGGTATTTATTGCCGCAGATCTTGCGGCTAAATCAGCCCTGATCCTTGATTTATAAAATAATAAAAAATATTTTGCCCTGTATGTCGATTTTATGGATGTGTAATCGACTATTTACGGTCAATCACCCAAAGGAGTTGTGCAATGCAGAAAATTACCCCGTTTTTATGGTTTAACGACAACGCATTGGAAGCCGCAGAATTCTATTCTTCGGTATTTAAAAAATCTGCCATCAACAACATTACTCACATGGGGCAGACAGAAACGGTTATGTCTGTCAGCTTTGAGTTGGAAGGGCAGGCATTCCATGCCATGAATGGCGGGCCACACTTTACCTTTTCACCCGCTATTTCTTTGTTTGTCGATTGTGAAAACCAGGAGGAGGTAGACGAGTTGTGGGAAAAATTATCTGCCGGCGGAGAAAAATCCCGCTGTGGTTGGTTGAAAGATAAATTTGGTTTGTCCTGGCAAATTATTCCCAGAAAAATGAGCCAGTTATTACGCGATCCAAATCCCGGTAAGGCCCAGGCCGTTATGAACGCTATGCTGCAAATGAATAAAATTGAAATTGCTGCGCTTGAGCAGGTCTATAAAGAACATTAACCCTCTGTTTAATTATGTAAGTTATCCATCACTATAAGGAGACATGTATGAAACATAAAGGTAGTTGTCACTGCGGAAAAATTGCATTCAATGTTGAAGGCGAAATCGATAGCGCACTTGCGTGCAATTGTTCCATTTGTTCGCGCAAAGGTACGCTTCTGTGGTTCGTGCCTGCAACACAGGTTGAGTTGCTGACGCCGCGCGAAAATATCACAACATATACTTTCAACAAGCACGTTATTAATCACCAATTTTGTGGTGTGTGTGGTGTACAACCTTTTGCTGAAGCTGTTGATCCCAAAGGGAATCCAACATTCGCAATTAATATCCGTTGTATTGAAGATATAGATCCTCTTTCTGTGCCTGTGCATCACTATGACGGAAAGTCCAAATAGGTTTGGAGGTTTTTAACATGATTCAATATGTAGATGGTTTTTTATTACCGCTTGCAAAAGACAAGGTTGATGATTATCAAAAGATTGCAACTAAAGCAGGTTCCATTTGGATGGAACACGGCGCATTGGCTTACTGGGAAACGGTAAGCGATGATATTGGCAATGGTGATGGTCGTTCATTTATTGATTGTGCTGATGCAAGGGAAGATGAAGTGGTTGTATTTGCCTGGGTTGTTTATCCCTCTCGCGCCGATCGTGACCGTATTCTTGATGCGGTGATGTCTGACCCTCGTTTGCAAGATAATTTCAGTATGCCCTTTGATATGAAACGTATGGCTCATGCTGGTTTTAAACCGCTTGTGGTTTATTAATTATTTTTCGGAGTATGCGTTTATGGAACCGGGCCACATTCAATAACGAGCGAGTTTATACCATGAAATATCTTGCCTTGATTTATTACGAAGAAAAAACCATCAACGCCATGACCCAGGGGGAATGGCAATCGCTCAACGAAGAATGTGTCGCCTGCGGAGAAGATTTACGCAATGGCGGTTACATGTTAGGTGGTAATGCGCTGCATCCCGTTGCCACAGCGACCAGCGTGCGCGTGCGTGATGGTAAACAAATCATAACCGATGGGGCCTTCGCAGAAACCAAAGAGCAACTGGCAGGTTTTTATTTGCTGGACGCACGAGACCTTAACGAAGCAATCCAAATTGCCAGCAAAATTCCACCGGCTCGTTTGGGATGTGTAGAGATTCGACCTATCAGGGAATTGGAGCCAACAAAAGATGAACGATTCCAGCAAGAGTTTGTGTAACTGTTTTTATAAAGGAGTTGATAATGAAATCATCTCCACGTTTTGAAGAATTGCCTCCTTTGTTAATTGCCGGAATGCGTGAGCCACTCAATGAGCAGAGTGCGCAATCAATTCCTGAATTATGGAAAAAATTTTCACCATACATAGGCAAGATTCCCTTTCAAAAAAATGTGGTTGGCTATGGCCTGTGTGTATGCAGTAGCGAAAGTAGTAACGGATGCTATTACTATATGGCAGGTTGTGAAGTCAGTGAATTCGGTCATTTACCTGCCGATTTAAGTCCTTTAATTGTTCCGGCTCATAAGTATGCAGTGTTTAAACACGAGGGATACGTATCTGCTATCAGGGAAACGATTGATTATGTATTTGATGAATGGTTGCCAAGCGCTGCATTCAAACACAATCCGCAATCAATTCATTTTTTTGAGCGTTACTCGGAAGAATTTGATCCGGCAACGGGGTTGGGAGGAATGGAAATTTGGTTACCGCTGAAGCCAGGTAAATGATCGTAATAAAAAGTCAGCATTGTGTTGGCTTTTTATTTAATAATAATTGCGTTTTCTAATTAATTGCTTTTCCGCAAAACAATTCTGGATAATAAAAATACAAATCTAATGGCACGCTGGTGCAATTGGACGCCGAATATGAACCAGACATAAACAAAAAGATTCCTGCCGATTTTCTTGCATAAAGCTTCCATATTCTTTGCACGCTTGCTTACTGTTATTTACAGGAATAAGTGCATAATTAACCCATCTGCAAAAATATATTTGCAGTCTTCTTTAGTAAATTATTTATCCTGTGGAGATCAACATATGAAAAGCGTTAATCTTTGGGTGGCTGCAATTGCTACAGCAAGCCTTGTTAGTTTAACCGCCTTTGCGCAGACAACAACAACCCAAACCTGTGAGCCATCCGAGCATCATCATCCCGTTGGCCCGAGAGATCGCGGGCATTTTGAGCGCGATCATTTTCATGCTATGGCGGGTTTAAATTTAACCGACACCCAGAAAAAAACCTTGGCTGATGCTCGCACGGCACAAGAGCCGGCAGAGCGTGATTTGCATGAGAAAATACGTGCTGCCCATGATGCATTGCGCAAGGCAGATGACGCCAATGCGGATGAAGTAGCTCTGACTACCCTGGCTAATAATGTTGCGAGCTTAATGGCGCAAGAGGAAGTGAACCGCATTAAAATGCACCGTCAATTCCTGAGCATATTGACCTCTGAGCAAAAGCAAAAACTTGAAGCGTTCAAAGCCGAGCATAAAGACGGTCCGCGTTCGAGAGATAATTGGAAAGGAAAAAAGGACAAGCAAAAAAACCAAAGTAATTAAGGTGTTTTAGGATCTGCTTTCCTCCTTATACCAGGCATTCACTTAACAAAAATAAGTGAATGCCTGGCGCATAAAGCCCTACCAGTTTCATCTTTCCAAATCCTTCCGGCGTAATGTGTAATCCTGCCTATACTTTCAGCACCTAGCAGGAACATGGACTCACCTTATGCTGAAGAAATTGCTTGTCCTCCCGGTCTTTTTTGCAATATCCCCTAAGCTGATGGCAGAGGAAACTTTGCCGTATACCTGGGTACACGCATTGACAGTGGAATCACTCAGTAATCTGCATGGCGGCCTTGAGACTGGTACACGTAATTTGGCGAACCTGGATTTAACGCTTAGTGTCAACACACACGCTGCTGGCTGGTGGGACAATGGCACTTTATTTGTCTATGTGCTGGGCAATTATGGCAAGCCGCCGTCCGAATTAACGGGCGAGTTACAAACCTTGTCTAACATTGAAGCTGACAATAATCTGAAAATTTATGAGTTTTGGTATCAACATAATTTTGCGGACGGCGCTGTAAAATTATTGGTGGGCCTGCACGATTACAATTCGACTTTTTATTCATTAGATGCCGCTGGTGTATTCAGTTTGTCATCTTTCGGCGTTGGGCCGGATATTGCCCAGGTGACACCTTCAATATTTCCAACCACGGCTACCGCAGTTCATCTCACCCTGACCCACAATGACCAATATTTTTTACTGGCGGCTTACGATGGTATTCCCGGCGATCCTGCGCATCCCCATGGTACGCACATAAAATTTGGCCATGATGATGGACTCCTGGTTGCGACAGAATGGGGTTTTGCACATGAGCAAGATTATAAAATTGGCCTTGGTGGATGGCGACACACGGCAAGTGTTGAGAATCCTGTTGACGGCAGTTTGATGGATTCAAATAGTGGTTACTATGTCATTGGTGAAAAATATTTTGATGAACATTGGTCTGCATTTTTTCAATATGGCCATACTGATGGCAGAAAAAACCAGCTCGGAACTTATACCGGTGTAGGTGTGACCTATAAGAATTTGTTGGTAGAAGAAGATGAGATTGGCCTGGGTTATGCGCGAGCTGAAAACAGCACGGAATTTTTAGCGGCGAATCCCGATTTATTATCAGCTGAAACGGTTACGGAATTTACTTATTATCACCCTGTATCAACGAAGGTAAGTGTGCAGGCGAGCCTTTATTCTGTGGCGCATCCCAGTATGGCTCCAGAACTCAATAATAGTGTAGCCTTGGGGCTACGTTTATACATTGAGCTGTGAGCCATATTTTTGGAAACAATTATCGGGTGTTTGTATGCAACGATTTTGTGTAAAAGTTTTAAATATTTAAACCTATTTGCAATTCTCCCACATAGCCTTCATCAAGATTTCCCGTCATTGTTAACAGCTGATAAGTATATCCATCGCTAAATACGTGATCTGCACTATTGCTGCGTACAGAAGTGTTTTGGCCCTTGGAATAAAGCGCAGATTTATAAACGGCAGTGGTAATTGCATCCGGGAATGCCATCTGGGAAATTTCTGTCGCTTGTGCGGTGCTTGAATAGTTTGTAAGAAAAACCTGGAAATGTATGTGGGTTACGCGTCCTTCATACCATCCCGGATAAATCGTTGTAAATGTCGCCACACCATCGGCATCGGTATATTGCACGCCGCGACAATAGGTTTTTCCTGCCTGGCCCGCATTATTTGTTTGGGAGTAGCCGGAATAAAGTCCATCTTTATCGCAATGCCAAATATAAATATAACCTGACACAGGTGAACACGAATTATTTACGTTAACCAGTTTTAATTTCAATGTAAGTGGTACACCGGTTTTATCTTCATTTACAGCTTCGCGCAGAATAGTTGAACTATTTAAAACGGTGGACAATGGAAATGGACCAATTTCATCTGACGGCGTTAATACACAAGCTCCTGCGGCATTGGATGTTGCGGCTGAGGATGTTGTTGCCGCAACTGATGAAGTGCTTGATGAAGAACTTGATGTTGTATTTACAAGACTGGCATTATTTTTACCACTGCCACCACCGCAACCGATCAAACTGGTCGCACCCAAAACACTAAAAGCGCTCAGGGTTCCCAGGGTTTTTCTGCGGCTGATATTAATTTGTTGTTCAACATTATTATTGGCTTGCGTCATAGTGAAAACCTCTGTCAGGAAATGGCATCGCGGATATTGTGGATGCTGTAACCAGTATGACGAGCAATTGCACGACAAGTTTTTCATAAATGTGCAAAGACTATGGAACTTGGGATTTTCCCAAAGTGGAACAATAAAAAAGGCCAGTGAAGGCCTTTTTTATATGCGCTGGAAGATTTTTTTGAACAGGTTAATTATCGCTAAGCTGGAATTTATAACCGGCGCCATACACAGAGTGAATGATTTCTTTATCGGTTAATGGCAATAATTTTTTACGCAATTTTGTGATGTGCGAATCCATCGTCCTGTCGCTCACTATGCGATGATCGCTGTAAGCATTTTTCATTAAATCGTCGCGAGAAATAATGGTGTTGGGGCGCGCTGATAATGTTTTTAAAATGCGATATTCGATCAGCGTCAATTCAACCTTGTTTTCACCGTACATGGCGGTCAGTGATTCTTTTATCAATTGGAAATCCTGGCTGGGTTGTTCAGGATTAATGCGTTTCATAATGGCTTTAACGCGCGCAACCAATTCGCGCGGGCTAAAAGGTTTGCAAATATAATCATCTGCACCCAATTCAAACCCTAACAGGCGATCAGTTTCTTCAATGCGTGCGGACATAATAATAACAGGCGTGTTGGTATTACTGCGCACTTCCTGGCACAAACGCAAGCCATTGATGTGACCGGATTTGCTCGGCAACATGACATCCAGCAAAATTAAATCCCAGGACTCTTGTTGGATTTTTTCAAGTCCGCTATCGGCATCGTGTACCAGGGTGCAGTTAAAACCATCGTTGTTTAAATAATCGCGAACAATGCTACCCAAATCAATTTCGTCTTCAACAATTAATATATTCATAAATGATCCTTACACTGGATTAGTGGGGCAGGGAAGGCTAATGGTAATTTTTAAGCCACCGAGTTCACTGTTGCTGGTGGTAATTTTGCCTTCGTGGGCGGTAACAATATTTCGACAAATTGATAAACCTAAACCGGCGCCACCTGTTGTCCTGTGGCGTGACGAATCTGCACGGTATAAACGTTCAAATAATTTCTCGTGGTGTTCATCGGCAACACCTGGTGCCGTGTCTTCAATGCAAATAATGGCCTGTTGATTTTCCATTTTCAGGGAAACCTGTGTTACGCCGGGAGCATTGGTATATTGCAGGCTATTTTTTAATAAATTAACAAACAATTGTTGAAGACGATTGTGATCACCAAAAATAACAACGGGCGAATTTTGTAAAAAAAGTTTAAGTTCAATGTCCTGCAATAAAAATTGCGGCTGCATGGTGGTGACAGATTCTTGCAATAAAACCGCTAAATCCATGATGTTTTTGCGATAGGTCATGCCGCCCAGGTCGGTAAGCGATAGCTCATACAAATCATTAACCAGATGTTTCAAACGTTGGCTGTGTTTTACCAGGCGCGATACGGTTTCGCCATCCAGTGGACGAACGCCATCTTCAACCGCTTCCAGTTCCGCTTGCAAAACGGCAATAGGAGTGCGCAATTCGTGGGAGATGTCGGCAACCCATTGGCGCCGGGTATTTTCACTTTGCTCAAGGGTTTCTCCAAGGTTGTTGAGGTGTTGCGCCAGTTCGGTCAATTCATCGCGACCTTTTAAAGAAACTTTTGCCTGGTATTTTCCCTGGCTAAATGAATTTACTTGTCGAACTAGATAGTTGATGCGTTGCGTTAACAAATGTGCCAATGGAAAGGATGCAAGGCTGGCGATAATTAATGAAATGATAATAACCAGCGCTAATTTATGTTCTTGCCCCTGCGCAAAATCAGCATCTTGTAAATCGCGCACGGCAGGATTAAATGGAACGCCGAGGTAACCGATAATTTTATGTTCATCGATCAACGGAATTAAAAACGCATCTTCCAGGTTTTGGTTTTTGCCTTCGATTAAATTACGTTTTTCATCCAGTAAAAAAATATAATGCAGGGCGCTCATGGGCGGCATGCGTCGCCACTCGCGGAAAGTTCGCCGCTCAGGTGGACGTTTGGTATCACCAAAGCGTTCGGGCATGGGTGGCTTCATGAATTCATCGCGCTCACCGTTGAGTGGTGGGACGGGCGCACGATTGTCATTAAAGTTTTGCGGATTATTTGCGCGCTGGAATTCGCGGGTTTCTGATTCAAGTTTCACTACAACATAATCATCCCACTCATCAATCCAACGCCAGTTTTTTTGCTGGTGATAATTCTTGATTAAATCTTTTATCAATGGCTGTGCAAAACGGGTTTCTTTTTGCTCAATGTACCGCCAGAAATCCTGTTTAAAACTCAACTTGATAAATACATATAAACCTATGGTGAGCAGGCTAAAAATCACTAACATCACGATAAAAAACTGCAGTCTTAACTTCAGCATAATATGCAATAACCTTCGGACCTTTTTGGGAATGAGTCTAGTCAATGATGGTTGGATGGAATAAAAAACCTCGTGGTCTTTTGGCTCATCTTGCACGCATCAGTTCCGCATATCCAGTGGGGCAGGGTTAATCCGGGCGACTAAACGCGGGGGCTGCGCCATAAACATGGTTATTTTGGTGGTTGCGATGAGTGAGTTTGGCGTTCAACTGGGGTAGAATGGGAATACTTGAGTGTATTACTAGGTTTTTAAGCGCGCAGCCTGATTGTGGTGAGCGCGGATTTATTGTCATCCACCGTTTTAGAGGTACCCGTTATGGACGTTTTAGACACTATCAAACAACAAATCGCCGAAAATCCGGTCATCCTGTTTATGAAAGGCTCTCCCAACGCGCCACAGTGCGGCTTTTCCATGCGCGCGTCACAAGCCATTATGGCGTGCGGCCAGCGTTTTGCGTACGTTGATATCCTGAGCAATCCGGAAATTCGTGCCGAGCTGCCAAAATACGCGAACTGGCCGACGTTCCCGCAATTGTGGGTAAAAGGCGAGTTGATTGGCGGCTGCGATATAGTGACTGAAATGCACGAAAAGGGTGAGTTGAAGCCGTTGATTGATGCTGCTGTCGCGAGTTAAGTTTTATTGATTGAACGTAAAAAGCCAGTTCTGCTGGCTTTTTTTATTTGGCGAATACCAGGAAGGCCAGCACGATTAGCCCGACACCGCTGACCAGGCACAGCCCAATTCCCAGCCAGCGTTTTTCACGCAGGCGTTTTTGGTCGGTTCCGCTTTGTAATTCGTGGGCTTGCCACATAATCGCGCGCGATTTTTGGAGTTTGCTTTTAATCTGTTCCAGGGCTGCTTTATCCTTTAATAATTGCTCCCGGTTATCGCCAGCCGCCGTAAGTTGGGCGTGGAGTTGCGCCAGTTGCTGGTCGAGTTGGGCAAGCTTCTGGTCAATATTGTTGGACAGTTGTTGGATATTCATAAATAAAAGTAGCTGCAGTCGAAAAGGTTTCCAGAGTAACAGATGGCGCAAGCTTTTTCTTTTCCCCTGGCTGGATTTCATCTGCCCGACACACTGATATAATCCGCAAACTTTTTAAATCCAGGGGGCCTCTGAAAAATTACCCAGGTTGCAATCGCTGCGTTAAAAACAGGTTCAAAATGCTCATTTATGACGTATAAACTCCACTTTTTCACCTGTTTTTGCCTTGCGCTCGCTGCCTCGGTTACATTTTTCAGCGGCTCCCTGGTTTCCCTATCTTCATTCCCGAGCAGAAAGGATCCCTAGTGGATAAAAACAGCCATCCTGAATTCCATAAGTCTTTTTACCGTCCTCGCTATTGGTCTACATGGCTGGGGTTATGGTTTTTTCGTATCCTCGGTGCTTTGCCTATATCGATTGGCCTGGCGTTTGGGCGCGTGCTGGGGGATTTATTCTTCCTGTTGGCGCGTTCACGCAGGCGCATTGCAGAGGTGAATATTGCCCTTTGTTTTCCCCATTTATCGGCGCAGGAGCAGCATCTTTTAGTCCGCAAAATCATGCATTCCACCGGTAAAAGCGTGCTTGAAACCGCAATGGCTTTGTGGGGATCAGAATCCAAATTTAAAAATCGCTATACCATCACCGGCCTCGAACATATCGTAGCGGCGCAGGCGAAGGGCCAGGGCGTGTTGTTGGTGGGATGCCATTTCACCACGCTGGATGCCGCCGCCCGTATCCTCGCCTTCCACCTTAAATTCGACATGCTGTATCGCAAAGATCCTAATCCCGTATTCGCTTACAACCTGGTCAGTGCCCGCGAAAGCTTTGCCGGCAATGCCATTGCGCGTACAGATACTCGCCAGCTCATCAAGAACTTGCGCCATGGCAATGTGGTTTGGTACGCACCGGACCAGGATTATGGCCCCAGGCATAGCGTTTTTGCGCCTTTTTTTGGTGTACAGGCAGCAACTGTCGTAGCAACAGCGCGCATTGCTGCGTTGGGTAAAGCGGTGGTAATTCCCTTTGCGCACTATCGCGATGAAAACAACCACTATCAGCTGGTCATAGAAGCACCTTTGGAAGACTATCCAACCGATGATGATGTGGCCGATGCAACCCGTATCAATCAATACTTTGAAACGGCCATTGCTAAACACCCGGACCAATATTTGTGGGTCCATCGCCGCTTTAAAACCCGGCCGGAAGGCGAAGCGAGTTTCTACGCTAAGCGGAAATCCTGAGCTACATTGTAACCAGTCGTTTGTTTGCCTGCGTTGGCCGCGAAAAAAATCCAGAACCGCTTTTGAGAATGTGGTATAAGGCGCGCCATAAACTTTGGCGCAACCTTGACCCGACGCAACCGTGACCCAATGCAACCTTGAGGAGAACACTGATGTTAAGAATGTTTAAAATTCAAGGCCAATTGCTGCGTGAAGAAGCGGTTAATACCGATGAACCCAAAGTATCCATGGGCAACGCAGTCTGGATTGATGCCCACGAACCTACCGATGATGAACGTGAAGATTTAAATACTTTCCTGCGCGCCGAGTTGCCGGAATCTGACGATGTTGAGGAGATCGAATTCTCCGCACGTTACTTTCAGGACAATGAAGGCGTCCACGTCCACTCCCTGTTTTTGTCTCCCGGTGAAGGCGGTCGTCACAATACGGTGACTGTTGCATTCCTGTTGCAGGACAAACGTTTGATCACCGTTCGCGAGGGCGATCTTGCGGATTTCCGTCTTCTGCGTATGCGTGCCCGTCGCGGCCAGGTACCCATAACCTCGCCACAGGATTTGCTCATCACCATGTTTGAGCAAAAAGTGGAAAACCTTGCAGATGCCCTGGAAGACATCCATCGCAAGCTTGAAGAAGTCAGCCATATGGTGTTGGAAGACGAAGATTCAGAACTGGAAGAAGCGATTGATAAACTCGCGAAACTGGAAGACAGCAACGGGAAAATCCGTCTTTGTTTGATGGACACCCAGCGTTCAATTTCCTTTTTGCAGCGCTATATCCGCGATAACAACGAACTTAACGAAACCGCCCGCGAAATCAAGCGCGACGTAGATACGCTGATGGCGCATACAGCGTTTTTGTTCGATAAAATCAACTTCCTGATGGACTCAACCCAGGGTTTTATCAACATTGAGCAAAACCAGATCATCAAGACCTTCTCGGTTGCATCGGTAATTTTCCTGCCGCCAACCATGGTGGCGAGTTTTTGGGGAATGAACTTTGACGACATGTCATTCCTGAAGCCGCTTAATCACGGCTGGCTGATAGGCTTATTGTTGATGGTGCTGTCTGCTGCGGTTCCTTACTGGTATTTCAAAAGTAAGGATTTGTTGTAATACTATCCCCCAGCCCCTAGCTACGCGCCCCGCCCAATGGGAGAAGGGGATTCGTGTCTTCATTCAATTTTCTCGCAAAGATAAGTATTGCTTTCCCTTTTGCATGCGACCAACTTTACACTTACGAACGATTGATGATTTTCAGAGGGGAGTGCAGTTCCCTCTCCCACTGGGAGAGGGTTAGGTGAGGGCGGTTTACTCCTCAACCCACTCCCAACGCAGCGGCTGCCCAAAATCATCCAGGATGACTTTCTTTTTTGGGCGTGGCTTGAAGTGTTTTAGGGGGGCTTGGGGTTTGCGGCGCGCTTCAATTGCGGCAACAACTTCGGGAATAGGGGTGCGATCTTCCTGGCTTTGTCCTTCAAAAATGCTCATAAGCGGTGCCTGGGCGTAAGGGCGCCCGCTCAATCCGCGAGGGATTTCATCGACGTTACCGCCTTCTTGCAGAAATGCATCGATTTGCGCCTGTAGCTCAGCATGCAATTCGCGTCTGGTTTTGGTAGGTTTCATCAGTCTCTATCTATAAATTTACGGCCATTGACCAGCATAACAGCCGTTAGACTGGCTCGGCAATCGCTGCGACTTCAATTGCTATGAGGGTGTTAGCGGTAGTTGGCATGTTTTTTATCTGCTTTTTGTAGTCTCTCGCGCTAGTTTCGGCACGCTTTCCAGTTGTTTTCGTTGCGTCTTCTCGCTGCTTCCCGTACGTTTTTTCGCTGCTTCCTGTACGCTTTCTTGCTGCTTCCCGTACGCTTTTTCGCTACCTCCATTACGCTTTCCAGCTACAACCAACTCGTTCCCGACTACTATTTACTCCATGCTTCCTCGCTTCTTGGGCGGTGTTTGGGTAAACTGCCGCTCTTTTCGCCGGCAGCAGATTATCCCTTTTTGCCGGTCTCATATTGACAGTACCTCTCTCCGTTGGGTTTCTGTAGGTCTATTTCGTTCAGGTTGCTATGACTCAAGCCAGTTTGAAAATCACTGAGATTTTTTACTCATTGCAAGGTGAGTCGACAACGGTGGGTTTGCCCACGGTATTCGTACGCCTGACCGGATGCCCATTGCGTTGCGGTTACTGCGATTCTGAATACGCGTTTTATGGTGGCGAGCGTCTTTCGCTGGATGCAATCCTCGCAAAAGTTGCCAGCTACAATCCGCGCTACATTTGCGTAACGGGCGGCGAACCTCTTGCACAACGGGAATGCCTGATGCTGCTTAAATTATTATGCGATGCCGGTTACCAGGTTTCGCTGGAAACCAGTGGTGCTTTAGCGGTCGATGCAGTTGATCCACGCGTTATCAAAGTGATGGATTTAAAAACTCCGGGCTCTGGCGAAGTTGCGCGTAATCGCTGGGAGAATATTCCAGTGCTCAGTGCGCAAGACCAAATTAAATTTGTGATTTGCAGCCGTGAAGATTACGAATGGGCGCGTTTTAAATTAGATGAATTTAAACTCAGTGACAAAGTATCTGATGTACTTTTTTCTCCCAGCTTTGGGCAAATCCAACCGCTTGAATTGGCAGAGTGGATTTTGGCGGATAATTTAAAAGTCCGCTTCCAATTACAGCTACACAAACTTTTATGGAATGATGCTCCGGGTCATTGATACACATTCGTTTTGTACATTACAAATTTCCTGGCATATCGTCATCTCCGCCCGCGCAGGGATGACGATGGATCTGGTTTGATATTTTCCTTTTAACAAAGAAGTTTTGTAATTTTTTCGTTTTATTTGGGTTACCTCTATGTCACAAAAAAAAGCCGTAGTGCTCGTTTCCGGTGGATTGGATTCAACGACCGCGCTCGCAATAGCGCGTAGTGAAGGTTATGACTGCTACACCATGAGTTTTGATTATGGCCAGCGTCATCGCGTTGAATTATTAGCGGCTGAGCGCACGGCAAATGCTATGGGTGCAATTGCGCACAAAGTTATTAACCTGGATTTACGCACGATTGGCGGCTCCGCGTTAACAGATGAGTCTATCGCTGTGCCTGAACATGAAACAGCGGGAATTCCTGTTACTTATGTGCCTGCGCGCAACACGGTATTTTTATCAATTGCCTTGGGTTGGGCTGAGGTCCTGGGTGCAGAAGATATTTTTATTGGTGTCAACGCAGTTGATTTTTCTGGCTATCCGGATTGCCGCCCGGAATATATTGCAGCGTTTGAAAAAATGGCAAACCTTGCAACCCGTGCTGGTGCCGAAGGCGGGCATTTAAAAATTCGCACGCCGTTAATTGATTTAAGTAAAGGCGACATTATCAAATTAGGAATGAGTTTAGGCGTGGACTACAGCTTGACCGTATCCTGTTATCAAGCCAACGATAAAGGTGAGGCGTGCGGAAAATGCGATAGCTGCCGTTTACGTAAAGCCGGTTTTGAACAAGCTGGTGTTGCTGATCCAACGCTTTACTCTGCGGTTTGATAATCTGGCAGCAAGCGTTGTTGTAACTGCAATTCAAATTCTGCAATAGGAACTGGACGGCCAAAATAATACCCCTGGAAAATGGGGCAGCCGTTCAATTCCAAAAACTCTTTTTGCTCTTTGGTTTCTACCCCTTCCGCAAGCACATTTAAATTCATATTTTTTGCCATGGCGATAATGGTGCACACAATAATGGCATCGTTGGGATCAATCGTAATATCGCGTACAAAAGATTGATCTATTTTTAATTGATAAAGTGGCAAGCGTTTTAAATACGATAAGGATGAATAACCGATTCCAAAATCATCCATGGCAAATGCAATCCCCTGGGCTTGTAGTTCCTGCATTTTTTCAATACTTTGATCGACATTTTTGAGCAGCGAGCTTTCGGTTAATTCCAGCTTTAAACGTTGTGGATTGATATTGCTTTCTCGCACAATCCTGAGCACGTCATCAACAAAATTTGCCTGGTTAAATTGTACCGGGCTCACATTCACTGAAATAGTCAGGTGCTCATAATCCGGCTGTGTGCTCCACAAATTAATTTGCGCGCAGGCAAATTTAATAACGTCTTTGCCTATGCCCACAATCAAACCAGTCTGTTCAGCAACGGGAATAAAATCTGATGGCGGAATCATACCTTTGGTTGGATGTTTCCAGCGCAATAATAATTCCGCACCTATAGCGCGGCCAGTAGAATCCACCTGGATTTGGTAATAAGGTAATAATTGATCCGCCAATTCGTAAGCGCGCCGTAATTCGGTTTCTATAGTGGCACGCGTTTCAAGGCGTGATTGCATATGGGGATCAAAAAAGCGAATGGCGTTGCGGCCACTATCTTTTGCCTGGTACATGGCAACGTCGGCGTGACGTAATAAATCGTCAATAGAGGCACTTTGGCTGTTAAATAAGTTAACGCCTATGCTAATCGTGCAATGGAATACAGATTGTTGTAGCGGATAGGGCAAATTAACTAATTCATGTAATTGTTCTGCTCGTGTTTTCGCTTCAATAGCAGCAATTTCAGCATCGGCACTCAGGTTGTCGAAAACTACCACAAACTCATCACCACCTAAACGCACCGCCAGGTCTGTCACACGAATAAAATTGCTAATTCTTTCTGCAACCTGAATTAAAAGTTGATCGCCAACGTGATGTCCGCGTGTGTCGTTGAGCAATTTAAAATGATCGAGATCGATAAATAATAAAGCGCCATGGCTTCCGGTGCGCGCACTTTGGGCGATAATCAATTTCAATCTATCCAGCATCATACGGCGGTTAGGCAATTGTGTGAGCGGATCAAAAAATGCCAGGTTAAAGATTTTTTCCTGGTCATTGGCGCGACGCATTTCACCGGAAATACGCTCGGCAAAAATGAGCATGAGTGATTGCGCTTGCACAGAGGTTGGCAGTGGATGTTGCGCAAGCAGTGACAAGCAGCCTATTGCTGTGCCTTCAGCATTTTTAATGGAAACACCCAACACACCTTCGATTTTATGTTTTTTCATAAATTCGGCGGTGTAGTGTGTGTGGGCATTTTCGGCAATAAAACAGGAATGTTCATTCAAGATATCGGCGCACGGTGTATTCGCAAGCGTGTAGTGAAAATTGGGTTGGCGTGTGCCTTTATATAAGTAAGTATGCGTGTTCGCTGTGTCTGTGTTGAACTGATCCGTTAAGCTAATGAGTGCATGCTCTGCACCTGTGGCATCACTTAACGATTTAAGCAAAGTTTCATAAAAATCAGGTGCATCGGCAGAATCTGTTGCTGCAACCCTGAGTGCTGCATCCAGCCGTTTGCGTTCTGTGATGTCCTGGAATGTGCCTTGTAAAATGGGAGCGCCTTCGTCTTTATTGATACTCCCCTGGGCATCCAGCCAGAAAATGTTTCCACCCACTTTAATGCGAAACTCGACCGATAAAAGTAATGCATGACTGAGGCAATTATTTAACGCTTGTCGCAACGCTTTGCGATCTTCAACAACGACAATACTGGCAATAAATTTTTTCAGTTGACCTTTGAGTGTGTGACCAGGCAAGTTAAAAAGTTCTGCCATGGATGAGCTAAAACTGTAATTATCATTTTCAGTTTCCCAGCTCCAGTGTGCAACGCGAGTCATGATTTGCGCACGTTCAAGTCGCTGCTCACTTTGGCGCAACGCATAGGCAACTTGTTTGCGCTCAATCAATTCCTGTTCAACTTGTTGCAGGGCGCGACGTTGCGGACCTAAATCGATATCGAGGCAATACATTTCTTTATCGTTGGGAGTTTGGATTAACACGTGATTCGAATAAACCCAAACTTCATTGCCATCTTTATCTTGCAGTGGAATTTCACCAGAGGGAATTACGTGACCGAGTAGATGCCAGTTTTCAATCGCTTCGTACACGCCACTGCGCATAAAATCCGGAATAATCAAATCTTCCAGTTTTTGTCCCATGACATCCGCTGCTTTAAATCCGTAGAGGTCTTCACTCGCTTTGTTCCAGAAAATCACTTCATGAAAACGGTTGTAGCCTTGCACAGCGATATTGGTAGTGCTTTCAAAAATATTGCGAAAACGCTGTTCATTCGCGAGGTCAGTTTTGTGGTCAGACATGCGCTTGGTAATGTTGCGTGCGAGACAAATAAAACGGTCATCATCACGTTGTTCGCCTAATCGTTTGGAGATTGAAAGCTCAAACCACAGTGATGTAGGGCGATGTTCATATTCAATGGTTTTGCCTTGTGAAATGCCCCAATCATCTGCTTCAGCGAGCGCCTTTTTCCAGGTTGTTAAGGTTTTTGGCGGCAAGATACTTGGAATGTGTTTGCCTAAAATGGCGGCTGCGGAAAACTCGGCAATAGGTGAGGAACCTGTGGCTGATAAGCAATTGCCCTTGCGATCTACTTCAAATAAAAGATCGGGGATTGTTTGGATAACGGCTTCAAAATGTTTTTGTTGCTCGTTGCGGGCGATATTCATTTCAACCAATCGCTCGGATTTAAACGCAATTTCCGCGCTGGCAATGGTAATCATCAGGCTCAACAACGTGAGGCTGGCGGAGTAGAGCCAAATCAAATAATAACTGATGGGCAGGGTGGTTGCGGTAAAGGGGCCGAGGTTATGGACCGTCGACCAAATGGCGATGAAGCTAAATCCGATGGTGCAGAGCGCACTGCCTAACAATCCAAGGCGTAAAGCTGCCCAGGCAACGCAGATAAAACTGGTGAATACGATAGGAAGATGGAGGTTGTCGCCAAAGTTGTTGAGGGGAAAGCAGACCAGGGCAACAAAAAAACTGATGGCAAAAATACTGATGGTTTCAATTCGTTTGTCGAACAGCTTTATCAGGTTATCCAGGTTAAGGCCGATTAAAAACGGCGCCGCCAGGAGTGCACCAAGGCTATCGCCCATCCACCAGGCCAGGAATGTATAGCGGTCCAGGTCGAAGTGGGCTATGCCGACGAGGGCCATAGTGCCAATGCAGGCGGGAATCAGCATGGTAACAATCGAGATAACGAAGAAACATAGCGCATTAGCGCGGTGCATCAAGAGTACCTGGCAGTTAAAGCGATGCAACAACAGGAATGTGGCCAGCGGCCCCAAGGTATTACCAATGGAAATCAGTATATTGACGGCGAGATTAGAGCCGGTCGCCAGGTTAATCAGGAGTGCGCCGAGGAAAATGCCGGGCCAGACGTGGATTGACCACCGATAGAGCGCGGCAATAGCAATACCCGCGGGCAGCCAGAAAAGGGTAATTTTTGAAGACGTAAACGGCACGCACAGGCCAAACCATCCCGTTATCACGTAGGCGATTGTGACCAGCGCGATCTTAGCCAGCCTTAAGGTGTAAGGCTGCAATTTATCTAACCTGGATGGCACAAGGTGCATGAATGGCTCTCTGCGAAACGGAATCTTTAGCGAGCTCTCACCCCTCGCAAAGAAGGGCAATCTTATTCATGGCGATCCTTTCGTGTAAGGAGTGCATCAAAAGTACAGTGCTCTGCTTAATGATAGATTGGGTTTGGTTTTTTGCTGTGAAATTGATGCGTCAAATGCCTGGTTAATTAACAAAAGATATGTTGTCCAGGCTGCCACTGGCATGACAACTTGTCTTTTTAATAATCAATTTGCTTTTTTTCCTTGTTATTTAGGGAGATAGGCGTAAAAAAGGCTTGTCTTTTCAGGGCAAAACATTATTATACGCGCCTCTTAATTAGGACTCCTTAATTAAGGCATTTGGGTCGTTAGCTCAGTCGGTAGAGCAGTTGGCTTTTAACCAATTGGTCGCAGGTTCGAATCCCGCACGACCCACCATATTTAGCCTTGGATATGTGTGTTTGCTGTATTCAAGGCACCCGAGTTTGGGTCGTTAGCTCAGTCGGTAGAGCAGTTGGCTTTTAACCAATTGGTCGCAGGTTCGAATCCCGCACGACCCACCATGATTAAGCGTGTCGCTATAACATGATTAAGCGTATCGCTATAAAAAGTTAAGCGTTCGCGCTGAAGCAAGATGAAAAAGAGGATGCCAGATGGCGTCCTCTTTTTGTTTGTGCCTCTGGTGTTTATCCCGTTTTTAATTGTTTTCTCATTGCCCAAATACATTAATCGGGCAGTGCTTGCTGTGATAGAATCGCGCCCTCGTTTTAGCTGCAAAGCTTGGTTTAATTGGGGGAGCAGGCAATGACTGAATTACTACATATGGGTGCCGCCAGCAATAGTGCCCAGGAGCTTGTCCGCGAGCATCTTGCCCGCGCCTGGAATGCCCCGCAGTACACGCCTGAACAACAAGCCGATTATATTGCCCGCATCAAATCCCTGTTGAAGCAGCACAATGCTGTGCTGGTTGCGCACTACTACACAGATCCATTGATCCAGGCGCTGGCCGAAGAAACGGGCGGCTGTGTATCAGATTCGCTGGAGATGGCGCGTTTTGGCAAAAATCACTCAGCGGATACCCTGATTGTCGCTGGTGTGAAGTTCATGGGCGAGACCGCCAAAATCCTCACTCCGAACAAGCGCGTGTTAATGCCGACCCTGGAGGCTACCTGCTCACTGGATTTGGGCTGCCCGATCGATGAGTTTTCCGCATTTTGCGATGCCAATCCCGATCGTACCGTAGTGGTTTATGCCAACACATCTGCTGCTGTAAAAGCGCGCGCTGATTGGGTGGTGACATCCAGTATTGCATTGGACGTGGTGGATTATCTTGATCGCCAGGGCAAAAAAATCCTCTGGGCGCCGGACAAACATCTCGGCACTTATGTCCAGCAAAAAACTGGCGCCGATGTACTTTTGTGGGATGGTGCCTGCATCGTTCACGAAGAATTCAAAGCGAAAGGTGTTGAAGACCTGAAGGTGCTTTATCCCGATGCTGCCGTCCTGGTTCATCCGGAATCACCTAAAGCGGTTGTGGATTTGGCCGATGTAGCGGGCTCAACTTCACAGTTGATCAAAGCTGCGCAGACTATGCCCAACAAAGAATTTATCGTGGCGACTGACCAGGGCATTTTCTACAAAATGCAGCAGTTGAACCCGGATAAAACCTTCCATATCGCCCCGACTGCCGGTAGCGGTGCGACCTGCCGTTCCTGCGCCAATTGTCCGTGGATGGCGATGAATGTCCTCGATAACCTGGTCAATGTATTTGAGCGCGATGACAATGAAATTTTTGTTGACCCCGAACTGGCGCGACAAGCCATGATTCCACTGCAGCGCATGCTTGATTTTAAAAAGTAACCCAAAAACCGGAATTAACAGCGGGTGACAGGTCTTTTGCTTGTCTACCAGCCTCTCACTCAGTACCATTGCGCCTTCCTATTTTTGAGCGCGCTACATTTATTCGCTAACGGAGCTTTTGATGATCCAAGGTAGTATGGTTGCCCTAGTAACACCAATGAACGCAGATAACTCACTCGATTGGGCGAGCCTGCATAAGTTGGTTGACTGGCACCTTGAGCAAGGCACACACGCCATCGTTGCTATGGGCACGACGGGCGAATCCGCTACCTTGAGTGTTGAAGAGCATCTTGCCGTTGTTAAGAAAGTGGTCGATCAGGTGAATGGCCGTATTCCGGTGATTGCCGGTACGGGCGCTAACTCAACATCTGAAGCTGTCGAGCTGACCCAGGCCGCAAAAGAAGCGGGTGTGGATGCCTGCTTGCTGGTGACTCCCTATTACAACAAACCAACGCAAGAAGGTTTATTTTTGCATCACGAATTTGTGGCTAAATCTGTCGCTATCCCGCAAATCCTGTACAACGTACCGGGTCGCACTGGCGTGGACATGAAAACGGAAACTGCCTTGCGGATTGCCGCAGTGCAAAACATTATCGGCATCAAAGAGGCGACTGGCGATTTGGTTCGCGCTAAAGCGTTGATCGACCAGGCTCCTGACAGTTTTGCGATTATCTCTGGCGATGATGCCACTGCCGTTGAGTTGATATTGCTGGGCGGCAAAGGCGATATTTCAGTAACCGCTAACGTAGTGCCAAACCAGATCGCGCGTATGTGTGAGTTGGCCTTGGCGGGTAATGCAGAAGAAGCGCGTGCGATTAACCAGCGTTTGCTCCCGCTGCATGATGCTATGTTTGTCGAGTCGAATCCCATTCCGGTTAAATGGGCGGTCGAACAACTAGGCCTGATTAAATCCGGTATCCGTTTGCCATTGACTCGCCTGTCCGAGCAATATCAAGCGCAAGTCACGGCAGCAATGACGGCTTTAAAATAAAAAAATGTAGCCCTGTTGTTATTTAACAGCAGGGCTGCGCTATGATTTTCATCCAGCTTCACCCTCGTTATACAGCGTTACCATAATTATAAAATTCTCCAATCGGCATCGGTTTGGTACCAAACACAACAATCAAAAGCGATTTTTAGTAATCGTAATGGGTATATAAAACTTAACCAGACAGAGAGAAAACATGAGTACATTTAATAGAATCAATGTAGATATCGGTAGATATCGCTGGTCGATTTGCCTTCTGATTTTTTTCGCCACCACGGTTAACTATCTCGATCGACAAGTGCTCAGTTATCTCGCTCCGGATCTCTCCAAAGAGTTTGGCTGGTCGAATAGCGATTACGGGAACATCACCGCGGCCTTCACCTTTTTTTATGCGCTGTCCATGCTGTTTGCAGGGCGTGTGATCGATAAGCTGGGCACCAAAGCCGGTTACATCATCGCGATTGTAATATGGTCACTCGGCGCTGTGATGCACGCTTACTCCATTCAGTTGGGCGAGGTCACAAACTCTGTCCTTGCCCTTGCAGGTATTGCTGCGGTTCCGGTTTCCATCGCGGGTTTTGTGATTTCGCGTGCGGTACTGGCGTTGGGCGAAGCGGGTAATTTTCCGGCGGCCATTCGTGCAACCGCAGAATACTTCCCTAAAAAAGAGCGCTCACTGGCGACCGGAATTTTTAATTCCGGCGCGACCGTAGGTGCGATTCTGGCGCCCTTGACTGTTCCGTGGATTGCGTCGCATTGGGGGTGGCAATCTACTTTCCTGATTATCGGTGCGATTGGCTTTTTGTGGATCGGGTTTTGGCAGGTATTTTACAGTGCTCCCCACAAGCAGAAGCGCTTATCAAAAGCCGAGTTTGATTACATCAATAGCGATGTTGATGAGCAGGACGTAGTGACCACCGACACCGCTGCCGAGCCAAAAACATCCTGGTTCAAGCTGCTTGGCTATCGCCAAACCTGGGCATTTGCGTTTGGTAAATTTATGACTGATGGGGTCTGGTGGTTTTTTCTGTTCTGGCTGCCAACCTATTTGAATGCCCAATACGGTATGTCGGTATCCGGTACAGCTTTGCCTTTAATGGTGCTTTACGGGATGACCATGATCGGCAGTGTGAGCGGCGGTTGGTTCCCCTCGTATTTTGTCGGTAAAGGCTATCAGGTTTTCGATGCGCGCAGGCGTGCAATGTTTGTGATTGCGCTCTTTCCGCTGGTGGTGCTTTTGGCGCAGCCTTTGGGGTATATCAGTTTCTGGGTGCCGGTGATTCTAATCGGCATAGGCGCATCGGCCCATCAAGCCTGGTCCTGTAATATATTTACGACTGTGTCTGACATGTTTCCCAAAAAAGCGGTGGGTTCGATTGTCGGGATTGGTGGTATGGCCGGTGGTATGGGCGGTGTACTGGTGACCAAAACGGGTGGCTGGTTATTTGATTATTACGGTGGATTGGGACAAATCCATACCGGTTACGCGATTATGTTTGGTTTCTGTGCCCTGGCTTATCTGGTCGCATTGGGTGTAATGGTTGTCTTGGTGCCTAAACATAAGCCGATTACCGATTTATAAGCCCAATCTATCGAAAATAATGCTGCAGGCATTGCCGCAATGACTTAAGCTGGCGGGCTTGATGAGCTGTCAGCTGATATTATGCGCATTCGAACTTTATTAGCTTGTTCGTGTCTAGAAGCAAGCCGCTTCAGCCGGTGCTGGAAAGCTTGTGTTAGAACATAATAGTCAGGCGTTTGGCGAAGTGTATTCGGTTTTATCCTCTTAGAGAATTTTCATGAATTTAATGACTGCAAAAGCCAGGACTGTACCAACCCTGGTGCGTTACGGATGCTTGGTGTGTTTAAGTGTTTCACTCTCAGGTTGCGGTATATTTTTCGGCGATGACGGCATGTTCCGCAACCGCGAAAATGATTATCTAAAGGCAGACAGTTTGCCTCCATTAGTCTTGCCAGCCAGCACTAATAAAGAAGCCATGGGCGAGTTGTATCCAATTCCGCCTATCAGCGCTGCCGATTTTGGATACGATGCGACCGCGTCAGATTACGAAGTTCCACGTCCAATGCCTCTGTCTGCCAATATGCTGCAAGACAACGTCAAAATTCAGCGTGTTGGTGAAAATTCCTGGATTTTGGTGAACGCTGATCCCGGTGAACTCTGGCCGCGTATCCGCAACTTCCTGAGTGCCAACAACCTTACAATTGCCCGTGCAGATCTAAAACAGGGGATTATTGAAACGGGTTGGTTGCAATTCAAGACTGATTTAAATAGCCAGGATAGATATCGTCTTCAGATCGATCAGGGTATCCAGCCTGAAACGAGTGAAATCCACATCACCCATATGAATGTTGCGGGTACGGCAAAACCGACACAAGACCCTACCGACTGGCCAACAAAATCAATGAATCCCGAGCGTGAAAAGTGGCTCCTGGACGAGCTGGCGGCAACCCTGGCGAGTGACAGTCCGGAAGGCAGCGGTACATCCATGTTGGCACAAGGCATCAGCAGCAACGCTTCAGCCAAAGCTGCTTTGGGGATGTATAAAAACGAACCTGTCATGACGTTAAAACTGGATCAAACGCGCACCATGGCGACTATTGCCTATGCCGCCAAGCGCGATGGTTTCCAATTGTTTGAGTCGGATGCAGGCAAGGGTATTTTCTACGTCTATTACAAAAATCCGGAAGACTTAAAACCAGGTTGGTTCAAGCGTTTGTTGCACATTAAGGCGAGCACGCCCAAGCCGGCCACTACACCATACAGCCTGGATCAAATCGGGTCGAATATGCTGCAGGGCGAAGCATTTGAATCAGCACCTTATTCAAATCGTGACGAGGAGAAAAAGCTGAAGAATGCCCCGGGCTATCTGATTATTGTGACGGGCAAACCGGGTGATTATTTGATCCGGGTACGTGATCCTTATGGCAAACGTTTAAAACCACGTGAAGCGCGCGACCTGATTACCAAGCTGCGTAAGAACCTGATATAAGTGCTGGACTTGTTCTCTTCCAGCGAGCAGCTACGGTTTGCTTCCCTGGGAAGCGGCAGTAGAGGTAATGCAACTATAGTGGAGTGGGCGCAAGGCTCACTCCTGATTGACTGTGGATTCAGCGTGCGCGAGACCGAGTTGCGGTTGGCGCGACTCGGTAAAAGCGCACGCGATCTGGCGGCAATTCTAGTGACCCATGAACATTCTGATCATATTAAAGGTGTAGCCGCCCTGGCGCGTCGATATGATCTTCCCGTCTACATGACTCCCGGAACCTTCCACAGTAGGGATTTGGGCAGTTTGCCCAAGCTTAACCTTATCCATGCCTATGCTGCTTTCGAGTTATTTGGCTTGCAGGTAAAGCCTGTAGCTGTACCCCATGATGCGCGCGAACCCTCGCAATTTGTGTTCGAATATGCAGGCTTGCGCTTGGGAATATTGACGGATTTAGGTAGTATTACGCCCCATGTGGAAGAGGCCTACCAAGGCTGTGATGCAATCTTGCTCGAAGCCAATCACGATCCTTTTATGCTGGCGTCTGGCCCATATCCCTATTCTTTAAAGCAAAGAGTTGGCGGCCAGTGGGGACATTTAAGCAATCAACAGGCAGCAGGCTTTTTGCAACGAATTGATACCCGGCGTTTACAACATCTGGTAGTTGCGCATATCAGCCAAAAGAACAATTCCCTGGAAGCGGCGCGCGCAGCACTTGAGCCCGTCGTCCAAGCCGTAAAACAAGTAACCTATGCCTGCCAGGATCAAGGTTTTGATTGGCTGGTAGTTGTCCAGGTAGAGCATCTAGCAGCGACTGCCTGAGCATTATCCCGAAAGTCGACTAGAATTAATTTCAACTTAAGTGAGTACAACGATGGAAAAGCGCGAAGAGCTCTATGCGGGCAAAGCCAAATCTGTTTATAAAACCGATGATCCGGATCGCGTGATCATGGTTTTCCGTAACGATACTTCTGCATTCGATGGCAAGCGAATCGAACAGTTGGATCGTAAAGGTATGGTGAACAACAAGTTCAATGCTTTCATTATGGGCAAGCTGCAAGAAGCTGGCATTCCAACGCATTTCGAAAAATTGTTGTCAGATAACGAAGTCCTTGTGAAAAAAATGGAAATGATTCCGGTTGAATGCGTAATCCGCAATTTGGCTGCCGGTTCATTGGTGCGCCGTCTTGGCGTGCAGGAAGGTTTGGAATTGAATCCACCAACCTTCGAATTATTTTTGAAAAACGATGCGCTCGGCGATCCAATGGTGAACGAATCCCATGTGCAATCTTTTGGTTGGGCAACGCCTGAACAATTGGCGCGCATGAAAGAATTGACCTTCAAAATCAACGCAATCCTGAAAGATCTGTTTGCTAGCGGCAATATGCTGTTGGTGGATTTCAAAGTTGAATTTGGATTGTTTAAAGGCGAAGTTATTTTGGGCGATGAATTCTCTCCAGATGGTTGCCGCTTGTGGGATAAAGACACCCGCGAAAAATTGGATAAAGATCGCTTCCGTCAGAATCTGGGTAATGTTGTTGAATCTTACGAGATTGTTGGCAACCGCTTGGGTTTAACTTTTTAAAATCTTTTTTGAAATATCGGGATGTAATTTATCTTGATATCAACTAAGGGCGGAATTATTCCGCTCTTAGATCTCTGCTTATAAACGTTATAAAAATTAAGGAGATCTGCTGTGATCGAAAGACGCCTGTTTGAACGGACGACCACATCGGTGCGAGTGGAAATGAGCAATCCCAGCTTTGGGACAATTGTGGGTTTTGCGAAAGACGTATCAGATGGCGGTGCGCAAGTTCAAATTGAAAACCAACCTTGCCCCCCAATCGGGACCGAGGTCATGGTAATGTTCAGGAAATCCATCGGTCCTATCAATCATGAACCAGTGCGCATGAAGGTCATGCACCAATTCAGGAATACCATCGGCTTGATGTTTGTCCGTTAAAAAAAGCCATGCAAATTAAATTTGCATGGCTTTGTGTTTATTTGGCGCATTGTTCCGGTAGCGTCAATTTCAAATCCCCTTGATGGAAATTAGCGGCGAGTTGTTTTACATCGTTGCAGCCCAGGTTTGCATTCTCCGACAGATCCACTTCGCGTAAGGCTAATAAGTGCAGGGCTGGTTCAGCGCTTGTTAAGTTATTTTTACGTAAGATCAGCACCTTTAATTTGCTGAAGTTAGCAATCGACGCAATTGATTGCAGTGCGTTTTCAGCAAGGTTCAGTTGTTCAATTGAATGGAATGCTTCCAGTCCTGCCAGTGAACCAATACCGGCATGGCTGCAATTAAGTTGTTTTAAATCATCCGCTTTGGTGATGTGGTTGTCGAGAATAGTTTGCTCGACACATGCGCTCAAATGAGCGTCAGCAATCGTAAAATCTTTAAAGAGTGAAGGTGGTGTGTAGACAACATTGTTGTTAACACTGAGTGAATAATTTTTGCAGCCTGCGATCAGGCTGACCAAAAACAACCCACCGATTTTATAGAGGGATTTGCTGCGCATAATGAGTTTGCCTATAGTGTGTGAATGTTGGCATAAAGCGTGTCGTGATCTGAATGTGCTGTAGTCGAGTTAAAGATAATGAAGCATTCTGGCAGCCTCATCCTCGCTTGCCAACTGCTTTTTCCAAAGAACTTTTTGTAGATACTTGCGTCTATGCAAAGTTCGCCTTGCGTTGTTTGTATTCGTTTTTTGCCTGAATTTCTTAATGATAGAGAGACACACACCATGAAAAAATTAATTATATTTTTATCAATTATTGCGTTTACCGGTTGTACAACGACAGATCAGCGAACCGGCGAAAAGAATCCTAATAAAACCGGCACAGGAGCTGGTATTGGCGCTATCGCAGGTGCGGTATTAGGCGCAGCTGTATCGAGCAAGAGTGATCGTGGTCGCGGTGCTGTAACAGGTGCGGTGCTCGGCGCAGCTGTCGGTGGTGGCGTTGGCCATTACATGGATAAGCAGGAAAAAGAATTGCGTGAAAAATTAAAAGACAGTGGTGTCCAGGTCAACCGCCAGGGCAATGATTTGAATTTGATTATGCCTGGTAATATCACCTTCGCTGTTGGCAAGTCAGATATACGTTCAGATTTCTACTCCGTGCTCAATTCTGTTGGCGAAGCCTTGAAACAATACGACCAAACCACCGTTCGCATCAGCGGCTTTACCGATTCAACCGGGCCTTTATCGTTCAACCAACGTTTGAGTGAAGATCGTGCCAACGCTGTGCGTACCTATTTGCTGGCGCAAGGTGTTGCTGCTGATCGTATCGATTCTGCCGGTTATGGCCCTGCAAACCCTATCGCTAGTAACGCCAGCGAAGAGGGGCGCCAGGCTAACCGTCGTGTAGAAATCAAATTAATCCCGATCCAGCAATAACAGCCATCTAACAATAGTTGTCATCGTAAGTCGCTCAGGCGTAATTGAGCCTTGCATTGCGAATTGAAACTGTTGATAATGCGCGCCTCTTGCAAGACGCGCATTATTTTTGGCGTCGTTATTTTTATCTTGCAAGCCGCTTTGGTGATCTAGCCGGTCCCCTCGCAATAATGACCTGTGAACCCCGCCAGGCCCGGAAGGGAGCAACGGTAGCAGTTAGTTATGTGCCGGGGTGTGGCTGGTTAGATTGCCTCCAATCCCCGAAGTCCTGATCAATAAATCTCTCTTTTACTTTCGTCGACCAGGCTTGCGTGTCGCGATCTTTCGCGTGTTTATTTTGGTCTCATGACGCTATAATTGCTTCCATTTTAGCGATCTCCCATTCGTTTTTTTCAATCCGTATCGAGGCCTTTTCTCGACAGGATTTACAGGGTCAGCAATCGACATGAGTTATCAAGTTCTCGCACGCAAATGGCGTCCGCGTATTTTTCGTGAAATGGTTGGACAAGAGCATGTGCTACAAGCGCTGATTAACGCGCTCGACCACAATCGCTTGCACCACGCTTATTTGTTCACCGGTACGCGCGGCGTGGGTAAAACGACTATCGCCCGTATTTTAGCCAAATGTTTGAATTGCGAGACAGGTGTTAGTTCTGAGCCCTGTGGTACTTGCTCGGCGTGTCGTGAAATTGCAGAGGGTCGGTTTGTCGATTTGATTGAAGTGGACGCGGCTTCGCGTACCAAAGTGGAAGACACTCGCGAGCTGCTTGAAAACGTCCAGTACGCACCGACTCGTGGCCGCTACAAAGTATATTTGATCGACGAAGTCCACATGCTCTCCAACAGCAGTTTTAACGCCTTGCTGAAAACCCTGGAAGAGCCGCCGCCACACGTTAAATTCCTGCTGGCAACGACCGATCCGCAAAAGCTTCCCATGACAATTTTGTCGCGCTGTTTGCAGTTCAACCTCAAAAATATGACGCCTGAGCGCATCGTCAATCACCTCAAGTTTGTGCTTGAGCAAGAGGTTATTCCGTTTGAAGAAAGCGCCTTGTGGTTATTGGGACGCGCTGCGGATGGCAGTATGCGTGATGCTCTCAGTCTTACTGATCAATCTATCGCTTATGGTTCTGGCAAGATTGTTCAATCTGAAGTTGCCGCTATGTTGGGGACTTTGGATCAAACTGCCGTCTATGAAATCGTAAATGCCCTGGCGTCGCTGGATGGCAAAGCAATCCTCGGTGCCGTACAAAATATGGCGGAACAAGCGCCGGATTACGCGAATGCGTTGGCCGAAATGCTGTCGGTTTTGCATCGCATTGCGATTGCGCAAGCCTTGCCGGAAGCCGTGGATAATAGCCATGGTGATAAAGAGCGCATTATGCAGCTCGCGCAACAATTGCCCGCGGAAGATGTGCAATTGTTTTATCAAACTGCGCTGCTCGGTCGCCGCGATTTGCCGCTTGCACCTGACGCGCGCGCCGGTTTTGAAATGGTCCTGTTGCGTATGCTGGCCTTTAAGCCGCAGGGCGTGATTGATGTTCCAACCCAATCCTTGCCGCAGTCGTCTACGCAAAGTCGTCCAGTACAAACTCCTCCTGTTGCATCACAACCAGTAGCGGTACCGGTACAGGCAATAGCAGTTGCACCTGTTGTTGATGTTGCGCCCACACCACAAGCTGTTGCTCCGGCGCCAATACCAGCTCCACAACCGCAAGTTACCCAAGCCTCACCCGTTGCAGAACAAACGCCTCCACCTTTTGATGGCCCATACGATAATGCGCCAGAAATGACGGGTGATGACTACGACGAATATGCAGCCGCACCGGCCTATTTAGACGCGGATAATTACAATCGCGTACCCGATGAGGTACCCGAGCCAAAAAAGTCTGAAGCGCCTGAAACTCAGGCGAGTACAGCTGTTGAAACCAGGCCTGAAATTGTTTCACCCGTTATTAATGACGCACCACCGATAACGCCAACAGCAGCGCGCAAAGTTCCCTACGAACAGGCATCGCCGCAAGATTGGCCGGAAATTTATTTGGGTTTGGGGGTGACGGGAATTTTACAAAGCACAATTGCCAATTGCCAGCTTGTTGCGCGTAAAGGCAATGAGTTCCAATTTATTGTCGATGAAAACAACAGCACGCTTTACGATCAAAGCCATCAGCAGCGTTTGGCAGATTTATTAAGCAATTATTTTATTGAGCGCGTGCATGTAAAAATCCAGCCGGGAAAATTAACCGCTGAAACACCGGCGCTTATTGCCAAACGCAAACAGGAAGAGCGCTACGCTAATGCAGTCAATGCGATAAAAACCGATCCCATTGTGCAACAACTTATTGAACACTTTGACGCAACCTTGCGCGAAGAAACGATTCAAGCCATTTAATTTTAGTGATGAAAAAGAGGAAGCTATGAACATCGGCGACTTAATGAAACAAGCACAACAAATGCAAGCCAATATGCAAAAAATGCAGGAAGATCTCGCGCAGGCAGAAGTAAAAGGCGAGGCGGGCGCAGGTTTGGTCTCCGTCATTATGACTGGCCGCCACGATGTAAAACGCGTCCACATCGACGATAGTTTAATGAGTGAAGATAAAGAAATGCTGGAAGATTTATTGGCAGCAGCGGTAAACGATGCAGTAAGAAAAGTTGAAGTACAAAATCGCGAACAAATGGCCAAGATGACATCCGGTATGGGTTTGCCCGCCGATTTTAAAATGCCGTTTTGAGCTGCGTTTGTCGCAAGTATCAATGTGTGATTCAAAATCGCATAAATACATCCTTGTAGCTTCCTCAAGTCATCCCTGACTTGAGGGTTTTGAATTGCAAATCAATACTTGCTCTGAAGATATACGGCAAGATTCACAATATTTTTTGAGAAATATTTTAATAATGTTCAGCCCTTTAATTGACGAATTAATGTCTTCTTTACGTTGCCTTCCAGGTGTTGGTCCCAAGTCGGCACAACGCATGGCATTGCATTTATTGGAGCGCGATCGCGAAGGCGCTGAACGTCTGGCGCAAAGTTTACATAAAGCGGTGGAAGGTGTTGGGCGTTGCCAGCGCTGCCGTACGCTCACAGAGCAAACTTTATGTGGAATTTGTAGCAATAATCGTCGTGATAACAGCATTTTATGTGTTGTTGAAACACCGGCAGATGTATTGGCCATCGAGCAATCGGGAACTTACCAGGGAAAATATTTTGTATTGCTCGGCCATTTGTCGCCCATCGATGGCATAGGCCCTGAAGATATCGGGATTGACCAATTAATGAATTTGTTGCAACAGGCCGCTGCAAGTAGCGAATCGATCAAGGAAATTATTCTGGCTACCAATCCTACTGTGGAAGGTGAAGCAACAGCTTATTACATTAGTGAACGCGCCAAGCATCATAATGTTATTGTCTCGCGTATCGCGCACGGTGTGCCACTGGGCGGTGAGCTGGAATTTATTGACGGCGGCACCTTGGCCCATGCTTTTTCCAGCCGCAGAAATTTTTAATTTATGATTATTTCCACTGAACCTGTCTGGATTGCGCAAGACTCCGAACTTGCAGAGTTGTGCGCGCGTTTGCGCCAACAAGCTGCCATTGCTGTCGACACTGAATTTATGCGCACGGATACTTTTTATCCGATTGCGGGTTTAATCCAGCTCGGCGATGGTAAAACCAGTTATTTAATTGATCCGCTTTCGATTCAGGATTTTTCATCGCTACGCGAATTAATGCTGGATGAAAACGTTGTAAAAGTATTGCATTCCTGCTCAGAAGATATTGAAGTATTTGAGCGTTTATTGGATGAAGTTCCATCGCCCATTTTTGATACCCAAATTGCAGCAGCTTTTGCAGGTTTTGGTTTTTCGCTGGGTTATGCGGGATTGGTGAAAGCTGTTTTGGGCATTGAGATTCCCAAAGATGAAACGCGCTCGGATTGGTTACAGCGGCCATTAAGTGCATCACAATTAAAATACGCTGCGCTTGATGTTGCGCATATGCTGATTGTTTATGGCAAGTTGTTGCAAATTTTAAAAGCCAGCGAACGATTAGCCTGGGTAAAAAGTGATTGCGCTGATTTGGTGACAAATGCCCGCAAGCCAGACGATTTTGCTGAAGCTTTTCACAAGGTTGGCCTCGCGTGGAAATTGCGGCCGCTTGAGTTGGCCATTTTGCGGGATCTTTGTATCTGGCGTGAAGCTGAAGCGCGTGTGCGCGATATTCCACGCAATCGATTAATCAAAGAGCCTTCCCTATTTGAAATTGCGCGCAAGCAGCCGCAGGATTCGGTGCATTTACAACGCATTGAAGATATTCCCTCGCGCACTTTGCGCAATGACACAGAAACGTTGCTCAGTATTGTTCGTACAGCGGCCGCTACGGATTCATCTTCCTGGCCCGCACGTTTGGATGCGCCGCTCGCATTGGGTGAAGCTCCCCTGTTGAAAGCGTTAAAAAAATACGTGCGCGAAATAGCAGAGAAATTGGATTTACCTCCTGAATTACTCATCCGAAAAAAAGAATATGAAGCTATCGCTCGTTCAGGAATGAAAGGCGGAACCTATGCTTTACCGGAGCGTTTGTTGGGATGGCGTTATGACATTATTGGCAAAGGATTATTGCACGTCGCTGCGAACCCTGATGCCGGTGAATTGGACGCGGTAGAGTCTGTTATACCAAACCATATTGAGTAAAAAATTTATCATTAGGTAAAAAAATACGCATGAAAATTATTTGCCAGATTTACCGCAGCCCAAAAGAAGAGGGCATGTATCTCTACGTTAAAAAAGAAGAGGGTTTAACGCGGGTGCCAGAAGAACTATTGAAACTTTTTGGTGTACCACAACCTGCGATGGTGCTGTTGTTAACACCAGAAAAAAAATTGGCACGGGTGAGTGTAGAAAAAGTCGCAGACAGTTTGGACACCCAGGGATATTATTTGCAAATGCCACCGCGTGACCAACAAGATCCGGAAATGCAGGAAATGCGTTCCAAAAACTCTAAACTTTCCGGTTAATATCGATTATTCAGGTTAAGCAAAATGCCAGTACAGGTTTTTTGGCGTGCTAAAAAATTGCATGAAATGTCTTCCTCGGAATTTGAAGCCCTGTGTGATGGCTGCGGCAAATGTTGCCTGCACAAATTGGAAGATGAGGATACAGGCGATGTGTTTTACACCAAGATCGCCTGTCGATTTCTGGATCATGATACTTGCAAATGCCAGGTATATTCCGAGCGCCAAAAGCATATTCCTGATTGCATAACCCTGACTCCCGATTCTGTTAAAGAGACATACTGGTTGCCTGAAACCTGTGCCTATCGTTTAATTGATGAAGGTATTCCGTTATTTGATTGGCATCCGCTGGTTTCGGGTGATCCTGAATCGGTTATTAAAGCGGGCATGTCAGTAGCGGGGCAGGTTGTACACGAAAATTCCGTCGACCCTGATGATATGGAAGATTATATAGTGCGCTGGGTATGAAGGGCGCCTTGGGCATAAAGAGAAAATCATGAATCAATTAACCACAATAGAATATGCGTGGGCCATTTATTTTGCTGGCAGCCTCGGTTGTACTATCGCCGCATGGTGGATGTTTTTATGGGCGTGGCGTTTTATTCGCTATACAGCCGTTGTCACAGTGATGACCATCCTGTTCACGCCCTATGCGATAGATGCACAAACCATGACGATGGCGCCTGCAATTTATACGTTGGTATTTGAGGGGCTTTCGCAGGGAATTACCCCAATAATGCCCTTGATCAAAGTCATGGTTGGTATTTGGTTGATTGGAATAATTCTGGTGCTGGTATTTGTGTTGCTCACACGTAAATCGACCCAAACAAAATCCCCGCGCAATAACTCCAGGAGTCGCTCACCCTCATCGCGTAATATGCGTCGCCCTGAACATCACGATGGGCGCCGTCATGAAAATCCGGTACGGTCTTCGTCACGGGGTTTAAGCCGGGATGAATACCAGGCGCGGGAAGAGTTATTAAAAGGCGAAGTGCCAATACGCGCGATCAGGGATTAGCTCCCGATGTTTGTTTTAAAGGCCAGCAACTGCTGGCTTTTTTTGTTTTGGGTGTCAGGAAAATGGCGATTTGTCGTTTTAGTGCTATAAATGAATGAAGATATTGCTTTAATGATTCATCGGTAGAAACACGACAATCCACTTCTTGTCCGCCTGACGAAAGGCTTTTGACTATGCGCAATCGATTATTTCTTTTATTACTTTTATCGGCTTATTTTTCGTTTGTGTCCCTGGCGCAAGCGCAAACACACGATTCAAGTAAAGAAGGGAACCATGCCGCGTCTGACGTTGCAGCAACGGCTGAAAAACCGGTTAAAAAGGATGATGCCAAAGCCAGTACCGAAAAAACAACGACAGAAAATATCACCGAAAAAAAAGCGACTAAAATTCTGCCCTCTGATGTGCGCGTGCTGATTGATATATCAGGAAGCATGAAACAAACCGATCCCAAAAATTTACGCAAACCCGCACTCGATTTAATTGTGCGTTTGCTTCCCGATAAAAGCCGCGCCGGTGTTTGGACTTTTGGTAATTCCGTCAATATGTTAATGCCATTCAAACCGGTGGATGCTGAATGGCGCAAACAAGCTGCTGCAAAATCCAACGAAATTAATTCGATTGCCATGTACACCAATATTGGCAAAGCATTGGATGAAGTTAGCTTTGATAAAAAATCATTGAGCCCTGACTACAAAACCCATATCGTTTTATTAACCGATGGCGTTGTCGATATAGGTTCAGATGCGGTTGCTAACAATACTGAACGGCAGCGCATTATCAATGACATATTGCCAAGTTTAAAAGCGGCGGGTTACATCATCCACACTATCGCATTGTCTGAAAATTCGGATATGGATTTGCTTAAAAAAATATCCGCTGCGACCGATGGTGTTTACACCCAGGCAATTTCTGCTGACCAATTAATGAGTGTGTTTTTAAAAATATTTGACCAGGCCGTACCTGCTGAACGAGTGCCGCTGGAAAATAACAGCTTTTTGGTTGATGCCAGTATTAAAGAATTCACTGCACTTATTTTCCGTAAGCCAGGCGAAGATAAAACCATCATTGTTTCACCTGAAGGAAAAGAATATTCAGGTACCAATCCTGGCGATGGTATTAATTGGTATCGCACCGATAAATACGATTTGATTACCGCTGATTCACCTAAAGCAGGGCAGTGGAAAATAAAAACGGAAATTGCCCCGCAGAGCCGTGTTACGGTTGTGAGTAATTTGCAATTGGTAGTTGATCCATTGAAAAGTAATATACACAGCAAAGATACGCTGGCTGTGACTTATTCTTTCCAGGAGAATGGCAAGACCATCACCAATAAAGATTTTTTGAGCCTGATTGAAACTAACGTAATAGTTGCCAAAGATAAAACCAAAGAAAATACAAACCTGTCTTTCACAGTTGCAAATCCCCCTGCAGATGGATTCTTCCACCAAAGCCTGAATAGTTTCCCAACGGAAGGTGATTATGAACTTCATATGTATGTTGATGGCAAAACCTTCAAGCGCGAATTTAAATACAGCTTAACGGTTAAGGATAGCCTCATGGTGTTAGAAAAAAATAACACCACGGCTGAAGATGGTAAGGTGACTTATACCTATAAAATATCTACCGACGATAAAGTGGTAGACCTTAAGAAAACACAAGTCAGTGTCAGTATAAAAAATTCACAAAATAATAATATGGAAAAAAACCTTAATTTGTTGGATGACAATCATTGGGAATTTTCTTTCTCTCCTGTCCAGGAGGGCGATTATGTAATTGATATCCATGCGCAAGGCGAATTGCTGGATGGCAACAAACTGGATGAAACCCTGCATGCAGATAGTTTTAATTACGTTTCAAAAAAATCGGAGCAAACATCATCAATATCCTCTGACGTAAAAGAGGAGCCTAAAAAAGAAGAAGCTAACAACGAAGATAAGGATAATAATTTATTGCTATATATTGCACTTGGCGTTGGCAATTTATTATTGATCTTGGCGGTTTATGTTGCCTATAAGTTTATTATGGGTAGTAAGGCCAAAGATGAATTGGCCGAGTTTGAGAAAACGCTCTCGGCAAATAGTGCGGAGGATTTAAATATTCTTTCCAAAAAAGCGGTAGAGACTTCGGCCTCTGAAAAAATGGCTCCTGAAAAAAAGGCTCCGGAAAAAACTGAAATTGATTTGTCAGATGAAGATCCTGCTCATATTCCCATAAACGATGATGATTCCGATCTGGACAAATTATTTCCATTAGATAGTATGGACGACCCTACTAATACGGATGAAAATAAATAATTTCCAATGCTGTGCGTCACTGTTATTGATTTGGATGCTTGTGCCTTTGAGCTTATAAACGAATTGCGCTTGCCTTTGGTTAATCGCTTTTATTCAAGTTGTAATTATCGTGTTAAATGTGGGCGCTTTGAGCGTGTTTACAGCTTCAATGCAAGCGGAAAAATAATTGCTGCAGCGCGATTAATTCCCCAGCGCTCGGGTCATTTCCTGTTGCGTAATCTTTGCGTTGACCCCGGATTGCGCGGCCAAGGCATTGCCAGTTATTTTATGCGCGCTATTCTTACAAATCTGGATGGCGCACATTGCTATTGTTATGCCTTGCCTCATCTGCAACATTTCTATGTGTCGCTGGACTTCAAGCATCTCACACCAGACCAGGTTCCCCATGACATATCGGACATGTATGTACGCCACCGCTCACGCAAGCGGGATTGGGTTCTTATGGGATATATTAATGAGCACGAGCAATTACCACGATAAGTAAAATTAACTGGCGATCCAGTTTTTCCGGCGTTATGATTCCAGCAACAACCAAGGAGACCGACTATGAACATCAATATTGGCATTAACGAGCAAGACCGTCAGGATATCGCTAATGGTTTATCAAAATTGTTGGCAGATACCTACACGCTTTATTTAAAAACCCATAACTTCCATTGGAACGTTACAGGCCCAATGTTCCAGACATTGCATTTAATGTTTGAAACACAATACACAGAGTTGGCTTTAGCGGTAGATTTAATTGCAGAACGTATTCGTTCGTTAGGTGTTTACGCGCCGGGCACTTACAAACAATTTGCAACGCTAAGCAGTATTAAAGAAGAGGACGCCATTCCCAAAGCACAGGATATGATTCGCCTGTTAGTCGAGGGGCAGGAAGCCGTAGTGCGTACTGCGCGTTCACTCTATGATGTTGTTGAAAAAGCGAATGATGAAGCAACTGCAGATTTATTAACACAGCGCATCCAATTGCACGAAAAAACCGCGTGGATGTTGCGCAGCTTGTTGGAATAATACTCAGTTTATTTTAAATTAAGTAGCCCAACAAAAAAAGCCGATCAATTTTAAGTTGATCGGCTTTTTTTGTTGGATTGATTTTTTATGGCAGGTTTTAAATAAGTGGTAATTGGATATTAAAACAAGTACCAAATTTTTCATCTGATGTGACAGACATCTGCCCATCGTGGTGATCAGTAATAATAAAGTAGGGGTAAGATAAGCGTTGTTCCACCGGGCAAGCAGGTTCTCTGTCCGAAATGGAAAAGAACGGTTGGAAAATATCTTCCTGTTCCAACGGGCTGAGCGCTTTACCGTTATGTTGTATTTTAATCCACAGCGAATCATAGAACTCGCTGATTTCAATATTAATAGCGGGGCTTACTTGTGACTTCCTGTTTAAGGAGTGGAATGCATTGCGCAATAAACGAATAAATACTTGCTGCAACTCGGAATGATAGCAAGGAATATTCGGTAAACCTTCATGATAGTGACGGGTTATGTGGATATCACTAAATTTCAAACCCGATAAGTCGGTAAATAAAGTATCTGCCAAATGAATGCTTTGATCCATCAATACTGTGATATCTGCCGGGGCTTTTTCATGGTGGTGGCTGCTCGCCAAATCCAATAAATTTTGGATAATTGATGATGCCTGGTTGCCACTGAAACGCGCATTTTTTAAGGTGTCTAATAATTCACTTTTGATGGCGTTGGCATCGTTGTTAGAAAGTTTTTCCTGGGCATTTAACAGGCTGGATAAAATCGATTGCAGCGGCAAATTAATATCGTAAGCCATGGCCGATGCAAGCTCACCCATGGCAGATATTTTATCGCGCTCGGAAACTTTATTTTCGGCTTTCATTTGTTTGGTGATATCGTCTACCAAAACCACAACACCTGTTTCGCCTTTATCGGTTAAGGCATAGATCGTAATATCAAAATAATATTGATCGCGCTGGCTATGTTTGATCGTCATGGTTTTTTTGGTATGCAAAACCTCTGCGACTTGATCAGGTGTGAGCGTAATAGCGGGATAGGCATCCCACAGATTTTTGCCCAGGACGCTAGCAATAGGGCGACCGGTAGATTCTTCTGCTACCTGGTTCCATTGGATAATTTCCATGCGTTGGTTCAAGCCAATCAACATCAGCGGCATGGATTCAACGATACTGGTGATATATTCTTCGCGGCTCTTAAGGGCTTCGGTGGTTTCTATTAATGAAGCCGTTCTTCTGGCAACGCGATCTTCAAGTGTAGCTTTAATATCTTTCAATTCGCGGTTGGCGCGCCCGGCGCGACGATTGGCCAATAACAAGAAAATCATCACAATCAGGAGCGTAAGGATTAACACGCTGCTGGAAAAATTGGCTACCCATTGCCATTTGGTACTACCATCGGGATTTCTAAAGCGCCAGAAAATATCGGCATAGGTATGCAGGCTGAAGGAGCAAAGAGCTAGGGTGGCTAACCATCTTTTCATAGGCGATTGTTTCTTGGAGAGATCACTGCACATGGGAGTAGGCCAGCATTTATGGCAGCCTACATAAAGTTGCGCATTGTATTACATCTATGAACTTAGGTGAAATTGATCGTTCTATTAATGGGATCTTGCAGGCATTCTTATTGAGGTGGTGAGGCGCTATCATAGGTATTCAAGCCGAATATTGGCTGAATAAAGTGCAAATTTGAATGCCGTGTTGTGAGTCATTTTTGGGCTGTGCATAGATTTTACGTATTAATGCCCTGGCAATGAAACAACGGTTACCAACAACCAATTTCTGTCATAACCGGCTTCTTGATGATGCAAAATAAGAACACCTTATTCATTATTGTGATCGCATTTGCGCTGGGTTTTGGTGCCAGTGAATATCGTCATCGGCAGTCAATTCAGCAGCAAAATATCTCTGCTAAAACTTTCCCAAAGGTTTCACCTGAGCCCGTTCGCGCCATACCAATAATTGATGTCCCGCCGGCAATTGATGTTCCGCAGACAGTGGTGACAACTCACGTTGCTAATTCCAGTAAAAAAACCGAAGAGCCTTTTTCATGGACGCAAGTAGATCATTTGGTTGCCGGCGCTCATTACGATGAAGCCATTCGTTTGCTGCAAACCCAAATGGGAGATGCAAAAAATGGAGCGCGTGCTTGGTTAATCCTGGCGTCCATTTATAAAAAACAATCCCAACCTGTCGCAGCAATTGATGCATGGTTTCGCTATGTAAAACTGGAAAGCGATGACCAGAAAATAAATAAAGCCCTAAGCGATATTAAAAATTATTTGTTACAGCTAAAAACAACACCGGCACTTTTTAATGACGATTATTCATGGTTGATGGCACAATTTGATGAGTTATTAAAATACAACGCTAACGACGGTGAATTGCACCTGGTGCTCGCTACGCTTTTGTTGCAGCTTAATGATGGTTACCAGGCGCAATACCACGCACTTATGGCGGTTAATGATCCTAATGTGCAAAAAAAAGCAGAGGTCATCCTCGCCCAGCTCAATGGAAATAATACACCGCAGGAAATGACAATCCCTTTAACCCGTTATGGTAATCAATATCTCATCAACGCAAATATCGAGGGTTATCCTGCGCGCTTATTGTTAGATACGGGTGCATCAATAAGCGGTCTATCCAGTAGTTTTACCGCAAAATATCCATCCATGATTAAAGCAACCAAACCTATCCGATTAAATACGGCGAGCGGAGTCCATGACAGTTTTTTGTTTACCGTAAGTAATATCAGCATCGACAACCTGGTTTTTAACCAGCATATGCTTACGCAATTACCGATGGATGACTCGCAGGGTTTTGATGGATTATTGGGGATAGATATTTTGGGGCGCTTTGATTTTGTAATTGACCAAAATGCTTCAGTCTTGCGTTTAAAGGCCAGGAAATAAAATCTGACGATTGAACAGTAAGTGCCGGTATTTCGCTCATATTTCTCTGCCATGGTATTATGCGCGCCTGATTTTGAAAGGTAATTGGCATGGCGAGTGAGTGGCTAGAATATAAGCAATCTATTGTAAATGTAATGGCACAAGATCATTACAGGTTGCAGCGTCGTTTGAGCGATATTGAAAAACTTGCGCGTGCGAAAAAGCCCTATGAGCAAGCCTTGGAAAAATGGCAGCAACAATTGCTGGTATCGCAAACAAAAGTTGTAAATCGTAGCAAGCTTATTCCCGCCGTTATTGAATTTCCTGATTTACCCGTATGTGAAAAACGTGACGACATTGCACAGCTTATTGCAAATAACCAGGTTGTCGTTTTGGCGGGTGAAACGGGTTCCGGTAAAACCACACAAATTCCAAAAATCTGTTTGAGCATAGGTCGCGGCACTCGTGGTCTGATCGGACACACCCAACCACGTCGTATTGCTGCGAACACAGTGGCAACTCGTATCGCAGAAGAATTGCACACCAGACTTGGTGACAAAGTGGGTTACCAGGTTCGTTTTAGCGATCAATCAAGCGAGCAAACCTTGATTAAAGTAATGACAGACGGAATCCTGCTCGCTGAAATTCAACATGATCCTTACCTGAATAAATACGATACGCTTATTATCGATGAAGCTCACGAACGCAGTTTAAATATTGATTTTCTTCTGGGTTACCTAAAACAACTATTACCGCGTCGCCCCGATTTAAAATTAATTATTACCTCAGCAACGATTGATTTGGAAAAGTTTTCCCAGCATTTTAATAACGCCCCCATTATTGAAGTCTCTGGCCGTACCTATCCGGTGGATGTCTGGTATAGGCCGCTATTTGAATCCTCAGCAAAAGAGGATGAAGGTGAGGATACTGAGCAAGATATTTACAGTGCTATGGTTGAGGCTGTACACGAAATAGAATCACATGAAAAATCCAGTGGTGGTCCACGCGGTGGCGATATTTTAATTTTCCTGAGTGGTGAGCGCGAAATTCGCGAAGCTGCGGATACTTTGCGTAAAGCGCAATTTGCGCATATGGAAGTCATCCCTTTTTATGCGCGTTTAAGTTTGGCTGAACAGCAACGCGTATTTGCTCCGCACACCGGGCGTAGGATTGTGTTGGCAACCAACGTTGCGGAAACATCAATTACTGTGCCCGGCATTCGCTATGTTATTGATCCGGGTTTTGCGCGCATTTCGCGTTACTCCTATCGCACAAAAGTACAACGTTTACCTATCGAGCCTGTATCTCAGGCAAGTGCAAATCAACGCAAAGGTCGTTGTGGGCGTGTTGCTGAAGGTATTTGTATTCGTTTGTACAGTGAAGATGATTTTAATAATCGTCCCGCATTTACCGACGCAGAGATTCTGCGCACAAACCTTGCCGCTGTTATTTTGCAAATGCTGCAATTGAAAATGGGTGACATCCATAAATTTCCGTTTATTGATGCACCCGATCATCGCTTAATCAGCGATGGCTATAAATTGCTAGAAGAGTTGCAAGCGGTAAATACCAAAAACCAATTGACCTCCGTGGGAACGCAGTTGAGCAAATTGCCGCTCGATCCCCGGCTTGCGCGCATGTTGCTCGCCGCACAGGAGCAATCCTGTGTGCGGGAATTGTTGATTATTGCAAGTGCATTATCTGTACAAGATCCGCGCGAGCGTCCGGTCGAAAAACAACAGACGGCAGACCAGAGTCATCGTCGTTTCTGGACTGAATTTTCTGATTTCGCAGGCTTTGTAAACCTGTGGGATTATTTTGAAACGCAACGCCAGGAGCTATCGCAAAATCAATTGCGTAAACTTTGCAAAAAAGAATTTTTAAATTATATGCGCTTGCGCGAATGGCGGGATATACATCATCAATTGTGCGTCGCTATTAAGGACTTGGGTTTTCAGGTTAACACTGTGCCTGCGGGTTATGATCCGGTGCACAAAGCCCTGCTGAGCGGTTTGCTCGGTAATTTGGGTTTTAACCATGAAGAGCGCGAATATTTGGGTGCGCGCAACCGCAAGTTCAGTATTTTTCCCGGTTCATCTTTAATCAAGAAAACACCTAAATGGATTATGGCGGCGGAGCTGATCGAAACATCAAAATTATTTGCACACACGGTGGCAAAAATTGAACCGGAATGGGCGTTAGCAGCTGCAGAGCATTTGGTTAAGCGACAATATTTTGAGCCGCATTATAACAGCCATAGCGGACAGGTTATGGCTTATGAAAAAGTCAGTTTGTATGGCTTGACGCTGATTGAAAAAAAATCCGTTATTTATTCACATATAGATCCGGCAGTATGTCGCGAAGTATTTATTCGCGCGGCCTTTGTTGAAGGACAATATGCAGAAAATCCAAAACGTAAAAATTTGCAGCGCAAGGGGGCAGTTAATGATTTCTTTGCGCATCAGCAATCGCTGTTAAAAGAGTTGGATGATTTGGAGGCAAAATCGCGTCGTCGCGATATCCTTGCTGACGAACAAGTCATATTTGAATTTTATAATGAAGTTATTCCCGAACATATTATCAACCTTGCCGGTTTTGAAAACTGGCGCAGGAAAGCCGAGCAGGAAAATCCCAGGGGTTTATTTATCAGCCGAGAAACACTCATGCGTCACGGCGCATTGGATATCACCCATGCGCAATTTCCCAATGAGTTGGAATGGCGTGGCATGGTGTTTCCACTCACTTATCACTTCGAGCCAAACCATTCCGACGATGGTGTGAGTATTCATGTTCCCATGAGCGTGTTGCACCAATTGCCTGAGCAACGCCTTGAATGGTTGGTTCCGGGAATGTTGCGGGAAAAATGTATTAGCCTCGTAAAAAGTTTACCAAAATCCCTGCGCAAAAATTTCGTTCCTGTGCCTGATGTAGTTGATAAAGCACTGGCTGCTATGTCACCGGATAATAAACCTTTAACTGATGCGTTAGGTTTGCAATTAAAACGTCAAACGGGAATAGACGTTGGTGTGGATGCATGGTTGGAAACACAGGTTGACAACTATTATCGCTTTAACATTAAGGTTGTGGATGACAAAGGAAAAGTTATTGCCAGCAGTCGGGATTTAAAACCGCTTCGCGAAAAATATCGTGCGCAAGTGCAACAAAATATCCAATCTGCTGCGACTAATATTGAGCGAGAAAATATTATCCAGTGGGATTTTGATACCTTGCCGCAGGCCATCCAATTACAGCGTAATGGTATTGGTATTCGCGCTTATCCCGCCTTGGTTGATAAAACAACCTCGGTTGCATTGCAAGTTTTGGATAATCCGCAACAAGCGGTGGAGCTCACGCAACGCGGCCTTGCGCGCTTGATGTTTTTGCAATTAAACCAGGCAGTAAAATATTTGCAAAAAGAGTTATTAAAAGGCCAGGAGATTGCGCTGACGTTTGCCAATATAGGTTCGCGTGATCAAGTGGCAGACGATATTATCCTTGCCGCCATTAAACAGCTTGCATTAAATGATCAAAACCAATTGCCGCGTACTAAGATTGATTTCGATAACCTGGTGGAATCAATTCGCGATAAATTAGTTGCCCATGCGCAGGAAATTTACACGCATTTGCTGGCAAGTTTGAAGTTATTAGTGGATGTAAGAAAAAACATTAAACAGCAAAAAAATGCTTTAGCCCTGGCATTTGCGTTAGGTGATATCCAGGAACAATTAAAGCATTTATTTTATGTAGGTATTGTATACAAAACACCGGACGAATGGCTGCGCCAATATCCGCGCTATTTACGTGCAATTCAATTGCGGTTGGAAAAGGCTGCACTTAATCCACAAAAAGATAAATTAACCTTGTTGGAAATCCAACCTTATTGGCAGCGCTTGCAGGAATACCTTGAAAAAGAAGGCGCTTTTGTTATGTCGCAGAATACAGCTTTGATGGAATATCGTTGGTGGATAGAAGAGTTGCGCGTATCGCTGTTTGCACAAACGTTGAAAACCCAAGTTCCAATTTCACCCAAACGTTTGGATAAACAATGGGATTTAGCGCTGGAAAAATAATTTATCAATAATAGTTTTTTTGCTTTTGCTTTTGCTTTTGCTTTTGCTTTTGCTTTTGCTTTTGCTTTTGCTTTTGCTTTTGCTTTTGCTTTTGCTTTTAATATCCCATGCAAGCTCCCCGAGCACTGGAAGAAAATGATTGGCAAACGCACAGGAAGTGCGTTTGAGTGACTACGCGGCAAGGATGCCGCGTCGGAACGACAGTCATTTTCTGAAGCGCGCAGGAAATAGGAGCGAGTTGGGTCGCCTTTCTTTTGGTGACTTTTCTTTGGCGAAGCAAAGAAAAGTTACTCGCCAGAAGGCGAAACAAAAGCTATTTAAAAATTAAACTCTTTCTTATCTTCCAATATGAAACGCCTGCCGCGGGCCTCACTTTTCTTTGCTTGTCCAAAGAAAAGTAAGCAAAAGAAATGACACCCAACTCACGCCTTTATCCTCCGCGCTTCAGAAATTTGCTGTCGTTCCGACGTGACATCCATGTCATGACGTCACTCAAACGCACTTCCTGTGCGTTTGCCAACAAATTTCTTCCAGTGCTCGGGGCGCTCATATGGGAAAGATTTAGGAGCGCTTTATTACGTACGAATTTGGGTAATTAACCCACTTAAAATCCATTTCTGTAAATACTGTGCCGCTTGCATAGGCACTTGTTCTTCTGCAAACCACTCGCACAGGCCGCCACACACATCTGCAAAATTTTTGTGTTGTAAAAAATTATCAAGCGCCCAAGCTTCCGGTTCATCAATCGGACGATAAACCACTTGCAGATCTTCTCGCCAAATTAACCAGTCTTGCGCTTTTTCTGATGTTTCCATCGTCAATGCGATTTTATCTTTTGTTAACGAACTCCATAACTCCGGTGCGTTAGTGAAAAAAGTTAAATGTTGCAAAGATGGATGAAATTCAATGTGCATGGTCATCCATTGTTCTGGTTGCAATGCTCGCACATCATCAAGTGTTGCATTAATTACATCGGCAGCATCAAACGCCATCACTTGCGCCCATTCAAAAGCAGCGAGTTCAATTATTGGATTGTGTTTTTGCCAATGTGCGTGTTTTCGTAAAAATTCACCCAGCTTTTCGCCAAACCAGCGTAAGGATGGATGGTGGGATGGATTTGTTGCAATAAATTCACTGGCGATTGCAATAAAATCCTGTTCACCCAGATAAATTTCCAGTGCAGGATAATCATTGCGCAACGCATCTATCAACCGCAAGCGATAAGCTTCATGATAAATCTGCAATCGTTCTACTTGAGAAAAAGCCGGTGTTTCCAAAGTTAAACCATTGGCGTCTTGGCTTTTATCAAGCAGGAAATCTTGTAATGCCGTTTGCAATTCGGCGAGACTTTTGGATTTCATATGAGTTATTTGCGCGTTATTAAATAATCGATAGATGCTTTCCCGGGACCAGCAATAGCGAGCCAGAAGAAGATGGCTAGATAAGCAGTTTCAGAAAAACCAAGCAAGGTATCCAGCGAATCGACTTGTTCCCAAAGCGCACTTTTTATTGCAACAATCATAATGACACCCAATATGCCGCCAGAAATTCGGGTAAATAATCCGAGCATAATAAAAATTCCGCAAATAAATTCTGCTCCGGCGGTAAAAGGCGTCAGTATATGGGGAAAAGGAATTCCCCATTCGATAAAGTTTTCAGTAATTTGCTCCAGGTTTTGCAGTTTTCCCCAGCCGCTGATTATAAATATTTCACCGACAACCAGACGTGCAAATAATGGCCCCAGCCATTGGATATAAGCGGCAATCTTTTCTGGGCCGAGAAGGGTAATATTAATAAAAGAATTAAATAATTTTTTCATGATGTGTCCTTGAAAAATTAAGAGTAGATTTTACGTTTTTCATTTTCTGCTAAAACATTTGCGGAAATGACGCGAGCTTTTTGAAGTTCAGTTAATAGGGTTGCAAGAGGTGGAATATCGTCATCGCGTTCAATCATGGTGCTGATATGGCCGAAGCGACGAACGCTTTCAGCGTAGAGTTCCCACACTGAATCGATAATATCGTGATCGTGTGTATCGATACTGTAATCACCTTTGTTTAGGTGCCCGGCGAGGTGAATTTGCTGGACGCGATCTGCCGGCATGGCTTCCAAATAAATTAATGGATCAAAACTGTGGTTGTGTGCGCTTACGTGGATGTTGTTGATATCGAGCAAAATCAAACAATCTGCTTGCTGCGAAACTGCGCGCAAAAATTCCCATTCTGAAATCGTGGAGTGTTGGTAGGTTAAATAGCTGGAAACATTTTCCAGCAGAATGCGCTGGCCTAAAAAATCCTGCACTTGCGTAATGCGTGCGACTAAATGATTAAGTGCTTCTTCGGTATAGGGGAGGGGCATCAGGTCGTGCAGGTTAATGCCTTGGGTGCCTGTCCAACATAAATGGTCAGAGATCCATTTGGGTTTTACCCGTTGTGCGAGTTTTTTTAAATCGTGTAAATAATTCTGGTTCAATGGGTCTACGCTACCAATCGATAAAGAAACACCGTGCATAACAACCGGGTAGCGCTCGCAAATTTTGTCTAAATAATAAAGTGGCTTCCCACCGGCAACCATATAGTTTTCACTAAGGATTTCCAACCAATCAACATGGTGCTGGTTTTCGATCAAGTCGATGTAATGTTCGCTGCGTAAACCAAGGCCAAAACCTAAATGGGATTGAAGTGGAATTTGGGTAGCCATGTGCGGTGACCTAAAAATTTTCGGGTGTCGTTTATAAAAATAAAAAGGCTGTGAAGTTAGGAGACTGCACAGCCCTTGTGTGGATCACGTTAAATTATTTAGCGTCTTTCATTTCTTTACCGCCTTGTGCGGCGCATTCTTTAGCTGTGGTTACAGTGAACCCTTTACCTTTACAGCTGTTTTGGCCTTTGCATGCATTAGTAGCCGTTTTGCACGCTGAGTGGCCTTTACATGCGTTCGCACCACCGCACTTGACGGTGCCTTCGCTGGCTGCAGGCTTATCGTCTGCCAGGGCCAAACCGGTTGAGAATAATGCTGCAGTAGCCAATACAAGAGCAGAGGTAGTCATTGTTTTCATTTCAGTAAATCTCCATTCATAGATAGTTAGGTGTAGGTAATAAATTGAGGGAATAATACTGGTTTGCCTCAACTCCTATAGTAGATGTGTGTCCATCGAATTTGTTACACGAGAAAAAAATAAAATGTGAGCCTGGTTTGAATTCTGGTAAATGAGGTTTTTCACAATGCCCATCGATACGAAAGCATTTATGTGAGTGATTGGGAATTCATACCGGCCTGGTTGATTCATGTACACCTGATTATGAAGCGAATTATGAGTCCGATTTGCAATAGAGAGAATTGATCTATATAGCAAAATATTGACTTTTAATTATTGCCTTTTTGTTGCGAGAATCGCTGCGGCATCTACGCTGTAATACAACTGCAATATAGTCACAACATAATGCGCGCCAGAACGCTACAAATGCTTATGCGTCGCGTCAGTAGTTTATGTTATGACCATATCTATTAAAAAACCTAGGGGACAACCTCATGAAAAAAGCTCTATTACCATTAATGATTGCTTCACTTGTACCTGCGGCTGCTTTTGCAGACGTGACTGTATACGGTAAAGCATTTGTTACCTGGCAAAATTCTGATTTGGGTGTGGCTGATCAACAGTACACTGAATTGGTTAATAATGGTTCGCGCATCGGCTTGAAAGGTTCTGAATCAATAAACGAAGATACGAAAGTTATCTATCAATTCGAATATCAAACCAAGGTAGATGATGGCGCACTCACCGGCCAAACCTGTACCGCAACTTCTACTACCACTACCCCTGCTGCCACTACCAAAACCACATGTACGGTGAGTGGCCAAACTTTCACCCAACGTAATATTTTTGTTGGTTTGCAAAGTAATTTTGGTGTTATTAAATTAGGTATGTTTGATACTCCGCTAAAGGTTGCACAAGAAAAAGTTGATTTGTTTAATGATTTAATCGGTGATATGCAAGCCGTTATCCAGGGTGAAACTCGGGCCAAGAACGTAGTGCAATACTCGACCAATGAATACAATCACATCTCTGCTAACTTTGCCTACATTAACAGCGAAGTTGATCAACCAGGAACTGTAAACGGCTACTCAGCGTCCATCGCCTACAGTACCAAAACCATTTACCTGGGTTTGGCTAATGACCATAACGTGCTTAATGCCAATAACAAAACGGTAATTAGCCCAACCATTGCTGGTGCAGGCGCTCCTGATGATACTGACATTGTTCGTGCTGTGGGTCGTTTTGTTGTTGGCCCGGTGACACTGGGTGCGCTTTATGAAACTTATGACAATGGAAAGATTGGCGCTAGCAAAATTGATGACAATGGTTATTTGTTATCTGCCAAGTGGGACATCGACTCCAAGTGGGCGTTGAAAGCGCAACACGGTCAATCGCACATGATGGGCGCTACGGTTGAATCAAAAACTACCAGCTTGGGTGTAGATTATAAATTGTCTAAAAACGCTACCTTGCTGGGCTACTACACTAAAACTGAAGATGACAAAGCTGTTTCAGGTTTTACCCAACGCGATGACACTTACATTGGTGGTGGTATAGAATTCAATTTCTAATTAGCCATTAGCTCGAAAGATGGGGTGCTCCGGCACCCTTTTTTATTGTTCACTTTTATTGTAGAGATGATCCATGAAAAATATTTTCGCTTTGTGTGTGCTGTTAACTCTCGCCAATATTACTTATGCAGATGAGGATGAATGTCCTGCTGCTGTGGATGTCGCAGAAGCTCAAAATCAAAATCTCTATAAGAATTGTGATTATTCGCAAAAAGGTTTGAATGGTGTTTTGCATCGTGCGCTTGCAGGTAAAAAGAGCGATGACAATGACAACGAAACTGACAGTGAATCATCAAAAACACCGGTAGAAAAAAATCAGAAAGTTACCAGCAAAACTGAGCCGTTAAAGGATGGGGAATTTGGTTCTGCGCAGCAATTGCAATCAGTAAAGTTTTTATTGTTGGAAAAAATATTCCTTGAATGCCCGAAAGGATTTGTCGTCGAAAGTGAGCGTTATTCGCCTGTACCCAATAATAAAACCATGAAGCTTGAGTTGGCACATCACTGCTTGTAAGCATTATTCTTGTAGCCAGGTGCTGATTGATGGCAGTAGCCATCCGTTACAATTGTCACTTATGGTATAGCGCGATACTTTTATAATGGCCGCTCTGGCCATTTCGTGTTTTCTTCCCTACAGCATTTAGGCAATCTGCATGGGTTGTTGCGGCTAAGGACTTTGGGTAAAGTGGCGTCCCCTTGGCGACATCACGCCTTTCTGTTTGTTCACTCTGCGTTTGGCGTATCACTGAATATCATGAAAACTTCCTTGCTTATTGTTTCGGTTTTATCTGTTTCATTATTAGTTAATTCAGCTATGGCTGAACCTGATGATCCTTTTGCTGCACCCGATGCATCGGCTCCTGCGGTTGAATCCACAGCGGCAACTTCTCCTGGTGCGCCTGTCACTGAGTCTGCAGTTACCATGGCCAAGTCCCCGGTAGATCCCTGGGAGAAGTTCAATCGCTCAATGTTTACCTTTAATCAAAAGGCAGATAAATACTTTTTAAAGCCAGTTGCCAAAGCCTACGTGCGTTTGACTCCCGGTTTTTTCCGCCGTGGTGTTGATAATGCTTTATCCAATGTGATGGAAATCCCCAGCGCGCTTAATGGTCTGTTGCAAGGTAATTTTCGCAGCGCTGCACACGATACCGGTCGCCTGTTGGTGAATTCAACCCTGGGGCTTGCGGGCATCCTGGATGTAGCGCAATACATGAATTTAAAACAGACCGATAACGAAGATTTTGGCCAAACCCTTGCGGTATGGGGCGTGGGTTCTGGTCCTTACATGGTATTACCTTTGCTGGGCCCAAGTAGCTTGCGTGATACCACGGCTGTTCCGGTAGATTGGTATACAGATCCCAAAACCTATATCGATCACATCCCAACCAAAAACACTGTTCGTGGTATTTCTGTGGTCAATACCCGCGCGAATTTGATGCCGCTTGAAAAAAGCGTTTCTGGCGATAAGTATGTGTTTTTCCGCGAGGCTTATTTGCAGCACCGTAATTTCTTGATCAATAACGGTAAAGTGGAAGACAGCTTTGGGGAAGATGAAGATTCAGACACAGACTCGGGCTTTTAACCCGAGTCTTTAACACGTGAATTACCTGATTATTTCGACGATTTCCAAACCCAATACATAGCCTGAGTCAGCATCGCCAGCACAGCGCGCAACTTTTGCCTTGGCGTGCAGTGTCGGGTTATGGCCATGGTCAGATGATATTTCTACCACGAGTTCAGTTCCTGCCGGAATTTGCGTTTTCGTTTCTACTTGCATACCGCCGCCGCTTAAATCCCGACATAAGCCTTCGATAACACCCTCATCGTGTGAGAGCTTTGCGCTTAAGGGAGCACTGATTTTCATGCGGATAAAGTCACGTTTTTCACTAAAGCCTTTATCAATAGAGCTCATATTTTGTCCTCTTATAACTTGTTATCTATCTCGTTATGTATCTGGGCGATGAATGGCAATATGCTAATTTGCGACACCCACTGAGTGTAGCACAGGCGCGCAAAAAGCCACCTGATCGCTTGTTTATCTTCCGCTTCGCGTTAAAACTTGTGGACCGAATAATATTTTCGGGGATTTTGTTCAGCTATGGTAAAACTAACCATAATTAGCATAAATACTGCGATGAATTGCTTGCGGGATAAGTGCTGAAAGAGTAGTGTTGTGCGCCCCTTAAAAGTTGACTCCCGAAACCCTAGTTGAGAAACACCTTAGATGGCTGAGAAACGTAAAAAACTGCTCATCATCGATGACGATGCACTCGTTCGGCGCAGTATTGCTGTTTATTTGGCCGATAGTGGTTTTGACGTTTTTGAAGAAGGTGAGGGCAACCATCTTTGTGATGCGATAAGAAAATACGCTCCGGACCTGGTTATTACCGATTTGCGTATGCCCGGTGCCGATGGTTTACACGTACTCAAACAGATTAAACAACACCAACCCGATTTGCCCGTCATCATCATTTCCGGTGCGGGTAGTGTGAGTGATGTAGTGCAGGTGTTGCGATTGGGAGCGAGTGATTATCTGGTGAAGCCGGTGTTGGACATAGAAGTATTGGTCCACGCGATTAATAAGGCGCTTGAGCGCACCGATCTCCTCCTTGAAAACCAGCGTTACCGAGAACAGTTAGAAGCCGCCAACCAGGAATTGCGAGAAAGTTTACGAGTGCTAGAGCGCGACCAGCTCGCCGGTAAACAAGTCCAGAAACGTTTAATGCCCAACCGCCTGGTAACCCAGGATCACTACGAAGTTGCCCATTACATAGCGCCATCGTTATTCCTCAGTGGCGACTTTATCGATTACGCCCACATCAAAAAACGCTACCTTGCCTTCTACCTTGCTGATGTTTCCGGCCACGGTTCCTCCTCTGCATTTGTCACCATCTGGTTAAAACACCTTGTGAGTCGAATGGTTCGTGAGGAAGGTTTGTTTGGCGATGAAGAATCCTTTGAAAGCGGTGCCAACCACCTGTTGCAAACGGTAAATCGTGAAATTAAAGAAACGCGGTTGAACCATCACCTGACTTTTTTTGTCGGTGTAATTGATACCCACACGCAACTGATGAATTATGCAGTCGCTGGCCATTTGCCCATGCCGATTTTAAAAACCGAGAATAGTTGTCGTTATTTGGAAGGCAACGGCAAACCGGTTGGGATTTTTAAAGATGTGAGTTGGCAGACGTACCAGTTGCAGTTGCCTGATGTATACACGCTGTCATGTTTTTCTGATGGTGTCCTGGAAATCTCGCCCGCTGAAACAATTCAGGAAAAGGAAGCCCTTTTGTTGCAAAAAGTTGACGAATCAACTGGCAGCCTTGAATCCATCTGCAATACTTTACATGTTAAGGATGATGGCGAAACGCCAGATGATATTGCCATCCTTACGATTGCCAGAGGTAAGTAAAATGCGTCCCGGTCAGATACTCGTTGCAGACCATGCCGGTGTTTACATCATTAAGATGACTGGTGATGTGCGTCTAACGTTATGTATATCTTTCGATCACTTTATTGATGCCATGCTCGCAGCGCCAAATTTTTCATCGGTGTTGTTCGATTTGTCAGAAGCGGAAGCTGTCGATAGCACGACACTTGGCTTGATGGCAAAAATCTCCTTACTTGCACAAGAAAAACGCCATATTACCCCGGTGATTTTAGCGACCAATGCAAGTATTAAACGTATTCTGGATACCATGGGTTTCGCCGATATTTTTAAAATTGTCAGCAAGCTCGAAATGGATATAGAACCGGAACAACGCTTAACCGAAATTAATTGTGATGAGCAGGAAGTAAAAGAAAAAGTGCTGGAAGCGCACAAGATTTTGATGGGACTCAATGAACAAAACCATGAAACCTTCAAAAACCTGGTTAACATGCTCGAAAATTCGTAATCACAAATCCCCGTGTAAAACTCTTCTCTCTCCTTAAAGTTTTTTAAACGATTTTATTTTTCGCGATTGATTTTGCGCGCATAAATTCTGCGTGGGATACATAAATCAAATCGGCTACTTTTCGAATAACATATTCTTCGTACTTATTTAATTCATTGTCGGCAAACGCCAATTCCCACATGGAAATCAGTAGCTCAAATTTTTCTTGCGGTGTGCAATGTTGGTGAACGAGTGTAGTGAATTGGTGCAGGGATGTTGCATCTTCAGTTTCTTCCCTTGCCAGCTCAATCAATTCATTGATTTGTGCGTCGGCAATCGAAAATTTTTGCTTCAGATGTATTTTGAGTGACTGCATTTCACGTTCGTCAAATACGTGGTCAGCCATAGCAACTTCAATTAATAAAGCGGCGACAGCCAGTTGTTTTTGCGAATGGGAAAGCGAAGAAGAAACATCACCCGCAGGTTGCAGGTGACGTTCAAAAAACGCAGAGATTTTACTTAACAAAACTCAGTCTCAATAAAAAAGTTTCAATCAATATTAAAGAGCGCGTTCTTTCAGCAGTTTTTCCAGGCTGAGTTGGTCTTTCACGAAACCGCGAATACCTTCAGCCAATTTGTCATTTGCCATTTGGTTTTGGTTCATGCCAAAGCGGAAGCTTGGTTCTGTCTCGGTAACTTTGGCAATTTTTTCGCCAGTGTTTGATGGAGAAAGCACACGCTCAAGTTTGCCCTGGTCTTGTTCCAGCTCTTGCAACAATTGTGGGCTGATCGTCAAACGATCACAACCTGCCAAAGCTTCGATTTCTCCGATGTTACGGAAGCTCGCGCCCATCACAACAGTGTTGTAGCCGTTTTGTTTGTAATAGTTGTAAATGCGACGTACAGAAACTACGCCCGGATCTTCTTCAGCGGTGTATTCTTTTTTATCGGTGTTGGTTTTGTACCAGTCCAGGATGCGGCCTACGAATGGAGAAATCAAAAACACACCTGCGTCTGCACAAGCAGCGGCTTGTTCAAAACCAAATAATAAAGTCAGGTTACAGTTGATGCCTTCTTTTTCCAGTACTTCAGCGGCGCGAATACCTTCCCAGGTAGAAGCCAATTTGATCAGGACGCGTGATTTATCAACGCCGCCTTTTTGGTATAACTCAATCAAATGACGTGCTTTGGCAATACTTGCATTAGTGTCGAACGACAAGCGCGCATCAACTTCTGTAGAGATACGGCCTGGAACCAGTTTTAAAATTTCCAAACCAAGGCCAACGGCCAGGTTGTCACTTGCGGCGCTCAATTGTTCAGCGCTGTTGGCAATGCTTTTTGCAGCATTGATAGAAGAATTCAATAGATCCTGGTATTGCGGCATTTGAGCAGCTTTGTATACCAAAGAGGGGTTAGTGGTGGCGTCGATTGGCTTATACAAGCGAATCGCTTCGATATCGCCAGTATCGGCAACGACGTCGGTGATTTTTTTCAGTTGTTCGAGTTTGCTAGTCACAATAGTTTTCCTATAACGGAGTTAAGAGACATACACGAATACTGCGCTCGACATAACTGCGTTAAAAATCGCCAAACAATGCTCATTTACTCTGTGTAAACTCCGCTTGTTTGGCGATTTTTGCCTTGTTCTGTCATCGCTCGCAACTTCGTGCAAAAGCCTCGCAAGGTTGATATTTCTAATTTGCCGTAGGATATATTATAGTCTTTTTGACTCTTAGCTGAAAGCCATCTTTTCATAAAGCCAGAATGGCTTCATTGTGGCGATGACCCGAGCGATCTTAGTTGGTCAATTCAGAACTAAATGGTACATCATTTAGAGTATCGAGGGCTGCTTTTATTACAGCAATTCCTGCATTTGGTTTGTGTGCTTGCTCAGAAATCACGCGTCTGAATTTTCGTGCGCCAGGCATGCCCTGGTATAGGCCTAAAATATGGCGTGTCATATAATTCAAGCGCACGCCTTGTGCGAGTTGCTCTTCCGCATAAGCAATAAATCCTTCAATCACTTCTTCGCGGCTGACGACCGGTTTATCAACACCGTAAATTTTTTGATCCACTTCGGCAAGTAAATAAGGGTTGTGATAAATCTCGCGGCCCAACATGACGCCATCGACTTCATTGAGTAAATTCAACGATTGCTCAAGCGTTGTTATGCCGCCGTTAATAATAATTTCAAGCTCGGGATGGTCTTTTTTGAGCTGCGCAACCTTTTCATATTGCAGTGGCGGAATTTCGCGATTTTCCTTGGGGCTTAAACCTTTCAACCAGGCTTTACGCGCGTGGACGATGAAGGTTTTGCAACCTGTTTCTGCCACAGTGCGCACAAAATCCAGCATGCCGGCGTAATCCTCCATATCGTCAATGCCAATACGGTGTTTGATAGTGACAGGAATTTTGACCGCGTTTTGCATGGCAGCGATGCATTCAGCGACGAGCTTGGGTTCTGCCATCAAGCAGGCGCCAATCATATTATTTTGCACGCGATCACTGGGGCAGCCGCAGTTGAGGTTTACTTCATCGTAACCCCAGTCTTCGGCGATTTTTGCGCATTCGGCCAGAGCTTTGGGGTCGCTGCCGCCAAGCTGTAACGCGAGTGGATGTTCGCTGGCATTAAAATCCAGAAAGCGTTTGCGGTCGCCGTGAATCAATGCGCCGGTGGTTACCATTTCACTGTAAAGCACTGCTTCTTTGGTTAGCAGGCGCCAGAAGCTGCGGCAGTGGGTGTCGGACCATTCCATCATGGGAGCGGCGGTAAAGCGGCGATTTGGGTTTTTTGTCGGCATGTGATGCTGGTTACTAGTGTCGGCTCAATTACCGCGAACGCGGGCAGGGCGCTAGTTTATACCGAGCCACTGCTGAACCCAAAGCCGGATTTATCGATATGTTGGCTGGTGGGAGAGATAACTCGCGTGTACAGATTTGTTGTGCATATTTCACACTATTCAAAATTGATTGGGTTGTTTGGCGTAGATAACCGCGTTGTAAAATCGTGTATCTATATTTAGCGGAAAAAGTGGATTAAAATCCTTGCGCTTGTATACAGGCTGCTCTCGAAGCAATCCTGATAAAAAATAGGCTAAACGCCACGGAAATCCTCATATTGTTGTTTGGCTAGATAATTTGCACAAAGACGTTTCGGTTGCCTGGCCGGTTATTGCGTGAGCTTTAACGGGTTATTTTGCTACATCTGTAGTTTGCAATCCTGATGTGTCTTGGTGTCCTGAAAGCAGCTTTGATTATTTAAAAAGCTGTATAAAAAATAAATCATTCGCGGCGTGCACACGGATCGCGACTAACTCAGGAAATGCATATGTATCTATCTAACACTGCAGCGGCAGCAGCCGTTGTGCAACCTCCATTTTTGTCCAACGATAATTGTTCGCGTAGAAAATTGTGGCAGCGTTCAAGCGGCCTGCTTGGTCTGGTGTGGGCGCTATCGGCTCTGTCCCCTTCCGCTTATGCGGGTTGCGAATATATTGTCAGTAATCAATGGAATACGGGTTTTACCGGCACTATCCGAATTTCCAATACCGGAGCCAGCGCAATTAATGGCTGGAATATAAGTTGGCAATATGCCAATGGAGACCGTGTAACCAGCAGTTGGAATGCGACTGTTACAGGTTCTAACCCTTATGCTGCGACGGGTTTGAGTTGGAACAGCACCATCCAGCCCGGGCAATCAGCCGAGTTTGGCATCCAGGGTACCAAAGGTGGCGCTAACGCTGAAATTCCAGTGATTTCAGGAGCCGCCTGTGCGGGGGGAACAACATCCAGCTCGGCACCGTCCACATCCAGCTCCAGCGTGGCGACTTCAAGCAGCTCATCGAAAGTCAGTTCAAGTGTGGCGACGAGCAGTTCATCGAAGTCTTCGGCACCCAGCACCAGTTCTTCCGTGGCATCCAGTGTGAGTTCTACCTCCGGCCAGCAATGTAATTGGTATGGAACGCTTTATCCATTGTGCGTAACGACAACCAGTGGTTGGGGTTATGAAAACAATAAGAGCTGTATTGCGCGCTCAACCTGTGCGGCGCAACCAGCACCTTATGGCATCGTGGGTGCTGGCTCATCATCATCTGTGGCAACAACGAGTAGTTCATCGAAATCCAGTGTGGTGAGCAGTGTTGTTAGTTCGTCGTCCAAGTCCTCCAGTTCTTCTGTATCGAGTTCGTCGAGTTCAACGCCGATTGTCGGTTTGGCGTTCCGTGGTGTGGGTTTGGCTGGTGCCGAATTTGGCACAACCTATCCCGGCATCTACGAAAAAGATTACATTTATCCCAACCAAAGTGAGGTGGATTACTTTAAAAGTAAGAGTATGAATACCTTGCGCTTACCATTCTCATGGGAGCGTTTGCAGCCAACCCTGGGTGCCGCTTTTGATGCGACCGAATTAGGCCGTCTTGACGCATTTGTGACCGCAACGACTGCGAAGGATATTAACGTCGTTATTGATCCGCATAACTATGCGCGCTGGAACGGTACGGTGATTGGTTCCGGTGTATCCAATGCGCAGTTTGCAGATTTGTGGACTCGCCTGGCGACGCGCTATAAATCCAATAGCAAAGTGATTTTTGCGATCATGAATGAACCTAACACTATGCCCACGGAGCAATGGTTAAGCGCCGCCAATGCCGCAATTGCGGCGATTCGTGCAGCGGGTGCACCTAACCTTGTTCTGGTTCCTGGTAATGCATGGACTGGCGCGTCTACCTGGAGCCAAAATTGGTACGGTACGGCTAACGCGGTGGCGATGTTGAATATTGTCGATAGCGGAAATAACTACGCTTATGAGGTTCACCAATACCTTGATTCCGATAGCTCCGGTACATCGCCAACTTGTGTTAGCACAAGCATTGGTGTTGAGCGGTTAACGGAGTTTACCGCCTGGTTGAATACCAACGGCAAACGCGGTTTCCTCGGTGAGTTTGCTGGTGCTGATAATGCGACCTGTAAAGCGGCGGTGACTAATATGCTCCAATACATGCAGACAAATAATAATGTATGGATTGGCTGGACCTGGTGGGCGGCGGGGCCATGGTGGGAAGATTATATGTACACCATTGAGCCAAAAGCGGGCGTAGATCGTCCACAAATAAGTTGGTTGAGCCCTTATTTGTTTTAAATCATTTTCGACACTTGTAGAGGAGGGCCAGCATCGAAAGATGTTGGCCTTTTTTTATTTTCGCTTATCATGAGTCAATTAATTCGTTGTTAAATTTTACATTGGATATTGATATGTCGCTGACTCACATTGACGAACAGGGCAATGCCAGCATGGTGGACGTGAGTGAAAAAGCCATCACGGTGCGCGAAGCGCGCGCCTATGCTCGCGTGCGTATGCAACCTGCAACGCTTGCGCAAATCCAGGCGAATAGTTTGAAAAAAGGTGATGTACTTGCCGTCGCTCGTATTGCCGGAATCCAGGCGGCAAAAAAATGCGCCGATTTAATCCCGCTCTGCCATCCATTAATGCTGACTAAAGTGGGCGTGGATTTTGAAATTAATTTATCGGAAAGTTCTGTGGATATTTATTCGCTGTGCAAACTTTCCGGTCAAACCGGCGTTGAAATGGAAGCGCTCACTGCCGCAAGTGTTGCAGCCCTAACGATTTACGATATGTGTAAAGCCGTTGATATGGCGATGGTAATTGAAAATATTTGCTTGCTGGAAAAATCTGGCGGTCGTCGTGGGCATTACCAGCGTGTGGAGTAATTCGTGATTACAGTTTTATTTTTTGCCCGGCTGCGTGAACAATTGCAATGCAGTTCGCTTGAGCTTGAATACTCACCTTCATTTGATGTTGCTTCCGTGCGAGCCAATTTGCTTGTCGCTTATCCCCACTGGGCAAAATTTTTGCTGGATGAGAAATTATTGGTTGCAGTGAACCAAACCCTGGTCAAAGCGTCCCATCCCATAAGTGATGGAGATGAAGTTGCCTTTTTTCCGCCAGTAACCGGGGGCTAAAGTGATATCCATCCAACATGAAGATTTTGACGTAGGTGTTGAATATAAAACGCTTACTGAAAATGATACCAGCGCTGGCGCTGTAGTTACATTTATTGGCCGTGTTCGCGATTTGAACCTGGCGCGCAATGTTTCGGGGTTGCATATCGAACATTATGCGGGCATGACGGAAAAATCTATCCAGACGATTGTGGATGAAGCTCAATCCCGCTGGAAAATTTTACGTTGTAATATTGTTCATCGCATTGGCGATTTGTACCTTGGCGACAATATTGTTTTTGTGGGAGTGACAAGCGCTCATCGCGAAGATGCATTTGACGCTGCGAATTTCATTATGGATTATTTAAAAACCCGTGCGCCGTTTTGGAAAAAAGAATTGACTGACCAAGGCAGCATTTGGGTTGAGTCGCAAGTAAAAGATATGAATGCTGCCAAACGCTGGGAATGATTTTTAACATCACCAACAGGATTTGCCATTATGACTACTTCTCATTCTTCGTTAATAAAATCCCGGGCTACCGCTGCATTAAAATTAATCTATGTTGCTGATGCGCTCTCAATGCCAGTGCATTGGTTTTACAATCCGCAAGATATTTTTAATGCATTTCCCGGTGGCATTCAAAAGTTTGAAGCTGCCCCCAAATACCATCCCCATGATTTTTTAAAATTACCCGAAACCCAGGGAAAGCGCATTGTGGGCGATGTGATTTTAAAAGATAAACGTGAATTCTGGAACGTTCCGCACCAGCACGTTCACCAGGGAATGCATGCGGGTGAAAATACGCTCAACGCACAATGTGCCCGTCTGGTGACACGAACTTTGGTTGAAAATGAAGGGCATTATGATGCAAATAGATTTTTGCATAGTTATATCGAGTTTATGACGAGTGATATTTCGTTGCACCCGGACACTTATGCAGAATCTTACCATCGTGAGTTTTTTGAAAACCTTGAGAGTGGGTTACCGCCAAATAAATGCGGGCAGGGTTCTGGTGAAATAGGTGGTCTAGTGACAATTGCACCTGTGGCAATTGCTGAATTGTTGCGTGATCGTGATCTCGCTCGTGTGCAAAAAATTTGCCGCGAACATTTATGGCTAACCCATCCGGATGAATCTCTGGTTAAAGTTTGCGATGATTATGTTGCATTAATTGATGCACTTTTATTTCGTGATGAGCATGACGATCCAAAAGCTTATATCGTCAAAGCAGCGCAGAACTTTGATGTAGACGTAAAAAGTCTTTGCGAAAAATCAAAAGATGACAACGACATTATTGGCGGTACTTTTGCCAAAGCCTGCCCGATAAAGGATTCATGGCCAAGCGTATTGTACCTTGCTTATAAATATAATGCAGATCCAAAAGCAGCTTTGCTCGCTAACACAAATGTCGGCGGCGACAATTGTCATCGTGGCGCTGTGCTAGGTGTTATTTTAGGGTTGGGCGGCGCAGACGGACTCGATAATTTATTCTCTGAACTGCAGCAAGCAGAGCGTATTAATAATGAAATTAATGGTTTGCTTGTGAATTAAGGAGCTTCTGAAAAAGGTGATTATTATGTGATGGCGTTTTTGATTTGGAATGAAATTGTAAATGAACAAATCAAAGATGGGGTGCCGATGTGCAACGGATTCACATAAAAGAAAAGTAGGCGGCTGAAACTTTACTTAAAAGTTAAATGCTACCCAAATAAAAACGCCAGCAATTGCTGGCGTTTTTATTAATGGGAATTTTCTATGGGCTGATACATTCCAGGCAGCTTGCATAAATACCTTGTGGGTCGGTCATTTTTTGCAATGCCATTAAGGGTTTCAGCAGTGGAGATAATTCCTGTTGTACGCTGTTTAAATCTACCAAAGGTTTTAACAGCGATTTTGGGATAAACACTTTTGCGTCTTCGCCCATAAGTTTACGAATAAACTCTTCTTTGGGTGAAAGCTTTTGGGTGATTAATTTCACGCTGTAATCGGTGAGTTCCGCTTTTTTTGCAGCTGCGGCAATTACGTCGTTCAATGTCCCCAAATTATCGACCAATCCAATTTCCTTGGCTTTTGCACCTGTCCATACGTGGCCTTGGGCAATTTCATGGACTTCAGCAACGTCTTTCTTCCGGGATTCGGACACAATTTTTAAGAAGTTGTGATAGATATGGTCAACACCCGATTGGATGACACCATTCATTTTGGGTGCTAAAGGTCGCTCTATGCTGGGCGCTCCACCTAATTCAGTAGTGCTGATGCCATCAGTATTCAAACCAATTTTTTGCAGGCTATTTTCCAATGTTGGGAATGCACCGAATACACCAATTGAACCGGTAATAGTTGTGGGCGAGGCCCAAATTTCATCACCCGCTGTTGCCATCCAGTAACCACCAGATGCTGCAACGCTACCCATGGAAATAAAAATGGGAATATTTTTTTTATGCAGGGCATCAATTTCAGCGCGAATAATTTCAGACGCGAATGCACTTCCACCGCCGCTGTCGATACGGATTACCAATGCTTTAATGGATTTATCGTCTTTTACACCGCGTAATAAATCAACAAAGTTTTCGCTACCAATAGAGCCGTCTTGTTGATGCCCATCCTGAATTGTGCCTGAAGCCACGATTAGGCCAACCTGGTTATCTTTGGGTAATTTGCGTGATGTTACATCTGCCAGATAAGTGCGGACACCTACGGCATTATAGAAATCACCTTCATCGCTCTTGCCGAATTTTTCAATCAGCAAATTATCAATTTCATTGCGTGAAACTAATTTATCAACCAGTTTTTCATTCAAGGCGAGTTGCGCGCTATCACCTTTTAGTTCCGCCAATTTGGCATCCAGGTTATTAATCAATGTAGTCAGGCTGCCTTCCGGTAATTTACGTTGGGTTTCAACTACCTTGGTGTATTGGGCCCACAAGGCATTTAACCATTGCGCGTTATGTTCGCGGGATTCATCTGACATGCTGTCGCGCAAAAAAGGCTCGACATAATCTTTGTATTTGCCCGAGCGAAATACGTGCACATTAACGCCGAGTTTGTCGAGTGCGGTTTTATAATAGGTGATGTAACGGCCAAAACCGGTCAGCTCCACTTCACCCATATTGTGCAAATAAATTTCATCCGCGTAGGTTGCGAGGAAATATTGGTCTTGCGTGTAATTATCGCTTACCGCGAGGATATGTTTATCTTTGGCTTTGAACGCTTGTAATGCCTGGCCAATTTCGCTCATCTTGGTAATGCCGCCACCGCGCAGGCCATCCAGTTCCAGCACAATAGTATTGATACGGTTATCATTTGCAGCGTGATTAATAGCGTCTACCACATCGCGTACAAGTGTTTCGCTTTCTTCCTTTTCATCTCGCAGTAACAAACTTGCAGTGTCTATATAACTGCGTTGATCTACTAATACTCCGGTAGGTGCGATACGCAATGCAAATTTTTCTGGCAGCGGTTTTGGCGCGCTGCTGCCAATCGCAACAAGCAAAATAATAAAAAAAATAAGGAAAAAAATATTTAATACGGTGTTGCGAAGAAAAGTAATTATTGAGCCTATACCGCCAAAAAAGCGACGAAAAAAGCCGCGCGGTTTGTGTTGGGGATAATTCACAATCTGGTCCTTTTAGATATCAATTTGAAGGTGTGTTTTGTATTTGCCAACCCAAATAGGATTGTTGTTGCATCCAGCGGCTGGTCATCATGGCGGAAATAAATAACATCACGATGAGCGATATCATCGTCCAATCACTCCAGTTACCGCGTCCCATAACCAAGGGGGTTATCCAGATAAAATAGGGCAGGATTGCGAAACATAACCAGCTGTAGGTGCGATATTTACGTTTGATAAAACCTGGAATAAAAATCAGCAGGGGAATTATTTTTACCAACCATAATTTGATACTGCTATCAGCCTGCTGGAAATTAAGGTAGCTCATCAAGGTGATAAAAATAAGGTAACTGCCGTGTGTGATCCAAAGCCCCAGACTGAGCTTTTTATTAACTTGTGTAAGTGCGCTGTTTAACTCTTCTACGGTTGGTATTTCAGTTTTTGTTTCCGCCTTCATCAGGATGCTCCCAGCTGCAATGCAATCCTGGCAATTCTTTTACCTAATGATTGGCACAAGGTTATTTCATCTGCACTTAAGGTTTGGGTATTTTCACCGGCGGCTAAATGAGATGCGCCATAAGGTGAGCCACCGGTTTTGGTTGAGGATAAAACCGCTTCGCTGTAAGGAATGCCCGCGATTACCATACCGTGATGTATCAACGGCAACATCATTGAAAGCAAGGTGCTTTCCTGGCCGCCATGCAATGTGGATGTCGAGGTGAATACAGCGGCGGGTTTATCAATTAAATCGCCATTTACCCAAGCGTTGCTGGTGCCATCTAAAAAGTATTTCATGGGTGCAGCCATGTTGCCAAAGCGCGTCGGGCTGCCCAGGATTAAACCGGCACAATTTTTTAAATCGCTCTCGCTGCAATAAATAGCGCCTTCGTTTGGCACGGCAGGTTCTGTAGCTTCAATGACGGTTGATACTGCTGGAACCGTACGCAAACGCGCTTCAATATTGCCAGCTTGTTCAACACCGCGTGCAATCTGTTGTGCCATGGCCAGGGTCGCACCGTAGCGGCTGTAATATAAAATTAATATGTAGGGAGTCATGACGTGGCTCACAGGATGGTTAATACAGTTTCAGGCGGGCGACCAATAACCGCTTTATCGCCGTTGATAAAAATAGGGCGCTCAATTAATTTGGGATTGGCGACCATGGCGTTGATCAAGGCAGATTCGCTAAGTTTTTCATCGGCAAGGTTTAACGCTTTGTAGATGTCTTCCGTTTTGCGCAACAATTCGCGGGCGCTAATGTCCAATTGAGCCAATAAGGTTTTTAATTGTTTAGCGGTGGGTGGCGTTTCCAGGTACAGCAGGATTTCCGGTTTGCAGCTTTTGGCTTCTAGCAGCGCCAAAGCTTCGCGGGATTTTGAACAGCGCGGGTTGTGATAAAGTGTGGGCATGGTTTTCATCTTGATAAAAGCCGCATTATAGCCCTTAATCGTGAGTGGGCGTATTTTAAAGAGGTACATCTTTTGTTCAGCCAGATTAATCACTTATATCGCGTTGGTCGTCGCTTTTTCAGTCTGGCCTATAACCTCTACAATGAAAAAGCCTGCCAGAAAAGTGCTGGCGCGCTCACCTATATGACCTTGTTTGCGATAGTTCCCATGCTGACGGTCTGCTATTCCATGTTCTCGCTTATCCCGGCTTTCCAAACGGTTGGCGATCAATTCCAGGCGCTGATTTTTTCGCAGTTATTGCCCGGTAATGAGCAAGTCATTGCACAATATTTAAGTGATTTCTCGGAGCAGGCGCGCAAATTGACGGCGTTCGGAATCGTCTTCTTGATGGCATCTGCCTATTTTATGCTCAAGAATATCGAGCAAAATTTTAATGCTATCTGGAATGTGCAACGCGAGCGTCGCGGTGTTGCCAACTTCCTGCTTTATTGGGCGATCCTCAGTTTAGGGCCGTTGTTACTTGGCCTGGCTGTATTTATGAAGACCTACCTTATTGCCTTGCGCACCTTTGTTGGTCATTACAACGGTTTGAGTTTTGTCGATATTGTCTTCGAATGGCTCCCCTGGCTGCTGACGGCATCCGCGTTCACGTTGTTATTTGTTGCTGTCCCTAACTGTAAGGTGCGCTTCAAACATGCTGCCATCGGCGGGGTGACCACATTGGTGGTGTTTGAGCTGATTAAATTCGGTTTTGGTTTTATGGTTACCCATTCCAACTTTAAGTTGATTTACGGCGCTTTTGCCGTAGTGCCTTTGTTCCTGTTGTGGATCAATGTCAGCTGGATGGTTATTTTGGGCGGCGCGGTCCTGGTTCGAAGTATCGAGCTATTTCAGGTCAATTTGCGTGACCGCGGCTACCCGGATTTTTTTGCCTGCTTATTGGTCTTGTGGCAATTCCACCAGGCGTCTGATAAGGGCGACAGTGTTGCCAACCACGAATTATTGAATATAGGGCTTTCCAGTGACCAATGGCAGCGAATCCGTGAAGGTCTGTTGGCCAACAATGTCATAGTGAACACCCAGCAAAACGAATTTGTACTGAGCCGTGATTTGGCGCGCCTGACCATCAACCATGTGCGGGCCATTGTAGGCGACGTTCCGCGTTTACCTGATGATCAAAAGCTTATCTCATTGCCCTGGTATGCCAACGCGCTGGAGCAGCTTGGCAGCCAGGATACCCAGGCCAATGAGCGTTTTAATCTTTCGGTAGAGGCATTTTTTGATCGCCGTTAGAGGATTTGGATCTTTCCAGGCAGGGCATTTATCACCTAATTCAAAAATATTCCGGCGAAACAGCAATGCCTGTCTATACTCAGGTTATTCCATTAACCGTAGCCTCCTAAAGCACGATTTATGACCATACCTCTTCTTATTTGTGATGATTCCAACATGGCCCGCAAGCAGGTGGCCAAAGCCCTGCCAGCAGGCTGGGATGTTGAAATTACTTTTGCAACCAATGGATTGGAAGGCATACAAGCGATTCGCGATGGCAAAGGCGAGATGGTTTTCCTTGATCTAACCATGCCGGAAATGGATGGATACCAAGTCCTTGAAGCGGTGAAAAGTGAAGGCCTGGATGCCATGATTATCGTGATCTCTGGCGATATCCAACCCGATGCGCTGGCTCGTGTTACCAAAATGGGTGCGATGGATTTTATCCAGAAACCCGTCAGCCCTGAAAAACTCCACGAAGTATTGCGTAAGTTTGGTTTGATGTAATTATCAAACCGGCGCGAACAATCATTCGCGCAAATGATTTTTTCATTTCTATTCCCCCAATTCCGCGTTAGATTGCCGCTTTTGTTTTTAATGGCGCGGGCGCTCATATGCAATTCTCACAGTTTGGCAAAAAACTCAGCAGCAACGCAGGTATAGTCCAGTTGATGGATGACCTTGGCGATGCCTTGCGTACCAATCCCGATATGATTTTTATGGGCGGCGGTAATCCTGCGCGCATCCCGGCGATGGAAGAAGCCTTTGCCGATGCGCTGGCTAAAACCCTGGCCGATCCACAACAAGCCCATCATTTACTTGGCGTCTATCAGCCCCCGCAAGGTGATGTCGATGTTCTGGATGCGCTGGCCAATATGCTGGGCGACGAATACGGCTGGCCTCTCACGCGCGAAAATATTGCACTCAGCAATGGCAGCCAATCGGCATTTTTTGTGTTGTTCAATATGTTCGCGGGCGAGTACGAACATGGTGTGAAAAAGCAAATCCAGTTTCCGCTCGCGCCAGAGTATTTAGGTTATAGCGATCTGGGTATTGGCGAAGATTTTTTCACCTCGACAAAACCCAGCATTGAATTATTGGATGATGGATTTTTTAAATACCATGTGGATTTTTCCAAGCTCCAGATTACGGACAACACCGGCGCTATTTGTGTATCGCGCCCCACAAATCCCACGGGTAATGTATTAAGTGATGAAGAGCTGGATCATCTCGATCAGCTTGCGCAACAACATGATGTCCCGCTGATTGTTGATGGTGCATACGGAACGCCATTCCCCAATATTTTATTCGCCGATATCAAACCCCATTGGAACCACAATACCATTTTGGTATTGAGTCTTTCCAAATTAGGTTTGCCCGGAGCGCGTACCGGAATTGTTATTGCCAATCCAACGGTTATAAATGCGTTTGCAAAAGCCAATACTATCGTCAATTTAGCCTGCGGAAATTTTGGTCCCGCACTTGCAAAACATTTATTGGATGATGGAAAAATCCTGCAATTAAGCCGTGAAATTGTTGCGCCGTTTTATCGTGAAAAAATGGAAAATGCAGTGGCTATTTTTAAACGTCACCTTGGTGATTTACCGTATCGTATCCACAAACCTGAAGGCGCAATATTTTTATGGTTGTGGTTTAAAGATTTGCCTATTAGCAGTGAAGAACTTTACCAACGCCTAAAAGCTCGCGGTGTTTTGGTTATTTCCGGCCATCATTTTTTCCCCGGTTTGGAAGAACAATGGCAACACAGTCATGAATGTATCAGGGTAACTTATTGCCAGGATGCGAGTGTGGTGGAAGCGGGTGCGAAGATTATTGCGGAAGAGGTGAGTAGGGCGTTTGAAGAATAATTATGTTCAGCCTGAGTGCAAATTTTGTTCTGCGAAATAGAATTATTGTAGTTCTCAGTTCTCAGTTCTCAGTTCTCAGTTCTCAGTTCTCAATTTAATTTCAATATGGATATAGATTTATTTTGCCGCCAATGTTTGGTCGTACTTTACAAATTAATTTATATCTTCATCGTCATCCTCGCGAAGGCGAGGATCCACTAAGTGTCGCACCAGTTTAATTATCAATTGCTGGATACCCGCCTGCGCGGGTATGACGAACGGGTGGGGGCTTGCATTATCGAGCCTCATGAACGTATTGCTCGTGTGAGACATGCAAATAATTAGGCTGATTAGGTTGGGTTGCCTGTTCATAACCCCCAATTCTTGGTCGTAATTTATAAATTAATTTATATCTCCATCGTCATCCTCGCGCAGGCGAGGATCCACTGGGGTGCCGCATCAGTTTTGTCAATTGCTGGATACCCGCCTGCGCGGGTATGACGAACGGGTGGGGACTTGCATTATCGAGCCTCATGAACGTATTGCTCGTGTGAGGCATGCAAATAATTAGGCTGATCAGGTTGGGTTGCCTGTTCATAAACCCAATTCTTGGTCGTAATTTACAAATTAATTTATATCTTCATCGTCATCCTCGCGAAGGCGAGGATCCAATTGGGTGTTGCACCAATTTTGTTAATTGCTGGATACCCGCTTACGTGGATATGACGAACGGGTTGGGGCTCGCGTTAGTCGAGCCTCATAAACGCATTGCGCGCGTGATTCATGCAGGTAATTAAGCTTTTTTCGTTGGGTTGTTCTGTTGGCAATCCCGCGATTTAACCGTAACCGACAAAAGTAATTTATATATTTATCGCAATCCCATTGGGGATTCATCGGGATGACGCTCCTGCGTTATTTATAAAAGCAAAGTCACTGGATCCCCTGCGGGGATGACGACTCCCTATTAAATCCATTTCCAGGAATATTTTTGGGTTTACACGTCAATTCGAGTTTTATGCTCCCTTTGAAACAATTTCTGTACTCCACGAGGTCACTTTATTCCTGCCGTTTTCTTTTGATGCATAAAGCGCTTCATCGGCCTGGTGAATTATCTGGTTAAAATCTTTCGCACCTAATGTGGAGGTGGTTACACCAAGGCTTGCGGTAACTTTTACGCCGCCGGTGATTTTTGACCAGATTTTTTCGCGGCAGCGCTCGGCAATGTTGTGGGCAACATCCAGTGATGTATTGGGTAATATAATACAAAATTCTTCACCGCCCATTCGTGCCACTACATCATTTTCGCGTACGACTTCTTTAATTGTAGCGGCCATCATTTTAATGACGTCATCACCCACGCCGTGACCGTAGGTATCGTTAACGCGTTTGAAATGGTCTATGTCGGCCATGATGCACGCGTAGTTGCCATCGGATTTACGTGAACCTGAACTTTTGCCTTCCAGATAATCGTAAAGTGCGCGGCGATTAAAACAATTGGTTAAGGGATCGCGCGTGGCTAAAAAAGTTAATTCTTTATTTTGCGATTCTATGGCGATACGCGATTTGGCCAGTTCTTTAATCATGTCTTCAAGTAATAAGGTTTTTTCTTCAAGTTCGGTAATATCATCAAACACCACAATAGTTCCCTGGCTTGAACCTTTGGCATCAAGGATAGGGACTGCGTTAACGCGAAAAATTTTTGCAGGTTGTTCTGGTTTCCTTAAGCAAACCCGTACGTTAACTTGCTTCACGTTGGAGCTTAGCGCTGTAAGCCAGGGTAATTCTTTGGCTTCCTGGTGTTCTATTAATTGCCAGCCAAGGCTGCTGGCTTTTTTGCCCACAAGATTATTTTCTTCGCGATTTAATTTTTCCAATAGGCTGGTGTTTACCAATACGATTTGCTCGCGCTTATCTAAAATTAAAACGCCTTCGGCTAAAATATTTAATGCGTTTCGCACGCGCGCCGGAACTACGGCGCTCGGGTCAAGGTGTTTTAATACCCGGCGAATGTATAACCAAAACCCAACGAAACCACTGAGGGTGACAAAAATAATTAACACAATAAACGTAGGTATGTGAAACAGCGGATGACGTTCGCTGCTCAGTGCTTTAAAGGCAATTTCAACGTTCGCGCGTTTAACATTATTAATAATGAGTGGAAAGCGCATGTGGGTAGGTGTTGATTTTACGGGATCTGCACCTTTCCAGAAATCGGCGTGCTGGTTGGTCTGGATTAATAATTCGCCATCGTTGGTGCGTATTGCGGCAGACTGGATATCGGTGTTGCGCTCAACGGCGGCGTTCATTATATCGCGCAATAAACTGTCGTCACCGCGGGTTAGTGCAATGCTTATTTGCGCTGCGAGTGTCTCTGCAACTTGTTGGCGTGTTTCAAATTGCTGTTTTTCTGTGCCCGAGGTCAAGCCTAATGCCTGTGCCAAAAGCAAAATGGACACAACGAGAATAATGAGGCCAATACTGAGGCGAACTGCTGGCGTTATGCGAATCATTAACCCTTATTCCTTTGGCGGTTGTACGTTGGTGTTATCAAACAGGTAGCCCACTTCTTTGGAACTTTTATCTTCTGCCTGTTTATCTTTACGTTGTTGCTCAATATCTTTTTTGCGTTTTTCCACTTCTTCCAAAATGGGCAGCGGATCGATTCCGCGCCACAATGGAAGCATGGACATAAGCGTAAGCAATAAACTGCTGGCGCGTAATGACCAAATTAAAATACCGGTTGTGAGCGATAGGGTGATGCCAGAAAGTATAGCTTTTTGATGCTGCTCTTCCGCAATGGCGTTGTCCATTTCCTGGTGGATTTTTCGTAGCTGTGCGCTAAATTCCTGCGCATCGCTGTAGCTAAAACCTTCGCCCGGTAAAATGAGCGATGAAACAAGTGCATGATTGTTGACAAGGTCAACGGATTTTTTTGCAGTGGCTTCTTGTTGTTGCTGCTGGACAATACGGTCATAGCGATTGTGATCAAAATTTTCGGCAACTGGTTCATGGCTTTGGGCGGGCACTGTTGGTGCCGGTGTTTCACCTGCGACAGCGTGGCCAATTAAATTGTCACTCAATCCGTGGTCATTTGCCGTTGGATTTTTATTATCTGTGTTGTCCGGGTTTTTAATAACACCACCGCCACCGCCGATAATAGTGGTTGAGTTATTGGAATCATTATGGCCAGTGTTAGTGTTGCCAGAATTAGAATGGTTTCCCGGGTCTTTGTTGGTGTCAGTCAGGTTGTTACCTGAATTTGAATTGGTATTTGATCCAATTGGATTTGGATTTGTTGGGTTGGTATTTATTGGATTGGAATTATTACCGTTATTGTCTGTAGGTGTTGTTGGGTTTTGTGCAATAACAGTAATTTTAAATTGGCTGTCAACAAAGTCACCGTTGCTGTCGATTGCGCGTAGTGTCAGTGTTGTTTCGCCAGATGTAGTTGCATTGTAAAGAATGCTGGCGCTGTGTGCGGATTGATTAAATTGGACTGATTGCAGTAACGCTGGATTAGTATTATTGACGAGACTGTAGTGTAAATTTTTTCCATCTTCAGCATCATTAAATATTGCCGATAAATCAATAGTGCTGGGCAAACTGCCCTGGTTGACCTGGATGTCGCTAATACCGGTGCTTGTAGGTGCATGATTTACAAACGCAACATTGACCGTAAAGCTGGTATCAACACTTAAACCTTCGCTGTCAGTTGCTCGCACAGTAATTTGGCTGCTACCAAATTGGTCTTCACCATAATGCAGTTGCAATTTTCCAGTGTGCATGTCGATATTGGTTTGCGTCACCAGGGTATTGTTGGTGTTGTTGATAATTGTGTAGGTTAATTGCTCATCCCTGTCTTCCCGGTCTGCAAATGCTGCAAATAAATCTACGCTGTCACCCGCGCTATTTTGCACGGTATTGAGAGTTGCAATTCCACTTGTGGTGGGAGCCTGGTTTACGTTGGTAACTTCCAACACAAAATTTGCGCTTGCTGTTGCGCCCTGGCTATCGGTTGCTACCACCTGGATGTTCAGGCTACCCATGTCGCTTTCGTGCGGCGTGCCGCTAAATGTTTGTGTATTTGCATCAAACACTAGCCAATCAGGGAGTGGATTGTTATTGGCGAGTTGTGCAGAAAAAACGAGGGTATCGTTTTTGTCGATATCCTTAAATGTATTGGTTGGAATCGTAAAACTAAACAGGTTATTTTCACGCGCAAATTGATTGGCAATTGCATTGTTGAGTACAGGTGCATCGTTGGTATTTAAAATGCTGAGGGCAAATGTGTTGCTTACACTGGCTCCAAAATTATCCGTTGCGGTGATTGTAATTGACAGGTTTCCTACATCGTCATTGGTAGGCGTGCCGCTAAAGGTTTGTGTGTTTGCGTCAAACACTAGCCAATCAGGGAGCGGATTGTTATTGGCGAGTTGTGCAGAAAAAACGAGGGTGTCGTTTTTGTCGATATCCTTAAATGTATTGGTCGGAATCGTAAAACTAAACGGGTTATTTTCACGCGCAAATTGATTGGCAATTGCATTGTTGAGTACAGGTGCATCGTTGGTATTTAAAATGCTGAGGGCAAATGTGTTGCTTACACTGGCTCCAAAATTATCCGTTGCGGTGATTGTAATTGACAGGTTTCCTACATCGTCATTGGTAGGCGTGCCGCTAAAGGTTTGTGTGTTTGCGTCAAACACTAGCCAATCAGGGAGCGGATTGTTATTGGCGAGTTGTGCAGAAAAAACGAGGGTGTCGTTTTTGTCGATATCCTTAAATGTATTGGTCGGAATCGTAAAACTAAACGGGTTATTTTCACGCGCAAATTGATTGGCAATTGCATTGTTGAGTACAGGTGCATCGTTGGTATTTAAAATGCTGAGGGCAAATGTGTTGCTTACACTGGCTCCAAAATTATCCGTTGCGGTGATTGTAATTGAAAGGTTTCCTACATCGTCATTGGTAGGCGTGCCGCTAAAGGTTTGTGTGTTTGCGTCAAACACTAGCCAATCAGGAAGCGGACTGTTATTGGCGAGTTGTGCAGAAAAAATGAGGGTGTCGTTTTTGTCGATATCCTTAAATGTATTGGTTGGAATCGTAAAACTAAACAGGTTATTTTCACGCGCAAATTGATTGGCAATTGCATTGTTGAGTGCAGGTGCATCGTTGGTATTTAAAATGCTGAGGGCAAATGTGTTGCTTACACTGGCTCCAAAATTATCCGTTGCGGTGATTGTAATTGACAGGTTTCCTACATCGTCATTGGTAGGTGTGCCGCTAAATATTTGTGTGTTTGCGTCAAACACTAGCCAATCAGGGAGTGGATTGTTATTGGCGAGTTGTGCAGAAAAAACGAGGGTATCGTTTTTGTCGATATCCTTAAATGTATTGGTTGGAATCGTAAAACTAAACAGGTTATTTTCACGCGCAAATTGATTGGCAATTGCATTGTTGAGTACAGGTGCATCGTTGGTATTTAAAATGCTGAGGGCAAATGTGTTGCTTACACTGGCTCCAAAATTATCCGTTGCGGTGATTGTAATTGAAAGGTTTCCTACATCGTCATTGGTAGGCGTGCCGCTAAAGGTTTGTGTTGTGTTGTTAAAGTGTAACCACGCAGGTAATGCGTTGCCATTGTTCAATGTTGCGGAATAACTCAATGAGTCGCCAGGTGTTGTGTCGTTAAATGTATTTGCAGGTACGGTGAACGTAAACAGTGAATCTTCATAGGTTGTTTGATCAACAATGGGTGCTGTGACTGTGGGCGCTTGATTGTTGAGATTGATGGTGAGGTTAAAATTGTCGCTGACAATTCCGCCATGACCATCATTTGCGGTGACGACTATGTTTAATGTTCCTACCTCTGAATTGGTTGGTGTTCCGCTAAAGGTGCGTGTAGTTGCATTGAAACTTAACCATGCGGGCAGGACGCCACCGCCATTTAAATTGGCGCTGTAGGTGAGGGCATCGCTGAGGTCAACATCGTTAAAGGCGTTGGCTGCAACCTGGAAATTAAACGCGGAATTACTGTTGGTTGTTTGGTCGGGAATAGGGTTGGCCACTGTGGGGGCATCATTAACGGGTGCGATGCTGATGGCGATTGTGTCTGTATCACTGTGCGCGCCGCCAATACCGGTATTGCCCTGGTCGTTCGTTGTAATGCCAAGCGTATCTGTTCCTTGATAATTAGCGGCGGGCATATAGGTCAGTGTGGCGAGTGCGGTATTGATATCGGCCAGGGTGCCGGTAAAGACGATATTGGCATCATCGCTTCCATCGCCGGTGGTAAATGAAAGTCCTGCGGTGCTTGCCAATGTTAAGGTCCCGTGGGAAACCCCCAGGGTTACTTGTAGATTGCCGCTACCTGCGTCTGCGTCGGAGATTTGGATAGCGTTGCTATTGCCTGCGCTAAACACCAGGGCGGTATCTTCATTGGTTGTCTGCGCGCCGGGTACTGTATTTACCGGTGGGGTATTACCCGTTGAAATCACGATATCAAAAGTATCTGTCACTGTGTTGTTGCCAGTATCCGTGGCGATGACATCGATACTGAGCATGCCTGCATCGGCATTGGTTGGTGTACCGCTAAAGGTGCGGGTATTTGCATCGTAGCTTAGCCATGACGGAAGGACTCCACCGCCGGCCAGTTGTACGGAGTAGGTGAGACTATCGCCAATATCCGGGTCAGCGGCTACGTTGTCATTGAATGAAAAAGTAAATGGCACATGTCCGGTCGCCGTTTGGTCGGCGATTGGGTTGAGTATGAACGGCGCTTCTTGCAGGTTGTTTACGGTGAGCACGAAGGTGTCTGACACCGAGGCGCCATAAGGATCGGTAGCCGTGACTTTGATCTCCCTTACACCCACATCACCATCGTCTGCCATACCGTAAAAGGTGCGGGTTGAGGGGGCAAAGTTGAACCAGGAGGGCAGCGGATTTCCGTTGGATTGCGTTGCGGTATAAGTGAGCGTATCCCCATTGGCATTATTAAAGGCGGTGAATTGGAAGTTGTAGGCACTGCCTTCCAGTACGACCTGGTCGGGAATCGGCGTAGGTACTGTGTTGGCATTGGAGACAACGACATCAAAAAATTCTGACGTAGAGGCGCCGTGGTTATCGGTAGCAATTAGTTCAACTTGCCAGGTACCAATTTGGCTTGCGTGAGGCGTGCCACCAAATTCTAGGGTCGCTGTGTTAAACGTAATCCAGTCCAGATCGCTCCTGCCAACCAGATGCGCACGGTAGCTCAAGGTATCCAGGGGATCGGCATCGGAAAAGGTATTGGCTGGAACGGTGAAATTAAACGCGGCATCGGTATTGATGGCTTTGTCGGCGATAGGATTATCCAGCGCGGGCGCCACGTTATTGCCGTTGTCGTAGGTCAATTTGAAGGCGAGGTCTTTTGAGTTATCGTCCGCGCCGTTAATCACTACATTGCCGCCGGTGACATCGCCAAAATGCCCGAGCTTGATGGCGTTATCGCTGCCGGTGGAGCTGACCTTAATATAGTAAGTCGTGTTGTCTGCCAATGTGATGTCACCGAGGTTAAAGGTGTACCACTCTTTGCTGTCGCGAGCTAAATCCGTAGAGGCGGCACTGGCGGAGCCAAGGATGTTGCCGTTCCAGGCATCCAGTAATTGGACTGTGACGGTTTGCGGTGCGCCGCCATAAGCGACAGTAAACAGGCTGACCTCGTTAGCAACATAGGTACCGTTGCCACTGTTATAGCTAAAGCTCTGGCCAACAGTCTGGGCATTTGAGACCGTAAGTTCAAAGTTATTTGAACCGGTATTGATGAAATCCGTATCGGGCTCAGCCGAGGTGATTATGGCAAAGGTATCTGCAATGGAGCCGCCATTGCCATCGCTGGCCGTAACTTCCACGTTAATAGTGCCAACATCCGAATTTGAAGGTGTTCCGCTAAATGTCCGCGTCGCCGCATTAAAACCCAGCCATGCCGGTAAGCTACCACCACCGCTAAGTTGTGCGGAGTAAGTCAGGGTATCGCCGTCGACATCCGCAAAAGTATTGGAGCCAAAGGCAAAATTAAAAGCTGTATTTTTCGGGGCATTTTGATCGGGGATCGGATGCGCAACTGTCGGGGCATCGTTTATTGGCGCCAGGTTAATGGTGACCGTATCCGTATCGCTCAGCGCACCACCGGTACCAGTATTACCCAGATCATTGGTGGTGATGGTAAGGGTATCCGTGCCGTTGTAATTGGTTGCAGGGCTGTAAGTAAGCGCGGCAAGTGCGGCATTGATATCGGTGATTGTGCCGGTGAAAGTCATACTGGCGTTACTGGTGCCATTACCGCTAGTAAACGTTAAGCCACTTACCCCGGCGAGCGACAAGACGCCATGGCTTACCGAAAGGGTCGTACGCACGGGGCTGCTACCCGCATCCACGTCCGCAATACTGATTGGGTTGCCATTGCCTGCGCTAAATACCAGCGCAGTATCTTCGTTAATGTTTTGGGGACCCGGTACGCTATTGACTGGCGCATCGTTGACGGCGGTGATGTTAATCGTCGCTGAGTCGCTGGCCGATACGACACCGTCGTTAGCCGTAATCGTCAAATTGGTGCTGGCGACGGGCGTATCAGCGGCCATGCGATAGGTGAGGGTTGCACTATTGCCGCCGTTGAAAAAATCGTTAAGTTGCGTGGGCGTGCCGCTTAAGACAAGGGTTTTGGTGCCGTTGCCGGAGGTAATGCTTACGCCGGTGGTTCCAACATTGGCGGTGATTTGGCTGTTGTTCACCGCAGCTGCAATGGTGACGGAAAGCACATCCCCATCCATGTCAGCGACCGAAATACCGGTGCCATGTAAATTCATGACGACCTGTTCAGTAGCAGAATAAGTCGTTGGCGTGATGTTAACCGTGGGCGCTGTATTGGTGCCATCCACATTGGTGACGGCAAAGGATAAATCCCAGGAATTGCCGCCTGCGTTATTAAAGAAAGTGCCTGTGCTGTAGACATCGGTGTTGTGATAGGTCGCTGCAATCAAATGATCGCTTCCACTGGTGCTCAGGCGCGCCCAATAAATCTGGTACGCATTTAATGTGGTTTCCGGGAAATCAAAATTTACCCATTGCACACCATTGCTGAGCGAACTGGATGAAACCGTCGCGCTGCCAATCACCGCACCGTTGTAACCATCGCGAATTTCCAGCGTGAGATTTTGTGCCGCAGCACCGGCGGTTTTATTAATTTCAACACTGAAACGATCAATGGTGACGCTACTGGTATATTGAAAACTTTGCCCTGCAAAATCGCCCGGCACCAACGCGTAATTACTGCCACCAGAACCGGTATTTATATAAGTGACATCCGCTAACACGCCGCTCCATGCCAACTGTTGCTGCGGATTAATCAGGGTTTGCGTTTCAATGTGGCCGATGTTTTTTTCCAATACCCAATCTGCATGAGCCGCGTTACCGGTCAGGTTGGTACTCGCGGCTATGTCGGCGCCGGTTAGCTGGTTTAATTGTTCCAGTAAATGCACGCCGGAATTGTTGGCTGCCAAATCACAACCATAAATTAAAATATCGGCATCGCTTGTTAATGCACTTTGCCAGCCGTGTAATTGATTTTTAAATTGCGCGATGTTGTTTTCATTCAGCACAGAATTGCCAAGTTGCAGCTCGCCGGCCACGCCATGGGAAATTAAATGTATGGATGAAATATTGGAAAATAAATCCAGGGTTTGGCTGATTTGTGCCATGCCATCTTTGTTGGCATCCAGGTAAATAATCTCAACGTTGTTGTTAGCGGGATTATTTAAAATATCCTGCACCAATGTTTGGTAATTGGCGACATGGGTATCAACAAACACCAGCGAATGTACGGCAGGTGAAACCGGAATATCGTTCGGTAAAGCGACAGGAGTATCGTTTGCTAAAACGACAGAGATAGTATCAGGTGCACTGGCTGGCGCTTGTGGTTGCGCCATTAAATCAGGATAGGCCTGCGTCAAATCCAGGTTATTAGCGGCGTGCGTCAAGGCATCAACATAATGGCTGCCATCATCAAATACGGCTATGTCCGCCGTGGCTGAAAATAATAGCCGTGGCTCTATAGCTTCAATGAGTGGACGACGGGGACGCGTTGGTTTTGACATTGCTACTCAAACTAAATTTTCCACACGCCGGATGTGTAGAACGGGTTAAGGATACGGGTATTTTTTTATCCCTAAGTGTCCTTTTAAACCTCATGCACTGAATCCCAAATCAGTTTTGCATGATCGCATCACTATACGGTTGCAAAGATTTACTCATGCTAGAACGGCACTTACTTAAGCTTTTATTCCTTCTCCCTCTGGGAGAAGGCTAGGATGAGGGGGATTTTAAATCGCCGTTTGCCCTCACCCCGGCCCTCACCCCAACCCTCTCGACAACGGCTCCATGGTTGTTCTATCGACTACATCCATGTAGTCGTCCCAGAGGGAGAGGGGGCTTAAGTAAGTGTCGTTCTACTCATGCTGCACATAAAAAAATTGCCAAAACAAAATCCAGATCGAATGATTTAACTCATTAATTAGCCGCGCGTTTTGGGTCCAGCAAATTTAAACTTACGCCCTGGAAACTGACTTTGCATTTCAATCCACTCGGAATTTTGTTATCCGGATTGGGGATGGATAAACGAATCGCAAAAGTATTGCTTGGGCCATCAATAACCTGGTCAACCAGAATGACATCGGCGGTATAACTTTTACTTGTTGTACCCAGCTCGGGCACTACAGTTGCTTTCATACCTTCTTTAATGGAGCCGTATAAACTTGAAGGCGCAAATACCTCAACTTTTAACGGGTCAAGGTGAGCGATTTTTAATACAGGTTCAAAATCAATATGTTCACCCGGTTGTTTAAAACGCTCAGTCACTATGCCGCTGATAGGGCTGACAATCGTACGTTTCTGTAAATCGGCTTGCGCACGTTTGTATTCCAATTCTGCCTGGCGTTTACGATCTTGCGCCTGCTGTAACTGTTGCGCGGCAATTGCGCGCTCAGTTTTTGCTTTGTCCAGTTCGGTAAAAGAGGCTGCCTTTTTATCGTAGAGATTCGTTATCCGCTCAAGGTTGCGCTGGCTAAAATCCAGCTGCAGTTTTTGTGCATCAAGATCGCTGTGCAATTCTGCCTGGACTCGGCGCAGCTCAGCGGTCGCAGTTTCTACACTGGCTTCCAGGCGGGCAACCACAGTGCCTTTTTCGACTTTGCTGTTTTTATCGACCAGCACTTCGGTAATCACTCCCACTACCGGGCTGCTAAGTGCAACGGTTGTGGAAGGCTCAATGCGACAATTTAATTGGTTGGTATTATTGGATTGCGCCAACGAATTGGCCGCACTCACGAGTAACAACAGGCTTAGCGGTAACTTGGTCATAGATATTTAACGTAATAAGTAGCGATTCCCAGACCTAACTATAGAAGACATTGGCAAAATCGTAGAAAAATCCTGCTAATTAATCGCGTTAAAAGGCCTGTTGGAAGTTGCGGATAAACAACTGTTGCAGGGCGCGATACCACTGTACGCCCAGCGGTTGGCCGGGATGGTAAAAACGCACATAGGCGCGCTCACCAAATTGGCTGGTTTGGATGACATCCGGGGCGGTGACATCAACTAAAAAGATCATTTGCGCCGTTTTCACACCTTCAGCTTTACTGGCATCCAGGGTTATACGGCCACCACCTTTTGCGCCCAATACCGGGCTGGGTAATTCGAAGGTGCCCGCAGGCACTTGTTGGCTAATCATCGCATTGATTCGTTGTGCCGGATTGCCAGCCAAGCGGACTTCGACCGTTTGTGTCGCTTGTCGAACCAGGCCAATTTCCGCTTGTGTAAGTGCCGTGCGAATGTGTAGTGGTTCCTGTGTTTCCACCAAGGCGATACTATCCCCTTGCGCCAGGTAACTGCCCGGTAATTGGTAATGTTTGGTTATCCGCAAGCGTCCGCTGGCTGGGCTGCGCAGAATTAAATGGTCAACCCGTGCTTGCAGTAATTCCACATCCGCGCGCAGCGCATCAGTATCTTGCGCGAGTAATTGGGCTTTGCTGCGATCATCGCCCCAGGCTTGTTGTAACCGCGCTTCGTATTCGCGCAATGTTGCCTGCTTGATGGCAAGGTCAGCATTTAATTTTGGGTTAGTGAGTTGCACAATCGTTTGGCCCTGCACAACTTGCTCGCCATCAGCAACAAATACCCGGGTAATTTCACCGGACGCTTCCGCTTTAATCCGTGCGCTATCCGGCAGCCAGATAACGCCTTCTGCCGCTGTGGACATAGGCATGGGAATAAGTGTTAAAAATAAAATGATGCATGCGATTCCACCCAATACAAAACCTGCCGCACGTTTACGCGTTTTTTGTAGCAACGGATTCTTCAATACAAATAAAATATATTTGCTGATGGGTAAAATAAGTTGGAATCCAATCAACCAGAGCGCGAGCACTATTGCAAATTTGGGGAAGTAATGTGCCGCTAATAAAATAATCGAGGCGAGGATAAATAAGCGATAAATAACCGCGGCGATGCTGTAAATACTTAAACCAACGGCTTCGCGCGCAGTCGCTGCCGGTGAAAATAAACCGGTTAAACCATACACGTAACGGCGCACCGCATAACTCACTTGCTGGTTGGCGCGGCTGGCTAGGTTGGGTTGGTCAAGTGCATCGGTCAGTAAATGGTAACCGTCGTAACGCATCAACGGGTTGCCATTAAAAAATAATGTGGACACGCTGCCAATCAACATCAGGTTATACAAAATATCCCTGAGTAAACCCGCTTCAATGTTTAACCACAGCAAGAGTGCAAGCGACGCTAAAAATAATTCCACCGCCATGCCCGCAGCGCTGACTAACATACGCTGGCGTTTTGTTTTAAATGCAGTGGCAGCGCTGGCATCTACGTAGGGAAGTGGAGTTCCCAACATAAAAATGACACCAAACTCATGTACATCGCCACCCCAGGCTTTGGTAAATAAACCGTGCCCCAATTCATGCACAATTTTTAGCAGGGGATAAGTCAGCCACAATAAAAATAAATTTGACGGCGATAAAATCCTGTCGAGTTGTCCATGGGTGAGTTCTGTCCAATGCATGGCAGCTTGCAATAATGCATAGCCCACGCACAACAACCATATTGCGCCCATGGTGGGTGACGTAATGATGCGTGCTACCGGCGAAAGCTTTGCCAAAAAATTATTCGGGTTGCCAAGCGAAAATTTCCATACCAGTGGATTCATTAACAACTGCAACCAGCGCTGCTTTTTTTTCTGTTGCTGCCGCGCAAATAATTCCTGTGTATTAGGGGGCATATCGCACACCAATAAATCGGCGACATGTAAATATTGCAACAAATGAATCAACTCTTCGCGGGTCGGGATTTCTTCAGGCGATTCATAAAATTCCGGTGCGGACGCTAATTGCAAGATGTGCGCAAGCGAATTGCGGCCATTCATAAAACCGAGCAAACGATAAGCCGAAGGTGTCAAGCGATGAAAGCGCCCATTGCTTTTATCGTGAAGCAGATACCAGAGCTCACCATTGTAATCGCGACGCTGGAAATCAATATGGCGCGGCAGTGACGGTTGTAGCATCGCCAGTCGCTGCCAAAGTGGATTACCTGTTTCAGTCTTGGTTAAAACCATAATTTGAGCCTTAACCAATACCAGATATCGTGAAACCAAATCCAGCCCAGGAATTCCCTGCCAGCCAAGACTTTGCCCGAGCCTGTCATGCCGGGACGCAGCAAATCAGATTCGCGATTGAGTACCGCCTCCACACGAAAATAATTTTTTCCCTCGCGAATTTCACTAATAGGGCTAACGGATTTAACAGTAACATCAAATACTTCATTGGGTATGCTGGTCAATTTTATTTTGCCAGCCTGGTTGTTATGGAAATAAGTAATGTCGCGCTCGTCTACCCAAAGTTGCACCAGATAACCTTTATTGGCAGAGATCTCAAATAAAATTTGCCCTTGTTTTACAGGTGCACCGAGGGATTGGGAAATATCGTCTGAGGTGATAATGCCGTCGCTGGATGCCAATAATTGTGTGCGCGCTTGTTGTTGCTCAATTAATTGCAACTGGCTATTCGCTTGCTCAACTTTTTCATTCGCAATAGCAGCTTGTGCGCGGTTAGCGTTAGCCAATGCGTTGTCGTATTCCTGTTGTGATTGTTGCATCTGGCTGAATAACTTACGCCGTTCCAGTCGTAAATCTTCGTCGTTAAGTTGCGCCAGGACATCGCCTTTTTTGACCGCAACACCGGGGCGTACTTTAATGTCAGCCAAGTAGCCATCTTGCGGCGCCACCACTAAAAATTTGTAAGTACTTTGCAAGCTGGCATCGTTGGCAATCCAATAGTTTGCGGGAAAAAATAAAACACAAATAAAGAGGAATAGTGCTGTTGCAAATAATTTCTGCGTTAATTTATTGTCGCCGAATACGCGTTTTAATTTATGGTGTGTCTGTGATTTTATTTGCTGGCGAATATTGCCTTCACTAGCTTGTTTAAGTGTAATTAAATCGCAAACCATGATTAATGCGCTTTGTAAAAACTCCGTCTGCTCATGGTTGAGCTGCGCATTTTTTTGTTCCAATGTGATAACGCCAATAATTTGCGAATCCTTGCGCAATAAAAAACTATCGAGCGCTGCGACCTGTTGTTGCTTCAGTAAATTTTCATGGCAGCGTTGAATGATGGTGGTGTTTTGATTGGATGTGGTGGCTTGGTTGGAGATGGTACCTTGATTGGAAATGGTATTCGCATCTACATGAATATTTAGGCGTTGATCAGCAGCCTCATCCATTGCATCGCTAATGGCCTGCATTGCACTGGTGCGCTTATCAAAATTCGCAGAAAAAGAAACTGCGGTCAGTTCTATTCCCGACTTTACTTGCAAGCCTAAACACACACGTGGTGATTGCAGTTGTGTTGCCAGGAAATTAACCAAACTGATTGCGGTTTCTTGTAAAGTGTTTTCTTTAAGTAGGCTACCCATCATTTGCAATAATTGCGCTGCTTGTGGATGTTGCTCAGTAATGGAGTTGTCAGTTGTGTCCTGTTGACTTAATAAAAATTGCAACCACACCATGCCTTGCTGCAAGCGTTTTAAGGTGGCGGGAATTTCTTTTTTATCATGCGTGGCGAGCTGCAAAATCACAGCGCCCCACAGCTTGCCTTGATGAGCAATCGGTTGTGCCATCAACATTTGCCCGTCACTCATTGGCGCTAAATGCAATCGTTGTTTCTGCAGGACTTCTTTAATAGCAGAGCTTATAGCTGGGCTCGGAATAAACTTTTCAGAGGTTGTTTCAGGAAACTGGATTATGAAACCCGGTTTGTCATCGCATGACATCTGTACCAAAAAAATGGCAGTGCAATTGTCGATGATTTGTTGCTGCTGTTTCAGCCAGCGTTTTAAAGGAACTGGATGCATGGAATTTCTAATACACAATACTTGGGCAAGGTGGAGGCCGGATGGCTGCTTTTTATAGTTTTGTCTAGCAAGTGTAGAACTAAATTGCGCGAATGTTGGAATTTATGAAGAGGGCTAGGGCTAAAGGAATGGAATTTGTCGCTATTTATTTTTATATGGGAAAAGGCGTGGCATTTGGTGCTATTTATTTTTATATGGGAACCGTCATCCCTAGCCGGGCGCCCCCGCAGGGGAACCACCGGGCTGGCGCTCCAGAACCGTAGGATGGGTGGAGTGCAACGATACCCATCAATGCCTTTAAAATGTTGATGGGTATCGCTTAGGCTCCACCCATCCTTCATTCTACTTCGAGCTCAGTTTGCAGGCCTTTTTCCATGGGGCAGTTAGATAGCGAAACTGCCTAACTGATTGGCATTATGGCATTCGTCGCTATTTATTTTATATGGGAGTCGTCATCTCCTGCGAGGCGCCTGTTTAGGGATGACGATGTGTTTAAAAACTCTTAACCTCATCCCGAATGGGTTACTTCCGCCAAAACCATTTCTTGGGCTTTGCCGTCAACTCTGCAATTTGCGCTTGTTTATGTTCGTCATCCGTAAACCAATAATAATCGTGTTTGGTTTTGGGTTTTATCCAACCCTTGAACGGAACAATATACTCCAGGTTTAATGAAGGCATGCCGAGCTTTCGGTCGGCGTTAAAGCTGCGGTTCCAATCCACTAAAATGTCGCGTTTTGCAGTAGCAATAGCAAGCTCTTCGGTTTGCGCTTGTATCAAACGACAAGCGATAAAACCAACAACAGGCTCTGTGCGATTATAATTTTCAAAAAAAATATTCGCGCCAGAAATTACAACGGTGTAGTACATCATCATTTAATAAACAAGTTCGCTTAATCTAATTCAACATCGGTTTTGTTGAGATACAAAGGGGTGGACGCCGGCATTTTTTGGAACAATTTGCTGAAGTGCTGCTGTACTTTCGCAATGTTCATCAAGCCCATACTGCTGGAGAATCCAAACCAGACATAGAGTCCATTTAAATCGCGGAACATGGGCGGTAAATGTTTTGGCGGTGCGATAACACCTTCCAAATAGCGTTCATACAACAGCGGTAAATCATCCAGCGTCACCTTGCCAACAAACAACATGGGAATAATTTCCGGCACGCCAGACTGGATTGCGCTGCGAATAAAATTCACGTTTTCGACAAAGCCTTTTACGTAGGAAATGTCTTTGGTGAATACCGAGCCACCCGTCAAAGTGCCGCCGCGAAATACACGCTGGGTTACACGATAACTATCGTGCTCACTAATACCGCGCTCTAAAAAGTAGCGATATACCTGGCAGAAATCCGCCCCTTGTTCGGCTAAATCTACCGCAACAACGCGGTCGCTAATGCGGCGTGCGCGCTGCGGGAATGAGCTGAAGGTAAGGGTTTCCATTAAAACTGCCATGCCTTCCTGGATTGCGGTAATCCGCGGCGATCCAACGCTCAACCATGTCGCCCAGGGTTGCTGGCGGCCATTTAGCGTAGTGCCTATGTGCACCCAGCCTTCATGAACTTCGAGTACCTGGATATCCAGTTCAGAGAACATGGCGCGTCGGTTGATTTTGATGCAATCACCACCGGCAGAGGCATCGGACACTATATCGTCGCTGATCTCAACGCGAACTTCGCCATTGCCAAAGTAATCATTCATTCGCCAATGCAGGCTGCTAACGGCTTGTTCTGAACTGATGTTGTTCGCATAGGGGCGATTCAAATGTTCAGCAGCGGGTAAAGAGAATATGTGGCACAGGCGCTCGCCCATCTCGCGCAGGGTTTTGCGGTCGCCGCGTATTTTATCTTGCGCTGAACCATAGAGTAATTTGCTGAAGTGGCCGAATTTATCAGTGCCGCGTGCTTTTAGCAGTTCGATAACAACCTGGTATTGGTCGATGGTGGCGAGCAGTATATGGCCCAGCGCATCGCCGCGACCCAAATCGCGGCGCACATCCGTTTTGAGTTCTTTGAGGTGTTGGTAGACTTTTTCAGTATCGAACGCCAGGCGTTGGTTTTGGTAAAAGTCAGCGGGCAGTTGCGGCAGTTCGCGCCCGCCCTTGGCGCAAAAACTGGCTTCAAGTTCAGCGGGCCATTTGATCGCATCCAGAATGCGAATCGGTCTTTGCAGGGCTACCAAGCGATTGGATAAACTTCGCAAACGCTCCAGATAGGCTTGATTCGTCATAAGGGATGGTCATCTAAGAGGCGATAAGGCAACAGCGGATTGCTGTCATCGACGCGCACATTCTAACTGCTGGCAATCCAAAAGTGATTATCCCGACAGCGATTTATGGTAAAAAATCGCGAAAATTAATGAATTTATTGTGGCAAGGTATAAAACCGTAAAATTGCTTGCCTGGGGATCTCTGAAAAATTACCTTGCTTGTTCTGGCTTCGTTAAATTCAAGTAAAAAATGCTCATAAATTGCAGGAGCAATTTACACAGCGAAGCTGCCCAAAGGGCGAAGCGCATGGATGCGCGGAGTGATTTACTTCGTGTAAACTCGGCAACTGCTCCTGCGTTGCTCTATCGCCTACTTCCGTGTAGGCGTCCGCTTTTACCTGAATTTGCCTTGCCGGATCTACGCCGCAAACATTTTTCAGGGGTTCCCTGGCTTCCGTAGGGGGCGTAATTTCCGCCACTGAAAAGCGCGCGGTGTTGAATCGGGCAGCCAGTTTATGAGTCTATGAGGCCGGGTGTTTATGGCATTTGTTGCGCTGGAAAAACTTCACCAGCTTTATGACGGTTATCGCCGAATATTTCGTATCGGTGGTCGCGAGTGGATTCTGTTGCAGGAAGAGGGCAGGACATATTGCATTGCCAACCAATGCCCGCATTTGCAAGCACCCCTGGCGCAGGCAAGTATTATTGGAAATGTGTTGCGTTGCCCAACGCACGGGATTGAATTTGATTTGCGTTCCGGCATGCCCGTCAATCCACTCAGCTGCCGCCATGCGCTCACTTATTTGTCATTGGTTTATGATGGGAATCAAGTGGGTTTGGATTTGAATTAGTTTCCTGAACTCTTCACCACCCAAAACAATAATCAAGGTTTTTCATGGCTATTTTATCGGTTGTCATTTGTATTGCATTGCTCGTGCTTTTAATCGCGCGCTGGTCTATCAATCCTTTTGTTGCCTTTTTGATCACCTCTATTATTGGCGGTGTTCTACTGGGCATTCCGCTGGATAAAATTCCTGATTCCATTGAAAGCGGTATCGGTGGAATCCTCGGTTCGCTCACGGCAATTATTTGCCTGGGTGCCATGTTTGGAAAATTAATTGCAGACTCTGGCGCAGCGCAAAAAATTACCTCAGTGCTGATTAATTTTTGCGGCCACAAATATATTACCTGGGCGCTTATGCTCACCGGTTTTTTTGTTGGCATTCCGCTGTTTTATAACGTTGGTTTTGTGTTGCTGGTACCGCTGGTTTTTTCGGTGGCTTACCAAACCAAATTACCAGCCGTTTATTTGGGCATTCCGTTGCTCGCTGCGCTGTCGGTGACGCACGGATTCTTGCCGCCACATCCATCACCAACGGCATTGGTGCCGCAATTCCATGCGGATATGGGCATGACCCTGATTTACGGTTTGATCGTTGGCTTGCCAACCATGATGATCGCCGGCCCCATTTTTTCCAGCCTGTTAAAAAATATCCACAGCGAACCACTGTCAACGTTTACACCGGACATGATTCCAGATCACGCCTTGCCATCGACCGGAAAAAGTTTTTTTATCGCGCTTTTACCAGTGTTGATGCTGAGCACAGCAAGTGTATTGGCCCCATCGGTGGCCGCTGGATCCCCGCTAAAACCCTATATCGCTTTTATTGGCAATCCCTTGATGGTGATGTTGATTTCGCTGGTCATCGCCACTTACACATTGGGTTTGGCGTGTGGGCACACGCTTAAATCCATTATGCAAACCTACACACAAGCCCTGAAAGATATTTCTGTTATCCTGCTCATCATTGCGGGCGCCGGGGCGCTTAAGCAAATTTTTGTCGATAGTGGCGTAAGCACTGAAATTGCCTCCGGCTTACAACATATTCCGGTAAACCCGCTTTTCCTCGGTTGGTTAATTGCCTTAATCATTCGCGTTTGCCTTGGTTCTGCTACAGTAGCGGGTTTAACCGCAGCCGGTATAGTCGCGCCCCTGGTGTTGTCGTCACCGGCGATAAATCCCAATTTAATGGTGCTTGCGATTGGCGCGGGAAGCCTGATGTGCTCCCATGTCAACGACTCCGGCTTTTGGATGTACAAGGAATATTTTAATTTGAGTTTGAAGCAGACCTTTGCATCCTGGTCGATGATGGAAACGATTGTGGGCACGCTGGGCTTGATCGGCGTTTTGTTATTGGATCTGTTTGTTTAATTGTTGTTTGTTTTATTTCTATTTGTTTTATTTCTATTTGTTTTTTTCTACTGTCAATCTCCAGACGTAAAGCGTCTTGGTTTATTTTTTTAAAAGGTAATGCATATGTCATTTTTCGCACGTTTATTAGGTAAAAAATCAGTTAAAAAATCACAACCTAAACCCGTGGAAAAAAAATCCACTAACCTTGAAGCGCTATCGCTTGATGCCTTGGTCAATGTTATTAAGAGCGGTGATGATGAACAACTGCGTATTGCTGCAATTCAAAAAATTACCGACCAGGACATTTTATTGGGCCTTGCCGGTATCAGCGAAACATCCAATTTAAGCACTGCTATACAAAAATCCGCTAAACAACGCCTGGCGAGTTTGATTGATTCGGGCGCAATTGATGGCGAACAACTGAGCCAACGTATAAGCGACAAAATGGCACTTTTTGCCCTGCTAGGATTAACCGCTAATAATCAATTATTTGAAAACGCATTTAATGCAATTACTGACCAAACTGAATTGGCCAAGTTTGCAGCAGACGGTTCCACCAGCAAATTACGTCAACGCGCCGCAGAAAAAATTAGCGATAAACAAATCCTGCAACAACTGTTGAAAGATACCAAAACCAAAGATAAAACCGTTTTCAAAATCGTTAAAGAAAAATGCGATGCGTTTAAAGAAGATGAAAAACGCACAGCCGAAATCCTGGCGACCGTGACAGCGGCTGTGCAATCCTTGGAGCAACACAGCAATCGCCCCTTTGATGGCCAATTCATTGCAAAATTCACTTATTTGCAACAGCAATGGGATAGTAAAAAAGCAGATGCCACCAGCGAATTGATTGCACGCGCAGAGCAGGCAGTTGGCAAATGCCAAATTACCATCAACAATATTTCTGCTGAACAGCATGCCCAGGAAGCACAACGTAAAGCGGAAGAGGGTGTTGTGCTGGAACGTCAGGCGCATATCCAACAATTGCAGGCCTTACTGGTATCGATTGTAACGAATGATGTAAATGTAGAAGAAACCCAGGCGCTGCTTAAATTATTGAATTCAGCATGGGAATCTTTCTCGGCGGTTAAAGCCCCAAGTGCTAACGAGCAAAAAACAGTGAATGCGTTAAATCGCATTATTGCCGATGAATTATCCAACCACAGTTCCCACGGTAGTTTAGCTGCACATAAAGCGCGCTTTGAACAAGCGGTGACAGATTCTTCAGAAGAAACGAACACGCATTACCAAACGCTTAAAAAGCGCGTTAACAGTTTAAAGGCATCTTTTAAAGAAGATATCCCAGATATTATTTCTACTGCGCAGGTAACCTATCAGGAATGGGAAGCAGCCGCAGAGAAAAAAGCCGCTGAATTGCAAAGCGCACATCGCCATATTTCCGGTTTGATTCGCAAGGCCAATGAAACTGTGAGTTCAGGTGTACTAGGTAAGGCGATGGGAATTCGCCGCGCTATTGATGAGAAATTACAAAACCTTGAAAACCTGCCCAATCATTTGGCAAACCAACTTGAACAATTGGATGAAACACTCGCTAAGCTACAAGATTGGAAAAATTATGCGGTGCAACCTAAAAAGCACGAGTTAATTGCGCAATTGGAAGCATTGGAGGGTAGCAAAGAGCATCCTGAAACCCTCGCTAATAAAATCAAACGTATCCAGGATGAATGGCGCGCATTAAGCAAAGGTGGTAAAGACCAGGATCAGGAACTATGGGAAAAATTCCACGAGTTAGCGCAAAAAGTTTATCAACCCTGTCGCGATTATTTTGCTGAACAAGCGGTTGTTCGCCAAAACAATTTAAATTCTTGCAAGCAACTTGTTGCCCAGTTGAAAGATTATCTTGAACATCACGATTGGGCGAATGCGAATTGGAAAGATGTAGAAAAAGTTATTCGTGTCGCCCGCTCTGAATGGCGTAACTACACACCAACAGAACGTGCCGCAACCCAACCGGTACTAGCTGAATTTGAAGCCGCCCTGGCCAGTATCCAACAAAAACTGCATGACGAGTTCGCCAGAAATGCAGCACTCAAAAAGGAATTAATTGCACAGGCACAGCAATTAATTAACGTTGAAGATTCACGTAAAGCGACTGATGAGATCAAAAAATTGCAAGCGCGCTGGCAAACTATTGGCGCAAGCCTGCGTAAAGAAGAGCAACAACTTTGGCATGAATTCCGCGATGTGTGCGATGCAGTCTTTGCGAAACGCCAACAGCAATCTGCAGAATTTAAAGCGGAATTGGATGCAAACCTGTTAGTTGCTAAAAATCTGGTCGCAGAGCTTGTTGGCTTAAGTGCGCTTACAGCACAAGCTTTAACGGATGCGCGCAAACGCGCAGATGAAATTCGCCAGCAGTTCACCGGTTTAGGTCAATTTCCAAAGGCGCAAGTTAATGAAATCAAAATTGCATTCAATCAAGCGTCGGAAGCGTTTGAGCAAAAAGTAAAAAATGAACGTGTTGCTCTCAAGCAGCAAATTTGGGTGAACTTGTTTTTGGCGAATAAGCTCGTGAACGATTATGAGCTGTCACTCGTGAAAGGCAAATTGCCGGATTTGGCCGACCAGGCTGAATTGCAAACGCAAATTGAAGCCATTACGCAATGGCCGTCAGGTGGTCTCAAAGCCATCCAGCAAAAGCTTGCGCGCGCCAATAGCGGTGCAAATCTTGCTGAAAATGTAGCGGCCTTGCGTGAATTATGTATTCGTGCCGATATCCTGACTGACAGCGAAACACCCGCATCAGAACAAGCGTTGCGCACTGCATTCCAGGTGAATCAATTGCAACAAAATTTTGGTCGCAAATCGCAAGATGCTGCAACCGAAATGGAAAACCTTGTATTTGAATGGATTTCAATCGGCGCTGTTGAAACCAAAGATTATGATCTTTTGGTTGAGCGCTTTAATGCCTGCCGTTTAAAAGCAGCTAATTAATTGGTTTAATACTCACTCCGAATTTATCGATTTGGAGTGAGTAAAACCTGCACCACATGAAAACAATTTTCCGTACGCTAAAGCACCTTGTCTTGCTGTTGCTTGCGATTCTGCTCGTCTATCAACTATGGATTTTGGGCTGGGTCTTGTGGTGGAAATATAATCCGCCGCGCGAAACGCATTTTATGGAAATTCGCCTGGACGAATTAAAAGAAAAAAATCCGCAAGCAAAATTGCAATACCAGTGGATGCCCTACGAAAAAATTTCTGCCAATTTAAAACGCGCTGTAGTTGCCGCTGAAGACGATAAATTTATGGAACACAATGGTTTCGATTGGGACGGTATTGAATACGCGCTCAAGAAAAACCAGCGCAAAGGTAAAAAGGTTGCAGGTGGTTCAACAATTACCCAGCAGCTCGCCAAAAATTTATTTCTATCTCCATCCCGCTCTTATGTGCGTAAAATCCAGGAAGCCATTATTACGGTGATGCTTGAGTCACTTTGGAGCAAGCATCGTATCCTGGAGGTTTATCTCAATGTGGTGGAGTGGGGCAGCGGTGTTTTTGGTGCAGAGGCTGGCGCGCGTCGGCATTTCGGGCAGTCAGCTGCCTATTTGAGTGAAGCGCAAGCAGCGCATATGGCAGTGATGCTACCCAGCCCGCGTCGTTTCGAAAAGCGCTTCCCGGCTTATGTCAGCGAACATGCGCAATCGGTCCAGGAGCGTATGCGTTATTCTGTAATTCCCCGTTAAGCTTCCAATCTGGTTGTTTCTTGTACTCCTGAGTGCCAATTCTTGTCGTTTTAAACACCCATATATGGTTCTCGCTGGCGGTCGCTTAGGCTATAATCGCGAGCTTTTTCGGGCTTATATCCCTGAAAACGGGTTAAATTGTTGTTTTTGAGAGTCCTGTAATGCCTATTTACGAGTATCAGTGCGAAGCTTGTGGTCATGCGTTAGAAGCCTTGCAACGCATGAGTGATGATCCATTAGTCGATTGTCCTGCGTGCGGAAAACCTGCATTGAAGAAACAAATTTCTGCCGCCGGTTTCCGTTTGAAAGGTGGTGGTTGGTACGAAACTGATTTTAAATCAGGAAATAAAAAGAATTTAGCGGGCGATTCGGGTTCGGGCTCTTCAAGTCCGGCCAGCAGTTCCAGCACCAAAGCCGCGGATTAACTGGATTTTCCAAACATCCGCGCAACTATTAATTTACTTTATACATAACAGGATAATGCTATGCGCAGCCAATACTGTGGCGCTTTAAATGCCGCTCATATCGATCAAGAAGTCACCCTGTCAGGTTGGGTGGATCGTCGTCGCGATCACGGTGGTGTGATCTTTATCGACCTGCGCGACCGCGAAGGCATTGTGCAAGTAGTGTTTGATCCGGATGCAAAAGAGAATTTTGCATTGGCAGATAAAGTCCGTGGCGAGTACGTATTACAAGTGACCGGTAAAGTGCGTGCGCGTGCAGCTGCTGCGGTAAACCCAAATATGGCGAGCGGTGAAATTGAAGTATATGGCACTGCTTTAAAAATCCTCAATGAAGCTGAAACCATTCCGTTCCCATTGGATTCATTTTCAAACGTGGGTGAAGAAACCCGTTTGAAATATCGCTTCCTCGATTTACGCCGTTTGGAAATGCAAAAAAGTTTGCGCTTCCGCTCTAAAGTTACCAGCGCCATTCGCAATTATTTGGATCGCAATAACTTTCTGGATATTGAAACTCCAATCCTGACCCGTGCGACTCCTGAAGGCGCGCGCGATTATCTGGTGCCATCACGTACTCACGAAAACAAATTTTTTGCATTGCCACAATCTCCACAATTGTTTAAACAATTGTTGATGGTTGCCGGTTTTGATCGTTATTACCAAATTGCAAAATGTTTCCGTGACGAAGATTTGCGTGCAGATCGCCAGCCGGAATTTACCCAAATCGATATCGAAACTTCATTCATGACCCAAGACCAAATTATGTCGGTCACTGAAGGTATGATCCGTGAAGTATTCAAAGATTTGAAAGGCGTTGAGTTCGATGAGTTGCAGCGTATGCCTTTCTCGGAAGCTATCGCAAAATACGGTTCAGACAAACCGGATATGCGTATTCCGCTTGAGTTGGTTGATGTTAAAGACCTCGTAAAAGAGGTGGATTTCAAAGTATTTGCGGGTCCCGCGAACGATCCAAAATCGCGCGTAACTGCGTTGAAAGTTCCAGGCGGTAATGAGAAATTAACCCGTAAGCAAATCGACGATTACACCAAGTTTGTAAGCATCTACGGCGCTAAAGGTTTGGCGTACATCAAAGTCAATGACAAATCAGATTTGGAAGAAGGTTTGCAATCACCGATTGTAAAAAATCTTCCGGTTCCAGTGCGTGCTGCAATCCTTGAGCGCGTCGGTGCAGAAAACGGCGATTTGATTTTCTTCGGTGCCGACAAACACAAAATCGTTACCGAAGCCTTGGGCGCACTGCGTTGCAAACTTGGTGCAGATTTGAATCTGTACACCAAAGAATGGGCCATGTTGTGGGTTGTTGATTTCCCCATGTTTGAAGAATTGGATGATGGCAGCCTGACTGCAATTCACCATCCATTCACTGCGCCATCTTGCACTCCGGAAGAGTTGGCTGCAAATCCTGCAACTGCACTGTCACAAGCTTACGATTTGGTATTGAACGGTACTGAATTGGGCGGTGGTTCTGTGCGTATCCATACCAAAGAAATGCAGCAAACTGTGTTCGGCATTTTGGGTATCAGTGAAGAAGAGCAGCGCGAGAAATTCGGCTTCCTGTTGGATGCATTGAAATACGGCGCACCACCACACGGCGGTTTGGCGTTTGGTCTGGATCGCTTGATTATGTTGATGATTGGCGCAAGCTCAATCCGCGATGTAATCGCCTTCCCGAAAACCCAAAGCGCTGCCTGTGTAATGACTGATGCTCCAGGTTTTGTTGATGACTTGCAATTGCGTGAATTGCATATTCGTTTGCGCAAGAAAGAAAAAGCCAATGCGGAAGCAGATGCTGCGCCAGCAGAAAGCGCTGAGTATGGGATGTAGTTTGCGCCCTCACCCCTAACCCCTCTCCCTTCGGGCGGGGCGCGTAGCCAGAGGGCCAGGATGAGGGAAAAATGTTTTAACGAAAGGGTGGGCAATGCCCGCCCTTTTTTTATCGTGAAATTATTAAAATTGAAAAATAATTAAACAGGGAGTCGTCATCCCCGTAGGGGATCCAGCGTCCTTAATCAAAGTCACTGGGTTCCCTGCGGGAATGACGGCTATCTGAACAGGAGACTGTTTATGGCCGGCCACAGTAAATGGCATAACATGCGTCACCGCAAAGCGCGTCAAGATGCCAAACGCGTAAAAATTTTTACCAAATTAATTCGTGAAATAACCGTTGCCGCAAAAAGCAGCGCGAACATCACAGACAATCCGCGGTTACGCGCGGCTGTTGATGATGCACTTTATAACAATATGAAGCGCGACTCCATTGAGAAAGCTATCGCACGTGGTGCGGGCACAACAGAAGCAGATAATTACGAAGAGTTAACCTATGAAGGCTACGGTGTAAACGGCGTTGCTTTTATTGTTGAATGTATGACCGACAACCGTAACCGCACCGCGGGCGAGGTGCGCCACGCATTTGATAAGCGCGGCGGTAATCTCGGTACCAATGGTTCAGTTTCCTATTTGTTTGCACGTAAAGGTCAAATCAGTTTTGCTGCTGGCGTAAATGAAGACGCATTGATGGAAGCCGCGCTTGAAGCTGGTGCGGATGATGTTGTCACTAATGATGATAGTTCAATTGATGTTTTCACAGCGTTTGAAGATTATCTCGGTGTAAAAGATGCATTGATTGCAGCTGGTTTCAAACCTGAGCATGCAGAAATCATTATGCAACCATCCTTGACCGTATCGCTTGATAAAGACCAGGCCGAAAAAATTATCGCGCTGATTGATATGCTTGAAGATCTGGATGACGTTCAAAAAGTTTATACCAATGCGGATATCTCCGAAGAAATTATGGAGCAGATCGGTTAAGCGATAGTGCGGAAGGATTAAATGAACATTATCGAAACCGAACGTTTATTACTGCGTCCATTTGAACCAGCAGATGAAGATGCATTTATCGCACAGGTCACTGATTCTGACTTCATGCAATTCTCTCGGTCAGGGGCACTTGATGATTCGGCAGCGCGTTCTGCTTTTAAAAGGCGATTGGCTTTGGCTGATAGCCAGTTTAATAAATTCGCTGTGATTGAAAAATCTACCAACAACATTATCGGATATTGCGGTGTGGATAGCTGCGAACTCGAAGGAAACTATGAATTGGAGTTGGGATATAGACTCATTGCAAGCGCTCGTGGGCAAGGTTATGCCACCGAAGCGGCGAGTGCAGTCCTCGATTATTATGGGCGACAAGGTGTTACCAATATTATTGCGTTTACTGCGCATGGTAATAAGTCATCACAAGCTGTACTCAAAAAGCTGGGTTATACGGCGATAAAATCGAGTGAAATCGATGCTTTTCCTATTGTGGTTTTTCGTCGCCAGCAATAGCACCGCTTTTGCTTCCATCCTGCGTTAATTGCACGTCTGACTTGCCTCAAACACATCTTCATGCAACACTGTACGTATCTACAGCTCTGTGTGATATTGGTTTGTTTATGGCGCTTATTCTCGGTATAGACCCTGGCTCCCGTAAAACCGGTTTTGGCATTATCAATGCGATTGGCAACAAAACTGAATACGTGACCAGCGGCGTTATTCGCATTCCCGATGTGGAATTGTCCGAGCGTCTAAAAATTATTTTTAATTCCGTAACCCAAATCATCAATCAATATTGCCCGCAAGAAATGGCGATTGAACATGTATTTATGGCTAAAAACGCAGCATCAGCACTTAAGCTGGGGCAGGCGAGAGGCGCTGCCATTGTGGCTGCAGTTGCTGTGGATTTACCGGTTTCAGAATACGAAGCGCGTAAAGTGAAGCAATCTGTGGTGGGTAATGGTGCTGCAGATAAGCTGCAAGTTCAGCACATGGTCAAAACATTGCTGCGTTTGCCCGCTGCTCCCCAGGAAGATGCTGCGGATGCACTTGCAGTAGCACTTTGCCATGCCAATAGCGCACAACATTTAATTAAGTTGGCAGGCTCGGTAAGTTTCAGAAGGGGCAGGGTTGTTTAACCACTGCCAATCCACGCAGGCGCGCATTTATTTGTACATTCGTTTTTAAAATAGCCGAAGTACATTACAATCGCGCTCAATCACAATATAAGGCTAATTGCGCATATGATCGGACGTCTTCGCGGCATTCTTATCGAAAAACAACCTCCTTATTTATTGTTGGACGTCAATGGCGTTGGCTATGAATTGCAAGCTCCCATGACAACTTTTTATCGCCTTCCAGCCATGGGTGCAGAAGTTATTTTGCACACGCATTTATCAATTACTGAAAACCTGCATCAATTATTTGGTTTTGCTGATCAGCGTGATCGCTCGCTATTTCGTACGTTGATTAAGGTAAATGGTGTTGGTCCTAAATTGGCGGTTGCGATTTTATCCGGTATGGAGGCGGATGATATTGCGCGTTGCGTGCGTGATAACAATGTAAAAGCGCTCACCAAAGTACCCGGTATAGGAACAAAAACGGCTGAACGTTTAGTGATTGAATTGCGCGATCGCTTAAAAAATTGGGATATGCCCCATAACGATTTGCTCGCCCACAACGAAATCAAACAAATCGCTGGCGATAATGATGTTTATGCAGAAGCTGAGAGTGCCTTGATTGCTTTAGGTTACAAACCAGTTGAAGCTGCGAAAATGATTACAGCTGCATCAAAACAAAAACCGGATGCAAAGAGTGAAGAGTTAATTCGTTTGGCGTTGCGAAGCATCGCCAGTTCATAAGATTAACAAGACATTCACACGAATCAATTACCCTGCGAGCTGATGATGATTGAAACTGATCGCCTGATTGCCCCCGCCGCTAAAGAGCGCGAAGATTACCTGGATCGTACGGTGCGTCCCAAAAGTCTTGCGGATTATGTTGGCCAACCAGTCGTGCGCGAGCAGATGGAAATTTTTATCGGTGCCGCCAAGAAGCGTAACGAAGCGCTGGATCACACCCTGGTATTCGGTCCGCCAGGATTGGGCAAAACAACCCTGGCAAATATCATTGCCAACGAAATGGGCGTATCGCTAAAAAGCACCTCTGGTCCGGTCCTGGAAAAAGCGGGTGATCTGGCGGCATTGATGACCAACCTCGAACCAGGTGATGTTTTATTTATCGACGAAATACATCGTTTGAGCCCTGTTGTGGAAGAGATTTTGTATCCGGCCATGGAAGATTTCCAGCTGGATATTATGATCGGCGAAGGCCCGGCCGCGCGCTCCATCAAACTGGATTTGCCGCAATTTACGTTAGTGGGCGCAACGACTCGTGCAGGACTTTTAACATCGCCACTGCGCGATCGTTTTGGTATTGTTCAGCGTTTGGAGTTTTATAATGTCGCCGATCTCACCCATATTGTGGCGCGCTCGGCCAGTTTGCTCGGTGTAAAGATGGACGATAAAGGCGCTGAAGAGGTGGCCAAACGTTCACGTGGTACACCGCGTATCGCCAACCGTTTATTGCGCCGTGTGCGCGATTACGCTGAAATAAAAGGTGATGGTGTTGTAACTGCCGCTATGGCGGATAGCGCATTAAATATGCTGAATGTCGATGATCGTGGTTTTGATCATATGGATCGCCGGTTATTAATGGCGATGATGAATAATTTCGATGGCGGCCCTGTGGGGGTGGAAAGCCTTGCGGCGGCGATTAGTGAAGATCGTGGCACTATTGAAGATGTGATTGAGCCCTATTTAATCCAGCAGGGCTTTATGGCTCGCACACCGCGTGGTCGTGTATTAACCAACAATGCGTACCTGCATTTTGGAATCCCAATGCCGAAACGTTTACAACAAGATATCGATGAGTAAGTGCGAATAAAATTTGTACAGGGATATTTATGGCTGTAGCAGACTTTAATATTTCAATTCGTGTTTATATCGAGGATACCGACGCTGGCGGAATAGTTTATTACGTAAACTATTTAAAATTTATGGAGCGCTGCCGTACAGAATTCTTACGTACTTTGGGGTATCATAAGCCAGCAATCCTGGATGACGGGTTATTGCTGGTGGTTCACTCCGCACAAGTTGATTATCATCGACCTGCACGATTGGATGATGAATTGCAAGTAACCGCCAGCATAATCAAATTAGCGCGCACTTACGTTGAATTTAAACAGCAGGTTTTTCGCAAGCAAGAACTTTTGTGCAGCGGACTTATTCGAATTGCCTGTGTGGATGCTTCGGTGATGAAACCACGCGCACTTCCTGCGCATATGCATCAGCAAATATCCCAATTTCAAACATCACAACTTATAGAAACACAAAACCAAGGTTAATTCCCCTATGTCAGACGCTGAAAATACTATGTCAATTTTGGCCCTTATCGGCCAAGCAACCATTGCGGTAAAAATCGTCATGCTGATTTTGGTTGCCGCTTCAGTCGTATCCTGGGTGATGATTTTTAAAAGTCTCATTTATCAAAGCAAAGCTAAAAATGCATTTGATTATTTTGAAAAACAATTCTGGTCAGGCATTGATTTGAACCAACTCTTCCGTCAGGGCAATGGTCATGATCGTATTGAAGGGATTGAAAATATTTTCCGCGCAGGTTTTAAGGAATTTACCCGTCTGCGCCAAACCGCAGGTGCTGATGCAGAAGCTATTATGGATGGCGCCCAGCGCGCCATGCGTGTAGCCCTTGCGCGCGAAGAAGAAAAGCTCGATGAAAACTTGCCTTTCCTTGCAAGTGTTGCCTCAGTAAGCCCTTACGTTGGTTTGTTTGGAACCGTGTGGGGAATTATGAATTCTTTTATGAATCTATCAAACGTTCACCAGACAACCTTGGCTACAGTTGCGCCCGGTATTGCAGAGGCTTTGATTGCAACGGCGATGGGTTTGTTTGCAGCGATTCCTGCGGTATTGGCGTACAACAAATTTTCTTCACGTTCAGCGGCATTGCTCAGTAACTATCAAACCTTCGCAGAAGAATTTTCGACCATTCTTCATCGTCAAGTACACAGCAAGTAAACATTGCAGGTTTAGTGAAAGCGAAATAGGTTATTACCCATGTCTGGATTCGGACCGAAAGTTAAGAAAAATCTCAAGGCGGAAATTAACGTCGTGCCTTTTATCGACGTTATGCTGGTGCTATTAGTCGTTTTTATGATCGCTGCACCCATGATGACGCAAGGCATAAAGGTTGAGCTCCCCAAAGCCACCGCTGAACCTGTAGATACCAAAGATGATGAGCCGATTACTGTCTCTGTAAAAAAAGACGGTGGTTTTTATATCGAGTACGGTGGTGGCGGGAGCAAGGAAGAGTCTGAGCGGGCGCGTCCGCTCCATGAAATCAAGGATATCGTCAGCAAGGTTATGACGGCAAAACCCAATACATTGGTGTTCGTGCAAGGTGATCGTAGTGTGAACTATGGCGTGATTGTTGAGTTGATGGGCGAATTAAAAGCAGCTGGCGCACCCTCGGTGGGATTGCTGACTGATCCACCATCGCACTAGGTTGTCTATGAAGCTTGAGAAACTATTTTCACTGCCAGTATTCCTCAGTGTGTTACTTCACGCACTGATCGTTGCCGCTATTCTCATTAAATTTGATTTTTTGAAGGAAGAACCAGAGCCCTACAAGCCACATTTTGTAACGGCTACTTTGGTCGATGTAAAACCAAAAGCCAAAGCGGCACCCCAGCAACCTAAAGAGCAGGTGTTGGATGGAAAAAAAGATCCTGAGTTAAAGCAAATAAAGCAGCAAAAGGAGCAGCAAGCTCAAGAAGCTGAAACTAAAGCCATAGCGCAAAAGCAACAAGAGCAGAAAGAAAAAGCGGAAGCAGAACAAAAAGCTCGCGATGAAAAATTAAAGAAAGAAAAAGCAAAAAAAGAGGCTGACGACAAAGCCAAGGCTGAAAAGCAGAAAAAGATAGAAGAAGAGCAAAAAGCCGCAGCTGAAGCTGAAAAGAAGAAAAAAGCTGAAAAGCAGCGCAGAGAAGAATTAAAAGCATTGGATGCCCAAATGCAAAAAGAAGAGCAGATGCTTAGCAGTACTGTGGATGACGTCAGTACCAAAAGCTATGAAGAGCTAATTGCGGAGCGGGTAAGGCAAAATTGGAGCAGACCGCCTTCAGCTCGTAATGGAATGACAACAATATTGGAAATTAAAATGTTGCCCACCGGGCAGGTAATGGGTGTTCGCGTTACAAAAAGCAGTGGTGATGCGGCTTTTGATCGTGCGGCCGAACAAGCCGTAAAACGTGTTGATCGCTTTGAAGAAGTTAAAAATATCCCGCCGGATATTTTTGAAAAATATTTCCGTCAATTTTTATTCACCTTCCGACCAGAGGATTTGCGCCAGTGAAACGCATTGTATTGTTCTGCATGGTTTTATTGTCAGGCTATGCCAACGCACAGTTAACCAACATCACTATTTCAAAAGGTATTGATAATCCTACGCGTATCGCAGTAGATGATTTCAGTGCTCCAGGCTTGAAGTTATCGGAGGATATTCCGGCAATTATTCGCAATGATCTTAATTTCAGTGGCCAATTTGAATCCATTGATGCTAACCAGTTGATCACGCATCCACGTAATGAAAGTGAAATTTCCTACCGCGATTTTAAAGCGATTAAAGCAGAGTATTTATTGATCGGTAGTATCGCGGAACAGGGCGGGCGCTACACAGCATCTTACGAGCTTTTTGATGTTATCCAACAAAAGCGTGTCTTTATAAAAATGAGCGTGGATGGTTCCGATACGCAATTGCGCGATATGGCTCACCGCATCAGCGATAAAGTTTATGAAACCATTACCGGTATTCGCGGTATTTTTTCTACCAAGATTATCTATGTCGAAGCTTTCCAAAGACCTGCGAAATCGCGTTTGATGTTGTCGGATGTTGATGGCGCTCGCCCACGAATTCTCCTTGAATCCAAACAACCTATTTTGTCGCCAGTATGGTCTCCTGATGGAACTCGAGTTGCCTATGTTTCATTTGAAACCGATCGTCCGGCAATTTATGTGCAAACTTTGGCGACTGGCCGCAAAGAGCAAATTACCAATTTCAAAGGACTTAATGGTGCACCAGCCTGGTCTCCGGATGGCCAAAAACTGGCGATGGTTTTATCGAAAGATGATAACCCCGAAATTTACACCGTAGATTTGGCGACCAGGACATTCACTCGCATCACTAATATTTATGCAATTGATACTGAGCCATCCTGGACTATTGATGGAACAGGTATATTCTTCACATCGGATCGCGGTGTAAGACCGCAAATTTATAAAGTAACTCTTGCAACGGGTGTAACAGAACGTGTAACCTTCGACGGCGATTATAACGCGCGTGGTCGAGTTTCGCCTGATGGTAAGAGCTTGGTCATGGTTAATAAGCGCCCCGGCGGCAATTACCAGATTGCCGCACAAGATTTGAAATCGGGAAATATACGCATTTTGACCGAGACAAATTACGACGAATCGCCTACTATAGCACCCAACGGCGCAATGCTAATGTATGCGACCAGTATTGGTGGTAAAGGTATCCTCGGTGCTGTTTCGTTGGATGCGCGAACAAAAGTTCGCTTGCCATCAAAGCAAGGCGATGTACGTGAACCCGCTTGGTCACCATTTTTTTAAATTGTTTTTTTCACCACTATAGATCTACAACTTGATTGGAGTTACACACACATGATCACTAAAGCAATTAAGCAAGGTTTGACATTGGCCGTAGTTATGGCTTTCCTGGTTGGCTGTTCTTCTAGCGACAAGAAGAAACAAAACACTGCTCCAGTAGCTACCCCGGCACCTGTTGTTAAAGAAGAAGCACCAGTTGCTAAGCCAGTAGCTAACGTTGTTTACTTTGATTTTGACAAATACGACTTGACTCCAGAAGCTCGCGCAATTCTTTTGGCTCACGCTGAAAAATTGAAAGGTTCTTCTGTTGCAGTGCGTTTGGAAGGTCATGCTGATGAGCGCGGTTCACGTGAATATAACATGGCTCTGGGCGAGAAGCGTGCTAAAGCAGCTCGTGACTTCCTGGTTCTTCAAGGCGTAAAAGCAGCTTCTTTGGAAGTTGTTAGCTACGGTGAAGAGCGTCCAGTTGCAACTGGTCACGACGAAGCTTCTTACTCTCAAAACCGTCGTGTAGAAATCAAGTAATAAGAGTCTGACCCGTATGTTGAAACGCGCAATTGCTCTTGTATGTTGTATTGCAGTTCCAGCCGTTGAAGCACAAGTACGGGTTGTTGATTCCTCGCCCCAGAGCGTTCGTTCTGGGGCGAATCGTCAACAGGAATCTATTGAGCAAAAGACTGAATCCTATAACCAGATTCAATCGCTCTTGAATGAAGTATCTGAGTTACGTGCCCTGGTTGAAGAGCAGGGACATGAAATTTCCCGCTTGAAACAACTTCAACTGGACAACTATGTTGATCTGGATCGTCGTGTTTCTTTCCTGACAAGTAATTCATCCAAAGCAAAAGATCTTGATACTGCGGCTGATTCAACAGATTCAACTGCATCCACAGATTCGCAAGTTGCTCCTGCTAATGGTATGAGCGAAGCGGATGAATATAAAGCTGCTTATGATTTATTGCGTCAACGCCAGGTTGACCAATCGTTAGTTGCTTTTAAAGATTACCTCAAAAAATATCCTAATGGTGAATTCGCCGCTAACAGTTGTTATTGGTTAGGTGAAATTTTCTTATTGAAAAATCAATTGCCACAAGCGCGTGATTGGTTTGCAAAATTGCTTCAAGATTTTCCTGATAGCAATAAAGTGCCCGATGCTAAATTCAAACTGGGTAAAGTTTATCACCTGATGGGCGATAAAAAACGTGCTAAACCATTATTGGATGACGCAGCATCTGGTGTTGGTGATTCTGCTCGCCTTGCCAAACAATATTTAAAAGATAACTTTTAAATAATAAATTTTTATATTTCTTGGTCAGGTTTATCTAATTCCCATTTTCTTTCAACTGAAAACTTTGTTTCCTGTTGATTCATAATAATCAAATCTCCATACTGCCGCTTTTAAAATGTTGCGCAATTCCCTGGAGAGAACATGCAAATTTCCGCTGATAAAGTAGTGAGTTTTCATTACAACTTAAAAGATGTTGATGGTAGCTTGTTGGAAACATCTTATGACAGTGATCCAACCCTATACCTTCATGGTCATAATAATATTCTTCCAACGCTTGAAAGTTCCCTTGAGTCTAAAGGGGTTGGTGAAAAGGTTGAAGTCACTTTAACGCCCGATCAAGCTTATGGTGAGCGTAAAGAGGGAGCTGTTCAGCGTATTCCAATTAAGCATTTGCATAATCATGCTGCGTTGAAAAATAAATTAAAACCCGGTTCACGTGTGCTCGTGAATACTCAGCATGGTCCGTGGGAAGCGGTAGTGTTGAAAGTCGGTAAATTTAATGTGGACATAGATAGTAATCATCCATTAGCGGGCAAGACGCTTACTTTTGAGCTGGAAATTGTCGATGTACGTGATGCGACGTCGGAAGAGTTGGCTCATGGTCATGCGCACGGCGCAGGTGGGCATCACCACGATTAATAAACGGCTGTCAGGCAGGGATGCTGGCGTAACGATTAATACTCAAAATTTAGTGTTAATTGTCATGTAATGAATAGATATAGTTTTAAAAAAATATTTCCCATTCCCTAAACGCTCCATTATTATCCATCCGGGCATAGCTAGGGATGCATCATGGCGTTCATTTCACAGCACGAAAATTCAGTTTTAAAGCCTTTTATTTGGGTTTCTGAACAAGGCACGGATCAGTGTTTGCAGGAAGCATTGGCCCAGGTTGTTGAGCGCGGTGCAAAAAGCTTGATGATTCTCGCTTGCAGCGCTAATAACCACTCCGCGAAACACCTTCAAATCGCATTGCAATCCTGTTCGGTTCCAATCTGTGGCGGAATATTTCCCTCCGTATTTTTTGCAAATACAAAGCTGGATGTTGGATTTATCGTAGTAGGCTTTCCTTTTTGCATCTCCGTTGCCTGTTATCAATTACCCTTTGAGTCCGCGGTGGATTTTAGTGTTCCGTCGAGTGTAGATGGAGAATTAATCCATCATTCACGTGACCTTCTGGTTTTTATCGATGCCATGGCAAATGCTACAGAGCCTTTTATCAATAATATGTATGAAACTATTGGTGGTGGGATCGACGTAATTGGCGGTGGCGCCGGAGCGCTTGATTTTAAACAAGCGCCTTGTGTGTTTTCGCGCAATGGGTTGTTAATGGATGTTGCTTTGGTTGTCCAGCTTCCAACTCCAATGCATTGCGCTGTCGAACACGGATGGGAAATTTTAAATGGTCCTTATCTTGTCACTGAAGCAGAAGGTACAAAAATAAAAACCATTAATTATCTACCTGCTTTTGATATTTATCGAAATGTAATTGAAGATGTTACATCTTACAAATTTACTAAAAATAATTTTTTCCATGTCGCGCAAAATTTTCCATTCGGTATTCTAGGTATTAATGAAGATATTTTGGTACGGGACCCTATACAGGCGAGCAATAGCGAATTAGTTTGCGTTGGTTCTGTTCCGGTTAATTCAATGGTTTATATTTTAAGTGGCCAACCAGAACATATTATGAGGGCTGCCGAAAATGCAGGTCTCATGGCGGCTAAAGAATCTGGAACAGAGAAAAAAACGTCAATGGAACTCACTATAGTATTTGATTGCGTGAGCCGGGTTCTTTATCTAGGGGATAATTTTTCAAGTGAAATGGCTGCGATCCAGCGTGGTGTTGGAGCACAACGCCAGATTGTTGGTGCGCTTTCTATCGGAGAAATTGCAAATACCAATCGCGGCACCATAAATTTATTAAACAAATCCATTGTAATTGGAAATCTATAAAAATAATGATGAAAAGAGCCCTGCAAATCATTTCCATTCAGCATGAGCTTGCTATGGCTATTGGAAATGGCCTTGATTTAAATGAGATGTTGCAATCTTTTATGCGTGTATCCATTACACGCCTGGATTTAAGTAGTGCACATTTATTTTTGTTTTGTGATGATAATAACGAACCTGTTCAACATGTTGATGAATTGGCGAATGGTGTTTTATCGCACTATGCCAGTATTCCCAAACAGTTTTTGGGGAGATCATGGAGCGAAAATGACGTTTTAGTTCATATTGTTAAAGCACATATGGAAAAAAATGATTTTCTATCAGTGGTTTATCGTAATGAAAAGTTTTATCACAGTTTTTTGATCCCGGAACATGGTGTTATTGTCTTTGAAAGCATTACAGAGATTGAACCCACCATCCAAAAATCACTTCAGCCAATTTTAAAGAAACTTGCATTAAGCTGTTACGCTTGTCTCGCCCACCAGTCCCTAACCAAGGAAATAGCTGCACGACGCAACGCTGAAAATACGATTGCTTATCAGGCCTCCCATGATGAGTTGACGCAGTTATTTAATCGTCGGATGTTGACTGAGAATCTCAAAAAATCAATTGTCTATTGCACGCAAAATCATAAATTTGGTGCATTAATTTTTATCGATTTAAACCAATTTAAATCGATCAACGATGTCATGGGGCATGATATCGGGGATAAAATATTGCAAGAAGTTGCATCCAGGTTAATTGGGGTTATGCGGGACAAAGACACAGTTGCACGTTTTGGTGGTGATGAATTTATTATTTTGCTTCCTGATCTTGGAGATTTCGAGCCGGTTGCTGAACAGATCGTCAATAGAACCACCATGCGCATTCTGGATGTTATTGAAGAGCCTTTTGTTGTAGATGATTTGGTTTATAACGTCAGTTGTAGTATGGGGTTTGAGATTTTTCCTGCTGCAAATAATTCATCCTGCGATGTTATTAAAAATGCAGATTTGGCCATGTATGAAGCTAAGACTTTGCGTCAGCGTGTTGCTTTGCGATATAGCTCCAGCATGTCTGAAAAATTAAATCTTCGTTCTGTTTATGTGGCTGAATTAAAAAATGCTCTTAAAAATAATGAATTTTTACTTTATTACCAACCACAATTTGATTTTGATAATCAGATCATTGGCGCTGAAGCCCTGTTGCGATGGAATAATCCAAAAAGAATGAATGAATCGCCTGATAGTTATATTCCTATTGCAGAAGATAGCGAATTAATTTTGGCCATTGGTGATTGGGTGCTCCATGAATCTTGCCGGCAATTAAAAATATTGCAGGAGCAAGGTTTGCCCGATAGCTTTAAAAAACTCTCTATAAATGTGAGTGCCAAGCAACTGGGCCAGGATAATTTTTTTGAAAACATGTGTCGTGCAATCAAAACATCCGGCGTAAATGCTGGACAAATGACAATAGAAATCACAGAAAATATCCTGGTTAGCAGAATCCATGATGCTATGGCGCTTATCGCGCAGTTGGGTGACATAGGTGTGGATTGTGCGATTGATGATTTTGGAACGGGCTATTCATCATTAACGTATTTGCGCCGTTTGCCTTCGAGCTTAATTAAAATTGATAGAAATTTTGTGCGCGATATCCATAAGGATGCGGAAAATCGTTCTATCGCAAAAATGATTGTCGCACTGGGCGAAAACCTGGATATGAATGTACTTGCGGAAGGTGTTGAGTCTGAAGAGGAGTTGCTATGCCTCAAAGAACTTGGTTGTCATCAATATCAAGGTTTTTATTTTTCCCATCCCTTACCTTTTGAGCAATTTACTGCATTGGTAAAATCCCGTTACCTGGAAGCCTGTTAGTTAATGTTTTTAATGCTGAACCACAATGAATAAACCTTTTGCCTATATAGGCCTTGTTAATCCCAAAAGTCCTGAAAATGTCGGCATGGTTATGCGTGCTGCAGGTTGTTATGAGGCCAGTAAAATATTTTATACGGGAGTGCGTTTTGACCGTGCCCGGCAATTTTTTACTGATACTAAAAATAGCCACGAAAAAATTCCCTTAACAAATGCTGAAGATTTGTTGGCCACGGTTCCGTCAGATACCAAAATTGTTGCGGTGGAATTGGTGGAAGGTGCAATTCCGTTAATGCACTTTCAGCATCCTGAGCAGGCTTATTATATTTTCGGGCCTGAAGATGGATCGCTTACGCAAGAAATGTTGAATGCGTGCGACCATGTTGTTTATATTCCAACGATAGGTTGTATGAATCTGGCTGCAACGGTGAATGTCGTGCTTTATGATCGGTTGGCTAAATCAATTGGTAATGCGATTGAAGATCGTCCGATTGCAAAACATCGCGATACCAACAGCCGTGCAAACGTGTTGAAAAAATAAATTCGATTTTATTTTTTTTGGAATAGTTTTATGATGTTTTGTTGATAGTGGGCTGCCATTCTGGTGGTAAAGCGTCTATTAAAAAATTCATAAATGCACGTGTCTTTGGTGTTAATTGATGGCGGTCGCGAACACAAAGATAAATATCCAGGGGCTCCACTTCAGCTATTACTTGCGTATTTTCTGAGGGTACAAATAAGGTTTCCAATTGTCCGTTCGCAATAAAGCGATCTACCACAAAGGCCGCCAGCCGCGTAATTCCTCCGCCCGCAACTGCCAGATGAGTAATAACATCTATGTCGTCGCTGATAGTAGTTGCGCGCACATCAGCTTCAAATCGTAAACCATCGCGGATAAATCCCCACCGCAAAAACCGTCCATCTACGGGCACACGAAAAACAATGCAATCGTGATGGCGAAGTTCTTCCGGGCTGGTGGGGCGCCCCGCGCGCTCCAGATAACTTGGTGCTGCACAAAAATGCAGAGGCACTGTCGCAATTTTACGCGCAACTATTCCATCCTCCAGTTGCTGTTTGATGCGGATACTGATATCGACTGCCTCCTGGATATGATCAACGTTGCGATCTGTTGTCCTTAATTCAATCGCAATGCGCGGATAACGCAAATTGAACTGTGGAATTAAAGGCGCTAATACGTGACGGCCAAAGGCCGCTGTCGAGGCAATGCAAAGTCGCCCTTGAGGTTCTGTATGCAGGTTGATAACTGCGTTGTTGGCCTCGGTCAGCTCGCTGACAACATTCCGCACTTTGTCATAATAAAGTTCACCGCTGTCAGTGAGCGCCATACTGCGAGTCGTGCGGATCAATAACCGTACGCCGAGATAAGTTTCCAGGCGGGCAATATTCTGGCTGGTTGCCGCTGCACTGATTCCCATACGTTTAGCTGCCGCTGCGATACTGCCAAGCTCTACAGCTCTTACAAAACTTTCCACACCGCGTAATGTATCCATAGGTTTTCTTCTTAGTGTTGGTACGTATTATAAAGTTTACCTTAGTATTCAGATAAGTCCCAGATATCTACCGATTCAATCTGCTTATTTATAAAGTAGATCCGGAACACAGCACTTGGTCTGGATATTTGGGAGAAAGACATTGAGCAATTACAAAAGCGTTTTATGCAAAACTGAAAATATACGTAAATTACCAGCGCGTTTTAGCCCGGTTGTTTTTGCGTTTTTTATGTCTGCCATCATGGCTTTTTTAATGTGTTTGGTGATTACTGCTGCAAACAATAGTTTGACCAGGGCTTATTTGGTCAATGAATATGTGATGGGTGTTTTACACGCTTACAAGTTGGCGATGCCCGTAGCATTTATTTGTGTTTTGGCGGTTAGGCCATTGGTTGTTAAGTTGGTTGGATTCTGTGTGAGGAAGTAGATTTTGGGGAGAAAGCCTGTTGTCCTTTGCTCTATTAATGTTTGTTCGCGCTTACATTGTAGCTTACGACAACAGGCTTTTCTTTTATCTCGTAACTATGGAACAGCAGTAGCTTATGGCTGCTTTTTATCGCTGCATTTAATACATTATTATTTTGCGCCAGCAGCTTCTAGCGCGAGGGCATATTCTTCGCCATTGCGATGGGTTTTTACCGCTTGTAAAAAAGTTTTGCCTTCAGGGCCAATTGCATTTAAATCGCGACCAGCTTCCACAAATAATCTCACGAAGGTGGAAAAGTTTTCGCCGCGCATACCGCGATAGGCTTTTTCCAATAAATGGAAATCGACATTCACACCAGTAGGAGCTGTGAACTCCAAAAACGTTTTGATGCGTTCTTCATCGAAGCTTTCGCCTAATACTTTTTCTTTATCTTTACGTAAACTCATTTTTAAATCTCGCTTTCATTGTGTGAAGGATTTGCCCTCACCCTAACCCTCTCCCATAGGGAGAGGGGACTGATCGTGCAATTTGAGGCGATGTGTTTCTGGCTCAACTTTTCTTCTTTCTCATGAAGAAAGAATTTATTCGCAATTAATTTCTTTAGCCTCATATACACTCCTCCTCTCATAGGGAGAGGGACTGATTGTACAATTTGAGGTGATGTGTTCTTGGCTCAACTTTTTTTCTTTCTAATGAAGAAAGAATTTATTACACAATTAGTTCTCTAGCCCCATATACACTCCTCCTCTCATAGGGAGAAAGACTGATTGTACAATTTGAGGTGATGTGTTTTTAGCTCAACTTTGCTTCTTTCTCATGAAGAAAGAATTTATTGCGCAATTACTTCTTTAATCCCAGATACGCTCCCTCTTCCCATAGAGAGAAGACTGATCGCGCCATTCGAGGCGATTTAATTCTTTAGCTCCGCCTATACTCCCTCTCCCATTGGGAGAGGGTTGGGGTGAGGGCTTTACCCATTTAATTTTTTAACCAACAATTCATTCAACGCTTGCGGATTCGCCTGGCCTTTGGATGCTTTCATCGCTTGACCCACAAAGAATCCGAGCATTTTGGCACGCTTGTCTTCCGCAGCAGCGCGATATCCTTCTACTTGCGCGGTGTTAGCGGCAAGAATATCGTCGATAATTTTTTCCAGTGCGCCGGTATCGGAAACTTGTTTCAAACCTTTGGTTTCAATAATGGTGTCGGCATCGCCTTCGCCGTTGGTGATGGCTTCGAAAACTTGCTTGGCGATTTTGCTCGACAAGGTTCCATCTTTAATGCGTACAACCAAGCCAGATAACAATTCCGGTGTAACCGGCGATTGATCGATGCGCTGTTCGGTGCGATTTAAATAAGCGCCTAAATCCGCCATGATCCAGTTAGCGGTTAATTTTGCTTCGTTAGAAATTTTTGTCGCAGCTTCAAAATAAGCAGCAGCAAATTTATCCATAGTAATTTGGCCAGCGTCGTAATCACTCAAACCATATTGCTCAACGAAACGCGCACGTTTTGCTTCGGGTAATTCCGGCATTTGCTTGCGAACAGATTCGATATAAACATCGTCAATAATCACAGGTAACAAATCGGGGCAGGGGAAGTAGCGGTAATCGTTGCTATCTTCTTTGCTGCGCATGGAGCGCGCTTTTTTGGTGTCGCCATTGTAGAGGCGTGTTTCCTGGCGAATTTTTCCGCCGTCTTCCAGCACATCAATTTGGCGCTCCACTTCCAGCTCAATCGCTTCTTCCATAAACTTGAATGAGTTCAGGTTTTTGGTTTCAGTGCGAGTGCCGAGTTTTTCCTGACCTTTTGGACGTACAGAAATATTGACATCGAAACGCATTGAACCTTGTGACATTTCGCCGTCGCAAATTTCCAGTGACGTAACGATTGAATGTAATTTTTTTGCGAAAGCAACAGCTTCTTCTGCACTGCGCATATCTGGCTCAGTTACGACTTCAATTAACGGAGTGCCTGCGCGGTTTAAATCGATTCCGCTCATGCCTGCGAAATCTTCGTGCAGTGATTTTCCTGCATCTTCTTCCAAATGAGCGTGGTGAATGCGAACGCGTTTGGTGCGGCCTTCACCCAATTCCAAATCCACAAAACCTGCACCAACAATTGGTTCAGCAAGCTGTGTTGTTTGATAGCCTTTTGGAAGATCAGGATAGAAATAATTTTTACGTTCGAATACAGATCGTTTGCCGATTTCTGCATTTACCGCCAAACCAAACATGGTGGCGAAGCGGAAAGCTTCTTCGTTTGCGACAGGTAAAGTGCCTGGCAATGCCAGATCAATAGCACATGCTTGCGTGTTTGGTTCAGCGCCGAATGCAGTGCTGGCGCCCGAGAAAATTTTGGTTTTGGTGGCGAGTTGTACGTGAACTTCCAACCCGATTACTGTTTCCCATTGCATAAGTCTTTCTCTCAAAACTTTTTCATTTTGACTCCGTCATTCCCGTAGGGAATCCAGAGACTTTAATTTTTACCACACTGGACACCAGCCGCTGGATCCCCTGCGGGGATGACGGTTACAGTTAATCAATATTTGGTGCAGTTTGTTGATGGAAGTTGGTGACCTGCTGGAATTGATGCGCAACATTTAATAATTGCGCTTCAGCAAAAAAGTTGCCAATCAATTGCAAACCAACAGGTTTGTTTTCCACAAAACCGCAGGGGATTGAAAGCCCCGGCAAACCGGCGAGGTTGGTGGCGATGGTGTAAATATCTTCCAGATACATCGCAACCGGATCTTTTGATTTTGATCCAAACTGGAATGCAGGTGATGGCGATGTTGGGCCAAGGATGACATCAACACTTTGGAATGCATCAACAAAATCCTGTTTGATCAAGCGGCGAACTTTTTGTGCTTTGCTGTAATAGGCATCGTAATAACCTGCTGACAATGCATAAGCACCTACGAGTATGCGACGCTTCACTTCATCGCCAAAACCTTCGCTGCGCGAACGCATATAAAGGTCATTTAAATCTTTTGGATTTTCACAGCGATGGCCGTAACGCACGCCATCCATACGCGATAAGTTTGCAGAACATTCTGCGGGCGCAATCACGTAGTAAGCGGGAACTGATAAACCTGTGTGTGGCAAGCTGATACTGTGAATGGTTGCACCCAGACTTTCATACACTTTTATCGCTGCTTCAACGTGCGCAGCGGTTTGTGGATTCAAACCCTCACCGAAATATTCTTTCGGCACACCGATGCGCAAACCTTTTAATGAATCATTTAATGTAGCGGTATAGTCGGGAACTTCGCGATCAACACTGGTGGAATCTTTGGTGTCGTAGCTCGCCATGTCGTTAAGCAAAATTGCAGCGTCTTCTGCGGTGCGCGACAAAATGCCCGCTTGATCGAGGCTTGACGCAAACGCGATCATTCCCCAGCGCGATACACGACCGTAAGTTGGTTTAATGCCGGTTAATCCGCAATGCGCCGCTGGTTGGCGAATTGAACCACCTGTATCAGATGCTGTTGCTGCAGGTGCTAAATGTGCAGCAACAGCCGCTGCTGAACCGCCTGATGATCCACCGGGAACACAGTCAATCGCCCAGGGATTTTTTACCGGGCCGTAATAACTTGTTTCGTTGGACGAGCCCATGGCGAATTCGTCCATGTTGGTTTTACCCAACATCACCACGCCTGAATCCAAATAATTGTCCACGATGGTCGCGTTGTAAGGTGCGATAAAATTATCGAGCATTTTGGATGCACAGGAAGTGCGAACGCCGATGGTGCAGAAAATATCTTTGTGTGCGATAGGCACACCGCAAAGTGCGGGGGCATTGCCAGCGGCTAAACGTTTATCGGCAGCGGCTGCTTGTTGCAAGGCAAGTGCTGGAGTGGCGGTGATATAAGAGTTGTAGGTTTTATCGAGGCGCGCAATGCGGTCGAGGTAATGTTGGGTGACTTCAACGCTGGAAAAGTCTTTGTTGCGTAGACCTTTTACAAGCTCGGCAATGGTTAACTGATGCATTCAAAAATTCCTGAAATTTCTGTTGTTTCCCCTCACCCTAGCCCTCTCCCGGAGAGAGAGGGAATTTAATCGCAAGAATTTAGACTTGTGCGATTAACCCCTCTCCTTTGGGAGAGGGGTTGGGGTGAGGGTAAAAATTATTTATTCAATAACCTTATTCAATAACCTGCGGCACCAAATACAAACCATCTTGCACGGCAGGTGCAATCGATTGGAATAGTTCGCGCTGGTTTGGCTCGGTCACTACATCGGCACGCAAGCGTTGTACGGCGTCCAACGGGTGAGCCATTGGCAATACTCCATCGGTATTGACGGCTTGTAGCTGGTCGACAAGGGCCAATACGGTAGAAATACGGTTTGCCACTTCATCGGCAGCGTCATCAGAAATGGCGATGCGCGCCAAATTGGCGAGTTTTGCGATATCGGAACGATCTACAGCCATAACTGGCACTCCACATAAACAAAATCTGTATCACAGCTGGCTGGGCCAAAACCCTTGATTTCACTGAAAAACACGCTGAAAACCGGGTGCTGTCAAATGGGCGCCCAAGTTACCATATTTGGTGAAAGGTTGAAAAACAGTTTGCGGGGAAAATGAGGCAGGAAAAGGCTTTTCGCGATATTTCCTGTGCATCGGGGCCCAAGGTTGACTTAAACCCCGATGATTGGGTGGTTAGTTACGCATCTCTAACATTTCGTGCTCTACATATTTCAGGCGCTCTTCCAAAATGGCGGTACGCTGGAATTGGCCTTTCGCGAGTCTGATGGCATTGCGTAAATGAATTAAAGCCTTATCGTAAATGCCATTGGCAATAAAATATTCGGCGCGCGCTTCGTGAAGGCCCAGGATATCGCCATTCAAGCCATCAACTTCCGCCAGTAAATACCACAAATAATCGTCATTTTTACGTTTGCGTGAATAGCGTTCCAGCAGTTCGGCACTCTGCTTGTATAGGCCGGCTTTCATACTTGCTTCGGCGAACCGAATATTGAGCGGATAATTATCTGGATAGAGCTTCAGCTGCGCTTCAAGTAGTTCAAGTGCGGGTTTGAAGCGCTCAGCCGCTATATCGATATCCGCGCTCATGATCAGGTAGGTAATGCGCGTGGGATCTTTATCCAGCAAGGGCTTTAGCGCAGCCCGGGCTGCATCAAATTGGCCGGCTGCTGAATAGGCCATGGCCAGGCCATAACGGCTGGCATCGGGTGACAGGTTGTCTCCATCGATTTCATTCTTGAAGCGTTTGATGGCGGTTTGCGGCGATTCTTCCAGTTCATAGCGAATACGCGAGCGCATCAGCTGGAACTCAATATTGTCGGGGTAGGGAATGCGTGGATGTTCCATCGCACGGTTGCGCGCATCGGCAACGCGGCGCTCGGTAACCGGGTGAGTCAGGAGATATTCGGGTGGACGATAGGTTGAGCGCGTGGCATGCAGCATTTCTTCAAACATATCGGACGCCGCATAAGGATCAAGTTTGGCTTGATACATGGTCTGCATACCGATACGGTCAGCTTCCTGTTCGTTTTCGCGGCTAAAGCGCAAAGCGGCTGCCTGGGTTGCTGCCTGGGTTGCCATAATGGCGGCCATGCCTCCATCGCCATTACTGTTGGCCGCGAGTACAAGGCCTGCGAGTAAGCCGGCGATCATCGGCATCATCATGTTTTTTTGCTGCTCAAGACGGCGCGCATAGTGGCGCTGGCTCAAATGCCCCATTTCGTGGGCGATAATCGCCGCGAGCTGGTTTTCAGTCTTGGCGTAATTGAACACCCCGGTGTGCATGCCGATAATGCCGCCGGGAATTGCAAATGCGTTGAGGGTATCGTTTTTGACCACAACCAGGTCAATGTGCTTGTCTTCTATTTGGCTATAGGGCAACAGGCGGTTGATAAGGTTTTCAAGATAATCGATGACCAGCGGGTCAGAAGAGGTGGGTACCTGGCTGCGATAATATTTAAGTGCCCGTTGCCCAAGGATTTTTTCTTGCACCGGTGAGATCATGGCAGAGCTGGTATCGCCCAGGACGGGAAGCTCGATATCATTTGACGTAGCAAAGGCGGCAGCTGCCGTGGTGCAAAGACCACAGGCAAGTACTAGCTGTCGGACAAGTCGGTTCACTGTGTCAAAACTCCTGATGGTATAAGGCTTGAAGCGGGCTGGCGGCGCACTCTAGCGTTTTTGCGGCTTTCTGGCTACGCGGTCCAGGCTGCTTTGAGCGCTAAAATGTACATTAGTTCGTAATCTAACCTGTGATTAATGGTCATTCTGCGTTAATTTAGCGTCCCTTTGGTTTATGGTTAGGGATCAGATGGTTTAGGCAGGTGGCCAAATTTGCACCAGCAACGTTAAGGTACTTGTTTTGAAAGATCAGGAATCAGGCATCCCGGCAGCATTAAAGATAGTAGAATCTCCACTCGCTTTAAACTGTCCCGTCAGTGCAGAGGTGGATGCGCGGCAATTGGCCTGCCCATTACCTTTGTTGAAAGCGAAGCAGGGGCTGCGTGCTATCGCTGTTGGCGAATTAATCCGGGTGCTGTCAACGGATGCTGGTTCGCTCAAGGATTTTGTATCATTTGCCTATTTAACCGGACAATTATTGGAAGGTTTTTACCAGCAGGATGATTATTATTGTTTCCTGATACGTAAACAGCCGTGAGCAAATTCGCAGCGAGATTTACGCGAGATAATTTATGCTACCCGTTTTTTGTTGGATGATTGAATGCTGAAGTTGCCGTTGAACTTTCTCCTGGCCTCTCGATACTGCCAGCCTGCGTTGATCTTGCTTGCGCTGCTGGTTGCCACCTGCGCGCAAGCGCAGCATCTGGTTGCGCCAAGAGTATCGCCAGTCAGCAAAAGTGAAAACGATAATCGCGATTACCGTTATCTGACACTCAGCAATAACCTGCGCGTTTTATTAATTTCCGATGCATCTGCTGAAAAATCTGCCGCTGCATTGAACGTTCATGTTGGCAGCCACCAAAACCCGAAAGAGCGCCCGGGACTTGCACATTTTTTAGAGCACATGTTGTTTTTAGGCACTGAAAAATATCCCGCTGCAGGTGAGTACCAGGACTTTATCAGTCAACATGGCGGCAGCAACAATGCTTATACCGCCGAAGAGAATACCAATTATTTTTTCGATATTGAGCACGCATCGCTGGAGCCTGCGCTAGATCGTTTCGCGCAATTTTTTATTTCGCCGTTATTTGATGCGAATTATGTCGATCATGAAAAAAATGCAATAAATGCTGAGTATCTTGCAAAAATAAATGATGACGAGCGACGTGAATGGGATGTGTATCGAAGCTTGTTTAATCCGGAACATCCTGCAGCAAGTTTTTCCGTTGGTAGCCTTGATACTTTAGCCGATAGGGAAGGACATAGCATACGCGATGATTTGCTGGCATTTTACCAACAATATTACTCTGCCAATTTAATGACATTGGTGGTGTTGAGTAATCGTAAACTTGACGATCTTCAAAAGATGGTTGAATCACGTTTTGCATTGGTGCCCAATAAAAATCGAGTGATCAATGGCGATTATCCAAACCTCTTCCTGCCCAAGAGCCTGCCTGCCAGTATTAGCATAAAACCTGTCAAAGAGTTACGCCAACTAACCCTGGCATTCCCTGTTCCCGATTATTCTGATAAATATAAAACCAAACCGCTGAATTATCTGAGTCAATTCCTGGGCAATGAATCAACAGGTAGTTTGCTGGCGTTATTAAAAAGTTTGGGATGGGCGGAGTCTTTGTCGGCGGGCGAATTTTATCGTAGCCGTCACGATGCACTTTTTGGTGTTTCGATAAAACTCACAAAAGAAGGTGTAAAAGCCAAAGACCAAATGGTTTCTGCTGTATTTGATTATTTAAAAGTTATTGCAGCGCGCGGCATCGCCGAGTGGCGTTTCACTGAGATGCAGCAAATTTCTGAAATAAATTATCGTTTCCATGATAAGCCCGCAGCAATAGATTCAGTGGCAGAGTTGTCGCAAGCGATGCAAGATTATCCGGCGCAAGATGTGCTATGGGGTGAATATGCCTACTCCCAATTTGATGATGCCTTGCTAAAACAAGCACTGGGTTATTTGAATAAAGATAATGTGTTTATTTCCCTGGTCGCGCCAGAAGTAGCAACAACTATTACATCAAACTTTTACTCGGTTGCTTATAGCGCTTCCCATGGGATTCCAGAAATACTCGAGTTAAAGCCTGTGTACCATCAAAAATTGTGGTTGCCGGAGCGCAATATTTTCATTCCCAAAAACCTGGTGTTGAAAGCTCCTTCAATGCTGCCTGTATCAGAAGCCGCCAAAGACACACCAACGCTGTTGATTAATAATGAAGAATTAAAGCTCTGGTTTTTGCAGGATATGAAATTTCATTCCCCCAAAGCTGAATTGAACTTCCGTTTTAAACTTCCGGTGCTTAATAATTCATTGGAAAATGTTGCGCGCACCCAGTTATTTACGGCGTTAATTACCGATCAATTAAATGAGTATGCTTATCCCGCAGGGCTGGCTGGCCTAACGTTTAGTGTCAAGGCTAATTCACGCGGTTTGGACGTTAATGTTGCCGGCTATACAGATAAACAAAGTTTGTTGATGAATAAAATCCTGGTCGCCATAGGCCAAGCCAATTTTTCACAAGCTCGTTTTGATACCTTAAAAGAAAATTTGATTCGCGAATGGCGCAATGAAGATAAAAATTTACCTTATAGCGTGCTCGCCACAAAAGTGGCTCGTTTGCAATATCTACCTTATTGGGGTGTAAAAGAATATATAGATCCGTTACAAAAAACCTCCTTCGAGCAATTTAACCAATTCTCTGCCGAAATATTGCGCGGTGCAAAACTTGAAGCCTTGTGTTACGGCAATCTATATCTCCAGGATGCAATTAAACTTTCTGCCGTTATTGAACACCAGCTATTAAAAAAACCGTCCAGGCGTTTACCTCAGTTAGCAAAAATATTGCGTACTGATAATAAGGATAATAAATCCTGGTTATATATTTATCCGCTGGAACACAACGATCGTGCGGCTGAATTGTATATCCAGGCACTGGCGCCTTATATGGATGATGCAGCGCACATGCAATTATTAACGCAAATTTTAGAACCGCGTTTTTTCAATCAGCTGCGCACTGAAAAGCAGCTGGGATATGTTGTGTCAGCTTTTCCTATGCCGATCAGGAATGTTGAAGGAAGTTTTTTTGTTGTTCAATCACCCACTGTAAATGCCACAATATTGGTTGATGAGATAAATAATTTCTTATCTGCTACTGGTGCAACCATAACGGAAAATTTTGCTGAAAATAAAGCAGCTTTGTTAGCTGAATTGCGTGAGCCTGCCTTGTCCTTAAATGAGCAATCTGAAAAATTCTGGCAAAGTATTTTATTAAATGATTATGAGTTTGTGCGGCAACAAGAATTAATTAATGCGGTGAATAAAATTACACCGGAATCTCTCCGTAAATATTATGAATCGGCTTTTTTGCAAAAGAATCGTCGACTTTGGTTGTCGACTGAAAAGATAGAGAACACGAAAGATTTCGACGTGATTCAAAATGTCGCAGCATATCAACAAAAGCAACAGGGATATCTACAGCAGTAGTGTTAAAAAACGGTGCATTTTGGTCGTAAAATTTTGTTTTTATTGCTTGGAGAATCCAAAAAAATTAGGTAATAATGCGAACCCCGATTTATGTGACAGGATTTAGAGTTTATTTTGCGGGTTTGCAATTAGTTCACTCCTTTCTGCACCTTTATTGTGCTAGTCAAGCCATTATCCGAGTGGCTCGGGACTGGTAAAAAAACGCCATTTATGTAAGAATTCGGCGTTTTTTCGCTACAACCCTAAGGAATTCTTCGCCGCTAACCCAGCAAAATCAATGCTTTCAGGGTCATAGGGCCGCGCGGATTACCCCGTTCCAAATTCCTAATATAGATACTCTTAAATATAGATACAGTCTATAGACACTATCGCTAAGTAAATATGCGCCACAAGCGCATACCGAGGAGATTTGAATGCTACAAGATATCGATGCTATTGAAACCAAAGAATGGCTGGATGCCTTAAAGTCAGTTGTGCGACATGCCGGTAAGGATCGCGCAGCCGAATTGCTAAAGACTCTGTCTGAATCTGCGGTTAACCAAGGCATTGAACAGCCTTCATCTATTCGTACCCCCTATCGCAATACCATCCCCGTTGAACAAGAAGTAGCCTATCCTGGCGATTTGAAGATGGAGCGTAAAATTCGCTCAATCATTCGCTGGAATGCTATGGCGATGGTTATGAAAGCTAATGACAACGACGAAGGCCTGGGTGGTCACATCGCTTCATTTGCATCTTCCGCTACCTTATATGACGTAGCATTCAACAACTTCTTCCGCGGTAACGATGGCGATATCCCCGGTGATCTGGTGTATTTCCAGGGCCACGTATCACCCGGTATGTACGCTCGCTCTTATGTTGAAGGGCGTTTGGACGAAAGCCATTTGGACAATTTCCGCCGCGAAGTAAACGGCGGTGGTTTGTCGTCCTACCCGCACCCATGGTTGATGCCTGACTACTGGCAGTTCCCAACCGTATCCATGGGTTTGGGCCCAATCAAGGCAATTTATCAAGCGCGTTTTAACCGCTACATGGAAGCGCGTGGCTTGACGCCAGTGAGCGACCGTAAAGTCTGGGCATTCCTGGGCGATGGCGAGTGTGATGAGCCGGAAAGCCTGGGTGCAATTTCCCTCGCAGCGCGTGAGAAGTTGGACAACCTGATTTTCGTGATTAACTGTAACTTGCAACGTTTGGACGGCCCGGTGCGCGGCAACGGCAAAATTGTGCAAGAGCTTGAAGGTGTATTCCGTGGCGCTGGCTGGAACGTCGTAAAAGTTCTCTGGGGCGCAGGTTGGGATCGCCTGTTAGAAAAAGACAAAACCGGCTTGCTGCAAAAGCGCATGGACGAAGTGGTCGATGGCGAGATGCAGAATTACAAAGCCAACGGTGGTGCATACACCCGTGAACACTTCTTCGGCAAATATCCAGAGCTGTTAGAGCTTGTCAGTGATATGACCGACCAGGATATCCTTTATCTCGCGCGCGGCGGTCACGACGTTAAGAAGGTTTATAACGCCTATCACAACGCCATAAATACCAAAGGCCAGCCAACCGTAATCCTCGCACAAACCGTTAAAGGTTATGGCATGGGTTCATCGGGCGAGGCTATCAATAAAACACATTCGGCCAAGCATTTGGCGGTGGAAGACCTGAAGAAATTCCGCGACCGTTTTGAATTGCCGATCAAAGATGAAGATTTGGAAGCGCTGCCGTACTATCGTCCAGCAGAAGACAGTCCGGAAATGCAATACATGCGTTCTCGTCGCCATACCTTGAACGGTTATTTGCCATCGCGTAAAGCGGATTTTGACCCAGTCGTCGCGCCAGCGTTAGATGCTTTCGCCGCACAGCTTAAATCTACCGGCGAGCGCGAAATTTCTACCACCATGAGTTTTGTGCGCATCCTGTCCTCGCTGGTTAAAGACAAACAAATCGGCAAGCAAATTGTCCCAATCGTACCGGATGAAGCCCGTACCTTTGGTATGGAAGGTATGTTTAAAACCATCGGTATTTACTCATCAGAAGGGCAAAAATATACCCCTCATGATGCTGCTCAAATGATGTCTTACCACGAGTCTGCCACTGGTCAGATTTTGGAAGAAGGTATCAACGAAGCGGGTTCCATGGCATCGTGGATTGCTGCAGCAACCGCTTACAGTAACTATCGTGTGCCGATGATTCCGTTCTACATTTACTACTCCATGTTTGGTTTCCAGCGTATTGGTGACCTGGCATGGGCAGCAGGTGACTCTCAAGCCCGTGGTTTCCTGTTGGGCGCTACCGCTGGCCGTACAACCCTGAACGGTGAAGGTTTGCAGCACCAGGATGGCCATAGCCATGTCATTGCGAACACCATTCCTAATTGCCGTACTTATGATCCAACTTACGCTTTTGAATTGGCGGTGATCATCCAGGACGGTATCAAGCGTATGTACCAGGACAAGGAGAACGTGTTCTATTACATCTCTTTGATGAACGAAAACTACCAGCATCCCGATATGCCTACCGGTGCGGAAGAGGGCATCGTTAAAGGTTTGTATTTGTTGGAGCAAGGTACTGGTAAAGCTAAAAACCGTGTTCAATTATTAGGTGCAGGCACAATTTTGCGTGAAGTGCGTTTTGCTGCTGAAATCCTGCGTAAGGATTTTGATGTTGAAGCAGACGTATGGAGTGTAACCAGCGTGAATGAATTGACCCGCGATGGTCAGCGCGCTATCCGTTGGAATATGTTGAACCCAACCTCTGCTCCTCGTAAGCCCTATATTACCCAACAGCTTGAAGGTCGCCTTGAGGGTCGTAATGATCCGTTCATCATCTCTACCGACAACCTGAAAACCTACTCCGAGCAACTGCGCGCGTACATTCCTGGCACTTATACCGTGTTGGGTACCGAAGGTTTCGGTCGCAGTGATACTCGCACCCAACTGCGTCATTTCTTCGAAGTTAACCGTTACTTCGTGGTAGTCGCTGCACTCAAATCCTTGGCGGATCAAGGCAAGATCAAGCCTGATGTCGTTGCCAAAGCGATTAAGAAGTTTGGCATTGATCCAGATAAAGCGGATCCAATGAGCGTCTAAAAATCAGCCGCCCTCCCAAAAGGAGGGCGGCTCTATATTCAGGGCAAGGCTTTTGTATCGAATACCATTTGATCGATTAAAGCCCCATATATTGAAAAGGCGCTATATAAAAAGCGCATTTACGTGAGGATAAACAGTGGCAATTCAAACAATTAAAGTCCCCGATATTGGTGGCGCAGAAGGTGTTGAAGTCATCGAGATTTCGGTAAAAGTTGGCGATGTAATCGCAGAAAACGATTCAATCGTGGTGCTGGAAACTGACAAGGCTTCAATGGAAATCCCTGCCAGTGTGGGCGGTAAAGTTGTCGCTATTAAAGTGAACCTGGGCGATAAAGTGTCTGAAGGCGCGGCCCTGGTTGAAGTGGAAGCAGCGGGCGAATCCGCTGCCGCTCCGGCTCCAGCCGCTGCGCCGGCGCCTGCTGCCGCCCCAACTCCTGCGCCTGCAGCGGCATCAGCTTCAGTCTCGACTGCCGCAGCAGAAGTTACCTTGTCTGTACCTGATATTGGTGGTGCAGAAGGTGTGGAAGTTATTGAAATCAGCATAAAAGTAGGCGATGAAGTTGCCAAAGGCGATTCTTTGATCGTATTGGAAACTGACAAAGCCTCCATGGAAATCCCGGCTGAAACTGCCGGTAAAATCCTGAGTATCGCCGTAAAAGTGGGCGATAAAGTTTCCCAGGGTGCTGCAATTGCGGTAGTGGCAAGTTCTGGCGGTGCTGCCGCTGCGGCACCAGCTGTAGCTCCTGCAAAAGCTGAGGCTGCTCCTGCTCCGGCAGCGACTGCTGCCGCACCTGTCCCCAAGGCCGCTGTAGAAAAGGCTGCTGCGGTAGAAGAAGTTGTGCAAACTGGCGATGTGTATGCGGGTCCTGCGGTTCGCAAACTGGCCCGTCAATTGGGTGTAGATTTGGGCAAAGTCAGCGGTACCGGTCCACGCAGCCGCCTGTTGAAAGATGACGTGCGTAATTATGTTAAGCCTATCGTCCAGGCAGCCCAGTCTGGTGCTTCTTTTGGCGGCCCAGGTATTCCGGCGCTGCCAGTAATTGATTATTCCAAGTTTGGCGAAGTCGAAATCGTCAAAATGAGCAAAATCAAAAAACTGACTGCAGATGCCATGACGCGCAGCTGGTTGAATGTTCCTCGCATCACCCAGTTTGACGATGCGGACATCACTGATCTTGAAGCTTTCCGCAATGGTATGAAAGCCGAAGCTGAAAAACGCGGCAGCAAGTTGACTCCATTGCCATTCATTGTGAAAGCCGTTGCTGCTGCCTTAGTTGCAGAGCCTTCTTTCAATGTATCTGTGCATCAGGATAACGAAAGTATTGTTCACAAAAAGTTTGTGCACATTGGGATTGCGGTAGATACACCAAATGGTTTGTTAGTGCCCGTTGTTCGCAACGCCGATAAAAAAGGTTTGTTTGAATTGGCAGACGAAATCAACGTGCTCGCCAAAAAAGCTCGCGATGGTAAATTAACTCCGGCAGAAATGCAGGGTGGTTGTTTCACTATTTCCAGCTTGGGTGCTATGGGTGGTAACGGCTTTACACCAATGGTTAGCGCTCCTACCGAAGTTGGTATTTTGGGTGTTTCGCGCGCGCAAATGAAACCTGTTTGGAATGGTAAAGAGTTTATTCCACGCAATATGTTGCCATTATCATTGTCATATGATCACCGTGCAGTAAACGGTGCTGATGCTGGTCGCTTTATGACTTACCTGGTATCTGTGATTGGTGATTTGCGTCGTTTGTTGTTGTAATTCTGACGATGTAAGTTGTGCGAGAAAGGTCAGCGTTGCTGGCCTTTTTTGTTTTTAACGTTCTTGATTACCAAACTTATTAGACTCTGCAATTTAATTGGATGTCTTTTTGATGTTATTTTTTTTAATAGAGAATTATGTGAATGTTGTTGTGTTTATTTTGTTTGCCAAAAAAGCAATTGGTTAAACCAACGGAGATTTTTGGCTAATAGGAAAATAAACGATAATCCAAGAAAAACGCCCGTAGAGTTTGCGCATACATCTAGCAAGTCAAAAGTGCGTGGTGGCATAAAGTGCTGGCCAATCTCTATTCCAATCGAATAAATAATTAAGAATGCTGCTCGCGCTAAAAAAGACCAGCGTGGAAATGCAAAGCTGATGGAAATTGCCCCTACAAAATAGCCAGTGCAGTGCATCAGCTTGTCATTGAACATAGGGACAGAACTTTCGGGATGGGGGGTTAATCCCAAATAAGTAAAAATAATTAACACAATAAAAAATTGTATCAAGCAGAGCGGGCGCCAAATCAACATAACCATTCCTGTTTAATTATTCAGGCGCAGAATAGCATTAAGTGTTTTGGCGATGCGTGACAAATTTGAAGTAAATTAAAATTATTTCACCAATGCAGCCAGCGGCTCAGCGGCATAAAGATCTTGTGGCGTATTGATATTAAAGAAGGGGTCGTAACCCTCTGCATTGAAGTCAACTTGCGCAGGATTATAGTTTTGCATCCAGTCTTGCAAGCGTGGCGATTCTCCGGTGTTGAGTTGCTCTTCAATTTCTTCTTTCAAAGATCTATGCCAAAGCGCAAACACAGGATGTGGGTTCAATTTGGATGTCGCTACAACCAGCCTGGTTGCAGAAGTATTTGCAGTAGCAAGTAGTTGCTCAACCAGATCGGTGGGGAAAAACGGCGTGTCGGATGCAAAACTGACTAGCCATTCGGCTTTGGGAGCCTTGGTTTGCATCCAGGTAAAGCCCGCATGAATACCGGCAAGAGGCCCAAGGTTATTGGGAAAAACATCAGCAACCACTGGCAAACGGGTACGGGCAAATCGCAAGCTGTTGCCGTTAGCATTGAGCAAAAGTTGATGGACTTGCGGTTGTGCACGATCGATTGTGCGTTGAAGCAGGGTTTTGCCGGCTAAAGGCAGCAGACATTTATCCCCGCCGCCCATGCGACGTGCCAGGCCACCAGCGAGGATAATACCGACAACAGATTCGGAAGCTTTCATAAAAGGTTTTTGGTACTCAGTTGTGAGCCAATATGGATATCGCGGTTTTATACGACTCAAAAAAACAGCTTGGAAAAGCCGAAATCTGTTTGGCGTATAAATTTACATTTCTATCTAACTAGTTTAGCTGTTACTTATAAGGGTGGGGGAAGATTTTACTTTTCCAATACAAATCTCTTAAAAATTATTTGTGGTAAAAGCTATTGGGTTAATAATTATAATTGATTTTTGCAAACAACCTTTCCGTCATATGATGATTCCAGCGTTTCAGGCATCTATATCCACACACGACAGAAGGGTAATCATATGAGCAATACCACCTTAACCACCTCCGCTGGCGCTCCCGTTAGCGATGACAACAACAGTATCAGCGTGGGGCCTCGCGGTCCTTTGACCTTCGATAACCATTACCTGTTTGAAAAGTTGGCGCACTTTAATCGTGAGCGCATTCCTGAGCGAGTCGTGCATGCCCGTGGTACTGGCGCTTATGGCCATTTCACTCTGACGAAAAGCCTTGGCCAATACACTATCGCGGATTTTTTACAAAGAGAGGGTGATAAGACCGAAATATTCCTGCGCTTTTCTACCGTGGGTGGTGGCCAGGATTCCAGTGATTATGCACGTGATCCGCGCGGTTTTGCGGTGAAGTTTTATACGCGCCAGGGGAATTATGATGTGGTGGGCAATAACACCCCGGTGTTCTTTTTGAATGACCCGATCAAATTTCCTGACTTCATCCATTCGCAAAAGAAAAATCCGCAAACCAATTTGCCAGACCCGGCAGCGGCTTTTGAGTTTTGGGCAAATCATCCGCAATCTTTGCACCAAATGACAATCTTGATGTCGGATCGCGGAATTCCGTTGTCTTATCGCCATCTCCACGGTTTTGGTTCGCACACCTTAAGCTTGTGGAATGAAAAGGGCGAGCGCTATTACGTGAAATGGCATTTCAAAACCAATCAGGGAATTAAAACCTTAACCGCTGAAGAAGCGGCAAAAATGCCGCCCTTTGGCGCGCAGCAAGATTTGGTGGATGCGATTAATCGCGGTGAATTTCCGAGCTGGACAGTCAAACTGCAAATCATGACCGAAGCGCAGGCAGAGACCTATCACATCAATCCATTTGATTTAACCAAGGTATGGCCGCACAAGGATTTTCCGTTGATTGAAATTGGCCAGCTGGAGCTGAATCGCAACGTACAAAATTATTTCGCCGAAACTGAGCAGGCTGCGTTTGCGCCGAGCAACCTGGTTCCAGGTACAGGGGCATCGCCTGACAAAATGTTGCAGGCGCGTTTACTGGCTTACCAGGATGCCCATCGTTACCGCGTGGGGGTGAATCACAATCAATTGCCGGTGAACGCGCCGCGCTGTCCGGTGAATCATTACCAACGCGATGGTGCAGCGGCGGGTTGTCCGTTTGGCCATGGCAACCAGGTGCAAACCAGTGGTGCGAATTATTATCCAAATGATCGCGCAGCACATGGTTATCCCGAGCCTAACCCTGCATTTAGGGAGCCGCCTTTGCGTTTGAGTAATGCGGTTGCAGATCGATACGATCAACTGAGCGAAGATTATTCTTCGCAAGCGGGCGATTTATTCCGTTTGATGAGTGACGATCAAAAAAATCAACTTGCACGCAATATTGCCGGAGGGCTTAAGCAAGCGAATGCCTCTATTCAGGAGCGCATCTTGGCGCAGTTTGCCAAGGCTGATCCGGATTATGCCGAGCGGGTAAAAGCGTTGCTTTAGATGTTAAGCTGAACCAGTTAAGTTAGGGATATAGCAGGGAGCCGTCATACCCGCAGGGGTTCCAGTGTCTTTATTTTTAAGTCACTGGAATGCCATCCTCTGCAGAGCACCTGACTGTGTATGACGGTTCCCTATCTAATGATGTTTTTATTTCACTTCTCGTAAATTGCTATTCACATTCCAACGTCATCGGAGCGCCAGTCGCTGGATTCCCTGTGTGAATGACGATAAATAATTATTAAAGCTTCGCTTAAAATCAAACCTTTAAATCAAACCTTTATCTTCTCACCCAATCCCTATAGCATCGCTGGCTTCCGAGTTTGTTTAATTCTGGATGCAAGTCGCTGTGTAATTATTTCGCGACAAACAATAACAATAACCGGAAGGCTTTCCAGCAATTGGTTGAGCCAGTATTGATTGATCAAGGACAATATAATGAATGTATTTGCGTTGAGATCGCGTGGTTTTTGGATTCTCTTTTTGGCGGCATCGTTAATGGCTACGGTGTTTGCATTTCGATTGATGTTTAACAGTATGCCAGTGCTGAAAGTTGATATTCAATTTTCCCGCGCTGAAGCTGTCGCAGCCGCCGCAACATTCCAGCGACAAGAATTTCCCGAGTTAACCACCAATCGTTCCGCGGCGAGTTTTGTAGGTGATCGCGAGCTGCAAAATTATGTTGAGCTGGAAGGTGGTGGCATTAACGCCTTTAAATCTGTGATCAACAACGTGGATGCCGTTACTCATTACTGGCGCGTACGTAATTTTGCAGAAAGCCAGGAGAAGGAGCTGACAGTTGCTTTTAGTCCCAAAGGCCAGCTCGTTTCATTTTGGTTGAAAGTTCCTGACCAGGAAGCGGGCGCTGCACTTGAGGAAGGTGCAGCACGCGCATTGGCTGAGCAAGGCGCTAAAAAGTTTATGGGTGAGCGTTTTGCCAACTACAAAGCGTTTGACGCGGATATGAAGCGACAAACCTCTGGCCGTATCGATTACACCTTCACTTATGAACACAGTTCGCTGGTATTGGGTGAAGCTCGCTTTCGAATTAAACTGCGGGTTGCGGGCGATAAGCTGGTCGGTATGGATACTTTCAACCATATTCCGGAAGCCTTCGGCCAGCGTTTCAACGAAATGCGTGCGGTCAATAATCAAATTAGCCAAATCGATTCTTATCTCGTGTTGGGGTTACTCGGTTTGGGAGGCTTGGTTGGCGGTGGTATCTGGTTGCATCGACGTCATCAATTGCAATGGAAGCGCGGAGTTTTACCGGCGATTCTGGTGAGTTCGGGATTGGCTGCGGCAACCCTTGCCAATTTGCCCATGAGCTGGATGAGTTACAGCACAACCCTGTCCGCCAATAATTTCTTGTTGCAGCAGTTCACCATGGCCGGAGTGACACTGGTTGCCGGGGCGCTGTTCTTTGGCACCGTCTACGCCGTGGCAGAAGGATTGTCGCGTATGGCATTTGCAGATCATCCCAAGCTCTTTAATTTTTTCCGCAGGCCTGTCGCCTCGTCACCTGAAGCCATGGGACGTGTTTTGGGAGCCTATGGTTGGGCTGGTTTCTTCCTGCTGTACGCCATGGGTTTTGTATTGATCAGCAGCCATTTTGGCTGGTGGTCGCCAACGGATACGGAAACAGACCCCAATATCCTGGCCAGCTGGCGCCCGGCGCTTGGGCCTATTTTTACGGCGCTGCAAGCTGGAACCTGGGAAGAGTGTTTGTTTCGAGCTATTCCCCTTGCATTGGCTGCAATTATTGGCAAGCACTTCGGCATACGCACACCTATGATTCTGGTGGCATTGGTCGCCCAGGCGCTTCTTTTTGGGGGTGCCCATGCCAACTATCCCAATCTGCCCGGCTACAGTCGCCTGGTTGAATTGTTTATCCCGGCGATGGTGTTTGGTCTGGTTTATCTGCGTTTCGGGTTGGTAGTGGGAATGCTTACCCATTTTATTTATGACCTTGTACTCATGAGTTTGCCGATCTTCCTGTCGAATGATGCCAGCCTGCTGGTCGATAAATTCCTGGTAGTACTTGCCGGTGGAGCGCCTTTGTTAATGCTGCTTTGGGCGCGCTATCGGGCAGGTGTCGCACTGCCTTTGGGTGCCGAGTGGCGCAATGGCACTCCTTCAGCAATTATGCCTGATGTAACTGAGACTGAAGTTGCACCGGCTGTTGCTGTCGTTACAGCAAAACCTATCGCTATCAATTTAAAATTATGGATTCCCGCTGTTCTCATAAGTCTTGTCGCCATTTGTATGGATTGGCGCAAGCCGCCAGACATTATTTGGCCACAATATGAGGTGAATCGCGCTGAAGCAAAAGCCCATGCGGAAGCGGAATTGGCAAAGCATGGCGTTAAGTTGACTGGCGAATGGCACGCTACCGTGCTCACTCAAAGTGGTTTGCGCCAACCTATGGATTTTGTGTGGAAAGAAACGGATAAAGCGACCTTTGCCGCGTTGGTGGGTCGCTATCTGGATACACCGCTCTGGCAAATAACCTGGCGCAAGTTCGATGGCCCGGTTGAACAGCGTTCTGAGAAGTGGGATGCCTATTTGCACGCTGATGGCAGCTTACATGAGCTGGTCCATACGCTGCCAGAAGCTAATCCCGGAGCAAAACTTACGCGCGAGCAGGCTAAGGCCAAAGCCTTGGGATGGATTGTCGAGCACCGCTGGGGCGATGCGAATCTGCTGGAAGAAAAATCCGTTGAAGAAACCGTTCGCCCTGCGCGTAGCGACTGGGTAGTGAAATATATCGATAAAGCCGCGTTTAACCAGAAAGACGGGCAAGCCATTATCCGCATTACCCTGAGTGGCGATGAAGTAACAGGAAGCGTGCGGACGATAGATGTTCCCGATAAATGGACACGCGCTGAAGCTGAAAAAAATGCTAAAAAAACACCGTTCAAAATAGCGGGAGGTTTAGCGGGTTTGGTCTTGGCCGCCATGGCTTTAAGCACATTTTTCCGTCGCCATACGGGGCGTAAAATTAATCTTGGTGTTGCTGTGCCCTGGATTGTGCTGTGTTCATCCGCAAGTTTTATAGTATCCATGCTTTGGCTGGATGCATCCCTTGGCAATTTCCAACCGACTATGAGTTGGAATTTACAGCTCGCAATGACCGTATGCGGCAGCTTGCTATTATCGGTGGCGATTGGTGTATTGCTGCTGTTTATGGCGCAAGCCATTCACGCTGAACGCCCTATGGTAAATGCCAATATCCAGTCTGATTTTGCATTGGGTATGTGCATTTCCCTGCTGTTTGCCGGTTTCGCTGCGCTAATCAATGTGGTGATTCCTTCCAAAAATACGCCACCTATTTATTCCGCCGATTGGGCCGCTTATATTCCATTACTGGCCGTTATTTTCAATGGCTTCAAAGCATTCCTCGGTAAAATTTTTATGCTAATTTTTGCCATAGGTTCTGTACGTTTTTTAAATAGCAGAATTAAGTGGGTGATATTCACCGCATTATTATTTGTCGTGTGGATTGCATTTGCACTGTCGGAGGACGAAATAAATTCGGCAATCTTGAAACAATTACTGGTGATCGCAGGTTTTGTGATCAGTATTGCATTGGTTCGTCGCCAGCAACTGGGTGTTTTAATTGCAATGGGTGGTACAAGTGTTGCGCTTGGCCAGGCATATGTTGCCAATGCACTTTATGCGGGCTCATGGATACATGCATTGGTAAGCGCCATATGCTGTTTCGCAGTTACCTATGGATTATTGCGTCACTGGTATCGCAAAAGTATTGCGTGATATCTTCACGTCATAACATAAAAAGGCACTGCGAAAACAGTGCCTTTTTTGTTTGTGGGCAGTAGACTGGCCGATAAGATTTTTAGAGGGGAATACCATGGCACTTGATTTACAAAGCTTGCGCACTGAATACACCAAAGGTGGTTTGGAGCGTGAAGATTTACATGCAAATCCAATTGAACAATTTAAGCGCTGGATGCAACAAACCATAGATGCGCAGCTCCCCGATCCAAACGCAATGACGATTGCAACGGTAGATGCGAACGGGCAACCCTCACAACGCATCGTATTATTAAAAAACCTTGATGAAAAAGGCTTTGTGTTTTACACCAATTTGCGTAGTCGCAAGGCGCAAGATTTAAAACAAAATCCAAAAATCAGTTTACATTTTCCGTGGTATTTTTTAGAGCGCCAGGTAAAAGTGTGTGGTGTGGTCGAACCATTATCAACTACTGAAGTGTTGAAATATTTTGTTACTCGCCCGCGCGACAGCCAGCTCGGTGCATGGGCATCGCAACAAAGTCGCCCCATTTCATCGCGTGCTTTGCTACTACAACAATTTGAATCCATGAAACATAAGTTTTCCAAAGGCGATATTCCTTTGCCCGATTTTTGGGGCGGATATCGCGTGAAACCGCACCAAATAGAATTTTGGCAAGGTGGCGAAGCTCGATTGCATGATCGTTTTGAATATAATTTACAACCGGATAATTCGTGGACGATTGAACGCCTGGAGCCTTAATCAATAATAGGAACCATAAAGATAGGAGTCGTAATATTATGCAATACATCAACATGAAAAATGCCGGAGCACCGGATGTGCTGTATGTTGCGACTACAGAAAAACCACAACCAGCATTGGGCGAGGTTCTAATTCGTGTGCATGCTGCCGGCGTTAATCGCCCGGATATTTTCCAGCGCCAGGGTTCCTATCCACCACCAGCAGATGCATCACCGGTTTTGGGTTTGGAGGTGGCAGGTGAAATTGTGGAAGTGGGTGAGCAGGTAGCTGATTGGAAACCTGGAGATAAGGTTTGTGCGCTGGTGAATGGAGGTGGTTATGCCGAATATGCGATTGCGCCTGCTGCACAATGCTTGCCTGTTCCAGAGAATTTTTCTTTTTTTCAAGCAGCAGCATTGCCAGAAACTTTTTTTACGGTGTGGCACAACCTGTTTCAACGCGCAAAATTAATGCAAGGCGAAACTTTACTGGTTCACGGCGGAACAAGTGGAATAGGTACTACAGCAATCCAACTGGCAATTGCTTTTGGCGTAAAAGTTTTTGCGACAGCCGGCTCAATTGAAAAGTGTAATGCAATAAATTCACTGGGAGCTGTTGCTATTAATTATCGCACCCATGATTTTGTTGCAGAAATTAAATCGAATACACAAAGCGAAGGTGTTAATGTAATTTTGGATATGGTGGGAGGTGATTATATCCAACGCAATTTCTCAGCTGCCGCTAAAGATGCCCGCATTGTTAATATCGCCTTTTTAAACGGCAGCAAAATCGAATTGGATATAATGCCAATTATGCTAAAGCGCCTGACTCTCACAGGTTCAACCTTGCGTGCGCAAACACCGCAAGTTAAAAGCCTGATCGCACAAGAATTAAGGCAGCACGTTTGGCCGTTGCTTAATCAACAAAAAATAAAACCTATTATTGATTCAGTATTTCCATTTACAGATGTTGCCAGTGCGCATAAACGAATGGAATCGAGCGAACATATTGGAAAAATAATTCTGGATTTAAATGTATAAGATCAAATGTGTGAACCCGGGGAGTAGTCATCCTTAGTCAGGCTCCTCGCAGGGGAACCAGCTTCTTTAAACATCTTAGATAAAGATCATTGGACCCCCTCGGGGATGACGACTGCCTGTTATAACAAATAGAAGTCCATTAAAATTAAAATTAAAGTGAAACCCTTATGAAAAATTCTCGCCGACCTTTAGATGGCATTCGCGTTATAGAAATCGGTCAATTACTTGCGGGTCCTTTTGCGGGTTGTATGCTCGCTTATTTTGGTGCGGAAGTGATTAAAATCGAACCGCCTGAAGGCGATCCCATTCGCGGTTGGCGTTTATTGGAAAATGGAACGTCACATTGGTGGCGCAGTATTGGGCGCAATAAAAAAAGCATCACACTCGATTTAAAAAAAGCAGAAGGCCAGAAAATTGCGCGGCAATTAATTGATACTGCGGATGTGGTTATCGAAAATTTTCGCCCCGGTGTTATGGAGTCCTGGGGCTTGGGACCCGATGACATTAAAAAATCTAATCCCAAATTAGTTTACGCGCGTATTTCCGGTTATGGCCAAACGGGGCCATATGCAAGTAAACCAGGTTTTGCTTCTGTGTGTGAAGGTATGAGTGGTTTTCGTTATGTGAATGGTTTTGCTGACCAGGCACCGGTGCGACCCAATTTAAGTATCGGCGATACTATTTCCGGAATACACGCTGCTTTGGGAATTTCGTTAGCGTTACTCGAACGGGAAAGAAATGCAGAAAGCGAAGGGCAGGTTGTTGATGTTGCACTTTATGAATCCATGTTTAATTTAATGGAAGCGGTTGTGCCAGAGTTTTCCGGTGCAGGTGTTATTCGCCAGCCATCGGGTACCACAGTGACTGGTATTGTTCCCACGAATACCTATCGTTGCAAAAATAGAAAATATGTTGTGATTGGTGGCAATGGTGATTCCATTTTTCAGCGTTTGATGGAGGTCGCGGATCATCCCGAAATGGCAAAAGATCCGCGTATGGCAAATAATGCTGGCCGTGTTATTCATGAAGCGGAAATTGACCACGCATTGGCGACGTGGTGTTTGGGTAAGGATTCGGATGAAATTTTGGAGTTGCTTGATAAAGCGCGTGTGCCTGCAGGGCCGATTTATAATGTGGAAGATATGTTTGCCGATCCGCATTTTAATGCGCGAGGAATGTTTGAGCAGGTTGAAATTAATGGTAAACCGTTGAAGATTCCGGCGATATTGCCGAAACTTTCGGAGACTCCGGGGCGGACGGATTGGCCGGGGGGAGAGGTGGGGAGTCATACACAGGAGGTGTTAGAGGGTATTTTGAATTTGAGTTCAAGTGATGTTGCGCGATTGAAAGAGCAGGGTATTATTTAATTTGTTCGATTTATTTCGCCTGTTGGCGAGTCACTTTTCGTTGCTTGTCCAACGAAAAGTAACCAAAAGGAAGGACACCCCATTCGCTCCTTTTCCTGCGCGCTTCAGAAAATTGACGTCGTTCCGATGCGACATCCAGTCGCAACGTCACTCAAACGCACTTCCTGTGCGTTTGCCATCAATTTTCTTCCAGTGCTCGGGAGCTCAAAGGGGCCCCCGGTTGGTGACTCTAGAAAGTTTGTGTTTTTTTTGCTTTTTAAAATAATCTTTAGTTTTTAGTTTTTGCTCTATTTCATCCCATGTGAGTTCCCCGAGCATCGGAAGAAAATGATTGTAAAACGCACAGGAAGTGCGTTTTAGTGACTACGCGACATGGATGTCGCGTCGGAACGACGATCATTTTCTGAGAAGCACACGACTGCATGGATACAGGAGGTAGAGCAACGCAGGAGCAGTTGCCGAGGAAACAGGAACGAGCCGGGTCGCCTTTCTTTTGGATACTTTTCTTTGGCGAAGCACAAAATTACAGGATATTAATTTTGCACAGCGAAGCTGCCCGAAGGGTGAAAGCCATGGATGGCTTTCATGAAAGAAAAGTATCTCGCCAGCAGGCGAAACAAAAACTAACAAAGAAAATCAAAATATGAATTTAAAACCAGGTCTATACCGCCACTACAAAGGCAACAACTACTACGTCTTCCAAATCGCCCATCACAGCGAAACCCGCGAAGCCCTGGTCGTCTACCAATGCTTATACGGCGACTATTCATGGTGGGTTCGCCCCCTCTCCATGTTCACCGAAACCGTAGAAATTGGTGGTGAAATTATCCAAAGGTTTCAATTTATTCGTGAGTTAACAGATGAACAACTTACAGAACTTTTGATGGAAACCAATATGAAAGGTGTTTCTCGTGTCTGAAATTGATTTGCAAACACAAGATGAAAAATACATGCGTCGTGCGATTGAATTGGCTGCACAAGGCGAACAATTAGGTGAAGTTCCCGTCGGTGCAGTCATTGTGTGTAACGACGAAATTATTGGTGAAGGCTTTAACCAACCTATCACCAGTCATGACCCCACCGCACATGCGGAAATTGTTGCATTGCGTAAAGCCTCGCAGCATATAAAAAATTATCGCGTAATAGATTCTACTATTTATGTAACATTGGAACCCTGCACCATGTGTGTTGGAGCGCTTGTTCACGCACGCATTGGCAGGTTGGTTTTTGGCACTATCGAACCGAAAGCGGGCGCTGTGGTAAGCCAATCAAAATTGTTGGATGCCAGTTATTTTAATCATCGTATTACGATGCAAGGCGGTATTTTGGCAACCGAATGCCAGCACCAGCTCAGTGATTTTTTTCGGCGTAAACGCGAAGAATTTAAAAAAAATAAAAATCAGAAAGAAATAGATGAGTGAGTTGGCTTTTTTTCTAATGTTAATCTGTCATCCATCCTGAACTTGTTGAAGGATTCACGGTTTTTTCGGCAGTATTGCGTTGAGGGTGAACGAGTCATAAGTGAGGAAATCGATTTTTTAGCTATTAATCTCCCACAGTTACAAATGGTCTGGAAAAACGCTAATAACCGCTATACCAAGATTTTTTATGTCCAATGGATAGCATTACCTTTTCAAACTCTTTATGCATCGCAGGTGTATAAATTCGACGTGTGCAACGTTTGGTAACGTAAACTGCATGCTGTTCATTGCGAATCATATCGCTGGTGAATAGTTCTATCGGTTGCTTGCTATATTTTTCTGCAAATCTCACGGCCCATTCAGATTGTTCATCAACAATCCATTCCAGCGAAGAGCGAAAAAAAGTATGAATCAAAAATACATTTTTTTCGGTAATAAATTCTACTGCTGTAGCATAATTAACTCCAGAACCATATAGCTGTTGCTCTGTAGCATGAACATAATAACGACAAATATCGGTTGAATTGTTAAACTGGTTCATTGTCGTCCTCAATTTTATGTACCTAATTTAGGCTGCTCAGAGCCTCATAATAAAGATAACAACCTCTATGCTATCATCGAGACTATTAGGGTCAATCACAGCCCCCACGACTATTGTCGTATCTGCACTGCACCAGCGATCAAAGGCATCGCCCACCGACGAATAATGTTGCAAATCTATATTGTTGCCTCCGTTCAGAATAAACAAAATACCATCAGGGCTGGGCATTACTATGTCAGAATAATTTAATGAAAGAGTGTTCAGTGCGCAATTCACCTTGTGACCAAGTTCTATAGCTGACGTTGCATTCACACGCGCTACAACACTTATGTTGCCTACGGGTGACATGGCATCTAGCACATCGGCAAGGTCAACCCCGATCAAAGACGGCTTCGTATTGACTTCGCATAAGGGTTTTATGCAGGCATGTGCTTCCTGCATATCGCCGCACACAAAGGTTGTATTAAATGCTGCCAATATATTGCAATGAGTTGATTTAAGTTTTTCTATTGAGGTTGAATTAGAGATAACAACCAAAACCCCAATAAATAATTCTGCTTTGTTCAGCGTTGGTAATATGGTCTCAATGGATAAGATTAATAGTTCATCCTCATTAACAATAAATACTGCGAAATTTATATCAACATATTTATCCAGTAGCGTTTCAAGTTCAATTGTTTGGTGCGCGATCATAGTGTCAGAAAAAATTTGTATGTACCCATCGGTAATCTTAAGGATATAACTGGTATTAAACGGAATAACAGGGATTACATTCGATTGTGTTAAATCAAACACATGTGCATTGATGAAAGTTTTTGACACTAATTCCATATTTATTCGCCTTAATATTTTATCTGTAATACTTGCAGTAACCTAAACTTCTGGATCGCTAATATAGTTTCATCTGTATAAATAAACATTTCTCTTAGTGGTCTAGCTTTATGCAATATTCTTCTGGCAGAACGTTTGGTTCTATACGATGTTCTCTTTTATCCAAGGTGAATAGTTTTGGCTTCGTTCAAAATAAAAAAGTGGCGTAAGCATTTGAAGTCAACATACACAAGCTCCTAAGTGGATTCGAGCTTAGTGTAATAGATATGACGACAATATATGTCGCACAGAGACTCCCTGGATATAGTGCAGAAACTTGCCTATAGAATTCAAAACCTTGATATTTATAATGATAGAGTCCCAGATCTTTGGGAGGTGCAGGCAGGTTTCCATACAAGACCAATAGAGCTAGGGAATAATTACAAATTCAATTCCGCTCTCCATGCTTCATAAATCATAACCATGGCCAGCGTGTCCAGCTCACAATATTTTAGTAATCCCGTATTAAGCTGAATGCGCTCTTGCGTAGTCATTTGCGTAAATTGTAACTTGCTATAGGCAGTGAGGGCTGCACCGCCATCGGCGATACTATCGTCTTCAAATAGCATGGTATCCAATTGAGCGGTATCAATATCAAACAACTTTGGAAGTAACTTGTAAGGCTCTACTAATATCCCTTCATGCTTTTGAACCCACTGCCAATTGGAAAAATTTAAACTAGGGATTCCGCCTTCTGCGCCATAAATAGGAGCAGAATATTTTTGCTGTAAAAATGTTGACGACTGTAACACTGCTGGTAAAACGTGTTTGATTGAATTAGAGCCTTTGGTATACGGGTTATAGTAATAGCTGGTCACTAGACGATGCAGATCCACCATATTCCTATCGCCGCGCCACGGATTTATATAGTTATCTGATGAGTGCGTAATACTTTTAATAAACTTGATAAGATCGCGTTTTTCAGCTGCATCAATATTCTTATCCTGTTGAAGCTGTTCAAATATTTTAATTAAAATCGTGTTTTCATGGTTGTGGTAACGAAAAATTGTACCGCTATCTTCTTTTAGCTCACGTTCTAATGCGCGCACAAAATCAATATTGGGGAAGTGGCCTGGCTCCGTATCTAGATACTGGCCAATATGAGCGACACGCCCATCTTCATAAACAACATGATGCGAGAACTGGAAAGCGACTTGTTCGTAGGGTTTGCGTCCTCGGGTAAATGGTAAAGCAGGGGCGCTGGTTTCAAAATCAATAAAATGTAGAGGAAAAGTCCATTTTTGCATTTCTACTTGCAAGCCTTCTTTGTCAAACCATGCACTGGCATCATTGTGTCTGACTTTTTCTATTTGTAACCATTGACGCTTAACAGTTGGTGATTCTGGATTTGGATTGGTTTTTGACAAAAGGTCTTCTTGCTCTAAATCTAATAGCCGTATTTTGCCATTGGCCATAGCAGTATCAGAACCGCGAAAATTCCATACATCAAATGCCAGGCCATGTTGAAAATCCTCTTCGGTTAAATTGAAATCTTGCTGCCAACAATATTTAAAACCATTTTTAAACCCTTGTAGCTCATCATCTGCACTGCAACGAAATTCGCACGCCTTACAGGTTTTATTTAACACGCCAGTACCAGACTGATTTTTAATATAAAGGTCGGTTAAATAATGAATCTGTTGCTCAAAGGTTCGGTTACCAAAATAAGCTTGATGTTGAATATAGTTAAGTTCTGCATCAATCGGCACACGTATTACTAATGGCACCTTTAAATCAGCAGCACAAAGTGTATTTGACACAGTAACTTGATTTCGGCCATTCACTTCGGTGGCGATAAATTTAGTATTCATGCCATCCGTAGCCGCCACTGCTTGTTTATCAACTAAATACAAATAACTATTAATGCTTGCTGTGTTGGTAGCCTTACTTAATACGTAGCGTTGAAAGGCTACATCCTGTAAATAGGGTGCCCAGTTGCTTTTAATTTCGCCATTTTTCTTATTAAAAAAATAGTCTTTTTCTTTGTTGAAAGATTTAGCTTTTACTTCAATAATCTCAAAGTGATTGTCTGTTTTTTTAAGAATGTCGATACGGACCAGTAGATTTTCAAAGCGAATAGCCGCCTCAAATATCACCACATTGTCACGCTGTAAATAAGTTGCTGTTTGTGTAAGCGCCTCCTCTGTATCCAAAGTGGAAACCAATACTCCATCGGGATAATATTGTTGCGCCAAAGCCCCCACCTGATAGCCGCCATTCGCAAGGGATTTTAAAAAGCTATCCTCCAATGATTGATTGAGGTACTGCTTATCGTTTGCATAAAAAAGTTTACGTGGACACTCCAATCCGAGTTTGAATTTTGATTTTGTGAGGTGGCGAGTTTTAGGCATAATGCGAAGCTTCCCAAAGCTATAAGTTTTTAGCTGATGACACCTTTCACAGTTCAGCAACTATTAGTTCACCTTCGTTTAAATCCTTCATCACCTTCCTCCCACCACGCCACATAAAAATCATATATTCTTTCGTCTGTATGCGAACGCCCCCCTAAATTTTCTCGATAATTCCCGCGTGCATTACTTCTGTATCTATCATAATTAATATGATCTGTTTTGCTCATAAGATGGTTAAATATTTTCTTTTCAAGCGAACCAGCTTCTTTTGAAGAAAGCTTATTGTAAAGAATTTTATAATTAGGTATTCCGACACTAGCATATTGACCTCTTCTGCGAATAGAGTCTTTGGTTATACCTACGTTGTAACCAGCCACAACCGAACTAACTAGCTCCTCAATTTCTTTAATGATGCCATTTATTTGTTTTTCATCAAAATAAATCTCATCTGATTCTTGACTAGTATTTTTATTTAATTGCTTCGCGACATTTTTATCTTTTCTAGTGGGGCTAATTTTCGGCTTGAATGCTACATTTGCTGCATTGCTTTCATATATAATATTAAGAAGTATATTAACTCCTTCCGTATTTTTCAGTGTTGAAAGCTTAATGTCGTAATGCATCTTAGCTTTCCGCTCTTTAATTTCCCCAGGAGTATTTAATGTTTTGCTTTTTATAAGTGTTGAAATGTTGGCTTCAGTTCCCTCTGCAACCAGAGCTAAACGCCAATATGATGGGCAGAAAGATAATATTAAATCGGTTTTTGTTTTTGTAAGCCAAAGATAAAGTGGCCTTAGATTATTACCGTTCGAACAACCCATGCGAAGTTCAGATCCGTTAGTTGTAATAACTAAATTTCTTTTGCGGTGATTTAAAATATTGTTGAAAATCAATTTGCAGTTTTCTCGAGCAACAGAATTTTCACATGTTCTAATAAAATTGATTATTTCATTAACATCATTAATTACAGTCATATTTCCAACCTGATCACGAAATTTTTTAAAATATTATTAACTTCATTACCACAGCGCACTGGGATCCAGTCTAGATATCATTATATAGTGCTAAACTCTTTCTGATATCTTCCAAGACTTCATTTCTTAATTCTTTTGGCTCCAACACTTGCAATTTATACCCTTGCTCTAAAATCCAAAATTTCAATTGCCACGTGTCATTTACTGTAGCGGTTACTTTCACGAAATTTTCATCTATCACTTCTTGGGTTTGGTCTTTGCTCAAGGGGCTTTCTGCAAGGCGACTAGCAAGTTCATGATTGCAGCGCGCTATTAAAGTAATTTTTCCTTTGTTGCCAAATTCTGTGAAACCTTTATTTTCAATTTCATCTTTCAAGTTCAGGTTGTCTGGCGTTGTGATGAAAAGATTGGTTTTTTCCGCCGAACTAAACCTATGCAAGGCATATTGTCTAAGAGATTTTTCCTGGTTGTTATCTGTTGCACAGGTAGCAACCACGTAAATACGCGAGCCGCGCATAATTAAACCGTGTGCATGAAAATTGCCCGCCAAGGTTTTACCCTGCTTGTGTGCCTGAGCGTAGTTTCCATAAAACTGTTTATTGTCCAGTATAGATTCATAAACCACCTGCAAAACTTTATCTGATGGTTGTGGCTGTATGAGTGGATATGTTGGCGAAACCACAAATACCTTATCCATCCAAAACTGTAGCTGCGATTTTTTAGTGTTGGATATTTTTTGCAACTTTAGTTTTGCCTTGTCGAATAGCTGTTGCATACCTGAGAGCTGCGATGGCGGCAATAACATGGCCAAGTGTTTTTCTATCATCAATATAGCTATGGCTTGGCGCTCATCTAATTGATATTTGTTTGGGCCGTAACCTTCACGCCAGCGCCATCTATTACCATCATCTGTATTTACACAGTCAATCTCGTGTTCAAGTTTCATAGATTGCAAGTCGCGCTGAATGGTTCTTATATTCACGGCACCATGATCAGTATTGTCATCCAGGCGTTGCAATATCTCGTTGGCCGTTAATCCATTCCCCAATGTTGGTAGAGAATTTAGTATTGCTCGCTGGCGATTGATGGCAGACATAGTTAAGTCTCTAATTTTATTGCATTTTACTTGGATGATCAGAGTAGTCTTTTGTGGTGATGAGTGCCCAGCCACTACATAGGCTTTAACCTAAAGAGATCAACGCCTCATATTGCCTAATCACTCAAAAAATTAGTGTAGCCTACCGAGCGACAATATGTGTCGTGATGAATATATCGAAAGCCGATTCAGTAGTGAGCTAATCACGATTGTTGATACGAGTTATTTTAATCATCGCGAATTAGTGAAGGTGGAGTGCTTGTGGAACAGGAACAGTGCCAACATCAATTAAGTGATTTTTTTCGGCGCAGGCGAGAGGAATTAAAACAACAAAAAATCAACGATAGATTGCAAGAGTAAATTTCCTGCTGTAGAAATAAAAAAGGATGCAACTTGCATCCTTTTTTATTCGGTACTGATTCCGTTATTTTTCTGCCAGCAATTCTTCTACTGCATTAACCAGGAAAATATAACTCGCCGCTTGATTTACAACGTATTCATTTTCTCCCCAAAAGAACGGCCAGTCTTCGTGGTTTTCCGGATAATCAGGCTTCAGGATAAGCACGCCAGGAACAACACCGCCAGGTAAGAATGTAAAATCTGCGCGGTTGTTGCCATAAGCCACTTCCTTGGAATGAGTTCCTACACTGGAAACAAGCGATAAATTGTGTGCGGGATGCGTACCGTAAATAAAATCCAATCCTTTAAAAATAGATTCGCGATCCATTAAATCAGGAAAAGCTTTATGGATGTAATAGTTGTTGGTCGCATAGTGAATTACCGAGCCGCTACCGGCCCAACCCGTTTCAGTAATGGGGACATTGAAAGGATTTTTAGCTTCGATTTTCGCAACTTCTTTTTGATAGTTTTGCGCGAGGCCTCTTAAGGTTTTACCAAAATCAGCAGACATAAATGGCATGGCGCGAATTAACCAGGAAGCGTGCATTGGAAAAGTATCTTGTAATTCGGGTAATAATTTTTCAATAGCTTGTGCGTATTGCGATTCATGTGTTGTGATTAGCAATTCACTGGCCGCTTTTAGTTTTTCATCGGCCAATTTTCCACCGGTAGTATTGCCGTGGCTAAAAGTATCTGGTTTGGCTTTCGCTTGTTCTTCGGCCCAGGCTTTTTTTGCGGTAGTGATACATTCATTCGCAAGTGCATCGTTGTAGCCTTTCAATGCACGGCTTGCAGCGGCGAGGGCACCGATAGAACCGTAATTCAACGCAGATGACCTGCTGGTAAATGCCCAGCGATCATCGAAGGTTCCGCTTTTAAAACCATCTGACTCACCATCTTTCTTTTTCGGATCGTAAATCAAATTATCCGTTTTGGTAACACCGTCGCCCAAGTGTGTGTATTGTTCAATATGGGCTTCAACAATTCCGGGAATTGCGTGGCCCACAGCGCGATGTTGCGCAATCAATGCGAGCGTACCGTGTTCAATTTGTTGCAATAAATCCGGCTTGCCATCGGCAACGTGTAAATTTACAAAACGTTTTTGATAGTCAACGCTTGTTACATCGCGTTTTAATCCAAAAGCTTCCCACGCAGTCACCAGGGTGTTTACGACATCGTATTGTGTCTGGGTGCGAATATCGTAATCGCCAGCGTCGTACCAGCCACCTATATTTAAACCGGGAATATGTTCACCGGGTTTGTAGGGTGTGTCAGTTGTTGGGCCTTGCGCGTAAAGGTCAAAGTGTTCGTGGTTAACGGGTGCTTGCAGGGCATCGTCAAGATGAGAAGCACCATGCCATATGCGATAAGCTTCGTTAATTAACATGTGATCCATTTGGATGGGTAAATACATATCCAAACTGGGCTGCCATGCATTTTGGTAAACATCTTTTGCAATACGAAATGGTTCGGTTTTTTGATCGCCGTATTCAATGGTGTAAAGCCCTTCATCCTTTACGTTGGAGAAATCAAATTGGCGATATTCATAGCGCAAATATTTTCCCCAGGAGGAAAGTGTTTTGTTAAGGATTAATTGTTGTGTGCCATCGACAGCGATTTTAAATAATTTTGCAGGAGGATTTTTTTTGTCATTTTTATCCAGTTCAATCACTGCAACTTTTTGCTGGTTTGGATGATAACCCACTTGCGAATGCGCAATCATAGGTTTGCGCACCCAATTCTTGATAGTGTCGGCATTCAGTTGCCACTCGATAACCGTTCCACTTTTGCCCGCGGGAATTCTGCTGCGTACAACAAACCAACCATTTTGTGCTTTGCTGCGGCCATCAAAAAGTTCCAACGGTATTGTGGTGGATTCAATGCTGACCCTGCGCTCAATATTATTGGGAGCGAGCACCAGGTGTTGGCCTTTCGCGATTAATTGCGGTTCAACTTTATTATTAATTTCCTTGGTTCCGGTAGGATAAAGTGGAAATATTCCGGTTGTGGTATCCATTACAAATGCTTGATGGAAATAGGCCGCCGGTAAAAATTCCAGATTAAAACCTGCTTTACCCTCAAGTGATGCTGGTAAGGGTTTTGGTAAATTAACAGTGATGCGAACACCGGTTTGATGTTTGGTGACTTTGATAGAGAAATCAAAATCCTGTTCGGCATAACGCATAAAAGCTTCAATAGATTGTTCTTCGCGATTAATTTTTCGCTCTTTGAATTGCGGAATCATATCCCATTGTTCGGGCGTAATATTCATGCGCACATCGCCATTGGTTGCGGTGCGCTCGCCATGATGAATCAACTCAACACCACTGGTTTTGGAATCACTAAACAGGCCGTCGTACCAGTTGCTAAACACCAGCACATTCAGGCCCGGTTGTTCGAAATAATCTTTATCGTTTAACACCAGTTTGCTTGAGTCTGCAAAAGTGCACTGGGGCAGGAGTAATGCAAATGAGAAAATAGTAGCGCCCAAGCGCCAGTTAAAACCAGACATGGTGATTCTCCAGACGTTATTAGAAATTCACTTATAGTCTATGTGATCATAATACGGGGCGCACACAGCTTTTACAAAAAATAACCACTTGTGCACTAGTCGGTTATTATTGGTTTTAAGCAAAGCTTTGTGAGTTTTTGATGCACCTGAAACAAAAGAGCCGCAACAATGTGCGGCTCTTTTAGTATTTTTATCACAGGAAGGATAGGGATGATGCGTTACTTAATCTAAGCTGGTTTAGCTTCTCAAGCGCGCTTTTGGTCTGGGGCGTATTGGTGAAATTGAGTCCATCACTGCTATTGCTGGTTGCAAGTCGCAACTGTTCCTGCGCCGCTTTAAAGGCGAGGATTTTTTGATAATTCAACACGTTTTTAACATAAGCAACTGGCTCCCAACCTCGTGAGTATCCATAGGTTGCCTTGGAGTAATATTCCTGTTTGGCTAACAGTGGAAAGGCTTTACTAACATCCTTCCAACTATTGGCATCACCTTTTAGGCGGCGGGTAAGCACGCGCGCATCATCCAAATGGCCTATGCCCTGGTTATAGGCAGCAAGCGCAAAATACAAACGGTCATCACCTTTGATACTCTCGGGCAATATATCCAGCAGGTAGCGCATGTATTTTGCACCACCATTAATGCTTTGCTTTGGATCATCCAGGTTTTTAACACCCAATTCACGCGCTGTGTCTGGTGTAAGCATCATAAAACCGCGCACCCCTGTTGGTGATTGCGCGTTTGGAATCCATTGCGATTCCTGGTAGCCGATTGCAGCAATCAATTGCCAATCCAGGTTGTATTGGGTAGCTGCAGCTTTGATATTTTCTGCCCAGCGAGGAAAACGTTTGTCATAGCGCAGGCTGAACATAAGTGCATCGTCGGTCGTGACTTCAATAAATTGATCAAAGAAGTGCGATGATATTTTTGCAAGCTGGCCATCGGCTTTGATTTTGGCGAGATATTTTTCTGCCGCATCATACAAACTGTTGTCGCGTGATGGCTTAAAAGCCCATGACAAAGGTTGTGCTGCATTCAAGTCAAATGCCACCTGGGTATGCGGATAGGAATAGCGGTGGATATCAAAAATCGCTGAATCAATAACGGCATAATCGGCGTGTCCGCGCTCGACCATTTCGAGTAAATCGGTCATTTCGACGTTTTCAACCATCTCCCAATGAATACCGGGCAAAGATTGCTGCAACTCTTGTAATGGCATAGGTATGGACGCTTTATTAACAACCAGCACCGTTTTGCCAGTAAGGTCCTTGATTGAAACTGGCGCGGTTTGGGTGCTGTTGTAAACCAACTCCAGGTTCAGCTCCATAAATGCAGAGCTATAACGATAAGGGAGTTTGCTGGTACGAGCATTGATTACACTTGGGCTGGCAAGGTCGAACTGTGCCTTGTCGCCATCATCTGCGAGGTCATTGGTCGGTGCTTCATCTTTAAGGACAAGCTTAACGCCCAGTTCATCGGCAAAACCTTTGAGCAGGGTGTATTCGAAGCCCGTAATACCTTCGGGGCCTTGATAGTGGCTTATGGGACCATTGTGCGACAACACGCGCAGTTCGCCTGCAGTGCGCACTTGTTCGAGTTTACTGGCTGGGGCGCTACGCACTAATAAGGCAGCACAGCAAATTAATAAGATGGCAATTAATAGGTTGGAAATGGAAAATCGTTTTACTACGGTACGCTTCCGGCTTTCCATGATATTTAATCCGGCCATAAAGGGTGTTTCTCCGGTGTTTGCATCGCCCGAAATGGGAAATAACTTCGTATATGCACTCATGCCGAATCTAATCCATTACTGACCCGTGCAACTTGAGGGCCATGGTAAAGGCTGGTGGCGCCTCTGCATAGCTTGTTTTCTGAGCAAAACTGGGGTAGGCACTTGGATATAAAACAATCAAAAAAATGAAAAATTGTTTATAAACAAAACCTTACGAAAACGATTTGGCACTAGTTATCACCTTGAAAAAAGTGAAAAAAAAGTGCTTTTTAGCGATTTTATGCGCCATTTTTGCCGCGTTTTTTGTTAAAAAAAGCATGGTTTCCCAGATTTTTTTGTAAAAAACCATGAAAAAATTGCACAAAAACCGACCATTCGTCAGGATTAGTGCGCCGATAATTTACTTAGGGGACGCCTTAATCGTCTGTATGCCAGGTCTCATAAGAAATGAGTTGAAGGGTTATTGAAGGAAAGTCTTGAGCGTAAAAAGGCTGTGCGAATGAACTTTACGCTCCCGGGATCGATATGAATTCCTGCCAGCCCATAAATCCAGTACAATGCGCGCCTCTTTAATTCGCTCCTAAATTCACACCCAGACGCTTGAGGCTCAAATCACTATGCTGATTCTGCGTGGCGCCCCCGCTCTTTCTAGTTTCCGTACCCAAAAACTGCTGGCTACTTTGCAACAATTGGTTCCAGCCGTTACCGGGATTTCCTCTGAGTTCGTGCATTTTGCCAATGTGTCTGCTCCATTAAGCGATGCGCAAACCCAGGTATTGCAGCAACTTTTAACTTACGGCCCGAAAGTTGAAGGTCAGGTAAGCCATGACGGCGAGCTTTATTTGGTAGTACCGCGTCTGGGTACTATTTCCCCCTGGGCTTCCAAAGCGACAGATATCGCAAAGAACACCGGCTTGGATAACATCAAGCGTGTTGAGCGCGGTGTAGCTTACTACGTGACCGGTTCTGTTTCAGTTGAAGATCGCGCATTGATTACCGCCGTTTTGCATGACCGCATGGTGGAAACCGTATTTGATAGTCTGGACGCTGCAGAGCAAATCTTCTCTGCGCAAGAACCAGCGCCACAAACGAGCGTAGATATCCTCGGCGGTGGTCGCGACGCTTTAGTCGCCGCGAATAAATCCCTGGGCTTGGCCCTGGCTGACGATGAAATTGATTATCTGGTTGATGCGTTCAAAACCCTCAATCGCAATCCCGTCGATGTTGAATTGATGATGTTCGCGCAAGCAAACTCTGAACACTGCCGCCACAAAATCTTTAACGCCTCCTGGACTATTGATGGCGTTGAGCAAGAGCGCAGCCTGTTCAAGATGATCCGCAACACCAACGAAGTGGGTGGCGATAATGTGCTTTCTGCCTATTCCGATAACGCCGCCGTTGTTGTTGGTCACGATGCAGGGCGCTTCTACCCGAATCCAGAAACCAAGGCCTACGAATACACCCAACAACCGATTCATCTATTAATGAAGGTTGAGACCCATAACCACCCGACGGCGATTTCGCCATTTTCGGGTGCGGGTACTGGTTCCGGTGGTGAGATTCGCGATGAAGGTGCTGTAGGTCGCGGCTCCAAGCCAAAAGTGGGCTTGAATGGTTTTACCGTGTCCAACCTGCAAATCCCGGATTTTATCCAGCCGTGGGAACAAGACTACGGCAAGCCAGGTCGCATTGTGACGGCGCTCGATATTATGATCGACGGCCCCCTCGGCGGCGCTGCCTTTAACAACGAGTTCGGTCGTCCCAATATTTGCGGTTACTTCCGCACTTTTGAGGAAGATTTCGACGGCGAGCGTCGCGGTTACCACAAGCCAATTATGCTGGCGGGCGGTTACGGCAATATCAACGCTGAGCACATTGAGAAACCACCATTTAAAGCGGGCTCAAAATTAGTCGTGCTCGGCGGCCCGGCGATGTTGATTGGCTTGGGTGGTGGTGCTGCGTCTTCTATGGCCTCGGGTTCTTCATCTGAAGATCTGGATTTTGCATCCGTACAACGCCAAAACCCTGAAATTGAACGTCGTTGCCAGGAAGTTATTGATAGCTGCTGGCAGCAAGGCGATAAAAACCCCATCGCGTTTATCCATGACGTGGGTGCGGGCGGTTTGTCTAATGCATTTCCTGAATTAGTTAAAGATGGTGGCACCGGAGGCAAGTTTGAATTGCGTAACGTGCCTAACGATGAACCGGGCATGAGTCCATTGGCGATCTGGTGTAATGAATCGCAAGAGCGTTATGTGCTGGCGATCAAGCCGGAAGATTTAGCGCGTTTCGAAGCCATCTGTCAGCGTGAACGTGCGCCTTTTGCAGTAGTGGGCGAGGCGACTGACGAGAAACATTTGATCGTCAACGATAAACATTTCGACGCTAAACCTGTTGATTTGCCCATGTCCGTTCTTTTCGGCAAACCGCCAAAAATGCATCGCGTGGCTGAAAAACACACCGCGGCGGTAAGCGCGTTTTCGACCGAAGATATCAACATCAATGACGCTGCTGAGCGTGTGCTCAAGCATCCGGCAGTAGCGAGCAAAAGTTTCCTTATCACCATCGGCGACCGCTCGGTAACCGGCATGGTGGCGCGTGACCAAATGGTTGGCCCATGGCAAGTTCCTGTGGCGGACGTTGCGGTAACTACCGTGAGTTACGACAGCACCAAAGGCGAGGCCATGAGCATGGGCGAGCGCACGCCGGTTGCGTTGTTGGATGGTCCGGCGTCTGGCCGTATGGCTATTGCAGAAGCGATTACCAATATCGCGGCCACGCGTATTGAAAAACTTTCTGATGTAAAACTCTCTGCCAACTGGATGTGCGCCGCTGGTCACAAAGGTGAAGATGAGAAAATGTACCGCACGGTACAAGCTGTTGGTATGGAGCTGTGCCCTGAACTCGGTATTACTATTCCTGTAGGGAAAGATTCCATGTCCATGCGTACCGCGTGGCAGGAAAATGGAAAAGCAAAAGCGGTAACTGCTCCTTTGTCGTTAGTGATTTCTGCGTTTGCTCCCGTGGTCGATGTTCGCAAAACATTAACTCCACAGCTCAGAACTGACAAAGGCGCAACGGATTTAATTCTGGTTGACCTTGGCAATGGCAAAAACCGTTTGGGTGGTTCGATCCTCGCGCAGGTTTACAACCAAATGGGCGATATTCCAGCGGACCTGGATTCTGCTGCGCAACTCAAAGGTTTCTTTAATGCAATGCAGGTGTGTATCGCACACGATGAAATCCTCGCCTACCACGACCGCAGCGATGGTGGCTTGTTTGCGACTCTCGCAGAAATGGCGTTCGCAGGCCATGTTGGTATCGATGCAAATCTTGATTGCCTGGGCGACGATGTTCTTGCTGTACTGTTCAGTGAGGAAGCGGGTGCGGTGTTGCAAGTTGCGAAGGATAAAACTGATGCGGTCCTGGATCGTTTCTTCGCAGCGGGTGTAACCCACGCAAAAGTTATCGGCACATTGAATGATGAAGACACAGTGCGCATCGCACAAAACGGAAATACCTTGTTCGATCAATCGCGTGCGGTTCTGCAAAGTCTTTGGTCTGAAACCAGCTATCGCATCCAGGCGATGCGCGATAATCCCGCGTGCGCGAAATCTGAATTCGAAGGCATCTTAAAAACTGATCCCGGTTTGAGTGTAAAACTGTCTTACGATCAAAACGACGATGTTGCGGCTCCTTTTATCAACACTGGTGTACGTCCTTCAATCGCCGTGTTGCGTGAGCAAGGTGTAAATGGTCAGGTAGAAATGGCAGCGGCGTTTGATCGCGCTGGCTTTAAAGCCGTTGATGTTCACATGAGTGATTTATTGTCTGGCCGGGTTTCACTTGAAGCCTTCAAAGGCATAGTGGCTTGTGGTGGTTTCTCTTATGGCGACGTGCTCGGCGCTGGCGAAGGTTGGTCAAAAACGATTTTGTTCAACAACAAAGTGCGCGATGAATTCGAAGCATTTTTCCATCGCAATGACACCTTCAGCTTGGGGGTGTGCAATGGTTGCCAGATGATGTCCAGCCTGAAAAATTTAATTCCGGGCGCAGATCATTGGCCGCGTTTCGTGCGTAACTTGTCCGAGCAATTTGAGGCGCGCTTCAGCTTGGTCCAAGTGCAGGAATCCTCATCAGTCTTGTTCAAAGGCATGGCGGGTTCGCATATGCCGGTTGCCGTTGCACACGGTGAAGGTTATGCAGAATTTGCCAATGCTGATGCATTAAACGTCTGCAACGAAAGCGGTACAGTTGCTATGCGTTTTGTCGACAATCATTTGAATGCCACAGAAACCTATCCGGCAAACCCGAATGGTTCGCCCTTGGGGATCACCAGCGTTGCGAGCAAAGATGGTCGTGTAACTATCATGATGCCGCACCCTGAACGTGTATTCCGCGCAGTGAGCAACTCATGGAAACCGGATGATTGGAAAGATGATGGTGCATGGTTGCGTTTGTTTAGAAATGCACGCGTATTTGTGGGTTAACAATACCTGCGGTGAAATGAGAAAGGCGCAAATGATTGCGCCTTTTTTTATGTGCGAGAAATTTACATTTGTCGCGACGTAAATGTGTTGATTGAAATTGAATTGTGAGGAAATCTAGTGCCTTCTCCCATTGGGAGAAGGTTAGGATGAGGGTTTTATTAATTTGGCTCTGTGTTTCTGCCCTCACCCCGACCCTCTCCCAATGGGAGAGGGGGAGTCTCAAGATTTTAAATCTTTCTAACGTTTAGCATCTTCAAGGCGCCAGACCAATTTAGTCTGGTGCCAGCAGGCAACCGCTTTATCGCCTTCCATGCAAGGTGTAAATGCCCAGTTGCGTAAAGCATGTTTAATGGCGGCATTATCCAAACGACTTGAGCCGCTTGAGGAAAATACGTTCGCTTCAGCAACGCGGCCATCGGTCGTAATGTAGAGGCTCAAACCTGTTACACCTTCTTCACCCAGACGTGCAGCAGCAGAAGGATACTCGGGTTTGGTTGCCCTGATGATACGTGGTTTTGAAATGCTGGCGGTGAGCGTTATTAAATCGCCACCACCGCCACTTTTATTGTCGGTGATAACTTCTGACTCAAAGGTGATTGGTATTTCGGTATTTTGTTTCGGCGTAACTATAGTTTTAGATTGGATAATAACTTCTTGCGGGTCAACTTTTTCTGGCGGTACGACTTTTTCCTGCTGCGATGTAAGTGTGATGTGTTCTGGTGTTAGTATTTTACCAATTGTGACTCCAAGCCCACTGGCGAGTCCCCAAATCAATAACACGTGAAATGCAATAACAATAAAAATTCCAAGTGATTTTTGCCGGGTATTTTGCTGAACATGATAGGACATATTTTATTACCATTTTTGAGTGTTGAACCTGCAAGCGAAATGGTATTTTTTTTGAAACAAACCATCCAGTACTGCGGTAGTTGTTTCTACCATTTCACGGAGTTTGTACCCAGCCAAAAAATTGCCTGGGTAAGCTGAGTATAGTCACTATTGGTAACATGCAAACATTTCTTTACAGATTGCTTATAAGGTTTATCTCCAAAGGATGTGTTAGATATACACACATTCTCTTATGGATAGGCTCAAAGGGAAAATTATTCTTGTGTTCGGATGACAAGGTGCGGGAACAATCTTTAACAAAAAACATCTTATTCAAGGCATTTTTTTCACTGGTTTTATGGTCCAATAAATAACAGCAGAGCTTAACTGACAATTTACCTGGCGCATTGGAGCACAATATGAAATCCCCAATTTTTATAGCAGCATTGATCGTGAGTTTGAGCGCATGCGGTATTCTCAAGTCCCACGAAAAAACTACCCAAACCCAGGCTGAGGCCGCTGGCTTGGTGGCGGTGCATGAACCACACTTCGATGCATCTTATTCGTTACCGTCTGCGAATTTTATGCAATACAAAAAAATTATCCTTACGGATTTGGATTTATCGGCAACTAAAATTATTAAGCCCAACAGTGCACACGCTTTTGATGAGCCTTGGGAGCTTAATGATGACGATAAAAAATATTACCAATCCAGATACGAAGACTCAGCCAAAAAGTTTTTATTTGATGATGGAAAATATTCAGTTGCAACAACTGCGGCAGCAGATACTTTATTGTTGAAAACAAAAATCACCGAAATTGCACCACTGGCATCCAAAGATGATTTTAAAGGCCGCCCTAATTTAATGGATGTGTATAGCGAAGGTTTTGGTCGCATGACTATCGCGTTTGAACTTTACGATTCGGTATCCAATAAATTAGTTGCAGTTGCCAGTGATGAACATGACTTGGGAAATATGTGGGAAAAAAATAATCGTGTTCAGAACAATATCCAGGTTAAATTGGCGTTTGATTTCTGGATGAGAAATTTGAAAGAAGAATTGGAACATATTTCAAAAAAATAGAGGAATGCGTGCTAACAAAGCCGAGCTATGCTCGGCTTTGTCGTTTTAGGTATACTGTCATTATGAGTAAATAACCAAGGTAATATCATGACCCAATTAGAAAACTTCCCGCTTGCTGAATTGTCAGTTGGATTATCGAAAACCTACAGTAAAACCCTTACTGAAAAAGATATACTTTTATTTGCTGCATGCTCCGGTGATGTAAACCCGGTTCACCTCGATAAAGCCTACGCTGCAACGACACCTTTTGGTGAACCCATTGCGCACGGCATGTGGACAGGCGCCTTGGTATCTGCCGCCATTGCGACCCAATTACCTGGCCCGGGTTCGGTTTATCGCAGCCAAAGCCTCAACTTTAAACATCCGGTAAAAGTGGGCGACACAGTAACCGTGACCTTGACGATTAGTGAAATCAAAGAGCGCATCAAATTAATTACATTGGAGTGTGAAGCGCACAATCAGGACGGGAAATTAATTGCAAAAGGTATAGCGGAAGCGATTGCACCAAGCGAAAAACAAATGATTGCGATACCGGTTTTACCTGAGATCGTAATTGCTTAATTAATATTTGTATTCGTTGATGGATTCATTAAACAGGGAGTTGTTATCCCTGTGGGAGATCCAGTGCCATTGATTTTCTAAAGTCGCTGGATTCCTACGGAGTGACGATTGCCGGATAAAATATCACTCGGCCTCTTCATCTTCTTCACAAACAGTAGCAATTGGCCAGCCGCCAAATTCTTTCCATTTGTTGACGATAAAACAAAATAGATCGGCGGTTTTTTCTGCGTCGTATGCGGCTGAATGTGCGGCGCTATTACTGAATTCCAAACCTGCACAACGGCACGCTTTGGCGAGTACCGTTTGGCCAAATGCGAGGCCGGAAAGTGTCGCAGTATCAAACACGCTGAATGGATGGAATGGATTGCGTTTAATATCGCAGCGTTCAACAGCGGCATTTAAAAAATTCAAATCAAAATGCGCGTTGTGCCCAACAACAACCGCACGCGTACAGCCATTCTCTTTTACAGCGCGACGCACGGCTTGCATCATGTCGGTCAATGCCATTAATTCGGGTTCAGCCATGCGGTCAGGGCTATCCAAATCAATGCCGGTAAAATCCAGCGCAGCTTTTTCAATATTCGCGCCCTCAAAGGGCTCAATGTGGAATGAAAAAGTTTCATGGCGATGCAAAACGCCCGCTTCATCAATTCGCACGGTGACCGCTGCAATTTCAAGCAGGGCATCGGTCTGGCAATTAAAACCGCCAGTTTCTACATCAATAATAACGGGCAAAAAGCCGCGAAAACGCTGCGCTAACAACGAGGATGGATCTTTTGGATTCTCAGGTGGATTCACTGGATTGCCTTAATCTGGATAAAAATGGCTTATGCTTTTTGCAATTGCCAACGCAAGTTTTCACCGGCGCGTAGTGGTACTAAAGTGGTGTCTGCAAAGGCCAGGGTTTCTGGTGCTTGCCATTCGCTTTTTATCAGCGTGATTTTGTCGGTGTTGCGCGGCAGCTGGTAAAAATCCGGGCCAAAATGACTGGCAAAAGCTTCCAGTTTGTCCAGCGCGCCCGCATCCTCAAATGCCTCTGCATAGAGTTCAATGGCTGCATAAGCAGTGTAGCTGCCAGCGCAACCACAAGCGGCTTCTTTTTTGTCTTTGGCGTGAGGGGCGGAATCGGTGCCCAGGAAGAATTTCGGGTTGCCGCTGGTCGCGGCTTTGATGAGTGCTGCCTGATGGGTATTGCGCTTCAGGATTGGCAAACAGTAATAGTGCGGGCGAATACCGCCTGCGAGCATATGGTTGCGGTTATAAAGCAAGTGGTGCGCAGTAATTGTAGCGGCGACATTCGCGGGCGCTGCGGCAACAAACTCGGCAGAATCCGCGGTAGTAATGTGCTCCAAGACCATCTTCAATTCAGGAAAGTTTTTGACCAGGTTGCTAAAGGTACGATCCAGGAATACTTTTTCACGGTCAAAAATATCAATACTTGAATCGGTGACTTCACCATGCAATAAAAATGGCATGCCGACTTTTTGCATAGCTTCCAATACGGGGTAGACCTTATTGAGGTCTGTCACGCCCGATGCAGAATTCGTGGTCGCTCCGGCAGGGTAGAGTTTTACAGCGGTTACGCCTGCGGCTTTGGCTTTGGCAATTTCGGCTGGATCTGTACTGTCAGTAAGGTAAAGCACCATCAAGGGTTCAAACTTGTTTGCCGCAGGGCGGGCAGCCTTGATCCGCGCTTTGTAGGCGAGTGCTTGCTCGGTATTTAGTACCGGTGGCACCAGGTTTGGCATAACTATCGCACGGGCAAATTGCTCTGCCGCGTCACCTACCGTCCGGCTCAGGGCAGCGCCATCGCGGAGGTGGATATGCCAGTCATCGGGGCGGGTGAGGGTGATTTGTTGTGGCGCGGAGGATTGCGACATGAGGCTTTCTCTTCAAATTCAAAAACTTGCCGCATGCTACCAAAAATAGGCCCTGGACGCAGCTACAAGTTTTGTTGGGAGCGGTCAGGCTGGCTATACTCTTTATCGGATGTTCGCTAGCTAGTTACCGGATATCCGCTAGTAGGTCATCAAATGTGTTGTGAGGTGAGAAACCGTACAAGGCGTTTATCATGTGTAGGTGTACTTTGGTTTTATCGATTGGTCTTATAGGTTGGCGTTGATGGTTTTGAGTTTTCGGGTTCTCTCTCTTTCAGTGGTGCTTGCCTGGCTGTGGTTGGCCAATAACGCCTATGCCCAAATGTACGGCGCTGACATGGTCTCATCCGAATGGAAGGTTTCCGCTAATCCCTTTGCGTGTAGCCTCACTCATAACATTCCTGTTTTTGGCAAAGCAGTGTTTTCGCGTAAGGCGGGCGGCGCTGACCTGTTTTATTTGGAGTCAGCCGGTAAGGTGGTTTTTCCGGTGGGAGTTGCAGGCGCCGAAACCTTACCCCCACAGTGGCGTAACGATTTGGTGCCAGTGCCTTTAGGCGCGTTCAGTGTCGTTGCGGGTAATCAACCCATTAACATTAATCCCACCCAGGCTGCGCCCATAATTGCGCAACTTACGGCGGGAATGAATGTTATGTATTCCTCGCAACCGATTATAAATGGGTCATCAACGCCATCGATTATCCGGGTGGTCCTGAATGCAAAAAATTTTGCGGCTGGTTATAAAGCCTATCAAAAATGTATTGGCGATATTATTCCTTACAGTTTTGCCCAGGTTGCGCGCACCACAATAAATTACGCGGAAAAACCTGATGGTTTAACGCCTGCTAACAAAGCAGAATTATCCAAAGTTGCACGCTATGTAAAAGCTGATTCCAATGTTGTGGGTGTGTTTGTGGATGGACATAGCGATAATTCTGCAGGCTCGGCAGAAGCGAGTGAAGCAATTTCCAAACAGGAAGCAGAATGGATTACAGCCTATCTGGTTGAGCAGGGCGTTGCTGCAGATAAAATTACCACGCGCTGGCACGGTGATAAATTTGTTATCGCCGATAATAAAATCGCTGCGGGCCGCGCGAAAAACCGACGAGTCACTGTGCGCTTGGAGGATGAAGCTGCGCACAAGGAATTTATGAAAAAAGAAGAGGAAAAACGTAAAGCTGACGAAAAGGCAGATGAAAAAGCCAGTGCACAAAACACAGCAGTCGATCACAAAAAGACAGACGCTGGCACAGCTGAAAATACCAGTGCATCCAGCAAGGGAAAAATGACCCCGGAAGAAATTAGCCGTATGGTTGAAGGCTATGATTTAAAAAATCCTGGTAAGCAACCCTGAACCCAGGCTAAATAATTGGCGAATGGTTAAATTATTTGCCCTGCATTTGCCAGCCTGTTTTGCCTGCTGTTATTCCCCTGCTAGCGAATGCCCATTCCATTTTTTATAATCGACACGCGGCGCCGAATTTTTTGGCATGTCGCGGAATTTTTTCAAATCACTTAGGTCTTATCCCCCGTCTAGCTGCTCAAGCTGAATTTGCGAGCGGAAAGGGTATTGTCTTATTAAGAGGTCATTATGAAGAAATTTTTGTTGCGTGCGACAAGCATATTTTTAATGTCGATTAGCGTGGTAGTTGCTTCAGTTGAAGCAGCGCCGCTACCGGATTTTAGTGATTTAATTGAAAAGGCATCACCAGCTGTTGTGAAAATAACAGCGGTCACCAAGGCTAAACAAGCGCGTCAATTGCGCCAAATGCCTAACAACCAAATGCAGGATATCCCTGAAATATTTCGCGATTTATTAGAGCAGCGCCAGATACCGCAACGGGAGCATGGCTCTTTAGGTTCAGGTTTTATTATTTCAAATGATGGCTATGTTCTGACCAATAATCACGTGGTCAATGAAGCTGATGAAATTAAAGTTATTCTCAATGATGAGCGCGAATTTACTGCAAAACTTATCGGTACTGATGATCGTACGGATATCGCCCTGTTAAAAATCGATGCGAAAAATTTACCGCAACTTACTTTGGCCAGGAACGAAAAACTTAAGGTGGGGCAATGGGTTGTTGCCATAGGTTCGCCTTTTGGCCTGGATTATTCGGCGAGTGCAGGTATTGTGAGTGCGATTGGCCGCAATATTCCTTCTGATCGCGGTTACGTACAATTTATCCAAACTGATGTTGCCATTAACCCCGGCAACTCCGGTGGCCCATTGTTTAATATGGATGGTGAGGTTGTAGGCATTAACTCACAAATCTATACGCCTTCCGGTGGTTCGGTGGGTTTGTCATTTGCGATTCCATCGTCAGTTGCAATTGATGTTGTCAGTCAGTTAAAAGATAAAGGCCATGTTGATCGTGGATGGCTTGGCGTTGTGATCGGCAGTGTAGATAAAGATTTGGCGAGTGCTTATGGTTTGGATCGCGCGCAGGGCGCCATAGTATCTGAAGTTGCACCTAAAGGACCCGCTGAAAAAGCTGGTGTAAAAGTGGGTGATTTGATTGTGAGATTTAACGGTCAGGACGTTCATAGCCAGGCTGATTTGCCACGCATCGTAGGCCAATTAGCGCCGGGCACCAAGGTGACGTTTGATGTCATCCGTAAAGGTAAGCGCGAAACCTTGTCAGGTGTATTGGAAAAACTGAAAGATGATTCTGGTATTGCTGAAAGAACGGGTCCGTCCGACGAACCTAAGACCACCAAGACCGACGCCCTGGGCTTGACGGTGGGGCCATCAGAAACCGCTGAAAAAGGTGTACAAGTCTTGGGTGTTGAGCCGGACAGTGCAGCACAACGTGCGGGTTTACAGCGCGGGGACTTGATCACCCAACTCGATTTTACCGATGTGGATTCGGTTGCCAGTTACAGTAAGGTCGTGAGTACAATCCCGAAAAATACAGCCAAGGCGATTCGTTTTGTACGCGGTAATACACCTGTTTTCCGGTCGATTACGATTAAGTAATTATTTAGCAAGGCTCTCAAATAAAAGGTAGTCGTCATCCCCGCAGGGGATCCAGTGACTCTATTATGATATTGGAATGTAAGACACTGGATCCCCTGCGGGGATGACGACTCCCAGGTTAAATAGGGAAAAATATCTAGCAGTCTCTTTAAATACATATTCTATTCAACAATCCATCTTCCCCCACATCAGGCTATAATGGCGGACTCATAGGTTGAACGTGATTATTATGCAGCCACCTGTTTTTACCCGCGAATTACTTGCTCCCCGTTATTGGCTCGCCTGGTTTGGTGTGGTTATCTGGTTTTTGCTGTCGCAGCTTCCCTACCGTATCCAATTTTATTTACCTTATTTAGTGATTCCGTATCTCAAGCGCAACAAAAAACGTTTGAATCAGGCGGAGACAAATTTGCGTTTATGTTTTCCTGAATTGAGTGAGCAGGAGCGCGATGCTTTATTGCAAGAAACACTTTATTCAACCGCCATGGCGATTTTTGAAACTGGCATTGCGTGGTTTTGGCCCAAGTGGCGTTTGCGTCGTTTATTTACCATTCGCGGTGTTGAACACGTTGAAGCAGCGCAAAAAGAAGGGCAAGGTGCGTTGCTGTTGAGTATGCATTTCACCACCCTGGATATTGGCAGCGCCATGCTTGGGCAATATGTGAATTACGATGGTATGTATCGCCCCCATCGCAACAAAGTTTACGATTACATGCAGAAAGTTCGCCGCGAAGCTTATGCGCCCGGTGGAACTGCGTTTAGTCGCGATAACGTGCGCGGTATGATTAGCCGCTTGCGCCAGGGACGTATGATTTGGTATGCACCTGATCGCGATTTGGGTGAAAAAATTAGTGTGTTCGTTCCGTTTTTTGGTGTGCAAACCGCAACGGTTACCGCGACGGCGCAATTTGCACGATTAGGGCGCGCTAAAATTATTCCTTTTACGCAAAAGCGTTTGCCGAATGCCAAAGGCTACGAATTGGTTATTCATCCAGCGTTTGAAAATTATCCTACTGGCGATGAATATGAAGATGCGTTGCGCGTGAGCAAATTTATGGAAGATGAAATCCGCAAAATTCCCGGCCAGTATTTTTGGGCGCAGCCGCGTTTTAAAACGCGTCCACAAGGCGAAGAACGTTTTTATTAATGTTAGTCGATAGCTAATTTTAATGTTTGATGGGCTTGTCTGAGTAATGGACTTTTCCATCTTCATCGGTCCAGCGATACAATTTTTCTTCGTGCTTTTCTTCTGCGTTTTTATCGTCATCAACCTGGTCATTTTTATTGGTGCTGGCTGGCTTGTTTCCCTCGGTAATATCTTCAACCACATAATGCGTTTTGGATGTTGTGTGGTTGGCATTTTTGCCCGCTGTAGTTTCGGCAGAATTATTCGATGCTATCGGATTTGGATCGCTGTTAAAAATAATTTCCGATAATTCCCGCATTTTAGGATTCATCAACAAGGATAATTTATTGGGTGAATTTAGCTGCGCCTGAAATGCCGGGTCCTGCACTATATCCAATACACGCGGGTTGTTCTTGAGTGTTTCAATTTTTTGCCAGGCCTGGATCATTTTTTCGGCGGCGGCGCGCTCGGATGATTTATCGCCCACATTTTCATCGGTTGCGATAATGGCTTGCATATCCGGGTTTTGCATCAAGGCCTGGAAATCTTTATTTTCCATGAGCGATGCAACATCACCGCGATTCAATTCTGCCTGGAATGCTGGCTTATCAAGCAGTTGTTTAAACTCACCATCGTTAGTCATATTTTGCACATGGTTGAGTGTGGCTTGTGGATCTTGCGCAATGGTTTTGGTGATTTGTGTGGTTGTTTTGTCCGAAGTGATTATTCCCACCGCAGTTGACGCGGCAGTGCTGACTAATTTTTTTGCAGTGATGTCAATAAAGGAATTGTTTGTAGGTTTTCCTTCTGCAACAACATATTTTTTAATACTGTCTGCTTCCTCTTGCTGGCGCGCATCGGACTTTTGTTGTGCACTTTTGGTGGCAACTTGCTGGGTCGGTGCGTCGGGTTTTACCACTATGCCAAGGACATAAACGGCAATTAAACCAACGACACTGCCAAAAATAATTCCAAATGCAACGCCACCAATTTTTGAACCGGTTTCGGTGTAGTTATTTGCAGGTGTTAAGCTGGCGAGATAATTGAGGAGCAAGGTAACCAGGAAACTGGCGACCAGGAAAATAGTACAACCGGACACTAAAAAAAGGATTAAACCATCAAGCCCTGTGTAAGCACGCAAAATATGGGCGAAAGGTTTCGTGAAAAAAATGGCAGCAGGGTAGGCGACAATAAAACTCAATACTTTGGTGATGGCGCCGACAAATCCTTTTTGATATCCGCGCCAGGTAAAAAAAGCGAGTATCACAACAAACACCAGGGTCGTTAGACTCATGAGGCTATCCTTTTACGTGTCCAAGATTTTTTATATTTATTGAGTTTTAAAACGATCAGGCTTCTGCAATCGCGCCTTTGTTGATGCCTTCAAATGCTTTCACGCGAATGAAAGATTGTGGTCGTTCTGCTTTAGTCGCCTGGGCAAAATGTTGGGCAATTAATTCAACGGTGCTGTCGGTATCAATTAAATAGCAACAGGCTTGCGGGATTGTTAACTCAAAGGGCCCCTGTTGGGATACGTAGGCAAAGTGATAATAATTTTCGTTGTGATGTACAGGCGTTGCCCTGATATCTGCACGCGTACCTACATAAATGTCACGCCAACGCTCTGCCCAGGTTTTTTCCAGCTCCGGCGATTTAACGCCGTTCTCCCAAATATCAATTCGCGAGCGATGGCCGTGGGCAATGCGTTGGCAATTGCCCAGATGTTTTTTCAAACCATGGCTGTAATGGTAAGACGCACCGGTAATTTCCTCGCGGGTAAAATTCAATTCAAGTTGTGCAACGCTCTCGGGAAATAAACGTTTTAGCTGGGCGATACACCAGTGGGCGATTGAATGGGGAGTCAGTATTTCTGCATCTACCAGCGCAATTGCATCGCGTGGGGAACGTGTTTGCAGGAAGTGGCCAGCCGTACCGAATTGCCAGCGGATATTCAGGAAATCACTTTCATCAACAATCGTGATATTCGGTGAACGCGTTGGCACCGCCAGGCGATGGTCCAGCTCGGTATCGAGCCAGTGTCGCACGATTTTTTTCACGGTGCCGAAATCGCATACCATACCTTGTTCATCAAGTTCTCCTTGCAGGCTAATGTTGGCGAGATAGGTTTCGCCTAATAAGCCGCGCTCCGGGTCAAGGAAGCTGAAATCTACATTGGTGAGGTTATCGACAAAAAGCAGCATGGTGATATTCGTAGGGGAAGTGAAACGGGCGATCATCATAGCATTGCTGAATTTATTTTGTGCGCTTGGAGGAGGGCACTTATATCCCTGAATTGGCGCGTAAATGCTAGTCCATGTAATAACAATTGTTGGGAAACTGGTCTATTCTCTCTCTTTATTAGAGTTCTTCTCAGCTAGTGTTTTGCAATTTAGGGTGAATCTGCGCATTGTCCCGATTTTTGCGGCGCTAAAACAATAACGAGGAGGCGTGCCATGGCGCGCTACAAAAGAGTACCTGGCTAGGAGTAGTCGTTTCTGAAACGGGTCATTGCATGCTGTATGGCAGGACTTTTGTCCTTTCCGCTTGCTGAGGGCGCTTCCAATGAGGCATCCCTTCGGGTCGCTTTTGTCTACAAATTCATCAAATTTATTGAGTGGCCAAACCAGGCTTCCAATCCTTCCTTACGTTTGTGCGCCCTGGGTGCTACTGGCGATTCAAAAGATGCTTTGCAACCGCTCAATGGCCAGCCTGTTTCTACGGTTATCGTGGATGGAAAGCCCGTCGTTAAACAAGCGATTGAATTGGTTTATCTGGATGACCCTACGGTAGCCATCCAGCAATTAAGAAGTTGCCAGATGTTGTACCGGCCCGCCCGCGGCATTCCGATAGCCCTGCCATCTCCGCTCCCTGCTGGCGTCTTGCTGGTGGCGGACGATCCGCAATCTTCAGAAAACAATGTCGGCATTGCACTGGCGCGCAGTTATGACGGCCGCATCGAATTTTCAATTTCCGCAGCCGCAACCGGGCAAGCGGGCGTCAGTATTAGTAGCCAGCTCTTGAAATTGGCCAAAAGTAGTCGTGGAGGCAAAGAGTAATGCTCAGGCAGACAACAGTTACACGCAAGATCAGCCGGCTCACTATGATTGTGTCGTCGATGGCGGTATTAATTGCGGCCATGGTCGGTGTTTGGCAGCAATACGATGCCGCCCGTAAGCAGATGAATACGCAGCTGACTATTCTGGCGCAGGCGACGGCTTATAACGCAGCCTCGCCCAGTATGTTTGGTAATGATAAAGAGGCAAGCGAAGCCCTTCGCGTGTTGCAGGTTGACCCGGAAGTGGTTGCTGCACGGTTAATATTGCCTAACCAGCAAATCCTGGCTGAGTATTATCGCCAGCAAAGTGGTTTGCAGAATATTGATAACCAAATCGCGGTCGATGTCGTTTGGAAAAATGAAGTTGTCGGCAAACTCTTGATGGATGTCGATTTATCCATCTTGCGTACCCAGTTGTATCGCCAAATTGGCGTTGCCCTGTTAACGGCCTTAATTGCGCTCGCGCTCGTGGGAATATTTGCTAATCGATTTACCCGGATTATCACGCGCCCCTTGCGTCAATTGAGTGAGCTGGCGCATTCGGTTGGTGAAGAGGGAAATTACAGTATGCGCGCCGAGGCAACCGAAGCGCGCGATGAAGTTGGGCTTTTGACCCAGCGCTTTAATGCCATGCTGGATCGCATTGAAACCCAGGACAACGAACTGCGTAAGCAGCAAGAATTACTTGAGCATCGTGTGGAAGAGCGCACCCATCAATTGCGCCAGGAAACGCAGCGCGCTGAAGCAGCGAGCCGTGCAAAAAGCGAATTTTTAGCGGTGATGAGCCATGAAATCCGCACACCGCTAAATGGCATTTTGGGTATGACCAATATGCTGATTGATAGTCCCCTGGATGCAAAACAAAAACGTTTTGCGCGCGTTGCCCGCAGTTCCGGTGAAGATTTGCTGAGTATCATTAATGATATTTTGGATTTCTCCAAAATTGAAGCGGGGCGCCTGGATTTGGAGCCGCGACCATTCCAGTTAAATAGTTTGCTGGAAGATTTGGCTGAGCGCTACGCACCTATCGCACAAGGTAAAGGGCTTGAGTTGTTGTGCAATACACCGATTCCACCGCTTTCAGTGGAAGGTGATGCTGCGCGTTTAGCGCAAGTGCTTACCAACTTGTTAAGTAATGCCATTAAATTTACATCGCACGGCGAAGTCATGTTAGCGGTTGAATGTGTTGGTGAAACTGCGCAAGAAGTGCGTTTGCATTTTTCGGTGAAAGATACCGGCATCGGCATCACTGAAGAACAACAGACAAAATTATTTAACGCATTTACCCAAGCCGATACATCCATGACGCGCAAATATGGTGGCACCGGTTTGGGGCTCGCTATTTCGCAGCGTCTGGTGAAATTAATGGGCAGCGAAATTTTAATTGAAAGTCATTTTGGTGAAGGTTCGCATTTTCATTTTTCACTGACACTGCCTAAAGTGAGCGACTTGCGTAATTACCAATTGGCGCAAGGTTTTGAAAACCTGCGCATCCTGGTGGTGGATGACAACCAGACTAACCGTGAAATTTTGGAATACTGGTTAAACTCCTGGGGCGCCAAACCGGTCATGGCGGAATCCGCACCACAAGCGTTAATGTTATTGCAAGAAGCGGTGAGTACCGGACAACCCTTTGAACTGTTGTTAACTGATTGGATGATGCCAGACATGGACGGCGGAGAATTAATTACCGCCATCCAGCAAGACCCGCGCCTGGATGATTTGTCGATTGTTGTACTCAGCTCGGCGGGTATGGCATCAAATCCTGAACTTGCGGCCAAAATAGTCTACTTGTTGAAACCGGTGCGGCAATCAGAATTGCACAATTTAATTGCGAGTATCCTTGCGGGCGACCATCAAAAAAGTACCCAGGCAACATCCATTATTGATGCATCAAATCACGATGATTGGCTGCCAAAACTTAAAGGCAGGATTTTGCTTGCGGAAGATAACCTGGTAAACCAGGAAGTGGCTATGGCCATGCTCCAGCGCATGGGAATCAGCACAAAAATTGCGAGCAATGGTTTGGATGCCGTGACATCAATTGAGCAAGACGTATTTGATCTGGTGTTGATGGATTGCCACATGCCGATTATGGATGGCTTTGAGGCAACGCAAAAAATTCGCGAGCGAGAAATCAGTTTGTCATTACCAAAAATACCCATCATCGCATTAACGGCCAATGCCATTTTGGGAGACCGGGAAAATTGCATTGCAAAAGGGATGGATGATTATTTAAGTAAACCTTTCACTATTGAGCAATTGCATAAAATATTATCGCAATGGTTGCCCAAGCGCGAACAGAATCAGGTGCAACCTCAACTGGCTGTCGAGATTGATAAAAAAGTTATCAATCAATTAAAACATTTGAAAGCCGGATTGTTAACGCGAGTAATCGATCTCTATATCGAATCAAGCCCCAAATTATTACTGGATATGGAGCAGGCACTTGAGCAGCAGGACACCAACAATCTCTACAAAATTGCCCACAGTTTAAAAAATAGTTCGGCAAATCTGGGAATTACCAATTTGACCAGCCTTTGTCGTGAATTGGAAGTCAGCGGACGCGAAGGTAACCTGACGGTAGCAACATCCCTGGTCAATGATATCAAACGCCTTTATACCGTGGCAGAAACAGCATTATTAGCGATTAAAGCTGAAGAGGAGCTGCATGAATAAATTAAATGCTGCGCCGGCGGCAGTATTAGTTGTAGATGACGATGAAGCTGCGCGCTTGATGATGGCCGCCACGCTTGAGCAAGCAGGTTTCAATGTGCTTACGGCTGACGATTGCGCAAGTGCAAGAAACATCTTCGAAAAAACAAAGTTGGATATTATTTTATTGGATGTACTTTTACCCGATGGAGATGGCTTCGCACTTTGCGCAGAGTTTTTACGGCATCCGCGCGGTCGCGATTTACCGATTGCGATGGTCACCGGGTTAGACGACGTAGAATCCATTAGTCTCGCTTACCAGCACGGCGCTACCGATTTCATTACCAAGCCGGTCAGTTGGGGCACCGTGCCTTATCGCATCCAATATATTTTGCGCGCAAACCATGCGTTTCTCGATTTAAGTTTAAGCGAAAGTAAAACGCGTGCGCTGCTCTCGGCGATCCCCGATATTATTATGCGCGTCCAAAGTAATGGCAAAGTATTGGACATGCAAGTTGGCTCCTATGTTTACGATATGGGCGAATGGGTCACGCACGAAGATGGCGATGCATTTGGCTTCCTGCCGCAAGGCATTTATCAATCGGTAAAAAGTGTTATTCACGCTGTATTTGCGAAAAATGAAATGCAACTGGTGGAGTTTAAATGGTCGCAAGATAGTTCGCGGGAACGTTATTGGGAAGCGCGGATTTTGCCGCGCAATCCTGACGAAGTGCTGATGGTGGTGCGTGAAATTACCAATCGCAAAAAACAGGATAAGCAGTTGCGCTTGTGGGCAAAAGTATTTGAAGGCTCGAATGAAGCCATCATGATCACCGATGCAGATTTGCATATTGTTTCAGTAAATCGTGCCTATGAAAATATTATGGGTTTTACCGAAGCAGAAGTTATCGGTATCGATACTATTGCAGAAGGTGCACGCTTACATACGCACAGTTTTTTCCGGAACCTTGTCAGTGTGTTAAAAGAGCAGGGACATTGGCAAGGTGAATTATTTAACCAGCGTAAAAATGGTGAGGTTTTTCCCTCGTGGTATTCCATTAGCCTGGTTCCAAATGCACAGGGAAAACCGGAAAACTATATTGCGATTTTTAATGATATTACCGAGCATAAAAATTCCCGCGCGCAAATTGAATTCCTTGCCCACCACGATAATTTAACCGGCCTGCCAAATCGTGTGCTGCTTAATGATCGCCTGGAAATGGCTATTAACGCGGCAAAACGCCAGGATGAAAAAGTTGGTGTACTATTCCTGGACCTCGATAGGTTTAAGAACGTCAACGATTCACTTGGGCACACCATTGGCGACCAGTTATTAAAAGAAACGGCAAAACGTTTGGGCTCAACAATTCGCACTGGCGACACCGTGTCGCGCTTGGGCGGGGATGAATTTGTTGTTTTATTTCCCAAGATAAAAGATGAAGGCACGCTTGCCGATCTCACCATTAAATTGCGCGATATTCTCCAGCAACCTTACAGTGTGAGTGGCATCAGTTTACATATAACACCCAGCATTGGTATTGCGATCTTTCCCGATGATGGCGATAACGTAAATAGCCTGATTAAAAATGCTGATGCTGCTATGTATCTCGCCAAAGAAAAAGGTCGCAACAACTATCAATTTTACACACCCTTGTTAAATTCACGAACGCTGGATCGATTAAAACTGGAAAGCGATTTGCGCCTTGCGTTAGATCACGGTGGTTTTGAATTGCATTATCAACCCCAGGTGTTCGCATCAACCGAAAAGTTGTGGGGTGCTGAAGCGCTGGTTCGTTGGCAGCATCCTGAACGTGGTTTGGTATCTCCCGCTGATTTTATTCCGCTGGCTGAGGAAACGGGTTTAATTATTCCCCTGGGCGATTGGGTGTTGGCCCAAGCTGCGCGCCAGGTCACTGCATGGCGCAAGCAAGGATTATCCAATCTTGTGATTGCCGTTAATATTTCTGCGGTGCAATTTCGCAAAGATGATTTTGTTGATCGGATAAAAACTATTTTAAAAGAAGAAGGCGCTGTTGCCCATTCCATCGAGTTGGAGTTAACAGAAAGTATATTGATGCACGATATGGAATCGTCCATCCAGACATTAAATGATTTGCGCGAATTGGGTTTCCGTATTGCTATTGATGATTTTGGTACTGGCTTTTCCAGTTTGAATTATTTGCGTCGCCTGCCAATCAATGTTTTAAAAATTGACCAATCGTTTATTCGCGAAATGTTGGTAGAGCAAGCGTCATTGGCGATTGTTGAATCCATTATTTCCCTTGCGCATTCATTGGGCAAGGAAACGATTGCGGAAGGTGTAGAAACCAAAGCAGAGCTGGATGTACTCACTGAACGTGGTTGTCGTTTGATGCAAGGTTATCACTTTGCCAAACCCTTACCTGCCAGCCAATTTGAAAAGTGGGTAGCTGCGCGCGACGACTAACCAGCTAATTAAATCATTGGGTCCATATAGCGTCAGGGATGGTGCGCAAAACGTTGTCGCAGATAAGGCCATAAATATCGGCAATAGGTATCGGCATGATCATTCATTGCAGACATATTCGTAAATGCACACTCGCCGGTTTGTTGGTGTGTGCATACGCCTGTGCCGATGATAGCGATTATTTAAATATGGAATTGGATCAGTTGATGCAAGTCCCCATCACTGGATCAACCCTGCGCGATGAATCTTTGAAAACCGTACCGTCCGAGGTCACCGTTTTTACGCACGACCAATTGGAAAAGTTAGGCGCAGATTATCTCTACGAACTAATTAACCTGGTGCCCGGCTATCAATTTGATCGCGGTGGCGATCACGGCGTTAACTACACGTTCAGTTCGCGCGGACGTCGCAATAGTGCGCAAGCGCGGGAAGTGTTGGTGGTGATGGATGGACGCATCCTTGCGAATCCGCGCACTGGATCGGTTGATGTTTCCCTGCCTTTAATTCCACTTGAACAAATTGAGCGCGTAGAAATTATTCGCGGACCGGGCTCTGCAATTTATGGTTCAAGTGCATTTAGCGGTGTTATTAATATTGTCACTCGCCAAGGGCAAAATTCCGTAAGGATAGAAACGGGTAGCGATCAGCGCAAGAGCGCCAGTTTATTTATGTCAAAACCTTTAGGTGATTGGTCGGCAGATTTATATGCGCGCGCCTATGAAGATTCCGGACAACATTATCACCTTGAGGATACATTTAACAAATCACCTATCACCACCGATGATCCGCGTAAAACAATTGATCTTGATCTCGCGCTGAGTCATGAAGATACCCAGCTGCGCATGTCCTATCATCGATTTACCGCTGATGATTTTTATACGCTGGAAAATACCCAAAATGATTTCAACACTATTACTGTATGGTTGAAGCAAATTAGCCTTGAACAAGCTTTTCATTTTTGGGACAAGGTTACAACGCAAGTTTATATGGGTTATTTAGCCAATAACCAATCATTTGATGTCGCGACTGTGGGTGCGGGCGTGCTGGCATCTATCAGTAATCCACCCGCTAATGATCCCTTGTTGACGAAGGCTACACTTGCCGGTGAAAGTTATAATTTGCGTGTAACCAATACGTTTGAGCTGGATAAAAATTCCAATGCGTTATTAGGTGTTGAATGGAAACGTGAAGCTGAAACTGATGCCTATGTGCACGATAATTATGATTCTGGCCAGTTAGCGCAGCAGCAATTTCCCATTACTTATTACGGTGATTTTTCGCACGTCACACCCATTGGTACGGAAGATTCTTACGGCGCTGTGGGCGTTTATGGACAGTATCAACGTAATGTGGGTGAGCGTACCGGTTTGACCTTGGGTTTGCGCTACGATGATTACGATAAGCTGGGCGGTCATGCAAGCCCCAGGTTTGGGTTGGTGCATCAGTTATCACAAACGCAAACCATAAAATTATTGTACGGCGAAGCTTACCGTGCTCCCTCATTGAGTGAAACCGGCATCCTTAAAAATTCTGTGTTAGTGGGTAATCCTGATCTTGATTTTGAAATGGTGAAGGCTTGGGATTTAGTCTGGCTGGGAACATGGGATAACACCCTGGTGAGTGTTAGCGGTTTTCGTAATAATTATAAAAATGCCATTGTCGCTGGCTTGCTAGGTTCAGTGCGCACTTATATTAATGCAGGCAATGAATTTAGCGATGGCATGACGCTCGGTGCAAAATATTTTGTCACACCAGAGTGGTCCATGCGTGCTACCTACACCAACTTTTTCAGTTTGCCTGATTCGGCATTTCGCGAAGCCAAACAATTGGCATCGCTGGAATCAAATTTTTCCCATGGTTCATGGAACTGGAATTTATTAACGTACCATCAAGGAGCACGTTACACTTTGGGCGCCAATAGTGTTATGGATCGCCTTGATGATTTTTGGGTAATAAATTCGAAGCTGCGTTACACATTCAAACAAGGTTATAGCGTGAGTTTGCAGGCAAAAAATGTAACGGATCTTGATTACTTTACACCAGCGCAAGGTAATAAATTATCGCAAGGTGTTCCAAATCGCGGACGCGAATTGAGCTTGGTATTGGATTGTGCGTTTTAATATTTTCAATCATAAAACAGGTTCCGGGTTCCAGAACCTGTTTTATGTTTTGTTCAATTTACATTCCCTTTGATTTTATATTCCTTTTGATTTTACATTTTCTTTTTGAGTTTGCATTCCTGTTGATGTAACGGGAAATAAACTTAAGCATCCGCCAATTCTTTGGCCGCGTTGTGAGTGCCAGCCGGTTTTCCAATATAGTGTTCACGAAGTATTTTTGCCGCTTCAACCATTCTGGTTAATGCTGCTTCTGTTTCCGGCCAGCGGCGGGTTTTTAATCCGCAATCCGGATTTACCCACAGACGTTCAACGGGTAATTTACGCGCTGCGCGTTCCAGCAAGTTCACCATCGCTTGGGTTTCCGGTACGTTGGGTGAGTGGATATCATAAACACCAGGCCCAATATCGTTGGGATAGTTGAAGTTTTCAAATGCTTGCAATAATTCACCGTCAGAGCGCGATGTCTCAATTGTAATAACATCTGCATCCAAATCTGCAATGGCTTTGATGATGTCATTAAATTCCGAATAGCACATATGCGTATGGATTTGCGTAGTATTTTGCACACCGCTTGCGCTTACCCGGAATGCATTTACCGCCCAGGCCAAATAGTCGGCGCGATCTTTATTGCGCAACGGTAGTCCTTCGCGAATTGCCGGTTCGTCAATTTGGATGACGTTAATTCCCGCAGCTTCCAAATCGACGACTTCATCGCGCAGTGCCAATGCAATTTGTAATGCGGTCGTTGCACGTGGTTGATCGTCGCGAACAAATGACCAGAACAACATGGTGATGGGGCCAGTCAACATACCTTTAACCGGTTTTTTACTTAAGGATTGTGCATAGCGGGTCCATTCAACGGTCATTGGCGAGGGGCGTGCAACATCACCAAAAATAATGGGCGGTTTTACGCAGCGCGAGCCATAACTTTGCACCCAGCCGTATTGGGTAAATGCGTAGCCATCCAATTGCTCGCCAAAATATTCCACCATGTCATTGCGTTCAGCTTCACCGTGAACCAAAACATCAATGCCAATTTTTTCCTGGCGCTCAATACAATCTGCAATTTCCGCGCGAATTTTCTGTTCATATTGCTCGGAAGTGATCACTCCCTGTTTAAATTCGCGGCGGGTAATGCGAATAGCATCAGTTTGTGGAAATGAGCCAATGGTTGTCGTAGGGAAAAGCGGCAAACGTAAATGGGCTTGTTGTTCCTGGATGCGTTGTGCGAAACCTGCTTCGCGTTTTGCATGCTCGGGAGTCACTGCTTTTAAGCGCGCTTGCACTTTCGGATTGTGGATTTTTGGTGATTGCGCCTTTGCCAGTACGGCAGCATTACTGAGCGCTAAGGCTTGTTGTGCAAAAGTATCGGCAGGGTTGGTGACTAAATTTTTCAGTGTCACAACTTCCTGCACTTTTTGTTTTGCAAATGCGAGCCAGGATTTTATCTCGGTATCGAGTTTTTCCTCGCGATTTAAATCTACCGGTGAATGCAGCAGGGAGCACGAAGGCGCAATCCATAAACGATCACCCAAACGATTTTGTGCGGTGTGCAACAGGTTTAAGGATTTTTGTAAATCGTTTCGCCAAATATTGCGACCATCGACCACGCCAATCGATAAGATTTTATGGGCAGCCAAACGATCAATGATTGTCAATACTTGTTCTGGTGCGCGCACGGCGTCTATATGTAAACCTGCAACCGGCAGATTAATCGCGGTAGAAAGATTTTCACCCAGCGAACCAAAATAAGTGGCCGTGAGGATTTTGAGTTGTGGATGTTTAATCGCGTGGTAAACGCGCTCAAATGCTTGTTGCCATTTTGCCGGTAAATCCAACACCAGGATCGGCTCATCAATTTGTACCCATTGCGCGCCCGTGTCTGCCAGGGCTTGCAGGAGTTGTTTGTAGGCGGGCAGCACATTGTCCAATAAATCAAAACGATCAAAACCTTCGGTCTTTTCCTTGCCCAGCCACAAATAGCTCAGTGGCCCCAAAATCACCGGTTTGACCGCGTAACCTTTGGCAATAGCTTCAGCAGTTTCATCGATAATTTGTGTCCAGCTGAGTTTGAATTCCTGGTTTGGGTGGAATTCCGGTACCAGGTAGTGATAGTTGGTATCAAACCATTTAGTCATATCTGATGCGCTGCTGGCTGCGCCACTCGGTGCACGGCCACGGGCAACGCGGAAAAGCGTATCCAGGTCGATATCGGTACAGGCACCCGTAGTTGCTGAAGCAGCATTGTCGCTGTGGGCAGCGCAGCAACCTTCATGTGGTTCATGGTTATCTTTAGTTGCCAGGATGTGGCTTTTGCGATGGCGCAGCGGAATATTGCCAAGGGTGGCTGATAGCGTGAGCACCTGGTCATACCAGGCAAAATCACCGGTCGGAATCAGATCAAGGCCGGCATCGGCTTGCAATTGCCAATGGGTTTCACGCAGTTCGCGACCAATTGTTTCCAGCTCGCTCTGGGTGATGTCGCCACGCCAATAGGCTTCCTGGGCTTTTTTGAGTTCACGATCTGCGCCTATACGTGGAAAACCGAGGTTATGGGTGATGAGTGCTTGAGTCATTTTAGATACCTGTTGTGAAAACGGTTGTAAGTGAGACTATTGTTTCCCAAGCATAAACATGAATCAAACTGGTAATTTTCAGTTTTAACGTGAATAATATTAATAGTAACCCATTAGGAGTTGTCCTTATGCTTGAAATCCGTCACCTCAAAACCCTGATTGCATTGCGCGAAACCGGTAGCCTGGTGGAAGCGGCTGAGCGTGTTTTCCTCACGCAATCAGCGCTATCGCATCAACTGAAAGAGTTGGAATCAAAACTGGATTGCGAATTGTTCATCCGTAAAAGCCGTCCATTGCGTTTTAGTGAAGCGGGCAAGCGTTTACTGGCATTGGCTGACGATGTCTTAATGCGGGTTGATGAGGCCGAGCGTGATATCAAGAAACTCCTTCACGGCGAAGCGGGGCGTTTGTTTATGGCGATTGAATGCCATAGCTGTTTTAACTGGTTGATGCCTACGATTGAAATCTTCCGCAACCAATGGCCCGCGATTGAGCTGGATTTCTCCGGCGGCTTTACCTTTGAACCTTTGCCCGCACTTGTCCAGGGCGAAATCGATCTGGTGATTACCTCTGATCCGCAACCGATCAAAGGCGTGGAATACGTACCTTTGTTTTCTTATGAAATGCACATTGGCATTTCCAACCAGCATTCCTTGGCGGCAAAAAGTTTTTTGCAACCGCAAGATTTGGCCGACCAAACCCTCATTACTTATCCGGTAGAACGGAGCCGGTTAGATGTTTTCAACCAGTTTTTGGCTCCGGCAGGGATTGAGCCCAGCGCCGTTCGCACATCGGAATTGACTTTGATGATGGTACAACTTGTTGCCAGTAATCGCGGCGTGTGTGCCTTGCCAAATTGGGTGCTGGCGGAGTATGTCGATAAGCAATTTATTAGCGTGCGTTCTGCGGGTGAAAAAGGTATTTGGCCAACGCTTTATGCGGCGTTGCGTGAAGAGCAATTAAGCACGGGTTATGTGCAGGATTTTTTGAGTTTGGCTAAAGCCCATTGCTTGAAAAATTTGCAGGGAGTCAAACAAGTTTAAATGGTTGCGTGAGCACTTTGTTTTTTTAAGCGCCATTAAAAAAGCCTTGCGCCACCGGGTTTTCCAAAAACGGATGTATTGGTCGTAACCATTAACACTTTTAGCATTTTTACCCTAAGCTGAATGATGCATATTTAATAACCGCATTCACCACGTGAGGGAAATGCAAAATGCTGAGTTCTCAATCCATCAAGAATAAGTTAATTGGTTTGACGCTGCTGGGGTTGCTGGTTACGGCTATTGTGGGTATTTATTGTTATAACGGCATCCAGCAATTGAACACGGCAATGAACAATATCGTCGTTAGTTCGGCAATCCTGCGCAATCATATGTATGCAGATATGCTGCACGACACCTTGAACTCAGATGTGAATGCCGGCCTCCTGGCTGCTGAAAATATTGGTGGAACTGATGTGGCGAGTGTTGAAAAAGAATTACAAGAACACTCTGCGTTATTTGTAGAATCCTTAAATAAAAACGATAAATTAATTACTGATCCAAAAACCCGCCTTGCATTAAGCAAAACCTTACCCGCATTGCATAATTACATTGCATCTGCCCAGAAAATTGTACAAACCGCTAAGACAGACCGGCAAGCGGCGATCAATATGATGGACGATTTCCATAAAGCTTTCACGGCACTCGAAGTTGAAATGGAATCACTGACAGAACTCATTGAAGCAGATGTTGCGCTCACCCAAAAAACAGCCGCCGCTGAAAAAGATACTACAACAACTATTTTGCTCATCATTTCTGCGCTAGGCACGCTGGCAATGATTTTTATTTCAATCATGATTATTAAAAATATTACCGCGCCGCTGGAAAATCTAGTGCACGTATCCGAGCGCGTATCCTCTGGCGATTTAACGATGAGAATTGATACCGCAAGACAGGATGAGCTTGGGCAACTCGCACGCGCCATGGAAAAAATGCGCGCTAATTTAGTAAGCGTTATTTCACAAATCAGTTCCACTACAACCAGGTTGTCATTATCAGTGGAAGAAATTTTGGGCGTAACCCGTGAAGTATCAAGCCATATGCAAGAACAGCGTGCCGAAACCGAACAGGTCGCAACTGCTATGAATGAAATGACTGCAACGGTTCATGAAGTGTCGCGCAATATTTTGGCAACGGCAACATCTGCACAACAGGCATCAACTGAAACCGATATGGGCGGAAAAATTGTGCAAGAAGCTGTGCAATCTATAACGGTGTTGGCGAACCAAATAGGTGATGCATCGGAAATTATCAATCGCGTCGAACACAACAGCCATAATATTTCCTCGGTGCTGGATGTGATTAAAAGTATTGCAGAGCAAACTAACTTGCTCGCCTTAAATGCAGCAATAGAAGCCGCTCGCGCAGGCGAGCAGGGGCGTGGATTCGCAGTAGTCGCCGATGAGGTGCGAACCCTGGCCAGTCGAACCCAGCAATCTACGGGTGAAATTAATGAAATGATCACGCAGCTACAACAGGGATCAAAATCCTCGGTTGAAGCCATGAACAGAAGTTGCGAGCAAGCAGGTTTGGTTGTGGCCAAAGCGGAAAATGCCGGACGATCCTTAATGACTATTGCAAGTACAGTGTCAAAAATTTCGGAGTTGAGCGCGCAAATTGCCACTGCGGCTGAAGAGCAAACGGCGGTGTCAGAAGAGATAAACCGCAATGTGGTCCATATCAACCAAGCTGCGATTTATACGGCAGACGGAACCCAAAAAACCACGGATACTGTTAACGAGTTGGAAAAAATTACCATCGCGTTACAACAATTGGTGAAACAATTTAAGGTGTAATAATTTTACAATTCGCAAAAAATAAAAAAGCCCTGCGGGAGAGTTCCAGCAGGGCTTTTTTATCGAGCGTAATTAACTGTGGCTCAGTGCTTTCAACGCTGCATCATAATTTGGCTCGTTAGCAATTTCGCTAACCAATTCGGTATGTAATACCTTGCCATCAGTGTCAACCACAACAACCGCGCGCGCAGTCAAACCGGCCAATGGACCATCGGTCAACTTTACGCCGTAAGTTGAAGCGAAATCTGAGCGGAATGCAGAAGCTGGAATCACATTGCTCAAACCTTCAGCACCACAAAAGCGGGCCAGGGCAAAAGGCAAATCTTGCGATGCACAAACTACAACTGTGTTATCAAGGGCACTCGCCTGTGAATTAAATGTACGGACAGATTGTGCGCAGGTTGGGGTGTCAACACTTGGGAAAATGTTCAATACCACGCGCTTGCCCGCAAGGCTTTCACCGGTCACTTCGGAGAGATCAGTTTTTACCAGGTTGAATGCGGGTGCTTTGCTGCCAACAGCAGGCAGGTCGCTGTTGGTGTGGAATGGGTTGCCTTTCAGTGTAACGGTTGCCATGGAATAACTCCTTTGAGGTTGATTTTTACAATATCAGTGGAAGCCTAATTCAGTGAACCTGATTGATGGAGGCAAGGCCGCAAATTACAAGGGCACCCAGGTAAATTTGTATGATGATTACCTGGTATCGCATTCAATTAGCCTGTCGTTTTTGCTTGCGTTTTAGCCAGGCCCTGGCCACGCTCCAGCGCCAGTAAACCCGCATTGTAAAATAACCCAGGGCACCTGATACCAATCCTGTTATTACACAGCCCAGCAGCAATGGCTTCCAGATCAGGCCAATGCTGTTCATTATCCACTCAATCGTAAATTTTGAATCAAATGACAAGGGTTCAGATTGAAGGATGAACGCACCTATGTTGTAGCTCAACACCAATATAAATGGCGTGGTGAAGGGATTGCTAACCCAGGCGAGGGCAACCGCAATGGGCAGGTTGCAGCGAAATACCAATGCCGCCAGTGCAGACAGCGGCATTTGGCCCGGGATGGGTAAAATGGCGATCAACAGGCCCCAGAAAAAGGCCACTGAGACAGAATGGCGATTGAGATGGAACAGGTTCGGATCATGGAGGAACTTTTCGAATATACGCAACGCCGGATTATTTTTAATCGTTTCTGGCGTGGGGAAATAGCGTTTAAGGAGATTACGCGCCATAGGTCACTGGTCATCAAGGTTAGCCGTACATACAAAAACCGGCGTCAAAAAACGTTAGCTGTAACAAAATCAGCGGTGAGCAAAAAGGTTATCCGCATTATGCATAAGTTTGATAACAGCTTCTATGTTTAGGGCGGCTATGATTCCGATTGGCCGATGGAGCGCTTTTGTATATAGTCGCGCGGTCGCGACATCCTCAACGATAAATCCCTATGAATATTGATGAACTCTGGGTTATTTGCACCAATTCCCATTTCCTTCCACAGGCGCAAGCGCTTGCCTCACAATTACAGCAACCATTAAAGCAGGATCTTGATATCACAGGTTTGCAACACCCGGAATTTGTAGTGCTCTTTAATGACGAGGGCGTATCGCTCCAGCAAACAGGCCGCAAAGCACCGGGGCCAATTCGTGCAGAATTTGCCGAAGGCTCGGTTGATCACCGCAGGAAGTTCGGTGGTGGCAAAAGTCAAATGATTGCCAAGGCCGTTGGGGTAAAAGCGGGCGTCTATCCCAAGGTGCTGGATGCAACCGCGGGCCTGGGTAAAGATGCCTTTGTGCTGGCGACCCTGGGATGCTCGCTGCAAATGCTTGAGCGCTCACCCGTAGTGCACGCATTGCTTGAGGATGGTTTGAGGCGCGCACGCGAACACGCAAATGGTGCAGATCCGGAGCTTGCCAGGATTATCGCTCGAATGGAGTTATTGGCTGTTGATAGCCAGGATTATCTCGCGCAGATCTCTGAAGAAAATCGTCCCGATGTTGTTTATCTCGACCCCATGTTTCCCGAACGCCAAAAATCAGCTGATGTAAAAAAAGAAATGGCTGCGTTTCACCATGTGGTGGGAAAAGATGAAGATACAGATTCACTCCTGGAAAAAGCACTCGCAAAAGCACATTATCGTGTCGTGGTAAAACGTCCGCGCAAGGCGCCTTTTATTGCAAGCAAAACACCGTCCTATCAATTGGAAGGAAAATCGAGTCGCTATGATATCTACACGATTAAAAAAATGCCGGAGCAATTGGGATAGTGATGAATAACCTGAACGAATTGCAGCTTGATACCATTGCAGATGCTCTGGTGGAGCAGGGCTATTTTATTGCAGATAATCTTTTACCCGAAAATTTGTTGCACGCTTTGCTGACTCATTTTAACTTGCTGCGAGCTGACGAATTCAAAGCGGCAGGTATTGGTCGCCAAGCTGACTTCCAATTACAAACAGAAATTCGTGCCGATAAAATCCATTGGATTGAGCCGAACTCCGCAACAACAACGGAATTTTTATCCTGGATGGATGCTTTGCGGACAGGCATTAACCAGCGTTTATTTATGGGATTATTTGATTACGAAAGCCATTTTGCGTTTTATCCGATTGGTGCGTTTTACAAAAAACATCGCGATGCGTTTCGCGATAAAAATGGGCAGCGACAATCCAATCGTGTGTTATCCACAGTGTTGTATTTAAATGAAAACTGGTCACTGGAAAATGGCGGTGACTTATTGATTTATTCCGAAGACGATGCCAATGTCCTCGAGAAAATATCGCCCGTCTTTGGGCGTTTGGTTATTTTTCTCAGTGAAAAATTTCCACATGAGGTTTTACCGGCAAACCGCGAGCGAAAAAGTATTGCAGGCTGGTTTCGCATTAATGAAGGGGCATTGTAATGGGCGACATATTGCCATTTAAACGTAAATCACCCTTTGAAAAGCACAAAGGTAAAACCTTATGTAAAAGTGGTTTCCATAAATGGAAAATTAAAACTGATAAAAAGTTTGATGTGAAAGAAGGAAAACTGGTTACCGTTTTCGAGTGTGAACGCTGCGGTGAAACTAAAGTGGAAGCACGTTAATCCAGTTTGGGTTTTAATCCAGTTTGAGTTTTAAGACAGGTAAGGTAAACCAAAAAACACTACCATCGCCGTCTGCTTCTTCATAGCCAACATCGCCATGCAAGCGTTGGATAATCCGTTTAACAATCGATAATCCCAAACCATGGCCCTCTTCCGATGAACGCGGGTCCAATCGTGAAAATTGAATGAAGAGTTCTGGCCTGCGCGATAACACTATAGGTATGCCGTGATCGCGCACCCAATATTTAATAGTTTCATCATTTATTGGCGTGCAACCTATTTGGATATGGGGTGGTGTGCCGCCGTATTTAATTGCATTGGAAATATAATTAACCCAAACTTCTTCAATCCATTGCGAATAACCCATGGCATCATGCCATGTGCCCACAAATTCAATTGTTGCAGCGTACTGCGTTGCAACGTGCTCCAGGCGCTGGCAGGCTTCTTCGGCTAATTCACGCACGTTGATAATGGCAGGATTAATATCCTCAGTGCGCCTCACACTCGCTAACAATAATAATGCATCAATAATGGCGCTCATTTTTTTTGCGGTGCGATTGATAATTGCCGATGATTCTTTCGTCTGTTCAATCGTCAAACTCACCGCGCCTGACTGCAATAATCCCGACATGCCAACAATAGTCGTGAGTGGTGTTTTCAAATCGTGTGCAACACTGTGTGCATAAGCATCCAGCTCGCGATTTTGTGTTTCCAGTGCGTCAGATTGTAATTCCAGTTGGCGGGTTTTAATCATCAATTCGGTGGTGCGCTCTTTTACCAGTTCTTCCAAATGCTCCCTGTGTTTTTCCAATTCCAATTCAATCAGGCGGCGCTTTTCCAAATCATCTTTAAGTGTTGTCTGCATATGATTAATGGAATTGACCACCAGATCCAATTCATCAACCCTGTTGTTTTGGTTGCGCTGTAATACGAGCGGTTTATCGAGGTTGTTGAGGTCAAGGCGTTCTGCGAACTGCGCCATTGTCTCCAAATGTTTGGAAATCCATTTTTGGAAAATAACTAACACAAATAATGAGCCGAGCAAAATAGTGATCAAGGTGGTGATTGCAATGCTGATTGATTTGTCCAACAGTTCGCGCAGGATTTGCTGATCCGTAAGCTCTATTTTTATGCCTCCCAGGTTGTAGGTGAAATCGCCTTCACGGTAGATAAGAGGATATTGGTACCGCGCTATGGTTTTCTTTTCGAGATGATTGTTGCGTGTGAATGTGTGATGGGCATCGTCGATCAACTCAACATAACCGACGTGTGGCAAGTTGGCGACGCCATCCAATAAAGTGTCGACTCGCGCTTTATCAACCACCCAAAGACCTGACACTACATTGGACAAGTAGCCAGGTTCTACTTGCTGGAATTGTTGTTTTGCATCATTAACAGCCTGGTTATAGGTGATGTAAATTTGCAATCCGCTAACCAATATTGCAATCACAATGCTATATATCGCAGTGGCAAGCATAATTCGCATGCTCAAATGCTGTGTTAATTTTATTTTTTTGCTGTACGGCATTAATAGTTTTCCTCAGGCGAAAACCAATAGTGAGTTTCGTTGAGCGGTGTTATGGATGGTAACAGCGGATTATTAATGTTAATAATTTTGCGGTTTTTTAAATCGGATTTTCGAATAGTGTCATTGAAATGTTGGTTGAATAATTTTTTAAATGAGCCATCATCAATCGCACTCCGCAATCCTTTTTCAAGGTCGGCAGCCAGTTCGACATTATTTTTATTCACAAAAAAATATAAAGCGGTTGGGTAGTGCAACAACAAATGTGATTCTATTGCGAATCCATGATTGGGGTGCGAATTAAGTTCTAGTTCAATTTCAAGCAGGGATCGTGGAAAATATTGGATATGGTCACGCGCCAACATATCAAATAAACCTTCGTAGGTCGTGCTCTCTGAAATGAGGAAATGATTGGCTTTTAAAATATCGCTGTCCGGCCAGTCATGTCCCTGGCCGGCGCGCAATTTGGAAAGTTGTTCGAGTGTATTGATGTTATTAAATAATGGTTGGTTAGACGCTTTGATTAAGAATAATCGCCAACCAAATAAACCGCGATCTATGGGAATGCGAATAGGGGTTAATTTTTTTTCGCGCTCAACAGTTGTAAATGTCCAAATCACTTCCATGCCACGGTTAGATTCAACCAGTTGTAAGCCGCGGCCTTGTTCCACATGAAATTGTGTCGGTTCCAATTGATAGGGTTTACCGGATTTGGCAAGGCAAAGTGCTAATAATTGCGCGTAATAATTGACGCGCTCATCTGCCGCCGATTCTGCGCGGGGGTAATGCACCACAATATTCGCGCACCAGGCAGGGTTGGCCGTAAATAAAAAACATAGACTCAAAAGTGAACCAACGCAGACATTCAACAGGTGGTTTATGTTTTTAAACGTGCTCAAAATTGTTACCAGGCGCTTAAGTTATTCAACAGTAAAGCCTAGCACTACATGAGGGAAAGTCGAGGATGTGACAATAAGCGGAGCGGGGAATACGTCACCGGCGAGCTGCCAGTGACGCCTGTTATTTAGTGGTGGTGATGACCGCCAGCGCCATGTGCGTGGCCGTGTTCCAACTCTTCTGCCGATGCAGCACGAACGTCGGCAACTTCAACATCAAATGTTAAATCAACACCTGCCAATGGATGGTTGCCATCAATAGTGATGTTATCGCCGTCAACTTTGGTAACTGTAACAACTTGCAAACCATGCTCAGTTTCTGCATGGAATTCCATACCTACTTCAATATTGTCGATACCGCTGAACATGTTTGATGGCAGTTCTTGCACCATGCTGTCATCGCGCAAGCCGTAAGCTTCAGAGGCAGGAATGCTGACATTAAATTTGTCACCCACCGTTTTGCCTACCAATGCTTTTTCCAGTCCGGGAATAATATTGCCCGCGCCATGCAAATATGCCAAGGGCTCCTGGCCTTCAGAAGTGTCGATAACTTTGCCTTCGCCATCGGTTAATGTGTAGTGAATGCTGGCTACTGTGTTTTCTGCAATATTCATATCGTTTTCCTAAAGGTCAATGTAAAAATAAAATCTAAAAGTGTTCAATTGCTTTGCCGTTTAACGAGGCTTTACTAATGTAGATGGTGTAAGCAGAACCATTTTCCTCTTGCTGTAAACGGACTAACAAATACTGAAAATCTTTGGCAAACCATGCGTAGATTTCGCGATCTTCTTTGGTTTGTATGCGTCTGATTTTGACGGTAGTCACCTTGCCCAGTGGCGTATCCAGGATTTCATCACCGACAACTTCAAATTTGTATTCCCTGTTTTTTTTTCCGTTGGTAATCAGGTAACTAAAATTCTTTTTTCCCGCCATTACATCCTGGCGTAATTGCAGCTGGTAACTGAGGCTATCCTGGATTTTTTTTACGGGATCAAGCGGTATCGGCTTGTCGCTGAGGCTATTAACCAATTCGTGTTTGGCCCAATCAAAACTCAGTGTTTGATCGCGATTTTTACCAATTCCTGTGCGCTTGTAAGTGTATCGCATAGGAGTTGCAAATTGCTCTTTGTCATTCCATTTAAATTGGCTTGTTTCAGTAACCCGGCCAAGGGATGCGTTGGCATCAAAATAATATTCGTAATTGTTGTCACCTTGTGCGCTCAAGCGACTGGTTACTTCAATACTGAAGCCATACAGCTTGGCGGAGTATTTGTTTTCAAACAAGCTCAGCTCGCTCGCATTCGCGAGGTTCACAATTTGTAATGCAATTACACCCATCAACCAACGCAATCGAATCATAGTAAAAGTCCGTTAAGGTTCATCCGAGCTTATTAGAAAGCCGGAAGTGGGTAAAGGTTCACCTTTTAACACACTTTTACCGTCAATCATGTGTAAGTCGCCTTCCGCAAACCATTTTACGGCAAGCGGATAGATGACATGTTCTTGGCGCTGTACACGTTTTGCAAGTGTGCTTGCATCGTCATCGGGAAATATTGGCACGCAAGCTTGCACAATGGCAGGTCCGCCGTCCAATTCCGCAGTGACGAAATGAACGGTGACGCCGTGATGACTCTCGCAGGCATCTATCGCGCGCTGGTGAGTGTGCAACCCCTGGAATTTGGGTAGCAGTGAGGGGTGGATGTTTAACATTCTGCCCAAATAATGCTGGGTGAATTCGGGGGTGAGTATGCGCATGAAACCCGCGAGTACAACCAAATCAGGTTGGTAACTATCGATTTTTTCCATGAGCGCACGATCAAAACTTTCGCGGTCAGCAAAGGCTTTGTGGTCGAGCAATTCAGCGGGAATATTCGCTTTGGCAGCGCGTTCAAGGCCTAAAACAGCGGGGCGGTTGCTGATAACCGCCGCTAACTCAATAGGTAAATCACCGGATTGAACGCCATCAATTAATGCTTGCAGATTACTGCCGCTGCCGGAGATAAGTACAACAACGCGTTTTTTATGTGTTGGCATTCAGCTTAGAGACCTTGCAGATCAACTTGTGGTTCGTCACCTGCAGCTTTGGCGATATGGCCAACCACAAAAGGTGTTTCGCCAGCCGCTTTCAGGATCGCCAGGGCGTTATCTTTTTCGCTCGCAGGAACCGCAATCACCATGCCCACACCGCAGTTAAAGGTGCGGTACATCTCACGGATATTAACGTTGCCGCCGCGTTGCAAGAATTGGAATACAGGTGGGAAAGTCCAGCTCTTGGTATCGATAACCGCTTTGCAGTCATCAGGCAGTACACGCGGGATATTTTCGGTCAAGCCACCGCCAGTGATGTGCGCCATGGCATTGACTTGCGATTCTTTAATCAATTTAAGGACGGATTTAACGTAGATACGGGTTGGCTCCATCAAGGCATCGCCTAAAGGGCGACCGCCACAGTCCTGGGTTAAATCAGCTTTGGTGACGTCGATAATTTTGCGGATAAGCGAATAGCCGTTTGAATGCGGGCCGCTTGAGGTCAGTGCGATCAGTACGTCGCCAGCCTGGACTTTGCTGCCATCGATGATTTCAGATTTCTCAACCACGCCGGTGCAGAAGCCTGCCAAATCGTAATCTTCACCTTCATACATGCCAGGCATTTCAGCGGTTTCACCGCCTACCAGCGCGCAACCGGCCAATTCGCAACCATCGCCAATACCGGAAACAACAGAAGCTGCTACGTCTACATTGAGCTTGCCGGTCGCATAGTAGTCGAGGAAGAACAATGGCTCTGCGCCAGTCACCACCAGGTCGTTTACGCACATGGCCACCAAATCGATACCGATGGTGTCGTGCTTTTGCAGTTGCATCGCCAAACGCAACTTGGTACCCACACCATCAGTGCCGGATACCAAAATAGGCTGCTTGTAACCTGCTGGAATCTCCACCAAAGATGCAAAACCACCCAATCCTCCCATCACCTCCGGGCGCTTGGTGCGCTTGGCGACGCTTTTGATTCGCTCAACCAGCGCATCACCGGCTTCGATATCAACGCCTGCGTCTTTATAGCTTAGGGATGCTGCGGAGCTAGTGGATGAATTGGGATTGTGTTCGCTCATAGGTGGATTCTCTGGCTGATGCAGTCGGAGTGACAAGTGCTGTGTTAAAAAGGTACGGTATTAAAAGGTACTGTGTGAAAAAAGGCCGCCATTCTAACAGCTTGTGTCAGTTTTTGCTGCTGTAGCGCGGGATAAAAGCGGAGGAGGGTGTCACCTCGAACTGGATTGACACCCCGTAAGCGGGTTTGTGCGATGGATTGGATCAGCGCTCGTAAAAATCCAGGTCGCGACCAAAGGTTTCCTTGGAAAAGTAGAGTGCTATAAGGGTAATCAACATTACACCGCCACCAACGTAGTAGAAGCTTTTGATAACGTCGCCATGATTCAAATCTAGCACTTGCTTAAAGCACCACGCAATGGGAACAAGGGATCCGCGGACAAAATTGGGCACGCTGGTTGCCGCCGTTGCACGCAAATTGGTCCCGAACTGTTCTGAAGCATTGGTGATAAACACGGCCCAAAAGCCCACCGAAAAGCCCAATAACAGAATAGCGATGTAGAAGGCAGTGTTGGTTACCGACTCAAGGTTCAAGTAAGTAATCATCATAAAGGTACAGAGGCCGTAAAAAATAAGCAGAGCTTTCTTGCGGCTGCGCAATAGTTGGCTTAGGCCACCACACGCAAAATCGCCCAGCACCAATCCACCGTAAGCGGCCATGATGCAATAACTTTGTTGGATGACGCCCTGGACATGCAATATTTTTGCAATTTCCGGAGCCCGTGCGACCAGCAAGCCAACGACAAACCACAGCGGCAGGCCAACCAAAATGCAAAGCAGCAAACGTGCAAAGCGTTCGCCGCTGGTGAACATCATGAAGAAATTTCCCTGGGGGATATTCAATTCGTGAGCTTTGGAAAACATTTTACTTTCGAGTAAGCCAAGGCGTAAAAACAGCAGGGCGATGCCAAGCAAGCCACCGATGATGTAACAATTCTGCCAGCTGACAAATTGCGAAATCGTCCCTGCGGCCACCGCGCCGAATACACCGACAGTCGCAACAATCATGGTGCCAATACCGCGTTTGTTTTTATCCATCAATTCGGTAACCAGTGTTACACCTGCACCCAACTCTCCGGCCAGACCAACACCTGCGATAAAACGCAACACGGCGTAACTCGTCATATCCGTCACATAGGCATTCAACAGGTTGGCGATTGAGTAGAGAATAATGCTGCCAAACAATACTGCCAGACGGCCTTTTTTATCGCCGATAACGCCCCAAAACACACCGCCAATCAACATGCCCAACATTTGCAAATCTAATAAGTATTGGAATTTTTCAAGGAGGACGGGCTGGTCTGCCCATTGGGGATAAAGCTCAAGCAGGCTTTTTTTGCCGACAATCAAAAATAGTAATAGATCGTAGATATCCACAAAGTAACCGAGCGCGGCCACAATAATGGTGATGCTAATAACATTGGATTTGGATTCTGTAGTCATGGTTTTATCTTTATTGGGTGACAAGATCAGGTAACGTATAGGTGCGCGCATTGTACAAAAATTTAGCGAGCTTACCTCTACTTTCTGCTTAAGTTGATCTATCTCATATCCAGTGCCGGTGTTTTTACCCGAAAAATAAAGATAAGCCTGATACAATGCGGTTTTATCACACCCGCGCACCCAAATGGCAGGAGTTAGTCGTGGCCCGAATCGTGTTGTTAGTTTTCAGTGTGTTTGTCATGAGTGCATGGGGCCAGTTGGCTGTTGACCCTTATCGTGTAGAGACGACTGTCGTGAGCCAATCCGAGGCAGATCGCGTTGCTGCAACAAAGGCCAACCTGGGTGGTGTCATTACCAGTGTATTGGGCGATAGCGCAGCTTTGCAGCATCCACTGGTGCGTCAGGCTATCAATGAAGCTCCTAATTACCTCGCCAAATATTCTTATTCTTCAGAAAAAACAATCGTCCTTAATTATTCCCCGCAAGCCATCCAGACATTATTGCAACAAGCACATTTGATTGCTGCTGATGCGAGCACGGCGCAAGGTGTAATGCTTTATGTGGTCGATGTAAAAGACTTCACCAGCTTCAAACAAGTACAAGCCTATTTGAAAACCGTGGGTGTTATTCGTAGCGTGAACCTGGTGAGCGTTGACAAAGATATTTTGCAATTTAATGTGCTTTTGGATGGCGATGAACAATTATTAAAAACAACCTTGAATGCCGCTAATAAATTGCAACTTATCGATGGTGATGCGCAGAAGCCATTGAGTTTTCGTTGGCAGAATTAACAGGTTTAATGCATGAATCCGCAACAGCTTTCACTCGGCGTTAGTCTTAACGATGATGCTACCTTCGAAAACTTTTACGCACCGGCTGCCACTCCCAACGCACAAATTTTATCGGCATTGCGCCAGCAAATTGAAACGGCAAATGAACCTTTTATTTTTTTATGGGGCGCTGCCGGTTGTGGTTTAACGCATTTGCTACAAGGTGCTTGTCATCACGCACAAACATTCCATAAAAGTTTCCAGTATTTCCCGTTGCGCGATTTGGCGGGCTACGCACCGGATGAATTATTTATCGGTTTGGAAGAACTGGATTTGGTTGTATTGGATGCGCTCGACGAAGTCATCAATCGTCCCGAATGGGAATTGGCATTGTTCAGTTTATTTAACCGCTTGCGTGATGCGGGTAAATTATTGATCGTCGCGGCTGTGCATGGCCCGCAAGAGTTGGCAGTGAGCTTGCCGGATTTAAAATCGCGCTTGCAGTGGGGCGCTACCTTTCATGTGCAAACATTGGATGACGATCAAAAACAGGCTGCGTTGCAGTTCCGTGCAAAAGCGCGCGGACTGGAATTGAATGATGAAGTCGCGGCATACATTATCCAGCGGTTGCCGCGCGACATGAATGAATTGTTTTGGCAATTAAATCGCCTGGATCACGCATCACTTGCCGAACAGCGTAAATTAACGATTCCGTTTGTGAAAAAGATTTTGGGGTTGTAGATTAAAGATTTTGGGATTGTAGTTTAAAGATTTTTAAAAAATTAAAGTCAGAGCGGAGCTCTATATACGATTAATTATCGTCATTCCTGACCCATCGAATTCTCTTTGAAGATGAAGATTCCAGAACCTATGATCATCAACCAATAAAAAAGCCCGATTTCTATTACAGAAACCGGGCTTTGTTTTTTAAGGTACGTATTTTCTAGGCCGTTATAGGCGCGGTAACTTCTTCATTTGGTTTGGTCAAATTTGCGTATTTCGCACCAAAGTAAAGAATGAACAGGTAGCAAGCTGCTGGCAACAAGAAGGAAACTTGCAGGCCAATATGGTCAGCTAAGAAGCCTTGCGCGTAAGGAACGATTGCACCACCTACGATACCCATGCACAACAAGCCTGAACCCTGGCTGGTGTATTTGCCAATGTCATGCAATGCCATGGTGAAAATAGTTGGGAACATAATAGAGTTGAACAAACCTACCGCGATCAGTGACCACATGGCTGCATGGCCTGAACCGAAAGTTGCAATCAGGATCAAGGTAATTGTTGATGCTGCACAAGCGCTCAATACAACACCTGGACGCACAACACGCATGATGAAGAATCCAATAAAGCGACCAACCATCGCGCCGCCCCAGTACAAATACAAATAATCTGACGCTGCCGTAGCTGCTGGCAAGCCGGCAACTTTTTCCAAACCTAAAAAGTTAACCAAATAGGAGCCAATAGAAACTTCTGCACCTACGTAAAGGAAAATCCCCAACACACCCAGCGCTAAACGTGGGTAGGCTTTCAAGGCTGCAAAGTTAGAAGTAATTGCGTGTTTGATTCCTCTTTCTTCTGCTGGTGTTGCATCAACAATTTTGGGCAGTTTTGCAAAGGCGAAAACTACCGCAAGGAACAACAATACCGCTGCCAACGCCACATAAGGCATTTGAACAGAAGAGGCTTCTTTCAAGTGATATTCGTGTAGTGCTTCGGGGCTCAGGTTTGCCAATTCAGCAGCGCTTAAAAAAGTAACGCCGCCCAGGATTACACCAGCCAACAACTTGGGGGCAACAGTAGTACCCAAAGAGTTAAACGCTTGCGTTAATGTTAAACGGCTGGATGCAGTTTTTGCAGGGCCAAGCACCGCAACGTAGGGGTTTGCCGCAACTTGCAATACGGTAATACCGGCAGCCAGGATAAAGAATGCAAACAAGAAAAAGTTGTAGCCAGAGGTGGCAGCGGGGTAGAACAACAGGCAACCAACTGCCGCAATGACCAAGCCTGTTACTGCGCCTTGTTTATAGCCAAAGCTGCGAACATACATACCGGCTGGTAAAGACACTAAAAAGTAAGCACCGAAAAACCACAATTGCACCAATGCTGCTTGCATATAGGTTAAGGTGAATACCGATTTCAAATGCGGAATAAGCACATCATTCAGTGAGGTAATTGCGCCCCACATAAAAAACAGGATAGTTACAATAATTAAAGGAATGGTATTGTTGCCTTCAGTGGTTGAACCATGGCTTTGACCTTGCGGAATGCTTGCCATCTTTTTTTACCTCATTGTTATGTCATGGAGTTTGTCGTCGTCGCCTCTAGTACGTGCAGCAGCAATCTATGAGCCGTCTTGCAAGTGCGCGGTACTATAATTCAAGGGCTGCAAGCTGTCACATGGTTTATAGTGGTTCGAAAGGTAAAAAAAATTTAAAGTAGACGTTAAAATATTCCTTAAGCTCGTAGTCATTTTTACCTTTAGTCTTCGGGCGTGCATTAGTTTCTTCAATTTAATAATAACAGGTGGTGTGTTGTGGCCAAGGCGACAATCGATGACGTGGCAGCGCTGGCAGGCGTGTCTATGAAAACAGTTTCGCGGGTGATGAATAACGAACCCAATGTGCGGCCTGCGACGCGTGAAAAAGTAGAGGCTGCGGTAGCGGAACTGGATTATCGCCCCAACATGTCAGCCCGCAGCCTAGCGGGCAATCGCTCTTACTTGCTTGGATTGTTGTACGGTATTCCTTCTGCGCACTATGTGTTGGATATCCAGGAAGGCGTGCTCGATATTTGTCGTCCGCAAGGTTATGAATTACTGGTCCACCCCTGTAACCACCAGGACCCAAATATCACCCAGGAAATTGTCAATCTTATCCGCGATAAACGCATCGACGGCGTTATGCTCACGCCGCCCATTTCCGACAATATGACGCTCATGCATGCACTCAAGCGCATGTCAGTTCCTTTTGTGCGTGTTGCGCCTACCGAAAGTAAAAATCTTTCACCCTATGTTGAAACTAATGATCAGGAAGCCTCTTACGATATGACCTGCAAACTTATTGCATTGGGGCACACCCGCATAGGTTTTATCTGCGGTCATCCTGATCACCGCGCGGTGACTTTACGTTATGACGGTTACAAAGCGGCTTTGATTGAAAACGATATTCCTATTTCCAACGAATTGGTTGAGCACGGTTTAAATTCATTTGAATCCGGTGAAGCTTGTGCGCGAAAATTATTGCAAAAAAAATCGCGACCTACCGCAATTTTTGCAGCGAACGATGATATGGCTGCCGGTGTGATGATGGTTGCACATCAATTGGGAATTAATATTCCGGAAGAATTATCGGTAGCCGGTTTTGACGATACGCCGGTCGCCCACCAGATTTGGCCCGCGCTCACAACCGTACGTCAACCTATTCAACCCATGGCAAAAAAAGCGACTGAATTGTTGATTAAACAATTGCGCGGAAAAGACGTGCAGTTGCCAGCGAGTATGTTGAGTTCGAGTATTATTTTGCGAGAGTCCACAGGGGTTGCGCCGAAGAAGCATTGATATTGAAAGTTGTTTGTATGATTTTTCTAAAGTTATGATGCTTAATTTTATATGATAGTCGTCATCCCCTGCGGGGATGACGACTCCCTTCTTAAAAGATTTTTATTAATCCTTAATTATTTCTAAAAAAAACCGCAATATTGCTATTGCGGTTTTTTTTATTTTTGTAAAAATTTTTACACCAAAACCGGTTTAAGTGCAGGTGTATTGTGAATCAAGTACGCAGCAGAACCAACCAGCGCCGCTTTATCATTCATAATAACTTTGATTGAGATATCGCTGACATAACCACGCATTGGGCCTTTGTTTTTGTAGCGCTCTTCAAAATCCGTTTCAGGCAAGATGCTCATGAGTTTTGGTGTGATTCCACCACCAATCACTACGCCGCCACGTGCACCGGTTGAAACCGCTTTATCACCCGCAACTGCGCCCAGGGTATTGAGGAACGTAATAACTGCTTCGCGACAAATTGGATCTTCGTTTGCCAAACCTTTGGTGCTGACATCAGCAGGGCTGTAATCTTGTGCTTGCACACCGGCAATGTGGGCGAGGGCGCGATACAAATGCACGAGGCCAATCCCTGACAAAATATTTTCTACAGACACGTGAGATTGTTCTTTCAATAAAAAAGATTTGATTGCCAGTTCTTTTTCGGTGGTAGGCGCAAAGCTTGCGTGGCCGCCTTCGGTAGGAATAATTTTCCAGCTGCCATTTTCAGGCACCAACAATGCCATGCCAAAACCTGTTCCCGGGCCCATCACAACAATTGGTGCTTCAGGGTTTGAGTTTGCTGCGTATAAGACTTTGGTTTCATCGTCAGATAAAAACGGCACAGCATAAGCCAATGCTGCAAAGTCGTTGATGACGTGAAGGGTTTTCATACCAAGCTCATCGCGCAGTTCGTTGATATTGAACTTCCAGTCAAGGTTGGTCATTTGTGCAATGCCGTGCTCAATAGGGCCTGCAATGGCAAGGCACGCATATTCGGGCATAGCAATTTTGAATTCAGCACAGCAAGCTTTGATCATGTTGCCCATGTCAGGATAGTTAGCGCATCTTAAAGTGATTTGTTGGCTAGCGGTGTAATTGGGTTTGCTGGTGTTTGGAGCCTGTTCGACCAAGCCGAAACGAGCGTTGGTGCCGCCGATATCTGCAACCAATAATAAGCTCATGCGTCAGTCCTCTGATGTGTATGTAATTGGAAGTTTTTTGTATTGGATGAAAGAAAAGGTTGGAGTATTGAGGTGTGAGACTCTTAGCCAGCTTTCGGGTGCTGATTATGACTTATTTCTGAGTACATGGAAGTCTATGTATCATTGACAGCGCTGTCAATAAACAGTAGCCTATGCATATATGGTTAAGGTGCGGTTTTCGCTCAGCTTTTTGTTGCTTTTCCGGGTTTGCAGGCAATCTTTGGGCGTAAAATTTCGTCAATGTAACATTCAATATTTAAAGCGGCGTAAAAGTGACTTTACGGGCTTGGCGCTGTTAATCCTTAAAAGATTCCCCAGCGAGATGCGGTAATCCTGATATTGCTCGCATCTGTCGTTCGGTAAGCCAAACTAGATAAAAGATGCCCTTAAGCATCTCAATAAGCAGCATGTCGTAATCCTGACTATTTTTCATGAACCCACACCTTCATAGTGACTATCATAGTCACTATGAAGTGGTGCTTTTATATGTCGGTAATTTGGAGGTTTAGAAGTTGATGTGGCCTACGCTCACGCACGCGGTAAAAAAAGATCCTGCCATCGAAAAAAGAATTGATGAGCTGCTGGCACGCATGAGCGTGGAAGAAAAAGTAGGGCAATTGATACAGCCCGAGATTCGCCACGTAACGGCACAAGATGTTAAGGATTACCACATAGGTTCAGTGCTCAACGGTGGTGGGTCAGTTCCCAATGGAAACCGCTATTCCAAAGCGGCCGATTGGCTGGCGATTGCGGATGCTTATTATGAAGCTTCAATGGATGAGAGCGATGGTAAAGTCGCTATCCCAATTATGTGGGGAACCGATGCAGTACACGGCGTGGGTAATATCGTTGGTGCAACCTTATTCCCCCACAACATCGCATTGGGTGCGACTAATAATCCTGAGTTGATTCGTCGTATCGGCCAAATTACCGCTACTGAAATTGCGGTCACCGGTTTGGATTGGGATTTTTCCCCGACCGTTGCTGTAGCTCGCGATGACCGCTGGGGACGCACCTATGAATCCTATTCCGAGCACCCCGAGCTTGTTCGTTCTTATGCCGGAAAAATGGTTGAAGGCTTGCAAGGCATTGCCAATACCGATGATTTCCTGTCAAAAACCCGCGTGATTTCTACTGCAAAACACTTTCTTGCCGATGGCGGTACGCTCAACGGTATTGACCGTGGCAACACATTGGTCGATGAAGAAACCCTGCGCGATATTCACGCCGCCGGTTACTACAGCGCGATTGAAGCCGGTGTACAAACGGTTATGGCCTCGTTTAATAGCTGGCAAGGCGAACATATGCATGGCCACAAATATTTATTGACCGATGTACTCAAAGGCCAGTTGGGTTTTGATGGCCTGGTTGTAGGCGATTGGAATGGCCATGGATTTATTTCCGGTTGTACGGCGCTGGATTGCCCGAAGGCAATCAATGCCGGCCTGGATATTTTTATGATTGCCGATCCGCAATGGAAAACGCTCTATGAAAATACGCTTGAGCAAGTTAAAAACGGCGTGATCTCCATGGAGCGTACAGATGATGCAGTTCGTCGTATTCTGCGTGTAAAATTGCGCGCGGATTTGTGGAACAAAGGTTTACCCTCCACTCGTCCATTGTCGGGCAAAGATGAATTGCTCGGCGCAGCAGCTCATCGTGAAGTCGCCCGCCAGGCAGTACGAGAATCTATTGTGTTATTGAAAAATAAAAATAATCTTCTGCCTTTGTCGCCCGCAGCCAATATTCTTGTTGCCGGTGATGGTGCCGATAATATCAGCAAGCAAACCGGTGGTTGGTCGGTAAACTGGCAAGGCACGGGCAACACTATGGCGGATTTCCCGGGTGCCACTACCTTGTGGATGGGCATTGAATCTGCGGTGAAGGCTGCTGGCGGAAAAGCGACCCTGAGCGCTGAAGGGCATTACGACGAAAAACCTGATGTTGCCATTGTTATTTTTGGTGAAGATCCTTACGCAGAAATGCAGGGCGATGTTCAAAACGTCCTCTTGAAATCTGGCGATACCAAAGACCTGGAACTCCTGCGCAAACTCAAGGCTGATGGAATCCCCATTGTCTCCTTATTTATGACTGGCCGTCCTTTGTGGGTGAATCGCGAACTCAATGCGTCAGATGCGTTTGCCGTTATCTGGCAGCCGGGCACAGAAGGCGCTGGTATTGCGGATATTATTTTCAAAGCTGCTGATGGCAAACCGCGATACGACACTAATGGCCGTTTAACTTTCTCCTGGCCAAAACGCCCGGACCAGGCGCCGCTGAATATTGGCGATGAAAATTATGATCCGCTTTTCTGCTACGGCTTTGGTTTGAGTTACAACGACAAAGATACCTTGGGCGATGATTTATCAGAAGAAGGCATCCAGCATCAGGAAACATCGGATGTGTTGGAATTATTCAAGCGTCGCCCGATGAGTCCTTTCACGATTATTTTGGAAGGCAAAAATAATGATCGTGCTGATCTCAATGGCAATATCGCAAAAGTATCTTCATTAACTGTCACTGCTGTTGACCGCGATGTGCAGGAAGATGCCCGCCGTGCGCAATGGAATGGTAATGGTGAAGGCCTGGTGGCGATTTCGACGTTGAATCGTCAAATCCTAAGCGATTATCTGCACGCAAATTCTGCACTTATTTTTGATGTGAAAATAGATCAGGCTCCAAAAGGAACCGCACGGGTTCGCATTGGTTGCGGGCCATCATGCTATACCGAGGTTGATTTGACTGAGCAGTTTAACGCGGTTGCAGGCAAGGGCTGGAAAACCATCAAGGTTGATTTAGTGCTGTTTCCTGATGCCGGAACGGATTTCGGTTTGAAGCGTACACAAGAAGAATTGTTCGAGTTAGTCCTTGAGCCTTTCTCTTTGGTTGCCAATGATGAACTTGATTTGGTTTTCTCGAATGTACGTATTGAGAAAAACGCAGGTCAAAATGGAAGTGTGCGCTGCGAATAATGTTGAATCCATTTATTGTTCCGAAAAAAGCCGCGTTATGCGGCTTTTTTATGGACGTTATATTGAATGCAACACTGGCCGGATTATAGCAATGATTATGATCAAACCAGTTGCTGCTATTTCTCATCTCGAATTTCTCCCTCACCAAAACATAGCAGTGTAAAACTCGTCAAAAGACCTTTTTGTGTTCATATGGTGCAAGCACAAAAATTACAGTGCATTTTTTTGTCATAAAATGGCGCATTATTTTTTTAAAGAATGAGTATTTTTAGCGCGAAAATTTGTAATGCATCACCAACAAAGTGCGTTACCAAATTGTGACAAAAAATTCCTGTAAAAATTAATTTTTTTGTAAGCGCTTGATTTGGATAAATAAAATCTCTCATTTTTAGTGTGATTTTTTGTTTGGCATAGGCTTTGCTCTGGTGGGATTACTCGTGCCAATAAAATCTAATTAAAAAAATTAGATAAAAATGCGATGCAAAATATTTTTTGAATCGCAAAAAAAATCAGGCAGGTGTGACCACTACTAGGACTAACTTTGGGGAATGCTTTATGAAAAAACACACTGCTTATCTTCTTTGCGCTACTGCAAGTTCATTATTTTTTTCTGCGCAAAGCACTCAAGCTGCCCAAACTCTCACAGAGGGTTTGGTATCAGGAAGTACAATAAAAGTTAATATTCGCACACGCTACGAAAATGTCGATTGGGACGGTTATGAAAGTGCCGATGCGCTCACCGTGAGATCGCGTTTATCCTATCAATCAGGCGCGTGGAATGGTTTTGCAGTGACCGCTGAAATGGATAATGTCACTGCGGTCGATCACGATGTTGACTACGCAACATGGGCTAATGATCCTATCAATTCAAGTGTTGTTAAACATGCGTTAATTTCTGATCCGGAAGGTACAGATTTAAATCAGGCACTAATTTCTTACTCCACATTTAATAACACGATTAAATATGGTCGCCAACGTATTATTTTAGATAATGCACGTTTTATTGGTAATGTTGGCTGGCGACAAAACGAGCAAACTTATGATGGTATTTCATTTACCAATAAATCAATTCGCTACACCAATATTTTTGCAGCACACATTACTAACGTAAATCGGATTTTTGGAAATGATGTGCCCGTCCAGGGCGATTACAAACAAGATACTAATCTTTTCAATATTAGTTACACCGGTTTTGAAGCAGGAAAATTAACAGGTTACGCTTATTTAATTGATAATCTTGATGATGCCGCTTTGGTGGGCACTGGGGCTGCTGCAAATAAATCCGCTGCAATTTCCAGTAATACCTATGGCGTGCGCTGGGCGAGCACTGCAAATCCATCTTTCATGTATACACTGGAATATGCACAGCAAAAAGGTGCGGCATCCAATCCGCAAGACTACACCGCCTCATACACATTGATAGAGGCGAGCACAACGTTTGGGCGTTTCGTTCCTTTGGTGGGATATGAAGTCTTGGGTTCAGATAATGGCAACAAAGGCTTTGCAACTCCCTTCGCAACTTTGCATGCATTTAATGGCTGGGCAGATCGTTTTCTTGCAACACCTAAAGAAGGTATTCGCGATACTTATGCGAGTTTAATGTCAACGGTAATGGGCGCACAGTTAATTGTCGCTTACCATTCTTACAAGGCAGATGAAAAAAGTGTAACTGCTGGCTCAACTTTAGGAAAAATTATTGATTACGGCTCTGAGTGGAATTTAAGTGCGAGCAGGAAATTCGGCGCTGTTGTGTACACGGCTAAATACGCAATGTTTGATAACGGTGACTGGATACAAAAAGTAGGTACAAAATCATTGGCTTCTGATACAACCAAATTTTGGTTGCAGGCCGATTGGAATTTTTAACCGCTTAATTGTATCGATTTAATAAAAATCCCCGGTTATGTATGCCGGGGATTTTTATTTTCTGGGAATCGTCATCCTCGCAGAGGATCCAGTGACTTTGCTTCAAATAGCACTAGAGCGCCAGCCGCTGGATCCTCTGCGAGGATGACGACTCCCTGCTAAATTTACAGGCGGTAAAGTACAGTGTTTTTTCTAGTGTAAACAATACTTAAACTTCCTTAGCGTTTACATCCTCTATTTTAATTTCTTCTACCACTTGAGTTTCTTTATCAGTCTCATTTTTCGCAGGCACTTTCGGAAACAACACAATTTCTTTATCTGCCTCCCAAAGCCCGTGGTAGCTCAATTGCTGCCATCCCCAACGCAACCATTTCAGTAAGGATGCAGCCAGCCATAAAGACCACAATAAAATAACTATTTTGTAGGCCCATAAGGGTAAGGAGATTACCCAGGCCTGCGGAAACGCTGAATCGCTATAATCCTGATACCAATTTAAATGCGTGCTGTAAGAATTATTGCCAACAATATGCATATCCGGTGAACTTAATAAACCATCGGGCAATGTTGTTACCAAAGTTGCCAGCGCAATGATGGAGAAAAAGAATAATCCCAATTGTAATAATTTAAAGTGCCAGGATTTTCCAATGCTTGCGAGTTTTCCGCGTTGGCTTAAGGCGAGTAACCAGGCTGCGAATAAAATAAATGTCCACATACTGAGTGTACAAATACCAAGACTTAGCAGAATCCATTCATAAGATTTTAACGGCGTTAATGTTGTGCGACCCAAACCATAGGCGACTAATGCCATCACTAACAGCATTCCCCACAATAAAATACTTGGGCCAACTTTTGGGCCGCCGATCCACAAGATCCAGCGATTGTAGGGAATCTCCATGCTAATGCTTTGGTTGCTACTGCCATTTTCCAGCGCAAAATCCGGGGTTTTGGTTAGCATCTGTAAACCGTCTTCTTGTTTCCAGTTTATTGCGACATTTTGTGAGCCGGGATGCAGTGGAATTTTTACTACACCATTGGTTGCGTTCGTTAATTGTTCGTGATTATCAATGTCCAATTTTGATAAGCGGGCGCCTTCAGGCAGTTTGAATGTGTATTGTCCCCCCTGATTTGAGCGAATGGATAAATTGAGTTCGCTAACACTATTGTTATTGCCAGCTTTGTAATTCAGCGATGCATTATCGACAGTAACATGATTTCCTTTTGTTGCTTGTGGACGCGTAACATCAATTGTCAATGTTTCGCCTGGCCATGGTTGCCACACGGGAATGTCTTCATGTTTATCCAGTTGGATCGGTGCAATGCCCGTGATTTGTGAATGCCAGTGCGATGAAATATCCAGCTCCCAAATTTCAATCCAGGGAACATTTTGGGCGGCTTGCAATTTAATCGGCGAAACTTCTTTAAGGTTCGATGACCAATAAAATTCATCGTCATTAGCTTCCAAATGCACAGAAATTTTCCCATTGGAATTTGCTTTGGTTGTTAACGGCGATTCACCATTTAATAAGGGTATTTCAATATTAATAGCACCAACTTCTGGAGCTACACGCGTCACTGTTGTTTCAATTGACCATTCCAAACCCAGTTTGATCGTGCGTTTAACCAAAACGAATGCAGCAATAGGGTCAGGCCGCAAATGTTCAGTTTGTCCTGCGTTTTGATCGCGCTCGACTCGTTGCAGTTGCAATGATTGGCTGGTTTGCTCGGCGGTTGGTAATCCACTAATTTCCCAACCACTAACTGATGATGTCAAATTGTGGAGCGGAAGTGGAAATTGCAAACTCAGCGTATCGTGTCCTTGCACATTGGCATTTATACGCAATGTGTGTTGTCCTTTTGGCAAACTTACCAATAAGCCTTGGCCGGTTGTTTGTACTACTGCTGCCGGTTTGTCATCCACAGTGACTTGGCTGGGCCACCATTGTTGGCGGTCGGCAGGCAAGGGCAGGGCAATCAAATCATTTGCATTGACTACAAGTTCAAGTGTTAATTGGTCTTGCGCGATTTTAATATTTACTCGTTCAATCGCCGCGCAACTTGGCAAACATTTTGGTGTTTCCGTGAGTCGCGCCTCCAATTCTTTTAGCAATGATGGATCAATTGTTACATCTGCTTGTGCTTTTTCCGGTGAAAATAAACATGAACTTGCCAAAATTAATGCAGAGGCGAATCCAACATACTGGCTGCCTGGAAATTTCACGACCGGTAATTTTACAGCTGTGATTGCTAAAAATTTTCGCAATAAGACAAGTGCCATAAATAAAGGCAATAAAATAGCGAGCAAATTGCCGAGCTTATTCACAACGGGTGAAACCAGGAATAATGTGGTGGTTTCATTCTGCTTGATTGGGTCATCCCAATATAAATTTATTACCTTATGATTGTGTGTTGGTACAGCTATGCCCGTTTGCGTTTGCAATGACGGGTCATATTTTTTCTGGAATTTTCTTTCGATTGGAACTCCCGGAACTCGTTGCAAGGATTCGGCGACATTGTTATCTGGAAATTTGCCAATATCGTCCGCTGAGACAGCATCAACAACACCTGCCGCTTCGCGTTTGATATCTGCTGATTTTTGTAAGCTCGACCTGACACCAGTGACAACAACTTCTTCTGCATTTGATACCGGCGCAGGTGCAGCCATTGGAGGTGGTGGTGCTTGTACATACATCCTTTTCTTTTTGTCGCTTGATGAAATTAAAGAAGTACTTACTACCCAAAAATTTTCGTTTTCCAGGGAAGGATTAATCATAATTCGTGCTTCACGCACAATGAATGGCAGAGTAATTATGGACAAACTTAAAAAGCTTAAATAACCGTAACGAATAATCCACGTTTTGAATTTTCCGGTAACCAGGCTTGCAAGTGCAATTACGGCAATTAAATTCAGCCAAATGAAAATAGGTGCACCTAATCGTTGGTAAATAACCAGTAAGCCAAGTCCTGCGAGTAAACTTATTGGTATTGATGTGATTCGGGCAAACGCGACCACAATAATCAATACCGCAAACATATCCCACAGGGTCCATGTTGAAAACCAGCTGCCATATTCGCTGCTGGTTCCTGTTGCCGTTAATAGCGACCAACCTGGTGGGAGATACAAGCGTGTTTGTGCTTCGTTGATATCCTGATTCCAACCCGTTACTGGAATCGTTAAGCTGCGATCCAGTTTGCTAACGGCCTGTAATGACAAATCGCGTGAGCGAATTTCAACCCCGGCATTTCCGTTTTTATCCAGTTGGGTGATAACTTGTGCTTCGTCGTCAATAGTAGCGCTGGTTAATTCAACGGGTTTTACAGTTTCAATCCGCGAGTTATATATTTCGCCATTGAGCTGGTCATTAAAAATAAAACGAGTACCGTCAAAGCTTAACCATGCGCTGCGCTGTAATTTCAATTCATTTGCGATGTCCTTGTTTTCGCCGCGATATAATTCTTCCAGTGTCAAATGTGTTTCCGGTGTCACTAAATAGGCAGGTAAATCTTTCCAATCATCCGGTAGTTGCGTTTGTTGCGGATCAACAGATTGTGCGCCAGAGATTTGTACGCTACGCAATTGTCGCTGCGCTTCAAAAACCCAAATTTCTTCTTGTGGCCATAATTCGTTAGTAGCCTTGTAAGAAAAATTTTTATGGTTAGTAACAGATTGGCTGGTTACTGTGATTTTCCAGTTGCCTGGTTTTAATTGGATACGCAGGCTGCCATCTTTTTCAATATGTGCGGGTAAATTGCTGTCAAACTCCATGACTGCAAAGCCATCCAGCAAAAGTTGACCGAGTTGAATTTCGCGCTCTTTACCGCTAACGGCTAATTGCATTTGCGTGGTCATGCGCAGTGGGATTGTGTCTTCGATTTTCCTGAATACCCGCAGGTTTAATGCATCTTGATGGGCTGCTGCATTTTTAGGCTGGTTGTTAGCGAGCCATAATTGATCGCCGGATTCAATCGCAGGATTGCTTACACTTTTTCCATTTAATGTTAATTGCACCAGGCCTGTTTGTTTGGGGATGGTTATGGTGCGAGGCATTTCAGTCCAACTAAGGTTGCCATTAATTTGGTGTACGCCGGGCGTTAAATAAATTTCTGGTATCCCGTTGTGATCGCGTGTGGCGAGCGTGGTTTGGTTGTCGGTAATTGTGTGTGGCCACAAACCATTGTTGCCGGGAAGGCTTATCCAATTGCTTTTATAAATCTCCATTCGCTGCGTAAATTTTGCGCCTTTGTCGTTCACGTCAATGTTTAAACTGGAATACCACTCACAGGAGCGATTGCCGTTATTAAAAATAAAAGGGCAGTTTAATTCAGGATGCTTTTCCAGCACCCAGGGTTTCCATTCTTCAAGCGATTTGGGAATTTCAACTGCCAGGCAATTGAAACTGGCGAATGCGGCAAGAATTCCAACGAGGCGAACAATAAGCTTGGACATGCAAGGATTCCTTTTTTATTAGCAAGTGTGGCGTGAGTATAGGGGCGATAGGGGAGTGATGCGCAAGATGCTAGGCGAGGATTGCTGCAGGAATTGTGAATATTTGTAGAGTGGAGCACTTGAGGGGAGTCGTTATTCCCGCACAGGTGGGAATCCAGCTTTTAAAAATGAGTTAAGTTAACATCTGGATTACTTATTACACTCGCCTTTCAGGGCAACCTTCGGTTGTTCAAAGCACTTGTACTTTAGTCTCGCCTGCGCGGGATGAGAATTAATAAATATAATTAGTGTGAAAATTTTGAGGGAGTCAGTTGGAACGTTTCACCAATAAAAAAGCCGCAAAGTTTTCAATTTGCGGCTTTTGGTTTCCTGTAAAAATAAAATCGTTATGACTTATTTCTTCGGATAATCACGCTTCACGCTGCCAGTGTATAACTGACGTGGACGACCGATTTTGTAAGAGGTGCTCACCATTTCATCCCAATGAGAGTACCAGCCCACAGCGCGACCCAAAGCGAAAATAACTGTAAACATTTCAGTTGGGATTTCGATGGCTTTCATGATGATGCCAGAGTAGAAGTCCACGTTTGGATAAAGTTTTTTGCTGATGAAGTAGGGATCTTCCAATGCGATTTGCTCAAGGCGTTTTGCAATCGCCAATAATGGAGAATTTTCCAAACCTAATTCGCCCAAGACTTCGTCACAGGTTTGTTTCATGACTTTTGCACGTGGGTCAAAGTTTTTGTATACGCGGTGACCAAAGCCCATCAGGCGGAAGCCGGAGGTCTTATCTTTAGCGCGTGCAACGCAAGCTTCGATATTGTCCACAGTGCCGATTTCTTCCAACATTTCCAATACAGCTTCGTTAGCGCCACCGTGGGCAGGGCCCCACAAGGTAGAAATACCGGCAGCAATTGCTGCGAAAGGATTGGTGCCTGATGAACCAGACAGGCGCACGGTGGAAGTAGAGGCGTTTTGCTCGTGGTCAGCGTGCAGGATAAAGATACGATCCATCGCTTGTGCGATAGTCTTGCTGACATTAGGCGCTTTACCAACTTCACCGAACGTCATATGCAGGAAGTTTTCTGCATAATCCAGGCTGGCATCAGGAGCAATAAACTCCAGGCCTTTGCGGTGTCTGTAAACCATGGCAGAAAGCGTTGGCATTTGCGCAATCAAACGGTAAGCGGTTTGCTTACGGCTTTCTGGTTTGGTGATGTCGATCTCATCGTTATATACCGCTGCCAACGCCGCTACGGCGCTACACAGGATCGCCATTGGATGGGCTTCACGCTTAAAGCTTTTAATAATATTGGCAACAGATTGGTCAACAGCGGCATTCGCTTTGATTGCGGCAACAAATTCAGCTTTTTGATCTGGGGTTGGCAATTCGCCGTTGAGGAGGAGGTAACAGGTTTCGAGGTAATCAGAGGAGACAGCAAGTTGTTCGATCGGGTATCCGCGGTGAAGGAGGATTCCTTCGTCGCCATCAATAAACGTAATCTTGGATTCGCATGAGGCGGTGGACATAAAGCCCGGGTCAAACGTGAAAAAGCCATTCTTGGTAATACTGGTGACGTCAATAACGTCTGGTCCGACACTGCTGGCATAGATAGGTAGGTCAATCTTGCTATCAATACCATCAATCGTTAGGTGTGCTTTCTTGTCAGTCATTACTGACTCCTGTGCTTACTAATGGACTAATGTACTTGAGTTGTATGAATAGCTTCGGGATAGCCTGGGGCTTCGATGCTGCTCACCTGCAAGTGCATGCTCAAGTGATGTAAAACCTTGGTAGCTTTTTATGGCTACTGAGTAGACTAGCCGAATTTCGACTCTGCCGTTTGTTTGCGGTCGGCATTATAGATGACTTAATTGTCGCAACGAAAGTTTTTGCCAATAAATAGGGCGCATTTAATCAAACTTTTTTTCGTAACATCCCATGCACTTTAACTGGTACACCAGATCTGGATTTATTTTGCACAATCTTGGTTCTGGCGAGTATATTTGTGCGCCTTCATGGAACAAAAAGTTTGTTGAAAAAACCGGAAAGTCGTTGATATTGCAGAAATTTTGAGCGATTGGCTTGAATTGTCGAAACATCCTCGGGTTTTGGTTTTTGTCGCGGGTTTTTGTTTGTGTTTCTGTAGCTCACTCTCTATAATGCTGCGCGACTTGCAGGATGCTCCGGCAATTGCCCCAAAATCTCTCATTTTTGCCAATGCCGGTGCCCATTCTTAATAACCTGCCCGCTGTGGGCTAAAAGGTGACTTAAACCGTGAACAAGAACAGACCTGTCAACCTCGATATCTCCACCATCAAACTTCCCGTTACCGCTTTTATATCTATCCTCCACCGTTTCTCTGGCATTTTCCTTTTCGCAGGCATGGCGTTCCTTCTCTGGATGCTTGATTCAAGCCTTGATTCCCAGGAAAGCTTTGCCGCAGTGCGCGACGCAACTGCCAATCCGGTATTTAAATTCGTATTGTGGGCAGTTTTGTCTGGCCTTGCCTACCACATGGTGGCAGGTATTCGTCATTTGATTATGGATTTCGGTTTCGGTGAAAGCCTTAAAGGCGGTCAGCTGGGTGCGCAAATTGCGCTATTTATTGCTTTTGTATCCATCGCTTTGATAGGAGTTTGGGTATGGTAACTTCAGTAACGAGTTTTGGTCGCAGCGGTCTCTACGATTGGTTGATCCAACGTGTGGGTGCTGTTGTTATGGCGGCCTATGTCATTTTCCTCACTCTCTATATCGCATTGACCCCTGATCTGACTTTTGAACAATGGCATGCCTTGTTTGGTCAATTGTGGATGCGTGTATTCAGCCTGGCCACGCTCCTCTCCTTTATTTCCCACGCCTGGATTGGTTTATGGTGTGTATTAACGGATTACCTTACCGAGCGCTTGATGGGCAGCAAAGCCACTTTTTTGCGCGTATTGGCGCAAGTTGTATTGGGTGGTGTGTCTTTGACCTACCTGATTTGGGGCATCGAAATACTCTGGGGTTTTAAATAATGGCTAGCATTCGCACGATTTCTTTTGACGGTATTGTTGTTGGCGGCGGCGGTGCAGGTATGCGCGCAGCTTTGCAATTGGCGCAATCCGGCTACAAAACCGCAGTAATTACCAAAGTATTCCCAACCCGTTCCCACACTGTATCTGCGCAGGGCGGTATCACCTGTGCTATCGCCAGTGCTGACCCGAACGACGATTGGCGCTGGCACATGTATGACACCGTAAAAGGGTCAGACTATATCGGCGACCAGGATGCTATTGAATATATGTGTTCAGTAGGTCCAGAAGCCGTATTCGAATTGGAGCACATGGGCTTGCCATTCTCCCGTACCGACGAGGGCCGTATCTATCAACGTCCATTCGGTGGTCAATCCAAAAACTTCGGTGAAGGCGGTCAAGCTGCCCGCACTTGTGCTGCTGCTGACCGTACCGGTCACGCTTTGTTGCACACGCTTTACCAAAGCAACGTAAAAAACAAAACCGTATTTTTGAACGAGTGGTTTGCGGTAGACCTCGTCAAGAATGCTGATGGTGCTGTGGTTGGCGTTATCGCGATTAACATCGAAGACGGCGAAACTGTTTATGTAAAAGCCAAGGCAACTGTATTGGCGACGGGTGGTGCAGGTCGTATTTACGCATCAACCACTAACGCACACATCAATACCGGAGATGGCGTTGGTATGGCGTTGCGCGCTGGCTTCCCTGTGCAAGATATCGAAATGTGGCAGTTCCACCCAACCGGTATCGCGGGCGCTGGTGTTCTCGTGACCGAAGGTTGCCGCGGTGAAGGTGGTTATTTGATCAACGCCGATGGCGAGCGTTTCATGGAGCGTTACGCGCCTAACGCGAAAGACCTTGCAGGTCGTGACGTTGTGGCTCGTTCCATGATCCAGGAAATTATCGCGGGTCGCGGTGTAGGTCCAAACAAAGATCACGTACTTTTGAAGCTCGATCATCTCGGTGAAGAAGTTCTGGAAAGCAAATTGCCAGGTATTTGTGAATTATCACGTACTTTCGCCCACGTTGATCCTGTGTATGCTCCAATTCCGGTAGTTCCAACCTGTCATTACATGATGGGTGGTATTCCAACCAATATTAACGGCCAGGCGTTGAAACAAGATGCTGAAGGCAACGATATTGTGATCGATGGCTTGTTCGCGTGCGGTGAAGTTGCTTGTGTATCTGTACACGGCGCTAACCGTCTTGGTGGTAACTCATTGCTCGATTTGGTTGTGTTTGGTCGCGCGGCTGGTTTGTATATCGAAAAAGCCTTGCGTGAAGGTGTTGAGCACAAAAATGCTACCCAGGCAGATATTGAAAAAGCCATGGAGCGCCTCAATAAGATCAATACGTCAAACTCTGGTGAAAGCGCTGCGGTATTGCGCAAAGAGTTGCAAACCATCATGCAGAACTTCTTCGGTGTATTCCGTAAAGGTGAATTCATGCAGAAGGGCATCCAGCAGTTGGCTGAGTTGCGCAAGCGCATTGAAAATGTATCGATTTCTGACAAGAGCAATGCCTTCAATACTGCACGTATTGAAGCATTGGAATTGCAAAACTTGCTCGAAGTGGCTGAAGCAACTGCGATTGCTGCTGAAGAGCGTAAAGAGTCCCGCGGTGCCCATGCCCGTGAAGACTTCGAAGACCGTGATGATGCCAACTGGTTGTGTCACTCCCTGTATTTCCCTGGCGAGAAGCGCGTAGCCAAGCGTGCGGTGAATTTCAAACCGCACACTATGGAAGCCTTCCAACCCAAAAAACGCACTTATTAATTAATAGTTGCGCACTTACTAATAGGGGATTACAAACATGTTAAAAGTTGAAGTTTATCGCTATAACCCTGACACCGATAAAGCGCCCTACATGAAAACCTACGAGTTGGATACTGGCGGCAAAGACTTGATGGTGTTGGACGTTCTTGAATTGTTGAAAGCCCAGGATGAAAGCCTGGCTTACCGTCGCTCATGCCGTGAAGGTGTGTGTGGTTCAGACGGTATGAACATTAACGGCAAAAACGGTTTGGCGTGTATCAAGCCAATCTCTGAAGCAACTGGCGGAAGTGGCAAATTGGTATTGCGTCCGCTGCCGGGTTTGCCAGTAATTCGTGATCTGGTAGTAGACATGACCCAGTTCTACGACCAATACAAAAAGATCGAACCTTATTTGCAAAATGATACTCCAGCACCTGCGATTGAGCGTCTGCAATCACCGGCAGATCGCGAAAAATTGGATGGTCTTTACGAATGTATCCTTTGCGCATGTTGCTCAACCAGCTGTCCATCCTTCTGGTGGAATCCGGACAAGTTCATCGGCCCGGCTGGCCTGTTGCAAGCCTACCGCTTCCTGGCGGATAGTCGCGATTTGGCAACGGAAAAACGTTTGTCCAAATTGGATGACCCCTTCAGCGTATTCCGCTGCCATGGCATCCAGAACTGTGTTGCCGTATGTCCGAAAGGTCTCAACCCGACTCGAGCCATTGGCCATATCCGCAACATGTTGTTACAGAGCGCTACCTAGGGTGGCGCTTTTCTGTATCTGAAAGCTTGAAATTTGTGGCTTGGCGGCATTTTGCAGCTAAGCTTTTAGACTGTTCGCTATCCCTGTCATCCCGACTGAAACGATGGCGATTTAAAAGCGGCGTCTTTTGCCACAAGCGACAGACGTTATTGTGTAGCTAATTAGCTACTAATTAGCTAATTGATAGCAGGGTGTAGCAGAGCCATAGGGGTGATGTGAACCCGTGATTAAGGTGGGTGGAATGCAAGACAGCATTATGGAGCATTTTTGGAGTAGTTCGCACATCTCTGGTGGGAACGCTGCTTACGTCGAAGAGCTCTACGACACATATTTACACAATCCCAATGCCGTTCCTGAAGAATGGCGTAATTACTTCGATCAGTTGCCACGTGTTAACGGCGTACTGACCCAGGATACTCCTCACTCAGTCATTCGTGCTCAATTCGAGCAACTTGGCAAATCGCGCGTTCGCACAGTTGCGGTTGCAGGCGGTTCTGTCAGCGCAGAGCATGAGCGCAAACAAGTTAAAGTGTTACAACTGATTAGCTCCTACCGTTTCCGCGGCCACCAAAAAGCCCAACTCGATCCATTGGGATTGATGACCCGTGAGCCGGTTGCTGATCTGGATTTGAATTTCCACGGTTTGACCAACGCTGACCTCGATACCGTCTTTAACACCGGTAATTTGTACATTGGCAAAGAAGAAGCCACCTTGCGTGAAATTATCGACGCATTGGAAAAAACCTATTGCGGTCACGTAGGTGCAGAAATCATGCACATCACGCCATTGGCTGAAAAACAATGGCTGCAACAACGCCTTGAGAGCGTTCGCTCAAACCCCGAATTTAGCAAAGAGCAAAAATTGGCTCTGCTTGAGCGTTTGACGGCTGCGGAAGGTCTTGAGCGTCACCTCGACAGTAAATATCCGGGTACCAAGCGCTTTGGTCTGGAAGGCGGTGAAAGTTTTATTCCGCTCGTTGATGCGTTGGTAAAACGCTCCGGTACTTACGGTGCAAAAGAAATCGTATTGGGCATGGCGCACCGTGGTCGTTTGAATGCCTTGGTAAACGTGTTCGGTAAAAATCCTGCGGAATTGTTTGCCGAGTTTGATGGCAAACGTTCATTGAACACCTCTGGTGACGTGAAATACCACTCAGGTTTCTCATCGAACTTGATGACTCCCGGTGGTGAATTGCACTTGGCAATGGCGTTCAACCCATCACATCTGGAGATTGTTTCACCCGTAGTTGAGGGGTCTGTGCGCGCACGCCAGGATCGTCGTAAAGATAAAACCGGCGCGAAAGTAGTACCGATTAATGTGCACGGCGATGCTGCATTTGCAGGCCAGGGTGTGGTGATGGAGACATTCCAGATGTCCCAAACCCGCGCTTACGGTACCGGCGGCACCTTGCACATCGTGATCAACAACCAGGTTGGCTTCACCACTAACAAGCGTGAAGATGCGCGTTCAACAGAATACTGTACTGATGTTGCCAAAATGATCGAAGCACCGATCTTCCACGTAAATGGCGATGATCCGGAAGCAGTTTTGTTTGTTGCACAATTGGCGGTTGATTACCGTTACGAATTCAAGAAAGACGTAGTGATCGATCTGGTTTGCTACCGTCGTCGTGGTCACAACGAAACTGATGAACCGTCAGCAACCCAACCGCTGATGTATCAAGTTATCCGCAATCAAAAAACAACTCGCACTTTATATGCTGATAAGTTGGTTGCAGAAGGTTTGTTGTCACAAACGGCAGCAGACGATTTGACGACTAACTATCGCGCAGCCTTGGATCGCGGTGAGCACGTTGCCAGCGGTTTGGTGAAAGAGCCGGATCGTTCATTGTTTGTGGATTGGTCGCCTTACATTGGCCATGATTGGTTGACGCCAGCCAATACCGGTATCGATTTAAAAACCTTGCAATCTGTCGCCAGCAAAATGCTGACTATTCCAGATGGCATTACCGTTCAAAAGCAAGTTGAAAAAGTATACGAAGATCGCCGCAAAATGGCGGGCGGTGCTTTGGCGCTGAACTGGGGTATGGCAGAAACCCTGGCTTACGGCACGTTGCTGGAGCAAGGTTATTCTGTGCGAATGACTGGCCAGGACGTTGGCCGCGGTACCTTCTCTCATCGCCATGCAGTTGTGCATAGTCAAAAAGATGGTGCTGTTGCAGTTCCTTTGAAGAACGTCAACCCGGCGGTAGATTTCGAACTTTACGATTCCTATTTGTCAGAAGAAGCTGTTCTTGCCTTTGAATATGGCTACGCGACTACTGCGCCAAAAGGTCTGGTGATCTGGGAAGCGCAATTCGGTGACTTCGCCAACGGTGCGCAAGTGGTTATCGACCAATTCATTACATCTGGCGAACACAAGTGGGGCCGTTTGTGCGGTTTGACCATGTTGTTGCCACACGGTTATGAAGGCCAGGGCCCAGAGCACTCATCTGCACGTTTAGAGCGTTTTATGCAGTTGTGTGCTGAGCACAACATCCAGGTTTGTATTCCATCAACACCGGCGCAGGTGTTCCACATGTTGCGTCGTCAGGCGATTCGCCCGATGCGTCGCCCGTTGATTGTGATGAGCCCGAAATCTTTGTTGCGTCATGAATTGGCAACCTCAACCCTGGAAGAATTGGCAAACGGCCATTTCCAAAACGTGATTGATGATTCCATTAATCCGGATAAAGTCGAGCGCGTGATCCTGTGTAGCGGCAAGGTTTACTATACCTTGTTGAAAGAGCGCACCGAGCGCAAGCAAGAGAATGTTGCGTTCATTCGCCTGGAACAGTTGTATCCGTTCCCGGATGTTGAATTGAAAAATATCCTCAGCAAATACACAAACGTGAAAAGCATCGCCTGGTGTCAGGAAGAGCCGATGAATCAGGGCGCCTGGTACAGCAGCCAACACCATTTGCGTCGTGTTGCGCATGATCTTTACCCAAGTTTGTATCTGGAATATGTGGGTCGCGAAGCATCAGCAGCACCAGCGGGCGGTTACATGTCTGCACACATTGAAGAGCAAAACCGTTTTGTAAACCTGGCGCTGACGTTAACTCCTCCTGCTAAATGAGCGGTGGAGTGAGCCAGCAACACGAATTAATCAAGTCATATACATAGCCGAGAGAGAAGGAATAGTAATGAGTATCGAAATTAAAGCCCCAACATTCCCCGAATCAGTAGCTGACGGCACCATTGCGACTTGGCACAAGAAGCCGGGTGAAGCGGTAAAACGCGATGAATTAATTGTTGATATCGAAACCGATAAAGTGGTTTTGGAAGTAGTTGCACCTGCTGACGGTAGCATCGCTGAAATCCTGAAGGGCGAAGGCGATACCGTACAAAGCAATGAAGTGATCGCTAAATTTGTTGAAGGGGCTGCGACAGGCGCTCCTGTGGCAGGCACTCCTGCTGCTACGCCAACCGCTGCTCCTGCAGCTACCGCAGAAAAAGCGCCTGCGGCGGGTGAAAAATTAGTAAATCCAGCAGCACGCAAAATGGCTGATGAGAAAAATGTAAACACCGCTGCAATTGATGGCAGTGGTAAAGGTGGCCGCGTCTTGAAAGAAGACGTAGCTAACCATGTGAAATCTGCTCCAGCTGCGGCTCCAAGTGCCGCCGCTCCGGTAGCTGCACTTGAGGCTACTGGTGATCGCGTAGAAAAACGCGTTCCAATGACTCGTTTGCGTAAGCGCATTGCCGAGCGTTTGCTCGAAGCATCCAATACCACTGCAATGCTCACTACTTTCAACGAAGTGAACATGGCTCCTATCATGGCGTTGCGCGCAAAATACAAAGACCAATTCGAAAAAGCACACGGCGGCACTCGCTTGGGCTTTATGAGTTTCTTTGTAAAAGCAGCAGCAGAAGCTTTGCGTCGTTTCCCGCAAGTGAATGCCTCTATCGATAACAACGATATCGTTTACCACGGTTACCAGGATATCGGCGTTGCCGTTTCTACTGACAAAGGTTTGGTTGTTCCGGTATTGCGTAACGCAGAAACCATGAGCCTGGCTGGAATCGAAAATACTATTCGCGATTTCGGTTTGCGCGCGCGCGATGGCAAATTGGGCATTGAAGAAATGTCTGGCGGTACTTTTACTATCACCAACGGCGGTACTTTCGGTTCGTTGCTGTCAACGCCAATTTTGAATTTGCCTCAGTCTGCAATTTTGGGCATGCACAAAATTCAAGAGCGTCCAATGGCTGTTAACGGCAAAGTAGAAATCCTGCCAATGATGTACTTGGCATTGTCTTACGATCACCGTTTACTCGATGGTAAAGATGCTGTGCAATTCCTCGTTGCGATTAAAGATTTGCTCGAAGATCCAGCGCGTATTTTGTTAGAGATTTAATTTTTTTGCCGTCATTCCCGCGAAGGCGGGAATCCATTTTAAAACAAGATGGATACTCGTCTTTGCGTGAAGGACGACTTCAAAATTACAAAACGCGTTCAGCAAACTGAATGCGTTTTTTATGTAAATGATTGTCGCTCACAAGGTGTTAATCGAAATTAATAAATTGAAGCTAGTCATGAACGCTAGCCAATTAAAAGCAGGAACAAAATTATGTCTGAAAAATTTGATGTGATAGTTATCGGCTCAGGCCCAGCGGGCTATGTTGCCGCCATCCGTGCCGCACAATTAGGTTTGAAAACCGCATGTGTTGAGAAGTGGAAAAACGAAGAAGGCAAAGGCGTAAACGGCGGTACTTGCCTGAACGTTGGCTGTATTCCTTCCAAGGCATTGCTCGATAGCTCTTACAAATACCACGAAGCAAAAGATGATTTTGCAGTTCACGGTATCACTGCTTCAGGCGTAGAAATTAATGTTCCTTCGATGATTGCGCGTAAAAACCAAATCATCAAAAACCTCACTGGCGGTATCGCTGGTTTGTTCAAAGCAAACGGTGTGACCAGCTTGTTCGGCACAGGTAAATTGTTGGCCGGTAAAAAAGTTGAAGTGACTGACTTTGAAGGCAAGGTCACTACTTATGAAGCAGAAAATGTAATCCTCGCTTCAGGTTCAAATCCAATTAATATTCCTCCTGCTCCCGTTGATAACGATGTCATTGTTAACTCAACCGGCGCCTTGGAATTCGCAGAAGTTCCAAAACGTCTTGGCGTAATCGGCGCGGGCGTAATCGGTTTGGAATTGGGTTCTGTGTGGAATCGTTTGGGTTCACAAGTGACTGTGTTGGAAGCTTTGGACTCATTCCTTGCAATCATGGATCAACAAATTGCGAAAGAAACCCAAAAAATCCTGACTAAACAAGGTTTGGATATTCGCACCAGCTCACGCGTTACCGGTTCAAAAGTGAACGGTAAAGAAGTGACCGTAACTTATCTGGATAAAGACGGAAAAGAACAACAGGAAATTTTCGACAAATTGATCGTTTGTGTTGGTCGTCGTCCTTACACTGAAAACTTGTTGGCAGCAGATTCAGGTGTGAACCTTGATGAGCGCGGTTTCATCTTCGTTAACGAATTCTGTGCAACCAACGCCCCAGGCGTATGGGCAATCGGCGATGTGGTTCGCGGCCCAATGCTCGCGCACAAAGGTTCTGAAGAAGGTGTGATGGTTGCTGAGCGCATTGCCGGTCAGAAAACCCAAATGAACTACGACATCATTCCTAACGTTATTTACACCCATCCGGAAGTTGCTGCCGTCGGTAAAACGGAAGAGCAAGTTAAAGCGTCTGGTGAGCCATACAATGTGGGTACTTTCCCATTTGCTGCCTCTGGTCGTGCAATGGCTGCCAATGAAACCCAGGGTTTGGTAAAAATTATTGCTCATGCTGAAACTGATCGCATTTTGGGTGCCCACATTGTTGGCCCAAGCGCGGCAGATTTGGTACAGCAAGTTGCGATTGCAATGGAGTTCGGTTCCAGCGCAGAAGATTTGGGCATGATGGTGTTTGGTCACCCAACTTTGTCTGAAGCTATTCACGAAGCAGCGTTGGCGGTGCATGGTCATGCCATTCACATTGCCAATAAGAAGAAGCGCTAAGTAAAAGAGGAATTTGCACGAATCACAACTCGTCGTCATCCCCGCAGGGGATGACGGGAGCGAAGTGTGTAAAGACTTCAGAAATCGTAGAGGGCCAAAGAGCCTTCCCACAGGCGGCCATCTACTCACAAGGTTTATGGCCATCGATAACCCCAGTTGACACGCTCATTTCACAAACGTGCTCAACTTCGTCAAATGGAACAACACCATGAATTTGCACGAGTATCAGGGTAAGCAATTGTTTGCCCAATATGGCTTGCCAGTCTCTAAAGGCATTGCTGCTGCGACCGTAGAAGAAGCTGTTGCAGCTGCAGATCAAATTGGCGGCGATATGTTCGTCGTTAAAGCGCAAGTACACGCTGGTGGCCGCGGTAAAGCGGGCGGCGTGAAGCTGGTTAAGAGCAAAGATGAAATCCGCGCTTTCGCTGAAAAATGGTTAGGCAAGAATTTGGTAACTTACCAAACTGACGAGAAGGGCCAACCAGTAAGCCGTATTTTGGTTGAGAACTGCACTGACATCGCTAAAGAATTGTACCTGGGCGCTGTGGTTGACCGTTCTTCACGTCGCATTGTGTTCATGGCCTCAACCGAAGGTGGTGTTGAGATCGAGAAAGTTGCACACGACACTCCGGAAAAAATCCTGAAAGTTGCTGTTGATCCATTGGTTGGCGCTCAGCCGTTCCAGGGTCGTGATTTGGCATTCAAACTCGGTTTGGAAGGTAAGCAAATCAACCAATTCGTGAACATTTTCCTGGGCTTGGCCAAGTTGTTCAAAGAGAAAGATTTGGCGTTGTTGGAAGTGAACCCATTGGTAATCACTCCGGAAGGCAACTTGCACTGCCTGGATGCCAAACTGGTAATTGATGGCAACGCTTTGTACCGTCACCCGGAATTGAAAGCTATGCAAGATCCATCACAAGAAGACGCGCGTGAAGCTCATGCCGCTGCTTGGGAATTGAACTATGTAGCTTTGGGTGGTGATATCGGCTGTATGGTTAACGGCGCTGGCTTGGCGATGGGTACTATGGACATCGTTAAATTGCACGGCGGCCAACCTGCTAACTTCCTCGACGTAGGTGGTGGTGCAACTAAAGAGCGCGTAGTTGAAGCGTTCAAAATCATTTTGTCTGATGACGCTGTGAAAGCAGTATTCATCAACATCTTCGGTGGTATCGTTCGTTGCGACATGATTGCCGAAGGTGTAATTGGTGCGGTTAAAGAAGTAGGCGTGAAAGTACCTGTTGTTGTTCGTCTGCAAGGTAACAATGCTGAATTAGGTGCAAAAGTGTTGGGCGAAAGCGGCCTGAACATTATTGCCGATACCGACTTGACTGGCGCTGCCAAGAAAGTTGTTGCAGCTGCTGCGAATCAATAAGGGGCCCATAAGGGGAAAAAACATGAGCGTTCTAATTAACAAAGACACCAAAGTAATTTGCCAGGGTTTCACCGGCGCGCAAGGTACTTTCCACTCTGAACAAGCGATTGCTTACGGCACCAAAATGGTTGGTGGTGTAACTCCGGGCAAAGGTGGCCAAACTCACCTCGGCTTGCCAGTGTTCAACACTGTTGCTGAAGCGGTTGCTGCTACTGGTGCTGATGCATCTGTAATTTATGTTCCAGCTCCTTTCTGTAAAGATTCTATCCTTGAAGCTGCTAACGGCGGTATCAAGTTGATCGTGTGTATTACCGAAGGTATCCCAACCCTCGACATGCTTGACGCAAAAGTGAAGTGTGACGAATTGGGCGTGCGTTTGATTGGCCCTAACTGCCCAGGTGTTATCACTCCGGGCGAGTGCAAAATCGGCATTATGCCAGGCCACATCCACAAGCCAGGTAAAGTGGGCATCGTATCTCGTTCAGGTACGTTGACTTATGAAGCTGTTAAGCAAACTACCGATTACGGTTTTGGCCAATCTACTTGTGTAGGTATTGGTGGTGACCCAATCCCGGGTTCTAATTTCATCGACATTTTGAAATTGTTCCAGGCTGACCCACAAACCGAAGCGATCGTGATGATCGGTGAGATTGGTGGTTCTGCGGAAGAAGAAGCAGCTGCGTTCATCAAAGCTAACGTGACCAAGCCAGTTGTATCTTACATCGCTGGTGTAACCGCTCCAGCGGGCAAGCGTATGGGCCACGCTGGTGCGATTATTTCTGGCGGTAAAGGCACTGCTGACGAAAAATTCGCTGCGCTTGAAGATGCTGGTGTAAAAACCGTTAAGAGCTTGGCTGATATCGGTAAAGCCTTGAAAGAAATCACTGGCTGGTAATATTTGCTGGTGGTAAAAAAGGCGCCTTCAAGGCGCCTTTTTTATTTATCGTGTCCCGTCCTGAAATTGTCTCGTCCTTAAATAATTGACACATTGGAGACTTGTTCAGGACGAGACACGATTTAAATTTATTTATTAGATTGCACCATGCGACGACGTGCAATCCCCAAGAAGCCGAATCCAGCCAATGCCATTAAAAGCGCACTTGGTTCAGGTACGTTCACTTGTTGTATCCATTCAATAATCCCATATTTCTCACCGCTATAGCTATTGGTGTTATTCAGGTCATTCCACTCACCGGAAATATAGGTGTGGGTGTAATCTTCTCCCCCGGCATCATTAGGTTCACCGCCGGCCCAATTAGTGAAAGTCACAGCATCGCCATTGGTCCAGGCCCAGGTAGCCGCGTGTGGGGCGGTGCGATAGAGACCTATCCACAAAGAATGCTGGCTACCAAAAGTGCTAATGAGAAAATTGTTTTCTGCCAAATCATTAACAGCGACCAAATGGCCCCCCAGACTGACCGCGTAAGCTTCACTGTCGAGCCATGTATCGGCAGTAATTTCAGCGTAATTATGGCCATTGTAGGTACCAGTTATACCTGTAAGGCTTATGGCGTGGGCAGAGCAGCATGCAGAAAATAAAGCGGCAATGGCGATTTTGCTAAAAAGTTTCATAGTGTTTATCTCTAAGCGTTAAATGTGGGTTTACTAATGTTGGTTGGTTATTTAGCTTGTTAACTAATTACCTGTTAACGACATAATCCCTGGGCCATACGACAACACCGGAGGGTTTGAACAATAGGCAATAACCAAGCCATTGGAGGGATAGTCCTTACATCTTAAAGGCTTAGTCTTTTTGATACGGCCAAATTACAATCAGTTTGTAAAATAAATCGACTATTTAAGTGTTGTTATCAGTCTTGAGTTTTAAAGCATTGATCACACAAAAATACTGAATATATTAACAGTACTGTTTGCGTATACAGTTTTTATGGTGTAGTCTATATCCATAGCTGAGGCACCCTATAAAGCTTCGGCATATAATTGAAATTAGTGTTTTTTTATTAATTCTTACGTTGAGGTGTCAAATGGATGCGAATAAAGAAAAGGCGTTATCAGCCGCGCTAAGTCAAATTGAACGTCAATTTGGTAAAGGAACTGTGATGCGCATGGGTGACAAAGAGCAAGTCACCATTCCTTCTATTTCTACAGGTTCCATAGGGTTGGATGTTGCCTTGGGAATCGGTGGATTGCCTAAAGGTCGTATTGTTGAAATTTACGGTCCGGAATCATCGGGCAAAACTACTTTAACTTTACAGGTAATTGCTGAAGCTCAACGCGCTGGCGGTACTTGCGCTTTTATCGATGCTGAGCATGCCCTTGATCCAATTTATGCTGCCAAATTAGGTGTAAATGTAGAGGACCTTATCGTTTCACAACCTGATACGGGTGAGCAGGCACTTGAAGTAACCGATATGCTGGTTCGCTCTGGCGCAGTCGATGTATTAATCGTCGACTCAGTGGCAGCACTAACTCCTCGTGCTGAAATTGAAGGTGAAATGGGTGATCACCATGTAGGTTTGCAGGCGCGTTTAATGTCGCAAGCTCTCCGTAAAATTACCGGTAATATTAAAAACGCCAATTGCCTGGTTATTTTCATTAACCAAATCCGTATGAAGATTGGCGTTATGTTCGGCAACCCTGAAACTACAACGGGTGGTAATGCCCTTAAATTCTACGCATCTGTGCGTCTTGATATTCGTCGAATTGGCGCAGTCAAAGAAGGTGAGGAAGTTATTGGTTCAGAAACTCGTGTAAAAGTAGTCAAGAACAAAGTGGCTCCTCCGTTTAAACAAACTGAATTTCAAATCCTCTATGGTTCAGGTATTAACCGTATGGGTGAAGTTATTGATTACGGCGTTAAACTCGGCATGATTGATAAAGCTGGCGCATGGTACAGCTATCAAGGTAATAAAATCGGCCAAGGAAAAAACAATGTCATGAAGTTTTTGCAAGAAAATCCTGTGATCGCAAAAGAGCTTGAAGCAAAAGTTCGCGCAGAGTTACTTGAATCTCCGGCATTGTCTTTAAGTGCTGGTGGTGATTCAGCTGATGAAGTGGAGATGTCTGAATAATGTAAAAAACAGGTTTTTTACAATTAAATGCGAAGAACCTGTTAACAATTGTTCAAGTGTGTGCTGCACTGTTGCGTGTCATAGGTAGTCTGAGTATGCTGCGCAATAGAGGTTGTTTAGTTTATCGTTAAGCAGCAATTTATTTAGACGCAGCAAAGAGGTTTTATATGTTAAAAACCAGTTTATTTAGCTTACTCCTGGCAATTGTTTGTTTAAGTGGTTGTGCTACCAAACCTTATGTAGCGACAGATTATGAGGCTACCTATAATTTTGCTGCACTTAAATCCTTTGCTGTAAAAGCAGCAAAACAAGATAGCAAAGAAAACATCCTGATCTCACCTTTTACCCTGAGTCATATTCATACTTTGGTAAACAGTGAGTTGTCCAAGCGTTACCAGGCAGTAAATGAAACCGCTAACCCAGACTTCTATGTTACCTATCACGTAGTGATGGAAGATAAACTTGAGCCAAGTGCGTACGATCAAATGTACGGATATGGTTTTTGGGGTAGGGGTTACCGTTATCCATCACCTTTATTTTATCATCCAGGTTTAGATGGCGCGGTTAGGGTTTACAACCAGGGCAGTTTAATTATTGATATGGTCGACGCTAAAACCCAGCAGCCAATTTGGCGTGGTGTTTCAGAAAAACGTTTGAATAAAGGCCTTAGCCCACAAAAGCAACGTGAAATTCTTACGAGTGCGGTGTTGGAAGTTTTGGCACAGTTTCCGCCCGTTAAGTAATTATTGTTAAGAGAAAAATGGCCGCTATGCGGCCTTTTTTTATGCGATTTTTATGGATATGTAGATATGAATAATAATGAAATAACGCCTTCAAGTATTCGTATGGCAGCTATGAATTTATTGGCGATGCGAGAACATTCAGCAAAAGAACTGATAACCAAATTAAAAAAGAAGTTTACCCAAAATGAATGGATTGATGCGGAATTACAAAAATTAAAAAATGATGGCCTGCAGAGTGACCAACGTTTTACAGAAGCCTACGTCAATATGAGATTAAGGCAAGGCAAAGGAGCATTGGTTATTCGGTTAGAATTAAAAGAAAAAGGCATCAGCGAATCAATTATCAATAATTATCTTTCTTCGCAAAAAGATTGGAACGCGCTCGCTCTACAAGCCTACACAAAGAAATTTGGTAACACTCCAATTTCGGATCTTAAGGAGAAATCAAAACGCATCCGCTTTTTGACTGCCAGGGGATTTTCAGCCGCTAATATTCAATATGCGCTTAATAATGCCCTATCTGATATGGATTAGTTTTGCTGTTTAGGTTGATGTTATATATTCATTAATAAATAAAAGGTTATACATCTGGTGGTGTAGGCGAAAGAACGGTGCTGTCTTAAGTAGGGAATGAGAGTGTTGTTGGTTAATCCATTTAATAAGCTTGGTTCCCAAAAGTCATTAATGATGTCGTAAATCCCCGATCTATGAATGAGCAGGTTTTCGATTGTGATCGCGTTCCAGGATGATGGAAGCTCAGGGATATAAGTAAGAATCGAATCTGAAAGATTTAATTGGCCTCGTTCTACTAATTGCATAATCGCAATAGCTGTAAATGGTTTGCTAATTGATGCCAAATGAAAGGCAGTTTGTTTGGAAACTGGTGTTCGTGAATTTAAATCTGCCATACCTCTACAAGCATAAATTGTCTCGCCATCTTTAATCGCTAAAATACTTATGCCGTCATCAGAGTCTTTTTGGTTTTTGTGAAGATAATCGTCCAGTTGTTGTGCTAAATCCGGCGTTGAAGAATTCGAATTTGGAGATGAAGGATTGTCGTGAACGCTGCTAGATTTTGCTCCTGCACAACCAAACAGGCATGAGCATAAAATTAATAAACAAATAAAGTATATATTTTTAATTTTCATTATATCCAGACCTGTGTGGTAAATGATGCTGAAAAGGCAATTGCATCAATTGCCTTTTTCGCGCTGAGTCACTTTATTGCTTAGATTATTTATTGTTTAAACAGGCCAGTTATTTCTACTTTTTGGATAATGTTGCTTGCATACCTTGATTCAAATTCGCTGCGTTTCATTGAGCGATTTGCGTTGAAGGTCAGGCTGTCGCTGTTGAGTGCGTAGAGTGCAAAATAATAGTGATGTGTACCTGATCCTGCTGGTGGGCATGGTCCGGAATATTTTGGAATATTGTCGTCGTTAGCACCTTCAACGCTGCCTGCTGGCATATTACGAAGCGTGGCACCCTCTGCAATCTCACGCGTTGAGACTGGAATTTTATAAACGTCCCAATGAACGTATGGGTATCCGACGAGTGGAATGGCATCAATATCTTCCATGATAAGCGCGAAGCTTTTTATTGCATCAGAGGTAATATCCCACTTTAAATGAGGGCTAATTTCAGTGCTATAGCAGGAGTATTTAATAGGGATATCTCCGCCATCAACAAAACTATTTGATGTTAATGTAAACGGAATTGAGCTTGCCGCTTGGCTGGAGGAAGAGCTTATAGATGAGCTGGACGAAGATGTAGCCGAGCTGCTTGTTGTACTACTGAGCGAACTTGAGGGGCGGGAAGATGATGTTGTAGTTACTGATGTCTTTTTATGACCGGAACCACCACACCCGCAAAGAATTATCGTGCTAAAAAGGATTGCTATGTTTAAAAAAATTAATCCGGTGAACTTCTTCATAATCTAAAACCTTTATTGTTTGTGTTGGAAGGTCTGAGATTAGGGAGATTGGGCATGTTGCGGGTCACTTTTGATAAAAAATGACCTGAATGGAAGCGATGATTATCGATTAGCTATATTTTTCGATGCACAAGAAGTAACGTCAGCGATCAGGCAGTCTTTAATTCGGTTTGTAATACTTGTTCGCGATATTGGTTGGGGGTAACTCCTGTAACATCTTTAAATATACGATAGAAGGAGTTTTTATTATTGAAGCCTGCATCAAATGCGATATCTAAAATTCGCAACGCGCAATCAGGATTCTTGAGCAGGTTACATGCAAATTGTAAGCGGTAATTATTTATATACTCATAGAAACTTGTACCTAAATGCACATTCAATAATTCAGATAACTGATGAACGCTAATCCCCATTAATTTCGCCAATCCGGGTAGGCATAATTCGTTCTGCCGATAAACCTCTTGCTCTTCCATTAACTTTTTCAATTGATGCACTAAGGGTTGTGCAACAGATTGGTCCAATTCCAGATAACGTAATTTCTGTTCGGCAGGCAAATCCTTTACATCTTCCAAAGGCATCGCTGCTGCTTGAGTGCTATTGGCTTTTTCGCGGAACAACAATTCGGGGCGATACACGCTGAGAAAACCAATGGATAAGACATAGACAGAAAAGATTGGGAAAGCACCATAATCAAGCAGGTTGTAAGTTTTTAAAATGCCTGACATCACCAGCGACATCACGACCAAATCAATACTGACCAGTAATATTAATCCGCCGATAATGTAGAGTAACCAATAGTAAGCGGAGTTTTGGAAGCCTTGCCAAACCTCAGTTATGTAACGTCGATTATTAGCGAGTTGCCAAAAGCCGGCACATAAATAGATAAGGGCATGGCACATGCCAAGCATAACAACTGGCATGATCAGGTAAGGAAATATAAAGAGCGTTACACAAGCCAGAAGCCAGGGCGCAAAATGAATCCACATTTTTCGTGGGCCGACTTCATTTCGGGTCAATACCGCGAGGAATATCCAAATAAAAGGACCTTTTAACCAAATAAACACAGATGCCAGGAGAGATAAGAAAAATATACCGCCCGGCACCACATGCGTGGCATAAAGATCCATTTGCGGAGTCGTTAATGCAAATAAAAACACAGCAAACCATCGATTGAGTTTTGGAATGCTGCGTTTATCTTGAAGCAACAAGAACGCTGTCCATAGCGTTATTGTAATTGTGGAGAGAATAAAAATTTTGAAGATTTCCAACATATATTATATGTCCATCAGTCAATCCATGAGTGTTGATCGAAATCGATTACTTTTTTAAAGCGTGATACGCGCCTTCAAAAACTCCACGATGTCAGCAGCAGGAACTTCTTGTTTTTGTGCATCGCGACGGCCTTTGTATTCGATATTGCCCTCCTCCAAACCGCGATCACCGATAACGATGCGATGGGGAATTCCCATCAAATCGGTATTGGCAAGTTGAACGCCAAGGCGCGCTTTTTCATCATCCATGAATAATACATCGATACCTGCCGCTTGAAGTTCTGCGTAAACAGCTTCAGCTTTTTGTGCCACAGCAGCTGATTTATTCATATTGATAGGCACAATTGCGACATGGAAAGGTGCAATTGTATCGGTCCAGATAATGCCGTTTTCATCAAAATTTTGCTCAATCGCCGCTGCAACAACGCGCGTAACACCGATTCCATAACAACCCATAATCATGGTTTGTTCTTTACCGTTTTCATCCAGCACACGGGCTTTAAGCGCTTCAGAATATTTGGTGCCGAGTTGGAAAATATGGCCAACCTCAATGCCGCGTTTAATTTCCAGCATGCCTTTGCCACAAGGGCTTGGATCGCCAGCGACAACATTGCGAATATCTGCAACCAGAGTTAGCTGCGCATCGCGTGTCCAGTTAACGCCCGTGAGATGGAAGCCATCTTTATTGGCACCGCAAACAAAATCGGCAGCATGTGCAGCAGAGTGATCGACAATCACCGGAATATTTAAACCCACAGGTCCGATCGACCCCACGCTCACACCTAATTCGGCTTTAATGCGCGCTTCCGGTGCAAAGGTAAGTGGCGATGCAACGCCCGTTAATTTTTCAGCTTTGATGTCGTTAAGCTCGTGATCGCCGCGCAACACCAATGCGACCAAAGGTTGGGTTTTATCTTCGCGCACCTCGCCCAGCACAATTAAGGTTTTGAGCGTTTGCTCGGGCGATACCTTCAAGAATGCGCAAACTTCATCAATGCTGTGCGCGCCTGGCGTCGCAACTTCTTTCATCACGTGTTGTGCAGCAGGACGTGGACCTGTTGGTGGCAAAGCTTCTGCTTTTTCAGTATTGGCGGCGTAATCACTGCCGTTGCTGAATACAATTGCATCTTCGCCACTTGCAGCCAGTACATGGAATTCGTGTGAGAATGCGCCGCCAATGGAACCTGTATCTGCTAATACAGGGCGGAACTCCAGGCCAAGGCGAGTGAAAATATTGCAATAGGTTTGATGCATGACATCGTAGGTTTCTTGCAAAGATTCGGTGTTGTTATGAAAGGAATAAGCATCCTTCATAATAAATTCGCGCGAGCGCATAACGCCAAAGCGTGGGCGAACTTCATCGCGGAATTTGGTTTGGATCTGGTAAAAATTCGCCGGTAATTGTTTGTAGCTGTTGATCTCGTTGCGAATTAAATCGGTGATAACTTCTTCATGGGTTGGACCCAAACAAAAAGGACGATTGTGGCGATCATTAATGCGCAGTAATTCAGGACCATACTGTTGCCAGCGGCCAGACTCTTCCCAAAGTTCTGCAGGTTGCACAACCGGCATCATAACTTCCTGCGCACCCGATTTATCCATTTCACTGCGAATGATATTTTCGACTTTGCGCAATACGCGCAAGCCAAGCGGTAACCAGGTATAAAGACCCGATGCGAGTTTACGGATCATGCCCGCACGGAGCATAAGTTGATGGCTGATGACTTCTGCATCGGCAGGAGTTTCTTTGAGGGTAGCAATTAAAAATCGACTGGAACGCATAGATGGTCTTCTTCGCAAAATGGCTATAATGGGAATTAAAGCGCTTATTCTACGGTGCTAAAAGCGATTGGTACAGAAGCCAATCTACGGATCGATCTATTTGTTTTGCGATTCCCCGTTTCAAAATTCCCGGTTTCAATTTTAAAGGTAAAACCTATGTTTGCACTTCATCCCCGTTTGGCCGAAGACTCTATTGTCATAGGACGTTTCGATCTCTCGCTATTACTGTTGAGTAAAGATGCTAATTATCCCTGGTGTATTTTGGTGCCGCAAGTGGAGGATGCCTTTGAGATCCATCATTTAAGCGATGAGGAACAACTACAATTTATTCGCGAATCGTCACGTTTATCCGAGGTGATGACGAGTTTATTCGATGCGCACAAAATGAATGTGGCCGCTCTGGGAAATGTTGTTCGTCAATTGCACGTACATCACATTGTGCGATTTGAAAATGACCCAGCATGGCCGCAGCCTATTTGGGGAAAATTACCTGCAAAAACATATACCGAAGCACAATTGGCAGAACGAATTAAGCAGCTACAAAATGCATTAGTGGGAGAGGATTTTAGGGTTGCCTGATTTCTGTTTGGACATAAAAAAACCCCGCACTGCGGAGTTTTTTTATGTTGAAGAAGGGCGTTAATTACAGAGCCATTTCTTTCAGTTTTTTCAGCGGACGCACTTTTACAGACGTACTGGCTGGCTTGGCTTTGAATGTTACTTCTTCACCGGTGAAAGGATTAATACCTTTGCGCGCTTTGGTAGCAGGCTTTTTCACACAAGTAATTTTGAACAGGCCTGGGAATACGAATTCACCAACACCTTTTTTCTTAACATGGCCTTCAATAATGTTGGTCAACTCATCCAATACTGCCTGAACTTGCTTTTTGTTCAACTCAGTTGCATCAACAAGTTGTTGCAGGATTTGGGTTTTGTTTTGGCGCTCGGTGATTGGTTTTACAACAGCAGGAGCAGCTTTGGCTGCAGGTGCTTTTTTAGCTGGCGCAGCTTTGGCAGCAGGCGCTTTTTTTGCAGCAGCCTTAGGTGCAGCCTTGGTCGCGGCAGCTTTTGGCGCGGCTTTAGCGGCAGGTTTAGCAGCGGCTTTTGGGGCAGCTTTAGCGGCAGGCGTTTTTTTAGCAACCATGGTGGATTCCTTTATCGTAGATGATCGTTAAGTGTGTTTATTCTGTAAGCAAGCAGCCTAAACGGTTAATGGGATTTAGCTCTTGGTGGACACATATTGAAGCACTACATAATTCGTGATGCATCATATGAGGCTTGCTCAAAAAACCCTGTATTTATAGGCTCAAAATACCCATAGCAAGGATTGAAGCTATATATAAAGGATAAAAATAGAATCAGCAACCAAAAACTACGTTATTTCCCGCAGAAAAGTGCAAATTTATGTTTTGTGTGCAATTTGCACATAAGATTTGGTCAAATTTAGCGAATAATGTGAGCGGCAATCAAATATTTAATACTTGTAATTCAGGTTCGGGTTCACCGTATTGCCAAATATAATCAAAGGTTTCGCGCAATCGTTTTACTTCTACAGCGGCATTAAAATTTGCAAAACCTTTGTAGTTGGCATCGTCATTTTTATAAAGCAATGCGTTTGTGTCGCATAACATGAATCCCATTTCGGTGTTTTGGGGTTCAACAGTCAGTTTGCGCAAGAGAATTTTGCTAGGCAACCGTTGATGAAGTTTGGCAAGTCCATGGCCACGTTCTACTAATGGTTTGGTATCTTTAACGAGGATTTGTACCTGGGCATTACGACTGCTGCGAGCAAAATTTGAGATGGCTTGCACAAATTCATTTGAGCCATAAACAGGTTCGTCCAGGTCGTGGCTTAAAATTGCAATTGAGCGTCGCGCTTGCGTTAAAAGTTTTAGTGATTCTTGCTGGAAATCTTGTTGCGAATTCAATAAAAAAAGATCAACGCTGACAGAGGATACTTCACTCATATTATTTCTCACTCATCCAGTTAAGAAAGCCACATTTCAATGTGCGGAATGCCTGCATCCATAAATATTGGGCCATCGGCTACAAATCCCAAGTGTTCGTAAAAACGCTGGCGGGAAGTTTGGGCATGTAAGTAAATTTTATAACCGGGATTCTGTGCATTGCAGTAGGCAATAATAGTTCGCATTAGTTCGCGCCCGATAGATTGCTTGCGGTAATCAACAAGGACTGCAACGCGACCAATATGAAATACACTTTTACCCGCGCAATCTTCTACCAGCAAGCGAGCACAGGCTATGGCTTTTCCTTCAGCGGTAAACACCAGAAAATGCGTAGCCGTTTCATCTTTGTCATCCCATTCATCGGTAACAGGAACATGTTGCTCCTGGATAAAAACCAGCTCGCGTATGTGTTGTAGCGATGTTTGATTGGTTTGCCAGTCGGTTGTGGTGATTTTGTAAATCATATTTATTTGAGAGAATTTATGTAGGGAGTCATCACGGCAGGTGCGAGGGTGATGACTCCCTTTTTAATTATTCATCAACTAGCAAAGTTTCCTGATTAATTAGCTGTGTCACTACAGCGCGATCAAACAAATCTTGTACTAAAGGTTTTATTTGTTCCCAACTTATTTCTACCTGGGTGCAAACGAGTTCGGCTAGTCCTCGCGAACAATTAAATACTTGGCCATCAGCAAACAATTGAGTCCCTTCTTCGCTGCTATGAAATGCAACCCGGGCGGCAGGATGGCGCCATAACATATTGCCTTCTGCAAGTGCGGCTTGCCAGTCGTCAGCGGTAATTTCTTCCTCGCTGTCGATGTCATCTTGCCCATATTTGCGTTCGGTCATATGTTTGCCAAACCAGTGCGCAATATTTTCTTCGGTGAAATGTTGCTGGATAATTTGCTGGATTTGTTTGATCGCATCCGCGTTAATTTCGCCGGGATTATTTTGCAGTGTTAAATAAGGATCGCTAAAGCGTAAATCATTATTCAATGTTTGGGCAATGTCATGACTAAGCTCATCCACAATTGCCGAATGACTGGGCGCGCGAAAGCCTATGGAGTAAGTCATGCAATCACCTTGCGCAACACCCCAATGCGCAACGCCCGGCGGAATATAAAGCATATCGCCAGGTTCAAGTATCCACTCATCTTGTGTTTCAAAATTTTCCAGAATATGTAATTGGGTGCCTTGCACATGAGGTGAATTTACATCGCAATGCTGGCCGATTTTCCACTGGCGTTTGCCAAGGCCTTGCAGCAGAAATACATCGTAGTAATCAAAGTGTGGCCCCACGCTACCTTGGTCGGGAGCGAAGCTGATCATAATGTCGTCCAGGCGCCAGTTCGGGATAAAGCGAAAATTATCCAACAGTAAATTAACTTCCGGCACCCATTGATCTACGGCTTGAACCAATAACGTCCAATGAGTTTCTGGCAATGATGCAAATGTTTTTTCATCAAAAGGGCCGTTGCGTAATTCCCAAGGTGTTTTACCTTTTTCTAACACCAGGCGCGATTCAACTTCTTCTTCGAGTGCCAATCCTGCAAGTTCATCACCATCGATGGGTGATTCAAAATTGGGAAATGCATTGCGAATTAGTAGAGGTTTTTTTTGCCAGTAATCGCGCAAAAAAGTTTCGATGGGCATATCGCCGAGATGGGTTAGGGGAGAAATCATAAATCTTTGCTCAAAAAAATTAACCAATAAATTTCAGGATGGCACCAACGCATCCCATGTGAGTTCGCCGAGCATCGCAAGAAAATTGTTGGAAAACGTACAGGAAGTACGTTTTAGTGACGTCGCGACATGGATGTCGCGTCGGAACGACAGCAATTTTCTGAGAGGCGCAGGAAACACGAACGAGCTGGGTCGCCTTTCTTTTGCTTACTTTTCTTTGGCGAAGCAAAGAAAAGTAAGGCCTGCGGCAGGCAAATAAAACGTAAACAATTGCGAAAAGATTCTGAAAAAATAAAGGGCTCTAATGAGCCCTAATATTATTCCTGTACGGCAAGGGAATCTAGCTATTAAATTGAGGTGCTGGATCCCCGCTAAGGGGGCGCCTGGATCGAGGATGACGACGCCCAAATGATTTAAATCGCTTTAGCCTGCGCCACCGCATTCCCAATATAATTCGCCGGTGTCAATTCACGCATTGCCTGTTTTGCATGTTCAGGAATATCCAGAGTCTCTACAAATGCAGCCAATACTTCTTTCGTAATAGTTTGGCCGCGAGTCAATGCTTTTAGTTTCTCGTAAGGCTCATCAACATTGTAACGGCGCATAATGGTTTGGATTGGCTCGGCCAAAACTTCCCACGCATTATCCAAATCTTGCGCAAGGCGGGCGCGGTTGATTTCGAGTTTGCTCATACCTTTTAACGTGGACGCATAAGCAATCATCACATAACCAAATCCAACGCCCATATTGCGCAATACGGTTGAGTCCGTTAAATCGCGTTGGAAGCGGGAAATAGGAAGTTTTTGTGCGAGGTGATTGAACACTGCGTTCGCAATACCGAGGTTGCCTTCGGAGTTTTCAAAATCAATCGGGTTAACTTTATGTGGCATGGTGGATGAGCCCACTTCGCCAGCGATAGTTTTTTGCTTGAAGTAACCGTAAGAAATATAACCCCAGATGTCACGATCAAAATCAATCACGATGGTATTGAAGCGTGAGATGGCATCAAATAATTCAGCGATGTAATCGTGCGGTTCAATTTGGGTGGTATAAGGGTTCCAGGTTAAGCCGAGGCTTTCAACAAATGCTTGTGCATTGGCTTGCCAATCAACTTCAGGGTAAGCAGAAATATGCGCGTTGTAGTTACCTACAGCACCATTGATTTTGCCAAGCATTTCTACTTCTTTAACCAATTTTAATTGGCGACGCAAACGCGCAGCAACGTTTGCCATTTCTTTTCCAACGGTAGTTGGCGATGCAGTTTGGCCGTGGGTGCGAGAGAGCATGGCATCTTCAGCGTAATCGTGGGCAAGTTTTACCACGCCATCGATAATTGCCTGCGCATCTTTGATAAATTCTTCGCGACCTGCTTTCAACATTAATGCGTGTGACAAATTGTTGATATCTTCAGAGGTACACGCAAAGTGTACGAACTCCAAAACGGCTTCCAATTCAGGATTGCCTGCGAATTTATTTTTTAAAAAATATTCAACGGCTTTAACGTCGTGATTGGTTGTGCGTTCGATGGTTTTAACGGCTTGTGCATCTGTCTCGCTAAAGTTTTCTACAATCGCATCCAATTGTGCGTTGGTTGCAGCGCTAAAGGCGGGAACTTCCGGAATGCCAGCATGGCGGCTGAGTTGTTGCAGCCAACGGACCTCTACTTCTACGCGGAAACGAATTAAACCAAACTCACTGAATATTTTGCGCAGTGCAATAGTGCGATTGCCGTAGCGACCATCAACCGGGGAAACGGCGTTGAGGGCGGAGAGGGTGGCGAAACTGTCATTGGATGTATGGGCCATGCGGGTTCTCATTTAAAAGTAAAAATTAAAAAACAAAAAAGGAATTTGGCGGTTAGCAAAACAAGTAGGTATTCAACGTGCGCTGCAATGGTTGCTCGACGCGTTATCTCTTGGTAGCTCTTCGGCTAACTGTTCTCTGTTTTAATCCCTCTAGCAAGAGAGGTTCGACCCTGTTTTGAAAGGTGCCCATGATAACTGAAAACACCTGATTTTTCAGGCGTTTTTGTTTCAGGTCTTATGGTCAATAAGGCAAATTGCGCAGGAGCTGATCAACTTGTGAGGCCAGCGCTTTGCGTTGGAAAAGAAGCTGCCAACGGTTGCCGCCGAGTTGTCGCCACAACATGGCGGAGCGAATTGATGCGAGCAGGAGCGCACGGATTTGGCTGGCAATGCGGGTTTGCTGCAGATAATTGTAATCGCCCATCACCTGGATGCGAAAACGAAAGGTACTAATAGTTTCGCTGTAAACCTGCCCGAGATTTCCAATCACATTATCGTGTGTTGAGGAGAAATGTTCCGCCTGGCTGGCTGCTTGTGAAACGCGCGTAGCAATGGTGTTCAACATATCTTTACGGCCTGCAAGTTTCTTTTGCAGATGCAAGGCGCCCAAGGCATAACGCATAGCTTCCTGGTGTTTGTGTTGGCCAGCCAGCATGTCGCGCAGGGCTTCCAGGCCAATACGCAAATGTTGTGCATTGCCACCATAAACGGCCAAGGTAGATGCCGGGTTGAGGTCGAACAGGCTTTCAATGCTGCACTTATAGGCATCTTGCTGAACCTGGCCAGTCTTGGCGACTTGTTCAACCAAAATAGCTGCCTGCACAACACCTGCGAGTGCGAGGGTAAGATCTTGAAGGTTTTTGCTCACAATGGTTACTCATTAGCTGGTTTCAGCGTGAATCGATCTGGATAAATTGCTGTGTTTAGATGTTGTCAGTGCTTTCAATCACTGCGCCACCCAGGCAAATATCGCCCTGGTAGAAAACCACGGATTGCCCGGGAGTGATGGCGCGTTGCGGGGCATCAAACAACACATCCAGGGTCCCATCTGCCAGGACGGTTACCCTGCAAGCCTGGTCTTCCTGTCGGTAGCGATTTTTGGCAGTGCACCTGAAGCTAGATGAGGATGTTTCCTGCGGATTTAAAGTCCCAGCGGTGGGAAGTCCATTAATCCAGTGTGCCTGTTGCGCAATCAAATGATTAGTAAAAAGCAGGGGATGATCTGTGCCTTGCACAACCACCAGGACATTGCGGACTAAATCTTTTTGCGCCACAAACCAGGGTTCCTCATTGGCACCTTTAACACCACCAATTCCCAAGCCCTGGCGCTGGCCAATGGTGTGGTACATCAAACCTGAATGCTGGCCAATGACATTACCATCGGGCGTCTGGATTTCGCCGGGTTGTGCTGGCAGGTATTGTTGCAAGAAATCTTTAAAGCGGCGCTCGCCAATAAAGCAAATACCCGTACTGTCTTTCTTGTTGTGGGTGACCAGCCCATGTTCTTCGGCAATGCGACGCACTTCCGGTTTTTCAATATCACCAACGGGAAAAAGGGATTTGGCAAATTCAGCTTCACCAACTGCGTGCAGGAAATAACTTTGGTCTTTGTTTGGGTCAAGCCCTTTCAACAAATAGGTATGGCCATCACGGTCTGCGCGACGCACATAATGGCCAGTTGCAATATAGTCACCGCCCAGGATTTTGGCGTACTCCAAAAATACTTTGAACTTGATTTCGCGATTGCAGAGGATATCCGGATTTGGTGTTCGCCCGGCTTTATATTCCTCAAGGAAATGTTCGAAGACGTTATCCCAGTATTCAGCTGCAAAATTAGCGGTATGCAGTTTAATACCGATTTTCTCGCACACGCGTTCGGCATCGGCGAGATCGGTTTTGGCTGTGCAATATTCGGTTCCGTCATCCTCATCCCAATTCTTCATAAACAGGCCTTCAACCCGATAACCTTGCTGCTTGAGCAAAAGGGCAGAAACAGAAGAGTCAACACCGCCGGACATACCGACAATAACCAGGGGTTTTGCTGTGGAGGTTTGGGACATAAAACGAAACTACGGCTGGGAAATGAGTTGCGCATTTTACGCGTGTAGTGAGTCACTTCCAAGAAAAAGCGGATTTATCCTGTGTGAGCTGGAAAACAGGCGAAAAAAAAGAGCCTGTTGAGGCTCTTTTTTGTGTACCTGCAAAACTTATTTAAGTCTGCGACGTGCTGCTAATAAGCCTGCCAAACCTAAACCAAACAATACCAGTGAGCTTGGCTCTGGCACCTTAGATAAGGCTACGCGGCCATCAATTGCATCGTTACCGCAAGACATGGTCCAGTGGGCATCCAAAATGAAGTCTGATTGCAGACCGACAATGTTGGAAAGATCGAAGGTGAAAATGCTGTAGTAAGATTTATCACCACCAACAATACCGCTACCTTCAGAGAAGTTACCGGCATTTTGGGCAACTAACAATGAACCACTGGAAACGCCGTAAGGAGCACTAAAACCACCGTTGGTGTAAAAATAAATATCGTTGTTCCAGCTGTTTGCCTTGTAAAGACCACCGGTATCAATACCGGAAGCATTACCCTGGGCGCTGATAGCAGTATTACCTGCGTAGTTTTTAGTCAGCTTTCCAAAGTCGATAGCGTATTCGTAATTACTCTTGTCGCCATCAAACGACAAAGCTAAATCGCCAGCATAATAAGTGTGGCCGTCATATACCTGGCCAGTTTTGCTGACAACGTTAAAACCGGTTTGCAAACCGATAGATAATTGGTTGCCATCAAGTTTGTAGAAAAGATATTCCGCATCAAAATTCTGGCCGCCCCAGCCTGGAGACAAATAGTAATTACCGGAACCTGATTGGTCTTCGGAGGCGAATGCTGTCCAACCCGCAAAAATAGGAAGTTGGCCTGCAAAACTGGCGCTACTTGCGAAAACGATTGCTAAAGCAGATAAGGATTTGAGCAATTTATTCATGTTTTTCTCGACCTGGAGAGTGAGTGATTTTGTTTCATTGTGTGATGTTCGTCACACAATGGTGTGTATGATTAAGCAAACTCCAGGCCATTTTTGAATATTGAATAAAATCAATATGTTGAAAATCGTATGAGAATTAAGATGTCAAAAAAACCGACATTTGCGCCATTATGTTGGTTTTTGTGCCTGAAAATATTTTTATACGCCAACAACATTGAGTGGAAAGACCCTTCCATTACGATAATCATCAATAATTTGCAGGGTCATGGGGCTGCGAAGTTGATCTTTGCGCGCAACCAGCTCTTCATAGCTTAACCAGACAGCTTCAATAATGCCGGTATCCAGTTGTCGTTGGCTGTCATTGCTCAAGGCTTTGCCGATAAAGGTGGTTCGCAAATAAGTAACGCCATTGCTAGGAGCAGTATAGAGATTGACGCCAACTACTCCCGTCAATTCAATAGTCCACCCTGTTTCTTCCAGGGTTTCGCGAATAGCTGCTTCATGCAGGGTTTCATCAGGATCAAGATGGCCCGCGGGTTGGTTGTAAACCTTTTTGCCATCAGCCTCTTCGTAAACCATTAGAAAGCGATTGTCGCGTTCAACAATAGTGGCGACTGTTATGTGGGGTGCCCAGGTCATAAATATCCTTACATTATTCAGTAGGTTTGCGCGATGGTTTCACGATCACTTTGGTAGTGATAGCAGGTTTTGGTGCTGGTTTTGACTGGCCAGGTTTGCGTGATTGCAGTTTCGATTTGTTTTTGTCGCCAGACGGATTGGCACTGGCACGCGACGGACGCTTTTGTCCATCCTTTGCTTTGGGTTGATCGCTGTTTCCAGGTTTTCGCGTTTGATTAGACCTGTTGTTGCGCGGGCGCGGCGCATCTGCCAAAGCCGACTTGGGTAAATTAATCGTGGTGGTTTTATATTCCCCTGGCGATATGCCTTCCAGTGTCCAATTGCCGATTTTCACGCGTACCAGTCGCAAGGTAGGGTGACCAACTGCTGCAGTCATTCGGCGAATCTGGCGATTTTTACCCTCGGTAATGACAATTTCAATCCATTGGGTGGGGATATTCACACGGCTACGAATAGGTGGGTCGCGCTCCCACAACTTGGGTGCCGGAATCAGGCGCGCTTCGGCGGGCAGGGTGATACCATCATTCAGCTCAACGCCCTGGCGCAATTTGGTCAGCGCGTAACTATTGGGGGCACCTTCCACCTGGACCCAATAGGTTTTGGGAAGTTTATGGGCGGGATGGGCGATATGGTGTTGAACCTGTCCATCGTCAGTGAGCAGCAGTAGGCCTTCGGAGTCATGATCAAGCCGGCCAGCCGGGTAAACATTAGGCAGTTTGATGTATTGCGCCAGCGTAGGGCGGTTTTGGTCGCCTGTGCTGCCAGCCGTGAATTGCGACATAACGCCGTAGGGTTTGTTAAATAAAATCAATGATGACATGGAGCGATCAAGTCCGATGGGGCAATTAAAAAGGGGGCAGATGGCCTCCCGCGAATGCCAAAAGTTTACAGCACTGTTATACTGCGCGCGATTTTTTTAAGGCGACGCTCGCTATTTTTAACCGCGGCGCTGGCTAATTTCTTTCCTTTCATAACCTTAATGGCAAAGCTCACAAGGCCAAGTCACATGATAAGTCTCATGAAAATCCACGGAGTTAAAGTAAAAAATGACCGATTCTAAAATTATCTACACCCAAACTGACGAAGCCCCCGCACTCGCTACTTACTCTTTACTCCCCATAGTCCAAGCCTTTACCAAATCCTCCGGTATTGCCATTGAAACGCGCGATATTTCTCTCTCAGGCCGCATCATCGCCGCTTTTCCAGAATTATTGAAACCAGAACAACGCATCGACGATCACCTTGCCGAACTGGGTAAATTGGCGACTACACCGGAAGCCAACATCATCAAATTGCCAAACATCAGCGCATCAATTCCTCAATTGAAAGCTGCGATCAAAGAATTGCAATCGCAAGGTTACGCCTTGCCTGATTACCCTGAAAATCCTGCCAATGATGCAGAGAAAGATGCAAAAGCCCGTTACGACAAAATCAAAGGCTCGGCAGTAAACCCTGTGTTGCGTGAAGGCAACTCTGACCGCCGCGCGCCTTTGTCGGTAAAAAATTACGCGCGTAAAAACCCGCATAAAATGGGTGCATGGTCTGCAGATTCAAAATCACATGTCGCACACATGGACGCGAATGATTTTTACGGCAGCGAAAAATCTGCGTTGATTGCAGAAGCTGGCACTTTGAAAATCGAATTGGTTGCGCAAGATGGCAGCGTGAAAGTGTTGAAAGAAGCAGTAAAAGTATTGGCTGGCGAAGTTGTTGATGCATCTGTATTGAGCAAAAACGCATTGCGCACTTTTATCGCAGCGCAAATTGAAGATGCAAAAAAGACTGGTGTGCTTTTGTCTGTGCATTTGAAAGCAACCATGATGAAAGTATCTGACCCGATTATTTTCGGTCACTTCGTTTCTGTGTTCTACGCACCTGTGTTGGAAAAATACGCGGCAGAAATTAAAGAACTTGGCGTAGATGTTAACAACGGCATTGGTGATCTCTACACCAAAATCAAATCACTCCCCGTTGAAACCCAATCTGCAATTGAAGCGGATATCGCTGCACTTTATGCAATTCGCCCGGAATTGGCGATGGTAAATTCTGATAAAGGCATTACTAACTTGCACGTTCCAAGTGACGTAATCGTTGATGCTTCCATGCCCGCGATGATTCGCGATTCCGGCAAAATGTGGAATGCCGATGGCAAGCTGCAAGATACCAAAGCGTGTATTCCCGATCGTTGCTATGCAGGTGTTTATCAAGTTGTTATCGATGACTGCAAGAAAAATGGTGCATTCAATCCGGTAACTATGGGCAGCGTTCCAAACGTAGGTTTGATGGCGCAAGCCGCAGAAGAATACGGCTCACACGATAAAACTTTCCAGATCTCTGCAAACGGCGTTGTGCGTGTAACTGACGCAGCGGGCAAAGTTGTGTTGGAACAAAATGTAGAAGCTGGCGATATTTTCCGTATGTGCCAGGTGAAGGATGCCCCAATCCAGGATTGGGTAAAACTTGCGGTAAATCGCGCACGTGCGTCTAACACACCAGCCGTTTTCTGGCTTGATCCAAAGCGTGCACATGATGCGCAGTTGATCAAAAAAGTAGAAACCTATTTGAAAGACCACGACACTACTGGCTTAGAGATTTATATCAAGACTCCAGAAGAGGCGACGCAATACTCATTGGATCGCATTCGCGCCGGTAAAGACACCATTTCTGTAACGGGCAACGTATTGCGTGACTACCTCACCGATTTATTCCCGATTATGGAACTTGGTACTTCTGCAAAAATGCTGTCAATCGTTCCATTGATGAATGGTGGCGGTTTGTTTGAAACAGGTGCAGGCGGTTCTGCTCCAAAACACGTACAACAATTCGTGGAAGAAGGGCACTTGCGTTGGGATTCATTGGGTGAATTCCTGGCTTTGGCTGAATCTTTGGATCATTTCGGTAACGTGACCCACAACGCGAAAGCAAAAGTGTTTGCGAAAACCCTCGACCAAGCCAATGGTTTGTTCCTCGACAACAACAAGTCTCCAGGTCGTGCCGTCGGCGAGTTTGATAACCGTGGCAGCCATTTCTATCTGGCGATGTACTGGGCACAAACCCTTGCAGCACAAACAGATGACGCGGCATTGGCTGCGGAATTTGCGCCTTTGGCAAAAGCGTTGACTGAAAATGAAGCCAAGATTATTGCTGAAATCATTGCAGCTGGTGGCAAGCCGGTGGATTTGGGGGGTTACTACCGCACTGATGTGGAAAAAACCTCTAAAGCCATGCGTCCAAGCGCGACCTTTAATGCAGTGTTGGCTACTTTAGGTTAATTCCGGGCTGATTGGAAAAACCCCTTGGGCGAAAGTCCAAGGGGTTTTTATTGTGTGTGATAAAAGAGACAGCTTCAGGCTTGATATAAAAGCATATAAAGGAATAGAAGGTATCCTCAAGGGAACACCTGTCTTCTCGCTATTTTAATTCCACTCTACATCAGGCGGTAGCTTCTGAAAGGGTTCGCTCAGGCTGTACGGCGCCTTCTGGAGCGCAAATATTTACAGCATGTAAACCTTTATCACCTTTGGTGATTTCAAAAGAAACCTGTTGGCCTGCTTTCAGGGTTTTGTAGCCATCCATTTTGATTGCAGAATAATGTGCAAACAAATCTTCATTGCCTTGATCGGCTAAAATGAAGCCATAACCCTTTGCATTATTAAACCACTTAACTGTACCTGTGGGCATGTTGAATTCCTGCGCCTTGGCACCATATAGGTATATGTTGCCTTCGTTATTATTACCCCAAAATGTTTTTGGGACTTGTAGGCTTACGAGTTGATTTGAAGCTAAATGGCAAGATTTAGCGTCAAAGTGCTGATAATTCGTTCAGCGTGACGTGTTTTTTATCCAACATTTGTCTCAATGTCAAGTTTTCAACGTCTACATGGTCGTTATGCCTATGAGTTACAATGTCGTCAACAATCCAATTATTTTATTTTTCTGTTGAATCTCTATGGGCAATCTAATCAACCTTCAACTAACCTTAAATCAAGATGGCGATACCAAAGATGCTGATCTTGATGGCAATCTCGCTGTTTTGGAGTCCAAACCAAAACTAAAACGTCCACCGATGTATAAGGTGATGTTACTCAACGACGACTACACACCAATGGATTTTGTTGTTGAGATTTTGGAAAAGTTTTTTGGCATGAATCGTGAGAAGGCAACCCATGTAATGTTAACTGTACACATTCATGGAAAAGCGGTTTGTGGCATCTATACTCGTGATATAGCGGAAACTAAAGCCGCGCAAGTGAATCAATATGCTCGTGAGCATCAACATCCACTGCTGTGTGAAATTGAAGCGGTAGAGGATGACGAGAAGTAGTTTGATGTGCTTTTTCTGGTCAAGAGGGTATGAGTGATGTTAAGCAAAGATCTAGAAGTAACTTTGAATCTTGCCTTCAAAGGTGCGCGTTCAAAACGCCACGAATTTATGACGGTCGAGCATTTATTGCTTGCACTTATCGATAACGATTCTGCTGCAAGCGTATTGCGTGCTTGCGGCGCCGATTTATCCGGTTTACGCAAAGAGTTAATTGAATTTGTTGATTCAACAACACCCTTAATTCCCGAGCACGACGCTGAACGCGAAACTCAACCCACCCTCGGTTTTCAACGCGTATTACAACGCGCAGTATTCCATGTGCAATCATCCGGTAAACAAGAAGTCACTGGTGCTAATGTATTGGTTGCGATTTTTAGTGAGCAGGAAAGCCAGGCTGTTTATTATCTGAAACAACAAAGCATTGCGCGTATTGATGTTGTTAATTTCATTACCCATGGGATTCATAAAGTATCTGGTCACACTGATCACACGCATGATCATCAAGCGCAAGAAAATCACGATGAAGATTCTTCATCCGGCGAATCAAGCTCTTCAAATCCGCTGGAAAACTACGCCAGCAATTTAAATGAAATGGCAATGCAAGGTCGTATAGATCCTTTGGTTGGCCGCGCAGATGAAGTTGAACGTGTATGCCAGATTTTGTCGCGTCGCCGCAAAAATAATCCGCTGTTAGTCGGTGAATCAGGTGTTGGTAAAACCGCTATTGCAGAAGGTTTGGCCAAGCGCATTGTGGATGGCGATGTGCCTGAAAACCTGTCGGATAGTGTAGTTTATTCATTGGATATGGGCGCGCTTTTGGCGGGCACAAAATATCGCGGCGATTTTGAAAAACGTTTTAAAGGTTTGTTGCATGAACTGAAAAAGCAAAAGAAATCAATTTTGTTTATCGATGAAATCCACACCATAATAGGTGCAGGTGCTGCATCGGGCGGTGTAATGGATGCATCAAATTTATTGAAGCCTTTGTTATCGTCCGGCGAAATTCGTTGCATGGGTTCAACAACGTATCAGGAGTTCCGTGGAATTTTTGATAAGGATCGCGCTTTATCTCGTCGTTTCCAAAAGGTTGACGTGGATGAACCAAGTGTTGATGAAACTTACCAAATTTTGAAAGGCTTGAAGAGCCGTTTTGAAAAGCATCACAACTTGCGCTATACCGATGCCGCATTGCGTTCAGCGGCAGAATTGGCCGCGCGTTACATTAATGATCGTTTCTTGCCCGATAAAGCAATTGATGTCATTGACGAAGCCGGTGCTTATCAACAATTGCAACCAGCGAGCAAGCGCAAGAAAACAATTGGCGTGACAGATGTTGAAAATGTTGTCGCAAAAATTGCGCGAATTCCACCAAAAAGTGTGTCGTCTTCTGATAAAGAACAATTGCGCAAATTAGATCAGAATTTGAAGATGACGGTATTTGGTCAGGATGATGCAATTGATACTTTGGCGACTGCGATTAAATTATCGCGTGCTGGTTTGGGAGCAACGGAAAAGCCCATTGGCTCTTTCTTGTTCTCTGGTCCAACCGGTGTTGGTAAAACAGAAGTGTCCCGCCAGCTTGCCAAAGCCATGGGCATGGAATTAATTCGCTTCGATATGTCCGAATATATGGAGCGTCACACTGTATCGCGTTTGATTGGTGCGCCTCCAGGTTATGTTGGTTTTGACCAGGGCGGTTTGTTGACTGATGCAATTAACAAGCAACCCCATTGCGTGTTGTTGCTCGATGAAATTGAAAAAGCGCACCCGGAAGTTTTCAATTTGCTGTTGCAAGTTATGGATCACGGTACGCTCACAGACAACAATGGTCGTAAAGCGGATTTCCGTAATGTCATTTTAATTATGACCACCAACGCCGGTGCGGATGTGATGAGTCGCGCTTCAATCGGCTTCACCCATCAGGATCATACAACTGATGGTATGGAAGCGATTAAGAAGATGTTTACGCCCGAGTTCCGTAATCGTCTGGATGCAATTGTACAGTTTGGTTCATTGACCTTGGCAACCATCAAAACTGTGGTGGACAAGTTCCTGATGGAATTGCAAACCCAGTTGGACGACAAACATGTTACCCTGGAAATCACCGAAGATGCGCGCGAATGGCTGGCGATCCATGGTTATGATGTGCAAATGGGTGCTCGCCCAATGGCGCGTTTGATCCAGGATAAGTTGAAAAAACCATTGGCAGAGGCAATCCTGTTTGGCGATTTATCCCATGGGGGTGGGACTGTGGAGGTCGATTTGGACCCAATTACCGATCAATTGGATATCCATATCGCTGCCAAACAGCCGTCACAGCAGACCGTGAAAGTATAACGATGTAAAAATATGATGTTTGATGGTGAGAGAAACAAAAAGCCGCTGGAAAGCGGCTTTTTTTATGGCTTCAGTTTGCGAGAATAATCGCTTGAAGCAGTGCGCTACATTATTAACGAGCGCGATAGGTAATACGACCTTTGGTCAAATCATAAGGTGTCATTTCTACTTTCACCTTATCGCCAGTCAGGATGCGGATATAGTTTTTGCGCATTTTGCCTGAAATGTGGGCTGTTACCACATGTCCGTTTTCCAATTTAACGCGGAAGGTAGTATTTGGGAGTGTATCAACGACTTCGCCATCAAACTCAATATTGTCTTCTTTTGCCATGCGGCATAATCCTCAGGTGTGACTAAAATGTGTGGGAGGTAAAATAGGCGCGAATTGTGCCTGAAATAGCCAGCACAGCCAAGAGAAAAGCATCAATAGGTGCCTTTTTTCCTTCATTAAGGCGCAATTTTCCACTAATTAAGGCGTAGCCAGCGACGATTGATCAGCAATTCCAACGGGCGATAGTCCGTTTTGTAGTTCATTTTCTCGCACTGTTTAATCCAGTAACCCAGATAGACATAACTCAAATCAAGCTCTTTGGCTTTTTGGATTTGCGCCAAAATCGCAAATTTGCCCAAACTCCGTTCGCTCATATTGGCATTGTAAAAGGTATAAACTGCGGAAAGGCCGTCGTCTAAATAATCGCAGACCGAAACCCCAATCAGCTCGCCCTCCAAACGAAATTCCAAATAGCGGGTTGAACCCCATTCGCTGGTTAAAAACGCTTTATATTGCTCTTCGGACGGCGGATACATATCTCCGTCCTGGTGACGGCTTTCGATGTAGCGCGAATAAAGGTTGTAGTGTTCCAGGGTATCGATACGCGTCGCTGTTGTGATGCTGAGATCCTGGTTTTTCTGCCAACAGCGGCGTTGGCTGCGATTGGGCTGGAACATATTTACCGGGATGCGGCACGACATGCATGCCTGACAGTTGGAGCATTGAGGGCGATAAAGGTGGCCACCACTGCGTCTAAATCCCAACAGGGAAAGCTGGCTGTAAAGATTAACATCAATAACCGCTTCCGGATCGACAAATACGGTTGTCGCCTGCTCCCCATCAATATAACTGCACGGATGTGGTTGGGTGGCAAATAATTTCAGTGTCGAAAGATCGGTCATATCGGCCTCTCTATGTTCTCGCTTCTATCGTCAGATTTGAGCTTAACCAATTTATGGAATTAAGTCCTGACCAGTTTGGAGGATAGTTGGGTTGAACTTTTACAAAGTTTATCAGGAGTTGCTGGAATTCTTCACGCGGAATTTCAACCGCTCCCAAACTAAATAGATGATCGTTTGCAACCTGGCAATCAATAAGTTGGAAATCCCACGCCAAAAGTTGTTGTACCAAATATGCAAAGCCAACTTTGGATGCATTATCTGCACGGCTAAACATGGATTCGCCAAAAAATATTCGCCCCAGCGCCATTCCATATAAGCCGCCAACTAATTCTTCGCGTTCACCATTTTGTCGCCACACTTCCACTGAGTGTGCGAAGCCAAGTTTGTGGAGGGCGGAATAGCCCGCGATAATTTCTTCGCTAATCCATGTGCCATTTGCGTAATCTCGCGGCGCGGCACAGGCACGCATGACATCACTAAAACAGTGATCGAATGAGACACGGTAAGTTCCGCTACGTATAACTTTACGCAAGCTTTTGGATATGTGTAATTGTCCGGGATAAATCACGGTGCGCGGACTTGGGCTCCACCACAAAATAGGATCGCCAGGATTAAACCAGGGAAAAATCCCGTGATGATAAGCCGCCAAAATTCTTTCGGGTGAAAGATCACCACCAGCGGCCAATAATCCATTAGGTTCATTCAGCGCAAGTGCAGGTGAAGGGAATAATGTGTTAGCAGGATTTAACCAGGGTATTTGTGTCATGGCGATAAATGGTGCTTACCTAAAATGAAGCTACAAATAAGTTTTCGTTTATATAGTCACATATTTTCAGGCGACTTGTCATAAGCCGGGAATAAAAAATAAAAATTAATGAAGAATTGGCGTGATTTTTGTGTGTAATTTGATATGTCATTGGCAAATAGGAAACTGCCAAAATTTTGAATTTTATTAGCATACATTTTTATTTTTACAGCTATGCTTAAGCAAGGGTTTGAAAGTTGTAGTAATAGTTTTTTCAGCATCGGTTTGTGTGTGTTTGCAATCTGGTTATCAGTTTGCAGCAATTGCAGTATTAATCGCTTGGTTGAGGTAAATTATGAGCATTTTCAGTCACTACCGTGAGCGTTATGAAGCTACGCAACAGGAAGAGCTAAGCATCAAGGAATATCTTGATTTATGTAAAAAGGATCCGAGTGTCTATGCCTCTGCTGCCGAGCGTATGCTTATGGCCATCGGGGAACCTGAAATGGTTGATACCGCTTCTGATCCTCGCCTCAGTCGAATCTTCTCCAATAAAATTATCAAGCGCTATGAAGCCTTTGGTGATTTTTACGGAATGGAGGAGTGCATTCAACAAATAGTGTCGTTTTTTAAACACGCGGCACAAGGTTTGGAAGAGAAAAAACAAATCCTTTATCTGCTTGGTCCTGTTGGCGGTGGTAAATCATCGCTGGCAGAAATGCTTAAAACCTTGATGGAAAAAATGCCCATCTACTGCATCAAGGGTTCTCCGGTATTTGAATCGCCATTAGGGTTATTTAATCCAGAAGAAGATGGCAAGATTTTACTTGAAGATTACGGTATCCCGACCCGTTATATAAAAACCATTATGTCGCCCTGGGCTGCAAAACGTTTGCAGGAATTCCATGGCGATATTACGCAATTTAAAGTGGTAAAAATTTACCCGTCAATTCTCAATCAAATTGCGATTACCAAAACAGAACCTGGCGATGAAAATAATCAGGATATTTCTTCGCTTGTCGGAAAGGTTGATATTCGCCAGTTGGAAGAGTTCCCACAAAATGATCCCGATGCCTATAGTTTCAGCGGTGGCTTGTGCCGCGCAAACCAGGGGCTGATGGAATTCGTAGAAATGTTCAAGGCGCCAATTAAAGTATTGCATCCCTTGTTAACCGCAACGCAAGAGGGCAACTTCAATAGCACCGAAGGTTTAGGCGCAATTCCGTTCGATGGCGTTATTTTGGCTCACTCAAACGAATCTGAATGGCAAAATTTCCGTAACAACAAAAACAATGAAGCCTTTATTGATCGCGTTTATATTGTCAAAGTGCCTTATTGTTTACGTGTTAAAGAAGAGATGTTGATTTACGAAAAGCTGTTGCAAAATAGTTCGCTGTCAAAAGCACCTTGCGCGCCTGATACCTTGCGCATGCTGGCGCAATTTTCTGTGTTATCCCGTATTAAAGAACCGGAAAACTCCAACGTTTTTTCCAAGATGCGTGTTTATGATGGTGAAAACTTAAAAGACACAGATCCAAAGGCAAAATCTTTGCAAGAGTATAAAGATGCTGCCGGAGTCGATGAGGGCATGACTGGACTTTCTACTCGCTTTGCATTCAAAATTCTGTCAAAAGTTTTTAATTTTGACCCCACAGAAATTGCAGCGAATCCTGTGCACCTGATGTATGTGCTTGAGCAACAAATTGAACAGGAGCAATTCCCTAAAGAGGTGCAAGAGAAGTATCTCAATGGTCTAAAAGAATACATTTCTCCCAAATATGTCGATTTCATTGGTAAAGAAATTCAAACGGCTTATTTGGAATCTTATGCTGAATACGGACAAAATATTTTTGATCGTTACGTCACTTACGCAGATTTCTGGATTCAAGACCAGGAGTATCGCGATCATGAAACCGGTGAAATACTTAATCGTGCATCCTTAAACGAAGAGCTTGAGAAAATTGAAAAGCCGGCAGGAATTAGCAATCCAAAAGATTTCCGCAATGAAATTGTGAATTTTGTTCTGCGTGCAAAAGCAAATAATTCTGGCAAAAGTCCTGATTGGCGAAGCTATGAAAAGTTGCGCACTGTGATTGAGAAGAAAATGTTCTCCAATACAGAAGATCTTTTACCGGTTATTTCCTTTAATGCAAAAGCTTCTGCGCAAGACAAGAAGAAACATCAGGATTTTGTACAGCGCATGGTGGAGCGCGGTTACACCGAGAAACAGGTGCGTTTGTTGTCTGAGTGGTATTTGCGGGTAAGAAAATCGCAGTAGTTTTTAAGGTTTAATCGGGAATCGTCATCCCCTGCGGGGATGACGATTCCCAGATAAACAAGCAATAGATGTGAAAGAACGTTTTAATTTTCTTTGTATAAGGGTTAATCATGAGTTATATCATTGACAGACGCCTTAACGCTAAACACAAGAGCGCCGTAAATCGTCAACGTTTTTTGCGGCGCTACCGCGAGCAAATTCAAAAATCTGTTTCTGATGCTGTGAGTAGCCGTTCTATTAAAGATATTGATAAAGGCGGTAAAGTCAGCATACCCACAAAAGATATTGGCGAACCTGTGATTTACCATGGCAGCGGTGGACATAACACGCGCGTGCTTCCCGGGAATAAACAATTTTCAGCGGGTGACAAAGTTAACCGACCACAAGGTGGGGCAGGTGGTGCGGGTGGAAAAAATGCCAGCGATTCCGGTGAAGGTGAGGATGATTTTTCTTTTACGCTCTCACAAGAAGAGTTCCTTGATTTTATGTTTGACGGTTTGGAATTGCCCAATTTAATTAAGCGGCAATTGTCCGGCGTTGAAGAATTTAAAAAAGTGCGCGGTGGAATTGCTAATGAAGGGCAGCCTGGACGCATCAATATCGTCCGCTCACTTCGCGCTGCCAATATGCGTCGTATTGCGTTAACTGCGGGTAAGCGCAAGCGATTACTTGAGTTGGAGGAACAGTTAAATCTTCTTGATCAACAAGAGGAATCAAAGCGTGATCCGATAAAACGGCAAATGCTCCTTGATGAAATGCAAAAACTTTCCCATGCGATAAAACGCACGCCCTGGTTGGATACCTTCGATTTAAAATACAACCTGCAAGTTAAACAGCCTGTGCCGCGTTCAAAAGCAGTTATGTTTTGCATCATGGATGTATCTGGTTCAATGGACCAGGCAACCAAAGATATTGCCAAACGTTTTTTTATTCTGCTGTATTTATTTTTGCAACGGAATTATGAAAAAACAGACATTGTTTTTATTCGTCATCACACTAGCGCAAAAGAAGTCGATGAGGATGAATTTTTTCACTCGCGTGAAACGGGCGGCACCGTTGTTTCCAGTGCGTTAAAACTTATGCGAGAAATTATTGATGATCGTTATTCTCCCAATGAGTGGAACATCTATGGTGCGCAAGCGTCGGATGGCGATAACTGGGGAGATGATTCCGCAAATTGCAAAGAGCTAATGGGTGAGGAATTATTGCCTCTATGTCAATATTATTCATACATTGAAATTACCCCCAATGACCATCAGGCTTTATGGCACACCTATGAGGAAATCCATAAAGAAAACTCTGACAAATTTTCACTGCAACATATTATTGGCATTGAAGATATATATCCTGTCTTTCGTGAGCTTTTTCATAAGAAGGTCGCATGAAATCATCTGCCGAAAAATCATCACCTTTATTCACGTCATCAGAATGGAATTTTGAATTAATTCGTGAATGCGATCAGGCTATTGGTGAAATTGCCAAAGAGTTTGGCCTTGATACTTATCCCAACCAAATCGAAGTGATTAGTTCCGAGCAAATGATGGATGCTTATGCAGCCGTGGGTATGCCCATTGGCTACCACCACTGGTCTTACGGTAAGCAATTTCTCAGTACAGAGAACTCATACAAGCGCGGCCAGATGGGTTTGGCTTATGAAATTGTGATTAATTCCAATCCTTGCATCGCTTACTTGATGGAAGAAAACACCATGACCATGCAGGCTTTGGTCATCGCTCATGCTTGTTATGGACACAATTCTTTTTTCAAAGGTAATTATTTATTCAAAACCTGGACTGACGCAGATTCTATTATTGATTATTTGGTGTTTGCAAAAAATTACATCAGCAAGTGCGAGGAACGATATGGGATTGCAGAAGTAGAAGCGATTTTAGATTCCTGTCACGCACTTATGAATTACGGAGTGGATCGATACAAGCGTCCATATCCTATTTCGGCCCATGATGAAGAGTTGCGCCAAGCTGAGCGTGAAGAATATTTACAAAAACAGGTCAATGATTTGTGGCGAACTATTCCAAAGTCAGCCAATGGAAAAGCAGAGAAAAATATTCCGCATTTTCCCGCGGAGCCACAGGAAAATATTTTATATTTTTTGGAAAAAAACTCTCCCTTGCTGGAGCCCTGGCAACGTGAAGTTATTCGTATAGTGAGGAAGATTGCCCAGTATTTTTATCCGCAGCGCCAAACGCAAGTAATGAATGAAGGCTGGGCGTGCTTTTGGCATTACACCTTGTTAAATGAAATGTATGATCGTGGTTTGGTAACCGATGGTTTTATGCTGGAGTTTTTGCAATCACATACCAGCGTTATCGCACAACCTGCTTATGATAGCCCTTATTTTAGCGGTATTAATCCCTACACATTGGGTTTTGCAATGATGACGGATATTCGCAGGATATGCGAAAACCCTACCGCTGAAGATCGTATCTGGTTTCCTGATATTGCAGGCAGTAATTGGAATGAAACTTTGCATTTTGCGATGAGAAATTTTAAAGACGAAAGTTTTATACTGCAATTTTTATCACCCAAGGTTATGCGTGATTTAAAACTATTTAGTATTGTTGATGACGATCAACAAGAAAAAATAGAAATATCTGCAATCCATGATGAAAGCGGATTTAAAAGGCTGCGGGAGACTTTGGCAGGGCAATATAATTTGGGTAATCGTGAACCCAACATCCAGATTTATGATGTGAACGTACGTGGCGACCGCTCTTTAACCCTGCATCACACTATGCACAATAGAAAACCTTTGGCTGAATCGGTTGGGGAGGTGCTAAAACATTTACATCGTCTGTGGGGATTTGATGTGCATTTGCATTCGTTGGATGGCGATGAAATTCAACAAAGTTTCCATTGTCCGGCGAGAGATTGAAAGAACGGATGAGTTTGACAGAAAAGCTAAGGAATAAAATAAATGTTATAAAAAGGGAGTCGTCATCCTCGAACCAGGTGTTCCCCTTGGCGAGGAACCATCAAGTTGGCGCTCAAGCTCCAAAAAAATGGATTCCCGCTAAGGGAAACGCCTGGTTCGGGAATGACGATAAAAGTTAAAAATTATAGATCATCCAAATATTTTTCCGCATCCAGCGCCGCCATACAGCCTGCACCCGATGAGGTAATCGCCTGGCGATACACATGGTCTGCAACATCACCTGCTGCAAATACGCCAGGGATATTCGTTGCCGTTGCATTACCGTTCAGACCACTTTGTACTTTGATGTAACCGTCTTTCATATCAAGTTGACCGGCGAAAATATCAGTATTGGGTTTGTGACCAATGGCGATAAATACGCCTGCAACGTCAATTTCGCGCAGCTCACCATCTTGCGTACTTTTTAAGCGCAAACCAGTTACGCCGGCATCGCTACCCAGGACTTCATCCAATTGATGATTCCAGATAATTTTTACATTTCCGTTTGCCGCTTTTGCAAATAATTTGTCTTGCAAAATTTTCTCTGACTTCAATTTATCGCGACGATGAATCAAGGTCACTTCGCTGGCGATATTGGACAAATAAAGTGCTTCTTCAACAGCAGTATTGCCGCCGCCAACAACCGCAACTTTTTGACCGCGATAGAAGAAACCATCACAGGTTGCGCAGGCACTTACACCGCGGCCTTGATAAGCTTCTTCAGATGGCAAGCCCAAATATTGGGCCGACGCACCAGTTGCAATAATCAGCGCATCACAGGTATAGGTGTTGGAGCCGACCAGCTTAAAGGGACGCTCGGTCAATACAGTTTCATGGATGTGGTCAAAAATGATTTCTGTATTAAAACGCTCGGCATGCTCTTGCATTTGCACCATCAAATCCGGACCTTGCAAATCGTGCACACCGCCTGGCCAGTTCTCCACTTCAGTGGTGGTTGTCAATTGTCCGCCTTGTTGCATCCCGGTGATGATCACTGGTTTCAGGTTGGCGCGGGCAGCATAAATAGCAGCGGTATAGCCCGCAGGGCCTGAGCCGAGAATAATTAAACGGTGGTGTTGTACGTCGCTCATGGTGGTTCCTTAAGTCGTTCAATAATGAGGATGTTGCACAGATGGGGGCATAATAGGCGAATCCTACGGCCTGCGCAAAATTGTATGTGTTAATACGAAAGATTGGGGAAAGCTATGGATAAGATTATGGCTCACAATAGTCAGCCTAACCTGTTTTGCCAAACGCTCTTGGTTATAATTCCTGCAAATCGGTAGACCTGTTGATCTTTATGTCCTTAAAACCACCTTCAGTCGTTGATTCACCTTGCGTTCGCAATTGTTGCCTGAACGAAGATGATATTTGCCTGGGCTGTGGCCGCACGTTGCGCGAAATCACATGTTGGAGTACCAGTGATGATGCTGGCAAACAGGCAATTCTTATCGCTGCTGCAGAGAGAAGGGCACTTATCCGTCTGCGGCAAAAACCTGTAGGTTAATCAGCAAGGTACAATCTTGCTATCCATAGATAACAATATTTTCCAGGCTTCAGCATTGTGGGATCGCAACAGCTGTTCAAATCCTTCATGTGCAATTGGCTTCGAAAATAAATACCCCTGCAATAAATCAGCACCACATTCGCGACAAAATTTTGCCTGTTCTTTGGTCTCAACGCCTTCGACAACTATTTTTAAATTCAAACTTTTTCCGAACACAATCATTGCACGCAGGATTCGGCTATCGTCAATATTTTCAGGGACACCTTGTACAAAGGTCCGGTCAATTTTGAGCGTGCGCGCAGGCAAGGCTTTTAAATATGCCATCGATGAATAACCGGTACCAAAATCATCAACAGAAATTTCCACACCATAACTTTGGATTTGTTGCAGAAGTTTTGCCGTGCTGGAAAAGTTTTCGATCAATACAGATTCGGTAATTTCCAATCCTATGCAATTACCTGGTATTTCGGTTTTATCCAGGTCACTTTTAATGGCGAGATGCAGTTCTTCATCAGTGAGCATTTGTGCGCAAACATTAATTCGTATATTGAATGCGCTATGTACCAGGTTTTGTGCGCGCCACTTTGATAGTTGCTGGCATACTTTTAAACGGCTGCGTGAATCAATTTCAACAATTAATCCTATCTCTTCTGCAAGACCGATAAAATCGCTGGGGGGTAAAACGCCACGAGTGGGATGATCCCAGCGAATCAAACTTTCTGCGCCGGAAATTTCCAGGGTTTTTGCATCGATGATGGGTTGGTAATAAACGAGAAAATGATCCGTTGGAATTAGTGAGCGCAATTCCTTTTCGAGTCGAATACGTTCTTGCACTTGCGCATGCAATGCAGACGAAAAAAAATGATAATTATTTTTTCCGTCACGTTTTGCGCGGTACATTGCCAGGTCTGCCGCTTTCAGCATGTCACCGGCGTTATTACCTGCGTCAGGATAAGTGGCCACACCAATGCTGGCGGAAATAAACTGCTCACTATTTTTTATGATGATAGGACGGCGCAGCTCTTCCAGTATGCGTTCAGCAAGTTGGACAACTGGATCTTGCGATTCAAAGTTGTGCGCAAGGATTGCAAATTCATCACCTCCCAAACGACAAACTATATCGCCATTGCGAACAACATGCAGCAGGCGACGTGCCACCTCTTTTAATAATTGGTCACCAGCGTCATGCCCCATGCTGTCATTAATAATTTTAAAATTATCAAGATCCAGGAAAAGCAGGGCGAGTTGATCATTAAGACGATTAGCGCGCGGAATTGCAGTGCGTAAACTTTCATCGAAATAATAACGATTGGCCAAGCCGGTCAGGGAATCATTTTCCGCGAGCGTGCGCAAGCGCTGGTGGCTTTCAAATAATTCGCGCTCCAATAAATGGCGTGTACGCGCATGCACAATCGCGCGGGTTAAATGTTTGTGTGAAATATCAGACTTGAATAACACATCCTGTGCGCCAGCTTCAATGCATTGTTGTTCAAGCTCGTCATTTTCCATAGCGCCCGTTAAAATAATAATTGCGGCGTGGTGATTGGGATTACGCACCAACAACCGTAAGGTATCAAGACCATCCATATCTGGCAGACGGTAATCTAATAAAACGGCATCAAAATCAGACGCTTCAAATTCAATGAGCCCATTAGTCGCTGAGGATGCCTGTGTAATTTGAATATTCCATTCTGTTTTTTTAAAGGTTCGAACGATTGCTTGCCGGTCAAGCTCATTATCATCAATTAAAAGCAGCTTCATTAAATTGACTCCATGTGACTACTGGGCGAGTGTGCTGGGCATTTCTACTATGCGCCAATAATGATTAAGCAAGCCAACCACTTGTAAAAAATCATTATCCATTCGCTGTTTTAATAAATAACCTGCAACGTGTTCGCGATAGGCCGCAAAAATATCTTCATCCGATTTTGACGTAGTCAATACAAAAACGATGGCTTGGGTAAGTGCAGGGTCTGATCGTATTTCTTCCAGGAATTCCAGGCCGTTCATTCGCGGCATATTGAGGTCGAGCAAAATAATATAAGGAGAGGGAATTCCACCAGAGCGTAATAATTCGATAGCTTCCAAGCCATCCCGTGCACGGTAAATCGGGTTGAGCAATTTCAATTTTTGCAATGCACGCTTCAAGGCTGTTGCATCAATATCGTCGTCTTCTACCATAAGCAGGTTGACGGCTTTGCACTCTTTATCTTGTGTTGTTGGGTAGACTCGTTCAATCATTTTCTTGTCTCCTGCGAATATTTTTAGGCCAACTAAAGCTGAAGCAACTACCGCGTCCTGCCGATTTTATTGTGATAGTACCGCCATAGGTTTCTACCAGTTTTTTAATAAGCGCCAACCCCATACCACTACCTTCCAGTTCGTCGCGCGGTTTTAACGTTTGGAACATACCAAATATGCGGCTATGGAATTTTTCGGGAATTCCGGGGCCATCATCCATAACGCTAAATTCAAAATAGCCATCGTTGATAGCGCGAGAACTGAGTTGGATAACACCATTTTCTTTGTCGTGATGTTTAATAGCGTTAGAAAAAAGATTGCGAATAATAAGTTCAAAAGGGGTGCTAAGTGTTGTAAATGTAGGAAGCGTATTACCTAGCTCCAAATGTAACCCGGATTTATTATTCTGGATTTCAAAAATATCTTTGGCCATTTGGTTTACATCAATCTCGACCAATTGTCCTTCTACTTTTCCGGCGCGATAAAATATTAATAAGTCGTCCAATAACTTTTCCATGCGCTGGATTCTATTGCGCAATAATCCGGTGTGTTCCACCACAGATGAAATTTCATTGCTGGCGAGATCTTCTTCAATCCAGGTTGAAAGTTGTGCTATTCCGCGCAAAGGTGATTTGAGATCGTGCGAAGCGACGTAAGCAAATGTTTCCAGCTCTTTATTGCTGCGCTCCAGTTCCTGGTTGCTATGTTCCAATTCTACTTTTCGTTGCTCAAGCATTTCTGCATTTGCTATAGCGTCAGTAATATCGCGTTTTATGGCAGATATGCCAACAATATTGTCATCAATATCTTTAATGGGGGAGAGGGTGATGGAAACATTAATCAAACGGCCATTTTTACAACGCCTTATGGTTTCAAAATGTTTAATTACAACGCCTGCGCGTACTTGCGCAAGCAACATGTCTTCCTCATGGACAAGTTCAGGAGGAAAAACCAACTCTTTGATCTGTTTTCCAATAGTTTCGGCGGCACTGTAACCAAACATATTTGTGGCACCGATATTCCAGCTTGTAACAATTCCCGTAGGGGTTTTACTGATAATTGCATCCTCAGAAAACTCTACAATCGCCGAGCGTAAAACTTCCAGGTTGTGAATTTTAGCTAATGCTGATTCTTCGCGAGTTACATCAATAGTAGTGCCGAGCATGCGCAGCTGATTGTTTTTCATGCGTTCAATTTTCGCTTTTGCTTGCAGGTGTTTGATCGTTCCATCGGGTTGGATAATGCGAAACTTGCATGAATAGGGAGTCAGGTTTTGGATGGATTCCTGAAATGTTTTTTCAGTATTTTTTAGGTCGGTAGGATGGATGCACTGTGTCCAGGCATGATAATCAGAAGTAAAATAATTTTTATTGCGGCCATATATGTCAAACATGGCTTCATTCCAAATTAATCTTCCTTCCTCAACAATATATTCCCATATGCCTATTTGATTGATGCGTGTCGTTAATTCCAAACGTTCACGGCTTTCATTCAAGGCAATATCCGCATTGCGGCGTTCGGTAATATCAACGATAGACGCTAATACTTTCATTCCTTCTTTTGTATCAACAGGGGCCAAACCTATCTCTAAAGGAAATTCTGTTCCATCGCAACGCAAACCAAATAATTCACGACCTGCACCCATGATGCGCGGCGAAGGATTTTTAAAAAAAGATTCACGATTGTGCGCATGTGACTTGGCAGCTTCATGGGGAATAAGCTGCTCGATTTTTTTTCCTAATAATTCGCTGCGTTCATAGCCAAAGATTTTTTCAGTTTGTGCATTTACGGTTTCAATAATGCCATTATCGTTAACCATAATAATGCCATTTGGCATGGCTTCGAATACTTGCAGCATACGTGTTTCAAGATTCCTACGCGCGGCAAAGCTTTCACTAAATACTTCCAGGGCGCGCGCCATATCACCAATTTCCTGCGGTTGATCCAAAAATGGAATTGGCTGAGTTTGTGTTTCATGGGCTATTGCCAACATGGTCCGCCGAATTTTTTGCAATTGTGAGGTCAGGCTACGGGTAATTAAGCTTGATACGGTCAAACCTGCAATTAAAAATACGGTAACAATGACAATAACGAGTTGCCTTGCTTCTTCCTCTGTGCGCGCAACGGCTCCGTTTAAGTTAGTGATATTTTCCTGGGCTTGATAGTTTATGTTTTCAAGCACTTCCTCTATCGCAAGAACGTATTTTTGCCCCTCATAGACGGTGCGTATTGAATATTGTTCAACATTTTTAGCTTCCAAAAATCTCCATGATTCAATATTAAATTTTTTCCAATCATCAATAGTGGCCGCCAGTTTGGTTAACGCCGGATTGAGTGCAGCGTTATTTTTGCGAATAAACTCCATATCAAGGTTAATTTGTTGTTCTACTGCATCCAGTTGTTGCGGAACCTTGTAGGACATTAAGTTTTCTTTCTGGATGGCAATATTTTTAAGTTGTCGATTGGCGCTATTAATTTCATTTTTAATCCGCTGCACAGCATTGCTGATTTGTAAGGGCCTCTCATAAAGTTCATGGGTGATTCCAGACACTGTATGGATTTGCATAAACGCAATCGACCCTATGGCGATTACCAATATCGACATAAAACCAAAGCCCGTCACGATGCGATTGAAAAAATTAAGCCGGTTGAATGCGTCAATGGCAGGTTGATAGACATAGGTAATAATGGCAAAGGATAAAACACTTAAGGCTATGGCACTTTGGGGAGCCATCTTGATGCCCAACCATACAAAAGCAGGCACTAATCCTATGCCGTGACCCAAAATTGCAATAAGGGTAATGGTAAGTGTGATCAAATTTAGAAATACGATAGGGATGACCAAGAAATTTTTTGATGACTTAAACAGTAATAGGGAAATACTGGTAATGAGAAGACATAGGGCGGTAGTAGGCAGCATTATTCCGCCATTTGTGGCGTTGATTACTCCTGGGATAAACCAATAATTAATATTGAGCTGGGCGCTGCCCAATAATTCAAATAATGTCAGTCCGCTTAACAGCCCTGTAAATGCTGCGCAAATTTTTACTAAAATAATTTTTTGTCGCAATAACGCTATAAGGGCTATGCCAGATAAAAATATACAAATGGCTGTGTTATACGCCATTTGGATAATGGCCTGTTGTGCTGAGCCAAAGGCATCGGGATAATTCCAGGCAACTATTACACTGGTGCCAAGAACGCACAAAACAATTGCGATCACTGCAACAATGGGCGTAGCTTTTTTTATGGGTTGGGGTGTAATACTTTCTTGTGCACTCATGCTTATCTCTGCTTCCATATCTTGAGATCAAGATCACCGGGAACTTTTCGTGCATCCACCTATTGATGTTTTGAATGCGCAACCTTTCACAGGTGTAAAAATATTGGACTTATTTTCAATTGAAATTGCGCTACATAATAAGCAGCATAATTAAGTGTATAACCTCTCTTCAAATAGTACAGGGAGTTATTATCTAAATGTTATTACAAGGCTTTACATGCCGTTAGCCCACACAGTTTTCAGGGATTTATTCATTTAAATTTTCATTCTTATAAGTGTCCTAATTAAATTTTAATTTTTTAAGTAACAAACTATTTGAATAGAGAGCACTTCCAGCAATTTCCATGCGGGTTATGACGACGAGCAACGCAATCCCGCGCAGACATCTTCGTCATTTAAGTTATGGCAAAACTCCAGTTGTGGCGTTTTTGGGGTAAGGCTGGCGGTGTTAAAAAGCTGTCTTTTTAAGCTGCGCGGGCATTCCGCAATTTGTTACACTGCGCGCCTTTTTTAAGCGCCGCTGATCCTGGCTTTAACCGCAGCTTGTGAGATTCCAACTATGTCGACCCCTAACTTCGCCAATATCCGTATCGTTTTGGTTAATACCACTCATCCCGGCAATATTGGTGGTGCAGCCCGCGCCATGAAAAATATGGGGTTATCGCGCCTGTATTTGGTGGCGCCGAAAGAATATCCCTCCGATAAAGCAGTGTGGCGCTCAGCGGGCGCTACGGATGTCCTGGATAACGCGGTGGTCGTGGAAACCCTGGATGACGCAATTGGTGGATGCTCACTGGTCGTTGGCACCAGCGCCCGTGAGCGTCGTATCCCCTGGCCACTGCTTGACCCGCGTGAATGTGGGGAGAGCGTTTGGGTAGAGGCAGGCCAGCATGAGGTGGCGATTGTATTTGGTCGTGAAGATCGTGGTTTGACGAATGAAGAGCTGCATAAATGTAACTATCACGTCCATATTCCCGCTAATGAAGAATATTCCTCACTTAACCTTGCGACCGCAGTGCAGGTGATTTGCTACGAAGTTCGCATGGCGTTTTTGAAGGCGACTGAAGGCAAAACCCTGCCGAATCACAGCTGGGACATGCCGCCAGCAGATTCAACAGCCCTGGAAAACTATTACGAGCATTTGGAGCAAACCCTTGCCGGGCTTGGCTTTCTCGACCCTGAAAACCCGAAGCAGACCATGACTCGCTTGCGCCGTATGTATAACCGGGTGCGTATGGACCAAATGGAGCTGAATATTTTGCGCGGTGTACTTACCGCAATGCAGAACTACGTTTATTACACCAATAAGGTGGTTGGAAAACTCGGTATTGCTCCCGGGATTGACGCACTTCGCGAAGCTGCCAAGGCTGAAGACAAGACCCCCGAGGCTTAAAAAACGCTCGCGAATAAGCTTACGCCATATTAGGCGTTGGAAAACCTTGAATAGTTGAGTAAAATGGTAGGATATAGCTTTTAGGGCTAATTTGGTAACTCAACAGATCAGGGTTTTCATATGCGACTCACCACGAAAGGACGTTATGCGGTTACTGCCATGCTGGATTTGGCCCTCCATACGGATCGTGGGCCAGTAAGTTTGGCTGATATTTCTGCGCGCCAGGGTATTTCCTTATCTTATCTTGAACAGTTATTCGCGCGTTTGCGCCAGTGCAACCTGGTTCAGAGCGTGCGCGGTCCAGGTGGGGGGTATCGTTTATCGGAAGAAACCACCCGGATTTCTGTTGCCCAGGTTGTGGATGCGGTAAGTGAATCCCTGGATGCGACTCGCTGTGAAGGTAAGGGGAATTGCCATGAAGGTGAGGTATGCCTAACCCATCATTTGTGGGAAAGCCTCAGTGAGCAAATCCACCAGTTTTTAAGCAATATCAGCTTGGCGGATTTGGTTGCGCGTGGCGATATCCAGGCGGTACGTGAGCGGCAGGACAGTCGTTTACAGCAAGGTCTCAAGCCGGAAAACCATATAGCCCTCAGTGAAATTTTGTAAGTTGTATTGAACCAACCGTTCGGGATCGCGAGTGACTCTTAATTCTCAACCACCATTTTTTCGCAAGCCGGTCTATCTGGATTACGCCGCGACTACGCCGGTAGCACCTGAAGTGGCTACAAAAATGGCAGGATGTTTGACGTTGGAGGGTAATTTCGCCAATCCCGCGTCCCGCTCGCATTTATTGGGTTGGCAGGCTGAAGAGGCGGTTGAAAATGCGCGCGGACAGGTTGCGCAGTTAATTGGTGCTGATCCACGGGAAATTGTATGGACAAGCGGCGCGACCGAAGCAAACAACCTCGCGTTAAAAGGTGTCGCAGAAACTTATCGTAAACAGCACAAAACTGGCGGCCATATTGTTGTATCGGCAATTGAACACAAAGCCGTGCTTGATCCGGTTACCTGGCTTGAAGAACAGGGTTTTGTGGTAACGCGCGTGCAGCCTGCGACAGACGGCATCGTCAACGAGGATTTACTGCAATCGGCTTTACGCGATGATACTTTTTTAGTCAGCATCATGCAGGTTAACAATGAGTTGGGATGTATTAACGATATTAAGTCGCTCAGTGCACTCTGCAAAAACCGGAATATTTTGTTTCACTGCGATGCCGCACAAAGCGCTGGAAAAATCGCGATTGATGTAAAGAATTTGGGTGTGGATTTGTTGTCGTTATCGGCGCACAAATTTTATGGCCCCAAAGGTATTGGCGCGCTCTACGTGCGTCGTGCAGGTGATGTAAAAGTGGTCGCGCAAATCCATGGTGGCGGCCACGAGCGCAACATGCGTTCCGGTACGCTCGCAACGCATCAATGTGTTGGCATGGGCGAAGCCGCGGAACTTGCGCAAAATAATTTGGCCAGTGATGCCGAGCGCATCGCCGGTTTGCGCGATTTGTTATGGAAAGGTATTGCGGATTTACCGAATGTACAACGCAATGGATCAAGCACTCATTGCGTGAGTGGAATTTTAAATGTGGCTTTCGCCTCTTCAGAATCCCAAGGGAATGCAACCCAGGGTTATGACGGCGAAACACTTTTATTATCGCTGCGCGATTTAGCTGTTTCGAGCGGATCAGCTTGTAACTCGGCAAGTATGTCTCCCAGTTACGTGTTGAAAGCTATTGGGTTGAGCGATGCACAAGCGCAAGCATCGCTACGTTTTAGTGTGGGACGTTACACCACCCGTGAAGAAATTGAATTTGCGATTGAACACATTCGTAGTGTCATCGCCAAGCTGCAAAAAGCTTAAGGTACACAAAATGTCTGAACAAGTTGAACATCTCATCAAGAAAGAATATGCCGCTGGTTTTACCACGGACATCGTTTCTGAAACCTTGCCGCCAGGTTTGAATGAGGATGTTATTCGTTTCATCTCCGCCAAAAAAAATGAGCCTGAATGGTTGCTTGAATGGCGATTAAAAGCTTATCAGGCATGGTTGGAAATGACCGAGCCAGAATGGGCCCATGTGAAGTATGACGATATAGATTTCCAGGCGGTTTCCTATTATTCCGCACCAAAATCAATGGATGACAAACCAAAAAGTTTGGACGAAGTTGATCCTGAATTATTAAAAACTTACGAAAAACTCGGCATTCCCTTACACGAACAGGCGGCACTTGCGGGTGTGGCGATGGACGTGGTGTTCGATTCGGTGTCAGTGGTAACCACTTTCCGTGAAAAATTATTGGAAGTCGGCGTAATTTTTTGCTCAATCAGCGAAGCCGTGCATAAATATCCCGAGCTGGTAAAAAAATATATTGGCTCAGTCGTTCCGCAAAAAGACAACTACTACGCCGCGTTAAACTCAGCGGTATTTTCTGATGGATCTTTCGTCTACATTCCAAAAGGCGTGCGTTGTCCAATGGAGTTATCGACTTATTTCCGTATCAACGAACAAAACACCGGCCAGTTTGAGCGCACGCTAATTGTGGCCGATGAAGGTTCGCATGTGAGTTATCTCGAAGGTTGTACCGCGCCCATGCGCGATGAAAACCAATTGCACGCTGCGGTTGTAGAATTAATTGCGCTCGATAATGCTGAAATAAAATATTCCACTGTACAAAACTGGTATCCCGGCAACGAAGAAGGCAAGGGCGGTATCTACAACTTTGTAACCAAGCGCGGCGTTTGCCACACCAACGCAAAAATTTCCTGGACGCAAGTTGAAACAGGCTCAGCCGTTACCTGGAAATATCCAAGTTGCGTGTTGCGCGGTGATAACAGTGTTGGTGAATTTTATTCAGTCGCACTGACGAATAATTTCCAGCAAGCCGATACCGGTACCAAGATGATCCACATCGGCAAAAACACTCGCTCAACCATTATTTCCAAAGGCATTTCAGCTGGTAAAAGCTCAAATGCTTATCGCGGCTTGGTGCGCATGAATCCCGGCGCAGAAGGTGCGCGCAATTACACGCAATGCGACTCATTATTAATCGGCGACAAATGCGGCGCGCATACTTTCCCTTACATCGAAAGTAAAAATCCGACAGCAGTGATTGAGCACGAAGCTACCACATCAAAAGTTAGCGACGACCAGCTCTTTCTTTGCCAGCAACGCGGCTTGGATGCAGAGAAAGCGGTGTCCATGATCGTTAATGGATTCTGTCGTGAAGTCTTTAAAGAATTACCGATGGAGTTTGCGGTTGAAGCCGGAAAATTATTGGAAGTGAGCCTTGAAGGTTCGGTTGGGTAAAAATTGCTTTGCCGTCATCCCTGTAGGGTATCCAGCGACTTGTAAAGCAAAAGGCACTGGATCCCCTGCGGGGATGACGAAAGAATAGATGTTATAAAATCGTCTTAGAAAATTATCGGATTAAAAACTTTATGTTACGTATTGAAAACCTGTTCGCCAAAGTAGAAGAGAAAGACATCCTCAAAGGTCTAAACCTCACCATCAATCCCGGTGAAGTCCACGCCATTATGGGCCCAAACGGCGCGGGTAAAAGTACTCTCGGTAATGTACTTTCCGGTCGCGACGGCTATGAAGTCACTGGCGGTTCAGTTGAATTTAACGGCAAAGATTTATTCGAACTTGAAATTGAAGAGCGCGCTCGCGAAGGATTATTTTTAGCATTCCAATATCCTGTAGAAATTCCCGGCGTAAGCAATATGGAATTTTTGAAAGCTTCGGTAGATGCAAAACGCAAACACCATGGTCAGCCAGAATTATCAGCCGTTGAATTCATGAAGCTCGCACGCGAAACCAGTAAACGTGTAAGCCTTGATCCAGCATTTTTAAAGCGCGGTGTTAACGAAGGTTTCTCCGGCGGTGAAAAAAAGCGCAACGAAATTATGCAAATGATGCTGTTGGAACCGAGCTTGTGCATCCTCGACGAAACCGATTCCGGTTTGGATATTGATGCATTGCAAGTTGTGGCTAACGGCGTCAATGAAATGCGCTCACCGGATCGCAGTTTTATTGTAGTGACTCACTATCAACGTCTACTCGATTATATTGTTCCGGATTATGTACACGTACTTGCTAATGGCCGCATCGTAAAAACTGGCGGCAAAGAACTGGCGTTGGAGCTGGAAGAAAAAGGTTACGCTTGGCTTGAAGAAGAGGCAGTTTAAGTCATGAGTGATTTTCAACAACAAGCCTTAAGGCTCGCTGCGCAACAACAAAGTCCCGCGTGGTTAGGCGACTTGCGTGCGCAAGCGGCGAATGATTGGTTTAATGTTGCGTGGCCAACACGCAAAACTGAACATTGGAAATATATGCCGCTTGTTTCCTTGCAAAAAAATATTCCGAATAGCTGGGCTACAACAACTGTATCTGCTGATGTGGCATCAGAGTTTATCGCTGTGGATGCCATTCGCTTGGTATTTGTAAATGGTGTGTTTGATCCTGTCAATTCAAGCGGCTTTTCAGAACAGTCAAGACCTGCGGAAATTGTGCGTTTTTCACAAGCCAATGATGAGCAACAGAAATTAATTGTCCAACATCTTGGCAAAGTTGTTGAAGGTTCGCAGCATGTGTTTGCAACCTTGAATAACGCTTGGGTGGATGATGGTATTTTAATCCATGTCCCACGTAACCAAACCTTATCGAAACCTGTTTACCTTGTACAGGTTTCCACACCGGAAGCACAGACAGTATCCGTTAACCAGCGCGTGTTGGTTGTGTTGGATGATGCTGCGCAAGCAGAAGTTATCGAACATTATATTTCCACCTCGGAAACGCAAAACAGTTTTGTAAATTCATTGACTGAAGTTGTTGTTGGCGACAATGCGCAATTACAGCATTACCGCTTGAATCTTGAAGAAGAAAATATCCAGCACATTGGCGCTGTGCATGTAAATTTAATGCGCAATGCGCGGTTACGTGGTTTTACCCTGGCGTTGGGAAGCAAATTGAAACGCATTGATTATCAAATTAATCATCGCGGCCAGGGCGCTGAGTTGAATTTGCAAGGTGTTTACCTGCCGCGTAACAATCAAATGGTGGATTACCACAGTAATGTGCAACATTGGGTTCCCCATTGCACGACCAGCGAAGTGTTCCGCGGAATTATCGCTGATTCGTCACAAGCTATTTTTAATGGTCGTATTTATATTCATCAAGATGCGCAAAAAACACTGGCGGAATTGAGTAATAAAAATTTGCTGACCTCTAACAAAGCTGAAATCAATACCAAGCCGGAATTGGAAATTTATGCGGATGATGTGAAGTGCGCTCACGGTGCAACCGTCAGCCAGTTAAATGCAACGGCACTTTATTATTTACAAAGTCGCGGTGTGTCGCGCACTGAAGCAGAAGTGATGATGAGTTTTGGTTTTATCAATGAGCTTTTGGAGCAGATTCCGGAAGTGGCAGTGCATGATTATTTATTCCCGCGTTTGGCTGCGCTTTTTGGGCGCGATCAATTATTAACTATGGCGGATGCGTGATGACTGCATTGTCAGTTGATATGAAAACAGTTGATACAAAACCTTTTGATGTTGAAAAGGTTCGTGCTGATTTCCCAATCCTTCATCAGGAAGTAAACGGGCAGCCGCTGGTTTATCTGGATAATGCTGCAACCACACAAAAACCAAATGCTGTTATAGATGCAATCAGCAATTACTATCGCACAGACAACAGCAATGTTCATCGCGGTGCCCATGCGCTGGCTGACCGTGCAACAGTGAAATTTGAAGCGGCGCGCACCAGGGTTGCAGAATTTATTAATGCGCCGGAAGCCAAACAAATTATCTGGACACGCGGTACAACAGAAAGCATCAATTTGGTTGCGGCGAGTTGGGGCAGGGCGAATTTAAAAGCGGGTGATCGCGTTTTAGTATCCGCGATGGAGCATCATTCCAATATTGTTCCCTGGCAATTAATTGCGCAGGTCACAGGTGCAACCGTTGAACCTGTTCCGGTTGATTCGACGGGCACAATTGATATGCAAATATTTGCTTCTATGTTAGACGCAAATGTAAAAATGGTTTCTGTTGGCCATGTTTCAAACGCGATGGGAACGATAAATCCCGTTGAAGATATTATCTCCCTCGCTCATGCGGTGGGAGCAAAAGTGTTAATCGATGGCGCGCAAGCTGTAAGCCATTGGTCTGTTGATGTCCAAAAACTGGATTGCGATTTTTACGTATTTTCGGCCCATAAATTATTTGGTCCAACCGGTTTGGGTGTGCTTTACGGTAAGCGCGATATTTTAGAGTCTATGCCTCCTTACCAGGGCGGCGGCGAAATGATTGAAACCGTCAGTTTTGCGTGCACAACTTACAATCAATTGCCCTACAAATTTGAAGCAGGCACGCCGGATATCGCAGGTGTGATTGGTTTTGGAGCAGCGATAGATTATTTAAACAATCTTGATCGCAAAGCTGCCGCTGCACATGAGCAGGCATTACTTAGTTATGCGGAAGAAAAAGCGCGTGAGACAGATGGTATTGAATTGATCGGTACCTCTGCACACAAAACCAGTGTGATGAGTTTTATGTTGAAAGGCGCACATCCAGCCGATGTAGGTGTCTTATTAGATAAACAGGGCGTTGCCGTGCGCACAGGAAATCATTGCGCGCAACCGATTATGGATCAATTTGGAATTCCCGGAACAGTGCGCGCCAGTTTTAGTTTTTATAATACGTTTGAAGAAGTTGATCGTTTGTTTGCTGCGATTGAAAAGGCAAAAATGTTTTTGTTGTGATTTTTAAAAAGGGGTCAGAGCCCTTTACATGTGAATTTTTATTGGATTAATAATCCTTAACATAAAGGGCTCTGACCCCTTTTAAAAAACGGTGATTATCATGAGCGTTGAAACATTTAATCCGCAACAGGAATCTGTTTCTGTAACTGCTGCGGCAGCTGCGCATTTTAGACGTCAGCTCAACAATCACGCGGAGGCAAAAGCTGTGCGTTTAAGCGTGAAACAAAGTGGCTGCACAGGCTGGATGTACGTGGTGGATTTGGTTCCCGAAGGCAAGGCCGATGATTTGCATTTGGCATTGGGCGAGGGGGCTGAATTGTTAATTGATCCAGCGGCCCTGCCTGTTGTTAGTGGAACCGAAATTGACTACGTTACCGAAGGTGTAAATCGCCAATTGAAATTTAACAATCCACGCGTAAAAGATTATTGCGGTTGTGGTGAGAGTTTTAGCGTTGCTAATTAATTAAAACAACCCCTCGGCAACTGCATCCTGCGTGGCTCTACCTCCCGCATCCATGCAGTCGTCCCAACCTCTCCTTGGAAAGGGGAAGGGCTTACAGATTTTCGGTGAAGACGATCAAGCTCCCTCTTCTTATCAAGAGGAGGGTTGGGATGGGGTTAAATATTTGAGAGTTGTTATGTCTGAAAGACGCATGGTGGTTGCGCTTGCCGATTGTCCTGCTCGTCGGGTGCCGGATGGCACACCAATTACCATTCCGCAGGATACTTTTGTCACTATCACCCAGGCCTTGGGTGGTAATTATACGGTGACCTATCACGGACAAATGGTTCGTGTGGATGGTACCGATGCAGATAAGTTGGGTCTTGAGTCAGAGACTATCAATTTTCCCGAGCCAACGGACGACAAGATTATTGAGTCGCAAGTCTGGCAAGCCCTGGGCAGTGTGTTTGACCCGGAAATTCCTGTTGACCTGGTTAACCTTGGTTTGATTTATGGTGTAAAGGTCGATCAGGAGAAAAAACACGTCGATATCCAAATGACCTTAACCGCACCCGCGTGCGGTATGGGGCCAGTGCTGGTGGGTGACGTGGAATATCGCGTGCGTAAAGTGCCCAATGTCAAATCGGTTAAAGTAGAGTTGGTGTTTGATCCACCCTGGGCGCGCCATATGATGAGCGAAGAGGCACAGCTCGAAACAGGTATGTTTTTCTAGGAAACCTGTCTGTTTTTCTGGTTTTGGCACGGGCATAATGCCGCCCTCAATCGAGATCGCCTTCCGTTAAATGCTGAAATGAGCCTTCAATGACCGAATTTGGTACAGATGTCACCGCCGAAGATATAGTTGATACCCTTAGTTTCTTTGATTCCTGGGAAGACAGGTATAAATACATTATCGACCTGGGCAAGGAACTTCCGCCCATGTCTGAGGATTTGCGTACCGAAGATCACATAGTCAGGGGCTGCCAAAGCCAGGTTTGGCTGGTGCATGAGATTCGGGATAATCGCCTGTTTTTCCAGGCCGATAGCGACGCTTTTATCGTAAAAGGCTTGTTGGCCGTGGTTTTGGCTGCTTACAACGGCAAGACTGCAGAGGCGATTCTGGCCGTGGATATCGAGGCTTATTTTGCCAGCCTGGACTTGCTGCAACACTTGAGTTCCACCCGCGGCAACGGACTCAAAGCAATGGTGAAACGAATTCAAGATACCGCTGCAAGTCTTTAATAATCTGTGATTTTTTCCCTTTTGGTGCATATAAAATCCGCTCAAACCCGCGTATAATCGCGGGTTTTGTATTTATGGGCTATCGGGCGAATTCCACCCGAGCCGTTTTGAGATAACTTTGGAGATTTACATGGCTGTTGAACAAACCCTTTCAATTATCAAACCTGATGCTGTAGCTAATAACCACATCGGTGAAATCGTTGCCCGCTTTGAAAAAGCAGGTTTGACCATCGCCGCCCAACGCATGATGCAATTGAGCCGCGCCCAGGCAGAAGGTTTTTACGCTGAGCACAAAGGTCGTCCATTTTTTGATGGTTTGGTTGATTTCATGACCTCTGGCCCGGTTGTTGTGCAAGTGTTGTCTGGCGAAAACGCTATTTTGGCAAACCGTGAATTGATGGGTGCAACTGATCCAGCCAAAGCGGCACCAGGCACCATCCGTGCTGATTTTGCAAAAGCTATCGATGCCAACGCGGTACACGGTTCAGATTCTCCAGCTTCAGCTGCGCGCGAAATTGCTTATTTCTTCGCGTCTAATGAAGTTATTGTTCGTTAACTATTTTTTTAGTTTTTTCTGCAGGATTTACCATGACTGAGCAAACCATCCCAACTTCTGATGCCGCACAGAATACCGCTGCCGGTGCTACAGGAGTTGCCGCTGTCGATATTGCTGTCGCGGGGGGCACAGTCAAGGTAAATCTGCTGGGTTTGTCTGAGGCAAAATTAATTGAATTTTTTGCGACCTTGGGCGAGCCAAAATTTCGCGCAATCCAGGTCCTTAAGTGGATTCACCAGCTGGGTGCAGATAACTTTGAGGACATGAGCAACGTGAGCAAAAGCTTGCGTGCAAAATTAAACGAATGCGCTGAAATTCGTCCACCGGAAGTTGTAAAACAATTGGATTCGGCTGATGGCACACGCAAATTTTTAATTCGTGTGTCCGGTAATAATGTTGTTGAAACTGTATTTATTCCCGATGGTGATCGCGGTACCTTGTGTGTGTCATCGCAAGTAGGTTGTTCACTGGATTGCAGTTTTTGTGCAACGGGCAAACAGGGTTTTAACCGCGATTTAACCGCTGCAGAAATTATTGGCCAGGTGTGGATTGCTGCAAAATCTTTTGGTCAATTGACCATGAATGGCCCGCGCACTGTTACTAATGTGGTGATGATGGGAATGGGCGAACCATTGTTGAATTTTGATAATGTTGTCGATTCCATGAACCTTATGATGCATGACAACGCTTACGGATTATCAAAACGTCGCGTTACCCTGAGTACATCAGGTGTGGTTCCACAATTGGATCGCTTGAGTCAATTTACCGATGCTTGCCTTGCCATTTCCCTGCATGCACCTAACGATGAACTGCGCAACGAATTAGTACCCATCAATCGCAAATATCCGATTGCAATGTTGCTGGACTCGGCAACTCGTTACATTCAATCCATGCCAGACACCCATCGCAAAATTACGATTGAGTATACCTTGATCGACCAAGTCAATGATCGTCCCCATCATGCCCATGAACTCGCTGAACTTTTACGAGATGTTCCAGTCAAGATTAATCTGATTCCGTTCAATCCATTTAATTTATCCAATTACAAGCGTGCGAGTAACAACGCTATTCGTAAATTCCAGGATATTTTGATGGAGGCAGGTTACATCACCACAGTGCGTACAACACGTGGTGATGATATCGATGCGGCGTGCGGACAATTGGCTGGCAGTGTGAACGATATTACCAAGCGCAGTGAGCGTCACAAGGCGCGTTTTGAAGAAGCTCAGCCGATAAGAATCCTTAATTCATAACATCGAATAGCGATGGTAAATTATTACTTTCGGAGTAACACAATGCAAAATAATAAGTTGTTGTTAGGTTTCAAAAGTGTATTGATTTGCGCATTAGTAAGTGTGTTTTTAATGGGATGTGTTTCTGAACAGGTAGCTGGCAGGGAAAGAAAAGTTGAGGATAAAGGCAAAGCGTTAGAGTTACATATCCAGATGGCCTTGGGGTATGTTCAAAAAGGTAATCGTGAGTCTGCGCGTCATCATCTGACAAAAGCATTTGAAATTGATAAAAACTCTGCAGGTGCAACCAATGCCATGGCAATGTTGTATCAGTTGGAAGGCGAGCTTCCATTGGCGGAGGAACAATTTAAGTTGGCGATAAAGCGCGATAAAAATTTAACCGTCGCGCACAACAATTACGGCATCTTTTTGTATAACCAACAGCGTTATCAGGAAGCCTATACACAATTTGAATTAGCGGCTGCTGATTTGGGTTTTGTTGATCGCTCGCAAGCCCTGACCAATGTAGGTCGTGCTGCATTAAAGTTAAATAATAAAGCGCGCGCGCAATCAGCTTTTGAGCACGCGTGTATTCTGGATCGTCGCAACGCTGATGCGTTTATTGAATTGGCTGATATTAATTTACAAAACCAGGAATATTCGGAAGCCAAGAAAAACCTGGATAATTTCGTACTTCTTGCCAACCATAGCCCACGCAGTTTGATGCTCGGCATCCAGTTGGAAAGGGTATTTGGTAACAAAGATAAGGAAGCGAGTTTGGCGCTTATCTTGAAAAATAATTTTCCGTATTCCAAAGAATATTTGGAGTACAAGCAGAAGAATTTTAACTGAGGTTCTTTATGACTGAGAACCTTGATGCAGATAATGCACAGATTAATGAGTTGTCGCCCGGTGAAATGTTGCTGCAGGGGCGTTTGCAATCAGGATTAACGCAAGAGCAAGTTGCCAAAGAGCTTTATATGACAGTCTATAAGGTTAAAGCCCTTGAGACTGATGATTATAAGCGTTTGAATTCGGATACTTTTGCCCGGGGCTATATTCGCGCTTACGCCAACCTGGTAAAGGTAGATGTAGCTGCCGTCGTGGCGGCTTACGATAAGTTGATGGATGAACTAAGGCCACAACCGCCAGTTGAGCAAAAACATGTTGCTGCGACAGAAAATAGTCCGCGTGGTGCATGGCAGTTTTTAGCGGTTATCGGGGCTTTTTTTGTTGGGCTTTGGTTAATTTCGGTGTGGTTTTTTGATAATCACACCGAATCACAATATGTTGTAGCGCCTGAGAATGTATCGTCGGTTGTTTCGGCGCCGGTTAAAACATCTGCCGTTGCATCATCGGTTATCGCAAGTGAAATGAGTAGCGAAAATTCATCCGGATCCTTTTCAAGTGCGGTGAATGAGGTAAAAACCACCACTGCCAAGGTGGCCGTTTTTGCAAATGCCAGTTCAACCAAATCGATGAGTCAATCAAGTGTTCAATCGGCTGCTAGTGCATCGACACAAGCGATAAGTTCTTCGGCAGCACAAAGCAGTTTTGCCAGTAGTAAAAAAACGAGTCTGGATGAGTTAAGTTTTTCATTTCGTGGCGAATGCTGGTTAGAAGTTAGCGATTCGCGTGGAGATGTTCTGGCAACAGAATTAGAGCCATCAGGCAGTAAAATTAAATTAGTGGGCGTTGCCCCTTTTGATGTAAAACTGGGTAATGCCCCGGCAGTTGATATTCAACTGAATGGTAAAAAAATTGATGTAATCCCATTAGTGGGATCTAACGTGTTGATAATGAAGATCGGAAATTAATTAATCATTCGATCTTTTCAGGATAATTTTATGCATTGTGAATCACCCATTAAGCGCCGCAAGTCGCGTCAAATTATGGTTGGAAATGTTCCTGTAGGTGGTGATGCGCCTATTTCTGTGCAAAGTATGACAAATACAGAAACCACAGATGTTGCTGCAACCGTTGAGCAAATCCAGCGTATTCAATTAGCGGGTGCCGATATTGTTCGCGTGTCAGTTCCTTCCATGGAAGCTGCTGAAGCTTTCGGTGAAATTCGCAAACGAGTGAATATCCCTTTGGTTGCCGATATTCATTTTGATTACAAAATCGCATTGCGTGTTGCTGATTTAGGTGTGGATTGTTTACGTATTAATCCAGGTAATATTGGTCGTGAAGATCGTGTTCGTGCGGTAGTCGATAAGGCTCGCGATTTAAATATTCCTATCCGTATCGGTGTTAATGCGGGCTCGCTGGAAAAGGATTTGCAAAAAAAATATGGTGAACCAACACCGGATGCATTGGTGGAATCGGCATTGCGTCATGTTGAAATTTTGGATGCATTAAATTTCCATAATTTTAAAGTCAGTGTGAAAGCATCTGATGTATTTATGGCGGTTGCTGCCTATCGCAAACTGGCAACCCAAATTGAACAGCCATTGCATTTGGGAATTACCGAAGCTGGCGTGTTGCGCGCAGGTACAGTTAAATCCGCAGTGGGTTTGGGCGCGCTCTTGATGGATGGTATTGGCGATACTATTCGTATTTCGCTTGCCGCCGATCCAGTTGAAGAAATTAAAGTCGGTTGGGATTTATTGCGCAGTTTGAAATTGCGTAGCAAGGGGGTGAATTTTATTGCCTGCCCAAGTTGCTCACGTCAAAACTTTGATGTGATTAAAACCATGAATGAATTGGAAGCGCGGGTAGAAGATATCACCACACCTATTGATGTAGCGGTTATTGGTTGCCTCGTTAATGGTCCCGGTGAAGCGAAAGAGGTGGACTTGGGATTGACCGGCGGTACACCTAACAATTTGGTGTATATCGACGGGGAACCCAATCATAAGATTGGCAATGAAAACCTGGTGGATAATTTGGAAAAACTTATCCGTGCGAAGGTTGCGCAAAAAGCAATCCAGATTGCTGAAGATGAAAAAAATATTATTGCTCGCGCTTAAGTGCAGCCGGCTAAAGATTGGTTAGGAATTTATTTTGAAAAAGATCCAAGCTATTCGTGGAATGAATGATTTATTGCCAGCTGATTCAGCAGCCTGGCAATATGTCGAAGCTGCGGTTGCCAGTATTCTGCGTCGTTATGCCTACCAGGAAATTCGTTTTCCGATTTTGGAATCTACGGATTTATTTAAACGTTCTATCGGTGAAGTGACCGATATCGTTGAAAAAGAAATGTATACCTTTGATGACCGCAACGGTGATAGTGTCACCTTGCGCCCCGAAGGAACTGCATGCTGTGTACGTGCATGCGAAGAACATGGTTTGTTGTACAATCAAACCCAGCGTTTATGGTACATGGGTCCGATGTTTCGCTATGAGCGTCCACAAAAAGGTCGCTATCGCCAATTCCATCAAATTGGTGTAGAAACCTTTGGTATGGATGGCCCGGACATTGACGCTGAAGTCTTGTTGCTCAGCGCGCGTATTTTGCGCGAACTTGGTGCTGCTCCATTTGTCACATTGCAGATCAATTCGCTGGGTGACGCTGAGTCACGTGCAAGATATAAGGAAGCGTTGGTCGCTTATCTGGAAGTACATAAAGATAAACTGGATGCAGATAGCCAACGTCGTCTTACGACTAATCCATTGCGTATATTGGACAGCAAAGAGGCGACTACCCAGGCATTGCTTGATAGTGCTCCTGTGTTGCTGGATTATTTGGATGATAGTTCCCGCGCACATTTTGAGCAGTTAAAAGCTTTGCTTGACGCTGGTGGTGTCCATTATCAAATCAATCCGCGTTTGGTGCGTGGCCTTGATTATTACGGGAAAACCGCATTTGAATGGGTGACTGATAAGCTGGGTTCACAGAGTACCGTTTGCGCTGGTGGTCGTTACGATAATCTGGTTGAGCAGCTCGGTGGTAAATCAACGCCGGCAGTAGGATTTGGAATTGGTTTGGAGCGCTTGGTGTTATTGCTGCAAGCAATTGATGCGATTCCCAAAAACCTTGAGCAAATTGCAGACGTTTATATTGTTGCAGTTGGCGACATACAAAAAGAAGCCTTTCAATTGGCAGAAATACTGCGCAATGAAATTCCCGCATTGCGCGTTATTAATCATTGTGGTGGTGGAAATTTTAAAAACCAATTGAAAAAAGCCGATAAAAGTACCGCCAGTCTGGCGCTGATTTTAGGCGAAGATGAAGTGGCAAAAAAACTGGTCGCGGTCAAATTTTTGCGCGAAGACCGGCCGCAACAAATGATTGCGTTAGACGAAATTATAAATTTTTTTAAAAGTCGTGTATAAATTTTAAATTGATATGAATCATTAGGAGTTCATTGTGAGCGTACATTTAACCGAAGAAGAACAATTAGAAGTATTAAAGCGCTGGTGGAAAGATTACGGCAAAACAGTGCTCACCGGAGTAGTGGCTGCTATTGCAATTTATTTTGCGTGGACTGCCTGGCAAGATAAACAACGTAACCAAGCTGAATCTGCGTCTTCACATTATGAAGAGCTGATTAAAATTTTGAATGTTGAACAAGGCAAAACACTATCTGATGCAGATAAAGCTAATGCTGAACATATCGCCAATGACTTGAAAGAAAAGAACGGAAAAAGTATGTATGCGAGAGGTGCCGCATTCTACCTGGCCAAAGCTGCTGTTGACGCTGGTAATTTAGATAAAGCCGTTACGGAACTTCAATGGATTTTAGCGTCCAAGCCTGATATCGCAACGGCACAATTAGCGCATGTGCGTTTGGCTCGTGTCTATGTTTCAAAAGCAGCTTACGCTGAAGCACAGGCGCAATTGGCAGAAGAGCCCAGTAAAGCATTTGCTTCGGAATATGCTGAAGTTCGCGGCGATATTCTAAAAGCTCAGGGGAATAAAGCGGCGGCGGCCACTGCGTACCAACGAGCAATAGAAACAACCGATCCCCAGCAACAAGAGCGTACCATGGTATTGCAAATGAAAGCTGATGAATTAAAAACTGCTGATGCGGTTCAGGCTGCACCAGCCTCACAGGAGAAAGCCCAATGAGGCATTTGAAATGGGGCGTTTTGCTCTGTGCCCTTTTGATGTCTGGCTGTTCATACTTTTCAAAGAAAACTGGCCAGGAGCCAATGGATTTGGAAAGTTTTAAAGAGACAGCCAAACTCAGTGAAGTATGGAGTAGTGGTGTAGGGGATGGCCAAGGTATCGGCCTGACTCAACTTACTCCCGCAATTGGCGCCGATAAAATTTATACCGTTGATAACGAAGGTATTGTGTCGGCCTTAAATCGTCAAAATGGTAAAAAGCTTTGGTCAAAAAATGTAACTAAACAAACGACTGGCTGGGCAGGAAAAGTTGTTCATGTGTTCAAAGATAAAGATTTGAACCAGGGTATAACCGGCGGTATAGGTTATGCAGATGGCCTTCTCTTTATTGGAAACTATGCGGGTGAAGTGATTGCACTTTCTGCAGCTAACGGTAAAGAAGTTTGGCGTAAGCAATTGAAAGGTGAAATTTCATCAGTACCACAAAGTAATGGCCAGGTTGTTGCTATTCAAACAATGAATGGAAAATTGTTTGTACTGGATGCAAAAACCGGTGCGGATATGTGGTTCTTTGAAAACCCTCCACCTGTCCTCACCTTGCGTGGTTCAGCTGCTCCGGTAGTTACAGATACTGCGATTTATGCCGGTTTTGCGAATGGCCGTTTGATGGCATTTAATCCAACGAATGGTTTGATTTTGTGGGAACAGCGCATGGCGTTGCCAAAAGGCCGTTCCGAATTGGATCGTATGGTGGATATCCATGCGAGTCCGTTGTTAAAAGATGGCATTTTGTACGTAGGTACTTTCCAGGGCCGTATTGCAGCGGTTGCACGCGGTACCGGCGGTAGCGTGTGGGGTATTGATGGCTCTACGACAGAAGCCCTTGCCGCGTCTGATGATAAATTATTTGTTAGCCAAAGCGATGGCAGGGTTGTCGCTTACAGTCTTACGTCAGGTGAGCAACTTTGGCAAAACGAAAAATTATTGCGTCGTCGTTTGAATGGCCCGCAAGTATTTGGTGATTATGTCGCTGTGGTTGATTTTCAAGGTTATATGCACGTGTTAAATCAATCGACCGGCGCATTTGTCGCTCGTGATCGTGTTGATCATAGCGGCGTGCGCGCACCAATGTTGACGGATGGTAAAATCCTGTATGTTTATGGTAACGGCGGAAGTCTGATGGCTTTCACTGCAAGCGCTAAAAAGTAAACGTCAACAAGCTCCAATCCAAACCACTTAAGGGCCCAACCATCAGGAAATGGCCCTTAAGTGGTTGATTTTTTTGTAGCACGCTGGTTTTTGTCTAAACTATTTATGTGTTGAGATGAATGGCATGCTTCGCTGATTTAATTAATTGATGCACTTATTATGATTCCTGTTATTGCACTTGTCGGTCGACCTAACGTCGGAAAATCCACTCTCTTCAATCGTCTTACGCGCAGTCGTGATGCGTTGGTTGCTGATTATCCGGGGCTAACTCGTGACCGAAAATATGGCGAAGGAACATTTGAGGAGCGCCGGTTTATTGTTATTGATACCGGTGGAATCAGCGGCGAAGAAGAGGGCATTGATAGCATGATGGCAGGCCAATCGCTCATGGCGATTGAAGAAGCTGACATTGTATTATTTATTTTGGATAGTCGCGCCGGTGTACATCCTGCGGATCATATGATCGCTAAACATTTGCGTGTGCATAATAAAAAAACCTATCTCGTTGCAAATAAAATTGATGGAATGGATCCTGATGTTGCGCTCGCACCTTTTTACGAATTAGGCATGGGCGAAATTTTCGCAACGACTGCAACTCATGGGCGCGGTGTAAAGTCCATGATGGAAGAAGTGCTTGCAGAAATACCGGAATTTACCGAAGGTGAAGAAGCCGAAACAGCAAAAGGAATTAAGATGGCTGTCGTCGGTCGCCCCAATGTGGGTAAATCCACGCTGGTAAATCGCCTGCTCGGTGAAGATCGCGTTGTGGTATATGACCAACCGGGAACTACGCGCGACAGTATTTATATTAATTACGAACGCTTTGGAAAAAATTACACCATCATTGATACCGCCGGTGTGCGTCGTCGCAAAAATATTGATTTGATGGTAGAAAAATTTTCTATTGTAAAAACCATGCAAGCCATCAGTGATGCCAATGTTGTTATTTTGGTGATGGATGCAAGTGAAGGCGTTGTTGAGCAAGACTTGCATTTAATGGGCTCAACGATTGAAGCCGGGCGTGCGTTGGTAATTGCATTAAATAAATGGGATGGTCTTGATGATTCCCATAAACAATATGTAAAAAATGAAATTGAACGTCGTTTGCGGTTTGTGGATTTTGCGACCATTCATTTTATTTCTGCATTGCATGGCACAGGCGTTGGTAATCTCTACAAATCTATTGAAGATGCTTATCAATCTGCCACCGATAAATTCTCCACCAATTATTTAACGCGCATCCTCGAAGATGCTGTGCGAGAGCACCAACCGCCAATGATCCAGGGGCGCCGGATTAAATTACGCTATGCGCATCCGGGTGGACACAATCCACCTATCATTGTTATTCACGGTAATCAAACGGAAGATATTCCCAGCCACTACACGAAATATCTGGAGAAAACGTTCAGGCGCGTGATGGATTTGCACGGTACGCCAATTCGTATTGAATATCGCACAACTGATAACCCTTTTGCAGACAAGAAAAAGAAAATTACCCAGCGCCAGTTTATTAAAAAGCGCCGTTTGGAAAATGCGCATTCGCGTAAAAAATAATATCGACACAACTCGCAAGCTACCACTTGCGAGTTTTTATTTTGTAGCATCTCACTTCTTCGCTTGTTCTTTCTGTGTTTTTTATGAGTAATCTACTGGTTATTTTGGTTTGTTTGACGGTGGGTTTGCTGTTGCAAAAACATCGGCGCCTGCCAGAATCATTTGCGCTTTCGCTCAACCTCTACGTTATTTATGTTGCCTTGCCAGCCCTGGTTTTATATGAGATTCCTCATCTAACCCTGGATTCGCGAGCATTCCTGCCCATTGTTTTTGCGTGGTGCATGATGCTATCGAGCGCGTTGTTTATTTGGTTTGTCGCTAAAAAAGCAGGCTGGTCGCGATCAATTACCGGAGCCTTAATGCTCACGGTGCCGCTGGGCAATACGGGTTTTGTCGGAATTCCATTGGTTGAAGCACTGTTAGGAAGCGATGCGGTTCCTTATGCGATTCTTTATGACCAATTCGGCACTTTTGTAGCATTAAATACGGCAGGTAGTTTTATCGCGGCTTATTACAGCGGTGGTGCAACATCCTGGAAAAGTCTTGCGCGGACTATTGCAAGTTTTCCACCATTTATTGCATTGATCTTAGCCTTTGTTACATTTCCTTTACACTTTCCAGACTCGTTTTCTAGTGTATTACAGCGAATCTCATCTACACTTGTACCAGTTGTTATGGTTGCTGTGGGATTGCAGTGGCGTTTGCGTCTTGAGCGAAACATGATTGCGCCATTAATCCTGGGGTTGGGCGCTACGCTATTCCTGACCCCATTATTAGCGTGGGTTATTTTGCACCTGTTGGGCATTCATAACCTCGCAGCTCAAGTTGTGGTCCTGGAGGCGGCAATGCCTGCCATGATTTCAGCCGGAGTATTGGCTATTAATTATCAGCTCGCACCACGTTTGGCATCGAGCCTTGTGGGTTACAGTTTATTACTGTCATTGGCGACCGTTTGGGCATGGAGGCAGTTTATATAACCATGTAATGGTGAGGAAGAAATGTTAAAGCTTGTCACTAATAATAAATCTCACGCATATGATCCTTTTGTTCCTGATGCCTATTTATTGCGTTTAGCATCTGTTAGTCATCAATGCGGAATTTTTTCTGCTATCGATATTTACAGCCAGCAAGATATTTTATTACTACAAAAAAATCTGCTGATTACCCCTGAACTTGCCGCTGTTATTTTGCCTCATCGCCTCAAAAAACAATTGGAAGCGTGTTTATATATTGAACATGAAATGGATGCGCTCCAGCTTGAGCGGCATCTTATTAACATTATGCAAGAAGATGATCTGCTATCCGCGATCAACGAGCATCAAGATATAGCATCACTGATCACACCTTACTTATCCTATTACGAAAAATTTCCGCTACTAAAACAAAAAATTACTGTCATGGCTTTGGCGATGCCGGAATTATTTCTTCGCACATTACACTGCTCCTGGTTTTCATTATTGATCGCAAAAGAAATGCGCTTTAGCGAGCAGGGCTGTGTGGAAATTTTTTTGGCGGCCTTAAGCCACGACATTGGTATGCTGCACCTCGATGCGTTTGTGCTTGATAAAAAAAGTTCATTGACACCCGAAGATTGGCGTCACATTCAGGAGCATGTCTATATAGGTGCGTCTTTGTTAAAACGCATACCCGATATGTTGCCGACAGTTGTTGAAGCAGTTTATGAGCATCACGAGCGATGTGATGGAACCGGCTATCCCAAAGGATGTGTGGAAAGCGAACTTAGTTATGCGGGTAAAATTATTGGTCTGGTGGATTCAATCATTGCGATTTATCACAATCGTTTTAAAAGCCACCAGCGTACATGGCGAGATGTTATTCCTGTTATCCAGATGAACGCGCAAGCTTATTTTTATCGGCACGATGAAATATTGGCCGTTATCTGGCGGCGCAGTGAAATGCCTTTTAAAAATGTTGTTCACGGTGATGGATTAACCGAATTCCTTGCCGAGTTATTGCGTGAGCAGGAATATCTAAATACCTGGTATGAAATATTGCGCGCAAGTTTAATATCGCTTGGCTTTACCCATGGCGATCGACATTTACATGCGTTACAAAACGTTGTCTTGCATCTTTCCAGCTCGGTAAAAGGCTCTGGTGTTTTTGATCCGGATACCAGTGAATGGCTGAAAACAGTTGATGGCCATACAGATGAGGAAGGCTATCGACGAATAGAAAAAGCGCACGTGCAACAGCAGGAGATTATGTTTCATCTTCAGCGATTAAATCGCATGATGCAACTCTATGTTGACTCTAATGATTACAAAACAATGCATATTAAAAATGTATTGATAGATGCGCTGGAAAAAGTGAAAACACTTTCTCGCTAGCGCATTTGTTGTCAATTATTGTTGATGCCAAAAAGGTTGGCCGATGGTGGGTGTACTCGGGCTTGCTGTTTGGCGTTTTTGCATCAAACCTGCGTGATAAGCTTTTCTGCCCGCATCAATTGCATCGGCAAAAGCTTCAGCCATGAGTGGCGGATTATGTGCTTTTGCGACGGCTGTATTTAATAAGATTCCATCGAATCCCATCTCCATGGCTTCAGTTGCTTGCGATGGCGCACCTAATCCTGCATCAATAATCATAGGCACATTAGGAATACGCTCGCGTAATGTACGCAGGTTGTAACGATTCAATAACCCTTGCCCTGTGCCTATAGGTGCACCCCAAGGCATGAGCACCTGGCAACCAACATCTAGCAAACGTTTGCACAAAATCAAATCATCTGTGCAGTAGGGTAAAACCTTGAATCCTTTTTTAATTAAAATCTCGGATGCTTCTACCAATCCAAACGGATCTGGTTGCAAGTTATAATCGTCGCCAACGACTTCCAGTTTAATCCAGTCGGTATCAAAAATTTCGCGTGACATTTCAGCGAGTGTCACTGCTTCTTTTACCGATTTACAACCGGCAGTATTGGGCAGCAAACGACAGCCACTCTCCTGGATAAATTGCCAAATGGCATCACCGGAGCGATCCGCAGGATTTTGCCTGCGTAAACCGAGCGTTACAATTTCTGCACGTGATTGGATAATGGAATCGCGCATCAATTGCGGTGATGCATAAAGTGCAGTGCCTAATAAAAAACGGCTTGAAAAAGTTTCACCATATAAAATGAAATCTTTTGCGGGTAGTGTAGGTGTGTAACTCATGGTTAACCGCCTCCAACAGGTTTAACTATATCGATTTGATCGCCATCATTTAACTGGCGTTCGTGATAAGTGGAACGCGGCACAAATTCACCGTTAATCGCGACGGCTATTTTTGTTTCACCAAAACCCCATTGAATAAGGGCATTACTTAATAAAATTCCGCGTTCAATTTGTTTGGGTTCGTTGTTTAGGCTGATGTTGATCATATAAGGCTAGGATTCTTTAAATATTTAAACTTTCAATGTTTGGTGTTTAGGATCTCGTCATCCTCGCGAAGGCGAGGATCCAGCTTTTATTGCAAAAATCCTTCAGTGCTGGAATTCCTACCCGGTGGATCCTCGCCTTCGCGAGGATGACGATTCCCTGTTTTACTGAACGTGTTATCAATTTAACTGCTCGCTAAAAACAGGTTCCGGCTTTTCAAAAACATGCGCCAAAATATTTTCCACAACCGCAGGCGCTAATAAATACCCGTGCCTAAATAATCCATTCGCAGTAATTAATCCATCTTCAATAATAACTCGCGGTAAATTATCCATATAAGCAGGGCGTAAGTTCGTATCCATTTCAATAATGCGTGCTTCTGCAAACGCTGGCGATAAGGTGTAGAGCGCACTGCTGAGTTCAAGCGATGATTGCAGTGTGACTGGTGAACGGTCTTCGCTCTCAATTTGTGTGGCGCCAATCATAAAACGATAATGTGGTTTTGGCACAATATAAAGTTGGTAGCGTGGATGCATCAATCGCACCGGGCGACGCAATTTAATTTCTCTGGTTTCTACATGCAATGTTTCGCCGCGCACACCGCGCAATTCAGGATGCTGCGCTTTAGCTCCCAGACCGCGACAATCAATCACCAGATCAAACTGTTCTTCGCTGCTGTCGGTGATGATTTTGTTGTTTGCGACATTTACTTTGGTAAATTCACGCAGGTTCACGCCGCTTGAAATAATGTCATTGCCAATAGCTATCAATAATTCGCGATTATCTACATGGCCTTCTTCGGCAAGAAATAATCCCTGGGAAAAGTTTGGATTTAAATCAGGCTCCAATTTCTGGATTTGGTGTTGGTTAACGCGGTGATAAGTATTGCATTGTGGAATCACGAATTTTAATTCGCGTTCAAATTGTTCCAGCTCGCTGAAATCCTGCGGGTGCGCAATAACTAAGCTGCCATGCTGGAAAAATAAAGGCTGTGGTTGATTGCGTAATTTACTTAACCATTGTGGCCATTGTTGTAGCGCAAACTGGCCCATGCGATAAACACCTTCGTCTGACACAACAGCTTCACTGAGCGGTGCGATCATTCCCGCTGCAGTAAATGCGGCAGCGCGATCAGGTTGTAATTGATTGGGTGTAAAACTTCCCGCTTCAAACAGTGTCACACGGCAACCGCTTTGCAATAATTGCCACGCTAACAACCGTCCCAGCAAACCTGCGCCGGCAATTGCAATATGTTGGGGGATTGAGGAAGTCATTGTGCCTCGAGATTTCATTGAGGCCGAGATGCGATGTGGAAAAGGCAAGGCGAAACGCCTGTAGATACCTTGTTCCCTCCGCAGGTCTCAACCTGATCAGGTTCTACGGATTGGGCCGAACCCATCTCAGCCTTCGTATAAAAGTCATTTAAAAATCGCTAGTCAGTAAACAGCAGATTTTAAAAAAGCTTTTATCAAGGCGCTCCGACAAGAAAGTCGCTAATATACTTGGCTACATAAATAAGTGCAATCTGGCCGCTTCCAGTGCGTCATGTTTAATCCAGGGGAGTCAAATGCGCATACTGCTGATTGAAGACGATCTTATGATTGGCGAATCTGTCGCCGAAAGTTTGCGCGATGGCGGCCATGCAGTAGATTGGGTAAAGGATGGCGAGTTCGGTTTGGCCGCAATCCAGTGCCAGGAGTACGATCTGCTATTGCTGGATTTAGGTTTGCCGCGCACTGATGGTTTAACCGTGTTACGCAAGATTCGCCAACAGCAAAATCCGATTCCCATCATTATTTTAACGGCGCGCGATGCTATTGCTGATCGTATTGCCGGCTTGGACGCCGGTGCGGATGATTATTTGGTGAAACCTTTTGTGATGGCTGAATTAAGTGCGCGTATGCGCGCAGTTGCCCGCCGTCAGTTGGCAAATGCTGCGGGGCCTCATTTAACCAATGGAATTATTTCGTTGGATCTTGCAACGCGGGAAGCCTGGTTGGTAGATGAATCTCCCATGCGTTTATCTCCGCGCGAATTTGCATTATTAGAAGCCTTATTAGTGCGGCCAGGTGCGATTCTTTCGCGCATGGAGCTGGAAGAAAAAATTTATGGTTGGGGCTGCGAAGTTGAAAGTAATGCCGTGGAGTTTTTAATCCATGGATTGCGTAAAAAATTTGGAAACCAAATTATTAAAAATATCCGGGGGTTGGGGTGGATGGTCGCCAAGGCAAGTTAATGGATTCATTGCAGTTTCGTTTATCGATTGGTTTAGCGCTCGCTATTTTAATAGTCGCTATCATTGCGGGTTTATTTTCGTATGGTTGGGCATTTAAAGAAGCGATTGAACTGCAAGATGAACAATTGATCCAGCTTGCAGCGCTGGTAAATCGCAACCAGATTACGCAGCCTGATTCCGCTGCAGAAATCGAAATTTCCCGAGTGGACCCTGAATCACATTTTGTTGTGCAATGGTTGGATTTTGCTCCCGGCCAGATTATAGAGTTACCAGGTTTACCCATGGATACAGCGAACGGCTTGCATACACAGGTATTGCATGGAGTGAGTTGGCGGATTTATGTAAAAACCTTAATGTCGGGTCGGCGTGTTGCGGTGGCACAACAAACAGAAGTGCGCGACGAAATTGCACGCGATAGTGCATTTAATACGTTAATTCCTCTCCTTATCTTAATTCCCGTGTTATTGACCTGGGTGGCTTATTTAAGTCGTCAGGTTTTTGCGCCGTTAAAAAAAATGGCAATCCAGTTAGATCAGGTTAGTGGCGATGATTTAATGCCGTTATCAGAACAGCATCTGGCTTCTGAAATTTCTCCGTTTGTCAGGGCCATTAATCGTTTGTTGGAGCGTGTTAGCGAATTTATTGATCAGCAACGTAAATTTTCACGCGATGCTGCGCACGAACTGCGATCTCCCTTAACGGCTATTTCGTTGCAAACCGAGCGTTTGGTTGAGCTTGGTTTAAATTCTCCCTTGCATCCGCGCCTCATTAATTTGCACAAAGCCACCGAGCGAACTCGCGTTCTTATTGAACAGTTATTAACGAATGCCCGCGTGCAAGAAGATCATCTGGTAATAAAAGTACCAGTATCACTTAAAGAGTTGCTGCGTGAACTATTGGAGGATTTACTTCCTTTACTTGATGACAAATCCATTAATATTTCAGTTATTGGTGAGGATGTCATGGTTGCAAGTGAGCCCATCGATTTGCAAATTTTGATTAAGAATTTAATCGACAATGCGATTCGCTATACACCTTATAAAGGCTCAATTGAGATCTTGCTTGAAGATAATGAAAATAGTACCCATGTAATTGTTAAAGATAGCGGGCCTGGTATTCCGGTTGTTGAGCAGGAAAGGGTGTTTGATCCGTTTTATCGCGTGCCGGGTAATCTTCAGTTGGGTTCAGGTTTGGGTTTGTCGATTGTGAAAACCATTGCCAAACGGTTGGATTTGAATGTAGCGCTTTACAATAATAGAGAACAGCCTGGTTTATCGGTGCGGGTCAGCTTTCCAAAATAATCAGGCTGTGCGCATTGCAAATCGAAAGGCTTGTTTTTTAAACATAAAATAATATAGCGACAGCGAAAAAAACCAACATATGGCGAGTGTCCATATATCATGGGAAATAAAATGCGCGCCGCGAATTTGTTGTGCCGTACCTAATACGACTCCCGTTATTATTGCCGCAGCCAAACCAAGCCAGCGCCAGGATGCCTGGTAATAGAGTCCGACAAAATAAAGTGCAATCCACGAGTAACCGGCGCTTGCTTGTCCCGCTGGAAAGCAACCTGAACCATTACGTAAAAATAGTTGTTCAATGACTGTGTGGTAATGCAAGTTGCCGCCATAGCGGGCAAATTCCCACGGACATGAAACGGCAAAAGTTGCCTTGAAAATGCTGATGCTTGCACTGGAACCCGCTACCGCAAGCACCAAAAAAAGTAATGGTTTGCGATATTGTTCGTATGCTTTGTAAAAATAAGTCGCCGCTAAAAAAGCGATACACACCAGTGCCAGCGCGATGGAAAGGTTACGTCCACCTTTATGGAAAAATTGCTCGGCCAGCCAGCTATTTTTCCATGCCCATGTACCGCCTTGTAGTTGATAAAAGTAATCTGCAACCACCTGGTCTATGTTGTAAGTGCTAATTAAAAGGGAAGCGAGGATCAGCGCTATTAAAGGATAGAGGATATGCGTGAACAGGTTTTTTTCGATATTCAGGGACATAGCAGTTGCATCTTTAAGATAACATTCAGTCATCTTAAAGATGCAAACTTAGCGGAACCTTAGATTGCTATTTAATTATCTTTTCAACAATCGCAATAAACTCACCTTTAGCGACTTGGGTTTTTATCTTCGCTCCGGGTGTAAGTTGCTCGCTAGTGGTAACGGGTGTGTTTGAATCAACGCGTGTCGTTAACGAATAACCGCGTTCCAGGGTTTTAAGTGGGCTCAAGGTATTCAGCATGCGCAGGGCTTCATTAAATTCCTGGCGTTTCTTGATAAAAATTTGCGACTGGGCTTTAACCAGGTTTTGTCGCGCCAATTGAAACCGGTTGGTCAGTTGCAATAAACGGGCTTGTGGATGCTGGGCTTTTTGGCGAAGCACCAAAGTGTTCAGGTGGTTTTGCGATTGTGTAAGCGCCTTTTGGATGGCATTTTTCAGGCGCATTTCAAGGGCATCGCAACGTTGTGATTGCTGTTCGAGTTTATCCTTCGGGTGGCGCAGGCGAGAGCGCAGCCAATCCAGCTTTTGATGCAAATGCTTGAACTTCCGCAACATAGCCTCTTCAAGCAAAACCTCAAAACCAATAAATTTTTCCAGCCAATCTTCACCATCGGGCGTAATAAGTTCTGCCGCCGCAGAGGGTGTGGGTGCACGTAAATCGGCGACAAAATCGGCGATGGTGAAATCAACTTCGTGGCCGACGGCACTCACGATAGGCAATTTGCTGGCGAAAATGGCGCGGGCAACCATCTCTTCATTAAATGGCCAAAGGTCTTCCAAAGAGCCGCCGCCGCGCCCCAAAATCACCACGTCAAATAAATGCTCACCTGAAAATTGCGCGCGATTGGCAAGTTCAATGGCCTTAACAATCTGTGGCGCAGCTTCTTTGCCTTGTACTGCAACGGGGATTACGGTGACTGGAATGCTGGGAAAGCGCCTGTCCAAGACATTTAAAATATCGCGGATTGCTGCCCTCGTAGGCGAGGTGATCACAGCAATATGTTTTGGTAATGGCGGCAGGGGCTTTTTATATTGCGGATCAAAAAGCCCCTCTCGCATCAGCTTCGCCTTAAGCTCATCGAACGCTCGCTGCAAGGCTCCCGCGCCAGCTTCTTCCATATGTTCGGCAATAATCTGGTAATCGCCACGACCCTCATAAAGGCTGACACGTGCGCGAATCAGCACATGTTGGCCCTGTTGCGGCCTGAACTTCACCATCATATTGCGGTTGCGGAACATAGCGCAGCGGACCTGGGCATCGCTATCTTTTAAGGTGAAATACCAATGGCCGGATGACGGGATGGAAACATTGGAAAGTTCGCCCTCCACCCATAACAACGGCATGTGGGTTTCCAGCAGCTGCTTAGCGCGGCGATTGAGTTGGGTAACGCTAATAATTTCCCGCTCTGGGAAAGTAGGGCGCTCCGGTGGCGGGCTGAAAAGGTCTGGTGTTGTCATGACGGCATTTTAGGGGATGCAAATGAAATCGGATAGCTTGAATTTACCAGGTCGATAACCACTAGCTATTGTGTTTTATATTTACCCTTGTGGTGTAAGTCGTTATAATTTCGCGTTTATTTATTTGGGGTTTTCCCATTTTAGAGGTTGGTTGGTATGTTGCGAATTGCTGAAGAAGCCCTCACGTTTGATGATGTCTTGTTGGTGCCCGGTTTTTCCGATGTGACGCCCAAAGATGTATCTCTGAAAACCCAATTGACACGCAAAATTCAGTTGAACATTCCCCTTATTTCTGCAGCCATGGATACCGTGACTGAGTCCCGTCTGGCGATTGCGATTGCCCAGGACGGCGGTATCGGCATTATCCACAAAAGCATGTCGATTGAAGAGCAGGCCGCTGAAGTGCGCGCGGTGAAGAAATTTGAAGCTGGCGTGGTTAAAGATCCAATCACCATCGAATCCAACGCGACTATTCGTGAGCTGATTGCCTTAACCCGTAAAAACAATATTTCCGGCGTTCCTGTTATGGAAAGCGGCAATCTGGTTGGTATCGTAACTGGCCGTGACGTGCGCTTTGAAACCAACCTTGATGCCAGCGTTTCCAGCATCATGACGCCAAAATCGCAGCTGGTAACTGTGAAGGAAGGCGTTTCTGCTGAAGAAGTGCGTAACCTGCTGCATAAGCACCGTATTGAAAAAGTCCTCGTGGTAAACGATGACTTTGAGTTGCGTGGTTTGATCACCGTAAAAGACATCAATAAAGCCGAAAAATACCCTAATGCCTGTAAAGACCCTGAAGGTCGTTTGCGTGTAGGCGCGAGCGTTGGCACAAGCCGCGATACAGATGCTCGTGTGGATGCATTGGTTGAAGCCGGTGTTGATGTGCTGGTGGTTGATACTGCCCACGGCCACTCCAAAAATGTTCTTGATCGTGTGAAATCGATTAAAACCAAATATCCCGATGTGCAGGTGATTGGCGGAAATATCGCCACTGGCGCTGCTGCGTTGGCATTGGTTGCTGCGGGTGCAGACGCTGTTAAAGTGGGTATCGGCCCAGGTTCAATTTGCACTACCCGTATCGTGAGTGGTGTAGGTGTTCCGCAAATTTCTGCGATTGCGAACGTCGTTGCTGCATTAAAAGGTACAGGTGTTCCAGCTATCGCCGATGGTGGTATTCGTTATTCTGGCGATATCGCCAAAGCAATCGTTGCCGGCGCTCATGCGGTAATGATGGGCTCAATGTTTGCGGGTACTGAAGAAGCGCCAGGTGAAGTTGAGTTATATCAGGGCCGTACTTACAAGGCTTACCGCGGAATGGGTTCATTAGGTGCTATGGCGCAGACGCAAGGTTCATCCGACCGTTACTTCCAGGATGCCAGCGCTGGTGCGGAGAAATTGGTTCCGGAAGGTATTGAAGGTCGTGTTCCCTATAAAGGCGCGCTGACAGCCATCATCCACCAAATGATGGGCGGCGTGCGTTCAGCTATGGGTTACACCGGTTGCCCTGATCTTGAAACCATGCGCACCAAACCAGAGTTTGTGCGTGTAACGTCTGCCGGTATGGGCGAGAGCCACGTGCACGATGTGCAGATTACGAAAGAAGCGCCGAATTATCCGATTGGTGGAAGATAATTTTCTTTATGCATGATTAAAGTAAAAACTCGGGTGCGCCCGAGTTTTTTATTTATTAAAGCCCCTCACCCTAACCCTCTCCCAGAGGAGAGGGGACTGATTTTCGCGAGACTTAATTTTCTTTTTCCTGTAGAGGCAATGGTAAGTTTTTGCGCAGTCTAAATTCCCTCTCCCTCTGGGACGACTGCATGGATGCAGGAGATAGAACAACCATGGAGCAGTTGTCGAGAGGGCTAGGGTGAGGGAAAACCAATTTTTATTTTTATCCTCAGGAATCAACATGACTCACGACATTCACGCACAGCGAATTTTAATTCTGGATTTCGGTTCGCAATACACGCAACTCATCGCACGCCGCGTGCGTGAAATTGGTGTTTTCTCTGAAATTCGCGCCTGGGATATGAGCGATGAAGAAATTCGTGAATACAATCCAAAAGGCATTATTCTCGCGGGTGGTCCTGAATCAGTTCATGAAGCTAATTCACCGCGCGCGCCGCAAGCCGTATTTGATTTAGGCGTACCGGTGTTTGGTATTTGCTACGGCATGCAAACCATGGCTGAACAAATGGGTGGTGCTGTTGAAGGTTCAAACATCCGTGAATTTGGTTACGCGCAAGTTAAAGTTATTGGTGAAAGTGAAATCTTTAAGGATATTAAAGATCATGTAGATCACGATGGCAGTGCGTTGCTTGATGTATGGATGAGCCACGGCGACAAAGTTACCAAAATGCCAGCAGGTTTTAGCATCCTTGCATCAACACCTTCATGCCCAATTGCTGGCATGTACAACGAAGCAAAAAAATTCTACGGCGTGCAATTCCATCCTGAAGTAACCCACACGCTGCAAGGTCAACGTATTTACGAACACTTTATTTTAAATATTTGCGGCTGCGAGCCTTTGTGGACTCCTGCAAATATTGTTGAAGACGCAATCCAAAAAGTAAAAGCACAAGTTGGCAGCGATAAAGTTCTACTCGGTTTGTCCGGTGGTGTTGACTCATCTGTTGTTGCTGCACTTTTGCATCGCGCTATCGGCGATCAATTAACTTGCGTATTTGTTGATAACGGATTGCTGCGTAAAAACGAAGGCGACCAAGTGATGGACATGTTCGCCAAAAATATGGGCGTGCGTGTAATCCGTGCTGATGCTGAAGAGCAATTTCTCGGTAAGCTGAAAGGTGAAAACGATCCCGAGAAAAAACGCAAAATTATTGGCGGTACTTTTATCGATGTGTTCGATGCAGAAGCAACCAAACTGCAAGATGTTAAATGGTTAGCGCAAGGCACGATTTATCCTGATGTGATTGAATCTGCTGCCGCAAAAACCGGTAAGGCACATGTCATTAAATCGCATCACAACGTAGGTGGTTTGCCAGAAGATATGGCATTCAAACTGGTTGAGCCATTGCGCGAACTGTTTAAAGACGAAGTGCGCAAAATTGGTTTGGAATTAGGTTTGCCTTACGACATGGTTTACCGTCATCCATTCCCTGGCCCGGGTTTGGGGGTGCGTATCCTTGGCGAAGTGAAAAAAGAATATGCAGATATTTTGCGCGAAGCTGATGCAATCTTTTTGGAAGAATTACACGCATCAGGTTGGTATCACAAAACCTCACAAGCCTTCGCTGTTTTCTTGCCAGTGAAATCAGTCGGTGTAGTGGGTGATGGTCGTCGTTACGAATGGGTAATTTCTTTGCGCGCTGTAGAGACTATTGATTTCATGACAGCCCGTTGGGCGCATTTACCTTACGAGCTATTGGAAAAAGTATCCGGTCGAATCATCAACGAAATTTCCGGTGTGTCGCGCGTTTGCTACGATGTGTCGAGCAAACCACCAGCGACGATTGAGTGGGAATAATTTGCGACCGAATCAAATAAAAAACCGATCTGACGATCGGTTTTTTATTTTCGGGTGTGACTGTTTTTTTAAATAGCACTCACGGGGTAATATTATTTTTCATATCCGGCAAATCCAGGCTTACTTGCATCTCTAACAAGAGGTGCTGGATTGAGTTCAATGCAGTGCAACTTGGCGATTAGCGTGTTCATTTTTGATGCTCAAGAATAGGTTGGCAGATCAAAATCCTTCGCAACGTTTATTTCCCGTTTTGCATCGCTTGGTTTCAACAGTTTTTGTACAATGCCGCTGGCAAGAAATTTTTGGATCAATCGCATAAATAAAATCCCAAGTGGCGATTTGACATGTATCAGCCGGATGAGCAGCGGACTTATTTGTTTTTGCGAAGCTTCGACGTAGGGGCGAACCAGCTTTTCGTAGGTAATAAAAGCATCTGAATAGGTAGTGTTTTGCCTGATTTCTCCCGCCAGGACATAGGCACCTACCAGCGCCAGTGGGGTGCCTTCTCCGGTAAATGCTGTCGGGCAATGGGCCGCGTCGCCGAGCATCACGAATCTTCCTTTTGACCATGTTGACGCTTGAACCTGGCTCATGGGTCCGAAATAGAAATCTCGAACTGCATCCAACTCTTCGATGATACGGTCGGCAAGCGTACCCCGACCCCTAAGCGCCTGAATAAGGAGTTCCCGCCGGGCAGCGAAATCATTTGCTGAAATGTCGGGATCTTTTCTTGGAAAAGTGACGAGGACTGTGGTTTCCTCGCCCTGTCCTGGCCTCACGTTGATAAATGTTCCCCCGATACCATTGACGGTTTTAACCCAGTTGTCGTCCTCTGGTCGCCGCGGAATCTTGAAAAATGACAGGTAGGCGCCGAGATAACGAAAATGTGTTTGGTCTGGCAAGACCATGTCCCTGGTGGTCGAACCAATACCTTCAGCGCAGATGACAAATTCGAAATCTTCGACGCTGCCGTCGTTGAACCTGACAGAGATGGCGTGGGCAGTTTCTTCCAGGCCTGTAACGAAAGTCTGGAAACGGTATTCGCAAGTGTCGCGCGTTGCATCGAACATAATAGTGGCCAGATCGCCACGCAATATTTCAAAATCGGCGGTCAGGCTTCCGAAAGCGCCTTTCGGAAATGCTGCCACTAGTTTACCAGCCGCATCAATATATCGTTGGCCTTGTTCCATCGTGTTTTTTGCAATAATTTTTTCGACGATGCCCATCTTCTTGATAATCAGTTGTCCCGCACCTTTTATATCGATGTTTTGACCTCCATCCCTCAATGCTTTCGCTTTTTCAGCGATGACAACGGAATAGCCATAGTGTTGTAACCAGTATGCGCACGCAGGGCCTGCAATGCCGGCTCCGGTGATTAAGATTTTTTTCCCCGCTTTCATAGGCTTACCTTTGGTTTGATAGTGTTCGCAACGTGGCAAGTGCGATCATGGTTGTCTTTGCTCTAACATCGGCAGTCGATGTGAGAAGAATAAAGCGAAAATCTTTTGACGTCATTGCGAAGGATTGACAAAATGTTATTCATTTCAGACACACAGATTTGAAAATATTCCATGCCACTATTGAACGAAGGCTCTCGTGAAAGCGATTGGATTGAACCGGACGATGTCCCGCGTTCGATCGTGACCTATGGTTTTGCCTCCGAGTCGCTAGGAGAATTCGAACTTGAACCTCATTACCACAGAAAGAGTCAACTCCTGTTCGTTCAGCGCGGTGCGCTTAGCTGCGAAGTGGAGAGCGGTATATGGATTGTGCCTCCGCGTAGCGCTTTGTGGATACCAGGCGGGACAACGCATTCGATCAAAATGGCAGGTGTGCTTGAGGGCTACTGTGCGTTTATCGAGCCGGGAGTCAATCCAGCTCTGCCAACCACTTGCTGCACTATGTCGGTAACGCCTCTACTGCGCGAGATTTTGTGCAGGGCTGCAGTACTTCCGTATCTGTATGAGGAGAACGGAGTAAACACTCGCCTGTTTGCTGTGCTGCTCGACGAATTAGCCGCAGCCACGATAGAAGATTTGCATTTACCTATGCCGGTCAATCCGCGTCTGCGACGCATCGTTGATCTGATGACGGCTGCCCCGGCGAATCGTGAAACACTTGACGACTGGGCCAGAAAAGCGGGCATGAGTACGAGGACGCTTGGTCGCACCATAACTCGGGAAACGGGGATGAGTTTTGTGCGCTGGCGCCAGCAACTCGCTGTGGTGTTGGCCGTACAATGGTTGGCGGACGGTGCCTCAATCAAGCAAGTTGCGTCTGATTTGGGGTATGAGAGTGTGCCCAGTTTTGTGACTATGTTTCGCAAGGCACTGGGTACTTCGCCCGGGCGTTATATGGCGGAGCGGCATGGAGGCCACCCCGCTTAGTCGAGCAGGGCGTTTTTTTACAATTGATTTGATACTGTCATTGAGTTCGGAATAGCACATGGGCGTGTGAATTTGTGTTTCAACTTCCGTGTTGTTTGCAGTGATGCTTGCCACTTCCTGACGGATAAAACAAAGTGCTTTTGCATTTCTGCTGTGCGCCTTGCAATGGAGAAGTGATAGAAGCCATGTTGGCTCGGGTATTGAATACACTATTTTTTCTACAACCGAATATTCCGGCGTGCAAAGAATATGAGTTGCGCAAGAATGAAATATTCTCTTTGCCGAACAATTTACATCTCACCCCTATTAACTTATATCTTGATCGCGTGCGAGTTCGTATCTTTGCGCATCTTCCTGCGCTAAAAGTTCACCTTCCCATTTTGCAACTACAGCGGTTGCAATTGAATTGCCTAATGCGTTGGTGGCCGATCTTCCCATGTCGAGAAACGAATCGACTCCCATAATCAATAACAAACCTGCTTCGGGTAAACCAAATTGTTGTAGTGTTGCCGCAATCACAACCAGTGATGCACGCGGCACACCGGCAATACCTTTGGATGTCAACATTAAAACGAACAACATGGTTATCTGCGTCGTTATGGATAAATCAATGCCATAAGCTTGTGCAATAAATAATACGGCGAAAGTGCAATAAATCATGGAGCCATCAAGATTAAAAGAATAACCCATTGGCATTACGAAACTGGCGATTTTTGGGTTAACCCCAAAGCGGGTTAATCCATCCAAAATTTTGGGATAAGCTGCTTCGGAACTTGCGGTTGCGAATGCGAGTAAAAATGCTGATTTAATTTTTTTCAACAAGATAAAAACTCGCGATCGTAAAATTAAAAAGCCAATGCTGATGAGTAAAATCCACAATATGATCAAGCAAATATAGAAATCACCCACAAATACTGCAAAGGTTAACAAGATATCCAAACCATTTACCGCGATACTTGCTGCCATGGCTGCCAAAACCGCGAGCGGTGCAAGTTTCATGACGTAGCCGGTGATTGTGAGCATTGCATTTGCAATCTGATCGATAACCTGAATTAGTGTTTTGGCCTTTTCTCCTGCGCTCGCCAGCGCAACGCCAAAGAAAATGGAAAAGACAACAATTTGTAAAATTTCATTATTTGCCATAGCGTCGGCAAAGGATTTTGGAATTAGGTGATTAATAAAATCTTTTAAAGTAAAACTGGATGTTGCTAAATCTGTGGCTGCGCCAATTTCCGGAAGGGTTAATCCAATATTTTTTCCCGGTGCAAGAATATTTGCGAGTGTAAGCCCAAGCACAAGCGAGATAAGGGATGCGCAAAAAAACCAACCCAATACTTTTGCAAAAACCCTGCCTACAGTTTTACCGTCACCCATGTGCGCTATACCCACAACCAGTGTGGAAAATACCAGCGGGCCAATTAGCATTTTGATCAATCGCAAAAACACATTGGATATAATTGCTATATAGCTCGCAATGTCGGTGGCGATTTTTGGATTGGGTGCGTTTAGATAAATCATATAACCCAAAACGATCCCCAATACCATTCCACCAAAAATCCATGCCGTTGGTGATGGTGATTTTTTTGCATCTGTCATCATAAAATGAATGTCTTGATTATATTAATTTTCATTCGGATCACTCGGCGTTTCCAAAATGAATTGGTAAAACGCAAAGTCCAGCCAGCGTCCAAATTTATATCCTGCTTGTTTTATTGTACCTGCGTGAGTGAATCCTGATTTTTCATGCAATGCGATACTGCTTTTATTATCTACATCAATAACGCCAATTATTGTGTGATAACCCTGTTCTTTTGCTATTTTGATCAGCTCGTGTATAAAAGCTTTGCCGAATCCCTTACCTTGTTGATCGGCGCGGATATAAACAGAATGCTCCACACTGTATTTATAGGCAGCCCATGATCGAAAAGTTCCGTAACTGGCAAAACCGATAAGCTTGCCGTTTTCGTCAAGCGCACCAATGACAGGAAAGTTTCCTGCCGTTTTGGTGTCAAACCAGGTTTTCATTGTTTCAAGTGTGCGAGCTTTATATTCCCAAAGGGATGTGGTGTTGAGAATAGCGTCGTTAAAGATGGCGAGAATTTCCGGGGCGTGTAATTCGTAAGTGCAATCGATAAATTTCACCAGGATATCCTTTTAACAGGTAATGGATGAATCAAAGCATTTGCAAAATAAAATCCCATTCGGATTTAGTAACAGGCTGCGTCGATAAACGGCTTTGCTTTACCAGAACCATATTTTCCAGTGCGCTTTGGCTTTTGATTTCGGTGAGGGAAATTATTCGAGGAAAGGTTTTTGTCACTTGAATATCCACTGAAACCCAGCGCGGATTTTCAGGTGTGGATTTTGGATCGTAATAATCGCTTTCCGGGTTGAATTGGGTTGGGTCAGGGTAGGCCGCTTTCACCACTTTGGCGGTACCGACAATGCCAACATTTTTGCAGCTGCTGTGGTAGATAAAAACCTCATCGCCAACAGAAACTTCATCGCGTAAAAAATTACGTGCCTGGTAATTACGGATACCATCCCAGCGCCCAATTTTTTGGGGTGCTGCGTTGAGATGATTGACGCCATAAATATGGGGCTCGGCTTTAAAGAGCCAGTAATTGTGGCTCATGGTATGAATCTCCGAAATGGTGAATCGTCATCCCCGCAGGGGATCCAGCGCCTTTGCTTTGTTCTGTAAAGCCAATGGAACGCCAGCCCGGTGGATCCCTGCGGGGATGACGATTCCCTTCTTAATTATTTATAAATTACAACCACGCACTTAATCGGTCAGCGGTTTCCTGATTCACTACTTCAAATGCAATTTTTCTTTTAGTGATATCAACCTCTTTCACCAGCACATGAACTTTTTCATCCAGGCGATAGGTCTTTCCTTCGATGGTCAAACTTAAACGACGTGAGTCAAATTGCGCTTTTATGTCTCCATCGCGAGGCGCAAGCAAGGCGTAGCCTTCAATGCCCAAATCATCCAAACGTACACCTATGCCGTTTGAATTGACCAACGCAATAGTCCCTGTATGTAATGTATCAATGTGCTGCACCATAAATTGACTTTGTAACCACAGTTCCAGATAACGGCATGCCTGGCGGCTGGTATTTAATTGCTCTTGCAATTGTGTTGCCAGGGATTCTGTATTTACATCAATTGCAGGTTCGCCGCGCAAAATACGTTTGATGGCGAGATGATTATAAAAATCGTTATAACGACGAATAGGGGATGTCACCATCGCGTAAGCATTGAACCCCAGGCCGAAATGCGGAATGTGTTCAAAGGATAATGATCCTGCTTGTAACATGCGTTGCAGTAAAGATAGCAGCAGTGGATTTTTAGGATTGTTATCAGGATTGGTGCGCAATTCTTTTATCAGTTTTTGGAACCGGTCAAGTTTGGTCAGCTCGGTAGCAGTTAATCCCGCTTCAATTAAATCCGGGCGATCTTCGGTAATTAAACTGATGGCATCATTTAAACGTTCTGGACGAAAGCCGACGTGCGTGGAAAAAATGCCGTAGCCCGGATGTTGAACAAATAATTCGCCCGCGCAAATATTGGTAACCAGCATGGCTTCTTCAATCATGCGGTGGGCAACATTGCGTTCGCGTTTATCGACATGATCAATTTTTTTCTGGTCGTTGAGGATAAAAAAGTAATCTGCTTTTTCATCCATCACAAGCGCATTTGCCAAACGATACTCCGCACGTGTTTGGGCGAAATTTTGGATAACGGTGAGCATGGCTTTAATATCATCACTCACGTTGTAGCCAACATCATTTAAGGTTTTAACACCATTTAAGTGATCAGCAACGGCCTGGTAACTTAATTTATGTTGCGAACGAATTTGCGCCTCTGCAAATTCATAATGGGTGATTGCACCGTCGCGTGCGATTTGGATTTTACAAATCAATGCGGGACGTTTTTTCTCCGGGACTAGCGAATAGGTGTCATGCGATAATTCCGGCGGCAACATGGTGATGGATTGCCCGAGCAAATACACGGTGCTGGCACGTTCACGCGCTGCCAATTCTAATGGACTGCCGATATCAATTTGTTTGCTGGGATCAGCGATAGCGGTAATTAATTCCCAGCCATTATCCGTTTCGGTGATATAAATCGCGTCATCCATATCGCGCGTATTTTCGGCATCAATCGTCACAAAGGGTAAATGGGTTAAATCCAGTTCACCATTTTCAAAGACAAGCGGTGACCAATTAATGCTACTGGCATGATTTTGTGCAGGCGCATTCCATTCATTGGGTAGTTGGAATTTTGCAACCGTGTAGCGATTTTCTATTCCGGGTTCGTCAGCCATACCCAGGCGAGCGAGAATGTTGACTTGGGCTTTGCCATCGCTGAACGGGTGACGGACAACTGTGCAGCGTACTAATTCATCGACATTCAAACCCTTGCGATCTTGTGGGGGCACAAATAGCCAGCGGGTGAAATTGAAAATATCCGGTTCAACAAAAAAATTATTGCCTTTGTTGACGTAGCGCCCCACAAATTCCTTGAGTGGACTGCTGATTAATTTTTCCAGCTTTGCTTCGAGTTGATCTTTGCTGTTGGTGATGATTTCAACTTCAACACGATCATCGGGTAATACGCGCAACATTTGTTCAGGATCGAGAAAGGCTTCGCGGCCATCATCCAGGCTGACAAAACCAAAACGTTTTGTTGTGCTGCGCACTGTGCCTTGGGCTATATCTTTTTGGGCGACCAGGTTGGTTTTTAATTGAGCTAATTGCTGCAGGGCAGAGTTATTGAGCATGAGGGCAACTTAATAAGAAGAAATAATGGTGTGAATCATAACAGCATTTATGTGCGCCCAGAACAAAAGGCTGGTATTAGGGGGCGATGTATGGCGATTGGGTAGCAGGCTTTTGTGATTGATAGGAATTATCGAAATTGGGCAGTATCTATCGGCTATGATTGTAGTAATATCGCAGCAGGCTTTGATTAATTGATTGTTTTTACAGGTTTTATTAATGGATGTACTGAACCAGCTTATGATGTTTGGTGGCGCGCTGTTTATCATCAGCATTCTTGCCAGCACACTTTCACCGCGTATGGGCATGCCCATATTGTTGGTATTTTTGATTATCGGGATGTTGGCAGGTGAGGATGGTTTTTTAGGCCTGCAATTCCAAAATGTTAAGGCCGCTTATTTTGTAGGCACCCTCGCGCTCGCTGTGATTTTGTTTGACGGTGGTCTGCGTACTGAAATCCATCTCTTCCGTGTCGGTTTACGTCCGGCGCTGTCCCTTGCAACTTTGGGTGTGGTGATTACGGTTGGTGTTTGCGGTGCTTTGGCGGCATGGATTCTCGGTTTGTCGTGGGTCCATGGATTATTGCTTGGCGCGATCGTCGGCTCCACTGATGCAGCCGCTGTATTTTCGGTGTTGACCATGCAAGGTCTTACACTTAAATCCCGTGTGGGCGCTACGCTTGAAATTGAATCGGGTCTTAATGATCCAATGGCTGTCTTTCTTACCATCATGCTGGTGGAGTTGATGGTTAATCAACAAGCCCATTTTAGCTGGTTAATGTTGGGTGATTTTGTCTGGGAAATGGGTGCCGGTTCAATTGTCGGTATTATCGGCGGCAGGATATTGGCCTACGCCGTTGAGCGTTTGCAGCTTAGCCCGGGCTTGTATCCATTATTGGCGTTATTCGGTGGAGTTTTTATTTTTGGCTTGGCCGCGGTCATACACGCCAGCGGATTTTTGGCGGTTTACCTTGCCGGTTTGATGGTGGGTAATCGTGTATCGCGCGGCCTTTACAACATCCAGCGTTTTCACGATGGTTTTGCGTGGCTCGCGCAAATCAGTTTGTTTTTGATGTTGGGCCTACTCGTATCACCACATCGGCTGATGGAATATGCATCCAGCGCACTTCTGGTTGGCGTCTTGCTGATGTTTGTGGCGCGCCCATTGGCCGTATGGCTGTGTCTGGTTCCCTTCCAGTTTTCATGGCAGGAAAAAACCTTTATTAGCTGGGTGGGATTGCGTGGCGCGGTGCCAATTGTATTGGCGATGTTTCCGTGGCTGGCCGGCGTACCCGAATGGAATTTCTTTTTCAACATCGCCTTCTTTATTGTGTTGATTTCCCTGCTGGTTCAAGGGTGGACTGTAGGGCCAATGGCGAAGTGGCTCAATCTCAATGTCCCGACCAGCAGCTCTCGTGTTCAGCGCGTGGAGTTAGGTGTGCCCGGGCAAGTTGGCCATGAATTTGTGGGGTATAAGTTGGCGGAAGGTAGCCCCGCACTGCGCCGCACTGTAGGCAATTTAAATTTGTCGAATAAAGTTCAACTGGTGTGTTTGCTGCGTGAAGGTCAACCCGTTGCCTTGCTGCCGGAACAAAAGTTTTTGGCGGACGACCATATCTTTTTCCTGAGCTTGCCCAGCGAATTGGAATCGCTCGATAAAATGCTGGTGGGTATGCAAGAAAATGAACGCCTGTCTGCCCAGGCCTTCTTCGGTGAGTTCGTGCTCACCTCACGCGCCAAGCTGTCCGACCTCAGTATGGTGTACAACTTTCCTGTGCCGCCTGAAATGGCCAACTGGAGTATTGCGCGTTATATTTACAGCAAATATCGCCAGCCTGTGGTGGGTGATCGGGTGACTTTGGGGCAAGTGGAGTTTGTGGTCTTGTCGATGAAAAACAAACGTTTGATCAAGGTCAGTTTGAAGCTGAACAAATAGCCGCTATCAAGTGGTTATTTGTTCGGGGGATTTTTCGCTAATGGTTAGATGGGCAATTGCGTCGTATATTTAATCTGCTTGAGCGAAAAGGTTGAATGGATGCTGCCTACATTAGGCAAGGTCAGCAAGGTTTTACGCAGTAGTTGCTCGTATTCTTCCACGCTATTAATAACGATTTGCAAGACATAATCCTTGTCTCCGCTTGTGGAATAACATTCCACGATTTCCGGAATAGACTGGACCGCAGCCTCAAAGGCGCTTAGCGCTGCTTCATCATGGTTTTTTGCGGTCACGAACGCATGAACCCTCACACCTAAATCGATTTTCTTGGCATCGAGCAAGGTAACCTTGCCGCGGATGACGCCTTCTGTTTCCAGGCGTTTAAGCCGGCGCCAGCAAGGTGTGTGCGACAGGCCAATCAAATTACCCAGATCCGCCATCGAAAAATCAGCATTTTCCTGGAGGGCGCGCAAAATCTTGCGGTCGTATTCGTCGAGTTCTACCTTGGAAACCATGTTTAATACCTTGTCGATTATTAATTATTGGCCTAATTGTAGGATGAAATATCTAGCAATACAACGTAAAGAGGACATTCCTGGTTTTCATGGCGAGTGTAGTGTCTAAATAGTGCACAAGGGTGTTACCGCAGCCAGCGCACAGAGTGTAACCGGGCGCGGATTCGCGCCTAAAACCGGCTTAAGGTTGTGATTGGACGCTTGGGCGTGTATCGTAACGCCTTTTTTACCAGCACTTTTTTGTGCGCGCGTTGGCATTTATAAGATGGCCCCAAGTCTCGGGGAAACCTGGATTTTGGCGCTAAAATAATTTTGAGGAGCAATCCGTAATGAGAGTGATTTTGTTAGGCGCACCTGGTGCAGGCAAGGGTACCCAAGCACAGTTGATTATGGAGACATTTGGAATTCCCCAAATCTCTACCGGTGATATGTTGCGTGCTGCTGTAAAAGCGGGAACCCCCTTGGGCTTGCAAGCCAAAGATATTATGGAAGCCGGTGGCCTGGTGTCGGATGATTTGATTATCGCCCTGGTTAAAGAGCGTATTCTCCAGAGTGATTGCAAGAATGGGTTCCTGTTTGATGGTTTCCCACGCACCATTCCACAAGCTGAAGCCTTGCTTGAGGCGGGTGTTAGCATTGATCATGTGATTGAAATCGATGTTGCCGACGAAGAAATTGTGGCGCGCCTGAGTGGCCGTCGTGTACACGAAGCGTCTGGCCGCGTGTATCACATTTTGCACAATGCACCAAAAGTTGAAGGTCACGACGATATTACGGGTGAGCCTTTGATCCAGCGTCCTGACGATCAGGAAGAAACCGTGCGCAAGCGTTTGACGGTTTACCACGCGCAAACCAAACCATTGGTTGGGTTCTATCAAAAACTGGCTGCGGCTGGTAGCAGAAATGCACCTGTTTATACCCGCATTGATGGCGTTGGCAGTGTAGATTCCATTCGCAAACAATTGCTCTCAGTGTTGAGCTGATGTTTGCAGACATGTAAAAATGAATAGGCTCCCAGTGAGCCTATTTTTTTATCGCGATTTTTTAAACGAACAAATTTCCATGACCAAGATTCTCGCGCTCGATGCATCTACCGATGCATGTTCGGTAGCCCTATATATTGACGGTGTTACAAGCAATATATTTGAACTGGCCGCAAAAAGTCACACACAGCGTCTTTTACCAATGGTGGATGAAATCTTGCGCGCGGCTAATTGCAGTTTGCACGATATTGACGCCATTGCTTTCGGACGCGGCCCCGGTTCATTTACCGGATTACGTATTTGCATGGGTATAGTGCAGGGTTTGGCATTTGGCGCAAATATACCGGTGATTCCAGTATCGACCTTGCAGGCAATTGCGCAGGGTTTTGTGAGCGAAAATCCACACAATACTTCGCCCTTGTTAGTTGCGCTGGATGCACGAATGGACGAGGTTTATTGGGGATTATTTAATGCAGATAAAATCCCGCAAGCGTTAAGTGCAGAATTTGTCATGAAACCAATTGATGTTTGCGAACAAAAAATTGTTGCTGATTTGCATAAACAATTTGTCGCCATTGGGCCCGGTTGGCATTACGCCGATTTACAAAAGATTGTTCCGGAACTTCTTGTCCAGGACGCGCATCCAAATGCGCAATATATGTTGCCGATTGCGGTGGATGCCTTCCAGAAAGGTGAAACCCAATCGATTTTGGATGCACAGCCAGTTTATTTGCGCGATTCCGTTTCCTGGCAAAAACGTCAACGTATACGCACACAATCCCTTTAAATTGCGAAAGCTGTAGGTAAAAACTATGTCACAGTTATTGGCGCAAACAGAATTTAACCAGCAATTATTTGAATTTTTACAGTCATCCCCAACACCTTTCCACGCAACACAAACAATAGCCAACCAATTATCTTCCGCTGGTTTTACCGAATTGGATGAAGCTGCTGCATGGAATCTGGAGGCGGGAAAACGTTATTTTATCAAACGTAATGACTCGTCCATTATTGCGTTTGTGTACGGTAAAAAAGATTTACTTGAAACGGGCATTCGCATGTTGGGTGCGCATACGGATAGTCCCTGCTTAAAAGTTAAACCGCAACCGGAATTAAATCGCAAAGGCTACATGCAGCTCGGTGTCGAAGTTTACGGTGGTGCATTATTGGCGCCCTGGTTTGATCGCGATTTATCGCTCGCAGGCCGCGTAACCTATAAAACGGCTGATAATAAAATTGCCAGTAGCTTAATTGATTTCAAGCAACCCGTTGTCACCGTGCCGAGTTTGGCGATTCATCTGGATCGCGAAGTCAACAATAGCCGCAGCATTAATCCACAGCGCGATATTGTTCCTGTGTTACTGCAATTTTCAGCAGATCAAACGCTCACGCCAAATTTTAAATCCATTTTATTGGCGCAATTAAAACAACAGTGGCCAACAACCTCGGCAACACAGATTTTGGATTATGAAATCAGTTTATATGATACCCAGGCGCCATCATTCATTGGTTTGCAACAGGATTTTATGGCAAGTGCGCGGCTTGATAATTTATTGAGTTGCTTCGTGGGTTTGCAGGCAATTTTGCAAGCCGATGATGAGGTATCCAGTTTATTAATCTGTACAGATCACGAAGAAGTAGGCAGCACATCGTGTTGTGGTGCCAAAGGGCCCATGTTGCAACAATTTTTGGAGCGCTTGATTCCTGAGACCGAAACGCGCATACGTGTGATTGAACATTCATTAATGATTTCTGTGGACAATGCCCACGGTGTTCATCCAAATTTTATTGATCGACACGATGAAAATCACGGCCCCTTATTAAATCGTGGGCCTGTTGTGAAAATTAATGCCAATCAACGTTATGCGACAACCAGTGAGACCAGTGGATTTTTCCATTGGTTATGTGAGCAAAACCAGGTACCGCTCCAGGTTTTTGTGGCGCGAACTGACATGGGGTGCGGCAGCACAATCGGTCCGATAGTCGCTTCGGAAGTTGGCGTTAAAACAATTGACGTCGGCGCTCCTACTTTTGCCATGCATTCTATCCGCGAGTTGGCCGGTGTGGCTGACGCTCATTATCTCTATCAAGCGGTAGTGGCGTTTTACCAATATCCTTTAGCTATCCGTTTCCAATAAGTAATATTTTGCGACAAGTCCGGGGTTTTTGAACCCGGGCTTGGCTCCTTCCCGCCCGGTTCTTACCGCTGAACTTTGTCTTCGGGTATTTGTCCGAACTGAATGTGACTTAGTGCTAAGACTTGAGAATTGATCGCACTGTTTTTGTCGCGAGCTGTTTATAATTTACCTATGATTTAAAACAACAATGATATAAAACAACAATTTATAAAATTTATGTTATGACGCAAGGATGACTTCCACCATTTATCGATAGGCGTCGCTATGAATCTTTCTCATGAACTGCTGGCGAGGTTTTCGCCCTTTAATTCGCTGACATTTGAATATTTATCCAAAGTTATTGAAAAGGCGAGTATAAAAGAATACTCCAAAGGAACGATTATCTTTAAGCGTGGGCGCGAGTTGCGCGAATCATTTTATTTGGTCAGTGGGGATGTTGATTTAATCGATTCACAGTTTGCCGTTACATCGCTCAGTAGTGAAGATGAATCCCACAAGGCTCCTATAAACAGTACATCTCCCACCAAAGTATCTGCTGTTGCAAAATCTGCTGTGGTTATTTTAGCGGTCGAGAGTGATTTTTCAGATTTGGTATTGGCCTGGAGCGAAAGCAGTAACGAAGATATCGCAGAAAATTCCGATGAGCATACTGAATTCGACCTTGCTGAAGAGGGCGATTGGATGTCGAGTTTGTTGCAATCACCTTTTTTTAATAAGATCCCGCCGGGAAATATTCGCCAATTATTTTTGCGGTTTAAATCGCAAAAAGTTGCTGCAGATGAAATTATTATCAAGGAAGGAGAGCGCGGCGAATTTTTTTATGTTCTGGAAGTGGGCAGCGCTAAAGTGATGGATAAACAAGGCAACATCCTTGCCGCACTTCGCCCCGGTGATTATTGTGGTGAAGAAGCCTTGGTTGGTGACACCACGCGCAATGCTACGGTGCAGATGCTGACATCGGGAAAATTAATGTGTCTTGAAAAAAGTGATTTCCTGACCTTATTGCAAGAACCTGTTCGTCGCTTTATCAGTTACGAGGAGCTTGTTAAAAATAACGAGCCGAATCGCTATCAAATTATTGATGTGCGTTTACCTTTGGAAAGACGTTTCGAAGCTGTTCCCGAAAGTCGCAATATTCCATTGAGCCAACTGCGTAAAAATTTACCGAATCTGGATCAATCGCAAATATATGTTGTGACCGACGATGCTGGACGCCGTGCAGATGTTGCTGCCCAATTATTGAATCAGGCTGGTTATGAAACCATGATATTGCGAGTATCCGAATTAAGGTGATTTTGCTACAGGGTTTGATTCACTTCGATTGAAATAACATTATCATCTCGTTCAATTTCAAGGCTAATGGGTGCGTTTCCCCTATTTTTATAGCTCGCTAAAATATCGTCCGGCTTTGTTACTGGAATACCATTGATTGCAGTAACCATATCATTTGCGCGCAATCCCGATGAATTGAATTTATTTGCATCCAAACCGGGTTGAATTTTATAACCTACCAATTGCCTATTATTATCAATCCGCTGAATAGACATTGAAGCCACATCCAATAGATTGCGATTTATATCCGCTAATGCACGTTCTTCATCCTGTTGTGTTGGATGAAGACTCATAGCTTCGATGTAACCATCGGGAGGACCATAAACAGATGGCGTGTCTTTAGCGGCTTCGTATTCTTCGTCTGGAGCCATCGACACTAATGTTGGCTTGTGGGAATCACGCAGCCATAATAATTCGTCGTGACCGTTGTTATTAATGATCACATGATCTTTCATAATCTTTTTAAGGAAAATAGTATTTTTATTGTCGAGCAAGGCGCCTGTGGCATAAGTATTTTCTTTATCCCCTGAAACGATAACGGCACGGGCAGAATTTTCATTATTACTTTCCACTATACCCACCAGCATTAAATCGGGATGAGTATTGATTGTGTTGTTATTCGTAATATTGGCCGGTTTGCTGGTGTTAATGTTTTCCAACTTTGTTGGAAAATTTAATTGCGCGCTACCATTCGAATTTTGATTGACAAGATTTATGGGATGAGGTGATGTAACGGGAAATACCAACCTGAATAATGCTATTCCCAAAACAATAATAGCTGCTGTAATGAGTAATTGTCTGGGTGTGCGTTTGGTTAACATAAGAATTTTGCCTTACTGGTAAACGCATTGGTGATTCAATGATGATAAAACTCAAAAAATAATGCCTTAAAAAAGCCTGACCTCTTGATAAAACTTTGTGGCAAGTTTGTAATTATCCAGAGGCCAGGCTTTCAATTTTTACATCTTAAAATGTTGGGCAAATCATCTTAAGATTTGCATTACTTATTTGTAATAAACGTAGTCGTACCAGGTGTAAGCAGTTGATGAATTATTGAATGGACCTGGCCATGCACTACCGTCACCAGACCATGCATTCAAGCGAATGGACTTATTGGATACTGGCCATTGTGCTGCCGGGATATAGCAGTTTGGAGAGGCTGTAGTGCCGCTAACAGTTGTTGCGCAAGTTGGGCTGCCTGTGCCTTTGGTAACCGTCCAAAGTAAGTTGCCGCCTGCATAGAATTTAATGTTAGTGGTTGACCAAACGACTTTGTAGGCGCCGCCTGTTCCAATTGGGACTGGATTCACCGCGTAGGTATCATAAATTTTTTCACCAAAAGCAGTGCCCCAATTGCCGCCGTTATAAGCTTGATAAATCACCGCAAAATGCACGCGACCTGGAAAACTTGGCAGTACTTCAACATCAATTTCTTCCCATGGTGATGTGCTGCCCGAGCCGCCGCTAATTAAAAAAGCGCTGCCAACAGTACCTGGAACATTGGACACTGACATTACCGTTTCGAGTGTGCCGTAGGTATAGTTATTGCCCGTGAACATTTCGGCGCAATAGTCTTTATCAGACTTGAAAACCATGCCGGATGACGCGGGATAAAGGTAGCTGGCGCTGTTGGTGAACGCGCAGCCAAAAGGTGAACCGTTGGTCCAGGTAGCCTTGTTCCACACAGCACTTGGTCCACTTGTAAAATCATCCGTTAATGTTAGTGCTGTTGAGTGCATGGCAAATGACGCTGACAAGAGTGCAGCAGTCAAGGATAGAGTTTTATTTTTTATAGTTAACATAGTTACCTCTCCGATTAAGACATTATTAATTATTTGATTAGCAAAAAAACCGACTAACAATGCACGGCTTTAATGGCTTTTGTGATTAATCAAAATCCCGTTTAACTAATGGTTTGCCTTTGCGTGGCGCTACACATAATGAAGCTACACGTGATAAAGCTACAAAAGGCAAATCCAGAATAATCGTGAAAGAAATCAACTTCGCTCCAGTTTGCGTATTAACGTAAAGTGATCTGCACCAGCTTCGCGCCGGAAAAGTGATGCGTAAAATCGGCGTAATAAAGATGGCACATCCTGGATGGATGTGAAGGCGTAGTTATTATTTCAGGAATTCCATCACAGTTAAGAATGGCAACATATCCATGGCGATAAACCTCATTAATAACAACAGCTGAGTCTGTGAGGAAATAAATGTTTCGCGGCAATGGCGCCACTTTGACCAGCGTTTAAAGTGGAGACTAGAACTGGCGCTTATCTGTATAATGCGGCCTCAAATTTGAATACACTCAACACCTGTTAAAATTAATTGGCGTTTTCAGACTAAGAAGCATAATCATGAGCAAGCAACGTGTCCTTACCGGCATCACAACAACCGGAACTCCTCACCTGGGTAATTATGTAGGCGCTATACGTCCTGCTATTGCAGCGAGCGAACGCGCCGATGTGCAATCCTTTTATTTCCTGGCCGATTTTCACGCGTTAATCAAATGCCATGATCCTGCGTTGGTTCATCAATCAACCCGTGAAATTGCCGCTACCTGGTTGGCCCTGGGATTGAATACGGATAATGTGATTTTTTATCGCCAGTCAGATGTACCGGAAATCCCGGAGCTGTGCTGGATGCTGACCTGTATGGCGGCCAAGGGTTTGATGAATCGCGCCCATGCTTATAAAGCTTCGGTAGACGCCAATGTTGCGGCGGGAGAAGATCCGGATTTTGGCATCACCATGGGGTTATATTCTTACCCGATTTTAATGGCTGCTGATATTCTGATGTTTAATGCCAATAAGGTACCTGTGGGCAAAGACCAGATCCAGCACATAGAAATGGCGCGTGATATAGCCGCGCGTTTTAATCATCATTACGGCGAACATTTTGTGTTGCCAGAAGCCCTGGTTGAGGAAAATGTTGCAGTCTTGCAAGGCCTGGATGGCCGCAAAATGAGTAAAAGTTACGGCAACACGATTCCGTTATTTTTACCGGAGAAGCAATTAAAAAAATCCATTAATAAAATTGTTACGAACTTGCTGGAACCGGGACAACCAAAAGATGCTGATACATCAACCGTATTCCAAATTTGGCAGGCCTTTGCGACAGAGGAGCAAACTGCTGAAATGCGCCAGGCTTTTGCCGATGGTATTGCCTGGGGCGAAGCGAAGCGGCAATTGTTTGAGTTGATCAACAGCCAGGTTGGTGAGGCGCGTGATAAATACGAGGCTTTGCTGGCAAACCCGAGCCATATCGAAGAGGTTTTGCAAGCTGGAGCAGAAAAAGCCCGCGCGCAAAGTAAACCCCTGTTGGAAAAAGTGCGCGCTGCCGTGGGAATCAAAAAAATCCAATAAGCGTGTTGCATAAAAAAAGCCCGATCACTTCGCCAGAAGGATCGGGCTTTTTTATTGCATGATTTTATAGTCGTGTACCAATACCGGTTTATCAAGACCGAGGTTGCCGGGTATATTCGGATTTTTCAGGACAAATAATTTAAGGTTTTGTGCCTTTAGTTTTTCCTGCTCGCCGGCAAAATAACTTTCGAACAATTGTTTAAACGAACCATCTGCTTGTGCAATATCCAATCCCTCATCAAGCCTTGCAACAAGTTCAGGATGATGGACGCTAATGTTATACAACACTGGAAAGGGGTAATAAATAATAATGTTGGGAACTACCACAAAATCTTTCGAATACCTGGAGAAGCGCGCCATCATGTCATCAATTTCTATCACGCTCAGTGGAATGTAATCAAAGCGCCCCGACGCCAGCATGGCAAATAAATTAAAATAATCGGCGTTATCCACAACCGTGTAATTATTGCGGCGATAAATATTGATATCTTCCCAGTCGCGCCCTTGGCCAGCGGACAAATGTTGCAATTCTGCCACCGAATTTATACGTTCAAATTTTGGCAGATCGCTGCTGCGAATAACCAGCTTTCGATAGCCTAGCAATCCACGTAACAAAGGTTTTTTAATTGTAAATGGACTTTTGCCATCGGCTACCGAGTTGGGCCAGATTGGAGTGGGCAAGGCGATAATATTAATAACTTCGCCTCGTTCAAGCTCCCTGCGTGAACGTAAGGAAGTATATTTTTCATTATTTTTAGTTAACTCAAATTGACCATGACTGGCGACTGTTTTCTTTAACGCTAATTCCAACAAACGAAATTGGTAATCATCGCGCTTCTCGCTCGCTTTTAAATCCCAATAGTGATAGGTGTAATCAATTTTTTTAGCATCTGCATGGCTGTTGAAACTTAATATGCACAAGCAAACAAAAAAAATCATATTGCGCATGATCTTGCCCATATTTACCAGGATCTATGGTTCACTGAATAAAACCTACGACAGTTCACTAACGACGGTTTTTATTCCAGTGGTTAGTTGCCGTAATTCTTGTTCGTTGATAATAAACGGTGGCATTAAATAAACGAGTTTTCCAAACGGCCTTACCCAAATCCCGAGCTCAACAAATTTAGGTTGCAGTTCAGCAACATTCGCAGGTTCTTTTAATTCCACCACGCCAATTGCACCCAGGACACGAACGTCTGCCACCGCAGGAAAGCTGCGACAAACCTCCAGTTCCTGTTTTAATTGTGCTTCAATTTTTAATACTTTTTGTTGCCAATTCGTTTTTAATAATAATTCAATACTGGCATTTGCAGCCGCGCACGCAAGCGGGTTTGCCATAAATGTTGGGCCGTGCATAAATACGCTGTTGTTGCCGTTGCAAATTCCATTGCTCACTTTATCGTTGCAAAGTGTAGCGGCAAGCGTGATGTATCCGCCGGTGAGTGCTTTACCAATACACATGATATCAGGGCTGATGTTGGCGTATTCGCATGCAAATAATTTTCCGGTGCGACCAAAACCCGTAGCGATTTCATCTGCAATTAACAATACGCCCAATTGATCACAGAGTTCGCGCGCACGCTGTAAAAACACTGGGGAGTAAAATCGCATGCCGCCAGCACCTTGCACAATCGGTTCTAAAATAACGGCAGCAATTTTTTGGCGATTGCGTTGGAGGAGATGGGAAAAATTAGCAAAACTATTTTCATCAAATGGCTCATTAAATTTGCACTTGGGCTCATCGGCAAATAAATGATGCGACAGGCTTTGGTGAAACAAATGATGCATTCCCGAATGTGGATCGCATACTGACATGGCTCCAAAGGTGTCACCATGATAACCCTGTTTAAGGGCCAGGAATGTGGTGCGCTGTGATTGCCCTTGGGAATACCAATACTGGATAGCCATTTTCATGGCCACTTCAACAGCAACGGAACCTGAATCCGAAAAGAAAACTTTATTGAGCTCGGGTGGTGTAATTTCCACCAGGGTTTTTGCAAGTTTTGCTGCAGGCTCATGCGTAAAGCCCGCAAACATGACGTGTGCAACCTGATGTAGCTGATCGTTAATTGCTTTATTAATGGCGGGGTGATTATAACCGTGCAACACACTCCACCATGACGACATACCATCGATTAATTTTTTCCCATCTGTTAATTCAATGTGTACACCTTGCGCCCGACGCACAGGAAAAACAGGCGACGGATTGATGAACGATGTGTAAGGATGCCAGAGATAGTCGCGATCAAATTCAATTAATTGTGTAGTCGATAACATAGCGCACTCGTTAAGAAATCAAATGGCCTGCGAAGCGACAGACCTTGTCGTTATTATAGGTTTAAGCAGGAGCGTGCGTTACTGTTTATTGCAACCCGGCTTTTATTTTCTGCAATAAAGATGCGCCTTTGTTGATTGACGCACCAGAGAGAAAATTAATAAAAGCGTGTAATTAAATCAGTCTGTTTCTTTGATAAATCTGCCATTTCGTGGTTGAGTCGATCCGCCTCATTTACCTGCGTTTGCGATTGATCAGAAATTTGCGCGATTGCATGGGTATTTTGCTCAATTTCCCGAGCCATTGATGATTGTTCTTCCGCAGCAGCGGCGATCTGGTGGCTCATTTGATCAATGCTGTTGACAGAATTTTCGATGGCGGTCAGCGCCATGTTGACGTTGCCCATTTCATTCACGCTACGATTCGCAAGTTGCTGGCAACTTTCCATATTGCTGCTGGCGTCTGCCGTGGCTTTACCCAGGTTGCCAATAATTTCCTGGATGTGACCCGTAGATTCCTGGGTCCGTTGTGCAAGTGTCCTGACTTCATCTGCAACAACTGCAAAACCGCGACCTTGTTCACCGGCGCGCGCCGCTTCAATTGCAGCGTTTAGCGCGAGCAGATTGGTTTGTTCGGCAATGCTGCGGATAACATCGACAACATTTGCGATCTTGCCGCTATCTTCATTCAATTTGCCTAATACAGCGCCGAGGTTGGCCACCATATTCGATAAATCGCCAATAGCCTTGTTAGCGCCAGAAATAACGTCTTTACCTTGCTGGACTTCGGTGATGGCCATGGACGTCGCCGACGATGTTTGGGTTGCACCAACGGCGACTTCCTGTACGGCTTGGGACATTTGCTGCATGGCGTTGGCCACATTCGAGGTTTCATGTTGCTGCGCGACGATCCCTTTGCATGTTTTTTGGGCTTGTTCGTGTGCGGCTTTGGCCTTGTCGAGAATTTCAAACGCCGATTCACCAAAGCGGCTGAGTGCGGTGCGCAGGCGCGCTTTTTGCGCTATCTGCGCCATCATAATGTCGCCCTGGAGATCGCAACGTCCGGTGTAAATATACGTTGCGATGGGGTCATTGATGACCTTATGGGCTTCATTTAATGCATTGGCAAAGCTGCTTAAATGGATTTGGTGTGCGCCAAAACCCACGCCTATGGATGCAAGCGCGAGGCTAAGCAGATAGCCTACGGAAGGCGAGCTGGTGATAAATTGGATGATTGTCAGTGCAATAAAACTGAACAGTGCAATTAAAAATGCATTACCCCAATTGCCCGCGATTTTTTTCCAGGCTGGATAAATCGCTTGCCCCTGTTGAAGCCGTTGATAAACCTCCTCAGCGCGCCTGATGCGCTCATGGTCCGCTTTGGTACGCACTGATTCATAGCCCACAATCTCGCCGCGCTCGTGAACAGGAGTCACATAAGCATCTACCCAGTAATGGTCACCGTTTTTGCAGCGGTTTTTAATAATACCCATCCAGGGTTTATCCGCCCTAAGGGTTTGCCAGAGGTTTCCAAATACCGGGGCGGGCATGTGCGGATGACGCAAAATATTATGTGGCTGGTTTAATAATTCATCGAGGTTGTAACCGGAAATTTTGCTAAATGTAGGGTTACAGAAAATAATTGTGCCCTTCAGGTCAGATGAGGAAATAATCTCATCATTGCTTGAAAGGCTAACTTCACGCCCGCTAATCGCGCCATTATTTCGCATTCTTTAATTCCAAAACAGACAAGTGCAGAAAAGACAGTGAGAGAACACTGTCTTTGGTTTTTTAAAATCTTAGACCAATATTATTGTTCTGTTGGCGTTTATTTCATCTAGGCGCTGCGACGCTCCAGCAGGTCGCTGGATTGCTGGAGGTAGATAAGGTTGTTGATGAATTGTTGTAGTTGTTGCACGCGCTCTGGTGCCAAATCGACAAATTCCAGGCTGATTTGGGTTTGGCGATGAGGCGCACGCAATAGGCGGAAACTGCGGACGCGCGCGCTGCAACGGATGACCAATTCGTCACTTAACGCAAGTTCGCACAGGGGAAGAAGGGCGCCGTGGCGAAGTTGCCCCAGCAGATTGCCCGGAATACTTGCACGCAAACCACCGCTGGAAATATCTATAACGCTGCCGTAACTGATATCTTGCCCAATGGGACGAATTTTTAAACCGAGCAGGGGATTAGCGCTCATATCGGCACGGTGGAACTGGCGACGAGGAACGTAGCACAATTGTTCCGGAAGCATAATCGCCAGTCCGCTCGCGCCGTAATTGCTGCCCCACGCCAGAATTGGCGAGCTAAAGCTCAATTGCTCGCCATTGCGATGATGGCGCAGGGTAATCCTATCGCCAACTTCAAGCACATGCTGGCTGGGGAAAAGATCGTCTAACCACAACAAGCCGCGCTGGATATCAATTGCCAAAACCAGGGTCTGGTAGGCGATTGAACTGCCTTCCACCTTAACTTCAATAATTTGGCGTTGATCCAACAACTGCCACAGTGGCAAATATTGGTCTGGAATAATGTCCCGGGAAGCTGTTGGCAATTGCGATACGTTAGCCAGCATCAGGGCCGCTGTCTTTTTGGCGGGTTCATTCACTGTAGTAATTGCAGGCGGCATGGTTGCCGCTGTATTTTTACCTGCTAATTTTTGCCACACTGAACGCAAGATCGTCATAAGTTTTACCTGCTAAAAAATACTCTTTGCAAGCTACCGTCGCTTGCTTCTATTGGGATAAGAGCAAAGCCTGTGCCATAGGATAAAACTTGAGGAAGTTGTTGAAAAACAAGGTATTTCGAATAATTTTTAAGCGACCGGGAGTTGGGTTGCCGATTCCGGTGGCAAAGGTTTTCCGCCCGGCGCATCAATCCCGTGAAGTTGTTTGCCGATAGCTTTCCGCCCGGTCTATAACCTATGGCATGTAGGGATGCCAGGGCACTTTTTTTACTGGTGCCCCATGAGCAAAATCCGTACAATGCGCGCCTTTTCAGCAAATGCTGACTCCCTGATTTGTTTAGAGCCATGTCTATGAAAGAGCTGCATGAACGCCAGGATCGCCTGGAATTCAACAAGTTGCAAAAGCGCCTGCGCCGTTTGGTTGGTACAGCGATTGTCGATTACAACATGATTGAAGATGGCGATAAGGTCATGGTCTGCCTCTCTGGCGGGAAAGATTCCTACACCATGCTGGATATCCTGCTCAGCCTGCAAAAAACTGCACCCATCAGTTTTGAGATTGTGGCGGTCAATATGGACCAAAAACAACCCGGCTTTCCTGAACATGTGTTACCGGAATACCTCACACAATTGGGCGTGCCTTTCCATATTATCGAGAAAGACACCTACAGCATTGTTAAGGAAATTATTCCAGAAGGTAAAACTACCTGCGGCCTGTGCTCGCGTTTGCGTCGCGGTACGCTCTACAGTTTTGCCGACGAAATCGGTGCAACCAAAATTGCGTTGGGTCACCATCGCGACGATATTATCGAAACCTTGTTCCTGAATATGTTTTACGGCGGCAAGCTCAAGGCCATGCCTCCCAAGCTCCTGGCGGATAACAAACGCAATATCCTGATTCGTCCTTTAGCCTATTGCAGCGAAGAAGACATTATTGCGTTCGCCGAAATCAAAGGCTTCCCGATTATTCCGTGCAACCTTTGTGGGTCGCAGGAAAATTTACAGCGACAGGTTATTAAAGACATGCTGCACACTTGGGAGAAACAATATCCGGGCCGTACGGAAACTTTGTTCTCTGCTATCAAAAACGTTACGCCTTCGCAATTGGCCGATACCAATTTGTTTAACTTTACTGATTTGCGTGCTGATAAAAATGCATCCATAGAAGATGAATCAGAGAGCTGTGCCACCGTGGAAACTTTTATACCCAATAGCGGTGTCGTGCAGTTTTTAGATGCGAGCGATATTCTATAAATTCTATATTTTTCTGCAGAAATAAAAATTGGGTAATAAGCACAACAAACTTGTTACCTGATTTCCTTCAAATAGCCACGAAAAGAAACAAGTCTTGATTGTTTTTTGTTCATGTCTTGCATGGTCTACATTTTTTTATATCAAAATGTATTGGCGATAAAAATAGATTTTAACTGTAATAAATTCCACGTAGACTGCCGCCCGCGCAGCCAGTGGGCTGGAATATCCATACCTCACACCATGTGTGTGGAAGTGTAAAGGGTGTGGAATTTTAGGAGAAACCGGTTGTCTGTATGAGAACCATAACAAGAAGGAATGCATAATGACATTACCAAATTCATTTACCCGATATTCATTAGCAAACCGTTTAGGCCAAGCCCTGGAGCTTGCTGTTTATCATACACAAGCGTTTGGTCGTGAATACGTTTTTGTGACTACGCTTGCACAACATGCATCGAGTCTGGTGGCAAAAAATGCAGAACATTTTGCGTTTCAATTGCGCGAACTTTTTAAATTGGATGCACGTCGTTTTGAAATGGTAGAGTTGCGCGGTGATTTGATGAGCCCGCAATTATGGCGCTGGCGTTTTGAATGGGTGGGTAATTCACCTTTATCGCCCAAATGTGAAGTGATCAGTTCACATAGCCAACACAATCAATTGCTGACCTTGTTAAATATCCACGGTGGTTTACAAGCTGCTAACGCATAACAACTTGCTATCACATACAGTGTGTTGAAGAAAAAAATCCAGATATTAATCTGGATTTTTTTTGCCAAAAATATGCAGTAAAACCAAACTTATCAAACTTAATATCACAACAGGCAAGCTACCGTAATGCATAAAAGGTGTCGCGCCATCGGTAGCAAAAATTTCACTGCTCAGCGATGTTTGTTCAAAGGCTTTGGTTTGTGCAGTAATTCTTCCATTACGATCAAAAATAGCGCTTGGGCCGTTGTTTGTGCTGTAGGCATAATAATGTCGGGTTTCGAGTGCGCGCATTTGCGCCATCTGCATAAATTGGTGGCGACCCAGTGAATCGCCAAACCAACCGAGATTACTGACAGAAATTAATAGCTGTGAATCTACCGCGTTTTTTGCGATTAAATCCGGAAAGGCCACTTCATAACAGATCGATGGCGCGATCATTAAATCATCGACTTTTAAACCGTGTTGTTCTTCAGGGCCCAAGCTGATGATGGACGTCGGCAAATTAAAAAATTCAATCAAATTACGCAAGGCTTCAATAGGCACATATTCACCAAAAGGAACCAACCTGCGTTTATGGTGAATGCCGATTGCTTTACCAAAAGTGACCACCGAGTTGTAATAAATATCTTTGTCCTGGTCATCAAAAATAATACCGGTGATCAAACCGGATTCACTGTCTGCCGCTTTGCGGTTTACTTCATTTAAAAAGGGCAGGGCATCGCTATATAGGCGTGTGATTGCCGCTTCGGGCCAGATAATGATTTTATGGCCCCACAAAGGTTCGGTTTTTGTGCGTAAGACATCCAGGGTGATATCACGAAAATCTGTTTGCCATTTATCTTCCTGGTTAATATTCGGCTGCACAATCGCAATACTGGTGGGTGAACTGGCAACTTTTGTCCACTCGATATTTTGCAAGAAAAATCCTGCAACCCAAATTCCAATGACGGCGATGGAGCCTGCTATCAAGCTGCGCGATATTTTCGGGCGAGAAATAATGTGGGCAAAGAAACCGGCAGTGAATGCGCTCAACAAACTTAAACCCATCACACCAACAACGGGCGCCCAACCTGAAAGCCAATTGGTTAAATCTGCGTAGCCGACAAATAACCAGGGAAAGCCGGTTAATAACCAAGTGCGCAACCATTCGCTGATTAACCAGCACGCAGGAAATGCAATGAGTAAACTTAATGGATGGCGACTGAACCAGCGACCAAACGCATAGAAGGGCAAGCTAAAAAAAGCGGCCATGAAAAAAACAAAAATAATTACTAAAAATGCAGCGAGCGGAGCAGGTGCTCCACCAAAACCGCTGATGCTGACATAAATCCACGACACACCAACAGCATACATACCAACACCAAACCACCATGAACGCCACCACACATTTTTTGCAGATTGGTTCTTAATCAGCAGCGCAAAAATTGTGAGTGCGAGAATACCGAGTGGCCAGACATTGAACGGTGCGAAGCTGAATGGGACTAAACAGCCAGCGAGTAAGGCGATGGTGAATTGTAACCAAGTGGGAAACTGGTTTAGATGTTTTATAAGTTTGGATGAGTTCATATGCGTATGAAATTTTGCGATACTCTTGATACACCATCTGTCGTCATCCTCACGAAGGTGAGGATCCAGCGGTTAGTGTTTAACAACTAATGGCCCCCTATGGATCCTCGCTTTCGCAAGGATGACGACTCCCTAATTTAAAATGACTTGTGGTTTCAATGATTTTAAATTTTTATATTGCTTACGTGAATGCAAATTAATATTTGCTTATCCTGAAGACAGAATACATTCCATTCATCCTAAGCGCGTAGCAGATGTCCTTCGATTGCTTCGCACTCAGCATGAACAGTTTTTGGTGATTTTGTTGGATTATAAAATCGTCAACCGCAGTAAATGGATTTGGCGGCTGTCAGAATAGAGCACACGGAACTGGAAATTTTCGATGACGGCGACTTCGTTGCGTTTGGGAATGTGTCCAAATTCCTGCATTAAAATTCCGCCAATAGTGTCGTAATCTTCGTTGCTCAATTCCGCTTTAAAATGCTCGTTAAACTCTTCGATAGGTGTGAGGGCTTTGATAATGAAATCGCTGTCGCTCATGCGTTTAATATAATTATCACTTTCTTCTTCGTCGGTTTCGTCTTCAATTTCACCAACGATTTCTTCGAGGATATCTTCAATCGTCAACAAACCTGAAATGCCACCGTATTCGTCCATAACCAACGCCATGTGATAACGATTTTCGCGAAACTCGCGTAACAGTACGTTAACACGTTTGCTTTCAGGAACAATATTCGCAGTGCGCAAAATACTTTCAAGGTTAAAATTTTCGGTGCCGTTCAGCGCGAGCGGCAGTAAATCTTTTGCAAGCAAAATACCTTTGATGTCATCAAGGCTTTCGCCAATCACAGGGAAGCGTGAATGGCCGGATTCAATGACTTGCGGTAGATAATCTTGTGGGGAATCTTCCAGGCGAATTGCGGTGATCTGCGAACGGGGAACCATGATTTCGCGCGCTTGCAATGACGAAACATCCAGCGCACCTTCAATAATACTGAGCGCGTCCTGGTCGAGCAGTTTGTTGTCCGCAGCATCTTTGATGATTTCTAAAAGTTCATCGCGCGATCGCGGTTCATCGCTGAATGCATGCAGTAATTTATCCAGCCAGGATTTTTCATGCTTATCTGTATGGCTGCTGTAGTCTTCCGACATCTTGGGTTCCTAAAAACTTTTGTTTTGGTTTTAAGCATCGTCATCCTCGCGCAGGCGAGGAGCCAGTTTTTGCTTTTGACAAACACGTCACTAATTTCTTAAGAGCCGGCGTGTCAGCTCAATGGATCCTTACCTGCGCGAGGATGACGACTCTCTTTTAAAACGATTGCTAAAAATCTACTGTTCAATTGTTTCAGTATAGGGCGCGGGAAATTTTAACTGGGTAATCAGGCGTGTTTCCAGCGCTTCCATAACGTCGGCTTCGTCATCTTCAATATGGTCGTAACCGAGTAAATGCAGGGTGCCATGCACCAGCATATGTGCCCAATGCGCTTCCAGTGTTTTGCCTTGCTCTTGCGCTTCGCGCTCAACAACCGGTGCGCACACAACCAGATCGCCTAATAGGGGAACGCCAACTTCATCGGGAATATCTGCCGGAAATGAAAGTACATTGGTTGGCTTATCTTTGTCGCGATATTGAAAGTTAAGTTCCTGGCTTTCCTGTTCATCCACAATATACACACTGACTTCTGCTTCATTCAGCTCGTCACTTTGCAGTGCCGCTGTAATCCAGTGTTCAATGTTTTCAAGGCTGGGAATTTTTGTGCTGGAGCTATTCACTTCAACATCAATTCGGTACGACATGATCTAGCTCGCCTGGTTGTTTGGATTGTTATCATTATTTTTTGAGTTGGCTTTTTCAAAGGCGTCGTAGGCTTCAACGATGCGCATCACTATCGGATGACGAACAACATCTTTGGCTGTGAAATGCGTAAAGCTGATTCCCGGAACGCCTTCCAGTACTTCAACCGCGTGGCGCAGGCCGGATGCCATGCCGCGTGGTAAATCGATTTGGGTTGGGTCGCCAGTGATAATGGCGGTGGTGCCGAAGCCGATACGGGTCAAAAACATTTTCATTTGTTCGCGCGTGGTGTTTTGGCTTTCATCCAGGATGACGAATGAATTATTCAAGGTGCGGCCGCGCATAAAGGCCAGTGGCGCTACTTCAATAACGCCGCGCTCGATCAATTTCCCAACGGTATCGAAGCCTAGCATTTCAAACAAGGCGTCATATAAAGGACGCAAATAAGGGTCAACTTTTTGCGCGAGGTCGCCTGGCAAAAATCCGAGTTTTTCACCCGCTTCTACCGCAGGGCGAACCAGCAAAATACGTTCGATTTGGTCTTTCAACAAGGCTTCAACCGCGCAAGCTACGGCGAGGTAGGTCTTTCCCGTACCGGCTGGGCCAATACCAAAGTTGATATCGTTGGTTTGCACCGCTTTCACATAACCCAGTTGATTGGCGCCGCGCGGTTTGATCGTGCATTTTTTAGTGCGGATCAAAGTAATGCCATTGGATTCAGTTGCATCGAGGTCAACTTCACGGGCGTTTTCAAAAGGTGTGTTCAGTTTTTCCATAAGGGCTTCAATACCAGAGGTTTGCAGGGCGAGATGAATTTCATCGGGTGTTAATTCGGTGGAGGCTGTTTCGGCATAGAGATGGCGCAGAAGTTCAGCCGCGGTGTTGGCAGCTATGTGCTCGCCAAGCAGGACAAATTCGTTGCCACGATTGCGGATTTCGATTCCAAAATGCTTTTCAATCTGGTGCAGGTGTTGGCCCAGTAGGCCGCAGAGATTGGCAAGGCGACGGCTGTCATTAGGCTCCAGCGTGAGCTGGATGGTTTTGCTGGCAGTAGTGGTCTGTTCAGAGCTACTTATGGGACTGTTCAAAGTGTTCAATAAACTCGTGTGACTGGGATAAAACCAAGACTAAACCATAACGCGGGATGGATAAAGCAAAAAAAGTGTAATGATTGGCTGAATGGCGGCTAAACAGGCGTCTAGCCGCTGACATTTTCATTTATTTACCGATTTATTTTGATCACTTGATCCAGTCATCATCCAGCTCAGAGGCAATCAAGACGCCGCGCAGGGAGTTGGTGAGGGCTTCTTCAATCACGATATCGGCAAACTTACCAATCAGGTCGGTGTTGTCACTACGGAAGTTAACGACGCGGTTGTTCTCGGTACGACCGGAAAGTTGGCCGGGGTCTTTCTTGGAGTAACCCGTCACCAAAATGCGTTCGGTATTGCCGACCATGCGACGGCTGATCGCCATGGCTTGCTGGATCAAACGATCCTGCAGGATTTTCAGGCGCATTTTCTTGGTTTCTTCATCGGTATCATCCGGCAAATCAGCCGCTGGCGTGCCTGGGCGCGGGCTGTAGACGAAGCTGAATGATGTATCGAAATCCATCTCCTGGATCAATTTCATGGTCGCTTCAAAGTCCGCTTCGGTTTCACCCGGGAAGCCAATAATAAAGTCAGATGAAAAGCTGATATCCGGACGATTCTTCTTGATTCGGCGCAGTTTGGATTTGTATTCCAGCACCGTGTGGCCGCGTTTCATGGCCATCAAAATACGATCAGAGCCGCTTTGTACGGGCAAATGCAAATGGCTTACGAGTTCAGGAACGTCGTTGTAGACATCGATCAACGCATCGGTAAATTCTACCGGATGCGATGTGGTGAAACGGATACGGTCGATGCCGTCAATCGCTGCAACACAGGTAATCAATTCGGCGAGATCCATCACAGTGCCGTCGCCATTATCGCCGCGGAAAGCATTTACGTTTTGGCCAAGGAGGTTAACTTCGCGCACGCCCTGGGCTGCAAGGTGGGCGATTTCTGTGAGTACATCGGCAACCGGACGGCTGACTTCTTCGCCGCGCGTGTAGGGCACCACACAAAAGGTACAGTATTTGGAACAGCCTTCCATGATGGACACGAAGGCGCTTACGCCATCGGCATCGGGCTGTGGTAAATGATCAAATTTTTCGACTTCGGGGAAGCTGATATCAACTACAACGGCGCCGTTTGCGCGTTTGGTTTCCATCATTTCTGGCAGGCGATGCAGGGTTTGCGGACCAAAAATCAAATCTACATAAGGCGCGCGTTTCGCAATCGCTTCACCTTCCTGGCTGGCGACACAGCCACCGACGCCAATCACCAGTTCAGGGTTTTTCTTTTTAAGGTTTTTCCAGCGACCCAATTCATGGAACAAACGCTCCTGGGCTTTTTCGCGGATGGAGCAGGTATTGATCAGGATAACATCCGCATCTTCCGGGTCTTCAGTCGCAATCATATTGTGGGATTCGCCCAGCAAATCACGCATGCGCGATGAATCGTATTCGTTCATCTGGCAGCCATGGGTTTTGATATACAGCTTTTTGGTGGGTTTTTCGCCAGTAATTGCGGGTGCGACGATACTTTCTACAGTAGGTGCTTCAGCAGTAATAACATCAGCAGTGAAAATTTCAGAAGTGGACATTGAGCTGGCCTGCTTAAAAACTATACAAAAAAGAGGCGCGCATTATAGGGCAGTTGACGGGGGAAGCCTAGCGTAAGTGTTAAGCATTTCTGCGTGGATTTTGGCCGGCTGTGTGCACGATGGCCGAAATGGCTTTATCGCCGTGGCAAGGGTTTGCCGCTGCGGCAATTCATCGTCCATTTCTACTTGTTTTAGCATTGCGGCTTTACATCGGGATGCACGGGATTTCCCGACTTTGGCAAAGGTTTTTTGGGATTCAGAGGCAATTGTGCAAGCAGTGTGTAAGAAGCTTGCAAACACCGTGGATACTGGGTTTTGGATTGGTAGAAGTCGATTCCGTGGCCGATAGTTTGCTTTGTTGCTATGCCAACTGAATATTGGGTTGGTTGCCTAAGCTTCCACTTGTTAGCTATAGGGAGCAAGTACGGGGGTTTAATAATTTTAACCAGTGTGGAGGTTGCTATGAGTAGTATTAGCAGCATTTCTGGATCGTCAGCCTGGGCAGCCTATGCCAGCGCGAACAAACAGAAAACACAAACCTCGTCAGTGGTAGACAAGCTTTTTGAGAAGCTCGATACCAACCAACAAGGTTTTCTTGATAAGAGTGAATTACAGGCAACACTTTCAGCAAACGTCGGTGGAAACTCCGGCCAATCTGCCAGTGCGGATGAGATGTTTAACGCAATGGATGCCGATGGTGATGGCAAAATTACCAAGCAAGAGTTGGGTAATACGCTGGAATCAATCATGGGTAAGATGGACAATCTCGCCGCCTCAATGCGTGTTCATGGCGGTAGGGACAAGCAGGGTGTGGATGAAGGTTTTACCAAAGACCAACTGACGCAAATGGCGCAGGGTTCAAGCGCGACTGATTCAAAAAGCTCGGCGTTTATGAGTGCAATCGCGGCAAACTTTGAACAAGCTGATAGCAATGGCGACGGCAAGGTTAACCGCGATGAGGCTATGGCTTACGCCAAGGCGAACGGTCTGGAACAGGGCGCGGGAACTGGTGGATCGCAAGCTGCGGGCGGTCCCCAAGGCGCAGGTGGTCTACCGCCAGGGCCGCCACCAGGTGATGCTGCAAGCGATTCCGATTCGGACTCAACTGCAACAGCATCAACTGATCCGGCGGACACCAATGGCGATGGTAAAGTCAGTGCAAAAGAAGCGGTGGAATATTTGTTGTCGCAATTAGCGAAAACCGATGATGCTTCCAAATCGACTACTGCTGATTCATCGTCATCCGGTTCCAGCAAGGCCGAATTAGATGCACAAATATCGCGAAAAATTATGCATCTCGTGAAAGCCTATGGGTTGGATTCGCCGGCAGCAAATGATGCGGATAGCACATCGCAAACGTTGTCTGCATCTGCTTAGCTGTATGAATCACACAGCAGTAATGTCAGGATTATTGCTGTGTGATTTATTAATGATGTTCTGCTTTTCCCATGCGCGCCAACACGTGTTCTGCCATTCCGTTTGCCAATTGCTGTTCGCTTAAAAATATTTTCCCAATATTTTCCTTCGTCCACAAATTTGCTTCTTCTTCGTTGTGGGTGCGAATAACTGTTTCAATATCGGGATTAAGTTTGCGCGCGATTTCAATCATGTTGCGCACGTGGAATGTATTCGATGTTGCCGCGACTAGCATGCTCGCATTGGTAATGTGCGCCTGGATTAATACATTGGGATCAGCGGCATCGCCACACACGGCAGGAATATGTTGCGCGCGTAATTGCTCGACGATATCGCGATTGGTTTCGGTAACAACAAACGGAATCTTATGTTCCGTGAGTGTTTGCGCAATGCGTTTTCCTACCCGTCCATAACCGACCAATACAATTTGGCCCGAGAGGTAGGATTCATGGGTTGTGTTTGGCAAAACAGCCAGCGGATCGGTTCTCGTTGCCAGACTGCGCGCGAGGTCAGAATGTTTGCCGATCCATTTTTGTAGCGGATCTACCAAACCGAACAAAAGCGAGTTCAATGCAATTGACGCGAGTGCGCCGGCCAAAATCAAATTCTGGGTCTTGGTATCCATCAAACCCAAATCAATGCTGAGACCGGCGAGGATAAACGAGAATTCACCAATTTGCGCAAGGCTGGCACCGACGACCAATGCAGTATTCAGCGGATAGCGGAAAGCCAGCACCAGTGCTACGGCAACGATAGTTTTACCGAACATGATAATGCCGATAACGGCCAACACCTTAAGTGGCTCGTCGACCAGAATATGCGGATCGAACAGCATGCCGACCGAGACAAAAAACAACACGGCGAAGGCATCGCGCAGGGGCAGGGAGTCATCGGCGGCGCGGTGGCTGAATTCGGATTCGCGCAGCATCATTCCTGCAAAAAAAGCGCCCAGCGCGAAAGAGACATCAAAGAGCATGGCAGAGCCATAGGCGACACCTACGGCGGTGGCGATGACGCATAAACTGAATAACTCCCGCGAACCCGTGCCCGCAACGGCCCACAGAAGTTTGGGCAATACGCGCTTGCCGACGATCAACATAAATGCGATAAAAGCGATAACCTTGCCAAAGGTAATCAAAATAGTGACGGTTAAACTGTGTTCGCTGGAATGATGTACATCGGCGGCGCTGTGTCCGCCCAGAAGCCCTGCAAGCGGTGGCAAGAGCACTAATACCAGCACCATCACCAAATCTTCGACAACTAACCAACCGACGGCAATGCGGCCATTAATGCTGTCGATAACACCGCGTGCTTCCAGGGCTTTCAACAGCACTACGGTACTTGCTACCGAGAGTGCCAGTCCAAACACCAGGGCTTCGCCGAGGGGTAAATCCCAATAATTGGCGGCAACAGCACCCATCAAGGTGGCCAGGAGAATCTGCGCGATTGCGCCCGGGATAGCGATACGTTTTACGGAGAGCAGATCCGCAATGGAAAAATGCAGGCCGACACCAAACATAAGCAACATGACGCCGATTTCTGCGAGCTGGCCTGCCAGGCCAACATCGGCCACAAAACCGGGTGTTGTGGGAGCAGCGATTATACCCGCGACCAAATAGCCTACCAAGGGCGGCATACGAAGCCGGGCGGCGAGGAATCCCAGGATCATTGCAAGACCCAGACCGGCGGCAATAGTGGTAATCAGACTGATGTTGTGCGGCATGTTCAACCCATTCTGTTAACTGTGGAGGTTCACTATAGAGGGCAAAAATAACCGGACGCAATCTTTTATGAAATTAAAAACATTACTTAACGGAAATCTTGCGCTATCGATATTTAATAGGGAATCGTCATCCTTGCGTAAGCGAGGATCCAGCTTTTGACTGTTGCTTCTAAAAACTGGATCCTCGCTTACGCAAGGATGACGACTAATCATCAATAGTTTTTCGTAACATCCTACAGATTCAGTTCGTTAATCCGCTGAAAACTGCAATTCTTTTGTCAACTCAACCACAAGGTTTTTTTGACTAAAAGGGCAAACAAATTCCAGGCGATAGGCCAATAATTGCAAACCGCTTTTTGCTTTTGTGCCGTAGAGTTTGTCACCGACAATCGGGTGGCCGATATTCGCCAAATGACGGCGAATTTGATGTTTGCGACCGGTTTCAATATGGACATCCAACAGGGTAGCTTTGTCAGATGCGCCGATTTTTTTGATATGCGTAATCGCCGATTTACCGTCCAGTTCGTAAGTAAGCGTCATTCCTTCTGGTGGCAATTCGCAGTCATCAACAACCCAGGCCTGGTAATATTTTTTGATGTCGCGCCCCTGGAACAGCGCCGATAATTTTGCAGCGCTTTGGCTGTCGTGGGCGATGATCATCAGGCCTTCAGCATCAGCATCCAAACGATGGACCAAAAAACTATCGCGTTTGTTTTTGCCGATTTGATAGTCGCCATTCACTTCAACCCAACGTAAAATGCTACAGTGATCGCCCCATTGTGAGCCCTGTGCAAGCATGCCAGCAGGTTTGTACCAAATACTGTAGCGTTCGGCATCGTAAATTAATGTGGCTGGTTCTGGTTTGCGTGCGAGCACTTGTTCGTCGTAAAAAAATTGGATGACTGAACCTTTAAGCAGCACTTTAGTCGCGCGACGCAAGCGCAGGGTTTTGCCTTTCAGTGTCCACCAGACTGCACCTTTGTTCATAGCATCTTTAATACGCTGCTTTGAAAGACCGGTTCCCTCTGCTAATAAATCCAGCGCAGTTTGTTCGGATTTGGTGACAGTGAGTTCAAATTTTTGTGCCATCTCGAATGCTGGTGCTGATCCGGGTTTTGGCGCCGAATCAAATTTTGGGAATAGTTCAAACGATTTATCAGTCATTGAATATTAATCATCAGTTACATATCAAGTGAGAAACATTGTGGCAGAAAAGCCAACCATTCATAAATTAAATCTTACCTTGTCCAATATGGACAGCAATGTCTATGGCGACTACAACCTGACCATTGCACTTCATCCTTCGGAAACCATTGAACGTATGATGGTGCGCATTCTAGCCTTTTGTTATCGCGCTGCGGAAAATTTAACCTTTACTCGCGGTTTATCGGCGACAGAAGAGCCCGCATTATGGTTAAACCACGATAACGGCACCATTTTGGAGTGGATTGAAGTTGGCCAGCCATCGCCCGATCGCCTGAAAAAAGGTTGCAGCCAAGCTGTTGCCGTTAAAGTATTCAGCTATGGCCGTGGCCTTGATATGTGGTGGAAAACCAATGGCGCGGCAATCGCTGCGTTACCAAAAGTCACCACACATTATTTTGATGCTGATGAACTGCAATCGCTGTGTACACTCGCTGATAAAACAATGAGTCTGACAGTGACAATCACTGAAAATATCGCTTATGTCGCCAATGCAACTGAAAATGTTGCGGTGACTTTGTACGATATGGAATCTCTGTAGGATACCAAAATGAACATCGTTGAAATTAATTTGGAAAATGCCAATCAATATTTGATTGAAGAATCTTTTATTCGTCCTGTGCTTATTGATTTTTGGGCAGAGTGGTGCGCACCTTGCAAAAGTTTGATGCCAATTTTGGAAAAACTTGCAAATGAATACGCCGGTGCTTTTTTATTGGCCAAGGTGAATGCTGATGAAATGAATATGATTTCATCGCAATTTGGTGTGCGCAGTTTGCCAACGGTGATGTTGATGAAAGATGGCCAACCTGTCGATGGTTTTGCGGGCGCGCTACCCGAAAAACAAGTGCGCGAATTGCTTGAAAAATATTTGCCCAAGCCCTGGGAAAAATTGGTAACCGATGCGCAAACTTTTATCATGGCGGGTGATTTTAATTCTGCATTACCGCTGCTGCGCCAAGCCTATGAAGATTCAAAACAGGATGCTGCGATTGCATGCCTCTTGGCGCAATGTCATTTGGAATTAAATCGAATCGATAATGCGGAAGCTATTTTGGCAACCGTGAAAATGGTTGACCAGGATGCGCATTACGAACAATTAAAAGCCCAAATCGAACTTAAAAAGCAAGCAGCGAAAACACCGGAATTGGTGGCGCTGGAAACAGCCCACGCAAAAGAGCCTGATAATTTGCAAATTGCCTATGAATTAGCCATTCAATATCACGCTGAAACAGAACATCGCCCTGCATTGGAGCTGTTAATGGAAATCCTGCGCAAAGATCGCAATTTTGCTGAAGGTGCTGCGAAAAAGACATTTATGGATATTTTGGCGGCTTTAGGCAAGGGTGATTCGCTTGCTATTGAGTTTCAACGCAAATTATTTACGTTGCTTTACTAGTTTTCTCAGGCCGATAAATAGTTAAGTGTGTTAAACCTCGGTAAACTAACCCTTTTGCTGGATGGCGCTACGCAGCGCCGACGCTTCAGTATGGAACCTGGATAATATGTATCCGGATCTTTTCAGTTTTTGAGGGTTAAATGAAGTTATCCTGCCAATTAATTGTATTCGCACTATTAAGTTGCTTGCTGGTTGCTTGCGATAGTCATAAGAGCACAATTAACTCCAATGATCTTCCAGAGTTTGTTGCCAAAAAGGGCAATGTTTACAGTATTACGCAGGGACAGACCCGCCTTGAAATTAACGCCAATATGGCGGGACGCATCAGTTCGTTAAAAATTGATGGTTTGGAAATGTTGCTCACACCTGAAAAAGCTGGCAACACTATCTCTGGCAGCACTTTTTGGACGAGCCCGCAAAGTGAATGGAGTTGGCCTCCAATCGATATTTTGGACAGCGCTCCTTATCAAGTCAGTATTGCAAATAACCGTATTGTTTTTACCAGCAAGACCGATCCTGAAACCGGTTATCAATTTGTCAAAAGTTATGGTGTAAATGCTGAAAAAAAATGCATCAGTATTATTTATTCCATCTACAACCATTCTGAAATGGAAAAAAATGTTGCTGGCTGGGAAGTGACTCGCTTTCGTCCCGTTGGCATGGCATTTTTTCCGCAGGGCAATACCGAAAGTAGTAGCGGAATTTTCTATCCATTGGCTGTTGAGCATGTTGGTGATATTACCTGGGCGAATTACCAGCCGGAATATTTGCTGCAAAACCATCACAAGTTAATGACTGATGGTAAAGAGGGTTGGATTGCCTATACCAATGCAGGAAAAATATTAATTAAAGAATTCGCCGATGTTCCTGTTGAATTAATTGTGTCGGGCGAGGGTGAAATAGAATTATTTGCCAACGTTGAAAAAACATTTTGGGAAATGGACCAGCAAGGTGTAATGACAAAATTGGCACCGGGTGAACATTTGGATTGGGAAGTAAGATGGCATACGCGCACTTTGCCAGAAAATATTCCTGCAAAACTGGGTAGCGATGAGCTGGTTAATTATGTGCGCGGTGTGTTAAGTGGCGTGAATTAAAACAGTTTTATTGTGAAAGTGATTATTTAAAAGATATTCTATTGCAGCAACTGTTACATTATATTTAAAAGGGAGTCGTCATCCCCGCAGGGGATCCAGTGACTTGCTTCTGAATTAAAGTCGCTGGATCCCCTGCGGGGATGACGACTCCCTTTTAAAAAGTCTTGCCTGAATTAAATATTGCAAATTATTACCGGAAAAAAATTTAAAACGGATGTTAAGTATTGCTATCAGCTTCAAAGCACAACTTTTTTCTCTTCAATAAAAATATCGTGCTTGCCAATCGGGCTATAAACCGCATAACCGTTTTTGCCTTTTCGTTTTACCGCATACATGGCTTGGTCTGCATGTTTGCGCACGCTTATTTCGTTGTCTTCTTTTAGGTCGTAAAAGGCGATGCCGATACTCATGGCAACTGTTTCAAAAAATCCGGGTTGGACTTCCACAGGTTGCTGTTGATCTGCTAATAATTTTTCCGCTAATTCTTTTACGCGGTCACGGTTATCCGTATGGGTGAGTATGACCAGGAACTCATCACCACCTAAACGCGCCACTATATCTGATGAGCGAACGCGGCGATGCAAGCGCTCTGCTACCATTTTTAAAACCCAATCACCGGCATCGTGACCATAGGTGTCATTGATAAATTTAAAGCGATCCAGATCAATCAGCATAACGACAAAACTTTGGCCGGAATGCAGTGCGTTTTGTGCTAAATCACGCAGTACCAATTCTGCCGCCTGACGATTTGCCAAACCCGTAAGCGAATCTTTTTCTGCCTGTTCGCGGGTAATATCTTCGGCTAATTTTCGTTGGGTAATATCGTACATAACGCCTTCCACAACAGGGGTTGCCTGGTCTTCACCCGCAGGTGAAAAAATGCAATGTGCCCAGCGTTCTTTTTTATCATTATCCAGCGGTAATATTTTCAAATCATAGGCGCAGGGACGCTGGCTAACAATTGCCAATTTGATCAGGCTGCGCGCCTGGTCGGGTTCAAGGAAAGTTTCTTTTACAATGTTGGTGTCTGGGGCAACATCTTCTGTTGCTTTGAACTTTCCGGTGAGTTTAAAGAACGCGGGATTGGCTGTTACCATGGTGCCATTTTCGCGGACCAGGAAAATTCCCGCGCTACTGTCTTCAAAAATGCCGCGGAACCTGTGTTCCAATAATTCCACGCGATGCCGCAATTGCCGTTCTTCGTGCAACATTTTATCGACAGTGGTCAGCAGCGAATTAATATCGTTGACCAGCAAACCTATTTCATCGGATGTATGGTGGCTGAGAATGTCCAGGCGTTTTCCATCGCCGGGAATAATGCTGTGCAACCGGCTCGATACGGATGACAGCGGGCGCGTCATCATCCAATACACCAGGATTAATACAACAAAGGCAACGGCTGCAGCCTGCGCGGCGAGGCTCATGGTAGTTACCAGTGCTGAATTGCGAGCGCGCTTTGCAATCAGTGATAAGTTGGTTACAACAGAAAGTTCGCCGACGGTTTCATTGTTGTCGAATGGCCCTTTTAATTTCAGGTTGGCATAGGTGGGTTTGTCAATTGGAATAGGGCTTCCCTGGAAGCCAATGCGTGTTCCGTTGGCAACAATTTCTGCGCCGATCACAATATCGTTTTTGGTTAAACCGCCAACCACCTCTTGCGCTAATTCCGTATTGCCAACGTAGGCGGCAATCGCGGCAGTTGCGCTTACCGTTTCTAATAATTGTTGTACAGATCGTTCACTTTCTGCGAGGGAGCTTTGGTAAATCCGTTGATAGAAAAAATAAGAAGATACCACCATCAACAATAGTGCAGCGGTAGCCACGGCCAATGAAACTTTCACGTGCAGGCTTTTTAATTTCAGTTTTTTTGTGCCCGTTGCTGAAGATGTTATTTCAGTATTGGTAGTCATTCTGATGTTGGCAGCTCCATAACAACTTTTACGCCTGCGGGTAAGGTTTGGCGAGTTACATAACCTATGGCGGCACGATTATTTTTTACGGCTTTAATCACAGCGGCCTCGTCAGGTAATTTTTCTGGTGGTGACATACGCCCTGCAAATACCAGGGTTGCCCAATAGGCATCCACCTGCGCTTCATTTTTTCCGGTGAGGTTTTTGTAAAAAATTGCGCGCAAATTATTGGCGTTGGCGATATCAATCGTATGTGCCGGCTGTTGGTTGGGAAAAGCCGTTGCGCGCCCCATAAAAATATCGACCACCTGTTTACGATCCAAACGGATAATTGGATTATTGCTGTTTACGATGAGCAATAAATCAGCCCATGCAGTTGAGCAGCATGTCAGTGCGGTTATTAATGTCAGGATTTGTGCGCGCATCAAAACAACATATCCAATGAAACACTGATGACATGGGCGGTCTGGTTTTGTGAAGCTCGTGCAGGGTTTACCTTGAGCCAGAGCGCCTCTCCGTTTTTGTCGACATTAAATTGTTCTGCCTGGAATTTAAGTGCCATTTTGCTGGTGAAATCCCAGCGTACACCGAGGCCGATACTGTGTTGGCTGGATCGCGAACCATTTAGCGCTTGCTCGGTTGCCGCTGCCAGCATGCCAAGTTGTTGGTTCAAGGGCGGAGGGAAACCGGTTGGTGCGTTTATCTGGATTTCATCATTTTTGGTGCGGATGAAACCTTTAATCGCGTAGAGGGTGAAGGCATCGATTCGTCGACCAATGCTTAAATAAAAATGACGGGTACTAGAGACAAGACCGGCATCACTGTTTAGCCGGGTGGCTTCAGTCTGTATCCACCAGCTATTGTTGTCATAGCCCATGCCGACCTGGTTGTATCTAAAGTGTTTGGATTGGGTGTAAAAACCCTGGCTTAGTTCGGCGGCTTCCGGCCAATAGGGACTGACCGCCAGTAGCGCGTCAATGAGCGGGTTGGGGTTGTTATTCTGGACCTCGACATTGGCGTAGCTGTAACGCAGTTTCCATTCGTCGCGCTCCCAATTAATGCTGGTGCCTGCGCCTTTGAAAATAAGCCGGTAACTCATGTCCTTGTCGCGATCCAGCGGATATTTCTGGTCGGATCTGCCGTAAAAGGCTTTGATATTGAGTGCGCTGTTATCGAGATCGAAGCGCTTGTTAATGTCTACACCATCGAAATGATAAAACGAAAGCAGGCCATAGGTGTCTTGCGGCGGACGTACCCAGGGTAAGGCATAACCTACCTGGCGATAGTCGGACAACATAAAAATATCCGTGCCCATACGCCCCAGTCGAATATCCAGTCCATCCAGCGGGCGATAGCGGACAAAAGCCCATTCGAGGGAATTATTCAGGTCGTTTTCGATTCGATCCTTAAGGACGAGTTGCGCGGTAGTTTCAAGTTGGTACGACCACTGGGTTTGCCATTGCAGGCCGAGCAGGGAATCGCTATGCCAATCTACATCACCGTTATATGAGCCATTGAATTGAGTGACATCGCGCCGAAATACCAGGTCCGGGTTGTCGTTGCTAACCAGCCCGATACTCGCAAAGCCTGAAAAGCGGTTCGTAATATCGGCCATTGCGAAGCTGCTGGCCGTGAAGAGCAGAACGAATCCCGCAAGTGATTTTGGAAGGTAACCCATGGCTATGAATACCTGTGCAAATAAGCTTGGGATTCATAGAGTGTAGACAAGGATTGGATATTGGTAGCGGTTTGGCTGGTAAATCCGGCAGATCCTTTTGCCTGCAATCAGGGATGCAATGTTCAGTGTTATATAAAAACCTTAGCGGCGATTTTTACGTGTTTTTAAACGTCTGATTCGGTCTGCTTCTTCTTTTTCCCTGGCTTTTATTTCGTCGGCAATTTTTGCATCAAGGACTTCTTTGGTTGTCATCTCAGGTGTTTCGAATGTAATTCGTCCCAACAAACCTGCGCGTATTTCATTAATTAACAGTGATGATACTTTTTGGATATCCACACCACCACCTTTGCTTGTACAGCCGCGTTTAATACCTACGGCTTCCAGCAATTCAATATCAGTTTCCGGTAGCGACTCTAATTTGTAACGTTCTTTTAACGCATCGGGATAAGCTTTCAATAAATATTCTGCGGCGTAGAGTGCGATATCGGCATAATCAAAAACGGTATCTTTAATTGCGCCCGTAATCGCCAAACGATAACCGCAAGATGATGGCGTCAATTTTGGCCACAAAAATCCCGGGGTATCAGTTAACAAAAATCCGTTATCCAATTTAATTTTTTGTTGCGATTTTGTGATGCCCGCTTCATTACCGGTTTTTGCTACTACGCGACCTGCAAGTGTATTAATTAACGTGGATTTTCCAACGTTGGGAATTCCCATAATCATGGCGCGTGCGGGATGGATGGATGCATTTCTTTCCGGGGCGAGGGATTCACACATCTGCAATAACTGGCGAATTTGTTCAGGATTTTGTTGGCTGACGGGCAGGGCTCTAACGCCTTGGGTTTTCTCCAATTCTGCAATCCAAAGCTCGGTAATTTCCGGGTCGGCAAGATCAGCTTTGTTTAATAATTTAATACAAGGTGTAGTGCCGCGCAGTGCGGGAACCAACGGGTTTTCGCTGGAAAAGGGCACGCGCGCATCGAGCATTTCAATAATGACATCCACATGGGGCATAACCTCCGCAATCTCTTTGCGGGCTTTGTGCATGTGACCTGGGAACCAATTGATGACTGACATAAATTCTCTAAAAATTGTTTGTGTACTGCGAAAAATACTTTGAAGTTCATCGTCATCCCCGCGAATGCGGGGATCCATTGGGCTGGCATTCCAGCTGTTTAAAAGCGTGGATCCTCGCGTTCGCAAGGATGACGACTCCCAAATAAATGTACTTTAATCCTTCGACTGCTTCGCGCTTGTGACGAGCGAAATCTATATTTTGTTTAGCGAGGCACGAAAAAATAAACTAAAGGCTGCCGACTTTTTCCGTTTTATCAAAATGATGCAACATCAAATAACCTTGCGGCAGGGTTTCATCTTCATAAGCAGCAATGGAGATTGGCGAAATTATTGCCGAATAATCTGCATGTAAATACAGCGCTGATTGCAAATCCTGCCACAGTTTTTTGGGAAACTCGGTGAAGAATGTATAGGTGAGATAGGTTTTGCCTTTCTCACTAAATTCATCAATTTCCGGAGCGCGGCCAACGGCTCGAACTCGCGTTAAAAATGCAACGCGGTCAAATGCGGCTAAAAATTCCGGTTGGATTTGGATGCTGATGGATTGCATAGAATGCTCAATGCTATTCGACCGGCCAAAAGATTGTTGAGAAGAGTAAATCCCCAGGCTGTCGATGTCGTTAAAAATAAATTTGGGCTATTCTAACGCAACTTGTCTATTTCTTCCCGATTCATTTCCCTGGTTAATTCTGTGTCTCCATTATTTCGTCCGCTTGCCCTTGGCATTTATGCATTGTTTTTTATGGTCGGTGTTGTCTGCGCACTTATTTTGCCGACATTAAGTTTATTTTTGGCGAAAGAAATCGGCGTCCGCCCGTTTTTGGTCGGAGTGCCTTTTGCGGGAATCGCATTGACCAGCATGCTTTACAACCAGGTCATTGGTGGATGGTCAGACAAGCTGCGTGACCGCAGGCCGTTGATTGCAGGTTTTTGCCTGGTGGGGACTTTAGTCTGTGTGTTGCTGGCTTATTCACGTAATTACTGGTTGGTCGCCGCAGTTGTGATCTTGTTTTTGAGTCTGGCATTGGTATCGTTTTCGCAGATGCTGGCCTACAGCCTGGACTACGCCGAGCGCAATATCCCGAATGATCGCGTACCGTTATTTAATGCCATCGTCCGCGCGCAAATTGCGATCGCCTGGGTGGCTGGGCCGCCAGCGGGGTTTTTGCTGGCGAGTTATTTTGGTTTTACGGTTATGTACTTGCTCGCAGCGGGGATGTTTATCTTTATCGCTGTTATGTCGCTCAAACTTTTGCCGCGTCTGGATTCCCATCCCCATCATCTGGAACATATTGAAAAAGCCGATGTGCTGCCGCTGACAAGCGCGCAAAAAAGGGCGTTACTGCTAAGCGTTATCGGATTTTCGTTGATGTGGGGCGCCAATAACGCCTATATCATCAGTTTACCTTTGCACCTGAAAGATGGGCTTGGGATAGGAACCGAGTGGGTCGGGTGGGTTATGGGCACCTGCGCCGGGCTGGAGATTCCTTTTATGCTGTTGGCGGGACATTATGCGGCGCGAGTGAATATCATGAGTTTGGTCAAATTGGCTGGATTGGCCGCCTTGACCTTGTATATGGGTGTTTTCTTCGCCAGCGCCCTATGGCAGTTTTTTGCGTTGCAAATCTTCAACGCCATGTTTATCGGAATTTTGGCGGGCCTGGGGGTGTCGGTGATCCAGGAGCTTATGCCGGGGCGCTCGGGCGCCGCATCGGCGCTCTATACCAACACCTCGCATATGGGGAGTCTTATCAGCAGTTTAGTGGTGGCAGTGGTAGCTGATATGTATGGTTACCATCAGGTCTTTTTGGTGAATTTATTGATTATCGCGCTGGCGATATTGGCGTTTGGTCGGGTTAAAGTAAAAAACTAGAGCAAAGCGATACGGGCTGGTATACTGCGCGCCCTCGGCGAGAGGCGCTCATTGTATTGATTGCCTGCGGCCACGCTCTTTCACAATCCACTCCCTCTTATCTGGTGCTCTATGGAACCCATGTTAACTATTGCCTTGCGCGCAGGCCGCAAAGCAGCTGAATTAATTGAACGTGCATTTGAACGTGTTGATTTGATCCCGGTTGAAGCCAAAAGCCGTAACGATTACGTAACGGAAATCGACAAGGCCGCTGAAAAAGAAATTATTTATCATCTCCGTAAAGCCTATCCAGACCACAGTTTCCGTGGTGAAGAGGGTGGATTCCAGCAAGGCAAAAACTCCGATTACGAGTGGATTATCGATCCATTAGATGGCACGACCAATTTCATCCACGGTTTGCCGCATTTCTCAATTTCCATCGCATGCAAATACAAAGGCCAGCTTGAGCACGCCGTTGTTATTGATCCTATCAAACGCGAAGAATTCACAGCGAGCCGTGGCCGCGGTGCTATGTTGAATGACCGTCGTATCCGCGTGTCGCCACGTCGCAGTTTTGAAGGCGCGTTGATTGGTACTGGTATTCCTTTCAGCGGTTACGCACTCGAACACATTGGCCCTTATCTCGAAACCGTAAAAGAAATCGCTGGTGAAACATCGGGTATTCGTCGTTGTGGTTCTGCTGCGCTGGATTTGGCTTACGTAGCTGCTGGCCGTTTTGATGCTTTCTGGGAAATGAATTTAAACCAGTGGGATATTGCTGCAGGTATTTTGTTGGTAACAGAAGCGGGCGGTTTGGTAAGTGACTTTAATGGCGGTGCAGATTATTTGGAATCTGGCCACATCGTTTGCGGTTCTCCAAAAGTATTTAAACCTGTGCTGCAAATTGTTCAGAAAAATTTGGGTTATTTGAAATAAGATTTTTTATTTAAAAATCCAAATATATTAAAAAAGGAATCGTCATCCCCGCGTAGGTGGGGAACCACTGGGCTGGTGTTCCAGTTTTCGCTTGTCAATAACAACTAAGAGCTGGATTCTCGCCTGCGCAAGAATGACGACTCCCTGCTAAATTCCTCATTCCCAAGCTGGAGCTTGGGAGCGAGAGGGGACTGCTACTCGCTTCGCAATATGGTTAGTGAGGGGTGCGGGCACTCTCTCTCTGGGAGAGGGCTGGGGTGAGGGGCTCGCCGAATTAAATTTTTAATAATGATTCATCGATAAATCTGCTTCAAAAAAATCCTATTTAACGTTTCAATTAAATATTGTTTTAAGAGAAGATCGTCATCCCCGTGTAGGCGGGGATCCATTGGGCTGACGCTCCAGCGTCTTTTAAACTCTTTAAGTCACTGGATCCCCTGCGGGGATGACGATTCCCTTTTTCGGCCACTCCTATCAAAATGATTCGAGTAACCAAGGGGATGGGGGATTAATTTTGAATAAATCTACTTCAAAAAAATCCTATTCAAGGTTTCAATCAAACGATTCATATCCACTGGCTTGGTGAGATACTCAAAAAAACCTGATTTAATTCCGCGCTCAATATCGTACGGCATTGCATTTGCCGATAATCCTACAACGGGAATATGCTTGGTCATGGGATCATTCTTCAAAACATTCAATGCTTCAAAACCATCCATCCCCGGCAAATTAATGTCCAAAATAATTAAATCCGGTTGAGTGCTGCGCGCTTTATAAATCCCGATGAAAGGTTCCTCGGCAATATCCAGGCTCATGCAATCGTGGCGTTCAAAAAATTGCTGTAACAAGCGGATATTGGTTGGGTTATCTTCGATATACAAAACGCGTTTATGATTTTCAAACTCGAGTTGTGTAGGTGCGAAATCTACGGATTTAATAATTTCTGATTCCTGGTGGTTCCATTCGCTCGCTATTGGCAAGTCAATCCAGAATTCAGTGCCCACACCTTCCGTGCTTTGGAAATCCAGGCGACCGTGCATCATTTCTACTAATTGTTTTGTGATTACAAGGCCGACACCAGAGCCTTCAACCTTACTGAATTCTGCGCTTAAACGATTAAAGGGCTGGAATACTTCAGCCTGACGATTTGCGGGGATTCCCTTGCCATTATCGCGCACGTTTAAACGCAAGGTTTTTGGCGTAACCTGCCACAATTTAACTTCTACTTCGCCACCCATATGGTTGTATTTAATGGCGTTACTCAGCAAGTTAATCAATGCTTGTTTGTAACGCACGTTGTCGGCAATGACATAATGGTTTTCAAAATTCTGGATGCTGGAATAAAGGCGAATTCCACGTGCATCCGCTTGCGGTTGTACCAATGTAAAAGCTTCATTGATGATGCGCGATACCAATACAGGTTCAAGCGATACTGTCATTTTTCCCGATTCAATTTTCGCAAGGTCAAGCACGTCATTGATCAACTGCAACAAGTGATCGCCTGCTTTGCGAATCTCGCGCATGTTGGCCATTTGTTGTTGCGTTAAATTCAAATCATATTCGAAAAGTTGCGCGTAACCCAAAATGGCATTGAGTGGTGTGCGCAACTCGTGGCTCATGCTGGAAAGGAATTCTGACTTTGCCTGGTTAGCTTTTTCTGCAGCAACCTTGGCCTGGATAACGCGTTCTTCCGCAAGTTTAATTTGCGTCATATCCATGTTGGCGCCGGACATGCGAACCGGTTTGCCTTGCTCATTAAAACTCGCGCGACCGCGGCCACGAACCCAGTGCAAGGCTTTGTCTTTACCGATCAAACGATATTCAAGATCGAAGGGACCTTTGCCTGCCATATGGTCTGCCAGTGCCTGGTCAAATTTGGCTAAATCCTGCGGATGGATGTGTTTACGCCAAACGACTAATTTGTCTTCGCCCTGGGTAATTTCATCATCGTTTGCATCGAAACCAATTAATTCCCAGCAGCGACTGGAAAAATGGAAGCCACCTTTTTTAGCGTACCATTCCCAAATGCCATCGTTTGATGATTGGATAATCCGTTCCTGGCGCGATTCAGATTCACGCAGCGCTTCTTCTGCTTGCTTGAGCGCGGTGATATCAAAACTTACACCAGACATATAAAGTGCGCGGCCATTTTCGTCGCGAATAGAATCGGCTCGTACTTGCGTCCAAATATAATCGCCATTTTTCATGCGAATGCGATAGCTTGAATTGAACGGTGCCCCAGTGCGTAAATGTTCACGCATACTTTCGCGGCTGGCCTCGCGATCTTCAGGATGCATGTATTCCAGAATATTATTGGCGTTGGTGAGTGTAGGTTCATCTTCGGGGTGATAGCCCATGCGTTCCCAATAACCGCCGGACCAATCAATGCGTTGGGTTGTTAAATCCCACTCCCACAAGCCGTAGCCGCTGCCACTAAAAATTCGTTGGAAGCGCATGACGGTTTCACGCAATACTTCGATGTCATTACTATTTTGCAAGTCGGCGCGGATACTGATATGTCGATTTTTATTCATAGTGTTCACTGCTTAAATTTCACTGGCTATGTTTTATTAAAGCAAGGTGAAATGAATGGCGAAAAACGTGAGAAGGAAAGTAGCGATGAAGATAAACCAGCTACATGACAATTGCAAAAACCTTGGTGGAAAAAGCTATCCCCTAAAACAAAAAAACAGCGCAGTGCGCTGTTTTTTTAAATCGTTCTTCTAGTCGCTATTAAGGCGCCATATCAACTTCGCCGTCGCCTTCTTTGGCGCGCGGCATCAAATCTTCTTTGCCAATTCCCAAGGCCACTGTGGCATTCGCCGCAATGTAAATAGATGAGTAGGTACCGAATACCACGCCAATCATCATTGCTTTTGAGAAGCCCGCAAGGATTTCACCACCAAAGAAGAACAATACCGTCATTACCAAAAACACAGTAACGTGGGTCATGATCGAACGGCCTAATGTTTGTGTCATGGAAATATTAACGATTTCGATAGGATCGATTTTACGCAACTTACGGAAGTTTTCACGGATACGGTCAAAGATAACGATGGTGTCGTTAATGGAGTAACCGATCAATGCAATAATAGCGGCAAGCACTGTTAAATCGAAATCCCATTGGAAGAACGAGAAACAGCCGAGTGTTACGAGGGTTACGTGAATCAGGGAAACGATTGCACCTACGGAGAATTTCCACTGGAATTGAATAGCAACGTATAAAAATACTAATGCAAATGCACAGATAATTCCAAGGCCACCGTTGTTCATCAATTCGCTACCCACTTGTGAACCCACAGTTTCACTGCTCAGGATTTTGATTTTTGAATCAGTCGCTTCTTCAATTTTGGTTTTTAAATAATTGCTGTAAACGGCACTCAGAGGATTGGCAACAATAACGGATACCGTATTGTCTTTATCAGTGTTGTAAATAACTTTACCAAAACGATCTGCATTAAAAATATTGGATGCAGTTAATTGCGCTTCAGTGGCATTGGCAATCACGATAGTTTCTGAGAAGCCTTCCACATCTCGCGGTGGGTTGCCAACGCTTTTCACTTCTGCGCCGTTACCGAGTTTTGCAACTTCCGCAGCGATTTGATCGCGACCTTTGGATTTTAATTCATCCTGGGTGCGCACCATAATGTCGTTACTCTCACCGAATACAACTGCAACCGGGCTGCGCAAATGTTCCTCTTCCAGCACTTTGTGGATTTTTGGGATATCGGCAGGTTTATTTAATAACAATTCAAGTTGTGTGCCGCCGGTAAAATCCAAACCAAAATTAAAACCGTGAAAGCAAATAGAAAACACAGCAATGATGGTGAGGATAATTGAGAAACCCGAGGTATATTTTCGGATTCCCATGAAGTTAATGGTTTTTAATTCGTAGGCCATGATTGTGCGCTCCCCTTAAACTGAAACGTGTTGTAAGTTTTTGCGTCTACCGTAAATCAGGTTAGCCAGTGCGCGGCTGATCATGATTGAGGTAAACATGGAGGTCACGAGGCCAATACATAATGTAATTGCAAAACCTTTTACTGCACCTGTACCTATCGCAAATAAAATCACACCCATAATAAAGGTGGTTACGTTTGCATCGAGAATGGTAATAAATGCACGTTCATAACCAATATGGATTGCCTGTTGTGGCGATACACCGTTTCGCAATTCTTCACGGATACGCGAATAAATAAGTACGTTGGCGTCAACCGCGATACCTAGTGTCAATACAATACCCGCAATGCCTGGCAACGTAATAGTTGCACCAAACAAGGATAAAACGGTCAGCAACATAAACAGGTTAACGGTGAGTGCGACGTTGGCGAACAAACCAAACACGCGATAAACCGCCAGCATGAAAATAGAAACAACTGCCAAGCCCCACAAGCAAGAGGTCACACCTTTCTTGATGTTTTCTTTACCCAGTGATGGACCAATAGTGCGCTCTTCCACGAAGTGCATTGGCGCGGCGAGGGCACCGGCACGCAATAAAAGCGCGAGTTCAGATGCTTCACCCGGTGCATCCAAACCGGTGATGCGGAATGAATAACCCAGGGCAGATTGCACAGTCGCAAGGCTAATAATTTTGCGTTCAATATATTGGGTATTCTTTTCAACTTGTTCGCCTTTGTCGTTGGTGACAAATTCGGTGTGGTTTTTATATTCGATAAACAAAATACCCATTTTGCGACCGATGCTATTTTTGGTGGCGTGATTCATTTTTACGCCGCCCACGCTGTCGAGTGTGATATTGACTTGCTGGCCACTGGTTTCCTGGTCGTAACCGCTGCGTGCATCAGACACCTGGTCGCCGGTCACAATAATTTGTTTTTCCAGCCACGCCGGACCACGACGACGCTGTTCGTTTTCATTGCGCCAGTTGAATTGTTCTTTGCTGGAAATCATTGCATCTGGCAAAGCTTCCATATGGAATTCAAGGTTTGCGGTTTTACCGATAACGCGTTTTGCCTCAGCAGGATCTTGCACGCCGGCAAGTTCAACAATGATACGGTTGCGGCCTTGTTTTTGAACGATAGGTTCAGAGACACCCAATTCATTCACACGGTTACGCAAGGTCTGCAAGTTCTGGCTGATGGCGTAATCTTCAATTTCTTTAACTGCTGCTTCACTCAAGCTTGCGTTAAAAATAAATTCTTCTGCGTTGGCATCGCCATCAACTTTGTTAAACAAATATTGTTGCGATGTTTTTTTCAATTCAGCGATTGCCTGATCGCGGAATTCAGCGGTTTTGAAGCGCGCAACAATCACGTTGTTAGGTGTGTTGTTAATAGAGGTGTAGCGAATTTTTTCTTTGCGCAGTTTTTCTTTGAAATCATCCGCAGTAATAGTCTGGCGTTTTTCAACAGCAGAGGCGGTATCAACTTCCAGCAGGAAATGCACACCACCGGCCAGGTCCAAACCTAATTTCATGGGAACCGCCCCGAGGCTGCTCAACCATTTTGGCGTGGTCGATGCACGATTAAGCGCAACAATGTAATCATCGCCCAGGCTTTGCTGGATGCGTCTGCGGGCAGCTGGTTGGTCTTCATCTTTATGCAGGCGGACCAGCGCGGTTTTGCCATTTGCTTCAGCACCGAAGTAGTCGATTTTGGCATCCTTCAAGGCTTCTTCAACTTTTGCCAATACGCTTGCATCTATGGCCGTGCCACTGGAGCTACCGGACACCTGGACAGCGGGGTCCGGTTGGTAAAAGTTGGGCACAGCGTAAAGCAACGACAGCACTGTTGTGATGACGAGCAGGATATATTTCCAGAGCGGGTAGCGGTTTAACATAAAAATTCCCGTGGCGAATGTAAATTTCTTATTCAGTATTGTAATTCTGGCGTCATTCCCGCATAGGCGGAATCCGTATTAAAGAGCTGGATACTCGCTTGCGCGAGTATGACGATTCCCTGAATAGTGGTTGAGTCCGAGTGTGGCGCGAAAGCGCCGGATTATACCGATTTAACCGGCCACAACAATGAATTATGGTCAGCTTTGGCGCTTTGGATGCTTCCGAAAACTAACTAACTTGTGTGGGCGGCGTTAAATTTGATCTCAAAATGCTCATTTATTGAATAAACCGAGGAGTCCATCCCGCTGTTTTGAAATCAAATTTGCCCGGCCAGAACGGCATTCCTGGCGCTCCCGATGGCATCCAAGTTAGCCTATTGTGGGGACACTTCCGGCACTTCCAAGCCTTGTTTGCCATAAAAGTCTGCCAAAAATGCCCCGAAAGTACCTTCACTCAAGGCTTTGCGCATCCTGGCCATAAGGTTTTGGTAATAGCGCAGGTTATGGATGGTATTGAGTTGCGCACCGAGCATTTCATTGCATTTATCCAGGTGATGGAGGTAGCTGCGGCTGAAGTTCTGGCAGGTGTAGCAATCGCAATTGGCATCCAGCGGGCCGGTATCGTTGCGATATTTGGCGTTGCGCAGTTTGAGCACGCCTTCGGTCACAAAGATATGGGAGTTGCGCGCATTGCGGGTGGGCATTACGCAATCAAACATATCAATTCCGCGACGTACGGCTTCCACCAAGTCAACTGGCTTGCCGACTCCCATTAAATAACGGGGTTTATCGGCAGGCATTTGTGGCGGCAGGTGATCGAGGATACGGATCATATCTTCTTTAGGTTCACCCACTGACAAACCGCCAATCGCATAGCCATCAAAACCAATCTCGGTCAGGCCGTTTAGCGACTCGGTGCGCAAGTGTTCATACATACCGCCTTGCACAATGCCAAAGAGGGCAGATGGATTTCCTTCATGCGCCGCCTTGGAGCGAGCAGCCCAGCGTTTGGAAAGCTCCATGGAATCCCGCGCCTGTTTTTCGGTAGCGGGATAGGGCGTGCATTCGTCAAAAATCATCACGATATCCGAACCCAAATCGCGCTGGACTTGCATGGAGACCTCGGGATCAAGAAAGACTTTGCTGCCATTGATAGGTGATTTAAAGGTCACGCCTTCTTCAGTGATCTTGCGCATTTTGCCCAGGCTGAATACCTGGAAGCCGCCGGAATCGGTGAGGATGGGGCCTTTCCATTGCATAAAATCATGGAGGTCGCCGTGGGCTTTAACAACTTCGGTTCCCGGGCGCAACATTAAATGAAAGGTGTTGCCGAGGATAATCTGCGCACCTATATCTTCGATATCTTTCGGTGTCATGCCTTTTACAGTGCCGTAGGTTCCCACTGGCATAAACGCCGGGGTTTCAACGACTCCACGGGGGAAGGTCATACGGCCACGGCGCGCACGGCCACCCTGGTCATTTGCCAGGGCGTCGAGTTCGAATTTCATGAATGTTTCAGTCACGGTATTTCTCGGGTTTAGTTAATAAGTACCTCATTCCTCGGCAACTGCTCCTGCGTTGCTCTACCTCCTGCATCCATGCAGTCGTCCCAGCCTCCCCTTGACAGCGGGGCGCGCAGCCGGTGAGGGGCTACATTACTCCGGTTATTTTACGAAGTGAAATCTAGTCCCCTCTCCCTTTGGGAGAGGGTTAGGGTGAGGGCGAGGTCACGGCATCAGGATTCTTCGTCACAAACATCGCATCGCCATAGCTGAAAAAACGATATTGGTTGGCGACGGCTTCTGTGTAAGCGTGCATTGTATGTTGATAGCCCGCCAGCGCCGACACCAGCATTAACAATGTGGATTCTGGCAGATGAAAATTGGTTACCAGCGCGTCCACGACATGGAATTGGTAACTCGGAAAAATAAAAATAGCGGTTTCACCTTGATAAGGATGGATTTCGCCTTTGTGCCCGGGATTGTTAAAGCCCTGGGCGGCAGATTCCAGGCAGCGCACGCTGGTAGTTCCGACGGCGATAACGCGGTTACCCGCCGCTTTGGTTTTCCTGACCAGCTCGCAAACCTCAGCGGATAAATCCATCACTTCGGAATGCATATGGTGTTCGCTAATGTTATCTGCCCGTACCGGCTGGAAAGTCCCTGCACCTACATGCAAGGTAACAAACGCAATTTGGACACCTTTAGCGCGCAGGTCATCCAGCATCTGCTCATCAAAATGCAATCCTGCGGTAGGAGCCGCTACAGCCCCTTCTTTCTGGTTGTAGACAGTTTGATAACGCTCGCGATCACTCTCGACATCTTCACGATCTATATAAGGAGGCAAGGGCATATGGCCAAGGCGATCCAGCACCGACAGCGCCATCTCTTCGCCCTGGAATTCCCACTCAAACAACGCCTCGTGACGGGCGACCATTTTCAGGCGCGTACCATCTTGCAATATCACATAAGAATTGGAGCGAGGGGCTTTGCTGGCCCGGGTATGTGCGAGCACGCGATGAGTATCCAGCACACGCTCTACAAGGATTTCGACCTGCCCGCCGGATTCCTTTTGCCCGAACACGCGCGCTGGAATTACCCGGGTATCGTTAAAAACCATCAAATCACCAGGATTGATAAGGTCCAGTAACTCAGGAAATTGACGATGGGCCAGGGCACCGCTCGGACCATCCAGGCACAACAAACGGCTACCCCTGCGTTCGGCTGTGGGAGCTCGGGCGATAAGTGAGTCGGGTAGATCGTAATAGAAGTCTTGGCGGCGCATAACACTGGATTTCAGGCAGATAATTTCAGGGCGGCAAGGGTATACCAAAATGGCTAATTTGGAAAATTTTAGTGAGTTAAAAAATGATTAAAAACCCCATGGGTTAACGGCAATTCTGCCGCTTGCCGTAATTGGAAATATTCTGCTTGATGAGCAATTGCAGGAAGTTATTCCTGTTGAAGTAAAAACTTTCCCCAACATTTTTTGGGTCGTGTCATTTACAGGGCGACAAATTAGCCAATGCTTTGGGTTTTATCCAGGTAATTAATTTTTATAAATTTTTTAAAATAATTGCGCAAAAAAACTTATAAAAATTTGTCATTATTTATTGCATTTTTAAGTTCAAATTTTTAGTTCGCTGTCGCACATACATTTTGGTGCGTCCAATCTATTCTGGCTACAGTGCAGAACTAAATAACAAGTGTTCTGCATCTAACTATAAGTTTTTTTGTAAAAACACAATAACATTGCGATTAAGCTTGTACGCATAAATTTATTGGAGGATCGAATCATGTTGAAACAAAAAATTTATTTAAGTGCATTGTGTGCAGCGTTGATGGGAACATCAATTAGTGCCTTGGCAGCAGAAGATCATGGCTTCACTGTTGGTATCGACTACGGTCGCACCCAGGCAAAAAAATACTGCGACAACATCATAGACTGTGATGACACTGATAAAGGACCAAAAATTGAAATTGGTTACGATTTCAATAAATCATTTGGTGTTGAATTAGGTTATACCAGTTTTGGTACTGTCTTTGATTCCAATGATAACTCTGTACGTGTTAGACAAAAATCTAATGCAGTTACTTTAAGTTTATTAGGTACTGTTCCTGTTGGTGAATATTTTGGTGTATACGGTCGTGTGGGTTATGCACGTTACGACACTAACAACAGCGGTTCTATTGAAGGTGTTCCAATCAAAGATGAACACGGCAACACTCCTTACTGGGGTGCTGGTGTTAAATTCAATGCAACGGAGCAGTTAGCACTGCGTATTGAATATCAAAATTATTCTGACCTGTCTGACCTTCCAGGTCACAGGGACGATGTAAAAGGATTGTTTGCGGGTGGCGTTTATCGCTTCTAGGCAAACAAACTTTTAAGGATCAATTAAGGAATCAAGCTAACTCTCCTTTAGCAATAAAGGAGAGTTAGTTGTTAATGTGATTTTATTTTGCTTCGTGAAAGATAGTTATTAATTTCAATATGCAGGCAACAGCTTAAGGAATTTCACGATGACCTCCATTATCAACTCGCGCGCTGTGTCAGCGGAGTGGCCCGAATTGCAAACTGTGCATTCATTGAGGATTTTAACGCTCAATACCCATAAAGGTTTTACCACCTTTAATCGCAGATTTATTTTGCCCGAATTGCGTGAAGCTGTGCGTGAAATGTCGACGGACATTGTTTTTTTGCAAGAAGTCCTGGGCACCAATACCCAGCACCCTGAGCGTTATCCCAATTGGCCAGTAGCACCACAATATGAATTCCTTGCCGATAGTATGTGGTCAGATTTTTCATACGGGCGTAATGCAGTTTATCCGCACGGCGATCACGGTAATGCGCTGTTGTCAAAATTCCCGATTATCCGCCACGAAAATATCAATGTCTCTGTAGGAAATATTGAGCAGCGTGGTCTTTTGCATTCGGTGCTCTATGTTCCGGGGCACAAAGAAGTCCATGCGATTTGTGTCCATTTGGGGCTGCGTGAATCCCATCGACGTCAACAATTACAGTTGTTGGGAAAGTTATTAAATAATATTGCTGCTGATGCTCCGGTAATTATCGCCGGTGATTTTAATGATTGGCGCAAACAGGCAGATTCAATTCTTAAACCTTACGGTATGAAAGAAGCCTTTGTTAATGAATTTGGTTCACATGCAAGGAGTTTTCCCGCGCGTTGGCCGTTACTTTGCCTGGACCGGATTTATGTGCGTAATGCGACAACACACGACCCTGTGGTATTGCATCGTCGTCCCTGGTCGCACCTTTCAGATCACGTGCCCCTGGCAGTAGAAATCAGGTTATAAGTCAATGGAGATTCGGTATGAGTGACAATTGGCGTGAGGGTAACAGTGTTGAATTATTAATAAACGGAGAAGAATTTTTTCCCCGTGTTTTTGATTACATTCGAAACGCCCAACGCGAAGTGTTTCTCGAAACATTTATTTTATGTGAAGACAAAATTGGCAAAGAATTGCAGCAAGTGCTAATTGAAGCTGCGCGCAAAGGTGCACGTGTTGAAGTGACTGTTGACGATTATGGTACGGCTGACCTCAGCGAGGAATTTGTCAGTGCTATGGTAAATGCGGGTGTTAAGTTGCACGTATTTGATCCCACCCCACGTCTGTTAGGCATGCGTATTAATATGTTCCGTCGCCTGCATCGCAAAATTGTTGTTGTTGATGCAGAGACAGCCTTTATTGGTGGCATCAATTATTCGCAGGATCACTTGGCATCGTTTGGGCCAACTGCAAAGCAGGATTATGCGGTGCAAGTTCGCGGCCCGGTGGTGCAGGATATCCACGATGCTTGCCTGAAATTATTAAGCAAGGGATCACCGCGCAAGAAAAAACATTTGGAAGATACGACATTAACACCAGCTATCAATCTTGCGGGTAATACCAAAATGCTTTTGGCTGTGCGCGATAATATTTGGCACACCAAAGATATAGAGCGACATTATTTGCGCGCTATCCACGGTGCCAAACATCGCCTGGTTATTGCCAATGCTTATTTTTTTCCCGGTTACAGGTTATTGCGCGCATTGCGAAAAGCGGCACGCCGCGGCGTAGCGGTGACACTTATTTTACAGGGCCGACCTGATATGCCCTGGGTCTCCATGTGTACGCGTTTGCTTTACACTTATTTGTTGAAAGAAGGTGTTGTTATCCATGAATATTGCCAGCGCCCGTTGCACGGAAAAGTTGCCTTGGCTGATGATGAATGGGCCACTATTGGTTCAAGTAATCTTGATCCATTGAGTTTGGCGTTAAACCTTGAAGCCAATTTGGTGATTGAAGATAAAACATTTAATAATCACCTTTATAAACATTTGCAAGGCCTTGCCAAATCGCATTGCCGGCCAATTAATATTGAAACGGCGGAACATGGTAATTGGTGGCGTCTACCGTTTATATTTTTAACTTTCCACTTTTTACGAATTTTTCCTGCAGTTGCTGGTTGGTTTCCGCGGCATTCACCGGAAGTGCAATTGCTTGGTGGTGAGCCTGTGTTAACCAAAACAGTGGACAAAAAACCTGATTGGCATAAAGCGAATGATGTGGAGAAAATATCATGATACAAACTCATGATGGAGAAATGCATCAATCGCCACAAACAAAGAAATCATCCAAATGGGCATTGTTCAAGCGCATCTTAACCATGTGTTTTTTTATCCTGGTGCCCATTTTTTTATTCATGCTGGTAAAGCACGTAAACTGGCATGAAGTAAACCTTGCCTTACAAAACTTGAAGCTAACTACCTTGTTACTTGGGCTTGCAATCGCATTGGTCAGTTACAATGTGTACGGTAGTTATGATGTTATTGGCCGAAAATATTCGGGGCATTCATTACCCGTGCGGCAAATTTTATGCGTAGCAGAAGTGTGTTATGCCTTTACGCTCAACTTAAGTTATTGGGTGGGTGGATTTGCATTGCGCTTTCGTTTGTATTCTCGCCTTGGATTAGATACGCCGACCATCACCAAAGTATTCACCCTCAGTGTAATAACCAACTGGCTTGGCTATATGTTTTTAGCGGGGACAATATTTGCATTGCGGTTGCCGGATTTGCCAGAGAATTGGAAGATCGGTGAAACAGGTTTACAAGTGGTTGGAATAGGTTTGCTGTTGCTGGCTTCAAGTTATTTGTTTGCTTGCAGATTTGCAAAGCGTCGTTCATGGAAAATATTTAGCCACAAGGTAACACTGCCAAGCTTTCGTATTGCACTTTTGCAGGCGAGTTTGGCTGCTTGTAATTGGTCATTAATGGCGTTGTTGGTATATGTGTTATTGCCGGCAAAAGTCACTTACTTAACGGTGCTGGGGATTTTATTAATCAGCAGTATGGCAGGCGCCATTGCCCATATTCCTGCGGGCTTGGGCGTATTGGAAGCAATTTTTGTGGCCATGTTGCAGGATCAGTTTTCACATGGAACTATTTTGGCGGCCCTGATTGGTTATCGCGTAATTTATTTTTTGATTCCGCTTGGTATTGCCACGGTGACGTATCTGATACTGGAAAGCCGCGCTAAAAAATTACGCGAAAATAATGCCACGACGGAATCTTCAAAACCTGCCCAAGCCCAAACTCCCGCAAGATTGAGTTCCTGATTTTACGATTTAGAAAAACAATTGTTTATGGCTGTCTCGCAGGGCTTTCAAACTGTCAAGGTTTTGTTTCAGCTGTTTATATTTGGCGCGTTCATCCACCAGCTGGTTAATCTTGTAGTCCTGGTGTTCTTCTTTTTGAATCCCTTGGGATTTGAAGTTCCTGTAACTTTCGAGCGTCGTTTCCACACTGTCCGTGTGTTCAGTGATTAAATTATTAATTTCATTTTTTCCCAAGCTCAAGATTCGTGACGTTTCCTGTTTTTCGTGAACCGTTTTGTAATTAAAGTTTCCAAAAATAAAATCAGGTTTGTCAGCACCGGGAATCGCTTCGATTTGTCGGCTTTGGCGCTCAAACGAATTTACTTGCTTAACGAGCAGGGTTCCATCTTTTTGTACCTGGCGTTCAGTCCGTTGTTCAAGTTTTAATGACATGCTTTCAGGCAGCTCCAAACTATGTTGGAGATCGCGATAAACATAGAGCGGGGCATTAATCACTGCGGTGAAATCAGGCAAGCCCGTATCAAAAGCTGCGAGGGCTTTATCGGTTGATGAACCTGCCAGTGCTTCGTTTTGTTTCCCTGTGTGTGAGAGCATGCTGGTGAGGCCGTCGAGAATAAAACGCATGCTTGCGGTATTGGAGTGTTCCGCCTGTGCAGGCTGATGTTGGTTGAGTGTTTTGCGAATGATCGCTAAATAATTTTCCAGGGATTGGTTAAAAGATGGATTGGCATCACCCAATAAATCTTGCAGGTTTGCGGTGATATCAAAACTGTAGCCATCGCTATCTTTTGCACTCAGGTGTTGCGTTTGGGTTTGCTCATCCACCGAAAAATTATAATTCATGGTGGTATAGCTATCACCTTTGGGTTTGCTGAATTCAATTTGGAAATCTTTTAAATTGGCCTGGTCAAATTCTTTTAAACCGTGCAATTCGGTAGTGCCGGTACGGAAAAAATCGTCGGCGACCTGGCCGAGTTTATTAGCGAGTTTTTCCAGGGCGTCCTGCTCGGCTTCTGATAATTTTCCGGTGACATCAAATGAAAACTCCAGGTTGTCGCCGGTGGCACTTTTGCTGTGCTGGATTTTGATATCAATCGTATCGCCATCTTTCGTGCGCACTCGCAGTGTCACGGTTTCCTGCGGTTTGCCCCCTGTGTCTGCAAAGCTTAGCTTGAGCTTGTCGTTAGCTTTGGTGCTGGCGAGTTGGTAGCTGAACGCTGAATTTTTGTAGGTGTTGGTCTCCCGGCTAAGGGAACCTATCTGGTTTAAGAAGTTGCTGGGGGTAAAGGGGCTTTTATTTTTTCGCAAATTGGCTGCGTCTGCTGCAAGGGCTTGGCTCAGTGTGGTCGCGGTTTTGGTTTTGTCCTGGGTGCTGCTCATTTGCACCATATCCACCAGCTTTGGCTGCTCGTAGAGATCGGATGCATCTTTAAAGCCAGACAGGTTGACCAAGGTTGCAGGTGAGTTTGTTTCCGTGGTTACTGATACAAGAGCAGGTGAAAGCGTATCTGGCAGGTCAACAGCCGTTGCGTCTTTAGTTGGCTGGGTAAGTTGGGTGCTGGTGAGAATTGGCAATTGACTGGCAGTAATTTGCACCTGTGGCTCCTTAACATCTTGCTGCAGATATGGAATTTATAGCGGCATGGATGACAAGAACTTTAACTTCCTCCATGGTCAGGTGCCCATCCTCCCTCTTGATAAGGGGGAGGGGGTTACTACAAATTTAGCGGTCAGGTTCAAATAGGCACGGCTCTTGCGATAGCAGACAGCAATATCACCAAGCGTCAAGAATCCGTGAATTATGGCCATACCAACGTTTAGTCAATTGAATAACATCGGCGGCAGATCTGCCCTCGAATCTTTCCGTGGCATAGGCAAGGGTGCATTCGGTATTCCGATCATGCTGATGATCCTGCTTGCCATGCTGGTTTTGCCGGTTCCGGCGTTTATGCTGGACGCCTTTTTCTCCTTCAATATCGCCCTTTCGCTCGTGGTCTTACTGGTCAGCGTCTATGCGGCGCGCCCGTTGGATTTCGCGGCTTTCCCCACTGTTTTGTTGATCGCAACCTTGCTGCGCCTGGGTTTGAACGTTGCGTCTACCCGTGTGGTTTTGATTAATGGCCATGAAGGTGGCGATGCTGCGGGTAAGGTGATTGAGGCGTTTGGACATGTGGTGATTGGCGGTAACTACACCGTGGGTGTGGTGGTGTTCATCATCCTGATGATCATTAACTTTGTGGTGGTGACCAAAGGTGCTGGCCGTATTTCAGAAGTAAGCGCCCGTTTTACATTGGACGCCATGCCCGGTAAGCAAATGGCGATTGATGCGGATTTGAACGCAGGTTTGATCGACCAGGACCAGGCGCGCTTCCGCCGTCAGGAAGTCGCCGCTGAAGCCGATTTCTATGGTGCGATGGATGGTGCGAGCAAGTTTGTAAAAGGTGATGCGGTTGCAGGCATCATGATTATCCTGATCAACATTTTTGGCGGCCTGGCGGTAGGTGTTTTGCAGCACGGCCTGGCATTTACCGATGCCTTACAAAAATACACCCTGTTAACTATCGGTGATGGCCTGGTTGGCCAAATCCCCGGTTTGATGTTGTCTGTTGCCTCTGCGATTTTGGTGACTCGCGTAAATACCGCGCAGGATATGGGCGCTCAGGTGGTTAACCAGTTATTTGAATCTCCCAAAGCTTTGGGCGTATCTGCCTGTATTTTGGTGGTTATGGGTCTTATCCCCGGTATGCCACATATTGCGTTCCTGGGTTTGGGTTTGATTTGTGCGGCTATCGCTTATTACATTTACTGGAAAAAAGAGCAGCCAGCGGCAGTGGAGGAGGGTTCATTTATTCCTTCTGGCAGCCGTTTGGCGCAAGAACTTAACAATGCCAATCCACCCTCTGCTGTGGGCGGCGGAGGCGCTACCCTGGCACCGCAGCGCACACCGCCTGCGCTTCCACAAGCTGCGCCGGAAACGCCGGAATTGGGCTGGGAAGATGTGCAACCGGTGGATGTCATTGGCCTTGAAGTTGGCTATCGCTTAATCCCTATGGTGGATAAAAACCAGGGTGGGGAATTGTTGGGCCGGATCAAAGGTGTCCGCAAAAAGCTTTCGCAAGAAATGGGCTTTTTGATTCCATCTGTCCATATCCGCGATAACCTCGATCTTATGCCAACCGGTTACCGTATCAGTTTAATGGGAGTTGCCGTGGCGGAAGCAGAGGTTTATCCCGACCGCGAATTGGCGATTAATCCAGGCCAAGTATTCGGTAACCTGGATGGCGTAAAAACTAAAGACCCTGCGTTTGGCCTCGAAGCTATCTGGATCAGCTCCAGCCAAAAAGAACAGGCGCAAACCCTGGGTTATACCGTGGTTGACCCCAGCACAGTGGTAGCGACCCATCTCAACCAAATCCTGCAAAACCATACCCATGAACTGTTGGGTCATGAAGATGTGCAGAAGCTGCTGGATATGCTGGCCAAAACCTCGCCCAAATTAGTGGAGGAATTGATTCCCGGCACCATCAGCCTCAATGTGCTTTTGAAGGTCCTGCAATCCTTGCTGCGTGAACGTGTGCCCATCCGCGATATTCGCTCCATCGCTGAAGCTTTGGCGGGTGCGACTAACAGGAGTCAAGATCCCGTCGCTTTGACAGCCCTGGCTCGGATTGCACTGTGCCGTCAAATCGTCCAAAGCATCATAGGAAACGAGCAAAACCTGCCTGTTATCACGATTGATCCAAGTTTGGAACAGTTGTTGCTAAGTACCGTACAACAGGCACAAAAAGCTGGCGCTGATGACAGTGCGTTTATTGAACCTGGCTTGGCTGAGCGTCTGCAAGAATCCCTGATCAATGCCGCGCAAAGACAAGAAATGGCTGGGAAACCTTTGGTGTTATTAGTGGCAGCGCCACTGCGGATGATGATGTCGCGTTTCGTGCGCCACAGCCTTCCCGATATGCGCGTGCTGGCTTACACCGAAATTCCTGACAACAAACAAATTACCATTGATGCGAGTGTTGGGGCTGATCGATAGCAACTACAAAAGCTTAACCCCCTCCCAACCTTCCCCTTGTCAGGGGGGAGGAGCTGAAAGTGCCACAGGCTAAGTAAGTGGCACGTTCAGTTCCCTCTCCTGAGAAGGGGAGGGTTAGGGTGGGGTAAACACTTCATCTAACAACCCGAAGTAGCCGAAAGGCAGGAGCTGAATATGCAAGTTAAACGTTTCGTAGCCGCTGATATGCGCCGTGCGTTGGAACTGGTCCGCCAGGAGTTGGGGCCAGATGCAATTATTCTCTCGAGTGGCCGTGTGCCGGAAGGCGTGGAATTGCTGACGACCACAGGTTCCGATAGCGAACTTGCACAACTGCAACAACAGCCTTTGGGCAAAATGGCTCTGTCCAGTGCTTCACCGATGATGAGTGATGGCGCCTGGGCTGAAACAGAAGTTATCGAGCGTGCAGCTAAACAACACGTCAACAGTAATTTTGCCAGCGCCTTGGCATCATCCAAAACCGGTAGCAGCAACATGGGTAAAACCGGCAAGCAATTAGTGGATGATATCGAGCAGGCACGTTTGCGTATGCTCGCCAGCCAAAAAGTGGAAGAGTCGGCCAAAGAGTTTTTGGTGGGCAGAAACACCGTCGTGAATGCCGGTATTCCAAGGCAAGCACCTGCCAGACAAGCATCGGTAGCGCAAATCCAAACTGAACAGAAGCCCGCAGGCAATCGTCCGCAAGGTCGCAAAGCGATAACGGCACCGGTAGAGGCGAAAGCCAAGGTGATGAGCGCCGCTGAACGTTATCCCCTGGTAGATAATGTAGATGAAGATGTTGAAGATAAGGTTTCCTTTTACAGTAAAAACGAAGTTGCCAGCAAACCAGCTGCATCCGGTTACAGTGCAAACCAAACAAATGAATTACATGAACTGCAAGCGGAAATTGCCGATATGCGCTTCTTGCTTGAACAGCAACTTGATCGCTTGACCGGCACTACCAGCCCAGTCGCAGCATCGCCCGTTATGGGTAGCGTAGGGCGTCGCCTTGAGCGTTTGGGCTTGCCTGCGAACCTGGTGGGTAATGTATTGAATCGTTGCACCAAAACCCAAAGTGTGAGCGATGCATGGCCAGATGCTTTGGCTAACCTCGCGCATCAGTTGCCAATTAATGGCCGCGATATTGTTGACCAGGGTGGTATCTTTGCGTTCGTTGGCCCAACCGGTGTGGGCAAAACAACGACTATCGGTAAATTGGCGGCACGTTATGTATTGCAGCACGGCGCTGACAAAGTTGCCTTGATTACGACTGACACCTACCGCATTGCGGCTCACGACCAATTGCGTTCACTCGCGCGTATTTTGCGTGTGCCTGTACGTGTAGTTGATGAGAGTAATTCGCTCGACAGTTTGCTGCGCAGCCTGCGTCATTGCTCATTGATTTTGATTGATACCGCAGGCTTCCGTCATGGTGATCCACAACTCAAAGCGCAGTTGAAAGCCCTGGCAGAGCAACCGCAAGTGAAAAGCCTGTTGGTTTTATCGTGCAACAGCCAGGAGCAAATGCTGAAAGCCTCTGTACACGCCTACGGCGCGGCGCGTTTGCACGGTTGTGTGCTGACCAAACTGGATGAGACCGCCAGCATGGGTGAAGCTTTGGGAGTGGTGACTCAAAATCGTTTGCCTGTGGTTTATACAACCGATGGCCAGGATATCCCTAAAAATATTGAAGTAGCGCGTGCGCATCAGTTGGTGGCGAAAGCAGTTGCGTTATTGAAGGCGAATCCGGCTTCGGCGGTTTCCTAGAGTTATCGCTAAAACTGTAGGGTGGGTGGAGCCTGGCGATACCCACCATCGCACAGAATTTTGATGGGTATCGCTCAGGCTCCACCCATCCTACTTATGGCTTGATTGTTCTATTAACAACTGGCTCCCCTCTAAGGGGGCGCCTAGCTCGGGGATGACGATTCTCTGTGTAAACATCAAAATCAGTTATAAAAATTCAGTACCAATTCAAATCAGTATCTATACTCAGTTCACAATGTAGATTTAGGCCGGTTGTTGGAGTTAATAATCAATGCGCCCAGTACAAGTTATCGCCGTATCCGGCGGCAAAGGCGGAGTCGGCAAAAGCAATATTTCCGTGAACCTCAGTATCGCGCTGGCTGAAATGCGCCGTCGCGTAGTCCTGTTTGATGCCGACCTCGGTCTGGCAAATGTCGATGTGCTCCTTGGCTTAAAAGCCACCCATACCCTCGCTGATGTCCTTGCTGGTACCCATTCGTTAATGGATGTCTTGGTCACAGGGCCGGCGGGTGTCAAAATCGTTCCGGCTTCATCCGGTGTGCAGCGCATGGCTGAACTCAGTGCGGCTGAACATGCGGGTTTAATTAATGCCTTCAACGAGTTAAGCGATCAAGTTGATGTGCTTATTATCGATACAGCGGCTGGTATTTCCGACACAGTCGTAAGCTTTGTGCGTGCTGCCAACGAAGTGGTGGTGGTAGTGTGCGATGAGCCTTCGTCTATTACCGATGCTTACGCGCTGATTAAATTGCTTAACAAAGAGTACAACCTGCAACGCTTCCGCGTGATCGCCAATATGACGCGCAACGCGGCTGAAGGCACCAGCATGTTTAATAAGCTTAATACTGTCTGTGAACGCTTTTTGGATGTGACCTTGCAGTTTGTCGGCCAGGTTCCGTTTGACGAAGAGGTCCGCAATTCAGTCCGTAAACAAAAAGCCCTGTTGGAATTTGCTCCAAACTCCAAAGCAGCGCAGGCCATTCGCGGTTTGGCGCAGGTTGTTGATAAATGGCCTTTGCCGAGTGGCCCAAGTGGTCGCCTGGAATTTTTTGTAGAACGTTTGCTCCGTGCGGCCAATGACCGTTACTGAGTATGATTTATGGCCGCAGTTGATAGGTTAGCCATGTACGATAAAACGGAGCAACGTCTTCACAATGCGCGTATCGAAGAGTTTGCGCCTCTTGTGAAACGCATCGCCTACCACATGATGATGCGCATGCCCGCCAGTGTGCAGGTAGATGACCTTATTCAAGCTGGCATGATTGGCTTGATTGAAGCTGCCCAAAAATACGATTCTTCCAAAGGCGCCAGTTTTGAAACCTATGCCGGTATCCGCATTCGCGGAGCCATCGTCGATGAAATGCGCCGCGGTGACTGGGCGCCCCGTTCAGTCCATCGCAATTCCCGTCGCATTGCCCAAGCTATAAAAGCGGTAGAAGCCCGCACTGGTCGCGATGCCTACGATGTCGAAATTGCTGCGGAGCTGGAGGTGAGCATTGAGGAATACCACTCCATGCTGCAAGACTCCAACAGCAGCCGTCTTTATAGTTACGAAGAAACCTTTGGCGAAGAAGACAGCAATATTGATGCGAGCGAAACCAGCAGCGCATTTGCGAGTCCCTTCGAAGGTTTGCAACGTGAAGGGTTAAAAAAAGCACTGGCTGGCGCCATCAGTCAATTACCAGAGCGTGAACGCATGGTGCTCGCCTTGTACTACAACGAAGAACTCAATTTGAAAGAAATCGGATTAGTGCTTGGTGTAAGCGAATCGAGGGTGAGTCAAATTCACAGTCAGGCGGCAGCGCGGTTGAAATCGCGGTTGGCGGGTTGGCAGTCGCAGGGGTAACAGCCACCCCTTTTAGAAATAATTTGCTTACATTTAGTAGGGAGTCGTCATCCCCGAAGGGGATCCAGTGACTTTACGCTTTAATGGCGCTGGAGCGCCAGCCCGGTGGATCCCCTGCGGGGATGACGACTCCCTTATAAATTAAAATCGCACTCATGCGAGCGAGGTGTTCGTCTGCTCCATAAACAACTCGAACAAATAAAGCGCTATAAGTAATTAAAAAACTTTTTTAACGTCAGAAAACTGGCTAGATCGTGAAGTCTGGCTAGACTAACAATAAACGAAATTCCTGTAGGTGTGACGGAGGTTCCTTTGGATAAGAACATGAAAATCTTGATTGTCGATGACTTCTCGACAATGCGGCGGATCATTAAAAATCTGCTGAGAGATTTGGGGTTTTCAAATACCCATGAAGCAGATGATGGCATGACGGCATTGCCTATGCTTAAAAGTGGTGACTTCCAGTTTCTGGTAACGGATTGGAACATGCCAGGTATGACGGGAATTGATTTGTTGCGAGCGGTGCGCGCTGACGACAAGCTCGCCACTTTACCAGTGCTCATGGTAACGGCAGAAGCCAAGCGCGATCAAATTATTGAAGCGGCCCAGGCGGGTGTAAATGGTTATGTTGTAAAACCGTTTACCGCACAAGCGCTGAAAGAAAAAATTGAAAAAATATTTGATCGCGTGGGTTAACAAATAGCGTTTGCTGCCACTACCTAACAATAAGGCATTTCCATGGCATCTGAGATTTTAGTCGATCCTAACAACGAATTGTTCATTGCCGAACTTAAGGAATGTGCAAAGCTGTTGACGGAAAAATTACAGGGCAATCAATTTGAAGAAGCATCTGCGTTAATTCAAAGTATTACTGAATCACGTGATCGCCATATTTTTCAAACAGTGGGCAAGTTAACGCGTGGTTTGCACAATGCCATTGTTAATTTCAATGTTGATGCTGACCTTTCCAAACAGCCACCACAAATTGAAGGCTCGGATATCCAGGACGCCTCCAATCGTTTGAATTACGTTATCGAACTTACGCAAAAAGCTGCTGAACACACCATGGATATGGTGGATGAAGCCGCCCCCATTGCGGCGAACCTTGGGCAGGAAGCAAGTTTGCTTCGTGCAGATTGGGCGCGTTTAAAACGTCGTGAAATGTCCGCTGAAGAATTTCGTGAATTGTACGAACGTATGGATGGTTTTCTCGGGCAAATGGAAGTGGGTACAGAACGTTTAAATAAAAGTTTGCAAGATATTGTATTGGAGCAAGGCTTTCAGGATTTAACCGGACAGGTATTAAAACGTGTCATCGGTTTAATCAAAGATGTTGAAAAAGATTTGGTCGATCTGGTACGTATGGCAGGGCAGGTTGAAGAAATTACCGGCATTGTCGATACAGTAGAAAATGAACACGAAATGGAAGACTTGATCGAGAAACGTAAGCACGAGGCCGAAGGCCCACAAATTAATAAAGAACGTGAGAACGTAGTTTCCGGGCAAGATGAAGTCGATGACCTTTTATCAAGTCTCGGTTTCTAAAGGCCGCATGGTTTTTTTGGGGACCACATGGTTTTTTTTGGGGAATAGGTGAATGAGTTTCGGTGATGACGAGGATATTCTTCAAGACTTTTTAGTTGAAGCCGGCGAAATTTTAGAGCGCCTTTCACAACAATTAGTGGATCTTGAACAACGTCCTGACGATAAAAATTTATTAAACGCGATTTTTCGTGGGTTCCACACTGTAAAAGGTGGAGCAGGTTTCTTATCGCTTACACCCATGGTGGAATGCTGCCATCTTACCGAAAACCTCTTTGATATTTTGCGCAACGGCAAACGCGACGTTACCTCTGAATTAATGGATGTAGTGCTGCAAGCGCTCGATAACGTTAAAGACCAATTTGATATAGTCTCTGCCCGCGGTGAATTACCGCCTGTTGATCCCTCATTAATTCATTCGCTGGAACGTTTGGTTTCTTGCGAAGATTTGAACGAGCCCGCTGAAGTAGCTGCGCCAGAAGTTCCTGCACCTGTTGAAGCAACCGCAGCTGTCGCTGACGTACCGCAGGGCGATATTACTGACGATGAATTTGAAAAACTGTTAGACGCAATTAATCAAACACCAACCGCAAAACCTGCTGCGCAATCAGCGCCAGTTTCTGCACCTGTTGCGTCAGCAGCTGCATCTAATGGGGATGAGATTACCGAAGACGAGTTTGATGCCTTGCTCGACCAGCTTCATGGCAAAGGCAAAGCGCCTTCTGCAAAAACAGTTGAAGCCGTTGCTCCTCCGCCAAGTGCACCCGCCGCAGCCGCTCCTGCAGTTTCAGCCGCAGGTGGTGGTGACGAAATTACTGACGATGAATTTGAAGCCTTACTCGATCAATTGCACGGCAAAGGTAAGGGACCTGGGGTTGATGCATCTGCCGCTCCGGCTGCAAAACCCGCTGCACCGGCACCGACGCCAATTGCTGCATCCGGTGATTCTGATTTAATTAACGATGACGAATTTGAAGCACTTCTCGATCAACTACACGGCAAAGGCAAAGGGCCAACTGCTACAACGGCAGCGCCCAAAGTAGCGGCACCGACAGCTTCCGTAACGCCACAACCAGCTGCTAAACCAGCTGCACCGGTAGCCGCAAAACCAGCCGCTGCCGCAGCGCCCAAACCGGAAGCATCCCCTGCGGCAGCTCAGCCAGCGCCCAGGGCTGAAGCACCTAAACCATCGCCTGCAGCAGCACCAGCGGGCGATAAAGACGCTCCCGCAGGTGTTGAAACAACGGTTCGCGTTGATACCCAGCGCCTCGACGATATTATGAATATGGTCGGAGAATTGGTATTGGTTCGTAATCGGTTGGTTCGTTTAGGCAATACATCAACCAATGAAGCCTTGGTAAAAGCTGTTGCGAATCTCGATGTAGTGACTGCCGATTTGCAAACATCCGTCATGAAAACGCGCATGCAGCCGATCAAAAAAGTATTTGGCCGCTTCCCTCGGGTTGTGCGCGATTTGGCTCGCCAATTGAAAAAAGAAATCAATCTGGAATTGGTGGGTGAAGAAACCGATCTGGATAAAAACCTGGTAGAGGCGCTTGCAGATCCGCTGGTGCACTTGGTGCGTAACTCGGTTGACCACGGGGTTGAATTTCCTGATGTGCGCGAAGCCAATGGCAAGCCGCGCACGGGTCAGGTAATTTTATCTGCGGAGCAAGAAGGCGATCATATTTTATTGTGCATCAGCGATGATGGTGCCGGTATGGACCCTGTGAAATTGCGTCGCGTCGCGGTTGAAAAAGGTTTGTATGATGAAGATACGGCTGCGCGTTTATCCGATGTTGAAGCATTTAATTTAATTTTCGCACCGGGCTTCTCAACCAAAAAAGAAATTTCGGATGTATCTGGTCGCGGTGTTGGTATGGATGTGGTGAAAACCAAAATCAACCAACTAAACGGTACAGTGGAAATCCAGTCAACCCTGGGCAAGGGCACACGTTTTATTATCAAGGTGCCGCTGACCCTGGCAATTATGCCAACGCTTATGATCATGATTGGCAAACAAACTTTTGCATTGCCGTTAGTGAGCGTGAATGAAATTTTCCATATGGATTTATCAAAAAGCCATGTGGTTGATGGACAGGATTGTATCGCCATTCGCGATCAGGCCATTCCATTATTTTATTTAAAAGACTGGTTGATTAAAGATTCGAGCAGTGGTGCACGGCAACAATTTGCACATGTGGTTATTGTAACTGTAGGTACGCGCCGAGTAGGTTTCGTGGTTGATCAATTGATTGGCCAGGAGGAAGTGGTCATCAAACCTCTGGGTAAAATGTTACAAGGTACCCCGGGTATGGCTGGTGCAACTATCACGGGCGATGGAACCATCGCGTTAATTTTAGATATTCCAAGTTTGTTACGACGCTATGCAAAAGGGTCAACATCTTGGGGACATACCTGATATCTCGCCGATAAAAATAGTTTAAATCCTGATAGCCCCACGTCGGGCAAATGAATAATGGGCTCGGAGTAAGGTCATGCCGTTACGGGTGTTGGTGGTTGATGATTCAAGTTTCTTTCAGCATCGTCTGAAAGAAATTATTAATGAACACCCCGATCTAAAAGTGGTTGGTATTGCCAGTAATGGTCGCGAGGCGGTAGAAAAAGCTGACGATTTAAAACCCGATATCATCACCATGGATTTTGAAATGCCGGTGATGGATGGTATTACTGCGGTTAAACATATAATGGCGAATCGCAAAGTTCCCATCATTATGTTTTCTTCCCTGACTTATGAAGGCGCAAAAGTTACGCTCGATGCATTAGCGGCAGGCGCGCTGGATTTTATTCCAAAAGATTTTGCGGAAGTCTCGCGTAACTCTGCTGCACTCAAGAAAAAATTGCACGAGCGTTTAATTACCCTTGCACGTGCCGGGCAACCAGCCCCTCCACCGGTTGCTAGTGCGCCCCAACCCAAACCAACTGCGACTACATCGACGAGCGCAACGGCGGCTGCCACATCGTTGTTGGCATCAACAACATCTGCAATGGCCGCGCATGCAACACCTAAAGCGTCAGCACCACAAAGTGCGCCTGTGGCTGCAGCAAAACCAGCGGCACCCGCAACTGCAGAAAATTATCGCTTGAAACGCCAGCCAAAAGTATTGGTTATTGGTGCGTCGACAGGTGGGCCCGTTGCCTTGACAGAAGTTCTAGTTGCACTGCCTGCTAATTTCCCGGTTCCGATTGTGCTTGTGCAGCACATGCCCGAAAACTTCACTAAAGCATTTGCTGAGCGTTTAAATAAACAATGCAATATTCGCGTACGCGAAGCAGTGGATGGCGATTTACTTGAGCCCGGTTTGGCTTTGCTGGCACCGGGTGGAAAACAATTAATGCTGGATAAGCGCAATGGTGGTTGCGTACGTGTTTTGCCTGATGATGATCGGGTAAATTACAAACCATCGCTTGATATCACCTTCGGTTCTGCCGCAAATTGTTACGGCGATAAAGCACTCGGCGTTGTATTAACCGGAATGGGTTCTGATGGTTGCAAAGGTGCAGAATTATTAAAATCGGCTGGCTCACAATTGTGGTCGCAAGATGAAGCCAGTTGTGTCATTTATGGAATGCCAATGGCAGTTGCCCGTGCTGGCTTAACAGATCGTGTGTTGAGCTTGAAAGATATTGGGCCGCGCCTGGCGCGTGAGGTCGTGTGATGGATTTCCTCAGCATAGTCGGTGTTGTGCTTGGCTTTGCTGTCATCATTGGTGGCAACTTTGCCGAGGGCGGTTCAATTCATTCACTGGTGAATGGATCGGCTGCGATTATTGTGATTGGCGGCACTTTGGCTGCGGCTATTTTGCAAACGCCAAAAAATAGTTTGAAACGCGCGCTCACCATGTTCAAGTGGGTTTTCCAACCGCCTTACTCACCGTTTAAGGAAGGTATTGCGAAATTAGTGCGTTGGGCCAACGCTGCTCGCAAAGATGGTCTGTTAGGTTTGGAATCCATTGCAGAAAGAGAAAAAGATCCCTTTGCCAAAAAAGGTCTGCAATTGTTAGTCGATGGCAGTGAACCTGAAGCCCTGCGCAGGATTCTGGAAGCTGATTTAATTTTGGATGAACAGCGCGATTTCGATGCCGTAAAATTTTATGAAAGCATGGGTGGTTATGCTCCGACGATTGGAATTATCGGCGCCGTAATGGGATTAATCCACGTGATGAATAACCTTGCAGATCCCGCCTTGCTCGGCCCCGGAATTGCGATTGCATTTGTAGCGACAATTTATGGTGTCGCACTGGCGAATTTATTTTTATTGCCCGTCGCCAACAAATTGCGCATGTGTGTCAATGAGCGTTCGCAATACCGTGAGCTAATGATTGAAGGCATTATCGCGATTGCCGATGGTGAAAATCCGCGTTCTATTGAAATTAAATTGAACGGTTATTTGCATCCTTAATTGTCTTTTAAAAAACTGTGCTTACTGAATTATTTTCTTTTTATTAATTGATTATTTGCTTCAAATGGTAATCGTCATCCCCGCAGGGGATCCAGCGTCTTTCAATAGTCAAAGTCACTGGATTCCCTACGGGAATGACGATTAAATGCTTAATAGATATTTTCTCTTTTTCGATATTTCTACATTTTGGCGTAAAGAATTATGGTACGTCGTCGTCAGCAAGAAATTCATATTAATAACGAACGTTGGCTGGTTTCCTATGCTGACTTCATCACCTTATTGTTTGCATTTTTTGTAGTGATGTATTCCATTTCGCAAGTGAACCAAAGTAAATACCGCGTTTTATCGGAAACTTTCCTGCAAGCCTTTAACCAGCCTAACGATTCAAAAGCCAATCCCTTGCCACAAGAGAAAGCAAACCCGTCCAATGATGCAGTGACACCATTGGATATGGGTAAAACTGCAACGGAAGAACACGTTCAACCACCGCCAATTGTGATTGTGGAAGATACCGCAAAACCGGAAATGAATGCGCAATCCAACACAACAGCGAAAACCCAAACAGCTGATGAACTTACACAAATTTCAGATTTGGTGAACGAAAAGTTTTCGCAGCTGATTAATGATCAAATGATTAAAGTATCCAGCAATGAACTCTGGCTACAAATTGAATTGAATGACAGTATTTTATTTTCGTCTGGCGGCGTGGACATTAGTCCGAAAGCGCAAGTTATTTTTACCGAGATTGCGAATATTTTAAAGAATTACGAAAATCCGATTCAAGTTGAAGGTTTTACCGATAACGTCCCCATCAAAAATGCCCGCTATCCCACAAACTGGGAATTATCCTCCGCACGTGCAACAGAAATTGTAAAATTCCTGGCGGAAAAAAATATAGCGCCGGAACGTTTGGCCGCTGTGGGTTACGGAGAGTTCCAGCCCGTTGCATCTAATGATACGGAAGCAGGGCGGACGCAAAATCGTCGCGTTGCAATCATGGTTGCGAAACGAAAAATGGACAGACCAAAAGCAAATCCGGCAAATCTCTAATCAATTTTTGCAAAATCCATGTAGTCAAAATTCATCACTGGCTGATCTAAAAATTTTAGACGCAGCACTTGTTTTCCTTTCTTTAAAAATACTTTTCCAGCGAGTTGCACTTTATTCCAGTGGTGTGCCTGGCGCCATTCGATAGTATCTTTTGCATCAAAAGTAGATGGGATTTCCAGCGGCCCTGACACATCTTTTCCATTAACCTCAAAAGCAATATGACCATCGGATTTTGATGTGTATTGGGTTGTCACGCGATAAAAACCCGTTTGTTTCACGGTGACGGTGTAATTCACCCATTCGCCTGGGCTAATCCAACCCAGATACAAAGAGTTAGCTTCTGGTTGTATAAGGTTGTAAGGCGAATCATCTACGGCGACATCAGCGTTGTTTAATTTGGTGTAAGAAATATCCGGTGCTTCCTGCATCCTGAATTCAGTGAGATAACTTCCGGGCTTGTTAAGTTTTCCGCTGCCATTGTTGATTGCATCAGTATCGTGATAGCAATTTCCTTCTGCATCCTGTTGGGCATGCGGTGCCAACATATCAAAAAATTCATTTTGGATACGGCCTGGAATCGTCTGGGAAATTTTGCCGGTGACGGCATCATGATAGGGGATGCAGGGATATTTGCTGGCAAATACAACCTGTGAACTCGTGGCCGCCAAAATGACAGCAAGGCTTAAAAGATAGTTATTACGCATAGTGCCTCCTTGTTGGATGCCAGATAATAAACAATTTTCCGCAGTAGTAGTGGATATTTAAGCTGTTGAGGATTTTCGCAAATAAACCAGGGTTAGTTTTTCAGAGAGAAGTTTGGTGTGGCTGATTTTGTAGTCCTTGCATTGGTAAAATCGAATATTGTTTTCGCTTTTGCTTCCGGTAAATAACTCAAAGGTTTTCGTTTGCGGATAAACCTGCTCGATCTTCTGCAATAATGCAGAGCCTGTGCCTTGCTCTTGGAAATCAGGATGCACAATCAAACGTCCTATATGGCAAACATCATCAATGAGTTGTGCGCGAACAGAACCTATGATCTTTCCATCTTTTATTGCTTTCAAAATAACCAGGTTTGTAAACTCGCTGCGTAAATGTTCTACTGTTTGTGTTAAGGGCGGAATATTCCAATCTTGATAAAGCGTCGCTTCAACTTGATAGGCAAGTTTTTGTAACAGGATAATTTCGTCGCAGTCACTTAAATTAGCGGATAAAATTTCTGTCATTATTCCTGATCTTCAACATTTTTATTTAAAAACAGAACATCGTCATCCTCGCGCCAGGATGACGATTAATCGGTTATTAGAAATTTACTGCACCAAAGTTCCTTTCGAAAAGGTAATGCTTTCACCGATCAGGCTTACATGATCTTCATTAACTGTTACGTCAAGGAATCCGCGACGCTCTGATAATTGCTCTGCGCGCAACGATGATTTCCCCAATTTCTTACTCCATAAAACCGCCAGGCTACAATGCGCAGAACCTGTCACCGGATCTTCATTGACACCAATGCGCGGAGCAAAAAAGCGCGATACAAAATCTCGCTCATCATTTTTGCTTTTGCTGGTAATAATGAATCCCCGTGTATCAATGTTGGCGAGTTTTTCCAATTCGGGTGAGTAGTTTAAAACATCATCTTCGTGTGCTAATTCAACAATAATATCTTCACCTGCTTGGTAGGCTGCAACAATATCAAGATTTAATTCTTTAATACCTAAATCGTCTTTATGTAAATAAATCCTGCTGAATAATTTGGGTTCGATTTTGGGAAAGTTAAGTGTAATCGTTTTTTCACCGACCCTTGCCGTCAAAATTCCACTTAATGTTGAGAATAATAACTCAGCGTGTTTCAACTGTAATTCGCGAGCAAGCACATGTGCGGATGCGAGAGTTGCATGGCCGCACAATTTCACTTCGCAGGTGGGCGTGAACCAACGCAATTTCCACTGATTGTTATGTTCATGCCATAAGAATGCTGTTTCAGACAAATTAAATTCAGCCGCAACTTTTTGTAACCAGTCATTTGTTTTTGGCTCATTCAAAATGCATACGGCCGCCGGATTTCCGCTAAACGGTTTATGCGTGAACGCGTCTACCACAAAGTAAGGTTGTGAAATTGAGGGCAGGGTTTGGGTGTCCGTCATGGCATTTTCCTGTGGTCAGGTTGTGCTGCTATTTGCAGCTGATACACCACCATGGTGTATGGCTACAATAACCTTGCTTATTGCTTCTGTGCAGATTTACAATTTTGAAATTACACCAGTACAGATTGATGCTGTTAAATCTGTACCGGTCAAAACGGAGTTATTCTGTATTGCTATAAATTTTTCAATAGAGTCCTGAACAATTCTAGGTAAGAAGAGAATGGTTATTCCATGCGGGGATGACGACTCCCTTATAGAGTGCGTTGAGTTAAAACATTCATAACTCTGGTTTAATTATTATGGGCAACCTTTATCATCAGCTCGCGTCTGAAATTATTTCTCAAATTGAGTCGGGTATTTATAAAGTTGGCGACAAATTACCGGGCGTGCGCACGGCGAGCACACAGCGCGGCGTAAGTGCTGCCACTGTGGTCGCTGCCTACAACGAATTGTTGAATGGTGGTTATATTGAATCCCGTCCGCGCTCCGGTTTTTATGTAAATGGATTGGTTGCGACAGAATTTCAATCGCCGCAAATTACGCAACATAAAATGGTTCCGCGCGATGTGGTTGGCCAGCAACTTGTGCTTGAGTTATTACATCGTACACAAGTGGCTTCGGCGGTAAATCTCGGTGCAGCAGTGCCCGATGTAAAAATCTTGCCATCCGCTGCGGTTGAAAAATCTATTGTTAAAATGGCGCGGCTGGAGCGTTTGAATGTATGTTGTTATGAGTCTTTTGCACGCGGCAATCTCGAATTGCGCCAGCAGATTGCCAAACGCATGGCTCAGCTTGGGTGCCAACTAAATGTCGACGATATTGTGATTACCAACGGTTGCCAGGAAGCACTTTTATTAACATTGAAAGCATTAACGGCACCCGGTGATTTTATTGCCATCGAGTCCCCAAGTTATTACGGCCTGATGCAAATCATTGAACACATGGGCTTACAAGCCATAGAAATTCCTACCGATCCCGTCACTGGAATTTCGCTGGACGCTTTGCAATTGGCAATGGAGCATTGGTCCATAAAAGCGTGTTTGGTGGTATCTAACTTCAGTAATCCGCTTGGCGCCAGTTTGTCTGACCAAAATAAAAAAGCGCTCGCATCCCTGTGTCGTAAACATAAAGTCGCATTGATAGAAGATGATATTTACGGCGATTTGGCTTATGGCCAGCAACGCCCGAGTGTGTGCATGCGCTTTGATGAAAAAGTGATTTATTGTTCATCATTTTCCAAAACCCTTGCGCCGGGTTTACGGGTGGGATGGGTTGCATCAAAACAGCTTGCTCCAGCGATTGGGCAATTGAAATTTATGAGTAGTATGGCTTGCCCAACCATTGTCCAATATGCATTGGCTGATGTGTTGGCAAGCGGAAAATATGACCGGCATTTGCGTGGCATGCGCATTCAATTAGCGAAGAGCATGCATGAATTAATTTTGGCAATTGAGCGCTATTTCCCTGCCAATACCCGCATTACCCAGCCGCAAGGCGGGTTTGTGCTGTGGGTGGAATTACCCCTGGAAAATATGGTTTCAAAGAACTTTGATACTTATGAATTAACCTTGCGACTGTTGGATGAAAAAATTGCCATTACACCCGGCAAACTTTTCACAACAACCCAAAAATATAAAAATTGTTTGCGGTTGTCCTCCGGTGGTCTGTGGACGCCGCGAAAAGAAAAAGCCATGAAGCGGGTAGGTGAACTTATCAAGCAGGCTTATAAGAATTAACGGGCTAAAGCCAGTTCGGCATAAACTTTGCTGAATAGCAATTATCGGCTTGCTTATAGCTATAGCAGGCCTAAACTGACATCTGCTTGACGTTTCGAGGAAATCAGTAAGTGCGTGTAATTACAGTAGCCAATCAGAAAGGTGGTGTAGGTAAAACCACCACCAGTGTAGCGCTTGGAGGCATTGCTTCTTCGCTCGGCTATCGCGTATTGCTGATGGATATAGATCCCCACGGTTCGCTGAGCACTTACTTTCGTCAAGATCCCGACACCACCGAATTAAGCTCCTACACCTTGTTTCAGGAGCGGAAAGAACTCACCGCTGCCAGCGTAAAACGGTTAATTCGTGCCACTGATTATCCCAACCTGGATGTTTTGCCGTCAGCCACGGCCCTTGCAACTTTGGAACGACAAGCGATCGGACAAGATGGAATGGGTTTGGTTATTGCCCGTTCGCTCGCCTTTCTTTACGATGATTACGATTTTGTGTTTATTGATACACCTCCCTTGTTGGGAGTGTTAATGATTAACGCCCTTGCGGCTTGCCAGCAATTAGTGATTCCCGTCCAGACGGAATTTTTAGCGCTCAAGGGCTTGGAGCGCATGGTGAATACGCTCAAAATGATGAGCCGCTCGCGCAAAAAAGCCCTGGAATATACGATTTTGCCGCTAATGTATGATCGCCGTACGCAAGCTTCCGTGACCAGTTTGCGCACCATTCGCAACACCTACCCGCAGGAAGTTTGGCCAGGACATATTCCTGTGGATACCAAATTCCGCGATGCCAGTCGCGTTGGTGTTCCTCCTCATTTGTTTGACGAAAATGCTCGCGGTGTAGAGGCTTATAAATCCTTGTTTAAATTCCTCATGCAAAAATTTGCTGCAGAAGATGCGCGTTTGGCGGCGGGTGGGCTGTGAGCGACATAAAAAATCCATTCGACAGTTTGCTCGATTATTTTGATGATTTATTGCCGTCAGAAGATGTGCTGCCTGTATCCAAATCGCAACCTGTTATTCCGGAAAAACCTGTAGCTATCGCGACCAAGCCTCCCATTGCACAACGTGCAACCGCGCGTAAAACTGCCCCTAAAGCAATTCCACAATTTGCAGAGCCGGATTCCGATAAAAAAGAAAAACTGCAAAAATTATTAAGCAGCGCGCGGCCTAAAATTGCCGTTGCGCCGATTGTTAAAGTTGCTCCTGTGGAGGTTGTTACACAGCCTAAAACAGCCTTTGTTGTTGATCCCAATGAAATCCAGGAATGGGTGATAGAAACCGCCGCGCCGATTGTGGAAACCCAACCCGTTGTAGAAGTGCAAGCGGTTATTGAAACTGTAGTGGAATCCCAGCCCTTTAAGATTCCCGGTTTGGAATGGATGCCTAACGGATTACCCCAATGGGCCCAATCCCGTTTTGATGTTTTATTATTTAAAGTGTCTGGCTTGACGCTGGCTGTACCCTTAATTTCCCTCGGCCAAATCCAGCCCATCACCGACGAGTTGACACCCTTGTTTGGCCAGGCAGATTGGTTTATGGGTTTCCAACCAACACCGCAAGGTAAAATTCGCACGGTAAATACCGCGAAATTTGTTATGCCCGAGCGCTACGATGAAAACTTCGTTAAAAATGCAAAGTATGTTGTGTCGATTAACGGCGTACCCTGGGGTCTAGCAGTTGACTCGGTTAACCAGCCTATCAGCCTTATGCCGGATGAAGTCAAGTGGCGCAGTGACCGCAGCAAACGCCCTTGGTTAGCCGGAACAGTCAAAGAACACATGTGCGCATTGCTCGACATTCCCATGATTGGGCAAATGCTCATGGATGCTGATAAGAACCTGATGAAAACCAGGGCCTAATGAAACAGAGCCTAATGAAAAGTAGGTGACAGGACTGGCAGAGCAAGCAGCCTCGGCTATAGTTATAGCGATTATCCACCGTTTGGACTCTGCACCCGTATACAGGCTCCGCCCTTGAGGAAATTTTTATGGCCAATGATGTTGTTAAGAATAAAAGCACTGACGATCCAGTCCTCCAGTGGGTTACCTTTCGTTTAGATGGTGAAACGTACGGCATTAACGTAATGCAAGTGCAAGAAGTCTTGCGCTATACCGAAATTGCTCCCGTTCCCGGCGCGCCTTCCTATGTGTTGGGGATTATTAACCTGCGCGGTAATGTTGTGACTGTTATTGATACCCGCCATCGCTTTAATTTGCCGAGCGGCGATATCACCGACAATACGCGTATTGTGATTATCGAAACGGATCGCCATGTTATCGGGATCATGGTTGATAGCGTGGCGGAAGTGGTTTATTTGCGTCAGTCTGAAATTGAAATGGCACCGAACGTTGGCAATGAAGAGTCTGCTAAATTTATCCAGGGCGTTTGCCACAAAAACAATGAGCTGCTTATTTTGATTGAATTGAATAAGTTGTTGACCAGCGAAGAGTGGAATGAGCTGGAAGACGTTTAATAAATCAACGACACTTTCAAAAAGTTTTTCATATCCTGAAACCCCGCACTGCGGGGTTTTAAATTTTTGATTTCACAATCCGGGGTCAGGTATGATTGATCCTATATTCCTGTAATCAATTATCGAGATTCCCATGCCACTAACTCCACTTGAAATTGGATTAATCGCCAGTCTCCTGGTCAGCATCGTGGCATTAATTGTTGCAGTCAACGCTATAAAACTAGCACGTTCACAACAGGAACACACCGAGCGCCTTATCCAAAAATTAACGCGTGAATTAGCCGTTTCCAATAGCGGTTCTGTGGGTATGGGACAGCGTTTATTAGCGATGGAAAAACGCTTGCAAGAAGAACCCAAAAAATCCGACCAAAAAATTGATTACTACAATGACGAAGATTTCCAGCCTTATTCCCAGGCTGCACAATTATTTAAAATGGGTTTGGATGCGGAAGAGGTTGCGCGTCGTTGCGGTTTATCGCGGGCTGAAGCCTCGTTGATTCAGATGATGCAGATGAATGCGAGTGGGAAGTAAATTTTAATTAATTCTTTATTTTGTAAACCGGAATTTTTTTAGTAGGGAATCGTCATCTTTGCGCGGAGCGCATCCGATTAGACTTGCCCTCAAATTATGCATTTGGTAGGGAGTCGTCATCCCGTAGGGATCCAGCGACTTGAGTATACAAGCAAAGACACTGGATCCCTACGGGATGACGATTCCCTTTTTGATTAAATAAAACCTGGTGCAGATAATATCTTATTAAACAAAAAATTAAGCCCAGCATTGCTGGGTTTAATTTTTTTCATATCGTTAGTTTTTTTACTCAGGAACTTTAAACGGAAAATAATTTTTCGCGTTATTAAAACTAATATCCTGAATCATTTTGCCAACCATTTTAGTATCGTTAGGCACTAATCCCCTTGCCATATCGCGACCAAAAATTCCGCATAAGATACGACGGAAGTATTCATGGCGTGAATAACTTAAAAAGCTGCGGCTATCTGTCAACATACCTACAAAACGGCTTAGTAAGCCTAATTGGCTTAAGGCCTCAATTTGGCGAGTCATACCATCCATCTGGTCGAGGAACCACCAACCACTGCCGAATTGGATTTTTCCAGCCGAAGAACCGTCCTGGAAATTACCAATCATGGTGCCGATCATTTCGTTATCGCGTGGATTCAAATTGTAAATAATCGTTTTGGCCAAACGATTTTCGCTGTCCAGGCGACCTAAAAATTTCGCCAGAGGTTTTGCGTAATTGTGATCGCCGATAGAATCAAAACCAGTGTCAGCACCAATAGTGCGGAACAGGCGAGGGTTGTTATTGCGGATCGCACCTATATGGAATTGCTGCACCCAACCTTTTGCATGATCCTGGAACGCAAATTCAACCATTATTGCAGATTGGAATTTTTCAATTTCAATTGCATCCAATTCATTGCCGCTGCGAATTTTTGCAAAAATAGTTTTGATTTCTGTTTCGGTGTAATCAGCGGCATAAACTGTTTCCAAGCCGTGATCGGAAAGGCGACAACCGTTTTCATGGAAATAATCATGGCGTTTATTTAATGCAGCCATCAAATCATTAAAGGTGACGATATTTATATCGGCAACTGCAGCCAAACGATCGATATATTTGTTGTATGCCTCAGCGCTTTCAACTGCCATGGCGCGATCAGGGCGCCAGGTTGGCAGCATTGCCGATTTGAACGAGGAATCGGCTGCAACTTTTTTGTGGTGCGCTAAATCATGAATTGGATCATCAGTGGTACAAACCATTTTTACATTGGCTTGTGCCATTAAACCACGCGCGCTGAATTCCGGTGTGGCGAGCAGTTCGTTGCATTGATCCCACGTACGTTTGGCGTTGCTGCTATCGAGTAAGCGGTCTGTAATTCCGAACGGCTTGCGTAATTCAAGGTGCGTCCAATGATAGAGTGGGTTACGCAAGGTGTAAGGAACCGTCGCGCACCATTGTTCAAATTTTTCCCAGTCGCTTGCATCACCGGTGCAATAACGCTCATTAACACCGTTTGAACGCATGGCGCGCCATTTGTAATGATCGCCAGCAAGCCATACTTCAGTCAGGTTGCGGAATTGTTTGTTGTCGCCGACTTGCTCGGGCGGCAGGTGGCAGTGGTAGTCGATAATGGGCATTTGCTTGGCGTAGTTGTGATACAGCTCTTTAGCTTGCTCGGTATCGAGTAAAAAATCGTCATGAATAAAATTCATTCTCACAATTCCTCAGCGGTTTTTTCGCGGGACTATTTTTCATTGGGAATAGCCCTGAAATTTGTTATTAAGGCAGCTTCCGACAACATAAGTTTCAGCACAATAAACTTGCGCTGCGACATTCTGGGTTGAAAGCATGAGCCATGATTCACACTGACATAACCAACCTGTAGGTGGATATGCAGATGAGTATCTAGATTGCATTTGAGGTATTTGACCGAGGGTTGCGCTCACCGGAGTTTGTTCGTTGTATGTGGCGCTACTGCTATCTTGCAGCTGGTAGACAAGTTTAACGCCTGAAAACATAAATTACCATTCTGGTCGTGTAAATATCACTTATTGGGTGGCAAAGTGCGCAAATTTTTGGTGTTGGGCTATAGTCAAAAGGAAATGGTGTGCTCGTTATTTGATCGCCTCAATCTACTGAATCTAGCTTTTAGGAGTTGTTATGGCCAAGCCTGTTGTGCATCACAATCCGCTTTATGATTTGTTGCGTGCGGAACAAGTTGTTGAATTTAATAAGCGTAAAGCGGCTGGCGCAATTACAGAAGGGCAGTTGCGTGGCGGTGATTTTCGCGGCCTCGATTTACGCGAGCTGGATGCAGATGGATTGGATTTTGGCGATGCCTATTTTCGCGGTGCCGATTTGCGTGGCATAGATTTCCGCAATGCCAACCTTGAAGGCGCAAGCTTTTGCCAGGCACATATTTCAGGTTGTTTCTTTCCCAATGAGTTAAGCGCTGATGAAATCCGCTTATCTTTTGATTTGGGGATTCGTGTCAGGTATCGCTCCTGATATTAAATACTGTTCCTATTATTAATATCGTTCCTGTTAAATATCGCTTTTGCTAAATCTCGTTTCTATTAATTTCGTTTTCTATTAAATTTCTTTTCTGGCAAATATCGTTCTGAGCATTAAGTTATGTTTAGGCGTTAAGAATCATTTTGGCTTCCCAATGTATTCGGTTACAATGCGGCTTTTAGTGCTTTTCCTCGTTTGAATCCTGTTGGTTGTATGTGGCATTTGCTGATAAGAAGCGGGTGCCTCTTTGTGTATTTTTTCCATTCAAACCAATCGCCCATGGGATATAGCCTTTAAAAATTAGAAAAATTCAGCAGCGGATTAATTAAAAAATCTAAATGGAAAAAATTAAAAGATAAACGGATGTTGCCAAGCCTTCATATTAACGAGAGGAAATAATGAACGAATCAACTTTTTTACGACGCTGCCTGATCGCATCAAAAATTAAACTAATCACTGCTGCTTTTGTATTTGTTTTTACGAGTGTTGTTTGTGCGAGTGAAACAATAAATTCATCACCTGTTGAAATTAATATAGTGACAAAAAATGCAACACCGGAAACACGTTCGCTATTTGCATTTTTAAAAACCAATCGCCAACACGCTATTATGTTTGGTCATCAACACGAAACCACCCAAGGTTTAACGATTAAAAAAACCGAGGGTACAGAATCTGATACCTTTAATGCGGTAGGTGATTTTGCGGCTGTCTATGGTTGGGATTCTTTATCAATCGTAGCGCCGGCACCGGAGGGTGATGTTGTGCCGCAAATTCAAAAAGCTTATGCACGTGGCGGAATTATTACGATCAGTGCGCATTTGAATAATCCTAAAACCGACACTGAAAAAGGTCCTTGGCCCACAGGCACTGCGTGGGATAAACGTCCTGCGGTAAAAGATGCATTGCCCGGTGGTGCATACAATAAAGTCCTAAATAATTATCTCGATCAAATTGCGGCCTGGGCACACAATTTAAAAGATGATAAAGGTCGTTTAATTCCAGTGGTGTTGCGTTTGTTCCATGAAAATACAGGTGCGTGGTTTTGGTGGGGCAATGAACAATGTACTCCGGCAGAATACCAACAACTCTATCGCTACAGCGTTGAATATTTGCGTGATAAAAAAGACGTTACTAATTTCTTGTATGCCTATTCACCCAACGAATTTTGGAATCCAAAAGAGTCTGATTATTTGGAACGTTATCCCGGCGATGATTGGGTTGATGTTATGGGTTTTGATACCTACGGTTTTCTCGATAACAAAATCGATGCGTGGTTTAAAACCGTTGTTGATAACACAGCGATGATTGTGCGAATGGCAGATGCACGTGGAAAAATTCCGGTGATTTCTGAAATTGGTATCCAGGCTCCGGATATAGGCGCAGGAAAAATTGATAATCATTGGTATCGCAAATTAATTGGCGGATTGAAAGCGGATAAAGATGCGCGTCGCATAGCATTTTTATTGACGTGGCGTAACTCGCCCGATGGTGACGGTAATGGTCATCCACACTATTGGGTGCCTTATAAAAACGATGAGAATATGAAGAACGGAACCCTGGAAGATTTTCGCGCGTTTTATAAGGATGAATTGACGGCGTTTAATCGCGATATCAAGAATGTCTACAACATCAAAACAGTTGTGAAGAAGTAAAATCGTTTACTAAATAACCTTTATGTTGCATAAAGGTTATTTAGTATGCATTTTCACGTAAATATTGGTTAAAAAAACAAGCCGATTTTTTTTCGCGAGCTATGATTACACTTAATGTGATTAGTGGCCTTGCGCTCTCCCAATGCCCCTAAGTTGTTCCAGTTCACCCTTTACTTATAGTCAATAAAACCCTTTGAGGAATAAATCATGGGATTTCAAAAAAAAATAAGCGTGTTAGCCGTGGCCATTGCATTAATTTCAGGTGCTCCTTCCTTTGCGGCAGACGCGCCGAAAGCTGATGCAAAAAAAGCGGGTGCTGAAGCGCCTAAACCATGGATGAATAAAAAGCTAACGGCAGAACAACGCACTGATTTGGTCTTGAAAGAAATGACCATGGATGAAAAACTCAAATTGGTCTTTGGCTATTTTGGTACTGATGCGCCCTGGAAAAATTTTAAACGCCCGGTTGAATCCATTACGCAATCTGCTGGTTTTGTATATGGTATTCCGCGCTTGGGTATTCCTAATTTATGGGAAGCCGATGCGGGCGTTGGTGTTGCGAGCCAGGGGGGTCCTGATGTGCGCGGTGCAACTGCATTGCCATCGGGTATCGCAACCGCAGCAACCTGGGATTTACCCACTGCATTTGCGGGCGGCGCCATGATTGGTGCTGAATCGCGTGGATTTGGCTTTAACGTTCAATTAGCCGGTGGCGTAAACATCATGCGCGAACCGCGCAATGGTCGTAACTTTGAATACGGTGGTGAAGATCCGCTTTTGGCAGGTTTGATTGTGGGCGAGCAAATTCGCGGTATCCAATCAAATAATGTTGTATCAACCTTAAAGCACTATGCGTTCAATAACCAGGAAACCAACCGTTTCTCCCTGAATGCAAAAATCGACGATAAATCCGCGAGAATGTCTGACTTGCTCGCGCTGCAAATTGCAAAAGAGCAGGGCAATCCCGGTTCTGTTATGTGTGCATACAACCGCGTGAATGGTCATTACGCTTGTGAAAGTGATTATTTGTTGAATGAAGTGCTGAAGAAAGATTGGGGCTTTAAAGGTTGGGTAATGTCTGACTGGGGCGCGACCCACAGTACAGTGCCTGCTGCGAATAGCGGTTTGGATCAGCAATCCGGTATTCCGTTTGATGTCTCTGAATATTTTGGTGCGGCATTGAAAGAAGCCGTCCTGAATGGCTGGGTGAGTGAAGAGCGCTTCAATGATATGGCGCGCCGCGTGTTGCACCCAATGTTTGAGTTTGGCCTGGTGGATAATCCGGTATCACCCAATGTGAAATCTATCGATTTCAAAGCTCATGGTTTAGTGTCACAGAAAGACTCTGAAGAAAGCATCGTGCTCTTGAAGAATGATGCCAACCTTTTACCAATGGCCAAGTTCTACAAAAAAATCGCTGTTATTGGTTCGCATGCTGATGTAGGTGTGTTGTCCGGTGGCGGTTCTTCACAAGTTTATCCAGTCGGCGGTGCTGCCGGTTACAGAGGCGGCCCAGCGGTATTCCCTGGCCCAATGCTGTACTACCCATCATCGCCGATGAAAGCAGTGCAAGCGCGCGCATTGGAATCCAAGGTGACTTACAACGATGGTACCGATGCGAAATCAGCAGCTAAATTGGCCGCAGAAAGCGACATAGTCCTGGTGTTTGTAAACCAATGGACGGCGGAATCTGTCGACGTTCCTAACCTGTCATTGCCGGACAACCAGGATGAGATGGTTGCTGCGGTAGCCAAAGCAAACTCCAAAACCGTTGTAGTTTTGCAAACCGGTGGCCCAGTGCTTATGCCATGGTTGTCAAACGTAGGTGCTGTGCTTGAGGCCTGGTACCCAGGCTCTAACGGTGGTGAGGCGATTGCTCGCGTATTGTTTGGCGAGGTGAACCCATCTGGTCATTTGCCAGCGACTTTCCCTGCATCTGAATCACAATTGCCACGCCCTGTATTGGATGGTTATCCAGAAGTTAAAGATGCTCGCATCGAAGTGGATTACAAAGAAGGTGCGGCAGTCGGTTACAAGTGGTTCGACTTGAAAGGCCTGAAGCCTTTGTTCCCATTCGGTTACGGTTTGTCTTATTCAGAGTTCGCTTTGGGTGATTTGAAAGCCGATGTTAAAAATGGCCTGATCAATGCCAGCTTCAGCGTGAAAAACACTGGCGGCGTAGCTGGTAAAGAAGTTGCGCAAGTCTATGTATCACCAGTAACCGCGCAATGGGAATCTCCAAAACGTTTGGGCGGCTTCCAAAAAGTCGATTTGAAGGCGGGTGCAAGCACCACGGCGAAAGTAACGGTTGATCCACGTTTGGTAGGTGTTTATGACACAGCATCCAAAACCTGGAAAATTGCTGAGGGTGACTACAAGGTAATCCTCGCTTCACACGCTATGGATGCCAAAGCGACCAGCGTTACCGTGCATTTGAATGCGGCAACGCTGGATGTGAACGGCAAGTTTATTAAATAAATTTTTAGGCTAGTTATTTGGAAGGCCAAACTGTGAAAGCAGTTTGGCCTTTTTTATTGTCTTATAAAATCCCTCGTAAATTTCTGTTAAATTGTATGACAATAATATCTTAGCGGGTATGATTAGCCCGCTATTAACGGGAATTATTCGATAACAAGAACTCACGAGGTTTACCCCCATGTTGAAAATCAGTTTGCGTCTGGCAATCGCCAGCCTTGGTTTGGTTGCGGCGAGCGCATTTGCGGCAGAAAAAGTTGAAGTCATGATTGATGCGCAAAAACCAGGACCGGTCATCAACAAGAATGTTTACGGTCAGTTTGCGGAGCACCTTGGGGCCGGTGTCTATGGCGGTCTTTGGGTTGGCCCGGATTCCAAAATCCCCAATACAAGGGGCTGGCGAAATGATGTTGTTGGTGCATTAAAGAATTTAAAAGTACCCTTGGTGCGGTGGCCTGGTGGCTGTTTTGCCGACGAATATCACTGGCGTGAAGGTATTGGCCCGCGTGACCAACGTCCTGTAAAAGTAAATACCAACTGGGGTGGCGTGGAAGAGAGCAACGCGGTAGGGACCCATGAATTTTTTGATTTGGCTGAAATGCTGGGCGCTGATACGTATGTGAATGGCAACCTGGGCACAGGTTCCGCGCAAGAAATGGCTGAATGGCTGGAATACATGACTGGCGAGAGTAAATCGACGCTTGCTGAATTACGTCGCAAAAATGGTCATGAGAAACCGTTCAAAGTTGACTACTTTACGATTGGCAACGAAGCTTGGGGCTGCGGTGGAAATATGTCACCACAACACTATACGGATCTCTATAAACAATACGCCGCGTTCCTGAAAACGCCCAAAAATAACACACCCAAACTAATTGCCAGTGGCGGTACACCGGGCCATGACGAGTGGACTGAATACCTGAGTGCAAACGTAAAACCCGAATGGAGTTTGCGTATGGATGCAATCAGTTACCATTATTACACTTTGCCGACCGCTGATTGGAAGGTGAAAGGAGCCGCTACAAATTTCCCTGAGAAAGAATGGATTTCCACGTTTAAACAAACCTTGCGAATGGATGGATTTATTGCCGACGCTAAAAAAACGTTAGACAAAAATGATCCGGAGAAAAAAGTAGGTTTCTATGTGGATGAATGGGGTACTTGGTACGATGTAGAGCCAGGTACAAACACCGGCTTTTTGTATCAGCAAAACAGTTTGCGTGATGCTTTGGTGGCTGCACTTAATTTCAATATCTTTCATAAATATGCTGACCGCGTGCACATGACTAATATCGCGCAAATGGTAAACGTATTGCAGGCAATGATTTTAACAAAGGATGACAAAATGATTTTGACTCCTACCTACTATGCCTTTGATATGTATAAGCCATTTCAGGATTCAACATCTTTGCCTACCAACATAAATCACAACACAACTTACACGCTGGGTGATATCAGTGTTCCTGGTGTGAGTGCATCTGCTGCGCGTGTTAAAGATGGAAAATTGTATGTAGCCTTGGTCAACACCAATCCAAGAGAAACGGTGGATGTTGCAGTAAATGTTGCTGGCGAAAAAGTATCGGGCGCAAAAGGCCGTGTGCTGACATCTGCCGCAATGGATGCACACAACACTTTTGAAAAACCGGAGGCTATTAAACCAACAGCATTCAACGCGCAAGCTAAAGACGGCAAGTTAGTAGTAAAATTACCTGCTAAATCTGTAGTGGTTGTTGCTATAGAGTAAGTTAATTTCCAGAAGTAAATGCAGAAAGAAAAATGGGGATTTTACATCCCCATTTTTTTGCAAAAATTATTGTGCGAATAAATCTTCAATCGATAAATAGCGCTCGCCGGTATCGTAACTGAAAATAATGACACGGCTGCCCGCAGGCATTTCATGTTGTTTTTGGGCGAGGGCAGCGAGGGTTGCGCCGGATGAAATCCCCACAAAAATCCCTTCTTTCAATGCGCATTGGCGAGCCATTTCAAATGCATCTTCTTCGCTTACCAAAATGGTTCCGTCCAGCGTTGCTCTGTTGAGCACTTGCGGAATAAAACCAGCACCAATGCCTTGCAATCTATGCGGGCCTTTTTCACCGCCACTGATTACCGGTGATTTTGCAGGTTCAACCGCAAAGGTTTTGAGATTTGGGAATTGGCGTTTTAATACTTCGCTGCAACCGGTAATGTGACCGCCAGTGCCAACGCCGGTAATTAAATAATCAACACCTTCAGGGAAGTCAGCCAGAATTTCTTGCGCAGTTGTATTGCGGTGAACTTCGGAATTTGCTTCGTTAATAAACTGTTGTGGGATCCACGAGTTGTTGTGCTCAGCCGCAAGTTCTGTCGCTTTGGCAATTGCACCGCCCATGCCTTGTTCTTTTGCGGTCAGTACCAATTCGGCACCGTAAGCCTTCATTAATTTGCGGCGTTCAATCGACATAGATTCCGGCATGGTCAATATCAAACGATAACCTTTAACTGCACAGACTAATGCCAAACCAATACCGGTATTGCCAGAGGTCGGCTCAATAATCACTGTATCTTTATTGATAAGGCCTTTTTCCTCTGCATCTTCAATCATTGCCAGGGCAATACGATCTTTAATACTGCTGCCAGGATTAAAACGTTCAACCTTCATCCAGACTTCAATATTGCTGTTGAATAAGTTATTAATACGAACGTGAGGTGTGTTACCAATGGTTTGTAAAATATTATCGGCTTTCATGATCGTGTTTCCCTGGTTAATGTAAACATTTATAGGCAATTAAATAAGCAAATTAATCAAGGCGCTTTTTAAACCGTTTTGCGGCTACAAGCAAGCCTATCAAGGTGAAGCATGCCAGCCAAAGTAAGTCTGGCCAGAGATCCGCAAGTTGCGCTGCACGTAAAACAATGCCTCGCGTCAGGCGAATAAAATGAGTAACCGGCAGGGCTTCTGCAATCCATTGTGCTAACACAGGCATTCCCTCGTAAGGAAACATAAAACCCGATAACAAAATAGAGGGAATCAATATAAACACAGTCAATTGCATGGCTTGTAATTGGGTTTTTGCAACAGTCGATATCAACATGCCCAGCGTTAAACTTGCGCTGATAAACAGCAGTGTGGCGAGCAGTAACTGAACCATCCCACCATTCACAGGTACATTAAAAATAAGGTGCCCAAGTCCCACAATAATAAACATTTGCAGCAGGCCAACAAAAACATAGGGCACAATTTTTCCAACCATTAGCTCCATGGGTTTAATCGGCGTTGTGATTAATAATTCCAGATTTCCTCGCTCGCGTTCGCGCACCAATGCGGCCGATGTAAACAACACCATCGTCATAGTTAAAATAATACCAATTAATCCGGGCACAATATTAATAGCCGAACGCCGTTCCGGGTTGTAAAGCAAGGTCATCTCAAAAGTTGATTGGCTTATATTGGGGTTTGTCTGGATGTTTGGATTTAATGAGGTAAGCGGCATATTTTTTAAAATTAAAATCGCATTGCCTACTACGGTATCAGAACCATCAATAACCCATTGCGCAACAGGGCGCCCATCATTTAATCGTTGCGCAACATCTTTCGGGACAATTAATGTTGCGCGCACGTCGCCGCGTGTAATTGCAGCTGCGCCCTGCGAAGGCGTTTGATAGGTTTTCACAAAATTGACAACCTGGGTTGCTGTTAAATCAGCGGTCAATGTGCGCGCTATTTCGCTTTGGCTTTCGTCAACCAATGCAACAGGCAAATGGCGGATGTTCGTATTGATCGCGAATCCGAAGAGTAACAATTCAATAAACGGAATCATCACGATCATGCCAAACGTGGGTTTGTCGCGTGACAATTGGCGCAACTCTTTAATAACAATCGCAAAGATGCGTTGCACAGATTGGCGAATAGTTGATGATGAATTTTTTATCATTGCCGCTTCCTTTACTGCCGTGCTGTTATTGACGGCCTTGGCCGGTGGAATGAACAAACACATCTTCCAGGCTTGGTCGCACCAGGCTTAATTCTCGTCCTTGCATGGCATCGCTAAATTTTTGTTGCAACCATGCTTTTGGATCATCAATATTTTCTTTTATCAGTACACGTAAATGCGTGCCTTGTTGTGCTGCTGAAATAATATCGGCATCAGCAATCAATGTTTGTTTAAGTTGCCGTAAATTATCGCCATTAATTTCTACAACTTGCGCGCCCAAATCTTTCATCAATTGTGCGGGTGATCCGTCGGCACGTTTAATGCCGCTTTCTAAAATGGCGATTCCGTGGCAGCGTTCAGCTTCATCCATATAATGTGTGGATACTAAAATCGTCGTGCCTTGGTCACACAAATCAAAAAGCTTTTCCCAAAAGTCGCGGCGATTTTCCGGGTCGACCGCAGAGGTTGGTTCATCCAACACCAGCAATTCTGGTTTGTGCAAAGTTGCGCAGGCAAGGGCGAGCCGTTGGCGTTGTCCGCCGCTTAAACTGCCTGCAAGTCGGGTGCTTCTCTCATTCAAACCGTAAGATGTTAATTGTTCATCAATGCGCTGTTTGCTGGTGCGGGAATCCAGATTATAAATTTGCGAAATAAATCGTAAATTCTCAATCACACTCAAATCATCGTAGAGTGAAAATTTTTGTGTCATATAACCAATGTGCAAACGCAAGGCTTCTGCTTGCTCGGGAATATCCATTCCCAATACATGGATTTTTCCGCTGGTAGGTGTGAGCAATCCGGTAATCAAGCGCATGGCAGTGGATTTCCCGCAGCCATTTGGGCCGAGGAATCCATAAATTGTTTTTGCAGGAATGCTTAAATCCAGGTTATCAATTGCTTTGAAGCTGCCAAAATAATGGGTCAAACCTTCGGTAGAAATTGCTATGTCCGCCATTATTTTTTGTTCCCGGTTGAAGGAATATCCACCTGCACTGGCAAGCCACTGGGAAGCTCTGCGGCGCTTTCTGGCAAATCAATTTCCGCTAAATACATTAGCAATGCGCGATCATGGGAATTTAATGCGTAGTAGGGTGTGAATGCAGGATCTTGCGAAATCCAGCGCAGTTTTCCTTCAACTATTTTTTCGTAGCCATCGACGTGTACATTTAAACTTTGTCCGATACGTAATTGCGCGCGGCTGGGTTCGAGCACGTAAACCCGTGCGTAGGGCGCTTTGCCAGCGAGCAATATCGCAAGTGGATCATTAAGTGTCGCGCGTTCACCGGGATATTTTGGCAGGCGATCCAAAAATCCATCGCGCGTGGCTTTAATACTTAATTGATTTAATTGGTATTGCGCGATGTGCAAATTAGCTTCGGCTTCCGCAACTTGTGCATCTGCGATCGTTAAATCTTCGGGACGGGTGCCGTTGGTGAGTGCGAGTAAATTTTGTGTGGCGCGATTGACATCGGCCCGGGTTGTATCGCGCAAGCTACGCGCATTATCCAATTCAGCCTGGCTAACTAATTTTTGCAATGCCAAAGGTTTAATACGATTAAAATTATTGCTGGCTTCAATCGCTTGTGCATTTGCGACGTCCAGCTGCGCACGGCTCGCGACTATATCTTCTGCCCGGGCACCGTGGCGCAATTTGGTTTGGTTGGCGGTAGCATTGGCGAGGCTAGCTTCAGCTTTTTGAACATTATGTTGGGCCTGCGTGTCGTCCAACTGTACAAGCAAATCGCCTTCCTTAACCTGCGAACCTTCGCGAATCGGTGTGGCCGTAATGATTTCGGCGGCAGTTGCTTTTAAAACTATTCGATCCCGCTCCAGGGTGCCGAGCGCCTGTTCACTGCCGTGCTCACTGCACGCGCTTATACACACTAACAGGCAAATCAAGCTCAGGTATTCTTTCATAGGCATTTCCATTGTACGTTTATTGGGTTTAATGGCGCGCTTGGGGCTATAATAATCCAAAACCGGCCTTGTATTGCAGGCAATTCTAATAATCAATTAGCTTTCTAATAATGAATTAAATGAGAGAAACCATGACTTTCTTTTCGGTAATTGGCCTGATTGGTCATCTCCACAATGATCGCGCAACTTATTCACTCAAGCGTTTGATTAATTTCCTACAAAAACGCGGCGTCGATTTTGTCCTGGAGCAAGATACTGCGGGATTGTTGGTTGATGATCCCATGTTCCAGGCAGCGCACAAAATTGTTGATGTCGATGAAATGGGCGGGCTGTGCGATTTGGTCATTGTGGTCGGTGGTGATGGCAGTTTGCTGCGCGGCGCGCGTGCACTTGCAAAACATCAGGTGCCTTTATTGGGTGTGAATCGCGGTCGCCTTGGTTTTTTAACCGACATCATGCCGGAAGATATTGAAGTTAAAGTTGGCGAAGTTTTATCTGGCAAATTTACATTGGAAGAGCGCTTCCTGTTGGATATGTCGATCAAACACCTCGGTGAAACCATCGCCTCAGGTGAGGCCTTGAATGAAGTTGTTTTGCATCCCGGCCAGTTTGTTCACATGTTGCAATATGAAATTTATGTGGATGGCTATTTTGTAACGACCCAATCATCTGATGGCATTATTGTGTCAACGCCAACGGGTTCAACGGCTTATTCCTTGAGCGGCGGCGGTCCGTTGTTACATCCCAAACTGGATGCTATTGCATTGGTGCCCATGAATCCCCATACATTAAGTAGTCGTCCCATGGTGGTTGCTGGTGATAGCCATATTATGATTCGTGTCGGCGAACACAGTCGCGCAATTCCCATGATTTCCTGTGATGGGCACAATCATTTTGAAATGACGATGGGCGATGAAATCCACATTTCCAAAAAACCGGATTTATTAAAATTGCTTCATCCGGCTGAATATAATTTTTACGAGCGCTGCCGCACCAAATTAGGGTGGGGCGGCCATCTGCTAGATAATTAATCTATGGCAAAATTGTACCACCATGAGTCATTACCGCCCGTTGAAGGTTTCGACCTGATTGGTGATGTCCATGGTTGTGCAAAAACCTTGGAGCGATTGTTACAAAAATTAGGGTATAAAAAAATTAACGGCGTTTATCAGCATGCTAAACGTCGCGTAATTTTTTTAGGTGATATTGTTGATCGTGGCCCACACATTCGTGAAGCTTTGCTGCTGGTTCATAGCATGGTGCAAAAGGGAAGTGCCCATATTGTTTTGGGAAACCATGAATATAATGCCATTACCTACTGTACGAAAGTTAAAAACTGTCTCGAGAAAAATAGTGAATATTTACGAGCGCATACATCGGCAAATTCATGTTTGATAGCAGAGACTTTGGAGCAATACGCACGCTATCCAGAAGAATGGAACGCGATGCTGGAGTGGTTCAAAACAATTCCACTTTTTATGGAATTGGGTGAGCCTCGCGATAATAATATTTTTCGTGTGGTGCACGCCTGTTGGGATCCTGAAATTGTTGCGCAACACAGGGCAGTATTTGGTGATGGCCATTTTGATGAAGATTTTTTACATCAAAGTGTCCTTCATGGTACCGCTGAAGCGCATGCGATCCAAGTATTAACGCGTGGTGTAGTGTTTCCATTACCGGACGGATTAAAAGTCATCACCCGGGATGGGCATGTGCGCAGTACATTCCGCACCAAATTTTGGGCCGACAAAGCCCAGACATACGGTGATTTACTTTTCCAGCCAGACCCCATTCCTGTTGAAATAGCCGCCTTGCCAATTTCAAAAGGCCATCGGGCAAATATGGTGTTTTATGGGTTGGATCAACCACCTTTATTTGTCGGTCATTATTGGTTAAAAGGGCAGCCAAAACCCATTACAAATAATATCGCTTGTTTAGACTACAGTGCGGTAAAATACGGACGCCTGGTTGCTTATCGAATGGACGGTGAGCAACAGCTCCAACCCAAAAAATTTGTTTGGGAATACGTTGATCCCTGACAAGATTATTAAGCCATGTGAGCATATTGTGAATTGGATTGTCGTTAAAAAATTTCCCCTGTCTACTGATTTAACCCATATCACCGGTTTTTTGCGCGAACGTGCAATTCAACACCATATTTATGAAGAAGCTGGTGAGCAGGTCATTGCGGTTAATGATGCAAGGATGGTTGCGCCTATTGCGCAATTTCTAGAGGATGTTGCCCAAGGTCGATTAGTTATTTCGCAAGATGAAAATTCCCAACCACCTATGAACGATCCAGCGACTCCATCACTGGTTGATCAATTAAAAATGGCCCCTATAAGTGCCATGCTGATTTTATTAAGTGCGCTGGGCGCGCTCCTTGTTGCAATGGATCCCGAGCGCAATATTGTGCGTTGGTTTAGCTTTCAGGATATGTATCACTACACTTTTTTTCCGTTAAGTGAATCATTACATGCCGGACAAATCTGGCGATTTATTACTCCCGTGTTTTTACATTTTGGATTTTTGCATGTGTTATTTAACAGCATGTGGATGTGGGATTTGGGCCGTCGGCTCGAACTGTTATTAGGCAAAAGAAATTACCTTTTATTTTTTATCTTTACCGCTGCTGTTTCCAATATCGCCCAATATCGCTGGGCCGCAGATAGTTTGTTTGGCGGTATGTCTGGCGTGGTTTATGGGCTAGTTGGATTTATTATTGTGAGCCATAAATTAGCACCCAATAAATTAACCGCAGTACCACCTTCAGTGTTAGGTTTTATGTTGTTTTGGCTCGTGCTGTGTATGACAGGTGTTATCGATTATTTTGTGGGCGGTGGTGTAGCTAATGCCGCGCATATTGGCGGGCTTTTGGCAGGTGCTGCGTTTGCTGCCCTGACGGTTAAAAAAGTATCAAATTAATGTGTTAGAGATTTTACGATGGATTTACAACAGCTTTTAAATAGCATCACGCCAGATATCTACCAAAATTTAAAAACGGCCATAGAGCTTGGGAAATGGCCCGATGGAAATAAATTATCATCCGAGCAGCGCCAACTTTGTATGCAAGCGGTGATTGCTTATGAACATAAACATTTGCCACCAGAAGAGCACACCGGTTATATCCCGCCCGAGCCACATACGTTTTGTGGCGATGAAGATGATCACGATCACTCCCATCCTGAGCAAGAAAAGCCAATCAAATGGGTTGAGTAATTAATTCAAGTAAGGAATATTCTATGACAGCTATTGAGCAGGCACCACAAGCTATCTATTTAAAAGATTATACCGTCCCTGATTATTTGATTACCAAAACAGAATTACATGTAGATATTTACGATGGCCACACCATCGTCACTTCAAATTTATCCTTGCGCGCTAACCCTGTGGCCAAAAATGTATCGCAGCTTAAATTGCACGGAAGTGATCTTGAATTAATATCCCTGGCGATTAATGGCAAGACACTGACTGAAAGTGCTTACGAATTTGGTGAAGAAAGCCTGACAATTAATAATACGCCTGCGCAATTTTTGCTGACTGTCGTTACTAAAATATATCCTGAGAAAAATACTTCACTTGAAGGTTTGTATAAATCCCGCACCATGTATTGCACACAGTGCGAGGCCGAAGGTTTCCGTAAGATTACCTATTACCTTGATCGCCCTGATGTGATGAGTGAATTTACGACCACGGTAGTTGCCGATAAAAAATTCCCTGTATTGTTATCAAACGGAAATTTAATCGGAAAAGGCGATTTGGATAATAGTCGCCATTTTGCCACCTGGCATGATCCTTTCAAAAAGCCTGCGTATCTATTTGCATTGGTTGCGGGTGACCTCGCCCATATCGAAGATAGTTTCACGACCTGCACAAAGCGTAATGTCACCTTAAAGATTTACGTTGAACCAAAAGATTTGGATAAGTGCGACCATGCAATGACATCTCTTAAAAATTCCATGCGCTGGGATGAAGAAGTTTATGGGCGTGAATACGATCTCGATATATTTATGATTGTCGCGGTCGATGATTTCAACATGGGTGCCATGGAAAACAAAGGGCTCAATATTTTCAATACCTCTTGTGTGTTGGCTAAACCGGAAACGACTACCGACGCAGGTTTCCAGCGTGTTGAAGGTGTGGTTGCCCACGAATATTTCCACAACTGGAGTGGTAACCGCGTTACCTGTCGCGATTGGTTCCAATTAAGTCTAAAAGAAGGTTTTACGGTTTATCGCGATTCAGAATTTTCTGCTGATATGGGCTCTCGCACAGTGAAGCGAGTTGAGGATGTCAGCCTGTTGCGTACATTGCAATTTGCTGAAGATGCAGGCCCTATGGCGCATCCTATCCGCCCTGAATCCTATATCGAAATTTCCAATTTCTACACCATGACGATTTATGAAAAAGGTGCAGAAATTGTTCGCATGTTAGCGAATTTATTAGGTAAGGAAAATTTCCGTAAGGGAACGGATTTATATTTTGCTCGCCACGATGGACAAGCCGTGACGACAGAAGATTTTGTTGCCGCGCTTGCAGATGCATCAGGTAAAGACTTAACGCAGTTCAAACGTTGGTACTCACAAGCTGGCACGCCACGCTTATACGTGACGGATGAATACAATGAAGATACACAAGAATATTCATTGCATATTAAACAAACTTGCCCTCCCACACCTGAGTGCCAGCAAAAATTACCTTTCCATATTCCAATTGCGATGGGCCTGTTAGGAAGTGCAGGGGATTTGCCGCTTTATTTGAAAGCGGTTGATCCTGATGTTGAAACTGCAGATAACACGCATATTGTTCTTGAGTTAACACAAGCAGAGCAAACTTTTGTCTTTACCCGTGTGCAAGAAAAACCGGTTCCATCCTTATTGCGCGGTTTTTCTGCGCCGGTGAAATTGCACTACGATTATTCGCGCGAAGATTTAATGTTATTAATGAGTCGCGATAGCGATGGTTTTAATCGTTGGGATGCTAGTCAGCAATTAGCCTTGCAAGTTATTAATGATGTTATTGCTACTTATCAGCGCGGTGAGGATATTAATAAAATCAGTATTGATGGACGTTTGATTGAAGCTTTCCGCAACGTGTTACAAGATGAAAGCCTTGACCAGGCAATGGTTGCTTATATGTTGAGTTTGCCATCGGAAGCCTACATCAGTGAGCTTGCAGAGGTTGTAGATGTTGAAGCGATTCATTACAGTCGAATGCTCGTGCGTAAAATCATTGCTCGTGAATTACGCACTGAGTTTGAGCGTGTTTATCAAAACTACGATCATCAACAGCCCTATGCTGCAACTGCGGATGCCATAGCGGCGCGTAGCTTAAAGAATGTTGCTTTAGCTTATTTAATGTTATTGGGTGATGAGAAAATCATTCGTGCGTGCGAACAACAATATTTAACCGCAAATAATATGACCGACGTAATGGCTGCATTAACGCAATTGGTTAATGCAGAAGCTGAGCTTGCGCAAAATCTCTCTGGTAATGCTTTAGCAGATTTTTACGAGCGCTGGAAAGAAGAATCTTTGGTGGTAAACCAATGGCTTAGTGTTCAGGCTACCTGCAGTCTTCCCCATACGCTGAAACGTGTTAAGACGCTTGAAATCCACAACGCATATGACAGTAAAAATCCCAATAAAATTCGTGCATTGATTTCCAGTTTCTGCAACAGCAACGCCATTAATTTCCATGATGTAGACGGTGACGGTTATAAATTCCTTGCCGATAAAATTATTGTATTAAATGCGCAAAATCCACAAATCGCATCGCGTTTGTTAACACCGCTGACAAAATGGAAAAAATACAATCCAACTCGCCAGGCGTTAATGAAAAAACAACTCGAACGTATTTTGGCTGAACCTGATTTGTCCAAAGATGTATTTGAAGTGGTAAGTAAGAGTTTGGCGTGATTTAACAATAAAAAAGCGAATGTTTTTGCATTCGCTTTTTTTATTGTGTTGTTAAACGAGGGTGATTTTTTCTTTCGTGATTAAAATCTTCCGCTCTTTATACAATTTGCTCAGCGCATTTTTATAAATGCCTTTGCTAACTTTGTATTGCTGATAAATTTCTTCCGGTTCGCTTTTGTCGGTCAGTGTTGATTCGCCGCCGTTAGCTTTTAGATGATCCAAAATAATATCGGTTAAAGCATCGCGTACTTTGCTGTTAACCGGTTGTAAACTTAAACCAATTTTGCGATCTGGCCGGATCTCTTTAATAAAGCCTTTTAATTTTTCACCGTAGAGCAGAGTGCGTGGTGTGTTGTCGCGAAAAATCAAACCTAAATGTGTGTGATTGATAACGGCTTTAAAACCCAAATCAGTTCTGCCACAAATAATCAAATCAACTTCTTGTTGGACTTTTAATCCGCTGGCGCGCTCTTCCAAATGATGGCTTAAGCGTGAGGATGCCGTGATGCGTGATGAATGCGGATCAAGGTAAACACACACAACATAGCTGTTGCCAACTTCCATGGGTTTGAGTTGTTCGTTGTAAGGCACCAATAAATCTTTTGGTAAACCCCAATCAAGAAATGCACCTACCGGATTAACATCTTTTACTTCCAAATGCGCGCATTGGCCAACCATGACTTTGGGGGTCAGGGTGGTTGCGATAATGCAGTCGTCTGAATCCAGGTAAATAAATACATCCAACTCATCGCCAATTTTTGCAGTCGCTGGAACATAGCGTTTTGGTAGCAAGATATTGCCGTATTTTTCACCATCAAGGAAAAGACCGAAATCGACTTGTTTAATTACTTTCAAGCGATTCATTTCACCAATCTTAAGCATGTTTAACCTTTTGTTTACAGGGCATAATGGACGCTATTGTAAGGCCTATGCCTGATTAATGGTGATTAAAAAGAGTAGATAGTTTATGGAATTGTTTTCGTTTGATGTCCAGGGGCGCCACTTTGCGATAGTGCTGGATTTTGATTTGCGATTGGAGCGGTTGGTGTTGGACGGCACTGTGATGTCTGTTAAGCCGTTGGGGGATACTGCTGGCGTCCATTCCGGTGAAGATTCGCAGTTGGGTGAGTTTCAGTTGAGCTTTGCGGTGCATCCCCAGGTGGCCAATTATCAGCTGCAACTAAAGGACGCTGAACCCATTGCTGGTGAGGCAGAACTTAGCGAGCAAGCGAAAACCATGATCGCGCTGGGAGCATCCGAGGGTTTCCAACAGGTAGCAAAGACTAATAAGAAAAGCGGCATTGTATTGCTGGGCATAGCGCTTAAGTTGTTGAAGAGTTTTAAAGTTGTAAAGCTTGCTCTGATCGCAGCATCAGTTGCGGTTTACAGTGTGATGTTCACTGTCGAGTTTGCACTTGCGTTGGTTGCCGTCCTGATATTCCACGAATATGGTCATGTGCGAGCCATGAAGAAATTTGGTATTCCCACCAAAGGTTTCTATTTGATTCCGTTCATGGGCGGTATTGCTGTGGGCGATAAGAGTCGCACCCAATGGGAATCACTTTATATTTCCATGATGGGGCCGGTTTACGGGCTCGCTATGACGGCTGCTTTTTATGTGGCTTTTTTGATGACCGGCAGCCATTTTTGTGGTTTGGTGGCAGCGACCAGCGCGCTGCTCAATCTTGTTAACTTATTTCCTGTGTATCCGCTGGATGGTGGTCAAGTCGTCAAAGCCCTGGTGTTTTCGCGTCGCAACCGCTTGGCGCTTATGGCGTTGCTCACTGTGTCGGCTATTTGTCTCTATGCCTGCTGGGCGATTGGGCTTTATTTCTTGTGCTTTTTCATTGTTATTGGTGTGGTCGATATCATTGCCAGTTGGTCTATCCCTATTTCGGATGATATGACCCCGCTTACCACTTACGGGATTTGGTTTTCCTTGCTGTGGTACATAGCTGTTGCCGTAGCTTTTATTGTCATGATCCTGATGTTGGTAGCAGCCCAGGTTCCCGGCGCAGAAATCGCAACCAAGATATTAAGCTCTTAATGTTATTGGCATTTAGGGAGATTTAACGGCTCCTTTGAATATAAATAGACAATATTGTAAATAATGTACTATTATGGATGTAGACCTTTAAGTCTTATCGGTAGGCTTACATCATTAGTGGAGGTTCGTATGATTGCTTTAGCCCAAACATTGCCTGCTAATGCCGCGCAAGCCGCTGTCGGTACTGTGCTAAATATCATGGATAAATGGGAATGCTCAGAGAAGGAAAAAATGGCCTTGCTTGGAGTAGGGCGTTCTACCTTGCATAAATACCAGGCTGCTCCCGCTAGTGCGCGTCTTTCTCCTGACTTACTGGAGCGCATCAGCTATTTATTGAATATCCATGCCGTGCTGCGAATCCTTTTCGAAAATCCTGAAAACCAATACGGTTTTTTGCGGATGCCCAACAAAAACAGTTTCTTTAATGGCAAAGCGCCTATGGAAATTTTAAGCTCCGGTTTGATGAGTGCGCTTTATGAAGTGCACCGTCATCTGGATGCTATACGTGATGGGCAATTCGCCTGAGTTGGCCTTTTACGTTGATCCAGAGAACATGTGGTAATGGATATAAATACAATTCCCCAGGCTGCTTTTTTCAATCAAGTTGCCTATCGCTTAATTCCTAGCAAATACCCTCCCAAATCCTTATTTGATGATGTTGCCAATCACGACGAATTCGAAATCCTGTTTGCAATCCAGGAATTAACCAATCCACGTATTCGCAATGAACTTGGTAATTTGAATCGTGTGCCAGCACACGAGCGACCTTACGGTATTCGCGGTTGTAATTATGCATTAGGGCCTTTTGTGCATTTAAATCCGGTGGGTTCACGTTTTTCAAACGGTGAATTTGGTGTTTATTACGCCGCAGAAGATGTCCAGACTGCAATCGCAGAAACTCGCCATCACCAACAAAATTATTTTTCGGCGATAACAGGTTTGAAGTTTGATCGCTTGAGTATGCGATGTTTAAAAACACAATTTACTGCAAATTTGCGTGACATTCGTGGCGATGTATTTAAAGCGCACGAGTGCTACAACAAAGACAATTACTCAGCAGGACAAATGTTAGGGGCGATGATAAAAACAAATAAAGATTCCGGTATCGTATACAGCTCGGTAAGGCTTGCCAACAAAACATGTTACGCATTATTTTCACCCGGCGTTATAAAAGACGTCATTCAAACCACCCATTACGAATATATTTGGGATGGCGAAAAAATAGTTGTTACCCTGGAAACAACAGAAGTCACTTTGTAATTATCCTCGCAACAAATTCTTCCGGTTAATTATTTAAATAATGATTATCGTGCCATGTGTATAAGGTGATTTTATTTTTTAATTTTCACAATTGTTACTAAAAGAAGCAGCTCGCCAAAAATTTCGTATCTCTCCAATAATCCGTTAGAATCATTAGGCTGGCTATCGATAGGGTGAAGTAGTCAGCTGAATAATTTGATAACAATTTAAAAGGAAAAGCTATGAACAGCAGAACGCAAAAAATTCAATTTTCCAAAAAAATTCTAACTTCATTTATCAGTGTCCTCGGCTTATCCCTACTCACGCATACCGCTGCAGCACAAATTGGTAGCGCAAGTGTTCAGGGGATTATCGCTTCGCATCTTCAGCCGCAACCGGGTATTGAAGTTGTCGCAAAAAATGTCGATAACGGCTACACCTTTCGTGCTGTAACGCAAAAAGATGGCTCCTATACTTTCAAAGGTCTTGCTCCAGGCAATTATCAAATTTTTTTAGAAGCCGCGGCAGGAAAATCACCGGAACCATTAACATTAAAAGTTGGCCAATCAGTAGCGCTTGATTTTGAAATTGATAAGCCGCTTACGAACGAAGATAAAGTTGATGAGGTTTTAATTGTTGCATCGCAATTAAAAATCAAAAGCAGCGGTGGAGAAATTGGTACTAACGTTTCGCTTGAACAAATTAAGTTGCTGCCGCAAAACACCCGCAATTTTTTGGCTTTTGCAGATTTAGCGCCAGGTGTACAGTTTAACCAAGGTACTGATGGTAGCACCAGTATTAAAGGTGGGGCTCAAAAGTCAGATTCAATTAACGTGTTTATAGATGGCGTTGGTCAAAAGAATTATGTATTGCGTGGCGGTGTAACGGGACAAGACTCAAGTCGTGGTAATCCTTTTCCACAATCGGCAATTGGTGAATATAAAGTTATTACGCAAAACTATTCTGCTGAATATGATCAATTGAGTAGTGCAGCGATTGTCGCGGTTACTAAATCGGGGACAAATGAATTCCATGGCGGTTTCTTTTATGATTACAGCGATGAAGGAATGCGCAAGCCTCGTCCCAGTGAAGAAAAAAATAATAACGAAAAAGTAAAGAGTTCCCAAAAACAATTTGGTTTTAATGTTGGTGGCCCGATCATCCAGGATAAAATGCACTTTTTCTTCGCGTATGAAGGAAAAAACAATGCAGATCCAAAGGATGTAATTCCTGGAGGTGGTGTTACCACTCAGGATTTACCTGCTGATTTGCAAGCTCAGGTTGGAGGTCGTGCTGCTGACTTCAAAGAAGATTTATATTTTGGAAAATTAAGTTATTTGATTTCAAGCGAACAAAAACTTGAATTAAGTGCAAAAGTTCGCAAGGAAAATGAGTTGACGGGTATTGGCGATGCTAATACAGAGTCTTATGGAACTGATAAGAAAAACGATGAAACTCGAATTGATTTAAGCCACAACTGGCGCACTGACAACTGGGTTAACGATGCGCACATACTGTATGAGGATAATAGCTGGAGTCCACGTCCTCATTCTATTGGGAATGGTTTTAAATATAGTAACGGTGGTGGTGTAGCAATTTTAAATGTGGGTGGAGGCCCTGATTTCCAGGATAAAGGTCAATCAGGTTGGGGGTTGCAAGAAGACTTCACTTATTTGGCTATTCAAAACCACACTATCAAAACAGGTATTAAATATAAAGCGATTGAACTCCATGCAAAAGAACAACAACCTTACAACGCGCAGTATGAATACAATGTCCAGTACGATAATGATGCGGCTGTACCCTTTAAAGTGAAATGGGGTGCACCTCTTTCGGGAATTGGTAATGGTACTGTTGAATCAGACAACATGCAGTTTGGCATTTATTTACAAGATGATTGGGTTGCAACAGAAAACTTAACAGTTAACGCCGGTTTGCGTTGGGATTATGAGGAATCTGACAGCTTCCTTGATTACAAAACGCCACAAGATGTATTGGCTGGTATTACCAATTGGGTAGGAATTAAAAATTCAGATATCAATATTAATGATTACATCAGCACAGGTAGTAATCGCTCTTCATTTAAAGATGGATGGCAACCACGAGTTGGTTTCAGCTATAAATTTAATGACGAGCACGATGTAACTTTATTTGGTGGTGCAGGCCGTGCATATGACAGAAACCTGTTTGATAATTTGCAATTAGAAGCAACAAAGGCGACCTTTCCAACATATGAGCGTTTTTTCAAAACAGCAGATGAATCGCACAAGGATTGTAATTTAGCGTCGCCAACAACGTTAACCTGCGTTCCCTGGGACCCTAAATATTTAACACCAGAAGGGTTGAGTCAACTTGCTGGTGGTGATTTAGCGGCTGGTCGTGAAGTTTACATGGTCAACAATAATTTGAAGACGCCTTACTCCGATCAATTTAGTTTAGGTGTTCGTGGAAATATAAATGAAGAATGGAATGCAGAAGTAAGTCTTTCACGCATTGTCAGTAAAGATGGATTCGCATGGCGTTTGGCTAACCGCCGTGATGACGGTAGTTTCTTTGATAAAGGGGCAAGCTGGGGCGCGCCATGGGGCTTTGGAATTCCCGGCTTTGGAGCCACTCTCATAGGTGACAACGGGTTAGTGACAAAAGCAAATTCTTTCTATTTAAAAGTGGAAAAACCTAAAGCAGATTCTGACTGGGGATTTGCATTGGCTTACACCTATACCAAGCCAAAAACCAATCGTGAATCTTCTGAAATTTTTGCGTTGGATTATCCAACCTTGGATGATTACGGAATGCTTCCGGCGGACAAAACTCCCAATCATCGTTTGGTGGTAACAACAATTGTGACATTACCGCTGGATATAGATTTTTCTGCGAAATTAAATTTACAAACTGATCGCACTTTCTACGGTACAGATTGTCGTGCAGGTTGGAATGCCTGTAAGTTTAATACCTTCGTACCAAAAGGAGCTTTTACTTACAAACAATTTGATATTGCCTTTAGCAAAAATATCCAGACTGGTGGTTGGATAAACGATAGCAGCATGACTTTGCGTTTGGATGTGCTGAATTTATTTAATAGTTTCAACTACGATGGATATGAAAGTTGGTTTGGTGGTGCAGGAGAAGATTTGCCAGCAAATTTTGGTAAACCTACAGACACTCTTGCGGGCCCAACACGCACTGTGAAATTGGGCGTGAGCTGGAATTGGTAATTAACTTGTTTGACTAAAGTCCGATTCATAAAAAAGGCGATGCATTTCTGCATCGCCTTTTTTATTTAAGAATTCTTGCTAGCTTTTAGGCTTCAAATAACCGTGCATGTCCAGCCAGCGAACAAAGCTATCAAACCAGCCTGTACTGGTAGTGGTTTTTGGATACATGCCAAAACCGTGTCCACCTTGTTCAAATAAATGAAATTCCACCGGTCGTTTGGCTGCACGCCAGTTATCGATAAGGGCATATCCGGCGTTGGCGAAGAAAGGATCATCTGCAGCTAATGCAACAAACAAAGGTGGTGCATCAGAGGGAACGTCTACTTTAGCCAATGGGCCGTAAATATCGCCAATGAAAGCCGGCTTGGCATCTTTACCGTATAAAGTTGTTGAGATGGTGAGCATTGCACCCGCAGAGAAACCAATCATACCAACGCGATCAGGATCAATTTGCCACTCTTTTGCCCGTTTGCGAATCAAAGCAAAAGCTGCGCGAGCATCGGCAATTTGTGGAGCAAATTCTACGGCTGGATCTTGCTCTGCCACTGGACGATTAGCGCGTGAAGCGTTTGAGAACAGCTCCGCCATCGCACGTCCAAAATCGGCCATATCTGCTGGCGTTTGTTTAAGGCGATATTTAAGGACAAAAGCCGTCACACCTTTATCAGCGAGGGCTTTGGCAACATCCCAGCCCTCATTGCTCATGGATAACGTACGAAAGCCACCGCCAGGTGCCACTATAATCGCAGCCCCGGAGGCTTTGCCCTTTGCCGGGAAAAACGGTGTTAAGGTCGCCACTGTAACGTTGCGAGCGAAAATACTGTTGTATTGGCTATGCCAGGACTCGTTGACAGTAGCACCTGACAAGGGACCGGTACCCAATTCAATGGCAGTTGGTTGAGTCGGAGCTGCAATTGGGGTCATGGTGTCATCCAGTGCAAAAACTGGTGAGGCCAAACTAAAGCCAATCGCTGTAAAGCTCAGGGTCAATATGTGTGTCAGGTGATTGAGCTGCTGTTTACAAAGGTTTGTGATCATCGTTATTAGTCTCCTCAAATGCTGTGTTACCAGGCTCTGTGAGCCAGCTTCTCTGCGATTGTTATAACCAAGGAGTGGTATTCAGGGCTTTCACTGCCTCAGTGAGGAGAATATTACACAAAATGACAGCTATTAATACTTTTATAAGATAAAAATATTAAATGAGTAGTGGATTGGTTAGGTCAGAAAGCATTAGCCCCTAAGAAACTGCGCCTATACCGAATGAGTTTCGGTGTTACACGCGTTTCTTAGGGGCTAGTTGTAAACGAGGAAAACTAAAAGTTATTTATTGTGCTCACGTGCGATTGCGCGGTAAGCAATATCATTACGATAAAACATTCCGTTCCAGCTTATTTTTTTCACAAGCTCGTAAGCGGTTTGTTGCGCTTCCAAAACGCTATTACCTAACGCGGTTGCACAAAGAACACGGCCACCGTTGGTTACCGTGTGGCCATCTTTTGACGCTGTGCCTGCATGGAAAACTTTTTGACCTACAACTTCGGATGTTGGCAAACCGGAAATAATATCGCCTTTGTTGTAAGCATCTGGATAACCACCCGCAGCAAGTACAACACCTATTGATGCGCGCGGATCCCATTCCGCAGTCGTTTTATCCAAATCACCTTTCAATGCCGTTAAACACAATTCCACCAAATCAGACTGCAAGCGCAGCATGATAGGTTGTGTTTCCGGGTCGCCAAAACGGCAATTATATTCAATCACTTTCGGTGCGCCTGATGCATCAATCATCAAACCAGCGTAGAGGAAGCCCGTGTAAGTATTTCCTTCTGCGGCCATGCCATCAACGGTTGGACGGATAATTTCTTTTATCACGCGATCATTAACGGCTTGCGTAACAACCGGGGCAGGAGAGTATGCACCCATACCACCTGTGTTTGGACCTGTATCTCCATCACCTACACGTTTGTGATCCTGGCTGGTGGCCATTGGTAAAATATTTTTACCATCAACCATTACAATAAAACTGGCTTCTTCACCGTCGAGGAATTCTTCGATTACAACGCGACAACCTGCATCACCAAATGCATTTCCTGAAAGCATATCGCGCACAGCGTCTTCTGCTTGTTGCAATGTTTCTGCAACGATAACGCCTTTACCAGCAGCAAGACCGTCAGCTTTAATAACAATCGGTGCGCCTTTTTCTTTTAAATAGGTGAGGGCAGGTTCAACGTCGGTGAAGTTTTGGTAATCAGCAGTGGGGATTTTGTGACGCGCAAGGAAATCTTTAGTAAACGCTTTTGAACCTTCTAATTGCGCAGCGCCTTTTGTTGGGCCGAAGCACAATAAATTTTGCGAACGGAAATAATCAACCACACCTGCGACGAGTGGAACTTCCGGGCCTACGATGGTTAAACCCACACCATTATTTTTTACAAACTCTGCGAGCTTTGGAAAGTCCAGGATATCGATTGCAACGTTTTCGATATTATTTTCCAATGTAGTACCTGCGTTGCCAGGCGCAACAAATACTTTTTCAACGTGTTTGCTTTGCGCTGCTTTCCACGCGAGGGCGTGTTCGCGGCCGCCGCTGCCGATGATTAATATATTCATTTTTTTCATCCGTAGGATGGGTGGAGTGAAACGATACCCATCAGGTAAATTAACTAAACTTGCGATGGGTATCGCTTAGGCTCCACCCATCCTACAAATCATGAAAAATAATTAATGTCTAAAGTGACGCATACCCGTAAACACCATCGCCATGCCGTGTTCGTCAGCAGCTGCAATAACTTCTTCGTCGCGCATTGAACCACCTGGTTGGATCACTGCGGCAATTCCAACTTTGGCTGCGTTGTCGATGCCATCGCGGAAAGGAAAAAACGCGTCAGAAGCCATAACAGAGCCTGCAACTTGCAAGCCTGCGTGTTCCGCTTTAATTGCGGCAATGCGCGCAGAATTTACGCGACTCATTTGGCCAGCGCCAACACCAATAGTGTGTTTATGTTTTGCGTAAATAATTGCGTTGGATTTAACAAACTTGGCAACTTTCCACGCGAACAATAAATCCTGGATTTCCTCTTGTGTTGGCGCGCGTTTGGTTACAATTTTTAAATCGTTTTCGGTAATAATGCCGTCATCACGATCTTGCACCAACAGACCACCGTTGACGCGTTTGTAATCCAGTCCCCAATTGCCTTTATAGAGAGGGCGAACTTTGCTCCACTCGCCAGTAGCGAGCAAGCGAACATTTTGTTTCGCTTTTACAACTTCAATCGCTTCCGCAGAAACACTTGGGGCAATAATCACTTCAACAAATTGACGCTCAACAATCGCTTTTGCCGTTTCTGCATCCAACTCACGATTGAACGCAATGATGCCACCAAAAGCAGATTCGCTATCGGTTGAGTAAGCCAAATCGTAAGCGTGCTTGATCGATTCTGCGACTGCAACACCACATGGGTTTGCGTGCTTAACAATTACGCATGCGGGTTCATCAAATGATTTAACGGTTTCCAATGCTGCATCTGTATCTGCAACGTTGTTGTAAGAAAGTTCTTTGCCTTGCAATTGTTTTGCGGATGCAATGCCAACTTCTTGCGGATTTTTTTCTACATAGAAAGCTGCTTTTTGGTGTGGGTTTTCACCGTAACGCATTTCTTGTGCTTTGATAAATTGCGTGTTGAAAGTGCGTGGGAAATCAGCGCTGCCACCTTCTACCATACGACCAAAATAATTCGCGATAGCACCGTCGTAAGCAGCGGTGTGTTCGTAAGCTTTAATCGCTAAATCGAAACGGGTTTTGTAAGACGTGCAACCATTATTTGCAGAGAGCTCTTCCAAAATTTTTGCATAGTCAGATGCATTTACAACAATGTTTACGTGCGCGTGATTTTTTGCTGCTGCGCGAACCATGGTTGGGCCGCCGATATCAATATTTTCTACCGCGTCTTCCAATGAGCAATCTTTATTGGCAACAGTTTTTTCGAATGGATAAAGATTTACAACAACCATATCGATATTGTTAATACCGTGTTCTTGCATCACCGCGTTATCAACACCGCGACGCGCGAGGATGCCACCGTGAATTTTCGGGTGAAGGGTTTTTACACGGCCATCCATCATTTCAGGAAAACCAGTGTAATCAGAGACTTCAATCGCAGGGATCTTGTTTTCAGTGAGTAATTTAAAAGTACCGCCGGTTGATAAAATTTCCACACCTTGCGCATTGAGCGCCTGCGCGAATTCTACAATGCCGGTTTTATCTGAAACGCTGATTAGGGCGCGCTTTACTGCTACAAGATCAGTTGCGTTGCTCATGCGAGAGTCCTCTTGAATAGTCATTAGCTAAAGGTCTATCGTCATGCCCGTAGGGCATCCAGTGACTTTGATGAATAAGGACGCTGGATCCCCTGCGGGGATGACGACTCCCTTTTAAGCCGAGTCGTTTGCAAAGTTTTTAAAAGTTAACTTGCAGAAAACAAAAAGGGGTGGAAACGAATTGCCACCCCTTTTGTATGCGTGGCGAAATGAGTCGCCAGTTGTAATTACAGTAAGCCGTATTGCTTTAACTTTTTACGCAAAGTACCACGGTTCAAACCTAATACTTGCGCTGCGCGAGTTTGGTTGTGACGGGTGTACTTCAATACGATTTCGAGCATGGGAGCTTCGACTTCGGCCATGACCATTTCGTAAACATCGCTAACGGATTGACCGTCCAAATGTTTGAAATAATTTTCCATGGCTTGTTCAACACAGGCACGCAAGGATTGCTGCTGCGCAGTTTGGTTCAAGTTCTGCGCGTTGTTAGTGTTGACCGGTTGGGTAATAAAAGTTGCAGTATTCATGCGGCTTTTTCCTCTTTCTTTATCAGCTGCTCAAAAAAACGTTGTACGCTATCTTGTTGCGCTTGAGCCGTTTCCAGTTTGTTGAATTCTCTGCGAAATAATTCGCTATCGGGCACTGTTTGCAAATACCAACCCGCATGTTTGCGAGCGATTCGCGGCCCCATAAATTCACCGTAGAAACAGTACAGTTCGCGCAGATGGCTGCTTAAAATTTCTCTCACTTCATGGAGAGAAGGTTCGGGTAATTCGTTTCCTGTCATCAGGAAGTGCTCAATTTCGCGGAAAATCCACGGGCGTCCTTGAGCTGCACGACCAATCATCACCGCTGCCGCTTGGGTGTGATCCAATACCGCCTTGGCTTTGCGCGCTGAGTCTATATCACCGTTGCAAAACACCGGGATACTGACTGCTTGCACTACCGCGGCGATAGTGTCGTACTCGGCCTCACCGGTGAACGCGCATGCGCGGGTTCGGCCATGTAAGGCGAGGGCACTGATGCCCGCGTCTTCTGCAATTTTGGCAATGCGTAATGCATTGCGCTCTTCGGTGCTCCAGCCAGTGCGGAACTTGAGGGTTACCGGCACATCGACCGCAGCGACGACAGATTGCAGAATATCGGCTACCAACTGTTCATCTTTTAACAAAGCTGAGCCAGCGGCTTTTTTACACACTTTTTTAGCGGGGCAACCCATATTGATATCAATAATCTGGGCGCCGTTAGCAACGTTTAGACGCGCTGCTTCCGCCATCATGTCGGGATCACCGCCGGCAATTTGGACCGCAATAGGTTCAACTTCACCGGTATGATCCAGGCGCAAACTACTTTTGCGCGTGCCCCACAATTCCGAATTGGACGTGACCATCTCGGATACCACCAAACCAGCTCCCAATTGCCGGCAGAGCTGGCGAAATGGGCGATCAGTTACTCCGGCCATAGGCGCGAGGATAACTTTACTGTCGATTTGATAAGGTCCAATATGGAACATTAAATGCTCCTGCCAAGGCTTGCGCGAGCTAAAAACAACACACGCGCAGGTTTAAAAGGAGTTTCTGCACCTGCGTAAAAGGGGCGCCATGATAACCGTTCAGGGCCGGATTGAAAACGAAAAAACGCCAAATATTGGCGTTTTTTTGAGCTAAAAAGTTGTTTAAAGGGGTTGCATTTTGGTGCGCTAAATGCGTTGCGGCCTAGTGCGTCGAGAGACTGTAGTTTACGGCATCAGGACCCGGGTCTGCTATTTCCAGCGTGATATGCACGGGCTGGCGCTCAGGGATATATTGCATACCTGCCAGTTCGCCAGCCAGATATTCTTTGGGGGTAAAGCGACGTGTCGCCACCGGAGTTTCGTCCAATTTGCTGAAGGATAGGATCAAATCGGGAAATGGCTGCTCAAAGGGAGCATTGTTGATCAAAATTGCATCCACCATCAGGGCATTTGCAACATTCGGATGGTTGCGCACTATGAGGTTGGTCGCCAGGATTTGCGTTGTATCAATGAGAGCCGGAACCTCACAATGAAATAGGGGGCAGGCAAACAGGTAGGCCGTGCGATAGGGTTCTACGCGACTGAAATAATCGAATTTGAAGTAGGCTATTTGGAAGAACAGCAAAATACCCATCACTATGGACAGGGTGGACCACAGCCTGCGCTGGTACCAGCGGCGCATACGTTTAGCCGTGAACTCAACTGGTGCCGGCATGATATTCATCAACAAGGCTGCTCTTGAGGTATCAAAAGCGCGCATTTTGGATGATGATTTTACTGGCCGTTTGGAGCCTGGTTTTTCTTCCTCGTCTTCATCGGCAGGTTGATTAAAAAGCGCTGTCGCAAATGCAGAGGATTCTGCTGTTTCGGCGGGCACCGCTGGGCGTGTTGCATTCAGGAACTCTTCACTGAACGCAGGTTCTTCCCGATTTTCCTCTGCGTTATCGCTGATAAGGCTAAATACAGGGCCGGAATAGGGTGTTGTAGTGTCTGCATGTGCTTCGGTAATGAATGTTGCATCGGGCTCGGAATTTTCTGGTGGATTGCCAGGGGATACGGCAGCTAATGGCGCTACAGGCTTTTTAAGTTGATGGAGGGTTTCTTCATCGTCATCCAGCAAATCTTCGGCCCAGGACTCATCCTCTTGCTCCTCTTTCTCTTCATGCGGCACCTCGTAACGAATTTCGCGCTCAAACAATGAAACGGTTTGCTTGGGGTGCAAATCAATATCGAGAAAACCGTCGAACTCATAGGCAGAGCCTTTTTCGTTGGTTTCGTCCATATCATCGCTAATGAGTATGTCTTCCTCATCTTCAAGGACTTTAACTTTGTCGATAACCGGTTTTGCGGCGGGCGGTTCGTCGGATGTTATTGCGGCGACAGGCGCCGCTGCCTTTGTGCCAGATGCGGATGATGTTGCAGTTGCCGCAGGTTTTTCTTGCGTATTTTTTGTTGGTTGTTGAATCGAATCGAGTGTGAGCTGCTCGGCTTTTGCCGGTTCTGTTTTGGGGGATTCGACGTTTACGGATGCGCTTTTCTGGGGTTTGGTTTTTGGTGTGGCTGCTGCTTCAGGTGCAGGACTTTTTACCAAATAATCCTGGGCTTTAAAGATATGCAAACAGGAACCGCAGCGCACGGCACCCTTGGCTGACTCCAGTTGGGTACTTGTGATGCGAAAAGCAGTAGCGCATTTTGGGCAGCGGGTAACCATTTGGGTCATGGTGTTGGAGATTCCTTGTTGATGTACCTGTGAGTGTAGCTGCTCACTCTGGCGCGGTAAATTGTTCTTATCGTGTAGTGTTAAGCTTCCCGCATTTGTAAACAAATGCGGGACTTAAAGCAACTTTTTCATCCTGATTCTTTGCTGTTGATGCTGGTTTTAAATTATTTACGAACTTTGGTTCCGGTAACGCGTACCCATTCTTCCTGAGTGGCGATGGGATCAAAATCAAACCATGTTGCATAGGCGGCTTTTACGGCATCAGCCTGTATCGCCAAAATGCCTGACAAACAAATTTTTCCTCCGACTTTCGTCATGGCATTAAGTGCGGGGGCAAGTTCAGCAAGCGGACCAGCAAGGATGTTGGCGAGCATGATATCGGCCTGGAATTCCGGGCAATCTTTTGGCAAAAACACGGGCATGGCGTCTTCGGGAAGATTATTGCGTTTGGCGTTTTCTGTTGTTGCGAGCAAGGCTTGTGGATCAATGTCCACACCTATCACTTTTTTCGCGCCCATCAGCAAAGTTGCAATGCCGAGGATTCCTGAGCCGCAGCCGTAATCGACAATATCCAAACCGGTAAAATCCTGTTGGTCAATCCACTGCATGCACATGAAGGTTGTTGGATGGGTTCCGGTTCCAAAAGCGAGGCCAGGATCGAGCATTAAATTGATTTTGTCCGGTTCTGGCGGCTGTTGCCAGCTTGGGCAAATCCACAGGCGTTCGCCGCAACGAATGGTGTGATAGTTGTTCATCCATTCGCGTTCCCAATCTTTATCTTCCAGTTGTTCCCATTTGTGTTCGGGAAGTTTGTTGCCAAATTTTCGTTCGGCAATTGCGATGGTTTTTGCAGTATCGATTTCGGCATCGAACAGGCCTGTTATTTTTACGTTATCCCATAACGGCGTTTCGCCGAGGCCTGGCTCAAGGATAGGTTGATCTGCGTTGTCTTCAAACGTAACTGACGCTGCGCCGCAGGAAAGTAAGGAATCTTCAATTGATTCAGCGTAACGGCGGGGGGAAATAACTTTTAATTGAAGCCAGGGCATAATTAGATTCTCGATTAAATCAAAAATATATTTGTATGAGATTATTTAACCTATTGCCGTCATCCTCGCGAAGGCGAGGATCCAGCTCTTGATTTGCACGATCTTTGTAAAAACTGGATACTCGCCTTCGTGAGAATGACGACTTCCTTTTCAATTAGATTATTCAAAATGGCTGTTTTGCTTCGCTAAAATAAAAATACCCCAGTGCGAAAACACTGGGGTATCGGCGGTCAGAATGATTGAATTAAATCAATGGCTCATACCCAATTTCTTTTCAAGGTAATGAATGTTTACGCCGCCTTTGCGGAATTCAGCATCGCGCACCAACATTTGTTGCAATGGAATATTGGTTTTAATTCCATCGACGATAGTTTCGTCCAAAGCTTGACGCATACGATCCAACGCGATTTCACGTGTATCACCATAAGTAATAATTTTGGCGATCATGGAATCGTAATTCGGTGGAACCGTGTAGCCGTTATACAAATGCGAATCCACGCGCACACCTAAACCACCTGGTGCGTGGAAACCTTTTACCAAACCAGGGCAGGGCATAAAGGTTTGTGGATCTTCGGCATTGATACGACATTCAAAAGAATGTCCGCGAATAATTACATCAGATTGTTTGATGGATAATGGCAAGCCTGAACAAACGCGGATTTGTTCTTTGATCAAATCAATGCCGGTAACCATTTCAGAAACAGGGTGTTCAACCTGGATGCGGGTATTCATTTCGATAAAATAAAAGCGACCATTTTCGTACAAGAATTCAAATGTACCCGCGCCTTTGTATTTGATATCGATACACGCCTGCACGCAGGCCTTGTAAGTTGCTTCGCGTACATCTTGCGGAATTCCCGGTGCGGGTGCTTCTTCCAATACTTTTTGGTGACGACGTTGCAAAGAGCAATCGCGGTCGCCCAAATGAATGGCATTACCTTGACCATCTGACAGAATTTGTACTTCAACGTGACGCGGGTTTTGCAGGAATTTTTCCATGTAAACCGTGTCATCACCAAACGCAGCTTTTGCTTCACCCATGGTGATCTGGATTGAGCTGATTAAATTCTCTGCTTCATGCACAACGCGCATACCGCGACCACCGCCACCGGCAGCAGCTTTGATAATAATCGGGTAACCAATTCGCTCGGCAATTTCCAAACATTTTTCTGGTTCTTCGGTTGGGTTTGGTAGGGCACCATCTGAACCTGGAACCGTTGGAACACCAGCTTTTTTCATGGCCTTAATGGCTTCAACTTTATCGCCCATCATGCGGATTACATCTGGGTCCGGACCAATAAATGTGAAACCACTTTTTTGCACGCGCTCTGCGAAATCAGCATTTTCTGCAAGAAAGCCGTAGCCGGGATGAACGGCTTCGGCATCGGTGATTTCCATGGCGGCGATAATAGATGGCACGTTCAAATAACTTTTGGGTGATGGATTTGGGCCAATACAAACGGCTTCATCAGCAAGGCGAACGTGTTTTAAATTGCGGTCAACCAGCGAGTGTACGGCAACCGTTTGAATGCCCATTTCTTTACAGGCACGCAAAATGCGGAGTGCAATTTCGCCGCGGTTGGCAATCAGGATTTTCTTAAACATAAACTGAGTCCTCAGCAGTTAGCTGTTATTCTTAGGCAATAATCACTAACGGCTGATCAAACTCAACGGGGTTACCGTCTTGAACCAAAATGGCTTCGATAACGCCGGCTTTATCGGCAACGATTTGGTTCATCATTTTCATGGCTTCGATAATACAAATAACATCGCCAACTTTTACGGTTTTACCAACTTCGACAAATGGCGCTGAGCCTGGGCTTGCTGCGCTGTAGAAAGTTCCAACCATTGGCGACTTGATGCTGTGGCCACTTGGTGCAGCGGCAGCCGCTGCTGGTGCAGCCGCAACAGGCGCAGATGCTTGTGCTGGAGCAGCAGCTTGCTGTGCTGGTGCAGGAGCATAATTTTGCATAGGGGCAGATACATATTGGACAGTGCCGCTGTTGCGGGCAATGCGTACAGACTCTTCGCCTTCTTTGATTTCCAATTCACCGATGTTTGATTCTTCGAGCAGTTCGATGAGTTTTTTAATTTTGCGAATATCCATAGGATCCTCTTTTAAAAAGGTTATTGAATTTTAACTATTAATTGTTGAGTAATGAAAAAGCGGCCTGCATTGCCAAGCGGTAACTATCCGGGCCGAAACCGCAGATAACGCCTTGGGCAATATCAGAAAAATAAGAGTGATGACGAAAAGCTTCGCGTTTGTGCACGTTGGATAAATGCACTTCAATAAACGGAATATTCACCGACAAAATTGCATCGCGCAGGGCGACGCTGGTATGTGTGAAAGCGGCGGGATTGATGATAATAAAATCCACACCTTCTTTCGGCGCATCGTGAATGCGATCAATCAATTCGTACTCAGCATTGCTTTGCAGGGTTTGGAGGTGATGGCCAGTATCCTGACATTGTTTCTTCAATTGCTGGTTTATGGTTTCAAGAGTGGCGGCGCCGTAGATGCCAGGTTCACGCAAGCCAAGCATATTCAGATTGGGGCCGTGAAGTACCAAAATTGTAGCCATAGTGATTCCTATTGTTATGAACGGCTGCGAATGAGCCGTTTGACCGCGATGTGTCAAAACAAGTTTCATCGGATTTCAAAAAAGTGGCGGGAGTTTGCCGCAATTTACTAATTATGTCCACGATGAGTGCGAAATTAATTTAAATTGCTGAAAATCGCTGCAAGTTTGCAGAAATTGTTACTTGCTGTAATTGTTCGTGGGGCAAAAAGTGGAATTTTAGTGACCTGTTACCGCATCTTTCCTGCTTTTTAGAGGCAAGATGCAGTAACTTCTTATAAAATGTAGCTAAAATTGCCAAAAAGTGGCTATTTTTGTTTATTTTTTTGCTTTTATAGTATCTATCACTATGGCAGGTGTAAGAATTTGGGGTAAGACGATTCCACGTTGCTTATCTCCTGCAGGAAACCACACATATAAAGGCACGCCAATTCTGCCGTAATCACGTAATAATTCCTTAATTTGCGGGTCTGCATTGGTCCAATCTGCTTTTAAGGTGGCGACATTTAGCTCATCAAACGCCGCTTCCACGTCTTTGCTGGTCAGTGTGGTGCGTTCATTTACCTTGCAGGTGATGCACCAATCTGCTGTTACATCAATAAAAACAGGGCGGCCTTGGGCGCGCAACTCAGCTAATGATTCCGGTGAATAAGCTTGCCAGCGTTTGTCATGATCGCGGTTTTTTACCGCGTTATAGGGAATAAATATCGCCAATATCAAGGCTAATACTGCCAGGATTTTATAAAACTTGTTTGTCCAACCCTTTGCCGGGCGGCGCAAAATCCAGAAGGCGAAGGCTATGGCAACGGCTCCAATGCAAGTGGCAAGCATCATGTCTGAACCTGCCTGATTGGTAAGAACCCATAGCAACCAGATTGCGCTTATATACAACGGGAATGCGAGGAACTCTTTGAGGGTTTCCATCCAGAGGCCGGGTTTAGGCAGGTTTTGCGCAAATTGCGGCAAGAAACACAATAAAAGCAGGGGGATTGCCATGCCCAATCCCAGGGCGATGAATACCGCCAGACAGACATAAGCGGGCTGGGTGAGCGCGAAGCCCAGGGCTGCACCCATAAAAGGTGCTGTACATGGGCTGGCAACAACGGCGGCTAATACGCCGGTAAAAAATGAACCTTGCAAGCCAGATTTTTCAGTAAGGCTTTGTCCAACTCCCATCAACGAGCTGCCCAGCTGGATGTAACCCGCCATGGCTAAACCCATCACAAAAAATAAATAGGCGAGCGAGGTGACGAGCCCGGGAGATTGCAATTGAAAGCCCCACCCAACGGCTTGTCCGCCAGCTTTTGCGATTAACAGTAATCCGGCAAAAGCGAGAAATGAGGCCACAATACCCAAGGTATACATCAAGCCGTGAAGTTTCAGTTCTTTGCCGTGACCTTGCACCAAGTTCAAAACTTTAATGGACAAAACCGGAAACACACAGGGCATAAGGTTGAGGATAATGCCGCCCAAAAAGGCAAAAACCAACGCTTGCCAAACCCATAATTGATCCGGGTTGTCAGCGGTTGAGGGTTGGGGTTCCGATACCGTTGTATTGGCCGAGGGGACATTATTTGCCATAGCCTCGGCAGTGTTGCGGGCAGGGTCTACATGCAGGTTCTCTGAATGGGGCGGATAACAGAGTCCCGCATCGGCGCAGCCCTGGGAAGTGACTTTTAGATCAAACGCAGCAGTGTTGGCAGGGATGGAAAAATCTACTGTCACTTCATGGTAGTGAAGCGTCATATCTTTGCCTGCGAATTCGTCGAACTTCGCTTTCCCTTGCGGGCTGTATGTAGGTGTCAAATTGACTTCCGGTGTGGCGCGAAACTTAAAGCGTTCTTCGTACAAATAGTAGTTATCGGCGATAGTCCAGGTCAGGCGCAGGTTTTTGGTATTTGCATCGGCATCGCGGATTTCTGCGTTGAGCTTATAAGCCTCGGTGACAGGTAAAAAATCATCCTGTTTGGTGAAGTTTGCTGGTTGCATCGTCGATACATTGGCATTAGCGTTGGGATTAAAACCTTCAGCAAACGTAAAGGAGGCGTGCAAGAGAATAAACCCCAGCGCGAGGCCAAGTCGCTTAATGTCATGGAGTGAAAAATTAAACGCAAGTGAACCTAAAGAACTTGGCATAATGAGCGCCTTGCAGCAAAGTGAGTCGATTGGGATGGCCGATTACGCGGCGCCTGAAATCTTGCAAGTGTAGTCGAGTCGAGAGTCTGGCCGCTAGTCATCTTGTTAGAATGGGCACCATTGGCCCTTTGACGCACGCCCTGTGTCACAGGTTCAACAGTTGCTGCACTATTTCCATCAGTGATTATTATTTGTAGAGAACCTATTCATGTTTACCTTTGTTCGTTTGATAAAGTCCCCGGTTAATTTTTATGTTATAGGCGCGCTGGGTTTGGCGAGCTTATTAAGTGCCTGCCAGACAACACCCAACCAGGAAACCCCGGCGCCAGTTGCCCAGCAAGTACAAGCTCCTGTTGAATTAACCCAGCAACAAAAAGTGATTAATTCTCTTTTATCCGAAGCAGACTATTGCCTGTCACAAAATAAATTGCTTAATCCTATCGCAGATAATGCGCATGATCGCTATCGCTCGGTATTGTTGATGGACCCCGAAAATGAGCGAGCCAAATTGGGTTTGCAGACAATTTCATTGCGCTTGGTTGAATTGGCGCGCGCTGCTGCCAAACGCGGCAATGTGAGCGAGGCGCAAACCATGATCAAATATGCGCGCGGTGTCGATAACAATCCTGTTGTGCAAGATGCAGCAGAAACCCTGCGTAAACAATTGCACAGTGTTCCAACAGCAAGAGTTTATACAGCTGCAGAGGGTGAAGTAATTATTGATTCAAAATTATTGCAGGCGAAAGATCCAAAAATGACAGCCCAGCTTGTTGGCGTCGCCCAGAAAGCCAAAGCAACGGACGAATTTGTTTTAATTACCGCACCTACCGATGCCGAAGGTCGTTCTATCTATTTATTCTTGCGCAATGCAGTACCGGGTTACCTGGTGCGTGGAGATATCAAAATCGGTTCACCTGCGCGTGTAAAATTAGTTAAATCATTGGATTAATTAACGATAAATTGAAGGTGGCTGTGAATTATTTAGTAAAGTGCTTTGCAGTAGTGATTATTGTTTTTTCAAGCGTGCAATCTGCATTTGCTGTGGATGCGCGTGTATCTGATATCAACATTACCAGCGCATTTTTTTATGTGCCTTTGGGAGCAAGTAAAACAACCACGGCATTTTTTACCGTCACCAATAATTCCAATAAAGATATTAGTATTACGGCCGTGAATTCCAGCGCAGCCACACAAATTCGATTGATGCCGGAAAGCACATTGTTGATTCCTGCGCATCAATCGGTCGCCTTAAAATCCAATGGCCATTACATACAAATTAATGATCTCAAAAACAGGCTAACTACTGGCGACGAGCTACAATTAGTAGTGAGTCTGAGCAATGGGCAAAAGTTACAGGTTGTCGCCCTGGCGAAGAGCGCTTACGATCAAATGCATGGTCATTAACGGGTTTTAATCATGAACCTATTTAAAAAGCTGTGGATCAAAGAATTATGGGTTCGTGGTGTTCGTCGTGCGCGCGATGAATATGAAGAAACCCAAAGTGATATAGAGCATGCGCGTCCTTTTTATCGCTGGATGATTTATGGTTTTGCGATCTATCTTTGCGGCGCCATTTGCGTGGGAATGTATTGGAGCTCAGAGCCCAATACGCTGAATATATCGTCTTCCGTCCAACGTCAATTGGCACTGCTGAAAGTGCCTGCACAAACTCAGCTGCCAAAGGGAGTTGTAACAACTTCTACATTGATCGCAATAAGTGAAACCTTGCTGGATAAACCGGGTGGCTATATTGCCAATGATTTTTTTCCTCCGGGTATCTGGCTTGACAATATGCCCCATTGGGAATTTGGAGTTGTATTGCAAGTGCGCGATACAACACAAGTTTTGCGCACGTCATTAAGCCAATCAAACCTTAACCATGATCTGGATGATGATTTGCAAAAAGCTGAAGTGCGTTTTAATTTTTCCAACACATCCTGGGGATTTCCTGCAACGGAATCGCAATATCGTGCGGGTATTGAACATTTGCAGCGTTACAATTTGCGCTTGTTCCAAAGTGGAAATAACGCAGCTCATTTCCATGCTGATGCGCAACATTTAAATGATTATTTGGCAGGCGTTGAACAACGGTTAAAAAATTTATCCCAGCGATTGACTGCGAGCGTTGGGCCCAGCGTTAATACTGATGAAGCAGCTATGTCGGTAAAACAGCAAGATGCTAAAAAAATTATTAGCGCTTTATACACCAAAACACCTTGGCTGCAAATTGATGATATCTTTTATGAGGCGCGCGGTTCTTCATGGGCACTTATTGCCTTGTTGCAAGCTATTGATGTTGATTTTGCGGATGTTTTGCAAACCAAGAATGCACAGGCAAGTTTCGATCAAATTATCCGTGAATTAAAACCAACCCAGCAAACCGTGTTTAGTCCGATGATTCTAAATGGTGAAGGTTTTGGATTTGTTGCTAATCATTCATTGGCAATGGCATCCTACCTTGCACGGGCACAAGCAGCAGTGGCTGATTGCCGTCGCCAGCTCCTGATCGCCACTCCCTAGTTTTTACATCAGTTCTTATTTTATGTTGAATGCATTTTTATTGACTCGCCAATGGCGCGATACCCGCGAAGGTATTGCGTTGGATTTTTGGTGGGCGACGGAGCAGGGAGCATGTTGGACACAAATCACCGGGCAGGAAATGGTGTTCTTTGCGTTGCGTAAAGATGCTGAAAAAATAACAAAAAAACTAGCCGGTATACGCGCATGGCGAATGGCTGAGGTCGATTTAAAAACCTTCCGCAACCTTCCTGTTAATGCGCTTTATTTTAAAAGCCAACGCAGCGCGCGCGATGCACTTGATTTGCTTGTTCAGGAAGGAATTCATTTTTGGGAAGCCGATATAAAACCTCACGAGCGTTATTTGATGGAGCGGTTTATTAACGCAGGTGCCTATATTGATATTGCCGAAACTTTTGATAAGTTCAGCGCTTCCGATAAATCCAAACCTATCCTCAACCCCAGGCTAATTCCTTCAGATATTCGCTTGCCATTAAAAATGGTTTCGCTCGACATTGAAACATCCATGGATGCCAAACAATTATTTTCAATTGCCGTTTGGGCAGAGCACGACCGCAAAGTTTTTATGGTGGGTGAAGGTGATAACTCTGATTCTGTTATCTTTTGTGCGACGCAAAAAATATGTATCCAAACATTTTTGGAATGGCTTTCTACTTATGATCCGGATATTTTAATCGGCTGGAGTGTAGTGCAGTTCGATTTGTGGGTATTGGAAACCCTGTGTCAACATGAAAATATCAGTTTTACATTGGGGAGAGGCAATCAATCTGCGCACTGGCGACAGGAAGAAGGCGATGGTCGTCGCTTTGTGATCATCCCCGGTCGTGTTGCGCTTGATGGTATTGAATTATTAAAAGCGGCTAATTACCGGTTTGAAAGTTATTCGTTGCAATTTGTATCTGAACAATTGTTGGATAAAGGAAAATTATTGCACGGTTCAGATCGCGGTAAAGATATTTCGCGATTATTCGTGGAAGATAAAATAGCACTCGCTGAATATAACTTGCGTGATTGCGAATTAGTGTGGGATATCTTTGACGATAAAAAATTATTGCACTTTGCAGTTGAGCGCAGCCAATTAACGGGTTTATTGCTGGATCGAATTGGCGGCTCTGTGGCAGCCTTTGAATATTCTTATTTGCCGCGTTTGCACCGCAAGGGATATATAGCGCCTAATTTGGGAGAATTGGAATCAGACGTTATTAGTCCGGGCGGTTATGTAATGAATTCTCGCCCGGGGATTTACGACAATATCCTGGTGCTGGATTTCAAAAGTCTGTATCCCAGTATCATCCGAACATTTTTAATTGATCCCTGCGCGTTTTGGATTGCGGAGCACGAGCATTTAGCACCTGATCAAAGGGTAGAAGGTTTTAATGGGGCACACTTCGCCCGTGAAGGCCATATATTGCCGCAAATGATTGAGCATCTCTGGTTTGCCCGCGATATTGCGAAGCGCGAAAAAAATGCACCGCTTTCCCATGCCATAAAAATTATTATGAATTCTTTTTATGGCGTATTGGGTTCCACCGGCTGCCGTTTTTTTGATCCGCGTGTATCCAGTTCAATTACTTTGCGCGGGCATGACATAATTCAGTGCAGCCGTGACTGGATTGAACAGCAAGGTTACGACGTTATCTACGGTGATACGGATTCCTTATTTGTTTGGGTAGAAAATAATTGTGTTGGTAAAACGCCAAAGGATCAGGCGCAGTGTAAAAAAATTGGCGACCGATTAGCGCGTGAATTAAATCAATGGTGGCAAACCAGGTTGCAAACTGAATATGCGATTAAAAGTCATTTGGAGATTCAGTTCGAAACACACTATTTGCAATTTCTAATGCCTACAATTCGCGGTAGTGATTTGGGCACCAAAAAACGTTATGCCGGTGTAATTGATAATAACGGCGAGCGAGAGTTGATGTTTAAAGGTTTAGAGAATGTGCGGACTGACTGGACGCGTTTGGCAAAAGATTTCCAGGAGCAACTTTACGCAAAAGTATTTGCGGGTGAAGACTACCTGGATTTTGTACGCACAACAGTAGCCGATGTTTTGGCAGGTAAACGTAACCAGGATTTGATTTACAACAAACGCCTGCGCCGTCATTTACACGAATATGAAAAAAATGTTCCGCCACAAGTGCAGGCTGCGCGCAAGTATGTACAACATACGGGAAAATCCATAAGGCGTGGTGACTGGATCGCCTATGTCATTACTACCCACGGCGCAGAACCTGTAGCCGCACAACAAAGCCCATTGGATTACCAGCATTATGTCGATAAACAATTAATGCCCGTTGCTGACAGCATTTTGCATTTTATGGAACAAAACATGACCGAGTTGGTTGATACGCAGATGTCGCTATTCGCCCATTGATGATAACCGAAAGGTTATTGTGAAAATAATAGTTCTTGTAGATGTATGTTCTTGTGCGAATAAGTGCGTTTATGATTCTGTATAAAGCGGCAGCCGCCTGGGTTGTGATAAATTGCAAATTTACGGCGTAAAGAATGCTAAAAGCCTATTAGCCCTCTTGTGATAAGTATGACGAGAATCGTCAAAAACTATTGAAAAAATAATTTAAAACATAGAAATTAAAAAAAAATAGTCTGATCATCAATAATTAACTTTTAATGATTGAATAAATGTTCTAATAAAGAGTAGAAGTAATGGAAGAAATTTTAGAATTGCTACGTGAATATAATGAGCACGTCCCCGTGCCATTGGATTTGCCTGATGAAGACCAATTGGTTGTTATTGAAGAGGAATTATTGCTGCCAATTCCGCGCGATATTAGAGCTTATCTGCTTGAGGCGAGTGATGTTATTTATGGCACCCTGGAGCCTGTTACTGCAGCAGATCCTAATTCACACACCTATCTTCCTGAAGTAACAGCAGTGGCCTGGTCTGAAGGCGTACCGCGTTATTTATTACCGATTTGCGAAGATAAGGGCGCTTACTATTGTGCCGACCCCGATGGCGAAATTATTTTGTGGAAGGATGGTGAATTAACCGATGAAACCTGGCCATCTATCTGGCAATGGGTTAGGGATGTTTGGTTGGAGTCTTGAGCTTTTCAACAAATCTAGTGAAGAACTTCGTTTTCAAATTTAGCTCAATCCTGAGCTTTTATAAAATACTAAATTTTTTGATAGGGGAGTCGTCATCCTCGCGCAAGCGGGGATCCAGCTCTTGATTTTAACTTAAAAAAGCAAAAACCTGGATCCCCGCTTGCGCGAGGATGACGACTCCCTATTTAATTTCTCTAAATAATATTGGATGTAATTCCAAATTACTGCAACTTCACCAAAAACATCTTCGGCCATTGTTTCCCTGTAATCCAATAAGCTTTTTTATTTGCATCATAAGCAATTCCATTCAACACGCTTTCTCCGTCTTTGAGTTTTAATCCTTTTGCGATTTCAGAAAAATCAATGACACCTACCACGTCGCCTGTCGCCGGGTTTATTTTTACAATTCGGTTGTCGTGCCAGATATTTGCCCAGATAAAGCCTTCGGCGTATTCCAATTCATTTAAATTTAAAATGGCTTCGTATTTGAATTTCACATTGATAGTTTTTTCCACCGTAAAAGTATCTGCATTGTGAAAAAATAATTGGCTGCTACCGTCACTGCGAATGATGTGCTTTCCATCGGTCGCCAATCCCCAGCCTTCGCCAGTGTAGTTAAATGTTTTTTGCAGTGAAAAAGTCGCGGCATCGTAAACAAATGCGGTATTTTCTTGCCAGGTAATTAAATAAAGTTTGTTGTTGAGCAAGGTTAAACCTTCGGCAAAAAAGCGGTCCGGGATTCGTTGCTTTTGCGTAAAAGGGGCCGTTAGTTTTGCCCATGTGCTTTCCGGCTCCGCAATGGGATAAGAAACAAGTTGGGATTTGGCGTAAAGCCCGCTGCTTTCATAAAAGTTGCCGTCCTTAACCAGGAACCCTTGCGTAAAGAGACTGGTTTTATGTGAACGCTCAGCGAGAATTTTGTAATGAATTGGTGTTGCGCTGCCAAGGGATTCGGCTTGCGCGCAAGAGAAATTCGCAATCGTTGTCAGGCTAAGGCAAAATAGGCCAATAAGATATTTCATAGTCTTAATGCATTTCCTCAATATTTATTCATTTTTCTGGTTGATTCTTTTAGGGCGAGTATCATGAAGCGTTTGCGGTCATTTGTCAGTATCACTTTACTCGGTGGCTTTATGGTGGTTTTGCCGGGTGCCATTCTGGTGTTATTTGCGGAATGGTTGTTTGGTGTTATTAGCCGTTTGATCAAGCCCTTTAACGAATGGGTAGCAACCTGGTCGCCGTTCACAAATTATTTAGCCGATTTTACCGGCGTAGCTTTTTTATTGGTTGGTTGTTTTTTAATTGGCCTGCTGGTGAAAACCAATATTGGTCGCTGGCTTCACGATTTGATTGACGATTTCCTGGGCAAGATTTTACCCGGATACCAGACAATTAATAAACTTGTGTCACAGTTATTAGGCGGTGAGGGCAATACATCCTTACTCAAAGGTGAAGCTTGTCGCGCGTATATTATGGGGCGCCATGTGCCAACCTCGGTAACAGGTATTGTAACTGCCAGGCATGCGAATGGGGATTTAACCGTGTATGTGCCGACGGCTCCCTTTTTAACATCGGGAATGGTGTACCATCTGGGGGCTGAAAGTGTGGAGTTATTGCCGCATATTTCTGTGGAGGCAGTGATGCGAACTATTATTGCGTGTGGCAGTGGTTCGCAGGTATTAAGTGAAGCCGCATCGTTAGAGTAGTAACTTCTCCATAAAAAAAAGACCGCCTTGTTAACGCAAGGCGGCTTTTTTATGGATTATTTTTTGGAAGCTTTGGATTTACCAGCTTTTTTGGGTGCTGCTTCCCCATCGCCCGTTTTTGCGGAAGATTTTTCAGGCTTGCTCGCGCGAGTGCCAGACAATGAAACATCGACAGACGGTAATTTCGGATCTTCCCCGCGCTCGCGACTTTCCACATAATTAATAGCATCGGTCACTGCGCGTACAACTTTGTTGTGTATTTCAAGCATGTCTTGCGGTGACATAAAAAAGGTCATATCCACATCGTGGCGGATATAGCGCGGTGGCATGCGGTTGAGTGCAACGCAGGCTGTATCGGCAAGAAAATCCCTGTCGCCATCGCGTGCGCGTTCACTTTGCTCAAAAATTTCCTGTAACACCTGACGCTCATAATAGTTGTGGATGAAATCTATTTCGTCATAGGCAACAAGGTTGAAATTGCGGGAATTGGTCAGCATTGTCCATCTCTCTTATTGGGGAAGGCAGGATGAAATCAGTATAGACGGGTTTTGGTGCTGTGAGGTTTTTCGCGGCCCCAGACTGCCTAGCGTTTGTTGCGGGTTAAATCGCGTATCACAAAACGGGCAGGGTTGAGCGCGTTGGCGAGTTCGCGTGGAACAGGAAGTGGCTCCTGGTTCATTTGCGATGCCAGTAATTCGGCGCAAATTGGCGTATAGGCGAGCCCGCGCGAACCGTGACCGATATTGATGTAAAGCCCTGGCCAGTAGCTTCCTGTGGCCGTAATGCCCGCCCTCGCATTTTTCCGCAAGGGCGCGAAATCTTCGGCGAGTTGATCAACAACAGGCATTGCGCCTACCGTGGGTAAGTAATCGGGGAATGAACAGCGAAAAGCTACGCGACCTTCAAGTTGGTCTGCTGATGCGTTCACTGAAAAACCTGGGGTATGTTCATGCAAATTATCCAGGTTGGTTTGATGATCCTGGGGACGCGCAGTCGTGTCAGTATCTTTAAGGTTAAATGTTGCACCGGTGCAAAAAACACCATCCTGTACGGGGCTAATATAACCTTCAGCACAAACGACGGTTTTCAGTGAAGTCTTGGTTTTATCCTCGGGAATAAAACTGACCTGGCCGCGAATCGATTTAATCGGCAAATGTTGTGCGATCTCAAAATCCAAGGCGTCTTTTGCGTTGGTAATAATTACCGCAGGGGCATTTTTTATATCGTGGTTGTTGGATATTATTTGCCAGCCATTTTGGGTTTTATTGAGTTTCGCTACGGCAAAATCATAAGTGACCTGGATGTTAGGATGATCAACTAAATGCGCGCAAAGTTTACGCGGATTAATCCAGCCTGCATGCGGAAAAAACAAGCCACTTTGTGTAAGCGAGATGCCTGCTAATTCACTTGCGCGTGTTGCACCAACGAATTGAACCAATTCATTTGCGTGCGCGAATTTGTCCTGTAATTGATGATGTAATTCTGCTTCGGATTTTTTATACGCGAGTTGCAATACGCCACAATCATCGCCAATCCTTTTCCACAAGGGGCGATAAAAATCCAAAGCATATTGCAAGCTTGCTAAATTAAATGCAGCTTGCATTTCCTCCATGGGAGAAAGTTTTGCATAAAGTACACCCTGCGGATTTCCCGACCCTTCTTGTGCAAGCGATGCGTGGCGCTCAAGGATATTTACCTGCCAGCCACGTTCTGCCAACGCACGTGCAGTGTGGCAGCCTGCTAAGCCACCGCCAATAATAAGTGCACGTTTTTCGGTAATGGCAGGGTTATTATCGATTGTCCAGGGCACGGGGTAGGGCGAGAAGCTACCGCGATAGCGATAGTCTTCTGGATCAGGCGCTTCCGGCTCATTGGTAAAAATGGCTTTAACCATTTCGCGCTTGCGCCCAAAACCGGCAACTTTTTGGATGGAAAATCCTGCGTGTTTTAACCCATTTTTAACGATGGCCGCTGCACTAAATGTTGCCGCAGTGGTATCAGGCTTACTCAGGTTTCGCAGGCAATTAAATAATTCATCGCTCCACATCTGCGGATTTTTGGACGGCGCGAATCCATCCAAAAACCAGGCGTCGACTTTTATGCCCGAACGTGAAAAAAGTGGATGGCTAGTTGCGAGAAGTTGCGTAAAACCTTGTGTTGCATCGTCAATAATAAGCGTTAATTTTATGCGGCCATCCATAAATCCCAAACGATGGAAACCTGTGCCAACAATGACGGGATAAGCTGCAATAAGTTGTTCGGAAAATTGATTAAGCTCAGGCCAAAGCGCAAGTGCGCGTATTAAATCAGTTTTAGTGAGCGGAAATTTTTCAACGCTGACAAAATGCAACTGCGCAGATTCAGGTGCAGTCTTGATCCACAATTCCCACGCGGCTAAAAAATTAAGGCCAGATCCAAAACCTGTTTCTGCAATAGTGAAGTGATCGGTGCTGCCAAGCTTGCTCCAGCGCTCAGCTAATTGGTTGTGCTGTAAGAATACGTGGCGCGTTTCTTCCAAACCGTTTGCCTTGGAGAAATAGACATCACCGAAAACACTGGAAACAGGTTGGCCTTCAGAATCCCAGTTTAATGATGCATGGATAGATGTTTCATTTGATGAGGACACGGCTAATCATTTCTCCCGTGTATTTTTTGTGTCTTTTGGATTTCGTTGATAATAGCTGTTAAAACTCCATCCATATTTTGCATCACTTCAGAGTTTGTAAAACGCAATATTACGAGTCCCAATGTCTTCAAATATTCATCACGTATTCGATCATATACGATGCCTTCGTGTGTGAAATGGCTATCGCCATCCAGTTCAATAACGAGGGAATATTCTGCGCAGTAAAAATCAACGATGTACCGACTAATGCCTTGTTGGCGGCGAAATTTAATATCTAATATCTGCTTATTACGAATTTTATTCCAAAGTTGACGTTCTGGTTCGGTAGGGTTTTTGCGCAGTGTGCGACGTAGAGGAGTTTTGGTGGGTTCGTTGAAAACCTTTACAGCACCCCGACCTTTCTCTTGGCAGGGGGAGGAGTTGACTCCTTGCTTGAGTGGGGTGGATTTTTCGAAAGCTACCCCCTCCCAGCCTCCCCCTTGGCAGGGGGAGGAGTTGACTCCCTGCTTAAGTTGCATTGGTGTTTGGGTGAAAAATTTTTCACTTGATAAGTTTTTTGTTGAGGCTCTATCTGCTCCCTCCCCTGGCAAGGGGAGGGCTGGGGTGGGGTTATCTTTTACTTCACTCACACACCAAACTCATTACGGATTTGTTCGCACCACAGGCTGATGCGCTCGGCACTTTTATCGAATTCGTTTTCCTCATCAAGTGCCAGCCCGACAAAATGGGTGCCATTGGGAGTGAGGGCTTTGGAGGCTTCGTAGGTATAGCCCTCTATCGGCCAGTAACCGCAGGGAATGGCGCCACGGGCAATGACTTTGCTGTGTAAATAGCCCATGGCATCGAGGAACCATTCCGGGTAGCCGATTTGGTCACCCAATCCGTAAAGTGCGACTTTCTTGCCGGTGAAATCTACGTCGTTAATGTCTTCCCAAATTTCTTCCCAATCTTCTTGCAGTTCACCGTAGTCCCACGTTGGTATTCCGAGAATAACGAAATCGTAAAACTGCGCGGTAATAATCGGTGTTTCATTAATATTGAAGAAATCGACCAGGTCTTCGCCTAACTCGGCGCGAATTTTTTCACCGGCCATTTCCGTGTAACAGGTGGAGCTGCCGTAAAAAAGTCCAATTGGAGCTTGATTTGCAGATGGACTCATAGTTGTGTCGCCCATTCGTTAATCCATTCCACCGTCAAGGCTTCCGGGCTATCGCCGCTGGTTGCGTCCAATACCAGGGGCTCACCAATGCGCACAGCACCCAGGTCGGCAAAGGCGGCGTCGAGCATGCGACCTGCTTCATTGAAGGTGTTGTAACTGCTATCGGCGAGATTGATAACGCCGTAACGTTTGCCCGCGATGCGGGGATAATCGCGCGTCAGGTGAAGATAAACAGGTTCTATATTGTCCGGTAACTCGCCAGCACCTGTGTTGGAGTGGCAAAGGAGCAGGATTTCATCGCTATTGCGCACGAGATCTTCCGGGCGAGCGTAAGTATTCAGGGAAACCTCGTGACCAAGCTCGCGCAGGCGTGTTGCTGCGATATCGGCAACTTGTTCAGCTGCGCCATAAACGCTGCCAATAAGAATCTGGATGGATGCCATAACAAAAAACCATTGGTTGGAATGGCGCGCATGATAGTGGTTTTGCGCGCGAAGCTAAACTAATGAATGCGGTTTGGATGTATCAAGTGACCCGGCGTAGCCCAATTGTCGCCAGGCTTCAAAAACCATGACCGCTACCGAATTGGATAAGTTCATGCTGCGGCTGTTCGCAACCATTGGAATCCGCAACACCTGATCCTGCGGTAGCGATTCGCGCAAACTTGCTGGCAAGCCGCGTGTTTCGGGGCCGAACAATAGATAATCACCCTCCCGGAAACTGGCATCGCTATGGCAGCGGGTGCCTTTGGTGCTCAGCGCGAAGATTCTGGCCGGCTTTTGGCGCGTTAAAAAGTCTTCCCATCCTTTGTAGAGTTGCACATCTTGCAGCTCGGCGTAATCCATTCCCGCACGGTTTACGCTCTTTTCATCCAGCTTGAAACCGAGCGGTTCAATCAGGTGAAGTTGGCAGCCGGTATTCGCCGCTAAACGTATGATATTTCCAGTGTTAGGAGGGATTTCCGGTTCAAACAAAACAATATGAAACATTTGGCAATTTTACCTTTTATGGTCTAAGGTCATGATAAAGGTTATGTTTGTACTCTCGATTATAAAGAAGAGTTATTAGGCAATTATAAAAGAAGAGTTATTAGCTGGTTGGTAAAAATTTAACCCAATCCAATAAGAAAGTTACCCATTCCTTACTAAGCAGAGGCATTCGGTTGAACTTGTTCGGTGCAAAATCACGGCAAAACGAGGTTATCGGTGTTGAGTTTGCAGCCGAAGGAATTGCTTTCGCCCACATAAAGCGTGTAGCAACCCAACAGCCTCTGTTGAATCATTCCGAATTTATTCCCGTTGAGAGCGGTGTAAGCGCAGCAGATTTGTTGCGCAGCCGCCTTGCCAAGCTGGGGTTACAAAAAGTCCCGTGCAATATTGTGATGAGTTCGGGCAGCTATCAAATGCTGCTTGGCGAAGCGCCTAAAGTTCCGCAGGAAGAACTCGCTGAAGCTTTGCGTTGGCGAGTAAAAGATCTGATCCAGTTTCCTGTGACCGATGCAGTCATCGATGCGTTTTTATTGCCGGAAGATAGTGCTCGCGGTACAAGCAGGATGGCTTATGCCGTTGTTGCCCAGCGCAATAATGTCGTTCAACTGATTGCGCAGGCGAAAGAAGCAAATCTTGAGTTGCAATCCATTGATATTGCCGAGTTGTCATTACGTAATCTGGCGCAAGCCTGTTGCGATACCAAACGCGGCATTGCCCTGGTGAAATTGGGGCAGGGCGGCGGCAGTTTGCAAATTATTCGCGATGGCAATGTTTATCTCACTCGCCAGTTTTCCCTCGCTTACAACGCTGGTTTGCTGGACGACTTGCCCGGCGATGCATTGGTATTGGAGTTACAGCGCTCGCTCGACTATTTTGAGCGCCAAATGCGCCAAACACCTCCAAGCCACGTTTATTTGTGTGGCGAAAATGTGACTGCCGACAAACTCACCCCTGAAATTCGCAACAGTCTCGCTGTGAAAATCGAGCTGTTTAATATTGAAGACGGTATGCAGTTTGGTGCAAATGTCCAGCAACATAGTTTGTCTTTGTGCCTGCTGGCTCTGGGTGCTGCCCTGCGTGAAGATGCGGTGGGAGTCGCTTGATGCAACAGATCAATTTATACCTGCCGGAATTTCGACCCAATCGCGAACCTGTGCGAGCAATTCACATGTTGTGGATTGGCCTGGCGTTATTGGTGTTATTAATTGCATTTTCATTTTATTCCAAACACCAACGCGTTTTGCTTGAGCAACAACTTGAGCAGGAAAAAATCGCCCAGCAAAATCTCCAGACCCAATTGCAAGCGCTTGGCGCAAAAAAACCAGCGCAATCCAGCGCAGAGCTGGATATGAAAATTGCCCAATTACAAAAAAACCTGCAGCGGCATTTGCAAATCCTGAGCATGATTTCGCATCAGGATTTAGGTAACGATAAAGGTTTTTCAGCGCAGTTGAACGCCTTGGGACAAGCATCGTTGAGTAGCATTTCGGTAGAAACCTTTTCATTGCAGCGCGGTGGCAAATACGTTGAGTTAAGCGGGTTGACGCGCAGTGCTGACCAAATCCCACTCTATATGCAGCGTTTGCGCAAAGACCCCAGTTTTACCGACGTAGGTTTTGGTGTTTTAAGTATTGAGCGTGACAAAGAGCAATCCGGCTTATTGAAATTTAGTCTGGCAAAGGCGAAAGATGAAAAAAAACCAGCTGGAGGAACCCGCTAATGTTTGAGTTTCCCAAGTTGGATTTCTTAATCTCCTTACAAGAAAAAATTGACGCGCGCATTATGCGTGAGCGCGTATTGATTTTGCTTACTATCCTGGCCTTTGTGTTTATGCTGTGGCATTTTTTTGTGCAATCATCTATCGACAAAAAAACACAGGAAACGCGCGACAGTTTGAACGCATTGACAACACAGCGCACCGCATTGCAAACGCAGATTTCAGCCATAACCCAAAGTTTATCCAACGATCCTGATAAGCAAAAGAAAGAGCAAATCACCCAACTGCAAGCTGATATTGCCGGCGTAGAAAATCAATTGCAAAGTGTATCGCACAACTTGATTAAAGCAGATCAGCTGCCACAGGCATTGCAAGAAGTATTGGAAAAGACGGCGCAATTAACGCTGCTGGAAGTTCAAACCTTACCGGCGCAAGAGTTGCAATTTATCCAGGTTAATCCTGAATCTGCATCAACCTCGCAACAAGCTGCCGCAACGGAAGAATCAAAAGCCGGTGTTTATCAGCACGCTGTTGAGTTGCGTATTGCAGGTAACTATAACCAAATCCTGCAATTCCTAACCGCGCTCGAACATTTGCCCTGGCGTTTTTATTGGCAAACCCTGGATTATAAAGTGGAACATTATCCCAACGCTGAGGTTACTTTGCGGGTTTATACCTTGAGTTCAGAAGAGGGGCTATTTGGTGTTTAAAATTTCCAGCTTACTCATGGCATGCATTCTTTGTGTTGCTGTTCATGCACAGGAAACTGTTAATGATCCTACCAGGCCAATCGGATTTGCTGGCGGAGGCGCAGCTGCAGCTAATGTGCAAGACACCATCCAGTTAACCAGTATTTTGATTGCCAATGATAGAAGGGTAGCCATTATTAATGGTCAACCCTTACAGGAAAACCAAACCTTGAAAAGTGTTGGCGTGCTCGTAAAAAAAATAGATGCCGATGCAGTTACGCTGCAACAAAATGGAAAAGTTTGGCGCGTGGCATTAAACAACACGGCTATTCGCAAATAATTGCTTTTTGGAGCTATGGCTATGCCATTTAAAAATAATAGAATCTTGATTCGCCACTCATTCATACTGCTTTCGCTGTCGGCAGCAGTATTGATTAATGGTTGCTCAAATAATGGCAATAAAAAAATTGCGATTGAAAATGAAATGAGCGAAATTGTGGCGGAGCAGGCAGAGCATAACAAAAAAGCTGCATCGGTTCCGACGGAAGTAACCCAGGCGTTATTGGATAACAATTCTATAAAAACCGCGAGCGGAAAAAAATTTACTGAACGCTTTGATGTTTCGGTGCGCGGTGTACCAGCACGCGATTTCTTTTTGGGTTTGGTTAATGGTACAGGCATCAATGTTGTTGTTCATCCTGATGTTACCGGCAATATCTCCCTCGATTTAAAGAACGTCACTATCGACGAAGTCTTGCGCGTTACCCGCGACATTTATGGTTACGAATACAAACAAGAACGTGGCATATATACCATCTACGCCAATGCATTGAGGACAGAAGTTTTTCGCATTAATTATTTGGATGTACAACGCGTCGGCGTGTCAGATACTGCGGTGCTGATTGGGCGTGCGCAATCAAACGGCCAAAATAGCAATAATGGCGGTAGCACAGGCAGCAGTACAAGCGGTAGTGGCGATACTGCGAACCTATTGAGTATGTTGGATTCTGCCGAAAAAAATAAATCAGGTGGTGCAAATGGCGGAAATGGTGGCCAGGGAATCACCCCGGGTTCACGCGTGCAAACTTTGAATCACACAGATTTCTGGTCAACCTTGCACAGTACTGTTGTATCTATTATTGGTGGTGAAAATGAAAGCCGCTCAGTCACTATTTCTCCCCAGGCGGGCATGGTAGTAGTTAAAGCATTACCGAGTGAATTAAGTGCGGTGCGTGAATTTCTGGAGCGCTCTGAGCTAAGTGTAAAACGCCAGGTTATTTTGGAAGCAAAAATTTTGGAAGTGCGTTTGAGCGAAGGTTTTGAAGCCGGTGTGAACTGGAATGCAATCAACGGTCAACTTGCCTACTCACAAAATATACGCGATGGATACCCGATAAATACCGATGGTTCCAAAACCGAAGTTGGTGAGCGCCGCGATATGACGTATAACTATCCTTATTATGATAAGGATGGTGTTTTGCAAAACCTTGCCATTGCCGGCAGTGAAAAAATTGGTGGCACTTTCGCTTCGCTATTACGGGTGCAGGATATTTCCAAAGTATTGTCCCTGTTAGAAACCCAGGGTTCTGTGCAAGTGTTGTCCAGCCCACGCGTGTCAACGGTAAACAATCAAAAAGCCGTTATTCGTGTGGGGTCAGATGAGTATTTTGTTACCGGAATTTCTAACAATACAACTTCAAATGCAACATCCGTTTCAAGCACACCCAACATTGAATTGTCACCGTTCTTTAGCGGCATCGCTTTAGACGTGACACCGCAAATTGCGGAAGATGGCGAAGTTGTTTTACATATTCATCCCGTAGTCAGCGACGTTACTGACCAACAGAAAAATTTCACCGTTGGCAACCAGGATTTTTCATTGCCATTAGCCCTGCGCGGTATCCGTGAATCAGACAGCATTGTGAAGGCGCGAAATGGCCAGGTTATTGTGTTGGGCGGTTTAATGCAGGAAAGCAAAAGTAATAACAACGGCAAACGCCCCATATTAGGCGACATTCCATTGGTGAACAGTTTATTTCGTACCAAAAGTAAAGCCAAATCAAAAACTGAATTAGTCATTCTTTTGCGTCCAATCGTTGTTGACGAAAATACCTGGCAAAACCAATTGGAACAAAGTGAAAAGCGTATTCAAAATATTGGCGATGAATATAGAAAACAATAAGTTCGCTTTATTGGTAATGGTTATCCGAGGTTTATATGTATCGCCAGCACTTTGGATTAGTGGAGCATCCGTTTTCGCTGACACCTGACACGCAATTTTTCTTTAACAGTCAGAGTCATCGCGAAGTGCTGAGTACACTGTTGTTAGCGCTGCGCCACAGTGAAGGATTTATTAAAATTGTTGGCGAGGTGGGTACAGGTAAAACCTTATTAAGTCGGAAATTATTGGCGAGCCTCGGTAATAATTTCCTCACTGCTTATATTCCCAACCCTTATTTGACACCTGAAGAGCTTAAATGGTTTCTGGCAGAAGAAATAGGTATTGCCTATTCGCCCAAAATGCCTTCTTACCAATTATTGCGTGAGATCAACCAGCGGTTGGTTGATTTAGCCCAGCAAAAAAAACAGGTGGTACTCATTGTTGATGAGGCGCAAGCCATGCCGCGTGAAACGATTGAGGCTTTGCGCTTGCTCACCAACCTGGAAACAGAAAAGAAAAAACTCTTGCAAGTTGTGTTGATTGGCCAGCCGGAGCTAGATGAACTTTTGAATCGCCCGGATTTACGCCAGCTTAAGCAGCGCATTGTATTTGCAGAATATTTGCAAGGTATTCCTCGCCAAAGCCTGGCTGATTATATTGGCTATCGTTTGAGTTCGGCAGGCTATCGCGGCGCGAATTTATTTTCGCGCTCTGCCTTGAGTCTGCTCTATCGCGCATCGGGTGGGGTACCGCGCCTGATTAATGTTATTTCACACAAAGCCATGCTTGCCGCCTACGGCGAAAAAAGTGCAAAAGTAACTCGTAGTCATATGGCAAGAGCTATTGCCGATACTAAAGAAAGCCGCTCTATCGGGCGCATTCTGGCGAAACGAAATATATGGTTATGGCCAGGCGTTGCTTTGATTGCTGCTGTATCTGCGTTGGTCATACCAAATTTACTGGGAGTAAACCTATGAGTTTGCTCAATGACATGCTGCGTGATTTATCACAGCACAAACCTGTTGCAGATGGTGCTGAAGGTTACGATGATGCTTTGTTGCACTCATCGACTCTTGCGCAAAAAAAGCAGCAACCATGGATTGGCCTGTTGATACTTTTTGTTGTTATTTTTGTCGCTGTATTGGCACTACATTATTTCTTCCACAAAAAATCTAATCTTGCAAAACCAGTTTTGGTACAAACAAATACTAAAACGAACCTGTCTGCTGATGCTGCTAATACTAGTTCGCTTGCATCGACTTTAAAACCTGAGCCGGCACCTCCCGTAGTCTATGAAGAAATAAAAACAGAACCGCAAGATTCACCCAGTGAAAATCCCTCTGCGATAGAGCTTCAAAACCATATCGACGATTTATTGCAACAAGCCGATCGTGCCATAGGGATGGATCGGTTGACAGCACCGGTTGAAGATAATGCTTACGGTTATTATCAGAAAATCCTGGGCATGAGCCCTGATAATACCGATGCAAAGGACGGCCTGGATAAAATTGCCAGCCGTTATTTAATGAAAGCGCAAGAACAAATTAAATTGGGCAATCCCGCACAGGCCGATGCTTTAATCCAGCGAGCGCGATTTGTGTCTGCACGTTATGTGCAAGCGCACGAAATTTCATTGAATGAAATGGATTCTCAGCAAGCGCCAGCAATAAATACACAAGCATCGGTTGCCGAAACACAAACGTCAAACCAACCGGTGCAAACAACCGAAACGGTTAAATCATTTCAGGTAGCAGAGGCTCCGGTAATTTCTGTAGCACCCAATGCTGGCTGGAAGGATGAACAATTAGCCCAGCATGCGCAGGAGTTAGCCCAACAGGGGAAACAAGCTGAGGCTATAACTTTACTGAAGAATTTTATTGCAACAGAACAAAAGCCTGCGTTATCGACCGCACTATTGGGTGATTTATATATCCAGCAAAGCAATGTACCTGCCGCTGAAATTATTGTAGAGAAAGCCACTTATCTTGCAGTTGATGCAAAAACAAAATTGAAAGCACAAATACTCAGCGCAAATGGAGATGATGCCCAGGCCATTGCGCTATTGGAAAAAAATTTAAGCGATGCAGAAAACAATGAAGCCTATAGAAGTTTGCTGGCCAGCCTTTATCACAAAACGGCAAATTACCAGCAGTCTATTATTAGTTATCAGCGCTTGATAAATAGTTTTGGTGAAAAGCCTGCTTATTGGTTGGGTTTGGCGCTTGCTTATGACGGGTTGTCGCAACATAAAAGTGCGCTTCAGGCATATAAGCGTTTACGTGAATACCCCCAATTACAAGAGCAGGTAAAAAAATACACAGATCAACGAATTGCTGCCTTGGGCAGTGAGTGAGATAAACATGTTTAGTTCTACCAAACGTATTCGCATCGGTGATTTACTCGTTGAAAAAAATATGATTACCGAAACTCAATTAGCTCATGCACTGCAAGAGCAAAAATTGAGTGGCCGAAAATTGGGTAACCAATTAGTTGAATTAGGTTATGTTGATGAAAATGAGTTGCTCAACTTATTGTCCACTCAATTGGAAATCCCTTTTGTCCAGTTAAAGCAATTTCGTTTTGATAAAGAGCTGGTGCAAACCTTGCCGGAAACCAGTGCGCGCCGTTATCGTGTAATGGTATTGCGCGAGGATTTTGATGGCTTGTTGCTGGGCATGGCTGATCCAACCGATATTTTTTGTCTGGATGAACTACAGCGCATCTTGCAAAAGAATTTAAAACCCGCCGTAGTCCGCGAATCTGAACTGCTTGATATTCTCGATATTGCCTATAGTCACGCGAGTGAAATTGCGTCACTGGCCGGTGAGCTGGATGAAGAGTTACAGGAATCAGCCGTCGATCTGGATAGTTTCATCGCAGATTCTGTGGATAGCGATGCACCGGTTGTAAAATTGCTTCAAAAAATATTCGAAGAAGCGCTCACCAATAAGGCGTCGGATATCCATATTGAGCCGGATGAAAAAGTATTGCGTATTCGTAACCGTATTGATGGTGAATTAATTGAGCAGGTTATGAATGAAAAGCGTATCGCTTCTGCATTGGTGGTGCGCATCAAATTAATGGCGAGTCTGGATATTTCTGAAAAACGTTTGCCGCAAGATGGCCGATTCAATTTAAAAGTTAAGCATCACAATATTGATGTGCGTTTATCGACTATGCCAGTTCAATTTGGTGAATCGGTAGTAATGCGTTTGTTGGACCATACTGATGGTGTGCGCTCTTTGGATAATGTTGGAATGCCTCCGCATTTGATTTCGCGCTTCCGTAAAATTATCACGCGTCCCCATGGATTGGTGTTGGTGACGGGGCCAACAGGTAGCGGTAAAACAACAACCCTTTACGGTGCACTGTCAGAATTAAATAAACCGCAGAAAAAAATTATTACAGTTGAAGATCCGGTTGAATATCGTTTGCCACGGATTAGCCAGGTTCAATTGCATGAAAAAATTGGCTTGACCTTTGGTAGCGTACTGCGCGCAACTTTGCGCCAAGACCCGGATATTTTGCTGGTAGGTGAGATCCGCGATGCGGAATCTGCCGAAATTGCGTTGCGCGCATCCATGACGGGGCACCTGGTGTTATCAACCTTACATACCAATGATGCAATCAGTTCTGCGTTGCGGCTGTTGGATATTGGTGTCGACGGATATCTGGTTGCGACTGCATTGAAAGCGGTAGTTGCGCAGCGTCTGGTTCGCCGTATTTGTTCGAGCTGCATTCAAAACCATATTCCTGATGCTAGTGAATTGCAGTTGCTTGCCAGCATTTCAAAAAATAGAAATTTCAGTTCCGTTATTTTTAAACAGGGCACGGGTTGTCCGCACTGTAACAACACCGGTTATCGTGGCCGTATCGGTGTATTCGAAATGTTGGAATTGAATGCAGCCATGGCTGAAGCATTGCGTACGTCAGACATTAATGCATTTGCGAAAGCAGCAAGTGAAAGCCCGAATTTTAAAACACTTAGCGAAGCTGCATTGGAATATGCAGAGCAGGGGATTACTACGCTGGATGAAGTTATGAATATCACCGCGCAAATTGAAGAGCTGGCTTGATATGGCGATTTATCTCTTTAAAGGTCGTAATGCCGATGGACGTGTTGTTAACGGCCAGATAGAAGCGGCTAACACCGATGCTGCTGCAAGTCAGCTGTTGGGGCGCGGCATAACTCCAGTCACTATGGAAGAACAATTAGTTCAACTGAGTTTGCGCGAAAGATTTGAGCGTTCAACTAATTTGGGTAAAGTTGAAACAGTTGAGCTGATTATGTTTTGCCGCCAAATGTACACCATTTCAAAATCTGGCATTCCTTTGGTTAAAGGCTTGCGCGGTCTTGCTGCTTCAATGCGCAACTATACGTTTCAACGCGCGTTGGAGGATATTCTTGAGCGCCTGGAAACCGGTGTTGAATTATCAACGGCTATGCGCTTCCATCCAAAAATATTTAACAATTTATTTGTGAGTATGGTGAGTGTGGGCGAAAGCTCTGGTCGTCTGGATTTAATTTTCAGACAGCTTGGCGAATATATGGAGCGCGATCTAAATACGATGAAAAGTATTAAAACCGCATTGCGCTATCCAACCTTTGTTTTAATTGCTATCAGTATCGCGATGGGGATTATTAATATTAAGGTGATTCCGGCATTTGCGGGAATGTTTGCCAACTTCGGTGCGCAATTACCTTTGCCTACACGGATTTTGATAGGGATTTCAGATTTTTTTGTCGCTTATTGGGTGTATATGTTAGTAGGGGTTAGTGGTGCAATAATATGGTTTTTGCACTATATAAAAACACCCAATGGTAGCCGTTGGTGGGGACAAAAAAAGCTTCGGTTAATTATTGTCGGCGATATTGTTGAACGGGCGTCGCTCGCACGTTACGCCCGTTCATTCGGTTTAATGTTAAATGCCGGCCTGCCAATTTCAAATGCGCTGGAGCTGTGCGCACGCGCTATAGATAATAATTACCTGGGCGATAAAATCCGCAGTATTCGCGCTGGTATTGAACGCGGTGAAGGTTTATATCAAACCCATTTAGTGAGTGGAATGTTCACTCCATTAGTGTTGCAAATGATTTCAGTCGGTGAGGAAAGTGGTCAGGTTGATGCACTGCTTGCAGAAGTCGCTGAATTTTATGAGCGTGAAGTTGAATACGATACCAAGTTACTGGGTGATCGCATCGAGCCGTTGATGATTGTGATCATGGCTGGTTTTGTTACAGTGTTAGCGCTTGGTATTTTCTTGCCTATGTGGGATATGTACGCTATTCAAAAACATTAAGGCCTTTATTATTTTGGGTTATCACAATGAAAAAAAATTTAGGCTTTACCAGCTTTGAATTTTATTTTGTGATATCTGTTATTGGTTTGGTTTTATTGGTAGCTATCCAACATTATTTTAGGTTGGCAGAAGAAACCCGGCGTTTAAGTTTTGAGATCCTGGCTAAAAATTTTAGCGCAGTTGTTTATAACTATCATTCACATTGGATTCTGGAGCAACAATCCCAACAGAAAAATGATCAGATTGTGGTTGATAGTTTAGCTGTGCAGTTTTCCCCGCAGGGTTGGCCGATAGCGATAAATTCGAACCAGTTCGATTATAAAAAAGTTTCCCCGCCAGATTGCTTAAGCTTGTGGAATACTTTTTTGCAAAACCCTCCGCCTCTTTCTTTTTCTGCAAATGATTCTCATGAATCATATTCCTATCGCGTAAGCCTGACACCTGACGGTAAATGCGTTTATGAGTTGGTGGCGCGTAAGTCCGACGGTTTCTATTTTGAATACTCTCCCGTTTCCGGCCAGGTCAAGACCGGCAACTTGCCTATCGCTAAAAATACTTAGAATTTTCTTTTCAATAACTGGCAAGTTATCACTATTGAACTATATTTCGATTATCAAGCCGTTATTCAGATAAATGTCTTGACGAGACAGGGAGGAGCTTTAAGCCTGCTCTTGTTAGTGATGTTTCGATTCATAGGGTTCTAAATTTTACACTTACGCACAACACACTTTGCTTGGAGTTTTGTTATGAAAAATCAACAATCTGGTTTCACACTGATTGAGCTTATAGCTGTTATCGTGATTTTAGGTATTTTGGCTGCTACGGCTTTGCCAAAATTTGTAAATATGTCGGAAGCGGCGGAACAGTCTGCGGTGGAAGCTATTGCGGGTAGTTTGAGTAGCGGCGCTGCTATGAATTACGCAAATGCTGTTGCTATCAGCTCTGGTATTGTCAGTGGAACTCCGAAAGTCACTGTTACTAAATGTAGTGAGGTTCCTGGTACTTTACAGGGCGGTGTATTACCAGATGGTTATGATGTAACAGGTACTGACGAGGATGTTGGAACTTTAGGTCTTGAAAAGTCTTGTGAGTTGTCTGGGAAAGGTACGCCTCGTAAAAAAGCCACTTTCACAGCAATTGGTGCGCCTTGATCGTTTTTGTGTGATATAACGTGAAACTGATATGCAAAAAAACAGAGCGAGGATTTACTTTACTTGAATTAATAACAGTGATTATTTTGATTGGCATTATGTCTGTCACTCTGTTTTCGCGTATAGGAAGTGTTACTAGTACGAATGTTACTGCAAGCCGCGATGACCTCATCGCGGCTTTATTTTTTGCCCAGCAAACCGCAATGGCGCGTAACAATATCCAACTTGTTGTCGCTACGAACTCTGTCAGCGTGACTGAGAATGGTTCACCTATCATAGTTTACAGTAATGGTTATCCTTTGAGTTTTGCTTCTGGTGTTACTGCGACACCCATGACTTTTATTTACGATAAATTGGGCAGGACAACGAGCGGAACCATAACTTTATCCGCCACTTCAGGTGCGAGTGCCAGTGTAACTGTAGAGGCGAGCGGTTATGCGCACTAAATTAAGAAATTTTCCTGAGCGCATGCATTTGCAGTTGGGTGTGAGCCTGCTTGAACTCATTGTATTTTTAGTTGTGGTTAGCATTGCCAGTAGCGCATTGCTGGCGACTTACAGCTATAGCGCATCCCACAACGCAGATCCTATTATCCATGTGCGAGCTTTGGAGCTTGCACAGGCCAAGCTTGATGAAATCCTTGCGCTTAAATATGACGCTAACACACCCACTGGCGGAATTCCTGCGTGCGATAGTACAGGTGGTGTTCCCTGTAACAATCTTACTGATTCTGATATGAATGATGTTGACGATTATAATGGTGTGAGTGATACACCTTATACCGGCTATACGCGTAAGGTGACGGTCACTGCGGGGAATAATTTAAAACTTATTACGGTGACAATTACCGCGCCAAAAAATGTAACGCTCACGCTGGCAGCTTTCAAGGCTAATTTCTAATGTCGCGGCCATTTTCTCTCTTCAAATCGACACGCGGATTCACCTTGATTGAAGTGATCACGGTGATTGTTATTTTGTCGATCCTGGCTGTGCTTGGTTCGCGTTTTGTACTCGAGTCCACCAATGCATATCAGTCTACCCAAACACGTTCGCGTTTAACCAATACTGGTAGGCAAGCCATCGAAAGAATGTCACGGCAATTGCGTGTTGCATTGCCTTATAGTGTCCGCTTGACGAATAATAATATGTGCCTTGAGTTTATGCCGATTGCCAGTGGTGGTACTTATCGAGGTAAATTAAATGCGACGGGAACTGATTACACGGAATCTGTGCCAGATCCAACAAACGGAGCAACCGCTTCAAGCACTATTACTGTTTCTCCATTTACTATTGATTTTGGTACGGCGCAGTTTGTCAGTATTGGTGCAATGGAGGCGGCTGAACTTTATGGGGTAAACCCTGCATCGCGTGCCACTCTGGTATCACACACAAATACCCAGCTGACTTTTACTCCAGCTCGCGGTTGGGCACGCAACTCTTTGAATAAACGTTTTTATTTATTGAATAAACCACAGGCTTTTTGTGTTGTGGCCAATCAATTACGTTTTTTTTCTGACCTGGATGCAACCTTGGAAAATGTTGATACGACGTCGGCATCCAGTTTATTGGCTGATGATGTCACTGGTACTACAGCGCCGTTTGCCTTGACAGCCGGTAGTGAAAATCGCAATACAGGTGTGAAATTTAATATCAATTTTGCGCAGGGATCGGAGTCGGTCGTATTCAATCATTCGGTAATGATACGCAATGTTCCTTAATCCATTGAAAAAAAACCAACAGGGCTTTTTGCTGCCACTGGCCATTTTTATTGTAGTGGTCATGGGTTTGTTTGCATTAGTCATATCGCGCAATACGATTCAATCAAATACATCGGCAATTCAGGAAGTCGTTTCAACGCAAGCTTTTTATGCTGCTGAAAGCGGTGCGCAACGTGGTATGCAGATATTATTTTTTCCGAATGCAAGTTCGCGCCAACAAGTAGATTCGCGCTGTACCTCGCTCAATACGACTTTGAATTACACAGATCCCGGGTTAAAGAATTGCACTGTGATCGTGACTTGTACTTGCGTATATCAGGACGATCCACTTGTGAATTGTGATGCAGGTACGAATTCAAATTATTCAACCAGTGCTCCAGCTAAAAGACTTACCAGCTTTTATACAGTTGCGAGCGCAGCCACATGCGGTACGGGAAATTTGCGTTCCATGCGAACTATTGATGCTGGATCGTTTATGAAGCAAGAGTGAGTGTTTTTAACCGTTTGCTTTGGTTATACGAATCATTAAAATTTATTGTCGATAAAGACTACATTGAACAGTAAATCGCGGAGCAATACAAAAATGAAAAATATCGCTTCCATTCCATTGCTTTGGTTTACGCAAATGCGCAATGCTTTTTGCTTGTTGATGTTATGTTTTGTAGCTTATTCCCAAGCGGCAACTTATACGCTCACCAGCGGCAGCTATCCTCCCTGCGATACCAGCTGGAGTGTGAGTGGTAAGACTTATACCTGTATCAATAATGGCCGCGTTACGCTGGCGACTGGTGATATTTTAGCGGCTAATACCACCATAACTATTTCTGCGGCCAACGGCTTTTCCCTGGCCAGTAATACGATTGGCTCTTCCTCCGCCAATATTAATCTGGTGTCGTCATACGGTACTGTGGTCTCAGGGGGTACCAATACCATCTATGGTTCTATCCAGAGCAGTAGTGGTGCAGTTACCCTGGTTGGCACAACCGTATCAGGTGCCGTTACTACAGGTTCTGCTATCAATTTGACAGGCGGCACTTTCAATGGATTGGTGACCAGTACCAGCAATACCATCACGACAAACAACGCAAGTTTGCTGGCGGGTGCAAAAGCACAATCGGGGATGAATATCACCGGTGGTACTTTGACGGGTGCGTTCACCATGACGGCGAACAACACCGCGACCTTTTCTAATGTAATCATGACCAGCGGCAGTATTTCCGGTGCAAGTACCGTGAGTATTACCGGCAGTACCTTGGGTTCATCCAGCACCTCAATTTCGGTGACGTCCAACAGTGGCGCCATCAGCCTTAATTCAACTACGGTGTATGGAAATCTGACTGCGCCCGGTTATTCAACGGTGAATGTTGCGTCCGGTAGCCAGGTAACTGGAACTTGCTCTCCCAATTCTACACCCGCAAATGCCTGTAATTCTGCACCTGTGTGTACAACCGGTTTGGTCGGTGGCCTGGTGGGAAATTATTTTAACAATATGACCCTAAGCGGCAGTCCGGCGGGCACGCGTGTAGATACCAGTGTTAATTTCGATTGGGGTACTGGCACCACCGGTGTAGCAGGTGTCGGTGCAGACAATTTCTCCGTCCGCTGGACGGGCTCATTACGCGCGCCAAGTACGGGCTCCTACCAGTTCCAGACACAGTCTGATGATGGTGTGCGCTTATGGGTGAATAATGTCCTCGTTATCGATAACTGGAATGATCACTCGGTGACAACCAATACCAGTACCAGTGTTAACCTGGTGGCAGGTCAATCCTATCCCGTTAAGTTAGAGTTTTATGAAAACGGTGGCTATGCCGTGATGAAACTGAACTGGAGCCAGCCAAACGATAGCTCATTTACCGCCATCGGCACGCAATCCGGTGTGGTTCCCGACACCAGCGCTTCATGTGCCGTGCCAGTGCCTACCTGCAATAACGGATTTATCGGCGGTGCAAACGGCAAATACTACAACAACAAAACGCTCACCGGTTCACCCGCAGGTACCCGTTTGGACAATGCTATAGATTTCAACTGGGGCGCGGGAGCACCTGGTGTAACAGGTGTTGGGGCAGATAATTTTTCAATCCGCTGGGATGGCACACTCAAAGTGGCTACGACAGGAAGCTATCAATTTGAAACCGTATCGGACGATGGTGTACGCCTGTGGGTCAACAATGTCCTGGTGGTAGATAATTGGGGAGATCACAGCGCAACAAGCAATACCACTACCGCTATCACCCTGAATGCAAACACGAATTATCCGGTTCGGGTTGAATATTATGAAAATGGTGGCGATGCAGTTATCCAGCTGCATTGGAAAAAACCCGGTGACTCTACTTATTCAACAATTAATAGTTGCCCCTCCAGTTTGGCGGGTTACACGGTGACATCAAGCGGAATCGGCATAACCTGTGCAGGTGAGCCTATTACTTTTACTGCGGTCGATTCACTGGGTGCCGCCATGGCACCGCCCTCCGGCACTAATGTTACGGTGGGGACCAATCCTGCGACTGGAACCTGGGTGGGCGGAAACACTTATAGTTTTAATGGAACAGCAACTTCATTCGTCAAATATTTGCAGCAGACGACACCGGCAACGCTAACCATGAGTATTACCGATGGTGCTAATACGGCAACAGGCTCGATTGATTTTGTGAACGCAGCATTGAAATTCTATAGCGATGCTACAGGTTCGGTGGCATCAGCGACCATGCTTAATCAGGTCGCAGGTACGGCGACGGGAGCGGGTAATAATACGCCGGTTTTAAAAGCTATTCGTACTGATATCACCACCGGCGCTTGTGTTGCACAAACGACGGGAACCCGCTTGGTGAACCTGGGATATATCTGTCGTAATCCCGCCACCTGTGTCGCCGGGCAAACATTTACGGTCAATGGCACTGCCATCCAGGCCAATGCGAACACAAACCTGACAAGTCCGGGTTATTTACCAGTGAGTTTAACCTTCGATAATACGGGTACAGCCAGTATTCCGTTGAACTACTCCGATGTAGGGCAAGTGCGCTTGTCTGCACAGTTAAAACTCAGTGCATCAGGTAATGATCCGGAGATAACCTTGAGTGGAAGCAGTACAGACTTTGTTGTAAAGCCTCATACCTTGGCGGTGTCCATGGTGCAAACGTTGGAAGGGATAAATAACCCTGCGGGAACCACTGGTGCATTTGTCAATTCGGCATTTTTGCCCGGCGGCACTGCCTTTAAGATGAATGTTGAAGCACGCAATTCCGCTGGCCAACGCACTCCCAATTTTGGTAATGAATCGCTCTATAACGGCGAAACCAACCAAAATAATATTACTTTGACTAATTTAACATTGGTTTACCCCACAGCCGCCGCCGGTGGTTTTGCAACTGCTTTAACCGGAAGCCCCAGTTTTTCACCAACAACACCAGCAGGTACCTTTACCAATTTAAATGTTATCTGGGATCAGGTAGGCAGTTTTACTGTCCAACCCCGCCTCGCTGACAATGATTATTTGGGGGCAGGTGATATAACACTTACTACTAGCCCCACCATTGGTCGTTTTTATCCTCATCATTTCACGCTTAAGCCTGGGGCATTAGTGATCAACAGCTGCTCCGAATCACCTTCTTTAATCTACATGGGCCAACCTGCGGCAAACTGGACCTATACCCTGGAAGCTCAAGGTGTAACAGGAACAGTAATGAAAAATTATGGTATTTACGGTAACCCTGCGGCAAAACCCTACGGCGTTGCAGAAAATAACAAAGATGGCTCAAATATGATGAGCCGCTTGTCATCTGCAAAAAACGCCATTGATTTTGGCGTGTGGACTGCAGGCGTATGGGCTCCTACCGCCCCGGGTGCAACCTTTGATCGAGCTGCCACCCCGGATGGCCCATTTAGCAGTTTGCAACTGGGACTTGGCTTAAAAGATACATTTGATTCGCGCAGTCTGTCAGGCACAGATATGAACGCAATAACACCAGGTGCCTGCAACGGCACTGGTTGTGCGGTGCTGGGAACACCTTGGGATGTACGTTTCGGTCGCTTGCGTTTGGATGACGCATTTGGTCCGGAAACCTTTCCATTAAGTGTTAATTTTGCCACCGAATATTGGACCGGAAATCACTTTAGCGTTAATGCCATCGATTCATGTACCTTGGTGCCACGTGCAGCAATTACCTATCCGGATGGAAGTCTTGCTGTCGATGCACATCGCACGGTCACCTTGACGGGTGGGGCAACACAAGGCAATTACGCATATTCTGCCTTGAATCCAACGTATATAGAGTTTAGGGCAGGCTTAGCGGGACAGACCTTTTCATCGCCTGCTGGCGGTAAAGGGAAATTTGTTGTTAAGGTAGATTTAACAACCTTGCCCTGGTTGCGTTTCGATTGGAACCAGGATGGCAACTACCTGGATGATTCATTACTCAAGGCCAATTTTGAGTTTGGTTCCTATCGCGGAAATGACCGCATTATTTATTGGCGTGAGAGATTGCAGTAAATAAATTACTTGTTAAGCTTTCTGTCACTATGTGTTGTCGCGATCTGCTAAGAAATTATTTATGGAAATGACCATTACCACCCCAAGCCTGCTGTTTCCAGCAATTTCATTGCTGTTATTGGCTTACACCAATCGTTTTGTTGTTTTAACCAATGTTATTCGCCAGTTGAGCAGCGTCGAAAACGCGACCTCCCAAGTGTTGGTACGCCGGCAAATTGATAATTTACGCTTGCGCGTACAAGTTATCCGCCGCATGCAGGCCTTCGGGGTTTTATCCTTTGTGCTTTGTACACTGTCGATGTTTGCACTCTTGATGCAATGGCCCATAGCTGGCCAATTATTGTTCGCGAACAGCCTTATTTTGTTAGTGATTTCGCTGATGTTTTCATTTTACGAAGTGAATATTTCCACTGCGGCAATTAGCATTGAGCTGGAAAAGTTTGATGCGCGGGTAGGTGGGGGAGAGCAGGCGAACGAAAAAGCAGATTAACTGCTTTTTCGCATGGGATTAATTTCGCATAGCATTAATGATGAACATCTTCAGCTGGCGCTTCAAGGCGCACGTCTACCGCAAGTTCATCAGCAATCGTATCCAGTTGATCATAGAGATCATCCATATCCACAGATTTGGGAACCTGGATTAAACCCGTTGCTTCAAACATGGGTTCGCCTGACCAGGGCATACTGGAACAAGCGGTTTCCAATTCACTCATGTTAATATGGCGGCTGGCAAAAGCTTGTGCGATTTCAAAGACGATACCGGGGCGATCACTTCCAACCACACTGAATTGAAATTCTTTGCCGCTCGGTTTAATTGAATCTGCGGCAGATTCCACCACAATCTTTAACCCTTGGTCAGCCAAATTACCCAAAGCTTCGCGCAACGCAGCCTCGCTTTCACTATCAATAGCGACCTGCAAAATACCCGCAAACTTACCGGCTAAATGCGCCATGCGGCTTTCCAGCCAATTGCCCTGATGTTGGGTGATTGTTTGCGCCAGCAACTCGACAACGCCGGGTTTGTCGTCACTGATAATAGTTAGGACTAATTGTGTTTGCACAGTGTTTTCCTTCTTATGATGATCGTGATAATGGCCCAAGGGTAACTTTCTCTTGGTTCCCGAACAAGTAAAATATTAAGCAGCCCATGAATCAGTAAAACCTATGATTATTCCCCACGAACAAATTTCAGCCGATGCCTTGCAGGGCCTCATTGAAGAATTTATCACGCGCGAAGGAACAGATTACGGCGAAACTGAAGTGTCGCTCGCGCAAAAAGTTGAACAGGTAAAACGCCAATTAATCCGAGGGGAGATTGTCATTGTGTTTGATACAGCGAGCGAAACTGTATCAATTTTAACAAAACATGATGCAAGTTTGATTACACCCAATGATTATTGAACTCGATAACGACTGAATTAATTAAACAGAAAAAAATATGAATCATTTATTTTTACATTGCCGCGCAGGATTTGAAAAAGAATGTGCCGCAGAAATTACTGAATTGGCAAGCGAAGTGGGGGTGTATGGATACAGCAAAACCAAAGACAACTCTGCTTACGTTGTTTTTATAACGCACGAACCCAATGGCGCCATGCGTATACAACAAGACGTAAAATTTCAAAAATTAATTTTTGCCCGTCAATGGTTTGTAACCCAGGCTCCAATCACTAATTTACCTGTGACAGATCGCGTCACTCCCTTGCTTGCGGCAGCAGAGCAGTTTCCAATTGCGCGAGAGTTATTGTTAGAAACCGTTGATACAAATGAGGGCAAGGAATTATCAGGCCTCAGTAAAAAATTTACGGCTCCTTTTAGTAATGCATTAAAGAAAAAACAACTGTTGAGTCCAAAAAGTCCATGGCGTTTGCACTTGGTCTTTATTACGGGTACTGAAGCTTATTTGGGCGTGAGTTTATTCAGCAATAGTTCGCAATGGCCAATGGGTATTGCACGTTTGCGTTTACCCAAAGAAGCACCGAGTCGTGCGACCTTAAAATTGGAAGAAGCCTGGCATCATTTTATTCCGGCGGAAGACTGGGATACGCGCTTGGCATCCGGTATGCGCGCAGTGGATTTGGGCGCGGCACCTGGCGGTTGGACGTGGCAGCTCGTCCAGCGCGGTATGTATGTGGAAGCGGTCGATAATGGTCCTATGGATAAAAATTTATTAGAAACCGGACAGGTGCTGCACATTCTCACCGATGGTTTTTTATATGAGCCGAAAAAGAAAGTAGATTGGTTGGTGTGCGATATTGTGGATAAGCCCGCGCGGGTTTCCAGCATGATTATTCGCTGGTTTGGCAAAGGTTATTGCCGCGAAGCCGTATTTAACTTGAAATTACCGATGAAGCAGCGTTATCTCGAAGTTAAAAAATGTGAGCAACGAATTTTAAAGGAGTTATCAGCATTAGGTTTTAATGCTGACATTCAATTTAAGCAGTTGTATCACGATCGCGAAGAGGTAACTGGTCATTTGCGTGTTTTTTAAATAAAACACGCTAGTGATAAGCGGCTTTATCAGGCGTAGTGTGATTTAAAATCCACTCGGTTAAATGCACCCAATCTTCAATCAGTTTGCGCAACTGGTTTAAATGTTCTGGTGGCATATCTTGTTTGGCTAATGCCTGTTCGCCAATTTCGGTGAGCGCAGAAACAATTCGGCCAATGGTATGTGCCGATAAAGACTGATAAATTTCGGCAGTAAAATGCATCTCGCCGGTATGCGAACCGTGCAAGCTTTCATAAGGTGCAATATTAATATGCGACAATGTATTTTTAATCGCGTTTGCTAACCCCGGATTATTATTCCGCAATAATCGAAAGGTAAGCTCTAGTGCCTGATGGCTGAAAAAATCATCGGGCTCATGGATTTCAATTGGAATCCGAGACATCGAACCTTGTTCCCCGGTAGTGAATAAGTATCCCTTGTTTTTTAATATCCTCAGCTAGAGTCTAGCAATAGAATGTTTTTTTGCAGTGTGTTTTTAGACGAAGAAATACTATGAATAGTGAAATTGATAAAATTTTAGATACCAGCGGTTTATTGTGTCCCGAGCCGGTGATGATGTTGCATAAAGCAGTGAAAGAGTTATCAGATGGCGATGTTATAAAGGTCATTGCTACTGATCCATCCACAACAAGGGATATACCAAAATTTTGTTTATTTTTAGGTTATGAACTAATTAAACAGGAGGCCGATGAAAAAAGTTATTTTTATTATATTAAAAAAATATCTGCATAAAATTTATGCAAGATGTTTGATAAGAGTAAATTTTTTAGATGTTGTAAGAATCAATGCTTCATTTTCATGAAGCATTGATATAAGAGATGTTTGCTAGACGTCGTCGACCAGCAGTGAAATAGCCGCAAGCGCTTCAGGGTCCTGGGCTTTGATTTTGTTGGCAATTTGATGTTGGAAAAAGTAACGAAAGTTGTCATTGGTTTGCGCGGCATATAAGCAATCATCGCCAGGCAAAACCGGTGTACTCACAACTTTGGTATGATCAGTCAACATGCCATAAATAGTACCGTCATGCAGCAAGCGCCAGCTCACAACTTCTACGAGAGAAAGGTGCTTTTGCCCTGGCGTCGCCAAAACCGCATGGGTGCCAATCATATCCGGAACTTCCTGCACTACATCATCGTCGTTTTCACATTCGATTTCGTAGTAATCAGCCGCCGTTTCCAGCTCCACGACCTTATGTATGGGCGCCTCAAAAAAGACATCATCTATGCCCTGGTCATAATAGCCCTCAAAATGACCATTCAAGGGGTCGCATAAGTCGGGGCAGGGAACTATATCGTTTAGCCAGGGAACCAAACCCACCACATCGCCATTAGCTCGCAAACCCCAGCACAGGATTTTCAGGCTAAAAAGCTTTTCGGAACTGGTATCGTTGGAGTAGAGCATTTCAAGGCCGTCCAGCTCAGGCGCAAGACGTATAAAACGCTCATCGTGCAGGGTAGAAAAAGTTTTACCGGTGAAGAAGTCGACCACATTATCCATATTGTGGGTTGGGTTTGAGGTCTTCATAATGCCACCCCCTCTGTTCAAGCGGTTGGTGATAGTCAGCGGGAATTATGCTGGCTAGCGGTAAGGAAGCGGTTTTTAACGTCGCTTCAAACTAAGTATATGCTAAAGATTTACAAGACAACACCATTATCTGCAAAAAAAGACGGCAACTTTCAAGAGATTATTTATGAAAATTCTGGCGGATGAAAACATCCCTTTAGTGCACGAATTCTTTGATTCCATTGGCGAAGTCATAACTCGCCCTGGCAGAACAATGTCAAATAATGATGCGCTTCCTGCATCAGCTTTGTTGGTGCGCTCGGTAACCAAGGTCAACCAATCTTTATTGCAATCTACTAATATCAGTTTTGTCGGTACTTGCACGATTGGTGTGGATCATCTGGACCAACAGTGGTTGCAAAACAATCAGATTGAATTTTCAAGCGCTCCCGGTTGCAACGCGAACTCTGTGGTTGAATATGTTTACGCTGCACTTTGCCATATGGATGTAAATTGGCTGGATAAAAAGTTTGGCATTATCGGTTGCGGAAATGTGGGTGGCTTATTGTACAAACGCCTGAAGCTGCAAGGTGTAGATTGTTATTGCTACGATCCATTGCGTACGCCTGAAGGTAATACCGATTTAACCTCTCTGGAGGAGGTGTTGAGCTGCGATATTATCAGTATGCATACGCCGCTCACCAAAACCGGTGAATATCCCAGCTTTCATTTACTTAATTTGCCCGAGTTACGACAATTAAAACCAGGCGCGGTTTTGTTAAATTGCGGTCGTGGTCCGGTTATTAATAATGCCGATTTATTGCAATTTTTAACTGAACGACATGATGTGCGTGTGGTGTTGGATGTATGGGAGCCTGAGCCTGATATTTCCCTCGATTTATTGGATAAAGTTGTTTTAGGTTCGCCGCATATTGCAGGCTATAGCTATGATGGAAAATTAAAAGGCACGGAGATGATTTATGAAGCCTTATGCAAACATCTAAAACGAAAACCTGAATTGACCATACAAGATTTGGTTCCTCCTCTCATCAACAACCAATTGCAGTTGACAAATAACCAGTCAACCTGGGAACAAGTTAAACAACTTATCGCGCAAGTTTATTCCATTGCGGATGACGATAAACGCTTACGCGATTTAGCACAGCGTGCCCGTAAAGGTGAAGATAATTTTGCAATCGGATTTGATAGCTTGCGTAAATATTATCCTACTCGTCGGGAATTCCATAATTATCAGGTCATCGGCGCTGATAATAAAACTGCGGAATGGTTAAGCGTGTTAGGTTTTGGTATAGCGCAATCTGCAAATGACTAAATTTAAAATTGGTTTAATTATTAATCCCTACGCCGGAATTGGTGGCAGTGTTGGATTAAAAGGCAGCGATGGCGACGAAATTCGCGCGGAAGCTTTTGTGCGCGGAGCAGAAATGCGTGCGATTGCGCGTATGCAGCGTTGCCTTGCGATCTTGCAGCCATTTGCGAATGAGCTGCATGTTTATTGTTACGCCGGGGACATGGGCGAAATTGCCGTTAAAAATGCCAATTTAGATTACAGCTTGATTGGTCGAGCTAAAACTGTTCCATCCAATGCACAAGATACACAAGCCGCTGTTGCGGCGCTTGTGAACGAATCTGTTGATATTATTTTGTTTGCCGGTGGTGATGGCACTGCGCGTAATATTGCCGATGCATTACAGCAAGCGAATGCAGCGCAGCAAGTTATGTTAGGTGTTCCTTCCGGTGTAAAGATGCATTCCGGTGTCTATGCGATTACACCTGAAGGCGCGGGTGAAATTTTATTATGTTTATTAAAAAAGCGGCTGGTAAATATTCAAGCTTGCGAAGTTCGCGATATCGATGAAGTGGCATTTCGCGAAGGCAAAGTAAAAACGCGTTTATATGCATCTATGTTTGCTCCTGTATTGTCGCAATTTTTACAGCAGGTTAAAAATAGCGGAGCTGCGCAGGATGAGCTGGTAAAGCTTGATATCGCGCATTATCTAATTGATAACCTCGTTGATGATACCCTTTACATTGTTGGCCCTGGTTCAACCACCAAAGTATTTTTGGAGCAATTAGGTGTTGAGGGAAGTTTGTTAGGTGTTGATGTGATTTTGAATCGCGAATTGATCGCTACCGACATTGGCTTTGCACAATTGAACGACATTATTAGTCAACATGCAGGCGATATTAAATTAATAATTACCGCCATAGGCGGCCAAGGTCATATTATTGGTCGCGGTAATCAACAGCTGTCTCCTGATATTTTGCGCAGAATTGGTCGACACAATATTCAGGTTGTCGCGACCAAAGAAAAAGTTCTTTCGCTTTCGGGGCGTCCTTTATTGGTTGATTCCAATGATCCTGAATTGGACAAATTATTTTCCGGTTATCAGTCGGTGTTGGTGGGATATGATGAATTCATTTTATATCCTATTGGTGTTCCAGGAAATTCAGCGGAAAATTCATGAAGCTATTGCTAGAAAAATTTGAGGACTTACAACAAAGGTTGGATGCTGGCGCAACGATTGATAGCTACCGTTTGTTACACGGAAGAGGGAAATGTTTTGAGGGACTTGAATTTGTAAATGTCGATTTTTTCCAGCCCGTGCTTTTGTTGGTTTTCTACAAGGAACCTCCAGAAAACTGGCTCGCGCAAATAGTGGATTATTTGAAAGATAAATTATCGGAACAACTGTCTTGTGTGTTGGTTCAGCGACGTTATTTGGCCAGCGCTCCATCAGAGGTTGTGTTGGGTATTTTGCCAGAAAAAAATTATGCTCGTCGTGGCAATTTATTATTTAATTTACATTTGAATGCCCAACAAAATTCCGGTTTCTTTTTGGATATGGAATCAGGTCGCCAATGGATTGAAAATAATGTTTCGGGTAAACGCGTATTAAATTTATTTGCCTACACCTGCGCGTTTTCTGTCGTTGCTGTAGCGGCGGGTGCAGAAAAAGTTGTTAATGTAGATATGAGTAGCCCTGCGTTAAACCTCGGTCGGGCAAATCATCAACTCAATGGTTTTCCTAAAGAAAAAACGGAATTTGTTGCGGAAAATATTTTAAAGTCCTGGAGTCGTGTGAAAAAGCCCGGGCCTTATGATGTAGTTATTATTGATCCTCCCTCGTATCAAAAAGGCAGTTTTATTGCTGAGAAAGATTACGCCAAAGTTATTCGTCGTTTGCCAGAATTAATGCCGCAAGGTGGTTTGGTGTTGGCTTGCTTGAATGCGCCTGAATTAAGCGATGAATTTTTAAAAAATCAATTTTCAGAATATTTGCCAAGTGCTGACTATGTTGAGCGTTTGGCACCACATCCAGATTTCCCTGATACAAATCCTGAGCAGCAATTGAAACTGTTGGTTTACAACATTTTATAAAATATCCATATTGAAGAGCTAGTCGTCATCCCTAGCCGGGCGCCCCCGCAGGGGATCCAGTGTCTTAATGGTTTAAGGGCGCTGGATCTCCTGTGGGAATGATGACTCCCGCCTAATGAATGTAATGCCGCGCTCGCCGCGCTCGCTGCGCTATGAATAAAATAGCATCTCAAAAACAACAAAGCCTGCTAGTGCGGGCTTTGTTGTTTCGACATACATATTGTCCAAAAATTATTGTGAGTAACGCGATAAAAATTCACCAAACCGATGAATCGCTTTGGTTAGATCATCTTCGCGCGGCAAAAATACTATTCGGAAGTGATCTTTATTGGGCCAGTTAAATGCTGAGCCTTGCACCAACAGAATTTTTTCCTGGATCAAAAAGTCGAGCACCATTTGTTGGTCGTCTTTGATTTTATACATGTCCAAATCTATTTTAGGGAACAAGTACAAAGCGCCTTTGGGTTTTACACAGGAGATTCCGGGAACTGCAGCCAGGGCGCGCATTGCCGCATCGCGTTGGTCACGCAAACGTCCACCGGGAATGATCAATTCATTAATACTTTGGTAACCACCAAGTGCCGTTTGGACGGCATACATTGCCGGTACGTTTGCACAAAGGCGCATCGACGATAGCATTTCCAAGCCTTCAATATAGCCTTTGGCGCGATGTTTGGTGCCGCTAATCACCATCCAGCCCGAGCGGAAGCCGGCGAGGCGATAAGCTTTTGATAAACCGTTAAAGGTTACGCAGACAACATCCTGGGCCAGGCGACCCATTGGGATAAATTCCGCATCTTCATAGAGGATTTTGCTGTAAATCTCGTCTGCAAAAATAATCAGGTTGTGATCGCGTGCCAATTGGACGATTTGTTCCAATACGTCCTGGCTGTATACCGAACCGGTTGGATTGTTTGGATTGATAACCACTATGCCGCGGGTTTTGTCGGTAATCTTGTTTTTGATGTCAGCAATATCAGGAAACCAGTCGGATTGTTCGTCGCACAAATAATGGCGAGCTTTACCGCCAGCAAGATTTACAGCAGCAGTCCAAAGCGGATAATCAGGTGCAGGCACCAGAATTTCATCGCCGTTGTTTAACAATGCTTGCATCGCCATCACGATAAGTTCGCTGGCGCCATTGCCCAGGAAAATATCTTCAATTTCTACATTGGGAATTTGTAAGCGCTGGCATTCCTGCATAATGGCTTTGCGTGCTACGAACAAACCGCGAGAGGCGGTGTAACCTTCGGCGTTGGGAAGATTGTAAATAACGTCCTGGATAATTTCGTCTGGTGCGGCAAAACCGAAGGGGGCAGGGTTGCCAATATTTAGCTTAAGGATACGGTGGCCTTCTTCTTCAAGGCGGTAGGCGTGTTCAAGTACGGGGCCGCGAATATCGTAGCAAACACCGTTTAACTTGTCGGATTTCTTAATGTTACTCATTGCAGTAATATGCCTTAGCTAATCTAGCGAAATTTGAAGTGCGAGCCGTGAATAATCGGTGTTTGCGGCCATGTATGTCAAGGAAATCATGGCAACACTTTTGTAAATCCAGTGTTCATTTATTTATCCCTTTATTTTCTTGCACCAGGCCTTATTTATCCCTTACACAAAATGAATTTACAGGAGCCATTTCATGTCTGAATCCGAATTTAACGATGAGTCCTATTGGCAGCAGACGTTGACGCCGGAGCAATACCGGATTTGTCGCCAAAAGGGCACTGAACGTCCGTTTACCGGTGAATACTGGAATGAATTTAGTGAAGGTATTTATCGTTGCCGTTGTTGCGGAGAACCCTTATTTACGTCTGAAACAAAATTTGATGCGGGTTGTGGTTGGCCAAGCTTTTATCAGCCAACCGATAAAACCGTAATTAAAGAAGTTTACGATTCCAGTCACGGCATGCATCGAACCGAAGTGGTGTGCCGCAAATGCGGTTGTCATTTGGGACATGTATTTACCGATGGCCCTGCGCCAACAGGATTGCGTTACTGCATTAATTCAGCCTCCATAAGTATGGAGAAAAAATAATCAGCCTCGCATTAACTCATTAATCATAAATTTGTTTTTTCTTCCAGGCGCTATCATCGGGTGGGGTGAAATTGTCCCACTCTTTTGCAGTAGCATCAGTCGCCGTTGTATTGGCATTGGTTGCTTCGGATTCACCAGCAATTTGCGCCTTTTCTTCCAGTTTTCTCGTTATATCAGCAAGCTGCGCGATTTGTTTGTCGTAGATACGTGTTGCGTTTTCGGCAATCAGCAACTTTTTAGCCAGCGTAAAAAAGTGGATGGCAAGACGCAGCTTTCCGACTTGTTGGGCTTGCTTGGCGTTATAGATATAAGCATCCACCGCCATCTGTAAGCTCAGGCGCTTGACTTGGTCCACATAGGCACCAAATTGCACTTTATTAATGACCTTCAGGGCTTCTTGCTGAGCGAGGAAATGTTGCAGCTCCTGCAAATGCTGCCTGATCTCTTTCATAGCTTGGGGATTATCTATGCGCGCCCTTTGGGCTGCCGCATTTTTAGGAATCGTACCCAGTTGATTGGTGTAAAGCGTAATGTCATCAAGGTGGCGTTGTTCCTTCGGTTCCACCTTGCTTAACTGTTCGCAGGTATCTATAAGGGCGCGATAAATCAGGCTCAATAAATCGCCCGTTAAAAAATTAGGCGGGAAGCCATTAATCAAATGGATAAGATTGCGATGCTTTGTCTTGAGCGTCATGAGAATACGTTGTTTTTGGATGCGTTTTTTCTCAATCGATTGGCTAATAAAGGCGTAGCACATAAGTGCACAAAGCAAAGTAATGATGATTGCAACAATAAAAATAGACATAGGCTTATTTCTGATAGATTGGCGCTCTAAACAGTATAGCACCGTTAAAATAACCAAATAGACTATGTAATGCGCAATCTTGCGTGTGCGCTAAGTGCTTGTTTCCAAAGTTATAAAATTAAGGATAAAAGTGTTGACAGAGTAGGGCGTGCTCCTTAGAATGCGCCCCACTTCTGCAGGCGACGTCACAAACGTTTACGCAGGAGGATTCTGGGTCCCCATCGTCTAGTGGCCTAGGACACTGCCCTTTCACGGCGGTAACAGGGGTTCGACTCCCCTTGGGGATGCCAATTGCGGGAATAGCTCAGTTGGTAGAGCATAACCTTGCCAAGGTTAGGGTCGCGAGTTCGAGTCTCGTTTCCCGCTCCAATTTTTGTTGTATGAAGTGTTTTAATCGCTCTGTTTACCAAGACGGAGTTCCAGATTGTCCCCTTCGTCTAGTGGCCTAGGACACTGCCCTTTCACGGCGGTAACAGGGGTTCGAACCCCCTAGGGGACGCCATTTAAGCGGGAATAGCTCAGTTGGTAGAGCATAACCTTGCCAAGGTTAGGGTCGCGAGTTCGAGTCTCGTTTCCCGCTCCAATCTTATCTTTACATCCTTTTTTGTCATCCTTGACCATTTTGATTAATGCAGCCCCATGCTTTTCAGGCGCGCATTTTCGTATGAAAAAGGTGTGTTGGTTTCAATTGCCTCCTGCCGTTGCTCATCCAAATCCTGAAAAATCCGAATTTCTTCATCTGGCATATAGTGCAGACAATCACCACCAAAAAACCATAATAAATCGCGTGGCACCAAGGGCATTAAATGTGGATAGGCTGCTACAATCCTGCAAAATAATTGTTGGCCTTGTATTAAAAGATCTGTGCCCCCACTATTGGGAAGTTCTGTTAACTCGAGAAAAAAATCCTGGTCTTCTTGATCGCAATCTTCCAGGCAAAAAGGCGGTTGTTCTTTTGCGCGATCTATAAATGCAGTTAAAAGGCGTAAATGGAATTCGGAATATGCCTTGTCGTAATCGTCGATTGTCATCACTATCAATCTCGTTTGTCTCTTATTTAAGAGCACTTAATTATTGAAGAAGAGGCGCTATGTCTGCAGCACTTTCAATTCGTAATCTCACCAAAGTTTACAATAATAAATTTGAAGCTTTAAAGGGAATATCTTTAGATGTAATGCCCGGTGATTTCTTTGCAGTTTTAGGCCCCAATGGTGCGGGCAAGTCTACCACAATCGGTATTATTAGTTCGCTGGTACGTAAAACTGCCGGCGAGGTAGAAATATTTGGTGTGAATATAGATACCAATTTTTCGCAGGCGAAAAAATTCCTTGGTGTAGTTCCGCAAGAATTTAATTTTAATTTATTCGAAAAAGTAGAAGATATTGTGTTGCAGCAAGCTGGTTATTATGGTTTGCCAAGGGAATATGCAAAGAGCCAGGCTGAAAAATATTTAAAAAAATTAAATCTGTGGGATAAACGCCACTCGCCTGCTCGTACACTTTCCGGTGGGATGAAACGCCGTTTAATGATTGCGCGCGCGTTGGTCCACGAACCCAAATTACTTATCCTTGATGAGCCTACCGCCGGTGTGGATATCGAATTGCGTCGCTCCATGTGGGATTTTTTGCGCGAAATAAATGAAGCAGGAACCACTATTATTTTGACCACACATTATCTGGAAGAGGCCGAGAGCCTGTGCCGTAATGTTGCGATTATTGATAAAGGCTTGTTGATCAAAAATACCAGCGTTAAAAATTTATTGCAGGGTTTAAATAAAGAAGTTTTTGTGTTTGATACTGCAACTGATTTGCCTGCGCAATTCTCAGTTGAAGGTTTTGACATTGAAAAAATAGATAATCATTCTTTTGAAGTGCAGGTGGAAAAAGGGCAGACGCTCAATGAGGTATTTACCGCATTGAGTAACCAACAGATTTCTATTATCAGCATGAGAAATAAAGCAAATCGATTGGAAGAAATGTTTGTATCCATGATTGCTCAATCAGCAACGACTTCAAGTAAGGGGCAATAATATGGATTACAAAGAACAGTGGATTGCTTTTACGACTATTTTACGCAAAGAAATAAGGCGTTTTACTCGCATCTGGGTACAAACCCTTTTGCCACCTGTAATTACCATGGCGTTATATTTTGTAATTTTTGGAAAGCTGATTGGCAGTCGTATCGGTGATATGGGCGGTTTTAGTTACATCCAGTTTGTTGCTCCCGGCTTGATTATGATGGCGGTTTTGACCAACGCTTATTCCAATGTGGTGTCATCATTTTTTAGTGCGAAATTCCAGCGCAGTGTGGAAGAGGTTTTGGTTTCTCCCACGCCCAATTATGTCATCTTGCTTGGTTACACAATGGGTGGTGTGGCGCGTGGATTATGTGTTGGTTTATTGGTGACTATTATGTCGCTTGTTTTTACTCATTTGCATATCCACAGTTGGTTGATTACGTTCACCATCGTGTTGCTAACGTCAATGTTATTTTCCCTTGCGGGTTTTATTAATGCGGTTTATGCAAATACATTCGACGATGTTTCCATTGTGCCAACATTTATCCTTACGCCGCTGACCTATTTTGGCGGTGTGTTTTATTCGATTAGTTTGCTTCCGGAAATTTGGCAACATATATCGCGGCTGAATCCTATACTGCATATGGTCAATGCATTCCGGTACGGAATATTAGGTATTAGTGACATTGATATTAATAACGCAATTATTGGGTTGTCGTTAGGTGTGGTTATATTGTTTGTTATCAGTTTGCATTTATTAAAAACCGGAAAGCGTTTGCGCGCATAACGAGATATTCAATGGCAGATTTTATCGGTTCAAGTCCATTAGGACAAAAAACAGCTTATGTATCTACTTACGATGCAAATTTGTTGTTTCCTATCCCAAGAAGTGAATCGCGCAACGCTTTAGGGCTTGCAGATAATTTACCTTTTTATGGTCAGGATATTTGGACGGGGTATGAATTATCCTGGCTGAATTTAAAAGGTAAGCCCGAGGTTGCGGTGGCGGAATTTTCTATTCCTTTCAATAGCCCCACTATTATTGAGTCCAAATCGTTTAAGCTTTATTTAAACTCTCTAAATCAAACAAAATTTTCCGGTTTGGATGAGGTGAAAGCGTTATTGGTGAAAGATTTATCCAGAGTGGCCGGAGCTGATGTAGATGTAAGTTTGCATTCACTACGTAATTCAAAGTTATTAATTGATGCTACCTTTGATGCGGTTTGTATCGATGAGTTAGATATCGCCGTTGATAGTTATCATCCCCAGCAAATATTTTTACGTGCCAGCAAAACTGAACACACGACCGAAGCGCTTTGCAGTCATTTACTGAAGAGCAATTGTCCGGTAACTGGCCAGCCTGATTGGGCGAGTGTTTTCATTGAATATACAGGTGCAAAAATTGATCACGAAAGTTTGCTGAAATATGTTATTTCATTTCGCGATCATCAGGATTTCCATGAGCATTGCGTTGAAAGGATGTTTACCGATATTTTGCGCGAATGTGAACCAAAATCCCTTAGCGTATACGCGCGTTACACGCGTCGTGGTGGGTTGGATATTAATCCTTTCCGTTCAACCGAAAAGGACGCTGTGCCTAAAGTAGGGCGCTTGCTAAGGCAATAACAAAAATTTAAACAATAACTTTATCGCGCAATCTGCTGGCGGCTTTTTCCAGGGATTCAATAACTTTTTCTTTGTCGTAATTGCGGATTTTATCCATATCCAAATACATGGAAAAACCTTCTGCACGATCTTCAAAATAACTTTGGTTTTTGCCAAGGTCTTTGCGAAGGTCTGCAACCTGATAGACTTTTACTGGCTGGGCAAACCCTTTTACCTGTATCTCACCTTTATCGCGACACATGACGGTATCTTTGCAGAGCGACCAGGTTTCGTGTGAAATTAAAATTTCATCCGGTTCTGCGGCAGATTCCAGGCGGCTCGCCAGATTTACTTGTGTACCAAGTACCGTATAGTCGAGGTGACTGGATGTACCGAATGTGCCTACGGTGCAATAACCCGTATTAATCCCCATGCGTATTTGCAGCGGTTTTTTGATTCCCTGGTTAAACCACTCCAATTGTAACGAACGCATTTTCTTTTTCATGGCAACGGCCATGGATACACAGCGAACACAATCTGCTTTTACTCCCTGGCTATTACTATCGCCAAACAATACCATGATGGCATCGCCCATAAATTTATCGATAGTACCGCCGTGTTGCGTCACGATTTTTGACATTTCAGTGAGGTAATGATTGAGTAATTCGTTTAGTGCTTCGGCCTCAATTTCTTCTGCAAGTTGGCTAAAGTCTTTAATGTCGGAAAAGAAAATACTGATTTTTTTACGTTCAGCTTGCAAGGTTTCATCTTTGCCTTGATTGATTGCTTTCCACACGGTGGGCGGTAAATAACGAGAAAGTTTATAAGCACGGATCTTGTGCCATTTTTGTTCGTTTTCTAATTGCTTTTGCGAGATTGACAATTTGTGAAAACGATTATGCATGTAAACAGCATACACCAGAAAGTAGGTCGCAATTCCAATCAGGCTGGACAAACTTATTTGTACGCTGGTGGATAATACAAGGCTAGGAGCATGGAAAATAAAACTGACTAATACGCCGACGGCAAATGCAGAGTTATCTTCCATTAATTTTCGGACGCCTCCACTAATCAGTGCATTGAACTGAATCATGGTGAGAAAAAGCACGCAAGGCAATACGCTGAAATTGGTAAAGCCCAATACCATCCCAATTAAACCTGCGTCGACATACGAGAGCCAACGGGATGTTTTTTGTAAGGTATCAAGGTCTTGTTTATGGGTGAAGTAATAGGTTGCATAAGCGTATACCAATAACCCAATAATGGTTACGGCATAGAGCGGGCTAACATTTGACCAATTAATGTATGAAGCCAAAGTTCCTGCAGCTGCAAAGCATATCAGCGTACGAAAATAATATTGCTGTTGCGGTGATTCTGCTTGTAGGGAGGATGTTTCTTGCTTGCTGGTCATTTTTTTGAAGCCCGATAAGACGTATAGTTATTTTTTAAATCGAATCACTTGTAAATATTCCGTGCGATTACTGGCATATTAAACGTCGTTTTGAATTAAATGTCTATTGGACGGTTAAGTCTAAAAAGGATTACTTGATCTGGAAGATGGTGTTTCAGGTTATTAAAAACCGGTTAATTTCCCAGCTTTAAATCCAAGTATCTCTCTTCCAGCTCTGCATATTGCTTTTTCAAATCCGCCAATTCTGATTGAGCTTTTTTCAGTTCAGGTGCGGCGTCATTAGATTGCATTGGCATGGCATGACGCATATTTTGTTTCAATGCATCGTTTTCTTGTTCCAATTCATTCAGGCTGCTAATAAGTTCTTTACTTTCCAACGTGAAATTATGAAGCGTGTCTTTAATTTGTTTATTTTCTTCATTCAACGCGGTTGTTTCATCGAGCGTTTTTCCATGCAACGAAATTTCTTCCTGGGCTTTAGCCAATTCATCTTCAAGCAATTGGATGCAAGTCTCGGACTCTTGCACAAATCGAATTTGGCGTTGCAATTGTTGTTGTAACTCACCGATGACCAATTCTTTTTCTTCAGCCGTACCGGCGTCATCAAGTTTTCGTTGTAAATCGTTAATGATGCGATATTGATCTGCTGCAACATTGCGCAGTTTTACAATTTCTTCAGCTGCGCGAGGATCTTGTCGGGTTATGTTAATCACTTTGTGTTGATTAAATGAATCCGGATTTTGTACTACTTGGGTGATGTTGTGCTGGATCGTATCGTAAACGCCGTGATAGCGTTCCAGGACATTATTGAATTGCGCGCGGTCACTTACACCTTCAGATAAGGCTAATAATTGGTTGTAATAGTCTTGGGCATTGGCTTGCGCTTCTGCCCATTGTTTTTCCATGTCGAAAAATAAACGTTTAAATTTTTCCAGGTTTTCAATACGTTTTTTGGCGGTCTCCAGCTCTTCATTTGCATTGTCATTTTGGTTTGGTGCCAATAAAGGTTCTAATGCTTGCTGGAAAATACTCCAATATTCCGGCGTTCCTGTGTCTTCTGTTGTGCCTAATTCCTCGGCGCGTAAAAAAGCGTAACGTAGCGCGAGAATTCGCTGTAACAGAGGGCTATCTGCGGGTAATTCCAGGGCAATGTCCTGGTTGGGCGAATGAATTGAAAACTCTGCGGCAGTTGCATCCAATTCTTTATTTAAATAGGTTTTATAATTTTGTACCGGTGTAGAGTTGGGAGCTGTTGTTTCTGTTGGCGCTTGTTGTTGCGATTTCAATAGTTCCAACAGTTTTTCCTGTTGACGGCGAACCAGCGATTTGAGTTTTCGTGAGTGAATGAAAAAAAACACAGCACCTATTAATAGGACTATGTTAACTTCTGCCGCGACCACGATAATGGCGTTAGGTACCTGCATGGGTTGAACTCATCACTGGTTTAATCATGACTTTAGATCGGTATGCTTTTATATCCTTCTATTATGGTACAGAGTGTGCAGATATACGAATTTCAATGTTTATTAATCTGGAGATAGGGGGTGATTTTGGACGCATTAGCGCTTTTGCAAAACAGGGTTTCGGTGACCAAGCTGGTTGAGCCGGTGCCGAGCCAGGATGATTTGAAAGAGGTTTTCAAGGCTGCGGCCAGGGCACCTGACCATGGCAAGTTGCAACCATGGCGTTTTTTGGTCATTGAAGGGGATGGATTAGCACGTCTAAGTGATGTTTTTGTGAGCGCCTTGCTTAAGTCTTCGCCAGAAATATCACCTTCTATTATCGATAAAACGAAAAATATGCCCTTCAGGGCTCCCATGATTATTGTTGCTATCGCAAAATGCCAGGATCATCCAAAAGTTCCTAGACTGGAGCAAGTTCTCGCATGTGGTGCAGCCACCCAGAATATGTTGAATGCATTATTTGCGCTGGGTTACGGTGCTGTGTGGCGAACAGGCGATTTGGCCTATGACCACAATGTTATGCAAGCATTAGGTTTGAAGCCATTGGAAGAGGTGATCGGGTTTATCTATGTGGGCACCCCGGCGCAAGATATTCCGGCGGCACCTGAAGTGGACCCCACAAGTATTTTTGATGCGTGGCCTGTCAAATGATATTGCGTTTTAGCTTGGCCTTGTGTACATTTGCGCCCCCTTGCACATGGTCTGGAAATAAGTTTGTGCGATAAAGTTTTAATCGGTGAGGTATCAGTGGCCGAGCCGAAGCTTCGCGGAGACAACATCCGCAGGATGGTAACGAGCACGCAGGCGTGCAGTTAAGAATGAAGTTGTTAGTTTTACGATAAAGTTTTAATTGGTGAGATGTCCGAGTGGCCGAAGGAGCACGCCTGGAAAGTGTGTATATCGCAAGGTATCGAGGGTTCGACTCCCTCTCTCACCGCCATATCAAAAAAGCCCATGAGATTTCATGGGCTTTTTTTGCCTGTCCGGAAATAGGTTTACACCTTGAAGACCTGTTTTGGAAAATTCTATAATCAAACGACCTCACACCAAATATTAACTTTAGAGATTGTCGCCGCACGACAAACTAAATCACCTGGCTCAATAATTTTTATTCGCTCCATATCTCTGCATTCGTGACAGCTTTTTATGCAATCGTTGTGATTTTTCTTTATTGATATTCGATGGTTACATGCAAAAGGATTCGGTAGAAGGGCAGCGAGTAATACAGGAATAATGTGGACGCAAGCGCGTCCATAATCTCTATTAAGTTGTAGATAAAGTTAAGCTCAATCGCTGGCTTCTATAGTGAAATTCGTTTCGCTTTCAGGATTTTGTAATCCTGTATTCCTCAAGGTTTTGAACAATCCCATCATTGCCAATCCGCAAACCATCGCAGTTGCGCCGAATACAAAAATACTGCCAAGTGATGACATAAATTTCCCCAGGATGCCTATACCGAAAGTGCCGATTGAATCACCTGATGCATCTTGTGCGGTCCATAGCCCGTTAATGCGTCCCAGATATTGATCAGGCGTATGGTGTTGGACGAGTGTGTATTGCAAGAGTGAGGAAATGGACACCAGATAACCGAAAATAGTTAACAACAATAATGCAACTACAAAATTGTGATTGATACCTAAAAGCATCATGCAACCAAAGGCTGTAAGGCTGGTGAGCATAATCGTTAATCCCGGACGCGCTACACTGTTTGCCCAGCCGGAAATAATTGCGCCTAATGTCGCACCTAAGGGAACGGCGGAATACATCAAACCCACTTCAAATGCACCGCCGCCATAAGCGCTTTCGGCCAGTGCGGGAAACAACACCCGAATAGCGGTGGTAAGCGTGACTAAAGTTCCAATCAACGCAGTGCCTGCAACAATTTTGTTAGTAAATAAAAATCGAAAGCCATCTGCCAGCGCGCGCAACGGGTGTTCAATTTCTTCAACGACAGGTTTCATGTTGGGAAGGCTTAAGAGCGGAATCAAGGTTAAACCCGTACCCAGTGCAGCGATTAAATAATTCCAACCCACGTTAGATGTCGCAATAATAATTCCACCGATTGCAGGTGATATCACCGTTGCTAATCGCACGGTCACCATGCTGATTGCGCGCGCTTGCATAATATTCTCACGGCCAACAATAGCGGGCATGCAAGCTAATAATGCGGTGACGCCAAGGGCTCCGAAAAAACCATCCCATATGGAAAGCAAATAAATAATCCATAGCGAAGGTGATGCCAGCCAAGCATTAATGGCGAGCCCTAAAAAACCGATGCCGCAAATACTGCGTGCAAATAAAATTAATGCTTTTCTATCGTAACGATCAGCCAGGACTCCCCCTAAAAGCAGTCCTACAAACATACCTATGCCTTCCAGCGCCATAGCGATGCCTACCTGAAAACTATCGTTGGTGATGGCATAGACTTGCATCGGAATCGCAACGGCGAGCATTCCTAAACCTAATAACGAAATTGTTCGCGCAATAAAGACATTGCGAAAATGATGGTTGTGTTTTAGTAAACTGAAATCGACAAATATGGATGGTTTTTTCATAGTGTTTAAATTTTTAAATGGTTATGGGTTTTTTATCTGTTAAGTTGAAAATAAATAAAATTTTAAATTTAGTAGGGAGTCGTCATCCTTGCGTAAGCGAGGATCCACCAGGCTCGTACACCAGCTTTTAAAAGCTATCAGCAAAATCAAAAGCTGGATCCCCGCTTACGCAGGGATGACGATTCCCTGATTCCCTGATTCCCTGATTCCCTGATTCCCTGATTCCCTGATTCCCTGATTCCCCGTTTAAAAAATTTTCTTCAGGTTAAAAATTTTTCAATTTAATAAACCAACAACTGATCCTCTTCACGTTCGTCATCAGACAGTAATTTTTCCAGCTGTTCGATTTCGCTGCGCACAGCAGCACGCTCTAACAATTTATCCAATAAAGGCCCAAGTGTTTCCAGGGATTCAGGGGACATAATATTTTCGTGCGAACAATGGGTGAGGCTGTGCACATCAATATTGTTCACATGTTTCTGCCAGCTTTTTACGGGCTGGATGTAATCGGGGAGTGATTGCTCCGCAATAAACAAAGTGATGTCGCCATCATAATTTGCTGTTTTTGTTTGCGACAACAAACGCACCGCATCCTTATAGTTAGCAAAAATCTGGCTGAGCATGGCTTCTTTTTCCTTACGCAATAATTCATCCACTTCCTGGTTGTCGCCAGCGATGGCATCACTTAATAATTGCTCCTGTTCGCGCTCGGCACCCAATGCGGCTTCGGCCCCTTGTGGATCAGTCCAGTCGTGAGCTTCGGCAGGGTAGGTGTCGAGTAAACCGAGGAAATTTACCGTTTCGCCTTGCGCGCGTAATTTTGTCGCCACACCGTAAGCGACCGTTCCACCGAGCGAATAACCGAGCAGGTAATAAGGGCCTTGTGGTTGCTCTTTGCGAATAACAGCTAATTGTTTATCGAGCAATTCATCCATGGTTTTGCTCGTTGCAATTAATCCGTTGGGACGAGGCGACTGCAAACCAATAATCGGTTGGTTGTTTGTCAGGTAACGGGAAAGCACGCTGTATTGCCACGCAAAACCTGAGCCCGGATACACACAAAACAGCGGAGCACCTTCACCATCACGTAAGCGAATAATGTGATCAAAACCGTCATTGCCAAAATCATTCAGCATCACACCGGAATTTAATTGCGCTGCTAATTTTTCTACGGTGGGTGATGTCATGATTTGGCCAACCGTAACCGGGCGCTGCAATTCGCGGCGAATATCTACCGCTAAACGCATGGCTAAAAGTGAGTGACCACCGATAGCAAAAAAATCATCGTCCGCAAATATTTGTTCAACGTCCAATACGTTGGCGAAAATACTCGCCAGGCGTGCTTCGAGGCCGCGCACTGGTAAGCGACCTTGTCTTGCATTGTCGATTTGCGTTGAAGGAATTGGCAGCGCTTTGCGATCCAGTTTTCCGTTGGCACTTAACGGCAATTGCGCTAATTCCACGTAAGCAACTGGCACCATGTGTGCGGGTAAGTGATTTTGTAATCGCGATTTTATAGTTTCAGCATCGAGCTTTTCGCCATCTCCCAACACCACATACGCAACTAGTTGGCGATTATCGCCATTGGTTGCATCAGTATGTTGATTAAGGGTAACGGCGTGGACGACAGCGTTAGCGATTTCCGGTTGGGCGAGCAACAAGGTTTCAATTTCACCAAGCTCAATGCGCTGGCCGCGAATTTTTATTTGGTCGTCGGCGCGGCCAAGATATTCCACATCGCCATTCTCTAACCAGCGCACTACATCGCCCGTGCGATACATACGTTCGCCTTCTGCATAAGGATCAGCAACAAAACGAGTCGATGTCAGATCTGCGCGGCCAAGATAACCCATGGCCAATTGCACACCACAAAGATATAACTCGCCACTCGCACCGACAGGCACAGGACGCAAATATTGATCGAGCACGCGCACTTGTGTATTCCACACCGGGCGACCAATGGGCACACCGGCACCGCCTGCGGTTAAATCGCCAAAGGCGGGCTTACCACATGCTTTTTTATAGGTTACATCCACAGCGGCTTCTGTAGGGCCGTAAAGGTTGTGTAATTCAGCATCAAAATAGCGCGAGAATTCTTGCGCAGTTGCTTTCGTTAAAGCTTCTCCGCTACAAAAAACCAAACGCAAACTTTTGCAAATAATTTTATCTTGTTCGTATAAAGATTTTGCATTGGCCGTAAAAATACCCAGCATGGATGGCACAAAATGCATGCAGGTAATATGTTGTTTTTCGATAGTCTGTACTAATGCTTGCGGATCGCGATGCGCTTCCGGCTCAGCCATAAATAAACTGGCACCGGTCATCAGTGGCCAGAAAAATTCCCACACAGAAACATCAAAGCTGCTTGGCGTTTTTTGCAAAACCACATCAGTCGCAGTGAGTTTATATTCATGTTGCATCCACTCAATGCGATTGATAATCGCCTTGTGGGAAACCAATACACCTTTGGGACGGCCGGTAGTGCCCGAGGTGTAAATGATATAAGCGGGATGATCGGGTGAAAGTTCAACCTGGATTTTTTTGCTCGTACCTTCAATGGCTAGATCATCAAATAATAAAATGTCTGTGTTTTTTGCGACATTGTTAAAACGATCTTGTGATTCACTGTGGGTAATTAATAAACGCGGTTTGGCATCGCCCAGCATGTAAGACAATCGATCATCCGGGTAGCCCATATCCAAAGGCAAATAAGCGGCGCCTGCTTCAATCACCGCCATTAATGCCAAGCTGAGGTGCACTGAGCGGGGTAAGGCAACGGCAACTATATCGCCCGGTTTTACACCTGCATCTATTAACTTTTCCGCAAGCGTTTCTACTTGATAACGCATCTGTGCGTAGTTAAATGCATGACGTGCATCGGCAAGTGCAGGAGCGTCGGGTGTACGTCGTGCTTGCTCAATGAGTGCTGAACGTAATGTTGCAGGCGCGACATATTTTTCGGTAGCATTTACGGCGCGAATAAATTCAATTTCTTGTGCGGTTTGTAGCGGATAACGCGCAACCGTTAATTCAGGTTGTTCTACTAAGGTGCGTAACAATTGTGCAACGCGATGCGCAAGTGCCGATGCATCAGCCACGGCACCACGATTCTCCACCAGCAGCGTTAACTCATCGCCAGGCAACACCAAAAGCGCAAGCGGGTAATGGCTGTAGCCGCGATTATGGATGTCATCGACAACCAGAACTTTACCATCCGTACCTTCAAGCTTTTGCGAGAAATAATCGTTGTCGGGATAATTTTCAACGACGAGCAGCGTATCAAATAAGGTTGTCCCACCTGCGATACGTTGGATTTCTGCAAGCCCCAATCCATCGTGTTCCAGCAATTCAATATGACGTTGCTGCATTGCGGGTAATTGATCCCACAATGATGCGTGAGCATTTAATTGTATGCGCACCGGTAAAGTGTTGAGGAATAAACCGACTTGTTCATCAATGCCATCAATAGCGACGGTTCTGCCCGATACGGGTGTGCCGAAAACGACATCCGTGCGCGCGGCGAAACTGCTGAGCACAATTCCCCAAATACCTTGCATCAACGCATTTAAGGTCAAGCCGCGGGCGCGAATTTCACTCATTAATTTCTGGGTAAGTTCTTTAGGTAATTTTAATGAAAACTCATCAACTTTTGCGCTGGGTTCAATATGTTCAAACAGCAACGTTGGTTGAACATTCGCTAAATTTTTTTGCCACAGCGCATGGCTTTGCGTGAGATCGCGGCTCACTAAATGATTTATTAAATGCGCGTAATCTACTTTTGGTGGCGGTAATGCAGTTGCAGAATTTTTGTAGGCATCCAGCAAATCGCGCAATAACAGTGGTGTAGACCAACCATCAATCACGAGATGATGGACAACGAGCAATAACACGTGGTGTTGATCATCAAGGTGCACAAGGGCTGCGTTCAACAAACCACCAAATTTATCCGTAGGATATTCCTGTGCAAGGAGAGTTTGTTCTATTTCACTCAGGCGACGTGTTTTGGCGATGTCGCTCAAGCTCGATAAATCCTGCTCCTGCCATGGCCAACTCGATGTAGTGGTTTCCATATTTGGTAATAGGAAAACAGGTTCATTACCGGTTTCCATATCAAACAAACCAAACAATTGCGGATAACGTGTAAGCACCGCATTTAATGATTGCAACAAACGTGCAGCGTCAATCGCGCCCCTAAAATGCAACCGTGTAAACGCATTATAGTTACCGGCTTTGCTGCCCATTTGTGCATGAAATAACATACCTTTTTGCAGTGGCAAAACGGGTGCTATGGAATTAAATTCACCATAACGATGTTGTAAATCGATAAACTGTTTTTCGGGTAGCGCCCATTTACCAATAGCAATTTCAGGCGCATTTTGTTGTTGCAGTGATTGTGATATCAAACGCGCATTGCGCTGCGAAAATACCGTGCTTGGGCGTAAATCGTAACCGGCTTTGCGCAATTCCGTGCAGAGCATGATGGCAGAAATACTGTCGCCGCCGAGTGCAAAAAAATCATCCTCTACCCCGGCTTTTGGTAGTTTGAGTACGCGTGCGATTAAATCGCATACCAATACTTCCTGCGCATTTGTTGCTTCGCCACCGGCGCTGTGAACTTGTGGCGCGGGCAAACGTTTGCGGTCAACTTTTCCACTAACGTTGCGCGGGAATTCATCCATGATAACCAGCGCGGCGGGTACCATGTAATCCGGTAATTGATTGCGCAATGCGTTGAGCAATTCCTGGCTACGGCGCGCTTGTTGTTGTGTGCTTAAACCCGGCACGACGCAATAACCAATTAAACGATGGCTATTATTAATAGCCTGCGCAATCACCACCACACTTTCTACATCGGGCAAAAGCGATAGCGCGTTTTCTACTTCGCCAATTTCTACGCGATAGCCGCGCACTTTTACCTGGTCGTCACTGCGTCCAACATATTCCAGGCGACCGTTATTATTCCAGCGCACTAAATCACCACTGCGATACATGCAGTCGCCATTAAGTGAAAACGGATTTGCCACAAAGCGGCTTGCGGTTAATCCACCGCGTGCGAGATAACCTTTTGCAAGGCCACGCCCCGCTAAATAAAGTTCGCCTACAACGCCAACCGGTACAGGTTGTAAACGGGTGTCCAATACATACACCGATGTGTTGCCAATCGGGCGGCCTATAACAGGTTTGTCAGTTTCGGCGATACATGCGCGTAATGTGTCAACGGTATATTCGGTGGGGCCGTAAAGATTGTGCGCTTGCAAATCCGGAAATTCACGCAACTGTTGCCACAATGCAGCGGGAGCCGCTTCACCGCCAATCAAAATCAATGTCAAAGGATGATGGCCTTTGCCCATTAAGCCAGTGCTGAGCATTTGTGCCAAAAATGATGGCGGTAAATCCATGGCATCGATTTGCAAGCGATCCACTTCTTGCACCAAACCGTAAGCATCGCGGCGGGTTTCTTCATCAAATACGTACAAGGATTGGCCTTGCAACATCCAGAAAATTTGCAGCCAGGATGAATCGAATGAAAATGAATGTGTGTGCGCGGCATGCAAAGTGCGGCCAGGATATTTTTTACGTACGGCATCAAGCGCAGGTTGGTAAATCGTGTGGCGATGCGAGAGTAATAAATTCAGCAAAGCACCATGGGTATTCATCACACCTTTAGGGCGGCCAGTACTTCCGGAAGTAAAAATAATATAGGCGATGGAGTCTGCTGTTATTTTTCCGCCGCGCTCTGCGTCACTAAATGGAGCTTGGGAAAAACGATTTAAATTTTGCAGTGTATCGGCAGCATCAAGATTAATTCGTGTAATATCCGGTGGTAATTCAGCATCAACAATTTCTTTGCTAAGTAATAAAACAGGTCTGGCATCTTCACACATCATTGCCATACGGTCGGCGGGATAATCCATATCCAGCGGTAAAAAAGTTGCGCCGGAATTCAACACGGCCAACATGGCAATGACAGAATCTGCCGAGCGCGAAATGGCAACGGCTACTACACGATTTACACCGGCACCTTGCGCAATCAATAAGCGGGTGAGTTGATCAACTTTGGGTACGAGGTTATCAAAGGTAAAATGCGTATCGCCACAAACCAATGCTGTTGTCGCCGGATTTTGTTCGACTTGTCGTGTGAGGAAATCCAACACGCTGCACACATTACTGTCTGGTTCAAACGCATAACCTTTGGACCAGGTATCCAGTGATAATTTTTCCGTTGGTGTAATAAGCGGTAGTTGCCCGATGGTATTTTGAGGTGTGATTAACCATTGCGATAATAATTGCTCAATGCGTGCAGCATGTGATGATAGTTCGTCGCGACTGTATCGTTTGGCATGAGCGCGCAATTCCAGTTGGACCGCTTCACCGTTAATCACGAGATTGAATTCAATATCATCAACAGGGCCAGTGGCCAGATGATGGGTGAGGGCAGGTGTGCCGCAAAAATCCAAACGATAATCAAACATTTTATAATTAATCACGGCGCCATACAGTTTTTCGCCGGAACCTACTTTGTGTAAATCGCGCTGGATTTTTTCGGCATCGTAACGCTGGTGGCGACGCACTTGCTTGAGCGATTCTTTAAACGTTTGCGCAAGTGTTGGCCAATCCATATCGCTGTGCATTTGTACTTTCACCGGCAACACATTCACAACAGGGACGACCGAATGGATTGCACTTGAACCCATGCGACGCATAAACGGAATACCAATCGCCTGTTGCGCCTGGCCGGTCATGCGATACAAATAAGCGGCTACTAGCGCAAATAAAAAATCCTGCACGGTAAGCTGATGGGATTCTGCGGTAGCATGCAGTCTTGAAAAAATATCTGATGAAAAAAATAAATCCTGAGTCAGCAATTCAGATGCAGGTTGGTCATTTGCAGCCGCGCGTAATGAAAGGCTGATTGCCTCGGGCATATCCTCGCAATAATTTTTCCAAAATAATTGATCTTTTTCGCAGGTAGATGATTGCCTATAGGTTTTATATTCTTCTACAACGGGTGCGAGACCGCTGAATGGAGTGACAGATATATTTGAGCCGTTTGCAAGTTCAGTATAAATAGCCGCGATGCGCCGTGTGAGCGAGGTAAAACTAAAACCATCCAACTGAATGTGATGATAGCGTTGATACCAGATAATACCTGGCGTTTCACCACCTGTATTAATGTTAAAAATGATGTGTCTAAAAAGTGGTTGTGAACCGTCCAATGCCAAATCGGTTTTGGTATCGGCCCACATAATATCAAACGTCCGGGCGCTGCTATCCACGGTAATAAATTCCGGTTCAGGAATATCCTGCGCATGAATATCTGTGCGCAACATTTGTCGCGCACCTTCGTCGGTTTGAATAAAGCTAGCCGTTATGGTATCGGCTTCTGCCAAACCCTGGCGGATAGCGTGCGATAATAAAGTCAGGTCTACCTCGCCCTGGAATTCAATCGCGTGAGAAATAATGTACGCAGTTTTTTGTTCAGAAATTTGATCCGCAAGCCAGATGCCTTCTTGCGAACCTGTGAGCGGCAAGATTATATGTTGCATGTCAATGACTCCTTAAGATGCAATGCTAAACGGATTAATATTGACCCAATTTTGTTCGATGAATTCAAGACAACTTGCGCGCGATGCAGGACCAAATTGTGTTGTCCAACCTTCCGGCTGCGCTGCAAAAACGGGCCATAAACTGTATTGTTGTTGATCGTTTATCAATACCGTAAATTCCAGCTGTTCATCATCAAATGGGTTTACATAATTAGCGTTGCTCATGGCATGGCTCCTTCATCGCAAAAATAAAATGGAAAAATAAATGTTAAAAATAAAATAAAGTTAGAAACCAAACTGATTAAGACATTAGTTGGCATAATCCCTGTAGCAGTCCGTTACGCCAGCAAATCCAATCGTGGCCGCCGCGAAATTCCCGGTAAGTCGCATCAATATGATTGTGACGCAATGCATCAAACATGGCGCGGTTCACACCCAGCATGTCTTCTTCATAACAACCAATTTCCAGCAATATCTTGAGATTTTTATCGCGGCCCAATCCATTCAATACATGTTGGGTTAATTGGCCCTGGTTTCCGGTTTCGTCAGCATCCGGCCACCAAAATGATCCAGATTGGCTCAATACCAAACCGAATTTTTCGGGCCAATGTAATGCTGCGTAAAGTGCGGAGAGTCCGCCAAAACTTTGGCCTGCCACCAAAGTTTTTTGTGGATTGGAAATAAACAAATTAAGCTCAGGTAAAAGTTCTTCCTGGATGGCAATCCAAAAATCCTGGTTGCATGGTAATTCAGTGGCTCGTGCCGTCGGGTTAATGGCATCAATGAAAAGATAATGTGCGGGTGGTAGTTGGCCTTGCGCCGTTAAATAATCCAGCGGTACAAAGATTGGCATGTACTCTGCCCAGTAATGGCCATCCAATAAAATAACCAGCGGCAAATTTTTCTCTTTGCCTGTGCGATAAAGCCAAATTTTCCGTTCGTTGCCAAGGCGTTTACTTGCCCAGCGATGGTGTTGTAATTGCCCATTGAAATTAATTGCCTTGTGTTGCCATGCGGGATGGATCTTTGCGTTGGGCAATTGAATGGCCGACAGTGATAATCCCCAACCGCTGTTATGTGATGGCAATTTATTAAGCGCATCGGGTTGTGCATGAATGCGCATTAAATTAATCCACCAGGAACGCAGTGCTTTGCGATCAGCTGCTGCGGGTGGAAGCTGGTTTGTTTTTGCAGGCATTAAAAAATAACTACCGCACCAATCGGCAGGCAATATTGTTTGCCAGTGCCATACGTTGGTATTTTCAATGCGAGCCATACTGGTTTGCGCGCGAGTTGGATGTGGTGTGTGTGAATAGACATCCAGATAAATACATGCATAGTCGGATTGGTTGCCCTGTGGGTCTCGCCACAAAAAGGTGAGTTCAATATCACCGTTGGATAATGGTTGTTGTAAGGGTGTGCCGATATTTTCAACAGCGTGCCACCAATCATTGCTGCCAATGTCAGCGCGTGAAAGTAAAGGTTGCGATAGCGAGATTATGTTTTGGCTATTCATCACATAACCTCAAGGTGTGTTGATGTTGGAACGCTATTTTTTGTAGGGGCAGACCATAGGCTATCTGTTGGCCCTGTTTTTATGCGGCGCGCTGTGACCCTGGCGGCTTGTGTCAATAAAACTGCCAGCATGATTGCGGTAATATCAACGCCTAATGCGGCAGCGCTGGTGTTGATCCAGAGTGATGGAATAAAAAAAGATGCAACACTGGTGAGTGGAATACAAAAGATAATGAGGATTGTAGCAATCAATAATTCCAGCGCAGCCTTGGCAGCACCGCGAATCAAAGACCACAAGATCGCTACTAAAAATACAAGGTAATAAATACCGATATAAATATCATTTTGGTTTGGCTGCGCTGATAACCATTTACCCGCAACCATTGCAGCGGCAACTCCCAGGATGCTGCCAAGGCAAATACCAACGGTAAGCGATGCAATGATGCGTGTATTTAATGCTTGTTTAACCGTGCCCGTTTGTTGTCGTTGTTTTTTTCGGCGCGATTCTATCCACAGCAAATTGCCAGAATAAAATAAAAAGGCACCGCTCAATCCCAATAAAAAATACACAGCGCGAACCAGGTCACCACCGTAGCTACCAAAATGCAATGCAAAAAAAGTTGTTGTGGTTAATCCCCACGAGTTGGCTTTGGTGGGTAGCATGCTGCTATCAAGAATTTTTCCGGTATAGGGATTCAGAATTAAATAAGCCGTTTGCGGGCCTTGCAAAATATAGCGCGGGCTTTTTAACGCAGCGCGTACACGGGGTGTTTTTGTATCAACACCCATAAATAATAATTCTTCTGTGGTGAACTCCGGGGCTTCTTGCTGGATGCGCGCCAGCAATTCTGTCACTGGCAATAGCTGTTGGTATTCGTAAGTCTCAGGTGCTGCAGCTGGTCGCGAAAACATAGGCGTATCGCGATAAACAACTTGTTGCAATGCACCGTAAAACTGATCGTGGAAAGCAAATATAATAACGGTGAGGCTAATCACCAGATGATAGGGCAGGCTCGCAATGCCGATGATGTTGTGTGCATCCAGCCAAAAACGCTTGCGATTTTTCCCGGTGCGCAAGGCTAAAAAATCTTTGGTTAATGTTGGCAGCAACAAAATCAAACCTGACACCAATGCAAGGAAATATAAAACCGCTGCCACGCCCATGACATAGGTTCCAATATATTCACCGTCGATAAAACCGGGAATCCCGGCAGTTCGGTGCAGCATATCAATGAGTTCGGCAAGCAAACCCGGTGTTACTTTTTCGACAACAAGTGTGTTGTCGTGATTGAGCGTTGCTTGCCATTGGGTTGCGGAAAGATCTAATTCGCGGCTACGTCCGCCATCGCTCCAGGTAACAGGTGCTGTAATATTTTCATGGTGCGCAAGATGCACTGAAAATTCTGTACGCGCCGCTGGTTGTGTTGCGAGTACATCCATCACTAATTGGTTCAATTGCGTTGTTTCAACAAATGCCAGACGATGGGTTGGCGGACTAACCCAACGCTCCAGGGGTTGTTTGAACATGGTCAGCGCGCCTGCAAAAAATCCGATAAAAAGCAGCGTGCCTGCGGTAATGCCAACCCAGGTATGGAGCGTTTGGTAAACACGTAAAATATCGCTACGGATTTTCATGCTGTAAAAAATCCATTGAGTGAAAATAATGTCAGGTAAGCCGCAATATTGGCGAATCCAAAAACCAGGAGAGCTTGCAAGCCTGTGCGAAATAAATATACAAGGCTGAAAAATAGCATCCACAGTGGAGCAATCATCCACATTACAAATTGAGTTTTGTTTGCCGCGCTGATACCACCTGGACCTACCCAGGCGAAAATACCGCTGAGCGCAAATGCCAGCGTAAAACCCAGCACTGATCCTGCAAGACTTTTTGTCCACCATGCAGGTTGGATGAGGTTGTTTTTGTTAGTGGCCATTCTGTGTTCCTATCTTTTTGTTAGTGCTCATTGGCATTTGATTTTTTAACAGTGAAAGAAAAGGCAATAGACTTAACAACAACATAAAAATAACGCAGATGGAAAACAGCGTGGTTCCCAAGCTAAACAAGCGAAGTCCGTAGATAAATCCTGCCATTAATATCGCCAGGGCGATAAACCGGAAATAGCTTGGCAAGGACTTTCTTTGCCAGCGTTGATGCTTAAGACTGAGGAAAAAAATAAGGGCAGACGTAGCAATCAAAACGAAAAATAAAATACTCATGATTGCACCTGGATTGAATTCGCTGTTGTAAGCGATACATTTTGTCTGGTTGTTTTTTGCTGTTTAAAAAATGATTTGCTCAGGCAGATATAACCCAGGGGTACAAAAAATATTGCTAATACCGTTGCGGTAATAACGCCGCCCAGCACACTAATACCAATAGCATTTTGCGCCGCTGCACCGGGGCCTTGTGCAAATACCAGTGGCAAAACACCGGCACCAAATGCCAGCGATGTCATGAGTATGGGGCGTAAGCGTTGGCTTGCGGCGTGTAGGACGGCGGCTGATTTATCAGTGCCTTGCGCTACTGATGTCTCCGCAAACTCCACAATTAAAATGGCATTCTTTGCAGACAACGCCATGGTAGTAAGCATGCCTACCTGGAAAAAAATATCGCGGTTAAGTCCTATTAATATGGCTGCTGTAACGGCTCCTGCTATTCCCAGTGGAATTACCAATAAAACAGAAAATGGAATCGCCCAACTTTCATAGAGCGCCGCAAGACAAAGGAAAACAAACACAATAGAAATGGCATACAACAGCGGCGCTTGTCCGCTGGAAATTTTTTCCTGGTATGAGAGACCGCTCCATTGGTATTGCGTATCGGTAATGGTATTGGCTTGTTTTTCAACTTCATCCATGACAATACCCGAGCCAATATCCGGTAAACCGGCGCCCATAATCTGGATGGCAGGCAAGCCATTAAATCGACGCAGTTGTGTCGGTCCTGAATCCCAATGGTGACTTGCGATAGCAGCGAAAGGTGTCATTGCTCCGTTGCTGCCGCGCACAAACCATTCATTAATATCATCGGGCGATGATCTGTATTCTGCATCGGCCTGCACCATCACTTTTTTGATGCGACCCTGATGAATAAAATCATTCACATACACACCGCCCCAGGCGGCGTTCAAGGTATTGTTGACATCATTTAAATCCAACCCCAGGGCAACCGCTTTGGTTTGGTCTATATCAATGCGCAGTTGCGGGCTGGGCGAATTTCCCTCTGCATCGACGTATTGGATCTTGGAATTGTTACCCAAATTTTCCGTCAGCGCGAGCGCCGCTTCAGCAAGCCGCGTATGGCCAATACCTGCAATATCTTGCAACCATAATTCGAATCCGCTGGCCTCGCCCAATCCATCAATCGGTGGAAGTACCATGGCAAATACTTTTGCATCGCGCAGGGTGTTTAAGGCTTGGGTCGCACGTTGTGCAATTGCGTGCGCATTCTGTTCTTCACTTTTGCGTTCCGACCAATCTTTCAATGCGACGAAGGCGACACCGGCATTTTGTCCTGAGCCACTAAAACTAAAACCCGAAAGCGTATAAATATTGTCAACAACTGCTTTTTCCTGGGTCAGGAAATAGTGTTCGATATCTTTGACAACCTTTGCAGTCCTGGCGTAAGTAGCACCTTGTGGCAGGCTATAGCGAACCATTACAGTGCCTTGGTCTTCCTCTGGAATAAATGCTGTGGGTAAACGCGAATAACCCAGGCACACGCATAAAATTATTGCGGCGTAAATAACAATAAATCTAAATGGTCGCGCGAATATTATTGCAATGATGTATTGGTATTTTTGCAGTAAACGTGAAAAATAATGATTAAATTTGTTGGCGAAAACTGAATTATTGATTGGAATAAGCTCAGCATCTTTTTTTAATAATGCGACGCAAAGTGCAGGCGTTAAAGTGAGGGCTACCAATGCTGACAACACCATTGATGCAACCAGCGTAATTGAAAATTGTCGATAGATTGCACCTACGGAGCCCGGAAAAAACGCCATCGGCAAAAAGAATGCGCCGAGTACCAGGGTGATGCCGATCAATGCACTGGTGATTTCGCGCATTGATTGTCGTGTAGCCGTTTTTGCATCGACATTTTTTTCAGCCATGATGCGCTGTGTGTTTTCCACTACCACAATTGCATCATCAACCAAAAGTCCAATCGCCAAGACCATGCCAAATAATGTCAGCGTATTAATGGAGAAACCCAATACGGCTAACACGCCAAAGGTGCCAAGTAATACTACCGGCACTGTAATCGCAGGAATTAACGTAGTGCGCCAGTTTTGTAAAAACAACAGCATCACCAACACAACCAGGACAACCGCTTCCACCAAGGTTTTTACAACATCATGGATTGAGCGTTTAACAAAACGTGTTGCATCTTCGGGATAAACAACATCAATGCCGCCAGGAAAAGTTCGCGAAAGTTGTTGTATCCGCGCCTTAACATTTTTTGCGGTATCCAGCGCGTTGGCCCCAGGGGCCAACATAATGGCAAGGCCGGAAGCGGGCAGGCCATTTAAACGCGATGTTGTGCTGTAATTTTCGTTACCAATTTCAACCCTTGCTACATCACCCAGGCGAACTACACCGCCGTCAGCGCGCGCCTTGATAACAATATTGCGAAATTCTTCCGGCGTTTTTAAGCGTGATAGTGCGGTGACTGTGACATTTAATTGTTGTTCCCCGGTTGATGGACGCGCACCAAGTTCACCCACAGGCACTTCAGTATTTTGTGTTTCAATTGCATTGATAATATCGCCCGGTATTAAACCGAAACTGTTCAGTTTGTGCGGTTGTAACCAAATACGCATGGCATAAGGTGAACCAAAAGCCCGCACGGTGCCAACGCCGGGTTCGCGGCTTAACGAATCTATGATGTGATTATTCATCCAGTCAGCAATATCAGTATCACTGCGCTTGCTGCTTTTATCGTAAAAAACAGCCACCATTAAAAAACTGTTTTGCAATGTGGTGACATTCAAACCATTTTGTTGCACTGCACGTGGCAACCGATAACTCATTTGGTTAACTTTATTCTGCACTTGTAATTGTGCAGCATCGGGATCTGTACCTTGTTGAAACGCAAGCAGGATTTCCGCCTCGCCGGAGGAACTACTGGTGGATGTGAAATATAATAAATTGTGTATTCCCTTGAGTTCCTGTTCGAGAATTTGCGTCACACTGTTTTCAATAACGTTTGCCGTTGCGCCCGGATAAACAGTGGCCACGCGCACCATAGGCGGTGCTATATCGGGATATTGCGAAACGGGCAGGGAGCGCAAACACATCAGGCCAAATAACATAATGGCGATGGCCAATATCCACGCGAAAATAGGATGTGAAATAAAAAATCGCGAAACCATGATCAAGGTTTCCCTTGCGGTTGTGCTGGCGATGTTTGCACCAATGCAAGTGCTGATTGTTTGTTCCAATCAACGGGCGATACTTTAAGCCCGGGTTTAATCCGCAAAAGTCCTTCGACAATAATACGTTCACCCACTGTTAATCCTTCACTCACAATCCAGTGGTTACCCTGATTGCCCATCACGTCAACAACGCGTTGTTCAGCTTGCTGTTGTGAATTCAATACCCAGGCTATAGGTTGATTTTTTTCGTCGTAACTAATAGCTTGTTGCGGAACGAGCAATGCATTAGGTACAACTGCTTGTTCAACTTTCGCGCGCACAAACATGCCGGGTAATAACAAACCCTCTGGATTTGGAAATTGAGCACGTAGCGCGACCATTCCCGTTTCACTATCAACACTGCTGTCAATAAATTTCAACACACCAGCGTGTTGATAAACTTGGCCGCTCTCCAATATCACACTAACGCCAGTATGATCCTGATGTAATTCCAGTAACTTACGTTGTGTGAGTTGCTCGCTGGATTGGACTATATCGACATACACTGAATCGAGTTGCTGGATTTTTGCCAATGCATTGGTTTGTTCAGCAGAGACAAGTGCGCCTTCAGTTACAAGTGATCGCCCAATGCGACCACTGATAGGCGCGCGTATACGTGTGCGTTCCCAATCAATCGTGGCTTTTTGTAATGCCGCTTCATTGGCGGCAACTTGTGCGAGGCCTTGTTGATAATTTGCCGACGCAGTCTCCATATCGTGACGACTGATATTATTGGTTTGTATCAACTTCTGGTAACGCTCGGAAATTAATTGCAAATTAACCAGGCTGGCTTTTGCAATCGCAAGATTGGCTTTGGCTTGTGCAACCTGTGCTGCATAACTGGCGTCATTAATGTGGAACAACACATCTCCAGCTTTAATATTGCTGCCTTCTTCAAATAATCGCTTTTCAATAATGCCCGCGACTTGTGGGCGTACATCGGCGACACGTAAGGCAGATACACGTCCCGTTAATTCTGTTTGCAACGAAATTTTTTGCGCAGCCAATGTAATCACTGCAACTTCCGGTGCCGGATCTTGCGCGAAGGGTTCCTTATTTTCAGAACATGCTGCAAGCAAAACCATTGCAACTATGGCCAAAAAACGCGAACAGAAAATAATGCAATGCGAATGAATATTCATACAGCTAATTTTTTAAAGTCTCGTATTTTTAAAGATGTAATTGATTTAAATCGCTATTATTTAAGCCGCTAGCGTTGCACCGCCATCGACCACTATGTCCTGCATGGTTATATGGCTTGCAAGATCGGATGCGAGGAATAAAACCGTATTGGCAATTTCTTCGGCGGTCGCAATTTTTTTAAGGGGAATGCCCAATTTAAATTGTTCTGGTAAACCGGCGATGGTGCGATTAAACGCAGTTTGGTCACGCAACATGGAGCGCAACATGGGAGTGTCGGTGGAGCCGGGGGATACCAGATTGCAACGCACACCGAAAGGCGCAAGCTCAAGCGCTGCGCAATGGCTCAAGCTCACCAGCGCCGCTTTGGATGCACAATAAGCGCCCATATTAATTCGCGGTACGTGTGCAGCGTTGGATGCAATATTGACAATGCAACCTTTCGCCTGTTGTTTGAAATGCGGCATCAACGTTCGTAATAAATAAAAAACGCCACTCACATTTACATCAAAACAATCTTGCCAGTCGTTGGTACTGGTTTCATCCAGTGCGCCTAATCGTAAAACACCAGCGGCATTGACTAAAATATCCAGCTGCGGATTTTCAGTGATTAATTGGTTTATCACAGACGGCATAGATTTATGCTCGGTAATATCCATGCGAATTTTCCTGAAGGTTAATTCAGATGGATTAACATCGTCAGCAAAGTAGCGATCAAATCCAATCACTTCTGCACCTAATGCGCAAAAGTGTTGGGCAATTTGGTGGCCAATTCCCTGGCCTGCTCCAGTTATCCAAACTCGTTTTCCCGCAAAATTTAATTGCGGTTTATTCATGGGATTATTCAGGTTCATGCGGCTTTTTTCTGTTGCAGTTTTTGTTCAATAAGAGCCCACCAGCCGTTAATAGACGGTGCGCGCGCCAATTCTTCAAACTGAATCTTTATGCCCAATTTTTCCCATTTGGCAATCAAACCCATAACGCGCACAGAATCCAAACCGTAATCGATAAGATTGTCGTCGGGGGATAAATCGTGAGCATCCTCATCAATGCATTGCAATAATTCTTGCGTCAGCCATTCGCGTGAAATTTCATTGGGCTTTTTATTTAGAACTTGATCGGTAGTCACCACCGCACCGCAACGGCCTGCAACAAAATTAAGTGCCATGCGATGTTCGGTTTCCGTAAAATCGGCAACAGCATCGGCCACCATGAAGGGTTTTATATCGCGCATAAATGCATCCAGTGCGGTTGTCATACAACCGATATGCGCGTAGACACCCACAATAATCAACTGGTCGCGTTGCCAGCTCTGCATAAGCTCCTGGAAATTGGATTTTTGAAATGCGCTGTAGCGCCATTTCACCAATATGGTGTCGTCCGCATCAGGTGCAAGTTCTGATACAACGGCTTTAAGTTTTGGATCAGCAGCGGTCAGGCCTGGGCCCCACATATCATTCAACAAGGCGCGCTCTTGCGCTGTTTGTTGCGACGGTTGGGCGGTGTAAACCACGGGAATGCCAGCAGATTTTGCCCAGTGGCGAATAGCAAGGATATTGGCAACCAAATTTTTTACCAATGGATTATTCTCGCCATAAAAACGTAAAAAATAATCTTGCATATCGTGTATCAACAAAACAGCGCGTGAAGTATCAACTTCCCATTTAACGCGGTTGGTTGGCAGCTCTTCAACGGTTGGTAATGCATAAGAATTAATAGCGGGGATAGACATAAAATTTCCTTAACATTTTTCAGCCGAATATTCGGCCTCTAATAATTCACGCAGTTTGCGTTTGTCAGTTTTACCCACGGCGGTCAGGGGTAATTTTTCGATGAATTGAAATCGATCTGGCAATTTAAAATCTGCAATACCTTGTTCACGTAAATATTTACGCAGTGCAACAGGGCGGATAGACGAATCCTTAGCCACAATACACGCACAACTTTTTTCACCCAGTGTTTCATCGGGAATAGAAATTAATGCAGCCTGGATAACCAGCGGGTGCTTGAGTAAAATATTTTCAATTTCTTCTGATGCGATTTTTTCACCGCCGCGATTAATCTGGTCTTTTACCCGGCCTACAACCCGTAAATAACCGTCGGGTGTTTTCTGCACCACATCACCAGAGCAATAAAATCCGTCGCTATCAATCACTTTTGCATTGTGTTTAGCGGCCTGGTAATAACCGCGAAACGTGTAGGGCCCACGAGTCAATAAAATACCTGGTTCGTCGTGTGCGACTTCATCGCCAAATTCATCAACCAAACGTATTTCATCATCCGGGCTCATGGGGCAGCCTTGCGTGGTAAATATTTTTTCATCGTTGTCATTGAGGCGGGTGTAATTGACCAATCCTTCGGCCATGCCAAATACCTGTTGTAATTGGCAGCCCAATTCCGCGGGAACCCGGCGCGCAAGCGCTTCGGCGAAACTCGCTCCGCCGACTTGCAAAAGTGTGAGTGACTGCAATTGTTGTTTGCGATCGGTGGCAGCTTGCAACCACAAAATGACGGCTGAAGGCACGAGAGCCGCCATAGTCACTTTGTGTTGTTCAATTAATGCAAAGCACGCGATGGGTTCAGGATTATTGGCAAGAACAACCGTACCGCCCGCGTAAAAAACGCCCAGCGCACCGGGCGAACTTAAGGGGAAATTGTGCGCGCAAGGTAATGCGCAAAGATAACGTGTCGCTGGTGTAAGCTCACAAATATCCGCGCTGCGACGAACGCTGTAATAGTAATCATTGTGCGTGCGCGGAATTAATTTTGGCGTTCCTGTGCTACCACCGGATAATTGAAAAAACGCGACTTCATCAGCGGGCGAAGCGTGCGGTTTGTTATCGATAGAATTTGCTAACAGGTTTGAAAATGCTTCGCCGTAATTGGTTTCTCCCAATACGACGCAGGATTTTATATCGGGCGAAATTTCACTTAATGTTTGCGCAAAAACGCCATCGCTAAATAATGGATGAGATGAAGATACAACTAACAAACTCGGTTGCAGTTGTTGCGCGTAGGCAGAAAGTTCCAGGCGCTGATGACTAAATAATGCATTAACAGGGGCGACGCCTATTTTTAATAGCGCAAAAAATACGATATAAAATTCTGCCACATTGGGTAATTGCACCAATGCGGTATTTCCGGAACGCAAACCTTGTTGCAGCAATCCCTGCGCGAATCTACCGGATAACAAATCCAGCTGCCGATAACTGAATTGCCTGTCGCCACAAATAATCGCAATGGCTTCAGGATTGGCTTCACATTGGCGCTGCAAAATATCGGTCAGCGGTATATCCAACCAATAACCTTTTTCACGATATTTTTTTGCAAAACTTTCTGGCCAGGCAGAGAAAGGAATCATTCCGCACTCTCCAACATAGTCTCCGCCACAGGTTCGCTGACAGTTTGGCGCGGCAGCTCAGCGCCCAGGGCATTTAGCATGGTTTGCAATTTTGCCTGGGTTTCTGCCCACTCCGATTCGGGACAGGAATCTTCCACAATGCCTGCGCCCGCAAATAATTGGATATGGTTCTTACGAATTAATCCGCAACGGATTGTCACCGCCCATTCGCCATTGCCTTCACCGTCACACCAACCCACCATGCCGGTGAATAGGCCGCGCTCAAAAGGTTCTACCAGATTAATCAGCTTGCGAGCCAAGGCCGTTGGTTGGCCGCAAACAGCAGGTGTTGGATGCAATTTGCAAGCGACCTGCAATGACGTCATGGATGTATCTATCAGGTCGCCATTAATGGGTGTTGATAAATGCCACATCGCCTGTGTGCTCATCAACGAAGGTACATCGGGAATATCCAGGCGTTCGCACAGAGGACTCAATACTTGGCGGATGTCATCAATCACTAATTGATGCTCGTAAGCATCTTTATCGGATTGCAATAAATTTTCACTGATGTTGCGATCAATATTGGGATCAGGGTTGCGTTTTGCAGAACCCGCCAATGGATTGGAATAAATAACATTTCCTTGTTTGCGAACCAATAATTCAGGGCTCGCGCCTATCAATTCGGCCCCGTTCGCGAGTGGGATGCGGAAATGGAATCCCGATGGGTTTTGTGCAACGAGACGATTGAATATGGGATTTACATCAACCGTTTCTGCTAATTCAACATCCAGGATGCGCGACAAAACGGCTTTGCGAATATCGCTAAGTTGGAAATTGGCGATGGCTTGTTGTACTGCTTGTTTGAATCGAGCTTCGCCCGGCAAGCTGTGCGAACGAATAATTTTTAATATTTGTTTTGCATCCTTAATCGATTGTTCACGCGCTTGTGTTCGTGAAAAAAACTCATAACTTTTTGGTATCGCCAAACTGACTGGCTGGCTTAAATCGAAAGGAATAGCCCCTATCACAATAGGGTTAGCGATGCCTTGTGCTCGTGCCCGATCCAGCGCTTCGCCAATTTTTTTCTGGAAGAGTTCATCGCCATTTCCCTTTGGGTCAACAGGAGAGTCTATGCGCTCAATAATTCCCGTCGTTTTTATGGAACGATAAGTCGAAGAGAATAAAAATTGCGTTTGAGCTGATTCGGAAGAACCGTAGCCTGAAAAATCTTTTTTGCCTGGCAGTGAAGTATTCATTGCGCCACCTATACTGTTTTAAATGTAAATGATAATCCTTATCATTTGTAAATTATCATCATATTTCAGTAAGATCAACAAAAAATTTAATAAATTCAGTAGTTTGTCGCGTAACTCTTCTGGTTATTTATCTGTTGTCGCTCTATTGGTGGCGATGGACAGCAAGGAAGAGCCCGATTCATTAAAAAGCCGCCAAGCTTGGCCAGAGCCAAGGATTGGCGGCGAGGGGAGGTTAGAATTGATAGGTCAAGCTTGCGTAGTAGTTGCGACGTAATTCGCTGCTTACAAAGTTTTCGCTTTTCTTGTCCAGGTTTACATCGGTCAGGTTTTTAACACCAATTCTTCCGGTCAGGGATGCGTTGAAATCTGCTGAAAATGTTAAATCCACGCGTGTATAACTGGGTAAGTTTTGTCCTTCGTAATATTGCTTGCCAGTGTAGTGGGCGGCGAGTGATGTGCGAATGATAGTGGTTGGTTTCCAATCCAGGCTGATATGCGCGGCATTATCGGGACGGTTTTCCAATTTGGTTTTTAATCCATCGCCATCAGTTGCTTCTGTTTTTAAGTGGGTGAAATTTCCGTTAATTGAAAATTCACGATTGATATCTACGCCAGCTTGCAGTTCAACACCGCTGGTTTTGGCGGTGGCAACGTTTACCCATTCACGCGATAAAGCAACGCTGTCGTAGTAGGCGATAATCATATCGTCGACATCGTTTTTAAAGGCGACCAGGCTAAGGTTCCAGTTCTTTTTATGGATTTCAAAACCGGCTTCATAGTTGGTGCTGGTTTCGGGTTTCAAATTTGGATTGCCGGATAAATAACAATTACCGCCGCAACTCACAACACGATATTGTTCGCTGAGTTGATAAGCATCAGGCGCTTTGAAAGCATCGCTCACACCTCCTTTGAAGGTTAATGCGGGAGTGCTCTGGTAGGTAAAATAAACTTTCGGGGTAAAGTGATCGCCGAACACTTCATGATCGTCAACGCGGCCACCGAGGGTTACTTTAAATTTATCTGTCAGGCTAATTTCATCCTGGGCAAATGCAGCGATATTGCTGGTAGAAATTTCTCCGGTTTCCAAATAGGTTGCGGCGTCTTCAATTTTTTGGTCGCGATAATCCAGGCCTGCAATCAGATTGTTGATGCCCAGTTCAGCGTTGCCATAAATTTTTGCGTAGGTATTTTTTTCCTTAAGGTTACGTTGTTGTGGTGTGTCATAGGCCGTATTGAAATCATCGATGTCAGCATTTTCCTGTTTAACGTATGCCGTTGATGTGCCCCAATCCCAAATGCCTGTGTGCGTCAAACCAAAACTTGTACGCGTAATTTCCTGCTCACGATAATCAATCGCGGTGTAATCCCAATCCGGGTAATAAGCGTAGCGGTAAAGGCTGTGTGGGCGTTTGTCGTGGTTATAACTTAAATCCACATCCAATTTTTGTACGTCGGATAATTTAAAACTGGTAGTGGTTACCAAATTCTCGGATTGTTTTTCTTCAAGGCGAGCTGGATGGGTAATATCGTCAGAGGATGTGACATACCAGGGATCGCGATCATAAATTTCGCCGCTGATGGCAAGGCTGATGTTATCGGTGATTGCCCCTGAAGTTGATCCGCCCAGGCGGCGTTGATTGCCTTCATCGCCTGCATCAATCGTCCTGTATTCAGCGGTGATATTGCCTGTCCACTCTTTGGAAGGTTGTTTGGTAATGATGTTAATAACACCACCGATAGCATCAGAGCCGTAGAGTGCTGCCATAGGCCCACGCACAATTTCCACTCTATCAATGCTGCTCAGGGGTACAGAACTAAAATCAAAATCACCTCCACGCCAGAGCGCGCCAGATGAAGAAACGCGTTTTCCATCCACCAGGATAAGCGTGTAGCGACCACCCAGACCACGGATTTGGATTTCGTCGCGCCCGGTGTTATCGGTTTGGTTATTGACGCCCACTGTCTCGCGCAATAAATCCGCTAAACCGTTAACAGAAGATTTAGCGATATCCTCTGCGGTTACCACGGTGGTGAAAGCGGGGGAGGTTGTAGAGTCTTGTTCAATGAGCGAGGCGCTTACGACAAAAGTGGCCAAACGAGGCGTTTCTTCCGCAAAGGCGGGTAATGCGGCACAAAGAGCGAGGGTTAAAGCATTTTTTCTAGCGTTCACTTTTTCATCCTTTTGAATTAAAATAAAATATCAAATATAAATGATAATTGTTTTCAATTGCAATAGTGTGTCATCTAAATATCTGTTTTTAATGCTTAATGACCATGGGTTTTCCCTTATGGCTTGAAGCTAAAAATGGGGTTTGGAAGGAGTTTCAGGAGGATTGCTGTTGCTAATGACATCTAACCCGTTAGGGGGGAATTAACCTACTGTTCGCAGATTGCTTTCAAATCGCTAGATTAAAAACATACTGTTAAATATAAAAATACAATGAGTTTTATTAAGCGGGAGGGGATTATCAATTTGTTTGATGGCAAATTTTCAATTTACTGTTGCCGCTTCAATTGTTGAATATTCAGATGAGTTTAATTAATCTGCTAAATATTGATTTTCACTCGAATCTCAATAATGCCGTTAGGAAGTAGGGTTGTGAGTTCCTTTGTATTAATGGAAATATTTTTTGATGGATTTAACTATTGCTATCAGTGTGTTCCGTATGGTTCTTGAAATAGGGGGTCGGATCTATACGATCAAATTTTAATTCGATTACCGTTATATCCTTACCATCTTTATTTTCCTTATGGATAGACTCTACAGTGAATACCGGTGATCCTCTGTCAGATTTGACATCCAAACCATTACGCATTTCATCACCAACATCAGGGTGAGAGCCATCAACAAAGCTAAAAGATTGTGCAACAGGCACAATAATTTCTTGTTGTAACAGTTTGTCTCTATCCAAATAGCGCAATTCACAACTTTTCCAGTTCATAAATATTTCCCGGTTCATTTTTATTAAACAATACTCAGCTGTCAACGCACTGTCGGTACGTTACATAACCTTTTTCTCAAAATATTAGGATTTAATAGGAAAATGTTTTTTTAGGCGATAATCAGGGATGTTATTTTGTTAAGCAACTAGTTTGCTACTGCGGAGAAATTTCTCGATCCTTTAACGATTTAGTTGTCGATTTAGACGCATCTTCATTTAAAATCGCAGTAATACGTTTTTGCTTTTCACATGGCGAAAGCGTGCCTGGAAGTTTGTTAATTTGATCAAGCTTTTCCCTGGCTTCATCAGGATTTTGCTTTTTATCAATTGCAGTTTGCAATGCTGATTTAAATGCATTAATTCGATTTTCGCATACTTGCTGCGAATCGGCAGCTACTGGTGTATCTGCATAGGCTAATGAAATAGGTGCTAATAAAACCATTGATAGGAAAATTTGTTGTTTCATGTGAATGGCCTCCCTAAATTCATCTAAAGTATCCTAATTATATTTATCGTCGTCCTCGCGTTCTGTGCTTAAGCGAACATTGAAGGGCTGTTGATAGTTTACGTAAACTATCAACAGCTGCGAATAGGTAAAATAAATGTAGCAGGCAGCGAATTTAGGGAGCAATATTGCTTGCACACGTTAGTATGATTATGGCGATGATCACCAATCAAATATAATTATTATTGATTCAAATGAAGCCATTAAAAATAATTACACGGTTAACTATAATTATAAATGTTGACTAAGCCTCTCGCTTAATGCCCGGCGGTACGTGAGAAGTGCAGGAATACTACCCAGCAACAACGCTAATAAAATTACGCCGGTTGCCGCTAGTGGTGTATAAGTCTGGATAGGATTTACGGAGACAAATAATCCAAATTGCTGCGCTAAATAATGCTGGCTAAACGTTAAACCTAATGCTAAAACTCCAGTACCCAGAAGCAATGCCAAGAGGGTAATAATGAGAATTTCTAATTCAACTAACAAGAATAAATAAAACGCACTTGCACCTAATGATCGCAAGATCGCAATTTCCCGCTGGCGTTCATTCATTGCAGAAAGAAAGCTGGTCATCATTCCCATGAGTGCTGCAATCAAAACAAAAATTGAAATCAATACCAGTAAATTTTCGACCATGGCGAGCATAGACCAAAGTTCCGTTAGTGCTACACCGGGGAGAATGGCGAGTAGGGGTTCTTCTGCGTATTCATTGATTTGGCGCTGCACAGAAAATGTTTTGGTGCGCGATTTTAATCCCACCAGGATCGCTGTTACGGCTGTGGGGGTTAAATCAAATTTAAGTGATTCTTCGGCAGAAATTTTATGACCAGGTGACTGTACTCCACCTTGCCAGTCCAAATGAATGGCCTCAATAGCGGCGAGGCTGATATGCACAGTGCGATCAACGGGTGTTCCGGTTGCTTGCAGAATGCCCACTACAGTAAAAGGTTTGTCGCTGTGTTTTGATAAAGTGATATCGCCGCTACCGTGGGCAATGATAATTTTATCACCCAATTTATAATTGAGTTTTTTGGCAACTTCCGCACCTAATACCGCATCATAAACGCCTTCAAACTTTTTTCCTTGGACAAAGGCTAAGGATTGATGTTGACCGAATTGATAATGTGAAAAATAAACTTCATTTGTTCCCAAAACCCGATAGCCGCGATGGGAATCGCCTAACGAAAGGGGAATTAGCCAGTCAACTGCAGAATGACGGGCAAGTTCCTGATAAGTTTGCCAACTAATATTATTCGTTGCGTTGCCAATATGAAATACAGAGTAGAGCAATAAATTAATCGAACCGGAACGCGCACCTACAATTAAATCAGTGCCAGATAATGTTTTGCTAAAGCTCTCTTTCGCCTGGTTGCGTAAATGATCAATCCCAAGTACCAATGCAATGCTAATACTTAATGCAAGCAGTGTTAGTAAAACAGTTGTACGTCGATTCAAAACGCTCAGCCGCGCTATTTTTATCAACATTGTTTTATCTCCTTTTCGTTTTCGGAGATACATAAGCAATTTATGTCCAATGAGCGATCAAAGAAATGGCTTAATGATTTATCGTGGCTGACAAAGACAATGGTTGAGCGACTGGTTTCTGCGCTTTTAAATAATAAATCCATAAATGTATCGCGATTATCTGTATCCAGCGCTGATGTTGGTTCATCAGCAATAATAATTTCAGGAGCATTAATCAGTGCTCGCGCAACTGCAACCCGTTGTTGCTGTCCCACACTCAAGTGTTGTGCTTTTCTATGGGTCAGTTCATTCAAACCTAGCGAGGAAATAAGTTCTTGTGCTTTTTGCTTGGCTTCTTGTTTAGGTTGTTTTGAAAACTCTGCCTTCAATAATAAATTGTCCAATACGCTTAAATAAGGAATTAAATTAAATTGCTGGAAAATAATGCCCATATGTTGTGCGCGAAATTGATCCCGCTTCCGGGCTGATAACTCTGTTAATGCTTGCCCCAGGATTTCTACTTTTCCCTGTTGTGATGTATTGATGCCGGATAAAATATTTAACAATGTACTTTTACCTGAGCCAGATGGGCCGTAAAGAAAAACACGTTCGTTTTTTTCGATGCAGAGATTGTCAATATTTAATAAAGGTGGATTGGTTTTGTGCCAGCTAAATTTTACATTTTGTAAAAAAATGGCTGGAAAACTATTTTTGATTTGTTCCATAATGTAGCTCAAAAATTCATATCGTTAAGTAGTGATTCTATGAAAAAATATCTTGCGATTTATGCATTACTATTTGGTGCGATATCTGCATTTCCCATCCATGCCAAAGAAAATACTCCATCGCTAATCAGTAATAAATCCATTCCCCCGCGTGATGTTGAGTGGATAGATTTAATGCCTGCTGAAGATTTAAAATTACTGGAATCCATGAAGCCGGTTGATCACAGTACATTAAGCCAAAAGGAACTGGCTAATGACAAACCCATCAAAAATAACTCATTGCGACAACCTGGCAAAAATTCGGATAACTCCAGAGTTAGCAAATTTGAAAACTCAGGTTCTGGTACAGAATCGACTAAAAAATCCAATGGGCAAGCCAAAGCCAGAACGTGGAAAGATGCCCTTGTTTCTACCAGGGTTAGGCCTGAATTTAACAATGTAAAGATTAAACTCGCTGGATTCATTGTTCCATTGGAATATGATGTTGGCCAGCTGGTAAAAAACTTTTTTTTCGTACCTTATTTTGGTGCCTGCATTCATGTGCCACCACCTCCGCCCAACCAAATTATTTATGTTCGATTGTCGAAGGGTTTAAAGCTACATGATATTTATACTCCATATACGGTTACCGGTATTTTGCATGTCGAAACGATTGAAAAGGAGCTTGGTGTGTCTTCCTACAGTCTCGATGCCGATAGTGTCGTGGTTTATAAAGAGGAGTGACTTCTCTATTCCATGGTTAACAGTATATCTATAGGTGTTAAGCTCAGGGCCCCTTGTTTATTGCCAGTTATCCAATTTGCGTTAATTTTTTGTAAGTGTGGAAAAATTTTAAAAACACCCACAGAAAATGCTTTCAAGCCGGGTGAATTTTTACAAGTCCATTCATAGCTGATATCAATGTCTGCATGGGCATTGGTTTCGGTCTGTTTATTTAACAACGCAGTTTCAATTTCGCCTTTATTTAGCGCGCATTGGGCATTTTCTGGAATCAAAAATAAAGTGTGCGGTTTTTGTAATTGTTGCAAAACGTGAATTAATTTTTCCTGATCTTGCTCTGTGGCCGCGGCGTGCTCAAAACCTACGGCGTCCATGCCTGGAATGCTCATGGTGATATATAACTGATCTTTTTCCAAAATCACGTTCATTGATGCGGCACCGTGTACATGCGCACCCAACTGCCTGTGATTTGAGTTTTCAGGTTGTTTTTTATCTTTATTTTCTTTTTTACCTTCGCTTTCTTTTTTACCTTCATTTTCTTTTTGAGTTATGGTGGATTTTATAATGACCAGTGAATTGATGTGCTCATCAACAGGAATAGGTGTTGATGTTTGTTTACTGCACGCTACCGTAAGTAAAACAACGAGAGCGAGTGCTAAATAATGCGCGTTATTCATTGTTAAATGTCTTCTGTTGTCCAGCTGGGAAAAGGGTCGGGCAATGCTTTCCAGTAGGCTTGTCCGGCTAACATTTCTTCATCGGTTAATAAACAGGTATCTAGTTGCGCAATAAAAAGTTCCTTTTGCATACCTCGTCCGATAAACACTAATTCCTGGCGCATATCGCCAAAAGGTTCAACCCATTTAGTCATAATATAATTTATGTATTCTTCGTCGTCCGGCCATTGTTCTGTGGGAACTGCTTTCCAGAACATGCCTGCTGCTCCATGTTGGGCTACACCGCCAGCCTGGCTCCATTGGCCTGCAAATTGTGGGCGGCTTGCGAGCCAAAAAAATCCTTTTGAACGCAATAGTTTTCCACTTATCTCGGGGTTCGCAAAAAAATCATGGATTTTTTGTGGATGGAAAGGCCGGCGTGCACGATAAACAAAGCTGCTAATACCATATTCTTCAGTTTCCGGAACATGTTCACCACGTAATTGCTTCAACCAGCCGGGAGATTGCTGTGCTTTTTCAAAATTAAATTTTTGTGTGTTCAGTACTTTGTCGAGTGGTACATTTCCTTTCACCATCGGAATAATTTCAGCCGTAGCATTAAGTTGTCGCAATACGGCTCGTAATTCATTTAATTTTTCGTCACTGATGAGGTCTGTTTTGCTGATTAATAACACATCGCAGAATTCGATTTGATCAATCAACAAATCTGCCACATTTCTATTGTCATCTTCACCTAAAAATTCGCCGGTTTCTTGCAGAGAAAAAGCCTCATAATAATCATCCAGGAAATTAGCACCATCAACAACGGTTACCATGGTGTCCAGGCGTGCAATTTGTGACAGGCTCTTACCGTCTTCATCTTCAAAGGTGAAAGTTTCTGCGATAGGGAGGGGTTCTGATATGCCGGTGGATTCAATGACCAGATAATCAAAACGATCAGCGTGTGCCAAACGATTAATTTCAACCAGCAGATCTTCACGTAAGGTGCAGCATATGCAGCCGTTGCTCATTTCAACCAGTTTTTCTTCGGCGCGATTAAGTTCGACATCATGGAGAACCTTATCGGCGTCGATATTAACTTCGCTCATATCGTTAACAATGACAGCGACGCGCAACTGCTCACGATTATTCAGGATGTGGCTCAATAAGGTTGTTTTGCCGGCACCCAGGAATCCGGAAAGTACGGTGACAGGAAGTTGTTGCATATTTGGATCCTATAGCGTTGCGCCTGCCGTCATTGAATTCGAGGCTGGTCTTTTTGGTTAATTTTGTTATGTTATAACATAATTTTCAATATGGAAAGATCGATAGTTGATTGAGCGGGCTTGCGATGGCCTTATTTAGGGGGAGGATGAATCAGGCTTTTTGGCGAGTAATGGGGTGTTTATCGCCCCAAATGTTCGAATTTTGCTAAAAATTGGAAGTATTTCGAAGTGGTTTTTCTTGAGCTGATGAATGGCAGTATTGGTAAATCAGTCGCACTTTATTATGTCGGCCAAGTGCTTGGGTGGGATTTGAGGTGCTTTTTGTTTGTTGCTGAATGGTTCCATGCATTTACAAGGCTCTTTGTCCAAAATACAAACAGCTTTCAGCTTGTGAATGTATGACATATAAGCGAAAGATTTTTGGTTTTATATAGTTGTTGTCAAAAAAATATTAGTATTTTGCGAAAGCTTTAATGATTAATTGTTGATGCGAGTTAATTATTAAATATTATTTTTCGGTAAAGCTTTTAACGTTTATTTATCGAGCGAAGATTATTAGTTTTAATTCAATCTCTTATTTATATTCTTAAAGTGAACCTGTTTTTGTAACGTCATTATCGAATGAATTATTCTCCGATTTTTCGTCGTCCGGTGAACCACTTATTTTATGCGCGCCTCCATCCAAAATACTTTTGGGGAGTTTCACATCGATAAACTGGTTAATTAATTGTTTTTGTACGTCACTCAGGCTTAAAAATTGAAGGCCGACTTTGAAACCTCCTTCGTTATTGCTGAAAGCTACATGAGTCACAACAACGGGTGCCCTAATCCCTGCGACAGTATTGGTTTTTCGCACCAGGATATTAAATTCCAATTGAAATGATTTTTTAGCGGGCAGATTAAGTTCAGAGAGTATGCCTGCACCGCCCAGGCTGATATCAAGCATCCTTACAATGGTAGCCTGCGCATCCCGCAACACTATCCGTGCTGGTCCCCGCAATGTCTTTCGCTCAAAAACGCGTCTTTCTTCACCCATAGGTTTTTCTCCGGTATCAACCCTGAAGAATAGCCATCTTTTTTAAAAAAGAAATTTTAATTGGGATTTACATAGCAAATAATTGTTTAAAAAGGGGCGATTAAGGATTGGTGCGCCATAGAGCGATAGTCCATATGCCTTGTCCAAAATATTCATATTTTTTAATTGCCGTATGAGCTCGTATGGGCTTATGGATAGAAGCGGTAATGTCGTATGTCGTTATCAAACTATGGTTTTCTTTAATTTTATATGGTTTCGTTAATTTCATCCGTTGTTGTTAAGCCAACTTTTACTGTTTTTGCGTGCTGATTTTTCACCACTTGTTTGGGGTTGAATTGCCCAAACCTGCGTATTTCCTCACATAGATAACTGGTGCGCTTATTGCTGAGAGCCTTATTTTGGGTTGTGTTCATCACCGCTTATTTTGGGCAGCGAGCGTTATTATTTAATTATGTGGATCGTCAATATCGCACTTCGTCGCCCGCACACATTTATTGTGGCGGCGCTACTGATTGTTTTAACCATGCCCTATGTGTTGAGCAAAATGGCGACGGATATTTTTCCGGCAATTGAGATTCCGGTGATCGCGGAACTTTGGGAGTACAAGGGACTTACTGCGAAGGAGATGTCGGAACGTGTTACTTCCCAGGCGGAGCGTGAATTAGGGCAGGCGGTGGATAACATTGAACACACGGAAGCCTTTTCGGTCGCCGGGCTCGGGATAGTGAAAGTATTTTTCCAGCCGGGAACTGATATTAACGCCGCCATGGCGCAAACCACCATGAGTGCCAATGCGGCTGCGCGCGGTATGCCCCAGGGCACCCAGGCGGGCAGGGTCAGGCGCTATTCTGCTTCCGAGTTACCTGTGGTGCAGTTGGCGATATCAAGCGATACCTTGTCGGACATTGAGATTAGTGATGCGGCGAGTACCGTGTTGCGTCCGATTGTGTCGGCCAAAAAAGGCTTGTCGCTTACTTATCCTTACGGCGCGCGAAGCCGGCAAATATCGGTGGATTTGGATTCAGCTTCATTGATTGCCAATAATCTCACGCCTGCCGAACTTGTCACGGCGATGGGATTACAAAACCTGATTTTGCCTACCGGCACCATGAAAATTGCCGACAGCGAATACGACATCAAATTAAATGGTTCCTTGCCTGACATTAACCAAATCAGCCAGATCCCAATCCGCACCGATAATGGCCGGACCTTGCTGGTGCGTGATGTCGCCAATGTCCACGATGGTTTTGCGCCATCAACTACCTTGGCCCGCCAAAATGGCGAGCGAGGTGTGCTGAACTCTGTATTAGCGTATGGCGGCGTTTCCACGATTGAAGCCGTGCAGTTTATTAAAGATTCAATTCCGGAAATGCTGCGCAAAATGCCTGAGGGCGTGAACATCAAATTGATGTTTGACCAATCGGTATTTGTCAGTTCTGCAATTAGTAATGTTTTGCATGAGGGCCTGATTGCGGCTGCGCTTACGGCAGCGATGATTTTATTGTTCCTCGGTAACTGGCGCAGCACATGCATTATCGCTGTCTCAATTCCACTTTCAATTATGGTTTCGCTGATTTGTCTCTATCTTATCGATCAAACGATCAATCTTATGACCTTGGGCGGTTTGGCATTGGCTGTGGGTATTTTGGTGGATGACGCTACGGTAGAAATTGAAAATATCGAGCGCCAGCTTCATTTGGGCAAGGAGCCTATCCAGGCAATTTTGGATGGCGCCCGTGAAATTGCGGTGCCTGCATTTGTATCTACCTTATGTATTTGTATCGTGTTTGTTCCCATGTTTTTCCTGACGGGAATGGCGCGTTTTTTATTTGTACCATTGGCTGAGGCTGTCGTCTTTGCCATGCTCGCGTCTTACGTTATTTCGCGCACGCTGGTACCGACATTAGTGATGTTTATGATGAAGTGCCATCAACAGCACAAGCTTAATCCTGCCACCAATGCATTTGCCGTTGGCTTTGCAAAAATTCACCACGGGTTTAACGATTGGTTTGAAAATTTTCGCAATCATTTTGTGATTTTGCTTTCTAGTTTATTGCAGCGCCGAAAACAATTTGCAGTGATTTTTTTTGGATTTTGTGTGTTGTCGCTGGGGCTTTATCCGCTGCTCGGGCAAGATCTTTTTCCCGTGGTGGATAGTGGCCAATTGCGTTTGCATATCCGCGCACCGTCAGGAACTCGCCTGGAGCAAATGCCGCGCTTGGTTGACCAGATTGAAGATGAAATACGATCAAGTATTCCTGAAGCACAGCGCGGCGATATTTTAGATATCCTCGGCGGTCCTTATAGTACGATCAACACGCTCAACGGCAATTCCGGTACGGCAGAATCGGCTGATTCGGAAATTATGATCAGCTTCAAACGCGGTGAATTAAATAGCGCCGATATCATGAAAGATTTACGCGCACGTTTACCCAAATTATTTCCGCATGTGGAATTTTTTTTCCAACCTGCGGATCAGGTTAGCCAAACCCTTAATTTTGGTATTCCTGCTCCTATCGATGTGCAATTTATTGGCGGAAAACCCGCGGACATCATGCCGCTTGCAGCTGCGCTTAATAATGAGTTGCGCAAAATCCCCGGGGTTGTGGATGCGCATGTCTACCAGCGCTGGAGCAAGCCCACTTTATCTTTCGAAATGAATCGCACCCAATTGCAACAGCTTGGGCTAAGTGCTCGCAATGTTGCAGAAAATATGTTGATTTCGCTCAGCGGAAGTATGCAAACCTCACCAACTTATTGGTTGAATGAAGCCAATGGCAATACTTACAACATAGGTGCGCGCAGTTTGGAAACTGATCTCACCAGCATCGATGACCTGATGCATATCCCGGTGGGAACAAGCAGCGATGGCAGGCAACAATTGCTTGGCAATGTAGTGACTTATCAACGCACGGCACAAACTTCAGCGGTGAATCGTTATAACACTGTCAACATGATCAACATCCACGCCAATATCCAGGGGCGCGATTTGGGTTCAGTCAGTCGTGCGATTGACAAAGCAGTAGAGGCTGCACGCAAAGATTTACCGCGCGGTGTGGATTTGCAAGTGCGCGGACAAATACAAACATTGAAAACCGCTTATATAGGTTTGGGCGCAGGTTTGGTTGTTGCTATCGCTCTGGTGTATTTGCTGGTGGTGGTGAATTTCCAATGCTGGCTTGATCCGCTGGTTATTATCAGTGCGCTTCCTGCTGCCCTGGCAGGCATCGCGTGGATGCTTTTTTTATGCGGCACAACATTGAGCGTTCCAGCATTAACCGGCGTGATTATGACGATGGGTGTGGCAACTGCTAATAGCATCCTGTTGGTGTCTTTTGCACGCACTCGTTTGGCAGAAGGTGTTTCTCCGTTATTGGCTGCACTTGAGGCAGCATCCACACGTTTGCGCCCGGTACTGATGACTGCGTTTGCCATGATCGTCGGCATGTTACCCATGGCGCTTGGTTTAGGTGAGGGCGGTGAACAAAATGCGCCTTTGGGCAAAGCTGTTATCGGTGGTTTGTTGTTGGCTACTGTTTCGACGTTGCTATTTGTGCCGGTGTTATTTGCCAGCGTGCATCGCCGCTTTAGGTCATATCCAAACGCTTCGACGCGTCCGCTTGCACACAAAGGTTTTCCACTTTTTGCTGAGTAATTTTTGATGAACGATTTATACATTCCTGAAGTGGATTTACAACTCGCCCAAGATCGGCACGCGATCACGATTATCAGGCGCGTCGGCATTGGCATTTTAGCGGCATTAATAGTTTGTGCGGGCATTCGTGTTTTGCTCAACATCCATACCGCTAACGCGCTGCAGGATTACACCGCGAAAACGCTGGAACGAACGGTGTTAATCACCAAAGCCAACGCAGGGGATTTACAGCGAACATTGAATTTACCGACGACGCTGCGCGGTAATACAGAATCGATAATTTACGCGCGCACATCCGGTTATTTGAGTGCCTGGCATAAAGGTATTGGCGATAAAGTCAAGAAAGGTGATTTGCTGGCAACCATAGATGCGCCTGAACAAGTGCAAGAACTTGCGCAGGCACGTGCACAACGCGAGCAAATTGCTGCACGAACCGAGCTGGCTGAGCAAACACTCGCGCGCTGGGAAACATTGCAGGCGCGCCAGAGTGCGATATCGCAACAGGATTTGGCGGAAAAACGCAGTATGGTTCGCCAGGGAAAAGCCGATCTCTCGGCTGCAGATGCCAATGTAAAACGGTTGGAGCAACTGGATAATTTTCGTCGCGTACTCGCGCCTTTTGACGGTGTGATTACTCGTCGCAGCGTTGAAATCGGAGACTTGATCGCTAATGGTGGCAAAGAATTATTTGCCATCACACAAACCGATGTGTTGCGCTTAACCATTTGGGTTCCCCAGGCTTATGCGAACCAATTAAAAACCGGTGCGCAAGTTACAGTAAATCTTAGCGAGCATTCCGATGCAAAACTTAACGCAAATATTGAGCGAATCGCGGGTGGAATAGATGCAGGCACTCGCGCACGGCAAGTTGATTTAGTGATGCAAAACTCCGGCGCAAATTTACTGCCCGGTGCTTACGCAGAGGTAAATATCCAACTGATGAGTGGAATCAAGGCGCTGGTCGTGCCTGCCGCAACACTCATCATCAACGACCAAACCCAGCGTGTAGCCATTGTCGAAAAAGACAACCATGTTCGTTTCCAGGTTGTAAAACTTGGCCGAGATCTTGGTCGTGATGTAGAAATACTGGACGGTATTACAACGGAAGACAGGTTAGTTGTCAGCCCATCTGATCAATTGACTGAAGGTGAATTAGTAACAACCCTGCCGTGGCAACCAGCGGCAGGTGATAAGGGATCAAAGAATAACACGAGTGTAAAAAATGCAGGCGATAATATAAAACCAGGCCAAAACAACAGTAAGCCAAAATAAAAACACGCGTCCTTGCGACAACTATGCTTGGAGAAGCATTCGGTAGTGGTTTCGCTAACAGCGAAAGCCGGTTAATTTTGTGCAGTCAATCAATTCCTTGTTTAACATCCGCTGTTGAATATCCATCCTTTTCTTCGTGTACATCATACTGATTTGCAATATTTGTTTTGCAGTATTTGTGCCATATTTTTTATTTAAAAAATAATCGAAAAATGAATAAAAAATGTATGTTAACTGGATTTTTTATACAAAAAAATTGATAAAAACCATGTATAAACTGTAATACAATCCATTAGATTTTTTTTACCGCGTAACATCACTGTCTTAATGCAAGCGAATGGTGACATAACAACAGGGCGTAATGTTGTTATTGTAACAATTAAGCAATTGAATGCGGGTAAGGCGCATTACTATAAACATCAAAAGCCTTGGTGATGTTAAAGATTTGTACAAATATAATCACTTTATACAATTAAAATGCACAACATGTTTGCAAAATAACGTTCATGTTTTTTAATCGGTTGAGTCAACACACAGGATTTCTTATGAGTGAACCATTGCGTGTAAATTATCTGGAATTGGTTAAGAAAGTAAGTGCTCAATTGCAAGCGGCGGGTGTGCCTGTTGAACGGGCAGAGAGCGAAGCGCTTATTATGGCGGAAGCAGATTTGCTGGAGGTGCCGTCGCACGGTGTGCGCATGTTGCCTGCATTATTAACCGCTATAACGGAAAAGCGCATTGAACCTGCACCGAACTTAAAGCTTGAGCGTGACCTTGGCGCAATCTGCGTAATAAATTGCGGCAACGGTCCGGGGCGTTATGCAGCAGCTACTGCAATGCAGGCTGCGGTTGATCGTGCCAAACAATTTGGTGTGGGTGTTTGCCTTGCTAAAAAAACTACGCATTGGGGCAGGGCACACGCTTATGTGAGTCGCGCGGCGCAATCAGGATTTATTGGAATTTGCACGACTAACGCAATGCCGACTATGGCCATTTGGGGCGCAAAAAAACGTGTCATTGGCAATAATCCGCTTGCAATTGGAGTTCCGGGTGTGGAAATAAATAAACCCATCGTATTGGATATGGCGATGAGCCAGGCTGCGGTAGGAAAAGTTACCACCTGGTTGCGCGAAGGAAGGGAATTGCCTGCTAACTGGGGAATAGGTACTGATGGAAAACCATCGGTGGATGCAAAAGATATTTTGGCTGGTGCAGTTGTGCCTATGGGTGAACACAAGGGCGCGGGTCTGGCATTGATGATGGAATTATTAACAGCCGCGCTTGCCGGTGCCGCTTTCACCCAGGAATTATTTGTTCGTGACCCAAGTGGTATTGATGCGGATGCCACTAAAATATTTATCGCACTGGATGTTAACGCGTTTATTGAGCCTGATATTTTTCGCAACCGTGTGAAGGATTTTTTACATTATTTGCGCCAGGAAGCATCACCATTCCAATATCCCGGTGAACGTGGCTGGGAGGCGAGAGACAACAATTTACGTAATGGTGTTCCTTTGCATCAGGAAATTGTTGATCAACTGGTCCGTGTGGGGATTCAATTTTAACTGGCTATGACACTGAAAAAATTCTCACTGAAAAATTATCGGTGTCATGTTTACTAAAAATTTATTTTGCTGATGCGCAGGATTTTAATGAAGCAGTTCAGTCACCTTCTGGTTTTCACGGGATAGGTTAGGATGTTCTGCGGTGGTTCCAGCGGTTTGCATGTTGGTTTTGTTATCGATGGTAATGTGCAGCACTGGTTCGGTATTTGTTGTAGCCACCGTTGGATATCCAATAATGGCAGGTTCTGAAGGTAGCACTTGAGTTGTTGTTTGGGCTGATTTATTTCCCATGCGTTCATAGTTTAATGCACTTTCAATTTCATCGTGCATGTCATCTAGTTTATGCATCATTTCTTCAGTGTGTAATTGACGACGGATATCGTCGATGCCGACCTGGCGCTCAATTTCTTCTTTTGTTTCGCGCAGGCTGCGTTTAAGCCTGCCTATCCATAGAGTGGTAGTTCGCACAGCTTCAGGTAGGCGTTCTGGCCCTAACACCACGAGCGCAACAAAAAAACACACCATTAATTCAGAAAAATCTATACCAAACATAAGCGGTTTCTACGCAATATTAACTATCCACATTTTCAGTATGCTTATTAAAATCTGTTTTTACTTCAAGTAAAGCCTGCGGGTCCTGGTTGATTTTAACAAGATGGTTTGTGTTGGCGTTTTCAGTGTTTGCCATCGCATTTTTAAAGCCTTTAATGGCGCCGCCCAAATCACTACCGAGATTGCGCAATCGTTTTCCACCAAACAAAAGCAGCACAATGGCTAATAAAATCAATAACTGCATAGGGCTGCCAATATTTCCTGCTGCCATAACATATCCTCGTCTTAAATAGGGTGTTAATTGAAATTCGTGCGGTACGTTTTACTGGTTGCGTACCTGTATTGCAATCTATTGCGTAATTTTAAGTAATTTTAAAGAGGACAAACGCAACACAACATACTCATACGAACAACCAGTAAAATTTTTTATAACCAATCCAGGTATCAATCACTGATACCTGGGACATCCCGGCGAAATAGATGCAAATAGAGAAGGGTGGTTGTGCTATCTCGTGTACATTTCCAAAGCTTCCCTAGCTTTTCTTCGCGGACAGTTGTTCAACAACTTCCAATGCCCTGGCAACATTTTCAGTGGGTGATAATCCACCAATAGTGGCAGCAATTTTTCCATCGGGTGTAATGACAAACGTGGTGCGCTCCGCAAAGCCGTGGTCAATCGTTGCGCCGCGCGTATCAACTTTACCTTCAACGGCATCTTTAACATCCAGCTCAAAAGATTTTGCAACTCTGCCATTCGTATCAGAACCTACTGGAAATTTACCAGCGCAGAATTCCGGGTCTGCAGAAAATTTATTTAGGCGTTCAATACTATCAAGTGAAACACCGATAACAGTGGCACCAGCTGCAGCAAATTTTTCACTGTTGACGGAAAAAGTATGTGCCTGGATATTACAACCTTTGGTATAGGCTGACGGATAGAAATAAACAACCACGGGGCCTTTTTTCAAATGGGCTTTCAATGAGTAGTCACTCGCTTTACCGGCAAATGATGCTGGAATTTTGAAGTCGGGAGCCTTATCGCCTTCCTTTAATGCAGCGAAAGCTGGCAATGCAATAAACGCAGTAAGTAGACCGGCTAGTAATTGATTTTTCATATATATCTTTTCCAAGGGTTGGGTTGACGGGATTATTATTTACAAACCCGAAATATAATCTGTTAATAAACGAATTTCATCATTCGTTAATTGTTGCGCGATGTTATTCATCACGGCGCCAGGACTGTTTTGACGCTCACCACTGCGCCAATCCAATAATTGCTTTTCCAGGTAACGCCATTCCTGCCCGCCAATGACAGGTATTAATTGTTGTGCCCCTGCAATGCCTTTTCCATTGGGACCATGGCAACCTACGCAAGCCAGAATATTTCGGCTAGGATCGCCAAAGGTAAAAAGATTTTTGGCAATGGCATTGTCCCCACTGGTATCTCCCTGCATTTTCTGTTGGCTCGCAAAATAAGCAGTGATATCTGCTGCATCAGTATCATCAATACTTTTTGCCATGATTAGCATAAGGTCGTGCTTGCGTTCTCCACTGCGGAAGTCACGAATTTGTTTGAGCATGTAATCCGGCGATTGACCGGCCAACTTTGCAAATTTACCTGCAGCACCTGTGGTTGGGCCTTGCCCATTTCCATCGGGACCATGGCATTCCTGACAACGATTGTCTTCAGATTTAATTTTTCCCGCAGTTGCATCACCTTGCAATTCCAGGTTGGCAGGGTTTGGAATTTTTGAATTTACGGCCAGGCAGTTGTAACTCATCAGACACACTAGAAGTGCCAAACCAACACACTTCATAAGTTACTCTTTTTTATAAAACGTGTGGCAGGATTTGCATGTTCGCGATAATTCAGTGGCTGAATTGGTCGCACTTTCAAAGTTTTTTTCATTTACTAGCCTGATAATATCCTGCGACAAATCCTTGCTCTTTTTTGAAAGCTCAACTGCATTGGCAGCATCACCTTTTTTAACAAAATGTGCTTCAACAATGCTAAACATATTGTCGAGTTCTTTCGCATCTGTCACTGAAGCATCAACCCGTTGCAATGCAATGTTTGAAGACAGGCTTTTGTTGGTGTCTTCAATGGTTTGCATTAAATCCTGATCCATTTCTACTTCTTCGGCACTGATATTTGCAGATAATATCGCAGACAGCCCAATCAGTATGATCAACTTGCGCATAACAAAAAAATCCTGGTTATCAAGAGGTCACCGGCGATATGCCGGCGACCCCTTACAATTAAGCGAGAATATCTTTAATCACTTTTCCATAGACAACAGTAGGACGTTCGGAGCGGCCATTGTTGAGGAACGTGGTTTTTAAATGATCCAATCCTAATAACTGCAATACGGTTGCGTGCAAGTCATAGGTATCAACTGCTTTGTCTTTATCGGCAACCTGGACACCCAATGCATCTGTCTCGCCGTAGGTGTAGCCAGCTTTCAATCCGCCACCTGCCAACCATTGGGTATAGCCCCACGGGTTATGATCGCGACCGGAACCGCTTTCGCCCCAGGGGGTGCGACTGAATTCTGAAGTCCACACCACTAATGTTGTATCCAGCAAGCCGCGCGATTTTAAATCTTCCAAGAGACCGGCAATTGGTTTATCGACTTGCCTTGCTTTTATGCTGTGGTTTTTTTGCAAATCATCGTGCGCATCCCAACTGGTTATTTCAGTCTCAATCCCTGGCTCGCCCGTAATAACCTGGATAAAACGCACACCGCGTTCAACCAAGCGACGAGCGCGCAACAAGGTAGTGCCGTAGCCTGAACTGACAGGGTCGTTTAAACCATAAAGCTCTTTGGTTGCATCGGTCTCTTTGCTCAAGTCCACGGCTTCCGGTGCAGAAGTTTGCATGCGATCTGCTAATTCGTAGGAGCGCAAACGCGCTTTTAATTCGGTGTCCGATGGATGTTTTGCGCTGCCTTTTTGATTTAATTGCTTCAGCAAATCCAATGAATTACGTTGCTGTACATCGCTTCTTAATTCAGGGCGCTCTAAATAAAAAATGGGCGAATTTCCTGGACGAAATGCAGTGCCCTGGTAAACCGCGGGCAAGAAGCCCGAGTTCCAGTTTACCGAACCGGCACGCGGCTCTGATTTTCCGTTGTACAAAACAACGTAGGGTGGAAGGTCGGGATTTGCTGAACCCAACGCATAGGAAATCCACGCGCCGAGTGATGGGCGGCCAGGATTCAAGTCACCCGTATTTAATTTTAAAATTGAAATATCGTGTGTGGCACCAATGGTCATACTGGATTTAATAAAAGTTAACTTGTCGGCTTGCTGGGCAAGGTTGGGCAAAAGATTGGAAAACCATGCTCCGCTTTCACCGTATTGTTTCCAGGTGCGATCTGGCGAAACAAATAATTTACCCACACCACCCTGGGTACTGGTTTTAATGCCTTGTAAAAACGAAGCGGGAACTTCTTTGCCCGCAAGCCTTACCAATTCCGGTTTGTAATCGTATAAATCAATAGTGCTGGGTGCACCATCCTGATGGAGCCAAATGACCGATTTGATTTTTGCAGGGAAGTGCGGTTGCTTTGGCGCTAATGGATCAATAAGTTCAGCAGCGGTAGCTGAATTAATGGTGAAGCCAGGAACAAAACCTGCCAGGGCAGCGCCACCTAAACCAAGACCTGTGCTGAATAAGAAATCGCGGCGTGAAGTCATAATAATTACTCTCTTAAATGTTAAAAAATTAATTCGGTTTAGAAGCGATATGCAAAATCGTTTGAGTTTGCAACCGTGTGTACCAGGTCAACAAAGGCAGCGGCTTTAACCGGATCGAGTTTCGCTGTTTCTTTGAGACCGGTTGGAACTGCGACTTCAAATTTATTGGTCCAGGCTCTTGCCTGGATAACTTTTGTTTCATTTTTCAGGAAAGTTTTGAGTACATTTTTTTCATCGCTATCGGGCTTGCGCGAAAATAAAATTTCGTAAAGACGATTCAACTGTGCATCTTCACTTTCACCTGCTTCAGTAATGATTCGACCTGCCAGGGATTGCGACCAACCGACAACAATATCGCTGTTGAACAAAGTCAGGGCTTGCAGAGGCGTAGTCGTCACGTCACGTCTGTGATGCGGATGTGATGGATCAGCCGGATCAAATGACGCTGTTAAGGGATAGGGCAAACTGCGGCGCACAAAGGTATAAATGCTGCGGCGATTGAAATCTTTTTCATCTTTTGACACTTCCCACAAGGCGTTGCCGCCACCATTGGCAAGTGTGTTACCCGCGGTTAAATTGGACGGAACCTGTGGGAAAACGGCTGGGCCACCGATGGTTGGGTCGAGTTTTCCTGATGCATAAAGCAGGGCGTCGCGAATTTCTTCTGCTTCCAGGCGTTTGCGCGGATAAACTGCCAATAAATCATTTAGTGGATCAACCTTGAGCACATCCGGGCGTTCAGCTGAAGATTGGCGATAAACGCTGGATAATAAAATTTCACGTTCCAGTTTTTTCGTGCTCCAACCTTGTTTCACAAAATTTCCGGCGAGGTAATCCAGCAGTTCAGGGTGAGTGGGTTTTGGACCTGCACGACCAAGATCACCAGGGTTGGCCGCAATGCCTTTTTCAAAATATTGCGACCACACGCGGTTTACATAAACACGTGCAGTTAACGGGTTATCAGCATTTGCAATCCAGTTGGCCAAGGCAGTGCGACGACCTGTTGAATTTGCAGTTGGGGTAATCGCAAGTTTGGTGTTGGCGCCAGCCCACAATGCGGGTAAACCAGGTTCAACTGCCTCCAAAGGTTTTTCGTGAATGCCGGTAAAACGTATACGCGTTTCCGGTGCAGCAGTGCCGAGTTCACTTACGGTAGTAAATGTATTTGACCCTTTGATTGGACGTAAGTTATCGAATTTTTTCAATTCCTTGGTGAGTTCTTCATAGTGCGCCCAAAGTGGTTCGTTCGCGGCGTCATATTCCAATCCTTTTTTGTTTTCAGCAGATTGTTTTAAGTAAGCAACAATATCGCGTTCAGAGGCAACGGCATTGGTGCGATAATTCACCCACTTGTCCAATGGAGTCCAATCTTTTTCCGGTTTGAAAATCGCATCGCGACTATCAGTCAAATAACGTTCATTGTGATATTTGCGTCCTTTCTCGCGTACCTGATCCAGGATTGCCTTTTGTTGTGCGCGAATATCTTTTGTCGCCGCCTGGTAGATTGCTTGCTGTTTGTTGTATTCGATATCCACCGGTAATTCAGCACCTTTTGGTAAAGGAGCTTTTTCATTTACGATCACGTTGGCAAAGTACGCCTGCAATTGGAAATATTCTTTTTGGCTGACCTTATCGATTTTATGGTTGTGGCATCTTGCGCAACCTATAGTTGAACCCAATAAAGATTCGCCGACTAAATCTGTCATGTCGGTTTCAATTTGATATTTACGTTGTACCAGGTCGCGGGAATTATAATTATCGGGATAACCCGCTAAATAACCGGTAGCGATTTTTGCTTCCAGTGAATCCGGCCACAACTCATCACCTGCCAGTTGTTCTTTGATAAATTGATCAAAGGGTTTGTCACTATTAAATGATGCGATGACATAATCGCGATAGCGCCAGTTATTACTGCGGGTTGTGTCGTTTTGAAAGCCGGCACTATCGGCGTAGCGAGCTAAATCTAACCAGCGGCGCGCCTGGCGCTCGCCAAAGTGTGGTGATGCCAGTAAACGATCTACCAATTTTTCATAGGCATCTGGCGATTTATCTTTTTCGAATGCGGTGACTTCTTCGGGCGTTGGCAGTAATCCCCAGGCATCCAGGGTTGCACGACGAATATAAGTAGCGCGATCAGCGGCGGGTGCGGGCTTTAAATTTTTCTCTTCCAGCTTTGCCAAAATAAACGCATCAATAGGTGTATTGACCCAGGCCTTTTGTTTTACTTCAGGAGCAGAAACTTGCTGTACAGGTTTGTAAGCCCAGTTATTAGGAACGCTGGATGTTATTTTTTTAGCTGGCTCTGCTGCGGTTTCGTTTTCGGCAGCGTAGCTAAAGCTGCTCGCTAAACTTAATGCCACTGCCAAATATAATATTTTCTGTTTCATTAACTCACTCCTGAAGTGGCAATATTTTTTGCCAGCCTGAATATCAAATGCTTGCTGCACCCAACCCCTGGATACTGCTGCTATCTGGAAACGGCTAATAGATGCAGTTGGTATTGGCACAGTAAAACTGAACACTTGTGGGAAGTGCAGCTAACGTGCCAGCTTTGAAAAAAGGCTGGGGCTGAAGATTTTTCCCTATCTATTTAATTGATTTGTATGGGGTTTTTATTTTTGGTTTGATGGTGTGGCAGGAGGGGTGTTGATGGATTTATCTGCTTGTCTTTAAACAATTGTTACAAGCGCAGCAGTAATATTTTGTGGAATGAAAATTCTTGTAAGAAGCATATCAAATTTGTTTTGAAAATTTTCCGGGTGAAGCGATGTTCAAAACCAAACACATGTGTTGGTTTTTGCAATTTTTGATCGTGCCACGGTAACGGGTATCACTATATTGTTGGCATTTTAAATAGTGCAAAGTGTTTATTCTGAACCATAAATCTGTCTGATTGTGAGCACAACATTTCTATGTGGTGTTAGTAATCAGGCATGGCCCTGTTAATTATTTTTTTCTGTTATCGATATTTTTATTTTTAGTAAAATTATTTTTACTGCTGTTTTTAAAGAATTTATTTGTGATTTTTTAGGAAAATGATTGTCAATTATTTTTGTGGCATAGACTTTGCGAAAGCTCCTGTTGTGAAAAAACAAAATACTTAGGAGCTGGTTCATGAGTTATCAAAATCGTAGTGTACAAAATAAAACATCTGTTATTAGTTTGAAAAATCCTTCCTTTGCCCGTTCACCACTGGCGAGTGTAATTTTAAGTGTTATGTTATTAGGCGTGCATAATGTTTACGCGGAAGAGGCTGGCGATGCGAAAGCGGATGTGAAAGCAGCAGCCGAATCATCCGATAAAAAAAGTGATTCAAAAGCCGATAAAGACAAACCCGTTGTATTAAGCACGATCACCGTTCGCAGCCGTAACCGTATTGAAAAATTGCAGGATGTACCGCTGTCAGTATCGGTTGTAACCGGTCAGGAATTGCAACGCTTACAGGCAACGGATATCAGTGCTATTACCCAGCGCCTTGCCAATATTAGTTGGAACCAGGGCAACCAGCGAACCAGCAGCCTTTCTATTCGCGGTATTGGTAAACAAGGCCAAACTGAAGCGCAAGATCCACCAGTGGGTTTAATTGTTGATGGTGTTAATTACGCTTATAACGCATTGGCATCCAGCTACGATTTTGTTGATATTGATACGATTGAAGTTGCGCGCGGGCCGCAGGGAACTTTATTGGGTAAAAACGCCAGTATTGGTGTCGTTAATGTCACAACTAAACGTCCAACATTCAAACCGGATTCTTCTTACTCAGTGACACTTGGCCAATGGGATACAGTGCAAGGTACTTTTGCGGTTGGTGGGCCAGTGATTGATGATTTGCTTGCATGGCGCGGTACATTAAGTGTGAGTAAGGGAGCAGGTGATGTTGTGAATGCTTACAACACTGATCAAAGTTATACCAACAAAGAGCGCGTGTCAGGTCGCGTACAATTTTTGTTGACGCCTACTGAAGATTTCAGTGCGCGTCTTGAAGCAGATATTCAACCGCGTTCATCGGAAACCACTAACGGACGCACTATCCGAACACAAACACCATCTACCTATGCTGATGGCAGTCCGACAAACTTTAACAGCGATGCGCAAACACGTTTAACGCGCCGCTGGTTTAGTCAGGACCCCAAATATACCTACAATGATAATTGGTTAAATGGTGGGCCTGATGGCAATTCTGTTAACAACGACAGCCAGCGCGGTTTAGTGACCGGTAGTAATGGTGCGACCCTGGATTTGAACTGGAATTTTGGTCAATATCGTTTAACCTCGATCACCGCTTATAAAGACTATCACTTTAATGCCGTTAACGATGAAGGCACGCCTTTCGATGTCCAGCGCAATTCAGGCGGTTTCTTTAATGATTATAAACAAGTCAGCGAAGAGATTCGTTTTTCATCACCGACGGGTGGATTTGTTGATTACCAAACCGGTTTGTTTTTTCTCAAGGTTCACAACGATGCACTTTATCAACGCGTATGGGGTAATGACGCCGGTGCATGGTTTGCGAGCCCTGCGCAATACACAAGTTTAGATGCCGATGGTAACGGCCGTTATCTGTTACAAAACTCCCTTGGCGGTTTATCGTTGGCATTTAACAGTCCTGCTGGATTGCAAAAAATTGTCAACGAAAGTGAAGCTGTTTTTGGCCAGGCTAACTGGCACTTTAGTGATGATTTAACCTTAACTACCGGTTTGCGTTTTACCCATGAAGATCGCAGTAATCGTGCGTCCAGTTTTATTCGGGATCAGGGCAATGCACCGGAGTTAAATCCATCAGCAGTAAATGGCGTAGATTTGGGAGGATTTGATTCTGTCAGTGATTCAGGGACAAGCCAGGGATTGTTGGGCCAATTGGTGAAAGATCCTGCGAATCCAAATGGGCCAAAGATACTGGTCAATAACAACACTGCTGAACAATTACAGTTAGCTGATCTGGTTGCTAAAAAATATTTTGGTGTGGCAACAACAGCAGTGCCTGGTGCTGCGTATAACAGTTTGACTGCTGCGCAAAAGAAACAGGTGGCTAATGCCAAGGTATTGCGCCAGTCGCAAATCGGTGTGCTTTTTAATGAAACTGATTTGGAAAAATTCACCGAAACGCAACCGTCCTGGGTGTTTAGCCCGAGCTACAAATTTAACAATAATGTGACTGGTTATTTCGCGCTGCAACACGGTGAAAAAGCTGGCATATCACAAGCTACCAATGGCATCAGTAATCTTGTAAAAGCGGAAAAAACGGATGCTTATGAATTAGGTTTTAAATCAACATTATTGAACAATACTTTTGTATTTAATGCGGCGCTCTTCCGCATGGATATTAGCAACTATCAACAAAGCAGCCAGGTTGTAGATGAATACACAACCAATAATAATATTGCCTCCGGGAGTAATATTGTTGCTTATACCAATGCCACGGCAAATATTCCAAAAGTACGTTCGCAAGGTTTGGAAATCGATAGTATTTATAGCGGTATCGAACACTTGAGTTTACGTTTTGCCGGTGCTTATACCGATGCAACTTATGTCGAATTCAAAAATGCGGCGCAACCTGCCGAAGCCGCAAATTTAGCGGTTCTTGCCGTTAATCCACAGCCATACCGCGATATAAGTGGCGAACAATTACCGGGGGCTGCCAAGGTAACATTTAACATCGGTGTTGATTATCGCTTACCGGTATTTAGCGACAAGGAATTCCACTCCAGTTTAAATACACTTTATACCGGCAAATATAATTCTGATAACGCCTTGTCGTCCTATGGATGGATTCCTGCATCATCCAGTACTGATTTAAGTATTGGTATAGGCAATCGCAAAGGAACCTTTGATGTGAATGTGGTGGTGAAAAATTTGTTTGATGACGATACACCACGCGCTAAAACCTGGAACACCATTACTCCTGCAGTTCCTCGCTGGTTTGGTGTGACTTTTAGTGGAAAAATTTAATAAATCCTGACCGGAAGCGCCCGATATTATCGGGCGTTTTTATTCTATTTGATATTTTCCGTGTATGACATAAATATGGCATGACTTCTCATTGGAATTTTAATGTCTCGTGGATGCAAATAACATTAAAGGAGATGCCGTGAGCGAAGTTGGTAAGCAGCCTGTTGTACTTTCCCTTGAAGGTGAGAATGCGCAGCTTTTGTCGATTAAAGCAAAAGCTATGGTGTTTTCTGATCCCCATTCTGTTTATTTGCTGGAATTCATTGAACGAATTTCTCCCAGCGAAGCGCCTGTTTTAATTGGCGGTGAAACAGGTACAGGTAAAGAACTGGTTGCGCGTCATATACATTTCCTCAGCGGGAGGAAAGGGCCGTTTTTAGCGGTTAATTGTGGTGCTATTAGCGAGCATCTCGCAGAGAGTGAATTGTTTGGCCATGAGGCTGGTTCGTTCACTGGTGCTACCGGAATGCGTGAAGGTTTATTTGAAGCGGCGAGTGGCGGAACTTTATTTTTGGATGAAATTTGTGATTTACCTTTATCCTTGCAAGTAAAACTTTTGCGCGTGTTGCAAGAGAAAGAAGTGCTTAGAATTGGATCGCGGAAGGCTATACCCATCGATGTACGTTTAATTGCCGCGACCAATGTGGAACTTGCTTCTGCGGTTGCTGCGGGAAACTTCCGGCGCGATTTATTTTATCGAATCAATATTGCCCAGATAAAACTTTTACCTTTGCGTGACAGGCCTGGCGACATTTTGCCATTGGCAGAGCATTTCCTGAAACGCTACAGCCAAAAGATGAATCTTAAACAGCCGACATTTTCTGCGTCGGCAATTGATTTACTGTTGCATTATTCATGGCCGGGAAATATTCGCGAATTGGAAAATGTTGTTCATTTCGCGCTGCTTGTTGCGGGTCAACATATGATTGATCCAATTCATTTAAAAATAACAGGCGGTTGGGATGCCAATAGTTTGCAAGCGATTATGCGGCGAAAAAAATCCAAACATAAATCCAGGCAAAACCATCTGCCGTATCAGGACCTTGATCACCAATTTGATGAAAAATTAGCTGATCCGCTCGCAGTGATAAAATTTCAATTGGGTCGTTTATTTGCCGAGGTTGGTAACGGCCCGCATTTTGAAAAGCTGGAAAGTTTGATTATCCACCAGGCTTTTTTGCACGCAGGATCTAACCAGGTTCACGGCGCAACGCTGCTGGGTATTTCCAGGAATGTTATGAGGACTTTACTTAAACGCCACGGGCTACTGGAAAATCAGCAGCCTTAAAAAAATGTGATGGTGCTTCAAAAATCCCCCATGCTGAATGCCGGATTTGGGTAAGAACCACCTAACAATTACCTAACAACTACTTGGCAACGCTCAAAAAACCATCGCCAGCCTGAAACAAAAGCTAATGAATTCAACATGGTAGGCGCTGGCCTCAATGTGCAAAAAATATGGATTTAAGCGTTCACGATGAATGAGCCGGGCCCAGGTATGTCATAGTAACCAAGGTTAATTTGACTCTTGGTATCCTATGAAACTCGTCCCCCTGTTTTTCCTGCCTGTAATTTTTTCCTGTGCGGCCTATGCTGCTGATGAAACCAGCGGCTCGCCAGCCAATTTTTCCGCCGAATACATCAGTTCCTGCAACGGACTTTCTGAAAAAGATAGCTGCCAGGTTCATGGCAAAACCAATAATTTGCTGACGGGAACCTGTAAAACAAAAGCCGTTGCCACAGGTGATGTCGAACTTGTCTGTGTACCCGAGCAAGCCGTGAAAAATACTGGCGGGGAGTCTGATACAAATCCCCAACCGGATGGCCGTCAACATAAACACAAACGTCATTAATGTATGTTCAGCACGATGTTTGACATAATTCCCGGCTATATTTTCATGTCGTCAAACCTCTCCGGGAATAATGGTATGGGTTGGCGCCGTGAAGAAATTATCTATTGGCTTTGACTATCTGGCAGGCTGGCTAAATTACTCATAACCATTTTCATTATCGAGTGATCTAGTGGGGCTTACCGCACTGTTATTTTTGCTGTGTTGTTATATTTGGTTTTCCTGTTGAAAATTACACACAGGATTCATGGCGAGCTATGTCGATAGCCGTTAATGACGATGCATATTTCATGAGAATTTATCTATGTTGCAATCTGGTTTAGCTGACAAACACCCACGCATACGGAAAATAGTGGCGAATAAATGGGTGTGGCTAGTGTTGATCGTGATTTTGGCCGGATTAGCCTGGTATTTTTTTCACAACAAATCCGCAAGTGGTGCGCCTGAATTTGGTGGCCGCGGTGGCAGGAATAATGCCTCGGTAGGTTTTGCTGCGGCTGAACTTGCTGATCTTCCTATCGTACTGAATGCATTGGGCACCGTAACCGCAACCGCAACGGCCACTGTGCGTCCGCAAGTGTCCGGTGTTTTGCAACAGGTTAATTTCCAGGAAGGGCAAATCATAAAGGCCGGGCAAGTGTTGGCGACTATCGACCCCCGTCCGTTTGAACTTGCGTTAATGCAAGCCACCGGGCAACGCCAGCGCGATGAAGCGCAATTGGATAATGCGCGGATCATATTAGCGCGCGATAAAATTTTGCAGTCGCAGGATTCCATTGCGCAGCAGGAGGTAGAAGCGCAGGCCGCGCTGGTTAAACAATTGGAAGGCACTGTCATGTCAGACCGTGCGCAAGAGGGCACGGCAAAACTGAATTTAAGTTACACCAAAGTTGTTGCGCCTATCTCTGGTCGCGTTGGTTTACGCACGGCTGATATCGGCAATTTGGTGAACTCGGGAGATACCGCAGGCATTGCTGTTATCACCCAAATTGCACCTATAGATGTGGAGTTTGCTGTGCCGCAAAATCGCGTGGCAGATTTACAGGCGGGGTTGCATCATGATGATCAGGCGGATGCAGATGGAAAACCAAAACCGCTGCACGTTTTGGTGTTTGATCGCAATCGCACTGATGTGTTGGCCAAAGGTGAGTTTTTGGCGCTGGATAACCAGATGGATATCCAGACGGGAACAGTTAAGGCCAAGGCACGTTTTGCCAACGAGAAACAACAATTATTCCCCAACGAATTCGTCAATATCAAAGTGACCTTGCGCCAGATTAAGGGCGCTGTTGTTATTCCGGTCGCAGCGTTGCGCCACAGTAATAACGGCGATTTTGTCTATGTGCTGGATGTTGAAAAAACCACAGTTAGCCAGCGTCCGGTAACACCGGGCCAAGCAGATGTCGATAAGGTGCAAATTATTGAAGGGCTGCAAGTCGGCGAGAAAGTTATCACTGAAGGTGCAGATCGATTGAAGGATGGTGCCAAGGTGAATTTACCATCGAAAGCGCCTGCGGGTGCTGACGCTGATAATGGCCAAAAACCGGATTGGAAAAATAAAGACGGTGCCAAAGATGCTACCAGTCCTGATGGAGCCAAGAGGGAGTGGCACAGAAAACCAGAGGGCAGTGGAGGTAGCGCTGCCTCGGATGAAGCATCATCGCATTCCGGCGAGCACAAACGTAAACGCCCAAGTAATGAATGATGGAGCTGCCTGACGCATGAATCCATCACGAATTTTTATTATGCGACCCGTCGCCACCGCCTTGTTAATGGTGGCGATTGTGTTGGCAGGTTTTATGGGATTTAAATTCCTGCCTTTGTCCGCGCTCCCGCAAGTTGATTTTCCAACAATCCAGATCCAGACCCTGTATCCCGGCGGCAGCCCGGAAGTCATGAGCCAGACGATTACGGCTCCGCTTGAGCGCAACCTCGGGCAAATGTCGGGTTTGCAGCGCATGAGTTCAACCAGTGCGGCGGGTGTCTCGATTGTTACCTTGCAATTTGGTCTGGGGTTGGCCATTGATGTCGCCGAGCAGGAAGTGCAGGCGGCCATCAATGCGAGCGGTTCCCTGTTGCCCGCCGATTTACCGGCGCCACCGGTTTACGCCAAGGTGAATCCTGCTGATGCACCTGTGCTCACCATGGCCATTACGTCAGATACAGTTCCGCTCACCGAAGTCCAAAATATCGTCAATTCCCGTTTGGCGATGAAGATCAGCCAGGTCAATGGAGTTGGTCTGGTGACGCTGAGTGGGGGGCAACGCCCGGCTGTTCGCATCCAGGCAGACACCCGTGCTCTGGCATCAATGGGTTTGGGGTTGGATACATTGCGTACGGCCATCACTTCGGCCAACGCCAATGCGGCTAAGGGTAGTTTTGATGGCCCAACCCGCGCTTACACCATCAACGCCAACGATCAATTACTCACGGCGGATGACTACAAAAACCTCATCCTCACCTACAAAAACAATGCTCCCATACGCTTGGCGGATGTGGCCCAGGTTGTAGATAGCGCTGAGAACGTACGCCTCGGTGCCTGGTCTGGTTTAACACCGGCGATTATCCTCAATGTCCAACGCCAGCCGGGTGCCAACGTTATTGCGACTGTGGATGCGATCAAAGCCAAACTGCCTGAACTGCAAGAATCCTTGCCGCCGGGCTTGACCCTGACCATCTTAAGCGACCGGACCGCCGGGATTCGCGCATCCGTTGAGCACGTCGAGTTTGAATTAATCCTCGCTATCGTCCTGGTTGTACTAGTGATTTTTGGATTCCTTCACAGCCTGCGCGCCACCATTATCGCAAGCCTCGCAGTACCCATCTCCCTGATTGGTGCCTGCGGTGTTATGTATTTGCTGGGCTACAGCCTGAATAACCTGAGCTTGATGGCGCTGACCATCGCGACCGGTTTCGTGGTGGATGACGCGATTGTGATGATGGAAAACATCGCGCGCCATATCGAAGAAGGAGAATCGCCCATGGATGCGGCGCTCAAAGGTGCGAGCCAAATTGGTTTCACCATTATTTCCTTGACGGTTTCATTGATCGCCGTGCTAATCCCGCTGTTATTTATGGGCGATGTAGTGGGGCGTTTATTTCGCGAATTTGCCGTTACCTTGTCGATTACGATTTTGATTTCCGCCCTGGTTTCCCTGACGCTCGTGCCCATGATGTCGGGTCGTATGCTCAAGAAGGAAACCAACGAAGAGGGTATCGGCGAGAGCCTGAAGCAAATGTTTGACAAGGTCATTGCCTATTATGATGTGCGTTTGACCTGGGTATTGAACCACCAGCGCGCAACCTTGTGGGTGGCGCTGGGGACTTTATTGTTGACGGTGTTGTTGTATTTGTTTATCCCCAAAGGTCTCTTCCCAACCCAGGACACCGGCCAGTTGAAGGCTCGTATTGAGGCCTCGCAATCCGTTTCTTTTGCGCGAATGACAGAACTCCAGCAAGCGGCGGCCAAAGAAATTTTGGCAGATGAAGATGTTGAGTCCCTGAGTTCATTAGTGGGTGTGGATGCCGCCAATAACACCATGCTCAATACCGGCAGCATGCTGATTAACCTCAAGAAGAGTCGCAGCAGTAGCCAAGCCGAGACAATGACAAGGCTGCAGGCGCGGGTGCATAAATTGGCGGGACTGCGGCTCTACCTGCAACCCACCCAGGATTTAACCATCGATGCCGAAACCGGCCCCACACAATTCCGTGTGTCGCTGACCGGTGCCGATAACGCGTTAGTCACCGAATGGGCGGGAAAACTGACGGAGCAACTCACCAACACCGCGCGCATCAGCAATGCCATGACCGATGCGGGCGCCAGCGGCAGCGCCGTATTTATCAAGATTGATCGCGATACGGCATCGCGCCTGGGTGTCAGTGCGTCGTCGATTGATGATGCGCTCTACAGCGCCTTTGGCCAGCGTATCGTTTCCACCATTTTTACGGATACCAACCAATATCGCGTTATTCTGGAAGCGAAATCAGATTTGCATACCAACCCGCAAACCCTGGGTGATTTGCAACTGAAAACCAGCTCTGGCAAAACCACACCTTTATCCGCGATAGCGCAAATCCGCGAGCAGCCGGCGCCGCTGCAAATTACCCGTGTTGCCCAATATCCGGCGGCGACTATCGGGTTTGATACGGCAGATGGTGTGTCCCTTGGCCAGGCGGTTGATGCGGTGAGGCAAGCGGCAGATGACATCAATTTGCCGCCCAGCGTAACCCTGACATTCCTGGGCGCAAGCGGTGCTTACCAGGCATCGCAAACCAACGAATTGTGGTTGATTTTGGCCGCCCTGGTTTGTGTTTATATTGTGTTGGGTGTGTTGTACGAAAGTTACATTCACCCGCTGACAATTTTATCAACCTTGCCATCGGCGGGCGTCGGTGCGCTTTTGGCGCTGTGGATTAGCGGACAGGATTTGGGCGTGATTGGCATTATCGGCATTATTTTGTTGATCGGCATCGTCAAGAAAAACGCGATCATGATGATCGACTTTGCGATAGATGCCGAACGTATTCAGGGGAAATCCCCGCAGGAAGCCATCCATCAGGCAGCACTTTTGCGCTTTCGCCCGATTTTAATGACCACCATGGCCGCACTTTTTGCCGCCTTGCCCCTAATGCTGGGTTGGGGCGATGGTGCCGAGTTGCGCCGTCCCTTGGGGCTGGCCATTTTTGGCGGTTTGATCCTGAGCCAATTGTTGACCTTATTTACTACACCCGTCATTTATTTGGGCTTTGACCGTTTGGCAGCGCGCTGGAATCGCTATGGCGTTGAGCGCGGCTGGTTTGAAAAAGAAAAGTTTGAAACGGAAAACCCCGAAGCTAATCGAGGTGCGCAGTGAATCTCTCCGCACCCTTTGTCCGCCGTCCGGTCGGTACGATTTTATTGACAATCGGCCTTGGGCTTGCGGGTATAAGCGCGTTCTTTGCGCTGCCCGTATCGCCACTGCCGCAGGTGGATTTCCCCACCATTTCCGTTAGCGCATCCTTGCCCGGTGCCAGTCCCAACACCATGTCCATGAGCGTCGCCACGCCGCTGGAACGCAGGTTGGGTGTGATTTCCGGTGTGAATGAAATGACGTCGTCCAGCGGGAATGGCTCGACGCGTATCTCCCTTCAGTTTGACCTCAATCGCCAAATCGATTCTGCCGCGCGGGAAGTGCAAGCGGCGATTAATGCGAGCAGGGCAGATTTACCATCGAGCTTGCGCAGCAACCCGACTTACCGCAAAGCCAACCCGGCAGATGCTCCCATCGTCATCCTCGCGCTCACGTCCAAAACCCGCACACCGGGGCAAATCTACGAATCTGTCTCTAACCTGGTCCAGCAAAAAATTGCGCAGGTAGAAGGTGTCGGCGATGTGGAACTGGGTGGTGGCTCGCTGCCTGCGGTGCGCGTTGAACTATTGCCTTTTGCGCTCAATCGCTACGGCGTCAGCATGGAAGATGTGCGCGCTGCAATCCAGGCCAGTGCGGCTAATCGCCCCAAGGGTTTACTGGAAGGCGACGGTCGCCATTTGCAGATTTATTCCCAGGCCAGCGATACCACCGGCGGGCGCAGCGCCGCGGATTATCGCGGGTTGATTGTGGGCTGGCGCAATAACGCAGCGATCCGCCTGGAAGATGTCGCCCAGGTTGTGGATGGCGTAGAAGATTCGCATACGCTGGGTTTGTTCAATGGTGAGCCGGCGGTTGTGGTGCTGATTACCCGCCAGCCAGGTGCCAACGTTATCGAAACGGTAAATGGTATTCGCGCGCTTTTGCCAAGTTTGCAGGCACAACTGCCACCGGGAATTGATGTCCAGGTCGCATCGGACAGCACCAAATCCATTCGTGCATCGCTCAAGGAAATTGAAGTTACGTTGATCATTTCGATCTTGCTGGTGATTGTTGTCGTGAGCGCATTTTTGCGCAACGCCCGCGCAACGGCCATTCCCGCCATTGCAACAGTTGTCTCGCTGCTGGGAACATTTGCGGTGATGTATTTACTGGGTTTCAGCCTCGATAATTTGAGTTTGATGGCGCTCACCGTGGCCAGCGGTTTTGTGGTGGATGATGCGATTGTGGTTTTGGAGAACACCAGCCGTCACCTCGAAAAAGGTATGAATTCCGTACAGGCCGCGTTGCTGGGTGCCCGCGAAGTGGGTTTTACAGTTTTATCGATCAGCATTTCGCTGGTGGCCGTCTTTATCCCGATTTTGTTTATGGATGGCCAGGTTGGCCGCTTGTTCCGCGAATTCGCAGTAACCCTGTCCGTCGCCGTTATGATTTCGCTGCTTATTTCCTTAACCACCACTCCCATGCTTTGCGCCCTTATGTTGCGCACCGAAAAGGAACATCCGCAAGGGCGGGTGGCGCGCTGGTTTGAGGGTGCATTTGTCGCCACCAAAACCCAATATGAAGGCAGCCTCAATTGGGCGTTGCGCCACACCCGCATCATGATGCTGGTGCTGGTCGCGGTGATTGGTTTGAATATTTATTTGTTTATCAGCGTCCCCAAAGGTTTTTTTCCGCAGCAGGATACCGGCCAGATGAACGGCGGCCTGCGCGCAGACCAAAGTATTTCGTTTGCCGCCATGCAGGGCAAATTAAAACAGTTGGTGGATATTATTAAGGCCGATCCTGCGGTAGATACCATCGTAGGTTTCACCGGTGGCCGCCGTGCCGGTGGCGGTTTTGTATTTGTGAACCTTAAACCGCCTTCGGAGCGTAGTGTATCCGGCCAGCAAGTCATTGCCCGTTTGCGTCCACAACTGGCAAAAGTTACCGGCGTCAGTTTGTTCCTGAACCCCGTGCAGGATTTACGCATGGGCGGTCGCCAAAGTAACTCGACTTATCAATACACACTGAAGAGTGACAACCTCAATGATTTAAAACTCTGGACCAATAAGCTGGCCGAAGCCATGAAACAGCAAGAAGCCGTCAGCGATATCGACACTGACCAACAGGAAAACGGTGTAGAAACTTTTTTAACCGTCGACAAAGCCAAAGCCGCGCTCTATGGAATCAGTTCACGGGATATTGATAACACGCTTTACGATGGTTTTGGCCAACGGCAAGTTGCCACGGTGTACGACCAGCTCAACCAATACCACGTGATTATGGAGGTTGATCCGCAATACACGCGCAGCCCGCAATCGCTAAATGATGTTTATGTCCCGGCGAACCTCAACCCCGCTGCCGCTGCAAGCGTAACAAGCAACCCGGCGTTGCGCGATCAATCCAGCGGCCAGGTATTGAGTTCAACAACAAAAAATATGGTGCCGCTGTCGGCCATTGCGAGCTTTGCAGAACAATCGACGGCAAGCTCCATCAACCATCAGGATGCAGAATTGGCCAGCACCATCTCGTTCAACGTGTCTGAAGGTTTTACCCTCGCTGACGCCATGGAGGGTGTTCGCAAAGCTGAAGCCGACATTATGATGCCCGTCAATGTGCGCGGCAGCTTCCAGGGAACTGCACGCACCGCGCAATCTTCGCAGCAGAAGCAACCGTTTTTGATTATGGCGGCGATTGTGGTGATTTACCTGGTGTTGGGCGTCCTTTACGAAAGCCTGGTTCACCCGATTACGGTGTTATCAACGCTGCCATCGGCTGGCATTGGCGCAATCCTGGCGTTGGAGATGTTCAAAATGGATTTCTCCATCATCGCCCTGATTGGTGTTTTCCTGTTGATCGGTATTGTTAAAAAGAATGCGATTTTAATTATCGATTTCGCGCTGGATGCCGAGCGCTCCCGCGGGTTGAGCGCAATTGATGCCGTGCGCGAGGCCTGTTTGTTACGCTTCCGGCCAATCCTGATGACTACCGTCGCTGCTGCATTAGGCGCATTGCCACTCGCCATAGGTTTTGGTGAGGGTTCTGAATTACGGCAGCCATTGGGGATTGCGATTATCGGCGGCCTTATCGCCAGCCAATTACTGACCTTGTTAACGACGCCTGTTGTCTATGTCGTGCTTGACCGTTTTCGCCATCGCAGCCCCCACGAGCAAGAGTTGGCGCGCGCACCCGATTTACCTTTAAGCACTTAATACCTACTTTAAGTTTAAGCACTTAACAACAAGCACTTAAACACCTGAATAAATAGTGAAGTTTATGAGAGCTATCCACTTTAAACGCAGTCCTTTAGCGGCCTTGATTATCTGCACAACACTACTGGCAAGTTGTGCAGTTGGGCCCAATTACAAACGGCCAGACGTCGCCGTGCCCGAGCATTACGCGGTGCAAGACAGCGCGTCACCTGCCGGTTGGGTTCCTGCATCGCCAGCCGATGCAAAAGATCGCGGCAACTGGTGGCAATTATTTGCAGATGCGCAATTAAACGAGCTGGAAAATGCGATTGATATTTCCAACCAAAATGTCCTCGCAGCAAAAGCAGCTTATGACCAGGCGCGGGCACTTGTCACCGAGCAGCGCGCATCCATGTTTCCCGCCGTCAATCTCTCTGGTGGTGCAACCCGTGGCGATAATAATTCAGCGCGAACTCCGGCAACGCAATACCAGCTGGCAATTGGTACTACCTGGGAGCCGGATTTATGGGGCAATTTAGGCCGTGCAACGAGCAGCGCAAAAGCATCAGCGCAAGCGAGTGAAGCAGATTTACGTTCTGCAACATTATCTGCCCAGGGTGAATTGGCAGCTGATTATTTTTCATTGCGCCACACCGATGTGCAATTGGATTTGCTTACGAAAACCGTTGAGACTTACCAGCGCTCACTACAGATAACGCAAAATCGTTTTAATGTTGGCGTCGCCGCAAAAACCGATGTGTTGCAAGCACAAAACCAATTGGCGAGTGCGCAAGCAAATTTATTAGGGCTGCAACGCCAGCGCGAACAACTTGCCCATGCAATTGCGGTATTGGTGGGAAAAACACCGGAAGCTTTTAATATTGACGTTATCCCAAATTGGCAAGCTACGGTGCCGCAAGTGCCCTTGGGTTTACCTTCTGAATTGTTGCAGCGACGCCCCGATATTGCCGGTGCAGAGCGTCGTGTTGCTGCTGCGAATGAACAAATCGGTATCGCAAAATCCGGTTATTTTCCCAGTTTGCGGTTAACGGGAAATTATGGAAATACCTCAAGCAATGCCGATGATTTGATGAAATCCAGTTTAAGTGTGTGGAGTTTGGGGGCATCGCTTACGCAAACAATTTTTGATGCAGGCGCTACAGGCGCGCGCGTGAAGGGTGCGAAAGCTGCGCATCAAAAAGCAGTGGCAAATTATCGCCAAACGGTGTTGACGGCGTTTCGCGATGTGGAAGATCAATTAACAGCAATTCGCATTTTGTCGCAACAGCAAGCGCTTTATCAGCAAGCCTCAGATGCTGCGGATCAAGTTGAACAACAAACCCTTAATCGCTATCGCCAGGGACAAATTGGTTTTACCGATGTTGTAAGTGCGCAGACCTCTGCATTGAACGCGCGACGTTCCCTCGCACAAGCAAAATCTGATAGCCAAACTGCCAGTGTTGCTTTAATCCAGGCGTTGGGTGGAAGCTGGTAAATTTAATTTTGCATCTGCATATTTTAAAAATGTGTAGATGTTATTTTTCCCCGTTATTATTTTTTGTTAACCGCCTGTCGCAAATCCGGGGTAGAGCGTCATACCACCATCAACAAATAATGTTGCTCCCGTTACGTAATCTGCCGCGTCGGACGCAAGCCAAATCGCAGCTTGCGCGATATCTTCCGGTTCGCCGATGCGTTTATAAGGCACCAGCGTCATTAAACTTTCATAGGCTTCCGGTGTATTCCATGCATTTGTATTGATTGGTGTACGTATGGCACCCGGGGCAATTCCATTGACGCGAATGCGTTGCGGCGCGACTTCCTGGGCGAGGCTTTTCATCAACATCATCACGCCACCTTTTGACGCTGCATAATTCGCATGACCGGCCCAGGGAATTTGTTCGTGAACGGAACTCATGCAAATAATTTTTCCCGCCGCTTGCGATACCGCCACATCAATTCCGCGCCGTTTAAATTCCCTGACCGCAGCGCGGCTACATAAAAATTGCCCGGTCAAATTAACATTCAATACGGTTTGCCACTGCGCAAGTGTCATTTCGTCAAACGCTGAGTCACGCTGTAAACCCGCGTTATTGACCACTATATGCAGGGTTCCAAAATGCTGGATGGCTTGCGCGAACATGGATTCCACTTCAGTTTCGTTGCTGACATCTGCTTTGATAGCAATTGCACGGCGTCCCATAGCTTCAATTTGGTGGGCTATATCATCGGCAGCGGCAGGGTCGGCAACATAATTAATAATGACATCTGCTCCCGCTTTCGCTAAACCAAGCGCAACGGCTTTACCTATCCCCGAATTGGCGCCCGTTACCAATGCAGGCTGGCCTTGCAGCACCGGGTAAATTTTAGGGTGTGGATGATCTGCCTGGCCGGGAGTTGCCGGGGCATCCGGCGGAGTATCAGGTGTAGGTATCATGGAATAACTCCTAAAGAAAAATTAAGGTTTCATTCGCCATCCATTAAATTCTCACATACTTTTTTCAGCCAGCAACTGTTCGCGAATTGATGCCAGCTCTGCCTTTTTCTCATCATCCGTAATGGGATAACGCATATCAAGTGCTTTTAAATGAGTGAGGACAATTTCAGAAATAATTAATCGTGCGTTGAATTTGTTGTCAGCGGGAACTACGTACCAGGGCGAATTTTCGGTGCTTGTGTTGCCAAGGCATTCTTCATAAGCGGTTTGGTAATCATCCCAAAATTTCCGCTCTTCAATATCAGCTGCGCTGAACTTCCAATTTTTTTCAGGATTATCTATACGCTCCAAAAAACGCCGTTTCTGTTCATCTTTTGAAATATGCAGAAAGAATTTTATGATGCGCGTTCCATTGCGATGCAAATGTTTCTCCATGTCCACAATGGATTCATAGCGATGCTTCCATATGGATTTTTTATCTTTGTCTTCATCAGGCAATTGTTCGGCCTGTAAAATTTCAGGATGCACGCGAACAATTAATACTTCCTCATAATAAGAACGGTTGAAAATTCCTATACGTCCGCGCTCTGGCAAACATTGGTTGGTTCGCCACAAAAAATCATGATCAAGATCGGTAGCGCTTGGATGTTTAAAACTAAATACCTGGCAGCCTTGCGGATTAATACCAGACATAACATGTTTAATAGCGCCATCTTTACCCGCAGCATCCATTGCCTGGAAAATCAGCAACAGCGAATAGCGATCAGATGCGTATTGCAACTGTTGCAGTGCGCTGAGTTCTTCAATTTGATCGACAAGGAGTTTTTGGTATTCATCTTTTGAAGAATAGAGTGGCTCTATAAGTGTTGGCCATTCTTTCAACTTAACTTTTTTATCCGGCTGTACCTGGAATTTTTTGATTTTAATCTTCATGACTTCATTCATCCTGTAGCTTGGTATAAACAGCGATCAATTTTTTACAGGGTTTTCACGAGGACGCAGTAATCTCGCAACTAAACCCGTCCAGCCAGTTTGATGTGATGCACCAATACCGCGGCCATTGTCACCATGGAAGTATTCGAAAAATAACAGATAATTATTAAAGTGCGGGTCGCGCTGCAATTTTTCACAATCGCCAAAGATGGGCCGATTGCCATTCCCATCGCGTAAAAACAATGCGATTAAACGTTTTGAGAGTTCGTCAGCCACTTCATTGAGCGAAAGCATTTTTCTGCTTCCCTTGGGATATTCCACTTTAAAATCATCGCCATAATAAAAATGAAAGCGCTGCAAACTTTCAATAATTAAAAAATTAACTGGCATCCAAATCGGGCCACGCCAATTACTGTTGCCACCAAATAAATTGCTATTGCTTTCACCCGGAACATAACTCACTGAAAGCGTAATACCGTCTACCACTAGTTCATAAGGGTGTTGCAGATGATATTTCGATAAGGCGCGTACACCGTAATCACTCAGGAATTCATCTTGGTCAAGCATTTTTTCCAGGATCTTCTTAATGCGATGGCCGCGTAACAAACTCAATAAATGTTTTTCATCTTTACCTTTTATATCCCAGCGCGATACGAGATTGGCGAGTTCAGGTTTGTTAATCAGGAGTGTTTGCAAATGCTGCGCAAATTTTGGCATGGAGTTGAGCAAATCATGGTCCAGGACTTCAACCGCAAACAAAGGAATTATCCCAACCATACTGTGGATTTTCATGGGTGTGCTGTCGCCATTGGGCAACTTCAACACATCATAGAAAAAGCCATCTACTTCATCCCATAGACCTTCGCTATGCTCGCCCAAATTTTCCATGGCATTGGCAATATATAAAAAATGGTCAAAAAACTTGATCGCCATTTCCTGGTAAACCGGATTGTATTGTGCAAGCTCCAATGCAATGCGCATCAGGTTAAGGCTATACATTGCCATCCAGCTTGTACCATCTGCCTGCTCCAAAAATCCACCTAATGGCGATGCAGAGCTGCGATCAAATAAACCAATATTATCCAGTCCAAGGAATCCACCTTCAAAAATATTATTGCCGTCTTTGTCTTTGCGGTTTACCCACCAGGTGAAATTTAATAACAATTTGTGGAAAATACTTTCCAGGAAATAAATATCAGGCTTGCCATTAATTTCTTCATCAATTTTAAAAATGCGAAATGCACTCCAGCCATGAACCGGTGGATTAACATCGCTGAATTTCCATTCATAGGCAGGCAATTGTCCATCGGGATGCATATAGCGTTCACTGGTCAGCAATTTCAATTGTTGCTTTGCAAAATTGGAATCGACCATCGCTAAAGGTATGCAATGAAACGCTAAGTCCCACGAGGCATACCATGGGTATTCCCATTTATCCGGCATGGAAATAATGTCGGCATTATCAAGGTGAAGCCATTGGGTATTTCTTCCACACAATCTTTCAACGGGCGGGCTGGGTTCAGTAATATCTCCCTTTAACCATTGGCTGACATTGTAATAATAAAATTGTTTGCTCCAGAGCATTCCTGCCAAGGCTTGCCGTTGAACTAATTTTTTATCGTCACAAGTAATATCTTTTTGAATAACCGCATAGAACTCATTGGCTTCATGTTCTCGTGCGGAAAAAATGTTGTCGAAGTCTGTAAAAACGTCAGGCGCGTTATGGACAGTGTTGATGCGAAAACGTAGGCTTGTGGAAGATTTTGCGGCGATCACCAGTTCACATTGAACTGCAGCTTTGGTTCCGGCATTATTATTGATAGCGTTTGTGTCGCCGTGAACTATAAAATTATTAATTCCGTCTTTGCAGAACCTTGATTGATTCGGTGCATTGTATAGCCTTTCTGCATTGGTTTCGTTTTCGCAAAATAGCAACGTAGATGCATTTTCTGTATGAAATGAATATTGGCCTAACTCCGAATGGCTAATTAATATTTCCTGGTCGCTTACTTTTTCCAGCGCTGGTTTGGTGTTATCAATTCCCCAATCCCAGGTATTCCTGAACCAGAGTGTTGGTAATAGTGTTAATTCAGCAGCTTCATTTGCATGATTATGAATGGTGATTTTTATTAATGTGTCGTGGACATCGGCTTTTGCGTACTCAACAAACACATCGAAATAGTTATCGTCATTGAAAATGCCAGTATCAATTAATTCAAACTCCCGCTGGTTTCTGTCACGGCGTTTATTTTCTGTTAATAAAGCTTCATAGGGATAGGGCGCTTGCGGATATTTATAAAGCATCTTCATGTAACTATGCGTTGGTGTTGCATCAAGATAGTAATAAAGTTCCTTTACATCTTCCCCATGGTTACCTTCATCACCGGTAAGGCCAAAATAACGCTCCTTAATGATAGAGTCTTTTTTATTCCACAATGCAACTGCAAAACACAATAATTGTTTATCATCGCTCCAACCGGCAACGCCTTCTTCACCCCAGCGATAAGCTTTGCTGCGCGCCATATCATGGGTAGTATATTTCCAGGCGTCACCATCTTTACTGTAGTCTTCACGAACCGTACCCCATTGCCGATCGCTCAGATAAGGTCCCCATTTTTTCCATTCGGTATCTTGCAGTCGCTGTTGTTCTATTCCTAATGGCATAAATGATTTCCCAACAACCCTTTATGGATAATAAAAACTACGGTGGTGTAATACGATTTTGTAACGTGACTTTTTAATACATGACTTTTTAAGGCATGACTTTTTAAAAAGCACCGCAAGTTAAAAAGCATCACAAGTTAAAAAGCACCGCAAGATTTGCAATTGAAACAACAACCAACATTAAACATTAAGTAAGGTGTTTTCAATAGTAAAGACACATGATTGGGGCTCATGTTTCATAAATATCAGTTTTGCGAAGGATGCACATAAACTAAAAAGCCATATCGATTGATATGGCTTTTTAATAATTTAGCTTTTAACAGCCAAATTATTATTTAGTGCTGACGACTGCTAAAGGGTTCGATAGCATAAAAATTATGAACGTTATCAGACCATGTTGTATCTGCCATATCTGGCCAATCGTCCTTATCAAATCCGGGCGCATTTTTCAGGCGCTCTTTGCTAACATCCAGGATGAAGCGCTTATTTTCAGTGTCCAATTTCAATGCCTTCCAGGGCACTGCAAATAATTTTTCGCCCAAACCTAATACACCGCCAAATGAAAGAACGGCGTAAGCAATTTTTCCGCTTGCAACATCAAGCATAATTTCTTTGATGTCACCAAGGTCTTCATCATAAGTGTTGTAAACATCGTTACCATTCAAGGTATCTGCACCCATAAGGCGTGGGCCAGGACCCGTGTGATAATTTTGTTTGTACATGCCGTAGGTATCTCGTGTTTCGTAATTCATATCATCTCTCCGAATAATTAAACGATTAAATATTACGTGTAGTATGATTTTTTACCACACCTTACTATATTCAGTGTTTATGCGAAATTTCTGTACGGAAACACACAAGGTTATTTGTTTTTAACATTTTAATTTAAAAATTCTTTATAGGGAAATTAACGACATTTTGTAAAAAAAAATTAAATAACCTGTGAATTTTTTTGTGAGCCGATGTACTAATAAATTGTAGACTATAAGATGTTTTTAAATGCCATCATTAATGTATTGTTGCGAGGATTGAAAAAATGAGCAAAAACAAAACAGGTAAAAGTTTTTCTGAACAAACCGAGCGTGTTTCAGAGGCAGGAAAAAAAGGCGGTGGTGCCATTGGTGGAAATCTCAAGAAAGATCCGGGGCGTGCAGTTGAAGCCGGCCATAGAAGTCACGAACAGCGCCGCGGTAGCGGTGAGTAATCCTGGGTACGGATTCTATCAATGCTGAATAGGGCGTATCACCGCCATGACTTGATCTTTAAATCCAAAGCGCCTACTATTTGCTGTATATATAAACAGTATTTGGTGGGTGCTTATGAACGATGAGGCTATTGAAGATCCCAACCCCTGGATTGTTCCGCCAACCAAAATTCATAAGGGCCGGGGAGCTGTAAGCAATTTAGTAGGGCGTTATGAAACCCAAATCACCGAGACTATTGACGACGGTTGGTGGCAAGAAGAGGGTTATGGGCAAATAAGTGTGGGGGCTACCCAGGTCACCCATGAAATGGCGAAAACTATCCTCACCCGTAACCAATCCCCCGATTTACCTTTTGGTGTGTCGCTTAATCCGTATCGCGGCTGTGAACATGGTTGTATTTATTGTTTCGCCCGCCCGACCCATTCTTACCTGGGCTTATCACCCAGCCTGGATTTTGAAACGCGGTTATTTGCCAAAATAAACGCACCGGAACTGCTTAGGCGGGAGCTGGCGGCCAAGTCATATGAGCCCAATTCAATTGCGTTGGGTGTTAATACGGATGCCTACCAGCCTTGCGAGCGCAAACTGCAGTTAACCCGTAAAGTATTGCAGGTGTTGAAGGAATGCAGGCACCCTGTAGGACTAATTACCAAATCTTCCCTTATTGAGCGAGATATCGATTTGTTAAGTGAAATGGCCGCCGATAACCTGGTGGTTGCTGCCATAACAATTACCACGCTGGAACACGATATCTCCCGTACCCTCGAACCCCGCGCTGCATCTCCCACTCGCCGTTTGGAGACTATCCGGCGCTTGGCTAATGCAGGTATTCCCGTTTCGGTCAGTGTTGCTCCCATAATTCCCTTCATCACTGACCAGGATTTGGAGAAAATCCTGGATGCCGCTTTTGAGGCTGGTGCGACCAGCGCGGGATACACGATTCTCCGGTTACCTTGGGAGGTCAATCCATTATTCCAGCAATGGTTGGAAACCCATTTTCCTGATCGGGCAGGGCGGGTAATGGGGCGGGTAAGGGATCTGCGTGGGGGTAAAGACTACGACGCTACTTTTGGCGCGCGGATGAAAGGCGAAGGCTTGTGGGCTGATCTTATTCGCCAGCGTTTTGAAAAAGCCAGGGCGCGTTTGAGTATTCACAGGAATTCCGGTTACGGCTGGCTGGATACCTCTAAATTTCGCAAGCCTCTCAGTATTCCCGCTAATAAAAAACGTGGAGATGAACAAATGGACTTTTTTAGCCTGCTATAATTTTTTAGCCAGCTAGAAAATGAAAGGTGTATGCGTTGAAATATCCAATAATATATTCATTGCGCAAAAGCCGGCTGAATAATAGGTTGGAAATTATTCAGATTGTGTGTTTTATGTATTTAATTGATTTTAAACACATAATTCCCAAATCCTTTTTCGAGAAAAGTGAAAAAATGCTTGACGCTAAGGTACAACGCCCATAGAATGCGCGCCTCAACAACGCACTCGTAGCTCAGCTGGATAGAGTACTCGGCTACGAACCGAGCGGTCGGAGGTTCGAATCCTCCCGAGTGCGCCATATAAAACAAAGACTTAGCTGTAATGGCTAGGTCTTTTTTTTATCTTGGGTTAAAAGGTTGGGTTAAAATTTCATCAAAACTTTTATGAAATATAACTAGCGTATGCTAGTGTTTGTTCATAGCGTATTCATCAGAATGTGTGATTATTTGCTCTTGCGCAGATTTGAACTATATATTAATTTATAAGTCAATATTGCGGATATTGTATTTATGTGCTTTGGCATGTAAAATCCCGCCGCTTTAATAGGGCGGAGAGCGCGCATGGCAGATGGCGGAAAAATTGTCGAATTCGATGATGAAAAACAAAAAAAGTTACTAATTGAAGGGAAGAAGAAGTATAAACATTTGCATGGTGCTATTTACGGAACAATTAGTAGCATGTTATGTAGAGCAAAGGTTGAGCCGATCGAATTTTTGGTTGGGCTAAACCCGAGTTTTGCTGATTTAGTGAAACAGCTTAAAGATTTGCGAGATGTTGTGGCGGCATTGGCTCCTATGTTGGAAATCGACCCAAAAGCCGATATCGCGATGATAGATGAATATATTGATTTGGCAGAGAGTTTGGCTCTGTCAATTGACGCACAGAACTCTGATTCGCTTTGTGCTGCAATTGCCAGGTTGGATGACAAACCTTACGTTTAATGTTTAATTATGGGGAATGATTATGAAATTCGATTATGAAGAGGTTGACCGTTTGCTCGCCAAGATGGAGTCAATTCTTGGTCGAGTTAGCACTATCAATAGCGATTTTCAAAAAGCTTTGGATGCAGCAAAGCAAGAGAAAAAAGCGGCTTAAGGATTAAAGTTTTTTAGATTCTTAAAAGGCTCGCTTTCGCGAGCTTTTTTATTTTCGGTTTTACTTGGTTGCATCCACTTCTTTTAATTTCCTAATATAAATCTGCCTGGATTTTTCAGACTTGTGACCGCTATGGTGTTCGGTATGGTCACTAACTCCCTTAGCTTTTAAATCGTGAAATTTAAATCCCTCTTCAAGTTTTAATTGTTGTCCTTCAATTTCCAAGCCTACATTTACAGCTTTTTCCATTACGCGCTGCCATGAACTGTCAAATGCATTTTTTTGCAATAGGCGCTAACCATTGCCTTGTTGTGTTCATCTTCTCCTAAACCGTCATTTTTTAGTGAGCTATAAAATGACTCTAATGCGCAACGTATAGTTGTTGCTTGAGATTTTGAGATAACACTTCCATTTATGATAATTGTTGCTTCGTCGAACATAATCGTATTGCTCCGATAGATTTAAAACTTGCGTTTTTTTCTGCGCGCATTTAAGAATTATATTTTTAAGTCGAATAAGCGGCTCGCATGAATATTCATGTGAGCCGTTGATTTTTAGAAGGGCAGTGCTTCTACTACCAGTTGTTTTCCCATCACTTTTAAAGCCGCGTGAAGAGTATCAATTTTGGTCGCATGACGAAGATCCGTTATGCGCTGAACTTCCTGCCTTGTGCTTCCAATTTTTCTAGCCAGCTCCGAGTGATTAACTCTTTTTTCTAACATAGTATTTAATAAAATTACTTTTGCCCAAATGCTGGGCGGCACTTCAATAAAATCCTTGGCATCTTTAATTTTGCTTGGTGCTGGAACACTTCGATTATCCTCAAAATAAAACTCGAACGCCGTAACAAGTGCATCTTGTGCGGCGGTTAAGGCCTCTTCATAAGTATCGCCAGCGGTTAGCGCTTCGGGTATATCGGGGAAACTAGCCATAAAGCTGTTTCCGTCTTTCTCGATAATTACTGGATATTGCATGGTTTACTCCTAAGTTTCGCCTTGCGAATATTGGCCCCCAGTAGGGGGCCTCTCTTGCTTACTTCAAACCCAGTTGCTTGATGATGGCTTTTCTTAATCCTTCACCTAGCTCTTGCCCGGGGTGTCTTGGTAATGTGGACTGTTTGCCGTTAAAGTAGAGTTTTAGATGCTTGGTGCCATTCTTTACTTCTACTCCCTGCGATTCCAGCCACCGCCTGAATTCGCTTTGCTTCACTTTTCCTCCTGTATGTTTTGTTTGTGTGATGCCATTGTAATCAAAAATGATTACATATGTCAACAAAAATGATTACAGCTTGATGTGTATTGGCGCGGATATGGGGCAATGGAAAACTTATTGCATTGCTCTTACGATTTTGAGTTTAGCGGGTTAAAACCTGCTATCTGATGGTTGTATATCAAGGCCTTGCAGACAGAAACAGGGTTAAAATTAATTTAACTAAGTTATTGATTTATAGGAAAATTAAACTGGACTACGAACCGAGCGGTCGGAGGTTCGAATCCTCCCGAGTGCGCCATACAAAGTAAAGGCTTAGCCCGCGGGCTAAGCCTTTTTTGTTTGCGAATCAAATACGCCATTCTATTCTTGTCCGCATTCCCTTTTTTTACATTTCTTTCTCCGTATTTCTTTCTTTTCATCTCTTTCTCCATATTTCTTAAACTCCTTTCCTTACATTTTTATCCCCACATTCTTTTCCCACATTTCTTCCCAATTTTTTACCAGTTTGCATATTCGCTGCTTTAATAATCCGGTGTGAATTATTTCCTCTCATTTATTTTCCCCATCAGCGCTTTTGCCAAATTTTTCTTTTCTTGTCGTATGCATTTGAATTTTTGTTGTTTTTTTATTTCGGCTTGTAAGCTGATAATTTTAATATTTTCGCGACAATGAAATTAAATACATTGTGATGATTATGCTGCCTGTTTGGCATCTCTTAATACACTAATTTTTATGTGGTTATTGTTTTAAAAAAATTAATAAATGTTGAACAGAAATTATTATTTTTGTCGCCTGCATCATTAACTAAATGTTCATTCCATGACTAACTTTTCCAGATTGAAAATATTGCGATGCGGTTCACTTAGTTTGGGTGATTAGTTGCTAATTATCAGCGATTTAATTGGTCGCGCAAGGTGCTCGTTATAAAAAAATTAGTGTAGTGTTCATGCCGTTTTGGCGATAAACAAAATTAGCCAATTTTTATTTTTTTACTCAGAAAATTTGGCATTTTATATTGCATTTTTAATCCTGAAACTTCAAAAAATTTACACGTGATACTTTGCTGGCAATAAATTTTATTGGCATGGATTGTGATTAAAATTTTGAGAGTCAAAAATATGACTTGGTAAATGTTGCGCCAATACCTAGGCAGGTTTTTGCGACTTTATTGGGTCAGTATCCCGCAATTGTTTGGTCACCCTTTATAGGCTGACATGCAAGTTTGCTTTTTCCTCTGTTGTGCCTTCGCGTCGAAAGGCTTCGTCTGCGTCGTTTAAATCCACGATGGGTTCTTCCAATCACCAGTTATTTAACCGGGATGGAAATCATTATTTCTAATTATGGGATTTGAGTATAAGGATTGCTGATTAATATATTTTTTAATTGTTTTAAGAGGTCTGCTATGCGTTTGTTGTCTGCAATTTTTATGTTGTGTTCATTATCGTTTAGTTGCGTTGTGTTCGCGCAGGGTGGTGCGGGTGGCGCTCCTGTTACTCCTTCTGTCACTCCTTCGTTGCAATTAAACTGGTTTGTTCCTTCGGCGCGCGAAAACGGTGATGTATTATCCCTGGCGGATATTGGTGGCTATGAACTGCGTTACAGGGTTAAAGGCACCAGCGTTTTTAAATCATTGGTAATTCGTGGTGCTTCCAATAAATCTTATCTGTTGAGAGGCTTGGCGGCGGGTGTTTATGAGTTCCAAATTGCAACTTTTGATGCTGATGGTTTGTATAGCAAATTTGTTCCTATAACCTATACCTTGATTAAATAGTTTTCGATCCAATATTTTTTGGATGGCTCTGGATTTCTTTGAATAATCTGGTGTTTTTGAGTGACCTTGGCTTAATTTGATCTTTGGTTATTATTAATTTTATCTTTAGTTATTAAAAGGAACACGATCTTAAATCATGTTCCTTGATTGTACTTTTTTGTTTTTGTGAGTTGGTTTTTGCGAGTTGGTTTTTGTAAGTGGGTTTGTAGGGTTTTGTGATTACAAGCTGGCACGGCAATAGCGTTTTAGATATTCATCGTGACTTGGTAGTTGCGCAAGTTTTCCCTGGATGTTTCCTTTGATGTGGTCAAGGAAGTTCATCAATTCGGCTTTACTCATTTCATCGGCGGCACGATGATATTTTTTGGGTATTAATCCCTGGCCGATCATGACCTGGAACCAGGAGTCGACAAACAATTCATTCATGCGCAGGAAAAAATTTCCTGTTTCGTGGAATAAATCCAGCCGCTGTTTCAGGCTTGCTGGAATTTCCATGGTTTTGCAGTGTCGCCAGAAAGCGGAATCCTCGCGATTGGTGAGGTGATAATGCAGCACAATAAAATCTTTTATTTGGTCGTAATCAAACTCTGAATCTTTGTTGTATTCATTGACATCCATTGCGTTTATTTCATTGGATGGAAATAATTTTATAAGCTTTAAAATATTTTGCTGGATTAAATGTATAGCGGTTGATTCCAGTGGTTCAATAAAACCACCTGCGAGCCCAATTGCAACACAATTTTTATTCCACTGTTTTTTCCGGCGACCCGTTTTGAACGTGATAGGGCGTGGTTCGGTAAGCAGTTTTCCGTCAACACCGTTTAGTAATATTCCAGTCGCTTCATCGTCTGACATATATTCACTGGAATAAACAACGCCGTTACCAGTGCGATGTTGCAGCGGTATGCGCCATCTCCAGCCGGCGGTATGGGCGATTGCACGGGTGTAGGGGACTGGTGGCTCGGTGTTTTCAGTCTGGACTGCGATTGCGCGGTTGCAGGGCAGCCAGTGTGACCAGTCCTCAAATCCTGTGTGCAATGCTTCTTCAATCAATAAGGCTTTGAAGCCGGAGCAATCAAGGAAAAGTTCACCCGCGATAGTGGTTGTCTCATCGACAGTGATTGAATCGATGTAACCTGAATCCGGGTGCAAGTTGAATTGGGTTATTTTTCCTTCGATGCGTTTAACGCCTCGGCTTTCGCTAATTTTCCTCAGCATTTTTGCATAGAGACCGGCATCAAGGTGAAATGCATAATTTAATCCGTCTTGCGGTGTTTTGGCAAAACGATGTGCTTTTGCTGCTTGGGTTTCAAAATTATAGTGGCCAAAATCGTCACTAAGATTTTCGTCCAGGCCCCGGCGCCAGAAATGGTGGAATCCTGCGGCCCAAAAATTTGTTCCGGTTGAACCAAACGCATGAAAATATTCTTTGCCATCGTCCAGCCAGTTTTCAAAATTGATCCCTAATTTATAAGTACCTTGTGTTTGCTTTAAAAATTCATTTTCGTCGATACCAACAACTTTGTTGAAAAATAGCATTGTTGGTATGGTGGCTTCACCTACACCAATCGTGCCGATTTGATCAGATTCTACCAGGGTAATATCAAGGGTATTGAACACTTTTGAAAGCGCGGCTGCGGCCATCCATCCCGCAGTTCCACCACCAACAATGACAACTTTTTTTAGGTTGTTGGACATGATTTGCCTCTTTTATTATTTCAGTGTGTCTGGTGAATTTATTTTTGATGATGAGTTTGGTTTTAAATAAAAAAGCAGCCACTACAACGAGTGGCTGCTCCTTTAGCGCAATATGTAAATTTTAATCATTATTAAAATTTATAACGCGCACCCACTGCATAACGTGCTTCCTGGTTCGCTGCGAAAATTACCGCATCATCCGTGCGGCCATGAACACGACGACCTGCTTCAAGTACGTTGATTCCTTCAAGCTGGACACTGAAGTTTTCATTGAACTCGTAGCTGGCACTCACGTCTACCTGACCATAAGCCTCTGTGTAAGCGGGCTCTTGCTGGCCATTACCACCAATCGTTGCACTTAAGAATTTATCGCGCCAGTTGTAAGCGATACGAACTTGAACACCGTTTTTGTCATAGAAGGCTACAAGGTTTGCAGAATCGCTTAAGCCGAGCAGTGCAAATTGGTTGGTATTAATTTGGTTATTTTTGTAAGCGATATCACCATTCACTGTTGTGTAGTTGACGATGCCACCAAAACCGCTTTCGCCAAACACATGCTGGATCGCAAATTCAAAACCGTCGATTGACGCTTCTTCATTATTTACGGGCGCTTTAATGGTATAGGTCAATGGCGCGTAGCTGCTGGTATCGCCAAGGAGCGAACCATCTGCACCAACCCAACCGTGGGACACGTAGTAATCGTGGATTTCCTGGTTGCGATTGTTTGGATCAACAACGGCAGCTGCAGCTTCCGCCAGGCGTGCACCGGAAGCAGGGTTTACGAGGTTGGCGTAAATCGCTTTTTTGTATACGGATGTACCAATAAAGTTTTTCACGTCTTTTCTGTAGTAACCCAGGGACACGTAACTGGTATCGCTGTAATACCATTCAGCAGAAAGATCAAAGTTAGTTGATTTGAAGGGTAAAAGATTTGCGTCACCGGCACTGGCTGAACTCGCATCGAAAGAGCGCGCTTGTGAGCCATCTGGTGTTGCACCACCTTGAAGGTCTGCGAGGTTAGGTTTTGCAAGCGTTTGGCTGATTGACGCACGGACTTTAACATCTTCCCTGACATCCAAACCAAAATCGATATTGGGCAACCAGTTTGAATAACTGCCATCGCCGGTGCCGTGTGTGAAGGGCGCTTTTGGATCAGTTGACAGTTGAATTTCGTTGGGTGTTAACCAGATTTGCGTGGTGTAGTTAGGCAACAGGTAAGTTGATGTTGTATCAGTTTTTTCATAACGCACACCAACATTTAATGTTGCTGGCATAGTTCCAATATCAAAACCTAAATTAGCTTGTGCATAAGCTGCCTGGGTTTTTTCTTCCAGATGACGATCAACAGAATAAACCGGATCTATACACAATTCGCCCGGAACACAGTTTGCGGATGCATTACCAAATGCATTTTGGCCATCTGGATAACGCAAATAAAATTCGGCCAGGTCGCGGCTAAATTTATTGTAATCCACCCAAATCATTTGGCCGTTAATGCCAGCACCGGCACCGCCGAGTTGTTTGTTCAAATCGCTGATTGGTTGATAAGAAAAATCTTTGTTATCAAAGTTGCCATCGCCGTCACCAGCACCGGCATTCCAGTTGCCTGCGTCATAAGTGTAACCTGCGCCGCCCCAGTTACCGCCCTGGTTCAAGCTGAATGCCGAACGATTTTTTGAATCAGTATTGCCGATACCAAAATCAACGCTCTTCACAATGCTGTCATCGAATTTGTAAGTGCCGTCCAATTGTGTCTGTTCGATTTCAGTTTTCATGTAGCCGTTACGGAAGCTGGTACCTGTAGCGATAATCATGTCCGGATTCAAATTGCCACCCTGGGTAGGAGTGATGGTCATGATTGGCATGAAGTGATCGAAATCAACAGTGGTATTGCCGCGTGTGTAGCCGGCAGCAGTTACGATGTTGTTGCTACCGCGAGCATCTTTTGGCGTCGCCCTTGCTGAAGAGTTGTGATAGTCCAACGCCAACTTCAAGTTATCTGATACTTGCCAATCAATGTTCAAACCGGTTGACAACCCGAGGTTACGAGTGCCCCAGGAACCTGTCCCCAAACCAATATCACAGCAGTCATTGTTATTGAGGAACTGCGGAGACTGTACATTATCGCCAGAGGTTGCATACCATTTGGTACCGGTAGCTGCACCGCTACCGAACCATGCGCTCAACTCCTGGCGTCTTTGCTCAACGTCCAAATCAGAGTAGGTGTAATCGAGGGTGGTTTTGAGGGCGTCAGTTGCGGCCCATTGCAAAACCAATTGGCCGTTGGTGCGTTTGCGTTTTACATCGTTAAAGGAATACAAAAAGTTTTGTGGTACATCAACGATTGGGCTTTTTTCATCGACTTGGGCTGCGTTCCAGCCAGAGCTGACTTCACCCGCATTGTAGTTACTATTGCGCTCCGCAATGCTGCCTGTAATAGCCACGCCGATGGTGTTGTCAGCAAAGGTGTTGCTGTAAATACCTGATACTTCAGGAGTGTATTTATCGCCTACGCGGGTAGAAGTATCGTCAACGACCTTCACACCAACACTGGTGTGCAGGCCGACATTATCCAGCGGACGACCGGTTTTGATATTGATGGTTGAACCTATACCACCTGTGGTGATGCTGGCTTTACCTGTTTTATAAACTTCAACACCTGCCACCGCTTCAGCCGCGAGGTTTGCGAAATCATAAGAGCGGGAAGTCGATGCCGCAGTAGCATCAATGTTGGCAGCTGGCATGATACGGCCATTCAAGGTGATCATGTTGTACTCAGGGCCGAAACCGCGAACAGTGACCTTGCTGCCCTCGTTATTTTGACGGTCAATCGAGACACCGGTAATACGTTGCAAAGATTCTGCAAGGTTGGTGTCAGGCATTTTGCCGATGTCTTCCGCAGAAATTGCGTCAACGACACCTGATGCATTTCTTTTAATGTCCATTGCGTTCGTGAGCGATGCACGAATACCTGTAATGACAATTTCATCTGGTTCTGCAGATGCATCTTGAGCATGCGATCCCACTGATAGCGTTCCTAAAATAGCCGCAGCTACAGTCACTGAAAGTGTTTTTCGTTTTGCGCAGAATGGTTTCATTCTCTTGTTCCCCTAAAGGTTGTTATTTGTACATGAACTAACAGTTTTTGGCCTTTTGCGTACTCCATTAATAAGCCTTGCTAATGCCAGCAAGGTCTTCTATGCCCTTTACGGTGAATGCTTTTAAGGGTATCGAACGGAGGTTTTGCGGGTTTTTATCAATTTATTTTCTCTTTGATTTTGGCGCCGCATCGGTATAGTATACCGATAGCGTTAACGTTAACAATACATTTGGATTTTTGCAATAGAAAAGCCCTGTAAATTATTTATGCAAATAAAGCCTGTAAATTATGCGGTAAATTTTGTATCAGGATGGCGAGTTGTTGTTATCGGTTACACTTGTTGTGCTGGTCGATGAGGTTTATTTTATTTATTGTTCTTTGCGCGTTCAGCAGTATTAAATGAAGTTAAAAATAACAGCCTGTTTAGGAGTCATCCTGTGGCATATAGCAAATCTCATAGTTTTTTCCTGTCGTTGATTGTGGCCTTTGGTGGATTTATTTTTGGTTTTGATGCATCAGTTATTTCCGGTGCTATAGGCCAAATCAGTAACCAATACAATCTCTCCCCAATTCAACAAGGGCTGGTAGTCGGTGCTCCAACTCTGGGAGCGATAATCGCTGCATCCGTAGTGGGTTATCTGTCTGATTACTTTGGGCGCAAGAAAATATTAATTTTAATTGCAGCGCTTTACCTCGCATCGATTGTGGGGTCGGCCTTTGCAATCAATTACAACATGCTGGTCGCATTCCGTTTTGTCGGCGGCCTGGCTTTCGCATCATTAATGATTGCGCCGCTTTATATCGCCGAAGTATCTCCTGCTAAATTGCGTGGCAAATATGTATCGCTCAACCAATTGAATATAGTGATTGGTTTTTCGGTTGCGTATTTTTCAAATTATTGGTTTTTATCTTTTAGCAATACCGATCATGCATTAGTTACTGAATGGGGTATTAAACAAAATCTGTGGCGCTGGATGCTGGGTATAGAAGCTTTACCCTCGTTGGTTTATCTGGTGATTTTATTTTTTGTACCGGAAACCCCACGCTGGCTTATTTTGAATAACCGTAAAGAAGAGGCAAAACAATTATTGGACTCACTGGTTCCGGCAGATGAAGCCAATGAACAATTGTCACAACCGGCGGAAAAAAATCATGAAGCCAGTTTCTTCCAGAAGATTGGCGAATTATTTAAACCACAAATGCGTTTTATTATTGCTATAGGTATTTTTATTGGAATCATCCAGCAAATAACAGGCGTCAATGCTATTTATTTTTATGCGCCAACTATTTTTGAGCAAAGCGGAATTGGTACCAATGCAGCGTTTGCGCAGGCAATCTGGATTGGCATTATCAATATTGTATTTACCCTGGTTGCTATAGCAGCGATTGATAAATTTGGTCGTCGCCCATTAATGATTGCTGGTTTGCTTGGGGTTATTATCAGTATGGGGTTATGTGGTTATGGTTTCGCGCACACCACTTATCAGATAACAGCTAATAATTTACCCAAGTCGTTAAGCGCAGAACAGGTTGAGCAAATTCGCCCGATGATTGATGTCAGTTACGACAGCGATGTGAAATTCAAACATGAATTGAAGCGTTATATTGGTGATTCAGCGGCGCGCCAATACGAGGGTGAAATTTTACAAGTGGCCACTAAAACGAATCCAACGTTGATTTTGTCAGGGATATTTGGTTTTGTTGCCGCCTTTGCAATTTCGCTGGGCCCGGTGATGTGGGTGATGCTATCTGAAATTTTTCCCAACGCGGTACGCGGAGTTGCGATTGCATTTGTCGGTGCAATCAACAGTGTTGCGAGTTTTGTTGTGCAACTATTTTTCCCCTGGCAGCTGGCAAATTTAGGGTCTGCAATGACATTTATGGTGTACGGTATTTTTGCATTGATCGGTTTAATTGTCGTCTGGAAATATTTACCCGAGACCAAAGGCAAAACGTTGGAGCAACTTGAGACTGCTCTAATCATTCGCCATTAATTGATAAGTTTTTCAATTCAGGGGGCAGGCATTGATATGCAAAGAAAAATACGGTGGGGAATTGTTGGGGCGGGGCGCATAGCGCAAGCTTTTGTAAAAGACATGGCCTTCGTAACCAATGCTGAAGTGTCTGCTGTGGCGGCGCGCAATCTGGAACATGCAAAATCCTTTGCAACGGAATTTCATATTCCAAAAGCTTACGGCAGTTATGCTGAATTATTTGCCGATGTAGATGTTGATGCAATTTATATTGCAACACCGCACAACCTGCATTTCGAACAAGCGCTCTTAGCTATGAAAGCAGGAAAACATATCCTTTGCGAAAAGCCCGTCACTGTCAGCTCAGATGAATGCCGGCAATTAATTGATACGGCAAAAGAGCAGGGCGTTTTCTTTATGGAAGCCATGTGGACTTATTTTTTGCCTGCAATTCGCAAAGCGAAAACATGGGTTGATGCCGGGCGCATTGGAAGAATTCGCCACCTGAAAGCTGATTTTGGTTATCCCTTGCCTTACGACGCCAATCGCCGTGAGTACGACGCAGATTTGGCCGGTGGCTGTTTGTTGGAAATGGGCGTGTATACGGTTGCTATTACCGATCTTTTTATTAAAGAAGAACCATCCTATTGTTATTCGAGCGTTAAATTCGCACCCAACGGCGTAGAGCAGGACGTGGTTTCAGTAATCAGTTTTAGCGATGCAATTGCGACTATCGCGAGTTCATTTAGTGCCAAGCTACAAAATTGGGCGTACATCATTGGCGAGCGCGGTTACATTGCAATTCCCAATTTTTGGCGAGCTAATGATTGTTATTTGTATGAATTGGATCAGCAGACAGATGCATTTGATGATGGGCGTTCCAGCCTTGGTTTTGATTACCAAATCCAATCGGTGAGTGACGATATTTTGGCTGGAAAACTGGAGTCAGGAATTGTTACCCATGCGATGAGTTTGTCATTCCAGGAGCGAATGGAAATAATTAAAGGAACCTGGATTGACCATAGTTAGTTATTCTTGCGCAATAAAAAAGTCGGCATTGGGTGCCGATTTTTTATAGTGGTGCATTTTTATCTATTTGCTAAACGGTCTTCAACAACCTGGCTGGTAGAAAACTGATAGCGCATATTTCGATAAACACAAATATCAGTAATATTCTCCGGAACATCTTTCGGCGCTGAACGATAATTGGTTGAAACGCGATATTTCCCCGTTACCGACAATACCTTATGCCAGGTGTGGCCGTGCAGTAATAATAATGTTCCTTTTTTGGGGGCGAAGGTTTGTTGTTCGGGGAAATCCATATCGTAATCACAGGCTGGCAACACACCCAGTTTATGGCTGCCTCTCACCGCCATGGTTTTTCCGCCCGTTTCATCGTTAATGTCCATGGTATAAATCAAACGATTCATATTAAAAAATTGCGGATTTTCCGGTGGACAATCCTGGTGCCACGCCTGGCCTTTGGTGCCTTGCCCGGAAAACATAACCATACAATATTGCGTATACCAACCACTGCCAAGAATAGCGTGCGATAATTCGATAAGCCGGGAATCTTGCTCAACACTATCAAATAAAGTTTCGCCTTCTCGCTGGGGAAACCATGGAATGACTTCCGTATCAGATTTTGTCAGGAATTCTTCGTTGTGAAAGAATTCCGGATTCATGCCAAAGTGTTGCAAGATTTTTTCATTGTAAGCATCCATTAATTTAAGTGAAAAGAAATCTTCCAGCAGTAAAAAACCATCTTTCCAAAACTGATCTGCAAGTAATGCATAATTCATAATGTATGCTCGCTATAACATGATTATTTTTGGACGAAAATATCTTTTTGTAGTTGCTGTTTAAAACGCTCAAGAATGAGTGGATTTGCCTGGATACGGCTATCGCCCCAGTAACCCTGTTTGCATTTTTCAGTACCAGCCGTTTCATTAGGTGCGCAGTACCACATATTTTGTGTGTGCCAATGAGTATTGATATACGCTGCTACACGAATAACATCTTTATTGGCATCAATGTAATCAAACCATTCCTGGAACCAGCTTTGCCAAATTTTTTCGGCGGTAATGGGAGATGTGCGATTGGTAAATATGCAACTGCTGGTTAATTCAGATGTGCTGTAAGCGGTTGGTGCTGACTCTGCAATCATGACGGGTTTTTTATGCGTGCGTGCAAAATTCAATACACGATCATGCTGCGACCTTGGTGTAACTTGCGGTGTAAACCATTCCGGATTTAATGCATCGCAGGTCCATTGGTGTTCTTTGTAATTCAAACCGTAGAATTTCGAAAAAGCAACCCAATCAACGGCATCATCGCCGGGATAATATTTGTCGAGATGGTTTGGATCTGTCACTACATAAGGGCCCTGGTTTCTCAACCATGCGGCGGATTGCCAAACGGTTGCCACTTTATCCGCGTGCATTGCAACCAGGCGTTGCTTTATATAAATGAATGCAGTTTTGTAGGAATCTGCATCATAACAATTCCAGGGGCCATCAAACTCATAGCCTATGCGTAAAAAGATTGGTCTGTTTGCATCCTTTAAAAAAGTAATTAATTTATCAACTTCGGTACGATAAAAGCTGATTAATTTAGGTGAAACATCTTTATCTGCAATACCCGAAATTGCTTTGGTGGGAATCGATTTACATTGGCCACTGTTGTCTGTGAGATCGAGGCCAACCGCCAAAGCAACAGCGGGAAATTCTTTTAATGTTTGTACAAAGTTATTGGTACCTGAGCCGTAATCAACATTGGATGTTAACCCTGCCAAACTACCGAATTTAAAGTCGTGGGATATTTTTGTGTAAAGTGTGACGCCGCCCGGTGAAGGAAATGTTGAATCTTTTAATAAAACGTCTTTGCGAAACGCTGCGAGTGTTTCGGTATCCTGTCCCATGACAAATAAAACCTTGCCTTGTTCGGGAAGATTGATTGCGTGCAATTCATCGGCTGGCGAAGTGACAATTTTTGTTTCTGCGCTGTGTGCATTCAGTGATAAGCAGGCGAGCAAAAATAAAACCAGACCGCTTTTAATGTGTGTGCGATTAGCGAATTGAGGAATCATAACCTTACCTATTTATCTATTATTGGATTACAGCTCGTTATAACTAAACCAATCAAAATCAGCATGTTTTTGCAAACCTGATAAATCCTGGCAACACACGCCAATAAATGTACCGGTAAATGCAGGACGGTAACGGCTACCACCTTCACGCACATAGTCATCCGATAAAATGCTGCCATCCAAAACAGGCCCGGCAGCAATCCAATCAGGTGTGGATATATGGCGTGAGTAATAAAATTGGATGTTGTTGTTATCAACGTGAACTTTTAGAAGCAGGTGAGATGACTTATCAAAAGCAACATAATCAACAAGTGGTTCGCTCGCTTCGCCATTATTATTGGAGATGATATTGAGTTTGCATTTTTCCAGATTGCTTTCATCAATTGAAAGATAAAGATAATGGAAGTGTGTTGTATTGTAATAACAAACCAGTCCCGCCATTTGCTGGAAATTATCGGGACTAAATTCAATTTGGCAGGCTGCTTCTGCCCTGGTGCTTTGCAACCTGCGTGCGATAAAACTTTGCCTTTTAGTAGAGCAGAGCGATTCGCGGCCTTTTAATCGCAAATGGCTTGTGCGCTCATCAAGCGCGAGCCAGGTTTTATCCACGGGAACTCGCAAACTCTGCCAATGCACGCCTAATTTGTTCTCATTAAAATGATCAAATATTGTTGAATCATTAACACATGGATGCGTAGCTGAAGAATCCGGTGCGGGTACATTGACGCGAGTTGCTTTGCTACCGCTTGCTGCATAAGGCCAATCGTCCGCGCGCCATTCTACTTGCTCAATAACAGTTTCGCGGCCAAGAATACATCTTCTGTTAGGCTTTACCGGACGGCTTGCCAAATAAACTGCATAGCAATCATCTGTTGATGTAAAAACCAAATCAGCGTGGCCGGTGCGTTGGAATAATTCATCCGGTGTGTCGCGAGCTGTAAAAATAGGATTATCGGGATGAACTTCGTAAGGGCCGGTGATTGTTTTCGAACGAGCGACAGTGACAGCATGACCATACTCAGTGCCACCTTCAGCAGTTATTAAATAATACCAACCATTACGTTGATAAATATGCGGCCCTTCGGTGTAGCCAAGTTCTGTTCCAGGAAAAATAGGAAAAATATCGCCAATTAATGTTTGCGCAACAGGATCCCATTCTTGTAATTCTATTCCGCCAAAAAATTTTGCGTTGCGATGATCAACGATCATATTGACGATCCATTTGCGGCCATCAAGATCATGGAATAGGGATACATCAAAACCGCGAGACATCAGGAATGCTGGCTCGGACCATGGGCCATGAATTGATTCGCTGGTGACAACAAAGTTAGGCGTATCTTTCCATGGGCCATCGAACGAAGATACGTTGCTATACACCAGGTAAAAAATACCTTTGTCATAACTTAGACATGGCGCCCAAACACCACAGGAATCGGGCGCGCCTGACATATCCAATTGTGATTGTCGCGTCAGTACATGGCCAATGGGTTGCCAGTTAACCAAATCGGTAGAGTGATGGATGCGAACACCGGGAAACCATTCAAACGTGGAGGTCGCAAGGTAATAATCATTGTTTACACGAATGATGCTTGGATCAGGGTGAAATCCGGGAAGAATAGGGTTGGTGATGTAACTACTCATTAATAAATATGCTCTTTGGCGTCATTGTTTTTCTAGATATTTAAGATCGGAAATATCAAATATTGTGCCTTGTCGAGGTTTTGGTATACAAGTAATCCCTGGTTGACAAGGTTTGTTTATTTGGTTATGTTAACGTTAACGGTATTGAAAATCAATTGTTTTCTGCAGGTACTGTTAGTTGTTGGAGTCTTATGGCGACTCTTTATTGAGTCGCTTTTTTTTCATGAGGTTATAAAGGTTGGCAGGTGGTTTGGCAGATAGTTTTGGTAAGCCATGGGTTCAATCTTTAAATACTATTTTTGCTAGCTGATTTATTTTGTGCTGTCCCAGTGTCCAAGTGTACCCTTGCAGTTATTGAGCCACCCCTCAGCAAGCTGCACATTGCCCTGTTTGCATAAGCAAGCGGGGCTTTTTTTTGTAAGTCCTGTATGGGTAACGTTTTTGTTAACGCGGTCTATAGTTAAGTGAAACCTTATCGTGGATTGGTCCGTGAAGTTACTGAATACAGCCCTCGTCATTATTTTATGCCTTCTTGCCCGGTTCTCTGGCGCAGAAAAAATAACCGTGCCCGTAGGTGTTTATGATGAACACTATGAAGTGTTTAAGCGCGCATTAGCGTCGGAAAAATGCCCAAGCGCGGTAAGTTACCCCATTGAGGGTAATCAGGTATTGGCAGAATTATTATTACTTTGCGAAGCGCTGGAGTTAGGCGGGTTGGAGGCTGAATTAGACCTAAAGCCTTCGTTCGCCTATACGCGGCTTTTGCGTCAGCTCGATAGTCCTGATTTAGCTGTACTGGGCTTTGGTGTTTGGCGTCGGGATTTAGATCCCAAACGTTTTTACATATCCTCACCCATATCGCCCAGCAATAAATTTGTTAAGGGTATTTATGTGCTGCCCTCAAACAAAATTGCGATGCAGGCGCGTTCGCGTGAAGATGTCAAACAATTGGTTGCATTGACAAACCCCAGTTGGTCTGTGGATGGAGAGGCTATTCGTTGTATAGGTTCAAAAACCAGGAACGCGCGCACTTATGTGAATATGTTTCCCATGATTGGCGCAAACCGCGCAGACTATTTATTAACAACTTTTCCGGCAGGGCAGAACCTCAATATAAAATTTTACGATGTAGCTTTAAGCCCCATTCCCGGAGTGAAAGTGGTCTTGAATGATACGCTTCATTTTGCAGTTAATAAAAATTATCCGGATGGCAAAAAAATATTTGACGCCCTGCAGCGCGGATTAAATATGTTAAATGAAAAGGGCGCTTTAAAATATGTGCATGAAAGATTGGGTTTGTCGAATCCGGTGGTGGATTCATGGATAAATATTGGCTGTAATCCAGATGAGAAAAACTGACTTTAAATCGATAATCGACACGCGATAAAAATTATTGTATTCGTAAAATCCGGATATTTTTCATTTAAATAAAATCCTGCTTTTTATGTTGAATATAAATTGTCATTAATACCATGGATATGGCTGAAAATATTTGCGTTGCCACTATGGTTATTGCTGTTGAATTCCAAACCATATGTGGTCCGTAAACATGGCTATTGATGGGTTCCCAGAAAGCAATTATCCACAAATATGCTGGTGTTCCCAATTCGAAGCCGCACATCGCAAGAATGGTAACGCTTATTGATTGGTATATAAGGCCAGCGCATAAGGTGCTAATGTAAGCGACAAATATCCCTAAAAATATCATCGTAATAAAAGGAATGCTTCCGTGGGGGAATATCCCAAGGCCAAACGCAAAATAAAAAGCTACCCCCGTAATCATTAACCAGAGTGCAAAAAACAATGGCAGGTTTATTAATAGCTTGGCCAGCGTAAATTCTTTTACTGTAACGGGGAGGCTCATGATAAATATTTGTGTGGATTTTTCTTTTTCCATCACAATGGTGCGCATAAGCACTACAATTGCGCACGTAAACGCCGGTGAAATCAGCAAGGTAAAACCAAGATTAATAAATGCCCAGCCCGGTAAACGCCCGAAAAGACTGCTGACTATTAATATGGCTATGAGGTTGACCAAACAAAAAATCATAATTGTTTTTCGCATTATCAGGAAATCTTTCCTGGCAAGTTGAAAAATAATTGAGTTGCTCATAGTGCGGTTTCCTTATTATTGTTTGCCTTGTTATTGTTTGTCTTGGCGTAATAGACATTGCCAAGGAATATTTCTTCCAGGGTTAAGCGTTCAATGGCATCTACTTGCAGGCCTGCATCGCTAAATTGTTTTGGTATTGAGTCGTCATAATTATTGACAGTCAGGGTGCACAAACGACCGCTGTGTTGAACCTCTTTGATGTTGGATAAATCGGGCAGGGATTTGTTATGCAGGTTAGTCAAGCGCAATCTTCGCCAGCCATCCATAAAGTCTTCCTTGTTGCGTGATTCAATAATCCGGCCACCGTAAATAAACGTGATGTAATCAGAAATTTGTTCAACATCTAAGGTGTTGTGTGATGAAAAAAGAATGGAATGGGTTTCGTCTTCAAGCGAATTCATCATCTCATCCAAAACTTCTTTTCTTACGGCTGGGTCCAAGCCGGTGGTCGGTTCATCAAATACCAATAAATTGGGGCGGCGTGCCAGGGTTAACAACAAAGTTGTTTTAACCCGTTGCCCATGGGACATGCCTTTTACTTTTTGTTGCTTATTGAGGTCGAGGCGGCGTAATAAAATATTTGCGTATTCTTCGTCCCATGAATCGAAAATTGATTTAATAAAATCCATGTGAAAGCCAATGGTTTCTGTTTCGTAGAGGCGCATGTCTTCGGCGACAAAACCTATATTGCGCTTCGCTGCGAGCTGTTCTTTTGGCATGGCGTAACCAAGCACATTAACAGAGCCGCTATCTGGCGTTACCAAGCCCATTACGATTCGCAAGATGGTCGACTTCCCCGCGCCATTTGGCCCTACCAATCCCATAACTGTGCCTTGTTCAAAGGATAAATCCACATCCTGCAATGTGAAATGCGGATAGTGTTTGGAAATGCCTTTGCACTCTATCGCCAGCGGTAAATCCATCGAATCGAATGTGTTCATCCTGGTGAGTCTCTTAAAGATATTTTTTTAGTATGTGCATCAATTCTTCTTCAGAAATGGCGAGGGACTTGGCCAACTTGCCGGCTTGCTGCAAATGTTGGGTGAGCTCTTCGCGCTGAAGCAGATTCAAATCGAGTGTTTCACTAACCCAGCTCCCTTTGCCTTGTTGGGTGGCGATAACACCTTCTCGCTCCAATTCCAGGTAAGCGCGTTTGACAGTAATGATGCTGACCTTGGTCTCCACCGCCAGCTCGCGAATGGAGGGTAGTGGAGTATTAGGCGGCCAATCGCCCACGGCGATACGCTGTGTAATTTGTTCCATGATTTGTTGGTACATGGGGCGAGTGTCGGTTTGGGAGAAGACAAATCCGTATTTCATATACACAGTATACACACTTAGCGAGTGAGGACAATACCTGGGTAAACCGGGAGAAAAATATGGAGTGCTGTCAGCGAAAAAACGTACGCGGCAAGGGTTATGGCGACCTTAAGCGAAGCGCAAAAACGGCCATTGATATCTGTATACAAACCTTGTAAAACCAGTTGGTAAAGATCGGATTATTGATCTGTATTTTTTCCGGGTGCCCAGTAATGAGGCGATTTTTTTGTCATTATGTTTATCTTCAGTAATTATTTTTGCTGCTGCCAGCGCCTAGCAATAGCCGAACGTTAACTGTAACATGCGGTATAAATTTCAACGTAATTGGGAAGTGAACGAGTCTTATGGCAAGCCGCAGAAGTACTGAAAAAAGTAAAAAAGCCACCATGAAACAAGTTGCTGAAATGGCAAACGTTTCGCTCATGACGGTTTCTCGCGTTTTCAACGAGGATTCAAAAGTTGCAGAAGATACTCGCGAGCGCGTCCTCAAAGCTGTTAATGAATTAAATTACAAACCCAATATTTCCGCGCGAGGATTGTCCAGTTCAAAATCCTATATTTTGGGATTTTTTTATGATCGCAGTAGCGGTGGATTTATTCGTGAATATTTGATTGGAACCATGTTGCGCTGTAATGATCTGGGTTATCACCTGGTGTTAGAGCCTTGCGATTTTTCCGAGCATACTGTGCGCGATTTTGTTAAAAAAATTACACTCAAACATTCTTTGGACGGTATCGTTGTGCCGCCACCGCTGGGCGACAACATGGCGCTACTGGATGCACTTGAGGCCGAAGGTCTGCGTTATGTGCGTGTTGGTCCAAGTGCAAAATTAAAACGCTCATTGTGCGTGGTCATTGATGACTACGCAGCCGCATTTGAAATGACAGAGCATTTGATTAATAACGGCCATAAAAAAATTGGTTTCATCAAGGGTGATACTAACCAGGAAGTTAGCCGTACACGTTTCAAAGGTTTTATGGATGCAATGACTAAACATCATTTGCAAGTTGCAGAAGGATGGATAGGCGAAGGTAACTTTAATTTTGAAGAAGGTATGTTGGCTGCGGAAAAAATATTAAAGAAATATAAAATTACCGCGATCTTTGCCTCTAACGACGATATGGCCGCAGGCACAATTGCCGCCGCCAATAAGTTACACATTGATGTGCCTGAAGCGCTCAGTGTAGTTGGCTTCGACAACACCAGTATTGCAGTAAACGTATGGCCAAAATTAACTACTGTTAATCAACCGATTATGGAAATGTCGAAGTCGGCGGTGGATTTGTTGGTGGAAGCGATCAATACCGATTTCAACCAGACATCTTTAATGAAAGTTAATTTGGAATTGGATTACACATTGATATTCAGGGATTCAACTATTCCTTTAAAATAATACATCCTTTCTATTCACTTTTTTTGGGTGAATAAGAGTTTGTCCGCCATGCGCGTATTTTGCTGATTATAAAAATGTTGCAATGCCTGCATGGCAAGTTCCGCTGTAGCGTATCGTTTTTTTATGTTGCCTTGTGTCATGCGCAATATAATCATTCGCAAACCAGAGGGAATATGGCGCAATGCCCAGAGGTTTTTCCAATTGAACAAACTGGCTTGTGGCCGAACACCGGCTAATAACTGGAATAAAATAACTCCTGCCGCATAAATATCTGCACTGGTTGATTCTGTTTCATTGTTGAGTCTATACCAATCGTCCTGCTCTGAGTACGAATGTGCTGGAAAACCAAAATCCGTTATTTTAATAAAATTATTTTCCGCAAATAAAATATTGCTAGGCCGCAAATTTCCATGAATGATATTGTGTGCATGGGCGCAGGCAAGGGCAGAACATATTTGTTGCGCCATTAAAATCCATTGTCCTAATGTAAATGCTTGTGATAACCGCTCCTGCAAACTCCCTGCCGCTAAATATTCGCTGACGGTAATAAAAACGCGCTGATTTTTTCCTGTGCCAAACATACGTGCAATGTGGGGATGTTGCACTTGCGTGAGTGTAGTATTGGCTTTATTTGCTTTTCCAACATGATCCAAACGCTGTTTCTTGATCACCAAAAATCGTTTGTGTTTGGGATCTTTGGCTAAATAGGTTGCACCAAACGGATTCTCTTTGAGGATATCCAGCAGCTGATAATTTGCAGGAATATCGTGTTGTGGTGATTCATTGCTCCAGCGATTATTGCGCAGGTGTTTTCCCTGCGCTATCAATAATAATTGCTGGCGAATTTCATCTGCATTAGCCGGTCTTTTTTCAGGTGTTGGTTCAATGCATGAATTGATAAGTGGTTTTAATGAGGCTGAAAATTCCGTGTAATCGGGGCCGGGCAATAGCACTTGCATCGGCAGGCATCCGTAAAACAATTGATGCAACACAACACCCAATGAATAAATATCGCTTAAATGGGATGTCTTTTGGGTGCTCTCCTGTTGTTCTGGCGCCATGTAGGCATCGGTGCCCATGATGACTTTATCGTCTTTAATCAGGTTGGGTTTTTCATTGCTGGCAAAATAACCTGCAATACCAAAATCCACCAGCCGAACGTGGCCGTCATAATCCACCAGGATATTACCCGGCTTAATGTCGCGATGAACAACCCCATTGCGATGAGCATAGGCGAGGGCTTTGCAAATTTGAATGGCGATATCGATTTTGCGTGTTGCGTTAATATCGTTGCGTTTGAGAACGGCGTTAAGGGTAATGGATTTGACAAAAGGCATCACGAAATAGAGATGGCCTTGCGCGCTAACGCCCTGATCGATCACTTGCACAATATTGGGATGATTTAGGCTGGCAATCAGTTTGGATTCTTGTACAAATTGCGCCTGGATAAGTGGGTCGTCAATCAGGGACGCATCTAATACCTTGATGGCAACCTGGCGATCTAATGATTCTTGGGTGGCAAGGTAAACATTCGCCATGCCACCCGAACCAAGGGTTGTTTTTAAATGGTAGCCTGCGATTGTTTCCACGTGTCGATTCCGGCAATCAAATCAGAGTGTTTTGAGTATAGTCTCGAATTCCAGAATGCTATAAACAAAAAATGCGCCCGGAGGGCGCATTGCGGATTAAATAAAGCAGGTTAATGAATAGGTTTAAGCTGGCTCGCTTAAAGAATTATTTTCATTAAAACAGATAGGCTAAAAACCCTAAAGGATTTTTACTTTTTGCTACGCTGACAATAAATGCAAAAACGATCAATGCCAGCAGCCACAGGATTTTTCGAGCTTGAAGTTTTGGATGTTTGAACGTTGCAATGCCCAACGCAATATAAATGATCAGTGCAATTAATTTAATGGCAAGCCAGGGCTGGTTAGCTGGATTGATATGCAAAAGTACAGCGAGGCCTATACCACTTGCGATCAAAATTAAATTAATAATATGCGGTGCGATTAAAAACAATTTTTGTTTGGCTGCATTTGATCCGCGCATTATTAAATAGCCACGAATAAAAAATAATAAAAATGAAATGCCAATAGCCGTTAAATGCGTGTGTTTTAAAATGTCGTACATGAAAAGTCCTAAGATTGAAGCGCTTTGGTGACCAGTGCGAGCATGGCATTTGATAAGGGTAGTTTTAACGCAGCCGCATGACCAGCGTCAGACATTTTGTTCCAGGTTTTCTGGATAATATCAATTAATTTTGCTTCATCATGCTTGGTTGCAAAATCTTCGAGATAAAACTCCAGAAATACCAGGCAGGCGACATCTTCCAGCGCTTGTACTTCATGATCACGTTTTAAACTGCGTTTTAATAATAAATCCTTTACTCGCTGTATTGTGTCGGCGGAGTAACCATTTTTCAGCAAAATACTCGCTGCCGTTTCTCCATGAAACACCGCCAAATCCAAGCGCCATTTTTTGTAACCCTGGCGATCCATGGGATAATCGTTACGTGGAATTTTCCAGCGGCATATATGTTGGCTGCGCGCAGCCAATTGCAAGTCTTCAGAGGCATCAGGTAAAAATTTAAGCAATTGTTCCGTCATTCTCTGGCCATAAATCAATTCTTTTGCAACAGGGTGGCCATTGTGCATTTCAGTATTCGGATCTTGTGCGTTGGCAGCATCAAAATCTGCAAGGGTTTTTTCAAATTGATTCATGTTAATTACTGTTGTTGGCGATATTCCGAAGTTCATTCATGTCGATAATGGCGATTTCTTTTTTGTCGACGCTAATGACATTGCTTTTTTGCAAGCGTGTAAAAACACGGCTTACTGTTTCTATTGTTAATCCCAGGAAGTTACCAATATCGGTGCGAGACATGGGCAGGATAAATTCAGTCATGGACAAATTGCGTCGACTATTGCGCGAAGAAATACTTAATAACAAACTGGCAATGCGTGCATCAGCATTACTTTTGCCAAGCAGGGTGATTATTTGTTGTTCCTGCGTAATTTCACGGCTCATTAATTGAAAAAAATGACGTTGCAAATTTGGCAGCTGCAGGCTCAAATCTTCGAGGCGGTTAAAGGGGATTTCACACACCGAGGATGTTTCAAGCGCGACGACGGAATTGGCATAAACATTTTCTGCTAATCCATCCATACCAACAACTTCACCAGGTAAGTAGAAGCCGGTAATTTGTTCATCTCCCTTGTCGCTCAAACTTATTGCTTTTACCGCACCGGAGCGTATAGCAAATACCGAATTAAAGGGATCGTTTGCGCGGTATAAGTATTCACCTTTTTGCAAAGGCTTGCCGCGCTGAACGATATTATTCAAGCGGTCTATATCATCTATATGCAAACTGATTGGTAAGCAAATCGCGTTCAGGCGGCAATTTCCGCAGCTCACACGTTTGTCGTGCAAGCAATGTGTATCCTGGGTTTTAATAAAGGGAGATTGATTCATGGGCAAAACTCGCCACTCGCGGGATGGTTGAAGATAGATTGTTGCAGCTTTGGAGCAGGCGGTAAATAGCTGATGTGAATCCCGATATGCGATTGCAAATGAGGTTGGCCAAGGCTGAACTACAGTAAATCCCTGTATGTTAACCAGATAAGAACTTTGAAATGGGTCTACTTAATTTGCGGTGCATGCAATAAAGCCTTTACTTACGATCTTATGGGGCATATAGTTCGTTCGCTGGCCAAATTGCAGCGTGGACAATAGCTTAGCTCTTTACCTTAAGGGACTTTGATGTTGTTTCACAATTATTTATGGTAAGTCACATCCGTTGTTCTAGCAGTGCATCTCATTGGTTTTGCCAATGTTAGGTTAATAGTAACTCGATGCTTCTTCATAAGTAACACCGATCTGTCAGCGACACTTTTTTATTATTAAGATCATCGAGGTTTAAAATGGCTAGAAGCACTGGCACAGTTAAATGGTTCAACGAGTCAAAAGGTTTTGGTTTCATCGCTAGCGAAGCTGGCCAAGACGTTTTTGTACACTACAGCGCAATCAGCGGTTCAGGTTTCAAAACCTTGGCTGAAGGCCAACGCGTAGAGTTCGACGTTAAGCCAGGCCAAAAAGGCCCACAAGCTGAAAACGTAACTGGCCTGTAATTCTTCAGAATTCAGCTAGAAAAAAAGCCGCACTTGATGCGGCTTTTTTTATGCCTGTGTCCCGTCCTAAAATAGTGGTTCGGTCAATCTTCTGTTATTGCGGATATCTTGATAATCCATACAACCTGTACAGAAGCGACAACATCTACTCTATCAGGTAATAAAAACAGGTAATAAAAAGCCCGCGTTCGCGGGCTTTTTAGCGTTTGTCCAAACAAGATTGGTCTAGAAAATATAGACTGCACCTGCAGCCGCGGCAGAATTATCGGATTCGTCGCCGTTAATTCCTGTTGCCTTGCTCGATTCCCTGTAAGCACCGATTAATAAACTCTCACCCAAATCATCAAGCTTCAAGGCTCGTGCAAAACGATCCTGTGCATTGGTATTAGGGGCTTTTACATAGCTCTTTTGTGTCCATGTAGTACCTGTGCGAGTGAATATATAAGCGGCACCTGCATTGGTTGCACCAGTATCTTCCTGGTCACCATTAATACCGACCGCCTGGCTGGATTCAATCCAGGAGCCAACTGCCAGGATGCTACCGTTGGCCGAGAGGGATACCGCACTGCCAAATTGATTACCTGCCATTGGAATGGCTGCTTTTATGTAGGCTTCCTGGGTCCAGGTGGTTCCTGATCTTGTGAATATATAGGCAGCACCTGATCCATAGCTAGTCAATGACTTTGGATCATAAACACTGCCGTCCTGGTTGATGCCACCTTTTGTTGTCCAGTCTCCAGGCGTTCCCACTGCTAATGTGGTCGCGTCTGCTGAAAGCGCAAGGCTGGCACCGAACTCCTGGTTGAGCTGGTTATAGCTTGGTTTCAATTTGGTCTGTTCAACCCATATATTGGCATCTTGATTGCGTACAAAAATATAAACACCGCCGTTGTTAAGGATGTAATCGACGGAATCAATAGTGATTACATCATCTGCCGCCGCTGAGGTTTTGCTGTCCTCTCCTATAGCGCCAACAGCCATCAGGGTACCATCTTGCGAGAGCGCGATACTTGCTCCGAAGTAATCCCCTGCGCCCGCATCGGAAGCTTTAAGTAGACCATCTTCAACCCATTTATCATCCTGGAATTTGTAGACATACACTGCACCCGAGTTAGTGCCTCCCAGTGTGCTGGAGCTACTGGAGCTGGTGCTGGAACTGCTACTGCTGCTACTGATTGAGGACGATGTTGTAGATAAGCTGCTTGATAAGCTTGAGGTACTGCTGGTCGAGCTGCTGGTTGAGAAATTAATACACGCAAAGCCAGCGGAAACGCTGCTACCGCTGCTGGCTGTGTTTGAGAGCAACACGCCTGCAGCATAAGTACTTTCAACTTCGGTTCCTACCGCCAGGGTTTTTCCATCGCCGGAAAGTGCGAGGCTGTAGCCAAAGCCAAGGTTTGTATTGCCAAGATAGTAACCCAACACCGGTTTTATATATGCCTGCTCAGTCCATTGAACATTGGTGCGTTTAAAGACATACACAGCGCCAATATCAGTATTTGAGGTTTGGGTGACGTAACCTTGGGAGTTGGAGGCACTGGAAGAATAGTTAAGATTGTGTGAGCCACAATTTACGCTAATTGAAATGCTGTCTTCATTGATAGCACTTACTGCGAGGGTATTACCATCGGTGCTTAATGAAACCTGGTAGCCAAAACGGGCATTGGGGTTAGGGATTGGCGCGGTAACGCCATCGCCCGGTTGCTCGGTGTTAGATGCCTTGAGGTAAGCTTCTTGCTGCCAGTTGCCGTTGACCTTGGCGAAAACATAGACCGCACCCGATGTTGGGCTGGTATTGCTGGTTTGGTCGCCGTTAGTGCCAGTCGCGTTACTCGCTTCTGCTGTTGCGCCGATTGCCATGGTTTTCCCGTCGCCGGAAATCGCCACGCTCCAACCGAACCAATCGCCAGCGTCGGTATTCGATGCTTTCACATAGGTGACCGCAGAGATCATGGCGCTATCAGCGGTAATTAAGTTGGAATCCTGGCAGCCCGAATCATCGCAGGCTTGAACCTTATAACGACTGTTGACCCAATCCGTCAGGTGGACACTCACCTGATCGACAGCTGTGGTGGCTGTAAAATCAGATCCAACTTGCACGAAAGAACTTGCGCTATCAGCCTTCTTCAAAAGCTTGTAATAGGTTGCGCCGCTTACTGCTGACCAATCAAACTTTAGCGCCTTGGTGCCGCTGGCCGACACTTTAATATCGGGCCAGGTACCGCTACCGGGCGTGGTCACCGGCGTAGAGCTGAACGCGTGGGAACTGGATGAACTGCTGGTAGAGCTACTGGTATTACTTTTGCCTCCACCTCCGCCACCGCAGGCAGAGAGCAGTAAACTTGAGCCCAGGATGGTCAATAAAAGGGAGCTGTGTTTCAGCAAACGCGGGATTCTAACGATATTCATTCAGCCATTTTCCTGATGTTTCAATATAGCCGGCGATTCTGTGTGGCGCGGCGCTCGGTGTCAATCTAAACCCTTCAATATCTTTAATGCTTGCGCAATTTAGCCAGCTTAATAGCAAAGGGCTGCCCTACCATAGAAAGGACTGCCATACGACAGCGGTCTTGGGTAGAGGTTCCAGCCCTTAAATCAATCACTTAGCGGGCTCTCGCCAGCAGCATATTACCTGATGGCTGCTACACTGCTGTTATAACGCTTTTCAAACACCAAAGTTGTATAAAAATTGTCATTGAATGTACTAATTGCCCATGCGCCAAATTGATTTGATAAAACTCTACAGCCAAATGCGATGCCTGGTGGTAGACGATATGCCTGATGTGCGAGTTGCCATATCGGGCATGTTGCGTGTATTTGGTGTGCAACATGTTGACGTGGTACCCAATGGTGAGCAGGCGATGGAAGCCTGCTTCGGCAATCACTACCACATGGTTCTCTGCGATTACAATTTGGGTCCGGGCCGCGACGGCCAGCAGGTCCTTGAAGAGTTGCGCTATCGCAATCGCCTGAACAATACCAGTATCTTTGTGATGATTACGGCGGAGACTTCCCGTGAAATGGTGTTGGGTGCCCTGGAATATCAGCCGGATGACTACGTCACCAAACCTATTACCCAGGCATTATTGCGGCAGCGTTTGGATCGGGTGCTATTACGCCATCGCGAACTTTACAGTATCAAGCAAGCTATGGATGAAAAAGATTACGCGGCAGCAGAGCAGCGTTGCGCAGATCGTTTGAATGCAAATACCAGCCATCGAAGCGCCTGTTTACAAATCCAGGCTGAAATGAATTTGCGTCTTTTTAATTTCAAGCGAGCAGAGGAAATTTACACCGGCGTGCTCGCTGAGCGGCCATTGATGTGGGCAAAACTTGGTTTGGGTAAAGCCCAGGTTGCAAAAAAAGAATACACAAAAGCAGAACAGAATTTAAAAGAGGTTATTCGCGAAGATCGCAGGGTCGTTGAGGCCCATGACTTATTGGCGGATTCCTACATGGGGCGCGGTGAAACCCTTCTTGCGCAACAAGCAATGCAGGATGCTGCCGAAGTCTCGCCCAAATCCGTGATGCGCCAGCGCCGTCTGGCGGAGTTATCCAAATTAAATGCAGATACCCAGGCATGTTTGGAGGCGAGCCGGCGCGTGATAAAAACGGCACGCAATTCAGTTTATGAATCGCCCGATGATTATTTTAATTTGGCGCGTGAGCTTGCTGACCTTAGTAAGGAAGGTGAGGCAAACGCTGATAAATATGTCAAAGAAACCTTTGAAGTTTTGCAAAAATTGGAAAAGCGGCCTTATTTTGATGCGAGTGCTGATGTGCAGAGCAACGCGTTAAAATCACGCTCGCTGCTCAACAACAAAAAAATAGAAGAGGCTGAAATATTTTTAGAAAAAGCCAAAACAATTTATAAAGAACACAAAGATGAATTAAAGCCTGAAGTCGGTTTAGATATCGCCCAAACCTTAATGGTAAAAGGCGATAAATCGGCTGCTGACGAAATGCTGCATGCGCTAGTTGAAAAATTTCCCCAACATGAAGCGGTTATCGCTAAAGCAGACTCCATGTCTGATATGCCAAAAAGCAAGGAAGGCCGTAAAAAAGTGGCCGACATGACCAAGTCAGGCATCGATTATTATGAAAGTAAACAATATAAGGAGGCGGTCGACACCTTTAAAAATGCGATAGGTATTTTCCCCAGCCATATAGGTTTAAATCTTAACCTTATACAGGCTGTTGTTGCAGAAGCAAAAAATAATGGCGAGAAGTCCGGTTTCGAAACATTGTGCAGGACATCGTTGGCAAGGATTTCTACTATTGACCCGAGCGATCCCCAATACGCACGCTATACGCATTTGGCGAAAGAAGTTGATGAGGTTTTCAAAATGGATTTGAGTGAGCTTGACGTGGATTTATAAAAATAATTATTCGGGTGAAATAAAAAATCCAGAATAAAAAGCCATCCTCTATAAGATGGCTTTTTAAAGTGAATTTAATAGCGTTAGAGCGCAACTTCGTTTATTTTCATCCATGCACTTTGACGTTCACCTGCGGCCAGGTTCCATTTTTCACTCAACACAGCGCCGCGTTCAACGCAAATATAATGTTGCTCATTTCCTGCGCCTATATCGGCAATCCTGGTGGCATTTGTTGCACCGGGGTTCCACACAACAACGCTCGGGCAATTATGATGGGTAATATTAATTGCTGGTTTACCTGCAATCGTAACTGAATTATCAATGGCAGGATAAACGCGATCTACTTCACCAGCAAAATGAACATCGCCTTGCTGGTTTTTTGCAGCGTGGTTTTCCAAATTATCGAGATAAGTGCGATTTGACAAACCTAATACGCGCACATCTTGCAAAGAACCTACCGGGTAATAGGTGTGTAATACCCAACTGCAATCAAAGGCAGTAGTATCGGTATTGTGGATGCTTATTTCCAACTTAATGTTGTTACCGAGGGTCATCCTTAATTGGGCGGTGAAATTAAAATCAAATAATTCATTTGCATCGCTTGCAAAACTAAATAGCAATTCAACGCTGTTATCGCCTGATAATGTTGCATCGGATAATTGCCATTCGCGATTGCGCGCAAAACCATGTTTCGGTTTTTTGGGGTCAGATGCATGTGGGCCAAACCAGGGAAGACAGATTGGAATGCCGCCCCGAAGTGCTACGCCAGGGGTGAAATCACAATTGGGGCTAACCCATAACAATGAATTACCGCCATGGGCACGAAAGTGCAATAAATGAGCACCTTGCAATGCAATTAATGCGTCACATAGGGGCGCATTTACACGCAAGATTGGCAGGCCTGTTCCTTTGCTGTTTGGAAAGGCTTTATCGCTTGAAGTGAGTTCTAAAAAATCACAGCGAGCAATCAATTTATCGAGTTCATTACCGGATGCGGAGTCGGACAAGGCAGGGGACATAATAATAACCATCTACAACTTTTAAGATGATGCAATTCTAACCAAATCGTTTGTCATAATCATCTTATAATTTGTGATATTTTTTGGTTTTGGCGCTTTAAAAACAGTATGATGCACACCCATTTTCGAATGGCAGATTCTTACGTCTTCGAAGAACAGATTTTTTTCTGGAATGACAGATTTTATTGAAAAGGTATGTTGAGTGAGTAAATCGCAGTTTGTGAGTCAGGCTTTTACCATCGGCCAGCGTTGGATTAGTGAAGCAGAAGCAGAGTTGGGTTTAGGTATTGTGCTGGATATCGCCAATCGCCGTTTAACCTTGAGTTTTCCCGCTGCCGGTGAGCGTCGCACTTATGCGATGGATAATGCGCCAGTAAGCCGTGTGCTGTATCAAGTAGGGGAAAAAGTGCGTCACCAGGATGGTACTGGCATAAAAATCACGCGGATTGTTGAGCAGCAAGGTTGTTTGTTATATCACGGCCTGGTGTTCGATAAAGATAAAAACCTGACCAAAGAAGAATTGGCCATTCCTGAATTTGAACTGGATAGTTTCGTGCAGTTCAGCACGCCTCGCGACCGTTTATTTGCCGGTCAAATTGATAAACATACGCACTTCACCTTGCGTTACAAAACGCTCAACTATTTAAATCAACATCGTCAATCACCTGTTTTTGGCTTGGCAGGGCCACGCGTGCAATTGCTGCCACATCAACTTTATATTGCGAATGAAGTTGCGCAACGTCATGCACCGCGTGTTTTGTTAGCGGATGAAGTTGGTTTGGGTAAAACTATTGAAGCTGGTTTGGTTTTGCATCAACAATTAATCAGTGGTCGTGTTAATCGCGCATTGATTGTTGTACCTAACAGCTTGCAGCATCAGTGGCTGGTAGAGATGTTGCGTCGTTTCAATTTGGCTTTTACCTTGCTGGATGAAAAGCGTTGCCAGGCACTTGAGGGGCTGGATAGCTTGGAGGAATCCATTGATTTTGTGGATGACTTTAACGATGAGTTTGAACGTGAATCCACCAGCGATAATCCGTTTGAGTCGGCACAATTAATTTTATGTTCGCTGGATTTTTTAACTAAAAATCCTGAGCGATATGCGCAAGCGTTGCAAGCGAGCTGGGATTTATTATTGGTTGACGAAGCCCATCATTTGCAATGGAGCGAACAAAAAGTCAGCGTGGCTTATCAATGTATCGAGGGCTTGGCCAAAGTCGCGAAAGGTTTGTTGTTATTAACGGCAACACCAGAACAGCTCGGTTTGGAAAGCCATTTTGCACGTTTGCGTTTGCTTGATCCTGATCGCTATTACGATTTGGAAAAATTTATTGCGGAACAAAAATCCTACCAGCCGCTTAACGATGTTGTGCAATTGTTATTAAGTGTGCATACAGATGAGGCTAAAGCAATTCCTGCCGAGCTGGTAAAAAAATTGGCGGACTATTTACCCAAGGAAACACTTCATGAATTAACCGGACTTGCGGAAACAACGTCTTTAGGTGATGCGGTAGATAAAGCCATTAATTATTTATTGGACAGGCACGGTACTGGCCGGGTGCTTTTCCGCAATACACGTAATTCAGTTGCAGGCTTCCCCGAGCGTCAATTGCATCAACATGCGCTTGATTTAACGCAAGAGCAACTCGCTGACATTCGAAACTTGCCATTAGAAAAACAGTTGCGTGCAGAAACCTATTGGCAGCAACAGGAAAATGACTGGTGGTTGCATGATCCGCGCGTGAATTGGTTAGCTGATTGGCTCAAACAACATCGCCGCAAAAAAGTATTGGTCATTTGTGCCAATGCAGATACGGCGCAAACCCTGGAAGATTATTTGCGTTTGCGTAAAGGCTTGTTGACCGCAGTATTCCACGAGGGCTTGAATTTAATTGAGCGTGACCGTGCCGCAGCTTATTTTGCGGATATGGAAGAGGGCGCGCAGGTATTGATCTGCTCCGAGATCGGTAGTGAAGGTCGTAACTTCCAGTTCGCACAAGACTTGGTGTTGTTCGATTTACCTTTGAATCCGGATTTGTTGGAACAACGTATTGGTCGCCTGGATCGTATTGGCCAAACGGCAACGGTTAATATCCACACTCCATTTTATGTAGGCAGCGCTCAGGAAAAATTAATTGATTGGTATCACCAGGGTTTAAATGCATTCGAAAAAACCTGTGCCATTGGGCAAACAGTTTATGTTCAATATGCCGAGATTTTATTGCCAGCCTTGGTTGGAAATGATGAGGTAACTTTTGCCAAGCTATTACAAGAAACAAAAAATTATGCAGCAGACCTGGTGGCGCAATTGCAAAAAGGTCGCGATCGTTTATTGGAATTAAATTCCTGTAAGCCTGCGCAAGCTGCAGGTTTGGTAAATGCGTTAGCCGAAAAAGATGAAGATAAAAATCTCATCAATTATTTGGATGGAGTGTTTGATGCATTTGGTATCGACTCTGAAAAACACAGTGAGCATAGCCAGGTTATACATCCAAGTGATCATATGCGCGTTGAGCAATTTCCAGGTTTGCCTGAATCGGGATTAACGATTACCTATCAACGCCAGCAGGCTTTGTCTCGCGAAGATATGCAATTTATAACCTGGGAGCATCCATTGGTTCGCGGTGCGCAAGAATTAATTGCACTGACTGAATTCGGCAACACTGCATTTTGTACATTGAAATTGCCTCCATTGAAACCTGGTAACCTGATGCTGGAGGCCTTGTATGTATTGCATTGTCCTGCACCTGCTGAATTGCAATTATTCCGTCATATGCCGCAATCATTATTGCGGGTGTTGTTGGACCATAATGGGAAAGATCTGAATGCGGTGTTAGGCATTGATCAATTAAGTAAGTTATTGCAAAAAGTGCCTCGTAATAACGCACAAGAATTGGTTCGTCATGCCCGTCCTGCATTGGTTGAGATGTTGCAAAAAGCTGAAGATAAAGCCAAGCCGCAACAGGCAGATTTGATTGCAGCAGCACAGCAAAAATTGAGCGAAGAAATCAATGCTGAATTGGATCGCATGAAGGCACTTGCAAAAGTGAACCCGAATGTTCGCCAATCTGAAATTGATTATTTGCAGGAACGTTTGGCTGCGAGCCAACATTATTTATCGCAAGCCAAATTACGTTTGGATTCATTGCGCGTAATTATGACGATTTAATTTTAAAAAAAATTAATCCCGCCCCAGCTCTCCTGGTTGCGCGCCCCCGCTTGAAAAGGGAAGGAGGCAGATATTGCCTGTGAATAGGAGGAGGTTGGGAGGGGGTTCATCTGGTTATTAAAAAACACATTCAGGAACTTTTATGTACATCTTTTCAGTAAACGCCAAAGCCAAAAAAGAACGCGATGGTATTAAAGAGGGACAAGTTGTTCCTTTTATTGTTTATATTAACTTTATCGATTTATTTGGCGCGGAGCAGTTGTGTAAAGTCTATTTGATGCGTGCTGGCTTTACCGACATCGAAATTGAAAAACGCAAACTGGTTCCAAGCACTTTGACGGATGACCCAAGAGTTATCGCTGCAGATAAAGCCATGGCTGAAGCTATTAAATCGGGTTATATGATCCAGATGTTTGATGAGTAATCAAAACCTTTCCATTAGCTTTAATAAACATCATCAGGTTACCAGGTATTTTCCGGTTAACCTTTTTTCTGCACGCTGAACTTTCCCGGGTTCGCCCGGGTGGCCTTTAGTTGATCCAATCGGATTAAAATAATAATAAGAACTTTTTCAAATAGATTTTGTCTTGGTTCAACAAAAAATTAATCTGCAGGGAATACCATGGATGCTTCTGGTTATAATGTGCGATACAAATCCAATCGACATTCGCTGTGCGCCACAATTATTGTAGTCGCGTTGCATTTTGCTATTATTTTATTGGCAATAAACCTTAAGTCGACACAAAAAAGTTATCAGTTGCAGCCTTCGCTTCAGATGTTTAAGTTACAGGAAGAACATCCTGTTCGAGATATTGCGCCTGAATTGCCAATCATTAAGCTCTCTCCCAATCCTACTCATCTTGCTTTACCATCACTTAATTTTTTGGAGTATAGGGAAAGCCTGATTGATTATTCGATACCTTATGAGTTGCCGAATAAAAATGCTGAGCAATACAAAGATATATTTGATCCGCGACTACGTAAAAAATTGATAGAAGCACAATCGCTTAACCGTCGCAAACCCGAAAGGTCAGGCGGGTGGACTGAAATGGATGGCAGGGAGTTTATTGAAAAGGGCGATGGCTTATGCAATGTTTCTATGCAAAACATTGATACTCACAGTAAGGCGAAGAATTGGGGGTTTACGCGATGTGGTAAAACGGACAGCGAAAAATCCATGGATCGGGTGATGGCAGATTACGAAAGCCATAAAATGCATCCTTGACATCACACGCATAAAAAAACCGCTGAGGTCATCAGCGGCTTTTTTACAGCATCAGAATTTAGTCAAACTTTTTTGGGCGAAAGCTTTTGCTTTTTTCGCCTTTAGGTTTATCCCCTAATGCCAGTTTTCCGCGTGGTGCTCCATCGCGAGGTTTATCGGAAAAACTGCGTGGTCTGTCGTCGCGAGGCCTGTCTGCATAATCGCGAGTGCGTGGACCGCGATCACCAAAATCGCGATCTCTTGAACTGCCACCACCTTGATCAACACTAATTTCCAGCGGGCGATTGCGCACGCGAACCTTTTTGAGTTGACTCAATACATCGTTCGACAAACCTTTCGGCAAATCCACCGTTGAGAATTCATCGTGCAATTTGATGTGACCGATATTCGCGCTGGAAATTCCTGCTTCATTTGCAATTGCGCCTACGATGTCACCCGGGCGAGCTTCATGGTTGCGACCCACTTCGATACGGTAGCGAACCATGTTTTCATCGTTGTGTTCACGACGTGGGCGATCTTCGCGTGAGCGCTCGCGGCCTCCGTCACGGCCACCGCGATCACGTGAACCACGATCTTCGCGACCACCGCGATCATCACGATTCCTGGATTCACGTTCTGGTTTTACATCAGTAAATTTAACTTGTAATGGACGTTCTTTTTGCAACAAATAAGCTAACGCTGATGCGATATCTTCTGGTGATACATCATTTTTGTGACTGTATTCTGCCAATAAATCGTTGAAGAAACTTAAATCAGTTTGCTCCGCGAATGTGGTGGTAATTTGTTGCGTGAATTGATCAATACGGTGTTTGGTTACAGTGGCACCGCTGGGCAATTCCATCAAGGTAATAGGTTTTCGCGTTGCTTTTTCGATGGTGTAAAGCAAACGTTTTTCACGCGGGGCAACAAACAAAATTGCCTTACCGCTACGTCCTGCACGACCGGTACGACCGATACGGTGAACATAAGCTTCGCTGTCATAAGGAATGTCATAATTCACTACGTGGCTTACACGTTCAACGTCAATACCGCGTGCCGCAACGTCGGTAGCAATAACTATATCCAGTGAGCCGCTTTTCAATCGTTCAATGGTGCGCTCGCGCAATTGTTGATTCATGTCGCCATTCAATGCAGCCGCAGAGAAACCGCGCGCTTCCAGTTTTTCAGCGAGCTCAACGGTTGCTGTTTTGGTACGCACGAAAATAATCATGCCGTCGAAAGGTTCAACTTCGAGGATGCGGGTGAGCGCATCCAATTTATTGGTGCCGCTTACCATCCAATAAACTTGTTCAATGTTGTCGCCAGTTGATTGGGTGCTGGCGATTTTAATTTCTTTGGCATCGCGCAAATAGTTGTCGCACACTTTGCGAATTTCGCGCGGCATGGTTGCGGAAAATAATGCAGTTTGGCGCGTTTCTGGCGTATGTTCGAGAATCCATTCAACGTCGTCGATAAAACCCATGCGTAACATTTCATCGGCTTCGTCAAGCACAAGGCTTTTCAAATTATTTAGATTTAAACTGCCGCGACGGAGGTGATCCATAATGCGACCGGGTGTGCCTACAACAACGTGTACGCCGCGTTTTAATTGGCGCAATTGGCTGGTCATGTCCTGGCCGCCGTAAATAGGCAATACGTGGAAGCCGGGGATTTGTGCAGCGTATTTTTGGAATGCTTCAGCAACCTGGATCGCGAGTTCACGCGTTGGTGCCAATACAAGAATTTGTGGGTCGTTTTGTTTTACATCTAATTTTGACAGCAACGGCAATGCGAAGGCTGCTGTTTTACCTGTACCGGTTTGCGCCATACCAAGAATATCGCCACCATTCAACAGAATCGGGATGGCAGCAGCCTGGATGGGCGAGGGCACTTCGTAGCCAACAGCCTGGATAGCTTTAAGTACTGGCTCGGAAAGCGCTAAATCGGTAAACAGAATTTGGTCAGTCATTTTTAAACCTTTGGTTTGTGATCTTAATAATAAAAAGAGATCAGTGTGTAAAAACAAAAAGCAATGCCGTCGCTGGCACTTTACCCATGAGGATGTGCCAGTTAAGGATCGTGTTATGTTTTTATGATCAAATAAATTGTCAGTTGGGCAAACAATAGTTGCGCAACATCTGTGGGAGCGATGATCGGGTCGCTATGGGTGTGAAATGTTTTATCAAAAAAAGTTTCACACAAAAGAAATTCGCACAGCGAGGCTGATGCAATATAAGGCGATTAAATCAACGGATTCCCGCGTGCCCTTACTCATTTTGGAAATCTGATTGAGTATTCCGGACACAGTCTTTTCAAAAACAGTGCAATTCGAAAACTTCATGTTTTCTAAGAAATTGCGCACTTTGTAGCAGGCTAAAATATGAACTTCATGTTGTAGATTGCATGTAGATCCTGGCAGCCCTCAGACATCCTGCCTGCTCAGCATGTGCCCACAACATAAACTCAAAAAAGGAGGGGCGTCACTGAAAGTGCGCGCAGTATAGGGATTTGCGCCGAATAATGCCAGCAAAATAGCGGCTGGTTCACATTGGCCGGGATGTTGCCTTGGCTAAAAGGGAATCCAGCGCGTTAGCAAAAGCCTGTTTGTCACGGTCATTGTATGGCGGTGGACCATCATGGACTACACCGCTTGAGCGCATGGTTTCCATAAAGTCACGCATGTTGAGGCGAGCGCCAATGCTGTCTTTGCTATAACGCTCACCGCGCGGATTAATCACTGCCGCGCCTTTCGCAATCGCTTCTGCGGCGAGGGGAATATCCGCCGTTATTAACAGGTCGCCTGCCGTTAGTTCCTGGACAATATAGTTATCGGCGACATCAAACCCGCTACTGACCTGGATGCTCTTTATATAAGGCGATGGCGGCGCCGATAAAAACTGGTTAGCCACCAAAATCATAATGATTTGGCGTTTGTGTGCAGCGCGGTAAAGGATTTCTTTGACCGGCTTGGGGCAGGCGTCAGCATCAACCCAGATTTGCATAATTTAAGTTTCCCAACAGAAGTTTTATGAATAGTAAAAATTGACACATTAACATACATATGTAAATAATATGTTCAACTTCATTTTTGCATAAATTTCATGATCAGACGTCATATTGAGCAAGAACTTTATCTGCTATTGGGTGAATATCCCATTGTTACCCTGATTGGTCCTCGCCAGGCAGGCAAAACTACGCTCGCACAACAGGCTTTACCGGATTATGCCTATGTAAACCTTGAAGAGCCGGAAACTCGTTTATTTGCAGAACAGGATCCTAAAGCTTTTTTAGCGCGCTATCCAACAAGAGTTATTCTGGATGAAATACAGCGCGTACCTGAATTGTTGAGCTATCTTCAGGTTATTGTTGATGAAAAAAAGGAAAACGGGCAATTTGTCCTGACTGGTTCCCATCAATTGGCTTTACGTGATGCGATTAATCAATCGTTGGCGGGGCGTACCGCAATCCTGAATCTTTTACCTTTTTCAATTTCAGAGCTGAGGGACGGTGAGATTCGATTTGATAAAGTCGAAGATTATATTTATCAGGGTTTTCTGCCGCGAATTTATGATCAAAAGCAGCGGCCTACACCCGCATATTCAAATTATTACCAGACTTATGTCGAGCGTGATGTTCGCCAGTTAATTAATCTTAAGGATCTTAGTCAGTTTGAAAAATTTATAAAACTCTTGGCAGGGCGAGTAGGGCAACTTATGGACTACGCTTCACTTGCAGGTGATGTAGGTGTTAGTAGCAATACGATTAAACATTGGCTTTCAATATTGGAGGCTTCATTTATTGTATATAAGTTATCACCTTATTTTGAAAATTTTGGTAAGCGCGTCATCAAGGCACCAAAATATTATTTTACAGATACCGGGTTGCTTTGTTTTTTACTGGGTATAGAAAATTCACAGCAAGTTAGTCGCGATCCGCTTGTTGGGCAACTATTTGAGAATCTGGTGGTCATGGATTTGGTTAAAAATTTATATAACCAGGGTAAATCCGCCAGTATTTATTTTTATCGCGACAGCAATGGTATGGAAGTCGATATAGTGTTCCAGCGTGGGCGTAATTTAATTCCTATTGAGGTTAAATCCAGCTCAACCTATAAGCCTGAACTCTTAAAAAGTTTAAAGCGATTTATTGAAATCTCGAATGCTACAGAAAGTGGTTTTTTGGTCTATGCGGGTGATCCATTTTCATTTAGCAATAACATCAAGGCAATTCGCTTTGACCACATGCAATCATTGTTTGAATAATCATTATTGAGCCTATGTCAGAAAAACACATTTCCACAACAGCCCTGGCGCGCCTGCTCCACAAAGAGAGCAAGGAGTTGTTTGTGTTGTTAGCCCAGGGTGGTTGGATGGTGAAAGTGGATAACCATTGGCAGCTCACCGAAAAAGGCAAATTTGAAGGCGGGATTTATATCAATCATCCCAAGTATGGCGAATACATTGCCTGGCCGGAATCGGTGCAAGATCATCTGCTATTACGCTTATTGCCAGAAGCGCCACTCAGTGCAACTCATATCGGCAATAAAGTTGATTTACCTGCGCGCCTGGTTAATTTGATATTGGCTGAGCGCGGTTGGATTAAAAAACATATTCGCGGTTGGTTGCTAACTGCTCGCGGGAAAGCGATTGGTGGCGAGCAACATACGAGTGAGCAAACAGGGGTTCCCTATGCGACCTGGCCGGAAACCTTGTTGGATAATCCGCTATTTATAACGGCTATCGAGCAAATTACTGACACAAGTTATCCGAAACCGGACTCCAGTTTATTCACCGCACTGAGTGGACAACAGATTCATTCTGCAACGCAATTAATGGTTGAAAATTGGTTGTATCTTGCGGGAGTAAATCACGCTCGCCATTATACTTTGTACGCTGGCAGTGAAAAAATCCATGTTGATTTTTTTATACCTGAGTTGCAGGTTTGTATTGATATCTGGGACGCCAACGATAACGCAGCGATGCTCGCAAAAAAATTAACGAAACAAGAGTTTTATCAAAAACACGCTTATGATTTTATCGAGTTGCATAATGAAACTATCACGCAACTTGATGAGATTTTAGCGAAGCAATTATTAGGCTATGGGTTAGCGATTTATTAGGAGTGTATATGGCGAGTGTATTTACTTTAATTATGGAAGGAAAAATCCCGGGCAATTTTGTTTATCAGGATGATATTGCCGTTGCAATTTTAACCATTCAACCTATTCGCGAAGGCCATGTGTTGGTAATTCCCCGTGAAGAAGTAGATCAATGGAGCGATTTATCACAAGATGTAACCGCTCATTTGATGAATGTCAGCCACAAAATTGCTAACGCGATGAAAACTATTTTTTCGTGCAAACGAATAGGTTTAATGATTGCCGGGCTGGAAGTTCCCCATACCCATATTCATTTAGTTCCTATGGATTCCATGGCCGATTTGAGTTTTGAGAATGCGAAAAATGCTGATGGTGAGGCGTTGAAGAAAATCGCAGAAAAAATCAGGGCGGCGATAGCGGAAAATTAATGTCTATTTTCATTGATTTAAAAAATGACTCGCCTTGCGTGTCGTAAGTGAGTCATTTTCAAAAATGATTTTCCGATACTTATTTTTTCAAACTAAATGCATCGCGTATTTTCCATTCCGGCGCATCCTGGTCTGCCCGTTCAATCCACAATGGGCGCTTGCTTTTGATGGGATTTAATACCCAGCGTTGCGGAACTTTATCTGTACCTATCATGTAACCGTGCAAGGTTCCGTTTTTATCAATACGAAAACGTAAAAAACCTTTGTAACCCTGATGTGCGATAGGGGAGAAAGCGTTATTGGCAAGTTTGCCGCTAAGTGCGACCAGGGTGAAATAAAAACCAAAAAGTACGCCACCAATCACGATACCCCCGCCAAAAATCATGAAGCCTTTGGTGTAATCATCAAGTCCCCATTTGCTTCCATAAAAAAAGAGTCCGGCGGCTGCAAGTATGTGGACAATCCCGTAGAACATGCCGAAGAAAAACGCACGGCCACCATCTTCATGGGCAATCGAGCCGCACAAGATAAGGAGCACTACGTGGACACCCAGCGCGAGTGGGCTAAATACCAGCGCTTTAAACCAGAGCGCTAAGAAATCACTGAATTCGCCCTTGCCGATTTCATGGGCAGCTATAAAACCATCGGCTTTGAATGATTCACTAAACACAAAGCTGGCGCAGTAAACGGCTAATAAATAGAGAATGCCGAGCATAATCGGAAACATAAAGTTGCCTTGTGTCAGGCCTCGCCACAGCTCGCCTACGCGTTGGGCTTTGCGCTGGAAAAAGTTGCCTTTGGCTTCGTCGGCAAATAATCCAAATAATGAAGTTGGTTTAAACAGCGCGACCAGATTCCAGAGGGAGAGGAGTGTGCTTGTTTTTCGGCTGGGATAGCTTTTTTGGTGGGTATATTTCCGCTGGTTAGGTTCCAATTGTTTAACTTTTTTAAGTCCGACACATACACGCTCTTCCAAATCGATTGTCATGGCTCCTGCGTCATTTATGCGATCCATAATTTTGGGATTGACGACACGCCTGGCATGGGTGGGATGTAAAAAAGCTCCGCCAGTTCCGCAGGTTACAAGCAAATCTTCATAATCCAGTTGAGCCCCCTCACTGGCAGATTCGCGCACATAATGATGTAAATCTCCGGCGAGATGCATGCGGATTTTGATGCCTTGCTTCAATAATTGTGCTTCCAGGCGTTGGTAGCGTTTGGGATATCCTGGGCCGGCGTCATCACCTAGCGGACGGGTCCAATAGGGTTCCGGATAAAGCAAAATAACATTGTGTCCTTTTTTAAGCGGTTTGTTTGATGGCGTTTCAGAACCTGGTTCACCATGGGGGTCCATAAACAGATTTAAAAACGCTTCATATTGCATACGATCCAGATCGCCAACCAGGGCAAAATCCAAACCGAGAATCCACCAATCATGAGGCAGGCGGGTGACAAAATAGCTGCGGTTTTGGGGAGTATGGGCCTGTAAAAAATGATTGGCGTATTCGCCGATAAAATGGCGGCTAAAAGTCGAAATATTGTCAAACCAATCGTGGTTTTGCGGAATGGAAACGACGGTAAGGTCAGACTTATTATTATCCGGTTGCGCGGCTTCCCACATCTCGATAAAGCGATATTGGTATTCCTCAGTGCTGGCACCTGGATAGGCAAGGTCACCGCCCAAAACCAGGAATTTGCTATGGGGCAGGTCTGCGCCTATATCCTCGGCAACTACACCCTCTGCAAGGGTTATCGGTAGTTTAGGTGTTTGCATGGCGCGTGCGACTGTATAGCTGGCATTGCCACCGTCGCCGCTGTCGGACATAAAATCCCACCAATAATCACCGCCCGCGTAATCCTTGGTTTGATCAACAATCGTAAGTTCGTCAGTGAACAATTCGCGCCGATCAAAATTGCGGATGAAATCCCCTGTCGCAACCATTTGTTGGGCGGAGCGCAAAAGTACCAGCGGGTGATACCAAGCCACGGGCCAGCGCATATGGGGCGGTTCATTAATGCCGAATTTATAATTAGCCACTTTTATTTCTCCTTTATTGGCGGGCGCTTGATGGGGTAGAGCTGGGCAAAAAGTAGCCCAGTGTAGCATCCGAAATGTGAATATGGCGCTCAGGTTGATAATTGATACAACAGGTTGATATGTGACAAGCTTTTGACTTCTATTTTTTATGATCTTGTAAGTATTTGATAAATAAATAAAAAATCTCTTGGCATTGCCTTTGCAAAACCCCTGTTAAGAACCAATCCTGGCGTTGATAGTTTGACGCTGACATCTAACATGAGGGTTAGCCCATGGCGGGCATGCAAACTATCCACTCGATCAATACACCGTTAAAACTGGTGCCGCTGGATACCCTTGAGCCAGCCGCTGCCGCTGCGCCTAAATCGGTTGATAAAGGGCAGGATTTAAAAAGCGCATTTGACCTGTTTAACGAGATGTCGCAGCAGCTGACAGATTCCTATTTCATGCTAGAAAATCGCGTCGCCGAGCTGAACCAGGAACTGAGTACGGTTGCTGACCAGCGTATGCAGGAATTGGCGGAAAAAGAGCGAATCGCCAATCGCCTGGAAAACCTGCTCAACTTCCTTCCCGGTGGCGTTGTGGTGCTGGATTCGTCTGGCCGTATTTCTGAATGCAATCCTGCGGCCATTGATCTGTTGGGTGAGCCTTTGCGCGGTGAATTGTGGCGCGAGGTGATTGTGCGCTCCTTTGCGCCACGCCAGGACGATGGCCACGAAGTTTCCTTGCGCGATGGTCGCCGCATCAGCATTTCTACCCGCAACCAGGGTGAAGATGGCCAAATCATTCTGCTGACTGACCAAACAGAAACCCGTCGCTTGCAAAGCCAGTTAAGCCGTCACGAGCGTTTGTCTGCATTAGGCAAAATGATGAGCGCATTGGCTCACCAAATCCGCACGCCATTATCGGCTGCCATGTTGTATGCCGGCCATTTGTGTAACAGCAAATTGGACGATGAAAAACGTCACCAGTTTTCTGAAAAAATCTGCAATCGTTTAAATAATATTGAGCGACAAGTGCAAGACATGCTGGTCTTTGCCAAGGGTGAATTACCATTGAAAGACATTGTGAGTATTAACGAATTACAAAACGCATTGGCCGAGGCAATGGAAGTTCCGTTGATGACAACCGAATCCCATTGCGTGTGGCATAACGATTGTGGTGAACAAGTCATCCAATGCAATCGTGAGGCCTTGATTGGCGCTTTGTTGAATCTGGTTAACAACGCAATCCAGGCGGTAGGGCGCGACGCAAAATTGCGTATTACGTTTACATCGACACAACCTAAAAATGAACATGAAGATCCGCAATTGATGATCGCAGTGTGCGATGCCGGCCCCGGTATTCCCGCGGAATTATTACCTAACCTTGGCGATTTATTTGTGACCACCAAAGCGCAGGGCACTGGCCTTGGCTTGGCTGTTGTCAAAGCCGTTGCACGCGCGCATCACGGCAATTTCAGTTTGCAATCAACACAGGGGCAGGGCACATGTGCCAGCCTCTTTATGCCTTTCGCAACCCTTTAGAATTGTTAATCGGAGAATCACAAATGGCACTTTCAGCATTGGCAGTAAATTCAAAATCTGATTACACAAATGATGCAATCAAGATTTTGGTTGTTGAAGACGATAGCAATTTACGTGAAGCTTTGAGCGATACTTTACAGCTGGCCGATTATTCGGTTATCACCGCTAATAATGCAGAAGATGCACTTAAAAAATTGGCGGAATACGATGACCTGCGCATGATTATTTCCGATGTAAACATGGGTGCGATGAGCGGTCACGATTTGTTGCGCGAAGTTAAAACAAACTATCCGCATATTCCCATGATGCTAATTACTGCTTATGCCAGCATCAGCCAATCGGTTGACGCGATTAAAAATGGCGCCGTGGATTATTTGGTAAAACCATTTGCACCAAATGTATTGGTAGAAACCATGGCGCGCCATTTAGGTGTGGCGCAAATCCAGGGTGATGAGCCGGTTGCGCAAGCGCCATCCAGCCGTCAACTTTTGCAATTGGCGCAACGTGTTGCGCAATCTGAATCCACTGTTTTAATTGTGGGTGAATCAGGTACCGGTAAAGAAGTATTGGCGCGTTATATCCACAACCATTCTCCACGCGCCAACCAACCTTTTATTGCGATTAACTGCGCAGCGATTCCAGAGAATATGTTGGAAGCCATGTTGTTCGGTCATGAGAAGGGCGCATATACCGGTGCCCATTCAAGTGCGCCAGGAAAATTCGAACAGGCGAATGGTGGCACACTATTGCTCGATGAAATTTCAGAAATGGATATTGGTTTGCAGGCAAAGTTATTGCGCGTATTGCAAGAGCGCGAAGTTGAGCGTTTGGGCGGACGTAAAACTATTAAATTGGATGTGCGCGTGATTGCCACATCCAACCGCGATATGCGCGAACAAGTTGTTGCCGGAAAATTCCGCGAAGACTTGTATTACCGTTTAAGTGTGCTGCCATTGCAATGGGCACCTTTGCGTGATCGCCTGGAAGATATTGTTCCGCTCGCACAAAAAATCTTGCAAAAACATGCGCAAAAACAAAACCGCCACGGCGTAAGTTTGACGATGGCAGCGCAACAAGCCTTATTAAGTTATTCATGGCCAGGTAATGTGCGTGAATTGGATAATATTATGCAGCGCGCATTAATTTTACAGATTGGTAGTGGCATTGACGCTGTGGATTTAGGTTTGGATGCAGGCAATATTTACAGCCAAAAACCTAATTTGGTGGAGGCGGCAATGCAATATCAAACCTATCAGCCTTCGCATTATCCATCAGGTAGCGCGCAAGCTGTTCATTCTGCGCGCGAATTTGCGCAAGATTTATCCGTACCCCATTACAGCGGCGATAATATTGCGTTAATCAGCCCAACACCTTATGTACCCAATCCGGCGTTAGGTACAGATTTAAAACAGCGTGAATATGAAATTATTATGGAAACTTTACGCAAAGAAGGTGGTAGCCGTAAAAATACTGCTGAACGTTTAGGTATAAGCGCACGCACCTTACGTTACAAAATGGCTCGTTTGCGCGAAGAGGGCTTTGCAATTACCGAGTAATGCATGGCAAGTCTGTCATGGAGTGGAATAATCTTGCAATTTGGTCTATATCAAAAGATCATTGTTGATTATGTCACTCCACTTGTTACAGGTTTATCATGGTGTCGGTTAACTTTATCAAGCCGTCTTCTTGCTTGCAGCGAATCTGGCGATGCGCTGTTTTGCTAGGGCTGTATTTGTTGGCTGCAACTAACACCTTTGCTGATCCTTTACGTATTTCTATTACTGGTAATCCCACCACCAGCAAATATGAGCCAGCTTATTTTTTCGAACAATTATTAATCTTGTCCCTGGAAAAAACTCGCGCTACAGATGGCGATTTTTTTATTGTCCATAATATTCACGGCGGCGGAATTGCACGTGATCGCGCTATGGTTATTGCAGGAGCAGGAATTGATGCAATGTGGGCATCGGTGACCAAAGAGCGCGAGCAGCAAATGCGTTTGGTGCCAGTGGATTTGCTCAAGGGTTTAAATAATTACCGTGTGTTATTGATTAATAAAGATGCACAATCACAGTTCACCAAAGTTAAAACCCTGGATGATCTACGACAATTTAGTGTAGGTTCCGGTGAGCATTGGACCGATGGCAATATTTTAAAAGATAACGGTTTTAACGTGATACTCACGTCGAGTTATTCGGGTTTATTTAAAATGTTGGCTGCCCGGCGATTTAATTTTATTTCCCGCGGTTTGCATGAAATAGGTTATGACACCAAGGAATATAAAAGTTTAGGGTTAATCCAGGAAACCAATATTCTGTTGCAATACGATGTGCCGATTCGCTATTGTTTTTTTGTCAATAAAAATAACGTCGCGCTGGCCGACAGGATCGAGCGCGGTTTAAAAATTGCGCAACAGGATGGTTCTTTTGATCAATTGTTTTATCAAATGCCAAGTTTCAAAACGGGCGAGGAATTATTTAAAAGCTCCCACCGGACTGTGATTGAAATAAAAAATACCAAAACTGAATAATATTTATCCGCTTGCAACGCTTAATTAAAATCGAATTCCGAAATTTCACGCGCCAGACGACGTTCTTCCCACCTGATTTCCAGCTTTCTCCTGCACTCCATATTGGCTTTTATTTTGGAATTTTTACTTTTTGCATTTACGGCGTGAAGTAAAAATGCCGCCATGGCCTGCTCAATAACATCAGATTCGTAATTCTGCATTGATGGGTTCATTGCATCTCTCCTCATTGATGGAATTGCTAAAAAATAAGTGCAATGCATGACATCTTCGTGAAGGAAACGGGTCAATTTTATGAAAGGCACAGGCTAGTTTTTATGCCACAGGCCAGGCTTTGCCATGCGGCAACTTTTGGCCTGCTTTGTGCAATATCTCCTGTAACAAATTCAGCGTGCCAAATTATTGTCGTTGGCGCTCTCACTTCCACCGAGATTTTCAGGCCAGTTTTGTGGCCAATTGTTAGGAGATTCCCATGACAGATCGTGTTGATATCAATCGTCTTCTTGGTGAAATGCGCAGTATAAAATCGCAAACACAAGTATTCCAACGTCCCCAATCGGTGGTGAATGGCGATGTGGGCATTAATCGCGGCTTAAGTAATCTGCAAGTGGATGCGCCTAACAAAGTCCCCAGCTTTGGTGATCTCATGACTAAAGCGATTAATAACGTCAATGAAGTCCAGCAAAAATCGAGTTCCATGGCAGAGGCCTATGAAAAAGGCGTGGCTGGTGTGGATATCACCGATGTGATGATTGCCTCGCAAAAAGCGTCTGTATCCTTCCAGGCGATGGTGCAAGTGCGTAACAAATTGGTTGAAGCTTATAAAGACGTAATGAGTATGCCCATTTAACGAATGGCGATTTTTCCCACACGCATAACCACTTATCAATAGCAGTTAGCAAAAGGTTTTCGATATGGCCACAACAGCAGATGCCGCAAATCTCCCAGCAAAATCCAAAGGCCGTGGCGGTGATTTGGCGGAAGGATTTAGCAGCCTGAATTTATTTCGCCAAATTGGACTTATGGTGGCATTGGCGGCAAGCGTTGCCATTGGCTTCGCTGTGGTTTTGTGGACGCAAGGCGATGATTATCGTCCGTTGATGGGGCGTTTGGACAACCTTGACGCTGGCAGCGTGACACAAATCCTCGACCAGAACCGCATCAAATATAAATTGGATAACAATACCGGCGCGATTTTAGTGGCTGCCGATGATATCCATGTTGCCCGTATGAAAATCGCCGAAGTAGGTTTGCCAGGCAGTTCAACACCCGGTTTTGAATTGATGGATAAAGAGCAACCATTGGGCACCAGCCAGTTTGTTGAAAGCACCCGTTACCAACGCAGTATTGAAGGTGAGTTAGCGCGCACCATTACCAGTATCAGTAGCATCCGCAGTGCTCGTGTTCATTTAGCCTTACCGAAAAAAACCGTCTTTGTGCGCGATGCTTCCAAACCCACAGCGTCAGTCTTTGTTGAAGTATTTGCCGGTCGCACCGTAGAGCCCGCACAAGTTAAAGCGATCATGAATTTGGTTGCATCCAGCGTTCCCGACTTAAAAATGGCCGATGTAACCGTAGTCGACCAACATGGCGATTTATTGTCGACGGGTGAAGACAGCCAGGATTTACTGCTCGCCACCAAACAACACGATTATGCGAAGACCGTTGAAGAATCCATGATGAAGCGTATCAGCGGAATTCTTGAACCTGTGGTTGGCAGCGGCAAATTCCGCACACAAGTCAGTGCTGATATAGATTTCACTGCGGTGGAGCAAGCGGCAGAAACTTTTAACCCTGATCTTCCAGCGATTCGCAGTGAACAAAAACTGGTAGAAAGCAAGGCCGCTGGCGATGGCGCAGCGGGAATTCCCGGTGCCTTGACCAACCAGCCGCCAGGCACAGCGCAGGCACCCGAACAAGCGAATGCCAACGCGGAAGGTGGCCAGGCGCCTGCCAAACCTGTAACTAACAATCGCGAACAATCAACCCGTAATTTTGAGCTTGATAGAACGGTAAGTTACACCAAGCATCAGCAAGGCACCCTTAAACGTCTAACCGTTGCAGTCGTTGTTGATGATAAAGTAGTTAAGAATGAAGACGGCACCGAAACTCACCAGCCATGGTCTGCCAACGAATTGGAACGCTTGGCTATACTGGTAAGGGACTCCGTAGGTTTCTCGGCAGTTCGTGGCGACAGCGTAAACGTGTTGAATGCTCCGTTCACTGGCGGTACTGAAGTCCAGGAAACGGAGTTGCCACCAACTCCCTGGTGGGAAAAGTGGTTAATGCCGCATATCAAATCCATCGCCAGTGTGATTATTATTTTGGCGTTGATTTTTGGTCTGTTGCGCCCTGTATTCAAAAGTTTGGCGCGCAACGGTGGCAGCATCGCCGAGCAAGAAGAAGCGCGTCAATTAGCTGCACTTGAAGCGGCTGGCCTTGGCGGAATGGAAGGCGTGTCTGATGAAACCGTTACTTTATCCGGTGGCAGCGCACTCTTATTAGGTGGCCCTGAACAAGGTTACGAACAGCAACTGAATGCCATTAAAGGTTTGATTGCCGATGATCCGGGCCGTGTCGCCCAAGTGGTTAAGAAATGGGTTAATCAGGGCGAATAATCAACGCAAATAAATAGAGAGTGCGAATAGCACAAGATTAAACAGTAAGGTGAATAAGCGTTATGGCGACTCCCGATAAAGCGGGTGAAAAACCCAAGACCAAATTGCGCCCTGTCGACCAGGCCGCAATTTTGCTCATGTCTTTAGGTGAGCAAGATGCCGCCGAGATCCTTAAGCATATGGGGCCAAAAGAAGTGCAGCGCATAGGCGCGGCCATGACTCAATTGAACAATGTGCAGCAGACCGACGTACAGGCAGTGATGGGAAGCTTTCTGGAAGAAGTGCGTACCCTGACAGGTCTTGGTGTTGGCGCTGACGGTTATATCCGTAAAATGCTGGTAACGGCCCTGGGTGAAGATAAAGCCAATGGTTTGATTGACCGTATTTTGTTGGGCGGCAACACCACAGGTCTTGATACCCTTAAGTGGATGGAAGCGCGTTCCGTTGCCGATATCATCCGCAATGAACACCCGCAGATCCAGGCCATTGTGATCGCTTATCTTGACGCTGACCAAGCTGCCGAAATTTTGACGTTTTTCCCTGAAAAAGTTCGTCTTGACATCATGATGCGCGTTGCATCACTCGATACTGTCCAACCCAGCGCGTTGCAGGAATTAAACGATATCCTGGAAAAACAATTCTCCGGCAATGCCGCATCGCAAACCAAAGCCATGGGTGGTTACAAAGTGGCAGCGGAAATTATGAACAACCTGGATGGTTCAATCGAAGCCGATTTGATGGACTCCATCAAAGAGGTCGACGAAGACATGGGGAACCAAATCCAGGATCTTATGTTTGTGTTCGAAAACCTCAAAGATGTGGAAGATCGCGGCATCCAGGCATTGCTGCGCGAAGTTTCTTCCGAGGTTCTTATTGTTGCGCTCAAAGGTGCCGACGACGAACTCAAGGAAAAAATCTTCAAAAATATGTCCAAACGCGCTGCCGAACTTTTGCGCGACGATTTGGAAACCAAACCGCCAATGCGCCTGGCCGATGTGGAAGCAGCGCAAAAAGAAATCCTCACAACCGCGCGCCGCATGGCCGACTCTGGCGAAATTATGTTGGGTGGCGGCGGCGAGGCGATGGTTTAATTTTTCTCAATCGCCACATTTATTTTTGTAAGTGTGGTGAATCCTGGTTTCAAACATCAATTCATTATTGGTGACTTTTTAGGAAAACCTATGACATCCAAATCTTTGCCTGGTCGCATTGCATCCGAGAATCTGGGTGATGTCACATCCTGGATGTTGCCGCTTGTGGATGACACTGGCCGGGTTTTATCCAGCGCAGAAAAAGAAGCGCGCGACCGTCGCGAAAAAATGCTGCAACAAGGCAAAGAAAAAATTGAAACCGTCGAAATTCCGGTGCAACAAAAAACCGGTATGACCGCGCAGGAAATGCAGGAAATTTTTGATGCCGCAGAAAAAGATGGTTTTACCCAAGGCCATGCAACGGGTTTTGAACAGGGCAAAGCTGATGGTTACGAAGCAGGGCGCCAACAGGGTTTAATAGAAATGCGCGCGCAATTAACCCTGGAGCAACAGCGTTTCCACAACCTTGCCAATGCATTATTAAATCCACTTACCGCGCAAGATAATGATCTGGAGAATATGTTGCTCGATGTTATTTGCTCGCTGACACAAAGTGTAATCCAGCGCGAATTGGTAACAGATTCATCCCAAATTGTAGCGCTGGTGAAAACAGCGGTTGATGCACTTCCGGTTGGCAGCAAAAATATTCGTATCAGTTTAAATCCTGACGATTTAGCTGCGGTAGAAACTTACGCCGCCGATCAACAACTGGATTGGAAATTTTTTGGCGATACGCAATTACAACCCGGCGGTTGCAAAATTGATACACCGGAAAGCCGCGTTGATTTTTCAGTCTCACAACGTTTGCAAACGGTGTTGGAACAATTTTTAACGGGGCAGTTGGCGCAGGTTGATGGTGAAGGTGATTTAACTGGCGCAAATTAGCTTGAATATTGAAGACTTTATTTAATCATTTAGAGAGTCGTCATCATTTAATTATTTAGAGAATCGTCATCCTCGCGAAGGCGAGGATCCAGCTTTTAAATGATTATTACGACAACATCTGGATTCCCGCCTTCGCGGGAATGACGACTTCCGCAAAAACGGTTCACCTATGTCAGAACGCCAATCAATAACTTCCCGCCTGCAACATTACGCACCGCGTCGTTTAGCCACTAACGAGCCTGTTGCAGAAGGCCGCATTACGCGTTCAGTCGGTTTAACACTTGAAGCCGTTGGCTTAAAAGTATCCGTTGGAAAACAATGTGAAGTCATCAACGACGATGGCCGCCGCATAGAAGCGGAAGTCGTTGGCTTTGCGGGTGATCGCGTATTTTTAATGCCGATTAAACGTGTCGAAGGTTTGCAACCGGGCGCACGTGTTGTACCGCTTTCCTCGCAACAGGGCATGCGCATAGGCATGCAATTGTTAGGTCGAGTCGTGAATGGAATTGGTCAACCTTTGGATAATAAAGGTCCACTGATTGGCGATGAATTCCTCGATTTTAATCCCTCTGAAATTAACCCCTTGCAACGTCATCCCATCAGCGAAACTTTGGATGTCGGTGTGCGCGCAATTAACGCGTTAATTACTGTTGGTCGCGGCCAGCGTTTGGGCTTGATGGCAGGTTCCGGCGTCGGTAAAAGTGTGTTGATGGGCATGATGACCAAATTCACCACAGCCGATATTGTGGTGGTTGGTTTGATCGGTGAACGTGGTCGTGAGGTAAAAGAATTTATCGACCATATTTTGGGTGAAGAAGGTTTGCGCCGTGCCGTTGTAGTCGCGTCACCTGCTGACGATGCACCCTTGATGCGTTTGCGCGCATCGCAGCTTTCCAGTCGTATTGCCGAGTATTATCGCGATAAAGGTTTGAATGTACTGTTGCTGATGGATTCGCTCACTCGTTATGCACAGGCGCAACGCGAAATTGCCCTCGCTATCGGCGAGCCACCCGCAACCAAAGGTTATCCGCCATCAGTATTCGCTAAAATTCCGCAATTGGTTGAGCGTGCCGGTAATGCTGACAAGGGTTCCGGGTCGATCACAGCGTTTTACACGGTATTAACCGAAGGTGATGATTTACAAGACCCCATTGCGGATTCCGCGCGTGCAATCCTCGATGGCCACGTGGTCCTGTCACGCCGTTTGGCGGAAGAGGGGATTTATCCCGCCATTGATGTTGAAGCTTCGATTAGCCGTGCCATGCAGAACATAGTGCCGGAAGAATATTTGAAAAATATGCAGCGCTTTAAACAGCTGTTATCGCGCTATCAACAAAACCGCGATTTGATTGCCATTGGCGCTTACAGCCCCGGTGCAGATGCAGAAACCGATGCTGCAATCGAACGTTTTCCTCATTTGCGCGCTTTCATTCAACAAGGTATCAACCAGCGTGTCCTCATGCCGGAATCTATCGCTAACCTGCAATCTGTTATCCGTATCCAGGCGTCAAAAGGTAATGGCCCTTTGGCAGCCCAGCACCAACAGCGCTAACAATGGTGAACTAGCTTATGGCTGAATCACGTGCAAAGCGTATGCAAGTCGTATTGACACTGGCGGAGCGTAGCGAAAAAGAAGCTGGCGAACAGCTTAGCCAGTACCAGGCACAGGTTGAGGCCGAAACCGAGCAATTGCGCCAGCTCGAGGAATATGCGGCGCAATATCTGAATATTTACAGCGAACGCAAAACTGCCGTGCGGCCACAGGAATTGATTGCTTACAGCGGATTTATCCAGCGTTTGGGAGTGGCACGTAAAGAGCAAGAGGCGCGCCTGAATCGCGTTAAAGCCCAAATGGAACGCTTGCGCCAGGCCTGGCGGATTGCTCATCAAAAATGCGAATCCATTAAAGAGTTGATTGAAAGGCTAAAGCAAGAGGAAAATGCACTTCTCGATAAACGTCTGCAAAAACAATTGGATGAGTTGGTTGGGCAAGCTTATATCCGACGGGAACGCGATGATTGAGTAAAAAATAAGCGCATTTTTATCCTTCCAAAAAGAGATGGGCAAAGATGTTTGCTTTTTAATGATTTTGTCGAAGCCTGGCTATACAAAAAGTATTTATCGACTAGGCTTAGGTTGGAAAGAACACTTAGTGTAAGCGCGTCCACAAAGGCTTTGTGGGATAATGGCTTACGGTATTACTAAGCCGACAAGATGCAAATAATGATTATTTGAATAATGTGATAGAGGTAAATTATGGCGATCACGTCTACCGTTTCTGCAGATGGCACACAAGTGACTATCTACATTCAGGGGCGTTTCGATTTCAGCTCACATCAGGAATTCCGTAACGCCTATGAAAAGCTTGCGAAAACACCAAACCGTTTTCGTGTAGATTTGCAAGGCACCTCTTATCTGGATAGTTCTGCGTTGGGAATGCTATTGCTATTGCGTGATCATGCGGGTGGTGAGCGGGCTGATATTGAAATTGTCAATTGCTCGCAAGATGTAAAAAAGATTTTGCTCATTTCCAATTTTGAGCAATTGTTTTCCATTCAATAGATACGCAGAGCTTATTCATTTGGCGTGCTTTTCAAATGTAATTATGAGTTCTCATAATGATCGTGAATGGAAGCGGTTGCTATGAATGATGTCCGTAGCCTGAAAATCCTCGTTGCCGATGATACTGATGCAGATCGTCTTATTTTAGAAACGATTGTGCGTAAAGAAGGGCATCAGGTTTTCTCCGCAAAAAATGGCCTCGAAGCCATTACTATTTTCAAGCAAGAACATCCCGATATCGTATTACTCGATGCGCTTATGCCAGAGCTGGACGGCTTTGATGCCGCGCGCCAAATTAAACAGCTGGCAGGCGATGAACTAGTCCCGATTATTTTTTTAACATCGCTGCAAGATACTGATTCATTGGTACATTGCCTTGACGCAGGCGGTGATGATTTTTTATCCAAACCCTATAACCGCGTTATCCTGAAAGCCAAAATAAAATCCTTTAATCGCATGCGTGGTTTGCACAACACCATGATCATGCAGCGCGATGAATTATCGCAACATCACCATCGGTTATTGCAAGAGCAAACCGTTGCCAAGCAAGTGTTTGATAATGTTGCACACAGCGGTTGTTTGAACGCGAGCAATGTGCGTTATTTTTTATCATCGCTTGCGGTTTTCAATGGTGATGTAGTGGTAGCAGCTATTCGTCCCAACGGCAACATGATGGTATTGCTCGGGGATTTCACCGGGCACGGCTTGCCCGCCGCAATTGGTGCTATGCCTTTGGCATCTACATTTTATGGCATGGTGCACAAAGGCTTTTCCATGTCGGATGTGCTGCGCGAAATTAATAAAAAATTAAAAGCAATTTTACCCATTGGTTTGTTTTGTTGTGCAACCATGATTGATTTTAATTTTCGTCGCAAACGTATCAAAGTCTGGAACGGTGGTTTGCCGGCAGGAATGATTTATCACCAGGCTGACGGCAGCGTAACACCTATGCGTTCAACGCACTTGCCTTTGGGGGTGTTACCTGAAAAAAGCTTCAAAGATGATGCACAGTTTTATGATCTGGAAATTGGCGACCGGATTTTCATGTGGTCAGATGGAATTCATGAAGCGCGTAATTCAAGCGGTGAAATGTTTGGCGAAGAACGCCTGTTCCAGTTGTTCGAGGAAAATGAAAGCGCTGAATCTGCTTTTGATGAAATTTTATTAGGCGTAAAAAATTTCATCGGTTCTGGTGAGCAGGATGATGATTTATCCATGATTGAAATTCGCATGGAGCCGCCCGAAAATATCAGTCATCCCAATTACAATTTCAACCAGCAACATTTGTTTGCGCAAGTTGAATGGGAAATGCGCTTTGAAGTTAAACCAACCAGTTTTAAATCGTTTGACCCGCTGCCATTCCTGTTAAATATTTTAACGGAAGAGCCTGACTTGCGCGGTTTCAGCGGCAGCCTTTACACCATATTGGCAGAGCTTTATTCCAACGCGCTTGAACACGGTGTGCTGGGTTTAAGCGGTGATTTGAAAAAAACACCCGAAGGTTTTACCGATTATTACACCCAGCGTGAACAACGTTTGAATGAAATTACCTCTGGATTTGTGCATATTTATTTTGCCTATTCTTCCAATATTGAGGGCGGCTCATTAACCTTGCGAGTTGAAGATAGCGGTAAAGGGTTTGATTATAGCTCGCGTCAGGGTAAAGAATTACAGGTGACTGGCTACAGCGGGCGCGGCATCGGCATTGTTGAAAAACTCTGTAAAACCGTGCGTTATTATGGATGCGGTAATAAAGTGGAAGTAGTCTTTGAGTGGGTGAATAATGATTAGATTATTCCCGTTTCCAAATAATATACAGCTTGGGATTGTTTTATGACGGTTATACAACACCTGGATTATGATGCGCTTAATTCATTGAAAGATGTTATGGAAAGTGAATTTGGTTTTTTAATCGAAACATTCATCCAGGATTCCAATGCACGTTTGATAAAATTGAGTGAATTACTGAATACGACTGATGCAGATCAAATTCGCAGGACCGCCCACAGTTTTAAAGGAAGCTGTAGCAATTTAGGTGCTTTGCGCCTGGCAAGTTTATGTTCCAGCCTGGAGCGAAAAGCACTCAACCAGGATTTTGAAAATCTGCCTGTTGATTTTGCAGAGATCAACGAAGAATTTTTATTGGTTAAGCAAATGATGATGGATTTTCTCGGTTAACCCGTATTGCTTAAAACTATTTTTGTATTTCCCTCGCCTTTGGCACCTCCCTTGCTTTTATCCTCTTGAAACAATGAATTAATACAAAATCCTTTCCAAAGCGGCAAGCCTTTGCCGTTTATAGGGTTTGTGGTGGCAATAAATATCGAGGTGGCGGCAATGAGTAGCAGTTCTGCGTATAGCAACGTATTACTAATATCACCCTTACAAGCGCAAACTGCGAGTGTGCAAAAACGTGATTATCAGGACGATCAGCTATCTACAAGTTTTCAGCAACATTTTCAGGATGTGCGTGAAAGTGTGCGTAACCAGGATGAACCTGTCGCGAGAGCTACGCCCAAAAAGGCCGCTCCAACATCAGCAAATAATCATGATAAAAAATCGCCGCAAGTTCATAAAGCTGATAAAAATGATTCACGCGATAATGTCAGCAAAAATGAAAAGAGCAGCGACGCCAATGAAAAAGTCGCCGACCAAAACGCTGATGAAAAAGCTTCAATCGATAAAGATTCTGATAGCAAAACTGCTGCCAAAAAAACAACGACGGATGACGACCAGGCTGCAACTGCCTCCGCAGAACCCGTAGTGGCAACCAATCCCAATACAACTCCCGCAACACCTGGAGGTATTGCCATAGCGCCAATTGGAACAGCTGAGTCCAACACAGAAGCAGAGGCTGAAACAACGGCAGAAAACCTTATTGCACCAACCGGTAAAACAGATGTTTTGGCTGGTGACAGTGATAAAGCGGGCGATACTAAAAGTGGTCTTACGACCTTATCAACAGCCGACCAAACCAAGGTAGAAAAATCCGGTTCTGACAAAATAGCGACAGGGAGTGACACAGATTTATCCCAGGTAAACCAAATTACTACAGCCAATGTGCAAACCGGAGTATTGGCGGATGCAGGTGTTATTCAGCCAAAGTCGACCACAGATCAAGTGACGGCCACACCTGCGACGGATGACGCTACCGAGGCTGATTCGCTTAGCCTGTTGGCAAATCCTCCCGAGGGTGGAAAGTCGTCAGCAAAAACAGTTGCAGCAACGGATGTAAAAGTGGCGACATCACCGGATTCTACATCCACACAGGTATTGGATACCAAATCCTCCTTCGAGAAAGCACTGCAAAACCTGGTTCATTCAGAATCAAGTGGGCGCGATGAAAGCACAAGCTTGCCTGCTGCCCAAACAACCTCAAGCACCACAAGCACCACCAATGTACTGGACGCCATGCAACGTTTCAGTGATGCCCAAACGCCGGCAGCACGTAGCTTTGTTGTTCAAACCGCCGTGCCTGTACCTGTTGGCCAACCGCAGTGGAGCCAGGCTGTCGGGGAAAAAGTCTTGTGGTTAGCAGCGCAAAATGTCAGTGCTGCGGAGATTCACCTGAACCCGGAAAACCTTGGGCCAATGCAGGTAAAAGTCAGCGTTAACCAGGACCAAACTACCGTTAACTTCACCAGCCATCATCCGGTTGTGCGCGAAGTCTTGGATCAAAACATGGGCCGCTTGCGCGACATGTTTAGCGAGCAAGGTTTAAACTTGGTGAATGTGGATGTATCGGATAAATCATTCAGCCGCCAGCAAGGCGATTCCAAAGATCAAAAAGGGCAGGCGAACACCAATGACGTGAATATCGAAGAAGAAGCGCCAGTAGCAATGACCGCCATAGTACAAAAACGTTTGGTTGATCATTACGCTTAAATCCCAGCAATTCCGTTCACTTCGCGAGCTATGCGGGGTGAACGGAAAAGCGCATTGCAAAAAAATTTCCTACCTGATTCCTTCGTTAATTCCCTTTCGTTGATTATTTGAACATCTTGCATGTAAAGCAGTCATCTCCCTAAACATCAAGCAAAAAAAGCCGCTTCAAGGCTTATGCATTGCTAGCAATCAAACAATCCGCTGCTACGCTTTAGTGAGTAATAGCTGGCATAGCTATTGCTCAAACCCTATTAGCCAAAGAAAGTGACGGAGTTTTGACATGGCCGCTGGAAAAAAAGACGATAAAGATGACAAAGCAGCTGATGGTGCTGCAGATGAGGCCAAGAAAAAGAAGAAAAAGTTATTTATGTTTATCGGGTTGGCTGTGTTGTTAGTGCTGATATCCGTGGGTGCGACTTTCTTTATCGTATCGAAAATGATGGCGCCCAAACATGTTGAAGAAGGCGATGAATCTGTCGCTGAAGCAAGTGAACCAATCGCAGCTCCGGCGATTTATTATCCGCTGAAACCTAATTTTACCGTCAACTTTGACGTCAATGGGCGCCAGCGCTTTTTGCAAACAGAGCTGACTTTGATGTATCGCGATCCGGATGTTGTGAAAACATTGGAATTGCATATGCCCGCGGTTCGCAATGGTTTGGTGATGTTGCTCAGTAGCCAGGTATTTGATGAATTGCAGACAGTCGAAGGCAAAGAAAAATTGCGCGCTGCTGCATTAAAAACTGTGCAGGAAATTATTGCCAAAGAAGAATCGGCAACCGCTGAAAAAAGCAAAGAAAAGGATGACAAAAAAGATAAGGACAAAGAGAAAAAGCCACAACCCAATATTGAACAAGTATTATTTACGCAGTTTGTCATGCAATAGCAAACAACTGGATAAAAGGATAGCAACTCGTGCAAGATCTATTATCGCAAGACGAAATTGATGCGCTCTTACACGGTGTCGATGACGGCGACATAGAAACCGAAGCGGACGTAGAGCCTGGTACGGTTAAAAATTATGACCTGACAAGTCAGGATCGTATTGTGCGCGGGCGCATGCCTACGCTTGAAATGATTAACGAGCGTTTTGCACGTTATACCCGCATCAGTATGTTTAACATGTTGCGCCGCACAGCAGATGTTTCTGTCGGCGGTATCCAAATCCAGAAATTTGGCGAATACGTTCATACGCTTTATGTTCCCACCAGTTTAAATATGGTGAAGTTTCGTCCCTTGCGCGGGACGGCGTTAATTATCCTTGATGCGAAACTTGTATTTAAATTAGTGGATAATTTTTTCGGTGGCGATGGTCGCCATGCAAAAATTGAAGGCCGTGAATTTACACCGACCGAATTGCGCGTTGTGCAAATGGTGTTGAACCAGGGCTTTGTTGATCTTGCAGAAGCCTGGAAAGCGGTAATGCCAATCAACTTTGAATATGTGCATTCAGAAGTAAACCCATCGCTTGCCAATATCGTAAGTCCAAGTGAAGTTGTTGTGGTAAGCACTTTCCATGTCGAGTTGGATGGCGGTGGCGGTGAATTGCATATCACCATGCCTTATTCAATGATTGAGCCTATTCGCGAAGTGTTGGACGCAGGTTTACAAAGCGATAGTGATGAACAGGATGAACGTTGGGTAAAAGCATTGCGTGAAGATGTATTAGCCGCAAAAGTTGATTTGGAGTGCGACATTGTTACGCGTGAAATTACCTTGCGCGATATCCTCGATTTAAAAGCCGGCGATGTTATTCCCGTAGAATTTCCCGATTTCCATGTGCTGAAAGCCAACGGCGTTCCCATGTTCAGAACCCAACTGGGACAACATCGCGGCAATTTGGCCTTAAAAGTTAAAGAGTTTTTTGATCGCTCAAGCGCGCAAAATATAACAGGTACACCAGGAGTTAATAATGGTAAACGATGATCAAGACGATATGGCAGACGATTGGGCAGCTGCGATGGCCGAACAAGCCGTTGCAGACGAAGCGCTCGCGAATCCTATTTCATTTGAAGAATTGCAAAATGAAAATAACAAAACCAATCTCAATCCTGAATTGGAAGTTATCCTGGATATTCCGGTCACAATTTCAATGGAAGTAGGGCGCACGTCAATTACTATCCGAAATTTATTGCAGCTCAACCAGGGCTCTGTTATTGAATTAGATCGTTTAGCGGGTGAACCTTTGGATGTATTGGTTAACGGTACTCTAATCGCCCACGGTGAAGTCGTTGTGGTCAATGAAAAATTTGGTATCCGTATGACGGATGTAATCAGTCCTGCAGAGCGTATCAAAAAGCTGCGTTAAATTTTGGTAATTATTTAAAGGTGGTTGTATGCAAATGTTCACCGGCTCCTATAAAAAATTTATTGCCGGTATTGGTGGTGCGTTAATTGTTGTATGTTTTTCTTATCCGTCATTTGCAAATGACTCTACGACACTCGTTACTGGTTCAGTTTCATCGACAGTAACGAGTAATATTCCTGATAGCGAAAATAATGCGGCTAACAATGTCGCTCCAATAACAAATGCACCTGTCAATACGCCCAAACCAATTCCTGCCCCGACCAAAACCAGTAGCGCTTCCCAGCTTGCCAATTTGATTGGCGGTCTGGCTCTCATTGTTGTTTTGATTTATGGCCTTTCATGGTTCGTAAAACGCTTTAGCCAGGGCGGATTTTTACATAACCCTGCCATGAAAATTGTATCCTCCATGCCTTTGGGAACACGCGAGCGTTTAATGTTGGTCGATGTTGGTGGCAAGCAATTGTTGTTGGGGGTAACCGCCACACAAATAAATACGTTACATGTCTTTGAAGAGCCCGTTGTGCAAACTGAAAAAACACAACCAGCGACTTCAGATTTTAGCCAGAAGCTTATGGCCATTTTGCAGCAAAAAAATCTTTCTGCTGCAGATGATCCTACGCAAAAAAAATCCAACTCTTAAGGAAGTATTATGTTGATGCCAGTTGTGTGGACATCAGGATTGCGCGATTTATGTCGCGCCACAAAATATTTTCTCGTTATCACTTTAATGTTGGTGAGCGTGAATTCATGGGCGCAGGCAAAAGCACCTACTGACCCAGTGCCACCGGCCTCTTCAGTCACCAATATTGGCGGATCTTTACCGGCAATTCCCGGTTTGCCCGCGTTGACGGTGAAGACTAATAAAGATGGCACGCAAGAATATACGGTGACTCTACAAATCCTCGGCATCATGACAATGCTGACGTTTTTGCCAGCGTTACTGATGATGGTGACATCATTTACGCGAATTATTATTGTGTTTTCCATTTTGCGCCAGGCGTTGGGTTTGCAACAATCACCGTCAAACCAAATATTAATTGGCCTCGCGTTATTCCTCACGTTTTTTATTATGCAACCGGTATTTGATAAAGCAAACCGCGATGCCTTGCAACCATACATCAATCAACAAATCACCGCGAACGTGGCCATAGAAAAAGCGTCGGCACCCTTCCATGCATTTATGTTGGCACAAACGCGCGAATCGGATATCAATTTATTTGTGGGAATTGCCAAGCATCCACCCATAGCAACACCACAGGAAACGCCATTCAATATTTTAATTCCGGCATTTATTATCAGCGAATTAAAAACGGCATTCCAAATTGGCTTTATTATTTTTATTCCGTTTTTGGTAATCGATATTGTAGTTTCCAGTGTGCTTATGGCCATGGGTATGATGATGTTATCGCCATTAATTATTTCATTACCATTTAAAATTATGCTGTTCGTCCTGGTGGATGGTTGGGCAATGATTGTCGGAACATTAGCGGCCAGTTACGGTGTTTAAAAGAGTTATGGTGTTTAAAAAAATTACGATGTTTAAAAGAGTTACGGTGTTTAAAAAGAGTTAGCTGCCTATTAGGCTTCAAGAGAGGAGTAAAAATATGACACCCGAAGTTGTCATGGATTTATTTTCAGAAGCACTTTATCTCACAGTGCTAATGGTATTGGTTATTGTTGGGCCAAGCCTTATCGTGGGCTTGCTGGTCAGTATGTTCCAGGCCGCGACGCAAATTAACGAACAAACACTCAGTTTCTTGCCGCGTTTGATCATGACTATTGCCACTATAGGTATGGCAGGCCCCTGGATCATCACGAAATTTATGGATTTATTTTCGCGTTTATATACCAATATTCCCACGCTCATCGGTTGATGCGGGCAAATATACAATGCAAGAGTTAGTCGTCAGCGAAGCACAAATTAATCAATTTATTGGCCAATATTTGTGGCCAATGATTCGCATAAGTGCTTTTTATTTTGCGGTCCCCATTATTGGTGCTCGCACGGTTCCTGCGCGTATTCGCATTTTGCTGACTTTGTTTACGGCGTTGTTAGTTGTTCCGCTTTTACCTAATGCACCAATAATTTCATTCATGTCAGTAGGCGGCATGCTGATGATTGTGAAAGAAATCATTATAGGGCTCGCATTAGGATTTACCTTGCAAGTGGTCATGCATGTATTTGTACTCGCGGGTCAATTAATTAGCCTGAAGTTGGGTTTAGGCTTTGCGGCGCAAAACGATCCTTCAAGTGGTGTCAGCGTTACGGTGATATCACAATTTTATCTCTTACTTTCATCTTTATTATTTCTTGCGATCAACGGCCATCTCGCTGTTATCAATATGCTGGTCAATAGTTTTACCACATTCCCTGTGGGTGGCCCCGGGTTATCGACGGATGATTACGTATTAATTGTGCACACATTTTCGTGGATGTTTGCTGCAGCACTGCTTATCAGTTTGCCGATATTTACCTCCATGATGATTGTGAATGTTTCATTTGGTGTGATGGGCCGTTCGGCGCCGCAACTCAATATTTTGAACGTAGGTTTTCCTATCACATTGATGTTTGGTTTTATTTTGATGTGGTATTCCTTGACCAATTTCTTGCCGTTGTTCAATCAAATTATCGAAGAAGGATTGAACATGGCGAATGTCTTAGTGGGGTCACCCTAAATGGCAGAAGACGATAGCCAGGAAAAGACGGAAGAGGCCAGTGGGCGAAAGATTGAAAAGGCGCGCGAAGAAGGGCAGGTGCCTCGCTCGCGCGACCTTACAACCTCTGTTGTGCTTTTGTTGGGCTCCATTGCGCTTTTGTATTACGCCGATTTTATGGGCGCAAAATTTGTCAACATGATGCGCACAAATTTTGTGTTGTCGCGCGAAACTATTTTTGATCCCAATGCAATGATCGGACATTTTGTGTCTGCGTTTTACCAAGGCCTATTAAGTATGGGGCCTTTTATGGCGCTTATGCTATTGGCTTCAATTATTGGCCCGGTTGCGTTGGGTGGTTGGTTATTTACGGCGGATGCAATGCTGCCCAAATTAAGCCGTATGAACCCAATGGCCGGTTTGAAAAGAATGTTTTCAATGAAATCGCTCATTGAGCTTCTTAAATCAACGGCAAAAGTCACCATCATTCTGGGCGCAACTGTTTTATTGCTCAAACATTACGCGCAACCTATGTTTCGTATCAGCGACGAAGCGATAAATATTGCGATCATCCATTCAGCAAAAATCAGTGCTTACGCAACTATTGCGTTATCTGCTTGCACACTCATCATCGCCGCGTTTGATGTTCCCCTGCAGATTTATGAATACAATAAAAAATTAAAAATGTCGAAGCAGGAACTAAAAGACGAAGCAAAAGACACCGATGGCAAACCTGAAGTCAAAGGTCGCATACGTCAATTACAACGCGAAATGGCACAGCGCCGTATGATGTCCAACGTGCCGACGGCAGACGTTATTATCACCAACCCGACGCACTATGCGGTGGCTTTGCAATACAAGCCCGAGTCCATGGCAACGCCCATTTTGCTCGCAAAAGGGGGCGACAACGTTGCGTTAAAAATTCGCGAAATCGCCAAGGCCAATGGCATAGAGATTATTGAATCCCCCGTACTGGCGCGGGCAATTTTCCACACCACCGAGCTGGATCAGGAAATTCCCTCAGGGCTCTATCTGGCTGTCGCCCAAGTCCTGGCCTACGTCTTCCAGCTGCGCACATACCGCAAAGGCCGCGGCCAGAAACCCAAATACCCCAGCAATATCAATGTGCCCAAGGATATGTATTTTGATTAGTAGGTAATGCGGAGCTGGCTGTTGAACTAGCTAATGGAGGCGATTGAAACGCATAGTGAGATTGCGATACAGGAAATGCAGGTATAAAAAAAGCCGCTAAAAGCGGCTTTTTTTACTAAAACAGCTGGTAGTGCTGCTTTAACTATGTGGTACCAGTGGTCGGACTCGAACCGACACGCTTTAAGGGCGCCGGATTTTGAATCCGGTGCGTCTACCAATTCCGCCACACTGGCAAAGAAAGTGCGCGCATTATATCAACGAGTTTTCTGCCGTCAACGATAATTTTTAGTTTTCCCCAAGTATTTTCGGTAGATGGCTGAAAACGAGACAAACGGCTGGGCTATTCAATCAATATGGCTAATTAACATTCCATACCTGCTGTCAATAATCTATAGCGTCAGCCGTTTGATACAGTCTTTTTACAGATTGAATTATTTATTTTTTACAAGCGGCTGCCACTTTAAATAAGTGGCAGAGCGCCATAACCATTCAATAGGTCCATAATTAAAACGTTGTAGCCAGTATTTGCAGAAAGTAATTTGCACCGCAAAAACCGCGCAGCAAATCACGGCATTAAGTGCGGGGGATGTCATAAAAAATAAACCCAAGCCAAAATGGAAAAATAAAATGACTCCAAAAAGTGATTGGCTTAAATAAGAGGTGAGCGCCATTTTTCCGATATAAGATAGTGGTGCGAGGCGCATATGCCATTTTGGTTTTAACATTAGTAGCGAAACACTGGTGATATAAAAAACAGTTACGCTTGCATTGAATATATCGACCAGTGAGCCACCAATCCAGCATATCCAGGGCGCATTTTTTACATCTATTGATAATGCATTGGTGGTAATGCCTAGAGCAATTCCTGTTAACGCAATTGCTATCATTAATTGCCAGGATTTTTTCCATACTTTTTTAAAGAAGGGTTGGGATTTTTCAATATCATCAAACCATTGCAATCTACCGGCGAGCATACCAAGCAAGAAAAAACCGAAGGTGATGAAAAAACGCCCGGAACTCATTTGATATTCCATCTTTTCTTTCATTGCATAGATATTGTGAATTACTACATCCACAAAAGAAGCCTGCGTCATTACAGCATAATATTTTGCACCATATTCAATAAAATGATCAGGAATAAATTCTGGTTTGCCTTGTACAAAAATAGAAATAGTTTCAAAGATTTTTGTCGGGATATTGAAAATCAATAACGCGGCTAATATGGCAGTGGTTTTATTGCTGAGGTTGCGTGCAAATAATAAAAGAAATCCCAGTGGAACATAGATGGTTAAAATATCAGCGCGCCAAAATGCGTGATGAATAAGCCCGATCACTCCAAGAATAAGCAATCGCCATGCAAATCGTGCAGCGGCATTTTCGTGTTTGGCGACTAGACCTTTTATTTGGATATAAAAACTTAATCCGAATAAAAATGAAAACAGGGAAAAGAATTTAGCGTTAAAGAATAGAAAATTAAGTGCTACTGCGATACCGCTTGGGATATCCATGTAGGCTTGATAGATTTTTTCTGGCAATGGGCCACCGGAGTACCAGAAAATCATATGCGCATAGAGGATGCCGAAGAGCGCAAAGCCGCGCAGCACGTCAATCGTCAATATGCGTGTTTGTATAACCGGTGTAGGCGCTACTGTGTTGAGAAAGCTCACATTACCCATAATGTTTCCTTTGGTTAAGCATTGTTATGTTTTATCCCTTGCCGTTGAGCGCGCAGGTGTAAAAGTCTATTCGTTAAGACGCATGTTTGTCGATTTTAGATGCAAGTGGTAGTTTTATTTTTGCTGTCGAGCGCTCGAAAACCTGGGTATGAATTTCCAGCGTTTTATTAGCCTGCATGATAAGATGCGCGCCCGCAGAGTATTTCACCTGTTCGCACGAGTGCCAGCAGGTTTGTTTATAAGGTAACCCCATGAAAAAAACGTTTAAGCTCCATGTCGAAGGCAAAAACAGTGACCGTCTGTTGGATGCAATCAAACACGAGGTCCGTAAATATGTTAAGCGCGAAAAGCGTAAAACCTTGCCCTATGGTGCGAATTACTGGGCGTTTGATTGTAAGTTTGGTGTGACTGCTGAGGCGGCTGAGCCTTTGCATTTGGGCGAGATTACCAAGCAGATGGATGTTGTTGCCAAAGCGGGCGGTGATAGTTTTTACGTGGAAATATTGGCGCGTCCAGCAATGCGTACACCTCGTGAGCGCGTAGAGGAGCACAATGACGATGATGATATGTTTGATGAATAAACCCATCTAAGCTGTTGAATAAAAAGCTTGTCGATTAAAAAGCCGCTGGTTTCCCTAGCGGCTTTTTGCTTTCTGGCATTGTTATATTTAGCGTTTCGAGGGTTTCTTGTCAGTTGTTACCTTGGTTGCGGCAGGTTTCTTTGGATAAACCTTTTTGGCCTGGGCGTTGGCAGTTTTACCACCACCACGACGAACTTTCGCCGGTGCATCGGCACGGCTGGCAGGTTTCTTGGGTGCTGGTGCGGCTTTTACTTTGCGTTGGTTAAGTGGCGGTGATTCGGTCACATCAAAACCTTTAACGCGTACGCGTTTGATCTTGCTGCCTACCAAATCTTCAATCAACGTCAGTTTGTATTCCTCCGCAGGGGAAACCAGTGAGATCGCTGTGCCTTTTGCTCCTGCGCGACCTGTGCGGCCAATACGGTGTACGTAATCCTCGGTGAAAAAAGGCAAATTCAAGTTCACGACAAAATCCAGGCCCTGGATATCCAGGCCACGGGCGGCAACTTCGGTTGCAACCAATACTTGCAGCTTGCCATCTTTAAAGTCTTGCAAGGCGCGGCGCCGCGAGCCCTGGGTTTTCTCGCTGTGGATAACAGCTGCATCCACATTATCCTCCTTGAGTGCTGCAATTAGCTTATCTGCTTCTTCGCGGGTACTGCTAAACGCCATCACCTGATACCAATTCTGGCTGCGTAGGAGATGCACAAACAGCTCGTACTTTCGGGCGTCGTCGACGGGATAAACCACATGATCAATGGTATCTGCTACGGCATTTCGTTTTGAAACTGCCACCATAACCGGCTTGTTCATTGCCTGTTTGGACAAATTGGTCACCAGCGGTGAGCTGGTCGCTGAGAAAAATAATGTCTGGTGTTTGCGTGAAATGCTGGTGAGGATTTTATGGATATCGTTGACGAATCCCATATCCAGCATGCGGTCAGCTTCATCCAATACTGCAAATTCGATCTTGGTGAGGTTGATATTGCCAAGCTCTACATGCTCCAGCAGACGGCCCGGTGTTGCGACAAGAATATCCACGCCTGCGCGTAACTTGCTGGCCTGGCTGGTCGCTTTAACACCGCCATAAGCGGTCGCGATCTTGAATGGCAAAAATTGCGTGAGCTGCTGGATACTTTCAGCGACTTGCTGAACCAGCTCACGGGTAGGCGCAAGGATCAGGGTGCGGGGATTTAAAGGCTCCGCTGATTTTGGTCTTTCAAGCATTTGTTGCAGGATTGGCAAGGCATAGGCAGTGGTTTTGCCTGTGCCTGTTTGCGCTGTTGCCAGCATATCGCTACCGCGACGGGCGATGGGAATTGCCTGCTGTTGAATGGGCGTCATTTGCTGATAGCCAATCACTTTAATCGCGCGGAGTAGTTCCGGGGCAAGGCCGAGGGAGGCAAAATTCATAATCGTTTTAGCCAGGTAAAAATAGGGTGAGCAGTATAGCAGCTTGGGCCTGACTATTTTATCTCGTCATCCGGGGCTGATTTGTATACATGTCCGCCGTGTAAAACAGTGTAAATAGCCCGTCCAGCCTCCTGAAAATGCTTATATATCATATAAAATGGAAAAGATTCCTGACAATCAGGCTATTACACCTGTGGGAGCTTGTTGCTTCAACTTGATTCCTGCTATCGAAATCTATAACAACAAAGAGAAAACATTATGTACCTATTACGCCTATTTTGTTTTTGTGCAACCTCCTTATTATTGATTGGCTGCGGTGGCGGAGGTGGCGGTGGAAACACTACACCACCTGTAACTGTCGCAACCTCGAGTTCATCCTCATCGAACAGTACAAGTTCTTCATCATCCAGTTCCAGTGTCGATTCCAGTTTGGCATTTTGTGCAAATTTGACATCAGATCCTGATGGCGATGGTGTGGGCACAGAAAATGGCGCATCTTGCAAAATGCGTACGGGTTTTGATATCACCGCCGAGATGAAGGTTGGCTGGAACCTGGGAAATACCATGGATGCGACGGGTGATACATCAAGTCAGTTAGCTGACGAAATTGCATGGGGAAATCCAAAAACCACCAAAGCGAATATGGATGCCCTGAAAGCGGCAGGTTTTAATACATTGCGCTTGCCTGTGAGTTGGGACGATCATTTCTCGGGACCAGATTTCACCATCAATACACAATGGCTGGATCGCGTAGAAGAAATTGCCAATTACGCATTGGATGATGGAATGTATGTCATTATCAATATCCATCACAACAACTGGATTGATCCGTCGCTGGCAAATGAAGCCAACGCAAAAAATCACCTGGTTAAACTCTGGCCGCAAATTGCCGAGCGTTTTAAGAAATATGACCATCACGTTATTTTTGAAACCATGAATGAACCTCGCGTTGTGGTGAGGGATGGGGCGGGGAACGACATTGGCGATTGGTCTGGAAAACAAGAGTATTTTGATGTTGTTAACCGCTTGAATGCGGCAGCGCTCGATGCGATTCGCGCAACGGGCGGCAACAATACAAAACGTTTGGTAATGCTTCCCGGTTACGTTGCAGGTTCAAGCGATTTGCAATTGAATGGCATTGTTTTGCCGAATGACCCTATGGTCGCCGTATCAACGCATGCTTACTGGCCTTACAGTTTTGCGTTGCAGCAACCCGGAACGGATAAATTTACCGATACCACAAACCTGGATGACCTATTTTTAAATATCAATAATAAATTTATCCTCAAGGGAATCCCGGTAGTCATGGGAGAGTGGGGCGCCCTGGATAAAAATAATCTTAATGAGCGCGTCAAATTCGCGGAATATTACGTAAAGGGTGCCAAAAAATACGGTATTCCAACCATAGTTTGGGATAACGGGAATTTCAGCAATACTGGTGAAGGATTCGGGCTCTTGCGACGGGATAAAAATACCTGGGCGTATCCCACCATAGTAGACGCCATCATGCGTGGGTTGAATAACTAGCGATAAATCAAAAGCCCAGCGTTCAACTGGGCTTTTTTCTATTGAAGCGAAAGCGACGGATCCGTGTACGTGACCTGAGTAAATCAAGGTCGCCTTCCTGTAGCTCATCTGCCTAAGAACCAAAAATCACCACAAGTTTTATTCTGCTAACCAAATAATATTTGGCAAATATAATAAGCATTGCTTATTATATATATACCACATTGTTAGGTGAGCTTATGAGTACGCAACCCATAGACCTTGATGAATTGATTCCCGAGCATTCCAGCCTGGGCTTTTTGATTTCCGATACTAAGCGCTTGACCGGCAAGGTGTTTGCCGAATATTTGACCGATTATCCGTTGACCCTGGCGCAGGCGAGAACGCTGTTAAGCGTGGCGCGTTATCAGGGAATGCGTCAGGTGGAGTTGGCTGAACATCTGGATATCCAACCCATTACCCTCGCGCGAATGATCGACCAATTAGCCGATATTGGTTACGTCGAGCGTCGCGCCGATCCAAAAGACCGTCGGGCTTTCCAATTATTTTTGCTGCCGGCAGCTGCACCTACCATCAAATTTTTTGCCGATAAATCACGCGAATTCCAACAGCGAGCCTTGGCAGGATTAACCGAAGCGCAAATTGACATTCTTTTTACAGGATTAAATCAAGTCCGCACCAATGTTTATCAAATGTTATCTGCTACAGATTCAACCCCGGAGTAGTTATGAGTGAAGTGCAGAATTCTGCTGTCGATGTAAAACCCAATTCCCGCAAACGTTTTTTATTGCTGGTTGTGTTGCCACTGGTTTTAGTAGTGATAGGTCTTGTGATTTATTTAAAAAGTGGCCGCTATGTCTCAACTGAAAACGCTTATGTAAAAGCAGACGTGCTGTCAATTAGCAGTCAAGTTGCAGGCCCGGTCGTAGAGCGCGCTGTTAAAGAAAATGACACCGTAAAAGCAGGGCAATTATTGTTTCGTATCGATGATGCGCCTTACAAAATCGCCGTTGCAAAAGCAGAGGCAAAATTGGCCGAAGTGCGCACAAATTTATCGTCATTAAAAGCGACTTATCGCGAACGTCAATCAGATTTAAAAGTTGCGCAATCCAACTCTGAATTTGCAAAACAAGAGCAAAAACGCCAGGCCAACCTTGCCACCAAACATTTGGTTGCAGAAGCAGCTTATGATCAGGTTGCACACACAAGCCGTGTTGCATCGCAACAAATTGTTGGTGTGCAGCAAGATTTAAAACGTATAGAAGAAACCCTGGCAGGTTCTGTGGATGCTGCGATTGAACAACATCCAAGTTATGTAGCAGCTGCCGCAGAATTACAGCAAGCACAATTGGATTTGGCGCACACTAAAATTTATGCAGCGCAAAACGGTATTGTGACCCGTCCACCAGAACTGGGCGATTATATAAATGTTGGCGCAATTGCGATGAAATTAGTGGCGACTGACCACTTGTGGATTGAAGCAAATTTTGTAGAAACTGATTTAACCCACGTGCGTGCAGGGCAAAAAGTTGAAGTGTTTGTCGATACTTATCCCGATGCGCAATGGGAAGGTGAAGTGCAAAGCCTAAGCCCTGCAACAGGTGCAGAATTCTCGGTAATTCCTGCGCAAAATGCGACAGGGAATTGGGTGAAAATCGCCCAGCGTGTACCGGTCAATATCAGCGTAAAACCAAAGGCCAATGCGCCGCAATTGCAAGCAGGTTTGAGTACGCAAATAGAAATTGATACTGGCTACAAGCGTAAATTCCTGGGCTTTTCCATTTAATTGTTTGTTGCTATTACAGGTGAACTACAACACAAAAAATGTTGTAGTTCATAAATCCAAATACACCAGAATGCGAATTTAATTCATGGTAGTTGCAGAAAAATCTTCACTGGGCCATAAAGGTTTTGTCACCTTGTCGGTCATGCTTGCCACCATTATGCAGGCATTGGATACCACCATTGCAAACGTTGCCTTGCCGCATATGCAAGGCAGTATGTCTGCCACGCAAGACCAGATTTCATGGGTACTTACGTCTTATATTGTTGCATCTGCCATTTTTCTTCCGATGACAGGGTTTTTAGCGGAACGTTTTGGGCGTAAAAAATTATTCTTGTGGTCGGTGGTTGGTTTTACCTTGACCTCAATGCTGTGCGGTGCTGCGCAAAATTTACCGCAAATTGTTTTATTCCGTTTGCTGCAGGGAATTTTTGGTGCGGCATTGGTGCCTTTATCGCAAGCAATTCTGTTGGATACTTATCCCAAAGAAAAACATTCATCCGCAATGGCCATGTGGGGTGTTGGTGTCATGCTTGGCCCAATCCTGGGGCCGAGTTTGGGTGGTTGGTTAACCGAGTATTACAACTGGCGCTGGGTTTTTTATATTAATTTACCTTTTGGTATTTTGGCCTTGTTCGGAATTTTGGCGTTCGTAAAAGAAACGCCAATCAATAATGAACGACGCTTTGATTTAATGGGATTTGCATTTTTGAGTTTGGGTATTGGTGCCTTACAAATGATGCTCGACCGCGGCGAGGTGCAAGACTGGTTTCACAGCAATGAAATTGTGATCGAATTAGTTTTGGCGGCATTCGGTTTCTATTTATTTATTGCACATATTTTTACGCACAGACAACCTTTTATTGAGCCGGTGATTTTTAAGGATCGCAATTTTTCCATGGGCTTGGCGTTTATGTTTATCGTCGGCATTATTTTGTTGGCGACCATGGCGCTCTTGCCACCATTCTTGCAAAACCTGTTGAATTATCCTGTGCTGGATGTGGGCCTGGTGATGGCACCGCGCGGTGTTGGGGTAATGATTGCGATGATGATTGTGGGCAAGCTCGCTGGAAAAGTTGATCCGCGCAAGCAGGTGGTTTTTGGGTTGAGTTTGACGGCTTTTTCCCTGTGGGAAATGACGCTGTTTGATTTGAATATCAGCAGTTGGGATATTATCCGAACCAGTATGGTCCAGGGTTTTGGTTTGGGATTTGTGTTTGTTCCTTTGTCAGCGATTTCCTTTTCAACATTGGATCAGCGCTATCGCAACGAAGGTACCGCGTTGTTCAGTTTGACGCGCAACATTGGCAGCAGTATTGGCATTTCTGTTGTGATTAGCCAGCTGCAACAAAATGTGCAAAAGAATCATGCCGCATTTGCAGATTACATTACGCCTTTTAGCCTGCCACTTAAGCAGGCTATGCAAGAAGGTATCTGGAATATCCACACCACCCAGGGTTTGGTGGCGTTAAATGGCGAACTTAATCGACAGGCCGCTACTTTGGCTTACTTGCAGGATTTTCGTTTGATGATGTGGATAACCTTATCGGCTTTGCCCTTGATTGTGTTTCTAAAGCCGCCCGCCAAACCGGCGAAAAAAGCCTAAAAACTCCCTGCCAAAAAAGATGAGGCGTGCGAGAATCCGGTTGTTTTATGGTATTCTGCGCGCCTTTTCCGTATTAGCCCAAGATTAACCTAGAGAGTCATATGGCAGTAAAACCCGTTTATCGCGTTATTTTCCTCAACCAAAGCCAGGTTTATGAGTTGTTTGCCAGCGCTATTTACCAGAGCGAAATGTATGGTTTTATTGAGGTAGAAGAGTTTGTCTTTGGCGAACGCAGCCAGGTATTGATTGATCCGGCCGAAGAAAAACTTAAAAATGAATTCGCCGGTGTGAAGCGTTCTTACATTCCCATGCACGCGATTGTGCGTATCGATGAAGTGGAAAAAGAAGGCCCCGCCAAAATTAGTGAAGTCAAAGGTGGTGGCGATAAAATTGCCCAATTCCCCTACGGTGGTTTTATTCCAAACCCCAATTTGGGCGAATAAGTTTAACCAATGTAAAAGCGGCTGAGGCCGCTTTTTTTATGTTCGGACGATTATCAATTTAGGGTTACACTTATAAAAAAACTTCCTTGCGAAAACATTATGGCCGAATCACTTATTCTTGCAATTGACCAGGGCGGACAAAGTTCGCGTGTTGCAATTTATTCCACTAGTGGCGCACAGCTGCATTGTTTTTCTTCGCCTTGTGCGACATCCCATAAAAATGTGAATGGTGTTGAGTTTATTGAACAAGATCCAGTAGACATTTTAAGCGGCATAAAAAGTTGTTTGGAAAAAATTTCAGCTGCCGTGGGCGATGATGTAAAAAATATTGTCGCTGCCGGATTTGCAGGGCAGGGCTCATCACTTTTGTGTTGGGACAACCAAACAGGTGAAGCTTTGTCGCCAGTAATAAGTTGGCAAGATATTCGCGGTGAGCATTATTTAAAATCTATTTCACTGAGCCACTCGCAATCACAAAAGATAACGGGCTTACGTGTGTCGCCACATTATGGCGCAAGTAAAATGCGTTGGTGTTTGGATAATAATACGGCGGTAATCCAGGCGCAAAAAAATAACACACTCAGCATTGGGCCAATTGTGAGTTATATTTTTTGGCATTTGTGCGGTAAAAATTCTGTTGATCCCGGTCACGCCCAGCGAACATTACTGTGGAATTTACACAAAAATGATTGGGATCAGTCATTGCTGGATTTATTTGGTATTCCGCGCGCAATTTTGCCTGAATGTAGTTATCACGATAGTTATTTTGGCCATGTAATCTTGGCCAATACGAAAATCCCGTTTTTTGCCAGCGCGCGTGACCAGGGGGCTTCTTTATTTGCGCGCGGCCTGCCTGATAAAAATGTCTGTTATATTAATATCGGCACAGGTGCATTTATCCAGCGCGTTAGCGAAAATTTAAATGCGCCGAATGGTTTGTTAATAAGTCCCTTGTGGTTGTCGAAAAATAAATTAACGACGGATGTTATCGAAGTGTCATCGCCAACATGCTATGCCGCTGAATTGACGAATGATTTTAAACAATTATTGCCGTTATCCAAACCCTCGTTATATGCGTGGGAAGCAACAGTAAATGGTGCTGCATCCGCGATCAGTTTTATCGAACAACAAACGGGTTTAACGGTAACGCCAGAACAAATAACCAATGCGCTTGAATTATCACCTGATCATGATTGTTATTTTTTAAATGCGGTAGGTGGTTTGAGTGCGCCTTATTGGCGAACCGATTTGCAATCGCGTTTTAGTGAAAATCTTTCCCCGGAAGAAAAAATCCTTGCGTGGCTGGAATCGATTATTTTTCAAATCGCTGTGAACGTCGATTTGATGAATCAACTGGGCAAGGCACAAAAAATCTATATTAGTGGCGGTTTGGGCAAGGCTGACTTGCTTTGCCAGAAGCTTGCGGACTTAGTCGGTATTGCGGTTTATCGTAATGAAAACGCCGACGCAACCTTGCAAGGTATTGCTTGCATGGCTGCAAGTTTCCCTGAAACCTGGAACCGGCTGTCGTCAGATGATGTATTCCACCCGAAAAACAATCCCGCCTTATTAAAACGCTTTGTCCTGTGGCACAATGCAGTCGTTGAGTGGCTTAGTGCATAAATTACATTTTTATACTCCGATTAGGCCTTTGCTTCATATCAAACTCAGCTAAACTTCCACTACCTTCCGGTTGGACTCTACTTGATGAAATACGATTTAGTCGTGATAGGAGCAGGTATTCAGGGTGCGGGAGTCGCCCAAGCCGCAGCGGCAGCCGGTTATACCGTACTTGTGCTGGAGCAATCCTCACCAGCCGCAGGTACATCCAGCAAATCTTCAAAATTAATCCACGGTGGTTTGCGCTACCTGGAAAGTAGCCAGTTTGGTTTGGTGCGCGAAAGCCTGCGTGAGCGCGCTTTATTGCTCAAGTTGGCACCTGATCTCGTAAAGTTAAAGCCATTACACATTCCAGTTTATAAAGATGCCAAACGTCATCCGCTGACTATTCGTGCGGGTTTAAGCCTTTATTCGATGTTATCTGGATTTGACGCCAATGCGATGTTCCGTAGCTTGCCATCATCCCAGTGGGGTGATTTGGAGGGTTTAAAGCAAGACAAGCTGCAAGCCGTTTTCCGTTATTACGAAGCCCAAACCGATGATGCAGCACTTACCCGCGCCGTGCTTCATTCAGCGATGGAACTGGGAGCGGAGTGTGAAATTCCCGGGCATTTTGTAAGGGCCCATGTGAATTCCCAATCTTGCCTGGTTGAATATGAGAGCGAGTTTGGTTTTAAGACCGCCAGTTGCCGAGTGCTTATTAATTGTGCCGGGCCTTGGGCCAGTGATGTGATTTCCCGTGTTGAGCCCGATATGTATCTACCCAAAGTGGATTTGGTCCAGGGCAGTCATTTAATCCTTCCGCCTTTATTGAAAAATTATTTTTATCTGGAAGCACCACAGGACAAGCGCGCCGTGTTCGTATTGCCATGGCAGGGCAGGCTTATGGTGGGAACCACCGAAAAAATACATTATGGCGCTCCGGAAGACGCCCAATGTTCCATTGAGGAACGCGATTATTTGCTGGAAGTCTTGCTGCATTATTTTCCTGATTTATCCATTGACCTCAACCAGGTCGATAGTTTTACCGGTTTGCGTGTTTTGCCTCGCAGCGATAAAAGTGCCTTTTCGCGGACGCGGGAAGTGTTATTTGAAGTTGATAATGAAGCTTGTCCGCGCTTGCTTTCGGTGATGGGCGGTAAACTCACCACCTATCGCGCGACCGCGTTGGCGGCCTTGGCCAGGATCAAAAGTTCCTTGCCTGTTAAAGAGAGAATCGCGGATACCAGCCGAATTCCATTGTCACCGGTAGATTGGCATTAATTCCTGCAATTCTTGAAAAAAGCGTTGGTGCCAATAGCATCTGCCGTTAAAATGCCAGCACTTTCCCCGGTAGTCTTTTCTGGATTGCCGCCTGTCCACCCTCAGCTTTAAAGGACTCATTGTGAACTTTACTGGCGCACACATCCTCTCGATCAAACAATTTGAACGTGCCGATATCCAACGGATTTTTGAAGTGGCTGATGCCATGGAACCCTACGCCTTGCGCCACAAAGTCACGCGCGTGCTGGAGGGAGCCATCCTGGGCAATATGTTTTTTGAGCCGAGTACCCGCACGCGGGTGAGTTTTGGTGCTGCGTTTAATTTGCTGGGTGGCAATGTGCGCGAAACTACAGGTTTTGAAAGTTCATCGATTACCAAAGGCGAATCCCTGTATGACACCGCACGTGTTCTTTCGGGTTACAGCGATGTGATATGTATGCGTCATCCAGACGGCGGTTCAGTTGCGGAATTTGCAGAAGGCAGCCGTGTTCCCGTGCTCAACGGTGGTGACGGTCCCAATGAACATCCAACACAAGCACTGCTGGATTTGTACACCATTCGCAAAGAATTGCGCTCCCAGGGGCGCGGCATCGACGGTTTGCGTATTGCCATGATTGGCGATTTGAAACACGGCAGAACGGTGCATTCGCTGTGCAAACTTTTGTGTTTATTTGCCAATATCCAGCTCACGTTTGTGTCGCCCAGGGAATTGGCGATGCCAGAATATATTGTTGAAGCCTTGCGTTCAGTAGGGCATAAGGTCACGGTTACCGATGACCTTGCGCAAAGTATTGCGCATGTCGATATCGCTTATTCAACGCGCATCCAGGAAGAGCGTTTTAGTAATAAAGAAGAAGCAGATTTGTATCGCGGGCGCTACCGGTTGAACCAGCGTATCTATACACAATATTGCGAACCCAATACGGTCATCATGCATCCACTGCCGCGCGATTCTCGTGCAGATGCCAATGAGTTGGACAACGATTTGAATGCAAATCCCAACCTGGCAATATTTCGGCAGGCCGATAATGGCGTGTTAGTGCGCATGGCATTGTTTGCACTGGTCCTAAATGTGGCCGATCAAGTTGATAAATACGCACGTGAGGTAAATTGGTATAGTTCATTGCGCGCGCAATAGTTAATGTTGTTGTTTATCTATAAAACGCCGCAGCACTTGTGTCCTGCGGCGTTTTTTTATGACCTGTGTTTTATTTTTGAATGTGGATGAATGGAAATGATGATCAAGTCACTTATGATTGATCGTCGTTGTTAAAGTGCATAAACAAATCCTTAAAGGAAAATAAAGGTATTGATCATGGCTAGTAACATTCCCAAGATTACTCGTAATCGAAATTTAAATTTCTCCCTTCAGTTGTGTTGTGCATTTGCACCATTCCTGGTCATAAAATCAGTGCTTGCGGAAAATGCAGCAGATGTTAATGAAGTTATTGTGACAGCCTCCAAACGCAACCAAACCTTAAAAGATTTTGCGGGTTCTGTGAGTGTTATTAAGGGCGATAGCTTAAATCCAAATGCAAGTATGAGTGACATTGCACAACAGGTCCCCGGATTAACATTGATTAATAACGGGCCACGCAGTATTACCGCCATTACTATTCGCGGCCTGCGCATGGATGATTTAACCCCGAATGATTTTGGTGGTGATGGCGGGACTGTTGCAACTTACGTCGATAATATTCCGTTGCAAGGTTATTTTATTCCACCAGGTATTGGCATAAAAGATTTACAACAAGTGGAGGTGCTGCGCGGTCCGCAAGGAACTTTATACGGTAATGCATCCATTGGTGGTTTAATTCGTTACGTTACTGCAAAACCGGATTTAACAAAAAATACTGTTGCAATTGGAGCAGCCGTTTCACAAACCGCTGAAAGCGATGATCTTAATTACGATACAGATTTAGTGCTTAATGCACCTCTCATAGAGAATGTTCTTGGTGCTCGTATCCTGCTCAGCAAACAAAGTAATGCCGGTTTTATCGATAATAATTCATTATTGAGCGGTGCACATAAGGACACCAATTCGGATGAAACCCAACAAATTCGTGCGAGTATTTTATGGAAACCCGCAAACGAGTTTTCGTTGAATGCAAGTTACAGTTATCAAAAAATAAATGCAGATGATCGCCAGGCATCCAACAAACTAGTCACCGGTGATGAATACACATCATCCAGTTATTATCTGGAGCCGATGGAAGGCGAGCTGAAATTATCCAGTGTCGATGCAACCTACGATTTCGGTTGGGCTAATTTAACTGCGAGCGTCAATCGTTACGATTACACCAATACATCGGTTGCAGATCTAACCGATTATTTACTCCACAATTACGGGGAAGGTTATTACGCAGAATACGATAAATTTTCTGCATACCGTAGTGGTGATGTTGATGTTGTGAAAGATAGTGGAGAAATACGTTTGGTGTCCCCAAATGACCAAAAGCTGCGTTGGTTAGTGGGTGTCTTTATGAGCACTGATGATCTCGATGTATATATTGCAGATCGTGTTCCAGGTTTTTCAAGTGTATTCGGTGAAGACCGCCCGGATAATCTTGATTATATTTTTACACAAGCAGAAACTTTAAAAGAATTATCTTTTTATACCGAAGTGACTTATGACCTGGCTTCCAACTGGGATATAACGCTAGGGGCACGTCATTTCAATTACAAAGATAAATTGAAAACATGTTCGCTATTATTTCCACCGAGTGAACCTTATCAAGGCAATAATTATCCGCTTAATTGTACAAGTGCAGATAATGATGATCGTTCAGGTACCTTGGGAAAATTCAGCAGCAAACTTAAATTAAATGAACATCAAAATATTTATTACACACTCGCGCAAGGATTTCGTCGTGGTGGTGCAAACGTCTTACCGGTTGAAATTACTGAACATCGCACCTATAAACCCGACACCGTATTGAATTCTGAATTGGGTACGCACAGCGATTTCCTTAATGGTAAATTACAATTTAATGCTGCATTGTTTTACATGAACTGGAAAAAAATCCAGGTCGCTTCAGTTGTGGAAAACCAGTTGGCCACGGTTAATGCAGGTACCGCCCGCTCAAAAGGCGTAGAACTGGAAACAACCGCCCAGCTTAATCAACAATGGAATGTGCGTTTAAGCTACTCATATACCGATGCAACTATTACCGAAACGGTTGAAAGCATTAATGGCGGCACTGAAGCTGCTAATGATGGCGATAGATTACCAGGTTCACCTAAAAACCAATGGAACCTTGGGCTTAATTATCAGCAGCCTATAAGCTCAGCTATTCTATCTGCGGGTATAAGCTATTCTTACTCGAGCGATATAACGACTGCGTTAAATAGCGGGTTTGAAAATTACACCCATCTTGATGGTTACAGCACCCTTAACGCCCAGGCCAATCTTGCATTTGATAAATGGCAGCTTGGCGTTTTCGTAAACAACGCCACTAACGCCATTGCAATTACGAGCAAACGCACGGCAGCACTCTATGGTGAACACGGACAGTTTGATTACATATCCCGACCACGCACGATTGGGCTTTCTGTAAAATATCAATTTTAAATCGCAGTGATTTTTTAAATGTTTTATCGATAACTAAACGGGTAGAATAACTGTAAATAAATTATGACTTGTTAGTTAAATTCAAGGGCAGAGCTGAATCGATGTTAAAAATTATTATTTATGTGCTCGGCACCGGCGGTGATATTGACCCAATGGTTGGGGTCGGTATTGAGTTACAGCGGCGCGGTTTTTCAGTAACTTTTTTATCGAACGATTATTTTAAGCCGAGAATTCTTGCAGCTGGTTTAGAATTTGTATCGGTTGGCACGATTGAGCAATATCACAAAGGTAATACGCCAGAAGCTTGGGAGCGTACAAATCGTGCGGACAATTTTGAGCATTACCATGCACCTGCATTTGAGCCAGCTTTTGAGTATGTAAAAAGCATGGTTAACCAAAAAGTATTAGTCTTGGCATTAGGCGAAGAAAGTGGTGCAAGGGTAGCCGCACGAAAATTCAACCTTCCCTTTATTGATTTTGTTCTATCCCCCAATATTATTTTTTCAGCAATTAGGCCTCCTGCACCGACGAGTTGGGTAATTCCTTCCAGTATTCCCGGTTTTATTATGCGGTTTTTATTGCGGCGAAATCGCAAAGCAAAATTTAAGCGATTTTGTAATGCACCTCACACTGCCGCGTATCGGGCAGTACGAGAGCGTTTGGGTTGCCCGCTACCTTTTCGAAGTAAAGCTACTGCGTTACTGCATATTGCTTTTTTTCCAGAATGGTATGGAATGCCTGCGAAAGACTGGCCAAAGAATATAAAGATGGTGGGCTTCCCTTTATTAAATCATGCGAACAGTAGCAGCCGAAGCGAGTTTGATGCGTTAATTGAAAAGCAGGGCGCGCCTATTATTTTTACATCTGGCACAGGCGTGAAAGATGTAGAGGACTTGTTTAAGGAAGGGCGAAAAATTTGCGAGCAATTGCAAGTGCCGGGATTGTTTGTGGGTGGAAACATCGGTGTTGAATTTTTGCAAGGTTCCAGTTTTTGCACTCATATGGACTACATAGATTTTGAATACGCGCTTCCAAAAGCCTTGGTCATAGTTCACCACGGTGGAATAGGTACAACAGCGCAGGCCATTAAAGCGGGTATTCCACAATTGATTCGCCCGCTTAAATATGATCAGCCGGATAATGCGGATCGCATTTATAAATTAGGCTTGGGCACTTATGTAGTACCAGAGAAATTTAAGGCGGAGCAGGTGGCTCCGATTATTGGCAATATGTTACAGAAAGGTAAAACATCTAAAGCCTTAGCCCATTATGCGGCGGATGTTCGCAATAGTGGGGCGATTGTTGATGCTTGCGATTTAATTGAGCGGGAATTGATAAATTTGTAACAGAAGAAAAATTAGGGTCAGAGTAGAATGGCACGTACTTAATGCTCTTTGTTTGTCATCCCCGCAGGGGATCCAGCGACTTTAAACCTTAAGACACTGGATCCCTACGGGATGACGATGCTCGTATAAACAAAGTCACAATTAATAGCGAGAAAAATCCTTAAGTAAGTACTATTCGGGTCAGAGTAAAAATAAAGATCGAAAGTTATTCAGCTTAGCTAAGCTCTCAATTTAATTTTACTCTGCCCCCAATTTACCAATACAAAACGTCCAAAGCCTTAGCCCATTATGCGGCGGATGTTCGTAAGAGTGCGGCGATTGTTGATGCTTGCGATTTAATTGAGCGGGAATTTAGAAATTGGGATCAGAGTAAAAATAAATAACTTTACTCTGATCCAAAAACTCATGTGCTAGTCGAAAAAGCAGCAAGTTTAATTATGTGTAACTGTGACCTCAGGGTCTAAGTAAAAAGCCGCGTTGGTGTCGTTGGTTTTATACATTCCCAATAAATGGAATACCCAAGAACCTACCCAGGTATCGTCGACGGTAATAGGTTTATCAAAATCATCGCTAAAGTCTAGGTCTGTTTCTTTTTGTGAAGTCGTGACGTTATATTGGGTAAGTAAACAACTATCCATTGTTACATTTGGATTCGCTTCCTGGTACGTAAAAGTAAGTGTGTCACCTACCTTGATTTCTGTGGGCATTTGATTTTCTGGTAAAGGTGGTTCAATAGTAGGATCGCCTGTAACCTGAAAATTCACTTGTGTAACTTTGCTGGCATCAATGCTTGCGGGAAACAAAAGAGTAAATAGATATTTGGTCATGTTGAATCCTTTAGTAAGTGACTGTAAAACTTCAGTACGTGATTTAGAAATTACCGCTTTCGCGGCGTAACTGTAACAAGTCAGGTTCAGCTTGAATCAGCTTTAACGGATAACCAAGTTCAACTGCTTTGGTAAGCGCTGTAATTGCCGTGCTTCGCTCACCTAATATCTCATACGCTAAACCTGCACGAAATTGAACATTAGCATTCTTTGGCGCGATTGCAATTACACGTGCTAACAAAGGTTTTGCTTGTGTGCTATCTCCCACTCTCGCTAAATAAAGTGCCTTGCGCGAAATCAATGTGACATCGTCTTTTTTGCGTTCTAATAGTGGAGTTAGTAAATCAATAGCTTTTAAATAAGCATTTCGCGCCTCAGTTTTTCGCCCAGGAATCCATAATAAAGTGTCCGCTAAATTCGCCCAAGCAAGGTGGCTTTTCGGATTGCCTTTGTTGGGAGATACGGCTGCCTCAAATGAAGCTGCTGCGCCGACATAATCACCTTTATTGAACAAGATATTTCCAAGGTTTCCATGAAGCTGCTCACTAGAGCGTATTTGTAAACCTTGCTGCAAAATTTGCAGGGCTTCATCAGTACGGTTCTGGCGAACAAAAATATAACTCAAGCCTGTATAGGCAAAGACTGTATCAGGTTGCAGTTGGATGCTCAGTCGAAATGCTTCTTCCGCTTTCGAATCATTATTTTGAGCAACATAAATCATTCCTAACTCGTCAGCAAAAATACCTTCTTGAGGGAACTTCTCTAAAGCAAGATTTGAAAGCTGGGTCGCTTCGTTCATACGATGCAAGGATTTTAATGTATATATTTTGCCGCGCCATGCAAAAATACTGGTTGGTTCAAGAGTGAGAGCTTTTTCAAATTCGGCTAAGGCTTTATCATGTTCTGCTTTAATGCTAAAAACATTCCCTAATGCAACATGAACCAGTGCTAATTGTGGATTCAACTTCAGTGCTTGTTGCGCGCTCGCATCTGCTTTTTGCATCCAAATGGGGTCTTCGAAATCACCTTCATATCTACCGCTGTAAACTAGCGATAGGCCTGCAACTGCTGCCGCACTATCTGGTGTATGTGAAAGGATGGTGTTAAAACTTTTCTCTGCTGTATCCAAGCTGCCTGATCGCTCAAACAGCTTGAGCGCTTCTATCCCTTTATTAAATTCCCGTGCTTGCGAATAGGGTTCTGCGGATTCGTTTGTGGCAATTTTGCTTTCGGCTTTTGGTGGCTGTAGTTTCCAAACCAAAGCACCTGCAAGCGCAACTACAATAAAGCTAAATACTGCGAGGGTTACTGCATTGTTGCGAAAATAAGCTTTAGTCCTAATTGAAAAAGGCGCTGACTTTTTCAAAAGGTGTGTTTCAAACGTAGGATGTTCTTGTGTTGAACTTCTGGTTGGATTTAATCGAATAGCCGAATGATTTGCAGTGTGTAAAGCTTGTGTATGGTCTTCATCCATTTTCGTATTGGCGAGAAACCACTGATAAAGTTTTTCACATTGCGCTGCGACCCAGTGAGTATTTGCTGGGCGATTGTCCGGATTTTTGCTGAGTAATTGGCCTAACAGTTCTACCGCTTCCGGTGGTAAATCAGGATTATTTTTTGTGGGTGAAATCGGCACGTGAGAAATAATTCGCTGCATGATTTGCAGTTTATTTTCCGCATCACCAAAAGGATGTGCACCACACAGCAGTTGATAGGCAAGAATACCAAACGAAAATAAATCACTGCGAAAATCCAGGTCTTCACCCATTGCCTGCTCGGGCGACATTGAGGTGTAGCTTCCGGTCACATGGTCTGTGAGCGTGGCATTGAAGTCTTGGGATTTAGCGATACCAAGGTCAGTTATTTTCGCGAGCTTATGCTGGTTGATTAAAATATTTTCTGCTTTTAAATCGCGATGAATAATACCCGCATCGTGCGCAACAGCCAAACCCTGTGCAATTTGAGCGAGCCATTGCATACGCTGTGTGAGCGGTACTATATTTTCGCGCAAATGTTGTTGCAGGTTTTGTCCGTTCACATATTCCATCACCAATGCCAATTGCTCATCGGTTTCGATGTAATCGTAAATTTGTACTATGTGAGGGTGATTCAGTTTTGCCAGCAGAAGCGCTTCACGTTTGAAGCGTTCACGGTAATGCGGTTCAAATAATTCCGTACGTAAACATTTAATAGCAACCTGGCGATCTAAACGATTATCGCGTGCAAGGTACACCAAACCCATTCCGCCGCGACCAATGCTGCTGAGAATAGTGTAGTGTCCGATTTGGGCCGGATTGTGATCGTATTGCGATAATGGCGTCATTGTCAGGCGCTTATTAATTGCTCAGCGAGTTTTTATTCAATATTGGCGAGCGGCGATTCGGTTGTGAGGGTTTCCCCTTTGAAGATTTTGAATTTCTCGCAACCAAAGCGAATTTTGCCGCCACGTCTTTCTAATAAGGACTGTAGTCCCAGTATAGTCGGCAAACTGTCTGCTATCTGTTTACGCAGTCGAAAAATATAAATATTCATGTGGGTTGTATCCAACCCTAACTCGCTCGCCAGTATATCGGTATAAATCCAGCCCCGGCTTTTGCTATCCAGCCCGCGGGCGGCGTCTGCCGCGCGATGGCGAGCTAATTGTGCCAGCAGATAGTGATGGTTGCGTACCGCCAAATCGACTTTTTGCTGACCATTTACCAATTCGAGCTGCGTACTCTCTTCATCAAGGCTGAGATTAAACACAAACTCCATATCACTCAGTTGTTGCATAGGGAATGCATGGGCTTCCGTTGGCCCGTAAACCTGTGCACGCACCAATTGCCAATATTGGCTGCCCAGCTGGACCAAATCGCCATCACTCAGCGGATGCGTATGGTGCTCCTGCTGCAAGTTAAGCGTTTCCATCTGCCATTGCTGGGTCTGGTCGTCGAAATAAAGCGCGATCTCAGGGGTGATGGCATCAGGTAACAAGTGGTAGCGCGACAGGTAAACCGGTTGCGGTTTTTCAGCAGCCGGAATATCCAATGGCCATAGCATATCGACCGGAGGATACAGATCTTTAACTTCAAATCCGGGATCACTTAATTCGGCAAAATGCAGTTTGTCATTGATATTGAGGGTAACGGTTTCATTGGCGGAGAGATTGATGCCATTTACCCAGGTGCCATTAAGCCCCAGGTTCTTAATGCGCCACTCTTTGCCGCTCCACTCAATCGCAGCGTGTAATTTGGAGATATAGGGTTTATCGATATGGGTATCGACAGAATTCGCCAGCCGGCCAAACGTATGGTGCGGCTCAAGCGGTATGTAAGTTTGGGTCGATATGTCGAAAATATAAGCCATAAATCATATGCACAGGGTTGGTGTGTTTGTATCTAATTCCCTGTTTAGCTTCCACGATTGCAGCTCATTGACATGTAATAACGCGTAATGGGCAAGTTTTAGAATAGACCATAGAGTGCCACAGTCTAGGCAAGGTTTCACCCGTTTATAAACGCTAATCGCTGGAATGGATTCTGGCACCCCGCACGGGCGTTTATAAACGGGCGAAATGTTGTCGCTTTGGAGCTGTGCCGATGATTTCAATATTCCAAAACTCTAAATCCAACAAACCTGTCGCTAAAGCTGTCTACGCGTTTGATGAGCAATCTGGCGCTAAATGGGTTCCTCTTAATAAAAGCTTTATTACACTCGCCAAAATTATTTTGCAGACTGCTGCCGAGCGCATGGGTGTAAAAAATATTGCTGTCACTTTGCGTTGCATTACACATCAGGGCTATCGCCATTTATTGCTAACAGGCGGCGAGCCTGACACCACCAGCAGTGCCTTGGGGCTGGTGGAAGAATTTATCATTTCGAACGAATCTGCAATTACGCCAACGGCAGAGCGTTTTAGCCATCTGGATACTATTTCTGTTTCGATGGATTATCAAGGCCAGCGTTTGGGTTATTTGTTAGCCACATTGCCTGAGGCTGATTTTATTGAACAAGTAGTAAAACATTCTCCGCGTGTTATTGAAGCAGAATTACATGTGGTTGCAAGTGAATTGGGTTCAATTATTACACGTTACCAAACACGTTATCGTGCAATTTTTATTTATGGTGACCAAAGTTACTGGATTGGAAATAGTTTTGCCTTGCGTCAAATCGATAGACGTATTGAACAATTAAAGGACGTAACAAAACCTATTTTAATTCGCGGCAACAAAGGCACAGGAAAAAGTATTGCAGCACGCAGCATACATTGTTCTCGTCACCAAAGTATTTTGCCTTTCATAGAATCATCTTGTAATGAATGGCAAGAGGGCGCGGCGGCGAGTATTTTGCAGGCACTTTATTCCTATGCCAAAGGCGGTACGCTTTATCTGCGCAACGTAGATAGCTTGTCGCCCGCTAATTTCCGTGTGCTCCAGCGTTTTTGGGATACGATTAAAGAAGAGTTGGTTTCCAGGGGGACAGAGGAATCTGTCGGCATTATTTTTTCTGTCAGTAGCAGGCATTTCGCCAAAGATTTCGAATTGGCTTTGTGGTTAAAAGAAAACACAATTGAATTACAGTTACCCGATTTAGCGGAGCGTAGGGAAGATCTACGCGATCTTGCCAGTTTTTTTATCCGTGAATATACATTGGCATTGGAATTTGATTTTACCGAGAGCGCTTGGAACCTGTTAGAGTCATTTTCATGGCGTGAAAATGTCGATCAATTAAAACAGGTTATTCAAAAAGTTGCCCTGGTTGCTGAAGAGCCGATGGTAACGACAAGCCTATTGGAGCCATTACTAAAGGACTAGTAGGAGTTTAATTAAACGCTGCATTAGGATGATGCAGCGTTTTTTTTGTTTATTTTTTGATACTTATCTCGGTTTGCGGAAACGGAATAGTAATATTGTTTTCATCAAATGCGAGTTTAATCTTTTCATTCAATTCGAATTTTACACTCCAATAATCTTCCGCTTTTACCCATGGGCGAACCACAAAATTAACACTGCTGGCTGCGAGTTCCCCGACAGCGACTTGCGGTGCGGGATCTTTTAGGATGCGTTCTTCTTCGCTCAATAATTTTAAAATAATATTTTTTGCAAGGCGGATGTCGTCTTCATAACTCACCCCAAAAACCATATCCACACGACGCGTTTTACGTGACGAATAGTTGATGATATTGCCGCTGTAAATTGCGCCGTTCGGAATAATAACTTCTTTATTGTCACCGGTATAAAGCCTGGTGGAAAAAATACCGATGGAGTCGATGATGCCAGATGTGCCGGCAGTCTCTACAAAATCTCCTGCTTTAAAGGGGCGAAAGATCAACAGCATAAAGCCGGCCGCAAAATTTTGCAGTGAACTTTGTAATGCTAAACCTATGGCAATACCCGCAGCGCCCAGCATGGCAATCAATGAATTGGTATTAACGCCCAGTTTGTCCAGTACGGCGACTATAACTACAACTAATAAAAGTGCGCGCACAACCGAGCTTAAAAAATCAATCAGGATTTTATCGAGTTTGGTATGGGATAAGAGTTTAACAATAGCCCCGCTGATTACTTTGGCGATAAGTTGTCCAATGATAAAAATAGCGAGAGCGAATGCGATTTTTAACATCCAGGGAGCAATGTGCACATCGAAAAAGTTTACAAGTTGGGCTTCTTTAAACATGGTTTTCTCTGCAATAAATGAATGAAATAAAAATATGTGCGAGCTGTCTATCTATCAAGCAACAGGTCCGGTTGTGCGCACGCGTTTGCTGCCTTTTATAAATCCGTTTGATTCAGCATTGGCTTTCGCACGTTTCTGTAGGTGCAGGTCGATGGCATTTTTTCCAGCCATCAAAAAACCTACCACAATAAATGCTCCCGGTGGCAGGAGGGCGAGAATCATACCGGGATAATTATCGCCTAGCAGGTTGAGTTTCCAGCCTGATGCCATATCACCAAACAGCAGTTGCATATTGTTGAAAATTGCACCTGTACCTAGTAATTCGCGAATTGCACCAACGCACACTAATACTAATGTAAAACCGGAACCCATCATAAAACCGTCAAGGGCGGCGGGCAGGATGTTATTTTTACTCGCGAAGGCTTCGGCACGACCGAGCACGGCACAATTGGTAACGATTAATGGAATAAAAATGCCCAGGATTTGATAAAGCTCGTAGGTGTAAGCTCTCATCAATAATTCAATACAGCTCACCAGGGATGCAATAATCATTACAAATGCGGGCAGGCGAATGGTATCGCTGATTTGGTTGCGGATTAATGACACAGCGGTGTTCGATGCAGTGAGCACCATGAGCGTTGCCAAACCCAAGCCCAAAGCATTCACAACGGATGCGCTAACCGCAAGCAATGGACACAAACCTAATACTTGCACTAATGCCGGGTTATTTTTCCATAAACCTTTTTCAATAATGTCTTGATAGTTGGTTGAGTGTTTAATAGTTTCTTCGTTCATATTTTTGCTCGTCATGTTTTTGGGCTTCCCTCACCAACCCTCACCCCGGCCCTCTCCCAGAGGGAGAGGGGGAAACTCCCTATTTAAGTACAGCGTGCTTCAACTCCCTCTCCCCTTGGGAGAGGGCTGGGGTGAGGGTAACACCCTCTCCTTATGGGTGAGGGCTTCTCTCAAATAATTCATCGCGATGCGCATCCACAAATTCCAACACCCGTCGTACCTGGTTAATAACTGCGCGCGGTGTAATCGTTGCCCCGGCAAATTGATCAAAATTACCACCATCTTTTTTGACTTTCCAGTGCGAGGGTGTAGGAGCCTCTAATGATTTTCCGTTGAAATTTAATATCCAGGAAGATTTCTTTAAATCAATTTTATCGCCAAGCCCGGGCGTTTCATGGTGATCCAGTATCCGCACACCAGCGATAGAGCCATCTGCATTTATGCCAACAATCATGCGTATATCACCGCTGTAACCATCCGGTGCGACAGCGGGAACAATCACAGCAATTGTATCGTCTGCATGTCGTGCAACATGGATTTCGCCACCACTTTTCAAACCCAAACCTGCCCAGGCATCTTCGGGAACCTCGATGGTTTCGGAGAGCATATCGTTATCGTGATTTGCGCGTGGTACGATTTCAAACAGTGCTTTTTGTTGTGCTTCACGCTCGGCTTTTGCGATGCGATCTTTAGTAAATTCTGCGGTGAGTGCCAATATAAAGGTCGTTACCAGTGCAAATACACCAAGCAATAGGCTGTTTTTAAAAATGGATTTTCCAGTTGTGTCGACGCGAATAGGCATGATTATTTTTCCGACTTATCTTTCATAATCACTATACGGGCTTTGCTGTAGCCGTAAGTGCGCGGAGTGGTGTAATAATCAATAAAAGGTGCCGCGAAATTTAAAAATAATACGGCGAAGGCAACACCATCGGGATAACCTTTTCCCCACACGCGAATAACATAAACCAAAATACCTATGGCCGCGCCGTAAATAATGCGGCCTTTTTTGCTGACCGCTGAGGTTACGGGATCTGTCACAATAAAAAATGCTCCCAGCATTGTTGCGCCGGATAACAAATGGTAAAGCGGCGATCCACCGCTGTGGGAACTGCCGTTGTCGTAAAAAATTGTTGCCATTAATGCCAGGGCAAGCAACATTGAAACAGGTGCATGCCAGGTAAAAATTTTTTTATACAACAGGAATAAGCCGCCAAGCAGAAATGCAATATTTACCCATTCCCATCCCGCACTGGCAAAATGGCCACGCGTTAATAAGGGCTCTTTTTTATACATTTCCTCCAACGCAAAAGAAGAGTTTTGTTTCATCACATCCAATATGGTTGCTGAGGCGTAGCCATCTACTTGCTGTCCGGTAAAAACTTTCTGCACGGCTTCGCTGAGCGTTAAAATATGTGCGCCATTTATATTTGCTGGTGTGGCCCATTGCGTCATGGGGATAGGAAATGACACTAACAAAATGACGTAGGCAACCATCGCCGGATTAAAGGGATTCAAGCCCATTCCACCATATAATTGTTTGGCCAAAACAATTGCGCAAAAACTGCCGGTTACGACTAACCACCATGGGCAATAAGGTGGTAACGACAAGGCTAATAAAAATGCGGTAACTAATGCACTGTAATCGCGTAAGTAAAAACCAATAGAACGATGGCGTAATTTCAATACAACAGCTTCAAAAGCAAGGGCACTCAGGCTTGCAATCAATATATTTAAAAATACACCTACACCAAAAAAATACGCCAATGTAAATACACCTGGTAGTAAGGCATAAATCACAAGCCGCATGATTTGGCTGGTTGTTAATGGCCCATGTGTATGGGGCGATGTGATGTTTAGTAAAGCCATTTATGTCTCTTTTTTGCTGATTGTCATCAGCACTAAATTTTTGTGCATGGATTTTAACTTCACCCTAATCGTTCCCTTGTCAGGGGAGATAGAGCCACGCAGGATGCAGTTGTCGAGAGGGTGTTTTACAAAAGATCTTTTAACTTTTGCTCTATATTCAATACCGCTTTCTTAAACGCTTCCACGTGTGGATCATTTTCTACTTCAGCTTTTACCAAACGTTCCCGGGCTTTTTGCAAGCGTTCTTGCATTGTTTGAATCTGTTGAGTGCGTTTTTCCTCATCACTCATATTTGCAAGAGCCTCGCTTCTTGCTCGAGCTTTTTGCAGGGCTTGTTCAACGGCTATTTGTTCAATAGCATTGGGTTGTACAGGTTGGTTTTTTTCTAATTCAGCAAGTTCCGCTTTTACATCCGCGATTTTTTCCTGCAATTTTTCCGCACCCAATTGCAAGGCTTTTGCAGTCGGGCTTCCTTCCGCTGCTGCTTGCTCTGCTTTTTCGCGTGCTTTTGCAAAACGTGCTTCCAGGGATTCCAGGTTTGCGCGTAATTTATCGGCGGGCGATAAATTTAATTTCGCTTTTGCCCGCGCCATAGCAGCGGCTACAGGATCTTCTGGTGTTTGGATATTTGCTGTTGCGAGAAAATCAGCGAGCTTTTTTTCAGCTTCCGCAAATTTCAATTCAGTTTGTTTGATACGTGATTGCTGGCGAACAAGTTGTTCTTCAGTAATGGGGAAATCAGGATTTTTGGGAACCAGTGGCGCGCGTGCGCTTTCAAGGCTATTTTTTGCGGCGCCGACAAGTCGTTCCAATCTGGCTTTTTGTTCTTCAAAACTTAATTTTTCAGCATTGGCTTTTGCAGCTGCGGTGACAACGGCAGCAACGGTTGGCGCCGCTATCACAGGAGCAATCGCATCACTATCAACCGTTTTATTTTCTGCCGCAAGCTTTTGCTCGGCCAGTTTTTGTTTGACTTCATCAGCAGCTTTTTTACGCGCGATGCGTTTAGCTTCTTTTTCTGCTTCTTCTTTTTCGATACGGGCTTGCCTGAATTCAAAGCGTTGGCGTGAGCGATCAGCTTTTTCTTTATCGGCAACTTGTTGGCGAATACTGCCTTTTGCGGCGCGATAATATTGCACCAATGGAATTTTACTCGGGCAGACGTAAGAGCATGCACCGCATTCAATGCAATCAAAAAGATGATGGGCTTGCAGGCGATCAGTATCTTCTGCTTGCGCGTACCAGAATAATTGTTGTGGCAATAAACTCGCAGGGCAAGCCTCTGAACATAAACCACAGCGAATACATGCTTGTGCTGGCGGTGGAAGGGGAGCTTCTTTTTTACCCGGTGCGAGAATGCAATTGGTGGTTTTAATGACTGGCGCACGCAAGTCGTGCAAGGTAAACCCCATCATTGAGCCTCCCATGATTACACGCGATGCTTTTGCTGGATCAAAACCGTGATGTTGCAAAATATAATCAATAGGCGTTCCGATCAACACATCTATATTGCGTTGTGTTTCAAGCGATTCACCTACAACAGTTGTTATGCGTGAAATCAACGGCTCACCAAAACGCACGGCACGCCATGCGGCGACTGCAGTACCCACATTAATGCAACTTGCATTTATATCGGCGGAGTGATGACCGTGTGGAATTTCCCTGCCGGTGATAATTTGGATTAATTGTTTGGCTCCACCGGATGGATATTTGGTGGGGACACTGATAATTTCTATCGCAGCCGCCTGGCCAGGCTTTTTTTCGCAATAATGTGCCAAGGCTTTATTAAGTGCGCTAATGGCTTTGGGTTTGTTATCTTCAACTGCAATAACCAAACGTTTTGGGTTGCGAAGAATGTGGCTTAATAAAAATGTGCCTGCGATAACTTCATCGGCTCGCATTTGCATTAGCATGTCATCAGCGGTGATATAAGGCTCACATTCCGCGCCGTTGATAATTAACGTATCAATAGCTTGCGTGGATTTGACGTTGAGTTTTACTGCAGTAGGAAAGCCCGCACCACCTAAACCTGCTACACCTGCTGCATGGATTTTATCGATAAGATGTAACGGATCAACCGCCGTAAAATCATCGCAGGTTTCCGTTGCAATAAATTCATGTTTGCCATCAACATTAATCGCAATGCATTCACCACTCATTCCGGATGCATGTGGTATCGCAAAATGTCCAATCGCGCTAACAATGCCTGAACTCGATGCGTGAACGTTGGCGCTAAAGGTTCCATGTGCGGCGGCAATTAATTGGCCTGCCAACACTTTATCGCCAACTTTTACTACCGCTTTTGCCGGTGCACCTATGTGCTGGTTCAGTGGAATAATTAATTGCGGTGGAATAGGCACATTCCCCAGCGGTAATTGCATGGATTGGGTTTTATTTTCCGGGGGATGAATTCCGCCTGGAATTTCCCAAATTTTAATTAAATGATTGGTGGCAGATAGAGTCATTAGGCTGCTTGTTCTCCATGTTGATGGAGTTGATTTCTATCGCTTGCAATTAATTGTAAAGGTGTTGCTTCAGGAAGTTCCCAACGCCAGGCTTTCAATGTGGTTTCAACCGGAACCATATCGATGCAGTCAACGGGGCAAGGATCTACGCATAAATCGCAGCCGGTACATTCATCAATAATAACGGTGTGCATTTGTTTGGCCGCGCCGAGAATTGCATCGACCGGACATGCCTGGATGCATTTGGTACAGCCAATACATTCGTCTTCGCGAATGAAGGCGACGGTTTTTACTGCTGATTCAACACCGTGTTCGGCGTCTAATTGTGGTGCTTCTATATCTAGTAAATCGGCGAGTGCATTGATAGTGCTTTGTCCGCCGGGCGGGCATTTATTAATAGCATCGCCGTCGACAATTGCTTGTGCGTAAGGACGGCAGCCGGGATAGCCGCACTGGCCGCACTGGGTTTGCGGCAGGATAGTATCGATTTGCTCAACAATCGGATTGCTTTCAACTTTATAACGCACAGCCGCAAAACCTAGTACGGCACCAAAGATAATTGAAAGCCCGACGAGTGCGAGCAGTGCGGCGATAATGCTGTGCTGTGAAATAAATTCAAACATGATTTAACGTGAAAATAAATTTTCCATTATTGGGTAACCAATCCTGTAAAACCCATAAATGCCAGTGACATCAAGCCTGCGGTAATCATTCCGATGGCCGCACCTTTGAAGGGTAAAGGTACATCAGCTGCTGCGAGGCGCTCGCGCATCGCGGAAAATAAAATCAGTACTAATGAAAAACCAACTGCACCGCCGAAACCGTAAAGCGTCGATTCAAAAAAATTATGCGCTTTTTGGGTATTCAATAAAGCGACTCCAAGCACTGCGCAATTCACCGTAATTAACGGCAAAAATACGCCGAGTACGCGATATAGCAGGGGACTGGTTTTTTCCATAAACATTTTGACGAATTGCACAACAGCAGCAATGACCAGGATAAACGCAATAGTGCGCAAATATTCCAAACCGAGCGGCGCTAAAATCCAGTGATCGACGAGATAAGTACAAACGGACGCAAGTGTCATTACAAATGTTGTTGCACCGCCCATACCTATGGCGGATTCGAGTTTATTGGAAACTCCCATGAACGGGCACAATCCCAAAAATTGCACCAGCACAAAATTATTCACAAAAATTGTGCTGAGCAATATCAGGAAAAATTCGTTAGTGGACATGGATTACCTATTGCCATTTACTCCATTCGCGCACAAAAAAATGCGAGTGAACGAAGCTATACAAATACATCGCGAGACAAATTACATCACGCGTTGGCCCGGTTTTGCGCCAGTGTTGGGTTCGAGCAAATAAATTTCTTTATCGCCCGGGCCCGCAGCCAATACCATTCCCTCACTCATGCCAAATTTCATTTTGCGCGGCTTGAGATTGGCAACCAAGACGGTCAGTTTGCCGATTAAATTTTTTGGATCGTAAGCGCTTTTGATGCCAGAGAATACGTTGCGTGTTTCACCGCCTAAATCCAGGGTTAAACGCAATAATTTATCGGAACCTTCCACATGTTCCGCGTTGGCGATTAAGGCGATACGCAAATCCACTTTGGCAAAATCATTGAATTCAATTTCTGCCGCGATGGGATCATCAGCCAATGGGCCAGTTGCTTTTGGTTTATTAGCCGCAGCCAATGCTTCTTTAGTGGCTTCTAACATAGCATCCACTTTTTCTTTTTCGACACGGGTGAGCAGCGGTTTAAACTCGTTGATTTTTTCACCGCCGCGGAAACTGATGTGTTGTGTCCACGTCAGGGTTTCACCGAGGAATAATTCTGCATCAGCGGCGAGTGTTGGTACCACGGGTTTTAAATAAGTGATAATTGCGCGGAACATATTCACACCGAGCGCGCACACGGCTTGGGTTTGCGCTTCAGCACCGGCTTGTTTGGCAAGTTTCCACGGCTCAGCAGTGGCAATGTATTCGTTGGCCAAATCAGCCAGCGCCATAATTTCACGCAAGGCTTTGCTGTATTCGCGCGCTTCATAATGCGTAGCGATAATGTCACCCGCATCTACAAATTTTTGCCAGAGTTCGGCATCGGCAATTTCATTCGCTAACACACTACCCGCATTGTTAATAAATTTCGCGGTGCGGCTGGCGATGTTGACAACTTTGCCGACCAGATCGCTATTGACGCGCTGGATAAAATCTTCCAGGTTGAGATCAATATCATCCACGGCGCTTGTCAATTTTGCAGCGAAGTAGTAACGCAAATATTCCGGATTCAAATGATCCAGGTAAGTTTGCGCGTTGATAAAAGTCCCGCGCGATTTACTCATTTTTGTGCCATTTACCGTCACAAAACCGTGCACGCAAATTTTTGTTGGCGTGCGCAATTTTGCGGAGTCGAGCATCGCCGGCCAGAAGAGCGCGTGGAAGTTGACGATGTCTTTTCCAATGAAATGATAAACCTCGGCAGTGGAATCCTGTTTCCAATAATCCATCCAATCAATGCCGTGTTTGTCCGCGTAATTTTTCAGGCTGGCGATGTAGCCGATAGGTGCGTCCAGCCAGACGTAGAAAAACTTGCCGGGTTGTCCGGGAATTTCAAAACCAAAATAGGGCGCATCGCGGGAAATGTCCCACTCTTGCAAGCCTGCGTCCAGCCATTCAGCCATTTTGTTGGCGACTTCATCTTGCAAGTGACCTGCGCGAGTCCAGCTTTTCAGGAAATCGCTGAATGCTGGCAAGGTGAAGAAGAAATGCTCGGAATCTTTGGCGACAGGTATTGCGCCGGAAATCGTGGATTTTGCATCCAGCAAATCCATGGGCGAATAGGTGGCGCCACATTTTTCGCAGTTGTCGCCGTATTGGTCTTCGCTTTTACATTTTGGACAGGTGCCTTTGATGTAACGGTCGGCCAGGAATAATTGTTTTTCAGGGTCGAACGCTTGCGAAATTTTACGGCTGGCGATGTGGCCGTTGGCTTTCAAGCGCTCATAAATCATGTAGGACAGCTCGCGATTTTCATCAGAATGCGTGCTGTGGAAATTAGCAAAATTGATGTTAAAACCGGCTGATACAGCCTCGTGATCGCGCTTGATGTTGGCGATGTGTTCTTCCGGTGTAATACCTTTTTCTTCCGCCTTGAGCATGATGGCCGTGCCATGGGCGTCATCTGCACAAAAATACAGGCAGTCGTTTCCGCGCAAATTCTGGAATCTTACCCATATGTCAGTCTGGATTTGCTCAAGCATGTGGCCGAGGTGCAAATCGCTGTTGGCGTAGGGAAGGGCGCTGGTGACGAGAATTTTACGGGCTTGGGTCATAGTTCCTGAAGTGTCCGATGCTGATTTCAAAAGGCGCGCACTATAGCATTTTGCGAGCAGCTCGTCTGTAGAATCAGGCGTTAGGACAGTTTAAAACTAGGCCACCGACTTCTTTTCCGCAGCTTCTTCGGCGGCTATTTTGGTGATGGCTGCGGCGAAATCCGGGTCTTCACCGTGCAGCAATTGGGGGAGCGCGTTACGAAAATCCTCGCGGGCGCACCATTCGCGCATAAAGTCTTCCCAGCTCAGCCACATCCGCAATTGTTTGCGATTCATCTTATCTTCATGGACCAGGACGTAGGCGCGTTCGAACAAACTCACCAGGATTGAGAAAAGCACAATCCTGCGTTCTTCCTGGTCGGGCGTGAGTGGTGGGGCTACATCAGTGGAGCGCAGACGCAGGTCAGCATTTTGCAACACCAGCTCCATAAAACGGGTGTAGTCATCGGAGAGTTGCAGGTAAATTTCTTCCTCTTCGTTGGCGCGCTCGCGGCGCTGCTCCACTATAAAAACGGCGATACCAAAGGGAAGGGCCACGATAGTCACTATAAAGCTGGCCATTTCGAAGAATTCGTGTAGATTTTCCATGGGGTAAGTCCTGACTGGCCTGCTGGTGCAGGTTATACCGTTGAATTATAGCCCGCCTCCTTGAGGCTGCGCTCTAAACATTTGTCAGGGTTTTGCCTGGGCGATCTATTTAATTTCCCAAAGTGGTGAAAGGGCGCACTTTTTTGCCGTTGCGGGTTATAAAAGATAATCGATATAGTAAGCGTTCTTGTCGTTAGTCCCGCAAGCAATCACTCATAACTCTTTATATATAACAAAGGTAATAATTATGGACGAACAACCTGTTTCAAATCTTGTTGCTACACCTTCCCAAGACTCTAAAAACCTCGCGTTATTGTTATGGATTGGAACTATATTTTTCGGGTTCATTCCCGGTTTGATTATGTATTTGGTCAAGAAAGATGACGCTTACATCCTGGATCAAAGTAAAGAAGCGTTGAACTGGTCGATTACCGCTATTATTGGTTACGTCGCAGGCCTTATCCTGACCATAGTGTTGATTGGGTTTTTGGTGATCAGTGCCATAGGAATTATCCATTTGGTATTTTGTATCCTGGGTGTTGTCGCGGTATCAAGCGGAAAAGTTTTCCGTGTTCCCTTCGCAATTCGTTTAATCAAATAATTGCCCGGCAAAAAGAGCACTTTTTGTGCTCTTTTTTTGTTTTTTAGTGCACCAATTTTTTTCCCCTTCGCTTTAAAAAATTTAACCCGCATTTCCGTTTGCCTCAAAAAGGCGCTGAATTGGCACCTGTTTAGCTCGCCGCACTGATGCGGTGCGTTTCTTTCGCTAAATCCCCTTAAAAGTCATTATTTTCTTGGCACGCATTTCGCTCCAGTGAAATTACCGATAATAAGTCTGTAAGGGTGTGTGATGGCTAAACCCGTTTTTTACGATGAGATGTATTTTGCTTCCGATGTTTTAAAGCCGCATTACGAAGCCTATGGACAATGGCTAAATACCCTGCCTAAAGAACGTTTGGCACGCAAAAAAGCTGAAGCTGATTTAACCTTTCACCGCCTTGGAATTACCTTTGCGGTTTACGGTGAAGAAGCTGGAACAGAACGCTTGATTCCCTTCGATTTACTTCCCCGCATCATTCCTTCGCAGGAATGGAAAATGTTGCAAAAAGGTTTAGAGCAACGCGTTAAAGCATTAAATTTATTTCTTCACGATATCTATCACGGCCAGGAAATTTTACGCGCAGGTTTAATTCCTGCGGAACAAATTCTTCGCAACGCGCAATATCGCCCGGAGATGCAAGGTGTTGATGTTCCGAACCAAATCTACGCGCATATTGCGGGTGTCGATATGGTACGTGCTGGCGCCGGCGAATTTTATGTGTTGGAAGATAATTTACGCGTGCCTTCCGGCGTTTCTTACATGTTGGAAAATCGCAAAATGATGATGCGGTTATTTCCGGAGTTATTTGCAAAACATGCAGTTGCACCGGTACAACATTATCCTGACATGTTGCTCGATAATTTACGCCAATGCGCTCCACAGGGTGTAGATAATCCAACGGTTGTGGTCTTGACACCGGGTAGTTTTAATTCGGCGTATTTTGAACATGCCTTCCTCGCACAACAAATGGGTGTGGAATTGGTTGAAGGCCGCGATTTATTTGTGCGCGATGATTCGGTTTATATGCGCACAACGCAAGGACCAAAACGCGTTGATGTTATTTACCGTCGCCTTGATGATGATTTTTTAGATCCACTCGCATTTCGCCAGGATTCCATGCTTGGTGTTGCAGGTTTGTTATCTGTTTATCGTGCTGGCCGTGTGACCTTAGCGAATGCGATTGGGACCGGCGTTGCTGATGACAAATCGATTTATCCCTATGTTCCGGACATGATTCGTTTTTATCTGGATGAATCTCCCATCCTCAATAATGTGCCCACACACATGTGCAGGAAACCGGAAGAGCTTGCGTATGTATTGGATAATTTAAAAGATTTGGTGGTGAAGGAAACCCATGGTGCGGGTGGATATGGAATGTTGGTTGGGCCTGCTGCAACCAAAGTAGAAATTGACGAGTTTCGTGCGCACCTGATAGCAAATCCCAATAAATATATTGCACAGCCAACCCTGGCTTTATCAACTTGTCCCATTTTTGTTGATTCGGGTATTGCACCGCGCCATATCGATTTGCGCCCATTTGTATTATCGGGCAAAGATATTCGTATGGTGCCCGGTGGATTGACACGTGTTGCCCTGCGTGAGGGTTCGCTCGTTGTAAATTCATCACAAGGTGGTGGTACAAAAGATACCTGGATTTTAGAGGATTAGGATTTTAGAAGATTAATTTTCAACGCATTGTAAAATTAAAAAAGTGATTGGAGAGGATTATGTTATCGCGCACAGCAGATCATTTATTTTGGCTGGCCCGTTATATTGAGCGCGCAGAAAATGTTGCGCGTTTGTTGGACATCACCTGGCAAACCTCGCTCGCGCCGCAATCCACGGAAAGCGCAAGCCGCAATTGGCAAGCTGCGCTTTTATGTAACGATCAGTTACCCGCCTATTTGAAAACCTATTCCGACGTTACCGCTGAAAATGTGTTGGCTTACATGGTATTTGATCCCAATAATCCATCGTCAATATATTCATGTTTAAAAACGGCACGCGAAAATGCGCACGCAGTGCGCGGCACATTGACCTCAGAAATGTGGGAGACAATCAATTCAACCTGGTTGGAAATGTTGAGTCACAGTAAACGCAAATTTCAAGACGAAGAATTCTCCGGATTTTTTGAATGGGTTAAAACACGCTCGTCATTATCTCGCGGTGTAACCTTCGGCACCATGTTGCATGATGATGCTTTTTGTTTTATCCGCTTGGGAACATATCTTGAGCGCGCCGATAACACGGCACGTTTACTGGATGTGAAATATTATTTAATCGCAGAAGGTGAACCCATAGGAATTGCGGCAGATTATTATCAATGGGGTGCGTTGCTGCGTTCGGTATCCGCCTTTGAAGTTTATCGCCGGGTTTATCGCGATAGTGTTTTACCAGCCAAAGTTGCAGAACTTCTTATGACCAATTCCGAATTGCCGCGCTCACTAACAACCTGCATGACAGAAGTAGAATCCATGTTACGCAAACTGGCTAATCAAAATTCTGTTGAAACACAGCGTTTGGCCGGAAAATTAAGTTCAGAGTTGCGGTACTTAACCATTGAAGAAATTTTAGAGGAAGGTTTGCATCCATATTTGGAAAAATTCCAGCGTCGAATTTACGATTTGGGCATGCGTATTAGCCACGATTTTTTAATGCCAATGCGTGCTGCCTGATGTTGGTCCTGAAGCATAATTCAAGCGAGAGGGAAATTTTATGTTACTCAATATTCAACACGAAACTGTTTATCGATATTCAGCGCCGGTGGATTACACCATCCAGCATTTGCGTTTGACGCCACGCCATGAAGCACAACAGCAGGCGATTGATTGGAAAATAAGTACACCGGGAAAATATCAACGCCATTTGGACGCCTACGGCAATGTCGGTCATATTCTGGTATTGGATAGGCCGCACGAAGAGATTCGCATTACAGTGAGCGGGCAGGTTGAAATTTCCAAAGAGAATGCGCACCTGCCGTCAGATGGCGGCGAAGTGCCATTGCTGGCTTATTTGCAGCCGACCAGCCTGACAACGGCTGACCATGCGATTCTGGATTTAGCGAAAACAGCTTATAAATCCCGGCGTGGTGCTATTGATTCCATGTTCAAATTAATTGATGGTATCCAGCAAGCAGTTGCTTATGTACCGGGCAGGAGCCAGGTTACGAGCACCGCAGCAGAAGTGCTGGCCGCGGGAATGGGCGTTTGCCAGGACCATGCCCATGTGTTCATCGCCTGCTGTCGCGCGCTTGATTTACCTGCGCGCTATGTCAGCGGTTACATTCACCCCGGCGATACAGATCACGCGGCGAGCCATGCATGGGCAGATGTTTGGTTGGAAGGTACCGGTTGGGTTAGCTTTGATGTGACTAATGCGAACTTTGCGGCATCGGAACATTGCCGCCTTGCTGTGGGTCGCGATTATCTGGACGCATGTCCCGTGCGAGGTGTGCGCCATGGTGGTGGTGCCGAGGCAATGGAAGTCATGGTGCGCATTGCGCATCCGGATTCAGCCGGTGTGTTGCTACAATCTATAGTGTCTTACCCGCCGTTTGAATCGGGTATTAAAAAGAATTTACAACAACAGTAATGTTTGCGCTCTGGGTTAACCTTGGAGCGCACCTCCAGGGTTCAGGTTATGACGTATTGCATCGGGCTCCAGGTAGATTCCGGATTGGTTTTTTTGTCGGATTCGCGCACTAATGCGGGCGTAGATCACATCAGTACATTTCGTAAAATGACAGTGTTTGAACGTCCTGGCGACAGGGTAATGGTGTTGCTGACATCGGGAAACCTGGCTATCAGCCAAGCCGTTATCAATGAGTTAAAGCTGATTGAAAATAGTTTGCTTGTCGATGCGAAAAACATGGTTGAGGCTGCGCGTGTTGTAGGCGATGCCTTGCGTAAAGTCTACAGCCGCGATGCCGAAGCATTTAAGGAGTTTGGTTTGGATTTCGCAGCCAGTTTTATTTTTGGTGGACAAGTTGGTCATGAGCCGCCGCGGCTTTTCCAAATTTATGCCGCCGGGAATTTTATTGAAACCACTCGCGAAACTTCTTATTTCCAGGTGGGTGAATCGAAATACGGCAAACCCATCATTGATCGTGTAGTGCAACCGGGAACCAGTTTAAAAGATGCAGCCAAGTGCGCATTAATTTCAATGGATTCCACCATCCGTTCAAATTTAAGTGTGGGCATGCCGCTCGATTTGCTGGTTTATGAAACCAACAGTTTAACGGTGAAGACTCACGTAAGCATTGGTTTGGATGATCCTTATTACCAGCAATTACGCTCAAGTTGGGGGGATCGTTTACGCCAGGCATTTAATGATATGCCTGATCATCATTACTAACCTTTGCGCCTGGATAAAGCGTCATCCTTATTGTTTTGCTGCACTAATAATTTAAAAAATTCTTCTATTGGCATAGGGTGATGCATAAAAAAACCTTGTGCCATAGTGCAGCGATTTTCAATAAGGAATTCCAGGGTTTCCTTATCTTCAATGCCTTCTGCGATGACTTGTAAATCAAGGTGGTTACCAATATCGATAATACTGCGGGCAATCGCGTACTTCTTTTTATTTTGCGTTGCCCCAATCAGGAATGAGCGGTCAATTTTCAAATAATCAATCGGCAAGTCTTGTAAATAACTGAAGGATGAATAACCGGTTCCAAAGTCATCAATTGCAAAGCGAATGCCTATGCCGCGCAATTGGTTCATCGTTTGTAACACGCTTTCCCTGTCCTCCATAAATAAGGATTCGGTGATTTCCAATATGATTTTTTCGCCCGAAATATTGTGATCCAACAGTTTTTTCTGAATGTTGTTCGCCAGTCCCATGTCTTTAAACTCGCGCACTGACAAATTAATGGCGACTGCGATGTCATTGATTCCTTGCGAACTCCAGCGCGCAACTTCTGCGCAAATTTTATCAAGTACTATTCGCCCAATTTCGTTGATCAAATTTGCCTGCTCAGCGACAGAAATAAATTGGGTAGGTGAAATCATAGTGCCATCCGGTTTAACCCAGCGCACAAGGGCTTCTGCAGCAACAATTTTACCCGTCGCCAGATTTATTTCAGGCTGCAAATAAATAGCGATTTGGTTGTTGCTAATTGCAAAACGGAGGTTATGTTCAAATTCGAGCTGGTGAAGTGCAAGTCGTTCCAGTTCCTCACTGTAAAACTGGAAATTATTTTTACCCAGTTTTTTTGCGCGATACATCGCCATATCGGCTTTGCCAATAAGCCCATCAGGCTCGGTATCATCGCGAGGATAAGTACTGATTCCCATGCTGCAACTGATAAAATGATTATGGTTATTCAGTAGAAAAGGTTTGGTCAGTGCTTCCAGGATATTTGAACACATGCGTGTTAATCCTGCTTGTGAAATAGCCGCTTCCACTAAAATCACAAATTCGTCGCCGCCCAACCTCGCTAAAATATCGTCCTCACGCACGCAGTTGCGCATTCGTTTGGTGGCGGTGCGCAAAAGTTTATCGCCCGCCTCATGGCCTTCTGTGTCGTTGACTTTTTTGAAGTTGTCCAAATCAATAAAGATGACCGCAATTTTTTTATCTTGCCCCGGGTTTTCCCTGATAATCGTTTCGATTTTTTCAAGCAAGAAATTGCGATTGGGAAGTCCCGTCAATAAATCATGGTAGGCCTGATGATGGATAAGCTCTTCAATTTTCTTTTCTTCTGTGGCATCGCGCAGGCACCAGACTCGCCCGATCAACAGATTATTTTGTAATTGGGGCAGTGAGTGATATTCAAAAAAACGGCCATTGGTAAAATGCAATGTCCCTTTAATATGAGCATCAGGCTGCTTTTGCAGGGAATCGATTATTTCGTCCAGATGCCAGGGGTTCAACAAGGTTTTGCGCACGTTCTGCCAGGAAATAGGCCATCTGACGCCTTCGTATTTCGTGATGTCAGGCAGGAGTTCGCGACCCAGTTGATTGCTTTTGACGAGTTGTCCGTGATTATCAAGCGATAAAATAATTTCCCCGGTTGCATCAAAAATAGCGCTTAACGCTGTGAGCGATTTTTGCAGCTGATCCTGGGTATCACCAAGTGTTAGCAGTTGATCATGCAATAACTGGTTGCGCTCGGTCAGCTCTTTTGAAGTGATGCGCAGCGAATCATCAAGCGTCCTGAGCTCTTGCTCATGTTGCTCGTAAGTGTCAGAAATAGCATTGAGTAGGGTGGTTTGTGTGTTTTCTATCCCGGAATTAGCACAATATCGCTGTAACTGGCGCAACAAAAGTTTATGCATAAGAACATCTATTATTTATTTTGATTTTGACAATAAGCTATTGGTTTGCCCGTGCCTTGATCATCCGGATTTCAGCCGCTGAGCGAAGCGACATCATACCATGCTTAATCTCTGATCACTCTTGCCGCCATAACTTATTTGATAGCCAGGTTGGTTAAATTTGGCGCAGCAACCTGAGTCAGGGATGCATGATATTGATAGCCTCCATGTGATTTTCCATGTTGATATGAAAGCTGTTTTTACGCTCAGGAAAAGCACTGCTTTTTAATTGGGATTTGTTTGCATTTGATGGCTGTTAAGGCTGCGCATGATCGATAGTGATACGGGCTGTCGCCCAGTAACGGCGGGGCTTGCGCGTTTACAATTAGTGACATTTGTGAATTTTTGTTTATGCGACGGCTGTGCCACAATCCGCACCTATAATTTTAACCTTCATCTTCGTTATTGGGTGGTCTTTTATAATGAGTAAACGCAAACCAATTTACATTGCTATCGCTGCTGTAGTGGCAATTTTTATTATTTTATTGCTGCTAAAAGGCACCCAATTCAAGTCCATGGGCGATGCAGCTAAAAATGCTGTACCGCCGCCAGAAGCTATTGGTACATACACCGCGCAAATACAAGAATGGCCTAATTCTTATAAAGCCATGGGCACGGTTGAGGCAGATGAAGGCATTAATATTTCTGCCGAAGTTGCCGGAAAGGTGCAAAAGATTCTCTTTAAATCCGGTGAGCAAGTGAAAGCTGGCACTGTGATTTTGATTCAGGAATCCGGTAATGAAACTGCGCAATTAAATGCAGCGACTGCAAGTTTGCGTTTGGCGCAAGCCAATTACGAACGTATGGTTCAGTTACGCAAAAAAAATACCGTTTCACAAAATGAACTTGATGCTGCGTTGCAACAAAAAGAATCGGCGCAAGGTAGTGTTGATAACTTAAAGACAACGCTTGAGAAAAAAGTTGTTAAGGCTCCATTTGATGGCCGCATAGGTATTCGTAAAGTTGACCTTGGCCAGGATCTGCAAGTTGGCACTGTCATTGTGTCATTGCAGGCAACTAATCGTGTGCGTGTTAATTTCCCGGTACCACAATATTGGTTGGTGCAAATGACGAAGGGCCTGCCTGTTACTGTGCAATTGGGCGATGGTTCAAAAAATGTAGTGAAAGGTGAAATCACGGCAATTGGTACAGAAATCGATCCGGTTACCCGTAATGCCACTGTGCAATCTTCGCTTGAAAATAGTAGTGGTCAATTTATTCCAGGAATGGCTGTTGAAACAACGGTCACATTATCCAACCCACAAAAAGTATTGGCCGTACCGGCGACATCCATTATTTTCGCTCCATTTGGCGATACGCTTTTTGTGATCGAAAAAGATAAAGAAAAAGGCAATTTAAAAGCACGCCAACAATTTATTCGCCTGGGCAGATCATTGGGTGATTTTGTTGAGGTTGCCGATGGGTTGAAAGCTGGCGAAATTGTTGCAAGCGCAGGCGCCTTTAAATTGGTTAACGGCCAGTCGGTTGTGGTCAGTAAAACCGCAATGCCTGAATTTAAAACAGATCCCAAGCCGGTAGATAATTAATGGCGCTTAACCTGAAATTTATTCAGGTAGTAATTTCATTGCCATAAATTGTTTTCACTCAAACGACATTGAGTTTATTTTATGAACTTTACTGATATTTTTATTAAACGACCTGTGCTTTCACTGGTCGTCAGCTTATTGATTCTACTCGCGGGTATTCACTCCATCAGTTCGCTATCCGTGCGCCAGTATCCGCGCAGTGATATTGCCGTTATTACGATTAACACTGTATACATAGGTGCGAATGCTGAATTGATTCGCGGTTTTATTACTACGCCAATTGAGCGTGCGATTGCGTCAGCTGATGGTATTGATTACATCGAATCCAGCAGCGCAATGGGTTTATCGACCATCAATGTGCATTTGCGCTTGAATTATGATCCGCTCAAAGCTATGACGGAAATCAGCGCAAAAGTAAATCAGGTGCGTGGTAATTTGCCACCGGAAGCGGAGGTGCCTGCACTTACTGTGGAGGCGGCAGACAGCCAATTTGCATCAGCTTATTTAACGTTCAATTCAAAAATCCTTGAGCAAAACCAAATTACGGATTTCCTGACCCGCTCCGTGCAACCGCGTTTGACCGCTATCGCTGGCGTACAAAAAGCAGAGGTATTGGGTGGTCGTGTATTTGCAATGCGCATCTGGTTAAAACCCGAGCGCCTTGCGGCATTGAATATTTCTCCGGCAGAAGTTCGTCAGGCATTGGCGGTAAACAACGTACAAGCTGCGATTGGCCAAACGCGCGGTAGTTACACGCAAGTAAACTTAAGTGCGAACACTGATTTGAAATCAGCAGAAGATTTCAAACGCCTGGTGGTTCGTCACAATGATGCAGGAACGATTCGCCTTTCTGATGTAGCCGATGTTGTATTGGGTGCAGAGGATTACAACACAGAAGTTAACTACTCCGGTGATACTGCGGTATTTATGGGCGTGTGGGTTGCACCTAATGCAAACTCGCTGGACGTTATCCGTAATGTCACCAAAGAAATGGAATTGATCAAATCGGATTTGCCATCCGGTTTAAACGGTGCTGTTGCTTATGACGGTACAAAATATATCGAATCAGCGATTCATGAGGTTATTAAAACCTTATCTGAAACTTTGCTGATTATCGTGATCGTCATCTTCCTGTTTTTGGGTTTCAGCCGTTCAGTTATTATCCCTTTGTTGGCGATTCCCTTATCACTTGTGGGTGCCATGTTCCTGATGCAATTGTTTGGCTTCTCGCTGAATTTGCTGACCTTATTGTCGATCGTTCTGTGCGTGGGGCTGGTGGTGGACGATGCAATTGTCATGGTGGAAAACATTGAGCGTCATATCCAGGAAGGGCAAACTCCTTTCAATGCGTCCATTATTGCTGCGCGTGAATTGGCTGCACCGATTTTGGCAATGACAGTGACGTTGATTTCAGTGTATGTACCCATTGGTTTGCAAGGTGGTTTGACCGGGACTCTGTTCCGTGAATTTGCGATCACACTCGCAGGTGCAATTACTATTTCTGCAATTGTGGCAATTACATTGTCACCCATGTTGGGTTCACGCATGCTCAAGGCGCATCGTGAACTTGATGCACCTTTGGCGAAAAGTTTTGCGCGCTTCCAAAACTATTACAGTGAAAAATTAAATTACACCTTAAATAATCGCAAAGCGGTTTATATTTTCTGGGTAGGAATTTTCTTGTTATGTTTCCCGCTTTATATGTTCTCGGCTAAAGAACTTGCACCGGTTGAAGACCAGGGCGTTGTGTTTGGTATTGTGGATTCGCAAGCTAACTCAACTGTCGATCAATCATCGCATTACGGCAAGATCGTTAACAAAGCTTTGATGGGCGTGAAAGATAGCGACTTTACTTTCCAGGTAACTTTCCCAACGGGTGGTTTTATTGGTCTGGTATTGAAACCCTGGGATGAGCGTGATCGCACTGTATTCCAGGTTATGCCTGAAGTCAGAAAAAGTCTGGCGGAAATTTCTGGTGTTCGTATTTTACCTATCACTCCGCCAGCCTTACCCGGTGGTGGACAATTCCCGATTGAATTTGTCCTGACGTCAACAGCGGACTCTAAAGAAATTTATGATTACGCTGTAAAAATGCAGGAAAAAATGAAAGCGAGCGGCAACTTTTATTTCACTGTGTTGGATATGAAAGTTGACCAGCCTGATTACCAGTTGAATATCGATCCTGAAAAAGTGGCAGACCTCGGTTTAAATATGCAAACCGTGGTGAATGACCTGGGTACTATGTTGGGCGGTGGTTACGTCAATCGCTTTAATATGGCGGGCCAAAGCTACAAGGTTATTCCGCAGGTGAAACGCGCGGACCGTTTGACGCCTGAAGACCTTACCCAACTTTATGTGACGGGGCCTGAAGGTAAGTTGATTCGCCTGGATCAAATTGCAACTTTGAATCATACGACTGCTCCGCGCAGCATCAGCCGTATGCAGCAATTGAACTCGGTAAAAATCAGTGCGGTTGCGGGTATGCCTTTGGGTGATGCATTGAACTGGCTTGAAAATGAAGCTCATCAAATGCTTCCCAAAAATTACAGTCTGGATTACACCGGTGAATCCCGTCAGCTGAAGCGTGAAGGTAATACTTTCTTACCCGCTGCTGCTTTGTCGTTCGTGATGATCTTCCTGGTATTGGCTGCGCAATATAATAGCTTCCGCGATCCAGTGGTGATTTTGTTGGGGTCAGCACCCTTGGCTGTGTTTGGTGCCCTGGTGTTCACATTTATTAAGATGCCGAATCCGGATATGCCATTCTTTACCGATGGTTTCTCGAGTACCCTGAATATTTATTCACAGGTAGGTCTGGTCACCCTCATGGGTTTGATTGCCCGTAACGGTATTTTGGTGGTGGAATTCGCCAATCGTTTGCAAGAGCAGGGTGTCGCCAAGATTGAAGCCATTCGCCAGGCCGCTGTGATCCGTCTGCGTCCGGTACTCATGACAAGTATTGCGACTGTTGCAGGCCATACTCCGCTGATTTTCGCGGGTGGTGCCGGTGCGCATGCACGTAACTCAATTGGTGTTGTGCTTGTGTTTGGTATTGCAATTGGCACTATTTTCACACTCTTTGTGTTGCCGTCCGTGTATGTACTCCTGGCTAAGGATCACCATTTGGATCGCCAACACATGGAAGATCTTGAGCACGGCCAAGCCTGATCATCTCTGGTACAATAGCGTCATCCTAAAAAGGGCACCAAACGGTGCCTTTTTTATTAGTGTCCGTTATTTTGCCAGTCGTCCTTTTCCAGATTTTGAGGTTCCCCATGTCTGTTCTTACCCAATCAGCTGTCGAACAAGCTTTGCAACAGGTTATCGATCCTACAACGGGGCGTGATCTGGTCAGTCTTAACGCTGTTACTGATATCACTATTAAAGGCAGCAAAGTTGATGTGACTTTGCTGTTGGGGTACCCGGCAAATAGTGTGCATTCAGCGATTGCTGTCGCGATAAACGAAGCGCTCAACAAAATTGGCGTTGAACAGGTTGGCTTGGATATAGGTTGGACTGTCTACGCAAATCCAACGGCTAATTCGCAGCAATCATTACCTGAAGTTAAAAATATTATCGCGGTCGCCTCGGGCAAGGGCGGTGTTGGAAAATCCACTACCACTGCAAACCTTGCCCTGGCGCTTGCAGCAGAAGGCGCACGCGTTGCGGTGTTGGATGCAGATATTTACGGCCCAAGCCAGCCACAAATGCTGGGTGCTCCCGAACGTCCACCACAAGTGATCAAACACAACGAACAGCAATTTATGGTTCCTGTGGAGGCCCACGGAATCCAGGTCAATTCCATGGGTTTTATGGTGACCGAAAATACACCCATGATGTGGCGCGGCCCTATGGTGAGCGGCGCCTTGCAGCAATTATTGGCGCAAACTTATTGGCAGGATGTGGATTATCTTTTGATTGATATGCCGCCGGGAACGGGTGATATCCAGATTACCCTCGCGCAAAAAGTCCCTGTTACAGGGGCAGTTATAGTGACGACACCACAAGATATTGCCTTGCTTGACGCAAAGAAAGGCATAGAAATGTTCCGCAAAGTTAACGTGCCTGTGCTCGGTGTTGTGGAAAATATGGCGATCCATATTTGTTCAAATTGTGGACACGAAGAACATATTTTTGGCGAGGGTGGCGGTGAACGAATTGCGCGTGATTACGACACTGAATTGTTAGGCTCGCTGCCATTGAATTTATCAATCCGCGAGGATGCAGATAAAGGCAAGCCCTCTGTTGCGGCAAATCCTGAATCAGCTGTCAGTAAAATTTATCGCGATGTTGCACGTAAATTGTCAGCAAAACTGTGGATGCAAAACCTGGATTCGCAAGCTATGCCGGAAATCGAAATTACCGAGGACTGATTTTTGAGGCTGGTCATCGGTATGCCTGATATAACTATATGTAATTGATTACATTGGGTTTTCTTATCGTTTTTCAGTCGAAAATGTGTCCTGGATAGTAAACGGAATATAAATTTCCCAAGCCTTGGAATTGATATTTTGGATGTATGCGGCTGCAAAGACGGTGTTTTACCTGCCCGAAAACGGCTATGATGCCGCCCCTGTAAAACGTTTACTTTCATCACTTTACCCTCACAGTGGGAGCAGCAATGAGTATCAAATCCGATAAGTGGATGCGCCGTATGGCGGAAGAGCACGGCATGATTGAACCCTTTGAACCAAATCAAGTGCGCTACGATGCTGCCGGTTCGCGGTTGATCTCTTACGGTACCTCCAGCTACGGTTACGATGTGCGTTGTGCCGATGAGTTTAAAATTTTCACCAATGTCCATTCGACAGTGGTAGACCCAAAAAACTTTGACGAAAAAAGTTTTGTAGATATCAAAAGCGATGTTTGCATTATTCCGCCAAACTCTTTTGCCCTGGCAAGAACCGTTGAATATTTCCGTATCCCGCGTTCAATTTTGACTGTGTGTTTGGGCAAATCCACCTACGCACGCTGCGGCATTATCGTAAACGTAACGCCTTTAGAGCCTGAGTGGGAAGGGCATGTAACGCTGGAATTTTCCAACACCACCCCGCTACCCGCAAAAATTTATGCGAACGAAGGCGTTGCACAAATGCTGTTTTTTGAAAGCGATGAAATTTGCGAAACTTCTTATAAAGATCGCGGTGGAAAATACCAGGGTCAACGTGGTGTAACCCTTCCTCGCACTTAATTTATTCTTTTCTGAACAGTTGCTGGCGATTGCCGGCAACTCGTGATCACTATGCCACAACAGCTTGATGTATTAATTATTGGTGCCGGTGCTGCAGGTTTGATGTGCGCCGCCAATGCGGCTGCACGCGGACGAAATGTTGTAGTGGTAGATCACGCCAATAAAGTCGGCAAAAAAATCCTTATGTCGGGTGGTGGCCGCTGCAATTTCACTAACATGGAAATTTTGCCGAAGAATTATCTCTGTGCAAATCCACATTTTTGCAAATCAGCTTTAGCGCGTTTTACCCAGTGGGATTTTATCGCGCTGGTGTTGAAGCATGGGATTGCGTATCACGAAAAAAAATTAGGCCAATTATTTTGCGATAACAAAGCGCAAGATATTTTGGATATGTTGCTGGATGAGTGCGCGCAAGCTAATGCAAAAATTTATGCGAATTGCGATATCAACACAATTGAAGCGCTCACAGAAGAGAATTTGCCTGCACGTTACAAGGTTACAACCAGTTTGGGCGATTACCTGTGCGAATCATTAGTGATTGCAACGGGTGGTTTATCAATTCCAACCATGGGTGCAACAGGTTTCGGCTATCAAGTCGCAGAGCAGTTCGGATTGACATTAAAACCGCGCACAGCGGGATTGGTACCTTTTACGCTGGCGCCATCGCAGCTCGAACAATTTAAAGATTGCGTTGGTAATGCCGCAGAAATAACCGTGACCTGTGGCGAGCAATCGTTTACGGAAAATTTATTGTTCACCCATCGCGGTTTAAGTGGGCCTGCGATGCTGCAAATTTCTTCCTACTGGCAACCGGGTAAAACATTGTTGATTAATCTCTTACCTGCAATGAATCTGGTTGATTATCTGTGTGAGCAACAACAAACTCGCCCCAAGGTATTATTGACGACTTTAATGAGTGAACTCCTGACTAAAAGTATTGCCCAATGTTTTTGTAGTTTTGTCGCTGAAATTCGTCCCATTAACCAATACACACCTAAAGAAATACAGGCAATTGCCGATCTCTTTCACAAGTGGGAAATCATGCCTGCCGGAACAGAAGGTTATCGCACGGCTGAGGTGACCTTGGGCGGTGTGGATGTTGATGAGCTATCCTCTAAAACCATGGAAGCAAAAACGCAACCGGGTTTATTTTTTATTGGTGAAGTGGTCGATGTCACGGGACATTTAGGTGGATTTAACTTCCAATGGGCGTGGGCATCCGGCTTTGCCGCAGCGCAATTTGTTTAATCAGCTTTTGCCATCATTAATTGATATTTTCCGTATTTATTTCTCAGTCGTACGCATCCTATGAAATCCAGATTTTTATTGAGCCTTCTCGTTGTATCCTTTCTGTTGCTGACAGCATGCGTCAGTCGCCCACCACAACAGGCGGATTGGCCAGCGGATATTCCGTCGCGTGAATTTTTCGTAGCCCAGTACGAGGCCGATGAAGACAACAAAGGAGCCGAAGATCTCGATGAATATTTATTGTGGGTAATTCGTTTTTATAAAGGCTGGGAGCTTTATGGCAACGGTTGGACCAAAGTAACCCAGGATTCGCTGCACGGCGTTAAAGATCCGCTGGTTGCACAAGAAATTAAAGCCAAGATGGATTTAATTGGGCAGGGCATTGCGAGCGAATGGCCAAAAAATAAAAAAGATCGCCGTATCTATACTCGCCATATCGTTGTCTGGGGAAATGCGTTGGTTGAATCCATAAAACGAGACCAGGAATTATTGCTAATTAATCGGGTACTCGCTGATGTGAATGGATTGATTTCCCGTAAGGTGGGTGTTGATGCTATTAAAGCAGAGCGTTATTTTCCACGCGATAAAGATGATGATGTTTTCATGTAATTATTTATTGAGTTCATCCAATAGATTTTTACTCATGGCTTCCAGTCTCGTACGCAGTTCCTTTTCTATTTCCGGCATAAGTTTTTCAATAACACTGTCAATAATATCTTGTTGGGTCTGATTGGTTTTCACCGGGCTCGTGAAGAGCGAGGTATTTCCCAACAGGCGCGATGGTGCGCTGGTACTGGCAATCTTCCGCGCGGTTTCCTGGGCGAAAAGTGGTGGTGGATTATTGCCATGCAAACGCGAGCGAATATGTGCCGGTAAAAATGGATTTTCGCCCGTCGCTTTTGCAAGTGATGGCCGTACCGGTGACTTGTGCACATCGTTCGAAAATTTATTGGCAGTAACTTCCGCCGTGTGTTTTTCAAGCTCATCAATAGTGTTCAGTAATTCACTATCTGATTGCGTGGAATGAATCTCGTGTGTTGCACCGGGTTGATGGGAATCAAAAAAATCCTGCTGTTCTTCAACAATAATTCTGGGTGCAGGTTTGGCGAAGGTTTCAACTTTAACAGCATCGGGGGCAGGCTGGTGTTGTGGTTCGATAACCTCCTGCAAAATAGGAATGTCATCTTCTTCCAATAACAACCCTTTTATGGATTCCAGTTCATGCAACATGGCTGCTTTGGTTTTAATGTTGGTATCGACCATAGATAGCCCCGGAATACTTTCTTAGCTGTGAATATTATTAATGGTTGGTATTAACGCTGGTGCTGTGTAATAGGATAACCCCGCTGCTTGTAAAATCTATAGTGCTCGCGGGTGTTTTCTAAAATTTTTGGTTCCTGAATCACAATTTCCGCCAGGCGTGCAAAACGGCTAAAGAATTCCGGAATGTGGCTGCTCAGGTTGATCAGCACATCTTTATGTTCGCCGCCATTAATATGTCCCGGGTTTATGGGATAGGTAATTTCCACCTTGGTAGTTTCATCTGCGCCAATTATTTGGTGAGGAATAAAACTTTCCGGCTTGAAACTCCACAATAAATCATCCAGCCCATGGGCTTCTTCTTGGGTATCAACAACGACCAGAATACTGTGGCCAAGTCGCTCAACTTTTTCGATGAAGCGGCACACATATAACCAGCGTGCTTCCACGCTGGTATCTTGCAAAATATGGAAATCAATCTGGGTCATAGGTTTATTGGTTATCTAACAGATATTGCACGAGTAATGGAACAGGGCGACCAGTCGCACCCTTGGCCGCGCCTGAAAGCCATGCGGTACCGGCGATATCCAAATGTGCCCATGCGAAATTTTTCGTGAAGCGCGAGAGGAAACAGGCAGCAGTAATACTTCCGCCTGCCGGGCCGCCGATATTGGCGATGTCCGCAAAATTACTATCCAGTTGTTTTTGGTAATCGTCCCACAAAGGCATTTGCCAGGCGCGATCATTGGCTGCCTGGCCCGCTTTTAAAATTGCTTGCGCCAGGTCTTCGTTATTGCTGAACAATCCGCTCGCGTGATTCCCAAGGGCGACAACGCAGGCGCCGGTGAGGGTAGCAATATCGATAACGGTTTTGGGTTTGAAGCGTTCGGTGTAGGTCAGTGCATCGCACAACACCAAACGACCTTCGGCGTCGGTATTTAATATTTCAATGGTTTGGCCCGACATGGATGTCACAATATCGCCCGGTTTGGTTGCGCTGCCGCTGGGCATATTTTCACTGGCGGCAATAACGCCCACCACATTAATTGCTGGCTGTAATTCGACCAGCGCTTTGAATGTACCGAGCACACTGGCAGCGCCGCACATATCAAACTTCATTTCATCCATGCCGGCACCCGGTTTTAGGCTGATACCGCCAGTATCAAAGGTAATGCCTTTGCCGACCAATGCGAAAGGTGCGTCCTTTTTATGGCCGCCTTTGTATTCCAGCACTATGAGTTTTGCCGGTTGTTCGCTGCCTGCAGACACAGACAGCAATGAGCCCATGCCAAGCTCCTTCATGGCTTTTTCTTCGAGAACTTTTACGCTCAGCGCTGTCTGACCACGTGCAAGCTTTTTAGCTTCGCTTGCTAAATAGGTTGGCGTACAAACGTTGCCGGGCAGGTTGCCGAGTTCACGTGCCAGATCCACGCCTTTGGCAATGGCCTGGCCAATTTTTATACCTTTGCTTGCATCGGAAACCTGGGCTTTGTTAAAGCCGAGGCTGACTTTTGTAAGTACAAAACTTGGTTCTGCTGGTTTACTTTTAAGGCCATCTGCACGGTGCTGGCTGGCGATGAGAATTTCAACCGCCTGGCGCGCTTGCCATTCGGCGTCTTTTTGATCGATTTTAATGTCGCCAAGAATCAAGCTTATGTCGCCGCAATAGGTTGCCTTGAGAGCATCGGGGACTTTTTGTAAGGCTTTGCGAAAATTATCAGTGCTGGTGTTGCCATTTTTATCCAGCTCACCGAAGCCTAACACCAGCAATCGCTCTGCACTAATTCCCTGGGGATTTAACAGGAGTAATGTTTGCCCGACCTTACCGGTAAATTTTTCGCGCTTGAGGAGGGTTTCCAGATGTTTGGCATCTGCTGCATTTATCGCATTGGCTGCGGTGGATAATTTGCTGCCATCAAAACAGGCAACAACAAGGCATTGGGTGGATTGTTTGACCGCATCCACAACTTTAGCGCTAATTTGCATGGGGAATCCTCACTTAAGGCGACAGGGTTATGCAATCGGGTTTGCTGTTGGAAACAGTAAAAGTTCCAAGACAAACCTGTGCAGGTACGTGATAATGCCATACTTTGGGCGGCTGTGTTTAATGACTTGATGGGCCGCTGTGGCTTTTTTAATAAAGGCTAAATTTTAAGCAAAAAAATGTTTTTTGCGTCAAAGAATTGTGGGGATGTTTTTGTGAGGAATGCTGCGTGATTATTTTTCGCTATCTCAGTAAGGAAATTTTAATTAGCACTTTTGCGGTTTGCGTGGCGCTCTTGTTAATTGTGTTGAGTTCGCGCTTTGCAACATTGTTGGCCGATGCCACCGCTGGTAAATATGCCGTCAATGTTTTATTTGAAATGATTGGCTATCGCATGCCGGGTTTCGTGCAAATTATTATTCCACTTGGATTTTATATCGCGGTATTGCTGGCTTATGGCCGGCTCTACATGGAAAGTGAAATGGTCGTACTGTTTGCCTGTGGTATAAGCCAGCGCCAACTGTTAGTTATTACACTTGTCCCTGCATTTGTGGTTGCATTTTTAGTGGCTGTTTTTAGTTTTTGGTTAAGTCCGGCTGGTATCAGGGAGTATTCAAAAATTTTAGATGAACAGCGTAACCGCAGTGAGTTTGATATTTTGAATGCTGGTCGCTTCCAGTCATTGGGCGGTGGCCAAACAGTAACTTACGTGGAAGACATTACTGACAATCATAAATTTTTAAATGATGTTTTTATTGCGCGTGATAGCAGTTCCAAATCTTCACCAACCGTCATGCTCGCACGTCGCGGCGAACAATTGGATCATCCTGAATATGGGCAGCGCTATCTGGTATTGAAAGATGGTTATCAATATGAAGGTGAACCTGGTACTGCCGATTTTCGCATCACACATTTTTCGTCTTACGGACAATATATGCCGCCTGTTGTATTGACGGGTGACTACGCCAATGAGTCAGATGCAAAACCCTCCCTGGAATTATTAAAATCTAATGATCGTGTATCGCGCACGGCGCTCCAATGGCGTTTATCCCTGCCGATAATGGTATTTGTTATTGCACTCCTGGCAGTGCCTTTTAGTAAAACCAATCCGCGCCAGGGGCGCTATTTAAAAATGCTGCCAGCAATTCTGGTATTCGTATTTTATTTTGTTTTTTTAAGAAGTGTGTGCGGGCAAATGGAGCAGGGCAAGTGGCCTATATTTCCAGGCGTCTGGATCGTACATGGTTTGTTCGCCGGTTTGGGCTGGCTGTTATTTAATTGGGACAGGATGACGCGACCGAAGCGTCAAGCTACGCAGGAGAAAACAACCCATGCGTAAAATTTCCCGCTATGTTTTTATGAATGTATTCAATGCAATTGCATTGACCTTGCTAGTGCTTGCATCGCTTGTGTTTATTTTTACATTGATTGACCAACTGCAGGGCTTGCGTGGGAATTACACGGCATTCGAAGCTTTCATCAATGTGTTATTAAGAATGCCGAATGGATTAAATACATTAATTCCATTTTCGTGTTTGATTGGTTGCCTCGCCGGTCTCGGAGCTTTGGCAACCTCAAGCGAATTGGTCATTATCCGCGCTGCCGGCGTATCTACCAAACGTATTGTGTGGATGGCCTTAAGGCCGACCATTATTTTTATGGTGTTGCAATTTCTTATCGGTGAATATGTTACGCCTTATTCCGAGCAGATGGCGGTAAACCGTAAAGCCATTGCACAAGGTTCCAGCGTTAAACAATCGCAACAAAAATTATGGAATCATGAAACCAATGAGTTCATGCATTTTAATGCGGTGTTACCCAGTGGTGTGATTTACGGTTTGAGCCGTTATCAATTGGATGATGAGCATAAATTGGTGTCAGCCAGTTTTACCAAGCAAGCTATTTACCAGGGTGATCATTGGCAAGAAGAAGGTGTTGCCATTACCCATGTCACACAAGATGCAACGAGCGTAGAAAATATTAAATCGCGCCGTTGGGATACCCAGCTTACCCCTGATTTATTAAACGTATTGGTACTTGATCCGGATAATTTGTCGATTCGAAATTTGTATTACTACACCCATTATTTGCACGATCAACATATTGAAAATAACGATTACAGTTTGGCGTTCTGGAAAAAAGCCCTTGACCCCCTGGCGACTGCGAGCCTGGTATTGATTGCGATTTCGTTTGTGTTTGGCCCTTTGCGTAGCGTGACTATGGGGCAACGTGTATTTACGGGTGTTATGGTTGGTGTTGCATTTTTAACTGCGCAACGGTTATTTGGTCCATCGAGTTTGGTGTTTGGTTTTTCACCTTTGCTGGCGGTTCTATTTCCCATTATTGTCTGTGTGGGAATTGGTTTGTTACTGCTACAAAAAGCGCGTTGATTTTCTACAAAAAAACATCCGGTAAATATGTGGCTGTTGGAGGGAAATCTTAAAAGTTTAATTGATAAGAAATTGTACTTTTTGCAAAAGTGCATCTTTATCGATGGGCCGTTCGAGGCAGCCGCGAATACCGATTGTTAAGTCTGACACTGGCCGGAAGCTGCAACTATCATCCGAAATCAACACAATGGGAATAGGGTTGGTTTTTGGATTGCGCGCTAACTGGCGGCACAAGCGTTCATCATTTTCATCCGCGATACTGGCATCCATGATAATTGCATCAGGATGAATATCCAGGCAAATATCCAATGCTTCTTCAGCAGTTTCGGTATACAAAATATTATATTGCGGTGTCAGCATCTGGACTAAAGCTTTGGTCGCTGAAGTGTCTTGCTCAACAACCAAAATAGTTTTGTGGACAGCAATATCATCAACCAGCGAACGGTTGCGGCCAGAATGTTTGGCTTTATAAAGCGCGCGATCTGCGTGTTTGATTAAATCTTCCAGCGAATGGGAAAAAGTTTGTGTGCAACTGGCGCCACCAATACTCACGGTTACATGATGATGAGTGGGAGAAACTTCGTGGCGCAACCCGATTTTTTCCATCTGTGCATTAATCGAATCTGCAACGCGCATTGCACCTAAGCTATCTGCTTCCGGCAGCAAAACAATAAATTCTTCGCCACCATAACGGCCCAATAAATCAAACGGACGATTTAAGCAATCGCGAATTGCCTGGGTAATTTTTTTAAGGCAAGCGTCGCCAGCGGGATGGCCGTAATGATCGTTGTAGAGCTTGAAGTGATCTACATCAATCATTAATAAACTGATTGGATTCTGTTGGCGTGCTGCCAACAGCCATTGCTGTTGCGCCATTTCGTTGAAGGTACGACGGTTGTAAGTTTGGGTCAGGCTGTCGAGCTGGCTCAAGGCTTCCAATTCGGCATTTAATTGGTTGAGTTGATCGCGCATTTCGGTAATGCGTTCCATTGCGCGAATTTTGGCTTTGATGATCATGGCGCTGACGGGTTTAATCAGGTAGTCATCGCCCCCGGCTTCAATACCTTCGCGATAACTTTCATCCTCATTGCGTCCTGTCACAAAAATAATCGGAATCCAATGTCCGCCAAGCCATTCGCGAATCAGGCGAGTTGTTTCAAAACCATTTAAGCCGGGCATTTCAACATCCATGATGATCATATCAACGGGTGTTGTTTCCAGCATTTGAAGGGCTTCTTCGCCGCTTTGGGCAATAAGCGGGGTGTGGCCGGCTTCAATAATATAATTGCGCATGGCATAGCGGAGGGTCGCGCTGTCTTCTACAAGGAGAATCTTCATTTATAAAAGGGAACTTATATTTGGACGTTATTGGATAAGTTTGCGCAATCAATTGTGTATATTGGATGAGTCTAGCCGATATTTATCAGGTTGTAGTTTATTCTTTGTCGGTGCGCTTAAGGTGCTATCGGCGATGAGTCGATTATAAAGCGCGATGGATGGTCATTATTTGGCCTTCGTAATCCCCATTGCAGAACTACTCAAGTTGGTGGCCTACATAAACCCAGCCTTGTTGGGTCTTCTTGAACACTGATTTTTCGTGATGCTGGTTGGTTTGTCCGTTTTGGCGGAACAGGGCAATAAATTCGACCGTTCCACGGCTGTCCATGGCACCACCTGCGTTGGTTGCTAAAATGTTTAATCCTCGCCACTCGCAATTGCGAGCCCATTCCTCAATCTCTCCTTTGCTGGAACGGATACGTTCTTCTGCACTCCAGGTCTTCCACAGGTAATCTATTGCTAAAATAACATGTGCGGTGTAGCGCGAGCGCATCAAGGCTTCTGCTGTTGGCGGGAGGGTTTCGCCGTTGATATAAGGAAGGCAGCAGTCGTCCAGGGTTGCGGGGTTTCCGCAAGGGCATGGCGATTGGGGATTCGGCTGTTTTGCAGGTGGCATTTTCGACCTCTTTTCGGTATGTTGTGCGGCGATTTTCGCCGGGGTTAGGTGTTGTTGCCCTGGTATCTCCTTTCAGGTAGTAATCCCCGGACATTAATGTTTAGCATCAAGAGCAAAGTGAACCAAGCATGACTCAATTTGACGATATTCGTCCCTATTATGACGCAGAAGTACGCCCAACCATTGACCGCATTCTAGCTGATCCCGAGCTGGCAGATGCAGTGGCGCGCTTGAGATTTCCGCGGTTGACCCAATGGTTCGGTTGGGCCCTTAAACCCTTGGTCAAACGCAGGCTGGCCCAGGAGCTTGCAGGCGTGAATGATGTGAAGGGGTTCCAGGATGTTGTCGAGCGCTATATGGCTGGCATGCTGGCAGAAGCGACAACTGCTTTGACGATTTCCGGACTGGATGTGCTTGAGCATCACCAATCTTATTTGTTTATCAGTAACCATCGCGATATTGCTATGGACCCGGCGTTTGTGAATTGGAGTTTGTATCACAACGACTGCAACACCTTGCGCATTGCCATTGGCGACAACTTGCTCACTAAACCTTACGTGTCTGATTTAATGCGATTGAACAAAAGTTTTATCGTCAACCGTTCGGCAAAAGCGCCGCGCGAAAAGTTAAAAGCAGCGAAGCATTTATCGGCATATATCCACCATTCCATTGTGAATGAGGATTCAAGTATCTGGATTGCCCAGCGTGAAGGTCGTGCAAAAGATGGTTTTGATAAAACCAATTCTGCGGTACTGGGAATGATCACGCTGAATAAGCCCAAAACACAGGAATTGAGCGATTACGTAAAAGAATTACGCATTGTTCCCGTTTCTATTTCTTACGAATTGGACCCTTGCGACGCAGCGAAAGCGCGCGAGCTTTACCATCAACGTACGCAAGGTGGTTACCAAAAAGAAGAGCATGAAGATGTAAAAAGTATCGCCATGGGAATTGCGGGCCAGAAAGGCCATGTGCATGTTGCCTTTGGTAGTGTGTTAAATCATCACTATGAAAATACCGATGAGATTGTCGCTGACCTTGACCAGCAGATTATTGCCAATTATGTATTGCATGCGACTAATTGCATCGCCTACGAAATTTTGCACGGCACGGTGCCGGCAGTGAATTACACAGAAAAAAATATTCCTTATGATCCAGCGGCTGTGGTTGAGAAAAAAGCAGAATTTGTTGCACGTATGAATGAAATTCCCGCAGAGTATCGCGATATAGCTTTGGCTATGTATGCAAATCCTGTTGTGAGTAAGTTAACCAAGCCGACTACCGAGCCGGATGCATGCTAACAGACGCAGTAAAGAAACAAATCCAGGGCGCGTACAGTAAATTTTTGGAAAACAAAAATGTAAAGTCGCGCTATGGGCAAAAATTAATGATTGCCGAAATTGCCAAGACACTCGGCAATATTGAATTGGATGAAGAAAATGTGCGCGAATCCTCTGGGCACATCTGCGTCGTTGAAGCGGGTACTGGCACGGGAAAAACTATTGCTTATTTATTACCTTCCATTGCAATTGCAAAAGCCCTGGGTAAAAAATTAGTTGTTTCTACGGCGACTGTCGCATTGCAAGAACAAATTGTTTATAAAGATTTACCCGAGCTTCATCGTCATAGCGGTTTGTCTTTTACGTTTTCATTGGCCAAGGGGCGTGGCCGTTATTTATGCTTGAGCAAGCTTGATAATGTGCTCGCCGAATATGAAAGCGGATTAAATCCTACGCGTGCTTTATATGAAGATGAAATGCCCAGCGTAACGGCGCAGGGAATAAAACTTTATCAATCCATGATGGAAGCGCTTGCATCCAATCAATGGAATGGCGAGCGAGATACCTGGCCGCAAGCGCTGGAGCAAGATGAATGGCAAATCATTACGACTGACCATCGCCAATGCACTGGCCGCCGTTGTTCGAATGTAACAGCATGCAGTTTTTTTAAAGCGCGCGACTCTTTGCACAGTGTGGATTGTATTGTTACCAATCACGATTTGGTGCTGGCCGATTTGGCCTTGGGTGGCGGCGCTATTTTGCCCGATCCGAAAGATACACTTTATATTTTTGACGAAGGCCATCATCTTCCACAAAAAGCGCTCAGCCATTTTGCGCATCACAGTCGTATAACATCTACCAGTAAATGGTTGGATCAATGCAATAAAGGTTTGGGCGCAATTCTCGGCCAAATCAGTGGCGCAGGAAATGTTGATCGCTATGCGGAGCAATTACCTGCAGCTTTTATCGATTGCAAACAACGATTCGATCAACTTTATCCGCTATTGCATGAGTTGGTGCAAACGATTGATTTGGATGATCGCCAATCCAATTATCGTTTTAAAGATGGTGTAGTGCCGCAGGAATTATTACTACCGTCTGTAGAGTTGCAGCGCAGCTTTGATCGCTTGAGTGATTTGCTCAGTAAGATATGCGATGAATTAACTGAGGCTATGGAAGATCCACATTGTCCTGTTCCAAAAATTGATTTGGAAAACAATTATCCTGTGATTGGCACGTGGCAATCACGCGCCGAAGCCAATCATGAATTATGGGCGAGTTACGCGGTACCTGATGCAGCGACATCCGTGCCAAAAGCGCGCTGGCTAACACCAGTTGATAATTCGGGTAATATTGATATTGAAGTTTGCTCAAGTCCAATTCTCGCTTCAAAAACCTTGGAATACAGCTTGTGGGATAAATGTTGCGGTGCTGTTGTTACCTCCGCAACCTTGACCGCGCTGGGCAATTTCCAGCGCTTCCAGATGCGCGCAGGAACACCGAACGATGCGAACTACCAGGTTGTTCCAAGCCCGTTTAATTTTGCACAGGCGACAATCGAAATTCCTGTGTTTGCAGTAGATGCCAGCAATGCCGATGTTCACACCATTTCATTGATTAATTATTTGCCGTCGTTGCTGGATAAAAAAGAGGGCAGCCTGGTGTTATTTTCATCGCGCCGGCAAATGCTCGATGTCTACGATGAGCTGCCCGATAGTGTGCGCGATTTGATTTTGATCCAGGGCGATAATTCCAAACAGGAAATGCTTGCGCAGCACAAACAAAAAATTGATGGAGGCGAGGGCAGTATTTTATTTGGGCTCGCCAGTTTTGCAGAAGGTGTGGATTTGCCCGGAAAATATTGCACGCACGTGATTATTGCAAAGTTACCCTTTGCGGTGCCGGATGATCCAATTGAAGCAGCTTTGTCGGAATGGGTAACATCGCGTGGTGGAAATCCGTTTATGGATATTACAGTACCCGATGCTTCATTGAAATTGATCCAGGCCTGTGGCCGTTTATTGCGAACCGAAACGGACACCGGAAAAATCAGTTTGCTGGATCGCCGGATCATTACCAAACGCTACGGTAAGGCGATTTTGAATTCGTTGCCGCCGTTTACGCAGGTTGTGCATAAATAGAATCTCTCCTAACCTCCCTTTTTCAAAGGGAGGGACTAGAATTGTGCAAGCTTTTAATTTCTTCTTTTTAAAGTGAGGCAATATCTTGTTCGATTCATAACCGGAGTGAGATTCAACTTTTCCCCTTTGGAAAAGGGAGGATGGGGCGCCCGGCTAGGGAGGGGATTAAAATATTTTTATATAGAAAAATCTATGAGCCAAAAACACATTGCCGTCGCTGAAATTTTAATAGACATCGAAAAAGAATTGCGTGAGCTTCGCCTGTGGGAGTTTGAGTCTCCATCAGAGGAAGCGCTTGCCAGTACGCAACCTTTTGCAATTGATACGTTGAATTTTCCGCAATGGTTACAATTTATTTTTATTCCGCGTCTATATGTGATGGTGGAACAGCGCGCACCTCTGCCGAACGTCAGTGGCGTTAAACCTATGGCGGAAGAATATTTTCAAGTGCTCAAATTAAATAGCACCGCGTTAATTTTACAGTTAGGTGAAATGGATAAACTGTTATCGGAATAAAAATATTTGATTTATCCATAGGCAAGTTTAAATATCTGGCGTCATCCCCGCAGAGTATCCGGTGACCTGCAATTGGAGGCTACCGATACACTAAGTGCTAGATCCTTATGGGGATGACGATTTCCGTTTATATATTGGGTTGCATAAATATCTTATGCTCAATAATAATTTTGGATGATTTCAAATGACTAACTATCAATATTCCACTGACGATCTTTTATATTTAATGGCACGTCTGCGCGATCCGCAAACGGGTTGCCCGTGGGATATCAAGCAAGATTATGCAAGCATTGCACCTTCAACCCTTGAGGAAGCCTATGAAGTTGTGGATGCAATTGAGAAGCAGGATTTTGTACACCTGAAAGAAGAGTTGGGTGATTTATTATTCCAGGTCATTTTTTACAGCCAATTGGGTAAAGAAGAAAATCGTTTTGAATTTGCCGGTGTTGTTAATGACCTGGTTGAAAAATTGGTTCGTCGCCATCCCCATGTTTTTCCTGATGGAACTTTGCAAAGCAAAATTGATAATCGCCATACACTTCCTGCCGATGTCAAACAGCGTTGGGAGGCGATCAAACAACAAGAGCGCGATGCCAAAGGTGCACAAAGCTTGCTTGCAGATGTGCCGGTTAATTTGCCTGCATTAAGTCGTGCGGCCAAATTGCAAAAGCGCGCAGCTACTGTGGGTTTTGATTGGGTAGATATACAAGGTCCAATCGCCAAGGTGCGCGAAGAATTGATAGAAGTCGAAGAGGCTTTAATTGCAGATGATCATAATGCTATTGAAGAAGAATTGGGCGATCTGTTTTTTGCGGTGGTCAATGTCAGCCGTTATTTAAAAATTGATCCTGAACAAGCCCTGCGGAAAGCCAGCCAAAAATTTGAAAGCCGCTTTAACTATATTGAGAATAACCTTGATAAATCCCTGGGTGAAGCCACTATTGAAGAGATGACGTATCTTTGGGATGAGGCGAAAGCGCGCCAAAAAAACCTGTGTTGAGTGCAGCATTTCATCAGCGAGTGGGCTCTCATGTCCTATGATCCTCTCACTGGATACCCGTTAAGATGGTCTGGAAGTTTGGCGTATAAATAGTTTTATTGCTGGCTTTGGAATAGCCTTCCAGCTGCTTAGATTTTTTTGTTTTTCACTGATTTCAGGTAAAACCGCTAGACTAAAATGTATCTAATAATGTAAGTGCTCTCGAAGCCACTCGATGTATTACCAGTGAGGTTAACTTGGATTTCAATGAGGTGCGGCCCGGTTACGTTAAGTCATCGGAAAAAACCATCAAGATTCATATATCTGAACTCAAGATTGGTATGTTCGTGTCTAAACTTGACCGACCATGGCTGGAAACGCCTTTCCTGATGCAAGGTTTTGTCATCGAAAGCCTGGATGATATAGACGTTGTTGCCGAATACTCACAGTTTGTATGGATTGATGCCGTTAGCCAGGAGTGGATTGCTCCCGAAGAGCGCGCTTCCCTTAGTGGTCAATCCAAAAAAGTCAGTTATATCAATAAAGTCGATACCAAAGCCGAACACGCTGCGGCGATGAATACTTATCGTGAAGCGCGCCGGCTGACGCGTACTTTCCTGGATGATCTGCGCCTCGGTGGGGTTATTAATACCGAACAGGCCAAATCCACCGTTAAGGAATGTGTGCATAGTATTTTGCGCAATTCAGACGCGTTAATCTGGATGTCCAAAATTCGCAGCCAGGATGAATACACCGCTGAGCATTGTTTGAATGTGTGCATTCTGGCGATTGCGTTTGGCCGCCATTTGGGAATGGGTGAAGCTGACCTTGAACGATTGGGCCTATGCGGATTGTTGCACGATGTGGGCAAAATGCGTGTCCAGCAAGATGTGTTGAACAAGCCATCGTCATTGACTGAAAAAGAATTCGATATGATGAAGGCGCATACGGTACACGGGCGCAATTTGTTAATGGCGTCGCCCGGAATTCCCAACAGCACGATAGATGTTGCCTACAGTCATCACGAAAAAATTGATGGCACCGGTTATCCGCGCGGTTTGAAAGCGTCGGGTATTTCCGAGATGGCAAAAATTATCGCCATCATTGATGCCTATGACGCAATGACGGCAGACCGTTGTTATTCCCCCAGCATTCCTTCCACCGAAGCGTTGAAAATTATTTTCAAAGATCGCGGTACGCATTTTGATGAGCGTCTTGCACTGGAATTCATCAAAAGCGTAGGCTTATATCCACCGGGAACGCTGGTTGAATTGGTGAATGGATTAATTGGGATTGTGTTTGAAACGCATAATAAATATCGTCATCTGCCAAAAATTATCGCGGTGAAGAAACAAAATAAACGGCTCGAAAAAAATGTGTTGATTGATTTGTCCAATGTTGAAAGTGGCAAGCTGGAAAAATCTTTTTTGATCAAGCGCGCTTTAAATGATGGTGCCTTTGGCGTTTTTATTAAAGATTACCGCGAACAAGGCCTGGCGTTGGGATAGTTTATTTTTCACCCTCTATATCATCTACTTGTTTCAAGCGTTCTTTATTGGCTTTCTCCAATACTTCCTCGGTTTTCTTTGCGTTTTCCAGAGTTCGCTTTTGCGCATCTGTCAGCACGCCTTGTGGTTTTTCGGCTGTAGGTTTGGGTGAACAAGCGCAGGTGAATGTTGCGACTGATAAAATTGTAGCGAACATGATTTTATTCATAATATTTCTTCACGTGAATTTGTATTTATTGTCGCCAAAAGTATTTAGGAGCGAAATCGTCATCCTTGGTCGGCACCCCCGCAGGGGATCCAGTGCCTTAAAGATTTTTAAAGTCTCTGGATCCCCTGCGGGGATGACGACTCCCCTATATAAGTCAACTCTTGCAAGTTTTACTTAAAATTATCGGTAATTGATAGTAATAGCACAAAAATCACATGATGTTCTTTTATTTATTAATCCAATAAGTCCTCATAGGCCATGGCTTGGTAAGAGCCCACATTATTCCAGGGCAACGGTGACGGGGCAGGTGCCATGGTTATAGTAATTTTATTATCTAAGGTGCCATCGACATTACCGGTTTCAATGGAGAGCGGTATTTCCTGACGTGCGTCCCACAGGATGCGTGTAAATTGTTTTGTATCCTTTTTCTCGTACCAGGTGGCTCCTTCAGGTGCCGCTTGTTTAAGCACGGTCATTTTTTTTAGTGCTTCCCGGTTAACGAGATAATAAGCGGTTTCCCAAACGCCATCGAACCCAAGGGTTCCGTATTCGGAAACACGCGGTGTTATTATTTTTTTCTCTTCAGCGCGTACAAAACAGAATTTAATTTGGTTGTTCGCATCGCGCGTCAACCATTTTCCGGCAGTCGCAAAATTTAAATTGTGCTCATGTTCTTCTTTATGTGAGTCTTCACTGTCATTATGTTTTGCAACAACAGCCGGAATGATTCGTTCACTCCACACAATATTATTGTCGCGGATAAATCGTTCCTGGAATCGGGTTTGCTTTTTTACACCTTCAGATGTCAGCGTCATGCTTTCGAAGGTCATTATTGCAGAGAGCGGGGCAGCAACTACGCAGTTGCTGATTAAAAAAGTAGAGAATAATGAGCTGATAAATAAAACTTTTTTCATAAGGGTTCCATAAAAAACACCTGATCCCAGGTTTAACTTAATCGAGGGAGCAGGTGTTTGTAATGCATTAAAATCTGAAACAACAACTAAGGTTTAATTCCGATCAACTTAAAAACCAAACGCAGTATTTAACAAGCTAAATACTTTGGTGTTATCGATAGTGCCCTTAAAAGTTTTGGATGCTGCACCCGCGCCAGCAGCAAACAACATCACATCGCCACCACCGTGTGATTCGTTGCCAAGTGCAACCTTAACACCGGCTTCTTGCAAGTAATCGTCATGCAACACTTGCGTGCTATCCGCGCTACCTTCAACCAAAGTGCTGCGAACTGCTGGACGGTTTGGGCCATTACCAAACACGAGCGTGGTGTAATTTTTACCATCTACGTCCAATAATTCTTTACCATCTTTGTAGTTTTTGACGGTGCCTAAAATATTGCTACCGCGTTTGCCGTAACCGTTGAAGGTCATAGTGTGATCGTGGTCAGCAGTCACAATAATCAAGGTGTTTTTCAAATCAGGGTCGCGTTTTTTCATTTCATCCAGGGCTGCTTTGATAGCATCATCAAATGCAATGGTGTCTTCCATAACGCGTTTTGCGTTGGTGCCGTGCAGTGCGTGATCGATACGGCCACCTTCAACCATCAGGAAAAAGCCTTGTGGATTTTGACCAAGTACATCGATAGCTTTTAAGGTCATCGCAGTGAGGCTTGGTTCGTCAATGTTTTGCTTAACGCGATCCAGTTCATATTCCATGTGGCTTGCGTTGAAAAGACCAAACAATTTTGTTGTGGTTTTTCCATCGATTGCGGCGAGGCTGGTTCCGGTATTTGCGTAGCTGTAACCATTGGTTTTCATTTCAGCAACTAAATCGCGGCCATCAGTACGTTTACCTTTTCCGTTCTCAGTTGCTACTGCGGGCAAGAAATTATCGCTGCCGCCGCCGAGTAAAACATCCAGGCCAGTACCGAGTTTGGTGTTGTAACCAGCACCGTTTGGAACGGCTTGGGCTGCAATATTATTTTCAGCATCACGATGGCAAATATGCGAATAAGTTGCTGCAGGTGTTGCGTGAGTTACGCGGGTAGTAGTCACTGCACCAACCGCTTTTCCTTTTGCTTTGGCAATTTCCAAAATGGTATCCACCGGTGTGCCATTACCTGTTGCAGGACAATTTGAATCTGCACCTGTTGGTTTAACGGTTTTGGTGTCGGTTGACATGGACAAGACTTCGTTATTCATTTTCACGCCGGTCATATAAGCAGACATTGATGGAGCTGAGTCTGTTGTCTGGGCGTCATTTGAAAATGTTTTAACGCGAGCGGTGTGTGTTTTACCGTCGAGTTTTTCCATATTTAATTCACCTTCTTCCTTGTATTTGTAAATGCGTGCAGCAGTTACTGTGGTTGGGCCCATGCCGTCACCGAGGAAGAAAATAACATTTTTTGCTTCGCCGGCAGCGAATGCTGCTTGCGAACATGCTGATGTTAATACAGCAGCGAGTAATAATTTTTTCATAATCTATTCCTATTTATCCTGGACGTTGCCGCAGAAAGTTGGCAGTAAATTAAAGGTCAATTGCGCTGCGAATCAGCGTGAAGACTTTAGTGTTGTCCATTACTCCAGTGAAGGAGTCTGCATTTTTACCCATAGCCCCCAGGAACACGTTAGTACCGCCGTGAGTTTCGCCACCGACTGCAACGGGAATAACAGCTTCTTGATGGTAAGAATCTGCAAACACCTGGCTATCCGTTAATGCCGGGAAATTTTTGCGATCACCAGCATCACGATTTTCACCGTTACCAAAACCGATAATGGTGAATGGCATACCATCCAGATCTTTTGCGATGGAACCATCGGTGTAATTTCTCAACAGACCCAATACGCCAGGATTGTTGGCGGTGGTTTTTCCTGTTCTTGCTGCATAACCGTTGAGAACCAGGGTGTGATCGTGGTCAGCGGTAACAACAATCAAAGTATTTTTCAAATCAGGATCGCTCTTTTTAATTTCAGCGATTGACGCTTTGATCGCATCGTCAAATGCAATTGTGTCTTGCAGCGCTTTAATTGCAGTGGTTTCGTGCAATGCGTGATCGATACGGCCACCTTCAACCATCAAGAACATTCCGTTAGGATTTTTCTTCAATGTTTGAATTGCTTTTACTGCCATTTCTGCAAGGCTTGGCTCACCGGTACCGTTGCGAACCAAATCGTAATTCATGTGGCTTGAATTAAATAAACCAAATAATTTGCTGGTTGCTTTTGCATCCACTGCATTTAATTCGGCCTGGTTTTTTGCATAGGTGTAACCTTTGGCTTTCATTTCTGCGATCAAATCACGGCCATCCGTACGCTTGCCGCCAGCAGAAGTTGGTTGGAAAAATTGGCGACCACCACCTAATACAACATCAACGCCGTCCAACAATTTATCGTTGTAACCTTTATCGGCTGCTGCGGGAACAAGTTGTGCTGCAATGGTATTTTCTGCATCGCGATGGCAAATGTGCGAGTAAGTCACTGCGGGTGTTGCGTGAGTGACGCGAGTGGTGGTTACTACACCGGTTGCGATACCTTTTGATTTTGCAATTTCAAGCAGGGTAGTAACAGGTTTGCCGTTGGTGCTTGGGCAAGTGGTATCAGTGCCGTTCAAATAGCTGTTGCCTTTGTCATCAAATGCTTTGGTGTCCGGAGTCATTGAAATGACTTCGTTATTCATTTTAACGCCGGTCATGTAAGCAGCCATTGATGGAGCAGAGTCAGTTACTTGCGCGTCATTTGAATAGGTTTTAATAAATGCGGTTTCTGGAAATGTATCGATGGTTAATTCGCCATCTTCACCTACACCGTAAATACGTGCAGCGGTAAGGGTGGCGATGCCCATACCATCGCCTAAAAAGAACAATACATTTTTAGGTGTAGTAGATGGTGCAGGATTTGGAGTTACTGTTGTTGATTTTGATGAACCGCCACACGCGGTTAGTGCTAACGAAATGGTTGTACATAGTAAGAGTTTTTTCATAATAGCCTCCTTAAAGCTGAGGCTAATTTAGAGGCCAAGTATGAAAGTTTTAAGACGAAGAAATGACGTTTTGATAACAGATTTAATACAGTGCATTAAAAATATGAAGATTTTTTCCATAGGGGGAGTCGTCATCCCCGCAGCGGATCCAGCGGCTGGCGTTCCAATGTCTTGGGATGTAAGTCGCTGGATCCCCTGCGGGGATGACGACTCCCCTTATAGTTTGCTTGATTCGTATTCAATAATATTTGATATTTAATCAAAAATTAAAACCATGCACGTAAACCGATCACCCATTTTGCATCCTCAATTGTTTCGTTTTTATGGCGAGCGAAATCTGCGGTGTTGCCAAATTTTTTGTTCCAGTTGATTCCAACGTAGGGAGCGAATTCACGATAAATTTCATAACGCAAACGAATCCCTCCATTCATTGTGGATAATCTTGCACCTGTCGCAGTTTCTGCATCATTTTGCCCATAGAGATTTATTTCAACCTCTGGTGAGAGAATCAAACGTTGGGTAAACAATAAATCATATTCGGCAGAAATTCTTGCTGCTGTTCGGCCAGATTCACCGATAAACAAGGCGGCATCAACATCAAAAAAGTAGGGTGCTATACCTTGTATGCCAATTACTCCCCACGTTTTTGTTGGCGAGGGTTTTACATCTTGCCGTATGCCAGTTTGTAAATTCCAGAAAGGTGCTACCGCATGACTATATAGCGCTTGTATTTCTGCGTGTTCGGTATCGCCTTTATCATTTTCAACATCAGTTTTAAGCCAGAATTTATTCAAATCTTTTCCAACCCAGGCTTGTGCTTCCAGGGTGGTGCTATTTGAGTGTTGCTCCAATTTGTCGATTAGCAAACTTGCCAGTAGTGGATCATCATTTTCGTGGCTATAAACATGGGTGCTGAGTAATGCTGCGGAAATAATTAACTGCGAAATATTTTTTTTAAAATCCATATTTAGTCTCCTACACAACCTTAACCATGCGCATCATGCCGAACATGTGATACAACATGTGGCAGTGATAAGCCCAGCGACCTTTAGCATCAGCCGTTACCAGATAACTGATTTTGGAACCGGGTTGGACGAGTATGGTGTGTTTGCGTGGAATAAAATCTGCATCGCCAGTTTCCAATTCACTCCACATGCCGTGCAAATGAATCGGGTGTGTCATCATGGTGTCGTTAATGAGGGTAATGCGAACGCGTTCACCATAGGTTAATTGGATTGGCGCAGCTTGCATAAAACTCTCACCATTTATTGACCACATATAGCGATGCATATTGCCCGTTAAATGCAATTCAATTTCGCGGGTTGGCTCGCGTTTGTCACGCGTGGGATGAAGGCTGCGTAGATCGCTGTAGCGCAACACTCTGCGATTATAGTGTTGTTGATGATCGCGCAAACCAATACCGGGGTCATCTAAACCGTTGCGCGGCATATCAGAATGGCTATCGACATGTGGGCCAAATTCAGTTGAAAAATGATTGACTTTTTTATCTTCTATGCTGTTTCCAAAACCGGCTTTTGCGAGATTGTTCGTAGCGGATGATTGCATTGTGCTCATATCCATTCCATTCATATCCATTCCATTCATATCCATTCCATTCATATCCATTCCATTCATATCCATTGCATTCATATCCATTGCATTCATATCCATTGCATTCATATCCATTGCATTCATATCATGCCCGCTGTGATCCATCGCGCCCATGTCCATATCATTCATATCATGATGGCTATGATCCATGTTACCCATGTCATGCATGCTGTGATCCATCATTGGATGCATCGCATGTTTATTGTGATCCATTGCAGACATAGCCATTCCCATATCCTGGTGAGTGAGAACAGGTGCTTCGTCAAGTGCGGGAATATCGGCTTGCAAATTTGCATTGGTGGTGAGTGTGCCGCATGCAAATCCGGTGCGATCAATTGTTTGTGCGAAAAGTGTGTAAGCGTTGTTTTCTTCCAGTGCGACAATCACGTCATAAGTTTCTGCATTTCCAATACGGAATTCATCGACGGTGACGGGTTGGATGGCTTGTCCGTCGGCTGCGACGACGGTCATTTTTAATCCGGGAATACGCACATCAAAAATTGTCATGGCAGCACCGTTGATAAATCGCAAACGAATTTTTTCCCCTGCTTTGCATAATGCACTCCAATTTTGTGCAGGTGCCATACCGTTTATTAAATAGGTATAGCCTGTGACATCGGCAATATCCGTATCGCTCATGCGCATTTGATTCCACATGGCGCGCTCGCTCCAGGTTTTTGCGATGCCTTTTGTTTTTATATCTGCCCAGGTATCTGCGACAGTTCGTTCGCGATAGTTATAGTAGTGGCTCATTTTTTTGAGGCGGGAATATATTTTTTCCGGTGCGGTATCTGTCCAGTCGCTGAATAAGACTACGATATCGCGATCATAAATGATGGGGTCAGGTTCTTTGGGTTCGATAATAATGGCACCCAGCAAACCGGTTTGTTCCTGGAAGCCGGAGTGGCTGTGATACCAGTAAGTGCCATTTTGTTTTACATCGAATTGGTATTCAAAGCTTTCGCCGGGTTTGATGCCATTAAAATCAAAACCGGGTGAGCCATCCATGGTGGAAGGTAAAATAATTCCATGCCAGTGAATGGAGCTTTCTTCGTGGAGGTGATTGGTTACGCGCAATGTTACGCGTTCACCTTCTTTCCAGTGCAAAATGGGTGCTGGCATGCTGCCGTTAACCGTTGTCGCTATGGCTTTTTTGCCGGAGTAATTTACGGTTTGGTAACCGATGGTTAAATCGAAATTGTTGCCGCTCAAGACTTCGGGTGTTTTGTTTGAACTGGAATCGGCAAATAATCGCTGCGAAAAAGGTAATGTACTTAAGGCGATAGCGGATGACGCGCCTAATACAAAACGCCTGCGTGAAACGAGTGAAGTATTTTTTTTCATAGAGCCTCCTGATCAAGCCCATGATGAATTAGCTATTGCTACAAATTAAAAAATTTAGCTGTGTAAAATCTGCTGCATATTTTAAGCGCAGATTTTTTGGACGGAGTTATCCCGTGTTAGCAAAAAATGGGTGGTCGATAGCGGGATGAAATAATCGGGGAGGGTGTTGTACTTGAATAAAAAACCGCAAGGATTGAGCGGGATTTAATCACTATAAATGAATCAATATTGTGAGTTGCGATAAAGGAGCAGGCACCCAACAAGCAATGTCCCATGGTTTTGCAACAATCAAATTGTTGATGGTTATGTGTTTGCGATGTTTGGTTCATATGATTCATCGCACCCATATCCTGTGTTGGCATTTCGTCCATATGGTGATGATGCGAATGCTCAATGGGTGTCGTATTTGTTACTGTCGCAGTGATTGATTCCCGAGAGTTTTTTTCTAACTCACATGTCATCGCAGCTGCTGCCATAAGTTGGCTGGTAAATGCCAATAGCAGTAATGCAATGGTAAATTTTTTGGCGGCAGTTAATGACATTGGATTGGGATTTGTGACTGGGAGTTGGGTTTTCGGGGTATAGCTTAGTGTATGTCGGGCGGTTAGGTCTAGTGGCTTTCTGTTTGGAACCTTATCGTGGGTTAGGTGCTTCTTTGGCGGATATTCATGGGAATGATCTGGTTACTAGCTGTTGGAGCTTAAAATCAAAAGCTGGATCCTCGCCTGCGCGAGGATGACGATTTCAACAGAGGATGACGATTTCAACGGGGGATGGCACCTCTCGCTAATTCTTGACCACGCGAGGGTGTCGTCCCCAAAAATTACCAACACATTAATTGGTCACTTTTTGAAAATACCCCGTCAATTGCACTTCATGTGAGCCCTGGTCATTGACCAACTCAATGTAACCCTTAGGCTGCACAACGCCATCCAGTGTCAATTCCGGCTTACCTTGTTGCTGGGTAATGAGGATACGATAAATCGTTTGTTCGAAACGGTAGGTGATCGTATAGCTTGTCCAGTTTTCGGGTACGCAGGGATTAATGTGGAGTTGGTTACCCGCACGCGTTACGCCCAGGAGGGATTCGATAATCAGGCGATAGAACAAGCCTGCTGACCCCGTATACCAACTCCAGCCACCGCGACCAATATGAGGTGCAACACCGTAGACATCCGCTGCCACCACATAGGGTTCCGCCTTATAAATATTCAGCGCTTCAGCAGTATTGGTGTGGTTGAGCGGGTTGATAAGCGTGAGCAATTCCCAGGCACGTTTGCTATCACCCAGGGCCGCGAAGGCCATGATTGCCCAGACAGCGGCATGGGTATATTGACCACCGTTCTCACGTACACCGGGAACATAACCTTTGATATAACCCGGATTCATCGCCGATTTGTTAAACGGCGGATCGAGCAACTGGATCAATCCGTGGTCGCGTTTAACGAGATGTTTGTCCAAAGACTCCATCGCAAGCTGTATGTGTTCATCGCTGCCAGCACCGGAAAGCACTGACCAGCTTTGCGAAATTGAATCTATGGCACATTCGTCATTGGTTGCGGTTCCCAAAGCGGCGCCGTCATCAAACCAGGCGCGTTTATACCAGGCGCCATCCCAGGCGTGTTGTTCAATGTTGCGACGCAACTGGAATGCTTCTTTGACACAGAATTCGGAGAACTCACGATCACCGCGGGTGTTGGCGAGGTCTGAGAATTTCATCAGCACATCGTAAAGGAAGAAGCCCAGCCAGACACTTTCGCCTTTGCCATGGATACCCACCAGGTTCATACCGTCATTCCAGTCGCCCGAACCCATCAGGGGAATGCCGTGTTCGCCGTAGCGTAATCCGTGCTGGATGGCGCGTTGGCAGTGCTGGTAAAGCGTGGCGGTTTCGGGTGATTGGCCGGGCAGATCGTAATAGGACTCTTCGTCGGCATTGAGTTCGCGGCCATCCAGGAAGTGCAAGCGCTCATCCAGGATGCTGGCGTCGCCAGTGCTTTGTACGTAACGGCAAGCGGCAAGTGGCAACCACAGGTAATCGTCCGAGCAGCGCGTGCGCACACCGCGACCTACGGGTGGATGCCACCAGTGCTGCACATCGCCATCCAGGTATTGGCGCTGGGCGCTGCGGATAATGTGTTCGCGGATAAGCTCGGGGCGGTTATGGACGAGCGCCATGGTGTCTTGCAGTTGGTCGCGGAAACCAAAGGCGCCACCGGATTGATAATAACCGCTGCGTGCCCAAATCCGGCAGGACAGGGTTTGGTACATCAACCAGCCGTTGGCAAGCATATTGATTGATTCATCCGGCGTTTCCACCTGGACGGCTTCCAGCGTCTGCGTCCAAAAGTCACGTATTTTCTCAAGGGCGGCGCGAGCGGTTCCGGTGATGCGTAAACGTTGGGCAAGTGCACGAGCCTGGGCGAGGTCGTGGCCTGAGCCGAGGCGGAAGATAATATCGCGGCTTTGGCCATGGCCCAGTTCGAAAGGCACCTGGATAGCGCCGCACGGATCAAGCGCTGCCCCCAATCTGCCCGACAGCTGCGCGCGGCTCATTACATCCGGGTTGGAAATTGAACCATTGCGGCCCAGGAATTCAGTGCGGTCACCGCTCAGGGTGCGGGATATATCGTCCACGTCAAAGAAGGAAACGCGACTGCTGAATTCATTGCTGTAGGCATTGTGAGCGAAGAGTGCGCCGCTGGTAGGGTCGATCTCCGTCACTATGTGCATGCCTGTCTTACTGCGCAAATCACCCAGTACCCATTCCACATAACCGGTGGCGGACAAGCGTCTGCTGCGACCGGATTGGTTGCGGATTTTCAGTACGGAATATTTCACTGACTCGACCAAGTCTACATAGACCCAAAGTTCGGTACTGATGTCATCTTCCACGTGCTCAAACACACTGTAGCCAAAACCGTGGCGGGTTGTGTAAGGCGTGTTGCTGCGGCAGGGCAAGGGTGAAGGGGACCAAAAGTGGCCGGTTTCTTCATCGCGCACGTAAATGGCTTCACCGCCGGTGGCTCCGACCGCGTCGTCACTCCAGGGAGTCAGGCGATATTCGTGGGCGTTTTCACTCCAGGTGTAAGCCAGGCCGCTCTCGGTAACAACGCTGCCGAAATTGGGGTTGGCGAGCACGTTTATCCAAGGCAAAGGCGTGACATTATCCGGTGTCGTGGTAATAACATACTCACGGCCATCGGGACTGAATCCACCCAGCGGATTCCCCAGGCGCACACTGGGTGGCGCAGGCAATTGCGGGAACGGGTCAGGGCGGTAGCGGCGGACCGGTTTCAGGCGGGCAATGCGTTTTTCAACCAGTGGGCGACGGTTGAGTTGTTCAAGCAGGGTGCCACGGCCATCCGCGACAATAACACGGGCGACAGATTGCAAAAGCACACGGTCTTCATGGGAAATTTGTTCGGCTGAGCGGACAAAGATACCACCGGGTCGATCAATGGTATTGGCTTCGGTGCCGGTAGCAATCAAGCCGATAATCTGATCCTGCAAACGTTGGCGATAGCCCGCATGGTCTTCATTCCAAATCACCAGGTCGACCACCAAACCTTTCAGGCGCCAGTAGACGTGGCATTGGATCAGCTGGCGTGCGAGTTCAATATGATCGCTGTTGGCAATTTTGAGCAGCACAATTGGCAAGTCGCCGGAAATCGCATAACCCCATAATCCGGACTGTCCGCGACGGTTTTGCATAATGATATTGGGATCGGCACGCAAGGCGGAGTGACTGTAAATCACCGAACGCGCGAGGCGGCGATAGAGCAGGGCATCAGATTCCGTTGCGTTGATTTGGCGTAAGGTCACGCCACTGTGGGTTGAGGCCAGATCAAATGCGCGATCGGCAAAATGGTAATCCTGGTATTTCTCAACCAGCACCATACTTGCATCGCGGCTGACAGCAGCCCCGGTGACAAAATTAAGCGTAATCCACTGCTCGGCTTCCAGGGTGATTTGGCAGCGGATGGCAACCACGGGGTCGAGCACTGATCCTTGGCTGCCGGAAAGTTCTGCCATGGTCAACGCCTTTGGTGACGCCAGGGTGCGGCCACGGCCAATGAATTTCAGGCGATCAGTTTCGTAGGAGACATTGCTTATTTCGCCACCCTGTGCGGCTAATAAATGGAACATCCAGGGGGTAAATTCATCCGCCGAGCGTGGGCGCTTGGTACAGAGCAATGCATGCTGGTTAGGCAAAATTTCGGTTTGCACGAAGAGTTTGCCAAAGGCTGTCTGGGTTGCATCAGCAGCTTGGGTCGCCAATACCACCTCTGCATAGCTTGTCACTTCAATGACACGGCGGCGCCCGGAGCGGTTGGTGATACGCACACGACGCAGCTCAATATCATCTTCCGGTGAAACCACAACTTCGGAATAGGTTTCTATATCCCGGTCGCGGCGACGATATTCAGCGCGGCCTTCGCTGAACATGGCGGCGTAACTGTCCGCACGTTTCAAGGTAGGTTGATGGGCAGATGACCAGAATTCGCCGCTATCGACATCGCGCAAATAGACGAAGCTTCCCCAGCTGTCGCAGGTGGTATCTTCCCGCCAACGGGTGATGGCAAATTCGCGCCAGCGACTGTAGCCGCCACCTGCGTTGGTGAGCATGACCTGGTAGCGCCCATTGGATAGCAATTGCACATCGGGCACCGGGGTATCGGCGCTGAGTGCGGTATGGACGGATGCTTCAGTGGAGTCAAAGAGAATCGCACCTTCAGTGTCATCAGCGCTGCGGTTATGGATAACAGCGCGTTTGGGGATGCGTTCCTGCAACAGGAGCAGGGTCGCCTGGAAGGCCGGGTCTGATTCAAACCGTGCCTGCATGGGACGATTAAGCAGCAAGTAGGACAAGGACAAGAAACTCATGCCCTGGTGGTGAACCATAAATGAACATACCAGGGCGCTGGTTTGGCCGCGGCTCAAGCGCGCTGGTGTGTAGTCCATGGCTTCGTAAAATCCGTAGCGACCTTCCATCCCATTGGCTGCCAGTTTGCGCAGGTTATCGCAGGCGGCTTCAGGGGCAACCATCAATGCCATAACCGACGCATAGGGAGCAATTACCGTATCTTCCGCCAGGCCACGTTTCAGCCCCAGACCGGGAACGCCGAAGGCGTGGTATTGGTAATTGAGCCCGGCATCAACAGTGTTATAGCCGGATTCGGAAATCCCCCAGGGCAGGCCCAGCTGTTTACCGTAGGCAATCTGGCGAGCAACGGCGGCGCGGCAAGTTTGGTCGATCAAGGTATCTTCATAGCTGGGCATTACCAGCATGGGCATCAGATACTCAAACATGGAGCCGCTCCAGGACACCAAAATTGGATCTCCGCCCGTGCTGGTGCGCAAACGCCCGAGGGCGAACCAGCTTTCCTGCGGCAGTTGGTCTTGGGCGATGGCAACAAAGTTACAGAGGCGCGCTTCCGAGGCGAGCAAATCATAGAAACTGTTATCGCGACGGAAATCATCCACGTTGTACCCGATGGCGAGCAAATGGCGGCTTGAGTCGTATAAGAAGTCGTACTCGATATTGGAGAAATCGGTACATTGCAGAATCAGTTGCTGGAGCTGCTCCATGCGTTCAAGGGCGCGTTTGTGGCCCAAAGTAAAGAGCGCACGTTTTTCAGTGAGCCAGGCTTTTTCTTCGGCGCTTGATGCGGGCGTTTGTTCTAAAGGAATCGCCGGATTCAGGCTTATTGCTTGATGGCCAGCCAGCAAATCATCGTATCGCGCCAATTGCTCAAGTGTCGGTATTACCTCAAAGTCGTTGAGGTAGGTAAGTTTTGCCGGTGCATCTGGCAATTCAAGCCAGGGAGCCAAAAACACCAGTTCTTCGTGGGCAGCTATGGCTTGCTGGGTAAATGCCTGTGCCCAAAAACCAGCTTCGGTATCCAGCAGGGCGTCAAATTGTTCGCTTACGGTAACGGAGCCCGCCACTATGGGATTCAGGAAACTCCAAATTTCTCTCAAGGTACGTGGTTTGGCGTTACAGGCAGATTTAACTTGCACAATGAGCTGGGCGACCAATGGTTGTTGATCGGGTGGCGAGTTGTCGGCAAGGATCAGCAAGGTGTCCATAAAGCCTTCGAATAATTGCGACCCCATAACAGGCTGCTCCGGTAGCGCGACTAATCCTGCGCGCAGTACCAGTAAATGCCCTACAAGGTTTCCGCTATCGACCGTAGAAATATAACGTGGTGGCAAAGGCTGTAAGTTGCGAGTGTCGTACCAATTGTAGAAATGGCCGAAGTGGCGCTCCATTTTGCCAAGGGTGTCAAAGGTGTCCCGGGTGCGGGTAAGCATCTGGCCCGCGGTGATATAGCCAAAATCATTTGCAGTCATGTTGGACAATAACGCCAGCCCTATATTGGTGGGCGAGGTGCGATGGGCAATAATCGGGCCCGGGTCTTCCTGCATATTATCGGGTGGCAACCAGTTGTCTTCCGCAGTGACAAAGCGATCAAAGAATGCCCAGGTTTTACGGGCAATCTTGCGCAGGAACATAATGTCGCGCACCGAGAGGTCGACCGGTTTGGGAACATTGGGCTGGCTCACATGCCAGGCCACATAAGGTGCGATCAGCCATAACAAAAGCACGGGTGTAGCCGCAATTAAACCGATAGGATTCAGCAGATAAAGGCCTGCCGCCGCGATAAAGGTAACCGCATAGTTTGACCACATGGTGCGCGATGTTTCAGCGAGGGTCGCACAATTGCCAGTGTGGTTATAGACATTCCATTCCAGCAACAGGCGACGGGTAAATAACACGCGTCCCATGCTGTATAGGATTGCTGAAAAGCTATAGAGCGCTTCGTGGGGCAAGCAAGCAAGGCGGAACCCTGTTTGGGCAAAATTGCGGGCCGCAGATTTCACCACCGCCCGGAAATGTTCTTTAAAGACAACTTCTTCGGGTTTTCGGAAGGTATCCACCACCGCAAACAGCAGCGACGGAATCAGGATGATGCTGACGACTGCGAGCGTCCAGAACCATATCTGGCCGGCAATCCACCAGCCAAGCAATAACAGCATCAATAGCGCGGTAGGTGCAAAACTGCGCACCAGGTTGTCCATGATTTTCCAGCGCGACAGCGCGGACAACGGATTGCTGGCGCTTTTTCCGCCCAGGGTTGGAACACGTGGCAATATCCAGCTGGCAATCTGCCAGTCGCCGCGAATCCAGCGTGAACGGCGTTTTACATCAGAAATATATTGCGTCGGATATTCTTCCAGCAGATGCACATCGCTGATCAGACCGGAGCGGGTGTAGCATCCTTCCAGCAAGTCGTGGCTCAGGATTCGGTTTTCGGGCAAGCGATCCTTCAAGGTAAATTCAAACGCATCAATATCGTAAATTCCCTTGCCGATGAACGAACCTTCACTGAAAAGATCCTGGTAAATATCTGACACTGAACGGGTATAAGGATCTATACCCGGTTCGTTGCCAAACAGCTGTGCATAAATCGAGCGATTGGCGCCCGCCATACTGGCTGCCATACGCGGTTGCAAAATCCCGTAGCCGCCAATAACCCTGCGTTTGGTTTTGTCGTAGCGCGGGCAATTAAGCGGATGGGCCATGCTGCCGACAAATTCATAGGCAGTATCGCGGGGCAATTGGGTATCAGTATCCAGGGTGATGATGTATTTCAGTTGATGTAACTGCGATGTGTCGCCAACAATCAACGAAAATTTTGACCTTGCAGCCTGTTCATTCGCCTTGTCGGCGCGCAGGAAATCATTCAAATCAGCCAGTTTGCCGCGTTTGCGCTCATACCCCATCCAGACTTTATCAACTGAATTCCAGGAGCGTGGACGGTGGAACAGGAAGAAACGGTTGTTGTCCGGTTCGTCACGAGTATCGCCGTCAAACTCATCGTACAGCGGATATTTTTCATTAAGGCGTTCAATACCTTTGCGCGCATGCAACAATAATTCTGCATCGCCTGGCATGGTTTCGGTGGGTGCATCGGCAAAATCAGTGAGCAGGGCAAAATGCAAATGGGTATCGCGATTCCCGAGGAAGCGGACTTCCAGGTCTTCCAGCAATTCTTCGGTGTTCTCAAAAGAAGATAACAAGGTTGGAATCACGACCATGGTACGGACATCTGCCGGCAGCCCATGTTCGTAGTTCATGCGGGGCAGTAATTTGGGTTTTACCACCAGCATAGCCAGCCAGTTGACCAGCGCGGAGGCTAATTGGCTGGTTGCGATCAAAGCCAGGCCGCCAATCACCCACAGCGGCCAGCCGTTAACATCCGCCCGTTGCACCTGGCTCACCAGGAACCAACTGCTCAGCAGGGTTAGCAAGGTAATACTGCCAACGTGCAAGGTCAGCGGGAAACATCCTATCCAGCGGCGAACGTAAGCGGTAAAGGGTAGCTTTGCCTGGATTGCCTGCTCAAGTTGTGGCAGGCCTTTATCAATCAGGTAATAACCAACGTGGGCTTTGTAGGCGCCATCAGCTTCCTGGTTAAACAATTGTGACTGAGCGAGTTCAATCGCTTTTTGGGCGATGTCGGCTTCTGACAAATTACTGTGTTTGGCAAGTGAATCAATAACACGGCGGTAGGAATCGCGGGTTGCGAAATCCATTTTGGGATACACATCCAACGGGTCCTGGCGCAGGGTTTTTTCAACGACGCTGATATTCTCAACAAATTGCCGCCAGTCAGTTGCCCCTAAAACACGCAAGCTGCCGATACTATTACTGATAGAAACCTGGTCCGCTGCCTGCTGCTGGGTTTCAGTCAATACCATTTGTTCGATAGTAAGGCTGGACTCGGCCAGGCGCTGCTCAATCCATGTCAGCGGCAATGCCAGCGCAGGACCGTGCCCTTGCAGGCGACGGGTCAACTCGGCCACGAAAGAACTGGCCAGCGGGGGATTTGAGCGCGCCATATCCGCGATGATTAAAATCAGGCTTTTAGGATCGTGCTCGGCGACTTCAATCATCGAATTCGCCCATTCCTGCGCCTTATCGACATGCTCTCGCGATGCCGTAATCCGTGCTGCTACCCGTCGCAAGTTCTCAATAAGGGCGAGGCGCAGCATAATTGGCGTTGCCCATAATTCACCGAGGGTGAGCGGGCTGACAGTTTGGTAAGCCGCGACAAAACGGCTAAGGGTTTCGGTATCTATGCGGCCATCGCCATGGGAGATTACCTCAAGGGCTATATCATAAACACGCGGTAATTCTGCCGATGGACCATCGGCAAGGCGCGGCAGCTCGCGGCTAAAACCTTTGGGTAGATGTTGGCGGGCGGTGCGGATTTGTTCTTCGATCAGGTAGAAATTATCCAGCAACCATTCGCCTGCGGGCGCTATGCGCGATTTGGCCTTGACTGTTTCTGCCAGGCGGGCACGACAATTCAGTAAAACTTCTTCGTTGTCGTCAAGGCGTTCCAGGAGGCGGGTACTTTTGCTTAATGGCCCCAGTTGGTGTGTGTTGGCCAGCGCTTTTCCGTGTTGCGCCATCTGGTCCGCGCTAAATAATTCTGCACGCAACGGCAGCTGGTTGTCCTGTTCAAGGTTGTCTTTGCGTCGTGACTCAAAAAAGCGTCCGCCATCCAATTCCAGGGTTTTGCCCCAGTGAGTTGTTTTCATAATAAAAGCCTTGGGGGATTAAGTATTGTTAGTAAGTCCACCCTAAACGGGGGAGCCAATGCTTTGTCTGCACACCTGTGGTGTCAGGGAGCGGTTTTACTTACCCTCCACACGATATTGCCTACATCATCTGCAACTAATAAAGCGCCGGTGCGGTCAATGGCGACACCCACAGGGCGCCCATAAGCTTCACCCTGGTCGCTCAAAAAACCGGTCAACACATCGATTGGCGCACCATGGGGTTGTCCATCCGCAAAAGGAACAAAAATGACCTTGTAGCCACTGGGCGGCTTGCGGTTCCATGAACCGTGCTGGCCAATAAACATACCCGTCGCGAAGGTAGAAGGAAGGCTGTTGCCGGTTGATGCCGCCAAACCAAGCGACGCTGTGTGTGCACCCAACCCGTAATCGGGCGCGATTGCGGAAGCGACAAGGTCGGGACGTTCGGGTTTCACCCGGGTATCAACATGTTGGCCAAAATAGCTGTATGGCCAGCCGTAAAACGCGCCTTCGTGTACTGACGTCAGGTAATCGGGAACCAGGTCGTTGCCTAACTCATCGCGCTCGTTAACGACTGTCCACAAAGCACCGGTAGTCGGCTCCCACGCCATACCATTGGGGTTACGTAAACCGCTGGCAAACACACGATAGGAACCGGTTTGGGTATCAACTTCCCAGATGGCCGCGCGTTCAGCTTCCACATCCATACCGCGTTCAGCCACGTTGCTGTTGGAGCCAACGGTTACGTAGAGATGTTTGCCATCACGGCTGGCAATCAGGTTTTTGGTCCAGTGGTGGTTAATGGGGCCGGCGGGCAGGGCAGTAACCTGTACTCCCGGTGTGGTAATACTGGTGTCACCGGTGTGATAAGTGAAACGCAAAACTGCATTGGAATTGGCGATGTAAAGATCATTCCCAACCAAATCCATACCAAACGGAGAATTAAGTCCTTCCAATAAAATAGTTTGCATATCTGCAACACCATCGCCGTTGGTATCACGCAGTAATTTAATGCGATTGGCACTTTCTGTACCGGCACCGGCGCGCTTCATGGCAACGCCCATCGCCCAACCTTTAATGCCTTTTCCGTCATCCGGTTTTGCTGGCGCGTTAGTCTCCGCAACCAAAACATCGCCATTAGGCAACACATACAACCAACGTGGATGCGCTAAATCTTTTGCAAATGCCACCACTTGTGTGCCTGCTGCAGCAAGTGGTTTTTTATCCGCTGGCCAACCAACAGCAGTCGCTACTTTTACTGTGGGAATTAATGTGTGCTGCGGCTCGGGTAAGGTGGGATTAGGGCCAACGCCAGCAGAAAATGTTGAAGTTGCAGCTTCAACTGCACTGCCAAATAAAATTAATAATGCCGTGGCAATCATTTTTTTTTGGACAATGTGCCCAACAGGATTGCGATAAAATCCACTCACTTTATTAATTTTTTTTACTTTTTTTTGCATAAAAAATTCCTGTGGCCAGCCATGGAAGATACAAATTAAAAATACAAATAGTTACAACTCATAAAATCTAATTGAGGAACAATATGGTTTTGACAATACGCGCTATGACGTAGGTAATCGGTACGTCAACACACAGAATTCGCGTGTGAAAATGATGAAGATTTATATGCGCGTTACCGCACCGACGCAGGAAAGGCACGCAACTAGTGTGGGCATTATCAAACAAACACGAGTTTTAATTCAGTCTCGCACGGCGAGAGGATTAGCAAGAGGATTCACTATGAGTAGTTATGATGAATATGACGCCGAACGTTTTCAAAACTCCCTCGCGGCTTATAGACCACATCCATCCAAACAGGATGAGGCGGTTAATATGACCATTTATTCCAAGCCGGAACCGACATCCAAAACCAAAATCCCCAAAATGCCGACCACAACGATTGTCGCCAAAAATGTCCCTAATTTTTTTTCCAAAAAATTATCCATGGCAGCATCGCAATCACATTTCTAATGTAATTTTCTTTCAGGGATGAAGTGATTTATACAGGAATTAAATTTTGCTTTAAAAGAAGGAATGCCCTATGACAAATTCAAACCTGAGCGACAATGCGACCTTGCGTAACCAGGCAAGTACGCACATTGAACAAGGTGCAATAACACCTACTTATACTGCAGATCGTGTTGAAGTGATTAAATTGCTCAACGAAGCGCTGGCAACAGAATTGGTGTGCGTACTGCGTTATCGCTGCCATCATTTTATGGCGCGCGGTATCCACGCCAAAACTGTCGCAGATGAATTTCTGGTTCACTCCAATGAAGAACAGGCACACGCAGACCAAATTGCGGCGCGTATTGTCCAGTTAGGCGGTGAGCCCGATTTTTCACCCGATGGTTTGACCGGTCGCAGCCACGCTGAATACCAGGTAGGCAAAAACCTGGTGGAAATGATTAAGGAGAATTTGGTGGCAGAGCGCGTAGCTATAGATAGTTACCGCCAACTTATTCAATACCTGGGCGACAGGGATAGCACCACGAGTCAAATGCTTAAAAATATTCTGGCGGTTGAAGAAGAACATGCCGATGAGCTGGCTGATTTCCTGGAAGATATTCCGGAAAGCATCCAGTAAAAATCCTGAAAATATACGTGTTAATCTTGCCATTTAGTGTCGGAATAAATGGCAAGTTAACAGTAATCCCTATCAGAAAAATCAAAACTAATTTCTCGTTGTGGAGGTAATGATGGAAACTCATTCACATGGTATGACAAGCTTGTTTGATCAACTTGGCCTACCTTCCAGCGAAGCAGAGATCCAGCGTTTTATTGCAGAGCATCATCCCTTGGGTGCGGAAATGAAATTGTGGGATGCACCTTTCTGGAGCGAATCGCAAGCGAAATTTTTACGTGATCAATTAAAAGCTGATGCCGATTGGGCAGTAGTGATTGACACATTAGACACAAGTTTGCGCCAATAAAAAAAACCATGTGCCTTGGCACATGATTTTTATCTATTTAACAGCGGTTATGCAGACGCTACATCTTTATAATCGCCAATCAACTCCCTGAATATTTCCTGGGCTGCGTGCGTTTCCTCGGGTGTATAGGTTTCTACTACCAACGGTATTTGTCCGCTTTTGATGGAGTCAGTGAGTAATTCAGAAAATGGTTTTGGTTTTTCGGCTGCGCCTATAGCACCACCCAATAAACCGCCCAAACCTGCACCCCAGCCCATCATTACCAAAGGCCCTATGAGTGGGCTGGCTACAAACAAAGTCACATTTGCTGCAACCAGGGCAACTTCCGCCAAACCGCCAAGGGTAATTCCCACCGCTGTCCCTACAGCGCTATCAACTAAAACATCTTTTAAAACTTCGTTGCTGCTATCAGTAGGTTGGTGGGTCGTAATTGTGTGGGTAGAAGAAGTTGCGTCGGGATCAAATATTTTTACACGCGAGGGCGGTAAACCTTTTTCCAACAAACGAGTCAGGGCAATTTCAGCCTGATCGCGGTGAGTAAAAAATCCTGAAACAAAATGACGATATGTATTCATGGCAATAACCTACCTGGTCTATTGATGATAAAATTTAATACAATTTTATAAATCAATTAATGATTTTATTTAATTTATCATCTTGGATATTTTTTAACGCGCTGCGCATTTCCTGCAGGATAAGGGCGTCAGCCAAATCTTCATCAATTTCCAACGTGCTTTTTTCAAAAAGGGAATGGTATTTTTCAATAAGGCTTTTGACGTCTTCAACAATTTTAATGCGATGGTTATGTAAATCCATCTCTGCAATTTGTGTCATTTAGCGACCTCACATACAACATAATTTATCGATCTTAATTTACGCATCGCACTAATTTAGCTCTGTTCGTTAACGAACGGTATTGCTGCTTTTTTCAGTTCAGTCTGTGTCTAAATATTGTGAATTGAATAGTTGTGTTTTAGAGGATTCGAACATGTTACACACGTTAAATGATTTGGAAGATTTCACCGTCAACGCCAATGACGGTTATATCGGTAAAGTCAAAGATTTTTATTTTGACGACAGAACCTGGATAATTCGTCATCTTGTCGCCGAAACCGGCACCTGGTTAAAACATCGCAATGTTTTATTAAAACCGGCTTTGATTAAATCGGTAGATCAGGAAACGAAAACAATCACTGTTGATATTTCAATGTATGAAGTAAAAAACGGGCCTGGTTTTAATAAAAACCTGGTGGTTTCGCCACAAACAGAAATTGATTACCTTAGTTACTATGGTTATTCATTTTATCGCGGCACAACAGAAGTTGATGGCCAGGATGAAGATGAGCAACAGGTTGCAGAAATTTTTGCAGCCATTGATGCTGTGCGTCGCATGAACGAGGATCGTCATTTGCGGAGCTGCAAAGAAATTATCAATTACAATATTGAAGCCCTTGATAGTGAAGTAGGGCACTTGCAAAGCATGTTGTTTGATGCTGATAGGTGGTCGGTGCAATATCTCCTGGTCAATACCAGTAATTGGTGGTTAGGTCACCAGGTTCTTATTGAGCCGCAAATGATCAAAGATATCAGCTGGGGCGATGCAAGGATTTATGTTGATATGTCGCGTCAGCAAGTTCAGGATTCGCCTATATTTGATCCGGATGCAGCAGATGCGCATGAAAAAGATCTAACGCATTTGCATCGAAACCATTTGCACCAAAACAATGTACACCCATTTGAAAAGAAACCTACAGTGAAACATATTTAATCGCTCATACACGCTGTCTGGTATTCAGCCAGGCAGCGTGTGGCAAGCATTAGCGTGGTTTTCTCTTTATAGATTTTTCACCGCCTGAAAAAATTCTAAATATTATTTCCCTCCCAAGTTTGTAAATTCTTTTTAAGTGCTACAATCCGCGTCAATAATGCGATGGTCGGATTTAAGCATTGAAGATCATTTTTCCCTCTAAATTTACCCCACGATTTAATGAAGTATGAAAACGCCCCTAATAACAAGAGAAGGTCTGGAAAAATTAAAAGCCGAGTTGGATCATCTTTGGCGAGTAGAGCGCCCTGATACAACCCAAAAAGTATCCTGGGCAGCCAGTCTGGGTGATCGCTCTGAAAATGCAGATTATCAATACAATAAAAAACGCTTGCGTGAAATTGATCGCCGCGTGCGCTATTTGCGCAAATGTATTGAAGACCTAAAAGTGGTTGATTATTCACCCGTACAGGAAGGCAAGGTATTTTTCGGTGCCTGGGTAGAAATTGAAAACGATGATGGCGAACAAAAACGTTTCCGCATTGTGGGTTACGATGAAATTTTTGATACCAAAGATTATATTTCTATTGATTCCCCCATGGCCCGCGCGCTTATCAAAAAAGAAGTAGATGATGAAGCTGTGGTGCGCACAGAAGCGGGTGAGTTTATTTGGTATGTGACCAAAATTGAATATCAAAAGTAATAGAAGGATACTCGATTTGAGGTATTAATTTTTTAACAGAAACCGGTTTTCATTTGATGCCAAATACTTCAAGGAAGCCAAGCCTTTTGGAGCGAGTTTACCCAATTGGTTTAGCCGCTGCCTTCAGGGTTGCCGGTACCTTGGCATTAAAGCGGATTTAATCCAACAAGCCTGTCGGAATCTTTTAAATGTCCGACAGGTTTAGGTTTATTTATCTGCAAAAATCATCACAAACCAAATCGTGCGGCTGCACCAAGATCTGCTTCAATTTCCAGTAATCGATTGTATTTTGCAATGCGTTCTGAGCGGCAAAGAGAACCGGTTTTTATCTGGCCACCTCCCATCGCAACTGCAAAGTCGGCCATAAAGGTATCTTCAGTTTCGCCTGAGCGATGCGAAATCACAAAACCCCAACCGGCTTTACGGCACAGGTGAATTGCATCAATCGTTTCGGTCACAGTTCCAATCTGGTTGAGTTTAATGAGTGCGGTGTTACAGGTATTTTCTCGCACGCCACGAGCAATAAATTTTGGATTGGTTACCAGAATGTCGTCACCAACAATTTGTATTTTTTCGCCTAATTGCTTCGTCATTTTGGTAAAGCCTGCCCAATCATGTTCCGCCAATCCATCTTCAATGGAAATAATTGGATAGCGTTTTACCCAGTCAGCAAAAAGGTTAATCATTTCATCCGCGTCCAAATTGCCTTGTCCGCTACGCGCTAACTTATAATGACCATCCTCAAAAAATGAGCTGGCGGCTGGATCAAGCGCGATAGCTATGTCATCACCAGGCCGGAAACCTGCTTTTGCTATAGCTTCAACAATGAGATCGCACGCTTCTTCATTTCCCCCTTTGAGTTGTGGCGCAAAGCCGCCTTCATCGCCAACTGAGGTGGCATAACCTTTTGTATGGAGAAGTTTTTTCAATGCCTGGAAAGTTTCTGCTCCGTAACGCAATGCCTCTTTAAAGTTTGGGGCACCTTTGGGCATGATCATAAATTCCTGGAAGTCGAGGCTGGAATCCGCATGTTTTCCACCGTTAAGGACGTTCATCATCGGCACCGGCAAATGCACAGCGCCCGCACCTCCGAGATACATGTAAAGCGGTAGTTGATGAGATACAGCAGCGGCTTTAGCTACGGCTTGTGATACACCCAGAATCGCATTAGCACCTAAACGTGATTTATTTTCTGAGCCGTCCAGTTGTATTAGCAACCTGTCTATTTCACTTTGAAGCCGTACGTCTGCCCCATGCAACGATTGGGCAATCGTAGTGTTAACATGGTTTACCGCCGTAAGGACACCTTTACCAGCGTAACGGGTATTGTCCCCATCCCTGAGTTCAACTGCTTCGAATTCACCCGTTGAAGCTCCGGAAGGAACGGATGAAATTCCTTCGCTACCATCACTGAGTAAAACGCTTACTCGCAGGGTTGGAAAACCTCGCGAATCAAGAATTTCCAATGCTTTAATTGATTGAATAGTTGATGTCATTTTTAACTCCTTTCATGAAAGAAAAAATTGCCAGGCAATCTCTTCACGGCATTGCCTGGTATAAGGAAATAGTGATGCCAAAAATGTGTCGATGTCATGCGTGCGGATCGGGAAAAGCAAAAGACGAATTGCTGTCAGGTCCCTCATAGTGACTCCTCCTTCTTGCTATCTTTCAAGTTGCGCTGCTCTTTGCGATAAGCTGCCACTTCGCCCAGTTTTATCCCTTCCGGCGTATGGCGATGCTTGGCATGACCAACGCGTTGAGAGCGATAAATGCCGGTATGGCCGGAAAATAAATAGCTCACGACGCAAGCGATAGCGGCATAAATGCCGACCTCTGAACCGAACAATTCCATCGCCATCAACGTAGATGCGATAGGTGTATTGGCTGCACCTGCGAACACTGCGACAAAACCTACACCCGCCATAAGTGCAATGGGCTGGTGTAACAACGGAGCAAGTGCATTGCCCAAGGTTGCACCAATGTAGAAGAGCGGTGTTACCTCGCCACCCTTAAAGCCAGCTCCAAGTGATGCGATGGTGAAGGCCATTTTTGCTGCGAAATCGTAGGGGGGAAGTGGATGCTGAAAAGACTCGATGATGGTGGGAATGCCCAGGCCTATGTAATGGTCATCACCTAAAATCCATACCGCCAAAGCAACCACAATGCCGCCTGAAAAGGGGCGTAATGGAGCGTAACGAACCAGCTTTTTCATCCAGGCGGCTAATGCATGAGTTGCATCGGCGAAGATCTTGCCTGTTAATCCAAAGGCCGCGCCCGCAAAGATCATGGCGACGAAACCCCAGGTAGAAATAAGCGGTATGGTCGTAATGGCATAGTGTGTGTGATGAACACCCCACATCAGGCCGACCTGGTCTGCAACAATCGCGGCGACAATGCAGGGGAAAATGGCGTCATAGCGCAACCGACCTATAGCCAGGACTTCAAGGCCGAAAATAGCGCCCGCTAAGGGTGTGCCAAAGACAGATGCAAACCCGGCACTGATACCTGCCATCAAAAGGATGCGTCGGTCATCCTGTTTGAAATTGAACAGATGATTAAATTGATCGGCGAGGGCAGCTCCCATTTGTACAGCAGTACCTTCTCGCCCAACCGATGCTCCAAACAAATGGGAGATTACAGTGCCTCCCAATACCAAAGGCGCCATACGCAAGGGAATTGTTTTTTGCGGATTATGAATTTCATCAATCAGGAGATTGTTGCCAGCTTCAATACTCTGGCCAACTCGTAAATAAATCCATCCAACTACAAATCCGGAGATTGGCAATAACCAAATCAACCAGCGATGTTCAGTTCGAGTAGTTGTTGCCCATTCAAGTGCGAAGAGAAAAAATGCGGATGCAGAACCTGCCAGTGCAGCTACAACAATAGCAAGAAAAAGCCATTTACCAATGTAGGGTAGTAATTCAATTTGTTCAGGGTAGTTGGAGTATTTCATGAGTGTCCACTTGTTTTGCGAATCAAACAATGCGGACAAAGAGGAGGCTAACAGATACGCCTACACCTTCCCGCATCAACCAGGAAAAAAAGTGTAGGCATCATCAGCCGGTAAAGGCGGTTAAAGGAGGAATGCCATCTCCTGGGCAATATTATTAACTAAATCAATCTTTCTTTTCAAGCAGCGTACATTTATCCAATCAGACTCATTTAAAAAGTGAGGAAACATTCACTTGCTATGCAGGCGAATTTTTATTGCACTTATTTAAACACTTCCTGATAAAACTCCAACTCCGCCTCAATTGCTTTTTGAATACTTTCCGCTTGCCTGAATCCATGACCTTCTTCGGCAAAGGTCACATACGCGTTTTTAATTCCCTTGGCAGTAAGTGCTGCAACCATAGCTTCAGCTTGATTGGGGGGAACAACTTTATCTTTTAATCCCTGCAAAAAAATTACCGGACAATTGAGTTGTTCAATGTGATGAATAGGTGAGCGTGCGCGATAAATATCTTTTTCTGCCGGATATTCACCAACCAAAGAATCGAGATAACGCGCTTCAAATTTATGGGTATCCTTGGCGAGTGCTTCCAAGTCACCAATTCCATATAAGCTCGCACCGGCTTTAAAAGTATCGCTAAAGGTTAGTGCGGCGAGAACGGTGTAACCACCTGCGCTGCTGCCGCGAATAGCAATTTTATTTTTATCGACAAGATTGCGTTCAATTAAATAATTTGCACCACTGCAAACATCAATCACATCGGTCACGCCCCAATTCTTTTTCAATCTATCGCGATATTGGCGTCCATAGCCGGTGCTGCCACGATAATTGACATCCAGCACGGCAAATCCGCGGCTGGTCCAGAATTGAATTTTAATATTGAGCGAGGTTTCAGTGGCACCCGTGGGGCCGCCGTGACACATAACAATCAGTGGAGGACGCGTGTTTGCCGGTGCAGTAATATTTTTATTTTTAGGCGCGTAAAAGAATCCATAAGCGGTTTCACCGTCACTGGTGGCAAAACAAATTGCTTCAGGTTCAGCGATGTCGTCATTAGGTAGAAGATTGCTGTTTTTCGGCAGCACGGGTTCAATGTGCTCTAGTTGAAACCTGTAAAGCGCGCTTGATTGGCTCGCGCTCGCAGCCAGGAAATAAGCTTGTTGGGCATGACAATGTATGCTGGAAATATCGCTAAATTCATTTTCAATATGAATTAATTTTTTTTGCTCAATATTAATTAAACCTAAATTCCATTGTCCATTTTGGCTGAAGCAGCAAAATATTTCCCGTGCGTTTAAAAAACCATAAGTACTCATGCCAAACACCCATTGGGGCGTTGCAAATTCGGCATTCATGTCGCAAATAATATCTATACTTTTTTCACTGTAACCTTCGCGATGGCGATAGATATTCCACCAATTATTGCGATCTGATACAAAAAATAATTCGTCATCAGGTGACCATTGGGGTTGGAAAACGGATTCAGTTTTGCTTCCGGCAATTAAACGCGTTTTTATTATCCCACCGGAGGAATTTAAATCGGCACAGTAACATTCCGTTCCATCCCACGGCATTTGCGGATGATTCCAGCATAAATAACTCAGCTTATCGCCCTTATTGTTTAAGCGGGGATTGCTATAAAAATCAGCACCTGTTACCAAGACCTGCGTTGTGCCATCTAAACTTATGGCCACTATTTCACTGCGTTCATCAATTTTTGCCTCATGATTTGCAACAGAAAGATCTTCGCGTACACAAATTAAACGTTGACGGACTTTATCCCAACAAAAATCAGCATAGCGATAGTTACCTATGGGCGAGAGAGCCGTTAATAAATGCGTTGTGCGATCTATGATATGGATACGCTGATCTGCATCCAGCACGCAAAAAATATAATCGGGCGTCACCAAATAACTCGCGCCGCCATATTCATGTGCTCGCGTCCTGATATTATGGGGCTCGACCAACACGTCCTTGCGTGCACCATTGGCGAATAATTGCACCAGCGCATTGCGGCCTTTTTCGGCAGGGCGCGATTCAAGCCAGAATAATTCATCACCACAGGCTTGTGGTTCACTGATTTTGGCGCTTTGCTGTGTCAACATTTCTGCTGTGATGGGTGACGGCCATTTGCCGTAGGCGTAGATATTGCTCATAGTCAAATCCAAATTTTTTTGATGTTGCATTGTGGCGGGTTCGTAAATTCTTTTACAACACTTGTAAGAGTTTTTATTTGTTGCATTTTCCGCTTTAATGGCAGCTCTTTTTTAACAAGCCTGAATCCATGACTTTTTCCCTTGCCAGTCTTCACCGCGTTTTGCCGCAAACATCCTCTGGTGTTTGGTGGATTGCGTTATCTGGTGGGCTCGATTCGTGTGTGTTGTTGCATTCAATAGCCGCATTGCAACTGCCAGTAAAATTACATGCGTTGCATATCAATCATCAAATTTCGCCTAATGCTGATGGCTGGCAGCGGCATTGCGCAGACCTGTGCACGCAATTAAATATCCCTTTCACGGCGGTAAAAGTAGACGTTAAAAATATTGGCCGTGGTATTGAGGATGCTGCACGCGAGGCGCGTTATGCGGTATTTGAGCAGCATCTTGCAGCGGGTGATTATCTTTTGACTGCCCATCACGCCGATGATCAGGCGGAAACCATGCTGTTGCGTTTAATGCGTGGTACAGGCCCGCGCGGTTTGGCAGCCATGGCGCAGCAGCGGTCCTTGGCTGCCGGAACCTTGTATCGCCCCTTATTAGGTTTTACGCGATCAGAATTGGAAGCCTATGCGCAAACGCAGGATATAACTTGGGTTCACGACGAAAGTAATGCTGACGATCATTACGACCGTAATTACCTGCGCAACCAAGTCATTCCTTTGTTGCGCGAACGTTGGCCAGCTTTTGCGAGTAAGTGGCAGCAAACCGCCGATTTGTGCGCTGCGAATGAAATACTGCTGGAAGATTTGGCCGCGCAAGACCTGGTGTTGGCTGACATAAGCCCGGAATTGGTAGGTACAAGCATCAGCTTGCCGTATGTTGAATCCCTCTCTGTTAATCGCCGCAATAACCTTATTCGCTATTGGTTGCGCGGGCAGGGGTTAAGCACGCCCGAGCAGCAACACCTGCAACAAGTTGAGCGACAGCTTATCGCTGGTAGGCAAGATGCTGAAGCCCAAGTGACATGGGGTGATGTATCTTTACGTGTCTATCGCCAGCGAGTTTACGCTTTGCCGTTGATGGATTTACCTGTTCCTTCCCAATCGTCGGTAGCCTTTTCTTCATGTGTGGATTTGTCTGCAGGTTTCCAATTGCAATGCGCACTTTATGAAAACCATACGGCTCCTTTGCTAAAAGCTGATCTTCCTGAGTTGCATATTCGCTTTCGTCGCGGAGGGGAGCGATGCAAACCCTACAAGCGCGCCCATTCCCAAACCTTGAAACGTTTGTTGCAAGATGCTGGTATTGAGCCCTGGTTACGCGAAAGTCTTCCGCTGATATACAGCGGCGACAATCTGGTTGCGGTCGCAGATCTCTGGATTTGCGAGGGCTATCAAGCCAGCAAAGGCGGATATTGTTTGAAATACGAGCGAATCCCAAAAACACGTTCCTTCTAAGCCACCTTTTCATTGAGCCACAGGGCACATTCGGGTAGACTGGCGCCCCGTCCTGAAAGATAAACCTCACGCCTCGCAACGGGTGCACATTTGATCGTTTATCTCCATCTGCTTTGTTTATTTACAGCTCAATCAATTACTTGCAATTAGGTTTTCAATGACACGATATATATTCGTTACCGGTGGTGTTGTTTCTTCTTTGGGGAAAGGCATTGCATCTGCCTCGTTGGCTGCAATCCTTGAAGCGCGCGGTCTGAAAGTGACCATCATGAAGCTCGATCCCTATATCAACGTTGACCCCGGTACCATGAGCCCTTTCCAGCACGGCGAAGTGTTCGTGACGGAAGATGGCGCCGAAACCGATCTGGATTTGGGCCACTACGAGCGTTTTATCCGTACCAAAATGACTCGTCGCAACAATTTTACGACTGGTCGCGTCTATGAAACCGTGCTGCGCAAAGAGCGCCGTGGTGATTATCTTGGCGGCACCGTGCAAGTTATTCCGCATATCACCGACGAAATTAAACGCCGCATTTTGGAAGGCGGTCGCGATGTTGATGTTGCCTTGGTAGAAATCGGTGGAACTGTAGGTGATATCGAATCACAACCGTTCCTTGAAGCTGTGCGCCAACTCAAAGTTGAAATGGGTTCACGCGCATTGTTGATGCATTTGACCCTCGTTCCTTATATCGCCACCGCAGGCGAAACCAAAACTAAACCAACGCAACACTCGGTAAAAGAATTGCGTTCCATTGGTTTGCAACCCGATATTTTGTTGTGCCGTTCCGAGCGCATGGTTGATGAAGATTCGCGTCGTAAAATTGCGCTTTTCACCAACGTTGCCGAGCGCGCTGTAGTGCCTCTGCCAGATGCAGATACCATCTATTCAATCCCGCGTTTGTTGAAGTCCTTTGGCCTCGACCAAATCGTGGTAGAACTGCTGGGCTTGCAATGCCCTGAAGCAGATTTGAGCGAATGGGATCAAGTGGTTGAAGGAAAATTGAATCCAGTACATTCCGTTACCATTTCCATGGTCGGTAAATACATGGAATTGCTCGATGCTTACAAATCATTGATTGAAGCTGTAACTCACGCGGGCATCCACACCAAAACCAAAGTGAATTTTAATTTTATTGATGCTGAGCGTGTTGAAAACGAAGGCATTGAAATTTTAAAAGATGCTGACGCAATTTTGGTTCCCGGTGGATTTGGTGAGCGTGGTGTTGAAGGTAAGTTAATGGCTGTTCAATACGCGCGTGAAAACAAAGTGCCATACCTCGGTATTTGTTTGGGTATGCAATCTGTTGTGATTGAGTTTGCGCGCAATGTATTAGGTTTGAAAGGCTCAAACTCAACTGAATTTGATAAAAGTTCCCCGCATCCTGTTATTGGTTTGATCACCGAATGGATCACCGCAGATGGCGAAGTTGAAAAACGCGATGAGTCTTCTGATCTCGGCGGTACCATGCGTCTTGGTGCACAAGAATGTCGTTTGGTTGCGGGCGCAAAAGCGCGCGAAATTTATGGTGCAGATGTGATTGTTGAACGTCATCGTCACCGTTATGAAGTCAACAACAATTATGTTGACCAATTGCAAAAAGCCGGTTTGAAAATTGGCGGCTGGTCTGCCGATGATACCTTGGTTGAAATGGTTGAGCTGCAAGATCACCCATGGTTTGTTGCGTGTCAATTCCACCCGGAATTTACATCAACTCCGCGTGATGGCCATCCGTTGTTTACCAGTTTTGTAAGCGCGGCTTTGGCGAATAAAAAGTAGATTTATTTAGTTGAGGGAATCGTCATCCTGTAGGAATCCAGTGACTTATCAAGAGCAAAAGTCACTGGATTAGCTTTGCTGATTGGCGGTTCCTTGCAGAAATGGCAGAGATTAAAACCAGGGAGTCGTCATCCTCGCGCAGCGGGGATCCAGTGACTTTGATTTTTTAAAGGCACTGGATTCCCTGCGGGAATGACGAGCCGAGAGCGAATTAGAGAGTTAACGTGTCACAAGAAATCGTAAAAGTTGGCAATCTTCAAGTCGGTAATTCATTGCCGTTCGTTTTATTTGGCGGAATGAACGTACTTGAATCGCGCGACCTTGCAATGCAAGTTGCTGAAGCCTACGTGCAAGTTACACAAAAGCTAGGCATTCCCTATGTATTCAAGGCTTCATTTGATAAAGCCAACCGTTCATCAATCCATTCCTACCGCGGCCCAGGTATGGAAGAGGGGTTAAAGATTTTCCAGGAAATTAAAAATACGTTTAAGGTTCCTGTGATTACCGATGTACATGAAATTGATCAGTGTGCACCTGTTGCAGAAGTTGCCGATGTTATTCAATTGCCAGCATTCCTTGCGCGCCAAACTGATTTGGTTGTCGCTATGGCAAAAACCGGCGCGGTGATTAATATCAAAAAGCCGCAATTTCTAAGTCCCGGACAAATGAAAAATATCGTCGAGAAATTTGGTGAATGCGGCAACGATAAAATTATTTTGTGCGACCGCGGCACTAATTTCGGTTACGACAATTTAGTGGTTGATATGCTCGGCTTCCGCACCATGCGTGAAGTCAGCGGCAACGCACCAGTTATTTTTGATGTGACTCATTCATTGCAGTTCCGCGAATCAAAAGACAGCGCGTCTGGCGGTCGTCGCCATCAGGTTGCCGAATTAGCGCGTGCGGGCATGGCAGTTGGTTTGGCTGGTTTGTTTCTGGAAGCACACCCGGATCCTGACAAGGCAAAATGCGATGGTCCAAGCGCATTGCCATTAGATAAACTGGAACCATTTTTGGCGCAAATAAAAGCCATCGATGATTTAGTAAAAGGTTTTCCACTGATTGATATTAGATAAAAGTCACTGGGTATCCAGCAGCTGGCGTTCCAGTGTCTTTAAAGTATTGTCCATTAATGACATCAAAAGTGATTAACGGTTTATAAAAGTCTCCGCTGGATTCCCCGTGGGAGCGACCTTCAAGGATGACAGTGTAATTACAACGACATTCGAAGAAGGTGTCATTGCAGTAAGACTTTGACAGCAGTAAAAAACGAATTTTTTATAACACGCGATTTAAACATTTGGAGTAGCACACATGACTAAGATTGTTGATATTAAAGCCTTTGAAATTTTGGATAGCCGCGGCAATCCAACCGTTATGGCAGAAGTGATTCTGGAAGACGGTTCTGTTGGTTCTGCAACTGCACCGTCTGGCGCATCAACAGGTTCACGCGAAGCATTGGAATTACGCGATGGCGATAAATCACGTTACTTGGGCAAAGGTGTGTTGAAAGCAGTTAACAACATCAACACCACCATCAAAAATTTAGTCGTAGGTTTCGATGCATTGGATCAACGCGCACTTGATAACGCCATGATCAAAGCTGATGGCACTGATTTCAAAACCGTGTTGGGCGCTAACGCGATCCTCGCCGTATCCTTGGCAAATGCGAAAGCTGCTGCTATTTCCAAAAAAGTTCCTTTATATTCACACATCGCTGATTTGAACGGCACTCCAGGCAAATACTCAATGCCAGTTCCAATGATGAATATCATCAACGGTGGTGAGCACGCTGATAACAACGTAGACATCCAGGAATTTATGGTGCAACCAGTAGGTGCAAAAACTTTCGCAGAAGCCTTGCGTATGGGCGCCGAGATTTTTCACACCTTGAAAAAAATCCTGCATGACAAAGGTTTAAGCACTTCAGTGGGTGACGAAGGTGGTTTTGCGCCAAACTTGCCATCTAACGAAGATGCGTTGAAAGTTATCGCTGAAGCGGTTGAGAAAGCGGGTTACAAATTAGGTGACAATGTAACCTTGGCATTGGATTGTGCATCCTCAGAGTTCTACAAAGATGGCAAATACGATTTGGCGGGTGAAGGTCGTGTGTTCACCACTAACGAATTTTCTGATTACCTGGCTGACCTTGCTAACAAATATCCAATCATTTCTATCGAAGATGGTAAAGATGAAAGCGATTGGGATGGTTGGGCAGATTTGACCAATAAAATCGGCAACAAAATCCAATTGGTTGGCGATGATTTGTTCGTAACCAACACCAAGATTTTGAAACAAGGTATCGAAAAGAAAATTGCTAACTCAATCCTGATCAAGTTCAACCAAATTGGTTCTTTGTCAGAGACTTTGGACGCAATCAAGATGGCGCAAGATGCTGGTTACACGGCAGTAATTTCTCACCGTTCAGGTGAAACTGAAGATACCACCATCGCTGACCTGGCTGTTGCAACTGCGGCTGGCCAAATCAAAACCGGTTCTTTGTGCCGCTCAGACCGCGTATCCAAATACAACCGTTTGTTGCGCATTGAAGCTGAGTTGGGTGCTGCTGCTCCTTACAAAGGTCGTGCAGAATTTAAATCTTAATTTTTTGTCACATCCTTTTCGTCATACTCGCCTGTGCGGGTATGACGATCAAAAAGATTTAACAGGGTTATTGAATAATAAAAAATTATGAAATGGCTTTTTGCAGTTTTGTTAATCTTGCTCTGTGCGCTTCAATATCGTCTTTGGCGAGGAGAGGGCAGTCTTGAGCACGCAACAAAATTAGAGCGTGATATCAAGCAGCAACAAGCTGAAAATGATCGTATGCGTGAGCGCAATCGTATCCTGGATGTAGAAGTACAGGATTTAAAATCCGGGGCTGATAGCGTAGAAGAACGCGCTCGCAATGACATAGGCATGATTAAAAAGGATGAAACCTTTTTTATGATTCCCGCCAAGAAAAAAACTGAAAAATAATGTCTGTAACACTTCCTCGTTATTGGTTTGTCATTCCTGCTGCGGGTGTAGGCGCGCGTATGAACGCAGGAAAACCCAAGCAATATTTAATGCTGGGTGACAAAACAATTCTCGAACATACGTTATCTCGTCTGTTAAATTTACCTGAATTGGCTGGCATTGTGGTCGCGATTAGTTCCGATGATGCTTATTGGAAATCGTTGGATGTTTTTAAACATCCTTTGGTTCATACAACAGTCGGTGGGGAAAATCGCGCCGATTCTGTATTAAATGGTTTAACTTATTTAGCCGACAAAGCTCAATCCCATGATTGGGTTTTAGTACATGACGCTGCGCGTCCCTGTGTGACATTGGAAAATATCCAACAACTTTGCAGCGACTTAGCTGAAAGCTATGTTGGTGGTATTTTGGCTGTGCCTGTTAGCGACACTTTAAAACACGTCGAAAATAAAACCGACATCCAAACGACTTTGGATCGCAGTACTTTATGGCAAGCCCAAACGCCACAAATGTTTCGCTATAGATTATTACAAGATTGTTTGGCAAATGCTTTGGCAAACAGACAAACAATTACCGATGAATCATCTGCAATTGAATTGGCGGGTTACACACCAAAAGTGATTGAAGGTCGCACTGATAATATAAAAGTTACTCGTCCCGATGATTTATTATTGGCCGATTTTATTCTGCAACAACAAGGTAAACAGCTATGAGAATTGGCCACGGTTATGATGTTCACGCGTTTGGCGATGGCGACAAAATTGTTATAGGTGGCGCGGTAATTCCACACACACATGGTTTAATTGCTCATTCAGATGGCGACGTTTTATTGCACGCATTATGCGATGCTCTGTTGGGAGCTGCGGCTCTTGGTGATATAGGAAAACATTTTCCTGATACGGATATGCAATACCGCAATGCCGACAGTCGTTCTTTGTTACGCATGGTCTACGCAAAAATAAAAGCCAAAGGCTGGAAACTTGAAAATGCTGATATGACAATCGTTGCGCAAAAACCGCGTATGGCAAATTATATTCCGCATATGGTTGAAAATATTTCTGTAGATTTACAATCTGAAAATAATCAAATCAATGTCAAGGCAACAACAACTGAAAAATTAGGTTTTACCGGTCGTGAAGAAGGTATCGCAGCTTACGCGGTTGTTTTGTTATCAAAAATTTAAATCATTGAAATCTAATGCTCCCAAAATTGAATGATATTTATTCAAACCTTTTGCTTGCTAATGATTAGGGCTAGGTGGGAATGGCACTTGCTTAAGCTCTCTCTCCCGCATGGAGAGGACTGGGATGAGGGAAAACAAGCCATTAGCCATTTAACTTTCGACATCATATTTTTATTTATCTTATTTGAACTCATTTTATGCAACCCGAATTCTCGTTAGATTTCCCATATGCTTATGGCCAGCCGGATGTAACCGCTGATTTTCGCGTTGAGCCAGAAGATTTCCAGGTAGATGAAAATTTAGGTTTCAAACCTTCAGATGAAGGGGAGCATGTTTATTTGCATCTATGGAAACGCGGTGAAAATACCGCATGGGTTGCGGAAAAAATTGCCGGGCATGCGCACGTAAAAGTTATGGATGTTGGCTATTGTGGCCGTAAAGATCGCCATGCAGTCACAACACAATGGTTCAGTGTTTATTTACCCAAAAAAGAATGTGAACCAGATTGGTCTCTATTGAATTCTGAATCCATAAAAATATTATCGGTGAGTCGCCATCAACATAAGTTGCGTCGTGGAGATCATCAAACCAATCGCTTTATTATTCGTTTGCGTAATTTGGTTATTGCAGATAAACCAGCCTTCGAACAAAAAATTGCAAAAGTATTAGAACAAGGTGTTCCAAATTATTACGGAGAACAGCGCTTTGGTCGCAATGGAAATAATCTGCATGAAGCGCAAGCGATGCTGGTTGAAGGCAAGCGCATCCGCGATAAACAAAAACGTAGTCTTTTTTTATCAGCAGCACGTTCGTTTTTATTTAATCAGGTTGTTGCTACACGTGTTGTGCAAAATAATTGGCAAACTCTTTTAGAGGGTGAACCGGCGTCTTACCCAACAGCACCTTTGTGGGGACGTGGTCGCTCAATCGCTAGTGGTCAGGCTTTGCAGGTCGAGGCAGATGCGCTGCAATCCTGGACAGCTTGGTGTAATGGTTTGGAACATGCCGGTTTATCGCAAGAGCGACGCGCGCTTATACTCAAACCTGAAAATATTTCGTGGCGTTGGATTGGGAATGATATAGAAGTTGGTTTTACGTTGGGAAGTGGAGAGTTCGCGACCACAATTTTACGTGAATTAGCCATTTTGCAATCTGCAATAAAAACAGAATCACATTCCGTGTGATATAGTTGGCGCTTTAACATTCCACGAAAATTTTAAAAAATCTTCAAAAAAACTGTCGCGAAAGGGGGGCTAATAATGAGTGACTTGATGTTGCAAGGTGTCGGCATGACCTCTGCCCGTACTCGCGACCGTTTAATCCAGCGTTTGGTTGACCAGGGCGTGACCAACATGCGTGTGCTGGATGTTATGCGTAATACACCTCGTCATATTTTCCTGGATGAAGCCCTCGCTCATCGCGCCTACGAAGATACTGCTTTACCTATCGGCCATGGCCAAACCCTTTCCCAACCTTACACGGTTGCACGTATGACCGAGATTTTACTTGGCGCTGCGGGCAAACTTGAAAAGGTATTGGAGGTGGGGACTGGTTCAGGCTACCAAACAACGGTATTAGCGCAATTGGTCCCGCAAGTTTATAGCGTTGAGCGTATTAAACCTTTGCAGGATAAGGCGCGTGATCGCCTGCGCCAGCTGGGTTTGCGCAATGTGAGCTTGCGCCACGCCGATGGAGGATTCGGTTGGCCTGAAATGGGGCCATACGATGGTATTTTGAGTACCGCCGCACCGCATGCCGTTCCGCAAGAGCTGCTCAAGCAACTCGCACCTTCCGGTGTTTTAGTAATACCCATTGGCGGCAGGGAGCAACAACTGCATCTCATCATGCGCGATGGCGATACGGAAAATTTTGTCACCCGTATTATTGAACCGGTTAAATTTGTCCCTCTGGTTTCCGGTACTTCCCGTTAAAAACTATCCTGTTTGGCTGCCTGAATGAGTGCTGCATTCAGCTTCTCAAAAATTCGTAATTCGCGTTTAACTTGTGCATAAATTTCTTAAAAATAGAAAAAGCACAGGATTTGTTGATAAATTAATCACTATTGGTGCACATTTATATAAAGATTTTAGATAATTTTAAAATAAATTTCATATATTTAGCACTAAAAGATATAAAAAAGATCAAAAATTAACCTTATTACTTGCGCTGTGCTATGAGCAAAAAACCATTAGAAAGTTCAGTTACTTCTTTAAGCATGTTCATAATACTGATCGCTTTTTTGGTGCTTTCATCTTGCTCGTCAAACCGCCCGGCCGCAGTAGATGAGCGCTCCCGACCTTACTCCTATAAAGGTAAAACCCATCGGGTTATCAAAGGGGAGACACTCTTTTCAATTTCCTGGCGTTACGGTCTGGATCTAAAAAAACTAGCTGAATTCAACGGTATTAAGCCTCCTTACACCATTTATCCTGATCAAAGAATTCGCCTTGATACACGCTCAACAAACAGAGGAGCAGGTGCTGGCGCATTGGCTTCGAATAATAACAAGAATACAACCTACGGTTCTTATAATCGTTCAGGAAATGGAACACCTAAATCAAATAATCCGTCTACTAGTAGTAATCAGCAGAGCCCGGTGAAGTGGCAATGGCCCGTTTCTGGCAAGTTAATTGCCCGGTTTCAGGGCGATTCAGGTTTGAATAAGGGTATTGATCTTAGCGGTAAATTGGGAGAGCCTGTGCTTGCAGCAGCTTCCGGAAAGGTTGTATATGCCGGTAGCGGGCTGAGCGGGTATGGCAAATTGCTCATCATAAAACATAATGAAACTTTCTTAAGTGCCTACGCACATAATGATGAAATATCAGTAAAAGAAGGCGATTTAGTTAAAGCTGGGCAAAGAATTGCCGATATGGGTTCAAGCGGTACTGATAGAGTTAAGCTTCACTTTGAGATTCGTAGCGAAGGTAGTCCAGTGGATCCACTGAAATATTTACCTAAGCAGCCATAGAGTTCACACATTCGATAAGTAAAGATAAGAGGGGTCTGTGAAGCGACTCGTTAACCTGATCCAGAATAAAAGAAGTAGGCTGAAGGGAATGGTATAGCTTAGGTAGGCTGACGCATAGTCGGCTAAATTTTACGATTTAAGGGGCTGAAAAATGACTTTGCAAACTAAAGAATCAAGCGTTTTTGATCGCGACGATGTGTTCATGGCGCAAGAAGTTGATTTTGATGAAAGTGATATGTTGCTGGCGGAAGAAGATGAAGTGCCCAAAGCAACACGCTCAGCAGGAATTAGTGAACGAATTGTAGATGACAAGTTTAACAAAACCCTCGATGCAACTCAGATTTACCTCAACGAAATCGGATTTTCCCCATTATTAAGTGCAGAAGAAGAAGTTTTCTTCGCTCGTAAGGCCCTCAAAGGTGATGAAGCAGCGCGTAAGCGCATGATTGAAAGTAACCTTCGTTTGGTTGTAAAAATTTCCCGTCGTTACGTTAACCGCGGTTTAGCGTTGCTCGATTTGATCGAGGAAGGCAACCTTGGTTTGATTCGCGCTGTTGAAAAATTTGACCCGGAGCGCGGCTTCCGTTTCTCAACTTATGCAACCTGGTGGATTCGTCAAACCATCGAACGCGCTATCATGAATCAAACGCGTACTATCCGTTTGCCAATTCATGTTGTTAAAGAGCTGAATATTTATTTGCGTGCTGCACGCGAACTGTCCCAAAAACTCGACCACGAACCATCTCCAGAAGAAATTGCGCATTTGTTGGAAAAGCCAGTTGCTGATGTTGAGCGCATGCTGAGCTTGAATGAACGTGTAACTTCAATTGATACTCCAATCGGCCCTTCATCTGATCGTACGATCGTAGACACGATTGCAGATACTCATGTGTCTGATCCTGCAGCAATTTTGCAAGACCGCGATTTAACCATGAGCCTGGATTCGTGGCTGGACGAATTGACTGAAAAACAACGTGAAGTTCTTTCGCGCCGTTTTGGTCTTCGCGGACATGAAGTGAGCACATTGGAAGAGGTTGGTCACGAAATTGGTTTGACGCGTGAGCGTGTTCGCCAGATTCAAGTAGAAGCCTTAAAACGTCTGCGTGACATTATGGAAAAACAAGGTTTGGATAGTGCAGCTTTGTTTAGTGCCTAATATAAGTTTGAGTAAAAAATAAAAAAGCAGCTTCGGCTGCTTTTTTATTTTTCAGTATTTAAAATTATGCTGGATGAAATCTCCAGGCAATAAAAAACCGCGACTTGCGCGGCTTTTTTGAGAATAATTCTTTTTAACAATTAACGCTCAAGATACTGCAACTTACCTTTAACGCCATCCCATTCGGCAGCATCAGCAGGGGATTCCTTAATCTCGGTAATGTTTGGCCAAATTTCTGCAAGTTCGGCATTTAATTGCAGGAAGCCAGCTTGGTCATCAGGTAACTCATCTTCAGAGAAAATAGCACCTACAGGGCACTCTGGCTCACACAAGGCACAATCAATACATTCGTCCGGGTGAATCACCAAAAAATTGGGGCCTTCGTAGAAACAATCTACCGGGCAGACTTCCACACAATCTGTGTGCTTACATTTAATGCAGTTTTCCCCAACAACAAAAGTCATAGTTGACTCCCCCACGACAAAAAATAAGTTACAACATTAAGAAGCGCGCATTCTAAACAGGCCAGCTCCTTTTGGGTAGCATTTTGCGCACTGAGATTACAAGAGTCTAGCTTGCGCGCTTTAATTAGCGTCCTTTCTTTAAAATATCTTTCAGGCGATAGAGTTGTTCCAATGCTTCGCGCGGTGAAAGATTATCCGGATTAATTTTTTTCAATGCTTCAATTGCAGCATTTGGCAGTGCGTCAAACAATCCTGATTGCAACGGCGAATCAATCTCATTTGATGCGATAACTTCTGTTTTGGTTACTTCAACTTTCGATGTAACTTGAGTGATCGCCAATGTTGAATGTTCAGGATGAACACCTTGTTCTAGCAATTGCAATTGCGCTTGCGCTTGTGCCAAAACTTCCGCAGGAATACCCGCCAGTTTTGCAACTTGTAATCCGTAGCTCTTGCTCGCCGGACCTTCCTGCACTTTATGCAGGAACACAATATTGTCGTTGTGTTCCGTCGCATTCAAGTGGACGTTAGCGATGCCGGGAATAGTTTCCGGCAAGCTGGTGATCTCAAAATAATGGGTCGCAAATAGTGTAAACGCGCTGACTTTTTCCGCGAGGTGCTTCGCGCAAGCCCAGGCGAGCGAAAGACCGTCAAACGTGCTGGTGCCACGCCCAATTTCATCCATCAATACCAGGCTGCGAGCTGTGGCGTTATGGAGGATATTTGCAGTCTCGGTCATTTCCACCATAAAGGTTGAGCGTCCACCTGCCAAATCGTCAGATGAACCTATACGGGTGAAGATTCGGTCTACGATGCCGATTTCAGCGCTTTGCGCAGGTACGAAGCTGCCTATGTGGGCGAGCAATACAATTAACGCCGCCTGGCGCATATAGGTCGATTTACCGCCCATATTTGGACCGGTCACAATCAACATATGGCGCTCGCGATGGAATACCAAATCATTAGGCACAAAAGGCGCGGTAGTAACTTGCTCTACGACAGGATGACGTCCACCCTGGATATTGATTCCTGCTTTTAGCGAAAGCGTTGGGCAGCAGAAACCCAATGCGTCTGCACGCTCGGCTAAAGTCGCAAGCACATCCAGCTCAGACACAGCGTTTGCTGAATTTTGTAACGGGATAAGCTGCTCATTCAAGATATCGAGCAGCTCATCATAAAGTGCTTTCTCACGGGCGAGGGCACGGCTCTTGGCCGACAAGGCCTTATCTTCAAACTCTTTCAGTTCGGGCGTGATGTAACGCTCGGCATTTTTCAGGGTTTGCCGACGAATATAATCGGCAGGCGCTTTTTCAGATTGCGCGCTGGTTAACTCAATAAAATAACCGTGTACGCGGTTGTAACCCACTTTAAGCGTAGGAATACCTGTGCGTTCGCGTTCGCGAATCTCCAAATCCAGTAGATATTGACCGGCATTGGTGCTGATATTGCGCAGCTCATCCAATTCCGCGTCATAGCCATCGGCAATGACGCCACCTTCGCGAATAACGACGGGTGGATTTTCAACAATAGCGCGTGACAGTAATTCAACCAAATCGGGAAATGTACTGATTTGAATTGCCAGCTCGCCTAATAATGGCGAGTTATGTTTTGCGAGTTCAGATTGCAGTTCGGGGTAGCAGGCAATCGACATCATCAAGCGGGACAGGTCGCGTGGACGGGATGAGCGTAAGGCCAGGCGGCCCAAAATACGCTCCATATCGCCAACCTGTTTGAGGATTCCGTTGGTAACCTCAAATGCGTAATTATGGCGCAGGCTGGTAATTGCATTTTGGCGTGCATTCAGCAAATCGATATCGCGCAATGGTCGATTCAACCAGCGACGCAAAAGCCGGCTACCCATACTGGTGGCTGCGCGGTTCAACACTGAAAATAATGTATGTTCGTCGCCACCATTCAGGTTGATATCCAACTCCAGGTTACGACGGGTTGCAGCATCCATAATCACCGCTTCATCGCGATTTTCGTGGGCAAGACTGCGAACATGAGGCAGGGCAGTGCGTTGGGTTTCGCGTGCATAGCTTAACAAGCAGCCAGCGGCGCAAAGTGCAGTTTTCAAATGTTCGCAGCCAAAGCCAGCTAAATCCTTGGTAGCAAATTGCTGGACTAATAAACGTTCCGCCGTTTCATAATCAAATTCCCAGGGACCGCGACGACGTAAACCTTTGCGATTTTCGATTAACGCCGGATGCGTCAGGTGATCGCTCAAGAGTAATTCAGCCGGACTCAAACGTTGTAATTCACCTAATGCAGCATCCAATCCTTCAACTTCCAGCACAAGGAAGCGGCCACTGGCCATATCCAGGGATGCGATGCCAAAAGTGTCGCCTGCCTGGTGCAGGGCTACGAGAAGATTATCGCGGCGCGAATCAAGGAGAGCTTCATCGCTAACCGTACCCGGAGTAACAATTCGCATAACCTTGCGTTCGACAGGACCTTTGGTCGTTGCCGGATCACCGATTTGCTCGCAAATAGCGACAGATACACCTTCTTTAACAAGCTTGGCCAAGTATCCATCAGCTGAGTGGAATGGGATTCCCGCCATGGGAATAGGCTCGCCATTGGATTTACCGCGCGCCGTCAGGGTGATATCCAGGATTTCCGACGCCTTTTTGGCATCATCAAAAAACAACTCGTAAAAGTCGCCCATGCGGTAAAACACCATCTCGTGCGGATGCTGCGCTTTGATGCGCAGATACTGCGTCATCATGGGGGTATGCATGGATTCCTGGCTAATTTGCAAGTCGTTGTTTTGCATAATTATTTTTTCTGTTCTCAATTGATCAATACGCAAGTATCACATATGCGTAAGTGTATTTGGCTGTTTGGTTATCAAGTGCGGCTTTTGGGAATAACGGGCACTTGTTAAAGGGGCGAGATTCTAGCAAACCCACAGGTACGCTCACAGTAAAACCTCACAAAAAGAAGAGTAGGTTTTGGATTTATTGTCGGGCAAGTTTTGAATATGTGAGTAGGAACTTCTCAGTGACGGACATGTATATTCTTTCTTATCACAGATAAATTTTTTTTATATAAATAAATCTAGCAAACATACAAAGCTGAACTATTATCAGCTTATGTATATCCACACCAGTGAGGCGACATCATGAACTTACAAACTCTAATAGATAATGCTCAAAAATTGCCCAATATTCCCAAGGTTGTTCAAGAACTTATAGAGAGTTTTGGCGATGAAAACGTGAGCAATGATGCTATCGCAAAAAAAATTAGTGCAGACCAGGTGCTCACTATAAAGGTGTTGCGCGCAGCAAACTCAGCACACTATGGTGGCAACCGAAAAGTGGGTTCAGTGAGTGATGCTGTTTTTTTATTAGGTTTTAACGCAGTAAGAACATTGGTGTTGGCTTCCGGTTTAACGGGTGCATTTAAAGCGCCTGAAGGTTTCGATTTAAGAAAATTCTGGCACGACAGTTTTGCCGTGGCAGCAACCTGTAAATGGATCGCACGTTATTCCCACGACGATGCAGAAACAGCATTTACGTGCGGAATGATTCACAACATTGGCGAATTATTAATTCATATTTTGTTGCCAAACGAATGTGCAGAAATGCAAAAAGTTGTCGATAAAGGTGCTCGCAATGTCGATATCGAAAAAAATTATTTAGGTTTTGATTTTTCAGAGGCTGGTGCGGAACTTGCGCATCGTTGGAAATTCCCCGATGCCATTGTGAAGGGTATCCGTTATCAACTGGATCCGCATGAAGCTGCCACTTTCCCGCGTTTGGCGGGCGTTATCAGCATTGCGCTCTACATTAATAAAATGAATGAAGCTGGTGCAGACAGCGCAGCAATTTTGGCTAACTTCCCAAATACATTGGCAACTGAATTAGGTATTAATTTGGTGAAAATGATGGAAAAAATTGAAGATACCAAAGAGCTGGCTACTGCGATTGATGAATTGCTTGATTAATTATTTCAACCGCATAAAAAAGCCCGCAAATTGCGTAATGCCAGTCAGTTAAGCTGACTGGCATTATTTTTAGACATCGTCATCCCGTAGGGATCCAGCGCCTTTAAAGATGAAAGCCACTGGATCCCTACGGGATGACGACTCCCTTCCTCGTGTGTTGTTATAGATAAATGAGGTATTTGGTTTTAACTGACTGGCATTACGTAAATTGTGGGCTTTTTATACAGCTTCATTTAACGCCTTTACAAAACATTGTTCAATATCATCAGGCGTGCTTTTTCGTTTTACGTCATCAAAAAAGAGTTGTGCTTGTGGATATTGTCGACTCAAATACATCAGCCATTGTTTAACGCGATTACCACAATTTCTTTCATCGTAGAGTGGTGTAGTTTTTTGGTAATAATCGAATAGCATCTGGCAGATTTCAGGCCAGGTGAGTGGTTGATAATCTTCATTGTTTAAATGCGCTTTTATCTGACGAGCCAAATCGGGACAAGATAATAATCCTCGGCCAAGCATTACATCCTCGCAGCGGGATTGCTCACGGCAGCGAATGTAATCTTCAACTGTCCAGATTTCGCCATTGGCAATCACAGGAATTTTTAATTTGGCTTTAATGTCTGCAATGTAATGCCAATAAGCGGGTGGTTTGTAACCATCTGCTTTGGAGCGAGCGTGGACGGTGAGCTCATCGGCACCCGCAGATTCCACCGCGCTTGCGTTCTCCATGTAAGTAGATCTGTCTTCAAAACCCAGGCGAATTTTTGCAGATACCGGAATGTCTTTGGGAACCGCATCGCGCACAGCTTTAATAATGTTGTAAACGCGATCCGGTGTGCGTAACAGGCAAGCACCGCCTTCGTGTGAGTTGACAGTTTTTGCCGGACAGCCGAAATTCAGGTCAATCGATTTTGCACCATACTTCACCAGTTCAAGCGCGTTGATGGCCATGGGCTCAGGTTTGCTGCCGAGAAGTTGGACTTTTACGGGCGTTCCATTGGGCGTTTTTGAATCTGTCTCAAGTTCTTGCGCGTATTTATAGAAGACTTTATAGGGTAACTTTTGGTCAGTAACGCGAATAAATTCGGTCACACAGCCGTCAAGCCCACCAATAGCGGTCAAAATGTCTCGGACATGATGTTCTACAACACCCTCCATTGGGGCTAACATGATTCTCATAGCTGTAAATGTCTATATTAAGGCGGCCAACCCGGGGCTGGCCAAATTTATCGAGGGCGGCATTCTAAGGAAAGTCATGTAGGTTTGCAGGTCTTTTTGGTTGATAAGTGGCCATAATCTGCGTAGATTGCGCCCCTTTTTATCGCTTTACGATTCCAGCGTCACTTTTTTGAGGATTTACCCATGACATCAACCCATTTTCATGAGCTGATTGCCGACCCACAACTGCGTAAAGCGATTGATGCGCACGGCTACGAGCAGCCGACACCGGTGCAGTTGCAGGCAATTCCGCAAGTGTTGGCGGGGAAAAATCTCCTGGTAAGCTCAAAAACGGGAAGCGGAAAAACCGCTGCATTCCTTTTACCTGCATTGCAAAGAATTTTGACAGTACCAACCACCAATCCCGAAAGTTCACGCATTCTTATATTGACGCCAACGCGGGAATTGGCTCGTCAAATCGTCAAAAATGCCCAACAGTTGTTGAAATTCACACACATTAAAGTCGGTATGGTTTGCGGTGGTGAGGAGTTCAAGTATCAAAAGGCCATGTTGCGCAAGAATCCGGAAATCGTTGTGGGTACGCCGGGTCGATTGGCGGAGCATGTAACGCACAAATCCACTGATTTTACCGGCCTGGATTTCCTCATTCTCGACGAGGCTGACCGTATGCTGGAAATGGGGCTGAGCGAAGATGTGATGGCAATTGCCAAAACCTGTAGCCCTGAACGCCAAACGCTTTTATTTTCTGCGACCCTGGAGCCACAAGGCATTCGCCATTTAATCAAACAAGTCGTCTTGGGTGATTCAGAGGAAATTGTTGTCAATGAAGTTGCCAACGCCATCCAACAGCAAATGATTTTGGCCGATGATATTAAACACAAAGAAAAATTGCTGGTTGCTTTGTTGGAAAAATCTGCCTTTGAAAAAGTCGTTATTTTTACCAACACCAAAGCGAAGGCGATCCAATTGGATAATGTATTGCGCTACAACAAATATAAAGTGAGCGCATTGCACGGTGATATTACGCAAGACCAGCGTCGCGTATCGCTGGATTTTTTCCGCCAGGGTAAAACACAGGTTTTGGTTGCGACTGACGTTGCTGCACGCGGTTTGGATATTCCAGGCGTGGATTTGGTTGTGAATTTTGATATGGCGCAATCGGGCGATGATTATTTGCATAGAATAGGCCGTACCGGTCGCGCTGATTCAGAGGGAAGGGCCATTTCATTTGTGTCGGCAAATGATTGGAATCTTACCAATGGTATTGAACGCTATTTGGATACCAAGTTTGAGGTTATTAGTATTCCAGGATTGGTAGGTCATTATAAAGGTCCGGAAAAAGTAAAATCGTCTGGCAAGGCGGCGGGTGCAAAAAAGAAAACGGACGTTAAAAAAAATCCAGTAGAAAAACCAAAAGTTAAAGTGCGAGCGAAAGATAAAAAGAATGTTGGCAAGCGGCGCGCACCCACTGCAAAACCGGAACCATCAGCTGATTTTGGCGATGGATTTTCAGCCTTTAAAAAGAAGCCGCAATAACGGCTTCTGTGCAAATCATCCTTATGTTTGTTATGTAACACAAGCGTAAAAAAATTATTGACCCAATTCTGCTTTAGGCCTAGTATCTAGTTGTGGGTGATAAAAAATCCACAAGATATGGTAAAAGCGCACCGTGGGTTTTTGATGACTGTCATCAATTGTTCACAGGGTTCTGTTACCTCTAGAGATTCTAAAATCTTGTTTAATCTTTGTTATAAGTGAGGTGATTTCGACAATAGGAAAGATGTGCTGTGTTCTGTCTACAAATGGGTAATGTTTTAAATAGCAAATGCGTTAGATAAGTGTAGGTAAGTAGTAACGCATTACATTAATAGAAATTAGAAAGCTAAAACCTTGTTGTTAACTTTGGACCTCTTGTTTTTTTAACTTTGATCCTAAGGGCGGTGACCATTTATGGCAAGAAGAAATCACGCTAGACGCAGTAATTCTTACGGTGGTAATTCTCACAGCAACTTCGCCGACGACGGCATCCAAAAAAGTTCGCGACACAAGTCTTCGCGAAAACAGCCGAGAATCGATGACAACATAGTTGATCTAAAATCCCGCTCGAAACAAGTCGAAACAGCTTACTCTCCGCCTCGCTCCGCCCAACCCCTCCGCGCTAAAAACCAAGCCCAGCAAGAATATATCACTGCGATTAACCATCACGCTTTAACCTTTGGTATTGGCCCAGCTGGTACTGGCAAAAGTTATTGCGCTGGTGCTTTGGCTGCTGAAGCGCTTGAATCTGGCCGTATTGAACGAATTATCCTTACTCGTCCAGCAGTAGAATCTGGTGAAAGCCTTGGCTTTTTGCCCGGTGATTTGGATGAGAAATTTTCAGTTTATATTGATGCGTTCCGCGATATTTTAAATGAGCGCCTCGGTGCAGGCACGGTTGATTATTGTTTGCGCCATGGTCGCATTGTCGCAGCACCTTTGGCGTATATGCGCGGTAAAACCTTTAATAGCAAAACCTTTGTTATTTTGGATGAAGCGCAAAATACCAGCCCTGCGCAAATGAAAATGTTTTTAACGCGTATTGGTGAAGATTGTAAGGTCGTTATTAACGGCGACATCGATCAAAGTGATATTCGCGGGCCCAATGGTTTGGCAGATGCGGTTGCACGCCTGGGTGATTTGCCAAATGTCTATGTGCATGAATTTGCACGCGAAGATATTGTTCGTAGCGGATTAGTGCGTGACATTATTGATCGATACGAAGTGCCTGATGCTGATTAAATTTAATAACAATTTCACCGTTGAATAAATATGAACAAATCAGGGTGCGCTAATTCGGGTGCATCCTTTTTTTATCTTGCCATACTGCAAAAAAATCCTGTAGATTTTATATTCGCATTTTTATTATCCACCTTGCTAAATTAAAGCAGGATCGGCATGCTGCGATTTTTTTAGAATAATTGTATGAAAGAACTGATTTGCCCTTTGTGTGCGCAGGCGTTGAGCGAAAATTCCCAAGGGCTTGCTTGTGCGAATCGTCATCAATTTGATCGCGCTAAAGAAGGTTATTTTAATTTATTGCCGGTACACCATAAAAATTCGCGTGAGCCCGGCGATGCAAAACAACAATTAATGGCTCGTCGTGCGTTTTTGACGGAGGGTTATTTTTCTCCGTTGCTTGATGAGTTAAAAAAAATAATAAATGAAAATGTTTCCACGCTTCTCGATATAGGTTGTGGAGAAGGTTATTTCACACGAGGATTGAGTGAGCATTGTGCACATGCGGATGTCTACGGTCTTGATATTTCAAAAGCCGGGATTCGCTTGGCTGCTAAAAATAGCTCGCCCAAAATAACCTATGTAGTTGCCTCCAGCCATTCGTTGCCTGTTGCAGATATGAGCATGGATGTTGTGACTCGAATTTATGCACCTAGTAAAGATGATGAGTTATTTCGTGTAATAAAACCTGCCGGAAAATTGATTATAGTAACGCCCGGCGAGCAGCATCTTATTGGGTTGCGCCGAGCTATATATACAACAATAAAGCCCCATCCAAAACCTCGTGTACCCGAAGGTTTTAAGGAAAGGGGACAAAGGAGCATCAGTTTTCCATTAAATATCCCTGCCGGGGATTTAACCCATGCCATTCTGGAAATGACGCCTTTCGCCTGGAAGTTAACTCCAGCGTTAATTGAGCGATTGATTAGCCGTGAACTTGTTGATGTGGCTGATTTTCAAATCAGCGTCTATGAAAAGCCGAATTGAGGCTTTTGGTAGGTAAAAACTGGTTTTTACGGACATCACAACTATTATTTTGATGTTGATTGTGTGGATTGCGTCACAGAAATTGGTTTCGCGTTGTGGGTGATGAATTGCTGGGTTATGATGCTTAAAAAGGCTTGTATGCAATTTTAGCTGACATAGTTAAAAGATATTTTATAAAAAGTTATATAAAATGGGTTTTTCGTTGGACCCGACTTGCAGAATATGGATGTGCAATACTCTTTTCAGCCGATAAAAGGTTCAAATAATGAAAATTGGTTTAGCTTTTAGTCCTTGCTCGCTATTTTTCCGTTTTTTAGTTAGTTGTTTTATTTTTTTCAGCCTTTCGTCCCAGGCCGAACCTGCATCCAATGTGCACGATGCAGCGACTCAGGCCATAGAATCAAATCCGGATCTCCAAGCCAGTTGGCATGCATTTAAAGCGGCGAGTTACCAGGTTGGCGAAGCTCGTTCCGATTATTTTCCTTCAGTAGATTTAACGGCGAGTACCGGTAAGGATTCGCGCGATTTTGATGGCCGTGACCGTTATTCAACCGGGCAGGGCGAAGTTTCATTAACCCAAAGTTTGTTTGATGGCTTTAAGACTACCGGTCAGGTTGAGCATTTGGAAGGCGCGCGCCTGGTACGTTATTACGAGCTTTTGGATAGTGTTGAAAATACGGCATTTGAGGCGGTACGCGCCTATGAAGATGTTAGTCGTGAGCGCCAATTGCTAAGTTCCGCGCGTGATAACTATGCAAAGCATCAGGAAGTTTTTGGTCAAATTGAAGAGCGTGTTACTTCAGGCGTTGGTCGCAAGGTGGATTTGGAGCAAGTGGCTGGTCGTTTGGCCTTGGCTGAAACCAATCTGTTGACCGAAGCCTCTAATTTGCACGACGTAACTGCGCGTTACCTGCGTGTTGTCGGCCAACTGCCTGCCTCCGATTTAACAGCGACAAGCTTGTCGCAAACTAATCTTCCTCCGAATATCCGTGAAGCGTTGCAATTGGCTTATCAAGGCAATCCCGGTTTTCATGCCGCCATAAAAAATATTGCCGCTGCGCAAGCTAATGTAAAAGTTGAGCGTTCAGGTTATTACCCTAAAGCTGAATTGCGTGCGCGCCAGGTTTTGAGTCGAAACAGTAATGGTTTTGATGAGCGTGTTGATGCTACGCGTTATGGTGACGAAAGCGCGATTGAATTGGCGTTGACTTACAACTTGTTCTCCGGCGGTGCAACGCGTTCTGCGGTGCGCAGGGCGCTGGAAGAAGTAAACCAGGCAAAAGATCTACGCGATAAAGCTTGCGTTGATTTACGCCAAACGACACAAATCGCATATAACGATTCCATGCGCATCAGGGAACAATTGAAATCTTTAGATCAACATCGCCGTTCCAGTGACAAGGTTCGTATCGCTTACGGTGAGCAATTTAAAATTGGCCAGCGTTCATTGCTGGATTTGCTGGATGCTGAAAACGAATATTTCCAGGCAAATCGTGCTTATAGCAATGCGCAGGCAGATTTAAATATTGCGCATGCAAAAACACTGATGGCGATGGGCGTTTTATTACCGGCGTTGAATATTACACGTGAAACCCTGGTGCAAGTTAAAGATGCGAAGGTAAAAGACAGCATTAAAATTGACGGTAATAATGCATGTCCATTGGATGTTGCCGAGGGCTATACGCGTAAAGACCTGATTTCAGAAATGATTCGTTTGAGTGGGGATGCGTTGTTTGATGTAGGTAGTTCAGTATTAACGGCAAATGCTACGCAAAAATTGGATGCACTTATCCAGCAAGTTAAAAATACTCCCAAGGTTATGCAAATAAAAATTGAAGGCCATACTGATAATTCTGGCTCCGATATGATCAACACGCCGCTATCTAAAGCTCGGGCGGAAAGTGTGAAAAACTATTTTATTTTGAATGGCCTTGATCAAATTATGTATCAAACAGAAGGTTACGGCGCCAATCGTCCGGTGGGTGATAACGCCACCGAAGCAGGGCGCTCTGCAAATCGTCGTGTTGAGATTACGGTATCGCGCCAGGGTTAATGCAATAGGATTTAAAAAGCACAGTGTTTAATGGGCACTGTGCTTTTTTTATAACTGAAACAAATAGTTATCTCCGTTTTAAAATTGCGAAACTGTCATGCGCCTACTATATTTAGCGCACGCTTATAACTTTTATCGACCTTTAATTTGCCTTCAACCCGATGTTGGAATAATTTCAGTTTCAAATTTGAATTGTCTGTTGTTTGGGTTAAAACTCACGGGAGCCTTGCATGGTAACGCAACAAACTGGCGCATTTGAAAAAGGTGGGCCCTTGTTGGAATGCTTGCTGATTATTACTCGTGCACACGGCATTTTGGCAACGGCCGAAACATTGCTGGCAGGTCTGCCATTACAACATAATCAACTTACACCATCTTCTTTTGCCCGCTCTGCAAAGCGTGCGGGCCTCACCAGTTCAATCGTTGCGCGCGATCTTTTGCAACTTAATGATGCGTTATTTCCTGTCATTCTTTTGCTGAAAAATAATTCCGCTTGTGTCTTGCTTGAGTTAAATAAAGATACCCAAAGTGCACGTGTTGTTTTTCCTGAGTTGGGAAATACCACAACGGTTATTGCAATTGCAGAGCTGTTGGAAATGTATGGCGGGCGAGTGATTTATGCTCGGCCTGAGCAGCATTTTGATGCACGCACAACCAGCATTGCAAAAGTGCAGCGCGGTCATTGGTTTTGGAGTGTGATCAGTGAACATCGTGAACTTTATCGCGATGTTTTATTAACGGCGCTCATCATTAATATTTTTGCATTGGCGTCGCCTTTATTTGTTATGAACGTGTATGACCGCGTTGTACCTAACCATGCGACTGACACCTTGTGGGTGCTTGCGCTTGGTATTGTGTTGATGATCAGCGCTGATTTTGGTTTGCGGATGATGCGCGCATGGTTTGTGGATTTGGCGGCGAGCCGAACGGATATAACGCTGTCAGCGACCATCATGGAGCGCGTGTTGGGAATGAAATTATCCGAGCGCCCGGTCTCAGTTGGCTCCTTCGCATCCAGTTTGCAATCGTTCGAATCCATTCGCAGTTTTATCAGTTCTGCAACTGTGCTGACCTTTGTGGATTTGCCTTTCGTTTTATTATTCACCATCGTCATTGCCATTATTTCCTGGCCACTGATTTTGCCTATTTTATTGGGTATTGCTGCGTCGGTAATGTATGCCGCCGCCGTGCAACATAAAATGCACAGCTTGTCTGAAAACTCCATGCAAGCTTCCGCACAGCGCAATGCAATTCTTGTGGAAAGTTTGCAAGGTCTTGAAACTTTGAAAACCACGGGCGCAGAAGGTCGTATGCAGGGAATTTGGGAGCAGACAACACTTTTGCTGTCACGTACATCCGTAAAAATGCGCATGCTTTCCGGTTCGGTAAGTGCAGGTACCGCATGGATTCAGCAAGTCGTTTCGGTAGTGATTATTATTGTGGGCGTTTATCTCATCATCAATGGTGATCTTACCCAGGGTGGATTAATTGCAAGTTATATGTTGTCTGCCCGTGTGATGGGGCCGATCAGCCAAACTGCTTCATTGTTAATGCAATATCACCACGCGGCAACAGCCTTAACTAATCTCGAACAAATTATGAATAAACCTGTGGATCGTCCCGCAGGTGCCAATTGGATTAGTCGTGCGCGTTTACAAGGCGGCATTGAATTCAAGCAAATAGGTTTTAAATATCCCAATGATGAGCGTGAAGTCCTGCGCAATATTTCATTCAAAATCAATCCTGGCGAACGTGTTGCAATTTTGGGTCGCAATGGTTCTGGTAAAACAACGCTGGAAAAAATGATTGCCGGTTTATATGAGCCAACGGAAGGCACTGTATTGGTGGATGGAATTGATATTCGCCAATTGGACCCTGCAGAGTTGCGTCGCAATATTGGTTTTGTATCGCAAGATGTCAATTTATTTTACGGAACCTTGCGCGACAATATTGCAATGGGTGCAGGACACGTTAGTGATGAAGCTTTGTTGGAGGTTGTTCGTTTAAGTGGGTTAACAGAATTTGTTAACCAGCATCCTGCTGGTCTGGCTATGCCGGTGGGGGAGCACGGGCAATTATTGTCGGGCGGGCAGCGCCAAAGTGTCACTATCGCTCGTGCCTTGTTAAATGACCCTGCGATTTTATTGTTTGATGAACCAACAGGCTCCATGGATCATTCCAGCGAAGAAGAATTTAAACGCAATATTGCCGATTATTCCCGGGGGAAAACCTTATTGGTTATTACGCATCGTACATCGCTGCTGGAGTTGGTGAATCGTATTATTGTGATTGATGCTGGAAAAATTGTTGCTGATGGTGCGAAAGAACAAGTTGTTGAAGCTTTGCGTCAAGGTCGTATCGGGAGGGCTTCATAATGGTTGATAAAGCCCCTGATAAAACAGAACTTTATTTTAAGAAAGTAGGCCAGTGGCTGGATAAAATTGGCCTGCCAGCAAGCACCTATATCGATAAAATTTACCAGCGCTGGCTGGCTCCGATTAATGAGCAATCCCACGACTGGTTGAGTGATGCAGATTGGGCCCGTGTGCAACAGGAACCGTTGCGTGCGCGCTTGCTATTAAATTCTATTGCAATTGTTTTTTTAATTTTATTGTTGTGGGCTGCAGTTGCAAAAGTGGATGAAGTGGCGCGCGGCGAAGGTAAGGTTATCCCGTCTCAGCAATTACAAATTATCCAATCGTTTGACGGTGGCGTAGTTAAAGAAATTTTGGTGCACGAGGGCGATATTGTTAACAAAGGCGATTTGTTGGTGCGCATTGATCCAACGCGTTTTGTATCCAGCTTTCGCGAAAATAATGCATCACTGGTTTCACTTGAGGCGCGCGCTGCGCGTTTACGGGCGCTTACCAGTAACACTCCGTTTGAGATGTCGGCAGAAATTATTAAGTCATCGCCCGATATTGCTGATCATGAAAAAAACCAATATGAAGCTAATCGTCGTGAATTGGATGAGCAACTCAGTATTTCGCGTAGCCAGTTGGAGCAACGTCAACGCGAGTTGCAAGAAGTTCGGGCAAAATTATCACAAGTAACTCGCGCTTTGGATTTGGCGAACCAGGAATTAGCCGTAACGACACCATTGTTAAAAAGTGGAGCCGTTTCTGAAGTTGAAATTTTAAAATTGCAAGGTGAAGTTTCCAATGCGCAAGGTGCGCGTCAACAAGCGCTTGCGCAAGAACAGCGGTTGTTGGCGGCGGTTGAAGAAGCTGAAGGCAAGGTGCGCGAAGTTGAATTGAATGAAGTGAATAAATGGCGCGCTGAATTATCAGAGACCCTGGCGAAACTTTCCAGCTTAAGTGAAACAGGTACTGGGCTTGCGGATAAAATAAAATACTCAGAAATTCGTGCGCCCGTTCATGGCACCGTACAAAAACTTTATACCAATACGCTCGGTGGTGTTGTGCAACCCGGTCATGAAGTGATTGAAATTATTCCCCTGGACGACCAGCTATTAATTGAAGCCAAGGTTTCACCAAAAGATATTGCATTTTTGCATCCCGGTGAAACGGCAATTGTGAAATTCACTGCTTATGATTTTGCTATTTATGGCGGGCTTACCGGCAAGCTGGAACACATTAGTGCGGATACGATGAAAGATGATAAAGACAATGTGTTTTATCTGGTACGCGTGCGAACGGAACGTTCCGGTTTTGATGCATCTCTCCCGATTATTCCGGGCATGACGGCGCAGGTGGATATCTTGACCGGCAAGAAAACTGTTCTATCTTATTTACTCAAGCCTGTGTTACGGGCGAAACAGAATGCTTTAACTGAGCGATAATGCAATCATTATTTCTTTCTCCATCCCATATTGAATCCCCGCGCTGGCAGCAGGCATTTCCTTCGGCGCTTGTGATTGACGACGAGCGGAAATGCCCCGCAGATTTGCGCGGTTTGCTTGTTTGGGTTGTGTTGGGCGATGTTTTTACGCTTGCGCATATTGCCAAATGGGTTGCTGCGGGTGCTCGCGTGATTGGCCTTACGCGAATGGAAGATCCACAGCAGGCCAAGCAAGTATTGGAAGCGGGTGCGAGTGGATATTTGCACTATCTGGCGGTAGTTCCGGTGTTGCAGCAAGTGAGCCAGGTGGTTGAAGTCGGCGGCTTGTGGCTGGGTGTGGATTTGATGCGGCAATTGGTTTTTGCCACGGCGAATATTGTCCAGCCTGCCGCTGAAAAAGTGCGGCTGGATTTATTGAGTTCGCGTGAACAGGATGTTGCCAAAGCTGTCGCGGCAGGCAAGTCCAATAAAGAGGTCGCAAAGGAACTCGACATTACCGAGCGAACTGTTAAAGCTCACTTGAGCGCTGTGTTTGAAAAACTTAATGTCCGCGATCGTTTGCATTTGGTGTTGGTGCTTTCTGGTCGACAATAATTTCATTTTCCTGTTTTCCTGTTTTCCTGTTTTCCTGTTTTCCTGTTTTCCTGTTTTCCTGTTTTCCTGTTTTCCTGTTTTCCTGTTTTTTTATTGCTCTCGTTTTTTTGCGTTCTCCTTTTCTTATTCTTTTTCTACATTTTTTTCCTGCGAACGCGTTTTTATTCCTCTATTGTCCTTTAGTCCAATAGCGCTTCAGGCGCCATCCGCTAGACTTCAGGAAAATCGCCCATTCTCTTTTCATTTTGTATCACCATTGGAGTTCTGTTATGGCTAATACTGTTGCCACCGTTGCCTCTCTTGAAGGTCAAGCCTGGGCTAAAAGCCCCGATGGTAAGTTACGTCCACTGAAGGTGGGTGATACGGTGAATGCCGATGACGTGGTGATTACCGCACAAGGCGCCCACATTGAGCTGGATTTTGGCGATGGGCACCCGGTCGCGATTGCCGGTGGTCAGGAAGTCTTGATGGGGCACGATTTGTGGACAGAGCTGGCGTCTGACCAAAAAGATGCTGCGGTCGATAATGCTTCTGTACAGGAAGCACTGACCGTGTTGAACAACGGCGGTGACTTAACCACAACGCTGGAAGAAACTGCAGCGGGTTTGAGTGGCGGCAGTCCAAATGAAGGCCACAGTTTTGTTGAGCTTACGCGTGTTGTGGAAGAAACCGATCCAAACGCATTTAATTTTGCAATTGCCAGTGGTGATGCTGGTGGTGCGCAGACTACACAGGTTTCATCGGCACCGGTTAATAATGCGCCCTTGGTCGACAACCAGAGCTTTACCGGAAATGAAGATACTCTTATCTCTGGCCGTGTAGTAGCTACTGATATCGAAAATGACACGCTGACATACAACCTTGTGAGCCAGCCTAATAATGGTGTCATTACGCTCGATCCTGACACTGGCGATTTCGTTTACACCCCCAATGCAAACTACAACGGTCCCGATAGTTTTGTGGTCACCGTGACTGATGGTCACGGGAATACCACTACCTCTACGATTAGTTTAACCGTCAATTCGGTTAACGATGCACCTGTCACCAATGACCAAAACCTGACAACACCTGAAGACACTCCCGTATCGGGCCAAGTGGTGGCGACAGATGTTGAAGGCGATACACTCACCTACACCGTTTCCACTACGGCAGCCCACGGTACCGTCACACTTGATGCGGCAACGGGTGGATTTGTTTATACACCTGGAGCTAACTACAACGGTTCAGATAGTTTTGTGGTCACCGTGAGCGATGGTAATGGTGGTACAACGACCAGCACCATCACTATCGGCGTAACTCCGGTAAATGATGCACCAGTCAGCAACGACCAAAACCTTACCACACCGGAAGATACCCCGATTTCCGGCACAGTCGTCGCGACTGATGTTGATGGCGATAGTTTGGCTTATTCGGTTACTACATCTGCAACGCACGGCACAGTAACCCTCGATGCGGCGACGGGTGCGTTTGTCTATATCCCGGGCGCGAACTACAACGGTGCGGATAGTTTTGTCGTTACTATTGCTGACGGGCAGGGCGGCGTTACTACCAGTACGATTAATATTGGTGTTACACCGGTTAACGATGCACCTGATACAGGCGATCAAAACCTGACAACACCGGAAGACACTGCAATTTCCGGCCAGGTAGTTGCCAGCGATATTGAGGGCGATACCCTCAGTTATTCGATTACCACCACAGCTGCGCACGGTAGCGTAACGCTTGATCCTGTTACTGGTGGATTTGTCTACACGCCAGCGGCCAATTACAACGGTCCTGATCAATTTGTGGTTAGCGTATCGGATGGCAATGGCGGAGTGAGCACTAGTACCATTAATATTGGTGTGACTCCCGTTAATGATGCACCGGTTTCTGCAGATCAAAATCTTTCAACGCCGGAGGACACACCAATTTCCGGACAAGTCACAGCAACAGATGCTGATGGCGATGTTTTAAGTTATTCCGTTTCTTCCAATGCCGCGCATGGGGCTGTTGCGCTCAATATCACTACCGGTACATTTACTTATACTCCAAGCCTGAATTACAACGGCAGTGATTCATTTGTTGTCACCGTGAGTGATGGTAAGGGCGGCGTAACTACCAGCACTATCAATATCGGTGTCACACCAGTCAACGATGCTCCGGTTGCTGGCAACCAAAGTTTGTCCACCCCGCAAGACACACCAATTTCCGGTGCAGTAAGCGCGACCGATCCTGACGGCGATACCTTGACGTACAGCGTTTCAGGCTCGTCAGCCCATGGTACTGTGGTGCTTAACGCGTCAACCGGTGGTTTTACCTATACACCTAATGCTGGTTACAACGGCAGCGATAGTTTCGTGGTTACGGTCAATGATGGCCATGGTGGAACAACGACCAGCACCATCAATATTGGCGTCCAACCATTGGCAGCAAATCATGTTCCAGTGGCTAACAATGATTCGGCTACTACCTCGCAAGATACCGCAGTAACCATTGCGGTTCGCGCCAATGATACCGATGCAGATGGCGACGCGCTCACTGTTACAGGCGTATCCCAGGGTGCTAATGGTTCGGTCGTTATCGATGCAATAACCGGTAATCCTATATACACGCCAAACGCCGGTTTTAGTGGCAACGACAGCTTTACTTACACCATCAGTGATGGCCACGGTGGTACTGCAAGCGCTTCCGTAAATGTCACTATAAATGCTGTAGTTCCAGGCAATAATGCACCGGTATCGGTGGCTGATAACTATTTGGTGGCAGAGGGCGGAACTCTTACGGTATCTGCGGGAACCGGCTTGCTGGCCAACGATTCAGATGCAGATGGTGACGCGCTGACGGCCGTGTTGGTGGCGGGCCCTGCGCACGGCACCTTGACTCTTAATACTGATGGAACCTTCACCTACATTCACGATGGTAGTGAAACCACAACGGATAGCTTCACCTACAAGGCAAATGATGGCACTGTTGATGGCAATGTCGTAACCGTTAATATCGGCGTGACACCGGTAAATGATGCTCCGATTTCGGTGGCTGATAGCGTTGTTGTGAATGAAGGCGGTACTGCAACCGTGTTGGTTGGCGGTGCAACCAGTGTATTGGCAAACGATACCGATGCTGAAAACAGCCCCTTAACAGCTATCCTGGTGACTGGCCCAGCGCATGGAACTTTGACACTGAATGCCAACGGCACTTTCAGCTATGTCCATGATGGAAGTGAAACCACATCAGATAGCTTCACCTACCGCGCTAACGATGGTACGGACAACGGCAATGTAGTCACCGTAAGCATCACGGTAAATCCTGTAAATGATAATCCGGTTGCCAACGCTGATTCAGTGAGTACCAATGAAAATACTGCGGTAATTGTTGCTGTTCTCACCAACGACACTGACGCCGAAGGCGATCCATTAACAGTAACCGGCGTAACCCAGGGCGCGAACGGCTCTGTGGTTATTGACGGTGTAACAGGTAATCCAATCTACACTCCAAATGCCGGTTATGTCGGCAACGACAGTTTCACTTACACCATCAGCGATGGCCACGGTGGCACCGCCACAGCAACGGTTGCAATTACTGTAAATGCTGTACCTCCAGGCAACCAAGCTCCCGTTTCTGTCGCTGATAACTATTTAGTGGCAGAGGGTGGAACACTTACTGTATCCCTGGGCAACGGCTTGCTGTCTAACGATTCAGATGCAGATGGCGACGCATTGACTGCAATCCTGGTAACGGGTCCGGCACATGGCACCCTGACCGTAAATGCTGATGGAACCTTCACTTACATTCATGATGGCAGTGAAACTACAGCGGATAGTTTTACCTACAAGGCAAATGACGGCACTGTTGATGGCAATGTGGTAACCGTTAATATCGGCGTGACACCGGTTAACGATGCGCCGGTCGCTAATCCGGACACTATTATTGTCGCAGAAGGTGGTACTACAACCATTCTGGTTGGTGGTGCTACCAGCGTTCTGGTAAATGATACGGATGCTGAGAACAGCCCCTTGACCGCCATCCTGGTGACCGGTCCAGCCCACGGCACCTTGACGTTCAATGCCAATGGCACCTTTAGTTATACCCACGACGGCAGCGAAACCACTACCGATAGTTTCACTTACAAAGTCAATGATGGCACTGTCGACGGCAATACCGTTACCGTCAACATCGGTGTAACTCCGGTAAATGATGCTCCTGTCGCCGTTGCTGACAATATCAGCGTATTGGAAGGCGGTACCGTAAGCGTATTGGTTGGCGGGGCTACCAGTGTCCTCGCGAATGATTCGGATGCCGAGAATGATCCGCTGACGGCCATTTTGGTTACCGGCCCAGCGCACGGCATCCTTACGCTGAATGCCAATGGAACATTCAGTTACACACACGACGGCAGTGCAACAACGACCGACAGTTTCAGCTACAAAGTTAATGATGGCACTGTTGATGGCAATACGGTCACCGTGAATATCGGTGTAACGCCAGTGAACCATGCTCCGGTTGCTGTAGTTGATAGTATTTCTGTCAATGAAGGCGGCACAGCGACTGTCCTGGTTGGCGGCGCGACCAGCGTACTTGCCAATGATACGGATGCAGACAACGATGTCCTGACTGCAATTCTGGTATCCGCTCCTGTGCACGGCACCTTAACGTTGAATGCTAACGGCACTTTCAGCTACGTTCACGATGGTAGCGAAACTACCTCCGATAGTTTTACCTACAAAGTTAACGACGGCACGGTCGACGGCAACACGGTTACCGTTAATATTGGCGTGACTCCTGTAAACGACGCGCCTGTCGCCAATCCTGACAGCATTGTTGTAGCTGAAGGTGGAACAGTGACAGTTCTCGTTGGCGGCGCTACCAGCGTTCTGGCAAATGATACGGATGCTGAAAACAGCCCCTTGACCGCCATCCTGGTGACTGGTCCAGCGCATGGTACTTTGACTCTGAATGCCAACGGCACCTTCAGTTATACCCACGACGGCAGCGAAACTACCACTGATAGTTTCACCTACAAAGTCAACGACGGTACGGTCGACGGCAACACGGTCACTGTCAATATTGGCGTAACGCCAGTCGATGATCCAAGTATCCTCACTCCAGATACCAATACAGTTGCAGAAGATACGGTCGCCACAGGCAATGTATTAACCAACGATAGCGACGCAGATGATGTATTAAGCGTTGCGAGCTTTACGGTTTCGGGAGTTCCAGGCACGTTTACTGCCGGTCAAAATGTTGTTATCAGCGGTGTTGGAAGCTTTACCCTGGCTGGCAATGGCGATTACACCTTCACACCAGACGCCAACTGGAACGGGGCAGTACCACAAGTTACCTATACCACCAATACCGGTTCCAGCAGTACATTGGATATCACCCTGACGGCGGTAGATGATCCGTCAATATTGGTGGCGGATACCAACACGATTAACGAAGATACTACGGCTACCGGTAACGTCCTGCTCAATGATTCTGATGTGGATTCCGTACTGCAAGTAGCCAGCTTCAGCATCAATGGCAGCAGTTACGCGGCTGGGACTACGGCAAATATTGTCGGCGTAGGCACGCTGGAAATCCTGGCAAATGGTGATTACACCTTTGTCCCTGTAGCAAATTATAACGGCGCGGTTCCTACCATCACTTACACCACCAATACCGGTGTCAGTACCACACTGGATATCACGGTAAATCCTGTAAACGATGCTCCGGTCGCCAATAATGACAGCTTCACCATCAATGAAGATCAACCCCTCACTATCCATTTAAGTGATCTGCTGGCCAATGATACTGATGTTGATGGCGATGCTCTGACTGTAACAGCCTTAAATCACGCCCAACATGGAACCCTTAATATTGTTGCTGGCAACCTGGTATTTACACCGGACGCCAATTACAACGGCCCGGCATCTTTTGAATACACAATTGATGACGGCCATGGCGGTACTGCAACCGCGACAGTGAATATCAACGTCCTTCCCGTTGATGACCCAAGTGTGCTGGTTGCGGATACCCAGGCTATCAATGAAGATACGACGGCAACGGGTAATGTGCTGGTCAATGATAGTGATGTGGACGATGTCCTCACCCTTGCCAGTTTTACGGTGAATGGCACCAGCTACGCGGCAGGCACTACAGCGAACATTGCAGGTGTGGGTACTTTGCAAATGTTGTCAAATGGCGACTACACCTTTACGCCTGTGGCGAATTACAACGGAAATGTCCCAACAATCACCTACACGACGAATACCGGTTCAAGCACTACGCTCGATATTACTGTGAATCCTGTAAACGATGCTCCGGTTGCGAATGATGATAATTTCTCTACCCATCAAAACCAGGCATTAACGATTCATTTGGCAGATTTAATTGCGAATGATACTGACATAGACGGCGATACCCTAACCATAACAGCCTTGAATAGTGCCCAACACGGAACCCTCAGCATTGTTGGCGGTAACCTGGTATTTACTCCCGATGCTGGTTATAGCGGTCCAGCCTCCTTCAAATACACAGTCGATGATGGTCATGGTGCAACCGCGACAGCGATAGCGCATATCACCGTTTTGCCACCTGCCGGTAACCTCAACCTCTCGGCGACCTCAACGCTTACTGAAGCGGGCGGGGATATTGTTTATACCGCAACCTTAACGAATGCCCAGTCCTCCACTATGACGGTGACTTTGGCAAACGGAGAAGTTATCACTATCAACGCCGGTCAATTAACGGGTACGGCAATCACGCATGTTGCATCTGATGAGGATGTGTATGTTGATCCAGATAGTGTCACCAATTCGATAAGCTCAGCTACCGGTGGCGACTTCGGTTTGGTGGTGGATTATTCGACAGTCACTACAACCATTACCGATACCATTGATACCACTACCGTCACATTAACGGCGGCGGCGAACCTAAGCGAAGGTGGTTCAATTGTTTATACCGCAACGGTTGACAATAAGGTCACGGGGTCACCATTAGTGGTTCACTTATCCAATGGCACTGATATTACTATTCCTGTGGGAGCTACCAGCGCAAATAGCGCAGCAGTCGCTGTGCGTGCGGATGATGCTTATGTCCAGGGAAATCAAACAGTTACCGTTGGAATTTCAGGCACTTCCGGAGGTAACTACGAGGCCCTTGATACGTCCAGTACGGCCACTACTATTGTGTCGGACAACGGCACCGCGACCAATGTGACATTGACGGCGGCAGCCAATGTGAACGAGGGCGGTTCAATCGTTTACACCGCGACAGTTGGTAGTGCTGTAACCGGAGCGCCATTGGTCATCCATTTATCCAATGGTGCTGATATCACTATTCCCGTTGGTGCGACTAGTGCCACCAGTGTTGCAGTAGCCGTACGTGCTGACGATGCCTACAGCCAGGGCAATCAAAGCGTAACAGTGGGTATTACCGGCACTTCGGGCGGTAACTATGAAGCGCTCAACACATCAAGCACTGTCACAACAGTCGTTTCCGATAATGGTACAGCGACCAGTATTACCTTGACGGCAGCGGCCAACGTAAATGAAGGTGGATCAATCGTTTATACCGCTACCCTTGGCAACGCCGTGACAGGCACTCCGTTGGTTATCCATTTATCCAACGGTGCCGACATTACCATTCCTGTGGGCGCAACCAGTGCAGCCAGCGCAGCGGTTGCTGTTCGTCCTGATGATGCTTATATCCAGGGAAATCAAAATGTTACTGTGGGAATTTCAGGCACTTCCGGAGGTAACTACGAAGCGCTCAACACCAGTAGTACCGTGACGACCGTAGTTAGCGATAATGGCAGTTCAAGCAGCGTGACGCTTGGCGCAGTTGGAAATGTGGTTGAGGGTGGATCAATTGTGTATACCGCCACTGTGTCTAACGCGGTGACAGGGTCTCCGTTAGTTATCCATTTGTCTAACGGTGCCGATATCACCATTCCTGTGGGGGCCACCAGCGCAACCAGTGCCGCGATTGCCGTTCGCCCTGATGACGCTTATACCCAGGGAAATCAAACAGTTACCGTTGGAATTTCAGGTACTTCCGGTGGTAATTATGAAGCCCTGGATGTATCAAGCACGGTTAACACAGTGGTGTCTGATAATGGCACGGCAACGAATATAACCCTGACGGCTGCAGCTAACGTGCAAGAGGGTGGTTCAATTGTTTACACCGCAACAGTTGCAAGTGCCGTAACGGGTACGCCATTGGTTATTCACTTGTCCAACGGTGCTGATATTACTATCCCCGTTGGCGCCACCAGTGCCACCAGCGCTGCTGTCGCGGTACGTGTAGATGATGCTTATGTTCAGGGTGATCAAAATGTCACTGTTGGAATTACCGGCACTTCAGGCGGTAACTATGAAGCACTCACTACAACCAGCACTACCACAACAGTCGTTAGTGATAATGTCAATGCAACAACCCTGAGTATTAGCGGAGCTGCGTCCATTAAAGAAGGTGATACGGGTGTTTATACCTTAAGCCTGACTAACCCGGCGCAAACTGCAGTCACGGTGGCATTGAATTATTCCGGTGTTGCCGGAAACGGTACGGATATTAATGGTGCGACCAGCGTTACCATCCCGGCGGGCGCGACATCCGTCAACTTCAATATCGCGGCCTTAACGGATTCTTTGGTTGAAGGGGATGAAAAGTTCACTGTTGCTATCGGCACTGTAAATGGCGGTAATTTCGAGAGCCTTGTCGTTAGCCCTACAGCAAATAGCGTTACGACTACGGTAATTGATAACCGTCCGCCTGTTGCGTTAGACGATACTGTCTCTGGTTCATCCGGTAACCTGGGTTTGCTTTCTGAATACTACGGTGTCGATAGCAGTATTTACCTAACCAATATCTCACAGATGTATTCGATTATCGCCAGCAGAACTCCGGATGCGACTTTCACCGCCACAACCTTCGACTACGGCGGCAACAGCAGTTTTTCCAACAATTTAGGTTACGGAACCAACTTACAAGCATTTTTGGGAGCGGATGCGGCTTCATTGAGTAAAGACCCAAGCGATTACCGCGGCTCAATCATTCATATGACTGGCATGGTGAAATTAAATGCGGGTACCTATAACTTCAAGATTTTATCGGATGATGGTTACGAAGTAAGGATTGACGGTGTAGCCGTGGCGCAAGTTAATGCCAACCAATCAGCCACAACCACAACTCACTCCTCATTCACCCTGACAGATAGCGGCCTGCACAATATTGAAATCGTTTATTGGGATCAGGGCGGTTTGGCCAGGTTCAAGCTGGAGCTGAGTAATGATGCCGGCGCGACCTACAATATTTTGTCTTCTATACCAACTTATAAGTCGTCCGGTTTTAATGTGATAGAAGATACCCCAACCACCATTGCGGGTTCGACCTTGCTGGCCAACGATACTGATCCAGATGGCGATACGCTGTCCATCATCAGTGCGCAAGCTGCAACCCATGGCACTGTCAGCCTGGTGGGCTCCAACATCCTGTTCACCCCGACAGCCAATTACAACGGTCCTGCAAGTTTCACCTATACCATCAGCGATGGTCATGGAAGCACCAGTACCGCAACGGTTCACCTGAACGTCAGTGCGGTGAATGATCTACCCGTTGCAATGCCGGACACGCTCATTACTTCCACAGGAACAGCGATAACCGTTCCAGCCTCAACACTCCTGGCAAATGATTGGGATGTTGATGGCGACCTTCTGTCAATCTCTGCCGTGAGTGGCGGCGTAAACGGCAGTGTCAGCCTGTCAAACGGTTCGGTGACCTTTACACCTACGGCCAACTTTAATGGTATCGCCAGCTTCAACTATACCTTGTCAGACAACCACAATGGTTTTGCGACCGGCAAAGTCACCGTTGAGGTCGCCAACGTCAAAGGTACTGCAGGTAATGATGTGCTCAACGGCACAACAGGCAACGATACGATTGCAGGCCTTGGCGGCAATGACACCATGAATGGCGGCAATGGCAATGACATCCTGGACGGTGGAGCCGGAAACGATAACTTAACTGGCGGTGCCGGTGCAGATACGTTTGTATGGCATTTGGGTGACAAGGGCACGGCAGGTTCACCCGCAATAGATACCATCACGGATTTCACTACCGGTGCCAGTGGCGATAAATTGGATTTGCGCGATCTCCTGCAAAATGAAAACAGCACTAACCTGACCAACTATTTGCACTTCACGAGTGATGGAACCAATACCACCATATCCATTAGTAGTTCAGGTGCATTTACCGGCTCAAATTACAGTGCTGCGACAGACCAAACTATCGTCTTGAATAACGTCAATTTAACCGGTGGTGATACTGCCATTATCAATTTGCTAAAAACCAACAGCAATTTAATCACCGATTAGTAACATGAGCGCTCAGGGATGAGAAACTTTATTCAGGTTAACCTATGTATATAAAACGCGATAAAGAAGGTGCAATAACAGCCGTCAGCCAAGAGCTGACTGCTGAGATAAAAGAGCCCATTGACAATGATTCACAGGAGCTGCACGCCTACCTTCAATCGCTGAAACCAGCGCAAATTACTTCTCTCGAACAAACCGACCAGGCAATGGCCCGGGTGTTGGAAGATGTGATTAATTTATTGGTTGACCAGGGCACTATCAGGTTCACCGATTTGCCTGAAGCAGCGCAAACAAAATTATTATCCCGTCGGGAATTGCGTGGACAACGGCAAGGTATGAATTTGCTGGATGATGGCGACGATTTAAAAATTTGAAATTCGCGATAGAAATCAAGGCGCCAGTGAAAACAGGGCGCCTTGATTTTTTTGAGCGTTATATTCCTGGGCCCGTCAATCCATCGATATCAAGTTGAATTAATTTTTCTTTTTCTGCTTCTGAACGCACACCTTCTGCAATCACCACCATTCCGAGTGAACGACCAATTTTGCATAAACCCGATAAGAAATTCTGGTTGCCGATATTGCTATCTATATCGCGAATAATGGCTCCATCAATTTTCAAATAATGCAAACCTATATCCTGTAATTCACGAATTTTAGTAAATTCCAGGCCAACGTGTTCAAGTCCAACATGACAACCAAGTGTGCGCAATACATTGGTAAAGCTGCGCAGTTCTGCCATGTGGCGTAATGCACAGGACTCGGGAAATTCCAACCATAATCTATTGGTTTTGTTGAGCGAAAGTTTTAACAAGGCTAACGCTTGTTCACGAAAATCTGCGCTGCATAAAGATTCGGCAGAAATATTAATTGCAATAGGCGATTCATTCTGGATGCTTGCCAACGCACTTTTAATCACTTCCAGATCAATGGCAGGCATTATTCCAAGGCGCGCAGCCCAAGGCATGAAATATCCGGCAGGCTGCCAGTCATCATCAAGCAATAAACGCACAGGCGATTCAATATGCAAAATATCGCCAGCAGGTGTGCGCACCGGAAAATGTGCAAGTTGTAATTTTTTAAGTTGTAACGCATGGGTAATCGCATCGCGCCAATCTGTTAAATTGCGATGCATAATGGGCTGGCTGCTTGTATTGAGGATAATTAACGCGCGATTACCTTTGAGTTCAGCTTGCGCCAAGGCTCCATCCAGCTTATGCAATAATTCATTGCGCTTTTCGCCACTGTGATAAATGCAAACTGCAACGGGAATCTGGATAGTACGCAAATCATGTTCGCCAAGCTGTGCATTTAATTGTTCAGAAAGTTCAGAGCCAATAGCTTCGGCAGACGGATTGCCGGAAATAACCAACATAAAATCACTACCGTTCAAGCGTCCGGCGTGGCTACCAGGGTAACGGCTGATGAATTGGTGTAAGACGCCCGCAATTTGTAAAAGCGCGTGGTCAGCAGCGGCACGACCAAGGTGGTTATTGAATTCAGCAAGGTTTAAAAAACGCATAACGGCGAGCACGCCGGTACTATCACTGTCATCGCGATTTAATTTGCTTTCCAATAAATTCAGGAAATGATTTCGGTTGGGCAATTCAGTCAGTGGGTCCAGTTGCGATTCGCGGCGCAGTTTTTCAAGTTGTTTGGTTTCTTTTTCCAGCATGATTTTAACGCTTTGCGATAATGCATTCATTGCGCGCACTAATCGCTGGAATTCTGTGGTTTTAGGTTCATCAGATGTAACGAAACGACGCTGGCCAATGGCTTCAGCTTGTTTAATCACCGTATTTAACGGACTGGAAATAAATTTTAAAATAACAGTTCCTATAATGCCGCTGAGGATGGCTGCAATAACAAACCAGCTTAATAACTGCGATGTACTATTCCACAAGGCTTGCCACGCATAACGCGAATGGCTTTTTACGGTCAGGGTTCCAAATTGTTGCCAGCCATCTTGTATCTGTGCAACGCCGGGTTCAGCATCAAAATTCACTACATGGATAAACCAGTTCGGCACCTTTGATAATTGGGGATTACTTTTATTTTCTTCGTAGTGACGCTCAACCAATATCTTTTTTTGCGGATCAACCAGCCTTATATATTCGTAATGGCCAGTATCAAATTGCGCGCTAATCAATAATTCCAGCGTTACCGGATCTTTTTCCATTTGCGATATGGAGAGTGCAAGCGATGTGGCGTTATCCATATTTTTTACGTGCAACTGTTCTTCAAGATAACTTTTGGCTGACATAATGCTGATAATAAAACTGCCGCCCAATGCAAGTAGCAATAAGACAATAATGCCAATCCAGAGTTGTTTTATTAAGGACATAATTGTTTCTCTTTAAATAAATTTGCTGACTCAAAAGCCTTCTTGTTTCATTCGCTCAAGCACATCTCTCCAGCGAGAGAGGCGCGCAGTTGGGTCAATTTGTGGTTGTGCCTGGTTGCCAACCCATAAACCATCACTGTTAAAACTAAATACCGGATGCAAATCGTTACGCTTGTCTGCTGTTTCTATATCAGATATCAAACTATCTAAAATGAGTGGAATCGAATCAGGTTGCTCATAATAACCAAGCACCATATGAGCCTGAAATACCCTGCTAGTTGCGCCACCAATTTGCGCTTTAACGTAAATAAGCCGCAGATGCTCAACTGAAATACCAAGCTGGATTAAGGTGAAATATTTTGCAATGGTGTAGTCTTCACAATCACCCGCGCCGCTGCCGAGTGTTTCAAGCGGAGTCGCCCAATAATCGCTGACTTTCCAATGCACAATATCATCTTCAAAGCGTGTGTTTTGGTTGATAAAATCATTAACCGCTTTGGTTTTTTCGGCAGGTGTTTTTGCCTGGTTTTTTTCAATTAACAAATTCCACGCATGTAATTTTGCAATGCCGCTCATACCAAAACGAGTTTGCATGATATTTTCAATTTTATTGATGTTTAATTCAGCAGAACAAAAAACACCGCACATAAACGTACACACGAGCAAGAGTCCGCGTAGTCGATGTGGTGTGCATAACGTCATCCATGTTTTAAATAGATGATGTTTGGAAGGGGAAGATAAAATCAAAGTAGGGTGACTGGCCTTATTCGACGATGCCTTGAGTATAGTCGAGGATCTACAATATGGGTGAAAAGTGCGCCATGGGTCGAAAAATAGGCTGTGCCAGGTGATCCAAATAAATTTTGGACTTGAGGAAGAGTCGTTATTATTTAGTCATCCCCGATTGGCGTGGTGAACAAAATACCCGTAAGCCTGTCTAGGATAAAACAAAAAGCATTTGATCTTCGCAGATGAAGGGATAAGCTGTGGTATTGGCATTGGCAGGTTTCAACATTGACAGGTTTCAGCATTAACAGGTTTTAACCTCAAATAAGGTTTAGGAGAATTAGATGAAAAAACTGGCACAAATGCTACTGGGTTTGATTGTTATATGGTCTATGACGGGATGTACGACAACAACAGGAAGCACGCCGCAGGAGAAACGCCAGGCCATACTTAATATGCAATCTGATGTACTGGCGGATTTATATAAATTGAACCCGGATGCCAGGGCGCAAGTTGCCGCGTCGCCGGGTTATGCGGTATTCAGCAACGCCAATGTGAATGTAATATTTGCCAGTGTTAGTGGTGGTTATGGTGTGGTTGAAAATAAACGCCTTAAGCAAAGGGTCTATATGAAAATGGGCGAGGCGGGTATAGGTTTAGGGATTGGTGTTAAAGATTTCCGTGCAGTTTTTATTTTTAAAACCCAGGAATCATTGGATGCTTTTATTAATAACGGTTGGGAATTTGGTGGTCACGTAGATGCCGCTGCAAAAGCCGGTGATAAAGGTGCGGCTATTGGTGGTGAAGCTTTGTTAAGCGGCATCACTATTTATCAAATCACTGAGAGCGGACTTGCATTGCAGGCGACACTCAAAGGCACTAAATATTGGAAAGATCCTGATTTGAATTGATTAGGACTATCAAAAAAAATGGCAATCAATTGATTGCCATTTTTCATTTAACGGACAATAAAATAATTACTCAATTGGCCAGCTAATTAACTCAGTTTTGCGCTCATCTGCAACAATTGCCCATCCTTTATCGTGCCAATCTCCCAATACAATTCGCTCAGCAGGTTTATTGTCCAGGGTTAATGCATGGCGTGCAGGTCGATGAGTATGTCCATGAATCAAAGAATTGACCTTCGCATGTTGCATGACATTAATAACATCTGCCTGGTTAACATCCATAATATCTTCAGCTTTCAGGCTGTTCATGGCCTGGCTTTTCTCACGCAATTGCGTCGCCAATATGCGTCGCGCAGCAAGCGGTTGTGCAAGGATTTGCTGCTGCCAAAGTGTTGATCGCACTTGTTGCCTGAACGCCTGATATTCTTTGTCATCTGTGCAAAGACTGTCGCCATGGAGTAGCAGAGTAGGTTGTCCGTAGAGATCTATAATTGAATTTTCTTCAATTAATGTTGCGCCAGCCAATGCGGCAAATTTTTCACCTAGCAAAAAATCCCTATTGCCGTGCATTAAAAAAATTTTAACGCCGGAATCGCTTAATGTTTTTAATTCACGTGCAACTTCAATATTGAGCGGGGAATCATCATCATCGCCAATCCAGGCATCAAAAAAATCCCCGAGGATATAGAGCTTTTCAGCATCTTTCGCCCGGGTATGCAAAAAATGGAAGAATGCCCGCGTAATCTGCGGGCGGCTCTCATGGAGATGTAAATCAGAAATAAATAGCGTGGCCATATTTATTCTGCAGCAGGTTCTTTTTCAGCAGCTGATTTTTCAATAGTTACATTTTGGATAACAACGGCTTCTAACGGCACGTCTTGATGGAAACCTTTGCTACCGGTTTTAACACCTTTGATTTTATTTACAACATCCATTCCATCAACAACTTTTCCAAACACAGCATAACCCCAGCCTTGGCTGGTTTTGCCGCTGTGATTTAAAAAACTGTTGTCTTTTACGTTGATAAAAAATTGTGCGGTAGCGCTGTGCGGATCGTTAGTGCGAGCCATTGCCAAAGTGCCAGTCAAATTTTTCAAACCATTGTCTGCTTCATTCTGGATTGGGTCACGGGTTTTCTTTTTCTCACCCATGTCTTCGGTCATACCGCCACCTTGAATCATAAAGCCATCAATGACGCGGTGAAAAATGGTTCCGTTGTAAAAACCTTCTTCGGCATATTGCAAAAAGTTGGCCGCAGTATTTGGCGCCTTTTCAAAATCCAATTCGATAACTATGTCGCCGTAGTTAGTATGTAAAGTAATCATGGTAAACTCCAAAGCAAATATGACAAAAAGTCGGTAAGTCTCAAAAAGCGGGTATGATACGCGCTCAATGGAAGTAAAGGAATGTTCAAATAACCTGACTTTTAATCTGACTTTCGAATTACTCAAATTTCATTCAAAAAATTTAATAGTTAAAAGCGAGATCGATTCATGCTGCGCGGTAAATTTCTCACCATTGAGGGCACCGAAGGTGTTGGCAAAAGCACTAACCTTGCATTTGTTCGCGATTGGTTGCAGGCAAAGGGAATTGAGGTCATTGTCACCCGCGAGCCTGGTGGAACGCCGCTGGCGGAAGAGATTCGCGGATTGCTGCTCGCCAGGCGCGATGAGGTTGTAGATGAAACCGCTGAGCTTTTGCTGGTTTTTGCGGCGCGGTCACAACATATCTCGCAAGTAATTCGGCCAGCCCTGGCGCGTGGCGCGTGGGTGCTGAGCGATCGATTCACTGATGCTACCTACGCTTACCAGGGCGGCGGGCGCGGCTTGAGCAAAGATGTTATCTCCCGGCTGGAATTATTGGTTCAGGGTGATTTGCATCCTGACTTGACCTTGATCCTCGATATTGATGTTGAGCTGGGCCTCAATCGCGCGCGCCAACGAGGTGAGCTGGATCGCTTCGAAAGTGAAACCATAGGTTTTTTTGAACGTGTTCGCGCCGCTTATAAAACACGCGCATTGGAAAATCCGAATCGTTATGCGCTGGTCGATGCAAGCCAGGATTTGGCGCAAGTCCAGGCTGATATCGACGCTCTTTTAAATCGTTTAATCACTCACAATGACGCATAAAAACTGCTTATTTGATTATCTTTAAATCTAGAACTAGAGTTATTAATGACTGGCTATTATCGATGAGTTGTTTGAAGTAGCTTTCGCATAACTTAATGAAAAGGTGATGATATGAATAAGCAGCAAACAGGCTTCACATTGATAGAATTGATCGCCGTAATTGTCATTTTGGGTATTTTGGCGGCAACGGCACTTCCTAAATTCGTAAGTGTGGCTAGCGATGCCAGAGTGGCAAGTGTTAATGCAGCGGCAGGAGCGATGAAATCTGCGGCTAACATGGCGCATGCTAAATTTTTAATCAATCCTGCTGCTACATCAGATACGTTTGAGGGGGTCACGGTGACTTATGTTTTAGGTTATCCGGATGCAGGATCTATTAACGCACTCTCAGGCTTGGCCTCTGATTACACGGTAAATACATCGGGTAGTTCGGCCACTGCAGCCGTAACCACTGACTGCTTAGCCACTTATACAGAAGCAACGGCAGGGACAGGTAATACCGTTAATCCTCCTGTGGTGACTGTAACTACTTCAGGTTGCTAATTTCTTAAAGTAATTCAAGACGAAAACCACAAGCCGAAAGGCTTGTGGTTTTTTTATGCGCGATTTTTAAAACTCCGCCAGACATTCAACTTCAATTTTGTGCCGCAAGATAGGGTGAGTCAGCTGGATATGTTGTGCGTGCAGTAACAAGCGCGGCGCCTGCGCCTGGATTTCCAGTGGTGAATAAAGTTGGTCGCCAAGCATTGGGTGGCCGATGCTCATCATGTGGACGCGCAATTGATGTGTGCGGCCACTGACAGGCTCCAGCAAAACGCGCGTGCAGTTTCTTATGGAATCGCGTTCCAAAACCTGATAACGCGTATGTGCCGGTTTACCCGATTCAAAACAGACTTTTTGCAAGGGCCGATTCGGCCAATCGCAAATCAACGGCAGTTTTACTTCACCTTCATCCTCTGCCACTAATCCGCTCACCACAGCCACATAACGTTTGTGTATTCCGCGCGCTTCAAATTGTTTGGTAAGGATTTTCAGGCTCATATAATTGAGCGGAAACATCACAATACCGGACGTTCCCTGGTCCAACCTGTGCACCACGCGTGCATTGGGATTGAATTTCAAGGCGCGATTGATCAGGCAATCCTGCTTTTCCGGCCCTTTGCCGGGAACCGTGAGCAAACCTGCGGGTTTATTGCAGATCATCAAGTCATCGTCGAGATGGAGGATATCGAGCTTGTCGCCAGGTGAGGATAAGTCGTTCATGTTGGAGCTACTGGATAAAAGGGCGGCGATTATCGCAAATCCCCGTTTAAATTGCTAAATCGCCGAGTTGTAACAGGTTTGCTAAGTAGCTATTGCGGTTGGTAAGCTTGCCGCCTCAATTATGGCGAGTGCGTGTATGTCTGATTTTCCCTCACATCCTTATCCTTCTCACCCTTATCCCTGGCAGCTACAAGAATGGCAACAGCTCAGTCAGCAAATCGCTGCCAAAAAGCTTCCCCACGCCCTGATGTTTGCAGGTAGCAAAGGTATAGGCAAACGCCATCTCGCTGAATCGCTTGCGCAATTGCTGTTGTGTTTGTCGCCAGTCGAAAGCACGCCTTGCGGTAAATGCCGCAGTTGTTTGTTGAATAAAGCCCAAAGCCACCCGGACTTTATCGTGGTTGAGCCGGAAGAGGGCGCGAAAGGTATTAAAGTCGATCAAATACGCGCATTGATTGATGACTTGGGCAAAACCGCCCAGCAAGGCGGTTACAAGGTCGTTGTGTTAGAGCCGACCGAGGCAATGAACGCCAATGCTGCCAATGCGCTGCTTAAATCCCTTGAAGAACCTGCCGCGAATACCTTGTTAATTTTGGTTTGTCATGCCCCCAGCGCAGTGTTGCCGACCATCCGCAGCCGCTGCCAAATGCGTTTGCTCGCTACACCCAACGCAGAGCAAGTCATACATTGGCTTAGGCCGTTGATGGCGGGCAGTAATATTCCCGTGGAAAAACTGATGGAAGCGGCGGGCGGAGCGCCACTGACAGCATTGTCTTACCTGGAAGGCGATGCGCTTGAGCGACGCGATGCGTGGTTATTGAATTTGATTCGCCTGAGTACCGGCCAGATCTCGGCGATTGAGGTTGCTGCACAGTGGCAAAAAGATGATGTTATCGCGCTGGTAGAATGGTTTCTGGTGTGGCTGCATTCACTTATTCGCTGGCAAGTTGGTGTGGAGCAGGTATTGATTAATCAGCTGCCGCAAGATTTGCGAGATCGCTTAATCAGGGTTCCCGCGTCGCTTTTGCATCGTTACCTGGAAAAAATATTAGTCTCGAAACGCCAATTGCTCGGCAGCTCCAATCCCAATAAACAATTATTACTCGAAGAAATGCTGATGGATTGGGGCGCGTTATTAAGAAGCGCAAAATAACCAGATAAAGTTAAATAAACCCGGATCGTAAAATAGTGACACATTAGCGGCTGGACAGGTCTACACTATTAACTTATCTTTTAGTGCATTATGTTTCAGTACATCGGATTCAGACGGAATACTTTATGCAAGCGATAGGCGGCGGCGCCCGAAACGGCATACTCTCTCTCACCATCAAGGACAAAGCGGTCTTATATGCTGCTTATATGCCTTTTGTAAAAAATGGCGGAATGTTTATTCCCACAGGCAAGAGTTACAAACTGGGCGACGAGGTTTTTATGTTGTTGAGTTTGATGGAGGAGTCTGAAAAGATTCCGGTCGCAGGGAAAGTCATTTGGGTCACTCCGCGCGGCGCCCAAGGTAACCGTGCGGCGGGAATTGGCGTGCAATTTACCGATCAGGACAACACTGCTGTTACCAAGATTGAGACTTATCTGGCAGGTTCAATCAATTCCGATAAACCCACGCATACCATGTAAGCCATTACCCAATTTCAAAAGCCAGCCATGTGCTGGCTTTTTTATTTGTGCGCTTCGCAAAGACCGATTGCCAGTGCAGATGTGCAAGAGCGACAAAGAATTCTCCATAGTTATCCTTTATAATCCCTGCACATTTATTTTGACCTCTATGCATTATGTTAATTGACTCTCACTGCCACCTGGATCGTATTAATCTCGACCGTTACGACGGTAAACTCGCGAATGCAATCGCAGCCGCCAACGAGCGTGGCATCCAGCAAATGCTTTGTATTGGCATTAGCCTGGAAAATATCCAGACCGTTATTGATATTGCGCAAGCGCATCCCTGCGTTGTTGCTTCTGTCGGTGTTCATCCTTGTGATGTAAAAGAGGGCACGGCAACGGCTGGGCAGCTCATTCAATGGGCATCGCAAGCCAAAGTAGTGGCGCTGGGCGAAACCGGTTTGGATTACCATTACGAAACCGAAAGCAAAGAATTGCAGCACGAAAGTTTTGCCTTGCATTTGGATGTGGGTAAAAAAATAGGTTTGCCTGTTGTTGTCCACACGCGGGAAGCGAAAGCAGATACGTTGGCGCTGATTAAAGCGCATGGCAGTTTGGAATCCAGCGGCGTATTGCATTGCTTCACCGAAGATTGGGAAATGGCAAAAGCAGCCCTGGATTTAAATTACTACATTTCAATTTCCGGTATTGTCACTTTTAAAAATGCAGAACAAATCCGCGAAGTGGTCCGCAATATGCCAATAGATCGTTTATTGGTTGAAACCGATTCACCTTATCTCGCCCCCATTCCCTATCGCGGAAAACCTAACGAACCCAAATATGTCCGCGAAGTTGCGCAATTTGTCGCTGACTTGAAAGGCATGAGCATAGAAAAACTTGGCGAACATACCTGCGAAAATTTTTATCGTTTGTTTAATAAAGCCAAACAATATTTACCGCAATAAATATTTATAAACTGAGAAAATTTATGAATCCACAACAAATAAAAATCATGCTGGACTTGCAAGACAGCATGAACACCAAAGTTAATACCAACTGGCAATCCCAAGGTTTTGAATGGTATCGCGCGATTTGGGTTGAGTGCGCAGAATTATTGGATCACTACGGTTGGAAATGGTGGAAAAAACAATCACCTGATACTGAACAAGTTGCACTTGAATTAATTGATATTTGGCATTTTGGTTTAAGTATTTTGTTGCAAAGTGGCGCCAAGCCTGAGCTTCTTGTAGCGCAAATCCAAAATGATTTGGTCATACACACAGAAGAAAAAGATTTTCGCCTCGACCTGGAAAAATTTGTTGCCGCCACCTTGAATGATCACCAATTCCATATTGGTTTTTTTGGTCGTTTAATGGCGGGTATTGATATGAGTTTTGATCAGCTCTATCGCGGTTATGTTGGCAAAAATGTATTGAACTTTTTCCGCCAGGATCACGGCTATAAAGATGGCACTTATCGTAAACACTGGCATGATGGTCGTGAAGATAACGAGCATTTGGTAGAGGCTGTTTTAAGTCTTGATACAACCAAAGCCGAGTTTAAAGATGAACTTTATGCTGCTTTGAAGGCTCGTTATTCAAAATAAACTTTTTTCCCGTGAGCCGCCTTAAACCGGCTCACGATTCTTAATCCTCTCATGTATTTTGTAGCGCCATTGACTTCCTGTTTTTGAGATTGGCTCTTACAGATTCATCAATTTTTACCAGCACTACCGCAACCAGTATCGCAATTGTCGTAAATGTAAACGTTTGGGCGACGGGCGATAAATCCTTCATAAACGTTGATTCATACAATAACCGATAAATTGGAAAATGTGTGACGTACAGCGGATAAGAAATACTCCCTAAAAATTCACAGATATTTGCGCCCTGGTTTGAGACCGATACTTTTGCAAAAAGCGCAATTAATAGTGGAGCGAGAATAAGTGCGTTAGCGAGTGCAACAGCGCCTTTCGATGAAAAAAAGCAAAGTGCCACGAGCAGGAATAATCCATAAGCCATGAATTTTGGCGGTATTTTGTAGTAACTGTAAAATTGATAAATCATCACACCCAGGAAAAACTCAAAAATAACGCGTGGAAAACCAAATACAAAATCACTTCCGCGCGCACCGGGATTTATCTGGTGGAAGCCAATCGTTAATACAACAAAAATAATTCCACTCACCGCAACGAAGATTGGTAAATTAATTTTCCTGAAGCGCGCCAGATAGGCGAAGAAAATAATATTGACAAAAATCTCAAAAAATAAAGACCAGGCTGGATCATTTAATGGAAACACGGTTCCATGGATGTTGTGCTCACCAAAAGGCCATGCATGTCCGTTAAAGTAGGGAAGTAATACCAGGTTCAATGCCGAGGCAGTCGCCAGATTATTTGGTTGTATCGGGCTTTGCGGGTTGGAAAAAACCAGTAAAAGTGCCGCGCATATTCCCAAAGAAATACCCACAACATACATGGGCCCCAAACGGGCAATACGCGAATAGAGAAATTCCTTCAGTGTCATTCCCTGCGCAACTTTTTTGCTGTAACTGTGCATGAGCACAAAGCCGGACAGGATAAAAAATATATCTACAGCAACCCATGCGCCGTGAAGCCAATCCAATTGGTTGTGTTGTGTGTAGTGATAAAACATCACCGCAATTGCGGCGACTCCACGGATTGCATCGAGGGCATAAAATCGTGTGGGGCGTGAGCTTACAAAGGCGTCGTTCATCGTGATCTCCCTGCTCAAATCAAAAGCGCTAAGATTAAAACAAGCAATCTTGTGCACACGGTGCGTTTGCACACAGATCACCATTCATACCCATACTCATTTTTAGTTAAGCGATAAGCATGCCAATCGCTTATCGGGCTATTTCATGTGCTTATACTGTTAAAACAAGATGAAATTTATTCCCAATTCTCTATAATGCTCGCCCGTCCTATCGTTAAAGACAGGCACAGGCACACAATGCCTAACAACCTTTGTTCTGTCCCATATCACCCGCAAATGGAGTCTCATCGTGAAAGCACCTGTAAGAGTTACCGTCACTGGCGCCGCTGGCCAAATCAGTTATTCATTGTTGTTCCGCATCGCCGCTGGCGATATGTTGGGCAAAGATCAACCAGTTATTTTGCAATTGCTGGAAATCACCCCGGCGCTTAAAGCCCTGCAAGGCGTGGCTATGGAATTGGATGACTGTGCGTTCCCATTGTTGGCTGGCATTGTGACAACTGATGACGCTAACGTAGCTTTCAAAGATACAGACTACGCATTGCTCGTAGGTGCGCGCCCACGTGGCCCAGGTATGGAGCGTAAAGACTTGTTGGCAGCTAACGCCGCAATTTTCTCTGTACAAGGTAAAGCAATTAACGATCACGCTTCACGCAACATTAAAGTGTTGGTGGTAGGTAACCCTGCAAATACCAACGCATTGATTGCCCAGCGCAATGCGCCGGATATCAACCCACGTCAGTTCACTGCAATGACCCGTTTGGACCATAACCGTGCATTGTCACAATTGGCGACCAAAACCGGCACCAGCATCAACGACATCACTAAGGCGCTGATTTGGGGTAACCATTCTTCAACCCAATATCCAGACCTGCATAACACCTTGGTAAACGGCAAAGCTGCGTTGAGCCTGGTTGATCAAGCCTGGTACGAATCAGATTACATCCCAACCGTACAACAACGCGGTGCCGCAATTATCGCTGCGCGTGGCGCTTCTTCTGCTGCATCTGCTGCAAACGCTGCAATCAACCACATCCGCGATTGGGCTCTTGGCACTCCGGCAAATGACTGGGTGAGCATGGGCGTATACAGCGATGGTTCTTATGGTATTGAAAAAGGTTTGATTTACTCTTTCCCGGTAACCTGCAAAAACGGCGATTGGGAAATTGTACAAGGTTTGGAAATCAACGATTTCTCTCGCGGTAAAATGCAAGCGACTGAAAAAGAATTGCAAGAAGAGCGCGACGCAGTTTCTGATTTGTTGCCAGCTTAATATTGTCATTGTTTTGAAAAAGCCATCGCAATTGCGATGGCTTTTTTATTTCTGTATTAGTTTCATCAGCTCAATCAAACGTGCAATGCGCTCGTTGGATAACTGTCGATAATCTGCGTAAGGCGTAACAATTAATCGATATTGTTCGTTAATCGCAAAATAAGAATCCAGCCAAATAAGGGCGGGCAAATCCAAACTGGCCGCATAAGTTTTTCCTGCGATTATATGAAAAGATTGCGTTACAGAACTAAAGTCAGGTTTGCTAAATAATAAGGCTTCTTGTGAGTGAGGCTGGAATAATTCCAGTTCACGATAATCCTGCCATCTCTCGGGTAAATCCTTTTTGCCTTGCAATAAATGCCAATCAAATAAAAATTTTGCGTAAACATTAAACACTTTTCGCCAATGATTACTGGTGTTTTTGGCGATGTGGGTAATTTCCCCAGCTGTTAAGCCGCGCAATTCGTTAAGCATCGGATAATCATCAAGCTGTGGGCGATTTGCGATATAAATTTTTATGGCTGCATTATCAGCACCTAAACCAATCGAAGGTGAAATCATCAAATATCCCGTATAAAAACTGATAGTTTGTCAGCCGGTTCTGGATTGATTAATACAATTATTCTTGGGTGAGAGGAACAAAAAGTGCGCTTGTTTGATTTTTTAAATCGAGTGGGCTTAATTCAATTTCCATTCCGCGACGCCCCGCGCTGACAAACATGGTTGTACATTGCTGCGCAGATTCATCGATAAACGTTTTCAATCGTTTTTTTTGTCCGACAGGACTAACGCCACCCAACACGTAACCCGTAATACGCTCAACATCGGTTTTGTCAGCCATAGCCGCCTTTTTTGCACCAGCCGCTTTTGCAATGTGTTTCATGCTGAGCATTTCTGCTACGGGAATCACTCCCACGGCGTAATCTTTCGAGTCCAGCATAACGACCAATGTTTTAAACACTCGTGCAGGATCGACCCGCATTTTTTCTGCCGCTTCCAATCCATAGGATTCTGCCGCAGGATCGTGCGAGTACTCGTGAGTTTTAAAATTAATTTTGTTTTTTTGCAGGGCTTTTATAGCGGGAGTCATGAGCAGTTCCTAAAGGTGTAGATTGCATTCTCTGCCAGGAACACAATTTATAAGCGCAGATTTTTATGTAAAGCGCAACCTGAGTCAAGGAACTATTGTTTGCCAGGCAAGCAGGGCGAGTGTTGATAAACAAACAGGGCGAGTGCTTGGCTCGCCCTGTAGAAGTTTAGTGTTTTGGTTTTACAAAACGCAATGTGAACCGGTCACTTTCGCCAATTTCAAGATATTTATCGCGATTAACATCACCTTCCTCCAATGTAGGCGGCAAACTCCAAACACCTTTGGGATATTGCTGTATATCTTTTGGATTGCTGTTGATATCGCTGCGTGCCACAAATTTAAAACCTGCTTTTTCTGCTTCGGCGATGACAAATTCCTCCGGCAAATAACCACTATCTTTCACGTCTGCAAAGCTTTTACCTGTTTCGGCGCGATGATCTTCAATACCCAAAACACCACCTGGTTTTAAAACCCTGAAAATTTCAGCAAATAATCTTGCCTGGTCATCGTGCATGGCAAAGTTATGTACGTTGCGGAAAGTCAGGAAAAAATCGGCTGAATTAGCTTCGCCAAAATTTAATGAAGCAGGTGTGATTTCCAACAATTTAAGTTTTCCATAGCGCATAGGGTCGGCTGCAAATTTTTCTTTTTGCCCGGCATCTTCTTTTTCAGCTTTGACATTAATAATAGTCAGCTGGCCATTTTGTTTTAAAAAAGGTGCGAGGATTTCGGTATACCAGGCATTACCGCCGGGAAATAACTCAATCACCTTTGCGTTGGGCGTTACACCAAAAAAAGATAATGTCTCCAGGGGATGGCGATATTTATCGCGCGCTTTATTTTGGGGGCTACGCCAGTCACCTGCGATGTTGGTTTGCAATTGCTTTTCCACTGCTTTACTGACTTCTGCGTAACATGGAAGTGCAGTGCTTATGGTCATGGTTAAGGCTAATAAGAGCGCGCTGATAAGTTGAATATAAGGGAGTAATTTATTCATAGGGTTGGTCCTTTTGCTGTTTGATTGATAATCCATCTGCAACAGCCTAAATCAGATGGTTTTGGGAAACAGGTTGCACAGAATGTTCTTGTGGTATCGGTGATGCGGGTTGCAATGAATTAGGTTTTATCACTAATGCGATTGCCGACAAAACTATTAATCCACCTAAAATGCTGCTGGGTTCAATCGATTCACGGAGAAAAACAACGCCCCATAAAATACTAAATAAGGGAATCAAAAATGAAACCGACATGGCACGTGTAGGGCCTATGCGTGCGATTAAAGGAATAAATAAAAGTTGCGCTAACGCGGAAGGGAAAATTGCCAGGGCCACAATAGCACTGATGGCGTTGATTGAAGGTATCGCGTGCGGCAAGGTCAGAAATGGCAAGGTGGGTAAGATCAACAGGCTTGCTGCCAGCATTGCACCTGCCGCCATGGCTAGGGGTTCAATCCGTTCGCAAGCTTGGCGGTTAACGCATGTGTGATGTTTGACGATAACGCCGGAAAGTGCAAAGCAGGCCGGCCCCAGCAACGCAGCAATAACAGATAGCAATGTGGGTGAGCAGTCAAATACGGCACTCCCGCCAACCAATATCCAAACTCCGCTTATTCCCAAAAGCAGGCCAGTTAATTTACGCGGGTTAAATTTCTCACCCAACCAGACGCCGGAAAACATAGCGCCAAACAGCGGGCAAGTTGCATTCAACAACGCAGAGAGTGATGCCGGCAGCAAGTGAGCGGCGTAAGACAACAAGGTGAAAGGCAACAGGGCGCCGAACAGGCCGGATAGAAAATAAGCTTTGAAATTGCGTCGCCAGTTCAGGGAGATTTTTTTGAGTTGGACGAAAAGAAATAACATCGCCGCCGCGATTAATATTCTCAAATCTGCAGACAAGAGTGCGCCCAGCTCTGGTACCGCAATACGCATGGCAATAAAAGATGCGCCCCAAATAGCGGCCAAAAATCCTAACTTGACCAGGTCGGGCAACGAGAGTTCGGTGTGATAGGGAATTCTAATTGATGCAGACATCCTGGTAACCCATGTGCTGAACATGGGCTCCAATGTCGACGAAGCCTGGGGCAAAACCCAGTTAAAATTTATTAAATTTTATTAAAGCCTTGTTGTGAAAGACTTTTTTCGAGGTTGAGTGCATCAAGGTGCGGGCGCATATCCAAAAGTTGATGGGATTCGATGAGTTCTTTTGCCTGTGAATAATGTGCAAGTGCCTTATCTTTTTGTCCCTGGTTCAAAAAAAGTTGCGCGAGTTTGATATGGGTATCGCTCATACCTATAGCGCAACGGATGACACCATTAAATTTTAAGGCTTGTTCGTAACTTGCCTGAGCTTGCACCAGCTCGCCTTTTTGCTGGTAAATGCGGGCACGCATTTCGGAACTTTCTGCCTGGATCAGCACGGCATCGCTCATGGCCGCAGCCGCATCGGTTTTATCCAAATCTGCTAAGGCTGAATTGAGGTTATGTTGTTCGTTGTAAGAAATTGCCCGGTAGAAATAAAGTCGTGCTGCTGACTGCGTTTTATTGTCAGCGTGTGGAAGGGCTTTATTGATTTCTTCGCGGGCTTCATCGAATTGTTTTAACCACAGCATGGCGCGGATTAATTGTTCATGGGCATAGAGATTGGCTGGATCAAGCTCAATCAGGCTTTTGAATAATTTTTGCGCGGCGTCATATTCTTGCTGATCAAGTTTTTCTACCCCGCGCGCCATCAGTTCATTGTGAAAGGCTTGTTGCGCATTTTTTTCTGCCATATCTAACGACTGGCCGGTTTGGCGCGCGATAGTTTGACCGAGTTTAAAAACCAGCTCGTTTAAATCCGTAGCAAAAATAACACCGCGCTTAAGGTCATTTCGCGTGCGCAATTTGTAATCCATGCGGAAATTTTCAATCACACCCGATATTTGGGTTTCTACAATAAGCGTCGCACCAGACACTTCAAAAATTTTGGCGACCTGGTCGCTTTCATAATCGCGCGACAAGTTCGCATAGTGCATTAACTGGAACACATATTCGGATGGTGGAACCTGTACTTTTTTATTGGATACCAACATATGGATAATTTGATCCATAACCCCAAGCGACATCCAATTGTAATCATTACCGGGCAGCTGGCTTTTTACCGGCATGACGACAACAACATCTGTTAGCGGTTTGGCTGCGCTGCGAGCGTATACCTGATAAAAAACGACGCACAACATCAAACCCAATATAAGTGCCAGCGCAGGAAATACGTAACGCTTATAAGAGTGATTTACTGGCGCGACAACTGCGGATGGTTTTGGAATAGGGCAATGCTCAACCTTTTCAACATCTGCCGCCCACGCATAACCTTTGCGCGGATAGGTCTGGATAATATCAGCATTGCCAAACAGCTGGCGCAGCTCGCGCACCGATTGAACCAATACGGGCTCTTCAACTTTTACATCGTCCCATATACTGTCCAGCAGATAAGATTTGCTGAGTATTTCACCGGGCTTTTCCAATAAAAGTAATAAAAGTGCAAATGTTTTTGGGCGAACCTGAATGGTTTCTTCCCCGCGCGTGATCACTTGGCGTTGCGGATAAATAGTAAAACCCTGGCTTTGGTAAATAAGGCTCAAAGCAGTTTCCTGATAATCATTTTTATGGGACGACTATGGTTACACATAGCCAGGCCCAAGGCTATGCGTTGTAGAAATTAATCTCATGGAAATTAACGATATAAATAAAAAACCCGGCAAGCCGGGTTTTTGTTGATGGGCGTTTTAATTATCGGGACGAAAATTTTCGTCGCAAAAGTGCAAGCAAACCTAATGCGAGCAAGCCAATGGATGAGGGCTCGGGCAATGATGAATAAGTAAAGGTAATATCATCAATGGACGCACCCGTGCGTAAAAAATAATAACAGTCAATATTGATTGTATCTATACCGGTTGCTGAACTAAAAGAAACCAGATAATTAGAAACTGGCAAGGGATCATCATCCGAGCCAGCCCATCCTGGTGTTTGTACCAATTTAGTAAAACCCGATGGTCCGTAAGCCGTGAGAAAAACTGCGTCATCATGCGCTGAGGTTACCAGCATGCTGACAAATGTCGGGAGGGTACCGGTAAAATTAAGTTGTGTATAAGGACCACTTAATAAAAAGTTTTGGTAAGTCTGCCCACCATCGTTAGATTCTCCATTGAGGTAAGCATTACTGATCAGCAATCCTTTATCGGCATATTGATCAGTGAGCGGGTTATCGCAAAAACAGGGGAAATCAGGATCGTAAACAGGAACAAGATCATCAAAGTTAACAACCACTGCATGAGCATTGCTGGAAATAATTCCAACACTAACGCAGCTTATTAAAATTAACATACAGCGTTTGAGTGTGTCGCGCATAACAACCTCCTTGAGTCTGATAGCAAAAAAGCGATTCAGGCTACAAGCAGGGTTGGAAAAAATCTACAGCATAAGGCGCCAATGAATAGGCATATCCTAAAAATGTATACTCGTTAATACCTTTAGGAAATGATTTTTTGGGAGTGTTAACTCCCGAACGGAGTTATGGCCTCTGATTCATTATTGTGTCGCTCATCGTAAATGAGCGTGTGCAATTAACTACATATGAGTTTGCATCATGTTCTGAAGTAAATCATTCTGAAATAAAACTATGGTTTATTTCTCACCCGAATCCAGAGATTTTGATTATGACAAACATTGCAAAAGAAATTTTACTTGATGGTTGCATTCCTATTTTTGATGCGACCGATTTTTTAAGTCAGCGCCATCGCGAACTATTGGAATTATTTGATGATTATAATCGCGCCAGATCATTGGACGATAAGTCACAAATCGCTAAGGCCATATGCAAAGCTATCACTATCAATCTTCATCTTGAAGATGATATTTTCTACCCTGAAATAAAAAGGGTCTTGAAAGAAAAAGGTTGGGTATCGGCCATTACCATGGAGCATTCAATCATAAAATATTTGATCTCCGAGATTGAAAACCTGGATGCAGATAGCGCCATTTACGACATCAAAATCAGGGTGCTTGGAGAGCATGTAAAATATTTGATTAGGGAAAAACAAGCCAAGCTTTTTCCAAAAGTAAATACATCAAATAAACTTGATTTATGGCGACTAGGTTCACAGCTTGCAGCTCGCCAACACTTTTTAGTGAACGCTTTTGCCGATAAATAATTAATTTGTCGGCTTAAAAAGCTTTTACCGGTGTTAAAGTTTGCCAGGCTTGTCGTAATCCAATCAGATGTATAACTCCATAGAAAAAACAAATGCTGGAACTGACCACCCAGAATAAAAGACTATTTTCAGGCAAGTAATACATGATAGGTAAAAATACTGTGCCGCGAATTAAATAGATGCTGGTAATCACGCAGAGCCCGGTTCTTAATAAAGGAAGTCTACGAATAACGCCTGCACCGGAAAGCGCGTATAGGGACCAGGCTCCCAATATAATTGTAATCAACAAGGTAATAATTGTTGGGCGTAAGCTACCTGCCTCTGCCATCTGAGCCATTTGCTCACCTGCACCGAAAAACCTATACCAGGATGCACCGAAAATAATACAACCTACATGAAGCAAGGCGGCCAGCGCGGAAAGCATTGCTCCAACAATTAAAAATTTATTCCGATATAAGTCCATGATCAACTTCCTGGATTATTTTTGTAGGTATTGTTGCATTTGATGATTATGTAATTTTCCAAGAAGTAGTTGTGCCACAATTGCACCAATAAGTGCAAAAAACATATCTGATTGCGTATCCCACATATCTCCCTGCGTACCCAGGAACTCATCCGCACCTTGCCCCAGCATAAGCGCTGAAGCCCATTCAATAAGTTCATAGGTTGCACTGATTGCCAAGACGATACAGGTAACAATAAAGGCAAGCATTTTTGTACCTTTGATAATGTCCTTTCGCATCAGGATTTCACGCGCAACCAACGCTGGAACAAACCCCTGGAAAAAGTGGCCGATTTTATCGTAGGGATTGCGCGACAAATGCAGCCAATCTTCAATTGCAAAACCAAGTGGAACCCTTGCATAGGAATATGCGCCACCCAATATTAAAACCAGCATATGAATAAAGATAAAAAAATAAAGCAGTTGTGTTAGCCGAAAATTATTGTAGGTTAAAAACAAAATAGGTAAGGCGATAAGAATAGGAAAGATTTCCAAAACCCATGTCGTCCTGTCGAAAGGATGAATGCCTGATAATACAAGGCAAAGAAACAAAGCAAACAACATGGCCAAATGGAATGGGTGTACTTTTTTAGTCATAGGTATGTGTCGTCGTTTTTAAGAATTCAACTGATTCTATAGGTTTAAATGCCAGTTGTCGTTAGCGCATCAGAAAATATGGAACATTTGAGAGTTTAAGCAATCATTAAAATAATAGGGATTTTTAAGGTTATTGGCGTGGGTATTAACATATAAGGTTTTCGTGGAGATCAAAATGGAACAGCAAGAATTACATCGTGGAAGATTAATAGATCACGTTCAATTAGTAGTAAAAGATCTTCCAGCTGCGCAAAAATTTTATACAGCTATCTTTGAAATACTTGATATTCCGATAGGGGGTAGTGGCGATGGTTTTTTCTGGGCAGATGAGTTATTTGTATCAACACCAGACAGTGAAGCAGCACAAGGCGTATTGACCGGTCGCCATCATTTAGCTTTTCAAGCCAAAAATCATTCAGTCGTAGAAGCGTTTTATAAGGCAGCGCTGGCTAATGGTGGAAAAGATAATGGTAAACCAGGCGACAGATTTTATCATCCGGGTTACTACGCCGCTTTCGTACTTGATCCTGATGGAAATAATATTGAGGCTGTATATCATGGTGAAGGTAAACGTAATGTCGCTTCAGTAACTATTAAATTATAAATACGCATAATTAATTTTAATCCAATATTTAACTTTAGATGCCTTCTTAATAATTTTTTAACCGCATGAAATTTTTTTTACATAAAAAAATTGTATAAAATTTGGTACGTCATCTAACAGTATCTTTAACTACATGCTCAATATACTTGTTTCAATCGTGATTGTAGTAAGGAGATTGAGATGAGTTTAAGAAATAATTGGCCAATATTTATTTTGGTGTTTTTTTCTGCATTAACACCAGCCGTTGTTTTGGTTGGGCAATATACGAATCAGACAGATGAAAGGATTGGATCTGCTATAGACTTGATTCCTGATGCAACCTTTTGGAGTGATGAAAACATATTTGAAGGATTTAAAAATATCGGCCATGGCAACAAGATGGCAAAATCCAAAACTAATTGGAACGATACATCTTACAAATCAATAAATACTGAGTTAAATAACCTTATACATACGCCATTAGTTGCTGAAGTTGCTAGTAGCCATGAAATGACTGATGACAAATTAGAAAGTCTAACCGCAAACTCGAACAGTGTTACACATATTGAACAGCGCCACCGAAATATGAATGGATTAGATCGTATTATCGCAGCCCATGCCAGTAGACATTCAAGTTTTTATTATCCACATTTGTTTGATCATCAAGTCCCGTTTTTAAAAAAGCCTGGTTTTAATCCAAATTTAAAACCCGATGATATGGGGCTCGCTAATGATTTAGAATCCAACAACATTTTGCTACCTGACAACCTGGAGGATTATGCACATTTTGAGGACTCAGCAATTTTGAATGGGGTTGAAAATTTTGAATGGACAGATGATGGAGTTGATCTTACCGATGTTCATGTAACAGCATCTGAGCCTCAATCACTATTTTTGTTTTTAGTCTCATTACTGTTTTTATTTTGGCGTTTTAACCTTTTGCCAAATTTCTTTCGAAATCTATCAAAATAAATTTCCCTGTTATGAATGTTGTTGCGGGAACTAATTTATTGCGATTACCTGTTTGATCCCCAAATATTCGATAATGTACAACTAACTCCCATCTTCATCGCTGACAAATAGTTTTTTAACGAGTTCGGTCTAGTAAGGTGAAACGAGCAATTCAGTTCTTTCTTCAGATGAAATTTTAAAAGCAACGGCTGGATCCCCGCTTTCGCGAGGATGACGACTCCCTATTTAAAGAGTTAGTAAATTGAATATTTAATCAATATCAAAGATCAATATAAAGAAGCGTCATGATAGAAATGCCATTTTTCACATCTATAAAAGCTACTCGGTCACCCCCGGCTCATACGCCAGAACCGGACTCAACCATCTCTCAACTTCCTGCAAACTCATTCCCTTACGTTCCGCCAAACTTTCCACCTGGTCTTTCTCAATTTTCCCCGTTGGGAAATAACTTGATTCCGGATGTGAAAAATACCAACCAGACACAGCTGCCGTCGGCAACATCGCAAAATGTTCAGTCAACGTAATCCCGGTATTTTTTGTTGCATTTAACAATTCAAACAATTGGGTTTTTTCGGTGTGATCCGGGCAGGCAGGATAGCCCGGAGCAGGGCGTATACCTTTGTATTGTTCTTTGATTAATTGTTCGTTATCCAAATTTTCATCAGCATCATAGCCCCAGAATTCCTTGCGTACACGAACATGCATATGTTCAGCGAATGCTTCGGCCAAGCGATCTGCAAGCGCTTTTACCATGATGCTGTTGTAATCGTCGCCGATGTTCTGGTAAGCCTTGGCCATTTCTTCTGCACCGATACCAGCAGTCACTGCGAAGCCGCCAATATAATCTTGCTTGCCGGTTTCTTTAGGTGCGACGAAATCTGCAAGTGAGAAATGTGGTTTGGTTTCCATACCTTGTTTTAAATGCTGTTGGCGAATGTGGTGCAACGTGGAAATTTGGTTGCCATCGGCATCGTATACCGCGATGTCGTCGTGATTGATCGTATTGGCTGGCCAAAAGCCGATTACGCCGTTAGCGCTAATACATTTCTCGTCAATTAATTTGCGTAACATTTTTTGTGCGTCTGCAAATAAATCGCGCGCGGCGGCGCCGACAACTTCGTCTTCCAGAATTTTTGGATATTTTCCGGCAAGATCCCAGCTGATAAAAAAGGGCGTCCAGTCGATAAAATCAACCAGCTTGTTTAAATCATAATTTTCAAATACTTTAATACCCGTGAATGCCGGTTTTGGTGGGGTGTAATTATCCCAATCCAGCTTCAAGCCTTTGGCGATGGCTTCCGGATAGCTACGCACTGTGCCGCGAGGTTTGCGGTTTGCGTTGCGTTCGCGTACTTCGGCGTATTCGGTTTTTAAATTTTCGACAAATTTTGGACGCAATTCATCTGACAATAAAGTGCTGGCTACACCTACAGCGCGTGACGCATCTGCGACGTACACGACCTGGTTGAGTTTAAATACTGGATCAATTTTTACCGCAGTGTGCGCTTTGGATGTTGTTGCGCCGCCAATCATTAACGGTTTGTTAATACCACGACGCTCCATTTCCCGGCCAACAAAAACCATTTCGTCGAGTGATGGAGTAATCAAACCTGATAAACCGATAATGTCACAGTTTTGTTCGATAGCTGTGTCGATAATTTTATCGCAAGGCACCATTACGCCAAGGTCAACAACCTCAAAGTTATTGCATTGCAACACCACACCGACAATATTTTTGCCAATGTCATGTACGTCACCTTTTACAGTAGCCATTAAAATTTTGCCGTTGGGTTTTGAAGCTTCAGTTTTTTCGGCTTCAATAAATGGCTGCAAGTAAGCAACGGATTGCTTCATGACGCGCGCTGATTTTACGACTTGCGGTAAAAACATTTTGCCTGCACCAAACAAATCGCCCACGACGTTCATGCCGTCCATTAAAGGACCTTCGATGACATCAAGCGGGCGAGGATAGTGTTGGCGCGCTTCTTCGGTATCGGCTTCAATGTGCAGCGAAATGCCTTTAACTAATGCGTGTTCGATACGTTTTGCGATGGGCAGCGAACGCCATTCTGCATCTTCTTTGGCTTCACCCGTTGAGCCATCGCCGCGATATTTTTCAGCGATATCGAGCAATGCTTCAGTGCTGCCTGCATGACGGTTCAGGATGACATCTTCAACTTTATCGCGTAATTCCTGCGGTAAATCATCGTAAACGGCGAGTTGGCTCGCGTTTACGATACCCATATTCATGCCGGCTTTAATGGCGTGATACAAAAACACCGAGTGAATGGCTTCGCGTACAGGGTTGTTGCCACGGAACGAGAATGAAACGTTGGACACGCCACCGCTGATGCCCGCGTGTGGAAGATTTTCACGAATCCAGCGCGTGGCTTCAATAAAATCCACGGCGTAATTATTGTGCTCTTCAATACCGGTTGCGACCGCGAAAATATTTGGGTCGAAAATAATATCTTCCGGTGGAAAATTTAATTTATCAACAAGTGTGCGATAGGAACGTTCGCAAATTTCTTTTTTGCGCGCTTGCGTATCAGCCTGGCCAGTTTCATCAAACGCCATAACCACTACAGCAGCGCCGTAACGCATACACAATTTTGCTTTGTGTAAGAATTCTTCTTCGCCTTCTTTCAGGCTGATGGAGTTAACAATGGGTTTGCCTTGGATGCATTTCAAACCCGCTTCAATGACTTCCCATTTGGATGAATCCACCATAATAGGCACGCGTGAAATGTCCGGTTCGCCTGCAATTAAATTCAGGAATTTCACCATGGCTTTTTCGGCATCCAACATGCCTTCATCCATGTTGATATCAATAATCTGCGCGCCGTTTTCAACTTGTTCCAAAGCAACTTCGAGTGCAGTAGAATAATCTTCTTCTACAATTAATTTTTTGAACCGCGCAGAGCCGGTGACGTTGCAGCGTTCACCAACATTTACAAATAAAGAATCTTTTAAAATGTTGAATGGCTCTAAACCCGATAAGCGGCAAGCGGGTTCGATATCAGGAATTTTTCGCGGTGGATATTTTGCAACGGCATCAGCAATTGCTTTGATGTGAGCTGGCGAAGTGCCGCAGCAGCCGCCGATAATATTCAGGAATCCGCTCGCGGCAAATTCTTCAACAATCTCCACCATTTCCTGCGCGGTTTGGTCGTACTCGCCAAATTCATTAGGCAAGCCCGCGTTGGGGTGCGCGCTTACAAAACAATTCGCCACCCGCGACATTTCCTGCACGTATTGGCGCAACTCTTTTGCACCGAGTGCGCAGTTCAAACCCATACTTAATGGTTTTGCGTGGGCGAGTGAATTGTAAAACGCTTCAGTGGTTTGGCCTGAGAGCGTGCGTCCGGATGCATCGGTAATAGTGCCGGAAATCATAATCGGCAATTCAAAACCGTGATCGTCAAAATATTTTTTTACCGCGAATACCGCTGCTTTGGCGTTGAGTGTATCGAAAATAGTTTCGATCAATAATATATCTGCGCCGCCTTCAACCAAGCCATCAATCGATTCAAGATAATTTTCTACCAGCTCGTCAAAGGTAACGTTGCGCGCGCTGGGGTCATTGACATCGGGAGAAATGGAACAGGTGCGGCTGGTGGGCCCAAGCACACCCGCAACAAAGCGTGGCTTTGCCGGATTTTTTGCGGTCATTTCATCGCATAACTCTCTTGCCAAACGCGCAGATGAAAAATTCAACTCGTGCGTTAAATCTTCCATCTCATAGTCGGCCATGGAAATGCGCGTGGAGTTGAAGGTGTTGGTTTCGAGGATATCCGCACCGGCTTCCAAATAAGCGCGCTGGATTTCGCGAATGACTTCCGGCTTGGTGATGGAAAGCAAATCGTTGTTACCTGCGATATCCATGTGGTAATCGGCAAAACGCTCGCCGCGATAATCCGCTTCCTTCAGCTTGTAAGTTTGGATCATAGTGCCCATGGCACCATCCAGAATCAGGATGCGCTGTTTGATAGCGTCGTGGAGGGAATGGATTCGGGCCTGGCGTGCGTGATTACTCATGGAAAACCTTTAGATCTATGTGCTTGATATCAATATCGAAAAATATTGATATAGAAAGTGGCGCGAATTCTACCAGACATGCACTGGCGGGGCGACTAAAACACTAAGCTTAATCCCTACTGATTGGGCGTGCAGATTTTGTCCGAAAAAGCAGGTCTGGCAAAAATGTCACTTGTCACCTTGTAAGAATTCGGCGTTTATCTCTCGGGCCGATTGCAGTAGAATAATACCTGAGTAATTTAATCAGGTATAAGTTTGTGAGCCTTTAACTGCCTGCAAACTTGCAAAGAGAGCAGCATAAACATGGTAAATGTTGATATCACCGAATCAGCGCAGGATTACTTGAAAGGCTTGTTGGACAAGCAAAAAGACAATGAAAACATTGGCATACGTATGTTTGTGGCTAATCCTGGGACTTCGCAGGCAGAAACCTGCATCGCTTATTGTCGTCCCGGTGAAGAAAAGCCGGACGATGAAGTTGTCGAATTGAAGGGCTTCAAAGCCTACTTCGAAGGTCGCAGCTTGCCGTTTTTAGTAGATGCAAAAGTGGATTATTCCGCCGATCGAATGGGTGGCCAACTGACTATCCGCGCCCCAAACAGCAAAATGCCGCAAGTAAATGCTGATAGCCCCATTGAAGATCGTATTAATTACGTACTTTATAACGATGTAAATCCAAGCCTGGCTTCCCATGGTGGTAATGTCAGTTTGGTTGAAGTGACCGACGATATGTACGCCATCCTGAAGTTTGGCGGCGGTTGCCAGGGTTGTGGTTCTGTGGCGATTACCTTGAAACAAGGCATTGAAGTTCAATTGATGGACAAATTACCTGAGCTGAAGGGGATTCGCGACGTGACTGACCATTCGGATCGTAGTAACGCTTACATGTAAGCGATAAATCCCGGATAAAAAACACCGCCTTTTGGCGGTGTTTTTGTTTTAGGGAGCAGGTTTTTATTGACCAGGTTCGCTAACAAATCCCAATTTCAAAATACCGGCACGTTGTACGCTCGCCATCACTTTCATCACGTGTTCGTATTCCACTTTGCGGTCACCGCGGATATGGATTTCAGGCTGCGGTTGCTTTGCTGCCTCAGTACTCAAGCGTGATTGCAATTGCTCTTCGTTGATATCTTCTTCATTCCAGTGAACCTTGCCATCTGCTGTTACCGTCAGGTTGATGGTTTCCGGTTTGATTTCATTGATGGTGTTGTCTGCACGTGGCAAATCAACTTTCACGGAATGAGTGATTACCGGTACCGCAATAATAAAGATAATCAGCAATACCAACATAACGTCCACAAGGGGCGTCATGTTGATGTCACTCATGTCTTTATCGTCTTCAAAATCACTGCCAAAGGCCATGATTATTTCTCCAATTATTCAGCTTTTGTGCGAATGGATTTAACCAGGGCGCCGTTGGCTTTAATGCTGGATGGCGGTGCGCCAGTCAGGAAATAAGCGTGCAACTGATGCGCAAAGCGGTTGAGTTTGTTACTCACTGTGCGGTTGCCGCGGTTAATGGCGTTGTAACCGAGCACAGCTGGAATTGCCACAACCAGGCCAAAAGCCGTCATGATCAAAGCTTCACCGACGGGACCAGCAACTTTATCGATGCTTGCTGAACCATTAACCCCAATGCTTACAAGCGCATGATAAATCCCCCACACCGTACCGAATAAGCCGACAAAGGGCGCTGTTGAACCTACGGATGCCAATACCGCCAAGCCACGCTGTAACTTATCAGTGCTTTGGTCGATAGAATCTTTCAGGCAAGCAGTCAACCAATCCGCCAAAGGCAAATTGCCGTGCAAGTCTGTTTTGTGGTTTTGGTGATGGTCCAGCGCGGCCTGGCCTTCCTCTGCCAAATGGCGATAAGGATTGTCGTGGCGATCAGCGCCCAGGACGTGCAAACCCGCTGCAAAGCTTTGTGCGTGCCAGAAATCCGAAAGTGCCTTATTGGGTTTGCGCAGGCGCAACAGGCCCCAAGAGCGCAATACAATGACGAACCAGCTCACGATCGACATGAGCATTAAAATAATCGCAACGCTTTTGATAATCGCATCGCCTTGTAACCAAATGGACGCTATTCCATAGGGTGAGTTCATATTGCCTCGCTAACTGCAAATGTCAGTGGTTAAGTGAAAATTCAATGGGTAATTCATACCAGAAGTCGATTGCCGTACCGCCACGTTTGGCTGGTATAAAATGCCAGTTCTTAACAGCGTGCATCGCTGAATCGTCCAATCGCGTGTAGCCGCTGGATGTTTTCAAACGAAGGTCGCCCAAACTGCCATCAGCTTTAACCAACACTTCCAGGATTACAGTTCCTTGCTCGCGCAAACGTCGCGATTGCGGCGGATAAATTGGCGCCGGGTTATTGAGCTGACTTGCGCTTGCCTGCGGCGGAGCCACAGGGGCAGGGGCCGGTTCAGCTGATTTCACCGGATTCTCTACTGGTGGTGTCGGCTCCTGTTGCACCTCTTGTTTAATTGCACGATCTGAAGCAGGAGCTTTAGGTAGTGGAATCTTGGGTTTGGGAACCGGCTTTTGTTCTGGCGGCGGCGGAGGTGTTGGCTCCGGCGGCTTGGTAACAGGCTCGCTGGCCACAATCACGCCCTGGATCGTTGGCGGTTCAATCACAATCGGGGCAGGGCGATCAGGTGCATAAAGCACAGCAGCCAAGGCGGTTGCGTGAGCTATAACGACAAATAAGAGAGAATAATGGGCGACGTATTTGGATTTCATTAACAACAAATATCAGCAAAATATTTCATATTACAAATGATAATACTTATCATTAAGCTGTGCAATCTATTTTCAGTGATTAGATAGGCGCGGAATTAATTATTTATTGTTAAAAGCTGTCTTCACTGTCTGCTTCAGGCATCAGAACGCTGGAGTATCAATAGCTATTTATATTGATATCAGGCGTTCATTCGTACCTCTGTAACACTACTGGTATTTGTTCCTCGTATTCTTTGCTCATTTAATAAGTCATTCATTTATTCGGCTTTCCCTCTCGACGGGTACTTTTAGTTCTTTTGGTAACACTAAAAAGTATTTCATCAAATTATTGATAATAATTATTAATAGCGTTTGTAAAATAATTTTATTGTGTTAGATTTGGTTCAAATGAGAATTAATCTTATTTGTGTTTTGCCGATATTGTCCATCTTTTATCCCAAAAGGAGCATCGATATGCGTGAAGTTGCAGTGAGTCGCGAGGTGAAATTTGAGGATTTTCAGGAGGAGCTATTTTTGTTTTTAGCGCGTCGGTTTGGTTCCCTGGCTTTGGCGGAGCGAATAAAGCAGGAAATGAAAGAACGCATCACCGAATCAGACGTGTTGGCGCTGGTGGGTAATCCCAGGGTCTATTTGAGTAGTTATGGTTTATCCCTGGGGTTGCAGTATTTACAGGAAGAGCTGCGCGTTAGCTCACATCAAAGGAAACAGCATTGATGAACCTTTCAATCAATATTCGTATGGAGCTTTGCGCTCGCGCCCGGGCAGGACGACAGTGGCCCGAAATAGGTTTTAGCGACAGGGCTGCAAATTTATTAGCCCAATTATTGGGGATCAGTTTGAAGCAGCGTTTATCTCCTTTGGATGAGCGCCGTTTGATCCAGCGCAGCAAATGGTTTGATGAATGCTGTCGCGATTTTTTCCAGCGCTATCCGCTCGCTATGTGTATTGAGTTGGGCGCAGGATTGAGTACCCGTTTCCATCGTTTGAGCGATACGTCCGATTGGCCGAGATTCCAATGGGTCGAAGTTGATTTGCCACAAGTAAGTGCGATGAAGTCTGAAGTCCTGCCTGCTATTGATAATTACCGTTTGGTAAGCGCCGATATTGCAGAAGACGATTGGTTAAGTCTTTCCGGTTGGAAGCCGGAGCAACCCTTGTTGGTTTTATTGGAGTCTGTCGCCCCTGAATTGAAGGCGAATGCGCTGTTGAAACTAATTGAAAAATTGGGGAAAAAAGCTGGGCCTGAAAAACTCCAATTGGTATTGGATGATCAAAATCAACCTGCGTGGTTGGTGTGGATTAAGGTTTTGGCGGTGCGTTGTGGGTTGAATATTAAATTACCGATTACTGCTCATCTGTCGCGATTGGAACGCCAGGGATTCCATGTGGTGCGTCAAAAATCCTTTTTTGGGAATGCCGTTGTGGGACTTGTTCTTCATCATGAATAAATTATTGGGTTTCTCAAAATTTTTTGGCGTATTGCCCCGGTATTGGTTTATTAATTTTATCCAAAATTTCATGCCTTAATTTAAAGCCTTTGCGCTCTGAAAATTCTGCCGGATAAATAACAGGATTTTATTATTTTTTAGCGAGTTATATATGAATGCAACATCGTTGCCTTTGAGCGATACATCAATCAATTCTGCACAAATACTTAATTTGGAGTTGTGGAAAATAGAAATTAATATTGCCAATAATGCATTTATTCATGGTCAGCACATGCAGGCATTTAATCATTATGAAACGGCATTGGAGCTGGCTAAAGCTGGTGTTTCAGAATTATTAAATACTGCAAATGCAACTCATTTGCTTCTTGAGGCGGAGCGACAAATTGCAGCACTGGTTGTTACTCACCATAATCTTGCAGATTTGTTTCGCCAGGCGAGCCAGTTTGAAAATACTGTTGCGCATTTATGCGATGCCCATGAAACTTTATTTCAGCTATCTCACCATAAACAAGCTGACATGCGGGAGTTGGCGCAACGCCATTTAAAAGTGACTTATCAAGAATTAATAACATTTACACAGCGTTATGGGCGCCATTTGCGTGTGCAGCAATCTTTAATGTTGACGCAATACATCTGTGAATGTTGTCGCGAAAAAGCAGGGCATTAATGAGTCTCTTTCTCAACAAAATTGTTCTCGTGACATCTCCTTCATATTGAATAATAATGTTTTTGTTTTGTGTATACATGAAGCGTTGCATTTATTATTTGATGAGGATACTGACATGAACGAAGCAGATAAAGTGGTAGCGATTGAAGCCCTGAATCGCATTATGGAAACCGAGTTAGCTGGCGTTGTAAAGTACACGCATTATTCGTTGATGGTGTTTGGATACAACCGCATCCCAATTGTTTCCTGGTTAAAAGGCAATGCTGATGAAAGCCTTGCCCATGCACATCGTGCGGGTGAATTGCTTACATTATTGGGCGGTCATCCATCATTAAAAATTGGCTCACTGCTGGAAACTGAGAAGCATGATATTGGTGATATTTTGCGTGAGAGCCTTGAGCATGAAACAGCAGCCATTAAGTCGTATTACGAGTTATTAAAAATTGCGGAAGGAAAATCCATTTTATTGGAAGAGTACGCGCGTGAAATGATTGTGCAGGAAGAATTGCATCTGGATGAGGTTGATAAAATGCTGCGTCGTCCTGGTGAGATTGCAGCATTCCAATCTTGATTTTTATAACCGCAAGGATTGCGGTTAAATTTCTTTTTATAAATCCCTTTTTATAAATTCGTTTCTATAAATTCCGCTTCAACAAAATAGTATTGAAAATTTTATTGATATTATCCGCAATACTTTTTTTCTTTCTGTAATAAAATACCAATTGTATTGGCAAAAAATTAATCGCTGGAAGGGATTAAAATAGTATTTGCCGATTCCTTGCTGGCGAGTTCTTTTGTGCTGCGTGTTGCACGTCGGGATTTTCGTTTGCGAGCCCAGATAATGACACCGGTCACTGACAGCATTGCGATAACAATGCCCAGGATGCTTATGATGATTCTTCCTGTCACGCCGATAATGCGGCCAGAGTGGAGAGGAAATTGCAGTTGCATAAATACATCGCCAGCAGTGCCTTTGCCGGGAATGCTTCCGCCTAAATAAGCGCCGGTTTTTCCATCAAAATACAACCATGGATTGCCCAGTCCCATATCGCCATGTCCCATACCCGGGGCGTAAAAACCTACTCCATAAATATCCATCATGGATGAATAAAATATTCCTCCCGCCGGGGATTGGATTGATTCTTTTTGTGCTTGTTGTTTCGCTAGGGCCACTATGGCTTCCCTGTTAAGTTCCGGAGCCAGGATTTTTACAGGTTGTTTGGTTTCAAAAGGAGAAGGTGTGATGGATGAAAATAAACTGACGATGGGATTAACAACTTGCGAGCCAAGGTTCATCGAAACTGATGTAATCGCCATCATGAGTAACAGGAGCCACACCCAGACTCCGCCGGAACGATGCAAATCGAACGTCAATTTGTGGCTATTGCTTCGCCAGCGAAATGCAAAAGATTTACGCCATTGCGCCCGGGAAGGAAAAGAAATACTGAGGGCAATGAAACAATCCAGAACCCATACAATGCCAACAATACCCATCAACAAGGTTCCAGCTTGCACCGCAGACAGATCGGGAATATGCAAGGTGTAATGGAGTTTGTAGATGAACGGTATCAATTTATCTGTTGCTAAAGACACTTCACCCCATTGGCGTTTGGCTTGAATCTCGCCTGTAAACGCATTTACCCCAATTTGATTGTAAGGAAGCTCGATGGGTTCCTGCTCAAGCGACGTCCTGCGTGTAGCAACCATGGCATTCAGGGCTTCACCCGGCTCCAGTTCCAGCGGCATAAAGGTGACGGTAAGTTCCGGGTGTTGGGATTCGAGTTGGTTGGCGAGTTCCAATGGGGATAATTGTTGTCCTGGTTGCTCTGCAGCCTGGTGCATTGAGTGATAAAACTCCGGTGCGAGCCATGCATCCAATTCGTGATCCCAGGCGATGATTGCACCCGTCAAGCCAGCGATAAACAAGAATACGGCGATAAACAGGCCAAACCAGCGGTGCAAAAGGGTAAGTATGGAGCGCATAAATTAACTCGGTGCAAAACACAGTATTGTTCAAATGATAATATAATCTATGATAAATATAAATGATAATCATTATTGTTGACATAAAGATTTTTAGGATTATATTGGCGCCCATTAATTAGTCCCACCTGGAGCCATAAATGCTGTACCTGAATCGCGTTTTTAAACCAACACCACTTGCCATAGCGTTTGCCTTATTAGGTGTAAGCGGCTACGTAAGGGCAGAAGCTCCTGCGGCAAATGAGTCAGCGACAGCGGACGTTGAAGAAGTGTATATCGTTGGTGTGCGTGAAAATCGTGTAAGTAAGGGAGCTACCGGTCTTTCTTTGGATATCAAGGACACGCCGCAATCTATTAGCGTTGTGGGCCGCGAATTAATGGATGATTTCGGCACTAATAATTTGAATGATGCCCTGAAATTAGCGACTGGTATCAGCGTTGAGGAGTGGGAAACCAATCGCACTAACTATACGGCACGTGGCTTTGATATTAAAAATACCCAAATTGATGGCGTGGGTATGCCCAATAACTGGGGTATCGTCACCGGGGCTATGGATTCTGCCGGTTATGAAAAGCTGGAAGTTATTCGCGGTGCCAATGGGTTATTAACCGGCGTGGGGAATGCTTCGGGTACGATCAATTATGTGCGTAAGCGTCCTACCAATAACGCGCAGGGTTACGTCACCCTGACCCGCGGCTCTTATGACGATAACCGTGCAGAAATCGACTATTCCACTCCCTTTACTGAGGATGCTGAATGGGCGGGCAGGGTGGTTGCTGTGCGTGAGATGGAAGATTCTTACCTGCGCGGTTTGCACAATGATCGCCAATATCTTTACGGTGTTATCGATGGCCAGCTTACCGAAAACTCTACCTTGACTGCGGGTTATTCTTACCAAAATGCCGACACCACCGGCAATATGTGGGGTGCTTTGGTACTTGGTTATAGCGATGGTACGCAAGCAGAATTTGATCGCAGTGTTTCCACAACTCAGGATTGGACTTATTGGGATACTAATACCACTACTGCTTTCCTGGAATATAGTTACAAGTTGTCCGCCAATTGGGAGGCAAAGCTAACTTACAACTATCGCCATTCAGCAGATGACGATCAATTGTTTTATGCTTCAGTGGGTGATACAGGTTTCGATAGGGCCACTGGTGAAGGGCTGGTTGGTTGGCCGGGAAAATTTATTGATAGCGAAAAAGCTCATTTATTGGATGGCAGTATTACAGGCAGCTTCGAATTATTCGGATTGAATCAAGAGCTGGTGGTGGGTATAAGTGCAGCCAAGAGCGATATGCTTATGTATAACTTTGCAGCTGATAAAGCCGCCTTACCCGCATTTCCATTCGCTGGCAATGTCTTCCCTGAGCCTAAATGGGGACCAAAAACCAATACTGAAGATTCCGGTCAGGAGCTTGACCGTGCCTATGGCGCGCTCAAGTTGAGTGCTACGGAAGATTTCACGGCCATTTTAGGTTTTAACTATGCGCGTTACCACCGGGATGGCATAAGTTCAGGTACTGAGTTTGATCAGACCGAACAAAAGATAAGCCCTTACGCGGGTATTACTTACGACTTTAATAGCCATCTCTTGGGCTATGTCAGTTACTCGGACATCTACCAACCACAAGACTATACCGACATCAACAATCATTACCTTGACCCGGCCAAGGGTGTTAATTATGAAGCAGGTTTAAAAGGAGATTGGTTGGATAAGCGTTTGTTGACAACCTTGGCTGTGTTTACCGCTGAGCAAAAAAATCTGGGTACTTTTGCGGGCGTGACCAGTGATGCGCGTTATTACTATACCGGGGTAGATATAGATTCCAAAGGGATTGAGGCTGAAGTTACCGGCAATATTGGCGAGCTGACCTCCATCGTTCTTGGTGCCACCAAGCTCAAATTGGAAGATCAGCAAGGAGCTGATACTTACATTTGGGTTCCTAGGAAAACTGTTAACCTCTCTTTAAGTACCAAGCTGCCGCAGTACACCCGCTTAGCCTTTGGCGTTAATGCAAAATGGCAAAGTGAGGTGGCCAATTTCGATGGCGCGGTAACCCTTCGTCAAAAAAGCTACGCGACCGTCAACCTTTTTGCGGCTTGGGATGTCACCGAGAAGGCGCAGCTGAAGTTGAATTTCAACAACATTACTAATGAAAAATACCTAACTTCGCTCTACAACGTTGGTTATTACGCTGCGCCACGTACTTACAGCGCCAGTTTGAAACTTGGTTTTTAAAAATTGTTTTAGGAAGTTCCTCCTCTTGGAAACCGCTATTAAACGAGCGGTTTCTTTTTTTATTCCAGATGCAATGTCTATATTTATGAAAACTATTTTTGCCATTATTGTGAGTATATTTTTAGCGTGTATTTTTACAGGCTGTAATTCGCAATCGGCTAATACTTTCTCAAATGACGCTGTAAAAAAGTCAAGTCGCAAAGGGCCAATACATAATCAATCGCAAGACACGCGCTGTCATTGTAAGTCAAGCGCTGATCTTTCTTGAGATAACATCAATGAGCGGAACTGCTAGTGGAATCACTTCCAATTGTTTTGAGTAGGGCGGAATATTCTCCGGTTGCTTTTAAGCGTTTGAGTCCAAGATCAAACATTTTTGCATTGGAAATTGACTGCGGATTTTTGCGAGAAAAAGCGAGGTAAATATCGCTCGTGTGATTGAGCATTCCCTTGGCGACGGCGTCCCGTGGCAGTCCCATTTCTTTTAATGCATGATTTGCCTCTTCTTCAAACATGAGTGCAGCATCAATTCGGCCTTGCTGTAACATCCTGATTAATTGTGACTGGCGCGGCACCCTGATTTCTTTAAATCTGTGACGCTCCTGTTCATAAACATCACCGTATTCATAATCAATGATACATCCCACGCGATAGCCATCCGGCAAGCGATCCAGTGATTGGAAATTGATTTTATTTCCCGCCGGAAAATACCAATAGGCCCTGGCCTGCAATATAGGTTGTTCACCAAAAATAAATTCATGTTCGGTTTTTTGTTGGCGGGTGACGTTGTAGCCGGCATCCAAAAGGCCCGCTTTGACATCTTGCAAAACACGGGCGTAATTACGTACCTGGATTTTGGTGGTAATTCCTACTTTGGCGAAGGCGGCATTAACGATGTTGGTGGAAATTCCCTGGCCATTTTTATCGCTATAAGGCGGCCATGAATCTTCTGCGCCCAAGGCTAATTGGGTTTGGGCATTTTGGCTGTAACCCGTATTAGCAAACAAAAGGCTAATCAACAGCAGTAACGACAGTTTTTTCATTATTAATCATCAGTAGCCAATAAGAGTTGCTGGTTTTCCTAGTGTAGTCGGAATGAATGGTTTAAGCCGATTCTTATTTTTTGATTTGGTTCCGTATTCCATATGATATTTATTCTTATTTGTATTGATAACTATTCTTATTTGGGGTAAATTGGCGCCACAAATAGGGAGGGATATCAAAAATAGCTTTTGGATATCCAATTTATAAGTCCTGCAAAGGGCTTGGTTATGTTTTTATTATTAATGATTATCAATAATTTTTGAGAGTATTTGTGCTCTCTCTAAGAAATGGGACACCTTATGAGCAAGACTAAATCGCCTTTTATCGTTGCCAAAAAGCATCAAGCCGTACAGCAACTGAAAGTATCCGCTTTATCATCAATGATGTTATTGGCTGCAAGTACCGCAATGGCTGCGGAAGATGTGAAAAAGGATGATAAGAAAGCCGAAAAATTGAGCACTGTAAAAGTCAGCGCTGATGCTATTGATTCTTCCGAGATCAAAGTAGATAAAGTTAGCTCACCGAAATTTACCCAACCTTTGCTGGATACACCGCAAACCATCCAGGTTATTTCCAATCTGGTATTCACCCAGCAAGGTGCCACCACCTTGACTGAGGCTCTGCGTAACAGCGCAGCAGTTGGTACCTTCTACGCGGGTGAAAATGGTAGCACCAGTACAGGCGATGCTATTTACATGCGCGGCTTTGATACTTCCAGCAGTATCTATGTTGATGGTATCCGCGACCTTGGTTCTATTTCCCGCGATTTGTTTAACATTGAGCAAGTGGAAGTTGAGAAAGGCCCGGCAGGTACTGACAATGGCCGTAGCGCACCAACGGGTGCTATCAACTTGTCGAGCAAAAAAGCCTCTTTGGAAACTGCTTCATCAAGCACTATTTCAACCGGTACCGATGGTCAAAACCGCGCGACTCTTGATATAAACCAGACTTTGAGCAGCTTGCCTGGTAGTGCTTTGCGCTTGAACGTGTTGCTACAGGACAGTGATGTTCCTGGTCGTGACCACATCAATAACAAGCGTATAGGTATTGCGCCTTCTTTAGGTTTTGGGCTTGATAGCGATACTCGCGCCTATGTGAATTTGCTCTACGTAAAACAAGACAATGTTCCGGATGGCCTTGTACCAACTGTTGGTTTGCCTCATTGGGACCCACAGCCAGGTTTGCAAAATTTGGTTGGACACCCCGTTGATTCAGAGAATTTTTACGGTAGTCGTGATGATCACGATGACGTCACTGCAAGAATGGCAACCTTTCGCCTCGAACACGATTTTTCTGATTCAGTGAAACTTACCAACAGTTTGCGTTGGGGTGAGACACAACAAAATTATTTGCTGACCTCATTTATGAGCACTGGCGCGCTTACCAATGGTGCACCGACAGGCAACATCAAGTGGACTAACGCTAGTGATCTGTCTACTTACACCCTTGCTCGCAGCCTCAACACCTTAAAAGATGTTGATAACGGCATCCTGACTGATCAATTGAATTTACGTGTGGATTTCACAACCGGCGCTGTGAAACATAATTTGAGTACAGGTTTGGAATTGGCTCATGAAGAGCAAACCAACTACGGTGTTGCTGGTACAGGCACTCGTCCGGTGGCCAACCTCTACAATCCTGATTGGAATACACCGACCAGCACCTTTACCTCAAACCGCACAGGGGCTGATAGCGAAGGTCGTACCAACACTGCATCGATCTATGCGTTCGACACTTTGAAGTTTGGCGAAAGAGACAAGTTTTTAGTCACTGCCGGTGTTCGTGCTGACGATTACAAAACTGTTTATGTTGGCCACGCACTGTGTAACAACGGTACTATTTCCTGTGCGGGTGCCGCTGTTGGCAGCCCGGTAAAAAATGCTTACCTCGAAGCTGAAGATACCTTGGTTAACTGGAAGCTCGGCGCCGTTTATAAGCCGACAGGTAATTCCAGTTTGTATGCCAACTACGCTATTTCACAACAACCACCAGGTGGCGCTAACTTCACTTTGAGCAGCGCAACGAATAGCGCAAGTAACCCAAATATGGATCCACAAAAAGCCAAGACTTACGAGATTGGCGGCAAGTGGGATACCTTAAATGAAAAACTCTTGTTGAACCTGGCGTTGTTCCGTACCACCGTTTCAAACGAAATCAACTCACAGATTTTGGAGAATGGTCTCCCAACCCAAACCGGTGAAAAACGTGTTGAAGGTGTAGAAGTATCGGTAGTGGGTAATATTACCGAGAACTGGTCTGTCACTGCTGGCTACAGCAATATGGACACCTCGGTAGAAGTAGGGCCGTTGATTGCTGCAGATGGTACACCAAACCTCACTTATACACCTGACCAGGCATTTACCAGCTGGACAACTTATCGCTTCCCATTTGGCCTTACAGTTGGTGGTGGTGCGAGCTACACCGCAGGTTTGCACAGAGGTACTGATGGTGCGAAGGGAACTCCGGCATTCACTGACTCATATGTGGTTTATAACGCAGTGGTTTCGTACGACATCAATGCCTATGTAGGTCTGCGATTGAACGCTTACAACCTGACTGACGAAGAATACGTAGCTTCAATCAACAAGAGTGGATACCGTTATACACCGGGTTCTCCTCGTACATTCCTGTTGAGTGCGGATTTCCGTTTCTAATGTAATATTTTGTGAGTGTTATGGATGGGATTGCCTCGGTTATTATGGTAACCCCATTCCAAAAGCTGGTTATCTGTTGGGTAACCGGCTTTTGTTAATTTAAAGATTGAAAAAAAATTATGCTAATTCATATTCCTGAAGTGCTCAGCAAACAACAAGTCGCGGAGTTTCGCGCGCAACTTGATCAGGCAGATTGGGTTGATGGTCGCGCAACTGTAGGCGCTCAGGGCGCACTCGTGAAAAGAAATCGCCAGCTCGCAGTAGATAGTCCGCTTGCGCGAGCGCTAGGTGAAATTATTTTAAAATCGCTCTACAGCAATCCGTTATTTATGGCTGCTGCATTGCCTTTGCGTACAGTGCCGCCGCTATTTAATTCATACGAAGGTGGCGAGCACTACGGGTTACATGTCGATGGCGCTGTTCGTTTATTGCCTGGCAGCACCTTGAGTTTGCGCACTGATGTTTCATCGACACTTTTTTTAAGTGAGCCGGATGAATATGACGGCGGCGAATTGGTCGTACAGGATACTTATGGGAGTCATGAAGTTAAATTACCGGCAGGTGATTTGATTTTGTATGCATCAACCAGTTTGCACAAAGTAGAACCCGTTACCCGCGGCGCTCGCGTGTGTAGTTTTTTCTGGACGCAAAGTATGGTACGTGATGATTGGCAGCGCAGCATGTTGTACGAGTTGGATGCCACCATCCAACAATTGCGCGGACAGGTTGGGGACAACGAACAAGTGCTGAGCTTAACAGGGCACTACCACAATTTATTGCGTCAATGGAGTCAAGTGTGACCCATAGTAAAAAGGCACCCAGAGAAGCAGTCGGGTCAACGAAAGTGAAGAAAAAACCTTTTATAAATTTAATGACAATTCGCAAATGGCACTGGATGAGTTCTGCCATTTGTTTTATTTGTATGTTGTTGTTTTCGGTCACGGGAATCACCCTAAACCATGCAGGTATTATCGAAAGCAAACCAACAACCGTGAGGATAGCGGGACAATTCCCGGAAGAATTGTTGCCACAATTAGCGGTAAAAAGTGAACAAAAAAATATTGAATTACCGGTAGTCATACACGATTGGCTGCGAGCACACAAAGCCATTAACCTGGATGCGGCAGCAGCAGAAGTTAATGGCACTGAAATTTATTTGCCGCTGGCTCGTCCCGGTGGTGATGCATGGTTAAGTATTGATACTGAGACAGGCGAGTTTGAATATGAATCCACGGATCGCGGATGGATTTCCTATTTCAACGATATCCACAAAGGCAGGAATACCGGTAAAGCGTGGATTTATTTTATGGATATTTTTGCAGTCGCGTGCATTATTTTTTCCATTACCGGTTTTCTTTTGCTACAACGCTATGCAGATACCCGCAGCCAAACCTGGCCGCTGTTAATTGCGGGTTTAATTTTACCGATATTTTTTATGTTGTTTTTAATTCATAAGTGAGTGTTGAAATGTTAAAAAAAATAACCCTGGCCTGTGCGCTACTGTTATCGCCGCTAACCCATGCGGCAAATTTGCAAATCTCTGTTGAAATTCCCAAATTGAATGTCGCGGAATATCACGCGCCTTACACGGCTGTTTGGCTTGAGTCTGCCGCTGAAGGCGATAAGAAATTTACCAAGACCCTGGCAATATGGTACGCCGATAAAAAACGCGAAGGCGGCGGTGAAAAATGGTTAAAGGATTTGCGCCAATGGTGGCGTCGCGATGGCCGCAATTTAACCATGCCGGTTGATGGTGTTTCAGGCGCAACCAAATTGGCAGGTGTGCATCAATTAAGTTTTACCCAGGGTGCAGAACCTTTGGGCACATTGGCTAAAGGTAACTACGTGCTTTTTGTTGAAATCGCCCGCGAGGATGGTGGTCGTGAAGTTGTTAAGGTGCCGTTCGCATGGCCTGTTGAAAAAGCTACTTCGCTTTCTGCAAACGGTACGACAGAAGTTGGCGTCGTGACACTTGAATTAAATCCATAAAGGCAGGCAAACCATAATGAAAAAATTTATTCAATGTGCTTTTTTTTCAACAACGATGATCCTTGCCGGCGTTGCCCATGCACACAGCATGTGGTTGCTGCCATCAGATACCAGTAAAGGTGCAAAGGGCGGTTGGGTTACATTTGATTTAGCCTTATCGACGGAATTTTTTACCTTTGATTCAGGATCGCCCAAAATGGGGCCTATCCAAATCATAGCGCCAGATGCAACAGCTACAGAAGTGCAAAATGCATTTGAAGGAAAGTTGCGTACCAGCTTCGATGTTGAGATGAATCAACAGGGTACCTACAAAGTATTTGTTGCAAGCAGCGGTTTAAATGCGCGTTGGGAAACAGAAGAAGGCAAGCGCGGTTTTTGGCCGGCGCGCGGCGCAAAAGCTGACCCTGCAGATTTTGCGACCGCTGTACCGAAAAATGCAAAAAACCTTGAAGTGACACAGACATCTCGTCGCGTGGAAACTTTTGTAACTGTCGGTGCAACATCGAAAGGTGCGTTAAAACCTACGAACCAGGGGTTGGAGTTGGTTCCTGTAACCCATCCCAACGACTTGGCCGCGAGTGAACCGTCTGAATTTATATTTCTGATAGATGGCAAACCGGCAGCAGGCGCAAAAATTGAAGTGGTTGAAGGTGGCAGCCGCTATCGTTTGTCACCGGGCGAGCAACATTATGAAACTGATAAAAACGGCCATGTAAAAATCCAGTGGAAAAAAACAGGCATGTTTTGGTTGGGTGCTGAATACAAAGATAATAAAGCCACTAAACCCGCAACCATTCGCTCAGGAACCTACAGCGCTACATTTGAAGTTCTTGCCGAATAATAAGAAACTGGTTTAAAAATAAAAAACTCGATCAATGTGATAATTGATCGAGTTTTTTATTTTTAAACCATAGGATTTGCTATTTAAACGTCACATTGTTTGCACAAAATTTTATCGTGATAATGATAAAGTTGCGGCCTGTGAGTTTTTATTTTTTAACATTATTTGGCTTTAAAAGCTGATTTTCCAAGTGATCTTTATACTGAGAAGTCTTATGTCTAGATTATTGACATCCATTGGCGAGTTTTTTTCATTGTGGCGTTTGAGCCGAATTGTTTTTTTAATCTTGATCATTGTGGTGGCTATAGGTGGCTGGAAATATTATTCCAATCGCAATAACAGCGCTGCTAATTATTTAACGGCAACAGTAGAGCGTGGCGATATCCAAAACCTGGTAACAGCAACAGGTGTTTTGCAACCACGTGATTATGTTGATGTTGGTGCGCAAGTTTCCGGTCAATTGAAAAAGCTGATGGTGGTTGTGGGTCAACAAGTTAAAACAGGTGATTTGCTCGCTGAAATTGATGCAACTGTTAATAGCGCAAAAGTAGACGGTATCCGCGCGCAATTATTAAATCTGCAAGCCCAGCTCAATGACAAACAGGCCCAACTTATCCTGGCTAAGATACGCATTGAACGTCAGGAAAATTTATATAAAGACGATGCTACTACAAAAGAAGCCATGCAAACTGCCGAGGCCAGTTATCAATCCGCCAGCGCCCAATTAAAAGCAGTGCAAGCGCAAATCCAGCAGACAGAATCAAGTTTGCGTGCAGAAGAAGCAAACCTTGAGTTCGCACGTATCTATGCTCCCATGAGCGGCACAGTGGTTTCTATCACATCGCGCCAGGGGCAAACCTTAAACGCTAACCAACAAGCACCGACAATTATGCGTATTGCAGATCTCAGTACCATGACTGTTCAAACCCAGGTATCGGAAGCTGATATCGGAAAACTGCATATCGGTATGCCGGTGTATTTCACGACTCTGGGGGGACAGGATTATCGTTGGTACAGCAAGCTGGATCGGGTCGAACCTACGCCAACGGTGACAAATAATGTTGTTCTCTATAACGCGCTATTTGAAGTCCCCAATGATTCCAAAGTCTTGATGACGCAAATGAGCACGCAAGTATTTTTTATTGCCTCGCAAGCAAAAGACACCTTGGTTATTCCTGCATCTGCAGTGAATTTTAAAGCTCGCAAACCGGGTGAGGCGACAGATAAAACCCAAAAGCAAAATTGGCAAGATCGCAAACCAAAACCTGAGCAAAATAATCCGGCTGATGCGGAAAAAAATAAACCGGAGTTAGCGGATGCGGATAAAGCTGGCAAACAAGATGTAAAAGACGCATCTGGTCACACTGCAAATCAATTATCGAAAAATGAAGCAAAAAATACCGATGCAAATGATAGTGATGATAAATCCAAACACAAACGCGGGCCGCGCAAACCACCTGCGTTCACGGGCATGGAAATGAAGCCTCAGCCAGCCGTTGTACAAGTCATAGATAACCAGGGAAATTTGACCGAGAGAAATGTTGTTATAGGAATCAGTAATCGCGTGCAGGTGCAAGTGCTTGAAGGTTTGCAGGAAGGTGAAACAGTAGTATCTGGTATGCGACAGCTTGGGAAACCGGCGACAGCGAGTTCCGGTTCAGCAATGGGTGCTGGTGCTCCTCCGGGCGGTGGTGTCCGTCAAATGCGTTAATCACCGAAAGGTTAATTGCTAAATGTAAGAGAGATAACGATACGTTTTCTCGCTCATTATTTATTTGTCATTAAGAGATGACTTATTAATTGTTGATTAATGTATGACTGAAAAAAAACCGCTTATAAAACTTTCCGGTGTAACCAAAACGTTTCAAAACGGTGATTTGGAAACGCGGGTTTTGCACGGGATAGATTTGGAAATTTATCCGGGTGAATTTGTTGCCATCATGGGGCAATCCGGCTCAGGCAAATCCACTTTAATGAATATCCTTGGATGCCTGGATAAACCAAGCACGGGTGAATATTATTTTTCCGGCAGAAACGTATCTGTTTTAGATGCAGATGAATTAGCGCAATTGCGTCGCGAAGCCTTTGGCTTTGTTTTCCAAAGTTATAATTTGCTGGCCGGTGCAACGGCATGTGAAAACGTAGAAATGCCTGCGACCTATTCTGGCATGCCACCGCAAGCACGACGTGAGCGTGCAAGTGAGTTATTAAGTTCACTGGGTTTGTTTGCGCGGCTGGATCACCGTCCCAATCAATTATCCGGTGGACAGCAACAGCGTGTTTCCATTGCGCGTGCGTTGATGAATGGTGGCCAAATTATTTTGGCCGATGAGCCGACAGGAGCCCTGGATAGTAATAGCGGCAAAGAAGTTATGAAGCTGCTTAAGAATTTATCCGAGCAGGGGCACACTATTATTTTGATCACGCACGATGCCCATGTCGCTAACCACGCGCAGAGGTTAATTGAAATTAGCGATGGTTTAATTATTTCTGATCCCGGCCCTGGTGAAGTTGCCCATTCGCCAATCAATGATCATAAATTACATGGCGAACCCAGCTTTTCAACAGAAATTTTAGAAGGTGCAAAAACCGCTTTCCGCTCTTTGCGCAGTAACATCTTTCGCACAATTTTAACCTTGTTGGGAATTGTCATTGGTGTTGGTTCAGTAATTACTATGCTTGCAATTGGCGATGGTGCAAAAAAAGCAGTGGTCGATAGCATCAGCGCGATGGGATCAAATTTATTGTTAATACGACCCGGAGGGCCAGAACAGCGTCGTTTCGTTGATGTCCAAACCCTGGTTCCCGCCGATGTTGTCGAGATAAATAAAATAGCTCACGTTGTTGCGGCACTACCTGAATTAACGGGAACTTACACCATTCGCTACGGCAATGTAGATGTCAGTACCGAAGTAAATGCTACCGGTTACCAATATCCGTTAGCGCGTAAATGGGATATTTCAACGGGAACTTTTTTTACAGAGGACGACGAAAAAACATTTGCGACTGTTGCTGTCTTGGGAAAAACCGTTGTTCGAAAATTATTTTCCGATGAAGATCCCTTGGGCAAATATATTATTGTGAATAATATTTTGTTCCAGGTGATAGGCGTTATGGCCGAGCGCGGTGCAGACCCGGGTGGACAAGATCAGGACGATAAAATCCTGGTTCCTTATACCACAGGTAGTTTGCGTATTATGGGGCGTCGCTATTTGCGCAACGTAACTATTTCTGTTGACTCCGAAGATCACATGACTGATGTACAAAGTTCTGTCACTTCTTTATTGTCCGAGCGACACGGCAGTGAAGATTTTACCATCCGCAATATGGCTTCGCTGATTGATACTCTTTCCGCAACGCAAAATACCATGACAATTTTATTAGGTTCTATTGCAGCCATTTCGCTGTTGGTTGGCGGTATTGGTGTTATGAATATCATGTTGGTAAGTGTTACCGAGCGTACGCGTGAAATTGGTGTGCGCATGGCAACGGGTGCGCGCCAGCGAAATATCATGCAGCAATTTTTAATTGAGGCGCTAACGGTTTCGGCGATGGGTGGAATTATTGGAGTCATTCTCGGATTGCTCAGTGCCGCTATTGTTGGTCATTTTGGAATGCCAATTGATTATTCCCTTGGTCCTGTAATCCTTGCGTTTAGCTGTGCGTTTTTAACCGGATTAATTTTTGGTTTCTTACCCGCGCGCAAAGCTGCACGTTTAAATCCTGTTGTCGCTTTGGCCTCGGAGTAAATAAGTGAACTTTTATAAAACATCTTCTCTGTGTTTAAGCTTGGTGATCTGCGTCAGCATTATGGCTTGCTCATCCATGGATAAAACACCTAAAGCCAACCTCGAATATGCACCTGTGTGGGAATATAAACCCCAGACAGAAGGTGCAATTGCTGTTGAAAAAGAATGGTGGAACGCTTTTGGATCTTCGCAACTTACGCAATTGGTTGAAGTTGCGCAGCAAAAAAATCCTGATGTCATTATTGCAAGCGAGCGTGCTAAACAAGCCGAATTGCAAATGAATATTGCCAATGCGAGTTTGTTTCCTTCACTGGGTTTAAGTGCATCCAGCGGTGAACGAAGATCGAAACCTGATTCAAGTACCTGGTCGAATTCCGCTTCAACCTCTGCAAGTTTAAATGCGAGCTATGAAATTGATTTATGGGGTGGTGAAATGGCTAATCGCCATGCCGCCAAGGCAAATTATAAAGCGACAGCATTTTCCAATGAGGCAACTCGCCTGAGTATTTCAGCTGGCGTTGCGACTGCCTGGTTCAATTACCTGGCATTGCAAGAGCGTATAGCGACAGCGAAAAAAAATATCGAGATTGCGGAACGTATCCAAAAAATTGTGGATTCACTTTATCGAAATGGCGCAGCAACTGCGGCAGATGTTGCGGTACAAAAAACCAATTTACTCTCACAACAAAATGCGCTTTTGCCATTGCAATTACAATTGGACCAAACACGTGCCGCTATTGCATTGCTGGAGGGGCAAGTCCCCCAGGCTTATCAATTGGCGAACGAAACATTTAATGACTTAAAGATTCCTGAAGTGAGTGCAGGAACTCCGGCAGATATAATTACACGTCGCCCGGATGTTGCCAGCGCAGAAGCGCAGTTGCAGGCTTCATCAGCTAACGTTTATGCGGCACGTACGGCATTATTACCGGGCATACAGCTTGGTGGTAATTTGGGTGAATCGGCTTCCGAATTATTTTCATTGAACCCTGCAATGCAAAGCGCAGGTTGGAGCTTGTCCTTGGCGCAAACAATTTTTGCGGGCGGACGTGTTACCAACCAGGTTCGTATTAGTGAGTCGCGCCGCGTTGAATTGCTCGAACAATATCGCAAAGTAATTTTAACAGCGTTACAGGAAACAGATGATGCCTTGAATCGTGTTAATATCACTTTGCAACAGGAAAATAATCAGCAAAAAATTCTTGAACAAGCTTCGCGGAGTTTGCGTTTAAATGAAGACAGGTATCGTGAAGGCAGTATAGACCTGCAAACCTTATTGGATTCGCAACGCAGCTTTTTCCAATCGCAAGACTCCCTTGTTCAGCAGCGTTTGGCGCGTTTAAAGGCCACTGTAGATTTATACAAAGCCTTGGGCGGCGGCTGGCAAAATATATAATTTGGCTACTATCAAAGCGGAGTTCTCAGTTCATATTGGTTTTATATTCTTAGCTGCCAAATTGCTAAAAAACGGTGCATATACGAATGGCTATGCACTTTTTTCTTCTGTTTTTGAATTGATTTTAATAAACAAACCTTGGTTTTATTGGCTTTTTAATATGGCACTTTTTATGCAGATATTAAAATAAGAGTGTAGCTATGCGCTTGGTTTATATGAATACCATTTACTGTTATTTCGCCCATATCAAGCCGGGCAGGTTAGTGCTTTGGTGTTATTTGATTTGGTATTTTGTAACCCTGTATTTTCATTTTGATCCGTCACCCAAAATCTGGATTAACTCTTTGGGAATTAGCGTGGTAATTGGCTCTGCGTTGATGCTTAGTGTTTCCGGTGGAAATCTCACTAACCAATGGCAAACATTCAGGCTTTATTGGATGCCATTTGCAGTTTCAAGTTTTTCGGCGTTGATTAAAAACAAAAATTATTTTGTTATTTTTTCGCCAAGCTTTTATGAAGTGAGTGTCGCCTTGGGTATGTGTGCGATATTTATCTTAATCGTTGCTGTTATTAAATGGACAAAAACGAAAATGGAGTTGCCTCAAGGAATGTAATGGGTCTTCTAATTAAGGATGTTAAAAAGCCTGCATGACGCAGGCTTTTTTTATGTTTCACGGTTACATAGCTGAATAATTTGGTCCGCCTCCACCTTCAGGCGTTACCCATTGGATATTTTGGGTTGGGTCTTTAATATCGCAGGTTTTGCAATGCACGCAGTTTTGCGCATTGATTTGAAATTTTTTATCGCCATTTGCTGTTTCAACAATTTCATAAACACCGGCTGGGCAATAACGCTGTGCAGGTTCGTCAAATTGGGGCAGGTTAAATGCAATCGGGATGCTCGCATCTTTTAATTGCAAATGACAAGGTTGGTTTTCCGCGTGATTGGTATTGGATAAATAAACGGACGACAACTTATCAAAACTCAACACATTGTCGGGCTTGGGATAATATATTTTTGCAGCCTGGCTCGCGAGTTTTAATTGCGTATGGTCAGCGCTGCGATTATGCAAGGTCCAGGGCAATTTGCCACGCAAGGTCATATCGATAAAACCATAAAGGCTGCCGAGTTGCGTTCCAAATTTTTGCTGCGCAGGTCCCACGTTGCGTTGTTCATAAAGCTCTTCGTAAGCCCATGAATTTTTATAAGCTGTTTCAAATTCGCCAAGAGAATCATTCGCGCGGCCAGCGGCCAATGCTTGCACAATAACTTCAGCACCGATCATCCCACTTTTCATAGCGGTATGGCTGCCTTTGATTTTCGTAAAGTTTAATGTGCCTGCATCATCACCTAACAATAAACCGCCCGCAAAAAACATTTTAGGTTGCGATTGGATTCCACCTTTTACAAGTGCTCGTGCGCCGTAGCTAATACGTTCGCCGCCGTTAAGGTACTGTGCAATCTTGGGGTGATGTTTGTAGCGCTGGAATTCATCAAAAGGACTTAGGTGCGGATTGCTGTAGCAGAGATCGGTAATCAACCCCAGGGCAACCTGTGAATCATTCAAGTGATATAAAAAGCCGCCGCCACTTGTGCCTGTTTCACTGAGCGGCCAACCCAATGAATGCATTATCAAACCTTCTTTATGTTGTGCAGCGGGTACGCGCCAAATTTCTTTTATACCTATAGCGTAATGTTGCGGGTCTTTACCTTCATCTAACTTGAAATGAGCAATTAATGCTTTACCCAAATGTCCGCGGGCACCTTCGCAAAACAACGTGTATTTTCCGTGTAGCTCGATACCTTCAACAAAATCAGGTTTTTCACTGCCATCAGCAGCTCGACCCATATCGCCGGTAATAACTCCGCCAACGCTGCCATCGTCGCGATAAAGCACTTGCGCTGCTGCGAATCCAGGAAAAATATCGACACCCAATTCGGTAGCCTGTTCTGCAAGCCACTGGCATAAACGGCCAAGGCTAATAATGTAGTTGCCCTCATTGTGTAACACAGCTGGCAGCAAGCTGTTGGGAATGTGCAATGATTTGGTCGCGGAACTCAAGAATTGCCAATCTTCTGCTGTTACCGGAGTTTCTAATGGCGCGCCTTTGGCTTTCCAGTCAGGAAACAATTCATCCAGCGCACGCGATTCAAATACTGCGCCGGACAAAATATGCGCGCCCACTTCTGCACCTTTTTCCAATAAGCAGACACTTAAGTTGGCGTCGAGCTGGCGTAAACGACAAGCTGCTGCAAGGCCAGCGGGACCCGCACCGATAATTACAACGTCATAATGCATTTGTTCACGCGCCATGGTGTTTCCTATTTTAAAAAGTCAGCAGAAATATGGGGCATTATAAAGGAAGGCGATCTATTTCTGGCACCCATGTTGTTAGATTGATGCAGGCCTGGATTGATCGTGAAGTTAATGGTCATTATCACAAGGATTTGTGTTGGGCTAAAAACAAAAAAGGCCGCATAGGCGACCTTTTTTTACCCGAATGAATACGGGTGGATGCAGCTTATTACTGAGCAGCAGCAGAAGATGCAGCAGCTTCATCAGAAGAAGATGCAGCATCAGAAGAAGCGTCAGAAGAAGACGATGCAGCTTCAACAGCAGGAGCTGGTGCTTCAGCAACAGGAGCTGGAGCTGGTGCTTCAGCAGGGGCAGATTCGTGCTTAGAGCAGCCGCTCAAAAGACCAGCAGCAAGGATGAATGATGCAACGATTTGAATAGTTTTCATGGTGTGCTCCGTCAGTATGGGACATTGTTTGAAATTAACGGACTAATTTTCGACTTCTAGGATAAGAACTAGGCCCGTGCAAAGGAGTGTATATTTTTGCAAACCATATGAATAGGGGTTTGCTATAAGTAGTTGCTCATTTTCGCTAGAATAGCCCCAAAATAGGGCCATTTTGGTCAATAAAGATTCATTTCCTAATAAATTGAGGCACTTATGACAGTTGAACAATTCGAATCATGGTCACTTTATATCTGTGTTGGCGGCTTAATCGCATTTATGATTTTTATCGTGTGGGATTTGGCGAAGAAATCCAACGCAGGCAAGTTCGGTACTTTCATTCTTTTTTTAGCCCTGGGTTTAGGATTATTGGGCTTTATCATAAAAACAGTCCTGGTATCGACTTTGGAAAAATAATGCGCCATATAAATCTCTCCCTCACATAATCATCTCCATTCAAATTGGTTGACTCTGGAAACATTTCTTCTAAGGTTAGGAGGATAAACAGAGGGAAAGAAAAGTTTATGAATGTAAATCAAGATGTCTGGCAGATATCGCACTGCTAGACTCAGCCCGCAATTTTGAGTGATAGGTCAATTCGCCTCTCGATATATTTTATCGAGCTGAGCCGCCAACAAGAATGTTTCGTTGCCAACCTCAATACTTTTGTGTTTCCAACCTGCGGCATAGTCCCTGGTTACTATCAAATTTAAATATAGAAGGAATCAAGATGCGTATTTCTTTGCTCTGGCCTAAGTTAGTTATCTCCAGTTTGATTTTTGTCCTGGTGGCCTGTGGTGAATCTACCAAACAAACCGCCACCACACCGCCAGAAGATGCAAAAGCCCAGGCACTTTTTAATTCCGACATAAAAGATGCAAAAGTTCTGGTTTTTTCAAAAACCAAAGGCTGGCGACATGACTCTATTCCGGCAGGCATAGCTGCCTTGCAAAAAATGGCAAATGAAAACGCCTTCAGCGTCGTTGCCACTGAAGATGCCAGCTTGTTTACCGATGCACAGTTGAGCACTTTTAATGCCATCGTTTTTTTGAATACAACCCTGGATGTATTGGACGATAACCAGCAAGTTGCCATGGAGCGTTTCATCCAGGCTGGCGGCGGTTTTGTCGGCATTCATTCCGCAGCCGATACAGAGTGGGAAGGAGACTGGTATTGGTATCGCCGTTTGTTGGGCGCTGTATTTAAAAGTCATCCCAATGAGCCGAGTAATGTACAAGGCGCACGTGTTATTGTTAAAGACTCACATCATCTTGCAACCGAGTCGCTACCTTCTTCATTTGAAATTGCTGACGAATGGTACGACTATCGTGACTTCTATGAATTCAACAAGGTGTTATTAACTGTCGATGAAAAAACCTATCGTGGTGGCACACAGGGTGATTATCACCCGATTACCTGGTACCACGATTTTGATGGAGGCCGTTCTTTTTATACTGGCCTCGGCCACACTGCGGAAACTTTTTCAAATCCGGAATTCATTAAAATATTATTGGGTGGTTTGAAATACGCGGTAGGTGGGAAGCCCAAACTGGATTACACCAAATCAGAGCCGGAACCCAATCGTTTTGTTAAGAAAACACTCATCGATCATTTGGATGAGCCCGTTAATTTAAGTTTCTTTGCCAATGGCGATGCGCTGATTGCCCAGCGTGGCGGTAGCATTGTGGTCATCGATTATAAAACGGGCAAAGAACGTGATGGCGGTAAAATTACCGTAGATCCACATGGTTCTATTGAATTTGGTTTGCTCGGTTTTGCGGTAGATCCAAACTTCGATAAAAATCAAAACATTTATGCAACCTATAACGCTGCAAAAGAAGATGGCAGTTCAGTTGAACGTTTGTCGCGCTTCAAATGGAAAGAAGGAAAACTGGATAACAGTTCTGAAGAAGTTCTGTGGGAATATCATATTGACCAAAACTGCTGCCACACAGGTGGCGATTTGGAATTTGGCAATAACGGCGAATTATTTGTTTCAACCGGTGATAACTCCAATCCATTTACCGAGGAAGGTTATGGCCCGTTGGATATGCGTGAAGATGCTGCCAAAAGCGATGCATTACGCGGTGCCGGAAATACCCAGGATTTCCGTGGCAAAGTATTGCGTATCATTCCAAAAGAAACGGGTGGTTACGATATTCCGAAAGGCAATTTGTTTAGTGATCCTAAAGATGGCCGCCCTGAAATTTATGTAATGGGTACGCGTAATGCCTATAAAATTACTTACGATAAACCAACATCAACCTTATTTTATGGCGACATAGGTCCAGACGCTGGTGAAGATTCGCCATTGAAAGGCACGCGCGGTTATGACGAAGTGAACCGGGTAACCAAAGCAGGTAACTTTGGCTGGCCATTATTTGTCGGCAATAATTATGCGTACAAAGATTATGATTACGCGACCGGGAAATCAGAGAAATTTTTTAATCCGCTCGCGCCTGTCAATAATTCTCCGCGCAATACTGGTTTGAAAAATTTACCTCCAGCACAACGTCCGTTGTTGTGGTATCCCTACGGCGCCTCCGATGAATTTCCTGAGTTAGGTAAAGGTGGGCGTATGGCACTGGTTGCTGATGTTTATCACGAAGATAAATATCCTGCGAGTGAACATCGTCTTCCTGCGTACTACAACAATAAATTATTTATCCTTGATTTCATGCGTAACTGGGTAAAAGCGGTGAGCTTTGACGAAGCCGGTCGCATTATCAAAATCGAACCATTTGCACCGCAAATTGAATACACCTCACCAATCGATTCGCGCTTCGCTCCTGATGGAACCTTGTACGTGCTTGAATATGGAAAAGCATGGTTTAAAGGTAATCCTGAAGCGAGTTTAAGCCGTATTGAATATGCCGGCCCGGGTAATCGTCCACCGATTGCAAAAATCAGTTTTGATAAATCGCAAGGCGCCGCTCCATTTAAAGCCATTGCTGATGCAAAACCATCATTTGATTTGGATGGCGATAATCTAACTTATACCTGGTCGTTAAAATCGCCGGATGGAAAAGTAACTCCACTGGGCACTAACCAACAACAAGAAATTTCAATCGCGGAAGTGGGTGAATATATTGTCAAACTTGATGTGAAAGATCCTGCAGGTGCAACGGCAAGTACAGAATCAAAAGTACAAGTGGGTAATGAACCTGCTGTTATTGATGTGACACTGGATGCAAACCAATCCTTCTATTGGCCGAATACAACAGCAATTAAATATTCAATTGCTGTGAACGACAAAGAAGATGGTGTGATCGCTGATGACGATGCAAATCTTTCCATCGCATTTGCCGCAAAACATGATGCAAATGAACCTGCTGCACAAGGGCATCAGCAAGCCGATGTTGCTACCGTGGCGAAAGGCATAATGGAAGCCAACGGTTGTAAGGCTTGCCATAGTTTTGATACCAAGGTGGTGGGGCCTGCATTTAAAGATGTGGCTGCAAAATACAAAAATGATAAAAATGGTTTGAACCATTTGGTCAATAAAATCAAGAAAGGCGGCAGTGGTGTATGGGGTGAGTTGAATATGCCATCCTTTGCGACACTAAGTGATGAAGACAGAACTGCATTGGCGACGTATGTTTTATCGCTGGCTGATGTGAAGAAATCTTTGCCGCTGCAAGGCTCATTAAGTTTTACACCAAATGCGCAAGATCAAAAAGCATTTGAGTCCAACGATGAACCTGCTGGTATAACAACACAGATTTTTGAGTTGGTAACCTCGTATACCGATAAAGGAAGTCCTGCTGTTGGCCCGATTACGGTGAAAAAAGCAGTAACAGTTATGCCCGCGCGTTTTTATTTGTATCCTGTGTTTGATTTCAATAACGCAGACAAACTGATTGAAAAAGCCAGGCATAAAACGCGTGACACCATTAAATTACCTGCCACAGGCGCGTGGATTAATGTACCTTTGGGCACTTATGATTTAAGCAGTATTTCCGCATTGCGTGTGGGCGCTTGGGCAACCTTGCAAGGTACTCCATGGCAATTTGAGTTGCGTGAGGGTTCTCCAACAGGTGTTGTGATTGCCCATGGTGAAAACCCGGCGAGCCTTGCGGATAGTTATTCGCGTACTGAATTGAAGTTGCAGGCGCAAACGGGTTACCAGGATATTTATTTATTGGTTCGTAGCAGCGGTAAATCAGACAGTGAATTGCATTTACTGGATGTTTCTTTCCATAAATAAATTGTAGGAACTGCATCCAACAAAAAGCCCGATTGCATTTTGCAATCGGGCTTTTTGTTGGACATAAAAAATTAAAAATTATTCCGGTTTTTTGAATGTTGCCCAAATAGGGCAGTGGTCTGATGCTTTATCAAGGCTGCGAATATTGTAATCAATTCCCGTTTCAATGCAGGCCTCGTGCAATTTTTGGGTAGCGAGGATTAAATCAATGCGCAGTCCGCGTTTTGGATTATCTTCAAAACCACCGCTGCGGTAATCAAACCAGCTAAACAGGTTTGCCACTTCCGGGTTCAATTCGCGAAATGTATCTTTGAATCCCCAATCCAATAATTGGTTCAACCAAACGCGCTCTTCCGGTAAAAAGCTACATTTTCCCGTACGCAACCAGCGCTTGCGATTGTCTTCCCCAATACCGATATCGCAATCCTGATGGGAAATATTCATGTCGCCCATCAAAATAATATTCTGGTCTGCTAAATGCGTTGAACCCAAATAGGAAAACAAATCTGCATAAAATTTTTCTTTTGCGGGGAATTTTACGGGGTGGGTGCGACTTTCACCTTGCGGAAAATAACCATTCAATACTGTAACTTCACCCAAAGGCGTATCAAATGTACCGCCAATAAAACGTTTCTGTGCCGTTTCATCATCGGTGGGAAATCCTTTTAATGTACTTTTGAAAGGATATTTAGACAGCAGGGCTACGCCGTAATGGGTTTTTTGTCCGTGATAAGCAAAGTGATAACCGAGTTTTTCAAAATCAGCGACTGGAAAGTCGGGGTCATTGACTTTAGTTTCTTGCAGGCCGATAAAGTCAGGCGTGTGATGATCGATCACTGCCTGCAAATGGCCCATACGTTGGCGAACACTGTTTACGTTAAAGGAGATAACTTTCATAAGAACGATTCCAAGGGATAAAAAAACCCGAGATGTCATCCCGGGTTTGATTAATCTTAATAATAATTATGGTGTTGCGACTTTTTGTGCAACTTGCTTTTTAGTTTGCAAAATAAAATCACCTAAAATTTTACCTGTTTCCACTAAATAAGGATCTTTTTCAGGTTCAAATTCTTTTTTCTTTGGTGCAGCCGATTCTTCATCGTCTTTTTTCAATTCCTTGGCTTTGTAATCAGCGTAATTTGCATAGACAGCTTCACCTTTTGCTTTGCGCTTTTGATTTTCAATTGCCAGGGTGCGTTGCTCAATTTGCTGTTGTTCCTGCTGGCGGGTAGCTAATTTCAAAGACACGGTTTTCTTGCTGTTTAATTCATCATAAAGCGCTGCCTGTTGCTTTATATAAACAAATTCAGGGTCTGTTTTCATACGCTCCAGGTGCGCGGACTTTATTACCGGCAAAATATCACTCATATTGTTATAAATATCATGTGGTGCGGCACGAATCTGGTCCCAGGGCAGAGCGTTATCGTAGCTACTTTCACCCAACTCTTTCGTATCAATTAAGCTCGGTAATTCAATATCAGGAATGACGCCGCGATGTTGTGTGCTGTCACCGGAGATTCGATAGAACTTCGCCTGGGTGATTTTAATATTACCTTCGCCCTTATCGATTGGCATGTAACTTTGTACCGAACCTTTACCCCAGGTGGTGGAGCCTACGATAAGGCCACGGCCATAATCCTGGATTGCACCGGCAAAAATTTCTGAGGCCGAGGCACTGAAACGATTCACCAATACAATTAACGGGCCGCGATAAACTGCAGGAACAGTTGCGCGCACATCGCGCGAAATAAAATCGTTGCTCTGGCGAATTTGTACCACAGGACCCGGATCAACAAACAAATTAGTCAGCGTTGCCGCTTCAGGTAGGGAGCCACCGCCGTTCTCGCGCAAATCCAAAATAATGCCGTCGATATTGTCTTGTTTGAATTCTTGCAATAAACGATACACGTCGCGACCCACACTTGAGTTGGGGTCAAAGTTGCCATAAAACACCGGAATATTGATAACACCCAGTTTTAATACTTGTGAGCCATTCTTAACATTTAAAATAGCTTTTTTCGCTTTTTGCTCTTCCAGTTCAATGGTGTCACGTTTGATCGGAATGATTTTATGTTGGGTGATGGTGGGGTCAGCAGCAATAACTTCCAGACGAACAATAGTGCCTTTTGGACCTTTGATTTTTTTCACCACATCGGTGAGTCTCCAACCGATGATATCTTCGAATTCACCTTTTTCACCTTGCGCAACGCCAACAATTTTATCATTAGGTTTTAACTGGCCTTGTTTTTCCGCCGGGCTTGCCGGAATCAGGCGTGCAACTTTGGTGTAATCGTCATCTGTTTTTAATTCTGCGCCTATGCCTTCAAATTTATTGGTCATGCTTGTTGCAAAACTTTGTGAATTGTCGGGCGATAAATAATTCGTATGCGGATCAAATAGCATCGTCAGTGAGTTCATCATGATGCTAAAAACTTCTTCAGATGTTTGCTGGTTAAAATAGCGCAATTGCGTGGTGAATCGTTTACGCAAATTGGTGCGGCTTTCTTCCAGGGTTTTTCCGTTGAGCATTGAACTCAGCAAACTTGCTTTAATATTTTGCATCCACAATTTATCAGCTGCTTCAGCATCGGTTGGCCAGGTTGCATTTTTTCTTTCGGGATTGAAGCTTTCGTCAGCATCAAAGGTAAACTCAACCTTTTTATCGTCGAGCATGGTAATGGCTCGATTTAAGCGTGCGATATAGCGCTCGCCAAAACGATTGTAAATCGTAAAGCCGTTATTTAATTTCCCCGCTTTGAAATCATCGTCAAAGATTTTGCGATATTTATCGAATTCGGCAATATCTGATGCGAGAAAAATATTTTTTGAGCTATCGAGGGTTTTCAGGTATTCGTCTAAAAAACGTGAACTCAAACTGTCATTCAATTCTTGTTTGCGATAATGGTGTTCGCTGAGTTGGTTGACAATTTCTATCGCCGTTTTGGATTGGATTTCAAGCGGCTTTAATTTGACTGCCTTTGCCGTGTCATCGAGGGCAAAACTGCTTAGGCTAAAAACGAGGGCTGACGTGATAAGTGAGGTACGTAAAATTCGCGAAAACAAAGGTTGCATAAACAGATCTCAAAAGTTGGACGGCAGCCGAACTGGCGAGCGGCGGCTAGCGAGGGGCTTACTATAACGTACTTGTAACAGGACAGGCCATCATTAGCACTGCCTGGAGCTGTAAAAAACTGTAGTTGCCTATAGGCATCAGGAACAGGTTTTATTGGGGTTGACTCTTAAATCTTCAGCGTTAGATGCTTGAGATACGATCAAGTTCACTTCGGGTGAGGGGATTCCATTGGCTCAAATAACAATCTTGGGAGATGACTCTCCTTAAAAGAAAAATGCCATGGATGTGAGTCCATGGCATTTTTTCTGGAAGATATCCATCAATGGTTTAATAAATAAGAGCGGCAGTGCTGCAGCGCCAAATCATTTCCATAAATTCATGCTGCTCTACATGGGTGATGGCAATGCTGTTAATCCGGCAAATCTTTTGTTTGTACCAGGTCAGGTCGTGCCGGGTAAAAGACAAGGTGCCTGTTGGCGATTCTTCTACGCTGACCGCTACCGTGTGGGTTTCTGCCAGCCCGAGTTGTTGGATGAGGTCATCTAATAATCCATACATAACGCCAGGATTTTTGAGCGGCAATTCCACTTCTTTAGTATTGATAAATAGATAATCACGGCCAAGCAATTGGCTCACACTCACGTGTTCCAAATCAATGGCTGGTTGTGTTGTCTTAACCTGGGCAAGGTGTTGCGATGCCTCTATATTTGGTTGAAATGCATGTTGACTGGTTGCCATACTGCGCTCCGCTAAAAACTTAAAAAGTATTAAGTGGTTAAACAGGCAAAAGTCTGGCGCAAGAGAGCGGATATAGATAGGAAGTGATGTTGGTATTTCACCTTCTTTTCCTAACGGACCGACCCGGCACCTGGTGACTTCGTTATATTTATGAGTTGTTCTATAGCAGTCCGTTAGAAATGAATCTATCAGGGGGGCTTTGTAATTGCTAAGAATTCTTAGTGCGAACCTTCGCGAGATTTTTGTTAAAAAGTAATTAAAACGTCTATCCGGGATAAAAAATAAGCGGCAATAGCCGCTTATTTACTTACATATCAACACTATATGTTTTTTTCTTAAAGCTTTCTCTTAAGCAAATTGTCCTTGATGGTGTCACGCATTTTCCTGACGGTTCTTTCAGTTGTTTCCCAATCAATACACGCATCTGTTACCGAAATACCATATTTCAGGTCACACAAGTTGGCAGGAATACTTTGGTTGCCTGCACCTATATTACTTTCAACCATCAATCCGATAATGGATTTGTTGCCTTCAAGGATCTGGTTTGCCACGTTTTCCATTACCAGGGTTTGTAACTCATGGTTTTTGTTGGAGTTTGCATGGCTGCAATCAACCATGATATTGGGCGTAATCTTGGCCTTCTCGAGTTCCTGTTCACACAGCGCAACGCTGACTGAATCATAATTTGGTTTGCCATTCCCGCCGCGCAACACAACATGGCCATAGCTATTGCCGCGGGTATGGATAATCGCGACCTGGCCTTCAGTATTGATGCCGAGGAAACGATGTGGTTTGGACACCGATTGCAAAGCATTGATTGCAACCGTTAAACCACCATCAGTACCATTTTTGAAACCTACTGCTGATGACAAACCACTCGCCATTTCGCGATGTGTTTGCGATTCGGTAGTGCGCGCACCAATGGCAGACCAACTGATCAGGTCGTGCAAGTATTGTGGAGAGATTGGGTCAAGCGCTTCAGTTGCGGCAGGCAAACCAATTTCTGCTATATCCAGCAATAACTTACGGCCAATATGCAAACCTTCCTGGATTTTGAAGGAGTCATTCAGGTAAGGATCATTAATCAAACCTTTCCAGCCCACGGTAGTACGTGGCTTCTCAAAATAGACGCGCATAACGATATAAATAGTATCGCTGACTTCATCCGCCAGTTTTTTCAGGCGCTGGGCATAATCTTTGGCCGCTTCAACGTCGTGAATGGAGCATGGGCCTATCACGAGGAAAATACGGTGATCTTTGCGATCAAGAATATCGCGCACTACCGCGCGGCCTTTGGTCACAACATCGCGCGCCTTATCCGACAACGGCAGTTCAGCCTTAAGTTTGTCAGGTGATATCAGCAATTCTTGCGATACCACATTCAAGTCATCTACTAAAATGTCAGTCATTATGGTTTTCCGTCAATTTGGTCAATTCGGAGGCTATTCTACTTAAAATTGATCACTTTTGTAGATATTTTTTTTAATTATTCCCATAAAAGCAATCAATATCATCGCCGAACCCCGGCTTTGGAGAACGCCCTGAATGCGAATTTAGCGCTCAATAGTGATACTTATCCTAACGAGTTCGTTGGAACGTTTTATTTTGAGGAATTTTATGCCTTGAAATATTACAAACTTGCTCGGGCATGATTACCGGACAGGTAAACAGAACAGTAAAAAATTTTTAAAAAACAGGTCAACCAAAATGAGGAACAGGCGTTATTTGCTATGACTGCGCAATAAAGCGCCCAAACATTTCCCCTCGTTGATGATCATTTGGAGTACCGCTATGTTAAAACCTATGTTTACCAAGACCTTATTGCCCGTTTCCCTGGTTGTTGCCCTTGGGGCAGCCAACAGCGCGTTGGCTGCAGATGTAACGGCAAGGCATCACAAGCACACTATTGTGAATAGCCAAACCAGTAAAACCAAAACGGACAACGGTTATTCCCGTACAACCACCAGAACCGACAACACTGGCGCTACGGCTACACATCGTACAGATGTAACCTCCAATAAAACCGATGGCACACGTACTACCAAGACTTCAGGCACCACCTTTGATGGAAAAAGTTATTCCGGGGAAACGGTCTCACACAAAACGGCAACAGGTTACACATCCCAAGGGCATATGATTACAGCCAATGGCAAGGTGGTGGATCGTTCAGTGAACGCGACCATTGATAAAAATGCCAATACGATTACAAAAGAAATTTCGGAAACACCACAAAATGGTGAAACCAAAACCCGTACAGTAGTACACCCGTTGAAAAAATCCCGCTAAGGCCGCAGGCCGCGCCAGAGATCTTGTTGATGTTAGAGAGTGAGCTTACTCAATTGAATTTATCTGAAGCGAAATCGATGTCGATTTCGCTTGATGAATTTTTGAGTCAAGTTGAGCGCAGGGCATATCGAACGGCGATATTGAGCACGCGCAAACCAGCAGATGCGCTGGATATTGTGCAAGATGCAATGACGCAACTTGTGCAGCATTATCGCGCTCGTCCAGCGACAGAATGGCCGTTGCTGTTTCAGCGAATTTTGCAACATCGAATTACAGATTGGCATCGCCAGCAAACGCGTAACAGGAAATGGTTTTGGCTGTCATCAAAAAATAATGCAGATGATGACAGCGAAGATGAAATTAATTCAGTGGTTGATGAGCGAGAGCAAGATCCTGCGGAATTATTGTCGCGTGCCAGCGATGTCCAATGCGTTATCAATGCGCTTGAACAATTACCACTGCGGCAACGCCAGGCTTTTATGTTGCGAGTCTGGGAAGGTTTTGATGTGCAGGAAACTGCAATTAGCATGGGATGTAGTGAGGGTAGCGTGAAAACTCATTATTTCAGGGCACTCCAAGCGTTGCGCGAGTATTTGCGCAACAATGCCTAAAATTCGAGGTTGATATGACAAACAAAACTTCATCACACGATGTCAATAAAAATGATCAGCATTTGATTTCGGCGATGAATCAAGCATTAGATAAAAGCCTTGATGATATTGATGACGTAACTCTGCAACGATTAAAAAACTCGCGGATAAAAGCATTAAAAAATCCATCAGCATTTTCGCGTAAATGGGTGCAATTAAGTGCGGCGGCGAGTGTGGCTGCATTATTATTGATTCCTTTTGTAATGCATCAGCAAGCAGTAAATTCCAGTCTCGATTCTGAATTGGAAATTGTATCGCAAGACATGCCCGTTTCCGCTGAAGAAATGGACGATATTGATATGTTGATGGCGTTGGAGGATACCGATGCTTAGTTTTTTATTACCGCGAACCTGTTTTGTTGGTGCAATGTTAATTGCAGTTACCGCGATTGCCGATACATCTGCGCCATCGCAAGAATTTTGGGAATACATGGCTGAATTCGGTGATGATAATGGTGATATTTTAGATCCGCTCGAGTATGACCAAATTATCGGCATGAAAGATGGTGACCTTGGGCAATTGAGAAATACAACAGATGATGCAGCAAAAGAAAAAGCGTCCTCCAATAAACCAAAAGCTGGCAACACTGATATGAAACTTGAACAAAAGTCGTCCTTGCAGAATTCATCAGCGAGCGCGAAAGGAGCCGGACTATGAGAATTTTTATTTTATTATTATGCCTGTCTTTTGCTCCCGGATTACTGGCTGATTCAGCGCCGACCTGGAATCAATTAACTCCCGCGCAGCAACAGATATTATCTGCGGTGCAGGGTAAATGGGACAAAATGCCCATTGAACGTCGTCAACAACTAGTTAAAAAAGCGGACAAATTTTCCAGCTTGACGCCTGAACAACAACAAAAAATGCTGGAGCGTTTTGAGAAATGGAAAAGCTTGCCGGCAGAGCAAAAAGAAAACTTGCGTAAACGCTACAAGGATTTCAATAATCTCCCACCTGACCAGAAGGCTGAGGTGCATAAACGTTTGGAATTATTCCAGGCTTTACCTGAAGAGCAAAAAAAAGCCATGCGTGAAAAATGGCAATCATTAACACCAGAACAAAAACAAAAAATGCGTGAGCGATTTAAAAATATGACGCCAGAAGAACGTAAAGCCGCGCGCGAGCGCTTAATGCGTCTACGGCAAAATAAAGTGAATGAGGAAAATTAATTTCCCAGTTGTTAGCGATACTCAACAGGTTTGCCATCGGGCTTGCGCAAAATGATAAGGTCGCTACGGCTGACGTTCTCGGTAACTTCTCGGCAAAGTTTTAAAAATGCGGAAATGCCGGCGGTTAAAAATTTTTGTTTGTGCAAGACAAAATTGAATTGGCGTTTCAAATCCAGGCCAGCTATTTCCAAAGGAATCAAACTACCTCGTTTAAAGGCGTCCTTGAGCGCCAGGCGCGAAATGCAGCCAATCCCCAAACCAGATTCAACCGCGCGCTTGATCGCCTCGGTGTGTTCCAGTTCGAGCAGAACTTTTAGGTTATTAAGATGGTGTCGCATGGCGGCATCAAAAACCTGGCGAGTGCCCGAGCCGCGCTCGCGCAGAATCCAGCGCTCGTCGATTAAATCCTGGACGTTGATATCTTGCTTGTTGGCTAGGGGATGATCCGGTGCGGCAAAAATCACCAGCTCATCATCTACCCAAGGAGTAATTTGCAAGTCAGGGTGGTGAATCGCGCCCTCAATCAGACCTAAATCCAGTTTAAAGTGCGCAACTTGCTCAATAATGGCGGAGGTATTCTGGACGGCAAGTTCAACTTTGCTGCCCGGACTCTGCTGCATGTAGTCGCCTATTAATAAGGTGGCAAGATAGTTCCCGATAGTCAAAGTCGCGCCTATGCGCAATGAGCCCGTACCTGTCTTGCCTTCCAGCAGCGATTCCAGTTCCTGGGCGCGGTCAAGCAATTCCATCGCCCTAGGCAACAACTCACGTCCTTCAGTGTTCAATTGCAAGCGTTTACCCTGGCGATCAAAGAGTCGAGTACTGAACTGCTTTTCCAATTCTGCCAGCGCCATGCTGGTGGCTGATTGCGTCATGGAGAGCGCTTCTGCGGCGCGCGACACACTGCTTTCGCGGCCAATCGCAACCAAAACCTCAAGCTGGCGTAGGCTAAATTTCATTCTGGTGGCCTCTTTGGGGAAAATGACGCGTTAAATAGCGATTTATTGATTTTAAACATGCTAAAGACAACAAGTTTTCGATGTTAAAGCACTATAATGCGCGCCGTTTTCCGGTTTTATCGTCAGGTGTATTTATATCAGTATTATTGATTAACAATATAAGAGTAATCAATTTTACAGATGTTATTCAACTATTTATAATTGGGCCCAAATGATTACGGAGCTGCAAGCATGAAAGTGTTGGTTGGAATCAAGCGCGTTGTGGATCATAACGTCCGCGTACGTGCGAAAGCCGATGGTAGCGGGGCGGATATCGCCAGCGCCAAAATGAGTATTAACCCCTTTGATGAACATGCTGTTGAAGAGGCCGTACGTTTAAAAGAAGCAGGCACTGCCACTGAAGTTGTCGTGGTAACAACAGGTGCCGCCAATGCGCAGGACGTCCTGCGTCATGCGCTGGCATTAGGTGCTGATCGTGCGATTCTGGTTGAAACTGCAGATCATTTGAATTCCCTCGCCAGCGCAAAAGTACTGCGTGAAATTGTAAAGCGCGAAGCGCCAGGATTGGTGTTGATTGGCAAGCAAGCGATTGATGACGATGCTGCCGAAGTCGGCCAAATGCTTGCGGCTTTATTGGATGTCGGCCAGGCGACTTTTGCATCAACGATTAAAATTGCAAATGGCAAAGCAGAAGTGACACGTGAAATTGATGGCGGCCAGGAAACGGTTGAGTTGAATTTGCCGGCAGTTATCACCGCTGATTTGCGTTTGAATGATCCGCGCTATATCAAACTCCCGAATATGATGATGGCGAAGAAAAAGCCATTGGAAACAATTGCCCTTGCAGATTTGAATGTCGGCACATCAAGCAAAGTAACCACCATTAATGTTGCCGAGCCACCAGCGCGCGCTGCCGGTAAAATGCTCAACAGTGTTGAAGAATTGATTGGCGTTTTGCAAGCGCAAGTGAAGGTGAATTAAATGTCAGTGTTATTAATCGCAGAATTTGATCAACAAACGTTAAAGGCCGCAACGCGTTCAGCCGTCACTGCTGCATCGCAATTGGGTGGTGATATTGATGTATTGGTTGTTGGCCAAAACGTTTCAGCTATCGCGCAACAAGCTGCCAAGGTGCAAGGTGTTGCTCGTGTATTGGTGGCTGATGATGCAGCCTATGCAAAACCGCTCGCTGAAAATTTGGCACCTTTAGTAAAAAGTATTGCGGCAAATTACTCGCATATTATTGCTGCTGCATCCAGCTTTGGAAAAAATTTATTGCCACGTGTGGCTGCATTGCTTGATGTTGATATGGTGTCAGAAGTTACCAAAATTATTGATGCATCAACCTATGTGCGTCCATTGTATGCCGGAAATTTAAATGCAACCGTCCAAACATCGGAAGCCATTAAATTACTGACGGTTCGCCCGACAGGTTTTACCGCTGCTAAAGATGGCGAGCAATCTGCACCGATTGAAACAATTGCGACAACGGGTGATAAAGGTTTATCGCGTTTTGTCAGTGAAAATATCCAGGTCAGCGAGCGCCCTGAATTGGGTACTGCCAGCGTTATTGTAACGGGTGGTCGTTCGCTTGGCAGCGCGGAAAAATTCGAAGCGCTCATGGAGCCTTTGGCAAATAAATTGAATGCGGCCATAGGTGCAACACGTGCGGCAGTTGATGCAGGTTTTGCTCCAAACGAATGGCAAGTTGGTCAAACGGGCACGGTGGTGGCGCCAGATGTTTATATCGCGATTGGTGTATCCGGTGCTGCGCAACATATTGCTGGCATGAAAGAAAGCCGCTTGATTATTGCGATTAACCAGGACTCTGATGCACAGATTTTCCAATGGTCGGATTATGGTTTGGTAGCAGATTTATTTGATGCAGTGCCGAAAATTTCAGCGGCACTTTGATTAAGTGCACAAATTAACGCGCTTAAAAATTAATGTAGAAACTATTTAAGGTAAAAAAGAAATGGCTGCTGTAGCTCCCGAGAAAGTATTGAGTGTGCGTCACTGGAATGACTCTTTGTTTAGCTTTACCACTACACGTTCTGATTCATTGCGTTTTGAGAATGGCCAATTTGTGATGATTGGTTTGGAAATAAATGGTCGCCCATTATTGCGTGCTTACAGTATTGCCAGTGCAAATTATGAAGAAGAGTTGGAATTTTTCAGCATTAAAGTTCCCAATGGACCACTGACTTCGCATTTGCAAAATTTGAAAGTGGGCGATGATTTATTGGTTGGTAAAAAACCAACTGGATCTTTGCTGATTGACGATTTAACACCTGGTAAAAACTTGTATTACCTCAGCACGGGAACAGGTTTGGCTCCCTTCTTAAGTTTAATTCGCGATCCATCTGTGTATGAAAAATTTGACAAGGTTGTGTTGTTCCATGGTGTTCGTACGGTAAGTGAATTGGCTTACATGGATTACATCATGAATGAATTGCCAAACAACGAATTTTTTGGCGATTTGGTGCGTGAAAAATTAATTTATTATCCTTCAGTAACGCGTGAACCTTTTCGCAACCAGGGGCGTTTAACGGATTTGGTTGAAAGCGGTAAATTGTTTGAAGATATTGGTTTGCCACCATTCAACCCTGAAACAGATCGCGCCATGTTGTGTGGCAGCCCGGAGATGTTGGCGAGCACCTGTGAATTGCTGGATGCACGTGGTTTCAAAATCTCCCCGCGTATTGGCGAGCAGGGTGATTATGTTATTGAACGAGCGTTTGTTGAGAAATAAGTTTAAACAGTAGTAAAAAAGGCGGATATGCTCAAGCAATCCGCCTTTTTTACTTTTGCGGTTTGTTACTCTAGGTTACTATCCGCACAGTATTTAAGGGAATGGCACAATAAAATCACAGGGCCAGATTGACGTGAGGTTTTATATGCCATGCGTTTTGTAAGAAGTAGTTCAAAACTGTAAAGGAAAATCCTATGTTAAAAGTAAATGCAGCGCTTGTGCTGGCAATTTTATCGGCCAATGCATTAGCAGAAGAACAGCGTCCGTGGGAAGTTGAGGTAGAGCTTGGTGCCGTAGCAACTTCCGGTAACACTGAAACGACTACTGTGAATGCCAAGCTGGATGCAAAGCAAAACTTAACCCGATTTAGAAATGAATACATCATCACTTCTTTATTTAAAGACGATGAAGTTCTACAGGATGACGATACAAAACAAAAAGAGAGAACAGCCGATAAATATTTTATCTCGGGGAAATCTGCATACCTATTGGATAATGAACCCCAGCAAGATGGAAAAAAATCTTCTTATTTATTTGGGTTCGCGTCTTACACGCACGATAAATTTGGCGCATATAGAACCTATGAAACAGTTTCTATAGGTTATGGTGATTGGCTTTATTCCAACGACACCATAAATTGGTTTGTTGAAGCGGGTCCCGGTTATTTTCGTGGTGAAAAAGTGGTTGCAGCTGAAGACCCTAACGCACCTGATATCCTTGAGGATGAAAAGGGCGCTTTATTGCGTCTGGCAACTGAATTTAATTGGAAATTCAGTCAAACCGCTGTGTTTAAACAAATTGCTAGTGTTGAGGCAGGTTCCGGCAATAAACGAATATTAAGTGAGACCTCTGTTGCTGCATCCATTACCAATGCAATGCAAATGAAACTCGCTTTTTCTGTTGCAAGCGATAGTAGCGTAGCGGAGGGTAAAGAGAAGACAGATACCATAACATCTGCAACTATTGTGTATAAATTTTAAAAAAATCCCTCGCTCTCCATTAGTGATGGAGAGCGGGTTTTAAACTTGCACACTATTTTCTTTTTCGCAATTCCAACATACATCAAACGTTGCAGAATTGATTTCATTACAATGTCTGCAAATCCACTCTGTATTATTTTCACTGTTAAATGTTTTATTGATCAGCTGCATGGCTGCGTCGTAATCATGTTCATCCAGAACCCATACTTCTGGCCATGTGCTTAGGAACGATAAATCGCCTGACGCACTGCCTACAAATTCATTGTTTAAGCTTGTCTTAATGCCTGCATTTTCCAGCAGGTTTTGCACGTTACTGACAAGCAGGCGGTTTTCATGTGTATAAACAAGTTTCATCATTAAGATCCTTTATTTAGAGAAAGATCGTTAAATATTAACTTCCACAAATCGTTGTGTATCTTTTAATAGTGGAAAATATAATGCTGTTTTAATTTCATCCTCGCCCAGCGCTAAAAAGCACAATTTATATCTCATTAGTTGAGAGCGATAAGAATCTATCTCCTGGGAAATAAATTCTTCATATGTTTGGCCAACGTTAGGTTCACTGTTTTTGTAGTCAATAATCCAGCGGACACCATCAACAATAAATGTGCGGTCAACAATATTTTCACGTAACTTCAAATCAGTTTGGTTCCCTTGCTTGTGGGTGATGGCTAATTCGCAAGCACTATGCTGGTGAGTATTATCTAACAACCATTGCCCATGCTCATCATTTATCGTGTTGTGAATCGCCCTGATAATTTTTTGAGTGGCCAGGGTAATGGCTTCGTTGTTCCATCCTTGTTGTTTTAAATGGATTTTCCAAAAAGGCTCACGCACTTCAACCCATCTTTTAATATCAAGATTTTGTGTTGCACCAACCAGGTTTTGTAGTTCACGATGAATTAGTGTGCCAGTATGGCGAGCGAGTTTTGCAATTCTGGTTTCGAGTTCTGGAATATTATCCTCATCGTTAACTTCTTTACCCCGGTACACTTTCAATATTTCATTGTCAGTTAATGCCGGAACCTGCCAATCAGGTTTTAAACGTAATAATTGTTGTAGCCCAGGGCGAGCGAAGATTGTTTCATTTGTAGCTTTTTTTTCCGATACTTTATCAGCGTGAATAGTTTTTATATCCATTTGGACGTTTGGCCAAATGCTATTTAAAAGCGATTTTTTTGGTGGGTTTTTCCAAAGACCTTCTTCATTTTGTGCAAGGCTGGCAAACAAATATAATTTTTTAATGGCACGAGTACAGCCAACGTAAAACAAACGAGTGGCTTCATAGTCCAACTGTAAAGCTGCTTCTTTTTGGATGTATCTATACAGCTTATCTTTATCGCCACCCACAGGTGCCAAGGGGCCGAGTAGTAATTGTCGTTCACCTTGATGGCTTAAGCGTTCACGCCACAATAAAAGTTGTTGGCCATCACTGGGAGATAATTTATGTAGGCGTGGAATAATGACATGATCAAACTCCAAACCTTTGGATTTATGCATGGTCATTACTTGCAATTTTGCATCGGCGTTTTGGCGTGGCGCTGCGTAAAGTTTTCCTACTGCACGATTAAATTTTTGCCAATCAGTAATGTTGCCACCTTGTTGATGCTGCTCAAGCAAAGAAAAAAAAGTTGGGATATCGTTGATATCCTGAGCATCTAACAAGGTTGCCGGGCCACCTAGTGCAAGCCAAATTCCTTCAATCCATTGACGCAAAGGTTTGCGTTGGCGCGCGGCGAGAGCAGGTTCAATAACATCAATAAATTGAGTTAACGCCTGCTGGCCCGAGTAGCTTAATCCGGCAATTTTTTCAAAGCATAAAATTTGTTGCCAAATTATCGGGAAATCATTGGGCTTTTCTGTTGGATTTTGTTCGGACAAATTTGTAGTGGCAATACAATGTAAATCTTTTAAATCCAAACCACACCAGGGTGCACGCAATATCGCGAGCCACGCAATACGATCTGCAGGATTCAATAGTGCACGCGTGAGGCTATTGAGATCGATAATGGCCATGCGTTGGGCGAGGCTATCAATATCCGTTGCCTGCCAGCTTAATCCTAGCCGACTCATGGCTGGAAAAATTTGCTGCAAATGATTGCGGCCGCGAGCGAGCAATGCAACCGAATCATTCGGATAATTAGTGCGCAATTCTTTTATCAAGTGCGCGATGGTTTCTGCTTCCTGAAGTTCTGCTAAATAACGATTGCCGTTATTATCATCGTCATCGTTTTCTTTATTTTCATCGGATTTGATAAAAGGACTTAACAGCAGTTCAACAGCATCACCTTGCAATTCCGGTTTAAATGCGTTGGATGGAGAATATTTTACAGCGCCGCGGCTGATGTCATCATCCTCAGGAAAAGCGGTTTGGAATTGCTGATTGACCCAATTGACGATTCCGCTTTGAGAGCGGAAATTTACGGTGAGATCAAGCTTCTCAAGCGGCAAATGACCGATGCCTTGCGCTCTCGCTTCCAAAAAAATACCGACATTGGCGTTACGGAAACTGTAACAACTTTGCATTCCATCGCCCACGATAAATAAACTGCGGCCATCTCCGGTTTGCCAGCCAGTAGTGAGTTTTTGTAAAAGTTCGAGCTGTGTGCTGGCAGTGTCCTGGAATTCATCTACTAAAATATGGCGAATGCGATAATCCAATTGCAAGGCAATCTCGCTGGGTGAATCATCAAAACCCAATGCATTAAGTGCAGCCTGGCTCACCGCAGTGAAATCAGTTTCTCCGGTTTCAGCAAACACAATATCCAGACGCGCTGCAAGACGTGGTAGCAAACGTGTGAGGCTATCGAGTAATTCCCACTGGCTCTCGTCGTAATATTGAGGTGGAAGATTACGTAAATCATGAATCACATCAGCAGCATGCGGGTGCAATTCAATAATGGCAGCAACCATTTCACCGAAGCGATTTTTGTAATCTGTGCTCGCTTTATTTTCTTTTGCTGCGGGAAATCCCTGGTTTTTATTGAGCGCTTTTCTAAACGTGCCATCGCCCGTTAATAAAAGTTCTGCGAGGGAAATCCATTTTTCAAGTTCACTCAAATTAATGTCAGGTAAGCCTGCAATACCATGTAGTTTTGCAATCAATGTATCAGGTGCAGATTCTTGTAAATTTCCCGCTGCCCAATCGGCGATACTTGCCAACTCGCTGCCGTGTAATTGCAATACGTGTTTGGCAGCCTGAAAACTATCCAAAATAATATCTTGCAAAACACTTTCCAAATAAGCGCGCGCGTTTGTGTGCTGTGCTTGAAAAACCACGCCAAGCCATTGATCGCGTTTTGCGAGTAATGCCATTAATAAATTTTCCAGCGCGGGTAAATTATTATCCAAATGTTCTAGCAATCTTGTTAAGTCATCGCGCACAGACGTTTCGGATTCCAATTCATCCAGCAATTGATGGACGGCTTTGCGATAAGCCGCTTCTGCATCATCGCCCGGTTTTGGCTGGCTACCAAAACCGCTGGCAATAGGTAATTGGCGAGCTATGGCGCTGCACAAACTATCGATAGTCTGGATGCGCAAGCGTTGTGGGCACTGTAATAAATTCCAGCCTTGTGCCTGGTCGTGCTCAAGTAAATGGGTGGCAAGTTGCCAGGTTAATAAATCGTGTGGGTTTTCAGGTTGTGGTTGTTCTTTGGCTTTCCATAATGCTTGCAGTACGCGATCTTGCATTTCGCCTGCGGCTTTGCGAGTAAAAGTAATGGCAAGGACTTCTTCCGGATTCTCGCAAAGGCTTAACAATTTTAATAAACGCTGCGTTAATAAACCGGTTTTGCCAGAACCTGCGGGTGCACTGACTGCGAATGACCGCGTTGGATCAAGTGCGGCCTGGCGAGCTAAATAATCAAGCGGTTGGTTCATCTGGTTTTTCCCTCTGCAGAAAAATCGCTGAGGGCATTTGCATCAGCCAAACGTGTTAATGGAATTAAGTCTGCTGCATAACTTTCAAGGGTTGCATCTTTAAAATCAACGCGCGCATCGCCCGCAATAAAATCATTAGCGAGTTGCTGCAATTGTTCTTGCCAGGTGAGTAACTGATAATTCCAGTCATCGCTTGGTTTAATTCCCGCCTGGTTCAAACTGGAGTCGTGCAATTCACCGAGCCCATCCCATTTTTGTTGTTTGCGATTTATTTGTGCAAAACTAATGGCGGCAATATCGGTACGAGTTATTGCGTAAAGGGGCAATTGCGGTTCGGTGATGCGATCACCTTGCCAGGATTTTGCGCTTGCATTTCCCGTTTTATAATCGATGAGCAAGCGATCACCGTTATTGAATTCATCGATGCGGTCGATACGTAATTTCAGTTTTAATCCGGCAAATTCAATATCCTTATCTTCTTCAATAGCGATGACCTCAAATGAAGGTCGTTCACGCTCACTGGCCAGCCATTCGCACAATAGTTTTGTAAGGCGTTTTTTTTCAAGCTCACAATAGGTTTTTCCAAGCTTGCGAGGATTTTTTGCCAAGGCCTTGCCAATAATGTCGTGAGTTATGTTGTTTACAACATTATGTAATGCCGAGTCATCCAGAGCGGCTAGTCCAGCTGAGTTTTTTAATTCGCGCCAAATAGCGGCAAGCGAGTCATGCAATATATTTCCACGCTCCGCTGCATTGAAGCCAATGACAGGTTCGTCGGGATTATTTGCACCTAAACGCAAGCGAACAAAAGCTTCAAAAGGGCAGGCGGCCTGGTATTTAAATAAACTACTGCCACCACGGACAGGCTCCTGCTCACCTAATGTTGGGCCTTGCGCATCATGGATAATTTCTAATTGCGTAGCGTCTTGTAATTTCTGGTAATAATTTTTTAAACCTGAATTTTCGTGTTGCACTATTAAATGTAAATCTATCAGTGGAATATCGCGAATTAATGCACTGGGACGAAGTTCGTTATCACCGTCACCATGGGCACTGCTGAATATTACATGCTGAGCAGATTGTTTATAGCGCTGGGTTAAGCTCTGCGCAATTTCCAATTCGCGGGTTGCACTTGCGTGTGGCATGTTGCTTTCGCGTTGCAAATGCAAAGGTAATAATGGATTGGGTGCGGGCACCGGTGGCCATTGGTTATCACTTAAACCCATTACCCATAGATGGCTGAATTGTAAACCTGCACCCTCAAGCGCACCTAAAATCTGGATGGGTGAATCTGGTGTTTGTGCCTGAAATGGCGTTTTATCAGCAAGCTCGCGCAAATAGCGACAGGCTTGCATATAGCTCATTGGCGCTGAGTGATTATCTAAACTGGCAAATTGATCGCGTACCTCAAACCATTGGGAAAGTTGTTGGTATTCCTGGGAATCCAGCCGACGACTTCCTGGCCAATTCATTGCTGTCAGGATTTGGTCAAACGCTATAAGCCATTCGCTTGCTGGTTTATTTTCAAATCGGCGACGCAATAAATTCCCTACCTCTTCAAATCGACTACTTAAACCTAAACGTGAAAATGCCGGAATTCGTTCTTCCAATTTGCTGGCGCAGTAACGTAAATCGGTTGTGTTTAATGTAATGCGTCCAAGTTTGCGCAACGCGGTAATCATGTGGACACGTGCAACAGATTCCTGTGGTTCATCGCCCCAAAAAGGCGAATGCAATAAGTTGCATAATTGTTCCAGCGGCCATTCAGAATCTTGCAAGCGCAAAATATCAAACAAGCTGTTAATCAGCGGTGTTGTACCTAGCGGCGTCCCCGCCGAAAAGTTAAAGGGCAGGGTATAGCGCGGTGAGTCAGGTAAAATTGAATGAGGTTCAAATACTTCGGTAAATATTCGCTCAACCTGATCGCGACACTGTCCAAGATTGGGTACAACAATGCCAATTAATGCATTGTTGGGCTCCTGTTGTAATTGAGCCTGGCTCCACAGAGCTGCTGCGCGAATTTCGTCTTCCGTATTAGCAGTCTGTGTGCGATGAACCTGGTTTTGTTCGGCAGTTTGATTAGGTAAACGAATCAGGTTGTTTGTTGCAGATTGTAAAATATGTTGCATTAATGGCGATAAATCATCGAAGCCTTCAAGATAAATTTCATCTAACCTGTTTAAATCACTTTGGTGAAAAGCCTTGGCAATGAATGCGTAACTGGTTTCCCTTGTCACAGAATTTTGTAATTTTAATATTCGTTTGAATTCAGCGGACCATTCTGCAAATTGTGCGCTATTGCTGTTGAGGTCTGCAAAATAATCTGCAGATAACCTATCGCTTAATTGCCACAACTCGAGATTTTTAAATGCACTATCCGCTTGTTGTGCCAAAGGCTTTGGTTGTAACAACGTTGCGCCCATGGTTGAATTTTTAACAGCCGCTTCCCAGATGATTTGCCGTTGTAAGGGTGTTGCTATAGTGACACAGGAGTAACTCACACCTTTATTTTGCAGTGCTTCCCATTGGGATTCCAACCATTGGCTAAGGCTTTGGATATTAGGCTTTAACCATGCTTGCGCAGATTGTTGTAAAGCAAATGCACGCAACAGATGATTGCGTAGCCGGTTGTTTGGAACCAGGATCAGCGCATTTTTTTCCAATGCAGGTGCGAGTGATTTTAATGATAGGTAAGTAGCGGCCATGCAAAAATCCCGGTCAACTTTTAAAATATTATCCAAAAACAAAAAGGCTCCTTGAGGAGCCTTTTATTATAAGCTTTTATTCGACACTATTAACTGTTAGTCGTCGTTAGCTGCACCTAACAACTGCAGTAAACTGGTAAACAAATTAATGATCGACATAAATAAAGTTGTAGTTGCCAAAATATAATTGGTTTCACCGCCATGGATAATTTCGCTGGTTTGGTAGAGAATCAAAGCTGACATCAACAAAACCACACCGGCAGAAATGGCAAGGCTTGTTGCTGAAAATTGGTAACCAAAAAAAGATGCGCCGATGACAAATAACATGGCAGCGATAATCAACATAAATCCAGCAGCGATAAATCCACCCAGGAATTTAAAATCCTTACGGGTAGTTAATACATAGGCAGAAAGTCCCAAAAATACTGCGGCAGTCCCACCCAGGGCTTGCATGATAATAGTGCCGCCGTTGGCCATCTTTAAATATTGATTAAGCATTGGGCCCAGGCTTGCGCCGATCAAACCCGTGAACGCAAATACCACCAATAATCCTGTTGACGAATTAGCCGTTTTGGGGAGTACAAACCAGACAAGTCCCAAGGCGACCAGGCTCATCACCAAACCTGCTCCATGACCTAAACCTGCGGCCATGGATATACCGGCAGTTACCGCACTAAAGGCTAAAGTCAACCCGAGCAACATGTATGTGTTGCGTAAGACTTTACTGACGCTGGTCTGGTTAATGGTTTGTATGGAACTAATACTTGATATGTCTTGCATGATGATCTCCGCTAATTACTACCAGTTAATACTACCGGGGTCTTATGATGTGGTGCCAATATCTTATACGCCATGGATACTACAAAAGAATGGACACTATTGCTACGGCTAAGTTTCGCGCCGATTACCGAGATTCCAGCAATTGCTCAAGGCAATGTTCGTTAATGCCATAAAACGCTTTAATAGCGGCGATTTGCTGTAAAACAAGAGTGTTATCCCGTGGGATTTTGCGTTTTTGCGCAAGGATCATTTTATTTTTGCTGGTGTGTTCCAGGGAAATGAACTCGAACACCTGGGTATCGTAGCCATGGGCTTCCAGCAGCAGCGCCCGCAGTCCATCGGTAATCATTTCTGCTTCTTGCCCCAAATGGATTCCGTGTTGCAAAACGGGCGCAAGTAATACAGGACTTTTGAGTTGCGGGCGAATTTGTTTATGGCAGCAGGGCGAGCACATAATAATGTCGGCGCCAGTGCGGATGCCCATGTGGATGGCGTAATCTGTCGCTGTATCGCAGGCATGCAAAGCAATCATGACGTTGATACCTTGCGCTGCAAAATGTTTTACATCGCCTTGCTCAAATTGGATACCGCTCAGGCAGAGTTTATTGGCGGTTTGGTTGCAAAGGTCCACCAGAGTTTGTCGTAGTTCTACGCCGGTAACCTGTGTTTTCACGCCGAGTTGCGAACTTAAATAATCATGCACGGCAAAGGTTAAATAGGCTTTGCCTGAACCGAAATCCGCAATATGCACTTTTTCACGCTGCGCCAAACCGGTATTTTCAATTGCGCCGGAAAGCACTTCGATAAATTTATTGATTTGTTTCCATTTGCGTGACATCGCCGGAATAATCTGTCCGTTCGCATCAGTAATCCCAAGCTCGCGCAAATAGGGTCGGCTTTGCTCAACAAAGCGATGTTTTTCCTTGTTATGAGATAAAGAGTTGTGTATCAAAGTTTTTTCTTTAGCGGTTTGCGATGCATTTGATTCTACAGAGTTGTGCTGGATTGCATTTTTATTGCGATGTTTATTGATCAATACTTTACCTTTTTTGCTAAAGCTCAATTGAATTTCCCATTGGTCGCTTAGCAAATGAGCATTCTTGAAATCTGTTCCAAGTGCTGTGCGCAAAAACCCGAGCGCGTCATCCAGCTTTAGGTTTTTCGTGATGTGGTTGGTGCGATACTCGTAAAGAAAAGATAGCAATAATTCATCTTTAATATGCACCGGGCGAATGCTAATTCGCTCAAGATCAGCTTCAGTGCCCTGGTATTTGGACAGCACAAGGCGCTGCAAGGATTTAGTGTTAAATGCATCCTGGATGTGGGAAAAAAATTGTTCCAGTTCTGGCGACGCCATAGTGATACCTGCTGGGATAAATTGAAGATTAAACGTCAAGAATATCCAGGTTATGAATTCCAAATTGAATGAGTTGCGGTTGAAGCGCTTCTATCGCAGGTGATGCTTTGGTAAACACCGCGAGATGCTCTGGAGTTTGTTCGTCGAGCTGGCGATTTCCCAATAAAGAGACAACCCGGCGCGCAATTGCTTCACCGGAGTCAATCAATTGTACGTGCGGCAGAAATTGCCCGGCCAATTCATCGCGCAGCAATGGGAAATGCGTACAGGCCAACACCAGGGCATCCATATCATTGCCGTGGGGATGATCAAAAAACGGCTGCAAAATAGGTTTTAATTGCGCTGCACTGATGTGCTCGCCGCGCAATTTTTGTTCGGCAATTTGCACCAGATCGCTCGATCCTACTGAAATAATCTCGGCATCGGGCGCATATTCACGAATCAGGTTGTGTGTGTAAGGGCGTGCAACTGTCGCAGGTGTGGCTAGCAGGCCAATGACTTGCGATTTGCTAAGCGCTGCCGCGGGTTTAATCGCGGGGACAACCCCAACAATAGGCTGCGAAAAATGGCTGCGGATATGGGGCAGGGCAAGGGTGCTGGCGGTATTGCAGGCCACCACGATAATATCCACCGGATAAGTCTCCGTAAGCTTGTGGAATACCGCATCCACCCGTGCAATTAACTCAGCTTCACCTTTTGTCCCATACGGAAAAAACGCATTGTCAGACGCATATATAAGCGGAATTGCGGGTAATTTCTTCTGGATTTCGTGAACAATACTTAAACCACCAACACCGGAATCAAAAACAAGTATGCGTGGGGTGCATGGGTTCAGGTTTGTTAATGACATGGAGGCTCTGCGACAGAATTGCGTTAAAATGCTGGAAAGCGAATTTTAGGGGAGCAGCCCCTTACCCTCAACCTATTTATTAAGGATCTTCCGTGAACAGTGCATTTATTATTCTTGCGGTCGTATTGATTGCGCTCGTTGCTGGCTTTTTATTCGCCATCTTTGTACTTGGCAGGAATAACCGCAAAACATTGGATGCTGCACTCCTGTTAAAAGAAAATGAATTAAAGGCGGCATATGTCCAGGAGCAGCATCAGGCCGCCATTCGAGAAACGGGTTTGCAGCATGAATTGGCACAAGCAAAATCCCAGGCGCAAGATGCAAAGTCAGAGTTGGCCGATCTAAAAATGGCCTACCAGCAATTACAGGAGCAATCCAATACACGTATGCAAGACCTTGCAGCCGCAAAAGAAAAACTGCAGCAGCTTGCGGATACACAGTTACAGCTTCAGCAAAAAGATAATGCATTGGTCAAGGTAACCGCTGAGGCGACTGAACTAACTACTCGACTGGATCAGGAGCGAAAAAACTTCGCTGAACAACTTACTCTTTTGCAGCAGGCGAAAGCAGAGTTATCGAAAGAGTTTGAAAATATTGCCAATAAAATATTTGATAATAAACAACAGCAATTTTCGCAATCCAGCAAAAATTTATTAGAGACAACGCTTGATCCATTCAAATTACAATTGAGCGACTTCCGCAAAAAAGTGGAAGATGTGTATGAAAAAGAAAATGCTGATCGCAATCGATTGTCTGGCCAGGTGCTTGAGTTACAAAAGCAAGCGCAAAAAATTGGTGAGGATGCTGTCAATCTTGCTCAAGCACTCAAAGGCAATAATAAAGCCCAAGGTAATTGGGGAGAGGTCATTCTTGAACGATTGCTTGAGGAATCCGGGCTGCAAAAAGGTCGCGAGTACGATACCCAAGTGAGCTTTACAAGTGATGACGGTTCGCGCCGTATGCCGGATGTGATTATTCATTTGCCAGAACAAAAAGATATTATTATTGATTCTAAAGTATCGCTTATCGATTATGAAAAATTTTGCTCAACGGACAATGAACAAGAGCGCAATGTGTACTTAAATGCCCACGTGAATTCATTGCGTAATCACATCAAGGGTTTGAACATCAAAGACTACGAAAAACTTGAAGGCGTAAAATCCCTGGATTTCGTGTTTATTTTTATTCCTATCGAAGCTGCTTTTATGCTTGCATTGCAGCACGAGCCCGGTTTGTATCGCCAGGCATATGATAAGCATATTATTTTGGTTAGCCCAACAACTTTGCTCGCAACCTTGCGCACGGTGGAAAATATTTGGCGCTATGAAAAGCAAAATAAAAATGCCGAGTTGATTGCAAAACAAGCAGGTGATTTGCACGATAAATTTGTTCTGTTGATTGAAGCGCTGGAAGCCTTGGGAACCCAAATTAACAGAACCCAGGATGCCTATAAAAAGACCCGCGAACGCCTTGATTCCGGCAAGGGTAATCTAATAAATCGTGTCGATAATTTGCGTAAACTGGGCGCAAAAACCAAAAAACGGATTGACGGAAATCTACTGGAAGACGAAGCCGAAACCATTTCATTACTGCTTGAATCTAACGATGATGAAGAAGCGGAATCAAAAGAATGAGTTTTATTGTAAGGGTTATGTTTGCTGACGATTTGCCAGCCATTGAAGCAATCCAGGCTGAAGCTTACAGCGGTTATTTTTTGGAAGCTGCGGATGTTATCGCCCAACGTTTTCATCTCAGTCCTACGACGGCATGGGTTGCTGAACATGAAGGCCAAGTGTGTGCTTATTTGGTAGGTTACTGGTCAAACATTGGAAAAATTAATCCACTTAACGCACCTTTTAATCGTGTCGATAATGCAAATTGTTTGTACCTGCATGACCTTGCATTATTAAAATCTGCGCAAGGATTTGGTTTGGCAAAAAAACTTATCCATGCGGCGGTTGAACATGCTTCAACAAACAGTACACAAGCGCTTGCACTTTTATCGGTACAAAATTCCAGAAGTTTTTGGCAAGGATTTGGTTTTTCAGCATTTACGGAATTAGAAAAAAAGCAACAGGAAAACCTGGATACATATTTGGAGGGCGATGACCCTGCGTTTTATATGGTGAAGATGCTTTAATTGATTAGGATACTTTGAAAAAACAGCGGCCTTTTCGCCGCTGTTTATTTTATTCCACTCACTTGTAGATAAGTGAAGTTGCTGGTTTATCCTTATCGCTTACGCAAAGTCACGCCCACTTCCAAGTGATGTGTATAAGGAAATTGGTCAAACAGGGCGACATTGGTAATCTCGTGGGTTTGTGTAATTGTCTTCAAGTTCTCGCGCAAAGTTACCGGGTTGCAAGAGATATACATAATATTGTCGTAGCGTTGCGTGATGGATGTGGTGTGTGGATCCATGCCCGAGCGCGGTGGATCAACAAAAATGCTGGTGAACTTATAGCTATCCAGATCAATCCCTTCCAAACGATTAAACTTGCGCACTTTATCCATTGCCTGTGAAAAATCTTCGCTGGATAAACGAGCAATCGCGACGTTGGAAATTTGATTTAATTCCATATTATAAAGCGCGGACTTTACCGAAGGCTTGGCCAGTTCAGTGGCCAACACACGATTAAAATTTTGCGATAAAGGCAGTGTAAAATTACCGTTACCACAATAAAGCTCAATTAAATCGCCACCCCAGTTTTGACTTTTATTCACCGCCCAGGTCAACATTTTTTCGCATACACCCGCATTGGGTTGGGTGAAGCCAGATTCAATTTGCTGATAACGAAATTGTTTTCCATTTACGGTTAATTGTTCAATAACAAAGTCTTGTTCAACAATAATCTTTTGACCTTTGCTGCGACCAATGACAAAAATATTTAATTTGCTTTGCAATTCTTTCGCGGCAGCCAGCCATTCATCGTCGAGCTTGCGATGATAAATTAACGAGATTAATGCTTGTCCGCTAAGTGTAGTGAGAAAATCGATTTGGAATAGTTTGGTTCGTAAAATTTCATGGGAATTGATTTGTGCCATTAATTCCGTCATCAAACGATTCATGAGTTCTGAACCGATTGGGAAGTTGCTGATATCATAAGCACGCTTAAACTCATCGTCAGTGAACATGCAATAAGTAGAAACCGGGCCTTTGTGCCAAATACGAAACTCCGCGCGCATGCGAAAGTGTTTTTCAGCAGATTCAAATATTTCAGGCTCGGGAAATGAAAATTCGGAAAAGTCTTGCTTAAAACCGGCAATTTTTTCTGCAAGTTGTGCCTGGTATTCTGCGGGTGTGTACTGTCGTTGAGTCATAAAAAACTAATTTATCGAATTGGAGATGGATTAAATATTGAGGGAAAATTGGCGATCGCCAGTCATAGGTAAACGAATTTTGAAAGTAGCGCCTTTGCCATAGTGAGAGCTAACACTAATTTTACCCTTGTGGTGTTCGGTAATGATGAAATAAGAAACAGAAAGTCCTAATCCTGTACCTTTGCCGACATCTTTGGTGGTAAAAAAAGGCTCGAAAATATGGTCTTTGATATTTTCTTTAATACCTGGGCCATTATCAGTGATTTCAATAACAATGTCGGATTTTTTGGTGTAGACCGATATTTCTACACGCAGCTCGTCAGGATGTTTGTAATCGTCAGATGTTAATGCCTGGTAGGCATTGCGCAGCAAATTTAAAAACACTTGTTGTAATTCCGCAGCGGATGCAAAAACCGATGGGAAATTTTTATCGAACTGGGTGATGACTTTTATATCAGCCATTTTGGATTGTTCCGCAAAACCTGCATTGCGATTAAATTCAATCGCCTGTTCAATAAGGGTGGGAATATCAACCCAATTCTTTTCATTGTGATTGCTGTGTGAAAAGTCCAGCATATTGCTCACAATTTTTCCTGCACGCTCGCCAGCTTCTTTAATATTGCCCAGGAATTGCGGAATTTCACGTTCATTTAAATAATGGGTAAATTGTGTAAAGTCCACGTTGTGTTTTTTTGCGATTTCTATATTGCTATCCAACTCAGATGATGTGCGCCGTATGATGTTTTGCACATTGTGCAAAATGACACCGAGTGGATTATTAATTTCATGGGCAATGCCTGCAGCCAATTCACCGAGCGAAGACATTTTTTCATTCTGGATCATCATATTTTCAAGCTGGACACGTTTGGTGACATCTTTTAACTGGATAACGGCGCCCGATGTTTGTCCGCTGGCAACTTGCCCGCTGATTAATGGATAAATCCGTAAATCGTAAAAGCGTGGCTCCTCGTTTTCGATTTGCTGTAATTGACGGTTAATAAATGGTTGCTGGTGTTTAATAATTTCTTCAAGTTGATCTTCAGAAAGCGGCAAATGGGGAAGGGCAGTGATGATGTGAGTGCCCAAGGCTTTATCAAATGACAATCCGGTCCGTTCAAAGGCTGCAATATTCCAGTAGGTCACTTTGCTGTCGGCATCAACACCCACCAAAATATCCGGCACAGAATTAATCATGGTTTGCAGATGGCGCTTGGTATCTTGTAATTGGGTCGCAATTATTTTGTGGCTTTGAATGGCTGTTTCCAATTCGTTATTTTTTTGATGTAAGCTTTGGGTGCGATCCTGGATTTTTTTCTCAAGTTCTTTCTGGTGCGCCTTTAACAAATTCTTGGCCGCTTTATTTTTAAGGCGGCTGCGTTGCAAGCCCGCAATTAATATCGTCTGAATCACCAACAAACCAGCGATGATCACCAATAAACTTAAACTGGTTTCAATTTCCCTTCCGGCAGCAAAACATGGATTTACAGCACAGGCATATCCGGCCAAAACGATAGCTTTGGCGAGAGCAATGTTAATTCGTGCCGATGTGGAGCTCATGGATTGATTTATGTAAGGAGAGGGACGGGTATTGTCGCACTGACGGAGCAGGTTCAAAAGTATAAGTCGCAGGTTTTTGCCAATATGATGCTTTTCTGAACGATTTTTGAGGTATTTGTACAAATTGGGCGCAGGAATCGATAGTCATAAGCGAGTGACAAAAAAAGTTTGACACACATCCAAAATTAGGTAGAATGCGCACCTCTTAACAAGGGGCGGTTAGCTCAGTTGGTAGAGCAATGCCCTTACAAGGCATGGGTCACAAGTTCGAGTCTTGTACCGCCCACCACTAAAATGTGTTCTCGTTAAGATTTGCGGACCGGTAGTTCAGCCGGTTAGAATGCCGGCCTGTCACGCCGGAGGTCGCGGGTTCGAGCCCCGTCCGGTCCGCCACTAATTCCTGAAGAAGCTGCCCAAAAGGCGGCTTTTTTGCTATCTGCGCCTTTCTTTTCCTTGTGTTCTTCTTGTATTCCTTGCCGCTATCCCAATATTCCTTTCTTCCGTCACTAAATGTTTATTTTTTAGTCACCAATTTGTCATCTTAAGATGTTAATTTTCTTTTCAAGGACCTGATTCGGGAAAGGAATCCAATTTTAAACCACCTATAAAAAGAGGTAAGTTATGCAAGATTACATTGAAGATTTGCTGGATGATGTTGAAGATTTTGACGACGATATTGCTGATGATTATTCAGATATTTAAGTTGTAGTGCTAAAAAATTTATCCGTTTTTCTGCATCAACATTATTTCCCCGCGCCACTTCTGATTTGTCTCCCTGAAAGTACCCAACGCTGGCTTTGCCAGTAGTTGTGACTTCCTATCGGTTCAAAATGCCAATCCAGTCACGCTCATTACTTTGAGCAATACCGCCTGATTCGTCGAACAGGCCGCAAATATGCGTTAAATCACCATTTTTGCGGCAGCCGTCAATTAGTTGGAAAACAAGCTGGCATATACTCAGGCCATACCTTGTCACCCGAAATACTTGTCTGTCGATATCAGGATAACGCTTATGGCCCTAGATAGTTCGGATACCGTAGAAGCGGTTGTCCTGTTTACAGGAGATGTTATTACCCGGGAATTACTTTATCCGGAATTCGAAGCTATTCTTGATGGCTTTGTTCCCATGCCTGATTTTAAAGGCTCTTCCGCCAAGGCGGTTTATCTCGTCATTAATTCCAATTTACAAATTACCGCTGCTGTTTTTTTCCTGTTGGATTTTGATGATCGCGGCATGGTTGATCGTCGCTGGAATATTCCTTTGCAGCAGCTCGCTGAAGTTTCTGGCAGGGGGCCGGACATGGGCGCAGGTCCAATTCGTTTGGCGTGCTATAGCCAATGCGCGATTGGTTGGCACCAGAAAAAACTTTGGGATCCGCAAATGGATCCCAGCAAATCCAGTTTCGCGCAGCTTAAGAAATCGGTACAAAATAATCGAATGGGCATCATTTTCAGGAAGCCAGCGGCAGAACGTTTAACCGCTGTTCCCATCAACGCTGTACCGCCAGTCCAGGAACAAAATAGCCTGGCGTTGCAACAAAAGATGCATGAGCACTATTCACAGGAATTGCAAAATCAAATTGCAAGTTTAGTGAAAGAGCAGCGACTACGCATAGCAACTTTGCATTCAAAGCAGCAGGAAAATATCCAGAAACTGCAACACGAACATCAACAGCGCTTGCAGGCTTACCAGGAAAAAGTCAAAGAATTAAAAACGCTTAATGTGGATTTGGAGTTACGCAATCGTACGCTCAAAGAAAGTTTCGATGTACAAGCGAGTAAAGTTGAAGGCATGCGCGAATATTTTTCGCATAAATTAAAAGCTGTGCAAAATGATGAAAACAGCCAGATCCAGGCGTTGCAGGAAAACTTTGCAGTAGAGCTTGCGCTAAAATTACAAACGGCTACTGCTGAATTGCGCGAAATGTTAGACATGCGAGAAGTGGAATTATTTTATCGCCACCAAAACGAAACTGCGCTTAAGGAAGAAATTGTTAAAATCAAACAGGATTATCAGGAGCTATTGAATAATAGTGGCGAACAGGTTTTAACGCGCTTGGATAAGGCTGGTGTCAATTTTGTGGTCTATCATCCGGGGGCCGGACAGTTCACTATTCCTTTGGCAGATTTAAGCCAATATATTGAAAATCCCACGGCCTATATTGCAAAAAATTCCGGTGTTGGCGAGCGCCTTTATTCAACCTGGTTTGAACACTATCAAAACCCTAGCTGTAAAGGTTCGGATGGAAATGGGCATATCTGTGGTAAGCCGCTTATTCGGATTGGATCTCCGATTGAATTTCACGAAGGCGAAAGTGATCGTTGCGAGCACCATCAGGTAATTTCCTATAAACTGATTTCAGAAAAACGTTAGTAACCCGTTTATAGGAATGGTTGGAAAGCCTTGATTGAATTGATATCTGAAGATGAATTTATCAGCAAAGCCGACAAGGTTCCGCTGCAATATCTGGAGTGGTCGTTAGCCAGGAAAAAAGGTGTTGAAGTCCTGGTGCGGCGAGATGATCTTATTGACGAGCATTTAAGTGGTAACAAGTTTTACAAGTTGTTTTACAACTTGTTGGCAGCTAAAGAAAATGGATATACGCAATTATTAAGCTTTGGCGGCGCCTGGTCGAATCATATTTACGCATTGGCAGCGGCGGCAAAAATATACGGGTTTAACGCGATTGGAGTCATTCGTGGTGAACGACCAAAGCGGTTAAGCGCCACATTGCAAGATGCCGAAGCTTGGGGTATGAAATTGCACTTTATTTCGCGCACAGATTATCGTGAGCGAAACTCATCGGCGTTATATGAGGACCTGAAAAATCGCTACGGTGATTTTTTTGAAATACCGGAAGGTGGCGCGAATGCCCACGGAGTTAAAGGTAGTAAGGTTCTTGGTGAAGCAATATATCGGCAGGTGGAGTCTGGCTATACTTCGGTGTGTTTGGCGTGTGGGACTGCCAATACCTTGGCTGGCGTCGCTGCTGGTTTGGTTGACACACAAAAGCTTCATTCAAGGAACGGAAATGTTGTCGGCTTTTCGGTGCTAAAAGAAGCCGCAAAAGGTGAATTAAAAAGTGAAATCAGTTTAGGGCACCAAGTTATTGTTCACCAGGAAACGATTGGTGAACAAACATCTAACTGGCGCCTTATCAACGGTTTTCATGGCGGTGGTTATGGAAAAAAATTGTCGTCCGATATGCATAAATTCATGATTGAATTTGAACGTGAATCCAAAATACAGCTTGACCCTGTTTATACGGGGAAAATGTGTTGGGGTGTAAAGCAATTATTGGAAAAGAATTATTGGCCGCGCGGTAGTCGACTGATTTTGGTACACACTGGCGGTTTGCAAGGGCGACGTGGGTTTGCTCTTTAATCATTATTGTATGTTGTGTTTTTTATCGTTAATGAATGCTCTTTATTGTGCTTTACAGCGAAGGAATATTTTATGCAACCGCAAAAAAATATGATGCCAGTGCGCGTTGAGTTTGATTTGTCTTTGACTCGCACCCTGGTTCCACTCAAAGATATGAGTGAGGCCCATTTATTGGAATTATTGAGCGATTCAGATTCTGAAATTATTTGTGCAGGCCAAACCCTGTTTAACCGTGGCAGTTACGATGCACAGCATGTTTATTTGCTGCATGGCAATGTGAGCCTTGTCGATGAAAATAATGTGACGACCTTGATAAAGGGACGCTCAACCTTATTACCTATTGCCCATCACCAGCCGCGTTTGGTAACGGCAGTAGCGGAATCAGATTGCAGCATTTTACGGTTGGATAGTGAACGCCTGGATAAGCTGCTGGCCTGGAGTCAGGTTGCTGATTATTTGCAATTAAATATTTCTCGCCAGCGCGACTTGGATGAAGATATTGATTGGATGATGACTGTTTTAAAATCCAATTTATTTTTTAAAGTTCCTCCAATAAATGTAGAAGAGATTTTTTCTCGTCTTACACCGCAAGTGGTCTACGCCGGTGACGTGGTAATTCGCCAGGGTGAATTGGGCGATAAATGTTATTTTATCAAGGAAGGTGATGCAGAAGTTTGGCGTCACAATGAATCAAGCCGACAACAACTTGCCACTATTGGCGTTGGTCGTTGTTTTGGTGAAGATGCGTTGGTTAATGAAGCCGCGCGCAATGCGTCAGTCATTATGTTGACTGACGGCGTTTTGATGTGTTTAAACAAACAGGATTTTTTTCGTTTGTTGAAAGAGCCACAAGTCCCATCGATCAGCTTGGATTCTTATGCGGAAAGAATTGCGGCCGGTGCGGTTGCGGTTGATGTGCGCAGCGAAGAAGAGTATGCCGAATTGCATTTGAACACGGCTGTAAATGTTCCTTTAAATTTATTGGGCATTAAATCGCGAATGCTTGATAAAAATCGCCAGTATATTTTTTATTGCAACACTGGTCGTCGCAGTCGCGCGGCGGCACATCTTTTAACGCAGCAGGGTTTTCAGGCTTTTGCGTTGGATGATTGCCCCGCATTATTTGCCCAGCCTCGTTGGCAAAACTTACTGGGTGATTCTTCCGATTATGTTTTGCGCGATGGGGTTTCCTGCAAGGGCGTGTAATTTTCTGAAAAATTAAAAAGGCCGCATATTGCGGCCTTTTTTATGTAGAAATTTTATTGGGTTTCAACTCTATCGCCATAACGCATTTCGCGTAATTTCCCTTCCGAAAAATAAAGGTTAGTCCAAAATTGGCCTTTGCCGGGATTGTAAGTCCACACATCAATATTTTCACAATGTTCTACGATGTTATAGGTTCCATCCATTTGCTTGATCTTAATGGGTATCTTTTCACAATAAGAATCTTTCAGGACGGGTTCTCCACATTTGCGGTAAACATCTATTTTGGCGTCACCCACTTCTACAATATCACCTTTGCAGCGTAGCGATTCAGCATGTGCCGAAAGGCTTAGTAACATTGCACTGTAAATTGCAAAGTTGCGAATCACTTTCATATTGCATCCTTAGAATTTGAGATGGGCGTTTTGCTTAATCATATGCCCAAATTTTGTGTTGGGAGCAAATTATCGCAAATATTATTACTAAAGAAATTTCTGGCTATGCCGCTAACTTTTGCAGGCAGGCAGTTTTGCCAACATAACCTTAATGTTCACTGAAGAGAGAAGTTCTTATGAACGCATACCAGGCGGCGCAGCACTATTCATCCGTTAAAAATCAAGCCGGCGTTCTGGATGCATCTCCCCACCGATTGATCCAAATGTTGTTTGAAGGTGCTCTGGAGCGTATCGCCCAGGCAAAAGGTGCCATGCAACAAAACCAGATCGCGCGTAAAGGTGAATTAATTAGCAAAGCCATCAATATAGTGGGCGGCTTGCAAGGTAGCCTAAACGATAAAGAAGGTGGCCAGTTGGCAGCAAACCTTGAAAGTTTGTATGACTACATAGTGCGTCGTTTGATTAAAGCTAACCTCGATAATGACCCAGGTATTCTGGATGAATGCGGTCGTCTGCTGGGTGAATTAAAATCCGGTTGGGATGCGATTGCTCCCGAGGTTGCCTGATATGCAATTGCATCTGGTTGAGCCCGTCAATTATGTTGGTCAAGCTGGCGTTTTACAGGTTCGCGATCTTCAGCAAGCGTTAAACGCAGCGCTTGCTGCCGAAGATTGGGATCAGGTTCGCCGCCTTGACCAAAGTTGCGCAGTGATGATTGATAAGGTCATTTGTGCAAATAAAAATGATACAAAAGCCATCGCTGATGCCCTGAATGAGCTAAAAGGTGTGTACGCGAGTCTCATTGTGCAATGTAAACGCGAAGTTGCTTCAATGGCGCATTGATTTAGTGCTAGGCTTAGCTGTATAAATAACAGCTAAGCCAGTAAAGGAGCGCCAACATTGTCTAACTACAATTCACAAGAAGCCCTAAAGCAATACCGTCAACTGGGGCTGGAAACTCAAATTAACAATGCTACCCCGCATCGCTTGATCCAACTTCTTATGGAAGGGGCCCTTGAGCGATTGAATGGCGCGAAGGCTGCCATGGAGCGCAGTGATGCTGCTACCAAGGGGGCGTTAATTGGTAAGGCAATGGGAATCATCTCAGGGTTGCGCAGTTCCCTTGATATGAATGTTGAGGGTAGTGATTTACCCGAACGCCTCGATAACCTTTACGATTATATGGGACGTCGTTTACTGGAAGCCTCCACACAGAATAAAACCGAAATGGTGGTTGAGGTTATTGATCTGCTCAAGACCATTAAATCGGGTTGGGATGGCATCGAACCCCAAGCCCAAGCTGCGCCCTAAATGTTGGTTTAAACACCTGCTTATGGCGGGTGTTTAGCTTTCCTCTCGTACAATCCAGTCAAAAAATCATCGTCTTTTTAGTGTTTTGAAAAAATCTTTTGTTTATTCCTGCCATTAATTTGACTCGCCTCATATCCTCGTCTAAACCTAAGCATTATTAGTCATAGCTCCGGCGTTGTCTCGGATCAAAAATGCATTTTGTTTGCACATCTATAAGGGTTATAAGACATGTGGCGTAACAACAAAGTCTTAGTCATTGATGACAATGAATCCCGCCGGCACGATTTAAAAGTGTTACTGGAATTTTTAAGCGAAACCACCTTAACAGCCAGCTCAACATCCTGGCAGGAGCTTGTCCAAAGCGAAAATAAAGGTGAGGATTATATCGCTGTTTTTATTGGTGATTTTTCCCAATCCAAACAAAGTTTTGAGCAACTTTTAAAAAATATTCGCGATTGGAATGACGAGCTTGCGATTATTTTAACGGCTGAAAATGTTCCTGACGAAGACAGTTTGGAAGACAGCCTGCGCCACATGATTATTGCAACGCTGAATATTCCTCCAACGTACAACAAACTTGTTGATACGCTACATCGTGCCCAGCTTTATCGTGAGGCGCAATCCAGCAGTAAACGCCAACCCACGCGTCGTCCCGTGCATTTATTTCGCAGCCTGGTAGGTACCAGCCGTGAAATACAAAATGTGCGCGAGATGATGGCTCAGGTTGCCGAAAAAGATGTGTCAGTATTAATTACTGGCGAATCAGGTACGGGTAAAGAAGTTGTTGCCCGCAACCTTCATTACAATTCCCCGCGACGCGATAAACCATTTGTACCAGTTAATTGCGGTGCAATTCCTGCGGAATTATTGGAAAGCGAATTATTCGGCCACGAAAAAGGTGCATTCACCGGTGCAATCAATTCCCGCGCGGGGCGCTTTGAATTAGCAGAAGGTGGCACGTTATTTTTGGATGAAATTGGCGATATGCCGCTCAATATGCAAGTTAAAATTTTGCGTGTATTGCAAGAGCGTTGTTATGAGCGGGTGGGCAGTAACAAAACCCAAAGTGTCGATGTGCGAATTATCGCTGCAACACATCGCAATCTGGATTCCATGATTACCGATAATACTTTCCGCGAAGATTTATATTATCGGTTAAATGTTTTCCCCATTGAATTACCTTCATTAAAAGAGCGCTCCGAAGATATTCCATTGCTCATTAATGAATTGGTGACGCGCATGGAAAACGAGCAACGCGGTTCAATTCGATTTAATTCGGCTGCCATCATGTCGCTTTGCCAGCACGAGTGGAGCGGTAATGTACGAGAGCTTGCGAACCTGGTGGAGCGCATGGCTATTATTCATCCCTATGGTGTTATCGGTGTACAGGATTTGCCGGCGAAATATCGCCATATTGATGTAAGTGCCGAGGAATTTGTGCCTGTAGCGGCGCCAGCCCAAGCCAATACCGGCTATGTCAATATGAATGACAATCCATTGCTGCCGGACCAGGGAATAGATTTGCGGGAATATATTACTAATCTGGAAATGAGTTTAATCCAGCAGGCATTAAATGATTGCGGCGGTGTAGTTGCGCGCGCGGCAGATAAATTGTGTATCCGCCGTACCACCCTGGTGGAAAAAATGCGCAAGTATGAATTGCAACGATAGAACCTGGTGTAAAATAAAAGAACCGCTGAAATTGAATTGCGACTCACGTTGGATACCTGTCCAACTAATCTCCAGGTGACTGGGATGTCGTTCAGTTTCAGCGGTTTTTTTTACAACAATATTAGTTAGCCGATTTTAATCACGGCTTTTTTGGGTTTGCTGCGACGCGTTGCGCCCTGCGGTTTTTTGCCTGAAGTATTGGTGTTATTGGCTGCCGTTTTAGGTTTTGGCTTCGCACCCAAAGCAGGTCTGCGCGCTCCACCATTATTGCTGCCGCCATTATTACGGCCAATTGTCATGCTGCGACCGAGCACTATGGGTTCAGCTTTTATGGTCGGATCAGGTTCAAAACCAGCGAGGATTTGCTTGGGAATATCGCGCTTGATTAATTTTTCAATATCGCGCAAGAATTTATCTTCATCCACACACACTAATGAAATTGCAACGCCTTCACTCTCTGCACGACCGGTGCGGCCAATACGGTGGACATAATCTTCTGGAACATTAGGCAGTTCATAATTGACAACATGCGGTAGCTGGTCGATATCAATACCGCGTGCAGCTATATCTGTCGCCACTAATGCGCGAATGGTTCCGCGTTTAAAATCGTCCAGCGCTTTGGTGCGCGCGCCCTGGCTTTTATTGCCATGGATTGCGGCGGCGCTAATGCCATCCGTATTTAATTGTTCAGTTAATTTATTGGCACCGTGTTTGGTGCGGGTAAAAATTAATACTTGCTGCCAATCGCCGCCTTTAATCAAATGCGATAACAATTCACGCTTACGATTGCGGTCAACGGGATGGACTGTTTGCTCAATGCGCTCGCTGGCCGTGTTGCGACGCGCAACTTCAATCAGTGCAGGCTTGTTCAGTAATTTATCTGCGAGATCTTTAATTTCGTTAGAGAATGTTGCAGAAAAAAGCAGGTTTTGACGTTGCTTTGGCAACAGCGCCAGCACACGTTTGATATCGTGGATAAATCCCATATCCAACATGCGATCTGCTTCATCCAGAACCAATACTTCAACTTCTTTTAAGCTCACCGCGTTTTGTTGGACCAAATCGAGCAGGCGCCCGGGAGTTGCTACCAAAATATCCACGCCGCCACGTAATTTCATCATTTGCGGGTTGATGCTTACACCGCCAAAGACAACCGTTGAGCGCAGTGATAAATATTTGCCATAGGTGCGAACGCTTTCAAAAACCTGTGCGGCCAATTCACGTGTAGGTGTCAGGATTAGCGCGCGGGTGGGGCGTCGGCCATTGGCGGCTTTAGGGGTTGCGCTGAGCTTTTGCAATAGTGGCAGGGTGAAGCCCGCAGTCTTACCTGTGCCGGTCTGGGCGCCTGCGAGTATATCGCCACCTTTTAATACGGCGGGTATAGCTTGGGTCTGGATTGGAGTTGGCGTGCTGTAGCCTTCTTCGGCAATAGCACGAAGAATATCGGCGTTTAAGCCGAGGGTCGCAAATGACATAGTGTTTTCCTGTGGCTCGGCCTCCCACGTTGGGGATAGGTCTGGCGAGCAAGAGAATCAGTCTGGCAATGCCAATACTGAAAAAAGAAAGGCGACGCTGACCTAGGAGCGTCGGGATGCGCATGGTACAGATATTGGCCGCCGATAGCCAGCGGCCAGGAGTATTTCCAGTGTCCTATCCAAAATAAGCTTTTGCCATAGTCATAACGGCAAGCGCCAGGAATAAGACGAAGGCGCATCTATGGGCGAGTTTGAGGGGAATCCGTTGCATCAACCATTTGCCTGCAAATATGACAGGAACATTGGCCAATAGCATTCCAAAGATGGTTCCGGCGACAACCCACATCACTTGCGTTTGGTATTGCGCCGCCAGGATAACCGTCGCGATTTGGGTTTTATCGCCAATCTCAGCCAAAAAGAACAACACACAGGTTGCAACCAGCGGACCGTATTGGCTGAATTTTCCCATATCATCATCTTCCTTGTCGGGCGCCAACAACCAAATTGCGACCGCAATAAAACTGGCGCTGATAATCCACGGAATGTATTCAGCGGGAATTTTATCGCCCAGCCAGGCGCCAACCCATGCAGAAAGCGCGTGGTTTAGCAGGGTTGACAGCAATACACCAAGGCTAATGATGTATGGACGCCCATATTTGGTGACCAGGAAAAGTGCTAGGAGTTGGGTTTTATCGCCAATTTCGGCGATTGCGACTGCGAGGGTCGAGCTGAGGAAGGCTTCCATCATAAGATCCGGGCGGGATTTTTAAACCAGAGACATAGCAACCGTCCCGCCAGTGGCGGTAGCTATGTCTCAGGTCTCATCAATCCAGCCTATTCGCTGGACGCCATTGCCATGCTATGTGAGCAAGTTTGTTGACAATGGCGCCGGTGTTTTACAACGACCGGCAGATTACTCCCCCGAGAGAAGTGCGCGCATTCTATCCAGTTGGCGCAAATTACTCAATATGGAATTTGGTTTTCAGAACCCTGGTTTTAAATCGCTGATATTTGCGAATGTGGTATGAGAGTTAACGTACAGAAATCAACATTCATTCTCCTTTATTGTTCTTATCAAATATTCCTTTCAATTTAATTTTTCATCTTTTTACTTTTCACCTTTTTATTTTCAACTTGGTTTTTATTTGGAGAAATAAAATGTCTCATGTGACTGAGGGCGCGATCAAAGATTTACGCTCAAAAATTTCCTCCATTCGTTTCGGGATGTTGACAACAATTAACGATGACCAAAGTTTATCGAGCCGTCCAATGACGCAACAGGCGCTTGAAGATAATGGAATTCTATGGTTTTTCATTTCTGATACTTCGCAGCTCGCGGTAGACATAACGCAGCACTCCAAAATTAATGTTACCTTTGCTAATCCGTCAGACAGTGTTTATGTTTCGGTTTCCGGTAATGCTGAAGTGATCAAATTTAAAGAAAAAGCTGCTGAGTTATGGAACCCTGCAGTAGCTGCGTGGTTTCCGGAAGGCTTGGACGATCCACATTTATCACTGATTAAACTGTCTATTTATAACGCCGAATACTGGGATTCCCACACCAATAAAATGATGCAAATTTTTGCGATTGCAAAAGCGGCTATTGTTGGTGAAAAACCAAAAGATGTCGGGCAGCATGAAAAAATAGATTTTAATTAATATTAAAAGTAATATTTTTTAAATCTTAATTTTCTCATTTAATGTTGTAGCTGTTGGAGAAAAGAGATGTCAGAAATAACTGAAAATGCCATTTTTGCCCGCGAAGTCCAGCGAAAACTTGATGAGCTTATCAAATGGATAGTTGAAAACTCTCCATCCAAAACCAACGCATTGTTACCACGTGATTTTTCAGAAGCGCGACAAACTATTTATCGCACTGCAACGGGAGATAAGCATCCGGAGCATATTGAACCGGAGCCCGAAGAGGGCGGTGCCCAATATATCAACGATAACCCCGCACCCTGGCCATAAGCTACGCGATAAAAAATTTCCCAGCTGCCAGCTAAATTAATGGAGCCTTATGTTTTCAGAATCTATACGCCACCATAAAATATTGACCATTATCAGTGCGATTTTTCTCACGCTGGTTATTGTTATTGCAGGATTGCTGATATTTTCCGAACCTATTATAAAATCCCTGACAGAGAGCAAGGGTGGAAAAAAATTAGGTCGAGAGTTAGTCATCCAAGGTGATTTTAAAATTCATTGGCATTGGGGTTATACGCAAGTACATGCGAGTAAAATTCGTTTATCCAATGCAGTGGGTTATCGCGAGCCTGATATGGTAACCATCGAAAACCTGGATTTTAGTTTTCGACCTTTAAAGCTATTAACGGGGACATTGGAATTTGGCGACATCACGTTCGATAAGCCTTACCTGGTTCTTGATAAAAAATCTGCAACTGAAAATAATTGGAATTTTCCCATCTTTTCAAATGCAAATGTTGTGACTGAAGCTGCAACTGCCGATGATCGTCACGATTTTCCGGTTTTCAAAAGCCTTACATTGAAAGCAGGGCATTTTATTTATCGCGATGCTGTTAAAGGTATGAATCTTGATTTAAAACTTGATTCAGTAAATGGTCAAAGTGACGATGCAAATTCAAAACAGGGTAATGCTGTTGTTGATCCCAAAAATGCTTTCACCATAGTGGGAACAGGAACCATGCAGGGACAGAAGTTCTCTGTAGATGCTAGCGGTGGCGCCTTGGATACCCTGCGCGATTCAACTAAAGAATATCCGCTCAAATTAAAAATTGTGATGGGCGATACCAAAGTGCTCGTGGATGGTACCTTCAAAGATCCTATAAAAATAAGTGGTGTAAATGCGTCACTTAATATCAGCGGCCACAGTATGGCAGATCTGTTTTACCTGACGGCAATTCCGTTACCCATTACGCCTCCTTATGTCCTCAATGGTCGTTTGACAAAAAATGCAAATGTGTGGGGATATGAAAATTTTAAAGGCAAGGTTGGTGGAAGCGATTTAGCGGGAAATTTATCCTACGATACCAGTAGTGAACGTGGATTTTTAAAAGCAAATTTAGTTTCCAATTTAATGGATAGCAAAGATTTAGGTGGCTTTATCGGTTTATCTCCTTCCGGTGAAAATGCTGCACCTGAACAAAAACAGGCAGCGGCTGAGAAAAAAGCAAGCCCCAAATTAATCCCCGATGTACCCCTAAAACTTGAACGCTTGCGTGCGACTGATCTTGATGTAACTTTAAAAGCGGCAAAAATTGTTGCTCCTGGTTTGCCTTTTAAAGGAATGGAAGTGCGCTTCGATTTAAAAGATGGTGTATTAAAATTAAATCCACTCAAGGTGGTGTTAGCTGATGGTACGGTTGATGGAAAAATAGAAATTGATGCGAACAAAGATGTCCCTCCCATGAAAATGAATTTAGGGTTGCATAAATTGAGCTTAGGGCAATTTTTTGTGAATACCCGCTTTGAAAAAACGACGGAAGGTTTTTTTGGTGGACAAGTTAATTTAGCCGGTACCGGTTCGTCATTGGCTGATGTACTCGCAACAAGCAATGGCGGCATTACGATAATTATGTCCGGTGGAAAAATTAGTTTGCTATTAATTGAGGCATCTGACCTGGATCTCGCGCAAGCATTGCCTTTGTTTTTGGGTAAAGACAAGTCTACAAAAATTCGCTGCGGTGTCACAGATTTTGATGTTAAGGATGGGGTTTTAACGTCCAAGGTTGTAGTGCTTGATACCAAAGACTCGCTCCTTGTTGGCAATGTTAATATCAATATGAAGCATGAATTGATTAGCGCCAAGCTGGATGCGAAACCAAAAGATTCAAGTATTTTTTCCGCTCAAATCCCCATTACTTTATCAGGCCAACTAAAATCCCCGTCTGTCGGGCTTGATAGTAAAAAAATTGGTAAGAAAGGTGCCGCCGCTGTTATAGCGGGACTTCTCGCGCCCTTTGCAGCGATTATTCCTTTTATTGAAATTGGCGATGCGAAAAATGCCGATTGCAGGGCACTGATTAGTAATGCTGGAAAATAATCTGGTTAGGATTTATCCCGTCTATCACCAATGATTTGTATCGGGTTGCCTGCGACAATTTTATAAGCGTCGATGTTGCGGGTAACCTGGCTTCCCATACCAACAACAACGTGTTCTTTGATTATCACTCCATCCACAACACCCACATTTGCGCCTAGCCATACATCATCTTCTATACGGATACCGGTGGAGCGGATGGGTTGTTCGCAAATTAATTTGTTGGCGTCCATGCCGTGGTTAAACGCATATAATTGGCAGTAAGCTGCAATCCTGGAATTATCGCCGATATAAATGCCCTTGCTGCCGCCATCCATAGTGACATGGTGATTAATTGAAACATTTTTACCTAAAGTTACCGGTCCATGGATAACCGTATCTGCAGCAATATAGGAACCATCTCCGATAATAATGGGGCGTCCAGGTTCTGCGAATAATTTTGCTTCCGGTGCGATAAAGCAATTTTTTCCGATATGAATGGTTTCCACTTGCTGGAGATAATCCTGGATTTCTTTTTGCCACTCATCTGCCCATAGTTTGTGAGCGGGCTTCAATTCAGCATAGAGCCACGGCATGTAGCTCAAACGCAATTTATGTTGGGCGCGATAAAATTCCAGTGGCTGTTTGGAATGGGTTTGGTTATCAGACATAATTTTTGCAGTATAAAAATAATACTGAATTATATATAACCCGGGTATAAGTGAACAAAGTTTTTTATAATTTATTAATGCTGGAAGGAAAGGGTATCCGCAGGTTGCAGTGGTTAGGTAAATCCTTGATCTTCACAGTCAGGATTTAAGGAGAGTTTACATGAACGCTCTTGGGAATAACCCTTAGATGTACAACACTGCGGACACTTATCCATAGTATAGTTAGTGAAATTTTATTGGCGAATCCATGCTTAGTTTTTTAAGCCGCAATAAGGGCTATTGATAGATGAATTATTTATGAACGATGTTTACACAGTGATTGCAAATAATGACCACTTTTTAGTGATTTATAAAAAACCTGGGATAAGTTTCCATAGCGAAAATGGTGAATGTGGTTTATTTGAAGCGGTCAAGCAATCGCAGGGTTTGCTGGAATTATATCCTGTCCATCGCTTGGACAAGGTTACCTCTGGTTTATTGGTAATGGCAAAGACAGCTGAGGTAAACCAGGAATTGGTGAACCAATTTAAGGAACGTAAAATCGAAAAATATTACCTTGCTATTAGTGCTAAAAAACCTAAAAAAAAGCAGGGCTTAATAAAAGGTGATATGGAACCTGCTCGGCGCGGTGCATGGAAATTAATGGCGTCCACAGAAAATCCGGCCATTACCCAGTTTTTTAGCTCATCTATAGCAGAGGGAAAACGCTTATTTATTATTAAACCTCGCACAGGTAAAACTCACCAGATTCGTGTGGCTTTAAAAAGTATTGGTGCGCCAATATTGGGTGACGCACTTTATGCCGATGCATCTACCTGCATTGATGTAGATAGGGTTTATTTGCATGCATATAGTTTGGGTTTTTCACTCTTTGGGCAGCACTATCGCTTTACTGAATTACCGCGTGAAGGTGCTGATTTTATTTCGCCAGGCTTTATATCAGCATTACAAGCTTATAAGGCTCCCTGGTTGTTACCTTGGCCAAAACTCTAATAAATTTTTGAAAAAATAAAAAATCTTAAATACCAAGATATTCAATATTCAGTTAATGGCATGAAAGTTGATGCTTAAATTTTAATATTGAGATTAAAGTTATTTTAGCGTTTATATGCACTATAGGGTTGCGATACCCTGTTGATGTGTTCCAACCTGGTGCCAACATCTATGTGTATATTTCATAAATGAATCTACCTTTTTCGTTTATATTTATTTTTATAGTGGTTCCCGTTATTGCATTATTTACAGCGATATATGGAATTATTAAACGAAAAAAGTCGGAAGAGAATTTGTTTCGTTGTGGGATTGTTTATCTCAAACGATTGCGCACTTTACTTACCTATATCCAACAGCATCGCGGGTTAACTAATAGTTTTCTCAATGGTAACTTATCCGTTGTGAATGATATTCGAAACCTTGAAGAGTTGGTGTTTGATGAAATTGCACATTTAAATGCAATAGAAGGTTGGGTAAAAGATAATAACAAATGGATTAGCATTATAGATCATTGGTTCCGCATTAACTCTCATTACCGAACGCTGGAGAGTGAGGCTAATTTAAAACAACATAATACGCTTATCGCAAACCTTCTCTATTTTATTGATGATCTCGCGGACGCCCATCATTTGGGAAAGCTGGGTTTAATTGATGCAGCCGATACGGATTGGCGAAATCTTTTATTTGTCGCGGAGTATGTCGGGCAGGCTCGCGCTTTGGGTGTGGGGGCTTTAAGTAAAGGTTATTGCAGTAATGTATTACGGATTCAATTAAATCATTTAATCGTTAAAATTGAAGCCAATATTAATCCTGCGTGGCCAGAGTCTACCAGGCAGGATTTTAAATATCTTGTCAATGTTATTGAAAATAATGTGATTACTGACAAAGCAGACATTTTGCCCGCTGATTATTTTCAACTAGCGACAATTTGCATTGAGCATGTATTAACAGAGTTTGATCGACAAGTTGAAAAAATACAATTTCATCGAACCGGGTAGAGTGCTTGGTTTTGTGTAGGGGTACTTATTCGCTGATGATCCTGGCTTCCGTTATTGCAAAAAACATACTGACATTTCGTGCAGAGGAAAATGCCCGATAACAACCCATTGCATTTAAATGCTTTACTGCCATGGCCGCTAACTCCCAGGCCAGGTATTCATCTGCTTCAAACGGTTCTGTTTCACCGAAAACAACCAAATCAGTGATTTCCTCCAACTCTTTAATGCGCAGGGATTCAGCTTTTAATACCGGGTTAATTGAATCGTAAGCCCATGCCCATTTCCATGTTTCTGCGTTTGGTGAGTAGCTGCCAATATCGATAATATCTGCCTCAATAACCAGCTGATCGTTTTGGTCAAAAAATTGTAATTTGGCTTTATCGTTTTCAAACATCCAGCGTTTATGGCTGCCAAATCCATAGGCAGATGTTAAATGAGCTTGTTTTTCCTTAAGTTCATTAGTGGCACTGGTTAAAAAGAGTTCAAATTCTTCGTCATTCATGGTGATGTCCGGACGGTCGCTGTTCGTAAGCCGGACTATATAGATTTGTTGGCATTTTTCCTACTGGAAATACCAAACGCTGCCATTTTTCCATCGGAAAAATAAGCAAACCTTCACTTAACCTAACACTTTGAATTTCGTTTATTCGTGATTAAGAGGATTGTTTATGACTGGAAAAATAGTAACTACGCTGCGGTTGTGAATTGGATGGTTGTAATAATATCTAAACGAATAAATGAAAAAGACGCTCAAAGAGCGTCTTTTTTTAATTGTTATAAAGTGGTTTTAAGCCAGCCGATTTCTTTTTCATATTTTTTTCTTTTCGGCTTTCATTGAGTAACTGGAGTAATTCATTGGGATTCCAGTCATCACTTGGGTGATTGCTGTAAAGCAACTCGTCCAATTTTTTTAATGCTTGGGTAAGCTCCAATTTTCCTCCCAATTTTGCGACATCATCCAGTGAATGGACAGATGCTTCTGGCCAATGGAATTTGGCCCAGCTTAACACTGTTTTACGCAATGCGGATGCATCCCTGTTGCTTGCTGCATGTTTTAATAAATCCCAGATATGCTTTTCTTTTTCTGAAATAATTTCATCGGCTTCCTCTTTTTCATTTAGCAAGGTTTTTATCGTTGAGCGCAAATTAACGATATAAATAAGCAATCCAAGGGATAAAACGGCAAAGAGAATAGCAAAACCCCAAAGCCAGGGATTGGTCTTCGCAGCCGTTATCTGCGCAGGATTCGCGGGTACATTATTGTTGCTGGCGGGAGCCTCTGCATGTTGTGCAGGTTGCGGTGCCGCTGGTGTTGTACTGCCTAACACATTGATTGTTTTAGCCGGCAAGGTTGCAGATTGCATGCTTTGTGTTTTTGTATCCCACCAATCCACTTTAACTTCCGGTAAGGTAAATTCTCCACCGTGATTAGGAATGATTGCCATGGTTTCCACGCGAGTGCCTTGTATGCCTTTATCGGTTTTGGCATCGCTATTTTGTGGCTGGTCAGGATAAAAAGTTAAACCGTCAATATTATTGGTTGTGAGCGGTGCGATTTGCCCGCCTGTTAAACCGTCTGCTGAAATGGTAATGGTTCGTGTAACGGGCTCGCCCATTTTTAAATGATCAAGGCTGGAACTCCAGGTTTCATGGAGGCTCAGGTTGTTGGCAGGTTGCCAGGATTTTCCTGCAGCGGCAGCGGGTGCGGCATTCACAGTAATGTGTTTTTCATCGGTTGGCAGGCGCAAAATATTATTGCGGTTACGCCCAAACGGATCGTTCCATAAATCGCGTTCTACGCTGGGGACTACCGAGTAAATTACGCTTGGAATCGTAAAATCGCCGCTGTTCTGTGGAAAAACTGCGAAATTACTTTCAAGGATCAAATGCTGTTTGCCGTTGATGTTGGCCACATATTGTTTGGGTTTTTCTGATAAGGGAATGACAATCGCATCTTTGATATCCAAGGGTTGCATTTCTGCCTGGCTTAAATTGACTTGTGAAATCAATTTAACTTTAACCAATAATTGTTCCTGCACATACATAGTGTTTTTGTCGACTTCAACAGTAACACGCACTTGTTCATCACCGCCAACGGATTGCGTTTGACTTTGTTTAGTCACTTTAATTTCTATTGCATCGCTAATGGCGCCATCAACATTAAACGAGGGAATCAATAATGTTCCAACACGTTTTGGCGCAAGTGTTAATTGCCACACTTTTTTGAATTCAGCTCCGCCGTTGGTGATAGAAGTAAATTGGCTGACATTATTGGACAGGATTTCAAAATCATTTTTGAGCGTCGCAACATCTGGCTGTCCGCTGGATTTGGAATCAGCGGAAATTGTGAGGGTAAAAGTTTCCTGTATGCCAATAGTATCGCGATCTACGCTCGCAATTAGCTGATTCGCATTTGCCAGTGTGGATGCCAACAAAAAAGCGAAACCGAGGATGCTGCGCCATGGAAATAGGCATGTTAATTTTCGAGTAATCATAATCTTCATAGCCATTGTTAATTATAAACGTTGATCCGCATTATTTGCTGGCGCTTTTAATTCACCGTTTTGTTCTTTGCGGCGATTCTCATCATATTGGTATTTAAATTTATTGCGTAATAATCCACCCGGATCATCAGGCACTCGACGCAACCATTGCTCCAGCGCCTGTTTTTGTTCATCTGTTAAATGCTGTTCTGTCTGTGCTGCTTGCGCGCCTTGTATTGACGAACCTGCCGATGAGGCCTGTTCGGCTTGCTGTTGTTTCATGCTGGCACTTGAGGATTGCCCTGATTGTGGAGCATTAGCGGCGCTGCTGGCAGCACCTGCTGAAGCGCGCTGATCGCTGTTGCTTGCCGAGCTTTGGTTATTGCCTTTCTGTTGGTTTTCTTTTCCATCCTGTTGTTTTGAATCTTGTTTGTTTTGCTGGTCATTTTGTTGTTGATCTTTTTGATCTTTTTGATCTTTATCGCTTTGGTTTTTGTCGTCTTGTTTATTTTGATCTTGCTTTCCATCTTTATCCTGCTGATCTTTTTTATCATCCTGATTATTGTCTTTGTTGTCTTTGTTGTCTTTGTTGTCTTTGTTGTCTTTGTTGTCTTTGTTGTCTTTGTTGTCTTTGTTGTCTTTGTTGTCTTTGTTGTCTTTGTTATTTTGATCTTTCTTTTGGTCTTCCTGTTGCTGCTTCAGCAATTTTTCAACCAGTTCACGATTCTTTTTGGCATCGTCCAAGTTGGCATCACGCTTTAAGGCCTCATCATAAGCTTTGATTGCATCTTCCAATTTTCCAGCTTTGGCCAGGGCGTTACCGCGGTTGTAGTGTCCGTTAGCGGTATCTATTTTTGAAAAAGCTTCGCTTGCACCGGCATAATCACCTGCGCGATATTGAGCCGTAGCTTTCCATTCGGGGGATTCAAATTCGGCGGCTGCTTTTTTTGCATCACCATTTTTTAATTCGCGTTGTGCCTGCTGATCTTTGGTAAGCCATGCGTTATCAATTCCCAATGCGTAACTTGAAGATGGTGTGAATCCCAGTAAGGGAATTAAGAATAAACTGAGCAGTATTCCGCGCCTGAAGCAGAAAAAAGCAATGGGAAGTAATACAAAAACTAACCAATGACCCTGATCGATCCATTGGTCAAAATCACGCGCAAGTTTAGGCGCATTGGGGTCGTCTTTGGCTTCACCAGGTTTCAAATAATCAATATCGCTGTTGGTATTTGAAATTTCATGGTATTTGCCATTCACCCGTTGAGCCAATTGTGTTAACTCATCGCTATTTAATTGTGTAGTGATAATGTTGCCCGAGTTGTCGCGCAAAAATCCGCCGTTAGCGTTGGGAATAGGGGCAGGTTGGGTTGTGCCCACCCCCAAAATATTTAAATGGATTTTTTTACCGGCCAGCAGGCTTTGGATTTTATCAAAAGCTTCAGGGACAACGCCGTCAGTGACTAATAATAAATCGCCCTGGGTGGCACCGGCATCGTGTAATAGTTGAATTCCACGTTGAACCGCGTCTTCAGTATTGCTGCCTTGTAATGGCATTATGTTTGGGTGCATTGAAGACAACAAACTGACAATCGTGGCGCTGTCATCACTAATCGGTGTCACCGTGTGAGCTTCACCGGCATAGGCAACTAATGCCGTTTGACCATCTTTGCGCTCACGTAAAATATCGGCAATTTTTAAACGTGCACGGGCAATACGTGAGGGTTTGATATCTTCACTGATCATTGAGTAGGAAAGATCGAGCAATATCACCAATGCGCTCTGGTTTTTTTCAACGGGGGTCGGGCGCTTAATCCATGATGGGCCGGCTACGGCAAAGGTGCTGATAATCCATGCCAATAATAAAACCCATAATAAAGATTTTTTGGTCTGGACAGTTTTGCCATCCAATAAAAAAGGTAATAGTTCAGGTGCAATCAATTGTTGCCATTGATAAGCCTGGCGCTTTTGTCGCCATAGGAAAATAATCACCAGTACTGCAGGAATCAATGCTATTAACCATAATGGGCGAAGCCAATGGAATTGCGTAATAATTAAATTAATTTGTTCATGCAAGAAGTTCATGGTGTAACTCCTTTGACCTGTTGCGAATTATCTTTTTGCGAAAATCTATAACGAATAAGTGAAGAGAGCGCCCACAACAAACTTAAGATAAATGTCACGGCCAAGGGATAATAAAATAAACTTTTTACAGGACGGAATTTTTCTTCCTCTGAGTCGATTGGCTCCAGGTGATTTAAGGTTTTATGGATATCGCTCAACTCTTCCAAATTGCGCGCACGGAAATATTGGCCACCGGTTTTTTCTGCGATGGTGCGCATGGTTGGTTCATCCAAATCGGCAGAAGGATTAACCGTGCGTTTTCCAAAGAAACCATTATCAACAAGCATTTCATCGGCACCAAAACCAATGGTATATATTTTTACGTGTTCTTTCTCGGCAAGTTCGGCGGCTTTAATGGGGTCCAATTCACCGGCAGTGTTGGCACCGTCGGTAAGTACGATTAAAACCCGCTGGGCATCAGGACGCGCGCGCAAACGTTTTATCGCAAGGCCAATTGCATCGCCAATAGATGTTTGTTCTCCCGCAAAACCAATTTGTGTTTCTTGCAGCAATGTATTGACGGTCTCGCGATCAAATGTCAGTGGTGCTTGCAAATAAGCTTGTGTTCCAAAAAGCACTAAACCCAGGCGATCACTTTTGCGATTTTTTACAAAATCACCCACAACCAGTTTTACCGCATCGAGGCGAGTCATTTCCTGTCCCTGATATTTCATATCAGGAATTTTCATACTGCCGGAAATATCGACGGCTATTAATAAATCACGCCCACTGTTGGGCATGCTCACCGGTTCACCAATCCATTGGGGATTCGCAGCCGCAAGGACCAGTCCGGCCCATATCAACCACAATAGAAGAGTGCTTGTGCTTTTTCTGGTGCGTAGGGAATGGGTTTGGGTTTCCAGGCTTTTAACTTGCGCAAAAAAAGGCACGCGTAAAGCTGCATCATCTTTTTTCTTCGCGGGGAAAAAATACATCATGATTGGTAAAGGGAGTAAGGCTAAAAGCCAGGGCCATTGCAATTCAAACATGATTCGCAGCCTCGCTTTTTACTGTTGATGATTGTTGCCATTGATTGCGATGTTCCTTAACCCACAACATACTTAAATTGTGCAATTCATTGCGATCAAACTCCGGGCTTTTTTGATAAGGTCCGGTTAATAGTGCGACGCCAACGCCCTGGCTGAATTGATGTTTGGTTTTTGCACATTGCGCATCCAGCCATTCTAGCCATTCATTACCTTTAAGGCTTGCATTAAACCTTGAACCAAATCCGCTGAGTGCGGTACGGCGTAAAATAATACTGAGTGCTTGCAAGTATTCTGAATTCTGTTCAGCGCTGTAGGTTGCCTGGATATTATTTAATTCGGCGATTGCTAAAGCGCGATAGGCATTGCGATTTTTTTTGCGGTTAATAAAAAATACCAACGCAAAAATACTCACGAGTACAAGGATCAATAACACCCACCAACCCCAGGCCGGAGGCCAAATGCCGATGTCGGCGGGTACGTGGATGTCCTGCAATTGCGCAAGCGGATCTTGTGCCGCGCCAGTTTGCGGTGAGATGTTTTGTGAAGATGGGGCTTGTGAATTCATGGCAATTATTTTTTCGCTGAAAATCGTTCGCGCAGCAATTGCTGCAAATTATCAGTAGTCGCGTATGAGAGCAGGGAAATCGCTAAGCGTTTGGTGCTGTGCGTCAAAAAATCCAGATGATTTGTGTAGGCGCTTTGGTAAGCCTGCTGGAAACGCGGATCGTCAGTAGGCAATTGCAGGCGATTAACACCATCGCTCACACTTAATCGCGAATTACTGTGTAAATGCTTTTCCAGGGGGTCATATACGTGGATTAGCGTAACGTCCGTGTGACGGGCCAATTCAAATAATTGTTGTTCGCAGGCTTTATCATAATCGTGGAAATCGCTCACGATAAATAATGCGCAGCCGGGCTTGGCCATGCGGCGAGCATCGCTAAACAGTAAGCTCAAAGGTTTAGTGTCCGGTGGTGCAACAGGGGATTGCAATTGTTGATTGAACTCTTGCAGTTGATGCAAAAATTCCAGCACGGCATGTTTACTTCGACGTGGGCGGACATCGCGTTGCTGGATATTGCCAAACACCAAACCGCCAATACGATCGCTGTTACTTAATGCTGCCCAAGCGAGATTTGCACCTACATGTGCAGCAAGGACAGATTTAAAACAGCGTTGGCTGCCAAAAAACATGGGCGCACGTTGATCAACCAAAACGAAAACGGGACGCTCGCGCTCTTCGCGATAAAGTTTGGTATGGGGAACCTGTGTTCTCGCGGTGACACGCCAATCAATGCTGCGTACATCATCGCCGGCCTGGTAGAGCCGTACTTCCTCAAAATCCATTCCGCGTCCGCGAAAACGCGTCCGCTCAGCACCGTTGAGTTGGCTTTTAACGGCGCGCGGCACAAACAAACGCAAATCCTGCGCGGCAAAGCGCAAGCGCAATAAATGGCTTAATTCAACATAAGCACCTTTAGGATTTAAATGCGCGAGCTGTTCGCCCGTTTTTAAACCGGTCTGCTGCATAATTATCACGCCTTACGAGTTAGGATAGAACCGCAGTGGCCGCTCTTAAGATAGAGGCACTAGTTGCCGCTCTTAAGATAAAGGCACTGCGCTTAATAAAGTATCAATGACCTTATTGCTATCAATCCCACTGGCTTCAGCTTCAAAACTCAAAATCAAGCGATGACGCAAACAATCGTGGATAACTGCTTGCACATCATCAGGACTCACAAAATCTTTACCTTGCAACCAGGCATATGCGCGCGCGCAACGATCAAGCGCAATAGTGCCGCGCGGACTTGCGCCGTACTCCAGCATTTCACCTAATTCAGCGCTGTATTGGGATGGGCGACGAGTTGCGTTTATAAGTTGGACGATGTATTCCTCAACACTTGCCGCCATATGTATTTGCAAAATTTCCTTGCGCGCGTCCATCAATGTTGCCTGGGTGATGGTGGCAGGTGTAGCAACCGGTGTTGCCACAGCTTCGTTGCGCACCAATTGCAAAATACGGCGCTCGGCGGCTACATCGGGATAGTCCACATTTACATGTAATAAAAAACGGTCTAATTGTGCTTCGGGTAATGGATAAGTACCTTCCTGCTCAATCGGGTTTTGCGTTGCCATCACCATAAATAAAGCGGGTAGTGGATAGGTTTTGCTGCCCACGCTGACCTGGCGTTCCGCCATTGCCTCTAACAATGCAGACTGGACCTTGGCAGGAGCGCGGTTAATTTCGTCGGCAAGCACAAGGTTATGGAAAATCGGGCCGGGCTGGAATTCAAAGGTGCCTTGTTGCGGGCGATAAATATCGGTACCCGTGACATCAGCTGGTAGCAAATCAGGCGTAAACTGGATGCGATGGAAATCGCCTTCAATTGCTTGTGACAGGGTTTTGATCGCTTTGGTTTTTGCCAAACCGGGAGCACCCTCGACTAATAAATGTCCATCGGCGAGCAGGGCGATCAATAAACGTTCAACCAGGTGCTCCTGGCCGATGATTTGATCGTTCATCCAGAGTTTTAAGGTTTGGATCTGTTGGAAATTACTCATAAACAAGATTGCCTTAAAGTTAATCAAACAGGTTAATCGAAAATAATTGTTATCAAAAACTCGCCGAATAATACCATCTGCGAACATTCGAAAGTGCGGCCATAGACCGCAACATTTGGTGTCAGTTCCTTGGTTTTCACCAGGAGTTCGACCAACTGGCGTTTTTATGGATTCAAGTGCGTTGCCTAACGGCCTGACAACTATTTATGGGCTAGGCTTACTGCAACGCTGTGAATAATACGCCGTTTTTAACCCTTCTGATGCAAAGGAGTTTTATCGTGAATAGCCAATTGGCCGCCGCGCAAGACCTGGATACATTTCTGCAAGACCTGAAGCTCTTCGCCGGTGAAAAAATCCCCGCTGCTGAATATCCCGGATTTGTTAAATTTATCGAAAGCTATTTCTCACGATTCCCTTTGGATGAATTGGCTGGCCGTTATTTAGGCGATATTTTCGGCAGCGTCTACCAATGGTGGCGATATATCCAACACTTCGATGGGCAAAAACCTAAAGTCAATCTTATCAATCCCAAATTGGATGTAGAGGGTTGGGTTTGTCCGCACACAGTTTTGGTTGTGCAACAGACAGATATGCCATTTTTGGTGGATTCCATTCGCATTGAATTGAACCGTCGCAATATTGCGATTCACGCGATTAAAAGCACGCTACTGAATGTCGTGCGCGATGAAAAACATACACTAGTTGACATTTCAGTGGGCGATGCTGAGCCAAATGCGAAAAGAGAAGCGTTTGTTTATTTGGAAATCAATTTATTAACGCAAAAATCCGAGCTCGAGGATATTACTGAATGCTTGTTGTCCGTGTTGGCAGAATTGAGTGTTGTGGTGCAGGATTTTCAGCCGATGTTGCAAGCAGTCGTTGCTGCTGAAGAAAATTTAAGCCACGCCACAAAATCAGTTGCTGTCGCCAATGTCAGTGAAAGCCAGGATTTTTTAGCGTGGTTGCGCGATAATAATTTTACTTTTTTAGGTTACAGCGAATATGAGTTTGGCGAGAGTGATGGCAAAAAATTCTTGCGCGAAAAAATAGAAAAGCGCTTGGGGATTTTTGCATTTAAAGATGGCGAAGCCAATTACTCAACGATAGATGATTTAAATCCCGGTATGGCGCGTTTCCACCTTGCACCGCAAGTATTAACTTTTTCAAAATCCTCGGTTCGATCACGCATCCATCGTCAAGCCTATTCTGATTATGTGGTTGTCAAGCAGTTTAATCAGCAGGGGGATGTTATCGGTGAAATGCGTTTCCTGGGATTGTATACCTCGAATGTATACACCATGGTTCCCAACAAAATTCCTGTTATCCGCAACAAAGTCAATAAAGTATTTGAGCGTTCCGGGTTAAGTGCAAAAAGCCATGATGGAAAATCATTGCAACAAATCCTTACCACTTTTCCGCGCGATGAATTATTCCTGAGTAACAGTTCGGAATTATATGAAACGGTTACCGCCATCGCCCAAATTAATGAGCGCTATATGGTTCGCCTGTTTATGCGGCGCGATCCTTTCGGGAAGTTTGTAAGTTGCCTCGTCTATATTCCGCGGGATGTCTTTACAACGCAAATGCGTTTACAAATACAGGATGTGATAGGCGCTGCGATTAATTCCACCGAGAGCGAATTCAATACCTATTTTTCCGATTCTATTTTGGCGCGAGTTCACCTGGTGTTTAAAATAGATCAGCGACTCCCACTGGAATACAACCAGGAAAAACTGGAGCGCCAAATTCGCGAAATTTCCCGATCATGGGAAGATCATTTACAAAATTCGCTTATTGAATCCCATGGTGAAGAAAAGGCAATGCGGCTCTTGCAAGAATATCGCGATGCGTTTTCTTCTGCCTATAAAGAGCATTTTGAATCGCGCACCGCTGTCCATGATATTGCTTCCATGGCGGAGCTAGCGACAACCGATGATATCGCCATGAGTTTTTACCAACCTGTAGGGGCAGAAACCAATGTCGTTCGGTTTAAAATATTCAGGAAAACAAAAACCATAGAATTATCTGATGCGATTCCGCTCCTGGAAAACCTTGGCTTAAGGGTATTGTCAGAAAATCCTTACGCTATTCATAAAAAAAGCGAAGGCATTATTTGGCTGCACGATTTCCAGTTGCGTTATGATTTGCCGGGCGTTATCGACGCGCTTGCAGTGAAAGATATTTTCCAGGAAGCATTTTCTGCGACATGGCATAAAAAGACAGTCAACGATTCCTTTAACAAACTGGTGCTGAGTGCAGAATTAAATTGGCGTGAAGTATTTGTGTTGCGCGCCTATGCAGGATATATGCACCAGACATTATTTACCTTCACGCAACATTACATTGCCAATGCATTGGTTAACCACCGCGAAATAGTTCAGCTCTTGATTAAATTATTCACTGTAAAATTTAATCCGGGATTATCGCTATCCAATGAGGAGAGGGTTGCTGAAACCAACCATTATCGTGAGCTTATCAATAGCCATCTGAATGCGGTGGAAAATCTTAACGAAGATCGTATTTTAAGACGTTTCCTGGTGTTGATTGATGGCAGTCTGCGCACGAATTTTTATCAAACACTTGCTGACGGTTCTGCAAAAGATTACTTGTCCATTAAGCTAAATCCTCGCTCGATTCCTGAAATTCCGGAGCCAAGGCCGCTCTATGAAATTTATGTGTATTCACTGCGCGTTGAAGGTGTACATTTGCGCGGTGGAAAAGTTGCACGTGGTGGTTTGCGTTGGTCTGATCGCCTGCAAGATTACCGCACCGAAGTTCTTGGTTTGGTAAAAGCCCAGCAAGTGAAGAATGCCGTAATTGTCCCTAATGGTGCAAAAGGTGGTTTTGTTTGCAAGCAGCCACCGCAAACTGGCGGTCGAGAAGCTATCCAGCAAGAAGGCATTGCGTGCTACAAAATTTTTATTCGTGGCTTATTGGATTTAACCGATAACCTGGTTGAAGGTAACCTGATGTCGCCAAAAAATGTTGTGCGCTATGACGAAGATGATCCTTATTTAGTGGTAGCTGCTGATAAAGGCACGGCAACTTTTTCTGATATTGCCAACAGCATTTCTGCAGAATATAACCATTGGTTAGGCGATGCTTTTGCGTCTGGCGGTAGCCAGGGTTACGACCATAAAGGTATGGGAATTACCGCGCGTGGTGCGTGGATTTCAGTCATGCGTCATTTCCGTGAAAAAGATATCAATATCCAGGCAGATGATTTTACAGTTGTCGGTATTGGCGATATGGCGGGCGATGTATTTGGTAACGGTATGCTCTTATCAGAACATATTTGCCTGGTTGCAGCATTTAACCATATGCATATTTTTATTGATCCAACACCGGATTCCGCAAAAAGTTTTGTTGAACGGCAACGCCTGTTTAGCACCCCCAAAACTACCTGGGCTGATTACGAAAAATCCTTAATCAGTAAGGGTGGTGGAATTTTTAATCGCGATGCAAAAACGATTGCGATCACGCCAGAAATGAAAACGGTGTTTGGTATTTACGAAGATAGTTTAACGCCGACGGAACTGATAACGAGTTTGCTAAAAGCGCCAGTCGATTTAATTTGGAATGGCGGAATTGGAACCTATGTAAAAGCAGCAAGTGAAAGTAACGCTGAAGTAGGGGACAAAGCCAACGATGGCTTGCGTGTTAATGGCAATGAATTGCGTTGCAGGGTATTTGGCGAGGGCGGCAATTTAGGCATGACCCAACGTGGTCGAATTGAATACGCCTTGAACGGTGGCGCGGTTAACACAGATTTTATCGATAATGCTGCGGGCGTAGATTGCAGTGACCATGAAGTTAACGTTAAAATCCTGCTCAATGAAGTCGTTAGCAATGGCGATCTCACACCAAAACAACGCAATCAATTATTGGCCAATATGACGAATAATGTTGCAGATCTGGTGTTAAAAAATAATTATCGCCAAACCCAGGCAATCAGTATTGCCGAAACTGAAGCGCGCGCACGCGGAGTTGAATATCGTCGTTTTATGTCGACGTTGGAGAGTCAAAAGCGCCTTAATCGCAAGCTTGAATTTTTGCCATCTGACGATCTTTTGTTGGAACGTCAATCCCACGAGCTCGGGCTTACGCGTCCTGAACTGGCGATTTTAATTTCCTATGCGAAAGCTGTGTTAAAAGAAGATTTGGCCGCAGAAAATATTGCGGATGATCAATATATTGCCAAGGCAATTGAAGGTGCATTTCCGAGCCGCATCGCCGCTGAATACAGAACACCACTTTATAACCACCGTTTGAAGCGCGAAATTGTTGCTACGCAAATCGCTAACGATATGGTCAATAATATGGGAATCAGTTTTGCCCAGCGTTTAACGGAATCAACGGGGGCGACCGTGGGTGAAATTGCCAAAGCCTATGTTGCTGCGCGCGATGTTTATCAAATGGAAGCGTTTATTGTTGACCTGCAAGTGCTGGATTATAAAATTCCGGCAAAAATACAATACGAACTCATGATCAATATGATGCGTCGAGTTCGTCGCGCAACGCGATGGTTTTTGCGCAACCGTCGCAGCACTATTAATCCCGCAGTTGAGGTTGAGTTTTTTGCGCCTGCAGTCAGTATGATTTCGGAACAATTGCCGATGCTTTTATTGGGCGGGCAATTGGAAGAATTGCAAGGCCAATATCAACGTTTGCAGGAAAGTGGTGTGCCGCAAGAATTAATTATTCGTGCAACCTCGGCGTCATATTTATTTTCTGGCTTGAGTGTGGCTGAAGCGGCGCGTCGCAGTAACCATGATATGCATGAAGTTGCAGAATTATATTTTGCGTTAAGTGAGGCGTTAAGTTTGCCCTGGTTTGCGAACCAGATTGCCAATCTCAAAGTGGAAACGTTTTGGCAAGCCATGGCTCGTGAAACTTATATGGATGACCTGGAATCGCAACTGCGTTCGCTGACCATATCCTTAATAAAATTTGCAAATGGCAAATCCAGCATTGCAGGTTTAATTGAAACCTGGAGCCGTAAACAATCGCTGCTGATTAATCGCTGGAAACTTATGGTGAATGAATTGCAAGCTGCCAGCGGAACAGACTTCGCTGTATTTTCAGTTGCGTTGCGCGAGCTTTTGGATTTGGCACAGGCAACGCAGCATAATGATGTTGTTGCGTGAAGATAAAAAGGGGGAGCAGGTTGACTGTGTTCCCCAAAATATATCGTTGGAAAGGCAGGGCGCTTTTGTGCAAACTTAAGCCCCCTGTTGTTTAAAACCTGATGCCATAGGATATTGTTTTGCGTTCAATTTACGTCCAGCTAAATATTTCCCCTGAGCAATTCCAACGCTTATACGAAGGTATTGTCAAAACGGTCAACGCCCGCAGCATTGACGGGAGAAGTGTCCGTTTCCCGGCTAATATCCTTCGCCCATTTGTCACCCATGCCGGTGTTGTGGGGACATTTGCTATTCATTTCTCTGATGAAAATCGCTTTCAAGGTATTGAAAAAATCGACTAGCTAACAGGATTCCAGTATCCTGCACGGCTTATTTTTCACGCTATGAATTATTGAGGTGCCACGCTTGGTGTATGGCACCTTTGGGCATTGGAGTCATACCTATGTACACCCACATTCGCGATTTATTGTTCAAACTTGATGCCGAGACATCGCACGAATTTAGTCTGGATCTCATAGGTGCGGCAGAGCGTTTGAAGCTTAGCGGTTTGTTTTTGCCAGACATCGCTCCCAATCCCGTTGAAGTTATGGGAATCACTTTCCCAAATCCTGTTGGCCTTGCTGCCGGTTTGGATAAAAACGGGGATTATTTCAATGCCCTGGGTGCGATGGGGTTTGGTTTTGTCGAAATCGGAACAATCACACCCAGGCCGCAAGCGGGTAATCCAAAGCCACGTTTATTCCGTATTCCTGAAGCGCAAGCCATCATCAACCGTATGGGTTTCAATAATAAAGGTGTCGATCATTTGGTGGCGCAGGTAAAGCGTCGTCGTTACAAAGGTATCCTTGGGATTAATATCGGCAAGAATGCGACTACACCCGTTGAAAATGCAGCCGATGATTACGTGAAATGTATGCAAAAAGTCTATGCACATGCGGATTATATTACGGTCAATGTTTCATCACCGAATACCCAGGGTTTGCGCGATTTGCAATTTGGTGATTCATTAAACCGTTTGCTGGAAACGATAAAAATAGAGCAGAGCAATTTGCAGGCAGAATATGGTCGTTATGTTCCGGTTGCTGTGAAAATCGCACCTGATATGGATAATGATTCGATGATACAAGTGGCGCAAAGTTTATTGGCGCAAAATATTGATGGCGTAATCGCGACCAACACGACGATTGGTCGCGAGGGCGTTGAGCAATACGATACCAGCAAGGAAACCGGTGGTTTAAGTGGTTTTCCTGTGCGTGACAAGAGCACACGCGTTATTCGTGTTCTGCACGCAGAGTTAGGTAACCAATTACCGATTATTGGTGTGGGCGGCATTACTGATGGTGTGAGCGCTGCAGAAAAAATCAAAGCCGGTGCGAAGCTGGTTCAGGTTTACAGCGGTTTTATTTATCGCGGGCCTGCATTGATTGGTGAAGCTGCTGCGGCGATTGCGGCGTTAAAAATTTAGAGCCCTCACCCCGGCCCTCTCCCTGGGGGAGAGGGAGTGTTTTACTTCGTAGTGATGTCTGTTCCCTCTCCCTCAGGGAGAGGGCTAGGGTGAGGGGGAAATAAACTCTCAAAAATAAAAAGGCCTCATTCAAGAGGCCTTTTTTTGTAGCTCGATTTCGCCAATCAGCGAATTAATGTTTAAGTATATAAAGGTATTTGTAATGTAGTTGCTGATGCAATCAGTTGATCAGCCTGCCGACGCCATGGTAGACATCGGTTGTAAATTGTTGAGTTTTTGGACTTGAGCCAAGCGGTTCAATCCATCCCATTGGTCTACTCTTGATTCTCGCCACCCGTTTAGCCACTGCTGTCGGGCAACGCCTGTTTCATGGGGGCATAAGCTACGCGATCGACCATCAATCCCGGCTTGGTAGCCTTTCGCAAATGCGCGTTCAGTTTGATCTCGTTTCTGACTTTTCATCCTATAAGGCACCTCTTAATTAGCGCAATCTGGTAGCGCTATTAGAATTCAACTTAAAGTTATATAGACATCACGAACGACTTGCTACAATACCTCCTCTTTTGTTGTTTCAAAATTAATAGTTGCTCAACGTATTGGGTTTGACCAGTACACCAATAAAGGTTCCTTTTGTGAACAATTTAATTCTTCTAGATAAGTCCCTCTATAGCACCTAAAGCTCTAGCGCATGGATTTGACAAGCCCATTTAGTATGCGTGCGTGTAAACTCTGGCCAAATTGGCCCAAATTGCCTGTAAAAGGTTATTAAACTGGCGTTATCAATGACTCAATTTCAATTTTTTGCGACATGTCCTAAAAGCCTTGAAGGGCTTTTATTTTCTGAACTGACACAATTAGGTGCTACCGAGCTGCGTGAAACAGTAGCAGGTGTGTATTTTAGTGGCAGCATCGAAACCGCTTACCGTATCTGCCTTTGGTCGCGTCTGGCCAACAAGATTCTTTTGCCGCTCGCCAGCTTCGAGGTGAACAGCCAGGAAGATTTATATGACGGTGTGCGCGATATCGCCTGGCAAGACCATCTCAAACCCAATGGCACTTTGCTGGTGGATTTTGTGGGTACCAGCGATGCAATTCGCAATACCCAATTCGGAGCGGTGAAAGTAAAAGACGCGATTGTGGATTGCCTGCGCGATGCCAGTGGTGAGCGCCCATCGGTTGCAAAACAAGATCCTGATTTACGTATTAATGCCCGTTTGAGCCGCGATAAAGTCGTCATCAGTTTGGATTTATCTGGCGATAGTTTGCACCGTCGCGGTTATCGTTTAAAACAGGGCAGTGCACCGATGAAGGAAAACCTTGCAGCGGGAATTTTAATTCGCGCGGGCTGGCCGGAAATTGCAGCGGCGGGCGGCGCGTTGCTTGATCCTATGTGTGGTTCCGGAACGATTTTAATTGAAGCCGCGTTAATTGCTGCTGATATAGCGCCCGGTTTGAGCCGCGTCAATTTTGGTTTTGAGCGTTGGTTAAAACATGATAATACAGTTTGGCAAAATCTTCGCAATGAAGCCCATGAACGCCGTCGAATTGGATTGGAAAAAGACCTGCCAGAAATTCGTGGTTACGATGCAGATATTCGTGTAATTCGCGCTGCTGAAGAAAATATTGTCACTGCAGAATTAGATCATTGGCTGCGTGTTAGTCGCAAAGAACTTGCCGAATTTAAAAAGCCAACACACACTGAATTAAAAAATGGTTTGGTGTTGAGCAATCCACCTTATGGTGAACGTTTGGGTGAAGTTGAATCGCTGAAAATGCTTTACGCACATTTGGGTGAACGTTTACGCAATGAATTCCAGGGTTGGCGTGCGGGTGTTTTTACCGGCAACCCTGAACTCGGCAAACAAATGGGCTTGCGCGCAGATAAAAAATATAAATTATTTAACGGCACCATTCCCAGCGAATTATTAATGTTCACTATTGCCAGCGAATCGTTTGTGCAAAGTCGTATTGAGCAAGATGACCGTTTCAGTCGCGACAAAGAAAAACGTATCGCCGCAGAAGAACGTGTGCGCGAAACTAATCGCCAGGAACAAGCTGCTGCACTTTCAAATGGTGCGCAAATGTTAGTGAATCGCTTGCAAAAAAACCTCAAGCAATTGGAAAAATGGGCGCGTAAAAACGATATTAATGCATACCGTTTGTATGATGCGGATATGCCGGAATATTCTGCTGCGATAGATGTTTATTGCGGACAAACACAACCGGGTAAACCTGCGCAATGGTATGCCAACGTACAAGAATATGCCGCACCAAAATCAGTTGATGAAGATCGCGCAGCGCAACGTTTTGCCGATATTGAATTGGCAGTGCCTTATGCATTGGATATTCCTGCTGAACGAATCAGCTATAAACAGCGTCGTCGCAACAAGGGCTCACAGCAATACGAAAAATTAACCGAATTTCCAACTGGCGATGTATTCAGTGTTCAGGAAGGTGCCGCTAAATTACACATTAATATGTGGCAATACCTGGATACAGGTTTGTTTCTGGATCATCGCCCCGTACGCAAAATGATTGCGGAGATGGCAAAAGACCAACGCTTTTTAAATTTGTTTTGCTATACGGCAACCGCAAGTGTTCATGCTGCCATGGGTGGTGCGCGCTATACCGTCAGTGTGGATATGTCCAACACCTACTTGAATTGGGCGCGTAAAAATTATGCGCTGAATGGTTTAAGCGAATCTAAAAATCGTTTGGAACACGCTGATTGTTTAAAATGGCTGGAAGAAAATGAACAGCAATTTGATTTGATTTTGCTTGATCCACCGAGCTTTTCAAATTCAAAACGAATGGAAGATGTACTTGATGTGCAGCGCGATCACGTGGATATGATTCACAATGCCATGCGTGTCTTGGCGGAAGGCGGCACTTTAATTTTCTCTAACAATTTGCGCACCTTTAAGTTGGATACTGAAGCGCTCAATGCCTATTCTATTAAAGATATCAGTGCGAAAACGATTGATGAAGATTTCAAGCGCAACCCGAAAATTCACCAATGCTGGTTGATCACCCACTAAAAATCACTAAAAACTCAGCAAGTCTTTTAATTCCACCGCATTGCGACGTGAAACTTCCAGGATTTTTCCGTCGCTCATGGTAATTTCATAACCATCATTAATGGCTTCTTCGATGTTGACTATTTCATGGAGATTCACAACATATTGCCGGTTGGCGCGGAAGAAGTATTTTGTTGGCAGGCGCTCCTCAACACTGTTAAGTGATTTCCTGATAAACGCATTATCCTTATCAAAAAAAATGCGCACGTGATTTTTACAGCTTTCAAAATAGCGAATAGATTGCAGTGGTACCAAATGGCATTTATCACCATCTTTAACGAACATGCGACTGTTAATATCCAGCATGGGTTTGGGTGATGGTTTACTTTCGTCGTTTACGATGCTTAATTTATCAATTGCCAGTTTCAAACGTTCGAGGCTGATAGGTTTTAATAAATAATCGACCGTGTTGTAATCAAAAGAGCGAATGGCATATTCCGAGTAAGCCGTGGTAAAAATTATCCTGGGCGAATAGTCCAGTTTTTCCAGTAAATCAAAACCACTTTCACCGGGCATATGTATATCTAAAAATATAATATCGGGATGGTGTTGCGCTATAAGTTCCAATGCGGTTGACGGATGATCTGCAGCCCCCACAATAATAATATCGGGATAAGCTTGCAGCATTTTCACCAAACCTTCACGGGCAAGACGTGAGTCTTCAACAACAAGCGCCTTCATAAAATAATTCCTTGTTAAGATATTTCTTTGGGAATAGTGAGCGTCACAATAAATTTATGTTCGTTTTTAGAAACTAGCAATTCACTAGCATCACCGTATAAAAGCTCAAGCCTTCTTCTAATATTATTTAAACCTATACCTGTTGATGGCACTTTGGAAACAGGGCTTTTGGGTATGTCATTGGTAATTTGAAAGCGCAAACTGTAATCCAGATTTTTACAGCTGACTTTTATTTCGCCGCCATGCTGGATATTTTCCAATCCGTGTTTAATGCCATTTTCAATGAGCATTTGTAACACCATGGGAGGCACCAGATATTCGTAAAGTTCCTCGTTGATGGACAACTGGAAATCCAGACGCTCCTCAAGCTGTGATTTTACGATATCAATGTAACGTTCAATAATAGTAATTTCTTCTGCAAGCGATACTTTTTCCCGACGTGAACTCTCCAATGAATAGCGCAAAATATCCGAGAGCGACGTAATCATCCTGTCTGCGTTCGCCTGGTTTTCATGGATCATAAACCGAATATTATTGAGTGCGTTAAAAAGAAAATGCGGATTCAGTTGATTGGACAAACTATTGAGTGTTGCTTCTTTCAGGCTATGTTGTGCCCTGAAATAACGTAGCTCTGCATCCTTCATTTTTTTTGTGGAGGTGATGCTGTTGTACAGAAATATCCAGGCTGAAATAAAAATCGTGGTTTGTATCCAGTTTCCAACAATGGAACCCGCGACCAGTTTTGCCACGCTTAAACTGCCTTTATTGTGAGGAATAATGTCTATGGTGATTTCTGTCCAATAAAAGGATGAAAAAATGGCTGACATTAAAATCGCAATCGTTAAACCTGATGAAATCGAAAAAACCAGGCTACATTCAAGAAATTGTTTGCTTGAAAATGAATCCCAACCCAATGTCTTGAATAAATAACGAAAGATAAGCACAGCCAGGGTAAAAAAAGGAAACCAAAATAAATCACAGAAAAATAAAAAACGCGCGTATTCGTACAAAGGCACAATGATGACCATTTGCGTAACGGCCAAAAACAACATGAAAAGCCCATGATCGAGCCAAAATTTTTGATCATGGGGAAAGAACAGTACCTTCATAAACAAATACGCTAAAAGATATTGAGAAAGCGGGCGTTTGCCCGCCGTAATTTAGTAGTCCCAGCTTTTATAAGGAATCATGCCGTAGCTTGCTAAATATAGAACAAAAAGTGTATGTAATATAGAAATTATAATTGCGTACCAATAAGTGATTTTAATATTGGGTTCGTTGCGATAACGATAAAGCGCAAACAAACTACCTATAACCAATACCGGGTAGACGATTGAGCAAATAAATAAGGTTACAGTAACGGGAATAATGGTTCCTAAATCCCTCCAGCTTGTGCCGAACAGTTCATAGGGGAAAAAAGCAATTGAGATGGTAAGTGATGTGAGGAATGGCCAAATTTTAACGTGAAAGCGCACATCAAACTTACGCTTATAGAGCGTAAGTGGTATCCAAAACAATGCATATAAAATAGTCAGGATGGTTAATGTTACTAAAACAGCGAATAGAACTATTTTTCCATAGAGCAAAATGCCGGATGTCTTTTTATATAAATCACCTTCAATTTGCAGTGTTTCGCCCGCAATTGGGTCGTTTACAAAAGCGATGCTTGGCAATCCGCTCCAGGGATTCACTAACAAATTTTCACTCATAGCATAATCATTACTTTCCCAGCCGCCAAACAACGGACTTCGGTGAATTTTATTATCACGGACGCTTATTTTAATAACATTAGAAATGTCAGTGCCGTAACGGGTCATTTCTCCACGCGGATTAATAGGTACGTAAAACCCTGAAACCTCATTGAATTTCCCGGCAAGTGGGATTGCTTTTATTTCCTTCTTTTTTGAACCTTTCAACAAATACCGTTTCAACAATTCATTTATTTGATCGACTGATGGATTTGCGGTATTGGCCATGATCACAAAGCCTGCCTGAAGATCTTTGCTGTAATTTAATTGCGCACGCGCTCCCGGGACGTATCCTTCATGTCCATAAAATGCAAAACCATAATCCTCAAAACCGGATATTGCATTGTTTAGGCCGTAGCCGGAAAGAATACCTTGTGCCGCTCCCAAGGTGGTTTTAGGTGTTTCCATTCGCAATAGGGATTCATTTTTTATCAACTGCGTTCCATTAAGGTTTCCGCGTTGAATGAAAAAATATAATAAATTAGCCATTTCCTTTGCTGAAGCATTTAAGGATCCGCTTGGTCGATAAATACAGTGAAAGTAAGGTTCGGGTATATTATTGGTGTAAAGCACAGCACCTGATTTTTTATAGGTGTCGGATTCGTAATAGGTGGCATTAGGCATATTTAATGGATTTAAAAATGTCTCGCGCACATAGTCTTCAAATTTTTTACCTGTTACTTTTTCAACGATGTAGGCGGCAACCGCAGGCCCTAAATTGGTATAGGCGTAGCGAGTTCCGGGAACCCAACGCGATTTTCTGGTGTTGGGTCGATAAGCTAGTGAATCTTTAAGCGGTAATGTGTCCGGTGCATCGTATGCATATTCGGCCAGGCTCCATTCATCCCAGCCGGTGGTGTGCTCTAAAAGATGCACCAACAAAACGGGATTGGTTTTTTCCCACTGGTTTTCAAATTTAATTTCCGGTGCAAGATAATGCACTTCATCTTCAAGGTGTAATTTTCCCTCTTCAACTAATTTTATTACGGATAACGCGACAAACATTTTAGACACTGAGCCAATTCGGAACATGGTGTTTTCATCAGCCGGAATATGTTTCTCGATATTTGCCTCACCCAAACCTGCAACCCAATGAGTGCCATCTTTATTGACCAACGCAATACCTACGGCAGGTGTATTGGTGTCCTTACGAATTTTTTCTATGGCGATTTTTAATTCTTCCAGTGATGCTGGATTATCAGTCTCCATATAGGCATTTTGATCATCAGCTCTGGCAATTTGATGTGTAAGCAAAATAGCAAATAGCGCCATTATTTTCATAAGCTTGGGCATATGTGTTCCTTGTGTATTTATTGATTTATCGATGAATAAAAAAGATTTATTGTCAACAGCAGTAAAGCAACGTGAAGGGCGACTAATTCAACAAGGGAGTGTTGGTTAAATAGATGTTTAATGTGAGCGGGGCTGAGTAATTTCGTTTTTTGTTCGAAAAGCGTAACGTGAATAAGCGATTGTTTTTGAGGAGCACCGCTGGTGTTTGGAGGCAAGGATAGCAAGAGGCAAAAGATGAAAATGCTGATACATAACCTCATTTTTATAATCCTTGCTGTTATTAAATAATTTACAGCAAAAGATTAAGCGCGTTGAAAAATGAGACTGGAAAAAAGTGCCGAGCGGCAATATTTATAGTTGAGCGGAGGCTTTTAGAAGGTATTTCGAAGGGAAAAATAAATCAGCGGCTATCAGGTAGCCGCTGATTAAAAACACATTAGTCTTTAGCGCGAGACTTATATTCGTGGGTACGGGTATCAATAATGATGCGATCACCGATCTCTACGAATGCAGACACTTGAATTTCAGTACCGTTAGTCAAACGAGCTGGCTTCATGACTTTGCCTGAAGTATCGCCACGAACTGAAGGCTCGGTGTAAACAACTTCACGGGTAACAGAGTTTGGTGGGGTAATAGAAATGACTTTGCCATCATAGAATACGGCTTCACATACGTCGTCGATACCGTCTTCAATGTATGGACCCATATCGCCGAGTTCATCAGCAGTCAATTCGTATTGGTTGTAATCGCTGTCTACGAAAACGTACATTGGGTCTGCGTAGTAAGAGTAGGTAACATCTTTACGATCAAGAACGATATCTTCAAATTTATCGTCTGCTTTGTATGGGGTTTCAGTCAAATAACCGTTCAGCAGGTTTTTTAACTTGGTTTTTACTACCGCGGTGTTACGACCTGAACGGCTGATTTCTACTTTTTGGATTAACCAAGGTGAACCGTCGATGTTAATTACATGACCGGCGCGTAATTCTTGACCTGTTTTCATGATGACTCTCAATAAATGTAATGGTATTGGTACACAAATACCGATTGCTGGGATAAATTCGGGCGCTACTATACCTTTTTTAGTGGATTTCTACAGCGTTTTTTTGACCCTTTTAATAACAGCTGCGCACCATATTTGAAGCTAAATCCCCCAAAGAATTTAGGTGTTGGCACCAGTTATTGCTCTGTTTTTGCCAGTTTTGTAGCTCTTTTATGCAGGCGTTCCAGCTTTCGCAACAGTCATAACCCCGATTCCAATGGTGCCAGAGTTGGGTTACTGGTGATTCCAGCGCTTTATCCACATGGTGTAAATAAAGCTTGAGGAAGGCGTCAAGCTTGACCATGTGGATGTCGTCATCTTGCGAATAAATGTGCCAAACAAAAGGTTTTCCCGCCCATTGCGCCCGCGCAAATGAATCCTCTCCGCGAACAAAATTGATATCACACGCCCACAGCAACGGGTCATAACGATTTTGGGAAAGGAATGGAATAATTTTCAAACGAAGCGATCCCCGGGAAAATTGGTCTCCAACGTCCAGGGTTTTACCCAGGTGAGCCTTGATGCTTGCAAGAATTTTACCTTTTGGGATGAGGCATAAAATGGGAGTAGGTGACTCAATCCATGCATCTAATAAAGAACCAATAGCCGCATTTTCGTAACCAAATAGCGAAATCACCAGTTCATCGGTACGGGGTGCAACCCCAAGCTCTTCCAGAAAATGGATTTTATGCAGTGGATCGCGTAAAAACTCGTTCCGTTCGGCAAGTAATGAAGCTTCTTTTAACAGGCCACCCGTTTTTAGGCTAAACCCCGGAAAGAAAAATGCTTTTCGCAATCCAAGTTGCGGATGCATGGAAAATAAACCGTGGCAGCCTTCAACCCAATCTTCTGCACTCAGGTATTCCAGGTTGAACCAATGAGGTGGAGTAGAGCGGTGTTTCATCGCTTGCAAATAGTTTTCAGGAAGCTCACAGGCGAAGGCCTCAATCACAACATCGGCGGGTTCAACATCGGGGAAAACCGCAGGCCAAATACGTACATCTACTTGTTCTACCACTTGCTGTCCGATCACTGCCACATTTGGCCAAATTTGACGCAAAGCAGCTATTTCATCTACCCACAAGCGCACGTTGAAGGGATACTCGTGGGAAAGTTGGCGCGCCAAACGCCAGCAAACGCCTATGTCGCCATAGTTATCGACAACCCGACAGAAGATATCCCAGGTTTTTATCAAGCTCATGTAATGGTTCTTGCTGTAGTGAAAAAGAGGGCGCTATTATGCGCGACATTTCTCAAATCGGATGAATTTTTATGGCTTCCCTCCAAGACCAACTTCTGAAAGCCGGCTTGATCGATACTAAAAAAGCCAAGCAAGCAAATAAAGAGAAACGTAAGGAAACGAATGTTGCCCGCCGTTCTGCGGAACCGGTAATCGATGAAGTGAAGCAATCCGCTGAGCAAGCACGACAGGAAAAGGCTGAGCGCGACCGCGAGCTGAATCGCCAGCGTAACGCCGAATTAGAACAAAGAGCCATAGCCGCCCAGGTTAAGCAGCTTATTGAAAACCATCGTCAACCCAAGGGTGCTGGCGAAAAAGATGTGGAATATAACTTCACTGACGGCAAACTGATTAAAAAAATGCGTGTATCGCCACTCGTGCTCGAGCAAATTGCGCGTGGCATATTGGCAGTCGTGAAATTGGGTGAAGGTTACGAGGTTGTACCGCGAGTTGTTGCCGACAAAATTTCCCTACGCGATGAGAAATCTGTCCTGGTCGCCAATATTAAAGCACCACAGCAAACTGATGAGGATGATCCCTACAAGGATTATGTCATTCCGGACGACCTGATGTGGTAACACAAACCTTCGGGTTTGCCTATTCTTAGAATCCATTTTAGCTTGTGTCATAATAACCTAACGATTATTTCGGGCGATTTTACCTATGTTAGATATGTTTACTGGACTCAGCTTCGTCCTCGGCCTGGCCTTATTTTTATCCCTGGCATTTGTACTGGCTTACGAATTTATCAACGGTTTCCACGATACTGCGAACGCGGTGGCTACGGTGATCTACACCAAAGCAATGCCTCCATACATGGCTGTTATGGCATCGGGGGTTTTCAATTTTTTTGGCGTGATGATTGGTGGTCTCGGTGTTGCCTACGCGATTGTGCATTTGCTGCCGGTAGATTTACTGCTTAATGTCACCTCATCCTACGGAATGATCATGGTATTTTCGCTGTTAACTTCAGCGATTTTTTGGAATCTTGGCACCTGGTATTTTGGTATTCCATCTTCAAGTTCGCATACATTAATCGGGTCAATTTTGGGTGTGGGTGGTGCGCACGCGGTGTTGACTCATTTGCCTTTGGCACAGGGGATCAATACCAAAAAAGCAACCGACATTATGTTGTCCTTACTGGTTTCCCCATTAATCGGTTTTGTTATTGCAGCCCTGGTTTTGCTGTTGTTGAAACGCATGTGGCCCGGTCAAAAAATTCACAAAACACCGCAAGAGCGCGAAAATATTGATGGAAAAAAACATCCACCTTTCTGGACTCGTGCAACACTCGTTGCATCTGCTATGGGCTTGAGCTTTGTACACGGTTCAAACGATGGTCAAAAAGGAATCGGTATGGTGATGTTGGTGTTAATTTGCATGGCACCTTCGCATTTTGTGTTGGATTTGAATACCTCCGCACTCGATATCAATAAAACCCGTGATGCGGCAACTTACCTGGCGACAATCTATACCCAAAACCAGCAAGCGCTTAAAGACAAAATTGATTTTACAAAAACCGAAGCGAGTTTAACCTCGGAAGAAAAATGCGATGCAAAAAATGCTTTGGTGGCGATCAACAGCTTGTCTGCACAATTAAAAGGCATCAACGATTACAACAAATTAACTATCGACAACCGCCGTGAGGTCCGCCGTATGTTGTTGTGTATCGATGACAGCGCAAAAAAAATGGCGAAAGCAGAAGGCATTTCCGCAAAAGATAAAGATGATTTGAGCAAGTTGCGTAAAGATATTACGGCCACAACCGAATTTGCACCTTATTGGGCAATTGTTGCCGTTGCCTTGGCTTTAGGTTTGGGAACTATGACTGGCTGGCGTCGTGTGGTTAAAACGGTCGGTGAAAAAATTGGTAAAACCGGCATGACGTATTCACAAGGTATGTCTGCACAGATCACAGCTGCAACAGCAATTGGTATCGCCAGTATAACGGGCATGCCAGTATCAACAACCCATGTGCTTTCCTCTGCCGTAGCGGGAACCATGGTTGCCAATAAATCCGGTTTGCAATTCGCAACCATCAAAACTATTTTAATGGCATGGGTGCTCACATTGCCCGCGACAATTTTGCTGGCGGGTGGTTTATTTTATGCCGGGGTGAAAATATTTTTGTAATGAATAAGTGAATTCAAAATATAAAGCCGGGCAATTGCCCGGTTTTTTTATAAGAACTTTTAATATTAATTAATCGAGAAGGCCTCATCCCGCAGATCCGTAGGATGGGTGGAGTGCAACGATACCCATCAATGCCTTTAAAATGTTGATGGGTATCGCTTAGGCTCCACCCATCCTACATTTACGTCATGCTCAGTTTGCTGGCCTTTCTATGGGTCAATTAGACAGCAATACTGTTTAGTTTAACCCCGTACATATTTTTTCACATCTCCCCCAGGAACCCACCCGATTGCCTTTCCCACAACTGCGCATAAATACCTTGTTTCGCAATTAATTCTGCGTGAGTGCCTTGCTCAACAATGCAACCTTTATCCAACACAATTAATCGATCCAGTGCTGCAATGGTTGATAGGCGATGCGCAATGGCAATTACTGTTTTACCTTGCATCAATTTATTTAAATTGGTTTGGATGGCCGCTTCTACTTCCGAATCCAGCGCTGAAGTTGCTTCATCCATAATTAAAATTGGAGCATGTTTTAGCAATACACGTGCAATGGCGATGCGTTGGCGTTGGCCGCCAGATAATTTTACGCCGCGCTCGCCAACATGGGCATCGTAACCCGTGCGGCCCTGGCTATCGCTGAGTTGTAAAATGAAATCGTGCGCTTCTGCCTGTTTTGCCGCTTCAATCATATCGGCATCGGTTGCATCGGGTTTTCCGTACAATAAATTATCGCGGATTGAGCGATGCAAAAGCGATGTATCCTGCGTAACCATTCCGATTTGGGCGCGCAAACTTTCTTGTTGCACCTGGGCGATGTTATTGCCATCAATTAAAATACAACCGCTGTTGACGTCATAGAAACGCAGTAACAAATTCACCAGCGTAGATTTACCGGCACCGGAGCGGCCAACCAAACCAATTTTTTCGCCGGATTTAATATCAAGGTTAAAATGATTGATCAGGCCTTCATCTTTACCATAATTGAAGCCCACGTTTTTAAACTCGATATGGCTTGCAGTAAGTGCTAAGGATTTTGCGTTTTCGATATCCTGTACTTCACGTGGAATCGATAAGGTATTTAATCCATCTTTTGCCGTACCAATATTTTCAAACAGGGCAGATACTTCCCACATAATCCATTGCGCCATTCCATTTAAGCGCAAGACCAAACCAATAGCTGCCGCTATAGCGCCCGTTGTAATAGCAAGATTGCTCCATAACCAAATGGCGACAAAAGCGACAGAAAAAATAAGCGCGGCATTAATTGCCCACACGCTGGAACTTAACGCGGTTGCCAAACGCATTTGTGGATGGACTGTTGTTAAAAAATACTCCATCCCTTGCCTCGCGTAGTCTGCTTCACGGTTGGAATGTGAAAATAATTTTACGGTGGAAATGTTAGTGTAGGTATCAACAAGACGGCCTGTCATGTCGGAGCGCGCATCAGCCTGGCGCATGGCCGTTTTGGCAAGGCGAGGTAAAAAATAATAAAGCAGACCGGAATAACACAGCGCCCATATCACTAAAGGAATTGCCAATCGCCAATCCAGGGTGCTTAGCAAAACTAAAATACTTGAAAAATACACCAACACATACAAAAGCACATCCAGCAATTTCATAATGGTTTCGCGCACTGCCAATGCCGTTTGCATGACTTTGGTGGCGATGCGCCCTGCAAATTCATTTTGATAAAATTGATAACTTTGCCCTAACAAATAACGGTGCGCCTGCCAGCGAATTCGCATGGGGAAATTACCCAAAAGTGTTTGGTGCATAATTAATCCATGCAACAAAACCGTGATGGGCAAGCCCAAAAGTACAATAGCTCCCATCATCAAGAGTTCATGTTGGGATTCAACCCACAAATTTTGCGGGCTGTGGCTATTCAACCAATCGACTAATTTTCCCAGGAAGCCAAAGAGCGATACTTCCATTACGGCAATAGCGCCCGTTAACAGCGCCATAATTATTAGATAGGGTTCCGCACCGCGAGCGTAATGACGACAAAATGCAAATAATGTTTGCGGTGGCGCCTTGGGATGTTCAGGAGGGAAGGGCTTGATCAGGCTTTCAAAAAATCGAAACATAAGATTGCGTCACTTAAATACAGTTAAAGGCCAGAGGCGTTTGGACGTGCGTAAAAATGAACAAAATTTTATCACTTATTAGTCTTATAAGCTTGTGCCAAAATGTTAATATTGACACCTTACTGACACTATCGATCACAATAATTACCTGATTTATTATTCCTGGTAAACCAATTCAATTAAGAGAATCTCAATGAAAAATGCCTTGGTTGTTTTTGCGGCGGGCTGTTTGGGCGCGCTGGTTCAATGTTTGGTTATGTGGTTATTTACTCGCTACGGAATTAGTCATTCATTGGGTGTTAGTTTGTCTGGCTCAATAGCGCCGGCCTGGTTGTATCCGCGTATTGTGTGGGGTGGTTTATGGGGGGGTCTGTTTTTGCTACCGATTTTGACTAGCAGTATTTTTGCTCGCAGTATTGTTATTGCCCTTATACCTGCTGGCGTGCAGCTGTTTGTTATTTATCCATTTTATGAAGGAAAAGGTGTTGCGGGTTTATCTTTAGGTATGCTCACACCTTTTTTAGTATTGTTCTTCTGGTGGGTATGGTCATTTGCAACCACACTGACCTTAAAATTGGCCAAGTAATTTTTGCAGGGAAATGTAATGACGCTTTTTAAAAAATATTTTGCATTTTTGTTGTTTTTCAATGCGTTACTTTTTAGCGGTTTTGGTTACACCCAATTTTTGCCTGACAATACATCATTGAACGTACAGTCAGTGCAGCGCTGGATGGATTCAAATCGCGATTTTGTGAATGTTGTGCAAGTGTTGGAGCCAATGCATAAGTCTGAAGAGGATTTAAAAAAGTTTGAACTCTTGCCAGCAGATGAACAAGATCTCCAGATTGCCACTTTTTTAAAGAAGAATAATTTGGAAAATGTAACCCGCGATATCGTTGCTCGCCATGGCTGGAAAACCGTGGGTGAATATATGCGTTTGAGCACCAAACTTGGAAATGCGATAGCTGCTTATTTTTTCTCGATAGAAGCAGATAAATTGACGGAAGACCAGCAAAAAGCCCTGCGAGCCAAAACAGATTCTGCAGTTTTAAATGTACCTAAAGAAGATATTGAGTTCGTAAAGTCCCATGAGACATTGTTGAAAACTTATATTCAAGCCTATTCAGCAGGTCGTAAATAAAATCTGTAAAAAATAAAACCCTAAAGAAAGCCTTCAGGGTTTTTGTGTTTTTAATAATTAATTAATGCACCGCTGCGATAATCCTGAATTGCCTGTTCAATTTCATCAGGTGTATTCATCACAAAAGGGCCGTATTGTGCGATTGGCTCTTTCAATGGAATTCCTGCTAACAAAATAAAACGAGTATCTTCAGTCAATGCTGTAACAGCTATTTCGTCACCCGCACCTAATAAACCTGCATTACCTGCATCTAATTTGCGGGCGTCTTCACCGATCGCCAAGGCGCCTTCATACACATAAATAAAAGTGTTGTGTGTTGCAGGGATTGCGTGTGCAAATTTTCCATTTAACGGTAAATGGATATCCCAATAAACGGCCTGGGTTGTTAAACCCTGGATGGGGCCGCTTACAACCTTGCCATCAATTACCGCAGAATTTGCGATGACTTTAATGCAACCGCCATTTTTCAAATCCGCAACGGGAATTTCACTCGCAGGAATATCTTTGTAATGTGCTGGCTTCATTTTTTCAGCAGCAGGTAGATTTAACCACAATTGAAACCCGCGCATTAAACCATGCTCTTGCTGCGGCATTTCCGAGTGGATAATTCCACGGCCAGCTGTCATCCATTGCACATCGCCATTTTTTAAATGACCTTTATTGCCCAAGTGATCTTCATGCAACATATGGCCTTCGAGCATGTAAGTCACCGTTTCAAAACCGCGATGCGGATGCGATGGAAAACCGGCGATATAATCGCTTGCGCTCTCTGAGCCGAATTCATCAAGCATTAAAAAAGGATCGAAACGCGCTTGTTGTGTTTGCCCAAGGCTACGTTTAATGCGCACACCTGCACCATCGCTGGTTGCGCGACCCGGGATAATTTGTTGCAGTTGTTTTTGCATGATGTGCTCCTGTCTTTAATTGAATTAAAGATTGATTAATGCGTTGAAAATTTTTTCAGTTTTGGCTGCCATGATCAAATCATTTTCATGCAGGCCTTTGATTTTGTGTGTCCACCAATTGACAGTTACTTTTCCCCATTCAGTTAGCAGGGCGGGGTGATGATTAAACTCTTCCGCCACTGCGCCAATGTGATTAGTAAACTCCAACGCATTTACAAAATTTTTAAAGGTGTACGTGCGTGTCAATTGGTTAATTCCATTTACCTGAATCACTGACCACTCCGGTAAATTTTTTAACGCTTCAGCTATTTCGGTATCCGTTGCCTGCGGTGCGCCTGTTTTACACACACTGCAGGTTTTTTCACTCAGTTCATTGCTTTTATCTGCTTGTGTCACGGCTATCTCCTTACGAATTTTATTCGCAATATGATAACGCGATTCAACCATTAAGCGGCGGCAGATACTTCAATTTGTTCACGCGCAACAGTCAAAGATTTTTCTTTCGCATCGCCAATGCTCAAACCTTCTGCATAAATGTAATTGATTGAACGGAAGCCCAGGAAGTTAAGGAAACTATTCAAAAAACCGGTTTGGCTGTCAGAGGCCTGGCCTGCATGGAAACCGCCACGTGCAGCAATAATGTGGATTGGTTTATCAGCCAACAAACCCACTGGGCCGGTTTCGGTGTATTTAAAAGTCACTCCCGCACGTGCCAGTTGGTCAAAGTAAGCTTTCAAGGTCGATGGCACGCCGAAGTTATATAAAGGCACACCAATGACAACCGCATCAGCACTGTTTAACTCGGCAATCAAATTGTCAGAATAAGCCACTAATGCGTGTTGCTCAGCGGTACGATTTTCAGCTGGAGTAAAGAAAGCGCCCACTGCATTTGAATCTAGGTGAGGGATTTGGTTTTTCGCCAGATCACGCACGATGACTTTACCGTCAGGATGTTTTGCCAACCAGTTTTGGACGAACTCGTTACTTAACGCACTGGAGTTGCCGCTGTCGCTAAATACGCTGCTGTTGATCTGTAATAAAGTGCTCATTTCAATATCCTCGCCATTTAGGCTCATTTGTGTGTGGTTTCAGGCTGCTTTCGATGTAAAGCAAAATGCCATGGAGCTATTAAATGATTTGACGAGCGAATGATAAATAGCGATATTTAACGATATTTGATCGAAAAATTGGATGAAAGGCGAAAAAAACCATGAATACTCCCAGCAGCTCGGCGGTAACCGAAAATAAAGTCACCCTGGAACAGTGGCGGGCGCTGCTTGCGGTAATAGATGCGGGTGGTTACGCCAAGGCCGCAGAACAGCTCAATAAAAGCCAATCAGCCGTTTCCTACGCCATTTCCCAGCTTGAATCGGCGCTTGGGGTAAAAGTTTTTAATTTGCAGGGGCGTAAAGCGGTAGCGACACCGTCGGGTGAGTTGCTTTATCGCCGCGCCAAACAGCTGTTGGAGCAGGCGGAGCGGCTGGAAAAATCAGCAGAATGCTTGTCTGTGCATGTCGAGCCCATTGTAAAAATCGCTGTCGATATCATTATTCCTCCACCCAAAGTGCTTTATTGCCTGTCGTTATTCGCAAAAGATTTTCCCGATACGCGCGTGGAATACTACGAAACAGTATTGAGTGGAACGGAGGATATGCTGCTAAAACGTCAGGTTGATTTGGCGATTGGCGGTTTTGTACCCGCAGGTTTTATTGGCGATAAAGTTATGAACGCGCAATTTCATGGTGTTTCCAGTGCGGATCACCCCTTGCAATTGTTGGGGCGCGCCGTCACTTATGAGGATATGCGGCAGCATCGCCAGATTGTGGTGCGGGACTCCGGGCAATATCGCCGGCATACGGTAGGCTGGCAAGAAGCTGACCAACGCTGGACGGTAAGTCACATCAAGACGTCATTAAATGCTATTCGCATGGGTTTGGGTTATGCCTGGTTGCCTGACGCATACACCAAAGACGACATTGAGAGTGGAGCATTAAAGTATTTGCCAGTGGAAGTGGGTTCCGAGCGCGAAGTGCCTGTTTATCTCACGTTTGCAGATAAAGAATTTGCCGGGCCTGCGGCAAGGCGATTGGCCGACGTCCTTAAAGAATGCTTGCCAAAAGCCTGCTCGGGTCAACATTAGTAACTGCTGACATGATTTGTCAGTGAGTAAGATTAATATTCGTGCCATCCACATTAGCCTTATTGAATTGGGAATCCCTCAGCGCCTATGACTAAACTCTTTCAAGTTCAAAGCGAATTCGGCCCCGCCGGTGATCAACCTGCTGCTATCAAAGGCTTGGTAGAGGGAATTAACGCAGGCCTTGCGCATCAAACATTGCTTGGCGTTACCGGTTCCGGTAAAACGTTTACCATCGCCAATGTTATTGCCGAAGTGCAGCGGCCAACCCTGGTGATGGTGCATAACAAAACCCTGGCTGCGCAACTCTACGGCGAATTCAAAGAATTTTTTCCCAAGAACGCGGTGGAATATTTCGTTTCTTATTATGATTATTATCAACCCGAAGCTTACGTTCCTTCATCCAATACGTTTATTGAAAAAGATTCCTCGGTGAATGAACACATCGAACAAATGCGTTTGTCAGCAACCAAAGCCCTCATGGAACGTAAAGACGCCATTGTTGTGGCAACCGTTTCAGCGATTTATGGTTTGGGTGACCCAGAAGCTTACATGAAAATGTTATTGCATCTGGTGCGTGGCGATAAGATTGACCAGCGTTCAATCTTGCGTCGCCTCGCTGAGTTGCAATACACGCGTAATGATGTGGATTTCTATCGCGCAAATTATCGCGTGCGCGGCGATGTTATTGATATTTATCCTGCTGATTCAGATTGCGATGCTGTACGCGTGGAGTTATTTGATGATGAGGTGGAAAATATTTCAATTTTTGATCCGCTTACCGGCGAAGTTCATCACAAAGTTCCACGTATCAGTATTTATCCAAAATCACATTACGTCACACCGCGTGAAACCATTGTTGAAGCTATTGACCAAATTAAAGACGAATTGCGCGGGCGCCTTGAACAGTTGCGCGAAAATAATAAATTAATTGAAGTTCAACGTTTGGAAGAACGCACACGTTACGATTTGGAAATGATGCAGGAACTTGGTTATTGCAACGGCATTGAAAACTATTCGCGATTTTTATCAGGTCGCCAGCCCGGTGAAGCACCGCCCACATTATTTGATTATTTGCCATCAAATGCATTGTTAGTGCTTGATGAATCTCATGTAACTGTTCCACAAATTGGTGCAATGTATAAAGGTGACCGCTCGCGCAAAGAAACGTTGGTGCAATATGGTTTCCGTTTGCCATCTGCGTTGGATAATCGGCCATTGCGATTCGATGAATGGGAACGTTTGGCTCCGCAAATGATTTTTGTCTCTGCAACACCAGGAAAATACGAAGGTGAATACACAGGGCAGGTCGTTGAACAAATTGTGCGGCCAACAGGCTTGGTTGATCCTGAAATTGAAATTCGCCCAGCAGGTACTCAAGTGGATGACTCGCTGTCAGAAATTCGTTTACGTGTGGAAAAAGATGAGCGCGTGCTTATCACCGTATTAACCAAACGTATGGCGGAAGATCTCACCGAATATTTGAGTGAGCACGGTACGCGTGTACGCTATTTGCATTCGGATATTGATACCGTAGAGCGCATGGAAATTATCCGTGATTTCCGTATGGGCGAGTTTGATGTATTGGTCGGCATCAACTTGCTGCGTGAAGGTCTGGATATGCCAGAAGTTTCGCTCGTATGTATTTTCGATGCAGACAAAGAAGGTTTCTTGCGATCAGATCGTTCGCTGATCCAGACGATTGGTCGTGCAGCGCGTAATTTAAACGGTAAAGCGATTTTGTATGCCGATAAAATTACCGATTCCATGAAACGAGCGATTGATGAAACCGAGCGTCGCCGCGAAAAACAAATTGCATTTAACCTCGAACATAATATTACGCCCAAAGGTATCCGTAAAAATGTCCAGGATATTATGGAAACCTCTGTTGTTCCCGGTGCAGGTAGTCGTGCAGCGCGCAATCGTGCTGCTGTTGCAGAGAAACAGGGCAAATATACTGTTGCGGTTGATCCAAAGAATATTTGGAAATCTATCGAGCTGCTTGAAAAACAAATGTTCCAGGCTGCAAAAGATCTTGAATTTGAAGCGGCTGCTAAATTACGCGATCAAATTGAACAGCTAAAAAAGAAAGCAATGTAAATTTTTATGGATATAAACCTGAGGGAATTAATCACAGGGATGTGAAGTATTTAATAATAAATATGGCTCATAATCTTTGATGTTAAAACTTCTCCTTCCCATACTTTTTCCATCCTGGCGATTTTTCAGCAGTATAGGTCCATCACCGCGCATTCATTATGCTTTTTTAAAACATGAATATGATCATCCTGAAAGTTGGAATGAGTTTCGTCCAAAACCGGGAAGAACTCCTTTTAAGCAATCAATATGCAATTTATTCCACAATCCAACATGGAATGAAACCCTTTATATCAATACGTGCGCTGAACGTTTATTTGAAGGTTATTCTGAAATGCGCGAGCGGGAAATTATGCGGCGGCTTCTGAATTCCATTAGCGCAAATGAAATAGCGGTCAAGCCTGATGCGAAATATGTGGTTTATCGAATTAGTGCAATCATGCGTGAAGGACAGGTTGTAACGCAACAGGTTACTTTCATATCAAAGCCAGCGTTGATAGCGACCTTTACTGAAAAGGCCGCAATATGAACCTGGAATACGCCGTTCGTGTATCGGAAATAATCCTGGCTTTTGCGGTGATCCAACAAAGCCTGGAACATATTCGCGGTTTGCAACCTGAAAAAAATGTGTGCGTAATTCGTCTTTTATTCGCACTCTTTTTAATGGCAGGTTTTTTTCCAGTTTTTGTTGAAGCTGGTTTGTTGGTTATCGCTTGTTGGTATTTATATCGCTTCCAGGGGCCATACAACGGTGGCAGTGATGCGATGACTATATTAGTGCTCTTGTGTTTGTTTTTATCTCATGTTGTACCTGCGCGTTTTTGGCAAGAAATTGCCTTGGGATATCTTGCTTTTCAATTAAACTTTTCATATTTCCAATCTGGCTATATAAAAATTATTAATGCGGATTGGCGCAGTGGCCATGCGCTGCAAGATGTTTTTAATATCACCGCCTATCCGCTCAGCAACTCAATACGTCAATGGGGGCAGTCATTGCGTTTGATGTTTGCGATGAGCTGGATCGTTATTGTATTTGAATTGCTTTTTCCTTTGGCGATTTTAAATTACTATGCCTTGCTAGTCGCTCTTATCATCGCAGCCATTTTTCATTTGGCTAATGCCTGTTTATTTGGGTTGAATCGATTTTTCTGGATTTGGCCTTCAGCTTATCCCATTATTTTGTGGTTTCAAGGTCGTTTAATAGCCAGTTAATCCGTTTTGGCTGGGGATTTTGCCAAGACTTAATGAGCGCTGATGCAATCAAGGGTATACTGCGCACCATTCAAATATCCTTTTATATGTAGTTGGACACCGTCATGGCAATTCCCAATAAAATTCCCTATGAAACTTTATTCGACCTTTGGCGCAACTGGCTTGCGCAAAACGAATGGATGCCGCTGGATAAATGGTTGAAAAACCAACTGCGTAAAAATACCAATCCTTATTCTGAATTTGCATCCTCCAAAAATGAAAACCGCGAACTCAGTTTGTGTATGTTTTCAGCTATGCGTTATTTGCAGTTGGCCTGTGCGATGGAAGAAAGTTATCAAAAACAGGAAATGTTTGAATGGCGCGAATGGGATAAAAGTTGGGTGCCGTCCAGCGCAAAAAAAATTCCCGTTGCGAATTTTTGGTTTTGGATTGCATTGCGTGAAAAAAATGAAAATGCTGCACCAAAAGCATTGCGCGATGCGGCTGCGCGAAAAGTCTGGTTTGAAAAACTGGAACAGCATTTTAACGTAACAGAGCAGCCGGAAGATATTTTGTTATGGTCTGGCTTGCGACCACAATGGTTACCACTGTTGGAAGAACGTAAAAATATTTCAAATTGGTCCCATGAACAGCTCACTGAATTTGTTGAGCAACAAAACAGCGCACCACCTTTATGGCTGCGTGTACAAAAAGATCTGCCTATGGAAGACGTTGTCAAAAAACTCCAGCAGGATTCTGTACATGTGGAGTTGGATGAAGACGGTCATTTATTTGCCCGCGGTGGCAAACATCTTTCAGGTGCACAAGCGCATAAAGAAGGTTGGGTTGAAATCCAGGATTTGGCGAGCCAGCAAATTGCTTTAGCGGTAGCAGTTAAACCCGGGCAAAAAGTCTGGGATGCTTGTGCAGGCGCTGGCGGCAAATCTTTGGCTATTGCAGCGCGCATGAATAATAAAGGCGTAGTTATCGCTACTGATTTGCACGCATATAAATTGGATGAATTAAAGCGTCGCAGCAAGCGCGCTGAGTTCCATAACATTCGCAGTTTTGAATGGGCGGGAAATGAACCTTTACGCTTGCCAAAAGAAATTGCCCAGCAACAGGGTTTTGATTGGGTATTGGTAGATGCTCCTTGCAGTTCTGCCGGTACATGGCGACGTAATCCCGATGCGCGCTGGCGATTCAATGCAAAAGACACACAGGAATTAATTGAGCTGCAACAACAAATTTTAACTAACGCTGCCAAGGCTGTACGCACCAAGGGTCATTTGGTCTATGCAACTTGCAGCTGGCAAGTCAGTGAAAATGAAACTCAAGTGAAATGGTTTTTAGAAAATAATGCTGAATTTAAATTGCTTGAACAAACAATGTTAGGTGCACCAAAGCAAGATTCAGATGCTATGTTTGTTGCTGTGCTACAAAAAATATAATGAGTGTAAGTTCAATAAAAAAGGCGGAAAGTAGAGCTACCTTCCGCCTTTTTTATTGCATATTGATTGCGATTATTTTGCTGTAACTGTTTTCGTTGATGGAATGAGTTGTGAGTCTTCCAGCCAGTCGGCCAATCTATCTGGCCATGCGTGTAAACCTTTTAAGGGAGTGTGATAGCCCATATTGAATGCATGGTCACCTTTGGCATACAAATGAATTTCCGCTGGAATTTTTGCTGCCTGGTAAAGTTGCGCCAAATCAACAATCGGTTTTGCACAACAGGCATCATCCATCGCCGCAACCATAAATGCTGGCGGAGCATTTGCATCAATACTCGTTGGAATCCAAAGTGGTCCTGGATAAACCAGGATTTGGAAATTCGGTTTTCCATTTACGCGATCAATGGGATCTTTTGCTTTTGCATCGCCATCGCCTGAACCATAGGCAACGCTTGCAACAACTTCTCCACCTGCGGAAAAACCCATGATGCCAATTTTATCGGGATTTATTCCAAGCTCTTTTGCGCGACTGCGAATAGTGCGCATTGCACGATAGGCATCTTGTTGCGGGTGTATATCAAGCGAGTAGGGCGAATTTTCCTGGCGAGCCAAACGATATTTCAATACAAATGCGGTGATGCCTAATTTATTTAAAAAAAGCGCGGCATCGCGACCTTCAGCATTGAAAACCAGGTTCATATGCCCGCCACCGGGAGCGATTAAAATAGCGGTACCATTCGCTAATTCCTTTGCAGGTTTGAATACAACAATCGACGGATTATTAATATCCCGTACCCACCAATCTTGTGCAGATTCCGGTTTGTTTTTTAATTTTTCAAATCCGGGGGCGCCGTTTTTCCATAAATAAATGACATCCTGCTCTTGTGCAATGACACCCTTGATTGAAAATACCGAAAACATCAATAAACATAGTTTGATAAAAATCGTGTTACGCATACATTTAATTCTCGCCGTTAATTTAATTCCATGACTAGCCTGAAGCCCAAGGTCTCGGTTAAATATCCCGCAGGAATATTATCGCGAGCACTTGAGATTAAATGTTGCACGTTGTCTTTTGTTGAGCCGCCGCGAACTACACGTCCGGCACATTGCTTTTCTTCGAAAGCGCTGCCAGTGCTGCTGGCATTTCTATAGTTATCCTGATAACAATCCTGCACCCATTCCGATACATTTCCCGCAGTGTCGTAGATGCCAAAAGCATTGGGTGTGTAACTGCCAACGGGCGCGGTTTTACTGCCGAATAAACCGGAGTAATTGCTTGAGCATCCTCTGCGACAGTTGGCTTTACCTTTCGCATCCTGCTCATTGTCGCCCCACCAATAATTGCTTGTAGTATTCGCGCGGGCGACATATTCCCATTCTGCTTCAGTGGGAAGCCTGAATTTTTTTCCGGTAGTTTTGCTGAGCCATTGCGCATAGGCGACGGCATCATCCCAGCTGACATGGATGACCGGCCGATCTTCGCGGCCCCAACCATTATCGCCAGGGAAAGGCCTGTTGACGGATTGCGCAAAGAAATCATATTCCGCAAAGGTGATTTCATATTTGCTGATAGCAAAAGGTTTATTAATCGTCACTTTATGGGCTGGAGCGGAGTGCATATTACTGTCATCACCCATGGTAAAACTGCCCGCAGGAATACGTATCATCGAGGGTGCGTTTTTGCCACCATAAACAATATTGGGAATGATTGCTTTAGCCGGATTATTTGGGTCAAGCTCTGCTTCAAGCAAAAAGGATATATTGACCGGCTCGCTTTTTACCTCAATCCATTCTGTTTTGATTTTATAACCCGGCTTTGTGATTTCAACATGATACCGTCCTGCTGCGAGGTTAATTCCATCTTTATATTTATCGGGGATATTCAGTAGGCGAATTTTTGCATCATCAGGAATAACTTTAATGGTGACCGAATAAGTTGCCGGTGCACTTGACGATGATTGACTTGAAATTTGCTGCGAGGATTGTTCTGCGAATTGATTACTGCTACTTGCAATAGAGCTTAACGCAGCGGATTGTTTTCCTGCTTGCAACGAATTCTGGGCAGTGTTTTGTGCAGGTTTTACCGCGGCTTTTGGTTTTGAAGACAGGAACAAACTTGCCGTTGCGCCCGTTGCACTTGTTAAAATATGTGGCAGTCGATGCAGTTGCTGGGTGAATAGCGATTGCAAAATAACACTTAATAAACACCAGGATAAAACGATTAATCCCAAGTTGACTAAAAGTTTTTTCACGCTTCTATTGCGTGCAAAAAGCAGGGGATTAATATGCGTTTGTTGCTGGATGCGCGTTGAAAAAATAGTGGGCGCCACTTCGCTCCCAAACACAGAATCATTGGATGATTTTTTGGAATGGAAACCATCTTCTTTGTTCCAGCGCAAATTCATTAATCTGTTCCAGCGCCATTTAATAGCGTGGCTGGTTGCAGCGATTAATGCGCGAATTAATGCCATCACCGATAAATCTTCTGGCGCTGGAGCCGCAATGTAGGGCGTTCGGGCTGCGGCTTCCACCTGCTCAAGAGCGATGCTAACTTCCTGGCCGGATTGGAATCGTTGGTCCGGATCTTTTGCGAGGAATTTTTCCAATATTTTTTGGTACGCCTGGTATTGCAATGGCAATTTTGGAATAGGGGCGCTTATATGTTTGAGTGCAATAGTGACGGTGTCTTCACCTTGATAGGGCAAAGAACCTGTTAGCATTTCAAAAAATAAAACCCCCAGGCTGTATAAATCAGAGCGAGCATCTACTGTTTGGCCGCGGGTTTGTTCAGGGCTCATATAATGAGGTGTACCCACCACGGTTCCAACATGCGTCATGCGCGACACACCAACAATTCCCTTGGCAACACCAAAATCAGAAAGCACAGCGGAATTGTCGGCCCTGAATAAAATATTTTCCGGTTTTATATCGCGATGTATGTAACCTTTTTCATGCGCATGATCGAGCGCATTGGCGATTTCCCTGGTAACACGTAAAGCTTCTTCAGCTGTCATTCCGTTAATCATTTTGTCGTGCACAGAGCCATTGGGTAAATAATCCATGGCAATGTAATTTAGATCGTCCGCTCGACCTATGTCATAAATAGCAACAATATTGGGATGCGATAACTGGCCAACGATAGTGGCTTCGCGCTGGAAACGTTCATTAAAAGCAGGGTCGCTTGTTAAACTCGGCGTCATTACTTTTAGCGCGACAATACGTCCCACGCTAATTTGAATCGCGAGGTACACGGTGGACATTCCACCCTGATTAATTTTACGGATTATGCGATAACCCGGTATTTGTAGTGCCATATTGTGCGTGTTTTCTTCTACGTGAAATTCAAAAGTTTCAGGTTAGTTAGAGTAATGTATTCACAAGTAGTCCCAATAACGCGGTTATTGCGCCGAAAAAAATAACGGCATCCAGGGTTCTATTATGTGTAATTGCTGGAATCCAGCGCCAAAAGCGCGTGCTTATGGATTCGGTAACTATAGGAGATTCAATTATTTGCAAGGTAATATTGTCGTGCCCGCCGCTGGTTAAGGCTTCATGCAGTAATTGATCGACCGCCGTTAAACTGTTTGGGCTATGCTCAAGTATTTGCGCTATGGAAGAATCATTTAATTCATCAGTTAATCCATCACTGCACAATAAAATCCATTGGTTTTTTTGCCACTGACCTTGTGCAATATCAACTTTAACCTGCGCAAGTTCTTGCATTCCCAAGCATTGTGTAATGATATTTTTGTCGGGATGATTTTCAACTTCATCAGCGGTAATCGCACCCGATGTGTATAGCATTTGCACGTAAGAGTGATCCGTTGTCAGTCGCGTTAACTGGCCACCGTGATCATCGGGCGTCCATAAATACGCACGGCTATCCCCAACCCAGGCGACCTGATAATGTTTTTTTTGATTCAATAAGGCGACAACGGTGGAACCCATACCATGGGCCCCAATACCGTTATCGGCAGAATTCAAAATAACTTCGTGGGATTTCTGGATTGCATCGGGGAGGGAAAACGGAGTGCCTTGCTGGACAAAACCTTCAAACGTTTCGCGCACAATTGCGCTTGCAACTTCGCCGGCTTCATGTCCACCCATACCGTCTGCAACAATCCATAAATCGGCGTTCGGCGCACTGAGAAAACAATCTTCATTGTTCTCGCGCTTAAGGCCCGGATGCGTCGCGGCACTGTATTCGAGTGGATGGAGTAGCGTCATTGCCAAGGCTCAGTCTATTAGGATTATTGTGCCATAATCACCGATTGTATGATTTTTTGCCATTTTTCAATTCCGGCATTTTGGCAAAGCTGGATTGGCTTCGCAAAAGCGCAGAATTGATCACATCTTGTTCCCTGTAACTAAATATTTTATCCCTGACTCAGCACTATAGCTGATGAATCTGTAAACCCAGAGCCTGTAATTTTTCCTGTTGGGCTGCATGGCTGACAATACCAATACTTGCTTTATCCGCAACCAGATATTGGTTAGCAACGCGTACAAGGTCACTTAAGGTGACTTTTACGACGCGGCTGCGGAAAGTCTCGCGTTTTTCACGTGTGCGGCCAAAAAGTTCGGCCTGGTAAGTTGTCTTGGCTTCACCGGCGGGTGAGCCGGGTTTATCAATGCTGCCAATCACACCCAAAATTGCCTCTTCAAGCGCTTGTTCACTGTGCGTGGTTTCCCGCAGCCAGCGCAAGGACGCATCAAAGTCATCCAGGGTTTCAGTTAAACGGGGATCGCGATAGGAATAAAAACGGAAGGCCGCAATGGTGTTGTCCTGGCTCGCGCCGCCGCCATAAGCGCCACCTTGTTCGCGAATCGCCCGGTGTAAATATCCATTACGCAAGAAACCACCAAGGACCGTGAGGGGAGCCGCGTCAGGGTGATCAGCTGGTACAGTTGGATAAGCTTTCGCACAGAAGTTTACCTGGGTATTGGTCAACCAGGCTTGTTTAATTTGTTCGTTAACATTGGGAATTGAAAAGCTCACAAAATTTTCTGTACTTGTTGACGCGGGCCACAACTCTTTTAATGTTTTACGATAGGCATCGAGGTGTTCATCTTCACCCACAATTAAAAATTGCATAGGTGCGTTTAACATTAATTGATGGATTTGCGCGAGGCCCTTGGCAAATGCCGTTAATTTCTGTTCATCGTCTAATTGGTTGTCCAACGCTTTTAATTCAGCGATACCCGTAAGCCCACCCAACTCATGGGCAAGTTTTGCGGCTGGACTCATGCCGGCACTTGCAAGTGTCATCGCCAGACTATGGCCATGGCCGGTGACGCTTTGTTCCGAACGCGCGCGTTTCTGCGCAATCAATTCACGCAATCTTTCATATTCATCAAAGCGAACCTCTTTTAATGTGGCCTGCATCAATTGGCTCATAGCTTCCTGGTTGCGATTCAACGCTTTGGAGGATAAGGTAATGTATGCATCAATTTTTTGTACATCATCACCAGTTCCGCGAATACTGCTAAATGCGCGGATTCCACCAACAACTTCTGCTTGCCAGCGTTGCACATCCAAATAATCTTTATCGCCCAGGGCTAATTCGGTAAGGCACGAACAATAAAAAGGTAAAAGCTTTTTCTGTTCATCAGTGAGGGCCGGCATCTTGAACGTAATTTGTTGATACACCAATCCATTGGTTCCAGCGCTGTAACAACGCAGAGGATAACCATTGAGGGTTTCATGGGTACCGGGTGTGTAATGCAAATTCTCGGGAATATCTTCCAAACCAACTTTGGGTAAAATGGTTTCATCATCATGTTGTAATTGACGAGCTTGCAATGCATGGGTGCGCGCAATAATGGCTTGTTTATCGGTAGCGCTTAATCCCGATTTTAATTTTGCGAGGCGAGCTGTTTCAGCTGCCTGCACTCGCGCGTTCAATTGTGTGTCTGGTTTCATCACCAAACGTACACGATGGTTATTGTCTAACAACCATTTTTTAATAAGTGATTGGATGAAATCTGGCTGGTGGATTTTTTCATGCAAATTTTTAAGTGCAGCATCCATATCTAACAACGCAATTGGATCGCCGCGATGAGTAGCTGAAGTTAAACCCGTTAAAATCAACTGCAAACCGTAGGGATAACCATCGCCACCCACTTCACGCTGCTGCAATTCGAGCTGATGCAGGGCCGCTTCAATTTCTGATAAAGGAACACCTTCATCGGCAACTTTTTGTAAGGTGGCAAAAATTAATTCTTCAATTTTATCGACGTTTTCCAGCGCACAACCTTCCAATCCGCACACAAACGCCATTTCGCGCGATGAATCATCCATGCCGCACAAAGGCGAGGGCGCTTGGCCAAGATCGGTAGTTTCCAATGCTTGCTGTAAAGGTGAGGCGGAATTATCTAACAGGATATTGGAGAGTAATTGTGCTTCCAAACTCTCTTCAAGATCGGTGGTTTTACCGAGTAACCATGAAAATACAACATGGTTTTTATTGGCGAGATCTTCGTCTTCTTCCGCGGGATAAAATTCTTCAACAGCAACAGGAGCGTGGTAGCGTTTTTCATCCGGCACGCTGATAATGCTATCCAATTTTTCAAAACGTGAAAGCGCCTGGGTTTCAAATTTTTCCTGGTGAACTGCAGCGGGAATATCGCCGTAAGTCATGAAAATTGCATTAGTGGGATGATAATGAGTGCGATAGAAATTCTTCAATTGTTCATAGGTTAAATTGGGAATATCTTCTGGCTCACCGCCGCTATTAAAATGGTAAGTGGTAGTGGGATATAAATATTTACACAAGGTGTGCCAAATTTGCGAGGGTATAGAACTCATCGCACCTTTCATTTCATTGAACACGACACCTTTAAATACCAAGTCAGAATCCGGATTATCTGTTTCAGCAAATTCAATGCGATGGCCTTCTTGTGCAAAATCCAATTCATCTAAACGCGAAAAGAAAACTGCGTCTAAATAAACATCTAATAAATTATTAAAATCTTTTTGGTTTTGGCTCGCGAACGGATATGCCGTCCAATCCGAACTGGTAAACGCATTCATAAATGTATTGAGCGAACGGCGAACCATCATAAAAAAAGGATCGCGCACAGGATATTTTTCACTGCCACACAATGCAGTATGCTCAAGTATGTGGGCGACACCGGTGGAATCATGCGGAACTGTACGCAAGGCAACTAAAAACACATTCTCTTGATTATCCGCTACCAGGTGAATGTGTTGTGCGCCTGTCACCTTGTGACGATATTCTTCAACACAAATTTTTAAAGCATCAATTGTTTGGCTGCGGATAAATTCAAAAGCGGGATGGGTCATAATTATTCCGTTACAAAGATGAAGGTAATTGGAGTCAGGGTAAGAAGCTACGCTGTTCTTCCACAAAGGCTGCAAAGGCGCTGAGTACAGGTGAATAATCTACCTTATTGGCCTCCAGTTTTTGTAAAGCGTAGCAACTTGCTTCCAGCGTGGAAAGTTGATTTTCACTATGCGCTTTACGAATTGTATATAAAGATGGGGGACAATCTTGCAAACTCAACCGCGGCATAGCCTGTAGAACGGGGTTGAGGTAAAGCATTTTGCGACTTTTACGCCAGGTGGCATCTAAAATCCACAGGCGAATTGGCTTGGTTGGCTTCCGGTTTTGATCAATATTTAGGCGACACGAATCCAGCTCGGGAGGTGAGGCTATCCCAAGGGATTTTTCTTCAGGTGTATCTGGATAGAGAAGCAGGTCGTAATATTGATCCGTTTGTAATCGTGTAAAGAAATCACTTCCAAAAGATTCCCCAACTTCAATCCGGCTGTTTTTTAAACATAGATGTAAAAGGCGAGCGCTATTTTTAACTTCATGTACTTCCTGGGGATGTTGCAGGATAATCAATGACACCAAATTTTCAACGCGCTGGATATGCTTACAGATACAGGTTTTTATCGGCCTCAAACAGGTCTCGCATAATAAACGCTTGGTCATTGGTTACCGCACTTGTCCAGCAATAAATTTTTTGTTTGTGTTTGATAGTGCACTACCAGTTCTTCTTTAGCAGATTTAGCGAGCTTTTTAATTGCAGCTTCGCGCTTACTGGCACTGCTGCGATCGGGGTGTTCCTCCAACAGCGCGATAATGTCCGGTTGTCGCGTGCGAAAATAACGTGCGCCGCCTTTTCCGCTGCTATGCTCTTGCCAACGTCTTTGGATATCAGTCGTAATGCCAGTGTACAATTGGCCATCGTTGGTACGGATCATATACACCAACCAATTTTTTGCGTTCATGCCTGCCGCCTACGAAGGAAAACCAAATGCCTGACCAGAAACATATGCAAGCGCAAAAACTGCAATCATTAAAGCCCTTGAATCTCGCTGAAATAAACCGCGAATTTCGTATTATCGCCGCTGAAAATAGTTGGCAAGCATACCATACTCCAAAAAATCTGGCTTCCGCAGTAGCGGTAGAGGCAAGTGAACTGCTGGCCGAATTCCAATGGTTGGGCGATAAAGAATCCGCTTGTCTTAATGCAGAAAAGACATCCAGGGTTGCCGATGAAATGGCAGATATCGTTATGTACCTAACAGAACTTTCCATGCAATTGAATATAGATTTGGCGGATGCGTTGCAAGCCAAAATCGAGAAAAATAAACTAAGATTCAAAAAACCTATATTAAGAAGCTATTAATGGCAAAACAACCTGATGATCAAGATCGAAACTTTGATGATCTTGCAAAACGCTTTCAAAAGAATATTTATGGTGGCTTAAAAGGCGAAATTCGCCTGGCGGTACTTGAGCGGGATTTTCGGGAACATTTTTCGGAAGTCCCTTTTGGTGAGAAAAAGCCGGCAAAACCTTTACGTGTATTGGACGCTGGCGGCGGGCAAGGGCAGTTTTCAATCCAGTTTGCCAAGGCCGGGCACAAGGTTGTTATTTGTGATATTTCCGCAGAAATGCTCAAACTTGCCGAGCAGGAAGTTGTAAAACAAGGGCTCGAAGATCAAGTGCAGTTGCTGCATTGTGCGATCCAGGATATTGCCAGTCACACTGATAATGCTCAATTTGATGTAGTGCTGTGCCATGCGGTGATGGAGTGGGTTGCAAATCCTGCGGAGCTTTTGGGCTATTTAATTGAATATGTAAAACCGAAGGGATTTTTATCGCTGACTTTTTATAATTTGCATTCGTTAATTTATAAAAATTTACTGCGAACGAATTTCCAGAAGATACAACAGCAAGATTTTGGTGGCTCACGCGGCAGCCTTACACCGATTAATCCGCTGTATCCCGAGAGTGTTTTTGAATGGATAAATCAATTACCGCTTAATATTTTGGCAACCAGCGGGATTCGGGTTTTCCATGATTACATTTTTAATGAAGAACATCGCGAGCGTGACCCTAAACGTGTAATTGAGTTGGAATTAGAGTTTTCACGTAAGCAGCCTTACCAATTGTTAGGACGTTATATTCACGTATTGAACCAAAAACGTTAAATGTTGATGCTGACTAAAATTCGTAAATAGTTTGTTGCATTCATGCATTAAGCGGAGTCAAATTTCTGAGGTCTTTCATGCAACAAATGATGTTGGTGTCTGGATTGAAGTTTATATCTACTATCGTTTTTATTATGGCGGTGGTTTCAGGTTGTGGTGGCGGCGGTGGCGGTAACAGCCAGCCTTCCAACTCGGTATCGCAAAAAACATCAGACGCAATAAACACGGGAGTTTCATCCAGTTCATCATCCAGCGTATCTTCAATAGCCGACATTGTAACCTTAAGCGGGACAATTACTTATGACTACGTGCCCCATAATGCAAATCATATCGGCTTAAATTATTCTGCAATAGAGTCGCGCCCTGTTCGTGGAGCAGTGGTTGAGTTGTTGGATGATACTGGTCAGGTAAAAGCAACGACGAATACAACTGGCGATGGGACCTATTTATTTACATTGCAAAAAAATGCAACAGTCAAGCTACGGGTTAAGGCGCAATTATTAAGTAAGATATCGCCAACCTGGGATTTTAAAATCACTGACAATACGTCAAATAATGCGCTGTACGTGTTGGATGGATCATTGGTCTCCGTGGGCACCCAAAATTCAAAACGTGATTTGCATGCGGATTCCGGCTGGGATGGCGCCGGTTATTCAGCACCGCGGGCTGCAGCACCTTTCGCTATCCTGGATGATATTTACGTTGGAACAAGTCGCGTATTGGCTGCGGGGAATAAAAAAAACCTGAGCCCTCTTGAGTTGCGTTGGAGTCCAAAAAATTCAGCGGCGGATGGTGATGCATCTCGCGGAGAAATTGGCACCAGTTATTACGATGGTTCTGCAATTTATATTTTGGGTGATGCCAATAATGATACTGATGAATATGACTCGCACGTGCTATTGCACGAATGGGGCCACTATCTGGAGTCAGAATTATTTCGGTCTGATAGCATAGGTGGTGATCATTCCGATGGCGCCTTGCTTGATTTTCGTGTTGCCATGTCAGAGGGATTTGCCAATGCATTTTCAGGCATGATGAATAATGATATTAATTACGCAGACTCTTCAGGCGTAGCCCAAGCATCCGGTTTTTCTTTTAGTATTGGAAGAAAAACCAGAATCAACAAAGGTTTCTTTAGTGAGGGTTCTGTTGGCTCTGTTTTGTATAATTATTACGCCAATGGAATTGGTAAAACGGCAAATGATTTTACGCCAATATTTAATGTATTAAGCAGTCCGTCATATAAAGAAAATGAAGCCTTGACAAGCATTTTTTTGTTTTCCTCCCAGTTTAAAAATCAAATACCTGAGCATGCATCATTATTTAATAACTTGTTACAAGAGCAGAATATTTTTGGTTCTGATGAGTATGGTGCTGATGAATCCAACAATGGCGGCTTGTCTATCGTATTACCTGTCTACAAAACATTGACGATGGGTAATCTAGCGGTAAATGTATGCAGTGCGGCTGATTTTGGTAAACAAAATAAACTCGGTAACTCCCAATTTTTAAAATTAAATATAAACCAGTCTGGCAGTTACAATATTCGGATCAATAAATCGGGCGGGGCCGATGTCATTTCAAAACCGGAAGTTGTCGTGTACCAAAAAGGTAAACAGTTAGCTTATTTGCCCAATAGTGTTGCGGATAATGTTTCCGGTAATATTGGTCTATTGAAGGGGAATTATATTGTTGAGGTGTACGATTTTAATAATCACGATCGCCAAAATCGCAATAACAATACGACCTGTTTTAACGTACGTATCGCCGCCAATTAATAGTCGGGATTAATCATGAAATTATTTGTACCAGCAACGCTTTTATTGTCAGGTTTATTATTGGTTGGCTTGTCCGCTTGTCATGAAAAGCCTGTAACTGTAGTTCAACCCGTTAAGAAAGCCCAACATCTTAAAGAGGCCAAACCGGGTGCAGCCATAAGCTTGTCATCGGAAAGCATAACTGTGATTAATGCAAATGAAATTTCGTCGACAGAATTGATATTTGAGGTTGGCGAGCCCAGCGGAACGCTCATGATCGAACTGTCTCCTGCCGGTGGATTGGAGTTGCTGGACACGCAAACATCTCAACGCATTGCTTTTTCATCACCTGGCCCTATAAAAGTACCGGTAAAATTGCGTGCTCTTGTTGATGGTCGATATTATCTGAATATTCACGCGACCCTAGATAACGGTGATGTGATATCCAATCGTGGTCTTGCATTAATCGTACAAGTGGGGCCTGAGAAAGCGAGGTTAAATCAGCTTAAAAAGACCTCTGGCGATAATGTGATTTCACTACCGGCCCAGGAAACCATTTCAAATTAATCATTCACGCCTACAAATATACTTTGGCTTCGTTATAATTAGCCCATTTGCCCAACCCAGAGGTTGCAAAACTAATTATGACGAATCACCTGGTAAGATATCCACGCCTTCCCGCCGAATGGGAACCGCAAGACGCCGTCCTGCTTGTATGGCCGCATAAAAATACCCCTTGGGATTGGCAACTGGATGACATGGTGCAACTTTACGAAGCACTTGTATCTGTGATTTGCGATTTTGCCGATATCGTCATTGCTATTCCTGAAGCAGAAATCACCCATGTACGTTCGCGTTTAGCGGCAATGGATGTGCCCCTGGAGTACGTTTATTTTTATCCTGTTGAATCTAATGATACCTGGGTCCGCGATTTTGGCCCTATAACAGTTCAAACCGAAAAAGGTATGACATTATTGGATTTCAACTTTAATGGCTGGGGTGAGAAATATACATTTGATCTCGATAATGCCGTCACACAAAAACTCTATAAGCAAAATGCGTTTCCTTCTGCAATTATTGAAGCTGTTGATTTTACCCTTGAAGCTGGTTCCATTGAGGTTGATGGTCAAGGGACCTTATTAACAACCACATCTTGTTTGTTAAATAAAAATAGAAATCCTAATTTATCCAAAGCTGATATCGAGCAGCAATTGAAAAATGCTTTGGGTGTTAGCAAGATTAATTGGTTAAATTCAGGTTATTTGGCTGGCGATGATACCGATGGACATATTGATGTTTTGGCAAGGTTTTGTCCCAATAATACAATTGTTTACACCGCCTGCGACGATGAACAAGATGAACATTATCCGGCATTAAAGAACATGGAAGCGGAATTAAAAGCAATGACTAATGCCGACGGGCAAGCTTATCGCTTACTTCCTTTACCTTGGCCGGGCCCAAAGTTCAGTGATGATGATCAGCGTCTGCCAGCGACTTACGCTAATTTTTTAATTGTTAATGAAGCTGTATTGGTACCAATATACGACTCATTGAGTGATGAAGATGCACTTGAAGTGATTTCGCAAGCATTTCCGGGTTATGAAATTTTTGGAATTCCCTGTTTGTCGTTAATCGAGCGTGGTGGAAGTTTGCACTGTATTACTATGCAATTACCCGAGGGTGTGCTCTTGCAAGCCTGAATCCATTAAAAGATATACTCAATTTTATTAATAACTTTTCCGGTTTTTTAGTGATTATGGAAACAGAGTCGGGCAAAAAAAATAACCAGAATTTACTGTGCAAGCGCAGTGATGACACATGCCAGTTTCTAAGTGAAATTGTTGAGTTGCGCAGGGAGGTCGATGCATTGACTGAGCTGGTGCGTACCGATGCGTTGACAGGCTTATTCAATTTTCGCTTTTTTAATGAAACCCTTGCATTGGAAATGGAGCGTACACGTCGTGGTACGCAACCACTTTCCATGATCCTGTTGGATATAGATCATTTTAAAAATTTTAATGACCAATGGGGGCATGAGCTTGGTAATCACGCCCTTATACATATCGCCAGCCTCATTAAAGTTGCAGTAAGAAAGCTGGATTTTCCTTGCAGGTTTGGCGGGGAGGAATTTGTTATTCTGTTACCCAATACTGATTTGAACCAAGCCGTGAGTGTTGCGGAACGATTGCGGGAGATGATTGCCACAACACCGCTTGAAAATATAGGCCAGGCACCTATAGCCATCACTGCCAGCATTGGTGTAGATCAATTTTCGTCCAGGAATAGCGAAACTTGTGAAGCATTTATCAGTCGTGTTGATTCGTGGTTATACAAAGCCAAGCACAGCGGTCGCAATCAGGTGTCTTACCCGGAGGTGAATACCGATTTTCGTGTTGACTCTGTGAGTCAGGAAGAAAAAAATGCGCTGTTCGGTGCGGTAGATAACAAAGATTAATGTTGGTAGAGGTTAGAATAATATGGTATTTCCGAAGATCGGTAACTTAGCACCGAATTTTTCGTTGGTGAATCAGTTTAACGAAGTTATCCAACTGAAAAATTTTAGAGATAAAAATAATGTTGTTGTTTATTTTTACCCTAAGGCATCTACGCCCGGTTGCACTGTCCAAGCTTGCGGTATTCGGGATTACGCTGCGGAATTTAAACAACTAAATACCCGCGTTTTAGCCATTAGTCCCGATTCGCCAGCAAAATTGCAAAAGTTTGATGCGAAATATGATCTTGGTTTTGATTTGCTTTCTGACGAAGATCATGCGGTAGCAGATGCTTATGGTGTTTGGGGTCTTAAGAAATTTATGGGGCGTGAATTCATGGGGATAGTGCGCACCAGTTTCATCATTGATCAAAGCGGTCGATTGGTTAAGATTCTTGAAAAGGTAAATACCAAGACCCACAATGATGATGTGATTGCTTATATCAAAAGCATGATGTAATGTCATTATGATATATCAATCACAAAATTTGCGATTACTTAATAGTTTTTCGCACTTATTTAATGGCGTGTAAATTTTATTGACTATAATCTCACCAAGAGCAGGGATGTGCCTTGACGATATAGCAGTAACTTTATTAACCAAGGTTTTTTTACTTGCTCATATTTTTCTCAATGCCTGTTGGCGTAAGGAGAGGCCTGAATGATTCAGCTACAGCGCAACTATCGTAATGACAATGCCTCATCTGAAGGTGAATTCAGTCAATCAGATGTTCGTTCTTACGAAGAATATTTGTCTCTGGCAAGGATTCCTCATTGCGAGGGAGTGTCTGCCCGAGTCGTAAATGCTCTGCACGCACGTGTGGGACATTCTGATTTGTCTATAGATAAAATCGCAGACGATATCGGATTATCAAAACGAACTCTCCAGCGTCGCCTTCAGCAGCAAGATGCGAATTTTGCACAATTGCGTGACGATGTGAGATTCCATTATTCAATCAAATATTTAATTGACGATCATATGAGCGTCGATTTGGTTTCCAAAGCGCTGGATTTTTCTGATAGAACCAGTTTTACCAACGCATTTAAGCGTTGGACTGGCCTGTCGCCCAGCGTGTTCCGTAAACTGTTCCGTGATTACGCGTAAGTTAATTAACGGTTTATAGAACGCTCTTAACGGTTAGCGCTAATTGCTTGCCCTTTGTAAAAAGGGTACAGTTAGCGCTTTTAATTGTTAGGGGTTTTCCATGAGTTTTTTCATTTCTTCTGCTGTTGCACAAACAACTGCTGCCCAAGCCAAACCTGCCGGTTTTGATCCTGTCATGATTATCATGATGTTTGGCATGTTTGCGTTTATGTATTTCTTTATTATTCGTCCACAACGCAAACGTCAAAAAGAACACCAGGATTTGGTAAGTGCATTATCAAAAGGTGATGAAGTTGTGTTGACGAGTGGTTTGCTCGGAAAAATTGTGAAAGTGGATGAAAATTACGTTGTTATTGAAACTGGTAGTAACATTGAACTTAAGTTTCAAAAAGTGGCGGTTCATGCAGTGTTGCCAAAAGGCACTATCAAATCTATTGAAGCTGCTTGATTGGTTTTTGCCAGTTAAAGGCAATTAGCTGGCTTGGGAAGTCCTGCAATTTTGCTCACAAATTTTGCAGGACTGACTGGAAACAATTGTAATAGATAAATACTTTTTCCCTTTTCCCCACCCAATATTTGTTCAGTTCGTTTTACCAGTGCACGCATGGAGGGTGATATTTGAAACGTTTTATAAAATTCTCTCACCAAATAAATAATTTCCCAATGCGCATCAGTTAAATCAATAGCATCATTTTTTGCGAGCGCATGTGCAACGGCTTCGCTCCAATCATCCAGGTTTTTTAAAAAACCTTCTTTGTCTAGTTCGATTGTACGATCATCAATTTCCAGTTGCATATCAATACCAGCTTTGCACGCAATTATATTCAATGCTCAATTGAACAAAGCCGTTGTAATCCGTTGTTAATACATCATTGCGTAATTTTTCTTGCAGCCCCCGCGCATTAACATCATTAGAGAGCACATAAACTTTTACACCAGAATTAATAAGTGTAGAAAGCTCTTCTGCGCAGGGTGCACTGTTTAATGCACCAAAAACGCCATCTTCTAATAAAAGTAAGCCATCTTTATTTCCGCAGACCTCAAGGCAAGATGCCAGGGTTGCGTGTGAGAAGGGTGATTTATTGATTGTATGCAAAGTGCTCATATTAAAAGCTCAGCAGCTGATCTTGCTGTGCCAGTAAACTGCTGGTAGCTGCGCTATCTATAATCTGGACACTATCTAAAACAAGTTCATTTATTGTTATTTGTCGTTGTACTAGCGATTCATAGTGTACATAAATTGAATTAATTTCATAGAGTGTCAATACTGGCAAAATAGCCGCAAAACTTTTTTGTCCAATATCATTTGCGGTCTGGTTTGCTAACAGCTGGAATACACCATCATCCATAAACAATAAACTTAGCTGTTGGTCGTAAGCTGATGCGGCGAGGATTGCATCCAGTGCGTCTTTTGCGAGCGATGAACCATAGGGTGCGTGACGGCTGATGAATAAGAGTTTTTTTGATGGAGTGCTACTCACTGCTAGCTCCCGAATGTTATCAATCGATCAGACATAACAGCAGCATCGACTAGCTGGCCAAGGCCACTAATGTCAAAACCATCAGCAAGGTTTGCCGCGGGTTTTTCATAGCGCGTAGCTTCCTGTTGATTCAATAGGCCGCGTTTTAGGGCTGCTGCAATACAAACAACCAAATCAACATTATGTTTTTGCGCAAGGGCTTGCCAGTTTTGTGTGAAGTGAATTTCATCTTGCGGTGGCGTGGCGAGCGATGAGGCAGTATGCACAGCATCATGATAAAAAAAGACACGATAAAGTGAATGGCCATTTTCAAGTAGTGCTAAAGCGAAGCGATAGGCGCTATCGCTTGCTTGGGATGAATAGGGTGCAGCATATATGGCCAGCGAAAAAATCATTGTAATTAAATGCTCGCAACAAAATGATTATCAACAATAGGGAAGGTGCTGAACGCGAAAATGCGTGGATAAATGGCAGTGTAATCTGTGCGATACAAATAAAAAAGGCACCATTTTCATGGTGCCTTTTTTATTTCTTAATATGGCGGAAGGGCAGGGATTTGAACCCTGGGTGGGCTATAAACCCACGCCGGTTTTCAAGACCGGTGCATTAAACCACTCTGCCACCCTTCCGTTGAGGCGCAAATTATACATAGGTTTTTCAGATCGGCAATACACAATGAGTAAAAAAATGCATATAACAGCAAGATTTTTTACAAACTAAATCCTCTAAAAACAAAAGCCGAACAATGTGTTCGGCTTTTGTACTAACACGAATAATCTGTAAGCAAACTTATTCGTTGCTCTCTGTTGCAGAAGATTGCGCTACTTGCTTCGCAAGACGAGGATCATTTGCAGGGCGAGCAATTGGACGAGGGTTGTGTTCAACACTGGGTGGCAAGCTTGTATCCAATGCCATTGATTGTTGACGCACAGGAGCTTCCGTCAAGATCTGGATGCTGGAAACCGGTTTTGGTGCGCGACGTGGATCATTGTTCGCACGACCAATAACGGGTGGAGTATTTTCAGTTTCTGTTGATGTAATGCTTTCATGGGTGGCAACAGTAGCATCTGTAATTTGTTCATTGACTGCAGTTGTGGCTGTATCTGCAATAACGGGAGCCGGAGCAGCTACAGGAGCTTCTGCTGCAACAGAGCGAGCGATTGGTGCGGCTTTCACCTCTGTATCAACAGGAGCGCTTGGTTGTTCAGCTTGAACAGATTTTGTTTCAGAAATTGCAGCAATTAAATTGGATTCAATGGCTGCTAAATCGTGATTTACTGTTGGTGCTGGAACTACAACATTTTCTTGCGCTGCAACAACAGGAGCTGGTGCAAACTGAGCTGCTTCCTGGGCGTCAATTGCGGCATTAACCTGTTGGTTTAATTCGCCCTCTGTACTGGCAAATTCAATTTCAGCTTGTTGTTCGCCTGGCTGTTCAGCAGATACAAAATCATCGCGACGTGAGCGACGACGTTGTTGTGAACGTGTGCGGCGGCCTGCCGGGCGTTTTGCCGGACGATCATCATCACCATCAAATTGAGTAGTTTCGGCTTCATTGACAACTACGTTGTTTTCCAGAATTTCTTCTGTTGCTGGTTGCTGTTGAGGGCGACGTTGATCTCTTTGTTCGCGCTGTTCGCGTGGCTCACGGTTGTCGCGTTGCTGGCGATTATTGCGGTTGTTGCGATTTTCACGTACTTCACCGTTATTGTCAGTGTTGTCGCGTTGATTTTCTCTTTGATTATCGCGCTGATTGTTGCGAGCCGGACGTTGTTCACGCTGCTCATTTGAATCGCGATCAGGGCGTGCATTTGTATTAGTGCGCGGCTCCAGGTTATCGCTAATTTCATTGCTGTCTTTGCGATCACGACGACCACGGGTATCGCGACGATTGCGGTTTTGGCCGTTGCGATTACGGCTGTGTCCACGATTATTATCGCGTTTAACCGTTTTTTCTTTTTCTTCGCTTTCGCTACCGAAGATAGAAGAAAGTGAACTCAGTAAGCGAGAGAACAAACCTTTTTGTGGTTTGGCTGCTTGCTCTGGCGCCGGCTGCGTTGGAGCCGTTGGTTGCACGGCTGGTCTGTTCACAACCAAAGGCTTGGCATTGATTTCTTGCTCGTCTTCTTTTGCTTCATCGATATGGGAAACAATTTTGTAACTGGTTTCGAGTGTGCCTTCGTCGTCATCGCGCAAGCGTTGGACTTCGAAGTGCGGAGTCATCATATCGGCATTAGGCACGATAACTACGCGGGTGCTGTTGCGCATTTCAATGTTGGAAATGGTTTTGCGTTTTTCGTTAAGTAAATAGGTCGCTACAGAAATAGGGCAGATTGCACGAATTTCTACACTGCGCTCTTTTTGCGCTTCATCCTCAACCAAGCGAAGGATTGAAAGTGCAAGTGAGCGTGTGCCACGAATTGTGCCTTGGCCTTCACAGCGTGGACACACTTTTGAGTGGGTTTCGCCGAGCGATGGGCGCAAACGTTGGCGCGACATTTCCAGCAAACCGAAACGGGAAATGCGACCGATTTGTACGCGTGCGCGATCCATCAAAAGTGCATCGCGCATGCGATTTTCAACTTCGCGCTGGTTGCGCACAGGTTGCATATCGATGAAGTCGATAACCACCAGGCCGCCCATATCGCGTAAACGCAATTGACGCGCAATTTCGTCGGCAGCTTCAAGGTTTGTTTGCAATGCTGTTTCTTCGATGTCGCCGCCTTTGGTGGCGCGCGAAGAGTTGATGTCGATAGCCACCATGGCTTCGGTAACATCAATCACAATTGAGCCGCCGGAAGGCAATTTCACTTCGCGTTGGAATGCGGTTTCAATCTGGCTTTCAATCTGGTAGCGGTTGAACAGCGGAATATCGTCTTGGTACAGCTTCACTTTGCTGCGGTAATTTGGCATAACTTGTTGGATAAAGCCGGAAGCAAGATCAAATGCCTCTTTGTTATCAACAAAAATCTCACCGATATCCTGACGCAAATAATCTCGGATTGCGCGGATGATGACGTTACTTTCCTGGAACAGGAAATTAGGTGCTGGGTCTTTTTTCGCGGCTGCGTCAATCGAATCCCACAGCTGTAACAAGTAGTTCAAATCCCACTGCAATTCTTCGGCGCTACGACCAACACCCGCAGTGCGGATAATGACACCCATGCCTTGCGGAACTTCAATTGCGCCCAGCGCATCTTTCAAGTCTGCGCGTTCTTCGCCTTCAATGCGGCGAGAGATTCCGCCAGCGCGTGGATTATTGGGCATCAATACCAGGTAGCGACCGGCGAGGCTGATGAATGTTGTTAAAGCTGCGCCTTTGTTACCGCGCTCTTCTTTATCGATTTGAACAATAACTTCGGTGCCTTCTTTCAGCACATCTTTGATCTTGATGCGACCATCAGAGTCGCCAGGATTTTTGCTGAAATATTCGCGGGAAATTTCTTTAAGGGGGAGGAAGCCGTGGCGCTCAGCACCGTAGTCAACGAACGCGGCTTCAAGGCTGGGTTCAACGCGGGTGATGCGGCCTTTGTAGATGTTTGATTTTTTTTGTTCGCGATTGCGATTCTCAATATCCAGATCGTAGAGCCATTGGCCATCGACCAGTGCAACGCGCAACTCTTCAGGTTGGGTTGCATTAATGAGCATTCTTTTCATGATGTACCTAATCAATTAGTTAATGCGCAAGCAAACTAAGCGGCTAGGTTAATGCAAATGATTTGTGCAACCTTGTGGACTATTGCGCTACAAATTTTGCTCGCAATAGCGGTTGGTGAGGTTTATCGCAGGTAAGTCGCTACACAGCGCCTGTGTCAATTGGATCAGTCTTTACGTGTTCCAACCTCATTTAACTCGCAGAGGTAAATCGTGTTTACCTTACATCTACTTGTTGTTTGGCGTAATCGCGTTGTTTGGCTGGCATCTGGGCCAGTTAGCAAATGGCGTTCATCCATTTGCGACACAGCTATAAACAGCTGAACCAGCTTATTATTTTTTGCTCCGCAAGTAAGGGAGGCAATCAATAAAATTGGTTAGGAGTTCTGCGTAGCTATAGTGACTTTTTATAGTGGCTACGAACGCATGGCTCAAGTTTAAAAGATCAAAATGTCTCGGATTAATTGGGCGCTTTTGTGTTTGCGCCTCGAATCCATCATAAACAATTACGGATTAACAAATAGAAAGCAGAGTTCAACAAAACATTCAAACTAACAATAACGGCTACAGTTATCGGCGCGATTGTTAAGGTGCCTGAACTATTTCATAGCCAGGTCACCAAGTTGGTTTCGCTTGTAAGCCAGCGTGTCTTTTGCTCTGGGCGTGACGTCGCTGGATCACTCTACTGTCAGCGGTATTTCCTCGCGGTGCGCCTTAGATCAAATCTGGCTGTATGCTTATTGAGCATCAGGATTTAATACAACTGCGCGACCCGGAAACCAGCCTGGATCAGCCGACTGACTATAGCAGTTATCCGCAATTGCAGCAATCTCAAGTGCTTAGGCCATCTACTTAAGGTATTATGCGCGCCATGAAAACACCTTCCTCCTCCCAAAAGCCATCTTCTGAACAAGGTTTGCCAACCCAGGTGATGTTTGTATCGATTGATGAAGATCAGGCGGGGCAGCGCCTTGATAATTTCCTGATGGCACGCCTCAAAGGCGTCCCCAAATCCAAAATCTACAACATCATCCGCAAAGGCGAGGTTCGCGTTAATAAAGGCAGGACCAAGCCGGACTACAAAATCTGCAAAGACGATGAAATCCGAATCCCGCCAATCAGGATTGCCGAGCGTGAGCCTGCGGCGAAAGCCAGTAATGTAATGACCAGGTTGCTGGAATCGTCGATTCTTTTTGAAAACGAAGGTTTGCTGGTGATTAATAAGCCGCCGGGATTGGCTGTCCATGGCGGAAGCGGCGTCAGTCTTGGCTTAATCGAAACTTTGCGCCAGATGCGTCCCGAAGCGCGTTACCTTGAATTGATTCACCGTTTGGATCGCGATACCTCGGGTTGCATCATGATCGCTAAAAAACGCAGCATGCTTCGCCATTTGCAGGCGGCCTTGCGAGAAAAAAGTGCCAGCGGTATTACCAAGGTTTACCAAGCGTTGGTGATTGGGCTGTGGCCGAAGGCTTGTCGCCGGGTTGATGCGTCTTTATTGAAAACAGAGGTTGCAGATGATGAGCGGGTAGTGCGTGTGCATCCAGATGGAAAACCCAGTCTGACTGAATTCAAGCTTTTGGAGTCCTACAGCAATTGTTCCCTGGTTGAGGCTCGCCCAATCACTGGCAGGACTCACCAGATTCGCGTCCATGCCCAGCATATGGGGCACAGTCTGGTAGGTGATGAAAAATATGGCGACGATGATTTCAATAAAGAGATGCGTGAACTCGGCGTAAAGCGATTATTCCTTCATGCCGCTGAACTTGGTTTCTATTTACCTGAGTCCAAAGAAAAAACTATTGTAAAAGCGCCTTTGGCGAAAGACCTGGCGGAAGTTATAAAAAAGCTATCGCCTGTTGCTGGGTAATTAATTTCGAGGAAAATATCCTTGCTGTTTATTTTTGATTGGGATGGCACCCTGGTGGACTCCAAATCCATGATTACGCGCGCTATGCAGTTGGCTGCGAGCAATATGGGGTGGGAGCCGCTGGAAGATTCGCTGATCCACAATATTATCGGTCTGGGGTTGCCCGAAGCGATTTTGCATTTGTATCCACACGTAAATGATCATGAACGAGCACGTTTACGCGATTTTTATGCGGGTAATTTTGTTCGCCTGTATGAAGAAAAGTCTTCGGATTTTTTCCCGGTTGTCCCTGAAACGCTGGAAGCTTTGCGCAACCAGGGACATTTGTTAACAATTGCTACTGGCAAAAGCCGCAAGGGGTTGGATCGTATTCTGCGTGATCTGGATATGAGTAATTATTTCGATGCCACACGCTGCGCCGACGAAACTGCATCTAAGCCCCATCCTTTAATGCTTGAACAATTGCTTGCTCATTTTAATGTGGCTGCACAAGACGCAGTGATGATTGGTGATACTGAGTACGATATGGAAATGGCGAGAAGTATTTCCATGCCGCGAATTGCAGTGAGTTACGGTGCGCATCATATTGATCGCTTACATCCTTACGAGCCTGAATTGTGTCTTGATCAGTTTGATCAGTTGTTGAAATGGCGCAGGCTCGGTTAATTCTTCTTTTGCGCGAGAAGCAGGGGATCTACTCCCATATTTCCAAGCATTTCCACAAGGCGTATCAAAGGAAGTCCGACCAGGGAATTGGGGTCGCTTCCTTTTAATTCTTTGAACAGCGCGATTCCAAGTCCCTCGCATTTAAAGCTTCCGGCGCAATCGTAAGGTTGCTCATAAGTTAAGTAGTGATGGATTTGTTCGTCAGAAAGTTCGCGAAAGCAAACGCTGAATTCTTCAACACTAATTTGTGAGTCGCCAGTTTTGGCATTCAACAAGCACAGTCCGGTTTTAAAAATAACTTCCATGCCGCTGGCCGCCTGAAGTTGGCTGAAAGCGCGCTCATAAGTGAGGGGCTTGCCGAGAATCATTTCATTCAGAACAGCAACCTGATCCGAGCCGATAATAAGGTGTTCGGGATATGTGTTTGCCAAAATTTGTGCCTTATTAAATGAAAGGCGGCTAACCAGGGAGTCGGCAAGTTCATTTTCAAGTGCACTTTCGTCAATATCCGGGCTGGCCCAAGCAAAGGGCAAACCCAGTCGTGCCAAGAGATCGCGCCGATAAGGTGAACTGGAGGCTAATAAAATGGGTTGCATAAGTGCCCTAAACGAGTAGTGATCTATTAGAAAGTGTCGTGAAAACCATAAATACAGTGTTAATTCTACCTGCAAGCCACTAAATAGCGCTATTTCAAGAGTTTTTCTTTGACAGAAGCAGGGCAGATCCCTATTATGGCGCGCTTATGTTTAAGACCCCCTCATTAAAGCCTCTGCCAAAGCAGGGAGATCCGCGAAAATTTGCCCAACAAGGCATCTCAATCGATGGATTTGTGCCTGTAGCTGCGCTGCCAAGATTGGTAAGTGCAGTGCAAGAAGCAACTGGAGAAGTCCAGGTTGATTTGGTATTCGGGATTAATGAGGAGAGGAAAAAGGTCGTTACCGGACATGCATCTGCTGAGCTTGTATTAGTTTGCCAGCGCTGCCTTGAAAACGTAACTGTACCGGTAGAAAGTGATATCTCGCTAGGTATTGCGTGGGACGAAGAAGAGGCAGAAAAACTGCCGGAATATCTTGATCCCTGGATAGTTGGCGAAGGTGTGGCAGATCTTTACGACATGGTCGAAGAAGAATTGCTATTAAGTTTACCGAAGGTTGCTTATCACGAAGAACAATGCGTTGATCGCCAATTGTTTTCCAGCGGTAAGCCAGTCGAAGTAAAGAAAACGAAAAACCCATTTCAGGTGTTGGAGCAACTTAAGAGCTCGCCGAAAAAGGATTAAGCATTCGCTAAATCCCCAGAGGCGCCTCGGTTCCAACGAGTAAGTAAATAGGAGTAGATCCCATGGCTGTACAACAAAACAAAAAATCTCGTTCAAAGCGCGACATGCGCCGTTCACATGATGCATTGACTGGCCCAACTTTGTCAGTAGATGCAACCAGCGGTGAAAAACACCGTCGTCACCACGTTACCGCTGACGGTTTCTACCGTGGCGTTAAAGTGATCGACAAAGGCGGCAACGAGTAAGTTCTGTACAAGAGATTACATCTTGTCTGAAAGAATTCGAATAGCGGTAGACGCTATGAGCGGGGACTTAGGTCCCCGCGTTGCTATTTCGGCTGCGCAAAAATTTACGGCCAGCTTTGCTGATGTTGACGTTGTGTTGGTAGGCAATGAACAGCAGCTCCTCAAGTTTTCCTCTGCGAAAAAATTATCCCGTCAGCGTATCGATATTATTAATGCAACTGAAGTTGTAGCCATGGATGAAGATCCTTTACATGCGTTGCGCCATAAAAAAAATTCTTCGATGTGGTTAGCGATAAACGCCCTGGGCAACAATCATGTTGATGCTTGTGTGAGTGCAGGTAATACGGGCGCGTTGTTGGCGATGGGAAAATATTTGCTAAAAACATTTCCTGGTGTGGAGCGTCCCGCAATCTGTAAAACTATGCCGGTCGAGCGTGGGCAAACTTATTTGTTGGATTTGGGTGCAAACACAAATTGTACGCCTGAGCATCTTCACCAGTTCGCGTTGATGGGGAATATTTTGGCTTCTGCCAATAATTCCAAACCTCGGATTGGCTTATTAAATATTGGCACTGAATCTACCAAAGGTACTGATGTCATCAAAGCAGCGCAAGAATTGCTGCAAAATGATTCGCGCCTGAATTTTAGCGGTTACATTGAGGCGAATAAAATTTTTAGCGGTGAAATGGATGTTATTGTCTGCGATGGCTTTCATGGCAATATTGCATTAAAAACTTGCGAGGGTACCGCACGTTTGATTGCAAAACGCATTCAGGCAATTTTTAAACGCAATTGGCTTTCGCAACTTATTGCTGTTATTGCCTGGCCATTGTTAAAGCAGTTGCGCGTTGAATTGGATCCATCCATGTATAATGGCGCGAGTTTTTTAGGCTTACAAAAAGTCTTGGTAAAAAGCCATGGCAATGCCAATAAAAAAGCGTTTTTACAAGCGCTTATAGTTGCACGTGAACAAGTTATTCAAAAAATTCCTGCGCGTATCCAACAGGAACTTTCAAATCAATCTTTTTCTTCCCGGTAATAAAAGTACTATTTATGACTCAACAAAATCTTGCATTTGTATTTCCTGGTCAAGGCTCACAGAAAATTGGCATGCTGGCTGATTTGGCGGCAAGTTATCCAATCGTTACGCAAACTTTTGCGGAAGCATCTCAAGTGCTTGGATACGATTTGTGGGATCTCGTGCAAAACGGTGCGCAAGAAGATATCAATTTAACTGAGCGTACCCAGCCCTTATTGTTAACGGCAAGCGTTGCAGTTTGGCGCGTTTACCAAGAGAAAATAAAAGCGAATGAAAAAAACGGCGCACAACCTGCGCTGGTTTCTGGCCACAGTTTGGGTGAATGGTCTGCTTTGGTTTGTGCTGGTGTGGTTGCATTTACTGATGCGGTAAAGTTAGTGCAGCAGCGCGGAAAATTTATGCAAGAAGCCGTGCCGGCAGGCCAGGGTGCTATGGCGGCAATTATCGGTTTGGATGATGCCCTAATTATTGAAGCTTGTAAAAAAGCAGAGCAGGGTGAAGTTGTTTCTGCAGTTAATTTCAATTCGCCTGGCCAGGTTGTTATTGCTGGTACAGCAGCAGCCGTTGAGCGTGCAAATGCTTTGTGTAAAGAAGCGGGTGCAAAACGCGCATTGCCTTTACCTGTAAGTGCACCCTTCCATACATCATTGATGAAGCCAGCTGCTGATCGTTTGGCTGAACAAATTAATGCGACTGAATTTAAGGCTCCGCAAATTCCTGTTGTCCATAATGTCACTGCACAAACAGAAGCTGATCCGCAAAAAATCAAAGCGTTGATGATCGAACAAATCTACAGCGCTGTGCGTTGGGTTGAATGTGTTAACACCATGAGCCAAGCCGGAATTACAACAACGGTTGAGTGCGGTCCAGGAAAAGTGTTGTCCGGATTGAACAAGCGTATCAATGCAGAATTAACGACGCTGTCGATTGAAAAATCAGAAGAAGTAGATAGCGTTTTGGCTCAACTTCAATAATTCATTTACAAGAGAAATCAACTATGAGCATGAATGATAAAGTTGCTTTGGTTACCGGTGCGAGCCGTGGGATTGGTGCTGCTATTGCAGAGCAATTGGGCAAGGCCGGTGCAATCGTAATTGGTACTGCTACAAGTGAATCTGGCGCAGAAAAAATTACTGCACGTTTTGCTGAGCAAGGTGTTCGCGGTGTAGGTAAAGTCTTGAATGTTACCGATGCGGATTCTGTTGCTGAATTATTAAAAAGTGTCACTGAAGAATTTGGTGCTCCATCCATCCTGGTTAACAACGCTGGTATCACAAAAGATAATTTGTTGATGCGTATGAGTGATGAAGAATGGTTCGATGTTATCAATACCAACTTGAGCGCGATCTATCGTTTAAGCAAAGGTGTATTGCGTGGCATGATGAAAGCGCGTTGGGGTCGTATCATCAATATCAGTTCCGTAGTTGGTGCAATGGGTAATCCTGGCCAATCAAATTACGCGGCGACTAAAGCGGGCGTTGCAGGTTTTGCGCGTTCATTGGCGGCTGAAGTAGGTTCGCGAAATATTACAGTGAATACCGTTGCGCCAGGTTTTATCGATACTGATATGACCAAAGTGTTGCCGGAAGAGCAAAAACAACAATTGTTGTCTCGTATTCCCCTGGGGCGTTTAGGCGCGCCAGAAGAGATCGCAGCCGTTGTTGTTTTCCTCGCCAGTGAGGCAGGTGGGTACATTAGTGGCGAAACAATTCACGTAAATGGCGGCATGTACATGTCTTAAGTTTCGTTTGCAACTTACTGTTTTTTAAAGAAAAACAGTCAATTTCGCAAGTTTTTTTTGTCCGATGCGTTACAAGTCATCTAAATAGATGTAAAATGCGCGTCGATTTTGACCGAAACATAATGCTGAGTACCTACATTAGGTATTTACTTGTTGGGAAACTAACAGTTAGCTAATGTCGGCTCATCAAACTGACGGTTTTGTCTATAACATTTAGGAGTTACATAACATCATGAGTAGCATTGAAGAACGCGTAAAAAAGATCGTTGCTGAGCAATTAGGCGTTAAAGAAGACGAAGTGAAAAACGAAGCTTCTTTCGTAGAAGATCTGGGCGCAGATTCTTTGGATACCGTAGAGTTGGTAATGGCTCTCGAAGAAGAATTCGAAACTGAAATTCCTGATGAAGAAGCAGAAAAGATCACTACTGTTCAATTGGCTATCGATTACATCAATTCAAACTTGGCGTAATTTCCAGAGCTGATTACTTATCTTCTCGAAAAGCCGTATTATTGCGAAATAGTACGGCTTTTTCTTTTGCCGAAATTTGTTTGCAACAGATGGTTAATCGGTCAAAAATTTTTCATGACTTGAGTGCTATTCTGCTTCAAGTTTTACACTGAGGAGTTTCAAAACGTGTCACGCAGAAGAGTTGTCGTTACCGGTCTAGGCATGATCAGTTCACTGGGAAATACAGTGGCTGATACCTGGCATGGCATTGTGAATGGTAAAAGCGGCATCGCTACCATTTCCAGTTTTGATGCGTCTGCATTCACAACTCAATTCAGTGCTTCGGTAAAAGATCTCATTGTTGATGATTATTTTCCAAGTAAAGAAGCCCGCAAAATGGATCCGTTTATCCAATACGGTATGGTTGCGGGTATTCAGGCAATTCGCGATTCCGGTCTGGAAATTACGGAAGCTAATGCTGGCCGAATTGGTGTTTCAATCGGTTCAGGTATTGGTGGTATTGGTACCATCACCGAGGGTGCAATTACCCTTAGCGAAAAAGGCCCGCGTCGTATATCGCCATTCTTTGTTCCCAGCGCGATTATCAATATGATCTCTGGTAATTTGTCGATCATGCACAATTTGCGTGGCCCTAATATTGCGATTACTACTGCATGTACAACTGGAACGCACAGCATTGGTTTTGGTGCACGTATGATTCAGTACGGTGATGCAGATGTGATGGTGGTCGGTGGTGCCGAAATGGCAACAACACCATTAGGCTTGGGCGGATTCGCCGCAGCTCGTGCACTGTCTACCCGAAATGATAATCCGCAAGCTGCCAGTCGTCCCTGGGATCGCGATCGTGATGGTTTCGTATTGGGCGATGGTGCAGGAGTCTTGGTTCTTGAAGAATACGAACACGCCAAAGCACGTGGTGCGCGAATTTACGCTGAACTCGTCGGTTTTGGTATGAGTGGCGATGCTTACCATATGACTTCGCCACCAGAAAATGGCTCGGGTGCTGCGGCTTCCATGGTGAATGCAATTCGTGATGCACAAATCAATGTGGCTGATATCCAATACGTCAATGCGCATGGCACTTCAACGCCAGCGGGTGATAAAGCAGAATGCCAGGCAGTAAAATCGGTTTGGGGTTCAGATATTGATAAAGTTGCAGTGAGTTCAACCAAGTCCATGATTGGTCATTTGCTTGGTGCAGCCGGTGCAGTTGAAGCGATTTTCAGTGTATTGGCCATTCGCGATCAAGTTGCGCCACCAACCATTAATTTGGACAATCCAGATGAAGGTTGCGATATCAATCTTGTGCCGCATACCGCACAAGAAAGAAAAATCGATGCGGTGTTGTCCAATTCGTTTGGTTTTGGTGGAACCAATGGTTCGTTAATTTTTAGAAAAATTTAATGAATCAATGTTAATCCAATACCAAAAACGCCGAACCCCAGTTCGGCGTTTTTGTATTAGTAAAATAAAGAGAGCATTATGCAGCATGCATTACCTGTCATTGCAGTGAATGGAGTTATTGATGCCCAAGTATCACCGCTTGATCGCGGATTTACTTATGGTGATGGCGTGTTTGAAACCTGCAAAATGTGCAATGCAAAAATTCCATTGTGGAGTTTGCATAAAGAGCGCCTGTTGAAAAGTTGTGAGAAATTATTGATTCCAGTTTCAATTGATTTGCTTGAAGCACAATTAAAAGAATTAATTTCAGGCATCGAAATATCGCTGACTAAAAACGCAATTGTTAAGATTACAGTAACTCGTGGAATGGGTGGTCGAGGTTATCGCTTACCTGATAATTCTGTGCCGACAATTGTGATGGGTATTTTTCCTGCTGCCCAATATCCTGCAAGTAATTTTTCTACAGGGATAACCGTTAAGCTCTGCAATTATCGTTTAAGCTGTAACCCAAGTTTGGCTGGGTTAAAACATTTAAATCGCCTGGAGCAAATATTGGCGCGCGCTGAATGGCAGGATGAAACTATTGCGGAGGGCATCGTATTTGATACCGGGAATAATTTAATTGAGGCCGTATTCAGCAATATTTTTCTAATAAAAAATAACGAAATTTGTACGCCAGATTTATCAGAAGCGGGTGTTGCTGGCGTTATGCGCCGTTTTATTATTGAAACTATAGCGCCTGAAGCCGGTCTGAATATCCAGGTAAAGACCTTGAAATTCGATGATTTGGTTAACGCTGATGCTGTTTTTTTATGTAATAGCCTTTATGGAATTTGGCCCGTGGCTAGAATAATAGGCGAGCAAGAATATAATTTTGAGTGCCATGAATTAACCGAAAATTTGCAGGATTTATTGGGTAAAACATTGGCTTCGTAATATCACAAGTCTTTATAAATATTTTTTGTGTGAATAAATGAATTCATTATTTTCAACCATTAAGGGTCGTGTCATTAGTGTATTCCTTGTCGTCATATTGATGGCGGGGTTGGCTGTGGCTTTTCTTTTATTTAGTTTTCAAAACTGGTTGGTATCACCTCTAAATGTACCTTCGACAGGTTTTCATTATGATTTGGATAGTGGCAAATCCCTGAGTCATCTGTCCAATGATTTGGCAAACCAGAAAGTATTAACACATCCACGTTGGTTGAATTGGTATGCACGCTATTATCAAAAAGAAAAAATCCATCCGGGTGAATATCTGCTGGGTGAAGGCATTACCCCTTTAGGTCTTTTGGAAAAATTAAATAAAGGTGATGTGGTTCTGCATCGAATCACTTTTCTTGAGGGATGGAATTTCAAACAAATCATGGCAACGCTAAACCTTGAGCCTGATTTGAAACATGTGCTTGCCAACAAATCTGATAGCGAACGTCTGCAAATATTAAACTTGCCGATTACGCATCCGGAAGGATGGTTTTTTCCTGATACCTATCGTTTTACACGGGGAACAACAGACGTAGAAATCCTGACCCAAGCTTATAATGCTATGCATAAAGCGCTGGATGAACTTTGGGCTACCAAAGCTGATGGTTTGCCATACACTTCAGAGTACCAGGCGCTTATCCTGGCCTCGATTGTTGAAAAAGAGACAGGTAGTGCCAGCGAGCGCGACAAAATAGCAGGCGTTTTTGTGCGCCGTTTACAGCAAGGAATGAAACTACAAACAGATCCAACCGTTATTTATGGGATGGGCGAAACTTATAATGGGAAAATCGGGCGCGATCATTTGAATACACCGACGCTTTATAACACCTATGTTATCCAGGGTTTACCGCCTACACCTATCGCGATTCCAGGAAAGGCATCACTCTATGCGGCTTTGCATCCGGACGCCGGAAAATCGCTCTATTTCGTAGCAAAAGGCGATGGTACCAGTATATTTTCTGACACCTTAATTGAGCATCAACGCGCAGTGGCACGCTATCAACTGCAGCGCAGCGCCGACTATCGCTCGTCGCCTAAATAGAAACCTCACAGCAATGACAATCAGGGGGCGCTTACACTACAATAGCCCTCATTTTTCGCCATTTGTCTTTATTCTGGAATTTATAGCAGCATGACTGATCACATTGTTTCTCCTGACGCAAACGCATCCCCTGAAACCAAAAAGCCGCTGCATTTTTTGCAACAAATTATTCGTAAAGATTTGGAGCAGGGTACGTACCAATCTATTGCCACACGTTTCCCGCCGGAGCCAAATGGTTATTTGCATATTGGCCATGCCAAATCTATTTTTTTGAATTTTGGTCTTGCGGAAGAATTTGGCGGTACCTGCAATCTTCGTTTTGACGATACTAACCCTGAAAAGGAGAATGAAGAGTTCGTCAATTCAATCAAAGAAGATGTCGAATGGTTAGGGTTTAAATGGAATGGTAATGTCCGCTACACATCAGATTATTTTGATCAATTGCATGCATGGGCTATTCATTTGATTAAGCAAGGTTTGGCATTTGTATGTGATTTAAATGCAGATCAAATGCGTGAATATCGCGGGACCTTGATTGAAGCGGGTAAAAATAGTCCATTCCGCGATCGTTCAATTGCTGAGAATCTTGAGTTATTTGAAAAAATGCGCGCCGGTGATTTTGAAGAAGGTGCCTGTTCACTTCGCGCGAAAATCGATATGGCGTCGCCCAATATTAATTTGCGCGATCCTATTATTTATCGCATTAAAAAAGCCCATCATCACCAAACGGGTGACAAATGGTGTATTTATCCTTCATACGATTTTGCGCACGGTCAAAGTGATGCGATTGAAGGAATTACCCATTCCATTTGCACATTGGAATTTGAAGACCACAAACCGCTTTATGAATGGTTTATCCAAAACCTTCCTGTGCCCGCAATTCCTCGCCAATACGAATTTGCGCGTTTGAATATTAATTATTCGGTAACGAGTAAACGCAAATTAAAACAACTTGTCGACGAAAATCATGTTGATGGTTGGAATGATCCTCGTATGCCAACTATTTCGGGCATGCGTCGTCGTGGTTACACGCCAGCCGCGTTACGTGATTTCTGCGAACGCATTGGTGTGACTCGCTCAGATGGTATTGTTGATGTAGGTGTGCTCGAATTTTGTGTGCGTGATGACCTGGACAAAAATGCGCCGCGTGCGATGTGCGTATTGCGTCCATTGAAAGTAACCTTGACAAATTATCCAGTTGATCAAGTTGAAACCTTGACCGTACACAATCATCCTAATCGCGATGATTTGGGTGATCGTACAGTGACATTCACGCAAACCGTTTTTATTGAGCAAGAAGATTTTCGTGAAGAGGCCAATAAAAAATATAAGCGTCTGGTATTAGGTAAACGTGTTCGCTTACGTGGAGCCTATGTGATTGAAGCTGATGAAGCAATTAAAGATGATGCAGGCAATATTATTGAAATTCGTGCGCGTATTATCGAAGGTACTTTAGGTAAAGACCCTGCTGATGGTGTAAAACCAAAAGGTGTTATTCACTGGGTTTCTGCCACGCAAAATGTCGATTGTGAGGTAAGGATTTTTGAGCGCCTGTTTACCGACGAAGTGCCGGATGCCGGCGGCAAAAATTTCATCGATTCCATTAATCCAAACAACCTGGAAATTTTAAGCGGTTGCAAGGCGGAATTGAGTTTAGCAAATGCAAAATTAAGTGATCGTTTCCAATTTGAGCGTCAGGGCTACTTCTGTTTGGACAGTAAATATTCCAGCGCTGACAAAATTGTCTTTAATCGCACGATTGGATTGAAAGATAGTTTTGCTAAGATTGATGATCAAGAATAATTAAATTTTTTTCATGTGTCACCTTTTCGTCATTCCCGCGAAAGCGGGAATCCATTTTCTCTAATAACGGGTGAGTCAGCCCAGTGGATTCCCGCTTTCGCGGGAATGACCTCGTAGAAACTATATCGTTTAAAATTTTACGGATTTAAAAATGCTTCAGATATACAACACACTCACTCGCCAAAAAGAAATTTTTAAACCCATGCAACCGGGAAAAATTTCTATGTATGTCTGCGGTATTACAGTCTATGACTACTGCCATATCGGGCATGCACGTGTATTGGTTGCATTTGATGTTATTACGCGTTTTTTGCGCAGCCAACATTGGGATGTCAAATACGTTCGTAACATTACTGATATCGACGATAAAATTATTAATCGCGCAAACGAAAATGGTGAGGAATACACTAATTTAACCAAACGCTTCATCGATTATATGCATGAAGATGAAGCGCGTTTGGGAATTGCCCGTCCTGATATTGAACCGCGCGCAACGGGTTTTATTGATGGCATTATCGATATGAGTAAAACGCTTATCGAAAAAGGTCATGCCTACGCTGCAACTAACGGTGATGTTTATTATCGTGTAACCAGTTTTAAAGATTACGGCAAACTCACCAACAAAAATGTCGATGAATTGTTGGCTGGTGCACGTATTGAAGTCGATGAAGTTAAAGAAGATGCGCGCGATTTTGTGTTGTGGAAAGCGGCAAAAGCAGGTGAGCCTGCCTGGCAATCTCCATGGGGCAATGGTCGCCCCGGTTGGCATATCGAATGTTCAGCCATGAGCAAAAAATGCTGCGGTGATACTTTTGATGTTCATGGCGGCGGCCCTGATTTGCCATTTCCGCATCATGAAAACGAAATTGCCCAAAGTGAAGCTGCTAATGGTTGCAAATATGTTAACTATTGGATGCACGCCGGTGCCGTGCGTGTTGATGGCGAAAAAATGTCGAAGTCGCTCGGCAATTTTTTCACTATCCGCGATGTATTGGAAAAATATCACCCGGAAGTTGTGCGCTTTTTATTGGTGAGCAGTCATTACCGCAGCCCAATTAATTATGCGGAAGATAATTTAATTGAAGCTCGCGCAGGTTTGGAGCGTTTCTATGGTGCATTGCGTAATTACACTGATGTAGGTCCTTTATCTTTTAATGATATGGAAGATAGCGTTTATTACAAAGCATTTGTTGAAGCCATGAACGATGATTTCAATACGCGTGTTGCATTGGCTGTTATGTATGATTTAGTGCGTGATTTAAATAACGCTAAAGCTGATGTTGAGTTGGCAAAAAATCTGGCTGGTCAGTTAAAGGCGTTTGGTTTAATTTTGGGTGTATTACAGGAAAATCCTGAAGTATTTTTACAAGCCGGTGGCAGTGATGTTATTGCAGCTGAAGAAGTTGAGCGTCTTATTGCTGAGCGCATCCAGGCAAAAGCTAATAAAAATTATACGCGGGCAGATGAAATACGTAAATTTTTGTTAGAGCAAAAAGTGGTGCTCGAAGATTCAAAAACTGGCGGAACCCAGTGGCGTCGAGAGTAATTTAATAAAAAAATAATCACAAAGGAGTCATAGGATGAAAAAATATTTAATTATTATTTGCTGTGTATTTATAGCTGCTTGTGCATCACAGCCCGCAGCAAAGAAAGCTAAAACAGAATCTGTAAGTGGCAATTTAAGTCCTGATGCGGAACTGTTGCAGAAAGGTATGGCTAAATTGCAGGAAGGTAGTTCAAAAGACGCCATTGAAAATTATTTTGAGCCCGTTATTAAAGATTGTGAATCAAAATATAAAGACACAGGTAAAATTTATTTTGGTGCTCGCTCTGTATCTGAAACCATTATTTATGCTGCTATGGGCTCAGTGTTGAAAAAGGATGTCGATGTATTGGACTCGACCTGCGGCGACGCATACTTTTTCAAAGGTTTTGTGTTGGTTGATATGGGACAGCTGGATGAAGCGGTAACTTATTTCGAAAAAGCCACAAGATGGTCACCACAGAACTCCATGTATTTGTCTGAATTGGGCAATATATATCAGTTGAAAAAGGACTGGCCAAAATCCTTGGAATATTTTGAGCAGGCAGAAGATGGTGCGAGTTTCTCGCCGGACAGTGTTAAAAATCAAGAGTTGTTGCGAGCCAAGCGTGGGGTAGGATACAACTTGACTGAATTAGGTCGCCTTGATGAGTCAGAAAAAAAATACAAGGAGTGTTTGGCGATAGATAAGAATGATAAAAAATCAAAAGACGAGCTAATTTACATTAAGCAGTTAAAAAACAAGTAAGTTTCAGGGTTGAGCTAGGTTGTTAGCTCAACCCACATTTCTTAAACCTTATGTAAAATAATTTCCAATACTAACTTGCTGCCAAAATACGCCAGCATTAAAAATAAAAATCCTGCCAGTGTCCAACGAATTGCAGTGTTGCCGCGCCAGCCCATTTTGTATTTTCCGAATAATAAAAAGCCGTAAACTAACCATGCAGCCATCGAAAATACTGTTTTATGGACAAGATGCTGGGCAAAAATATTATCCAGGAAAATAAATCCGCTCAATATCGATAGGGTTAGCAATATTTCTCCAACCAACACGAATTCGAATAGTAAGGCTTCCATGGTTTGTAGTGGCGGCAGGTAGCGTAAATATTGCAGGCCGGATCTATTTTTTAAATGACGATTTTGATAAGACAACACTACTGCTTGTAAGGTGGCAATCGTTAATAAACTGTAGGCGAGAATCGATAAGAGAACGTGGCCTGCAAGTGTGTAATTAAGCTGCAAAATTGTACTTTCTGTGTGACTAAAAAGTGTTGCAATAATTGCGGCGGCAGAGCAGGGTAATAAAAAAATAAATAAGTTATGGATGGCCTTTTTTAAGCTGCTCAATAAAACAATTGCGTTGATCACCCAAAAAATTTGTGATGAGGCGGCAAAAAAGCTGAGCTGGATTCCTTCAGGTTTCACGCTAATGCCATAAATTCCCACTGCATGTATTAAAAGTGTTATGGCGACACAGGTGAGAAAGCCCGATAAGTTTAATGTTTTTTGCTGGATAAGTTGGCGCGCCAAGTAGATCCCCAAAGCGGCATAAAGAACTGCAGCGGCGATGTTGGCAATAACAAACGGCATAAGTAGACTCAATTTATAGGTGCAGGTTTGTAATATTCAGGGTCTAACCCAATGATAAATAATCTCAATAGCGAGTTTGTCATAAGGTGGGCGCAAATGCCATGGGTGCTGATAATTCCACAAGATTTGTCCAGGAAACTCGCCTATGAAAGCTTATTTGAGGTTATAATCGCGGCCATTTTTCGGCGGCCAGCTCCGCCACATATCCCTACATTAGAGATTGAGACCAGCTATGTTTGAGAATCTAACGGATCGTTTATCCCACACATTCCGCAGCATTACCGGCAAAGCGCGTTTGAGCGAAGATAATATTAAAGATGCTTTGCGCGATGTGCGTAAGGCTTTGCTTGAGGCCGATGTTGCCTTGCCAGTTGTTAAATCCTTTATTGATACTGTCCGCAGCCGCGCATTGGGTGCACAAATCAGTAAGGCGCTGAACCCTGGTCAACAATTCCTCAAAATCGTTGAGAACGAATTAATTGCGACCATGGGCCAGGCCAATGAGCGCCTGAACCTCGCACAACAGCCGCCAGCGATTGTGCTTATGGCGGGTTTGCAAGGTGCCGGTAAAACCACATCCGTAGCCAAGTTGGCTAAATTTTTAAAAGAGCGTGAAAAGAAAAAGGTATTGGTTGTGAGTGCGGACGTTTATCGTCCAGCGGCTATAAAACAGCTTGAAACCCTGGCGGGCGAAGTGGACGTTGAATTTTTTCCTTCAAGCGCAGAGCAAAAACCTGTCGATATTGCACGCGCTGCGATTGATCATGCCAAGCGCCAGTTCTTTGATGTGTTGATTGTCGATACCGCAGGACGTCTGCATATCGATGAAGATTTGATGAACGAAATACAAGAGTTGCACGCGGCCATTAATCCGGTGGAAACCTTATTCGTGATTGATGCGATGATCGGCCAGGATGCGGTGAATACGGCCAAAGCCTTTAACGATGCACTGCCATTAACCGGTGTGATTTTGACCAAAGCCGATGGTGACGCGCGCGGTGGTGCTGCACTTTCTGTGCGTCATATTACTGGCAAACCCATTAAATTTTTGGGTATGGGTGAAAAGGTTGATGCACTTGAGCCGTTCCATCCCGAGCGTGTTGCCTCGCGTATTCTTGGTATGGGCGATGTGATGTCGCTGATTGAACAGGCTGAGCGTTCAATCGATAAAGAAAAAGCTGACAAATTAATCAAGAAAGTGACCAAGGGTCAAAAATTTGATTTGGAAGATTTGCGCGATCAATTACAACAAATGCAAAACATGGGCGGGTTGACGTCCATGCTGGATAAATTACCGGGCATGGGTAACGTCGCCCAGCTTGCACAAAATGCCAATATGACCAAGCAATTCAAAACTATGGAGGCTATCATCAGCTCCATGACTCCTGAAGAACGTCGCAATCCGGATGATTTAAGTGGTTCACGTAAACGCCGTATTACTTTGGGTTCCGGTACACAAATCCAGGACTTGAACCGTTTGTTAAAACAACATAAACAAATGGCGAAAATGATGGGCAAAATGAAAGGCGGTGGCATGGCCAAAATGATGCGCGGTATTGGCGGTGCCATGGGCAATTTAGGCGGTGCAGGTGGATTACCTGGCGGTATATTGCCACCAAAGCGTTAATCCAACGTTAAATAAATTAAATAAAAAAAGACCATTCATTGATTGGTCTTTTTTTATTTAAGGCTGGGTAATTTTTATCGAGGCTGTCGAAAATAATTAATGGCTTTCACCAACATGCTTTTCAGCAATTCTTTCCGACATCGCAAACATAACGCCCGTTACCATAAAAGTAACGTGTAAACCAACCATCCAGCCTAATTGTTCGTTAGTCCAGGTGTTGTGTTCCATATTTAAAAATACACCCAGTAAATTAATGCCAGACAAAGCAACTATAGAGCCGATTAGTTTTAATTTTAATCCTGCAAAATCCACGTCACCCATCCATTTAGGTCGGTCAGGACTTTCTTGTGCAACGCCGATAACAGATACAAAGTTTTCATAACCGCTGAAAATAACAATGATCATAAGGTTGCCAAGCAGCGTCATATCTACCAGGCTAAGAATTCCCAGCAGGGTTTCAGTATCATTCATATGCAGTAATTCAGTACTGAAATGATAGAAGTGTTGGATAAATTTCATGCCTAGGCCAAAAAGGGAAAATATTAATCCAATATAAAAAAGTGCCAGTATCCAGCGGCTGCTAAAAATAAATAATTCGATCAAGCCTTCCAGGCTAAAACCTTCTTTCTTTTGGTGTTGATTGTCGCCCATTACATTTCTCTTTTTCATAAAGCCCTATGGATGTCGCAATGGTCGTTAAACATCGCCATTGATTGTCACAACAAGTGTCCGGCTGCCACCATGATTGCGATGCTCACATAAATAAATTCCCTGCCAAATTCCCATATTTAAGCGTCCTTTGGATATAGGAATATTCATGCTGGAGCCTAAAATACTGGACTTTAAATGTGCAGGCATGTCGTCGCTACCTTCATCCATATGTGCGTAATAGGGCTCATCTTCAGGGACAGCGTGATTGAAATAACTTTCAAAATCTTTTCGCACATCTGGATCGGCATTTTCATTAATCGTTAGTGACGCCGAAGTATGTTTCATAAAAATATTCAGCAAGCCAACATTGATACTCCCCAACTCCGGGATCTGTGAAAGCACCTCATCAGTAATTAAATGGAAGCCCCGGTTGCGAGGTTTTAACCGGATTTCTTTTTGATGCCACATAAACGTCACCTTTTACCTTGCTTTTTATCGGCGCTTTGCTCGCAAGCATTTGAACGATATCCGATCACTTTCATATCTGCACATGCAGTACACGCATTACCGTAAGTTTTTTGTTCACTTGAGGGGCAGGGTGCTGTGATACAGCGAATACCAGTATCCCTGGTTGCGCAAACGGGAACATATTCTCGCGTACACAGTTGTGAACGTTGTTCCGGACATTGGATCATTTCAGGTTTCGTTACCGTTTCTTGCGGTTTTGAAGCGCACGCAGAAATTACAAGTGCCAATATGATTACCGCCAATCTCTGTAACGTCATGTAAATCACCTTTATAGAAAAAGTGTTGCACCCAAATGTTATTGCCAACCTCTCTCTTGTAGAGAGATTATTAACAATTAGGTTTTTTTAATTAACGCCTGGCTCTTAAATTTAACGCCATCCCATCCATAGCGAATGAAGTTGCGGATATTCTGGTGGTCGTTAGCTTCAGGATGTTGTAGTACATCCACACGATAATAATCACCAAAACATTGCAAGGTTTGTTCAACAGATAAGTTATGTAATTTTGCGAGCGATAACAGCTTGCAAGAACCAGAATTTTGTCCAGCGGCGTTTTCCAGGTCGCCATTGCGAAATGCTGTGGGTGTGAATTCATAATTTGCATCAACTGTCGCAATTGTGTCGGCAAAGTTAATTTGCTCTGGCGCTGTATTGACTTGTGTTAAAAAAATGTCGAGTTGCATGATTTCTCCTGATAACTGCTGCTTTTTTCTGCTATAAATTGTTCTCTATTTTAAGGCTTGCGGTTAAAAGCAGCTACAGATGTTTTTAACAATTGATCAACAATATCAAGTAGCTATTCGCTTTTTTGTAGACTATGTTATTAGCACATACAGCGAGTTTGGGTTCTGACAGTGACGATTAAAAAACGCCCCATATATATTCCTTTTGCCGGACCTGCGTTACTTGAGGCGCCGCTGTTAAATAAAGGCAGCGCATTCAGCGAGCGAGAGCGCCAACAATTTAATTTGGAAGGCTTGTTGCCATACCGGATTGAATCTATTGATGAGCAAAAAGCGCGCGCTTATCATCAGCTGAACACCTTCCAAACGGATATTGATAAACACATTTATCTGCGTAATATCCAGGACACCAATGAAACTTTGTATTTTCGATTAGTGACCGAGCATCTTGAAGAAGTCATGCCTCTTATTTACACGCCGACCGTAGGGCAGGCGTGCCAGCAATTTTCAAAAATCTATCGCCGCAAACGCGGTTTGTTTATTTCTTATCCTGATCGCGACCGCATGGATGACATGCTGCAAAACGCCACCAAGCAAAATGTCAAAGTGATTGTAGTCACTGATGGTGAGCGCATTTTGGGCTTGGGTGACCAGGGGATTGGCGGTATGGGCATTCCTATCGGGAAACTTGCGCTTTATACCGCCTGCGGTGGAATTAGTCCGGCGTATGTTTTACCCGTCACGTTGGATGTTGGCTGCAATAATCCAGCGGTTATTGATGATCCCATGTATATGGGGTGGAAAAATCCCCGTATTACCGGTAAAGATTATTACGCATTTGTGGACGAGTTTATCCAGGCCGTAAAAATGCGCTGGCCTAAAGCCTTGTTACAGTTTGAAGATTTTGCTGGCGATCACGCAACGCCGTTGTTGAATCGCTACAAAGATGAAATCTGCTGTTTTAACGATGATATCCAGGGTACAGCGGCAGTTGCGGTAGGGACGCTATTAGCTGCGTGCCTCGCAAAAGGCGAACGCTTGCGAGATCAGCGTATCGCGTTTGCAGGAGCTGGCTCGGCTGGTTGCGGTATTGCTGAGCAATTGGTCCGGCAAATGATGATCGAGGGCTTAACTGAACAGGAAGCGCACGATCAAATATTCCTGGTCAGTAAAGATGGTTTATTGCAAACCAGTTCCCAAGGTTTGTTTGATTTCCAAAAGCATCTTTGTGTGCCCGATGCGGTGGTAAATCGCTGGAAATTGACCCACGAGCGTAATGAGGGCGTTATTAATCTGCTTGATGTGGTTGTAAACGCAAAACCTACTGTGCTGATTGGGGTTTCGGGGCAACCCAACTTATTCACCAAAACCATCGTTGAATCCATGCAAGCTTATTGCGAGCGCCCGATTATATTTCCGTTGTCGAATCCAACCTCGCAAGCAGAAGCCCAACCTGTTGACCTGCTGCGCTGGACATCAGGTAAAGCGCTGATTGCAACAGGAAGCCCTTTTAAAGCTGTGGACATGGGTAGTCAGCATGTTGAGATTGCCCAATGCAACAACAGTTATATTTTCCCGGGTTTGGGTTTAGGCGTTATTTCTGCGAAAGCCAAACGCATTACCGATAATATGATGACCACTGCCAGTCGCGCTCTGGCCGATGCATCCCCCACTTTACATAACCCCAATGCGTCCTTGCTGCCACCTTTGAGTGAGATTCGCTCTCTAAGTAAGAAAATTGCCTTGGCCGTCTTCAAGCAAGCCGTTGAGGATGGGGTGGCCATGCCGATTCCCGAAGACATCATGATAGAAAAAATCGAAGCCGAGTTTTGGCAGCCAGAGTATCGCGAATATCGACGCACCTCTTTTTAAGACTCCACGACCTTAAGTTTGAGCGACCCAATTTTACGATTTTCAGGATTACAAATGTCATCAGTTGAAGATGTAATAGTTTCGTCCACCAACAAAAATGATGAGCCACATGCAAGGGAATTTATTGCCAAATTACTGGCTTCATCCGTGTGTCCGACCTATACAATGAACCTTGAGCAATTGGACGGATATCTCCATGCCATTGCAGCAGAGCTGAACGCGACCAATCCTGAAGCCTGGATGCCATTGGTATTTGGCGGTGAATTCCCTTGTTTTATTGAGGGGTATTCGACTGTTGGTATTACTAATGCACTAATATGTCTCTATAATTCGCACAGGACTCAGGTTCTAAATGGCCAGTGTAGATTATCGTTCCCATATGAATATTCAGATGATAGGACAAAACGTATTCAGGCCGAGCAATGGGCACGTGGTTTTATGCAAGGTTATATCTTTTGGCAGGATATTTGGGCCCAATTTTTAGATGAAAACCAGACGGGTTCGAATCTAGCTGTTATACTGCCATTATCGACAAATGATGAAATAGACGACATTCTTGCTACAATAAGTGCAGTCGCTGATGCGGATTATGCGATGCAAACCGGCGTAACAGAGGATGAATTGATACTCATGTTTAACCGGTTACCACAAAAAGTGATTGAATATGGTCAAATTGCCCATATTATTCGTAGTAATAGCTATGCTGAGATTGTGAGAGAGTAGAAACATAGCTTCGCTGCCTATTTTTAAGTTGTTGATATAAAGAAGTGTTTAAAATGCAAGACATGTACTTTCAACCGTTACCTTATCGAGATGTTTAAAAAGGACTGCATGATGGATTTTTCTTCTGCGCAAAAATATCTATTAAGTAAAAAGCAAGCGGTGCAAACATTTCCGCAAGACCCGAACGTAGGTGTTTATAAGGTCTGCCACAAAATGTTCGCTACCTTGACGTCGGGCGTTGCTTTTGCTCGCATCAATTTGAAATGTGATCCAGACCTGGCGCTGGAGTTACGTGCTCAATATGATGCTGTTCAGCCTGGCTATCAAATGAACAAAAAACATTGGAACACCGTAATATTCGACGGCAGTATTCCTGACGAAGAAATTTACGAGATGATTGACCATTCTTACAATTTAATTGTGAGTAATTTGTTGGATCATGAGCGTGAACGTTTGCTGAAAAATGGTTAATCTTCCTGAAGATGACACTGTTTTACATCAGCAATCGGTGGATTTTGGCACCCGCCTGAAGTATATCCGCGAATACAATGGGTTATCCCAAAGGGAATTGGCAAAGCGGGCAGGAGTTCCGCACAGCAGCATTTCAATGATTGAGCAGGGCGTTAATAGTCCATCAATCAATTCCCTCGCCAAAATCCTTGGCGGCATTCCGATGAGCATCGCACAGTTTTTTAACTGCGATCTTTCATTGTTGAGTCAGCAAATTTTTACGGCCGATGATTTGAAAGCAAGGCAGCGTAGCCTTTCAACCTCAATCACTGCCCAGGCAATTCCTCTACATGACCAAAACACCCACACCCGGTTTGAGCGTGTAACTTATGCTGCCAATTCAGATACCGGTGAAGCGCCTATTTACTCGGCACAAGTGATGAGCGGTTTTATCCTGAGCGGTAGCATCGAATTAAGCCTGAATGCAGAAGTCGCTGTTTTAGTAAGCGGAGATGCCTTTTCCTTGGGCGCTATGCAGCCTTTTCGTTTACGTAACCTTTCTGCAACAGAAGAATGTGTCATTCTGGTTTGCAGTTTGTAATCTCCTGTCGCGTTCTATCACATTAATTTTTGCCATAAAACCAGACATTCATACTCTTTAAAACCAGACGTCCGTCCTCTTTTTGTTAGCTCTTTTGGTGCAAGCTTTCCACCTGCTTGCATTTGCCTGCTACACTCAATCCAGCTTCAGCATTTTTATATCAACCTCTAAGAGAAGATGCTTATGTTCCAAGGAAAAGCGCTATCCCTCACTAAACATCCCGATGGCATTGCCGAATTAATTTTTGATTTGCAGGGCGAATCCGTTAACAAATTTAATTTACTGGCCGTATCAGAACTCGATCAAGTTTTAAGCTTGCTTGAACAATCCAATGACGTGAAAGGCCTGCTGGTAACCAGTGCGAAAGATGTATTTATCGTAGGTGCTGACATCATGGAATTTGGCGCAGTTTTCGCGGCTGGGCCGGAACAAATTATTGGGCATCTTGCAAATAACAATCGCAATAATTGTCGCCTTGAGGATTTACCATTTCCGACTGTGGTAGCCATTAACGGAATTGCGCTCGGTGGTGGTTTGGAGTTTTGTTTATCTTGCGATTATCGCGTTGCCAGCACTGCGGCGACAAAGATTGGTTTGCCAGAAACCAAATTGGGAATTATCCCCGGATGGGGCGGTACGGTGCGATTGCCACGCATTGCCGGTTTGGATACTGCGGTTGAGTGGATTGCTGCCGGAAAAGAAAATACCGCTGAACAAGCGCTCACTGCGCGTGTGGTAGATGCAGTAGTGGAACCTGCCAAGTTACGCGATGCAGCTTTGAATACATTACAACAGGCTATCGCTGGAAAATTTGATTACCAAGCGCGTCGCGCACAGAAAAAAGCGCCGTTACAACTTAATTTTATTGAGTCCATGATGGCTTTTGAAACGTCAAAAGCATTTGTAGGCGGACAAGCGGGTCGCAATTATCCTGCACCGGTTTCTGCGATCAAAGCCATGCAGAAAGCTGCCGATAAAAGTCGCAATGAAGCTTTGCAAATTGAAGCAGAACATTTTGCAAAGATGGCACAAACACCTGTCGCGCAATCTTTGGTTGGTATTTTTGTTAACGAACAATTATTGGGTAAAAAAGCCAAAGGATGGGAAAAAAAAGCGGATAAAAAAATAGGTCGTGCTGCAGTATTAGGTGCGGGCATTATGGGCGGCGGTATTGCTTACCAATCTGCTTTGAAAGGCACCGCCATTAAAATGAAAGACATCGCCCAAGCGGGAATTGACCTTGGTCTTTCAGAAGCAAATAAATTATTGAGCAAGCGCGTTGAACGCAAAAAAATGACTGCTGCAGAAATGGGCGATGTTCTTAATCGCATCGAACCAACATTGGTTTATGATGGTTTTGATAAAGTCGATATTGTTGTTGAAGCAGTTGTTGAAAACCCCAAAGTAAAACAAAGTGTATTGGCTGAAGCAGAATCAAAAGTGAGTGCTGATACGGTGCTTGCTTCAAACACATCAACTATTTCAATTTCTTATCTTGCAGAAGCCTTGCAACGTCCCGAAAATTTTTGCGGCATGCACTTTTTTAATCCTGTGCATATGATGCCATTAGTGGAAGTTATTCGCGGCGCAAAAACCTCTGACAATGCAATTGCTCGCACTGTTGCTTACGCAAATGCGATGGGTAAAAAAGCAATTGTTGTAAAAGATTGTCCCGGCTTTTTGGTAAACCGCGTGCTGTTCCCATATTTGGCCGGCTTTGCGATGTTGGTGCGCGATGGAGTTGATTATCAACGCATTGATAAATTAATGGAAACCTGGGGTTGGCCAATGGGCCCAGCTTATTTGTTGGACGTTGTGGGAATTGATACTGCAGTCCACGCCGAAAAAGTTATGGCTGATGGTTTTCCTGATCGTATGAAACGCGATTTTAAATCCTGCACAGATGTCATGTTTGCAGCAGGTCGTTTAGGGCAAAAAAATTCAAAAGGTTTTTACAATTACGAGCTGGATAAAAAAGGCAAGCCTGCAAAAGTGGCAAGCCCTGAAGCAATAGAATTATTGAAACCTGTTGTAGCAACAGCTCCGTTAGAAATTAACGACGAAGATATTATTGCCCGCATGATGGTGCCTATGGCAACTGAACTTGCGCGTTGCCTTGAAGAAGGCATTGTCGAAACAGCAGCTGAAGCCGATATGGCACTGGTTTACGGCACGGGTTTTCCTCCATTTAGAGGTGGTGTATTCCGCTGGATTGATTCAATCGGTGCGCAAGTTTTCTGCGATATGGCTGCAAAATTTAGCGGCTTAAGCGCGCTTTATGAACCACCTGCGAGCTTGAAAGAAAAAGCCGCTAACAATCAACGCTTTTACGGTTAGGAGATAAATATAATGAGCTTACAACCACGTGATGCCGTAATCGTTGACTATGCCCGCAGCGCAATGGGGAAATCAAAAGCAGGTTGCTTCCGCAATGTTCGCGCTGACGATATTTCTGCGGCAATTATTAAAGGTTTGCTGGCACGCAATCCTAATGTTGATCCCGCAACTATTGATGACATGTTGTGGGGATGTGTAATGCAGCGCGAAGAACAAGCCTTCAATATTGCGCGTAATATTTTATTGCTTGCCGGTTTGCCGCATACAATTCCTGCGCAAACCATTAACCGTTTATGTGGTTCGTCCATGGCGGCACTGCACACCGCAACTGCCAATATTCGTGCAAATATTGGCGATGTTTATTTAATTGGCGGTGTTGAACACATGGGACATTTGCCCATGTATGAATCTGTTTCGATCAATCCGTTGCTCGGTTTATCTGTGGCAAAAGCCGCGGGCAACATGGGCATGACCGCAGAATATCTCGCGTTATTGCACGGTATTAATCGCCAGCAAATGGATGAGTTCGGTGCGCGTTCGCATCAACTCGCTGCTGCTGCACGAGCGGAAGGTCGTTTTGCTCGCGAAATTATTGCTGTGGAAGGCCACAATGCGGATGGTTATTTAATTCAAGTTGAAGAGGATGAAACGATTCGTCCTGAAACTACCGTTGAAGCACTTTCGAAATTACCGCCAGTATTTAATCCAAAAGATGGCCAGGTCACCGCCGGTACTTCCTCGCAATTAAGTGATGGTGCGTCGGTGATGTTGGTGATGTCTGCGGAGCGTGCGCAATCGCTTGGTTTGAAACCCATTGCGAAAGTGGTATCAACTGGTTTGGCTGGCGTTGATCCATCCATTATGGGTTACGGTCCTGTGCCATCAACAGAAAAGGCGTTAAAAGTTGCCGGTTTGACAATGGATGACATTGAAATTGTTGAACTCAACGAAGCTTTCGCTGCACAAGCGTTACCTGTGTTAAAAGATTTAAAACTGCTCGATAAAATGAATGAAAAAGTAAACCTGAATGGTGGTGCGATTGCGCTCGGGCATCCATTTGGATGTTCAGGCACGCGCATTACCGGCTCACTCTTAACCGTTATGCAACAAAAAAATGCAACACTCGGTGCATCAACTATGTGTATTGGTTTGGGGCAGGGGATTACGACGATTCTTGAGCGGTTGAATTGAGTTAAATAGCAATTGAAATTTAAAATAGGAAATCGTCATCCCCGTAGGGGATGACGATTCCATACTTAAGAACTTGCGTACCAAGTATTCATTTTTTGTAAAGTTTTTTCTCATCGCATCATAGAAATTCTTAAAAGGAGTTGATTCATGCCCACACCCATCGATCAATACCTCAACATCCTCGCCAAAAAAGACGGTTCAGATTTATACCTCAGTACGGGAGCTCCGCCGTGCGCAAAATTCCAGGGAACTTTAAAACCCTTATCGCAAGATATTTACAAAGCCGGTGAAATCGAAGCCATTGCCAATGAGTTGATGGATGAAGAGCAGCGTAATGTTTTTAAGCATGAGCTTGAAATGAATCTGGCGATTTCAATTCATGGTGTTGGCAGGTTTCGTATTAATATTTTTAAGCAACGTAACGAAGTTTCGATTGTAGCGCGCAATATCAAAACCGATATTCCACAATTCGATAGTCTCGGTCTGCCAGAAATTTTAAAAGATGTTGTGATGAGTAAGCGCGGCCTTGTTCTTTTTGTGGGCGGTACTGGTTCCGGTAAATCCACTTCGCTTGCTGCATTAATCGATCATCGTAACAGTTCAAGCGGTGGCCATATTATTACGATTGAAGACCCTGTTGAGTTTGTGCATAAACATAAAAAAAGTGTAATCAATCAACGTGAAGTTGGTGTGGATACTCGCAGTTATAAAGCTGCATTAAAAAATACCTTACGTCAGGCGCCGGATGTTATTTTGATTGGTGAGGTGCGTGATCGTGAAACTATGGAGCACGCATTGGAGTTTGCCGAGACAGGACATCTCGCTATTTCTACATTGCATGCAAATAACGCGAACCAGGCATTGGAACGTATTATTAATATGTTTCCTGAAGAACGTCGACCACAATTATTAATGGGGTTGTCACAAAATCTACGCGCATTTGTTTCGCAACGTTTATTGCCAACGGTGGATGGAAAGCGTTGTGCCGCCATAGAAATTTTACTGGGCACTAAAACCATCCAGGAATTGATTTTGAAAGGTCGCTTTACTGAAATAAAAGAGATTATGGAAAAATCTGAAAACCTGGGAATGCAGACATTTGATGGTGCGCTTTTTAAACTCTATATGGCAGGAAAAATCAGTTTTGACGATGCTGTTGCCAATGCGGACTCACCCAATAATTTACGCTTGCGAATCAAGTTGGCTGGCGATTCTGCCGTTGCTCCCGCACCAGAGGTAGTAAAAGCTGCCAGCGTACCTGCCAGCTTTGGTGAGTTGAGCCTTGAAAGAATTGATGATGACAGTGAGAACGGCTAGTTGCGTGGTTTTTCCGGCGAGGGCAACCGACCAAATCCCGATATCTTCTGATAGAATGCCGGCTCCTCAGTGTTTGGAGTGATTATGTCATCTTCTTTTTACGAAATCCTTGAGTTGCCATCAGGCGAAATTGTATTGCGTCGCAGTAGTGATGAAGGTTCAAACGAGCCTTTGGTGACACTTAAATTTTCACCTGAATCCATCGCTTTCCTGGGCGCCGGACGGTTTGAAGTTGCTAAGGCAATGATTGAAGCCGGGATGGAAGCGGCGAGCGAGTTGGCAGAATACTCATTTGAAGACGCCTCTGCCGAGCCGGATGTGAATACCACTGTATTCCATTAATAAGTATTGATCGTCAATCTACGATCAATACTCGGTAGTGTGCGTATTAAATGCTAATCAGGTTTTAGCGTCATCAATACTCCTTCATCGTTTTCACTGACGAGATCGAAATATCCAAGATAAGTATTTTTATCAAATGTCGGCAATCTCTCTTTCGGTATTGCCAATATTTTCGCGCCGAATTTATTCATCAGCGCTTTCATTTGTTCAGGCTCAACCATTTCACACGGTTTATCGGGATTGTTGCAATTCATCATATCGCGATATCTGCCTGGACCAAACCAATCACCTATTGCGATACCGTCAAAAAAATAAATGGCATTTTCAAAACCTACATGAACAAGTTTGTTTCCAAATGTTGGAATTAAACTATTGGCTTCCGAGAATGTCCTGTAACCAGGATAATGCTCAAGTATATATTGCCAATGATTCATGGCTTCATTTGCTTTGTAATATTTTTTCCCCGCCATTGGGAAAAGGCATAATAAAATAATAGTGAACACAGCAATTGATTGGATTTTGACTGGCTTAGTATCGAGAAATGGCTTTATCCAGGTGAGGGGATAGATAGCATATAAAACATAGCTTGCTAATAAAATTGCTACGCCGTATATGGGTGCCAAATAACGATCCACTTGTGTCACAAAAAACCAAAACAGCAAATAAGAAATAAATATAAATTGAAAGAAGCCCAGAGGTCGGGATAGGTTTCGCAGCAATAAACTTCCTATGGCCAATCCCATCGGTAAAATCACACCCGCGGCCTTAAGTGCTCCAATGATATTTAATGAGCCGGGCGCAACACCATGGGAGGATTGCTCGCTTTTTTGATTAATAAGGTCTTGTGCATCCCAAAGATAATATCCAAAAATATTTCCACCCGCTGGATGAACTGGATCGCCCGAGAGAATAAAGCTACGTATGTACCACCAGCTTCCTGCGAGAATTAGTGTGATGCCAAAGATAAGGCTGGCTTTAAAATCCTTTCGCAAAACCAATAAATAAATGCCAATGAGACCTGCTAGTACCAAACCAAAATATTTTGATCCTGCTGCGGCACCTGCCAGTATACCGGCAATAATTAACCAGCTTTTTGAGCTGCGCTTATCGCCTGACTCTAACCAAATTGCTATGGATAATATTGCTCCCCAACAAAAAAGCGCTAATCCATTGTCAATGTAAGCATATCCAAGCGTAATCGTGACTGTTCCCAGGGAAAATAAAGTCGCGCTACCAATAACACCGGGAATAATTGATCCCGTAATCCATAGGGATGCGCCGAGCAGACCCAGTGCGGTAATAAAAAGTGGAAGAGTGGCAAATACTTGCGCTACAAGGTCGCCACCAAGCATTAAACCTAACGTAATTAATAAATTGATATTTTGCGGAAATAATGGAAAGCGCACCCATTCATTTACAAAAATAGCCTGGTGTTCCAGATAAGATCGTGAGACCGGCAGTTGGTACATGGTGTCATCCCAACTGCCTGGAGGATGCATTGCGCAGGTTATAGTGATGGTAAATAATAAAAATAAAATAATGGTGTCCAAAAAATACCAATTGAATGGGAGTTGAAAAGAATTCTTTTGTAAACGCCACAATGTCATCAGGGATATTGCACAGAGCGACATTCCCGCTCCTACAACAACTGTCTGGTTTAGCAACCCGGCAATCCCAAGCATAAATAAAATTACAATATTGAAGAAAATACCGAGGCTAATAGCAAAAAACCATTTCAAATAATAATTAGGTATTTGTTTTTTTTGCGCATCAACCGGTAAGAGTAGCTGGAGAAATGCAAAACCTATAATTGCACTTTGTACGAGAAACAATATTGTTAGTGCATATGATTTTATTAATTCAATAAACATTTTTAACCTTTTTCTTTTAAGTATGCGTATGAAGCATAAGTCGATCCCTAGGTCGGCTTATTTTTTTTGAAGCGAAAGAGCACGAATTTTGATGTCAATAAATTAATTAGCATTCCCGCTACGCTGCCTGCGGCTACTGCAATAACTGGATAAATAGCAACCACGCTATAAGTGTAAACGAGCAGGGCATACAGCAAATAATTAACGGAACCTCCAGCAAGCATCAAGCTAAGGTAGATTAAAAACTCTTTTACTCGCGAGTGGTTTGAGTGGTAATCACCAAATGTAAAGGTACGGTTTATCAACCAGGTTACAAATACCGCACAAAAGAAAGAACACAGGCGAGCCAGATAAAGTCCCAGTGGATCTTTTAACAACATCAATATCACAGTATCTACTATGAAGCCTGCGATTCCTGATATGGCAAACCAGAAAAATTGCGCTGTAAAAATCATTTATCTACCTTATTCGTTTTCAAATAAGGAATGGATAAATACGCGAGGCGTTTCATTTCGTGGCGCGCTAAGGTGACATTGTCTAAAACCAATCCACAAAACAGGGAGAGTAATGCACATATCATCATTGAGGCGGACAGGATTGCGGTTGGGAAGCGAGGCACTATACCTTCATGGATGTAAGTAATAATTAATGGAATAGAAATTATTACCGCAACACTTGCAATAAGCGCGGCGCAAATACCGTAGAATGAAAATGGGCGCTCCGAGATATATAGCCTGCCAATTGTTTTAAGGATTCGCCACCCGTCTTTATAAGTAGATAATTTACTTTGTGAGCCATCTGGGCGTGCGCCGTATGGCGTTACAATTTCACCGTAAGGCATACGCAATTCCAATGCGTGGACAGTCAATTCAGTTTCAATTTCAAAACCTTTTGAGAGCGCGGGAAAGGATTTGGCGTAACGACGGGTAAACACACGATATCCTGACAGCATGTCGGTAAAGCCACCACCAAATATTTTTACAACACTTTGCGTCAACATACGATTGCCAAATTGGTGCCCGCGTCTGTAGGCCGCATTAGCGACAGACTGATGTGTTTCCCTGCAACCCACAACCATATCGAGATGTTCGCTCATTAATTTGTCAATCATTTTGGGGGCAGAAGTTGCATCATAAGTAGCATCGCCATCGACCATGATAAAAATATCGGCATCAACATCAGCAAACATGCGCCTGACTACATTTCCTTTTCCACGAAGGGGCACACTTATTACATGCGCTTTCTCTGCGCGAGCTACCGCTGCGGTATTGTCATTGGAGTTGTTATCAAAGATGTAAATATCAATGGTGGGCAAAACTGCTCGAAAATCGCGAATGACTTTTGCAATTGCAACTTCTTCGTTGTAACAGGGAACAACAAGGGCAACATCTAAACCGGAATAAATCATTACCGCCTCAAATTTATTTTTATTTGTGAACTAAAAATTATTTAGCTGCTTGAAAAACCAACCTCAAAAAATCTGATAAATTCATCTTGTCGCTATTGCAATCCAGACGATGATGTTAATCATTACCTGGAGTTATGATGAGGTAATATCGTAGGCAGTTGGGAGAATTGAATATTACTTTTTGGCACCTGATAAAACAAGGTTATGAAAATAAGAAACCACCATACGAGGACGATGATTTCTCATTAGCGGCATTTAGGGCTCATCCAATAGAGTCATAAATTGTTTCGTAGAGTGCGGCACTTTTTTCCCACGAGAAATCCTGGCTCATGGCATTTTGTTGCAGTTTTCTCCATACATCGGGATGTTGGTAGCAGAGCAGCGCACGTTTAATGGCTAAGTGTAATTCTTCTGGTGTTGCTTTATGAAATACAAAGCCATTTCCATTTGAGCCAATATCATCAAATGGCTTTTCAAAAACAGTATCGCGCAAACCTCCTACAGCATTTACGATTGGTAAAGTGCCGTAACGCAAGCTGTACATTTGATTCAATCCGCAAGGTTCAAAAATGGATGGCATTAAAAATAAATCCGCACTGGCTTCAATTTGATGGGCAAAAGCTTCGTTATATCCCAGGGTTACGGAAACTTTATCCGGATATTGTTGGGCAATATTTTTTAGCGATTGTTCATAACTGGCAAAACCACTGCCCAAGATAACAACCTGGCAATTGTGTGTAAGTAATTGACTCATTTGGTTCAATATTAAATCCACACCTTTTTGCTCGACCAGTCGACCAATAAAACCCAGCATGGGAATTGATTCGCTGACCGGCAAGCCCAGTTGTTCTTGTAATGCGAGTTTGTTTTTAACCTTTTGGTTGATGGTGCGGCGATTGTAATTTTGCGCAATTAATTTATCGGAGCCGGGATTCCATTCGTCCATATCGATTCCATTTAATACTCCGTACAAATCTTTGCTGCGAGCCTGTAACACACCGTCTAGCCCACAGCCAAATTCCGATGTCTGGATTTCCTGTGCGTAACTTTGGCTCACGGTAGTAATTGCATTTGCAAAGGCAAGTCCGCCCTTTATGAACGACATTTGTCCATAAAATTCGAGTTTTTCGTGATGCCAATAATCATTAGGTAAACCTAATTCCGCAAAAACCTGATATGAAAATAAGCCACGGTAGGCCAGGTTGTGAATGGTAAAAACCGATGCGGGTTTTTGGTGATGTTGTGCAAGCAACGCGGGAATTAAACCTGTTTGCCAGTCATTGCAATGCACAATATCGGGTTGCCAATCCAGGTTAGCCTGGTTTAATGCAATGGCCTCTGCCGCTTTTGCAAAAACAAAAAAACGCCAGTGGTTATCGCTCCAATCGCCGCCATCAGGACCGCAATAGGGATTACCTTCGCGTTCGGAAAATTGCGGGATATCCACCAAAATAACGGTAACCCGTGAACCCGGCAAGCGTGTTTGTAATAGATTGATTGTTTGGCCTGATATTGCAAGTTCAGAAATTTTTTTTACGCCAGCTTCTTTTGCTTTAACCATTACGCTTGCGTAGGCGGGTAATAAAATCTTGATATCGTGTCCACGCTTTAATAAAGCGCGCGGCAAACTGGAGGCGACATCCGCCAGTCCGCCAGTTTTAATTAATGGATGTGCTTCACTGGTTGCGAATAATATTTTGTGCATTTTATTTTCCATAATAATTTCTAATAATCACACTTCAATAAAATTGCGCCTAATGGAGGCAGGGTTAATTGAATGGATTGGGCATGGCCCATCCAGCTAATGGGCTCGCTGGACACTTCTGTGGCGTTGCCTTTATTGCTACCGGCGTAATATTCGGAATCCGAATTGAAAATTTCGTGATATTTACCAGCGACAGGAACACCAAGGCGATAATTTTCACGCAATGCTGGCGTGAAGTTTAAAATCACCAGGGTGAAGCCCGTGCTGCCTTTGCGCAAATAACTGATCACGGATTGTGTTGAATCGTGGCAATCGATCCATTCAAAACCATCGTGCTGGAAGCTGCGCTCATATAACGATGGCAATGTTGTGTAGAGTTTGTTCAGATCCTTAACCAGGGTCTGCAAGCCAGAGTGGTAAACACCTTCTCCTAGTAAGTGCCAATCCAGCGAGCGACTGTGGGCCCATTCTCCCCATTGCCCAAATTCGCAGCCCATAAATAATAATTTTGTGCCTGGATAGGTGTAGAGATAAGTATAAAGCAGGCGCAAGTTTGCGAATTTTTGCCAGATATCGCCGGGCATCTTCCCAACCATGCTGCCCTTGCCATGGACAACTTCATCGTGTGAAAAAGGTAGTTGGAAATTTTCGGTAAAGGCATACACCATCCCGAAGGTTAACTGGTTGTGATGGTATTGGCGGAAGATGGGGTCTTTGCTCATGTATTCGAGCGTATCGTGCATCCAGCCCATGTTCCATTTCATGGAAAAGCCCAAACCGCCTACCCAGGTTGGGCGAGTGACTTGTGGCCATGCGGTAGATTCTTCAGCGACAACTATCGCTCCGGGGCATTGGCCGTGGCAAAGCACGTTCAATTGGCTAAGGAAGGCCATGGCTTCCAGGTTTTCATTGCCGCCATAGATATTGGGAATCCACTCGCCATGATTGCGTGAGTAATCCAGGTGCAGCATGGATGCCACAGCATCTACGCGCAAGCCATCAATATGGAATTCCTTGAGCCAAAAGAGCGCGTTTGCGAGTAGGAAGTTGCGCACTTCATTACGGCTGTAGTTGTAAATCAATGTACCCCAATCGCGATGTTCGCCCAGACGTGGATCTTCATGTTCATAGAGAGCGCTGCCGTCGAAACGGGCGAGGGCATGGGCATCTTTTGGAAAATGCGCAGGTACCCAATCCAGCATAATGCCTATGCCATGTTGGTGCAGATGGTTTACAAAATAGCGGAACTCATCTGGCGAACCAAAACGGCTTGTAGGTGCGTAATAGCCGGTAGTTTGATAGCCCCAGGAATCATCGAGTGGATGCTCGGTAACGGGCAGGATTTCGATATGGGTAAATCCCATGTACTTAACATAATCAGCCAGTTGGTGCGCCAGGTCGCGGTAACTGAGGAAACTGTTTCCATCGCCGCGGCGCCATGAGCCCAGGTGGACTTCATAGATAGAAACAGGAGAATGCTGCCAATCCCAACCGGCACGTTGATCCATCCAGGATTTATCATCCCATTTGAATTCACTGGGTGCCGCAACAATCGACGAGGTTTTCGGACGATGTTCAAATGCCTGTCCGTAAGGGTCGGATTTGAGGAAAACCTGATGGGTATCGCGATTGCGGATTTCATACTTGTAGTTGGTGCCGGGTTTAACGCCCGGAATAAATATTTCCCAAATGCCGCTGGCACCGCGCACCCGCATGGGGTGATTGCGGCCATCCCAATCGTTAAAATCGCCCACAATACTGATTCGTTCAGCGCTGGGTGCCCAGGTTGCGAACACAATACCTTCTATTCCATCCACTGTTTTGGGATGCGCACCAAGAACACGGTAAATTTCCCAATGTTGCCCTTCACCAAACAAGTGCATATCCAATTCGCCCAATTGTGGTGCAAAACAATAGGGATCATATTCGAGGTGCACCTGGTTGTGTCGATCAGTCCATTGCACTTGATAATGGGCAGGGACCTCGCTCGCCATCCCATACCATTCGAAGAAATCGGTGCCATCAATACGTTCGATGGCTTTTGCGCCACTGTTTAACAAAAAGTTAACTGCGCTTGCACCCGGTAAAAAAACACGGATAAGCGTATCAGCTGTCGCCGTAGGCACAGCCAGAGAATGTTTTCCCAGGACTTCAAAGGGGTCATGGTGAGTGGCAGAGATAATGCGGAGTAATTCATTGGGTAAACGTTGTGCTGGTTTGGCACTGAGCATGGAAAGTGTCCTGTTTCTAAGTGAAATTTGCGATCAAAAAATGACTAAATTTCAAGTTTTTATCGATGCCGTTAACAATGGCGTTTAAGTTTATAGACGCGAGCAGCTTATTTGGATTTACTCATCAGACTCTGTGCTCTGTTACACGAAAGCGTCTACGCTAGCGATAACCTTTTTATATCCTAACGTTAATTTGGGGCAAACCCGTGACACAAAGTAGAGTAAAAAATAATTTCACACAAACGAAATATTTGCAGATTTGGTGCCAGTATTGAGTCTACACTTGTATTGCTCTAATGAGGCCAACTAAATTTCACGAAATGTGAAAGGTAGAAATGGATTTTTTCTCTTGGCATTGATATTGCTCAATGCAAATGGCAAGAGAAACAAGTAGAAATCGATTTATTATCAAATACCCCCTTTGAGATAAGAAGAAAGGAGTTTTAATGAGTACTAACCAGACCTCTGGTCGTTTCGTCAGTCGTTTAACCCAAAAAACCCTCGCTGTTATTCTTGCTGGAGGCCGCGGTTCACGCCTTCATCAATTGACGAATTGGCGTGCGAAGCCCGCTGTGCATTTTGGTGGAAAATTCCGCATTATCGATTTCCCTTTATCAAATTGTGTTAACTCTGGCATTCGTCGTATCAGCGTTTTGACGCAGTACAAATCCCATTCATTGGATCGACATATCCAGCGCGGCTGGGGTTTTCTCGGTGGTGAGCTGGGCGAATTTGTTGAATTGCTTCCGGCGCAACAGCGTTTGGATGAGTCCTGGTACGTAGGCACTGCCGACGCTGTGCTGCAAAACCTCGATATTATTCGCCGCCACAATCCTGAATATGTTTTGATCCTTGCGGGCGACCATATTTATAAAATGGACTACGGAACCATGATTGCGGCGCACGTTGAACGCGGTGCTGATGTCACTGTTGGATGCATCGAAGTGCCATTGGAAATCGCGAGCGGTTTTGGTTTGATGGATATAGATAAAGACAACAACGTTATTCGCTTTGTTGAAAAGCCTGCAAACCCGGAACCAACACCTGGTAAAACTGACAAGGCCCTGGCCTCCATGGGCATTTATGTGTTCAGCACTAAAGTGTTGTTCAGTGAATTATTAAAGGATCAAAAAAATCCTGATTCAGAACACGATTTTGGAAAAAATATTATTCCCTCAATGATTAAAACCCATCGTGTGAATGCATTTCCTTTCCGCGATCCAATTAGCGGCGGCGATGGTTACTGGCGCGATGTAGGAACTGTCGATGCCTTGTGGGAAGCTAACCTCGAATTAACGGCTGTCATTCCTGAACTGGATTTATACGATGCTGAGTGGCCAATCTGGACTCATCAGGAGCAAGTTGCTCCCGCAAAATTTGTATTTGATGATGAAGGCCGTCGCGGTTATGCAGTCGATTCATTAATTGCGGGTGGTTGCATTGTGTCGGGTTCAGTGGTTAAACATTCCTTGTTATTCCCGCGTGTTCGCGTGCACTCTTATTGCGATATCGAAGACTCCGTACTTTTCCCAAGTGTTGAAGTAGGGCGCAATTGCAAAATCCGCAAAGCTCTAATTGATCGACGCTGCAAAATTCCTGAAGGCACTGTCATTGGTTATGACGAAGAAGCCGATCGCAAACGTTTTTTTGTATCTCCCAAAGGTGTTGTATTGGTAACACCGGAAATGCTGAGTGAGGATCATCCGCATGCCCTTTAATGGCAAAATGAAGGTCGTTTTTCTCTGGCACATGCATCAGCCGGATTATCGCAGCATAATGACAGGTGAGTATTATTTTCCCTGGACTTATCTTCATGCATTAAAGGATTACGTTGATATGGTTGCGCATTTGGAAGCGCAACCCAAAGCCCGCGCCGTGTTTAATTTTGCCCCGATTCTGTTGGAGCAGCTCGACGACTATTCACAACAAATCGATAATTTTTTTGCGCGCCAGGAAAAAATTAAAGATGCAGTTTTATGGTCGTTGGTCGATCAGAATTTACCTCTTGCAGGCACGCCTGAATTTATTTCGCTCGCCAAAAAGTATTTGCGTGCAAATCGCCAGCGCATGATTGAGCGTTTTCCTATCTATCGTGAGTTGGCGGACATCGCTGAAAATCTCGATGAACACTCAACGATTGCCAAATACCTTAACGAGCAATTTTTAATTGACCTTGGATTTTGGTATCACTTGAGTTGGATGTCGGAAACGCTGCGTCGCACCGATTACCGCGTGCAAGCGTGGCAAAATAAAGGCCGTGGTTTCAGCTGGCAAGATCGTTTGGATTTGGTCAAATTAATTGGCGAAGAAATTTCATCAATTGGTCCGCGTTACAAAGCACTTTATGACAAAGGCCAAATTGAATTATGCATGAGCCCTTATGCGCATCCAATTATCCCTTTGCTGCTCGATATCAATTCTGCACGCCAAGCCTGGCCAGAAGTGACTTTGCCCATAGCCACACATTATGCGGGCGGAGAAGCGCGCGCAAAATGGCATTTGACGCAAGGCATAAAAAGTTTTGAGCATTATTTTGGTCACAAACCTCGCGGTTGCTGGCCGTCAGAAGGCAGTGTCAGCGACGACACCTTGAAGCTCATGCAGGAAGCCGGTTTTGACTGGGTAGCAACTGGCGATTCCGTATTGCATAACAGTTTGCGCCACATTGATAACAAAACAATTGCGGATGATTTGAGTGAGCGCAAAGCTTGTTTGCATCGCCCTTATCAATTTGCAGATCACAAAGTGAATTGCTTTTTCCGCGATGACGGCCTTTCGGATTTGATTGGATTTAAATACGCAACATGGCATTCCGATGATGCCGTTGGCGATTTAATTAATCACATGGTGAATATTACCAACGCGTGTGACAACCCAAAAAATTCTGTTATCTCTGTGATTATGGATGGCGAAAATGCGTGGGAATATTTCCCCGAAAATGCCTATTACTTCCTGGCCCAATTATATAAGCGCATTGATGAACATCCGATGCTTGAGCTAACCACCTACAGTGAATTGTTAGATCAGCAAAAACCGGAGCCATTGATTATGCCGCACGTTGTTGCCGGCAGCTGGGTATACGGAAATTTTTCAACCTGGATTGGTGATAAAGATAAAAATCGTGGTTGGGATATGTTGTGTGAAGCAAAGCTCGCCGCTGATCACGCCCTGGCTACAAAAAAATATACAAAATCAGAACTCTTGCAAATTGAAAAACAATTGGCACTTTGTGAAGGATCAGATTGGTTCTGGTGGTTTGGTGGATATAACCCCGCGCAAAGCGTAAGTGATTTTGAATATTTGTATCGCCAACATTTAAAAAATTTATATCACTTGATTCGCGTGCCCGAACCTGAATATCTCGATACGGTAATCAGTGTCGGCGGCGGCGATCCGGCAACAGGTGGCGTAATGCGCCAAGGTCATGAGCAATAGGCCATGAACAATAAACGTCACGATTAGAAAAGGATAGGGCACAGATGCCAAACAATGCTGCAAAGGTTTCTCCGCTCTTTCAAGCTCGACGAGCAGGGGTGTTACTACACCCCACATCACTTCCAAATACATTCTCATTTTTTCAACCAAAACCTTATCCACAAATGCACGGCGCCCTTGGCAGGGATGCATACCTGTTTGTGGATTTTTTGGCGGAGTCCGGCCTTAGTGTCTGGCAAATGTTGCCCACAACGCCAACGCATGCCGATTTATCACCTTATCAATCTGTGTCAGCGCACGCAGGCAATCCTGAGCTAATCAGCATTGACTGGTTGGTGCATCACGATTGGGTTAGCCCCAATAATGATTGGCTTTCAGTTGAGGCCACAAAATCCAATTTGCAAGAAATTCGCAGTGAATGCGCAGGGCAGTTTTATCAGCGCATCGGAAATTCCCATCGTTTGTTGGAACGTCTGCGACAATTTTGTGACGAAAATAGTTATTGGCTGGATGATTTTGTTTTATTCATGGCCTTGCGAAAACATTTTAATCACTCCTCATGGAGCGATTGGCCGCAAGCATTGAAGAAACGTCAACCGGAAGCCTTGAATGAGTTTCGCGAATTTTTAGCGTCTGATATTTCCCTGTATGTTTTTGAGCAATTCGCATTTGCGGAGCAGTGGAAAGCTTTACGTACTTACGCGCGGGAAAAAGCGATTTATTTATTTGGCGATATGCCTATTTTCGTCGCGCATGACAGCGCTGATGTCTGGGCTGCGCAGGACTTTTTTAATTTGGATGAAGAGGGCAATGCATTAACTGTCGCCGGTGTACCACCCGATTATTTTTCAGAAACCGGACAGCATTGGGGAAACCCTCATTACAATTGGCAGGCAATGGAAAAAGATGGTTTTGGTTGGTGGATTAATCGCTTGCGCACCCAACTCAACCAATTTGATTTAATTCGAATCGATCATTTCCGTGGCTTTGAAGCTTTTTGGGAAATCCCTGGAAATAGTGTTGATGCTCGCAGTGGTCAATGGGTAAAAGCTCCGGGAGCAGCATTTTTAGCGGCTTGCTTTAAAGCATTTTCAGACTTGCCATTGGTTGCTGAAAATCTGGGCCTTATAACACCTGAAGTTGAGGCGTTACGTCAGCAATTTAATTTGCCTGGCATGTTGGTTTTGCAATTTGCTTTTGATGGCAACAACAAAAACCCTCACTTGCCTCATCATCATTCCACCAGTGACGTGATCTACACTGGCACCCACGATAACGATACAACTGTCGGTTGGTATGAATCTTTAACTAATGAACAAAAACAGTTGGTGAGAAATTATTTATACGCCAGCGATGAGCCTATTCATTGGTTATTGATTGAGTCGGCACTGGCATCCGTTGCACCATTGGCTATTATTCCTTTGCAAGATTTTTTGGCGCTCGATGGTGAGCACCGTATGAATATGCCAGGCACTACAGGAATCAACTGGCATTGGCAATTTACATGGACAAGTTTTCCGGACGCGTTAGGAAAAGAGATTCACAACAGGCTTTATCGTTACGATCGTTTGAGTGAACTGTAAATTACCCAACTGAATGCTAAGGAGATCCTATGGAACATAGATGCACAGATCGAATTAACAGTGAATTAAAAATATTGATTTATAAACATAACCACCCTGTTGCTATAGGGCGGGTCAAAAATGGAAGCCGTAGTGGTGTATTTGTTGAAACAGATTTTGTTGACGTTGAGTGTGAACATCAACTAAAGCTCGAAGTTTTGTTAAACAGAAACACTACCACTAAATTACAGCGTATTGAAATGGAAGCTATTGTTATCCATAAAGCCAGCAGGGGTTTTGGTGCAGAAGTGGATTTTCAAAATGCAACACAAACTGATGTATTTATGGAATTGTTATGTGGCGCTGCAGTAAATTTGCCAGATGAACAAATGTTTGCAATGGCTGCTAATAGTTAAGTTAATAAAGTGAATGTATTGATGGGCCTTTTAATAATATCTTGCCCAGGCATTTTTGATTATCAAGGCAATCCCTAGTATTCAACCCTAAGGTTTGCCTTGGCAATTTTCGGTAATAACTCTCGCGCTCCTACTATCCTATCTATCCAGACTTATTTAATCCGGCGATGTAATTCAACGCCAGTTTCCGACTCATTTTCTGTCTTCTCCCTGAATTATGCGACCCTTTATGTTTAAAGGGAAATTCCAGCTTTCGTATAAATTTGTAGTAACTACAAATTTATATTTGATCTAATTTTTTAGATGTGTATAATTTGTACTAATCTGTCAATTGCAAGGTAATGATTAGAATGGGATTGCGTGAACAAAAGAAAGAGAAAACCCGAACGCTTATTTCAGATGTTGCCCGCGATCTTTTTATTGAAAAGGGTTACAGTGCCGTTACCGTTGCCGAAATTGCTGAAAAGTCAGAAGTTGCAGTTGCAACTTTATTTAATTATTTCCCCACCAAAGAATCGATTATTTTTGATCTTGAAGACGAAATCGATTCTGATATTTCATCGGCGCTGCAAAATAGGACCGAGCACCAATCAGTGCTGGATGCGCTTTATCAATACTTTTTCTCGAGCAAGTTAATTAATCCACCCAATAAAAAGATTTTTTCGGAATTTATGAAGCTCGTAAAATCGTCGCCAGAACTTAGTGCTTATTTTCGGGGGATGTGGGGAAGGTATGAAAATACTTTGGCCAAAGCAATTCAAAATGAGTCCGGTGTAAATAAAATTGAAGCTGAATGTATGGCAAAATTAATACTTGAAGGGGTAAGTTTTGCGTGCAATTCATCGTCGCCCAAAGATGCCTTAAGTCTCACCTTTAATATCTTGAAAAACGGGTGGGATAAATGATGCGTACCGATTATGACGTTATTATTGCCGGTGCTGGTCCTGTAGGTTTATTGCTTGCGTGTGAACTGGCATTAGCGAATTGTTCGGTATTCATATTGGAAAAAGCAGAAAATCCACAATCGAGTTTAAAACAAATTCCTTTTGGCATACGCGGACTTTCTGCGCCATCAATTGAAACACTTTATCGACGCGGATTATTAGATCAGCTCGAGGTTCATAAGCGCCTTAAAAATCCTCATCAACATGCAGGACAGGGCACTCGTCGCCAGGTTGGACATTTCGCCGGTATCCCATTTTTTGAAGGCGATATAGATGTTTCCCAATGGAAATATCGTTTACCCAGTTCGACAGAAACCAGTTTGATATCTGAAATGCAAGAGCTTGAAACTGTATTGGCTCATCGTGCAGAAGCTCTTGGTGTAGAAATTAAACGGGGATTTGCGGTTACCAATTTTCATCACACCGATGAAAGCGTTAACGTTTTTTCAGCTGGGCATTGTTTTAGCGGGCTATGGCTTGTTGGTTGCGATGGTGGCCGCAGTCTTGTGCGTAAACTTGGCAGTTTTGAATTCGCCGGAACTGAGCCCGAGTTCACGGGTTATTCTACGCATGTGTATATTGCAGATCCTGAAAAACTCAAGTTTGGCCGCAATGTAACGGCAACAGGCATGTATCTCCAATCCCAACCGGGTTACCTGGTGATGCAGCATTTTGATGGCGGTGCATTCCATGGTTCAGGCGAACCCATCACGCTTGAACATGTGCAGGAAGTGTTGCGCAGTATTTCCAATACCGACGTCAGGATAACTCAATTACATGCTGCGACCACCTGGACTGACCGGGCAAGGCAAGCGACCAGTTATCGTAACGGACGAATATTTCTGGCGGGCGATGCAGCTCATATCCATTCGCCACTTGGCGGCCAGGGGCTCAATCTTGGGTTGGGCGATGCCATGAACCTGGGCTGGAAACTCGCTGCGGTGATCAAAAAGAAATCATCACAACATCTATTGGATACTTACCATAGCGAGCGATACCCAATTGGTGCCCAGGTTCTGGATTGGTCGCGCGCGCAAATTGCAATCATGAAGCCGGAGCCGCAAGCGCGCGCATTGAACACCATTTTCCGCGATCTGATGAATACAGCCGATGGCGCCACTTATTTTGCTGGCCGGGTTTGGGGTATTCACACGCGTTATGATCTTGGCGATGATCATCCTTTGGTTGGTCATAGCGTTCCTAATTTTGAGTTTGATGATGGCTCAAAGGTTGGCGAATTAATGCGGGATGGTTTTGGGTTGCTATTGGATTTTGGTATGAATCAGGAGCTTGAAATTCTTGTGAATGAATACGACAGCCAAATAAAGTATGTATCGGGCAAGGCAACAGAAAGTTTTGGTTTACAAGCCGCACTGGTTCGGCCAGATGGATTTATTGCATATGCTACAGATGGCGAACCTGATCAAATATTAATCGCGCAAGCTATTGAACGCTGGTTTGCGGCCAGTAATTCCAAAAATTGAGCCTTGAATAAACAGATCATAACGGGGCGCCGTTAGCGTATGGCGCACCGTCAAAAAGCATGAATGCATTTCATTAAAATAAAATTGCAGTTTCCATTCACAAGTTGTCTATCATTGGTTCATACAATTTGAATGAAGTTAAGGTATATGCATTTAACTGTCAGCACAGCAGATTCTTATCTGGCAATTACTGACATAGCTGGCATGGGATTCGCTGTAAAACCTGTGATGGATGCTATGGTTGAGCTATCATTCAAAGACAATAAAACCCTTGTTAGGTCTTCATTATTGATTGTGTGTTATTAGGTTGTGGTTCGCATAATGTATATTATGTTAAATTGAATATTACATATTTAATACATATCTTCTTAATACACTTCTTCTTAATACATTATGAAGACCGGCATTTGATATGTACCGGTTAACTATGAAACATACCCAACTGTTAGAGCGTTTATACGCTGAAGTAGAAACAGTCATCCTAAGCCGACAACATCCTGTGACCGGCCTCTTACCTGCAAGTACCAGCGTCAATATCCACGGCGATTACACTGATGCCTGGGTGCGCGATAACGTCTATTCAATCATCTGTGTTTGGGGCCTTGGCCTGGCTTTCAGGCGCCAGGGCGAAACCAGTAAAAGCGACCAGCTGGAACAATCTACCATCAAGCTGATGCGTGGCCTGTTGCAGTCGATGATGCGTCAGGCGCAAAAAGTCGAAAAGTTTAAACATACGCTCAACAACATTGATGCCCTTCACGCCAAATACGATACCGCCACAGGCTTGCCCGTTGTTGCCGACAATGCCTGGGGGCATTTGCAAATTGATGCAACCTCGCTTTATTTATTGATGCTTGCACAAATGACAGCGTCCGGATTGCGGATTATTTGTACGCACGATGAAGTCGATTTTATCCAAAACCTTGTTTACTACATTTCAAGCGCATATCGCATGCCGGATTACGGCATTTGGGAACGCGGAAATAAAGTTAATAACGGACGCACCGAAATTAACGCCAGCTCCGTCGGTATGGCCAAGGCAGCTTTACAAGCATTGGATGGATTTAACCTCTACGGTGAGCACGCTTCCAAGCGCGGTGTGATCCACGTTATTGCAGATGCAATTTCCCTGGCAAGAACCACCCTAACCTCACTGTTACCGCGTGAATCGCTATCAAAAGAAGTGGATAGTGCGTTACTCAGTATTATTGGTTTTCCGGCATTTGCCGTTGGCAAAGAAACCCTGGCGACCCAAACACGCGATGCGATTTTAACCAAGCTAGGTGGTAATTATGGATGCAAACGTTTTTTACTCGATGGCCATCAAACTGTTGTTGAAGAAAGCTCCCGGATTTATTACGAGCAAACTGAATTAGGAAAATTTGAAAATATTGAATCGGAATGGCCGCTGTTTTTCACCTATTTATATATCAGCGCTTTGTTCGATGGCAGTGAAGCCACCGCTAAACATTACCGTAAAAAACTTGAAGCGCTTATGGTTCAAGTTGATGGTGTAGGTTTATTGCCAGAGCTTTATTACGTCCCTAAAGAAAATATTGACGCAGAGAGAAAAAATCCGCGCACGCAAACACGTGTACCTAACGAAAACGTTCCATTGGTGTGGGCGCAAAGTTTGTATCTCACTGGTTTAATGATGGATGAAGGTTTACTTCGCACGGAAGACCTTGATCCATTAAAAATGCGTCGCCGTTCAACAAAATTTGTGAAATCACAAATTGCATTGGTTGTACTTGCCGAGAATGAAGAAGTAAAAACTGTATTGGCCAAACAAGGTGTTATTGCAGAAACCATCCAGGATATTAAGCCCATGGCGGTGGTAAGCGCCCCCAGCCTTATAGAAGCTTATGCGCACGTTGGTGAAAATAAACCGCTTGGGTTAACCGGTCGTCCGCGTCGCCGGTTACAAAGTTTAACGACATCACAATCGCACGAAATTAACAATAAGGTTTATTTGTGTTTAAGTTGGTTGCAAAGTGAAAAAGAAGATTACCGCATGTTTGATTCACAAATGGTGATCGAATATGTGACACAAGAAATCCAATATATCCACAAACATTGGTTAAGTTCCGAGGTTGCAGTATTTACATTTTTGGTTGATAAAAAGTTGTGTAAAATCCCGGATGCTGCCAGTTTGTTTGCCATGTTCCGTGATTACCAGCTGCGTTCAGAACAAGAATATGTTGGTTATGCGTCAGCAAATTTGGCTTATCGTGCATCGCGGGTAAATCAATTAACTATCCCCTACTTTCACGTTTCTTCAGTAACCTCGCTTAATGATTCCAGTACCGTGTTGGATAAAGGACTGGATTGTACCTGGCTGGAAGCCACAGCAAAAAATATCCTGACCAATTTTAATACTGAAAACGATATTATTACTTTTAGAAAATCTGTTGTTTATCTTGCCGATCGTCCGATGGATTCAGTTATAGATGATTTGAATACCAATGTGACTATCCGTGATTTCATCAAGGAAATTTATTATCGCGCACAAAGCAAAAATAATTGGTTACTTGCACGTTATTGCTTTGCTCGTCTGAACTATTCGCCAGTTGATCTTGGCGATGGTTTAACTTTTATTGCAGCGCGCAATTTATCCATTACTGTTGGCGATAATAATTATACGGAGATTAAAGCAGACCAATCATTTTCCAATACAGAATTCTTTGAAGGGATTTACCATAACTTTAAAGATCCATTGGAGCAAACGCTGGTTCTTGAATTGCTCTCTGCAATTGGTGGCTTAATTCGCACAGACCCAAAACTTTTTGATGGCCTTCGCTCAATACAACTGCGTAACTTCCTGATGTTGTTTGCCATGGATAAAGATGATGCTGAAGATGTCAGCATGTTGGAATGGATTGGTTTGCAATCTCCTGCCAAGATTTATAAAAAACTGAAAAATGTTTTGATATCACGCACAAAAGTATTCTCACAAGGCATGAATCATATTGTGCCTTACAAAATGTATCATGATGAATATGAAATGATGAGTGACGTTGTAGCGGCGGATGCAGCAAATACAGATTGGATGGAATGGCGCCTTGCGCGCGGATTAATTACGCATTTTGATAATCATTTCCTAAAGGAAATTTGGAATAGTTTGGAACATGCTAAAAAACTGGTATTCGGTATAGAAAATCCCGATAGTTTTGTGTTGGATTGCGAGATGATTCGCAGCTCTATGACGGCAGGAGAAGAAAGTTTTGCGTTGTTAATTGACCAATTGACGCATCAATTGCATCCGGCCTACTACAAAAGTGCTGTTGTTGAAGCACTCTACGCGTTTACCCAATATTGCACTATTAACCCGACGGTAAAATTTAAAAAGCCGATTGTTTTTAGCGAAATACTGGAACGCGCAGCAAAAGCATTTTGTTTGGAAATCTATAAAGATAAGCTTCCCGGCAGCTCGCGCTTTTTGGAGTTATTTTTACAACAATCCCCACATGTGCTTAATCTCTATATTCATCTCACTTATTCTGCCATGGCCAAACCCGATACATTTGAACCAATAATGACGTAGACTTATTTTTAAAATCAGACGTTTTTTCAACTCACAGGTCATTCAGCTAATGAGGATTCATTGCTAAATAAACCTCTGAAAAATAATTTTATTCTGTCCCACAGGCGGTGAATGAAGCTCGCTTCTTCTACGGAGTCAAGAGCGATTAAATTTTGTGTGCTGAGTACTTTGCCATCCAGCTCAATCGTCAATGTTCCAAGCTGGCTGCCTTTTGGTACAGGGGCGATAATAGTTTCGTTGCGATGGACATTCGCTGTTACCGCTTCAACTTTACCGCGTGGCAAGGTTAGCTGAACGGCGTTGTTCAATCCCAAATTGATCTCGGAAGCTTTACCAGACCATACCCGGGCTTTCGTTACTACTGGATTGTTAGCGTAGAGCGTTGCTGTTTCAAAATAACGAAATCCATAGTTTAATAATTTTTGAGTTTCAGTTGCGCGCGCCGCATCGCTCTTTGTGCCTAACACAACAGCTATCAATCGAGTTGCATCATGTTTTGCAGAGGCGACTAAACAGTATCCCGCTTCTTCAGTATGCCCTGTTTTTAATCCGTCGACTGTTGGATCACGATCAAGAAGTAAATTTCGATTGGGTTGGTGAATATTATTGTAAGTAAATGATTTTTCGGAATACAGCTTATAGTACGCCGGATTATCTTTGACAATGGCCTGCGCTAATTTTGAAAGATCTCTCGCGCTGGTGTAATGACCTTCCGCGGGCATTCCCGATGCGTCTACGAAATGGGTTTCTGTCATCTCCAACTCATGCGCTTTTTTATTCATCATGTCAACGAATGCATCTTCATCACCCGCAATGTATTCCGCCAGCGCAACTGTTGCATCGTTGCCTGATTGAATAATCACACCTCGCAAAAGATCTCCTACCGAAACTTGTGTTCCCTCTTTGATGAACATACGCGAGCCGCCCATTTTCCACGCTTTAACGCTGACCATAACCAGGTTCGATTCCTGGATAAGACCTTGCTCGAGTTGATCAACAACTAAATGGCTGGACATGAGTTTGGTGAGGCTCGCCGGTGGCAAGTGTTGGTCTGCATTTTTTTCAGCAAGCACTGAGCTGGTTGTGGCGTCCACCAGAATATATGCGTTTGCGGCTATGTCGGGCGGTGGTGGTATAAAAGAAGCCGGTGTGGGTTGCTCCGCAGAATATGTCGCGGGTGACAGTGCAATTAATAGGGTAAAGGAATACAAATAGAAAAATAAACGCATATTATTCCAGTTTATTTTGAGTTGAGTGTGGGTTGGGTTTGAGCTAGGTTTGAGAAAGTATGGAAAAATTCCACATTAAGTTGTTAACTCATACGCAGAGTCATTTATTTCAAAAGCACCCTCTGCGTTATGCGTTTCTGTTCCGGATAATGGGGGATTAAAAACGCAGGCTAATTGCAATTCATCAAACGCCCGGAGGATATGTTTATCATGATCGTTAAGCACGTAGAGTGTTCCCGGGCTAATGGGATACATAACGCCCTTTGCAATATCTTCAATTTCTCCCGAGCCACTTATGCAGTAAACAGATTCAATATGGTGTTGGTAATGCATAAATAATTCTGCACCCGCAAAAATCCGCGTAATATGAAATGAAAATCCTGCGCCATCTTTTTTTAACAACAGGCGATTGCTTTCCCAACCTTGTGAGCGAATTAATCGACCCTCGTGCACAGCATTTTGAAGTTTTCGTACAATCATAATTAATCTTCTTTTGTCATGAAAAATAGCTTGGCTTTAGGAAGAACCTATTGCCTTTTTGGTGCCTTTTTTGGCAAAGGTTCAGCATTGAAATAATGTGGTGCATTCATTAAATTTGAGCGAACTTTTTCGTATTTTTTTTCGACAGTATGCTTTCGAAACTGATTTGCAAAATCGCCAGGCCCTTCAATAAATCATCTTCACTAATTGTTAGGGGGCAAAAACATTTTATGACCTGGCTTTGGTTTCCAGCCGTTTCGATAATGAGGCCTCGCTCAAAAGATTCCCGGCAAATAGATTGGGCGACATCACCGTTGATACATTCAATGCCTTGCATCAAGCCTCGCCCTTTTACGAGCAATGCCAATGTGGGATAGCTATCAACAATTTGCGCTAAAAAATCACGCATCAGAACAGATTTGCGAATAATTTCGTTAGAAAAAGAATGTGATGACCAATAGTATTCCAGGGTCGCCGTGGCTGTTATAAAGGCGTGATTGTTTCCCCGGAAAGTGCCGTTATGCTCTCCAGGTAACCATAGGTCCAGTTCAGGTTTCAGCAGGACCATTGAAAATGGCAGGCCAAAACCACTGAGTGATTTAGACAAGGTAACTATGTCCGGTTTAATGCCGCTGGGTTCGAAACTGAAAAAAGTTCCTGTGCGACCACAGCCTGCTTGGATATCGTCGACAATCAATAACATGTCATATTTGCGACATAAAGCTTCCAGGCCTCGCAACCATTCATCATCGGCAACATTTAAACCGCCCTCACCTTGAACAGTTTCAACAATGACCGCCGCTGGTAAATCCACACCACTGGAAGAGTCGCCAAGTAATTTATCCATCATGGTCAAGGTATCGGCTTCCCATCCGAAATAACCGCAAAAAGGCATGCGATCAATATTGCTGAGGTTGACGCCTGCACCGTTTCGATGGTGTTCGTTACCGGTAGCAGCAACAGCGCCGAGCGATACGCCGTGGAAACCATTTGTAAATGCAATGATGTTGCTTCGCCCTTTTACCTTGCGCGCTAATTTCAATGCAGCTTCAACGGCGTTGGCACCTGTGGGCCCGGTAAATTGTGCCCGGAATTCGAGATTCCTTGGTGTAAGAATCAAATCCCTAAAACGATGCAGGAAATTGGCTTTGGCTAAGGTGTGCATATCCAAACCATGCGCAACACCATCCTGCTCAATGTAATTTATTAATATTTTTTTCAGTAGCGGATTGTTGTGGCCGTAATTTAGTGAGCCCGCTCCACATAGGAAATCCAGATAGGGCTTGTCGGTTTCATCGTACAAATAACTTCCACGGGCGCGATGAAAAATAACTGGAAATGAGCGGGCGTAAGATTGGACAGTAGATTCCATCTCATCAAAGATGTTCATAGGGTTTTCTCTCAAAAAAGCAGATTAACGTGATCGATGGCTACGGACATAACCTTTCAAATCGTTGAGATGGTCTTGAATGGATTTTGGGTCGCGGGAAAATAATGGGGAAAGTGTCAGGAGATATTCATCTTCATGTTCGCCTGCGAAATGTTTTTCGGCATCGAACATTAACGATTTTCTTGCGGTAGCACCCTGCTCTTTTGCAAAGCTGTCAAAAAGTGCCCAGGATGCCTGGTTGTCCAGAGTGATGGTTGTAGACAGGGTGTTTATATCTTTACAACTTGGCTGGGAAACTAACCATTTCAGCATTTTCTTGGCCAGGCCATCTCCACGACATGCATCGGCTACCACAACTTGCCAAATAAACAGGCTATTTGGCGATTCGGGTGGAAAATATCCGGAAACAAAACCTACCAGTGTGTTGTTCAGCACCGCTGCGACCGATGTAGCGGCGAAATGAGTGCATTGCAATAAATTGCAGTAAATGGAATTGCTATCTAACGGCGGGCTTTTCTTTACCAGGAGATTCAATGCGGCACCATCGGCAGGAACCGGGTTGCGCAAAATAAATCTTTCCGGGGTATCACAGGGATTTTTCATACTAATCAGACCCTTACATCGTATTTTTAAATTATTTAGTAATCTATATATATTAAAATCTTAAAAATGACTAAAATAACAAAAATATAGAGAAATGCATGTTTTTGTACAAGACATAGTAAATTAATAGTGAGTTTTATGACGAAAAAACAAAATTGCTTTATTAATTTATTTAGCATGCTAATTATATAACCGTAACATAGATGCCAAAAAATGCAAACCGTTCAATTTCCTCATGACAAAAATTAACAAACAAGTCATGCTGGAAACTTACGATAAACCCTATAAAAAGGCCTGAATTTGCTGCTATGAACAAGGTGGATGAAGTTCTTACGTCACTTCGACGTGTAATACGCGCAATAGATTTGCATTCCCAACATTTGGTAAAAACGGCGAGTGTTACCGGTCCCCAGTTAAGGTTATTGCAGCTAATGAATACTGATGGGCAACCGACCGTCAGTGACCTTGCAAAAAAAATGAGCTTAAGTCAGGCGACAGTAACGAGCATCATGGACAGGTTGGAAAATCGAGGATTGATTGAGCGTGTTCGGTCAACACACGATAAGCGAAAAGTTCATCCAAAATTAACGGATGCGGGTAAAACGGTGCTCGCGAAAACACCCACGCCCTTGCAAGATAGTTTTGTGCGAAAGTTTGATGAACTTAAAAGCTGGGAGCAACATATGATTATTGCTTCAGTTCAGCGTATTGCAGAAATGATGGATGCAGAGAATATCGATGCATCACCTTTTCTGGATATTGGATCATTGGACCGTAAAGTGGATGGCGCTGCACGCTAAGCTGATTACTCCCAATAACCCCGATGTCCGTAATGAAGAAACAAATCCTTTTCAAATTTTTGGGTAACGCCTTCTGCTGGATCAAACCTGGGTGCCGCTTTAATATTTTGTCGTAACTTATCGACAAAAACTTTTTTATCTTCCCAATGGATAGCTTTAATCCACTGCGGTGCAATAAGAACCTGATGCCCTAACCCCCAGTTACTGGTGTTAATAATTAAATAGCGAATCGCCCAGGTTTGCTCATCCATTAGCATTTGCTCAATGTGTCCTATTGGGCCATCCAATGCTTCCACATGATTCCCTATTATCGCTTCACAGCTTCGAAGGTGATGGTGTTGAGTTGCTGAATAATTGATTGGTTTTGTCGTGTGCACTGGCGTCAACGCGGTGTCTGACGAGGTCATCGGATACATTGATGCGCCCCACAAGAAGTCTCCATCCCAATAACGTGGGTAACCGTAATAATTGGTATATTCCGTTTCATCTTGCAATGATACTGGCTTATCAAGGTCAATAAGCGGGCTATTTTTTACTTGCTCGGAATTCATCGACACAGAAAAAGTTTTGTTTTCACGGCTTATGTCTTTTATCGCAAAAGGTGACAGCAAAACCTTGCGGCTTGATAACCAAGAACCGGTCTCAAGGACCAAATAGCGAATGACCCATTGCTTGTCATCGAAATAATAATCCACAGTTTTACCGACATCATCGACAGCGGCATGAATTGAATAACCGAGCATATCTTCAATGGTATGTAGCATTTGATATCCGCCTGTCGCAGAGAGGTGATCATTTATCATCTGTATTACACGCATTTCTATCAGTTCGGAGGCGCACGTAAAGACAGTTCCAATCCTGTTAAGGTCAACAGATTATTCATCACGTCGAGAATTATCATGAATGCCTACAAAAAATTAGCGCTAATGACATTGGTCTCTACCGTCGTTATGTTTTTTTTGATGTACCTCAATACCTATCAGCTGGATCATATATTTTTTAGTGAAACGCGCCTCTACATGGCCTTTATCATGGGGGCTGTCATGGTGATGATCATGTTGTCTTTTATGCCGGGCATGTACAAGAATTGCCGTCTGAATATCGGGATTTATGTCGGTAGCATTTTCATTTTTGCTGTTTCGTTATGGTTGGTTCGAAGCCAGGAAACTATTGATGATAGATCGTGGATGAAGGCGATGATTCCCCATCATTCCATTGCAATTTTAACGAGCAGCCGTGCAAATATTAGCGATCCCAGGGTACGTAAATTAGCAGATGGAATTATCGAAACGCAAAAGCGCGAAATTGAAGAAATGAAAATCCTGCTTAATGATGTAGATAAAGAACAAAAGGAAAAACACTAATCGATGCAATCGCCTATTGAAGATTATGGTCTTATTGGCAATGGTTATTCAGCAGCACTGGTCAATCGCAGTGGTAGCATTGATTGGTTATGTTGGCCGAGGTTTGATTCCGATGCTTGCTTTGCATCGCTGTTAGGGACTGAAGAAAACGGATATTGGAAAATTAATCCTCTGGATTCCGAGGTAAAAATTTCCAGAAAATATCAGCAGGATACGTTAATTCTTGAAACGACATTTGAAACAAATCAGGGAGCTGTTTGTGTCACGGATTTTATGCCTTGGAAAGATGATTTCCCTGAATTAATCAGGGTTGTGCGCGGTTTGTCCGGGACTGTAGATTTGGAGATGGAATTTGTACTGCGATTTGGCTACGGCTATTCCGTTCCATGGGTAACTCGACTTGCGGATGGTTCGGGCATTAAAGCTGTGGTGGGGCCAGATATGGTCATCCTCAGAACCACTGCCGAGCTTAAGAATGTCGATATGAAAACTCGTTCTGATTTCAGCGTGAGTGAAGGCGAAGAGATATTTTTTTCACTGCAATATGGTCGCGCCTACGACACAGTTCCATTGGCGAGCGATGTAGAAGCCGTATTGGCGGCAACTGCGCAAGCGTGGAGAGAATGGTCTTCCAAATCAAAAGCCCACGGAAAATATCGCGAAGCTGTCCATCGTTCGCTCATCACCTTAAAAGCCATGGCCTATCAACCCTCCGGTGGAATTGTTGCGGCGATTACTACATCCCTACCGGAAAGTCTTGGCGGAAATCGCAATTGGGATTATCGATTCTGCTGGCTGCGAGATGCGACCTTGACACTCCGGACATTGATGAGAGGGGGTTATTACGATGAAGCGGCTTCCTGGCGAGACTGGTTGATTCGAGCCATTGCAGGAGCGCCTGGACAATTACAAATTATGTACAGCATTACCGGAGAGCGCAGGTTACAGGAGTGGGAATGTGATTGGTTAAAAGGCTATGAAAATTCTTCACCCGTACGCATCGGTAATGCAGCAGCTTATCAACTTCAGTTGGATGTATTTGGCGAAGTGATGAATGCGCTTTATGAAGCGCGCCTTGGAGGCCTTGATGCTGATGGTGACGGCTGGACGGTACAAGTCGCATTAGTGAATCACGTTGCCGAAGTATGGCAATCACCTGACGAGGGAATTTGGGAAACTCGTGGAGGGCGTCGTCATTTCACTTTTTCCAAAGTGATGTGTTGGGTTGCAGTTGATAGGGCCATAAAGTCCATCGAAGAATTTAACCTTTCTGGCCCACTTGAAAAATGGAAAACACTTCGCGAAGAAATTCACGCCGATATTTGCCGTAATGGATTTTGTGAGGCGCGCAACAGTTTTGTGCAAACCTATAACGGAACTGACCTGGATGCCAGTTTATTACAAATGGCCCCGGCAGGATTTCTTCCACCTGATGATCCGCGCATTGTAGGCACAGTGGCGGCAATTGAGGCTGAACTCAATAAGGATGGTTTTGTCTTGCGTTATAAAACTGAAACGATGAATGATCGCCTTACTCACGGAGAAGGCAGTTTTCTCGCCTGTAGTTTTTGGCTGGTGGAAAATCTTAGCTTACAAGGACGCCATGATGAAGCAGTTGAAATGTTTGATAAATTACTTTCCGTTCGCAATGATCTCGGCTTATTGGCTGAGGAATATGACGTCCAGCAATGTCGTTTGGTAGGCAATTTTCCCCAGGCTTTTTCGCATTTGGCGCTGGTCGAAACTGCCTTCAATTTACAGCTGCGCAGTGATGCATAGAGATTATCGACAGATAGCCCCTACCCCTTCAATCAAATTAGATGCTGCCTCACCGTAACAACCTTTGGCATTATCTATGTATTGACTTGCAACGAATAAATTATTTACACAAGACGCATCGCTAATTAAAATTCCATAACCACCGGAACCACTAATAACAATACTGTTAAACGTATTGCCGGCAGCAGGCTTGGTAATGTCATCATCAACCTGTGCAAGGAAAATTCCATGCTGTTTGGTGTTGCGGATGTGTACGTTCGTAAATGAATTATTTGAAGAGTCGCGCATAAAAATACCTACAGTGCGCGTGTTGGTAATGGTGACATCACTGAATTTATTGTTGTCGAAATGAATATCAGTTGATATACCCGCGCCTTTATTGTCATACAGGTTTATACCCGAAAAAGTGCTGTTTTCAGTTTCGTATCCGGCGAATCCATCAAACTCATTATCGTAAGAGGTGTAGTCGCGAATCATTAATCGGTAGCATCCAAGTTCTGTAACCAGGCCACCCGAAATAGCACCACTCACAGTCACGTTATCTACAACACAGTCTTCGCAACGGCGAATGGTAATGCCGTTATTTCGCAATGGAAATTCATCACTGCATGGGCCGCCCATGCATTCAGAGGTTTGATTCGCGCGATTACCATCAATATGTAAATTCTTCACTTGCACATAACGGCGAGTTACCGTGGGCGTGCGGGCAGTTTGTCCCATGACAAACACAGGAATATTCGCTTTATCTGCTACGCGTAATAAGGTTGCTGACCCCTCTCCGCGAACGATGACGTTATCACGATCAAGGATAATAGGTGTTGCACAGGTATATTTACCTGCTGGAATAACAACTTCACCGCCGATATCAGGCAGCTTATCAATTGTTTTTTGAATAGCCTCGCAGGTGTTACCCTTTACAACGACCGCAAAACTTTGTTGTGCACTTAAAACAACTAGCAAAAAACCAAACAACCTTACTACAAAAACTGCACTTCTCATTAAGGAACACCTCAAATACAAATCTTACATTTCTCTTTAAAAGTAGCTCTCATTGCCGAATTTTAAAGAGAAATGTGCCATTAGAGCAAAACAATCTAATTTAGATATCTTTAGAACTCATGGCTTGGTCGGGATAAACGGGTTGCAGTTTTCAAGCGTCACCTTTCCCTCCAACACATGCCCTTTGGAATATTCAGTGAAATGGCATTTGTTGGTTTTGGGATCATAATTTTCGATCCACAAATGATCTTCTTTCCAGGTGGAGGATAAATGCATCTGCCCTTCTGGCACACTAATCGTCATAACGCCGCCATAATTCTTAACGAACATCTGTTCATATTTAAAAAAGAATGCTGTCCAACCTACTAACAAGACGACAAGAGCGGCCAACACGCCGTATTTCCAGCTGATAAAACGACCAACAGCCCAACAAAGAAGCCCCGCAACAAGAATGACAGCCAGCCAATAAAGATAAGTAATCATAAAAGCTCCTTAAATAAAAAAACTGCCTGACAATGACTTGCCAAGCAGTTTAGTAAAAGTTGCCGTATTACAGAGTAGTTTCTGATATTTGTAAACGATTATTTACGGCGAAAATTTATTGCGCCCAAAGCGGCAAGAAACAACAAGCTGATAAAGTCGATTGAGCCACCGCCGCCACTACCGCCACCATCAGACCCGGAAGAGCCGCCACCGGTTGAGCCTGAATTGATTAGCGTATTTTTTGTCGGAGTTAAATTGGCTGCGGTATCTACATTTGCATCCAGAATCACAACATTTAATATTAAAACGAGATTTTTATCGGTAATTTCCACATTGTTAGTTGCATCTGCTGCAGTGTAATTTTTCAAAGGAAATGTATTGAATATGACATTGTCCACATTAAAAACATTCAACGCAGCTATGGAATCGATAATTCCCACACCATTGCCAGTGATTTCTCCAAAAACCGTGTAGCCGCCATTTCCTTTATTGTTTATGTCAAGCGATTTACTATTGTCGACGAGATTAAAATAAAATTGATTTGTTGCTGAGTTAGGAGTGCCTAACTTTGCCATCGCAATTGTGCCGCGTATATTTGAATAAACGGGTTCATTAATAACAGCAGCGTTTTGAGGGATTTCAACTAAAGGGAATTTGGTGTCATATTTAAAACCGCCACCTTGCACAACAAAACCGGGAATGGAACGATGGATCACCGTATTTTTGTAAGCCCCCGCTTTTACATAATTTAAAAAATTCTCTACAGTTTTAGGTGTGGCTTTATCATAAAGGTTAACCTGGAAATCACCCATCACAGTCTGGAATTGTACGATAGTCGCCATTGCTGACTGTGCAGTCATTAGCGCAGCTGCGAGACCTAAAACAGTTGCAGAAATTTTGATACGACGTTTGAATTTGGCAATGTTGATGTTATTGAAAAGCATTGATATCCCCTGAGATGCCGATTGCAAAAATTGAATCGGCATCTTACCCAGAGATTGAGAATCACACAGTTAAAAATTTGTTGTAATTTGTAATTCCATAATGTTTCACTAATCGTGATAAGGACTAGTCGGGCTCCACTTTTATCCAGCGTCCATTTTCCTGCGGTTGCACTTCAAAGCGTGCCCATTGGCGAAATTCACTGCGCAAACAAATGCCCGTTTGGTAAGCGCCGTCACCAGCCAGGACCTTGTAAATAACACGATCTTTTTCGGGAATCGCATCTGCATCGGAACCATCCAAAACCTGTCGGACGCTCCATAATTTGCCCAATTTCCCATTGCTGTAAAAATGACCTGGAACAATGTCGGCGGGATGCGTGATATTTTTTTCAGCGTGTTGTTTTGCCAGCTCAAGTAACTCTGTCAGGTTTTCTGTTGTGATATCAACATAGGAATTTAACTGCTCCATGGCCGCAGAAAAATCTTCTTGTGTTAAATCAAATTGACGCTCAGCCGGTTGCGTTTGTTTTGATTGGCGAATACGTTTATGAAGATGGGCTGGATAGCGGCGCCAATCAAATAACGCATTGAATGCAATTGCCATTAACAGGATTGCAACCACGTTAATTAAAATGGGCATGACTAAATAGTGATAACCCAGGGAATGAACTTCCGAACCACCAATTACAGCGGCAAGTGATGTTGCGCCACCAGGCGGATGAATACAGCGTGTGTAATGCATAACACCGACTGCAACTCCAACAGCCAATGCTGGTGTCCAGGTTTGGTCGGGAAATAATTTTTGACAGCTAACGCCAACAAAAGCAGATAGCAAATGTCCACCGATAACAGCCCATGGTTGGGACAATGCGCCCTGCGGGACCGCAAATAATAAAACTGCAGATGCACCCATGGATGTCACCATAATTAAGGTGCCCGCATTTTCCATATATCCGTGGGGGAATTGCCAACGAGTAATCCAGTAAACCGATATGATTCCAAGGAATGCCCCTATTCCTGAAATCCATTTTTCACCGTGGCTTGTGGTATTGCGCTCAAATCCAAATAGTAAACGTAACTCATGTAACAAATGTTTTATATTCATAATGTAGATAACAATCAATATGTAGCAGTCGAGCAGCTCGCGGTTGAGCTTCACAAATGTCTAACGAATGTTTGAGATAAATCTGGATTGTTCGGTTACTGGACAGCAAAAAATTAATGGTTGTCCATAAGCCTTACCCAGGTGCGCTGTAACATGAGTGCATCATTACTGGCGCGATGACGTTTTAAACCAAGTTCCTTTTCAATTTCCTGATGCAAACTATTCCAGCGTGCAGCTTCACATTCCGGCATGATACTCGCGAGATGATCAAGCTTAAAACTGGGAGCAAGATTAGCGGCATCAAATAAAACTGCCAGCCATGCATAATCATGTCCCCATGCATCTGAATAAACCGTCATTCCTTGCAATTGTTTATTGAGCCACAGTGCCACCCGGTCTACAGGTTTGCCAAATGCCATCAATAAATCGCGGGTAATTCCGTGTACCGCGTAGGCCGATTCATCCCAATGGGTCCACTCCGGTTCGGGCCGAATCAACGTGCACGCCAAGCGACCGTTAGGAAGCGCGAAGCCAACTTCTATAGGATAACTTTTACTGCCAAATCCTGATGCTTCAAGATCAATAACAGCGGGAATGGCACTGCTTAAAGGCAATGTCACTTCAGAACCATCCTGTATAAGTTTTATTCATTCTCGTTTTTGAATCCTGGGCGCTGGAGTTGGGAAGGTTAATGTGGTGAAGTCCTATTGAATTGTTTGAACAGCTTTAACGAAAACACTAATAATACGCTGACCGCTAACATCAATGCCACCCAAAATAGCCATTGTTTCCAATCTATCGCTTTCGGGGCATTTGTTAATGCCTCGGGCTGGACGTTGAGCGAAATTAAACCGGTGCTTACCCAGGCTGGATTTGCCGTGGCGAGTATTTGGTTAAATACCTGCTCACGATTGTAACTGGTATTTTTATCCTGATTAATCGCCAGTACGTAAGGCGGCTTGTTGTTAGTGATAATTTGCAATTGTGTTGGTTGCCATCCGACTATAAGGCTCGGGATAAACTTATCTCTCAGCGTTTCATTAAGTTCAATTCGCCAATATTTATCACGGTTAGGAGGAACTATATTTACCGGATTGCTTTTTTGCCATTCCTTACCTATTTGCGCGTTAAACCAAATTCCCTGCTGTTGCAATTGCCAATTTTGGTTTTCTGTAGTGCGCGAAAATATTCTGGCGCTATCACCATAAGTTTGGGTTCCAAAATCAATCGCGATTGAATCGATTGGTGCAGTGTCATTCCGAATAAATTCCCATGCGGCGACTGGATAAGATTTGCTGTGTGAATTTGGCAAGTAAACCGTATTTTGGTTTTTGGCCAAATCACCCATAAGACTCCAACTTTCCTTTTCTATGTGCGGTTTTTCTGCCGCACCAATCCTTTGCTCCGCAGTAACATGAGTAATTTGCAAGTTATTTGCACCGCGCAATATTCTTAAACGCAAAAATTCAAAATCTTTTTTAGCGATAGCGACCTCAATATGGTTACGTTTTAAGTGGTGTTCCTCTTGCTCGATCTGCACCAATGTCGATTTGGCCAGGAAAAACCAATCTTGTAAATTGCGAGTAGCTTCCAATTCAACTTCCAGGTATTGATTATCAGTCTGCGGAACCCAGTCAATCCCCAAGCTTGTTGCATCGTGATCAAGTTTGCTTACGTCTATTAAATAAAACTCCGGGTTTGCGTTAGCCAAGGTTTTATCGCTAGTTGTCACCTGCACACTATCGCCCTGCACTTTTATGTGTGTACTATGGAATTTACGTAAGGTGTCGGGAGTTGCATCTGCGGCTATAGGAAAAAATCGTAATTCATCAACTAAAATCTTGGGATCTATTTGTTTTACTTCCGGAGCAATAGTCACAAGGCGGTAAGGTAAAGCATTTTTATCCGCATCTAACACCTCCACATCCTGTAAATTTGTTTGTTGGCTGTAACGATAGATTTCATGTGTGAGTGGAACCTGTAAAAAAGTTCCCTGGGTTTCGTTCAATTGATAAATCGCAGTTGCGCCATATGCAAGATTAATTAAACACACTGAGCCCAATATAACTGCAACAGAAGTAATATATTTATTCATTAAGGAGTCCCTGCTTTTCCTGATCCTGTTGTTCCTTATCTTTTTGTTCTTTATCTTTTTGTTCATCAAGGACATCCTCAGAGGTTTTCACTTTTGCAGGAATGGGAGACAAAAATCCAATTAGCAAAATCAAAGCGCCCACAACCAAAAATGAAATAATCCCTGCCAGAGTATCTTTTCCTGATAAATCTTTTGTTGCCAGCTTCAAAATAACCAGTCCCAATAAACTGGCTCCAACCATCCAGAGTGTACGGTGCTGGATCCTTCGCGATAGGTTCATAACCAACAGCGCACAAACAGTCCACAAAATTGATAGCGACATTTGTACTTGTACAGCATCCCAGAGACTATCGAACTCATAATAAATATTTTGGTAGTGACTCATTGCGCGTAAGGTTACGAGATTTACCCAAATGAATAACATCATTCCCAAGATTGCTACACGAGCAGTATTTGAGATAAAGCTGATCGCATCCATAAATTGACGTTTAATGGCATAGGCAAAAATCAAAATAATGGCAAACTGGGCCAAATCCAGAGGATTTATTAAGGGTAGATAGTGCTCATTGCCCGGAATGGTTTTGTGGCAGACGGAAAAAAACCACATAGCCGATAACAAAAATAATGGCATGGGAACCCAGTTTTTGTAATATCGTTCGAATTTATTAAAGGGCCAGAATTTTTTCTGCCCTGCCCCCAGTAATGCAATCACCGGGATAATAACAGCAGCAAACCAAACCATTAATGCCGCAGTACCTTGCAAACCAAGATATGTTTTTTGCCAGGAAACTTCCCAAAAAATCAAACCAAAAATTCCCCATGCAGTGAAAATATGCCAGGCTCGAAGCAGCATAGTTGATTGTAATGGCGTGTTTTTTTCCTCATTGAACAAGAAGCGATATTGTATTGCCAGGAATACTGTAATGGAAAATACACTGAAGCTCTGTGTTGGATGAATGCTATTGTCGATAACAAATACTGAAACAAACAATATCAACATAAATGGTAAAAGTGCATACACACTATTGTTTAAAAGCGGCCATACCAGTTTGTTGCTCACCAACAGAATAACCAATGCTGATAAAGCGGCGAACAAAATGATGGCAGCAAATAAATGGATTGACATAACGTGGACATTCATTTCTTTGATGCCCGCAACAAACCACCATAAAACACCAAAAGCGATTGCAAAAGAGGTAATAATTTTTTCAGCATTACCTAAACGGTCGTTAAATAAATGCAATAAATACGCAATGACAAATGCGGTGAGCGAAAGCAATATCAATCCGATAAAATCGCCACTAATGATGGGTGTTGTTCCTGTGTGGATTCCGTTGACAATCACTAACGAAATCGCAGCTGCGCCATGTAGTAAATAACCGACAAAACGTGGACGCAAACGCTCCTGGCGCAAACCAACCCATACCAGACCTGTTGCTTCCAGCGCCCAGGTTACGGATGTCCAACTTGCATCCAATGCCAGCGGGACTGCAAGCGTGGCAAATGAAACTCCCAATGCAAGAAAAGATTCAACTAATACACGATGGGTTTGCAAATAACGACGACTTAAGGTTGCGGATAACAAAAGATAAATCGCCGCCAGTACAACCGCGCTAATTGCTAATCCGTATTCTGTATGCTTTAACAAAGCTGTCTGCAAGCCAAATGCAACTAGAGGTAAACCAAAAACCAAACTTCCATCTACCATACCTTTGAGGTTGGTAGGTTGTTTGAACGAAAATAAAATAGAAACTGTTAAATAAAGCGCAAAGAATGCAATCAAAAAAGGTTGTGTGCTCGCATACAAAATCGGTTCATATTTAAGGACACCCCAGGCCGCGGTAATGACAAAGGTGAACATAAAACCAATCCAGTTTAACAATCGCCAGGCTTTATAAAGTGCGATAGCTAAAATCCCCAGATTTAAAATCAAATAAAAACTGAACAAGCCTACATGGCTGCCCTCACCGGTTGATGTCAAAATAGGTGCGAGGAAACCACCCGCTGTGGCAAGAATTGCGAGCGTTTGTGTATTTTGTAATAAGGCCAGTAATACACCCAGGATCACGACCAAAAATAATAAAGCGAATGCGATGCCGAGCGGAATCAAACCATAAATTTTTGCAGCGGCAAAAAGTGTGAGGTAGATGATTGCTACACCACCACCTTGTAAAACCAATCCGTAACCACCGGTGCGCAGGCGAGTTTTCCACCCGAATATTAATAAGGCAATTGCGCCAATTATTACACCCGTCAAACGAAATTCGATGGGAAATAAGCCCTGGCTTGATGCGTATTTAACAAGAAAACTCACACCAAAAAACATCACCACCATGCCTATATTGACGATGGGATTGCCTTCGGTGAAAAAACGACGCACAGCATTAACGGCTTTATCAAATATACTTGGCTCGCGCGGGGTTGGTGGTACTTTTGGCGGAGGGCTATATGGAATTTTCGGAACAGGTGCAGAAGGTATTTCCGGTAGCTCAAGTTCAACTATTTCAATCCCGGATTGCGCAGGCTCAACATGATTATCGACAGGTGGTCGGATATCGCCAGTTGCTTCTGCAATCCTCACCGAAAGAGGAGTTTTTACAACTGAAGTTGCACCTTCAGATTGCCCATTTTTGAATAATGTCAGTTGGCGCTGGATCTTGGCCTGTTCTTCAGTAAGTTGCTTAATCTTTTCCTCGAGGGTTCCCGTCCTCTTCATTTGCAAGAAAACCAACCATCCTAAAATACCGATAAAAATAAAGACCATGAAGAGCTTCCTTCCGCGTTTTCGCTTGTTGTAATTAATGCCCTATTTTGACACCAAATAACGCTTCTGTTACAGCACGGTTTCTCAATTGTTTTAATTGCCGCAAGCCTTAGTGCTTTGCGTTAAAATGCGGGCACAATTTTTAGGTACGAATTTTAGATGTCCACACCTGTACGCGTAACCCCTGTTGCTTATTATCCTAATTCGGCCAATTGGTTTGTACAAATTCGCCATCTGGCTATGCCTATTTGGCTGGACTCCTGTTATCCACACAGTCGCTATGGTCGCTTTGATATCATAAGCGCTGCGCCCGCCTTGACCTTTAAGACTTATGGGGAACTCACCCATATCAACCGGGATGGCAACCTTGAGAATTCATTGGAAAACCCCTTTGAGCTGCTAAAACAGTACTTGCCAAAAAACCAATCCCATCATGAATTAATTCCCTTTTGTGGCGGAGCCTTGGGCTATTTTAGTTATGATTTAGGGCGGCGACTTGAAACGCTTCCAGCGCGTGCTGCGCAGGATATTGCGTTACCTGATATGTGTGTCGGCATTTATCCATGGGCAATCGTGCAAGATCACCATGAACAGAAAGCCTGGCTAATGATAAATCCGGGCTTGGCAAATGCTTATAACTTTTTGGAAATCGAAAGCATTTGTGCTCCAGGTAGTCAAAGCGCAAGGTTTCACGACTTAAAGCAAAATCTTAAGATTGATCAAAAACCATTCAAAATCAATGGCTTTGAAAGCAATCTTAAAGTGGATGACTATCGCGCGGCGATCCACAAAATCAAGTCTTACATCGCCGCTGGTGATTGCTATCAGGTAAATTTTGCCCAGCGATTTAGTGCAGATTTTGCGGGTGATACTTTTCATGCTTACCTGAAGTTGCGCGAATCCCTGCCCTCACCTTTTTCCGCTTACATGGAGCTTTCGGATGGAGCAATACTTAGCTTGTCACCGGAACGTTTTATCAGGCTGGAGCAGAATCTGGCAGAAACCAAACCGATCAAAGGCACTATCGCCCGAGGCAAAACTGCGGATGAAGACAAGGCAAATGCAAAGGCATTGTCATCAAGCCTGAAAGATCGCGCTGAAAATGTGATGATTGTGGATTTGCTGCGTAATGACCTCAGCAAAACCTGTAGCGATGTTAAGGTTCCAGAGCTTTTTGGTTTGCAGAGTTTTGCCAATGTGCATCATTTAGTCAGTACGGTGACCGGCAATTTGAACGAAGGAAAGAATGCCTTTGATTTGTTAGCTACCAGTTTTCCCGGCGGCAGTATCACCGGGGCTCCAAAAATACGTGCAATGGAAATCATTGAAGAGCTTGAGCCGGTGCGTCGTTCAGTGTATTGCGGGAGCCTGGGTTATATAAGTGCGTGTGGAAATATGGATACCAATATTGCCATTCGCACCTTGGTTTGCGACAACAACAAAATTTATTGCTGGGGCGGCGGCGGCATTGTTGCCGATTCAGAAGTTGAAAATGAATATCAAGAAAGTATCGCTAAAGTTAACGTTCTTTTAGAGACACTCGAGCAACATTTTAAAAAATAAACACCCAAGCAGGAGAGAAAATGTTAATTCAAAATCACCAAATCGATTTGGAAACACCAACGGGAACCATGCGTTGTTATGTTTATCGCCCTAAAGAGGATGCAACAAACGCAGACAAAAAATATCCTGCTATTTTGCTCTACTCGGAAATTTTCCAACAGACATCGCCAATTCGTCGCAGCGCACAAATTATGGCTGGCCATGGTTTTATTGTGATTGTTCCGGAAGTTTTCCACGAACTTAATCCAATCGGGACCGTATTAGGTTATGACGATGCTGGCCGCGATAAAGGGAACGCAGATAAGGTCACTAAATATCTTGAAGTACATGATACAGATACCCAGGCGATGGTTGATTACATAAAAACCCTGCCCTATTACTCTGGAAAAATCGGTGCAATGGGTTTTTGTTTGGGTGGCGGTTTGGCTTATCGCGCGGCAATTAATCCCGCGATTTCAGCAACCAGTTGTTTTTATGCGACCGATATTCATTCAGGTATGACACCTTCGCAAGCTGGCAATGATAGCCGAACTCGTACAAAAGAAATTCGTGGCGCTATGCAAATGATTTGGGGCAAACAGGATCCGCATATTCCACCAGAAGGTCGAGCAATTGTTTATAAAGAATTAGTGGATGCGAATGTTAAATTTGAATGGCATGAGGTGAATGGTGTTCATGCGTTTATGCGCGATGAAGGCGATAGATACGATGCGGAATTGCAATTGCTTGGATATCAAATGGCGATTGGTTTTTTCAGAAGTCATTTGTATTAAGAAAAATCTGTCAACGCAGCGTATTACTATTTTTTACTGTCATCCCCGAGCTAAATGCCCGTAGGGTGCTCAGAGTCTTTCATGTTTTAACCTCATTGCATCTCGCAATGGTAAATTATTGTTCAAAGTGGCGCAGATGACCCAAAGAAAAATGTTTACTTACTTTCTGCATCTGCACCACTTTCAAATTCAATAGTTTCAATTTTTACCTCGATAACACCCGACGAGGTACTTGCTATGCTGTGGAATGCAGATTGTGAAAGATCTAAAATTCGATCTTTCACAAATGGACCGCGATCATTAATTTTCACAACAACACTTTTTCCATTCTCCATATTGGTAACCCGGACTTTTGTATTAAAAGGCAATGTCCTATGTGCTGCTGTATTCAGTTTAGGATCGTAAAGTTCTCCGCTAGCAGTCTTTTTAGATTGATGTTTATTGGCATAGAATGAGGCTCTACCTGTCTCCACATAACTAGTCCGATTTTCATTGTTGGTAGTCATCGTAGGTTGAGGCGAGCCAGTTTTAGGTTGAACCGAACTACAGCCCCACATCAAAGCAGAAATGAGCATCACAATAAGTATCTTTAAAACGAACTTCATTATCATACCTCCCTTTAATACATAATCTTTCCCGCTGCTATCGCAGCGGCGCATCCTGAAAGCTTACCCCTAAAAGTCGCATTCTGGAAGATTGATGATGTTGCTCGGTAAAGTCAGCGATTTTTTTACCGTTAACCAGGATTAAAATACCGCGGTTTATTAGGGATCGAAATGTCAATTGCAATGCAAAGTGTTAGAAAAATCTGAATTTAGATGCCGTTTTCAACTCCGAAATTTACTGAATTTCTATAGCGCAAAATTACAATCTCTATTATTACAAATAAAAAGGCCGAAGCATTTGCTTCGGCCTTTTGTTAATCTTACGAGAAAAATTAAAGTGTTAATTCACGATTACTTGCTTTGATAAATTCTTTCTTCAAATCTTCGTAAGTGTGAACTGCAGGGAATTGCGGGAACTGTTCAATGACATTTTGCGGTGCATGGAACAAAATGCCTTGATCAGCTTCACCCAACATAGTGGTGTCGTTATAAGAATCACCCGCAGCAATTACACGGTAGTACAAGGTTTTCAAAGCCAACACTGATTGGCGTTTCGGATCTTTTTGACGCAAGGTGTAACCCACTACCCTATTGCGCTCATCAATATTTAAACGATGGCACAACAAGGTTGGGAAACCTAATTGACGCATCAAAGGTTGTGAAAATTCGTAGAAAGTGTCAGACAAAATAATGACCTGGAAACGCTCGCGCAACCAATCTACAAACTCAACAGCGCCCTCCAAAGGTTTCAAGGTTGCAATCACATCCTGGATTTCTTTCAATCCGAGATTGTTTTCTTCCAGGATACGAATGCGTTGTTTCATCAACACATCGTAATCAGGAATATCGCGTGTAGTCGCTTTGAGTGATTCGATTCCTGTCACTTTTGCAAATTCAATCCAGATTTCCGGAACCAGAACACCTTCCAAGTCGAGACATGCAATTTCCACAACAACCTCCAAAAATAACTATCTTAAATAGCCAGTAAATTTACAAATAAAGCGCTTAAATAAAAAATTCTATAAATAAAATGCCGACCCGAGGTCGGCATTTGGCGTCAACTCGCAAACGATTAGGGCGTTGGTGCTACCCAAATTAATTGTGTGAGTTGTGCAATAAACATAAGCGGATTTGGAATGATACCAATGATCAAAATAAATGCCGCTGCACCTAACACCATAATACCGCCGGTACGTTGACCCCAGTTGAAGTCTGCATCGAAGCGATGCATATGTTTCTTCGCCAGGTACAAACTAATGATGGTACGCAGGTAGAAATAAATACTGATGGCTGAACCAAGAACAACGCAAGCTAAAGCAATCCAAATCCAAAGTCCCAAACCAATTGCTCGTACTGTGGCAGTGACTACATAAAACTTACCGATAAAGCCAGCAGTGAGAGGAATACCAGCCAACGAGAAAAGTGCAAGGGTGAAAATTGATGCTAGATACGGGCGACGCCAGAAAAGACCACGATAATCATTAAGCATATCAGCATCACGCTTATCTTTTGCGTGTGACATCAACGTTACCACACCAAAGGCAGCTAAAGAGGTCATCACATAAATAGAAAGATAAACTGCAAAACCTTCTATTCCAAGATCTTGGCCACCTACTAATACTAAAAGCAACAAATAACCAAAATGTGCTATTGAAGAATAACCTAGCATACGTTTGATATTATTTTGCTTAAGTGCAAGTAAATTACCTACTAACATGGAAATACATGCAATTAAGATAAGGCTAGCAATGAAGGGGACAGATGCTAAAACGCTTCTGGACTCAATCAATGCAAAGCGAACTAACACTGCAAACACTGCGACTTTTGCTGCAGTTGCCAAGAACGCACCGACTGGGGCCGGAGCACCCTCATAAACATCTGGAGTCCATAAATGAAATGGTGCAAGTGATAACTTGAAGAACAAACCAATCACCAACATCATGCCACCAACTGCAATCAGCAAAGTCGGGGCTTGTGTAATTTTTGCACCGATTTCTGCAAATGAAAGTGAGCCAATTTGCGCATAAATAAGTGCAATACCAAATAACATGATTGCAGAGGCCGTTGCTGATAGAACCATGTATTTAATCGTTGCTTCCAATGAGCGTGCACGGTCATAGGTGTAAGCAACCATACCGTAAAGCGCAACGGACATCATTTCCAAACCAATAAACAATGAGGCCATGTGGTGCGCGCAACACATAACGATGCCGCCCGCAGTGGCAATTGAAATCAACAAATAAATTTCTTCACGATTGCGCTTTGATGACTCGATATAAGCATTGGTTAAGGTTGTTGCGCCCAATGCAGCAACCAAGGTTAACGCAGAGAAAAATAATGCGTAACCATCAACCACAAACAAAGGAGTAATAGTTTGTGGAATAACTGCAGCGGCTTCCGGGAAAAAGTAAGGCTTAAATGCAACGTATACAGTAGACAACAATGCAATGTTTAATCCCGCTACAGTGACAGTAGCGTTCCACCAGTGATTGCGCTTAATTGCAATTGCTAGCATGACAAACACGGTTGTTGCGCAGGTAATCAATAAGGGCAAGAGCGCCTGAAGATTTTCTAAAGTTATTGTCATTACAACCTCACTGCGCAGCAGGAATGCTTTGAGAAGCAGTTATGATTTGTTCAACACTGGACATAACGGCTGCTGATGTATCTAACACTGGTTGAGGATACAAGCCCAACCAAACCATAATTAAAATCAAGCTAACCATCATGGTTAACTCGCGTGCATTGATTCCAGGAAGTTGCTCGGTATTTTGCGGAGCGCCATGAATGGAACGTTGCACCATAATCAATGAATAAACTGCACCGAGAACCAAACCGGACGTCGCGAACAAGGTAACCGTTTGGTTGACTTTAAAGGTGCCCACAAGAATCAGGAATTCGCCCACAAAATTACCAAGACCAGGTAAACCGAGCGACGCAGCCGCGAAGAACATGGCAATCGGTGGAATACCGGTCATACGCGCAGACAAACCGCCCATTTTATTCAGATCGCGCGTTTTCAAACGCTCGTAGAGTTGACCGGAAATAATAAACAAACCAGCCGCAGAGACACCGTGCGCCAACATCTGCACTACCACACCTTGCATTGCGATTTGGTTGAACGAGTAAATGCCGATCAACACAAACCCCATGTGCGAAATAGAGGTGTAAGCGATCAAACGTTTAATGTCGTCTTGAGAATAGGCAACGAATGCGCCGTAAATAATACCAAGCACACCTAACCACATTGCGATAGGAGCAATCTCTTGCGATGCGTGTGGGAAGAACGGAATTGCAAAACGTAACATACCGTAAGCAGCGGTTTTCAACAGGATTCCCGCCAAGTCGACGGAGCCTGCAGTTGGAGCTTGTGAGTGAGCGTCAGGTAACCATGAATGGAATGGTACGATTGGAAATTTCACCGCGAAAGCAATGAAGAAGCCGAGCATCAACATCATTTCCATGCTTTCGCTCATTTGCGTGTTACGCAGAGCGGCGTAATCAAATGTGAGTACATTAGTTTGCGTGAAATGCACGAATACCAAACCAACGATCGCCAACAGCAACAGCAAACCTGAAGATTGGGTGTAGATAAAGAATTTGGTCGCTGCACCTACTCTGCTGTTTCCTTCTACTGATTTATGGCCCCACAAGGAAATCAGGAAGTACATTGGAATCAGCATCATCTCCCAGAAGAAGAAGAACAGGAACATATCCAAGGCGAGGAATACACCGGCAACTGCACCGAGAATCCACAAAAGGTTCAAATGGAAGAAGCCAACTTTACGTTGCACTTCTGACCATGAACAAATCACCGCGAGCACACCCAAAAAGGCGGTGAGCAATAACATCAGGATCGATAAACCATCCAGTGCCAAGTGGAAACTGATACCAAAGCGTGGAATCCAGTTAACTTGTAATTCTTCTGCCCAAACAGATTGGCCAGCGCTCAAATTGGTGAGTGAATAATCGTATTTGAGCCATAAACTTAATGTGCATGCAAATAATGCAAACATGCTGATCAAAGCAATCCAGCGTGGAGCCTTATTGCCGAAACGTTCAGCCTGCCAGGAGAGCAAGCCGCCGATAAAAGGTATGAGTATGAGCCAGGTAAGCATCTTTTCTCTGGTTCCTTAAGTTCTTACAACAACACAAGCGCGGCGAGAATAATCACCACACCGGCAGCAATAGTGGCAGCGTACCAACGTACACTGCCGGTTTGAGTTGCACTCAACCCTCTGTATAACTGCGTAATGCCAGCAGGAATCAGATTAAAGGTTTTATCAACAGGGTCTCTACGCAAAATGCGAGTGAGGAAAACATAAGGCTTAACAAGTACGTGATCGTATAACCAATCGAAGCCCCAGGCAGCAAACCAAAATTTGGTCAGCACTTTACCAATTGACGATGAAGCAATTGAGCGAACGATTTTGGTATCAAACAGGAACAGGAAAACCGCCAGTAAAGTACCAGTGATTGCTGTTGCAATCGTGATGATTTCTACAAAGTGCTTCGCACCCGCTTCCACTTCATGGTTACCAGGCAATACGCCATCCAATGGTGGAACGATCAGCGCACCAAGACCGGTTGAAAGCACCAATAAAATACCCAATGGCAACCAGTAATCTGCACCGTGAATAGCATGGACTTCAGTTTTTGGCTCACCGTGGAATGCGATGAAAATCAAACGGAAGGTATAAATTGCTGTCATGAACGCGCCAGCCAAACCTGCGTAGAACAACTCCGGATGGCTATAAGCTTCCAGCAAAATTTCGTCTTTTGAGTAGAAACCTACGGTCACCCATGGCAAGGCAACCAAAGCTGCTCCACCGACCAGGAAGCAGGCATACACAAAAGGAATCTTTTTACGCAATCCGCCCATTTTGAAAATATTCTGCTCATGGTGGCAGGCAATAATTACCGCACCTGACGAGAGGAATAACAAGGCTTTGAAGAATGCGTGGTACACCAAATGCCAAATCGCTGGCTGGTAGGCTTTCACGCCCAACGCCAAAAACATATAGCCGATTTGACTCATGGTTGAGTATGCAAGAATACGCTTGATGTCTGTTTGTACGAGCGCGGCAAAACCGGCAATAAACAAAGTCACCGCACCAATCACGCCAACAAGATACAGCACATCCGGAGCCAATTCGAACAACACATGAGTACGTGCAATTAAATAAACACCTGCGGTTACCATGGTAGCCGCGTGGATCAATGCAGAAACTGGAGTTGGACCCGCCATCGCATCGGCCAACCATGTTTGCAATGGCAACTGCGCCGATTTACCAACTGCACCACCTAACAACATCATGGTCGCGAATACGATTGCCGATGAGCCAACAGTAAATACGGTTGGCGCCTTCGCAATCACTTCCTGGATATTCAGTGTGCCCAAGTGTTGGTAAAGGATAAACAAACCAATCGCCATAAACGCATCACCCACACGGGTAACAACGAATGCTTTACGTGCCGCGGCGCCGTTTGCAGGATCGCGATAGTAGTAGCCGATCAAAAGGTAAGAACAAAGGCCCACACCTTCCCAACCGAAATACAGTGATACCAGGTTGTCGCCCAACACCAACAAAATCATGCTGGCCAGGAAGAGGTTCATGTAGGAGAAGAAGCGCGCATAGTCTTCATCGCCACGCATGTACCAGGACGCAAACAAATGAATTAGGAAACCTACACCGGTAATGACACCCAACATAGTCAATGACAAACCATCGAGGTGCAAATTAAATGCAGGTGCGAAACCAGCGATACTTACCCAAGTCCACAATGGCTGAACAAAAGCACCCGATTCTGGTTTGTGTTGCAGGAAATCAAAGCCAGCGTAAGCCGCAACAAGTGCAGCCAGACCGACGGAACCTACACCCACAAAAGCAGCGACGTTTTCAGATAAACGCTTACGGCCAGTTACAAGAATCAAGAAGCCGATTAGAGGAAATAAAATGGTTAAAAATAACTGGTTCATCCGCGCATCTCACTTGCTGCATCAACATCCAGAGACTGGTAGCGACGGTAAAGTTGAATAACAATTGCCAAGCCGATAGCGGCTTCAGAAGCCGCAAGGGTCAAAATCAGGATAAACATGATTTGGCCATCTGGCTGTACCCAACGGGCACCGGCAATCACGAATGCCATAGCGGCAGCATTCATCATGATTTCAATACTCATAAGTACAAACAGCAAATTGCGGCGAATCAATACACCAGCCAGGCCAACGGTAAACAGTGCACCGGCAGCGACAAGGCCGTGCTCTAAAGGCACTGCATGAAAAGCATTAAGCATTTTTAATCTCCTTATCGTCTTTATCTGCATCGCGGCCTAAATGCCAGGCAGCAACCATAGCAGCGAGCAACAACATGGAGGCTAATTCCACCGCCAATACGTAAGGACCAAACAAAGCGATACCTACTTCTTTTGGACCAACCTTGGTGATAGTAATCAGGGTTTCAAGATTAGGTTTGATGGTATAAACCAATTCAGCCAGCAAAGCTAATGACAGGAAAGATGGGCCGATCCACGCACGTGGTGACAACCATTTTTTCTCTTGTTCATCAATCGCAGCGCCAAGGTTGAGGATCATCACCACAAACACGAACAGCACCATGATGGCACCAGCGTAAACAATCATTTCAAGTGCAGCAGCAAAAGGCGCACCCAGGGCAAAAAAGATCATCGCTACCGCAAGCAGCGACACTACCAAATACAACAGTGCATGCACTGGATTGGTACCGGTGATAACTCGAATCGATGCAATCAAGGCAATCGCAGCGGCGAGGTAGAAAGCTATTGCAGGTCCCACGTCGTATTCCTTTGATTGATTAAGGTAAAAGGCTCTTCACGTTTACAGGTTGTGCTTCGTTTTGCGCACCACCTTTCGGCTTGCCAGCGATGGCCAAACCGGAAACGCGATAGAAGTTATAGTCAGGATATTTCCCCGGACCGGAAATCAACAAATGCTCTTTTTCATACACCAGATTTTGACGTTTGAATTCTGCCATTTCGAAATCAGGTGTTAACTGGATTGCCGTCGTAGGGCAAGCTTCTTCACACATGCCGCAGAAAATGCAGCGTGAGAAGTTGATACGGAAAAACTCCGGAAACCAACGACCATCTTCACGCTCGGCCTTTTGCAAAGAAATACAACCCACCGGACATGCAACCGCACAGAGGTTACAAGCTACACAACGCTCTTCACCATCTGGGTCGCGCGTCAGGATAATACGGCCACGGTAACGTGGTGGAACATAAGGCATTTGCTCGGGATACTGGATGGTATCGCGCTTGCGCCATGCATGGGTAAACACCATCCACAAGCTGCGGAACTGTGTATACGTGCCTTTTAACAGTTTAATCATTTCTGTACCTCAACCTTAAGCCGCTGACGGTTGTAACAAGAGCACTACCGCAGCAGTAGCTACCAGGTTCACAAGCGTGATTGGCAAGCAAACACGCCAACCGAAATCCATGATCTGGTCATAACGAGGACGTGGTAACGCCGCTCTCACCAAAATAAACATCATGATGAAGAATGCTGTTTTAATGGCGAACCAGAAGAATGGAGGAATAAAACTCAGGAATCCGAAAGGTGGTAACCAGCCGCCGAAGAACAACACAGTGATCAAGGATGAAACCAGCACAACACCAATGTATTCACCGACGAAGAACATACCCCACTTCAAACCGGAATATTCTGTGTGGTAACCCGCTGCCAGATCTTGTTCTGCTTCAGGAGCATCGAATGGAGAACGGTGAGTTACCGCAATACCGGCAACAGAGAAAGTCAGGAAACCGAGGATTTGCGGGAACACAAACCAGCAATCTTTCTGGGCGTTTACGATATCAGTCATGTTGAATGAGCCAGTGATAACGACGATGCCCATCAAGGACAAGCCCATAAACACTTCGTAACTGACTGTTTGCGCTGTAGCACGAACACCACCGAGCAAGGCGTATTTGTTGTTGGAAGACCAACCACCAAACATCACCGCATACACAGCCAAACCAGCCATTGCGAAGAAAAACAGGATTCCAATATCCAGATCTGCCGCTACCCAACCCGGTACAATTGGAACAATCGCGAATGACAGCAGCAAACCGCTCATGGCGATGGCAGGAGCCAACCAGAAGGTTAATTTGTCAACGAAGGGTGGAGTCCAGTCTTCTTTGAAGAACATCTTGATCATGTCAGCTGGCAACTGCAGCAAACCGAAAGGACCTGCGCGGTTTGGACCGTAACGATCTTGCCAGAGCGCGAGCAAACGACGCTCAACAAAACTCAGGAAAGCCGCGCAAACAACCACACCGAAAAGTACGATTAGCGCTTTAACAACTGACCAGATAATCGCCAGGAGCTCAGGAGTGAAAATGCTCATTACACACTCCCCTTCAAGCTAACGGCTAAACCGGAAGCAACCTTCGGTAATCCAGTCAATACCGGAACACCTACTACACCTGTTGCCAACTCAGGAGACACTTTAACCGGCACAACAAAGATCGATCCGCCTGCAACCACTTCAGCATTTTGGCCGTTAACCAAGCCAAGCTGTTGCGCATCTGCTGATGAAACGGCTACATAAGGCGTTGCGATACGCGTTGCAAATACTTCCGAACGCGAAGACATTTCATCACTGCCAAACAAGTGGTAAAGCGGTGCAGATTGCAAACCTGAAACTGCATTTGGAACTGCGTTGAAATACTCTGCAGAAGCTGAGGCTTCAATCAAACGCACGCCTGGATCACCTGCACGCAAGCTGCCGCCTACTTCGGCCTGAAATTTGTTCCAGGCTTGCGGCGAGTTCCAGCCCGGAGCCCAGGCAAATGGAATCAATTGCGTGTTGTTGGTTGGACCGGAAACACCTTCCATTGAGAAGGACATTGCCGTGTCCTGATCTTGCGGCTGGCGAATTTCATGGACGTTTTGGTTCGCACGCATTGCGGTGCGGCCAGAATAACGACGTGGTTCACGCGCAATTTTTGAACCGTGGATACGCAAACCTGAATCTGGAGCTGCTTGTACAATCGCTGATAAAGCCGCATTTGAGTTGGCCAAGCTTTCAGTCACGTGATCAAGCACTGTCCAATCAACTGGCTTGTTATCCAAAGTTGATTTGATTGCATGTAACCAGCGCCAGCCTTCACGAATTAATTGCTCTGGCTTGTAGTAAGACGCATCGAACACCTGGAAGAAACGTTGAGCACGGCCTTCCATATTCACCAAAGTACCATCGCCTTCCGCGAAGCTTGACGCTGGCAATACCAAAGTCGCTTTTTCTGCGGTGGCCGTTGTTTGGTGATCGAGGACAATAACGGCTTTCGCTGCTTTCAATGCTGCATCAACTAATTCAGCTGGAGCGCGTTGGTACAAATCGTTTTCCACCACAACCAGGGTATCAGCCTGTCCATCGCGAACTGTTGTCAAAATCGCTTCGACAGATTCACCGCCCTGGGTGTTTAACAAGGCAGTACCAAGACTGTTTGCTTCGAGCAAGGTGAGAGAAATTCCAACATCTTTTTCACGCTTTTTCAGCGCGTAAGCGATGTTTGCAGCAGCCTGGATAACAGCTTCAGATTTCAAACCAACACCGGAAATAACGAGTGGTTTATCGGCAGCTAACAAACCGGCAGCAATTGTTTGTGCCTGTGCGGTCAGCTCTTCAGACAAACCCGAAACCGCTGGTGAAGATGGATCGATAATATTCGCAATCGCAAAACCTAAACGCGCAATATCTGTTACAGAAGCGCGTGTTTTGGTCGCAGCAATATCGTCCAAACGTGTTGCATTAACACTCGCGATATACACCGGACTTTTTTCAGATTGAACGATATTTTTAATCGGGTAAGCATTCCACTCGGGCACTTTTTTGGCAGCTGCCAATTTCAATGCGAGGGTTTTTGCTGCTTGACGAACAGCCAAAGAAACGCGTGCTGCCATTTGGGTAATGTCTTCACCCAAAATTAAAACGGCATCGGCTTTTTCAATATCGCGCAGGTTTGGTGTAGTGACATTGCCGTCTTTCAATACTTTGTGAACCAAAGCATTGAGCGCTTGTTCTTCAGCAGAAACACCGTAAGAGAATTTGCCCCTACCTACCAAATCTGCCAGAGCAAAATTGGTTTCGAGTGATGCACGTGGAGAGCCGATACCGACAACGCGTTTGCCACGCAACAAATCAGCAGCTTTATCCAGCGCAGAATCAATAGTGAACGTTTCTGAACTTGCGTTCAAACGCGGTTTGGTTGGACGATCTGCACGGTTTACATAACCGTAACCAAAGCGACCGCGGTCGCAGAGGAAATATTGGTTCACTGAACCGTTAAAACGATTTTCGATACGGCGAATTTCACCGTAACGCTCGCCAGGGCTGGTGTTACAACCAACGGCACAGCTTTGGCAAACGCTTGGTGCAAATTGCATATCCCATTTACGGGTGTAGTGATCAGCGTGAGTCTTATCGGTAAATACACCGGTCGGGCAAACTTCAGTCAGGTTACCGGAGAATTCGCTTTCCAGATCACCACTTTCAGGGCGACCGAAATATACATTGTCGTGTGCGCCGTAAACGCCGAAATCTTTACCGCCTGCGTAATCGTCGTAGTAACGAACACAACGGTAGCACGCGATACAACGGTTCATTTCGTGGTTAACGAATGGGCCGAGATCCTGGTTTACGTGAGTACGCTTGGTGAAGCGATAGCGACGTGTGTTATGACCAGTCATTACGGTCATATCTTGCAAGTGACAGTGGCCACCTTCAGCACAAACCGGGCAATCGTGCGGGTGATTGGTCATCAACCACTCAACCACGCTTTTGCGGAATGATTTTGCTTCTTCGTCTTTGATTGCGATGTAGGTTTTATCGTTGGCGGGCGTCATGCACGACATCACTAAACGACCGCGAGTGTCGTTTTCGTCGTTGAATTGCTTAACCGCACATTGACGACAAGCGCCAACAGAACCTAAAGCGGGATGCCAACAAAAATAGGGAATATCGAGGCCAAGACTCAAACATGCTTCGAGCAAGTTATCTGAGCCGTTAACATCGTACTGTTTACCGTCTACGTGAATGGTCGCCATTCTGCGTCTTACCTTTCTTTAAGGTCGTTACCGTTTGACGTTTTCCCCACCAAGGCGAGGCGACTAACGGATTTAAAGTTTAAGGTGACCGCGAGATCACCTCGTGAAAAACTGCGCGTTAAAAGCTTTGAATTATTGAGCTTTAATCCCTTTCGCAAATTCAGCGGGGAAGAATTTCAACGCGCTTTGCAGTGGCTCCATAGCTCCCGGGGCGTGGGCACAGAAAGTTTTGCCCGGGCCTAAAAAGCGAGTCAGTTGTTGCAAGGTGGCGATATCGCCCTCCTGCCCTGTTCCTGCTTCAATGGATTCAAGGATTTTCACAGTCCACGGCAAACCATCGCGGCACGGTGTACACCAGCCACAGGATTCGCGCGCAAAGAACTGCTCAAGGTTACGCACTGCTGAAATTATGTTTTGCTTATCGTCCACAACCATGATTAAGGCGGTACCCATACGGCTACCGGCTTTCATGATGGTGTCGTAGTCCATCGCCAAATCAAGGTGTTCTGGCATAAGGAAGTCAGTTGATGCACCGCCTGGCAACCAGCAGCTCAGCTCGTAGCCATCGGCCATACCGCCGCCGTGGGTGTAGAGCAATTCACGACCAGTAGTACCGATGGGCAATTCCCACAGTCCAGTGATTTTTGCGCGACCGGAAATGCCGTACATTTTGGTACCAGCATCCGGGCTTTTGCCTTGCGACAAACCTTTGAACCAATCCGCACCGCGCAACAAAATCGCGGGGATGTTCATCAAGGTTTCAACGTTATTTACGATAGTCGGCTTGCCCCATGCGCCCGCCTGTTGCGGGAATGGTGGCTTGGTGCGTGGGTTGGCACGGCGACCTTCCAGGCAGTTAATCAATGCGGTTTCTTCACCACAAATATAACGACCGGCACCTAAGTGAACATGAAGTTCAAAGTTGAAGCCTGAACCTAAAATATTTTCGCCGATGTAACCGGCTTTAGTTGCTTGCTGGATTGCAGCATTTAAACGCTCACCAGCAATAATGTATTCACCACGCAGGAATATATAACCTTTGCTTGCGCCAATCGCGTAAGCGGCGGTAATCATCGCTTCAACTAACTGGTGTGGAAGCTCTTCCATCAGGAAACGGTCTTTAAAAGTACCCGGTTCCATCTCATCAGCGTTACAAACGAGGTATTTCTGGCCAGCATCTGGTCCCATTGGAATCAGCGACCATTTAACGCCAGTCGGGAAACCTGCACCACCACGACCGCGCAAGTTAGAAGCTTTAACTTCAGCTTGTACATCAGTTGGCTGCATCGCAACTGCTTTTTTCAAAGCCGAATAACCTTCCAGTGCTTCGTAATCTTCAATCGTCAACACTGACTTACCCGCTTTGGTATAACGCCAGGTCAGTGGATGTGTTTCCGGGCCTACGTTGGTTAGGCCGAGGTTGATATTGGAGGTCATTTGTATTGCTCCAATACTGAGTCAATGTTTTCTGGAGTCACATTGAAATGGGTTGCATCGTTAACCATCAACACTGGAGCTTTATCGCAAGCGCCGAGGCAAACAATAGGAAGTAACGTGAAGCGATCATCAGCTGTAGTTTGGCCAGGCTTGATGCCGAGCTTTTGCTGGATTGAACCGTACAGTTGGTCAAAGCCCATCAGGAAGCAGCCGATACTGTCGCATACCGCAATTACGTGACGACCAACTGGCTGGCGGTAGATGCGGTTGTAAAAAGTCGCAACGCCTTCAACATCACCAGCACCTACGCTAAGGATATCGGCGATCGCATAAACGGCACCATCCGGCACCCAGCGACGCTGGCTTTGCACGATTTTCAATGCATCAATAATCGCAGCGCGTGGCTCCGCGTAATGATGAATCGCGTGTTCAATTTGTTCGCGCTCGAAAGCACTGAACTCAAAGTCGCCAACGCGATCGCTGGCAATTGTCTGGGTAGTATTAGCGGTCAACATCGGCCATCACAAAGTCAATTGAGCCTAGGTAGGCGATAAGATCAGGGATCATGGAACCATTGATCACAGACGGAATTTGCTGCAAATGCGCAAAACTTGGTGTACGTATACGCGTACGGTAACTCATGGTGCTGGCATCGGAGGTCAGATAATAACTGTTGATGCCTTTGGTGGCTTCAATCATCTGGCAGCTCTCGCCCGCAGGCATAATCGGACCCCATGAAACCGACAGGAAGTGGGTAATCAGGGTTTCGATGTCCTGCAATGTACGTTCTTTTGGCGGTGGACAGGTCAGCGGATGGTCAGCTTTGTACGGACCTGCTGGCATGTTTTCCAGACATTGCTTGATGATGCGCACTGACTGATGCATCTCTTCCAGACGCAATACTGCACGCTCGTAAGCATCACCATGTTGGCCAACAGGAACATCAAATTCGAAATTCTCATAGCCAGAATATGGACGCGCCTTACGCAAGTCGAAATCCACACCTGTTGCACGCAAGCCCGGGCCAGTAACACCCCAAGCCAACGCCTGGTCTTTGTTGTATTGCGCAACATCAACAGAACGCGCAACCAAAATAGAGTTTTGCAATGCCGCTTTTTCGTATTCTTTAAGGCGCGCTGGTAACCATTCCACGAATTCCCGTACCAGACGATCCCAACCTTTTGGCAGATCGTGGGCAACGCCGCCGATACGATACCAGGCCGGGTGCATACGGAAACCGGTAATGGCTTCAATTACATCGTAAGCTTTCATACGATCGGTAAACATAAAGAACACTGGCGACATACCGCCAACGTCCTGAATATAAGTACCGAGGTATAGCAAGTGCGATGTAATACGGAAGAATTCAGCCAACATTACACGGATGGTTTTAACGCGATCCGGTACTTCAATTCCCGCCAGTTTTTCTACGGCAAGAACATAAGGCAAGTTGTTCATTACACCACCGAGGTAGTCGATACGGTCAGTGTAAGGAATGTAAGAGTGCCATGATTGACGCTCAGCCATTTTTTCCGCACCACGATGGTGGTAGCCGATGTCGGGAACGCAATCGAGAATTTCTTCACCATCCAATTGCAATACGATACGGAAAGCACCGTGCGCCGATGGGTGGTTTGGACCGAGGTTCAAGAACATGAAGTCTTCGGTGTTGTCTTTGTTGCTGCGTTTCATGCCCCACTCTTCCGGGTTGAACAACAAAGATTCCTGCTCTAAATCTTGCTTGGCGGCATCGAGTTTAAACGGATCAAATTCGGTTGCACGCGCTGGATAATCTTTACGGAGCGGATGGCCTTCCCACGTACGCGGCAACAAAATGCGCGATAAATGCGGGTGACCTTCAAACACAACGCCAAACAAATCCCAGGCTTCACGCTCATACCAGTTGGCGTTTGGCCAGATACCGATTGAGGTTGGGAGTTTTAAATCATCGAGTTTGAGCGCTACTTTGATGCGAACATCGCTGTTGCGATCAATCGATACCAAATGATAGAAAACGGTGAAGTCTTCAACTGGCATGCCCAAACGGTTTTGGCGCAAGCGCTCGTCGGTAGCCGACAAGTCATAAAGCATTACGAAAGGACGCGGCAACTTACGCAAGAAAGTTAATACATCAATTAACTTATCGCGCGGCACCCAGAGCGTAGGTACTTTATCGAGAGTGGTCTGAAACACAAAAGCATCTGCGCCAAACTGCTCATGCAGCTCGCGCACAACTTCGTGCTCAGCGCCCACTACAGGTGTGAGAGGTGGGCTAATGGTGACGTTTTCGGTCATTGTTTGGTTCGCTTAGGCTAATTTTTAAAATTAAACTTCATCAGGTGTACGCAAGTTAACAGCGGCGATACGCTCGGGCTGCTTGCGATCACGCTCAGGCTGCAAATCGGCGCGATACACACCTTGCTCACCCACGGTCCATGACAGCGGACGACGCTCTTCACCGATTGACTGCTGTAAAAGTGTCAATGCCTGCAAGAAAGCCTCGGGGCGCGGAGGACAACCGGGAATATACACATCGACAGGAAGGAACTTATCAACACCCTGTACAACCGAATAAATATCGTACATGCCTCCGGAGTTCGCGCAGGCACCCATGGAGATAACCCATTTAGGCTCGAGCATTTGCTCATATAAACGCTGCACGACGGGCGCCATCTTGATAAAACAGGTTCCGGCAACCACCATCAAGTCTGCTTGACGGGGCGATGCACGAATTACTTCAGCACCAAAACGCGCAAGGTCGTGCGGTGATGTAAACGCAGTCGCCATTTCTACATAGCAACATGACAAACCGAAGTTGTATGGCCACAAGGAATTTGAACGACCCCAATTCACAACACCGTGAAGCATGTCTTCAAGGCGGCCCATGAATACACTTTTATGGACTTCGTCTTCCATAGGGTCCGCAACGGTTTGTTGCGTGTGCATGGGATAAGCGCCTTGTGCAGCTTCCGGATTAGCGCGAGTAAGCGTGTACTTCATTCACAAAACCTCAATTATTCTGCTGACGGATTATCGGCAAGGCGTGCGCGCACAAGTTCTGCACGACGATGACGCTGGGCTGGTGCCCAATCCAAACCACCAATACGAATCAAATAGACCAAACCGGCCAACAGGATAGCAATAAATAAAACGGCTTCCGCAAAGCCAACCCAGCCGCTTTCGCGAACTGATACAGACCATGCGTAGAGATACAGAGCTTCAACGTCGAAGATAACGAAGAGCATGGCAACCAAATAGAATTTGGCGGAGAGTCGCAAACGCGCACTACCTTGGGAAACAACGCCGGACTCGAAAGGATCATTTTTGGCTCTACCCCAGGCTTTGCCGCCAAGCCATTGAGGGATAAAAAGCATAACGAAGAGAAGGAAACCAATGCCGCCGAGGTAGGCTGCAATCGACCAAAATTCAGTAGTGTTTTCCGGGGATAATGGCAATCGAATCACCCTAAGGACGAGAGGAGAAAACAAAATGCGCAATTGGTATGAAAAATAACCTAATAGCGGCATACCCATTAAAATCGTGGGGTAATATAGCAAAGATGAGGAATAACGACAAACTCTTATTCCTTCATTATTCAGTTATTTGCACCAAATTTGGCCCAAATTTTAAATTAATTTATCCGCCATGCATCAAGAGTTTTTAGTGTAGCTCTGTTATTCTTATCGCCCTTCGTTTTTACCAACAGAATCGCTCTTATGAATGACTCATTAATTTCGCTGGTTGATATAGAACAAAAACTACAAAACGAATCGCCGCAAAAAATTATTAAATATGCGCTTTCACAATTTGAAAATATCGCAATTTCTTTTAGCGGCGCTGAAGATGTCGCATTAATTGAAATCGCAAAAAATTATCGCCCTGATATCCAGGTGTTTTGTTTGGATACTGGAAGATTGCATCCTGAAACCTATCGTTTTATTGAAAAAGTTCGCAAACATTACGGAATAAAAATTGATGTGGTTTCTCCTGATGGCGATTCGGTTCGTAAATTAGTAAACGAAAAAGGCCTGTTCAGTTTTTATGAGGATGGCCATTCGGAATGCTGCGGAGTGCGGAAAATAGAGCCTTTACGAAAAAAACTCAGTGAGGTGGATGCGTGGATTACTGGCCAACGCAAAGACCAAAGCCCTACTCGCGCCGAAGTTCCCATTATTCAAGACGATAAATTATTTGCGCGTCCAGATAGCACGCTGACAAAATTTAATCCGCTTGCGAATTGGACATCGAAAGATGTGTGGGATTACATTCGCATGTGCGAAGCACCTTACAATGAGCTGCATGATAAAGGTTACATTTCGATTGGCTGCGAACCTTGCACGCGTCCCGTCGGCCCTAATGAGCATGAACGTGCTGGTCGCTGGTGGTGGGAAGAAGCTACTAAAAAAGAATGCGGATTACATGCGGGCAATATAGAGCAGGTTTCATTTGATAAATAATCTTAAATGAAATTTCCTCACAAAAACTTTTTAATAAGAAAATAATTAATTGGCAATTAATAAAGCCAAATGAATAGACAATTGGTGGCAGAAAGAAGGCTTCTGTCATACTGCCACCACTTTTAAGGACCAATGGTTTTAGCATGTCACGTTTTTCGTTAAAAAAAATTATGCCTTCTGCTGATGCCATCAAAAACAGCAAGTCGCTACGCTTTTTAGGTGACCTGATCCACGATCCCAATTTGTTCCACATGAACCGCCGCTCTGTATCCAAAGCTTGTTTTTGGGGGATTTTTATCGGTTTGCTTCCCCCTCTTCCTATTCATACACCTGCCGCTGCGGTGGCAGCCCTGGTGTCGCGCAGTAACCTGCCGCTCACGATTGCTGTAGTTTGGGTTGGAAATCCGATCACAATCCCGTTGATCATGTATGCGTTTTATCATTTGGGGCGTTTTATCTTGCAATCTGATCCCGTGACAGGTCTGGAGTTTACCTGGGTTTGGCTTTATCACGAGTTTGAAGTGGTTTGGAAGCCTTATTTGGTGGGCTCAATCCTGGGGGCAACAAGTTGCGCTACCCTGGCCTATGTGGGTTCAAATTTCATGTGGCGATTAAACGTAAAGAGAAAATGGCGTGCGCGACAAAAGCATCGCGCTATGGGGCACGATTAACTATTCGTACCGCAAAGCCTCAGCCGGTTGTACGCGACTTGCACGCCAGGCGGGATATAACGCAGCAAAAAAACAAATAAATAAAGATGTAGCACAAACTTGCGCAACATCGGACCAATATAAATCCGATGGTAAATAACTGATGGGATAAACATCGGAATGCAAAAACTGGATGCCCAATAATTTTTCCAGGCCGGCAATTAAATCAGTGACAACCCAGGATAAAAGCACGCCCAAAATTGCACCAATCGTTGTGCCAATCAAGCCGATCAATCCACCCTGAATCATAAAAATACCAATAATTTCTTTGCTGGATGCACCGAGTGTTCGCAATATCGCAATGTCACCTTGTTTATCGACAACAACCATAATCAAGGTCGACACCAAATTGAATGCCGCAATGCCAATAATTAACAGCAATAATAATCCAACCAGATTTTTTGACATGTGGATGGCTTCGTAAATCGTTCCGTGTGTACGCGTCCAGTCAGAGCCATAATAGCCAACGGGTAATTGATTGACTGCGCTGACAACAACTGTCGATGCTTCAAATAAATCCGTGACCTGCAGGCGAACCCCGCTAACTTTTCCTGGAAATTGTGATGCTTGCGAAGCCGCTGTTAAATTCATCAGGGCTAATGTTTCATCGACATTAGTATTGCTTTTTAAAATCGCAACCACATCCAGCATAAGAATTCCTGGCGCTGCATTTGCGTCACTCGAGCGCGGAATAATTAAGGTAATTTTATCGCCAGGTTTAACCTTGAGTTTATCGGCAATGCCCTGGCCGATAATAACGGCTTGTGGATTTTGGTTGAGTTGCAAAAATGTATTCGGAGGTAAATATTGTTCCAGCGTGCTGAGTTTGGTTTCCTGTGCAGGATCAACACCAAATAAATTAACCGGTGCTACGTGTTTTTGGAAATTAAATAATCCCTGGATTTGCACAAAAGGTGCAGCAGCCAGAATACGTTTATCCTCCTGCTTAAGTTGCTTAATTAAGGATTCATAATCCGAAATACCTTCGCGGTGATAAATCGTTGCCTGCGGCATTATTCCCAAAATGCGCTCGCGCAATTCATGGTCAAAGCCGTTCATCACCGACATCACAACAATCAGCAATGCAACTCCAATTACTAAACCCGCAGTTGATAAGCGCGAAATAAAAGAAACCAATTGGCTGTGTTTACGCGATATTCCGTAACGCGCGCCGACTAAAAAAGTGAAGCGATTGAAAATGATTTTCGGGTTCATACTAAAACGCCATCGGCCAATGTGAGCGTTCTATCCATCTTTGCGGCGAGCCGTAAATCGTGTGTAACCACAATAAAACTGGTGCCGATAGATTGGTTAAGCTCCAACATCAGTTGTTGAATACTCTCTGCAGAATGAGTGTCCAGATTGCCGGTTGGTTCATCCATTAATACACACGCGGGTGATGTCACTAATGCCCGGGCAATGGCCACACGCTGGCGCTCCCCGCCTGACAACTCCGAAGGTTTATGTTCCAGGCGATGCCCCAAACCAACGCGTTGCAACATGGTGGTAGCTTTTTCTTGTGCCTGTGCCTTGTTCATTTTTGCAATTAGCAACGGCATGCAAACATTTTCTATTGCGGTGAATTCTGGCAATAAATGATGGAATTGATAAACAAAACCCAGGTTGCGATTACGTAAAAAACCGCGCTCATCTGCGCTCATTTTTGATAATACTTCACCCGCAACACACACTTCGCCAGTATCGGGTAAGTCCAGTCCACCCAAAATATTCAGCAAGGTCGATTTGCCTGAACCGGATGCGCCCACAATCGCAACGCGCTCGCCTGATAAAATATCAATATTAATTTCACGCAATACACTTACAGCCAAAGCACCTTCACCATAATGCTTACTGACATTCACACACGTTAGAACTGATGGAGAGGACAATGGAGAGGACGATGAAGAAACAGGATTATTCATAACGTAATGCCTCGGCGGGCTCAATTTTGCTGGCGCGATAGGCCGGATAAAGTGTGGCCAAAAAACTTAGTATCAACGCAGTTAGTGTAATGGTCACAAGATCTTGCCACATTAAATAACTGGGTAAGCCCGTAATGTAAAAAGTTTCCGGATCAAAAAAATGAAAACCGAACAGGCGCTCAAGCAGGTTCATGATGGGATTCAACAGCCAGGTTAAAATACAGCCGGCAATAACACCGATAAAGGTTCCAACAAATCCGACTGCACTACCCTGCACAATAAAAATTCCCATTACCTGTTTTGCAGTCAGCCCTAAAGTGCGCAGCACCGCAATATCAGAACGTTTATCGGCAACCATCAATACGAGGCTTGAAACAATATTGAATACGGCAATAAAAATTAAAATATTCAGCAGGGTTCCGGTGACAATTTTTTCCATTTTTACCGATTGGAAAAGACTGCCTTGAGTCTGGCTCCAATCTTTGACCTTATAATCATTACCAAACTGGGTACCCAATTCTTTCATTACAGCTGCTGCGTTATACAAATCGGTTGTTTTCACATGCAGGCCCTGGGCGCCGGGAACACGGAAAAATTTTTGTGCATCATTTAGGTGTATGAGCGCTAAATTAAAATCAACTTGTCCACCCACTTCAAAGACACCAACGAGAGTAAAGTTTTTATTGCGAGGGAAAATACCGGCAGGAGTAATATTAATATCTGATGAGGTAATCATTACCTTATCGCCGGGAGCCAAGCCTAATTGGCGAGCTATCATACTGCCCATAATCACGCCGAACTCACCGGCTTTTAAATCTGCCAACGAACCCACCAGCATGTGTTTGTCGATGACGGAAATTTTCATCTCCTCTTCTGGCAATACGCCTTCAATTTGTATTCCCTGTATATCATTACCATAGCCCACCAAAGCTTCGCGCGATATATAAGGCGCCGTGCCAACTACCCTGGGATGCTGGAGAACTTGCTGCGCGATTTCCTGCCAGTTGGTTAAAGCAGGTTCACGATCAATATAGCCATGAGGGATAACACTGAGCAGGCGCTGTTTCATTTCACGGTCCAGGCCATTCATCACAGATAGCACCACAATAAGTGCCATAACACCCAGTGCCATACCGATTAGGGAGAAAGCACTGATAAATGAAATGAATTGGTTGCGACGCTTGGCACGGGTGTACCGCAAGCCGATATAAAGAGGGATATTTTTCATCATGGGGCGCATTAAACCTAGTAAGTTGGCAGATGTAAACCCATAAATTTGCAGATATAAAAGCCCTTTGAGGTTTCCAGCCCCGGCTTTCAAAAAAAGCCTGTTAGCCGCCCTTTTTTCGGAATAAATGTGGGGCTTGTGCTATGTTTAACGCATTAATTTCCTAAAAATGCAGAGAAGTGACCATGTCAGAACGCCGCAGTTTTTTTCGGATTGATGAAACTATTGCCCTGGAGTTCAAGTCCATTGATGAATCCACGGCAGCTAAAACCCAGCCGGAAGCTTTATTTAGTAATGCTAATTCGTTAAAGCTTTATTCAGAACTAAAAAAGATTGATACCGATAATGCGCAGTTTCTTTTCCAGATTAAAGAGCTAAGTCGTCCGCTTGCGGAATATTTGCACAACCTGAACCGAAAAATTGAATTGCTTGGCCAGGAGTTGATGGCGGACCAAAAACCTGCCCCGCCATCCAAAACCATTAAACAGGTTAACTTGAGTGAAGGTGGTATTGCATTTGGTAGTTCAAGTTCGCTGAATGTTGGGGACTGCATTGGCTTGCGCATTATATTTTTACCCAGTAATGCAGGACTTATTTTGTTCGCCAAAGTCATTCGCTGCGAACCAAGTAATACGGGTGAGTTTCAAATTGCCGCGAAATTCCATCGTATTACCGATGTACAACAACATTTAATTGGCCAGCAAATTATGCGCGCACAGATGGCGGAAAAACGTAGATTGTACGAAAACGATTAAGGATGTATGCAATGAAAAATTTTTTGTTATGGTGTTGGGCGAGTATATTTTTTTGCAGTGCAGGATTCACGTTAGCAGAAGACATTAAAATTCCTGTTGGTTCGCAAATGCCAGAATTGCAACAAATAGCGAAGCCCGAGGCTGGCATGTCAAAAGCCCAGGTAAAAAGTCAATTTGGTGAGCCCCAAAAAGAAAATCCTGCCAAAGGAAAACCACCAATCTCAAGCTGGGAATATAAAGAATTTGAAGTCTATTTTGAAAATGATCACGTGATACATAGCGTAATCAAACCCAAGTTGCATGAAAACAAAGAAATTATTATCGAGACAACAGATGAAATATCTGAAGATGAATTGAAAGCGATTGAGCCAAAAAAATAGATTAATAAAATGGGGTAAAGGTAAAATTAAGCCGCATTTAGCCGCAGCATTAAATTTCTTCCTTTTTAATTTTACTCTGACCCTAATTCTTCTCTGCGAATTTTTAATATTGAAGTAGCTTACTTAAACATTTTCCGTCATATCTGAAGATTTATAATTAAATACGGGAGTTGTCATCCTCGAAGAGGATCCAGAGACTTAAAACTCAAAGGCACTGGATCCCCCTTGGGGATGACGATTCCCTATATAATCAAAAATAAATTCAATAAAAAAGCGCATGTTTAAATGCGCCTTTTTCGTAAATCACTATTGAATAAAATTCTTAACGACGACTGACGCGATTCATACCATCCAAAGCCGCGACGCGATAAGTTTCGGCCATGGTTGGATAGTTAAATGTTGTGCTCAGGAAATATTGGATTGTATTGCCCGCTCCTTTTTGGCTCATGATGGCTTGTCCAATATGCACAATTTCCGCAGCTTCAGCGCCAAAACAATGAACGCCTAATACTTCCAGTGTGTCCACATGGAATAGCAATTTAAGCATTCCAACATTTTCACCAGAGATTTGTCCACGCGCCGTATTTTTAAACAATGCGCGGCCTACTTCATAAGGAATACGTGCTTGCGTTAATTCGGTTTCAGTTTTTCCAATGGAGCTAATTTCAGGAAGCGTGTAAATTCCCGTTGGCACATCAGATACTTGAATGCACACATCACCTAAAATCCCGCCGGAAACTGCGCGACCCTGACCGTAAGAGGCGCTTGCCAAACTTGGCCAGCCAATAACGTCGCCCACTGCATAAATATTTTCTACCGTCGTGCGATAACACTCATCAACTTTTAAATTACCGCGATGATCTGCTTTTAAACCAACGGCATCCAAATTCAACGAATCTGTATTACCACTGCGTCCGTTACACCATAAAATTGCATCCGCTTTTAAACGTTTGCCTGATTTTAAATGCAATGTCACTGAGTGTTCATTGGATTCAATTTTTTCGTATTCTTCACTATGGCGAACTGTTACGCCGTTGTCGCGCAGGTGATAACTGAGTGCGTCGGAAATTTCATCATCCAAAAACGATAAAAGGCGATCACGGTTATTAATTAAATCAACGCGCATTCCCAAGCCGGAAAAAATTGATGCGTATTCACAACCAATAACACCGGCGCCGTAAATAATGATGTGTCGTGGGGTATGCTGCATTTCCAGGATAGTATCGCTGTCGTACAGGCGCTCCTGGTTGAAATCCAGTTCAGCAGGGCGATAAGGGCGTGAGCCTGTCGCGATAATAATATCCTGGGAAGTAAACTTTTCATGTGCGCCATCTTGTAGCACCAGGTCAATAGTATGTGCATCAATAAAAGATGCCTGGCCAATCAAGACATCGACACGGTTGCGAACATAAAAGTTAGTATGCAGTTCAACTTGCTTGGGAATTACTTTGGCGGCTGATTGCAAAACGCGAGGAAAAGTAAGGCGGCGACTATCGCCAATTTCACGGAATAAACTATCTGCTTTAAAGGTGATGATTTGCTTCACTACATGACGTAGCGATTTCGATGGAATCGTACCTTTGTGCGCACAACTTCCACCCACAACCCCCCTATTCTCGATGACTGCAACGCGTTTGCCTGCTTTTGCAGCCGCTATTGCAGAACTTTCTCCCGCAGGGCCGGAGCCAATCACCAGCACGTCATACATGTAATCTGCCACATTTTCCCCCTAGTGCTTAATCTTGATCAGGCGCCTACAGCCTGAATTCTGCCTGAGACTTTAACACCATTGTAGCAATGAAATATTACAAATGCCTTAGGCGACACCCACAAACTCGGAAAACCTTACTCCATGTTCACGTTTTAACCATTTATATGGCGGATATAATTTATTCAACATGCTATTCAGGATCTTTGTATAGCATCCTACCCAAATTTTTCACCTTTGACGAAAATTAGTAAGCATGGCGGCTTTACACGACGATATCGTTAAAAAAATAGTGTCCAAAATCCACTTTTCACCATCGCACGGGTACAATGATGCCCTTCGCAATAACAGGGTTAAAAGCGTTTTACGATGGTATCTATCAGCAATCCTCCCGTTTCCTCCCGCGCTGGCAACAAACAAAGTTGGGGGCAGCTTCACGGTAGCGCACAAGCGCTCGCGATCCTTAATGGCGCTTATGCAACTCAAGGCTTCAGCCTGGTGATTACTGCAGATACCAGCAGCGCGCTCAGGTTGGAAAGCGAACTGGCCTTTTTTAACCAGCGCGATGATTTTAATATCCTTCATCTCGCCGATTGGGAAACCCTGCCCTACGATACGATTTCTCCGCATCAAGATATTATTTCTGATCGATTAAAAACACTTTATCAATTGCCGCAAACACAACAGGGAATCCTCGTGGTTCCTGTTACCTCTTTATTGCAACGCTTGATGCCATCCGATTATTTAATCGGAAATAGTTTGATGGTCGAATGCGGCCAGAAAATTAATATTGACAACATGCGCCGCAACTTTGAAAAAGCGGGTTACCACGCAGTAGATACGGTTTATGAACACGGTGAATACGCAGTGCGTGGTTCATTGCTTGATATTTTTCCCATGGGTAGCGAACAACCCTATCGCCTGGATTTATTTGACGATGAAATTGAAACGCTGCGCACCTTTGACCCAGAAACCCAGTTAACCATCGAGCAAGTTAACAGCATCCAATTATTGCCTGCCAAAGAGTTTCCACTTGATAAAACTGGCATTAATCGCTTTAAGCAACAATGGTTGGAAAAATTTGATGTAGACCATAAAGCCTGTTCTATTTTTCAAGATGTCAGTGCAGGCATTTCACCTGCGGGCATTGAATATTATTTGCCACTTTTTTTTGACACTTGCAGCACGCTGTTTGATTATCTGCCAGAAAATACTCAAGTTTACGGTTTGGGTGATATTGAAAAAGCCGCAGAAAACTTTTGGCTGGAATTATTGCGTCGTTATGAAAGCCGTCGTGTCGATCCGCAGCGTCCTATTTTGCCGCCAAAAGAAATTTATATCGCCATCGATGAATTATTCAGTTATTTAAAAAATTATTGTCGCACGTTCGTTTCAGCAGAAACTCTGGACGATAAAGTTGGGCAAACCAATTTCTCTACCCAAATTCCACCCAACTTACCCATTCGTTCACAAGCAGAAAATCCATTAGCGGCGATCCAGGCTTTTTTGATGGAATATGGAGGACGCATTTTATTTTGCGCGGACTCCGCGGGTCGCCGCGAAAGCTTATTGGAATTACTAAGCCGCATCCGTATTACACCTGCAATTCTTGACGGTTGGTCAAGCTTTATTAATGGTAAGGATAAAATAGCCATCACCACGGCTCCGCTTGAGCAAGGTTTGGTGTTGCACGAACCTGAAATAGCCTTAATTACCGAAACCCAGTTATTCGGTGAAAGAGTCCAGCAAACCCGCCGTCGCAAACAGAGCCAGGATAACGCTGATTTAATCGTTAAAAATTTAACTGAATTAAAAATAGGTTCTCCGGTTGTTCACATTGATCACGGTGTTGGTCGTTATCGCGGTTTGGAAACCATCACAATCGACGACCAAACCAACGAATTTTTAACCCTGGAATATGCAGATGAAACCAAGCTTTATGTTCCGGTTACCAACCTGCATTTAATCAGTCGTTATAGCGGCACGGATGAAGAGTTAGCGCCGCTGCATAAACTTGGCAGTGAAACCTGGCAGAAAGCCAAACGTAAAGCTGCGGAGCAAATTCGCGATACCGCAGCGGAATTATTGGAAGTTTATGCGCGCCGTGCTGCGCGCAAAGGTTTTGCATTTGCTGATCCTAAAGAAGCTTATTTGAATTTTGCATCCAGCTTTCCATTTGAAGAAACACCTGACCAGCAACGTGCTATTGAAGCTGTAATCGCTGATATGCTCTCGCCAAAACCCATGGATCGTTTAGTGTGTGGCGATGTTGGTTTTGGTAAAACTGAAGTGGCTATGCGTGCAGCCTTTGTTGCAAGCCATGGTGGAAAGCAGGTTGCGATTCTTGCTCCCACAACCCTGCTTGCACAGCAACATTATGAATCATTAAAAGATCGTTTTGCAGATTGGCCAATTACTATCGAAGTGCTTTCGCGTTTTCGGACAGCAAAAGAAGTTAATGAAGTTAAGCCGCGAATCGCAGAAGGAAAAATTGATATTATCGTGGGCACTCATGCGTTGCTATCACCGGATATCAAATATAAAAATCTTGGCTTGTTAATTATTGATGAAGAACACCGCTTCGGTGTCCGCCAAAAAGAACAACTAAAAGCCATGCGCGCCGAGATAGATATTTTAACGCTCACGGCAACTCCTATTCCGCGCACACTGAATATGTCTATGTCGGGCATTCGCGATTTGTCGATTATCGCCACACCACCTGCACGTCGTTTGTCTGTCAAAACATTTGTGCGCACCCATGACGACAATATTATTAAAGAAGCGATCCTGCGTGAAATTTTGCGTGGCGGACAAGTGTATTATCTTCATAACGAAGTTAATACCATTGAAAAAACTGCGCGCGATTTGCAAGAGCTTGTTCCAGAGGCGCGTATTGTTGTTGGCCACGGCCAAATGCGTGAGCGTGACCTTGAACGCGTGATGTCAGATTTCTATCACAAGCGCTTTAATGTGATGGTGTGTACCACAATCATTGAAACCGGTATTGATATCCCTAATGCCAATACTATTGTTATCCACCGCGCAGACAAATTTGGCCTTGCGCAGTTACATCAACTGCGTGGCCGCGTGGGACGTTCGCATCACCAGGCCTATGCTTATTTATTAACGCCCGATAAGCGTTCAATGACGGGCGATGCGGTTAAGCGGTTAGAGGCGATTTCCGCCGCAGAAGATTTGGGTGCAGGTTTTACCCTTGCGACCTACGATATGGAAATCCGTGGCACCGGTGAATTGCTGGGCGATGAACAAAGCGGGCAAATCCAGACTATTGGTTTTTCGCTTTATATGGAAATGCTGGATCGCGCGGTTAAGGCAATCCGCAAAGGAAAAATTCCTGATCCTATTAACGAATTCGATGGTATGGTGGATGTTAACCTGCGCATTCCGGCATTAATTCCATCGGATTATCTGCCTGATGTGCAATCGCGCCTGATTATGTACAAACGACTTGCCAATGCGGAAACCGATGAGGCTTTGCGTGAATTGCAAGTTGAAATGATTGATCGCTTTGGTTTATTGCCGGAACAAACCAAAAATTTGGTGCGCGTCACGCAAATAAAATTAAAAGCGCAGACAATTGGAATTACCAAGTTGGAAGCCAGCTCCCGTTCTGGAGTGATTGAGTTTAGCGGCGATACCCGCGTTGAGCCACTCACGATTGTCAAGATGGTCCAGGCTGCTCCCCATGCTTATAAACTGGAAGGCGCGAATAAATTGAAATTCAACTTGCCAATGGATACCAGCGAGCAACGCTTGCAACAAGTCAGCAGCTTGCTTGAAAAATTAATGCCCTGATATTGATGCCATAAAACCACGGTTTGGGAAAATAATTATGTGGATAAAAAAATATTTTAATGGTGCATTGTTACTCCTGTGCGCCATCAACGTGAACACAGTGGCGCAAACCATTGAAGCAGCTGATAGCTCACAAAGTCATGAGCGGCTCTATCAGGTAGAACTCATTATTTTTTCCCGCTATGAGGGCAACCCGCAGGAGCACTGGCCCAGGGATGTAAAGTTGGCCTATCCTGAAAATCTGGTTAGCCTTAAAACGGAGGGAGGCTCCTCTGAAAGTTTTTCCGTACTACCGGCGAGTGAACGCGCTCTGAATTCGCAAGCGGCAACCCTGGCAAGGAGCGGCAGTTATACCTTGCTTTATCACCAGGCATGGCGCCAAATGATTTATGGCCGTAAAACCAATATTGCGATTAGCGGTGGCAAAAGTTTTGGTAACCACCAGGAGCTTGAGGGCAGCATTGCATTAAACGTTGGGCAATATCTTAAAATCCAAACCAATTTGTGGTTAACGCAATTTGCACCATCGGGAACTACTATTAACGAAACCTGGCCTGAGCTACCCTTACTTCCAAATACGCTAGGAGAAAGTGAAAAAAGCCAGGATTATTTGATCAAGCGCATCGTAAAAATTAGCCAGGAGCGCACTATGCGTAGCAATGAAATACATTACATTGATCATCCGTTGCTGGGTATTATTGTGAAAATTGTTCCTTATGACGCATCCAACAACACAAAAACCAATTAATCGCTAATGTGACGTAAAGCTTCATAGATTATAAATACTAAGAAAAATTATATTGAATAGGGAGTCGTCATCCCCGCAGGGGATCCAGCGTCATTAACAAGGTCACTGGATCCCCTACGGGGATGACGATAAATAAATATTGAAACGCTGCGTAAGATTAGTTAGTAAAAATCATCCGTATCCAAGGAGTTATCAAATGAGCATTAGTCCCTACGCTGGAAAATTATTACCGAAAGAAATGTTGGTCGATGTCACTTCACTGACTGCTGCTTATTACGATAAAAAACCTGATCCCGGCATCGCAGAACAACGCGTAAGTTTTGGTACCTCCGGGCATCGTGGTTCTGCATTGAAAACCAGCTTTAATGAAAACCATGTCCTGGCGATTACCCAGGCAATTTGTGATTACCGCGCGCAAGCTGGTATTACTGGCCCACTCTATGTTGGCATTGATACGCACGCACTTTCCGAGCCGGCACAAATTAGTGCCGTTGAAGTTTTTGCTGCTAACGGGATAGAAATATTTTTAGCGAGTGGTGGCGAGTTCACACCAACCCCTGCGATTTCCCACGCAATCCTTACCTATAATAAAGGCCGCACAACGGGCTTGGCAGATGGTGTTGTAATTACACCATCACACAATCCACCGGATAACGGCGGTTACAAATATAATCCAACCAATGGTGGCCCGGCGGATTCTGATGTCACCAATTGGATGCAGGCACGTGCCAATGAATTGCTTGAAAATAATTTGCGCGATATCAAACGTATGGATTACCACGCCGCAATAAAAGCATCCAACACGCATCACCACGATTATATTAGCCATTACGTTAAAGATTTAATTAATGTGGTTGATATGAGTGCAATTCGCGATGCTGGTGTGCGTTTGGGCGTTGATCCTCTTGGTGGCGCAGGTTTGAATTATTGGAACGCGATTGCGGAGTTTTATAAAATTGATTTGCATTTGATTAACCAGATTATCGACCCAACCTTTGAGTTTATGACGGCTGATTGGGATGGAAAAATTCGCATGGACCCTTCATCGTCTTACACCATGCAAGGGTTACTTGCCAAACGCAATGAATATCAGGTTGCTTTTGCATGTGATGCTGACCATGACCGCCACGGTATTGTTACTCCAAGCGTTGGCCTCTTACCTCCCAACCATTATTTAGCAGTGGCAATTGATTATTTGTTCCAGAATCGTCCGCACTGGGATGCAAAAACCGCTATTGGAAAAACTGTGGTCAGTAGTGCGATGATTGATCGCGTCAGCGAAAAATTAGGCCGTCGCCTGCATGAAGTGCCTGTAGGTTTTAAATGGTTTGCACCAGGTTTATTTGATGGGTCATTGGGTTTTGGTGGCGAAGAAAGTGCTGGTGCATCTTTCTTGCGTATTGACGGAAGCGTGTGGACTACCGATAAAGACGGTTTAATTCCCGCATTGCTTGCCGGTGAAATTGTTGCAAAAACTGGTCGCGACCCTGGTGAGCATTACAAAGAGCTTGCGGATAAATTTGGTTATGCAGCAGAAAGTCGCGTAGAAGCACCTGCAAACACAGCGCAGAAAAAAGCACTGTCAAAATTATCACCAGAGCAAATTACTTCTACTGAGTTAGCGGGTGAAAAAATTGAAAGCATTATTACTAATGCTCCCGGCAACAATGCTGCTATAGGTGGTATTAAAGTTAGCAGTAAAAGCGGATGGTTCGCTGCACGCCCGTCAGGTACTGAAGAAATCTACAAGATTTACGCGGAAAGCTTTAAAGGAAAAGAACATTTGCAGCAATTAATTGCAGAAGCGCAAACGATTGTGGATAAAGCGATTAGTTAATTTTGAGTGAAATAAGTTGAAGGATTTATCAAAAATTCTTCGGCTGCTGCATGTTCAGGGTGAGTGGGAAAAGTAAATTAATTTCTCAGCCGTCATCCCCGCAGGGGATCCAATGACCATTGAAATAAACAATGGCACTCGAAAGCTAGACGCTGGATCCCCTGCGGGGATGACGACTCCCTGTATTATCGTAGTAAAGTTCTGGAAAGTAAAATGTTGGAAGCTTGAAAAATTTTATACCTTACAGCTTTATTTCAAACTCATCTGCATCCATATAGGCAGGAAATTTTTCGCGATGTTCTTTTAATTTATCCGCAAATAATTCGATAACAAAAGCACCGGATTCTTGCGAGGTAAACACAACTTCACCCAACGAACTGTACACACTGGAATCACCGGAATAATGCTGATGTTTTTCGTCCATACCCACGCGATTGACGCCTGCAACATAACTTAAGTTTTCAATGGCACGCGCTTGTAACAGACGATTCCAATGTAATGAACGAGCACTCGGCCAATTAGCAACGTAAATCGCCAAATCGTAATCATTGCAATTGCGGCTCCACACTGGAAAGCGCAAGTCATAACAAATGAGCGGTAGAATTCGCCAGCCTTTCAATTCAACCAACACACGTTCGCAGCCGCTGGCGTAGCGTTCATGTTCTCCAGCCATGCGAAATAAATGGCGCTTATCGTAATGGGTGTAGGTTCCATCAGGGCGCATCCACACCAAGCGATTAAAATGCGTGTCATTTATTTTAACGACCAAACTTCCGGTAACCACCGCATTTAATTTTTTCGCCTGGTCGGCCATCCATTGATAGGCAGTCCCATCTACTTTCTCTGCGTAATTGCGTGCGTTACTGCAAAAACCGGTGGTGAAAACTTCAGGCAAAATAATGAGGTCGACATCGCGCAAGCCGCTCATGGCTTGTGCAAAAGTATCGAGATTATGTTGTGGGTTATTGGGAATAATTTCTTGCTGGATAAGTGCAATAGTCAGATTTTGCATAGTGATAAGCCTATAAAACTTGGCTGCACTTTTGGGTGCAATTGGTGAGGCAAAAAATTACGCCGCAGGCGATTTGTTTAAATGTAGCCCAAAAAAAGCAATAACAAAAGCGCCTAAAGAAGAAAGGCTGGCCACCAAAAAAGTGAGGCTTGCACTATGGTCCCACAGCAATCCACCGACTAACGCACCCACTGCCCCACCCGCCCCAAAACTCAGGGAGCTATAAAGTGCTTGTCCTTGCCCTTGATGTGTACCTTTAAAGTGGCTGCGCACAACTTCAATGGAAGCAGCGTGAGCCACACCAAAACTAATTGCATGTAGCAACTGCGCAAATAACAACACTGGCAACCAACCTGCCCAATAGCCGATTAAATACCATCGAAAGGCCGTCACCAAAAAAGTCATCAATAACAAATTACGTACATCAAAGCGATGCATAATTTTTGGCATGACTAAAAATATGGCAACCTCCGCCAAAACACCCAGCGCCCACAGCAATCCGGTAGATGTGCTCGTGTAGTGGTAATGTTCCTGCAAATATAAACTGTAAAAGGTGTAATAAGGGCCGTGACTCAATTGCAATAAAAAGCTCGCCAATAAAAAACAGATGATTGCAGGCTTGCTGACTAGCGATAGAAATCCCTCGCTTGGCTCAGTTGCTTTTTGTATGGAAATCGCCTTTAACGAAAGGCTCGATAAAAAAATTAATAACAAGAAACTTAAAATGGATAGAGGTAAAAACCGAATGGGTAAAAAATCAAATAATAAACCCAGCCCAATGACGGCAACCATAAATCCGATTGATCCCCACAAACGGATTTGGCCATAGCGTTTATAGTGATTGCCAAGGTATGAAAGTGTAATGACTTCAAATTGCGGTAATACGGCGTGCCAAAAAAATGTGTAACAACTAATGGCCAACACAAGCCAGGCGTAATTATTGCTGATTAAAACCCCCGAGAAAAAAATGCAGGCAATTGCACTTCCCTGCCGGATAATGCGCAAACGCTGTTGGGTTTTATCGGCAAGCCAACCCCAAAAATTGGGGGCAATAATGCGTGTGCCTAGAATAATTGCAGTGATAAAACCAACATCTTGTGAGCTATAGCCGAGGGATTTTAAATACACGCCCCAATAAGGTGTCAGCGAACCAACCACCGCAAAATAAAAAAAATAAAAACTGGAAAGGCGCCAATACGGGAGGGATTGTGAGGCTGGATGGTCAATCATAATTATGTAAGGTGGGTGGAGTGCAGCGATACCCACCATTAATTAAAGCGATGATGGGTATCGCTGCACTCCACCCATCCTACAAATAAATTAAATTTTTACGCTTGCCGGAATCACTGGCACAGAATGTTTTACTCCACCGTTTTGCCCGCGATGACGCAACATATGATCCATCAACACAAGTGCAAGCATAGCTTCAGCGATTGGCGTTGCGCGAATACCTACGCAGGGGTCATGGCGACCTTTAGTGATGACTTCAACGGGATTGCCGTGCACATCAACACTGCGACCGGGAATATGTAAGCTGGAGGTTGGTTTTAGCGCGATATTCGCAATAATATCCTGGCCGGATGAAATGCCACCGAGGATTCCACCAGCATTGTTAGATAAAAAACCTTCCGGTGTCATTTCATCGCGATGCTGGCTGCCACGCTGATCGACCACACCAAAACCTTCACCGATTTCAACACCTTTTACTGCATTAATGCTCATTAATGCATGTGCGATTTCTGCATCAAGGCGATCAAAAATCGGTTCGCCCAAACCTGGAGGAACATTGGTCGCAATCACAGTAATTTTTGCACCAATTGAATCGCCTTCTTTATTAAGTGCTTGCATAAATGCTTCCATCTCCGGCACTTTGCTTACATCAGGACAAAAGAAAGGATTTTGTTCGATTTGATCCCAATCTACACTTTCAATTTTAATTGGGCCTAATTGAGAAAGATAACCGCGCACTTCAATGCCGTGGAAATCTTTCAAATATTTTTTTGCAATTGCACCGGCAGCAACGCGCACAGCAGTTTCGCGTGCAGATGAACGGCCACCGCCGCGATAATCGCGTACACCGTATTTTTGCATGTAGGTGTAATCCGCATGGGCCGGACGAAATTGATCTTTGATATTGGAATAATCTTTGGAACGTTGATCGGTATTTTCAATTATCAAACCGATTGGTGTACCGGTGGTTTTGCCTTCAAATACGCCAGATAAAATCTTTACCAAATCATCTTCACGACGTTGCGTGGTATAGCGCGATGTGCCCGGCTTGCGGCGATCCAAATCGATTTGCAAATCCTCTTCGGTCAGCGATAAACCGGGTGGACAACCATCGACAATCGCGCCAAGCGCAAGGCCATGGCTCTCGCCAAATGTAGTGACAGTGAATAATTTACCGTAGGTATTGCCAGACATGTTTATTCCAACCAAATGGGGTTTGTTCAATGACTATGTACAAAATGTGCGGCGATTATACGTGAACTAAACATACTTTTACATGCGTTCACATAGGGACTGGCTCACCTTGTGTGCTATAAATCCTTGCGCGCGTTAATCAATAATCGGTTCAACGACAATAAGGAACGAAGTGAAATGACGAAAAAATATACAGCGGCAATAGTGCTGCTCAGTTTATTAAGTTGCGTTGCATGGGCAGATGACAATACCAAGGCACGGCAACCGGGCGAATATCCCTTTACGGCTGATTCCCTTGAGCAACCTCATGTGCCTAAAGGAAAGCTAGAGGGCCCTTTTGAATTCCACAGCAAGGTCTTTGCAGGAACAGTGCGACAATATTGGATCTATGTGCCTGCAAATTACAAACCCGGGGCAAAAACCAAACCTGCTTTATTGGTGTTCCAGGATGGCCAACGCGCCACCAATCCCAAGGGTTCACTGCGAGTGCCACAGGTTTTGGATAATTTGATTTACCAAAAAGCCATTCCGCAAACTATTGGCGTATTTATCACACCCGGCAACATGAGCGAGCATTACCCTGACAACCTGGGAATGTCCAATCCCGATCATCGTGCGGAAGAATATGATGCCCTTGGCACCGACTATTCGCGCTTTTTGATTGATGAACTCTTACCGGAAGTTGCGAAAAAATACCTCTACAACACCAGTCCCGAAGCACACATCATTGGCGGCACCAGTAGCGGTGCAATTTGCGCATTCACTGTAGCCTGGAATAGGCCCGATGTTTTCCGCAAAGTGATCAGCATCATTGGCAGCTACACATCCATTGGATATATACCTGCAACCGCCGATAAACCACTTATTCCCGGCGGAGATATTTATCCCGGCCTGATTCGCAAATCCCCTATTCGCCCACTCCGGATTTTCTTGCAAGATGGCAGTAATGACCTCAACAATGAACACGGCAACTGGTTTCTGGCAAACCAGCAAATGTTGTCATCATTGGAATGGGCAAATGCTAACGCGGATACAAATGGTGATAAAGGAGCGCGTTATGAGCTGAAGCATATTTGGGGTGATGGCAGCCATTCAGACCAACACGGCGGAAGTCTGCTGCCGGAAATTTTGCGCTGGATGTGGAGTGACAAACAATAGAGCATCGTTTATAAAAAATTCTCCGCACATTAACTGCATAAATATTATTTTTGGGAGTCAATCTTTTCACCTGGATGTAAAGACGACTCCCTAATAAACGCCGGACCGGACTATAGAAATAGTTTACGGAATCAAACCCTCAAGTCGTTGCAACAGGGATACAAAGGGTGTGCTTAACTCGATTTCCATTTTTATAATTTTTTCCATGGCACCTTTAACATCAATAGTTGCAGGCTTGGTTGCAAATAAAATGTAATTGCCAAACTCGCCGGGGCAAACAAATATTTTTGAAAAATGTTCAATTAAAGTGACAAAGAAAATGGATTTTACATGCGGCAAGTGGTGAAAATTAATGACTAGCCAGCCATCATCACTCAGGACTCGATGGCATTCAGACACAAATTTCTTTTGGGTTTGAATGGGGCTCATAAAATAAGCATCAAACAAATCAGAAAAAATAATATCGGTACTGGCATCGGGGGTGGCGCGCAACTGGGTTTTTGCATCGGAAATTGTATATTTCACTCGCTCATCAATAGGAATGTCGAAATAATATTTGGCCACTTCAAATACTTTTGCTCGCAATTCCACAACATGGAAATGACATTTATCCAGGTGATGATGAATACTGCGCAATAAGCTGCCACCACCAAGCCCCAATAAAGTGATATGGCGCGGCGCAGTAAAACCAAGTGCTAACATCATAATGCGAATATATTCATGCACTACCGAATGCGGCTTTTCAAGGGAGAAGCCACTTTGTTCATAGACAGAATCAAAAGTGAGTGCGCGATACTGCCGGTAGTCCACCACCAGGATATTGCCAATATGATCGCTAGTGCTAAGCACTATTTGTCCACGAGTTCCCATAAGAAGCCTGTTGAGTCTATTAAAAAGTACCATTGTGCCAATGCTTAAAAAATAACGGTGGCCTGCCTAAAACCAAAAGATTTCAGCATATAAAAAAACTGCGTTGTATCGGTTGATCGAATTAAAATATCGTCGTCAGTGGAGAGCATAAAACTCTTGCCCGATGATTCGCGAATCCATATCAACCATTCGGTTAATTCAGCAGGATTGCGCATAACTTCTGCGATTAATTCTTCGCCAGCCATTAGTCTTTCTCTTACTTCGGTAATATTCATAGAACGTGTTTTTTCTCAACGTGGGGAAAATCTCTATCAAGAGATTGAATAGTTACATCAATATCAGGGTACAGTCGAAATACGCCTTCAATAGGCATCACATGGCTTTTGGCGAGTGATTTGAGGGGCTGGAACTGCAGATTAGTTAGTACCAATTGTGATTGCGTTTTCACACAGTGGGAGATGAGTTTGTTGAGTGCAGATACGCCACCTGCATCCAGAAGATTAACGCCATCGAGATAGACAATAATGCCTTTGTCTTTTTCACAATAGAGTGTGAGTTCGGCAAATATTTTGTCGGCAGCGGCAAAAAATAACGGGCCAGTGATTTTAAATGCCCGCCATTTTTTGGAATGTAAATTCGGCAATAAGCGCTCATCATGCGTTATCTCAACCACACGCGTCATATCGGCCATTTCTTTCATAAAGAGGATGGCAGCCAACAGAATGCCCGCGGTAATTGCAATCACCATGTCGAACAAAATAGTGAGCGAAAAACAACACAAAAAAACCCAGCGGTCATTGGAATGTGAGGTTTTGAGCATGTGAATACTCTTGTGGGCTTCGCTCATATTCCACGCGACTACCATCAATAAAGCGGCCATGGCGGGCATAGGCAAGTAGCCAAGAAGAGGAGCAAGCGCGAGCAACCCCAAAAGCACAACCAACGCATGAATCATGGCGGCAACCGGAGATTCTGCACCCGCTTTAAGGTTTGCGGCAGAACGTGCAATAGCGGCGGTAGCTGTAATGCCGCCAAAAAATGGTGTGATGACATTACCAATACCCTGGCCAAGTAATTCACTGTTAGCGCTGTGACGCTTACCCGTCATGCCATCCAGCACGACAGCACAAAGGAGCGATTCAATGGCACCTAACATGGCTATCGCAAATGCCGCTGGCAATAAGTCCCTAACCATTACCCAACTGAACACCATAGGCTCGCCATCTGCACCGGCTCGCGCCCATGGCCACTCAAGGTTGGGTAATAACGGCGGTATACCGGAAGCGAGTGTTCCATCGGCAGCGGTATAGCTAAAACGAGAGTCAATCGTATCGACCCCAAAGCCTGCATTATTCAATACCAGGGCGATCAAACTGCCTATCAAAACCGCAGGTAAATGTGGCGGTATAGTAGATTTCAAACGCGGCCACACCAACATAACGACGAGTGTTAAAGCAGCTACAACCAGGCTGGGCCAATGGATTTGGCTAAGATTACCGGCTAATACACTAAGTTTATCGAGGTAATGTTCCGGCATAGCCTTAATGGACAGACCGAAGAAATCCTTGATTTGCAATGTCGCGATTACTACACCAATACCACCGGTAAAACCCAGGGTTACAGGCTCAGGGATATATTCAATCAAGCGCCCAAGGCGAAACAGCGCAAGGACAATCAACATCATTCCGGCCATCACGCTTGCCACAAGCAAACCGCTTAGTCCGTATTTTTGGGTGATGGGATAAAGAATAACGACGAATGCCGCTGTTGGGCCCGAAACACTAAAGCGTGATCCGCCAGTCAGGGCGATCAGGAATCCTGCAATGGCAGCGGTATAAAGCCCATATTGGGGCGGAACACCGCTGGCAATTGCCAGTGCCATAGCCAGGGGAATTGCGATGATACCTACCGTTAAGCCTGCCAACACATCCTTTCGCAAACGCTTGCCAGTGTAAGCTTCTTGCAAGCAACTCTCCCGCAAGGCATGGCCAATGCGTAGGGAGAATAAATAGGCTCTGTGCGACATGGTATAGCTCCCCTACAACACCTTATCCCCAAAATAGAATAACAAAATTATAACAACATTATAATGTTATTGTAATTATGTTATAATTTTTTGCATTGGGGTCGAATGTCATCGGTAAGCCTTTAGAATCAGGTAAGCCTTTAGAATCAATAGATGAGTCGGCAACGCTGAGCCGTTAAAATGGCGATGGGATAAATACGCCATGCCGAAGGCGTTAACTGCTTCCGCCAATGACTGATAACAAACACCTTATAGAATGAGATTAATGCTATGGAACAAAAGACCGCACGCTTAACGGTATTAATAGACCCGACAAAGAAAGATGCCTTTGAGCGCCTGTGCAACGCTCAGGATGTGACGCCATCACAAGTGGTACGCCAACTTATTCGTGAGTATTTGGATAAGCACGGCGTCACCTATGCCAACCAGTCGCAAACCGTCTCACAAGCTGACTAGCCAGTGTCTATTCCCTGTAGCAGTAATGAAGTTGATGTATGAACACGATAAATTGGCTGTGCCTGAGTGATTATTTTGGTGTGGTGGTCTTTGCTATAAGCGGTGCGCTTGCTGCTGGCAGACGCTCCATGGATATTTTTGGTGTACTGGTAATTGGGTTTATCACCGCACTGGGCGGCGGAACCCTACGGGATTTGTTGCTGGGTATTCATCCCATTAGTTGGATCGGCAATCCCATGTATTTATGCCTGGTGGCTTGTGCTGTTATCGCTACCCTACTGGGAGGTCGCATCAGTCACCGTTTTGATGAACGTTTGTTTATTGTTTCAGACGCTTTCGGTTTGGCGGTATTTACTGTTATCGGTGTTCAAGTCGCCCTACAGCAAGCTTTTATGACGGCGCCTATCGCCATCATTATGGGCATCCTTACCGGTACAGGCGGTGGTGCTATCCGCGATATTATTTGTAATGACGTCCCTTCCATCCTTAAGCGTGAAATTTATGCCACAGCAAGTGCATCGGGTGGTATCTGCTACTGCCTGCTCAATTACCTTGATGTGAACGCTTTGATCAATACGCTGATCAGCATCCTATGCGTATTAACTATCCGCCTGATTGCCGTGCGATCTCGCTGGGCTTTACCGTCGTTTCGTATCAATCCATAACACTGGATTCACGTTATCACCGCAATGAGGTCGCGCCATGCAAAGTGATTAATCGTTAATCCATGATCAATAACTATCCACTTACATCACATTATTACTATCTTGAAGCGAGAATGACGCATGAGCAATTTATCTAACTGCCCCACATGTAAATCTGAATACACCTATGAAGACGAAGGCATGTATATCTGTCCCGAATGTGCTCACGAGTGGCCTAAAAACGCAGCAGAAGCCAGCACGGAAGATACATTCATTGTGCGCGATGCTAACGGGAATTTATTAAATGAAGGTGACTTTATTACCGTCATCAAAGATTTAAAAATTAAAGGCTCTTCGTCGGTCGTTAAAGTAGGCACCAAGGTAAAAATTATTCGCCTGGTGGAAGGTGATCACGATATTGACTGCAAAATTGAAGGCATTGGCCCTATGATGCTGAAATCAGCATTCGTTAAAAAAGCCTAAAGAATCTCTTAACAATAAGGAACTTCTGAAAAATGTTGGCGAGGCAGGTAATTTTTTAGAGGTTCCCTAGATCTGCCTTGCGCAACATAAACACTCCATGCCCGCCACGCTCAAATTCAATCCATGTAAAAGGTAGCTCAGGATAGGCTTCTTCAAGCGCAATCCACGAATTGCCAACCTCCACAATTAACACACCATCGTCTGTTAGATAGTTGCTTGCTTCTTGCAATAAACGACGCGTGAAATCCAAACCATCATCACCAGAGCCCAAACCGATTTCGGGCTCTGCGTGATACTCCTCGGGCATAGTCGCTAAATCATCTGCATCCACATAGGGCGGGTTAGACACAATTAAATCGAATGTTTGACCGGCAAGGTTTTCAAACAAATCCGATTGCATCGCAAATACGCGATCTTCCAAATTGTGTTGCTGGATATTTTCTTCTGCAACTGCCAGTGCATCAAATGAAATATCGCTGAGCTGTACTTCAGCATCGGGGAAAGCGTAAGCACAAGCGATACCGATGCAACCACTACCTGTACACAAATCAAGAATTTGTCTCGGTTCACTCGCCAGCCACGGTGAAAATTGTTTTTGGATTAATTCGCCAATGGGTGAGCGTGGGACCAACACTCGCTCGTCAACAATAAAAGGTAAACCGGCAAACCAGGCCTGGCCCGTTATATAAGCAGCCGGAATGCGCTCATCAATACGACGGCGTAAATTTTTCATTACACGTTCGCGCTCAACACCGGTTAAACGCGCACTCAACCACTCATCAGCCAAAGGCGGGGTAAGATGAACGGCATGTAGAACTAATTGCTCAGCTTCATCCCATGGGTTGTCAGTACCGTGACCGAAATACAGTTTTGCAGCGGTAAATTCACTGGCACCCCAGCGAATAAAATCGCGCAAGGTCAATAATTCATCGCAAATATTTAGTTGTGTGGCGGTCATAATCGAACTCGCTAAATCAAAGCCTATTGAATAAGCGCTATTCTACCGAAATAGAGCGCACCTCATAAAAGAATCTTGCTGTTTCGGTAAATCATATTCGTTTTCACCAAAGTTACAGGGTAAAATGCTGGCCTGTCCCAACCTGTGGGCATCAGGCATGCAGGTTTTATTGTGATGCGAGGAATCCATGAAAGAACATTTTGCAAGCATTATCACCAGCATTGGTGAAGATCTGAACCGCCCCGGTTTGCAAGATACTCCTGAACGTGCAGCTAAAGCGTTTCAATTTTTAACCCGTGGTTACAACCAAACCCTGGAGGAAATTGTAAATGGTGCGCTGTTTCCATCTGATTCCAGCGAAATGATTTTGGTGAAAGACATTGAACTCTATTCAATGTGTGAACATCATTTATTGCCTTTTATTGGCAAGGCCCATGTAGCTTATATTCCAACGGGAAAGGTACTGGGCTTGTCAAAAATCGCCCGTATTGTGGATATGTATGCGCGTCGCCTGCAAATCCAGGAGCAGCTTACAACACAAATCGCTGAATCCGTTTTACAAATTACCGGCGCGAGCGGTGTTGGTGTGATTATCGAAGCAAAACATATGTGCATGATGATGCGCGGTGTTGAAAAACAAAACTCGTCGATGAAAACATCCGCAATGCTCGGCAGCTTTCGCAGCAGCCAGGCAACGCGCATGGAATTTTTATCGCTGGTTAATTAACAAATTATTTCTTATAAAGTTTGCCTGGATTAACGTTATTTGGGAGTCGTCATCCCTACGGGATGACGACTAAAAAAATTTAAATATGCGCCACCCAAATACGAATCTAATTTTCACCAATCTTAACAATTTCCACCCGCGCACTCCTATCCCCTCTTCCAGCCGGTGCCAGGCTACCTAATCCGAATGTCTGGAGGCGCTTTGCGTTGACTCCGGCAGCAACTAAAGCTGCCTTAATTTGCTCGGCATTTTTTCTGGATTCATTTTGCTGTTGTTCAATTGTCAACGGGGAATAATCATGCCCCACTACAGCGAGCATTAACTTTGGTTGCATATTTAACAGGGCTACCAATGCCTGGATATGAGCCTGTTTAATTTGTAAATGTGCACTGCCCTGCGCATCTTTGCTAACAAAATCGGGAAATACAAAATAACCGTTGGTATTCAAAAGTTTATTCAGTGTTTCCGGGCTTGATGCCACACCGAATTCATTAATCTTATTAAGATGCAATACTTCCAGTTGTACATAAGCGCGTTTGTTTCCGCGCATAACTGAATAGATTACGACATAAAAAGGTTTTTCATCCGCATTGGTAATTTCATAAGCACCGTAGAATTGATGCTGGTCCAGGCCATAAAGCTGGATGATTTTAAAATGATTATTCGCCCAGCTGTTACTTGTCCCGCAATCGCGCGCTTTACAATGGAACAATTCCCGCAAGTTATATTTATCAAGTTGATCTTTAAAAAACGTGAAGCCCATTTCGGCGTTGTCATCTGCTGGCAACTCAAATGTCGTGCGCTCAAGTGTGCCGCTTAAACGCTGCGACCTGTCGACCAACCAATTGTTATCGACTTTTTTATAGCTGCTTAGTGCTAATAAAAAATTATCATCCTGACCCGCACTGTGAAAAACTTCACGCGCATTTGGATAGGGTTGTAACTTTAAATCAGCGGCCTGTACCCATAAAGCCATACAAAACAAACTGAAGAAATAAATAATTTTTTTCATCTAATCTCTTATGGCAAAGAATGTATTAAAAACGGCTGCAACCTCAGCAACTTCTTGCTCCATATGAAGGTGATGTCCACCTGGCATATGAGTCACTGCAACTTTTGAATAGGTTTTTATTGAATCCACATATTTAGGAAATATTTTTGGCATGCCATCGTCGGCCAGTATCAATGCGATGGGACAAGTAATACGCGCGATAAATGCAGCCATCTGCTCCGGTAATAATTTTACCGCAGATGGCACCATTAAGCGTTGATCGGTACTCCACTGGTAACCGTTATGAATTTTGCGTAACCCACGCTCGGTAAGCGCTTTGGCTGCAATATGGCTCAGCGGAAACATGCCGCGCTCCCGGGCTTTTATGGCAATGGCTATGTCAGGATAAATTGATAATGTTTTTTGCGATTGGCTTTTGATGGTATTGATCGATGAAGCCAATTGTGCAGGAGTATCTTCACTGCGCGTTGGTTCAGGCAACAAACCTTCAATTAGCGCCAATTGCGAAATTCGCTCAGGAAATGTTCCCGCTGCGATTGTCGCAATAATAGCTCCACGCGAGTGTCCGAGGAGCGCAAATTTCTGCCATCCCAATTGATCGGCTATTGCAAATATTTCCGTTACGTCTTCCCAAATATTATAAGGAAATGAACCAGGACGATGACTGGTTTGGCCATGGCCCGCCATATCAAGTGCAACTATATAAACCTTATCGAGTAATGGGGCCAGCGCAAAAAAACTGGCTGAATTATCAAGCCAGCCGTGTAACGCCAACACAGGAAAATGCTCGGGATTGCCCCAAGCTTGCGCAGCAAATTGTAATCCATCTACCTCAAATGTGAGTTGTTGCACTTGCATAGATTCATCCCGGCACGTGCCTTAACCAGCGCAATTCACCACAGGCTCGCGCTGCAACCTCGCATTCAATGAGCGCAAAAGAACTGGTGTTCATGGGATGGGCACCTTTAGGGCTGCCGCAAAAAAGATCTATAAAATCACTGACAAAAGGTTGATGGCTGGCGAGCAAAATTGAATGTAAATGTGTTGCCTGCAATGAATCAAATAAACCTGTCGGATTACTTTCAGGAGAAATAATATCAATGGTTTTAATGGCGACCTGGATACCTTTAGTCGCTAAAATATCGCGTGTAATGTGCGCAGTTTGTTGCGCACGTACCAAAGGGCTTGACCAGATTTCTTGCACAGAACCTAAATCAGATAACGAATAATGAATACTGGTTGCAACATCGGCACGTCCCTTTGCGGTGAGGTTTCGCGCTTCATCTGTTGTTATTTGCGTTTCCGCTTGTCCGTGGCGCAAAACAAAAACCTGCATAATATCTCCTCAATAATCAAACTTCATTTTTAGGTTCGCTTATTAATGATTCGTCTTCACCCTGTGGCCAATCAGCAAACGGAAAAGGTTTTTCTTCGCTGGCATAGGTGAGGAATTTTAAAGTATCAAAAATATAAACTGACAAACTGCGGCCAAATTTACGCAGGTTGGGATTATCTTCGCCAGTGATCAATGAAAATAAAAATTGTGCAATAACCAATACCCACATGATGATACTGGCAAGCTGCAAAACAGCAGCGAACAACAACATAAAAATTAAACGCAACCAATGTTTGCTGGACGTTAAATTCGATTTGATTTGCTCATTGTCCACGACTTAAACCCCTAAATAATCCACATCAGTATTTTGCTCGCCCATCATTAAACCGCGCGCAACATCTGCAATAGCTTTGTGTTCAAATAAAATTCCGTGCAAGCCGGAAACCAGCGGCATGTAAACGCCTAACTCATCTGCTTTTTGTTTAACCTGTTTCAAGGTATTTACACCTTCTGCCACTTGCCCGAGCCCGGCGACAACTTCATCAAGGTTTTTACCCTGCCCCAAGGCAAAGCCAACACGATAGTTGCGACTCAGGTCAGACGTACACGTCAAAATTAAATCGCCCACGCCGGCCAAGCCCAAAAATGTCATTGGATTTGCCCCCATAAGATGGGCAAACCGTCCCATTTCCGCAAGGCTACGTGTCAGAAGCATCGCTTGCGTGTTTTGGCCTGCACCTAAAGCAGCAGCCATACCGCAAATAATAGCGTAGATATTTTTAAGTGCCCCACCCAATTCAACGCCGTAGCGATCGTGATTGGAATACACGCGGAAACTAGCGGAGCAAAGCGTTTGTTGCACACAATTGATAACACGTTCGTCGCTGCTGGCAATAACAGAACCGGTTTGTTGCTGGCGAACAATTTCCTTCGCGAAATTGGGACCGCTCAAAACGCCAATCGGATGATTTGGCAGCTCTTGCTCAAGGATTTGGCTCATCAATGTAAAACCCTGAGGCTCAATTCCCTTTGCAGTGCTCACCACTATGGCATCTTTGCGCAGGAAAGGACGGATTGCCTGGGTAACAGCACGAAAAGAATGGCTGGGGATGGAAACAAAGATCAAATCACTTTGACTGACTGCCATTTCCAGATCAGAAGTAATACTTAAGGAATCCGCTAAAGGATAGCCAGGTAAATATTGGATATTCTCACGTGCTTTTTGGCAGGCGTCAGCGAGCTCCGCTGAGCGCATCCACAGGAAAGTTTTGTGGTTGTTATGCGCGATGATATTAGCAATCGCTGTGCCGAAGCTCCCTCCTCCCAACACAGTAACAGTCAAACTTATAGTCATAGTAAAAACCTGGGCAAAAATGAATAATATTTACGGTTTATCAACAGGCTGAAAAGTGAAAAAAAGTGATACCAAAATAAAAATGTAACTTTTTTGCACAAATTTCTTCATAAAAAAATTGTCCACATTTTCTGTGGATAACTTAGTGGATAGTTTTTGGGAAACAGGGCCAAAGCCTTATAAAATCTACTAGCACCTCAAATTGATCATTTTTTAATCACACAAATAATATTCTTTATAATCAATATGTTACAGTATTTTACAAGCCTGTTTTTAGCATTTTTGCTGCTTGTTTAGCTATTTCGTTCATCTCGTGAGCAACGCACGTTAGATGTGCATAAAAAAGTTAGTGGTCATTAACCGTGAAGCCTCGGTAGAAGCAAAATTTTCACAATGCAAGCCATTTTCAATAAAATTTTATATTAAAAATAAAAGTCGATTTTACACTGAAAAAGCTAATCCGAGTTTTAATTGCGGGTGAATTGACCGTAGCTGCCATCAGCATACAGGAGTGGTGCAAATTCAACATCACCGCGGCGGACTTGTTGAATATGGGCGATAACGATTTGGTGGGTTCCATAGCTGATAAACATATCCGTTTCACAGAAAAACACTGCTTGTGCGTCTGCGAGATAAGGTGAGGATTTTTCCTGGTGCCAATTGCCCAGGCTAAACCTGTCTTTTCCTGGCTCGCGTCCAGCGCACAGGTTGGAAATATCCTCATGCTCAGCGCCGAGGATATTCACCGAAAATTTGCTGCCCTGGGTAGAAAAATATTCTTGTTGTGAAACAAGCTTATTGATGCACACCAGTAAAGATGCCGGGTTATCTGAAACAGAAGTTACCGACGATGCCGTCATTGCAAATTTTTCATTTCCGATACGGGCTGCAATTACGCAGACACCGGAGGCCAACCGACGCATACCAAGCTTCATTGCTTCGCTAACAGATTTATCGTGCATAACATTTCCTCTTATTAGACGTTTATTCTGACAGAGACTTACAGCGAAACAAGTGAGAAACCATAAAAGTATTCTATGAGGTTACTATGCGGCCAAGTTGGCTAGAAAATATCTAAGCCCGCGAATAAATTGAATTTTTTTTATTTTTTTGTTGACGACCTTGGGGTGCATCGTTAATATGCGCACCACTTGAAATGCACTGCATATTAAGTATTCGGAGTGTAGCGCAGTCCGGTAGCGCGTCTGCTTTGGGAGCAGAATGTCGGGGGTTCGAATCCCTCCACTCCGACCACTTTTTGAATCCATTAGATTCAGACTCCAGCAAGTGCCCGTAGCTCAGCTGGATAGAGCATCCGCCTTCTAAGCGGATGGTCGCAGGTTCGAATCCTGCCGGGTGCGCCATCTCATACTGTACTCGCAAAATTCCTTTTCTATGGTGGCTGTAGCTCAGTTGGTAGAGCCCAGGATTGTGATTCCTGTTGTCGCGGGTTCGATCCCCGTCAGCCACCCCATTTCTCTTTAGTCTTAACTGCTCTCGAAATATTTTCCCTTTTTGTGTGTTTATTTAGCCTTGTCAATATTTTCTCAAATCGCTGCAGCATGATCTAAACTAGAGGCTGATCTTTGGCGCGTCAGTTGGCATATCTTTCAACTAAGCATCCTCATCAATAATAATTAAAATTTCGACAATCTCTCCAAGTGAGCCGTTAATGCAATTTTTACCAGCGCCGCTGTTGCTCGGCATGCAAGTGTTTATCACCGCCATTTTATGTTGTGGCCGTGTTGAGGCCGATCCTTTCCCGATAAATTTACACTTTGAGCGCTTCTCTACCGAACAAGGTTTTGCAGTGGGATCGGTCGAAGTGATTTTCCAGGATAGCCGTGGCTATATGTGGTTTGGAGGCCCCGATGGCCTTACGCAATATGATGGCTACAATTTCACCACCTATCGCAACAAACCCAACGACGAGTTGAGCATAAGCAGCAACAGTGTCTGGGATATTTTTGAAGATCACCAGGGGGTTCTCTGGATAACGACAGATGTCGGCCTCAACCGGTTTGATCGGGATAAAGGCAGCTTCGCTCATTTCAAAAATGACAAGAACAATCCCAACAGCCTGTGCGGTGATATCACTCGCAATATGAAAGAAGACGCCCAGGGAAATCTCTGGATCGCTACTTACAGCGGGCTTGCCCGTTTTGATGCGGCACGCCAGTCTTTCACCTGCTACACCAGAAACACAGCCGGAAAAAGCGGATTGCAATCCAATGAAATCAGTCGAATCTTTATGGACCGCTCCGGAACCTTATGGCTTGGTACTGAAGCTGGCCAACTTTATTCGATGGATGCTGCCACGCAGCAAATAACCTTATTCCCCACCTACCCATCCAAAAATCCGGTAATTGTAAGCCTCTTCCAGGATCGCGATGGCTTTCTCTGGGTGGGCACCGAAGGTAACGGGCTTACTCGTGTTGATATAAATTCCGGCGCAATCAAACACTTCGCTTACAAACCAAATGACCCCAACAGTATTAGTCACCCTACCGTGAAAGATATTACTGAAGATGAGCAAGGGAATCTTTGGCTTGCCACTGAATTCGGATTGGATTTACTCAATCGACAAACATTTGAAATTGCACACTACGTTCACAACCCGGCGCAAAAAGGCAGCCTGGCCAGCAGTACAGTCCGCAGTTTATTTGTGGATGCCAACCACGATCTTTGGGTGGGAAATTTTCCGACCGGATTAAATTATCTGGACACATCAAATTTAGCATTCAAAACCTATCATCACGATGCAAAAGATCCCAATTCAATTCCGCGCGATTCTGTGCTGTCAATTAAGGAAGATAGCAAAGGAAATTTGTGGCTGGGCACCGACGGTGGCGGCCTGACTTATTTCAATCGCGACAGCAAACAATTTACGACTTATCCATCCAACCCCGCGAATCCGGAAGCCATAAGTGCGCCGGCGGTAATCAGCATTGAGGAAGATGGCGATGGGACTTTGTGGCTTGGTACTTGGGAAGGCGGTTTAAATCATTTCGACCCGAAAACCGGAAAGGTTTTAAAGGTTTACCGCTTCAATGCGCAACAGCCGGACAGTATTGGTGGCGATAAAGTCTGGTCAGTTTTCCGGGATAGCAAAAATAATCTTTGGATATCAACCATCGGTGGTGGTTTAAATCGTTTTGATCGCACCACTGAAAAATTCATTCGATATAGGGATCAACAGGATGGTTCACCTGCGACCGTTTATTGGTCGGTATATGAAGATCATCTCGGCCAAATTTGGACTGCCAGCGATGGTCTCGCAAAATACAATCCTGAAAAAGATAATTTCTTTTTTTATAAAAGCAACCCCAATAATCCCGAAACAATTAGCTCCAATTCCGTATTGGATATGACAGAGGATGCACAAAAACGTTTATGGATAGCAACACGCGGTGGCGGATTGAATATGTTCGATTCCGCCACGGGAAAATTCACACACATTACTGAAAAAGATGGCTTGCATAGCGACATTATCATGTCTATTGAGCCTGATAACCAGGGTAATTTATGGTTGGGCTCAACAGCTGGGCTTATTCGATACAATCCTGCGAATTCGCAATTTCTCTATTACAACGAAAAAAATGGTTTGCAGGGTGATCATTTTAATATTGGCGCATCGATAAAAACCAAAGCAGGAGAAATGGTTGTTGGTGGCACCAATGGTTTTAGTATTTTTGATCCTGCGACATTAAAAATTAATACCTATGTTCCGCGCGTGGCGATTGTGGATTTCCAGATATTTAACAAACCTGTCATTGTTGGTGCGCCCGATTCACCCTTGACCAAACACATTTCCCAAACCGATAGCATCACCCTTAATTACGACCAATCCGTATTTTCGTTTTCATTTGCCGCCATGAGTTATCGCAACTCTTCAGAAAATAAATTTGCTTATATCCTTGAAGGATTTGAAAAGAAATGGAATTACGTCAATAGTGATCGCCGCAATGCAACCTACACCAACCTTAATCCTGGCACTTATATATTTCGCGTGAAGGCAGCTAATAACCAGGGGCTTTGGAACGAAACCGGACAGAGCATCACTATCCATATTTTACCGCCGCCCTGGAAAACCTGGTGGGCTTACGCTTGTTACATTTTACTCGTCCTGGGCTTATTAAAATGGTTTGTCTATGCACAGCGTAAACAAGTTATTTTTCTCGCCGACAAAGTTCGTGAGCGAACAGCGGAGCTTGAACAAAAACATCAGCAACTTGAAGATGCTTATGCACAGCTCGAGGCAATCAGCCTTTCCGATCCTTTGACTGGCTTAAGCAATCGTCGTTACTTACAAAAACTTATCCCCATGGATATTGTAAAAGTCCAGCGTGGATATGTTGCGTTAAATGCAGGAAAACCCGAGCGAAAACCTTCACTGGATTTAACCTTCCTGCTGTTGGATATAGATTTTTTTAAACCCGTAAACGATGTCCATGGCCATTCTGCAGGCGATCAATTATTAATCCAGATCTCGCAGCTGCTCACCAAAATCTGTCGTGAGTCCGATTGCGTTGTACGTTGGGGGGGCGAAGAGTTTTTAATTGTGAGTCGTTATACCTGTCGCGATGAAGCGCCTTTAATGGCAGAGCGAATTCGCGAAAGTATTGCGCAACATGCGTTTGAATTGGCTGACGGCACTATATTGCGTAAAACCTGCTCCATCGGGTTTGCATGCTTCCCCTTCCTGCGCGACCACACAGATGCCTTGTCATGGGAACAGGTAATTGATATCGCCGACCATGCGCTCTATGCAGCTAAAAGATCGGGGCGAAATCGCAGCGTTGGCCTGGCCACCACTGAGACAACACCGTCCGAACATCTTTACGAAAAACTGGGCCAAAACCTGAAAGGAATGATCGAGCAAGGCGAATTGCTGGCCATTTCAAATAGCGGCGAGAATTTGGTGTGGGAATGATTGGCTAAAAGTCATTTCTAGCCCACCTCTTTCAGTCAGGCTGGCTTTAGTTGCTGCATGGGTGCTGCTGTGGGAAAATGCGCGCATTCTTTTAGTTAGTCTTTTAACCTTTCCCTGGAGATTCCCGTGTCTGCACTCGTATTGGATGGCAAAGCCCTTGCCGCAAAAACTGAACAAGAATTGTCGCAACGTGTTGAGCTGTTAAAAGCGGCCACAAACGGCCAGGCGCCCATTTTGGCGACTATTTTAGTGGGTGACGATCCGGCTTCTGCCACCTATGTCAAAATGAAAGGCAATGCCTGTGCGCGTATCGGCATGGATTCAATCCGTGTTGAATTGCCATCCAGCACAACCACAGACGAGTTGCTCGCAAAAATCCACGAATTAAACAACAATCCAAATGTACATGGCATTCTGTTGCAACACCCTGTGCCGAAACAAATCGATGAGCGCTTGTGCTTTGATGCAATTAGCGCAGAAAAAGATGTTGATGGCGTAACTTGTTTGGGTTTTGGTCGCATGAGCATGGGTGAAGAGGCTTATGGTTGCGCCACACCAAAAGGTATTATGCGTTTGCTCGAAGCTTACAAGATTGACTTCTCGGGCAAACACGCTGTTGTTGTGGGTCGCAGCCCAATCCTTGGCAAGCCAATGGCAATGATGTTGTTGAATGCAAACTGTACAGTAACGATTTGCCATTCGCGCACAAAAAATTTATCGGAATTAATTAAACAAGCAGACATTATTGTAGGCGCGGTGGGCAAACCTGAATTCATTAAAGCCGAGTGGATTAAAGATGGTGCCGTCGTGGTTGATGCCGGCTATCATCCCGGTGGTGTTGGCGATATCGAATTGGCGCCGCTGGTAAATCGTGTTGCCGCCTATACGCCAGTTCCTGGTGGCGTTGGTCCCATGACAATCAACACACTGATTTACCAAAGTGTTGATTCCGGCGAGAAAAAAATGAAATCAGCTAACAAATAAATTTCTGTTAGATATAAAACAGGCGCTTCATAGCGCCTGTTTTTATTTAGGGTATATGAATAACCAACTCGACATTATTTATCGCGATGGATATCTGGTTGCTATCAACAAACCTAGCGGTTTGCTGGTTCACCGCAGCATGATTGATCGCCATGAAACGCGTTTTGCCATGCAAATGTTGCGCGATCAAATTGGCCAACATGTTTTTCCAGTGCATCGTTTGGATAAACCGACATCCGGAGTGTTGGTTTTTGCATTAAATGCCGGGATTGCTACGCTCATGGGAAATATTTTTTCAGCGCACGAGTTACAAAAAACCTATGTTGCGATTGTGCGCGGTATTGCGCCTGATTATTTGTTATTGGATTATCCGCTTGTTGAAGAGTTGGATAAGTGCACAGATAAAAATGCGCGCGAACCAGAAGCCAAACCGGCTGTCACCGAATTTTTTCGCTTGGCTGATATTGCATTGCCCTACGCTATCGACAAATATCCTGAAAGCCGTTATTCCCTGGTTAAGTGTATTCCGCAAACAGGCCGCAAACATCAAATACGCAGGCACTTGAAACACATTAGTCACCCGATTATTGGCGATGCAAAACACGGCAAAGGCAACCATAATCGTTTTTTTCAGCAAACCTTTGGTGCAAATCGTTTACTACTTGCAGCAACTGAATTAAGGTTTACCCATCCAATAACACAAACGGAACTTACACTGGTTGCGCCGCTGGATGAAACCATGACACAACTTGTTCAGCGTTTTAACTGGAATAATAGTTTGCCCGCCGAATGGATTTCCCCGACATTACAGAATCATACTTATGCGCCTTGATAAATTTATTGGCAACAATAGCGAACTTAGCCGCATGCAAATTCATCATGCTATTAAGCAAGGTTTAATTACAATTAATGATCAAGTGGTCAACAAAACCAATGTACATATTGGTGACGGTGATAAAGTTGTATGTGACGGCCAACTTATAGAAGAGCGCAAACTGCGCTATTTAATGTTGCATAAACCCGCTGGTTACGTTTCCGCCAATTCAGATAGTGAACACCCGACAGTATTGGATTTAATCGATTTACCGTTCAAGCATGAGCTACAAATTGTTGGTCGCCTGGATCTTGATACCACGGGTTTATTATTGTTGACTGACGATGGCCAATGGAATCATAAAATTACTTCACCCAAACATTTACATACCAAAAGCTATTTAGCTACTACCGCCGAACCGATTGCAGAAAATACAAAAAATATTTTTGCTGAGGGAATATTGTTAAAGGGCGAAACGAAAATAACCTTACCTGCTGAGCTTGAGATCATTGAATCTCATTTAGCGCGGTTACATATTTGCGAAGGTAAATACCATCAGGTCAAACGTATGTTCGCCGCAATGGGTAACCATGTGGTTAAACTTCATCGTGAACGAATTGGCCAAATATATTTGGATGTTGGATTACTTCCAGGACAATATCGCGCACTCACCGCTGATGAAATTACCAGCTTTGAGAAATAATAATGACTGACGCTCCAACAACCTGGTTACTGCAACACATTCATCGACACTCAACCTCGAAGAGTCTTTGGTTTAGCGATGAAAATGTCCTGCGCCAATTGCCGGATGCCCACAATTGGTCACAAAAACCTGCGCTCATTACCAATCGTTGGGATATCGCCGAGCAAGCAAAACAATCAGGTTTTATCACGCATTTTAATGATTTTGATTTGAGCAGTATTGCGGATAATAGTCTTGACAATATTTTCTATCGTATTTCTAAAGAGAAAGCCATTACTCATCATCTCATTAACCAGGCACAACGAGTATTGCAGCCTAATGGTATATTGTGGATTAGTGGTCAAAAAAACGAAGGCATAAAAACTTATATCGAAAAAGCCAGCGCGCTATTTGGGTGTGAAAAAAATATCCAAAAAGATGGTATGAGTTATTCGAGCCAACTCGTCAAAAAAACAAATCCCGGCGCGCGCTTAAACGAGGAAGATTATCCGCATTTGCGTGAATGTTTAATGATTAACGGGCAAACTTTATTGAGCAAACCCGGTCAATTTGGCTGGAATAAAATTGACCAAGGCAGCGAATTTTTAATTAGCGAACTTGCGCAGCTCTATTCATCCACAAAACAACGTTTTGAACACTGCCTGGATTTAGGTTGCGGATATGGATACCTGACCATTGCCAGCCAACACCTTCCCATTAAGCAGCGCACACTGACTGACAATAATGCGGCAGCACTTGCGACTGCAAAAGCTAACTGTGAACGTTTAAAGATTACGGCTGATGTTATTGCTGCCGATGCCGGCGCCCAGCTGGAAAATAAATTTGATTTGATTTTATGCAACCCGCCATTTCATCAAGGCTTTAGTGTTGATGGTGATTTGACCGATAAATTTTTGCATAACGCCGCAACATTATTAATTGGAAATGGTGTCGCTTATTTTGTAGTCAATCAATTTATTGCCGTTGAAAAAAAAGCGGCGCCCTATTTCAAACATATCAATATCATCGCGCAAAATAAAAGCTTTAAGGTATTTGAACTGCGCAAAAATTAGGATGCTTTTCCCTATTAAAATTAAAGAGTTTTGCCGCATTTTGTACACCAGATTTACATGCTGCGGAGATATTAACCAACCTCACCTATATTGATGATTTTTTTGGAAAAAAGGGTTGACCAAGCAAAGTCTCATCTATAATATGCGCACCACTTCCACAGAGGAAGTCACCGATCCGCCTTAGCTCAGTCGGTAGAGCAAATGACTGTTAATCATTGGGTCGCTGGTTCGAGTCCAGCAGGCGGAGCCAAATTAAACGAAAAAGGCTGCATGAATATGCGGCCTTTTTTGTGTGTGCAAGAAACCTGTTTGGTTGAGCCTCAAATCCAATCCCTAACCCTTTGGCGGAGATCCTCCATGTTTAAAGTGAATGAATACTTCAACGGCGCGGTTAAATCTATCGCCTTCCAAACTGAAACCTTGCCTGCCACTGTTGGCGTAATGGCCAAAGGTGATTACGAGTTCGGCACCAGCCAAAAAGAATACATGACCGTTGTGAGCGGTAGCCTGACCGTAGTATTGCCAGGTAGTGAAAAAGCCGAGACTTTTAAAGAAGGCCAAACGTTCATTGTTGAAGCAAACAAAAAATTCAAAGTCACTGCTGACGTTGAAACCTCTTATCTCTGCAAATACGAGTAATTGCTATACAGATGCTTACCTCGGGTGAGCATCTGTCCTTCCTTCTGTGTTAGTTAATCCTCTCTTTTAAATAACGAATAAGCGTAGTCATCCTGTAAGCCTGATATTTACGTTCCTTGTAGAGCAAATAGATAGGTGTCGATTGCCCACGATATTGCCCAGGTAATAGTTCCACCAACCGACCCGATTCAAGCTCATCGACAAGATCCAGGGCTGATTTATACGCAATCCCCCTACCCGCAAGTGCCCAACGCTTTACTAACTCCCCATCGTTGGCCGAACGATCGCCTGTCACATTGATCGTAACCGGGTTGTCGCCTTGCCAGAACTGCCATTTGGTGTAGGGGCGACCATTCAGGTAAAACAGCAAGCAATTGTGCTGTGCGAGGTCATTGAGTGTCTGGATTGGCGGATGGCTGGCAATATAAGCGGGCGATGCAACCAGAATACGCTGGTTATCGCAAAGCCTGGATGCAAACAGATTTGAATCTTGAGGCTCGCCGTAGCGGATCACTATGTCCAGTTCATCGCGGTATAAATCCTGAATTAAATCAGAGATATGTACAATAAACTTCACCTGTGGATTTAAGTCCTGGAAACCGTCCAACAGCTCCAATAAACGATGACGTCCCAAATCAGAAGGCAGCCCGATTCGGATTTCACCGGCGACCAGGGTTTGCCGGTTGCGCAGTTCGCTTTCCGCAATATCCAATACGCCCAATACTTGCTGTAAGTGTGGGATAAATGCTTCCCCGGCCGCGCTCAACCGAAGGCTTCGGGTAGTTCGCTCAAAGAGGGTGACATCCAGTGCAGCTTCCAACCGCTTGATTGCAGCGGAAACGGCTGCGGTTGTCATATTGAGCTGGCGCCCCACCTCGCTCATATTTCCACGCTCTGCTACCTGTAATAAAAGCTCAAGGTCTTGCAACGAATAAGGCCTGGCCATATGCCCTCTTTTATCAAATATATTTTGACGGTTATTTAAATTTAAAACACATTATCAAAAAGAGATAGCAGATGTAAGCTGCAATCACAGCGAATATAACTCTTCAGGACATTACTTATGACCGATACCACAGCAAATTTAATGAAGGCAGTTGGCCTTAAACACTATCTTCCGATCACCGATAAAAACGCGTTACTCGATATCACCCTGCCAATTCCAAACCCGCAAGCGCGTGACCTGTTGGTAAAAGTTGAGGCGGTATCCGTTAATCCTGTTGACACTAAAGTACGCGCACCCAAAACCAAGGTTGAAGAAAATTATCGTGTCCTTGGTTGGGATGCTGTGGGAAAAGTTGTTGCAGTCGGTGAAAGCGTTGAATTGTTTAAGGTGGGTAACGAGGTTTTCTATGCTGGCGACATTACCCGCCCCGGCAGTAACAGCCAATTCCACCTGGTCGATGAGCGAATTGCAGGCCGCAAACCAAAGAGCCTGACCAACGCAGAAGCTGCCGCCCTGCCCTTAACAAGCATTACAGCGCACGAAGGTTTATTTGAGCGCTTGGGAATTAACGAAACTGACTCACCAGGAAAAACTTTATTGATAATCGGCGGAGCCGGAGGAGTTGGATCTATCGCTATCCAATTGGCAAAACAAATTGCAGGATTAAACATTGTTGCCACAGCATCGCGCCCCGAATCTGCCGAATGGTGCAAAACCCTGGGAGCAGATGCAGTCATTAATCATCAAAAAAATATCGTGGAAGAATTTCGCGCATTGGGAATTCAATTTGCAGATTATATTTTTTGCTTAAATACGACCGCAAAACATTGGCCGGCAATGTGTGAATTGATTGCGCCACAAAGTCGAATGTGTTCCATTGTTGAACCGGAAGCCCCAATCGATCTCAATTTACTTAAATCAAAATCCGCTCATTTTGTTTGGGAATTTATGTTTACGCGCTCCATGTATAAAACTTCCGACATGATTGAACAACACAAACTCCTCAATAATGTTGCAGAGCTTATTGATGCAAAAAAAATCAAAACCAGCCTCAATAAAAAATTAACGCCAATAAATGCCGAAAATTTACGTATTGCCCACGCAGAAATCGAAAGTGGAAAAGCTATTGGAAAAATCGTATTAGCTGATTGGTAACTCTCACACGCAATTAATTGCAAAAGGTATATATCATGGACAACTTATTTAATCCGATACAACTACGCAAACGCTTCCACGGAAAAATAATTGTTGCAGGAAAATTTACCAAAGAACGAGCCGAGAACATTTTAGGGCAAGGTTATGCAGACCTTGTTGCTTTCGGTCGCCCTTTCATTGCCAACCCTGATTTTCCTACGCGATTGGCAAAAGGTATTCTTCTCGCGTCACTGGAGCCCAGCACATTATTTGGTGGAACAGAAAAAGGTTATAGCGATTATGCAGTAGCCTGATTTTACGCCTTGCAGACTGTTGTTTATCTGCAAGGCATTTATCGATAATTATTTGGTGAGGATAAGCGAAAAGAAAATTCCTCCCTGTATATTAGTCAATTTAAAGAAAAATTTATTAATGCCTTTCTTAAAATGAACACGCCGTTTATATTCGGTTAAATTCCAGTTGTTCCATTCCGTTTTATCGTGATCATAAACCAAGCCATTAAATTTCCAGTTAAAACTATCGCTCTCCCACAAGGCATGTTCGTTTAACCACACACTCGCAAAATCATCTGCGCCAATCCATACCCATAAATCTTGCTCGCGATCAAGGGTTACCTCGGTGTAACCGTAGAAAATACCTTGCTTATCTTCTTGCGGAGGAATAAGTGGATAATGTCCGTCATGTACATATTGCCACTTGATAAACTGCTGGTTTTTACCGAGATATTCAGCATCAAGATCAATTTCATATTCCGGCGGATGTTTTACCGCCCTATCAAAAAACGGCCCAATGACATACCAACTATTAATAAATAACCGATCCACAAAAGTGCCACTATCACCAATGACACGCCCCATTTGTTTTTGTGGATTTTTTCTATCAACAGGCGGGATACCGTTGAGCCAAACATCAACATAATCGTTACGCTTAAATTCAACGTGTTCGATGGTGTCAGAAATATGCGATTTAATTTTTTGCAGCGCAGGTAATTCCGCATACACATTTCCTGAATCGCTGCCATTCGCGCCATCCATACCATTACCCCTGGTATTGAATTGGAAATTTTGTTCATCAAAAAATGAAACCGGTATGCCAATTTGTTCCCTGTTGAGTTGTTTTTCCCGGCGCTGCAAGGCTTCGCCGGCTTTTTTCTCGAGCAATTCAATCACCTTTGCAGGCGACTCATCCGGAGCCGTCTTAACCTCGGTTGAATCTGCCTGTACAACTCTTTTTACCGCCTCATCGTGGGAGATCGACATAGCTTTTTCCAGATCTTTCGCTCGTAAAGATTGTTCCATCGTTGTTATGTTGTCGGCCATTTGCTTTGCTTTTTCCAAACGGTCTTGCGGTTGATCACTTTTTAAATTCTGTTTGTTTGATACTTTTTTAACAAGCTCCGCTAAATCCTTATCTTCCTTCAATTGTTCTTCACTAATACTGTGCGCCATTAGTGTTTCCATTTCCTCCAGATCTTGCAGGCCCGATTTTATACTGCGCTTGATAGCGGATTTTTCCGAATTGTGTAAATAAGTTTGGACGCGTTTGTTATGATTTTCTTCCGCTATTTTATAAATACCAAAATAGCTGTAAGTGGTAATCGCCATCAGGTGAATCACCACAGAGAGTGAAAGATAAGGATGTTGTTTAACAGCTGATAAAACAATTCTTGGAAATCCCACAAGGATTCTAATAAGAAGATTGCGCATCACTTATTCCGCGAGCTATTGGATAGTCTGGAGCGGGCAAACAAAAGCCTGCCCCTATATGCAGATATAGCCTAACAATCGATATCAAAAGATAGCGCTAAAGATGCCAAGTGGTGTTTTTAGGGGATAGGAGGAAAAAATGATGTGTTTTTTAAAAGATTATGGCAGTTATTCGATGATCAAAAACAATTCATCGGCAAAAGAGAGCCAGGAATATTAGTATTGTTGGCCCCTACCGCAATCATACCTTCAGGAGCGGGAGAATTACCGCACAACCATGAAATGGGGCTTTCGGGGGAATCTTTTACGACCATGGGACGAATGGTCAAGACTTTATTCTTTAGCTTGGCGTTTGCTTTGTTGCCGAATGTGATGTTGAACGCACCGTTTATCAATTCAATTTTTTGAACATAATTACCTATCAAATACTCTGCTTTTGGTATACCGGCCTCAAGGTTATCACGCGGGAATTTTTTTGCTGATACATAAAATAAATTAACGCTGTCTTTCAAAGGTTTAATTAATTCGACTGATTCAGTAGTTTGTGCGCGCAGGTTTTTAGATTCAAAAGTAGGCAGGGAAATTGTAAGCAAAATCGCGATGATAGCCAGAACAACCATCATCTCAAGCAAAGTAAAACCTTTTGTGCGAATTCTTGGCATTACAATTCCATTAGCTTTTGTATTAACGAATAAATTTAGCGGCATACCAGCAACTGGCATGCAATTCATACCCCTGTTCTTTGGCCCATTTAATACCCGCGCGCACCAGCTTTTCCGCCAAACCCTTACCTCTAAATTCGGGAGGAACAAACGTGCTATTAAAATCTATTGCCTGCTTTCCGGCATGATTAAACAACGCATACTGAAGGATAGCTTCTGCACCTTCGTAATTGATAACAAAACGATTTCTTTCAGGAATATGCTGGACAGTTTCCATTTAATTTACTCCGCGATAGTTACTGATTAAATTTCCAGGGTAAAAATTGCTTCACTCGATGAACAATTACCCGCTTTTTCACAACTGGCTTCAGAGTCTAATAAAATTGCCTCGCTGGGCACTGCCAGCTGTATCACAAAATATTGTTTTATTGCTTGTGCCCGTTCATGGGCTAACTTATGTAAGCGTTCAGGATCAACGGATTCCTGCGCAATTAACGCCTGGTATTTTTCATCTGCACTGGCTGGCTGATTGGTAAGTGCGAGCGCGCTGTATTTCTTTCCAACGGCTGATGCCCATGTCGCATTATGGGATAAAAGTGCTTCCGCAGCTAAACCATGTTTTTGCAAATCACTTTTCACCTGTTCTTCTTTGAGTGCCACAAGATCAGCTTTCTGATCATATAGACCCTGGACACTTAAACGCATCTTGGGGCGCTTTTTCATCGCCTCAGTCAACAAACGTAACTTTTCCTTTGCTGTATCGGATAATTGTGATTCGCCGGGTGTGAATTGAATATTGCCCAAATCCTCTTTTGTATTCATCAAGTTACTCAAAAACCTGAATGGCGCAGTCACTATTTTTTTGAAGGTGTTGCTCAATGCACGTAAAATAATATCGCGAAGTTTAAATTGGGGATCATTTGGTGCACCTGATATTTCAGTATCGAGGACTGCTATGCCATGCTGGTCAGTGAGCAAGGCCAACCCAAGGCGCAAAGGCAGATCGATCACGTGGGTACCGCGCACCTTTTCGCCAAATTCAAGGTGATCAATAACGACATGGTTTTTACCAAGCACTTTGCCATCTTCATAATGATAGTTTAAATCTGCACTGAGCAAGCCTTTATTAATTTGCCAGCCAGCATATTCTGCCGAGTAAGGTGAAAGCGCGCCCATATCCAATTGCTTAAACGAAAGCAGCGCATCCAGTTTTGGCGTTTTACTTAATAAATTAGCTTTTCCATTTAAGGTTACCGGTGAATAACCATCAACATTCCCCACCATATTAATAGTAGAAAAAGTATTTTCATCGGAAGAAATATTAACAACGTCACCTGTAAATTCTTGCACGATAACAGTAAATGACGGCGTTAGGGATTGGTCATAAAAACCGATGGCCGCTTTATTAATAGCAAGGCGATCAACCGAAAACTGCCATGGTTTTTGCGTTATAGATGTTGGCGCGGCCATTGCGTTACTGGTGGTGTTTGTCTGGACAGATGGCTCAGGTGTTACAAACATTGCCTGAACGTTTGTTCTTCTATTTTTATCAATAATAAATTGGCCATCCAAATTATTAAGTGTGACTAAAGGTATATGAATTGATTTTTCATTGAGCAATACGTCGGCCTGTTCCCATTGCAAACTTTTCCATTTAACCGCGTCTTGCTCCATCGCAGTTGGGCGAATTTTTAAATCAGTTAAAGCACCATTGGAAACAATGTGTTGCGGTAGTCCTTTAGCTATGCTTACGTGATTGTGAACCTCTAATGAGCCGCTCAATATATCCATGGCAGCGTATGGTTTTAATGCACTGTTAAACCAGATAAAAGGAAGATTACGTGCATCAACATCCAACTCACCTGATAAAGAGGTCAGGTTCATTTTTCCAGCAATTGTTAATTGCGTTGATTTATTAAGTTCAGCGTTTAACGAAAATCCCGAAAGGTCGTGCTTTCGCAAATCTATATTAGACATCGTAAAATTTAGGGATGAAGCATCGAGCAATAAATTGTTCAATACCAAGATATTTGAGTGAAGCGCAGAATCAATAATTGTGATTTTTTTAATGACAAACGGAGTGTCTTTATCCGCTGATTTTTTTGGTGTTATTTGATGAAGCTTTTGTTGATGCAACAGCACATCATTAAAGCTCCATTGTTCATTTTCAAGCTGATGAATATTCGCCGTTAACTTTCGAATACTAATATCATTAATCACCACACTACGTTCATGGAAAGATTGCAAACATGCCATGTTGACGTTGATGGAATCCGCTTGCCATAAATTGGACGAGTCTTTCAAATGATGTATATTAAAATTGCATTTGAATAGCTGCACATCGATTTTATCGTGTTGCAACTGATGACCGGTTTGCTGTTGGTAGTGTTCTGAAATGGCGCGATTTACCCAGGGTAATACTAAGGCGTAATAGGCGCTCCAGATCAGGATTGAAAGGATGATGAAAACAATAATAAGAACGCGCAGAATGGTTGAGCGGTAAACGCGAGAGAAAAAAAGACTAAACAGATTGCGACCCAAGTTACAAAACTCCTGTTTATAAGTGCGAGGAGCTGCTGGTTACTTTTAGAAACCCGCAGCCCTGAATGACTTGCTACTAATCGACTTTAGTGCCCCATAAATCATATTCATCGGAGTGCTCGATAAGCACATTGACCATATCGCCCGGCTTCACATTTTCCTCGCCGTTTAAATACACACAGCCGTCAATTTCCGGAGCATCCGCAAAGCTGCGACCAATGGCACCTTCATCATCAACCTCATCAATCAAGACTTGCAACACCTGGCCTACTTTCAATTTCAAACGTTCAGTAGAAATTTCCTGTTGCAGTTGCATAAAACGATCATAACGTTCTTGTTTGATATCATCGGGAACATGATCGGGCAAATCATTGGCTTTGGCACCTTCGACCGGTGAGTACTGGAAACAACCAACGCGATCTAATTGTGCCTCTTTTAAGAAATCCAAAAGTTGTTGGAAATCATCTTCTGTCTCACCGGGGAAGCCCACAATGAAGGTTGAACGAATGGTGAGGTTGGGTACTTGTTCACGCCAACTTTTAATTCGCTCAAGGGTCCTTTCCACTTGTCCCGGGCGACGCATTTTGCGCAGCAAGGTTGGGCTGGCGTGCTGGAAAGGAATATCGAGATAAGGTAAAACCTTGCCTTGTGCCATCAGGGGAATCACGTTATCAACGTGCAAATAAGGATACACATAATGCAAACGCACCCAAACGCCCAGCTCACCCAGCGCAGCGGCCAACTGGTACATATCGGTTTTAAGCGGGCGACCATCCCAGAAATCGGTGCGATTTTTAATATCAACGCCGTATGCAGATGTATCTTGCGAAATCACCAACAGCTCTTTAACACCAGCTTTTACCAAACGCTCGGCTTCGCCCATGACTTGTCCAATTGGACGGCTCACCAGCTTCCCACGCATGTCGGGAATAATGCAGAAACTACAGGAATGGTTACAACCTTCCGAAATTTTCAAATAGGCATAATGGCGTGGCGTTAATTTGACACCTTGTGGTGGCACCAAATCAGTAAAGGGATTATGCGATGGTGCAGGAGGCAAATGCTCATGCACCTGATTCAGGACTTCTTCGTAGGCATGGGCACCGGTCACACCCAAAACATTGGGATGTATCTGGATAATTTCATCTTTTTTAGCGCCCAGGCAGCCAGTCACCAGAACCTTGCCATTCTCGGCCAAGGCTTCACCAATAGCTCCCAACGATTCCTGCACAGCGCTATCAATAAAACCGCAGGTATTGACAATCACCATATCGGCATCGTTATAGCTCGGCACAATGTTATACCCTTCCATGCGCAGCTGGGTCAGGATTCGCTCGGAATCCACGAGGTTCTTGGGGCATCCAAGTGACACAAACCCTATGGTATTTCCCTTGGTGTTGCCAGGCTGTACCTGATTTGCCAGGGTTTTGGCCGGGGTATCCAGCGTGGTGGTTTGCGATGGGTCGAAGGTATTTACGGTCATAGTATCTCGTGTGCCAGCAAGGCTTAAGGCAGAACTGAAAAAGGCCGCTATTGTAGGCGTTTAGGCATTTTTTTGCATGGAAGTTCGTATCGGTTGGTGAAAATAACCCTGCATTTGCTTGTCCAGCCTTAGTCACTTTACACAATTCATCCTGGGACACCTGCAAAAGCCAATCACTTTAGGTTTTAACGGCAAGTGGGGAGAGTTCTATTGCCAGAAATCATAGTCTTCGGGTGCTTGGCGTTTATCCAAGCGATTCACACCATAACAACAATGAACGGAGAATTTCCCTAAATGACCAATATCAAAATCGGTTCCTTTGTATTAACACTTTGCGCCCTTACCGCGTGTGGCGGCGGATCATCGGGCAACCATACCAGCACAGCCGGTTCAACCGCAGCTTCAAGTGCAAGCTCAACGAGCAATTCGATTAGCAGTTCAAGCCTGTCCAGTTCGGCTTCCAGCCAAGCGGCAGCGGCGAGTATCAGGATTGAAGCGGAGGACTATATCGATTATTACGATACAACGTCGACCAACCAGGCCGGTGCTGACTATCGCAAAGGCGATGCAGTCGATATAGAAACTTCTACTGACACAGGTGGCGGTTATGACGTGGGTTATATCGATAGCGGCGAATGGCTTGAATTCGCGTTCAAGGTTACCAAGGCCGGCAACTTCAACGCTAATTCCCGCCTGGCATCAGCCCAGGCTGGGGGAACATTGTATTTGGAAATCGATGGCGCAAAAGTTGGCGACGACATCATCAGTCCCAACACCGGTGATTGGCAAACATGGCAAAGCGTCTACAGCACAGTTGGTAACCTCACCGCAGGCACACACAGTTTGTGTGTCCAAATGAAAAGTGGCCCGTTTAATTTCAACTGGATTGAACTTACCTCCACTGATGGTGGCGAATTGGAATTGGTTAAAGCGAACAAAACGGATAAATCCGTCTGCGATCATCCCATCGCTCCGCCAACCACAAGTGTTCCAACCAAAATACGCTTGAACCAATTGGGCTTTTTGCCTTCCGCGCAAAAAATTGCAGTAGTACCCGGAGTGGCCGCCACTACATTTACCATTGTTGATAGCAATAATACTGAAGTGCTTAATGGAAACCTGACCGCAGCAGCAACCTGGGAACCTGCATTGGAATCCGTAAAACTTGCCGATTTTTCATCACTTACAAAAGCGGGCGATTATAAAATTCGGGTCGAGGGTGTGGATGATCAAGCTGCATTTACCATTTCCGGTACCGCCTACGATGCTTTGAATGCTGCTGCAATTAAAGCTTATTATTTTAATCGCGCGAGTATCGCTCTGCTTGCAGCCAATGCCGGTATATATGCGCGCCCGGCAGGACATCCCGATAACATCGTAAAAATCCATGCATCAGCCGCAACAACGGCACGTCCTGAAGGGACTATTATTTCTGCATCCAAAGGTTGGTACGATGCCGGCGATTACAACAAATACATTGTGAATTCTGGCATCACTACTTACACCTTGCTCGCAGCTTTTGAAAAATTTCCTGACTATTTCAAAACGCAAAACCTGAATATTCCTGAAAGCGGAAATTCTGTTCCTGATCTTTTGAATGAAGCCTTATGGAATTTGGATTGGATGCTGGCGATGCAAGATCCCAACGATGGCGGTGTTTATCACAAATTAACCAGCAAGGGATTTTCCGGTTTTGTAATGCCTGACCAGGATACGTCTGAACGCTTTGTGGTACAAAAAACTACCGCGGCTACCCTGGATTTTGCAGCAGTTATGGCAGCAGCAAGCAGAATTTATTCTGCATACGAAACTCAAAATCCCGGCCTTTCTGCCAAAATGCTTACGGCTGCAAAAAATGCTTATGCATGGGCGAAAGCAAACCCCGCGGTTTATTATTCACAACCAGATGATATCCAAACCGGTGCTTACGGTGATAATAATGTCAGCGATGAATTTGCCTGGGCAGCGGCAGAACTTTATATAAGCACTCAAGATGATACATATTACACTGCATTAAATCCTGCGACGTTGGATGCTAATGTTCCAGGTTGGGGCAGCGTACAAAGCCTTGCGTGGATTTCACTTGCGCATAACCTGAATAACTTAACGGCTACCGCAGATAAAATCTTGATCAAAACAAAAATTGATACGCTGGCAAAAAGTTTGGTAGGAAAAAAAGATACATCTGCTTTTTCAGTTTCACTGGAAAAAGGTGATTTCTTTTGGGGAAGCAATTCGGGTGCAATGAATCAAGCAGTGATGTTATTGGAAGCTTATCAACTGGATAAAACCCAATCCCAATATCTTAATGCCGCACAATCTTTATTTGATTATGTATTGGGAAGAAACCCGACAGAATATTCTTTTGTAACTGGCTTCGGAAGCCAATCACCCTTGCACATCCATCACCGCCCTTCATCAGCCGATGGAATTGATGCACCAATTCCGGGATTTTTAGCGGGCGGCGCCACGCTTGATGGAACCTACGATTGTGGTGCGGCCTTGTATCCATCGCCATTAATTGCAAAATCTTATTACGATAACGAGTGCAGTTACTCCACCAATGAAATTGCAATCAATTGGAATGCACCATTGGTGTATGTATCAGCTGGGCTGCAAACACTTACAACGCAATAATAAAAAAAATCGGCAAGGACGCCGATTTTTAAAATGATTTACGTAACAGGAATTGCATTTATTACGAAGGATCTATATCAATAAAATCGCTGTAAAGCCCTTCTTTATCAAAGGTTGCGATCTGGAATTGGTAATCACCTTTCAAATAATTAAAATAATAAGCATCCAAAAAACCATCAGTAATTTTAATCGTCTTAAATTCACTATCTGTTTTTAATTTGTACCGCACTTCATAGCCACCTATTTCAGTAATATCCAAATAATTGCCATTTTCACGCTGGTTTGGCACATTCCAATACAGCTGCACAGGACCATCGACAATTGATTTTGAAGATGGGGATGAGGATGAAAATGAAGAGAACGACGATGATGAAGCCGGTTTAGATGACGACGAAGTTGATGAAATCGAAGACATTTGTGAGGAAGATATTTTTGACGATGCTGTTGAGGATGCCGGTGCAGCAGACTTAGCCGATGAGCTTGAACTTGATTTTTCCACAGAGGAAACATTGGCTTTTGAAGAGCTGGTTGGCGTTGGCGTGGGGACGGGAGATTCGGAGACATCCGTTGATGAAGAGTTGTCTGACGAAGTTTTCGTAGCCGGTTCGGGAACTTGCGGAGTTCCAGACACTTGTTGCGAACTTGTAACCTCTGTTTTGACAGTGGTATTTGTAGCGGATGATCCTCCGCCACCACCTCCTCCACCGCCACCACATGCTGCGGTTAAAAGTGGTGCAATAAAAACCATAACCGCTGTAGTTGCCCTTAAACGGCGCTGCCAATTCAAATTGGATTGCAATTGATGGCGGCTAATAAAACCTAACTCAATTAATATTTCACCGAGTTCGGTCCGGGCATTAATATTTTTTCCGCCAAACCGTTGGGTTTGTAAGGCTTGCTGGATTTCAATCGCCTGGCGTAATTGCGGTCGCGTAATTAAACCTTTTTCAACCAGTAAATCGCCCAAGCGTAACGAATTATGAACATCCGGCATAGTAATCTCACCCATAGTTGAATTTACTCGGAACAACGTTTAATAGACCGATATTTACACTATGGCGTACGCCAACTAAAAATACAAATAATTTTCTACACATTTAAATTTGATTTATATTTTTTGCTATACGTTCCAGGCACTCTGTTATAACAGATCGTGCAGCACCAATATTCATCCTCATAAATCCATTACCTCCCTCTCCAAAAACAGTGCCCGGATTCATACCGACTTTGCACTGCTTAACAAAGAAATCGCGCAATTGCGGATCTGTCATCCCCAGTTCACGACAATCCAGCCATAAAAGATAAGTTGCTTCGGGCTTAATCAATTTAATGCGTGGAATATTTTTTTCAAGATAAGTGGCAACAAAATCACGTGTAGTTTCCAAATATTTGAGCAAGGCATCCAGCCATGCATCACCATTACGATAAGCAGCTTCAAACGCCACAATACTAAATGGATTGGTGTTGCCAACATGCAGGGTTTCAAACATTTGCTTCATGGCGGCACGTAGCGATGCATCGGGAATAATCAATGCGGACAATCCCAAACCAGGAATATTAAATGTTTTGTTAGGTGCAATAGTGGTAATAATTTTATCATCGGCCCGGGCAAGGCGACCTAGCATGATATGCGTAGACTCTGAATAAGTTAAATCAGCGTGAATGTCATCCGATAAAATTACCAGCTTGTATTTTCGCGCAATGCGCAACACTTCCTGCAATTCTTTTTCGTCCCACACACGCCCGACCGGGTTGTGCGGTGTGCAAAGTATTAATAGCTTTGCACCTTGCCTGGCGCAAGATTCCAAATGTTCAAAATCCATTTCATAACGGCCATTTATTTGGCGTAGTGGATTTAAAACTAGTGTTCGATGATTTGTAGTAACCGCAGAAAAAAATGGAAAATAAACCGGCGGTTGGACAATGACCCCTTCGCCTTTTTCAGTAAAAGCTTGCACAGCAGCAAAAAGTGAGGGTACTACACCTGGCGCCATAAGAATCCAATCGCGCTCAATTTTCCAGTGATGGCGACGATCAAACCAATCGATAATCGATTGGTATAAACTTTCAGGATAAAGCGTATAACCAAAAACAGGATGATTGAGCCGCTCCTGCAAAGCTTGTGTCACACAATCAGCCACAGCAAAATCCATATCAGCAACCCACACTGGTGTTACGTCAGTAGTACCAAAATAATATTGGCGGCCATCGAATTTTACGGAGTTGGTATTTTCGCGGGGAATGGGTTGATCGAAATTGAATGACATTCATGAAGCCTTTAAGTTTTACGCTCTAATGTACCATCATGATACTCACGCAGACCATTATATGAACTGGAGGCAGCCTTATTATCAGCTGCTTTCATTTACATCAAAAACTGGATACCCGCCTGCGCGGGTATGACGATAGTAATGATAAAATAAACATTGTGAATATTATTAAATTTAATATCTCTGCTACAGCTTAGGAAAAATTAATAATATTTATATCGTCATACCCGCGCAGGTGGGTATCCAGTCTTTAAAGAAGTAAATTGTATAAATCAATCCAATCCGGATTTTGCTCGTTAATTAATTTAATCTTCCAATCCCTTTTCCAATGTTTTAATTGCTTCTCTCTAAGAATTGCCGATTCCATTGTTTAATGCTGTTCAAAATAAACCAATGTGGTTAAATCATATTTCTTGGTAAAACCATCAGCCAAATGTTCTTTATGTTGCCAAACGCGACCAATAAGGTGACTCGTTACACCAACGTATAAAGTGCCATTAGGTTTATTTGTCATTATATAAATTGCAGGCAATTTCATATTAAGTCCTTTTAATATTAAAATCTGGATACCCGCTTACGCGGGTATGACGGTGATTCTCCAATTAGATTTATTGAACGAGAAAATGGATTCTATTTAACTCGTTTCCAAAACGTCACTTCAGACAACGTGTGTTGGAATTTGCGTTTGGTTTCGCGAATGACAAACGGAACTTCAACAGCTTGCTGCATTAATTCAAAATGCTCCCCCAAGTGCGCTTTTAAACCATCCAGGGTTGTAAAACTCTCACCATCTTTTTTGAAGCCGCCAATCCAGTCTTCACGTGGAGTATGTTCAACCAACCAGGTGTAAGGTGATGCAAGCATTAAAACTCCACCAATATTTAATCGCTCATGGATCGAATCCAAAAATTTGGCAGGATTGTAGAGGCGATCAATCAAATTAGCTGCCAGGATAAAATCATAACCAGTGAATTGTGGTTTCAAGTTGCATGCATCACCCTGGAAAAATTCCACTTTATTTTTCGCTGATTGCAATCCCAAATCGGCAAGGCTGCGCGATTTATATTGCACAAGCTCGCCTTCATCGGTCAGCGTGTAACGCAGGATTTCATCTTGCGAAAGTTGTACGCCTTGCCCAATAAAACGTGCAGAAAAATCAATTCCGGTAACAAAATCAAAATGCTTGGCCAATTCAAAAGTTGCGCGACCGGATGCGCAACCAATATCAAGGGCCTTCATTTTTGGGCCATCACTAACAATTTCTATGGCTAATTCAGCAAGGGCTTTGGAAAAGTTAGCTACTCCAAAATATTCATCACCATAATGAAATTCGGCGTATTCCGATAATAATTTATCCGTTTCGTAATGAGATCCTGGCACTGGTTTTAATTCCTCTGAAACAACGTAGCGGAAACCCGCGTGTTGGAAAAAATGGCGACGAAATGCATAACGTGAATCACGCAATGTTTCGTTACCACATGAAATCCATGAACCACCTTTAATTAAATTATGGCGTTCATCAAATGTCGGGGTAGTAAAATCATCGTAAATAGTATGGACATCAAAACCTTCAAAAGGATAAATCGGAGTTTCTGTCCATTGCCACACGTTGCCGACCAAATCATAAAAGTCGCCGTGGGCAAATTTGTTAACAGGACATGATGAAGCCCAATAATCCAATTGCACATTGGCATTCGCTTTTTCTGTACCAATATTTTTTAAGCCGGCTGTGTCATATAAGCGATACCATTCATCTTCCGTTGGTAAGCGTACAGCTAAACCCGTAACAGATTTTTTCCAATTACAAAAAGCTTTTGCTTCATGGTAATTGACATCCACTGGCCAATCCCACGGCATGGCTACTTCTTCCGTCATTAAACGTAAATGCCAGTGATTATTTTTTTTCAGCCAAAAGGTGGGATGCTGGGCTCGCGTAAATGCTAACCACCCCTGCCCCTCCTCTTCCCAATGTTGTTTATCTTTATAACCACCCGCTTCAACAAATTCCAGGAACTCCTGGTTGCTGACTAGAAATTTACTGGCTTGGAATTCGCTGATATTGGCAGAATGAGTGCCGTATTCATTATCCCATCCGTAATAGGGATTTGATTTTTCCTTACCTAAAACGACAGAACCTGCAGCAACTTTAATTAATTCATTAGCCGGCGCAACGCCAGTTTCACGGCAAGGTTTCCATTGTGGATGATTTTTTACGTAAGCTAATTTATGTTGACGAATTAAAACTGAAGATGTTTCCAAATGAATTCGCTCGTGCTCAATTCCCATAATGATTGCCCACCAGGGATTATTCCAGTCAATTGGCAATTGCAACGGAGCAGTTTCAATAAGGTTGACCACAAGCGCACGCACCTGATCGCGATAAGCTTTTACTTCAGCTGGCGTAGGCCATTGATAATGTGCATCGTTGAGATCATCCCAACTCATTTCATCAACACCAACTGCAAAAATTGATTCAAAGCGCGGGTTGATTCGCTTATCAATCATGTGCGCCAGCAATAATTTATTAACAAAAAACGTGGCCGTATGTCCGAAATAAAAAATGAGCGGATGACGCAGTGAAATAGATTTTTCATAATAGGCTGCATCACAGGCGAGTGTTTCAAACAAGGATTCGTAACGGTCAAATGTCGTCACAAAATATTCATGTAGATGCTGGCGCAACGCCAGGGCATTTTCTTCCCGCAGGTTTGGAGTACGCGTAAATAAAGGCTGCTGATTAGCAGAAACATCCATTAAATGAGCGTTTTTGCGAGCCGTGCTATGTCCTGTTTGCATAATCATCACCTGTTCATCATTCTTTCAATTATCTTTCAGACTAAAAAACCTGTTAGCTACAGACCAATAACTGCCAACATAGTTTATACAGAGTCGTAAAACCCTGGTTTGTTACAAATTACTCAAGTCTTCCTATGTAATCTTTAGCAAACTGCCAGGCAACACGGCCACTGCGGGCGCCACGGCTACGGTGCCATAAGAGCGCATCTGCTTCAGCAGCCTCATCCCAGGTGCCACCCAAATACTCCACCCAATAGCGTGCGGCATTCAGATAATCATCCTGCGAGAAAGGATAAAAACTCACCCGCAAACCAAAGCGCTCGGAAAGCGACACCTTCTCTTCCGTTGTATCACCGGGCCGGAGTTCGCCGTCCTCATAACTGACTTCCAGGTTTTCACGCATTTTTTCCGGCAATAAATGGCGGCGATTGGATGTTGCATAGAACAGGATATTGGCAGATGGCTCGGCAATTGAGCCATCCAATGCAGACTTAAGTGCCTTGTAAGTGCTTTCACCCTCTTCGAAAGACATATCATCACAAAAAATAATAAACTTTTCAGGACGTTGGTTAACCAAATCCACAATATCCGCCAGCTGGATGAGGTCGGTTTTATCAACCTCGATAATTTTCAAACCTCGCTCAGCAAACTCGTTCCAACACGCCTTGATGAGTGTGGATTTGCCAGTACCACGTGCCCCGGTAAGCAACACATTATTTGCCGGCCGCCCCGCTACAAACTGTGCAGTATTGCGAACAATAGCCTGCTTTTGGGTTTCTACATTTTTTAGCGAATCCAGGTCTACTTTGTGCGGATTTTTTACCGCCTGCAAATATCCACCGGTACCATGAGTACGCCATCGATATGCGCTGCCAGACCAGTCAGGCTGCGGAGCAACGGGTGGCAAAACCCGCTCAACACGGTCAATAAGTAACTCTAAACGGGAGATAAGTTGATCGAATTGTGACACTGAAAAGTCCTCAAACAGCTGGAGATGGGTCGAAAATGGGCTATAGTTTTGACAAGACACGCAAGCGATCTTAACCAACAGCGCCCATCATTATAAATAGTTTCACGCCAATTGTTGTCAGTAGCCGCTTCGGATGTAAATCAAATACCACGGTCAGGGACATTCATGTTTACCAAGCCCGAACTCATTATCATCACCAAAACGCTGCAATACCGGCGCGACTGGATCGCCAAAAATCTCGAAAATCCCGAACAACAAGCACTCAGGGAACACAACCAACAAACGCTGTTAGTTATCGATAATATAATTACAAAATTAGGTGCCTTAACGCCCTTGGAATCGCCCCCCAACCAAGACTCGCCCAAGCCACCTAAATTAACCGGGGCTCAAAAACGCAGCATGTTAAAGCCAACGCAAATTAAAGTGCTGATTGTTGACGATGACGAGCTTATATCCTCTATTTTAAAGGTGATTTTACAGTCAATTGGCATTCATAATATTGAGAGTGCGGCTGATGGGCTTAAAGCTATCAGCATGCTTTATGACGCAAACCCTGTGTACGATTTAGTGCTGTGCGATTGGCATATGCCCATTAAAAATGGTCTGGATGTCCATAATGCCATGCGCGCTGCCGAACGTTATATGGACACCTGCTTTATCCTGGTCACTGCCGTTACCGAAGCAAAACAAATTCGCGAAGCCATCGATGAAGGCGTAGATGATTACATTGTAAAACCGATTGAAGAACAAAAAATTATCAAAAAAATTGCGCGGCACTTTCCAAAGATTATCGCACCCGAAGAAAATCCTTCCCAGGAAATATCAGCGCAGTAGAACTGCGCTGATATTGACTTAAACCCCTTCAACTTCCGCCATAAAATCCAAACTCGCTTGCTGGCGAATTGTACGACGATGATTTGCCATAAGTTTGATAATTTTTTCCTGGTCGCAAACTTGTCGATCCAATACTACGCGGGTTTTTAATTCACCAACAGGTTCAGATGTTGGACATTTGCTGAAGACAAACTGATTGGAAATCAAATCCATAAATGGACCAGATTTGCTGCTCGGCATAATAAAGTTTAACTGTAAACCCAAACTTTCCGTTAAATAATTAATCACTTCGCGTGAACGGTGCTCATCCATTTTTGAGAAGGCTTCATCAACCAGTACCATACGCAAGTGACTATTACCTTCATTAAATCTAAAGGCAGAGGTAATCGCCGCGCTGCGAATAATATAAGCCGGTGTTTCCAACTGACCACCGGAACCTGTTCCATATTGACTTAATGGAATAGGTGCTTTTCCTTCCGGCTCTTTGTAAATTTCGTAGCGACGATAGTTACGATAATCTGCAATGCGGGTTAAATCACGCAAGGCTTTTTGTTCGTCTTCATCCAACAGCATGCTCATCAAACGTTCGCGAACTTTTTGATGTTTTTCATCCAGCTTCATATTGAACAGGGTTTCGCCTTCACCCAGGTTTGGGCTATCAATAACCGCTTTAAAAAATTGCCAATACTCTTTAAATTCCGGTACCCATTCCCAATCGAAACGGAAGCGTTCCCGGTCAGCACCAAAGCGATGATGCTCCAATTCTTTGTTCAATTCTTCCAATGTTTTCTTGCCATCATTAATGGCTTGATAAATAGAATGGCAAAGGTTGGACACAAACGCATTGTTAAAGCTCAAGCGCAAGGATTCAATTTCCTGATGACGCAGTGCCAAAATGTGGTTTTTATCACGATTGTACAGCGAGTCAAACTGGCGACGCATATCACACACCAAACGGAAGTTGGCACTGCCCAATTCGTCGAGGTAATCAATATTGAATAAAATTGCGTCTGCATTTTGGCAAAATTGGTTATGCTGCATCACTGCACTTTGCAGCTTATGCAAAATGGTTTTCAACTCGGCGTTAACACTATTAAGATTATTTTCAAAATAATTCACGGAGTGTTGACTGATAAGCTCATCGGCTGCTTGCAAGCGCTCATCAACAGAAAACTCTGGCCACAAACCGACAATAGATTGCAAATTCGCTTCGCATTCATCAACGACAGCCAAGGTTTTTTCTTGTTCTGCATCCAGTTTTGTACAATGACTGTCAGCATTTTTTAATTCAGCGCGACAATCAACTTGTGCGTTATTGATATCTTTGAAAATAGCTTGCTGCTCTTGCAAACGCTTTTTCAATTCTTCAAGTTCATCATCTAACGCTTTGGTATCACTTAAATCCAACTGTTGCAAACTCAAATCAATCGCAGCAATTCGATCTTGTGCGGCCAACATAGTTTGTAAACTTTCGGCATAAACCAGCGGTTTTAATTTATCAATTGCCAGCAAAAGCTCCTGGGTTTCGTTGACGTAATCCGTAGCGGCTTGCCATTCCACATTTAACTCATGGAACTCATTGCGTTTCGCACCAAGTGCACGCTCACGCGCTGCCTGGCCGAATACCAAATCAGTATCAGCCATATCGCAGCGAAACATGGCGTAATTACCGGAGCCCATCGCATCTTTGGTGATGCCTCGACGGGTATTACGCAGCTCATTCGCATTTTCCACGCGCTGGACGTTAGCGTAACTTGCTGTTACATAAGCTTCTGCTGTTGCGTGGGAAAAACTCATCACATCAATAATAGAATTTTCCGGGTAGTTACCGGAACGCTCCAAATCCTTGCGCGCTTTTTCGCCCTGGATAATACGCGCACGGTTTGCCTGGCCCGACATATTGCGGACAATGGCAATGGCTTCAGCTTCATATTCCGGCGCAACGATAATTCCAAAGCGCGCGGCACCAATATAACCTTCGATAGCTGCTTGCCATTCTGGATCAGTGACACTGATGTAATCGCAAAGCACCCGAACATCTGCTTTTGAACATTGCTGGGCAATTGCCTCAAGTGCCGCGCGAACAAAGGGAGGATAATTAACTTGATGCGCTTCCAGTGTTTGGATTTCGCGGCGTTTTACTTCAATCGCTTTTTGTAACCTGTCACAAGTTGCACGACGCTTATCGCGTTCCTGTGCAAGCTGATCGCGCAAATTAATTTTTACACCTTGATGCACACTCGCAGAACTGGCATCCAACGCAAATAAACTGTGTACAAATAAATTGTGATTTTTTTGCTGCGCACTAACAGTTTCCAAATGCGTTGCCAGCGAACCCACATCAATCCAGTCGCGATTTAATAATTGATGGACATTGATTTGCTCAACTTCAGCCGCAAGGGATTTTGCCAGCTGTTGCAAGTGCGCATCTTTAAACGCTGGAATTTCCAAACCAATGGAAGTATTTTTTAATGCCTGGACAAATTGTTGCGCCGCACTGATATTGGTTTGTAATTGCTGATCTTGCTTTAATAATTCCGGCACTTGCTGGTGAATCGTTTTTTCTTGCGCAACCTTTTCATGTTCCAGCTGATCTTTATCACGCAATGCAGGAACACCCAGGCGGCGAGCCGTTGCAGCGAGAATCAGTTGATTGATTTCTTCACGACGCGCTTCACACAAAGCCAGCGATTGGCCATGACCAGCAGAAACTTCACGCAACAATTGTTGTTTGCGTTTCGCTTCCAAATAAAGCGCCTGGCAATCACCAAAGCGACGTTTCGCAACTGAATAATAGAGCAACTGTTGTTCCAGCCAATTGCTAATAAAATTGTCAGACAGTGCCCTGCCCGTTGCCATACGCTCAATAGCTTCACGCAGTTGGCGCGCATCAGATTCCATAGTGTGAATACGCTTAAGCATAGCCGACACAGTGCGAATTGCTTCGCCCAGATCGCGAAACTCCAACACTTCATTGGCGACAAACTCATCAATACCTTTGATAGGTTTGTAAGCCATAAAACGCGAAAACGCGCGCGCGGCATTCATCGCTTCGCGTTCTGAGACTGCATCTTTACGGCCACGCAAAACCCCGTACAGACGGCACAAGTAGGATTTTTTCTTATCGTACTTTTCGACTTGCTCCTGACCAAATTGACGGCGCAAACCCGCATAAACTTTGTCGAGCGGAACGACATACTTATGTGTTTTTTCTTCTTTCAGTAAATCTTTTAAGCTGAGCGAAACATCATTCAAAATATAAAAATGACAATCATCCAGGCGCGCAACCTTTTGCTGGCTTGCACCCTGTCCAGCCGTTTCCACAAACGCGCGCATACCTATCAACGCCGTAAAAGGTTCACTACTTTCCCCTTGTGTGGGATGAAATACCGCAGCCAGGTAACCATCGCAACCCTGTGGCCGTGAATAGGCGCCATCGTCACAGCCCAGTACATAAGACGCGAGCGTACGTACCAATTTCCCACCGCGCCCACGCTGGCTGGATTCATCTTGCCCCGGGTTAAAATGGAATAAATTATCATGCGCAGCCGTCATGATAGTTTGGATCGCATCGGCCGCTGTCGTTTTACCTGAACCGTTGCCCCCGGAAAATAAATTGATGGGGCCGAATTCAAATTCAGTATTGGGAACATTTCCCCAATTCACATAAATAAATTTTTTAAGAAACATAAATAAACTTTTAAAAAAAATTAAAGCATCAAGGCCGGAAATCACACATCAAATATAGATTTGGTAAGGTGTGGCGATATTTTTTTAACAGCCTTGGCAGGCACAGCATTTTCTTCGGGCTCATCTTCAACCAATAACAAATTGTCGGCGAGATGATTACGGATCTGGTTTAACCATTCATTGCTAACGAGATGAATAATAAGCGGACGGATTTTTATCCAGCTTTCAACAGAATCAACATCTGTCTCTGCAAAATAATTAATCAAACGCAACTGGCGCAAGCGTTTAAATGCCTGGCGACGCTCACCGATATTTTCAGGTAAGTTGCGGCGCAGCAAACTTTTCATCGCCACTGAAATTGCTTCAAGCGATAAGGTTGCGCAACCTGTTTCATCAATGACACCTTCACGCAGCGCCTTATCGTATTCAGCGCGAAGCACAAGAATCAATGCAATTTCATGCTGGTTTAAACGTTGGCGAAAACCACCGTTAAAAGGCTCATCCGTTTCGTCATCCATACCTGGCATACGCGCGCCGGGCGGTAATATGCGTACAAAATTAAATTGTGTGTTGTGCTGGAAACGCACGCCCATTAATGCAAGGTAATCATTAACCAGTTCGTGTATGCGAACAAAACGGTCGTAAAGTTCCGCTTCCACTTGCGAATCATCGCGACAAAGCACACCGTAATCCAGCAAGCGCTGGATTAACTCGCGCCAGTCATCAAATGATAAATTGTGCTTATCAAGTCGCGCCTCTAAATCGGCGCTGAAAATATTGCTCATGTTATTGCCCTTCATCCAGCAGCGAAATCACAAACTGGTCGCGCTGTTTGAAATAGTGATCGTTTTGTATTTGGGGAGATGAATGCAGCCAATCCTGATGTTGGCTTACCGAAAATTTAAAGCGCGATGACAGGTTATCCGCTGCGCCAACTTCAATAGCGTGAGCGAGATTTAACAACTCTTGCATATTGGTTGCTTCAAGGTCGCGGCTGTTGACGCTACCTGTAGTCGACAATGCCTGCTGAACATAGTGGCGAATTTCACTACCTTGTAGAATAAACGCTTTATCCAATGCTTGTTGAATGAAAATTTCTTTTTGTGCATCCACATCCAAGGCTTTGTCACCTTCCAAGGTAGAACGCACTACATATTGTTGGCGCGCTGCACGCAATTGAATTTGCGCAGGATCAATAAAACCAAGTTGCATGCTGGCGAGGGTTTCGCCTTGTGTTTTAAAAATTTCATCCTGCTGCTCGTTAGGCAATTGTGCGAGCGAGCGATAAACATTCATCAAGTCATCCTGGCTACGGCTGTTTATGTAACTCAATTGACGAATAATAATATCTGCACGCTGTGTAAACGTATTTAACGCACGGCGCAACGCGGGCAACATAATCTCACAGGCGTTTTTCAAACGTGATTCAATGGTTTGCAATAAAGTATCCAACAGTGAAACACCTTGCACGACTCGTTGTGGCAAGGCTTTGCGCAACCGAATTTCCATCACGGCGCGCCAATCTTTTGCGGCTGATTCAGCATCGCCAGCACCGTATTTGCGTTTGCGGCGAATTTTAGTGATGATGTCAGAAATCTGGTCGCGATATTTTTCAACGCTGTCCGCCGACAAACGAACTTCCAAATCCGGTTTAAAGACCGTTTCCATAAAATCAAAAAATTCGTCACTCGCCTGCTGGATTAATTGACGCGATTCAACTTCACGCACCAATTGGCGCTTGCGTTCTTCAAGCTCGGAAATAACATCCGTAAAATCGCTGATAATACGTTCGGAATATTCGTAAGCATCGAGTAAATCGTGGATTTCGCCTTGCTCATAAAATGCTTGTAAACTATTGCGGGTATTACGCGTGTTGCGATTGCGCGTGCGAAAATGATTTGCCTGGTTGTCAGCAAAAGCCTGGGTAAACAAACGACCCATGCGGCTAAAACCGTAAGTGCTTTGCAAGCTGGTTTCATCGACTTGCTTTTCCAGCCAACCATTTTCCACCAAGCGATTAATAATAAAAGTTGCAAGATCGCGCTGGTTTTTAAAACGTCCTTCCTGGCTTTCAATTAATTCGCCTTGCTCATTAAATTCTTCTTCATCTTTATCCGAATCCAGAATCGGCGCACGCGTTATCGCCTCTTTAAAAATTTCCATTAGTTGCTCACGATTCATGGCATTACCATAATCGCGCAGATCGGTATAAAGGCGTTGATACAAAAGACTCAAACATTGGGCAACCAACTCACGATATTTACCAGTGAGTGGATTAAAAAAGTGTTGCCGGGAATCGCTGAAGAACATTAGATATTTTTACACTCAAAATCGATATTGCATTTGTAATTGCAGGTTGTGCCGGGCCACGATTAACTGAGGAACGAAGCCTAACATGATAATTTGTAGAATAATTCAGAGTTTATCGCTATATGAAAGTATGAGTGTTTGTTTCGCAAGCTCAGCCAACCTACTACTAAAATCATTATTAGGTTGTAGGGTGGGTGGAGCGCATGCGATACCCACCGCGATATCATTCAAACATTGATGGGTATCGCTTGCGCTCCACCCATCCTACGAGCCAATAAATATATTTTTATGAAATCCAATCCGCCAATTTTTCTGCGTAATAAGTAATAATCAAATCTGCACCCGCGCGTTTAAATGCGGTCATGGTTTCCAACACAATTGACTTTTCATCAATCACACCAGCTGCTGCGCCCGCTTTGATCATCGCGTATTCACCACTTACATGATAAACCGCAAGCGGACGTGCAGAATTTGCGCGAATGTGCGCAAGAATATCCAGATAAGCGGTGCCGGGTTTCACCATTAAAATATCCGCACCTTCGGCTTCATCTTGCATGGATTCAGCAAGTGCTTCGCGTGCATTGGCAAAATCCATTTGATAAGTATTGCGAGTGCCTTTGAAGGTGCTGTCAACAGCGTCACGGAAAGGGCCATAGAAAGCAGACGCAAATTTTGTTGAGTAGGACATGATTGGAATATGCGTGAAGCCTTCTTCATCCAATGCCTGGCGAATTGCGCTGATCATTCCATCCATCATGCCCGACGGTGCAATCATATCCACGCCGGCTTGTGCAGCGAGAACAACTTGTTTTTGCAGATTTAACAAGGTTGCGTCATTGTCTACATCATTTTTGAAAACCACGCCACAATGGCCATGAGTTGTGTATTCACAAAAACAATTGTCGCTAATAACTAACATCTCCGGCTGTGCTGTTTTTGCGGCACGAATCATACGCGCCAGCAAACCATAGTCATGCCATGTGTCCGAGCCTTCTTCATCCTTATGGGTTGATACACCAAATAATAATACTGCACGGACACCTTTGTTCCATGCGCGCTGTATTATTTCAGGCAATTGCGACTCGGGATAACGATAAACATCTGGCATGGTTTTAATAGCAACGGGCTCAGTAATTCCTTCTTCAATAAAAATTGGAAGAATAAAATCGCTCATACGCAGATGAGTTTCACGCATTAATTCACGCAAGGCAGTTGTCCTGCGCAAGCGGCGGAAACGAAAATCGGGAGCTATTAAATTGTTTGACATATTTTTTACCGAATTTAATTTCTATGCATTACAGGCTGAAGCTTAAAACGTCCAGCCAAAGAGCAATAATAATTTTTCTCGGAGTCGTCATCCCGTAGGGATCCAGTGTCTTTTTACACAACAAAGTCACTGGATCCCCGCTTTCGCTAGGATGACGATTCCCTATTTAATATTTGTATCAGTTATTAGCGAATATCCGATTAAAGAATTCTTAAATCAGCGAATATATATAAATCAAATGCTCAAAGCCCCTTCATGGCTCCATTCGCATTTAACATTAAACTGACCGGAACCTGGCACATGGCAATTGCCGCCAGCTTCCCAGGTAAAAGTATGAGTGCCTGATAACTCTGTTTCCAAATGGACTGTGGCCGATACCCAATACATTTGGCTCAAAAGCTGTTCAAATTGCGCAATCCATTGATCCCATTCGTACTCAACGGCTTTATAAGATGCGCCAAAATGTAAAACTTCCGTTTGGTAATTGTTGTTGAGCACATTGACTTCAGGAATTGAAAACATTTCCTGGCATAAAAATGGCCATTGATCCGCCGTGGGTAAATTCAACATAGCTTCACGATTAATTCGTAAGCGCTCGGAATAATTTGCCATTGCAGGAATATCTTTTATGCAACCATACACAATTGATTCTTGATCCATACTGGCTCCAATGTTCATCAAATATACTTACATAAAAATGTAATCTGGAATAATTGAAAAATGTTTACAACGTAGACCTGGCAAGGCAAATTTAGATAAATAACGGTGGGACCGTCCCACGGGTTTATCTTTATAAATCCTCAGTGCCTCCATGCGCTTCGCCCTTTGGGCAGTTATGCTGTGTAAATTGTTCCTGAAATTTATGAGCATTATTTATCTGAATTTAACACAGCCAGAACAAGCAAGTTAATTGTTCAGTTATTTCCTAAAATGGCCACCACCAGTGACCACTATCCAAACCATCTTCACACTGCTGCAACTGCCTGCTGTAATTCGCAGCTCGTGTCGCCACTTTTTGTGCAGTAGCTTTTAACCATGCTTTACTGTTGTAGCTTTTCTTATTAAACCCACCGTGCCCTTCGTGGTAAGCAAGATATAAATTGTAAGCATCGTTTGATTTTATATTACTGCGCTTCAAGCTTTGATAGTTGTACCAACCGATAAAATCCACGGCATCTTTAAAACTATCGCGCCGCGCCCACATACCACCTTCAGCGCGCTGGTAGTCACCCCAGGTATCGGATTTAACTTGCGCAAAACCATATGCGCTACTGGGGCGAGGGCCGGGAAAAATCCATAAGATTTTTGTACGCGCTGGCCTGGCTTTTTGTACGAATTGAGATTCCTGGTACATAATCGAAATCATCACGGGTATTGGTGTTCCCCATTTTTTTTCGGATTTTTTTGCCGCTTTGTACCAATCGGTTTTTTCGCCAAAGATATCGCAGATGTTATTAGGATTTGAGGGCGGCGTTGTTGCGCAACCGCTCAAAAAACTAACACAAAAAAATAAACATAATGACAGTGCTAATTTCATTCCGGGATGCGCCCATGTTGCTCTAATAGGCTTAACAAATCTTCTTCAGTGAGCACTTTAATACCAAGCTCTTCTGCCTTTTGAAGCTTGGAGCCAGCACCCGGCCCGGCCACAACATAATCGGTTTTTGCAGAGACACTACCAGACACTTTCGCACCCAGTGCCAACAAATGGGCTTTAGCATCATCGCGACTGAAAATTTCGAGTGAGCCTGTCAACACGTAAGTCAAACCCAGCAAAGGCGCATCAACCGCAGTAGCTACTTCATCCGGCCAATGAATACCTGCCGCTTTTAATTGCTCAACCGCTTCACGATTATTTTCCTGCTGGAAAAACTCAAATGCAAAATGTGCGACTACAGGACCAACATCAGTAACTTGTTGCAAATTCAATTCATCCGCCGCCGCAAAAGCGTCAAGAGTCCCAAAGTGTTTTGCAAAATTTCGGGCAGTAGCCTCGCCGACTTCGCGAATGCCCAACGCATAAATAAATTTGGCAAGCGTAGTTTTTTTACTGGTTTCCAATGCAGATAAAATATTATCGGCAGATTTTTCACCCATACGATCAAGATTTGCCAATTGTTCTCGCGTCAGTGAATAAAGATCAGCGAGGTTATTGATCATCTTAAGGTCGACTAATTGTTCAACCAATTTATCGCCAATGCCTTCAACGTTCATGGCTTTGCGTGAAACAAAATGTTTGATTGCCTCTTTACGCTGCGCTGCACAAATCAATCCACCGTCACAACGCGCAACCGCTTCACCGGGAACGGTTTCAACAGGAGAACCGCAAACAGGACACTGCGTTGGAAATATAATATCGCGCGCATCAGCAGGACGTTTTGACTCTACTACCGCAACAATTTGCGGAATAACATCACCCGCACGACGCACCACAACAGTATCGCCAATTTTGATACCCAAACGATTTATTTCATCGCGATTATGCAAGGTTGCATTTGAAACTGTTACACCACCAACAAATACCGGTTGTAATCGCGCCACAGGTGTTACTGCGCCTGTGCGGCCAACCTGGAATTCAACATCTTGCAACAAAGTCATTTCTTCTTGTGCTGGAAATTTATAGGCAATAGCCCAGCGCGGCGCACGGGAAATAAAACCCAGTTCTTCCTGAAGTTGGCGCGAATTAACCTTGAAAACAATACCGTCAATATCATAAGCAAGTGCAGAACGTTTTTCCTGGATGCGACGATAATATTCCAGGCATTCCTGGATATTATTTGCTACACCCAGCTCGCGATTAATTAAAAATCCCCAACTTTGTAGTGATTTTAAAATATCCGTATGACGATCTGGCAATTCACCATTGGCAACCATGCCTACGCTGTAAGCACACATTTCCAAAGGACGTGTTGCTGTCAAACGTGAATCCAGTTGACGCAAACTACCTGCTGCTGCATTGCGAGGATTTATAAACAATTTTTCACCGGCTGCTAATGCTTTCGCATTAAATTTTTCAAACCCGGCTTTGGGCATATAAATTTCGCCGCGAACTTCCAGCGTTTGCGGAAAACCTTTCCCTAACAAACGCAAAGGAATTGAGTGAATAGTGCGTATGTTTTGGGTGATATCTTCACCATTAGTACCATCACCACGAGTTGCACCGCGAACCAAAATTCCATCGCGATAAAGCAAACTCACTGCGATACCATCGAGCTTAACTTCACAAGCAAACTCAATATCATCTTTTGATTTCAAGCGATCTTGAATTCGCTTGTTAAAGGCAAATAAATCTTCGTCACTAAATGCGTTGTCGAGCGAGAGCATTGGCATTTCATGAACAACAGTGACAAAAGCACTGAGCGGCGCAGAACCAACACGTTGGGTTGGTGAATCCGGGGCAATTAATTCGGGATATTCGGCTTCGATATTTTTTAAGCGTTGCATCAAGCGATCATATTCAGCGTCGCTAATTTCAGGTGCGTCGAGGCTGTGATAGCGATGGTTGTGATAATTAATTTGCGAGCGAAGTTGTTCGAGTTCGGAAATTATTGTGGAATTATTTGTGTTGGACATGGGTATTACCGAACTGATTACTGATTATCCCCTCACCCTAACCCTCTCCCTGAGGGAGAGGGAACTGTATTTCGCGAGCATCTAACGCTTTCCAAAGGAATGTATCTTGCGAAAATCTAACCCCCCCTCTCCCTCTGGGAGAGGGGCCGGGGGTGAGGGGGAAAATTCAAATTTATTTCAAAAATTAACGCGGACGACGAAATAATTTTTTACGTTCAAAATCACTGATTCGCTGGCGACAATGTTCAAGTGTTTGGCGAGTCATTGCACTGCGTTGTTCATCTTTTAATTCACCACCCAGTGTTTGCGAAATCGCTTGTGCGGTTTCAACCATCAAATCGAAAGACTGCATGGAATCTGCATCAATCGGCAAGGTCATAAACAAACTTACACCGGGTGTTGTGAATTCATCCATCGCATCCAGGTCAAATGTACCCGGCCTTACCATATTCGCCATGCTGAATAATAAAGCGCCCTCGCCTTTGGTATCGCTGTAGCGATGGAAAATATCCATGCTGCCATAACGCAAACCACACTTCAAAACGATGTCGAGCAATTCACCGCCATTAAACATGTCACCTTTGGGCGCCATAATATTAATGATGAGCACTTCTTCCGGCTCTGCTTGTGGCGCAGCAGCTTTTGGCTCCTGTTCTTCTATTTCTTCTTCATAGTCATCGTCATGATAATCTTCATCAGACTCTTGATCCTCATCGAAGTCTTCTTCATATTCTTCGTCGTAATCACCTTCATCCTCAGCGTATTCTTCCTGATCGTGCTCGGTGTCATCCTCGTGCAGATCATGGTCCAATTCGTTATTGTCAAATTCATTATCATCCTGCGCCGAAAAACTTGGTTCAATACGCCCATGATCATCGGTGCGAGCGTCTAACTCTTGTTCACTTTGATGTTCGACTGATTCCATCAAAATAGGCACTGATTCATCCAGGTTCAAACGCGCCTGCTCGGGCATGCGCTTTGCAGCTTCTTCGCGACGGCGCTGTTCTTTTAGTTCGCGTGCGCTTAATCTTTTTTCACGTTGCGGACGATCTTCAGGATCGCGCACACCCACAACACGAGCGCCACCATTGGGCAACTCACTGACATAACTTGGAGGAGTTTCATCTGCATAATCATCGTCCTGTGTATTATTCCTCAAGCTTTTCTTTAAAGCAGGAGAAATATCCAGCCGATTTTTATTACGACGACGATAGCCATCAACCAAAATAATAATAATGAGAAGAACAATAACGCCGGTTAGCCAGTTGCTCATAAAGTCATCCGTCTTATTTTCAAAATTGTTCTAAATAAATTCGATTTAATTTAAGAAGCAGCAAGTTCCGCTGCTTCATCCACATCCACCGTTACCAAACGCGATACACCAGGTTCATGCATGGTTACACCCAGCAGTTGATGCGCCATTTCCATCGCGTTTTTGTTGTGGGTAATATAAATAAATTGTACTTGTGATGACATCTCTTCAACCATGCGCGCGTAGCGACCTACGTTGGCATCATCGAGTGGTGCGTCTACTTCGTCCAACATACAGAATGGTGCCGGATTCAAACGGAAAATCGAAAACACCAGCGCAATCGCCGTCAGCGCTTTTTCACCACCCGACAGCAAATGAATCGTGCTGTTACGCTTGCCCGGTGGGCGCGCCATGATGGTGATGCCGGTATCCAATAAATCTTCGCCTGTTAATTCCAAATAAGCGTGACCGCCACCAAATACTTTGGGGAACAGCTCTTGCAAACTTTTGTTCACTTGATCAAAGGTTTCTTTGAATCGTGTGCGAGTTTCGCGATCAATTTTGCGAATTGCATTTTCCAACGTTTCGAGCGCTTCATGCAAATCAGCATTTTGCGCATCCAGATAATTCTTGCGCTCAGATTCAGTTTTGTATTCATCAATCGCTGCAAGGTTGATTGGACCCAAACGCGTAATGCGGCCAGCAATTGCTTCAAGCTCTTCTTCAATCGGTTTTATTTCTGTGCCTTCCGGAATTTCTGCCAGAATGGTTTGCAGATTTAATTCGTCTTCTTCCAATTGCTCAACAATGGCATTGCGCTGATCTTCAAAACGCTGCGCAGCCAAACGCTCTTGCTCAAGATGCGCGCGAACTGCCTGCACTTCCTGCTCAGCACGATTACGCCCCTGCTCTGCATTACGCAATTCGTGTTCAACGGTTTCTAGGTTGCGACGCGCTTCTGTTAAGGCGGCTTCAACTGATAAACGCTTGCCCAGGTTTGCATCCAATTCGGATTTGTATTCTTCAATCGGATCGCGATTTTCACTGAGCGTTACAATCAATTGTTCACGGCGTTCTTGCAAGCGCGCGGTCTGTTCACGCAAGCGACCGATTCCCAAGCGGATACCATCCAATTGCGTTTTCAACGATTGGAAACGCATCGCCAATTCGTGGGCTTTATCTTTGTCGTGACGTGCACGTTGACGTGCCTGATCAAGACCAGTGCGAATATCATCGCGCTGTTGCAATAGCTCTTCACGCAGGTCCGTATCTTGACCCATCATTTCAATGGCTTCGCTCAAAATCATGCGCGCTTCTGAAAGATGTTCAGCTTCCTGCTCCAATTGCTCGCGTGCTTCACGAATTTCATTTTCGGCGCGCTCGCGACGCATATTGACTTGCTCTACGCGAACTTGTTTGGCCGATAATTGCGAACGCAATTCACCATAGCGACGACTTTGTTCGTCTGCTTCACGTCGCAAAGTCTCACGATTTTGCTCAAGGTCTTTAATGTGTTGGCGACCTTCTTCGAGTGCCGCATTCAGGCTCTCAACTTTTTCTTCTGCCTCTGCAATTTTTGCAGAAAGTTCTTCAATTTCTTGCTTGCGCGCAATCACGCCCGAGCTTGCATCTGTATCGCGTGCGACACGTAACCAATGCGCGCCAACCCAAATACCATCTTTCGTAATTACAGATTCATTTGCAGATAATTGGTTGCGTAATTGCAATGCTGCCTGCAAATCTTCTGCAATATAAATACCACTCAACACACCAGCAACATCCCACTCCGCAGATACTTTGCTGCTTAACAAAGATGCTTTTTTGGCATCGCTGGCCGAAGATGTAGCGGTGGTATCAAATAAAACCAATTCGCCCTGGGTTAAGTTTTCAATAACGGAGGTTACTGCATCCAAACCTTTTACACAGACAGCTTGTAATGTATTACCAAGCACAGTTTCGAGTGCTTTATCCCAACCATCTTGCACTTTTACCGATTCAGCAAGGCGCGGTTGGTTTGTTAAATTTTGTGCTGCAAGCCACTGGGTAACGGCTTTATTTTTTTCACCCAGGGCGGCTTGTTGCAATGCATCCAAAGATGCATGGCGACCGCGCATGGTTTGCAACTGGCTGCGAACCTGATCCAGCTCATTGCTGTTGCGCGTGTTGTCGTTGCGACGCTGATCAAGTTGCTCGGTGATAGTTTCTACCTGATTGCGCTTTTCATCGGCCACTAAATCAAGTTCTGCAAGCTGCTCTGTCAACTGACCGATTTCTTCATCAACACCATCAATTTGCAAATTCGCTTTTTCTTCTTTGAGCTTTTCTATACGCTGCAACAAACGTTGCTGTACTTGCTCAAGATGCTGGATGCGCGATTGCTGGACTTCCGCTTTTTGGCGCGGCTCAGACGCACGCTGGTTAAACGCATCCCATTCATTTTGCCAGCACTGCATGGACTCTTCGGCATCCAGCAACACTTCGTTCGAACCTTCTTCGGCGGCTTTCACCATTTCCAATTCGGGTTCAATCACCAATAATTCTTCTTCCCAGCCTTCTGCTTTTTGCGCGTCGATCAAAAGATTTTCTTCAGCTTCTTTGCAATCGCGCTGGGTTTGGTCCAAATCACTTTGCAATTGGCGTGAACGCTCTTGCGCGTGATGGATGGTTTGTTCAATACGTGCGATATCCGCACCAATCGCATAATAACGGCCCTGCACTTCATTGAACTTGTCGCCCATTTCAGTGTATTGGCTGCGGTATTTTTCAATTTGGGTATCTTTGTTGACTTGATCTGTCACAAAAGATTCCATCCGCAATTCCAAATCGCGGATGGAGGCTTGTTTGGATTTTGCCTGCTCATCCAGAATCTGGAATTTAAGCGCTTGCAATTGTGCTTTTAGCAAACGCTCTTCTTTTTTGTATTCGGTGTATTTTTCGGCAGATTGTGCCTGGCGCTGCAAGCGCGCGAGCTGGCGCTCTAACTCATCGCGGATATCTGTCAAACGCTCAAGGTTTTCTTGCGTGCGGCGCATACGACTTTCGGTATCGCGACGGCGTTCTTTGTATTTGGAAATACCGGCGGCTTCTTCGATGTAGACACGCAAATCTTCCGGCTTGGCTTCAATCAAACGGGAAATCATGCCCTGTTCGATAATTGCGTAGCTGCGTGGCCCAAGGCCGGTACCGAGGAAAATATCGGTGATGTCACGACGGCGACATTTTGTGCCGTTAAGGTAGTAATGGTTTTGCGCATCGCGCGTTACTTTGCGTTTGATGGAAATCTCGGTGAAAGCGGCATATTCGCCAAGCAAAGTGCCGTCGCTGTTATCAAATACAAGTTCGATAGATGCTTGGCCAACAGGCTTACGACCACTGGAACCGTTGAAAATAACGTCGGTCATGTTCTCGCCACGAAGGTTTTTGGCAGAGGATTCGCCCATTACCCAGCGTACAGCGTCGATGATATTGGACTTACCGCAACCATTAGGACCCACAACAGCACACAAATTGCTGGGAAAGTTAACCGTGGTCGGGTCAACAAAGGATTTAAAGCCTGCCAGCTTGATGCACTTTAGCCGCATAGTTCCGTGTCACTCGTGAAATTTGTTATAGCCTAGTCGCTTGATTTCATTATTGTTTAGATGGAAATCAGGGCGAGTCGATAACCTTATAAAAGGCTCGATTCTACACGCTTGCGGGCGGCTTAAGAAAGGCATTTACACCCAATTTGGAAGGGAAAAAGCGGAAACTGCATCAACCTGTGTAAATTCTGCTCAACCTTGTTTTAGGTTGAGCAATAAATCAGCAAAACCCGACAACTATGGTTTTAGCGATTCGGCTGTCACCTGCTCGTTTATTTCAAGCTTTACCGATTCAGGCACAGCTTTCATGGAAATTGGCCCTTGCTTGGCAAGCCAGTCCCCCACTTCGGCTTTTGCCGAGCCCGAAGAGGAAACGCGTGCGACGACCTCAATGTCGGTCGCAGTCGCAAGACTTGAAGCGGGCGACATTGCCATGGTTTCGTCGAGCTGGATTGTGGTGGGTAGATCGCTAACTTTAATACGGGAGATCGCAAGCGGCATCGGCGAACCCTGCCAGGCGCGTGCATAGACGAAAACAACGTCATCTGGTTTGGCTTTGACTTTGGAACCCAGGCTTACCGAAAGCTTTACAGCGTATGCGGACTTGGCAACCAAATCTTCAGCTTTGCCACCTTCAGCGATAAAAGCCTGCTTGGCTTTTTCTATACCCGCCGCCAAAGCACGACTGCCTTGGGAGTCTGGCCCCAGCAAATCAACGGACTTTTGCCAGTAACGAACAGTTGCACGATAATCTTTTCGCGCAAACGCATCGATGCCCAACAATCCCAATGCCATGGTATTTTTGGGGTCAAGGGTGAGCGCGTTTTTAGCCAGATCCACAACGGGCGGCGTCATTTTGTTTCCATCGCGCAAAAACATCGCTTGCGCCAATTCCGCCATGATCATGGGCGATTGCGAATCAAGCGTGAGAACCTGTTGATAAGCCTTGGCTGCCTCAGCAAAATTTCCCAATTCCATTTGCGCTCGCGCCAGTAAAAACCAATATTGCACGTTATCCGGTTTTTGTTTTAAGCGCGCTTCGTATTCGCTAATTAATTTTTGCGAGCGCGCAGGATTTGGATCGCGGTTTTGAACCATATCCTGGTAATCCAACTGCATTTTTTCTTGTTGCAGATTCTGGATATAAACATCAGCAACACTGCCGTGTTTTTGATAAAAGAAAATCCCACCTATCAACACCAGCACAAAAAACACTAGCGATATCTTTACACCTAATCGCTGGGATGAAGGTGCTTGCTGGGCCCGAACGCTTGCTTCGTCGTCGAGTAAATTGCGCTCCAACTCCAGCTTGAGCTGGGCGAACTCTTCAGCATTGATATTTTTTGCTGCAAAATTATTTTCCAACTCCGCAAGGTGTTCACGAAAAATGCGCACATTTTCCGCAAGACGATGTTGAACCTGATCGTGATCTATTACTGCGCTGCTATTTGCTGCATTTTTATATCGCCACAAAGGCCATGCGATAAAGCATAATGCAAACAGAAGCAATGCAATGAGCGGAAGCCATAAAGTTATCATACACGCGGCTCCTCGCCGGTTTTGGTATTTTCGGTAGGATTGTTATTCAATAACGCAGCCAAACGCGCTTGTTCATCTGCACTTAGGGCCCGGGTATGTTGCGCGAGCGCCATACTTCGGCGGCGACGTAAAATCATAATCAACGTAATTGAACCAATCACCAGAAGTGCAACGGGTGCACCCCATAATGCATAAGTCACTGGCGTTACACGCGGACGATATAAAATAAAATCTCCGTAGCGATCAACCATAAAATCAACAATTTCCTTGTCGGATTTGCCGGCTTTTATCATCTCGTAAAGCTCGCGACGCAAATCTGCGGATATAGGAGAATCGCTGCCTGCTAAATTTTGGTTTTGACATTTTGGACAGCGCATTTCTTCAATAAAACTTTGGTAGCGCTGACGTTCTAATTCATTATTGAATTCGTGAGCTTCAATTGCAGCAAAGACATGCATGCTCGAAAATAGTAATGTCAGTAAAAGTACAAATGTTTTAATAGCAGCAGCCATAGCAAAGCCCATAAAAATTGACTGGGGAAGTATACCAATAGTCAGGAGCTGTGGTGAAGAATTGCAATGAGTGTATGAAAAAACAGCGCAGGCGTTTGTTATTTACTCAAAAATTCATTTATTTTCAAAAAATAAAAAAATCTTTAAAAAAGTGATTGACCTAATCGTCCAGATCATTAAAATGCGCGTCACCTGATCGGGCGGTTAGCTCAGTTGGTAGAGCAATGCCCTTACAAGGCATGGGTCACAAGTTCGAGTCTTGTACCGCCCACCACTCTTACCCACAAGGTAATTGTGTTCTTACTAAAAGGTTTTTTGTTTTGCGGACCGGTAGTTCAGCCGGTTAGAATGCCGGCCTGTCACGCCGGAGGTCGCGGGTTCGAGCCCCGTCCGGTCCGCCACTTACCTACTGAATTCGATTTAAAAAGAAGCCCCTACAAGGGGCTTTTTTATGCTTATCATTTTTGTGTCGCATTCTTTTCTGCATTCGCAATATCTTGTTTGATGTGTTTATAGGCAAAGACTCCAATATAAGCCGCCATCACACATATCAAGGCAACGATAACCAAACCAGACGCAACTACCGTATCAATATACATACTCATCTCCAGCTAATAGACCCGGCATTGGGTTACTTTTAGTCTACCGAGACCGACAACTGGAATATTGATTCAAATCAACTAACACATAGTGATCTTTTTCAAGTTGTAGGGAAATGATTTTTGTGCGGGTTATTTTTCCAGGGCTTTAACAATTGGCTGAATAGTTTCAGTCCACACTTTTTGGTTTAAATCGCCAATGTGCTTGTATCGGATGACACCTCGCTTATCAACCACATAGGTTTCAGGCGCGCCAAATACGCCTAAATCCAAACCGAGGCGCCCTTCTTCATCAACAATAATATCGTCATAAGGATTACCAAGTTCGGCAATCCAGCGCTGTGCATCAACGGTGTTATCTTTATAATCAATACCAATAATGTGTATACCGGTCTTTTGCAGCTGATTTAAAAAAGCATGTTCTTCGCGACAGGTTACACACCATGTTGCCCACACGTTTAACAAAGTCACCTTGCCTTGCAATAAATTTTCATTGCGAGAATCTTGAGCATTTTCCAATCGCGGCAACGAAAACTTGGGGACAGGTTTATTCAATAAGGCAGATGGCATTTCATTGGGGTCCAACGAAAGTCCACGCCAAAATAACACCACCAATACAGCAAAGACTGCTACCGGAATAAATAAAAATAACCGCTGTTTATTCATTGGTAACAAGCCCTGGATTTATTACAACCTGCGTTTCTGTAGCAGGATTTTTTTTACGGTAGCGTTTATCTGCAACTGCAAGCACCGCACCAAATGCCATCATTAATGCGCCCAGCCAAATCCAGCGCACAAAAGGTTTTATGTGTACACGCACTGCCCAGGCTTTGTCATCAACAGGTTCGCCCATTGCAACGTAAATATCGCGGAATAAACCGGTATCCAATGCAACTTCTGTCATCAAATTACCGCGAGCGTAATAACGACGCTTTTGCGGACGCATGTCATCCAGCGCGTTGCCATTATGGGTAACCGTGATGAAAGCTTCGTCAGCGATATAATTTGGGCCTTTTACTTTTTGCAATGATTGCAAGGTAAATTCGTATCCCATTAAATTAACCGCCTGATGTTCTTCCATACGCAAATCGCGTTCGATGCTGTAGATACTCGTCAGGGAAACACCGATTAACGTCACCGCGATACCCAGGTGCGCAATGACCATCGCATAATAACTGAGACTGATTTTTTTCAATCCGGAAACCAGGGAATTTGCATTGCGCAAGCGATGAATTAAATCGGCAAATAATGCACTGGTAATCCAGCTGGCGATAAACACTGCAATCACCGCAGAGATTTTATATTGCTCGCCGTACCACAAAGGAAAAGTGACAGCAAAAACCAAGCTTAATACCCAGGGCTTCCAGAGGATCGCCAATATTTGCGATGGATTTGTGCGTTTCCAATTTGCAACCGGGCCAATTGCCATCAACACACAGAGCACACCCATAAGTGGCACAAAGAAACCATTAAAATAAGGTGTGCCGACCGAAATTTTTCCCCAGTGCAATGCATCTGCAATTAGCGGATACAAGGTTCCTGTGAGGACAATCAGCATCACAATACCAAGTAAAATATTATTCGCTAATAACAAAGTTTCCCGCGCAAACCAGCTGAATCCAATCTCACTTTTTACAACCGGTGCGCGCAGCGCAAATAAAATCAGTGAGCCGCCTACAATCACAGCCAGGAATACAAGAACAAAAATTCCACGCTCCGGATCATTGGCGAATGCATGTACTGACGTGAGCACACCGGAGCGAACTAAAAATGTTCCTAACAAACTTAATGAGAAAGTGAAAATCGACAAAAGAATTGTCCAGCTTTTAAATAAGCTGCGCTTTTCAGTTACTGCCAAAGAATGAATTAATGCGGTGCCCACTAACCACGGCATAAAAGATGCGTTTTCTACCGGGTCCCAAAACCACCAACCGCCCCAACCTAACTCGTAGTATGCCCACCAGCTTCCTAATGCGATGCCAACTGATAAAAATCCCCATGCCATTGTTGCCCAGGGACGTGACCAGCGTGCCCATGCACTATCCAAACGACCGGCGAGTAACGCGGCAATTGCAAACGCAAAACACACACTAAAACCCACATAACCCATGTATAAAACGGGTGGGTGAATTACAAATCCCGGGTCTTGTAATAATGGATTTAAATCGCTGCCATCTTGCGGTGGAATGGGAAGGATGCGCTCAAAGGGATTGGATGTAATCAACATAAACAATAAAAAGCCCACCGCAATAAAACCGAGCACAGATAGAACGCGAGCTTGCATATCTAAGGGTAAGGATTTGCTAAAAATCGCTACAGCAAATGTCCAGCCGGACAACATTAAAATCCACAACAACAAAGAGCCTTCATGCCCGCCCCATACAGCGCAAAGTTTATAGTAATAAGGCAATAAGCTATTGGAGTTGCTGGCAACATATTTCACTGAGAAATCGTCGTGAGCAAACGAATAAGACAAACAAAAAAAGGCGATGCTGATCAGCGCAAAAAAACCTACTGACAATGACCGACCGGTATGCATCAACAACCGATTGCGGTAATGTGCACCCAACATTGGCAAGACAAATAATGCAAAGCTTACGCATAACGCGAGAACCAGAGCAAAATGTCCCAGCTCCGGAATCATTAAATTAGCAGTTATTAAATCAGGACCCATAACTCATCCCCTTGCAAACTGCCTGGTCGTTTTTGTGATCGTCTTCTTTCTTTCCATTATCACTTTTCATGCTCGCAACTTCGGGCGGCGTGTAAGTTTCGTCGTGCTTTGCTAATACTTGTTCAGCGTTGAATACACCTTTGTCATCAAGGGTACCATTCACCACTGCCGCCTCACCTTCGGCAAATAGATCAGGCAGGATGCCTGAGAATTTTACGGGTACATCTGCTGCACCATCGGTGAGGATAAAGTTGATATCCAGGCTTTCTTTTGAGCGCACCACACTGCCCGGCTTAACACATCCGCCACCGCGAATCATTCGGTTATGCGGCGCAGCGCCTGACGCAATTTTGCTGGGCGGATAAAAAAGATTAATGTTTTCGCGCATGGCATACACAATTAAACCTATAGCGATGCTGGTAAATACCACACCGGCGATAACAAGAATTAAACGTTGCTTACGAACTGGATGCATGGATGATTTTTCTTAAGAATATGATGTTGAATTAAGGCTGCTGGTTATTTTGCTGCAGTTGCTGCCATTTTTTCTGTTGCTTTATAAACATTTTTTTCTGCAGCAAGGGACTCACCGTCAAGAAAATCAAAATACTGTAGACAATAAAATAACAAGTCCACACATAGATACCATGGCCATTCATATGGATAAAAGCATCCAGCGAATCGAATTGGAACTTCATGGTTGAACCCCTTCCTTTTTGCCAGATACCAAGTCTTTAACCCATTGGGTACGGCTTTCGCGACGTAAAATTTCGGTGCGGGTATGTAAAATTAAAACCAGTGTGAAAAACACATAAAATCCAATAATCATTACGAATAATGGATAAAGCATTGCAGGATTGATCGTAGATTTGCCAACAAGTTTCAAGGTTGCCGGTTGATGCAAGGTGTACCACCAATCTACCGATTTATAAATGATAGGAATGTTTACTGTGCCCACTAACGCCAGAATTGCACTGGCTTTATCAGCGGTGTCGCGATTTTGAAAGGCTTGCTGCAATGCGATAATACCTAAATACAAAAATGATAAAATCAGATAGGACGTCAAACGCGCATCCCATTCCCACCAGGTGCCCCAGGTTGGTTTACCCCAAATCGAACCTGTCGCCAGGACCACAATAGTCAACCCTAACCCGATCGGCGCAGCAGCTTTCATCACCATATAAGGCAATTTCATTTTCCAGATCAAACCAATCGCGCCAGAGATCGCCATAATGTAGTAGCAACTCATGGAAATGAAAGCGACAGGCGCATGGATGTAAAGGATTCGATAGCTATTGTGTTGCTTCGCATCTTCAGGCGCAAAACCCAATCCCCAAATGCCACCTACAAGCAATAATCCCCAAGCCAGAACCATAAGCCATGGAACCCATGCGTCGGTTTTTTCGTAAAACCAGCGCGGTGAGCCTAAACGATGAAACCATTGCCAATTCATAACAACCCCTTATCCGTTAACACTCACTCGTAGCGCACCAGCCGCTGCGAGCGGAGCGAATACTAAAGCAATTGCCAAGCCAGCGCCTAGTACGGCAAGTTGCATGGTGTAAACCTCGCCTTGCGCAGCAGTTTGAACTGCACTGGCGCCAAAAATTAAAACAGGAATATAAAGTGGCATCACGATAAGGGAAATCAGCACACCTCCTTTGCGCAAACCTACAGTCAATGCCGCTCCCACCGAACCAATCAAACTCATTACCGCAGTACCCAACAATAAAGACCATACCAAGGCCTTAAATGCAATCAATGGTAAGGACAACATAACGCCCAACACGGGCGCCAACAGCGTAAGCGGTAATCCCGTCGCCAGCCAATGGACAGCAACTTTGGCGATAATTGTCAGCGACAAAGGGTAAGGAGAGATAAGCAACTGCTCCAGTGACCCATCATCAAAATCGCTACGAAATAAATGGTCAAGCGACAAAAGTGTAGCCAGCAGTGCCATAACCCAAATAATTCCAGGGGCAATGCGCATTAGGACCGCCTTTTCCGGCCCGAGCGCCAAAGGAATCATAGTGATGGCGATAAGAAAAAATACTAACGGATTGACCATATCGCTCTTGTGACGAAAGGCCAGGGTCAAATCCCTCTTAAAAGTCGCCCAAAACAATGAAGATGAATCAGCCATAAGCTGCATCCTCGTAGTTAGCCTGTGCGCTTGCGGGAAAATCCTGCAAGTCCAGCAATTGGAGATTGGGAACATTGATATCTTGATGGGATGTCACCAATATCAAACCGCCTGAGCTGGCATGGGCGGCCAAACGCGCTTCAAGCTGCGCTACTCCCGACTTATCAAGTGCAGTAAAAGGCTCATCCAAAATCCAGAGTTTCGCCCGGCTAAATACCAAACGAGCCAAAGCAACACGTCGTAATTGCCCTGCTGACAAACGATAACTGGGAGTATCTTCATAGCCAGCCAATTGAACCTGGGCTAACGCGTGGACAAGTTCTGCATCACCAACTCCATCCTGGCCAGCGGCGTACCAGCGCAGGTTTTCCAGGGGCGTAAGCGATTTTTTGATGCCTGGCAGATGACCAAGGTAAACCATATCGCTCGCATATTCCCAACGAGCATTCGCTATGGCCTGCCCTTGCCAGCTGATGTCGCCATAAAAATCCTGCGATACGCCAGCCAGAATCCGCAACAGGCTTGTCTTGCCACTGCCGTTTGGCCCCAGGATTTGCACCACCTGCCCCGCGTAAAAATGCGCATTGAGCCCGGCGAACAAAAATCGTTCGTCGCGCTCGCAGGCCAAATTACGCAATTCAAGCAAAGGTGTCGCCGCCAAAGAGATAGTCCAATCGAATATTAGGGAACCGCTATATTTTCAGGGGTTCAAAAGAAGAACTCAGGATTTCTATCCAGAGGTCGCTATAATCAAGGAATCTGTGTTGCTATAAAACGATTGCCATAAAGGCTTATTTTTTGTCGGGCGATTATAGCCGCAGCCCTCTCGTCTTTCACGTGTTATTCATAGCTGCGCTTTAATAAATTGAAGCAGGCCAGATTGCAGCCCACAGTGGATAAAAACCGAACATGGATATTACCAATATTCCCCAAAGCCTGATTAAGGGTTTGGAGCAAAAAAATACTGAACAACTCGCGGCCTTAAGTCGCGTGTTGAATTTGGTATTAGGTAAAACGGTAATCGCCAATGTGGAATCAACCGCTCCCGTTACACCACCCGAACGGCAAGAATTGCTGAAACAAACAACTGCTGCATTGACACAACTCAAACAACAATCGGCCAACAACTTAACGCCCGCCACAAAAGCGGAAATTGCGCGTTTGGTTCAGCAACAAAATTTAATTCAATCCCCTGAATTGAAATGGATAAACCTGGTTGTTAACAATCGCCCACTGTTGACTTACAGCGATAAACCTTTGGCAGCCGGGCAAAATGTTCCCGTTCAATTGCAAAGCCCGCAAAAATTAGTGTTACTGGATTTACCTGAAACGGATTCCACTAGATTAACAGCAACAAAAATAGAAACCACAGCACCGGTAGTTAACCCAACGAATGCTGTCCAATTACTTGAAACAAAAGGCGCTGCAGCTGTAAATGAACTACTGAAAACGGTTATTGCAGAACTTGCCAATAAGAATCCAATGCTGTTAACGGATAAAAATATCGCTGCAACCCTTGCTGAAGTTATTGCAAAAAATACAACAACGGGAACGGCAGACGTTAAAACTTCTCAAGAAAAAGCAGGCACGCAACTTGCTCCGACTGTAGATTCAAACAATAAACCAGTGCAACAAAACAAAGTAAACCTTTATAGCGCAAATGACGCCTTATCAAAGCCAGCAATTCCAATAGAAGGTAAAAATGCCGTAACAACTGCGACTAGAAATACTATTAGCGAGCAACTGCGTAACATTTTACCGCACAAAGACACACCTAATGAGTTGCTATCAGCAGCGATGCAATTGCAGAACTTGCCTGCCGCAAAAAAAACTCAGTTGTTTTCACCGACTCTTGAGCAACAACTTAAAAGCCTGGCCGAGAAAATTCGTTCACCGGAACAATTGGCCCAACCTAAAATCCTTGCGCAAACTGTAAAAAACTCAGGCGTTTTTTTCGAAAACAAACTCAGTCACTTAATACCAAAAGAAACGACTGAACCGCATAATTTCAACAACAGATTTAATAATCTTGTTTCGCAAGACTTAAAAGGCTCTTTATTAGCGTTATTAAACCGCGCAAGCCAGGATTTAAATGGCAGCAATAAACCCATTAGTAGCGAGCAAACTATAAAACTTTTCCAAAGCCTGGGTGGATCTATTCCCAATCAAATTTCGGGTTCGACCGCTACAGCCAATAAAAGTGATATCGCCCAAAATCTTGGTGTGTTAATCCAGGAGTTAATGCATAAACCCGTTAAGGAATTATCTAATAAGGAGTTGCGTGCACAGCTTTTGGTATTGCTACAACAACACAGCGTCCATAGCCTTGCAAAAATCCAATTGCAGCAGTTACACACCGTTAACCACGAGCTAGATACCAAAGATTCACCGCAAGCCAATGCGTCCTGGCAATTGGAGATTCCGGTAAAGCATCACAATGATGTACAGCATCTTCATATGCGAATAGATCGTGAATGGGTAGATGAAAATAAAGAATCTGAATCAGAAAAAAACACGCAGAAAGTCAAACAATGGTCAGTCACTTTGCGCTTTGATTTACCAACGCTCGGTGAATTTTGTGCACAGCTGGCAATTGTTAATACGCAAATGAGTGCAACTTTGTGGGCAGTGCGAGAAAAAACGTTTACTGAAGTGCGCGAGCAAATCGAAGGGTTGCGCAAGCAATTAGAAAGCGAAGGCATTAACGTAAAATATTTGCAATGTATGCGCGGAATGCCACCACAAAAACCTATGGCCCTAAGCTATTCACTTATCGATATTTCAACCTGATTATGACGGCAGAAAGCGGAACACAAAACTCGAAAGTCCAAAAAGCGGTTGCGCTTTTTTACGACGGCAAAAGCACACCAATAGTCACCGCCAAAGGCACAGGTGCAGTGGCGGATAATATTATTGCTATTGCAGAACAGCATGGAGTTCCCCTGTGCGATAACAGTGCGCTGGTGGAATTATTGGTCCAGCTGGAGTTGGGCGATGAAATTCCTGAGACACTTTATTTGGCCGTCGCCTATATAATTGCGTTTGCATATCAACTGGAAGGAAAAAAACCAGAGGGCTGGACCAGAGGAGAATAAACTTACCTGCCAAATAAGGATATGAACCAAACTGTTAAAAAATGTTCAAAATGCTAAATTCGCTCTTCACAGTGAACGCGAATAATGCCAACATCGGCACATTATCCAATCAACATTCCAATCCCATTCTATGCATCCATCTTTAATATCAGCCAGTGAACTGCAATCACAATTAGGTAAGTCAACTGTTGTACTGGATTGCCGCTTTAATTTAATGGATAAATCACAAGGCCTTACCCTCTATCGCCAGGGTCATATTCCCGGCGCGTATTATGTTGATTTAGAGCAGGATCTTTCATCCGCGGTGCAAATCCACGGAGGTCGCCATCCACTTCCTGATCTTGAACGCTTACAGGAAAAATGGAAAAGTTTCGGCATTAATCAACATACAACTGTAGTCGTCTATGATGATTCACGCATGGCGTACGCAGCGCGCGCCTGGTGGTTACTGAAATATATGGGCCACACAGATGTGCGAATTTTGAACGGCGGTTTTAATGCATGGGTATTAAATAAAGGCGCTATTGATAGACGTGACCCCGCATTCAAGCAGGGGAATTTTAAAATGGATTTGCAGAAAAACCAGACTGTCGATAGAGCCAATATCCTGAACGATAATTCCTTGACCCTGATTGATTCGCGCGAATCACGTCGATTTCAGGGACTTGAAGAACCTATAGATCCCATCGCAGGACATATCCCTAATGCCGTGAATTTTTTCTGGCAAGATGTGAGTGATAACCAGGGTTTTATTAAATCAATTGAATCACAAAAAGCACGCTGGAATGAATTGCCTAACACCGAAAACCTTGTCGCTTATTGTGGTTCCGGTGTCACAGCCTGCGTTAATATTTTCTCCCTACACTTGTGTGGCATTGATGCAAAATTATATCCTGGCAGCTGGAGTGACTGGTGTAGTTATTTATCTCAAACACTTAAAAGCCATTAATTGCAATTAATAAAAAAGCGCCAAGAGGCGCTTTTTTTAATGAAAAAACCAGATTAAAAATATTCATACTCGATACGAACATCCCAAGTCTCACCTTTATCGCTATCGATATTTGCACGACCTTGATAGCGCATTAAATACTGCCCGTTTGGGTCATAGGCGTAATACATAGGTTCGGTAAACAGGGAAGATAATTTATTGGCAGTATCTACACGAAAATATTTCCAGCTATCAGCAGCACCTTTATAAGCCAAAGGTGAGGCACTTGCATCAATCTCTTTAATCACAAACTTTTCAACACCCAAATGGCGAGCATCGGCAACATCGAACTCTACTTTTTTCCCTGCGGTGATTCTCCCCCATTGTTGCTGGATAAAAGAATCCACACCCGCATCAATAATTAATTTAGCGGTGTCGTACAGCGTTTTTGTTTGCGAATCACCTTTAACCCTGTGTGTTAATAATAAACGTCCGCCATCAAAAACTGCTGAAACGGTTTCATCATCGCGTTCGTCGCTAAAAACAAAACCGGGCTGGAATACCTCTGTTGCGTAATTCAATGTTTTGCGGGCAAAAATAACGCCATCAGGTTTTGCATAATTAACCTGGACTTCTTTGTTGTCATTCAACCCGGTAATTAATTCGCGATAGGCCAACTTGCCGGTTTTGAGATCGTATGCACTTCCTGAAACCGCATAGCCATCACTGGCAAAGCTACAAGTAGAAATCATCGCTAGGCTTAACAATACTGCGAACTGGCGAATAGTGAACATATCTGGAAAACCTCTTTAATATGAACAGGAAATCTGGTGCCTAGTATAAATCTTCCCGTTGGTTTTGCATCTTGTATCAAAAAAAATGTTTAGCCTTTTAGAGCGCCAAATAACGCAATGGTTTCTTTGCGGCTAAGCGACAAATCCACGATGGGTAAAGGATAGTCCGGTGTTGGAGGTGGATTATGAATAACCCTGGATGGCAACTTGGCCAAAGCAGGTAGGTATTGCCGGATAAAAGCGCCCTCTTTATCAAACCGTTCCGATTGGCTAACCGGATTAAAAATCCTGAAATAAGGAGCGGCATCGGTACCCGTTGATGCGCTCCATTGCCAGCCGCCATTATTGGCCGCAAAATCACCATCAATAAGTTGGGTCATAAAATAATGCTCACCCATACGCCAATCAATTTGTAAATTTTTGGTGAGGAACATTGCTACCACCATACGCAACCGGTTATGCATCCACCCTTTGGCTTTTAATTGCAACATCGCAGCATCTACAATGGGAATTCCCGTTTCACCATCACACCATGCTTTAAATAATTTTTTATCATAGCGCCACGGAAAAGCTTCCGTATGTTTTTGCATGGCTTTGAATTTACACACATCGGGAAAGTCGACCACCACGTGTTGATAAAAGTCTCGCCAGATTAATTCACCAATCCAGGTGGTCACACCAGCATTTCCCGAATCCAGCTCACCATGATTTGCATGCAACGCGGCGGCGATACACTGACGTGGTGAAATTGAACCTATCGCCAAATAGGGTGATAAATGGGAAGTTGCTTCAAGATCAGGAAAGTCGCGATCAACATGGTAATCTGCAATGTGATGTTTGATAAAATATTTAAGCCGTTTGTTTGCCTCTTTTTCTCCAGCAGGCCATAGTTCGGATAAATCACGCAAGGTCAATTTATCGAATAATTGATTCAATTTTTTATCGGTCAGTTCCGGATAATGATTTATCGGCTGGGCTTTAGGTTTTTTCAAAGGTTGGAGCTGCAAAGCCCGAGCTTGTTGTAGCCAATTCTTTTTGAAAGCAGTAAAAACTTTGTAAGGCTCACCCTTTCCATTACGAATCATTCCCGGCGGAATAATGACGCGATCATGAAAGCGCTTCACGACTACACCTTGCTCGCGCAAACTTGCTGAAACCTGCTTATCTCGTTGAAATTCATCAATAGGATATTCCGCATTAAAAAATAATTCCTGTACCTGGTGTTGTTTAATCAAGGTTTGTAATTGCGGAATAATCTCTTTTGTCTTATCGATATTAAAAACTGCAAGTGGAATATTTAATTCAGCCAAATCCACCTTTAATTGAAGCAAATGACGGCGAATAAAATCCACGCGCGCTGGGGAAACAACATGATTATCAATCATTTCACGACAAATAAAATAAACTGCCAGCACACCTTCCTGATCTTCTGCCCCATGGAAAAGTGACGGGTTATCGTGAATACGTAAATCATTCCTGAACCAGACAATCCTGTGAAACCTATTCTGCACTTTCATTTCGTATTCCTAAAACTCAATTTATACGGGGAAAATATCATGAATAGTAGACATCAATTCTTGTTGCCCTGCCCTGCGAACAATCGTGACATGAGCAGGAAAATCTATACCAATAGCTGTTGACAATTCACCACCCACAATAATAGGAACCGAAACCCTCTGGACCAACTGCATAAGCTCCCTGAGAAAATCACCCAGGCTTGAACAATAATCGTTGTAAACAACAATTCCATCCAATGCCAATTGCTTTGTTGCAAAAACCATTTCCGTTGCAGTGCTTAAGCCTATCAATTCGGAGCAAAATTGATTCATGGTTAATCCGTAATGCAAAAGTGTATTGGTTAAAAAATTAGAGGATGAGGTTAGTTGAATAATCGCCAAATGCTTGCCAGATATTTGTTGTCGCTGACGTTGGGTTAACATACAAAGATATTCTGACAGTCGGTTAATCAAAATACTTTTTTTAATTTTTTTGCCAAAAACGTCTTCACTTAAATTTTCCAACATAGGCGCTATTAATTGGTCAGCAATTATTTCTGCTGGATAAACAGAAAATAATTGATTGAAATAGGCATCCATTTTCCCAGGATTAAGATCAGACATTAACGTTGAAAGCTCAAAGAAATAAGTCTGCCAAATATTTTCAATTTCCAATTCATAGGAAAATTGATTGGAATCCAGCAATTCACTTATTTTTCCGATCGCTAATCCCCGAGCTAACCAGGCCTGGATTTTTTTGATTAATTCAATATCGTCCTGACAATATAATCTATGCCCTTTATGAGTCCGCGATGGTTTTATCAAACCGTAACGCCGCTCCCAGGCACGCAAAGTTACACTGTTAACACCGGTAAGCCGGGATATTTCACGAATAGGTATTGTTGCTTCCATTGGTAGTCTCCTATTCATTAATGTTCAAGGATAAAATTTCGTAATCCCAAGGCTTCTGGATACGGCGACCAGAAGGTTTGGTTTTTTAAATAAGGATTATCCAACGTCATCAAATAATGCTTTAGTAGTGTGAGCGGAACAACCAAAGGAACCATCCCTTTGCAATAGGACTCAATTGAATGGCTCAGTTCTTCTTTTTCCAATTTGGTGATATGTGATTTTAAATAACCGCGTAGATGCATCATCGCATTGGTATTACCTTTGCGCGTTGCCTGATGGCCTAATGCCGCCATTAACAATTGGATAAATTTTTGATTAATTTCTGCAATTGGTTGCGCAGTTAAATTTGCTAAAAATTTTCCAATCGCATAATAGCTGGGAACATGGTGCGCCATAACCTGGTATTTGTAGCGCGAATAAAATTCGATGATTTTTTTGGGGGTTGGATTCTGTTGCAGTTGTTTGCGCCAATCATGCAATGCAAATACGCGCGCGATAAAATTTTCACGCAACCCTGCATCAGTTAACCTCCCTGCTTCCTCGACAGGAATCAAGGGCATCAAATCCATAAATCGTTTTGCATAAGCACCGCGCCCATTTTTATCAATATTGTGGCCATCTGTGCTGTAACGTTTTAATCCATAAACTCCGCAACTTGGAGAGTTCTGCATAAACACGTAACCGCAAATATCAGGCATTTGCGCAACAGCAATTTCGGCTTCCTGAATTAAAGCTTCAGTCACATCAAGCGCGGAATTTTCTACACCGCGAATACGATCTTCCCCCTGGGTTACAACCAAACGGATTGGTTTGCGCGGAACGCCAAGACCTATGGCAAGCTCCGGGCAGACGGGACGAAATTCGACATAACCAGAGAGCACATCAGTCAAATAACGATTGCGCTTATGACCACCATCAAACCTGACGTGATCACCTAGCAAGCACTGGCTTACTCCCAGAGGAATTTTTTCCATCATCAGCCACCAAAGCTATACAAAAATAAAATAATGTATAACTTATACGCGCATTTATGATGCAAAACAAATAAAATGTACAAGATTTTGAGGGAATGGAAGATCTTGGGCAAAGGAAGGTGCATAAAAAAGCCGACTTACGTCGGCTCTTGAGGTTTACAGCGTAGGAATTTTCACATCCTCAAACAACTCATCCAACTCAGCTCGCGAATGGCGATTAAAGGCTTCATTGACGATGTCTTTAGTAAGATGAGGCGCAAATTTCTCGATAAAGTCGTACATAAATCCACGCAAGAAAGTACCGCGACGGAAACCGATTTTAGTCACGCTTGCCTCAAACAAATGACTGGCATCAAGCGATACAAGATCCGTATCCACCGCAGGATCATAAGCCATATGGGCAATAATCCCGATCCCCAAACCAAGGCGGACATAGGTTTTAATGACGTCAGCATCAGCGGCGGTAAATACTACGCGTGGTGCCAGACCGCGATTGATGAAAGCTTCGTCCAACTTGGAGCGGCCAGTAAAACCAAACACATAAGTTACGATTGGGAATTTAGCCACATCTTCAAGCGTCAAGCGTGAAACCTGTGCTAAAGGATGGCTTTTTGGCACAACTATGCAGCGATTCCAGCGGTAGCAAGGCATCATGATCAAATCGCTGAAAAGCTCCATTGCCTCAGTTGCAATGGCGAAATCCACTGTACCATCGGCAGCCATTTCTGAAATCTGCATGGGCGTGCCTTGATGCATATGCAAAGCCACTTCGGGATATTGCTTGATGAATTGACCAATCACAGGCGGCAATGCATAACGCGCCTGGGTATGCGTAGTTGCAATTGTGAGAGTACCCTTGCGCTCGTTGCTAAACTCTTGCGCTACTTGCTTGATACTTTCAACTTTACGCAGGATTTCGCCCGCTTTCTTAAGGATTGCCTCACCTGCTGGTGTAATTCGAGTCAAGTGCTTGCCGCTGCGCGAAAAAATTTCCACGCCTAACTCGTCTTCGAGCAAACGAATTTGCTTACTAATGCCAGGTTGCGAAGTATAGAGACTCTGCGCAGTCGCCGACACGTTTAAGTCGTGATGCGCAACTTCCCAGATGTATCGTAATTGTTGCAGCTTCATAAGCCCTCCAAATGGCTCATTGGACTGGAGGATTTTCGCCAATCGCAGGTTGCGATCAACAGTTATAAAAACTCTTCAGCTTTATGCTTTTCAAGAATAGTCAGCTATTTCATTAATTACCAATTTATTTGCATATATCGCAAAAAGCCGGTTTCTTACAACTTTAGACCATATCTGAGATTTTTATAGTTTTTACTGTGTTTTTTTTATTCCAACTTCGTCGAAAGATCTAAGGCCTGGTTTGCGATACCGTGGGGAACGTGTCCGGTAGCTACATGTTCGCTCGCGGAATCGCAATGGATGCGTTGATCGTCAAAAAATACATCAGCTCCATAGGCTTTTAAAAAGGTACCTTTAGGCAAACCGCCGAGGAACAAAGATTCATCAATACGGATATTCCAGGCACGCAAGGTGCGGATTACACGCTCGTGGGCTGGTGCAGAGCGAGCAGTTACTAGCGCCGTGCGGATCGGACAATCACGTTCGCCAAACTCATGTTGCAAGCCATGCAAAGCCGACAAAAACTCTTTAAAAGGCCCGCCCGATAAGGGTTCTTTTGCAGAGGCTTTTTCGCTTTCCGTAAAGGCGCTCAAACCTTCAAGCTTATAGACACGTTCCGCCTCATCTGAAAATAAAACAGCATCACCATCAAAAGCGAAGCGAATTTGGTCTTCATTATCTACTTTACTTTTTGAAGCCAGCAAAGTCGCTGCCGCAATACCATGGTCAAGTGCGTGGCGAACATCCTCAGCATTCGTCGACAAAAAAAGATGACAACCAAAAGCCGTCGCATAGCCATAAGGTGATGTACCACTGCAAAACGCGGCGCGAGTAATATTTAAACCATAATGCTGAATAGAGTTGAACACACGCAAACCGGTATCGGCGCTGTTGCGCGATAATAAAATAACTTCAACCCGTGGATCGCCACCCAAACGCTTATTCAGCGACAGGAGTTTTTGCACCATGGGAAATGCATCACCTGGCGCCAATATTTCATCCTCATGCTCGATTTGGTAACGCGCATAGGCATCCAAACCTTCACTTTCATAAATCTTATGGCTTTCATCCAGGTTAAATAAGGCGCGCGACGAAATCGCAATAACAAGTTTGGTTCCAAAACCGCTGGGCATAAATTGATCTCATCAGATGTAATGAACAACCGTAAATTAACACCAAAAGCAGCTGTTAGGAATAATTTCCACAAGATTAGTTTCGTTCTCTGTAAAGAACATCTAAAGGCCCATTGGGTTCACAGATTAAATTTAGCAAACATCTGATCTGGTGTTTTTATCAATATCTGGATCTGTTATTAGTACAGTTAGGCAAGCATAGTGGTGATGAATGTTTAACTGAGTGATAAGTTTTATGAGTGAACGAATCCCTGCTTATAATATCCCCAATACCCTGCCCGCTTTTACTAAACAGCACACACAAAAACCTACACCGTCGCAACTTGGCGCTATTTACACTCGCAGCTTTACCGGTGTATTTCGACAAATACGTATCAGTGTAGCCGGTCTATTGGCCGTGCTTTTTTTTGCTACGGCCTGGATAAACTGGAATGGTCATCAAGCCGTTTTATGGGATTTGAACGAGCGTAAATTTTATGTATTCGGCACAACTTTCTGGCCACAGGATTTTTCACTGCTCGCATTTGCAATGATTATTAGCGCATTCTTATTACTTGGCATTACCGTTTTGGCGGGTCGTGTCTGGTGTGGATATGCATGTCCGCAAAGTACATGGACCTGGGCATTTATGTGGATGGAAAAAGTAACTGAAGGTGATAGTTACCAACGTGTAAAACTAGATGCAGCTCCTTGGACTATCGACAAAATTTTGCGCAAATTTTCAAAGCATTCACTGTGGATTCTGGCCTCTATCACCACAGGAATTGCCTTCATGGGATATTTCATCCCCATACGCCAACTCGTACCCGAATTACTTAGCAACCAACTTGATATCGATTATTTATTCTGGGTACTTTTTATCGCGTTGTGTACTTATCTTAATGCAGGCTGGTTACGCGAAAAAATTTGTACACATATGTGTCCCTATGCTCGCTTCCAGGGGGTGGTTTTTGATAAAGACACACTCATCATCGCCTATGATGCAACGCGCGGCGAAGGTCGCGGTTCACGCAAAAAAGATGAAGACTACAAAGCGCAAGGTTTGGGTGATTGCATTGATTGCTACATGTGTGTGCAAGTATGTCCCACAGGAATTGATATTCGCAACGGACTGCAAATGGATTGCATTAGCTGTGGAGCTTGTATTGATGCGTGCGATTCCATTATGGACAAAATGGGTTATGCTCGCGGCTTGGTCAGTTACACATCCGAGCGTGAAATAGAAGGCGAGAAAAGAATCATCTGGCGCCCCAGTTTAATGGCTTATCTCGGCGCAATACTGGTTATTATTGTGGCGCTCATATTCAGCCTGCATGGGCGTGAGCAAATGAGTATGGGAGTTTATCGCGATCGCAGCTTATTTCACTCAAACCCTGCGGGAGAAATCGTGAATGTGTATCGCTTGAAAATTACCAACAAAACACAAGCCAGCCATAGCTACAAAATCACCCTGGCAAATGAAGACTCCTTATACTTATCGAAAAAATACGAAGTTGAATTAGCTTCAGGTGAGCGATTGGACTTGCCGGTTACCGTTACGCAAAAACGGTCATCAACGAATGACAAGTCAACCGGGTTTATTAGTTTTGATTTTAAAATGACTGACATTGACCAACCCAACAACACGATTTTACAACCGGGAACCTTTGTATATCCACATAGATAATCCTGAAGAAAGCACAATAACTTTATGAAACTATACGAACAATTTGCGGAAGAAATTGCTGAACTTATTCGCACCGGTGCGTTGATTCCAGGTGAAAAAATTCCTTCTGTGCGCACTGCCAGCCGCACCCATGGAATAAGTGCTGCAACCGTTTTCCAGGCTTATTATTTATTAGAGCGACGTGGGCTTATTGAAGCGCGTGCACGCTCTGGTTACGTTGTTCGCAATAATGCCAAAGGTGTATTGGCCGAACCGCAATTTGCAGATATCTCACGCTTACACACTGAAACAACCGCAACAGAAGTCGATGTTAGTGCGTTGGTATTTTCTGTTTTGGATTCAATAAAAGATCCATCAACCATTCCATTAGGCTCTGCGTTTCCGAGCCCGGATTTATTTCCGTTGCAACGCCTGGCCCGCTCCATGGCCAAAAGTTTACGGGAAATTCCGGCACATGCTGTTGTTGCAGATATGACTGCGGGAAATGCAAATTTACGCAGGCAGATTGCATTGCGTGCAATGAGCATTGGTAATAAATATCCGGCTGACGAATTGATTATCACCAACGGTGCATTGGAAGCGTTGAATTTGTGTTTGCAAACTGTCACTCAACCTGGCGATATGGTTGCTATAGAATCCCCTGCTTTTTATGCATCACTGCAAGTCCTTGAGCGATTAAAATTAAAAGCGGTGGAAATTCCGGTGCATCCGCGCGATGGAATTGATTTGGACATGCTTGCAGAAAGTTTAGCTCGTCTTCCTATCAAAGCTTGTTGGGTTATGAGCAGCTTCCATAATCCACTCGGTGCTAGCATGAGCGATGAAAAGAAGCAGCAATTGTGTAAATTAATTGCGCAATATCAATTACCCACCATTGAAGATGATGTTTATGCGGAATTATATTTTGGTACGCAACAACCAAAACCCTTAAAAAGTTTTGATACAAACAATTTAGTGATGTATTGCAGTTCATTTTCAAAAAGCCTGGCGCCAGGTTATCGTGTTGGCTGGGTTGCAGGTGGAAAGTTTTCTGCGCAGATTAATCGATTGCAATTAATGACCACCATATCACCGTCAGTACCGGCGCAAGCAGCCATTGCAGATTATTTACAACACGGTGGATTTGATCGCCATCTGCGAAAATTACGCGAAGCGCTCGAAATGCAACAACAAAAAATGTTGCTTGCGATTGAACGTTATTTCCCCGCTGAAACGCGGGTGACGCAACCCAACGGAGGATATTTTTTGTGGGTTGAATTGCCTGCACAAGTAGATTCATTGCAATTATTTAAACTTGCACTTGCGCAGGGCATCAGCATTGCACCTGGCCCGATTTTTTCAGCAAGCCAGCGCTTCAGGAATTGTATCCGTATTAATTACGGCAATATTTGGGATTCACGAATAGACGATGCCATGAAAGTATTGGGCAAACTCATCACATCATTTTTGTAATGACAATTTGGTGTATCTAATACAACGAAAATAGATGCTAAGAGAATCATATTACGCAAAAAATTCAAATACCTCACTAGCGTGCCATGGTCTTGGATTGCATGATGGGATTAGCGGCGACATCAAAGGTTTTCCTTTCAGAACTACATGTCGAAACAATCCGTGTAATCTAAGAAACCAGATAAATACACTGGCAGAATGAAAAAGTATGCAATAAGATAGGCGCCTCAAAAAAACATTATCAAGGACGAGTAATAAGCATGAAAAAATGGATTCTATATTTGCTCATTAGCATTGGCGCAACAAACACTGCCAATGCAATTGACTGCAATACCTACCAAGATAAAATTCGTAAGCTGGAAGATTTGCGCCGACACGGTGGCAGCCTTAAACAAATGGAACGTTGGCGTATGAAAACCGACGAACTCTCCAGCAAAAGATCTCTCTGCACCAATCAAAATCCTATTCAAATAGCCACAGGTAATGTGTTGAAACCTTCAAGCACATCAAAAACAACTGGCAGCAAAAATGTGCGCCACATACACACACCAACATTAACATCTGCCGTAAACCAATCTCCCTCACCCGCTGTTTTACCAACAATGCGGAGTCTGAAAGAATGCATTAAACCTAATAATCTCATCGATGGAGATGTTCAGGAATGCCGACAGGGTTTGCGAGAACCGAGCTGGAACCACCCCAAATAAGCTTATCGAAAAACCATCAGGCAAGCACTGCCACAGGCTTGCTCCTGATAACAATCCAATCGCTCTGTGCCAATGTATAACAACTCACCCCAATGCAATGCGCGCTCGGAACCAAGACCGATGCCAATCGATCCAAATAGTTTTTTAAGTGTCTTATCAGACGGTATTTTTTGCATAAAACATTTATTCATAGCCTACATGCCAACTAAACAGTTGAATTATCGGGACAAGTTATGGATACGCATCAAAAATTATTTCTTGAAGGGCCAATTCCGCGCGCACTCTTAACGCTTGCCCTTCCTATTATCCTGGCCAATGTTTTACAAACCGGTTATCAGCTAACAGATGCTTTTTGGGTTGGGCGATTAGGCGCTTCGGCAGTAGCCGCGATTTCCGTGAGCTTTCCCGTCACATTTTTAGTCATAGCATTAGGCTCTGGCCTCGCGATGGCAGGCGCAACTTTAACTGCGCAATATATGGGCGCAGGCAAACAAGATATGGTCAACCATATCGCAGCACAAACTATGTTGATGGTGGTCATCAGCTCAATCCTGTTTGGAACCCTGGGCTATATTCTTGCCCCTTACTTATTAATTTTGCTTGGTGTTGCACCAGATGTTTACGCAAATGCGCTGGGTTTTATGCGTATATCATTTGTTGGAATTATTTTTGTTTTTACCTATTCCATGTTCCAGGCGCTCATGCGTGGTGTTGGGCAAACACGAATTCCGTTGTACATAGTGGCAGGAACTGTGTTGCTAAATTTTTTACTGGATCCACTGTTTATTTTTGGTTGGGGACCTATTCCCGGTCAAGGCGTTATGGGTGCTGCATTCGCAACACTTACGACACAGGCTTTAGCCAGCTTAATTGGTGTTGCAGTTTTTTTACGTGGCCGACACGGAATTAAATTAAGTTGGCGTAGTTTTACGCCAGACCCGTCTTACCTCAAACGCGCTTTCTTTTTAGGTTTACCTGGCTCCATTGAATTATCAACTCGCGCACTGGGTTTGATGATTATGTCATTTTTAGTATCCAGCTTTGGAACCTTAACAATTGCCACTTACGGTGTTGGCTCAAATGTTTTGCAGGTCATCACAATTCCAGTAATGGGGATGTCCATGGCAGTCTCAACGTTAGTTGGACAAAATATTGGGGCAGGAAATATAAATCGCGCAGCAAAAGTAACTCAACTCGGCACCGCATTAAGTTTTAGTGCATTAACCGTCACAGGAATAATTGCATGGCTTTGCGCTCCGCATATCGTCAGGTTTTTTATTCCCAATGATCCAGATGTTATTGAAGCCGGCGCACGTTTTATTCGTATTATGTGTTTAGCCTGGGGCGGGATTGGGATTCAACTATGTATAGTCGCAGCATTTCGCGCATCGGGAAATATGTTAATTGCCATGGTCATCGCAATGGTTTCCCAATGGATGATCCAATTTCCAATCGCATACATTCTTTCCAAACATACGATTTTGCACGCACAAGGTTTGTGGTGGTCATTCCCCATCACAAATATTGCAGTAGCACTTATTTCAATTTGTTGGTTCGCACGCGGAAGCTGGAAAACTGGACGGTTAACAGAAGATGATAAAAACACAACGAAGATTGTTGAAGATGCGATTATTGAGGAAGGTTTGCGTCAATAATTTAAGAGATGATTTTTAATTTTAAGCGGCAATTATTTTCGTGAAATAACGAAATAGATTTCACAAAAAAGTCTAATGAGAAATATGTAAATACAGGAACATCTGAACGAAGTGTAATTCAAGCCACGATAATTTTATGAAGATAGAATATCGTAGATGTTCGATAGTGGCAGCGCAGCTGGCCCACAGGATTGAGCACATGGATTTGCGACTGCCTGAAATATACAATAAATTTTCTCGCGGCGGAAATAAATTGAATAAAATATATTCTAACTTTAAAGCATAAAAACCCTTTAAACATAACGGTTTAAAAAATTTTATTTTTCAACCTTCTATGCTTCATGCGCCCCAAAAACGAGAATCTGATATTAGAGTTTGCAAGGTGACTCCAGCCAAAAACAGGCCATCGCAGATAATTACATTGGATTTAATGAATGTGAGATCACCATTGAAGGATTAAATAACAATACACCTTCAACCACTTCTCTGTCATGTGTAGTAATTCGACCTAACGAAGCCATACAATTGCGTGATTAAGATTATGAATTGTGTGATCCACTTCGAATAAAATTTTTGGGGCCAACTGGAAATTAAGTTAGCCTTGTGTTTAGAGTATAGTCGCAATGTGGATGTTGAACCTTGCAATACTCATCTATTTGACTGGTATCGGAGCCATCTCTCTCCATTCGTTTATATAAACATCTCATTAAATTTATATCACTAGATAGATTTGGCGAATTTTTGTGTAGCTATCTGAATCTTTACTTAAATTAGTTTGTAAGAATCGGAAAATGCTTAGCTACAACTTTACAGGACTCAATGAAGCCGACCTTATCTTCTTCAACTTCACTTCTCCAATTTTCTAAATTTTCTTTAATTTACTTATCAGAAACACAAGTTACGTTCGCTAAAATAGCATGAACATAAATTTTTCATTTTTAGTTCAATCGCAATTTTTAAGTTGGATATCTATTTCCAAAAACAAAGAATTTGATAACCAAATTATTTCCAGTGAAAAACAGAGAACGATTTTTCACAAAGAACCCAAGCCCTTCGACTATCCTATGGTGAATTATAAATATTTCCCAGAGGAAGATATCAATGTAACTTCTGAAAAAAATGAAAAAATCGTGGCAGGAATTATAATTATTAGAAAATAATTATTTCTTTTGTTATTAAAAATAAATGGCCGTCTTTGACCATAAAATAAATTCCTCAAAAAACACTTAGTCTAGCAAATATTTATCTAAATTAAATTAATATAAAAATTTAAATATGTAATCTATCATAAAATTATTATTTTATTTTCTACTACGGAGAAAAGCATGATATTTAATAGCGCAGCCAATCTATTCATTCAACACTGCCGGGCAGTTATGAACCTATCTGATCATACGCTTAGAGCATATACCAGCGATCTAAAAATAGCTGAAAATTTCTGGCCTGAAAGAAAAAAAATAACAAAAATTAAAAAGGAAGATTTACGAAACTACATCTTTCATCAAAGAGATAAATGCCAATCAAAAGAATCATCAATAAAGCGCCGTATTGCCAGTCTAAAGCTATTATTCAAATGGGCCTATGCTGAAAAGCTAATAACAACCAATCCATTTGACGGGCTTCATGAAAAAATCCGATTACCAGGTAGACTACCAAAAGCATTGGACAAAAAAGACAGCAATCGATTAAAAGTTGCTATTTATCAGATAAGAAAAAATGATAACATTGAAAGTGCATGCAAAAAAATTGCAATTCATTTACTATTAGAAACAGGTATTCGTGTAAGTGAATTAACCAACATTCAAATCTCTGATATATCTATTTCAGATCAGTCCATAAAAATTAAAGGCAAGGGAAACAGACAACGCCTTGTATATTTTTTATCTAGCGATCTAAAAATCTCAATACAAAATTATCTCAAAAAAAGGCTTAGTTTTTCATCTGATGATGCCTTCCTATCCATAAAAACCCAAAAAAATATAACCCCCTCAAAAATCCGGTTATGGCTTAAAGCTATTGCCATTGAAGCCAATATCAAACAACGGGTTACACCACATATGCTCCGCCACACTTGCGCGACACAGTGGCTTGAGGCAGGGCTAGATATACGCTATGTCCAAAAATTATTGGGACATCACAGTATATCGACCACTGAAATTTATACACACGTCTCGGATCAGGGGTTACGAAAAGCACTTATGAGGGCAAACAGGAGGTGATTTACGATAACTAGGAATTATTTTCGTGACTAATCAATCGAAAAATGCCCAAAAAAAACAGGGAGTTCTTGTAAATCGAGAACGTGATTTGGCCATATTGTTTGATTTATTGCCTCCTCGTAACTCTATAGCTTCTGTTATTTTACTCAAGTCTCCATCTGGTTTTGGTAAGACACGCCTGACAACAAAAATCATTGAAGTCCTACAGGAGAAGGGTGTCTTTACAGTGGCTGTGGAGCCTCAGGTTCGCGCAAAAAATATGGCCAGTAGCGTATATCAAGGGTTTTATATCCAACGTTGTGCAGAGGCAATTGATAAGGAACTTGATGAAACACAGCGAAATTTATTTGGATTTGAGACGTTTCTAAAAAACGAGTGCTTCACCAGAGTCAAGCGCGTCGATGTAAAAAACACAATTAGGAAACCACCTGGAATTAGAACGGCATATAGTTTTGTGGTTGAACTACTTGATCGTGTATTAAATATGGGAGAGCACAGCCCAAAAAAGTTACTCACTAGCGATTCTCGGGAAGCTATAGATACTTGCGAGCGTTATATTCGATATTTAGCGGAAAGCAGGAAGATCGTCTTAGTAATACGAGAGGCACAACATATAGATCAAGCAAGTTTGGGGTTGTTGAGAGAGATTGTCCATCCATCCTCAATCCATGCATTGTTATTGGAATACACTCTCGACACAACAGGTCATTTCAATCAACTTTACTCCGATCTGATAGAGATGGCGGAACTCTCTGCTGATAACTGGTTACACATTGTAGAATTATTTCGGTTATCTCAGCCTCATTTAGCGCAGCTATTGAGGACTGTTGCACCGGCAGCGGAGGAAATAACCGGTGAGTACTATCTTCAGTGGGACGGTAATGTACGTTCCATTAGCCAGATGAAGTTTTTGATTACAGTAGAGCAATTTCCTCTTAAAGGGAAACCGTTGCAATTGAAGGACGGCGTGATTCAAGAATATCAGCGGCAGGTTGGGCAATTGACATCTAGTGCTCGCTTTATATTGTGCCTGTTACTAGCTCATGGTGAGGCCATACCTAAACCTCTACTGATACTGCTCCTTCAAAAAATTAATGTTCTGGCGACAAGGAGTATTACCGAGGAGCTGTTAGAAACATTGATGTCGGCAGGCTTGATAGTTCACCATACGGATGAGCTATTAGTTTTAGAAAATGAAGATTTAGCAGAAGCACTAAGTACATATGCGCAATTATTAGGAAATTTACTTTCAGCAAAGGCGGCTATCAGAGATTATTATTGGGAGGTGGTAACCACTGCAGGAACGCATCTGACAAATGTGTCGTTAGCTGTTCGTCAAACTTTACGCTTAGCTGTTGAGCTAGGAGATGCCAGCAGGATTGCAGGCGTTGTCTCTTCGCTTACGCAAAGTGTTACTACCAGTGTGGATCAATCCTGGTACGTTACACAAATTGCCAATGCAGTTGGTGACAAGTCAAATCTCTTTGCGGAGCAGCAGGATTATTTATTGATGTGGGCAGCTGAATTAGCCTACGAAATATCTGATTTTCGAAAGGCGCAAGAATTGTTGCGTCAGATTCAATCTAAAACTATTTTTTCAGAAATACTCTTGTGTGCATGTTACACGGAGACCGGTGAGCATAGTGCGGCTCTTCAGATGACTCATCAACTTGCAGAGGGAAGCAATGTAAATGAACGATTTGCTGGAAAATTGATTGAATTGATTTTGCTTCGCTGTACAGGAAAGATTGATGAGGCCCGAGCGCTGTGGAATTATTTGGCGAAACAACCGGAAGTCGATCAACTTGAATTATATGGTTATTTGCTTCGATTTAAGGAGCTGGTAGAAGATTTTCCTAATTGTCTTGAAGCTCTGCGAAATAGTACAGATTGGTTTCTTGCTCGAGGCCTAATTGGTTCTGCCGCATATTCTGAACTCACTATCGCAGGGCATATTGCTCGACAAGGAGATAATGAAGGGGCAGTTGTATCTATCGCTGCTGCGCAGGCATTCTTAACATCGAAACCTCGTGATCAACATATTCTTTTAAATAACGAAGTTGCTGTAAATTTACTTTCTGATACTCCTATTCCTGGAGATTGTTGCGAGAAATTAATCCGGGCAATTTCTTGCTCGGGTGATGACTATTCGGATATTGTTCTGTATACCAATTTGGCTGTGTGTGCCTTATTGGCGGAGCGACACGACGTGGCAGCTGAAAGTACTAACCGTGCGTTACGCATTGCCACTAATCCTTATTTTGCTGATCGAGATGTATTCTGGGGTGTTTCATTCAATCTGCAATTTGTTAATGCTCATTTGAAATTAGGGCACGAAGTTGAGTTGGAGTTGCTGTTTTCCCAGTTGCGGCCACACTCGTTGCAAAACGATTATTGGCAATACCGTCGAGGCTTTATTGGTTCATCTCCATCACGTTATGAACATATGCTGTCAAAACCTTATCATCCTATGTTCCTTAGTCATTGGATTATCGATGTAGACGGCCTGCGCGTTCTGAAGCCAGCACCTTCGCTAGCACATCAGAATACGACCAACCAGTCTTTGTAAAGGAGAGTGAAAATGCACCGCGCGGATCAAGCCATGCATCAGGTGTGAGTTCAATAAAATGAAATTGTCCATCGTGTAGCTTGCCATCAATACGGCAATATCCGAAGTGGCCAAGCGATGCGGCCAGTTGATGCAGAGATTTCAAATCTGATATTTCAGCAGTATCGTTTAGTGGCATCACTTCTATATCATTCCATGCGACCTTTTCTTCAGCGCAAAATAGCTTGTCATTAAAATAATGAGGATCTGATCCCAATCGGATTTCAGCAAAGCGGCTAATAACACCACCCTCAACCTCAATCATACTGCATGAGACTTCTCGTCCTGGTACGAACTCTTCTACTAGAATGGGTTGCTGAAACCGCTCCAACAGTTCTATTGCAATTCTGCGCATTTGCTCTGTATTTTTAACAAGAGAATGTTTTGAAATACCGATGGAACTACCCTCTAAATTTGGCTTGATAACCATTGGAAAATTATTACTTGGCAGGTGATCAATGTCCGTTAAATTTCGAACTAACTGACAGCGGGGTGTAAGAACACCGCTTTGTAATGCGATGCGTTTAGATAGTTCTTTATCTTGACAATACACACGGCCAAACACATCAGGGCCAACAAAACGTAACGACAAGCTTTCACACATTGCTGGTACGAGTGCCATGCGGTTGCGTGAGCGTTCTCCACCGTAGATTGACAATACCAAATTACCGGTATCATGAAGTGATGCACGTTGTGCTAATTCTTCCAGGGATTGTATGTGGATAACTGCTAAACCAAGTTGATTAATTGCTTCAGTAATTGCAGCCACCGTTTTAAGGGAACTTTTTTCGAGATCTCGTCGTTCCTGTATTGGGATTTTGCCATCGTCATCAGGCGCTATATCTGCCACTAACAGTATGGTTTTGGCGTCTATAAATTGGGCAAATGACATCTTGATAATTCCTAGTTATCGTAAATATTAGATTTTGATCTTCAAAAACACTGGTCAGACTGTTATTTATCCATCTAATAATGGAGGCACTTAATTACTCAAAAGATACATTAATAATTCATACATGCAACTACAAAAGCTGCAACTTTATCTTATATATAAGCTGCACTTAACTGACCAACGTCGGGAGACACAACTAACCAGCGATGCGGAAAAAGTATTCGATGAAGCAATTTTCTTTTCTAATTTTTCTTGTTTTGTATCTCCGGGATCTTTGCCTTCAATCAATTTAAGTTTTGCGAGACGAGTTTTTCGCGTGCAGATGCGAGAGAAACTAATGGATAAACACCAAAGGCAAAACGTTTTGCTTTTCCACCAAAACGATATTTCATTCGCCAATATTTGGAGCCACTAGGCATGACTTCCAAATACAAACCGCCACCATCAGCGAACTTGAATGGCTTCTCTTTTGGTTTAGCCTTTTTGATTGCGACTTCGGTGAGCTTATTGGTTGCCATTTACGCCTCCAAATTTATGCCCCCAATTGTGCCCCCAGATGGTTGTAGCTTCAATAGGATTTCGGTGGACGTCTATAGGCGAAAAACACCTTAAAACCCAGTGTTTATGCGGGCTTGAAGATGTTCTGGGATTTCCTGGAATGTGGAGATGGTGCCCGAGGCCGGACTTGAACCGGCACGCCCCAAAGAGCGACAGATTTTAAATCTGTTGTGTCTACCGATTTCACCACTCGGGCAGAGTGCTTTTACTTCGGTCAGTAAAAGTAAAGTGGAGGCGCGATCCGGAGTCGAACCGGACTAGCTGGATTTGCAATCCAGAGCATAACCGCTTTGCTATCGCGCCCTTTCGAGAGGGCGCAATTTTAGCGGAGTCATTTTCAAAATCCTAGTGTTTTCTGATAGTTATGTGATTTTTTTTATAATCAACGCTAGCAAAGTAGCTAAAACCAGCAATACGCTTATTTTTTAGTCGTACTTATGGAGAAGAACGGTGATGCTGCGCGCAGGTAAATCACCATCGACCATAACGTCAAGGCTGCAGCACCTGTCAAAGCCAGGTAGCCGAGTTCCATGAGATACCATTCGTGGCGATCCATCAGCAGCACCAGGATGGCAATCATCTGCAAAGTCGTTTTGATTTTGCCAATAAATGAAACCGCAACACTTGCCCGTTGGCCCAATTCGGCCATCCACTCGCGCAAGGCAGAAATAATAATTTCCCGCCCTACTATCACCGCAGCAGCGGCGACAAACCAGGCGGAATCATGATGGATAGAAACCAGCAGCAGCAGTGAAATTGCCACCATTAACTTATCTGCAACAGGATCAAGGAAGGCACCAAATGGGGTGCTTTGGTTGTATTTGCGCGCTACGTAACCGTCCAGCCAATCCGTTATAGCCGCAACTGCAAAAATAATGGCACAGGTGATATGAGCCCAGGATACTGGTAAATAAAAAATCACCACAAACAAAGGAATCAGGATAATTCGCAGAAGTGTCAGCTGATTAGCAAAAGTCATAACCAGTATTTCTCGCCGAAAGCACAATCAAGAACAGGCACCAGCCTTAAGCCAAGCCCACAAGTTAGGTGGATAATACACTATCAACTATTCATTATGGAAAAATGCATAAATTTCTTCTGCCAAATGCTGATTTATTCCATTAACTTTCAATAAATCATTTACGCTGGCTTTTTGAATTTCCTGGATTCCACCGAAATGACGCAACAATTCCCTCCTCCGCACGGCACCTACGCCCGGGATATCCTCCAAAGTTGAAGTTTTACGTTTTTTATCGCGGCGCTGCTTGTGCCCTGTAATTGCGAAACGATGAGCCTCATCACGGATGTGTTGGATCAAGTGCAATGCGGGCGAATCATTATTCAGCACAATCTCGGTATCTTTTTGTGCGTTATAAAGCGTTTCAAAACCGGCTTTGCGAGTGGAACCCTTGGCCACCCCAATCATCAATACATCATCAACACCAAGTTCAGCCAATACAGCTTTTGCAATAGACAGCTGCCCTTTACCACCATCAATCAACAAAATATCGGGCATTTTTCCTTCGCCCTTTTTAAGGCGGGTATAGCGACGCTCAAGCGCTTGTTGCATCGCGGCGTAATCATCGCCAGGCGTTATACCTTCAATATTAAAGCGACGATAATCAGACTTTAATGGGCCGTTAGTGTCAAACACGACACATGAAGCAACGGTCAATTCACCACTGCTATGACTGATATCGAAACATTCCATGCGCTGCGGCATTTCATCAAGTTGCAGAGCATCCTGCAGCGTAACAAATCGATCCAACGAATTTTGCTTGGTATTGAGATGGGCAATTAAATTTTGTTCTGCGGCATTGACTGCCATTTGCAACCACTGCGCGCGATGGCTGCGCACACTGTGGGAAAAATAAACCTGGCGACCAATTGCTTGTTGTAAGGCAGTTGCCAAGAGATCAACTTCTTCCAATTCGTAGTTGGTAATAATTTCACGCGGAATGTCGCGCCCTGCACTCGCCAAATAAAATTGCGCGATAAATTGTGTAAGCACATCTGCAGAGGTTTCAGCCAAACCCGATTGAGGAAAGAAACTCCTGCTCCCTAAAATACGACCTTGCCGCACAAATAAAATATGTACGCAAAGCCCATTAGGACGGGTCGCAAGGGCAACAATGTCAATATCACCTTGCCCCTCTTCAATAACCTGTTGCGATTGGATACTGCGCAAAAATGTAATTTGATCGCGGAACTGCGCGGCTTTTTCAAATTCAAGATTTTGTGCGGCCTCATCCATTTGGTTTGCTAGCTCCGCCATTAACTCCTGGCCGTTTCCGGTAAGGAACATGCGGGTATGGCGCAAATCATTGGCATAATCGTCTTTATTAACAAGCTCCACACAAGGTGCAGTACAGCGTTTTATTTGATATTGCAGACATGGACGCGAACGATTATTAAAAACGCTGTCTTCACATTGTCGAACACGAAATGTTTTTTGTAAAAAATGCAGGCTCTCACGCACAGCGCCAACATTTGGGAAAGGACCGTAATAATCGCCCTGCTTTTTCTTCGCACCGCGATGCACGCTTATACGCGGATAAGGCTCACCGCTGGACACAAAAATATAGGGATAGGATTTATCATCACGCAACGAAATATTGTACGGCGGACGATTCGCTTTAATTAAATTTTGTTCAAGAATAAGTGCTTCCGCTTCACTTGCCGTAATCGTTACTTCAATCCGATGAATACGTGAAACCAGCGCCATTGTTTTCGCTGACAAACCCGTTTTACGAAAATAACTCGCCAATCGCGATTTTAAATTTTTGGCTTTGCCGACGTAGAGGATATTCCCTTCGACGCCAAACATTTGATAAATGCCAGGCTGCTGGGAAGCATCCGCCAAAAAGCGAACATGATCAAAATGGGGAGAGAGGGATTTTTCAGACATTGTCATTAAATGGGACGATCTTCGCCAAATAAAAGTGCAGCATCAAAAAACTACTGCACTTTTTATACTGCAACTGGAAGAAGATTACACAACTGCTTCTGGATCAAGCAAATTATGCTTCACCGCAAGCAAAGTGAGTTCAACGTCACTATTGATATCAAGCTTCTCAAAAATGCGATAGCGATAGCTGTTAACGGTTTTTGGGCTGACGCAAAAAGTGTTGGCAATATCATTCACTTTTTGACCGTTGGCAATCAGCATTGCTGTTTGCAACTCGCGTTGGGAGAGCTTCTCAAAAGGCGACTCCTGATTGCTATTACCGGAGAAGTTTTTCAATGCCAACTGCTGTGCAATACTGTTACTCATATAGAGATCACCACGAATGACTTTATCGATCGCATTGGTAATTTCTGAAAATTCGGCACCCTTGGTTACATATCCCACAGCACCAGCTTGCATCAAACGCGTTGGATATAAATCATCATCGCAAGCCGTTACAGCAATAATCTTTAAGGTGGGATTCACTACCAATAATTTTTTTGTTGCTTCCAATCCGCCCATTCCAGGCATTTTGACATCCATGAGTACAACATCAGGCAAAAGCGTGCGTGCTTTTGCCACCGCTTCTTCCCCGCTTTTGGCATCTCCTACTACCTGGTAGCCGTCTATATCGGCTAACATACGCACTATCCCCATGCGTACCAAGTCGTGATCATCGACAACGAGTATTTTAGTCAAACCAGCCCCCATGCCCCTTTGGGGCAAGTGTTATTTTTAACTGAATGGACGCTTTTTGGCGCATTTTTCATTATTGTAGTCGTAGCTGCGACAAACTACCACATGAGAAATGTCCTCTACGCCTGTTTTCTAGTGTAGTTTTTCTGGAAAAGATACTGCAACGGCTAAACCTAACAAATCTTATAGCTTTTTTACCCGCTTAGGGATAATTTCTTGGCTCCTGCTCCAACTCTACTCCGAATTGTTTAAATATAGATGCTTTTATCATTTCAGCTAAGCTCAATACCGCCGAGCCTTTAAGTCGCTCTGGATTTGTTAAAACCAGCGCCTGCCGGGCATGGACAGCGGCTCCCTGTGCGAAGCCTTTCCAACCTGCACGATCAATTAACCAACCTGCCGCCAGTTTTACCAGACTTGTGTTAACAGAATAATAAACAACGTCCGGAAAATGCTGCTGGATTTCAGCCAGCTTTTCCATACTGATAACAGGATTTTTGAAAAAGCTGCCCACATTGGGAATTTGTTGGGGATCTGGCAGTTTGCTACGTCGAATATCACACACGATTTGGCTAACAAGTTCAGGTGTTATTGCTTCGGGTTGATGTTCAGCCAAGGCTGTCTGCAACGCGGGATAATGAACTTTCAAACGAGGCTGTTTCGTTAACTTAAAAGTAACCGAGGTGATGACAAATTGATCTTTGAGCGCATTTTTAAACACACTGTCGCGATAATCGAACTGACATGCATCTTCAGTGAAAGTGATGCTCAAGCCGGATTTAATCTCCAGTGCCGTCAACTCACTAAACACATCTTTTAACTCGACACCGTAAGCACCAATATTTTGGATGGGTGCAGCTCCCACACTGCCAGGAATTAACGAAAGATTTTCCAAACCCCAAAAATTTTCATCCAGGCAATAATCGACAAAGTCACTCCAGTTTTCACCGGCAGCGGCTTTTACATAATAAAACTCTTCATCTTCACGAACCAATTCTTTGCCAACGAATTGCATATGAACAACCAAACCATGGAAATCATCATGCAAGACTATGTTGCTGCCACCACCTAAAATTAACAGTGGTAAATTTCGTTCGCTGGCAAATTTGAGTGCAGCAATTAACTCAGCTTCATCTTTTACTGCCACAAAAAAATCGGCGCAAACGGGTGATGCAAGCGTGTTGTAGCTCTGCAAATTAAAATGAGGTAAATAGAGTGGCACAATGAATTCCAACGAAAGAAATAATCAGGTGAATTTATTTTCCTGGATAGATGCAAATAAACCTTTGGCAGCATCTTCCACCAAATCCAAAACAGTCTCGAATCCCTCACTACCCCCATGATAGGGATCAGGGACTTCAAGGTATGTTGATTGTGATCCAAAATCTAAAAACAGCCCCAGATGTCCGGTATAATCATGCGGTTTTATGAGTTCCAGATCTGCCAGATTATTTTTATCCATGGCCAAAATATAATCGAACTCATAAAAATCACTTGCTTTAACCGCTCGCGCACGGAGCACTGACAAATCAATACCACGACGATTTGCAGCGGCTACAGTTCGTGGATCGGGTGCGCGCCCTTGGTGCCAGTTAGCCGTCCCGGCAGAATCTATGTGGATGCGTTTGCCTAAACCCGCATCAACAACAAGTTTTTGAAACACACCTTCTGCGGTTGGTGAACGACAAATATTTCCCAGGCACACAAATAAAACTTTTACCGACATTTTATTTCTCTAGCAATGATTTAATACGCAGCAAATCTTCTTCGGTATCAACTCCACCCGGAACAGCAACAACTGCCTCGGCAACATGGATAACCTGCCCATTCCACATAACACGTAATTGTTCAAGCGATTCGATTTTTTCCAAAGGGGCTGGTTGCCAGGTCACAAACTTATGCAATAAACCAACGCGATAGGCATAAATACCAATGTGACGTTGTGCCGGGAAACTTTCTGGTAAATTATTTACATCTGCTTGCGCAAAATGATCGCGTGGCCATGGGATTGGCGCGCGTGAAAAATACAACGCACGGCCATTAATATCTGCAACAACTTTTACAATATTTGGATTGCGAAAATCAGCAAAGCTATGAATAGGTTCACTTAAGGTGGCCATGCTGGCATCTTTCATCGCCACGAGATTTTCCGCAACCTGATTGATAACTTGTGCCGGAATAAGCGGTTCATCACCTTGTACATTGACAACGATTTCATCATCAGCCAAACCTAAACTTGCAGCGACTTCCTGTAAGCGATCCGTTCCAGAAGTGTGGTTTACGGAGGTCATGCATACCTGCGCACCAAAGGATTTAGCAACAGTTTCAATACGCGCATCATCAGTAGCAATAATCACCTGGCGCGCATTACTTTCGCAGGCTCGCTCATACACATGCTGGATCATCGGCTTGCCCGCAATTTCTTTCAAGGGCTTTGCAGGCAAGCGAGTTGATGCGTAACGCGCAGGAATAACAACCGTAAAGTTCATAATAGAGCCTTAAAGAGAATCGGGGGAATCACTGAAAAGTGTTTGCAGCGCAGCTATGGCAAGGCAAACTTCAATAGAAGCGGAGTTTACACGAAGTAAATGAGCATTTTTTACTGAAATGTAACGAAGCCAGAGCAAGTGAGTTAATTTTTCAGAGTTTCGCCAATTTTTGCTGGAATTCTTGCCAAAACTGCTCATCCAGATGAGCGCCAACAATCAATGAATACCATTCTGGTTTTGCGAAGCTCTGGCATTTGACCGCATCTTTTTCCGTCATTAAGACGGTATCTTCAGCATAGCTGGAAAAATCCTCAACTGAAAACTCATGGTGATCAGGAAAAGTCTGCGCATCATAATTAAGCGAAAGACTATCGAGGGTATTAAAAAATCGCTCCGGGTTTCCAATACCTGCTATCGCGTGGATTGGACGTTTGAAATCAATATCAGTGAGAGGAATTTCTTGCCACGAAAAAAGTTTTCGCCAGGCCTGTGGCTGTATTTTCATAGAGTGAAGATGATGAAAATCGGACAAAGAATCTTTCTTCGCCAGATTATTAACCACAATAAAATCCACTGATTTCAAACGCGAAACAGATTCACGCAAGGGGCCAACAGGTAAACGTTGCTGATTGCCAAATAAACGTTGGCCATCGACCACAGCAATTTCCAGTGCACGCCCCAAGCGATAATGTTGCAAGCCATCATCACTGAGAATAATGCTACACCCTGCCTGTATCAATCGTTGTGCCGCAGCAACACGATCAGGTGCAACGCAGACCGAACATTGCGTGGCACTATAAATCAGCATGGGTTCGTCGCCAGTTTCCGAGACTTGCGATTGCGCATTAAGTAAATATGGATAATGCGACGCTTTGCCACCATACCCGCGGCTTACGACACCGGGTGTATATCCATGCTGTTGTAGATACTTGACCAATTCGATAATCAATGGAGTTTTACCAGTACCTCCGACAGAAATATTGCCGACAATCACAACGGGAACTGATAGTTTTTTTTGCAGGAAATGAATGAATATAAATTTTCGTATTGCACTTATCGCAATAAACAACCAACTGAAAGGCAAGAGCAGATAAATCCAAATGGATTTTCCATACCATGCCCTTAACCAGAGATTGTGAGATTTTTTCACGCGATGCTCAGCACTATAAAATGACTTAAAACAATAAAATTATTTCTTCTTTGTTTCAGCTGCTTCGGGTTGACGAGAGGTAATACTTAGCCGGGTAAATCCTAATTGACCTGCGACATCCATCGCAGTTACTACATATTGATGCGGTGTTTTTGCATCTGCTGTTAATAGCAAAGGCAAATCTGTTTTGCCTTCAGACACTTTTAATATTGCGGACTTCAGCGTATCTGTTTCGTTATTGACCAGACTTTGTCCATTTACGGAAAAACTGCCCTGTTCGCCAATCACAATTTCAATTTGTTGTTTTGCATCGACAGACGGTTCACCGGTAGCTTCCGGCAGCTCGACACCCAAATGGGTTTCCTTGGTGAAGGTGCTCGACAACATAAAAAAAATCAATAGAAAAAACATCACATCAATGAGTGATATTAAATTCATGGGTTCTAATTCGCGTGATTGGCGACGAAATTTCATAAGATCAATTCAAAAATAATTTATGTGCAAATCCAGCTTACGTACAATAACTAAACCAGCTTCACATCCACACTGCGATCAGTATGTAAAGCATCAACCAATTTAACAGATTCCTCTTCCATGATAACAACCAGGCTATCAACGCGACGTAAAAAATAGCGGTGCAAAATAGTCGCAGGAATTGCCACAATCAAACCACCAGCAGTTGCAACCAAGGCCACTGCAATACCGCCAGCTAAAACACCGGCATTTCCCGAACCTTTCAACATAATTGCATTAAAAGTTTCAATCATTCCAAATACGCTACCGAGCAAACCCAACAAAGGTGCAACGTTTGCGATGGTGCCTAACGCACCTAAATAACGCTCGAGATCATGGATAACCTGGTTAGCGGCTTCCTGGATGGAATCTTTCATGACGTCACGGCCATGACGGGAATTACTTAAACCAGCAGCAAGGATTTTTCCCAAAGGTGACGATTGTTTGAGCTCCCGTAATTTTGCAGCATCAACCTGGTTATTTTTAATCCAGCTCCACACTTGTGCGAGCAACGTGCGTGGCGCGACCTTATTTGGATTGAGCGTCCAATAGCGCTCGATACTGATGCCAATGACGGCAATTGAACAGAGGATGATTGGAATCATCATTACACCACCAGACAAGATGATTTCGAACACCGGAAACTCCTCGTAAGATCGAACTTATTATTTGGATAATTTTTGGCCGCTACACAAACCACTCAGGCTGCGACCTACCTCATTATGAACGGCGTACCTTACCACAAGACGTGTAGAAAACCATGCTAGGCGTCAACTTTTGTGGACTTGGATAGCATTTGCTTAACGAGAAGATTCAGCCTCTTCTCCTATATCAAACCAGTAACGTCGCTTACTCTCGCGATACCGAACCACACTGGCCAAATTTCCCTGCCAAATAAACTCCAGGGCACCATCAAGCGCTGTATTTAGCGGAATAGATCCGACAGAAATATAGCGTGTCTGTATATCCGCATGGGGATGCCCGTGTTGGTTGTGGAAACCCGCACTATAAATAACATTTTGCGGGCGAACTTGAGCCACGAATTCAGGCGTAGACGACGTATGACTACCGTGGTGAGGCGCAAGTAACACGTCAACATTGGTGAGACTTTCCTGCGCGAGCAATGTTCTCTCTACTTCTTTTTCAATATCACCAGTCAATAAGATTTTGTGGCCGTTAAATTCTACCAGCAACACACATGAATGATTATTAGCTTTTGCCCGCGGTTGGATTGGCCAGGTTATAAAACGAAAATAAACCTGATCCCATTGCCATGGTTGTTGTTCATGACAATTTTCTGCAACCGGATCTTGATGTTGTCCATGAAATTTATCGGGCTCGCCCAACCACAGTTGATCAACTTTGGTACCGGCCAGTACACCAGCCAAACCACCTGAATGATCCTGATCATTATGGCTGACAATTAATTTATCCAGATGTTGGATACTTTGACTTTGCAAATAAGGCACAACAATACCACTACCTGCATCAAAATTTTCGGTATAAATGGGCCCGGTATCGTAAAGTAATTGATGATTGGGCGTGCGGATAAATACCGCTGTGCCCTGCCCCACATCAAACACCAGCATTTGTAAATCGGGTAATTGTTTTAATGGAATCGATAACGCCAATAACAACCCAGTGACACCTACATATTTATTGCCCAAACCACGCGGCAATAGAATTAAAAACACACTGAATACCGTAAGGCAAGTTGCCGATGGATTCAGGTTAACCAAAGGATTGAATTTCCCATTGCCGACAACCAACAAATAATTCAACCATTTATGTACAACTGACATTCCCCATTCTGCACAATGTAAAAAGAAGCTCTCAGCCATTGAAAAACTAAAATGACAAAGCGCGGATAAAATTAAACAAGGCACAACGAAAAAGGTAATAACAGGAATAGCTATAAAATTGGCAGGTGGTGCAAGCAATGAAGACGTATGGATAAAAATAGCGAGCGGAATTAACAAACCTATAAACATGACCCATTGGGATTTTGTAAAAACACATAAATTATTTTTTGCGATCATTTTTATCGATCTATCTTGAATCGACCGAATGCGACCGGAAAAACAAAAAATCAGCATAGCTACCGCACAAAAAGATAACCAGAACCCTATATCGTAAGCAGCCAAAGGATCGTATAAAAGCACCAAAACCAACGCGACTAGTAGTGTATCGCGCGCACGAAAACTGCGTCGGCACAAAAGCGCCAGCTGAACCGCAGCCAACATAATCAATGTTCGGATGGTGGGAATATTTAAACCGGCAATAACACTGTAAAATAAGGTCAAAGCAACAGAAAGAATATATCCGCTGATCATGGATGGATATTTATGCCAAAATAACTGCATAAATTTTCCCAGTAAATTCCCAAGGAAAAATCCGACAATCGCAAAAAATCCCAAATGCAAACCTGAAATGGCAATCAAATGATTGGTGCCAGTTTTAATCATTTCTCCCCAATGATCTTTGTCAACCAGTGACGTATCACCCACTAACAATGCAACTAAAATTCCTTTTTCAGGACTCTCACTTTTTTGGATCAGCCACTGTTGTAAGTTATAACGCAATACATCCATAGAAAATGATGGCTGCGATTGTAATTTCAGATTTTCACCTTGCCGAATATAACCCGTCGCACCTATTCCACGCCGCAACAAGGATACTTGATAATCAAAACCACCCGGATTTACAAAGCCGCGTGGCCTTTTTAATTTGACGGTTAGGCGCCACTGCTCGCCGGTTTTAACTCTTAAATCGGTATAGCTGCTGATGTTAATTTTTTGTGGAAATGGATTCAGCAAAACATCTGGATGATAAGCAGAATAAGCGCGCTTGACATTAAATGTAAAAAGTTGACGACGACTATTTTCTTGCGGTAAATCGATAACTTGCCCTTCTACAACTATATCTTGTTCTGCAAGATTAGCAGGCAATTGATTTTCCAATAATCTATGTCCTGCAACAATGCCATAGCAAACACCAACAAGTAGCGCAAGCAGCCAAGTAACAGGAGTAAATTTTTTACGCAGGAAAATGGCAACAAAAAAAGTAATTGCAAATACCAGAAAGGAAAAAGATAAAGATAAAGACGGTAATTCTGCTAAATAGCCAACCAGAATAATCCCAAGAGAAAAGAAAACCAATATTGCCATGACATCCCTGTAAACACATTATTTAATTGAAACAGACACCTGTTCCGCCCAACCCACAGTATCCATTGGGGTTTTTAGCGAGATATTGTTGATGATACGGCTCTGCGTAATAAAACGCATCAAGCGGTAAAACTTCTGTTGTGATTTCACTGTGGCCAGCAGCACTTAACGCAGCTTGATATTCTGCCTGGGTTGCGCGTGCTAACTCGGTTTGCTGATCATTAAATGTATAAATACCGGAGCGATATTGGGTTCCGCGATCATTTCCCTGGCGCATACCTTGCGTCGGGTTATGCGATTCCCAAAATACTTTTAATAATTTTGCCAAGGATGTTTTGGCTGGATCAAATACAACTAAAACAACTTCATTGTGCCCCGTTAAACCCGAGCATACTTCTTCATAAGTAGGATTTGGTGTATAGCCTGCTGCGTAACCTACCGCGGTTGTATACACACCTTCCTGTTGCCAAAAGCGCCGTTCCGCGCCCCAAAAGCATCCTAAGCCAAAAACAATTTTTTCAAACTCTTCAGGAAATGGTTCTTGCAGCGGTGTTCCTAAAACTATATGGGTATGAACTACAGGCATCTTTTCCTTACGGCCCGGCAAGGCCTGTGCAGGTGTAGGTAAAGTCAATTTCTGTTGCACATGAAACATATTTACGCTCCACCTGAATCAAATAATTTAAAACCAACGATTAAGTTGCGATTTTTCCCATACACTTAACAAGGCGCGCTCTACTGCAACCTGGGCAGCCATGCCTAATTTTTCCGGCAGTGACTTTTTCATGGTGTATTCAAGTTCAAAAATGTCGGCAGTTTCGACCTGATCTAATAAATATTCATCGCTGGTTTGCAATACATCAATCAAATTCACATCTTTAGCGCGACGACCAAACCATACTTCACCTGTTGCAACGGCTGCAATATCGACTTGAGGGCGGTGCTCGCTCACAAAGTCTTTAAAGAGCACATGGGTATCTTCAATATCTTCAACAAATTTTTCGCGGCCCTTCTGGGTATTTTCACCAAACATGGTTACAGTTCGCTTGAACTCACCGGCGGTGAACATTTCATAGTCGATATCATTTTTCTTTAACAGGCGATGGAAATTAGGTAACTGCGCAACCACACCAATCGAACCTAGAATTGCAAAAGGAGCCGCAACAATTTTATCTGCAACACAAGCCATCATATAACCGCCGGAAGCAGCGACTTTATCCACACACACGGTTAATGGAATTTGTTTGTTGGTAATACGCGCTAATTGACTGGATGCCAAACCATAACTGTGAACCATACCGCCACCGCTTTCCACTTTGACCACAACTTCATCTTTCGATGTCGCCAAGGTTAAAACAGCGCTGATGGTTTCACGCAAACTATCATTTGCAGATGCTTTCACATCGCCATGAAAATCCAATACGAATACACGCTTTTTGTGATTTTCATCTTCGCTTTTATGGTCTTTTTTGTGCTGCTCTTTTGCTGCTTTTTTCTGTTCAGCTTTTTCAGTTTTCAGGCGTTTCTTTTCGTCCTTTTCAAATTGTTTGAGATGATCTTCATCCAGCACAGCATGCTGTAAAGCTTCTCGCATCAATTTAAACTTTTCGTTCAACTTACTAATATGGATTTGCCCTTTCTCGGATTTTTTACCGCGCGAACTTGCAGATACAATTAAACTGATAATGATAAAAATTGCCACTACAAAGGTTACTGTCTTGGCGAGGAAGAGACCATATTCTGTTAAAAATTCCAACGTACAACTCCAATCAAAAAATTAAAAAACTATTTCCACTCTGCAATAGCTTTACTTGCTACATCATTCAATGGACGAACATTCAAACCGGTATTTGTAAGGCTTATTTCATACAGCGCACCATTTTTCATGGGTAGATAACGCGCGGTGCCATAATTGGCATCCAGCACTGGAAACCACGTTGGATGTTCATTGATGAATTTCCATAAATCCAATTGCAATGGACTTTTAATAAGCGAAAAGGTGGAGCGCTTTTCAGTGGTTTCTTTGTGGATATCGTAATAACGTCCGCTCAATCGATCCAGGCGATATGCAGGCTTTATATCAAAACCGGAAAAATAACCTTGCCATTTAATAATACGCGCGTCCAGTTGCCATTGATCACCATGCAAACTGAAACGTTGTTGGTGACCGTTAGCATCTACCACCAGCGTATCAAAATATTGATCTTCAATGGTTTCAAAATTAATCGTTGCCACTGGTTGCCCGGTCAGGATTTGTTTATAACTATAAATATCATAGGCGACAATCCCTATCGCAATGCCAAGTGCAAGTAAGCCAAGGCCAAACATACCTCTCACCCAGCCCATAAACCAGCTGCTCAACCAAAGTATTTTTATTGCGCGAAATGCAATATAAGCTGCAACCAAAATAATTACTAACGCAACCAGGGTATATAACATAGGAATCCTTATCTAATCTTTTGAATCATTATTGGTACGAATAGATTGTCTTTCTTGCACGAAATTATTAATCAGGCGACCAGAAATGGTGGTAGCAGGAGGTATTTTCGGCAATTGGTCATAGTGATACCAGTTAGCGACTTTAATTTCCTGTTGATCGATCACAATATCGCCACCTGCATAATCCGCAAAATATCCCAACATCAATTGACCGGGAAAAGGCCAGGCCTGGCTGGCAATATAACGAATGTTATTGACCGTGAGACCAACCTCCTCCATTACTTCGCGTTCAAGGGTCTGTTCAGGGCTTTCACCCATTTCAATAAAACCCGCAAGACAGCTATATTTTTCGTCTTTGGAACGCGTGTGCCATGCCAATAAACACTCATCACCACGTGTAACCAACGTAATAATGCAGGGTGATAAGCGTGGATAAAAATCTATTTTGCACGCTGTACAGGTTTTGGCAAAATCATCCAGATGTTGGACAGTTGGCTTACCGCAACGACCACAAAACTGGTGATCAAAATGCCATCGCAATATTTGTAGCGCGCGTCCGGCAATCTGGAATTCATCTTCGGATAATTGATCTAATAAATTGCGCAACCCAGACCACTGAAATCCTGCAAGTTGTTGTGGTGTGGCAGATATCACATAGACTTGATCACCAACATGATTTTTAAATTTATGTTTAACCTGGTAATCAATTGATAAACGAATTAATTCTGCTTCATTCAATAACGCGAGCGCGCCTTTGTCCGTACACAGGAATTTTTCATCCGCAACTACATAATAAACCGCGATATCTTGCACCGAAATTACACCTTATAACTCATACCTTATAACCAAGGGCTTCCAGGCTTTCTTCCGCGATACGCAATACATCTGTATCGGCTTTTTTATCAACTTTTAAATTATCGAGATAATATTCAAGGCTGATGATAGCGTCGGCAAACGTATCCATCATGTGCTGGATAGCCGCCTGTTGTTCATCTTCCATTAAAGATTCATCGATAAATTTCATGCATCCAGCAATTACTTTGGCTGCACGCGGCAAACCCAAAACAAACATGCCACCACGCACGCTATCCAGCATTGTAGAAATATTGGCGATATGGGCTTTATCGTAATTGGATTCAGAGAAGGCACTCAATGCGCGTTTAACGGTTGCAAGTCCCGATTCGACTTCATCAATAACGAGTTTTTCTGCTTCGGCAATTTGGTTATTTGCCATAACATCATCGCGCGACAATGCATTAATCTGCGCAAGTTTTTCATCGGATAAATTTGTTTTACCTAAACCTGCAATAGTGCTTTCGACATACAACAAGGTATCAGCAACTTCTAACAAATCACTTGAATTAATAGCTTCGCCCGAGGTTTGCCAGCGTTGGATTTTTTCGATTTCCTGCTTGAGGCTATTGCTAGGCGACACCAAACCGACAATCGCCAAAATATCAGCAATTTTTTTCAAGGTATCTAATAACTCTGGCGATTCCGCGAGCAACTCAGCACCACCTTGCGCGGCACGCTCAAGGATACTTTTGGTGCTGTGCAATTCATCAGTCAGCACGGCAGCCATAGAGTTAATCGTATTAATACTGGGACCATTCAGGAATTCCATTTCACGCGCAAGTTCTGCATCGCTGTAGCCCAGAGGTTGTAGTCCATAGGCGGATGCAACTGCTTTGGCTTTTTCTGCGGAGGATTTTGATAACGCCAATAAATACAATAATTCTTTTATTAACGCTGTATCAGGCTCACGATTGAGAGCTGTATTACCTTCAAATTGCAACCGCTTTATTTCACGATCCAAACCGCTGAATAACATTTTGCGGCTTTTGGTAATGCGTAAATTTTCTTCGCAAATTGCGCTGAGAGTTGCATTGGCAAGCCACCATAAATTACCTAATGGGGTAGCGCCGCATACAGATTCCAAACGTTCCAGCGCACGACACATCATGCCGAACGATGCTTTTACTTGTGAGCCCTGCAATACTTTTAATAAACCCGCCTGATACATATGGCGCAAGCGGCGAACAAGTATGCTCAGGTTTTCTGGTGAAGGAGTTTGCTGGCTGGCTAACGTGCGCGAAACTTTTAACGGCTCAAACGCGAAATAATAACTTTCAGGAAGCGGCGGCACACGGCGCGCCTGGCGCAATTCGTTGATCTGGGGAATAAGTAACAACGCCATACTGCGCGATGTTTGCAGACAAAACTCTAAATAACGCGGCAACATGAAAAAAGCAGCCGTTAATAAATCCAGACGTTTATCAGTCGTTGGATCGTCGCCGAGCGTAATGTCATTAATGTGTTCCAGCAATTCATCTGCGAGTAGGTCGACACCTTTTAGCTGGATCAAACTGAGGGTGCCGCGAATTTGCCTGACACCCTCAATACAATTTTGTAGCAATTCGCCATTGGTTCTATCAGTTGAAAATTGCTCCAGGCGAAGGGCTGATTGCTCAATAGTGGCAAGTAACTCATCGTGAACCATTTTTAACGAGGCAATATTAAAAGCTTCATTTGCACTCATGCACGTAATCCTAGCGTTAATGTTATTTTTGACTCTATCTCACTTCCTGAGACTTTGCCTGGTATTTATAAAATGTAATAAGAGAATGCTAATGGTTTCTCAAATAGGCGTCTATACACCAACCTGGGCTTCGATAACGACTTCTTTGAGCCAAATGCAATTACCGCCACTGCTCTTGTTGATGCTCGCCAGCTTTTCTTCGTGCACCACAAGCTCTTCAGCAGAAGCAACTAATACCGGCAAAGGTTTACGCGTTGATGGAAGGCGTCTTATCTCGCTGACCGCACTGCCCGATTCTTTATTGCTCGATTGGTTACCGCCCAGGGAAAGCGCCGTCTGGCCGCCCGTCATCAGCAGATAAACATCGGCGAGAATTTCAGCATCGAGCAAAGCGCCATGGAGATCGCGTTGGGAGTTATCTACACCGTAGCGTTTACAGAGCGCATCGAGATTATTTTTTTGTCCAGGATGCTTTGCACGCGCAAGCAATAAACTATCGATAATGGTGCGATTGGTATCAATCGTCGTCAAACGCGGATTTAATCGCGAAAACTCGTAATTGATAAATCCGATATCAAACGCGGCGTTGTGGATGATCAAATCAGCATCGCCCACAAATGCCATAAACTCGTCAAATATCTGGGCAAATTTAGGTTTGTCCGCCAGCATTTCATTGCTAATACCATGCACCTGGAATGCGCCGGCATCCACTTCGCGCTCGGGGTTAATGTATTGATGGTAATGGCGCCCCGTCAAACGACGGTTAAAAAGTTCAACGCAGCCTATCTCGATAATACGATGGCCCTGGGAGGTTTCAAGGCCGGTAGTTTCGGTATCCAATACTATTTGACGCATGTATTTTCCGCTTTTCGTTAGCTATTAATTTGATCGCGCTCAGATTAACTCTTCAATACCGCGATTGGCGAGGCTATCTGCAATTTCATTTTCGCGATGCCCGGTATGGCCGCGCACCCAACGCCACTCTATTTGATGTCGCTGGGCTTGCTCATCCAAACGCTGCCACAAATCGGCATTTTTAACAGGCTGTTTAGCGGTAGTTTTCCAACCATTGCGCTTCCAACCCGCAATCCATTCTGTGACGCCCTTAAGCACATATTGGGAATCTGTGGTCAACAAGACTTCGCACGGCTCCTTTAAAGCGCTTAAACCCTCAATAGCAGCCATTAGTTCCATACGGTTGTTAGTGGTTTCTGCTTCGCCACCGTATAGGGACTTTTCGATCTCGCCAAAACGCAACAAAGCGCCCCAGCCACCTGGGCCAGGATTGCCCTTGCAGGCTCCATCGGTAAATAATTCTATTCTTTTCAATCAATTATCTCATTTATATCAAGTTATTTCTTCACATTATACTGTGCTTGCGGTTCTTTCTCGCGAGTTGCGCGGCCAAGGATTTTTATTACACCCCAACCACGCAGTCCGGCATAGCCTTGCCATTGGGGCTTAATCGGCGTCATGACCGAACTATCTTTGCGGGCGACTATCACATAAAAACCACCGCCAGGCAGGTTCAACTTTTTACCCCACCGCTCCATCCATTGCAAATAACGGGTGATGTTCGGCCCATGGCATGGCGGACAATAAAAACCGTGTTTCACTGCTACGGGTTCGAAATCCAATACTGCAAGCCAATCGAGGACACGGCCCAGCCTCAAGGATTGATGACGCCATTGCGGGGCACGGCTGAAAAATCGCACTAACCATCGCCATAAACCAAACAGACTCCACGGATTAAACCCAATCACGATCAAATGCCCTTGGGAAATAAGCACGCGGGAAGCTTCCCGTAATACGTGGTGGGGTTGCTGGCTGTAATCCAATACATGATGCAAAAGCACAAGATCTATCGAGTTAGGAGGCAGGGGTAACTGATTGTAGTCGGCCAAACCAGTCACTAAAGGCTGTTTCGTGACCTGTGGATACAAGGCAAAGCGATGGGATATACGGCTGGCCTGCGTCAAATCCAATTGTTGGGCAACACTGAGTTGCAACAGGTGATAGCCAAATAAATCGCGCAGCTCATCATCAATAAATTCCTGCTCCTTGCAAGCGACCAGCTGTCCAAGTGGCGATTCAAACCATTCACTCAAAGCGCGCAAAGCACTACGCAGAGGCAATACGCCAAAACGTTTGCGCCATTGGCGACGAAATCCTGTAACCAACCTGTTTGACATACATCTACTCGCAAATCGCTCTGACACTATCAGGGCCAATCTCGCCCCAAATGCTTCTGGTATCATGGAAACCAGCAAATTCCGTTTTTATTATTGGGTCATTATGCTTCACATTCACACAATTCCCGCCTTTGTGGACAATTATTTTTGGTTGATTCAACCAGAGCTACAATTGCCGGATGTTTACATAGTCGACCCCGGCGCGGCGCAACCGGTTCTTGATTACCTCCAACAACACAAGTTGGCGCTAAAAGGAATACTTATTACGCACCACCATCACGACCATATCGACGGTGCGGAGGAGTTACAAAAAACGTTCAATATACCGATTTACGGGCCAGACTCATCACGTATTCCCCAAGTCACCCAACCTCTTTATGAGGGCGATACACTTCAGTTAGGCACGCAATCAGCAAAAATCATAAGTTTGCCGGGCCATACGTTGGATCATATTGCTTATTTTATCGAGCCGATTAATGAACCGCCGTTGTTGTTCAGCGGCGACACCCTTTTCGCTGTAGGCTGCGGACGATTATTTGATGGAACAGCCCTGCTGCTCTATCAAGCCTTACAAAAAATAGCCGCTTTGCCAGACGATACACTCATTTATGGCGGGCACGAATATACCCTTGCCAACATTCGCTTTGCGCTGACAATAGAGCCTGATAATAAAGATTTGCATGCCAGGCAAATCCTTGAAACCCAAAAACGCGATCAAGGAATAGCAACTTTGCCGACTCAATTAGGAAAAGAACGGCGAACCAATCCATTTTTGCGTTGTCACTTAAAACCGGTTCGCATCTCCGTAGAACGATTTACAAACACAACTGTGACGACAGATGCCGATGTTTTCGCCAATTTGCGACGCCTTAAAGATCGCTTCTGAGAACTCAAACCAGTCCTTGGGTTGACCCTTGTGGACACAATCCCTAGACTTGTCGCTTTCGTAACAGGTTTGTGGATCAACTTTTGCAGATTCAGGGAGGTCGCAGGTAATCACACCAATAACAAACGTGACCCTATGAAATTTATTAATCCTCCGCTATTAACGATGGTTTCCCTAACCGCTTTATTGGTTGGCTGCGATAACCTACCGATAAAACATGAACCCAAGGCCTCCATCGGCCAGGGTAACGAAGCTGTCAAACATCCCGTTGTAACAGTTCCTGATGTTGTACCAGCTGAGCGCACCTATGACAGCGTATGGGATCATATCCGTGCAGGTTATGGTCTTCCTGATGCGTCCAATAATGCAGTCGATGCACAAGTCCGTTTTTACACCAGTAACAAAGCCTACTTCTATAAAATCACCCAGCAAAGCGAGCCTTATCTGCACTATGTCGTCAGCGAAATGCAGGCGAATAACATGCCGCTTGAGCTTGCATTGCTACCCTTTATTGAAAGTTCTTACAACCCGTTTGCCACCTCACCAAGCAATGTTGGCATGTGGCAATTTGGGTTACAAACTGGAAAGAACCTTGGCCTGAAGCAAAACAATTGGTACGACGGCCGCAAAGATGTTGTGGCATCAACAGATGCAGCGATTCGCTTGCTGAAAATACTTTATACCAGGTTTGATAATGATTGGCTGCTTGCGGTAGCTGCTTACAATGCCGGTGATGGCACCATCCAGCAAGCGGTTGATAAAAATCGTCGAGCTGGTAAGCCGATTGATTTTTGGTCACTGCAACTTAATAAAACAACACAAGGTTATATTCCGCAATTATTAGCTTTGTCTAAAATTGTGGCGAATCCAAATGTGTACGACTTCAAACTCTATCCAATTGCCGATGTCCCTTACTTTGTAAAAATAAATGTTGATTCACAGATCAATCTCGCTGAAGCAGCACAAAACAGTCGACTCGATGTAACAACATTTAAAAAATTAAATTCGGGCTACAGCGGCTGGTTAACTGACCCAACGGAACCACGACAACTTTTGGTTCCTGTTGATGCAGCAGCAACATTTAAATTACAGCTCGATTCATTGCCCAAAATAGCCAACGTTAAATGGCAAGAGCACGTAGTTAAAAAAGGCGATACCCTGGATGCCATCGCAAAAAAATACGGCGCGAATGCTGAAAAAATTAGAAGCCTCAATAGCATCAAAACAGCAAACCTGAACATCGGCCAACGATTGCAAATTCCCCTCTCCGGCAGCGATGACAATTCAGTTTATTCTGCTCCAGAAAAAACAATTGCCAAGCAATCCACGCCCGGCAGCAATTATTATGTGGTCAAATCCGGCGATAGTTTATGGTCAATTGCGAAATCGCAAAACCTCTCTGTTGATGCACTGGCTCGCATGAACAATATGAACTCAAAAAGTGCGTTACAACTTGGCCAAAAATTACTGGTCAATGGGCAAACAATTGCCAGCAACAACAATGACCAGCACAAATTAAATTACACCATTAAATCGGGCGACACTTTGGGAAAAATTGCTGCGAAATATGATGTCAGCGTAAAGCAAATCATGCAGTGGAATAAAATTACCGATGAAACCAACATTCGTCCCAACCAGGAATTGATTGTTCTGGTGGATGCAAAGAATTAACACTATAAAAGCGCCCTTGTCGTTTTTATAACCTTGGGGTCGCTTTATAGTTTGGGAATAGCGGCTAGCAACTGCTGCGTATAAATTTCCTTAGGTGCAGAAAATAAAGCTTCTGTATCACCCTCTTCAACCAGCTTTCCATTTTGCATTACCAATACACGATCACACAGATAACGAATCACCGACATATCATGTGAAATAAATAGCATGGTTAACTGATGTTTCTGTGTAAGCTCCAATAGCAACTTAAGTATTTGTGCGCGAATGGTGACGTCGAGTGCAGACACAGGCTCATCCGCAATAATTAATTTTGGTTTTAGCGCGATTGCTCGCGCAATCGCGATACGCTGGCGTTGTCCACCGGAAAATTCATGGGGATATTTGCGGATGAATCGACGATCCAAACCTACATCATCCATCAGCTGGTTAACTTGTTCGAGCACTGTTTTCTTCGTTGCCAATCCGTGGATCAATAAAGGCTCTGCCAAAGTATCAAATACTGTCATACGAGGATTTAAAGACGCATAAGGATCCTGGAAAATCATTTGGAAATCTCGACGGGATCTCTTTAACCCTGATTCCGATAAATGCAGTAAATTTTTTCCTTCCAATAAAATTTCGCCAGACTGGACTTCAACTAAACGCATAATACTGCGCCCAAGCGTAGACTTGCCCGAACCCGATTCACCGACAATGCCCAGGATTTCACCGCGATTAATCCTTAAGCTCACATTATCAACAGCCTTTTGTGTATTGATAAGATGTTTTATAAACGCACCACCAAATTGTTGGAACCAGGTTTGGAGCCCTTTAACATGTAAAAAAGGAGGTTCCGTATGCTCTGCATAATTAGGTGTAGGTTTTGCAGTCGTTAACACAGAACCCAAAAGTTTTTTCGTATAGGGGTGTTGCGGATTTCTAAAAATATTTTCGGTCGCGCCCTGCTCCACTAACTTGCCCTTTTCCATCACCAGAATGTGGCTCGCCATTTGCGCAGCAACGCCTAAATCGTGAGTAATAAAAATAACCGCTAATTTGCGGGTGACTTGCAGCTTTTTAATCAAGGTTAATATCTGCGCCTGGACAGTAACATCCAGCGCCGTTGTGGGTTCATCAGCAATTAATAATTCAGGTTCAGTAATTAACGCCATGGCGATCATGACACGCTGGCGCATACCGCCTGAAAATTGATGCGGATAATGATCTATGCGTTTTTCCACATCGCGGATACCAACTTCTATCAACGCATCTATAGCACACTGACGAGCTGCTTTTTTTGAAATTTTTTTATGCTGTACAATCGACTCGATTAATTGGTCGGAAATGCGCATATACGGATTTAGCGATGTCATTGGATCCTGGAAAATCATACTGATTTTTCGACCGCGAACCTGACGCAACTCCGCCTCATTCATGCGCAGCAAATCCTTTCCCATAAACTCCGCTGAACCACGTTCAATTTTCCCGGGCGGCATAGGAATTAAACCAAGCAAGCTGTAACAGGCAACCGATTTTCCGGAACCGGATTCACCGACTATGCCCAAGACGTCGCCTTCACTCAATTCAAAACTTAAATCGTCAACTGCCACACTCGTGCCGTTACGAGTATTAAACGTAATGCGCAAATTATTAACTTTTAACATAAATAAATTTCCGGATTGATGCCAGATTAATCTTTCGACGCCCGAGGGTCCAAAGCATCACGCAAACCGTCACCCAAAAAATTCAACGAAAACAAAGTAAGCGACAAAGCTAAACCTGGAAAAATTAATAGCCAGGGAAACTCCTCCATTGTTTCAACACCGCTTGAGATTAATGAGCCCCATGAACTCTGCGGCGGCTGAACACCCAACCCAAGGAAACTTAAAAAGGATTCAAGGAGAATAACACCGGGAATTGTCAGGGTTGTATAAACAATAATTGGACCCAAAACATTAGGAATTAAGTGGCGAGTGATAATTTGCCATGGCGACAAACCCATGGTAACAGCAGCTTCAACAAATTCTTGCTGTTTGATACTGAGCACTTGGCCACGCACAATACGCGCCATGGTCAACCACTCGACAACACCAATCGCCATAAATAACAGCACCATGCTGCTACCAAAAATAACTGTCAGTAAAATAATAAAAATAGTAAATGGCAATGCAAACAATCCGTCGACAATGCGCATCATAATCGCATCTGTGCGACCGCCCAAAAATCCTGCAGTTGCCCCCCACAAAACACCAACCAAAAGTGCAACGGTTGTTGCAACGAATCCCACCATTAATGACACACGACTGCCGTACATAATACGAGTTAACTGATCGCGCCCTAAAGTATCTGTGCCCAACCAATGTTGAGCTGAAGGTGGCGTCGCACCCAATTCCAAATTTTGGCCTTCATAAGTGTAAGGCGCAACAAATGGCGTCAATACAGCGATAAATATAAAAAAAACCAAAACGCACAAACCTAACATTGCCATTTTATTTTTGCGTAAACGCAAAAATGCATCCTGTGCAAGCGAGCTACCTTTTTCAATATTAATTGCATTGTCATTCATATTAATGTGCTCCGGTGACTTCTTGGCGCAATTTGGGATTGAGCCAAACCAAAAGCACATCAGCCAACAAGTTAAAAATGACAATTAAAAAAGCAAAGAAAATTGTGCAGCCCATAATCATGGTGTAATCGCGATTAAAAGCAGCCTGGATATAAAAACGACCAATACCCGGAATCTGGAAAACAGTTTCGACTACAAATGAACCCGCCAACAAACCTGCAATTGTAGGCCCAAGAAAAGAAATAACCGGTGTAATACCGCCGCGTAATGCATGGACAAAAACAATTCTTGCCGTTGATAAGCCTTTGGCCCGCGCGGTACGGATATAATCCTGCGATAAAATTTCAAGCATTCCCCCACGACTAATTCGCGCAATATAAGCCGCATATGACGCACCCAGGGTAATTGAAGGTAAAATTTTATCACCTGGTATTTGCCCCCAACCCGCGACTGGCAACCATTGCAACCAAATGCCGAACACCAGTAATAACAAGGGCCCCAAAACAAATGAAGGCAAACAAATACCAACCATGGCGCTCGACATGGGAATGTAATCCAAAAAAGTATTTGGTTTTAATGAAGCAATAATTCCCGCCGTTAAACCAACAATCAACGCAAACAGCGTCGCATAGAAAGCTAATTCGAATGTAACTGGAAAACCGGCTGCAATTAAATCGTTAACGGTATGGCTTGGGTATTTAAAAGACGGACCAAAATCACCCTGTAATAAATTTCCAGCATAACGTGCAAATTGTTGCCAAATAGGTTCATCAAGGTGATATCGGGCATTTAAATGTTTCAAAACATCGGGAGACACTTTTCGATCTTCATCAAATGGTCCCCCAGGCGCCGCATGAATAAGAAAAAAAGTAACTAGCGTTACCATGAACAGCACAGGTACAGCATATAACAATCGCTTTAACACAAAGAAAAACATACTTATACCTGCTTAGCGAGTGGACTCTAAATAAACATATTTATAAGGATGGTAGTCCAAAATATTTTTATAATATCCTTTCACATTTGAGGCGACCAAGTTATTAGTGGTGTAAAAATAAATAGGCATCTGCGGCATTTCATCAATCATAATTTGATCAGCTTCTTGAAAATATTCGTAACGTTCTTCCTGCGTCTTTGCAAGCTTTGAAAGCTCCATTAACTCGTCATATCGTTTACTGCCCCAGTTTGAATCATTCATTGGATCATGAGTCATCATCGGAAGTAAAAAAGTAGCGGGATCTAAAATGTCTGCCACATTACTCCTCCGCATTATTTGAAAATCCTTTGCATTGCGCGCATCCAGATAAACTTTCCACTCCAGGTTGCGCAAGCTGATATCAATACCTAAATTTGCTTTCCACATCTCCTGGATGGCAAGCGCAATTTTTAAGTGATCTGCATTAGTGTTATAGGTGAGTTCCAATTTAGGGAAACCTTTTCCATCAGGATAACCAGCCTCAGTCAGCAATTTTTTCGCTAATGCAACATCATAAGAAAAATTTGCCCTGGGAGTGTATCCATAAGGATTGTCCGGTGTGTAATGAAATGCTGGTGTTTGTCCGCCTCTAGTGACGTTTTTTACTAATGATTCCCGATCAATGGAATAAGCCAGTGCTTTCCGAACACGAACATCATCTAAAGGTTTAACTTTGTTGTTAAAAACATAGTAATACATTGCGTAATAAGGACTTTGATAATAATCAGGAGAATTTTTATATTTATCTACTTTTGAGCTGGGCAAATATTCAGTCTTATGGAGTTGACCCGCTTTAAACATACGCTCTTCAAGCATAAGATTGTCATAGGGGTAGAAATGAATTTCGTTTAGCTTGACATTAGCAGCATCCCAATAATATGGATTTTTCTTTACTGAAAAAATAACACTCGGAATCCACTCTTTAATAACAAATGCACCATTCCCCACAAAATTTTCTGATCGAGTCCACCGTGTTCCACGCTCTTTGAATGCATGAAATTTTTCAATCGTTTTTTTCTGCACCGGATACATTGCAAAGTTATCCATTTGCAGCAAAAAGTAAGGGACAGGATATTTTAAGGTAACTTGAAAAGTTGATTCATCTAAAGCTTTAATCCCCACTTCTTTGAAATCTTTTATCTCACCTTTGTAATAGGCCTCAGCATTTTTAATTACAAAAAAATCGGTTGCATACTCGCACCCGATTTCAGGTTGCAATGCCCGCTGCCAGGAGTATTCAAAATCATATGCCGTTAACTTGTCACCATCAGACCATTTTGCTGCATCTCGAATATGAAAGGTATACACAGTTTGATCTTCGGAAATTGTCCATGAATCAGCAGCAGCCGGTATAGCTTCCAAAGTTTTGGGATGTTTTGCAACAAGCCCTTCAAACACTGCCATTTGTAGGTGATATTCCATGGTTCCCGTGGTTACATGTGGATCAATTTCGGGAGGTTCCAGTGCATTACTGATATACATGATCTGTTGTTCATTACCGATATCAACCAATGTTTTATGTTTCCCTTTGCATCCAGCAAGAGAAAAAAGTGAAACCAAAATAAGACAAATGACGGGCAACGAAATTTTCATTGAGACTTAAAACTCAGGATTTTTAATTAATATAAATTTAACCTAAGCATTTCAGTTAAATCGGTACATACGCGCAATTACGCAAATCGCGCATTCAAGCATCCATGTTTTAAAGCAGGCTCTTCGCCTTTGGTAATTCTTCCAAATCATGAAAACATGAATTGGAAGAATGGCTGTTGCATTTCAAACACATTTAGCCTGTTAAAGATGGAGCAATTAATGTGCCTGCTCCAGCTTTTTCGCAAAAGCATCAAAACTAAATGGTCGACCTAAAAAGTCACTGACTAAATCAGCAGCATCTTTAGAGCCACCTGGAGCCAATACAGTTTTGCGATAACGCTGGGCAACTTCAGGATTACGCAAACCTTGTTTTTCAAATTCACTGAACATATCGCTGGCGATGACTAACGACCACATGTAAGTGTAATAAATCGCCGAATAGCCATTTAAATGTCCAAAGCTTGCATAAAAATGTGTTCCATCCACATAACCAAAGGGTGAATAAGTCGCTTGTATTTGTGCGGTTAATTTGTCGAGATCGATATTTGCAGGATTTTTATTGTAAACATTCAGTGAGGTTGCTGCGTAGAACAGCTGATGCTTTGTCCACAAACCACGACCAAAATCTCGCCCCGCACGCATTTTTTCTACCAGGGATTTAGGAATTACCTCACCTTTTTCATTGCGGGCAAAACTTGCCAGCGTATCAGCATCCCATACCCACTCTTCCAACATTTGTGATGGTGCTTCAACAAAATCCCATTCTGTTTTGGTACCGGAAAACGCTACGCGCTCATGATTCCCGCTAAACATGGTATGCAATAAATGACCAAACTCGTGCAAGAAAGTTTCTACATCATTATGCTCCATTAGCTCGTTAGGATTATCACCACCGGGGAAATTACATACCAGTGCAGCGATGGGAAGTTGTACACCTTTTATTCCACTCTGGATACCGAATTGTGCAGCATGTTTATATTTTCCTTCGCGTGGGTGCATATCCAGATAGAAACGACCAATCACTTGATCACCATCCAAAATCTCAAATGCGCTTACTGAAGGATGCCAGGTTTGTGTCTGCCATGGACGGATAGTGACACCAAACATTGTTTGGGTTAAATCGAAAATACCTTGCTGCACTTTTGCGAAAGGGAAATATTGACGAATTTTTTGTGCATCAACCTGATATTTTTCCTTTTTGATCAGTTCCTGCAAATACATTTTCTGCCAATCATCAACTCTGGTTGCTTTTGGATTTATTTTTTGCAAGCGTTTAAGCAGTACTTGATATTCTTGCTGGGCACGCGGTGTGGCAAGCGCGGAAACTTTATCAATAAATTCTTGCGCATTTTTGGGCGACTTAATCATTTTGTCTTCGGTTATGTAGGTTGCATAATCGCTATAACCCAACATTTGCGCAAGCTCATACCGCTTTGCCATCAGATTTTCCAATACGGCTTTATTTTCCGGATAGGCCATGTCGCGGTAGGTACGATAAACACGCTCACGCAAAGCATCGCTTTGGGCATATTGCATGATTGGCATGTAATCCGGTGTATCGGTGGTAATAATAATTTTTCCATTGGCGTTTGGTTTATGGCGATCAATATAATCCTGCGGCAAACCTTTTAATTCTTTTACCGATGACACTTCAATTGTTTTACCACCTTCACGATAATTTTTATCAAACTGCTGGCCAATTAAATTAATTTCTTCACTCAATTTTTTTATTTTATCGCGAGTGGCCTGGTCTTTATCGACACCCGAATGATGATAATCACGCAGCATGTGTTCAACATAACGCTTATCTTCGTCATTTAACTTGGCAAGATTAACTTTATTTAATTGATCGTAGATAGCGCGCGACAAACCGATATCTGTATTCACTTCAACGAAATGCTGTTCGCAAACCTCTGCAGCAGAACGCACCTCTTTATTAGGATGGACACTGGAATACAAACCTGCACGGCTTAATTGCAGATCGGAAACCATATCCATCTTGTTAAGCTTATCCAAAAGTGCCAGGTCTGTAATGGATTTCAAACCAGTAAAACTATCTAACTCCGCAGCCACTTTTTTGAACTCTGCCTCACATCCTGATAAATAGGATTTGGCTTCTGGATCTTCCGGCATATCCCATGAGGGTCGCTGTATTGCAGCGATGGGTTGAATTGAAGATTTAGGCGCAGGATGCTCGCAAGATGCTAAAACGAAAACAGAGAATCCCAAGGTGAAGCGAAGAATTTGTTGATGAACGCTTGGCATAGGTGTGATCCTTTAATTAGCCTTAATTATGTTTCATGCTACTGCTTTATTTTTTATGAATCTGGCATCCAAAAAAGCTTTTGGACCGGCTCAATTGGCAAATTGTAAAAATTTAATGGATTTGCATGTTATTACACTTTAGGAGCGCTTCAAAGCCTGTGAAACAATACGGAACCGGCAGCTCGTGATACATTTTTGCCAAAGAAATCAATAAATTGATACAATTTTTAACAGTTGAATCGCATATTGCTATACAGCTGCTAAGCTTGGGATAACTTAAACTTATTTCGCACGATTATAACTATGCGCTCACACCTACTTACGGAAGATCAACGAGACTGCTTACAGGAAATCACCAACGTAGCTATGGGGCGTGCAGGTGATCGCCTGGCCAGACTTTTGGATGTTTTTGTCGTGCTTTCCATCCCCCACGTCAGTATTCTCAACCCTACTGATATTGCTATGGCGCTCCATTCCTTAAACCGTGAGAGCAACGATATAGTCCACGGCGTCTGCCAGGGTTTTATTGGCGGAGGAATTGCCGGTGAAGCCATGCTTATTTTTAATGGCACCGATTTTAACGATTTGGCCAAGCTACTCAAATACGACCGCGTAGCAGATGAGCAGGCTGAATATGAATTGCTAATGGACACTGCCAATGTATTGAATGGTGCTTGTTTAAAAGGCCTGGCAGAGCAACTGGATACCCATTTCAGTTTTGGTCCTCCCATGCTGCTTGGCCAACACTGCAATATCACTGATTTGCTACAAAATAATAATATGACCTGGAAGCAAGCATTAGTGGTTGAAATCAACTACTCTATTGAAAACCATAAGATTAATTGCGACCTTCTGATAGTGATTGCAGAACACTCAATCTCTGGATTGGTGGAAAAACTTAACTACTTACTCGACTAACAGCTGCCTATATCGAATGACAACAACCAATCAAGAATTTAGTAAGTTTTTCGAGGATGTCCATTGGCTAATGGACATATTGCAGAACATTGACGTTGGCCTGGTAGTTATGGATCAACAATATAAGGTGGTTATGTGGAATAGCTTTATGCAAAACCACAGCGGCAAAACCCCTGAAGATGTTTTGCAACGCAGCATATTCACTGTATTTCCTGAACTGTCTGAAGGTTGGTTTAAGCATAAAGCCCAGTCGGTATTTGTCCTGCAAAACGCGACTTTCACAACTTGGGAGCAGCGCCCTTACCTGTTTCGCTTCCCGCACTATCGCCCGATCACTGGCACCGCGGAGCACATGTATCAAAATAGCACCATTATTCCGCTGATGGACTCCAAAGGTCATGTGGAACAAATCTGCTTAATTATTTATGACGTGACTGATACCGCCATCAATAAAATGGCCCAGCAACAAGCCAACAATCAATTACAAAACCTTAGCCGTACCGATCACCTTACTGGCTTATTTAATCGTGGTTACTGGGAATTGCGCTTGATCCAGGAATTCAAACGCTTTGACCGTTATGATCAACCATCAACACTTATCATGATGGACATTGACCATTTCAAAAAAGTGAATGACAAATACGGTCACACTGTTGGTGATGATGTTATTCGCCAGGTAAGTCGCGCACTGAAAGAACAAGTTCGCGATTTGGATATTGCAGGTCGTTATGGCGGTGAAGAGTTTGGTGTAATCCTAACTGGAACTGATGCCCAGGGCGCCAGTATATTTGCAGAGAGATTACGTACCACAGTAGAAAAAATGGTTGTGATTTCCGAAGGGCAGCAAGTGCGATTTACAATCAGCATGGGTATTGCACAATTGACCGATAAAATTGTCGATCATCGCGCATGGATTGAGAAATCAGACGCAGCGCTTTATCAATCCAAAGAAGGAGGACGCAATCGTTTTACTATCGCGTCTAGTTAAATTTTAAATAAATAAGGGAAGAGTTTTTTCTTTTGCTCTTCTGATAAGCTTTCAACGCAAGCCTTATTTCGCTCCGGTATTTCTTCTACCCCTTCAAAATATTCCAATGCTTTTTCCAGACTGGCTTCACGAATTATGTGGATAATAGGATAAGGCGCACGATTTGTTAGATTTTCAACATCATCAGGTTCAGCACCCGCAAAACAATATTGAGGGTGAAAGCTCGCCAACTGATAAACACCCTGCCATCCTTGCCGCTTTAGCTGGGACTGAGCCCAAATCAAACACTGTGTGTAATCAAAAAAATCATGCAGCATATTTGGAATAATGATTAGTGTTGTTTCAATTTCGGCAGATGAAGATTTATCCAACAACTCCATTTCCGCCGATAAATCTTTTAATACGTCCTCTTCGGTTGCTGCTGCCGAAACATGAAAACGCACACGATTTTCACGCGTAGGCTTGCTCGAAAATGGACACAAATTTAATCCAATCACCACCGAATTTAGCCATAAAATTACATCTTGTTTTACTGCGTCATTCATAAATCATTTGCCGGTATCTATTTAAAAATCACCATAAAAAAAGAGCTGCAAGCAGCTCTTTTTCAATCATCCAAAACCATTCAAATTAGTTTTGTTTAATTTTGGCAACTTCTTGCAGGTGCGATTGATAACTTTTGAAATCATATTCACCATTAATATTTGCCAATTGCGTTGAAACCGCCGTGCGTTGCTCGGCAGGAACCTTATCTTCACCAGCCAAATGCACACCAGTCAACGCCACAACGGCAAAATCACCCTTGGCGGTTCTTACACTACCTGACACAGGCTTATCAGCTGTTGGGGCAGCCAAACCAAAAGCGTAACGCAAAACATCACGGTCAGTGGTGTTATCACTGCGAGTTACGCCTGCAGCAACCTTAACATCCAGACCCAGTGTTTTTGCCTGATCTGCAATTGAACTGCCAGCATTAACCGCTGCTACAACAGCTTTCGCTTTTTCGGCCAATAAAGCCTCGACTTTTTGAGCGCGAACTACAGTCGCAATTTGATCTTTAACAGATTCAAGCGGCTGAAGTTGCGCTGGTTTGCGCTCGGTTTTCTTCAACACCACAACACGACTTGGCTCCAACTCAATAATTTCACTCGCGTTACCTTGCTCCAAAACTTCCGGAGAAAACGCAGCTGTAACAAATGCATTATTTGCGGTTAAATCTTTACCGCCTGTTTTACCGAACAGGCCGGTGTTATGAGCAGCTAAACCTAATTCTTTCGCAACATCGTTCAAATTATCCGCGTTGTACGCCAAATCTTTCAATTTCTCTAACTTAACACCAAACTGACTCTCTGCTTCGCTACGCTTTAATTGATCAATAATACCCGCCTTAGCTTCTTCAAAAGTCGGTGCTTTGGATCCACGTTCAGCAAGTAATTTAATGATGTGAACGCCCGCTTCGGTTTTAACCGGCGCAGATACCTCACCCACTTTCAATTTAGCCAATGCAGCTTCAAACTCTGCAGGGAATGCATCGCCGGCAGAATAGCCTAAATCACCACCCTGATTTTTTGACCCTTCATCGTTAGAGAATTGAGTCGCCAATTTTGCAAAATCTTCACCGGCTGCCAGCTTGGTTTCTATCTCTTCTGCCCGCTTTTGCGCATCAGCACCTTCTAACAAAATATGCGCAGCCTGACGCTCCGTTTTTGCAACAAATGCTTTCGTATTTTGCTCGTATTGTTTTTGTACCTGCTCATCAGTCACTGCAACATTTTTTGCCAATTCCGCAATACTCAACTCTACATAATCAACCGCAACTTGCTCAGGTGTTGTGTAGGTAGCCGCGTTTGCATCGTAGTGAGCTTTTATGTCTTTATCTTCAACAACCACAGATTTTTCTGCTGATTCAGCTGGAATGACGACATAACTAAAATCGCGTGACTGAAAACTCAAACCAATAATATTTTTTAATTCTGCAGGCGTTACAAAAGATGTATTTGCAATTGCAAATTGTAATTGGTTAATAATGGTATCTTCAGACACAGCTCTTTGATAAGTCGCAGGGGTAAAACCCTGGTAGCGCAATAATTGTAAAAATCTATCCTGGCTAAAAACACCATCTTGCTGGAAGGCTGGTGAAGAGGTAATTTCATGATTAATAGCTGCTGTGTTCGCAGCCAAGCCGCCTTTCTTCGCCACTTGAGCCAACAGCGAACGCTGGATCAAACTATCAATTACTGGCTGGCGTAATTTTTCATCAGTTAAATATTCTGCAGGGACAGATTCGCCGTAACGACTAATAATTTGTTGCTTGCGGTTTTGAATACCACGCGCAATGTCTGTTTCGGTAATTTTTTCGCCATTAACACTAATTGCTTTACCGGCGGAAGCATCGCGCTTGAAAAACTCATCAGTGCCCCACAACGCGAAAATAACAGCGATAAATCCCATAATGATTTTCGCAACCAGGCCCGTAGACTTGTCTCGCAATTCTTGTAGCATTTTAAACTCCCAACAGACTTTCTAACTTATTAGACAAAAGCATTAACAACCACATGCTGCTTTGCGTTGATAATCATATTCATAAAAATAATTTAATAAAAAAGGCGCACTTGAAAATGCGCCTTTTTCCTACCTACCACCAACGTGATGAACAGAAGTCGGCGGCAATACGAAAGATTAGTTTACAGCGTCTTTCAACGCTTTGCCGGCTTTAAAACCTGGCACTTTTGACGCAGCGATTTGAATTTCTTTACCAGTTTGTGGATTGCGACCAGTACGTGCAGCACGCTCTTTAACGGCAAAAGTACCAAATCCAACCAACACAACTGAATCACCACTTTTAAGGGCACTAGTGATATTTTCTACAACTGCATCCAAAGCGCGACCAGCGGCTGCTTTTGGAATGTCTGCTGAGGCGGCAATCGCTTCGATAAGTTCAGTTTTGTTCACACATGACCCCTTTCTGATTATTTGTTCAACTAATTTGCGCTCTTATTTCTCTTATGAAAAGCCAAGCGCGGCCTATACAATAAATGAATTGCGATTTATACCAACTGAGATGGTGAGGGTCAAGGAAACATCAAACTTTATGTTCAGCAATTTGAAATTTGTACACTTTATAGTCGCCATCCCTGGCAACACTGTGTCATTTCAACACGCTTGGAGTCTTAGTGGGTACTAATACGAGCGGATTCAGATTTTTGAGCAGCTTGTTCAAGTGCGCGATATTCTTCATCCGTAAGCGGCTTGGGCATGTGTTGAAGTGCAATTTCAAGCACTTCATCAATCCATTGCACAGGCTTAATTGAAAGATCCGCTTTGATATTGGCAGGAATTTCTTTTAAGTCACGCTCATTACCAGCAGGAATAATGACGGTTTTAATACCACCACGATGCGCCGCCAGCAATTTCTCTTTCAAACCACCGATACGCAACACTTCGCCACGCAAAGTAATCTCACCCGTCATAGCAACATCAGCACGCACCGGAATTCCAGTTTGTACCGACACTAGCGCCGTACACATTGCGATACCTGCACTTGGGCCATCTTTAGGCGTCGCACCTTCCGGAACATGGATGTGGATATCCACTTTTTCATGGTAATCCGGCGCTATTCCCAGGATTTGCGCGCGAGACCTAACGACTGTCAAGGCAGCTTGAATCGACTCTTGCATCACATCACCCAATGAACCGGTTTTAATGATGCGCCCCTTACCGGTAACTGCTGAAGACTCTATGGTCAGCAATTCGCCGCCAACTTGTGTCCACGCCAACCCAGTAACTTGACCAACCTGGTCATTAGTCTCGGCCTTACCGAAGTCAAACTTGTGAACGCCAAGCAATTCTTCCAGTTCTGTTGAATTGATAACATCAACAGTCAACTTTTTCGATTTCACATGACGCGTAACAATTTTACGGCAAAGCTTTGCAATTTCACGCTCAAGCCCACGCACACCTGCTTCGCGGGTGTAATAACGCACGATATCGCGAATAGCTTCCTGTTTGATTTCCACTTCATTTTCTTTCAAGCCATTGGCTTTCATTTGCTTTGGAATCAAATAGCGTGTTGCAATACTCAGCTTTTCATCTTCGGTGTAACCTGGAATACGTATAACTTCCAAACGATCCAGCAACGGACCAGGAATATTCATTGAGTTAGACGTACACACAAACATCACATCAGATAAATCATAATCAACCTCAAGATAATGATCATTAAAGTGATTATTTTGTTCAGGATCTAAAACTTCCAATAAAGCTGAAGCTGGATCACCGCGATTATCCATGCCCATTTTGTCGATTTCATCGAGCAAAAAGAGCGGATTCTTAACACCAACTTTCGCCATCTTTTGAATCAGCTTGCCCGGCAATGAACCTATATAAGTTCTTCTGTGGCCGCGAATTTCAGCTTCATCACGTACACCACCGAGCGCCATACGAACAAACTCACGGTTAGTGGCACGTGCAATAGATTCACCCAACGATGTTTTACCAACACCTGGCGGACCAACCAAACATAATATTGGGCCCTTGATTTTTTTTACGCGTTGCTGAACGGCGAGATACTCCAGAATGCGCTCTTTAACTTCATCCAAACCATAATGGTCTTTATTCAAGACTTCTTCAGCACGCACCAAGTCATGACGCACTTTGCTACGCTTGGACCAAGGCACCTTAACCATCCAATCAATATATGCCCGCAAAACCGATGCCTCAGCTGACATTGGCGACATCATTTTTAATTTGGTTGCTTCCGCACGCGCTTTATCTTCAGCATCTTTTGGCATACCAGCCGCTGCGATTTTTTTCTCGATTTCGTCAGCTTCGCTAACGTCTTCACCCATTTCGCCGAGCTCTTTCTGAATAGCTTTTATTTGCTCATTCAAATAATACTCACGCTGGCTTTTCTCCATTTGCTTTTTCACGCGACCGCGAATTTTTTTCTCGACTTGGAATACATCAACTTCGGTATCCATTAAACCGAGTAAATGATCAAGGCGTGCACGCACATCGACAATCTCGAGGACTGCTTGTTTTTGCGCGAGTTCAAGCGACATGTGTGCTGCAATCGTATCAGTCAAACGACCAGGATCATCTATGCCCGATAAAGAAGTGATGACTTCCGCAGGTACTTTTTTGCTGAGATTTACATATTGTTCAAATTGACTTACCGCCGCAGAAACCATTGCGTGGGCTTCTGAGCTTGAAACACCCACTTCCGTAAGTGGAGATATTTGCGCTTTGAAATGGGTTTCCAATTCTTCAATTTTATCAATTTGGGCACGTTCTTTACCCTCGATCAACACCTTGACCGTACCATCAGGTAACTTAAGTAATTGTAAAATTGATGCGATGGTGCCCACGCCATAAAGATCCTCGGCTTTTGGATCATCCAGCGATGGATTCTTTTGAGCCACCAATAAAACCTGTTTATCAGCTGCCATCGCTTTTTCAAGCGCTTCTATGGATTTTTGGCGGCCAACAAACAACGGCGTGACCATATGGGGGTAAACCACGACATCGCGTAGCGGCAAAAGTGGAAGTTCGTTTAATGCAGATGAAGTAAAATCTTGTGTTTCCATTAGGCATCCTCACGTGTAGAGGTAAAAACCTCATTACCTACGTTAAGAGTGGGGGAAGTTTTTCGAATTACAAGTTTATTGGAATTAAATAAGTAAAAAGGGCGCTATTTAGCGCCCTTTTTGTGCATCCAGCTCAAAAAACCAGCACAACGAATTATTCATCCGATGCCGCTTTTGCAGGCAGATCTGCATTTTCATAAACCAGTAACGGCTCTGACTCACCTTTGATTACGGATTCATCAACAACTACCTTAACGACATTTTCCTCAGAAGGAATTTTGTACATAGTATCAAGCAGAACGTTTTCCATAATTGAACGTAAACCACGAGCACCAGTTTTACGTTCCATCGCACGGGCAGCGACAGCTTCCAATGCATCGGGGCGGAAATCGATAGCAACACCTTCCATATCAAACAAACGCGCATATTGTTTGGTAAGCGCATTTTTTGGTTCGGTCAGGATTTGGATCAAGGCCGCTTTATCCAACTCGTCAAGGGTCGCAATAACTGGCAAACGACCAACAAATTCCGGAATCAAACCGTATTTGACCAAATCTTCTGGCTCAAGATCATGCAAGGTTTCACCAAAATTACGTTTTTCGTCTTTGCTCTTAACTTCTGCACTAAATCCGATACCGCCTTTTTCCGAGCGATCACGAATTACTTTATCTAAACCAGCAAATGCGCCGCCGCAGATAAACAGGATGTTAGAAGTATCCACCTGCAAGAATTCTTGTTGAGGATGCTTGCGGCCACCTTGTGGCGGAACAGACGCAACAGTACCTTCAATCAATTTTAACAAGGCCTGCTGGACACCTTCGCCAGACACATCGCGGGTGATAGATGGATTATCTGACTTGCGCGAAATCTTGTCGATTTCGTCGATATACACAATACCTTGTTGTGCCTTATCAACGTCATAGTCACATTTTTGAAGCAATTTCTGGATAATATTTTCAACATCCTCACCAACATAGCCCGCTTCAGTCAGCGTAGTTGCATCAGCGATGGTGAAAGGAACATCCAATAAACGTGCAAGCGTTTCAGCCAGTAATGTTTTACCACTACCTGTTGGCCCAACCAAAAGAATATTACTTTTGCCCAATTCAACAGACTCTTTTTCTTTCGTTTTGGAACCTAAGCGCAAACGCTTGTAATGGTTGTAAACAGCAACGGCCAGCACTTTCTTGGCGCGACGTTGGCCAATGACATATTGGTCAAGGATGGCAGAAATTTCGTGCGGCTTGGGCAACTTCTCTGAAGAACCCTCGGTTGTACTTTCTTGAATCTCTTCGCGAATAATATCGTTACAAAGATCAACACACTCATCGCAAATAAATACGGACGGTCCGGCAATTAACTTGCGGACTTCGTGTTGGCTCTTACCGCAAAAAGAACAGTAAAGTAACTTCCCGTTTTTATCGCCTGTATCACCAGTGTGATCGGTCATTGGAACCACTCCATCTTAGTAAGCAAAATTTCTGCTTAGGAATAACTTGATACACAACACTAACAATTTTCTATCGGATACCAATAGAGTTTAGCCTTGAATTAACGCACTCGCTTGTCAATTACATCATCGATCAAGCCATAAGCCTTGGCTTGCTCAGCAGACATAAAATTATCGCGCTCGGTATCTACTTCAATCTTTTCAATCGGCTGGCCTGAATGGAAAGCCATCAATTCGTTGAGGCGTGTGCGCATCTTCAAAATTTCCTGCGCCTGAATATGGATATCAGTCGCCTGCCCTTGCGCACCACCACTTGGCTGGTGAATCATCACACGTGAATTTGGCAAGCAAAAACGCTTACCTTTGGCACCAGCGTTCAACAGGAAAGCACCCATGCTGCAAGCTTGACCAATACACATGGTGCTTACATCAGGTTTAATAAATTGCATTGTGTCATAAATCGACATACCGGCTGTCACAGATCCACCTGGTGAATTAATGTACAAATGTATGTCTTTATCTGGGTTCTCTGCTTCCAAAAACAAGAGCTGGGCTACAACTAAGTTCGCCATGTAGTCTTCTACAGGGCCAACCAGGAAAATTACGCGCTCTTTCAGCAAACGAGAGTAAATATCGAATGAGCGCTCGCCGCGAGCGGTTTGCTCAATAACCATAGGTACCAGGCCACCGGCCATGGAGGGTGATGCATTTTTCAAGTAATCGTAAGACATATTGCCTTTTATCCTTAAACAAAGGTTACAGCCACTTATGGGATCATCCCAAAGTCGACAGAATTGACAATAAGGAGCTTAACCTGTGATTTGATTATATGCCAGTATCAAGCGTAAATTGAGAGAAATTGCGAGAGAGGAAGGCCGCAAAACATGCGTTTTGCGGATTTTTTGAACGATTAACGTTGTGCGTTAGCTTTGATGATTTCTTCGTAAGCAGATGCTTGCTCAGTCACTTTGGCGCCTGCCAAAACATAATCAACAACCTGGTCTTCCAACACCGCAGATTCAATGCCGGACAAGAGTTCCGGATTGCTGTTGTAATATTCAACAACTTCTTTTGGCTCTTGGTAGGTTGAAGCAATATCTTCAATCATTGATTTAACGCGTTTAGCGTCTGGCTTCAGTTTGGCTGACTTAACAATCTCACCAACGATCAGGCCAAGCGTTACACGACGTTGCGCTTCCTCTTGGAACATAGTGTCTGGCAACAATGTTTTTACATCAAAGTTTTGTTGTTGACCGCCAAAACGCTGCAACATTTGGTTACGCAATACTTCAATCTCATTCGCAACCAAAGCTTTTGGCAAATCGGTAGTGTGGGATGACAACAACGCATCCATCACCTGGCCTTTTACTTTGGCTTTCAAAGCATTGGACAATTCGCGATCCATATTAGCTTTTACTTCTTTACGGAATTGCTTCTCGCCACCTTTTTCGACGCCGAACTTAACAAAGAATTCTTTATTTAATTCAGGTAGTTGCGGAGCAGATACAGAATTTACTTTAATTGCAAATTGGGCTTCTGCATCTTTCAACTCTTCAGCCTGGTAGTCGGCAGGGAAAGTTACAGTGATAGTTTTCTCTTCGCTAGCCTTCATGCCAACAATACCGGCTTCAAAACCGGGAATCATTGAGTTAGAGCCTAATACGAGGTTTTGACCTTCTGCTTTACCACCAGCAAATTCAACACCATCTTTAGTACCAACGAAATCGATATTGACCTGATCACCGTCAGCAGCAGCGCGATCAGCAGCAACCCACGTGGTTTGGTGCTTGCGCAATACATCAACCATGTTATCTACATCAGCATCAGTAACTTCAGCTGTGTAACGGGTAATTTCATAAGCGCTCAAATCGCTCAGGGTAACGCTTGGGTAAACCTCGAAAATCGCAACATATTCAAGGTCTTTACCAGCTGCCAATTGCTTCGGCTGAATAGCGGGTTGACCAGCAGGTCTAACGTTCTCTTTTTGCACTGCGGCAAAGAATGAGCGGTTAATAACATCGCCAACAACTTCCTGACGCACGCCAGCGCCGAAACGTTGTTGGATAACTGACATTGGAACCTTGCCCTTACGGAAGCCCTTAATGGTCACAGTGCGAGCAGCTTGCTTTAAGCGATTTTCGACTTCAGCGTCAACTTGTTCAGCGGGTACGCCAATGGTAAGGCGGCGTTCTAGACCAGAAGTTGTTTCGAGAGAAACTTGCATATCTGCCTCGTAAGATACATGTATCAATGTTAAAAGAGCCGCAATAGCGGCTCAGAGAATGTATGGTGCGGACGGAGAGACTCGAACTCTCACACCTCGCGGCGCCAGAACCTAAACCTGGTGTGTCTACCAATTTCACCACGTCCGCAGAGCTTTAAAGTTTAAAGCAGTTCTATTTCTTGCTAACTGATTGATTTTTATACGAATATTAAAATAATCAACCGAGCCTTTGCACGAAGGGGGCGAATTGTGCCATAGACAATAGCGGTGTTCAACCGTCAAAGCCGATTGAGGACGAATTTTGCCGCAATTAGCGACTAAAAGCGGGAATTCATTCTTTTAAAAAGGGAAGCTTTACTCAAAACTCCGCGCTGGTTTCACGCTGACGCAATACCAGGGCAGTAAATTCACTCTGCCAGCCTTGGATCAGACCCACGTCAACTTCTCGAATATCAGCTGCATCGACATCAACTAGATTGATAAGACTTTCGTTGGCCTGGGAGTCTACGGCAATTGGGAGCCGCCACAAGGAGTCGTAATAGCTGTGCAATTGGGATAACCATGACGTTGGATCTTTGCGCAAATCATTTAACTCCTGCGCTTCTGCGGGATATTTTTTTGCCGACTCAAAAGCTGCAACCAAATCTGATTCGTTACGCAACGCGATGATATTTTTTAAACCGTAAGTTTCAGCAATTTCACGCAAGTAATGCTGGTAGGCACAAACCAAATGAAAACTGGCGCCTTCCATTAGCGAATTGAGATGCACTGGCGACAAACTTTCTTCATCCACGTCCTGCAACAAAAGTTTGGCTTGCGTGAGTTTTTGGTTTACACGAGTGAGGGACAAATTAGCCATGAGAGCATCTCGATTTAAGCGGAATCAGAAAAACAAAAGACAGAAAAACCAGGAGGCTTTTCTGTCTTCTTAAACGAAAACGAGCTTAATTTATTTAGCGTGTACCTTCCACTTGCCGCCTTCATAAAAAGCTTTCCAGCCAGTCGCTTTACCATCAACTTCTGTTTGAACGTATTGCTCCTTAGTTTTACGGCTGAAGCGAACAATCGCTTTGTTGCCATCCGGATCAGCCACAGGTGCAGACAACAGGAAATGGTATTTTGGATCGATCTGCGTTTTGTAAGGCAAAAGTTCCGCAACCAAAGGCGCGCGCGTTTCGCGATTTTTGGGGAACTGACTTGCCGCCAAAAATAAACCGGCAGCGCCATCGCGCAATACATAGTGATCGTCTACTTTTTCGCAACGCAAATCCGGCATATCAATTGGATCAACTTTTGGTGGCGCAGCTTCACCGCTCTTCAACAATTTGCGAGTGTTTTTACAGTCAGGATTGGTACAACCAAAATACTTACCGAAACGGCCAGTTTTCAATTGCATTTCGCTGCCGCATTTATCGCACTCTAGTGTTGGGCCTTCGTAACCTTTTAACTTGTAACTACCCTGCTCCACTTCATAACCGGGACAATCAGGGTTGTTGCCGCAAATATGAATTTTGCGTGACTCATCCAGCAAATAAGAATCCATCGCCGAGTTACAAATTTTGCAGCGATGTTTGGTGCGCAGCTGTTTGGATTCAGCTTCTTCATCTGCATCTGCATCGACAGCTTCATGGCCAGATACCAAATTCATGGTGTTTTTACAGCGTTCTTTGGGTGGCAACGCATAACCGGAACAACCTAAAAATACACCTGTGCCACCCGTGCGAATTTGCATATGGCGCCCGCAAAGACTGCATGGAATATTGGTATCTGTTGGATCATTCGCGCGCATGCCTTTAGTCGGGCTGGAGGCAAGCTGTAATTTTTTAGTGAAACCCGCATAAAAATCGTCGAGGACTTTTTGCCATTTTTTCTCGCCTTGCGCTATGTCGTCGAGCGAATCTTCCATGTTGGCGGTAAAGCTGTAATCCATTAAATCATCAAAGCTTTCTACCAAACGTTCGGTCACTATATCGCCCATTTTTTCGGCGTAAAAACGGCGATTTTCTACGCGTACATAACCGCGATCCTGGATGGTCGAAATAATTGCAGCATAAGTAGATGGGCGACCAATCGCACGCTTTTCCAATTCTTTTACCAAACTCGCTTCAGTGTAACGCGCAGTGGGTTTGGTGAAATGCTGGTTGGGATTGAGTTTGATCAACGGCAGCACTTGTCCAACTTTCATATCGGGCAGCACTACATCTTCATCTTTCTTCGCCGTTTGCGGCAGCACTTTAGTGAAACCATCGAAACGCACAACACGGCCACGGGTGCGCAATTCAAATTCGCCCGCATTAACCACAACACTGGTGCTCGTATATTCTGCCGGGCTCATTTGGCAGGCGACAAATTGTTGCCAGATCAAAGTGTACAAACGCTCTGCATCGCGCTCCATTCCGCTCAACTGATTCGGTTGCACGGTTACGCTGGAAGGACGAATCGCTTCGTGCGCTTCTTGTGCGCCTTCTTTGCTGGAATACAGCACGGGATTGTCTGGCAAATATTTTTTACCGAAGGATTCAAGGATGTAATCGCGGCAGGCATCAACCGCATCTTTACTCAAATTAGTCGAATCTGTACGCATGTAGGTGATGTAGCCCGCTTCGTACAAGCGTTGCGCCATCATCATGGTTTTCTTTACGCCAAAGCCCAAACGTGTACTCGCCGCCTGTTGCAGGGTCGAAGTAATAAAAGGGGCAGATGGTTTGGATTGTGTTGGTTTGTCTTCGCGACTCGCCACTGTGTAGCTGGATTGCTGCAGTGATTTCACCGCCGCCATAGCCTGGGCTTCGTTAAGCGGCTTGAAAGCCTCGTCGCCCTGCTTTTTCACCTCAAAAGCAACTTGCTCGCCTTTACCCGCCTGAAGATCGGCAAATACAGTCCAGTATTCTTCGGGGATAAATGCACGGATTTCTTGTTCGCGCTCAACAACCAAACGCACAGCGACAGATTGCACTCGACCGGCAGACAAACCACGCGCTACTTTTTCCCATAACAGGGGCGAAACCATGTAGCCCACAACGCGGTCGAGGAAGCGGCGCGCTTGCTGGGCATCCACACGATTCTGGTCGACTCGACCGGGACTTTTGAACGCATTCTGGATCGCGGTTTTGGTGATTTCGTTAAACACCACACGACGATAACGCTCAGGATTACCACCAATAGCTTCACGCAGGTGCCATGCAATGGCTTCCCCTTCTCTATCCAAGTCGGTTGCGAGATAGATGGTATCGGCTTTTTCAGCGAGTTTTTTCAGTTCATCCACGACTTTTTCTTTGCCGGGAAGGATCTCGTAATGCGCTTCCCAACCGTTTTCAGGGTCGATCCCCATACGGTTAATCAGCTGGCTCTTACTTTTTTGAGCCTGGTATTTGGCTTTTTCATCGGCTGACATCTTACGAGTCGCTGCAGCTTGTTTTGCGCGCTCTTTGGCATCAACCGGTTTCGCGCCGCCACTGGTGGGTAAATCGCGAATATGGCCAATACTGGATTTCACAACATAATCGGCACCAAGATATTTATTGATCGTCTTGGCTTTGGCTGGCGATTCTACAATTACTAAGGATTTGCCCATGTTTTAGCTGTCGTTCCCTTAATTGGGTGGATAGATGGATTCTGGCGGCACTGGCCGGGGATAGTAGCAAAGCGGTATATCAGGATAGTTACAAGATAGTCACTTTGCAGCAAAGGTGCGCATATATAAGACTTGAAACTGCAGGGGTCAAGCGATTGTTAATATCTTATAAATTGAAAAATGCGCCGTAACGGTGAAAAATAGTATTAGAAACGGCGCCAGGACTTGCTATATTTATCCTTAAATATCATTGGGTTAGTTTATGGAGGGACGCGTTTGTTTAGACCGGATAATTTTTTTTATAAAACCTTGTGATAAACGTACATTTTTTTCAGCTTTCCTGGTTAATTTGGTTAGGTATCCGGCTTCATGGTGGTGTTAATCGTTTTAGTTGTGCTTGCGCTTATTGCACTTGTTGTCGTCAGCGCCATCAATCGCAAACAAGAGCAAGAACATATCCGTCGTACAGCGCAGCGCAAACTGAAAATACAGGTTGACGCTATTATCGACGTGGTCAACTGCCTCGAACAAACCGTTCCAAATTATCTCATCGCCAAATATATAAATGATGAAACAATTGGTTTGTTGCAACAAATCCTCGCCCTGGAAACCGGCTCCAAAACCCACATTGAAAGCAGCATTCGCCACGCTATGTTGCGCTCGGAAGATTTTGCCAACGCCAAAGGTTACGCCAAAGCGACCTACCAAAAGGACAGTGATGCACAAATTACCCAAGCCCAGGTTCAACTGAGCGAGGCGGTCAAAATACTGCGTCATATCTGTGCCCAGGGACGCTTGACCGACACTGAGCTGGAGGTCTTTACCAGCGAATTGTCCTGGGCATTTTTGATGGTGAGTGTCGCTTCATTTATTGCGCAGGGCTATAAATTTGCTGCGCTTGCCGATCGTTTTTCGGCGCAAGGTTACTTCCAGAAAGCGCAAGCTTTGCTGATGGAGTCCATGCACCCTGACCCACGTCGCGTACGCATGATCAGGGAGTTGAGCGAAATTGTGGAGGGTTCGCGTAAAACCATCAGCCGGGACTTATTGCCGGAGCGCCCTATTCCGGATTAATCATGCCTCGCCTTCAGCGGCCAGCTTTAAAGATTCCAAAAGATGCAAAACTTGCTGCAAAACTGGCTCTCCACCTTGCTCGCTCCAATAAACGCAAGCGCCATCGCCCGCTGCGCTGATAGCGCGAACTGACTCGGGCAAATTCGGCAGCTGTGCGTTTAGCACAGCAATCTCCGAACTTGTCGCACGCGCTTCACCTTGCCATGCCCACCAGCCCAGGAAATGTATGTCATGCTGATAATGGGTGCGAACCAGCATCCAGCCCGTTGATGCCTGGGTTTTGGTGGGAGGTATAAAATAAACCGGCATGGCGGCAGGCTGTTCAATTTCATCCGGCTGGCGCGGAATATTGCGCATTGAAAAATGTACGCCTCTGCTTCGCGCTATGGTGCGCAGATTTTCCCGGTTTTTCTGCGCCGTATTTGGACGCAGCATCATTATCGGTCCAATAATCAATGAGGCCGTTACGATTACAATAATGATTAATCCAATATTCATTTGTTTATACCTTTGTGGTTGGGATTGCTTTTACGAAAGGTTGCCCTTATGAAAAAGCTACCTCTAAATGATAACTAGCCAGTTTGCTTGTCTGGGTCTAGGCTTAGTGTAACAACCTTTATTAGAAGGAGTTTTTTTATGAGCCAAACTAATTGTTTGTATCGTCATATATTGGTGGGTTTGGACTTAACTGACGAGACACCACAAGTGCTCGCCAAGGCCGTGCATTTTGCGCGCAGTTGTAACGCCCAATTGAGTGTCGCACACGTCCTGGAACCCATAACCTTCGCTTACGGTGGCGATTTGCCGCTGGATATTTCTGAAATGCAAACCCAGCAACTGCAACGCGCAGAGCAGGAAATGCAAGAGCTGCTAAAAAACCTTGATTATCCTATCGTACAAAAACATATTTTAGTGGGCCAACCTGCCAGTGAATTACATTATCTGGCGGAACAACAGGAAGCAGATTTAATTATTGTTGGCAGCCATGGCCGCAAAGGTTTTGCACTTTTATTAGGCTCAACGCCCAATAGCGTTTTGCACGGCGCGACATGCGATGTATTAGCCGTGTATGTCGCAACACAAACACGAACTGAATAATTAAGCAGCTGCGAAGTTCTTTTTTCGCAGCTGCTTACATTTATTCGGCTTGTTGCATATCTTCCAATTCAGCCCAGCGCTCAAAGCAGGTTTCCAAATCCATCTCAACCTGGGCTAATGCTTGTAGTTTTTCCTCGACCATTTTTGGCGATTGCGAATAAAAATCTGCAGCGCCCACAACTGCTTTCATCGCATCAACCTGCTGTTCCAATTGCTCGATTTTTTTGGGTAGCTCTTCAAATTCTTTCTGCAACTTGTAACTTAATTTTTTTGAACGCGGAGGAGTATTGACAGACGCTGAAACTTTTGGAGTCGCTACCACCGGAACTTCCGATTTGGCGACTTGTTCAGGCTCATCTGCTTCAGTCCATTTACCGCCCTGGCGAATCCAGTCATCGTAGCCGCCAATATATTCCAGCACATTACCACGTCCTTCAAATGCAATTACGCTACTGACAATATTATTCAGGAATGCGCGGTCATGGCTTACCAGCAACACAGTGCCCGCATAATCCGTAAGAATTTCTTCCAGCAATTCCAAGGTTTCAACATCGAGATCGTTTGTAGGTTCATCGAGCACTAATAAATTTGCCGACTTGCTAAATAATTTTGCCAACAGTACGCGATTTCGTTCGCCACCCGATAAAGCACGCAAGGGCGTGCGTGCGCGTTCGCCACTAAATAAAAAATCGCTGAGATAGGAAAAAATATGTTTGGCTTTGCCGTCTATTTCAATAAAGTCACGACCTTCAGACACATTGTCGACAGCACTTTTATCCAAATCCAATTGATCGCGCAATTGATCAAAATAAGCGACTTTTAAATTAGTCCCCAAACGAACAGAACCGGATTGCGGTTGCAACTCACCCAAAATTAATTTTAATAACGTACTTTTACCCGCACCGTTTGCGCCAACCAAACCAATGCGATCACCGCGAATAATACTGGTGGAAAAATGTTTGACGATGGGCTTGTTTCCCCATGAATAAGACACATCATTTAATTCTGCAACCAACTTGCCTGATGCCTCACCAGTCGCCAAGGTAAAATTCGCTTTACCGATAACTTCACGGCGTTCCGCACGTACATTGCGCAACTCTTTAAGTGCGCGTACACGTCCCTCATTACGGGTGCGACGTGCTTTAATTCCCTGGCGAATCCAGACTTCTTCTTCCGCTAATTTTTTATCAAATAATTCATTGTGACGCGCCTCTTCTGCTAAAGCTTGTTCGCGATAAACCAAATAACTTGCGTAATCGCCGGACCAATAACGCAAATGACCGCGATCCAATTCAACGATGTGCGTTGCAAGTGCTTGCAACAGTGAGCGGTCATGAGTGATAAAAACCAATGCACCGTTAAAATTCAATAATTGTTTTTCCAGCCAATCAATGGCAGCGATATCCAAATGGTTTGTTGGCTCATCAAGCAACAACACATCTGGCTCAACCACCAAGGCTCGCGCCAGAGCAACACGACGACGCCAACCTCCAGAAAGTTCGCGCATATATTTATCAGCAGGTAAATCAAGGCGCGTTAAAATCGATTCCACTTTTTGTTGCATCGCCCAGCCGTCGCGCGCCTCAATGTCATGCTGAAGCTTTTGCATTCGGGCCAGGGTTTCGTCGGTAAAGTCACTCCCATGCGCAAGGCGATGATATTCGCTCAGCAATTCACCCATACCCGGAAAGGCATTGGCCACCGAATCAAATACCAAGCGATCATCCGCATCCGGCAGATCCTGCTCCAATCGCGCGATGCGTATACCACTTTGCAAAATCACATCGCCCTTATCCAAATCCACTTCACCGGCGATAACCTTGAGCAGACTGGATTTACCGGCGCCATTGCGACCGATCAAACACAGGCGCTGGCCCTTTTCAACGACCAGATCAACTTCGTCTAACAAGACTTGCAGGCCATAACTTAAATAGGCTTTTTCGATTTTGATAAGAGACATAAGCAAAGAATTCTATGGATAGGGAAATTTGGCGAAGCATAATACCTTTTTTTGGGCGATTAGACTAAGTTGGACTCTTTCAGAGGATTAAGCTGATGAATTTTTAACCTGTACCAATTGTTTTGCGAGGTGATACACGACAGCTATAAATAGACAGTCAAGAGATAGGTGTTTTGATGAAAACAAGTTTGGAAGATATCGTTTGATGAATAATCAACGAGATAAACTGAAGTGGCCCAATAAATATTGAATCAATAACAAATGCAACCAAATCCCCTGATGACAGGAATTTGATTGCAAAACCACAATGCTATTCCCAAGGATTTACGGCAACCCAATTTTTATTAATCAATCTCATTCGCTGCTGCAATTGTAATGTCCCGGCACCATTCACCACGCGAGCAACCATTGGAAATACAGCTTGCACTTCAGGTTTTTTTACCCAATCAACGGCGTTAACTTTATAGGTATAAGTTGCAATAGTTTCCTGTTGATTATTGACGATCTTTGGTTGATCCCAACGCACAACTTTATCCAGGCTTAGTTTAGCTACACAAATATCGCCTTGGTGAACTACCGTTTTTCCATTTGCTGCAAGGCTCGGCATATTTTTAACGAGATAATATTTTTTGCCTTCATCCGTAAGTGAATAACGTTTTACCGAAACAACCACTTCATTTTCACCATCTTCTTTGCGCATAACACTTCCTGAAGATGAAGATACCAATCCCAACTTTTCCAATACAGGAAGCTGGATAGCATCTTTTGATCCTGCTTCAATATCGTTTGCACTTATATCAATGGGCCAATTAAATTTCCCGATACAAAAATCGTCCTGTTGAACCAAATGTTTTGTTAAGGCTGCACTCAACAATTTATTAGTAGGTTCACTGGAAGATTGCGCGAACGAACCTGCGGATATACTCAAAATAGAAATAATCAATAACACGTTAATTTTCATTTATACATAATACCTTTGCAAAAAACAGTTGGGATAAGATTACTGTGGTGGCTGATAATGATCTGTCAGGGTGCGGATAAATGCCGCCAAATCCGTCATATCCTGTTCAGTCATTGGTGGTTGGCTGCCAGGTGCACGTCCATCCAATGGCATTTGGTTATCAATGTTTTTTTGATACTTTTTAGGCAGGTCATTAAATTTTTGTACCACACCATTCACGGTGGGATACCAAAGCTCAGGATTGGTATCGCGCGTGTTATAAAAATGGATAACCTCTTCAAGCGACGTAAACTTTCCATTGTGAAAAAACACCGAACGCGTTGCCACATTACGCAAGGTAGGTGTTTTAAACATACCGCAATATTGATTGCTCGCAGGACGAGGATGATCTACTCGGCCACAAATACCCAAATCGTTATAGGATGATTTTTGATTGGCAGGAATTTCCATATTGCGCGGCACACCTATCGCAGCGTAAGTGAAATCGGTAAACAAACGCACACTGCCATTAATTCCAGCACCGTTGTAATGACACGCAAAACAGTTGCCCTTTTCAGGATCGTTATAAACGGCAAAGCCGCGCATTTCGGAGTCAGTAAATGTGCCGCCGATTTTATTGCTCGCGTATAAATCGTATTTGCTATCGTATGGATGGAAACTGTTATCTTCCAATTGAAACGCCTGCAAAGCACCAGCTGCTTTTTGAAATGCATTTTTAGTGTTATTAAAGATCTCATCACCAAACGCTTGCTTAAATAAATCAGCATAGGTAGATGCCTGGATTTTTTTTACAACATCAGCAGCATTTTTATTTGCCATTTCGTTTTCGGCGAGCAACGGAATTTTTGCCTGCTCGGCCAGCGTTGGCGCATGCCCGTCTTGCGTGAAGCCAGCGCCCGGGCCTGGAGTGCTGATACCATCCGGGTTATCCAGCATATCTTCATAGGGTGGCGTATATTCTTTGTAGCGCAACGACGGAACAGCCCGTGTTCCCAAGGTTGTTAATTTGGAACCACCGATTTGCACGGGCAAGTTATTAGGTGGGCCGTAAGCATGATCGGGATCATGGCAACTTGCGCAGGATATTTTTTGTGACCCCGACAATGCCTGGTCAAAAAACATTTTTTTGCCGACTTGTGCAGCCGGAGTTAAATCACTTTCCTTTGTAGCATACGTATTTACATTGCCAGCATTTGCATCAATGCATAACACCAACAGACACACAGACACGCACGCAAAACACCAATGAGATAGCCTGGGATAAATAGTTTTCATAGACAAATCCATAAAGGAAAAGCAAAGCGAATAGAATATTCATTCGCTTTGTTAAACTGATAATCTGGAAACAATCGAACACGCACTGCGCTGAATTTACATTCCAGGCAGCGCGCTGCTATTTATTATTTATTTAATTGCCCAACCATTTAATTGGTTATCATCCGGGCCAACTTGCTTGATCGTTGGATAACCATTTTTCTGTACATAATTTGCCGGAATAACATAAGCGTGGTTCATTGGACGCACTGCATCAAAGTGTGTATCCGCACTGCCCGCATATTCAGGTAAATAAAGAATATTGGCTGCAATAAATTTCTCAGTGTATTTCGAGCGATTCATGTAAGACCAATCATCAGCAGGATCTGCAAGCTGGAACATATCCTGTAATGTACGTACGAATGAAATGTGGCTGTAGGCATCACTATCTTTTACGCCTTTGGGTGCAGCGATCTGGTTAGTTAAAACGCCGTAAACACTGGTGCCGTGACCTTTGTTACCTTGTTTATAGTTTGCAACCACTTCGTTAGATACACTACCATCAGGATTTCTCATCAATGGGCCAATCGCCAACGGAGTACCGCTGGTGTTCCAACCGCAGCAAGAATTGAAACCGCTGGTTGCTGTGCCTTCATCAAACATCATGACAATAGCAACGCGTTTGTGCGGGTTATTCCATACAGGTGAAGCTTGGATTTTTTTGATGAGATAATCAGTGTATTTATCGCCACGATAAATAAGTGCGTTACCACTGCAATCACTTGCGGTTTTAAGTGTTGTGCTTGGTGGAATTGTTCCTTGCAAAGTTACTCCGTGCATATCATCGCATTGATCCGGCTCAAGAATGTTGAGTTGCGCAAGATCACCGGATTGCAAATCGTTACCAAATTGATCGGCCACCCAACCTGCTGGTTTGTTAGGGCTGTTTGCAAAAGCTGCATCCCATTGACCGCCGCCCAAAGTGCGATTGTTGGCGAGGAAATCAGGGGCACTGCGAACGTTTTGGAAAAATACGCTGCCGTTATGTTTAGCAGCATAAAGTGCACCGGCTAAACGCACCATCAAACCTGGAGTGCCTATTGCACCCACTGGCTCATTAGCACCGTAAATATGATCTGGTGCAACTATGTTGTTATCTGCAACACCATCGTGACGCCAATCACCACCTGGATTTAGCGATTCGCTATACACACGCCACTTCATACCATTCAAACTCAACGCATTAAATAAATTAGGTTTGTTTTTAATGTTGTGGTTAGTCGCATTGGTACATGCACCGGTATTAGGTGGTAACGGTAAATCTTCAATGCCGTTAGTTGCAGATGTTCCTGATGGAATGCAGTTAAATGCAGAATCATCGGTAATACCAAAATCATCGGCGGCAGCAACCGCCAAACGGTTTGGCTCACTTGGGTTACCCGTTGAGTAGTAACTTGTGAATTGATTGCCCGCATTCAAATAATTATTGATAGCAGGTGCATACACAGAATTTTTAATGGATGATGTAGCTTTGTTTTCCAGCATGATAATAAACACATGATCATAACGTGGAATACCTTCAATATTCATCGCAGCCTGGTGAGCTTCTTTCATGGTAATGGCCGGCGAAGTTGTATTTGGATCTACTGCAAGCACCGCAGGTGAAACATCGTGGCGATCAACCATTTTTGCGGCCAATGCAAAGCGATTGCTCAACACAACTGATTCATTCAACAACGTTGTTTTAATCGCTCCATCTGCAATTTTGCTTAAGTCACTAACAACCTGGTCAGCAGTTACACCTAAACGGGTTGCTAATTTATTTTGCGCGGTTTGGAAGCTAACATTGTCATCTTCCATGATACGCACAATTTCTGTCGTTAAAGGTGTGACGGCGATAGTTGCCGGAGCCAGTGGATTAACAGTTGCAGCGGCAATTTGATCTGCCGACACGCGAAACACTGAACGCTGTACTACAGGATAACCACCGTTTAATGATGACGTGGAAATCTCTGCAATGATGGGCGCAGCTTTCGCGCTGCTCAATAAAAATGAACCGTCTGCTTTGGTTAAAACATTTGGTTCACCCGCATCGCACACCGCATTATTATTAAGGTCAAAACAAATTTTTGCGTTTTGGAAAACCGATGATTGTGTAACAGCAAGTGTGCTGGTTGCTGGAGATGTAGTGATTGACGGTGGCACAAAATAACTACCGGCAACAACACCTTTAACAGAAACCGGAGCCGCTGCAAAACTACTTGCAGATGTCGATAACAAGGCAACAGCCATTGATAAAGCTGAAACACAGAAACCTATAGATGAATTTTTTTTCATTATATTTCCTCCAAACTTAATGAGTTATTGGTATGGTTTATCAGGCATGTTTGCGCTTTTGACGCACAACCAGGATTGATGCAAAACCAAGCATCAACAACATACTTGATGAAGGTTCAGGAGCACGTGCAACCAAAGACCAGGATTTATTAGTGGGCGAATCCAGCGCGATATCACCAGTATTCAGATCATTGGCAAACGCTTGTTGGCCAAGGCTCACCAGGTCATTCACAAAATAAAAATAGTTACTGACGTTATAGTCGGCAGGAACATTGGCGTCTGCAAAAATAAAATTGTTTAAACTTGCATCAGTTGATACCAACGCATTAACACTGTTATCCCAATCCTGGGTTGTAGTGTTCCAGGCAGCGCTAAATAATGGCGAGCCGGAAAATTTCACTCCGTTAAAAAACGCTTGAACATTGGAAACATTTTCAACATAAGAACCGTTCAAGGTGCCTGATAAAGAACCGGTAATTGTTGATGAGTCATCAAAGGTGTAAGAGAAATCAAACACAGTGGCATTGGCCATCAATGACATAAATGCCGAGCAAAATGCGGCGGCTTTTAATATTGTTTTCATGAAAATTGCCTTTAAATTAGGAAAAACAGAAAGGAAGTTATTGTTCTCTCGTTAGCCGAAAAAGTGTGAGGAACTAAGATCACACTTGGCGGGGAACCTTAAATGGAAACCATGACAATTTTATGTCGCTTCAATATTTTTAATGATTATTTTTTTATTGCCGACAATAACTTGACCCATTAATAAAAAAATTTCAAGAAAAACCTGCGTCATTAAAGTGTCATAAGCGGCTGATATGCTGCTGCCTTATGAGCCTACTAATAAATTTTTCCCACGAACTTAGGACCTGGATTTTGCACAACCTGGATCGCGGTTGCGCTGAAGCCGATGTAATTTCCACTATGGTTGAGCAACAATTCGAGCCCGCTGTTGCACAGGGCTTGGTTGATGCATTTGTGCATGCGCGCAAAAATGGAATTGATCCACCGAAAGAATCCATACAGATTGATACAGTGCCCGCTAAAACTGCGCCGCAAGAATATCAATATTCCCAGTTCCATTATCCAGAGTATCAATATGAAGTCCCGCGTATAAAACCTGGCTCAACAATTTACGCAAGTGATCGCAATATTCCTGTGTTAATTCGTATGAAAAAACCGGTTTTAGTCGTGTTAGGTAATGTATTAAGTGAAGCAGAGTGCGATCAGCTGATTGAGCTTGCGCGTCATCGTTTGAAGCCGTCCACCGTGGTTGATCCGTTGACAGGAAAAAATAAAATAGCAGAACATCGAAACAGCTATGGGATGTTTTTCGATCTAGAGGAAACGCCTTTTATCGCAAAACTCGACCAACGAATTTCAGAACTGATGAATTGCCCGATAGAAAATGGCGAAGGATTACAAGTTTTACACTACGGGCCAAACGCGAAAAATACACCGCATTATGATTTCCTGGTGCCATCGAATAACACCAATATTGCTTCACTCGCCCGTAGCGGCCAAAGAGTTAGCTCGCTAGTAATTTATTTGAATGATGTTAGTGCTGGCGGAGAAACCATTTTCCCCGAAATAGGTTTAGCGGTTCAACCTCAAAAAGGGAATGCAGTTTATTTTGAATATACTAATAGCTTGCAACAGCTCGACCACAAATCATTACATGCGGGAGCTGAAGTTACTGAGGGAGAAAAATGGGTGGTGACAAAATGGATGCGTGAAAAACCTTTCATCGCTGCGCACTAATTTATTTTTTTTCTTTCTTCAATAAAATAAGTTTTGTATTGCTAACCAAATCATGCAACAGGCGCCGATTCGGATTAATAAATTTAAACCAGTAGCCAACTCCAAAACACAATAATGATGCAACGGCAGCTGTACTACGCTTTATCGCTTGCGAATAATCAACTAGCTGATTAGTCTGCGCATCCACCACCTGTATACGCCAGGTTTTCATGCCCAGGGTTTGGCCAAATTTTTGCCAAAAATAAACATAAAAGAACATTAAAACTATTAACCATCCCAGCGTAATTATTATTTTTGCCAGCAAGCTCCAGTGAATCCTCTGCCCTGCTTCAGGCTGGCCAAAAAGCGCCACATCAATTCCCACAACAATAGCGCCGTAAGCGATACTAATTGCTGCCAGTAAAAGGCTGTCATAAACCATGGAGGCAACAATTCGTAAAAGTCCGGGGGATGCGAACTCAGTAACTGGCGTAGTATTTTTTTTCATGGATATTAATGCTGGAAATGAATTAACCAAGGATTATTGGAATCAACTTGTTGCCCAATACTAATCACGCCATTACCTTGTAAAGGAGCTTCTTCACGACGTAAATAAATGGGAGTTTTATTTTCTTCATGAATGTAAGTGCCGTTTGTTGAATGATCAACAAGCACATATTTACCGCGTCGAAATTCGATATGGCAATGTTCACGCGAACAGACAGAATTATCTAAATATAAATCGACCTTATTGAGATCCCGCCCAATGGAATAAGGGGTTTGATCGGGCAAAATACTGATTGATTGTCCCCCCATTTTGAGCACCAATTGAAATGTCGACACATAACGTGTGACATCGTGTATTGGCATCACACGGGTAGAAAAATCATTTTGTTGGGAAGTTTCCCATGCAAGGCGATAAATGATCGTTTTTTGGTTATCGCCCTTGATATTCACCCGGTCAAATAACTGGCATTGATGCATAAGGGTTGCATCCACCTGATCAATAACACCTTGCGTAAGCACTATCTGGTTTGCGCGAGCAATGTGGGCGACAAAAGCAGCATCATTAACTGTATCGCCAAAGGCATCATTAGGCGTCACCAGGGTATCGCCAAAAGAAATTCCAATGCGAATCCCCAAACCTATTTCCGCAAATTCCCTGCTGGATCGTTGCTGTATGGCGATAGCAACACGGCAAGCTGTACTGGCACTATCAAAACGCGCCATAACCTCATCGCCAATAGTCTTCACCACAGTACCTTCATGAACGATGGTAGTAGCAGCCATGTGGCTCACAGCATCATCCACAATAGCCTTGGCTTCCTGGTTGCCCAGCTGCTTATAAAGCGCTGAACTGCCAGAAACATCAGCAAACATGATGGCTTGGGGGAGATTTTGATTAAGCATGACCAGAACTTGGAATTGTGATTTATGCGAATTCTACAGTGTAAGCACCTAATAAGCACTTACCTTGGCATTATCCCTAAAAACCTTAATGGAATCATGATTATTTCGTTAATTAAAGCGCCATGCATTATTGGTTTAGCGATATTCATTTGCCCTACGCAATCACAATTGTAAATCAATGGATATGATAAATAACAAAAAGCCCCAACCTTTCTGATAAAAGTTGAGGCTTTTTATATTCACTATGTCATTATCAGCTCGCTTGTAATTCACCCAGCTGAGCGTTCAAAGAATTATCGTAATCAGCAGATCTTCCGTATTGGCTATCGTTTAACAGCCCATGCCTTTTTAACAATGTGCGCATTACGTTGCGGGAAATTCCCAGCAATGCCGCGCCATGAACCTGGTTGGATCTCACATAAGAAAATGCCTGGTGCACAATCAAACTTTCCAATCTTTCAAAATGCGGACCATCGCCTTGCTCGTTAAATAATCTACGCAATTGAAATGCGATAATTGACATTGGATCATCTTGCGCATTGCTTGCTACCGAATGGATTGATTGCGCCGAGCTATTGATATGAGAATGTGGACGTACATCATTCAAGGGCTGTGGATTGCGCGGCGTTCCTGTTTCCCATCCACCAGTCACCTTTAAATGAGATGCATCAATGATGTCGGAACTCGCAACAAGGAGCGCAAAATGAACTACGTTTTCCAACTCGCGAATATTGCCCGGCCAGGAATAATGCAACAGTAAATCTATCGCCTCAGCAGAAAATTGCGGACGCTTATAGCCCATGCGCTGGCTGTAATTTTTTAAAAAATGTTCGGCCAGTGGCAACACATCACCCGGCCTATCGCGCAATGGTGGAAGTTTCACATGGGCAATATTAATTCTATATAGTAAATCGCGGCGGAAATGTCCTGCGGAAACTGCATAATCCAAATCTACGTTAGTTGCAGCAACCAGACGCACATCAACAGGAATAGGTTTACGCGAACCAATGCGGACAACTTCTTTTTCCTGCAACACGCGCAACAATTTTACCTGCAAAGGCAAAGGTAAATCGCCAATTTCATCCAAAAATAAAGTGCCACCGTTTGCAGCTTCAAACCAACCTTCACGTTTGCCAGCAGCACCAGTGAATGATCCGGCCTCATGACCAAAGAGTTCGCTCTCTGCCAAATGATCGCTAATTGCACCGCAATTCACTGCTAGGAACGGCCCTTTCCTGCCGCTTAATAAATGGATATGGCGAGCGACCAATTCTTTACCAGTCCCGGTTTCACCGCCAATTAACACAGGCGCTTCGCTCGGTGAAATCCGCTCAATGTATTCCAATAATTCTGCTGATATGGGATCAGAAAAAACCAGTGCCTTTGCTCGTACCGATAAAGGTTGAGCATTACCACCTTCCAGGGATAGCACAACAGGCTGTTTAGATGAATCGCTCACGATATGACCTCAGATTTATTTTTGCAGTGAATACAAATTGCCATAAAAACGTAATGTGTAATGCATTGTAAAAGTTAAATAAGAAAAAAATAAGGAATTTATAAATCTAAAGTTATAACCAAAAAATAAATATCAAGACGACAAATATTTTTATAAAGAGATTTATAAATTCGCAATAAAAATCCTTGACCAAAAAAACAACACCTGCGCAAGGCAGGTGTTGTTGAGGTTACAAATGGTTTAAAAATTACTTCGCGTAAATCTTATCGAAGATACCACCATCACCAAAGTGTTCTGGTTGTGCCTTACCCCAACCACCAAAATCAGCAATAGTCACGAATGATAATTTTGGGAAGTTTTTGGCGTAAGCAGCAGCAACTTCTGCACTGCGTGGACGATAGTAATTTTTAGCCGCAATAGTTTGGCCTTCTTTGCTATATAGATATTCCAAATAAGCTTTAGCTACAGCAGTATTGCCTTTGGCTTCAGCATTTTTATCAACAACAGCGACAGAAGGTTCAGCGAGAATAGAAATAGAAGGAACAACAATGTCAAACTTGCTCTCACCAAATTCTTTCAATGCGAGGTGAGCTTCGTTTTCCCAAGCCAATAACACATCGCCGACTCCACGCTGGGCGAAGGTTGTAGTTGAGCCACGTGCACCGGAATCCAATACAGGTACATTTCTATATAACTTGGCAACGAAATCCTGCGCAGCCTGGTCAGAGCCCAATTTTTTCTTCGCATAACCCCATGCAGCCAAATAATTCCAACGTGCACCGCCAGAAGTTTTTGGGTTAGGAGTAATAACTTCAATACCTGGCTTGATTAAGTCATCCCAGTCCTTGATCTTTTTTGGATTGCCTTTCTTCACCAAAAATACAATGGTTGAAGTATAGGGTGCACTGTTATCTGCCAGTCGGCTAGACCAATCATCTGGCAATAGTTTCCCTTTTTTAGCGAGGGCATCAACGTCAGCAGCGAGGGCAAGTGTTGCAACATCAGCTTGCAAGCCATCGATAATCGCACGTGACTGGCTGCCAGAGCCACCATGTGATTGTTCAACTTTTACGGTATCGCCGGTTTTTTCCTTCCAGTATTTTGAAAAAGCCGCGTTGTATTCAACATAGAGTTCGCGGGTTGGATCATAAGATACGTTCAACAAGTTAATATCTTTTGCAAAACTGGTTGATGACAACAATAAAGTCGCCGCAAATAAAGCGGCGTGTTTGGTAAACAGCTTCATAAATTTTCCTCAAATAAGATAACAATTACATTAAATATAAAAGCGAACAAAAGAATAATGCTTGTTGCTGATTTGAGTTATGCCATAAATATGCCAGTAGAAATGTTTTTTTAGATGACTTAATTTGAAAAATGATAAAAAAATTATAAGGGTACAAACCTGATAAATATTTCAAAAAACTGTCATTTAAGTTTAATAACAGGGGCAATTTTGACTAATGCTTGAACAATCTGTGCACTAACTATCAGCTTTGGATATCAATGACTAAACGGCGTTATAAGCTGAAATCGAAAGCGCATATAGGCGCTATCCAGAAAAATCCTGACCATTAAATATTTATATGTTTTAATTTCCACAGCTGTTGATTTATAAACACACAAAACAACACATATGTTTATTTTTAAACATGTAAGAAATTTTTTATGAGGGATGAGATGCAGGAAAACAAAGTGAGGAAAAAAGAAATTAAGATGGGAAGTAACCTCTACCCGCAATGGATAGAGGTTAAAAAATTAAAGGTTACAGCTTATAAATAACTTTAGAATTTATATTTCAATCCTACACGGACGGAACGCGGTTCTTCTGCGCGGCTTACACGCCCACCTTCAGGATCAAATGCATTTTCATAAAAATAAACGATATCTTGGCCATCGTGATCAAGTACATTGAGCACTTCGCCATAGACAGTTATTTTTTCAAACTCATAAGCCAAGCGAACATTTAACATGGTCTCGCCTTGCGCGCGCTCGGAATTATCTGGCAATAGAGGATATGGCCCAAGGTAACGCAAGCGCGCGCTGAATTCCCAACCATCTCTTGTTGCTGCTATACCAATTTCACCTGCGTTTTCAACGGCACCTTCAACATATTTACCGCCAGCACTTTCAGGATCAATATTTCGTGCCTGGCTACCAGTATAAACAGCATCAATTCCCAACCATGGTACAGGATGCCAAAAAGCAACTACTTCATAGCCCTGGCGTTTTGCCCCACCCTTTGGCTCAACTGAATTTGAATCACCAACAAAAATAAGCTCGCTCGATAAATTCAACCACCAATAAGCAGCACTTATTTTAAAGCTACCCTGTTCAAAACGCACACCACCTTCATAGCCAGTACCGCGCACCAAAGCGGGAACAGATATTTCTTTATTAACAACACCACGTGCGTCATTTGAATGGAAACCCTGCCCCCAATTTGCATAAAGCTCAACTTCATCCGTCAGTGTGTATGCAGCACCTAGTTTGGGTGATGAAATATTATCGGTGCTGCTGCCAACATTTTGGATATCGCCCGAACCGCTGTTGGCGCGAACATCAAGGCTATAAATATCCGTGCGCAAACCTGCAGTGAAACGTAAGGCCAGTGTTGGATGCCAGGTTGCTTCGGTGTAGATACCTAGCGAATTTTCATCAACTTTATTATTACTGATATTGGCAACAAACTTTCCTTCCTGCGTTGAATCCAATCCTACTTTTGCAATTTGATCGTAACGCCATTCAGCACCAACTAATATATCAACCGATTCAGTTTTAAATAAATTGCGTTCGTAGCGACCACCAAATGTATCGCGCTGGTCGAATTGATTTATCTGCCCATCATCAGTATAAGTTGCGTTTGACAACATGTGCCAATCGTAGAACTGTCCATATAATGTTGCCCGCCAATCGTCGCCAGTCCAGTTGCTGGTTAAAATCCAGCGATTGGTTTTTCCGTAAGCAGAAGGGTCCAGCGAGCAAAATTTATCTTTACAGGTTTCGCTACCAAATGCGCTTTCAGGTGTTTGTTCGGTAGGATGCCAGGTGGCAAGATAACCAGAAAGTGAAAGATCCCAAGTACCATAATCAGTTTGCTCGGAATATTTTCCCCAGATGGATTCATGTTGCAGATTTTCTGGTAACTCCCAAGGGCCATCATAAGTTTTGTACTGGCCGATTAACGTGAGTTTCCCATCGCCAAAATCAGTAGTGCCGCCACCTGCGAGCCTGCCCCAACCGTAGCTGCCGCCTTCAATTGCAATAAAAGGTTCATTCAAGCTATTAATACTTTTAAAGCGCCCTGTACCTGCCATTGAAAAATCACCGGCATCTGCGCGATAAGTTCCCTTGCGATAATCAATTCGCTCAACAATTTCAGGAATCAAACCATTTACGTCAAGATAACCCTGTCCATGACCATGTGTACGCAAGTTCCAGGGCACATCATCAACATAGGTTGTGAAATCAGTTCCGTGGTCAAGATTAAAGCCGCGCAGAAAATATTGATTTGCTTTTCCACTACCGGAATGTTGCGCTGCAATCATACCGGGAACCGATTCTAATAAATCGGCAACACGCAACATGGGGCGAACCAACAGATCATCTCCCCCAACCGAACCTTCACTGGCCGCCTCTGCCACACCAATAAGTTTTTCACCGCGGCCAAATATAACGACTTCATCCACAGCCAATGATTCTGATGAATTGAATCCTTCTGTAGAAGCTAATGCAGCCGATGATTCAATTAAAACGGATTGCGCAGATGAAGTAGCGACATGCAGCATCGGAACAAGTAATGAAGTATATAGTGCGATATTTTTTAATCGCGACAGTCGCGGTCGCGCTGATAACAAAGTAACGGCATCAAGGCCGGATGATGCGTTTCGATAAACCATAGTTGTTCCCGAATAATCTTAATAGTGATTTTCCACGTTTGCTCCAAAACCTGAATGTTTCAAAGCAAACAAATATCAATGTTGCGAAAGCCGCAGATACTAGAGAGGAAAATTTGAAACAAAAAAGATTTTTTATTTATTAGCTTATAACTTACTAGCCTACAGATAATTATTCTGAATTAGCCCTGTTGTGTATCTAACACATTATTTAAAAAATGTGTCATTGCCAGCATCAACCTGCTTGTTTTTAAACATTTTGCTAAATACCAAAAATGTTTGGAAAACAACTTTTACGATGGTCATTAAACAATTTCCAGTAGCGACAGCCCCAGTAAACATAAGAGATTCCGAACAATATCCAACAAGTTTTGCCACACACTTTTTTATGTTGGCATAAAAATTGAGAAGAGCCCCATGAACCATTCAAACCCTTTTTATTGCTGGAGCTTTTTTTGATGAGTATTTCGCGTTCTTCACGTTTGCTGGCAGTACCGCAAACTTTCACAAACGCAGCGACAAGCGCACAACCTTTTGCACGCAAATTTATTGCAACTGCGGTGAGTGTTGTTATTGGTGCTTCATTGGCATCAATCAACGTATATGCTGCTGACACAACGGATAAAGACAAACAAAAGGAAAAAGACAAAGCAGTTAAACTGGAAACAGTGGTAGTGACATCGCGTAACCGCGCTGAAGCTGCACAAGATGTACCCTTACCTGTTCGAGTGATCGGTGGTGAGCGTCTTGATCGCGAAGATATTAAATCAGTATGGGATCTTCCTTCCGTTGCACCCAATTTACAGCTCAATAATCCTGGCGAAAATGCGCGCAAAGTGAGTCCTGGTATTCGCGGCCTGGGTCGTGGCGGTGCTAACGATTCAATGGAGCAAAGTGTTGGTACTATCGTAGATGGCGTGACACTTTATTATTCCGGGCAAGCCTGGGCAGATTATGTTGACCTTGACCGTATCGAAGTTTTGTACGGTCCACAAGGAACTTTGGTTGGGAAAAATACATCCTTAGGCGCAATTAAAATTGCAACCAAAGCACCAAGCTTTAAACCAAGCTCGTCGATTGAAATAACGTCTGGTGATTTAAATACATTACAAGGTAAATTTTCCACGACGGGTCCGTTGATTGATGACCTGCTTGCCTATCGCGGAACCTTTTTAGTTGACCGTCGCGATGGTTTGTATGACAACACCTATTTTAACTTTGGAAAATCGCGCGAAACATGGCGTGAATCAAACAAACAAGCTGCACGTATCCAGTTCTTATTAACACCTAACGAAGATTTCACCGGTCGTTTTATTTTCGACAAATTGCGTTCTGACGAAAGAACTAACACGGGCAATGAATTGGTTTCCAATGGCCCTGCAAATTGGGCTGATGGCACAGCACGTCCAAAAACCAATCCAATTCTTGATAACACAGGCTTCACAATTAACCCTGCTGGCTCTTATGAAACTGTAGGATACCTTGGTAAATTTGCTGAACGCGCCGTGTGGTTCCATAACGATGACGGTACCGTTTATCAACCGCCAGTAGGCACAACCGATATCGAGAACTCCGAAGCTCGCCCACAAATTACCAATCAATACGGTGCCTCAGCACAATTTGACTGGAACGTGGCAGGCCATACCCTTACGTCAATTACTGCCTATCGCTATCAGGACTTCGATATTAAAAACGGTGGCCAATTTGGTAAATTTTATGTCAGTAACAGTGGCCAGCAATTATGGAACGATCAATTTTCACAAGAATTGCGTATCGCTTCCGAGACATCACCCGGTAAATTTTTTGATTACCAGGCAGGTCTTTATTATTTAAATGCTGAAGTCTATAGCGATGACCCAAGTTATTATGGTGCAGATGCTGGTGCCTGGTATGCAAAATCAGCGCAATTCAAAACATTGGTTACAGGCACACCTGCTGAACGCGCCGCTGGTCATGAATTATTACGCGCATCATTGAATGGCTTGTATCAATCATCAGTAACCGATGCAACCGTAAATAGTTTTGCAGCATATGCACAAGCGGATTTCCATTTTACGGATAAAGCAACATTGTCCGTTGGTGTGCGTGATACCGACGAAACCAAGAAAAATAAAATCGCTACGCAATTAGATCGCCCGGGTGAAAACCTTGACAATTTAGGTACAGAATTTGGTGCGACTGCAGCACAACTGGCCGCAGCCAAAGCTATTCGCAGCGGCCAGGTTCCTGTAGCACCATTTGATTTCGTTAATGGCAATGATATTAGCGATAACCTTGTTGCATGGAACATCAGCCCAAGCTACAAAATTAACGATGACGTCAATGTGTATGCATCGGTTGGTAAAGGTGTTAAATCCGGTTTCATTTATTTCACGCAATATGTTGCACCAACTGATCCAACTTTTGAGACTGATGTTAAACCTGAAAAAACACTGGATTATGAATTGGGCATCAAAAGTTTATTACTCAATCGCACATTGCAATTGAACGTGAACTTATACGATACCCAAGTTACCGATTACCAGGCTTCATGGACGCGTACCAATCCACGTGAAGAAGGTACTTTTATTACTGCCTGGGGCAACGCGCCAAAAGTAGAAGCGAAAGGTATAGAGCTTGAATCCAACTATCGTTTCAACAAAGAGTTGGATTTCAATTTAGGTGCGGCGTACAACAAAGCAACTTATGAAGCCGAATGGTTAGTACAGGTTCCAGAAATTGCAGCCACCACATATGTTGATCGCAACGGCGAGCAAATTGCAAACGTACCTAAGGTTGTGATCAATTACGGGTTGAATTACCAAACACCCATTGCCGGTTATCTAGGTCGAATCACGTTGCAAAACACCTATAAATCAGGTTCATATTTTAGTGATAGCCACGCGGATTTTACTTACCAGGATGCTTACAACATCACCAACTTAAGCCTGGCACTTGGTTCTTTGAATAAAAAATGGGAAGCGCAATTAAATATTCGCAATATATTTGATACTGAATACGCTATTCGTCGAACCACTTATACGTCAACAGCAGGTCAAACTATTGAAATCGGTGCACCGCGTTATACCAGCGTAACGCTTAAATATAATTTGTAATTTTTTAATCCTCATTTATTAAAAAATTTTAAACCAACTTGCAGAGTTGCCCATACAACTCTGCTTTTTACTATTGAACAGATTACTGTTGAAGAGAATCATTATGAATAAATTAAAAATCACTTTATTGGCAGGCTTGTGCGCGACCAGCATAAACCTTATGGCAGCTGATGTGCCTGCAACAAAACCCGCCGAGGCCGCGCCAGCACAACGCCCACAAGTACCGGCTGCTCGTGGCTCTGCCCTTGAGTTGTCAATAGAGGCTGCCCGTGTCGCCATTGAAACTTGCGCTGCAGATGGTGGTCAGAAAATTGCAGCCAGTGTGGTAGATTCAGCTGGTGTGCTCAAAGTATTGCTGGCAGCAGATGGGACCTCACCGCGCGGCGTTGCATCCAGCACAGCCAAAGCCGTTACTGCACTCAACTTCAAATCACCGACCAGCCAGGTAGGCGAGCAAGCTAAAACCGATAAAATATTGGCCGATAAAATTGCAGCGGATACCACCATTAATGCTCGTCCTGGCGGCATATTAATTAAAGTTGGCGACGAAATTATTGGTGCGATTGGTGTGGGTGGCGGAAAAACTGACGAACCTTGTGCGCTGGCCGGTTTACAAAAAATCCAGGCACGCTTGAAATAAGGATTGCCTATGCGCTTCTGGCGTTTTCTCAGTTGCTTGATGCTCTTTTTAACAACAGAAGCGTCCTATGCAATTAGCGACCGCGCAGCGACTGAACAAGTTGCTGCGCAGCTTGTCGCATCAGTAGATGCTGTTACACCCAACAGCGAAGTTTATTTCGGCATTAACCAACGCATCATTCCACATTGGCATACCTACTGGCTAAATCCTGGTGATTCAGGTTTGAGCACAAGCATTAAATGGCAATTACCTGCCGATGCAAACGCAAGTGAAATCTTATGGCCAATTCCCGGACACATTAGTCTAGGTACGATTACCAATTATGGTTACTCCAACGAAGTAACTTTGCTCAGCAAAATAAAAATTCCTTCTTCCGCAAAAATTGGCGATGTATTTACCGCACAAGCCCATGTTGAATGGTTGGTGTGTAATGAAGAATGTATTCCGCAAGAAGTTGATTTAGCGATCAGTCTACCCATAGTAGCCCAGGGTAATCCAACCGGTTCGGGAAGTCCGCTTATCCAACAGGCGATCGGCCAATTACCTGTTCCGAGTTTGTGGCCAATGTTGCTGGAGAAAACTAATGATGGTTTTAATTTGCAGATTGAGTTATCCGAATCACAAATTAAAAATATTAAAGAGCTTTGGTTTTATCCTACTGATTGGGGCGTAATTGTACAAAATATCCAGCAAACATTTGAAATGACTAAAAATGGAATTTTACTCCATCTTAAATCCGGAGAGGCTCCGCTGAAACCGAATCAACCACTTAAAGGCGTTCTCGTTATTACAGAAACAATAAATAATGATTTGGTTGCCACCGGCTTTACCGTCGAACAAATTCCATCAATAAAAAATTCCAGCACTAAAACTGATATAGGTTTTGCAACAGCATTATTGTTAGCCTTAGCGGGTGGATTAATTTTAAATTTAATGCCTTGCGTGTTTCCTGTGTTATCACTAAAAGCGCTGTCGCTGGTTAGCCATTCACATCTTTCATCCGTTCAAGTTCGCCTGCATGGATGGGTTTACACGTTGGGCGTTTTAGTAAGCTTCATCCTGTTAGCTGCAACATTGGTGATATTAAAAGCAGGAGGTGCCCAAATTGGATGGGGATTTCAATTCCAATCACCATTGTTTGTATTAGCAATGGCGTACCTAATGTTTTTGGTTGGCTTAAATCTTTCCGGTGTATTTGTGATTGGTGGAAGCATCGCAGGTGTTGGTTCATCCCTGGCAGATCGCGGTGGTTACAGTGGAAGTTTTTTTACCGGTGTACTTGCAACAATTGTCGCAACACCATGCACTGCTCCATTTATGGCTGCCGCATTAGGTTATGCACTGACGCAACCCGCAATCAAATTATTCGCAATATTTTTAAGTTTAGGCTTTGGGTTGGCGTTGCCGTATTTATTGCTCGCCAACTGGCCAGGGTTACAACGCTGGTTGCCACGTCCCGGATTATGGATGGAACGTACCAAACAAGTGTTGGCTTTTCCAATGTATGCGGCCACGGCGTGGTTGGTTTGGGTACTCGTACAACAAAGTGGCCCCGGTATTGTTTTGATTGCATTAGGTGGAATTATTGCACTGGCATTTGCTGCATGGCTTTACAACACCACTCGCAACTCATCTCCAAATATTGAACGCGCTGGTACCGGCAGTGCATTAATTATTTTAGTGCTTACCATTTTCGCTGGATATTCCACTATTAACGCAAACCCATTAAATGATGCTGGAGACAAAACGGCTGCTTCTGACATCAATCAAAATTGGGAGCCCTATTCTGCTGAGCGCTTGCACGATTTATTAGCCCAAGGAAAACCTGTATTCCTTAATTTCACTGCATCCTGGTGTATCAGCTGCCTGGTTAACGAAAAAGTGGCGCTAAGCACCCATGATGTAAAAGCAGCATTCAAAGCCGCAAACATTACCTATTTAAAAGGTGATTGGACAAAACGCGATGCAGAAATTACTGCAATGCTCACTCAATTTGGTCGTAGTGGTGTACCGCTTTACGTTTTTTATCCCGCAGGAAAAAACAGCAAACCTGTTGAACTCCCGCAAGTTCTCACACCGGATATTGTTATTAATAGCATCAAATAACGTTTAACCCTCAACAAAACCTTGAAAGGAGATTGATTATGTTTTTACGAAAAATAGTTACCCGTGCCACATTAGCAATTGCTTTAGTTAGCGGTTCCGCCATGGCGGAACCCGCAGTTGATCAGGCAGCACCAAACTTTGTTGCCAAAACAGCAGATGGAAAATCGGTAGACCTGGCATCACTTAAAGGAAAAACCGTAGTATTGGAATGGACCAATAATGAATGTCCGTTTGTAAAAAAACATTACGATAAAAGTGGCAATATTCCTTCATTGCAAAAAGAATTCACAAGAAAAGGCGTGGTATGGTTGCAAGTAATTTCGTCCGCAGAGGGTAAGCAAGGTTATGTTGATGGTGCAACCGCCATTAAACTCAACAAAGAACGTAATGCGGTTCCAACCAATACTATCCTTGACCCGGAAGGAACGCTGGCGAAACTGTACGGCGCGCAAACCAGTCCGCACTTTTTTATTATTAACGACAAAGGCATTCTGGTTTACAAAGGTGGTATCGACAGTATTCAGTCTAACAAAGCTGAAGATATTCCATCAGCGACCAATTATGTTCGTGAAGCTTTAAATGCAATTACAAGTGGTAAAAAAGTCCCCAATCCGAGTACTAAACCTTATGGCTGTTCTATAAAGTTTGCCAGCTAAAATAGCATCGCGAAAATGGGGATTAACTTCCCCATTTTTTTTCATACAATCCTGTTTTCTTAATTTCCAACATTTAAAATATTTTTCTGTTGCACATCAAACACAAAATTTTCAAATAGATTAATCACAGTCCCCTCCTGCACACAAAAATTTCTTGTTCCTCTCCAATATTTTTCTTTGTTTTCCAGCATTTCTTTTTGTTTTCCAGTATTTTTCTTTAAAAATCAATATATTAAAAATACAACCATAAACACCTTTTATATATAGGCATAAATATCCGGATTGGCGCGATCCCTGCTAATTAAGTTCGTTCATTCCAACCGCTAATTTATAAAGAGAACTATTTATGCCTAATTCGCCCAAGCCACTAATACATAAACTACTCGCAACAACCCTGTTGTTAGTGTCAACAAACTTGTACGCAGACAATAGTGTGACCCCTGCAATTAAAGGCGTTGTAGCGCAGGGCACACAGATTCAATTCATAAAAGATAAATTTGAAGGTACCGAAGGTCCTACCACCCTGCCCGATGGCAGCTTTATCTTTACCGAAACTCGCGCAAATCGTGTAACCCATATTGCACTCGACGACACAGTTAGTACTTATTTTGAAAATAGTAACGGAACTAATGGCATTGCTTTCACCAAAAAAGGTGAACTTGTATCAGTGCAAAACCTCAAACCCCAGGTCGGTGTTGTTTATCCAAAAGGTAGCGAAAAAGTGTGGGCAGATAATTACGAAGGAAAACCCTTCCAACGCCCGAATGATTTGGTTATCGATAAAAGTGGCGGCGTGTATTTCACCGATATTGGCCTACAACCCAAGGGTGATGTTACTGAATCAGCTCGCCCCGCAGTGTATTACGTCAAACCTGATGGCAAAATCACGCAAGTCATTAAAGATGTTGCACGCCCTAACGGTGTGCAATTAAGTCGCGATGAAAAAACACTTTATCTCGCCAATACTGCCGGCGAATATATTTTGTCATATGCAGTATTAGGTGAAGGAAAATTGGGTGAGCGAAAAGAATTTGCAAAGCTGGCGGGTTATGAAAAAGGCGAAAATGGTTTTTCCAGCGGCGCCGATGGTTTGGCAATCGATAATGACGGACGCTTGTATGTAGCATCGAACAAAGGTATCGAAGTGTTTGATGAAAAAGGTAAAGCCTTGGGCATTATCGATTTACCACAAAAGCCGCAAAACCTTGCATTCGCGGGCAAAGACAAGAAAACTTTATATATCGTTGGCCGTGGTGCTGCTTACAAAATTGCAGTGTTGACACCGGGTTTTAAAGGTCGCGCCAAATAAATTTATTTATCCACAACATACCCGTTATTAATAATGAGTAGCGGATTATTAAACGAAAGGAGTGATTCCCATGACGAGAAAAACTGCAAATGATTTTCATCCTGAAGTATTAAAATTATTCGACCAATATGTTCATGGACAAGCCTCACGGCGGGATTTTTTATCAGGTGCTGCCAAATATACCGTTGTAGGTGTAACGGCAGCAGGGTTACTTGACGCATTAAGCCCTCGCTTTGCTGAGGCCCAACAAGTTAGCCCTGGCGATAAAAGTATTAAAGTGAGCTATGAAGAGTTCCCATCACCAAATGGTTCAGGAAAAATTCGTGGTTATCTAGCAAACCCCGCCAAAGCCAAAGGTAAGTTGCCAGCTGTTTTAGTGGTACATGAAAATCGTGGTTTGAATCCGCATATTGAAGATATAGCGCGTCGTTTGGCCAAAGATAATTTTATTGCTTTTGCACCCGATGCACTTTTCAGTTTAGGTGGCTACCCGGGTGACGAAGACAAAGCACGCGAATTATTTCCAAAGCTGGACCAAAGTAAAATTATTGAAGATTTTGTAACGGCTGCAGATGTACTCAAACATTTGCCCGGTGGCAATGGAAAAGTTGGTGTAGTTGGATTTTGTTATGGTGGAGGTATCGCCAATACCCTGGCAACTCGTATTCCTGACCTGGGTGGCGCAGTCCCCTTTTACGGAAAACAACCGGAAGATGCAGACGCTGCAAAAATCAAAGCACCTTTACTCATTCATTATGCCGGTGCGGATGATCGTATTAACGCGGGTTGGCCAAAATATGAAGCGGCCCTTAAAGCAGCTGGTGTTAAATATGAAACATTTATTTATCCTGATGTACAACATGGTTTCAATAACGACACCACACCACGTTATGACGAAAAAGCAGCAAAATTGGCATGGCAGCGTACGGTGGAATTCTTTAATAAAAATTTACGCACCTAAAAATAAGTATTAGCCACACCTTGTCATTCTCCACAACATCCTCTCGATTCTCCCCAAACCTTACCAGTTTGGGGATTTTTTCATATATCCCCGCTTATTAGAATCACTGCTGGTTTTTAACCATCTTAGCATCACACAAATTGTTTAAATAAAAACAGTTTATTTTTAACCAGTTTGATTTTTGCTCACTAACTCTAGCAAAAATTCCACTTAATAAAATTTAACCCTTGCAAATCAAGCGTTAGGGACTGTTTTTGAATCTATCAAAGAAATTTGCACGACTGGTACGCTAGTTGCTCTATAAGAATTATCTCAGGGAAATCTGGGTGGCCCGTTAATTTTTTAAATTTTTAGGATTTTTTAAGATGAATAAATTTGTAAAAGCTTTTGTACTTATCGCTGCATTTGCATCACCAGTTGTATTTGCACAAACACAACCTGCTAAAGCACCTGCCGCTGAAGTTAAACATAAAGTACCGGAATTGTCCCGTGCCGAAGTCGATGCGTGGCTGGCTAAACCAGATAAAGTTGTTTTTATCGATCTGCGTCGTCCTGATGAAATTTCAACCATCGGTACTTTTCCGGTTTACCTGAATATCCAACTGGCTGATATTGAAAAATACCTGGCTTACATTCCTAAAGACCGCAGTGTTATCACCGTTTCAAATCATGCGGGCCGTGCGTTTAAAGCAGCTGACATCCTGTTTGATAAAGGTTTTAAAGTAGTGGGTGTAGTAGGTTCGCAACACTATGAAGAACAAGGTGGCACTATTACAAAAATAGTTAAACCTGCTCCAAAACCAGAAGCAGAAAAGAAGTCGTAAGTTAGGCAACAGAGTTGTTAACCCTGGAGACGGAAAATCATCTTTGTTCCAGGGTTGCACAGCAAAACCGTTGAGAAAGAAAGCGCGACATTTATTAAAAGCGATTGCGCTGACCAAAAGAGTACAGCATGACATCCAGAGATTTTTTACAACAACTACAAGACTCAACACTTGGCGTTGCCTTGAGTGAATCCATTTATATGTACCCCTTGGTTGAAGGGCTGCATTTAATTAGCCTTGTATTTTCATTTGGCTTAATCCTTTTAATTGACTTGCGCCTTATTGGCCTCTTTTTACCTAAAGCACCTGTCAGTGAAATATTAAACAAACTTCGCCCGTGGTTATCAGGTGGATTCCTTGTAACATTTAGCACCGGTTTTCTACTCGTTTTCGTAAATGGCCCTTCCCTGGTTAATACGTGGGTATTTCCCTTGAAATTATTGTTAATTGTATTTGCAGGGCTGAATGCCATTTGGTTTGAATATAAATTTGGTCGACATGCAAAACAATGGAGTGGACAAACACCAAAAGGTGCAAAAGTCGCGGGCTGGGTTTCACTCACAACCTGGAGCCTTGTAATAGTATGTGGGCGATTAATTCCCTATATGAACGGTCACTAGTAATTATTTAGAAAACATTAGCGAGAGCATTACGTGAGTACCCAACCTTTTTTCCAGGCACTGCAAAATACCCAATTAGCTATTAGCATTGGCCAATCAAATCATCTATACGGCGTATTGGCGCAAATGTTTCATATTGCGGGCTTGATTCTTATTCTTGCGCCGCTGTTAGTTGTTAATTTACGCTTATTGGGCGCAGGCCTTACCAATCAACCTGTGACCTATTTGGTTAAAGCAACAAATCCACTGATTTGGATTGGCTTTGTTTTTATAAGCTTATCCGGCTTGTTTATGTTTTCACCAAGTGCTGCGCTTTATTACCCAAACCCAGCATTTTGGCTGAAATTCCAATTATTAGGATTAGCGTTAATTTTACAATTTACGCTATATCGAAAAGTTACCCGTACTGAAACACCTAATCGATCACTTGCGACTTTAACAGCGCTCGCATCTTTATTACTTTGGTTTGGCGTCGCCATTGCCGGGCGAGCCATAGGTTATGTTGCCGCATAATAATATTTACTTGAAAGGCTTCTTCATGAAAAAGAATTTTATGTTCAGTACTGTTGCAACATTAGTATTCGTTGTTGCATGTGCGCCAAAACCGGAAACACAAAAAGAGGTTTCACCTTTTAGACCCACTGCAAGCATCCAGGAGTTGATGATATCAGTTGTTGATCCTAACGTTGACCCTATTTGGGACTCTATACAAACCATTAGCACCGCTGCAGGCGTAGAAGAAAGACATCCTAAAACAGATGAAGAATGGACAACATTAAAAAATCACGCCATCGCACTTCGTGAAGTCACTAACTTGTTATTAATTGAAGGTCGCAAAGTTGCAGTATCGAATACATCAACCGTTGCAGCTGAATTAAGCCCTGATGAAATTGAAAAATTAATTGCCGCCAACCGCCCTGCATTTATTAAAAATGCCCACGATTTACACGAAGCTGTGACACAAGCTATTGTAGCAATTGATGCGCGAGATGTTGCCGTACTGGAGGCCACAGGGAGTGCAATAGATGAAGCTTGTGAAAAATGCCATATGCAATTTTGGTATCCAGGCGATAAACGCCCTGCCAAATAACGTTCTCACAAATCATTATTCTTAAAAATTAATCCTCGTTCGGCGAGGATTTTTTATCCAACTTATAAATATGTGTTTAATATTAAACACCCCAAAACACATATTGTTTTAATAAGAACAATTTGTAGCTTACAAGAAATCAAATGTTCGAATTAAAACAGTTAAAAAATCTAAAAATAAATTTCTCTTCTTTTATTTTCATCAGCCATTTGCATCAATATAAATGATCAATGGGTTTTCGCCATAAAACTGCTGATTTTTTGGTCGTTTTATTGTCAACATTTCAACAAATAAGATATTACATAAAATCAAATTCAATATCGCCAGATTGGCCTAATGTTTGCTGAAAGCAATTCAAGGCAGTTTTCTGCTTCATCATTATTAGCTATCCGGAGATTTACATGTTTACGCGTTTTTCAAAATCAGCTACTTACATTTTGAGTGTGGCTGGCCTCTTGAGCCTTTCTTATGCAGCACAAGCACACCATGCTTTTTCTGCCGAATTTGATGCACAAAAACCGATTGAATTAAAAGGTGTTATCACCCAGGCGCGCTGGGTAAATCCACACAGCTGGATTTATGTTGACGTTAAAAATCCCGATGGAAGCCTAAGCAATTGGGGATTTGAATTCGGCGCGCCGTTTAGCCTTAAACAAAAAGGTTTAACTAAAACAACATTACCCATTGGTACTGAAATTAAATTAAAAGGCTATCGCTCTAAAAACGATGCAAATTACGCTTACTCCACCAGCATTACCTTACCTGACGGCACAGTTTTCCAAACGGGAGGAGCGCAAGATGCTCCTGAACCTGGAAATGCCGCACAGTAACAAACATAGCTGATCTATTGATTTTATCGGAGTAAATATCCTTGAACCCTGGATTTCACATTCGCTCATCAACGAGCCATTTATTCTTGCTTGCCACATGTTTTTTATTTTCGCTATCGAGTGTCGCCGCAGAAAAAATTCCAAAACTAAATGGCCATCCTGATTTTTCTGGTATCTGGCAAACTACAAGCGCTGCAGATTACGATTTGGAACCTCACTCCTTACGTATTGATGCACCACCAAGCGCAGGTATTGTCGAAGGCAACGTAATTCCCTACTTACCAAAAGCTTTAGAACAAAAGAAAAGAAATTTTGAAAATCGTTTAACTGATGATCCGCGCCTTAAAGGCTGGACACTTGGTGTGCCTCGTGGAATTTATTATCCCGAACCTTTCCAAATTTTCCAGCGCCCACGCGATATAACGGTATTTCACCAATTTGGCCATTCAGTGCGAACTATCCATACCAATAACACCGACCATCCACAAGATCCTAATGACTGGTGGTTTGGTGATTCTCGTGGCCACTGGGAAAAAGATACTTTAGTTGTGGATGTTAAACATTTTAATGATGGCACATGGTTTGATCGCGCAGGCAATTTTCACAGTGATGCATTGCATATTGTCGAACGTTGGAAATTATTGGATGCCAATACGATTGAATACAAAGCGACTATTGAAGATGAAAAAGTATTTAGTCGGCCATGGAATATCAACGTAATTTTGTATCGGCACCGAGAGCCAAACTTCCAGTTGATTGAAGATTATCGCTTCACCTTGGAATACGATAAATATTATCCCTACCCCGCTGAATCTGCACCATCAGCAAAATCCTCACCAGCAGCAACCAAATAGGAGGATGACATGAAAACTATTTTTACATCACATCATTTTTTAAACGCTGGCATTATTAGCCTGGTGACGCTTTTATCTTTAGGAACATGGGCACAACAGGAACAACAAGAAGCTGAGCGTGCGAAACTTCCAAAATTTGAACGTGAAAATTATGTTTATAAAATCGAGCAAGGAAAATGGAACGGCCCTAAATTGTCGGATGGACAACCTGATGTCCAGGGCCAATGGTCAAATACTATTGGCAACCATAATAACCTTGTCAATCCGCAAGGCGGCGGTGGCGGCAATGGCGGAGGCAACCGAAATCCCGATAAAGTACGCGCACCCAGCCGCGTAATAGACCCAGCCGATGGCCAGGTACCATTCCAGCCATGGGCGCGCGAATTGCAAAAAGATTATGCAAAACATTTACTTGACCCAATAAAACCGGAATATATAGAGCCGCTTGCACGTTGTGCGCCCGCAGGCCCGAGTAAATCATTTATGTGGCACGGTTATGAAATCCGGCAGTACCCGGGTTATGTTTTATTTTTATTTGATTCAGGTTCGCGTATTATCCATTTGGATAACAAACCGCATCTGCCCGACAATATAAAACTATGGAATGGTGACTCACGCGGCCACTGGGAAGGAAATACATTAATTGTAGATGTCACTAACAACAATTCAAAATCGCGTTTTGGTCGCAATGGTGAATTTGCCAGCGAGAATGCACAGATTGCAGAAAAATTTATTTTCGATAACAATCGTGAGCGTTTTACCTATCAAGCCACTTATACCGACCCAAGCGTTTATACTCGCCCCTGGACATTGGCGATCCCAAATCGCCGTGTTGAAAAATTTGCAGAAGATGGCTGGAATAATCAACTCGGTATAGCAAAACACAAAGGTAAAGATTTATTGCTTGAACCTTATGAGCAAATTTGTACCGAAAATAATGGCGGCTTTGGTGGCGGTGCAGTCAAGAAAACGGCTGATAACGCAATACCTACAGCAATTACAGCACCATAAAAATTATGGCCATTATTGCAATAATGGTTTATAAAATTAAATACAATCTTGAAAATCAATATTTGTAATTTAATGCAAGACTATAAAATTTACTTTTGGAGGAAACTTTATGAATTTAACATTGAAAACCTTAAGCTTGGCTTTATTGGCCACCGCTAGCGTTAATCTATTTGCCGCAGACGCAGCCCCCGCTCCTGCAGCAGATAAATCCGCTGGACCAAACCCTGCCAAACAAGCTATCGCTGTTCGCAAAGCGGCTTTTACATTGATTGGTAATAGCTTTAAACCAATTGGTGATGCAGCCCAGGGTAAAGCAGATTTCAACCAAGCGGATATTCAAAAGCGTGCAAATCGCATCCTTGTCCTATCAGAATTTTTAAATAGTTCATTCCCGGAAGCGTCCAATGTTGGCGAGCCTGATACCAAGGCAAAAGCCGATGTATGGACTAATAAAGCAGAATTTGATAAAAAGCTAAAAGATTTCCAGGAGCACGCAGCCACCCTCGCGAAAGTAAGTGCAACTGAAAAAACTGCATCTGACGCATTTAAAGATGCGTTTGGTGCAGTGGCAAAAGATTGCAAAGGTTGCCACGAAAGCTTTAAAGCCAAGTAACTGTCGTAAAATAAATGCTTCTGTTATTTAACAGAAGCATTTTATATTTATCTTCCCTGTTAGCGATCCAGACCAACTTATGAGTGAATCCAAAAAACTGAATACCTCTGTCGAAAAGAATCAACAATCCAACACAATTAACGTGTGGGATTTGCCTGTTAGAATTTTTCATTGGTCGCTGGTTTTATTACTTATCGCAGCTTATGTCACTAATGCATTGGGGCCCAATTATTTTAAGTATCATCTTTGGTGCGGCTATGCAGTTATTGTACTTGTGGGTTTTCGTATTATTTGGGGTTTGGTAGGAACTTACCATGCGAGGTTTATTAATTTTATACGCAACCCTCTAACAACAATTAAATATGCTGTAGATACCCTACAAAATAAAGAAAAACATTATGCTGGCCACAATCCGCTTGGCGCAATAATGGTCGTTGTTTTATTGCTTACCATTTTAATCCAGGCACTTACCGGATTATTTACCAACGATGAAATCATCAATGTCGGCCCGCTCTATGCTTATATAAGCGGTGAACTGAGCTTGAAGTTAACGTCGCTTCATCGTCATTTATTTTATTGGATTTTAGGCGCAGTAGTTCTGCATATAATTGCCGTTTTAGTCCATGTGTTTTTTAAACGCGACAATATTCTTAAAGCCATGTTTACAGGCAAAAAATCTGCAACGGGTATAGAAGAAGAAAAATCGATAAGCTCATCAAGGAGCTGGTTAGCCGTTATTATTGTTATTGTTTTAGCACTAATTCTTGCATGGGTTGTTATACATGCACCGGAAGCGGTAGTTACCGAAGAATATTAATTTCAAAGCGAAGCTGTAAAAATTTTCCTCTTTCCCATACATAAAAACCCGCATTACTGCGTAATGCCAGTCAGTTAAGATTGACTGGCATTTTTGTTTTTGGATCGTGCTGCTTTTTTTGAACGGATTACAGCGAGCTTTTTATCGGGACTTGTGTATGCAGATCCGTAGGATGGGTGGAGTGCAACGATACCCATCAATACCTTTAAAATGTTGATGGGTATCGCTTAGGCTCCACCCATCCTACATTCTACTTCGTGCTCAGTTTGCAGGCCTTTTTCTATGGGGCAGTTAAATAGCAATACTACTTAACTGACTGGCATTACATTATTGCGGGCTTTGGTAGATCACCTCTCCTTCCCGAAACATCCTTGCCTGGTGCGGTTGGTAAATTTTCCAATCCTCGTTGATCGTCAACGGCTTGGTGGCGATTAAAATCATTTTGTCCTGCTCGGTATGATGCTGGCTCAAATCGAGTGATACGTCTTTATCCACCAACGTCACTGTCGTGAATGGATATTGCCTTTCAACGTATGCCAATGAGGTTGAGCAATAAGTAAATAACACATCACCGTTGGATAAAATAATATTGAAGGTTCCAAATTTTTCAATTTCACGGCTTAATTTATCCAACAGATTAAACAAGGCTTCAATGTCCGTTGCACCCTGCGGCAATTGCGATTCTAATTGCTGCAATAAATAGCAAAAGGCCAACTCGCTATCTGTATCGCCCACAGTTTGAAACTTGCCATTTAATTCAGGCGCAAAGCTTTTTAAATCACCATTGTGGCAAAACAACCAGGTTTTTCCCCACAATTCTCGCTGAAATGGATGGCAATTGCTCAGCTTCACATCGCCAACAGTCGCTTTGCGAATATGCGCAATAATCGTTTTGGATTTAATACCCGCACTATTAATTTCAGCGGCTAATTCTGAATTGGCAGCAGGTTGATGATCCAGGAACACATCGAAATTGTTGTTGCGGAAAAATGCAATTCCCCAACCGTCTTTATGTTCATCTGTCAAACCACCGCGCGCACGAAAACCTTCAAACGTAAAGTTGATGTCTGCAGGCTGTTTGCAACTAACTCCTAACAACTGGCACATGGGTTTGGTCACCGATAAATGCTGAACGACTAGCCTGCATACTAGGTGGAATTATCGTTTTGCGGAAATACCAATTATTTTCAAGCTTATAACAGCTTTGCTAATACAAGGAGGAGTTGGGACAATTGTAGATATTAATTCGCTGGATTTTAAACAGGCGTTGCCAAGTGGCTACCCAGCTCAAACAGGTATTGCCAGGGATAAATGCCGCGCTCGTGACCATCGCTAAATATAAGTTGTAGTCCCTGCCCCAGATTGTTGAGCTTTTCCAGTTGCAGGTCTGCATCAATTAATACCACACGACCGCGTACCTGGTTAGCGCGACAAGTAGCACAGCGGCAGGCAGCACGCAGCTCACGATAATTAAAATAGTGCTCCTGCCCGTTTTGCCAGCTTATGATGAGCTGCTGCTGTTGACGGGCATGATGCAATTTTCGCGGAGCCGGAATCATGCTACACGTTCACTCAGTTGCGCGAGCGCTATACGTACAGCTTTGCGGACTTCCGGATCGCTATCGTTTTCGGCATGACGTAAGGCCAATACAGCGTGCTGATCGCCAATCTCACCCAGTGCAAGCGCGGCTTCCTTGCGCAAATTACTAATGCTGTGGCCAAGCAAGGTAATCAGCGCCGGATTAGCAGGAGTAAACCGCAACTTACCCAGCGCGCGCGCAGCTTGCAGGCGAACTTGCCAATAATCATCCGCCAGGGCTTCCACTAATTCTGCTCCTGATTCTTTAAAGCCCAATTTGCCAAGCGTCGCAGCGGCTTCCTCCCGAACCTGCCATTGCGTGTCTTGCAAGGCACGGTAAAGGGCAGAAAGCGATTGGGGTTCAGCGGCAAACCCCAGGGCGCCGGTGGCAGCACGGCGGACATCGACATCTGCATCGCTCCCTGCGAGCCTGGCCAGGTCTGCCAGCGCGGGTTTGTGCTTAAGCCAGGCCAGCACACCAACAGCCTCGCGTCGCACGCCGGCATCACTATCCGACAGGGCTTGCGTAGCAGGCTCGGCAGCTGCAGGCAGACGCAATTCACGTAGCGCGCGCAATGCACGGCGACGCACACTGACATCTGCATGGCTCGCCCAGGGCAAAATCCATTGGCCGGAAATTTGTTCTTTCAATTGCGTCAGGCTGTGCGCCGCGAGTTCTTGCACACTGTGATTTGTGTCCGTAAGTGCTTCGCACAGCGCGGTAATCACTTCAGGTTCTTCCCATGCAGCCAATAAGCGCGCAGCCTCTGCACGTACATCAGCATCGCTATCATTCCGCAAGCTGGAAATTAATAATGGCAGCGCATCTGGCTCTTCCAAATCAGCAAGGTCAATCAGGGCGATGCGACGTACAGCTGCGTCGCTGTCTTGCAAACGCGGTTGTAAGGCGATGATGTCAGGATGATCGATAAAACTCATAATAAACTCACAAAATATCTTATGAAAAATGCGCTGACTTAATTCGTAAATTCAAACGCAGGCGGCAAACCCAAAGGCGATAAGCGCGGTAATTGTCGCCCTTCTTCATGGCTCAGCAACTCCAGGCAATGACGTTTGAGTCGCATAAATTCTGGTGTAGTCACCAAATCTGTTCGTCTTGGTCGCGCAAAATCCACCGGCAAATCTTCAATAATTCGACCGGGACGTGGACTCATCACCAGGATACGATCCGCAAGAAATAAAGCTTCATCAATATCGTGCGTAACAAACACCACAGTCGTGCGAATTTTTCCCCAAATACCCAATAACAATTCCTGCATTTTTAAACGTGTTTGTGCGTCGAGCGCACCAAAAGGCTCATCCATCAACAACAGCCGAGGTTTATTGATAAGCACACGCGCAATTTCCACACGCTGTTGCATGCCTCCAGATAATTGACTTGGCCAGCGCTTTGCAGAATCTTCGAGTCCGACAAGCTTAAGCATTTCCGCAGCTTGCTGACGGCGTTCCTGCTTACCAACTCCTTGCATTTTTAAACCGAATGCAACGTTATCCAGGGTACTACGCCAGGGCAAAAGTGTGTGATGCTGGAAAACCATTCCGCGCTCAGGCGATGGATCTTTAATTAATTTTCCATCAAGTTTTAGATTCCCGTGGCTTGGCGTGATGTGACCTGCAAATGCACCGAGCAAGGTTGATTTACCACAACCCGATGGTCCTAAAATACACACGAACTCACCGGGTGCAATGGTAAAATCCACTGAATGCACAGCTTCAAATGCGGACTCTCCTTCACCGAGATGAATGGAAATTTGTTCGGCATCAATTTGTCCGAAAGCAACTTCATTGACTTCTGTTGCAAAGTTTTTTGTGTTTGCTGATTCATAAGCTAATTCATAAATAGTCATCATGATTTCCCCAAACGATACCAAGGTGTTAATAAATTCCCGAGAATTTTAATCAGCCAGCTACTTCCCATTCCCAGTAAACCAATCAATAACATTCCTACAATAATGTCGGCGTAATTTTGGATAACGTAAGATGACCAGGTGTAATAGCCAATTCCAAATTGCCCGGAAATCATTTCAGCAGTAACCAAACAAAACCACGATGTTCCCATTCCAATCGATAAGCCGGTGATAATACTGGGCGTCGCACCGGGCAAAATAACCTCACGCAAAATCGCACGTTTATTCGCACCTAAACTACGAGCGGATGCGATCAAACGCGGATCAACCGCTTCAACACCATGAACCGTATTTAACAAAATGGGAAAAAGTGCACCCGTAAAAGTAATAAAAATCATTGAAGCTTCTGAGGATGGAAACATCAAAATGGCAAGTGGAATCCATGCCACTGCCGGAATCGGACGTAACAATTCAAGCGGCGGCATTAGTATTTTCTCAGCACGCTTTGAGCGGCCTACAGCCAATCCCAAACTCACACCAATGATGCTGGCAGTGAGATATCCGCTAAAAACCCGCGTTAAACTGCTGCTTAAATGCGGCCACAAGGAATCGGAATGAAACAGTTGCCAAACTGCTGCAAGCACCGCACCGGGTGTTGGAACATTGCTAAAAGTTACCAAACCTAAATTTAAATGTTGCGTAGCGGCGACCTGCCAAAACGCCAGGCACAAACCAATCGAACCTAGCTGTAAGGCCAAACCTTGCACGTTAATGGATGGAACTTTTAACAATGACATTACTGACTACTCCAACTCTTACCAATCAACACTTAACAACCAACTTACAAACGGATTGAAGTGAAATCGCGCACAGTGCCTGAATTCGTTTTAGCAAAGGCTTCCGCTTGCTCTTTCAACAGGAAGGCATCAATCTGGCCCTGGTTTTCTACAAACCACGCCTGGTTCGCCAGCAATTTAATACCGCTGTCTGATGCTTGCGCATAAATAGCGCGAATATCTGTACCAGCCGCATCCAATTCCTTTAATGCTTTTACAGCATCTTTAAATGATGCGTAGTGACGAACTAGCGGTTCACCACGCACCCAAATTTGCGCAACGTGTTTAAAGTCAGTGATTGGTTTTCCGGTAATTGCATCTTTAGCAACAAGAGGCAACTGCGCGTAATTGGCAAGAGATTTTTTGTAATCCAAACCGGATTGCTTGAAAGCTTCACGGATATATTTATCGTTAATAAACTTTTCAGTATTTAAACCTTGATCCGTTTTCTTTAACAACTTTAATGTATCAATTGCTGTAGCTAAGGCCTGGCGATATTCTGGTTTCCAGGTTAAATCACGGGTTTGTAAACCAAGGGGACCATGGAACAGGTAATTCACTTCCGCATCAATTCCTGTCACTTTTTCAATTAGCTCGCTGTATTTTTCAGGCTCTGCCGCAATTAAACGATCTGCTTCAAGGGCAGCACGCAAATAAGCCACCACAATTTCAGGATATTTTTCCGCGTAAGCACCATCAACTAGAGTGCCGTGAAAAGTTGGCGCATTCGCTTGCGAACCATCATAAATTTTGCGAGCGAAACCGCGGTTTGGAAATAATTCTGCGAAAGGAACAAAATCGGCGTGAGCTTCTATGCGGTTACTTTTTAATGCTGAACCTGCAATTTCCGGTGCCTGCGCAATGATGTGCACATCCTTTTCAACATCCCAACCCTGCGCTTTAATCGCGCGCAACAACATGCCATGCGATGTTGATGCAAAAGGAACTGAAATAGTTTTGCCTTTTAATTCTGTAATAGATTGCACAGGTGATGCAGCAGGAACCACAATGCCGTTACCACTACCTTTGATACTGCCCGATAAAACGCTCAGAAAAATACTGTGCTTACCCGCAGCCTCATGTGCAACGCCATTAAATGAACCAGGGAAATCGGCCATTGCACCAAAATCCAATTTACCGGCAACCATTTCATTTGTCAGTGGTGCTCCGCTAGTAAAGTTTTTCCATTGGATATCGTAAGTGGCGTCTTTATATTTACCATCGTGCGGTAGATATTTTTCCAGTAATTTCAATTCACGGACTAACAAACCACCGGTTGCACAATTGATAGTGGTGTCTTGTGTGCCCAAGGCAACACGAATAGTTTCAGCATAAGTATTGATGCTTGATAAACTTGCAACAACCAGCACAAGGCTCGCTGTTAATTTTCGGGTAAAACGCATGATCCTATTTCCTCTCTAAACTAATTGGATTTTGTAAATCGTTATCGCCTCACATAAGGTGGACAACGAGAGGTTCTTCTATTAGGCGCCCATTATTTGGGTGGCAAAGATAAATTAAAAATTCCTAACGCAACAAATAAGGAATATCGACTTTTACAGCACCTGTTGGACAATCTGCCTCACAAGGCATGCAATACCAACATTCATCAAATTGCATATAAGCCTTTTGGGTTACCGGATTAATTGCCAACAAATCCATCGGACAGACCTCTACGCAGACAGTGCAACCTTTGTGGGCAATACATTTATCTTCATCAACAGTGACCGGTGCATTGCTGCGAAAAAAAATTTCTTGTGCTTGTTGGGGCATAGTGCCTCCTGTACATAAAAATAATGTTTAACCGTTAGCGACTTTCAAACGCAGTTTGTTATATGCGCCCTGCTCTTGCTCGTTGAGTGAAACTAAATAAGGTTCTATCGGACGCTTCAGGCTGATCATATTGCCATGTTCATCTTTCTTTAAATGACAGTGGCAAAGCCAATCAGCATCATTACGCTGCGGATAATCCGCTCGGTAATGATATAAACCCCAACGACTTTCTGTGCGAAACAAAGATGCGCGAGCAGCCATCTCAGCGCAATCGCGAATAAAACCAACTTCCATAGCGCGCATTAATTCGTGTGGGTTATTCGCTTTTATGTGCTCAATATCAACAGCGATTGCATCAAAACGTTGCAAGCCAATTTCCATTTTTTTGGTCACTTTTGGTGGTTGCAAATAATCATTTACAAAACGGCGCAACTTATATTCCACTTGCGCAGGCGGTAAACCTTCAGAGCGTTGCAAAGGTGCATAGACACGCGATCTCTCACGCCCAACTTGCTCATTATTAACGGCTGAAAAATCCCGCTCACTTACATAATCAGCGGCATTGATTCCCGCAAACCAACCATAGGTAAATGCGCCCAACATATAATTGTGTGGCACAGCTGCCATGTCACCCGCGGAATAAAGACCTTTCACACTGGTTTCCGCTTTTTCATTGACCCATACACCAGAAGCACTATGCCCTGAACAAAAACCAATTTCGGAAATATGCATTTCCACCATATTTTCGCGATAATCTGTTCCGCGATTCTGATGGAATTGACCACGGCTTGGGCGCTCATTGCTGTGCAAAATGGTTTCAATGTTTTGGATCGTTTCTTCCGCCAAATGTGTGAGCTTTAAAAATACCGGGCCGTTACCACCTTCAAGCTCCTGGTAAAATTCCCACATCATTTGCCCGCTCCAATAATCGCACTCGATAAATCGCTCGCCTTTATTGTTTGCGGTATAACCGCCAAGCGGACCCGTCACATATGCGCAGGCAGGTCCGTTGTAATCTTTAATTAATGGATTAATTTGAAAACATTCCAAATTCGCCAACTCGGCGCCCGCATGGTACGCCATTGAATAACCATCACCTGCATTGGTTGGATTTTCATAAGTTCCCATCAAATAGCCTGATGCAGGCAAACCCAGGCGGCCAGCAGCACCACAACAAAGGATGACAGCTTTTGCGCGAATCACATGGAAGTCAGCCGTGCGACAATCAAAACCTAAAACGCCATTTACTGCACCTTCAACATCCGTCAATAAACGTGTACTTACCAAACGATTTGTAATTGAAATCCTCGCGCGTTTTAATTGGCGATAAAGCACTTTTTTGATGTCGTGTCCTTCAGGCATAGGTAAAACATAGGAACCCATGTGATGGACTTTTTTTACGGCATAGTCTCCGGTTTCATCTTTTTCAAATTTCACACCCCAGCGATCTAATTGCTCAATAGTCGCAAAACTATGTTTCGCGTAGGCATACACAGTTGTTTGGTTAACTACACCATCATTGGCAATGGTAATTTCTTTTGTGTATTGCTCGGGCGTTGCATGGCCTGGAATAACAGCATTGTTTAAGCCATCCATTCCCATACTGATTGCACCGGAACGTTTTACGTTAGCTTTATCAATTAATAAAATGCGTAAATTTGGATTACGCTCTTTTGCTTTAATGGCAGCCATAGGCCCCGCAGTACCACCGCCTACAACAACTATGTCGTATTCCTGCTCGATAGTTTTCAGGTTACTGGTATCAAATGCCGTACTACTCATAGCAATTTTTCCTGTTTATATTCTGTAATCTAACTAATTAGTTTTTGTGGTTAACGTTGGCCTGCCGATCAATGCGCAAACGATATTGGAATGCATCACCACGATAAAAAAGATGCTCAAAATCTATAGGTGCGCCTTCAATATTGTGAGTCAAACGTTCAATCCTCATGACCGGTGATCCGGACTCAGCATTTAGCGCCGCCGCTAAATCTGCACTTGCAGACACAGCGTCTATAGCTAAATCTGCATGCCCCAGTGCAACTCCACAATCATTTTCCAAAATCAAAAAAATATCGCGCGTAATCAAATCTGCTTTTTCCAGTTGCTCACCAAGCAATTGCGATACATAAGTAATCTCTAGCGAAACCGGCTCACGATTAAGTAAACGAATCCGTTTTATTTCAGCAACCTTAGTACCTTCCACAATCTGTAGCCGCTCAGCAACTTGTGCGTTTGCTGCTATAAATTTAAAACTTAATAATTGGTTCACTACTTCGTAACCCAATTGCGACATTGCTTCAGCCAGACCTTGTAGTTTGCTGACGTTTTGGAATGCTTTGGGTTTGGCAACAAAAGTTCCTTTGCCATGGATTTTAAAAATCAAACCCTCTTTGTGCAGATCACTTAATGCCTGGCGAACGGTAATTCGGCTCACGTTGTAAATTGAACCTAATTCACTTTCTGAAGGCATTTGGGAATGAGCGGGATAACTTCCATCTAAAATTTTTGTGCGCAATAACTCTTTTAATTGGCTGTACAGCGGCACAGGAGAAAGTGGTAGAAGTTTTTGGTGTTTACTCATCAGCTATCCAATATGAATTAAAATTCACTCATTAATACTTGTTATAACAAGTTGGCTGCGAGTATATAAACGCGAAAAAATCCTACAAAATATTTTTAATTCATATTCTTATAACCATGTATTTTGTTTTGATGGCTATAACCATTTTTGTGTTGTCTATAGACAGCAAATAGATGCCTATAGGCATCCATCACATTAAAAAAACATCAAATCTTGTAACAATAAAATTTCAAATAATTTAAAAACTAATAAAAAAGGATGGCTTGGCCATCCTTTTTTATAAAACATGCATAAAAACTATAAACGCTAACCAGTGAAATAGCTTACTGGTTGGTTATCTTCAAATGAACCTTGTGGTAACTCTAATACACCATCAAATGAATCAGCCAAATGATCAACTACTCCCTTACTTTCACTCACCAGAATTCGTTGCCCTGCATAAAACTCCACCGGGGCCAGGAATACTTGGCTATTGGGAATATCAACTGACTTAACATTTAAAGGTAATGACGGATAATGCGCAAAAATGACATCAGGTGTTACACCTAAATTAGCAAGCAAGGTCAACTCTCGCGACTGGGTAAGATTGATGCCAATTTTATAACCGCGACTTTGGTAACTATCCAATGCCTTTTTAAAATGTTTTAGCGTTGCATGATCCAATAATCGCGTATGCAATAAAACCCGATCAGGGGTAAGTCCACAATCACTTAATATTGCTTCAAACGCTTTACCGTGATCATCAGTCACACTCACAATATGGCGTGACTGTACTTGCAAAGACAATAAGTCGTCTTGTCCATCGTATTGTTGCAAATAATTTAATGAATGCAATGTACGCACAAGCCGATCCAAATGGACGATTTGTTCTGTGCTATCGAGTGAATTAAATATGCTATCTATATTTAATAAATTACCCGTTGCAGCCCTGACAATTAATTCAGCTTCATATCCCAGTATTTTTTCCTCCCTCAAGGATTCAATCGAATGAAAATTACTACCTAATATCAAACTTCCAAAACGCGCCCAATACACATTGTCGGCTTTATAAAATCCGGTTTTAGGCAATGATTTTGTGCGAGCCTGTGTTTGCAGCTGATCATTAAAATAATTCATGAGTTCGGTAAGCGGCATAATTCCAATGTTCCAATTAGTTCAATTGCTGTACGTAGTGCATGATAGATACCAGATATTTTTTTAGAAAAGAATTTAATATTCTCAGCTTATAACCCAAGACTAAATTAATAGATTGATAACATTCCTGGCGCATTACTTAAGATCAAAAGCCAAATTGTCGTTAAGGTGATTATAAGGATATACATATATATTCTTTCCAATTGTCTATAGCCGCCATTATATTTCCTCTCGATTTCAAGAATTTCTTTTCATTCCTGGCAACGAACGAATCAGGTGTTTGTTTTTAAACACCCAACGTGAGGATATTTTATGACCGTAGTGCAATTGAATAATCCATTACCCGTTACTCCTTCCAGTATCAGCGAAGCTTTACCGGAGCTGCTGGAAAATGCCAGGCAGCAAGCCATTTCAGAGGGACTTAAATATGCAGGAAAAGTATCACCTGATGAGGCCTGGAAACTTTTTGTAAATGGTCAGGCACATTTGGTCGATGTGCGCGCAGCTGAAGAACGAAAGTTTGTTGGCCACGTACCTAATACATTTCATATCGCCTGGCAAACAGGACCTGCATTAATTAAAAACCCGCGTTTTTTGCGTGAGTTGGAAAGTAAACTTTCAAAAGAGTCGGTGATTTTATTGTTATGCCGTAGCGGTAAACGTTCTGCCGCCGCAGCAGAAGCGGCCACCGCTGCTGGATTTAAAAAAGTCTTTAATGTACGCGAAGGATTTGAAGGCGACCTGGATGAAAACCAACAGCGTGGTTCCAGCGGAGGTTGGCGCCAACGCGGGTTGCCATGGGTTCAGGATTAATAAATTACAGAATTTAATCTGTATTACATATAGAAAAAATACAGCACGATAAAGTGTTGAAAATTAAACACCGAAACTGCAGCACGAAAAAAGATGCAGGGAGTTAACAATGCCACATAAAAATACTAAAGAACCAGAATTTTCTTTTATTGCTTCGACCAATTGGGAGCTGGACAAAATTGTGAGTGAGCTTCGCTCAGTTCGCAACGAATGGCGCAGCCAACGCGGACGCTTACGTGAAGCCGGTTTGCGTGAATTGCCATCGCGCGATGTGTTGCAACAAATCCTCAGTGAATTATGTGGCGCCCTTTTTCCAATGCGTTTAGGCCCACAAGACTTGCGCGAAGAAAGCGAAGATTACTACGTAGGCCATACGCTTGATGCCGCATTAAACCAATTGTTAATCCAGGTTCAACTCGAATTGTTATATGCAGCACGCCAACAATCCGAAAGTTTCAATGAAACTGAATTAAAAATCCAGGCTAATAATATCGTACGTTTATTTGCGTCCGCTTTGCCGCGCCTGCGCCGCATTTTGGATATAGATGTGCAAGCCGCTTATCAAGGTGATCCTGCAGCGCGTAGCGTAGATGAAGTATTGCTTTGCTATCCTGGCATTCTCGCCATCATCTATCATCGCCTGGCACATACACTTTATGAGCTTGGCACTCCGTTATTAGCACGCATTGTGGCGGAACTTGCGCATTCCAGTACAGGCATTGATATTCACCCGGGAGCACAAATTGGCAGCGGTTTTTTTATCGATCATGGAACCGGTGTAGTTATTGGTGAAACCGCTGTAATTGGTGAACGTGTGCGTGTATATCAAGCCGTCACTCTAGGCGCAAAAACATTTCCTACCGATGAAACCGGCGCACTACAAAAAGGCCTGCCTCGCCACCCTATTGTTGAGGATGATGTTGTCATTTATGCGGGCGCCACGGTTTTGGGTCGCATTACTATTGGAAAAGGTTCAACTATTGGCGGTAATGTTTGGCTTACACGTAGCGTTCCACCAGGCAGCAGTATTACCCAGGCCTCATCGCGTAATTTGGCGGAGGCACCACTATGAGTCTTTCAATTTATTTTGGAAAAATTGTAAAACGCATTCGCGAAGAGCATGGTTTATCGCAAGAAGTATTGGCTGACCGCGCAGATTTGAATCGCAGTTATATCGGTGAAGTTGAACGCGGCACGGCCATGCCCTCACTGGGAACTGTAACGAAAATTGCAAAAGCCTTGAACTTATCAACATCTGCTTTGTTAGCGCGCTACGAAGCCTATGAACAATCGCAGCCAGAAAATGTTAATTAATTTTTAAAAATAATGGGATTGAAAATTAATGATGGCTATAGGCGGTTGCGATTCACTTATAAGAATGTGATCTTAGCTTAGTATTTTTTCTTCTATGTAAAATCCATCAACTGTTTTTATTTCAACACTTTATTTTTTAAAGGAGCTTCGGCATGTCGACCGAAAATGAAGTGCAATCAGCACTTGGCGATAATGCAGCACGTCAACTGGCTAACGCCACAAAAACTACGCCGCAACTTTCTACTATTTCACCACGCTGGCTAGTGCATCTTTTGCAATGGACGCCTGTTGAAGCCGGTATTTTTCGTTTAAACCGTGTAAAAAATCCCCGTCAGGTTACGGTAACCTGTTCACAACGCGATGAATCAGAAATAAAACCAACATTTGTTGATTACGATGAAAAACCTCGTGAGTATTTTTTGAATGCAGTTACCAGTGTGGTTGACGTACACACACGTGTTTCAGATTTGTACAACAGCCCGCACGATCAAATCAAAGAACAATTACGCCTTACTATCGAGACAATCAAAGAGCGTCAGGAAAGCGAATTAATTAACAACCCTGAATACGGTTTGTTATCCAGTGTTGATGAAACGCAACGTATTTCCACATTAACAGGTGCACCAACACCGGATGATATGGATGAGCTTTTGGTGAAAGTGTGGAAAGAACCTGGTTTCTTCCTGGCGCATCCTTTAGCGATTGCAGCGTTTGGTCGCGAATGTACTCGCCGTGGCGTTCCACCACCAACAGTCAGTTTGTTTGGTTCGCAATTTATTACCTGGCGCGGTGTTCCCTTAATTCCATCAGATAAATTGCCAATTGATGAAAATGGCAAAACCAAAATTTTATTATTGCGTGTCGGTGAAAAGCGCCAGGGTGTCGTTGGCTTATACCAACCTGGTTTAGCAGGACAGCAAAGTCCTGGTTTATCCGTACGCTTTATGGGTATTGGTCGCAATGCAATCGCATCTTATTTAATTTCTTTGTACTGCTCGCTCGCGGTATTAACAGAAGATGCGCTGGCTGTATTGGACGATGTGGATGTCAGTAAGTACCACGATTATCCGGATACTTATAAATAATCTAACGACGAAAATAGTCACTCTGTCGAAACCTCTGAAACTGAAATCTTTCAGAGGTTTTATAATTAATTGAGTATCACTATGACTGACCATCAAGGTTTGCCAGATATCCAATCTTTAGCCGCTATGGCTAATGAACTTTTCCAGGCGCTGCCAAATGCAGAGCCAATCGTTTCCAGTTTGCGTCCGGCAATTATCCAAACGCCACAAAATTTTCCGCAAAAGCCGCAATTTGGCCGCAGCCTGGGAACCGATGCAAGTGAAGCATCCGCATCATCTGCACCTGTAGTTCCATCAAGGGAAGCAGAAAAACAAACCGCGCCCTTACCTGCGTCGAATTATTATTTTTCAGAACATGCTGGAGCCTATCCACTCGCCAATTTACAAATTGATCAACTGACAGCACAAGTTTCTCCCAAAGCGTTTGGCTTACCCGATGAAGATGATTTACGAACACTTTTGATTGAAGATCGTTTTGTCACCCAACAAAATATTCCTGCTAATAAAATACCAGCAGAACTACACGCACTCGAAAACCATGCCAGTGGTGATTATCATCAACCGCAATCGCATGGCACTGATCGTGTACTACCAAATGCATTTGGCCTGCCAGGTGAGCAGGACATCCAACAATTATTATCCGCAGAATTTAGCGTTAGTAAATTTGATGCACCCACTCGCTCAACTGCAACACCGGTGTCTGATTCGCGTTTTTATTTTTTAGATTCTGGCACACAACCCGTATTTGGTAATTCATCGAAACAGGGACAATTTTCAGCAGAATCACAAGGCTTTGATGTACATGCGATTCGTCGCGATTTTCCAATTTTATCAGAGCGCGTTAACGGAAAACCTTTAGTTTGGTTTGATAATGCGGCCACAACGCATAAACCAAAATCAGTCATTGAGCGTGTCAGTTATTTTTATGAGCACGAAAATTCAAATATTCACCGTGCAGCGCACGAGCTTGCCGCTCGCGCGACTGATGCTTATGAAGATGCGCGCAACAAGGTTGCAAAATTTTTAGGCGCAAAATCGTCTGACGAAATTATTTTCGTTCGCGGTACAACGGAAGGTATTAATTTCCTTGCTAACACTTTTGGCCAACAACAAGTTGGTGAAGGCGATGAGATTATTGTTTCAAATTTGGAACATCACGCCAATATTGTACCCTGGCATATGCTGGCAACACGCGTTGGCGCAAAACTGCGAGTCATTCCGGTCGATGATAGCGGCCAAATTTTGCTGGATGAATTTCGCAAATTAATTAATGGCCGCACAAAATTAGTGTCCGTCACCCAGGTTTCCAATGCATTGGGAACAGTAACGCCCATTAAAGACATTATTAATATTGCACATGCCAATGGTGTTCCAGTTATTGTGGATGGTGCACAATCCGTGTCGCACATGAGTGTGAACGTACAAGCATTGGATGCTGATTTTTTTGTATTCTCCGGCCATAAAGTTTTTGGACCAACCGGTATTGGTGTTGTCTATGGTAAAGCAGAACATTTAAAAAATCTGGCGCCATGGCAAGGTGGTGGCAATATGATTGCTGATGTAACCTTTAATCGCATTGTTTACCAGGATGCTCCCAATCGTTTTGAAGCCGGTACGGGCAATATCGCTGATGCCGTTGGCTTAGGTGCGGCAATAGATTATGTCACGCGCATTGGCATGGATCGAATCGCACGTTACGAACACGATCTGTTGGAATATGGCACACAACTTTTGCGCCCTATTCCCGGCGTGCGTTTAATTGGTACTGCAGCGAATAAAGCCAGCGTGCTTTCGTTCGTATTGGCCGGTTATCAAACAGAAGAAGTGGGTGCAGAATTAAATCGCGAAGGTATTGCAGTACGTTCGGGGCATCACTGTGCACAACCAATTCTGCGCCGCTTTGGCGTTGAAACAACTGTTCGCCCTTCGTTTGCGTTTTACAATACCTATGAGGAAATTGATTTAATGATTTCCGTTATCGAAAGACTTGCACGAACACGGCGTTAAAATCATTTTGCAATAAAAAAGCCCAGGCTAATCACCTGGGCTTTTTTATTGCAAATTTAAATAGCTGTCGCTTTTTACTTTTCGTTCTAAGTAAAGTATAAAATAGTATTTCGGTTATGCGACTCTAGAATCTATTATTGATTCGTTGATTTGATTTAGTTTTTACGTAGGATTCATTGCGTATTTTATAAATATCGACATGTTTATAGATTATGTAATGATGACTACAAACCCTACAGAATTCCAGGAGTAAAAAAATGAGTTTACGTTTAGGCGATGAAGCCCCCGATTTTGTACAAGATTCCAGCGAAGGCGAAATCCATTTTCACGAATGGTTAGGTAACAGCTGGGGCGTTTTGTTTTCCCATCCTGCTGATTTTACTCCCGTATGCACCACTGAATTAGGATTAACAGCAAAACTTAAAGATGAATTTGCCAAACGTGGCGTGAAGGCAATTGCGTTGAGCGTTGACCCTGTGGACTCACACCATCGCTGGATTGGTGATATTAACGAAACCCAAAACACAGCGGTGAATTTTCCAATACTTGCTGATGCGGATCGCAAGGTTTCTACCCTTTATGATTTGATTCATCCTAACGCCAGTACGACTGCAACTGTGCGATCATTATTTATTATTGACCCTAACAAAAAAATTCGTTTGATTATCACCTACCCTGCAAGCACCGGCAGAAATTTTGATGAAATTTTGCGTGTAATTGATTCCCTGCAATTAACAGACAACCACAAAGTCGCCACACCAGGTAACTGGAAATCCGGTGATGATGTTGTTATTGTTCCTGCATTGCAAGATGCAGAAGAAATTAAGCAACGATTCCCCAAAGGCTATACTCTTGTTAAACCCTATTTGCGTTTAACACCCGATCCCCGCAATTAAGCTTTAAGAAACTTTGCAAACAGGGCGCTTAATGCGCCCTTTTTTATTTATACGAGGTTGTAAATTATGGCTAATAAATATGTCGTCGATGCTAATTACCGTTTTATGGCTGCCTATCAGGAAGTCAATACGCGCATCAGCCAACGGCAACAGGCATTGTCCCTTTATGCAACACTGGTATTAAGTCTATTAGCTGCACTGGTCGCATTAAAACCCAGCGGCGGAGGTGGTGTTCCTGTTGAATGGTTGCTGCCAGGATTTCCGGCCGCATCTTTATGCCTGGCATTTTTGAATTACAAAGGTGAACGTGCCATCACCAATTTACGCCGCTTTCTCGCCGCATTGGAACAACTCAACAATGCCCATGATGAATTACCCAGTTACAACACGCATCCCAAATGGTCTATGGGCGCCAATAAAGCCCGGCGTTTTCACGATTTAACCGCAGCACTTTTAGTGATAGCGGGCAATGGAATTGGCCTGGGTGCAGCTATACATATATATCCTGATCGAGTGGCAGCTGCGCCCCTTGCGATATGGGGATCGGTGGTGGTAGCAATTATTTCAATCGTTATTTTGCTACTAATTCCACGGTGGAGTTACAAGCCGGAAAGTGAGGCAGAATCCAATTAATTATTAAAAAATTATCTCCGCTGACATTAGTTAAATATCAACACTGTTGACATATCAGCAACACAATGTTGGTTTTTTAACAACCATCTTGATCTTAAACGCGAGTTGAACTCGCGTTTAAAAACCATCTTTTCTATCCATATATCGCAAAGTTTGTTTATTAAGAATATCCCAATAAAATTGATTAAATAAACGACGAATTTTAAAAATTTTTATTATATCCAACAAAAACCTCAATCTGGCATAGATGCTGCAATTCACATTGTGTAGATCACTAACTTATTTTTTGAATTACTTTTTATTTTGTATTGCCTATTATTTTTTTATTAATAGTCCCGTGCCATACGGGAAGGAAGTCATCATGAGTGCACACGCCTACTCCGAGCCCTATGCCCATAATCGTCGCCATACACGCGCATCAGTTCGTACACTGAAAAACAAATCCTTGCCACAAAAGTCGGCTGAGATTATTACTTTAGTGCAGCGTCCAATTAAATTAGATAAACCTATCGAGCTGGTCTATCCCAAATATCGCCGCTTGGGAACCCCTGCATTTGCTGCATTAGTTATTGGTCTACACGTTTTGGTATTTGGTTATTTTTATTATCAACCCATTGCTGAAACAGTAAAAAAAGTTGAAATTCCCAAAATCAAAATTGAACGTTACACACCGCCAGTAATTCCGCCACAAGTTGTGCAACCTACAAAAGAAGTTAAAAAGGAATTACCAAAACCTGTTCAGCAAAAAGTTGTTACTGATAACCCCAATGTGGTTGAAAAATATGTCGCCCCCGCTCCTGTTGCAGAAGCTCCGGCACAACCCGTAGAAAAAGTGACGGAAGCATCTGCAACAGCTGCCTACCTCAATAATCCACCACCGGTTTATCCGGAAGCTGCGCAAGAAAAAGGTTGGGAAGGCACAGTAATTTTAAGTGTATTGGTTCAACCCGATGGTAAAGCTAAAACCGTTGAAGTAAAAACATCAAGCGGTCGCAAAATCCTTGACCAAGCTGCAACACAAACCGTTCAGCGATGGACATTTGTTCCTGCACGTAAAGGTGAAACAGCCGTTGAAGGCTGGGTGGAAGTACCAATTGATTTTCGTTTAGGTACCAGTTAATTCATGCACATGAGTTGGCTTTAAAATTTTTATGTTTTATGAAGTGCCTTTTAATTTTTGTGAAATAAAGTGAGTAATCTTATGCATGAGTTATACAAACATATCGTGGAATGGACCCTCTGGTCACTGGCTTTTTTTTCAGTGGTCACCTGGACGCTGATTTTTCTTAAAGGTATCCAACATACTTTATTGGGTATCCAAAACAGACGCTTTAAAAAGGATTTCTGGAGCGCAGCAGATTTAAATGCTGCCGCATCCCTGGAAAAATATGTGGGCCCAACCGCTCGTGTTGCAGCAATTGGCTTTACTACCTTGCGCAGCGCTGATTCAACATCAACACCCGCAAGCAATTTGGAAAACAGTTGGGATCGCCAGGATTTATTGGAACGTCATTTGCGCCAACAAATCCATAAAGAGCGTCGTTCACTGGAAAGTGGCTTGGCCGTATTGGCATCCATCGGCAGTACCGCACCTTTTGTGGGATTATTTGGAACTGTATTTGGAATTATTTTGGCGTTAACAGCAATTTCTAGTAAATCATCCGCCAATATTGAAGTTGTTGCCGGGCCTATTGGTGAAGCCTTGGTTGCCACGGGTGTGGGTATTGCGGTTGCTGTTCCCTCGGTATTGGCTTACAACTTTTTCTTGCGCCGCCTTAAATTAATCGCAGCAGACCTGGATGATTTTGCAACGGATTTTATTACCCTCGTACAAAAATCCGGTTTCCGTGTGCATACGATTCCCACAACAAAAACCGCAAACCGTGTAAATGAATTTACACAAATTAAAACTGAACCAGGCAAAGAGGTATTAGCGTAATGGCTTTTTCATCTGGTGGTGCAGACAGTGACGAAGTATTTGGCGAAATCAACGTAACACCGCTGGTGGATGTAATGTTGGTGTTGTTGGTGACCTTCATTATCACCGCGCCCATGTTGACTAATACAATTAATGTGAACCTACCCGACACACAACCAACCTATCAACAAAAGGAACCGGAGAAACCTACTGTGATTAGTGTTGATGAAACAGGAAAAGTATATATTGATAAAGAAGGATATCCAATTGCGGAAGTTGAAGAGGAATTGATTAAACGCAAAACCGAAAATCCTGAAATACGTTTGAATTTGAACGCCGATGAAAAAGTAAATTACGGTGTCATCGCTAAAGTCATGGCGGCAATTGAACGCGCTGGAATTGATCGACTTTCGTTTATTAGCGAAAATGAAAGTAAGTAAGTGTAAGTAGTAACGTGTAGTAAGTCTCCAATGCTGGAATCGCAAGGATGCGATGTTTTTATCAATTCATCTATGTCTGGAATTTTCGTTGAGTAAACTTGCACCAAAATCAATAGTTATTGTCGGTGGCGGTGCTTCTGCAACATTATTGCTTGCCCAACTCAGTATCCAGTTACATTCGTATTTATCTACCAATATCTACATTATTGATAATAGCGAAAATTTTAATCTAGGCGTTGCCTATTCCGTTGAGCATCCGTCATTTATTTTAAATGTAGTCGCCAATCGTATGGGAGCATGGTGCGACAAACCCGACGATTTTTATCAGTGGTTAAACAATTACCCCCATCTATGGCGAAACTTGCACAAAGATTTTGCAAGTGTTCAATATTATGAGGAAGATTTTGTACCACGGATGATCTATGGTGCATATCTTCGCTGGATTTTTGAATGCTCAATCGTTATGGCAAAAGGAAAAAATATTCATGTCCATAGGATATCTGCAAAAGTTTCCACTATTAGCGATATCAAATACAGCTCAAAGTTGCTTGTTAAAACAGATAGACACGAATCATTTCGCGCAGATGTGGTGATAGTAGCCACTGGGAATTCAACACAAAAAAATCAAAATTTAATCGGGAAAAACATTTTTCCATCGCCCTACCATCCGGGTTTTATCACCCAGAATTGGGCAGATGTAAACAATATAATTATTGTCGGTTCAGGCTTAAGTATGGTTGATGCAGTGCAATTTCTATCACAGCAACATTATAAAGGAGACATCCAGGTATTTTCTCGCCATGGATTAATTCCTTTACCGCATTTGAAGCCCGATACACAGCAGGAATGTAAACCTTTTATTTTTTCCGGAAAAATAAATGCCCGAACAATAGTGAAAAAAATTCGTTCGAAAATACGTCAAAATAGCCAGCTTGGAATTAACTGGCAAACGACCATTAATAAGATCCGTGTACACACCAATGATCTATGGCTTTCATTGAGCACTGAAGAGCAAAAAAAGTTGCGTCGCCTATTACCGTGGTGGAATGTTGCCAGGCATCGAATCCCGAAAACTGTATTCGAATACTTAATTAAATTACAGTTGGAAAGAAAACTAACCATTACCAAAGGCGACGTTAAACAGGCAGAAAGTGATGGTGAATACTTCTTATTAAAACTACATCAAAAAACAGCGTTTATAAAAGCTGACAAATTGGTTGTCTGTAGCGGCTATTTTTACGACCAACAATTAAAAAAAATTTGTGGAAATTTATTCGATAGAGAAGCGATTTATTGCTGCCACAATCAAAAATTATCCAAAACGCATGAACTCTATGCAATCGGCCCTGTTTTGGGAGGCTTATTATTTGAAACTACAGCCATCCATGAGATAAGACAACAAAGCCTGGATATAGCTGTCGCCATAGTGTCCCAACTGCAAGAGAGCTTGGAGGCCCATAGCAATTAAAGTGATAACCCCAAACAATTTTCAGCGATAAAACTCGCTTTTTAATTGCCGGACACACAAAAACTTAACCAGCGTGTGTTAACGAACGGAAATGAAACCAAAATAAAACAATTCTATCCCTTGAGATCAAATTTGGGTGACAAAAATGATTACCTATATCGCAATTTTTATTCTGGGGATATTTGTTCTTTATAAACTATCCAGTACATTTTCCAGCGCACTTATTGGCTCCTTTTCTGGCAGCTCCTCATCTTCACAACATGACATCCAGGAATTATTTTTCCGAACTGTATTTACCCTACTTGGCTATATTGCAAAACGTGATGGAGCTGTTAACCCTCGCGAAGTAAAACGCACTGAAACCTATATGGAAAAAATGGCGCTGGATGCAGACCATAAGCGCGAAGCTATACGTTTATTCAAATTGGGAGCCGCGCCAGAATTCCAGATAGATAAAACTATTAAGCAATTCCGGTGGCTGGCGGAAAAAAGTCCGAACCTGGTGCAAATTCTATTGGTATACCTGATTAATTTAGCAAGAGTTGATGGATTGCTGGTCAACAAAGAAATTGAAGCCGTACAAAAAGTCGCGCTAGGGCTTGGCTATACCAATATTACTTTTCAACACTTACTAAAGATGGTATCCGCACAAAATAAATTTGGTGAAAATATTCCTAATAGTAAGCCTAAAAACGATCCACAAAACAAAGCTGATACAAAAAAATACGACTTTGATCAAACCCAAAAAAGAAATACCGGAAAAACGGCCCACGCATCAACTAATGAGCAAAAGACAACCCAACAAGAGAAAAGCTGCGAAGAACAAACCAGAGACTTTAATAATCGCCCCGATCAACTAGATGCTGCATATGAGGTATTTAATGTATCGCCCAATGCGAGCGACGCAGAAATAAAAAAAGCCTACCGCACCTTGGTAAACCAATATCATCCGGATAAGTTAATTGGATTAGGATTGCCGCCTTATATGATCCAATCTGCAACTGAGTGCTTTCAGAAAATTCAGGCGGCTTATGATTATATTAGACGTGCGAGGAAGTAACATATGAAGTAAAGTCTATATCTATAATTAAAAAGATTTGCAGGATTTAAGTCGCCTTAAAAATAAAAATCCTGGCACATTTTTTCCAGGCTCGGTAGATTTATTTAAAATAATTTATCAGAAATTATTTTTAATCCAGATTCTAATAAACCAAAAATATTGTGCTGGCAACTGCGCCATATAACACTGCAACCACAGTAGAACTAATAGAATTTTTTAGTAAAAATAAGGCATGTTCTGGATAATCTTTCCAGTTAGAAATAAATAGCGATACAAAAATTAATGCGTAACAAATAAATCCAACCAATGAGCCCATTAAAAAGTATTCACCAAGTTTATTTAGTCGCTTTTTATGCATGTAAAAACATGCAGGAAGCCCTAATAATATTGCTGACAAATAAGCAAACAAGGCAAGAAGTTTTGCTCCCCAAGCAGCTTCATATTGAGACACGAAGATTAAATTTAATAAATACAGTATTAATGCAGGCATTCCTGGCGCAAAAATAAAACCAAAAATGTTCGAAACGTATTAGTGTTCATATTTGTTAACCTTCATTATTGTTGGCAAGAACACGTTTTAATCGCTTCAAATGTTTGAGCAATTTATAAATTTTGTTTTTAATATTCAGATCCCAATAAATTTTTAACAGCATTTTCATTAGAAACATAGAGAACATTACCTGCATTTTTATGCTCTATTATTTCTGTTTTTCCTGCAATAGTTAAATTTGAAAAGCTCGGGTTAGCTCTACCAGGCCAGTCTTTTTGAGCCCAACTCCAATATTTTGGATGAAACTCCATTTGGCCAGTTCCCGTATACAGTGCTCTCCAGACACCTTTCTCCACAATAAATTTTGTATTATTAACTGGAAGCAAAGGTGTATAACACATAACTTTTATTGTTACTTCATTTCTATTCGTGCCTTTTGGAAGACTTGGATACCAAGCAGGAAGCGGAGAATCAGGAGACAAAATAAACTCTGACTCTAAAAACCCATAAATAGGATCACAAGAAGAAATTAGCAACACAAAAAATAGTAATATAATTTTTTTAATAATATTTTTCACTATTATTCATCACTTATAATTGCTCATTCAGACGTGATGCGCTGATCTATTAACTCAACAAACCGCAATACTTCTGACAAATTGAATTTCATTATTTTGGTCAACTCTCTTTAGACCAGTATAAAATTTGAAGCATACAATGCTTATTTTAAATCATTGAGGTGCGGCATCCAACGCATGTATTATCCCAACCTCAACTATTTGATTTCATTTTTATTAATTGATTTTTTATGAATATCTTTGTACATCAACATCTCTATTAATCGCTCTTCTTTTTGAGGTGTGAATCCACATTTATGCTTCCATTCCTTAGGATTTTCATAAGTACCAAATAACATATCCCACCATACAATATCGCCATAATTATTTTTATGGCGGTTATATTGATGATGAATCCTATGCATTTCCGGACGTTGAAATATATAACCAATCCAATGAGGAGTTTTTATATTTGTATGGTAAAAAAATTCACCTATAGCGGTAAAAAAGGTGTAAAACGCTCCCGCCTCAATTGATAAGCCAAGTAACGTGTAAACTAAAAAACTACCAATGATTGAATTTACTATCATCTCGCCAGGATGTTTATAAAATGAGGTGATGACCTCTAATCGCTGGGGACTATGATGTATTTGATGAAACCCAACCCACAGGAAATCGTACTCATGGCGCCACCTATGCCACCAATAAAATATAAATGTTGCTAAAAAATAAGCGATAAAACCACCAACTACAGGTGAGACATTGGTGGAAAGCCGAAATAAAGACCAAGAAGAAAACCATCGTTCCCAAGTAACGCCAGCAATTAAAACTACTCCCAACTGCATTAAGTTGAGTATTACAACACGTAAAGGCCATGTTTTTACAGATGGCAGCTGCCAACCTGGGACAACTCTTTCTACAACAAAGCAAACCATAAAAATAATTAAAATTGTCTGCAACATATTACATCCTTTATCTTGTATCAATAAATATCAATGCCTTTGATCTTGCAATATGCAGGAATCATCAAAACAAAATTAATATACCATAAAATCTTCCAATGCTTTTTTCAAATGCGCAATACATTCCCATTTGTATTTACATAACTTATAAAGTTTGTCTAAAAAAATAGAGAAAATAACCAATTAATTGAATCTCACCAAGAAATTGAAACTATACAAAACAATAAACGTGGACCTGCACCGAAACTGCAAAAGCAGGTTGAGATTATCAGCCAGATGCCAAAGGCTAAACAAAAACTTGCCACCGATTTACTCGATGCGATTATTCAGCAAAGCTAGCCATAAAAAAAACCGGCACATTTCTGTGCCGGGTTCAGGTCAAGCTTTTTATTTGAAAATAATAAGAAATTAATTTCACTCTGACCTTAGTTATTTAAACGCTCTTTAAAAAAAGAATGGCTTTCTCAATATCTTTAAAATATTCCTTATATGCATCTCTTCCGCAACACCAACTTAAAAAATGGCAGATGCATTCTATTTGACTAGCATTGAGTAAAGACAATCTTATTCGAGTCTCATTTGTAAAAGCTTCTGATGGCCTAAGATTATAAATTAGAAATTGGGCTTCCATTTGATTATATTCGGCTTCCGGTGAAAGACAGAAACTCATGTAATATGGCAGGATCCAACGGTATGATTTTGGAGATAAAAGAGATAGTGACTGATGTAATGCATCAATCACCTCACCTGTTATTTCCTTACCCCTATATCCTTCCATAATGTACCTCAACTCATCGCACTCCCTACAATCATTTGAATGAAATGTTAGTTCTGAATTTTCAGGCATTTCCTCTAAAGAAAATACTGATCCAATTTCATTTAAAAGCTTTTCTTTTCCTATGGACATTTGCATTTATCAGCCACCGCATTCTCCGCATCCCGTATGGAGGCATTCAAATCTTCATATAATTGAGGGCTATGAACCGTATCTTCTCCACCCCACCATTTGTTTGTATTTTCTAATCGAAGAGCTTTACAATCTTGTGCTTTTTTTAATTTCCATTTTGCTAGCTCACATTCATTTAAACCAACAGGCGGCCTCTCATTGCATCGATTATGATACTGATTTCTATTAGCCCCAAATTCAATTTGTTGTTGCAGGCTACCACCGAAATCATTTTCATTGATCTGACCAGTTACCGAATTATATCCAGCAGATGCGGAATTATAACCTGCAGAATCAGAGTCGCCATAAGCACCGCCGCTCCCACCAAACCTAGCACCACCTGCACCTGCCGCTCCCGCTGCTCCACTCCAACCAGATGCAGCAGCAACTTGTAAACCACTCGGATCGATTTTTTTAACTGGGTTATTTTCAACATAGGCATATGTGTTAATCCCGCCATTAAGTCCAATCGGATCACTTTCGATGTATCTTCCAATGCTCGGATCGTAATCCCGGAAGTAGTTGTAAACTTGTTCAGAAAACATTCACCCAATTGAATGCTAAAAAGTCTAATCTCTATAGTTAAACCAAATAACCTCTATCTCTAGCAACTAGTGCAATGGATTGGGCCAGAGCTGAGTATTCTTTATCTGAAGACAATTCGATATTAAAGTCTTCTGAAAGAATCCTTTTAAGAGGCAAGCTTTCTGTTCGCGCAATAATCTCTAAAATTCTAAAGAGATTTTCTATTTTTTCTTGTCTTTTCCCTACAAGCTCTTGCCTATTGAGATCTAATTCTCTTATGGATAGTGACGCATGATCATTACCAGGTGAAGGATATGCTGCTGGCCCCAAAAAAATTATTTCCTCATTAGGGTTGTTGGTGTATGGGTCAATAATTCCATCTTTGTTTGACTTATTCGTGTTACATATATCACATGCGAGAGTGAGATTTTCCCACACAAACCATAACTCAGGATTTTCTACTTTTGGTGTAATGTGGTCGATATCGCCATAGGCGATATGACGTAATTTACTTTCACAGTAAGCACATTTACCACTTGTTTCTGTTATTAACGCTTCCTTAATTTCTCTATGGTTATAGTGTCCCTTATCTGACTTAGATAATTCATCCCCTCTTGCCAGCTTGGCAAGAATATTATCAGTCCATTTTTGAAAATTAGTTTCAAGAATTTTAGGGATTGCACCTTTTTTTAATTTAATCATTTTCCTTTAACCAAATCAGCTAATGCAAATGGGTAGTGATCACCAAATCCTATATCTAAAAGATCCTTCCGAAGAGCAGTTAATAATTCTGCTGTAACTTGTAAGGTTTCATATTTTTTTGTTATAGCTTTAACTTCCTCTGCAGCCCACTCAGGGATAGTCGCTTCAACACCTAAAACTTCCCTCAGAATTTCATTAGCACTTGATGACTTATTAACTGCATCTAACTTTTCACTAATAATCCGATATTTAGTTGTCTCAGGAACAAATCCCTCTATGCTTCGAGAAGCAGAAAAGTTGTATCGTAATACGTAAACATATGAGTCCTTTACAGACGTAACAATAAAAGGACTATGCGTTGCTACAATAAATTGAGCTTGAGGGAACGCACTCAAAAGCCTGCTCATTAAAGTTCGCTGCATAGAGGGGTGCAAATGATTTTCAGGCTCATCAATTGTCACTACAAATGACTGTTTGTCTAACGAATACATGTATATGCGCCACGAAATATCTATAAGCGCTGATACACCACCAGAAGCAGAATCAATAAGAAATTCACCGGAAGATGTCTTAAGAATCACCTCGGGGGATCTTATTATTAAATCCACAAAACCCAAGGAGGGAGGAAGTATTTTTTTTAATACATCTATAAAACCATTTAGTGCTGCTAATAATGCAGGATTACCGCTATGCCTTGAGTTTCCTTCACCAAAAACAGCCATGCCAATTAAAGACTCCTTCATTCTAAACAACGGCGAATTTCCAGAACTATTACCATGATACCTATTTGCAACTTCCGAATAATAATTATTATAAGCAATTTGTGGCGTTGTCATTGATGAAGGAATTTGCGATACGACTTGATAATTGGATACCGTTTGATGTGAGTCTATATGGATACCAGCCACAGCTTGCTGCGAACCTACCTCCAAATGGTATTGTTGCTGCACACCTGCAGGAATATTTAAATTGGCTTCGATAGCATTGTTGTAAATTAACTTTCCAATGTTGTTTTCATTGGATTTATTAAAAAATCTGAAAGCTTTCGTAAAATTGGAAAAAATTCCAGAAAAGTATGAAAAACCTCCATCTTTATTAATTATAGGCGTACTTAAATAAGGCCTATCAAATCCAAAATGCCTCGAAAATATTCTAATAATGGAACTTTTCCCTGCTCCATTTGCTCCAGTAATAATTGTTAATCTAGGATGAATATCTATATCAACATCTTCAAATTGTCGCCAACCTGTTAAAGCCAATTTTTTAAAATTAGTGTTATTACTATCCATACAATTCCTTCCTACTTAATAAACGCCCACGCTTTATCTGATGCGAATCGGTATTGCGATTTGTGGTTGAATTGGAACCAATGTATTCACATAAGATTTTAAAATATCGTTATACAGCTCTAAATGTTTTGGTGCTTCTATGGTTATGATAAGTGCATAGCGGATTTTCTCCGCATTTTTAGCACTAGCGCCAGCCTCTCTAGCATTGTAATGAATATCAAAAACCGGATTATCAAGGCTTGAGCCGCGCATACTTTTATTACCATGTATTACTGTCTCCCATTTACCCAGATCTGAGCGACGTTCCTCCTCCGTTGAATACTTCTTCAAATCGAAAAAGCCCTTGGTATCTGCGTTAGCTTTTCCTTCTTTGATCTTTTTATCGTTTGGACGAAATACAATTTCTAAACCCGCTTTTGTATAAGCCGCAGCATCCTGAGGGTCAGTAGGTGACGCATAACAGAAGGTTGCCTTAAGCCGAATATTTCCATTCAATCCACCAGCAGGAAGAGGCAGCGACGCACGCAAATATTTACCTGGCTTAAGCTCACCCTGATATACAATACGAGCAGTTCCTGATGGGCAAGTGATAACACTCATCAAATCTTCGGGAATTTTTCCCCACCCCACATCCAATTTGTCATGACCTGCGGAATCTGCTGCATTCACAAGCAGTGCTTTTATGGCAAGAGGCGAAAGATCTGCCCCCAAAATTGCGCGAATACCTACGGCATTCCGTAATAAATATGGGGCAGCAAAGCTAGTACCCAATTGAGGCACTAAAGATGCTTTCTTCCCTTGCTGCAACACGTGAAAATATTCACCAGCATCCCCACCAAATGCCATTAAATCTGGCTTCACCACACCAGGACTGCGACCAGGACCTACTGCACTATAAGATGCGCGAGCCCATCCAGGCTGTGTGTTACTTGCAGCACCTACAGCTAACGCATTCACACAATCAGATGGAACCTGAACCCTAGCGTTTCCAGATATTCGATCTCTCGACCCATTATTTCCAACAGCAACAGTCATTAATGTATCGCCATCACTCAATAGATCATCAATTACTGATGTCCATGCATGCACTTCCGTATCTTCTATTGGAAGATCTGGACCAAGACTAAGATTAATAAATTGGTATTGACGTGATAACAACACCTCTTCAACAAAACCGAGTGTACGATAAAGCTCCAAAGGATCTTCTAGCTGAATATCTTTATCTAAAACACGCAAATGATCGACATAGGAAAAAGGTCGCGAAGCCAAACCGTTTGGACTAATCGGCCCAAAAAGAAATGCGGACGTTACCCCCAAACCATGCTCCACACCACCTGAGTCATCTTCAGCATCCTCATCTAGAAGCCGATAGGAGCGCAACCAAGGCCCTATAGAATGATTTTCGGGCAAGCCGCCATCTAGTATTGCTACTTTTGGTTCGGATGATAGAGGCTGCTCTGTTGGCAAAGTACAATTAATCGAGATATTTCCTGTCCGCTGCATAGGACGGAGTGCACGTAATTTTGGCATCGGTCTAATTACACGCACCAAAGAAAATTTGGCAAGCTCCTGGATCTTTTTATTACTCCCTTCAACTGGAATAAACCATAAACTCCCAGCAATAAAACTCAGATCCGCAAAAACATTTAGCTCAAGTTGTTGAGCATACTGAATAAAAGATCGCTGAATAAACCGATTATTTTCATCCGAAATAAGATGAATTCCGACCTCAAAAAAGTGATCTGATTTTTCTCCCAAAGACACAATGCGCTCTTCCGGAGAAAAAACGGAAAATTTTTCAATATGAGCTAGATCAAGGGCTTCTTTAGTGCCCAATTCAAGCCCCTCAGTCCATTCAACCAAATTACGAAATGATTCCCGCTTGCCCGCGACAAACAACTCCGTGGTAGTGCATTCTCTAGGCTCTCCTTTTTTACTCCATGCCTCTGGAGTAAGCTTGATCGTTCGACTGCCTACAGACTCCAAACCAGCAAAACGCAAAATAGCGGCTGGAAAAAAAGACTTGGCAATGTAACTTGGATTCATAGCCAGCCGCATTACACCAAAGTCATCTGGACATGCTTCAGACGGCAATTTATCAAGAGCCTTGGCTGCCCGAATAAATTGCGGAGCCAATCGCTCCTTTGCATAATCTAAGGTGTAGACTTCAGCCTTATCAGGTTTCCTCTTTGGCCCTTTGATATCGTGAGTTAATAGCTCGCCTCGACCAATTAAAAAATTTGTTTGACTCATGATCTAGATTTCCTCCTTGAGGGTTGAGTTTTTTCAGATGAACTATTGGAATATTTTCTTATCGTGTCGCGACTAACACTCGTCAATGCATGAATATTATGCTGAGTAAAAACACCCTGCTTAGCCAGCTCTATTGCAAGCTCAATACGTGATGAATGATTCAACTCAAAAACGCGACTCTTTATGAGCTCTTCAATTAACTGAGTATCTGATGACATTCCTAATGCAAGCGCGCGTCGGAAGCGCTGGATATCTCTTTCAATATCACTAAACGAATAACCTTGAAATACAAAAGCCAAGACATCTAACCATTTTTCAAACAATGAAACATCTGCACTTAAAAATCGTTTAATAGCATCTTTCACCATTGATATATCTGGCACTCCAAATTCGACAAGCAAATCAAAACGTCTCCACAAAGCTCGATCAATAAGCTCAGGATGATTTGTTGCAGCCAATAACAAACCTGTAGATGGCCATTCGTCAACTTCTTGCAGAATCACTGTCACCAAACGCTTTAATTCACCTACGTCGCTATCATCATTGCGGCTTTTTGCAATAGCATCTATTTCGTCCAGCAGCAAAATACAGGGGCTCCGCTTTGCAAAATCCAATGCAGCTCTTAAATTGTTTCCGCTGTGCCCAAGAAGGCTACTCATAACGGCAGTTAAATCCAAAATATATAATGGCACTTGTAGCTGAGCAGCGAGCCAGCGAGCCGTTACAGTTTTACCTACACCGGGCTTGCCAACAAAAATTGCAGATTTTGTAGGCTGCAACCCCAACGATGCCAAAAGATCCTTTTGCAGTCTCTCTTGGATTAATTGATCAATTTTTTCCTGAATACCAGATGCCAACATTGGAGTTTCTATTCCATCCTCACTCTTATAAATCTTTAGCAAGGACAAACCAGATTGATCGTCTGTCGGTACCGGCTGATCAAATTGAGGGGTGACTTTCCGCATTAAAGTTTGGCTTCTTGGAGCATTAGCTTTCAGCTGCACATCCATTTGCTCAGACAGCTCCGGATCAGTTGCTCTATATTTTCGAACAAGCCGAGCCACAAACAGACGAACATCTTCAGTCTGCTCCGCAAGAGCAAGGCGAACAACCTGGACTAAATCTTTATTTATATCGCTCATTTCTTCCGCACAATTTATATGTATTTGATTTTTAAATAATTTTTATTTAAATTAAATGGACTAAATAATTATAGTACCATTAACATAGTAAAGTCACTATTACTTTAGAGCAAGGACACATCTGAGGGTGAGTCTCATGCCAATGCTTGTCAGCGAAAAATAGATGCGGGAATTCGGATTATTGAGATGCCGTCAGTTGGCACACCATCATTCAAATCAGACCAGCCCTCATGGTGGCGCGAATAATCAGCCAAGATGCACTATGGCCTCATTGATCAACGTAAAGTGTTTCGCAACTCTAGCGCCACCACAGCGTCGTATCATTTTCTTTAGAACAGATATATCCATACAGGCAGCCACTTGAACAACACGCCCCAACACTACATCTTGCTCCTCTGCCAATCTGTTTACATTGTTTACTAAATCGATCAATAGGAATTCTTTTGAAAGCTCTTTAGGAAAGTAAGTTTTTACTTGAAAGTTGAAGATCCGGTTACCAAACTTGAACTTACCGTGGCGTTTCCGGTTATAGACGATCTGTTCGTTGTAAAGCTGAGTTGTACCAACACCTAACGCGTTGTAGGTATTCGAGGAGAACAATAAAAATCTTCCGTTTTTAAGAAGGCTTCGACCAGTTTGCAATCCTCCGGTGCAGCTTTACCAAATGACGTTTTCCTAGGATAGGCATACATCCCCTGATAAACCTTCTGCAAGGTTCCATCATTTACCAACTGCTTCAAATGGCGATCAACGGCATTGCTCCACTGCGCCAGATCGGCCCTGCGATATACCTGGCCCGGCCTTAATTGCCGTTTCAACTCACTCAACGAAGACATGCTTTTGCCTCAAATGATGCAATCCAAAATACCGATATTTAACTTCTGGCAGCAGGATGTGTATCGTTATACACCCTAGTTAAATCCATCACCGTTACTCGAGTATAGATTTGGGTACTTGTGATATCCAAATGCCCCAACATCTCCTGTACATAACGAATATCAGCCCCATTTCTCAACATGGCAGTAGCTGCCGCATGACGAAACAGGTGGCAAGCTCCAGATTTACTCACTCCTGAACGCCGTACATAGGCACCTACCATATCGGAGAGCTTGCTGGTTCGTATTCGCTTGCCCGTAGCTCCCAAGAACAAAGCCTCGCCGGAATCTAGACCAACAAGAGTTGGGCGCAACTCCTTCAAGTATTGGCGAACCCAGTTAAGCGCTCTGGTGGCTATCGGTACGCGCCGATCCAAACTGCCTTTACCTTTACGCACAGTGACCAACTGATGCGTAAAATCGATATCTTTAATGTCCAGGTTGGCGAGGTCAGTTCTACGAATACCGGTAGCGTAATAGACCTCCAGAATTGCCCGGTCACGCAATGCCATTTTCCCTTTGGTCATTGCTTGTCGAAGTATTTGCTCCATCTCAACCTCATCAGGAACATCTGCTGGTAATCGTCGATTAACTCTTGGCAACTTGAAGTAAACAAAAAAATCTGACTTTATAGTTTTGAAATAGTAAAGCCGCTCTAAAAAACCAGTAACAGCCATGAGTCGCATACGCTGTGTAGCCAAATCGAGTGGTTCGCCATCACGCTCCTTGCGATAACGGTTCAAGTAGCGGCGATATTCCTCTAATGAATCCAGATTCAACTGCGTAACCAAGCGAATGTTATTTGCCAAGCACCATTTGGCAAATGCTGTTAACAATATTCGCTTGGTATAAACCGTAGAATTACTCTGCCCTCTGGCCAAACAATCCTCTGCATAAAACTCAATGCAGATAATTAATTTTGTGCTTCGCCGACTCATGACCGTCACCTCACTAATGCAAGGTAGTCAGATTGATTGCCGAGCTGAGGTATCGCATAAAATCTTCTCTCGGTTTTGGATGCTCCATACAAAATCGATTTATATCCATTTGTGAAGGCAAGCAAATCTTGTAAGCTTGAATACCTAATCTTCCCACTCTATGAGCAATGTCGGTAACGAGTTTTTGGTGTGGCAAATCATTATCAAAAACAATCCCGATGCTTTCGATAGCGAATTGCCGCAAAGCATGAAGATGAATATCAGAAAAGCTTTGCGCTCCCATAATACCAACCACATTCTCCATACCTAACTGCAGCAACGACAGCGCCTCCAACGGTGACTTGCATAACAAAATATGTTTGAATTTTTTTAACGCATCAATGTTAAAAAAGCTCACACCATCGGCTATCCAATGTACGTGGTACACAGAATAAGCTTTGAGTTTCGGTGTAATGCGCCGTCCATACGCACCGACAATTTGGCCTCGCTCATCAAAGAAAGGAAAAATTAAAGAGCCTCGAAAAAATTCATGACCGGATGGTTTTAAAATTCCCACTCGTTGCAATGCACCACGGCTTGATGCACTTTGCCAGGATGGCAATCTATCAAGCTGTAGCCCCAAGGTTCGATCAGAAAAACCTAGCTGAAATCGCTGAATAAGTTTTTTATCAAAAATATTTCTATTCGTTAAAAATTCCTTAGCTCGAATAGAATTGTTAAGTTTTTGGTGATAATAACGCATCGCATAATTTACCAAGTTATCTTCAATGTCAGCGGCCGCTATATCAATATCACTAAACAATAAATCCTGAGGAATTCGGTGGATCAAACTGATATTCCCTAATTTTTCGTAGAAGTACATTACATCACCTCCTTAATTTTTTTATCTGAACACCGCATCGATTCACCTTGAACCTCTATGATGTAAGCGCGATGTAAAATGCGATCAAGAATGGCATCTGCCACCGATTGGCCACCCAAGTATTTGTGCCATTCACTGACAGGAAGCTGTGAAGTAATTAACAAAGACCCACTACCTGAACGATCATCGACCAACTCAAGCAGATCATGTTGGGATCGAGCTTTCATAGGAGCTAATCCCCAATCATCCAACATAATTAAATTTGGTTTTGCCAATTGCAGGCGAAGCTTTGGTAACGTTCCATCACTGTGTGAAATCTCCATATCTTCGAGCAATCGCGCTGTTCGTCGATACAATACTGTCATATCCTTACGAATAGCCTGTTGTGCAAAGGCGCAACCAATCCAGGTTTTACCCGCACCTGTTGGCCCAGTCAGAATGATATGTCGTTGCTGCCGAATCCAATCACACGAAGCCAGCATTGAAATTTGCTGGCGATCTAGTGATCGACCTGCTGTATATTTAATATCTTCAATACAGGCAGATGACACCTTTAATTTTGCTTGCTGCAATAACCGCTGTTGCCGCTTTTGTTTTCGCCCATGAACTTCAGCATCAACAAGCAAAGAAAAACGCTCGTCAAAACTTAAAGATTGTATTGTGGAATTGTTTTGCTGCTCCTCATACGAGGCACACATACCTTGTAGTTTTAATTGATTAAGCTGAGTGACAGTTTGTTGATTGCTCATATTAAAGCCCTCCATGCAAATAATAATTCGATCCTCGTACATGGTAATGTAGAGGCAAATCAGACTGAATTGGATAATCTTGAAGAACGGGCAATTCAAGATGATGCTGAAGAATAGAGCGAACACTTTTAACAGTTAATGAACCAATTTCTACTGCCCGCAAACAAGCAGCTTCAAAGCGCTCTTCAGAATGCGCATTGCAAAGTTTGGTGAGTTGCATGCAAGCTTTTCGGCCTATTAAAGAATATTCAGGTTTACCCTCAAATTGTGCTTTTACAACTTGCGTGGCGGATGGGCGATACGCTGTGCCCATTTATAAAAATTTTCCATAGTTTGTGCGGCGTAAGCTTGATGCTGTGGAGGTCTATGGGCGGGATTGGTTGTGTATCCTCCTTGATCATTACTGCGTTGATGCAGTGCGACACGCTGATTAAGGTGAAGAACTTCAACAGTTCGTAGTGTTACTCGCGCCTCAACTTTTTCACTCACAAGTTGGTAAGGTACAGAGTACGCATGTTGCTTGATGTGAACGTGATAATCCGGCGGAACTTTTTGCTCGCTCACCCATTCTGCGTATTGAAAAGCTTCTGCAGGCAATGGTTTTAATAGCGGCTTATCCAGCTCTTCAAAACGCGAGCGACGGGTTCCAGGTAATCGTTTAAATTTTCGGTCGTTAAATTTTTTCAGTAAATCTTGTATAGCTAAATTTATTTCATCAATACTGAAAAACTTACGGCGGGCAAGAATTGTGAGAATCCATCTTGAAATAAATAAAACACCAGCTTCCACTTTTGCTTTATCTCTCGGCCGTCTCACTCTGGCTGGATCAATTGCCGTACCGTAATGGCGAATACATTCAAGATAAGAGCGATTTAATATTGGAAATGGACTAGCTTTTGTTACAGCGGATCTTAAATTATCAGGCACTATAACTTGCGGACACCCTCCAAAAAACTCAAACATTTTAACGTGAGCTTCTATCCAGTCCTCAAGCTTTTGGCTCGCCGATGCCCAAACAAAAGAATAATTAGAACAACCTAATACACCTAAAAAAATCTGCGCTTTATGTTCGATACCTTTATCAAAGTCATACCAGGTTACAGTCCTGCCAGCATAATCAACAAATGCCAACTCACCCGCGTAATAAGTTTGCCGCATCGACAGATCAATTCTTTCAATATAACGGCGATAGTAGTGAGTGAACTGCGAGTAGGAGTAAGCATCAATAGAACTAACTAAACAATACTCCTCCCATAATTGCAAAAGTGTTTGATGCCGCGCTTGCATTTTTGTGTAAATAAAATGCCAATCGGGCATACGTTTTTGCGAATCCACTCCTCTCGGTTCATTCACGATATTAGTTAATTGTTTATCATTGAGGCTTGATAGCGACTCGGGCAAAACGTTTTTATCACGCAATCGTTGCCGATACTTTGATACCGTGTTGTGAGATAAATGGGTTATACGCGCGATAGCGCGATTGGAAAAGTTAGTGGTCGAAATTAATCGCACCGCTTCGTGCAGATTTATATTTGACATTTTGTATTCCTCATTTAATTACTAAAAGACATTAAAAATAATTTTTTAGGAAAATGAGGCACTATGCCGCCGTCAGCAAATAAGAAATTTCACTTGACACCGGCAGCAGTGAAAAGCATTATGGAGTTGTCGAGATAGCTAAAGTCGATAACCTCAAAAAGCCCTTTAGAGCAGCAACTCTTGGGGCTTTTGCTTTTCTGGCCTCTAACAACGACTCACTTACATTAATTACATAATAATTCCCTCCGAATTAATCTGTTGAAGCACAACGTTTTTTGGCTAAGTAGGCCGCAATATCTTTTGATAATGCATATTTTCCGCGACGATTATCCAGCTCAAACACAGGAATTGGCACCGTCTTTCGAACTAACGATTGACGAAATGCGGCTTTAGATATGTAACCCAATTCTTTAATAAGAGCCTCTCCCGTTACCAAGAGTCCATATCGCTCCAATAAGTCTCTTTCAAGATCAGTCGCTAATTCTTTTTCCGTTATCGTTTCGCTCATAGGGACGCCTGTAAAAAAACAGAATGTGACAACACATAAGCCTACAATAAAATCGTATGTCAGTAGAATTGTTCATTTACGACTGTTCAGGACACCGGTTATCAATAAAACTTCATAAAATTCAAATGACTATATTTTTTCTCGTCAGCTAACGCGAAAAAATAACCTTTTAAAAACAAACGACTCATGAATGATTTAGATGTCACGATAATTCAAAAACTTCCTTCGATGCTCTGGACTCGCATGATTATTCATAGAAAGGGAGGAGCTTCACTGGCGCAGATTCATAGAGAATTTAGGCCCGGTTATTCTTCGTCATATGCACACGGCTCGCGCCGCCTATACAAAAACTATAAAGGCGTCCAAATTAAAGATTCAGCGCTGATACAAGATGTGGAAAATGATTTGCCAGGAACCAAGCGATTATTATTTCATCCCTTGTGGAACATCTTAAAAAATCCAAATGCAACTCTTGATGAGATAGTTTTGTACATGGATGGACTAGATCTTGAAATGAAAGGAAAGCTATTTAGAGTTGACCCAATTTCAAAAATTTCCGTGAGAAAAGATTTGGACTCTTACGGCTCAATTTATTATGTAGCCAAAGACAATAGCTTGGATGCTTTAGCATGTTTGCTGATGTTCATCAGGGAATCTGAAATTAAAAAGCGAGTACAGGCATACATAATCAGTAAATGGGAAACTATTTTTTTAATCTATAGACTGTCCATAATTCCTCCCTTCAACGATATTATGCCTCTGCTGTATCCTGCTGTATTTAATCTTTTTATTGAAAAAAATCATCCCTTGCCACCTGGATTCACCCATGACTTTTTTGATAATTACCAATTCAACCGGGATATTCCACCTAAAATATCAATGTTGATCGTACAGGATGTATATTCTGGCTTGATATGGAAAGCCAAATTTCGACGCCTCGTTTCGGATGATCAGCAAGACCAACTCAATTTTCTTTTTTGGGTTGACCATTTCTTTAACCAATATGAAGTCAAAAAAGCGCTAGATAACTTACCCACCAATTTTGACATTAACCAACCCTCGGCCACATTTCCCTTCCCCCTAAATAACCTTATGGAAAGAATACGTGGCGATAGCCGTACATATCTTTTAAGAAAGGGAAAATTTCTTTTCTAAAACATTGGTCAACCATCTTGCAGTCTGGTAACACTTTTTCGGAATCAGTGGTCACACCAAACAAGCAGAAATGTTCAATCTTACCGGCCCACGCAGTTGCGTGGACTGCACTTGATTGACCAGCCTGCTGTGCAAGGCTGACCACTAAAACCGGTAAAGTGTGACCACTCTGCTGGCGTGGTTGAGCACTCAATCTAACTTAAAGAGACTGGAAATAAAAAGCCCGGCACATTTCTGTGCCGAGCCTGATTGATGCAAATTGACATAGAAAGCTATATTGATGCCGTTAGCTTTTTGGAAAAAAACACACCTAAACATGTTCCTATTGAAGCAAAAATAACGGCCACTAAAAAATAAATTTTGAAAACAACAATAGCGCCACTAACACCATCAAAATCTATTACTGTACCAAGTAACCCATTCATGTAATGCACTAACGTTGCTGTTATTGGTATTACTAATATATAAGACAATCCAAGAAACGTCTTAAATGCTTTCGAATAATATGAAGCAACATAAGCGGCAACAATAAATAAAACCCAAAGAAATAAAGAAAACAAATTTTTATTTATTCCAAGACGATGATAAAAATAATCGTTAAAAGCAATACTAACTTCACCAAAGATGACTGAAAGTAAAATTATCAAAAACCCTAAAGACCAAGCTGTAACAGGTTTTAATCTCATTTTTATTTTCCTAAATTAGCATCGAATTTTGGAACAGGACTGTAATTGGGCTCTCCCGGTTGCGGCCCTGGATTGATTGGCCAATTCGGCCATGAAGATGGAGGAATTGACACTCCACATGCCTTCATTGCCTGCTCTGCACAATGACAACAGTTAAATTGCGTGAAATTATATTTAGCCCCATCACATTTTTGCATTTCTTTTTTAATGCAATCGTCTTTGTCTTCGTCTTTTGGAGTTGTGCATACCGTGCCTTTTTGATTTTGGTCAGGATCTGGATTAACTCCTTTAGGATCATAGCTCGATGTCGAACCATCATCATATTTCAGATAACAGTGTCTTGCGTATGGAATTGGTAGCAATAAATCCCTATGGCACATTTGCACTAATCCCATTGGGTCGGTATTAGAAACAGGATTTCCACTCACATAAGCATAAGTATTTAAACCGCCTTTTAACCCTATCGGATCAGACTCAATATACCTTCCAATCGATGGGTCATAAAATCTGTGCCAGTTGTAATAAAGCCCCGTTTCACTATCCGATACTTGCCCAGGAAACCGTGAATATATTTCTACAGTGTTGGTAGTAACATTTACTTTCCCAAACGCCTGATAATCAGCAGCCCAAACAACTTGTTTACTTTGGTTTGTTACGACTTGTGGTGTGCCATTGTGATCATTATGCGAATAATACAACGTCGGAACCGGAATACCCGTTTGGCCTCCGCCAGCTTGCAGCGCAGCCTGATCAATATTGGGGCCACTGTTACCTGTCGTTTTTAAGGTAATGCTGTGACTGCCAGCGGTAAGTGTGAGATTTACCGGTGTAGTGGTCCAGGTATTCCAATCGGCGGTGGGGTTAAAATTCATCGTCGCGGCTTGTACGCCATCTACCAATATCGCTAATGGACGATTTGTTCCTACCAGCGAATAGCGCACATAAAACGCGTAAGTCGCTGGTGAAATAATGTTGGCTGTCCAGGTGAATTGGCCTTCGCCGTTAAACTGGATGTATCCACTACTGCTGTTATAGCCAGTTTGGACTTTGGAATAAGCCGCGTTTTGCAAGACGGCTGCATTGGCAGTGAAAGTGATCGCTGAAATGGGGCCGCCTTTCAGGGTAACAAAACTGGCAAGCTGGCCATCCCGATAAATATATTCACGTTGCGTTTGTCCTGCAGCGTTGGTGACAGCAATGAGTTGGCCGGCTTCATCGTAAACATACAACTCTTGTGTGGTGCCTGCGGTTTTGATGATGCGTTGGCCCAAGGCGTTGTAGCTGTAGGTGGCGAGAGTGGTGCTGCCGTTTTTGACGGTGGTCAGGCGACCGGCATTGTTGTAGGCAAGCGTTTCGTTGACATTGCTGTCGCTCGTGAATGTGGTGGTATTGCCGGCAGCATCGTAACTAAAGTTGCGCGTACCGCTGGCGGTACCAGCGGTAGTTTTGTTGATGCTGGTTAAACGATTGCTGGCGGTATCGTAGTTGTAGGTATCACTCAAAATACCCGAGCCATTATCGGCCAGGAATCCGGTGCGGTTGCCGACAGCATCGTAGCTGAAGGCTTGATAACCATAGACGCCATTGGCGCTGGTCAAACGATCCAGGTTGTCGTAGGTAAAGATCTGGCTCTTGGTGGTTGCGATGGCGTCACCAATACCGGCAATGTTATCGGCGTTGTCGTAGGTGTAATTGCGTGAGAGGACACCGCCGACCTGGATCGCATTAACGCGGTAATCCGAATCGAAACTCATCAAATGGCTTAAGCCGTTGCCAAACAGATAGCTGCTCGCAGGACCGAAAGGCATATAGCTCACATTGGACACCACACTTTGTGCTGCCGCAGTGGCATTTTCCTTGGTCGACATACTTTGGATACGACCTGCGCTATCGCGCAAATAGGTGACGATGCGGCCTGAGGGATAAGTGATGCTCGAAAGGTTGCCCGCTACATCGTAGGCATAACTGACGGATGCCGTGATGGAGCCGTAGGTTGTCCGCTTTTGCGTGATCAATCCAAGATGATTGTAGGTGTAGGCGATGTTTGAGTTTGATGTGGTAATCGATGATAAACGCCCTACGCCATAGCTGCCGTTAGCGGTGCTGTCATAGGTGTAGGTGATATTGTCTGCAGGCGATGCAGGGTAACTGACAGAGGTTAACCGGTTCAGGGCGTCATAATTGTAATTCACCACCACACCACGCGCATCTTTGGCGCTGGTGCGATTGCCTGCGGTGTCGTAGCTGAACGTTGTGGTGCCGGTGTCGGGGCTGACTTGTGTAACAAGTTCGCCAAAGGCATTGTAGGTATACAGGGTTGAATGGCCTTTTGGATCTTTGACCTCGGTGATATGCCCCTGTTTATCGTAGCTGTAATTGGTAATGCCATTCAGTGCATTCGTAGACTGCTTAAGTTGATTTAATGAATCAAAGGCACGGCTGGTCGTATGCGATTTCGCATCCGTTTCACCTGTCGAATTGCCGTTGGCATCATAGAGATAATTACGCGACAGATTAAAACTGTTCACAAGGTTTTTTTCCCGCGATAAAGCATCGTAAACATGTTCTTTCGAGTACGTAAGCGTTCCACCTGCATTAGTGATACGCTCAAAACGCAAATTACTTTCAAGGTCATATTCATAATTGATTTTATCGCCCGCTGCCGTACTGATGGACGTTAAACGCTTCGCAGGATCATACTCATAATTCAGGACCAATCCACCAGGAAAAGTGCTTTTAATGCGGTTCCCGTTATTATCATAAGCGTGTGACGTGGTTGCCTGCACAGTGGTTTGGTTGAGCAAACGTCCGCGGGCATCATACATAAATTGCGTTTCAACATTGTTTGCATCCACGACGTTCTTCGCATATCCATTTGCATCATAAGCCGTAAATTGCGTGGTATGGCCTGAAGCATTTGTGATGCTTTTTAAATCGCCTGCACGATAATCCGCACCTGACACGCCATAATATTCCCTCACCTCATCCGCAACAGCGACATCGCCCCGTTTTGTTGTTAACAGTTGACCCTGGGCATTGTAGGTATACAGCCAGTCACGCTTTGCAACCGTCGTATCCAATACCGCTGACAAACCTGATTGGCCATTGGTATCTGTCGTAGCCTGCTGCACCTTATGGCACAACAACGGCGTAGATATATAACTTGAACAATTGGCAATTTGGTTACCATTAAAGGGATCGACATCGCCGTTATAAATCAATGTGGTCAGTAGCTTGGGCTCGGCTTTTTTGACAGGGATGCGCCATTGGCTATGCCATTGTGTGGAGATTTTACGAATGCCTGCCGCAAGCACTTTTGCATCTGGTAAATAATCCGTTGAGTCTGACGATGGAATACCTTCAACACGAACCGTTTCCAATTTGCGATCCATGTCGTAGGCAAACTGCTGCTTGTTTTTATTGAAATCTTCTTCGACTTTTTTCAGATTCGTTGAAAGATAATAGGAAATATATTTTGTGCTGGCAGAGCAACCACTTCCCGCTGGCTGGGATGTACCGTTTAAAAATAGTTGAGTACTTGTCGGCTGATAAAAATTATAGGTGCGGACTGAATTAAGCGCATCCGTCACAGTCGTTGAGCTGCTATAACTAAGCTGCTTTTTCTCAATGCCATTATAACGTTCAGTGGAAATAGCTTTTTGACCATTGTATTTATAATTCCCAATTCGAGTGCCATTGGCATCGAGCTTTCCTGTCAGAGACACAACTCCGGGGTTAAGCCCTGTCACATTTGCAGATTCGTTATAGAGATAACTAACACTTTCTCCTGTAGACCAGGACACTTTTTTAAGGAAATTAAAATCAAGCGCGGTGTTATCGCTGCCATAGGTATAGGTAATGGTGTTGTTATCAGGCAGTGTGATTTTAACCAAGCGGCCATCAGTATCGTATGCATAAGTTAGACGGCGGCCTTTTTGATCAACTTTTGCAGTGAGTCTTTCATCCGTATATTCATAACTCACAACACCACTGCTATCAGACAGAAATGCCTTCAACACCGTACCGGTTTCAGAAAAATAATAGGTATCTTTATTGTCCAACACCAATTTCCACTTAGCATTGGGAATATCTGAATCGCCAAGTTCTTGTAGATAAAATTTTGCGCCATCAATGTTGTTTGAATAAAACGATGGTGAGGCTTCATTAAAGCTCATCATCTTGCGGCCAAGCCAAACATAGACAACGCGTTTTGCAGTGGAATTAAACAGGCGGGGATAATAAAATTTCTTATATGTGGTTTCAGTCGCGTCCAAAATACTTTTTGTGTATTCGACTACCTGCTTGTAGGCATATTGAGGAGCCGGCAATGTCGAACCGGCCTGTACAATATAAAGCTTGAAAGGTTGATCTATTGTCCAACCCACATTTTGATTCACATAAAAGCGTTCGACTTTAAGCGCACCATCTGCAGACGCATAATCTACTTCTTGTTCATACTTGATGCCTGTTGCAATATCAATTGGGTTTCCTACACCACATGCATTTGATTCAATTTCTTTGTATACACATGACAATACTCCATCGTTAGTTCTGGAGGCAAAAGGCCAATAACAGTTTGGACCACCGACTACGGCCATCGGCACCACGTGAGCGGGAGAAACCTCTCCCGTTGATGTATTCCGTTGAGTTCCCATATTTTCGCCAACGTAAAATGTGTCAGAACCAACCTTAACAACTGTTTTACTGTACAGCGCATCGGAACACCAACCGGAAACGCAAAGAGAGTTACTATAAGCCACATACTCATTGACAACATCAACAAGCTCATCAATGGTAGGACTTCCAACACCTTTACCGAAATAATTCACCCAATAACTAGTGCGAGGCTCTGTAACTATTTCGTTAACAGCATACACCTGTGAGGAACAAAAAATAAAATAAGATAGGAAAAACTGTATTGCAGTTAGAAGCACTTTATTCAATAAAGGTATTCTTTTTTTACATGATAAAAACAACATACAAGCTCCCTAGCATTCCATTCAGATTTATAATTTGGCTAAATAAAAAATATCCATAGGTTAAAAATGTAAGCATTCTATTTTTAACACAAACAAATAATGAAAAAACATGCTTGCATGAATGAGACTAAATTATCTGGCGCAAGCGCAAAGCAATACCAATTCAACGCAGTAATACTGCTGTAAAATATTGATCAGGATAAAACAGGAGAGGAAAATGAATGGGCCTAGCTTCCTGCCACCAAAAATCCCAAAGTTTAACTTCGCGTGATTATAATTAAAATAGCACGCAAGTCAACATATACATTTGAAAAAAGTAAATGTCTCGGAATCAAAACACTGGAACCAACGAAACAGAATTAATATCACGCTTAATCATTACAAACTAGCGAAGACGTCACTAAACGCAAATCAACCCAAAAATCTTTGGATAACTCAAGGCAAAAAAATAGCGCCTTTCGGCGCTATTTGGTGTGCATCAATTATTCAGGACGCATATGCGGAAACAACAACACATCCCTGATCGACGGTGCATTTGCGAACAACATAATCAAACGGTCAATACCAATGCCCTGCCCTGCGGTTGGTGGTAAACCGTATTCCAGGGCGCGAACGAAATCTGCATCGTAGTGCATGGCTTCGTCGTCGCCGGCATCTTTTTCGCGCACTTGTTGCATGAAGCGTTCGGCCTGGTCTTCGGCGTCGTTTAATTCCGAGAAACCATTTGCCAGTTCGCGGCCGCCGATGAAAAATTCGAAGCGATCTGTTACTGCTGGATTGTGATCGCTGCGGCGTGCGAGTGGTGAAATTTCGATGGGGTATTCCGTAATGAACGTTGGCTGATCCAATTTATGTTCAACGGTTTCTTCAAAAATTTCCGTTTGGATTTTTCCGAGCGCGGTGCCGGGTTTAATTTTTAAACCTAATGATTCTGCGGCTTTGGTTGCACCTTCAACTGTGCTTAATTGTTCGGCAGTGATTTGCGGATTGTAATGCAACACAGAATCAAACATGGTTAAGCGTGTAAATGGCTTGCCGAAATCGTATTCACTTTCCTGATATTTCAATGTCGTTGTGCCCATCACTTCCTGGCACATTTTGCGCAACATATCTTCGGTTAAATCCATCAAGTCTTTGTAATCTGCGTAAGCCTGGTAGAATTCCATCATGGTGAATTCTGGATTGTGGCGAGTAGATACACCTTCGTTGCGGAAGTTGCGGTTAATTTCAAATACGCGCTCAAAACCACCGACCACCAAACGCTTTAAATAAAGTTCTGGTGCAATGCGCAAAAACATTTGCATGTCTAACGCGTTGTGGTGAGTGATAAATGGTTTCGCCGATGCGCCGCCAGGAATCACATGCAGCATGGGTGTTTCAACTTCCATAAAATCGCGGCCAACCATGTATTGGCGAATGAAGTTGATACATTTTGAACGCAAACGGAATGTGTCGCGCACTTCGGGATTTACAATCAAATCTACATAACGTTGGCGATAACGAATTTCCTGGTCGCTCAAGCCGTGGTATTTATCGGGCAGCGGACGCAGGCCTTTGGTGAGCAGTTGATATTGCTCCAGATTCACATACAAATCGCCTTTGCCGGATTTGTGTAGCGCGCCTTGAACGCCAACGATATCACCGATATCCCACACGCCCCATTTGTCTTTGATGACTTCTTGCGCCGCTTTGTCAGCGTACAACTGAATAGAACCATGGCCGTCTTGCAATACTAAAAATGGACCGCGCTTTGCCATGATACGGCCAGCAACAGAGACAACATGATTCAGCGCTTCCAATTCTTCTTTGGTTTTTTCACCAAATTGATTTTGCAATTCCTGGCTTTTATTGCCTGGCTTAAAATCATTTGGGAAAGCGTTGCCTTTCTCGCGGATTGCATCAAGTTTGCTGCGACGCTCGGCAATGAGTTTGTTTTCGTCTTGCGCTTGTGAAGAATTGGTTTCGTTAGTCATAGTCATCACTGGTTAATTGCTAAAGTAAAAACATTTTTCGTCATACTCACAAAGGTGAGTATCCAGCTTTTAAATTAATTGGATTCCCACTTTCGCGGGAATGACGACGGATAAATAAATCGATAGTTCAGTTCTTTACTGAGTCAAGATACAAGGTGTCCGGGCAGATGTCTTGCTCGTGCGGCCAGACAGCGGTTCCATCCACAACAGTTACTTGATTAAAATAGTGTTTATCTTTTAATTCCTTAAAAATACCAAACTCTAAAAATGGCGAACAATCATACAAACCTTGTTCTCCATTTGTAAAAATAAGTTTCAACTTATAACCATCAATTGGAAATACTTGTGAAACCCTGGGATTCATAAATTCACCTCAATGGATCAATTTTGTATGGCAACTGACCAGATACAGCCAGAGCCCAATCAGCCATCAATTCATCTTTGTGTATTTCAATCCAAGCTTGCAATAACTTCATTTTTGCATTTGGAATAGATCCTTCAATCACATCACCATTTGGAATCTCAACGATCACTTCTTGCCCTTGATAAAGCACATGTATGTGAGGCAACTGGTGTTGTTTATTATCCATAAAATACATGTACACAATGAGACCATAAAAGGTTGAAATTGCTGGCATGTTTAATCCCTTAAAAGATGACTTATAAATTACAAACCGGCCTTTAGACTTTCAACCATAAATTGATCGAGCGCGCCATCTAATACGGCTTGGCAGTTGCTGGTTTGTACGCTGGTGCGTAAATCTTTTATGCGCGAATCGTCCAACACATAGGAGCGAATCTGGCTGCCCCAACCGATGTCTGATTTGCTGTCTTCCATCGCTTGTTTTTCGGCATTGCGTTTTTGCATTTCGTGTTCGTACATTTTTGCACGCAACATTTTGTAAGCCTGGTCGCGGTTTGCGTGTTGCGAGCGTTCGTTCTGGCATTGCACAACAATGTTGGTTGGGATGTGCGTAATACGCACTGCCGAATCGGTTTTGTTTACGTGTTGGCCACCTGCCCCGCTCGCACGATAGGTATCGATGCGCAAATCGGCGGGATTAATATCAATTTCAATATTGTCATCAATTTCTGGCGATACAAACACAGAGCAGAAAGAGGTATGTCGACGATTGCCGGAATCGAATGGCGATTTACGCACTAAACGATGCACGCCAGTTTCGGTGCGCAGCCAACCAAAAGCGTATTCACCTTCGTAGCGAATGGTCGCACTTTTAATTCCGGCAACGTCGCCAGCAGAACATTCTTCAAGCGTAACTTTGAAACCTTTGGCTTCGCCCCAGCGCAAATACATGCGCAATACCATTTCGGCCCAATCTTGCGCTTCAGTACCGCCAGAACCGGACTGGATATCGAGGTAAGCGTTATTCGGATCCATCTCGTTGGAGAACATGCGGCGGAATTCGAGGGCGGCGAGCTGTTGGTCGAGGCGTTCGATTTCGGATTGGACATCAGCGACACTGGCTTCGTCGTTTTCTTCGACGGCCATATCCAGCAGTTCACGACAATCGGCCACGCCGTTGTCGAGGTCATCAATGGTTTTTACGACGTTTTCGAGGCTTGAACGTTCGCGACCGAGGGTTTGGGCGCGTTCCGGGTTTTCCCAGACGTTGGATTCACCGAGTTCCAGCTCAACTTCAGTCAAGCGTTCTTTTCTGGTGGCATAGTCAAAGATACCCCCTAAGCACATTGGTGCGCTCGGAGAGGTCTTTCAGGGCGTTTAAAAGCGGGTTAATTTCCATGATGATGCGTAATTTGGCCTTAAATAGCGCCCCAACCGGGTAAAAAGGGGCAAGAATTTGCGAGGCCGGCATTCTACATGAGATAGCTGCCGAGGGGCAAAAAAAGAGCCTGAAATCAGTCTCTTGAACGAAGAAATAACAGCTTCAGTGTCGAAAGACAAAAAACCCGCGATAGCAACACTATCGCGGGCATTTGTGTCAGCTCAGATCAACGCAGATCAAGGCTCGCTGGTCAGACCATCCGCAAAACCTTGCCAGGCCGGTTTAGCCTGGAAGTTGGCATCAAATAACAATGGCCAATCCGGGCTATCCGCGGTGTTTAACCAGCTATCAGTATCCCATACGCCCCAAATAGTGATACCGGCACGTTGTGCAGAAGGCACCACTTTCATGTAGGACGCAACGATTTGGCGATAGCGTTCTTTTTGCAACGCAGCCGCAGCAGGCGTCAAGCTGGTGTACACAGGTGCAGATGAGTTGTAGGGATTGTTAACGCGCACATCGAACTCGGAAATCTTTACTTTCAACCCGCGATCAGCAACGGCTTTCATAGCGGCCTCAATGGTGCTCACACTTGGCCAATCCAACAACACGTGCATTTGGAAACCGACACCGGTAATGGGAACACCGCGGGTTTTCATTCCATCGAGCATTGCCAGCAAATTGGTGGTTTTTGTGCCGCCGTTTTCGATGTTGAAATCGTTGTAAAACAAATCCACGCTTGGGTCGGCAGCGCGCGCATTGATAAACGCCTGGTCGATAAAATCCATGCCCATTTTTTGATAGAAAATGGAATTGCGGAAACCGTTTACTGCAGCTCCGTCACCATCTTCTGCCAAGGCTTCGTTGACTACGTCCCAGCTAACTACCTTGCCTGCAAAATGCGACACAATAGTTTGCACGTGGGTTTTCATCATGGCCGCAAAATCACCGGTATAATTTTTCATAAAGTTGGGAATTTGATAATCAGAATGCCAAATCAACGTGTGCGCGTGTATTTTGATTCCATGCGTATTTGCAAAGGACACCAGATCATCCGCCTGGGTAAACGTGAATGAAGTTTCTGATGGATGCAGATAACTCATCTTCATGATATTGCCAGCGGTAAATTGGTTAAAGTTTGGAAACACCACCGCCTGTTGTTGCGCGCTCGTACTGCCGCTGATGATGCTGTTGTTTTCATTGCCGGCGTTAACCGCAACACCAATCGGGAAACTCACCAGCGATTTCAAACCTGTAGCCGTGCTACTTGCAACAGAACTGCTTGAGCTTGATTTAACGCTGGAAGAACTTGTCGCAATTGAGCTGGATGTTTTCACGCTCGATGAAGAACTGACAACAGAACTCGATGACGACACTGCACAACCTGCCACTACACCGTAAGGCGACGGTTGACTTACACAGGTCGACGCAGCGATACAACTTTTTCCATTTTCATACCCCCAACCGCTAGTGGTTGTTACGCAACTCGGATAAAGCGTGCCATACCAATTACATTGCGATGCGCAAGTGCTGCTTGCAGAACTTGCAACAGAACTTTTTGAACTTGATGAAGGTGCACTGCTCGGTGTTGATGAACTTACTACCGAACTTATCACTGAACTTTTTGAGCTGGACGATGTAGTCGCAACCGAACTTTTCGAACTCGATGAAGTAGTTGCAACCGAGCTGGAGGTCACTGTCGAACACACATTGCCGGTTATGGTCGGCTTTTCTGCCGCGCTACCGTTTTTATCGCCTTGCACACCAAAACTGATCGATTGCCCCGGCTGGATTGTTTTATTCCAATCCAACGCCGTAGCGGTGTATGGATTACTTCCGCTTAGGGTTGCATTCCATGAACTGGTAATTTTGTTGGCGGTGTATTGCCAGCCCACTGTCCAACCATTAATCGCGGTTGAACCATTGTTGGTAATTGTAATGGAACCCTGGAAACCGGTATTCCATTCATTAGCGACCGAATAACTACATACTGCTGCTTGTGAAGACGCCGTTAAAAACATTGCCGCCGCACAAACAAATTTACCGAGGTGTTGCATTTTGCGTTGCACGCTGAAAAATCTCGTTGTTATATTCATGATTAAAATCTCATTAAAAATTAATGTGAAAAAATTTAAAAAGCCCGGCATTGCAATGCTGTTTACTTAAATCCAAATATTGAGAGATCGTCATCCCCGCATAGGCGAGGATGACGACATGAAATTCAGTAACAGCATTGCGCCAAACTTTTAACTAGTTCCTTTAATGACACGATTCCTAATTACAATCCTTTAATTACATGCACTCCCTGTCACTACAGGCACCGCCGCTGTTGCAACTGTTTTGGTGCCCTGGAAACCAAACTCTACTGTCTGCCCCGGTTGGATAACGGAATTCCAACTAATGGCTGTGGCCGAGTAAGGATTGGTACCTGTCAAATTTGCGTTCCAACTACTGGTAATTACGCTGCCATCGCTGTAAGACCAATTGACGCTCCAACCATTGATGGCCGTAGTGCGATTATTTTTAATGCGTATCGCACCGGTAAAACCATTGTTCCATTCATTGCTAATGACATAAGTGCAATTGCCGCCCGCAATAGAACTCGCTGCTGATGAAACCGCACTGCTTGCAATGGATGAACTGGTGGATGACCTAAAACTGCTGACAGATGATTTGGAACTGCTACTTAAAGATTTCGAGCTGCTGGCAACCGAACTCGATGAAGATGTTTTGACACTGCTTGCAACAGAGCTTGATGACGATGTTTTAACGCTGCTTGCAGAACTTGTTGCAAGAGAACTGCTTGATGATTTCATACCACTGGATGAAGCTGCGCCAACAATTCCGTAAGGTGCCGGTTGCGCCGCGCAGGTTGATGCAGCAATACAATTTTTATTATTTTCCCAACCCCAACCACTCGCCGTCGTTGCGCACAATGGATACAAAGTGCCGTACCAATTACATTGCTGTCCTGACACAGAACTTGCACTGGAATTCACACTGGAACTCGTTACCGAACTTGTACTGGAACCGCTTGCAACTGACGATGAACTTGATGTGTCGACAACTTGCAAATAAGCGCTGACGTATGATGTTGTCTTGCGGGCATAAATACGATTTGTAGTTGCAGTTTGCGCGGCAATGACAGCATCAGTCGAACCCAAAACACCCACCTGAACATCACCGGCAGCGCCATTAATTTGTTGCGCCAACGCATAAGGCCACGCAGAGTCAGCCGTTGTTGTTGCGGTAATCACGACTGGTGTTGCAGGGAAGTAAACATCCACACCTGCACTATTCACCATGCGCACACTCACTTTGTCGCCCACGTTTAAAGTTCTTGCGCTTGCGGTTAAAGCACCAAAATCTTGCCAGTTAGATGCAACCGTTGGTGAGTGAGTAAAGGTCAATGCTGTATTACTGGAAGTGCTGCCATTGCTCACGGTTAACCGAACCGTAAAACTCGTTTGCGCTTGTGGATTTTGCAAACTGAGCGTAGTGCTTGCAGCAGTTGCAGATGACAAACTGTAGAGCGATGGATTAACTGAATCGACTGTCCATTGATAAGTGAGATTGCTGCCTTGCGAACCTGTGCCACTAAACGTAATGGTTGTTGCACCTGTAACGCTGGTGCTGGATGGTGTTGCAGTGATTTTCGCAACCACAGGATCAGGATTTACCACGCCGCCAAATGCACCATCTATACAACCGTGGAAACGTTCGTAGGTTGGTGGTTTTCTACCCCACTCGCCATAAATAACATGATGTCCGCTGCGCGCAGGAACAGTACATTTTGTCTGGAATTTTTGTGCTGCTTTATCAGATATTACGTTTGGATTTGCAGTGGGTGTTGAGTCTTCATAATTTAAAACACAGAAAGGCGTATCTTCAAAATCACTCCAGCTTAGCGCTTTGGTTTTTGAAAATTGGAAATCAGGTTTGGTAATCCAATAACGAAATTCTGCGGTGTCATCAAAGTGCGGCCCCCAGGAAATATTCCAGGTGATAGTTTGCAATCCTGAACTCATCGGCACAGTCGGCCAATCAATTGGCGCATCCCAGGGAGTTACAGCGCCTGCCCAGGTTTCACTGCCAAAGCTACACACATTTGCTGGCAATGGTGAAACCACAGAGCGCCCTAAATCATGGGTGAGCACACTCATAAAACTATAACCGGCGATACTGTTCACCGCAAAAGCCTCACCACAAATTGGCGTTTGCGCGGTGCCGTTGGTAACCTGATCCGGTTTTGTTGTTGCACCGCAAATCCAGTTGCGCGAGGCCGGGCTTTCCATTAAGCCGTGGGCAAAAACATTGGCTGAAAACACTACACTGAGCAAGATATAAAACAGAATTTTAATACGCATGGTAATCCCTCATCTTGGATGAAATTGAAAAACAATAAATTGCGCGATCATCGGCCCTATCGGGGCATAACCGGCAAATGGATTCCAACACAATGAAGCTGCGCTAAAATATTCCAGGCAATCCCTAAAAATTTTCTGCGCTTATTTTTAGTCTTCAAATCCTGATGCGCTGTCATAAATTACATAACTAATGAAGTCGCACCGGCTTAAATCAAATTGGGTACATGTCGACAAGTTTAATTAAGTTAAAGCATCCCCTGATATCCTTAAATAATTAATTTGCCAATTGATACGCGATTTTTTTATGCGAACTTTTGTAAAAATTCAGACTTTTGTAAAAATGCCGAATTTTTATGTCGCATCAGACTCACACAATTTTCCTGCCTTACGCATTAACGGACTCAAATTAACGACATCCAAGCGACAGGATTGCAATCAATATGAAATAACGAGCACACACATTTTTCATATTTTTATAATAGGAATTTATCGACAACCACTGTTGGTAAAACGCCCTGCCCATTGAGCAGGGCTAAAAGAACTGCGCCAAACAGCGCGCAGAAACATAACTAAAACGACGACCACAAAATAAAACAGGCGATAAACATGTCTAATCCGGTATTTTCTAAATTCCGTGTAACGGGAATTGATAAAGCCATACACAGACAGCGCTGTCATTTTTTAATGTAAAACATCAAAAAAAAATCGCCAACCTCTTTGCACACAGATAACTATTTTTTTACTAACAAACCACCCGACACAAAAGTGTTGAGTGGTTTGCCAAATTTCCCAGTTAGTTACACGCAGCCCCTGTTACCACAGGAGTTAATGCGGTCGTACTGGAGCCCTTCTCACCCTGGATTCCAACTTCAACGGATTGCCCTGGCTGGATAGTTTTATTCCAGTCCATGTTGGCTGCCGAATAAGGATTTGTACCTGTTACTGTACCGCCCCACGAGCTGGTTACAAGGGTGCCATCAGAGTAAGTCCAACTGACATTCCAGCCATCTATCGCTGTGGTGCCGCTATTGGTAATGCGAACCGCCGCGGTGAAACCGGTGTTCCATTCATTACTGATAACGTATTTGCATTTGCTGGCTGTCGCCACACTGCTTGAACTGCTGGAAGAACTTTTGGAGCTTGATGTGCTAACGACAGAACTGGAAGATTTCGAACTTGAACTCGAACTCACCGTTACACTGCTCGAGACACTGCTGGAACTGCTGCTTTTCATACTTGAAATAACACTACTACTGGAACTTGCACCCACGATTCCGTAAGGCGCTGGCTGCGCGCTACACGTTGAAGCGGCGATACAACTCTTACCTGCCTCATAGCCCCAGCCGCTCGTAGTCGTTGCACACACAGGATACAAGGTGCCGTACCAGTTACATTGCTGCGCGGACGGGCTACTGGATGAGCTTGATGATGCAACAGAAGATGAGCTGGAAACCACTGAGGAACTTGAGGACACAACGCTCGATTTGCTCGATGAACTTACAACAGAACTACTGACGGAACTACTGATAGCCACTGAACTCTTGCTGCTGGAACTTGAGCTGACCGGAATGACCGAGCTACTTGCCACTGAAGAGCTTGTTGCTACAGATGAACTGGAGCTGGTCACTACGCCGCTGGTATCGCCCCAGACTATGCCGCGCCCATTGGTTCCCACATACACACGGCCATAAACACGCGGGTCGCCCGTTAAGGCTTCGCCCAGATTTCCGTATTGGTGTTGGTCGTCGTTGATGCGCACCCAGCTTGCAGCCATATCGTTGGAGCGGAATACACCGCGTACACCGTCGACCTGCGCCACTATGTAAATTGCCGGATAGCTTTGGCCAGGAGCAGCCTTACCAAAACTGACGTTATCCGCTTTTTGGACATTGGCGATTTTGGTAAAACTCGCCCCCGAATTGGTGGAATGCCACAAACCATAGGTCGTGGTATCGCTGCCACCAGCAAGCCAGATATCGCCTTCGTGGCCATACACTGCCTTGAATTTATGTGCGGCAGCGGGAATTCCGGTCGCAGCAGTTGTCGTAAAACTCGCGCCCTTGTTGGTACTGACATAGAAAGTACCGTTGGATAACGCGTAAAACTTGCTGGGATTAACCCGATCCGACTCAACAACCGCGCCCACAGGCAAACCAGTTGCTGCAACCCAGGTGCTACCAAAAGTAGTGGAAACCTGGACAGCAAGACCGCCCGGGCTCCAGACAATCGTGCTGCCATCAGCCGATAGGGCCACATTACCGCCACCGGTTACACCACTCGGCACCTGGCCGGACCACCAGCTGGTACCGGCTGTAGTCGTGACGCCAATGCCGCCGGTTTGATCGATATTGCCAACCCGAACCATGGTGGATGGGCTCAACTCTGCGTAATCAATGCTGGTTGTGCTGGTTAAACTTGGCGTTGTGAAGTTATAGGCAGGAACTACAGCTAAATCATCGTGGCGGAAACCACCTATATCGCCCAACGCAGAATACAAAGGCGCTCCGGTTGGCGGACTGACCAAATCCAGCACCGCGGTTTCTTCAATGCCTTTGGCTTTTGGTTTGATCAGGATTTGGGTACCCGCGTCCCAATTGGTGAGGTCGTCAGTCCCGTATAAAGTGGCGCCGGTTCCGTACATCAGGCGGTTGGAATTGAACGGATCAATCTCTACTGATTCGTTCATCCAGCCCAATTTTGGCGCAGTATCAGGCGCAACCGGGCTGGTCACACCAAAATTCAACCAGGGGTTTTCGGTAATGTCCTGGGTGTAACGGAAACTGCGGCTTGGGTAGCTCGTCCAGTCCCAAATACGGGTCCAGGTTGCGCCGCCGTCTGTGGTGCGGAAGAAAATCGCATCCGGCCACCAGGCAACTTGTGAGGCAACCATCAGGGTCTTGGGATTTTTACGATCGATTGTCAGGCCGCTGTAACCAAAGTACAGATCTGAACTTGATGAGGGGATTGGGCTGATATTCGTCCATACACCGGTTTTGGTATCCAGCTTCCATACATCACCTTTTGCACCGTCATAAGGACCGCCAGTGTCGCTGGTGGCAATATAGAGAATGCCATTTACCGAATCGTAAACGCCTTTGTGAGCTAAATAGCTGGTTGGCGCACCGGCCAAAGGTGCCCATGTCGCACCACCGTCGGTACTGCGATAGACAGGATTGGCTTTATCAGCCACACCTACATAAATCGTTTTGGATGCAGTACCAGACGCGCTGGATGTCGGGTCAAAGGTAACCCAGGTCACGCCCTGTAATTGGTTAAGGTAGTTATTAACATCCGTCGGATCTTGCGCGTAAGTCCCGCCATTGGTAAAGCTGGTGACTTTCGCCCAGGTCACACCATAATCGGTACTGCGCCAGAGACCATTACCGCCTTCTGCGCCAAAATAAATAATATTGTTTTTGTTGGGATCAATCGCCAGACGCTCGCCCTGCCCGCGTCCTGGCATATTTCCACCAACCTTAAATGGCAATGGCGTCGCCTGCCAGGTAACGCCTTTATCGGTTGAGCGCAAAATGGCACCGTTATTAGGATCCCAACTGTTGGTATACATACCAGCGGCAACATAAACACGATTGGTATCGACCGGATCGGTAGCCAGGCTCAAGGCGCCATTCCAACCCCAATTATCCCAACCCACCCAATCCAGCATGGGTACCCAACTGCTCGTAACTTTATTCCAGCGATAGGCTCCACCGATATCCGTACGAGCGTAAATCAGGTCTTGTTCCTTCTGGTTAAAAATAATTCCGGGGACAAAACCACCACCATCGATGCGGACGTTTTTCCAGTTATAGCTCTCTGAGGATGCGGCAATTGTGTTATTTGCGACAAAGATCACACTCGCCAGAACTGACGTCGAAATCAGCCTGCAAACTAACGCACCCTTTTTTTCTGCACGAATTTTCATAATATTTTTTTACCTATATTTAATTATTACATGTAAAAAAATTAATCATTTTCTGTTAAATAAAATTAATTAACTTTTTTACTTTATTGTTTTTTAATAATTTAAATAGCGGCAACACAATAAAATTTTAAGGCTTTAAAAATAGGCCTTTTTTGATATTTTTTATTTTTTGTAAAATGTAACTGACGGAGCGGTAAATTAATTATTTTATTTTTTTGTTTGAAAATTTTGAAATTTTAAAAACTGAATATCAGCCAATAAAAAATCCAAAATAATCGCGACCGAAAAATTATGCCAAAAACCAGGGTAAATTTAGAATAAAACACAGCGCGCATAGAAAACTTTGTTATCTGTAAAAAAACCAGTTGTCATTTACGTTTTTTTACCCTACTGTGGGAGCCAATGTAATTCAAGTATTTTTTTCACCAAAGAAAAAAACATCAGAAATAAAAAAATAATAATAACGATTGTTGGCCTTTATGAAGTTTTAACATATACAAAAAAGTTAGAGCGAGTCCGGATTTAAAACCCAAAAGAATGGATTTTTTGCGCAAGCGGTCGGGTTTACAAAGCTACAAACAAAAAAACAATAACCCCAAAAAAACAATAACAAAGGTTTGAGGTTTCAATGCAAATTCAGGCATCAGGCGAATTGGTATTGATTTGAGCTAACGCGGTACAAACATCAAAAAATTTTTAGTTTGGATATTCTTCAAACAGCTGGTGTATGCACAGATTGCAGAACATGCCTGCAATTAGTTTTTTACAATTTAAAACAAAGACTTACGATATTTTTAGCAGTTGTTTTACTGGATAAATTTGATCGGTTTGAGTTGAGCGCTTTTATGTTGCAATTAGCTGTCACCCACATGAAACCCTATGGCTACCTCCTACAGGACGTGGCTGTATACCCATGGCTGCTTTTTCGTAACGCAACAAATGACAGCGCTGTCCTAACTGATTCAGGGTTTCGGCTAAATCCGTTGAAAACCACTGTTTATGCGGGATTACCGGCGGCTAAAACGCCTAAAGAGGAATACCTAAGCGCCATAATGATGGTTATGTAACAAACAAATGACAGCGCTGTCTTTTGTATGATGAATTCATGGATAGGCAATAATTAACGATTTAGATAGCTCATAGTAAGTAGTAAAAAGTTAATTATTTTCTTTTGGATACAGTTAGTTAAAGAAAATAATTAATGTTGTTTAGCAATTCAGGGGACACGGGTTGTTTGCCGTGAAACCTAAAAAAGTCTGTTAGGAATAACGTCATGCTTACTTACGGGTATGCATGGGTACAGGGTGTACCGACTTGGAACTCCACCTGATGTTCGTGAAGGAGAGCAAAGACGCCCCAAGGCGCGAGATTTCTCCCGTGATAGGTGACAAACAAACGAGGGCGTGCAACCCCTTCAAAAAAACCTCAGATTCAGGATAAATATAATGAATATTTCACTACGCAAAACGCTCGGCTTGGCTTCATTGCTAAGTGTGAGCATGCTCGCGGCAAGTCAAAGCCAGGCAGGAACCTGTTCCTACACCGTCAGTAACGAATGGAATACCGGATTCCAGGGTACGATTACCATTACCAACAATGGCACCGCACCTATCAATGGCTGGACTGTTGGCTGGCAATACGCCAACAACAAAATTACCAGCTCATGGAATGCGACCCTGACCGGTAGCAACCCCTACTCTGCTACGGCGCTGAGCTGGAACAGTACCATCCAGCCGGGTCAATCGGTCAGCTTTGGTGTCCAAGGTGATACCAATGGCGTTCCCGCCGAGAAGCCAACCATCACCGGTTCGGTCTGCTCTACAGTGACTTCAAGCTCGGTTGCGACTACATCCTCCAGCTCGAAAAGTTCTGTCGTTAGCTCTTCAGTGCCTAGCAGCACACCTTCCTCCAGTTCAAAAAGCTCTGTTCCAAGCTCTTCTTCAAGCAGCGTTTCATCTGCGTGCGGAGCATCCCAATGTAACTGGTACGGCACCCTTTACCCAAGCTGCACAACCACGACCAGTGGCTGGGGCTATGAAAATGGCAAGAGCTGTATCGCTACGTCAACCTGTGCTGGTCAACCAGCGCCTTACGGCGTAGTGGCCGGTTGTTCAGTGTCATCAAGCTCGATTGTCAGCTCTTCATCAAGCGTGAAAACATCAAGCTCGGTAGCAACAAGCTCGTCTTCAAGTGTCAAGACAAGTTCTTCTGTCGCGACCTCTTCCTCCTCAAGCGTCAAAACCTCCAGCTCTGCGCCAAGCAGTTCAAGCTCATCAACCAGCAGCGGTCCACGTTTGGATAACCCATTCGTTGGTGCTACCTGGTATGTTGACCCAATCTGGTCAGGCAAAGCGCAAGCTGAAACTGGCGGTTCTAAAGTGGCCAAATACAACACCGCGGTATGGATGGACCGTATTGGCGCAATCGCTCCAACCGATGGCAGCTACGGTTTGCGCGATCACCTGGACGCAGCCCTGGCGCAAAACGCCAACCTGATCCAGATCGTTGTTTACGATTTGCCAAACCGCGATTGCCATGCCCTGGCGTCAAACGGTGAATTGAAACAAGGACCAGAGGGTACTGCCCGTTACCGTACCGAGTACGTAGATCAAATCGCTTCAATTTTCAGCGATGCGAAGTATAAGAGCTTGCGCATTATCGCCATCATTGAGCCAGACTCACTGCCAAACCTGGTTACCAATATGTCTGACTCAGATTGCGCGGCTGCCGCTCAAGGTGCCGACGGTTACATTCCAAACACCCAATACACTTTGAACAAGCTGTATCCAATCACCAACGTGTATAGCTATATCGATATTGGTCACTCAGGCTGGTTAGGCTGGGATGATAACTTCGGTAAAGCAGTGACCTTGATTGGCGACGCTATCAAAGGCACCACCGCTGGTGTTAACAGTATTGCCGGTTTCGTATCCAACACTGCCGGTTACACGCCAAACACTGAACCCTACCTCGATCCATATTCATCATCTTCATTACCAGGCAACAACGGTACCCAGGTTCGTCAAGCGAAGTTCTATGAGTGGAACCCCTACTTCAGCGAAGTTGCCTTCGTGAAAGCATGGCGTACCAAAATGATTGCAGCGGGTTTCCCAACCAGCATTGGTATGTTGATCGATACATCACGTAACGGCTGGGGTGGTACAAACCGTCCAACCGCACTGTCTACCAGCACCGATTTGGAGACTTTCGTGAACAGTTCCCGTGTAGACAAGCGCTCACATCGCGGTAACTGGTGTAACCAGAAAGGTGGTATCGGTGAACGTCCACAAGCTGTGAATGCTGATGGTATTGACGCTTATGTTTGGGTGAAACCACCAGGTGAGTCAGACGGTGCTGCATCACTTGAGTTGTCTTACGATCCTCAAGATCCAGCCAAAGGTTTCGACCAAATGTGCGATCCAACCTACACCCACAGCGAATCAAGCGGCACTGTAGACACTGGCGCAATGGCTGATGCTCCTGTTGCTGGCCGTTGGTTCAGTAAAGGCTTCCAACAATTGTTGAACAACGCCTACCCTCCATTGCAATAACCCCGGGTTCCCCAGGACGTACAGTCCGAATCTGGAACGACGAGGGCTTGGCTCAGGGATGAGCCTGCAAGACCTTTATGTCGGCGTGGAATAGCTATTTGAGGACAAAGGTTATTGCAGTAAACCGGCATAAAACATTTAGCCAACACAATATTTCACCGGTCTGTCCCTAGCAGACCGGTTTTTTCTTGCAGTATTCACCGGATCAAATAACACCGCTTTGAACGCGCCCTGACGCATGTCTATAAGAATAAAAATAACGTGGTGATTGATACCTAACTCCATTTCAAGCGAGACATTTTCTATGAAACATTTTCCAAGAAACGCGCAAAACGCTACTGAAAACTATCAAGAAGTTGCACGCAAGACCATTCATTCCCGCACCCCGCTCTATCAATTAATCAGCACCGGACTGCTCGCTATCGCAAGCTGCAGCGCACTTGCTGAAACCGGTAACCCACGCGTTAACCAGCTCGGCTATCTACCCAACGGCGTCAAGACCGCCACTTACAAAACCACCAGTACCAGCGCCCAAACCTGGCAACTCAAACAAAACGGCACTGTAGTTGCGACGGGGCAAACTGTTCCACTGGGTACGGATTCTTCCAGTGGCGATAACTTGCAACAAATTGATCTTTCAAACGTAACCGCAACGGGAACAGGTTTTAGTATTACCGTTGGCAGCGATACGAGTTACAACTTTGCAATTTCATCTACTGCACTAAAAAGCGCACTCTACGACTCAATGAAATATTTCTACCATAACCGCAGTGGCATCGCGATTGATACCCAATATACCGGCGGTGGTAATGGCTCCTATGCGAGTAACAGTAAATGGTCGCGTCCGGCTGGCCATTTAAATGTCGGTGCTAATAAAGGTGATATGAACGTTCCCTGCTGGAGCGGCACCTGCAACTATTCCCTCAACGTCACCAAAGGCTGGTACGATGCCGGTGACCACGGTAAATATGTCGTCAACGGCGGTATTTCTGCGTGGACATTACTTAACCTCTACGAGCGCGGGCTCTATCTCGGAACCAACGCCAGCCTCGTTGGCGATGGCAAATTAAATATTCCGGAAAGCGCAAACGGCATCCCGGATGTACTGGACGAAGCGCGTTGGGAAGTTGAATTCCTGCTCGCCATGCAAGTGCCTGTGGGCCAGGCTAAAGCGGGAATGGCGCATCATAAAATGCATGACGTCGGCTGGACCGGCTTCCCCATGGCACCCCATGAAGATCCCCAACAACGCGCGCTGGTTCCGCCATCAACCGCCGCGACCCTCAACCTCGCAGCAGTTGCCGCGCAAGCTGCGCGTATCTGGAAAGACCTGGATTCCGGCTTTTCTGCCACCTGTTTAACCGCAGCAAAACGCGCGTGGGATGCAGCCCAGGCCAATCCCAACGATATTTATTCCGGCAATTACGATAACGGCGGTGGCGGCTACGGTGATAAAACCGTCAGCGATGATTTCTACTGGGCAGCCTCTGAACTTTATCTTTCAACTGGTGACAGCAAATATCTCACCACTATTAATAGCTATTCGATTACCCATACGGATTTTGGTTGGGCAGATACGGACCTGGCGGGTTTGATTTCACTGGCGACAGTTCCCGGCACCAGCTTGAGATCCGCAGCGCAACAAAAAATCATCTCCATCGCCAATACCCATATTGCGACACAAAATGCCTCTGGCTACCCGGCTCCCATGTCTAACCTCGAATATTACTGGGGTTCAAATGGTGGTGTTGCCAACAAGCTAATCCTTATGGGCCTGGCTTACGACTTCACCAAAGATGACACCTATGCACAAGGTGTAGGCAAAGGCCTGGATTATTTGTTTGGCCAAAACGCGCTGTCTACGTCGTTTGTGACGGGCGAAGGCACCAAGGCAGTCACCCAGCCGCACCATCGTTTCTGGTCGAACGCCATCAGCAGCAGCTATCCACTTGCACCACCGGGTGCACTTTCTGGTGGACCTAACAGCGGGCTGGATGACAGCACGTCAGCGGCACAATTGGGTGGATGCAAATCCAAACCGGCAACTTGCTGGATCGACAATATCAATGCCTATGCAGTGAATGAAATTGCGATCAACTGGAACGCCCCTCTGGCGTGGTCTTTGGCCTTTTATAACGACTACGCGCAAGGTGGTAATTCCAATACGAGCAGTTCTGTTGCAACCAGCAGCTCGTCATCCAAGCCAAGTAGCTCATCAGCTCCCAGCACTAGCAGTTCTTCGGTAACCAGTAGCTCGTCGGTAAAAAGCTCTGTGCCTTCAAGCAGCTCCAGCAGCAAGACAAGTTCGTCATCTTCATCCTCAAGCGTGGTATCCGGACAGCAATGTAATTGGTACGGCACGCTGACACCGCTGTGCGCCACTACAACATCCGGTTGGGGTTATGAGAATGGCAAAAGTTGCGTGGCGCCAAGTACCTGCTCGGCACAGCCAGCGCCTTATGGGATTGTGGGCGGATCATCCAGCTCAAGTTCAAGCGTGGCGAACCGGGCACCGACAGCTGCAATCACTTACGCCTACGCTACCACTTGCCCACAAGGTAACGTGACTTTAACCGGCTCAGGCTCAGATCCGGATGGCGATGCACTGACCTATGAATGGACAGCGAGCTACGATAATTCGTCTACGACCTTTACTGGCTCTACCCTTAAATACTTTATGAGCCCGGTGAAAAACTATACGTTTACGTTAACCGTTAAAGATGGCAAAGGCGGAGTCGGTACTGCAACCCAAACCCTTTATCATGAGTTCACTGATTACTGTGTGAGTTCTTCGTCATCAACGTCAACGTCTTCTTCATCAACACCCAAGTCCAGCAGTTCGAGTTCAGTAGCGACCAGCTCAAGCTCAGTGGCAACCAGCAGCTCCTCCGTTAAAAGCTCGTCATCCAGCAGTATTGCCAGCGGTGCCAAATGCCAATATGTGGTGAGCAATGAATGGAACACCGGCTTTACCGGTGCAGTGCGCATTACCAACAACGGCACCAGTGCGATCAATGGTTGGACCGTCAACTGGTCGTACACTGATGGCACTACACTAACCAACAGCTGGAACGCCACAGTGACCGGAAGCAACCCTTACTCTGCCACCAACCTGAATTGGAACAACATTATCCAACCGGGCCAGTCGGTAGAAATAGGTATCCAGGGTAATAAAGGAACCAGTAGTACGGCACAGACTCCTGTGGTTACGGGAAGTGTGTGTAATTGATGGTGTATAAATTGATAGAAAGTGTATGAGTTGATAGAAAATAAAAAAGGGACTTCAAGTCACTGCTGTCCCACAGTTTTCTCTCATAAAGCGAGCCTCATCTGAGGTTCGCTTTTTTTATCAGGAGGATCTGGAATGAGGATTTCTTTTAAACTCCTGCGCTCAAATAAATTGAGCATTATTACTCGCATAATTCGTTGCACTGTCCAACCTGCCTTGGCACTATGACGCGTAAACGCTAATAACAAATAGGTAATCATCGCAATCCAGAGTTGCGTCAGCACCGCATTACGTGAGGTGCCAACAAAAGCCTTAATCTTCAGGTTTTGCTTGATTGCTTTAAAAAATAACTCCACCTTCCAGCGATCTTTATAAATCGCTGCAATTGTTGCTGCGGATAAATAAAAATTGTTCGTTAGAAATTCATAAAACTTACCCGTAGCCGAATCGCGATAACCAACCCGACGCAATCTGGGGCGCCACGCTTAATGGCATGTGCACTCGATAACTGAATAGTGTGATCGCTAAAAATACCTTTGCTTCGATCGCTGTCATGGCGCACGTCAACCCGATACACCGCTTTGGCCCGCAATCGTGTTACAAAGAAAACCCCTTTATCGGTCAATGACTTAAACCACTGGTAATCTACATAACCTTTATCAAACGCGACGATGCTTCCTTTGGGGAAATCAAATTGTCGTCCTTGCACCCTGTCGTTTTCCTGGCCATCGCTGAGCGCCACAAATTCGGGAATCTGTGTGCCGTGATCCAGACCAACGCTCAGTTTTACATTGGCGATGTCATCACGGTGTATCGCCCATGGAAAGAGTGACAGTGATAAATCAATGGCGCTGGCATCCAGTGAATAGAGCGGGTTTTTGAAACGAAATTGATGGAGACCTTTTAGGGATTGGCAGCGTTTCAGTAACCGATAAAAGATATTTTCATACAGCGCTGAAGGTTGGTGTTCATTCAAGCGAGCGAGGGTTGTACGAGCAATCGGTTTGGCGCCGAGATGATAAAGTTTGTGACGTTGCGCTTCTAAATTCGATTGAATATCGCGGAGGCTTTGGCGCCCGGATAATTGCGACATGGCCATGCCGATAAATTGATCCCATCGGGTGGCCGAGCGCAATTTTTGGCCGACATGATGCTTTTTAGCTTCTGCTTCAAATTCATGTCTCGATAAAGGTTTGAGCAGTTGGTGAACTGCGGTTTTAGGTTGATGATTTTGGCAACAAAATTTAATTTTGCTATTTTTCTGTTTGACATCTAGATCCTCCATCATCTTATAATCCGCCCTCTGTCAAACTTGAGTTGGTACGGATTACTTACAAGGAATGCGACAATAAGTTGCGAATCACCTCCTGCGTTACATCCTGACTTAATACGATTTTAGCAAATTCTTTTTTCATATTTATGCGATAAAAATATTTCGAAGAAGTTTCTTTGAAAGAACGATGAGGCTATTCCAAAAAATAGCGATCAGTTTCATCAATATTGAGTTTCTAATTTAAATTGCGTTTGCCAGCACAGTTTTTCTCGTATGCCCCGTAAATCTTGTTTATGTCCTATGTAATGAGGAACGATATGTTATATTTTCACTTTAAAAAATTTTCAGCGAACATTAGAGAGTATTTTTTCCTATCAATGCTGATGTGCGTGTCGCAAATTGTTAATGCGCAAGCTGATTACTGTTCAATTTATCTTTTTGACCCCAATTGCCCAGTTGATGAAATAACAATCACTGGCTACAAAACAGATAGTGATTATTACAATTTCTATAATTTGGACACGCCCGGATTCTTCCCTGCTTGGTCGAATCAGAGCTTCGCTTCTTTTCACGGTTTCGGTTCCGGTGGCGGAGCGTCTTCTGGTAAGTCTGCGCCAAAATTAATGCCGGAAAAAACTGTTAAAGAAGATGTTCTCGAGCAGTCTACTATACCGCACTCAGTAGAACATACCTGCTACCCCGTCACTATATCCACAGGCAGTAAATTTTTAGACGAGACTGACTTCAAAGATGTAGGCGACAATCCTCTGAGAATTGAAAGGCATTATCGAGCTGGAACCCATGGAATTCTCGGTTACGCATGGACTACTGCTTTCGATGACAGACTGGAAATTGCTTATCAGGAGTGGCGTGGCACCGTAAAGAATGGACCGCCCGTTTATTGCAAGGCATTGCCGGGTATTTTCGCAAAAGCCTGTTCAGATCAATTAAAAGATAGGGCTAGCGGATTTTCAAACGCATATTTTGCTGCAGATCCTGTAGCTATTTCATTCCATAACTCTGATCAGCGTGCTGACCTCGGTGCCCCTAGTCCCAGTCAAACTAGTGTGGCTTCTGGAGATAAAGATTTTGCATTATCAAGACCTGACGGAGCCACTTGGAAAATTTCCTTTAAAAATGGCGATATAGAAATTTTTAACAACCTCGGTCTTCCAATAAGCAAAAAAGACATTAACGGCATCGGTTGGACATTCGTTTACGACAACACGAACCTTAATAGGTTGTTAAGCGTAACGCATACATCTGGCAAGAAATTGGTATTTGGTTGGGTTAACAATGACAGCAATACTGCACAAGTATCGTCAGTCACCGATCCTAACGGATTTGTTACAAGCTATACCCCTACTATATATGGTTCAAACACCAGTGGAAAAATGGGGACAATAGGAACAGTCACCTACCCAAATAACACAGGCACTCGCACCTACACATACACAACTGATACCAAGGCTCCTAACGTTCCATTACTGACAAGTTATTTTGTGGATGGCATAAAGCACACAGATTATTCATATTATCCTATGGACAATGTTGGGCGTATCAAGGTAAGAAGCAGTGGCTTGGTTGATGGCACAGAAAAGTCTTCATTTAGTTATACGGATTTGACAACAACTGTTACTAATCCGCTCGGAGCATCTTCTGTGTATACTTATGACGGAGGCCGCAACCTTCGTGGGATAAGCAGGCCCAGCTCCGACGCTTGTCCCTATGCAGGTGATGTAGCTTACAATTATGATCAAAACAGTGATACAAGGAACGTGGTTAGCAAAACAGATTGGAAAGGCAATGTAACTTCTTACACTTATTATCCATTTAATGCATATGTACCATACTCCCATGGGTTGCTTCAAACCGAAGCCGATTCTGCAACAGGTATTAACAAAAGTTATGTTTGGGACACATATAATCGTCTGACACAACTAACGCTCACAACCAGCAGCGGTGCAAAATTAATTACCACTAACACCTATTACGGTTCTAACAAATACAACCGCTTAGCCTCTACTTCTATTAATGACGGTTTAGGTAATGTCCGTACCATCACCTACGATTACACCTTTTTATCCAATGGATTGGTGAAAACCAAAACTGTCAAAGGTGCACGTAACGATATTGCCAATGACATAACAACCTATACCTATAACGATTTTGGCGATTTGACTGGTGTAGCGGATGCAGCAGGTAATACAACACAATACCTCTACGATACTACATCTTTTGATAGACCTAACAGCATCATAGATGCGAATGGATTACGAACTTATTTTACCTACGATGGTAAATACCGTATTACCAAAATGGCGGTTACGGCTGGCTCAAATACATTCACTACTACTTACCAATACAATGGCCTGGACAAAATCACTTCACAAACAACGCCCGATGGTAGGAATATAGCATTTGAATACAATGCGTCAGGTCAGTTAAAAAAACAAACGGAGCTTTCTGATCAATCCGGTATTTACGACCAAACCGCCTACAACTATGATTTGCTCAACAACCTTGTGTCTGGCCAGCGCCAATTCAGCACCGCGACCAATTATGTAATTGACAGCTCCTGCACTAATGCGCCGGGAAATCCAAGCTGCACGCCCTTTATAAATAACTGCACGTCGTCAGGAAAAATTGTTAAATATGGGTCTTATGTCGTTTGGTGTGGGCACAACTCTGTAACGATCACGGCAGACACAAACCTGCCGAAAAAAGTTTACGACAGCAATGGAAATCTAAAAACCGTTGCGGGTAGTTATGGCCAAAAACAAACCTATGGTTACGATAAAAACGTTAACTTAACATCCATCGCTGATGCACTCGGCAGAACAACGCAATTCGATTACACAAATGATAATTTGGTGAAAACAATTACAGATCCTTCATCAGGTATTGCACAATTTGGTTACGATAGTTTCCGCCAATTACAAACAATTACTGATCCAAATTATA